>Ga0209757_10000001_pt1 | contig 1842922 bp, 1738 predicted proteins | sample ETNvirome_6_1000_FD_185472 | JGI IMG/M metagenome (GOLD analysis project Ga0209757, IMG submission 185472) | Marine viral communities from the Pacific Ocean - ETNP_6_1000 (SPAdes) (version 2) | ecosystem: Environmental > Aquatic > Marine > Oceanic | place: Pacific Ocean | collected 2013-06-19 | reverse complement strand
CAATCTCTTCGTGGGACCCTTGCCCGATGCGGGGTCGCCCATGTATTCTCTTAGCGCGGACGGGTTCTCGACACGACACGAGGAGAAACGTGATGGCGAAGGGAGACAAGGACAAATACACCGACAAGCAGAAGCGCAAGGCCGAGCACATCGAAGAGAGCTACGAGGACCGCGGCGTCTCGCAGGAAGAGGCCGAACGCCGCGCCTGGGCGACCGTCAACAAGGAAAGCGGCGGCGGCAACAAGTCCGGCTCCGGCCGGGGCGGCCAACAGAGTTCGCGCGAAAACGGGGCGGAAAGCAAGTGATGCATAGCTACAAGCTGCGCGCCCGCGATGATCACAATTCAGTGATTGAAGAGATCGACTTCGAATGTCTCTCGATTGCCGGAGCTTTGGACAAGGCCAAGGCCATGGTCAAAGCCGGCCACGCGGATCTCTACGAAGATGGCATGCCGATCTGTTCGATGGAACTGGTGGCAGAAACAGGCGTGTGGCTGGTTGGTAAGCCGCGGTGATCTGAACGCTAAACGGAATTATAACCGAGCAGCCCTTAGCTCGCGGGCAGTTTCCAGCTCTGCGTCTGCTTTCGAATTCGCCGCATCGGCAGCTAAAAGGGGATCCGAAAGCAGCCGTGAACGTCCAAAATCAGGACGCCTTATCGACGGCGGCTGCTGGGCCGCCAGCAGACAGTCTGGTTTTAGGATTTAGAAAGTCGGATCCGGCCGTCGAACCACGGAGGGCCAATAGGAAGTCCCATCGAATCCAGCTCAATTCATCGGCCAATGTCGATAGGAATTGACGGCCCTAACATCCATCGATAATTGTCGATGGATGAAGTCGACATCGGCACTCGAAGCACTCTCCGCTCTCGCGCACTCAACGAGGCTTGATGCGTTTCGCCGTCTCGTGCGCAGCGAACCCGACGGGCTCTCGACAGGCCAGCTCGTCGAAGCCTCGGGCCTCACCCAGAGCACCTTCTCGAGTCATCTCGCGATCCTCGTGGGCGCTGGTCTCGTCATACCTGAGAAGAGGGGGCGGCAGATGATCCAGCGCGCGAACATCGAGGTCCTGCGCGACCTGATGCTCTTTATCGCCAAGGATTGTTGTGAGGGCCGCGCAGAGCTTTGCGAGCCGCTCGTGGCCGAACTCTCCCATTGCTGCTGAAGGAGCAGACAGTGCCTGACCAACCTTACAATGTTCTGTTCCTATGCACGGGCAATTCGGCCCGCTCGATTTTGGGCGAAGCGCTGATGAACAAGATGGGCGGAGGTCGCTTCCATGCATACAGCGCAGGCAGCCAGCCCAAGGGCGACGTGCATCCGATGTCGCTCGAGGTGCTCGATAGCTTCGGTTATCCGATCGATGGCCTGCACTCGAAGAACTGGAGCGAGTTCACCAACCCCGGCGCACCTGAGTTCGATTTCATCTTCACTGTCTGCGACAACGCCGCGGGCGAGAGCTGTCCGGTATGGCTAGGCAAGCCGCTCACCGCGCATTGGGGCGTCGAGGATCCCGCCGCGGTCGAGGGCGATGGCCAGCGGCAGGCGTTCGTCGATGCGCTCAGCTATCTCAAACGCCGGATCGAGCTGTTCCTGATGCTGCCGCTCCAGAGCATCGACGAAATGTCTGTGCGCAGCAAATTGGCCGCCATCGGCCGCGAAGAAGGCGCGAGCGCCAAGGCCAAGGAATCCTGAATGACCACCGACATCGTCGTCTATCATAATCCCGAGTGCGGCACCTCGCGCAACACGCTGGCGATGATCCGCAATGCCGGAATCGAGCCGCATGTGGTCGAGTATCTGAAGACACCGCCATCGCGCGCGATGCTGGAAAGCCTGATCGAGCGCGCCGGGCTAAGTCCGAGGGAGGTGCTGCGCGAAAAGGGCACGCCTTTTGCCGAACTGGGGCTCGGCGATGAGAGCCTGAGCGATACAGCGCTCGTGGACGCGATGATGGAACACCCGATCCTCATCAACAGACCACTCGTCGTCTCCCCGCTCGGCGTCCGCCTGTGCCGTCCGTCCGAGGCGGTGCTCGACATTTTGCCAAGCCCACAGCAGGGCGCCTTCACCAAGGAGGACGGCGAGCAGGTCGCGGATGTAGCGGGCAAGCGTATCGCCTGATGCTGCTTGCGATCACGATCTTCATTGCCACCATCACGCTGGTGATCTGGCAGCCGCGTGGGCTCGGCATCGGGTGGAGCGCGATCGGCGGAGCACTGCTGGCGCTTGCCACCGGCGTCATCTCACTCGCCGACATTCCAGTGGTGTGGAACATCATCTGGAATGCGACCGGCGCCTTCGTTGCGATCATCCTCATCAGCCTCATCCTCGACCGGGCGGGATTCTTCGAGTGGGCCGCGCTCCATGTCGCACGATGGGGCCGCGGAAACGGGCGCATGCTGTTCGTGCTCGTGGTGCTGCTCGGTGCAGGCGTTGCGTCCATCTTCGCCAACGATGGGGCCGCGCTGATCCTAACCCCCATCGTGATCGCGATGCTCCGGGCGCTGGGCTACAATGCCAAGGCGACATTGGCCTTCGTCATGGCAGCGGGATTCATCTCCGATACTGCCAGCCTACCGTTGGTCGTCTCGAACCTCGTCAATATCGTGTCGGCCGACTTCTTCGACATCGGGTTCGGCGAGTATGCGCTGGTCATGGTGCCGGTCGATCTTGCCGCCATCGCGGCCACGCTGGTGGCTTTGATGCTGTTCTTCCGGAAGGACATTCCCGCCAGCTACCATGTCGCCCAGCTTCGCCTTCCTGCAGAGGCGATCCGCGACCGGGCGACCTTCCGCGCCGGGTGGGTGGTGCTGGCATTGCTGCTGGTCGGCTTCTTCGTCCTCGATCCGCTCGGCGTTCCGATCAGCGCGGTCGCCGCCGTCGGCGCGCTGGCGCTGATCGCGATCGCCGCGCGCGGACGGGTCATTCCGACTGGCCGGGTGATCCGCGAGGCCCCCTGGCAGGTCGTGATCTTCTCACTCGGCATGTATCTGGTCGTTTACGGCATGAGCAACGCCGGGCTCGCCGCCGCTATAGCGGAACTGCTCGAACGCTCGGCAGAGGGCGGTGTGTGGGGCGCTACCTTCGGGACAGGCATCCTGGCGGCCGTGCTTTCCTCAGGGATGAACAACATGCCAACCGTCCTCGTCGGCGCGCTGTCGATCGACGCTACGGGCGCCACCGGCCCCGTTCGCGACGCGATGATCTACGCCAACGTGATCGGCTGCGACCTCGGGCCGAAGATCACCCCGATCGGTTCGCTCGCCACCCTGCTATGGCTGCATGTGCTGGGCCAGAAGGGCGTGAAGATCGGCTGGGGCTATTACTTCCGCGTCGGCATCACGCTGACCACGCCAATCCTGCTGGTGACCCTGGCGGCCCTCGCACTGCGATTGAGCCTCGCATGAAGCTGTTCCTCGTCTATCCGCTCGCGGCGCTGTTCGAAATCGCCGGCTGCTTCGCATTCTGGGCCTGCTGGCGGCTGGAGAAGAGCCCCTTGTGGCTACTGCCTGGGATGGTGTCGCTGGCCCTGTTCGCCTGGCTGCTGACTCTCGTTCCGACCGACGCCGCAGGCCGCGCCTTCGCAGCCTATGGCGGGGTCTATGTTGCCGCGTCGCTCCTGTGGTTGTGGATCATCGAAGGCACTACGCCCGATCGGTGGGACTTCATCGGCGGCGCGGTCGTGCTCGCCGGCGCTGCCATCATCCTGTTCGGCCCGCGTGGCTGACGACCCGAATTCGGAGAATTTCTTTGTCCCGTCTGCGTCCCTTGCCCGATCCCGACACCTTCCCGGCGCTTGATCCGTCCTTCGTCCATGCCCGTCCTGCCGAGAACCTCGGTTCCGACCAGCCACCGCCGCGTATCCTGCTGCTCTACGGCTCCCTGCGGGAACGCTCGTATTCGCGCCTCGCGATTGAGGAAGCTGCTCGATTGCTGCAGCTGTTCGGCGCGGAGACGCGCGTTTTTGATCCGTCAGACCTGCCGCTACCCGATCAGATCGGGGGGGATGACCACCCAGCCGTCCAGGAATTGCGCGAGCATGCGTTCTGGTCCGAAGGTATGGTCTGGTGCAGCCCGGAGCGGCACGGTCAGATTACCGGCATCATGAAGACCCAGATCGATCACCTGCCGCTAAGCATCGGAGGCATGCGCCCTACTCAGGGGCGGACGCTGGCAGTCATGCAGGTGTCAGCAGGCTCACAGTCGTTCAACACCGTCAACACACTGCGGTTGCTTGGGCGCTGGATGCGGATGTTCACCATCCCCAACCAGTCCAGCGTGCCGAAGGCATACGAGGAGTTCGACGAGGCCGGCCGCATGAAACGGTCCTCGCTCTACGACCGGATCGTGGACGTCATGGAGGAACTAGTCCGCTTTACGGTCCTCCTGCGCCCGCACTCGGAACAGTTGGTCGACCGCTACTCTGAGAGGAAGGAAGCCGGTAAGGTCATCAATCCGGAGGAGGACATATCGACGATTGCTCTGTCCTCATCGTGATGGCCGCTTTGAGGGGTTCTTTGGAAGAGGCCGAACGTCCGGAATGGGGCGCGAAGCAGACCTCAGCCGGTCAGCTGGACAAAAAACTCCCAATGATTCGAGAGCCCACTTTTGTCATGCCGGGCGCGCCAATTTCCCCAAGAGGAAGACCCCGCGCCATTCTTGCAGGATAGCGCTTGCGGCCGGATCGCAATCGATCTCCCGTCTATCCACTTACCGGGTCCCCTGCGCTTCAGGACGGTGGGGTTTCGCAACCTGCCAGGCATGGCCGCAGCATTTCGAGCAGCTGGCGGGTTTCCTGCTGGTCTGCGGATTGCAGGAGGCGGCGTTCATCGACCCGGCACCGTTCGCCGAGGTCGGCTTCGCCGAAATAGGCGGCCACCCCGGTGACCTGGTGGAGAAGCTCGGCAATTTCCTGCTTCTGCTCAGCATCGATAGAGTGGCTGGCAAGAGCGGCATCGACCGCGTCCAGGCTGGCTTGTCGGCGCTGTTCGAACAGGGCGCGCAGTTCGGGATCCGTTTCCTCTTCGATCGGGTCGTCCACGGGCGGCCTACCTTTCATCGCCGGTTTCCTCCGTCATGCGCCTCCCGAGCGCTATTGTCCCACCCGCGCGCTTGCCGGGCCGCGCACCGCAAAGTCTGCCTGTAAGTCTGCGGCTTGGCAACGGCCGATCACCCCGCTTGCCGGAGTGCCCGCGCGCGGCTGATCGCTCAGGTGTCGAACCAGTGCCGCAGTTCGTCGAGAGCGCGACCGATATTCGCGTCGTCGGCGGCAAGCTTCAGATCCCGTTCGATCCGGCCTGCAAGCTGGCCGAGTTCTTCGTCACCGAAGTATTTGGCGATGCCGGCCATGACGTGGAGCTTGTCGCGCAGCAGGTCGCATTGCGCGGAACCAAGCATGTCCTCGCCCTCGAGCGCGGCAAGCTGGTTACGCAGTTCGAGCTTGCGCTGTTCGTACATGTTCCGGGCATCGTCCACATCCACCGAAAGGTCGGTTTCCCCCAACTCGCCGGATCCCGGTGCCGGTTTGGTGAGCCATTGTTCGAGACAGGGGCCAAGCCGTTCGGCCGAGATCGGCTTGGCGACATGGTCCTGCATGCCGGCTTCCATGCACAATTCGATATCGTCGGCATAGGCATTCGCGGTAACCGCGATGATCGGCAGTTCGCGCGGACCGACGCCATTCGCGCGGAGCGCGCGTGACGCGTCGAGCCCGTCCATGACCGGCATCTGCATGTCCATCAGCACGGCATCGAACGGTCGGCCCTGTGCCTTCGCCTCCATGACCTGCTGGACCGCCTGCTGACCGTCGTCGGCGACCTGCGTTTCCACTCCCAGGCGCGAGAGCATCGCGACGATGAGCTTCTGGTTTATTTCCGCGTCCTCCGCCAGCAGCACCCGCCGCCCGGCCAGCGCCGTGCGGTAGCTCGATGCCGAGTTGTCCTGTTTGGCGGCGAACTTCTGCGCAGGGCATTTCACCAAGGGCAAGACAAGTTCGAAAGTCGACCCCTTGCCCGGCGTGCTCTCGGCGGTCAGCCGGCCGTCCATCAGTTCGGCGAGTTGGCGCGCAATCGCCAGGCCGAGCCCCGTGCCACCGCCCGAAGCGCTGGCCTTGCCCTTGCCGAAATTATCGAGCTGCGCGAATTCCTCGAAGATGTAGGCAAGCTGGTCGGGCGGCACGCCGATACCGGTATCGATCACCCGGAACACGATCTTGCCGTCTTTTTCGCAGGCCTCCACGCGCACCGATCCGCGCTCGGTAAACTTGATTGCATTGCCGACGAGGTTGAGGACGATCTGGCGGATGCGCAACTTGTCGCCAATGCCTTCGGGCATGTCCGGGGGGACATCAATGTCGAGCCTGATACCCTTGGCCTTGGCATTGGGTTCGAACAAGCGCGCGCTGCTGCGTACGATATGCCCGAAATTCACCGGTTCGCGGGTCAATTGCATCCGGCCGGCCTCGATCTTCGACAGGTCGAGCAATTCGTTCAGCAGGCGCAGCATGGCCTTGCCCGAATCCGAAATCATCCGCGCATATTCGTGGTGCTCTTTCTCGAGCTCGCTTTCGAGAAGCAGATCGGCGAACCCGATCACGCCGTTCATCGGCGTGCGGATTTCATGGCTCATATTGGCCAGGAAATGTGCCTTGGCCTGCGAAGCACGCTCGGCAATGTCGCGCGACTGGCGGAGTTGCTCTTCGGCCTCCACCGTTTCGGTGATATCCTTGAAAATGCCGAATACCGTGACGACTTCCCCTGTTGGGGCGGTTTCGGCATTGCCCAGGCTGGCCACATGGCGCAGCTCACCGTCGGGGCGCACGATACGGGCCTGGAATTCGAAATCGGCCCCTTCGGAAAACGCCTTGTCGACCATTTCCGAAACCCGCGCGCGATCTTCTTCACAGTAGAAGTCGAGACCGGAAGCCACGTCGGGGACGAAGTCCTTGTCCACGCCATGGATGCGATAGACCTGATCGGACCAGAACAGCGTGCCTTCCTGCACGTCGACCCGCCAGTGTCCGATATTGGCGCTCTCCTCTGCCATCTGGAGCAGGCGGTTGTTTTCGCGCAATTGCGCATTGCGCTCGCTGTCGCGCAATTTCTGGCGTCGCCGTCCCCCTATATCGCGCACGACGCCAACGAAATCGCGTATCTCGCCATCGTCGTGCCAGCGCGTCGTCATATGCGCTTCGAGCCACACGTAGTGGCCATCGGCATGCTTGTGGCGGTAAGTGGTCAGCGTCGACGAAACCTCGCCTCTGAACAGCTTTTCGCTGGCTTCCATGGTGAGGGCGCGGTCATCGGGATGGATGGCGTTGATTGGCGAGAGGCCGATCATTTCCTCGGGCGTAAAGCCCAGCAGCCATTTGCATGATGGGCTGACATAGCGGCGGACCCGATCGGCCCCGATAGCGACAATCATGTCGGGCAGACCCTCGACGACTTCCTCGATCGTGGGGGCGACAGGCGCTGTCTTGGCGGGCAGACCAGCGACGGCTTCGGTCTTGCCGCGGTTGCTGCTGCGTGCGGTACGCCACAGCGCCAGCAGCACGACCGCGACGGCACCGAGAGCGAAGCCAAGCAGACCCGATTGCAAATCCATGCTCATGTCTACGACGCCCGACCCCGAGTTTTGCGCACTATTGCTCCTGCGGTATGCAAGATAGCGGCTGTTGGCACAATCCCGCCGGAAAGAACCAAAAAGGCCGTCGAGAAATGGCGGGCACTATCAACAGGCTGTACATGACGGACGCTTAAAAAAGCTTTGGGCCGCAATGTGGGAAACCCTGATGTTTCCGCATAAAAGCGCTCTGGCCAGACGGATCCCAGTACGGATCGCCAGCCCGGGGGCCTGGTCGATCCGGCGAGATTAGCCGCGCGCCGCATTCTCCAGCGGTTCGCCGGTGACCGGATAGCCGAAATCCTCACCTATATGCAGCCATGACCGGCCATCGGTATCGTCGATGAAGGGGGTAATGGTCCGTACAGGGATGGCTTCCGCCTGCGCGCGCGCGGCCGCGAAACTGTCGAACATCGCCAGCCGTTCGAGATTGCGCCGGGTCGGAAAGATCACCTTGATGTCACCCTGTTCGGCAGCGTCGAGCGCGCCTTGTGCGCTGATCCAGAACAGATGCGTGTTTTCCGACAGGTCGGCTTCGATCTCGACCGCCCCGGTGCCCAAATCGGCCAGATAGAAACGCGTATCGTAGACACGCGGGATCCGTTCGTTCTTGGGAAACCAACGCGCAAACGGCACCAGCTGGGCCAGATCAAGTTCCCAGTTGAAATGTTCGAGCACGGGGGCAAGCTCACCGGTTTGCTGAAGGAACCGGCGTGCGGCACGCGCCTTGTCGGCATCGATTTCGCCTGCAAGCCCGATCGCGAGACCCGTCTCCTCCAGCGTTTCGCGAACCACTGCGACCTGATGGGCCGCCTCTTCGGGATCGAGCGGTCCGCCGATCCGCGCGCCGAGATCGAAATCGGCGGGATCGACCCGGCCGCCCGGGAACACCGCCATGCCGCCGGCGAAGACCATTTCGCGCGAACGGATCGTCATTAGGATTTCCGGCGGGCCGCCGGCCGGCGCATTGCGGAATATGACGACGGTGGCAGCGGGAATGCCTTCGGGCCCGGCTTGTGGTTGTTCGCTCATGCCCATGTTGTGGCGGGGGGAGGGGGGAATGCCAAGCGCAAAGGTAAACGGCGCCTGTCGGGCTATTTTACACTAAGCATCGCGGGAAAAATCGCGTTTACCATTGAGGTGCGCCGGATAGCAGCGTTGCATGGAGTTTGGCACGGGGGATGCATATCGATGGGCATCATGTTCGGTCTTCAACGGAATGCTCCCCCCAGCATCCGGACGAACAAAAGGCCCGCCCGGTTCTCCACCCGGCGGGCCTTACCCGTTCTGGGAGGATACGGCGCGCGTGACGCCGTATCGCAAAATCATCAAGACGCCTTGGCGACCTGCTTTTCGTCGAGCATCTGCTGGAGTTCGCCGGCTTCGAACATCTCCATCATGATGTCGCTGCCGCCCACGAATTCGCCCTTCACATAAAGCTGCGGGATCGTCGGCCAGTCCGAATAGGCCTTGATCCCTTGGCGGATCTCCATGTCCTGCAGCACGTCGACGCTGTCATAGGCGACACCGCAGTGATCGAGAATGGCCACCGCGCGGCTGGAAAAGCCGCACTGCGGGAAGAGCGGCGTGCCCTTCATGAAAAGCGTGACGTCGTTGGCGCCAACGATGTCGGCGATGCGCTGGTTGGTGTCGGACATCGGCCCGTCCTTTGTATGAATCTGGTGGTCGGAATCAGGTGGGGGCTTGGGTGGTGAGTTGCAAGGCGTGCAGTTCGCCGCCCATGCGCCCGCCCAGCGCGTCATACACCAGCTTGTGCTGCTTGACGCGGGTCAGCCCCGCAAATTGGGGCGCCGTGACCTTGGCCGCCCAGTGGTCGTTATCGCCCGCAAGGTCGCGCATCTCGACGCTGGCACCGGGCAGGGCTTCCTCGATCAACGCGACGATGTCGTCGGCAGCCATCGGCATCCGATCAGGCCCCGTCGCTCATGAACTGGCGCCGCGCTTCGACAGCGCATTCTTCCAGCTTGGTGCGGATATCGGACTCGCTGACGTCGCAGTCGGCCGCGGTCAAATCGCCCAGCAGCTTGCGGATCACGTCTTCGTCGCCCGCTTCCTCGAAATCGGCCTGCACGACCGCTTTCTTGTAAGCGTCGGTTTCCTCGTCGGTCAGGCCCATCAGGCCTGCCGCCCATTCGCCGACCAGGCGGTTGCGCCGGGCGGCGATCTTGAAGGCGTTTTCCTCGTCAAAGGCGAACTTGGCTTCCTCGCCGCGCTCGCGATCCTTGAAATCGGTCATGATGGTCCTCTCGGGATGGAATCTTGGGGGCCGGAATAGGCCCGGCCCCGCAAGCCCGCAAGGGCGCTTGTGTGATCCTCCCGCGCGAGCGGCTATTCCATTGTGACCACGAGCTTGCCAATCGCGCCGCGGTTTTCGAGCTTGGCGATGGCCTCATGCGCGCGTTCGATCGGATAGGTTTCGCTGACCAGCGGATTGATCTTGCCCGCCTTCCACAGGTCGAACAGTTCCTCGATATTGCGCTGATTGCGCTCGGGCTCACGCGCGGTGAAGGCGCCCCAGAACACGCCGCGGATGTCGCAGCTCTTGAGCAGGGTGAGGTTGAGCGGCATCTTGGCGATCCCGGCGGGGAAACCGATCACGAGGAAACGGCCTTCCCAGGCGATCGCACGCAGTGCGGGTTCGGAATAATCGCCGCCGACGATGTCATAGACGATATCCGCGCCATTGGGGCCGACGGCGGCCTTGAAGTCGCTCGCCAGTTGCTTGGAGGTATCCTTGTCGAACGGCGCGCGCGGATAGATCACCACTTCGTCGGCGCCGTGCTGCCTGGCGACTGCGCCCTTTTCCTCGGTCGAAACCGCGGCCACGACGCGGCAGCCATAGGCCTTCGCCAGTTCGACCGCCGACAGGCCGACACCGCCCGCTGCGCCGAGCACGAGGACGGTTTCGCCCTCCTTGATATCGCCGCGGTCCTTCAGGCCGTGGATCGTGGTGCCATAGGTCATCAGCAGCGCGCTGGCTTTTACCAGGTCGATCCCCTCGGGCACCTTGAACAGCCGTTCGGCCGCCACCGCGACCTTTTCCTGCAGCCCGCCATTGCCGATGCCGCACATCACGCGGTCGCCCACGGCGAAGCCTTCGACGCCCTCGCCCAGTGCCTCGATCGTGCCCGAGATCTCGCCACCCGGAGCAAACGGGCGGGGCGGCTTGAACTGGTACATGTCGCGGATAATCAGCGTGTCGGGAAAATTGATGGCGCAGGCAGCGACCTTGACCAGCACTTCGCCCTTGGCGGGGGTGGGCGCGTCGATATCCTCGACGACCAGGGTTTCGGGTCCGCCGGTTTCCTTTGAAAGGACTGCCTTCACGCTGCTTCTCTCCTCTGTGGTTTGTCGAGCCAGGGCAGGGCGCCCCCGCGCGTCTGTTCGTGTTGTGTGATGGCGCTTTCGCTGCCCAGCGTCAGGCCGATCTCGTCGAGTCCCTCGAGCAGGCAGCGTTTGCGGAACGGATCGATCTCGAATGCGAAGCGATCCTGGAATGGCGTTGTGACGACCTGGTTCTCGAGGTCGATGGTGATCGGCTGCTCTTTCGCGACCTCGAGCAGGCGATCGACATGTTCCTGCGGCAATTCGACCGCGAGGATACCGTTCTTGAAGGCGTTGCCGGCGAAAATGTCGGAAAAGCTGGGCGCGATCACCGCGGCAAGACCCATGTCGAGCATCGCCCATGCGGCATGTTCGCGGCTCGATCCGCAGCCGAAATTGTCGCCCGCGATCAGGATCGGCGCCTGCGCGAAATCCTCGACATCGAAGGGGTTGCCCGGGGTTGCGCGGATCGTCTCGAACGCGCCTTCGCCGAGTCCTTCGCGGCTGACCGTCTTCAGCCAGTGCGCGGGAATAATCACATCGGTGTCGATGTTTTTCAGCCCCAGCGGAATCGCGCGGCCTTCGATCGTGGACACGGCTTTCATCGCACGGCCCCCGCCACGCGTGGCGCGGTCCTAAATCCTGATTTCGGCGCCATGGCTCTCCCCCCAGCGACGTGTGAGCTCAATCGGTTTCGGGATTTTCCCCCGAAGGGATCGGACCCGGCTGACGCGGTCCGTTCTTCTTTTCCTTGCGCTTGTTCGCATAGAGCAAGGCTGCGGCAACGGCGGCAGAGCCGATGGCCCCGACGATGGCGGCTTTTCCGGAAAGCTTCTTGGTCATCGGTTCTCAATGGTCAGCCACCGTTCGCTTGGCAAGGGGTAGCTTGCGCACATCGGCGAGCCGCCCCGTAACCGCGGCGGCAGCCGCCATTGCCGGGCTGACCAGATGGGTGCGTGCGCCCGGCCCCTGGCGGCCGACGAAATTGCGGTTGCTGGTCGATGCGCAGCGTTCGCCGGGTGGTACCTTGTCGGGATTCATCGCGAGACAGGCCGAACAGCCCGGTTCGCGCCATTCGAAACCGGCGTCCGTGAATATCCGATCGAGTCCCTCGGCTTCGGCGGCCCGCTTGACCAGTCCCGAACCGGGCACGACGATCGCCCAGCGGACATTTGGCGCCTTGGTGCGGCCCTCGAGCACCTGCGCCGCGGCGCGCAGGTCCTCGATCCGGCTGTTGGTGCAGCTGCCGATGAAGACATTCTCGACCGCGATGTCCTCGATCCGCATGCCGGGTTCCAGCCCCATGTAATCGAGGCTCTTGCGCGCGGCTTCCTGTTTGGAAGGGTCGGCGAAGCTGGCGGGTTCGGGCACGGTCCCGCCCACCGGCACGACATCCTCAGGGCTGGTCCCCCAGCTGACCGTCGGCTCGATGTCGGCGGCATCGATCACGACCGATTTGTCGAACACCGCGCCATCGTCGGTCACCAGCGAGCGCCACCATGCGACTGCGCGGTCCCAATCGTCGCCGCGCGGCGCATAGGGGCGGCCGCGAAGGTAGTCGAAGACGATATCGTCGGGGGCGATAAGTCCGGCGCGGGCACCGCCTTCGATACTCATGTTGCAGACCGTCAGGCGGCCTTCGACGCTCATCTCGCGGAACACCTCACCCCGGTATTCGATGACATGGCCGGTGCCCCCGGCAGTGCCGATGACGCCGATGATATGCAGGATCAGGTCCTTGGGCGTGACGCCCGGGCCCAGCGCGCCATCGACGCGGACTTCCATCGATTTCGAGCGGCGCAACTGCAGCGTCTGCGTGGCCAGCACGTGTTCGACCTCGCTGGTCCCGATCCCGAAGGCCAGCGCGCCGATGCCGCCGTGCGCGGCGGTATGGCTGTCGCCGCATACGATGGTCGCACCGGGCAGTGAGAAACCCTGCTCGGGACCGACGACATGGACGATGCCCTGCTCGGGCGCGACCGCATCGATGTAATCTATCCCGAATCCGGGGGCGTTGCGTTCGAGCGCGGCGAGCTGGGCAGCGCTTTGTGCATCCTCGATCGGCAGCCGCGAACCATCCGCGGCCACCCGCGGCGTGGTGGGCAGGTTATGGTCGGGGACCGCCAGCGTCAGGTCGGGACGGCGCACCTGCCGTCCGGCCAGGCGCAGCGCGTCGAAGGCCTGCGGGCTGGTGACCTCGTGAACCAGGTGACGGTCGATATAGAGCAGGCAGGTGCCATCGTCGCGCTGTTCGACGACATGCTGGTCCCAGATCTTCTCGTAAAGCGTGCGCGGTGTGTTGCCCATGGCCCGGGAATGTGCGGGAGGAAGCCCACCTGCGCAAAAAGGCAAAACAAGAGTCTTCCAAACTTAACCTTTCCCTGCTCTACTGACATGAATGTCAGCAAAGCCATTCACCTTTCCGATCAAGGTCCTCCCGGACGATATCGATTTCATGGGGCACGTGAACAACGCGCGCTATCTCAACTGGGTGCAGGACACAGTGCTCGCGCACTGGCAGAAACTCGCCCCCGCCGAGGAAGTGGCCAGCAAGGCCTGGGTCGCGCTCAAGCACGAGATCACCTATCGCCGCCCGGCCTTTCTCGACGATGATGTCATTGCCGAAACCGTGCTGGAGAAGATCGCCGGCGCGCGCAGTTTCTACAATACGGTGATTCGCCGCGGCGAAGACGTGCTGGCCGAAGTGCAGAGCATGTGGTGCTGCATCGATGCCAAGAGCCTGCGACCGGCACGAATCAGCCGCGAAGTCGCCGAAACCTGTTTCGGCCTGCCCGGCAAGCCGAAGGTGCAAACCGGCAGCTAAAGCGCCGACCGCCCTTTGCCTGCCGCGCGCTAGCTCCTATATTCACGCAATGGCCGTTTTCATCCCCGCACTGATCGTTCTGGCGACCGTGGTCGCGATGGAATGGGTCGCATGGGCGAGCCACAAATACATCATGCATGGCTTCGGCTGGGGTTGGCACCGCGACCATCACGAACCGCACGACAATCTGCTTGAGAAAAACGATCTCTATGCGGTCGTCGGCGCGGCGATGAGCATTTCGATGTTCGCGCTGGGCAGCGAATGGGTGATGGGCCAGGGGGCCTGGTGGCCAGCCACGTGGATCGGGCTCGGCATAATGGCATATGGCGTCATCTACACGCTGGTGCATGACGGGCTGGTTCACCAGCGCTACTTCAAATGGGTCCCCAAGAGCGGTTACGCCAAGCGTCTGGTCCAGGCGCACAAGCTGCACCATGCCACGATCGGCAAGGAAGGCGGGGTCAGCTTCGGCTTCGTCTTCGCCCGCAGCCCGGCAGCACTCAAGGCCGAATTGCGCCGCCAGCGCGAAGCGGGCATCGCCATCGTACGCGAAAGCGCCGGAGCCTGAGGCCCCGGCGCTTCCAGTCCGCCGTGTGCGGTCTTACTTGGCGTAGTTTACATACAATCCGTGGATCAGGCCGGGGATATAGCCCAGCAGCGTCAGCACCAGATTGATCAGCGCGGTCTTGCCGAGCCCGTGCTTGGCGGCAACGCCGAGCGGGGGCAGCAAGATGGTCGCGATAAGAATAAGAATTGCCATGGGAAATGTCCTTCTGTCGTCCCTCCCGTCGTTCGGGTCATCAACGGGCCGGGGCGCGCGCGGTTCCGCCGGCCTATTCGTTGCGCGTGGCAATCCAGCTCCCGCAGATCACCAGCACGGCGACTGAAATCCAGTACCAGGGATGGCCGAGCGTATACCAGGTGAACACCGCGCCAGTGGCCATCGCGCCGATCGCCATGGTCTTCGACCTGCGGCTTATCGCACGGCGCTCGCGCCAGTCTTTCACATGCGGCCCCCAGTGGGGATGATCGAGGATCTTCTGCTCGAGCTCGGGGCTCGACCGGGCGAAGAAATAGACTGCCAGCAGGAGAAAAGGCACGGTCGGCATGATCGGCAAAGCCGCACCCACGGCGCCAAGCCCGACGGCAAGGAAGCCGAGGCCCTTGTAGAGCGGCCGTTTCAAGTCACCCGGCCGCGATTCGCGCCGCGTGCTCCCGGACCAGCGCAATCATGTTCGGCACGCCCTGCGTGCGATTGCTCGACAGCTGGTTCTTGAGATCGAAGGGTTCCAGCGCGCCAGCCACGTCCATGGCCGCCACTTCGTGGGCAGGGCGATCCTGGACGGCGGCAATCACCAGCGCGACGATCCCCTTGGTGATCGCAGCGTTGCTGTCGGCCAGGAAGTGCAATGTGTCGGCCTCGCCGGTGGGATAGACCCACACCTGTGCCGAACAGCCGCGCACCAGCGTGGCATCGGTCTTGAGGGCATCGGGCATCGCTTCGAGTTCGCGGCCCAGCTCGATCAGCAGGCGATAGCGTTCGTCGCCTTCGAGGAACTCGTATTCTTCGGCAATGTCGGAAAGTGTGCGCATGGCGCGCCTTTAGCGGGCGTGCCTGCGGGCGTCCATCGCGCTTAGCCGAACAGGCCGCCGGGCCGGGTGAGCGCATGGTACAGCACGTAGAACCAGCCGAAAAAGCCATGGATCGCGGCCCAGACGATCGAGCCGTGCAGGCTCCAGCTGATGGCCACCGCAATCGCACTGCCAAGGCCGATCCCGGCGCGCGCGGCGTCGGTGCGGACCACGGTCACAGGTCGACGCCGCTGGCGATGGCTTCGAGTTTCTTGATCCGTTCCTTCAGGTCGGCCAGCTCGATCCGCGCCGCGCCGATCGTCGATCCGCTGTCGGGCCGGTCGGCCGCGGGGTGGCGGTCCAGCTCCTCGCGCTTGAGCGCCAGCCAGCCCTGCCAGGCGCGCAGGAGGGCGGCGGCCACGATGGTCAGGCCGACCAGCGCTGCGCCTGCGATTATCAAAGTCGGTTCGAACATAACCTCATGTCCTCCTTGAACCTCGCCGCCTCAATCGGACTGCTTGTCGCGCAGTTCTTCGATTTCGGCTGCGATCTGCTTGGTTTGCCGTGCATCGAGCGAATTGTTGTCGGTCGCGATCCGTTCGAGCACCTTGATGCGTTCGCGCAATTCCTCGACTTCGCGTTTCTCGGCGGCAGAGATACGATCCTCGCTCTCTTGCTGCCGGCCGCGTTCGATGCGTCCCATTGCCCGGTAGCGCTCGCGCATGATGGCGGCGATCGTGGCAATCGCGACGATTGCGACAATGGCGGTCCAGAAACTCATCGGGTCGCTCCCTGCGGCATGGTGCGGACCTCGATTTCCTGCGGGTCGCGCAATTCGTCGATCTGCGATGCCAGCGCGTGATTGCCGTCGGTGGCAATGCGTTCGAGCACGCGGATGCGTTCTTCCAGCTGGCGATGTTCGGTATTGTCCGTGGCCGCTTGTCCGGCCTTGGCCTCGGCGATCCGCGCTTCCATCTCGAGCCTCTGCAACTTATGGGCCCGGCTGCGGTTGCCTGCGAGCGTACCGAAGGTCAGCACGATCAGCAGGATGGCGAGCACGAAACCGAAGATCAGAAGCAGGTCGGCATCCATCAGTTGGCATCCTTCGTTTCGCGAAGGCGATCGATCTCATGGGTAAGGTGATAACCGCTGTCGGTGACGATACGTTCGACATTGCCGAGCCGGTCCTTCACCGAACCGAGTTCGGCGCGCAGTTCGGCATTTTCCTGCGTGAGCAGCTTGACCCGTTCGACCGCCTGGTCGTTCTTGGGATAGACCGACTTGCCCCAGCTGTTTTCGAGCGGGTAGCCGTTCTTGACGCGGATCCAAGTGGTCGTAACCCAGGCAATCGAAATGCACAGAACGCCAACTGCCAAGAACGGGGCCAAGGCCTCAACCAGCATAGCCTTTTCCATTACGCTTTCTCCCCGCGTTTGAGGTTCAGTGGCACGCCGGCATCGCTTGCCGGCTTGTCGCGCAGCGCCTCGATCTCGTCATGCAGCGAATAGCCGCGGTCGGTGACGATCTTCTCGAGCACCACCATGCGGTCCTGCATGGTGTCGAGCTTGTCGTGCAGCTGGCGGTTCTCGGCTTTCAGCGCCTTGGTTTCCGCCGTGTCGCTGCGTTCGGTCTTGCCGCCCCATTCATCCTCGAGCGAATAACCGTGCTTGGCACGGATCCAGTTGTTGATCAGCCAGCCACCGGTGCTCAGCGCGATGATGGCAATGACGAATTCGGGTCCACCCCAATTCATGACTTGTGTTCTCCCTGTTTCATATCGAGCGGTGTTCCGCTGTCGGTCGCTTCCACGCTGCGCTGGTCGCGCAGGGCTTCGATCTGTGTTGCTACGTTGTAGCCGCTGTCCGTGACGATGCGTTCGAGCACCCGGACCCGTTCTTCGAGATCGCCCACGCGGCTGGCATATTGGGCGGCCTTTTCGGCAGTGCTCTCGGCGGTCGCGCTGAGCTGCATCTCTGCCATCTTGTGCTGGTGGCGGGTCCAGATTGCCAGCCCGCCGATCAGGAACGGCGCCAGCGGAATGAGATAGGCCCAGTCGAACATTGCTTGTGCTCCCCCTGTGTCGGTTGCCGGATTACCGGAGGCGTTCGATCTCGGCGGTCAACCGCGGGTTGTTGCTGACGTAGAAGGTTTCCACTTCGGCCAGGCGGCGGTCGACATCCTTCATCCGGGCGCGGATTTCGCGCGCGGTACGCTTGGGGTTCTGCCGCACGCGCTGCCAGTAGGTCTGCTCTTCGCGGTCGACATAGAGGTGCGCAGGCTTCTTGTTCAGCAGCAGGCCGGCGATGAAGTAGAACGGGATCGTCGATCCGCCGGTCATGAAGGTCAGGCCGAGAAAGCCGAGCCGGACCCAGAAGGCGTTGACCCCGGTGTAATCAGCGATGCCCGAGCAGACACCCATGAGCTTCGCGTTCTGTTTGTCGCGGTAAAGCGTCGTGCGGGGGCTGTTCACTGGCTGGCTCCTTTTTTCTCGGCAATCAGCTGTTCGAGTTCGCGCAGCTGCTGGTTGTCCTGTTCGCTGTCGTGGACGATGCGGGCGGGACGGAATTCGGGGTTGTCGCTGGCGACGAGGCGTTCGACCGTGTCCATCCGGTCATCGAGCCGCTTGGCGAGGTTGTAGAGTTCCTCGAGCAGCGCTTCGTCGTCGCCGGTGATCGTCGCGGAGGTCTTCCACTTGGTGATGTAGTGGAGGATGATCCACGGAAGCCCGATGAAGATCGCGGGAATGATGATAATCTCTTCCATGGGGTCAGTCCTCCTTGCCGGCGCTGCCCTTGCCGAGCGCCTTTTTCATCTGTTCGAGTTCGTCGTCGATCGCATCGGCGCCCTCGAGCGCGGCGATCTCGTCTGACAGGCTGGGCTTGTCCGACTGATCGGCAATGTTCAGCGCATCGGCGCGGCCTTCGGCATAATCGACCCGGCGTTCGAGCTGGTCGAAGCGGCTGAGTGCATCGTCGACGCGTTCGTTGGTCATCAGGCTGCGCAGCTTGACGCGGTTCTCGGCGCTTTCGAGACGCGCGGCGATCGCGGTCTGGCGGCTGCGGGCTTCGCGCAGGCGGTTCTGCAGCTTCTGGATGTCCTGCTCGTAGGCGCGCAGCGCATCGTCGAGCACGGCGATTTCCTGCTTGAGCTGCTCGCTCATGTCGCTGGCTTTCTTCTTCTCGACCAGCGCGGCGCGGGCAAGATCCTCGCGATCCTTGGACACGGCCAGCTGCGCCTTCTCGCCCCAGTCCGCCTGGAGCTTGTCCAGCTTGACCGTGTGCCGGTGCATTTCCTTCTGGTCGGCAATCGTGCGCGCGGCGCTGGCGCGGACCTCGACCAGCGTTTCCTCCATTTCGAGGATGATCATGCGGATCATCTTCTGGGGGTCGTCCGCCTTGTCGAGCATGTCGTTGAAATTGGCAGCGATAATATCGCGGGTGCGGCTGAAAATGCCCATTAAAGGTGCTCCACTGGAAAAAAAGTCCGATCCCTTCGACCGTCCGCTGTCGCGCGTCGGAGTTGGCGAGCGGCGCAGCCGTTCTACCTCCTCCTCGATACGCGACAAGCGAGGGCGGGCCGAAGCGTCGCCGGTGTCGTTGTCCCGGCGGTTTTCGGGGGACTGCCGCTCCGGCCCTAGGGGATCATGATCGGGGGGCAGGGTCATGCAATCTCGACCTGTTCATATGCGGCCAGCACCGGCGTGGGCGTCGTCACCGCGATCTGCGAGCTCAGTACGACGAAGGTGGCCATCGCAGCGATGCTGGCGATTGCGGCCTGTCCAAGCTGGCTGCGGAAGAAGCTGCGGTTGTACATCTGTGGGTTACCTCCCTTGGGGCCGGTGGGCCAATTGCTGTTGTCCTAGGTTAAGCAAGCGGTGTGCCAAACCCCGGAAACGGGAGGATAGCGGGGGTTTTTGCAGATACATCAAATGGCGTGTTGGTTTTTCTTGCCAAGCATTGGGAGATATTCCTATCTCTTGGCCATGGAGCGGGGAAATCAGTTTGTCGGCCAGTCGGGGGCGTTCCTCGATGCGGTCGAACGGGCCAGCCGGGCGGCGCCGATGCGGCGGCCCGTGCTCGTCGTGGGCGAGCGCGGAACGGGCAAGGAACTGATCGCCGAACGCCTGCATCGCCTTTCCACCCGCTGGGACGAACCGCTGGTCGTCATGAACTGCGCCGCCTTGCCCGAAACGCTCATCGAAGCCGAACTGTTCGGGCACGAGGCGGGCGCTTTTACAGGTGCTACCAAGGCGCGCGCCGGAAGGTTCGAGGAAGCCGACAAGGGCACGCTATTTCTCGACGAACTGGGCACTTTGTCGACCGGTGCGCAGGAACGGCTGCTGCGCGCGGTGGAATATGGCGAGGTCACGCGGATCGGATCGAGCCGCCCGATGCGTGTCGACGTGCGGATCGTCGGCGCGACCAACGAGGACCTCCCGGCCAAGGCGGAGCAGGGCGAGTTTCGCGCCGACCTGCTCGACCGGCTGAGTTTCGAAGTTATCACCCTGCCGCCGCTGCGCGTGCGCGAAGGCGATGTCGAGGTGCTGGCCGATTATTTCGGACGCCGCATGGCCGCCGAACTCGGCTGGGAAGGCTGGCCCGGTTTCGCGCCGCATGTCGCCGACCAGCTCGAACGGCACGACTGGCCCGGCAATGTGCGCGAATTGCGCAATGTCGTCGAACGCGCGATCTATCGCTGGGACGATTGGGACCAGCCGATCGGGCACGTCGTTTTCGATCCCTTCGACAGCCCGTGGAAACCCGCCGGCCCGGGCCCGCGCAAGGACAGCCCGGCGCAGCAGTCGGCTGCAACGGCCGCGCCTGCCATGCCCGATTTCGATCTCGTCGCGGACCTGCGCGGAGCGGTGGATGCGCATGAGCGTGCGATCGTCGAGCATGCGCTGGGCAAGCATCGCTGGAACCAGCGCCAGACTGCCAAGGCGCTCGGCCTGACTTACGATCAGCTGCGCCATTGCATCAAGAAGCACGGGCTGACCGACGACGACTGACCGGTGCGGGGCCGGCCGGGCGCCCGCCAAGCCGTTGCAATCGCGCGTTGTTCGGCGCTTCCCGCTTACCGCTTGCTTTTCGCAGGACTCGCGCCTATCTGGCTGGGCATCCCGACATTGTCGCGACACTGGAGGGGCTGGCGCCGCGAGGGGCCGGCACGAAACCCCATTGTCGCATGGGGCGCGTATTGGAGACTGCATGGCCGACCTGGACCGCTTGACCGAAGTAATCGAACCCGAGGCACAGGCCCTTGGATTCGAGCTCGTGCGCGTCAAGATGATGCCGTCCGAAGCCGGTGACGGCGGCGAGGCGCTCCAGATCATGGCCGAAGATCCCGCCACGGGCCAGCTGGTGATCGAACAGTGCGCCGCCCTGTCGCGCCGTGTGTCCGATCGGATCGATGCGCTCGAAGAGCAGGGCGATGTGCTGATCGCCGGGGCCTATCACCTCGAAGTATCGAGCCCGGGGATCGACCGGCCGCTGACCCGGGCGAAGGATTTCGCCAATTGGGCCGGGCACGAAACCAAGATTTCCATGGCCAAGAGCTATGACGGCCAGCGCAACCTGCGCGGCGAACTCAAGGGCATCGACGGCGACATCGTCACCATCGAAGACCGCAAGCAGGGGCTCGTTACGGTCCCCCGCGACCAGATCCATTCGGCGAAGCTCGTCTTGACCGACGAACTGATTGCCGCCACCCAGCCGCTCGACACGAGCGGTGCCGACGAAATTGTCGAAACCCCCGACATTCCTGACGAAGAAAAGGCAGACGACTGATGGCCAGTGCCATTTCCGCCAACAAGGCTGAACTCCTCGCGATCGCAAACTCGGTCGCTTCGGAAAAGATGATCGACAAGGCGATCGTCATCGAGGCGATGGAAGAAGCGATCCAGAAATCTGCCCGCAACCGTTATGGTGCGGAAAACGACATCCGTGCCAAGCTCGATCCGCTGACCGGCGATCTGCGCCTGTGGCGCGTCGTCGAGGTCGTCGAGGAAGTCGAGGACTACTTCAAGCAGATCGATCTCAAGGCGGCCGAAAAGCTGCAGGACGACGCCAAGGTCGGCGACTTCATCGTCGATCCGCTGCCACCGGTCGATCTCGGCCGTATCGACGCGCAGAGCGCGAAGCAGGTGATCTTCCAGAAGGTCCGCGATGCCGAACGCGAGCGCCAGTACGAAGAATTCAAGGATCGCGCGGGCGAAGTCATCACCGGCGTGATCAAGTCGGTCGAGTTCGGCCATGTGATCGTCAACCTCGGCCGTGCCGAAGGCGTGATCCGCCGCGACCAGCAGATCCCGCGCGAAGCCGCGCGGGTCGGCGAACGCGTGCGCGCGCTGATCACCAAGGTGGAACGCAACAACCGCGGCCCGCAGATCTTCCTCAGCCGCGCGCATCCCGATTTCATGCGCAAGCTGTTCGCGCAGGAAGTGCCCGAAATCTACGACGGCATCATCGAGATCAAGGCCGCCGCCCGCGACCCGGGCAGCCGGGCCAAGATCGGCGTGATCAGCCACGACAGCAGCATCGACCCGGTCGGCGCCTGCGTCGGCATGAAGGGCAGCCGCGTCCAGGCGGTCGTGCAGGAACTGCAGGGCGAAAAGATCGACATCATCCCGTGGAGCGATGACGGCGCGACCTTCATCGTCAACGCGCTCCAGCCGGCCACCGTCGCACGCGTCGTGCTCGACGAGGAAGAGGGCCGCATCGAAGTCGTCGTTCCCGACGACCAGCTGTCGCTCGCCATCGGTCGCCGCGGCCAGAACGTGCGTCTCGCGAGCCAGCTGACGGGCAACCAGATCGACATCATGACCGAGGAAGAAGCCTCGGAAAAGCGCCAGAAGGAATTCGCCGAGCGCTCGAAGATGTTCGAGGAAGAGCTCGATGTCGACGAAACGCTGTCGCAGCTGCTCGTCGCCGAAGGCTTCGCCGAACTCGAGGAAGTCGCCTATGTCGAGCTCGACGAGCTGGCGGCGATCGAAGGCTTCGACGAAGACCTGGCCGGCGAATTGCAGAACCGCGCACAGGAAGCGATCGACCGCCAGGAGGCCGCGCACCGCGAGGCACGCCGCGAACTGGGCGTCGAGGACGACCTCGCCGAACTGCCGCACCTCAGCGAAGCGATGCTCGTGACGCTGGGCAAGGCGGGTATCAAGACGCTCGACGACCTGGCGGATCTCGCCACCGACGAACTGATCCAGAAGAAGCGCGAAGCCCCGCGTCGGCGCAATAATGCCGACGGTCCGCCGATGCGCCGCCCCTCGGTCCGCGAACAGGACAAGGCCGGCGTGCTGGGCGAATACGGGTTGAGCGAAGAGCAGGGCAACGAGATCATCATGGCTGCCCGCGCGCACTGGTTCGACGACGAAGAGGAAGCCCCGGCACCTGCCGCAGCGACCGACACGCAGGAGGCCGCCGATGCGGACTCCACCCAATGAGCGCCTGACGTCCGACATCGCTGGCACGCCCAAGGCACGGAAAGCTTCCGAGCCCGAACGGCGGTGCATTCTTTCGGGGGAGACCGCCCCGCGCGAAACACTCGTGCGGCTGGCGGTTTCGCCTGCCGGACTGGTGCTGCCCGATGCGCATGAAAAAGCGCCCGGACGCGGCGCCTGGACCGGTGCCCCGCGCGCGGAGTTCGCAGCGGCGCTGGCCTCGGGCAAGCTGAAGGGAGCGCTGGCGCGCGCGTTCAAGACCGGCGATCTGGAATTGCCCGAAACGCTGCCGCAGATGATCGAGGATGCGCTGACTCGCGTGCTGCTCGACCGACTGGGGCTCGAAATGCGCGTCGGAAGCCTTATCTTGGGCACTCAGCGCATCGCGGAAGCGGCGCGCGGGGGCGCAGTGGCCATGCTGTTGCATGCCAATGATGCCAGCGAAGACGGGCGCAAGAAGCTCGACCAGGCGTGGCGCGTCGGACGCGATGCGGAAGGGTCGGGCGAGCGCGGTCTCGAACTGCCACTGGACCGGAGCGCTCTGTCTGTGGCATTGGGCCGCGACAATGTCGTCCATCTGGCGCTGGCCGATGATGCTGCGGTCGCGAGGGTCATGAAACCGCTGACGCGCCTCATGCACTATCTGGGGCATGACCTGCCCACCGCTGAGCGGCGCGCCTCCGTATGCGCGCCGGATGACGAACTGAACGAGACGAACGAGAGAAACGAGCAATAATGAGCGACGACGACAAGAAACCAGCCCGCAAGCCGCTGACCCTCAAGGGTGCTCAGCCGGGCGAGGTCAAGCAGACCTTCAGCCACGGCCGCACCAACAAGGTCGCGGTCGAGGTGAAGCGCCGCCGCAAGCTCGTGAAGCCCGGCGAAACCCCGCCTGCTGCGCCGCCCCCGCCGCCGCCGCCGCCGCCCGCTCCCGAGCCGGCACCGGCTCCGGTGGCCAAGAAGGCTGCGCCGAAGAAGCCGGCTGCGCCCGCCGACGAAACCCCGCAGGAACGCGTCGCGCGTCTGCAGCGCGAGGCCGAGGAAGATCGCCTGCGCCAGAGCGAGGACGCACGCAAGCGCGAGGAAGAGCAGGCCCGCCAGGCTGCCGAAGACCAGAAGAAACGCGCCGAAGAGAAGCGCAAGGCCGAGGAAGAGGCCGCCAAGGCCGCTACCGAGGAGGCGCAGAAGCCGGCGCAGCAGCCCGCGGAAGAACCCGCTGCGGCTGCTGGCGAAACCGCGGCGGAAACGCCTGCGGGTGACAAGGCTGCTGCTGGGACCCCGTCGCCGGCGCCGCGCCGCTTCACCCCGGTTGCGCGCCCCGAGCCCAAGAAGCCCGAGCGCAAGAAGAAGGACGACAAGGCCGCGCGCACTGCCGAGAAGCCGGACAAGCGCCGCGCCGGCAAGCTGACGGTCAACAAGGCCCTAAATGAGGACGAAGGACGCCGCGCGCGTTCGCTCGCCGCGCTCAAGCGCGCTCGCGAGAAGGAACGCCGGATGCAGGGCGGCCCCTCGAAGCCGCGCGAAAAGCAGGTCCGCGACGTCATCGTCCCCGAAGCCATCACGGTTGGCGAACTGGCCAAGCGGATGGGCGAAAAGGGTGCCGATCTCGTCAAGGAACTCTTCAATCTCGACATGATGGTGACCGTCAACCAGACGATCGACCAGGACACTGCGGAATTGCTGGTCGACCAGTTCGGCCACAACATCCAGAAGGTCTCGGAAGCCGATGTCGACATCGCCAATGTCGATGACGTCGATCCGCCCGAGACGCTCAAGCCGCGTCCCGCGGTGGTCACGATCATGGGCCATGTCGACCACGGCAAGACCAGCCTGCTCGACGCCCTGCGCGGCGCCAATGTCGTCAAGGGCGAAGCCGGCGGCATCACGCAGCATATCGGCAGCTACCAGGTGAATACGAAGGGCGGCGATACGATCACCTTCCTCGACACGCCGGGTCACGCCGCCTTTACCGAGATGCGCCAGCGCGGTGCCAATGTCACCGATATCGTGGTGCTGGTGGTGGCGGCCGACGATGGCATCATGCCGCAGACGATCGAGGCCATCAATCACACCAAGGCCGCGGGCGTCCCGATGATCGTCGCGATCAACAAGATGGACAAGCCCGAAGCCAATCCCGACAACATCCGTACGCGTCTGCTCGAACACGAAGTGATCGTCGAGAAGATGTCGGGCGATGTGCAGGACGTGGAAATCTCGGCCAAGGAGAAGTCCGGTCTCGACAAGCTGCTCGACGCGATCAGCCTGCAGGCTGAACTGCTCGAGCTGAAGGCCAATCCCGACCGCATGGCCGAAGCCACGGTCATCGAAGCGCAGCTCGACAAGGGCCGCGGCCCGGTGGCCACCGTGCTCGTCACGCGCGGTACGCTGGAGCGCGGCAACACCTTCGTGGTCGGTACGCAGAGCGGCCGCGTCCGCGCGATCGTTAACGACCAGGGCAAGCAGATCAAGAAAGCCGGTCCGTCGATGCCGGTCGAGGTCCTCGGCCTTGGCGGCGTGCCGTCGGCCGGTGACGTGCTGAGCGTGGTCGAGAACGAACAGCGTGCCCGCGAAGTCGCCGAATACCGCCAGGAAAAGGCAACCGAGAAGCGCACCGCGCTGGCCCCGACCAGCTTCGATACGATGTTCAACAACCTCGCGTCGAATGTGGTCGAGTTCCCCGTACTGGTGAAAGCCGACGTTCAGGGTTCGGTGGAAGCCATCACGACCGCGCTGCACAATCTGTCGAACGATCTCATCAAGGTCCGCGTGCTGCACGCCGGCGTGGGTGCGATCACCGAAAGCGATGTCCAGCTTGCGGCTGCTTCCAACGCGCCGATCATCGGGTTCAACGTGCGTCCCAACGCCAAGGCGCGCGAACTGGTGAAGCGCGACGGCGTCGAGATGAAGTATTACGACGTCATCTACCACCTGACCGAGGAAATCGCGAAGGAGATGGCAGGCGAGCTGGGTCCGGAACGGATCGAACACGTCGTGGGCCGTGCCGCGGTCAAGGAAGTGTTCCGTTCGGGCAAGAAGGACAAGGCCGCCGGCCTGCTGGTCGAGGAAGGCGTCATCCGCAAGGGTCTGTTCGCCCGTCTCACGCGCGACGACGTCATCGTTTCGGCAACGACCATCGCCTCGCTGCGGCGCTTCAAGGACGACGTGGACGAAGTCCGCGCCGGGCTCGAATGCGGCGTGGTGCTGGCCGATACCAACGATATCAAGGCGGGCGACCAGCTCGAAGTCTTCGAAGTCGAGGAGCGCGAACGCACGCTGTGATCGGGGGCTGAGGGCGGATGGCGAAAATCCACGAAGGCAGGCGTTCGCCATCGGCCGAGCTGATGGCGAGCGACTTCGTCTCCTTCGATGTGGAGCGGGGCGAGCTGACCACGCGCTACACCCCGCCGCCGAGCTTCGCGAGCCCGCGCGGCGCGGTGCAGGGGGGCCTCATCGCGGGGTTCCTAGATGAAGTGATGGGCGGGGCGCTGCTTGCCGTTACCGAAGCCCGCTTCGGTGCGGCGGAGCAGCGCCTGCCGCTCAATCTCGACATGAACCTCACCTATTTGCGCATGGTCCCGATGGAAACCGTCACTGCCAGGGGACGCGTGCTCAAGCTGGGCAAACGGGTCGCCTTCCTCGAGGGCGAGCTGTTCGACAAGGATGGCAGTCTGCTGGTGCGCGCCACTTCGAGCGCCATTCCCACGCCGCTGCCGGGAAAGGACGACTGATGGCCGACAATGCCATCCTCGGCGCACCGCACGCCAAATTGCTCGGCGTGAAGTTCGACCATTTCGACAAGGACCGCGAGGAAATCACCCTGCGTTTCCACGCGCCCGACAGCTTCATCACCCCGCGCGGCAGCGTGCAGGGCGGGCTCGTCGCGGGCTTCCTCGACGAGGTGATGGGCTGGGCGCATGTCTGGGCCACCGACCACGAAGAAGCGCCGCTCAATCTCGACATCTCGATGAGCCTGCTGAAGCCGGTCATGGCCGGGCCGGTCATCGGTAAGGGCCGCGTGATCCGCCGCGGGCGCAAGGTCATCTTCCTCGAAGGCGAACTGTTCGATGAGGCGGGCAAGTTGCTCGCCCGCGCAACCAGCACCGCAATCCCCACGCCGCGCCCGGGCGGGGCCGCCTGATGGGGCGTCGTCTCGCTCTGCTCGGGTCGATCAATGTCGGCGGAAACCGTATCATGATGGCAGATCTGGTCGGCGCGCTGACCAGGCACGGCTTCGCCGATGTCGAGACCGTCGTCGCCAGCGGCAATATCCTGTTCGACCCGCCAACCGGCGTGTTGGAAAAGGAACTGCCCGACCGGGTAGCCGATATCGTGCGCAGCGAACTGGGCGTCGATACCTTCGCACTGGTACTCAGCGCCGCCGAACTCGAAGCGGCGATCGCGGAAAATCCCTTCTCCGGAACGGGCGAAGACAGATTCGTCCACGTCCACTTTCTCACCGCGCAGCCCGGACCGGAACGCTTCGAACGGCTCCTTGCCGACCATGCCGGGCGCGGGGACGAGCGGATCGCCCCCGGAACACGCGCACTCCATATCGATTATGTGAACGGTGTCGGCACCAGCAAGCTGACTGCCGCCTTTATCGAGCGCCGCCTCGGCTGCCAGGGCACGGCGCGCAACATGCGATCGCTCAAGCGACTTACCGAAAGACTTGCCTGATGGCCCGAAACGACTCCACTCCCGAACAGCAATCGGTCCGCGTCCTCAAGGTGGGCGAGCGGGTCCGCCATATCCTGTCCGAACTGCTCGCGCGCGGCGAGGCGCATGACGACGTGCTTTCCGCCAGCAACATCGCGGTGACGGAAGTGCGCATGACACCCGACCTGCGCAACGCCAAGGCCTATGTGAAGCCGCTGCTCGGCGAAGACGAGGGCCAGGTGCTCAAGGCGCTGCGGACCAACACCGCGTTCTTCCAGAAGGAAGTCGCGCAGCGGCTCGGTCTGAAATTCGCCCCCAGGCTCAATTTCCAGCCCGACGAGAGCTTCGACGAAGCCAGCCGGATCGAAAAGCTGCTGTCCGACCCCAAGGTCGCGCGCGACCTCGACGATACCGACGACTAGGCGCGCGCCCGGGGTTCCATGCACCTGCGGTTCGTCATTCCCGCGCTGACGGGAATGACGAACGCGTGGATCAATTCATGAGCGGCGCCGTGGGCGCGGCGACTTCCGGCAGCATGTAGCTGACCGGCGCATCCGGCCCGAGCGGAATGCCGAGGTAGAACCACAGCACGATCAGCACCGTCCCTGAGATGAGCAGCCAGACCGAATAGGGGATCATCATCGCTGTCAGGCTGCCCAGGCCGAAGTCCTTCTGCCAGCGCTGCGCGAAGACCAGGATCAGCGGGAAATAGACCATCAGCGGGGTGATGATATTGGTCGCGCTGTCGCCGACGCGGTACGCCGCGGTCGCGCCTTCCGGGCTGATCCCCAGCAGCATGAGCATCGGCACGAGGATCGGCGCAAGCAGTGCCCACTTGGCGCTTGCCGAGCCCACGAACAGGTTGAGCAGCCCGGTGAACAGCACCATCAGGCCGAGCACCAGCGGAAGCGGCAGGCCGGTCGACTGGATCGCCGCCGCGCCATGCACCGCGCTGATAAGGCCGAGGTTCGACCAGCCGAACATCGCCACGAAATGCGCAGCGGCGAAGGCGAGCACGAGGTAATAGCCCATGTCCTTCATGCTCTCGGCCATCATCTCGACCAGGTCGCGGTGCGACCTGATCTTGCCGGTTGCGCGGCCATAGGCCCAGCCGGTCAGCAGGAACAGCAGGAAGAAGGCGGCGACGAGGCTGCGGTAAAGCGGCGCAAGCTGCGTATGGATCGAACAATCGGCCGCAGGGACCGCCTCGCACGCTGCTTCGTCGACCAGCGGCGTGCCCGGAGCGAATACCATCAGCAGCCAGAGCGCGACCACGAACAGCGCGGCATAGCCGGCATGCCGCAGCCCCCTGGCCGCCAGCGCGCCGCTTTCGTCGGCGGGATCGGGGCTCATGTCGTCGGCCTGCGCGCCGGCAGTCGCGCCGCCTTTCCACGGGCCGAGCCGCGGTTCGACGATCTTGTCGGTGACATACCAGATGATCGGCAGGTACACGAAGGTCATCACGCTGATGAAGAACCAGTTGCCCGCGATATTGGCAGTCCACAGCGGATCCAGCGCGCTCGCGCCCACCGCTTCCTCGGTGATCCCGAACAGCAGCGCATCGAGCTGGCCGGGCGAGATATTGGCCGAGAAACCGCCCGATACGCCGGCGAATGCGGCGGCGATCCCAGCCAGCGGATGGCGTCCGGCGGCGGCGAAAAGGATGCCGGCGAGCGGGATCAGCACAACATAGCCCGCATCGGCGGCATGGTTGCCGAGCATTGCGACCAGCGCAACCACCGGGGTGAGCAGTGCTTTGGGCGCGCTCTTGACCGCTTTCGACATGCCGGCGGCGAAGAAGCCCGAACGTTCCGCGACGCCCGCGCCCAGCATCACGACGAGCACGTAGCCGAGCGGGTGGAAGTGCGTGAACGTGGCGGGCATTTCGACCCACAGGCGCTGGATGTTCTCGGGCGAAAGCAGGCTGACCGCGTCGATCCGCAGCGTGGACCCGGTCGCATCGTCGATGGCGGTGGGGTGCAAGGCCGACACGCCCGAGAGCGACGCGACGATCGAAACCACCACCAGCGCGATAATCAGGTAGAAGAAGATGAATACCGGGTCGGGCAGTTTGTTGCCCGTCCGCTCGACCCAGCCCAGAATGCCGGTCTGGGTGTTTTCCGCTGTCGTCGCTTCAGCCATCGAAGTTCCCTGATCTCTTGTCGTCTCTCGTCGGGGCGATCATCCCCGATCGCATGTGACGCCCTTCTTAACAGCCACGCCGCCGGGGGCTAGGGCCAGCGCATGGCCAAGCTCTATTTCTATTATGCCAGCATGAATGCGGGAAAGAGCAGCACGCTGCTGCAGGCCGCATTCAACTACAACGAGCGCGGAATGCGGGTCTCGCTGTGGACCGCTGCGCTCGACGACCGGCCGGGTTTCGGCGCGATCTCGAGCCGGATCGGCCTGGCCAGCGAAGCGCATCGCTACGACGCGCAAACCGATATCGAAGCGCGCGTGCTCGGCGACCATGGGGAGGAGCGGGTCGCCTGCGTGCTGGTGGACGAAGCGCAGTTCCTGTCCGAAACGCAGGTATGGCAACTTGCGCGGCTGGCCGACGCGGCGGACATTCCGGTGCTGTGTTATGGGCTGCGCACCGATTTCCAGGGAAAGCTGTTCCCCGGCTCCGCCACGCTGCTGGGCATTGCCGATGCGCTGGTCGAGCTGAAGGCGGTGTGCGACTGCGGGCGCAAGGCGATCATGAACCTGCGCGTCGATGCGGAGGGACGGGCGGTGAGCGAAGGCGCCCAGACCGAAATCGGCGGTAACGACCGTTATGTCGCGCTGTGCCGCCGGCACTTCGTGGACAAGCTGGGCGGGGCCTATCCCGGCGAACCGCTGGCGGGTTAGTCCGGCGCACCCTATCTAGCCTGCCATGACCGAAACGCTTCTTCTCGCGGTGATTCTCATCCCGTGCCTGATTGTCGCCATCGTGTTTCACGAGGTGGCGCATGGCTGGGTCGCGCTGGCACTGGGCGATCCCACCGCCAAGGAACAGCGGCGGCTGTCGCTCAACCCGATCCGCCATGTCGACCCGATCGGCACGCTGCTGGTGCCCGGGGCGCTGGCGTTGTTCGGCGGGCCGATCTTCGGCTGGGCCAAGCCCGTCCCGGTGCGCGGCGAACGGCTGCGCGATCCGCGGTTCGGCATGGTCGCGGTGGCGGCCGCCGGGCCGGGCACCAATCTCGTGTTGGCATTGGTCGGCGCGCTGTTGCTCGGCGCAGTATCGGGGGCGATCATCGCCGCCGGCGCCATGCCGCCCGAATGGCTGGTCACTGCGGGCGGGACATTCATCCTGATCAATGTCTTCCTCGCCTTGTTCAACCTCCTGCCGATCCCCCCCTTCGACGGTTCGCACATCGTCGGCGGGCTGCTGCCGCGCAAATGGGCGGGCAATTGGCAGAAGCTGCAGTCGCTGGGCATGCTGTTCTTCGTCGTCCTGATCGCCGCGACCTGGGCATTCCCCGATAGCGGGCTGGTCGAGAACACCGTCCTGCCGCCGGTGCTGTGGCTGCAGGAACACTATTTCGCCATCGCCGAATGGGTTGCACGCGGGATCGCCGAATGACCGATCGGAAGGCGCCTCCGCATGGCTGGCTGATCCTCGATAAGCCGCGCGGGCTGGGTTCGACGCAGGCGGTCGGCATGGTCAAGCGCGTGCTACGCCAGGGCGGCTATGCCAAGACCAAGGTCGGGCATGGCGGCACGCTCGATCCGCTGGCCGAGGGCGTGCTCCCGATCGCGTTGGGCGAGGCGACCAAGCTTGCGGGGCGCATGCTCGATGCCGACAAGATCTACGCCTTCACCATCCAGTTCGGCGAGGAAACCGCTACGCTCGATACCGAGGGCGAGGTCGCCGAGCGCAGCGATCGCCGGCCGCCGATGGCAGCGATCGTGGGCGTACTCGACCATTTCACCGGCCCCATCGAACAGGTGCCGCCCGCTTATTCGGCGCTGAAGATCGACGGCAAGCGCGCCTACGATCGTGCCCGCGCCGGCGAAACGGTCGAAATGAAGACCCGCGCCGTGACAGTTCACGACCTTTATCTTGCCGGTCATCCCCGCGAAGGCGGGGATCCAGATAAGGGCAGTTCTCTCGCTCGGGGGCTGGACCCCCGCCTTCGCGGGGGTGACGATAGTGGTGCTGGCCTCGTCAGCACATTCCAGACCACTGCCGGGCGGCCCGACCCCTACGATCCGCAGGCGCCGCTCGAACTGGCGGACAGCGTCACGCTGGTCGCGCATGTTTCCAAGGGGACATACATCCGGTCGCTGGCACGGGACATCGCACGCGCGCTTGGCACGCTGGGTCACGTCACCTATCTCAGGCGCATCAAGGCCGGCCCGTTCCGCGAAGAGCAGGCGATTTCGCTGGACAAGCTGGAGGAAATCGCTAAGGGCGCGGCCATCGAGAACCTTCTCTTGCCGCTCGAGGCCGGACTGGACGACATCCCGGTTCTGACACTCGATCCCGACAGCGCGCAGGCGGTCCGCCAGGGCCGGGTATTGTCGGAACTGCCCCATACCGACGGGCTCCATCTCGCCAGCTTGCACGATGTGCCGGTGGCCCTGGTGGAAGTCGACGGTGGCACGGCCAAGGTCGTGCGGGGTTTCAACCTGCCGGATGTCGCGGAGTAGAATACATGTCGGTTACTGCCGAAAAGAAACAGGAAATCATCAAGGACAACGCCCAGGCCAAGGGTGATACCGGTTCGCCGGAAGTCCAGGTCGCCATTCTGACCGAACGAATTCGCAACCTGACCGAGCACTTCAAGTCCAACCACAAGGACAATCACTCGCGTCGTGGTCTGCTGATGATGGTCAACAAGCGCCGCAACCTGCTCGCCTATCTCAAGAAGACGGACGTCGAGCGGTACAATGCGCTGATCCAGAAGCTGGGTCTTCGCAAATAAGAGTTTCTCGAAGGGGTGGCTCAGGCCGCCCCTTTGTTTATCCGGCCTGCGCGCAATACGGCGCGGGGCTGGAAAATGGAGGCGCGAAAAGCCTCGGACCGGACCGGGACGGAATACCCGGCACAGTAGGCCCCGCACCGCAATAAGGCCGTGCGGGTTCATAAGGAAAATACATGTTCGACACGAAAACCGTATCGCTGGAGTGGGGCGGAAAGACCCTCACCCTCGAAACCGGCCGCATCGCCCGTCAGGCTGACGGCGCCGTTCTGGCCACCTATGGCGAAACCGTGGTGCTGTGCGCCGTGACCGCCGCCAAGAGTGTACGCGAAGGGCAGGACTTCTTCCCGCTGACCGTCCACTATCAGGAAAAATTCTCCGCTGCGGGCCGCATTCCCGGCGGCTTCTTCAAGCGCGAAGGCCGCGCCACGGAGAAAGAAACGCTCACCTCGCGTCTCATCGACCGCCCCGTACGGCCGCTGTTCCCCGAAGGTTTCTACAACGAAATCAACGTGATCTGCCAGGTCCTGTCGTATGACGGCGAGACCGAGCCCGATATCGTCGCGATGATCGCCGCTTCGGCTGCGCTGACCATCAGCGGCGTGCCCTTCATGGGCCCGATCGGTGCTGCACGCGTCGGTTTCCGCAATGGCGAATACGAACTCAACCCGAGCCTCGAAAGCGCGCTCGACGAAGAAGGTCGCCTCGACCTCGTCGTTGCCGCAACGCAGGACGCGGTGATGATGGTCGAATCCGAAGCCAAGGAACTGACCGAAGAGGAAATGCTCGGCGCCGTCATGTTCGCGCATGAGGAAAGCCGCAAGGTCATCGGCGCGATCGTCGACCTGGCCGAGCAGGCCGCCAAGGAACCGTGGGAAATCGACACTTCGGACGATACCTCGGCGATCAAGGAAAAGCTGCGCGGCATCGTCGGCGACGACATCGCCGCCGCCTACAAGTTGACCGACAAGTCGGCGCGTTCGGATGCGCTCAACGATGCGCGGGCCAAGGCCAAGGAAGCCTTCGCCGAAGAAGAAGCGCAGACGCAGATGGTCGCCAACAAGGCGGTCAAGAAGCTGGAAGCGGAAATCGTTCGCGGCGCCATCCTCAAGGACGGCCAGCGCATTGACGGCCGCAAGCTCGATCAGGTCCGCCCGATCGAGGCGATGGTCGGCCTGCTGCCCCGCACGCATGGTTCGGCGCTGTTCACCCGCGGTGAGACGCAGGCGATCTGCACCACTACGCTGGGCACCAAGGATGCCGAGCAGATGATCGACGGTCTCGAAGGCCTCTCGTACAACAACTTCATGCTGCACTATAACTTCCCGCCCTATTCGGTCGGCGAAGTGGGCCGCTTCGGCTTCACCAGCCGCCGCGAGACCGGTCACGGCAAACTTGCATGGCGTGCGCTGCACCCGGTGCTGCCCAAGCATGAAGACTTTCCCTATACCATCCGCATCCTGTCGGACATCACCGAGTCCAACGGCTCTTCCTCGATGGCGACCGTCTGCGGTGGCTGTCTGTCGATGATGGATGCCGGCGTTCCGATCGAACGCCCGGTGTCGGGCATCGCCATGGGCCTGATCCTCGAAGGCGACGACTTTGCGGTCCTGTCGGACATCCTCGGTGACGAAGATCACCTGGGCGACATGGACTTCAAGGTTGCCGGTTCGGAAAAGGGCATCACCTCGCTCCAGATGGACATCAAGGTCGCCGGCATTACGCAGGAGATCATGAAGACCGCGCTGGAGCAGGCCAAGGGCGGCCGTGCACACATTCTCGGTGAGATGAACAAGGCGCTGACCGGCGCCCGTACCGAGGTTTCCAAGCACGCCCCGCGCATCGAGACGATGCAGATCGACAAGTCGAAGATCCGCGACGTCATCGGCACGGGCGGCAAGGTGATCCGCGAGATCGTTGCCGAAACCGGCGCCAAGGTCGACATCGACGACGAGGGCGTGATCAAGATCAGCTCCTCCAACGCCAACGAGATCGAAGCCGCACGCAAGTGGATCGAAGGCATCGTCGAAGAGGCGGAAGTCGGCAAGATCTACAATGGCAAGGTCGTCAACATCGTCGACTTCGGCGCCTTCGTGAACTTCATGGGCGGCAAGGACGGTCTCGTCCATGTCAGCGAAATGAAGAACGAGCGCGTCGAGAAGCCGACCGACGTCGTGTCGGAAGGCCAGGAAGTGAAGGTCAAGGTCCTCGAGATCGACCAGCGCGGCAAGGTCCGCCTGTCGATGCGCGTGGTCGACCAGGAAACCGGCGAAGAGCTGGAAGACACCCGCCCTGCGCGCGAACCGCGCGGTGACCGTGGCCCGCGTGGCGGCGGTGGTGGCCGTGGCGGCGATCGCCGCGGTGGCCGGGGTGGCCCGCGCCGCGACCGCGATGGCGGCGGGAACAAGGACGGGGGCGGTGAAGCCCACGTGCCCGACTTCCTGAAGGACTGATCCTTCGCTAGGCATTACAGGGGGTCGCGGGTCCGCCCGCGGCCCCCTTTGCTATGGAGAATAGACGATGCTTCCGCGCGAAACGCTCGCCACTGCCCAGGTCCCCGACGGCGAAACGCTGACGCTGGTCAGCCACGGCCGCGATTTCATCATCATGCTCGGCCGCGACGAGCTGATGGGGACGCGCATGCAGTTTTCCGAAGAACAGCTGGCCGAGCTGACGCTGGCTGAACTGGATGCGCCGCGCCCGCGGGTGCTGATCGGCGGCTATGGCATGGGCTTTACCTACCGCGCGGCGCTGGCGAGCCTGCCCGAGGGCGGCGCAGTCACGGTGGCCGAAATCGTCCCCGACATCCTCGAATGGGCTGTAGGGCCGCTGGCGCATCTGACCGGCGATAGCCTGTCCGACCCGCGCGGCGAAGTGGTGATCTGCGATGTCGCGGCGTTGATCGACGATGCCAATGACGGCACGACGCCGAAATACGACGCCATATTGCTGGATGTCGACAACGGTCCCGACGGGATCGTGCGCGATGCCAATTTCCGGATCTATACGAAGACCGGGCTGGGCAAGGCGCGCGATGCGCTGCGACCCGGCGGTATCCTTGCCGTGTGGTCAGCCGCGCCCGACCACAAGTTCACCCAGCGGCTCAAGGACAGCGGGTTCAGCGTCGAGGTGCGCGAAGTGCGGGCGCGGCCCAACAACAAGGGGCCGCGCCACACGATCTGGTTTGCGCGCAAGCGCTAGCGCTTGATCCGCATCCGGCCCATGAAGTCCATCTTGCCCACGGGCAGGCCCTTCATCCGCAGGATGTTGTAGGCGGTGGCGCAGTGGAAATAGAAGTTCGGCTGGCTGAAGGTGAGCAGGAAGTCCTCGGCATTGAAATCCATGCCGCGGTCCTTGAACTCGAACCGCATCGGTTGGCCGATCCAGCCTTCCATTTCCTCTTCGGTCAGCGCTTCCAGCATTTCGCGCGCGCCCGATAGCTTTTCGCGCAGCGCGTCGAAGCTTGTCGGCGGCGGGTTGAGATCGGGCGAATAGAGTCCCGCCCGCACGCCCTCGATCGACCCCTGTGTATGCTCGGCCACGCATTTGACCTGGTAGGACCACGGCAGCATGTCGTCGAACACGCGCGCATTGATGAAGTCGTCATGCCCGCAATCGTGCTCGCTGCACCATTTCTCTGCTGTATCGACCAAGTGGCGGGCGGTCCCCAGCATTTGCAGGGCGCTCGGAACATAGGCAGCGTGTAGCGAAAGCGGCATGTAAGTCTCCTCTCTGAAAGCGCGCGAACATAGGCAAGATGCCCGGCGATGCCAGCGGCAATCGCGTCAGACGCCGTGCACCAGGCGCGGCTGTGAATGCTTCCCGTCCTGCCACAGCAGCAGCTGGTCCCTGCCGGCGTCCTTCGCCGCGTAGAGCGCCTCGTCGCCGCGCTTGACCGCGCTGTCGAGCGTATCGTTCGGCCGTACTTCGGTCAGCCCGGCACTCGCCGTGACGGGGAAGGGGACCTCGGGGACCTTTTCAAGTACCGACAGGGTAATCTGCCGCCGGACGGTCTCTGCCAGCCGTTGATAATCCTCGCCATAGATCAGCACGACGAACTCCTCTCCGCCCTGCCTCGCGGGGAATACGTTCTCCTGCTTCAGGCCCTCGGCAACCGCGATCAGGACCTCGTCGCCGGTATCGTGGCCGAACATGTCGTTGATGCGTTTGAAATGATCGCAATCGATGACCGCCAGCGCGGCAGGGCGCGGATGGGCGGGATCGCGAAAGCGCAGCGCGAGCCCGCGTCGGTTGGCTATCTCAGTCAGCGGATCGGTAGCGACCGCGATTCGCGCTTCGCTGACGTCGGCCCAGGCTTCGTCGCGTTCGCGCTTGACCGTGAGATAGCCGTTGATGACGCCGCCAGCAGTGACCATGAAATCGACCAGCACCGCAAGCAGCGCGGCCACCGGCCAATAGGGAACGGGCGCGCCGGTACTCAACTCATACGCAAGGACTAGCAAACCGAGGATGATCAATGGTGCATAGCCGACAGCCTGATACTGCGCGAACCTGCTGCCTGATCGGACGGCTGCCGCAAGACCGGCCGTCATGCCGAGGATCATCGTGAGCAGAAGGAGGTCGTGCACCAGGTCGAAGCCCGGCCATAACGGCGCCAATGCTGTAGCGATCGCCCCGACGACGCCGACGATGAAAAGGGTCCGCAGCCAGTAGCGGATCCGCGCAAATCGAGGCCGGTTTTCGATATAGGCGGCGAGAAACGGTCCGGTGCTGCCGATCGCGATCGACAAGGCGATCTCGCCGATATCGGTCCGGAATTCGCCCCCAAGTGTCGGGCTGGTGAGCGCTACCGGGAACAAGGCAACGCTCATTATCGCGAAACACAGCGCGCGCAATGCTGCCCAAAGCAGGAAGCTGCGCCGCACCAACGGATACACTGCTAGAGCCAGCAGCCCGACAGTCAGTGCAATCCCCAAGAATGCGCCAAGACCGACGCTACCCCATTCCATCTCTTCCGCCCCCCAACGGTTCCGCACACCAAGCCGCCCCCCGCGCTGCGGGAGGTGGCCGAGTGTCCTTGGGTGTAAACGCCGTCCCGTTGTGGGCTAGGCGAGGAGCGACCCGCTAAAATCTCGGTTAGCGTACCCGCGGTCCGCCGAACGGCAGCGGCGGAGGAGGACGGCGCGCGCCGCGCGGCAGCTGGGCCTGGTAGGCCCGGCCGCAGTGTTCGACGCAATAGGGGAAGCCGGGGTTCACGGCCTCGCCGCAGAAATGGAAATCGGGTTCGCCCGGGTGTCCCATCGGCCAGCGGCATACCTTGTCCGACAGATCCAGCAGGCTGGTCTTGTCGGCGATTTCGGGGCTCGGCTTGGCCGGGACCAGGCGGCGCGGCGGCGCTGGGGGAATCGGGGGCTGCTGGTCACCGGGACCCTGGCGCAGGAAGCCACCCGGCCCGACCGAGACGATCTTGGGCAGGTTGGAATTCTTGTTCGGCATCGGCTGCGACGGGTTGCCGGCATCCTGCCGCGGTGCAGGCGGCGGTGCTGCCGGTTCCGGCGGGGCGGCCGGCGCAGCAACAGCGGCCGGCTTGGCTGCGGGCTTCGCCGCTTTCTTGGGCGCCGGTGCCTTGGGCGCGGCCTTGGGGGCAGCGGCGGCCTTCTTCTTGTCGTTGGCCTTGACCGGCGACGGGCGCGACTTGAGACCGAGGCGGTGCGCCTTGCCGATCACGGCATTGCGGCTCACCCCGCCCAGCTCGTCGGCGATCTGGCTGGCGGTCGAACCGCCTTCCCACATCTTCTTAAGCGTTGCGATCCGTTCGTCGGTCCAGCTCATGTACAGTCCTGTATCTCGTGTCTTGGCGCCGCGGCTTGCATGCCGTGACGCTTGGGCCTAGGCGCGCCCTATGGTCGATCAAGCTCAGCCCAAATCGCTCGGAAGCGATCATCCGGACGCATCCTTCGTCGAAGGTAATGCCGGAGGGGAGAGCAGGTTTCCGCCGCGGGGTCGCCCGGTGATCCGCGGAATCAACCGGATTGGCCTGTGGAGCCTCTATATGAAGGAGGTCCGCCGGTTTCTCAAGGTCCAGACGCAGACAATCTGGGCCCCGGCAGTTACCACGGTGCTTTTTCTCGTAATCTTCTCGGTCGCGCTGGGGCGGGGCGGGCGCGAGGTGCTGGGCGTCAATTTCCCCACCTTCGTCGCACCCGGCCTGATTGCCATGGCGATGATGCAGAACGCCTTCGCCAATTCCTCCTTCTCGCTGCTTTCGGGCAAGATCCAGGGGACCATCATCGACCTGCTGATGCCGCCGCTGTCCGAAGGCGAGCTGATGTGCGGTATCGTGGGGGCAGCGATGACCCGCGCAGTGGCGGTCGGCTTCGTCGTCGCGGGGGCAATGATGCTGTATCCCGGAGTGAGCCTGGCGATGGCGCATCCCTGGGCGGTGGTGTGGTTCGGGCTGATGGGCGCGATGATGCTCGCGCTGCTTGGCCTGCTCGCATCGATCTGGGCGGAGAAATTCGACCACAATGCCGCGGTGACCAATTTCGTCGTCGCGCCGCTGGCGATGCTGTCGGGGACGTTCTACGTCATTGACCGGCTTGCACCGGCCTTCCAGGCGGTCAGCCGCGCCAATCCCTTCTTCTACGTGATCTCGGGCTTTCGCTACGGCTTTCTCGGACGCAGCGACATCGGCGATGCGGCAGCGGTGACGATGGCCGCGCTGGGCCTGTTCGCGCTCAACGCAGTGCTGGCCTTCGCCACCTACCGGATCCTGAAGTCGGGCTGGAAGATCAAGAACTGATCGTTCGCCGCGCGCCGCTCAGTGGGTCAGGCTGACCCGCATGCGGTAGCGCCCGTTTTCGAACTGTTCGAAATACTGGTGCACATCGGGGTGCGACACCGGCCCCGAAACCGAATCCGTCACCAAGTTCTGCTGGCTGACGTAGGCAACGTAATCGCTGTCATCGCTTTCGGCGAGCAGGTGGTAGAACGGCTGGTTGCGATCGGGGCGGATATCTTCGGGGATCGCCTCGTACCATTCGTCGCTGTTGGCGAAGACCGGGTCGATGTCGAAAATCACGCCGCGGAAATCGAACACGCGGTGTTTGACCACGTCACCGATGGCGAAGCGGCTCTTGACGCGGCGCGGCACATCGATGGTGCGACCGGCCTGGGCGGAGAAATACTGTGCTCGTTCCATGAGAAGCGACGATATGGGGTCCAGGCGCCTGCTTACAATGGCGATTGGCGAAGCTTCCCCCGAATTCTGACGAAAAGGGGCTTGGCAAGGCACAGGCGCTCGGCTAATCGGCGCGCCTTGCTTCGACCGGGGCCCTGGGCCCGAAGCGCACCCGACATATGCGGAGAGGTGGCAGAGAGGTCGAATGCGCTGCACTCGAAATGCAGTGTACTGGCAACAGTACCGTGGGTTCGAATCCCACCCTCTCCGCCACGGGATTTCTCGACAATACAGATCTTGCGGCACGCATCCGCCGGCGAATGCGTGCCTGATGTCCGTGTGTCAGCCGCGTCCGCGATAGGATGAAACGCCCTGGTCGGGCAGCCACAGGGCCGCCGGCGGTGCGCCGCTTTGCCAGAAGACGTCGATCGGGATGCCGCCGCGCGGATACCAGTATCCGCCGATGCGCAGCCATTGCGGCTGCATTTCGTCGAACAGCCGCTGGCCGATCCCCACGGTCACGTCCTCATGGAAACCGCAATGGTTGCGGAACGAGCCGAGGAACAGCTTGAGGCTCTTCGATTCGACGATGGTTTCCCCCGGCGCGTAATCGATCACCAGATGCGCGAAGTCGGGCTGGCCGGTCACCGGGCACAGCGAGGTGAATTCGGGCGCGGCGAAGCGGACCATATACAACTGGCCGGCGCGCGGATTGGGGACGTAGTCGAGTTCGGCCTCTTCGGGCGAGGCGGGCAGCGCGGTGTTCGCGCCAAGGAACTTGGGGGCAGGTGTGTCGCTCATGCCGCGCTCCTGCCGCGAAGCGCGGCGCAGCGCAAGGCGGGGCTTGGAAGCCCGCGCTTCAGTACCTATTCACCGCCGCCCCGCACACTCGCGGTCCCTTTCTCACGAAACGACCCGCAATGGCATTTGTCACCCGTATCCCGTTGATTGCACTCGCCGCAGCGCTGCCGGCCGTGGCGCAGGCGCAATCGGTCAATGATTTCACACTCGAACCCGCGCCGACGCCCAGCGCCACCCCGCAGGTGCAAGGGCCCGCGGATACGCGAAGCGGAGTCGAGATTCGCCCGCGCGCCGTGGCAACCCCGACTCAAGCGCCGACGGCAAGCCCCACCGCCGCGCCGAGCCCGGCTCCGACGCTGTCACCGGTACCCGGGCCATCCGGAGACAGGGCGCCGCGCGCCCCGGTCGCCCAGCCATCCCCGCGCGCTACGCCGCTGCCTGCGGTGACGCCGCCTGCGCTGGATCCAGGTGAAGCGGCGGCCATGAGCTCCGCGCCCGAGGAGCCGCCGACGGTCCAAGACCCCGCGAGCGATATGCGCGCGGCTTCGTCCGTCGCAGAACCCGCAGTGCCCGAGGGACCGCTACCAGAGCCCGCTGCGAACGAGGAGGCCGGGCGGACCCCGTGGCTGCCGCTTGCGGGCGGTGCAGTGTTGCTGGCGCTGCTCGGCGCAGGCTTCGCCGCCTGGCGTCGTCGCCGGCCCCGGCACGTTCCCGAAATCCAGCGCCCGGTTGTCCGCAGCGCTCCGCCCGCCGGTCCGGCGGCGCTGGGGGACGCCCTCCGACTGCACGTCGAATCCGACAAGATCATCCGCAGCGCCGCTTTCGTAACACTCAAATACCGGCTGACCCTGACCAACCGCAGTGAAACCCCGCTCGGCGCGATCGGCGTCGGGCTCGATGTGGTGTCGGCTCATGCCCAGGCACCGATGGACCAGCAGGTCGCGACCGCCGAAACCGCGCTTGAAGAGCGCCATGCCGTCCCGCGGCTGGCGCCCGGGCAGAGCATCACGCTCGACGGACAGGTGCAGCTTGCGCTCGCACAGGCGCAGGTGATCCGGCAGGGACGGCATCCGTTGCTGGTCCCCTTGCTGCGCATGCGTATCTCGGCGCGAGGCGGGGACGCGCTGCTGCGGACCTTTGTCGTCGGACAGACCGCGCCCGGCAGCAGCCGCGTGCAGCCCATCCGGCTCGACGAAGGGCCGCGCAGCTATAGCCCGGTCGCGCAGCGCGAGCTCGCCTAACTCGACTTCGCCGGGCCGCCGCGCTACCCGGTTGGCGATGGACAGTCTCGTTTCGACCCAATGGCTTGCCGACCAGCTCGGCGCTGCGGACCTCGTGGTTCTCGATGCGTCGATGCATCTGCCTGACAGTCCGCGCCAGGCGGCGCAGGATTTCGCGGCGGCGCATGTGCCCGGCGCGCGGTTTCTCGACCTTGTCAGCTTCGTCGATCCCGGTTCGCCGGTACCCAAGGCCCTGCCAAGTCCCGAACAATTCGCGGCGCGGCTGGGGCAGCTCGGGGTGGCACCGTCGTACCGGGTCGTGCTGTATGACGACAGCCCGATCCGCAGCGCGGCCCGCGCGTGGTACATCTTCCGGCTGTACGGCTTCGCTCAAGTGGCGATCCTCGATGGCGGGTTGGCCAAGTGGACCGCCGAGGGGCGCGCGCTCGAAAGCGGCGGGGTTTCCGGCAGCCCGGTCGATTTCCCGGTGCCCAAGCGTGCTGCCGGCGTGCGCAGCAAAGAGGATATCCTCGCCAACTGCGCCAGCGCGGCCGAACAGGTCGTCGATGCGCGCGACGCTGCGCGTTTTGCCGGCGAAGAAGGGAGCGGGTCGCAGGGCCATATCCCGGGCGCCGCGAACGTGCATTTCACGGAGTTGCTGACCGAAGCGGGCACCTATCGTACGCCAGCGGAAATCGCCGGTCTTTTCCAAAGCGCCGGCATCGATCTCGACCGTCCGGTCGTCACGAGCTGCAACAGCGGCATGACCGCGGCGGTGCTGTCCTTCGGGCTTCACCTCGCGGGCAAGGACGATACCGCGCTGTACGATGGCAGCTGGCTGGAATGGGGGGAGGATCCGCAAACGCCCAAGCAGGCGGGGAGCGGGCGATAGACATGGCAGGGGGAGACGACAGCACCCATCGCGCGGCGACACGGCTGGTGACCAGCGGGCGATCGGGCGATTTCGCCAGCGATGTGGTCAACCCGCCCGTGTGGCGCGCGAGCACGCATCTCTACCCCGACTGCGCCGCATTGCGCGCGCGCAAGAGCGACAACCGCGATGGGCAGTTCTTTTACGGCCGCCGCGGATCGCCCACGCAATGGGCGCTCTCCGAAGCGCTTACCGCGCTCGAGCCGGGGGCCGCCGGCACCGTCCTCTATCCCAGCGGTCTCGCCGCGCTGGTCGGCGCGTTGCTGACGGTCCTGCGCAGCGGCGATGTGCTGCTGGTGGCGGACAATGCCTATGATCCCACGCGCAGCGCGGCCACGGGCCTGCTGAAGGATCTCGGCATCGAGCACCGCTTCTTCGATCCGCTCGACCATGAAGCCTTTGCCGGGGCATTCTGCGACCGCACGCGCGCGGTCATGCTGGAAGTGCCGGGCAGCCTCACGATGGAGGTCTGCGATATTCCCGCGCTTTCGGCCATCGCGCGCGGAAGGGGAGCCGTCAGCCTGATCGACAACACCTGGGCCACCGCGCTCGGATTTCCCGCTCTCGAGCATGGCTGCGATATCGCCATCACCGCGCTGACCAAGCATGTCGGAGGCCATTCGGACGTCATGATGGGTGCCGCCAGCGCGGGTGAACGCTGGTATCGTCGCCTGCGGCTTGGTGCGCAGCGGCTGGGCCATGTCGTGTCGCCTGACGATGCCGCGCTGGTGCTGCGCGGGCTGAGGACGATGGGCGTGCGTCTCGAGCGCCAGACCGCGACCGCGCTGGCGATCGCCGAATGGCTCGATGCGCGCAGCGAAGTGGCGCATGTGCTGTCGCCCCTGCTTCCCGGTGCGCCCGGCCATGACATCTGGCAACGCGATTTTACCGGCGGCTGCGGTCTGTTCAGTTTCGTGCTTCAGGGCGGGGACGATGTCGCGAGGTGCCGGCTGGTCGACCGGCTGGAACTGTTCGGCATCGGTTACAGCTGGGGCGGGTTCGAAAGCCTTGCCCTGCCGTTCGACGTCGAACCGGTGCGTTCTGCGATGCCCTGGCCCAAGCCGGGCTGGAGGGAAGCGGACCGCCATGGCATACGGCTGTCGATCGGGCTGGAAGACCCCGCCGATCTGATCGCCGATCTCGACCGCGGTTTCGCGGCGCTTAACGAAGGATAGACGTGCAAGGCGAAACCCCTCCCGCCGCCGAACCGGCCGCAGCGACACCTGCGGTCGAACAGGCATGGAACCTGGCCGAGCCGGTGGTCGAGGAAAGCTCGGTCGCCGCGGCCGAAGGCGCCAAGGAAGCGCTGAGTTCGCAGAGCGAGACTGTCGGCTCGGTCATCGACACGGTCGATACCGTGGCGCTGTCGTTCGGCGATTTCCGCATCTCGCTGTTCGACGTGCTGGTCGTCGCCGCGGTGATCGTAGGCATCCTGTTCCTTGCATGGTTTGCCAGCCGGATGAGCCGGCGCCTGGTCCGCCGCATGACCCGGCTCGACGAGGCGCAGCAATTGCTGGTCGAGAAGGTGATCACGATCATCGTCTGGGCCGCCGCCTTCTTCCTCGGCATCGACCTGCTCGGGATCGATCTGACTGCACTAGCGGTGTTTTCAGGCGCCTTCGGCCTGGCGATCGGTTTCGGCCTGCAGAAGACCTTCGGCAATCTGATCGCAGGGATCATCCTGCTGATGGACCGGTCGATCAAGCCGGGCGATGTGATCGCGGTGGCCGATCTGGCGGGCAACGAGAGCTTCGGCCAGATCCGCAAGATCGGCATCCGCGCGGTCTCGGTGACCACGCGCGACCAGCGCGAATATCTGATTCCGAACGAAAACCTGATGATCAACCAGGTCGAGAACTGGTCCTATTCGTCCAAGAACGTGCGGATGCAGGTGCCGGTCGGGGTGAGTTACGAAGCCGACATGAAGCTGGCCGAGGAACTGATGCTCGAGGCAGCGAAGTCCTGCGACCGGGTGCTGAGCGCGCCGCCGCCGACGGTCTGGATGAGCGAATATGGCGACAGCTCGGTCAATTTCGTGATCCATTGCTGGATTACCGACCCCGAGGACGGGGTCGGCAACGTGCGCAGCGCGGTGCTCAAGAAGCTGTGGTGGCTGTTCAAGGACAACGGCATCGAGATCCCGTTCCCGCAACGCGACCTGCATATTCGCGGCAGCGACCAGCTCGAGCGGCTGGCCGAGCTCATGGTGCAGGGGCGCGGGCCTGCGGGCAGCGCGAAAGAATAGGTTGCCGCGCGCACAGCGCCGGTTTCAAATCTCGCCTTCCTAGCCGGACACGCATTCTGATTGGCGCAACGGCCGTGCCCCTCACATCTTGCGATCATGGCACAGACCGGAACCATCTATCTCGTCGGCGCGGGACCGGGCGATCCCGATCTCCTGACGCTGCGCGCTGCGCGGCTGATCGAGAGCGCGCGGGTGATCGTCCATGACGGACTGGTCGACCCTGCGATCCTCGCACTTGCGCGCGGCGATGCGCAGCTGATCAGCGTGGCCAAGCGCCGTTCGCATCACACCTTGTCGCAGGAAGAGATCAGCGAACTGCTGGTCCGCGTGGCCCGTTCGGGCCAGGACATCGTGCGGCTCAAGGGCGGGGACCCGTTCGTGTTCGGCCGCGGCGGCGAGGAAGCCGAAGTCGCCCGCGCTGCCGGCGTTGCGGTGGAGGTGGTGCCCGGGATCAGCGCGGCCAACGGGGCCGCGGCGGCGGCGCAGATCGCGCTGACGCATCGCGATGCGTCGAGCATTGTCAGCTTCGTGGCCGGCCAGTGCAAGGGTCTGAAGGACCAGGACTGGGCGGGGCTTGCCGGCAAGGGCCGGACGCTGGTGATCTACATGGGCGTGAAAACCGCGCCGCAGATCGCCGAGAAACTGATGGAAGACGGGCTGTCGCCCGACATGCCGGTGGCGGTGATCGAGAACGGCACGCGCCCCGACATGCGCGTGCTGCGCGGCCTGCTCGCCGGGCTGCCCGATCTGGTGGAACATGAAAAGGTGGTCAGCCCTGCGCTGATCGTGATTGGTGAAGTGACCGCGCGCGACGATGTCGCCCTGGCGGTCGCCGCGCAGGAGGCGGCACGATGAGATTGCTTACCGGAAATGATTTGAAGACCGGCGCGGTGACCTGGTGGACCGGCAGCGACTGGTCGATCCACGTCGAGGATGCGGCCGATGTGGCAGGTAGCGAAGACGAGATCGCGCGCCGCGAAGAGGCCGCCCGCCGCGTCAATTCGCCTTATGCAGTGGACGCCGAACTGCAGGATGGCAGCCCCCGGCCGTCGCATATCAAGGAGCGCGTTCGTGCGCTTGGCCCGACCGTCCGTCCCGACCTGACCCTCAAGCCTGCCGATCCCGAAATCGGTAACTGGGTGATCTGATGTACAAATACGACCAATACGACCAGGCGATGGTCGATGCCCGCGTGGAGGAATTCCGCGACCAGGCGCGCCGCCGTCTCGAAGGCAAGCTGACCGAAGACCAGTTCAAGCCGCTCCGGCTGATGAACGGGCTCTATCTGCAGCTCCACGCCTACATGCTGCGGGTGGCGATCCCCTATGGCACTCTGAACAGCCAGCAGATGCACGCGCTGGCCGATATCGCGGACAAGTATGATCGCGGTTACGGCCATTTCACCACGCGGCAGAACATCCAGTACAACTGGATCAAGCTGGAGGATGCCGGCGATATCTTGGCCGATCTGGCCAAGGTCGAAATGCACGCCATCCAGACCAGCGGCAATTGCATCCGCAATATCAGCTCGGATCACTTTGCGGGCGCTACTGCGGACGAGGTGGTCGATCCGCGGCCCTATGCCGAGCTGCTGCGCCAGTGGTCGAGCTTCCATCCCGAATTCAGCTATCTGCCGCGCAAGTTCAAGATCGCGGTGATTGCCAGCGACACCGACCGCGCCGCGATGCGCTTGCACGATATCGGTATCCAGATCGTCGAGAACGATGCGGGTGAACTGGGTGCTGCCTTCTACGTCGGCGGCGGCATGGGACGCACGCCGATGATCGCGCCGTGCATCAACCCCTTCGTGCCGCTCGACCGGCTCGTCACCTATGCCGAGGCGTGCCTGCGGGTCTACAACCGCTATGGCCGCCGCGACAACAAGTACAAGGCGCGGATCAAGATCCTCGTCCACGAGATGGGCGCGGAAGAATACACGCGCCAGGTCGAGGCGGAATACGCCCACCTGCTGGAAGAAGGCGTCGAACCGCCCTTCGCCGAGCTCGAACGGATCCGGACCTATTTCGAGGACCCGCTGTTCGAAGCCGGCGCAAGCGAGGAGATCGACCGCAGCGACCCCGATTTCGCCGTCTGGGTCGACCGCAACACGGTCGCGCACAAGGAAACGGGCTATGTCTCGGCGGTGATCAGCCTCAAGCCGGTGGGCGGCATCCCCGGCGATGCGACCGCCGAACAGATGCGCCTGATGGCCGATCTGGCGAAGGATTACAGCTTCGACGAACTGCGCGTGATGCATACGCAGAACATCGTCCTGCCGCATGTCCGCAAGGCCGATCTGCACGCGCTGTGGACAGCGCTCGACGAAGCGGGACTGGGCAGCCCGAACCTCGATACGGTCGAGGACATCATCGCCTGCCCGGGGCTCGATTACTGCAGCCTCGCCAATGCCCGGTCGATCCCGATCGCGCAGCGCATTTCCGAACGCTTCGCCGCCAATGGCAAGACCGGGACGCTGGGCGAACTCAAGCTCAAGATTTCGGGCTGCATAAATGCCTGCGGGCATCACCATGCGGGCCACATCGGCATCCTCGGCGTCGACCGTAAGGGGGTGGAGAACTACCAGCTCCTGCTCGGCGGCAGCGAGGCGCAGGATGCCAGCCTGGCCAAGATCACCGGTCCCGGTTTCAGCGAAGACGGCATCGTCGACGCAGTCGAAACCGTGACCACCGTCTTCGAACGCGAACGCCAGGACGGCGAACGCTTTCTCGATACGTACCGCCGCATCGGCATGAACCCCTTCAAGGAGGCGCTCTATGGCTGAGACGCTACGCTATCGCGACGACCAACCGGTCGACCATCCCGCCGTGACGGTGGACGCTTTCGTCGACCAGTCGAATGCGCAGGCCGTCCGGATCGAGCCGGGCGACGACACGCGTGAATTGCTGCCGCATCTCCAGCGGCTGGCGCTGGTCGAGGTCAACTTCCCCGCATTTGGCGACGGCCGCGGCTACTCCTCGGCGCGGATGCTGCGCGAGGCGGGCTACGAGGGCGAATTGCGCGCGGTGGGCGACGTGCTGGTCGACCAGCTGGCTTATATGCGCCGCTGCGGCTTCGATGCGTTCGAGCCCGATCAGCAATTCGACATGGACGATGTGAAGGCCGCTTTCGAGCGGTGGCCAGAAGTTTACCAGAACGCGGCGGACGACCGCACCCCGATCTGGACCAAGCGGCACCCATGAACCGTCTGCGCGCCATCGACCGGATCGACGTGGGTCCCCGTTTCACCGAGCAGGATGCGATTCGTCTCAACCGCATGTTCCGCGGGACCGAGACCGAGGAATGGCTGCGCGCGGTGATCGAGGGAAACCTGGTCGGCGATACCGCCGTGGTGTCGAGCTTCGGGGCCGAGAGCGCGGTGCTGCTGCATCTGATCGCGCAGGTCGATTCGACCGTGCCCGTGCTGTTCCTCGATACCGGCAAGCATTTCCCCGAAACGCTCGCCTACCGTGACGAGCTGACGGAGCGGCTCGGGCTCAACCGCGTCGATCTCTATCCCGAGATCGCCGATCTGCAGACGCGCGACGATACCGGGCTGCGCTGGTCGTACGATCCCGATGGCTGCTGCGAACTGCGCAAGGTCAAGCCGCTGGAAAAGGCGCTCGCCAATTTCGATGCCAGCTTCACCGGACGCAAGGCGTTCCAGTCGGCGACGCGCGCCAATCTGCCGCGCTTCGAAGTGGACTCGGCCGATGTGCAGGGCCGGCTCAAGATCAACCCGCTGATCGACTGGTCGGCAGAGGACATCGCGGCCTATTTCGAGACGCATGACCTGCCGCGCCATCCGCTGGTCGATCGCGGCTTTCCCAGCATCGGCTGCTCGCCGTGCACGCGCCAGGTCGGCGAGGGCGAAGACCCGCGCGCGGGCCGCTGGTCGGGCTGGGACAAGGTCGAATGCGGGATCCACAAGCCGGGCGAGGAACCCTTCCTCTGATCCGGTGGGCGGTGCTGGTGCCGGCTGGAGGATTCGAACCCCCGGCCTGATGATTACAAATCAACTGCTCTACCAACTGAGCTAAGCCGGCGCCCGCAAAGCGCGCCCTTTCGAGCAATCGCGCGCAAATGTCCAGAGCTTCAGAGCCAGCCGTTGTCGCGATACCACCGCGCTGTCGCGGCGAGGCCTTCTTCACCGCTTACGCTGGGTGACCAGACGGCTTCGGGCACTTTCATCGCCGACCGCGCGACCCAGTTGGGATGCGTCATATATCCCACCCTGTCTGCGGTAAGCCGGGCCTTGTCGCCGCGCACCATCCGGTCGACTTTCGCTGCCGCATCCAGCACGCTGCGGGGCAGGTGCGGCGCGAAGACCGGCCGCCCCACCGCCTTGCCGATCGCGCGCGCCAGTTCCTTGTGCGACCAGCCGCCTTCGCGCGCATCGTCGGGTTCGAAAACGCGGCGGCGCACCAGCGCGGGCGGGGCATCGACCAGCGCCAGCAGCAACCGCGCCAGATCGGAGACATGGATGATCGAACTCGCGCCGCCGGGCGGCAGCGGGACAAAGCCGAACCGTGCGCTGCGGAACATCTCGAAATAATCGACGTCGCGCGGACCGTAGACGCCCGGCGGGCGCACGATCGTCCAGTCGAGCCCGCTGGCCTCGACCAGCTTTTCCGCTCGCGCTTTCGAGGCGCCATAGGCCGACAGTCCGGGCTCGCGCGCCGAGAGCGAGGAAACGAAGACGAACCGCTTGGCGCGGCTGTGCCTGGCAGCGGCGATCAGTCTTGCGGTGCCGTCGACATTGGCCTCCTCGAACGCCGCAGGATCGGGCGCATTGGTCAGCCCCGCCACGTGGACGATCGCATCGCAAGGCTCGCACAATGCAGCCAGCGCGGCGGTATCGGACAAATCGCCAGCAAGCCATTCGACATTGGCGCGCGGGGCCTGGGCGCGGCGGGTCAACGCGCGCACGGTCTCGTCAGACTGCGCCGCCTGGTCGAGCACGGCCTGGCCGACGAAGCCGGTGGCACCGGTCAGCGCGATCGTCACAGGCGCACCATGTGATCGCGGTGGACGACGGCGGCGCGCGGGGCATAGCGGAGCGTGCGTGCCTGCTGGTCTTCCCGCAGCCCCATGATCGCGCGGCATTCGGCAGCGGCATATTCGACCAGTCCCTGGCCAAGCCGTTCGCCTCCGGGGCCGTGCACTGCGACGAGATCGCCGCGGACGAAATCTCCCTCCACCGCGGTAACGCCAGCGGCCAGGACGCTTGCTCCGTTATCGAGCGCGGCCATGCACCCCTGATCGACCGTCACGCTGCCTGCCGGGGCCAGCCGTCCGCCGAGCCAGGCCTTCCGTGCTGACGCGCCCGACTGCGGCACGAACACGGTGCCGCTGTCCTGCGCCAACGCGGCCGCGAAGGGCGCGGGCCGGGTGCCGTTAATGATCGCCAGCGCGATGCCCGCGCGTTCCGCGATGCTTGCGGCCTGCAATTTGGCCCGCATGCCGCCCGAACCGAGGCCCGAGCCGGAATCGGCAGTGGCCATTGCCATGATCTCGGGCGAAACCCCGTCCACGCGCGCGATCCGCCGCGCGCCGGGCTCACGCGGATCACGGTCGAACAACCCGTCGACGTCGGACAGCAGCAGCACCGCGTCCGCGCCTGCCGCCTGCGCGATGCGCGCGGCCAGCCGGTCATTGTCGCCGAAGCGAATTTCCTCGGTCGCCACGCTGTCGTTCTCGTTCACCACCGGTACCGCGCCCGCGGCCAGCAGGCGTCCGAGCGTGGCGGAAACATTGAGATAGCGGCGCCGGTCCTCGAGATCGCCGAGCGTGACGAGCATTTGCGCGGCAGTGATATCCTGTGCGCCGAGCGCATCGGACCACAGGCGGGCGAGTTCCACCTGCCCGACCGATGCCGCGGCCTGCGCGTCGGCGAGGCTGCTACGGCCGCCGTGAGGCAGGCCGAGCCGGGCGGCGCCCAGCGCGATCGCCCCCGATGAAACGAGCAGGACTTCGCAAGTCTGCCGCAATTCGGCGATTTCCGCCGCAAGTGAGGCCAGCCATGCGGTCCGCGCGCGTCCCTTGTCGACCAGCAGGGCAGAGCCGACCTTGATGACAAGGCGGCGCGCCTGGCGCAGGTCGGAAAGGGCGGCGATGTCCATCAGCAGGGGACTAGCGGCTGCGGGCGGCGCGCGGAAGCCGTCTTGCCTTGCCGCGCTGTTACCGTGCCTTCACGGTCAGATCGGCGACCATTCCGGATTGCTGTCGTCGGACGAATCCTCGACTTCGACGGTCTTCGTCTCGGTCGAGGTGTGATCGGGCAGGTAGCCGAGCAGGGCATCGAGCAGTTCGCCGGTCCCGGCGCCGGTCGCACCCGAGATGGGAAAAACCTTGTCCGCCCCCGCGGCCAGCAGTTCCTCGGCGAAGGCTTCGCCCAGTTCCTGGTCGGCGAGATCGAGCTTGTTCAGCGCCACCACCTGCGGCTTGTCCGCCAGTTCGCTGCCATAGGCTTCGAGTTCGGCATTGACCGTGCGATAGGCTTCGGCCGGATCGTCGCCCGAAATGTCGATCAGGTGGATCAGCACGCGGCAGCGTTCGATATGGCCGAGGAAGCGGTCGCCGATCCCCGCGCCTTCGGCGGCGCCTTCGATCAGGCCCGGGATATCCGCAAGCACGAATTCGCGGCCCTTGTGCGTCACCACGCCCAGCTTGGGGACCAGCGTGGTGAAGGCGTAATGGCCGACCTTGGCCTTGGCATTGGATACCTGGTTGATGAAGGTGCTCTTGCCCGCATTGGGCAGACCGAGCAGGCCGACGTCGGCCAGCAGCTTGAGCCGCAGCCAGACCCACATTTCCTCGCCCGGTTCGCCGGGCTGGTGCTGGCGCGGTGCGCGATTGGTGCTGGATTTGTAGCTGGCATTGCCGCGGCCGCCCATGCCGCCTTCGAGGAACACGAGCCGCTGGCCGACCTCGGTGAAATCGGCGAGCACCTCTTCCTTGTCCTCGCTGAGCACTTGGGTGCCGAGCGGAACCTTGACGACGAGGTCGGGTGCGCCGGCCCCGGTCCGGTCCTTGCCCTGGCCGTGATTGCCGCGCTTGGCCTTGAAATGCTGGGCGTAGCGGAAGTCGATGAGCGTGTTGAGGCCCTGGACGGCTTCGAACACGATGTCGCCGCCCTTGCCGCCATTGCCGCCGTCGGGGCCGCCGTACTCGATATATTTTTCGCGGCGGAAGCTGACCGCGCCGGGGCCACCTGCGCCGGATTTCAGGAAGATCTTGGCTTGGTCGAGAAAGTGCATGGCGCGCCCTCTAGCCGCTTTCGCGGACATAGGCGAGGGCGCGCATGCTTATGGCGTATCAGTCGACGAAATCGTCCACCCGCTCGACGATGATCGCGGGGGCCATCCCGCCCGCAGCGCACATGGTGACGAGGCCGTAACGCTTGTTCTGGCGTTCGAGTTCGTCGACCATCGTACCGATGAGGATCGACCCGGTGGCACCGATCGGGTGGCCCAGCGCGATCGAGCCGCCGTTGACGTTGACCTTGTCCCAGTTGAGCCCGAGATCCTTGACGAATTTCGCGGCGACGACGGCGAAAGCCTCGTTGATTTCGAACAGGTCGATATCGTCGGTGGTGAGTCCGGCCTTGGCGAGCACCTTTTTCGCCGCGGGTACGGGGGCATTCAGCATCAGCGTCGGATCATCGCCCATATTGGCCGTGGCAACGATGCGCGCCCGGGGCTTGAGCCCGTGCTTCTGCGCATAGTCCTTGCTGGCGACCAGCACCGCGGCGGCGCCATCGACCACGCCCGAGCTGTTGCCGGCGTGGTGGAAGTGCTTGATTTCGACATCGGGGTACTTTGCATTCACCAGCCCGGCGAAGGTGGTGCCGCTCTTGTCGAGCGGGACATTGGCAATCTTGGCAAAGGCGGGTTCGAGTTCGGCCAGGCCTTCGCGCGTGGTCTGCGGGCGCGGATATTCCTCCTTGTCGAGCACGACATTGCCCTCGTCGTCTTTCACTGGGACGACCGACTTGTCGAAACGGCCTTCCGCGATCGCCTTGGCGGCGCGCTGCTGGCTGCGATAGCCGACTTCGTCGAGCTCCTCGCGGGTGAAGCCTTCGATCGTGGCAATCGCGTCGCCGCAGACGCCCTGGTGGCTCTGCGGGTGCGAGCGCATCAGGCGCTCGTTGTGGCTGCCCATCATCGGCGGCTTGAGCCCGGCGGCCATCTTGTCCTTGGTCATCTGAGCGGTGAGGCTCATCATTTCGGTGCCGCCGGCGACGACGCAGTCTTCCATCCCGCTCATCACCTGTGCCGCAGCCAGCGCCACGCTGGTGATGCCGCCGCCGCAGAACCGGTCGAGCGTGGTGCCGCTGGACGTCACGTCATAGCCTGCATCGAGCGCGGCCATGCGGCCCAGGTCGCCCGCCTGCATGCCGTCCTGCGTGCTGACCGACCAGATCACGTCGTCGACCGTCGAGGTATCGAGATCGTTGCGATCCTTGATCGCGGTGAGACAGGTGGCCGCGAGGTGCTGCGGATGCATGTGCGCGAGCGCGCCCTTGCCCTGCTTGCCGATCCCGCGCGGGGTGCGGACAGCGTCGATGATATAGGCTTCGGCCATGGCTTCTGACTCCTCTCGTTTTGTCTTTTTATGCGGCGAATGCCGGTTGACGTTTGCGTAAACGTCGCGCAGCAAGGGCGCAAGACAAGTTTCGATTTGAAATGGGAGAGAGCGGCTATGTCCGAGGAAGTTCTGACGAGCGAAGAAGACGGCATCCTCGTCGTCACCATCAACCGGCCCGATGCCAAGAACGCGATGACCAAGGCCGCGGCCGAGGGGATCGCCGCGGCGATGGACCGCCTCGACAGCGACGACAATCTGCGCGTCGGCATCCTGACCGGCGCGGGCGGGACCTTCTGTTCGGGCATGGATCTCAAGGGCTTCCTGCGCGGCGAATCGCCCAGCGTCGAAGGGCGCGGCTTCGGCGGCGTGGTGCAGCAGCCGCCCGAAAAACCGCTGATTGCCGCAGTCGAAGGCTATGCGCTGGCGGGCGGGCTCGAACTGATGATCGCCTGTGATCTGGTGGTCGCCAGCGCCGCGGCCAAGTTCGGCATCCCCGAAGTGAAGCGCGGTCTTGTCGCTGCAGCCGGCGGCGTGATGATGCTGCCCGACCAGATCCCCGAACGGATCGCCATGGAACTGGCGCTGACCGGCGATTTCATCGACGCACCGCGCGCCTATGAGCTGGGCCTCATCAACCGCGTGACCGATGGCGATGCGCTGGCCGGGGCCAAGGAACTCGCCGCGCGGATCGTCGCAAACGGCCCGCTGGCGGTGAAGGTGTCGAAGCAGGTTATCAAGCAATCGCGCGGCTGGCCGATGGACGAGCGCTACAAGCGCCAGACCCAGCTTATCGCTCCCGTCTTCGTGTCCGAAGACGCCCGTGAAGGCGCCGCCGCCTTCGCCGAGAAACGCGCGCCGAACTGGAAGGGCAAGTAAGACCCTTCGGCGCGTCACAAGAACATTCGAGAGGATCCGAGAGATGGCAGCAATCAACGTACCCCAGCCCGAGTTCATGGAAGACGAGGAGATCTCCATCTTCGCCGATGCCGTGGGCAAGTTCTACCAGCAGCATGCCCCGGAAAAGCGCGTGCTCAAATGGCGCGAGGACGGCCAAGTCGAACGCGAGTTCTGGAACGAGGCGGGCGAAGCCGGCCTGCTGGGCGTCTCCGTGCCCGAGGAATACGGCGGCCACGGCGGCGATTTCCGGCATGACATGGTGGTGATCGACCAGCAGGCGAAGCACGGCGTCGAGGGCTTCGCCGCCAGCCTGCACAACACGGTCATCCTGCCCTATCTGGTGCGTCACGGGACCGAGGAGCAGAAGAAGAAGTACCTGCCCAAGCTCGTCACCGGCGAACTGGTCAGCGCCATTGCCATGACCGAACCGGGGGTCGGCTCCGACCTGCAGAGCATCACCACCACTGCGCTCAAGGACGGCAACGGTTACCGCATCAACGGGGCCAAGACCTATATCTCGAACGGCCAGACGGCGGACTTCATCATCGTCGTCGCCAAGACCGATCCGAACGAGCGCGCCAAGGGCATCTCGCTGATGCTGCTCGAGACCGAGGGCGCCGAAGGCTTCCAGCGCGGCAAGAAGCTCGACAAGGTCGGGATGGACGCTGCGGATACCTCCGAACTCTTCTTCGACGATGTCTTCGTGCCGGCAGAGAACGTGCTCGGCGGCGAGGAAGGCAAGGGCTTCTACCAGCTGATGGGGGAGCTGCCGCAGGAACGGCTGATCATCGCCATGGGCGCGATGACCGGGATCGAGAAGGCGCTCGAAGTCACCATGGACTTCGTCAAGAACCGCAAGGCGTTCGGCCAGACGATCTGGGACTTCCAGAACACGCAGTTCGTGCTCGCCGACCTCAACGCGCGCGGCACTGCGGCGCGGGTGTTCGTCAACGACTGCATCGCCAAGCACCTCAAGGGCGAGCTCGACGTGCCGACCGCGTGCATGGCCAAGTACATGGTCACCGAACTTCAGGGCGAGGTGGTCGACAAGTGCCTGCAGTTCCACGGCGGCGCGGGCTTCATCAACGATTACCCGATCGCACGCATGTTCCGCGACAGCCGCATCACGCGGATCTTCGGCGGCTCGAACGAAGTCATGAAGATGGTCATCGCCCGTTCGATGTGACCGCATCCTCCGGCGCGGCGGAGACCGGCTGCTTCAGTCGATCCCGCCGCGGCGGAGCATCGCGTCGATGTTGGCGACCTTGCGTTCATAGCGCGGATCGTCGGTCGCGCCGTAGCGCGCGGCGAATTCGGCATCGGTCAGCCCGTCGCTGAGCGCGAGCGCCGCGGCGGGCAGCAGGTCTTCGTCCTGCGCGCCCAGCAAGGCCGCGCGCGTGTCCGCCATCCGCTCCGGATCGGTCAGGCGCCGCGCGATCTTGATCCCCGATCGGTCGCTGGCGAGATCGACGAAGGAGAAGCCGCTCGGGTCCTTGGGAGCCAGCAGCGGATCGCTTTCCAGGCTGTCGGCCAGTTCCTTCCATTCACCGATCGCCGCGCTGATGCTGCTGCCGGTGGTGGTCTCGAGCGCTGCCGACAGCGCCCAGTGTTTCGCCCAGTCCGCGCGGCCCTGCAGCGTCAGCGTGACCGGCCGGGCCGCGCAGGTGCCGATCGTGCCGTCGACACCGCCGAACAGTTCGGCCGCCTCGGGCCCGAGCGAGAACAGCGCAAGCGCAACGAGCGCGGCGGAATGCCCTTCGGGGCTGGGCTGCGAAGCCGCGAGCGCGCGGCGCAGTTGCTGCGCCAGCAGCGGGGCAGGCTCGCCGCGCTGCCGTTCGGCGAGCGCGCAGTAGATGGTGCCCACCATGTCTTCGTCGACCGCGGGAACGCCGGTTGTCCGGGCATGCGCGAGCAGGCTGCCCTGCGGCATGAGGACCCGCGCGGTGACGCTGTCGAGCCCGATCCGCATGCTGCGCACGATCGTGTCGATCGGCGGGAGGGTGCCGCCCTGCGCGGCCATCCGGCGCTGGATCAGCGCCAGTCCCCATTGCGAGAACCAGTCGGGCAGGGGCAGCGCGCCGATCTTCACGGTGAAGGTCGGCAGCCCCTCGCTGGCCCCGGACGCCTGCGCGCGGATGTTGATCCAGCGGAAGAGCATGGGCCGGCTGCCGGTCAGCGTGAGCACGCCATCCTCGACGCGCGCGTCGAAGCGGTTGGGCGCAAAGCCCTGCGTCACCATCGCCGAGGTCGCGGCCAGTTCTGCTTCGGCGAGCGTGAGTTCAACCGGCTCCCCCGTCGCCCGGCTTTGCCGCGCCTGATTGACGAGCGCGCGCGCGGCGGCGACCTGTTCTGCCGTGGCATGCCGGCTATCCGGTACGGCCGGTTCGGAACTGGTCAGGAGCAGCGCCAACGCCAGCACGCCGCCCACGATCAGGGCGAGCGCGAGGCGCCAGCGATGCCCGCGGGTCGGGGGGGCGGACATGATGCGGTTTTCGGTCAGCTGGGGCCCGTCAGGCCTCCACCACCGTCTGTTCGATCGCCCCGAAGATCGAGTGGCCGTCGGCGTCCTTCATCTCGACGCGGACGCTGTCGCCGGGGACCATGAAGCGCGTGCTCGCTTCGCCCTTGGCGATGGTTTCGATCATGCGGATTTCGGCAATGCAGCTGTAACCGAGACCGCCTTCGGCCACCGGCTTGCCCGGGTCGCCGTCGGGCCCCTGGTTGGAGACGGTGCCCGACCCGATGATCGTACCCGCGCCCAGGTCGCGCGTCTTCGCGGCATGCGCGACCAGTTCGGCGAGGCTGAAGGTGGCATCGACGCCGGCATTGGCGCGGCCGAAGGGCTGGCCGTTGTAATCGACCATCAGCGGCAGGTGGATGACGCTGCCCTGCCAGGCATCGCCCAGTTCGTCGGGTGTCACCGCTACGGGGCTGAACGCGCTGGCGGGCTTGGACTGGAAGAAGCCGAAGCCCTTGGCCAGTTCGCCCGGGATCAGGCCGCGCAAGCTGACGTCGTTGACCAGCATGACCAGCTTGATGTGATCCGCTGCGTCGTCCTTCGACACGCCCATCGGCACGTCGTCGGTGATCACCGCGATCTCGCCTTCCATGTCGCAGCCCCACTTGGTGTCGCCCAGCGGGATATCGTCGCGGGGCGCGAGGAAGTTGTCGCTGCCGCCCTGGTACATCAGCGGATCGTGATAGAAGCTCTCGGGCACCTCGGCGCCGCGCGCCTTGCGGACCAGTTCGACGTGGTTGATATAGGCCGAGCCGTCGGCCCACTGATAGGCGCGCGGCAGCGGCGAATGCGCTTCGCGTTCGTGGAACCGCTCGCACGGCACCGCCTCATGTTCGACATCGGTGTACAGCGCTTCGAGCTTGGGCGCGACTTCGGCCCAATCGTCGAGCGCGGCCTGCAGCGTCGGCGCGATGTTGTCCGCCGCGCAGTAACGGGTGAGGTCCTTGGAGACGACCACGAGCTTGCCGTCGCGCGTGCCGTCCTTGAGTGTTGCGAGCTTCATGTCGGTTGTATCCTCTCGGGATTGTCGGGTTGGTTGTCCGGATGCGCGCGCTGGAACGCGGGCAGCGCGAGACAGGCGGTTTCGATCCGGGTGATGTGGGGCTTGTCGGCAAAGTCGAAGCCGAAACGCTGGGCGTTGTACACCTGCGGCAACAGGCAGACCTCGAACAGGCCGGGCCGCTCGAACAGGAAGTCGCCGCTGCCTAGCTGCGCCAGCCGCGCTTCGAGCGGGTCGAGCGTGCGCGCCAGCCAATGGCGGTACCAGATGCCGATCTCGTCCTGCGACTTGCCGTATTCCTTGGCGAGATACTTGAGCACCGGCAGGTTGAGCGGAGCGTGCAGCTCGGTCGCGATGGCATAGGCCAGTTCGCGGGCGAGATAGCGGTCACCGGCATCGCCGGGCAGCAGCGGCGCATCGGGATAGGCTTCGTCGAGCCATTCGAGCTGCGCCATCGACTGGACATAGTCCTTGCCGTCGACCTCGAGCAGCGGGACCGAACCGAAGGGGTTGCGACTGGTGAAGGCGGCGCCTTTCTGTTCGCTTTCGAGCAGGTTCACCGGCACGTATTCGTAGTCCAGCCCTTTCAGCTCCAGCGCGATGCGCAGGCGGTAGCTGGTCGAACTGCGATAGTAGCCGTGAAGGCGGATCATGATGCGGCTCCCGATGTCGCGCGAATGTTGGAACGGCCGAAGGCGCGTCCACGACATGGACCGCATGTTACACGGTCCAGGCGGAAAAAACCTGCCCCCTGCACACGCGGCCGGAGCCGGGTGCAGACGGGGCGGGTCGGGGTGCGGGGCATGGTGCCCCTGTGGCACAGGGCCGGACTGTAGGACAGGATCGCTCGCGCGCGAGGGGTCAAAACGCCGCGATCCCCGTTATCGCCCGGCCGAGGATCAGCGCATGGACATCATGCGTGCCTTCATAGGTGTTGACCGTCTCGAGGTTCACCATGTGGCGGATCACCTGGTATTCTTCGGAAATGCCGTTGCCGCCATGCATGTCGCGCGACTTGCGCGCGATATCGAGCGCCTTGCCGACATTGTTGCGCTTGACGATGCTGATCATCTCGGGCGCGAACTTGCCTTCGTCCATCAGCCGTCCGACGCGCAGGCTGCTCTGCAGGCCGAGCGAGATCTCGGTGATCATGTCGGCGAGCTTGAGCTGGTAGAGCTGCTTGCTCGCCAGCGGCACGCCGAACTGGTGCCGGTCGAGCCCGTATTGGCGCGCGGCGTGGAGGCAGAACTCGGCCGCACCCATCGCGCCCCAGCTGATGCCGTAGCGCGCGCGGTTGAGACAGCCGAACGGACCCTTGAGGCCCTGCACTTCGGGCAGCAGCGCGTCTTCACCCACTTCGACTTCGTCCATCACGATCATGCCGGTGGTCGAGGCGCGCAGGCTCAGCTTGCCTTCGATCTTGGGGGCGGACAGCCCCTTCATGCCCTTTTCGAGCACGAAGCCGCGGATGCCGCCGCCATGCGCCTCACTCTTCGCCCAGACCACGAAGACATCGGCGAAGGGGGCGTTGGAAATCCAGGTCTTGGAGCCGGAAATGACATAGCCGCCATCGACCTTCTTGGCGGTGGTTTTCATCCCGCCGGGATCGCTGCCGGCATCGGGCTCGGTCAGGCCGAAACAGCCGATCAGCTTACCGCTGGCAAGGCCGGGCAGGTATTTCTTGCGCTGATCTTCCGAACCATAGGCGAGGATCGGATACATAACGAGACTCGACTGGACCGAGGCCATCGAACGATAGCCGCTGTCGACGCGCTCGATCTCGCGCGCGATCAGGCCATAGGCGACATAGCTGGCACCCGCGCCGCCATATTCCTCGGGCACGGTGGCGCCCAGCAGGCCCGCCTCGCCCATCATCGGGAAAAGTTCGGGGTCGTCGACTTCCTCGCTGAAGTTCTCGATCACCCGCGGTTGCAATTCGCCCTGCGCGAAGGCGTGGGCAGCGTCGCGGATCATCCGCTCGTCCTCGGTCAACTGATCGTCGAGGTTGAAGGGATCGTCCCAGGCAAAAGGCACCATAGCGGCCATGTGGTCTCCTCTGTTCCACCCCAGCCACTGGCAGGGTTGCCCGCGCGGGGCAAGACCCGCGCGGGCAGCGAAGGTCACTTCACCAGCGGCAGCGCCTTGCGGCAATCTTCCGCGCATTCGCGGCACATCTTGGCACACAGCGAGCAGTGCGGATTGTCATGGCTCTCGCACTCGGCGGCGCAGGTTTCGCAGGCGGTGATGCAGGCTTCGAGCTGGGCGCGCAGCACGTCGATATTCTGCGCGGTGCGGCGGACAGCGAGCCGCGCGGTCGCGGCGCAGACATCGGCGCAGTCGAGGCAGTTGCGGATGCACTGCGCCATGTCCATGTCCTCGGCCACGCAGGCATCGGCGCAGCTGGTGCAGAACAGCGAACACAGCATTGCATGGCGTGCGGCAGTGACCAGTTCCTCGGTCTCGTCCTCGACCTGCGGGTGTGCGGCGATCATTGTGGGGAGCGACATCGGCATTTCCTTCCTTGAGAATATTGCGTTCGTTCAAGGAATGGTTCGTCGCTGCGCAATGTTCCGGCGATGGCGGGTGAAACCCGCCCGCTGCGGTCAGGCGTGCGCGGCGGCGCGCTGAATCGAGTCGATCACGGCAGCCGGCGGGCAGGGCTTGGCCAGCGCCTGCGCCTGCGGGAAGCGAAGCGCCACCTCGGCGGGGGACAGCTGACCCGAATGGAAGATGACCGGCACGTTTTCCGCCATCATCTGTTCGGCCAGCGGATAGACGATGCCATCGCCTAGCTGGACGTCGAGAATGGCGATATCGGGTTTGGACTTCTGGTAGGCCAGCATGGCCGACGACAGATCGTCATACGGCCCTTCGACCGTGTAGCCCGCTTCTGCCACCGTATCGCACAGATCGTAACCGACGATCAGTTCGTCTTCGGCGACGAGTACTCGTAGTTGACGACTCATCTGACCTCTCCTCGACTGCGGACCCACGTAACCAAATACCGCAGCCGGAAATCGGTTCCCGGTCGCGTCAGCTGAGTTTCCCGAAGCGGTCGGCGAAACCGGCTTCGTCGCCAGTGGCGAGCATGGCCGCCTGGCCGACCCAGTCGTCGCGCCGGATGCGGCCCTGGAAGCGGCCCATCTGCGCATCCACGCGGTCGATTTCGGCGTCGTCCCAGGCGGCGATCTGCGCGAATGTGGTCACGCCCATGCCGTGCAGCGTGGCCGACAGCTTCGGACCCAGCCCCTTGATACGGGTCAGATCGTCGCCGCCAGCCGGAGCCGATGCGCTTGCGGGCGTTGCGGATGCGGATGCGGGTGCCGGAGTCGGGGTCGGAGCTGGGGTTGCGGCGGGGGTAGTGGCGGCCGGCTCCGTCGTGGCACCGCCGGCCGGCACGCCGGCCGCGGGCTGCATCGGGGTCGCCGCCGGGGCGCTGTCGATCAGCGCCTTGTTGCGCTGCGCCGGGGCGGCGCCGTCGTCGAGCACGTCGCGACTGGTGCTGGTGACGCGGGTCTTGCGCGAGCTGTTGAACAGGTACCATGCGATCACCAGGCCGAGCAGCAGCGCGGCGACGATCAGCGGCCAATAGGTCTGGAGCAGTTCGCTCATGGTCTAGTCCTCTTGTTGGTCGTGGCGGCCCCACAGCGCCCAGCCGATGCCGATCCCCGCACCGTAGGCGGCGACCATCAGCGCGGCCAGTTCGAACCATAGCGGCATGTCAGCGGGCTCCCGGCGTGTCGACGGGGGTGGGACGGAGCGGTTCGGTGCGGATCACCGAGAATTCGATGCGGCGGTTGGCCGGGTCGCTGGGGGCCAGCCCCTCGACCGGCTGGCTGGAGCCGACCCCGCTGGCGCGCAGCCCGTCGCGCGGGATGCCGCGCTCGATCAGCGCCTGCCGCACCACGCGCGCGCGTTCCATGCTCAGCGCCAGATTGCCGGGCTCGGTGCCCGCCTTGTCGGTGTGGCCGGTGATCGCGATGATCGAGCCGAGGCACGGCCGGAGCGCGTCGGCAACTTCGTTGAGCAGCTTGCGGCTCGACGGCAGCAAGGCGCTGCTGCCTTCCTCGAACCGGATCGAACGGGTGCGCAGCAGCCCTTCGACGTCTTCCTGGCAATGCAGCGGCTGGTAGGTCGGCTCGTCGCTTTCGGCGCGCACCGTCCCGTCGCTCCAGGTCACGCCGCCGACGCCGGGAATGTCGTAGACTTCGCGCGCCACGCGCGTGCGGACGCTCTCGTCCAAATCCTCGCCGCCGCTCAGCAGCGGGTGGCGCGAAAGCGACCCGGTGGCGCTGGCGAAACGTGCGGTGACCCCCGTGCCGCCCGCTTCGGCAATCGCTGCGGCGGACTGCGTTTCGAGCCGGTCGATGAAGTCGGCCGCCATCGGCTCGGCCAGTGCATAGCCGGCGAGGCCGGTCGCCATCGCACCAGCAAGCATGACAAGGGGAGCACGGATCGACATGGGCTGGCTCTTAGCCGCCAGCCGCCCCCCCTGCCAAGCGCCGTGCGCGCGGTTATTCCAAACCCTCGGCGGTCATCACCAGCTGGAGGAATTCCTGCCGCCAGAAATCGCGCTGCGGCCCGGCCAGCGCGGCGATCTGCGGATAGGCATAATCCGCCAGCAGCGGGTCGCCGCGCAGTTTCTGGCCGAAGGCGGCGACCGCGCTGGCGAAGGCGAAATCGCCGCGCGGCACCGCGCTTGTCGCCAGCGCGGATGCGGGCAGGGCGTAGGTCAGCAGCTGCGAGGTATCGCCATCGGGCCGCTTGTAGCGCAGCTTCACATAGGCCGCCTCGCTCGCCAGTTCGCGGGCGCGGTCATCGACCATGTCCTCGTAACGCCGCGCGGGCACCCACCCTTCGCCGCCGGCGGGGATCACTTCATACAGCGCGGTGACCTGGTGGCCCGCACCGATATCGCCCGCATCGACCGCGTCGTTGTCGAAGTCCTCTTCGCGCAGCACGCGGTTTTCATAGCCGACGAGGCGGTACTGGCTGACCACTGCCGGATTGAATTCGACCTGGATCTTTACGTCCTTGGCGATGGTGAACAGCGTCGCGCCCATTTCATCGCCGAGCACCTTGCGGGCCTCCAGCGCGCTGTCGATGTAGGAATAATTGCCGTTCCCGTTGTTGGCGACCTGTTCCATCATCGCATCGTTGAGATTGCCGCGGCCGAAGCCCAGCACCGACAGCGTGACGCCGCTTTCGCGCTTCTTCTCGATCAGCTCGACCAGCGCCTCGCGGTCCGAGGTGCCGACGTTGAAATCGCCATCGGTCGCCAGGATCACGCGGTTGACGCCGCCCTCGATGCGGTTGGCCTCGGCCACGCGGTAGGCCAGCTCGATCCCGGCACCGCCCGCGGTCGACCCGCCGGCATTGAGCTGGTCCAGCGCGTCCTTGATCTTGCGTTCGTCATTGGTCGGTTCGAGCACGAGGCCCGCGGCCCCGGCATAGACGACGATCGAGACACGGTCGCGTTCGGTCAGCTGTCCGGCAAGCTGGCGCATCGCGGTCTTGACCAGCGGCAGCTTGTCGGCGCTGCCCATCGAGCCCGAGACATCGAGCAGGAAGACGAGATTGGCGGCGGGGCGTTCCTGTTCGGGCATTTCATACCCGGTGAGACCGATGCGCACCAGCCGCGCGTCGGCATTCCACGGGCTCACCGCGACATCGGTGTTGACCGTGAACGGCTGGTCGAGGCTTTCCGGCCGGTCGTAATCGTAGCGGAAGTAATTGATGAATTCCTCGGTCCGCACCGCGCTCTTGGGCGGCAGCGCGCCATCGGAAATGAACCGGCGGGCATTGGTATAGGCGCCGGTGTCGACATCGACCGAGAAGGTCGAGACGGGTTCGCTGGCGACCAGCTTGACCGGCGAAACGTCCTCGCCGTCATACTGCTCGCGGCTGGGCGAGCTGGGCACGAAGACCGGCGGGAAATAGCGATAGCCCGGTTCGATGACCGATGTTTCGGTGGATGGGGTCGCCGCGTCGGCACGAACTCGGGACCCCATGACGATAGGTGAAGGGCTGGCCATATGCGTTGGCGGAGGCGGCGGGGGAGGAGGTGGTGGCGGCGGCGGCGTGCGGCCCGCTTCGGTCCGATCGGCCTTGCCGCTGGCGATGATGATGGTATCGCCATCGGGCTGCGTGGCGCAGCCGGCGATCAGCGCAGCTGCTGCACAAGTGACGGTAAATCTTGCGAAACGCATGGGCAGTCCTCCCCTTCCTTGCGAGTGCTCCACGCTACCCGTTCCTGGGGTGAATACCGACTGAACGTGTCTTATCCGCGACGAACGGTCAGATGCGCTCGGGCTCTTCCTTGTCGAGATTGCGGCGGAACAGCACCCGGTCCTCGGGGCCGAACCCGCGCTTCCAGATGATGATGCCATAAACGCCGAGGATCGCCGGTATGCCCACGATCAGCTCGGCCCATTCGGGCAGCTGCGTCGCGCCCCAGCCGACCAGCACGGCAGGCGCCACGGCCCACACCAGCGGCCAGCGGAAGGTGTTGATCGACTGGCCGAGAATGCGCGAGAGCAGCATCGCCTTGACCAGGCTGGCAGTGCCCAGCGCCAGCATCAGCGCGATTGCCGCGGCGGCGGCCTTGTATGGCTCGCCATAGCCGCCCGCGACCATCGCTTCGATCAGCACCACGGTAAGCACGGCCTGCAGCGCGATCGTGCCGATCGAGATCCACAGATTGCGCACGCGCGCGACATAGACGAGCACCGCTTCGGACACGACCGCGGTCGCGGCGACGACTTCGGCCACCAGCAGGAAGGCGAGCGCCCCGGTGCCGCCGACGAATTCAGGCCCGACAAGGCCCATCACCGCTTCGCCGGGGACGCCCAGCGCCAGCGCGATGCCGGCCTGCATGGCGACGATCCAGAAGCCGACCTGGCAGATCTGGCTGGCAATCGCCTGGTAATTCTTGGTCTTGAGGTTCTTGGTGATGACGGGGCCGAGGATCGGCTCGAAGCTGGTCTTGAGCTTCTGCGGCAGGCTCGCGACCTGCTGCGCGATGTAATAGACGCCCACCGCGGCGGGCGCGGCAAACAGGCCGAGGATGAAGATGTCGACTCGCCTCGTGCCCCATTCGATTGCGTCGGCCGTCGCCAGCGGCAGCGCGCGCATCGTCAGCCGGCCCATATAGACCGGATGCGGCCGCCAGCCGCGCGGGCGGCCATAGCTGCGGAAGAAGGCCCACAGCCCAGTGGCGAGCCCGGCGTAGATCGACGCGAGATAGGCCAGCGCGAGCCCCGAATCGCTAACCACCGGGAGGAAATAGAACACCCCGGCCATGATCGAGATCGTCCACGGTTCGATCACCGCGCGGGCGCGCACGGTGGTGGCGATATCGTATTTGTACGCCTGCGCGGCGAGGACGATTTCGGTCAGCGCATAGGCGGGGATCGCCAGCACGATGAACCGGTCGAGCTCGGTATATTCGCCGCTGGGAAACAGCGGGGCGGGGACGAACCAGAAGAACGCTGCCGCGAGGCCCGAGAACAACAGCGCCAGCAGCATGCCGTCATAGACCAGATTGGCGGGATGGCTGTCGTCGCCGTCGGCGAGCCGCTGCGCCAGTCCGCGCTTTTCGCCCATCGCGCACAGCAGCGCGACCAGTTCGACCACCACCAGCGCCGAGGCGAAGCGGCCCAGCGCATCGGGGCCGTAAAGGCGCCCGGCGATGAACAGGAAGGGCAGCCGCGCGACCAGCCGCAGGATGAAGCCAAAGAAGTTCTGCCTTCCGCCCTTGGCCAGCGCGGAAAGATCTTCGTCCGGTTTTGCGTCGGTCACCCGGGGTGGCCCTGTTCGGCACGCAGGGGCCGGGCGAGCAGGTCGGATACGACGGCGCGCGGGTCGTCGCCTTTCAGCAGGCCGTAGACGGCGGTGACGATCGGCATGGCGATGCCGTGCCGCGCGGCCAGTTCGACCAGCACCGGCGCGGTATGCGCGCCTTCGGCCACGGTTTTACGGTCGGCCATCAGCTCGCTCGCCTTGCCGCCTTCGCCCAGCGCGACGCCGAGCGAGAAATTGCGGCTCGAGGTCGACGAACAGGTCAGCACCAGATCGCCCAGCCCGCACAGTCCGGCCAGGGTTTCGGCGCGTGCCCCCAGCGTTTCGCCGAAGCGCAGCATCTCGGCATAGCCGCGCGCGATCAGCGCCGCGCGCGCATTCTGCCCCAGGCCCAGGCCGTCGACCACGCCGCAGGCGATTGCGAGCACGTTCTTGACCGAACCGCCGATTTCGGCGCCGATCACGTCGTCCGAATAATAGGGCCGGAATGCCGGCCGCGCGATGACGGGGGAAATGCGGTCCCACTGCGCTTCGCCCCCGGCACAGGCCAGCGTAACCGCAGTGGGCAGCCCGGCAGCCACTTCATGCGCGAAGGTCGGGCCCGACAGCACTGCGATCGCGCTGCCGGGTGCGGCATCCTGTGCGACGTGGTTCATCAACTGGCCACTGCCGGCCTCGATCCCCTTCGAACACAGCACCAGATCGCGCGGATGCGCGGGCATCGAAGCCAGCACGCTGCCCGTATGCTGCGCGGGGGTCACCACGAGCAGGGTATCGAGCGCGCCGAGTTCGGCCAGGTCGCCGGTGGCGCGGATGGTTTCGGCCAGCGGGGCAGTGGGAAGGTAGATCGAATTGGTACGCGCGGAATTGATCTCGGCGACCAGTTCGGGTTCGCGCGCCCAGATCAGCACCTCGCGCCCGTCGCTCGCCAGCATCTGCGCCAGCGCGGTGCCCCATGCGCCAGCGCCGAGGACGCCGACGCCGCTCATGCCTTCACCCCCGCGCCGCGCACCGGTTCGGCCGCAGGGTCGAGCGGCCAGCGCGGCCGCGCGGAAATGTCGAGCGGGTCGTCCTGCCCCAGCCGTTCGATGCCCGCCCAGGCGATCATCGCGGCATTGTCGGTGCACAGCTTGGGCGGCGGCGCGGCAAAGCGCATGCCATGCGCGGCGGCAAGCTGTTCGAGCGCAGCGCGCACCGTGGCATTGGCCGCCACCCCGCCGGCCACGACCAGCGTATCGACATCGTCCATGCCCGTCAGTGCGATGCGCAACCGGTCGGTTACGCAATCCACCGCTGCCTGCTGGAAGCTGGCGGCAATATCGGCGATCTCGTACTTGCTGCTTTCGTAGGCGCGCAGGACTGCGCTCTTGAGGCCGGCGAAAGAGAAATGCGGTTCGCCGCTGCCGACCATCGGCCGGGGCAGCGGGACAGCGGCGGCATCGCCGTCTTTCGCGGTGCGCTCCACCGCGGGACCGCCGGGAAAGCCGAGGCCGAGGATCTTGGCGGTCTTGTCGAAGGCTTCGCCCAGCGCGTCGTCGATCGTGGTCGCCAGCCGGCGATATTGCCCCACGCCGTCGACGCGCAGGATCTGGCAATGCCCGCCCGAAACCAGCAGCAGTGCATAGGGAAAGGCGATGCTCGCGTCCGCGAGGCGGGGGCTCAGTGCATGGCCTTCGAGATGGTTGATCGCGATCAGCGGCGTGTCGCTCGCCATTGCCAGCGCCTTGGCACTGACCAGGCCGACCATCACCCCGCCGATCAGCCCGGGGCCGGCAGTCGCGGCGATCGCGTCGCACTCGTCCAGGCCGATGCCCGCATCCTGCAACACGCCCTCGATCATCGGGGCGAGCCGTTCGGCATGCGCGCGCGCTGCAATCTCGGGCACCACCCCGCCGAAGGGGGCGTGCTCGGCATCCTGCGAGGCGATCCGCTGCGTCACGATCCGGCGATCGCTGTCGACCAGCGCGACCGCGGTTTCGTCGCAGGAGCTTTCTATGCCGAGAACCAGTGCCATCCTGCTTTCCCTTAGCGCCATGGCTCGCTAGGGCAAGCCGACCCTATGCCAGCCCAACCTCTCATCCGTCTCGGAACCCGCCGTTCTCCGCTTGCCATGGCACAGGCGCACGAGGCGCGCGCGCGCCTGTGCGCCGCGCATGGCTGGGACGAATCGGCGGTCGAACTGGTCCCGGTGGTCGCCAGCGGCGACCGCATCCAGGACCGCCCGCTTGCCGAAATCGGCGGCAAGGCGCTGTGGACGCGCGAACTCGACCAGTGGCTGGTCGAGGGACGAATCGACGGCGCGGTCCATTCGATGAAGGATGTCGAGACGCTGCGGCCCGAAGCGATCGCCATCGCCGCGATCCTGCCGCGCGCCGACAAGGCCGACCGCCTGCTCGGCGCGCAGGCGATTTCCGACATCCCTGCCGGCGCGCGGATCGGCACCAGCGCCCCGCGCCGTGCCGCGCAATTGCTGCATCTCCGGCCCGACCTTGCCGTGGTGGGCATTCGCGGAAATGTCGCCACGCGGATGGCCAAGCTCGAGGCGGGCGAAGCCGATGCGACCTTTCTCGCCGCCGCCGGGCTCGACCGGCTGGGCGAAGACAGCGTCGGCGTGCGGCTGGACCCGGCAGAATGGCTTCCCGCCCCCGCGCAGGCCGCGATCGGGATCGAGTGCCGCAGCGGCGATGCGCAGACGCGCGCGATGCTGGCGGCGATCGACGACGCGCCCAGCCATGCCGAAGTGGCTGCCGAACGGCGGTTGCTCGAAGGGTTCGGCGGTTCGTGCAGCAGCCCGATTGCCGCGCTGTCGCGCAGCGGCGATGGCCGGATCGCGCTGACGGCGGCGATCTTCAGCCCCGATGGCACCGTCCGCATCGACGGCGAGGCCGAATTCGCCGCGGGCGACGATGCTGCGCCGCTGGCGCTGGCGCGCGATCTGCTGGCGCGCGCACCTGCGGCCGTGACCGAACATTTCGGACCGATATCGTGAAGCCGCTGTTCCTGATCCGCCCCGAACCCGGCTGGTCGGTCAGCGCCGAAACCGCGCGCGCGATGGGGCTCGACGTGCATGGCGCGCCGCTGTTCACGATCGAGCCGGTGGCCTGGGATGCGCCCGACCCCGCCGATTTCGACGGTCTGCTGGTCGGCAGCGCCAACACCTTTCGCCACGGCGGCAAACAACTGGCGAAACTCACCAAGCTGCCGGTCCACGCGGTGGGCGAGGCGACCGCCGATGCGGCGCGGGCGGCGGGGTTCCTGATCGGCCGCACCGGGCGCGGCGGACTGCAGAACCTGCTCGACGAGCTGAGCAAGCGCGAATTGCGACTGCTGCGCCTTGCCGGCGCGGACCGCGTGACGCTGCGCCTGCCCGACGGGATCAGGGTCGAGACGCGCACCGTCTACCGCGCGGTGCCCGAGGGGCTGGCCGAGGAAGACCGCGAATTGCTGCGCGGCGGCGGCGTGGTGGCGCTGCATTCGGGTGCCGCGGCCGAGCGGCTCGGCGTCGAATTCGACCGCCACAAGCTCGACCGCGCCCGCGTCGACCTCGCGGTAATCGGTCCGCGCGTCGCGGAACTGGCCGGCGAGGGCTGGCGCTCGGTCTCGGTAGCCGATGCCCCGGGCGACAGCGAGCTACTGGCCTTGGCGGAAGCTTTGTGTCAGACCGATGCATAACGATAATACGGCGCCCCGGCAGGGCGACCGGGTTCGCGGAACGGAACAGATGGACACTTACACCAGCTCCCGGCGCAAGGGGCCTTCGGCAAGGCCGATGATGATCGCCGTGATCGCCAGCTTCGTGCTGGGCGGGGCAGTGGCGGGCTATGCAGTCTACTCGCTGAGCGATCGCGCGGAACCACAAGCGAGCGCCGCTGCGGATGACCAGCCCCAGGTGCTGGCCAGCCCGGCGGTCGATCCTTCGCCCACGCCCAGTGCCACCGCCAGCCAGGCCGCGCAGGAAGCGGTCGAGCGTGTGGCCGAACAGCAGGGCGGGCTCGACACCCGGCTGGCGGCGGCCGAGCAGCGGTTGGCGCGGCTTGACCTGCAGGCCGAGGCCGCAGCCGGCAACACCGCCCGCGCCGAAGGGCTGCTGATCGCTTTCGCCACCCGCCGCGCGCTCGAGAAAGGCGCCGAGCTCGGCTATCTGGCCGACCAGCTGCGGCTGCGCTTCGGCGATGCCATGCCCAATGCGGTCGACACCATCATCCGCACCAGCCGCGATCCGATCACGCTCGACCAGCTGATCGCGCGGCTGGAAGGCCTCTCGCCGCAGCTCGCCGCACCGAGCGAACGGGACGGGTTCGCGCGCTTCAGCGAAGAATTGTCGCAACTGTTCGTGATTCGCCGCGAAAGCGCGCCATCGCCGCAGCCCCAGCGCCGGCTCGATCGCGCGCGGCTGTTCCTCGAAAGCGGGCGGACCGATTCCGCGATCGCCGAAGTGCGCAACCTGCCGGGGGCTGAAAGCGCCGAGGGCTGGCTGCGCGATGCCGAACGCTATGCCGCAGCGCAGCGGGCGCTCGACCTGATCGAAACCGCTGCCGTGCTCGAACCGCGCCGGTTGCGCGACGGGGCGGGCAACCGCGTCGAACAGCCGAGCCCCGCCGAAGAGGGCTAGGGCCTCAGGCCTTGAGCAGTTCGGGCAGCTCGCCCGAGACGCCGCGCGCCTCGTTCATGAAGAAGCCCTTGAGCCAGCTGGTGCGCTGGATCCCGGCCATGCCGAAGCGGCGCAGCGCGCTGGCGGTTTTCCCGCGAATGCCGAAAATGCGCGTGAGGCTGTCGGTCGCGCCCATCACCATCAGCGAATCGAGTGCGCGCCATTCCTCGTATTTCTTGAGCACCTGCGCATCGCCCAGATCGAGGCCGAGCCGCAGCGCTTCATCGAGAACTTCGACCAGCGCGCCGACATCGCGCAGCCCGAGGTTGAGACCCTGGCCCGCGATCGGATGCATGCCGTGCGCGCTGTCGCCGACCAGCGCGAGCCGGTGGTCGACGATTTTGGCGGTATGCTGGAAGCTGAGCGGCCAGGACGAGCGCGCGCTGTTGAGCGTCAGCTCGCCCAGCAGGTCCCCCATCCGCTTGCGCACTTCGGCGAGAAAGGCGCGATCGGACAGCTTGAGCACGCCCGCCGCGTCCTTCTCGTCGACGGTCCACACCAGCGCGCTGCGATGCTGGCCATCGGGCCCGTCGAGCATGGGCAGCAGCGCGAAGGGGCCTTCGGGATAGAAGATTTCCCACGCCACATTGTCATGCGGCTTGCTGTGATCGATCCCGGCGATCAGCGCGCGGTGGCTGTAATCCCAGCTGGCCATCTTGAACCCGGCTTCCTCGCGGCTGGGCGAGCCGCGGCCTTCGGCGCCGACCATCAGCGCGGCTTCGAGCACGCGTCCGTCGCCCAGCGTGGCGGACACGCCGAACTCGCCGCGATCGCGCGCGGTGACTTCGACCGGCGCGTGCCATTCGATCAGCGGTTCGCTGGCCGCGGCTTCGTGGACTGCGAGCCGCAGCTGGCGATTGGCGAACATTCGCCCCAGCGTGCCTTCATGCGGTTCGGGGCGGAAATCGAGCCGGCCGGGCTTCATCTGGTCGAGCACCGCGATGGCGGCGATGTCGCAGCCATGCGGTTCGAGCGCCTGTTCGAGCCCGATATGGCGGAACAACCGCCAGCTGGCAGTCGATATGGCCGAGGCCCTCCCGTCGAACCCTTCGGCTGTCAGGCTGGCCGGATCGGCGCGGTCGACGAGGTGGCTCGAGAGCCCCTTTTTCGCCGCGGCCAGCGCCAGGGTCATGCCCACCAGGCCGCCGCCCAGGATCAGCAGGTCTCGCTTGTCTGTCATGGGGCCAATCCCTAGAGCCTGCGGCGTGACCGAGGCAAGGATAATGGAACGGGTCGGCCTATGGCTGGCGCTGCTGGCGCTGGCCTTTGCAGGCCCGGTCCTTGTGACCCCCGCGTCTGCCCAGGGGCCCGGCAGCGACCGCATGCCGGTCGAACTGGTCGCCGAAGGCATCCCGCAGCCGGGCGAGCGCTGGATGGTGGCGCTGCATTTCACGCCCTCGACACCCGAATGGCACGGCTATTGGTCGAATCCGGGCGATGCCGGGCTCGGCATGCAGCTCGACTGGGAACTCCCCTCCGGCTGGGATGCGGGCGAGCCGCTCTATCCGCTGCCGCAGCGGCTGGTGATCGGCGCGTTGATGAACCATGTCTATGAAGGCGATTACGCGGTGCTCGTGCCCATCACGGTGCCCGAAGGTGCAGCGCTTGCCGGCGCCGGGACGATCGCGCTGACCGCGAGCTATCTGGCCTGCACCGACACGATTTGCGTTCCGCAGCAGGCGCGCATGACACTGGATCCCGCGCGCGCAGGCGCCGATCCGCGGTTCGGTGAATGGCGCGCCGCCATCGTCCCTCCGCTCGACAGCGCGGCGCGCTTCGAATTCGCGCGCGACCGCTTGCGGATCGGCATTCCGATCCCCGCGGCGACGCAGCTCGGCGCGCCGCACCTGTTCCTCGCCACCGCCGAACTGGGCGGGGACGACCGGCCGGTCTATACCGGCGCGCAGACCCTCCGCCGCCAAGGTGACCTGCTGGTGGCCGAAATCCCGCTCGAGCAGCGGCCGTCCCCGCCGGGCGTCGATGCCGCCGGCGCGGCGCGACCGCAAACTATCGCGGGCATTCTCGATCTGGGCGATGGCCGCGGCGTGCGCTTTGCCGCGCAGCCGGGCGATGTTCCGCTCGAGGATGTGGCGCCGCTGGAAGGCGGCAGCGACGCATCGCTGTGGCAATTGCTGCTGGCAGCGCTGGCGGGCGGCCTGCTGCTAAACATCATGCCCTGCGTCTTTCCCATCCTCAGCCTCAAGGCGCTGGCGCTTGCCAAGGCCGGGGGCGATGCGCGTGCTGCGCGCAGGGATGCGCTGGCCTATACCGCCGGGGTGGTGCTCGCCTGTTCGGCGCTGGGCGGCGCCATCCTGCTGCTTCGCGCAGCGGGCGAGCAGATCGGCTGGGCGTTCCAGTTGCAGGAACCGCTGGTGGTCGCCGCGCTGTTCCTGCTGGCGCTGGCGATTACCGCCAATTTCCTGGGCCTGTTCACGATCCCCGGTTTCGCGATTTCGGGCGGCGCGCCGTCGCGGGGCGGTTCCTTCTCGACCGGGCTGCTGGCCGCCTTTGTCGCCACCCCGTGCACCGGACCGTTCATGGCGCTGGCGCTGGGCGCGGCGCTGGTGATCGAACCGTTCCACGGCCTGCTGGTGTTCGTCGCGCTGGGTGCCGGGCTGGCGCTGCCCTTCCTGCTGGTCGGCTTCGTCCCGGCGATCCGCCGCCGCCTGCCGCGGCCCGGCGCCTGGATGGAGCAATTCCGGCGCTGGATGGCGCTGCCCATGGGGCTGACGGCAGCCGCGCTCGGCTGGCTGGCATGGCGGATCGGCGGCGGCGAATGGCTGGCGCTGGTGCTGGTACTCGGCGCCGCGGCAGTCGGCGGGCTGGCGCTGATCGGCCTGTTCCAGCGGCGCGCCCGCGGGGGAACGCTGTCGCTGTTCGCAGCCTTGCTGGCGGCGCTGGCACTGGGGCTCGTCCTACTACCCGAACCCGAGACACCGGCCGGCGAGGCGGGCGCGAGCCTGCTCGACCCGGTCGCCTTCAGTGACGCCGCACTGGCAGAGGCGCGCGGGTCGGGGCGGCCGGTGTTCGTCTGGTTCACGGCCGACTGGTGCGTCACCTGCAAGGTCAACGAACGTGTCGCGATCGAGCGCGAGACGACACGCGCCGCGTTCGAGCAGGCGGGCGTTATCGCGATGCGCGCCGACTGGACGCGCCGCGACGAGGAAATCTCGCGCATGCTCACGCGGCAGGGGGCCGCGGGCGTCCCGCTCTACCTGTGGTACGCACCCGGCGAGGAGGCCGAGCAATTGCCGCAGGTGCTTACGCCGGATCTTCTGGTGCAGCGGGCGCAGGCGACGGATCGCTCTCCGCCGCCTCGGCCGTGACCGCCTGGTCCGGGGCGCGGCATGTCTCGACCAGTTCGCCGGGCAGCGGGCTCGAATTGAGGATCACGCTTCCCGCGCCGGGCACGGTGGCTTCGACCTGGCGCGTGCCGGTCAGCACGTCCATGCGGGCATCGTCCGCCGCCACCGCGCCTTCCCAGCGCCAGACGTCGCCGATCCGCACAGCGTCGATATGCAGCCGTGCGACATGGCCGTTGCCGATCAGCGCGAGCACCGCCTTGGCGCCCGGATCGGCGCGGGCAAAGCGGGTGTAGGCCAGCGTCGCCTCGTCGCGGTCGCCCTCGAGGCATTCGACTGCGAACAGCGGGCGTTCGCCCGGCGTGCCGTACAGCAGCCGCTGGCCGCTGGCGGCCGGGGCCCAGATCGCATTCTCGGTATCGGGGGAATCGATCGGTTCGGAGGGACCGGCGGCCGGCTCGCCGATCCGTGTCCGTTCGACGTAATCGTCCGACGCGGGCGGCTTGCAGGCCGCCAGTACGGTCAGCGGGAGGAGGGCGAGAAGGCGGCGCATGCGCGCGCTATGACACAGGCGTGACAGCGTTCAAGCGCGCGTGATGCGCTATCCTCAGCGGTTGCGGATGAAGGCGCGAATGTCGCGCGACAACTTCGCCCGGTCTTCGTCGCGGATATACATCATGTGCCCGGCATCGTAATAATGCAGCTCCACTCGGTCCTGCGGAATGCCCGTCCGGTTGAGCGAATATTCGGCGCCGAAGAAGGGCGTGGCGAAATCGTAATAGCCCTGCGCATTGAACACGCGCAGCTGCGAATTTTGCCGCATCGCCTGCCCGATATAGGGCGCGACATTGAGATAGGCGCCGCGGCCCTGGCCGGTCGACCATTGCCAGTGCCGGCCCGGTTCGCGCCCGATCGACTGGTATTCGCGGGTCGTCTCGAACCCCAGCGTCTCGCGGGCCCAGCTGTTGATCGCCGCGGTGTAGCCCGCATCGATGCCGTAGAAGCTGGGATCGTTGTCGGGCGTCTCGCCGGCATTGTCGAAATCGCGGCCGGTGTAGCGCGCGTCGAGCCGTCCGATCGTCAGGCCGCGGTCGCGCAGCAATTCCTTGTAGAAGCGCTGCGCAGTGACGCGCAGGTCGGCCTGGTCGAGATAGCGTTCGGACAGGCCGGTCAGCCGCGCAAGCTCGGCGCGCACCGCGGCGCGTTCGGCATCGGGCAGGTCCTGCCCCTTGAGCAGCGCGGTGATGAAGGGGCCGATGGCGAACTGGCGCGCTTCCTCGACGATCGCCTCGACCGAGGGCGCCTGTACCTTGCCGTGATAATAGGCCGCCGCCGCCATGTTGGGCAGCGTGACGACATAGGCCATTTCATTGCCCGGCGTGGGTTCGCGCCCGGCGAAATCGAGAATGGTCGAGATCAGGATCAGCCCGTTGAGGCCCACGTCATTGAAGGTGCCGCCTTCGAGCTCGCGCGCGACCATCGCGGTGCGCGTGGTGCCATAGCTTTCGCCGCCGAGATATTTGGGGCTGTTCCAGCGGCCATTGTCGTTGAGCCACAGGCGGATGACCTTGGCCACCGCTTCCGCGTCCTGTTCGAGCCCGTAATACTTCTTCGGGTCGGTCCCTTCGGTAAGATAGCTGAAGCCGGTGCCCGGCGGGTCGATGAAGACGAGATCGGCGACATCGAGCAGGCTGTCGGGATTGTCGAGCAGCGGATAGGGCGGCGCGCCGTCGTCGCGGGCGTCGGAGGGGATTGCCACGCGCTTGGGCCCGAACGCGCCCATCTGCAGCCACACCGAACCCGATCCGGGCCCGCCGTTGAACAGGAAGAACACGGGCCGCGAGGTATCGCGCGGGTCCTTCACATAGCTGGTGGTGACGACCACCGCTTCGGGCTTGCCGTCGTCCGCTTCCAGCACGGTCTCCGCAATCGTGGCGCGGTACGACACGCGCTGCCCGCCGAACGTCCCGACCATGTCGCGCGTCCTGACCTGCGGTTCGATCGCGGCCGGTGCGGCGGCCTCTACGCTGTCGTCCTGCGCGAGTGCGGCGTGCGGCGCCAATGCGACGGCGCTCGCGGCGCAGATGGCGGCGAGAATACGGCTCGATTTCATGCGGTTCAGTCCCCCTTTGCGGCCATCCTATGACCCCACCGCACGACCCGCGTCAAATACGCCTGTCGATCACGGTTTGCCGCCCATCCGCTTGTAGCGTGTCTTGCCATAGCGCGTCTTGCGCGTTCCCGGGCGGCCCGCATCGCTGCGGCCGACACGCGGCGCCTTCTTTTCTGCATCGCCGAGGCCGAGTTCGTCGTTCTCCAGCTGGCGGATTTCGTCGCGCAGGCGGCCGGCTTCCTCGAATTCGAGATCGGCCGCGGCAGTGCGCATGCGTTTCTCGAGGTCCTCGATATAGGCGCGCAGATTGTGCCCCACGAGATTGTTGCGCTCGTCATCGCCCGTATCGACCGTGACCCCGTCCTGCGACGCGGTATGCGCGACGATATCGGCGATCTGGCGGCGGATCGTCTGCGGCGTGATGCCGTGTTCCTCGTTATAGGCCTTCTGCTTTTCGCGGCGGCGGTCGGTTTCCGCCATCGCGCGTTCCATGCTGCCGGTGATGCGGTCGGCATAGAGGATCACGTGCCCGTCGACATTGCGCGCCGCGCGGCCGATAGTCTGGATCAGGCTGGTCTCGCTGCGCAGGAAGCCTTCCTTGTCAGCATCGAGGATGCACACCAGCCCGCATTCGGGAATGTCGAGTCCCTCGCGCAGCAGGTTGATCCCCACCAGCACGTCATAGACGCCCAGCCGCAGGTCGCGGATCAGCTCGATACGTTCGAGCGTTTCGACGTCGGAGTGCATGTAGCGGACCTTGACGCCCGCTTCGTGCATGAATTCGGTCAGATCCTCCGCCATCCGCTTGGTCAGCGTGGTGACCAGCGTGCGATAGCCCTTGGCGGCGGTCTTCTTGCACTCCTCGATGCAGTCCTGGACCTGGTCCTCGACCGGGCGGATGCCGACCGGCGGGTCGATCAGCCCGGTGGGACGGATGACCTGTTCGGCGAAGACACCGCCGGTCTGTTCCATCTCCCACGTGCCCGGCGTGGCCGAGACCGCGAAGGTCTGCGGGCGCATCGCGTCCCATTCGTTGAACCGCAGCGGGCGGTTGTCGATACAGGACGGCAGGCGAAAACCATGTTCGGCCAGCGTGATCTTGCGGCGGTGGTCGCCCTTCGACATCGCCCCGATCTGCGGCACCGTCTGGTGGCTTTCATCGACGAACAGCAGCGCGTTTTCGGGCAGGTACTCGAACAATGTCGGCGGGGGTTCGCCCGGCAGGCGCCCGGTGAGGAAGCGGCTGTAGTTCTCGATCCCTGCGCAGCTGCCGGTGGCGGCGATCATCTCGAGGTCGAAATTGGTCCGCTGCTCGAGCCGCTGCGCTTCGAGCAGGCGGCCTTCCTCGTGCAGTTCCTTGAGCCGCTCGGCGAGCTCGAACTTGATCGCCTCGGCGGCCTGCTTCATCGTCGGCCCGGGCGTCACATAGTGCGAATTCGCATAGACGCGCACCTTGTCGAGGCTGGCGCCCTTCTTGCCGGTAAGCGGATCGAATTCGCTGATTTCCTCGATATCGTCGCCGAAAAAGCTGATCCGCCACGCCATGTCCTCATAGTGGCTGGGGAAGATTTCCAGGCTGTCGCCGCGGACGCGGAAATTGCCGCGCGCGAAGGCGGCGTCATTGCGCTTGTACTGGAGCGCGACGAGCTTGCGGATCAGTTCGCGCTGGTCGACCGCTTCGCCCTTCTTGATGTCGAAGATCATCGCCGAATAGGTTTCGACCGAGCCGATACCGTAGAGGCACGACACCGAGGCGACGATGATCACGTCGTCGCGTTCGAGCAGCGCGCGGGTGGCCGAGTGGCGCATCCGGTCGATCGCCTCGTTTACGCTGCTTTCCTTCTCGATGTAGGTGTCGCTGCGCGGGACGTAGGCTTCGGGCTGGTAATAGTCGTAATAGCTGACGAAATATTCGACTGCGTTCTCGGGGAAGAAGCTCTTGAACTCGCCATAGAGCTGCGCGGCGAGGATCTTGTTCGGCGCGAGGATCAGCGCCGGCCGCTGCAATTCCTCGATCACCTTGGCCATGGTGAAGGTCTTGCCCGACCCGGTCACGCCCAGCAGCACCTGCGTCTGGTCGTCCTCGCGTGCACCGGCGGTGAGTTCGGCGATGGCAGTCGGCTGGTCGCCTGATGGCGTATATTCGCTGACCAGCTTGAACTTCTTGCCCGGCATCGATTTTTCGGGGCGGGCGGGCTTGTGCGGGACGAAATCGCCAGTGGTGTCGGGTTCTTCGAGGCCGCGGCGGATGACGAGTTCGCTCATGCGCGCACATATGGGGAACGCGGGCGGCAGGCGCAACGGTGCTTGCCTCGCGCAGCCCGGCTGCTAGCCTCCTGCCTCGACCAGAAGGAGGGATTTTCCATGCGCCGTATCGTGACTGCCGCTGTCGCCAGCTTTACTCTCGCCGCTTGCGGAGGGGGCACCGCCGATGCCGACGGCGATGGCGAGATCAGCATGGAAGAGGCCGCTGCGCAGACCGCAGACATGGTCCGCCCGCTTCCCGGCCAGTATCGCGCCACGGTCGAATTCGTCGATGTCGAACTGCCCGGGGCTCCGCAGCAGGTGCAGGACATGATGCGCGGGATGCTCGACCAGGGGCCGCAGACGCACGAATACTGCCTCACCGCCGAAGAGGCCGAGAAGGGCTTCGAGGAAATGGCGCGGCAAGCGCAGGAAGACGGCGACGATTGCAGCTTCGAGAAGTTCGACGCATCGGGCGGCCAGATCGATGCGGTCATGAATTGCGAAGTCGAAGGGCAAGGCGCCGCACGGATGACCATGAAGGGCAGGGGCGGCGAAACCTCGTCGGAAATGACCATGACGATGGATGCCGAGGCGCCCGGCGGACAGACGATGACCATGACCATGAACAGTTCACAGGAGCGCATCGGCGACTGTGACGCTTAGAAGACCGGGAAGCTTTAAGGGGAGCTAAACCGTCCACGGTGCATTATTACACCGTGATGGCAGCGTTACCTTTCAAAGACACCGCACTCATCGACCGCGAGGAACTGGCCCGGCGCTGGGCGCTGGCGGCCGAACCTTGTCCCGACGATGCCCGCGGCCCGCGCTGGCAATTGCTGCTGCGCGAATTGCTGTGGCCGCTCGAACCGGTCCGCCGCGCGCTGGGCAAGCCGCTGGAGGTTGCCGCTGCCGCACATCCCAGGACCGTGATGCTGCTGCCCGGCTTCGGTGCGCATCCGATCCGCATGCGGTGGATGGCCCGCCATCTCGAACGCGCCGGCCATACGGCCAAGAAATGGGGTCTCGGCTACAATCTCGGCGCGACCGAGTCCCGCTTTCGCCAGGTCGAGCAACGGCTGGTCGATCTGTACCGCCGCACGGGCGAACCGATTCATCTGGTCGGCTGGAGCCTTGGCGGGGTTATGGCGCGCGAAATCGCCAAGCAGCATCCCGACAAGGTCGCCAAGGTCATCACCATGGGATCGCCCTTCTCGGGCAGCCCGCGGGCCAACAATGGCTGGCGCGCCTATCAGGCGATTGCCGGGCACCGTGTCGACGAGCCGGAAATCGATACCGTGCTGCATGAAAAGCCGCCGGTGGAAACCGTCGCGTTCTGGAGTCCGAAGGACGGCGTGGTCCATCCACGGGCGGCCTGCGGGCGTGCCGGCGAACGCGATCGCGCGGTGGCGCTGCGCTGTTCGCACATGGGGTTCGTGCTGACGCATGAAGCGGTGGAAGCGGTGCTGGACGAACTCGACCGCGACTGACGGGCGGCTGGCGGCTTCTGCCTCCGTGTCCGGTCAGCGGCAGTAATTGCCCTTGCCGTATTCCAGATGGAAATGATCGTGATGCGCGCGGTTGTAATCGGGGCCGAGCACGGTCCCGAAGCGCTTGCACGCGCTCTTGTGGACGACCCGCAGGAATTCCCTCTCCTCGCGCGAGGCGTTCCACCCCGACAGCACCGACACGCGCCGTCCATCTGCCAGCACGAAGGCCGAAACGTCGATCGCCTCGGCGCGTGAATGCGCGCTGCGGCGCGCCGTGCCCGCGACATTGCGGCACGAATAGCTGCCCATGGTCTCGATCCGCTGCAGCGGGCTGCCGAGGATCTGGCGCGCCGCCCGGTCGACGCCGAAGCGCGCCCATCCGGCAAAATTGTTCGCCAGCGGACAGGCCACTGCGCCGAGATTGGTCACGGTGAAATGATCGCGATCGCCGCCGACGCCTTCCAGCCTCACGCTGTTGGCGGTCGAACAGCCCTGGCCGTAGAACTTGTCGGGTAGCGGGATGAAGCGCGATCCGGTCATGCCCAGTTCGGCGTGGCACTGCCGCGCCTCGGGGCGGGCGGTGCTGATCGCCGGCGAACCGGCCTGCCGCACGCCGCGATCGGCGGTCTTGCTGTCGGGTACGACGCCGCATCCCGCCAGGATCAGGAGGAGGAGAGCAATGGCGGGATGCGGTCGCATGCCGCGATTATTCCCTCGACATCGTTAACATAGCGCTAACGATGTTCGCGCTGACTAAGCGGGGGTCTGCACCTGCTGCCACAGCTCGATCTTCACCCCGTCGGGATCGAGGATCCAGGCGAACTTGCCATAGCCTTCATCGACATGGCCGAGCACCTCGACGCCCTTGGCTTCGAGCCGCGCCACCATGCCGTCGCAATCGTCGACGCGCAGGTTGATCATGAACCCGCCGCGCCCCGGCTTGACGTATTGGTCGTCGGGAAAATGGCTGATCAGCGAATAGGGCTTGTCACCGGTTTCTTCGGACCAGTCCAGCTGCGGCCCGTATTCGCCGTCGATCCCCAGCACGTCGCGATACCATGCGCGCGTGGCGGCGGGGTCTTCCACCACGTAGAAGACCCCGCCCAGTCCGGTTACCTTGGCCATGTCGCTCTCCTTGTCAGGCGACCCTCAATAGCCCGATGCCTGCCCGTCCTTTCGCATTTCGGTGGCCCCCGTCAGCACGCCCGTCGCGGGATCGCGCGCGATTGCCTGGTAGCCGCCGAACATGATGCCGTTGTCGACCACTTCGACCGTATGGCCCATGGCGCGCAGCTGCGCGATCGATTCCGCCGGAATGCCGGGTTCGACATACAGCGTGCCCAGCGGATCGGCCGAGGGCCCGGCCAGTGCCTCGGTCGGCTGGCGGCCGCCGTCATGGTTGAAGCGCGCGGCATCGCCGGCTTCCTGCAGGTTCATGCCGTAATCGACGATGTTGACCAGCACCTGCACGTGACCCTGCGGCTGCATGCCGCCGCCCATCAGGCCCAGCGTCATATAAGGCTGGCCGTCCTTCTTCACGAAGGCGGGAATGATCGTGTGAAAGGGGCGCTTGCCCGGTTCGTAGGCATTGGGATGCGCCGGATCGAGGCTGAACAGTTCGCCCCGGTCCTGGAACATGAAGCCCGTGCCGGGCGCCACCAGCCCGCCGCCCATGCCGCGGTAATTCGACTGGATGAGGCTGACCATCATCCCTTCGCCATCGACGACGGTGAGATAGGTGGTGTCGCCTTCACCCTCGAGCTTGGGCGCGACCTCGATCTCGCCCGGCGCGAATTCGGGTGTGGCCTTGGCGGGGTCGATCAGCTTGAAGCGTTCGGCACCGTAGTCCTCGCCGAGCAGTTGGGCGGGGATGGCGGCGAAGTCGGGATCGGCATAGAAGCGCGCGACATCGGCATAGGCGAGCCGTTTCGCCTCGACCATGTAATGCAGCGCTTCCGCGCTGCCGCGTTCCCACTGCGAGAGGTCGATATTCTTCAGGATGTTGACCATCTGCAGCGCGGCGAAACCCTGGCTGTTGGGCGGCAATTCGCACAATTCGTAGCCATCCTTGTAACCCACGCAGGCGGGTTCGACCCATTCGCTGCTGTGCCCGGCGAAATCGGCGCGGGTGAAGGCGCTGCCCTGCGCCTGCAGGTAATCGATCATGCCATCGGTCAGCGCGCTGTCGTAGAAGGCATCGCGCCCGTCGCGGGCGATCGCCTCGAGCGTGTCGGCCAGGTCCGGATTGCGGAAGATATCGCCAGCCTCGGGCGCGTTGCCATCGGCGAACCAGACCTTGCGCGCATTGCTGAAATCGAACTGGTCCTCGCGCGCCGAATAGGCCTTGAGCGAGCGGGCGAGATACATGCCGATGACCGGCGCGATCGGGTGGCCTTCGCGGGCATAGCTGATGGTCGGAGCCAGGTTGGCTGCCATGCTGCGCCGGCCGAAGCGTTCGTGCATCGCGAACCATGCGTCGACTGTCCCGGGCACGGTGATCGGCAGCGCGCCATAGGGCGGAAGCGCCTCGGCCTCGCCCAGCTTTTCGCGCAATTGCGCGAGGGTCTGGTTCCGCGGGCTGCGGCCCGAGCCGTTGATGCCGTGCAATTCGCCGGTTGCCGGGTCGTAGATAATGGCGAAAAGATCGCCGCCGATCCCGTTGCCGGTGGGTTCCATCAGGCCCAGCGCGGCATTGGCGGCGATCGCCGCATCGACCGCGCTGCCGCCGTCCTTGAGCACATCGAGCGCGATCTGCGTCGCCAGCGGATGCGCGGTCGCCGCCATGCCGTGCTGCGCGATCACCGGGCTGCGCGCCCAGTTGGCGCCGACCGGACGGCCGCCGCCGCCGATCTGTTCCTCGACCGCGGGCCGCTCGGCGGTGTCCTGCGCGGTGGCCGGGATGGCGGTGAGGGCGAAGGCTGCAACGCCCGCCAGTAATGCTCGCATGTCCGTCTCCTGAATTTTGGAGACGGTGTGACGAATGCGCGTCAGGCTGGCAAGGGGCGGTCGCTGCTTCCGGCGGTTGCCTTGCTGACCAGGAAGATGGCCAGCCAGGCGGCGATGAAGCCGGGGACGATTTCGTACAATCCCTGGTCCATGCCCGGGAGCGCCGCGTTCCAGCCAAGTGCGATCCACGCGATGACCACTGCCGCACCGGTGACGAGGCCTGCCACGGCGCCGGCACCCGTCATCCGGTCCCATGTCAGCGAAAGGATGATCAGCGGGCCGAAGGCGGCGCCGAAGCCTGCCCAGGCGTTGGAGACGAGGCCGAGCACCTGGCTGTCGGGATCGCTGGCGATGATGATCGCCGCGATCGCGACCAGCGCCACGCAAATGCGGCCGACATTGACGCTTTCACGCTCGGATGCATGGCGGCGGAAGAACAGCTTGTAGAAATCCTCGGTCAGCGAGCTCGAGGCGACCAGCAGCTGCGAGCTGATCGTCGACATGATCGCGGCGAGCAGCGCGGCCAGCAGGAAGCCGGTGATCAGCGGGTGGAACAGCAGGTTGGCGAGCACGATGAAGATCGTCTCGGGATCCTCGACGACGATGCCGTTGCGTTCGGCATAGGCGCGGCCGGCGATGCCGATGCCGATCGAACCGAGCAGCGCCACGCCCATCCAGGTCATGCCGATATTGCGCGCCGGGCGCACCTTGGCGACCGTGTCGATCGCCATGAAGCGCACGATGATGTGCGGCTGGCCGAAGTAGCCCAGGCCCCAGGTTACCGCGCTGATGAAGCCGATCAGCGTCAGGCCGTTGGTCAGGCTCAGGAAGCCGTCGACCGGCACGTCGGTCAGCGACCCGCCCGCGCTGCCGCCTTCGCCGAACATCACCACCAACGGCATCACCGCCAGCGCGACGACCATGATCAGGCCCTGCACGAAATCGGTGAGGCTGACCGCGAGGAAGCCGCCGACCATCGTATAGGCCAGCACCACCAGCGCGGTGATCCAGATGCCGAGCATGTAATCGCTCATGCCGATATCGCCGAACAGGCTGGCAAAGCTGGTTTCGAACAATTTGCCGCCGCCGACCAGGCCAGCGGCGGTATAGACCGCGAAGAACACCACCACGATCAGCGCGGAGATCACGCGCAGCGCCACTGCCTTGTCGGGGAAGCGGTTGGCGAGGAATTCGGGGATGGTCAGCGCATTGCCGTAGCTTTCGGTCTGCGCCCGAAGCCGCGGCGCGACCACGAACCAGTTGGCCAGCGCACCGACGAACAGGCCGATCCCGATCCACGCCTCGACCAGGCCGCTGGCATAGAGCGCGCCGGGCAGGCCGAGCAGCAGCCAGCCGCTCATGTCCGACGCGCCCGCGCTCAGCGCGGCGACCGCGGGTGGAAGGTTGCGTCCGGCGAGCAGATACCCCTCGCTGGTGTCGGTCGAACGCTTCCATGCCCACAGGCCGATGGCGATCATCAGAACGAAATATAAGGCGAGTGAAATATATGTTCCCGTCTGCATGGGCGGGGCATCTAACAGATGCATGGTGCACTTGCCACTGCCGCGATTGCGCCGCTGCGCAGGCCCTCCGCCGGGGAGGGGGCCGAGCGGGCTGTTGCAGATATGAGACACTTTGCCCGCAGCGCCGAACGGCGGTGGAACGGCTTTGCGACCCACGCGTCTAGCGGACAACAGGGTCCATATAACTCAAAGGTTTTCCAATGAAAAACTCGACAATTCTGGCCACCGCGATTCTCGCGGGTGTCGTTGCTCAGCCTGCTTACGCGCAGGATGCCGATCCCGATTTCTTCAACGGCGTCTATGTCGGCGGCAGCTTCGGGCTCGACGGGCTCGACGACGAAGCGGGCGAAGGCATCGTCTTCGATACCGATGGCGACGGCGAGTATGGCGACACGGTCCGCACCACGACCGGCGCCAATGCGTTCGGCCCCGGCTTCTGCAACGGCATTGCCAACGGCCCGCGTGCCGCCGACGGCTGCAGCGACGACAAGTCGCGCTTCGGCTACGGCGTCCGCATCGGTTTCGACCAGCGCATCGGCGATGGCCCGATCGTAGCCGGCCTGCTGGTCGAAGGCGCGATGTCGGATTCGGAAGAATATTCGAACGGCTTCAGCACCACTCCGGCGAGCTACACCTTCAAGCGCGAGCTCGACAAGTCGGTCGCACTGCGTGGCCGTCTGGGCGTTTCGCCCGGCAGCGGCCGCGGTCTGATCTACGTCACCGGCGGTCTCGCCTATGCCGATATCGACCATGATTTCATCACCACCAACGGCGCCAATTCCTTCACCATGACGGATGATGACGATTGGCAGCTGGGCGGCCAGATCGGCGCCGGCGGCGAACTCTACCTGTTCGACAATGTCTCGCTCGGTCTCGAGTATCTTTATTCGCGCTATGACGACAACGACGCCTATGTCGTGGTCGGCGCGGGCAGCGCACCGGCGACCAACCCGTTCCTGCTCGATTCGGGCCAGACGGGCCTGCGCCCCTCGGATCCGAACTTCGACATCCATTCGATCCGCACGACGCTGAACTTCCGCTTCTGAGCGAAGTCCCAGCCGAAACGAAAAGGGCCACCTTCGCGGTGGCCCTTTTTTTTGTCTGCTGTCGGCGCGGCGGTTACTGCGCGGCGCGTTTCGCGCGCTTGCGCTCGTGCGGGTCGAGGATCGCCTTGCGCAGGCGGATGTTCTCGGGTGTCACCTCGACCATTTCGTCATCGTCGATATAGGCGATCGCCTGTTCCAGCGTCATCACCCGCGGCGGGGTCAGCCGGATGGCGTCGTCCTTGCCGGTCGAGCGGAAGTTGGTCAGCTGCTTCGACTTCATCGGGTTGACTTCGAGATCGTCGGGCTTGGCGTTTTCGCCGATGATCATGCCTTCGTAGATCTTCGCCTGCGGACGGATGAACAGTTCGCCGCGGTCTTCGAGCGCGTTGAGCGCATAGCCGACCGCTTCGCCCGGGACCATCGAGATCAGCACGCCGTTCTGGCGGCCCTCGATCACGCCGCGATAGGTGTCGTACTTCTCGAACAGGCGGTTCATGATGCCCGTGCCGCGCGTGTCGGACAGGAATTCGCCGTGATAGCCGATCAGCCCGCGCGACGGCGCGGAGAAGGTGATGCGGGTCTTGCCCTGGCCCGAGGGGCGCATTTCGGTAAGCTCGGCCTTGCGGCGTTGCATCTTCTCGACGACCGTACCCGAATGCTCGTCATCGACGTCGATGACGACCGTTTCGAACGGCTCCATTCGCTGGCCGTTCTCTTCACGGAACAGCACGCGCGGACGCGAAATGCCGAGTTCGAAGCCCTCGCGGCGCATCGTTTCGATGAGCACGCCAAGCTGCAGTTCGCCGCGGCCGGCCACTTCGAAGCTGTCCTTGTCGGCGCTTTCGGTGATGCGGATCGCGACATTGGTTTCCGCTTCGCGATACAGGCGATCGCGGATCATGCGGCTGGTGACCTTGCTGCCTTCGCGGCCGGCAAGCGGGCTGTCGTTGACCGAGAACTGCATCGCCAGCGTGGGCGGATCGATCGGCTGCGCGGCGATCGGCGTTTTCACGACCGGATCGGCGATGGTGTTGGACACGGTTGCCTTTTCAAGGCCGGCAAGCGCGATGATGTCGCCCGCCTCGGCATGTTCGACGGGGACCCGCTCGAGCCCGTCGAACGCCAGCAGCTTGGTCGCGCGGCCGACTTCGACGACATTGCCGTCGGGGTCGAGCGCATGGATCGGGTCGTTGACGTCGATCTTGCCCGACTGGACGCGGCCGGTCAGCACGCGGCCCATGAAGTTGTCGCGGTCGAGCAGCGTCGCGAGGAAGCTGAACGGCGCTTCGGTGTCGAGCCCGGGGGCGGGCACGTGGTCCACGATCAGCTTGAACAGCGGCTCGAGATTGCCTTCGCGCGCATGCTCGTCCTCGCTTGCATAGCCGTCGCGGCCCGAGGCCCACAGGCTGGGGAAGTCGAGCTGGTCGTCATTCGCATCGAGATTGGCGAAGAGATCGAACACTTCGTCGAGCACTTCCTGCGGGCGCGCATCGCCGCGGTCGATCTTGTTGACCACGACGATCGGGCGCAGGCCCAGCGCAAGCGCCTTGCCGGTGACGAACTTGGTCTGCGGCATGGGGCCTTCGGCGCTGTCGACCAGCAGGATGACGCCATCGACCATCGACAGGATGCGTTCGACCTCGGCGCCGAAGTCGGCGTGGCCGGGCGTGTCGACGATGTTGATGCGGGTGCCGTTCCATTCGACGCTGGTGCACTTGGCGAGAATGGTGATCCCGCGTTCTTTTTCCAGATCGTTCGAATCCATCGCGCGTTCTTCGACGCGCTGGTTGTCGCGGAAGGTGCCCGATTGGCGGAAGAGCTGGTCGACAAGAGTGGTCTTGCCGTGGTCGACGTGGGCGATGATCGCCACGTTGCGCAGGTCGCGGGACATGGATTGTGCTTTCTATTGGCGTGCCGTAGCGTCAACGCATGGTGGGCACGAGACGTTTCGGGCGCGCCCCTAGCCGAGTTGCTGCATTGCGACAAGATGTTGTGGTGTAACGTCAAAGTCACAGTCGCCGGATGAGCTATCATCGCCGCCGCTAAATGCTTGAGAGGCTGGGCAAGTCTGGTAATCGGCCGCAGCTTGCGTGATTTTGGGGACTGCGCAGCAGACCAAAAATACGTCTTGAGAGAAGAGGACCATTCATGAAATTCAATGCTTTCGGCCGTTCCGCGTCCGTTCGTACCGCCCTGATGGCAGGTGCTGCCGCCATGGTGCTGCCCGCTGCAGCGCAGGCGCAGGATGCCGAAGACGAAGCCGATGACAGCGCCGTTGCCGCACCGGCCAACAGCAATGTCATCATCGTTACCGCCACCAAGCGCGAACAGACGCTGCAGGAAACGCCCGTCGCCGTCAGCGTGACCAGCTCGGAAGCGATCGAGCAGGCCCAGATCCGCGACGTCGCCGACCTTGCCACGCTGGTTCCCTCGCTGCGCGTCAGCCAGAACCAGAGCTCGTTCGCGACCAGCTATTCGGTCCGCGGGTTCGGCACCGACGGCAACAACATCGGTCTCGAACCGTCGGTCGCGATGTTCGTCGACGGCGTCTATCGCAGCCGCGCGGTATCGCAGATCTCCGACCTGCCCGACATCCAGCGTGTCGAGGTCCTGCGCGGCCCGCAGTCGACCCTGTTCGGCAAGAACGCCAGCGCCGGCGTTATCTCGATCGTCACCAAGGAACCGCAGTTCGACTTCGGCGGCATGGTCGAAGCCAGCTACGGCAATTACGACGCAATGGTCGTCAAGGGCTTCGTCACCGGTCCGATCAGCGATTCCTTCGCGTTCAGCGTGGGCGGCGGCATCAACAAGCGTGACGGCTTCCTGACCAACGGCGCCAATGGCGACGACATCAACGACCGCGATCGCTGGTTCACCCGCGGCCAGCTGCTGTTCGACAACGGCGGCCCGCTGCGTGTCCGCGTGATCGGCGATTACGACAAGATCGAAGAGCGTTGCTGCGGCGTGCTCAACGTGGCGCCCTCGGCCGAAATCGGTGCGATCCAGCTGCTCGGCGGCCAGGTCAACGATTTCCGCAACAACCCCGATGGCGATGTCGTGTTCACCGATGTCGATCCGATCAACAACGTCGAGAACTACGGCATCTCGGGCCAGGTCGATTACGACTTCGGTGCGCTGGGGCTGACCTCGATCACCGCCTATCGCAAGACCCAGCTGGGGGCCGACCAGGACGTCGACTTCACCAGCCTGCCTGCCGTGAGCGGTGCGAACATCGGCGATGCCGACATCGAAACCTTCACCCAGGAACTGCGGATCGCCTCGGATTTCGACGGCCCGTTCAACTTCCTGATCGGCGGTTACTATTTCGACGAGCGCGTCGATACCTCGGACCAGATCGTCTACGGCAGCGCCTTCCGTCCCTACGCCAACCTGCTCCTGCAGGGTGCGACCGGTGGAACGCAGACCGTCGATTCGCTTGAAGCCACGCTGTCGGCGCTCAACGGCACCGATTACACCGGCCAGTTCTTCGCCGAGGGCCAGGGCTTCTTCAACAACATCGTCCAGGACAACGAAGCGTTCTCGATCTTCGGTAATGTCGATTTCGAGATCACCGACCGGCTGGTGCTGACGCTTGGCGCCAACTACACCAAGGACAAGAAGCAGATCGTCACCAATTCGACGAGCACCGATGTGTTCTCGAACATCGATCTGGTGTCCTCGGGCAACCGGGCGATCTTCGCTCAGGGCCTGGCCACGCAGGTCGGCACGCTGCTCGGCCTCGGCCGTCCGGCCAGCCAGACCGAAATCGGCGCCTTCGCTGCGGCCAACCCGGCTGCCTTCGGCCAGGTTTCGGCAGGCGTGCAGGCCTTTGCCGACGCCAACCAGGCGGACCCGTCGGTCAACCCGTTCCTGGCGCTCAATCCGTTCCAGTTCCTGCCGCCTATGCAGAACTGCCCGAACGCGGTCGAGGATTGCTCGACCAATGATGACGACTGGAGCTGGAACGTCCGTCTGGCTTACGAAGTCTCGCCGACGCTCAACGTCTATGCCAGCTGGGCGACCGGCTACAAGGCGCCGAGCTTCAACCTGTCGCGTGACAGCCGTCCGCTGCCGGCCGATTTCGCCGCGCTGCAGGCCCAGGGCCTTGCGGTCACCAACCTGCGTCCGGGCACCCGCTTCGCCAACGCCGAGAATTCGGAAGTCTACGAAGTCGGGATCAAGGGCAATTGGGACCGTGCCGCAGCGAACCTGACCTTCTTCCAGCAGGCGATCGAGGATTTCCAGGCGAACACCTTCACCGGTACGTCGTTCATCCTGTCGAATGCGGGCAAGCAGGAAACCTTCGGGATCGAATTCGACGGCCAGGTCTACGCCAGCGACGCGCTGACGCTGAGCGTGGCGATGACCTATCTCGATGCACAGTACGACAGCTTCGTCGCTTCGCCGGTCGGCGATTTGACGGGCGAACCGGTTGCCGGCGTACCCGAACTGTCGGCGGTGTTCGGCGCGCAGTACAACCAGGAAATCAACTCGCGCGGTGACCGGGTCATCCTGCGGGGCGACTTCTCCTATGCATCGCCGGTGCAGGTCGTGGATGGCCTGACCAACTACATCATGATCGATCCCGTCACCGGTGAACGCGACTTCGGTCCGGCGCGTGCCGCGGCCGCTGCGTACAAGCGCGAGGTCAACAGCCTCAACGCATCGTTCACCTATGCCTTCGACATGGGGCTGGAACTGACCGTGTGGGGCCGCAACCTGCTCGACGACCGTTACCTGACCACGGTCTTCCCCGCAGTGGCGCAGGGCGAAGCGATCTCGGGTTACCCGAACCAGCCGCGCACCTACGGTGTGGCAGCCCGCTTCCGCTTCTAAACGAAGCCGGTAATCGAACAGGGGAAGGGGGCCTGCGGGCCCCCTTTTCTTTGCCCGAGGCGGATTACGCAGCGCTGGTCCGTAAGTGCCGATTGCCATTCGCCGGGATAGAAGCAACGCAGGGTGCCCACTCGGCCTTGCGGCCGATCTCCAGCCTCAGGCTGCTGTCGCGGAATGGGGCAAGAGAGGCGGGCCGTTTTGATGCCGGGGCGGTGGGGCCTGCCCCGCCGCGCAACCCGCCGCGAAGCCCCGAGTTAGAGCGTCCGCAGCGCCTGCGCGGGCTTGGCGCGCAGCAGGGGCAGCGAGGCGCCCAGCGCGAAGGCCAGTACAGTGACGATGCCAAGGCCCAGAACGGCCAGCACCACCCCCCAGTCGGGCAGCCAGTCGAATTCGAACAGCTGCGTGATGACCAGCCATGCAGCGAGGCTGCCGATACCCAGCGCGACCAGCGCCAGCGCCCCGGCCAGCGCGACATATTCGATCAACTGCATCACGAGGATCTGGCGGCGGTCCGCGCCAAGCACGCGCAACACCACCGTGTCGTAGGTCCGCGCGGCGCGCGCCGCGGCTATTGCGCCAAGCAGGACGGCAAGCCCGGCCAGCACCGCGACGCTGGCCGCCGCCAATGTGGCGAGGCCCACCTGTTCGAGGATCGTGCGGGCCTGTTCGAGCACGCCGCCCACCTCGATCACCGAGGTGGAAGGCAATGCGGCCACCAGCGACTGGAGCAGCGGACCGGTCGGCGTTCCCGCGCTCAGCTGGATGGTGGCGGCCAGATTGTGCGGGGCATCGCGCAGCGCGTTGGGGCTCAGCACGAAGACGTAATTGAAGCCGAGGCTTTCCCAGTCAATCCGGCGGAGATTGGCGACGCGCACGGTGCGTTCCACGCCCAGCACGCCGAAGGTCATCAGATCGCCGATTTCCAGCCCTGCGGCCTTCGCGAAATCCTCGTCGAGGGACACCAGCGGTTCGCCCTCGTACATCGGTCCCCACCAGCTGCCGGCGGTCAGTTCGTTTCCGTCGGGCAGAGCGTCGGCATAGGTCAGCCCGCGTTCGCCGCGCAGCGCCCAGGCGCCATCGGGAATCTCCTCGAGCTCGGCCGTGCGGGTCATTGCCGTGTCATCGCCGAAGGCCAGCACCGAGCCGCGCAGCGCGGGCACGGTGCGCCAGCTGGCATCGGGATCGGCTTCGCGCACCAGCATCTCGAACTCGGTCACCTGGTCGCGCGGAATGTCGAGCACGAAGTAATCGGGCGCGCGGTCGGGCACACGCTTCGCGATATTGCCGTCGATCGCGGTCTGCACCGCTGCGAGCAGGACGAAGGCGGCCAGCCCAAAACCCAGCGCGGTCACCAGGGCGCCGGTCGAACTGCCCGGGCGGTGGAGGTTGGCCAGCGCATTGCGCGCAATCGGGCTGCGCGGGCGCGGGATGGCTCCCGCCAGCTTGCGGATGCTGAGGCCGATCAGCGCAAGCAGTCCCAGTACTGCTGCTGCACCGGCGAGGAAGCCGGCAGACAGCAGGGGATTGCTGGATGTCAGCAGGGCCAGCGCGATGATCGCGGCCAGCCCGCCGCCGACCAGCACCAGCGCCTTGGGATCGCGCGCCAGCGGGGCCACGCGCGAACGCATCAGCGCCATGGCCGGAAACTGCCGCGCGCGCAGCAGGGGCGGGGCAGCGAACACCAGTGCCACCAGCATGCCGTAAGCCAGCGCAAGCAGGATCGCCCCGGGATCGATCACCACGCTGCTCGACACGGGCAGCAGGCCCTGCAGCGCGGTCGCGAGGAGCGGGACGAGCGCGACCCCGACCACAATTCCCGCGAGGCTTCCGGCCAGCGAGGCGGCGACGATCTGCAAGGCATAGATGCGGGCGATGTCGCTGCTCGATGCGCCGAGGATCTTGAGCGTGGCGATGCCCTGCCGCCGGGCGTCGAGATAGGAGGTCACGCCGCCGCCGATGCCGATCCCGGCAATGACCAGCGCGGCGAGCCCGACCAGCGTGAGGAATTCGCTCATCCGGTCGACGAAACGGTCAGTGCCCGGCGCGGCGCGGTCGGCGGTGTCGATGTCGAAACCGGCTTCGGGGAAGCGGTTTTCGAGCTGTTCCTCGACGGCTTCGAGATCGCGGCCTTGGTCGAACCGGACGCGGGTCTTCGACTGGTACATCGAACCGGGCGCAATCAGCCCCGCACGCATCGGCAGGTCTTCGGCCACGATGACCGTCGGGCCGAGCTGGAAACCTTCGCCAAGGCGATCGGGTTCGGTCTCGATAATACCGCCCACGCGCAGCGTCTCGGTGCCGATCGCGATCGCCGCGCCGGGGGCGACGCCCAGCCGGTCGGCGGCGCCCTGCGACAACCATGCCTGACCCGCGGGAGGCGCGCCGACCGAGCGGCCGTCGGTTAGCGTCAGTTCGCCATAGAGCGGATAGGCACTGTCGATGGCCTTGAGTTCGATCGGGGCGGCCTTGTCGTCGAACCGCGCCATTGCCTGCAGGCGCGTGCCGGCAGAAACATCGCCCAGTTCCTCCAGCGCGCCGCGTTCATCGGGGGACAGCCCCCGCTGCCACAGTTCGATCTGCAGATCGCCGCCGAGATATTCGCGGCCGTTGGCCTCGATCTCGCCTTCGATTGCCGCGGTCAGCGAACCAATGGCAGCAAGCGCGCCCGTGCCAAGGAACAGGCACACCAGCAGCAGCCGCAGCCCCTTGAACCGGGCATTGAGGTCGCGCCGCGCAATGCGCCATGCAGTCGCCCAGCTCATGCGGCAGTGTCGCTCGCAATGCGTCCATCGGCAAGCGTGAGCACGCGTTCGCAATGCTGTGCCAGTTCGGGGTCATGCGTGATGACCAGCAGCGTGGCGCCGGTTTCGGCGCGGCGCGCGAAGAGCAGTTCGACGATTTCGTGCCCGGTCGCAGCATCGAGATTGCCGGTGGGTTCGTCGGCGAAAATCAGGTCGGGGCGGGCGGCGATAGCACGCGCGATGGCGACCCGCTGCTGTTCGCCGCCCGAAAGCTGCTGCGGATAATGGTCGAGCCGGTGGCCGAGGCCGACCGCTTCCAGTTCGCTGCGCGCGCGGACCTGCGCGTCGTCTGCGCCGGCGAGTTCCATCGGCGTGGCGACATTTTCGAGTGCGGTCATCGTCGGCAGCAGGTGGAAGGCCTGCAGCACGATCCCGATCCGCCCGCGCCGGGCATGCGCCAGCGCATCTTCGTCCATCGTCGCGAAATCGGCACCGGCCACCTGCAGGCTGCCGCCGCTGGCGCGCTCGAGACCCGACAGCACGGCCATCAACGAGCTCTTGCCCGAGCCCGAGGGGCCGAGCAGCGCCACGGTCGATCCGCGGGCGATGTCCAGATCGATACCGCGCAGGATATCGACCGGCGCTTCGCGCGTGCCGAGTGAAAGGGTGAGGTTGCGGGCGGAAATCGCGGGTTGAGAGTTGGTCACAGTGCTGCGATGGCAGGCAGCCCCAGGTTGCACAAGGAAACTCGCCGATGCGGATACGGCATTTATCGATAACGGTAATCGGTCTTTCGCTGGCTGCATGCGGGGGCGGTGCCGAAGATACGGTGGTGCCGGTGGAAGCGCAGGAGCAGACGGTTGCCGCTGCCGAGCAGGAAGTCGCCGGGCCCGAGCGCCGTATCCTCGCCTTCGGGGACAGCCTCTTTGCCGGTTACGGGCTGGACGAGCAGCAGGGATACCCCGAACAGCTCGAGGATACGCTGCGCGCACGCGGCACAAATGCGCGCGTGATCGATGCCGGCGTATCGGGCGATACCAGTGCCGCGGGTCGCCAACGGTTGGCGTTCACGCTCGACGCGCAGGATACGCCGCCCGATCTGGTCATTCTCGAACTGGGCGGCAACGACATGCTGCGTGGTATCCAGCCCGACCAGACGCGCGCGAATTTCGCAGCCATGCTCGAGGAATTGCGCGCGCGGCAGATACCGGTGCTGCTGATGGGCATGCGCGCGCCGCCCAATTACGGAACCGAATACCAGCAGCAGTTCGATGCCCTCTATGCCGACCTCGCGCAGGAATACGGCACCGCGCTGGTGCCGTTCTGGCTCGAGAGCATCTATCAGGATCCCGCCCTGTTCCTCGACGATCGCATCCATCCGACCGCCGCGGGCATCGCCGCGCTGGTCGAAGATACGGTGGACGATGTGGAACGGGTCCTGCCGCAGGAGTAGCGCGGCCCGCCCGCAGGCGCAGGTCAGAGGCGTTCGACGCCGCCTGCGTCCACCCGCCATACCGCCGCATCCGCCGCAATGCTGCTGAAGGGGGCCATCTCGGTTCCGGTCATCCAGACCTGCGCGCCGCTGGTGCGCAACTGGTCGAACAGCGCGGCGCGGCGCACCGGATCGAGATGCGCCGCAACCTCGTCGAGCAGCAGCAGGCTGGCGCGACCTTCCGCGGCCAGCGCGGCATGCGCCAGCGTCATCGCGACCAGCATCGCCTTTTGTTCGCCGGTCGAACTTTGCGCGGCAGGCACGCGCTTGGCCGCATGGATGACATCGAGCTCGTCGCGATGCGGCCCCGCCAACGTTCGCTGCGCCGCACGGTCGCGCCTGCGATTGTCGAACAGCGCCTGCGACAGGCCATCGGCATGCGCCGGAGCGCCCGGGGCATATGTCAGGGCCGGCCGGGCGAAGGGTTCGGCAGGCATGGTAGCGAGCCGCACGGCCAGCGTGTCGACCAATGTGGCGCGGCCCTGCATCAGCGCGGCGCCATGCTGGACCATCTGCGCTTCGACCGCATCGAGCCAGGCACTTTCGGGTTCGCGCAGGTCGGACAGCAGGCGATTGCGTTCGCGCAGCGCGGCGTCGTAACGCGCGGCATGGCTGGCATGCGCAGGGTCGAGCGCAAGTGCGAGCCGGTCCATGTACCGGCGCCGGTCGCCAGCCGGACCAGTGAAGATCCCGTCCATCGCCGGCGTGAGCCACGTCACTGCCATCCATTCGCCAAGGCCGGTGGCACTGCTGTCGGCGCCGTTGATCCGCACCCGGCGCCGCGCGGGCAGGGGGCTGTCGGTGTATGTCGCCAGCCGGACGGCCTCGCCCTGCTGCTGGCGCAGGCTGGCCCCGATCCCGAACCCAGTCTCGCCGCCGCTGCGCACCAGATCGGCCAGCGCCGCGCGGCGCAGCCCGCGCCCTGGCGCAAGCAGCGACAGCGCTTCGAGAATATTGGTCTTTCCTGCGCCGTTTTCACCAACCAGCAGGTTGAACTGCGTGGTCGCTTCCAGCTCGGTCGCGGCATGATTGCGGAAGTCGGTAAGGGAGATGCGATCGAGCGCCATGGGTCGCCAGCGCGATAGCGCGCCCTTCGTTCCGCCGCCACTCGAAACGGTAGATTCCAACAGTTGGTAAAAATCACCAACCTTTCGGATTGATGAACGGCGCCCAACGCGAGCGTTCAGGCAAAAACGCCGGATTCCTGCGCTTCTTGAAGTTTGGCACACCCGTTGCAAAGCATGGGGCAACCCGGATGACCGGGGGGAAACAAACCAAGGTTCAAGGAGATTACCCAATGTCCATTCTCGAAAACGCCAGCAGCCGCGCTCTCGCCGCCGTCTTCGCTTTCGGCGTGTCCGCCATGTTCATGGCTGCCGCTATCGTCCCCGCCAGCCCCGCCGGCCTGATCGCCTGATCACCCCGCGCATAACTCGAACGGAAAGGAACCAGACATGTTCAACTCGGACAACAGCAGCAAGCTCTTCGCAGCGGCGTTCTCGCTCGCGATTTCGGCGGCCTTCTTCGCCACCGCCATCATCCCCGCCTCGCCCAATGGTCTGATCGCATGAGCAAGCTCGAATTCCGCGAAGACGACCACGCCGTCCGCCCCGCCAAGAGCTTCGCGCTCGATCGCCGCAACGGCAAGCTGATGGGGGTTTGCTCCGGCATCGCCCGCTACTTCGGTATCGATGCCACCTGGGTCCGGATCGGCTTCGTCGCAGGAACGCTGCTGGGCTTTGGCAGCTTCATCCTGATCTACCTCGCGATCGGACTGATCGCAGACTGACCACGGCCTTCGCGCTGACCGTCCCGGTTTTCGTGCCGGTCGTGGCTCACATCGAGAGAAACCGGGAGGGGCCAAGCGGCCCCTCTTGTGCATCCGGCTTCGGCAGACATCACATTGCCGATATACCGCCGTCGAGCTTGATCTCCGCCCCGGTCATGAACCGGCTTTCATCGCTGGCCAGATAGACCACCGCATTGGCGATATCGTTGGGCTCGCCGACGAACTTCAGCGGGATCTGCCGCGCCAGCTTGTCCATCAGAACGCCCTTGTCGATATTGTGGTTCTTCGCCGTCCCGTCGAGGATGGGCGTGTCGACGAAGGTCGGGTGGACCGAATTGCAGCGGATCTGCATGTTGTTCTTCGCGCAATGCAGTGCGATCGACTTGCTCAGCATCCAGACCGAGGCCTTGCTGGCGTTGTAGGCCGGCATGGTGTCGCTGGCGATCAGCCCGGCAATGCTAGAGATGTTGACGATCGAGCCCGGCGCATGTTCGCGCATCAGCGGCAGCGCCTTCTGGCAGCCGTGGAAGATCGAATCGACATTGATCGAGAAACAGCGCTTCCAGTCGTCGAAATCGCAGGTTTCGATATTGCCCGCCACGCCGATGCCCGCATTGTTGACCAGGACATTCAGCCCGCCGAGATTGTCGCGCGCGGCATCGACCGCGGCTTCCCAAGCGGCCGGATCGGTCACGTCATGGGCGATCGAGAAGGCCGTGCCGGCGCCGATCGTGTCGTTGATCAGCTGCGCGGTTTCAGCTGCGCCTTCGCCGTTGATGTCGGTGCACAGCACCCGGGCGCCTTCCTCGGCCAGCCGCGTCGCATGCGCGCGTCCCAGTCCCTGCGCCGCGCCCGTAACGAGGGCCAGCTTGCCCGCACACCGTCCTGCCATGTCTCACTCTCCTGCCAGTATGTTCTGTCCCAGCAGCAAGAGCATGCGCACGTCGATCCCGCAACCATCGGCACGCTTGGCGTCGATAAAGCTGCGGATGTCGGCCAGCGGCACGCGGTGGACGGTAATGTTCTCCTCGCCCACGCCGCCGCCTGCTCCCACCTTGGCGAGATCGCGCGCGCGGACCAGCGTGAAGCTTTCGCTGACCATGCCGGGCGACGACCAGAAGCAGCCGAGGTCTTCGAGCACCGCGGCGCGGTAGCCGGTCTCTTCCTCGAGCTCGCGCCCGGCGGCGACGAGCGGATCCTCATCGCCGCGCCCGTCCTCGTCGCCGATCAGCCCCGCGGGGAGTTCGAGACAATACTGGCCCAGCGGCACCCTGTACTGCTCGACCAGCAGCACATGGTCATCGTCGTCGACGGCGAGGATCACTGCAGCGCGGATATTGCGCGGGCGCCCGACATATTCCCAGCGGCCGCGGGTCTTGGCGGTGATGTAATCGCCCTGCCAGACGATCCGCTCGTCGGCATCGTGGTCGGGGACGGGCACGATCAGACCTCGATCAGGCGATCGGGCAGTTCGTTCTCGTCATCCTCGGCGCGGGGGAAATGCTCGGACAGGACCTTGCCCACGTCGCGGACGCCCGCGGCGAGGCCGGGGGCGATATGGCCCTGTTTGATCTCCGCCAGCATGTCCGCCATCGCCTCGCCCCAGACCTCGGGGGGGACGATTTCGGCGATCGGTTGGTCGGCGACGATTTCCGCGCGGTGCTCACGCATCGACAGATACAGCAGCACGCCGGTGCGGCCATGCGTGCGGCGTTCCGCGCCAACCTTGAAATGCTTGATCGCGCGGGCATGCGCACGTGCGGTCTTCACCGGGCCCGGCGTCAGCGCAAAGCGCAGCGGATCCCAGCTCAGCAACAGCCAGCCGGCCACGAAAGCCACGAGACCGAGCGCAATGGTCATGCTGGCGAGTTCGCCGGTGGTCCACACATGCGACCAGCCGCCCACCAGCGAGTCCCACAGGTCCATGAAGGGCTGCGGCAGGACCGCGAACAGGCTCATGGCGGAGAATGCCAGCGCCGCGGCCCAGACCAGCACGACATCGTCATACGCATCGCTCCGGTCGGCCAGCACGGTTACGATCTCGCCGCTGGTGGTGAGCTCGGCCTCGGCGACCGCATTCGAAACGATCTCGTGATCGGATTGCGAGAGATATCCCATTACCACCCCCCGGAGGCGCCGCCGCCCCCGAAACTGCCACCGCCGCCGGAGAAGCCGCCGAAGCCGCCGCCGCCGCCGCCACCAAAGCCGCCACCGCCGCCCCAGTCATCGCCGCCGACACCGCGCGCGATCGCCTTGCCGGCTTCCCACAGGATGATGTCGCCAACGACCCCGCCGACACCGCCGCGGCGATAGCGCCGCCGCCGGCCGCCGCTGAACATCGGCAGGATGAAAAAGAAGAATATGAAGCCCAGCCAGATCAGCGCGCCGATGGGAAAGCCGCCCTCGTTCTCCCGCGCGGCAGTGCGTTCCTGCGCGACGCGGGCCGCCTCTTCGGGGGGAAGTTCGAGCTGGGTGACGATCTCGTCGGCCGCCCAGGCGATCCCGCCCGAATAGTCGCCCTGCCGGAAATAGGGCTTCATGCCTTCGACATATTCGAAGGCGAGCCCGTCGGGAATGACGCCTTCGAGGCCATAGCCGACCTCGATGCGCATCTTGCGTTCGTTCGGCGCGACGATGAGCAGTATGCCATCGTTGCGCTCCGCATCGCCCAGCGCCCATTCGCGGCCCAGCCGATAGCCATAGTCCGAGATATCGTAGCCCTGCAGGTCGGGGATGGTGGCGATCACGAACTGGCGCTGGTTGTTTTCCTCGAACTGGTCGAGCTTCTGCGTCAGCGCCGCTTCGGTCGCGTCGTCGATGATGTTGGCGGCATCGACCACCGGCGCGGTGCCCCGCTCGGGGAAGTCCTGCGCAGCGGCGGGCAGGGCCAGGCCCAGCGCCGCCACCAGCGTCAGCATCGATTTCATCGGCAGGCGCATGTCAGCGCCCCTCAATCGGCTGCATCGTCATCCGCGCGCATGTTCAGCGTCGGCGCAACCTCGGCGCCTTCGGTCACTGCCGCATAGGGCACCATCGGTTCGGCGCCGTGGATGATGTTGGCACCGATCGTATCGGGGAAAGTGCGGATGGTCGTGTTATACTGCCGCACCGCCTCGTTGTAGTCGCGGATCGCCACGCGGATGCGGTTTTCCTGCCCTTCGATCTGCGTCATGAAGCGGCCGAAGTTTTCCTGGCTGCGCAGTTCGGGATAGGCTTCGACATTGGCCATCAGCCGCGACAGTGCGCCGCCGAAGGTGTTCTGTGCTTCCTGGTACTGTGCCATCTTGTCCGCATCGCCGAGATCATCACCGTCGAGCTGGATTTCCGGACGCGTGGCCGAGGCGCGCGCCTGGATCACCGATTCCAGCGTTTCGCGTTCCTGTTCGGCCGAGCTCATCACGATCTGTTCGAGATTGGGCACCAAATTGGCGCGTTCCTGAAACGCGGCTTCGACATCGGCCCACTTGGCCTTGGCCGTCTCTTCGGCCGCTGGCACCGAGTTAATTCCGCACGCCGACAGGACGAGGGCGGCGGCAGCAACGATGGAGGTGCGAAAGGCAACCAGGCGGTTCATGGAACATCCCTTTTGTGGTAAGTGTGTCTTGTCCAGATAGCACACCTTGGCCGCCATACAAGATTAACGCGGACTTTTCGCCGATCCTGTTTAAAGGCGCAGACAGCGGCGTGTTTCAGCATGAACGCGCCTGCGACCAGACAACCCTTTGGCGGAAAAATCAGGGGAAATGCATGTTCAAGGAATTCAAGGCCTTCATCGCGAAGGGCAATGTCATCGATCTCGCGGTGGCAGTAATCATCGCGGGCGCATTCGGCGCCATCGTCAGTTCGCTGACCGATGATATCATCATGCCGGTGATCGGCGCGATTTTCGGCGGGGCCGATTTCTCGAGCTATTTCATCTTGCTGAGCACGCCCGAAGGCTATGATGGGTCGCTGACCGACTATGCCGCGCTGAAGGAAGCGGGAGCCGCCATGATCGGCTATGGCGCATTCGTCACCGCGATCATCAATTTCGTGATCCTCGCCTTCATCATCTTCCTCTTGGTCCGCTATGCCAAGAAGGTCATGGCCGAATTCGAGGAAAAGAAGGCGGCTGCCGCGCCCGCGGGGCCCACCGAAATCGAGTTACTGACCGAAATTCGCGACGCGCTGAAGAAATAGGCCGGTCGGCCAGGCGCCCGTATACACTTCACATTAAGCGGGCAGGGCCTATATGGGTCCTGCCCGTTTCGGCGGGCTATGGCGATAAATGGCGCTGTGCAATAGGTACAACGGACCCGGGGGCAGTACCCGGCGGCTCCACCACAAACCGCTTCATTGGCGGGTTATGACGGGGCCGAACTAGGATCGACGTGTGCTGAAAGACAGTGTTTTTGCTCGGGCTGAGTATCCCGTAAAAATGTTCACAACACACAAGTGCCAACGATAACGAAGCACTCGCTCTCGCAGCGTAATTTGACGGCCTAACGGCCTGAATTTACAAAGCTAAAGCGCGGTTGGACCCACCGGGCAACAGAAGCGGATTCCGGGGCTCCGGGGGTAGCTAGCAACAGAAACCCCCACCTTACCTTTATCGAATTGTGCGATTTCCCGCTCGCCGCGGCTCAGGGTTGCAGGCCAGCTTCCTCTGCCGTGTCCGCGCCGGCTTCGCGTGCCTCGCGTTCGTAACGCAGCGCGTCGAGGATCTTGGCGCCGCCGAGAAAGACCGCACCGGCGGTTGCTGCAAACAGCAGGTAACCGCCGACACCGGGATATTGGACCGTGTAGTGCGCGCCGCGAGTCATCGCGCCGAGGGCAAGCGCAAAGATGATCAGATACGCTTCGAAGCGCGTCTTGATCACGAACAGCCGTTTTACCCTCGTCAGCGAAATCGTCCGGTCTCCACGGTTAATCCCTAGGAACTGCAATTCCCGTGCCAGCGTCGCGTTCCCGCGACTCGCAATGGTTAATGCGTCATTGAGTGTAAGACCCGCCGACGCGGCGGTCCAGAGGCGGACGACCAAACCGGGTCAGGCGAGCTCATCTAGCGAGAGCACCGCGAGCAGCGCCTCGCGCGCTTCGATCACGGTCTTGGCCAGCTTTTCCGATCCGATTTCTTCCGGTTCGATCCGTTCGGGCCAGGCCTGGGCGATGATCGATTCGATCCGCTGCGCCTTGGCTTCGTCGAGCAGGAACCGCGCGTCGACCGTGGCGGGATCGGCCACCACCCGCAGCCGCAGGCATGCGGGCCCGCCGCCATTGGCCATCGACTGGCGGACATCGACGGGGATCACCTGCCGGATCGGTCCGTTCGAGGCGAGCATCCGTTCGCACCATGCCCAGACGCTGGCGCTCTCCTGGCATTCGCTTGGGACGACTAAGGCCATCTCTCCGCTCGGCAGGCTGACCAGCTGCGCGTTGAACAGATAGGTCCGGATCGCTTCCTCGAGCGATACCGCGCTGGCCGGCACTTCGACGACGTGCAGCGCCGGGAAGGCGGCGTGCATCGCTTCATAGGCATCCTTGCGATCGGCAAAGGCCTGTTCATGCGTGAACAACACGGTTTGGTTCGCAACCGCGACGACATCGTTGTGGAACGCGCCCGCCTCGATCGCGGCGGGGTTCTGTTCGATGAAGACGCAGCGCGCAGGATCGAGCCCGTGCTTGCGGGCCACGGCGCGGCTGGCCTGTTCGTGCTGGCGCGCGGGGAAGCGCCCGCCGGGCCGGCCATAGACGAATACCTCCACTCCGGGCTGCCCGTGGCTTTCGCACAGCCGCATGTGGTTGGCCGCGCCCTCGTCGCCGAAACTCGGCGGGACCGCATCGTGCACTGCGAAATGGCGGGTATCGCCGAAGGCGAGCTTCAGCTGCGCCTGCGTATCGCGCCATTCCTGGCCGCGATGCAGCATGGTGACGAGATTGGCAGGGGTCAGGTGACAGCGCCCGTCCGCGGTATCGGGCGCGGGGCTGACCGTTGCGGCATTGGCGGTCCACATCGAACTGGCCGACCAGGCTGCGGCCAGCAGCGCTCGGTCGCTTGTGCCATCCACCGCGAGATCGTCCAGCAGTGCAAAATTGGGCCGCGGCAGCGGGAGCAGGAAGCCCTGCGCGAGCCCGCGTTCCATATTCGCGCGCATCTTCGCCACGCCTTGCAGCGCCGCGGCACGCGGATAGGAAGCGCTGCCCTTGTGGCTCGCGCTGGCGATGTTGCCGAGACTGAGGCCGGCGTAATTGTGGCTCGGCCCGACGATGCCGTCGAAATTGATTTCCCTGAGCATATGCTATCCGTTCGGTTCGAGCGAAGTCGAAGGCCAGCCGCGCCGCCGCGTCCCGACTCCGTTGGACGCGCGCGGCCATGTTCCCGTCAGCGGGCGACGCTCCAGACTTCGTCGCCTTCGCCCACTTCGAGCGTTTGCGCAGCCATCGCGTCGATCGCGATCGATCCGTCCTCCGCGATTTCGCGCATGCCGTAGACACTGCGGAAACTCGCCAGCGTGCCAGTGGCAATCAGCGCTCGTTCGCCGATGTCGAGATCGGTGTCCGAAACCTTGCCCGGCTGCGCCTTGCGCACGCTGCGCACCTGGCTGGTGCGCGCGGTCATCGTTGGCCCGCCGTCGAAAATGTCGACATAGCCTTCGGCGGCGAAGCCCTCGTTCTCCAGCATCCGCATGGCCGCCCGGCCGGAGGGGTGGGGCACGCCGATCACCTTCTTCGCCTCCTCGTCGAGCATCGCGATATAGACCGGGTGCTTGGGCATGAGGTCGGCGATGAACTGGTTGCCGTTGATCGCGTTGAAATAATCGGCTTCCTGGAAGGTCATGCCGAAGAACCTCCCGGCAACGCCGTCCCAGAAGGGCGAGCCGCCGCGGTCGTCGATCACGCCGCGCAATTCGGCAATGACGCGATCGGCAAAGCGCGCCCGGTGCATGGCGATGAACAGGTATCGGCTGCGCGCCAGCAGCAGGCCGAACCCGCCGGCACGTTCGGCGGGATGAAGGAACAGCCCGCCGACTTCCGAACAGCCCTCGAGGTCGGTGACGAGGCTGAGCAGTTCGGCGCGCACGGTCCGGTCGAGTTCCTGGCTGTGCTGCGTCAGTGTGGTCATGCGGTAACTGTAGAAGGGCCATTGCTGCCCCACCTGGCTGAACATTTGGCAGGTGCCCCGCACCTGGCCGGTCTCGGTGTTTTCCAGCACCAGCGTGAACTGGTCGTCGCCCAGATCGTCATAGGTACGCGCAAAGGCTTCCTCGGCGCGTTCCAGCTTGCGCGTCAGCGCGGTGCGGTCGGCGGGGAGGTTGGTGAAACCGCCGCCGGTCAGCTTGGCCATTTCGTAGAGTTGTTCGAGATCGGCGATTTGCGCGGCGCGCAGGCGAAAGGTCACAAAGGGTCTCCGGTCGAAAGTCTGGCCAGGACCAGCGCGGACAGGGCGGCGCGCTCGCGCAGGCTGGGCACGATCATGAATTCATCGGGCGAATGGATGGCGCCGCCGCGCACGCCCATCGTGTCCACCACGGGCACGCCGGTGGCGGCGATATTGTTGCCATCGCACACGCCGCCGGTGCTTTTCCAGCCGATCTGCTGGCCCAGTTCGGCGCCGCACGTCTTGACGAGATCGAACAGTTTCTGCGCCCTGGCATGGACGGGTTTGGGTGGGCGCGTCACGCCGCCGTGGCGATGGATGGCAACCTCGCGTTCGCTGCGGATCGCATCGAGGATCGCGTCGAGCTGGCCGTCGAAGCGGTTCATCGCATCGGTCGATTGGGGGCGGATGTTGAAGCGCAGGATCGCCAGGTCGGGCACCACGTTGTTCGCACTGCCGCCTTCGATCTTGGCCGGGTTGACCGTGATGTCCCCGGCCTCGAGCGCCTTGATCCGCAGCACGAGGTCGCTGGCGGCGACGATGGCATTGCGACCGTCATGCGGATTGCGCCCCGCATGCGCCGACTTGCCGGTGATCGTGATCGAATAATTGCCCGTCCCGCCGCGCGCATGCGCCAGCGTGCCGTCGGGCAGCGCGCTGGGCTCGTAGGTCAGCGCGGCATATTTGCCGCGCGCCAGTTCCTCGATCAGCGTACGGCTGGCAAGACTGCCGGTTTCCTCGTCCGAATTGATCATCACGTCGTATCCCACGCGCGACGCGCCTGCCATCGTTTCGAAGGTCTGCAGCGCGTGGAGGATGACATTCAGCCCGCCTTTCATATCGGCAGTGCCGGGCCCGTTGATCGTCTCGTCGTCGAGCCAGCTGACCTGCTGGAAAGGATGATCCTCGGGGAAGACGGTATCCATGTGCCCCGTCAGCACGAAGCGCCGCTTCGCTTCCGGACGCACGCGCAGCACCATGTGCCTGCCATGCGGCTTCTCGAACTCGCGGCCCTCGGGCGAGATCGCGGTGACCGTGGCGGGTTCGATCAGATCGACGTCGCCGGGCAGGGTGCTGAAGGCATCGGCGAGGATCCCCGCCATCCGGTCCAGCCCGGCGATATTGCCGGTGCCCGTGTTGATTGCCGCCCAGTCCTGCACCTCGCGCAGCATCGTGTCGCCATCGATTGCGTCGAGCAGCGCTTGGGAGGCGGTATCCGGTTTCATGTGCAACGTCCTTAATCCTGCCTTGGCCCGAGTCCAGCCCGTGCCTTGCATTGATCAACGGCTGGCGGCATAGACCGTGCCACTCCTCCCCGGGTACGACATCGCCGTTCTACTACTGCTCGAGGAGTTCCATGACCGAATTTGTCACGCGCGCCGGAATCGAAGCCGATCCGCAGCTTGCCGCCTTTATCGAAACCGACGTGCTCGGGCCCCTCGGCCGCGACGTCGATGCCTTCTGGAAAGGTTTTGCCGACCTCCTGGGCAGGTTCGGTCCGCGCAACGCGGACCTGCTGGCCAAGCGCGAGGATCTGCAGGCGAAGATCGATGCCTGGCACACCGAACGGGCTGGGCAGCCGCATGAAGCGGGCGCCTATCGCACCTTTCTGGAAAACATCGGCTATCTCGTCCCCGAACCGGGCGAGTTCACCATCGGGACCGAGAATGTCGATCCCGAGATCGCGACCATGGCCGGCCCCCAGCTGGTGGTGCCCATCCTAAACGCACGCTTCCTGCTCAACGCCGCCAATGCCCGCTGGGGCAGCCTCTACGACGCGCTTTACGGCACCGATGCGCTCGACGCGCCCGCCGCACGGCCGGGCGGGTATGACGAGGAGCGCGGCGCCGCGGTCATCGCCGAGGCGCGCAAGCTGCTCGACGAGATCCTCCCGCTCGCATCGGGAAGCTGGAAGGATCTCGACAGCCTCGACACCCTCGAACTGGCCGATCCTTCGCAGCAGGTCGGGCAGACCGACAAGGGCCCGCTGTTCCGCCACAACGGCCTGCATATCGAGATCGTCGTCGATCCGGACAGCCAGGTCGGCAAGACTGACCGGCTGGGTATCGCCGATGTCAATTTCGAGGCCGCGCTGACCACCATCGCCGATTGCGAGGATTCGGTCGCGGCGGTCGATGCCGAGGACAAGCTCACCGCCTATCGCAACTGGCTCGGCGTGATCCGCGGCAATCTGGAGGAAAGCTTCGAGAAGGGCGGCAAGACGCTCACTCGCAAGCTGGTGGGTGACAAGACGTACACCGACAGCGACGGCGGCGAACACAGCCTGCCCGGACGTAGCCTGATGTTCGTGCGCAATGTCGGCCATCTGATGACCAACCCGGCGATGCGCTGGGACGGCAAGGAAATCCCCGAGGGCATTCTCGATGCGGTGGTCACCTCGGCGATCGGCGCGCAGGACGTCGCGGGGTTGGGGAAGTACGGCAATTCGCGCTGCGGCAGCATCTATATCGTGAAGCCCAAGATGCACGGGCCCGAGGAATGCGCCTTCACCAACGACCTGTTCGACGCGGTGGAAGATTTGCTCGGCCTGCCGCGCCACACGATCAAGGTCGGCGTGATGGACGAGGAGCGCCGCACCAGCGCGAACCTTGCCGCCTGCATCCACGCGGTGAAGGACCGCATCGTCTTCATCAACACCGGTTTCCTCGACCGCACGGGGGACGAGATTCACACCTCGATGCGTGCGGGGCCGATGATGCGCAAGGGCGAGATGAAGAACTCGGCCTGGCTCAAGGCCTACGAGGCGCGCAATGTCGGCATCGGTCTCGCGCATGGCCTGTCGGGCCGCGCGCAGATCGGCAAGGGCATGTGGGCGGCGCCCGACCTGATGGGGCAGATGATGATCGACAAGATCGGCCATCTTCGCGCCGGGGCGAACACCGCCTGGGTGCCGAGCCCGACCGCCGCGACGCTGCACGCGATCCATTATCACCGCGAGGACGTGTTCGAGATCCAAAAGGGCCTGCCCGATGCGGCGAAGCTCGACGAACTGCTTGCCATTCCGCTGGCTGACGGCACCAACTGGTCGGAGGACGAGATCCGCGAGGAGCTCGACAACAATTGCCAGGGCCTGCTCGGCTATGTCGTACGCTGGATCGATGCCGGTGTCGGTTGCTCCAAGGTCCCCGACATCAACGATGTCGGCCTGATGGAAGACCGCGCCACGCTGCGCATTTCCAGCCAGCACATCGCCAACTGGTTGCTCCACGGCGTCATCAGCGAAGAACAGGTGATGGACAGCCTGCGCCGCATGGCCGCCAAGGTCGACGAGCAGAACGCGGGCGATCCCTTCTACCAGCCGCTGCTGGAGAACGAGGACGGCGCGGCATTCAGCGCGGCGAAGGACCTCATTTTCAAGGGTGTCGAACAGCCCAGCGGCTATACCGAACCGCTGCTGCACGCCTGGCGGCGCAAGAAGAAGGCGCAGGGATGACCACAGCCAGTCGCGATCGAAGGAAAATCCCCGCCGACCAGCGGGGCTTTTTCGTTGAGCCTCACCCTTCTGCGGTGAGTGCGCGCGCGAGGGTCACGAATTCGTCGACCGTCACCGTCTCGGCGCGGCGCTGCGGGTCGATGCCGATCGCCTCCAGCGCGGCAACTGCACCGGGCATGCCCTTGAGGCTTTGGCGCAGCATCTTGCGGCGCTGGCCGAAGGCGGCTTCGGTCAGCCGTTCGAGCAGCCGGGCGTCGACCCCTTCGGGCATCTCCGCGGGTTCGACATGGACGATTGCGCTCATCACCTTTGGGGGCGGGGTAAAGGCGCTGCGGTGGACCTTCATCGCCAGCTTCGCGCGGCTGCGCCACTGCGCCAGCACTGCTAGCCGGCCATAGGCCGAGCCGCCGGGCTGCGCGACGATGCGCTGGGCGACTTCCTGCTGGAACATCAGCGTCAGGCTGGTCCACAGCGGCGGCCATGCATTCTCGCTGCCCTTCGCCCCGGCCAGCCAGCGCACGAACAGCGCGGTGCCGACATTATAGGGCAGGTTGGACAACACGGCGAAGGGTTCGCCGCCCATCAGCTCGGTATGATCGAGCTTGAGCGCGTCGCCCTCGATCACGCGCAACTGGCCCGGGAAGGCGTCTTCCAACTCGGCCAGCGCGGGCAGGCAGCGTCGGTCCATCTCGATTGCGGTCACGCGGGCGCCGGCGCGCAGCAGGGCGCGCGTCAGCCCGCCGGGACCCGGACCGACCTCGAGCACCTGCTTCCCGGCAAGATCGCCGGGCACCGCGGCGATCCGGTCGAGCAATTGCTCGTCGAACAGGAAGTTCTGCCCCAGCGCCTTGGACGCGCTGAGGCCGTGGCGGGCGATGACTTCGCGCAGAGGCGGCAGGTCAGCCATGCGCGGACCGGTTGGCAGCTATCTGTCCCGCCATGCGAATGGCGGCGATCATCGCGCCGGGATCGGCGAGCCCCTTGCCCGCGATATCGAAGGCGGTGCCATGGTCGGGGCTGGTGCGCACGATCGGCAGGCCAAGCGTGACATTGACCCCCTCGTCGAAATCAAGCGCCTTGAGCGGGACCAGTGCCTGGTCGTGATACATTGCCAGCGCGGCATCGTAGGTCTGCCGCGCGCGCGGTGTAAACAGCGCGTCGGCGGGATGCGGCCCGGTAATGTCGAACCCTTCGCCCCGGAGGGTCTCGATCGCCGGCGCGATGATTCGCGCTTCCTCGGTGCCGAACCGGCCGCCTTCGCCCGCATGCGGGTTGAGCCCACATACCGCGAGCCGCGGCGCGGCGATGCCGAAATCGGTCGCCAGCGCGCGTGCCACGATCCGCGCGCGTCGCTCGATCAGCTGTTGCGACAGCCGGCCGGACACTTCGGCCAGCGCGCAATGGACGGTCAGCGGCACGGCGCGCAGACTGGGCCCGGCGAGCATCATTACTGCCTGGTCGGCTTCCATTCCGCAGACTTCGGCGAAGAATTCGGTCTGGCCCGGATGCTCGAAGCCGACGGCCGCCAGCTGCGCCTTGGCAATCGGCGCGGTGACGATCGCTGACGCGGTACCCAGCAGCACGCAGCGCGTTGCCTCGGCCAGCGATTGCAGCGCCAGCGCGGCGCCCATTTCATCGGGCTGTCCGGGGTGCGCAGCGACATCCTCGCGGCCGAGCACCGGCAGCGCACGGCCGAACAGTCCCGGCACTTCGGCCGGATCGTCGATTAGGGCGATGTCGAGCGCGAGCCGGCGGCTGCGCGCCGCGGCTTCGAGCACGCTCTTGCCGCCGACCACGAAAAAGGGCGCGAGGCCCGCTTCGGAGCGCCGCGCCCAGCTTTCGACGATGATTTCCGGCCCGATCCCCGCCGGATCGCCAATCGATACGGCGAGGGGTGCCATGACGGGCGTCAGTTGTACTCGATGAAGGCGTCGTTGCGCAGGTCGCGCAGGTAGCGCTGGGCGCGTTTCTCGATGCGCTCGTCCTCGAGTTCGCCCATGATCTGGTTGAAGTCGGGGCCGGCGGCCACTTCGGGATCGTCGCGCCCGCACAGCATTAGCACGCGCACGCCTTCCTCGAACGAGCCGAACGGGGGCGTCGCCTGGCCGACCTGCAATTGCAGCAGGATGTTCTGCAGCGCTTCAGGCAGCGACCGGACACGGATCTGGTCGTTGGTGACGACATTGGCGCCCAGACGGGCAGCCGCGCTCTCGGCATCGCCGCAACCGCGGATGTCGCGCACGCCTTCGGTGAAAGCCGCCACACGCTGCTGGGCCAGCGCTTCGCTGGTACCAGGTGCGAAGCTGATCTGGATCTGCTTGAGGCTGAGCATCGCATCGCGCGGATCGGCCATCAGCACCTGGCGCTTGTCGATCAGGTAGAGGATCGAAAAGCCGCCCGGGATCCGGATCGGGCCGACCAGCTGACCGGGGCTCATTTCCGCAGCCACCGTTTCAAGCTGCGGGTTCTTGAGCTGCGCCAGCTGGATCCAGCCCAGATCGCCGCCAACGGCAGCGGTGGAGGCTTCGGAGAACTGCCGCGCATAGGCCACGAAACTGCCGCCCTGGCGGAGCTGTTCGACGATTTTGCTCGCATTGGCCTCGACCGCGGCTTCGGTTTCGGGCGTCGCCGAAAGATAGATTTCGCCGAGCCGGAATTCCTCGGTCCCGCGCGAGGCCTCGAGCCGTTCGATCAGTTCGGTCACTTCGTCCGACGAGACGTTGACGAAGGGGGCGATATTGCGGCGCAGCAGGCGGTTCCACGCCAGTTCGCCGGTGATCTGCCGCTTGAGCGAGGCGGGCGAGGAGCCGATGGACCGCAGATATTCGTCCATCTGCTCGGCGGCCTGACCGAAATTGCGGGTCGCGACGCTGGTATAGGTCTGCTCGACTTCTGCTGCAGGGACTTCAAGCTCTTGCGCTTCCGCAGCCTGAATCTGCAGCGTTTCGTCGATCAGATTGCGCAGCACCTGCATGCGCAGGCGGACAAGCTCTTCCTCGCTGACCGGCGTCTGGTTGGCCGCCAGCAGCAAAGCCGCCCGCTGGTCGACATCGGTTTCGGTCACGACATAGCCATTGACGACGGCGGTGGCGACGCGGTGGTTGGGATCGCTGTCCTGCAGCATGCTGAGGTCGCTGGGCAGGCCGAGCAAATTGCCCTGGCCCATGGTCTGCTGGGCCTGGCCCGCAATCGGTGCGGCGACGAGGCCGGCCGCTGCGGCAAAGGAGAGCAATCGGGAAATCATGTGTGCAGTCACCTGTCGAACCTGTCTTGCGGCATCGCCGGGATGCCCGAATATGCCGGGCGTCTTGCAGCGGCGCGGCTTAACCAAAGCTGATGATTGCGCGCCGGATAGCGCGTTTGGGCCGGGGTGCCAATAAGCGCAGCCTAGCGGAAACCCAGATTTCTCAGGCTGAAGTAGAACTGGAAGGTATCGCCGCGTTCGGCATCTCCCGCGGTAATGTAATCGCGCCGCCAGGTAACGCCCAGTTCGAGGCAGTCGTCCTGATAGGCAATGCCCAGGCGGGTACGGATCGGATCGAACCCGTCCGATGCCAGCGTGGGGTCCTCCTCGCGGTCGGTAAGGTTGAACACGCCCGAGCCGAACAGCGACCAGTAATTGGCAAAAGCCACCCGCACCGCGCCGCGCAATTCCTCGCGGTCCTGCAGATCCTCTACCTGCGTGATATCGCGGTCGAGCCGGACGTAACCGATCTCGGCATAGGTCCGGCTCGACCCGACGGTGGCGTCGATCTCGTTCCGGCGGATCGCCAGATTGTCCTTGTCCAGCCGGAAGCGGTGGGTGAACTTCAGGAAGTTCTTGTACCGCACCTCGGTCCGGCCGACGAAATCGGAGAACCGTTCGGACAGGCCGGTCCCCACCGGCAGGATGTCGCGGTCGCTGTCGAGACGGTAGGATTGTCCCACATTGGTCTTCAGTTCCCAGTCCGGAATGCGCAGTGACCAGTCGAATCCGTAGGTGACCCGCGCGCCGTCCTCGACCCGGTCGTAGCCGGGGAAGCGGTTGAGCGCGAAGAGGTTGGAGTCCTCGAGGTCGATCGCGCGGGCATCCTCGTTGGGGATGGCCAGATTCTTGATTGGCGGGGTGGCGACGAATTGCACGCGAGGGGTGAACACCTGCGTGCCGCCGAAGGCTTCGCCGACGAAGGGCCATTGCACGTCGAGTGCGCCCAGCGCCACGCCGCGGTATTCCCAGCCGGGATTCCCGCGATAGCTCGGCGTGGTGGTGAGGTAATTCTCGTCCGAATGGTAGACGTCGCCGCGCAGCATGCCGGTGAGCGTGACGACCTGGCCAAGCGCGGTCACGCGGCGCAGGTCCCATTGCGCGCGGGCGAAGGCGCGCTGCGTGTCCTGCCCGATATCGCGCATGATCGCGAGCGTGTTGCCCTGCAGTTCAAGCTGTCCGCCGAGGATCTTGGCATCGGGCCGCCAGCGCACGTCGAGCACGGGCAGCGCTATCGGCACTTCGCCTTGCGGCTGGTCAAGCCGCAGGGTCTGTGTGGCCCAGCCTGCCAGCGAGAAATAGGTGTTGCCGGCAATCCGCTCCAGCTCGAGCGTGGAGCGCAGCCGGTCGTCGCGGCTGATGTCGTAGCGGCGTAGGAAGGTGCGGTCAGTGGTGCGGCGGACCGATCCGGTCAGGCTCCAGTCGGGCGTCAGCTGGAACCTGCCATTGGCGAACAGGTAGCCGCGGAATTCCTCCGCGCTGTCGGCCACGCCGGTGAAAGTGGAAATTCGCTGCGAATGGGTGGCGTAACCGGTGATCTGGTAGGCGCCAGCTTCGGTCAGGTGGCGCCACTGACCCGCGACCATCGGTGCCGCCCCGGTATAGACATGGGTGGTCAGCGTAAGGTCTTTGTTGTCGCCGAAGCGCAGGTAATAGCTGCCCGATACCTCGACTCCGTTGCTTTCGGAAAAGCGCAGGTCGGGCACGAGGAAACCCGAAACCGCACCGCCATCGGTGCGGATCGTCAGCCCCGGCAGCGGCAGCAAACGCGCGCCGAACAATTCCAGATAGGCGCCCGAAAAATTGATCCGGCTGGTCTCGGGGTTGTAAACGACGCGCTCGGCGGTGATCCGCCAGCTCGGATCGCGCGGGCAGCCCTGCGGGTCGACGACGGCGCAGCCGCTATAGGCCGCTTCCTCCAGCGCGACGGTGCCGTCGCTTTCGCGAATGCCGCGATTGGCGGCGAGCCGCCCGCCCTGCCGCAGCGCGAGCAGCAGATCGTCCATCGCGCCGGCTTCGAATTCGTCGGTCAGCTCGACCCGTTCGGAAAACAGCTGGTTGCCGTTTTCATCGACGAACCGGACGCGCCCCGTGGCGAGGATTTCCCCGGTCTGCTCGTTCCAGCTGACCGAATCGGCGCGCAGCGACCGGTCGCCGCTGCGCAGCACGACGTTGCCGCTGGCGGTTACGACATCGCTATCGGCACTGTATTCGAGGATATCGGCTTCGAAGTCGATCGCGCGGTTGCCGGCCGCATCCAGCCCGTCATCGCCGGTGGGGGCGGGCGGCGGGTCCAGCCCGGCGCCGGGATCGGGTACGGTGAGCAGATCGTCGGCGCCGGCGCCCTCGTCCAGCGTGGGCCGGTCGGGCTGCGGGTCGCCGGGCTCGCCCTGCGGGTCGATGACGTTGCCGACATTGTCGGCCGCGCGCTGCGCAGCGACCGGGCTGGCCGCACACAGCGCCAGCGCAATGGCAGTCAGAGTCGCGGGACGGATGGCCTCCCGGATGGCGTGCGGGGCTGTCTCGGCAGGCGGGAGCATCCCTTGCCTATCGCACCGGCCACGCCTAATCGCAATCGCCATCCTCGATGGGCGTGCGCGCAGCGTATCGGCCCTGACCAAAGACAATTCCGGAGATCCCATGCACATTCAGTTCAGCCAGTCCCGCCCGCAGGTTGCGCGCCTTGTTGCGCAAGTTACCGACAAGGACAAGGTTCCCGCTGGGCTGGAAAAGCCGTTCGCCGAAGGCATGGAAGCCGCCCGGTTCAAGGGCAAGGCAGGGCAGGTGTTCGACGGCTTCGTCGAACGCGATGGCCAGGTCCTTCGGCTGGCGCTGGCCGGCCTCGGCGATAAGAGCGATGAAGCCCGGCTCGCCAATTGCGAGAAAGCGGGCGCGGCGCTGGCTGCCAAGTACCAGTCGAGCGGCGACGAGGAACTCGTCCTCGACCTCGCGGACAGCGGCCTGACTAACGAACAGGCAGCCAGCGTCCTGCTCGGCCTGCGGCTGCGCAACTGGCGCTACGATGTCTATCGCACCAAGATGAAGGACGAGCAGAAGATCACGCTCGCCACTGTCACCGTGATCGGCGCTCCCGAGGGGACCGAGGCCGCATGGGACGACATGGCGCATGTCGCCGAGGGCGTCGAGTTCACCCGCGTGCTGATCACCGAACCGGCGAATATCCTGTACCCGGAAAGCTTTGTCGAGCGCTGCCGCGAACGCTTCGAAGGCACCGGCGCCGAGCTGATCGTGCTGGACGAGGCACAGATGGAAGAGCTCGGCATGGGGTCGCTGCTGGGCGTCGGTCTCGGGTCGGAGCGCGAATCGCGCATCCTCGCGATCCGCTGGGACGGCGGCGAACCGGGGGCCGCCCCGACCGCCTTCGTCGGCAAGGGCGTGACCTTCGACACCGGCGGCATCTCGATCAAGCCGGGCCCGGGCATGGAAGACATGAAGTGGGACATGGGCGGCGCAGGCGCCGTGGCGGGCGCGATGCTGGCGCTGGTCGGGCGCAAGGCCAAGGCCAATCTCGTAGGCGTGGTCGGGCTGGTCGAGAACATGCCCGATGGCAAGGCGCAGCGTCCCGGCGACGTGGTCACGAGCATGAGCGGACAGACCATCGAAGTGCTCAACACCGATGCCGAAGGGCGGCTGGTGCTGGCCGATGCGCTTCACTGGACGCAGGAAGAATTCAAACCCGCGCGCATCCTCGATTTCGCAACGCTGACCGGGGCCATGATCATCGCGCTCGGCCACGAGTTCGCGGGCGTCTTCTCGAACGATGACGCGCTTGCCAGCCAGCTGCACGATGCGGGCGAGGTGACCGGCGATCGCAACTGGCGCCTGCCGATCGGCCCGGCCTATGACAAGCTGATCAATTCGCCGATCGCCGACATGAAGAACATCGGCGGGCGCGCGGCCGGATCGATCACCGCCGCGCAGTTCCTGCAGCGCTTCATCGCCGACGGGACGCCGTGGGCGCATGTCGACGTGGCGGGCATGGTCTGGTCGGACAAGCCGGGCCGGACCTGGGGCAAGGGCGCGACCGGTTACGGCGTGCGCCTGCTCGACCGGTTCGTTCGCGATACGCTGGAAGGCTGACGGATATCATGGCCAAGGGTACCGGCAAGATGCGGCGGATGGGCGACTTGCCCAGCAAGACGTGCCTGACCTGCGGCTTTCCGTTCACGTGGCGCAAGAAATGGGCGCGGGACTGGGAAGGAGTCAAATATTGCTCGGACAAATGCCGCCGCAACAAGCCATCCTCGTCGGGTGAGGCGGCGGGGCCCGAATGACCACGACCCGCGTCGATTTCTACCAGCTCAGCCGCGATCCGGTGGACGTGACCGTGGCCAAGCTGGCCCGCAAGGTGTTGCAGGCGGGCGAGCGACTGGTGGTCGTCAGCGGCGACGACGCGCAGCGCACGCATCTGTCGCAAGTGCTCTGGCAGCAGGGCGGGGCGGCCTTCCTCGCCAACGGCATGGCCGGCGGGGCGCATGAAGCGCGCCAGCCGATCCTGCTGTCGGGTACCTGCGGTTCGTCCAATGGCGCGCGCATGGCCCTGATCGCCGATGGAAGGTGGCGCGAAGAGGCGCTGGAATTCGACCGCGTCCTGCTGCTGTTCGATGCCGCCCAGCGCGACGCGGCCGCGGCTTTGTGGCGCCGCTTCGCGCAGGACGAGACGATCGACAACCGCATCAACAAACAGGATGAACACGGCAGTTGGCGCGAGGGTCGCTGACGGAACCGTTGCGCGCTTCAAGCATCGATAGGGCATGACACGCAGCCCGCCCGCCGCCCGCCTCGCCGCTTTCACTGCCGCCGCGCTGGCAGTTGGGGCCTGCGGGGGCGAAGCCGAGAACGCGGGCGAGAATGGCGGTGACGGCGCCGAACCGCGCGGCTCCTACGATATCGATGCGGAAACGGGCGAAACCCGCGCGAGGCATACGGGCGACGACGGCACGGTCACGACCATGCGTTCGGGCGAGCGCGTCCCGGTCGAACTGCCCGCGGGGTTTGCCCTCTATCCCGGCGCACGGGTGACCAACAACACGCGGGTGGAACAGGCCGCTGGCGTGCTGGTCCTGCTGACGCTGGAGAGCGCCGCGCAACCGGCGGATATGGTGACGTATTATCGTGAACAGGCAGCCAGTGCCGGGATCGACGTGGCGACGTCGCTCGACAGCGGGCCGATGACGATGATCGGCGGTGAAAACGCCGACGGCACCAGCTTCTCCTTCACCGCGACGCGCGAAGGCGAGGTCACCCGGGCGCAGCTGTCGATCGGACGTGGTCTCGAATGAAACTTGCCCGGGCGGGCCCGCGGCGCTAGGGGCGCGCGCGAGAATTTTCTCCCCCGCATACTCCACGCAAGGAAATCACCATGGCGGTTACCCGCACCTTTTCGATCATCAAGCCCGATGCCACGCGCCGCAACCTCACCGGTGCGGTCACCAAGATGCTGGAAGAAGCCGGCCTGCGCGTCGTCGCCTCGAAGCGCATCCAGATGACCCGCGAGCAGGCCGAAGGCTTCTACGCGGTGCACAAGGAACGTCCCTTCTTCGGTGAACTGGTCGACTTCATGATCTCGGGCCCAGTCGTCGTACAGGTTCTCGAAGGCGAAGATGCGGTCAAGCGCAACCGCGACGTGATGGGCGCGACCAACCCGGCGGATGCCGATGAAGGCACCATCCGCAAGACCTATGCCGAATCGATCGAAGCCAATTCGGTTCACGGTTCGGACAGCGACGAAAACGCCAAGATCGAAATCGACTTCTTCTTCAACGAAGACGAAATCGTCGGCTAAAAGCCTCTGCGGCCATGTCTTTTGGCCGCACATCATTTGTTTATAGGCTCAGGGGGCGATCCGTTCTAGGATCGCCCCCACTATGGTCTTCGGCTTCTTGAACAAGCGCCTGTCGCGCAAGTCCCGCGCGAAGATGGTCGGCCAATTGGTCGATGCACTGAACAGGTTCGATTACGAAGCGGTCGAAAGGCTGATCTCGCCCGACATGAAGGTCGTCGATGCGGGTGGGTACAGGCTGGAAGGCGCCGCCGCGGTTATCGACGCCGACCGCACCTTCCGCGAGCAGGCCGACCGCCCGCAGATCATCGTCGATACGCTCGACCACTGGGGCAAGGGAATGCTCCTGCGGGGCCATCTGGAAAGTCCGATGGCGGAAATTGACGGGCCGCTGATGTGGCGGATCGAATTCACCGGCAATCGTATCGGCCTGATCGAAACCACTCGCCCGCTTGACCGGATGACAGCACCGATGTTCGCCTCCCGGCGCAGCGCCCAGGCGGCCCGCTAGGCGGCCTCGCCCGCGGCGAAATTCTCGATCTGCACCTTGTGCGCCGTATGGCTGCCGGCCGCGGCCTTGCGCTGTTCGCGCCGCATCGCGGCCAGTGCAGCGCCCGATAGCGGCATGTCCAATGCAGCATAGACGTGGCCGATCTCGGCTTCCCAGTCCGCATTCAGCCGATCGAAATCGACATGCGCAACCTGTCCGGCAAAGCCCGCCAGTGCGCGTTCGATCCGCTGCTGGCGCAGTGCCAGCTTGCGCTGCCATTCGGCGGTGATGGCGGACAGGTCGCGGCGTGTGCTCTGGGGCGCCATCTGGCTCGCCACCAGCGATACCGAACTCTCGACGATCGCGGCCGCGTCGCGGTGCGTCACCACCAGCCGCGCACCGGGGAAGTGCTGCAGCAGCGCGGGCAGGTCTTCGGCGAATTGCGGGCATTTCAGCACCCGCGGGCGGTCGGTATTGCCCACCGTCGCCGCGTCCATGCGCAGGATGCGTGCGAATTCGGCATAGACCGGACCGGGATCGCGCGCCTCGCTCCACGCCACGAAGGACGGGATGTGCCACTGTGCCTCGAAGGTCGCGGGCGATAGCGCTGCGGCAAGCCAGCCGATTTCCTCGTCGATACGGGTCGAACCGAACGGATGCAGCGCATCGAGCCAGGGATTGATCCGCCGCGCGATCGCCAGCGCCGCGGCGGCCTTGAGGGGGCGCCAGTCGGGCGTAACCGGAACCGGGTTGTGGCTGTCGCAGAACCGCGTACCGGCATGGTCCGGGTCCGCGGCCAGGAGCCGGTGCATTCGCGTGGTGCCCGCGCGCATCTGTCCGACGACGACGATCGGGGATGCGATGTCGCCCTGCGGCAAGCTCGGGTCGGTTCGCCATGCGCGGCCCAGTGCATGCCGCTTGCGGATGGCCGAGGTCAGCTGGCCATAGGCCATCGTGTGGCCCAGCGCATTGAGTTCGGCTTCGCAGCGCAGGCTGGCGCACAGGCGTTCGAGGCGCAGGCGGAAGTCGGCAACTTCTGCCTCGCTGCGGCCCGCATGTTCGTCCTGCGCGGCAAAACCGCGGCTGCCCACCTGCCAGAGATATTCGGGGTCGAGCGGCGGCTTGGCGGTGATGCCCTTGCGCCACAGCGCGCCCACCGCGCGGTCGGCCCAATCGGCGGCGCGGGCGGTAGCCAGCGGATGGGGGCGCGGCGGCATGGCCATCGTGCTCAGGAAGCGTCCGCGGTGTCGAGCAGGCCGGCGATGCTCTTCGGGGCTACCTGCTGCCAGCTGCGCCGCAGCCAGTGGGCGACATCGTCCCAGTCGAGGTCCGCCCGGTTGAGGATGACGCCGATCCATCCACTGGCGCCGTAATAGGCCGGCTTGTGATAGGCATGCGGCTGTGCCTCGACCAGGGTTTCCAGCTCGTCCAGCCCCGCGCATTTCACCAGCAGCGAGACGTGGGGCGCGCCGTGATGCCGGTCGGAGAAATGGGCGAAGAACTTGCCCGATTTCTCGGTCCCGACCCGAAAGCCCGGCGCACCGTGGCTTTCGCGCTCATGTGTTTGCGGCAACGCCAGCGCCAGCGTGCGCACGCGGGCCAACAGGTGTTGCGGGTCGTTCCAGCGCGAAACGTAATCGGCCAGAACGCGGGGATAGAGCTGGTGCTCGGCCAGCCGGACGCGGGCGGCCAGCGCAGCGGGTGTGTCGCCGGGCTGGATCGCAATCGCGATCTGGCCGAGGATTTCGCCCGCATCGAGCTCTTCGGTCACCAGGTGGACACTGGCCCCGCCGTGGCTATCGCCCGCCGCAATCGCGCGCGCATGCGTATCGAGCCCGGGATAGGCGGGCAGCAGCGAGGGGTGGATATTGAGCATGCGTCCCTCCCAGCGCCCGACGAAGCCGGGCGTCAGGATGCGCATGTACCCCGCCAGCACGATATATTGCGCGCCGGCATCGCGCGCCGCCCCTTCCATGGCCGCATCGTGGTCTTCGCGGGCCATGCCCGCGTGTGCCAGCGCGAAGGTGGGGACCCCTTCGGCCCGGGCCAGCGCAAGCGCGGGGGCGGCGGGATCGTTGGCTGCGACAAGTGCGATTTCATAGGGCGAACCGGGCAGGCGGCTGGCATAAAGCAGCGCCGCCATATTGGTGCCCGTGCCCGACACGAACACGGCGACCTTGGCGGTGGCCGTCGCGTGGTCAGGCAAGATGCGCCGCCGACCAGTCCTCGCGCGCGGCCCAGGTGCCGGCCGTGCCGTGCACGCTGCATCCCTTGTCGCCCGCCTCGATGCGGCCCACAGCCAGCACGGTTTCGCCCGCGTCCTCGAGACGGGTGCGAACGATTTCGGCATTGGCGGGTTCGACCGCGAGCACCATGCCCACCCCGCAATTGAAGGTCCGCGCCATTTCGGCGGGTTCGATATTCCCCTGGGCCTGGAGGAAAGCCATCAGGCCCGGTTGCTCCCAGCCATCGGCTTCGACATGGGCATGCGCACCCTCGGGCAGGACGCGGGGGATATTTTCCAGCAGGCCGCCGCCGGTGATATGCGCCATGGCGTCGACCAGCCCGTCGCGCACAAGTGGCAGCAGGCTGCGCACGTAGATCCGCGTCGGTTCGATCAGTGCGTCGACCAGCAGGCGGTCGCGATCGAACAGGGCCGGGCGGTCGAGTTTCCAGCCCTTGTCTTGCGCCAGCCGCCTCACCAGCGAATAACCGTTCGAGTGCACGCCCGAACTGGCGAGGCCAAGCAGCAGGTGGCCGGGGGCGACGCGTTCGCCGGTCAGCTGTTCGCCGCGCTCGACCGCGCCGACGCAAAACCCGGCGAGGTCGTAATCGCCCGCGGCGTACATGCCGGGCATTTCGGCGGTCTCGCCCCCGATCAGCGCGCAGCCGGCCTGTTTGCAGCCCTCGGCGATGCCCGCGATGACGCGCTCGGCAACGCCGTTCTCCAGCTTGCCGGTGGCGAAGTAGTCGAGAAAGAACAGCGGTTCGGCACCTTGAACGATCAGGTCATTGACGCACATGGCGACCAGATCGATGCCGACAGTGTCATGACGGTCGCTGTCGATGGCCAGCTTGAGCTTGGTGCCCACGCCGTCATTGCCCGCGACCAGCAAGGGATCCTTGTACCCGGCTGCCCTGGGGTCGAAAAAGCCGCCGAAACCGCCGATCTCGCCATCCGCACCGGGGCGCATCGTGGCCTTGACCAGCGGTCCGATCGCCTTGACCAGCGCATTGCCCGCCTCGATCGAAACACCCGCCTGTTCGTAGGTGTAGGAAGGGCTGCTGCTGCGCGGTTGGTCACTCATCTGACCCGCCTTACGCTTTCGCGCTTGGATTTCCAGAAGCCTTTCGGCAAAAGGCGCCCTGTTTTCCCCATGATCCGATCGATATCCTCCCCCTTCGCGTTCCGCCGCTTCGCCATCCTCGCAGTGGTCCTGGCCACGCTGTGCGCGCTCAGCGTGGTCGTATGGGCGCAAGTCGGCGGGGAACGCGGGATCGCCCCGGTTGCCTCGAGCAGCGATATCGAAGTGTCGGGAATCGAAGTCGATGTCCGTGCCGAAAGCGGCATCGACGCGCGCGAACAGGCCTGGGAAGAGGCGCAGCGCAAGGCCTGGGACCGGCTCGAAGGCCCCAGCCTCAGTGATTCGCAGATCGCCGGCCTGGTTTCCGCCGTGGTCATCGAGCGCGAACGGCTGGGACCGAGGCGCTACATCGCCACGCTCGGTATCGTGTTCGACCGGCAGCGCGCGTCGCGCTATCTTGGTTCAGAAGGCGAAGCGACGCGCTCGGCGCCGATGCTGCTGCTGCCGGTGACCGTGTCGGCAGGCACGCAGATGGTCTACGAGCAGCGCAATCCCTGGCAGCGCGCCTGGGCCGGCTATCAGGCAGGACAAAGCCGGATCGATTATGTCCGCCCGGCGGGTGCCGGGGGGGATTCGCTGCTGCTGACCTATGGCCAGACCGGGCGCCGCAGCCGCACCTGGTGGCGCAATGCGCTCGACCAGTTCGGCGCTGCCGATGTGCTCGTCGCCATTGCGAGCCTGCGGTACACCTATCCCGGCGGGCCGATCGAGGGCACGTTCACGGCGCGTTTTGGCCCCGACAACGCCTATCTCGACGGGTTCGACATGACCGCGGCATCGCCCGCCGAGCTTCCGACCATGCTCGAACGCGCCGTGGTGCGCTTCGACCGGATCTTCGAACTCGCGCTGGCCGAAGGCAAGCTGCGGCCCGACCCAACGCTCGACATCGGCACGCCCGAACTCGATCCCGCGCTCCAGCGGCTGCTCGATCTCGGCCGCGCACTGCGGGCGCAGGAGCAGGCTGCGGCAGCCGCGGCATCGCAGCCCACTGCCGAAAGCGGCGATGCGATCACCGCAGCGCCCATCCAGACGCCGCCGCCCGAAGGATCGGTCGCGCTCTACACCGTGCAGGTCGCCACGCCCGATGCCGCCAGTTTCGACGGCGCGGTCTCCAGCGTGCGCGGGACGCCTGGCGTGCGGGCAACGGGCATCCGCAGCACTGCGATCGGCGGAACCTCGGTGATGACGGTCAGCTATTCCGGTTCGATCGGCGAACTGGCCGACGCCCTGCGGGCGCGCGGCTTCACCGTCCGCCAGGGCAGCAACGCGCTCGCCATCAGCCGCTGATTCGCGGGCGATGACCTCGCAGATCGCTCTTCCGCTGATTCCGGCCGGCGCCGGCGAGCCGTCCTCGATCGTGATCGGATCGGGGAACCGCGCAGTGGCCGAAGCGCTGGCGGCGCCGGCCAGCTGGCCGTTCCGCACCGCCATCCTCCATGGGCCGCCGCGCGCGGGCAAGTCTCTGTTCGCGCGCTGGTTCGCCGCGCAGCAGGCGGGGGAGGCGATCGACGATGCCGAAACGCTTGACGAGACCGCGATCTTCCATCGCTGGAACCGCGCGCAGGAAAGCGGCATCCCGCTGCTGCTGGTGGTGGGCGGCGGGGGCTGGGACATCGCCTTGCCCGACCTGCGCAGCCGGATGGGGGCTGCATTGCAGCTCGAAATCGGGCCACCCGACGATGCGCTGGCGACCGACCTCATGCTGTCGCATGCCGCCCAGCGCGGCCTGGTCCTGGGCGAGGGTGCACCCGCCTATCTCGTGCCGCGAATGGAACGCAGCTATGCCGCGATCGAGAAAATCGTTGGCGAAATCGACCGGCTGAGCCTTGAACGGCAGGTTCCCGCCACCCTATCTGTATGGCGTGATGCACTGGAAGCGGTGCAAGGCCCGGACCAGGGACGCTTGCTTTAACCGCTTCCCGATGGGAGAATAGTGCCCATGTTCGAACGGCTAGTCGCCTATCTCGACAGCGTGAAGGCACGCGATCCGGCTCCCCGCAGCCGCTGGGAAGTGCTGACCTATCCCGGTGTCTGGGCGGTGTTCTACCACCGCATCGCGCATTGGCTGTTCGAAGCGGAACTGTTTTTCCTCGCCCGGCTGGTCAACCACTGGAGCCGGATGGTCACTGCAATCGATATCCACCCGGGCGCGAAGATCGGCAAGAACCTGTTTATCGATCACGGCTTCTCGGTGATCGGCGAAACCGCCGAGATCGGCGACAACGTGACGATCTACCAATGCGTGACACTTGGCGGCACCAATCCGACCAACGGCAAGGGGGGCAAACGCCACCCGACCATCTCGGACGAGGTGATCATCGGCTCCGGCGCGCAGGTAATCGGCCCGATCACGGTCGGCCGCCGCGCGCGCATCGGGGCCAATGCGGTCGTCACCGACGAGGTGCCCGAAGGCGCCACCATGATCGGCCTCAAGGCGCGCAGCACGCTGGTGCCGGCCGAACAGTGGCTCAAGGAATTCATCCCCTACGGAACGCCGTGCGACGATCCGTGCGAACCCAGCCGGGATTGCATCGAGAAGCTCGACAGCGAGCTGAAGGCATTGCGGGCCGAAGTCGCCGCGCTGCGCGCAGAACGTGAACCGGCCCAGCGCAACGGGACTGCCGATTGATGGGTTCTTTCGGCGATACGGTCGTCGCCTTCCCGGGTCGCAAGCCGCTGCAGATCGGTTTCAGCCGCGAGGAACTGACGCGGATCCTCGATCTCTACGGGCGGATGGTCGCAGCCGGGCAGTGGCGCGATTACGCGATGGATTTCACCAAGGATTGCGCAGTGTTCGCCGCATTCCGGCGCGCGGCGGAACGGCCGCAGGCGCGGATCGAGAAACGCCCCGCCTTGCGCAACAAACAGGGTATGTGGACGCTGTTCGGCGAACATGGCCAGGTGCTCAAGCGCGGTCATGAATTGCCCGGCGTGATCGCGCCGATGGAACGGCGCCTGCTCAAGACGGTCGACAGCTAGGCAGCGGCCGATACGAAAAGGGCCCGCGCCGCAGCACGAGCCCCTTCCTCAACATATTGCAAAGCGGATCAGCCGCGGGCGCTGCCCGGGCCGGTTCCGGTGACCTTCTGCATCGCGGTCAGGATCGCGCCCGACTGCTCGCTGCCCGACTGCGGGGCCTTGAGGTTGGAGAAGTCGCTGATCTTGTCCCAATTGGCAGCAAAGCCTTCGACGGTGCGCTCTTCATCGGTGAGCCAGACCGCGTCGTTCATAACCGTCCAGGCCGAGTGGAAGCCGCCCGCACCCGCGCCGACGATGGCGTTGGTGGGCGCGTCTTCGCTGACGAGGAACAGCGCGGCCGGGACCACGTTCACCGGGTCGAACAGCTTGAAGGCTTCTTCGGGGAACAGGTCTTCGGTCATGCGCGTGCCCGCCACCGGCGAGATCGTGTTGACCTTGATGTTGTACTTGGCGCCTTCTAGCTGCAGCGTCTTGGTCAGGCCGGCGAGGCCGAGCTTGGCGGCACCGTAGTTGGCCTGGCCGAAATTGCCGAACAGGCCGGTCGACGAAGCGGTCATCAGCACGCGGCCATACGCCTGCTCGCGCATGGTTTCCCATACCGCCTTGGTGACGTTTGCCGAACCGTTGAGGTGGACGTCGACGACGAATTCGAAATCATCCATCGTCATCTTGGCGAAGGTCTTGTCGCGTAGCACGCCGGCATTGTTGATGACGACGTGGACGCCGCCCCACTTCTGCTTGGCGTCGGCAACCATCTTTTCCATCTGCTCGTATTCGGTAACCGAGCCGCCGTTCGAAACGGCTTCGCCGCCGGCCTTCTCGATTTCCTCGACCACCTGCAGCGCCATGTCCGAATGGCCGGTGCCGTCGCGCGAACCGCCGAGATCGTTGACCACGACCTTGGCACCGCGGCGGGCGAGTTCGAGCGCGTATTCGCGGCCCAGACCGCCGCCTGCGCCGGTTACGATGGCTACCTTGTCCTTGAAATCGATGCTCATCGAGCTGCTCCTGCTTTGTCGTTTACGTAAAGGTTAATTGGGCGCGTGGGTGGCATGTTCGCTTCGCACTTGCAACACCGGGTATGGCGGGCCGCCGTTCCGTAGCGGCGGCCCGCTCAGCCCAGCCTGGCCAGCGCCGGAACCAGTTCCGCCAGCGAATCGATCTCCGCATCGGCGCCCAGCTCACCGCGCGGCTTGTCGCAATAGCCGTAGCGTGCGCCGATCACGGGGACGCGGGCGGCGCGCGCTGCGGCAACGTCATACGAGCTATCGCCGACAAAGGCGAGGCTGCCGCCGCCGCCGCGCCGCTGCGCTTCGAAGATCGGGTCCGGCGCGGGCTTGGCCTTGCCCTTGCCCATGGTATCGCCGCCGATGATCGCGACGAAATGATCGGCGAGGTCGAGCGCAGCGAGGATCTGCCTCGCGAAGCTTTCGAACTTATTGGTCACCACCACCATCGCGATATCGCGTTCGCGCAGCAGGGCGAGCGTTTCGCGGGCATGCGGGTAGGGCTGCGTGTGGACCGCGTTGTTGTCCGCGTAATAGGCCAGCATCGCCTTGTAGAGCTTGCGGAATTCGACGTCGGGCAGGCCGCCCTGCTCGTCCACCGCGCGCTGCAGCATGATCTTTGCGCCGCCGCCGATGAGGTCGCTGGCGTGGTCCGCCGGGACCGGCGCGAAGCCGCCGAGGTCAAGCGCGTGATTGACTGCCGCGCCAAGGTCGCGGTGGGTTTCGAGCAGCGTTCCGTCGAGATCGAAACCGATGATGGAAAAGGGCAGGTCGCTCATGGCAGCGGCGGTGGCGGAAGGTTCTTCAAACTGCAAGCGAATGGTGGCAAGGCACCGCGCATGAACATGACACGCGATTTCGCCGCCATCGTCCTTGCCGCGGGCAAGGGCACCCGTATGAAAAGCGATCTGCACAAGGTCCTGCACCCGATTGCCGGTCGCCCGATGCTCGACCACCTGCTGGCGACCGTCGATGCGCTGCAACCGGCCAAGAAGGTCGTGGTGGTGGGCGCGGGGCGCGACCAGCTCGAAAATGCGCTGGCCGGCAGCGCCGAAACCTGCCTGCAGGAACCGCAGCTGGGTACGGGACACGCGGTCCAGCAGGCCGAGGAGAGCCTTGCGGATCACAGCGGCGATGTGCTGGTGCTGTATGGCGATGTGCCCTTCGTGAAGGGCGAGACGATGCAGGCCATGCTCGACCGTCTGCATGCCGAAGACCGGCCGAAAGTCGTGGTCTTGGGCTTCGAACCCGACGATCCGGGGCATTACGGGCGGGTCATCGCCGATACCGACGGGCGGATCGACAAGATGGTCGAATTCAAGGATGCGAGCGAGGAGGAACGCGCCTGCCGCCTGTGCAATTCGGGCGTCATGGCAGCGCGCAGCGCCGACATGTTCGAGCTGCTCCGCCGCGTGGGCAACGACAATGCGCAAGGCGAATATTACCTCGTCGATATCGTCAACATCGCCAATGCGGACGGCGATAGCTGCGCGGTCGTATCCGCCGACACGCCCGCCGAGGTTACCGGCATCAACAGCCGCGCCGAACTCGCCCGCGCCGAAGCGCAGTGGCAGGAACTCAAGCGCGAGGAAGCGATGACCGAAGGCGTCACGCTGACCGCGCCCGACACGGTGTTCTTCAGCTGGGATACCGACCTTGCCGCCGATGTGACGGTCGAACCGCACGTGGTCTTTGGCCCCGGTGTCAGCGTCGCCCGCGGCGCGCGGATCCGCGCATTCAGCCATCTCGAGGGGGCGCGCGTCGGGGAAGGGTGCTCGGTCGGTCCCTATGCCCGCCTGCGGCCCGGCGCGGTAATGGAAAAGGACAGCTTCGTCGGCAATTTCGTCGAGATGAAGCAGGCCACGCTGGGCGAGGGGGCCAAGGCCAGCCACCTGACCTATCTTGGTGATGCCGAGGTCGGCGCGGGCGCGAATATCGGCGCGGGCACGATCACCTGCAATTACGATGGCTATTTCAAGCACAAGACCGTGATCGGCGAACGCGCGTTCATCGGTTCGAACAGCGCACTGATCGCGCCGGTGCGGATCGGGACCGATGCAATCGTCGCTGCAGGCAGCGCGGTCAGCCGCGATGTCGGCGACGGCGATCTGCGCATGGTGCGCGGCGAACAGGTGGTCAAACCCGGCTGGGCCGACCGTTTCCACGATGCGATGAAAAAGAAGAAGGCGGCGGACAGGAAGTGAGGGCGCTGCTCGGCTGCACCCTGTTGCTCGCGTCCTGTGGCAGTGCCGGCGCGGGAAATGATGGTGAACCAGTGGAGCAGCGCGCCGAACAGGCGCCGCCGCCTGCTGGGCCCCTCTCGCCGGTACCGGTCACAGCTGCGTCAGGTTCGCCCGGCCGGACGGTCGAATGCGCTTCGGGCGAAGCCGAGGTGTTTTCGTGCAAGGTTGCAGGCGGCAAGCGGATTGCCATTTGCGGCACGGGCACGGGCAAGGGCACGGGGAGGGGCGAGGCCGAATACCGCTTCGGTGACGGCGAGCCCGAGTTGGTCCTCAGCGGCGGGCGCTGGGCCAGCGTGCCCTATTCCGGCGGCGGCGAAGCGCAGGTTGCCTTTGCCAGCGGCGATACGAGCTATGTCGTCTTCAGCCGCATCGTGCGGACCAATTTCGCTGCCGGCGAACCGAACGACCCGGCCATCAGCGACGGCGTGATCGTGCTCGAAGGTGAAGAGGTAATCGGCATCCAGCTATGCGACGATCCCGATGTCGCGGCAATCGACTACGATCTTGCCGAAGCCCATTTCCCCCGCGCCGACGATCTTTTCAGCTGGGAGACCGACCTCGCCGAACGCCGAACCCGATAACTGCTGGCTGTGCGGGCGCGCGCTCGGGCGCAAAGTCCAGCAGCATCATCTCGTGCCCAAGGCGAAGAAGGGGCGCATGACCGTGCCGGTGCACCCGATCTGCCACCGCGCGATCCACGCCAATTTCACCAATGCGCAGCTGGCGCGGATCGGCACCGACCGCGACGCGCTGCTTACCGACGAGACCCTCGCGCGGTTCGTGGAATGGGTGGCCGACAAGCCCCCCGATTTCCACGCCCCGACGCGCAGGCCGCGCTGATCAGTCCGCCAGTCGCTGCAGCAGATAGACCATCTGCAGCGCCTGGATCTTGGCGCGCTGTTCGTTGTCGACGCCGCCCGAATGGCCGCCGGTCATGTCCTCGAAGTAGTAATACTCCTGCCCCAGTTCCTTGACCCGAGCCGCGCCCTTGCGCGCATGCGCCGGGTGCGTGCGGTCGTCGGCGGTCGAGGCCCAGAAGAAGGGCGCGGGGTAGTCCTTGCCCTCGAGCAGCTTCTGATAGGGTGAATAGGGCTCGATCCAGGCGCGCTGCTCGTCGATGCGCGGATCGCCATATTCGCCAGTCCACGACGCGCCGCGCCCGATCACGTGATACCGCAGCATGTCGAACAGCGGGATCTGCACGATCGCTGCGTTGAACAGGTCGGGACGCTGGGTGAAGGCCGTGCCCACCAGCAATCCGCCCTGCGAACCGCCCTGGATGCCGAGATGGTCGGGACTGGTGATCCCGCGCGCGACCGCGTCTTCGGCAATCGCGAGGAAATCGTCCCAGGTGCGCTGCTTGTTCTCGCGGATCGCGCTCTGGTGCCAGCCGGGGCCGAATTCGCCACCGCCCCGCATGTTGCCGAGGATGTAGGCGCCGCCGCGTTCGAGCCAGATCTTCCCGATCGAACCGAGGTAGGAGGGTAGGCGCGGCACTTGGAAGCCGCCGTAACCGGTCAGCAATGTCGGATTGCTCCCGTCCATCACCATGCCCTTGGGCTTGACGAGGAAGTAGGGGATCTTGGTCCCGTCCGCGCTGGTCGCCTCGTATTGTTCGACTTCCATGCCTTCGGCGTCGAAATAGCTGGGCGAGGTCTTGATCACTTCGGGCGCGCCGCTGCCGTCGGAATAATAGAGCCGCGACGGGGTGAGGAAGTCGGTGACCGAATACATGATTTCGTCCGACCCTTCCGATGCGGCAGCCACATCGAGGGTCGAATTGTCGGGCAGCTCGATCTCGCTCGAGACCCATTCGCCGTCGACGTGGTCGAATTTGAGCACCCGGCCGCGAACGTTGTCGAGCAGGCTGACGTAAAGGCTCTCGGCGGTGTTCGCCGCGCCCTGCTTGGTCTGCTTGTCCTGCGGGGCCCAGACCAGTGTCTTGGGCGCGCCATTGGGATCGGTCTTGAACTGTTCGAGATCGACCGACACCAGCGCATCGGCCGGGAAGGTCTGGCCGCCGACTTCCCAGTCGACATCGGTCGAGAACAGGAGCTGGCCATCGATCAGGCCGTAGGGCGAGGCCTTGAGCGGCAGCTCCAGCCGGAGCCATTCGCCGTCATGCTGCCAGAAATATTCGGTTTCGTGGAAGCTGACCGCGCGGAAGGCATAGGTGCCGTGAACCTCGCCCGTGTGATCGCGCAGCAACGCCGCGCCCGACCAGACATCGGCTTCCTCGCCGCGCCAGATCTCTTCCGCCTGTTCGATCGGCGTGCCGCGTTTCCAGATGCGCGCTGTGCGCGGATACTGGCTCTCGGTCAGCGTGCCTTCGCCGAAATCGCGGCCCACCAGCAGCGTATCGGCATCGATCCACTCGATCCCGCCCTGGCTCTTCTCCTCGAGCACGAAGCCGCCCTCGACGAAGATCTTGGTGGCCATGTCGAATTCGCGCAGCACGGTGGCATCCTCGCCCCCGTCGCTCAGCGCGATCATGCACAGGCGATCTTCGGGCGGCAGGCAGGTCGAGCCCTTGTACACCCATTCGCGCCCTTCGGCCTCGGCCAGCGCATCGACGTCAAGCACGGTTTCCCATTGCGGGTTGTCGGAACGGTAGCTTTCCAGCGTGGTCCGGCGCACCAGCCCGCGCGGGTTCTGCTTGTCCTGCCAGAAATTGTACAGGCCGTCCGGGCGGATCGTGACATAGGGGATGCGATCTTCGCTATCGTAAATCGCCAGCGCCTCGGCCTTGACCGCGTCGTAGCGCGGGTCGCCCGCGAGCAGCTCCATCGTCCGCTCGTTCTCGGCGCGGACCCAGTCGAGCGCCTTGTCGCTACGGGCTTCTTCGAGCCAGATGTAACTGTCCTGCTCGGGGCCGGGAATGCCGTCCTGCGCGGCGACGGGGGTGGTGCTTGCAATGGTCATGGCAGTGGCAATGGCCAGCGCGGATGCGAGTTTCAAGGGCAGCTCTCCAGATTTGCTGGAGCAGGTTCTGCCCCGGCGTCAGGCCGGCGACAAGCCCTTCCCGGTCACCGGCTGGTGGAAAGAAGATCACGCCGCAGCCATACTGCGAGTCCGCGGTCATGGATGCGTTCTTCGGCGATCACGATGTACCCTTGCGGCAGCGTGGTCTCAACGTAGTCGAGCGTTTCCAGGTTCTGCTGGGTGAATGGCCGGTCGGCGGTCACGACCACCGGCGGACCGGTATCGAGAATACGGCGGACCTCGTCGATCTGGCGCACCTCGAGAGAATTGCGCTCGAGCGCGTTGTTGAGATGGTCGGGGTAGATCAGCCGGGTGGGAAGGCAACTGCCGGTAGCGCTATAGAGCGCTGTAGGACCGTCGAAGACCCACAGACAGGCTTCCTGTTCATCGACATGCGGCTGGATCGCGGCGACCAGTCCATCCATCGCTTCGCGGTGGTTCTGGGAGGCTTCGTAGCGTTCGGGCAGATAGAGCAACCCGATGCAGGCCACGGTCGCCGCGGCCAGTGGGGCCAGCCCCGCCGGTCCTTGGCGGTGAAGGAAGGGCAGGGCGACCAGCAGCACCCCGGGGACCAGCGCGGCGAAGTAATAGGCATAGACGGTCGACGGCAGAAATACGGTTGCGACCGAAGCACCGAGCATGGCGCAAAAGAACCGATAGCTCCGCCGATCGGCGGGAGGAGACATGCGCAGGCTTGCGTAGAACCCGGCGAGAGCAAGCACGACGAGCGGCATCAGGAAGAGCGTATGCCGTTCTGCAAACCGCCCCATGGGGGCAGGTTCGCGCAGGAAGAAACTGACGAAATTGGCGAACCAGAATTGGTCCCATCCGCCGACGGCGAAATAGAACAGCCCGACGAGAAGCGTGGGCGCCAGACCCAGTGCAGCGAACGCGATGCCGACCGCCGACAGCTGCGCGAGCGATCGCCCCGAGCGGTACTGCCCCCACAGCGCCCAAAGCCCGAAGAAAACGCATTGTGGCACGACGGTGTACTTCACCTGCAGCGCCAGACCGCCGATCACCATTGCAAGGAGCGCACGCTGCAAGGCCTGAGGGTGGCCCGTATCGCGGACCAGCAATGCCATCCCTAGCATGGCCGGGACATGGTAGATCTCGGTCTGTGCCGAATGCGAGCCATAGATCGTCATCAGCACGATATAGAGAACCGCGGCCGCGCTTGCGGTGACGCTGTCCGTCAAATGGATAGCCAGATTGCGCAGCAGCACGGCGCCCAGCACTATGAAGCCCGTCGCGAGCAACTGGTACGACCACGGGGCGGGCAGCCCGGTGGCATCGGCAAGGCCGAACAATGCGAAGAGACCGAAGGGCTTTCGGTCCCACAGGTCCACGAAGGGCAACTGGCCCTGCCACATCTGGCTGCCGATCAGCGCATAGAGTTGTTCGTCGATGTCGGCATTGTGATCGCCAAGGAATGGAAACCGCACGGCCAGCGCGAACAGTGCGAGAAACAGGACCAGCCACAGACCACGCGCTGCATGGCGCCGCGTCGGCGGCACTTGTGCCATATCGAAGCTGATTGCCGTCATCGGACCGAATGTCTTCCCGCATGCATGCGGGAACGGCCCTCGCAGCTTGTGGTTAATTATCGGTTGCCACAGCGCAGGCTGCTGCAAACGAAAAGGGCGACCCGTGGGCCGCCCTTCGTAAGGTGCTGTATGGTCAAGGGTCAGCCTTCGACGTGTTCGGCGAGGACCGTCAGCCCGTTTTCGCCGACCTCGGCAAAGCCGCCGCGGACTTCGATCGTCTCGGGTTCGGCGCCTTCGGTCTTGTAGACCTGCACCGCGCCGTCGCGGATCGTCGACATCAGCGGCGCATGACCTTCGAGCACACCGAATTCGCCTTCCGAGCCAGGGACGACCACCATGTGGACATCCTCGGAACGGACCAGCTTCGCCGGTGTGACGAGTTCGAAGCGGAGAGCCATGTGCTTACGATTCCTCGGCCAGCTTCTTGGCCTTTTCGACCGCCTGGTCGATGCCGCCGACCATGTAGAAGGCCGCTTCGGGCAGGTGATCGTATTCACCGTCGACCACCGCCTTGAACGAGGCGACCGTGTCTTCGAGCTGGACGAACTGGCCGGGAATGTTGGTGAACACCTCGGCGACGTGGAACGGCTGCGACAGGAACTTCTGGATCTTGCGCGCACGGGCCACGGTCAGCTTATCTTCTTCCGACAGCTCGTCCATGCCCAGGATGGCGATGATGTCCTGGAGGCTCTTGTACTTCTGCAGCGTTTCCTGGACGCGGCGGGCGGTGTTGTAATGCTCCTCGCCGACAACGCGCGGTTCGAGCACGCGGCTGGTCGAGTCGAGCGGGTCGACGGCCGGGTAGATACCCAGTTCCGAGATCGCACGGTTGAGCGTGGTGGTCGCGTCGAGGTGGGCGAACGAGGTGGCCGGGGCCGGGTCGGTAAGGTCGTCGGCGGGAACGTAGATGGCCTGGACCGAGGTGATCGAACCCTTGTTGGTCGAGGTGATGCGTTCCTGCAGGTTACCCATGTCGGTCGACAGCGTCGGCTGGTAACCCACGGCCGAAGGAATGCGGCCGAGCAGTGCGGACACTTCCGAACCCGCCTGCGTGAAGCGGAAGATGTTGTCGACGAAGAACAGCACGTCCTGGCCTTCGACGTCGCGGAAGTATTCCGCCATGGTCAGGCCCGACAGTGCGACGCGGGCACGTGCGCCCGGCGGTTCGTTCATCTGGCCGAACACCAGCGCAACCTTCGAACCTTCCGAGATGGCATTGCCGTCGGCGTCCTTGGCGATAACGCCGGCGTCGAGGAATTCGTGATAGAGGTCGTTACCCTCGCGGGTCCGTTCACCGACACCGGCGAAGACGGACACGCCGCCATGGCCCTTGGCGATGTTGTTGATCAGTTCCTGGATCAGCACGGTCTTGCCGACGCCGGCACCGCCGAACAGGCCGATCTTGCCGCCGCGTGCATAGGGCGCGAGCAGGTCGATAACCTTGATCCCGGTGACGAGGATGGCCGCGTCGGTCGACTGGTCGACGAACAGCGGGGCTTCGGCGTGGATCGGCATCGTCTGGTCGGCGCCGACCGGGCCGCGTTCGTCGATCGGCTCGCCGATGACGTTCATGATGCGGCCAAGCGTCTTCGGACCGACCGGGACCGAGATCTGCGCGCCGGTGTTGACGACTTCCTGGCCGCGGACGAGGCCGTCGGTGCCGTCCATGGCGATCGTGCGAACGGTGTTTTCACCGAGGTGCTGCGCCACTTCGAGGACCAGCGTGTTGTCGCCGTTCTTCGTTTCGAGCGCGGTCAGGATGGCGGGCAGTTCGCCTTCGAACTGCACGTCGACGACGGCGCCGATAACCTGGCTGATGGTGCCGTTGGGCGATTTGTTGAGTACGGGTGCGGTGGCCATGATCTATGTCCTGACTTGGGGTTTATCGCGTCTTAACCGACGCAGACATTTTCCGGATCGGCGAAGGTCCATTCGCCTTCGCCAGCAGTGAGTGTCGCCTTGTTGCGCAGATATTCGTCGTCGCCGAGGCCGAACTCGCACACGACGTCGGGCGAACCCATGCCGGCGCGCTTGCACATCGCGGTGTTGATCGGTTCCTCGTCCGGGCAGGCTTCGGCGTATTTTTCCGTCAGCAACGCCTGGTCGGGCGCGGGCAAGGTTTCGATCGGCTCGGGCGTCACGACCTGTTCGGGCGCAGTCTGGGCGGCGGGTTCTTCGCCGCAGGCTGCGAGCAGGGCGAGGGGCAGGAGGAGGGCAAGCTTGTTCACGTAGGGTCCTTAGAGAGCTTCCGCACCGGCGATGATTTCGATCAGCTCGGTGGTAATAGCGGCCTGGCGGCTGCGGTTGTACTGGATGGTCAGCTTGTTGATCAGATCGCCGGCGTTGCGCGTGGCATTGTCCATGGCGGTCATCGAGGCTCCCTGTTCGGACGCCTCGCGTTCGAGCAGCGAACCGAACAGCTGCGTCTTGACGTAGCGCGGCAGCAGTTCCTCGAGGATTTCCTCCTCACCGGGTTCGTAATCGACAACCGCGTCGCCGCCGGTCCCGGCATCGCTTTCGGGCGAGGGGACGGGGATCAGCTGGTCGACGGTCGGGTCCTGCGCCAGTGCCGAGCGGAAGACCGGGTAGATCAGGTGGGCAATGTCGAATTCGCCCTGCTCGAAGCGGCCGATCAGATCGTCGGCGATCGCTTCGGCTTCCTCGAACCCGGGGGTGCGGACCTCGGAGGTGTCGAAATGCTTTTCGATACGTTCGGCGAAATCGCGCTTGATGGGCGCGCGGCCCTTCTTGCCGACGAGATAGAAGCGCACTTCCTTGCCTTCGGCGATCAGCGACCGAGCCTTGGCCTTGGCGGCCTTGACGATGTTAGCGTTGAGACCGCCGCACAGGCCCTTGTCGGTGTTGACCACCACCAGAAGGTGACGCTGGTCGGCGCCATTGCCGGCCAGCAGCTGAGGCGCGCTGTCGCCGCTGACCTTGCCGGCCAGCGATGCCATCACGCCCGAAAGCCGTTCGGCATAGGGGCGTGCGGCTTCGGCCGCAGCCTGCGCACGGCGCAGCTTGGCCGCTGCCACCATCTGCTTGGCCTTGGTGATCTTCTGGGTCGACTTGACCGAGTTGATACGGCCCTTGAGTTCCTTGAGGCTAGCCATTTCGGCTCCCTATCTTCGTGTCTCTGGGCTCAGGCGAACTGCTTGGCGAAGGTCTTGAGCGCGTCGACGACCTTGTTCTTGGTGTCGTCTTCGAACTTGCCGGTGGTGCGGATCTCTTCCAGCACGCCAGCGTGTTCCGTGCGCATGTAGCTGAGCATCTGCTCTTCGTACTCGGTCACACGGTCGACGGGGACGCTGTCGATATAGCCATTGGTGCCGGCGAAGATCGAGACGGTCTGCTCTTCGAACGGCATCGGCGAGAACTGCGGCTGCTTGAGCAGCTCGGTCAGGCGTGCACCGCGGTTGAGCAGACGCTGCGTCGCAGCATCGAGGTCCGAACCGAACTGCGCGAAGGCCGCCATTTCACGGTACTGCGCGAGGTCGAGCTTCATCGAACCCGAAACCTTCTTCATGGCCTTGGTCTGGGCGGCGCCGCCGACACGGCTGACCGACAGGCCGACGTTGATCGCCGGACGGACGCCCTGGTAGAAGAGGTCGGTTTCGAGGAAGATCTGGCCGTCGGTGATCGAGATCACGTTGGTCGGGATGTAGGCCGAGACGTCGCCCGCCTGCGTTTCGATGATCGGCAGCGCGGTCAGCGAACCGCCGCCCTCGGCCTTGCTCATCTTCGCCGCGCGCTCGAGCAGGCGGCTGTGCAGGTAGAACACGTCACCCGGGTAGGCTTCGCGGCCCGGAGGACGACGCAGCAGCAGCGACATCTGGCGATAGGCCACGGCCTGCTTGGAGAGGTCGTCGTAGCAGATCACGGCGTGCATGCCGTTATCGCGGAAATATTCGCCCATCGCGCAGCCGGTGTAGGGCGCGAGATACTGCAGCGGGGCAGGCTCCGAAGCGGTCGCGGCGATGACGATCGAATATTCCATCGCGCCGTTTTCTTCGAGCTGCTTGACGATCTGCGCCACGGTCGAACGCTTCTGGCCGACCGCGACATAGACGCAGTAGAGTTTCTTGTTCTCGTCGTCGCCGGCGTTCGCTTCCTTCTGGTTGATGAAGGTGTCGATCGCGACGGCAGACTTGCCGGTCTGACGGTCGCCGATGATCAGCTCGCGCTGGCCGCGGCCGACGGGGACGAGTGCGTCGACGGCCTTGAGGCCCGACTGGACGGGTTCGGAAACCGATTCGCGCGGGATGATGCCCGGTGCCTTCACTTCGACGCGGCGGCGTTCGGTCGATTCGATCGGGCCCTTGCCGTCGATCGGGTTGCCGAGCGCATCGACCACGCGGCCGAGCAGGCCCTTGCCGACGGGGACGTCGACGATGGTGTTGGTCCGCTTGACGCTGTCGCCTTCGCCGATTTCCTGGTCCGAGCCGAAGATCACCGCACCGACATTGTCGGCTTCGAGGTTCAACGCCATGCCCTGAACGCCGTTGGCGAATTCGATCATCTCGCCGGCCTGCACGTTGTCGAGGCCGTGGATGCGGGCGATACCGTCACCCACCGACAGCACGGTGCCGACTTCGCTGACTTCGGCTTCGGTCCCGAAATTGGCGATCTGGTCCTTGATGACCTTGGAGATTTCTGCGGCGCGGATATCCATGATGTGTGTCCTTTAAGCCTTCATGGCTTGCGAAAGCGAATTGAGACGGGTGCGGATCGAGGCGTCGATGCGCTTCGAGCCGATGGTGACGACGAGGCCGCCGAGCAGATCGGGCTCGACCTTCGTGGAAAGTTTGACCGTACGCCCCTCGCGGGCGGTCAGCCTGGCCTTGAGATCGGCCAGCTGGGTATCGGTAAGTGCATGAGCGCTGGTGACTTCGGCCGTCACTTCGCCGCGCTGCGCGGCAGCGATCGAGCGGAAGGCGCGGATCACCTTGGGCAGTTCGGCAAGGCGGCGGTTCTGCGCCAGCACGCCGAGGAAATTCTGCGTCAGCTCGGTCACGCCGAGGATCGCGGAAACACCCCACAGGGCCTTCTGCGCATCGCTGCGGCCAACCTTGGGATTGGTGGTGACGGCGGCGAGCTCGCTCGATTCGGCGAGAGCGGTCTCGAGCTGGCCGAGATCCGATTCGACCGCAGTCACGGTTCCGTTTTCGCTGGCGAGATCGAACAGGGCCGAAGCGTAACGCCCTGCCAGGCTAGCCTGAATACCGGCGGAATTATCCACGCGCTTAAGATCCTCTCGGGTCCGGAAGAAAAGTCTGTGTGACCAAGCCGGTCATGGGCCGACGGGAGTCGCCCCGGAAGGTCGGCGCGCGCCTAGCAAAGCCCCCCGACGATGGCAAGCCGCCTGCGGGTGGGGAATCTGGACTCCGGGCGGCGTTGGCGTAGAGTGGGTGGCATAAAACAACCGTTCACCGGGGAGAGAAACGTTGGAAATGGTGCCCTTGGCGCCCCGCTGCGGGGTGGAGATCAAAGATGTGAAGCTGGTCGAGGCGCAGGGGCCGGTGCTCGATGCGATCCGGCAGGCGATCTACGAACACGGCGTCGCCTTGTTTCGCGGGCAGGACGATTTCACCCCCGAAGCGCATATCGCCTTTGCCCGGCGCTGGGGCGGGATCGACATCAACAATTATTTCCCGCTCACCGCCGAACATCCCGAAATCGCGGTGGTTCGCAAGCGCGCCGACCAGGTCACCAATATCGGCGGCGGCTGGCACACTGACCATTCCTACGACCAGGTGCCCGCGATGGGATCGATCCTCGTGGCGCGCACCCTGCCGCCAAGCGGCGGTGATACGCTGTGGGCGCATATGGGCGCAGCCTATGATGCGTTGCCGGACACGCTCAAGCAGGAGATCGAGGGGCTCGAAGCCTATCACACCGCCGACCATATCTATGAGGAAGGCGGGCTCTACGCCCAGACCGACATGGGCCGCGACCTGCGCGGCCAGTCGATCACCACCGGGGCCACGCATCCGGTGGTGATCCGCCACCCGCACACCGGGCGCAAGCTGCTCTACGTCAACAGCGCCTTCACCATCAATATCGTCGGGCGAAGCCGTGAAGACAGCCTGCCGCTGCTCCAGCGGCTCTATGATGCGGCGACGGCGGCGGACAACACCTGCCGGGTGGCATGGGAACCGGGCTCGGTGGCGATCTGGGACAATCGCACGACCTGGCACCTGGCGATGAACGACTATCAGGGCTATGCCCGCGAAATGCACCGCATCACGCTGACCGGCGAACCGCTGGCGGCCTAGTTCCGGGCGTTACACTCGTACACCAGCCGCTCGTTGGCCTGCTGCGGCAACTGGCCCAGCACTTCGCCCTGCAACTCGCCCAGCCGTGCGGCGGCATTGTCGCTGCCGCATTCGGGCGCGGTGTATTTGCCGCGTGCCTCGCGGGCTTCGGTCATCGCGCTGCGCGGCAGCAGATAGCGTTCGGAGCGGAAGATGCGGCGGTCGGGGTCGAAGCTGTTGACCGAGACCGCGTCTTCCGAATTGGGCACGAACACCCGGCTCCAGCTGCCGCCGGCAAAACCGTATTGCGTGCGGGTGTTCACGCATCCGTCGGGCGTCCAGTCGAATTCGATATCCTCGACCTTGGCGCTGGTGATCCGGCTGCGTTCGGGGATCAGCCGGCACAGGAGCGCATAATCTTCGCCGCCAGCGGCGGGGCCGGGTTCGGCGGCGCCTTGCCCGTCCTGCATCGCGGCGGCGACGCGCCGGTCGATCTCGTCGAGGCCGGGACGGGTCAGATAGGCCGCCAGCGCCGCAAGCACGACCACGGCGGTCGCGCCCGCCGCGATCCGCAACCGGGTCTCGTCGCGCGGCTCTGCGCGCCACAGCGTCATCGCCCACTGGCCCAGCCCGAAGGCCACCAGCAGTAGGACGAACGACAGGAAGACGCGGTCCTCTCGCTCGACGATCACGCCCTGTTCGGCTTCGAGCAGCGCGCGCTCGCGCCGGGTGCGGCGCTCTTCGGCGCGTTCGGCCAGATCGGCGCGCGCAGCCATCTGTTCGCGCTCGAGCCGCTCGCGTTCGGCCTCGTCGAGATCGGCCATAGACCGGCAGGTGCTGGTGTTGATCCGCGGCTCGACATCGTTGGCGCGCAGGAAGGGCACCAGCTCGCGGTTCGATACGGCGAAGAAGAACTCGGCGTCGCCGCCGTCATTGTCCGCCCCGAAGCTGTTCACCCCGACCACCCGGCCGCACGGATCGAGCAGCGGGCCGCCCGAATTTCCGCGCGCGATGGGGGCGGTGTGCAGGATGGTGTCGAATTGGCGGCTGGGCCGCGCACCCGATATGAACCCGCGGCTCTTGACCGGGGGCTGGCTGCGGAAGATGTCGCTGATATCGAGCCCCTGCGCACGATCGACATTCATCGGATAGCCGACGCTGGTAACCTCGCCGCTGTCGGGCGGCATCCCGCCGGCCAGCGCCAGCGGGGGCAGGCGCAGGTCTCCGGTGATGCGGATAAGTGCCAGATCGTTGCGCGCCAGCACCGCGATGATCCGGCCATAGACCGCTTCGCCCCCGCCGGTCGGGACGATGCCGATCTGCATTCCTTCGTCACGCAGGGCATCGCGCACCACATGCGCATTGGTGACCACTGTATCGCCAGTAACCGCGAAGCCGGTGCCATGGCTGATCGGGAACAGTTCGCCGTCGCGCTCGCCCACGATCACCACCCGCACCACGCCGCGCGCGGCCGCGTCGATATCCGCGGGTTCGGCGTGGGCGGGCACGGACGCCAGCAGCGGCGCGAGCAGCGCAAGCAGCGCGGCGATAGGGGTGAAAAAGCGGGCCATTGCGGCGCCTTGTGACGATCATTCGCTTTGACCGCAAGGCGCGGGATGCCAGCGCAATTCGGTGCGGGCACAAGCGTTGCCCTTGCGCTATGAAAGGCACTGCGATGATCGACGACGATACAGCCTGGGCCGCCGTGGAGCGGCGCGACCGCACCTTCGACGGACGCTTCGTCACCGGCGTGCTGACCACCGGCATCTATTGCCGTCCGTCCTGTGCGGCGCGGCACCCGCGCCGCAACAACGTGCGTTTCTTCGCCGATGGTACAGCGGCGCGCGCGGCGGGATTGCGCGCCTGCAAAAGGTGCCTGCCCGACGATGTCGGCCGCGACGAGGCGGCAGTGCTCGCGGCGATCGACGAAATCCGCCAGGCCGAAGATGCGCCCTCGCTCGCCGCGCTGGCGCAGCTGACCGGCTATTCGCCCGCGCATTTCCAGCGGGTGTTCAAACGCGCCATCGGTCTTTCGCCTGCCGCCTATGCCCGCGCCTTGCGCGAGGAACGCGCGCGCGATGCGCTGTCGGTTGGCGACAGCGTGACCGGCGCGATCTACGAGGCCGGCTATGGCTCGGCCTCGCGCTTTTACGAGAATACGAAAGGACGGCTGGGCATGGCGGCAAGCGCATGGGCGAATGGCGGGGCGGGAGTGACGATCCGCTGGGCGGTGGTCGACACCACGATGGGGCGGATGCTGGTGGCGGCGACCGACAAGGGTGTGTGCCGCCTGTCCTTTGCCGAAGACGACAGCGAATTGCGCCGCCGCTTCCCCAGGGCCGATCTGGTCGAAGGCGGCGCGGCGTTCGGCGAATTGCTCGCCGACGTCGTCGCCAGCGTCGAGGCACCGGGCGATTTCGCGCATATCCCGCTCGACGTGAAGGGCACCGCTTTCCAGGAAGCGTGCTGGGAAGCCTTGCGCGCGATCCCGCCGGGCGAAACGCGCACCTATGCCGAAATCGCCGCGGCCGCGGGCAATCCCAAGGCGGTGCGCGCCGCGGGCAGCGCCAATGCGCGCAACAATGTCGCGGTGCTGATCCCCTGCCACCGCGTGGTGCGCAAAGGCGGCGATCTGGGCGGCTATGCCTATGGCCAGGACATCAAGCGCGAATTGCTCGAACGGGAACGGAAATGATCCGCAGGATCGACGCATTCACCGCGCTGCCAGCCGTCCTTGTATTGCGATCCATTCGCATTAACTAGTGGCCATGAGCACCAGACCTCCCCCGCGGACGCTTACCGTCCTCTCGCGCCAGTCCCTTTCGCCCTCGATGATCCGGGTATCACTCGGTGGTCCGGGCCTGGCGGGGTTTCCGCCCGATTTCGCAGGCGGCTATGTCAAGCTCATGCTGGCCCCGGCCACCGCGGGCGGCAAGCCGGTGGTCCGCACCTATACCATCCGCCATCAGGCCGAGGATGCGATCGCGATCGATTTCGCCCTGCACGGCGGCGAAGCTGCGGGCCCGGCGACCCGCTGGGCGCTGTCGGCCACGCCCGGCGACACGATCGAGGTGGGCGGTCCGGGCCTGCCCAAGCCGCTGCCGCAGGGGCGCGATTTCTATCTCGTGGCGGGCGACATGACCGCGCTGCCGGCCATCGGGGTCAATCTCGAAGCATTGCCGGCCGATGCGCGCGGGTTCGCCGCGATCGAGATCCAGGACGAACGCGACCGGCAGGACATCGCTGCGCCCGAGGGTGTCGAGATCGCCTGGCTGGTCAATTCCGAGCCGGGGCAGCGGCCCGCACTGCTGGTCGATGCGCTGCGCAGTGCCGCGCGGCCCGAAGGATCGCTCGCTGCATGGGCAGCGTGCGAATTTTCCGCAATGAAGCGGCTGCGCGAATATCTGCGCGGCGAACTCGCGCTCGCGCCCGCCGATCTCTACCTTTCCAGCTATTGGAAACACGGCATGATCGAGGACGAACACAAGCTCGCCAAGCAGCAGGACGCCGCCGCGCAGCCTAGCTGAATCAAAACGGGGCGGACCCAAGGCCCGCCCCGCATGATCCGAATTCGAAGCCCGATCAGAGGCCCGAGTTCATCCCGTCGACGCTCTTGCTGACGAGGATGTTGACCGCCACGCGGCGGTTCTGCGCCTTGCCCTGTTCGGTGGTGTTGTCCGCCGCCGGATCGGCCTCGGCCATGCCCGTGGGGGTCAGCATCCGGTACGGTGCCCAGTCGCATTCTTGCTGGAGGAAGTTGACCACACGCGAGGCGCGCTTTTCGCTCAGCTCCTGGTTGTATTCATAGTCGCCGGTCGAATCGGTGTAGCCGACCACCAGCAGCAGCGCGTTGTCGGTGTTCTTTGCCTGCGCCGCGGCCTGGCACAGCTCGTAGCGCGCCTGCTGCGACAGATTGTACTTGGCCGTGTCGAAATAGACGTTGGTCGTGCCCTTGATATTGTACTGGTCGATATTGGCGACGCGGCCACGCAGCGCCTCGGTCGCGGCTTCATTGGCGGTGAAGCGCTGGTCGGTCCCGGTGTGGATCATCCGCGCGGTTTCGAGATGCTTGCTCTTGAGCGCGACCTTGGTGGCGATCAGCCCGCGATTGGCCCATTCGACCGTCTCGACTTCGACCGGCAGCCCATTGAGCAGGTCGGCGGCCGAAAGCTGGTCCTTGTCGAGACCCAGGAAACCGCCGCTGCTGCGGATTTCGGTTGCGGAGCTGAGCGCAATTACGGTGCGCGTGCCATCGGCGCTGGTCACCTGCACCTTGTCGCCTTCGCGCGCCGAAATGACGCCTTCGAATTCGGGGCCTTCGGGCATGCCCGACAGGTCGCTGGGCGTCGTGCCGACAACGGTCATCGGTTCGCCGCCGCTATTCGCGCCGCCCTGGGGCTCAAGCTCCTGCGCCTGCGCACCGGCAGTGACGGGCAGGACGAGCGCGGCGAGCGCTGCGACTGTCTTCGAACTCTTGGACAAGGCAATCATATTCATACTCCTTCAATTCGAACCGACACGGGCCGTCGAGCGGGTGTGGAATACCGCTTTCTCCCCAATTGCGCCTGTGCGGTCAATCAGCCCCCTTCATTCGGTAACGGCTTGGTCGAGCGGCGCGGGGCCGCAGGCGGGGGCTGGTGTTGCCCGCAGCCTGTCTCGCAAATGAACCGGGACGCGCAAACCTTTTGCCAAGCCGGTGGGCGGGGCAGGAAGTGCGATGAACCGACGCTTACCCGTTCCGCGCCCAGCCGGCGCGCGCCGGTTCGAGCCGGTCGAGGAAGGCCTCGGCGCTGTCGAGATAGTCACGCTGGCGCTCCTCGCCCATCCGGTCCCAGGTGGCATAGATGCGCCCGATCCGGTGGTTCTGCTCCAGCCGCTCGCGGTGCCGGTCCATGAAATGCCAGTACAGCGGGTTGAACGGGCATGCGCCTTCGCCGGTCTTCTTGCTGGGCGAATAGGTGCAGCCCGCGCAGTAATTGCTCATCTTGTTGATGTAATTGCCGCTGGCCGCATAGGGCTTGGACGCCAGCTTCCCGCCATCGGCATAGAGGATCATCGCCGCCACATTGGGCAATTCGACCCATTCATAGGCATCGGCATAGACCACGAGGTACCAGTCCTGCACCTCGCGCGGGTTCACTCCAGCGAGCAATGCGAAATTACCGAGTACCATCAGCCGCTGGATATGGTGCGCATGCGCATTGTCGCGGGTCGAGCGGATACAGTCGGCGAGGCAGGCCATCTCGGTCTCGCCGGTCCAGTAGAACTCGGGCAGGCCGCGCTGCGCGTCGAGCGCATTGGCTTCCTGCAGATGCGGCATCTGGTGCCAGTAAAAGCCGCGCACATATTCGCGCCACCCGATGATCTGGCGGATGAATCCTTCGACGCTGTTGAGCGGCGCGCGCCCCGCGCGATAGGCTTCCTCCGCGCGGCGGCACAGCTCGAGCGGGTCGAGCAGGCCGAGATTGATGCTGGTCGAAAGCATCGAATGGAACAGGTCGTCCTCGCCCGCGACCATGGCGTCCTGATAGGGGCCGAAGCACTCGATGCGTTCGGCGAAGAAAGCATCGGCGGCCTCTTCGGCCTCGTCGCGCGTGACCGGCCAGCCGAATGTGTCGAGCGATCCGAAATGGTCGCCGAAGCGCGCCTCGACCAGCTGGATGACCTCCTGCGTCACGGCGTCGGGTGAGAATTTGGGGCGTTCCGGGGCGGCGAGCCCCTCCTTGGGCGGCTTGCGGTTCTCGCTATCGTAATTCCACGCGCCGCCTTCGGGCTTGCCGTCCTCGGCCATGAGCAGCCCGGTCTTGCGCCGCATCTCGCGGTAGAAGAACTCCATCCGCAATTCCTTGCGGTCCTGCGCCCATTCGTCGAACTCGGCCTGGGTGCAGATGAAGCGGTCGTCGCGCAGGATCTCGACCGCGCAGGCGAACTTGTCCGCCCATTGCTCCATGTCCTGCCTGACGCGCCATTCGCCCGCCTCGACCACGCTGACCAACCGCGGGCCGTGCCGTTCGATCGCGCGCGCGACCTCGCCGGTGAAGCTGCCCGCATTCTCCAGATCGCCAAGTTCGGTGTAGTCGACGCTCCATCCCGCATCGCGCAATTCCGCGGCGAAATGGCGCATGGCGGAAAAGATCAGCGCGATCTTCTGCTTGTGATGGCGGACATAGGTCGCCTCGTCCCACACCTCCATCATCAGGATGACGCTATCGTCCTTGGTGCGCCCGCGCAGGCTGGCAAGGTCGCGGGTCAGCTGGTCGCCAAGGATGGGCACGAGAACGGGGCCGGGCATGGTTGTTCCAATGCCCGGCCCCCGCGATGGTGCCTTACAGCTTGGCGATTTCCTGCTTCGCCGCATTCATGCCCTGCTCGATCGCCTCGGGACCGAAGCCCGCCTTCTCGACGCGGACGAAGTGCAGATCATCCACTCCGATGAAACCGAAGAAGGTGGTCAGCAGGCTTTCCTGGTTCTCGGCCAGCTGGTCGGTCGAATATTCGCCGCCGCGTGCCGAGGCGACCACGACCTTGCGTCCGCCAGCGAGGCCCTCGGGGCCGTTTGCGCCATATTTGAACGTCACGCCGGGCACGCCGAGCCGGTCGAGCCATGCCTTGAGCTGGCTGGGGATGGTGAAATTGTACATTGGCGCGCCGACAATCACCACGTCGCTGGCGAGGAATTCGTCAAGTACCGCGCGCTGTTCGGGATAGGCTGCAGCAACCGCTTCCTCATGCGTTTCGGGCGGGGTGCGGATCGCGCTGGTGGTGATCGGGTCGATATGTGGCAGCGGTTCGGCCACGAGATCGCGGGTGACGACCTTGGCCTCGGGATGCTTGGCAGTGAAATGGGCGAGCAGTTCGTCGGTCAGCTTGCGGCTGATGGACTGGTCGCCGGTGGTCGAGCTGTCGATACGAAGGATTTGCATAGGGGGAACTCCATAGTTACTGTTGATAACCTGGAGGCCATATGGAAACTGTACCCCACCCCGCGCAAGAAGGCACTTCGTTGTCCGATAGGGACACGGGTGTTCCCCTTGAGGTTCATAATGCGCCGCAATGCACCGCGGTGAACGACATCCTCGCGCGTGTCGGCGACAAATGGTCGGTCCGCGTGGTGATGGGGCTGGCCGACGGGTCGCGGCGGTTCAACGAATTGCGGCGCGATATTCCGGGTATTTCGCAGCGCATGCTTACGCGCACGCTGCGCGGGCTCGAACGCGACGGGCTGGTCAGCCGCACGGTCACCCCCAGCGTGCCGCCGCGGGTCGACTATGCGCTCACCGCGCTGGGGCGCTCGCTGTGCGATCCGGTGGCGCAGCTGGGCAATTGGGCGATTGCCAATATCGGCAAGGTCGAGGCCGCGCGTGCGGTCTATGACGGCGGTCAGGACTAGGCCGAAAGATCGAGCTTTTCGCGCAGCATGTCGAGCGCGGCGCGCAGCGCGGCGATCCGCACGCCGTCGCGGCCGATCGGCCCGAAATGCTCTTCGCGGTGGGTCAGCGCGCCGGTGGTATCGGCGAGCGCAAAATGGACGAGACCTTCCTCGTCATCTTCGCCCCCGGGGCCAGCGAAACCGGTGATGGAAACCGCCAGCTGCGCGTCCGATCGTTCAAGCGCGCCTGCGGCCATCGCTTCGGCGACCGCGCGGCTGACTGCGCCGCAATTCTCGACCATGTCACTTGCGAGACCCAGCAGATCGCATTTGGCCCCATCCGAATAGGACACTACGCCGCGGTCGAACACGTGGCTGTAACCCGGGACGTCGGTGAACAGCGCAGCGAGCAAGCCGCCGGTGCAGCTTTCGGCGGTGGCCAGCTGCCAGCCGCGGTCCTTGGCGGCGGCAAGGATTCGCTCGGCCAGCCGGCAAACGTCGTCGGGAAGGGCAGCTTCGAGTTCTTCGGCCATACGGCGGCAAACGTCCCACCGAAACCCCGGGTTCCCGAACTTGCGTGGCCCAAGCCTAGACGAAGCTGTAGGGGTCGATATCGACTGCCACGCGCACGCCGGGCGGGTGGTCGATCGCGGCCAGCCAGCGTCGGATGACCTGCTGCAATTGCACGCTGCGCCGTGCATTGATCAGGAAGCGGTAGCGATAGCGGCCGCGCAGCAGCGCCATCGGGGCGGGCGCGGGGCCGAGGATCATGCATTCGGCGACATCGGGGCGGAAGGCGCCGATGCGGTTGGCCGCCTCGCGTGCCTCGGCATCGTCTTCGCTCGAAATGATGATCGAGGCCCAGCGGCCGAAGGGCGGGGCGCCCGCCTCGCGCCGCATCTCGGTCTCGGCGGAATAGAAGGCATCCCGGTCGCCCGCGGCCAGCGCGGCAATCACCGGCGCGTCGGGGTGACGGGTCTGCAGCAGCACTTCGCCCGGTTTCGAACCGCGCCCCGCGCGCCCGGCGACCTGCGCGACCTGCTGGTAGGTCCGCTCGCCCGCGCGCAGATCGCCGCCCTCGAGCCCGAGATCGGCATCGACCACGCCGACCAGTGTCAGCTCGGGGAAATGGAACCCCTTGGTTACCAATTGCGTGCCGACGATCACGTCCACCTCGCGCGCCTCGACCGCGGCGATGAATTCGGCGGCTCTGCCGGGCGAATTGAGCGTGTCCGAAGTGGCGACGAAGACACGCGCCTGCGGCAGGCGTTCGGCCACTTCGTCGGCGATCCGTTCGACCCCCGGGCCGCAGGCGACGAGGCAGTCGGGCTCGCCGCATTCGGTGCAGGTCTTGGGGGCAGGGGCCTCATGCCCGCAATGGTGGCAGGCAAGCCGGTTGGTGAAGCGGTGTTCGACCAGCCACGCGCTGCAATTGGGGCATTGGTAGCGAAAACCGCAATTGCGGCACAGCGTCAGCGGCGCATAGCCGCGCCGGTTGAGGAACAGCAGCGATTGTTCGCCGCGTTCGAGCCGCGCCTCGATCCCGTCGACCAGCCGCTGAGCCAGCCACATGCCCTGCGGCGGCTTTTCCTCGGTCAGGTCGATCGTCTCGATCGTGGGCATCTGCGCCCCGCCGTACCGGCTCGGCAGGTCGATCTTCGCATAGATCCCGCTTTCGGCCATCTGCAGGCTCTCGAGCGCGGGGGTGGCGCTGGCGAGCACCACGGGTACCTGCTCGAAATGCCCGCGCATCACCGCGACGTCGCGCGCATTGTAGCGCACGCCCTCTTCCTGCTTGAAGCTGGTCTCATGCGCTTCGTCGACCACGATCAGGCCGAGCCGCGCGAAGGGCAGGAACAGCGCCGAACGCGCGCCGACGACGACCTGCGCGCTACCTTCGGATACGGCGCGATAGGCGCGGCGGCGCTCGGTTGATTTGAGCGAGGAATGCCACAGCACCGGCGGCGCGCCGAACCGCTCCTCGAAGCGGTGGAGGAAGTTCTCGGTCAGCGCGATTTCGGGCAGCAGGACCAGCACCTGCCGCCCCATCCGCAGCGCCTCGGCGACGGGTTCGAAATAGGTCTCGGTCTTGCCCGATCCGGTCACCCCGTCGAGCAGGAAGGGGGCAAACTCCGCCTTGCGCACCGCGTTGGAAAAGATGTCCGCCGCCTCGCGCTGCTGCGCGCTTAGCGCGATCTCGACGAAATCGGGCCGCGCGGGCGGATAGGGGCGGTCGCAATCGACCTCCACAGGTTCGAGTGCGCCGTGATTGACCAGCCCGCGCAGCACGCCTTCGGAAACCCCGGCGATCCCTGCCAGTTCGCGGATCGTCGCCTGCTCGCCTTCCAGCGCGCCCAATGCCGCCTCGCGCTGCGGCGTCATGCGCTCGGGCATGCCGCCGGTCAGGCGGTATTCGGTCATTGTCGCGGGCCCCTTGAGCGCGCCGCCCGATGACAGCGCCATCCGCGCCACGCTGGCGAGCGAGGCGACGTAATAGTCCGCGGTCCATTCGATCAACCGTCTGAGCGCGGCAGAGAGTGGCGGCACGGGCAGCACGCCGCGCAGCGGGCGCAGCTTTTCGGCCGGAACCTCGGTTCCGGCAAGCCGTTCAGCTTCCCAGACAATTCCGATCACTGTGCGCGGGCCCAGCGGGCATTCGACCACGGCGCCGGGCCCGACCACCATGCCCTCGGGCACCTTGTAGTCGAGCGGGCCGAGAGCGGCATTGAGGACGAGGCAGCGCACGCGGTTCATGGCCCGGCCATATGGGCGGGGGCAGGCGCGTGAAACAAGGGCAGGATGCAATGAGGACCAGCGATATGACCGATATTCTCGTCAAACCCACCGGACGGCGCGGCTTCCTCGGCGGGGCCATGGCCGGGGGCGGCCTGCTGCTGCTGCCCGCCTGTACGACGATACCCGGTTTCGGGATGGTCGATGCGGTCCAGCGGATCCTGTTCCTGTCGAGCGAACGCGCCTTTGCGCGGATGCTCGAAGGCGGCGGCTTCTGGGATGAACAGGTCGCGCAGGTCGGCTTCGGCGAGCTGCTGGGCGCGCGCGGCGACGTGGTGTCGCGCATCCTCACCTCCGCCTTGTTCAAGAGCCGGCTCGAAAACGCTTTCGGCGATATCGCCTATGAAGGCGCGCAGCGCGCGGCACCGCTGGTGACCGATGCGGTGCGCACCATCGGCATCCAGAACGCAATCGACCTCGTGCGCGGCGGCCCCACCGCGGCGACCAGTTTCCTGCGCGATTCGATGGGCCGCAGCCTGGTCGAGGCGATGGTGCCCGAACTGGGCGACGCGCTGCGCGTGGCGCAGGACCCGCTGGTGGCAGAGCTGGTGCAGGGTCTCGCCGGGGTCGATCTGGCGGGCGCGGTTACGCGCTTCGCAGGCACTATCGACACCACCATCTGGCGCGAGATCGGGACCGAGGAAGCGGCGATCCGCCGCGACCCGCAGGCCACGCGCGACCCGCTGATCATCGGCGTGTTCGGCGCGGGCGCGCAGTACTAGCCGCCGGCCATATCGGGCGCTAAGGCTCTGCGGGAATCGCAATTCCCCCGGAGCCTTCGCGCATGAAATTCTTCGTCGACACCGCCGATATCGCCGACATCAGGGAAATGGCCGACACCGGCCTGCTCGACGGCGTCACCACCAATCCGTCGCTGATCGCCAAATCGGGCCGCGACTTCATGGAAGTGACGAAGGAAATCTGCGATATCGTGGATGGCCCGGTCAGCGCCGAAGTCGTCGCGCTCGATCACGACACGATGATGAAAGAGGCCGAAACGCTGCGCAAAATTGCGGACAATGTCTGCATCAAGGTGCCGCTGACGATCGACGGGCTCAAGACCTGCAAGAAGCTGACCGGCGATGGCACGATGGTGAATGTGACGCTGTGCTTCTCCGCCAACCAGGCGCTGCTGGCGGCCAAGGCGGGCGCGACCTTCGTTTCGCCCTTCGTCGGGCGGCATGACGACAACGGTTTCGACGGCATGGCGCTGATCCGCGATATCCGCCTGATCTACGACAACTATCCCAATTTCTCGACCGAGATCCTCGTCGCCTCGATCCGCAATCCGGTGCATGTGCTCGAAAGCGCGCGCATCGGTGCCGATGTCGCGACCATGCCCGCGGCGGTGATCAAGGGCCTGTTCAAGCATGTCCTGACCGAAAAGGGCATCGAAGGCTTCCTCAAGGACTGGGACAAGACGGGCCAGTCGATCCCCACCGCATAAGTGAGCGAACAGACTCCTCTCGACCGCTTCAAGCAGGCGCTGACCGGCGCCAGCCGCGCGCTTGCGCATGAAGCGGAAGTCGAGGTGGCGTGGAGTGCGGATGCGCCGACCCAGTCGGGTAAGAACTTCCGCGTCCCCCTGCCCGGCCGCAATCTTCCCCGCGAGCAGGCGATCGAAGCGCGCGGCTTCGCCGACAGTTTCGCGCTGCGGCTGCGGCATCACAGCGAAGCGCTGCACGGCAAGGGCGCGCCGCCCGAACCGATCGCGCGCGCCTGTTACGACGCGATCGAACAGGTCCGCTACGAAGCGATCGGCTCCACGCGCTATGCGGGCATTCGCGGCAATCTCGACGCGGCGGTCGAGATGCGCACCGCGTCCGATCCGATCGTACGCGCCGAGGCGGCGGGCGATGTCCCGCTGCCCACCGCGCTGTCGCTGATGCTGCGCGAGGTGCTGACCGGCGAAGCGGTGCCCGAACGCGCCCGCGCGGGGGTTGATCTGGTGCGCGAGGATATCCTTGCCAAGATCGGCACCGACATGGACGGGCTGGCCGATGTGCTCGACGACCAGCGCGCCTTCCAGAACCTGACGCTCGACATCCTGCGCGATCTCGACCTGACGCTGCCCGAGACCCCCGAACCGACCGATGCCGAGGATGGCGAGGACGAGGAGGGCGAGAACCCCGAGGACCAGGACGAAACCGACGAGGAAGACGAGGGCGGGGCCGAACCCGATGCCGCCGATGCCCGTTCGGAAGTCACCGACGGCGAGGCCGAGGGCGACGCCGACCAGGACGTCGAGGGCGAACAGGAAATGTCCGATGGCGATCCGTCGGACGATGGCGAGGAAGGCATGCAGCCCGTCCGCCCCAATCGCCCGTGGACCGACTTTCCCGAAGGCTTCGACTACAAGGCCTATACCCAGAAATTCGACGAGGAGATCGAAGCCGCCGAGCTGTGCGACAATGAAGAGCTCGACCGGCTTCGCACCTATCTCGACAGCCAGCTGGCGGGCCTGCAGGGCGTGGTCACGCGGCTGGCCAACCGGCTGCAGCGTCGGCTCATGGCGCAGCAGAACCGCAGCTGGGACTTCGACCAGGAAGAAGGCATGCTCGATGCCGCACGGCTGACCCGCGTGGTGGTCAGCCCCGGCCATGCGCTCAGCTACAAGATCGAACGCGATACCGAGTTCAAGGACACGGTCGTCACGCTGCTGATCGACAATTCGGGCAGCATGCGCGGGCGGCCGATCTCGATCGCCGCGATTAGCGCCGATATCCTCGCGCGCACGCTCGAACGCTGCGGCGTGAAGACCGAGATCCTCGGTTTCACCACCCGCGCGTGGAAGGGCGGGCAGAGCCGCGAGATGTGGCTCTCCGACGGGCGCCCCGCGAACCCCGGACGCCTCAACGATCTGCGTCACATCCTCTACAAGAAGGCCGACGAACCGTGGCGCCGCGCGCGCCGCAATCTCGGCCTGATGATGCGCGAAGGCCTGCTCAAGGAAAACATCGACGGCGAGGCGCTGATGTGGGCGCACGACCGCCTGCTGCGCCGCCCCGAAGACCGCCGCATCCTGATGGTGATCTCCGACGGCGCGCCGGTCGACGACAGCTCGCTGTCGGTCAACCCGGCAGGCTTCCTCGAAAGCCATTTGCGCAAGGTGATCGACTGGATCGAGAACCAGTCACCCGTCCAGCTCGCCGCGATCGGCATCGGCCACGACGTCACGCGCTATTACAAGCGTTCGGTGACGATCATGGATGTCGAGCAGCTCGGTGGAACGATCATCGAGCAATTGGCCGATCTGTTCGAGATCGAGAAATAGGCCGCGCCTGTGCGCGCGGGGGCGACGGGCCGAGGGGCGGGGTCAGAAGCCGCAAATTGGGGCGCCTGCTTGCAGGCGAGGAGGAGAGACAAGCTACAATGAACGTTACCGAAGCCGTCCAGACGCGCCGCTCCGTGCGTGCTTTCACCGATCAGCCTGTCGAGCGCGAAACGCTCGCCCGCATCCTCGAGAAGGCGCAGCGCAGCCCATCGGGCGGCAATACGCAGCCGTGGCACGGGATCGTCCTGACGGGCGAGCCGATGCAGGCGCTGTTCGACCGCGTCGCGCAGGATTTGCCCAAGGGGCGCGCGGCGTTTGCACCCGAATACAATGTCTATCCGCCCGAACTCGACGGAGCCTACGAACAGCGCCGCCGCGGGGTGGGCGAGGACATGTACGGCGCGCTCGCAATCTCCCGCGAGGAGAAAGGCAAGCGGCTGATGTGGTTCGCCAACAATTTCCGCGCGTTCGGGGCGCCGGTGCTGATGCTGGTCCATACGCCCAAATACATGGGCCCGCCGCAGTGGAGCGATATCGGCATGTGGCTGCAGACACTGGGCCTGCTCGCGCGCGAGGAAGGGCTCGACACCTGCTTCCAGGAAGCCTGGGCGGTCTATGCGCCGCAGATCCGCGAAATGGTCGATATCCCCGAGGATCACACCTTCTTCTGCGGCGTCGCCATCGGCTACCGCGACGGGAAAGCCGCGGTGAACAATTTCGCCGTGAAGCGCGCCGGGATCGAGGAAAGCGTGCGCTGGGAAGGGTGGTAGCTCCCTGCCCAGCAGTCATTGCGAGCCGCAAGGCGAAGCAATCCATCACCCGACACTAGCGAAATACACCAGGTCGGAAGATGGATTGCCACGTCGCCTCCGGCTCCTCGCATTGACTGCTTGTTGACCGCCCCCCGCCTCCGCGCCATTGCGCTTCGCATGACCCAAACGCCGCTCAAGCTGTTCAACTCGCTCACCCGCGAGTTGGAGGAATTCACCCCCGTCCACGAGGGCGAAGCGCGCGTCTATTCCTGCGGGCCGACGGTCTACAACTACCCCCATATCGGCAACATGCGCGCCTATGTCTTCGCTGATGTGCTCGGCCGCACGCTGAGCTGGAAGGGCTACGATCTCACCCACATCATCAACATCACCGATGTCGGCCATCTGACCGACGATGGCGATGCGGGCGAGGACAAGATGGAGAAGATGGCTGCCGCCAAGGCGCAGTCGATCTGGGACATCGCGAAGCACTATACCGAGGCCTTCTGGGCCGATGTGAAAGCGCTCAACATCCGCGAGCCGGCCAAGTGGTCGGTGGCGACCGATTACATCGATGAGATGATCGACTTCGCTAAAGGCATCGCCGACCAGCACTGCTACGAACTCGACAGCGGGCTCTATTTCGACGTCTCAACCGTGGCGGATTACGGCCGCCTCGCGCGTGCGGTGACCGAGGAAGGCGAGGGCCGGATCGAGACCGTCGCGGGCAAGCGCAATGCCGCCGATTTCGCGATCTGGCGCAAGACCCCGGCGGGCGAAACGCGGCAGATGGAATGGGATTCCCCGTGGGGTAAAGGCGCGCCCGGCTGGCATCTCGAATGCTCGGTCATGGGCGAGAAGCTGCTCGGCTTCCCCTTCGACATCCACACCGGCGGGATCGACCACCGCGAGATCCACCATCCCAATGAAATCGCGCAGAACCAGGCCTTCTGCGGCTGCGGAGGATTGTCGGAAGCGACCCATTCGGGCGCGAAGATCTGGATGCACAACAACTTCCTCGTCGAGCGCAGCGGCAAGATGAGCAAGTCGTCGGGCGAATTTCTCCGGCTGCAATTGTTGATGGACAGGGGCTACCACCCGCTCGCCTACCGGATGATGTGCCTGCAGGCGCATTACCGCAGCGAGCTGGAGTTTTCGTGGGAGGGCCTCGGCGCCGCGCTGACGCGGTTGAAGCGGATCGTGATGGCGATCGGACCACTGAAGGATGCCGCCTCGGGCACTCCCGACCATCCCAAGTTCGCCCCGATGCGCGAAAAATTCGCCGCCGCCTTGGCCGATGATCTCAACACGCCGATCGCGCTGGTTGCGCTGGAAGAGGCGCTCGCGGTCAAGACGGTCGATGCCAGAATCAAGCGCGCGGTCATCGCGGAAATGGACGCGGTGCTCGGGCTGGGTCTGTTCGACCTGTCCCGCGCCGACTTGCGGCTGCGGCCGGAGGGCGCGACCATCACCGAAGAGGAAATCGAGGCCGAACTGATCCGCCGCAAGCAGGCGCGCATGGCGAAGGATTTCGCCACTTCGGATGCGATCCGTGAAAGCCTTGGGGAAAAGGGTGTCGAGGTAATGGACGGCGACCCGCTGGGTTGGGATTGGAAGCTCTGACGATGGCCGACGCGCAGACCCTTCTCTGGCAACATCTCAAGGACGCGCCCCAGGGCCTTTCCTTCGTGCGCGATCACGATGCCGAAGGCTTCACCCTGCCGTTCTATTGCGCCGATGCGCATCTGGCGATCGAGGTCGATGATGATCCGTTCCGTCACAGGGAAGACGGGGCGCGCGAACGCTGGCAGGAACGCCACCGCGTCGACATCATGCAGGTTCCACCCAGCCATGTGCAGCGCAATGCCAGCGAAGTGGCCGAGGCGATCCTCGACATCGCCGCGCGGCGCAAGGAACGGTTTGCGAAATAATCCCTGAACGGCAATGGAGGTTTCGAGGGAGAAATCGATGACCAAAGCCGTCCTGTCCGCCATGATCCGCCCGCTGGTCGAACCGCGCCTGCCCGAATGGGTCGAGCCACTGTGGTTTGCCAGCAAGGAACAGGCGCTCGAATTCGCACCGCAGGCGGAAATCGGCTGGTTCGACCTCAACGAGAAGGAGCCGATGGTCGAGATCGCCACCGCTGCCACGCAGCTCAAGTGGATGAACTCGATCTATGCCGGGCTCGATTTCATGCCGCTCGACCTGCTCGCCGAACGCGGCGTGGTGGTCACCAATGGCGTCGGCATCAATGCGATCACCATCGCCGAATATGTTGTCATGCTGATGCTCGCGCATGCCAAGGGCTACCGCGAAGTGGTGCGCGCGCAGGACCGCCACGAATGGCTGCTCGACAGCCCGGGCAAGCGCGAGCTGGCGGGCGAGCGCGTGCTGTTGCTGGGCATGGGCGCGATCGGATCGCTCATCAAGACGCGGCTCGAAGCCTTCGACATGAAGGTCGTGCCCGTGCGCCGCTCGGGCGCCGATGGCGCGCTCAAGCCGGGCGAATGGCGCGGGCGGCTGGGCGAATTCGACTGGGTGGTGCTGGCGGTCCCCTCGACCCCCGAAACGCGCAATATGATCGGCGCGGTGGAACTGGCCGCGATGCGGCCCAACGGCGTCCTGGTGAACATCGCGCGCGGGGATGTGGTCGACCAGCCGGCACTGGTCGAAGCGCTTCGGGACAACAAGATCGAGGGCGCGCTGCTCGACGTCACCGATCCCGAACCGCTGCCCGAGGATCATCCGCTATGGGGCCTCGACAATGCGCAGGTCACCATGCACCTGTCGGGCCGCGCGCAGACCAAGATGTTCCAGCGCAGCGCGGATCGTTTTATCGAAAACCTCGCCCGCTGGCACCGCGGCGAAGCGGTGCAGCCGCAGCTCGATCTCGATCTGGGCTATTGACGGAACGCACTGGCCGCCCGGGCGGTTTAAGGGGCAGACCCACCCCCGGTCCCTCCCGCCCGCGGGAGGGTGGAGACGCCGATGCCCACGCTGAAGGATACCTACCCGCTCTATCTCAACAACAAGGCCGCGCAGCCGAACACCGATCTGGCGGTAACCGACAAGTTCACCGGCGAAGTGGCTTTTCGCACCGCGCTCGCCAGCCCCGAGATCATCGACGAGGCGATTGCCGGGACAGTGCGCGCGGCCGAACCGATGGCGCGGCTTGCCAGCTATGAACGCCAGGCGGTGCTGCAGCACTGCGTCGACCGCTTCACCGAACGCTTCGACGAGCTCGCCTATGCGCTGTGCATCGAAGCGGGCAAGCCGATCAAGGATTCAGAGGGCGAGGTCACCCGCCTGATCGACACCTTCCGCATCGCCGCGGAAGAATCGGTGCGCATGGTTGGCGAGGTCATGCCGCTGGATATCTCCGCGCGCGCCAGGGGCTACCAGTCGATCTGGAAACGCTACCCGATCGGGCCGTGCAGCTTCATCTCGCCGTTCAACTTCCCGCTCAACCTCGCCGCGCACAAGATCGCGCCCGCGATCGCGGTGGGCTGTCCCTTCGTGATGAAGCCCGCCAGCAAGACCCCGCTCGGCGCGATCATCATGGGCGAAGTGCTCGCCGAAACCGACCTGCCCGAAGGCGCGTTCTCGATCCTGCCCGCCAGCCGCGACGGGGCCGACCTGTTCACCGTCGACGAACGGCTCAAGCTGCTCAGCTTTACCGGTTCGCCCGCCGTCGGCTGGGATCTCAAGGCGCGCTGCGGCAAGAAGAAGGTCGTGCTCGAACTGGGCGGCAATGCGGCGGTGGTGGTCGACCACGACGCCGATCTCGACGATGCGCTCGACCGGATCATTTTCGGCGCCTTCTACCAGAGCGGGCAAAGCTGCATCGGCGTACAGCGGATCATCGTGCACGAAGATGTTTACGATCGCTTCAGGGACATGCTGGTCGCCAAGACCAAGACGCTGGTTGCGGGTGATCCCAAGGACCACGACACTTTCATTGGCCCGATGATCTCGGAAGGCGAGGCCAAGCGCCTCAAGGGCTGGATCGACGAGGCGGTCGAAGGCGGCGCGACGCTGCTCACCGGCGGCGGCTGCAAGGGCAATATGCTCGAGGCAACATTGCTCGAGGGCGTGGACAAGAACGCCAAGGCACTCAACGAGGAAGCCTTCGGCCCGCTCGCCATCCTGCAGAAGTTCAGTAGCTTCGACGAGGCGCTGGCCGAAGTGAACCGCTCCACCTTCGGGCTGCAGGCGGGCATTTTCACCCGCGACCTGTTCAAGATGTTCGACGCCTGGGACCGGCTCGAGGTTGGCGGCGTGGTCATCAACGACGTCCCCAGCTACCGCGTCGACAACATGCCCTATGGCGGCGTGAAGGACAGCGGTTTGGGCCGCGAAGGCATCAAGTTCGCGATGGAGGACATGACCGAGATCCGGAACCTGGTGATCCGGCGCGGGTGATCAGGAGCGGGGAAGGGCAGGTTTCGGCTTTCGCCTGAAAGCGGTCGTTCGGCTGACGACCCCATTGCGGACATAGAGCTGCTGTGAGCATAACTGAAAACATGCGCAATTCCCTCACGATTTGGCTCGTGGTTGCATCTCTATCGGTCTCCTTGGGAGCGTGCTTCTCTGAGCCAGACATTAGAAGACACTTGGGAACTGGTAGCGACGGTTCTCCGAGACCCATGGCTGACGATGAGAGTTTGTTCCTTGAGGTGCGAGCAGACCATTACATGCGAGGTGAAGAAGTCGGCGAACTCGAATCAAGCAATGTGTTTGTTGAAATCGCACCCGATCGCATGATCTATTCGAAAAGATATCGGGTTTTTGGGTCTGGTGAAATCGTGCCGGAGATCGAGTTTGAAGTTCTGGACAGCAAGCGCCTTTCTGATGATGAGTATCGTAGCTTCAGGCAGCGGCTATCTGCATATCTTCCAGCTTCAGATTCCGAGCAAGACGTAGCAATCACTCCTAAGAATTGTGCCATCGACTTAGGTTCAGTTTCGTCAGCGATATTTTCGGTTGGCAGGAAATTTGAGGAAGCCAACAGTCGCTTTGTTTTCCCAAGCAACTGTGGAAGCTCAAGTGGAGCTGCTGTCAGAAGGGATCTGAATGCCATCCTCGAAAGCCTGCCACCTCTGAAGGGGCTTGAAGGCTACATAATGACCTGAGGGCTCCACGTCCGCTTTCCACCCTAATCCCAGCCGCTCCCGTGATACGCGTCGTGCGACAAAAACTGACATTCGAGAGTTCAGTCAACTCTCCTCCAGCAGCAGCAATTCGCACTGCACCACCAGCCGCGGTTCGGGAAGCAGACGGTGTTCGACTTCCACTACGCCCGCATCGGCGACCAGCTGACCAGGGATGGCGAATTCGTGTTCGGGCAGGGCGGCGACGAACTCTTCGCCGGCCTCCACAGCTTCCTCGCCTGCGAATAGGATCGTGAGGCTGTGCCGCGTGCCCGCAAAGGTGATGCTCGCCCACCCCTTCTCGGTATGCATCAGCACCTCACCATGGTGCGCGTGCAGCTCGGCCAGTGCGGCGCGCAGGCGGTCGGCGGCGGTACGGCGTGCGCGCGGCGGACGAGGCGGGGCTGTTTCATCCGACATGCGCGGTCTCCCGCGTGGTTGCGACATCGCGCGCCGCCTCGAAGCCGGCCATGAAACCGCGGATGCGCTGTTCGGTGCGGTCGCGCGGCTCGCGGCCCATACGCAGGTCGAGCACGAAGCGCGGATCATGCGCGGCGAGGCGACCGAACTTGGTGGCCGCCATCTCATGCTGGCGAAGGAATTTCTCGACGGATCGGATCAGCATCGCGGGCTCCCCAATAGGCTGGTCAGACAGGCGAATCGCTCGCCGTGTTCCTGATTTGTTCCAGCCGAAATCCTACTTGTCTAGGAAAAATCCTATGCTATAGGAATTTTCTCGCATGCTCCGTCCTGCGCGACGCGGGTCGGATGACGGCGGACTGGAGGACACGGTCTGATGAGTGACGGAATGACGCCGGACCGCGCGAAGCTGGTCGAACTGGCCGAGGCCGGACGCACGAGCCTCGCCTCGCTTTCGGCCATGCTCGGCCGCAATCCCAGCTATCTGCAGCAATTCGTGCGCAAGGGTTCGCCGCGCAAGCTGGAAGAAGCGGACCGGCGGCGGCTGGCCGAGTTCTTCGGCGTGTCCGAGGTCGCGCTCGGGGCCGATCCCGACCATGTGCGCGCCGCCGCCCCGGACGAGTTCATCACCGTGCCCCGCCTCCCGCTCGATGCCTCGGCGGGGCCGGGCGCGTTTTCGGCAGAGGAAATTTCCTTCGACAGCTTCCGCTTCAGCCGCCGCTGGCTGCGCGAAATGGGGCTGGAGGGCGCCGATCTCACCGCGATCCGGGTGGAGGGCGACAGCATGGAACCCACGCTGCGTAGCGGCGACGAGATTTTCGTCGACCGCAACAAGCGTTCGGGCGAGGGTATCCACGTCGTGCGCATCGGCGATGCGCTGCACGTCAAACAGGTCCAGGCCAGCGCGCCGGGACGCATTGCGCTGATCAGCGCCAACGACAGCTATGCGCCGATCGACCTCGCGCGCGAAGAGGTCGAGGTGATCGGCCGGGTTGTCTGGAAAGGGGGGCGGGTGTGACCCGCCGCCCGATCACGAAGGGCGCTTGACGTAATCGTCCGAGCGCAGCGTCAGCATGTAGTCGGCAACCAGTTCGATATCCTCTTCGACCAGGTCGACATCCATCTGCATCGGGTAATTGTGCGCATCCGACAGGAAGGTCACCAGCGTCGCGCGCGTCAGGCCCGGGCTGTTGGCGATGTCGGCAAAGCCGGGGGCCTGCGGGTCGAGCGACACCGTATCGCTCGTCACGGCATGGCATTCCCCGCACACGCCGGTAACGAAGTCGGGCGCGGGCGCTGCGGCGCTGGCCACGGCGCCGCCCGGCGGGGCGGGGCGATCGGGATAGGTCTGGCATGCTGCCAGCACCGCGCAGCCCGCCGCGATGGTTGCGATATGCTTCATGAATCTGCTCCTCGACCGCGGTGTTAGCACTTTGCCGCAGATGCGGCTTGTTTTCGATCAAGAAGCCGACCATTTTTGCGGATATATGGAAACCGATACCCAAAAGCCCGCCACTCCGCCCATGAAAGCCGGTATTGTCCCGGTCACGCCGCTGCAGCAGAACTGCTCGCTGATCTGGTGCACCGCGACCAACAAGGGCGCGCTGGTCGATCCCGGCGGCGATCTCGACAAACTCAAGGCGGCGGTCGCCAAGTCGGGCGTGGAACTGGAGAAGATCCTCATCACGCATGGCCATATGGACCATTGCGGCGAGGCAGGCGTGCTGGCGAAGGAATTGGGCCTGCCGATCGAGGGCCCGCACGAGGCGGACCGTTTCTGGATCAGCCGGCTCGAGGAAGACGGCGCCAAATACGGCATGAACGCCGAAGTGTTCGAACCCGATCGCTGGCTGGTCGATGGCGACACGGTCACCGTGGGCGAACTGACGCTCGAGGTGATCCATTGCCCCGGCCATACGCCGGGCCATGTCGTGTTCTTCAACCGGCCGAGCAAGTTTGCCATCGTCGGCGACGTCTTGTTCCAGGGCAGCATCGGGCGCACTGATTTCCCGATGGGCAACCACCAGGACCTGATCGACGCGATCACGCAGAAACTGTGGCCGCTCGGCAATGACGTGACCTTCATTCCCGGTCACGGGCCGACCAGCACCTTCGGCCAGGAACGCCAGACCAACGCCTTCGTGAGCGATTACGCGTTGAGTTGATACTTGTGGGGTGCGCTATCGACCTCCGTCGATAGCTTGCGCAAGGTCGGGACGGATGTCCCGACCTTGCGCCGCAAAATTTCCTTCTCTTACATCACGCCAAGCGTGATCAGCACCGCAACCACCGCGAGGCCGAGCAGCGTCAGCATCGTCACCAGCGTGCCGATCATGCGCGGCTTGGTCGCGCCTTCGCCGTCCATGCCGAAGCCGTGCGCCACGCGGCCAAGCATGTAGATCGCCGCCACCCAGGCCAGCCAGGGATCGCCCTTGCCGGTCAGTTCGATCGCCGCAATCAGCACCAGGACGAACGGTGTGTTCTCAACGAAATTGAGCTGCGCGCGCATCCGCCGCGTCAGGGGACCGCCCGCATCGTCGCCGTGGATGGTCTTGGTCGCGCCGCGCATCTGCCCGACTCGGATCGCAAGCCACAGGTTGATGATCGCCGCTGCAGCCGCCGCGGTCAGTGTAACCGGCAGGATAATGCCCATATTTCTCTCCCTCGCGTTCCCCGTGAACGCTACCCGCCTGCGTGCTAGGGCGAAGCCCGCCGCCGTGCAATCCCGCCGCGGCATGCGGAATCGGGTTGCATCGCCTGCAAATTTGGCTATTACGCGCGCCTTCACCGTCACGGTCGGGATTTTCGGGTTCACGCGCTCTTGCAGCGTGCCGGACCATCCCCTAGGGCGGCCACCGAAATTGATTGTAATTGTTTGAGGAACAGGTGCCGCCATGGCCGTCCCCAAGAGGAAAGTATCGCCCCACCGTCGCGGCAACCGCCGCTCGCATGATTCGCTCAAGGTCGAAGCTCATCACGAGTGCTCGAACTGCGGCGAACTCAAGCGGCCGCACAATCTGTGCCCGCACTGCGGATATTACAACGGCCGCGAAATCATCGCCGTCGGTCTGTAAGACCGTCAGCCAAGCCGGAGACAGCGCATGAGCCTGCCGCGTATCGCCGTCGATGCGATGGGCGGTGATGAAGGTGTGCGCGTCATGGTGGAAGGCGCCGCGCTTGCGCGTCGCCGCCACGACAAGTTCCAGTTCCTGCTGGTTGGCGACGAAACACGCATCAAGGCCGCACTCGACACGCACCCCGGCATGGCCGGGGCGTCCGAGATCCTGCATTGCACCGACGTGGTCGGCGGCGACGAGCTGCCGAGCCGCGCCTTGCGCCGCGCCAAGACCACCAGCATGGGCCTTGCGGTCAATGCGGTGAAGCAGGGCGATGCCGGCGCCGCGGTGTCGGGCGGCAACACCGGCGCGCTGATGGCGATGAGCAAGCTCGCGCTGCGCACCATGCCCGGGCTTGACCGGCCGGCGCTGGCCGCGCTGCTGCCGACGCTGACCGACGACGATGTCGTCATGCTCGACCTGGGCGCCAATCGTGAATGCGACGCGCGCAACCTCATCCAGTTCGCCATCATGGGCGCGGCCTATTCGCGCATCGTGACCGGTCGCGAACGCCCGCGCACGCGGCTGCTCAACATCGGGACCGAGGAAACCAAGGGCACCGAAGATATCCAGGCCGCCGCCGAGGCGCTGCGCGCCGCCACCGGGCTGGCGATGGATTTCGAAGGCTATGTCGAAGCCGACAAGATCAACCGCGGCGAATGCGACGTGGTGGTCTGTGACGGGTTCTCGGGCAATATTGCACTGAAGGCGATCGAAGGCGCGGCGCGCTTCGTCACCGACCTGCTGCGCAATGCCTTCACCAGCTCGCTGCGCTCGAAGATCGGCTTCCTCGTCTCGCGTCCCGCGACCGACCTGCTGCGCCACCATCTCGACCCCAACAACCACAATGGCGCGGTCTTCCTCGGCCTCAACGGCGTGGTGGTGAAAAGCCACGGCAGCGCCAATGCCAAGGGCGTGGCCAATGCGGTGGAAGTCGCCGCGCGGCTGCTGGAGGACGACATCACCAACCGCATCAAACGCGATCTGGGCGAAATCGAAGCGGCGGGCGTTACCGCGAAATGATCCGTTCGGTGATCACCGGCACGGGTTCGGCATTGCCCGCCAAATGCGTCACCAATGCCGATCTCGCCGCCAGGGTGGACACCAGCGACGAATGGATCGTCGAGCGGACCGGCATCCGCCAGCGCTATATCGCGGGGGATAGCGAGACGACCTCCACTCTCGCCACCGCGGCAGCGCGCAACGCGCTCGAAGCGGCAGGCGTCGATGCGCAGGAAATCGGCTTGATCGTCCTCGCTACCGCCACTCCCGACCATACCTTCCCCGCCACCGCCACGCAGGTGCAGGCGGCGCTGGGGTGCGGCGGCGGGGTGGCCTTCGACGTGCAGGCCGTGTGCTCGGGCTTTCTCTATGCGCTGGCCACTGCCGATTCGCTGCTGCGGACCGGGATGGCGACAAAGGCGCTGGTGATCGGTTCGGAAACCTTCAGCCGCATTCTCGACTGGGACGATCGCACCACCTGCGTATTGTTCGGCGATGGCGCGGGGGCGGTCGTGCTCGAGGCGCAGGACGTCGCCGCGGACGGCCCCGGCATCCTTGCCAGCCGCCTGCATGCCGATGGGCAGCACAAGGACATGCTCTATGTCGATGGCGGGCCTTCGACCACGGGCACGGTCGGCAAATTGCGCATGAAGGGCCGCGAGGTGTTCCGCCACGCGGTCGTCAATCTCGCCAGCGTGCTCAAGGAAGTGCTCGAGGAATCGGGCACCAGAGCCGCCGATATCGACTGGGTGGTGCCGCACCAGGCCAATGCCCGCATCCTCGATGCCACCGCGCGCAAGCTCGACCTGCCGGCCGAAAAGGTCGTGGTGACGGTCGACCGGCACGCCAACACCTCGGCGGCCTCGGTCCCGCTCGCGCTCGATACCGCGATGCGCGATGGCCGGATCAAGCCCGGCGATCTGGTGATGTTCGAGGCGATGGGCGGCGGCTTCACCTGGGGCGCCTCGCTCGCGCGGATGTAAGGGCAGCCCCGTAGCCGCGGGAACCCGTTTGCCAGCGCGCTGCCAAACCTCTATATTGCTTGGTGAAGTTCGAGTTGGGGTCGCATTCCCGTTCAGGGTCGTTTCTGGGGGAAGGATAGAATGGATATGATGCGCTCCGTAGGCACGCTTACCCGGGCCGATCTGGCCGAGACGATCAACCGCAAGATGGGGCTGTCGCGCGCCGAGTCGCTCGACATGGTCGAAGCGATCCTCGGCAAGATGTGCGATGCGCTGGCCGATGGCGAGAACGTAAAGATTTCGGGCTTCGGCAGCTTCGTGCTGCGCGACAAGAAGGAACGCATCGGCCGCAACCCCAAGACCGGGGTCGAAGTGCCGATCACGCCCCGCCGGGTGATGACCTTCCGCGCCAGTCAGCTGCTCAAGGAGCGGATTGCAAACGGCTGAGGCCGGGACAAGGGTGCGCGATGGCTGAATTCGACGACGGCAAGGAAGAGGGCGCGCTGCGCACCATCGGCGAAGTTGCCCGCGCGACCGGGATCAAGGCGCATGTGCTGCGTTACTGGGAACAGCAGTTCCCCATGCTCAAGCCGCTCACCCGCAGCGGCGGCCGGCGGTACTACCGCCCCGAAGACGTGGCGCTGGTCGAACGCATCGACGCGCTGGTCAATCGCCAGGGCTACACGCTGAAAGGCGCCAAGGCGGCGCTCAAGGGCGCTCCCGATCCGCAGGCAGCCGCGCAGGCTGCCGATCCGCGCACCGCTCCGGTCGATGGCGACCTGGTCGCGCGCCTCAAGTCCATCCGCGCCGACCTCGCGGCTGCGCTGGCAGCCTGAACCCGGCTCAGTCGCTGGGGATCAGCGTCAGTTCGGTCTGGCGCCCATCGAGGAAGCGCACCGTCTCGCCATCGAAGAACGCGTCTTCCTCCGAACGGAAATCGACCACCTGTCCGCCCCATTCGGGCACCGCGTTGTAGGACGTCAGTTCGATCGACCACGCGGTGTCGGGCTGGAGGATGTATTCCCCGCGCGGATCGCCATGCTGATTGTCCCAGAACCCGATCGGCGTACCCGCGCCATGGCCGTGCAGCCCGATGGGGTGCGAATAGATCGACGGATCCAGCCCCTCGGCAATCGCTCGGCTGCGTGCGCGGGCCAGGATTGCATTGCCGGTCAGGCCAACCTCGAAGCTGTCCAACAGCGCATCCTGCACCCGGTTGGTCGCAGCCAGCCCCGCGCCGAGACCGGCAGGGGCCTCGGTCTCGCCCGGCTTGAGGACATAGGCGAGATGCTGCGTGTCGGTGTTGAGCCGCAGGTAGGTGATGCCGAAATCGGTCCACAGCAGGTCGCCCGGGAGGATCACCGTATCGCCGCGGAGCATCCCTTCGGCGCCCTCGCGCTGGATGCCAAAAGAGGGGTGGAACCACGGCGTCAGGCCGTGCGCGGCGAGCGTTTCGCGATACCACCACTGGACATCGGCGGCCGTGGTTTCCCCTGGCGTGATGACCGCGCGCGAGAAAGCCTGCGCGATCAGCGCATGCGCGATTCGCACGACCCCGGGGTAAAGCGCGATCTCGGCGGGTGTGCGCGTTTCGAGCCAGCGGGTCGCCAGCCGTTCGCCCGATACGATCCGCTCGCGGTACTCGGGCGCGAGCGCCTCCTTCATCATCCGGTACTGGCTCAGCGTCATCCCGTCGCCGAAGGCTGACAGATCGGACGTGTTGATCGCGATGTTCGCCGGATCGCGCTGCGCGATGATGTCCGCCACCGCCTGCCACTGGTCGGGCTGCTGCTCGGGATCCCAAGCTGCCTCGAACAGGTCGCCAAGCCCATAACGGCTGACGGTCAGCCGCTCGATTTCCTGCCCTTCGCCGGGATCGTGGAAGATCAGGATCGTCCGCCGCCGCGCATGCATGCTTTGCGCATCCAGCATCGTCGCGATGACCGGCTCCTCGAAATATTCGCGCGCCATCAGCACCCACATGGCGATGCCCTGTTCGCGCATGATTGCGGGAACGACCGTCTCCAGCCGCTGTGCCAGCACCGCGTCGATCACCTCGGCGCGCGCGCGCATGGAAAGGAGCGGCGGCATGGCGGGGGCCGCCTGTTCGGTTTCGCTCATGCCGATCTGCGTCGGCGCGGCGGACGCGGCGGCGAGCGCGGCGGGGCTGTGGGCGGCGCAGCCCAGCAGCAGGGCGGCAAGTGGCAGGCGCAGCGACATCATCGAATTCTCCCCGGTGGCAGCGCGGCTATTCGGCCGCGAGCAGTTCTTCGGCCGCGCCCAGATCGACGCTGACCAGCCGGCTGACGCCCTTCTCGATCATGGTCACACCGAAAAGCCGGTGCATCCGGCTCATCGTCACCGCATTGTGCGTCACGATCAGATAGCGGGTCTGCGTCTCGCGCGTCATCGCGTCGAGCAGATCGCAGAAGCGGTCGATATTGGCATCGTCCAGTGGCGCATCGACCTCGTCGAGTACGCAGATCGGCGCCGGATTGGTCAGGAACAGCGCGAAGATCAGCGCGGTCGCGGTCAGCGCCTGTTCGCCGCCCGACAGCAGCGTGAGCGACTGCAGCTTCTTGCCCGGCGGCTGCGCGAAGATCTCGAGGCCAGCTTCGAGCGGATCGTCGCTGTCGATCAGCGCGAGATGCGCTTCACCACCTTCGAACAGCCGCATGAACAAGCGCTTGAAGTGGTCGTTGACCTGTTCGAACGCGGCGCGCAACCGTTCGCGCCCCTCGCGGTTGAGATTGCCGATCGACCCGCGCAGCCGGCTGACCGCCTCGCGCAGTTCCTCCTGCTCGGCGGCATTGCTGCCATGCTCGCTCTCGATCCGTTCGAGCTCTTCCGCGGCCACCAGATTGACCGGACCGATCCGCTCGCGGCTGGCGGTGAGCCGGTCCATCTCCTCGCTCTCCGCCTCCGCTGCGGCAATCGCTTCCTCGTCGAATTCATAGCGCTGCGACAGCAGCGGGGGCGGGCACTGGAAACGCTCTCCCGACATGCGCGCCATCTCGATCCGGCGGCTATCCTGGTTCTCGGCGCGCTCGGCCAGGCCGGCGCGGCTTTCGCGCGCCCTGGCCAGCGCTTCATTGGCTGCGGAAAAGTCCTTGTCGGCCTGCTGCGCCTGCGCGCTGGCGGCGCTGACCGCCTGTTCGGCTTCCGAAAGCGCGCGCGTCAATCGCTCGCGGACCTGGTCGCCCTGTTCGATCTCGCGCATCAGCCCCTCGGGCTTGGCCGCGGTCACCGCGCGTTCCTGCTCTATTTCCTCGGCGCGGATTTCCATGTCGGACAGCCGCCGCGCGGCATCGCCGCTGCGCGCCTGCCAATTGGCCATGTCGCTGCGCTGCGCTGCGGCGCGCTCGCGTGCGACCGCCAGCGCCTGGTCGTGGCTGGCGAGTTCGGCGGCACGCGCCTGCAACGTCGCCCGCGCCGCCTCGTTCTTTGCGCGCGCGGCTTCGAGCGCGGCGCGCCCCGCTGCGGGATCGGGCAGCGCATCGCGCCGCGCCTGAGCGGCATCGAGTTCGGCGGCGGCCGCGGCGATCAGCTCGCCCTGTTCGTTTTCGCTGCGCGCGAGTTCCTCGAGCCGCGCGGCCAGCCGTTCGCGTGCCGCCTCGGCCTGGTCGAGCGTGCGCAGCGCCTGGCGTTCGGCATCCGCAGCGCCCGCCAGCTCGCGTTCGCGCGCGACGAGATCGCGCTGCAACTGCGCCAGTTCCTCGCCCGCGGTGTCGAGCGCGGCCTGTGCGCCCTCCGCAGCTTCGCGCAGCGCGGGCAGGCGCGCATCGAGCTCGGCAAAGCGGTTTTCCGCCTCCAGCCGCGCGGCTTCGGCCGAACCTTCGCCGCGCACCACCAGCCCGTCCCAGCGGCGCAATTGCCCGTCGGTGGTAACCAGCGCATGGCCTGGCGCGAGCGCGCGGCCATCATCCTCGTCGGCAACCTGGACCAGCGCCAGCAGCGCGCGCAATTCCTGCGGCGCGCTCTCGACATGCGCGGACAGGCTGCCATCGACGGGCGCGGGTGGTTCGGCCCCGGTCCAGTAGCGCCCCTCGGCATCGCCATCGGGCGCGCCGAGCAAGGCCTTGCCATCGCGTCCCAGCGCCGCCGCCACCGCGCGTTCATAGCCCTTGGCCGCGCGCACGCCGTCGATTGCCTGCTGGCGCCCGCTGCGCTTGGCCGCGGCGCGTTCGCGTGCATCGCGGTCGCGCTTCAGCGCTTCCCATTCGCGCTGGACGCCCGACAGTTCGGCGCGGGCCTCGGCCAGCTGCGACGATGCCGTATCGCGGGCCGCCTGCAGTTCCGCCTTGCGCGCCTGCATCGTCTCGATCGTGCCGCGCAGGTCGCCGAGGCGCGTGCCTGCTTCTTCCGCTGCCGCCCGCGCCGCGGAGACATCGGCATCGGGATCCTCGCCCGCCAGCGCGGCGCGTTGTTCGGCCATGCGCCGAGCCTCTGCCTCGACCCGGTCGAACCGCGTGCGCGCCTGCGCGATCGCAGCTTCGGCGACGCGCCATTCAGCCTCGACCCCGGCATTGTCGGCAGTCGCGCGCGCCAGCGCGAGTTCGGCGGCGCGGCTGTCGCGCTCGGCCTGTTCGCGCCCGCGTTCCAGCGCCGGGCGGCGCTCCTCGTCGGCGGCCAGCGTCTGTTCGCTTTCGGCGAGCTCGCGTTCGAGCCGCGACAGCGCCTCGGCGGCGTCCCGCGTCAAGCGGTCGGCATCGCCGCGGTCGGCCTCGAGCCGCGCCTTCTGGCGGTCGAGATCGGCTAGCCGCTGTTCGGCGGCCTCGAGCTGGCTGGTCAGCGCCGCCATGCGGTGGCCATGCGCGCTGGCATCGTCGCGGCGATCGGCCTGTTCCTCGCGCGCTTCGGCCAGCGCTTCCGCAGCGTTGCGCTGCGCCTTCTGCGCTTCGTCGGCGGCCGTCTGCGCTTCGTTCACGCGCGCTTCCGCATCGGCGGCAGCGGCCTTGGCCTGTTCGGCTGCCGCGGCGGCATCGCGCCAGCGCGCGAAGACCAGCCGGGCCTCGGCGGTCTTTATCTCGTCGGACAGTTTCCGGTAGCGCTCGGCCTGCTTCGCCTGCCGGCGGAGCGAGGCGATCTGGCTGTCGAGCCCGGCCATGATGTCCTCGAGCCGTTCGAGATTGGTCTCGGTCTGGCGCAGCTTGCTTTCCGCATCGCGGCGGCGGACGTGCAGCCCGGCGATCCCCGCGGCTTCCTCGAGCATCTGGCGGCGTTCGGTCGGCTTGGCGGCGATCACCTGCGCGATCTTGCCCTGGCTGACCAGCGCGGGGCTGTGCGCCCCGGTGGCGGCATCGGCGAAGATCAGCGCCACGTCCTTGGCGCGCACATCGCGTCCGTTGAGGCGATAGGCGCTGCCCGCGCCGCGCTCGATCCGGCGGACGACTTCCATCTCGTCGCCGTCATCGTCCGCGCCGTGCAGCACCACTTCGGCGAAATCGCGCTGCGGGCGGCTCTGCGTACCCGCGAAGATGACGTCTTCCATCCCGCCCGAGCGCATCGACTTGGGCGAGTTTTCGCCCATCACCCAGCGGATCGCCTCGAGCAGGTTGGACTTGCCGCAGCCATTGGGGCCGACGACCCCCGTCAGCCCCGGTTCGATATGCAAGGTGGCAGGTTCGACGAAGCTCTTGAAGCCGCTTAGCCGGAGCTTCGAGATCTTCATCCGCGCCTATGCCCCCCGCGTGCCGGACTTACCTGGCGCCGGCACGCTGCAGAATGGGTTCCAGTGCGCCCCAGGTGTTGGCATCGACCTTGTTGCCGTTGAGTTCGAAGGTCGGGGTGCCGGTGATGTCGAATTCGCTGCTGTAGCGCTGCGTGTAATTGGCCATGTCCTCGAGCGCGCCGACATCGGCTAGGCACTGGCGGCCCTGGTCTTCGCTGATCCCGCGCGCGGCGAAGAAATCGAGATAGCCCATCTGTTCGGCGGCGACCACGAAACGCTCTTCCATCGGGCGCTGCATCGCGGCCTCGAAGGCCGCCTGGTTGGCCTGGATCGGCTGCATGATGGTTTCGTAATTGGCCCAGACCTGGTCCGACAGCGGGATCACCGCTTCGACGGGGCCGCATTGCGTCATGCGCTGCAGCAGCAGGTCAAGCGGGCCGTGCACGGCGAACTGGCGCAATTCGAAGCTGACCACGCCGCTATCGACATATTCGAGCAGCGGTTCGCCGCCTTCCATCGAGAAGCGCGCGCAGGTGGGGCAGGTAAGCGAGCCGTATTCGACCAGCTTGAGCGGGGCGTCGGGATTGCCGACCAGCGTGCCGCCTTCTTCGGTCATCACCGCGGTGGTGCGCCATTCGCTGCCCGCGGGCGCGGGAATGGCGGCGATTGCGTCGCCTTGGATTTCGCCGCTCTGCTCGGCGCCCGATCCGCAGGCGGCAAGAGCCAGGGCGAGCGGGGCGGCAAGGGCGAAGCGCAGGGTCTTGGTCATCGGATTCCTCGTGTCTGGATGGCGAAGGCTAGGCCGGAGGGCGGGGGCAGGGGAAGCCGCCGCGCGGCGTATCCACAGGGCTTTCCCCCGAAAAGGCGGTTCATTCGCCCGCTAGAGCGCGTCGGCGAGCTGGGGTTCGAGCGCGGACCAGTCATGCGTTCCCTCGAGCAGTTCGCCGTCGAGCACGAAGCTGGGCGTGCCGGTGATGCCGTAGCGTTCGGCATCGGCGGCCGAGCGGTCGGCCAGCGCGCCGGCCTTGGCTTCGTCGGTCAGGCATTGGTCGATCTCGGCACGTTCGTAGCCGCGCGTCTCCATGATGTCGTAGAAATCGAGATCGCTGGCGATCGCCTGGAAGCGCGCCGACAGGCTGCCGAACTGCCAGCGCGACCGCTGCGCCTGCGTGGTCTTGCGCGCCTTCTCGATCCATTCGTCATAGCGATACATGATCGCTTCGTGATTGCCGCCGAACTTCTTGGGATCGCCGCAATGCGTTAGCAGTGTGGCGGTAAGGTCGATCGGGTCGCGGATCAGGTGCCGGATTTCGTAGCTGAAGCGGCCGGTCGGAACCAGCGTCAGCTTGATCGCGCCATCACCCTCGCGCGCGAAAGTGGCGCAGTGCGAGCAGGTGTAGCTCATGAATTCGACCAGCCTGGTTTTCGCTTCGGGATTGCCGAAGCGGTGCCCGCCATCGGTTTCGTCGAGCATTCCGGCCCAATTGCCGCCGGGCAGCATCGGCCGGTCCTGCGCGTTGGCGGAAAGGGACAGCGTTCCCGCGCCGGCCAGCGCCAGCGCAGCGATCATCGCGGTTTTCGTCTTCACCTGTTGTCGTTCCCATCCTCTTGCGATTCGAGGCTGCGCGCGAGCGATTCGAGCACGGTGCGCAGTTCCGGATCGCCGATATCGCGCAGACTGTCGCCCAATTCCATCGGAATGGGCTTGAGCGACGGCGGCGCCTTGGGCTTTTCCCTGTCGGGCGGCGGCTTAACCTCACCTTGCCGCAGCTTGATGCGGGCCACCGCGCGGTAGCCGAAGAAGCGGTTCACGCGGTCGATGATTTCGGGGATGACCTGCTGCACCAGCGGCGCATGTGCGGGTTTGACCACCAGGTGCATGATCCCTTCGGACTTCTCGCCGGGGGGAAAGCGGATCATCTCGGGGGTACAGGTCCGCGCATGCACGGTGCCGACGATTTCGGGCCACCGGCTGACGATCGAGCTCTGCACGAAACCGAAGCGGCGGAACGCGCTGCGACCGATCTGCGGCATCAGGTCGCTGATCGGCTTGGCGCTGCCGCCGCGCGGACGGCTGTATTGCTTCGCCGCGGGCTGCTTGCCGCCCGATTTCGCGCCGCGCGGGGGCTTTGCGCCGCCCTTGGTCTTGTCGCTTTCCATGATGGCGATGCTCATGCCATAGGCGCGCCGTGGCCGCCACCGTCTCCGAAACTTTGCTTGCCTGGTACGATCGCCATGCCCGCGACCTGCCGTGGCGCGCGCGGCCCGGCGCGGCGCCGCCCGATCCCTATCGCGTGTGGCTGTCCGAAGTGATGCTGCAGCAGACCACGGTGGCGGCGGTGAAGCCCTATTTCGCAGCCTTCACCGCGCGCTGGCCCGATGTCGAGGCGCTGGCCGCCGCGCCCGAGGATGACGTCATGGCGGCGTGGGCGGGGCTGGGCTATTACTCGCGGGCGCGCAATCTGGTGAAATGCGCGCGCGCCGTGGCGGAGCGCGGCGGGTTTCCCGCGACCGAGGCGGACTTGCGCGAATTGCCGGGGCTGGGCGCCTACACCGCCGCGGCGGTGGCGGCGATCGCCTTCGGCCAGCGCGCGGTGGTGGTCGATGCCAATGTCGAGCGGGTCGTCGCCCGGCTGTTCGCGATCGAGGACCCGCTGCCCGGCGCGCGCAAGGCGATCCGCAGCGCCGCGGACAACATCACCCCCGATCGGCGCGCGGGCGATTTCGCGCAGGCGATGATGGATCTGGGCGCGACCGTCTGCACCGCGCGCGATCCCAGGTGCCTGCTGTGCCCGCTGGCGCAGGCGTGCGCGGCGCGCGCAGCGGGCGATCCTGCACGCCTTCCGGTCAAGGCGCCGCGCAAGGCCAAGCCGCTGCGCCAAGGCCGCGCATTCTGGATCGAGCGCGACGGGGCGGTGTGGCTGGTTCGCCGCGCGGGCACGGGGATGCTGGGCGGGATGCGCGCGCTGCCCGACGACGGCTGGAGCGCACAAGGTGACGGAACGGCCGAGCCGCCGCTGGCGGGGGCGTGGGAATGTGCGGGCGTGGTGCGCCATGTCTTCACGCATGCCGCGCTCGAACTGTCGGTGCTGGTGCAGCGCGACGCGCCGCAGCCCGCGGGGCCGGGCGAATGGTGGCCGCTCGACCGGATCGAGGAGTCCGGGCTGCCAACGCTGTTCGCGAAGGCCGCGCGGCTGGTGCGCGCGTCCTAGATTAGCCCGCCGCCGATGCTCAGCCGGATTGCGGCGATCAGCAGCACGACGAGGCAGAAATTGCGTCCGCCATTGGTCGAGGACAGCTGGCCGACGACCACGCCGAGGACGATCAGCGGCAGCGCCAGCCAGTTCGCCCAGCCGAGCAGCGGGATGGTCGCGGGGATGACGATGACGAGCGAGAGCAGTCCGAGGAGGATCGAAAGGAGGTTCAGCATGTGTCGTATATGGATAGGACACTGCCCGAATGCAACCGTTTCAATTCGCAATTGACGCTCCGCCGCCGGTCCCGCAGAACCCCGTCAAAGAGCTTCCGGAGAGACGTCAATGGCCTATCGTGAATTCGACACCCCCAACCTGTCCCGCCGGGCGCTGCTGCGCGGGGGTGCCTGGCTGACCGCGGGGGCTGCGCTCGCCGGTGCGCCGCTGGGCCGGGTGGCGATGGCGCAGGCGCAGGCGGGTACCGCCAGCTGGCCCGCGGTCACCGCGCTGGCGGACAAATACGTGTCCGAACGCAAGGTCGCCAACATGGTCGCCACGCTCGGCTGGGGCCGGCAGGATCCGCTCACGATCGCCCGCGGCACGCTGGCGCTGGGCGGGGCGGCGCAGGCCGATGCCGACAGCCTGTACCGCATCTATTCGATGACCAAGCCGATCACTGGCATGGCCGCGATGATGCTGATCGACGAGGGCCGGCTCGGGCTCGACCAGCCGATCGCCGAATTGCTGCCCGCCTACGCCGACATGCAGGTGCAGAAGACCTATGACGGCTCGGTCACCGATGTGGTGCCCGCCGAACGGCCGATCACCGTCCGCCAGCTGCTCACACACACTGCGGGGCTTGGCTATGGCATCGTCCAGAAGGGCCCGATTACCGAGGCCTATGCCGAGCAGGGCCTGATCCCGGGCCAGGTCAGCCGCATGCCGATCCCCGGGCTTGGCCGTGCCAAGGCGGTCGAGGGGCTCGATGTCTTTGCCGACCGGCTGGCCGAGCTGCCGCTGGTGCTGCAGCCGGGGACCAAGTGGAGCTATTCGGTCAGCCTCGACCTGCTCGGCCGCGTGATCGAGGTCGCCTCGGGCATGGCCTTCGACGAATTCCTGCGCACGCGGATCTTCGAACCCACGGGGATGACCAGCACCTGGTTCACCGTGCCCGACAGCGAAATCGGCCGCTTCACCACCAATTACGGCATCATGAACGGCACGCCGCTGCCGGTCGACCCGGCCAAGGCCTCGATCTATCTCGACCCGCCGCCGTTCCCCTTCGGCGGGGCGGGGCTGGTCTCCAGCCCGCGCGATTACGATCGCTTCCTCCAGATGCTGCTCGGCTACGGCGTGATCGAGGGCAGGCGCGTGATGGGCGAACTCGCGGTCCGCGTGGGCACGTCCAACCTGCTGCCCGAAACCGCCACCACCGAAGGCACCTGGGTCGAAGGCCAGGGCTTTGGCGCGGGCGGCCGCGTGAGCGACGGGTCCTATGGCTGGGGCGGCGCGGCAGGCACGATCGCCTTCGTCAATTACAAGGCGGGGCTGCGTGCCAATTTGATGACGCAGTTCATGCCGTCGGACAGCTACCCCATCCACGAAGGCTTCCCCGAAGCGGTGACCGCCGATCTGGCCGCGATGCAGGGGGCCAAGGCGTAAACCGTGCTGTCGTTTACCGGGTCGCGGCTCGACCGCGCCGATCACGTCCGCGCCGACCCCGAACGGCTGGCGGGATACATGAACTGGAAGGCGCGGGTGCTCGCGCTCGACGGGCTGATCCCCGCGCTCGACGATAGCAACCGGCTGGTCTGGGGCACGCTGGCCGACGTGCCCGAAGATGCCGAGCTGTGCTTCCTCGGGCTGGACGAAGGCAAGGCCTGCTTCGCCGCGGTTCCGCCGCGCGGTGACGCTACCCCGCGCATGGCGAACCCGCAGCTGTGGTCGCTGATGGCGACGCTGCCGCCCGACGACCTGGCGCTGTACGGCGGTGCGCGCAGCCTGACCGACTGGCATGCGCGGCACCGGTTCTGCGCGCAGTGCGGCGGCGATACCAAGCTTGCCAAGGGCGGCTGGCAGCGCAATTGCACCGCCTGCGAAGCGAGCCATTTTCCGCGCACCGACCCGGTCACGATCATGCTGGTGGAACACCAAGGCCGGCTGATGCTCGGCCGCGGGCTCGGCTGGCCCGAAGGGCGCTTCTCCGCGCTGGCTGGCTTTGTCGAACCGGGCGAAAGCATCGAGGAAGCCGTCGCGCGCGAAGTGCTGGAAGAAGCCGGCGTGCGGGTGCGCGACGTGACCTATGTCGCCAGCCAGCCGTGGCCGTTCCCCAGCCAGCTGATGATCGGCTGCCACAGCCATACCGATAGCGACGAACTGACGATCGACGAGACCGAGATGGCCGAAGTCGAATTCTTCACTCGCGCGCAGGTGCAGGCGGCGATGGCGGGCGATGGGCCCTTCGTCGCCCCGCCGCCGCACGCGATCGCGCATCACCTCATGCAATGGTGGATCGAGCAATGAGCGAAACAAGAACCCTGCGGATCGATATCTGGTCCGATGTCATGTGCCCCTGGTGCCTCGTCGGCTGGGGCAGCCTGCAGAAGGGCCTCGCGCAGCTCGAGGGCGAGATCGAGGCCGATATCCGCTGGCACGCTTTCGAACTCAATCCCGACATGGCACCCGAAGGCGAGGAGCGCACCGCGCATATCGCGCGCAAGTACGGCACCACGACCGAACAGTCGAAAGCGGTGCAGGTGCGCATGCGCGAGGCCGCGGAGAATGCCGGCGTCTCGCTCGATTACGAGGGCGGCGACCCCGAACCCACGGGCATGATGTGGAACACTTTCGCGGCGCACAAGCTGCTGACCTGGGCGGGCGAGGAACATGGCCCGCAGCGCCAGACCGCGCTCAAGCTCGCGCTGTTCCGCGCGCATTTCAACCACCGCCGCGCGCTGGGCGATGACGCAGTGCTGCTCGACATCGCCGAGGAAGAGGGTTTCGACCGCGCCGCTGCGCGCGCGGCTCTGGCCAGCGAGGAGCTGGCGCACAAGGTCCGCGCGGAAGAACGCGCGGCGTGGGACCTCAACATCACCGGCGTGCCCGCCATGGTGGTGGAGAACAAGTTCATGATCCCCGGCGCGCAGCCGGCCGAAGCCTATGCCGACGCGTTGCGCCGCGTGGCGGAGAAAACCGCGGCCTGAACGCAAACGCCCCGCTGGGAAGGGCGGGGCGCTGCATTATCGGTCATGGGCGAGGAATCAGCCGCGGGAGTCCTGCATGGCGGCCAGCGTCTTGTCGCCCTTCTGTGCATCCTGCGCGGGATTGTCGGAACCCGTTTCGGGTTCGCGATTGTCGGGATCGGTCGCGCTGTTCAGCTCGCCGCGTTTGCCGACCTGGCGGTTCACTTCGCCGCCGGAGGAACCCTGCTGCGACGGGGTCGCATTCTCGGTCATCTCGGCGATCAGTTCGTTGTCGGGGTGAAGCGATTGGCGTTCGGGCATAAGTTGTTTCTCCTTTGCCCTACCAACGGACTGCCCCGCCCGGATGTTCCATTCCGCGCCGCCTCGTGCGGTCAGATCAAGCCGAGCCGTTCGAGCTTGCCCGCCAGCTTGCCCGGCAGCGCATCGCCGATATCCTCGCCGGGGGCGAGGTCGCGCGGGGGTTCGCCCTTGAGATAGCGCCAGCCCTGGTGCGCACGCTTGGGGCGCGGATGGACGCGGACGAGTTCGGGCTTGAGGTCGATCGACCAACGCCCGTCGCTGGTCTCGCTGAACCCGAGGATCTCGCTGCGTGCCACGATGCTGTGCTGGTGGATCCAGTAGAGCGACCCGCCGATGCATTCTTCCCACTTTGTCGGGCGATAGCGCGTGGTCAAATTGGGGCTGCGCCGCGCTGTGTACCAGTTCTCGATATCGCCATAGGTCTGCGCACCGAAAGCGATCTTGGTCAGGTTGAGCGGCATGGCGTGGATGTAGCGCTTCGCCCCCATATCTCAACCGCGATCCGGAGCCGGTCCTCAATCTCAATCGTGGCCCCGGACGTGATCCGGGGCTGGTGCTTCCTTTTCGCAAGGGCGCGCGGGGGCAAGGCAGCGCCGACCCCGGATCAAGTCCGGGTGGACGGGATGAAGGGCGGCAAACTCACTGCTTTCCTACACCGACCCGCCACTGGCAGGATCGGGCCATGCGCGCGTCTCTAACCCTCCAGCTCCCGCAATTCCGCGGTTTCGCAGCACAGCGACCACCCGCGGCGGTTTTCGCCCTGGACCCTGTAACAGGCGGTCCATGTGTAGGCTTGCTAGCCCACCGCGCCGCTGGCCACGGCCAGTCCGAGGAAGGCGAAGAAGCCCATCGAATCGGTGATCATCGTCACGAACACGCTGCTGGCCACTGCCGGGTCCTGGTCGAGCCGTTCGAAGGCAACCGGCACCATCACCCCGGCAAAACCCGCGGTGACGACGTTGATCACCATCGCCAGCGCGATCACCGCGCCCAGCGTGGGGGTGAAGATCACCCCCGTCGCCAGCCCCACCAGCACCGCGATGGTCATGCCGTTGAGCACTGCCACGCGCATCTCGCGCAGCAGGATGCGCCGCGTGTTGCTGCGCGTCAGCTGGTTGGTGGCAATCGCGCGGACGGTCACCGCCATGGTCTGCGTGCCGGCATTGCCGCCAATGCTGGCGACGATCGGCATCAGCACCGCCAGCGCGACCAGCTTTTCGATCGCCGCGCCGAACAGCGCGATGATCACCGAGGCGACCAGCGCGGTGCCCAGATTGGCGACCAGCCAGCGCACGCGCGCCGAATAGGCTTCGCGGATCGGCTCGTTGATGTCGCCTTCGCCCGCGCCGCTCATCAGCAGCGCGTCCTCGCCCGCTTCCTCGGAGATGATGTGGACCACGTCGTCCACCGTCATCTGGCCGACCAGCCGGTCGTTCTCGTCGATCACCGCGGCGCTGATGAGGTTGTACTTCTGGAACATCAGCCCGACCTCTTCCTGGTCGAGCAGGACGGGGATCAGCGTCTGGTCGCGCTTCATCACGTCGGCCAGCGGGATCGTGCGCGGCGCGCGCAGCACCCAGCTCAGCGCGCAGGTGCCAACCGGGTGGTGCTTCTCGTCGACCACGAAGATCTCGTAGAAATCGTCGGGCAGGTCGCGCCCGTCGCGCAGGAAATCGATCAAATCGCCCACGGTCAGGTGCTCGGGCACGGCCACGAAATCGCGGCTCATCAGGCGGCCGGCGGTTTCCTCGGGATAGGAGAGCGCGGACTGGATCGCGATCCGGTCCTCCATCTCGACTTCGGCCAGGATCGCGCGCTGGTTGGCCTCGTCGAGATCCTCGATCAGCTGGACCGCATCGTCCGTCTCGAGCTGGTCGACGATCTGCGCCACCGCTTCGGGCGGCAGCGCTTCCATCATGTCTTCGCGGACGTAGTCGTTGAGTTCGGCGACCACTTCCGAGGTCATCAGGTCGGTGATCGCCGCGGCCAGCTGGTAGCGCTGTTCGCGCTCGAACAGTTCGAGCAGGTCGGCGATGTCGGCGGGGTGGAGCGGTTCGACCAGCTCGTACACCGCCTTGGTGTCGCCGTCCTCCAGCGCCTGCTCGACGGCTTCGACATACTCCTTCTTGAGCGTGTTTTCCTCGTCCATCCGCTCGTCGTCGATACGGTCGTCGGGGCGCGCTTCGTCGGCCGACTCGCGCGCCAGCAGGAAACCGTCATCGTCGAGGGGGCGGTCGCTTTCGCTCATGGCAGCGGTCTAGGCAGACCCGGGGGGAATGCAAGCGGCCGGTGCCATTCGACTGGTGACTCTCGGCCCACAATCCCTATGTAGGCCGCCAATCACTCACAGGAGACACGATCCATGGCCGACAAGCTGACTTTGACCCTCGACACCGGCGACGGCGAAAACAAGGATGTAGTGATCAAGCTGCGCCCCGATCTCGCGCCCGGCCATGTCGAACGCATTACCACGCTGGCCGGCGAAGGCTTCTACGACGGGGTGGTCTTCCACCGCGTGATCCCCGGCTTCATGGCGCAGGGCGGCGATCCGACCGGCACCGGCATGAGCGGCAGCGACAAGCCCGACCTCAAGGCCGAATTCAACAGCGAACCGCACACCCGCGGGACCTGCTCGATGGCCCGCACGCAGGTGCCCGACAGCGCCAATTCGCAGTTCTTCATCTGCTTCGACGATGCCGAATTCCTCGACGGCCAGTACACCGTCTGGGGCCAGGTCGAGAGCGGCATGGAACATGTCGACGCGCTGCCCAAGGGCGAACCGCCCGCAAACCCGGGCAAGATCGTCAAGGCGACTGTTGGTTGAAACTCCGACCGATCTCGGCGTTATTGATAGTAGGTTTCCTCTCAAGCTGTGATCTTCCGAAAGCATGGACGGAAGAAGACATTCGCGAGATGGCTAGGGAGGAAACCCGCTATGTTGCGAATGTCGTAGATACAAATGCTGGCAAGTCGAACGATCTGAGCGAGCGGGTCGAGCGATTGGAGTCGGAAGTCGAAGACCTAAACTCGAAGATCGACTTCCTTGAAGCAGAGAATGCGCTTTTGAGAGCAGAGCTAAGCTACTAGCGACAATGAAACCGACCACCACCCCTCCCAAGACCTACCGGGTCAAGAGCTTCGGCTGCCAGATGAACGTCTATGACGGCGAACGCATGGCCGAGATGCTCGACGCGCAGGGCATCGCGCCCGCGCCCGAGGGCGAGGACGCCGATCTGGTGGTGCTCAACACCTGCCACATCCGCGAGAAGGCGGCGGAGAAGATCTATTCGGACATCGGCCGCCTGACCAAGGGCAAGACGCAGACCAAGCCGCCGATGATCGCGGTCGCGGGCTGCGTCGCGCAGGCCGAGGGCGAGGAGATCATGAAACGCTCGCCCGCGGTGAGCATGGTCGTCGGCCCGCAGGCCTACCACCGCCTGCCCGAAATGCTGGACCGCGCGGTGCAGGGCGAACGCGCGACCGATACCGACATGCCCGCGATCGCCAAGTTCGCCGCGCTGCCCGAACGCCGGCGGATCGGCCCGACCGCCTTCCTCACCGTGCAGGAAGGCTGCGACAAGTTCTGCACCTATTGCGTGGTGCCCTATACGCGCGGCGCGGAAATCTCGCGTCCTTACAGCGATCTGGTGACCGAAGCGCGCAAGCTGGTCGAAGCGGGCGCGAAGGAAATCACGCTGCTCGGCCAGAACGTCTCGGCGTGGAGCGGCGAGAACGACAGGGGCCACACAGTCGGCCTCGCGGGCCTGATCCGCGACATTGCGGCGATCGATGGCCTCGCGCGCATCCGCTACACCACCAGCCACCCCGCCGACATGGACGACGACCTGATCGCCGCGCATGGCGACACGCCCAAACTCATGCCGTTCCTCCACCTGCCGGTGCAGGCGGGCAGCGACCGTGTGCTGAAAGCCATGAACCGCAGCCACAGCGTAGAGAGCTATCTCAAGCTGCTCGACCGCTTCCGCGCCGCGCGGCCCGATCTCGCACTGTCGGGCGACTTCATCGTCGGCTTCCCCGGCGAGACCGATGCCGAGTTCGAGGAAACGCTGCAGCTGGTCGGCGAGGTTGCCTATGCGCAGGCGTTCAGCTTCAAATATAGCCCGCGCCCCGGCACCCCGGCCGCGACGATGGACGGGCAGGTCGCGAAAGAGGTCATGGACGAGCGTCTGCAGCGGCTCCAGGCCGCGCTCAACCGCGACCAGCTGGCGTTCAACCAGAACACCGTCGGCCGCACCTGCGAGGTGCTGGTCGAACGCAAGGGCAAGCTGCCCGGCCAGTGGCTCGGCAAGACGCCGTGGCTGCAGAGCGCGTGGTTCGAAGGCGACGTGCAGATCGGCGACCTCGTGCAGGTCGAACTGGTCGAGGCGGGCCCCAACTCGCTTGCCGGGATGCTGCGCGAAACCGTCGCCGCCTGATTACAGCGGGATGACTATCCACCGTCCCGCGCCGGGGACCAGCTTGCGCGTCATGCGTTGAAGCCTAAACTCCGACTCGCATTTGAAAGGAGCCTATGGCCCGCAAACCCATACAGAAGGACGCCCAGGCCTTCTCCCCGCCGCCTTCGCCGCAGCGCGAAGTGCGCCGCGCGCAAATCGATATCAGCTTCGAGAACCAAAGCTTGCTGGCCGCCCTGTTCGGCCAGTTCGATGCCAATCTGGTACAGGTCGAGAACCGCCTCGGCGTGTTCATGTCGGCGCGCGGCAACCAGCTGCATATCGAAGGACCCGAAGACAGCGTGGCGCGCGCGCGCGATGTGCTCACCGCTATGTATGACAGGCTGGCGGTGGGGCAGGATCTCGACGCCGGGGCAATCGAAGCGCTGATCACCATGTCGGACGAACCCACTCTCGACGGGATCGTCGATGCCGATGCGGGCAATGGCAAGGGCGGTCCGCCGATCATGATCCGGACGCGGCGCAAGACCATCGTTCCGCGCAGCGCGATGCAGGCAACCTACATGCGCAGCCTGGTGCGCGACGACATCATCTTCGCGCTGGGTCCGGCGGGAACGGGCAAGACCTACCTCGCGGTGGCGCAGGCGGTGGCGCAGCTGATCACCGGCAGCGTGCAGCGCCTGATCCTTTCGCGTCCGGCGGTGGAAGCGGGCGAAAAGCTGGGCTTCCTACCCGGTGACATGAAGGAAAAGGTCGATCCCTACCTGCGCCCGCTGTATGACGCGCTCTACGATTGCATGCCGCCCGAACAGGTCGAGCGGCGGCTGGCCTCGGGCGAAATCGAGATCGCGCCGATCGCCTTCATGCGCGGCCGCACGCTGGCGGATGCCTTCGTCATCCTCGACGAAGCGCAGAACACCACGCGCGAGCAGATGAAGATGTTCCTCACCCGCTTCGGGCAGAACAGCCGGATGGTGATCTGCGGCGATCCGCGGCAGGTCGACATTCCCGGCGGCGACGGGATGAGCGGGCTGGCCGATGCGGTCGGCAAGCTGGAGGGCGTCGATGGTTTCGGCACCATCCGCTTCACCGCCGCCGACGTGGTCCGCCACCCGATCGTCGGGCGCATCGTCGAGGCCTACGAGGGGCCGAACGCATAATGACAAAAACCAATATGTCGTCACCCCCGCGCAGGCGGGGGTCCCGCTACCTTCGGGCGTGACTCTCGAGAAAGGCGGCTACGTTTACATCATGGCAGACCGCTACCGCGGTACCATCTATGTGGGCGTGACTGCCGATATTGCCGCGAGGGCAGTGCAGCACCGCGAAGGGAAGGGCGGGTCGTTTACCCACCGGTATGGGCTCACACGGCTCGTCTATCTCCAGCGCTACGATGACATTACCAATGCTATCGCGCGCGAGAAGGCGGTGAAGAAATGGAACCGCGCGTGGAAGATCAGGGCGATCGAGGAGCAGAATCCCGAGTGGCACGATCTGTTCGACACGCTGAACATGTAGCAGGAGGGCGATCCCCGCCTGCGCGGGGATGACGAAGGATTAGAACGGTGGATTTCGACATCGACATCGACGGCTGGCCCGCGGACGTGGAGTGGGATGCGCTGACCGTGCGCGCGCATGCGGCGTTGGGCACTGTCGAGCCCGCGCTGCACAATCCGCGGCTGACCGCTTCGGTGCTGTTCACCTCCGATGCGGACGTCCACGCGTTAAACAAGGAATGGCGCGGCAAGGACAAGCCGACCAATGTGCTGTCGTTCCCCATGCTCGAGCGTGAGGACCTGCTCGACCTTGCACCCGAGGGGCCGCCCGAAATGCTCGGCGACATTGCGCTGGCCGCGGGCACCTGCGCGCGCGAGGCAGCGGAGAAGGGGGTACCGCTGGAAACGCATGCGACGCACCTGCTTATACACGGTTTGTTACACCTTGCCGGGCACGATCACGTCGATTCGGACGCACAGGCCGAGGCAATGGAGGCGCTGGAAATCGCAGCGCTTGCAAAACTGGGTATCGGCGACCCATATGGGGACCGCAATTGACTGGAGTACACTGGTAGGGCCATGCCCGATTCTTCATCACCCGCGGGAGACGCGGAGAGTAGCAGCGGGCTGATCCTCGCTATCCGGAAATTCTTCGACCCCGATCACGGCGAACGCTCGCTGCGTGCGCAGCTCGAAGACGCGATCGACGAGCACGAGGACGAGAACGGCGAGGATACGCCCGAACACAGCGGCACGGGCGACCTGTCGCTGGTTGAACGCCAGATGCTGCGCAACCTGCTGCATTTTTCCGAGCACGACGCCGACGATGTCGCGGTGCCGCGCGGCCAGATCATCGCGATCGAGGCCACGGCGAGCTGGGACCAGCTCGTCGAGACCTTCGCCGAACACGGCCATTCGCGCATGCCGGTTTATCGCGAGCAGCTCGACGATGTGATCGGCATGATCCACATCAAGGATGTCTTCACCATCCTCGCGCGCGGCGAGACCCCGCCGGGCGACTGGACGGTGCTGATGCGGCAGCCGCTCTACGTCCCGCAGACCCGCAACGCGCTCGACGTGCTGGCCGACATGCGCGCGCAGCGCATGCATCTGGCCATCGTGGTCGATGAATTCTCGGGCACCGACGGCCTCATCACGATCGAGGATCTGGTCGAGGAAATCGTCGGCGAAATCGAGGACGAGCATGACGATGCGCCCGAGCAGTGGATCGTCGATATCGGCGGCGGCATGTGGGATTGCGACGCGCGTGCCGAGCTCGAGGATGTCGCACGGCAGGTCTCGCCCGCGATCGTCGAAGTGGAAGAATCGGTCGATACGCTGGGCGGCGTGGCCTTCGTCCTGGCCGAGCAGGTGCCCGAAGTGGGCCGCGTGCTCGAACACCCCAGCGGCTGGCGGATCGAGGTAATCGACGGCGATGAAACGCATGTCACGCGGCTACGGCTACATGCGCCCGACCTGGCTGCCACGCCGGGGTGAGGTGAGTTGCAGATTTCTGCACATTCATGCTCGACAGGTGCGTTTGACGCTCATAGCATGCAACGGTCATGGCTACCCGGCGACTTCCCCCTCTTCGCGCCCTCGAGGCTTTCGTGCGCACTGTCCGACTGGGCTCCGCGCGTGCCGCGGCAGACGAACTGGGACTGAGCCCTTCGGCGCTGTCGCGCCGGATCGGCAATCTCGAGGACTTCGTCGGCAAGAAGCTGTTCACCCGCGCCCGCCAGTCGATGCAGCTGACCGATGACGGGCATGCCTTCTTCGAAGCGGTGAACCCGCAGCTCGAAGCGCTGGCGCGCGCAGTCGAAAGCCAGTCGGAAAACCTGTCGGTCCTGCGCCTGCATCTGGGCGTCCTGCCGCTGTTCGGCACGCAGCGCCTGTTTCCGCGGCTGGCCGAACTGCGCGAACGGCATCCGCTGCTGCATATCGACATCGATACCGGCGCGCATCTGGAGGACCGGGTGGGCGATGTGCTCGACGCGGCGATCATCCTGTCGCGGGGCCCCTCGCGCGGACTGCACGCGGTCCGGCTCGACTACAACAAGGTCCACGCGATTTGCAGCCAGGACCTGGCCGCCAAGATCGGGGAAGAGCCCGATGCCGAAGTGCTCGGTCGCCAGACGTTCCTGATCCACAACGAGCTGCCCGAAAGCTTTACCGCGTGGCGCGCCGAGATCGGCCTGAACGATTTCGAGCCGGCGGCGATCGACCATTTCGATTCGGGCCAGATCATGCTCGAGGCGGCGGCGCAGGGATTGGGCATCGCGATCATGCACGACGACCACATGCGCCGCGCTGCGGACAACCGTCTAGCGACGCTGTTCGGCGCGGATGTCGAGAGCCCGTACAGCTATTGGTTCGTGTGCAAGCCGACCGCGCTGGAAGAGCGCCCGGTGCGGCTGTTCCACGACTGGCTGGTCAAAGCCGGGCTCTAGCGCAGGCCCGCGCCTTCAGGTCTCGTCCAGCGCCGGCGCGGTGTAGCGGATCGCTGCGACCGTATGGCGGAAATCGCGCAAGGGTTCGTCCAGCGTCGCGCCCAGTTCCTGCTCGATTTCCATGCGTGCCTGCGCCGCGATTGCCTTGCGCCCGCGATAGTCTTCGGGGCTGAACGGTTCGAGATAGGTGATGCGAAGCGGGAAGCTGCCCTTGCGGCCCATCACGCGCATGGCGTTGTTGACCCCGCCTTCCTCGCCGATCCAGCCGATGAATTCGGCCACGTCGCCGTAATCGAGCACCACGGGCTGGACGAGCACGCCGGCGGGCGGCGGTTCGAGCACCGACAGCATCGAGCTCTTGAAGGGCAGCAGCGAACGGCCATCGGTGGTGGTGCCTTCGGGAAAGACGGTGACCGACCAATTGTCGGCCAGCGCCTCCTTCAGCGCGTTGATCTGCTGCGCCACACCCATCCGGTTCTCGCGCTTGACGAACACCGTGCGGTTGAGCCGGCACAGCCAGCCGATAACGGGGACCTGCGACAGTTCGAACTTGGCCACGAAGGCCGTTCCGGTGGCGCCGGCCAGCGCGAGTATGTCGACCCACGAGACATGGTTGGCGATGAAGAACACATCGCGCCGTAGCGGGGTCCCGTGGATTTTCACGCGCGCGCCGATGATCCAGGCGGTGTAGCGCAGGAACAGCATGGGGAAGGGCGACCCATAGGCGAACACGCGGTAGAGGTAGTGCAGCGGCACGCAAACCAGCAGCCCCAGCAGGATGCCCAGCGTCCGCAGGACGAAGCGCACCCATTCGCGCGGGGTCAATGGAGTGGTCTCGCCGCGCATCGCGGCAAGCCTGCGAGCGGATAGGGCGGCGAGGCGACGCTCGGCGTAGGCGCGATCGCTATCCTTCGCGGTCGAGACGGACGCCATAGAGTTCCAGCCGGTGGTCGACGAGGCGGTAGCCCAGCTTGGCCGCGATCTGCTTCTGCAGCGCCTCGATCTCGGGATCGACGAATTCGACGACCTTGCCGGTTTCGACATCGATCAGGTGGTCGTGATGCGCTTCGGGCGCGGCTTCGTACCGTGCGCGGCCATCGCCGAAATCGTGGCGGTCGAGAATGCCCGCTTCTTCGAACAGCCGCACGGTCCGGTAGACCGTGGCGATCGAGATGCCCGAATCGATCTTATTGGCGCGTTCGTGCAGCAGTTCGACATCCGGGTGGTCGTCGCTCTCGGACAGCACGCGCGCGATCACGCGGCGCTGTTCGGTGATCCGCAGGCCCTTGTCGGCGCACAATTGTTCGAGATCGATCTTCTGATGCACAGTCATTTCCAAATAAAACGCCCCGTACCCTTATCGGGCCGGGGCGTCTTGCTCAAGGCGAACCGGAAGCCTCAGGCTTCCTTCTTCTTGCGGCCGCGCTTCTGGCCTGGCTTGCGGCCCAGTCCGATCTTGACCGCAAGATCGCGGCGCGTGGCGGCATAGTCGGGAGCGACCATCGGATAGTCGGCGGAAAGGTTCCAGCGTGCACGATACTCTTCGGGCGAAAGACTGTGCTCGGTCGACAGGTGCCGTTTGAGCATTTTCATCTTCTTGCCGCACTCGAGACAGGCGAGATGGTCTTTCTTTACCGACGAACGGATAGAAACCGCGGGTTCGGGCATTTCCTCGGCCGCGCTATCGCCCGTATCGAGACCCGACAGCGCTGAATAGACATTCGAAATAAGCGTGGGCACGTCCTCGACGGAAACACTGTTGTTGCTCACGTGAGCGGCCACGATGTCCGACGTCAGCGTGATGAGGGTTTCAGCCATGTCGGTATGGAATTCTTCCATCAGGGTACCTTCTATATTGTGGAAATCACTAGGTTGCGACCCCGTGTGGGTACCATTGTATAAAATGGACAAGAAATTGCAACAATTGTTGGCAATTCTGACTTTTGGCGCGTTTTTACAACTTTCGCGCGAAGGTAATGGCGTCCAGTTTCGCGCCATCAAGCGTCCGGTAATAGGCCGGTCGGCGGCCGATCGGCTCGAAACCGCAGGCCCGATACAGGCTTTCCGCCGGGTTGTTCGCGCGCATTTCGAGGAAGACCCGGTCTGCGCCGCCGTCACGCGCGCGCCTGGCGAAGGTCTCGATCAGGAACCGGCCGAGCCCTCTCCCGCGCATTTCCGGGCGGACGCCGATCAGCAGCAGTTCCTCTTCGCCCGGCGCCCGCCGAGCGAGGATGAAACCCGCGGCCGGATCGCTGCCGTTCGCGAGCTTCACGCTGGCGTCGGCGAGAATGGCGTAAGTGTGCGGCATGGCCAGCGAGTTGGCGACCTGCTGGCGGGTCCAGGCTTCGCGCCAGTGCGGGTCGAACGCCGCTTCCATCACGGCCATCAACTGGTCGAGCTGCTCCATTACCCCGGCAGCTTCGCATCGGGCGGGCGGCCGTAGAGCGGCGCCAGATTGTCGGTCAGCAACGCATCCGGCAGCGCGAGCGCATGGCGGGCGTCGGGCAGCTCGACCGCGCTGGGCTCGATCTGCGCAAGTTCGCCCAACGCTGCTGCCTTCGACCCGGCGATCAGCGGATGCACCGCCCGCGCCGCAGCGGCCTCGGGTGCGAGCGAGGCGACCGCGCCTTCGGGCATGCCGCCCGCATCGAAATCCTGGACGAACCATTCGCCGTGCCCGCCGGTCATGCACACGGTAACCGGGTTGCCCGCTTGGCCCCGCGCGATGGCTGCGACCAGTGCCAGCGTGGGATATCCGCGCACTTGCGCGTGCCAGGCGATGCCCAGCGCCCGCGCGACTGCGAGACCGATCCGGACCCCGGTGAAACTGCCCGGCCCCAGCGACACGCGGATTTCCTTGGCGCGACCCTTGCCCGGCAGTTCGGCGATCATCGGAACGAGCCGTTCGGCATGGCCGCGGCCCAGCACCTCGTGCCGGGCATCGAGGAGCGAGCCGTTATCGAACAGCGCGGCCGAACAGGCTTCGGTCGCGGTTTCTATCGCCAGAATGCGCATCAGCGCCCACTGCCCCAGCGCAAACCGGTCCGCAAGTCAGTCGATACGGTTGAACTTGTCGAAATCGGGCCGCGGGCTGCGATCGAAAATGCTTTTCGGATCGCCGTGCCCGATCGCGCAGATGAAATTGCTGCGATGGCGCGGCTGGTCGGCGAAGAATGCCTTGTCGACCGCCTCGCAGTCAAAACCCGACATCGGTCCGCAGTCGAGCCCGAGCGCCCGTGCGGCGATCATCAGATAGGCGCCCTGCAGCGAGGAATTGCGGAACGCGCCTTCCTTGCGGCCGTCTTCATCGCCGTCGAACCAGCTCTTGGCGTCGGTATGCGGGAACAGCCAGGGCAGTTCCTCGTGGAAATCGATATCGTAGCCGATGATCGCGACCACCGGGGCCGAGGTGATCTTGTCCTTATTGCCGTCGGACGCGCAGTCGGCCAGCATGGCCTTGGCCTCGGGCGACTTGGCCCAGACGATGCGCGCGGGCTGCATATTGGCCGAGGTCGGCGCCATCTTGAGCAATTCGTAGATCGCGTGGATCTCGTCATCGCTCACCGGCTGGTCGAGCCAGTCGTTGTAGCTACGGGCTTCGCGGAAGATGAGGTCGAGCGCGTCGGCGGAAAGGGTATCGGCCAAGAGGTTTGTCCTTCGCTTCGTGGAATTCAGGCGGCGCGGACTTCAACGACCTCGGGGACGTAATGTTTCAGCAAACCTTCGATGCCGTGCTTGAGCGTGGCGGTCGAGGAGGGGCAGCCCGAACAGGCACCCTGCATCTGCAAGTGGACGACGCCGTCGCGGTAGCCGCGGTACTGAATATCGCCGCCATCGCCCGCCACTGCGGGCCGAACGCGCGTTTCGAGCAGTTCGTTGATCTGCGCGATGATGTCGCCGTCTTCCTCGCGCTCGTCGACAAGCATGCCTTCGTCTTCGGGCGGAACCGCAATGCCGCCGGCGGTGCCGGGCACGAACAGCGGTGCCTGCGCCACGAAATGGTCGAGCAGGATCGCGAGTACCTGCGGCTTGAGATCGCTCCAGCTGACGCCGGGCGCGGCGGTCACGGTGACGAAATCGCCGCCGAAGAACACGTTCACGACTTCGCCCGTATCGAAGATCGCCTGCGCCAGCGGGCTGGCCTCGGCGGCTTCGGGGGTGGCGAATTCGCGCGTGCCCTGCTGCATGACCGGCTGGCCGGGCAGGAACTTGAGGCTCGCGGGGTTGGGCGTGGTTTCGGTCTCGATGAACATGCCAGCGATGTAGGGAGGCGGGCGGTCCGGGGCAAGGAAGGAACGCTTGTCCGCGACATTCACCTAGCCTTCACGCATCGCCTGCCTATATGCTGAACCATGACCGATTTTACGCGCGCCTTGCGGCGTCTCGCGCTCATCCTTCCCGCCGTGTTGCTCGCTCCGCAGCCCTTGTTGGCGCAGGAGCCGGCCCCGCCGACCCCGCAGCACCTGACCCCGGCCGGCGGGACGCCGTGGATCTACGAAGGCAGCGACGTCCCCCGCGACGAGGAATGGATTTTCGGCGAACTGCCCAACGGGTTGCGCTATGCAGTGCGCAGCAATGCCGTTCCGCCCGACCAGGTCTCGGTCCGCGTGCGGATCGATGCAGGGTCGCTGCACGAGGACGAGAGCGAGCTCGGCTATGCGCATCTGCTCGAACATTTGCTGTTCCGCGAAAGCAAATATCTCGGCCCCGCAGAGGCGATTCCGACCTGGCAGCGGCTGGGCGCCACCTTCGGCAGCGATACCAATGCCGAAACCAGCCCGACGCACACCGTCTTCAAGCTCGACCTGCCCAATGTCGACGCGGGGAAGCTGGCCGAAAGCATGAAGCTGTTGTCGGGCATGGTCCGCAGCCCGGTGCTGAGCGATGCCAATGTCCAGGCCGAAGTCCCGATCGTGCTGGCCGAGAAGCGCGAGCGCGGCGGGCCCGCCGAACGCGCGGGCAACGCCAGCCGCGAAGTGCTGTTCGCCGGCCAGCGGCTGGCCACCCGCAGCCCCATCGGCACCGAGGCCACGCTGGGCGCGGCCACCGGCGCAAGCGTGTCGGCCTTCTATCGCCGCTGGTACCGCCCCGAAAACACCGTGGTGGTGGCCGCAGGCGACATCGACCCGCAGCAGCTGGCTGCCGAGATCGAAGCGTGGTTCGGCGACTGGGAAGGCGAGGGTGCACTGGTGCCCGCGCCCGATTTCGGCGATCCGGTCGCTCCCGCGGGCGCCGACCCGACCAATCCGGTGGGCGAAATCGGCGTGGTGGTCGAACCCGACCTGCCGCGCAGCTTCACTTATGCAGTGATGCGGCCCTGGCGCCCGGTGCAGGACACCGTTGCCTACAATGAAGGCCTGCTGCGCGACGCGCTGGCGCAGGCGCTGATCAACCGGCGGCTCGAATCGCGCGCCCGGGCCGGTGGCAGCTATCTCTATGCCCAGGTGTCGCAGGACGATGTCAGCCGCTCCGCCGACATGACCTTCGTCAATTTCGCGCCGCTCACCGGCGACTGGAAATCCGCGCTCGACGATATACGCGGGGTCATTGCCGACGCGCTGGCGACCCCGCCGTCGCAGGAAGAGATCGACCGCGAGCTGGCCGAGTTCGAGATCGTCTTCACCAGCCAGGTCGAACAGCGCCGGGTGCTGCCGGGACCGCGGCTGGCCGACGACATCGTCAACGCGGTCGATATCCGCGAGGCGGTCGCCGCGCCAGAAACCGTGCTGATGGTGTTCAACTCGATGCGCGAGACGATCACCCCCGAACGCGTGCTCGAGCATACCCGCGCGCTGTTTGCGGGCGATGTGATCCGCGCCGCCTACGTCACGCCCGAAGCCGGCGAGGCGAGCGAAGCGGCGATCCGCGCCGCGCTGGGCGAAACCATTGCCGCCGATGCCGAGGCCCGTATCGCCGCGCAGGCAATCGCGTTCGACGACCTGCCCGCTGTGGGCGAACCGGGCGAAGTGGTGGCGCAGGCGCCGATCGGCGTGCTCGACATCGAGCAGGTCGAATTCGCCAATGGCGTCAAGGCGATCCTGTGGGCGAACGATGCCGAACCCGGCCGCGTTGCAGTGAAGGTGCGGTTCGGCACAGGCTATCGCGCCTTCGCGCCCGACGAGGCGGTCTATGCCAACCTCGGCTATGCCGCGCTGATCGGCTCGGGCATCGGCGAGCTGGGGCAGGAAGAGCTCGACGTGCTCGCCACGGGGCGCAAGTTCGGCTTCGACTTCCAGACCGGCGACGGCGCCTTCAGTTTCTACGCGCAGACCCGCGAACAGGATCTGGAAGAACAGCTTTATCTTTTCGCTGCGAAGCTGGCGATGCCCGGCTGGGATCCCAACCCGGTGATCCGCGCGAAAGCGGCGGGCAAGCTCGCTTACGAAAGCTATGGCGCCAATCCGAACGGCGTGCTGCAGCGCGACCTCGAATATCTGCTGCGCGATCAGGACCCGCGTTTCCAGACCCCCACGCCCGCGATGTTCGATGCCGCGACACCCGCGGGCTTCCGCGAAGTGTGGGAACCGCTGCTCGAGCAGGGGCCGGTCGAAGTGCTGGTGTTCGGCGAATTCGACAAGGCCGCCACGATCGAGGCGCTGCGCAAGACGTTCGGCGCGCTCGACCAGCGCGAGACCGCGCCCGCAGAGGTTCTCGAACGCGCGATCGACTTCCCCGACGCGGGCGAGACGGTCATCCGCCGCCATCGCGGCGATGCCAATCAGGCCGCCGCGGTCATCGCCTGGCCCAGCGGGGCCGGGGTCGACGGGCTGCGCGAATCGCGCCGTCTCGAAGTGCTGGTGTCGCTGTTCAACAACCGGCTGATGGAAGCGATGCGCGAACATGCCGGCGCCAGCTATTCGCCCGTCGTGCGGTCCGACTGGCCCAGCGATGTCGACAGCGGTGGGCGCATCGCCGCGCTCGCGCAGCTGCGACCCGAGGACGTGCCGGTGTTCTTCGCCGAGGCCGAACGCATTGCGCAGGAACTGGCCAGCACGCCGGTGGGCGAGGATGAATACAACCGCGTGGTCGAACCGCTGCGGCAGTATGTCAGCCGCGCGTCGACCGGGAACCTGTTCTGGCTCTACCAGCTCGAAGGCGCGACCGTGGACCCGCGCAGCATTGCCGACCTGCGCTTCCTGCTTGCCGATTACACGCAGACCGATCCGGGGGTGTTGCAGGCGCTGGCGCAGAAATACTTCGGTTCGCGCGCGGGCTGGCGCCTCGCAGTGCTGCCCGAGGGACAGGAACTGGCCACCGCGAGCGGACCAGCCAGTGCCGGCGAAGGGCGCTGATTCCGCTTACTGCAATCGCCCTTTTACGCTGGCCAAGCAAATGCTGCTTGCGACATGATGGGCGCTCGTCTGCTACAGACGGGCAATCAGGCGCCATTCCCGGCGCCGCAACCGGAAGATACCATGGCGACCAATTGGGCACCCGATAGCTGGCAGGGATACGAGGCAAGGCATTTGCCCGACTATCTCGACAAGGCCGCGCTCGAGGCTGCGACCACCACGCTCGAAACGCATCCGCCGCTCGTGTTTGCGGGCGAAGCGCGCGCGCTCAAGGCCGATCTCGCCGAAGTCGCCGAGGGCCGCGCCTTCCTGCTGCAGGGCGGCGATTGCGCCGAAAGCTTCGCCGAATTTCACCCCAACAACATCCGCGACACCTTCCGGGTGCTGCTGCAGATGGCGGTGGTGATGACCTTTGCCAGCAAGAAGCCGGTGGTGAAGGTTGGGCGCATGGCGGGGCAGTTTGCCAAGCCGCGCAGCTCGAACACCGAAACGCAGGGCGATGTCACGCTGCCGAGCTATTTCGGCGACAACATCAACGGCATCGAATTCGACGCCGCGACGCGCACCAACGACCCGCAGCGCATGGTCCGCGCCTATTCGCAGGCGGCTGCCACGCTCAACCTGCTGCGCGCCTTCGCCACCGGCGGCTATGCCAATCTGCGGCAGGTGCACCAGTGGACGCTCGAATTCATGGGTCGCAGCCCGTGGGCGGACAAGTTTTCCGACATTGCCGACCGGATCGGCGAGGCGCTCGATTTCATGGAGGCTTGCGGGGTCGATCCGCAAGTGCTCCCGCAATTGCAGCGCACCAGCTTCTACACCAGCCACGAAGCGCTGCTCCTGCCTTACGAGCAGGCGCTGACCCGCCGCGACAGCCTGACCGGCGACTGGTACGATTGCTCGGCGCATATGGTGTGGATCGGCGACCGCACGCGCTTCGAAAACAGCGCGCATATCGAATTCGCGCGCGGCATCGGCAATCCGCTCGGGATGAAGTGCGGGCCGAGCCTGGAAACCGATGCGCTGCTCAAGCTGCTCGACACGCTCAATCCGGCACGCGAACCCGGCCGTATCACGCTGATCAGCCGGTTCGGCCATGACAAGGTCGAGGACGGCCTGCCGCGGCTGGTGCGCGCGGTGAAGGCGGAAGGCCATCCCGTCGTGTGGAGCTGCGACCCGATGCACGGCAATGTCGTCAAGTCGGACAGCGGCTACAAGACGCGGCCCTTCGACCGGATCCTGTCCGAAGTGAAGGGTTTCTTCGCCGTGCACCGCGCCGAAGGGACGCATCCGGGCGGTATCCATATCGAGATGACCGGGCAGGACGTGACCGAATGCGTCGGCGGCGCGGTGGCTATCACCGACGAGGCGCTGAAGGACCGGTATCACACGCATTGCGATCCGCGCTTGAACGCCGCGCAGTCGCTCGAACTGGCCTTCCTGATCGCGGAAATGCTCAACGAGGAACACGGGATTCGGCAGGCCGACGCCGCCTGAAACCGCCGCTTCGCGCCGCCGGCGGGGAACCGCCCCGGCCGCGCGGCATTGTTCGGGAATGCGCGACAGGCGATTGTACGGACACGGTTTTATACCCACGGCCTTTAAACCGAAATGGATTTCGGCCATGATGGATCATGGTCGCCAGCGTCCGGTGACTGCTACCTAGGGGGGACCGGCGATGTCCCAGTTGCAGCCCAGTTCGCGCCCATCCACCGGGGAAAGCCTCGACGCACGCTACGATACCGTCCGCTCGCTCAGCGAAGCGCTCGCCGCGCCGCTGTCCGATGCCGATGCGACGATCCAGTCGATGGAAGACGCCAGCCCTGCCAAGTGGCACCTGGCGCATACCACATGGTTCTGGGAAACCTTCCTCCTGCGCGACCGGCTGGAAGGGTACACGCTGTTCGACGAACGCTGGCCGTTCGTGTTCAATTCCTATTACGAAGCCGAAGGCGAACGCATCCACCGCTTTTCGCGCGGGATGCTGTCGCGGCCGACGCTGGCGGAAATCCTTGCCTGGCGCGCGCATGTCGATGCCGCGATGGAGCCGCTGTTCGCGCGCGAGGACCTGGCGCCGCTGATCGAGCTGGGCCTCAGCCACGAACAGCAGCACCAGGAACTGCTGCTCACCGATATCAAGCACGGCCTGTTCCAGAACCCGCTGGGCGCCGCGATGTGGGACGCACCCGCAGCCGCTGCCCAAGCGCAGCCGCAGGAGTGGCACGAACATCCCGGCGGGATCGCGCGCATCGGCCACCAGGCGGACGGGTTTTCCTTCGACAACGAAGGCCCCGCGCACCGCGTTCTGCTCGAACCCTTCGCGCTGTCGTCGCGGCTGGTGACCAACGGCGAATGGGATGCCTTCATCGCCGATGACGGCTACGACACCGCCAGCCTGTGGCTGTCCGACGGCTGGGCGTGGGTGCGCGAACACGCCGTCGGGGCGCCGCTCTACTGGCGCGAAGGCGAGCATTTCACCCATTCCGGCTGGCAGCCGCGCGACCCTGATGCACCGGTCACGCATATCTCTTATTTCGAGGCCGATGCCTTCGCCAGCTGGGCGGGGCAGCGGCTGCCCACCGAATTCGAATGGGAAGCGATCGCGCGCGGGCAGGAAGGGCAGGCGCAGGCGCACGATCCGTGCGGCGGGAACCAGCTCGACGACGCCGCGCCGCCGCTGCCCCGCGGCAGCGAAGGCCTGTTCGGCGATTGCTGGCAGTTCACCCGCTCGGCCTATCTGCCCTATCCGCGCTTCAAGCCGGCTGCAGGCGCCGTGGGCGAATACAACGGTAAGTTCATGAGCGGGCAGTTCGTGCTCAAGGGCGCCAGCTGCGCCACGGCGCGCGGCCATTCGCGTTCCAGCTACCGCAATTTCTTCTACCCGCATCAGCGCTGGCAGTTCACCGGACTGCGTCTGGCAAAGGACATCTGATGGCTACCGACAAGGGGATCGCGCTCGTCGACCGCGACGAGGACGGCGTCGACCGGGCGTTTCGCGAGGATGTGCTGGCCGGGCTGCGGCATGATCCCAAGGCGATCCCCGCGCGCTGGTTCTACGACGCGGAAGGCTCGCGCCTGTTCGAGAAGATCACGCAGGTGGAGGAATATTATCCCACCCGCTCCGAAACCGAAATCCTCGGCGCGCGCGGGGCAGAGTTTGCCGAGCTGATCGGGCCTGGACGCGCGGTGGTCGAATTCGGTTCGGGCAGCTCGGTCAAGACGCCGTTGCTGCTCGAGGCGATCGATCCCGCCGCTTACGTCCCGCTCGACATTTCGGGCGATTTCCTGCGCGAAAGCGCGGCCGCGCTGGGGGCCAAGTTCCCCGGCCTGCCGGTCCACCCGGTCGAGGCCGACTTCATGCGCCGCGTGACCCTGCCCGGCGAAGTGGATACGCTGGGCAAGCTCGGCTTCTTCCCCGGGTCGACGATCGGCAACATGGTCCCGCGCACGGCAGTCGACCTGCTGCGGTCGATGCGCGCGACGTTGGGCGCGGACGAAGGCGCCAGCCCGCTGCTGCTGATCGGCATGGACCTGATCAAGGACCGCGCCGTCCTCGAAGCCGCCTATGACGATGCCGCCGGCGTCACCGCGGCGTTTAACCTGAACCTCGTCACCCGGATCAACCGCGAACTCGGCGGAACCATGCCCGCCGATGCCTTTGCCCATGAAGCGCGCTGGAACGACGATCTGGCGCGCATCGAGATGCATCTCGTTGCCACGCGGGACGTCGCTTTCGAGGTCTCGGGGCAGCGCTTCGCGATGGGGGAGGGGGACACCATCCACACCGAGAACAGCCACAAGTTCACCCCGCGTACCGCCAGCCTGCTGTTGCTTGCCGGTGGCTGGACCCCGCTCGAACGCTGGACCGATGAGCAGGACCGCTTCTCGGTGATCCTCGCCCGGGCGACCGACCAGCGCGAGGCGCCCTGACGCGCCGAGTTCATGGACGCGACACCGGCGCGTTCCTATATGTGCCGTATGGAACTCGAACCCGTCTTCAGCGCCGCCGCTGACACGCTGCGCGCAATCCCGCGTTCGGAACTGCTTATCGCCGCCGTCGCAGCCATGGTGCTCGGCTGGATCGGCGCGATCATCGCCAAGCGCTCGGCGCTTGGCCGGGTGCTGCGGCTGGCCAGCTCGGTGGCGCTGGGCGCGATTCTGTTGACGGTGGTGCTGCAGCTGTCGCGGTTCGACCCGCGCTTCGATGTCGCGGTGCCGCAGATCGGCCTGCCCGAACAGGTGGTGGAGGGCGGCGAAACGCAGATCCCGCTATCAGCCGACGGGCATTTCTGGGTCCGCGCCGAGGTCAACGGCGTGCCGGGCAATTTCATGATCGATACCGGCGCCACGCTGACCGCGATTTCCGCGCCGCTGGCCGAGCGCGCCGGGCTCGAGCCGCGCCGCGGCGGTATCCCGATCATGCTGGGCACTGCCAATGGCACGGTGCAGGCGCATGTCGCGACGATCGACAGCCTGACCTTCGGCAATGTCAGCGCCAGCGGGACCGATGCGGCGATCGCGGAAAGCTTCGGCGATTTCAACGTCATCGGGATGAATGTGCTGGCGCGGCTCGGTTCGTGGCGGGTGGAGGACAACACGCTCATCCTCGTGCCCCGGGCCGAGGATACGATTTCGTGAATTCCCCCGTTGGACCACGCGCGCCGAAACGCTAGGGCAGCGCGCGATGGACGGCTCGACAACGCTTCCGCCCCCGCCGCCGCTGGCGCAGCTGCTTGACCGCGGCCCCGCTGCACTGTTCCTCGATTTCGATGGCACGCTGGTGGAGATCGCGCCGCGCCCGGGCGACATCCACGTGCCCGAGGGGCTGCTGGACCGGCTGCACGCGCTGCGCGACCGCCTGGAAGGCCGGCTGGCGCTGGTCAGCGGGCGCGCGCTCGACGATCTGACCGGGCACCTGGGCGAACCGGCGATCTGCCGGGCCGGGTCGCACGGCGCCTCGCGCTTCCTCGCCGACGGCACGCGTCTCGGTGACGAGCCACGCGGCCTGTCCGAAGCCTCGGTGGACGAATTGCGCGCCTTCGCCGAAGCGCATGGCCTGTTCTACGAAACCAAGACGCATGGCGGCGCGCTGCATTTTCGCGGCGCACCCGAAAAGCGCGAGGCGACCCTGGCCTTCGCAGAGGAATTCGCCGCCTCGCGCGAATTGTGCGTCACCAGCGGCAAGGGCGTGGCCGAACTGGTGCGCCCCGGTGCGACCAAGGCGGCGGCTGTGTCGGCCTTCATGGAAGTCGCGCCTTTCGCGGGCGCCGTCCCGGTATTCATCGGCGACGATGTGACCGACGAAGACGGGTTTGCCGGCGCGGGCGAACATGGCGGTTTCGGGATCGCCGTGGGCGAACGTCCGAGCCGGCAGGCACGATACGGACTCGACAGCGTTGCTGCAGTGCACCATTGGTTGGAGATATGATGCAGTCGGACCTTGAGCTCTCCCCGATCGGCAACTGCCAGGTCAGCACGCTGGTCGATAGCGAGGGGGCCTTTGTCTGGGGCTGTGTCCCGCGCGTCGACGGCGATCCGGTCTTCTGTTCGTTGCTCAACGACAATGCGCGCGATCGCGGCATCTGGCGGTTCGAGCTGGAAGGGCAGGCGCGCAGCAGCCAGCGGTACGAACGCAACACCGCGATCCTGGTCACCCGGCTCGAGGCCGAGGACGGCAGCGCGGTCGAGATCCACGATTTCGCGCCGCGCTTCGAACGTTCGGGCCGGATGTACCGCCCGGTTGCCTATGCGCGCATCGTGCGCCCCGTGGCTGGCGCGCCGCGGCTGCGCATCGTCCTCGCGCCGATGAACGGCTACGGCGCCTCGCTTGCCGAAACGACCAACGGCACCAATCACATCCGCTACATGATCGGCCCGCAGGCGCTGCGCCTGTCGACCGATGCGCCGGTGGGTTACGTCCTCGAGGGGCGCAGCTACCGGGTCGAGAGCGACCAGCATTTCTTCCTCGGCCCCGACGAGCCCTTCGATGGCAATATCCGCAGCGAAGTGCGGCGGATGGAGGCGATGACCGCGCGCTACTGGCAGCACTGGGTGCGCGGGCTGCATATTCCGCTCGAATGGCAGGAAGAGGTGATCCGCGCCGCGATCGCGCTCAAGCTGTGCCAGCACGAGGAAACCGGCGCCATCGTCGCCGCGCTGACCACCTCAATCCCCGAAGCTGCCAACAGCCAGCGCAACTGGGACTATCGCTACTGCTGGATCCGCGACAGCTATTATACCGTCCAGGCGCTCAACCGGCTGGGCGCGCTCGACGTGCTCGAGAAATATCTCGCCTATCTGCGCAACATCGTCGACCAGGCGCGCGGTGGGCAGATCCAGCCGCTCTATTCGGTGATGGGCGCGGACGAGCTTCACGAATTCGAGGCCGAGCATCTTGCCGGTTATCGCGGCATGGGCCCGGTGCGCGTGGGCAATGCGGCCTACAAGCAGGTGCAGCACGATTGCTACGGCCAGATCGTCATGCCGACCGCACAGGCGTTCTTCGACACGCGCCTGCTGCGCATGGCGGACGAACGCGATTTCGAACATCTGGAAGAAGTCGGCGAAGCGGCCTGGGCGAAGCACGACCAGCCCGATGCCGGGCTGTGGGAGTTCCGCACCCGGCAGGAAGTGCACACCTATTCTGCGGTGATGTGCTGGGCCGCCTGCGACCGGCTGGCCAATGTCGCCGCGACGCTGGGCAAGGGCGACCGCGTGGTCCACTGGAAACAGCGCGCCGACGCGATCCGCGCCAAGATCGACGAGAATGCGTGGAGCGAGGAGGGCGGGCATTACGGCGCCAGCTTCGAAAGCGACTATCTCGACGCCAGCCTGTTGCAACTGGTCGAATTGCGCTATCTTACGCCCGACGACGAACGCTTCCTCAAGACCTTCGCCGCGGTCGAGCGCGATCTGCGGCGCGGCGATCACATGCTGCGCTACGCTGCAGAGGACGACTTCGGTGCACCCGAAACCGCGTTCAACGTCTGCACCTTCTGGCTGATCGAGGCGCTTGCGCTGGTCGACCGCCGCGAGGAGGCGCGCGAGATGTTCGAGGCCATGCTCAGCCACACCACCGCATCGGGCATGCTAAGCGAGGATCTCGACTACGAGACCGATGAATTGTGGGGCAATTTCCCGCAAACCTATTCACTGGTCGGTATCATCAACTGTGCCGGCCTGCTGAGCAAACCGTGGAGCGAAGTACGCTGACCGATCAACCCCGACTCGTCGTCATCTCCAACCGCGTTGCAGTGCCCAAGGCGCGCGGCGCAGCGGGCGCGCAGGGCGGCCTTGCCGGCGCGCTGCATGCGGCGCTCAGCGATCGCAAGGGGCTGTGGTTCGGCTGGTCGGGGCAGGAAAGCGAAAGCGGGCGCACCGGGCATATCGACACGCAGACCACTGACGGCGTGACCACCGCGACGATCGATCTGTCGCAGCGCGATATCGACGAATACTACAACGGCTATGCCAACTCGACGCTGTGGCCGCTGTTCCATTACCGCCTCGACCTCGCGCAATACGAGCGCGAGACGGGCAAGGGCTACGAACGCGTCAACGAACGCTTTGCCGACCAGGTCGCGCCGCTGATCGAACCCGAGGATGCCGTCTGGGTCCACGATTACCACCTCATCCCGCTGGGCGAGCGGCTGCGCTCGCGCGGGCTTAAGAACCGCATCGGTTTCTTCCTGCATATTCCCTGGCCACCGACGCGGCTGTTCGTGTCGCTGCCCTATCACGAGCGGCTCGTGCGCACGCTGCTCTATTACGACGTGGTCGGCTTCCAGACGCAGGAATGGCTCGAAAGCTTCCTGCATTACTGCGAGCACGAGCTGGGCGCCGAAGTCGACGGCGAAAAGGGCACGGTCAGCTTCGAGGGGCGCACCACGATCGCGCGCGCCTATCCGATCGGGATCGACTGGGACCACTTCTCGCAGCTGGGCAGTGCCGGCGAAGCGCGGCAGGCGCAGCAACGGCTGCTCAGCTCGTCGCGCCGACGCACCGCGATGATCGGGGTCGACCGGCTCGACTATTCGAAGGGCATTCCCGAGCGCATCGACGGGATCGGGCGCTTCTTCGACAAGCATCCCGAGCGGGTGAAGGACCTGGTCTTCATCCAGATCGCGCCGCCCAGCCGCGAGGATGTCGACAGCTACCAGGCGATCCGCGCCGAGCTCGAACAGAAATGCGGCCGCATCAACGGCGCGCGCAGCGAAGTCGACATGGTGCCGATCCGCTACGTCAACCGCGGCTACAGCCATGAAGAGCTGTTCGGCTTCTTCCGCGCCGCCAAGATCGGGCTGGTCACTCCGTTGCGCGACGGGATGAACCTGGTTGCCAAGGAATATATCGCGGCGCAGGACCCCGAGGATCCCGGCGTGCTGATCCTCTCGCGCTTCGCCGGCGCGGCGGCGCAGATGCCCGATGCGGTGCTGGTCAATCCGCACAGCCCCGACGATATCGCGCATGCGATCCAGACCGCGCTCGACATGTCGCTGGAAGAACGCAAGGCGCGCTACCAGAAGCTGATCGCCACCGTGCGCGACGACAATGTGCAGGACTGGACCGCCAATTTCCTGCGCGACCTGAGCGAGGCCTGAGCGCGGCGCCGATCGCTGCGATTGCGCATGTCCTGCCGCGCTGCCACCGTCGCGCGCATGATTCGCGAACCTTTTCTGAAAACCCGGGGCATCCACAATTTCCGCGATTACGGCGGCTGGCGCACGCGTGACGGCGGCCAGGTGCGCACCGGTCTGCTGTTCCGCTCGGGCCACCATGTCGAGGCGACCGACGACGATCTCGCCGCGATTGCCCCGCTGGGCATCCACACGGTCATCGACCTGCGCGGCGAAAGCGAGCGCGCGGCCAATCCCTGCCGCCGGGTCGAGGGGTTCGACGGGCAGGTGCTGTTCTACGAAGGCGAGACCACTTCCAGCCCGCCGCATATGGATATCGGCCCCGACACCAGCGCCGCCGATTTCGCGCGCGAACGCATGCTCGCGGTGTACACGCGCATGCCTGACAACCCGGCGATGATCGACATGTTCGGCCGCTATCTCACCATCCTCGCGCAGCGCGAGGGTGCCAGCCTCGTCCATTGCTATGCCGGCAAGGACCGCACCGGCGTGGCGGCGACCATGCTGCTGCACATCCTCGGCGTGGCCGAGGAAGACCAGCGCCGCGAATTCCTGCGCACCAACGACAGCCCGACCTTCGATGTCCTCGCGCGCCAGTCGCTCCCCGGGATCGAGGCGCGGCTGGGCCGCAAGCTCGACGAAGGCGCAGCCAAGGACCTGCTCGGCGTGCGCGAGGAATATCTCGATCGCTATCTCGAGATCGCGACCGAGCGCCACGGCAGCTTCGACACCTATCTCGAAGCCGCGATAGGTGTGGATGACGCGCTGCGCGAGGCGCTGATCGCCCGCTTCGTGGCGTGACTCTGCGGCTGCGGCTTCCCATATAGCCGCGAACACCCCTTCAGACTGACGGAAATTGACGACATGGCTACCCATCGCACCAAGATGCTCATCATCGGCTCGGGCCCCGCGGGCTATTCGGCCGCCATCTATGCGGCGCGCGCGATGATGGAACCGATCGTGGTGCAGGGGCTGCAGCCGGGCGGCCAGCTGACCATCACCACCGATGTCGAGAATTATCCCGGCTTCGCCGATGTCGTCCAGGGCCCGTGGCTGATGGAGCAGATGCAGAAGCAGGCCGAACATGTCGGCACGCGGATGATGTGGGATACGATCGTCGATGTCGATGTATCGAACGGCTCGCCCTTTACCGCGACTGGCGACAGCGGCGACGAATATGTCGCCGACGTGCTGGTGATTGCCACCGGCGCGCAGGCCAAGTGGCTGGGCGTCCCGGGCGAACAGGAACTGGGCGGCAAGGGCGTCAGCGCCTGCGCCACCTGCGACGGCTTTTTCTACCGCGGCAAGAAGGTCGCGGTGATCGGCGGCGGCAACACCGCGGTCGAGGAAGCGCTCTACCTCACCAACCATTCGGACGATGTCACGCTGATTCACCGCCGCGACGAATTGCGCGCCGAGAAGATCCTGCAGGAACGCCTGCTCAACCATCCCAAGATCAGCGTGATCTGGAACAAGGCAGTCGAAAGCTTCGAAGCCGGGCCGACCGGCGCGCTGGGGCATCTCAAGTTGCGCGACACGGTTACCGGCGAAGACAGCACGCTCGAAGTCGATGGCGCCTTCGTCGCGATCGGCCATGCGCCCGCGACCGAACTGTTCAAGGGCAAGCTGCCGATGGACGAGGGCGGCTACCTGCTAACCGAGGCGGGATCGCCCAAGACCGAGGTGCCCGGCGTGTTCGCCGCGGGCGACGTCACCGACCACGTCTATCGCCAGGCGGTCACTGCCGCTGGGATGGGCTGCATGGCCGCGCTCGATGCCGAGCGTTTCCTTGCCGGTCTGGAAATGGACGCCGGCGGCCACGCGCACGAAGCCGAAGCGGCCGAATAACGGTTGGCGGCCCCGCCGCGGCGGGGCCGCCTGATGCCGTATCTCAGGCGGCGAACACCGCGCTTGCAGCGTTGAACACCAGCGCGATCAGCGCCACGCTAGACAATGCGTAGAGCACGAATCGCACCATCACGACATTGGCGGTCGCCTGCACCAGCGAGTGGATGATCCGCAGGCCGACGTAGATCCATGCGATCAGCGCGTTCATCCCGTCGCCCAGGCCGATCATCGCCAGCACCAGCGCAACCGCGTAGAACACCGTCGGCGCTTCGTGCAGATGGTTGTAATTGTGCGCTTTCCACTGGACGTTTGCGGGCAGCGTTTCATCCAACGCTTTGGTCCGCCGCGCGTCGTTGGGTTCGATCCCCGCCTCGGACATCGCCGGGATGCGGGTGGCGTACATCCACAGCCACATGATCATGGTCCACGCCAGCAGCACGACGACGGGCTGGAGGATTTGCGATTGAATCATGGAAGTCTCCGTCAGACCGCAACGAGTGCGGGATCGTGGAACAGCGTCAGCGCAAGCGCGCGATAGGCGAGATAGATCAGCGCCACGGTCGAGGCGATGAACAGCAGGAAGCGGATCTTCACCACATTGACAGTGGCCTGCCAGATCGAATGGACGATCCGAAGCGCGACGTAGATCCAAGCGAAGACCACATCCACCGCGCCAGCGCCCATCAGCGCGATGATGACGGTGGCGGCGTAGAACAGCGTCGGCTGTTCCATCAGATGCGCGTAATTGTGCGCCTTCCAGTTGATCCGGTCGGGCAATACGCCTTCCAGATCCTGTCCGCGCCCGCCGGGCTTGGCTTCGCCCAGGCCCCCGGCCTTGCCCAGCGCGGGCAGCCGGGTGAAGGCCATCCAGAACAGGACCACGATCGACCATGCGACAAGCACCGCGGCGGGTGCAAGCATCTGGGCTAGCATCAGTTATTCTCCCCTCAGACCCGTTTGCGCGCGAGAGTGGTGGTCCGCATCCGGATTGTCAAATGCAACCTATCGCGCTGCGGCTCAGCCGCGCAGCGTTTCGGCAAAGCTCGCCGCATCGGTATTGCCGCCGGTCACCATGATGACCGTGTCCGCATCGACCGGCACCTTGCCCGCCAGCGCTGCAGCCAGCGCCGCCGCGCCGCCGGGTTCCACCACCAGGTTGAGCTTGGCAAAGGCAAAGCGCTGGGCCGCGCGGACTTCCTCGTCGGTCACGACCACACCGGGCTGCGCGCGGCCCTGCAACACCGACAGCACCACCGGCGCACTGGCATCGGGCTGCAACGCATCGCAGATGGTGACGGGCGGATTGACCGCGCGTACGACTTCGCCCGCTTCGAGCGCTTGCCCGACCACGTCCCAGCCCTCCGGTTCGATCACATGGATCGCGCTGTCGGGGCAGGCGAGAGCCAGCCCGGCGGACAGCCCGCCGCCGCCGCAACAGACGACCACACGCGACGGCGCGCGGCCAAGCTGTGCCGCGATCTCGATGCCCGCGCTGCCCTGGCCCTCGATCACCCACGGATCGTTGAAGGCATGCACCAGCGTCGCCCCGCGTGTTGCGACCTCGCGCGCGGCGACTTCCTCGCGATCCTCGCCGGGGCGGTCGTATAGCACGATCTCCGCGCCCAGCGCGCGGGTCGCGTCGAGCTTCACCTTGGGAGCATTGCGCGGCATCACGATAGTCGCCGCGATGCCCAGCCGCCGCGCCGCCCAGGCGACGCCCTGCGCGTGATTGCCCGAAGACACCGCGACCACGCCGCGCTTCTTCTCCGCCTCGTCGAGGTTCGACAGCCGCCACCAGCCGCCGCGGATCTTGAATGCGCCGATCGGTTGCAGGCTTTCCGCCTTCACGTGGCAGCGCACCCCGCCGATCTCGACCGGCAGCAGCGGAGTCGGCGGAAGCAGTTCGGAAATGGATGCGGCCGCGGCGAGAACGGCTTCGCGGGTCGGCTTGCGCATATCGTCTCGGATCATTTGGCCCCCGTAGCGCATTTCGCTAGAGGGCGCGCAAGATTCGAAATTCCACGAAAGAGGTTTACCCATGTCCACAGTCCTGGTGATCGGTGCAGGCGGCGTCAGCTCGGTCTGCGTCCACAAGATGGCGATGAACGCCGATATCTTCGGCGACATCCACCTCGCCAGCCGCACGAAAAGCAAGTGCGACAGCATCGCCGCCAGCGTGAAGGAGCGTACCGGGCAGGATGTGGCGACGTATGAAATCGACGCCGAGGAAGTCCCGGCGATGGTCAATCTGATCCGGAAGGTCGGCCCGAGCCTCGTCGTCAATCTCGCGCTGCCGTATCAGGACCTGCCGATCATGGACGCCTGCCTCGAAGCAGGCGTCGATTACCTCGACACCGCCAATTACGAACCGAAGGACGAGGCCAAGTTCGAATACAAGTGGCAGTGGGCCTATCACGACCGCTTCAAGGATGCCGGGCTGATGGCGCTGCTGGGTTCGGGCTTCGATCCGGGCGTCACCAGCGTCTTCACCATGTGGCTCAAGAAACACAAGCTGAAGTCGATCCGCCAGCTCGATATCCTCGATTGCAATGGCGGCGATCACGGGCAGGCCTTCGCCACCAATTTCAATCCGGAAATCAACATCCGCGAAGTCACCGCGCCTGCGCGCCACTGGGAAAACGGCGAATTCGTCGAGACCCCGGCAATGGGCAAGAAGGTCGAATTCGACTTTGAGGCGGTCGGCCCGAAGAACATGTACATGATGTATCACGAGGAGCTCGAAAGCCTCGCCAAGTTCAACCCCGAGATGGAGCGGGCGCGCTTCTGGATGACCTTCGGTGATGAATACATCAAGCACCTGACCGTGCTGCAGAATGTCGGCATGACGCGGATCGACCCGGTCAAGTACCAGGGCAAGGAAATCATCCCGCTGCAGTTCCTCGCCGCCGTGCTGCCCAAGCCCGAATCGCTGGGCGAAACCACCAAGGGCAACACCAATATCGGCGTCATCGCGACCGGCGAGGCGCTCGACGGCTCGGGTGAGAAGACCTTCTACATCAACAATATCTGCAGCCACGAAGCGGCTTACGAGGAAACCGGCAACCAGGCGGTTTCCTATACCACCGGCGTCCCCGCAATGATCGGCAGCGCGATGATGGTAACCGGAAAATGGACCGGCGACGGCGTGTTCAACATGGAAGAAATGGATCCCGATCCCTTCATGGACATGCTGAACGACCACGGCCTGCCCTGGCAGGTCAAGGAACTGGACGGCCCGGTCGGGTTCTAGCGGGCAAGCCCGGCGTGCGGACGCGACCTTGATCGCCGCGAGCGAGGGGGCGACGTCCGCCGCGGCAAGCCAGATGAATACCGCTTTAAAAGGGAATTGACGCCATGGAAACCAAAGCCGGCGATCCGGGCGCTTTTGCGCAATTCGACCTCGACCGCGTCGACAGCCCCGCTTTCGTCGTCGACGCGGCGAAATTGCGCGCCAATTGCCAGGTTCTGGCCGAAGTGCGCGATGCGGCCGAGATCAAGATGCTCAGCGCGCTCAAGGCCTTCTCGATGTGGGCGACCGCGCCGATTATCGGCGAATATCTCGACGGCGTGTGCACGAGCGGTCTGTGGGAAGCGCGGCTGGCGAGCGAGTTCTACGACGGCGAGATCGCGACCTATTCGGCGGCCTACAAGCCGGAAGAACTGGAAGAGGTGTGCCGCCTGTCGGACCACGTGATCTTCAATTCGCCCGGCCAGCTCGAACGCGCGACGCTGATCCTCGAGAATGCGCGCGCCGCGGGGCAGGATTTCGATGTCGGGCTGCGGATCAACCCGCTGCATCCCACGGGCGAGGTGCCGCGTTACGATCCCTCCAGCCCGGGCAGCCGGCTGGGCTTCCCGCTCGACCAGCTTACCCCAGAAATCATGTCGCAGGTCGACGGGATCCATTTCCACAATCTGTGCGAACAGGATTTCGAACCGCTGCTGGCCACCTGGGACAAGGTGTTCGATGCGATCGAGCCGTGGTTCGGCCAGCTCAAGTGGATCAACATGGGCGGCGGGCACCACATCACCCGCGCCGATTACCAGCGCGACGAGCTGGTCGAGTTCCTGCGCGACGCGCGCGAGGATACCGGCGCCGAAATCTATCTCGAACCGGGCGAGGCGGTCGCGCTCGATGCGGGCATTCTGGTGGGCACGATCCTCGATACCGGCTTCAACGGCCTGCCCGTCGCGGTGGCCGATGTTTCGGCCACTTGCCACATGCCCGACGTGATCGAGGCGCCCTATCGCCCTGCCATGCTTGGCGAGAGCAGCGACGAGGCAACGCCCGCGGTGCGGATCGGCGGCCCATCATGCCTCGCAGGCGATGTGATCGGCGATTACCGGATTCCCGGCGGGGCGGAGGTCGGCAAGCGTTTCGCCTTCCTCGACCAAGCGCATTATTCGATGGTCAAGACCAACACCTTCAACGGCGTCCAGCTGCCCAGCATCTACCTCTGGGACAGCGACAGCGACCAGCTCGAACTGGTCAAGGAGTTCGGTTACGACACCTTCCGCGACCGGCTGAGCTAAGGTTGCGGCCGGGGCGCGGAACACAGCGCCGTCTCAGCCTTTGATAGGGTAAGACGACGAGGCTGAACGCTGCGATTCCGCTTGCTTTATCGCGCATCTCGCTTATGTGCGCCGCTCCGCTGCCCCAAGGGGATCCGATCCGCAAGGCAGCCTTGTCTGAAACCTAGCCGTTTTGGGGGTCCCTTGAGTTGCACACATTTCCTGACGCCCGGTCCGTAGTTCGCGCTCTCCAGCCGGACGAACCGATCATCCTTAATCGCCCGCACGCCGCCGCGCGCGCCGCCCGATTCTTCGTCGAGAAGTTTCCGGGCAAGTCGCTCTATGCGGTAAAGGCGAATCCCTCGCCCGACCTGCTGCAGGTGTTGTGGGACAATGGCGTGACGCATTACGACGTCGCCTCGATCGCCGAAGTGCGGCTGGTGCGCGCCACGCTGCCCGGCGCGACGCTGTGCTTCATGCACCCGGTCAAGGCGCCCAGCGCGATCCGCGAAGCCTACCGCCAGCACGGCGTGCGCACGTTCAGCCTTGATTCGGTCGAGGAACTGGAGAAGATCGTCGAAGCCTGCCGCGACGATGAAGGCGAGCCGGCGCAGGACCTGCGCCTGTGCGTCCGGCTGCGCGTGTCGAGCGAATATTCCGAACTCAGCCTCGCGTCGAAATTCGGCTGCGACCTGACCGAGGCGCCCGCGCTGCTGCAACAGGCGCGCCAGCATGCCGACTGGCTGGGAGTGTGTTTCCACGTGGGCAGCCAGGCGATGACGCCCTTTGCCTATGTCCAGGCGCTCGAACGCGTGCGTATCGCCATCGGCGAGGCCTCGGTGGTGATCGACATGATCGATGTCGGCGGGGGTTTCCCGTCGGTCTATCCGGGGATGGAGCCGCCGCCGCTGGAGGACTACTTCCAGATCATCCACCAGAACTTCTACAATTTGCCGATCGCGTACAACGCCGAGCTGTGGTGCGAACCCGGCCGTGCGCTGTGCGCCGAATACAGCTCGCTTATCGTCAAGGTCGAGAAGCGCCGCGGCGAGGAGCTCTACATCAACGACGGCGCCTATGGCGCGCTGTTCGATGCGGCGCATGTGGACTGGAAATTCCCCGTCCGCGCGCTCGAGGACGACCTCATCAAGCCGGACATGGATTTCGCCTTCTACGGCCCGACCTGCGACGATGCCGACTACATGCAGGGCCCCTTCGTCCTGCCCGAGGACATCCAGGCGGGCGATTTCATCGAGATCGGCATGCTCGGTGCCTATGGCGCGGCGATGAAAACCGATTTCAACGGTTTCGGCGCGGCCGACCGCGTGCTCGTCAGCGACGAGCCGATGGCCAGCCTCTACGACGGCAGCCGCCAGCGTCCTGCGGCGGACAATGTGGTGAGCCTGCGCTAACCATTTGCTCGACGGATCGACTCAATAAGCCCCGGCAGCCTCGCGCTCGCCGGGGCTTTTTGCTTGCATCACCCGGCGCGGACCTGAATTCTCCCTCGCGAGAGAGAAGGGGAGAGACTGCCGCATGATCGAATTCTTCACCGCGCCTGCGCCCAATGGGTGGAAGGTCGCCATCATGCTCGAGGAATGCGGGCTCGCCTACGAGCCGCGCTGGGTTAATCTGGCGGCGGGCGACCAGCATTCGCAAGAATATCTCGCGATCAATCCCAATGGCCGTATTCCCGCGATCACCGACCACGCGCCCGGCGACGGCGGCGAGCCGGTTACGGTGTTCGAATCGGGTGCGGTGCTGCTGTATCTGGCGGAGAAGGCCGGGCGCTTCCTGCCGACCGATTTGCGCGGGCAATCGCGCGTGCGGCAGTGGCTGTTCTGGCAGGTCGGCCATCTCGGCCCGACGCTGGGCCAGCACGGGCACTTCCACCTCTATGCCGAAGAGAAACTGCCCTATGCGATCGAGCGGTTCCACCGCGAGGCACTGCGCGTCTACGGCGTGATGGATCGGCAACTGGCACAGGAGGAACACCTCGCCGGGGCGGATTACACTATCGCCGACATGGCCTGTTTCCCGTGGGTGCGGACATGGAAGGCACAGGGCATCCCGCTGGCCGACTTCCCGCATGTGAAGCGGTGGTACGATGCCCTCAAGACGCGCGAGGGGCTGCGGCGCGGGGTGGCGCTGGGCAGCGACATGGCGCGGCGCGGGGAAATGAGCGCGGCAGAACGCCAGAACCTGTTCGGCACTGCCAAGGCGCGCGTGCAATGACCGTGCGGGTGGAGTTCTTCTTCGACCTGTCGAGCCCGTGGACACGGCTGGCCTTCGCCAACATCCGTCCCGCGCTGGACGGACTGGACTATTCCATCGCCTGGCGGCCCTTCTTGGTCGGCGGGGTGTTCAACGCGGTGAACCCGTCGGTCTATGAAAGCCGCAAGCCTGAAAACGCCGCGCGGCTGGCGCGCAGTTTCGGCTGGCTGAAGCAGTGGGCCGAACTGGCAGGCGTGGGGATGAACTTCCCGTCCGAGCACCATCCGCTCAAATCGGTCAACGCGATGCGCTTCTGCTGCGCGCTCGAGGAAGAGCAGGAGGCGCTCGAGCGCTTTGCCCATGCCGCGTTCGAGGCCTATTTCACCCACGCCCGCAATCTCGACGACCCGGCCGTGCTGGTGGCGGTGGCCAATGAGGCAGGGCTGGGCGGCGCGGCGCTGGCCGAGCGCGCGGCCAGCCAGCCGGTCAAGGATTGCCTGCGCGCCAACACCGACGAGGCGATCGCGCGCGGGGCATTCGGGTCGCCGACGATCATCGTCCACGAGCCCGCCGGCGAGGAGCAGCTGTATTTCGGCAACGACCAGCTGCCGCTGGTGCGCGCGAAGGTGGCGGCGCTGGCCTAGCCGTATTCGGCGCGGTGGGCGTCGAGCACCGGTTTGACCCGGCCCAGCGCCGCGCCGATCAGCTCGGGCAGCTCTTCCGCGTCGAGCGGCAACAACGCATTGTGCGCGGCTGCGATGCAGCCCGCGTCGGCCCAGTCGATCCCCAGCTCGATCGCCCATTCGCGGAATTCGTCTGCCGCGCCCGCTCGCGGTTCGAGCGCCTTGGCCAGCGTCGGGTGGAAGCCGAACCGTCCGGTAAAGGGCAGCAACGAAAGCGGGAAACCCTTGCGCAGGTAGACGAAGGTGTCGTCGACATGGACCGTGCCGCTCGCGCGGTGCAGCGCCAGCACCGAGGAGAAGTGCACGCTCTCGTCGTCGCTCACCAGCGTCACCCCGTGCGGGACCGAGAAGGCGAAATCCTCGGCATACAGCTCGGCCAGCGCATCGTGTTCGCAGCGCAGCGTTTCCCACGGCAGTTCGGGCAGGTGATCGACATGGCGCGCCGTGCCGTAAAGCTTGGCCTGCGGGAAAGCCGAATGCATCCATTCGCAGTGCAGCGTGTGGAAAGGGTGGAGGTTGAGAATCGCCTCGACCTTCGTCCCGCCATCGGTCAGCGCGTCGACTTGGGCGCGGATCGCGTCGGTCAGCGGATAGCTGTCGAGAAAGACGAAATTGCCGCTCACCACCCGGACGAGCGCGCATTGCGTGCCGATATCCACGATCCCGCCAAGCCGCAGGCTGCCGCGCAGGCTCCAGAAGCCTTCTCCGAGGTCGACGAGCCGGTCGCTCATGGAAAGCCGACGAAGCGGGCGGCCTCGTCCACGCTCTTGCGCTCGCTGACCACCGCATTGGCGGGGAAGCTCTCGTCGGGCCAGCCCATCGCAACCGCCTTCATGATCACCTGGTCGTCCGGGATGCCCGCATGCTCGCGCACCACCGGGCTTTGCATGATTCCCTGGCTGTTGATCACGCAGCCGAGCCCGCGGCTCCAGGCTGCGTTGACCAGCGCAGTGGTGACCGCGCCGCAGTCGAAGGGCGTGTCGTCGCTGCCCGACAATTCGCGGTCGTAAGTCACGATGACGCAGACCGGCGCGTCGAACTGGCGGAAGCCGCGCAGCACCCAGTCCTGCCGCTTTTCCTTGTCGTCGCGTTCGATCCCCATCGCGCCGAACAATTGCTTGGCGACGCCGACCTGGCGTTCGCGGTGGACGCCCGCGAAGGGTTCGCCGCGGCGGAACTCGCGGCTGTCGGGCTCGCCCGCGAGAATGCGTTCGGTATTGCCCTTGCGGATCCGGTCGAGCGGTTCGCCGGTGATGACGTGGAAATGCCACGGCTGCGTGTTCATCGAGGTGGGCGAGCGCATGGCGAGCGTCAGCACTTCCTCGATCACCGCGCGCGGCACCGGCTTGTCGAGATAGCCGCGGATCGAGCGGCGTCCCATCACCACTTCGTCATAGGTCATATCCGGATTGCCGCTCATTCAGTCTCGCTCCCGTAAGTTTCACTGCCATGCCTAGCGCGCCATACCGACGCGGACAAATCCCCTACGGGATTGCGGGCAGGCAGGTTCCGATGTCCGGCGCGGAAAACAGGCGGCAATCGAAGAATATTGCTTCGCCGCCATTGGCATTCGCCGCGGCGAAACTGAACCGCAGGCTGCGCCGTGCTGCATCGCTCAGCGGCAGGCTGGCCGGGACCTGCGCGGGATCGCTCCAACCCTGCACGCGGCAGTAGCCGCCGCCCGCGCACAGGCTGCGCGCCCGCTCGACCAGCGCGGCCGGCGAATCGCCCGGCGATACGAGGACGAAATGCACGCCTGCGCCCGGGCCGGGCTGGCCGGAGGATGCGGCTGCGCGCGGCGGCTCGCCGGCGGCGCGCGCCACGCTGTCGCGGGTGATGCTGCGCACCGCCTCGCCGCTGCCCAGCAGTCCGGGCAGCGGATTGGCGGCAGCGGTGGCGAGCGCGGTGTCCCGCAGCCGCAGCGGATCGGGTTCGCCGCCCGCATAGCGTGCCGAGAGCGCCTGCCGGCTGCCCCAGAAGCCGCGCCAGCGGAAGAAGATATGCGGCCCGACCTTGGCCACCTTGTCGAGCCGGTCGCTCCACCACGGATAGACGTAGTCGGCATGGAAATGCGTGGCATTGCCGACGGGGGCATGCGTCGCGCCGCCCAGCATGTCCTCCGCCCGCGCGCGCGCCTCGCTCCATGCCGCGTCGGAATAGCGCCGCGCGAGCGAGCCGTCGCAGGTAAAGCTGAACTGGCAGCCGGTGGGCCGCTGCGAGCCTTCGAACACCACCCCGCAGACGGTGCCCGCAAACGCCGGATGGCGCACGCGGTTGAGGATCACCTGCATCACTGCGCGCTGGTCGCCATCGGCGCCGCCCGCCTCGGCCATTCCGGCGAGCGCGAGGCAGTCGCGCGCGCGCAGGCGATCGGCCGCATTCCCGGCAAAGCCGAAGGGTAGGGGCGCGCCCGGGCCGATGGCTGCGAACGCCACCGCGGCATTGCGCGCCTGCGCATCGCCGGCGGCCAGTTCGGTGCCGACTACCGTGTCTTCGGGCGAGGCGGGGAGGTCGGGAAGCGATCCGTCCGCAGCGGCAGGTGCCGGGTCGGCCGGGGCCACGCCAGACGCAGACCAGCCGCCGACCATTGCGAGCAGGACGAGCGGGAGCAGTACCAGCGCCGCGAAGGCGGCCAGCGCGGCGCTATCGCGCGGCGGTTCGGCAGAGGGGGCGGTGCTGTCCATCACGGCTATCTAGGCGCAATTCGCGCCCGCACCAGCCGCAAGGCGCGCCGGTCAGGCCGCCTTGGCCAGTTCCATGTCCATCCGGTCCCAGATCTCGACCAGCGCGCCGACCAGATCGTCCATCATTTCGGCGGTGTGCGCAGGGCCGGGGGTGAAGCGCAGACGCTCGGTGCCGCGCGGGACGGTGGGGAAATTGATCGGCTGCACATAGACGCCGTATTCGGCGAGCAGGATGTCGCTGATCTTCTTGGCATGCACCGGGTCGCCGACCATCAGCGGGACGATATGCGTGACGCTGTCCATCACCGGCAGGCCCGCGTCGCGCATCTTGGTCTTGAGCAGTTCGGCGGCGGCCTGCTGGCCCTCGCGCTCGACGCTGCTTTCCTTAAGATGCCGCACCGAGGCAAGCACGCCCGCTACCAGCGCGGGGCTGAGCGAGGTGGTGAAGATGAAGCCCGGGGCATAGGAGCGGATGCAGTCGATGATCTTCTTGTCGGCCGCGACATAGCCGCCCATCACGCCGAAGGCCTTGCCCAGCGTGCCTTCGATGATGTCGATCCGGTGTGCGGCCTCGTCGCGCTCGGAAATCCCGCCGCCGCGCTTGCCGTACATGCCCACCGCGTGGACTTCGTCGATATAGGTCAGCGCGTTGTATTCTTCCGCAAGGTCGCAGATTTCGTGGATCGGGGCGACGTCGCCATCCATCGAATAGACGCTTTCGAAAGCGATCAGCTTGGGCGTGTCGGCATCCTCGGAGGCGAGCAATTCTTCGAGGTGCTCGAGATCGTTGTGGCGGAAGACGCGCTTCTCGCAGCCCGAATTGCGGATCCCCGCGATCATGCTGGCATGGTTGAGTTCGTCGGAGAAGATCACGCAGCCGGGCAGCAGCTTGGCCACGGTCGACAGCGTCGCATCGTTCGAGACATAGCCGCTGGTGAACAGCAGCGCGGCGTCCTTGCCGTGCAGGTCCGAAAGCTCGGCCTCGAGCTGGACGTGGTAATGCGTGTTGCCGCCGATGTTGCGCGTGCCGCCCGAACCCGCGCCGACATCGTGCAGCGCCTCTTCCATGGCGGAGATCACCTTGGGGTGCTGGCCCATCGCGAGGTAGTCGTTCGAACACCAGACGGTGACCGGCTTGGGCCCGTTGTGACCCGCGAAACAGCGCGCGTTGGGGAAGGCGCCCTTGTTGCGCAGGATATCGATAAAGACGCGATAGCGGCCTTCCTCGTGCAGCCGGGAAATCGCTTCGTCGAAGATCTGGTCGTAGTTCACTGGCGTAGTCGCCCGTATCTGCGCCGCCTTCCGCGGCCATCCTGTGCGGGTCGCCCTAATCGAATACGTTGCAAATCGCCACCGCGATCTTTGCGAGTGGTTCGCAGCTCAGAACGCGCGCAGATCGTCGATCCCGTAGCGCGCAAAGGCCGGCGCAAGTCGTTGGAAATCGGCCAGCTCTCCCGTTCCTACCGCAAAATCGGGGGCACTGCGCGCAAAATCCTGCCCCTCGGTCAGCGATACGATGCGCCGCGCGATTCCCTCGGCGCCGTGGATGAACGCCACGCCTTCGCCGAACGCCTGCCGCAATTCGTCCTCGAGCAGCGGGAAATGGGTGCAGGCGAGGATCACCGTGTCGAGTCGCTCACCGTGGTTCTGCAGCACCAGCCCCGCTGCAGCGCGCGCGACATCGTCGACATCGACGCTCTCGCCGCGCAGCTTGGCCTCGCCCAGCGCGACGAGGTTGTTCGCGCCGTAGCGCAGCAGCGTGCAGTCGCCGACGAATTCGCGTTCGAGCTCGTCGACATAGGCCTGCCGCATCGTCGCCTCGGTGCCCAGCAGGCCGATTACGCCGGTCCGGGTCATCTTCGCCGCGGGCTTGATCGCGGGCACCGTGCCCACGATCGGCGTTTCGAGCACGTCGCGCACCATGCCCAGCGCGATCGTGCTGGCGGTGTTGCAGGCGATGCAGATCAGCCGTGGCTGGTAGCGTTCGGCCATCCGCCCGAGCAGCCCGGCAACCCGGGCGGCGATTTCGGCCTCGCTCTTCGCGCCATAGGGAAGGCCGGCCATGTCCGCGGCGTAGATCACCGGCGCCTGCGGCAGCAGCTCGCGCAGCTCGCCCAGCACGGTCAGCCCGCCGACACCCGAATCGAACAGCAGGATGGGTGAGTCTTGGGCCGGTTGATCCAATTCCGTGTGTCCTGCGCTTGTCGAGTGGCCGTGTTTCCATTTAGGGCGGTAGAAGAAAGTGCGGGGTTTCGACAAGCTCGGCTCGAACGGTTTCCTGTTTTGCGGAGTGTGCTGTGCCGACCGATATGACCACCAACCTGATCTTGGCCGCGCTGCTCGGCTATCTGATCGGCTCGATTCCCTTCGGCCTGCTGCTGACCAAGGCGGCGGGCATGGGCGACGTGCGCCAGATCGGCAGTGGCAATATCGGCGCCACCAACGTGCTGCGGACCGGCAACAAGGGGCTCGCGGCGGGCACGCTGGTGCTCGACCTGCTCAAGGGCTTCGCGCCGGTCGCGGTTGCCGGCCATCTGTGGGGCGAAGTGGCGATGGCATTTGCCGCCGGGGCCGCGGTGCTCGGTCACTGCTTCCCAGTCTGGCTCGGCTTCAAGGGTGGCAAGGGCGTGGCGACCAATGCCGGCGTGGCCTTCGGGCTCGCCTGGCCGCTGGGGCTGGCCTACGCCTTCGTCTGGCTCAGCATATTGGCGATCTTCCGTATCTCCTCGCTTGCCGGGATGGCCGCGGTGGTCGCGGCGGCGGCCGCCGCGCCGCTGTTCGGCTATCCGCAGTTCTTCCCCGTGCTCGGCGCGATCGCGCTGTTGATCATCTACCTCCACCGCGAAAATATCGCGCGGCTGGCCAAGGGCGAGGAGCCCCGCGTCGGCGGCAGCAAGGACACCGCCGGGGGATGACCGGCGCGGCGACCTCGGCCCTGTCGCAGGACGAGGCTTTCGCCCGCATCCGGCTGCTGCGCTCGCCCAATGTCGGGCCGGTCAGCTATGCCATGCTGCTGCAGCGTTTCGGCAGTGCGGTGCAGGCGCTCGAGGCGCTGCCCGATCTGGGCCGGCGCGGCGGGCGCCAGTACCGCGCCACCGCCGCCGAGACGGTGGAGCGCGAGGTCGAGGCAGTGCGCAAGGCAGGCGCGAAATACCTGTTCCACGACCAGCCCGATTACCCCGTGCTGCTCGGACAGCTCGACAGCGCGCCGCCGATCCTGATCTGGCGCGGCGACCTGGCGCTGGCCGCACGCCCCTGCGTTGCCATGGTCGGAGCGCGCAATGCCAGCGCGGCAGCGGTCAAGCTGGCGCGCGATTTCGCCAGCGGGCTGGCCGAGGCGGGTTTCACCGTGGTTTCGGGGCTGGCGCGCGGGATCGACGGCGCCGCGCATGAGGGCGCCTTTCCGCACACCGTGGGCGTGATCGCCAGTGGGATCGACATTGCCTATCCGCCGCAGCACGCCGAATTGCAGGAGCGGATCGCCAGCGAAGGGCTGCTGCTGGCCGAACAGCCGCCGGGCACCGAACCGCGCGGCAGCCATTTCCCCAGCCGCAACCGGATCATCGCCGGGCTGGCGGGCGGGACGCTGGTGGTGGAAGCGGCGGTCAAATCGGGCAGCCTCATCACCGCGCGGCTCGCGGGCGAGGCGGGGCGCGAGGTCATGGCAATCCCTGGCAGTCCGCTCGAGCCGCGCAGCCACGGCTGCAACCACCTCATCCGCGAAGGCGCGGTGCTGGTGCAGGAACCCGGTGAAGTGGTCGAACTGCTGAGCACCTTCGCCGGCGAACCGCGCTCGACCTTTCGCGAACCCGCCAATGGCTTCGACTACACGCCCGAGGACATCGCTGCGGCGGAGCCCGCCGATATCGCCGCGCGGCTGACGACGGCACCGGTGGGGATCGACGAGCTGATCCGCCAGTCGGGTGAAAGCGCCGCGGCGGTGCAGCTGGCGCTGCTCGAACTGGAGATCGCCGGTCGGCTCCAGCGCCATGCCGGGGGCCGCGTCAGCGTACGCTGACGGCATGCGCGGCCGAGTCGGTGCGCGCGGGCGTGCGTGTTTTGCCGCTTGACGCCTTCCGAACCCCGGTCCCATTTTCGCGCGTATACGCACGTACACACGTAAGGGACTGCCCACACCACCATGCAACTGGTCATCGTCGAATCGCCCGCGAAGGCGAAAACCATCGAGAAATACCTCGGCAAGGACTTCAAGGTTCTCGCCAGCTACGGTCACGTCCGCGACCTGCCGCCCAAGGACGGCAGCGTGCGCCCCGATGAAGGCTTCGCGATGGACTGGGAACTCTATCGCGACAAGCAGAAGCGCTTCAAGGAAATCAGCGACGCGTCGAAACAGGCCACCCGCCTCGTCCTCGCGACTGACCCCGACCGCGAAGGCGAGGCGATTTCGTGGCACGTCCAGGAGCTGCTCAGGAAGCGCAAGACGCTGCCCGAGAAGGTCGACCGCGTGACGTTCAACGCTATCACCAAGCAGGCGGTGACCGAGGCGATGAAGACCCCGCGCGAACTCGACCAGCCGCTGATCGACGCCTATCTGGCGCGCCGCGCGCTCGACTATCTCTATGGCTTCACGCTGTCGCCGGTGCTGTGGCGCCGGCTGCCCGGCGCCAAGAGCGCGGGCCGCGTGCAGTCGGTCGCGCTGCGGCTGATCGTCGGCCGCGAAATCGAGATCGAGCATTTCCGCGCCGACGAATACTGGTCGGTGATCGCCAAGCTGCAACAGGACGGCAGCGAGTTCGACGCGCGGCTGGTCAAGTACGACGGCAAGAAGCTCGACAAGCTGACGCTGGGCGATGAAGCCAGCGCCATGGCCGCCAAGGCGGCGGTCGAAGCGGGCAATTTCACGATCGAAGAGATCGAGACCAAGCCGTTCAAGCGCAATCCCGCGCCGCCGTTCACCACCTCGACGCTGCAGCAGGAAGCCGCGCGCAAGCTGGGCTTCTCCGCCAGCCACACGATGCGGCTTGCGCAGTCGCTCTATGAAGTGGGCGCGATCACCTACATGCGTACCGACGGCGTGCAGATGGATGGCAGCGCGATTTCGGAATGCCGCAAGGCGGTGTCCGATCGCTATGGCGGCCATGCGCTGCCCGAAAAGCCGCGCATCTACCAGTCGAAGGCCAAAAACGCGCAGGAAGCGCACGAAGCGATCCGGCCGACCGATTTCTCGCGCGACCGCGTGGGTTCGGGCGACGAGGGCAAGCTCTACGATCTCGTGTTCAAGCGCGCGATGGCCAGCCAGATGGCGGCCGCGCAGCTCGAGCGCACCACGGTCACGCTGCGCGAAGCCACCGGCCAGCACGAATTGCGCGCCACCGGCCAAGTGGTGAAATATCCGGGCTTCTTCGCGGTCTACCAGGAAGGCCGCGACGATGCCGATGACGACGAGGACGGCCTGCTTCCCGCGATGAGCAAGGGCGACAGCCCGCTCAAGCGCGGCGTCGACGCCAACCAGCACTTCACCCAGCCGCCGCCGCGATTTTCCGAAGCGAGCCTGGTCAAGCGGCTCGAGGAACTCGGCATCGGCCGCCCCTCGACCTATGCCAGCACCATCCAGACGCTGCGCGACCGTGCCTATGTGCGAATGGAGAAGAACCGCTTCTTCGCCGAGGAAAGCGGGCGGCTGCTGACTGCTTTCCTCGAACGCTTTTTCCCGCAATATGTCGCCTTCGACTACACCGCCGGGCTCGAGGACGAGCTCGACACCGTCAGCGACGGGCGCGAGGACTGGAAGAAGCTGCTCGAGGCCTTCTGGCGCGACTTCAAGCCCAAGACCGAAGAGGTGATGGACAAGAAGCCTTCGGAAGTGACCGAGGTGCTCGACGAATTCCTGTCCGACTACCTGTTCCCCGAACGCGCCGACGGCAAGGACCCGCGCCATTGCCCGCTGTGCGAAACCGAAGGCCGCGAGGGCGGCCGGCTGGCGCTGCGCGGGGGCCGCTACGGCGCGTTCGTCGCCTGCGCCAATTACCCCGACTGCAAGTTCACCCGCCAGTTCGCCAAGCCCGGCGGCGAGGGCGATGACGGCGCCGATGATGGGGTGATGGGCGAGGATCCCGAAACCGGCCTCCCGGTCGAACGCAAGACGGGACGCTTCGGCCCCTACATCCAGCTTGGCGAGGGCAAGGAAGCCAAGCGCGCGAGCATTCCCAAGGACCTCGACGATTTCGATCTCGAATGGGCCCTCAAGCTGCTCAGCCTGCCGCGCATCGTCGGCCAGCATCCCGAGACCGGCAAGGATATTGAAGCCGCGATAGGACGTTACGGCCCGTACCTGCGGCATGATGGCAAATACGCCAAGCTGCAGAGCACGCGCGACGTGTTCGACACCGGCATGAACGCGGCGGTCACGCTGCTTGCCGAAGCCGCCAATCGCAAGGGCGGCACGCGCGGCAAGGCCGAACCGATCAAGACGCTGGGCGAACACCCGACCAGCGGCGCCGAGATGAAGGTGATGCCGGGCCGCTACGGCCCCTATGTCACCGATGGCACCACCAATGCGACGATCCCCAAGGACATGAAGCCCGAGGACGTCACCGAGGCGCAGGCGATCGAACTGATCGATGCGCGCGCCGCCAAGGGTCCGGCGAAAAAGAAGAAGGCCGCGCCCAAGAAGAAGGCGGCAGCGAAGAAGAAGCCTGCGGCCAAGAAGGCCCCCGCCAAGAAGAAGGCCCCGGCCAAAAAGGCCGCGGCCAAGAAGGCGGAGGCCGGCTGATGGCGAAGGAACGCTTCGAGAGGCATAAGCAGCCGTGGAAGTCCGAGGAGGCGGGACAATTGCGGCTGCTCGCGGGCAAGGGCAAGGGCCTCAGGGAAATCGCCAAGGCGATCGGCCGCAGCGAGGAATCGACCAAGGACTTCGCCAAGAAGAACAAGATCGAGATCCTGAAGAAGCGGTAGGGGACCGCCCGATCAGAGGCGCATGTAACCCGCGGCGAGGCTGGCCGCCAGCGCCACCATGCTGGCGCCCAGCGCCCATGCCGCGGGGCGGGCCTCGCGTCCGCCATAGGCAAGCGTGACGCCCAGTTTCACGCTCATATTGGCAAGGATCGTTCCCGCGATGGCAAGCGCGGCCAGCCGGGGGGCGATGGTGCCCGGCTCCAGCCCGCCGGCGGTGACGATGGCGGCATCGACGTCCATGCTGCCCATCAGCAGCAGCAGGACCGCGATCCCTTCCTCGCCGAAGCGCGTTTCGGCCCAGCGCGCGGCGACCGCAGCCACGGCCACGAAGGCGACGAAGGTCAGCGCGGGCAGCATGGCGATCGGATTGCCGGGTGGGGCGGGGCCGGTGGTCGCGGGCGCTGCGCGGTAAAGCCAGAACGCAGCAGCGAAGCCGGCCAGCAGCGCCGGGGCGACGAGGATCGCGAAATCGGCCAGCAGGCTCGTCGCCAGCACCGCGACCAGGATGATCACCCGCAGATACATGACCGCGCTGGCCAGCGCGATGCCCGCGTTCTCCGCACCGTGCCCGGCGCCTGCGCCAAGCCGCTGGGCGAAGGAATGCGTCACCGCGGTGGAACTGTAGGCGCCGCCGATGACGGCGGTCGCAATGGTCCCGCGGCGCGCCCCGAACAGGCGGTTGGCGACATAGCCGGCGAAGGAAAAGCCGGTGACGATGATGACCACCAGCCACAAGGTGCGCGGCTCCCACGCGTCGTAGGGGCCGTAGCGCCCTTCGGGCAGGAAGGGGAACACCGCCAGCGCGATCACCGCATAACGCGTGAAGGCCTTGATATCGGCTTCGTCGAGCGCGCCGACCCAGCGGTGGACTTCGGTGCGCAGCGCAAGGATCAGCGTGACCACCGCCGCGCCCGCGACCGCCAGCGCTTCCTCGCCGATCCCGGCCAGGAACCCGAGGCCCAGCGTGACCATGGCGGCGATGGCGCTGGTCGCATCGGGCCTGCCGCTGTCGAGCACCGCGCGTGAATAGCCGATCGCGACGATGGCGGTGGCCGCTGCAAACAGGAGACCCGAGGCCGCTGCGAAGCCGTGGCCCGCGATGATTCCCGCGACGCCTGCCGCGGCGCCCAGCAGGGTGAATGTGCGAATCCCGGCAACCCGCATGCCGGGGGTTTCGTCACGCAGCTTCCATCCCCGTTCGATCCCCACCAGCAGCCCGGCCGCGAGCGCGGCAGCCATCTGGGGGAGGGAATCGATCGCGAACATCTGCTGGATGAAGAGCTCCTAGCTCTTCCAGTCCAGTCCCATTTCCTCGAACATTTCCTTGTCCTCGCTCCAGCGTTCGTCGGTCTTGACGTGGAGGAACAGGTGGACCTTCTGGCCGAGCAGTTCGCTCAGCTCCTCGCGCGCGGCCTGGCCGATCGCCTTGATCCGGCTGCCACCCTTGCCGAGCACGATCATCCGCTGGTTGTCGCGCATCACCACGATCTGCTGGTGGATCTCGACGCTGCCGTCCTTGCGCTGGATGTATTTCTCGGGCCGCACCGCGCTGTCGTAGGGCAGTTCCTCGTGCAGCTGCTGGTACAGCTGCTCGCGCGTGATTTCGGTGGCGAGCAGGCGTTCGCTGGCATCGCTGACCTGGTCTTCGGGATACATCCACGCGCCTTCGGGCATCATGGCGGCGAGCGCGTCCTTCATCTCGTCCACTCCGTCGCCGGTCAGCGCAGAGACGAAATAGACCGTTTCGAATTCGACCTTCCCGGTCAGCTCCTGCGCCAGCGCCAGCAGCGGTTCCTTCTTCGCCCGGTCGACCTTGTTGAGCACGAGGATCTTGCGTTCGGGCCGCGCGGCGATCTGTTCGAGCAGCGGTTCCAGCTCGTGCCGCCGCTGCTTGAGCGGATCGACCAGCAGCAGCAGCGCATCGGCCGCCTCGGCGCCTTCCCACGCGGCGCTGACCATCGCCCGGTCGAGCCGCCGCTTGGGCGCGAAGATGCCCGGCGTGTCGACGAGGATCATCTGTGTGTCGCCATGCAACGCGATGCCCATCATCCGAGCCCGCGTGGTCTGCGCCTTGGCGCTGGTGATCGCGACCTTCTGGCCGACCAGTTGGTTCACCAGCGTGCTCTTGCCCGCATTGGGCGCACCCAGCACTGCGACCACGCCGCATTTGGTTGTTTCCTGCGTCACCCGAATGTCTCCATGAATATGCGTGCCGCCTGTTTTTCGGCTTCCTGCTTGCTGCCCGCGGTGCCTTCGGCCTCGCCGACCTTGTGGACTTTCACCCGCACGGTGAAGCGCGCCGCGTGATCGGGGCCCGACCGCTCAATTAGCTCGTATTCGGGCGGGCGCCGCTGGTTACCCGCGGCCCATTCCTGCAATGCGCTCTTGGGGTGTTTCGACTTGCCCGCGCCGCTTTCCAGCGCCGGACGCCACAGCAGGCGCACGACGTCGCGCGCCGCGGCGAAGCCGTTGTCGAGGAACTGCGCGCCGAGCAGCGCTTCCATCACGTCGCCGAGGATGTTGTCGCTGTCGCGGCCGCCATCGCTGCTCGCCTGGCGCGAGATCCGGATATGCGGCGCCAGCCCGATGCCGCGCGCCACCTGCGCGCACATCGCCCGGCTGACGATCGCGTTGAGCCGCTGCGCCAGCTTGCCCTCGGGCGCTTCGCTTTGCGCATAGAGCCAGTCGGCGATCGCGAGGCCGAGCACGCGGTCGCCGAGGAATTCGAGCCGTTCGTAATCGCGCGTTTCGCCCATGCTGCCATGCGTCAGCGCGGCGAACCACAGCGCCTCGTCCTGCACGGTGAAGCCCGTGTGGGTCAGCCAGTCGCGGGCATCCGGGTCGAGCGCGCTCATATGTCGGCCCCGATCCGGTCCCAGCGGGCGGCGGTGAACCAGGTCCACGGCAGCAGCCATTCGGCGCTGCCGTCGGTCGACCACAGCACGCGGCTGGCGCGGCCCACCAGCAGGTCGGTATCGACCAGTCCGACGCCACCGTCGCGCACGGCCGGGAAGCGGCTGTCGAGCGAGTTGTCGCGGTTGTCGCCCATCACGAACAGCTGGCCTGCGGGAACCACGATCGGCGCGGCATTGTCGGGGTCGATGCGCAGCGGGTTGCCGCGTTCGTCGGTGGCGACACCGCGCGCGCCATCGCTGAGGAAGCGCGGCCCGACGGTGCCGAAATCGATCGTCAGGTAGCTTTTGCCCGACGGCAGGGTCTCGCGGAACTGGCGGTAGCGGCAGGTGGTCCCGCCATCGACCACGACCCCGCCATCGCTGCGGCAGGCGGTGTTGGGGCCCATCGCGATATCGGCGGCGCCCGCGGGCTGCTTGGGCAGCGGCTCGCCGTTGAGGATCACGCGGCCGTTTTCCAGCGCCAGCGTATCGCCCGGCAGCCCGATCACGCGCTTGACGTAATCCGCGCCGGTCACCGGATGCTTGAAGATGACGACATCGCCGCGGTCGGGCAGGCTGGCGAAGATGCGCCCGTCGAACAGCGCCGGTTCGCCCGGCAGCGACAGGTTGGAAAAGCCGTAGGGCCACTTTGCCGCGACCAGGTAATCGCCATTGCGCAGGTTCGGCAGCATGCTCTCGCTGGGAATGGTGAAGGGCGAGAAGATGAAGCTGCGGAAGATCAGCACCGCGATCACCAGCTTGGTGACGAACCACAGGAAACTGCCAAGGCTTTCCTTTTTCTCGGTCTCGCCCGGGCCGGCGGCAGGCGTAGCGGTATCCAGCGTTCGCTGTGTCATGCGGGGTTCTCAATCATTGCCGAGTTCCCTAGTCGCAGGAGCGCAGCCATCAAAGGATTTTTGCCCGCCATGACCACCGCCGCCCAGCTCTGGACCCGCCTGGAAACCCTGCCGCGCCCGACACTGGGCGAATTGTTCAGCGCCGCGCGCGATGGCGGCGAAGGCGCTAACGAGCCCGGCGGCGCCGACCGGGTCGCGATGCTCTCGGGCCGGATCGAGCTCGAGGAGGGCGGGATCTTGTTCGACTGGTCGAAGACGCATCTCGACCGCGCCGTGGTCGCGGGCTTCGAAGAGCTGGCCGAGGCGATGGACTTCGCCGGCATGCGCGCAAAGCTGTTCGGCGGCGAAGTGGTCAACCCGACCGAAGGCCGCGCCGCCGATCATGCGACTCTGCGCGGCACGGGCGAGGGCGCCAAGGTCGAGGAAGCGATGGCGCTGATCGACCGCATGGGCATGCTGGTCGAGGCGATCCACCAGGGCGCGCTGGGCGAGATCGAGCACCTGATCCACATCGGGATCGGCGGCAGTGCACTCGGCCCCGCGCTGGGGGTCGACGCGCTCGGCCGCGACCTCAGCTATTGCGACGTCCATGTCGTCTCCAACATCGACGGGGTCGCGCTCGAGGCAGCCTTCGCGAAATGCGACCCGGCCAAGACGCTGATCGCGGTGGCGAGCAAGACCTTCACCACCATCGAGACCATGACCAATGCCGCCAGCGCGCTCAAATGGCTGGGTGACAATGGCGTCTCCGACCCCGGTGGGCGCGTCATCGCGCTGACCGCCAATCCCGAAGGCGCGGTCGAATGGGGCGTCGATGAAACGCGTATCCTGCCGTTCCAGGAAAGCGTGGGCGGGCGCTACTCGATCTGGTCCTCGATCGGCTTCCCGATCGCGATGGCGGTGGGGATGGAGGATTTCCGCGCCATGCTCGCGGGCGCGAAGGCGGTGGACGAACATTTCCGCGACACCGACGGCGCGGCCAATCTGGTGCTGCGCGCGAGTTTCGCCGATCTCTATTACACCCGCGTGCGCGGCAGCCAGACCCGCGCGGTCTTCGCCTATGACGAACGCCTGGGGCTGTTTCCCGACTATCTCCAGCAGCTCGAGATGGAATCGAACGGCAAGCGCGTCACCGCCGACATGCAGCCGGTCGATGGCCCGACCGCGCCGATCACCTGGGGCGGGGTGGGCACCGATGCGCAGCACGCGGTGTTCCAGCTGCTCCACCAGGGCACGCATCTGGTCCCGGTCGATTTCATCGCCAGCATCGCCCCGGGCGACGAGCTCGACCCCGCGCACCACCGCATCCTGCTGATGAACTGCTTTGCGCAAGGCGCCGCGCTGATGGCGGGCAAGCAGGGCGAGGACCCCGCGCGCAATTACCCCGGCGACCGCCCCAGCGCGACGATCCTGTGCGACGACCTCGACGCCGCCGCACTGGGCGCGCTGATCGCCTTCCACGAACACCGCGTCTTCGCCAGCGCGGTACTGATGGGCATCAACCCCTTCGACCAGTTCGGCGTCGAACTGGGCAAGCAGATGGCCAAGGCGATCGAACAGGGCGGCGAGGAATTCGATGCAAGCACCGAGGCGCTGCTGGATGCCGCTGGGTTGGGGTGAGCAACTTCAAACCAGCACGAAATACATCACAGCCAACGCGCCCATCACCACTGTGCCCGTCAGGCTCAGCGCCTTGATTGCGGTGCTTGGCCTCGCGTCGGTGGGCAGTTCGCAGCGCGTCACAACGAGGTAGTTCAGCAGCGCGAGCAGCGGCGCGACCACGAAGGTGGCGCTGGTCACGAAGTCGAGGAAGCTCGTGAACGCGCCCATCGCGGTGAACAGCACTAAGATCGACAGTCCGGCCAGCGCCAGCGTGCTTAGTACATATTGCGTGCGCGTGCCGCTCTGCTGTTCCGCGCCGCGCAGGACTTGGATCGCGGCGGGCAGGGTGCGGGCATAGGCGTCGATCGCGGCGATCACCGTGGTCAGCATCACCGAGAGCGCGGCCACGGCGGCCAGCGCTGCGGCGGTCGGCCCGAGCGCTTCGCGGTAGAGGTTCACCAGCTGGCCCGCGAAGCCCGGCGCATCGGACAGCGGGGCGATATCCTGTGCATGCATCACGCCCGCGCCCATGATGCAGAAGCACAGCGCCATCAGCGTGGTCATGACATAGGGCCACAGGAAGCTGCTGCGCGCCTGCGCTAACGTGGGATGTGCGCCTGTGGGCAAAGTGCGGTCGGCTTCCACCTTCCACAGCGACAGAGCGACCGAGACGTCGAGCGGGTTGGGCATGAAGCCCGCGAGCGCGACGATGAATAGCAGCGCGGCGGTTTGCCGTGTCCAGCCGAAATCGGTCAGCGTCGCCCATTCGACGCGTGGCAGGACCATGATGGTGGTCGCCACCGTCGCGATGACGAGGAAGGCGAGCAGCACGCCGTTGACCCGGTCGAGCAGCCGGTACCCGCCGGCGAAGAGCAGCGCGGAGGCGAGCGCGATCACCAGCGATCCCATGACCGGCAGCGGCAGCAGCGGGCCGAACACGGCAGCGAAGATTCCCGCGGTCGCTGCGCCCAGCGCGGCATAGACGATCGGTACCAGCGGGATCACGGCGACGAGGAACAACCACACCGCCCATGGGCCCAGCTCGCGATAGCCGGACAGCAGCGAACGCCCGCGTGCATGTGCGTAATCGACGCCGAAGCGGTAGGCGGGATATTTGAGCAAAGTCGAGAGCACGATCACCCCCAGCAGGGCGACTCCGAACATCGCACCCGCGCGGGTCGATTGCACGAGATGCGAAGTACCGATGGCAGAACCGGTAAAGATCAGGCCGGGGCCCGCCAGGCGGCGCAGGATCGCGTTTCTCATCTTATATCCCCAAGGCTCCGCAAGGCGCGGACGATGCTTCCGAAATTGCCGGTCACGCAAGCGAAATGATCGTTCGTTCTTGCGAAACAAATTGACATTCCGCGCCTTTGCGCCCATCTGGTCTCCATCGAAGCGCGCTAGCCAGCGTGAAGCGGCGATCGGTTTACAGCGATTGCCCCGGCCGCGCCTCGGTTCCTTCTTCCAGACTTCCCTATTCACGCGGGTGGTTTCAAACCCCGCGACCGCGCCCGGATTCCGTCATGGAACGCTGAGCGCGCCGCATTACGAATGCGAGTTTTCATGACACAGTTTTCCGATCTTGGGCTGTCGCAGCCCGTCCTTCAGGCGCTTGACCTCAAGGGCTATTCCACTCCCACACCGATCCAGGAAGGGGCGATCCCGCCCGTTCTCGAAGGGCGCGACCTGATGGGTATCGCGCAGACCGGCACCGGCAAGACCGCCGCCTTCATGCTGCCCAGCATCGACCGGCTGCGCGAAGCCGACAAGCAGACGCCGTTCAAGTCCTGCCGCATGCTGGTGCTGGCGCCGACGCGCGAACTGGCCGGCCAGATCGCCCAGAGCGCCAAGGATTACGGCGCGCTGGCGGGCCTCAAGGTCCATTCGATCGTCGGTGGCACCTCGGTCAACAAGGACCGCAACAAGCTTCACCGCGGCACCGACATCCTCGTTGCCACGCCCGGCCGGCTGCTCGATCTGATCGACCAGAAGGCCTTCACGCTCGACAAGGTCGAAGTGCTGGTGCTCGACGAGGCCGACCAGATGCTCGACCTCGGCTTCATCCACGCGCTGCGCCGGATCAGCCAGCTGGTCCCCGAAGACCGTCAGACGCTGTTCTTCAGCGCCACCATGCCCAAGCAGATCCAGGAACTGGTCGGCAAATACTGCCGTAACCCGGTCAAGGTCTCGGTCACGCCCGAAAGCACCACTGCCGAACGGATCGACCAGTATCTCTTCATGGTCCAGCAGGACGAGAAGCAGACGCTGCTCGAGATGATCCTGTCCGAACGCCACCAGGTGCCGGGCAAGTTCGAACGCGTGCTGATCTTTGCGCGCACCAAGCATGGCTGCGACCGGGTGGTGAAGAAGCTGGCGCAGGTCGGCATCCCCGCCAACGCCATCCACGGCAACAAGAGCCAGCCGCAGCGCGAACGCGCGCTCGACGAGTTCAAGCGCGCCAAGACGCCGATCCTGATCGCGACCGATGTCGCCGCGCGCGGGATCGACATCCCCGGCGTGAGCCATGTGATCAATTACGAACTGCCCAACGTGCCCGAGCAATACGTCCACCGCATCGGCCGGACCGCGCGCGCGGGCAAGGATGGCATCGCGATCGCCTTCTGCGCCGAGGACGAGCGCGATTACCTCAAGGACATCCGCAAGAAGACCGATGCCGAGTTCGAACGCCTGCCGCTGCCGGACAATTTCCGCGCGGTCGTCGAAGGCGTCGGCCCGACCAAGCGCGCGGCCCCCGGCCAGCGCATGGCCAAGCCCAAGGTGCGCCCCACCGGCGACGCGGCGAAGCGGGCCAAGCCCAAGGACAAGCATCCCGCCCGCAAGGGCCGTCCCAGCGGCGCAGGCGGTCCGGGCGGCGGCGGTAACGCCGGTGCCGGCAGGCCCGGCGGTGGCCGCAGCCGCAATCGCCGGCGCAGCAGCGCCGCACGCGGCTAACTGTCAGGGGCGGGGCCGGTCGTTTCCGGCTCCGCTTTCTCGTTCATCAGCCGCAGCCGCGCAAAGGCTGCGGGCTGGTGGTCGGCCAGCCATTCGAGCATCCCTTCGCGGATGTCGCAGCGCAGGTCGAACAGCGTGGGCGAATCCTTCGCGCTCATCAGCAGCCGCACCTCGATCGCATCGCGCTTCGTGTCGGTCACCTGCACCACCTGCACGCGGCCGTCCCAGCGCGGATTGTCCGCGATCTGGCGTTCGAATTCGGCGCGGATCGGGCCGATCCGGGTCGCCGGGTCGAGATAGAGCATCACCGAACCCAGCAGCTGCGCGGTTTTCTTGGTCCAGTTCTCGAACGCGCCCTCGAGGAATTGCGATGTCGGCACGATCAGCCGCCGCTCGTCCCAGATCTTGACCACCACATAGGTCGTGCGGATGTCCTCGATCCGTCCCCATTCGCCTTCGACGATCACCACGTCATCGATATTGATCGGCTCGGTCAGCGCCATCTGCACGCCCGCGATCAGCGATTTGAGCGCGGGCTGCGCCGCCGCGCCCACTGCGAGGCCCGCGAGGCCCGCCGAGGCGACCAGCGTCACCCCGATATCGCGCACGCCGGGGATCGACAGCAGCACCAGCCCGACGGTCACGAAAATGATGATGAAGGTCGCGATGCGGCTGAGCATGGTCAGCTTGGTGCGCTGGCGCCGGGCGGAGAGATTGTCCTCGACCGAGATATCCGCGCGTAGCTTCATCGCCTCGATCAGCGCCTGCAAGATCGCCAGCGCGATCCACCCGATTACCGCGGGCATGACAAAGCCGGCGACGCGTTCCCACACGGTCTCGAAGGCGGGAATCTCGCGCGCGGTCAGCACCAGCGCCAGCGCTACCAGCGCAAAACGGGTGGGCATGGCGAGCCGCCGCACCAGCATCTCGTCCGCCTCGCTCCGCGTGCGTCCCACGACGCGGCGGAGCAGGCGGAACACCACCCAGTGCAGCAGCAGCGCGGCCAGCGTCGCGGCCACGGCCAGCGCCAGCAGATTCCATGGATGCGGCAGGATCGCCGTCCCGCGGGCGGCGTAGTCGGCAAGCGTATCGGTCATGCGGTCTCCCGTTGGGTGCACGCGGACAGGGCCGGCATCCCCTCCCAGGGACTTGCCCTTCCAACCCCGGTTCCCGCCGCGCGGTTCCCGCTTGCCTCTTGTGCCGCTGCGCGCGAGGCCCCAAGTGCGGCGCGCATTCACAACGGAGACAGGCTTTGGCGTCAGCACCCACCGGCGAGTACGATTTCGACCTTTTCACCATCGGCGCCGGTTCGGGCGGGGTGCGCGCCAGCCGCGTGGCGGCCGCGCATGGCGCGAAGGTGGCCGTGGCCGAGGAACACCGCGTCGGCGGGACCTGCGTCATCCGCGGCTGCGTGCCCAAGAAGATGCTCGTCTACGGCGCGCATTTCGCCGAAGACCTGAAGGATGCGCGCAATTTCGGCTGGTCGACCGAGAATGCGACCTTCGACTGGATCACGCTGCGCGACAACGTGCTGAAGGATGTCGAGCGGATCGAGGGCGCCTATACCAACACGCTCGAAAGCCACGAGGTGACGATCTTCAAGGAACGCGCCGAGATCACCGGCCCGCATGAGATCACGCTGGCGAGCGGCAAGGTCGTGACCGCAAAAACCATCCTGATCGCCACCGGCGCCCGCCCGCGTATGCCCGAATGCCAGGGCGCCGAACATGCGATAAGTTCGAACGAGGCGTTCCATCTCGACGAACTGCCCAAGAAAATCATCATCGCGGGTGGCGGCTATATCGCCAATGAATTCGCCGGCATCTTCAACGAGTTCGGCAGCGAAGTTCACATCGTAAATCGCGGCGACCGGCTGCTGCGCAGCTATGACGAGGCGGTGCGCGACCGGCTGCTGCAGATATCGACGATGAAGGGCATCCAGTTCCGCTTCAACACGACGTTCGAATACATCAAGCCGTGTTCGGAAGGCGGCTATTTCGTGAAGATGTCCGATTGCGACGAGGAAAAGGCCGATCTGGTCATGTTCGCGGTCGGCCGCGTGCCCAACACCGAGGGGCTGGGCCTCGAGAATGCCGGCGTCGAACTGGGCGAGGGCGGCGAGGTCAAGGTCGACCGCTTCAGTAAGACCAATGTCGATCACATCTATGCCGTCGGCGACGTGACCGACCGCGTGCAGCTGACCCCGGTCGCGATCCGCGAAGGCCAGGCCTTTGCCGACAGCGTGTTCGGCGATGGCGAGCCGGTGGCGGTCGACCACAGCTGCATCCCCAGCGCGGTGTTCAGCCACCCGCCGATCGCCGCGGTCGGCATGACCGAGGGCGAGGCCAAGAACCAGCTCGGCAGCGTGAAGGTCTATCTGTCGGACTTCCGCCCGATGAAGAACGTGCTCGCCGGGCGCAACGAACGCAGCCTGATCAAGATGATCTGCGACGGCGACAGCGGCCGCATCGTCGGTATTCACATGATCGCACCCGAAGCGCCCGAGATGATGCAGGCCGCCGCGATCGCGGTGAAGGCCGGGCTGACCAAGGAAGACTTCGACGCCACCACCGCAATCCACCCGACCATGGCCGAGGAACTGGTGCTGATGCGCTAGGGCGCGGCGCGCTCGGCCTCGATCAGCAGCACCCAGTCTTCGCCGTCGCCCGAGGACGGCGGGACGAAGGACTGGATGCCCTGGCTCTGTTCGCTGCGGAAGCGGTAGGTCGCGCCGTAGCGCGGGTCGAACCACGACTGCGTGTGCATCCCCCCGTCCAGCGCGCCGAGGTCGATGGTGAAGGGTGCGCCGCGCGGCGAATAGGCGATGATCCGCTGCCCGTCCGCCGCCCGCGCCAGCCGCACCTTCGCGGCGCCATGCCGCGGCCCGTCGAGGATCAGGTCCTGCCGCGGTTCGAGTGTGGCGAAGTTGTGCGCTTCCATGAAGCGGCGCAGCAATCCCATCTGGCGCGCCCCCGGATCGTCGATCGCATCGGACCATGGCCGGTTCGCGCCGATCGCGGGATCGCGCCCCGGCGCCCACATCTGCCACACATTGTTGTTGCCATAGGTGTGCCCTGCCGCCCCTGCGAGCACTGCCCACCATGCCGCCTGCCGGGCATCGTCGTCGTCGAAGCGCAGCCGCGGGTCGTGGCCCTGGTTGTAGAAGCCGACCGGAATGCCTTCATACCGCGGTTCGCCGTCGATCACGGGGCGGCGCGGGGTCAGCGCGCGGTCGTGCTCGACATAGAGCCCCGTATCGAGATCGCGCGCCGCATGCGACGACTGGTTCATGTAAAAGTCGAGCCAGTCCGCATCGCGCACCTGCGCCGATGAGAGCCCCGGGCCGCGCGGGTGGAAAGTGATCAGATGCCGGCCGCCGTCGCCCTCGCGCAGGCCGCGCGCCATCGCGTCGATGATCGCGCGTTCATCGGCGGTGCGCACGTTCGAATCGCCGCCGAGGATCCAGATCACCCCCGCATCGCGGTAGCGTTGCCCGAGGAACCGCCCATAGGCATGCGCGCTGGCCGGCGTGAAAATCTGCGAGTCGCCATCACGCCAGTACCGCCCCCACGAAGGCAGCAGGCCCACGGTCAGCCCCAGCGCATTGGCACGCGCCACCACATGGTCGATATGCGCGAAATAAGCCTCGTTGGGCTCGCCGGATCGCGCCCGATCAGCGGCAGGTCGCCATAGGCATGGGTTCGTCCAGGCCGCGCAGTTCGGCCAGCGCCACCGCCTGGATCACGGTGAACCCCTTGTCCGCGCGGTCCCGCAAATAGATTTCGGCCTCCTCGCGCGTCAGCCGGTGGAACAGCGCCCAGGCGGTATCGCCGAGGTAGAAGAACGGCTCGCCCTCGCTGGTCTGCATGTGACGCCCGCCGGGGGCGATTTCGAGCGTGGGCCGGGCGTGTGCCGCCGTGGCCAAGCCGCCGACCGCGGCAGCGACCCCGGCCAGCACCAGCGCCGCCGCCACCGCGCGCCGTATCGATTTCGGATATGCGAATGTCGTCATGCTGTCCTCCCCGCCATGCACGCCACCAAATGGTAACCGGTGTCATAAAGCCTGTTCGGGCACTGCCGCAAGTTGAAAAACGGGCGGCTGCGGCATGGTCACGACTGGGGATGGGACGGCGGGACGTCGGCGTGGTACGGTGCGCCATCGCGCGGCGCAGGCAAGTCCGCTTTGCAGGAGTACAGCATATGACCACCGCACCCGATGCTTTCCGCATCCGCGAGGCCGTCGCCTATTTCGACGCCAGCACGGATCTCGAGGAAGCGATCGACGAGCTGCTCAGCTCGGGTTTCGATCGCGCGGAAATCAGCCTGCTGGCGACCGAGAGGGCGGTCGAGGACCAGCTTGGTCACCGCTATCACAAGGTTGCCGAGCTTGAGGACGATCCCGCCGTGCCGCGCGCGATCTACATTCCCAGGGAGGCGATCGGCGAGGCACAGGGCGCGCTGGTCGCCACGCCGCTCTACCTTGCGGCGATGACCGCGATCGGCGGTATCGTGGCCTCGGGGGGCTCGCTGCTGGCAGTGATCGTCGGCGCGGCGGTTGCAGGCGGGGCAGGGGGCGCGCTGGGCGCCGGGGTGGCCCGATTGGTAGGTGACCGGCACGCCGAAAACCTGCAGAACCAGCTTGAACATGGCGGGCTGCTGCTCTGGGTGCGCACCTGGGACAGCGGCGACGAACAACGCGCGGTCGACATCCTGACGAAGCATTCGGGTCACGATGTCCATGTGCATGGCGCGCCGCAGAACTGAACGCATGATGGGAGAATTACAGTGATCGCGAAGATGGTGGCACTCGGGCTCGCAGGGCTTGCCGGATACGCGCTGTTCAAGCGCAAGGATGCATCCCGCAATGCTGCCTTTGCGAAGGACCAGCCGCATAATTTCCATACCGACGTACGCGATGCCGGACCCGGCGCTATGCGCGACCCGGAGGCGCGCGAATGGACCGAGACCGACGAGGATCTCGACGAAAGCTTCCCCGCCAGCGATCCGCCGGGTGGCTATTGACCCGCGCGGGGCATCACCGGGTGAATTGAATGGCGGCCAGGCTCGTCCAGATCTATCTGCCCGAAGACCGGGTCCGCGATCTGGAGGTGATCCTCGATCGCCACACGCGCCGGTTCTGGCGGGAAGCCGTGCCCGGGGCGCAGGAAAAATACACCTGCATCGTCCAGCAACGCTATACCGAACGCCTGCTTGCCGATCTCGACGGGGCCTTCGGAGACCTGCCGCAATTCTCCGCGCTGGTGTCCGAGCTGCAGGCGGTCCTTCCGGTGGTCGAAGAAACGCCGGTCACCGAATTGCCGCTGTCGGCCGACCTGCCGACCCCCACGCGGATCGAGCGGTTCTTCAGCCGAGACCGGCTCAGCACCGATGAACTCTACGACGACATCGAGGAAAGCCTGCATCCCGGGCCCGCCTATTTGCTGACGGTCACGCTGTCGGCGATCATCGCCGGTCTGGGGATGCGCAGCGGGCAGACCGCGGTGGTCATCGGGGCGATGATCATCGCGCCGCTGCTCGGGCCGACGATGGGGCTGGCGCTGGCGGCGACGGTCGGCAATTGGAAACTGGGCCGGCAGGCAGCCGCGACGCTGGCCACCGGCTGCGTCCTCGCGGTGCTCGCGGGCGTCGTCCTCGGCATGACGGTGGCAATCGACCCGCTGGTCCCCGAATTGAAGAACCGCACGCTGGTCCAGCCCGCCGATATCGCGCTGGCGCTGGCCTGCGGCGCTGCGGGCGTGCTGGCGTTCAGTCGCGGCGCCTCGCTCGCGCTGGTCGGGGTGATGATCGCCGTCGCGCTGGTTCCGCCCCTGACCGCGGCGGGCATCTATACCGGGGCGGGCATTCCCGAAGCCGGGGCCAATGCGCTGTTCCTGTTCACCGTCAACCTCGTCTGCGTCAATGTGGCGGGGATCGCGATGTTCTTGATCCAGGGCCTGCCGCCGACCAGCTGGCGGATGACCAGCGGGATCATGCTGGTGTGGGTGGTGTTGCTGATCCTGCTGATGTCGATGATGGCGGGGCGGATTTTCCTCGGCTTCGGCTCGTGGGACTTCGTTATGGACTACCTGACCGCCAGCCGCTGAACGGTGGGGATTGCCGCCGCGATGGCGAACGGCGGCTGCGCTGGGGCCGTGTGGCACACCTGCCCAGGGGACCTGGCAGCGGACCAATAAACCTAGGCCCGGCGGATTTCCCTGCTATCGGTGCGGGATGACACCACGTCTCCATCCCCGGGAAGAAGAACGGCTGCGCGAGCTGCGCCGCTACAATATCCTCGACACCGAGCGTGAACGCGATTTCGACGATCTGGTCGAGATCGCGTCGCAGATCTGCGAGGTCCCGGTTTCGGTCGTCAATTTCATCGACGAGGGCCGGCAGTGGTTCAAGGCCGAGGTCGGGCTGGGCGTGCGCTCCACCCCGATCGAAACCAGCCTGTGCGGGCATGTGATCCTCGAAGGCGATTTCGTCGAGATCCCCGACACGCTGAAAGACGAGCGCATGGCCGACAACCCGCTGTGCACCGAAGAGCCCGGTTTCCGGTTCTACGCCGGCGCGGTGCTGCGCACCGAGAAGGGGCTGCCGCTGGGGACGCTGTGCGTGCTCGATCACAAGCCGCGCACGCTCACGCCGCACCAGCGCCGCGTGCTCGAGGTGTTGTCCAAGCACGTGATGCGCGAACTCGAACTCCGGCTTGCGCTGGCGCAGGAACAGACGCTCCGGCGCGAGGTCGACCACCGGGTCAAGAACTCGCTCGCCTCGATCGGGGCACTGCTGTCGATGAAGGCGCAGCGGGCAACCGACGAAGCGGTACAGACCGCGCTCGAAGACGCCAGCATCCGTATCCGCTCGCTCTCGTCGCTGCATGCCGAACTGCACGATCTGGCGCAGGGCGAGCGGGTGGAACTGCGCTCACTGTTCGAACGGATCGAACGCGATCTGCGCCAGCTGCTGCCCGACGGGATCAGGCTGGTGATCGAGGTCGGCGACGACCGCGTCTCGCCCAGCCTCGCCAATGCGCTGCTGCTGATCGTGAACGAATTCGTGTCCAACAGCGTCAAGCACGGGCTGCAGGACCGCAGCGGATCGATCGCCATCGCCATCCGCGCGGGCGACGACGGCTGGTCGATCGCCTGCAGCGACGATGGCAGCGCCACCGGTGCGGATGCCGAACGCGCGGCGCTGGCCAAGGGGCTGGGCACGCGCGTCATCCAGTCGCTCGCCTCATCCTTCGGCGTGACGCCCGACTGGAGCGCAAACGGGTCGGGGATGCACCTGAGGATCGACGCCGCGGCCTAGGCGGGCTGCTATGCCGGCGGCGTTCGGAGGCGTTCCACTGCCAGCATCGCGCGGGTCACGCCCACCGCGCGCAGCTCCTCTGGCCACGGCCCGCCGGTCGCGGCCGATTCCACGGCCAGCGCCATGGCGGGCGAGGTCTGCAGGCCGAACCCGCCCTGTCCTGCCAGCCAGAAGAAACCCGGCGCTTGCCGGTCGAAGCCCGCCACGGGCAGCCGGTCGGGGGCAAAGTTCCTGAGACCCGCCCATTTGCTCGCCAGCTGCCGGATTGTCAGCGTGGTGGCCTGTTCGACATTCCACGCCGCCAGCGCGACGTCTTCCTCTTCGGGCTGCGCGTCGCAGGGCGCGCTCGGGCCTTCGTCCATCGGGCTGGCGAGCAGCCGGCCATTGCCCTCGGGCTCGAGATAGAAGCCGGGGCCCACAGTCTTGGTGAAGGGCCAGTCGCGCACCGCGTGCTCGGTGTCGAAAGTGATCACCGTGCGCCGCAGCGGGGTGATGCCCAGCGGCGCGATACCGGCCAGCGCCGCGACCGGGTCGGCCCACGCGCCCGCGGCATTGACCACCACGCGTGCGCTGTAGCTTGCCCCCGGCGTATCGGCAGTCCAGCGCTCGCCCGCGCGCGCCAGCCGCTCGACCGGGACGCCGTTCGCCAGCTTGCCCCCGCGCGCCAGCAGCTCCTTGCGATGCGCCTCGAGCATGGCATGCGCGTCGAGCTTGCGTGCATGCCGGTCGAGCAGCGCGCCGCTGATGGCGCCGTCGCCGTCGCGCAGCACCGGGGTGAACGCGCGCGCCTCGGCAGGCGCCAGCCGTTCGACGCGCGGCTCCCATTCGCGGTAATTGGCTTCCAGCCTGTCGAGCGCCGCTTCCTGCCCTTCAAGCGCGATGAACAGCGCGGGATGCGGCGTTGCCCCGGGTTCGGCCAGCAGCGGCATGCTCGCCGCGGTCAGCGCGCGCACCAGCCAGGCGTCCATGTCGAAATGCGCAAAGGCGGCGCTGCGGCCCGAGGAATGCACACCGGGCGCGGCTTCGGCCTCGACCACCTGCGTGGTACCGTGCCGTGCCAGCCGTGCGGCGGAGGACAGCCCCGCGATCCCGGCGCCCACCACGAGGAAATCGACCTGTTTCATAGCGACTCCGTTGCCCGCTGCGGCCATTCTGCCTAGTCTTGCGCCTAGCAAAACAGCGGGGGCGCAGACAGATGGCAATGACGATCCTGGTGACCGGGGGCACCGGCTATATCGGCGGCGAGGTGATCGAGCAGCTGCTGGCGCGCGGGCACAGCGTCCACACCACGGTCCGCGATGCCGCGAAGAGCGAACCGCGGCTGCGCGCGCGCTGGAGCGATGCGGGTGAGCGGCTGAAGGTGTTCCAGGCCGATCTGCTCGACGATGCCGGCTGGGCCGAGGCCAATGCCGGCTGCGACGCGGTGGCGCATGTCGCCTCGCCGTTTCCGCTGGCGACGCCCCGGGACAAGGACGAGCTGGTGGTGCCCGCGCGCGAAGGCACGCTGCGCGCGCTCGATTTCGCGCACCGCGCGGGCATCACGCGCTTCGTCCAGACCAGCAGCGCAGCCGCGATCGCCTATGGCCAGCCGGACAAGGACCATTTCACCCATCTCGACTGGACCGACCTGACCGCCGGCGTGCCGCCCTATATCGAGAGCAAGACCGTGGCCGAACGCGCCGCCCGCGACTGGGTCGCGATGCACGCGCCGGGCATGGCGTTCTGCTCGATCAATCCGGTGGCGGTGTTCGGTCCCGTCCATGACGACGACCTGTCGACCAGCGTCGCGATGGTGAAGAAGATCATCGACGGTTCGATCCCGCTGCTGCCCGACATGGGGATTTGCGTGACCGACGTGCGCGATGTGGCCGAAGCGCATGTCCGCGCGCTCGAGGCCCCGGCACAGCACGTGCGCGGCGAGCGTTTCCCGACCAGCCAGAAATTCCTCTGGCTGCGCGAAATGGCGGCGATCATCCGCCAGCGCGTGCCCGAGCATGCGGGCAGGGTGCCGAGACGCGGCATGCCCAACTGGCTGGTGCACATGCTTGCGCCCTTCATGGACGAAATGAAGCAGGTGCGCGGCGAGCTCGGCAATGTCCGCGACGTTTCCGGTCGCCACACCGAAGAGGTGCTCGGCTTCACCTTCATCGCCGCCGAACAGACGCTGGAGGACACCGTGCGGAGCCTCGTGGCAAAGGGCATCGTTCGCACTGACGGGGGCATTGCATTGCCAGTCCGCCGGGGCTTCGGCACAAGACGCATGAAACGAATCGTTGACGGGAAATTGACATGAACATGCTGGCGTCGCGCGGGCAGCTGCGCGCAAGTTTCCTTCGCTGGGCGCTCTTCACCGTGCCGCTCTGCGTGCTGCTCGGCTTTCTGTCCGGCCAGCTGGGCAGCCCCGACACCGCGTGGTTCCAGTCGCTCGTCAAGCCCGGCATCTATCCCGAACCCAAGTGGTTCGGCATCGTCTGGACGATCCTCTATGTCATGATCGGCTTCGCGCTGGCTCTGGTCGCCTCGGCATGGGGCGCGCGCGGCCGCACTGCGGCGCTGTGGGTCTTCGCCGTGCATTTCGCGCTCAACCTCGCGTGGAGCTATGTCTTCTTCGGCGCCCAGCAGATCAGCGGCGCGCTGGCACTGCTGGTGGCGATCGTGCTGACGCTGCTGGTGGTGATCGCGCTGTTCTGGCGCGTCCGCCGGCTCGCCGCGGTGCTGCTGCTGCCCTATCTCGCCTGGGTCTGCTTCGCCACCGCGCTGAACTACCAGTTCCTCCAGCTCAATCCGCAAGCGGATGGCGGCACGCCCGAAGGCGCGGTCGAGCGGGTGAGGATTTAGTTTTTGCTTTTCGCACCGACATCCGTCGGTGCATCCTCGGGGCTGTTCCTCCGCTTCGCTCCGGGCCCCTGCGGGCGCGCGGTCGCGCTTGCCGTTCGCTGGTCGCGAACGGGACTCGCGCGTTACCATGGCGGGTCGCACTGGTTCCGAGCCGCAGGCGAGGCAAGGGCGACCGCCCGCCCGCAGTGGAATCGAAGCGACAGCTGAGATGGCTGAAAGCCACCCGACCTTCAGGTCGCATGAGCGAGGATAGCCTAAGGCCGCGATGCGGCCGCCGGCGCTTGAGGCGAACCAAACGAGCACTCTAGACAAAAACCTCATCCCGTCCCATCTGAACCCTATGCAGAGCCAGAATCCCCTGATCGCCGATTTCGTCAAACTCGCCAATTCGGCAGCCGGTACGCTGGCCGGCATGGGGCGCGAGGCCCGCGACGCCGCGCGCGAACGGGCCAAGGAAAGCTTCGGCGGGATGGACTTCGTCACCCGCGAGGAATTCGACGCGGTGAAGACCATGGCCAGCAAGGCGCGCACCGAAGCGGAAGACCTCAAGGCCCGCGTCGCAGCGCTGGAAGCCCGGATCAAGTAGGCTTTTGGCCGCTCGGCGGTCTGCGGGCAGAGAGCTTATCTAGGCCCCTGCCTTCGCAGGGGCGACGCGAAGAGGTAAGGTCAGGCAATGCACCTCATCGCTCTCGTCGCCCCTGCGAAGGCAGGGGCCCAGCCGACCTCTCGGACCGCGGCCTGATCGATGCCGGGCGGCTGGGTCTATATCATGACCAATGGCCCGCACGGCACGCTTTACCTCGGGGTTACCGCCGACATCGCCGCGCGCGTCCACGCCCATCGCGACGGGCAGGGATCCGAATTCTGCCGCAAGCATGGCCTCACGCGCTTGGTCTATGCAGAGCAGTATGAGGATATCCATGACGCCATCGCGCGGGAGAAGGCGATGAAGCGGTGGAAGCGGCAATGGAAGCTCAGGCTGATCCGGCGCGACAATCCCGACTGGAACGACCTGTTCGAGATGATCCTGTGATGGTGCCATTTCGCTGATCTTACCTAGGCCCCTGCCTGCGCAGGGGCGACAGACCACCAGGGCTCTCTCCGTCGCCCCTGCGCAGGCAGGGGCCCAACTGACGTCGCAGTCCGCGATACGACGCTCCACAAGTCGAATCCGCCGTCTTCGCAGGATCGATGCGAGCGGCTAAGGCCGCCCCATGCAGCTTTCCGCTCCCGCCATCCTGCTTGCCGCGCGTGCGCATGGCGAGACCGCGGTCATTGCGCGGATGCTGACCGAGCAGCACGGCATGGTCGCCGCCTATGTCGCGGGCGGGCGCGGGCGGCAGCTGCGCCCGGTGGTGATCCCGGGCAATATCGTCGAGGCGGAGATCCGCGCCAAGTCGGACAGCCAGTTGCCCTTCGCCCGGCTCGAGCTGGTCGCCAGCCGCGGACCGTGGCTGGGCGAGCCGCTGGCGGCTGCGGCGATCAACTGGGTCACCGCTCTCACTGCGAGCGCGCTGCCCGAGCGCAATCCCTATCCCACGCTCCATTCCGCGCTCGGCGGCTTGCTCGATGCGATCTGTTCTGCCGACAGCGCCCGGCAGTGGGTCGAGGCGCTGGCGGTCTATGAAGCGCTGCTTCTGCGCGAGCTGGGCTATGGCGGCCAGCGACCCGCGATAGCCGGCCTCGGGCAGGCCTTGGAAATTCTCGACCAGCAGGAGCCGCTGATCGCGCGCTATTTGCTTGCCGACACCCGCGCCGACGTGATGGGCGCGCGAACGCTGCTGCGCCAGCGACTGGAACGGATGGTTTAGCCGCGTTCAAGAATGGTTCGTCGCCCCGGCCCATGCAGGGGCTTAGACACTGTCCGTTGAGCGCCCCGAGGGGCAGAAAGGCTCCTGCGCAGGAGCGACGAGGCGGGAGAAACACGCTTGAAAATCGCAATTTTCGCCGGCGACGGCATCGGGCCCGAAGTGATCGCACAGGCGCGCCGCGTGCTCGAAACGCTGGAGCTGTCCGGGCTGACGCTGTTCGAGGGCGATGTCGGCGCCGCCGCCTATCGCCGCCATGGCCACCCGCTGCCGCAAGAGACGCTCGACATGGCGCGCGCCGCAGATGCGGTGCTGTTCGGCGCGGTGGGCGATTTTTCCTGCGACGACCTGCCGCGCGAACTGCGCCCCGAACAGGCGATTCTTGGCCTGCGCAGCGAGCTGGGGCTGTTCGCCAACCTGCGGCCAGCGGCCGGCTTCCCGGGGCTCGAACACCTGTCCTCGCTCAAGCCCGAAGTCGCGCGCAGCATCGACCTGCTGGTGGTGCGCGAACTCAATGGCGATGTCTATTTCGGCGACAAGGGCGAACGCGGCAGCGCGGGCGGGCGCGAGGGCTGGGACATGATGTCCTACAACGAGGCCGAGGTTCGCCGCATCGCGCACAGCGCGTTTCGCGCGGCGATGGGGCGCGGCAAGAAACTGACCAGCGTCGACAAGGCCAATGTCCTCGAAACCAGCCGCATCTGGCGCGAAACCGTGATCGAAGTCGCGCAGGAATATCCAGAGGTCGAACTTGACCACATGTATGTCGACAATGCCGCGATGCAACTGGTCAAGTCGCCGGGCCAGTTCGACACGATCGTCACCGGCAATCTGTTCGGCGATATCCTGTCCGACCAGGCCAGCGCCTGCGTCGGCTCGATCGGCCTGCTCGCCAGCGCGTCGCTGGGCGAACGGCAGACCGACTACGGCACCTTCGGCCTGTACGAGCCGATCCACGGCAGCGCGCCCGATATTGCCGGGCAAGGCAAGGCCAATCCGGTCGCGGCCGTGCTCAGTCTCGCCATGCTGCTGCGTCACTCGTTGGGGCGCGAGGAGGACGCCGTCCGGATCGAGCGTGCGGTTGAGGCGATCCTTGCCGATGGCGTGCTGGGCGGTGACCTCGGCGGCAGCGCTTCGACGCAGAAAGTCGGCGATGCGATTGTTAGGAAGATTGTAACCATATCTTGAGGATTGCCGCATAACCGGGTCATGCAATGGACATGACACCGCAGATGCAGCCCGATCCGGCTACCTCCACCGCTGCCAGCGCTCGCCCGCTGGAGCTGGCGATCATCCTGCCCACGCTCAACGAGCGCGACAATCTCGCCCCGCTGGTCGAGCGGATCGAAGGCGCGCTGGGCGCATCGGGCTGGGAAGTGCTGGTGGTGGACGACAATTCCGCCGACGGTACCAGCGACGAAGCGCGGCGTCTGTCGCTCTCGGATCCGCGCGTGCGGGTACTGCAGCGCATCGGCCGGCGCGGCTTGTCGAGCGCGGCGATCGAGGGCTTCTGCGCCACTGCGGCGCCCTATGTCGCGGTGATGGATGCTGACCACCAGCACGATCCCAAGCTGCTGGTCGACATGCTTGGCGCGGTGAAAGCGGGGGACGCGGATGTCGCGGTCGCAAGCCGCTTCGCCGAAGGCGCGAGCATGGAGGAATGGGGCCGCCCCGACCGCGAGAAGCTTTCCAGCGTCGCCAACATGCTGGCGCGCAAGCTCACCGGGGTCGAACTCAGCGACCCGATGAGCGGCTTCTTCCTGCTGCCCAGCGCGACTGCACGGCGGCTGGTGCCCAGCCTTTCGGGCATCGGCTTCAAGATCCTGCTCGACCTGCTCGCCACTTCCGAAACACCGCTCAAGGTGAAGGATTTCCCGATGAATTTCTCCGCCCGCCGCTCCGGCGAAAGCAAGCTCGACCGCGCGATCGCGCTCGATTTCCTCGCCGGGCTGTACGACAAGAGCTTCGGTCGGATCATTCCGACGCGCTTCGCGCTGTTCGGCACGGTCGGGGTCATCGGCATCGGCGTGCACATGGCGATCCTCTATGCCTTCATGCTGGTGGCAGGGACCAATTTCGGCTGGAGCCAGGCGGTCGCGACTTTCGGGGCGATGACCTTCAACTTCTGGCTCAACAATTTCCTCACCTATCGCGACCGCCGGCTGAAAGAGGCGGACCGCCTGTTCTGGGGCTGGCTCAGTTTCATCGCCGCCTGTTCGATCGGCGCCTTCGCCAATGTCGCGGTGGCCACCACGCTCAACGACCGGGGCCTGCACGAAGTGCTCGCCGCACTGGTCGGCATCGGCATCGGCTCGGTGTGGAACTACGCCCTGTCGAGCCGCTTCGTCTGGGGGCGGTATTAGATTTTTCGGATGCGGTCAGGACATCCGTCCTGACTTTGCGGCGGCACCAGCCCACGCCTGAGTTTTTGTTGTGTGCGCCTTCGACATCCGTCGAAGGCTTGCGGCACCAGCCCACTCCCCCACCCGGCCACCCAGTCAGTATGATCCCGTGGGTGGCCGGGTGGGGGAGTGGGCCGGTGCCGCCGCAAGGGAAGCGCGGACGCTTCACGCACCCCACCAAAACCCTACCGCCACGCCCCCATCCAGGTCCACACGGCGAAGCTGTCGGGGCCGACCAGCGGCGCGCCGCTGATGATCGGGTAGAACCAGCCGAACACCAGCACGCTGGCGATCACCGGTGCGAGCGCGCTCTTGCGCCAGCCATTGCGCCATAGCGCGTCGCAAGCGAGTGCCAGCGCGGCGAGCAGCGCCATGCTCGGCAGCGCGTAGTGATAGTAGAACTGCACCGGCTTGCTCGCGATCACCCAGAAGCCGAGGCTCACCGTATAGACCAGCGCCACGCCCAGCGCGGCCCAGTAACGGCGCACCAGCCCGTGCCAGGCGCACCATGCCAGCGCGGGCAGGCCGAGCAGCATGGTCAGCGGGTTGCCGATCAGCATGATGCCGCGCTGCACCCCCTCGACGGGTTCGTAGAGATACCAGATCGAGCGCGCATTGAGCACCCATTGCTCCCAGGTCGACTGGTAGGGATGGGGCTTCAGCACCTGTTCCTGCTGCGACAGCATGAACTGGTGGTGAAACACCAGCCCCTCGGTGATCGGATGCAGGCGGAAGAGGAAGCCGGGAAGATAGGTCGCGGCATAGACCGCCAGTGGCACCACCCCGAGCCACAGCGTCGCCTCGAGCAGCGTGGTGCCCGGGACCGGCGCGCCGCGGCGGCTCATCAGCAGCCTGCGCCGCCCTGCCAGCGCGCGCGCGACGAGAAAGGTCAGCCCCGGCAGCATGGCGACGACCAGCGCATTCCACTTCGCGCCCATCGCCAGCCCCAGCGCCACGCCGGTCAGCGCCAGCCGCCAACGGCCCTGTTCGGGCTGGCGGATCGCGGCGGCGAACTGCCATGCGGCCAGCGCAAGGAAGCCCAGGTAGAAGATGTCGAGCATGGCGATGCGCGCGTGCACGAACAGGTGGAAACCGGTCGCCAGCAGCACGCCATAGGCAAGCGTGGCGAAGCGGCTTTCGCTGGCGAACCACAGCGCGCGCATGGCGCCGAACAGCGCCAGCGTGCCCAGCAGCGTGGGCAGCAGCCGCCAGCCGACGGGATTGTCGCCGAACAGCGCGATGCCGAGCGCGATCAGTTCCTTGCCCAGCAGCGGGTGTTCGCGATTGGTGAATTCGTCCAGCGCCAGCAGCTCGCGCGCGGCGGGAAGATAGTGGACCTCGTCGAAATAGGCGTGCGGCACCGCGGTCAGATGCGGCAGGCAGGCGAGCCAGAAGGCCAGCGCGAGCGCGGCGCACCAGCGAAGCGGATCCTGGACCTGTTCGGGCGCGCGGCTCATCGCGAACCGATTAAGCGAGCGTATCGGGGGAGACAACAGCCTTTGCTTGCCGCGTCCCCGGGTGCTGCCTAGAGGCAGGATCATGAAGAAGACCACCGGCATGGACCGCTCGATCACCGGCAAATGGCGTCCCGCAACGCAGGCGGTGCGCGGCGGCACCTGGCGCAGCGAGCATGGCGAGACCAGCGAGGCGCTGTTCCTCACCTCGGGCTATACCTATGACGACGCGCAGACGGTCGCCGACCGCTTTGCGGGCGAGGATGCGGGGATGACCTATTCGCGCCTCCAGAACCCGACCGTCGCCATGCTCGAGGAACGCATCGCGCTGATGGAAGGGGCAGAGGCGTGCCGCGCGCAGGCGAGCGGGATGGCGGCGATGACCACCGCGCTGCTGTGCCAGCTATCGGCGGGTGATCACGTGGTCGGCGCGCGTGCGGCCTTCGGCTCGTGCCGCTGGCTGCTCGACCATCTGCTGCCGCGTTTCGGCATCGAGACCAGCGTCATCGACAGCGCCGACAACGACGCGTGGGAAGCGGCGATCCGGCCCAACACCAAGGTGTTCTTCTTCGAAACCCCCGCCAATCCCACGCTCGACGTGGTCGATCTGACGCATGTCTGCGGCGTGGCGAGGGCGCATGGCATCGTCACCGTGGTCGACAACGCCTTCGCCACCAGCGCGCTGCAACGACCGATGGATTTTGGCGCCGACGTGGTCGCCTATTCGGCCACCAAGCTGATGGACGGGCAGGGCCGCGTGCTGGCAGGCGCGGTGTGCGGCTCGCGCGAATTCATCGACGAGGTGCTGCTGCCTTTCCAGCGCAACACGGGGCCCAACATCTCGCCCTTCAACGCCTGGGTGGTGCACAAGGGGATCGAGACGCTCGACCTGCGCGCCCGGCGGCAGAGCGCAAACGCGGTCGCGCTGGGTGCCTTCATCGAGCATCGCCTGCCGAGGATCCTCCATCCCGGCCTGCCCAGCCATCCGCGGCACGATCTGGCGCGCGAACAGATGGTCGCGACGGGGCCGATCTTCGCCATGGACGTGGGCGATCGCGCCACCGCTTTCAGCTTGCTCGATGCGCTCGAACTGGTCGATATCTCGAACAATATCGGCGATGCGCGCAGCCTGATGTGCCATCCCGCCAGCACCACCCACGCGGGTATGACGCAGGAAGCGCGCGACGAGATGGGGGTCACTGAAGGGCTGCTGCGGATCAATGTCGGGCTCGAGGATGTCGAGGATCTGAAGGAGGACCTCGACCGCGCGCTCGCCGCCGCGGGACTTTAACCAGCCGCGCGGGCGTTAGCGCCGCCAGGCGTTGCGCGTCGCCACGCGGTCGAGTTCTTCGCCCAGCGCATGCGCGGTTGCCATCGCATCGGTGCAGACCGCGTCCTCGGTCAGCACGCCGTGGACGTCGAGCCCGCCGCCACCGACCATTGCCATCAGCAGGCCTTCGTCACGCGTCATCCCCGCCGCGCAGCAGGGCGCGAGCAGGATCTTGCGGCGCGAGGTGCGCGCCAGATCGACCACCAGCGCGCGGGCCAGCACCAGCAGGCGGCGGAATTCGGTCCCGCTGGCATCGAGCGCGAGCATCGTCGCGCGCGCATCGTGCAAGCCGTGGCCCGCAAGCCGTCGGACCAGCACCAGCCCCAGCGTCTGGTGCCGCCGCGCGGGCAGTGGCAGGTCGAGGGCGGTCGAATCGTGCGAATGGGCCATGCGATCTCCTTTGCTGCCTTCATCGTATGCTATTGCAAATCAGTCGCAAGACAATTCTATGGCTTTGTCGACAGGGTTAGCGCCCCCGCGGCAACAAGCGGCTGTTATTCGGGGGCTTTCGTGTCCGAGCCGGGATCCCATTTCTCGGTAAAGGGGCGGCTGGCCAGCAGCAGGGCCAGCACGAGCAAGGTGATGAGGGTCGCCAGCCAGATCTCGCCCATGCCGCAGATCAGCCCGATCGCGCCCGCGCACCAGATCGCCGCGGCCGATCCCGCGCCCTGGACGAAATTGCCCTGCCGGAACATGGCACCAGCGCCGATGAAGCCGATCCCCGTGATCACCCCCTCGACCACGCGTGTCGGATCGAGCTGGACCTGCGGACCACGATAGGAATGCAGCAGTTCGACCGCGCCGATCAGCAAGCCGCAGGCGGCCAGCGAAATGATCACGAAGGGGCGGTAGTCGATCGGCTTGCGATGGAGGAAACGCTCGAGGCCGATCGCCAGCGGCAGGATGAAGGCGGCGCCCATCCGCAGCGCGATATCGCTCCAGCCGAGCAGGGTGGGGGAGAAGGCTTCCGGCATGGTGATCCAACGTTGCCGCGCGTCGCGGTTTCCCGCACAAGGCCCGTCAAGGGAGGAAACGATGACCAAGACCGTCGAATTCATTTTCGATATTGCCGCGCCCAATGGCTATCTCGCCTGGTATCCGCTCAAGCAGGTGGTCGGGCGGACGGGCGCCGAATTGGTGGTGACGCCGGTCTTCCTCGGCGGAATGCACAAGCTGACGGGCAATGCGCCGCCGATGATCCGCGATGCCGAGGTGAAGGGCAAGGTTGCCTATGCCGCGCTCGAATTCCAGCGTTTCATCGACCGCCACGGCCTCACACGATTCAAGATGCACCCCGCGCTGCCGTTCAATTCGATCCTGCTCCAGCGCGTGCTGGTCGCTGCCGCGGACGAGACGCAGCGACAGGCGCTGGTGGAGGCACTGTTGCCCGCCGTGTGGGAACGCAATGTCGATTGCGGCGACCCGCAGGCGGTGGGGCAGGAACTGGCAGCGGCAGGGTTTGACGCCCAGGCGCTGCTGGCCGCTACGCAGGATCCGCAAGTCAAGGCGAAGCTGGCGCAGAACACCGAAGCCGCAGTCGAACGCGGCGCCTTCGGCATTCCCACCTTCTACATCGATGGCGAAATGTGGTTCGGCAAGGAACGGCTTGGCCAGCTCGAGGACTACCTCGGCGGCGGCAAGCCCTAGGCGGCGAGCACGGCAATCAGCGGCAGGGGCAGCACGAGTGCCATCCCCGACAGCAGATCGCCGCCTTCGTCACGGACCAGCCGTCTCCAGAATGCGAACAGCATTTTCCGACTCCCCCAGTTGATCTCCAACCCGTCGGCCGCGCGACCCGAATGGCTTCGGCTTAATTAGGTGCGACCCTGCCAAAGATAGTGCGGCGGACACCTTTGGGATATCTGATCAAGCGCGGTAAACCGAATTTAACGCGTTTGTTCTCACCAGTAAATTTGCGACGGATAATCTGCCTGGCAGTGAAATTACTTGGGGGTCTCATGGTCGGTTTTCGTGTCTTGGGCGCGTTGTGCGCTTTGTCGCTGAAGGGTGTGTCATACTTGGCGCAGGCTGCTGGCGAGTATTCCGGTGCCGGGGGCGCGCTAGGGAAGATGGCTGATCGCGTAACCTGATTGCAAATCCGCAGGTTCACGCGCGTGCGCATGGGAAAATTTTGCCCGTTTCCTTGCGCCACACGGTTGGCGCGCTAGATTGGGGGGGTGATCAAGGAGCTCTTCCAGCATGCCGCCATGACCGACGGGATTACCGTCCGGGTCGCGGTGAACTTCCTGCCCGAACAATCGCAGCCCGACGCGGGCAAGTGGTTCTGGGTCTATCACATCCGCATCGAAAACGGCTCGCACGAACAGGTCCAGCTGATGACGCGCCACTGGCGCATCACCGATGGGGCCGGGCTGGTCAGCCATGTCGATGGCGAAGGCGTGGTCGGCGAACAGCCGGTGCTGAAGCCCGGGCAGAGCCACGATTACGTTTCGGGCTGTCCGCTCGACACGCCGCATGGCTCGATGGAAGGGTTCTACACCTTCAAGGCCGAAGATGGCTCGCCGCGCGAAGTGCGCATTCCCTTCTTCCCGCTCGCCGCGCCCGCCACGGCAAACTAGGCCGCGCGGCCGCAGGCACGCAAGTGGCGCGGGCTGGCTAGCGCGCCAGGCCCGCCTCGGCTTCGACGGGGCCCGATACCGGGCGATCGAGCACGGCTTTCGCCTCGGCTTCCAGCCGGGGCGTCAATTTCGCGGTACGCGGTTCCAGCGGCGTGCCGTCCCCGCGTTCGCCATTGGCCTCGATATCGGCCAGCAGCAGTTTCATTTCGGCGATTTCCCTTACCTGTGCCTCGATGATGGCATCGGCCAGTTCGCGCACGCGCGGATCGCTGATCGCGGCGCGCTCGCTGGTGAGGATCGCGATCGAATGGTGGGGAATCATGGCCTTCATCCACGACTCGTCCTCGACCGTGTGCTGGCTGCGCACGAGGAACAGGAACAGCGCGAACCCAACGCAGGCGAGGGCCGTCACGGCGATCTTGGTGGCGAGGCTGCGGTACATGCCCCACATGAAGCCGAGCATGATCACGATCATGGCCATGCCCATCATCAGCGCCATCCACATGCGCGTCTGGCTGAAGAAGGCGTGGTCGAGCTCCCACAGCGCCGAATATTTCAGCACGAACATGGTCACGATGGAGGTCGCGATCATGGCGAAGAAGGTGGGCCACATGCCGTGGCCGGAACTGCGCTGTTCGTCGGTCATCGATTCTCCCCTTGTCGGGCAAGCCAACGGGCGGGCGCCGCGCGTTGTTCCGGCCCGCGGGGGGTTACTCTTCTTCTTCCTCTTCCTCGCCGCCGAACTTGAAGCTGCCGACCTTGACCTTCGGTTTGAGGCCGAGCCAGTCGGCCAGCGCCTCGAACTCGCGCATGGCGGGATAGGTGGCCAGCGCCGCGCGGCTTTCGTCGAGCCGCAGGACGAGGCTCTTCTTCTTGCGCCTCAGCGCGCTGGTGGTGAGCGACATGCGGCTGCCGCCGCCCAGCCGCCGGGCGAGGCGGTAGCCCAGGCCCCAGGTGATGCCTTCGCGCAGGTCGTCGTCACTTGCCAGTTCGCTCAGCTTCTCGGGCACGTCGGTGCGGCCCATGCTGCCGAACAACGCGGCGCAGATCATCGCGCGGCCGCGCGCGTCGAGGTCGATCCAGCGCTTGCCCAGCGGCCATTCGATCGCATGGCTGACGCGCAGGTTGGGTTCGACCCGCTGCAACGCGCCCGACAGCTGCGCGGCGGCCAGCCGCAGCCGCTCGTTGACGCTGCCATCGCCATCGGTGAGGCTGACCGTCCAGGCGGACAACAGCGTCGCATCGGTGATCGAGGCGTCGCGCGGTGAGGCATAGGCGGTAACCCCCGCGAGCAGCGGGTCGGCCTTCATCTGCGCCGGTTCGAGCCGCGCGTAGAGCAGGCCCTCGCGCAGGCCCCAGGACGAGAATATCAGCTCCTCGGGACCGATCGTGTCGAGCAGCGGGCGCAGCAGCGCGGCGGCGTCGGGCAGGTAATGCGCGCGCATCGCGCTGATGCCCGAGATGTCCATCAGCTGCTCGGGGTCGGCGGCGACCAGCTCCTGCGCCAGCCGGTGTGCGTCCTCGGGGGCGAGGGAAAAGCCGTGCGGGTCGGTCAGCGGATAGTCGAAATAGCGCATCGCATAGGCCGCCAGCGCGCGCCACGTGCCGCCGATCATGTACATCGGCCCGGGGTGCGCCGCGGCCCAGCCGGCCAAGCCGAGCTGCTTGCGCACCGCCTGTTCGAACGCTTCGGACCCGCGCGCGCGCAGGGCCGGCAGGCGCAGCGTGCCGAGCTGCAGGCTGGCGGCCTCGTGGCAGCTGTTGTCCGCCACCGAGACGAGTTCGAGGCTGCCCCCGCCGAGGTCGGCAACCACGCCCCGCGCGCCCGGGAACGCGCCGAGCGCGCCCATCGCCGAGGCGGTGGCTTCCTCCTCGCCCGAGAGCAGGCGCGGCTCCAGGCCGAGCGCGGCCACCCTGGCCAGGAATTCGTTGCCATTCGTCGCGTCGCGCGCGGCGGCGGTGGCGACGGTCTGGACGTCCTCCACCCCGAGATCATGCAGGATCAGCGCATAGCGCGCCAGCGCGGCCAGCGCTTCCTCGGCGGCTTCCTCGGGGATCGCGCCGCTATCCGCCAGATCGCGGCCGAGCCGGGCGGAGACCTTCTCGTTCCACACCACTTCGGGCGCGCGCGCGGTGCCTTCGTAGATCACCATGCGCACGGTGTTCGAACCGATGTCGATGACCGCGCGCGGCGGCTGGATCAGGCGGCGCTGCCACTTGGCCGAACGCGACTTGTTCATTCGCTCGCTCCTCCCAGCGTGAGGCGCGGGACCTCGTGCTCGGCCAGCGCCGCACCGCGGCCCGACAGCGAGGGGTTGGCCATGAAATACTGGTGGCAGTTGAACCCGCCGTCGCCTTGCCGCAGCCGGTGGTACTGGCCATCGGGTTCGAGCTGCCAGCTCTGTTCGGTATCGAGGATATTGGCGAGCATGACCTGTCCCAGCACCTGATCGTGCACTGTCTTGTTGGTGATCGGCACCATCACCTCGACCCGCCGCAGCAGGTTGCGGCTCATGGCGTCGGCGCTGGTCAGATAGACCTTCGCCTGCCGGCTCGGCAGCGCCTTGCCATTGGCAAAGGCCCAGACGCGCGAATGTTCGAGAAAGCGGCCGATGATCGACTTGACGCGGATGTTCTCCGACACGCCCGGCAGGCCCGCGCGCAGGCTGCAGATGCCGCGCACCATCATGTGGATCTCGACCCCCGCCTGGCTGGCTTCGTAGAGCTTGTCGATCATCGGCCGGTAGGTGATCGAATTGAGCTTCGCCCAGATCCCCGCCGGCTTGCCCGCGCGCGCATTGGCGATCTCGGCGTCGATCAGGCTGAACAACCGCGCCTGCAGGTCGATCGGCGACAGCGACAGCTTTTCCAGATCGTCGGGCTCGATATAGCCGGTGATGAAATTGAACACCTTGGCCGCATCGCGCCCCAGCGCCGGATCGGCGGTGAAGAAGCTGAGGTCGGTGTAGATCTTGGCGTTGATCGGGTGGTAATTGCCCGTCCCGAAATGGCAGTAGGTGCGATAGCCGTCCTCTTCGCGGCGCACCACCAGGCTGACCTTGGCGTGCGTCTTCCATTCGGTGAAGCCGTAGATCACCTGCACGCCGACGCGTTCGAGCTCGCTGGCCCACTGGATGTTGCGTTCCTCGTCGAAACGCGCCTTCAGTTCGACCACCGCGGTCACTGCCTTGCCGTTCTGCGCCGCCTCGATCAGCGCCGCGATCACCGGCGACTGGTCGCCCGCACGGTACAGCGTCTGCTTGATCGACATCACTGCCGGGTCGCGCGCGGCCTGCCGCAGGAAGTCGACCACCACGTCGAAACTCTCGAACGGGTGGTGGATCACGAGGTCCTTCTCGCGAATGGCGGAAAAACAGTCGCCGTCATGTTCGAGGATCCGCTCGGGATAGCGCGGGCTGAAGGGTTCGAATTTCAGATCGGGCCGCGGCTCGTTGCAGATCGTGGCGAGATCGGCGAGGCCGAGCATCCCGCCCGACTTGACGATCATGTTCTCTTGCACCTCGAGCTCCTCGCGCAGCATCGTCTCGGCGATGTCGTCGCATTCGTCGTCGAGTTCGAGCAGAACCGTACGGCCGCGGCGGCGCCGCTGGATCGCCGTGCGGAAGTAGCGCACGAGGTCCTCGGCTTCCTCCTCGACCTCGATATCGCTGTCGCGCAGCACGCGGAACACCCCGTCGCCGAGCACCTTGAAGCCGGGGAACAGCTGGTCGGCAAAGCGCGTCACCAGCTGTTCGATCGCGACATAGATCGCCTTTTCCCCCGGCACGCGGACGAAGCGCGGCGCACCGCTGGGGATCAGCACCATTTCGATCAGGTCGGCCTGGCGCTTGCCGCGCTTGAGCCGGAAGATCACGCCGATCCCCTTGTTGGCAACGAAGGGGAAGGGGTGGCTGGGGTCGATCGCCTGCGGGGTGATCAGCGGCAGGATGTCGCTTTCGAAATATTCGGCCAGCCAGTCCTGCTGTTCGGCGGCCAGCGCGCTGGCCGGGGCCAGCACGATGCCTTCTTCGGCCAGCAGCCCGCTCAGCCGGTCGAGGCTGTCCTGCTGGCGGTCTTCCAGCCGCAGCAGCTCGTCGCGGATCGCGGCCAGCTGTTGGCGCGGGCTGGCCCCGTCGATCGCCTGCGTTTCGATCCCGCGGTTCACCTGGCCTTCCAGCCCGGCGATGCGGACCATGGTGAACTCGTCGAGATTGCTCGCCGAAATCGACAGGAAGCGCAGCCGTTCGAGCAGCGGATAGCGTTCGTTCTCGCTTTCGGCGAGCACGCGGCGGTTGAACGACAGCCAGCTCAGCTCGCGGTTGGTGTAAAGGTCCTGCGCGGCGGCCGGGACGTCTTGCGATCCGGCATCATTGGCCGGCGCCTGGGGGGAGGTTTCTGCAGTCATGGTGGTGCGGTGTGGAACATGGTCCTCGCATATGACGGATGCGCGACAGTGTGGCCGACCGGCGCGCTAAAGGAAAGGGCGGGCGGTGGCATCTTGTTTCCTGCGGCTGCCGCATTTATGTCGCAACGCGCAATGAAGCGTACACACCTGCCTCTCAACGCCCTGCGCGTTTACGATGCCGCCGCGCGGCATCTCTCCTTCACCCGCGCCGCGGACGAGCTGGCAGTGACGCCCGCCGCCGTTGGCCAGCAGATCCGCGCGCTCGAGGATCACCTCGGCACGGTGCTGTTCCGCCGCACCAGCAAGGGGCTGGAGCTGACGCAGGAAGGCGCCGCGGGCCTCGACGCGCTGCGCGAAGGGTTCCTCAAGTTCGAGGAAAGCGTCTCCGCCATGCAGGCGGGCCAGGCCTCCGACAGCTATACGATCGCCTGTCCGCGCGAATTCTACGCGCAATGGCTGGCTCCGCGGCTGGCAACCTTCGGCGAGGCCAACCCCGATATCCGTTTCACCTTCGTCGCTGACGAGAACGCCGATTTCACCGAGGCGAACCTCGATTGCGCGATCCGGCTGGTCGACGGGCCGGGCGATCTGCAGGGTATCGAACTCGACGAGGCGCGCCGCGTCACGGTGGCGCGGCCCGCGCAGCACGGCGGCGCCCCCGACCAGTGGATCGATTGGGGCCTGCCGCTGCAGGACGGGATTGCGGCGCATGTCAGCGTGTCCAACGCGGGCCAGGCGCTGTCCTCGGCACTGGCCGGGCTGGGCAAGGCGATCCTGCCCGAACTGCTGGTCAAGGATGCGATCGATGCGGGCCGGCTCGAAGTGCTCGACGGGCCGCACACCGGCACACGCGCCTACTGGATGGTGGCACCGACGCCGCAATGGCGGACCAAGAAGGTCCGCACGCTGGTCGAATTCCTGTCCGCGGAACTGTAATCCGGCCGCGTGCGGCACGCCCCGATCCGTCACGGCAGGCATCACCGAAGACGGCAGCCGGATAGCGCCCGGCTCCCCCGTTCCTCCCGCCGCGCGGCAGGCGCGGCCGCGCGTGCATGGTGAACCGATTTCAACCGGTTCTTAACCCGCGCAGGTAAGGTGATCTTAACGGTGCAACGGTTAGTCCGGGGCCACAGGGGGCTGGCTTTGTGAACCGTATGCTGCAAAATCTTCGTACCGACACCAAGGGCAACGCGCTGGCGATTTTCGCCGCAGCCTTGGTGCCGCTTGTCCTTGTGGTCGGCAGCGGGCTCGACCTGAGCTTCGCCTACATGGCGAAAGCCAAGCTGCAAAACGCTTGCGACGCCGCGGCGCTCGCGGGTCGCCAGTCAATGGACGGCACCAGATGGACGAGCGCGAACGAAGCGGAAGCCGATAAGTTCTTCGACTTCAACTTCCCCGAAGGAACGCTGGGCGCGCGAGATCGGGTCTTCGATATCGGCAAGGATCCCCTCGACAACACGCAGCTCCTGGGCGAGGCAAGCGCCACGATCCCAACGATGCTGATGTATATTTTCGGCTATGACGCAATCCCGATCGAGGCCGAGTGCAACGCCAAGCGCGACTTGGGGCATAACGACGTGATGCTGGTGCTCGACACCACGGGGTCGATGGCCCAGCGTCCCTCGACCGGCGGCAGCAAGGACAAGATCGAACTGCTGCGCACGGGCACCGCGGGGCTGTTTCGCGCGCTCGACGATACCAGCAACGGCTCGATCACCCGCTTCGGCATCGTGTCCTATTCGCACACTGTGAACGTCGCGAGCAGCCTGGGGAATCACGATGTCCTCAAGGACCAGCTCTACGCAGGCGAGCAGTGGGAGCAGACCGTTTGCTCCCAGACCAAAGACGGCTGGTGGTGGCGGACCGATTCTTGCACGACGAACACCTATAATGACCGAGACAACGCACCTAGCAGTGGCTACAGAAACCAGAGCAGTACGCGGCGCACCTATACCTACGATCCGCAGTACAAATATCCCGGCGACGTTACGGTAAAGATCAACAATACCAAGTGGAAAAACACCAACGGTTTCCGCAGCACGAGCGAAGGGTGCATCGAGGAACGCTCGAGTGTCGGGCAGCGGGGCAGCCCGGTGACTATCCTGCAGACGGTTAGCCAGGCTGACATCGACGAAACCGCTTCGAACAACGGCAACAGCGCCGCCTATCAATGGGGCCGCTACGATCCTGACAGTCAGAATGGCCAGTCGCAGAACGGGTGCCCGTCGCAGTCGCAGAAGCTGAAAACCTACGCATCCGAAACCGCGTTCCAGAACGCCGTGAATGCCGCCACCGCCAACGTCACCGGCGGTACCTATCACGACATCGGCATGCTGTGGGGGGCACGCTTCCTGTCGCCGACGGGTATGTTCGCCTCCGAAAACCCGACGCAGCACGGCATCGTGCCGGTCAACCGCCATATCGTCTTCATGACCGACGGGAAGCTCGATACCGGCGATACGCTGTATTCGGCCTTCGGCGTCGATCGCTATCACAACCGGATCCAGGGGTCGCAGTCGCAGACGACCAAGCACATCAACCGCTTCGACTCGATATGCGACCGCGTGAAGTCCACCGGCACGACCATCTGGGTGATTGCGCTCGACGTCACCGATACCGACGATATCGAAGACTGCGCAACGACCTCCGACCATTTCTATACTTCCGACGGATCGGACCTCGAGAGCATCTTCGAACGGATCGGTCGCGGGATCGGCAATCTGAGGCTGACGCGGTGAGGCAGGCGATGTCCAGGCTGTGCGGCATCCGCCGGGACGATAGCGGCGCGACGATCGTCGAGTTCGCGATCATCCTCGTTCCGATGGTCATCCTGCTGATGGGCGGGATCGAACTGGGGTACAACAGCTACGTGCGCTCGGTCCTGCAGGGGTCCCTCAACGATGCGGCGCGCCGGGCTGCGGTGGAAGCCCCCGCGATCAACGCTTCGGGTTCGACAGTGGAGGAAAAGGTCGAGAACCTTATCCGCGGCACGGTGCGCAAGGTCTCGCCGAATGCGACGGTAAACGTCACCCAGCAAAGCTATTTCGATTTTTCGAACATCGGGAACCCGGAAAAGCTGATGACCGATCACAACAGCAACGGCCAGTTCGATGCCGCCGACGGCGACTGCTGGGAAGACGCGAACGGCAACGGCCAGTTCGATACCGATGCGGGCAAGACCGGACAGGGCGGGGCCGAGGATGTCGTGCACTATGTCGCCGATGTCAGCGCGCCGCGGTTATTTCCGCTTCACGCGTTCATTCCCACGATCAACCCGACCATCGAATTCGAACTGCAGGCTGCAGTGCGCAACCAGCCCTTCGGGCAGCAGGCCAACGCGGCGGTGATCTGTGCTTGAGATGCTGCGCTCCCTGCGCCGCGACAGCCGCGGCCTCGCCCTGACCGAGTTCGCCTTTGCGGCGCCGATCTTCCTCACACTGGTGCTGGCCGGTCTGGAACTGACGAACCTCGCCCTGGCCCACCTGCGGGTCAGCCAGATGGCGATGACCGTGGCCGACAATGCGGGCCGCGTGACCTCGGGGATCGACGAAGCCAATATCTACGAAGTGTTCAGTGGGGCGGAAGCGAATTCCAGCGCGCTGGGGTTCAAGGAAAACGGCCGTATCGTGCTGTCAAGCCTCGAGCACAACGGGCGCTCGGGCAGCAGGGAAGGGCAGACCATCGTCTGGCAGCGCTGCTGGGGCGACGATACGGCTGTCTCGTCGTCCTATGGCGTCGAAGGCGACGGCAAGAACAACGACGACCTCGAGTTCGGGATGGGCAATGGGAGCAACACGATCACTGCGCTCGAAGGCACCGCGGTGATGTTCGTCGAGGCGACCTACGACTATCAGCCGCTGGTCGACACCGGTTTCTTCGATCCGCCGACGATCCGCTACGAAAGCGCGTTCAACGTGCGCGGGCGCCAGAACAACGAGATCAGCAACACGCAGAACCTCGACGAGATGGACTGCTGAGCGCAGCCCGCGCGGTTCCCGCCGTTCCTAGCCTGCAGGGCCATCGAAATGCGCGAAGATGTCGCTCACCCCGGGCGGGTGGCGTTCCTCGCGCAGCCGGTCGAGCGCGGGAGCGACCTCGAGCCGGTATTCGGCCTGCGGTCCGTCCTGCCCGACATGCACCCCGCCGAGCCGCTTGATGAAGCTGCGCGCGGCGTCGTTTTCCGACAGTACATGCGCCCGCAGCGCCTCCATCCGGCCCGCCGCGGCGTCGATCAGCAGCGTCGCGGTGAGCAGTCGGCCGACGCCGAGCCCGTGGTAGGCATCGACCACCCCGACCGAGAATTCCGCCACCGCGTCGCCCGCATCGGGGCGCATCGCGTGGACCACGCCCATCGCCGGCTGCGCGGGATCGGTCAGGTCGAGCGCGCCCCAGGCGAGGTGCAGCACGCCATCGGCATCGAGCAATCGTTCGATCACCCAGTCGGGCGGGCTCGCCCCGCCGGAGAAGAACCGCAAATAGCGCGAGCGCGGGCTCATCGCCGCAATGCCGGCGCGCAGGCGTCCCTCGTCGCCCGGGGTCACCGTGCGGATGCAGATCGCGCGCCCGTCTTCCAGCCGGGTGACGATCGAGGCCCCGCCGCAATCGTCCGGCGCGCGCAGTCCCGCAGGTATGTCGCCGCTGTCGGCCATCGATCCTCTCCACGCTGTGCGGCACTCGCCGCGCGCGGCCGAGCCTAAAGCCATTCGCCGCGCCGCGCCAGCACCTCCGTCGCCCACAGATCGCTCACCCGGCCGAGCCCCCGCGCAGCCACGCCAGCGCGCCCGCCGCCATGCCCTTGAACTTGGGCCAGCCGTCCGGATCGTCCGCCAGCGGCGCGCAGGCGAGCGCGGCGTCGCCGGGCAATTGCCACTTGATCCGGTGATACAGCTTCGAGCGGCTCAGCGGCGAGCGCACCAGCCACAGCCCGTCGGCCAGCGGATGCCCGTCGCCATGCAGGTCGAGCGGCCCCGCGGGCGCGGCCTCGGGGTCGTGCCACACGAGGTACAGCGCCGCCGCTTCCCCGGCGGTATCGGTGGCTGCGGCGGGCGAATCGCTTGCGGTTGGCGGCATCGTCGATCTCCTTTGTAACTCAAAGGTAAAGGCCGCTTCGTGGTTCCACCTGCTTGACCGACTCGCGGTGCCATTTTACCCCGTAGGCATGACCTTGGCCTCTCCCTGTATCGGCGTTTGCCGCCTCGATCCGGCCCAGACCTATTGCACCGGCTGCGGCCGCAGCTGGGGCGAGATCGGCGAATGGACCGTGGCGAGCGAGGCGCGCCAGCGCGAGATCCTCGCCGCGGCCGAGGTGCGCGCCGCTGCCGCGCTGGCCGGCGATCCGCCCACGGGCGTGCTGCGGCTGGAACGCCGCGCGCCCGCGCACACCCCGCGCGACATCACGCATCTGGTCGATCCCGTGACCGGCGGCCGCGCGCTGCAGCGCTGAACCGTTCCGCCATATCCCCGGCGCCTTGCGCATAGCGGTCAGAACGGCGGGTCCGCCTCCATCTCATCCAGGATCGTCCGCGCGCGGCGCACCGCGGCATCGTCCCACGCGGGCAGCTGCGGCTCGCCCTCGGCGTCCTCGGCCTCCCACGCATCGGTGATGTCGCCCGCCCTGGCACCGGCCGCCTGCCGCTGGCGCCACAGCCGCCGCCGGCGGAAGGTCTGCAGCGCGATCGCGCGCGCGGCGACCTCGTCCTGCATGGTCCGCTTGATCTCGGCCACCTCGGCGCGCGCCTGCGCGGCCAGCTCCTCCCACACCGGGTGGCCGGGGCCGACCTCGCGCGCCTGCGCGCCGTAGCGCGCGGGCAGGCGGTGCGCGAGGAGGAAGCGCAGCAGCGCATTGTCGGGCTTGTCCCAATGGCCGAGGATCTCGCCGCCCGAGACGATCGGCGTGCGCGTGCCCAGCATGGCGCGCTCCATCGCCATGTCCTCGAGCCGCGCCGCCCCGCGCTCGAGCGCCGCGTCCCAGGCCCCGGCAAACCCCTCCGCCCCCGGCCGCGCGCGCAGCTTGTACAGCGCCTCGAGGCTCTTCCCGATCCGCTTGGCCGCAATTTTGACGATGCCCGTGGCGGCAAGCGTGGCGACGAAGCGGCGCTGGAGTTCGGGCGTGATCGAATTGCGGCGCGGCGCGGTGTGGAGGAAGGGCGCGAAGGCGAGGAGGGGGTCGTCCTCCTCGGGCTCGGGCGCGGTGTGCGCGACGGCGGAGGTGGCCTGGCGCGCGATCTTGCGGGTGGGTTTGGTCATAGCCGACGCCACGTTGCACATTCTGGTGGAGTAGGAAAAGGTCTGGTGGAGTAGGAAAAGGTTATTCGGCTGATGGTGACATTTGCCAATAAGCACTCAGTCCAAAGCCTTAGTGAAGTCCAGTTCTTTACCCTTTTTGGGGGTGAAACTGTCAGATTCTACTGTAAAAAACTTGCTTGCGAACCTTGGTTCATATTGAAAGCTACGGACACAATTAGGACGGCATAGTTTTCGGAATGAAATTGAAGGGATTGCGGTATGGTATCGGGTGGGGAAATAGTCGTAGCGGTTGGAAAAGTTGCTTCGGGTGCAGGCGCACTAGCTAAATCGTCACCATGGTTGATAAAGAATGGTAAACGTGTCTGGCGAAGGGTCACGAAGGGTTTGGTCGAAATCCCGGTTTTCGGGGCTGGTGGAGTTGGCAAGAGCACCGCTGCAAGGATTGTCGCAGGCTCAGGGGCGGATAGCGCTCATAACCGTTATGAGGAATCGCTTTGGACCGAGAAAATCAGTTTGGCCGGGGATGTGCCAGGGCACCTATATGTGGTGCCTGGGCAAGTCGCTCGGATACAGCGTCATTGGCCTGAGCAATATCAGAGACTTGCTAGCTCCAACGCTATGGGACTTTTGAACGTTGTTTCCTTCGGCTATCACTCTTTTGCAATACATTCACCTAACCAATCTCGGGTTTGGGCGCCGGGAATGACGATGGAAGACTTTGAAGCTGCTTACACAGCAGATCGGAGACAGGTGGAGCTCGAGATTCTCGATGAGCTCGTGGGGGGATTGTCCGCGGTTACCAAGAAGCTTTGGATGGTAACCATAATTAACAAGCAGGATCTCTGGAGGGATCGTGAAGCTGAAGTCCTTTCCCATTATGTCGACGGCCTGTATGCTCAAAAAATTGGGCGGATAAGGGACAGGCTAGGTTCCGCTTCATTTCAGCACGAATTCGTTCCGACCAGTCTAACAATGTCGAACCTACAAACAGGCGATGGACAAATTGTGGCAAGTACCGTGGAAGGCTACGATATGACAGCGCGAAATAACTCACTAAAAGCAATGTCTGATAAACTGGCGTTGATGGTGTCTAAATGAGTTTTCCTAATGATGACGCGGAGACAATGAGTTCTGCCGAATTCGCCAAGCTTGAGTCTCATCGGGCTCTTGAACTGTTGGCAGAATACTCAGGGAAGCTCAGTCAGTTAAGTCGCGAGAAGGCGCGGCAGAAGCGTCGCCGGGCAATTGCCTTCCTTACCAGTTTTTTGGCTGCGCTAATAATAACAACCGCCGGATTGTTGTTAACAGGAGAAGCATTCTTCTCTCAAATGCCTGTACCTGATGAAGCTAGGCCTGCAATTATGATAATCTCATTGTTGGGGGCTGGGGCTACGATGTTGCTTGCATTTTTCGTGTCTAGAACCTCGGAAGCGTTCTACGCTAATCATTTGGCGGCTATTGTTGAGAGGCTAGTAAAAACACTTTCTCAGTATAATGAGCATTCGGCCAGTTCACTCATGGGCCAATTTGAGTTCGACCTCAGGCTCGCAGAGGCGGATGCGGCGCTGCGGGTTTACCGGGACGTTTTTAATGTTGCCCCCGATTATCCTGAGGGTACTGCGGGCAGTGTCATCCGCAGTGTCAGACGTTTCTTTTGACAGATACCCACTCTTGACCGCGCACCCCCATCCGACCATGCGCGCCCCCATCCGGTATAGGAACCGCCTCGCGTGATTCCCTCGTCGGGTAGATAGAGCTGGCCATGCCCTAGCAACTGCCTCTCTCCGCTTCCCTAGGCACCGCACCACCCACCCGCTACGCCAGCACCCATGTGCAATCTCTACCGCATGACCAAACCGAATTCCGAAGTCGCGCGCTGGTTCGATGCGATCGACCAGCTTGGCGGGGCGAATTTCGGGGATGAGGTCTTTCCCGGCTATCCCGGCGCGGTGGTGGCCGATGGGGCGCTTGTCTCGATGACGTGGGGCTCCCGCTCAGCCGCAAGGGCGCGAAGGGGCAGCCGCTCAAGCCCAAGCTGGCGTTCCTTCACCCTTGACCCATCCCCCCCATCCAACTATGTGCGCCCCCATCCGGTGCAGGAACCGCCTCGCGTGATTCCCTCACAGGGCAGATAGAGCTGAACATTGCCGGTCATGTCCCGGAGCCTGGTGCGTCATGCGCCCGGGCTTTTTCTATTGCAGCGATCCTCATGGGGACGCTCGGGGCAGCCGTCAAAGTAACCCGGTGGCCATGTGGGCCGTGGGTGGAGTGATTCAGTTCAGTCGTCATTCCAGCGAACGCTGGAATCTCGTGCCGCTTGCGTCGCGCTTGCGGAAACAGACCCCAGCCTGCGCTGGGGTGACGCTGGACCAAATCCGACCGCCGATAACCCGCTAGTCGCCACCTTCAACGCTTTGGCCCCTCCGGGCCGGGCACACGGTGAAGAGAGAACTCATGCCGACGATCAACCAGCTGGTCCGCAAGGGCCGCGTTCCGCAGAAGGCCAAGAGCAAGGTCCCTGCGATGGAACAGAACCCGCAGAAGCGCGGTGTCTGCACCCGCGTCTATACGACGACCCCGAAGAAGCCGAACTCGGCTCTGCGCAAAGTGGCCAAGGTCCGCCTGACCAACCAGCGCGAAGTCATCTCCTACATCCCCGGCGAAGGCCACAACCTGCAGGAACACAGCGTCGTGCTGATCCGCGGCGGGCGTGTGCGCGACCTTCCCGGCGTGCGCTACCACGTCCTGCGCGGCGTGCTCGACACGCAGGGTGTCAAGGACCGCAAGCAGAGCCGTTCGAAGTACGGCGCCAAGCGGCCTAAGTAGGGTTTTTGTTTTCGGGTGCGGTCGACACATCCGTGTCGACCTCTGCGCCAGCCCGTCTCCCCCTCCCGACCACCCATCGCATTGTCCGATAGGGTGGTCGGGAGAGGGAGCCGGGCCGACACAGAGCCCGGGAATTGGTTTTCACGCGGATCCGGTTCGATCCTCCTCCCGGCTACCCCACCGAGGTAGTCTCTGGGTGGCCGGGAGGGGGAGCGGGCCGGAGCCGCAAGGCGAAACGGAGGTTTCGCCGCACTCCGAAGGAGTTTGAAAAAATGTCACGTCGTCGTCGTCCCGAGAAGCGGGAAATCCTGCCCGATCCCAAGTTTGGTGATCAGGTGCTGTCGAAGTTCATGAACAACCTGATGTATGACGGCCGCAAGGCGGTTGCCGAAGGCATCGTCTACACCGCGCTCGACGTGGTCGAGGCCAAGGCCAAGGCGAACCCGGTGGAAATGTTCCACACCGCGCTGGAAAACATCAAGCCGCAGGTCGAAGTGCGCAGCCGCCGCGTCGGCGGTGCGACCTACCAGGTCCCCGTCGAAGTGCGTCCCGAACGCGCCCAGGCGCTGGCCATCCGCTGGCTGATCTCGGCGGCACGCAGCCGTCCGGAAACCACCATGTCGGCACGTCTCTCGGGCGAGCTCATGGATGCCGCCAACAACCGCGGCAATGCGGTCAAGAAGCGCGAAGACACGCACCGCATGGCGGACGCCAACCGCGCCTTCTCGCATTATCGCTGGTAGGGCGCCCTGCTTGTAAGGCCGGGGGAGGGGGTTTCCTTCCCCGCGGTCTTCAAGCGGTCATACTGATACCCATATGGGGCGTGCAGCTGCGCTAACCCCGAAATCGAGGAAATCCACATGGCTCGCGAATATCCGCTGGAGCGGTACCGCAACATCGGCATCATGGCCCACATCGATGCCGGCAAGACCACCACGACCGAGCGTATCCTCTACTACACCGGCAAGTCCTACAAGATCGGCGAAGTCCATGACGGCGCCGCGACGATGGACTGGATGGAGCAGGAGCAGGAACGCGGCATCACCATCACCTCGGCCGCGACGACCACGTTCTGGCAGAACGAGGACGGCAAGGGCGAGAAGCACCGCATCAACATCATCGACACCCCCGGGCACGTCGACTTCACCATCGAAGTCGAACGCAGCCTGCGCGTGCTCGACGGTGCGGTTGCCGTGTTCGACGGCGTGGCCGGGGTCGAACCCCAGTCCGAAACCGTCTGGCGCCAGGCCGACAAGTACGGCGTCCCGCGCATGTGCTTCATCAACAAACTCGACCGCACCGGCGCCGATTTTTACTATTGCGTGCAGTCGATCATCGACCGTCTCGGCGCCACCCCGCTGGTGCTCTACCTCCCGATCGGCGCGGAAAGCGATCTGTCAGGCGTGGTCGACCTCGTGAATAACCGCGGTATCGTCTGGGAGAACGACGGGCTTGGTGCTGACTTCAAGTATGTCGACATCCCCGCCGACCTCGCTGACAAGGCCGCCGAATATCGCGAAAAGCTGATCGAGACCGCCGTCGAACAGGACGACGATGTCATGGAAGCCTATCTCGAAGGCGAAGAGCCCGACGCAGCGACGCTCAAGAAGCTGATCCGCAAGGGCACCATGGCGCGCGACTTCGTGCCCGTGATCTGCGGCTCGGCGTTCAAGAACAAGGGCGTCCAGCCCCTGCTCGACGCGGTGGTCGACTACATGCCGAGCCCGCTCGACGTGCCGGCCATCAAGGGCGTGCTGCCCGACAGCGACGAAGAGCAGACGCGCCCGTCGTCGGACGAAGCGCCGTTCTCGGCCCTGGCCTTCAAGATCATGAACGACCCGTTCGTCGGCTCGCTCACCTTCACCCGTGTCTATTCGGGTCACCTGACCAAGGGTTCGGTCCTGAACTCGGTCAAGGAGAAGAAGGAAAAGATCGGCCGCATGTTGCTGATGCACTCGAACAATCGCGAAGACATCGATGAGGCCTTCGCGGGCGACATCGTGGCGATTGCCGGCCTGAAGGAAACCACCACCGGCGACACGCTGTGCGATCCGGCCAATCCGATCATTCTCGAACGGATGGAGTTCCCCGAACCGGTCATCGAGCTGTCGGTCGAACCCAAGACCAAGGCCGACCAGGAAAAGATGGGCGTCGCGCTCAACCGCCTGGCTGCCGAGGATCCCAGCTTCCGCGTGTCGACCGACCACGAAAGCGGTCAGACGATCATCAAGGGCATGGGCGAGCTTCACCTCGACATCCTCGTCGATCGCATGAAGCGCGAGTTCAAGGTCGAGGCTAATGTCGGTGCGCCGCAGGTGGCTTACCGCGAATATCTCGGCAAGCCGGTCGACGTCGACTACACCCACAAGAAGCAGTCGGGTGGCTCGGGCCAGTTCGGCCGCGTCAAGGTCAAGGTCACCCCGGGTGAGCGCGGCCAGGGCTTCGTCTTCGAAGACGAGATCAAGGGCGGTAACATTCCGAAGGAATACATCCCCGCGATCGAGAAGGGCTTCCGCGAGCAGGCCGAAAGCGGCCATCTCGTCGGCTTCCCGATCATCGACTTCAGCGTCACGCTGTACGACGGGGCGTATCACGATGTCGACTCGTCGGCGATCGCGTTCGAAATCGCCGGTCGCGGTGCGATGCGCGAAGTGGCCGAGCGTGCCGGTATCAAGCTGCTCGAGCCGGTGATGAAGGTCGAAGTCGTGACTCCCGAGGACTACCTCGGCGACGTCATCGGCGACATCAACTCGCGTCGTGGCCAGATCCAGGGCACCGACAGCCGCGGCAATGCCCAGGCGGTCGATGCTTTCGTCCCGCTGGCCAACATGTTCGGCTACGTGAACGAGCTGCGTTCGTTCACTCAGGGCCGTGCGCAGTACTCGATGCAGTTCAGCCACTACGACGAAGTGCCGGCGAGTGTCGCGCAGGAAGTCAAGGAGAAGCTTGCGTAAGCCAGCTTTGAGGTCTAGGGGCGGCGCCTGATTCAGCGGGCGCCGTTTCCTCCCCGCAGAAATCCCAAATTTTAAGACAGAGGTTATTGGAAAATGGCGAAGGAAAAGTTCGAGCGTAACAAGCCGCACGTCAACGTGGGCACCATCGGTCACGTTGACCATGGCAAGACCACGCTGACCGCGGCGATCACGAAGGTGATGGCCGAAACCTATGGTGGTGCGGCTGTTGATTTCGCAAACATCGACAAGGCGCCCGAAGAGCGCGAGCGTGGTATCACCATCTCGACCGCGCACGTCGAATACGAAACGGACGGACGTCACTACGCGCACGTCGACTGCCCGGGTCACGCCGACTACGTGAAGAACATGATCACCGGTGCCGCCCAGATGGACGGCGCGATCCTGGTTGTGAACGCAGCCGACGGCCCCATGCCCCAGACTCGCGAGCACATCCTGCTTTCGCGTCAGGTCGGCGTTCCTGCGCTGGTCGTTTACCTCAACAAGGTCGACCAGGTCGACGACGAGGAAATCCTCGAGCTCGTCGAACTTGAAGTTCGCGAACTGCTCACCGCCTACGATTTCGATGGTGACAACATTCCGATCATCAAGGGTTCGGCTCTGGCCGCTCTTGAGGGCCGTGACGACAACATCGGCAAGGAATCGATCATCGAGCTGATGAAGGCCGTCGACGAGCACATCCCGCAGCCGGAACGTCCGGTCGACCAGGCATTCCTGATGCCGATCGAAGACGTGTTCTCGATCTCGGGTCGTGGTACGGTTGTCACCGGCCGTGTCGAAACCGGCGTTGTGAACGTTGGCGACGAATGCGAAATCGTCGGCATCAAGGACACCACCAAGACGACCGTGACCGGCGTTGAAATGTTCCGCAAGCTGCTCGATCGCGGCGAAGCCGGCGACAACATCGGTGCGCTCATCCGCGGTGTTGCACGTGACGACGTCGAGCGTGGCCAGGTTCTGGCCAAGCCCGGTTCGGTTACGCCGCACACCGAGTTCAGCGCAGAAGTCTACGTCCTGTCGAAGGACGAAGGCGGCCGTCACACGCCGTTCTTCGCGAACTACCGTCCGCAGTTCTACTTCCGCACCACCGACGTCACCGGCGAAGTGATCCTTCCCGAAGGCACCGAAATGGTGATGCCGGGCGACAACGTGACGATCAACGTCAAGCTGATCGCTCCGATCGCCATGGACGAAGGCCTGCGCTTCGCAATCCGTGAAGGCGGTCGCACCGTCGGCTCGGGCGTCGTGGCCAACATCACGAAGTAAGCTTCGTCGATCACAGACAAATCGCGGGCCCGCTCCTCGTCAAGAGGGGCGGGCCTTCGTTTTATGAGAGCGTGCTAACCGTTCTTCGGGCACGGGTTGCCGTGTCATATTCCGTCATCTTCAGATCGGCGGGATTGAGGGGTTGCCAGACCGGTGACTCACCCGTATACGCGCGCTCACAGGATGAGGAATCACCGCCATTGGCGGCCTCGACAACGAATTCATGAAAGGTCGCCCGTTCCGGGAAACCGGGCGCTGACAGGGCGGGCCTTTCTTTTTTGTGGACCTTTATTGGTCCATTGGCTCTTTCGCATCGGTGTAGGTAATGGAAGCTCAGAATATCCGCATTCGCCTCAAGGCGTTCGACCATCGCGTTCTCGACCAGGCAACTGGCGAAATTGCAGACACCGCGCGTCGTACGGGTGCACTTATTCGCGGCCCCATTCCCATGCCGACGCGCATCGAGAAGTTCACCGTGAACCGCGGCCCGCACATCGACAAGAAGTCGCGCGAGCAGTTCGAGGTGCGTACCTACAAGCGGCTGCTCGACATCGTGCAGCCGAACGCCCAGACGGTCGACGCGCTGATGAAGCTCGACCTTGCTGCGGGCGTGAACGTCGAAATCAAGCTCGCTTAAGAGTTTGCCGCAGGTCCCGCATGGCGGGATTTGCCGTCGAGCTGGCCAGACGCTAACTGGCCGCAAAGTTTCGGGGCACTCGATAGCCCCGCTGGACCGCAAGGTTCGGCAAGACATCGGGATACCGCCGGATTGATCCGGGTCTGCGTCCCCCGTCTCGCTGCCAAGGCAATTTGCCGAGGTGGCATTCAGCCCGGACGGGGCGACGCATCTTAAAACGGGCTGGCAAGCACCTCGGATGGGCCGGGGTGCCTCTGTGTTAGGAGTTTTACGATGCGCACAGGCGTTATCGCAAAGAAAGTCGGGATGACCCGCCTCTTCCAGGAGGACGGCCGGCACGTGCCGGTTACCGTTCTCGCTCTGGAAAATTGCCAGGTTACTGCTCACCGCACCGAAGATCGCGATGGTTATTTCGCGGTTCAGGTCGGCTCGGGCGAAGCCAAGCAGAAGAACGTCAACAAGCCGCAGCGCGAAGCTTTCGCCAAGGCTGAAGTTCCGCTTAAGATGAAGGTCGCCGAATTCCGCGTCGACACCGAGGAAGCCCTGCTTCCGGTCGGTGCCCGCATTTCGGCCGAACACTTCATTGCCGGCCAGAAGGTCGATATCACCGGTCACACCCAGGGTAAGGGTTTTGCCGGCGCGATGAAGCGCTGGGGCTTCGGTGGTCTGCGGGCAACGCACGGCGTTTCGCTCTCGCACCGTTCGCACGGTTCGACGGGTAACCGTCAGGATCCGGGCCGCGTGTTCAAGGGTAAGAAGATGGCCGGCCACATGGGCGACCGTCAGCGCACCCAGCAGAACCTCGAGATCGTTCGCACCGACGCCGATCGCGGCCTGCTCTTCGTCAAGGGTTCGGTCCCGGGCGCGAAGAACGGTTGGCTGCTGGTCAAGGATGCGGTCAAGATTGCGCACGGCGAACTCCCGTTCCCCGGCGTGATGTATCGCAACCGCGACGAGTTCGAGCATCAGGAAGCTGATGCCGGCCTGGTCGAGAGCGCTGCCGAGCACGAGCCCGGTACGGAAGTTTCCCCCGAGCAGCAGGAAGCGCTGCTGAAGGAACAGGAAGCTGGTGCCGAAACCGAAAACACCACCGATACGCCCGCAGCCGACACCGGCTCGGACGAAAACAAGGAGGGCTGATCCGTGAAGGTGAAGGTCCAGAAAATCGACGGCAAGGCGTCGGGCGACATCGAACTGAACGATGACGTCTTCGGTGTCGAGCCGCGTGCCGATATCCTGCATCGCGTTGTCACCTGGCAGCTCGAAAACCGCCGCGGCACCGCCCGTCCGACGCGTGAGCGTTCGGATGTCGCGCGCACCGGCAAGAAGTTCGGCCCGCAGAAGGGTTCGGGCGGCGCTCGTCACGGCGACCGCGGCGCTCCGATCTTCATTGGCGGCGGTAAGGCTCACGGCGCGCGCAAGCGTGACTTCGAGCAGTCGCTGAACAAGAAGGTCCGCGCACTCGGCCTCAAGATGGCTCTGTCGAGCAAGGCGAAGGACGGCCTCGTCGTCGTCGACAGCCTCGAGCTCAAGGACGCCAAGACCAAGGCGCTCAAGGGCCTGTTCGACAAGGCTGGCTGGAACGGCAAGGTTCTGGTCATCGACGGCGCAAGCGTCGACGATGGCTTCAGCAAGGCGGCCCGCAACCTGCCCGGCGTCAACGTACTGCCGGCCATGGGCGCGAACGTCTACGACATCCTGAAGCACGACACGCTGGTCCTCACCAAGGACGCGGTCGAAAAGCTGGAGGCCCGGTTCAATGGCTAAGAAGCAGGAAGTGGAAGCACGTCACTACGACGTCGTGCTCGCACCGCACATCACCGAGAAGGCCACGCTGGCGTCGGAAAACAACGCCGTCGTCTTCAAGGTCGCCAACGATGCGAGCAAGCCGCAGATCAAGGAAGCGATCGAGGCTATCTTCGACGTCAAGGTCATGGGCGTGAACACCATCGTGACGAAGGGCAAGACCAAGCGCTGGAAGGGCAAGCCCTACAAGCGCACGGACATGAAGAAAGCCATCGTCACTCTGAAAGACGGCGATTCCATCGACGTCACCAGCGGTATCTGAGGGGCTAGAGAGAAATGGCACTCAAGAACTACAAACCAACGAGCCCGGGCCGTCGCGGCCTGATCCTCGTCGACAAGTCGGGCCTCTACAAGGGCAAGCCGGTCAAGTCGCTCGTCGAAGGCAAGCGCAAGACCGGTGGCCGCAACAACAAGGGCCACGTCACTTCGCGCGGCATGGCCGGCGGCCACAAGCAGAAGTACCGCTACGTCGACTTCAAGCGTCGCAAGTGGGACGTCGAAGGCACCGTCGAACGGCTTGAATACGATCCCAACCGGACCGCGTTCATCGCCCTGGTCAAGTACACCGACGGCGAACTGGCCTACATCCTCGCTCCGCAGCGTCTCGCTGTCGGCGACAAGGTCATCGCTGCCGAGAAGGCCGACACCAAGCCCGGCAACGCCATGCTACTCGGCCAGATGCCGGTCGGTACGATCTGCCACAACGTGGAAATGAAGCCGGGCAAGGGCGGCCAGATCGCCCGCGCAGCCGGTTCCTACGTCCAGCTGGTCGGTCGTGACCGCGGCATGGTCATCGTGCGTCTCAACAGCGGCGAGCAGCGTTACCTGCGCGCCGACTGCATGGGAACGGTCGGTGCCGTGTCGAACCCGGACAACCAGAACCAGAACCTGGGCAAGGCCGGTCGTCGTCGCTGGATGGGCATCAAGCCGCTGACCCGCGGTGTCGCCAAGAACCCGGTCGACCACCCGCACGGCGGCGGTGAAGGCCGCACCAGCGGTGGCCGTCATCCGGTCACTCCGTGGGGCAAGCCGACCAAGGGCGCCCGTACCCGCAAGAACAAGCAGACGGACAAGATGATCATCCGTTCGCGCCACGCGAAGAAAAAGAGGTAATCCGACATGGCTCGTTCCGTCTGGAAAGGTCCGTTCGTCGAGCTCAGCCTTCTGAAGAAGGCAGAGACCGCCCAGGACGCCGGTGGCTCCAAGCCGATCAAGACTTGGTCGCGCCGTTCCACCATCCTGCCGCAGTTCGTTGGTCTGACGTTCAACGTCTACAACGGACACAAGTTCATCCCGGTCTCCGTCTCGGAAGAGATGGTCGGCCACAAGCTCGGCGAGTTCGCGCCCACGCGCACCTTCCCGGGTCATGCTGCCGACAAGAAGGGTAAGCGCTGATGAGCAAGCAGAAAGCACCCCGCCGCGTTGCGGATAACGAGGCTCTGGCCGTTGGTACCACGATCCGTGGTTCGGCGCAGAAACTCAATCTCGTTGCCGGTCTGATCCGCGGCAAGAAGGCCGAAGAGGCGCTCAATATCCTCGCGTTCTCGAAGAAGGCGATGGCTAGGGACGCCACCAAGGTGCTCGCATCGGCGATCGCCAATGCGGAAAACAACCATAACCTCGATGTTGACGCGCTGGTCGTTGCCGAGGCTTCGGTGGGCAAGTCGATCACCATGAAGCGGTTCCACACGCGTGGCCGCGGCAAGTCGACGCGCATCCTGAAGCCGTTCAGCCGCCTGCGCATCGTCGTCCGCGAGCAGGAAGAGGCGTAAGATGGGTCAGAAGAGCAATCCGATCGGTCTGCGTCTGCAGATCAACCGCACCTGGGACAGCCGCTGGTACGCCGAAGGGCGCGACTATGCCAAGCTGCTCAGCGAAGACATCGAAATCCGCAAGCACATCGTGAACAGCCTGCCGCAGGCGGCGATCTCGAAGGTCGTGATCGAACGTCCGGCCAAGCTGTGCCGCATCTCGATCTATGCTGCCCGTCCCGGTGTCATCATCGGCAAGAAGGGCGCGGACATCGAAAAGCTGCGCACCAAGCTGGCCAAGATGACCGCAAGCGAAGTGAAGCTGAACATCGTTGAAATCCGCAAGCCGGAAATCGATGCCAAGCTCGTCGCCCAGGGCATTGCCGATCAGCTGATCCGCCGTGTCGCTTTCCGCCGCGCCATGAAGCGTGCGGTGCAGTCGGCCCTGCGGCTTGGCGCCGAAGGCATCAAGATCGTTTGCGGTGGCCGTCTGGGCGGTGCCGAAATCGCCCGCGTGGAATGGTATCGCGAAGGCCGCGTTCCGCTTCACACGTTGCGTGCAAACGTCGACTATGCGGAAGCCGAAGCGCTGACCGCCTACGGGATCATCGGCATCAAGTGCTGGATCTTCAAGGGCGAAATCCTGGCGCATGACCCGACTGCCCATGACCGCCTGATGATGGAAGCCCAGACCTCGGGCGTCCGTCCGGCGCGCTGATTGCAGGATTAGGAAAGAACCATGCTGCAACCGAAGAAAACCAAGTACCGCAAGGCGTTCAAGGGTAAGATCCATGGCCAGGCCAAGGGTGGCACCACGCTGAACTTCGGGTCCTACGGCCTGAAGGCGCTCGAGCCCGAGCGGATCACTGCACGCCAGATCGAAGCGGCTCGCCGCGCGATCACGCGCCACATTAAGCGTCAGGGCCGTCTCTGGATCCGCGTCTTCCCCGATGTGCCCGTGTCGAAGAAGCCTGCCGAAGTCCGTCAGGGTAAGGGCAAGGGTTCGGTCGAATACTGGGCCGCTCGCGTCAAGCCGGGCCGCATCCTGTTCGAACTCGATGGTGTTGCCGGCCCGCTGGCCGCCGAAGCATTCGAACGTGCAGCAATGAAGCTGCCGATCAAGACCAAGGTCGTTGCCCGTCTGGGCGACACCGCCCACCTGGGAGGCGAATGATGGCCAAGACCGAAGACCTGCGCCAGAAGTCGGACGACCAGCTGTCCGAAGAGCTGACGGCGCTCAAGCGCGAGCAGTTCAACCTCCGCTTCCAGGCGGCGACGAACCAGCTCGAAGCTCCGGCCCGCATCCGCGAAGTTCGCCGGACGATCGCCAAGATCAAGACGCTGCAGAGCGAGCGTTCGCGCTCGGCTGAAGCGAAGGCTTAAGGAGTAGACCATGCCCAAGCGTATCCTGATCGGGACCGTCACCTCCGACAAGACCGACAAGACCGTTACCGTGCTCGTCGAGCGCAAGGTGAAGCATCCCCTCTACGGGAAGATCATCCGCCGCTCGAAGAAGTACCATGCCCATGACGAGAAGAACGAGTTCACGCTCGGCGACGTCGTGCGCATCGAAGAAACCAAGCCGATCTCCAAGACCAAGACCTGGCAGGTGATCGACCGCGTTACCGCAGGTGGCACGCAGGCTGTCGAGGCTGACCTCGCTGTCGAAGCCGCCGGTAACTGAGCTTTATTGACGTAGGAACTGCCGGGCAATCGTCCCGGCAAGCCATTGAGAAGGAAACGGATCGATGATCCAGATGCAATCCAATCTCGACGTCGCGGACAACAGCGGCGCAAAGCGCGTCCAGTGCATCAAGGTGCTGGGCGGCTCGAAGCGCCGGACTGCTTCCGTAGGCGACGTGATCGTGGTTTCCGTCAAGGAAGCCCAGCCGCGCACGAAGGTGAAGAAGGGCGATGTCCATCGCGCCGTCATCGTGCGCACGAGGAAGGACGTACGCCGCCCCGATGGCAGCGTGATCCGCTTCGACAGCAATGCCGCGGTGCTCGTGAACAAGAGCGAAGAACCGATCGGTACCCGTATCTTCGGCCCGGTGGTCCGCGAACTGCGCGGCCGCGGGTTCATGAAGATCATCTCGCTTGCTCCGGAGGTGCTGTAATGGCTGCCGCAAAGATCAAGAAGGGTGACAGCGTCGTCGTCCTGTCCGGCAAGGACAAGGGCAAGACCGGCACGGTCGCGAAGGTCATGCCGAAGGATGGCAAGATCGTCGTCGAAGGCGTCAACATCGCCGCGCGTCACCGCAAGCCGACCCAGCAGAACCCGCAGGGTGGCATCGACCGCTTCGAAGCGCCGATGCACCTGAGCAAGGTTGCGCTGGCAGACCCTAAGGATGGCAAGCCCACTCGCGTCCGTTTCGAAGAAAAGGACGGCAAGAAGGTTCGTGTCGCCGTAAAGTCCGGGGAGACTATCGATGGCTGATTATACGCCCCGCATGAAGCAGCGCTATGACGACCAGGTCGTCAAGGCGATGACCGAGAAGTTCGGCTACAAGAACGCTCTCGAAGTCCCCAGGCTGGAAAAGATCACGCTCAACATGGGCGTCGGCGAAGCCAGCCAGGACAAGAAGAAGGTCCAGACTGCGGCCGAGGAAATGGCCCTGATCGCCGGTCAGAAGCCGGTTATCACCAAGGCCAAGAAGTCGATCGCGCAGTTCAAGCTGCGTGAAGGCATGCCGATCGGTTGCAAGGTCACCCTGCGCCGCGAACGCATGTACGAGTTTCTCGATCGTCTGGTGACCGTGGCCATGCCGCGCATCCGTGACTTTCGCGGGCTCAACCCGAAGTCGTTCGACGGCCACGGCAACTATGCCATGGGCCTGAAGGAACAGATCATCTTTCCCGAGATCAGCTACGACCAGATCGACAAGGTCCGGGGGATGGACATCATCGTAACCACGACGGCGAAGACCGACGACGAGGCGCGCGAACTGCTCCGCCTGTTCGGTTTCCCGTTCCCGGCTGAAGAGTCGGCAGAGAAGGAGGCGGCGTGAGCCGCTAATAGAGGAACTTAAGTCCAATGGCGAAACTGAGTTCGATCAACAAGAACGAGCGTCGTAAGAAGCTCGTCAAGCAGTATGCGGAAAAGTTCGCGAAGCTTAAGGCTATCGCTGACGATGAATCGCTCGACGAGACCGAACGCCTGATGGCGCGTCTCAAGATGGCGGAACTGCCGCGCAATGCGAACCCGACCCGGGTGCGCAACCGCTGCTCCACCACCGGCCGCCCGCGCGGCTACTACCGCAAGTTCGGCCTCAACCGCATCGAACTGCGCGACCTCGGCAACAAGGGCCTGATTCCGGGCCTGACCAAGTCGAGCTGGTGAGGTAAAGACAAATGGCTATGACCGATCCCCTGGGTGATATGCTCACCCGTATCCGCAACGGCCAGCGCGCGAAGAAGGACAGTGTCCTCTCGCCCGCCAGCAAGCTGCGTGCGAACGTCCTCGAAGTGCTCCAGCGCGAAGGCTACATCCGTGGCTACAGCGATGACGCTTCGGCCAAGCATGCACAGCTGCGGATCGAACTGAAATATTTCGAGGGCGAACCTGCTATCAAGCACGTTGCCCGCGTCTCCAAGCCGGGCCGCCGCGTCTATTCGGGTTCGAAGGAACTTCCGATCGTGCGCAACGGCCTTGGCATCACCATCGTCTCGACGCCCAAGGGTGTGCTTTCGGACGCCGAAGCGCGCACCGAAAACGTCGGCGGCGAAGTGCTGGCGGAGGTGTTCTGATGAGCCGCATCGGCAAACGTTCGGTGGCGATCCCCAGCGGGGTCACTGCCAACATCAATGGCAACACGCTCAGCGTGAAGGGTCCCAAGGGCTCGCTCGAAATGGGTCTTTCCGACCTGATCGAATACAAGCTGGAAGACGGCGAGATCTCGGTCAAGCCGGCCAACGAGAGCCGTCAGGCGCGCAACCACTGGGGCATGCAGCGCACGATGGTTTCGAACCTGGTCGAAGGCGTGACCGAAGGCTTCACCAAGGTCCTCGAGATCAACGGTGTCGGTTACCGTGCGCAGGCGCAGGGCAAGAAGCTCAAGCTTCAGCTCGGCTATTCGCACGACGTCGATCTCGACGTGCCCGAGGGCATCGAGGTCAAGACGCCCGACCAGACTACCGTCGAAATCAGCGGTATCGACAAGCAGGCCGTGGGCCAGTTTGCGGCGAACGTCCGCAAGTGGCGCAAGCCCGAGCCCTACAAGGGCAAGGGTATCAAGTACCGCGGCGAGTATATCTTCCGCAAGGAAGGGAAGAAGAAGTAAGATGGCAAAGCTCTCTCTCTTTGAACGTCGCCGTCGCCGCGTCCGCACCGCGCTCCGCAACGTGTCGGGTGGCAGGCCCCGCCTGTCGGTGCACCGCACCGGCCAGCATATCTATGCGCAGATCATCGACGATTCGGCCGGCAAGACGCTCGCCGCAGCATCGACGCTTGGCGCGGACGGTACGGGTGCCAATATCGAAGCCGCCAAGAAGGTTGGCAGCGATATCGCCGCTGCTGCCCAGAAAGCCGGCGTAACCTCCGTCGTGTTCGATCGCGGTGGTTTCCTGTTCCATGGCCGCGTCAAGGCGCTGGCCGACGCCGCTCGTGAAGGCGGGCTGGAGTTCTGATGATGGCTGACGAAAACAAAACCGAAAACACCGAAGCCGAAACCAAGGTCGAAACGACCGAGGCCAAGGCCGAGACCACGCCTGCGGTCACGAAGGAAGAGCCGGCTGTCGCCGACACGCCTTCGGAAGCTGCAGCGAACCAGAGCCCTGCGCAGGGTGCCGAAGGGCAGCCGCAGCAGCGCGAAGGTCGTGGCCGTGGCGGTCGTGACAACCGTGGCGGCGGTGGCCGTGGCCGCGGTGGCCGCGACAACAACCGTCGTGGCGGACGCCGCGAGGAAGAAGACGACGGCATCATCGAGAAGCTCGTCCACATCAACCGCGTCAGCAAGACGGTGAAGGGCGGTAAGCGCTTCGGGTTTGCTGCGCTGGTCGTGGTGGGTGACGGCCAGGGCCGCGTCGGGTTCGGCAAGGGCAAGGCCCGCGAAGTTCCCGAGGCGATCAGCAAGGCGACTGCCGCTGCACGCAAGATGATGGTCCGCGTCCCGCTGAAGGAGGGTCGTACCCTCCATCACGACGGCAAGGGTCGTTTCGGCGCGGGCAAGGTTACCGTTCGTACCGCACCTCCGGGTACCGGCATCATCGCCGGCGGTCCGATGCGTGCCGTGTTCGAAAGCCTCGGCGTTGCCGACGTGGTGACCAAGTCGGTCGGTACGTCGAACCCCTACAACATGATCCGCGCCACGTTCGACGCGCTGACCAACCAGACTTCGCCGAAGTCGGTGGCCCAGCGTCGCGGCAAGAAGGTCGCTGACCTGCTTGGCCGTGGTGGCGCTTCGGTAGCAGAGGCTGAAGCCGACGCCGCCGCTATTGCGGAGTAAGATCGATGGCCAAAGCGAAAACCGTCAAGATCAAGCAGATCGGTTCACCGATCCGGCGCCCGGAAAGCCAGAAGAAAATTCTGATCGGCCTGGGCCTCAACAAGATGCACAAGATCGTCGAGCGCCAGGACACCCCCGAGGTGCGCGGCGCAATCGCCAAGATCCCGCATCTGGTGACCGTGGTCGACTGATCAGGCAGCCTGTCTGCCGAACAAAAGGGCCGGGCCGCGTTCGATCGCTGCCCGGCCTTTTCGTTTGGACGACAATTTCGTTTACCGCGTGCGCGCCGTCCAATTGAGAGTCGACATGATCGGCCAAACAGACTATCGGCGCGCACTTCCCAACAGCGCGAACCCCGTCACGGGGCGTTAGAAAGCGAAAGCGAGTGCACTATGAAACTGAATGATATCCGCGACAATCCCGGCGCACGCAAGACCCGCATCCGTATCGGACGCGGCATCGGCTCGGGCAAGGGCAAGACCGGCGGCCGCGGCCAGAAGGGCCAGAAGAGCCGTTCGGGCGTCGCCATCAAGGGCTTCGAAGGCGGCCAGATGCCGCTGCACATGCGCCTGCCGAAGCGCGGCTTCAACAACCCGTTCGGCAAGGACTTCGCCGAAGTGAACATCGGCATGGTCCAGAAGTTCATTGATGCCGAAAAGCTCGACGGATCGAAGGTCCTCGACCACGAAACGCTGCGGGCCGCCGGCCTCGCGCGCGGTGGCAAGGACGGTGTCCGTCTGCTGGGCAAGGGCGAGCTCAAGGCCAAGGTCACTTTCAAGGTCGCCGGTGCCTCGAAGGGCGCCATCGAAGCGGTCGAAAAGGCTGGCGGCAAGGTCGAAGTGATCGCCGCCGACAAGCCCGAGCACGAGAAAAAGGCTGCTCGCGCCGAAGCCAACAAGGCTAAGAAGGCGAAGTAAGCGGGATAATTCGGGGGGACGGGTTCGACAATCCGTCCCCCTGTCCCTATCTAGCCTTCCTGTGCCGGGAGGGGCCGGCGCCAATTCAGGATTGAACAGATTCCCATGGCATCACGCGCCGACAATATCGCGAGCAACATGAGCCTCGCAAACTTCACCAAGGCCACCGAGCTGAAGAACCGTATCTGGTTCACCATCGGGGCCCTGATCGTCTTCCGTTTCCTCAGCTTCGTTCCGCTTCCGGGCGTGAACCCGCTGATCCTGAGCGATCTCTACGATCAGACGCGGGGCGGGATCCTCGACCTGTTCAACACCTTTTCGGGCGGCAGCCTTGAGCGGATGAGCCTCATCGCGCTCGGCGTCATGCCCTACATCACCGCCTCGATCGTCGTGCAGCTGGCAGCCGCGCTGCATCCAAGCCTCGCCGCGCTCAAGAAGGAAGGCACGGTCGGGCGGCAGAAGCTCAACCAGTACACCCGCTACGGCACCGTGTTCCTGTGCGCGATCCAGGGCTGGTTCCTCGCCTCCGGTCTCGAAAGCTTCGGCGCGCAGAGCGGTCTGCAGGCGGTGGTCGACCCAGGTATCATGTTCCGTGTCGGCGCTGTCATCAGCCTGGTGGGCGGGACCATGTTCCTGCTGTGGCTGGGCGAGCAGATAACCAGTCGCGGCATCGGCAACGGGGTGTCGCTGATCATCATGGCAGGCATCGTCGCCCAGTTCCCGACCTTCGTCTCGAATCTTGGGCAGGGCTATTCGGAAGGCTCGATCCCGACCGGCATCATCGTCGGCCTGATCGCCATGGTCGTCGTGCTGATCCTGGTCATTTGCTTCATGGAGCGCGCCCAGCGCCGCCTGCTGATCCAGTATCCCAAGCGTGCGACGCAGCGCGGCGTGATGCAGGCCGATCGTTCGCACCTGCCGCTCAAGCTCAACACCGCAGGTGTGATCCCGCCGATCTTTGCCAGTTCGCTGCTGCTGCTTCCGCTGACGATCACGCAGTTCGCGGGCAATTCGGTCGATACCGACAGCGCCGCGGGCGGGGTGCTCCAGTCGACGCTGCAATATCTGCAGCACGGTCAGCCGCTCTACATGACGCTCTATGGCCTCGGCATCATCTTCTTCTGCTTCTTCTACACCGCGATCGTCTTCAATCCCGAGGAAACCGCGGACAATCTGAAGAAGAACGGCGGGTTCATTCCGGGCATCCGACCGGGCAAGCGGACCGAGGAATATCTCGATTATGTGCTGACGCGCATCACCGTGATCGGCGCAATCTACCTGACGCTGGTTTGCGTCCTACCGGAATACATGATCGCCCAGACCGGCGTGCCTCTGTTCCTCGGCGGCACCAGCCTGCTCATCGTGGTCAATGTCACGGTCGACACGATCAGCCAGATCCAGTCGCACCTGCTGGCGCACCAATATGGTGACCTCATCAAAAAAGCGAAGTTGAAGGGACGCCTGCGTTAAGGCACAGCACGGGCGAAGGGGACTTTACGCAATGGATATCATCCTCCTGGGCCCTCCGGGCGCCGGCAAGGGGACGCAGGCCCAGCGCCTGGTCGAACACCACGGAATGCTGCAGCTTTCGACCGGCGACATGCTGCGCGAAACACGCAAGGCCGATACCGAGCTGGGCCACAAGGTCGCTGACATCATGGATTCGGGCGGGCTCGTATCGGACGAGATCGTGTCGGCCATGATCGATGCCAAGCTGGCCGATATGGGTCCGGAAACGGGTGCTATCTTCGACGGCTATCCCCGCACTGCGGCCCAGGCCGACCAGCTCGACGATATCCTTGCCCGGCACGGCCGCAAGCTCGACCATGTGATCGAGCTCGAAGTGAACGAGGAAGCTCTGGTCGAACGGATCACGGGCCGCTTCACCTGCGCTAATTGCGGCGCCGGCTATCACGACGTGTTCAAGCAGCCGGCGACACCCGGCGTATGCGACAAGTGCGGATCGACCGAGTTCAAGCGCCGTCCCGACGACAATGAGGAGACGGTGCGCAAGCGGATGCAGGAATATCGCGGCAAGACCGCGCCGATCCTGCCCGGCTACGAACAGCGCGGTATCGTCAGCCGGGTCGATGGCATGGCCTCGATCGAAGACGTTACGCACGCGATCGACGCTATCCTCACCCGCTGATCCCACTCGGGTTTCCATGACCCGGCACATGGCCTAAGGCCGACCTCTCGACAGAGGGAGATTGGTCTTATGCGCCTTGCCGGAACCCTGTTTGCCGCTGCTGCGCTTGGCTGTGCGGCGCCATTGTCCGCCGAGGTTGCGGAAACCACCGCCAGCGGCTTCGTCACGCGTGACATGGCCGAGGTTGCGGCTACCCCGATGCAGACCTGGCTGGCATTGATCCGTCCGGGCACGTGGTGGAACGATGCGCATACATGGTCGGCAGATGCGGCCAACATGACGTTGACCCCGCAGGCGGGCGGCTGCCTGTGTGAACGCGTGCCGGGCGAGGACCGCGCCGACGGCTTTTCGCTCGATGGCAGTGTGCAGCACATGGTCGTGGTCCAGGCTTACCCGTTGAAGAACCTGCGCATGCGCGGGGGGCTGGGCCCATTGCAGGGCGAACCCGCCACCGGTGTACTGACGATTACTCTGGAAGAGATCGACGGCGGGACACGGATCCGCTGGGAATATGTAGTCGGCGGCTACATGCGTTACGAAGTGCCGACTATCGCTGCCGCGGTCGATCAGGTGATGAGCCAGCAATTGCACGGGCTGCGCGATCATCTGGGCGCGCTCGGCGGAGCCGCGGCGACCGTCCCACGAGACAGCGATCCTGCGCCGGCCGATGAGGCAAGCCTCGAAGACCAGATCGACGCGTTGGACGGGGCGGGGTAGGCCAAGAGCCAGGTCGGAGACGCCAAGGGGCGGGCGCCGCTCATGCTTGCCTAAGGGTTTTGACGTATGGCGGCCGATGGGCTAGGGCCGGACCTTCTCGGACGACAGCGGCCGCATGGGTCGCTGTAGATCTCGCTGCGTGCTGGGCAGTTGACCTTGGCGTCGAATCCCCCTAAGCGCGCGGTTCATTCGACATTGCGGCGATTCCGGCGGATGGCAGTGATATCTGCGTCGAGCCGGATTTTGCGTTAGGCAGGGGCTGCAAGCGTCGGATTGAGCGATGAGATAGGACCGCCGGCCTCACCGGCGCCTGTGGAGCATGGAGAAGTAAGTGGCTCGTATTGCCGGGGTAAACATCCCCACCAACAAGCGCGTGATCATCGCGCTCACCTATATTCACGGTATCGGCCGTAACAACGCCGTCGAGATCGCCGACAAGCTCGGTATCGATCACACCCGCCGCGTGCAGGACCTTTCCGACGAGGAAGTCCTGCGCATCCGCGAGACGATCGATGCGGATTACACCGTGGAAGGCGACCTTCGCCGCGAAACCGCGATGAACATCAAGCGGCTCATGGACCTGCGGTCCTACCGCGGTCTGCGTCACCGTGCCGGTCTGCCCGTTCGCGGCCAGCGCACTCACACCAACGCCCGCACCCGTAAGGGCAAGGCCAAGCCGATCGCTGGCAAGAAGAAGTAAGCGCAGGGGCATTCCCCGCGCTTTTCCCTTCTTGATAGATTAGAGGAATACAGACCATGGCACGCGAACCCGGCCGCGTTAGGCGCCGCGACAAAAAGAACATTTCCAGCGGCGTTGCGCATATCAACGCCAGCTTCAACAACACGATGATCACCATCACCGACGCACAGGGCAATGCGATCAGCTGGTCCAGCGCCGGCATGATGGGCTTCAAGGGCAGCCGCAAGTCGACTCCCTATGCTGCGCAGGTCGCCGCCGACGACGCGGGCCGCAAGGCCGCCGAGCATGGCGTGCGCACCCTCGAAGTCGAAGTGAAGGGTCCGGGCTCGGGCCGCGAAAGCGCGCTGCGCGGTCTCGCGGCAGTGGGCTTCACCATCACTTCGATCCGCGACGTGACGCCGATCCCGCACAACGGGGTCCGTCCTTCCAAGCGTCGTCGCGTCTGATCCGTACCTGCCTGGCGGCTCGCTGACGCGGGCCGCCGACACCCTCTCACGGACCGGACGCTCTTACCGAAGAGCGCCGGTCCTGCCCGCATCCGAACCAGGGGATTTTCATGTCCGTCAACATTAAGAACTGGCAGGAACTCAAGAAACCCAGCGTCCTTGATATCAAGGCAGCTAGCGACAAGCCTCACAAGGTCACCTTCGTCGCCGAACCGCTCGAGCGGGGCTTCGGCCTGACGCTCGGCAATGCGCTGCGGCGCGTGCTCCTGAGCTCGCTGCAGGGCGCTGCGATCACTTCGATCAAGATCGAAAACGTACTCCACGAATTCAGCTCGCTCGCCGGCGTGCGCGAAGACGTGACCGACATCGTCCTCAACGTGAAGCAGATCGCGCTGAAGATGGAAGGCGAAGGCATGAAGCGCCTGCAGCTTTCCGCAACCGGCCCGGGTGAAGTGACCGCGGGCGATATCGCGGTTTCGGGCGACATCGAAGTGATGAACAAGGATCTCGTGATCTGTCATCTCGATGAAGGCGCGACGCTCAACATGGAACTGACCGCGGACACCGGCAAGGGCTACAGCCCCGCCGTGATGAACCGTCCGGCCGACGCGCCGATCGGCCTGATCCCGGTCGACAGCCTGTATTCGCCGGTTCGCCAGGTCAGCTACAAGGTCGAGAACGCCCGCGTTGGCCAGGAACTCGACTACGACAAGCTGTCGATCACCATCGAAACCGACGGCACCGTCTCGCCCGAAGATGCCGTGGCCTATGCCGCGCGCATCCTCCAGGACCAGCTGACGCTCTACGTCCACTTCGAAGACGGCATCCCGCAGCCGACCTCGGCCATGATCGGCCAGGCCGCCGAGCCGCAGGAAAGCGACACCAACCAGCTCAACCGTTACCTGCTCAAGAAGGTCGACGAGCTGGAACTGTCGGTCCGTTCGGCCAACTGCCTCAAGAACGACAACATCATCTATATCGGCGACCTGGTCCAGAAGACCGAAGCCGAAATGCTCCGTACGCCGAACTTCGGCCGCAAGTCTTTGAACGAAATCAAGGAAGTGCTCTCGTCGATGGGTCTGCGCCTCGGCATGGACATCCCCGGATGGCCGCCGGAGAACATCGAGGAAATGGCCAAGAAGCTCGAACAGGAACTCTTGGGCTAACGCAATCAGGGTGCCCCGGCGCAGGTCGGGGCTCCCTTCCATCGGCACAGCGCCGGTGGGAATACGAATGGGCGTAGGTGACGGCCCGCAACGGTCACCGGCTTCGGGCTACCTAGAACGGGCCCTTATCGAACAAAGGAAGAGATACGATGCGTCACAAGATTTCCGGCCGCAAGCTGCAGCGCAAGACCGGTCACCGTCATGCCATGCTGCGCAACATGGCTGCCGCGCTGATCAAGCACGAGCAGATCATGACCACGCTGCCCAAGGCCAAGGAAATGCGGCCCTACATCGAAAAGCTGATCACGCTGGCGAAGCGTGGCGGCCTGTCGAACCGTCGTCTGGCAATGAGCCGCCTGCAGGACGAAACGCAGCTCAAGAAGCTGTTCGACATCCTTGCCGAACGTTATTCGGACCGTGAAGGCGGCTACAGCCGCGTCATCAAGGCTGGCTACCGCGCCAGCGACGCCGCGCAGATGGCAATCATCGAGCTGGTCGACCGCGACGAAGACGCCAAGGGCCAGGATTCGGGCCCGGTGATGAACGAAGACAGCGAGTTCGAAGACGCCTGAGGCGCTCTCGAATGAAGACATGCGGGGCCGGGCGGGAAACTGTCCGGCCCTTTTGTTTTGCATGGCTGCGGCGGCATGGCACAAGGCGCGCATGATCAGACATGCCATCACCGCCGCCGCGCTGCTCGCCGCTGTTCCGCTTGCCGCCCAGTCCGTCACGCAGGAGCAGATCGAGACGCGCTACGACCGCTCCCTCGCTGCGGGGTACAAGGCGTTGTTCCTGTGCAGCGCAATCGCGAATGCTGAGCGCAACGGTGCCTCGCGGACTGCCGAAAGCGTCTTCGAATGGGAACTGTCGGGCATTCAGGCACCCCTGGGGCCGCTGGCCGATACGATGCCCTACCGGATCGCGCGCGGCGCAGACGGGACCATCGAAACGGTCTCGGTCGAATGGGCTGATGACGCACCGCCGCGGATTGCCGTGCATGATTCGCGAATGGGCTGCGCGCAGCTCCCGATCGGGGGACGCCCCGATCCGGTCGTCACCAAGCGGCCCGCCAGCACGATCGAACGCAGTGCGCCGATTGCTGCCACGGGCGCATTGGCTGGCACGTTCGCGCAAGGGTTCGGCGATACCTATGGCGAGGGAACGCGCACGACGGCGGTGCTCGCAATGCGCGATGGCGAGGTACTGGGCGAACTTTATGCGCCAGGGTTCGGGCCCGCGGTGCCGCAGCGCACATGGTCGGTCGCGAAAAGCATCGCCGCGACGCTGGTCGGCATGGCAGTGCACCGCGGCGAGGCGGCAGTGGACCAGTCCGCTGGGCTGGGGATCGACATCAATGACGCGCGCTCGCAGATAACGCTCGATCACCTGCTGCGCATGGCGTCGGGACGCTATTCGGACACCGCGGGCAACCGCACCGATCCGCTGTATTATGGCGGATCGACCGTGGCCGAAACCGCTCTTCACTGGCCGTTGGTGCATGAACCGGGCAGCATCTTTCGCTATGCCAACAACGATACGCTGGCTGCAGTCAAGGCGATCGAAGCGTCGCTGGCGAAGCAGCCGCCCGCGCAGGTTTTCGCGCAGCTCGGCATGTTCGATACGGTCGCGGAAACCGACTGGCGCGGCGATTACATTCTGTCGAGCCAGGTATGGTCCACCGCGCGCGATTTCGCGCGGCTCGGACAGCTCTATCTGGATGACGGCGTGCTGGCGGATGGCACGCGGGTGCTGCCGGAAGATTGGGCGGATTACGTCTCCGCCCCCGACGGCCCGCAGCCCGATGGCCCCTTCGGCTACGGTGCCGGCTTCTGGCTGCTTGATGCGGTGAACGGCGTCCCAGCCGATACCTTCGCCGCGATGGGGAACCGTGGGCAGTTCATCGTGATCGTGCCGAGCCGTGACACGGTCATCGTCCGGCGGGGCGAGGACCTGGCCGGGCACCGGTTCGATATCGCCGCCTTCACACGCGACGTGCTGGCTTCGCTGGAATGAGCCATTCATAAAAGCGGCCCCTAAACTGAACAAGGGCTGTCGTCCAGGTTCAGCCTCGTCTCACGCCCGTTCATCTAGATCGATTCTCACAGCCGGGGCATTCCCGCCGCGGCCCTGATGAGGAGACCCTCGAGATGAAACAGTTCAGCAAAACGTTCGCGAAGGGTGGGATCGCAGCGGCAACGGTCGGGGCAATGGCCCTGGCGGGTGCCACACCGGCACAGGCACGCGGCGACGACGACGGGATTTCGGTCGGCGAGGTAATCGCCGGCGCAGTGATCATCGGCGGTATCGCTGCCATCGCCGGTGCTGCCAGCAAGGACCGCAACCGCGACCGCTACGGCTATAATGGCGGCGCCTACCGCTATGACAATGACTACCGCCGCGATGCCTACGCCAGGCGCGGCAATCCGCGCGCCGCAGTGCAGCGCTGCGTCAGCGCCGCACAGGTCGATGCGCGCCGCTCCGGCTATCGTCACGCGTCGGTCACCGATATCCGTAGCGTGAAGGACACGCGCTATGGCTGGAAGGTCAGGGGCACGATGGTTGTCGATGGCCAGCGCGGTTACCGCGATGCGCGCTACGATCGCCGCCGCGACCGGTACAGCGCCCGCGATAGCGGCAAGTTCACCTGCTACATCGAACGCGGCCGCGTTGCCGATGTCGACTACAGCGGTATTCGCGGACTGCGCTGATCGCGTTTCACGCACCACCACGGGCGGTTCAGGCCTCGTTTAGCCCGGGCCGCCCATTCCTGCCGTATTGCCATACGCGTGCCGGGGTGAGCGCGCGACCACAGGGGATCCATATGCCGACCAGACCATCCATTGCCGCGCTGCCGGCGCTGCTGGCAGCCACCTCGCTGGTGGCCATGCCCGCGCAGGCGGCCGAACTGCCGGTCCAGGCCGCGCCCGCGATAGCACAAACGGTTGCCGCGGCTCCGGCCTGGGCACCGGGCGACGACGATGCCGCAAAGCATCGCCGCTACCGCGATCGCCGTTATCGCGACCGCGGGACCGATGTCGGCGACATCCTCACCGGACTGCTGATCATCGGCGGCATCGCTGCGGTCGCCAGCGCGGTCGACAAGTCGGACGAGCGCGAATACCCGCGCGACGCGCGTTATCCCGATCCCCGCCGCGACACCGATCGCGTCGACGATGTACGGGGGCTCGACCGCGCCGCCGCGATGTGTGTCGAAGCCATCGAACGCGATGCCCGGGTGGACACGGTCGATGCGGTCAATCGCGATGCGAGTGGCTGGAGGGTCGATGGCCGCATGTATGATGGCCAGGCCTTCACTTGCCGGATCGGACCGGACGGGCGGATCGATGGTATCGATTACGGCAGTGGCATGGCCAGTTACGACGCGGGCGGGGCAGGCAGCTACGGCTATCAGCCGGCGACCGACCGGCAATACGGCGCCGACGTCTACGCGGCGGCACGCGCGCGGGCCGATGGCGCGCAGCCTGCCTATCCGGGCGGCCCCCTGCCGGGCGACGACGTGATCGACGGCGATCTCGAATACGGGACCGCCTATCGCGGCACCGGCGGCTAGTCGCGGCCGTAGGCCGGCAGCGCGAGGTTCCAGCGGATCGCCGCAAGCCGCAGGCCATATCCCGCGGCGGTTGCAGCCACCCACACCCATTCGCGGCGGATGCCTGCCAGATCGCCCAGCACGGTGACGCTGGCGGAAAGCGCGGCGGCGGTGACATAGAGTTCGGGGCGCATGAGGATCGATGGACGCCCTGCCACCACATCGCGGATGATCCCGCCGACGCAGCCGGTGATCACGCCCATCAGCGCGGCGGTGACGGGCGGTATCCCATATTCGAGCGCCTTGGCCGCGCCAAGCACAGCGTAGGCCGCCAGCCCGAGGCCGTCGGCAATCGAGAGGAACCGGCCGGCCCACCATCTCGTCGGGATGAACCACGCGAACAGCGAGACCGCGAGACAGACCACGGCCACCCCGCCATCGTGAATCCAGAACACCGGAGCCCCGATCAGCAGGTCGCGCACGGTGCCGCCGCCAACCCCCGTGACCAGCGCGAAAAATGCCAGCGTGACGAAGGTCTGCCGCTCCTTCGCCGCCACCAGCGCACCGGTCAGCGCGAAGATGGCGACGCCGGCAAGATCGAGCCAGTCGAGCAGGGGGGTCAGGACCTCGGGATTCATGCGATAGCCGCGTGCGCGCCGTGCCCTGGCACGATCGCGTCCTCGCCGGCCATCCGGCCCGGCTGCTGTTTCCGCTTGCGGGCAGGGCGCTGAAGGCCGCGCTGGTATTCCATGTCGTCGAGGCTCCCTAGCCGTGGAGTATCGTGCCGATCGACTCCGCCGCGGCGATGCAGTCGAGATCGGCCCACCTGCGCGAGATCACCTGCATTCCGCAAGGCAGCCCGCCGGTTTGGCCCACAGGCAGGACGGTGGACGGCAGGTTGGGATAGGTCGCGAGCCCCGCCCAGCACAGCGTGCTGCCACCGGGCTGCTGCGTCCCGTTTATCATCACCGGGCCATCGAACACGCGCCCTTCGCTGTGTTCGACCGCGAGGACGGGGGCGGGGGGCGCTAGCACGAAGTCGTAAACTGCGAACAGGCGGGCCCAGGCATTTTCGCTGCGCGCCTGCAGGTCGAGCATGTCGAACCAGTCGCTGGCGCTGGCCCGCTTGCCGCCGGGCCCGGGCATGCCGCGCGCCATCGCGACATTGAGCATCCGCATATATTCGGCATGCTCGGTTGCCAGATCGGGGACGAGCTCGCTTGCGCGGTCGATGGCCATGCCCGCGCGCTCGAGCTCTGCCGCGGCCGCTTCGATGGGTGCGCGCACCGCTGCATCGGTCGGGCAGGATGGGTGGTCGAGCAGCAGCAGCGCCCGGCAGTCTTTCAGCGGCTTGCCGCTTGCCTGAAGCGGGACCGAGCGGGTCAGTTCGACCAGCAATCGCAGATCGGCCGCATTGCGGGCCAGCGGGCCGGCAATGCCCAGCGCGCCATCATGCGCATCCCTGCCGGCAAGTTGCGGGTGCACATGGCCCTGCAAGGGGACGAGGCCCCAGCTGCTCTTGTGCCCCCAGATGCCGCAGATATGCGCGGGCACGCGGACCGACCCCCCGATGTCGGTGCCGAAGTCGCACGCGACCATGCCGCTGGCCACTGCCGCCGCCGCGCCGCCCGACGATCCGCCCGGAGAACGGCCTGCATCATGCGGGTTGTTGGTCCGGCCATAGACCGGATTGCGCGATTGCCAGTCGGCCAGGTCGGGCGGGACATTGGTCTTGCCGAGGATAACCGCGCCCGCGCCCTTCAGCAGGCTGACGACGCGGGCGTCGGCTTTCGCGATATTGTCGGCATAGGCCTGGTGCCCCCAGCAGGTGGGAAGGCCTTCGACATCGAAGCTTTCCTTGATCGTCATGGGCACACCGAACAGGGGCTGGTCGGCCGCAAACCCCGTATCGGTCAGCGTGCGCGCGCGTTCGAGCGCGCGGTCGAAGTCGGTGACCACCACCGCGTTGATGTGCGCATCGAGCCGTTCGATCCGCGCGATGGCCGCTTCCACGGCCTCGTATGGGGACATCTCGCCATTGCGAATGGCGGTTGCCGTGGCGATCGCGCCGGGCTTGTCGGTAAGTGCGGGGTAACCCATGCTGTCTCCTCTTGCCCCCAATGTCGGACAAGCGGCCAGCGTGGTCAATCGCGCTGTTCTAATCCTGGCGCGTATGCCGCGCGAGCGCCAGCGCGAGCCCATATCCAAGGATCGGCGCGGCGCCGTAGCCGATCAGCACGCTGGGATAATTCGACACGAACGCCGCGAGCGAAAAGCCGAACAGCGATCCCGCCAGCGCATGGCGCGTGGATTTTGCCGCGGGCAGGGCATGCGCAATCATCAGGAAACCGGCAAGCAGTGCCATGCCGAGACCGAGTGCAGCCAGCGGCTCGCGCAGCGCCAGATCGACCAGCACGCGCTCGACGAAGGGCTGTGCGGGCAGTTCGCCGCGCAGCACCGCGCCGATGCTGGCAAGAAAGGCTATTCCCGCGACGGGCACCATGCGCCAATCCTGGCCGGCATTGTAAAGCCCCACGGCGGCCATCATCACGGCAAGCGCGGTCGCGGCATCGGGTTGGAGGCTGGCGGCGAGCAGCGCGGCCAGCAGGATCGGTGGTGCGTAATCCTCGTCTCGCGCTGCCAGCACGACCAACGCGGGCAGCGCAAGCGCCCCGGTATGCAAATTGACTGGTCCCAGAGGCAGCCATCGCGCCACTGTGCCGAGATGGGGCCCGCTGACTAGCGGGACGAATAACAGGGCGAGCAGGACCAGCGTAAGGACGCGCTGCGCGCGCTCGGCAAGCCGCAGCGGCGCAAACGCCGCGATCGGTACAGCTATGAGCAGGGCCAGTGCGTTGGCTAAGGGATAGGCGAGCGGTGCGCTGCCCAGCACGAGGTAGAGCAGTCCCGCAGCTACGGGAATGCCGAGCGCGAGCATGATCGCCGCGCGCCCGGCCATTCAGCGGTCCTTGCTCGTCGCAGGAAGGGCCGCGCCGTAAGTCACCCGATCAGACGTGGATGGGCTTGCCTTGGACTGCCATCGCCGCTTCCTTGATCGCTTCGGAATGCGTCGGGTGGGCATGGCAGGTGTAGGCGATATCTTCGGAAGTAGCGCCGAATTCCATCGCCTGCGTCGCCTGCGCAATCATCGTCCCGGCAACGCTGGCAATCGCCCAGACGCCGAGCACGCGGTCGCTTTCGGCTTCGGCGATGATCTTCACGAAGCCGTCGGGTTCGTGATTGGTCTTGGCGCGACTGTTGGCCATCATCGGGAACTTGCCGACTTTGACCTTGGACTTGTCGCCGCCCATCTTCTCGATGGCTTCTTCCTGGGTCAGGCCGACACCGGCAAACTCGGGCCAGGTGTAGACCACGCCGGGGATGAGATCGTGGTTCACGATGCCCGTCTGCCCGGCGACATTCTCGGCGCAGGCAATGCCTTCATCCTCGGCCTTGTGCGCCAGCATCGGACCCGGCACCACGTCGCCTATCGCCCAAACGCCGTCGACCTTGGTGCGGAAATCGTGATCGATCTCGATCTGGCCGCGCTGGTTGGTTTCCAGGCCGATGTTTTCCAGCCCTAGCCCATCGGTGTTCGGGCGGCGGCCGATCGATACCAGCACGCAATCCGCCTCGAGCGTTTCCTCGTCCCCGCCGGCGGCGGGTTCGAGCGTGAGCGTGGCTTTCTTGCCCTTGACCGTGCAGCCGGTGACCTTGGTCGACAGGCGCAGTTCCATGCCCTGCTTCTTGAAGATCTTGGCTGCTTCCTTGCGAACATCGTCGTCCATGCCGGGCAGTAGCTTGTCGAGATATTCGACCACGGTCACCTGCGCGCCGAGCCGGCACCAGACCGAACCGAGTTCGAGCCCGATCACGCCGCCGCCGATGACGACCATCTTTTTCGGCACTGCGCTGAGTTCGAGCGCCCCGGTGGAATCAACCACCACCTGCTTGTCGTTATCGACCTCGACACCGGGCAGCGGGGTCACCGAGGAGCCGGTTGCGATGATGATGTTCTTCGCGGTGACCGTTTCGTCGCCGACCTTGACCGTATGCGCGTCCTGGAAGGTGGCGTGGCCGTTCTTCCAGTCGACCTTGTTCTTCTTGAACAGGAAAGCGACGCCCTTGGTCAGCCCCTCGACCGCATCGCGGCGCTGCGCATGCATCTTGTCGAGATCGAGCTTGGGCGTGACCTCGATGCCCATCTCCGCCATCGTGCCGTTGCTGGCGGCGTTGAAGTATTCCGACGCGTGCAGCATCGCCTTCGACGGGATGCAGCCGACATTGAGGCAGGTCCCGCCCAGCGTGTCGCGGCTTTCGGCGCAGGCGGTCTTCAGGCCGAGCTGGGCCGCGCGGATCGCAGCGACATAGCCCCCCGGGCCAGCGCCGATGACAAGGACGTCGTAGTCGTATTCAGCCATTATTCTTTCCTCAAAGGTCGATCAGCATCCGGGTCGGATCTTCGATCGCTTCCTTGATGATCTTGAGTGCGGTGACAGCCTCGCGGCCGTCGATCAGGCGGTGGTCGTAGGACAGCGCGATATACATCATCGGGCGGATGACGATCTCGCCGTCGACCACGACCGGGCGGTCCTCGATGCGGTGCAGGCCGAGGACGGCGCTCTGCGGCGGGTTGATGATCGGCGTCGACATCAGCGATCCGAACACGCCGCCGTTGGAGATGGTGAAGGTACCGCCCTTCATGTCGTCCATCGTCAGCGTGCCTTCCTTGGCGCGCTTGCCGAAATCGGCGATGTCCTTCTCGATCCGCGCGAAACCCTTGTCCTGCGCGTCACGGATGACCGGAACGACGAGGCCGTTGGGTGCCGACACGGCGACCGAGATGTCGACATAGTCGTGATAGACGATCTCGTCGCCCTCGATATAGGCGTTGACCGAGGGGACGTCCTTCAGCGCCAGGCAAGCGGCCTTGGCGAAGAAGCCCATGAAGCCGAGCCGGATGTCGTGCTTCTTGGCGAACATGTCCTTGTACTTGCCGCGCGCCTCCATCACCGCCGACATGTCGACGTCGTTGAAGGTGGTCAGCAGCGCGGCGTTTTCCTGCGCGCCCTTCAGCCGCTTGGCGATGGTCTGGCGCATGCGCGTCATCTTGACGCGTTCCTCGCGGCGTTCGCCGCCCGTGGCCGCGGGTGCCGGGGCGGAGGATGCCGGGGTGCTGCCGCCGGCGCGCTTGGCGTTGGCGGCGGCGATGACGTCTTCCTTGGTCAGGCGGCCATCGCGGCCCGTGCCCTTGATCGTCGACGGGTCGACCCCGTGTTCGAGCACTGCGCGGCGCACGGCCGGCGAAAGCGTCTGCGCGGCGTCCGACGAAGCGGCGGGTGCAGGTGCAGGCGTGTCGGCGCGTTCCTGCTTGCCTTCTTCGCGCTCTTCCTGCGCACGGCCGGCCTCGGCGCCCTTGGCGGCGGGCGCCGCGCCTTCCTCGATCACCGCGATGATGGCGTCGATCTCGACCGTGTCACCGACCGCGACCTTGAATTCCTTGATCACCCCGGCGACGGGCGAGGGGGCCTCGACCGCGACCTTGTCGGTTTCGAGACTGACGATCGGCTCGTCGACGGCAACGGCATCGCCGACGTTCTTGAGCAATTCGCCGACGGTCGCTTCGGTGACCGATTCACCCAGCGTGGGAACTTTGACTTCGGTGGCCATAATCTCGCTTTCCCGAGTTACTTGCAGTCACTGCGGACGTTGGGCGCGGTGCCGTTCAGTCCGAGTGCGATGTTGACGAGGGCTTCCTGCTGCACCTGGTGGCGGCTGGCGTAACCCGTGGCGGGCGAGGCAGCGACTTCGCGTCCCGCATAGCACGGGCGCATGCCCGACTTGCCGGCGGCTTCGGCCGCTTCCTCGATCAGGCGATCGACGAAGAACCATGCACCGTTGTTCTTCGGTTCTTCCTGGCACCAGACGATCTGTTCCAGATTGGTCATCCGGCTCAGACGCTTTGCCAGCGGTTCGCCCGGGAAGGGGTAAAGCTGCTCGATCCGCACGATCGAGACGTCTTCGAGCTCGGTCTCGTCGCGGCGCTGCAGCAGGTCGTAGGCGACCTTGCCGCTGCACAGGACGAGGCGCTTCACCTTCTCGTCGGGAATGGTTTTCGTGTCGGACTTGATCCGCATGAAGTGGTGATCGCCCATGAACTCCGCCGCGTCCGACTTGGCCATCGGATGGCGCAGCAGGCTCTTCGGCGTCATGATTACCAGCGGCTTGCGGAAGCTGCGCAGCATCTGGCGGCGCAGCACGTGGAAATAATTGGCGGGCGTGGTGATGTTGCAGACCTGGATGTTGTCGTTCGCGCACAGCTGCAGGAAGCGCTCGAGGCGCGCCGAACTGTGTTCCGGGCCCTGTCCCTCGTAGCCATGCGGCAACAGCAGGACGAGCCCGTTTGCGCGGAGCCACTTGGCCTCGCCGGCGGCGATGAACTGGTCGATCATGATCTGCGCGCCATTGGCGAAATCGCCGAACTGCGCTTCCCACATCACCAGGCTCTTCGGATCCGCCATCGCAAACCCGTATTCGAAGCCAAGCACGCCGTATTCGGACAGCGGGCTGTCATAAACCTCGAACTTGCCGTGCGGCAGCGTGGTCAGCGGGATGTACTTGTGCTCGTCCTTCTGGTCGACCCAGACGGCGTGACGCTGGCTGAACGTCCCGCGCCCCGAATCCTGGCCCGACAGGCGCACGCCGAAGCCTTCGGTGACGAGGCTGCCGAAGGCAAGCGCTTCGGCGGTGGCCCAGTCGAACCCTTCGCCGCTGGAGAACATGTCTTCCTTGGCCTTGAGCACGCGGCCCAGTGTCTTGTGGATCGTCAGGTCGTCGGGGGTCGTGGTCAGTGTCCGGCCGAGGCTGTCGAACAGCTTCTTCTCGATCGCGGTTTCGACGTTCCGTCGGGCGGTTTCCGGATCGGCGGGCTTGTTCATGCCCGACCACCGGCCACCGAACCAGTCGGCCTGGTCCGGCTTGTAATCCTTGGCTTCCTTGAATTCCTTTTCGAGGTGATCGGTGAATTCGGCGATCAGCCCGTCGGCGAAGCCATTCTCAATTACGCCTTCTTCCTCGAGCCGCGCGGAATAGATCGCGCTGACCTTCGGGTGCTGGCGGATCTCGTCATACATCAGCGGCTGGGTGAACTTGGGCTCATCGCCCTCGTTGTGGCCGAAGCGGCGATAGCACCACATGTCGATCACGATGTCGCGGCCGAAGGTCTGGCGGTATTCGACGGCCAGCTTGCACGCGAAGGTGACCGCTTCGGGATCATCGCCATTGACGTGCAGGATCGGCGCCTGGACGCCCTTCGCCACGTCGCTGGGATAGGGCGAGGAGCGCGCGAACTGCGGGCTGGTGGTGAAGCCGATCTGGTTGTTGATGACGAAGTGCAGGCAGCCGCCGGTGTTGTAGCCGCGCACGCCCGAGAAGCCGAGGCATTCCCACACGATGCCCTGGCCGGCGAATGCCGCATCGCCGTGCAGCAGCACCGGCAGGACCTGTTCGTGCTGCTTGAGATCGTCGCGGATCGCCTGCTGCGCACGGCTCTTGCCGAGCACCACCGGGTTGACCGCCTCGAGGTGGCTGGGGTTGGGAACCAGCGACATGTGCACGTTGATACCGTCGAATTCGCGGTCGGTGCTGGTGCCGAGGTGGTATTTCACATCGCCCGAACCACCGACGTCGTCGGGATTGGCGCTGCCGCCCGAGAATTCGTGGAAGATCACCTTATACGGCTTGCCCATGACGTTGGCGAGCACGTTCAGGCGGCCGCGGTGGGCCATGCCGTAGATGATCTCGCGCACGCCCAGCTGGCCACCATACTTGATGACCGCCTCAAGCGCGGGAATCATCGACTCGCCGCCATCGAGGCCGAAGCGCTTGGTGCCGACGTATTTCTTGCCGAGGAAGGCTTCGTATTGTTCGCCGCGGATCACTGCGGCGAGGATCGCCTTCTTGCCTTCGGGGGTGAACTGGATCGTGTCTTCGGGGGTCTCGAACTTGTCCTGCAGGAAACGGCGTTCTTCCGTATCCGTGATGTGCATGTATTCGAGGCCGACATTGCCGCAATAGGTCGCGCGCAGCGCGTCATAAAGCTCGCTGACCTTGACCCATTCGAAGCCGAACACGCCGCCGACATAGACCTCGCGGCCTTCCTGTCCGTCGAAGCCGTGCCATTCGAGCGTCAGGTCCTCGGGCACCTCGCGATGCGACAGGCCCAGCGGATCGAGATTGGCGGCCAGATGGCCGCGCACGCGATAGAGCCGGATGAGCAGCATGGCGCGGATCGAATCGTCCGCCGCCTGCTCGATCGCCTTGGGGTCGAGCGTCTTGCCCGCCTTCTGAGCCGCCTGCGCAACCGCCGCACGCATCTGCGTGGGGTCGAGCGCGGCGGTCAGATCCGCCCCGCTGTCGACCACTTCGGCGAGCCATTTGGGGTTGCCCCAGCTCGGGCCCGGCTGCGGGCCTTCCTGGTCACCCATTTCGGGAAGGAAATCGTGGCTTTCGTTACCCATCCGGGTCACCTTTCGCGCGCCGACCTGCTGTCGGCTCTCTATGGCAATGCCTCAGCGGCGCGGACGGTCCCGGGGAGGAGGGGGTCCGCGCCGAATGTCAGGCGTGTTCCTTCAACAGTGCGTCGAGCGTGGTGCCGAGTTCGCTCGGGCTCGGCGAGACGCGGATGCCCGCATCTTCCATGGCCGCGATCTTGTCGTCGGCGCCGCCCTGGCCGCCCGAGACGATGGCGCCCGCGTGACCCATGCGGCGGCCCGGAGGCGCCGTGCGGCCGGCGATGAAACCGACCATCGGCTTCTTGCGGCCCTTGGCGGCTTCCTGCTTGATGAATTCGGCGGCTTCTTCCTCGGCGCTGCCGCCGATTTCGCCGATCATGATGATCGATTCGGTTTCCTCGTCGTCGAGGAAGAGATCGAGCACGTCGATGAAATTGGTGCCATTGACCGGATCGCCGCCGATGCCGACTGCGGTGGTCTGGCCGAGGCCGACCTGTGTCGTCTGGTGGACGGCTTCATAGGTCAGCGTGCCCGAGCGCGACACCACGCCGACGCTGCCCTTCTTGAAGATGCTGCCGGGCATGATGCCGATCTTGCATTCGCCCGGGGTCAGGACGCCGGGGCAGTTCGGCCCGATCAGGCGCGACTTCGAGCCCTGCAGTGCGCGCTTGACGCGGACCATGTCGAGCACGGGAATACCTTCGGTGATCGCGATGATCAGCTCGATCTCGGCGTCGATCGCCTCGAGGATCGAATCCGCGGCGAACGGCGGCGGGACGTAGATGCACGAAGCGGTCGCACCGGTTTCGGCCTTGGCTTCGGAAACGGTGTTGTAGACGGGGAGGCCGATATGCTCGCTGCCGCCCTTGCCGGGGGTCACGCCCGCGACCATCTGCGTGCCATAAGCAAGCGCCTGCTCGGTGTGGAACGTGCCGGTATCACCGGTCATGCCCTGCGTGATGACCTTGGTGTCTTTGTTTACGAGGATGCTCATTCGGCGCTCTCCTGAGGAATTGCGGTAACTTCGAAACGGGCGAACGGGCGCTTCGCGTCGCCCGCGGGATCGACACGCACGGACTTGTCCGCATCGACCCAGAAATAGCTGAAACCATCCTGCCGCTGGGGCATGCCGATTTCTTGCGAGACCTCCTGGAGGAGGGTGCTGTAGGAGGCGGTGTCGGCCAGGAATGCCTGAACGACGCAGCTGCGGTCACGCTCCTGCTGCTTGCCGATCACGATGAAGGCGCTGCTGCCTTCCTTTTCGTAGACACCGCGAACCACGAGCTCCGACCGGCTGCCGCGACGCTTGGCCTCGTCCCAACCCGAGGCCGGCAGGCGCTCGGGGTCGACGCGATCTTGCGTGACGACAGCCTGGCAGGCCGCAATCGCTTCTGCTGCATGCGCCGCCTCGGTGGCCGCATCCTGCGCCGCCAGCGGGGCGCAGCATGCGATAAGGGGCAGCAGGGTCAGCTTGCGCATGGGTGGATCAGGCCAGCGAGCTGTCGAGGCCCTTGCAGGCTTCGAGCAGTTCCTCGACCGCGTCGGTCGAGACCTTGAGGTTGGCCTTTTCCTCGTCGCTGAGTTCGATCTCGATCACCTCTTCGGTGCCGCCCGCGCCGATCATCGTCGGTACGCCGACATACAGCCCGTCGAGGCCGTACTTGCCTTCGACATAGCTGGCGCAGGGCAGGATGCGCTTGGTGTCGCCGAGATAGGCTTCGGCCATCGCGATCGCGCTGGTGGCGGGGGCGTAATAGGCCGAGCCGTTGCCGAGCAGGCCGACGATCTCGCCGCCGCCTTTGCGGGTGCGGTCGACGATTTCGTCGATGCGGCTTGCCGATACGCCCTTGATCTTGGCGAAGTCGTTGACCGGGATGCCGTTGATCGTGGTGTAGCTGGTGACCGGGACCATGGTGTCGCCGTGGCCGCCGAGCACGAAGGCGTTCACATCCTTCACCGACACGTCGAATTCCCAGGCGAGGAAGGTGGCGAAGCGTGCGCTGTCGAGCACGCCGGCCATGCCGACGACCTTGTTGTGCGGCAGTCCGCTGAATTCGCGCAGCGCCCAGACCATCGCGTCGAGCGGGTTGGTGATGCAGATCACGAATGCGTCGGGGCAGTTGTTCTTGATGCCTTCGCCGACCGCCTTCATCACCTTGAGGTTGATGCCGAGCAGATCGTCGCGGCTCATGCCGGGCTTGCGCGGCACGCCGGCGGTGACGATTACCACGTCGGCACCGGCGATGTCGGCATAGTCGTTGGTGCCGGTGATCTTGGCGTCAAAGCCTTCGACCGGGCCGCACTGGCTGAGGTCGAGCGCCTTGCCCTGCGGCATGCCTTCGGCGATGTCGAACAGGACGATGTCGCCCATTTCCTTCTTCGCCGCGAGGTGGGCGAGCGTTCCGCCGATCATGCCGGCGCCGATGAGGGCGATCTTCTTGCGTGCCATGGAAATGAGGGTCCTTGTTCCTGCCGTGCGGGACAGTAATGATACCCGGACCGATGAGCGGGCCGTGCTTCACGTGTCCCGCAAAGGAGGCACAGCACCCGGTCGATTGCGAATGCGCCCTAGGCCCGTGCCCGAGCGATTGCAACCGCCAATCCCAAGCGGCGCAAAACTATGTTTGCAAATGGTTATCAATTGCAATAAGCGCGCGTGCGCGTCGTGATACCATGGCCGGGCGCGGGGCAGTTTGCCGGTGGTCCAGGTGCTCCGCGAAGCAGGCGGCAAGCCAACGCGCGATGGCGTTCAGCGAGCGCGCGAAGTCAGCCGATCAGCGCGGTTTCCGGCATCACCCGGCTTTCGAGTTGTCGCGCGAGGCGCGCGTCGAGCGTGCGGCAGATGCCCAGCCACCAGCGATAGCTGTCCTCGTCACCGGCACGGAAAGCCTCTTCGGCCATGTCGCGCGCGGTTTCCGCCGCCTTGAGGCCATGCGCGCCGAAATGGCGCAGCGCCGCGCGCATTGCGCGGTCGAGCCCGGCTACCGGTGGCTGCGACGACGATCCCGCGGCCCCGCCATTGTCGTTCGCTGCCCTGCCATGGGCCTTTCTCGCCAATGCGCGCGCGATCGGCGAATGGGCGGTGGAGCGGGCGGCAGCGAAATGGAGGGGCATGCCTGGAACCTCGTGTAGCGACTGGGGGACGTTCTCCCTAGCGCAGCGCGCGCTAAACTTCGGTTCCGTGACATGGTTGGGGAGATGTAAAGGACCCCCTGTGCCAATCCCTTAGGGTTGCTGCCCGGGCTGCGAAATCCAGCGCCCCGAATTGGCGTATTCCTCGCGCACGGTGCCCGATTGCGGCAGCTTGCCCGCGTCCCGCGGCGTATCGGCGGCCGCGGTTGCGCTGGCTGCCGGGGCGGCGGCCTCGAAGCCGGTCCGGGCCGTGGCAGCACTCGAGACGGGGCCGCTGTCCAGTTCGCGGACATCGGCGCGGCGGACGGTGGGCGCTGCCAGCGGTTCGCTGCCCGCATAGGCGTCGGTGAAGGCGCCTGCGGTCCCGGCGCCGCCCTTCCAGCGGTAGAAGCGATGCGCCCCGATCGTGCGGATATAGTCGAGGCTCGCCGCCCAATAGGGGTTCACGTAATTGGTGTGGTAATGCGTCGCCAGCCCGATCGGCCGGTAGACCTCGCCCGCCAGTGCAGCCAGTGCGACCGACTGCGCAACCGCCCAGCCGCGCCGCGCCGGCGTGCGCCTGAGCGATCCGTCGCAGGTGAAGCTGAACTGGCACCCGGTCGTGCGTTCGGACCCCTGGAACACGACACCGCAGACGCTTGCCGGATAGGCCGGATGCGCCACCCGGTTGAGCACCACCTGCGCCACCGCCTGCTGCCCGCCGTAGCTCTCGCTCGCCGCCTCGTAATAGACGGCCATCGACAGGCATTGCAGTGCGCGCGCCTTGTCGACCCCGCTGCCCGCCTGGCGGAAGGCCTCGGCTGCGGCGCCCGCGCCGTGGCTTTCGGCAAACTCGACCGTTTCCAGCGCGCCTTCGTCTTCGCGCAGCTCCGCATAGTCCGTCGCCAGGCGCGGTGCGTCCTCGAGATAGTAGAAAGCGGAACCGGGAAAGCTTTCCCCCGGCGTCTCGAACGGCATGGCGGTGAGGCCAGCCTGTTCGTCCGCGTTCCCCATGGCGCCGGCGAAATCCCACCATTCGCCCTGCGCTGCAAAGGTCGGCAGGGCGATCGCGGCTGCCAGCAACCCGCCGCGCGCCGCGATCTTGCGGCGCTGGCGCCGGCGCGCCTCGTGGCGCAGCGCACGCGGCGAGGGCGCGCGCCGGGCGCGCCGCTGATCCCTCGCTGCTGGTGTCCTCTGGCTCACGTTCGGTCCTGTTCTGCGCCGCAGCAATATAGCGCGCCCGCGCCATTCTTACAGGTGCACGGGCGGGGCATCCCGCGGCGGGACGCCGGTCTCGCGCCATGCTTAACAGATATTTGCTTAACGAAGAGCGTCTCTTGTGCATTGCAAAAACCCGCGTTAAGCGCCTCGGCGAGTCACGGGTTGGCCTGTTCACGCAGGCCCGAAGAGGGAAGGAGGTGCAAACCCTCCGCTGCCCCCGCAACTGTGACCGGGGAGCGATCCCGCCATATGCCACTGGGCCTTGCGTCCGGGAAGGCGGCGGGAAAGCGTCGATCCGGGAGCCAGGAGACCTGCCCATGACTGTCGTTCGGCCGCGGGCGGGGTGTATCGTAGGCAAACGTGGAAGGAGCAATACTGCTCCCTCCCGTCATGGACGGCATTTCGTCTGTGATAGGAGGTTACGTGTACAAATACCTGTTTTTCCTGACGGCTTCGGCCGTGCCCGCTGCTGCATTGGCGCAAAGCCCGAGCGAACAGGCGCTCGCTGAGATCATCGACCGGCAGGATGCGGAAGGGGCCACGCCGGCCGCAGTCTATGCTCCGGCAGCGGCGCCGCGCGAGGCGGCGGTGATCACGGTTACCGCCAACGGGCTCGGCACCGATCTGCGCAACACCGGCCAGTCGGTCACCGTCATCGGACGCGACGAGATCGAGCAGCTGCAGGGGGCCGACCCGGCGCGGGCATTGAACCGTGTCCCCGGCCTGTCGCTATCGCGCAGCGGCGGGATCGGCCGGGTGACCAGCGTCAATCTGCGCGGTGCCAGTTCGGACCAGGTACTGGTCCTGATCGACGGCGTGCGCGTGGCCGACCAGGCCAGCCCCTCGGGCGGGTTCGATTTCGGCAATCTGCTGCTCGGCACTGCGGGCAAGATTGATGTGCTGCGCGGTTCGAACAGCACGATCTGGGGTTCCGAAGCGGTCGGCGGCGTCATTGACATTTCCACGCGGACCGATCGCGGGCTCAGCGGCAGCATCGAATACGGCGCGCGCGATACGGTGTTCGCCAGTGCGGCGGCAGGCGCGGGCAATGATCGCGTGTTCTTCGGCCTGACCGGCTCGTGGTACGAAACCGACGGGTTTTCGGCAGCCGTCTCGGGCACCGAGGCCGACGGTTCGCAGCAATTCGCGCTGGGCACGACCGCCTTCGTCAATCTGACGCCAAGCCTCGAGCTGTTCGCGCATGGCAATTTCGCCGAGGGCGAGGTCGATATCGACGGCTTTCCCGCACCCGCTTTCGTGCTTGCGGATACCGAGGATACGCAGAAGACCACCCGCTACTGGGGCGATGTCGGGCTGGCCTATTACGGCAACGACCTCACGCTGCGCGCCGCCTACAGCCGTTCGGACACCGAACGCGCCAATCGCAATGGCGCAGGCACCGAAACCTTCGCCAGCGACGGCAGCTCCGAACGCGTTTCGCTGCGCGGCGAATACCGTCTGCTGGGCGGACTGGCGCTGGCCTTCGGCGGCGACCACGAATGGACCGCGTTCGAAACCAGCTTCGATGCTTCGGCCGACACCGAGATCAGCGGCGCCTATGCGCAGCTTGGCTGGGTGATGGGGCGGCTGGCCGCGCATGCCGGGGCACGGGTGGACGACCACGAGCAGTTCGGCACGCATGTCAGCTTCGGCGGCGATGTCAGCTACGGCTTCGGCAGCGACTGGCGGCTGCGCGCCAGCGTGGGCGAAGGCTTCAAGGCGCCGACGCTGTACCAGCTGCTGTCCTTCTACGGGAACACGCAGCTCGAACCCGAGGAAAGCACCAGCTACGATCTCGGGATCGAGAAGGGCCAGCGCGGTTCGGGCCTGCATCTGGCGCTCACCGGGTTCCGCCGCGACAGCGACAATCTGATCGGTTTCGGCTTCACAGCCGAGCGCCCGTCGGGGGTCTATCTCAACACGGCGCGCGCGCGGGCGCAGGGAGTCGAGGCCGAAGCCGGCATCGACTTGCTGCGCGGGCTGCGGCTGGCGGGGATTTATTCCTATGTCGACGCCGAGGACCGCACCACCGGGCTCGACCTTGCGCGCAGGCCCGAGCATCTCGGGACGATCTACGCCGACTGGCAAAGCGCTTTCGGCCTCGGTCTGGGCGCGGACCTGCGGATCGTCGGCCCGAGCTGGGACAATGGCGCCAACACCAACCGGCTCGACGGTTACGAACTGCTCGACCTGCGCGCTTCCTTCGGGATCGGCGACAATCTCGAACTGTTCGGCCGGGTAGAGAACGTCTTCGATACCGATTACCAGACGGTGGCCGGTTACGGCACTGCCGGACGCAGCGTGTTCGGCGGGATCAGGGCGAAGATGTGAAACCGCTGATCGTCGCATCGGTCCTGCTGCTCGCCGCTTGCGCGGGGGGCGGGGCCGGTGCGCCGCCTCCCGAACGCGGGCCGACGATTGTCAGCCTCAATCCCTGCACCGACGCCATCCTTGCCGAGGTTGCGGCTCCCGGGCAGTTGCTGGCGATTTCGCACTACAGCAAGGACCCGCGCGCCAGCTCGATGGAAGCGGCAGTCGCGGCGCGGTTCGCGGCGACTGGCGGGACGGTCGAGGAAGTGCTCGCGCTCGATCCCGACGTGGTGGTCGCGGGCAGTTTCCTCGCCCCGGCGACCCGCGCGGCGCTGGCCGAACTGGGGATGGAGGTCGTCACCTTCGATATCGCTACCGATGTCGCTGCCAGCAAAGAGCAGATCCGCGATCTCGCCGCGCTGGCGGGCGATACCCCCGCGGGCGCGCGCCTGATCGCCCGCATCGACGCCGCACTGGCTGCCGCCTCGCCTGCGGAGGGCGAGAGCGTCGCCACGCTGCTGTGGCAACCGGGCGGTATCGTCGCGGGAAAGCAGACATTGGTCAGCGACCTGCTGGCCCGCACCGGCTTTGCCAATGCCGCCCCTGCGCGCGGGCTGGCGCAGGCAGATTATGTCGCCCTCGAAGACGTCGTCGCCGCACCGCCCGAGGTCCTGTTGATCGCAGGCGGCGAACTGGGGCAGTCGCATCCGGTCCTTGGCCGCCTGGGCGATATGCACCGGGCGCGGTTCGATACCAGCCTGCTCTATTGTGGCGGCCCCACGATCATCCGGGCGGCCGAGCGGTTGGCCGCGATCAGGGAGGCCGCATCGTGAACCGCGCGATTCCGATCTTCGCCGGACTGTTGGCCATCGCATTGCCCCTGTCGCTGCTGGCGGGGCGGGTGTGGCTCGACCCCGCGAGCACGCCCAATGCCGCACTCATCCTCGCCGAATTGCGACTGCCCCGCGCGGTGCTGGCCATCGTCGTCGGCGCCGGGCTGGGCGCGAGCGGCGCGGCCATGCAGGGCTATCTGCGCAATCCGCTGGCCGATCCGGGCCTGTTCGGTATCGCGCCGGGCGCGGCACTGGGCGCGGTCGCCGCGCTGTGGTTCGGCTATGCCGCTGCGCCCTATCTGCTCCCCGCCTTCGCGCTCATCGGCGCGGGCGGCGCCATGGCGCTGCTGGCCGCGATTGCCGGGCGGACCGGAGGGATCGCGCTGTTCACGCTCGCCGGGTTGATGGTCGCCAGCCTTGCCGGGGCGCTGACCGCACTGGCGATCAGCATGGCGCCCAATGCCTTCGCAATGAGCGAGATCGTCATGTGGCTCAACGGCGCGCTGACCGATCGCAGCTGGCGCGATGTCTGGGTGGCCGCGCCGCTGGTAGCGCTGGGGGTGGCGGTGCTGTGGCGCAGCGGCCGCTCGCTCGATGCGCTGACGCTGGGCGAACCGGTCGCCCGGTCGCTGGGGGTCGATACCAACCGCCTGCTGTGGCTGCTGATTGCGGGGGTCGGATTGACCGTGGGCGCCAGCGTCGCGGTGGCGGGCATCATCGGCTTCGTCGGGCTGATCGTGCCGCATCTCGTCCGCCCGCTGACCGATCGGCGGCCCTCGCAGCTGATCCTGCCCAGCGCGCTGGCGGGGGCGCTGCTGGTGCTGGTGGCTGACAGCGCGGTGCGCGTGCTGCCGCTGGTTACCGAATTGCGGCTGGGCATCGCGCTCAGCCTGCTTGGCGCGCCGTTCTTCCTGTGGCTGCTGCTGCGCATGCGCCGGGGGCTGGCATGAGGCTGGCGGCGGCACAGCTGTCGATCGCCGAGCGGTTGGACCGGGTCTCGCTGATCCTCGAACCCGGCACGATCACCGCGATCTGCGGGCCCAATGGCGCGGGCAAGTCGAGCCTGCTCGAAGCGCTTGCCGGGCTGCTTCCGGCCGGCGACGGGGCAGTGTTTCTCGACCGGCAGCAGATCGCCGCGCTGCCCCTGCGCGAGCGGGCACGGCGTATCGGCTATCTGCCGCAAGCGCATGAAATCGCATGGGATGTGCCCGTGCGCAGCGTGGTCGAACTCGGCCGGCTGCCGCATGGCGACCGGCTGGCGGCACCGGTCGATGCCGCACTCGACGCGCTCGACATCCGCGACCTCGAAAACCGCCGCGCACAGTCGCTGTCGGGCGGCGAGACCGCGCGGGTCCTGCTGGCGCGTGTGCTGGCGGGCGAACCGCAGTGGATCCTCGCCGACGAACCGCTCGCCGCGCTCGATATCGCGCACCAGCTTTCGCTGCTGAAGCATTTGCGCCGGGCGGCGCAGGGCGGGGCGGGCGTGGTGCTCGTGCTCCACGATCTCGCGCATGCAATGAACCACGCCGACCGGGTGGTGGTGCTCGACCGCGGCGTGGTGGCCGCCGACGGCGCATGCGAGGACGCGCTCGACCAGCAGGTGATCGAGCGCGTCTGGAAAGTCCCGGTCCGGTGGATCGGCGAACCGCGCCACCGGGCCTTGGTCAGCCGGTGATCAGTTGACCGTGCGCGGCGGCAGCTTGCCGTCGGAAGCCTCGCTGTCCGCCGCTTCGTCGCCCGCGATCAGGCCGCGCGCTTCGAGCATCGGGGTCACGTCGGGCTCGCGCCCGGCGAAGTTCCGGAACATCTCGAAATAGTCCATGGTCCCGCCCGTGCTCAGCACGGTCTTGCGATAGTGGTCGCCATTGGCGCGCGTGAGGCCGCCATTGTCCATGAACCACTTGCGGCTGTCGCGGTCGAGCATCTCGGTCCACAGATAGCTGTAATAACCAGCGCTATAGCCGCTGGGCGAGCTGAAGATGTGGTTGAAATAGGTCGTCCGGTACCGCGGCGGCACCAGGTCGATTTCCAGCCCCAGTTCCTCGAGCGACTTGCGTTCGAAGGCGGTGACCTTCTCGGGCGTGTCGATCGCGGCGGCTTCCGCCTGCGACAGCGCGGCCCACTTCATGTCGAGCAGGGCGGCTTCGACGACTTCGCCGAAATCATAGCCCTGGTTGAACTTCGAGGCCGCCTCGAGCTTCTCGATCATTTCAGCCGGGATGGTTTCCCCCGTCCGGTAATGCTTGGCGTAGTTCGACAGCACTTCGGGATAGGTGGCCCACATCTCGTTGACCTGGCTCGGATACTCGACGAAGTCGCGCGCCACCGCGGTGCCCGACAGGCTTTCGTAGCGCTGGTCGGCGAAGAAGCCGTGCAGCGCGTGGCCGAATTCGTGGAACAGCGTGTTGACGTTGTCGAAGCTGACCAGCTGCACTTCGCCCTCGGGTGCCTTGGGGATGTTGAGCACGTTGTAGATCACCGGCTTGGTGCCCCACAGATCGCTCTGGTCGACGAAGTTGCTCATCCACGCCCCGCCGCGCTTGGACTCGCGCTGGAACGGGTCGAAGTAGAACAGCCCCAGTTCGCTGCCGTCACGGTCGAACACCGTGTAGGTCGTCACATCGGGGTGATAGACGGGCAAGTCGCTGCGCTTCTGGAAGGTCAGGCCGTAGAGCTTTTCGGCGGCATAGAACACGCCGTCCTCGAGCACGGTATCGAGCTGGAAATATTCCGCCATCGCGTCTTCGTCGAGGTCGTAGCGCTCGGCCTTGACCTTGTTGGCATAGCGGTACCAGTCCCATGGCTGGACTTCGAAATCGCCCCCTTCGGCAGCGATCGCTTCGTTGAGCATGGCGGCTTCGCGGCGCTGCGTATTGGCGAGCGCGGGGACCATGCGTTCCATGAAGCCGAGCGCGGTGGCGGGCTTTTCGGCCATGCGGTCCCACATTGCGTAGCTGGCCCAGTCGGCTTCACCGAACAGCGCGGCTTTCTCGGCACGCAATTCGGCGATCCTGGCGACCAGCGGGCGGGTATCGATCGCGGTCGTGCCATTGGCGCGGTTGTAGCTTGCCTTGAAGAGCTTCTCGCGCGCGGCGCGATTCGTCATCGTGGGCAGCAACGGCTGCTGCGTCGTGTTCTGCAGCGCGATCGCGTATTTGCCCGCATAGCCCTTTTCGGCAGCAAGGTCGGCAGCCGCCTTGATGTCCGAATCGGTCAGCCCGGCGAGTTCGGCGCGGGTGTCGAAGATCACCGGCTGGTCGGCCATTGCAGCACGTGCTTGCTGGCCGAATTCGGTCGTGATCTCGGACAGTTCGGAATTGATCTGCTTGACCCGCTCGCGCTCGGCCTCGGTCAGCAGCGCGCCGGCGTGGACCATGCCCTGGTAGGTCTCTTCGAGCAGCCTGGCGTCTTCGCGCGTCATCGCCATGGCGGCGCGGTTGTCGTACACCGCCTTCACCCGCGCGAAAAGTTCGGGGTTGAGCGTGATGGAATCGCCATGCGCGGTCAGCTTAGGACTGATTTCGGTGTTGATCTCATCGAGCCGGTCGGTGGTGTTCGACCCCGTCACGGCAAAGAACACGCGCGCCACCCGGCCGAGCATGCGGCCCGACTTTTCCAGCGCGACGATGGTGTTGCTCATCGTCGGCGGTGCGGGATTGTCGATGATCGCCTGGATCTCGGCCTTCTGGATCGCCATGCCCTGTTCGAAAGCGGGTAGGTAATCGTCTTCCGAGATCTTCGAGAAATCGGGCGTCTGGAAGGGAAGCGTGCTGTCCGCGGCAAAATAGCCGGTTGCCTCGGGCAGGTCGGCGACCGCCATGTCCGGCTGGCCGATGGTATCGAGGTCTTCGCCGTAAGCGGCGGAGCACCCTGCCAGCAGTGCGGCGGATGCGACGGTGGCCAGTATCTGGGCCTTCATAGTGTTCCCCTCAGGATTGGCGCGCCGGCGGGTAAGCCCGGCGCTGGAATGCGAAGATGACTTGCGCGGATGGACGCCCCGGCACGCGCGCGCAAGCGCGGACACGTCACCGGTCGGCGCGTTTCCTACATTGGTCGAACGGTACGCGCTAACGCTGGTTCCGGCCGGCGGGCGCAGTCGCTGCGTCACGCGCCTCGCCCAGCGCGCGGCGATTGACGGTCATCAGCCGCGGACGGCCGCCTTCGCGGTCGACCACCAGCCATACTGCACCCAGTTCGAAAAACCCGCCCTGGTCTTTCGCCACGCTCATTTGCGACAGGTCCAGCCGTTCCAGCAGCGCAAGCATGTCGGCATCGAAAATTTCGTCGAACACGGCTTCGACCCCGGCGCGATCGGCGATCTCGCGGCGTTCCCCATCGCCGTCGATATACAGCAGCGGCAGGCCGACCTCGCGCAACAGCTTCGCCTTGTCGCCGCTGCGCGCTGCGGCGCGCAATGCAGCGATCGCGGCCTCGAACTGGCTCGCGCTGGTGCCGGTTGCGCAGGAAATCGCGCCGCCGTCGACGATGTCGTGCGCGCGGTCGAATTCGGTGCGGCGTTCCTCCTGCGTGGACCACACCAGCAGCAGGCAATCGTCGGGCTGTGCGCTGCCTTCGGCAAGCAGGTGGGCGCGCACTTCGCTCTCGCGCTCGTCCTCGGGCATGCACCCGGCGAGCGCGCAACCAAGGGCCAGCGACAGGGGAAAGGCGGTTGTCGGTTTCATTCCGGTTCCAGCGCATATCGCATTACGGGCTCGTAGACAGAGCCTTCGGGACGCAGGAAGCTTTCGTACAACAGATAGGCATCGACCTCCCACGGGCCAAGACGCAAGCCCGCGGTCCGGGCCAGGAATGGCTCGAGCGAGCCGCTGGCTCGGTTGGTGCGCGCAAGGGTGACATGCGGATGGTACTTGCGGTGATCGGGTTCGACGCCGGCGGCAACGCAGATCTGTTCGATCCGGCGCCGCAGGCGCTGCAAGGCGACGTTGGGTTCCACGCCCGCCCACAGCGTGTGCGTGCGGCCACTGCGGGCGAAGATACCGGTGCCCGAAAGCGCCATCCGGAAGCGGGGGAGGGCGGCAGCGCGCAGGCGCTCGGCCAGCTCGTCCGCCAGATGGGCGTCGATCTCACCGATGTAACGCAGCGTAACATGCAGTTGGTCGTCATCCTGCCACCGCACCGCATCGACGCCCTCCATCAGGTCGATCAGCGCGTCGCGGATCGCTGCGGGAGGGCGGATGCCGACGAAAAGGCGGTGGTACATGGTTCGGGTCTACAGGACGGTTGGGGACAGTCCGCCGCTTTGGCGGAAAATCCCGTGGATGATGAGCTGAAAGCGATCAGGTGGAGGCGAGCCCGGGCATCTCGCGCGGGTCTTCATAGGCCGCTTCCATGAAGATTTTCGCGCGACGTGCGCTGCGATATTGCAAGCCCTTGGCGAATTGGCCGCCGGCATGCGTATAGTCCAGCTCGGCCGCGATCGCGTCGTAATCGCCGGCATCGATCGCGGCGTTCAGCCGCGGGCTCTCGCTCGGCGACACATTGCCGATACCGACATTGTAAACCAGGTCGAGAAGCGCATCGAATTCGTGCTGGTGCAGCGGCAGGTCGCCGACCAGCTGGCGCACGCCATCCTCGGCTTCGGCGAGATCGGCATCGAGAAAGGCCAGCACCCGTTCCTCGCTGACCCGGTCACCGACGCGCAGCCTGTCTTCCGGTTCGACCAGATGGCCGACGCCCACTGTGGGGTAGCCCGCGACATCGCGGTAGACGGTGTAGCGCACGCCTTCTTCTTCGATCAGCGCCTGCTTGAACGTGTCGCTCGCTGTCAGCAGCGGTGCCGGCTTGCGCACGCCTTCGGCATATTGCGCGGTCATGTCTGCCGTATTGGACGGGGCGACGGGCGCAGGGCGGGGCGGGCCGGTAAAGGCTGCAAGGCCGAGCGCCCCCGCACCCAGCATCAGTGTCGCCCGCTTGCGGGTCGACAGCTGCGGCCTGACATCGAAGGCCTGTGCGGCGGCCCGGCGCGCACGGAGCAATTCACGGCGGTGCTGGCGTTCGCGGCGCAGCCGCTTGAGCAGGCTTCGCGGGCCTTCGCCGCGGCTGCCGCGCAATGTCGTATGCGACCAGTCGACCGCGTCGAGCGGCCGGTCCAGTTCGTCGAGAATCGCCTGCAGTGCGTCGGCGTTCCGGTTGTTTCGCGCTGTGTTCTGCCCGTTGGGGCCTGATGATTGCTTCCTGTGCGCGGTGTCCATTTCCATTGGCAGGGCACCTTTCGTTGATATTCGAATGAAGACACCTGCAAGTCTGGTCCGGGGTACGCGATTTCGTGAACCCGGCGCGGTGTCGGTCTTTCCCAATCAACGGGTAGGGCGGCTCGATGGTCCTCGGCTCGTCCCGGCGGGGCAACGCCCGGTCGGTGGCGGGTGCCCGTCAGGCGGCGCGGCGCACGCGGTTGCGGCCGGTGTTCTTCGCTTCGTAGCACGCCGCGTCGGCGCGCAGCAGCGCATCGTCCAGGCCCTCGCCGAAGCGCCAGCCGGTCAGGCCGATCGAGGCCGAAATACGGATATCGGGGTGCTCGCTGAACCCGCGGGCGATCTGCGCGATCGCGCTGCGGAGGCGTTCGGCGGCGTCGGCCGCCGCGCCATCGTCCAGCCCGCGCGTGATCACGAGGAATTCCTCGCCGCCCAGCCGAAACGCCTGGTGCCCAGCGGCTGCGGGCAGGGTGCCGCCCCATTCGCGAATGGCATCGGCCGTCGCGATCAGCACGTGGTCACCCACGCCGTGACCGTAAGTGTCGTTGATCGCCTTGAACCGGTCGAGATCGATGGTCATCAGGTGGCGCGGCTGGGTGCTGCGTTCGATCCGCGTTTCCTCGAACAGTTTGCGCCGGTTGAACAGACCCGTAAGCGGATCGCGCCAGCTGAGGAATTCCGCATGCGCCAGCGCATCGGCCAGGTCTTCCGACAACTGGCGGTTCTCGACCAGCACTTTCGCCGCGCTCTGGATGTGCTCGCCGGTGGAAGCGCTGTAGATGCGTATTCCGATGACGATCAGCGCAAGCATGACCACCAGCGCAGGATGCTGCACGCCGGGATGCAGGATAATCATCCCCAGCACGGTGAGCCAGAAGCTCGCCAACATGGCGTCGCGTGCCACTGGCAGGGCGGCAAGGGTGACGGCGATGAGCGTCACGACGATTACCACTACGCCGCGCACCAGATTGACGGCCACGACCGAACTGTCGGGCGGCGGCGGCCACAGCATCAGCGCCAGCGTGATGCCGGTCAGGCACATGGCGAACAGGACGACCCGTCTGGCCGATTGCGCAGGCTTGCGTGCTCGCATCACGCGTTCGAGCTCGCCGACAGCCTTGTGCGTATAGACGAAGGACGCCGCGCGCAGCAGCAGGAGGACCGTCATGGCAGCCGCGTTGGGCAGCATGGCGACACCGGCGGCGAGCATGGCCAGCCCGATCATGCTCGCCAGAACTGAGCGACGCTCGCGCTCGAGCATGGCAATGACCGCCTCGCGCTCGATCTCGAAAGGATCGACCGCCAGCCGCGTGAGCCCCTGGCTCGCAGTGTCGTCAAAACGGCTATCGGTGAACAATGGTGCGACCCTTCGTGTCCCGCGCATTGCGGGCGCTGCGGCATAGCGCCAATTGGTTAACGAACTCCAACGCGAAAATCACCATGTAGTAGCCTGCCACGACCGTGCCCCTACCGGTAGCTCGATTGTGACAATGGTTTGACAATCGATCGGTGCCCGCTGCCCGCTGCAATCGATCGGCAGCGTTGTAAATCGCGCCGGCGAACCCACATTCGCGGCACCACTGCGGCCGCCCTTGCGTTCGGCCCGTACCCGCCCTTGACCCTAGCGAACAATTCGGGAACACGTTTCCTTCATGGCACTCACCAAAATTTCCGTCCGCGGCGCGCGTGAACACAATCTCAAGGGCGTCGACATCGACCTGCCGCGCGACAGCCTGATCGTGATTACCGGCCTTTCGGGCTCGGGCAAGTCGAGCCTCGCCTTCGACACGATCTATGCCGAAGGGCAGCGGCGCTATGTCGAGAGCCTCAGCGCCTATGCGCGCCAGTTCCTCGAGATGATGCAGAAGCCCGATGTCGAGCATATCGATGGGCTCTCACCCGCGATCTCGATCGAGCAGAAGACCACCAGCCGCAACCCGCGCTCGACCGTTGCGACAGTGACCGAGATCTACGACTACATGCGCCTGCTGTGGGCGCGCGTGGGCGTACCCTATTCGCCCGCCACGGGACTGCCGATCGAGGCGCAGACCGTCTCCAACATGGTCGACCGGGTGACGGAGCTGCCCGAGGGCACGCGCATCTACCTGCTCGCCCCCGTGGTGCGCGGGCGCAAGGGCGAATACCGCAAGGAACTGGCCGAATGGCAGAAGGCGGGCTTCACCCGTGTCCGCATCGACGGCGAGCTCCATGCGATCGAGGACGCGCCCGCGCTCGACAAGAAGTTCAAGCACGACATCGAGGTGGTGGTCGACCGGCTCGCGGTGAAGGAGGGCATCGAGACCCGCCTCGCCGACAGTTTCGAGACCGCGCTCAAGCTGGCCGAGGGGCTTGCCTATGTCGATCTCGCCGATGGCGCAGTGCCCGGGCGCGAGGACGAGGGGGCTGCGGCCGGCGGCGCGATGAAGGGCGCGGGGCTGCCCGCCAACCGCATCGTCTTTTCCGAGAAATTCTCCTGCCCCGTCAGCGGCTTCACGATCGAGGAGGTCGAACCGCGATTGTTCTCCTTCAACGCGCCGCAGGGCGCCTGCCCGACCTGCGACGGCATCGGCGAGAAGCAGCTGTTCGACCCGCAACTGGTCGTCCCCAACGAAGCGCTCAGCCTCAGGAAGGGCGCGGTGGTGCCCTGGGCGAAGAGCAACCCGCCGTCGCCCTATTACATGCAGGTGCTCGCCAGCCTCGCGAAGGAATACGAGTTCGACCTGACCACCCCGTGGCAGGAGTTCGACAGTGAAATCCGCGACATCATCCTCCACGGCACCAAGGGCCGCGCGATCCCGCTGACCTTCAAGGACGGGCGCAAGAGCTACACCGTCAAGAAGCCGTTCGAGGGCGTGATCGGCAATCTCAACCGCCGCATGCTCCAGACCGAGAGCGCGTGGATGCGCGAGGAACTGGCCAAGTTCCAGACCGCGCAGCCCTGCGAGACCTGCAACGGCAAGCGGCTCAACCCCAAGGCGCTCAGCGTCAAGATCCCCGGCCCCGCGGGCCCGACCGACATCGCCACCCCCACGCAGATGAGCGTCGCCGATGCCAAGGCGTGGTTCCTCGGGCTCGACGGACACCTGACCGACCAGCAGGCGCAGATCGCCAAGGCCATCCTCAAGGAAATCAACGAGCGGCTGGGCTTCCTCGACAATGTCGGGCTCGATTATCTCAACCTCGATCGTACTTCAGGCACGCTGAGCGGGGGCGAGAGCCAGCGCATCCGCCTCGCCTCGCAGATCGGCAGCGGGCTGTCGGGCGTGCTCTACGTGCTCGACGAACCCAGCATCGGCCTCCACCAGCGCGACAACGACCGGCTGCTCGAAACGCTCAAGCGCCTGCGCGACCTCGGCAATACGGTGATCGTGGTCGAGCATGACGAGGACGCGATCCGTGCCGCCGATTACGTGGTCGATCTCGGCCCCGGCGCGGGCGTGCACGGGGGCGAGGTGGTCGCCGAAGGCACGCTCAAGCAGGTGCTCAAGAACAAGAAATCGCTCACCGCCGCCTATCTCACCGGCCGCCGCGAAATCGCGGTCCCGGCCACGCGGCGCAAGGGCAACGGGCACCAGCTCACCGTCCACGGTGCGCGCGCGAACAACCTCGCCAACGTCACCGCCAGCCTGCCACTGGGCACCTTCACCTGCGTCACCGGCGTCTCGGGCTCGGGCAAGTCCAGCTTCACCATCGACACGCTCTACGCCTCCGCCGCACGTGAATTGAACGGCGCGCGCATCGTCGCGGGCGCGCACGACAAGGTCACCGGGCTCGAATATTGCGACAAGGTGATCGAGATCGACCAGTCGCCCATCGGCCGCACCCCGCGCTCCAACCCCGCCACCTACACCGGCGCCTTCACCCAGATCCGCGACTGGTTCGCAGGGCTCCCCGAAAGCCAGGCGCGCGGTTACAAGCCCGGGCGCTTCAGCTTCAACGTCAAGGGCGGCCGCTGCGAGGCGTGCCAGGGCGACGGCCTCATCAAGATCGAGATGCACTTCCTGCCCGACGTCTACGTCACCTGCGAACAATGCGGCGGCAAGCGCTACAACCGCGAAACGCTCGAGGTGAAGTTCAAGGGCCACTCGATCGCCGACGTGCTCGATATGACGATCGAGGATGCGGAGGAATTCTTCAAGGCGGTCCCGCCGATCCGCGACAAGATGCACATGCTCAACGAGGTCGGCCTCGGCTACGTCAAGGTCGGCCAGCAGGCGACCACGCTGTCGGGCGGCGAGGCGCAGCGCGTCAAGCTCGCCAAGGAACTCGCCAAGCGCAGCACCGGGCAGACGCTCTACATCCTCGACGAGCCCACCACGGGCCTGCATTTCGAGGACGTGCGCAAACTGCTGGAAGTGCTCCACCGGCTGGTCGAGCAGGGGAACTCGGTGGTGGTGATCGAGCACAATCTCGATGTGATCAAGACCGCGGACCATGTGCTGGATCTGGGTCCGGGCGGCGGCGTGCGCGGGGGTGAGGTTGTGGCGCAGGGCACGCCCGAGGAAGTGGCTGCTGCGCCCGAGAGTTACACGGGGCACTATTTGCAGCCTATGCTCAACGGGGCGAAAGAGGTCGCTGAGTAGAGGTCATTTATCCAAATCTTAAGTGTCGATTCGGTTGAAGAGATAATAACAGCTTGATAGATTCGGACTTAGAATGGAATAGGTACTCGCACTACGGAGGGGTATCTAATGGAAAAGTGGCTACATGTATTTCGAGTTCGCTGCGAACATCTTGAGCAACCCGAATTCTTTTCCGAGGACAGAGACCCTGTAGCGGTCATTCTAGACGCTTTTGATGCGCGACCCACCACCGAGGTAGGGGGTGGTAGCGAGTGGCACATCGCAGATACGGAGATTTTCGCAGGGAACGCTGCAAAATTTCAGATCGGGCGAGTGCAGAAGATATCTAACCCGCAGTTTAACGAGCGTGATCTGAAATTTTACGAGGCCGAAGGTGAGCGAGCGCCCTATGCCAACGGTGTATTCGACGGCGACACACAGACTTGCGTTATAGAGCGCAAATCATCCGTTTCTCCAAAAGCAGTTGATTTAGCCCCAAAGCTGGAAAAGCTGCTAAACTCAACTCGGATTGCTAGTAAGTCTGATCTACGGATCGTTGTTGACGAATTACGAGACCCGGAAAACTTCATAGAGCAGATTAGAGACGCAGAGAGAGTTGTTCGTTTTTCTTTCTCAGCCGAATTTGAGAACCCTCACGATGTAGCTGCGCTCATTCACAAGCCGGCAGAACGATACAACGAGGCAATCGGCGGTGAGAAAACAACCATCGAGTCGCGGGGCCCAAATTTAGATAAAGAGATAGTTGAAGAAATGGCGCGAAGTGCAGCGTCCGTCGGGGATCCCGCATCAGCAACCGTCAAGGAGGCTGGTGCCACTAAGGGGCGTACTATCTACCTGCGAGGGACACCACTTCTGGAGAAAATCGAGATGCCAGAGCAGGTTGAGAACCTCAAAGATGCGATGCTTTCGGCAGCGAGGCGGGCATATCACCGCATTCGGAAGCCGCAAGAATGATTGTCGAATTCTGGCCTTGGATGCTCGCCAAAGACGGTAGGAAAACCGGCTATAAGCTATTGCTCAATTGGTGGTTGGCCTCTGATGTGATAATTGCCTTAATACTGACATTCAGCCTTAAAATCGATGCGTTTGCGTTCGCGGAAAAAGCTCTCTTTCCTGCTGCCTCCATCTTAGTCGGTATGGCTGTAGCTTGGACAGCCCGAGCTAGCATGATCATTAATGATAAGAAATTTCAGGAAACTAACGTTGGCGACGAGAACCCGATTGAGGACTATGTCTACGGATATCAATTATCCGTTGGCATAGTTTTCGCATCTGTAGTAGTTATTACAATAATGGCCGCTGGTGGCTTTGATTTTTATATCTATAGCCCTTCTTTTTCTCAATTTTTATCTAGTATTACGCTATACTCACTATTGTCACTAACAATAAGGGAGTGTTGGGGTGTTATAAACTTCACTAACCTTCTTTCGATACTGGATTCTAAAACAAAGTAATTTTTTGTACAGTGAGGAATGCTGTGAGCGGGGGGGGAATTTATTATCGATCTTTTTGGGGCCTTCGCTGGCGGTCACCGGTAGCGTACGCGCGGCGGCTCGCGCCTCAAGGACAGTAGCCCAGCCGCTGGCAAACCTTGGTGGCAATCCAGTCAACCGCTCTCCCGATTGCTCCGGGAAGGGCAAATATGTCACGCAGGATACCGATTGCTCTTTCTCCGAGCGTTTCGGTTAGGAATCTCAGGATCGAGCCGGCGAGATCATCGATGCCGACGTCGCCTCCAGCTGCCCGCATCACGCGTATCACCGCCTTGACGATGGCTTTGCACTTGTCGCATGGCGTGTTCGGCCAGAACCCCTTTACCCAGCCGACAAACACCCTAACGCGGCGGTTCTCAGTCCCGTGAATGCGTAGCTGGATATGGGTCGCTTGGGCGGGGAGGTCGCCGGCGAAGGCCTGAATTGCGCCGCGCATTTCCCCGTTCAGTTCGACTGCGGACACGAGACTTTCGTCAGGCTCCGGTTCGCCCGCCACGGCGAACCCGTCACCATCGGCACGAACCCCGCCACCTTCGCCCGGGACCAGCGTAACGACTTCGACATCCTCGAGAGGTGGGCCATCGAGGTTCTCGACCACGACGAACAGCGTGCCATCGGCGTTGCCCTCTGTCTCGTATGTCCCTTCGAACTCCCCGAAGGTGTCGACTTCGAATTCCATCGCCTCCATGTGGTCCCTCCTCGTCCATCAACATGCACGCAATCCGTAGCGTAATCGTGTTTCTGCGTATTTTACAGATGCGTCATGGGCCGTTGCCACCATGTGGCTTTCCTACCATGCTCCGGATGCCATACATGGACCGGTTCACTCCATCGGACTTCCTGAGGTGAACCATGCTTTCCTTCTTTTTTGACCCTCAAACGCCGGGCGGCGGACGTCCGTCCGCCTTGGCTTCCTCGCATAAGCTCGGGCGGGCGGTCGCCCTTGCCGTCTGCTGGTCGCAGACGGTTCCTGCGCGGCACTCCTCCCTCGGGACGGGAGACGCAGTATGAGCGAAATGGCAAACCACCCCATCGTCCTCCACGCCGATCTCCCCACCGACGACGCCCGCGCGCCGCAGACGCAGTTCGTGGTCGAGCGGCAGGTGGCGTTTCTCGAGGCGCTGGCGACCACCGGCAGCGTGCGCGCGGCGGCGCGGCGGGCGCGGGTGTCGCACCAGACCTGCTACCGTGCGCGCCGGGCCAGCGCGGGTTTCGGGCGCGCCTGGGATGCGGCGCTGGTGGTCGCGCGCGGCGCGGCCGAGGCGAAGCTCGCCGATTACGCCATGAACGGGATCGAGGAGGAGGTGTGGTATCACGGCGAGCACAGAGGCGAGCGGCGGCGCTTCTCCGACCGGCTGCTGCTGGCGCATCTCGCGCGGCTCGACCGGATGCGCGGCGATGAACGGATCGAGGCTCTCGCGGAGGATTTCGACGGCATGATCCTGCGGCTGCGCCGCGGCGAACCGATCGAGCCCGAAGTGGCCGATCCCGACCCCGCCGAGCCCGCGCAGGAGGGGCGCGGCACTTTTTCGCCTGGACCGTGTAACAGGCGGTCCATGTCTCGAGCAAAGTCTCGGGCCGACGAGGGGGCGGGGGCAGCCTCCGACCCGGGCGAGCCGCCTTGCGACTGCGCCGGTGCGCGCCACGGGACCGATCGCGGGCAGAAGCATTACCGGCGCGGGGCGCAGGGGCCCGAACCGGTGATCAACGTCGCGGGCGAGGGGCCGTGCTGCGACGCGCCCGACTGGCCGCAGTGCCGCGATTGCCCGCACTATCCCCCGGTCGGCCGGATCCTGCGCGAAATGGAGGAAGACCGCCCCGCCGGCGCCCCCGCTCCGCACGAACAGGGCAACGCCGCCGCGGTCGAGGGGGTGCAGATCGAGGCCTTCTGCGCGGGGCTCGCGCAGTGGTGGCTGCTGACCAGCGAGGAAGAGCTGCAGCGCGCGCTGGCGGAGGGGATGGGGGAGGATGAGGAAGGGTAGGGAGTGAGCGTGGGGAGAGAGAGGGTGAGAGGGAGTCCTCGTGTTTCGAACCGACATCCGTTGGTTCGTCCTCGCTAGACGTGCAGCAAGCTGCACCCGCTGCGGGCGCGCGGTCGCGCTTGCCGTTCGCTGGTCGCGAACGGAACTTGCGCGTTAGGATAGAGGAGCGCTCTGGTTCCGAGCCGCAGGCGAGGCAAGGCCGGAAGCGTAGTCGAAGACGCAGCTGGCCGAAGGCCACCTGCACGGCCGCCCGTAGGGGCCCGCAGGAGCGCAGCGACGGAGGAACCGCCCCGAGGACGAAGCCGCGGATGCGGCTTCGAAAAGCAAAGACTCCCCCCGCGGATGCGGCTTCGCAACCCTACACGTTGATCAGCCCGAACTTGAGCCCCTTGACTGCGGCCGAGGCGCGGTCGGTCACGTCGAGCTTGGCGAAGATGCGCTTGATGTGCGTGGCGATGGTCGGGCGCTTGTTGCCGAGGATCATCGCGATCTCCTCATTGCTCTTGCCGCGCGCGATCCAGTGCAGGATGGTGATCTCGCGCGGGGCCAGGTGCGGGCGCTCGACCTCTTCGGACGCCAGCTGGTCGATCCGCAAATGGGTCGCCTGCGCGACGCTGTGGAGGATCGGCACATCGGCATGCGCGATGCGGTCCTCGTGGTCGATCATGGTGATGGAGAACACCGCGATGTGCTGGCGCGGGCCGAAGGTCGGCAGCAGGAAGCCGTCGGTCAGCCCGTGCTCGCGCGCCGCGTCGATGAACAGCTGCTGGTTGCCGGTCAGCCGGCCTTCGGCGACATCGACCAGCCGCAGCGGCCGGCCCGCGCGCGCGGCGAGGCCGGGCAGCGGGTCGTATTCGGCGAGGCGTTCGCGGTAGCTGGCGACGAAGCCCTCGGGGAAGCCGAAGGAGGTCACCTCGCTGCGCCCCGGATCGGTGCGCGAGGGGCGCGCATAGCTCAGCGCGGCGAAGCCCTGCGTGCGGAAGAAGGCGCGCGCGACCGCGAAGACCGCGCCTTCGTCCTCGGCTGCGGCGATCTGGCGGATGGCCTGGCTGTCGTCCATGGCGTGCGTCGAACCTCCCCCGAAGGCATGCGGTCTGCGGCATGCCTTCACTGGATGTCATCCACTCGCATGACATGCAAGCGTGTCGGCATGTTGGCGGGCAAAGGGTCGTACATGAATACCGCATCGGGCCCGTTGGCGCTGCGAAGCACGTATCTCTACGTAGTGTCTATGGATGTAGTGCACATGGGTGACATGCATTCAGACGACTAGGGAAAATACCGCGTTAATCATAGTCAAAGGGCAGGGCCGGGGGGACCATCGCTTGACCGACCCGGGGGGAATTGACGGAACGGGATCGTCACGCGATGCAAAACTCTACCTTTGTTGTCATCGACAGCAACTATCGGACACGTCACGAGCTGGTGCGGGCACTCGGCACGATGGCCTATGTGGTGCCTGCGGATTCGCTCGAGGAACTCGGCGGGCGCTGGCCCGAACAGGGCTGGCTGCTTGTCCACGACACCGGCACGCAGGTGGCCGACACCCAGCGCGCGCTGCGCGAGGCGGGGCAGTACCTGCCGGTGGTTCCCTATTCGCAAGGCGCCAGCATCGCGCATGTGATGGACGCGCTCTCCGCCGGTGCGGCAGGCTATCTCGAATGGCCCTCGGCGCATGACGCGCTGCAGCGCAGCCTGGAAACAATCATGGCGCGCAAGTGGCAGGGCTCGGCGACATCGCTGGCTCAGGCCCGCGCCAAGCAGCGGATCGACCTGCTTTCGCCGCGCGAGAAGGAAGTGCTGACCAGCGTATGCGAAGGCTATTCGAGCAAGGAAGTCGCGCGGACGCTCGGAATCAGCCCGCGCACGGTGGAGCTGCACCGCGCGAATGTGCTGACCAAGCTCGGCGTGCGCAATGTCGCGGCTGCGGTAAAGCTGTCGGTCGAGGCGCGGTTCGAGAGCGCCCCTACCGAGACGCCACAGTCCGAGCCATCCGAGATGGCTGCCTGACGACGGGGCACCTGCGGCCCGCGGGCCGTCCTATGGTTCGAGTATGGCGAGGTGGACGGTGCCATGCCCGCGGCGGATCAGGCCCAGCTGCGATGCCGCGGCCCGGCTGACGTCGATCACGCGGTTGCCATGAAACGGCCCGCGGTCGTTGATCCGGACGGTAACGCTTTTCCCGCTGGTGGGGTTGGTCACCTCGACCAGCGTGCCGAACGGCAGTGTGCGATGCGCCGCGGTCAGCGCATGCATGTCGAAGCGCTCGCCGCTGGCCGTGCGGCGGCCATGGAAACGGCGGCCGTAATAGGATGCCACACCCAGACCCAGCGGGCGCGCAGCGGGCGCGACCTCGACCGGTGGTTCGATCATCGAAAGATCGACGACCCGGCCTGCGGGTTCGGGCGGGGGCGGTAGCGCCTCGAAACGCGCAAAGCTGGTCTCGAAGGCCGGCTGCCCGCCTGCCGCATGTGTGCGTTCCTGCGGCTGCGCGGCAGTGGCCGGCATGGTAAGTGCGGCAAGTATCACCATGCTGCGTAGCGCGCGATTGACCATGATCGGACCTCCCGTTCGGTTCACGGGGATATAGGCGATAGAAACGGGCGAGTCCCACCGGCGGGGGCCGGTTGCCCCATTGGCGCCACAGTTCGTCGTGTCTTGCGATGCTCGGTGGAAACTTCGGGGTTCGCCCATCGGCGGTGCCCCGCAAATGCAAATGGGGCCGGCATCGCTGCCGACCCCACTCTCACCGATGCGTGGACTTGCCTTGCGACAAGCACTTGGCATCCAGTGCCTGTCCTTCCATCCTGTCCTGAGACAGGGGCGGAAGGATCCGTCACCGGCGCTCGCACCGGCATCCGACCTCGCCCTCCAACTGGCCCATCGGGGTGCGTCAGGCCGAAGCCCTCGCTTCCCTTGCCGAGCCGGCCTTCGCCGGGCGGTGCCGCGATCCGGCTTTCCCTTGCTGGCCGAAGCTTCAGGCAGAGGGGCGCGGATCGGGTATGAAACCGTCAGCTGCGCCGCCTCCTCGGCATTCGACCGGGTCAGCCCGATCCATGGACAATGAACTTTGCGCTTCCGTCATCGACCGTCTTGCTGCGGGCTTGCGCCTTCCGCAATACGGCCTCTGGAAACACATGGACAGCATTCCCCATGTCTTTCCGGTGTGGAATTCCAAAGCGATTTCAAGCCGTTAAGCCCTGATCGCGTTGGCTTTCCAAGCCGTTCCGATAGATGAAAGCTGCGCCCGGTCGAACGATTCGTCCAGCGCCGGACGGGCAAGTTTTCCACTTTTCCAGCTTTTCGCTGTGGAGGAGAGTGGACAACTCAACCGGCTGCCGCAAACCTGCTCCGAGGCAGGTCCGCAGTCAGCGATCGCGCTTGGCAAGCAGCCTGAGGCGCAGCGCGTTGAGCTTGATGAAGCCTTCCGCATCCTGCTGATCGTAGGCGCCGGCATCGTCCTCGAACGTCACATGCGCTTCGGAATAGAGCGTGTCGTCCGACTTGCGGCCGACCACCATGGCATTGCCCTTGTACAGCTTGAGCCGCACGGTGCCCGAAACCTTCTCCTGGCTGAGGTCGATCGCCGCCTGCAGCATTTCGCGCTCGGGGCTGAACCACAAGCCATTGTAGACCAGCTCGGCATAGCGCGGCATCAGTTCGTCCTTCAGGTGCGCGGCGCCGCGGTCGAGCGTGATCTGTTCGATCCCGCGATGTGCGCGGGCGTAGATCTCGCCGCCCGGCGTCTCGTACATACCGCGGCTTTTCATCCCGACGAAGCGGTTCTCGACAAGATCTAGCCGGCCGATGCCATGCTTGCGGCCAAGGTCGTTAAGCGCGGCGAGCAGCGTGGCGGAGCTCATGGTCTTGCCGTCGAGCGAGACGCCGTCGCCCTTCTCGAAACCGATCTCGATATATTCGGGGGTGTCGGGCGCGTTTTCCGGATGGTCGGTGCGCGAATAGACGTAATCTGGGGTCTCTTCCCACGGATCCTCGAGTACCTTGCCTTCGGACGAGGTGTGCAGCAGGTTCGCATCGGTCGAGAACGGGCTTTCGCCGCGCTTGTCCTTGGGCACAGCGATCTGGTGCTTTTCCGCCCATGCGATCAGCGCGGTGCGGCTGGTCAGGTCCCATTCGCGCCACGGGGCAATGACCGTGATGTCCGGGTCGAGTGCATAGGCCGAGAGTTCGAAGCGGACCTGGTCGTTGCCCTTGCCCGTGGCACCATGCGCGATCGCATCGGCATCGGTTTCCCGCGCGATTTCGACCAGGCGTTTGGAAATCAGCGGCCGCGCGATGCTGGTGCCGAGCAGGTAGTCGCCTTCATACCGAGCATTGGCACGCATCATCGGGAAGACGAAGTCGCGCACGAACTCCTCGCGCAGGTCCTCGATGTAGATGTGCTTGTCGGGAATGCCCATTGCACGGGCTTTCTCGCGCGCGGGTTCGATTTCCTCGCCCTGTCCCAGATCGGCGGTGAAGGTCACCACTTCGAGCCCGCGCTCGACCTCGAGCCACTTGGCGATGACCGAGGTATCGAGACCACCGGAATAGGCGAGGACGACGCGTTTGATATCGGACATTTGGGCACCTTCACTGTTCGAGGCGCGCCGCTAGCAGGGCGAGGGGGCTCTAGGCAATCGATTCACGCTTTGGCGGCAACAAGCGGACATGCGCCGATGTCTTGGCCGCGTCCTGAGGCCGAGGAGGGCGGATAGGGGGCGCCTGACCCGGCAGCGAGCGCGGGGCCACACCGAGTATCACGTGGAAAAGCGTTCAGCGAAGCTGGCTGTCCTTGCTGCCGCGGCGGTTGATCCCCGTGCTGCGCGCGCTGGCATCGAGACCCGACTGGCATTCGACGCAGCGCTTCACGCCCGGCAGCGCCTGACGCCGCCGCTCGGGGATTTCCTCGCCGCATTCGATGCACCACTGTTCGCTTTCGCCCACGGGCATGCGCGACCGTGCGGCGCTGACCGCGTCGGAAATAGTGTCGTCGATCTGGTCCTGTACCGCGCCGTCGCGCGCCCAACCACCTGCCATGACTTTTTCCTTTCCGGGCGAATGTGGGTGTCCAACCAGCTGGAATCAACCGGATGCGTAGCGTCAGCGGCTTTCCAGCATGCCGCCAAAGTGCCAGACTACGCCTGCAGGCAGACAGGGAGAACTTGGATGGCCGAGCCAAAGACGCAGCCCCGCGAAACGGACCCGGCCGATTTTCTCGCCACGGTCGAACCCGAGCGCAAGCGAGAGGAAGCGCGCCAGCTCGACGCGCTGTTTCGCCGCGTAACCGGGGAAGAGCCGTGCATGTGGGGGCCGAGCATCATCGGATATGGCGCCTATCGCACGACCTACGCGAGCGGGCGCGCAGTGCACTGGATGCGGACCGGTTTCAGCCCGCGCAAGGCACGGCACTCGCTATATCTGATGGGCGGCTATTGCGACGAGGAGACGGGCGGTCGCCACGCCGCTTCGCTCGGGCGGCTGGGCAAGCATGCGCGCGGCAAGAGCTGCCTCTATGTAAACAAGCTGGCCGATATCGACCTCGCAGTGCTCGAAGAGATGATCCGGACGGATTGGGAAGCGATGAAGCGCCGCTATCCCGATTGATCAGATCCCCGCATACCATTGGTAACCGGCGCGGTCCTCCCAATAGCCGCCCTTGCCGAGTCCGATATCGTCGAGGCTGGCGACGGCTTCGATCCCGGTCAGATACTTGGCGTGTTTGTAACCCAGCTGGCGCTCGATCCGCATGCGCAGCGGCGCGCCATTGCGGATGGGAAGCGGTTCCCCGTTCAGCCGATGCGCCACGATGGTTTGCGGGTGGTAGGCATCGATCAGGTCGACGCTTTCGTAATAGTCCTGGCCGTTGAGATTGTCGGCGCAGCGGAAGACGATGAAGTGTGCTTCCTCGCGCAGACCGGCAGCGTCGAGTAGAAGCGACAATTGCGGTCCGGTCCATTCGCCGATCGCGCTCCACCCCTCGACACAGTCGTGCCGCGTGATCTGCGTGCGCTGCGGCAGCCGCCGGATATTCTCCATGCTCAGGCTGAGCGGTGTTTCGACCAGCCCGCCGACGGTCAGTCGCCAATTGGCAAAGCCTTCCTCCGCATGCGCCGGATAGCCGCCCGTTTGCGGATCGGTCGATCCATTGCCGCGGAAATAGGGCGAGATGGCGCTGCGCGGGTAATCGGGCGCCAGGGCGGTGCGGTCGGTCAGCAGCCGATGGGCGCTCTCGTGCCATTTCTCCGCTGCGCCCAGCAACGCCTGGCCCGGCTGGCTATCGGCCACCCGGTTGCATCCGGCGACGAAAGCCGCACCCAGGGTGACGAGGAAATTGCGCCGCTTCATGCCTGGCTGCCCCCGGAGATCATCGCGCGCATCTGTCCGATGGGGCCGGACAGCAGGACCAGCAGGACATGGGCGACGAAAAATCCCGCCAGTGCGAAAGCGAAGATAAAGTGCAGCGAACGCGCGGATTGCCGGCCGCCCATCGCTTCGACCAGCCAGCCAAAGGTCGGTTCCATACCCGGGCTGATCGCGATGCCGGTCAGCACCATCATCGGCAGGAACACCCCCAGTACAAGGCCGTAGGCGAGCTTCTGGAGGAAATTGTATTTACCCGCGCCGTGATCGAACTCGAGCCGCAGGTGCGCGCGGACATCGCGCCATATCGCAGCGGGACGCCATTCGCTGCGGCGAGTGGCGATGTCGCGGGCGAAGTGCCGATTGGCAAGCATGGCGACCCACATGAACAACAAGCCCAGCGCAAAGGGCCACGCCATCAATATGTGCCAGTCGCGCGCGACCGCGAGGCTGTAATAGCCCGGAATGGTCATCCAGTCGGGAAAGCGCGGCACTGCCAGCCACGCCTGTTCGGGGGCAAAGCCCCAGTCGCCCCAGTACAGCCGGCGATGCGCATTGGAGATCGTCAGCCCGGACATGAACAGCACGACCACACACAGCAGGTTGAGCCAGTGCCACAGACGGGTGCTGAGCGCGTGGCGCTTCACGCTGCCTGCCCCGCGCGCGCGAGGTAGATCACGTCGCGCGGCTGCGACAGCAGGTGCTGGCCGCTGTCGATATACAGCGTCTGCCCGCTGGCGAGGTGGCCAGCGGCAAGGAACAGCGCGGCATCGGCCACTTCGTCGGCGCGGGTCTTGCGGCCCAGCAGGTTCATCCGGTGCGAAATCTCGGTTTCCTCCTCGCTCTGGTCGTGGCTGGCAAGGATCGCGCCTGGCGCCAACGCATAGACCCGGTCGCGCGCGCCCGCCGCACCCATCGCGAGCATCGGCACGGTCGCTGCGACCGCATGTTTGCTCATGGTGTAGCTGAAGAAATCGGGATTGGGATTGGCCAGCTTCTGGTCGGTCAGCTGGATCACCCGCCGCCCGCCCGGGGCCTGCGCCCCGGCAAGATAGGCCTGAGCCATGCGTGTCGGGGTGCGCGCGTTGATCTGCATCGTGCGCGCATTGGTTTCCGGATCGAGCGCAGTCACCCGGTCCGGGTCGAATATCGCCGCGCAATTGACCAGTGCGCGCCAGTCACCCAGCCGCTGCGCCAGCGTTTCGACCATTGCCACCGCCGCATCATCATCGGCAAGGTCGCACTGGAGGCATTCCGCGGATGGCAACGTTTCGCCAAGGCGTTCGGCTTCGCTGCGCGAGGAGCCGTAGTGGATCACGACATGCCAGCCCGCCGCGCCAAAGCGGCGCGCGATGGCGGCACCGATCCGTCTTGCTCCACCGGTTACGAGCACTGCTGGCCTGGGATCAGTCATCGCCTACGACCATAGCGCCGCGCGCACCAAAGAAAAGGCGCGCCGCCACCTGAGGGGAGGGTGGCGACGCGCCTCGTGCACAGCCCCCGAGGGATCGGAAGGGGGCTGGGTCAGGGGTGGATCAGGCGGTTACCGGCACTGCAGGCTGCCGCGGTCGATCTCGCGACCGATGAGCCCGCCGACCGCGCCACCGAGTATTGCGCCGAGCGTGCGATCGCCGTTGCCGGCAAGCTCGTGTCCGGCGAGCGCGCCGACCCCGGCGCCGATCACCAGCCCGGTCGTGCCGTTGTCGCGCTTGCAGTAATACCGGCCGTCACCGCCGCGCCACATGCGGTCGCTGCGGCTGATCCGGCGCGGTTCGTAATAGCGTCCGCGGTCATCGTAGACGCGGTCCTTGGCGCGCTTGCCGTGGGCGGGGGCCCAGGAGGGCGGGTCCGCAGCGGCCGGGGCGGAAAGGCCGGCACCCGTAAAGGCAAGCGCTCCGGCGGCGAGAGTGAGGGTGAGTTTCTTCATTGTCGTATCCGTTCGGCGATTGTGTCGGTTCGGGAACGGCGAGACATGGCGCCGGGTCCACAACCTGTGATGAACGGGACGCCGAACTGGGAATAACGCGACAGACCGTGCAATATCTCGCGATAAAGCGTTAGGTTTGGAGCCGTGCGCGCGCCTCGCCGCGCAGTTCATCGCTCAAACGGGGGAGCGCAGCCAGCTGTTCGCATTCCTCGCGCGTGGCCTTGTGCGCCGGATCGTAGAACTTGGCGAACACATGCGCGACGTTCCACACCGCATGTCCGATTTCGACACGTTCGAGCGTATCGCCGGCCTGCGCCGCGCCTTCTTCGATCACCCGGTAATACCAGCCGCAATTGTGCTGCTTGACGATGCGCGCGACCATGCCCTTGCGGCCGAAATGATGTTCGATTTTCCAGCACGGTTTGCGCGGCTGGCTCACTTCCAGCAGCGCGCTGCCCAGCCGGAAACGGTCGCCGATATGGACCGCGTCCTCGGTCAGACCCTCCGCAACGATGTTCTCGCCAAATGCCGCGGGGCGCGAAAGCACGTCGTGCCCGCCCAGCCACGCGTCCCATTCGGCATAGTGGTCGCGCGGGTAATGGTGCACCGCCATGTCCGGCCCGCCATGATGTTCGGTATCGGCCACCATGTCGCCTGCGAGGCCGAAACTTCGGATCGCGACGGTTCCTGCCAGTGGACGCTTGTCGATCGCGCTCATCTCGGCGCCGTTGAAGGGCTGGGGCTGTCCAGCACACAGCGCGGTGACATCGATTTTCATGCAGGCTCCTTGCGCAGGGTGAAGGCCGCCCAGTCGCGCTGGACGCCGTCGGCACCCTTGCCGCGATAGCAAACCGTGTCGACGATCGCGAACCCCGCCATGCGATAGGCGCTCTCGAGCCATGGCTCGCCGGGCAAATTGGTCAGCCGCCCCAGCGGATCGCGGCCTTCGCCCGTTCCGAGCTTGTAATTGGCGAAATGCCAGCCACCGGGACGGAGCGCATCATGGATGGCGGCCAGCACCGCGGGCAGGTCCGTGCGCGCGACATGCAACAGGCAGGCATGCGCCCAGACCGCGTCATAGGCATCCACCGCATCGAGCTCGTCGAACCGCATCACCCGCGCACCCACGGCGAAGCGTTCATTGGCCTTGCGCACCATTGCGGGCGTGCCATCGGTCGCATCGAGATCGAAGCCGCGCTCGGCGATCCGGGCGGAATCCCGTCCTGCGCCGCAACCCAGTTCGAGCACGCGCGCTCCGGGTGCGAGCCGGTCGAGAAAGCAATCAAGATGGCGGCTGGGCGCCTGGCCGAAGCTGAAAGTGTAATACGCCGCGTTCGCCTGGTAATAGGCGATCGTCGCGGCGTCGGCGCTCATCCCGCGGCGACCTCTGCCGCAGCGGCTTCGCGATCGCGCTGGGCGCGGCTCTTCTTTTCCGCCGCGGTCTTGAGCTGGCCGCAGGCGGCATCGATGTCGCGCCCGCGCGGGGTGCGCACCGGTGCGCTGATGCCGTGATCGAAGACGATTTCCGAGAAGCGCTTCACCCGCTCGGGCGTCGAGCATTCATAGGGCGCGCCGGGCCACGGATTGAACGGGATCAGATTGACCTTCGCGGGCAGCTTGTAATGCTTGATCAGCCGGACAAGCTCATGCGCATCCTCGTCGGAATCGTTCTTGTCGCGCAGCATGACGTATTCGAAGGTGATCCGCCGAGCGTTGCTTGCGCCGGGATAGGCGGCGCAGGCCTCGAGCAGTTCCTCGATACCGTATTTGCGGTTGATCGGCACGATCTCGTCGCGCACTTCCTTGGTCACCGCATGGAGCGAGACCGCGAGGTTCACGCCGATCTCTTCGCCGCAGCGCTGCATTGCGGGGACGACCCCGCTGGTCGACAGCGTGATCCGGCGCTTCGACAGCGCCAGCCCGGCGCCGTCCATCACCAGCTTGAGCGCGCCTTTCACATTGTCGAAATTGTAGAGCGGCTCGCCCATTCCCATCATCACGATGTTGGTCAGCAGGCGGCCATCCGACCGGTATTCGCTGCTGTCCTCCTCGGTATCGAGACCCGCCATCGACCCCTTGGGCCATTCGCCCAGAGCGTCGCGGGCAAGCAGCACCTGACCGACGATTTCGCCCGGCGTCAAGTTGCGCACCAGCTTCATCGTACCGGTGTGGCAGAAGGTGCAGTTGAGCGTGCAGCCCACTTGGCTGGACACGCACAGCGTGCCGCGATCCGCATCGGGAATGAAGACCATCTCGAATTCATGGCCGTCGGGGGTCTTGAGTAGCCATTTGCGGGTACCGTCGGACGAATGCTGCGCTTCGACCACCTCGGGGCGGCCGATGTAGAAGCGCTCGGCAAGCCACGGCCGCATCGTCTTGGCGATATCGGTCATCGCCTCGAAGTCGGTCACGCCGCGATGATAGAGCCAGTGGAACACCTGCTTGGCACGCAGCTTGGCTTGCTTGGCATCGAGCCCGGCCTCGGCAAACAGCGCGGTGATCTGGTCCTTCGGCAAGCCGATCAGATCGACGCGGCCGTCGGGGCGGGGCGTGATTTCACGCGCCACGGGAACCGGGTCAACCTGCCCGGGGATGCTCATGAGTGTCGTATCGGCCATGGGAGCGGCGCATATAGGGACAATCGGCGCGAAAGCAAAGCACAGCGCGAGGCACTGCGCTTTCGCACCAACGATCACACAGGAGAGGGGAGAGCGCGCGGAGCAAGCGGCTCATTCCGTTCATCGCGCATCAATCACAACTGATCGCGCAACATGTGTTCAAAATGCCACAACTTCATGTTGTGTGAGGTTAATGAAACTCTTTCGGGTTCCGCGCCGTTTTCCCGGTCCACGCAGCGCAAAAGCTGCGGGTCAATCAAACGGAGTTCGCACATGAACAAGATTTCCACTCTGCTCGTTGCTGGTTCGCTGGTCGCCTTCTCGGCACCTGCAATGGCTCAGGACACCGGCAGCTTCGATGGCTTCCGTATCCAGGGCGTCGCCGGTTATGACGCACTGAAGGCAGGCAGCAGCGTCGATGACGACGCCAATGCGGACAACGATCAGTCGATCGACGGCCTCGTATACGGCGTCCAGGTCGGTTACGATTACGATCTCGGCAATGCGGTCATCGGCCTCGAGGCCGAACTGACCGATTCCACCGCCAAGACCGAATTCGTGAACGGCGATTTCGAAGGCTTCGGCTTCGGCCAGGTCGAAGCGGGCCGTGACCTGTTCCTCGGCGCGCGCGCCGGTGCAAAGGTCGGACCGGACCTGCTGCTCTACGCCAAGGGCGGTTACACCAACGCCAAACTCAACATCCTCGCGAATGACGGCACGACCGAATATAACGAGGACTTCGATCTCGACGGCTGGCGTGCCGGTGCGGGGCTCGAATATGCGATCAATCCGCGTACCTTCATGAATGTCGAATATCGCTATTCGAACTACAGCGAAGGCGAAGTCGATTTTGACGGCGACCTGGCCGACAGCGACCGTTTCGACGTCGATCTCGACCGTCACCAGATCATGGCCGGTCTCGGCGTTCGCTTCTAAGCGCGCCCGACCGATCTGATCGAGGGCCGGGGAGCGCATCATGCGCTTCCCGGCCTTTTCGCGTCAGCGGCGCGCGCAGGCGAGCGTGGCGGCATCCATCGCAGTGGCCGCCCCGGCCAGCGAGTAGGTGTTCGAGAATCGCCGTCCGCGCGTGTCGGTGGCGCGGACCACCATCCGGTCTGCCGAACGCATGGCCGCGACGATCGCCGCATCCATCGTGCGGTCCCTTGCCCAGGCATCGCCGCCGCCGCCGGTCAGTTCGAAACGCTTGCCGCCGATCGACACGGTGATCGAGGAATCGCGCCGCAGTTTGCGAGAAAGCCGGAAATGGACCTGCCCGCGAAGGCCGCGCCGCGGCCAAGTGCCGATGGTGGCGAAGGGTTCGGAATCGCGTTGCAGCCTGCTGGCCGCGGGCATGGCGATCGCATAGCAGCGCGGCACGGCGGCATCGCGGAACGCGCCCCAGTCGGAAAATACGCCCAGGCTGTCCTTCGCGGACAAGGGCGTCGTCAGAGCCAGCGCCGCGGTCATGGCGAGCAGGACGGCGCGAAACCGTGACGGCTTCGAAGAAGGGCAGGCCTGGTACAGCGTTCGGCGCATGGTTGGCGCCAGCCTTATGGCGCTGCGCGTGATCAAGCTAGGCCCCGGCATGTTCGCGGGCGAGCGGATAGGAAATAGCCACGATCTCCCATTCCTTCACCCCGCCGGGCAGCCGGACACTGCGCAGATCGCCGATCGCTGCACCCTTGAGCGCGCGCGCGAGCGGGGACGACCAGCCGATCCGGCCCGCGCCGGCATCCTGTTCGTCGTCGCCCACCAGCGTCACGACGCGTTCCACGTCATCTTCGTCGGCCAGCGTGATTGTAGCGCCGAAAAAGGCGCGCGAGGTGTCCGGCTGGTCGGCGGGGTCGATGACGCGGGCGGCCTTGAGCCGCCGCGCGAGATGCGCCAGTTCGCGATCGATTTCGCGCATACGCTTGCGGCCGTAGAGGTAATCGCCGTTTTCGCTGCGATCGCCATTGCCCGCCGCCCAGCTGACGATCTCCACGATTTCGGGTCGCTCGGTGCCAAGCAAATGGTCGTAGCGCGCCTTCATCGCGGCATAGCCGGCGGGCGTGACGGGATTGGATTTGGGCGTCATGGAGCATGCGCCCCTAGCGCAAATCAGCCTGGCAGGTAATTGCGAATATCACGTTCGTAACCCGCCGACTTGTCAGGATGCATATTGGCATAGCTGACTGCGTTCCCGATGACGCGCATGACGTAATAGCGCGTTTCGAAATTGGACGGGATCTGTTCGATCCAAGTCACCCAGTCGACTGCGCCCGTGCGCGGATCGCCGTTGAGCCGAAGCCATTCGTTCACCCGTCCGGGGCCGGCGTTGTAGGCGGCAATCGCCAGCGGATAGGCCCCGCCATAGCGGTCCATCAACCGGGCGAAATGCGCATCGCCCAGCCGGATGTTGTAGCTGGGGCTCTCGGTCAGATTGGCCGACATGTAGCGCACGCCGATCTTCCCGGCTTCTTCGCGGGCCGTGCCGGGCATCAGCTGCATCATGCCGCGCGCACCGGCATGGCTTACGCGGTTGCGGTCGAACTCGCTTTCCTGGCGCGCGATCGCGTGGACCATCGTCCAATTGGCGCCTGCATGCGTTTCGACCGTCGGATAACCGATGCGTTCGAACCCTTCGAGACCGTGTTCGCCGGCGACCAGACCCGCGACGACCGCCATTTCATTCAGTCCGGTATCGCGGGCGAGTTGCCCGACCAGCGCCATCTGCTCGGGCGTGTCGGCCTTGTCCGCGATCGCCTCGAAGAAAGCACGTTCGGTCCGCCAGTCACGGCGATTGCGCGCGATCGCCCGTAGCGCACCGGTAAGCGGATCGGCTTCGAATGCGGCGCGCTGGGCGCTGTCGGCTGCCGGAACCGCAGCAAAGCCGGGCATGGGCTGCCCGAGCTCGCTCAGCGCCAGCTGGCCGTAATACCAATCGGGATAGTCGGCAGCCATGGCCCAGTACCGCTGCGCGCCTTCGGTATCGCCCGCGCGCGCTGCGGCGCGGCCCGCCCAGTAGAAACCCTTCGAGCGGGTCAGCGGAGTCTTCGCGGCGGTGCCATAGCGATAGAACAGCGGCGCGGCCTGCGCGCCGTCACCCAGCGACCAGAGCGCCTTGGTGCCGCCCAGCCACATCAGGTCGGTATATTTGTCGCGCAGCGTGAAGGAGCCGTCCGAAATATCGGTGCCCGGCGCAAACACATCGTCGACCTTCGATGCAATGCTGACCGCCTGCGTCGCACCGGCGCTTTTGGCGACCGCGAGCGCTTCGCTGATGAACTGCGTCCCGTCGAAAGCGGGCGTGGTGAAGGCGGCGCGGCTGGCAAGCAGGTTGACCGCTTCATAGGGCTGGCCGGAATTGCGGTAGTAGCGCGTCAGATTGTAGACATAGCCGGCATCGCGCATCGCATCGGCGGGAAGGCGCAGACCTGCCTGCTGCGGCGTGCTGCCCTGCAGCAGCGCCAGCCGCGCCTGCGCCGTGTCGCGATAGGCGGGGGACACCCGCATGACATGGCGCGAGGCAGCCTCGTAATTGCCCTGCCACAACAGCGCATCCATCCGGGCGTCGTGATCCTCCGGCGCGAAACGGCTGCCGAACAGGCCCTGCATGTAAAGCTCCGCAGGGCCGCTCATGGTGCCGCTGCGCCAGGCTTCGCGTGCCACTTCGAGCGCTTCGGGCCGATCGAGCGAGGCCAGCGCGAGCGCGTAGCGCGCGCGGCCGCTGTTGGTAAGCGGCGAATGACGGTCGAAGAAACCGACGAGGTCCTGCGGGGAGGGCGCTTCCTCGTCGAGTGCTGCCTCGGCGCGGCGCTGAAGCAGTTCCTGCTTGGGGAAATCGGGGTAGGAGGTGATGAACCCGGCATAGGAGGCAAAGGGCAGGTCGTCGCGCGCGGTGAGATATTCCCACTGGCCAACCGCCTGGTCCATCTGACCCGGCTGCTGCGCGACGAGGCTGCTGCGACCGGCCTCCTGCGCCTGCGCGGTGGCGGGGAATGCCAGTGCGGTACCGGCCATCAGTGCGATCGAGTAAATAGTTTTTCGTCCCATGCTGGACATAGTGCCCGGCCCCTCCTTATCAGGCGCTGAATGAATTGTGGCGCGCATGCGCCGAAAATCGCCTTGTTTCATACCCCTAACGCAGGACCACCGTAAATGTTCTCAGGCTCGATTCCGGCTCTGGCGACTCCTTTTCGCGACGGATCGTTCGATGAAGCCGCTTTTCGCAAGCTGGTCGACTGGCAGATAGACAACGGCAGCAAGGCGCTGGTTCCCTGCGGCACCACTGGCGAGACCTCGACGCTGTCGAATGCGGAACATCACCGCGTGGTCGAAGTGTGCATCGAACAGGCCGCCGGGCGCGTGCCGGTCATCGCCGGTTGCGGATCGAACGACACGCGCAACGCGTTGATGCACATGCAATTTTCCAAGAAGGCCGGGGCTGCCGCGGGCCTGTGCGTAGCTCCCTATTACAACCGGCCCAGCCAGGCCGGCCTGATTGCCCATTTCAGCTATCTGGCGGAAAACAGCGATCTGCCGATCGTGCTCTACAATGTGCCCAGCCGCACGGTGACCGACATCGAGGATGAGACCGTGGTCGAACTCGTCCGCATGCACCCCGACCGGATCGTGGCGATAAAGGACGCCAGCGGCGATCTCTCGCGGGTGGCCGACCACCGCATGGGGCTGGACCGCGAGTTCTGCCAATTGTCGGGCAATGACGAACTGTGGCTGCCGCATTCGGCCGCGGGCGGCGCGGGTTGCATTTCGGTGACTGCGAATGTCGCCCCCGCGCTGTGCGCCGAGTTTCACGAGGCCATCGCTGCCAACGAACTGGCGAGAGCGCGCGAGCTCAACGACCGCCTGTTCCCGCTGCATTACGCAATGTTTTCAGACGCCAGCCCGGCGCCGGTCAAATATGCGCTCAGCCGCGTGCACGACTGGTTTTCGCCCGATGTCCGCCTCCCGCTGTGCAATGCGAGCGAGGCGAGCCGCAAGGCGGTGGACGAGGCGCTGGAAATCGCCGGGCTGGTCTAGAAGACTTCGTCCTCGTCGAGCATGGGTGCGGCGGGGAAGGGCGGATCGCTGACGGCGAGCGCCTCGACGATGCTGTCGGCATGGTCGCCTGCATGGTCGAGCGCGTCGACCGCGGCGACGTGAAACAGCGCATCGCCCTGGTTGACGATCGGCAGCGTCGCATGGCCGATGATGACCCCGTCGCTGGGGCTCACGAGGTCTTCCTGATCCTCGCCGAACAGCCCGCCGACGCGCGCCAGCAGGTCGCCCGTGCGTACGATGTCTCCCGATTTGCGGACACGGTGCGAAACCCCGCCGCGCGGCGCGCGTACCCAGCTCGACCGGCTGGATCGTACGGGCACGTGAACTTCGGCCAGCCCGTCGTCGGCATCGATCATGCCGATATGTGCCAATACGCGCAGCACGCCCGCGACGCCGGTCTCGATCGAGAATCGGTCGAAGCGCAGCGCCTCGCCCGCTTCGAGCAGCAGCATCGGCACCTCGCGGTCTCCAGCGAGCGCGCGCATCGAACCGGGCCGTAGCGGGCTTTCGATGATGATCGGCGCGCCGAAGGCCATCGCCAGCTCGGAAAGGTAGGGGCTGCCCGATGCGATGCGGATCTGGGGCAGGTTGTAACGGTGGACCGCCGCCGAGTGGATATCGATCCCCAGCACGCAGCGGTCGATCACTTGGGTAAGGAAGCTATGCGCCAGCTGCGAGGCGAGGCTGCCGCGCTCTGCCCCCGGGAAGCTGCGGTTGAGATCGCGGCGATCGGGCAGGTACCGGCTGTGCGCGACGAAGCCGTAGATATTGACCGCAGGCGCGAAGATGATCGTCCCCGCGAGCATGTCGGGGGCAAGCCGCGTGAGCAGGCGCTGGATGATCGCCGTGCCGACGATCTCGTCGCCATGCACCGCCCCGCTGACGAAGACGCAGGGGCCGGGCCGCGAACCATGCATGACGCGCAGCGCCAGCGCCGCATCCAGCCCGGTGACCTGCTGGCTTACGGGAATGGCGACCGTCGCGCAGGTGCCCGGCATGATCGTCTGGTCGTGAAGGCGGAAGGCTTCGCCGGTATCGTCGCTGCTCATGCGCGCCCCCCGCCATGCAAAACCGGCGCAAGGCAAGAGAATTCCGCGTGCGGCGGTTTGGATTTGGGCACCGTTGCAAGCAAAGATCGCGCCGGAAAGTACCGAGATCAGCGAGCAATGCGTCGGCAGAGCGAGATGGCGCCCCGCCTGCCGACGCATATTGCTTTTGCCAGCTGCGCTGGACCCGTCAGTCGGCCGGGTTGTGCCGTTCGACGAAGCCCACGGCCGCTTCGAGCATCTGCAGCCGGGTGCTCGACAGCGACAGCCAGTGATCTTCGCCTTCCAGCCGGACGAGCTCGTAAGACTTGCCTGCGTCCTTCAGCGCATCCGCCATTTTGTCCGAGTGGCTGAAGGGTACGACCGTATCGTCTTCGCCGTGGATCAGCATGATCGGAGCATCGGCACGGTCGGCAAACCGGCGCGGGGATACTTCGTCCCAGCGATCGCGCGGGCCGAGCTGGTCGAGCAGCCGTTTCTTCGTGATCCGGTTCTGTGCCGTGCGCGTGTCTTCATTGTACATCGCGGCAATATCGCTGACCGGGGCGACGGCAACAGCGCATTCATACAAGCCCTGCTGAAGCGTGACACCTGCAAGCGCGGCATAGCCGCCATAGCTTGCCCCGACGATGCAAGCGCGATCACGATCGACAATGCCTTTGTCCGCCAGCACGGCGAGGCCATCCGATATGTCGGTCTGCATTTTCCGGCCCCATTCGCCGTAGCCGGCCAGTTTGAAAGCGTCGTCGCGGTTGGTCGATCCGCGAAAGTTGGGCTGGAACACGGCGTAACCCCGCGACGCAAACGCCTGCGCCCACCAATCGAAAGCTTCGGAATCGGAGCTATGCGGGCCACCATGCGGGAGCACTACCACCGGGAGGTTCGTTGCCTCACGGCCCGGCGGGAGCGTGAGGACACCGTCCATTTCAAGCCCGTCCGAAGCCGTATATTCGACGGTCGATACCGCACCGACTTCATTGGGGCCGAGCTCCTTGCGTTCGTAGGCGATGGCGTCGGCTTTGCCGGATGTCAGGTCCACCACGAACCAGGTGCCACTGTCCTTGTTGCCACTGGTCCTGACGAGGACCTTCTTGAAGTCCGGCGACCAGTCGACCATCCGCATGTCGAAATCGGCAAAGGCGTTGCGAATGCCAGTCGCCGCAGACTGGAATGCGGGATCGCGGAAGACGGGTCCTTTCTTCTGGTCGAGATAGCCGATCAGATTGCCGGTCCGCTCGTCCCAATACAGGCGGTCGACGTGTTCATCCTGCAAGAACGGCGTGGCCACACCGCCTGCCAGTGGGACTTCATACCACTGGGTGATGTTGTCTTCGTCACGCTCCGAATAGATGACCGTGGTGCCGTCATATCCGAGGCCGACGAGGCCGACGCGGCCATTGCGCTCGTTGCCGCTGGCAATCACATCACCTTGCGGACCAGCAAGTCTCCAGTCGCCGTCATCGGCACTGACATCCATCATCGCAGCGACTTCGCCGCGCGTGTCCAGCAACCAGTCGCGCGAGATGCCCTCGCGCGCGGCAGTGGCAACGCGTGTGGGTTGGTTCTCCCTGGTGTCGACGCCATAGAGGTAACGGCGGCCGTGCTTCCAGATCATGTTGGTGCTGGCAACACCGCCTGCCTTCTCCAACTCGATCGCGCCGAAATAGGCCATCCACCGATTGTCGATGAAGCGTGTGCCATAGCTACCCCAAATCGCATCCACCAAATCGCGCGAGCTGCCGAAGACGGTTTCGATCTCGCCCTTATATGTGACCGGGATCAGGCGGGCGACGTTGAATTCAGCCATGTTGGTGGTGAAGCCCCGGAGATCTTCGGTCTGGCCGGTGACGAGCAGGATCTGGTCGTCGCCGACCCAATCGAAATACCGCACCTTGGCGTCGCCGACCGTCAGGCGGCTGATCAGCTTCATGTTCGAATCGAGGAAGAACAGTTGCCGGGTTCCCTCATGCGTCAGCAGAATTGCGATATTCGTTCCGCTGGGCGAGATCGAGGCGTCTTCGACGTCCGGAAGCGCGCCGAAAGCCGCCAGCGGGACCTGTTCCTGCGCGGCTACACTCGGTGCGGAAAATGCGAGAGAAAACGCGGCGAATGCCGCCGCGAAATGCGGAAATACTTTCATACGACCCCCTGAAAACGTTCGATAATCCTGCCGAAGTGCCCAGCGCGTTTCAAGGGGCAACCTTCAAGGGCTTGGCGTTTCTCCCGCCAGCACCTACATGCGCCCACCCTATGGCACGCCCCAAACCCGCCACTTTCGACAAGCAGAAGACCGTCGCCGACAACCGGCGCGTGCGGTTCGACTATTTCGTCGAGGAAACCTTCGAGGCCGGGCTCGCGCTGCAGGGGACCGAGGTCAAGGCGCTGCGGGCGGGCGAGGCGAGCATCAAGGAAAGCTATGCCGAGGTCCGCGACGGGCAGGTGTGGCTGGTGAATGCCAATATTCCCGAATATTCGCACGGCAACCGACTGAATCACGAGCCGCGCCGGCCGCGCAAGCTGCTGCTCAATGCGCGCGAGATAGAGAAGCTGTTCGGCGCGGTCGAGCGCAAGGGCATGACGCTGGTCCCGCTGTCGGTCTATTTCAACTCGACGGGCCGGGCCAAGGTCGAACTGGCCCTGGCCAAAGGCAAGCAAGCGCATGACAAGCGCCAGACGATCAAGGATCGCGACTGGAAGCGCGACAAGGCACGGTTGATGCGCGATCGTGGATGAGCGGGCCGGCGGGCCCTTTTATTGCGCGCTTGCGTTAACCACATCGACAGTGATGCCGCATTCGTCGCAAGCCCCTTCCGCCGCGCCCTTGCAACCGCCAATGAGGCGGCGCATGGCAAGGGCGTGGCAATGAGCAAGCGCAGATCGAAAACGGCACTCGCGGACTGGCTCCGCCTGCGCATGCCGACGCGCGAGCAAATGGCGCGCAACAAGTACCTCCAGCCGATCGCGCACCGGTTCCTGACGCCCGAACTGTGGCGCTTTACCCGCCGCAGCGTGCCGCGCGGCGTTGCGCTGGGCGTGTTCGCCAGTTTCATCATTCCGGTCGGACAGATCTTCCTGGCCGCGTTCATGGCGCTGCCCGCGCGTGCCAACGTACCGCTGTCCACGCTGGTGACCTTCATCACCAATCCCTTCACCTTCCCGTTCTGGGCAGTGGTTGCAAACAAGCTGGGCGCGTTCCTGCTCAAGGTCGATCTGGCAGCCACCGGCGGCGCGGCGCAGGAAGAAATCACCAGCGGGCGCTGGGCCTGGTTCATCGAACTGTTCGCCGATGTCGGGGTTACCGTGCTCGTGACGATCTTCGGCTTCATCGTCCTGGCACTGGTCGGGGCGGCGCTCGGCTATCTGGTTAGCAGCGTGGTATGGCGCTTCGTCGTCGCGCACCGGCGCAAGCGCAAGCTGCGCGCGATGGCGCGGCCGGCGGCACGGTCCACGGCGGGGAAGCTGCGCGAATGATCGCCAAGGACGAGCATCCGGTATCGACCCTGCCGCCTGTGCCGCTCATGCTCGGCGTGGCGGCGGCCGCGGCCGTATCGGTGGCCCTGGTGTGGCTGAGCACGCCGGAATCGGCCGTCGCGCTCGCCTATGGCGGGGCGCTGGTCACGGTGCTGCTGATGCTGCTGGTCATCGCCCGGCTCAAGAGCCCGCCGGCCGAAGCGCAGATTGCGCAGACCGATTGGTCGATCACCAGCGCGGCAATGGAAAACCGCCGCCGCGCCATTGCAATCATCGACCGCGCCAACCGGTTGGTCTGCGCCAATTCGTCATATGAGGCGTGGTTCGAGAGCACCGCGGCGCCATACGATCTGGCGTTCGAACCGGACACGCAGGAGGCGGTAATCGCGGGAACGCGCGATGCCTGGCGCGACGGATCAGCCCGGGTCGAGGATATTCGCCTGACTGGGTCGGACGCCAGCTACGAGCTCCAGCTCGAGCGCATCGGCCGCGGCGAGGCCTATCTGCTGTGGCGTTTCTCCGAAATGCACCAGGAACGCACTTACGATGGCCTTTCCGAACAATTGTCGGGTGCGTTCGGTGAATTGATGTCGCGTGCGGGGATCGAATCCGCGCTGGTCGCGCCGAATGGTATCGTCCTGACAACGACCCCCGGACTGGCCGAACGCGCGACCGGCAGCCGCGACAATTCGCTCGCGGGGCTCGAATTCGTGCAATTGCTGCGCTCGGACGATCGCGACCGCATCTTCTTCGCGCGCGAAGGACAGCAGGGCTCGCCGCAGACGCTGATCCATATCCCGCTCGATACGCCTACCAGTCCGCGATTGAGCGATGCCGACGAAGCGCCCTCGTTGATGCTCCTGATCGACAGTTCGGTGGGTATCGGCGGGGGAACGGACAGCAATGGCAAGGCCGCGATCCCGCAGCTCGAAGCCCTGCTTTCGGCGCTGTCGCTGGGTCTCGCGCTGACCGATCGCGACGGGCGGTTCCTGTTCGCCAACAAAGCCTTCCTGCGCGCGGTCGAACGCGTCGATCGGGGGCTGCCGCAATTCCCCTCCGATCTCGTGGTGGGCGAGGACAAGGCAGCGATGGCCGATACGGTGCGCCGCTTCGCCAAGGGCGCGACCGCCAGCGGCGACATGGCGGTGCGGCTGGCCAACGACAAGGAAGAACCGGTGTCGATGGGCCTCGCCGGGGTGCGGGGTCTCGGCGATGCGGCAGTGCTGCTGTCGATCTCCGATTCCTCCGAGGAAAAGCGCCTGCGCCGGCAAGTGGCCCAGGCCACCAAGATGCAGGCGGTGGGCCAGCTGGCCGGCGGGGTCGCGCACGATTTCAACAATGTGCTGACCGCGATCATCGGCTATTGCGACCTGATGCTGCTGCGCCATACGCCGGGCGACAGCGATTACGACGACATCCAGCAGATCAAGGCCAATTCCAACCGCGCCGCCAGCCTGACGCGGCAATTGCTCGCCTTCAGCCGCCAGCAGACCCTGCGCCCGGTGGTGCTGCAGCTGCCCGACGTGGTGAGCGAGGTCAGCCAGCTGCTCAAGCGGCTGATGGGCGAGAAGATCGAGTTCTCGGTCCGCCACGACCGCGAACTGGGTTCGGTCCGCGCCGACCCGCAGCAGCTCGAACAGGTCATCATCAACTTGGCGGTGAACGCGCGCGATGCGATGCAGGCCAATGCGCTCAAGCGCGGCAAGCAGGACTGGAAGGGGCGGCTCACTCTCGCCACGCGGCGCGTATCCGCGCGCGACGTACGCAAGATGGGCATCGATATCATGCCCGCCGACGACTACACCGTCCTGATCGTCCAGGATACCGGCGGCGGCATACCCGAAAGCCATCTCAACAAGATCTTCGAACCCTTCTTCACCACCAAGGAGCAGGGCAAGGGCACCGGGCTGGGCCTGTCGACAGTCTACGGGATCGTCAAGCAGTCGAACGGGTTCATCTTCGCCGACAATGTGCAGGGACCCGACGGCACCCCGATCGGCGCGCGTTTCACCATGTACCTTCCGGTGCACAAGGGCGAGCTGCCCGCGAACATGCGCAGCGAGGAAGTCGAGGAGCCCAAGGCGACCGAATGGTCCGCCGGGGGCAAGCTGCTGCTGGTCGAGGACGAGGACATGGTCCGCGCGGTGGCCGAACGCGCGCTGGTGCGCGCGGGCTATACCGTGACGACCGCGGCCGACGGCGAGGAGGGGCTGGCGGCGGTGGCCAATGGCGATACCGAGTTCGACATGATCGTGTCCGACGTGGTGATGCCGACGATGGACGGGCCGGCCATGGCGCGCGCAATCCGCAAGGTTAAGCCCGACATCCCGATCCTGTTCATGTCGGGCTATGCCGAAGAACAGCTGCGCAATGACATCGATATCGCGAACATGCATTTCATCCCGAAGCCGTTCAGCGTGCAGCAGATCAATGCGAAGGTTTCCGAAGTGCTCAGCGAACAGCGCGGATAGGGCTGGCGGAATTAATTTCGTTCCCTACTTGTTCTTTGAGAACAAAGCCGATACATACTGCGCCAGTTGAAGAGTCGGTAGCCGGCTCTGGCCAAGTGCAGGAGGTAGTGTCATGGCGGCAAGTCTGAAGCTCGTAGAGGACAAGAAAGTGAACGCAGACCGCCAGAAGGCATTGGACGCCGCGCTCGCACAGATCGACCGCGCATTCGGCAAGGGTTCGGCGATGAAGCTGGGCCAGAAGGAAGCCATGCAGGTGGAATCGATTTCCACCGGCTCGCTCGGGCTTGATATCGCGCTGGGCGTGGGCGGTCTGCCCAAGGGCCGGGTGGTCGAGGTCTATGGTCCGGAAAGCTCGGGCAAGACCACGCTGGCGCTGCATGTCATCGCCGAAGCGCAAAAGGCGGGCGGCACGGCCGCTTTCGTCGACGCCGAACACGCGCTCGACCCGGTCTATGCCAAGAAGCTGGGCGTCGACATCGAAGAACTGATCGTTTCGCAGCCCGACACGGGCGAACAGGCGCTCGAGATTACCGATACGCTGGTCCGCTCCAACGCGATCGACGTGCTGGTGGTGGACTCGGTCGCTGCGCTGGTCCCCCGCGCCGAGATCGAAGGCGAGATGGGTGACAGCCATGTCGGGCTGCAGGCCCGCCTGATGAGCCAGTCGCTGCGCAAGCTGACCGGTTCGATCAACCGCTCCAAGTGCATGGTGATCTTCATCAACCAGCTGCGCATGAAGATCGGCGTGATGTACGGTAACCCCGAAACCACCACCGGCGGCAATGCGCTCAAGTTCTACGCCTCGGTCCGCCTCGACATCCGGCGCACCGGCCAGATCAAGGACCGCGACGAAGTGATCGGCAACGCCACTCGTGTGAAAGTCGTCAAGAACAAGGTCGCTCCGCCGTTCAAGCAGGTCGAATTCGACATCATGTATGGCGAAGGGATATCGAAGATCGGTGAGATCCTCGACCTCGGCGTCAAGGCGGGCGTGGTCGAGAAATCGGGCAGCTGGTTCAGCTACGACAGCGTCCGCATCGGCCAGGGGCGCGAGAACGCCAAGAAGTTCCTTACCGAAAACACCGAAATGTGTGCCAAGTTGGAAGCCGCAATTCGCGGCCGCACCGACGAGGTCGCCGAAGAGATGATGACCGGTCCGGACGCGGACGAGGACTGAAGTCTCTTCAAGCGGGAGCGCGTCGGCCTTCATCCCCTGGCCGGCGTCCCAGCCGGACTGTCCCCCGGCGCTCCTGACAGAACGGAAAGCCGGTGCGCGCCGCTCGATGGCCGCACCGGCTTTTCCGCTTTTCGGCTGGCGACAGGTGCGCGGCAGCGCCCTAGGGTGCGCGCGAATCGCCGAATAGGGGAGCTGCCATGTCGATTACCGTCCATCACCTCAACAACAGCCGCTCGCAGCGGATACTCTGGCTGCTGGAAGAGCTGGGCGCGGATTACGACATCGTGTCCTACCAGCGCGATTCCGAAACCAATCTCGCACCTCTCGAACTCAAGCAGGCGCATCCGCTCGGCAAATCGCCGCTCATCGAGGATGGCGGCACCTGCGTCGCCGAAAGCGGCGCGATCATCCAGTATCTGTGCGAACGCCATGGCGGCGCGGACTGGCTTCCCGCACATGATAGCGAGGCGCATGTCCGGCATCTCGAATGGATGCAGTTCGGCGAAAGCAGTTTCTTCGTGCCCGTGATGCTGAAGATCTACGCGGGACGCCTCGGCGATGCGGCTGCCCCGCTGATGCCGCGCGTGGAAGAACAATTCGCCGCGCATGTCGCCTATGCCGAAGAGCACATTTCGGATGATCTGCATTTCTGCGGCGAGGGCTGGTCGGCATCGGATGTGATGATGAGCTTTCCTGCAGAAATAGCGGTGATGCAGGGCTATGCGGAGAAGGCGCCCAAGCTGGCACGCTTCGTGGAGGCGGTTCATGCGCGGCCCGCATGGCAGCGCGCGCGCGAACGCGGCGGGCCCTATTTCATCTGGTGACGCGCCAATCCACCAAGGGTTGCAATCGCGTGGGCATCACCACAGAAGGCGGGCATGACCGCGGCTCGCGGCAGGAATAGCAGACGGGACACTGGATGAAGATCGCCGTTTTCGGCCTTGGCTATGTCGGCCTTTCCAACGCGATCATGCTCGCGCAGTACAATACCGTGGTCGGCTGCGACGTCTCGCCCGAACGCGTCGCCATGCTGACCGAGCGCCGCTCGCCGATCCAGGACGAGCTGGTCGAGCAATATTTACGGCGCGACGATCTCGATCTCGCGTTCACCACCGACGCCGCGCAGGCCATTGCCGGGGCGGAATTCGCGATTGTTGCGGTACCGACCAATTACGACGTTGAGACCAATTTCTTCGACACCTCCGCGGTGGACATGGTCATCGAACAGGTTCTGGCGGCCAACAGCGACGCGGTTATCGTCGTCAAATCGACCGTTCCGGTGGGATATGTCTCCGATGCACGGGCGCGGCACGCCAGCGACCGGATCATTTTCAGTCCCGAGTTCCTGCGTGAAGGCAAGGCGCTGTACGACAATCTCCATCCCTCGCGCATTATCGTCGGCGAACGATCCGAACGCGCGCAGCAATTCGCCGATCTGCTGCTGCAGCCTGCGCTGGAAGATGATGTTCCGGTGCTGCTTACCAATGCCGAAGAAGCCGAGGCGATCAAACTGTTCGCCAACACCTATCTCGCCATGCGCGTCGCCTTCTTCAACGAACTCGACAGCTATGCGCTGTCGCGCGGACTCGATACCCGGCAGATCATCGAGGGTGTCGGTCTCGATCCGCGCATTGGCGGACACTACAACAACCCGTCCTTCGGCTATGGCGGCTATTGTCTGCCGAAGGATACCAAGCAGCTGCTGGCGAACTATTCGGAGGTCCCGCAGAACCTGATCCGTGCGATCGTCGATGCCAACCGGACCCGCAAGGATTACCTCGCCGACCAGATCGTGGCGCGAAGCCCCCGGACCGTCGGCATTTACCGCCTCGTCATGAAGGCGGGGTCGGACAATTTCCGCCAGTCGTCGATCCAGGGCATCATGAAAAGGGTCAAGGCCAAGGGCATTGAGGTAATCGTCTACGAACCGGTGATGGACGAAGACAGCTTCTTCGGCAGCCGCGTCGAGCGCGACCTGGAACGGTTCAAGGCTGATGCGGATGTGATCGTCGCCAATCGGCTTGACGAGGCTATCGATGATGTCCGCGACAAGGTTTTCACGCGCGACCTGTTCGGAGCCGATTGATGGGCGGGAACCGGACTGCGCTGGTCACCGGTTCGGCGGGTTTTATCGGCTATTACACGTCTCGCCGACTGCTCGCCGATGGTTTCCGCGTTGTGGGCGTCGACTCACTGTCCGACTACTACGACCCGAACCTGAAACGCCGACGCCAGGCGGAACTGCTTCAGAACGCCTGCTTTTCTGCGACGAACGAGGCGATCGAAACACCCGGGCTGCTGGCCGATCTCTTTGCCGAACATCGGCCCGACGTGGTCGTCCATCTCGCAGCGCAGGCCGGGGTGCGCTATTCGATCGACAATCCGCGCAGCTATCTCGAAAGCAATCTGGTCGGCACCTTCGAACTGCTCGAGGCGGCCCGTGCGCATCCGCCGCAGCACATGCTGCTCGCCTCCACCTCATCGGCCTATGGCGCCAATACCGAGATGCCCTATCGCGAGACGATGAAGACCGATCACCAAATGTCCTTCTATGCCGCCACCAAGAAGGCGAGCGAGGCCATGGCGCATTCCTACGCGCATCTCTTCGGCCTGCCGGTGACCATGTTCCGCTTCTTCACCGTCTACGGGCCCTGGGGGCGGCCCGACATGGTACCGTTCAAGTTCGTGGCCAAACTGGTGCGCGGCGAACCGATCAACGTGTACAACCACGGCGAAATGATGCGCGACTTCACCTATGTGGAGGATCTCGTCGAAGCGGTCCGGCGGCTGATCGACACTCCGCCCGTACGGCCCACTGCGGCCGAGGACATCGCCGAAGGCGACAGCCTGTCGCCGGTCGCGCCGTGGCGGGTGGTCAACATCGGCAATTCGCAGCCGGTCCAGCTCGGCGACATGATCGCCGCGATAGAAGACGCGCTGGGTATCAAGGCCAAGCGCAACTTCATGCCCATGCAACCGGGCGACGTCCCCGCGACCTGGGCCGATGCCGAGCTGCTGCGATCGCTCACCGGCTACGTTCCCGGCACCGATATCCGCGAGGGCGTGAGGCGCTTCGTCGCGTGGTATCGCGATTACTACCAGATCTGAGGTGCAATGACCGATCAATCCGAATGGACCGGCAAGGTCGGCAGTGTCTGGGCCGAGGAATGGCAGCGCACCGATCGCAGTTTCGGACCGCTGACCCAAAAGCTGCTCGCGGTCGCGCGCAGTGGACCGTTCGCACAGGCACTCGATATCGGTTGCGGCGCAGGCGAGATCAGCCTGGCACTCGCTGCTGGCGCGCCATCCTCGCATGTACTCGGCGTCGATATCAGCCACGATCTGCTGCAGGTCGCACGGGTGCGGGGCAAGGATCGGCCCAATCTTCGCTTCGAATTGGCCAATGCCGCCAACTGGCATGCGGGCGCGGCTGAAAGGCCCGACCTGGTCGTCTCGCGCCACGGGGTGATGTTCTTTGCCGATCCCACCGCGGCCTTCACGCACATTGCCGGTCAGGTGGCCCCCGGGGCGCGGCTCGCCTTTTCCTGCTTCCGCGAACGCGCCGACAATATCTGGGCGCGCGAACTGGCATCGATCGCGCCGCCGGGCGAAGAACCGGCGCCCGACCCCGAAGCCCCCGGGCCGTTCGCATTCGGGCGGCGTGAACGGACCGAGACCCTGCTCGCGCAGTCCGGGTGGACCGATATCGCGTTCGAAGCGGTGGATTACGGCATGGTCGCCGGCGAGGGCGCAGAGGCGGTCGCCGATGCGCTGTCCTATTTCCAGCGCATCGGGCCGGTCGCCCGCGCGGCAGCGGCGCTGGAGGCTGCTCCGCGCGCGACAATGCTGGCGAAGCTGGAAGCACTGATCGAAGCCCATCACCGCGATGGACAGGTGTCCTTGCCCGCGGCCTGCTGGATCGTGACTGCCCGCGCACCCGGTTGATCGTCTCTCCTGCACAGCCTGGCCGGGCATTCGCGCTTGTCGCCCGCGCGCCGATTGCCTAACTGCCCGGTCATGACTTCGACCAACGACATTCGCCGCAGTTTCCTCGACTATTTCGCACGCCATGAGCATGCCGAAGTCGCCAGTGCGCCGCTCGTCCCCTTCAGCGATCCCACGCTGATGTTCGTCAACGCCGGCATGGTGCCGTTCAAGAACTCGTTCACCGGGCTCGAAACCCCGCCCGCGCCGCGCGCCACCAGCGCGCAGAAATGCGTCCGCGCCGGGGGCAAGCATAACGATCTCGACAATGTCGGCTACACCGCGCGGCACCACACTTTCTTCGAGATGCTCGGCAATTTCAGCTTCGGCGACTATTTCAAGGAGCAGGCGATCCTGCATGCCTGGACGCTGCTGACCGAGGAATGGGGTCTCGACAAGGACCGGCTGCTGGTCACCGTCTACCATACCGATGACGAGGCCTTCGACCTGTGGAAGAAGCTGACCGGCTTCGTCGACGAGCGCATCATTCGCATCCCGACCAAGGACAATTTCTGGGCGATGGGCTCGGATGGTCCCTGCGGTCCGTGTTCGGAGATCTTCTACGATCACGGCGATCATATCTGGGGTGGCCCTCCGGGCTCACCCGAGGAGGACGGCGACCGCTTTGTCGAGATCTGGAATCTCGTGTTCATGCAGTTCACGCAGGAAAACGACCAGATCGTCGGCGACCTGCCCAAGCCGAGCATCGACACGGGCATGGGGATCGAACGCGTCGCCGCGGTGATGCAGGGGGTGCACGACAATTACGACACCGACACCTTCAGGAACCTGATCGCGGCGAGTGAGGGGCTGACCGGAGTGAAGGCCGAAGGCGACAGCACCGCCAGCCACCGGGTCATCGCCGACCATTTGCGCTCGACCAGCTTCCTGATGGCCGATGGCGTGCTGCCTTCGAACGAAGGCCGCGGCTATGTCCTGCGGCGGATCATGCGCCGTGCCATGCGCCATGCGCACCTGCTCGGCGCGAGCGAACCGCTGATGCACCGTCTCGTGCCCGCTCTCGTCACCGAGATGGGCCAGGCCTATCCCGAACTGCAACGCGGGCAGGCGCTGATCGAAGAGGTGCTCGAACGCGAGGAAACGCAGTTCCGCCGCACGCTCGACAAGGGCCTCAAGCTGCTCGACGAGGCGACCGGCACGATGGGCGAGGGCGGGACGCTGGACGGGCAAACCGCGTTCAAGCTCTACGATACCTATGGCTTCCCCTACGATCTGACCGAGGATGCGCTGCGCAGCCGCGGCATCACCGTCGACAAGGGCGGATTCGATGCGGCGATGGAGCAGCAGAAGGCGGCTGCCCGGGCGGCGTGGAAGGGTTCGGGCCAGTCGGCCAGCGAAGAAGTCTGGTTCGATATCGCCGATGCGCAGGGATCGACCGAGTTCACCGGCTACAATTCGACCACCGGCGAAGCCGAGGTCGTTGCGATCGTCAAGGACGGCGCGCAGGTCGATTCGGCCGGGGCCGGTGACGAGGTGGTCGTTCTGACCAACCAGACGCCGTTCTATGGCGAAAGCGGCGGCCAGACCGGGGATGCCGGGCGGATATGGACGCCCGAAGGTTTCGAATTCGCAGTCGAGACCACCAACAAGCCGCTGGGCCGGCTGCACACGCATGTCGGCAGGGTCGCCGGCGGTTCGGTCAAGGTCGGCGACGCGGTTCACCTGGAAGTCGATGCCGAGCGGCGCGACCGGATCCGGGCGAACCATTCCGCGACGCACCTTGTCCATGCCGCGCTGCGCAATCGCCTCGGCGATCACGTCACGCAGAAGGGTTCGCTGGTTTCCGAAGACCGCTTCCGCTTCGATTTCTCGCATCCCAAGCCGCTCGGCGATGACGATATCGCGGCGATCGAGGTCGAGGTGAACGAGGAAATCCGTGCCAACGAACAGGTCGGCACACGGCTTATGACACCCGACGATGCGGTCGCTGCGGGCGCGCTGGCGCTGTTCGGCGAGAAGTATGGCGACGAAGTGCGTGTCCTCTCGATGGGCCGCACGGTCGGCGAAGGGCGCAATTATTCGGTCGAGCTATGCGGCGGCACGCATGTGAAGGCGACCGGCGATATCGGCCTGTTCAAGATCGTTTCCGAAAGCGCGGTCAGTTCGGGTGTCCGGCGGATCGAGGCGCTGACCGGCGAAGCAGCGCGCAAATGGCTTGTCGCGCGCGACGAAGCGGTGCGGGTCATCGCGGGCGCGCTCAAGACTTCGCCCGACGAGGCGCCGGCGCGCGTCACCGCACTGGTCGAGGAACGCAAACGGCTCGAGAAGGAACTTGCCGAAGCCAAGCGCGCGCTTGCGCTCGGTGGCGGCGGCGCGAGCGAATCCGGCCCCGCCGACGAAGATGTCGGGGGCGTCACATTTTCGGGCCAGGTGGTTGAAGGACTCAATCCGAAGGACCTGCGTCCGCTGCTCGATGAGGCCAAGGGCCGGATCGGCTCGGGCATCGCCGCGATCTGTGCGGTCAATGACGGCAAGGGCGCCTTCGCGGTGGCCGTCACCGACGATCTGACCGAACGCTTCAGCGCAGTCGATCTAGTGCGTGCCGGAGTCGAGGCGCTGGGCGGGAAGGGCGGCGGCGGCCGCCCGGACATGGCCCAGGGGGGCGGTCCGGACGGTGCCAAGGCCGACGAAGCTATCGCCGCGGTGCGCGGCAAACTCTCCGCCGGATAGGTTGCTTAGCTACGGTTGCGCGATTTGCGGCCGACTTCGGACTGGCTGCCGCGCGGGAGGTCCTGACCGCCCGTATCGGCGGGCTTGTCGGCATTGGCAGTCGGCGGTTCGACCGTGCTTACCGGATCCTGCACGTTCTGCGGTTTGAACTTCTCGCTGTTCGGCGTCGGCTTGGTGGGGTCGGGGTTGCTCATGTCTTTCTCCTTTGCCCCACCAACGCATGGGCCAGCCGGAAGTTCATGAATTCCGCAAGGCGTCCGGATCGAGCGCGGCAAATACCTGCCTGACGTCGGATTGGGCCTTCGCAATGCGGGCCGATTCGCGCAGCGTCTCGCGCGACGCGGCTATTTCCGCCAGTTCATTTTGGAGCGCTTCGAGCCGGAGGGTCGTGTCCGGGTCGGGCCCGCTGGCAAGCGCGCGACTTACCAGGAAGGCCAGATCGCTCACCGGGCGCATGGCGAGGAATGTCTCGATCATCGGCCCCAGCAATTCCCGGTCGTCGCGCCAGTCGCGCCCTTCGAACAGCGTCTGGACGACATGTTGCCCCGCGCCGAAGCATTCGAACCGGAGGCAGCCGGCAAAGCCCTGTTCCGCGCGGTCCGCATAGATCGTACAGAGACCGTCATGACCAAGTTTGGGGCAGGGCTGGCCCGCTTCCTTGGCGGCGGCAAAACCCGGCATTTCCTCAGAAGGGTATGCAATACAGCACAGCGCTGCGCAGCGTGTGCAATCCGAACGGGATTCCAGCCTTGTGGCCATCGGCTAAGCCTCGGTCGTACTGGTCCGCAGCTTGGGCTTGTAGGCCAGCGCGCCTTCCTGTTCGATCTGTCCGCGGAACTCGTCGCGCTTCTCGTGGATCGAGGCGATCACCGGGCCCATTGCGACGCCGATATCGACCAGCACGGCCTCGGACAGCTGCAGCGAGCTTTCGAGCGTTTCGGGTACCGCGTGGCTCGCGCCTGCGCGGTAGAGCTGGGCCGCATGCTGGACGTCACGCGCACGGCACACGATCAGCAGGTCGGGATGTTCGCGGCGCAGCTTGGCTACCAGGCGCTGCACGAGAACGGGTTCGTCCATCGTCAGCACCACCGCCAGCGCGTTCTCGATTCCCAACCGGTCCATCGAATCGCCGCGCGCGGCATCGCCGAAAGTCGCACGGAAACCGCCGCGCTTGGCGCTTTCGATCAGGTCCGGGTCGGCATCGAGCGCGATATAGGGCTTGTCATGCGCGGTGAGCATCTGCGCGACGAGCAGGCCGACACGGCCCGCGCCGACGATGATCACGCGGGGTTCGTCGGCCGTATCCTCGGGCAGTTCGGGGACGGGTTCGACCCGTCGGGCTATGACCCGGCCGAGACGCGCAAGCAGCGGGGTGACGGTCAGGCCGATCGCGGTGACGATCTGCCAGAACTGCGCGGTGCCTGGCTGGATCAGCAGCGCCGAGCTGGCCGCTGCCAGAATGATCAGCGTCGTTTCGGACGGGCTGGCCATGAGAATGCCGGTTTCCGCCGCCGTGCTGCGCCGCGCACCCATCATGCGCAGCAACATGCCGGTCACCAGAGCCTTGAAAGGCAGGATCAGCAGCACCGCTGTCGCGATCAGGCCGAAATTCTCCCAGATCGTCTGGAGGTCGATGCTCATGCCCACGGTGATCAGGAAGATACCGAGCGCGAGGCCCTTGAACGGCTCCATGATCGTTTCGACTTCGGCGTGGTATTCTGTCTCGGCGATCAGCAGGCCCGCGATCAGCGCGCCGACGATCGGCGACAGTCCGACCGCCGCGGTGGCCAGGCTCGCGCCGATCACCACCAGCAGCGACGCGGCAAGGAACAGTTCGGGGCTCTTGGTGCGCGCCGCCTGCCCGAACAGCCGGGGCAGGGCGAAGCGGCCGAGGATCATCATCGCGGCGATGACCAGCCCGCCCTGCCACAGCGTGGTGAGCATGCCTTCCCAGCCTTCGCCTGCGGCATTGGGGGCCATGGCGCCGAGGATGAAGATGATCGGCACGATCATGATGTCCTCGAACAGCAGCATCGACAGCGCTGCCCGGCCGACCGGTGAATGCGTGCCGGCAATCGGCAGCACGATGGCGGTGGACGAGAACGCCAGCGCGAAGCCCAGCGCCAGCGCACCGGTCCAGAACTGCCCCATCATCGACAGGGCGATCGCCAGCGAGCTGCCGATCACCAGCAGCTCCATCGCGCCGAGTCCGAAGACCAGCTTGCGCATCTGCCACAGCCGGTTGAAACTCAGCTCGAGCCCGATCGTGAACAGCAGCAGGATGATGCCGAATTCGGCAAAGGGTTCCAGCGCCTCCGGATCGGATATCGTTATGTGATTGAGCCAGGGGTGCTCGAACACCAGCCGCCCGAGGCCATAGGGCCCCACGAGGATGCCGATCAGGATGAAACCGATGATCGGCGTCACGCGGAAGCGCGTGAACACCGGGATCACCAGGCCGGCCGCGCCGAGGATGACCAGCGCGTCGGATACTGCCGGACTTGCGAATTCAGCCGATGCCATGGGACCTTCCGTAACCGCGCCGTGTCAGGCTGTCACGAAGCGATCCGCGCTAACCCCCACCCGGATGCGCGGGGCCGAGCGGTTCACGGCGCGGGCGGGGCTTGCCCGGGTGCTTGCCGTCCTCGTCCCATTCGATCCGGTAGAGGTCGAAACGCCGATCGGCGAGATTGCGCACCGTCCCTTCGGCGCGCGCCCAGCTGAGATCGGCGAGATTGATGTCGCTGATCGTCAGCGTCTCGACATTCTCGCTCGCCTCGGCGGCGATTCCGTCGCGGGCGAAGGGGAAATCGCAGGGCGTCAGGATACAGCTCTGCGCATATTGGATATCCATGTTCGCGACATTGGGCAGGTTACCGACATTGCCGCTGAGCACGACGAAACACTGGTTCTCGATCGCGCGGGCCTGTCCGCAATAGCGCACGCGCAGGTAGCCCTGGCGGCTGTCGGTGCAGAAGGGCACGAAGATGATTCGCGCGCCTTCGTCCGCCAGGCGCCGCGACAGCTCGGGGAACTCGCTGTCGTAGCAGATCTGCACCCCGATCGGGCCGCAGTCGGTCTGGATCACCTCGACCTTGTCGCCGCCCTTAATGTTCCACCAATAGCGCTCATTGGGGGTGGGGTGGATCTTCTCCTGCGCATGCACCGCACCATCGCGCAGGCAGACGTAAGCGACATTGTGGATGTCGCCGTCCTCCATCCGCGTCGGATGCGAACCGGCAATGATGTTGATGTTGAACCGCATCGCCATCTCGGAGATGTCGTTACGTAGCCGCGGGGTGTACTCGGACAAGCGCTCGATTGCCTCGACAGGCGAGAGTTCCTTCTCCTCGAAGCTCAACAGCATAAGCGTAAAGAGCTCGGGAAAAACGATGAAGTCCGCCTCGTAATCGCTTGCGACATCGACGAAATATTGCACTGCACGCATGAACTCGTCGTAGTCGGCCACCTGGCGCGCCTGCAGCTGGCAGGTCGCGACACGCACCGCTTCGACCCCGCGGGGCAGCCGCTGCTTCACCGGTTGGTCGCGCTCCACATAGGGGTTGCGCCAGACCATCAGCACCGCATTCGCCATCGAGGCCTTATCCTCGGGCAGGTAGCCTTGCATGATCCGCTCGGGTTCGAACCCGTTAGCCAGCTGGAAGCGCAGCACGGGGTCGTGCAGCTTGCCCTCGACGATCTTGTCGAGGTACTCCTGCGGGCCCTCGACCCGTCGGCGGAACCGGCGGTAATTGGGCATACGGCCGGCAAATACGATCCCGGTCAGGTCCTTTTCTTCCGCCAGCGCACGCCGTTCTTCGTAAAGCCGGCGCCCGATGCGCACACCGCGCACCTTGGGGTCGACGCACATTTCGTAGCCGTAAAGCCAGTCGCCGGTCGGATCGTGGCGGCTGCCGTAACCATTGCCGGTGATCTCGTCCCAGTCGTGCGGCTGGAAGGCGAGCGCCTCGGCGAGCTGCATGGTCGCGCAATAGCCGACGATCTCGTCATCAAGCAGCGCGACGAAGCAGCCTTCGCGGAAATTGTTGATCTGGCCGCGGATCTCGCCGTGCGTATAGGCAGGCATGTCCTCGTACACCCGGCGTACGAGATGCGCGATGCCGGGAATGTCCTTGATCATCGCATTGCGCACTTCGAGCCGGCGCTGGCCGAACTTCTCGGTGCCCTTGCGCCGCGAGATGCGCTTCTTCTGTGGCGGTCTGGCCATGGTGATTCCTGTCTGTTTGAGCGGCCCATACGACAAGACCGGGGCCGGCGTCACGCCGATCCCGGTCTCTTACGTCAATCGCTGGGCAATGACGAAATGGGTCGAAGGCTTCAGGCCTGCTTGGCCATTTCCTTCTCGAGGTTCTCGACGATCGCTTCGAAGAACTGCTCGGTGGTCATCCAGCTCTGGTCCGGACCGATCAGCAGCGCGAGGTCCTTGGTCATCTTGCCGCTTTCGACGGTCTTGATGCAAACCTTCTCCAGCGTCTCGCCGAACCGCACGACTTCAGGCGTATTGTCGAACCGCCCGCGATAGATCAGGCCGCGCGTCCAGGCGAAGATGCTGGCGATCGGATTGGTGCTGGTTGCCTTGCCTTCCTGGTGCTGGCGATAGTGGCGGGTAACCGTGCCGTGCGCGGCTTCGGCTTCGACGGTCTTGCCATCGGGCGTCATCAGCACGCTGGTCATCAGGCCGAGCGAGCCGAAGCCCTGCGCAACCACATCGGACTGGACGTCGCCGTCGTAGTTCTTGCAGGCCCACACGAACTTGCCGCTCCACTTGAGCGCGGCGGCGACCATGTCGTCGATCAGGCGGTGTTCGTAGGTGATGTTCGCTTCGGCGAACTTGTCCTTGAATTCGCTTTCGAACACTTCCTCGAACAGATCCTTGAAGCGGCCGTCATATTTCTTGAGGATGGTGTTCTTGGTCGACAGATACACCGGCCAGCCACGGTCGAGGCCGTAGTTCATGCAGGCACGCGCGAAGTCGCGGATGCTGTCGTCGAGATTGTACATCGCCATGGCGACGCCCGAGCTCTGGAATTCGTAGACATCGAGATCGATGTTCTCGCCATTCTCGCCTTCGAAGACGAGGCGCAGCTTGCCGGGGCCGGGGATCAGCGTGTCCTTGGCGCGGTACTGGTCGCCGAAAGCGTGACGGCCGACGACGATTGGGTCGGTCCAGCCCGGGACGAGGCGCGGAACGTTGTCGATCACGATCGGCTCGCGGAAGACGACCCCGCCGAGGATGTTGCGAATCGTGCCGTTGGGGCTGACCCACATTTTCTTGAGGCCGAATTCCTCGACGCGGGCTTCGTCGGGGGTGATGGTGGCGCATTTTACGCCCACGCCATATTGCTTGATCGCATTGGCCGCGTCGATCGTGATCTGGTCATCGGTTTCGTCGCGCTTCTCGATCGAGAGGTCGTAATACTTAAGGTCGACGTCGAGATAAGGCAGGATCAGCCGCTCGCGAATCCACTGCCAGATGATTTTCGTCATTTCGTCGCCGTCGAGCTCGACGATCGGGTTCGCAACCTTGATCTTCGCCATGGGTATCCTGTTCGTTCAAAATGAATTGCGCGCGCCATAGCAGAGCACGGCGCGAGGGCAAGGTTGGACAAGATGTTCGCCGAGGGGACAATCGGTGCGGGTAGGTAGCCCGACCTGCGCCAAAGGGTCAGGCTAGTGCCGACAATCCACCACCAAGGTCGCTTTCACTGCCGGGTAAAGCCGCGACGCATAGGGCCGCTTGGAGAAGTCTCATTTCCAAGAAGCAAGCGCACAAAGAAAAACCGGCCGCGGAGAGAACTCCGCGGCCGGTCCGTTTCAAGCTAGCAGCTTAAATTATGCGCTAACCGGGGTATCGTCGTCGTCGTCAGCGGCGATAACAACGCCTGCCACAACTGCGATACCGGCCAGGATGGCGATGATGAGGCCAGCGCCACCAAGTTCCGAGGTGTCTTCAGCGGCAGCCGACGAACGCTCGACAGCAACCGGAGCAGCCGAAGCGGCCACAGGCGCGAACGCCATTGCAGCAGCCGAAGCCGAAATCAAAATTTTCTTCGCAATCATCTTGTTCTCCATTGTGAATTCAGATCTTTAGCCGAAACGCGAGAAGCGAGCCGACTGCGCCCGTATTCGAATCATACCTAGTTGATCTAGCCGGCGCTAGCAACCCCGTTAATCGCCGTGAGTGACCCATTCGTCTCACGTGGGAAGGGCATAAATTACATTCGTTCTCAAAAGGTTGACTTCAGAACCCTATCTGTCGCTCGGCACAGTTTTACTTTCCAACCTCTGGTGTGGCCTTTATGCAGCAAGCTGCCAGGCCTTTAGATCGAAATCACCGTGACTGACAGGGCGGACAATTCTGTAGCGAACACGCAGCACAACAACTAATGGCAGATGCCAAGTTGCCGCATAGCTTTTTCTTTACTTCGCCCTCTAAGGGGACGCCCATTTTCTAAAACGCGATAGGAAACAAAAAAGCCCGCCGTTTCCGGCGGGCTTTTATATGCCTCTGGAGGCTTCGATGGTGGGCGTAGCAAGGATTGAACTTGCGACCCCTACGATGTCAACATAGTGCTCTACCACTGAGCTATACGCCCGCACCAACGGCGCCCCTTTGCGGGGCAGGCCGGCCCTTTAGCGAGCCTGGGAAAGCCGCGCAAGGGCCTATTGTCGACTTATTGAAACTGGGCGCTGATGCGGTCGTCGAGGACCCGTTCAACCTCGAGAACGAGGTCGCGTAGATGGAACGGTTTGGACAGCACCTTGGCGTTCGGCTGCTCGCGGCTGGCCTTCAGTGTCACGGCCGCAAAACCGGTAATGAACATGACCTTGGTTTCGGGGCTGATCTCGTTGCAACGCTGCGCGAGTTCGATGCCGTCCATCTCGGGCATGACGATATCTGACAGCAGCAGATCGTAGCCCGTCTCCTTCAGCAACGGGAGGGCCTCGGTTCCGCGATCGACCGCATCGACGGCGTAGCCGGCATTGACGAGCGCGCGTTCGAGATAGACGCGCATCGCATCGTCATCCTCGGCAAGCAGGATTCGCTGGTTCGGTGTTGCATTCATGGATGCGTGCATAACGCACGAGCTTTAAAAAACCATGTATCGGAAACGAGTATTGTTAACGGCGCCGGGGCGAGATGGTGGCTTCGGGCACGTCCTGACAGTTTATCGGGGACGAGTGCCCGATGGCGCCGCAATTCCGCACTTGCCTAATCGCGGCGATCGCACGAACGTGGGGTGATGGTAGACACGCCCGCAGCAGCGCAGGAGCGCCTCCAGCCCCTTACGGGCGGGCGCATCCCGGAGAGCGACGCGCCATCATACCGCCTTTGGCAGCGGGAAGGGGGGCAGTTACCGGCTTTGATCGCGGTGCCGCATAGCGGCCGGTGCTATCCTGCTTTTCTGCTCGCAGCGCTACGCCAGCCCGAACGCGCCAGCCTGCGCCTGGAAGACCGCCATGTCGATGCGCTTGCCCTGCCTGCAGCCGAGGCGACGCAAACCAGTCTTCTGCTGGCCGATGCACCCCGAGCGATGATCGACCTCAACCGGTCGGCGGACGATATCGATTGGGGCATGGTTCGCGGGCCCAAGCCGCGCATGACACGTCATTCGCTTGCCAACCGGCGTTCACGCAATGGGCTCGGGCTGGTGCCCCGGCGGCTTCCGGGTATGGGCGAAATCTGGCGGCGAGCGCTCGATCGGAGTGAGCTCGATAGCTGGATCGCGGGGATCTATCATCCCTACCATGCGGCTCTGAGCCATGAACTCGAGCGCTTGCGCGACCGATGGGGCACGGCGCTGCTTATCGATCTGCATTCCATGCCGCCCTTGCCCAAAGCGCATCCGCACGATCAGCCGGCCGAGTTCGTAATCGGCGATCGGTTCGGCGCGTCGTGCGAACCGGGGCTGGTCGATCTTGCGATCAGGTATTTGGCGAACAACGGCCGCCGGGTGGCGCACAACCGGCCCTATGCGGGAGGATATGTTCTCGACCGCTACGGACAGACGGCACGCGGTATTCATGCGATCCAGATCGAGGTCTGCCGTAGCACCTATCTCGATGCACGGTTGGACCAACCGAGCGTGCGGGCAGGGGCAATCGCGAAGCTTTTATCGGGCCTGATACGCACGCTCGGCACCGAGGCGGCGCTGATGGGCAACTCCGGCGTCGCGGCGCAAGCTGCGGAATGACCCAGAAAAAAACCACCCCACGCAAGTGCGCAGGGTGGCCAAGGTTCAGGGAGGAATGCACTCGCGTGCATTACCGGACGAGCGATGAGGGAAAGCGTCGTCCGGCTCAGGAAAAATGGGTTCGGGCGGCTTTGGTTTCAAGAGGCGGCCTGCCGTGAAAGCGTCACGGTTGAGCGCAGGATCAGGAGGCCGTCTCCGGGGCGGGTCAGCGCCTTGGCTGCGCGATCAACAGCAGCGCATCCCCGTGCAGCATATCTGAGCGCGGACCGTGAACAACAGCGCATTCGCCAACGGCCAAGTCCTTGTCGCCTATGCCGACGGTTCCCGAAAAGGGTATGAATAAAGCCGGGTAATCGGCAAGTTCAGGGAAGGATGCAGCGCTGCTGCAGCGCCAGTAGAACAGGTCAAAATGCGGCCCGTCGACAAGTTGGCCGGCGTCCCCATCGATCCTGCTGCGCAGCGAAGACGGGTATGGGGCTGTGTCAGCGATTTCGACGCCGCGGTCGAGATGGAGTTCGCGTGGGCGACCGTAGTCGAACAGGCGAAAGGTAATATCGTTGTTCTGTTGCACCTCGATAAGACTCACCCCGCCGCCAATGGCGTGGACGGTGCCGCCCGGGATATAGAATGCCTCTCCCGGATAGACTTCGTGCCAGTCGAGCAGATCGATAATGCTACCATCCAGCGCGGCCGCTTGCATGTGCTCAGCACTGATCTTTTCGCGAAACCCGGCCGCAATCCTCGCGCCCGGTTCGGCATGAGTGATGACCCAGCATTCGCTTTTTCCAGTGGTGCCGAGGCCCAATGCTCGTGCCTGCTCATTCGTGGGGTGAGCCTGAACCGACAGTCTTTCGCTGGCAAAAATGTATTTCGCCAAGAGCTGGTCTAGATCGCGTGTCGGTTCGAACCAGACCTCTCCAATTGGTTTCTGAAACGAGTGACCAAACAGCGGCGGAAGTCGCGAAACACCCCATACTTTTTCGACGAACCGGGTTCGGAGCTTCTGGATCATGAATTCCTGCAACGGCTTGCCTCGCCGATCCGTTGGGCAGCGTTGCGCGCCACGACAAGAACATCGTCGCCGTCGACAACCACCACGGTGTCGTCCGCGCCGATTAACGTGACATGCGGACCGTCGCTGTCGATCATGGAACCTGTCGCGCCCAGGATCTCACCGGGTCCGACGACGACGTTCGGCTCGTTGGCGGGATTTCGTTCGCGCAAGAGCGCATCCCAATTGCCGATGTCGGACCACCCCATGGAAACATCGATCATCGCGGCACGGCCGGTGTTCTCCATAACCGCGTAGTCGACTGACTCCGCAGAGATCGTTGCAAAGCAATCGGCGTCGGGGCGGATGTCACTGTCGGATCTCACGCCCTTTTCAAGGGCTGCTGCAGCCGCGATAGCAATTTCCGGTCGATGCTTTTCCAACTCACTGAGGTAGGTTCCGGCCTTGAAAGCGAAAATGCCGCCATTCCAAGCGTATCCACCGTCCGCTAGGAAACCCAGTGCCGTTGCCAGATCGGGCTTTTCGACGAAACTCTGCACTTCGTACCCGGCGCCGAGGGGAGGGCCGCGGTGTAGGTAGCCATACCCGGTTTCCGGCGCGGTGGCTTGGATCCCGAACGCCACCAAGTGATCTTCGCTCGCCAGTTCCGCAGCTGCGCATGCCGCATCCCGAAATGCCTGCGGATCGACGATGTGATGGTCGCTCGGGCATACCAGCATAATTTCCTGCGGCTCCAAGGCCATCGCCGCAAGGGCAATTGCCGGTGCTGTATTGCGACCCATCGGCTCGATGACGAACTGCGCATCTGGCGCGATCGCCGCTGCCTGTGGTTTGGCGAATTGAAGGTGATGCTCGCCAATCACCACGATCGGAGCGGAAAACAGGTGCCGGTCTGTGCAGCGTGAAAGGGTGGCTTCGAAGAGCGTGTTCGAGCCCAAGAGCGGAATAAACGGCTTCGGTTTGCTGGCACGGCTTCGCGGCCAAAGGCGCGTTCCACTGCCCCCACACAAGACAACAGGTACGATTGTCGGCATGCGCATCGCCTCCCCGCGATTGGAAGCGATTGATGTGGCAGACCCGAGGTTCTCTGAAAAGGGGCTGCCAGGCCTTTACGCCAAGGAGATATTGCTAATTCGCCTCGTGCGGAATTTCCAGTTCGGGAACGAAGCCCGTTTGCCAATCGGCCAGGCCCGCTGGGTGGGACTGTGCAGCCTCGGCGATTTTCGCCAGTTCGGCTTCGATGAATTCGACGCGTTCGTCCCAGCCGTCATGCGTACGCTTGCGGAAGATCCAGCCGCCATGCTTCGGGCCCCAGGTCCGCATGAAACGGACCGCGGCTGCGGGATCGTAGCCGGCATTTTGCAGGAGCCACGGCATCAGCCGGTCGGCATCGCGCTCGGAGAGCCGGACGAGTTTCCTTTTCCAGCCAATTTCGGCGAAAGTCTGCGGATGGCGCAGGATGTTATGCGCCATTTCATGCGCTATTGCGGCAGCGAATGATGCTTCGTCATACGCAAGGCCCGGAAAGTTCTCCCCGACCAGCACACGGCTGCCGTCGGCCGCCGCGCTGCTCTTGGAATCGACGAGCTCGAACCGCGTGGGGCAGGCCGGGACCCCGATGATCGAAGCTGCCAGCGCCGGCGTTTCGGCGCGGCTCAAGGAAAGATCCAGCGTTCCCCGGGATAGCGCATCATCGACTACGTCCCTCAGCGCCGACACGCGCTGCCAGCTCGGATTGGTCAGTGGCCATTCGGCCTCGATCGTGCGGCCAGCGATAGCGAGGATCGTGTCATTCTGCCGAATGCCTGCGGCGTCAGCCGGAGACAGCGGCGCAACCGCTTGCACGCCGATATCGCCGCGCAGGCCAAACTGCCGGCGCACTGCGGCGGGATCATTGTAACTGCCTGCATCGTGGATCAGGAGGCCGGAAACCCTCACCGTCTGGTCGCAGAATGCCGCGTTCGCGGTAGCCAGACGGTATCCGACCCGGAAGAGCCGATCCTCGCTGCGCTGAAAGGTTTCGAGAGGTTCGGGCGGGTCGCTACCGTCCGCAGCCGCCGAAGCCATGCTCCCGGCCATGCCCAGAGCGAGCGCGGCGACTATCGTGCGCATGCGCGCAAATCGAGGCACGGGAGCGCGAGCCGGAGTGGTGCGCGCTCCCGTACTCGAATGATTATGCAGTCGGGACACCGGCGGTCGCAGCATCGGGCAGGGGAACCTTGCCCTGCTGGAGCTGGCGCCCGAAAATCGTGCGCATCACGTCCATCGAGAAGATCTGCGCCCAGATCAGGGGCAGCAGGCCGCTCTCGGTCCATTTGCGCAGCTGGTCACCGCGAAGTTCGCGCAGCTTGTCCTGGTTGATCATCTGGAAGCCACGGTAGATGAAGGGCTTGTCGCTGCCCTGCTGCGTGATGGAAATCTCGCCATCCATCAGCAGGTCATGGTCCTTGAGTTCCTTCATGAAGGCCTGCGTGCGCTGACCGGCATGCTCGAACTGCTCGCAGAACTCGAGGATCTGCTTGGTGCCTTCGCTGGCTTCCCCGTTCTCGAACAGCGGCTGGCCGTCTTCGAATTCGCCGATATTCTCGGCGGTGGGATCGAAGCAGAGCGACAGTTCGTCGCTGTCCGGCTTGAGCCGTGCAAGCATGAAGGGGTAGCGGCGGACGTAAGCGGGGATGTAAACCTGTTCGGTCACCGTACCTTCGTCATCGACGAAAGTGTTTACGCCGTCGTTGAGCCCCATCAGCGCGAGCGGAACGGCATCCGGACCAGTCGAGAAAACGATCGGCAGGTCGCGCTGCGCCTGGACGAATTCATCAACCGTCAGGGGCACTGCGTGCTGGTTGGCCAGCCAAGGGGCCTTCGGCATCGGACGCGAACGATAGTTCGCATGGTCCTTGCTGTTGAGCGGCATCAGGTCTTTGAAGAACAGGGGCAGGTTGGGCTGCGGCGCGCTGGCCATGGATTTCTCCGAAATTCGATTGGATTGAGCAGCACACCCCGGGAGGATATGCGCGCGAAGCGCGGGCTTTAAGGCCTCGCCGTCTCAGGCGCAAGCGGTACGAGTTTGCCTGGGTTGAGCAGCCCCTGAGGGTCGAGCGCCTGCTTGATCGAGCGCATCAGTCTGAGCGAGACAGGATCGCCGAGCCGGCCCAGTTCGTCCCGCTTCATCTGCCCGATTCCGTGCTCGGCGCTCAGCGATCCGCCATATTCGGTGACGCGATCATGGACGAAGGCGCTGATGGCCTTGCCTTCGCGCTCTTCCCATTCGCCCGCAACCGCGGCCTCGGGCGCGAGAACATGATAATGGATATTGCCGTCGCCAAGATGCCCGAAACCCGCAACCAGAGTGCCGGGAAAGCGCGTCTCGATCTGCGGCGAAACCGTCTCGACGAATTCGGCCATGCGCGACACCGGGACGGAGATGTCGTGCTGCATCGCGGGCCCGATCGCACGTTCCGCCGGTGAGATGCTTTCGCGCAAGTGCCAGAAGCTTTCGGCCTGGCTCTCGTTGGCGGCGATAACCGCGTCTTCCAGCAGCTCGCGCTCCATCGCGGCTTCGAAAACCGTCTCCACCAGGGTATCGAGTCCGTCGGTGGCGCCTGCAGGTGCGACCAGTTCGATCAATGCGTACCAGGCGTGCTCGTTTTCCAGCGGGCTGCGCGTGTCGGGCAGATAGGCCAGCACCGCATCGAGGCAATGCCGCGGCAGGACTTCGAACCCCTCGAGCGCGTCGCCGGCCTGCTGTTCGCAGTGCATCAGCAGTTGGCGCGCCTGGGCAATGCCGGCGAGACCGACCCACGCGACGCGCCGTTCGCCGATTTCCGGAGCGAGCTGCAAGGTGGCCGCCGTAACGATGCCCAGCGTGCCTTCCGAGCCGATCAGCACTTGCTTGAGGTCGAACCCGCGGTTGTCCTTCTTCAGGGGCACGAGCCCGGAGAACACATCGCCGTTCGCCAGCACTGCCTCGATCCCGAGCACCTGAGCCCGCATCGTCCCATGGCGAAGGACCTGTGTACCCCCGGCATTGGTCGAGATCAGGCCGCCGACCGTGGCCGAACCCTTGCCGCCCAGCGTGAGCGGGAACCGCAAACCTTCTTTCTCCGCGGCCTCGTGCAGCGCCTGGAGGATCACGCCCGCCTCGCACGTGATTTGCATGCTGTCCTTCTCGAGGTGGCGGATTGCAGTCATTCGCCGCAACGAGAGGATAACGCTATCGCCGGTATCGTCGGGCGTAGCCCCGCCCGACATTCCGCTGTTGCCGCCTTGCGCGACGATTGGGACACCGTGCTCCGCGCAAAGCCTGACGAACTGGGCGACCTCTTCGGTCGAGGCGGGCGAAGCAAGACCGAGCGCGCGGCCGGTATAGCGGCCTCGCCAGTCGGTCAGCCACGGATCGAGCAGGTCGGGGTCGCAGGTAAAGCCGCGCGGCCCGAGGAGACCAGCGGCGGCTTCGTGGAAGGTCTGGGCATCGGTCATCGCATGCCTTCCTGCCACAATTCGTTGGGCGATTGCCACCACTTGCCAATCGAAAGCAAACAATTAAGCCCGCATTCAACCGTGAGGGTACAACCGAGCACGTGACGTACCCGCATGGTGTCCAACACGCGGCCAAGGAGCGATCGAACCCGACCGATGTCCCTGCTTTCCCCCCTCGCTGCCATGCTGATCGCATTGGGCTCGCCCCACGGCGCCGGCGACGATGGGGTGGCCCGGCAGGCCGCGGTTCCGAGTGAAGCACCGCTTGGCGCGGCGCCGCTGGTGGGGCGGGGCTCGATATGGTCATCCGATGCTGCATCCGCCGGGAAGGTCCCTATCGCCCGACAGGTGCGGATCGAGCGCCGCGTGATCATGCGGATCACGCCGCAACCGGGCAATTCGCGCCGCGGGTTCCTGTCGCAATTGCCGCGCCAAACCGCTCCGCGCGTCGTCGAGCGGCCCCACGGTGAATGCGTCGATGCCGGCGAGATCGTCGGCGTGGCCGATCGGGGCAGTCGGCTGGTCATGTATATGCGCGACCGGCAGATCATCTCTGCCGAACTCGAAAAGGCGTGCAGCCCGCGCGATTTCTATCTCGGTTTCTATGTCGAACGCAGCCCCGACGGGCAGCTCTGCGTCAACCGCGATCGGTTGATGTCGCGCGCCGGGGCAAAGTGCCGGATTGCCGATTTCCACCGATTGATCGCCGTCGCGGACTGACATTCGCGTCGGGTCTGCCGGGATTTCTTGACTTTTGGGCCGATTCCGGCGAATGGCGCGCCCAGCCAATGCTGCGGACGCGCGGCGACTTGTAGGCCAGTGTTCCAGGGACAGTTTCTAACCGCATGACTTTCGCCGATCTCGGCCTTTCCGAAGACTTGCTCAAAGCAGTAAGCGAAGCCGGCTATACAGAGCCGACCGACATCCAGCGCGAAGCGATTCCGCCGATCCTGATGATGAAAGACATCATCGGAATCGCGCAGACGGGCACCGGCAAGACTGCCAGCTTCGTGCTGCCGATGATCGACATCATGGCCAGCGGACGGCGGCGCGCACTGATGCCGCGTTCGCTGATTCTCGCGCCGACGCGCGAACTCGCAGCCCAGGTGGCCGAAAACTTCGAGAAATACGGCAAGAACCACGATCTCAAGCTCGCGCTGCTGATTGGCGGCGTGCAGATGGGCGATCAGGTCAAGGCGCTGAATGATGGCGTCGACGTGCTGATCGCCACGCCGGGCCGGCTTATGGATCTTTTCGAACGGGGCAAGATCCTGCTCAACGGCTGCGAATTGCTGGTCATCGACGAAGCCGATCGCATGCTCGACATGGGGTTCATCCCCGATATCGAATTCATCTGCTCCAAGCTTCCCGAAGCGCGGCAGACAATGCTGTTCTCGGCGACCATGCCGCCACCGATCGAGAAACTCGCCAAGAAGTTTCTCAACAATCCTAAGCGGATCGAAGTCAGCCGCGCGGCGACCACGAACAAGGACATCACCGCGTTCAAGGTTCCGGTAAAGGCCCGCCAGAAGCGCGACACGCTGCGCTGGCTGCTGGAAAACGACCATGTCGAGACCGCAATCATCTTCTCCAATCGCAAGACCACCGTGCGCGAGCTCAACAAGAGTTTGCAGAGCTATGGCTTCCGCAGTGGTGAGATCCATGGCGACATGGACCAGTCGAACCGGCTGAAGGAACTCGAACGCTTCAAGCAGGGCGAAATCAACATCCTCGTCGCTTCGGACGTCGCGGCTCGCGGGCTCGACGTCAAAGGCGTGAGCCACGTGTTCAATTTCGACACGCCCTGGCACCCGGACGATTACGTCCACCGGATCGGCCGTACGGGCAGGGCAGGGGCCAAGGGCCGCGCCTTTACGCTCGTGGCCGAAGAAGATGCCGAAGCGATCGCCAATGTCGAGAAGCTGACCGGCGCCGAAGTGCCCGTGTTCGGCAAGAAGGACGTTCGTGTCGATCTGGTCGACACGGCAGCCGAACCCAAGCCCGCGCGCGAAGACAAGCCCGAACGCGCGGCAAAGCCCAAGCGTTCGCCCAAGCCCGACACGGACGCCGAAGCGGCCGCCGAAGAAAAGCCCAAGCGCGCACGCAAGAAGCGGGACGATGACGAGGCACCGCGTGAGAAGCCGGCGCGCAAGGCCCGGGCTAAGAGCGAAGGGCGCCAGCAGCGCGGCGATGATGGCGGTTCGGTCCCGGCGGGCGAATGGAACGGTCCGCGCCCCGGTTTTCTGGATATTTCCGCGACCTGATAGCGATCCGGGCGTACGTGCGCCCGGCGATATTTTCTCAGTCGGCCAAGCTGACGAAACTGTCGAGAACGCGCTTCTCGCCTGCTTTCTCGAATTCGATCGTAAGCTTGTTGCCTTCCTGGGCGGTCACGCAGCCATAGCCGAACTTGTCATGGAAGACGCGGGCGCCAAGCGCGATATCGCTGCGCGGCTTGGCCGCAAAGCTCGCCGCACTGCGGCCCGGTTCAGCCAGACGCTTGGGCGTCGTGTCATAACCTGATGAGAGCGCCCTTTGCCAACCGGGACCCCGCTTGCCGGACCGGTCCGGCCGGCTGGTCGAGACATGCGCGAACGGGTCGTCGGTCTCGCTCCAATTCGCCCGCCAGAGCGAGGCACCGCCGGTCATCGTGGTTTCGGACGTGATATAGTCTTCGGGAAGGTCTTCGATGAACCGGCTGGGGATCGAGCTTGTCCACTGGCCGTAGATGCGGCGGTTCGCTGCATGCAATATCGTGCAACGGCGCTTGGCGCGTGTAATTGCGACATAGGCCAGCCGGCGTTCTTCCTCGAGGCTTGCAAGGCCGCCCTCGTCGATGGCGCGCTGGCTCGGGAATACGCCTTCTTCCCAGCCGGGCAGGAAGACGTGGTCGAATTCCAGCCCCTTGGCAGCGTGCATGGTCATTATGGTGACCTTCTCGCCATCGCCGGCCCGTTCATTGTCCATCACCAGGCTGACATGCTCGAGGAAATCGCCGAGCGTCTCGTATTCTTCCATCGCCCGCGCGAGTTCGGTGAGGTTCTCGAGCCGCCCCGCGCTTTCGGCGCTGCGATCTTTCTGCAGCATGTCTTCGTACCCGCTTTCCGCAAGCACGCTGCGCAGCAGTTCCGACGGGGTGACCTTGTCTGCCTGTTCGCGCCAGTGAACGAACTGGCCCAGCAAGGCGACAAGGTTGTTTCGCGCCCGCGCAGGCAGTTCGTCGGTATCGCACAGGTCTAAGCTGGCAGCGGCGAGCGGCATCTGCAGCTGGCGCGCATGACGGCGCATCGCCTCGAGCGTCTTCGCACCGAGCCCACGCTTGGGCTGGTTGTAGATCCTTTCGAAGGCGAGGTCGTCGGCCGGCTGCGCGATGACGCGTAAATAGGCCAGCGCATCGCGGATTTCGGCGCGTTCGTAGAACCGGAAACCGCCGACGATGCGATAGTTTAGGCCGATCTGGATAAACCGGTCTTCGAATTCCCGCGTCTGATACTGCGCGCGCACCAGGATCGCGATCTGGTCGAGCGGTGCGCCTTCGCTTTCCAGCCGCTCGATCTCCTCGCCTACGCGGCGCGCTTCCTCGGGCGCGTCCCATACGCCGATGATCCGTACCTTCTCACCGGGCGGCAGTTCGGTCCACAGGGTCTTGCCAAGGCGCTCGCTATTGGCATTGATCAGGCCCGAGGCCGCCGCCAGGATCTGCGGCGTCGAACGGTAGTTCTGTTCCAGCTTGACCACTGACGCGCCGGGAAAATCCTTTTCGAACTTGAGGATATTGGCGACTTCTGCGCCGCGCCATGAATAGATCGACTGGTCGTCGTCCCCCACCACGCAGATATTCTTGCGCGTCTGAGCGAGCAGCCTCAGCCAGAGATACTGGACCTGGTTGGTGTCCTGATATTCGTCGACGAGGATGTATTTGAAGCGCTGCTGGTATTGCGCGAGCACGTCGTGATGCATGCGGAAGATGTTCAGTATGTGCAGCAGGAGGTCGCCGAAGTCGCAGGCGTTGAGCGTCTTCAGCCGGTCCTGATACAGCTTGTAGAACTGGGCGCCGCGCCCGTTGGCATAGCTTTCATTTTCGACTGCATCGAGATCGCCGGGATTGAGCCCGCGGTTCTTCCACCGGTCGAGCAGGCCGGCCAGTTGCCGCGCCGGCCAGCGTTTCTCGTCGACGTCGTTTTCCTGGATCAGCTGCTTGAGCAGGCGGATCTGGTCGTCTGTGTCGATGATCGTGTAATTGCTTTCCAGCCCAACCAGTTCGGCATGGCGGCGCAGCATTCGTGCCCCGATCGAATGAAACGTGCCCAGCCACGGCATCCCTTCGACCGCATCGCCGATATGCCGGCCCACGCGTTCGCGCATTTCGCGCGCCGCCTTGTTGGTGAAGGTAACGCAAAGAATTTCGCTGGGCCATGCGCGCCGCGTTGCGATGAGGTGTGCCAGCCGTGCGGTGAGCGCCGCAGTCTTCCCGGTGCCTGCCCCGGCGAGCATCAGAACGGGGCCTTCGGTGGTCAGCACCGCCTCGCGTTGGGGAGCATTCAACCGCGCCGCATAGGCGGGAATCTGCGCATCTGCGGGCGCGTCGGACGGGGTGGGGAGGTCTGTCATGAAGTACGGAACAGCTAGGGAACGAAGCGGCGCAAGACAAGCCCCGGCCATATGGGCGCGCCGGAACCGACGACCGGGGCGCTGCGTAGGTTAGCCGTACACACCAAACAAATGGAGGAATCTCCTATGCGTAATCTGATTCTCGCCGGCGCTGCAGCGCTTGCCTTTACCGCTGTTCCGGCTGCTGCCGACGATCACATGTCGGGCGAAAGCTACAGCTGGTCCACCGAGCAGGAAGCCGCCTATGACCAGTGGCCCGCCGATCGCCAGACCGCTTATGATGCATGGCCCGCAGGCGTTCAGGAATATTTCTGGACGCTGTCGCCCATGCAGACCGAAGGCTGGTGGGTGCTGACCGACGAACAGCGGGTCGCCATCTACGAAATGGAACCGGCAACGCGCATGCAGGCGTGGAACCAGATCGCCGCCCAGATGAATGGCAATCCGGCAACTACGTCGAGTGCATCGTCGAGCGCGACCACGTCGCCCCGCTTCGTGAGCAACGCGGTGACGCAGTCGGTTCCGCCCGAATACACCCCGGCCGACAATGCAAACCTGCCGGTATGTTCGGCCATGCAGCAGGATGGTTGCATCAACAGCTGGGCCAAGAACAAGACGGGTAATCGCCCGCTCGAATACTGGCCGGGTCAGCCCGCCAGCACGATCCCCCAGAAGCTTCCCGCAACCAAGCCGGGGTCGTGAGCTGAACTGAATGCGCGTCCTGCCAGCGCGTAGGGTGCGAAGCGAAAGGGTGGGACCGCCAAGGCGGTTCCGCCCTTTTCGTGCGTCTCGGGGCTTTGCGAGGTTGGTGCCGGTTTCGAACCTGTCGCCGCCGGCTGCGCGGTTCAGGCCGCGAGGCGCAGCAACGTGATCTTCGCCTTGCCGGTCTTTCGCTCGGCAATGATATCGAAGGCCCGCAGAGCGCCTTCTTCCTTCGCGCCGGTTTCGAGCACGACCCAGGTCGCCGGCCCGATCCAGCCGAGCCGCGCGAGCCGGTCGAGCGCGACATGGCCGGCACCCGTATCGTAGGGCGGATCGAGGAAGATCACATCGTGCGCCGTCTTGGCCGGGCTGAGGCTGAGCACGGAACCTTGCTGGACCACGCTGCGCGCACGTGCGTCGAGCGTCTCGATATTCTTGCGGATGGCCTCCATCGCGCGCGCATCCTGTTCGACGAACAGGCAGGATGCAGCACCGCGCGACAGAGCCTCCAAGCCCAGCGCGCCCGATCCGGCGAAAAGATCGACCACGCTCAGCCCGTCGAAACTGCCCACGCGGCTGGCCAGCATGTTGAACAGCGTTTCGCGCGTCCGGTCGGCAGTGGGGCGGGTCAGATCGCCCGGCGGCGCGACGAGTTTGCGACCGCGCCAATCGCCTGCGATGATCCTCAAAGCTGGCCCCCGCGCCTGAGTTGCTTGCGGAACCGCTCGACATCGGCCTGGCGGATTTCCACTGCCTGGCCGCGCGGCAGGTCGGCCAGTTCGAACGGGCCATAGGCGGTCCGCAGCAGGCGATTCACCTGCAGGCCGAGATGTTCGAGCACGCGGCGAACTTCGCGGTTCTTGCCTTCGGTCAGCGTCATTTCGACCCAGCGATTCTTGCCCGAACCGCGCTCGAGGTCGGCCTCGATCCGGCCGTAGCGAATGCCGTCGATCTCGACGCCTTCGATCAGTTCGTCGAGTTGCGCCTGCGTGACATCGCCAAAGGCGCGCGCGCGGTAAGTGCGCGGTATGCCCGACGAGGGCAGTTCCATCGCCCGTTTCAGTTCGCCGTCATTGGTCAGCATCAGCAGACCTTCGGTGGTGAAGTCGAGACGGCCGACGGGAATCACGCGGCCCGCATCCCTGGGCAAGGCATTGCGCAGCGCGGTGTAAATGGTGGGCCGTCCGCGGGGATCGCGTTCGGCGGTGATCAGCCCCGAAGGCTTGTGGAACGCGAACAGCCGCGCCGCCTCCGCCCGGCCGACAGCCTTGCCATCGACCGTCACGCCATTGAGATTCGCCAGCTTGACTGCGGGCGTGTCGAGGACCTTGCCATCGATCGCGATCCGCCCGTCGGCGATCATGCGCTCGATTTCGCGGCGGCTGGCGACGCCGGCACGGGCGAGCAGCTTGGCGATCCGATCGCCTTCTTCTGGTAAACGGTTATCGGCCATGCGCGCGCCAATACACACAACCCCCGTCATGCGGAAGCGGTGATCGCCGCCGACCTGCCAGCGATGTGCCCGGACTACCGCGCCAAGTGCGCGCGCCGGGTTCAATTCACGGCGCGCAGCGCCTCTTCCACGGTCTCGTGATAGCGGCGGATACCCCCTTCGAGCGTGCCGAGGGTAAGCTGCGGCACCGCGCCGGTGGCCAGCCCCTGTTGCCCGAGTTCGGCGGCGCGGAAATCCTCGCCCGCGAAGACCCCGCCGTCGAGCAGGGCCCAGCTGCGTTCCCAGTGGTTGCGCGCCTTGTCGGTCCTGGGATGTTCGGGAATGAGCATGAAATCCTCCACCAGCGTGCGATCATGCGCCTGCGGCATCATCACCATGACATTGATGTAGTCCGGGCTGGGGATGACCAACGCGCCGGGCAGCAGCTGATAGGCAAAGGTCACCACGCGGCGCAGTGCGGCCATGTCCTCCAGATCGACCCCGTCCATTTCCTCGAGCCGGCCCACCGCGCTGCGGGCATGCGGTCCGATCATGTCGCCGCTGGTTGCGCCGTCCTTGAAGAACGGCCCGATCGTCTGCGCATGCAGGCGGGTGACATGGTAGCTTTCGAGGAAAGCATCCATGATCAGTTTCCAGTTCCCCGCCACTTCGTGCGTCTTGCGGCGGAAAAGCACGTGTTCGCCCATGCCGAGCGCGTCGAAATCCTCGCCGATCTTGTCCGCGAAACCGAAATCCGCGCTGTCTGCGCAAGGGGAGAACCATATCAGCCCGCCGGTTTCGCGGCTGGGCAGTTCCACGAGGCCGTAATCGCCCTTGTCGAGCCCGGGGAAGGTATCGGGCCGCGGCAGGGCCAGCAAACGGCCGTCCACCGCATAGGTCCATGCGTGATAGGGGCACACCAGCCTTTTCGTGCACTGAACCTCATTGCCTTCGACCAGCCGCGTGCCGCGGTGCCGGCAGACGTTCAGGAAGACATGCGCCATGCCCGATGCATCGCGGGTCACCAGCAAGGGGCGCCCGGTGGCGTCATGCGGCAGCGCCATGCCGGGATCGGGCAACAGCGCCGACGGGCAGACGATCTGCGGCAGCCGGTCGTAGATCGCCGCTTTTTCTCGCTGCCAGTAATCCGGATCGGTATAGACGCTTGCGGGCACCGTGGTCGCACTACCGGCATCGCGCTGCCGACCTTCGGCGATATCCCTGGCCAGGGCCAGCATGCCACGGGTCGGGCGATGCGCGGGTTGTTTGGTGTCGACATCGCTCATGACGCCTGTTCCTCCCTCTCTCTCGCCGCTAGTGTCGCAAAAATCACGCCGAATTGGAAGGATGCCAGCGAATGGCTGCGGTCGCAGAAGACAAGAAGAAGATTTCCGCCTGGCGCGCGCTCGGCATGGCGCTGGGCAATCGCAAGACCGGCTTCATGTTGCTGTTCGGTTTTGCCAGCGGTCTGCCCTTCGCGCTGTTCCTCGGCACCCTGTTCGCTTGGCTGACCGAAGCCGAGGTCGATCTCGAGACGATGGGCATCTTCTCCCTCATCGGTTTGGCCTATGCTTTCCAGTTCCTCTGGTCGCCGCTGATCGACAAGGTGAACATACCGGTGCTGCGCCGGCTGGGACGGCGCAAGCAGTGGATCGTGCCGATGCAGCTGGTGCTGGGCGCGATCCTGATTACGATGAGCGTGCTGGAACCGCGTACCCAGCTCGGCTGGTTCAGCCTGCTGGCGGGAATTGGGGCCTTCGCCAGTGCAACACAGGATATCGCGATCAATGCGTGGCGGATCGACGTAGCCGACGAGCGCGCGACGATCGACATTCTCTCCACCGTTTACCAGATGGGCTACCGGCTGTCGTCGCTGGTGGGCGGGGCGCTCGGCCTGATCATTGCCGCGCGGATCGGCTGGCCCGAAACCTATGCGCTGATGGGGGCGATCCTGCTGGGCGTGGGCTTCATCGGCCTGTGGGCGCCCAATGCGAGCGAGAACGCCGCGGACGTGGCGACCGAAAGCGAACGGCAGGTGCGCGCGCTGCGTCATGCGGGGGAACTCGAACCCGCGATCCGCAATCGCGCGCTGGCGCTGGTCGCGCTGCTGTGGGCGGGTGCGATCGGCATCGTCCTGACGTTCATGATCATGTCGATGACCTACGCCCCCGAAGATCGGCCCAACCCGACCGAATTCACGGTCAATGTCGGCCCGTGGATCATCGTGGCAACCATCATCCTGCCCGCGCTGATCGCCGGCTGGCTCGCCTCGAAGAAGCGCCGCGGCGAACACCTGCTGACAGCCGACGAGGAACCCGCCAGCGGCGGCAATTACATCCTCGATCACCTGTACCGCGCGCTGGTGCTGCCGCTGGTCGAATTCGTGGGACGGATGGGATGGTCGCTGGTGCTGATCCTGGCGGTGGTGCTGACCTATCGTATCTGCGACGCGATCTGGGGTACTTTCGCCTATCCCTTCTATCTCGGGGAGCTCGACTACACGAATGACGACGTCGCTTTCGCGTCGAAGTTCTTCGGCGTGGGGGCGATCATCGCAGGGCTCGCGCTCGGCGGCCTGTTGCTGACCACCATCGGCCGGATGGCGACGCTGCTGATCGGCGGGATACTCGCCGCGCTGACCAACCTGCTTTACGCGGATATGGCCGTGGGCGGATATTATATGGAGGCCTTCAGCGGGGCGATCGGTTTCACTTACCTGATCGAACAGGTACCGGGCATCGGCGATGCGGACCTCGCCAAGCTCACCATCACCATCGCGTTCGAAAATCTCGCGATCGGCATAGCCGGGGCCGCCTATATCGCATGGCTCTCCTCGATCGTCTCGAAGAAGTTCAGCGCGGTGCAGTATGCGCTGCTGTCGTCGCTGACGCTGCTGGTGGGCACGCTGGGCCGCGGCGCCCTTGGCGAAATGATCGAAAACCAGGGCTATTACGACGTCTTCATCCTGACCACATGGATCGGACTGGGGGCGGCGGTGCTGGTCTGCATCGAATGGTATCGCGAAAGCCGCTCGCGTGCCAATTCGGGCGTGGTGGCGCCCGAAGCGGGGCAGGCGGTCGCTCCGGCGGAATAGCGCCGGGTCTATTCCGGCGCTTCGCCGTTGCGCCGCAGCACATCGCCAGCAAGGTAGAGCGACCCCGCGATCAGGACGGGCAACCCATCTTCGGGAATAGCCGCGAGCGCGTTCACGATATCGGGAAAGAAGCGCGCTTGCGGGGCGATCGCTTCTGCCGGATGCCAATCGTGGCCCGGCACCGGGACCACAGCGAGGCTGGCGATCATGGGGGCGAGGGGATCGACCAGCGCAGCCGGATCCTTCGCATCGAGCATGCCGAGCACGAGGTGCAGCTGCTGCCCGGCAAAATGCGCGCCCAGCATGCGCCCGGCATCGGCGTTGTGTCCGCCATCGAGCCATATTTCGCGGTGACCTGCCAAGGGACCGGGAGCAAGGCACTGCAGCCGGGCGGGCCATGCCGCCTGCTCGATTCCCTGCGCGAGCGCATGGGGCGTGACCGGCAGCACATCCTGCGCGCGAAGCATGGCGATGGCGAGCGAGGCGTTCACCGCCTGATGCGCTCCGGGCAGGGACGGTAGCGGGAGCGCGAGTTCGCCTTCTGCATCGCGGTAGAAGAGGTGACGTCCTGTTTCCGCCGCCCATTCCGCGCCGCGTGCCGATAGCGGTGCCCCGGCGCGCGCGGCTGCGGCCTCGATCTGCTGCTGTGCTGCCAGCGGATAGGACAGGCATGCGAGCGGCACGCCCGCTTTGGCGATTCCGGCCTTTTCAAAGGCGATTCGCGCCACCGGATCGCTGGGTACACCGTCTTCCGGTGCCAGCAGGAAGCGTTCATGGTCGATCCCCAGCGCCGCGATCCCGCATGCCGCAAGCACGGCTGGCTCCAGAACATTGGTTGCATCGTAGCGTCCGCCCAGTCCGACTTCGACAACGCAGGCATCGGCCGGGATGCGGGCGAACTCCAGGAACGCTGCGGCTATGGTGACTTCGAAAAAGCTGGGCCCGAGATCTTCGCCCGCGTCGAGCACTTCGGACAGGAGCGAGGCAAGCCGTTCATCGCCGATTAGCTTGCCCGCCAGGCGGATACGCTCGTTATAACGCACCAAATGCGGGCTGGTGGTGACGTGGACCGAATAGCCTTGCGCCTCGAGCATTGCGCGCAGGAACGCACAGGTCGATCCCTTGCCGTTGGTGCCTGCGACATGGAACACCGGTGGCAGAGCACGGTGCGGGTTGTCCAGCCGGTCGAGCAGGGCGCGCACGGTTTCGAGACCCAGCCTGCCATCGGGAACGGAAAGGCGCCCCAGCCGGTCGAGCTGTGCCTGGACTCGGGGATGATCGGAGCGGGCGAAGTCCCGCATGGCGCAGGTCAGGCGGCCTTGGCGGGGGCCAGGTAATCGAGCAGTGTCGCCAAAGTGTCTTTCAGCTCGTGACGATGCACCACCATGTCGACCATGCCGTGCTTGTGCAGGTACTCGGCGCGCTGAAACCCATCGGGCAATTGTTCGCGGATCGTGTCCTGGATCACGCGCTGGCCGGCAAAGCCGATCAGCGCGCCGGGTTCGGCGATATGCACGTCGCCCAGCATCGCATAGCTGGCAGTGACACCGCCCGTGGTCGGGTCGGTTAGCAGGACGATATAGGGCAGCTTGGCTTCCTTCAGGCGCCGCGTCATCACGGTTGCCTTGGGCATCTGCATGAGGCTGAGGATGCCTTCCTGCATGCGTGCGCCGCCCGCTGCGGTAACGACGATATAGGGGCAGTGCCGCGACAGCGCGCGTTCGGCGCCCTGGCAGAAGGCGGTGCCCACCGCCATGCCCATCGATCCGCCCATGAAGCCGAAATCCTGCACGCCGACGACCGCGGGCTTGCCCTCGATTGCACCCGAACCGACAAGGAAGGCGTCCTTGTGCGGGCTCTTGGCGCGCGCCTTCTTCAGCCGGTCGGTGTATTTCGCCGTGTCGCGGAACTTGAGCGGGTCTTCCTTCACATCGGGGATGGGAAGGACCTCGAACCCTTCGTCGAGCAGCTGCCGCAGCCGTTCGTCGGCACCGATCCGGCCATGGTGGCCGCAGCGCGGGCAGACATAGGAATTGTCCTCGTATTCCTGCGCGAAGACCATCTGCTGGCAGCTGGGGCACTTGACCCACAGGTCTTTTTCCGTGCTGCGCTTGGACAGCGAGGTGATCGAATTGCGGACGCGGGTGAACCAGTTCATGCGCTGAGCCTATAGTCAGGTTGTCACAAAGCTCAAATAGTCAGCGCACCGCTGGAGCGTCATCCCTGCGCAGGGGCGACGAACTAGCGGGCTGATCGCACCGCTTCGGCAAGCGATGAAGCCAAGGTGCGCAACTTCGCCGGAGCATCGTCGCCATGTTCGGCGACCAGTTCGACCAGCGCCGAACCCACCACGACTCCATCGGCCACGCGTGCGATCTCGCTCGCCTGCTCGGGTGTGCGCACACCGAAGCCGACCGCGACCGGAATGTCGGTCGATCGCTTGATGCGCGAGACATTGGCTTCGATCGACTCGATCGCCGCCTGCTGCATTCCCGTGATGCCCGCGACTGCGACGTAATAAAGGAAGCCCTCGCTGCCTTGGATCACGGCGGGAAGGCGCTTGTCGTCGGTGGTCGGCGTGGCCAGGCGGATGGGGGCGATTTCCGCAGCACGCAGCGCCGGACCAAGCGCGTCATCTTCCTCCGGCGGGATGTCGACGCAGATCACTCCGTCGATGCCCGCTTCCTTGGCCGCGGCCGCGAACCAGTCGGGCCCGCGGCGAATCATCGGGTTGGCATAGCCCATCAGCACCAGCGGAACATCGGGATGACGCTGGCGAAATGCGGTAGCGATGGCGAGCACGTCGGCCGTCGTCGTTCCGACGCCCAGCGACCGGATATTGGCCGCCTGGATCGCGGGGCCATCCGCCATCGGATCAGTGAAGGGCATGCCCAGTTCGATCACATCGGCGCCGCCTTCGACCAGTGCATCGAGATTGGCAGCGGTGTCCCCGTCGCCGGCAGTCAGGAAGCAGACGAGCGCGGGGTGGGGCTTGGCGAAGGCGGAGGCGAGGCGGGTCAAATGTCCACTCCCAGCTTCTCGGCCACGGTGAAGATATCCTTGTCGCCGCGCCCGCACAGATTGGCCAGGATGATGCTGTCCCGCGGCATTTCCTTCGCACGCTTCGCCACTGCCGATATGGCGTGGCTCGGCTCCAGCGCGGGAATGATTCCCTCGGTGCGACAGAGCAGCTGGAACGCCTCCAGCGCCTCGTTATCGGTCACCGCAGTGTATTCGACGCGGCCTGAATCCTTGAGCCACGCATGCTCGGGACCAATGCCGGGATAGTCGAGCCCGGCGCTGATCGAGTGACCTTCGGTAATCTGGCCGTCCTCGTCCTGCAGCAGATAGGTCTTGTTGCCGTGAAGTACGCCGGGGAAACCGCCGAGCAGGCTTGCCGCGTGTTCGTTGCCATCGAGCCCGTGACCCGCCGCCTCGACGCCCAGCAGCTTGACCTCGGCGTCGTCGAGGAAGGGGTGGAACAGGCCCAGCGCGTTCGAACCGCCACCGATGCAGGCCACGGCCAGGTCGGGCAATCGTCCGATCCTCTCGAGCATCTGCGCCCGCGCCTCCTTGCCGATGATGCTCTGGAAGTCGCGCACCATCTCGGGATAGGGATGCGGTCCGGCGGCCGTGCCGATGATGTAGAAGGTGTCATGGACGTTCGCGACCCAGTCGCGCAGCCCTTCGTTCATTGCGTCCTTCAGCGTCCCGCGCCCGCTGGTGACGGGCACGATTTCCGCACCGAGCAGCTTCATGCGGAAGACGTTGGGCGATTGGCGCCGCACGTCTTCGGCACCCATGTAGATCACGCAGGGCAGGCCGAAGCGTGCGCAGACCGTTGCGGTGGCGACGCCGTGCTGCCCCGCGCCGGTTTCCGCGATGATGCGAGTCTTGCCCATCCGGATGGCGAGCAGGATCTGCCCGATGCAATTGTTGATCTTGTGCGCGCCGGTGTGATTGAGTTCGTCGCGCTTGAACCAGACCTGCGAGCCGTGGCCCTCAGGCGAACCGGCGCGCAGCGCCTCGGTCAGCCGTTCGGCAAAATAGAGCGGCGAGGGGCGGCCGACGTAATGTTCGAGCAAATCGTCGAATTCGCGCTGGAATTCCGGATCGGCCTGCGCCTTGCGGTATTCACGCTCGAGATCGAGCACCAGCGGCATCAGCGTTTCGGCGACATAGCGTCCGCCGAAGTCGCCGAAATGGCCGCGCTCGTCGGGCTGGTTGCGATAGGAATTGGGATTGGTTTCGGTCATCGCGCTCCCCATGCCGTCCGCAGCAGGCGAAGTCGAGACAGCTTTGCTTTTTCACGAGGCATCAGGACTGCGGTTTGGCAGCCACGGGCCGCAGATCAGGCGGCGAGCGCGGCCCGGCAGAAATCGGCGATACGCTGCGGATCCTTCACTCCCGGTGCGCTTTCAACACCGCTCGACGTATCGACCAGCGGCGCACCGGTCGCGCGGATCGCTTCGGCGACATTGCCCGCCGTGAGGCCACCTGCCAGCGCCCAGTCGATGTTGTGGCGGTGCCCGGAAAGCAAGGACCAGTCGAAAGCCGTGCCATTGCCGCCGGGCAGTGCTTTGGCCGGTGCGTCGAACAGCAGGCGGTCGACCTTGCCGATGTATTTCTCGCTCCGGGTCAGCGTGCCAGCGTCCTTCAGCCCGACCGCTTTCCACACCTCATAGGGTAGGCTGCGACGGATACCGCCAATCCATTGCGGTGTCTCATTGCCGTGGAACTGGACCACGTCGGGCTGGATCGCGTTGAGCGCGCGTCCGGTGGTTTCGGGATCGGCATTGACCAGCAGCAGCACCGCCTTGGCCTTGCCCCGGGCCTGCTCGCGCAGTTCGCGGGCCAGATCGAGCGCGACATGGCGGGGCGAGGGTTGGTAATGAACCAGCCCGATATGCGTCGCGCCCGCGGCAAGCGCTGCATCTACCGTTTCGGGCGTCGAAAGCCCGCAGATCTTGATCTGGACCGCCATGGCGAAACCTACAGCGTGGCTTCGATGGCGCGGGCGGCCTGCGCCGGATCGTCGGCCCGGCTGATCGGGCGTCCGATGACCAGCACGCTGGCACCATCATCGCGCGCCTTGCGCGGGGTGACGACGCGCTTCTGGTCGCCGGTGCCGCTGCCCGCGGGGCGCAATCCCGGGACGACGAAAAACCCGTCCTTCCACTGGTCGTGGACCGATTTCACTTCCTGGCCCGAACAGACGATCCCGTCGAGACCGGCGCGGTGCGCAAGATCGGCAAGGCGCAGCACCTGATCGTGCGCGCTGCCTTCGATCCCCGTGCTCGCCAGATCGCGATCGTCCATGCTGGTCAACATGGTCACGGCAACGACCTTGGTGTGTTCGCCTGCGGCGGCCTTGGCATCCTCGAGCATGGCGCGCCCGCCGCTGGCATGCACGGTGACGATGCGCGGCTCCAGCACATGGATCGCCTGCATCGCGCCCGCGACGGTATTGGGGATGTCGTGGAACTTCAGGTCGAGGAAGATCGGCAATCCGAGCTGGCCGACCAGATGAACCCCGTGCGCGCCATGCGCGCAGAAGAATTCGAGGCCCAGCTTCACCCCGCCGACATGGCCCTTGACCTTCCGGATCAGGTCGAGGCCGTCCTGGAGATGCGGGAGGTCGAGCGCGAGATAGATCGGATTGGTCATGCGGGCTTCGCAGGATCTGTGTCGACGGGGTCGACGGGATTGACCGGTTCGGGCGGCGGGTTGTGCACCGGAGCCTCGGGCGTAGGAGCAGGCGCGGGCTGGACGGTTGCCGAAGCATCGGGAGCGGGCGTGGCCGCGCCGAACCGGCTGGTCGCCGCCTCCAGCGCATTGATGCGCCTCGTCGCGCGCCACTTGCTCGCCCGGTGCACGAGCCACATCGGGATCAGCCCCAGCAGGAACGAGACCACTACCAGCGCGGGCAGCTTGGTTTCGAGCACGAGGTTCGACCAAATCTGAACCTCAACCGGCTTCCAGTTGAAAAAGCTGAATGCGAGCAGCGAAAACAGCAGCAGGACCCAGCCGATGGTGCGCACGATTTGCATGGAATGTAGCCCTCTTTCGTCTTGGCGTGGGATGCTAGGCCGGGACCCGTCCCGCGTCTAGCCGAAGACCCGCGCGAAGATCGTGTCGACATGCTTGAAGTGGTATTCGAGATCGAACTTCTCTTCGAGCTGCTCCACACCCAGCGCGGCGGTGACGTCCTCGTCGCGCTTGAGCAGGTCGAGCAGCGTCAGCTGGCCATCCGATTCCCACACCTTCATCGCATTGCGCTGGACGAGACGGTAGGCATCCTCGCGGCTGACCCCGTTCTGCGTCAGCGCCAGCAGCACGCGCTGCGAATGGATCAGGCCGCCCATGCGGTCCATGTTTGCCTGCATGCGCTCGGGATAGACCAGCAGCTTGTCGACCACGCCGGTCAGCCGCGCTAGCGCGAAATCGAGCGTGATGCAGGCATCGGGACCGATGAACCGCTCGACCGAGGAATGCGAGATATCGCGTTCGTGCCACAGCGCGACGTTTTCCAGCGCGGGCAGGGCATAGGCGCGGATCATGCGCGCCTGGCCGGTAAGGTTCTCGGTCAGGATCGGGTTGCGCTTGTGGGGCATCGCGCTCGACCCCTTCTGGCCGGGCGAGAAATACTCTTCCGCCTCGAGCACTTCGGTGCGTTGGAGATGGCGGACTTCGACCGCCAAGCGCTCGATCGAACCGGCGATAACCGCGAGCGTCGAGAAGAACATGGCGTGGCGATCACGCGGGATGACTTGCGTCGAGACGGGCTCCACGGTCAGGCCGAGCTTGTCGGCGACATGCTCTTCCACCTGCGGGTCGATGTTGGCGAAAGTGCCTACAGCGCCCGATATGGCGCAGGTCGCAATTTCCGCGCGCGCCGCGACCAGGCGGGTCTTGCAGCGGTCGAACTCGGCATAGGCCTGCGCCAGCTTGAGCCCGAAGGTCACCGGTTCGGCATGGATGCCATGGCTGCGCCCGATGGTGGGCGTGTATTTGTGTTCCTCGGCGCGGCGCTTGATCGCCTCGAGCAGGCCGTCGAGATCAGCCAGCAGGATATCGGCAGAGCGTGCCAGCTGGACCGCCAGCGTCGTGTCGAGCACGTCGCTGCTGGTCATGCCCTGGTGCATGAAGCGCGCTTCGTCGCCGACATTCTCGGCCACCCAGGTAAGGAAGGCGATGACATCGTGCTTGGTGACCGCCTCAATCGCATCGATCGCCTCGACGTCGATCTTGGGATCGGTTGCCCACCAGTCCCACAGCGCCTTGGCCGCGCTCGGCGGGACCACGCCCAGTTCGCCCAGCTTTTCGGTCGCATGCGCCTCGATCTCGAACCAGATGCGATACTTCGCTTCGGGCTCCCACAGGGCAGTCATATCGGGACGGGCGTAGCGGGGGACCATATAAGAGCTCCGATTGCGGGTCAGGCGGGATTCGCGGCTGCGCGGCGGCTAGGCCGAGCCGGCAGAATTGGCAAGGTTTGCCCCCGGGAGGCACCGCCCCGAACAGATCAGAGGAGGCCCTTGGCGCGCAGCGAGACGTTGCCTTCGCGCCCGATGATCACGTGGTCGTGGACGGTGACCCCCAGCAGGCGGCCTGCTTCCGCGATCCGCGCGGTAATGGTGATGTCGGCGCGGCTGGGTTCGGGATTTCCACTGGGGTGGTTGTGGACGAGGATCAGCGCCGTCGCGCCCACATCGAAGGCCTTGCGGATGACCTCGCGGGGATGGATGGCGGCTTCGTCGATCGACCCCTCGCTGAGGAGGTGGTCCAGGATCAGCCGGTTCCGGGTGTCGAGATAGAGCCCGCGCACCCGTTCATGCGTCAGATGCGCCATGTCGATGTTGAGATAGTCGAGCAGCGCTTGCCAGCTACCCAGCACCGGGCGGTTCTGCACCGCACCGCGCGCCATGCGCCGCGCTGCCAGCGCATTGGCGTGCAATGCCGCAACGCTGGCATCGCCCATGCCCTTGACCTGGCGCAGCGCCTGCGGATCGGCCGTGAGCACCGCGGCGAAAGACCCGAAGTGTGCGATCAATGCCTTGGCGAGCGGTTTCGTATCGCCCTGGCGGATGGCAGCGAACAGCAGGAATTCGAGCAGTTCGTAATCGGCCAGTGCTTCAGCACCGCCGGCGAGCAGCCGTTGGCGCAAGCGTTGTCGATGGCCGGTACCGGCATGGCCCGCCGAATTTTTTGGATCTACCGGCAACCGATCCCCCACATCCCGCGTTTGAGGCACTTGCATTGCCTTTAGCAGGCATATCGCGCAAGTGTGGGATCGATGGAGCGGGCCGCGAGCGACAATGACATGACGGCCGACGATTCCGTCAGGCGATCCCGCTGGCGCCGCAAGCGCTGGGCGGCGCTGCTGGTCGTGCTGGGAGCGCTGCTACTGGCTGGCCTCGGCCTATGGCTGTCGCGCGAACGGATCGTCGACGACATCATTCGCGACCAGCTCGAGGCCTATGATATCCCGGCCAGCTACACGATCGAGCGGATCGGCGGGACCACGCAGATCCTGTCCGACGTCGTGCTCGGAGATCCTGACAAGCCCGACTTCACCGCCGAGCGGCTGGTGGTCACCTTGCGCCACCGGTTCGGCATTCCGGAAATCGGCGGCGTGGTGCTGGTCAAGCCGCGCCTCTATGCCAGCTACCGCGATGGCGAACTGAGCCTCGGGCGGTTCGATCCGCTGGTGTTCGGCGGGGACGACAGTCCGGCGAGCCTGCCCAATCTGAATTTCGAAGTCCGCGACGGCCGTGCGCTGCTGGCGACCGACTACGGGCCGGTCGGCATCAAGCTGGCGGGTTCCGGACTTCTCAGCCATGGCTGGCAGGGATCTATCGCGGCGAGCGCCCCCGAGCTCGCGACTGCGGGCTGCGGTATCGAGAATGCCACCGCCTTCGGCAAGCTCACCTCGGTATCGGGCGAGCCGCAGTTCGCAGGGCCCGTCCGCTTTGCGGCGCTCACCTGCGAGGAAAGCGGCCTTGCGCTCGACGACTACGCGATGGAGCTGAGCGTCGTTGCCGATACGGCGCTGGCCAATCCCGCGATCGAAGCACGGCTCGAGGGCGGAGAAACCCGGTTCGGCGACCAGTCCGCTGCAGCCTTGCTGGGCACGGTCCGCGCCCAGATCCGCGACCGGCTGACGACCGCCAGGTTCACGCTCGCCGCGCGCGGGGTCGATACACCGCAGGCCCTTGCCGCAGTGCTCACCGCCGAGGGGCAAATGCGGGCGACCGACGGCTTCGACCACGTCCAGCTCGACAGCAATCTGGAAGGCAACGGGCTAAGGCTGGGCCGCTCCACGATTGCAGCGATCCAGTCGCTGGCGCAGACCGGGGAGGGCACGCTGGTTGCGCCGCTGACCGGCAAGCTGGCGGCAGCGCTTCAGCGGGAAGCCCGCGGCAGCGCGCTCGATGCCGATATACGCCTGCGGATCGATCCAGCTGGCTATTCGCTGCTGGCGCCGCGCGCCGAATTGCGCGGTGGTAGCGGGGCGCGGCTCGTATCGCTTTCACGCGTCGAGATTGCTGCACCGGATGGCGAAGCCCCTTACGTTGCGGGGAACATCGCAACCGGCGGCGCGAACATGCCGCGGATCAGCGGTCGGATGGAGCGCAGCGAATCGGGTGGATCGATATTCCGTCTGGCGATGGAGCGATATGCCGCGGGCGACAGCGCTCTCGCCGTCCCCCAGGTCGTCATTGCGCAGGGGCCGGGCGGCGCCCTCGGATTCTCTGGCCGGGTGCTCGCAAGCGGACCGCTGCCGGGCGGCTCGGCGACGAACCTCCTGCTGCCGCTCGAAGGCCGCTACGCGGGCGGGCAACTGGCGCTGTGGCGTTCCTGCATTGACGTTGCGTTCGACCGGCTTCAGCTCGCCGACCTCACGTTCGAAAAGCGCGGGGTCACGCTGTGCCCGGCACGGGGACGCCCCATTCTCTCCAGCGGGCCGGGCGGCCTGCGCATAGCCGCCGGCACCAGCGGGCTCGATCTCGAGGGATCGTTGGGGGAAACCCCGATACGGATTGCCACCGGTCCAATCGGGTTCGGCTATCCCGGCGTGATGACCGCCCGCGAAATCGATGTATCGCTGGGCCCGGTCGAGACCGCCAGCCGGTTCCGCATTTCCGACTTGGACGCGCGGATCGGGCAGGACATCGCCGGGACGTTCAGCGATGCGGATATCGCGATTGCGGCCGTCCCGCTCGATCTGATGCAGGCGAGCGGGCAGTGGCGCTTCGCCGATGGAAGCCTGGCGATCGAGAAAGGCGCGTTCACGCTGGTCGATCGCGACGAATCGCCCCGGTTCGAACCGCTTATGGCGCGCAATGCCACGCTGACACTGGCCGAGAATGTCATCGACGCGCAAGCACTGCTGAGGAATCCGGCAAGCGAACGCGTGGTGACCGCGGTCGATCTGCGCCATGATCTTGAAACCGGTGCGGGCCGGGCGGACCTCGACGTGCCCGGTGTCCGGTTCGATGAAGACTTGCAGCCCGAACAGATATCGCAGCTGGCCAAGGGGGTGATCGCCAATACCCGTGGAGTGGTCACGGGCACCGGACGTATCGAATGGGCCGCAAACGGGACCGTGACCAGTGCCGGGCGTTTCTCCAGCGACGATCTCGATTTCGCGGCTGCGTTCGGACCGGTGAAGGGCGCGGCGGGGACGGTCGAGTTCACCGACCTGCTCAACCTTACGACCGCACCCGACCAGACGATCCGCGTTGCCTCGGTCAATCCGGGGATCGAAGTCTTCGATGGCGAGGTCGGGTTCGAGTTGCGCAATGGCGAAGTGCTGGCGGTATCGGGGGGATCGTGGCCCTTCATGGGCGGCGAATTGCTGCTCCGCGATGTCGATCTGACGCTGGGGATCAGCGAGGAGCGGCGCTACATCTTCGAAATCGTCGGGCTCGAAGCAGGGACCTTCGTGACCGCGATGGAACTCGAAAACATCTCGGCAACGGGGCTGTTCGACGGAACGGTTCCAATCGTGTTCGATGAACGCGGCGACGGGCGGATCGACACCGGGGTACTGATTTCGCGGCCCCCGGGCGGTACCGTCTCCTATGTCGGCGACCTGACCTATGAAGACCTCTCACCGATTGCCAATTTCGCCTTCGATGCCCTGAAAAGCCTCGATTATTCGCAGATGCGGATCGTGATGGAAGGCCCCCTGACGGGCGAAATCGTGACCCGTGTGCGTTTCGACGGCGTGCGCCAGGGCGACGCGGCCCGGTCCAATTTCGTCACGCGGCGCCTGGCGGCACTGCCGCTGCAGTTCCGCATCAATGTGCGGGCGCAGTTCTACCAGCTGCTGACCAACCTCAAGTCGCTTTACGATCCCGCATCGGTGCGCGACCCGCGCGAACTGGGCCTGCTGTCCGACGACGGCACGCGCCTGCTGCGGCGCTCGATCACCGGCGAGGAAGCCGAACCCGATATCGACCCGGACGACATCGTGCCGGATGAAGAACCCATTCAGGAGCAGGAAAGCGAGTGAGGGCTATGAACGACCCCAAATTGACCGGGAGGGTGGCTGCCGCCATGCTCGCCACAGTCGCGCTCGGTGGTTGCATTACCGTCAATGCACCCGACGAGCCGATCGTGATCGAGTTGAACGTCAACATCCGCCAGGAAGTGATCTACCGCCTCGCCGAAGACGCGGGCAATACGATCGAAGACAATGCGGATATCTTCTGATGGGTGAGGTTATGAACAAGCTAACGAAATCGGTGCTCGCTGCGGCGGCCCTGGCGACTGCGCTGGGCGGCATCGCGTCCCCGGCATTCGCTCAGCGCGATCCCGCCTATGCCTCGGCGCGTGCCGCCGGGCAGGTGGGCGAGCGGATGGACGGATATCTCGGCATCGTCGTGGCGGAGACCCCGGCGCTGCGCCGCATCGTCAACGACATCAACATCAAGCGCCGTGCGGTCTATTCCGAACGCGCCAAGGCAACCAATGCCACGATCGAGGAATATGCGCTGACTGCCGGGTGCCAGGCCATCCTCGCAACAGCAGTTGGCGAGAAATACCAGGCGCCCGACGGCAGCTGGCAGACGCGCACTTCGGCCGCTCCCCTGCGCGACCCGCGCTGTCCCTGACCCTTAGGCCCGACCGCCGGTTGGGCGGATTTGTGAATGCCGGCGGGCCATGCTGCCCGGCCTGTTTCGATTTTCCCGACCTTGGATGCACAGCACGCGCCGGTCCGTGTTGACTCGCCAACACCCCCCTTCTAAGGGGGCGACGCCCTCGGCGGGCAAGTCCGTGCCCGTGCCGCGCAACCCCCTTAAAGGAGCAAGGCATGAGCAACGACGAACCCGCACGGGAACCTGTTAAGGAGGATGCGCGGATCGACGCGCTGGAGGCGCGGCTTGCAGCCGCGCAGCAGCGCGAAGAGGAGCGCAACCGTCCTCAGGCTTCGGGTGCCGATGCGAATTATCGCAGCGGAAATCGGGTCCTGGCGGATCTTCTTGGCGGGCTCCTTGGCGGTGCGGTGATCGGTTATGCCATCGGCTTCTTTACCGATACCAACCCGTGGGGTCTGTTGGTCGGGCTGTTCCTCGGAATAGTCGTGGCCTTCAGGAACGTTATCCGCGCGGCAAACCGGCGCCCCGGTGAATAATCCCCGAACCGAGGGGGTTACGGGGTGTTCGTTACAGGATTTAGGGACGTAAGAGACGTGGCAGCCGAACAGGCCAAAGTCGACCCGATGTACCAGTTCACGATCGAGCCGCTTGCCGGTTCGGGCGGCTGGGAAATCGCAGGCTACAACATTGCCTTCACCAACAGCGCGCTGTGGATGCTGATCACCACGGTGGTCCTGTTCCTCTTCGTGCTCGGCGGGATGAAGCGCGAACTCGTGCCCGGACGCTGGCAGATGGTCGTCGAATCCTTCACCGGGTTCATCGACGATATGCTCGAAGCGAACATCGGCAAGGAAGGGCGCAAGTATGTGCCCTATGTCTTCAGCCTGTTCATGTTCATCCTTTTCGCCAACCTGCTCGGCCTGATGCCGCTGGGCGTGTTCGGCCTGCACCCGTTCACCTTCACCAGCCACTTCACCGTCACCGGCGTGTTGGCGATCATCAGCTTCTCGATCGTGCTGCTGGTGGGTTTCTGGAAGCACGGGTTGCACTTCTTCTCGCTGTTCGTGCCCGAAGGCACGCCGCTGCCGATGATCCCCATTCTTGCACCGATCGAGTTCATCTCCTTCATGGTGCGCCCGTTCAGCCTCGGCCTGCGTCTGTTCGTGGCCATGATGGCCGGACACGTTCTGCTCGAAGTGCTGTCGAGCTTCGTGATCGACGGGACCAATGCCGGCGCCACCTTCGGCCTGATGGTCGGTTTGCCCAGCTTTATCCTGATGATCGGCATCTGCGCGCTCGAACTGCTCGTAGCCGGCATTCAGGCTTATGTTTTCGCCCTTTTGACGTCGCTGTACATCAACGACGCCGAGAACCTTCACTAATCGTTTTAATTTAGCGTTTTTCCAAAGGAGTTTGAAATGGAAGCTGAAGCTGCAAAGCTGCTCGGAGCCGGTCTCGCCGCTGTTGGTGCCGGTCTTGCCTCGCTGGGTGTCGGCAATGTCTTCGCCAAGTATCTCGAAGGCGCACTGCGTAACCCCGGCGCCGCCGACGGTCAGCAGGGCCGCCTGTTCATCGGCTTCGCCGCTGCCGAACTTCTCGGCCTGCTGGCGTTCGTCGTCGCGATGATCCTGATCTTCGTCGCCTAAGCACGACCACCGATATTGCACCGGCCGGATATGCGTCCGGCCGGTGCCGTGATTTTACCGTACCCGCCTTTCGAGAGCTGACATGCCCCAGATCGCACAGCTTGCCGAAACATGGTCCAGCCAGGTCTTCTGGCTGCTGGTCTTTTTCGGCATCACTTTCTTCGTCATCGGCCGCGGCATGGTGCCGAAGGTGATGGAAACCGTCGCCCAGCGTGACAGCCAGATCGCCGCCGACCTCGGCGCGGCCAAGGCCGCGCGCGATGCAGCCGACGAGCAGGAAGAGGCCTGGCGGGTCCGCGAGAACGAGAACCGCGCCGCGGCGCAGGCGATCGTGGCCAAGGCCAAGGACGAAGCTGCCGCCAAGTCCGAAAAGAAGCTCACGGCGGCGCAGACCCGTCTGGACAAGAAGCTGGCCGAAGCCGAAGACCGTATTGCCGAGGCACGCACGGCGGCGCTGACCGAAGTCGAGGCAGTCGCTGCCGAAGCGGCTCAGGACATCGTCAGCCGTCTGGCCGGTGTAAAGGTGACCAAGCCGGTTGCCACCAAGGCGGTCAAGGAGGCGATGACTCATGGCTAATCCCGTAACCGGAGCGCCCGAAGTGTTCGCCACCGAAGCTGCCCAGACCCTGGTCGAGAATGGCAATGGCGGCGCACCGGTCCACGTCGAGCCCGAATTGTGGGGGCTTGCGCCCTTCCAGATCGTCTCGATCTCGATGCTGGTCCTGCTCCTGTTCGCCTTTTTCGGCGCCAAGGTTCACAAAAAGCTGGCCGGCGGGATCGACGGCAAGATCGCTGCGATCAAGGAACAGCTCGAAGAAGCCAAGCAGCTGCGTGCCGAAGCCGAGACGCTGCGCGAGGAATATGCGCAGAAGATCGCCGGGGCCGAAAAGGACGCCGAAGCGATGCTGGCCAATGCCCGTCATGAAGCCGACGCGATCCTCGAGAAGGCCGAAGCCGACAGCAAGGATATGGTCGAGCGCCGCAAGCGGATGGCGGAAGACAAGATCGCCGCTGCCGAACGCGAGGCAGTGGCCGACGTGCGCAACCGCGCGGTCAGCGTGGCGACGGCGGCAAGCCGGTCGCTGATTTCCGACAAGCACGATGCCGAAGCCGACAGGCTGATGGCCGACAAGGTGATCGCCGGGATCTGATCCCGCTCGCGGCACCGCGACATTCGAGAGGGCGGTCCTGCGGGGCCGCCCTTTTCGTATGTGCTGCGCCTCGGAGGAGGCGCCGGAGCCTGGGGCGGTGCCGGTGCCAGCGGGAGGCTACGGTTCGAGGACCAGCTTGCCGACGATGTCGCCTCGCTCCATCCGTTCGAAGGCTTCGCGCCATGAGGTTAGCGGCAGCGTGCAGTCGACATGCGGCGCAATCCGTCCCTCGCTTGCCAGCGTGTCGATCGCGCGGGCGACATGCGCGCCGCGCTGAGGAAACCGCCTCGCATATTCGCCAGCGCGGACGCCCACTACCGAGAACCCCTTGATCAGCGGGATATTGACCGCGATTTCGGGAATCCGCCCGGAGACGAAGCCGATCACCAGCAGCTTACCGCCGAAGGTCACGCAGCGCGTGCTTTCATCGAAAACGTCTCCGCCCACCGGGTCGAACACGAGATCGCACAGCCGGCCATCGGTCAGCCGGGCAATGTCTTCGCGGAACCGCCCGGTATTGAGGATGGCAGCGTCGGGGCGGGCGACGGCGCGCAGCATCTCGAGCTTGTCCTCGCGGTGCGTTACCGCGATGACCCTGCCGCCCAGCGCGCGCGCGAGGTCGCAGGCGGCAAGACCCACGCCCCCGCTTGCCCCATGCACCAGCACGGTCTGCCCGGGCTGCAAGCCGCCGATTTCCACCAGCGCGACATAGGCAGTGTGATAGGCCGCGCCCATTGCCGCCGCAGCAGGGAAATCCATTCCTTCCGGCATATGGCGCAGCGCGGACGCGGGGAGCGCGACGTATTCCGCGAACGCGCCGGTCTTGGCCCCTCCGCGCACCCGGTCGCCTACGGCAAAGCCGCTGCCGGGCGCCGCCTCCACGACCTCGCCGGCCATTTCCAATCCCGCGATGAAGGACGGTTCGGGTTTGAACTGATAGTCCCCGCGCGTCATCAGCAGGTCGGGATAGTTGAGCGAGGCCGCGCGCATGCGCACCACGACCTCGCCCCGGGGCCGTTCCACCTCGGCCAGTTCGACGCCCGACAGGTCGGGCGAAAGCGCGGTGACGAGGACGGCTTTCATTGCGGTCAGAAACTGTCCTTGGCAGCGCGCAGGGCGGCGAAGGTCTCCGCCGGGATGGTCCCGCCCCAGCGATCGCGCAGCGCGTCCGCATCCGCCCGCAGGAAGGGGTTGGTGGCCAGTTCGCGCGACAGCACGGTCGGCACGGTGGGTTCGCCCTTGGCGCGTTGTTCGTCGATGCGCGCGGCATAGAGCGCCAGTTCGGCATTGTCCGGATCGGCATGCAGGGCGAACTTGGCATTCGCCTGCGTATATTCATGCGCGCAATAGAGCAGCGTGTCGGCGGGCAACTGGCGGATCCGGTCGAGGCTGTTCCAGAACTGCTCGGCTTCGCCTTCGAACATGCGGCCGCAGCCGAGCGCGAAGACGCTGTCGCCGACGAAGGCCATGTCCGCTTCGGCGATGTGATAGGCGATATGGCCGTTGGTGTGGCCCGAGACATCGATCACGCGTGCCTGCCAGTCGCCCAGCATCACGCTGTCGCCATTGCCGACCACGCGGTCGATCCGGCTCAACTTGTCGACTTCCTGCGGGGCGATGACGGTGGCTCCGGTCGCATCCACGATCGCCGCATTGCCGCCCGCATGGTCGGGATGCCAGTGCGTATTCCAGATCTGCGTGACCTGCCAGCCCTTGGCGCTGGCCTGTTTCAGGTATTCGGCCCCGTCGGGAGTATCGATCGCCGCGGTCTCTCCGCTGGCGGGGTCATGCAGCAGGAAACCGTAATTGTCGGACAGGCACGGGAATTGGTGAACTTCGAGCATGACGGGGAACCTAGGCGGGTTCCCCCATATAGGAAAGGCCCGCTTGCGGATCTCGCAAGCGGGCCTTCCTGTGATCGTCATCCCGGCGCAAACCGGGATCGCTGACGGCACCGTGGGCCTTGTCGCCCATGATCCCGGATCAGGTCCGGGATGCCGGTGCGGCAGGCGCCTGCTGCACAGGCGCCAACCTGTGAACGTCAGTCTTCCTTCTTCTTCAGCGCTTCGCCGAGGATGTCGCCGAGCGAGGCACCCGAGTCGGACGAACCGAACTGCTGGACCGCTTCCTTCTCTTCGGCGATCTGACGCGCCTTGATCGAGAAGTTGGGCTTCTTCGAACGATCGAAGCCGGTGACCATCGCGTCGACCTTGCTGCCGACCTGGAAGCGCTCGGGGCGCTGCTCGTCGCGGTCGCGGCCGAGATCGCTGCGCTTGATGAAGCCGGTCGCGCCGTCTTCGCCAACCTGCACTTCGAGGCCGCCATCGCGTACCTCGAGGATCGAGACGGTGACGGTTTCGCCCTTGCGGACCGAACCGGCGGCACCGGCCTCGGTCGGTGCACCCTTTTCGAGCTGCTTCATGCCGAGGCTGATGCGCTCCTTGTCGGTGTCGACATCGAGGACGACGGCTTCGACCTGCTCGCCCTTGCGGTGCAGTGCCAGGGCGTCTTCACCCGAGATGCCCCAAGCGATGTCCGACATGTGGACCATGCCGTCGACGTCGCCATCGAGACCGATGAACAGGCCGAATTCGGTGGCGTTCTTGACTTCGCCTTCGACCTTCGAGCCGACCGGGTGCTTGTCCGCGAATTCTTCCCACGGATTGCGCTGGGCCTGCTTGAGGCCGAGGCTGATGCGGCGCTTCTCGCTGTCGACTTCGAGGACCATGACTTCGACTTCCTGCGAGGTCGAGACGATCTTGCCCGGGTGGACGTTCTTCTTGGTCCAGCTCATTTCCGAAACGTGGACCAGGCCTTCGATGCCCGGTTCGATTTCGACGAAGGCGCCGTATTCCGTGATGTTGGTCACGGTACCCGTCATCTTCATGCCGACCGGGTACTTCGCGGCAACGCCATCCCACGGATCGCTTTCCAGCTGCTTCATGCCGAGGCTGATGCGCTGGGTTTCTTCGTTGATGCGGATGATCTGGACGGTCACCGTGGCGCCGATTTCGATCATTTCGCTGGGGTGGTTGACCCGCTTGTAGCTCATGTCGGTGACGTGCAGCAGGCCGTCGATACCGCCGAGGTCGACGAAGGCGCCGTAATCGGTGATGTTCTTGACCACGCCGTCGATCACCTGGCCTTCGGCCAGCTTGTCGATCAGTTCGCTGCGCTGTTCGGCGCGGGTTTCTTCAAGCACGGCGCGGCGCGACACGACGATGTTGCCGCGGCGGCGGTCCATCTTGAGGATCTGGAAGGGCTGGGCCATGTCCATCAGCGGGGTGACGTCGCGCACGGGGCGAATGTCGACCTGGCTGCCGGGCAGGAAGGCCACGGCGCCGTCGAGGTCGACGGTGAAGCCGCCCTTGACGCGGCCGAAGATGCGGCCTTCGACGCGCTTGCCTTCGCCGAATTCGTTTTCGAGCTTGTCCCAGGCGGCTTCGCGGCGGGCGCGGTCGCGGCTGAGCATCGCTTCGCCTTCGGCGTTTTCGACGCGGTCGACATAGACTTCGACTTCATCGCCGACGCCGGGCGCGGTTTCGGTTTCGGAGCGCTGGAATTCCTTGAGATCGACGCGGCCTTCGCTTTTGAGGCCGACATCGATGTGCGCCATGCCGTTTTCGATGGCAGTGACGGTGCCCTTGACGACGCGGCCTTCGAAGCCGCCATCATCGGCGCCACCGAGCTGCTCGTCGAGCATGGCCGCGAAATCGTCGCGGGTGGGATTGGCTGAAGTTGCCATGTGTGAGTAGTCCTAACTTACGTTTGCTACCGGCCACCGGTTTTACCGGGGTCTTTACCCGTCTCTGCGCACGATTGCGCAGGCCAACGGGGCAAGAGGGCCGCTGTCTCCCGCGAGGCCGGATGCCGCCGCGGAAGTCCTTTCAATCGGGGATTGATAGAACGGGCGCGCGCCTAGGCGAAACGGGCGCGAAAGGCAAGCGAATTGCGGACCGCCGCCGATAGACATGGACCGCATGTTACACGGTCCGGAGCAAAAACCGGTGCTGGCGCTCCGCTTCGTGCAAACGGCGGGATTCCGCAGGGTCGATAGCAAGGGGAGGGGCATCGCTGGCACCATGCCCCGGCCCGGGCCATGTAGGAAAGCGCCCCGCGCGCCGCTTCCCGGGACCGCTCAGCCGATAGCCTGCTCGACTGCCTCGATCGCCGCGGCGACGGCCTCGTCCTTGTCGAGGTCGCTGGTATCGATCACCATGGCATCGGGGGCCGGTACCAGCGGCGCGACGGCGCGGTTGCGGTCGCGTTCGTCGCGGCGCCGCAGGTCGTCCTGGATCTCGAGCAGGTTCACGCCCGCGCCGCGTTCGCGCATTTCGAGGAAGCGGCGCTGCGCGCGAGCCTCGACGCTGGCGGTGACGAACAGCTTGGCCTGCGCCTCGGGCGCGATCACCGTGCCGATGTCGCGCCCGTCGAGCACGGCGCCGGTGTCGCGCGTGGCGAAGCTGCGCTGGCGGTCGAACAGCGCCTGCCGCACCGCCGGGTGAACCGACACGCGGCTTGCCAATCCGCCGGTCTGCTCATCGCGCAATTCGGGATCGCCGAGCAAGGTATCGGGAAAGCCGGTGGCGGCGAGCGCATCGCCGGCGTCGTCCGGGTCGCCGCCATCGAGGAAGACCTGCCGGCCGACCGCGCGATAGAGCAGCCCGGTATCGAGATGGGGCAGGCCGAAATGAGCCGCCAGGGCCTTGGCAATCGTGCCTTTCCCGCTGGCAGTCGGTCCGTCTACGGCAATGATCATGCTTCGCGTTCCTGTGTCTTGCGCGTGCCCCGCACGGCCTTGGCGATGCCGAAGATCGCGATGGCGGCCCAGAATCCCTCGAGCACGAGGCTCGGCCAATTGGTATGCACCAGCAGCGAGACGGTAAGCAGCGCTGCCCCCATGAGATTGGTGCCATGCAGAACGAACGGGTTGGGCGCATCCTTGATGGTCAGATAGCCATAGGCGCCGATGATGCAGGCGGTGCCGACGAAACCGACCCAGCTGGCCCAGTCGAGCCCGGTCATGCCGCGGCCTGCGCGATCAGATCGATGAAATTGGGGAAGCTGGTGGCGATCGGTTCGGCGCTGTCGATGGCGACGCCGTCGTCGCTGGCGAGCCCTGCGACCGCCATGCTCATCGCAATGCGGTGGTCGAGATGCGTGGTAACCGGACCGCCGCCGGGCAGCGGCGTGCCGCCCGAGCCCGTTATGGTCAGCCCGTCGTCGCTTTCCTCGACCTTTGCCCCGGCCAGGCGCAGCGCGGCCGCCATGGCGGAGAGGCGGTCGCTTTCCTTGACGCGCAATTCCTCCAATCCGCGGGTGATGGTGGTGCCGCGCGCCAGCGCTGCGGCCACGAACAGAACGGGAAATTCGTCGATCATGCTGGGGGCGATCGCCGGGTCGACTGCAATCCCTTCGAGGACGGCGTGGCGTACACGCAGATCGGCCACCGGCTCGCCGCCGACCTCGCGCTCGTCGATGAATGCGATATCCGCGCCCATCTGCCGCAGCACGCGGAAGATGCCATCGCGCGTGGGATTGAGGCCGACGTTCTCGATCACCAGGTCGCTGCCGGGCACGATGCTGGCGGCGACGGCAAAGAACGCCGCCGAGGATGGATCGCCCGGCACTTCGATATCGCAGGGGTGCAAATCGGCGGGGCCGTGGATGCGGATGATCCGCGCGCCCTCATCCTCTTCCACGCTCAGTTCGGCACCGAAGCCGCGCAGCATACGTTCGGTATGGTCGCGTGTGGCGACCGGTTCGATCACACTGGTGATGCCGGGCGTGTTGAGGCCCGCCAGCAGCACCGCGCTCTTGACCTGCGCGCTGGCGACCGGGAGGCGGTATTCGATCGGTACGGCGGGCTGGAGGCCTTCCATCATCAGCGGCAAGGTGCCGCCGGGGGAGGGGGTGAAGCTGGCCCCCATCTGCGACAGCGGATCGATCACCCGGCCCATCGGGCGCTTCGACAGGCTGGAATCGCCGGTAAAGGCGCCGGTGATACCATGGCTGGCGACAAGCCCCATCAGCAGCCGCGTCGAGGTGCCCGAATTACCCATGTCCAGCGCCTCGCCGGGCTGCAGCAGCCCGCCGACGCCGACCCCGTCGACCACCCAATCGGACCCGTCGCGATCGATCCGCGCGCCCATCGCGCGCAGCGCGGCGGCAGTGGCCAGCACGTCTTCGCCCTCGAGCAGGCCCGAAATGCGGCTGCGGCCCACGGCCAGCGCCCCGAACATGAGCGCGCGGTGGCTGATCGACTTGTCGCCGGGGACGCGGATGCGCCCGGTCAGCGGGCCGGAAGGAAAGAAGGTATGGGCGGTCAAGCGATTGTCCCGTATGACGCTGGTGGCGGAACGCCGCGCTTTGACAGTGGCAATGCGTTCTGGCAAGGCGCGCGCGCTGTTGACTCCTGCATGGCAGGTTCCCATCAATACGATTACGAATTCACGGCCCCGGGCGTAACGGCTGGGGCGGCACACTCAAGGATTACACATGGTCAAACCGGAATGGGGCACCAAGCGGACGTGCCCGAACTGCGGCACCCGCTTCTACGATCTGAACAAGGACGAACCCGTCACCTGCATCGAATGCGGTGAGGAATGGTCGCCCGAACCCGTGCTCAAGTCGAAGCAGCCGATCCTTGCCGAGGAAGAAAGCAAGAAGAAGAAGGACGCCGAGGCGGACAGCGATCTGGGCGGCGATGACGACGATGACGATCTCGACATCGATATCGACGAGGACAGCGATTCTCCCGACAATGAAGTCGACCTCGGCGGTGACGACGACCTCGGCGTCGAAACCAAGTCCAAGGGCGACGACGACAACGTCGACGAAAGCTGATTTTTTCTCTTGCGTTGCGCGGGGCGGCCCCATAAAGGGCTGCCTCCGCAAGGCTGGCGCACCTCCCAGGGGGCGCCATGAAAAATGGCTCGGGGCCTTAGCTCAGCTGGGAGAGCGCTACAATGGCATTGTAGAGGTCAGCGGTTCGATCCCGCTAGGCTCCACCATTTTCCCCATTGCGGGCCGGATATGTTGGTAGCAGGCCGCGACGACGGTTGCGGCTTGCTTCCACCACACCCGGGCAGACAGTTCTGGGTTTCACCGGGGAATTCCCCACGCTGGCCAACGAGTTTTCGTTCGCCGGCGTTTTTCGCGTCTATTCGGGCCGCCCGCGGTTCGGAAGGAGTAAGCAGGCATGTTCGACAATCTGTCCGATCGCCTCGGTAACGTCTTCGACCGCCTGAAGGGGCGCGGCGCGCTGTCCGAAAGCGACGTGCGCGAAGCCATGCGCGAGATTCGCGTGGCGCTGCTCGAAGCCGATGTCGCGCTGCCCGTGGTCCGCCGCTTTATCGATGCGGTGACCGAGAAATCGGTCGGCCAGGACGTGCTGCGCTCGGTCACGCCGGGCCAGCAGGTCGTCAAGATCGTCGATGACGAGCTGGTGGCGATGCTCGGCGGAGGCGAGGATGCCGATCCCGCCGACCGCGAACTCAATTTCGCGGCCAAGCCGCCGGTGGTGATCATGATGGTCGGCCTGCAGGGTTCGGGCAAGACCACCACGACTGCCAAGCTGGGCAAGCTGCTCAAGGAAAAGCACGGCAAGAAGGCGATGATGGCGTCGCTCGACGTCAACCGTCCGGCGGCGCAGGAACAGCTCAAGGTGCTCGGCGAACAGGTCGATGTCGCCACGCTGCCGATCATCGAGGGCCAGCAGCCGGTCGATATCGCCCGCCGGGCGATGGACAGCGCCAAGCTGCAGGCCGCCGACGTGCTGCTGCTCGATACGGCAGGCCGCCTGCATGTCGATGAAGCGCTGATGGCCGAGATGAAGGCCATCGCCGGCGTATCGACGCCGACCGAAGTGCTGCTGGTGGTCGACAGCCTGACCGGCCAGGATGCGGTCAATGTCGCGCAGAGCTTCACCGGCGAAGTGCCGCTGACCGGCGTGGTGCTGACCCGCATGGATGGCGATGCGCGCGGCGGTGCGGCGCTGTCGATGCGCTATGTCACCGGCAAGCCGATCAAGTTTGCAGGGACCGGCGAAAAGCTCGACGCGATCGAGGCGTTCGACCCCAAGCGCGTGGCGGGCCGCATCCTCGGAATGGGCGATGTCGTCAGCTTGGTCGAAAAGGCCGCGCAGGGCATCCAGCAGGACGAGGCGGAAGCGCTCGCCAAGAAGATGGCCAAGGGCCAGTTCGACCTCGAAGACCTGCGCATGCAGTTGAAGCAAATGCAGAACATGGGCGGGCTGGGCATGCTCGCGGGGATGCTGCCGGGCATGAAGAAGGCCAAGGCGGCGATGGCCGCGTCGAACATGGACGACCGGGTGCTGCTGCACATGGATGCGATCATCGGGTCGATGACCGCCAAGGAGCGCAAGAACCCCGCGCTGCTCAACGCCAAGCGCAAGAAGCGCGTGGCAGCGGGGTCGGGCACGCAGGTGCAGGATGTCAACAAGGTGCTCAAGATGCACCAGGAGATGTCGCGCGCCATGAAGCAGATCAAGAAGATGGGCGGGCTCAAGGGCCTCGGCGCTTTGTTCGGCAAGGGGGGCATGGGTGCCGCCATGCCGGGTCTTGGCGGTCCGGGCGGCGGCAAGGGGCCGGGGGTGGATCCCTCCACGCTCCCGCCCGACCTGCAAGACCTACTCAACAAGAAATAGATTTCAGACGTTTACATTCGAAAGGTAATATCAAATGGCAGTTGCAATCCGTCTTTCGCGTGGTGGTGCGAAGAAGCGCCCCTACTACCGCATCGTGGTTGCCGATTCGCGTGCCGCACGCGACGGCAAGTATCTCGAGCAGATCGGCACCTACAACCCGATGCTGCCCAAGGATTCGGGCGAGCGCGTCAAGCTCAACGAAGACCGCGCCCGCCACTGGCTGAGCGTCGGCGCCAAGCCGAGCGACCGCGTCCACCGCTTCCTCGATGCCGCCGGCATCCTCGAGCGCAGCCCGCGCAACAACCCGAAGAAGGCCGAGCCGGGCGAAGCCGCCAAGGAACGCGCCGAGGAAAAGGCCGCGAAGCAGGCTGAAGCCGAGGAAGCCGCCAAGGCTGCCGCAGAAGAAGCCAATGCTCCGGCCGAAGAAGCAGCTGCCGAAGACGCTCCCGCCGAGGAAGCCGCAGCTGAAGAAGCTACCGAAGACAAGGGCGAGTAAGCGCGCCCATGTCGGACAAGCCCGTCACGCTCGCTGCCGTCACCGGTGCGCATGGCGTGACGGGCGAAGTCCGCCTGAAGCTGCTCGGCGAGGGCTATGAAGCGCTCAAGCCGCACAAGAGCTTCAACGGGGGGTCGCTGACCCTCACCAAACTCCGCAGCGACAACAAGGGCGGCGCGATCGCGCGGTTCGCCGAGGTGGCCGACCGGACCGCAGCCGAACAGCTGCGCGGTACCGCACTTGCGGTTTCGCGCGAGAACCTGCCGGCGCTGGACGAGGGGGAATTCTATTTCTCCGACCTGCTCGATCTGGCCGTCGTCACCGATACTGGCGAAGCGGTGGGCCGCGTCTGCGCGGTGGAGAATTTCGGCGCGACCGATATCGTCGAGATCGAGAAACCCGACGGCAAGAAGTTCATGGCGCCGCTGACCGCGCAGGCAGTGCCGCGCTGGGACGCGAGCCAGCTGGTGATCAACCCCGATTTCATCGGCTAGCCGGGAGGCGCCCGCAAATTCAGCGCCTGAGCGGACGTTCGCGGGCGAGGTGATTGCGGATCGTGGTCGCGGCAACGCCCGCCTGTCCCATCGCGTGGCTGATCTGGTCGAGTCCGATCACCACGTCGCCCGCGGCGAACAGCCCCGGCACGCTGGTTTCGAGATGGTCGTCCACCAGCACGCAGTCCTGATCGCTGACCTCGGCCCCGCAGCTGACTGCCAATCCCGAACGCACCAGCGATCCAAGCGCGGGATAGATGCTGTCGAAGGCCATGCGGCCCGCGCCAGTGTCGAAGGCGATCCGGCCATTCTCGATCGCATAGCCGCTGCACGGGCCCGCCACCCGGGCGATCCCCGCCTCGTCCAGCGCCTGCGAACACTGTGCGGACAGGTCGTGGTCGCCGTGCGGTGATACCAGCGTAAGGTCGGCCGTATAGGTGCGGATGAACTGCGCTTCGGCGGTGCCATGGTCGGCGGTGCCGATCACCGCCACGCGCTTGTCGGTCACTTCGTAGCCATCGCAGACCGGGCAATAGCGCAGCAGCCCGCGGCCGAGCGCTTCGGCGTGGAACTGGTCGTCCATCCCTTCCGGCCGGTTGTTGACCACGCCGGTCGCCAGCAGGACGGTGCGCGCGCGGAAGTCCTCGTCGTCGCAGCGCACGATGAAATGGTCGCCATCGCGCCGCAGGTCGGTCACGCGGCGGGGTTCGCGCAGCGCGCCGTAGCGAGCCGCCTGGTCGCGCATGCGTTCGAGCAGTTCGTTGCCGTTGATCCCGTCGGGAAAACCCGCATGATTGTGGCTGGTGGGGATCCAGCTCGCCCGGCTCGTCCCGCAATCGAACATGCGGATCGCAAGGTGATAGCGCGCCAGATAGATCGCGGCGGTCAGCCCGGCGGGCCCCGCACCCACGATGATGCAATCGTCGACATTCATGGCAGGACTACGCACCACGCGCCGATGGGTGCCGTTCGCCGAGGCAGAATGGCCGCCGGACCGGTCCGCGCTTTGCTTGCATACGTCGGCATGGCAGGGCGTCCGGCAAGGGGGATTGCAAAAGATGATCGACAATATGGTTTTCCTCGCCGGCGCTTACGCAGCGTTGGCCGCCGGGCTCGGTGCAGGTGTCGGCAGGGTGTCGCCTTCGATCGGGCCGCGGCTGCGCCATGCTTTCGCGGGCATCGCGCCGCTTGCCGCGGTGCTCGGGATGAAGCTGACCGAGGCCGACAGCGTGACGCTGCATGGCGTGGACCTCGCCGCGGGCGGCGGACTGGTCGTGCTGGGTATCGCCGCGTCGGCAATGGCCGCGAAAGCCTTGCCTGCCGCCAGGCGCGCTGCGCCTGCAGAGGACCGCCTGCCGATCGGCTGATCCCCGCGGCCGGCTATGGCGCTGCTGCCGATTGGCGGCTAGGGCGCGCGGCATGGGTTTTGCAGCCACCATTCTCACGCTCTATCCCGAGATGTTCCCCGGTCCGCTGGGGGTCAGCCTTGCCGGGCGCGCGCTCGAGCGCGGCGACTGGTCGTGCGAGACCGTGCAGATCCGCGATTTCGCCACGGACAAGCACCGCACCGTCGACGATACGCCCGCGGGCGGCGGCGCGGGGATGGTGCTCAAACCCGATGTGCTCGGCGCGGCGATCGCCAGCGTGGGCGAGGGGCGGCCGATCCTTGCCATGACGCCGCGCGGCATGCCGATATCGCAGGCGCGCATCCGCGCCATCGCGCAGGGCCCCGGCGTGGCCATCTTGTGCGGCCGTTTCGAAGGCTTCGACGAACGCATTTTCGAGGCCTATCCGCAGATCGAGCAGGTCAGCCTCGCCGATATCGTCCTGTCGGGCGGCGAGACCGCTGCGCTGGCCATTCTCGACGCTTGCATTCGCCTGCTTCCCGGCGTAATGGGCGCGCCCGATAGCGGAGTCGAGGAGTCCTACGAGAACGGGCTCATCGAATACCCGCAATATACCCGACCTCAGCAATGGGAAGGGCGCACGATCCCTGAAGTGCTGCGATCGGGGGATCATGCGAAGATCGCTGCTTGGCGCAAGGCAAGGAGCGAAGACGATACTCGGTTACGCAGGCCGGACCTTTGGGAGCGTTACTGTGACGCTCGGGACCGACCTGCCTCTGGCGCGCGGCGAAAAGACTAAGGATACGGTTCGATGAACCTCATTCAGCAGCTCGAAGCGGAAGCTATCGAGAACCTCGGGAAGGAAATCCCCGAATTCCGCGCCGGTGACACCGTGCGCGTCGGCGTCCGCGTTGTCGAAGGCAACCGCGAACGCGTCCAGAATTTCGAAGGCGTTGTCATTGCCCGCTCGAACCGTGGCATGGGCAGCAACTTCACCGTGCGCAAGATGTCGTTCGGCGAAGGTGTGGAACGCGTGTTCCCGCTCTACTCGCCGATCATCGACAGCATCACCGTGGTGCGTCGCGGCATCGTGCGTCGTGCCAAGCTCTATTACCTGCGCGGCCGCACCGGCAAGCGCGCGCGTATCGCGGAACGCCGCGACAACGCGCCCAAGGCATAAGCGCAAGACAGCAGTTCTCTTCGCGAGAATCTTGGGGCGGTTTTCCTTCGGGGAGACCGCCCTTTTTGCATCTTGCGCCGCATTTGCCGGGCGAGGGAGCACGAGCCTTCACCGGGCCGGCGGGGCATGGCGCGGGCCCGGTGCTTGCAATCGCGCCACCGCGTTGCGAGGAAGCAGCCGATCGATCCTTGGGGAGAACCTATGAAAGCCATTTCCCTTGCCGCCGCGCTGGCGTTCGGCACCTGCCTGTCCGCCCCGGCCAATGCCCAGACCACTACGGAGACCGCGCCCATGGACCTGACCTTCGAGCGTGTCTTTGCCTCGCCCGGCCTCGACGGGCCGACGCCGCGCAAGGTGAAGCTGTCCCCTGACGGGCGTTATCTCACCGTGTTGCGCAATCGCGCCGACGACCGCGAACGCTACGATCTGTGGGCCTATGACCGCAATGCGGGCGAATGGGCAATGCTGGTCGACAGCGAGGCGCTGGGTTCGGGCCGCGAACTGTCCGAGGAGGAGAAGATGCAGCGCGAGCGCGCGCGGGTCGGCAGCCTGAAGGGCATCATCGACTATCAGTGGACCGAGGATGGCACCGGCGTGCTGGTCCCGCTCGATGGCGATCTCTACCTCGCGCGAGTGGGCGGGGAAGTGGTGCGGCTGACCGATACCGAGGAAAGCGAACTCAATCCCGCGCTCAGCAACACGGGCAGCCACGTTTCCTTCGTCCGCGATCGCCAGCTGTGGGTCGGCGAGACGGGGGGCGAGGCCGCACCGATCACGCCGCGCGAGGGCGAGGCGGTACGCTGGGGCGAGGCCGAGTTCGTCGCGCAGGAGGAAATGGGCCGGATGACCGGCTATTGGTGGAGCCCCGACGACCGGCGCATCGCGGTCGAGCGCTTCGACGAGAGCATGGTCGGCATCGTGACGCGGGCGGCGATCGGCGCGACGGGCACCAAGGTGTTCGACCAGCGCTATCCGGTCGCGGGCAGCGAAAACGCCGATGTCGAACTCTATGTGATGGATCCCGATGGCGAGAACCGGGTGAAGGTCGATCTCGCCGCGCATCAGGAGCCGGGAATCTATACCGAAGGCGATCCGACCGATTTCTACCTCGCCCGGGTGGACTGGGCGCCCGATGGCAGCGCGCTCTACGTCCAGCGCCAGAACCGCGAGCAGACCGTGCTCGACATGCTCCGGGTCGATCCGGAGACGGGCGCGCTGTCGCCGGTCTTCACCGAAAAGGCCGCGGTTGCGGATTACTGGATCAATCTTGGTGACGATTACAAGCTGCTCGAGGACGGCAGCCTGGTCTGGTGGTCCGAGCGCGACGGCTTCGGTCACCTCTATCTCTATTCTGCCGACGATGGCTGGAAGGATGCACGCCAGCTTACGCGCGGGTCATTCGTCGTCACCAAGTTGGTGGGTGTGGACCAAGCAGCGGAGCGCCTGTTCTATCTCGCCACGAGCGAAGAGGACCCGCTCGAACAGCATATCTATGCGCTCGACTACGGCGATCCGTCCGCGCAACCGGTGCAGCTGACCGAAAGCGGCTTCACCCATACGGCGACGATGGACGGGACGGGGCAGACGCTCGTCATCCTCCGCTCGAACGACGACACGCCGCCGCAGAGCTACATCGCCGACCAGGAGGGGCAGCGCCTCGCATGGATCGAGGAGAACGCGCTCGATGCGGATCATCCCTACGCGCCCTACCTCGCCAGCCACCGGCCGACGCAATACGGCACGATCCCAGCCGAGGACGGCACGCCGCTGCACTGGGAAATGATCACGCCCGAAATGGAGCCGGGCAAGCGCTATCCAGTCTATTACTATCACTACAGCGGGCCGGGCCCGCAGATCGTCAACCGGGGCTGGAACGGCGCGTTGCCCCAGGCCATCGTCGACAGGGGCTATATCTGGTTCGCGCTCGACAATCGCGGCAGCAATTACCGCGGGGTTGCCTTCGAACAGCCGATCTACCGGGCGATGGGCGGGGTCGAAGTGCGCGACCAGAAGGCCGGGGCGGAATATCTCAGGACGCTCGACTTCGTCGATCCGGACAAGATCGCCGTGGATGGCTGGTCCTATGGCGGCTACATGACGCTGAAGCAGTTGCAGGCCGACCCGGGCCTCTACGCCGCTGGCATCAGCGGCGCGCCGGTGACCCGCTGGGAGCTCTACGACACGCATTATACCGAGCGTTACATGGGCACGCCGCAGGACGACGGCGCAGCCTATGATGCCGCCAGCGCGATCCCCGATGCGACGAAGATCGCCGATCCGCTGCTCATCATCCACGGCATGGCCGATGACAATGTCGTGTTCGAAAACGCGACCGAGATCATCTCCGCGATGCAGGAAGCCAACGTGCCGTTCGAGATGATGCTCTATCCCGGATACACACACCGCGTTTCGGGCGAACAGATCTCTCCGCATCGCTACAACACCGTGTTCCGCTTCCTCGAGAGCCATGGTGTAACCCCGCCCGAGTGAGGCTTTAGGGGGCGCAAACGTATGTGCGCTTGCGGGGGCGCAGCTAATCGCTATCTCGGCGACACAGAAATACTGGAGATGTAATTTGGGTTATCGTGTTGCCGTGGTCGGTGCGACCGGGAATGTCGGCCGGGAAATGATGCAGGTCCTGGCAGAACGCGGCTTCCCCTGCGACGAGGTGGCAGCGGTTGCCAGCAGCCGCTCGCAGGGCACCGAAGTCGAATTCGGCGACACGGGCAAGATGCTCAAATGCAAGAACATCGAGCATTTCGACTGGGCCGGCTGGGACATCGCGCTGTTTTCCGCGGGCAGCGGACCGGCCAAGGAATATGCACCCAAGGCGGCGGCGGCCGGCTGCGTCGTGATCGACAACAGCTCGCTCTACCGCATGGATCCCGATGTGCCGCTGATCGTGCCCGAGGTGAACCCCGGGGCGATCCACGATTATGCCAAGCGCAACATCATTGCCAATCCCAACTGCTCGACCGCGCAGCTGGTGGTGGCGCTTGCGCCGCTGCACAGGGCGGCGCGGATCAAGCGCGTGGTGGTCTCGACTTACCAGTCGGTTTCGGGCGCGGGCAAGGCGGGGATGGACGAGCTGTTCCAGCAGAGCCGCGCGATCTTTGTCGGGGACTCGATCGAGCCGGTGAAGTTCACCAAGCAGATCGCCTTCAACGTCATCCCGCATATCGATGTCTTCATGGACGATGGTTCGACCAAGGAAGAATGGAAGATGGTGGTCGAGACCAAGAAGATCCTCGACTCCAAGATCAAGCTCAACGCCACCTGCGTGCGGGTGCCGGTGTTCGTCGGCCACGCCGAGGCGGTGAATATCGAGTTCGAGGACGAACTGTCGGCCGAACAGGCGCAGGACATCCTGCGCGAGGCCCCCGGCATCATGCTCGTCGACAAGCGCGAGGACGAGGGATACGTCACTCCGGTCGAAGCAGCGGGCGACAGCGCGACCTACATCAGCCGCGTGCGCGACGACCCGACGGTCGACAATGGCATCACGCTGTGGTGCGTCTCCGACAATTTGCGGAAGGGCGCCGCGCTCAATGCGGTGCAGATCGCCGAACTGCTCGGCCGCGAATGCCTCAAGAAGGGATGATCCGCACCGCCCTGCTGCTTGCGCTCCCGCTGGCTCTGGCGGGATGCGGTTCGGCGTCGGACCAGCCCGTCGCTGAAGCGGGCGAGCAGGGCGATGCCGCGCAGCAGCGCATCGCGCAGGCGCGGATCGTGGTGAACGCCGACGGGCTTTCGGCGGGCGGCGAAACGCTCGGCTTCAGCACGCCGCGTGCCGAGGTCGATGCCCTGGCCGAACAAGCGTTCGGCGCAGCGCCCGCCACGTCGCGTAATGAGGAATGCGGCGCAGGGCCGATGGATTTCAGCCAGTTCGGTCCGCTGCAGATCGCCTATCTCGACGGCAGCTTCGCTGGCTGGTTCCTCCGCGCCGGCGAAGGCGTGGTTACCGCGGATGGCATCGCCCCCGGTGTGACGACCTTGGACGCATTGCAGGACGAGCGGCAGGTACAGCAGCTCGACACCACGCTGGAGGGCGAGTTCCAGTACACGACGGGCGATTACGGCACGATCACCGGCTTCGCCGCGCCCGATCGGACGATCGACGCGCTGCAGGCCGGAATTAGCTGCTTCTTCCGTTGAACGTCATCCCGGCTCGAGCCGGGATATTGTTCCACCTGCCGCAGCACCGATAGCGGACCCGGGTTTCGCTGGGACGACGGAGATGTATAAGTCCCTGCATGACCCTGACCGCAGAGCTCTATTTCAGCTTCCGTTCGCCCTACAGCTATCTTTCGGTCGGCCGGTACCGCGCCATGGCCGAGGAATACGATCTCGACATCACGATGCGTCCCGTCTGGCCGCTGGCGATCCGCGAACCCGACTTCTTCGAGCGCAACCATCCCAACTGGCTGGCCTATACGCTGCGCGACATGATGCGCGTGGCGCAGTTTCACGGCATTCCCTTCGGCCCGCCGCGCCCCGATCCGATCGTGCAGGATGCCGCCACACGCAAAATCGCCGCCGATCAGCCCTATATCCGCCGCGTCACGCGGATGGGCCAGGCTGCGGCACGAAGGGGCAAGGGTCTCGTCTTCGCGCATGAGGCGGGGCAGTTGATCTGGGGCGGGCAGGAAAACTGGCACGAGGGCGACCACCTCGGCGGCGCGCTGACCCGCGCCGCGCTCGACGCGGCGGAGATCGATCGCGAGGTGGCCGCCGAGGAAGACACGCTCGACGCCGAAATCGCTGCCAACCAGGATGCACTCGAGGCCTCGGGTCATTGGGGCGTGCCGACGCTGGTGTTCGAGGGCGAACCGTTCTTCGGCCAGGACCGTATCGAAATGGCGCGCTGGCGGATGGAACAGCAGGGGCTGGCGAAGCGATGACCACCGAATTCTTCGACAGTTTCGACGGCACGCGGCTGGCGCTGCATCGGCATGGGGCAGGGCGGCCGTTCGTCCTCCTGCACGGCCTGTTCTCCAGCGCGCAGATGAACTGGATCAAATGGGGGCATCACGAGGCGATCGCCGCGCAGGGGTTCGAAGTGTTGATGCTCGATTTCCGCGTGCATGGCGACAGCGCGGCGCCGCATGATCCCGATAGCTATCCGAGCAATGTGCTGGTGCGCGACGTGGCCGCGCTGGTCGATCATCTCGGGCTCGACGATTACGACCTTGGCGGCTTCTCGCTTGGCGCGCGCACATCGCTGCACGGCGCGGCGCACGGCGTGTTGACGCCTGCGCATCTGGTGATCGGCGGGATGGGGACAGCGGGGCTGGGCGAATGGCAGCGCCGCGCCGCCAAGTTCCGCCGCGTGATCGACGAATTCGATGCAATTCCCAAGGGCGATCCCGACTATTTCTCGATGCAGTTCCTCAAGTCGCAAGGGGTCGACCGGGTCGCGGCGCGGCTGCTGCTCGACACCATGCCCGATCTCGATCTCGCCTTGCTCGACAATATCACCATGCCCACGCTGGTCGTGTGCGGTGACGAGGACCGCGACAACGGCTCGGCCGCCGATCTGGCGGAGCGCCTGCCCGATGCGGATTTCGCCGAAGTGCCGGGTACGCATATGAGCAGCGTCACCAAGCCCGACCTCGGGCAGGCGATCGCCGACTGGCTGGGAGCGCAGGCATAGGCAGACCCGCGCCTGCGCTGTCCTGGTGGCTGTGGGGCCTGCTGGCCTTCGCCGTCGTCGTCGCGCTGAGCCTCGCGGTGACCGCGCCCGACGATGTGACGCTGGGCATTGCCGAACACCAGGCGGCCGGCACTGCTGCACGGGTCGATGCCATCCAGGCACAGTGGCATGCGGGCGGCGTGCGTCCGCTGGCCGTCTTCGCAATGTTCGGCGATCTGGTCTTTATCGGCATATATGGGGCGGGCAGCTGGATCGCCGGCCGCAGTTTCATGCGCCTGGGTGGCACGGTGCGGACGATCGGCGCGGTCGTTGCAGCTGCGGCGCTGGTATTCGTGCTGACCGATTATACCGAAACGCTGCTGCAGCTGACCCAATTGCTGCGCGATGCGGGGTCCGACCGGCTGGCCGGTATCGCGGCGACGGTGCGTCCGATCAAGATCGCGGCGTGGGCCGCGACCTTCGTCGGCGTCGTCGCAGCGTGGCTCATCCTGCGCTTGCTTCCGCAACCGCTTGATTAAGCGCCCCGGCAGGTGCAATTCGGTAGCACGTGCAACCAGATTACCCGATCCTGAGAGGACCCGCATGAAATTCGCAACCGTCGCGCTCTCCGCGCTTGCCGTATCGCTCGCTACGCCGGCCATGGCCGATGACCATGCGGAAACGCCCGCAGCCGCAGCTGCCGCTTTCCCGATGACCCCGCAGGGCGCCGCCGACTGGGTGGCGATGGTCGAACAGGACATGTTCGATTTCTCGGTCGAATACGGCCGGGTGCTGTGGCTCAACTCGACCTATATCGTGCACGACAGCAACCAGCTGGCAGCGAAATACGGCGCGCAGGCGACGGAAAAATCGGTCCGGTACGCGAACGAGGCCGCGCGCTATGCGCAGGTCGCGGGGCTTGACCCCGAAGTCGCCCGCAAGCTCGACATCCTGCGCAACGGCATCGTTATGCCCGCGCCCGTCCGCGACGGCGCCGCGACCGAGCTCAACGAAATCGCCACCAAGCTCAACAGCCAGTACGGGCAGGGCAAGGGCATGCTCGGCGGCGAGGAGATCAACGGCAGCGATATCGAGGCCGAGATGGGCAATCTCGAGCGCACGCCCGCCGAACTCGCCGAGATGTGGACCAGTTGGCACGACAATGTCGGTGCGCCCATGCGCGAGGATTACCAGCGCATGATCGCCATCGCTAACGAAGGCTCGAAGGAACTCGGCTTTGCCGACCTGGGCGCGATGTGGCGTTCGAACTATGACATGGACCCAGACCAGTTCGCCGCCGAGACCGAGCGCATGTGGCAGGAAGTAAAGCCGCTCTACATGGCGCTGCACACCTATGTCCGGGGCAAGCTTAACGCCAAGTACGGCGCCGAAGTGCAGCCCGCCGACGGCCCGATCCGCGCCGACCTGCTCGGCAATATGTGGGCGCAGGAATGGGGCAACATCTATCCGCTGGTCGCGCCCGAGGGTGCCGGCGACATCGGGTACGATCTGACCGACCTGATCGCGGCCAAGGGGCTCGACGAGATCCAGATGGTGCGGACCGGCGAAGGGTTCTTCTCCTCGCTCGGCTTCGAACCGCTGCCGGACACGTTTTGGGAGCGCAGCCAGTTCGTCAAACCGCGGGACCGCGAGGTGGTGTGCCATGCCAGCGCGTGGGACGTCGACAATGTCGACGATCTGCGCATCAAGATGTGCATCAAGAAGAACGCCGACGATTTCGTGACCATCCATCACGAGCTGGGCCACAATTACTACCAGCGCGCCTACAACCAGCAGGACTACCTGCACCTCAACGGCGCCAACGATGGCTTCCACGAGGCGATCGGCGACATGATCGCGCTGTCGATCACGCCCGAATATCTCGTCCAGATCGACATGCTTGACGAGGCAGGCGTACCCAGCGCGGACAAGGATATCGGCCTGCTGCTGCGACAGGCGATGGACAAGGTCGCCTTCCTGCCTTTCGGCCTGATGGTCGACCGTTATCGCTGGCAGCTGTTCGACGGCACCATCCCGGCCGACCAGCTGAACAAGGGGTGGAACGATTTGCGGCTCGAATACCAGGGGATCGTCCCGCCGGTGGAGCGCGATGAAAGCGGGTTTGACGCCGGCGCGAAGTACCACATCCCCGGCAACGTGCCTTACACGCGCTATTTCCTTGCGCGGATCCTGCAGTTCCAGTTCTTCAAGGCCGCCTGCGACCAGGCCGGCTGGGAAGGGCCGCTGCACCGCTGCTCGTTCTACGGCAATGAGGAAGTCGGCAAAAACCTCGCCGCCATGCTCGAAATGGGCGCCAGCAAGCCGTGGCCCGATGCGCTCGAGGCCTTCACCGGCGAGCGGCAGATGAGCGGCACGGCAATGGTCGAGTACTTCGCTCCGCTGAAGGCGTGGCTCGACGAACAGAACGCCGGCCAGACCGAAGGATGGTAAGCCGCCTCGCGCTGCTGCTGGCGCTTCCGCTGACCGCCGCTTGCGCCCCCATGGCGCCAAGCGGCGATGCCCGCGCGCCGATATCCGGACAGCCGGTCGAGGGGGCGCTGTTCGTGGCGGGCAAGTTCGGCAACACGCTGACGAAGGTGGAGCTGGCATCGGGCGAAACCGTCGCGAGGGTTGCCAGCTGCGCCAATCCGCACGAACTCGCCACGTCGCCCGACGAAAGCCATCTCGCGCTTGCCTGCTATGGCGGACGCACGGTCGATATCTTCCGGACGTCGGACCTCGGCAAGGTCGCCAGCGTGAATCTGGGCGAGGGCGCGCGGCCGCACGGGATCGTGTGGCATGCCAATGGCGATATCTATGCCACGGCGGAGGGGCGCCGCTCGATTTTCTGGATTCGCGATCCGCTCGGTGCGGCGGAGGCATTCGAATATGGTTCGGGGCAGGATGGCACGCATATGCTGGCGGTCGCGCCGGATGGCCGCCATGCCTGGACCACCAACCTGGGTTCGCGCACGGTCAGCCTGATCGACCTCAAGACCCGGCGGGCCCCGCGTTCGGTCGAAGTGGGCGAGGAACCCGAGGGCATTGCGCTGGCGGATGATGGCGAAACGCTGTGGGTTTCGGCGCGCGGTTCGAATGCCGCGTTCATGCTCGATCCCGAAACGCTGGCGATACGGCAACGGATCGAAACCGGCGCCTTCCCCCTGCGGATCGTCGTCAGGCCGCAAGGCGATTACGCGGTCACCTCCGATCTTGCCGATGGCGGGCTGAGCGTGATCGATACCGCCACCGGCGAACTGGTCCGCAGCATTGCGGTGTCGAGCCCTGCCGAGGCCGAGGCGCGGACGCAGGTCACGATCCTGTTCTCCCCCGATGGCGAGCGGATCTACGTCGCCGAAACCACCGCGAACACCATTGCCGAGGTCGACTTCGCCAGCGGCCGCGTGCTGCGCCGCCTGCCCGGTGCCGGGGGCGGCGACGGCATCGCCATCATCGAATGAGCGCGAACCGCAAGCCCCTGCCGCCGATCGGCTGGCGCGAGCTGGTGCATCTGCCCGAGCTCGGCCTGCATTCCGTTCCGGCCAAGATCGATACCGGCGCGCGGACATCCTCGCTGCATGGAACCGTGCTTGCCGAATTCGAGCGGGACGGCGAGAAATACGTGCGTTTCGCGGTCGATTTCGAACGGCAGCACGTGCGGCAGGTGTGCGAGGCGGTGCATGTCGATATCCGCGGCATCACCAGTTCGAATGGCGAAACGCAGCGCCGCTATGTTATCAAGACCCCGCTGAAGATCGGCGACGTCGAGTTTCGCGCCGAACTCAGCCTCGCCGACCGGCGCGACATGCGTTTCCCGATGCTGATCGGGCGTTCGTCGCTGCGCCGCCGGTTCGTAGTGGACAGCGGCTATTCGTGGCTGCAAACGCCCGAAATGAAGGTCAAGAAAGGCCACAAACCATGAAAATCGCGATGCTGGCGCGCAATCCCAATCTCTATTCGCACCAGCGCCTGCAGCAGGCCGCCGAGGATCGCGGGCACCAGCTCGATATCCTCAACACCCTGCGCTGCACGGTGCATATCGCCAGTCACAAGCCCGAAGTCTTCTACAATGGCGAACCGTGCATCGGCTACGATGCGGTGATCCCGCGGATCGGCGCGTCGATCACCAATTACGGCCTCGCGATCCTGCGCCAGTTCGAGATGCGCGGATGCTGGCCGCTCAACGAAAGCGTGGCGATCGGGCGCAGCCGCGACAAGCTGCGCAGCATGCAGATCCTCGCCAAACACGGGCTGGGCCTGCCGCTGACCGCCTATGCCAACGACCCCAAGGCGGCGGAGGAGATCATCAAGGCGGTCAAGGGGCCGCCGGTGGTGATCAAGCTGCTGGAAGGCACGCAGGGCATCGGTGTCGTCCTCGCCGAAACGATGTCATCGGCCAAATCGGTGATCGAGGCGTTCCGCGGCGCCAACGTCAACATCCTCGTGCAGGAATTCATCAAGGAAGCGGGCGGCACCGACATTCGCGCGCTGGTGGTCGGCGGCAAGGTGGTCGCGGCGATGAAACGCACCGGCGCGGCGGACGACTTCCGCAGCAACCTGCACCGCGGCGGCAGCGCCGAGCTCATCAAGATCACGCCCGAAGAACGCTCGACCGCGGTGCGCGCCGCCAATCGCATGGGCCTCAACGTATGCGGTGTCGACATGCTGCGCAGCAACCACGGGCCGGTCATCATGGAGGTCAATTCCTCGCCCGGCCTCGAGGGGATCGAGAAGGCGACCGGCAAGGATATTGCCGGGCTGGTGATCGAGTTCATCGAGAAAAGCGCGCGCGACGGCAAGACCAAGACAAAGGGACGGGGCTGACGCCAGTACTTACGCTGATCGCGAATGGTCAGCGCACGGCGACGGCCGGTCTGAAATTGCCCTCGCTCGGCCGAGGCACTGTCAGTGCTCTGTCCCGGTGTCCGCCAAGCCAGCGATGTCCGCTTGCGTACGCTGCAGCAGCAGCGCCCGATCCGGCAGACGGTTCCACCCGTGGTCGGCATCGGGATAGCGGTACAGGACTGCGTTCTCCGACCAGATATCGGCGTATTTCTGCGCATATTCGAACGGCACGACCTCGTCCGCTTCGCCCTGGTGGACGAACACCTTGCCAGTAAAAGCGCCTAGCCCTGCGAAAGGGTCGAATGCCTCTGCCGTCTCGACGAAGCGCGGGCCGAGCGCCTGGCCCTTGAAATCGAACACGCCCGTATCGCGAAGCATGTCCAGCGACTTGCCCTGGATCTGGCCGCTACGCACATCATCGACGAAAACCGCCGCGACAGCCCAGAGCGTCAGACTTAAGAGATCGCCCGGACGCCGCGCAGCCAGGCATGCCGATTCCATACCGCCAAGCGAATGACCGACAAGGTGCACCGGACCATTTCCGTCCGCGAGCACGTGATCGAGCATGGCGGATAGCTGGTCGAGTTCGTCCGGCACGGAGACATCGAGAAAGCGGCCGTCGCTTTCGCCATGGCCGAGACGGTCGAAGGCGAAGACCGTGCAACCCGAATTGGTCAGACCTCGTGCGAGATCGACAAACGCCCGGCCGACGCCCGCGCGGGTGACGCCGAAGCCGTGGTTCAAGAGGACCTTCGCTCCGTTCGGGCGCGGCGCCGGGTAGCGCACTCCGGCGATGCGCTGAGATCGGAAATCGATGCTGATGCTTTCGGGCCGAGACATGGGATGATCCTGAACGGGCGGGCGCGCGGCGTAGGCGCTGGCCTATTGCATACGCGCAGGGCCGAAGGTCGATCCTTCAGGCTCGGCGGCATCGGGGTAGCGGACACCCGAGGCGCACGACGTGTCAGCCGGTTTACTCGTCACGCATTGCGCGCCATCAGCCCGCCGTCCACCGGGATCACCGCGCCGGTAATGTAGCTCGCCGCGGGGAGTACGAGCGACAGCGTCACATGCGCGACTTCTTCCGGGTCGCCATAGCGCTTCAGTGCCGTCCGCCGCTTGGCATAGATCACTTTGTGTTCGTCGGGCACTGCATCGGTCATCGCGGTGCGGATCGGCCCGGGACAGATGCAGTTTACCGTGATGGCTTCGGGCCCGAGATCGACCGCCAGCCCGCGGGTAAGGCCGACCACGCCCGACTTGGCCGCGACATAGGGCGTGTCGCCGGGCGTCGCACCGAGACCTTCGGTGCTAGCGACGTTGACGATCCGCGCGGCATCGCTTTTCCGCAGATGCGGGAGCGCGGCGCGAACCATGCGCTGCTGCGCGGTCAGCATCACGGCCAGTGCGCGGTGCCAGGTCTCTTCATAGGCATCGTCTTCGAGTGCGCAGAAGCTCGAGATGCCGGCATTGTTGACGAGTATGTCGATTCCGCCGAAATCCGCTGCGACCTGCGCCACGACCTGCGCAATCGCATCCGCGTCCGATACGTCGAGCGCATAGGCGCGCGCGCCAGCGCCGCACGCTGCCGCCACGGTATGGCATCCGGCGATATCGAGATCGGTCACCGCGACGCGCGCGCCTTCCTTTGCCAGCAGCGTCGCGGTTGCGCGGCCCATGCCGCTGGCGGCCCCGGTGACGATGGCGACCCGGCCCGCGACCGAGCGCGAGCGATTGGGTGTTGTGGTCATGCGATCAATGTCCTCCCCGACAGCAGGGTACCGAAGAATGGCATCGCCGTCACGGCCGCCAATCAGGCGGCCTTGATACTGGCAACGAAGTCGCCGGCCGATCGCTCGAGCGAATGGATGGTCTCGAGCAGCGCCTTCACGTTCTGCCGGGCATCGCCGGACAGCTTCTGGGTGGTGCTTGCGCGGTTCGCCAGCACGGCGCTGTTGTGGGCCATCTGTTCGGTGCCCGCAGCGGTGTCACCCATGGTCTGTTCGATGCTGGAGGTCGCCGCCCGCTGGTTGTCGACATCGCTGCGCACCGTCATCGCCGATCTGGCGAGTTCGGCGATTGCCCCGCTGAGCTTGCCGAAGCTGTTCTCCGCTTCGCCGGTGCCCTTGCTGATGCCCGAGAGCAGGTCCTCGATCTCGCGCGTGGCACGTGCGGCCTGCGCGGCGAGCTGCTTGACCTCCTGCGCCACCACGGCGAAACCCTTGCCGGCATCCCCTGCGCTGGCAGCCTCGATCGTGGCATTGAGCGCGAGCAAATTGGTCATTTCGGCAATTTCCGCGATCGAACGCGTCGCATCGCCGATGGTCTTCGACTGGTTGGCAAGCGATCGGACCGCGTCGCCGCCGGTTTCGGTGCGCGTTCCTGCCTCGCTGGCAAGCTCGTCCTGGCGACCGGCGGTCACTGCGATGTTGCCGATCGAACGGGACAATTCGGTAACGCTGCCGGCCACCGCATCGATGGCATTGGATACCTGCGAGGCCGCAGCGGCGACTTCGCCTGCCTGCTGCCCGGTGTCGCGCGCATTCTCGTCCAGCGAATGCATCACCTCGTCCAGCGCGCGAGCGCTCTTGGCCACCGCCATCGTGACTTCGGAAACCGAGCTTTCGAAATCGGCCGCGATCCGCAGCATGTCTTCGCGCCGACGGGCGGCGAGGTCGCTTTCTAGCCGGCTGCGTTCGGCGCGCTCCGAATCGGCAAGGCGGAGCGCCTCTTCGGCAGACCGCGTGGCCTGTTCGCTTTCCGCCAGCGCAGAACCGATGCGCGTGATCAGCGAATTGAGCGTGGTGGCAATATAGCACAATACGCCTGCTTCCAGCACCACGGCCAGCGCGTGGATGAACACCCGGTTCACACCTCCGCCACCGGAAAAGACCCAGCTGGGCGCGGCAATCGACAGGATGAGGTGGTGCAGGGCGACGGTCGCCGCAGCGAGCAGGATCGGGCGGACGTCGCACAGGATCGTGAGCGTCGCGATGGCGACGAAGAAATACATATGCATATCGATCTGCCACGGGGCACCGCGCAGCGCGTAGAGCATGAGCGCAGGCTGCAGCGCGGCCATGAGCGCGACCGCCATGCGTGCAGCGCTGTCGTAGCGGCGCTGCCAGGCCGCGACTGTCGGCAGCAGGTTCAACAACACGCTCACGATCAGGGCATGAAAAGCCTGCGTGCCCATTGCCGGGATAAGTGCGGCAAGGCTCAGCGAGGCGGCCCAGCCTGCGATCGCAATTCCTATCACGCCTTTGGTGCGCAGCGCATTGATTTCGTTATGTTCCACTGACTGCTCCGGTGCAGCCGCCCTGCGGGACGGCGAGAACGAGGATGCCGTGCTCGAAGAGAAGCTCGAAAAGCGGCGGACGCGCACCCTGCATGACATAACCACCGCCCAGCGCGGTGCGGGCGACAGCACGCCGCCCGTCCTGAAACACGATTCCGGGCAAGGCCCGGTCCGCCGCAGGAGATATGGGGTAAAATGCCAATTGGCCGAAAGCCGGCGGCGCGAGCAGCAGGCCGCCGACCGCGCCGATCGCGATTACAGCCTGGGACAAACCCAGCAATCGGCGCGGCTTCGGCTTGGATTCGGGTTTCGCGATATGCATCGCGATGGCTGGTGGCAGCAAATCCTCCCCAAGCCGTTAACCTTGATGCCGCGGTTTTCCCAAGGGCCTATCTGAACGGCGGCTCGTTGAACGCGCGCAGCTTGCGGCTGTGGAGGCGGGGGCCTTCTTCGCGCAGCCGCTTGCAGGCATTGACCCCGATCTGGAGATGCGCGGCAATCGCTTCTTCGTAGAAGGCATTGGCCTGTCCGGGCAGCTTGATCTCGCCATGCAGGGGCTTGTCCGAAACGCACAGCAAGGTGCCGTAGGGGACGCGGAAGCGATAACCCTGGCCGGCGATGGTGGCGCTTTCCATGTCCACGCCGACCGCGCGGCTCAGGCTCATGCGCTTGGCCGACTGCGTGAAGCGCAGTTCCCAGTTGCGATCGTCGGTCGTGACCACCGTACCGGTGCGCATCCGCTTCTTGAGATCGGCACCATGTTCGCCCGAAACCGCTTCGGCCGCACCCGCCAGCGCCTGCTGCACTTCGGCAATCGCGGGGAGCGGGATTTCCGGCGGCAGCACCGGGTCGAGCACGTGGTCGTCGCGCAGATAGGCATGCGCCAGGACGTAGTCGCCGATCTTCTGGCTGGGGCGCAGACCGCCGCAGTGCCCGATCATCAGCCATGCTTCGGGCCGCAGCACCGCAAGGTGATCGCAGATCGTCTTGGCGTTGGACGGGCCGACGCCGATATTGACCAGCGTGATCCCTTCGCGATTGGGGCCGACGAGGTGGTAGGCGGGCATCTGGTGCCGGCGCCATGCGGTGTCGGACAGCTGCGCGCGCGCATTATCGGTCTGTTCGGTAAGCATCATGCCCCCGGCACCGGCCAGTGCGGTGTAGCCGTTGGAGCCCAGCTGCGCGCCCGCCCAGTCCACGAATTCATCGACATAGCGATGATAATTGGTGAACAGGATGAAGCGCTGGAAGTGGTCGGTGCTGGTCCCGGTGTAATGCGCCAGCCGGGCCAGGCTGAAATCGGTCCGCAACCCGTCGAACAGCGACAGCGGGATCGGGTCGTCATCGTTTTCGAGCACGATGCCATCGGCCAGCTCGTCGCCGATATCGGCCAGTTCGGTCGAGGGGAAATGCCGCGCGATCAGATTGGGATCGACGCCTGCCAGCTCGGCCCCGGCGCCCCCGTCGAGGACATAGGGGAAGGGGATCTCCTGTTTCGAGGAACCGACTTCGAGTTCGACCTCGTAATTCTCGCTGATCAGTTCGAGCTGCTCGCGCAGATAGTCGCGAAACAGCTCCGGGCGGGTGACCGTGGTGGTGTACAGCCCGGGCGCATTGAGGCGGCCGAACGCGCGGTTGCGGTCGGCAGGCTGATCGCCGCCGCGGAAGCGCAGGCGCAATTCGGGATAGGCATAGCTGCCGTCGTGGCGCCGTTCGGGCGCGGGAAGCTCGCGTTCGCGGCCGAAGGCGATCACGTCCTCGCGGAGCCGCTCCACGGCAGCGTCGTAGATTTTCTCGAGCCGGTCGAGCGTCTGTTCTATAGATTCCATGGGCGTTGCTCCTGCCTCTTGTTGTTTTAGGATTTGTGTCGCCCACCCACATAGGGTGCGCAGGCGGTTCTTACAAAAAGGGCGCGGAGACCGAAGCCGCCGCGCCCTGATTGTCGATCGCACGAAGCGACGAAGCTTACTCGCCTTCGGGCGCGGTCGCTTCGATCTTGGCTTCGGTCTCGCTCATGCCTTCGGGCGTGCTGATGCCGTCTTCGAGCATGTCGGCGGGGATTTCACCCGGTTCGAGCGTCGGGTCGGTCCGGTTCGCTTCGGCCTGTTCTTCGATCTCGCGCTGCTCGTCTTCGAACATCTGCGCCATCACGTCGATACCCTGGCTCTGCAGTTCGGCTTCATCGTCGCTGCGGGCAACGTTGGCCTTGATCGTGACCGAGACCTCGGGGTGCAGGTCGATGCGGACTTCATGCATGCCGATCGCCTTGATCGGGTCACCCATGATGACCTGCTTCTTGTCGATCTCGTGGCCCTTTTCGGCCAGCGACGCGGCGATGTCGCGCACGTTGACCGAACCATAGAGCTGGCCGGTGTTCGACGCGGCACGGATCAGGACGATTTCTTCGCCCTGGACCTTCTCGCCGGACTTTTCGGCTTCGCTGCGACGTTCCGCGTTTTCCTTTTCCAGGCGGTCGCGGTTCGCTTCAAAGACCTTCTTGTTGGCTTCGTTGGCGCGCAGTGCCTTCTTCTGCGGGAGCAGGAAGTTGCGGGCATAGCCGTCCTTCACGGTGACGACGTCACCGATCGAGCCGAGCTTTTCGATCCTCTGAAGGAGAATGATATCCATGATTATTCCCCTTACTTCACGATGTACGGCAGCAGGCCGATGTGACGGGCACGCTTGATGGCCTTGGCCAGTTCACGCTGCTTCTTTGCGCTGACGGCGGTGATGCGGCTGGGGACGATCTTGCCACGTTCGGACATGAAGCCCTGCAGCAGGCGGACGTCCTTGTAGTCGATCGTCGGGGCGTTCTTGCCCGAGAAGGGGCAGGACTTGCGGCGGCGGAAAAACGGGCGGGCCATCAGTTACGCTCCTCGCGGTCGCGGCGCTTCTTCGCATCGCGCTCGTTCTTGCGCATCATCACGCTCGGACCTTCTTCGTGCTCTTCGACACGGATGGTCATGTAGCGGATGACGTCTTCATTGATGCGGGTCTGGCGCTCGAGCTCTTCCACGACGGCACCGGGGCCCTCGATGTTGAGCATCACGAAATGCGCCTTGCGGTTGCGGTCGATCTTGTAGGCGAGGTTCTTGAGGCCCCAGGTCTCCGTCTTGGTGACCTTGCCTTCGTTCTTCTCGACAATCTCGGTAGCGGTGGCGGCGAGCTGGTCGACCTGAGCCTGGCTCAGGTCCTGTCGCGCCAGGAAAACATGCTCGTATAGAGCCATGCCCTTGTCCTTTCACATGCGGCCGATCGCTGGCTTGTCCGCGGGATTGCGGGGCCCCTCCGGCTTTCTTCGAATCCCCGCCCACAGGCAGGGGATGCGCGCACATAACGGGATTGGCGACGAATGCAAGCCAATCTCGGGGCTTGGCAGGGTGGAACCGGGTGGGCAGGGCGGCATTGGTTGGAAAACGAAGGAGTAGTGCGTGCCCGGTGGACTTGTAGCCCTGCTAGACGACGTGTCGATCATCGCCCGCGCGGCGGCGGCCTCGGTCGACGATATCACGGTTGCCGCGGGCAGGGCGGGCTCGAAGACCGCCGGCGTCGTGATCGACGATGCGGCGGTCACACCGAGTTACGTCACGGGCCTCAGCCCCGCGCGCGAACTGCCGATCATCTGGAACATTACCAAGGGCAGCCTGAAGAACAAGCTCATCATCCTGCTGCCCGGCGCGTTGCTGCTCAGCTGGCTGCTTCCCAGCGCGATCGTTTTCATCCTTATCCTGGGCGGCTGCTACCTGTCCTATGAAGGGGCGGAAAAGGTGATGGAAAAGCTGGGCGGCCAGAAACACGGCGTCACTGTGGAGGATGAGATCACCGACCCGGCGGCGTTCGAGAAACAGCGGGTGAACGGTGCGATCCGCACCGATCTGATCCTCTCGGCCGAAATCATGGCGATCACGCTGAACGAGGTGGCCGCGGAAGACTTCATCGTACGTGCGGGCGTGCTGGCGATCGTCGGTATCGGCGTGACACTGGTGGTCTATGGATCGGTCGCGCTGATCGTGAAGCTGGACGATATCGGATTGCACCTGCGCGAGAAGACTTCGGCCGCCGCACAGGCCTTCGGGCAGTTTCTGGTGACCTCGGTACCCTATCTGCTGACCACGCTGTCCTTCATCGGCACGATCGCGATGCTGTGGGTCGGCGGCGGCATCATCCTGCACAGCCTGCACGAACTGGGCATCCATGGTCCCTCCGATTGGGCGCATGGGCTGCAGCACACGGTGGAAGCGGTGACCGGCGGACTTTCGGGCATCCTCGGCTGGGGAACCTATGCGGCGCTGTCCGCCCTGACGGGGCTCGCGCTCGGCTTCGTGCTGGCGATCCTCATCCACAAGGTCTTCAAGATCGGCATTACCCATGGCGACCACTGAGCCGCCGGTCCTCTACACCTGCGCGGGGTCGCGCGGGCTGCGGGCGACCTGGGCGGCGGAAGAGGCGGGAGTCGCTATCGATCTACAGCTGTTGCCGTTCCCGCCCCGCTTCAAGACGCCCGACTACCTGGAGGTCAATCCCCTGGGTACGGTACCCATGCTGGTCGATGGCGCCGCGCACATGACCGAGAGCTGTGCGATCGCGCATTACCTGGCCACCAAGGGCGCGGACCAGTCGCTGGTCGTGGCGCCGGACGAGATGGATTATCACGCCTATCTCGATTTCACCTACCACGCCGATGCCACGATCACTTTCCCGCAAACCGTCTATATGCGCTTCGCCCTGTTCGAGAAGGACAAGGGCTGGGGCGAGGCGGGCGAGGCCTATGCCAAGTGGTTCTGGAAGCGCCTCGTCAAGCTCGAGCAGCGCCTCGAAACGCGCGACTACCTGTGCGCGGGCCGCTTTACCGTGGCCGATATCTGCTGCGGTTACGCGCTGATCCTGGCGGGCCGGGTGGGCTTGGACGAGGGCGTGCCGCAATCGCTCAGGGACTACCGCGACCGGCTGACCGCACGCGAGGGATATCGCCGGGCCGTGGCGCGTGAGGCCGCGGGCCCCGCCGCGATCTAGGCCAGTCGGTCGAACAGGTCGCGTGCAAATCCGCTCAGCGTGTCATCGCGCGCGCCCATGACAACGATCCGGTCGCCTGGCTGCGCGAGTTCGGCGAGCCTGTCGCCCACCGCCGTGCGCTCGGGAATGTGTTCGGCATGGCCGCCCGCCTGCTCGATCAGCCGCACGATCCGCTCGCTGCCTTCGCTGCGATCGACGCTGCCGCCGAAATAGACCGGGTCGCACAGGATCACGCGGTCCTCGTCACCCAGTTCATGCGCGAAGGTCTGGGCCAGCTCCTCGCCCATCTGGCGCAGGGGCCCGTAGCCATGCGGCTGGAAGAAGGCGAGAACGCGGCCCGGGTGCGCTTTGAGCGTGCGTAGCGTGGCGGCGCATTTTTCCGGATTGTGGCCGAAATCGTCGATCACGGTGATGGCCGACGGGCTGGTGCCGACGATGTCGAACCGCCGCGCGAGACCTTCGAAACCGGCGAGCGCGGCGACCGCATTGGCGACCGGTATGCCCGCGGCCGCTGCCGCTGCGATTGCCGCCAGCGCGTTGGCCAGATTGTGCCGCCCGGGCAGGTTGAACATCAACGGATGTTCGCTGCCGTCGTGCCGGTCGACGACCAGCGCGGCCTGCCGCATCGGGCCTTCCGCGACCGAGCCGGGGACGACGCCGATCTGCGCCTTTTCCTGCTCGATCCCGAAGGTGACGACTTCCTTCGCATGCGGCAGCAGCGCCAGCGCTTCGGGATCGTCGGCATTGATCACCGAAATGCGGCTGCGCGAAAGGTAGTCGCCAAACAGCTGGCGCAGCTCTTCCATGCTCTTGTGGTCGAGACTGACATTGAGCAGCACGCCGACAGCCGGACGATAGAGCGCGATCGAGCCGTCGCTTTCGTCGACCTCGCTGACATAGAGGCTCTGACCGCCGACCACCGCGCTGGCATAGGGGCGTTCGGGCGAGACGAAGTTCTTCATCACTGCGCCGTTCATGATCGTGGGTTCGCGCCCGCACGCTTGCAGGATCCAGCCGAGCATGCCGGTGACAGTCGACTTGCCGCTGGTTCCGGCCACCGCCAGCCCCGCACCGCTGGTGTTGAAAAGGATCGAATTGAGCTCGGCGCGGGTCAGCCGCAGGCACTCCAGTTCCTTGGCGCGTTTGGCATCGGGTACGGTATCTTCCACCGCGGCGCTGGCGACGAGGATCTGCTTGGCCGAGACGATCCCGCTGCCGTCCTGCGGATGCAGCGTGAAACCCTGTTGTTCGAGCGCGGCGAACTTGTCGGGCGTGCGGCCCTGATCGTGGCTGCGGTCCGATCCTTCGACCGTGCAGCCGCGACCTTTCAGGATCTGCGCCAGCGGCAGCATTCCCGATCCGCCGATCCCGCAGAAGAAAAAGGGGCGGGCGAACAATTCATCTGGAGTGGGCATATCGCTCATGCGCGTGCAGCTATTGAGTTGTGCCGCGCGATACAAGCACGCTAGCAGGGCGCATGGTCAGAATTGCGATCTGCGCCCCCGGAAAGCGGTTGAAGCGCGAACGGGCAGAGGCGGTCGAAACGCTGGTGGCGGGGCGCAGCGACGTGTCGTTGCAGTTCCACGATCAATGCTTTGCCGAAGACGGGCATTTCGCCGGCAGCGACGACGTGCGGCTCGCCGCCTTGCTCGATTGCGCCAACGATCCCGGATTCGATGCGGTGTGGTTCGCGATGGGCGGTTATGGTTCGAACCGCATCGCCCCGCAGGCGGTGGCGGAAATGAACGCGGCAGCGCGGGACAAGTCCTATCTCGGCTATTCGGACACCGGCTTCCTGCTCGCCGCGCTGTACAGGCATGGCATCGGCCGCGTCGCGCATGGGCCGCTGGCGGGCGACGTCCGGCGCGAGGGCGGCGCCGCTGCGATCGAGCGCGCGCTGGACTGGTTCAAGGGCGGGGAGGACGGTCTCGAACCCGGCCTCGATACGCGCCCCGCGGTGGCTTTCAACCTCGCCACGCTGGCGATGCTGGTCGGCACCGAACTTGCACCCGACCTGTCGGGCCATGTCGTCATGGTCGAGGAAGTCGCCGAGCATCTCTATGCGGTGGACCGGCTGCTGTTTCATGTGACGCAGCACCTCGGCGGCATCGCGGGCCTGCGTCTGGGCCGCATCAGCGATGTCCCCGTCAACGACCGCCCCTTCGGCACCGACGAAGTGGCCATCGCGCAGGACTGGTGCCGGCGCAGCGGCATCCCCTACCTCGGCCGGGCGGATATCGGCCACGATGCTGCCAACAAGATTGTCCCCTTCGGACTTGAGACGCGGGGCGCTCGCGCCTAGTCGCGCGGTCGAGGAGATTTTATGACTGCATTCATCTTTCCCGGCCAGGGCAGCCAGAAGGTCGGCATGGGCGCCGATCTCGCCGAAGCCAGCGCGCATGCGCGCGAAGTGTTCCAGGAAGTCGACGAAGCGCTCAAGCAGAAGCTTTCCGCGCTGATGAAGGACGGCCCCGAAAGCGAACTGACGATGACTGCCAATGCGCAGCCGGCGATCATGGCCAATTCGGTGGCCACTGCCCGGGTCCTCGAAAAGGAATTCGGCGTGACGCTGGCCGACACGGCCGATTGCGTCGCGGGCCATTCGCTCGGCGAATACAGCGCGCTGTGCGCCGCCGGGGCATTCTCGCTGACCGACACGGCCAAGCTGCTGCGCCTGCGCGGCATCGCAATGCAGGATGCGGTTCCGATCGGCGTCGGCGCGATGGCCGCGCTGCTCGGTGCCAATATCGAAAAGGCCACCGCGCTGGCCGAGGCAGCGGCCGAGGGGCAGGTCTGCGAAGTCGCCAATGACAACGATCCGACGCAGGTCGTTATCTCCGGCCACGCCGAGGCGATCGACCGCGCGATCGAAATGGCGAAGGATCACGGGATCAAGCGCGGCATCAAGCTGCCCGTTTCGGCACCGTTCCACTGTTCGCTGATGGGTCCTGCTGCGCTGCGCATGAAGAACGCGCTCGAAACGACGCCCCCGCAGGCCTTTGCAGTGCCGCTGTTCGCCAATGTCACTGCCGCACGCGTCACCGATCCGGCGGAAGAACAGGCGCTGCTGGTCGATCAGATCACCGGCCGCGTCCGCTGGCGCGAAAGCGTGCTGGCGATGCGCGAGGCAGGCATCGAACGGTTTGTCGAAGTGGGCGGCAAGGTGCTCGCCCCGATGGTGGGCCGCATCGACAAGGAGGCCGCAACCGTCAGCCTCGTCACCATGGAAGACCTCGAAAACTTCGCCAAGGAGAACGCATGATGTTCAGCCTCGAAGGAAAGACCGCGCTCGTGACCGGTGCCAGCGGGGGGATCGGTTCGTCGATCGCCTACGCGCTGGCGAAGCAGGGTGCGCGCCTCGCGCTGTCCGGCTCCAACGGCGACAAGCTGCGCGCCTTCCGCGAACAGCTCAACGACGAATTCGGCCATGACCATGTCGAGATCACCTGCGACCTTTCCAATCCGACGCAGGTCGAGGAACTGATCCCGGCCACCGTCGATACGCTGGGTTCGATGAACATCCTCGTCAACAATGCCGGCATTACCCGTGACAATCTGGCCATGCGGATGAAGGACGACGAGTGGGACCAGGTGATCCGCATCAATCTCGAGGCGAGCTTCCGCCTGATGCGCGCCAGCGCACGGCCGATGATGAAGGCCAAGGGCGGGCGGATCATCTCGATCACCAGCGTGGTCGGGCATACCGGCAACCCCGGCCAGATGAACTATGTCGCCGCCAAGGCGGGCCTGACCGGCATGTCCAAAAGCCTCGCGCAGGAACTGGCGAGCCGGAACATCACCGTGAACTGCGTGGCCCCCGGCTTCATCCGCACAGCAATGACCGACGCGCTGAACGACGAGCAGAAAGCGGCGATCAACGGGCGCATTCCGATGGGCCGGATGGGCGAAGGCGACGAGGTCGGCGCTGCGGTTGCCTACCTTGCGAGCGACGAGGCAGCCTATGTCACTGGCCAGACGCTGCACGTGAACGGCGGCATGGCGATGATGGGCTGATTTCACCCACTTTTCCCCAAGGAATTGCGGCGCCGCGGCGTCCGGCCTTGCCCCCCAAGCCCGCCCCGCTAGGGTGACTATCCGTATTCCGGCGCTGGTGGGGCGATTCCGGCCTGCCAGGCGCCCAAGAGGGACGAAAGTAGGACCATGAAGGCCACCATCGAACGCGCGACGCTGCTGCGTTGTCTCAGCCACGTCCAGTCGGTCGTGGAGCGCCGCAATACCATCCCGATCCTCTCCAACGTGCTGATCGAAGCCGAAGGCGACAATTCGCTCAGGGTCATGGCAACCGACCTCGATCTGCAGGTGATCGAGCATATGGAAGCCAATGTCGACAGTGCCGGGGCGATCACCGTTTCGGCGCACCTGCTGTTCGATATCGCGCGCAAGCTGCCCGAAGGTTCGCAGGTCAGCCTCGAAGCGGCGGAAAACCGCATGGCGATCAAGGCGGGGCGCAGCCGCTTCTCGCTGCCGACGCTCCCGCGCGACGACTTCCCGGTCATCGTCGAAGGCGATCTGCCGACCAGTTTCGAACTGCCCGCCAAGACCTTCGCCGACCTCATCGATCGGACGCGGTTCGCGATTTCGACCGAGGAAACCCGGTATTATCTGAACGGTATCTTTTTCCACGTGTCGGACGACAACGAACCCGTCCTGCGGGCGGCCGCAACCGACGGGCACCGGCTCGCGCGCTTCACGCTGCCGCGGCCTGATGGGGCAGAAGGCATGCCCGACGTGATCGTGCCGCGCAAAGCGGTGGCCGAACTGCGCAAGCTGCTCGACGAATCGCTCGACGGCAATGTCCAGATCGACCTGTCGGCCAGCAAGGTCCGCTTCACGCTCGGCGGCGAGGGCGGAGTGGTGCTGACCAGCAAGCTGATCGACGGGACCTTCCCCGATTATTCGCGCGTTATTCCAACGGGTAACGACAAGCTCCTTAAGCTCGACCCGAAGAGCTTCCACGAAGGCGTCGATCGTGTCGCGACGATCGCCACCGAGAAGACCCGTGCGGTCAAGATGGGGCTCGACAAGGACAAGGTCACGCTCACCGTTACCAGTCCCGACAATGGCACCGCGACCGAGGAAGTCCCGGCCGAATATTCGTCCGACGGGTTCGAGATCGGCTTTAACGCGGGCTATCTGAAAGATATCCTCAACCAGATCGATGCCGATACGGTGGAAATCCATCTGGCCGATGCCGGCGCCCCGACGCTGATCCGCAAGGACGAGAATTCGCCCGCGCTCTATGTCCTCATGCCGATGCGGGTTTAAGCGCTCGCATTGGCGTAGATCTGCGGTTAGCGTCGCTCTCGAAGGAGAGACGCGAATGCAGCAAGTCCATGTCCGCAAGAATGCAATCGGCGAGGCCCGACTGGTCGATTGCGACCAGGGAAAGCTGGCCGACGATGCGGTGCGCCTGGAAATCGAAAGCTTCTCGGTCACGGCGAACAACGTGACCTATGCGGTCGTCGGCGACGGCTTCGGATACTGGAACTTCTTCCCCGTGCAGGGGGCAGGCACCGACGGCATGGGCATCGTGCCCATGTGGGGCCATGCACGCGTCATCGAAAGCAATGTGTCCGAGATATCCGTGGGCGAGCGGGTCTATGGCTACCTGCCTATGGCGACGCATCTGGACGTCGTGCCCGGAAAACTGTCCGCCAGCGGCTTTACCGACATGGCCGCACATCGCCAGCCGATGAGCCCGGTCTACAACAGCTATTCGCGGCTTGCAGCCGACCCGGAACACGATCCGGCGCGCGAAGGCGAACGGATGATCTTCGGTCCGCTGTTCAAGACCGGTTTCCTGATCGAATACTTCATGCGCTCGCAGGACTGGTTCGGCGCCGAACAGGTAATCCTGACCAGCGCATCGTCCAAGACTGCCATGGGCCTTGCCAGCACCGCCAGGCATCGTTCGCCGGATATCCGGCGGATCGGCCTGACCTCTTCGGGGAATGTCGCTTTCGTGAAGCAGAGCGGTCTCTACGACGAAGTGCTGGCCTATGACGATGTGCAGGCACTGGCCAGCCGACCCGCGGTATCGGTCGATTTTGCCGGCAACGCCCGTCTGCTGGGCGCGATCCATGCGCATCTTGGCGACGCGTTGAAGTACTCCTGCCTGGTGGGTGCAACGCATATCCAGGAGCGCGGCGGCGGGGCGGGGGACCTGCCCGGACCGGCGCCGACGCTGTTCTTCGCACCCGACCATGCGGTCGCGCTGTTCAAGGACCTGGGGCCGCAGGAAGCGGGCCGCCAGATGGCCGAGAGCTGGCGTATATTCCTTGCCGATGCCGGCGACAGCGTGACCATTGAACGCCATGCGGGCCTTGCTGCTGCACGCGACGTTTTCGTCAGAATGGCCGGCGGCAGTGTGGATCCCGCCAAGGGAATCATCATCGAACCGTGATTGGCCGCCGGGGGCCGGTGGAGGCCGGCCCCGCGATACCCGGTCAGTGTCCGGTCCCCGCTACGGCAGGTAACCGCGCCCCTAGATCTCGACTGCGATCTTGCCGAAGTGGCTCCCGCTTTCCTGATGGCGGAAGGCATCGGCGAGGTCGGCTAGCGCGAAGGTATCGCTGATGACCGGCTTGATGCCGTTGGCCTCGATCGCAGCGATCATGTCCTGCTGCATCGCGCGGCTGCCGACGGTGAGGCCCTGCACCTTGAGGTTCTTGGAGAACAGCAGCGCGGTCTGCACCGGCCCGGCGAAACCTGCGAGCACACCGATCAGCGCGACATGCCCGCCAACGCGTGTGGCCAGCATCGATTGGTCGAGCGTGCCCGCCCCGCCGATTTCGACCACGCAGTCGACCCCGCGCCCGCCGGTTATCTCCAGCGCCTTCGGGCCCCACGCTTCGACTTCCTTGTAATTGATCAAATGGTCCGCCCCCAGTTCGCGCACCCGTTCGAGCTTCTCGTTGGAGGAGGAGGTGGCGATGACAGTGGCGCCCGCAGCCTTCGCGAACTGCAGGGCGAAGATCGAGACCCCGCCCGTGCCCTGGACCAGCACGGTGTCGCCCGGCTTGACCGCGTAGTCGACGAACAATGCGCGCCAGGCGGTCAGCCCGGCGCACGTCAACGTTGCAGCCTCGGCATGGCTGAAGCCGGCGGGTGCGCGCGTGAACCAGTGGGTCGGGGCAGTCACTGCCTCGCGCGCATAGCCGTCGATCCCGTCACCGGGAACGCGGGTGAACGCGCTGGACGGCGGGCGGCCGTCGAGCCAGTCGGGGAAGAAGGTGCTGACCACATGGTCGCCCACGGCGAATTCGGTCACCCCGTCGCCAACCGCCGAGACGATGCCAGCGCCATCCGACATGGGGATGCGACCCGGTTCGGTCGGGATCATGCCTTTCACGACGGCGTAATCGTGATAGTTGAGCGAACTGGCCTTCAGATCGACGGTAATCTCGCCCGGACCGGGCGCCGCTGCGGCGTCGATATCGACCCATTCCAGCGCATCGAGGGTGGACGGCTTCGCGCCCGTACGGATTGCTTTCATTCTGCAGCCTCCAGCATTTCGGCCCGCTGCGGGCCGCGGATAAGGCCACCGGGCGCCTCGCCCGTCCATTCGCCTTCGCGGAATGTGACCTTTCCGTTCTTGATCGTCGCGACATAGCCCTCGGCCTTCTGCAGCAAGCGTTTGCCGCCCGCAGGCAGGTCGAAGGCCAGCCAGGGCTTGCCCAGCTTGATCCGGTCCATGTCGATGATGTTGATATCGGCCAGATAGCCGGGCGCCAGCACGCCGCGGTCCTCCAGCCCGTAGAGCCGGGCCGTGTCGTTGCATTGCCGCTTGATCGCGTTTTCGAGGCCGATCGTGCCGCGCGCCCGGTCGCGCACCCAGTGCTGCAGCATGAAGGTGGGCGAGGCGGCATCGCAGATCGTCCCGCAATGCGCGCCGCCATCGGACAGCGAATTCACCGTGTCGTCGGCGTGTTGCAGGTCTTTCAGGAAATCCAGATTGCCGTCGGCGTAATTGAGGATCGGCAGGTAGATGAAGCCCTTGCCCTCGTCGCGGCACAGCAGCTCGTAGGCATATTCATCGCCCGACATGCCCGCTGCCCTGGCGCGTTCGAGCACGCTTTCCTCGGCCGTGGGTTCGTAATTGAAGTCGGGGTCCATTTCGAACTGCATGTTCCAGCCGCCGCAAACGACCATGATCAGGCCCATGATGTCTTGGTTGACCTCGGAAAAATCGTGCTGTTCGGCGATCAGGCGCGCCTTGAACTCGGGGTCGAACAGCTTGGCCTTCTGCTCTTCCCACGGAAGGTCCTCGATTTCCTTCCAGCTCGGTTTGAGCCGGAAGGGATGCACGGTGCCCTGCCACGCCATGACGATGCCGTTGCCGCGCAGCGCGATCTGCGCGACGATGTTCGCGCCATTGTCGTTCTCGGCGCGCATGCTCTCGATCTGCTCGTCGAGCGGAAGTTCCTTGGCGATCGACTGGAGCGCCGCGAAGGTGACCGGCAGCCCGGTCTCGCGGCTCATCTTGCCCATCCAGCCGAACTCGTCCCATTCGCGCATCATGTCGCTGGCCATTTCGAACACGCCATGTCCGGCACGGCCCATTGCGCGGCCGATCTCGACCAGCTCCTCGGCAGTGGCGGTGGTGCCGGGGACGACCTCGCCGCCGATATCGCGGTGGAGCACCGTACGCGAAGTGGAGAATCCCAGCGCGCCCGCGCGCACGCCGTCTTCGACGATGCGGCTCATGGCGGCGATGTCTTCGGCGGTCGGAACGGCACCGGGACGCTCGCGATCGCCCAGAACATAGGCGCGGACCGAACCGTGCGGGACATGGGTGCCGACATCGACGGTACGGGGCAGTTCTTCCAGCGCATCGAGATATTCGGGGAAGGTTTCCCAGTTCCACTTCATGCCCTCCGCCAGCGCGGTCCCGGGAATGTCTTCCACGCCTTCCATCAGGCCGATCAGCCATTCGTGCTTGTCGGGACGCGCCGGAGCGAAACCGACACCGCAATTGCCCATGACGACGGTCGTTACGCCGTGCCAGCTCGACGGGGCCATTTCCTGGTCCCAGGTCACTTGTCCGTCGTAATGCGTGTGAATGTCGACGAAGCCGGGGGTGACCAGGTGACCCTCCGCATCGATTTCCTCGGCGGCGTCGCCGCTGACGTGGCCCACTTGAGCGATGAGCCCGTCCTTCACGGCGAGATCCCCGGTAAAGCGGTCCTGTCCGGTACCATCGACAATGGTCCCGTTGCGAATGATCAGATCATATGCGGGCATGTTGGTGCTCCTCTCTCCGCCGAGGAAGGTTCCACATTGCAACCGATGAGTCCAGCGCCGAGCTATTCGGCGTGCGTGGGCATGCGGACGGCAAGCAGGACGAGGAAGCCGATCGCGAACAGCAGGTGGATCGAAGTCATGCCGATCCGCTGGTCGCTCGACCACAGGGTGAACTGTTCGACCAGCAGCGGCCCCATCCATACGGTGATGGTGCCGGCAATCGCGTAGAGGCCGAAAAATTCACCGCTACGGCCCGGCGGGGCGAGCGTGACCAACATCGTACGGCTCGACGAAATACTGGCGGTGGCGGTCACCGCGATCACGCTGATGAGACCGAGATAGACGAGGTCCGACAGGGTGCGGAAGACGAGCCCGTCCCACACCACCACATTGTCGACCAGGCCGAGGAAGAGGCTTTCGCGGGTGATACTCAGCTGGAGCAGTCCGACACCCACCATGGCGAGAATTTCCAGCGCCAGCGCGCGCTTTACGCCGACCTTTCCTTCGAGCCAGCCGCCGAAAATGCCGCCGCCGAATGCGCAGGCGCTGGCGAAGATCGCGTAGCAGAGCATTTCGAGGAAATTCCAGCCGAGGAAGAGCGCGACATAGACCGCGCCGAGCGCCAGCAGCGCGGCCATCGCGTCGGCGTAGAACATCCGCGCGATGAGGAACCGCATCAATTCGCGGTATCGCGCTGCCTCGCGCAACGTGCGTGCAACGCTGCGTGCGCCTTCCCGGAAGGCGCGCATCCAACTGGCCCCGGGTACGCCCGGGTCGCGTGCCCTAGTGAAGAAGGGAATCGAGAACAGCACCAGCCACACCGCGCAGATCGGGCCGGCTAGCCGCGCATGTTCGAACGTCGTCAGGTCGATTCCGAATTGCGGCGCCGCGAATGGCCAGGAGATCGCAGCGGGCAGCACGAAGAGCACGGCAATCGCAAGAAAGATCAAGGTCGCAGCGAGGTTGCCGAGACCCAGTCCGAGACCCGATATCATTGCCAGTCGGCGTGGTTCGCCCGACACGCTGAGCATCGCATTGTGCGTCACTTCTGAATAGGTGTAGCCGACATAGGCGACCACCAGCAGGGCCATGATCGCGGGAACCGGCAGGCCTTCGCCCCCCGGCATCGCGAACCACAGCAGCGCCGAACAAACCGCGATGGCCCCGAGAAACAGCGCGAGGATCGGTTTCAGCCGCCCGCCGCGGTCGAGCGCCGCACCCAGCACCGGCGCGGTCAGGGCGGCAATGAAACCGGCCCATTTGGTCACCGAGGCTATGGTTGCCTGCCCCTGCGCATTGGCCGCGGCAAGCGCGTCGCCGGGCGGCAGGTCGTCCAGCGCACCGCTGGCAAGCAGGTCCGCGCCGATAATGTCGCGCGCAAAATAGGGCGCGAAGATGTAGATCACGATCAGGATGTAATAGGGGTTGCGGGCCCATTCGAAGATCGCCCAGGCAAAGCCGGTTCGACCGAAAGCGCCGCCTTCGCCCGTGGTCTGGCGGGGCGGTTGGCTGGCAAGCGGGTTCGCTAAGAGCGCGGGATCGGCAGTCATGTCATTGTCCTTGCGATCCGCCTGGTCCGGGCTGGACAGCAGTGCTGGGGGGTATCGATTGCGAAGCGGCCGGGCGGGCAAGGGCGGTATCCCCCGGTCAGCTTGGCCGGGGTGTCGGACCTGTGCGAGCGAAGGACGATCACGCGCCGCGTGCTGCGATCATGCTTTCGATATCGACGAACTTTTCCCGCGGCGCTCCTTCGCGCGCGGCTGCGATTTCGGCTTCCTCGATTTTCTGCCAATCGCGGAAAGTGACGATCTCGATCCCGCGTTCCTGCGCCAGTTCGTCGAAACCCGCGCGGCCAGCTTTGCCGGAGCTTGCGGCGATGTCTTCATCGACCGTGTCTATGACCCCATATCCATCGGGCCGGTTGGTGCCGATCGTGCCGCTGGGGCCGCGCTTGGCCCAACCGACGCAATAGAGGCCGGGCAGGATCCGGCCCTCGTCATTGGCGAAATGTCCCGCCCGCTGGTCGAACGGCACGCCCTCTATGGCCGAGGTGCGATAGCCGATACAGCTGACGACCAGATCGGCCGGCAGGTTATAGGTTTCGCCGGTACCCACCGCGCGCCCGGTTTCGAGGCGGGTCCGCTCCACTTCTATGGCACTTACCCAGCCGTTTGTGGCGGTGATGGCTCGGGGACTGGCGAAGAAATCGAACTCGATAGAAACCGGTTTGGCATTGCGGTCGGCTGCCGCAGGCTGCGCGAATTCGCGCAGCAGCGTGACCGATTTGCGCACCCCCGGTTCGAGAACGGCATCGTCGGCAACCGGTGGCAGGTCGGCCGGATCGACCTGCGGAGCGGCGCGGTCGAGCGTCCCCAACTCGCCCAGTTCCTTGGGCGTCATCATGATCTGGTGCGGACCGCGCCGGCCGAGGATGGTGATTTTCTCGATAGCGCTGCCGCGCAAAGCCTCGAGCGCGTGGGCGACGATGTCCGAGCCGGCAAATTCTCCTTCGGTCTTGGCTAGGATCCGCGCCACGTCGAGCGCGACATTGCCCATCCCGATGACGACAGCATGCTTGCCCGACAGCACGGGGTCCATCCCCGCAAACTCGGGGTGGCCGTTGTACCAGCCGACGAATGCCGCACTGCCAAAGACATTTCCGGTCCGCGCGCCAGGGATTTCCAGCGGGCGATCCTGCGGCGCGCCCGTGGCCAGGATGACCGCATCGTAGAGCGAACCGAGCTCCTCGATGGAAACCGAACCACCGACGTCGACATTGCCGATGAAGCGTACCGATTGGCCGATCGCCGTTTTTTCGTACCGACGCGCAACCGCCTTGATCGACTGGTGATCGGGCGCGACGCCGGTGCGGATCAGGCCGAACGGCACCGGCAATTTGTCGAAGATATCGATCCGGGCGTCATCGCCCCATTTCTTGACGGCGGCTTCGGCCGTGTAATAGCCCGCCGGACCCGATCCCACGATCGCGATATGCCGCATGTCTTTCTCCCCCGAGACATGCCTTCAATGCACATGGTCGGGGCAGCTGGCAAGCAGCGGACTATGTGCGGTACACCGCAGATCACATGGTTATCCGTTTGGAAAGAAGTTGCGTTTATCTACATGGTTCGCTGCGCTGAGAGGGAATTTCGGCGCACAAAGGCTACTCGGGAGCATGAGTTCACATGGCAGGGTTCTTCTCGCGTGCGTCGCGGGCGAAGACGGAACGACGCGAAGGTTCACAGCCTGCGCCGCTGCGTCCGATCGCCATCACCGATGCCGAACGCCGGGTGGAACTGCTCGACAGTTTCGAGGCCGCAGGTCTGGGCTGGTTCTGGGCGACCGATGCCGAAGGCCGGCTCATCTACCTGTCCGACAATGCGGCGAAAGAGCTCGACTGGACGCAGGGCGAAGCGATCGGCAAATCGCTGAGCGAACTCTTCATCCCCGAGAAGGTCGATGATCCCGACCGGCCCGAGCGCCCGCTCGCGTTCCTGCTGCGGGCGCGCAACTCGATCAGCCAACTCAATGTCCGCCTCGCCATAGAGGGGCGCGAAGTCTGGTGGGAAATCGCGGGCAAACCGCAGTTCGACGAGCAGGAGCGCTTTACGGGCTATCGCGGTAGCGCGAAGGATATCACGGCCAGCCGGGAAAACCGGCGCGATGCCGAACGGTTGGCGCAATACGATCCGGTTACCGGTCTGGCCAACAGCCACCGGATGAACCGGCGTCTGGCCGAATTGCTCAAGGCCTATCGCAATTCCAAACGGACCTGCGCGTTGCTGATGGTCGACCTCGACCGGTTCAAGCAGATCAACGATTCGCTGGGTCATGCCGCGGGCGACGAACTGCTGAAGCAGGTTGCTGCGCGGCTTGAACGGATCATCGGGAGCAAGGGGGAAATTGCACGCCGGAGCGCGGACTCGTTCCAGATCGTGTTGCCCGACATGGATGACCGCGGCGCCCTGGGCGATCTGAGTCAGCGCGTCATCCAGATGCTGTCGCAGGCCTATTCGATCAACGATTCGCGCGCGGTCGTCGGAACGTCGGTCGGGGTCGCCATTGCGCCTTATGACGGGCTCGATCCGGAAGGACTGATATCGGCCGCCGATCTGGCGCTGCATGCCGCCAAGAGCGGTGGGCGGGGCCAGTACCGCTTCTATTCGGCCGAGCTCAAGGACGGCGCAAAGCATCGCCGGCAGATCGAGGAAGACCTGCGCGACGCCATCGAGAACGGGCAGGTGGTCATGCACTACCAGCCACTCGTCTGCGCCAAGACGCATATGGTCCGCGGGTGCGAAGCCTTGATGCGCTGGAATCATCCGGACCGCGGCGCGATTTCGCCCGAGGATTTCATCTCCGTGGCCGAGGAAATCGGCATTGTCGGGGAAATGGGCGAATGGGCGTTGAACGAGGTCTGCCGACAGGCGGCCGAATGGCCGCTCGAACTGCGCGTGGCGGTAAACGTCTCGCCGATGCAGTTCGCGCACGACAATTTTCCGCAGATCGTCGCCAACGCGCTCAAGCAAAGCGGCCTGACACCCGAGCGGCTCGAACTCGAAATTACCGAGAGCGTGTTCCTCGGCGATGCCGGACGCACCCAGCGGATTTTCGAGGAATTGAAGGCGCTCGGCGTAAAGCTGGCGCTCGACGACTTCGGGACCGGGTACAGCTCGCTCAGCTACCTGCGCACTGCGCCGTTCGACAAGATCAAGATCGACCAGAGCTTCGTGCGCGGCGCGACCGAGGAAGGCAACAACAACGCGGCCATCCTCAGCGCTATCGTCAGCCTTGCAGATGCGCTCGACATGGAAACAGTGGCAGAGGGCGTCGAGGCGAAGGACGAACTCGATCTCGTGACCAAGCGCGGGGCAACACTGGTCCAGGGGTATATCTTCGCCCGCGCCATGCCTCACGCAGAGTTGCTCGAACGGCTGGAAGCGGGCGAGCTCAAATATGAACCGCGCGGCCCGGCGAAATACCGCGCGACCCGCAAGACCGTGTTCCGCCGCATCGGACTGATCCACGAAGATAGCCGCTACCGGGTGGTCATGCGCAATCTCTCGAAGACCGGGGCGCGGATCGAGGGGCTTATGGACGTGCCTCTGGGCACCGAAGTCGTGCTCGATCTGGGCAATGGCCAATTGGCCGTCGCAACCGTACGCCGGTCGAAGGGCTCGGTGCAGGGCGTCGAGTTCGAGACCCCGTTGATCAGCGACGGCGCCGACGGCCTGTGCACCCGGCACCGCGTCTCGCCCTATCAGATCGAAGCGGCCGGCAGCCCGCTGACGACCTTGCCGCAGGATCCCTACTCGCTGATCATGGCGGGGCGGGGGGAAGCCTCGTCGAAGCGCAAGTTCGTCGAGGTCGAGGTCGGCACGCCCAAAGCGGGTACCAGCTACTGATTATCGGAGCAGCTGCGGGAATCGCGTCGCAGAGGGCGCTTGGCGAGAATGCCTGCCACGGCTAAGGCGCGGGCGAGGCATGTCTCGTGCCATCTTTTCCGATTAAGCAGTTTGTATGACCGATCTCAGAAAAATCCGCAATTTCAGTATCATTGCCCATATCGATCATGGCAAGTCGACGCTCGCCGATCGGCTGATCCAGCATTGCGGGGGGCTGACTGATCGCGAGATGTCCGAGCAAGTGCTTGATAACATGGACATCGAGAAGGAGCGCGGGATCACGATCAAGGCGCAGACCGTGCGCCTCACCTACACCGCGCGCGATGGCGAGACCTATGAGCTCAACCTCATGGACACGCCCGGCCATGTCGACTTCGCCTATGAAGTCAGCCGCTCCCTCGCCGCGTGCGAGGGCGCGCTGCTGGTGGTCGATGCGGCGCAAGGGGTCGAGGCGCAGACGCTCGCCAATGTCTACCAGTCGATCGAGCACGACCACGAGATCGTCCCCGTCATCAACAAGATCGACCTCCCCGCCGCCGAACCGCAGCGCGTCGCCGAAGAAATCGAGGAGATCGTCGGCATCGAGGCCACCGGCCCGTGGGAAGAGGGCGGCGCGGTGCTTACATCCGCCAAGTCGGGCATCGGCATCGAGGAAACGCTGGAGGCGCTGGTCAAGCGCATCCCCCCGCCCACCGGCGACCGCGACGCGCCCTTGAAGGCCATGCTGGTCGACTCATGGTACGACCCCTATCTCGGCGTGGTCATCCTCGTCCGCGTGATGGACGGCGCGATCAAGAAGGGCCTCAACGTCCGCTTCATGCAGGGCGGCACGCAGCATTTGATCGACCGCGTCGGCTGCTTCACCCCCAAGCGCACCGACCTGCCCGAACTCGGCCCGGGCGAGATCGGCTTCATTACCGCGCAGATCAAGGAAGTCGAACAGGCGCGCGTCGGCGACACGATCACCACGGTGAAGGGCGGGGCGGACAAGGCGCTGCCCGGCTACAAGGAAGTCCAGCCGGTGGTGTTCTGCGGGCTGTTCCCCGTCGATGCCGCCGATTTCGAGAAATTGCGCGAAAGCATCGGCAAGCTGCGGCTCAACGATGCCAGCTTCAGCTTCGAGGCCGAAAGCAGCGCCGCGCTGGGCTTCGGCTTCCGCGCGGGCTTCCTCGGCCTGCTGCACCTGGAGATCATCCAGGAACGCCTCACGCGCGAATACGATCTCGACCTGATCACCACCGCCCCCTCGGTGGTCTACCGCATCCAGCTCAACAAGTCGCGGACCGACCCGGCGCAGGAGCTGATGCTGCACAACCCCGCCGACTATCCCGATCCCAGCCGCATCGAGCAGATCGAGGAGCCGTGGATCAAGGCGGTGATCTACACCCCCGACGAATATCTCGGCGCGATCCTCAAGCTGTGCCAGGACCGCCGCGGCATCCAGGTCGACCTGACCTATGTCGGCGGCCGCGCGCAGGTGACCTACGAACTCCCGCTCAACGAAGTGGTGTTCGATTTCTACGACCGCCTGAAATCGATCAGCCGCGGCTATGCCAGCTTCGACTACGAACAGATCGGCCTGCGCGAGGGCGACCTCGTCAAGATGAGCATCCTGGTGAACAACGAACCGGTCGATGCGCTGTCGATGATCGTCCACCGCGATGTCGCCGAAAGCCGCGGGCGCGGCATGTGCGAACGGCTGAAGGACCTCATCCCGCGGCACCTGTTCAAGGTGCCCATCCAGGCCGCGATCGGCGGCAAGGTGATCGCGCGCGAAACCATCGCCGCGATGCGCAAGGACGTGACCGCCAAATGCTATGGCGGCGACATCAGCCGCAAGAAAAAGCTGCTCGAGAAGCAGAAGAAGGGCAAGGCGCGGATGAGGGAATACGGAAACGTCAGTATTCCTCAGGAAGCGTTCATTGCCGCGCTGCGGATGGGCGAGGAATAGGGCGCGTCCCCAGCGCCAGCGCTGTCCAGCCCCTCCCCCCCAACACACACACAGCCGGCGCCCCCCGCCGGCCAACCAGAAACGAGATCACCGCCTATGTCCGGATATAAGGACCCCGATTTCCAGGATCGCCGCGCGCTTGCGCAGAAGGCGCGCGCCAAGGCGCTCGAGAAACTGGCCGACGCGCCCAAGCTCGACGAAGCGACGATTGCCAAGCGCAAGGCCGCGCAGGAAGCGCGCGAAGTCGCCATCGCCGAAAAGAGCGCCGCCAAGCGCGCCGCGATCGCGCAGGCCAAGGCCGACAAGCAGGCCGCCGCCAAGGCGAAAGCCGAAGCCGATGCGGTCCCCGCACCGACCGAAGCGGAACTGAAGGCCGCACGCGATGCGAAATATGCGGCGCGGAAGAAGCGGAAGAAGGGGTAGGGTCTGGAGTGGAATGACGGCTTCGCGCCCCAATCTCGGTCGTTCATCATACGCCACGAACGGCCCGAAAGCGGACGCGCCCGCTGAGACTGGGAGTGTTGACTAGCAATTTGCAGTCGAAAGTGGGCTGCCAACAGAGATCACCGTCGAGTCTGTTCGATATGCTCGAGCGCAGTATCGAGCATCACGTCCTTGCTCGATCCGACCGAATTCGAAGCGATGGGAAAATCGGGAACGACACCGCGCAACAGTTCAGAACCCGAAGGTCTCACCATATAGGCTTTGGGATAGATGATGTTCGCGCCCGAACGGGGCAGATCGAAGCTTTCCACGGCTCCGTAGGTCGTCGGAAGATCTGCGGTCTCTTCGCCCAGAACGGTAGCGATTCCCTGGTCCTGCATCAGTGCCGCGACGACCGCGGCATTGGAATAGCTGTGCCGGTCGACCAGCAACCACACACGGCCCCCAGCGGGGCTTCGGACAACCCCTGAAGCCATCATGCGTTCGGCGTTGGGCTGCTCTACGGTATCTAAGCTCTGCAACCCTCCGGACGCCAGCCTTCGTCGGAACCATCCCCGCTCCCTGCCGCTTTTTGGTGATCAGGAGGCGCTCATGAGCTACTACATCGCTACTTCGATCTTGCTTCCCTTCGATCAAGCGATCGAAGCGACGGTAGCCGCGCTTGCCGAGCAAGGCTTCGGCGTTATCAGCCGGATCGATATCCAGGCGACACTGAAAACAAAGATCGGCGCTGATTTTCGGCCGTAAACTATTCTCGGCGCGTGCATTCCGAAGTTGGCTCATGAAGCTCTGCAGCTGGAGGACAAGGTCGGCACAATGCTGCTCTGCAATGTGGTCGTGCAGGATTCGGGTTCCGGAGAAACCGAAATCGCCGCGATTGATCCCGTCGCCTCCATGCAAGCGATCGAGAACGGCGAGTTGGCCAAGGCGGCGGCCGAGGTTCGCGCCAAGCTCCAGCGGGTGATCGACAGTGTTTCACAGGCACCCGAGAGCTAACACCCCTTGCAAGTCCATTAGCCTGACCTACATTAGACTGACCTAATGGGGTGCTACGTTGAATAAGATTGATCTTCTTGGTTCGGAATTCACCCGCCAAGCTGGCGAGGCAAGCCGCCTACTCAAGGCGCTGTCGAACGAATCCCGCCTGCTGGTCCTCTGCTTTCTTACGGAGGCGGGCGAACTCTCGGCTGGCGAGCTGACCGAGCGAGTCGGCTTGAGCCAATCCGCCCTCTCGCAGCACCTCGCCAAGCTGCGCGAAGAAGGACTCGTCACCACTCGCAAGGAGTCTCAGTCGGTATTTTACCGCATCTGCGATCCCAAGGCTGAGCAGGTGCTCGCGCTGCTCCATCAAATCTACTGCCCCGAACTCGGCCAGGACCTGCGGGCAACCACCGGAACAGGAGAGAACACATGACCCAGGACATGAACATCGAGAAGGCGATCGAGCAAGTCAACGCCGTGCTCGAAGGCAAGCTGCGGGCGCCGCATGTCAAGACCTTCTTTCATGAGCCAACCTTCACCGCCACCTATGTGGTGAGCGACGACGCGACCAAGCGCGCGGCGATCATCGACAGCGTATGGGACTTCGACCAGCCGTCCGGCTGCACCAGCTTCGAAGCCGCCGACGAGATCGTCTCCTACGTGCAGGAGCAAGGCCTCACCGTCGACTGGATCCTCGAGACTCACGCGCACGCGGACCACTTGTCGGCTGCCCCCTACCTGCAGGAGAAACTTGGCGGTGAGCTCGCAATCGGTCGCGAAATCGTAACTGTCCAAGGAGTCTTCGGCAAAATCTTCAACGAAGGCACGGAGTTCGAGCGCAACGGCTCGCAATTCGATCGTCTGCTCGAGGACGGCGATGAACTGATGGTGGGCGAGATTCCGCTGACGGTGCTGCATGTTCCAGGCCATACCCCGGCCGACATGGCTTACGTCCTCGGTGACGCCGCTTTCGTCGGCGACACCATGTTCATGCCGGATTACGGCTCCGCACGAGCAGATTTCCCCGGCGGCGACGCGCGCAAGCTCTATCGCTCGGTGCGGCGTCTGATGCGGTTGCCTGACAAAACACGCGTGTTCCTGTGCCACGACTATAAGGCGCCAAACCGCGAGGTGTTCGTGTGGGAAACCACCATGCTCGCTGAGAGAACGGCCAATGTTCATCTGCACGAGGATGTAACCGAGGATCAGTTCGTCGAGATGCGCACGCAGCGCGACGCGACGCTGGAGATGCCGAAACTGATCCTGCCTTCGATCCAGGTGAACATGCGCGGCGGGCACCTGCCACCTCCCGAGGAGGACGGCACGTCCTACCTCAAGATCCCGGTGAACAAGCTGTGATGCTGCCCGGATTTCCCGAAGCGGCTCCGCTGCAGGGGCTGATCGGCGGGGTGCTGATTGGTCTTGCGGCGGCGCTGATGCTGCTTGGCGCAGGCCGTATCGCCGGTGTCTCGGGCATCCTGGCGCGCGGCACGGCCATCGCCGATGGTAGCATGGCGCGCACAAGCGCGTGGGGTTTCCTCGTTGGACTTCCTCTGGGCGCGCTGGCGATCCGGTATGGCACCGAATGGGAGCCGGCTGTCTTCGCCAGCTGGCCAGTTCTGGTCGTTGCAGGACTTCTCGTCGGCTTCGGCACCCGGATGGGCAGCGGCTGCACCAGCGGGCATGGCGTGTGCGGGGTAAGCCGCCTGTCGCAGCGCTCGATCGTGGCAACCGCGGCCTTCATGGCGGCCGGCATCGTCACCGTTTTCGTCATGAACACCTTGGGAGCCTGACATGACGCTCGTTCGCAAACTACTCCCGCCGCTCGCTTCGGGCTTCCTGTTCGGAATGGGCCTGACGGTGTCGGGAATGACCGACCCACAGCGGGTGCGCGGCTTCCTCGACGTGTTCGGCGACTGGGACCCGACGCTTGCCTTCGTCATGGGCGGTGCGGTGCTCGTCATGGCGGTTGCTTGGCGGCTCCAGGCGCGCATGGCGAAACCTTTCTTCGGCCATGCCTTCTCGCTGCCCGACCGATCGGACCTCGATCCCCGCCTGCTCACCGGTGCGGTGGTGTTCGGCGTCGGCTGGGGCGTTGCAGGCCTGTGCCCGGGACCCGCGGTGGCCTCGCTTGCCCTGTCACCCGTACACGCCATCCCGTTCGTCGCGGCCATGCTCGCCGGTATGCTGCTCCAGAAGGTAACCGTGGAATGAAAGGCCTCGAACACATGACACAGCCCAAACGCCTCTCGAATCGCCTCTGGGTCATGCCGCAACCGAAGCCGGCAGACATACAGGACCTCGCCGAAGCGGGTTTTCGCTCGATCATCAGCAACCGGCCCGACGGCGAAGAGCCCGACCAGCCCAACTGGGCGACGATCGAGCAAGCCGCCTGCGATGCCGGAATGGAAGCGCAGCATATACCGGTGACGCCGGGCGCGATCAGTGACGAGGACGCCGCGCGTTTCGGAGCTGCACTCGATGGCTTGCCGGGACCTACCGTCGCCTTCTGCCGTACCGGCACGCGCTCGGCGACGCTTTGGGCATTGTCCAATGCGGACGGGCGCGCGCCCGATGAGCCCATCGCCACGGCAGCGGACGCCGGCTACGACACCGCGCCCCTGCGCGATCGGCTGACGCAACGCTGAACCGGAACGCCCGTATGCCGCGCCTCGCCCGCTACCTCCCCGCTTTCGACTGGGGCCGATCCTACAGCAGCACCGCGCTGACGAACGATCTCGTGGCAGCCGGCATCGTCACAATCATGCTGATCCCGCAGAGCCTCGCCTATGCGATGCTCGCGGGGCTGCCCCCCGAGGTGGGTCTATACGCCTCGATACTGCCGATCATCGCCTATGCTCTGTTCGGGACGAGTCGTGCCCTCGCGGTGGGACCGGTCGCGGTCATCTCGCTGATGACCCTTACTGCGGCGAGCAGCGTCGCTCCTCCAGGGAGTGCGGAATTTATCGCGGCGGCGCTCGTCCTCGCGTTTCTTTCCGGGGTGTTCCTGCTGCTGATGGGCGTGCTGAAGCTCGGGTTTCTGGCCAACCTCCTGTCCCATCCGGTCGTGTCGGGCTTCATCACCGCGTCGGGCATCATTATTGCCACCAGCCAGCTCAAGGCGATCTTCGGCATCTCCGCTTCGGGCGAGGCCATGCCCGAGCTCGTCGGAACGCTCATCGCCAATCTGGGGCAAACGAATCCCGCCACCCTGATAATCGGTGTGCTCTCGACGGCATTCCTGTTCTGGGTGCGAAAGGGCCTCAAGCCGCTCCTGATCAAGGCCGGACTCCAGCCGCGTCCGGCGGATCTCATGGCCAAGGCAGGTCCGATCGCAGCCGTGGCGGCAGCAACGCTCGCGGTCGTGTTGCTCGATCTCGAGGAGCGCGGCGTCGCGATCGTCGGCGACATTCCGCAAAGCCTGCCGCCATTGACTATGCCGCTGTTCGACGCGGGGCTGTGGCAGCAGCTGGCGATCCCGGCACTCCTGTTGTCGATCATCGGTTTCGTCGAGTCCGTCTCGGTCGCCCAGACGCTCGCCGCGAAAAAGCGCCAGCGGATCGATCCCGACCAGGAGCTCATCGGTCTCGGCGCGGCGAACATCGCAGCTTCGTTTTCCGGCGGCTATCCGGTGACCGGCGGCTTCGCGCGCTCGGTGGTGAACTTCGATGCAGGGGCCGAGACACCCGCGGCCGGCGCGTTCACCGCTGTTGGCATCGCCATCGCCGCGCTTTTCCTCACGCCACTGCTCTACTCACTTCCTATCGCGACACTCGCGGCAACGATCATCGTCGCCGTGCTCAGCCTTGTCGATCTGCGCACGCCGCTCTCGATCTGGCGCTATTCGCGAGCCGACTTCGCGGCGATGGCGACGACGATCGTGGTCACGCTGTTGATGGGAGTGGAGCCGGGCGTGATCGCCGGCGTGGGACTAAGCCTTGCGCTTTACCTTTGGCGCTCGTCGCGCCCACACGCAGCCATTGTCGGCCGCGTCCCGGAGACCGGCCATTTTCGCAACGTGAAGCGCCACAAGGTGATCACCGATCCGCGCATCTTGACCATCCGCGTCGACGAGAGTCTGACTTACCTCAACGCCCGCTGGCTCGAGGAATTCGTGCTGGAGGCCGTGGCTGACCACCCCGACGTGAAGCATCTCGTATTGATGAGTTCGGCCGTGAACTCGATCGATGCCTCGGCGCTAGAGAGCCTCGAGGCAATCAACCACCGCCTATGCGATGCCGACATCAAGCTGCATCTTTCCGAGGTGAAGGGCCCCGTCATGGACCGGCTGGAGCGGTCCTGCTTCCTCGAGGAACTCACAGGACAGGTATTCCTTTCCCAAGACGAAGCTTTCACCGCACTGCTCCTGGCTGATACGGACACGTCCCCGCAGCGCGAAGACGCCTGGCTGGCACGAGGATCGATATGAGCGGCCGCACCCTTTTCCCGTCAGGTGTCAACGGGATCCTGGTCGCGGCCCCCGCGCCGATCGTCGCGATCGATGCGGCTTTGCTCCTGTTCTTCGCCGTGATGCCGACCTTCGGAGTTCAGACCGTCAGTGTATCGCTACGACCACTGGTCGCACCGCCCCCCAATCTGCAGTCAAAGGAGCCGTCATGCTGCTGGAGAAAATAAAGACGCCGGGCCTGTCCCACCTGTCTTACGTTGTCGGTTCAGGTGGCAAGGCGGCAGTCATTGACCCGCGACGCGACTGCGAATGCTATATTCAAATCGCACGCGCAGAAGGGCTGGAAATCACACATATCTTTGAGACTCACCGCAACGAGGATTTGGTGTCCGGTGCACCGATCCTGAAAGAGTTGACCGGTGCGCGCGTACTCCACGGCCCCCATGCAGATGGCACGTTCGCATATGCCGAGACAGCCCGCGAAGGGGACAAGTTCGAAATCGGCCAGCTCATGATCAGGGTGCTGGAAACACCCGGGCATACGGATGATCATCTCGCCTTCGTGCTTCACGATACGGCCTACCCCGACAGCCCCGTCGGTGTGTTCACCGGAGATGCGCTGTTCGTGGGCGATGTCGGCCGCACCGACTTCTATCCTGATCGCAAGCGCGAGGTTGCCGGCCTGCTATTCGATTCACTCCAAAAAATTTTGGCTCTCGGCGATCAGGTCATTCTTTATCCTGCGCACGGGGCCGGATCGGTGTGCGGGTCGGGCATGGCTGAACGCGAGTTCTCTACCCTCGGCCATGAGCGTGTGAACAATCCGCGCCTGCAATTCAGCAGCCGGGAGGCTTTCGTCGATTTCAAGGTAGCCGAAAACCACTATCAGCCCCCTTATTTCCGCCTGATGGAGCGTCTCAACCTGGAAGGCGGGGATCCTGCACCGCGAGTCATGCGTCCCAAACGCCTGTCGCTTTCGGACCTGGGCAATCTCGAAGTCAACCATCTGGTCGATGTCCGGGAACCGCTCGCTTTCGCATCCGGACACCTGCCGGGATCAATGAACCTGCCTGTAGGTATGATATCCGCGTTCGCCGGATGGTTCATCCGCGAAGGCGAAAGGATCGCTGTGGTTGCATCTGAGGAAGACCAACTCGAGGCGGCCAGGACGCATCTTGTCCGGATCGCGCTCGACAGAATTGCGGGCGGCTATGTCGGCGTCGTTCCTGCGGCCGCGCAGGGCAAAGCAATGCGGAACATCCCGATGATCGGGACCGAGGAAGTCGAGCGACGCCTTGCGAGCGAGGACGCTAACTGGACGCTACTCGATGTGAGAGATGGGGACGAAAGGTCGCAAGAGGCCATCGACCGCTCGCAGCACATTTACATTGGCGAACTCAACGAACGATTCCGTGATCTCGATCCATCGAAGCACTACACGTTGATGTGCGCCAGCGGGATGCGGGCGACGGTCGCTGCGGGCTGGCTTGCAAGCCGTGGTTTCGAAAAGCTGGACGTCTATCTCGGGTCCATGGGTGCCTGGAAGGCGGCGCATAGCTGAACCGGATCAGGCGGCATTCTGGAACGAGCGTTACGCACCGAAAGATTATCTGTACAAAACGATGCCCAACGCTTCCGTAGCAGGAGATGCAGATCAATGATGCGGCAGGCCATCTTCGGACGCCTAACCCGTCGATTTGCAAATTCTTGTAGATTGCGCCCAGCTATTTGAGGTGTCGTGCAGCTATCCTACGGGGCTGGCTCTTACGCAGAAGCCGTCATCGCTCCGTTCGAATGTCAGCACCATCTGCGGTGCGAGTGCCGACGCCGCGATGGCGAGGCCGAGGCCGCTGCCGGGCAAATTGGTAGCAGGGCCGCGCACGAACGGTTCAAGCATCATTGCTGCGTCCTCGGGCGCGATGCCGCCGCCGCGATCCTTGATCGCGAAGCCTTCCTGCTCGGCGTCGACCGTGACGACACCGTGTTCCGGCCCGTGCAGCGCCGCGTTCTCGACGAGGTTGCGCAAAGCGATGACGAGGGCTTCCTGATTCAGCTGAAGGCTCTGAGCCCGTGCCGCGTCGGTGATTTCCAGCGTCACAAGGCGTTGCTCCAACAGGTGCGCCAGCTCCTCGCGCACGATCTGAGCCGCGGAACCAAGCATCGCCGAGCCGCCGGGTGGCGCCCGGTCCACATCGTGCCGGGACCATTCGAGCAGCTGGCGCACCAGGCGCGCAGTTCGATCGACCGATTGCCGAATGCGCTCGAGCGCACGTTCGCGCGTTGGGCCATCGGACGCGCGCAAAGCGATGTCGGCATGGGTCCGCAGACCCGCCAGGGGCGTCTGCATCTCGTGCGCCGCGCTAGCCAGAAAGCGCTTCTCACCGCTACGCAGCCGCTCGATCCGCGCGAATAGGTCGTCGATCTCCTGCGTTAGCGGTGACAACTCGCCGGGCACGCGATACACCGCGAGCGGGCTCTGGTCGTCGGGTGCGCGTGCCGCAATCGCCTCCGCGATCCGTCGCACCGGGCCAAGCCCGCGCCCGACGCCGATCCACAAAAGGAAGGCTAGCGCGACGAGGCCGATCAACGCGGGCACCAACAGGCCCTGCACCAACCCGGTAATGAGTTGCTGGCGTACCGCCAGCGTGTCCCCAACCATGATCCTGAGGCCTGTATCGGGTGCGACATGCGTGTAAACGCGCCAGGCAACGCCATCGACCACCGGCTCGCTGAACCCGGGCTGTCCCGCCGAGAGCGCTTGCGCCGGTGCCCCCTCCGACACGCCGAGCAGATTGCCGGTTACTGACCAGATCTGGCATGATAGCTGTCGCTCGTAGGACGGCAGCGGGATCGGCGCGGGGTTTGCGGTATTTATCGGCGGCGCGCCGTCGGCATAACCGAGCGAGGCGACCATCACCGCCGCTTCGCGAAGCCGCGCATCGAGCACCCGTTCGACATCGGCACGTGCGCTCAATATGGTCCACCCGGCCGCAAGAGACCATACCAGCGCGGTCGCCGCGGCGATCAGCAGGAACAGACGCAGGCGGAGCGACGTCATCCGGCTTCCTTCGAGCCGATGCGATAGCCGAGCCCGCGTACCGTCTCGATCACGCTAGTGCCGAGCTTCGCCCGCAGCTTGTGGATATGCACTTCCACCGCGTTGGAACCGACCTCCTCCTGCCAGCCATAGATTGCTTCCTCGATCGCGCCGCGCGAGACGATATGGTCCGGGCGACGCGCGAGCGTTTCAAGCACCGCAAATTCGCGGCGAGAGAGGTCGATTGCTTGTCCTTTCAAGCATACCCGGCGCGTGGCGGGATCAATCTCAAGGGATCCGATCCGCATCATCGGGTCAGCGCGCCCGCCGTCGCGGCGCCTCAGCGCGCGCAACCGTGCGGCAAGTTCGCCAAGATCGAACGGCTTGCCGAGATAATCGTCCGCACCAAGGTCGAGCCCTTCGATCCGATCCTCGGCCATGTTGCGCGCGGTCAGGAGCAGGATCGGCGTCGCGCGGCCCGCGCGGCGCCATTCGCGCAGAAGATCGAGTCCGGAGCCGTCGGGAAGGCCGATATCGAGCACGATGGCGTCATGCGTGAAGCCCGCAACCGCTTCGCGCGCGTCGGCGCAATCAGCGACCGTGTCGACCGTATGGCCTTCGAGCGCAAGGCCGTCGGCGAGACCTTCGCGCAGCACGTTGTCGTCCTCGATCACCAAAATGCGCATGTCGTCGTTTCTCGCTCCGGTACCTTAGGGCAAACTTAAGGTTCCCGTAAGGCTGGCGGGCCACCACCACCATCGTTAACCCATCAAGGAATACTCGATGATCCGCGTCGCTCTTCTCGCTATTGCCACCGCGCTGGTCCCCTTCGCAGCCGCGCAGGCGCAGGAGAATCCCCCGGCGATCCCTCACTACGGTCATATCGTACCGATCGAGGGTCTGGCCGAAATGCCCGATCCGGCGCTGCGTTACCGGGTCGTATTCAGCATTACCGAAGCTGTGCCCGCCGACGAGGTCAATCATTCACTCGAAAAAGTGGCGCGTTACCTCAACCTGCTTGCGGCAGGTGGTGTCGTTCCGAATGTAGGGGACATCGTCGCAGTTGTTCACGGACCCGCGACGCCGATCGTGGGAAATAACCCGGATAACCCCAATCTCACGCTTATTGCTGCACTTCAGGAGGCCGGAGTCACCGTAGCCATCTGCGGCCAGGCGATGAAACGAGCTAAGCTGAGCGCCGACGACCTTGCCCCGGGCGTGCGCGTTGATGCCGCGGCGATCACGACGCTCACCAATCTGCAACTGCGCGGTTGGGCTGTCGTTTACGATTGATCCGCTTCATTTCCTTCATAAGCAGCCCTTAAGGTAGGACCACGATTTCCTTTGTCGATGAACGGCGTAGTTAATCTCGGCCCCCTGGCGCTGGCCACCGATCGCCTGCTGGCGGTGGCGCTGCTAACCGGCTTCCTGTTCGCGATGGATCGCATTCGCGCGCGCGAGGGTAAAAACGCGGCCCCGGCCACCGGTCTAGCAATCGTCGGCGGCCTGATTGCTGCAAGGATCGCCTACATATTCCAGCATCGCGACGCTTTCGCATATGATTGGTGGTCGGCCTTCGCCGTCTGGCAGGGTGGTTTTTCCGCCTGGGCTGGACTGGCCGTGGCAGCCGGCATCCTCGCCTGGAGAATGCGACCGCTCCCGGCGATGGCCAAGGGGCTGGCGACAGTTGTGATCTTCGGCGCGGTCTGGTTCGCAACCTCTGCGCTGCTGCGTCCCGATCCCCGTCCACTGCCCGACTTGCCGCAACTGACACGCTTGAGCGGGGCGCCCCTGACGCCGGAAGACTTGGCGGGACGGCCTTTCATTGTAAACCTGTGGGCGACCTGGTGTCCGCCTTGCCGGAGGGAGCTTCCCATGCTCGCTGACGTCGCGGCAAATTCCGATATTCCCATACTCCTCGCCAACCAGGGCGAGAACCGGCAGGCCGTTGCCGATTACCTGCTCGCGAGCGGGATATCGCCCCGCTCGGTGGTGCTCGACACGCAGATGGGCCTCATGGACGTGGCCGGCAACGGCGTCCTTCCTACCACGATCTTCGTCGATGCCAACGGCAAGATCATAGCCACCCATGTCGGCGAAATTTCGCGGGCAGCCCTGTCCGATAAGCTTCAACAATTTCAAGGAGACTGACCATGTCGAGATGGCCCTTGGTCGCTGCATTGCTGCTTGCAACCGCGGGAGGCACCGCGCTGGTGACCACCCAATTGATGCATGGAGAAGCTGCATCGCAAGGCGATGCAGGTTCGGATGAGGACATCGCGGCGAGCGCCGAAGCCATGGCAGCGCGCGCCGAGATCGCCGATGACCCGATCGCGCCCAAACTCGCCCCGGAAGGGCATGATGTCACAATCATCAGCTATTCCGATTACCAGTGCCCCTTCTGCCGCAAGGTCCACCCCGAACTCGAGCGCCTGGCGCAGGAGGATGGAAAGGTCCGGATCGTCTATCGCGACTGGCCAATCTTCGGCCCTGCATCGGAAGAAGCCGCACGGATGGCTATCGCGTCGCAGTGGCAGAACAAGCACCGGCAGTTCAACGACGCGCTCATGCGGACCGACGGTAAGCTGAGTTCGGAAAAGATCAGGGCTGCGGCCAACGCAGCCGACATCGACTTCGACCGCCTGGAACGCGACATGGAAGCCCGTGAGGATGACATCGATGCCGTCCTGCGGCGGACCGCCATGCAGGCCGCCCAGATGGGCCTGCAGGGTACCCCCGCCATGCTGGTCGGCCCTTACATGATCCCCGGCGCGGTCGACTATGCCGGCCTTACGCGGGCAGTTGCAGAGGCGAGGAAATTCAACGCCGATCATGCGGCAGGCAAGGACGCATAGTCGATGATTGTCTTGCGCCGCCTGCTAACGTTTCTGGTGACGCTGGCCTTTGGGGTCGGCGCCATTGCCCTTGCTCCTGCATCCGCACAAGAGCGCCACATCGAGGCGTCGCTCGCTTTCGAGACCCGCACCCCCAAGCCCGGGGAATCGGTGACGCTCGCGATCAGGATGAAGCCTGAATCGGGCTGGCATGGCTATTGGACCAATCCGGGTGCAGCGGGTCTACCGGTCGAAGCGGACTGGGAAGTACCGACCGGCGTCACCGTCTCGTCCTTGCGCCATCCAGCGCCACACCTGCTCGATGTTCAGGGGATCGCAAGCTACGTCCACGACGGACCGTTCACGCTTCTCGCCACAATGAAAGTGCCGCAGTCTCTCGTGCAAGGGGCGGCCTTGCCCGTCGAAGTTGCGCTGAGCTGGCTGGTCTGTTCCGATACGCTGTGCGTACCTGAACGCGCGACGCTTTCGGCAAATTTGGATATCGGCGCGGGAGCGAGGGATGCCGCAGGAGCGCGGATTGTCGCAGCGGCCCAAAGGGCCATGCCCAAACCGCTCGGCGGCGCGACGTTGATCCGCGATGGTGAAGACTGGGTGTTCTCGTCCCCAGCGGTGGCGAAAGGCGATTACCGCCTTTTTCCCGAGCAGGAAGGCTGGTTCGACGCCGCTGCACGGCAGACCGTCAGCCGTAATGGCGATGGCGTCAGCCTGCGCATTCCCGCCGAAGGAACGGCCCCCGGCACGGCCTTTCGCGGCGTTCTCTCAAACGGCACCAAATCCTATCTCGTAAGCGCGCGCCCGGTCACGAACTCATTGGCTGACGCGCAACTATCGGCACAATCGGGCGATACCTCTAATGACGAGCTGCTCTCACAGCCCGACCACGAGCCGTCGCCGACCATGGCCGAGCCGTCCCCAGCATCAGAAAACGCCGTAGCGACCCCTTCGCCGACGCAAGCCGTTTCAGGCGATATCCTTCGCATTGCCCTCGTGGGGGCGCTCCTTGGTGGATTGCTCCTCAATCTGATGCCTTGCGTTTTCCCTATTCTCAGTCTGAAGGCGCTGTCGCTCGCCAAAAGCGGAGGCGATCCGCACGCGGCGCGGATGGAAGGGGCGGGCTATGCGGCGGGCGTGATCGCCACCTCGCTCCTGCTCGGCGCACTGCTTATCGGATTGCGCTCTATCGGAATGGAAATAGGCTGGTCCTTCCAGTTGCAGTCGCCCGGCATCATCCTCGTCCTCCTCGTCCTGACCGGCGCTATCGCCTTGAACCTTGCTGGCCTGTTCGAATTGCCGATGCCCGCATTCGCTGCACGTGGCAGCCAGACCGGCGGTTTCGTCGGCGCGTTCTCGACCGGTGCGCTGGCAGCCTTCATCGCCATGCCATGCAGCGGGCCCTTCATGGCCGGTGCGCTCGGGGCAGCTCTCGTGCTTCCGGCGCCTCTCGCGCTGGCAGTATTCGCAATGCTGGGCCTGGGAATGGCGCTGCCCTTCCTTGCCGTCGCTTTCGTCCCCGCGGTCCAGCGGCGCCTGCCCAAGCCGGGCGCGTGGATGGATACGCTGCGTAAGGTGCTGTCGCTGCCGATGTTCGCGACCGCGCTGGCTCTCGCCTGGCTCCTCGGGCGCCAGACCGGCGTCGACGGAATGGCTTTGGGCCTGCTGGTTCTCTTGCTCTTTGCCGTGTCCCTGTGGTGGTATGGCCTGCGCCAACGGCGCGGCTCCGCAGGATGGTTGACGCTCGCCCCAGCCGCGCTGGCGCTGGCAGGCGTCCTCACGGTCGGTATTCCGCAAGCGCCGAGCGCAGCGACGGCCCCGGGCGAGGTCGCGGAAGGGAACCTCCACGAGACGTTCAGCACCGCACGGCTGGCCGAACTCCGGGCTTCAGGCACTCCTGTCTTCGTCGATTTCACTGCCGATTGGTGCTTGGTCTGCAAGGTCAACGAACACGTTGCCATCGATACCGAGGCAACGCAGGAGGCCTTCGCCGAAGCCGGAGTGGTGACACTCACGGGCGACTGGACGCGGCAGGACCCCGAGATCACGGCCTATCTTGCCGATCACGGTCGCAACTCGATACCCTTCTACCAGTTCTATGCGCCCGGCGAGGCTGCCGAGGTGCTACCGCAGGTCCTGACTCCCCAAGTTCTCATTGGCAAAGCAGCAGAAGCGGGCAAGGCCGGACCAGTCTCGTAAGCCCAGCTTAAGCTGAACCCATCACCTGTTCGTGCAGCTGGCTGAATCGGCCGGTCCAATCAGTTCGGAAGGATATCGATGCGCATCCGTAAGCTAGTTACCAGAATTCTTATGTCCGGGCTTTTCGCCTCGAGTGCGATTGTTCCAGCTGCGGCGCAGGAGAAGGGCGAGGAAGCCTTCGTTAAGGCGCGCAACGCCATGATTGCGGAGCTCGCTCAAGATCCGACGGCGCGGCGAATTGAGCCTGAAGTATATGACCTCACCTTGGTGGTTTTTACGGATTATCAGTGTCCCTTCTGCCGCCAAATGCACCCACGGCTGACCGCACTCGCACAGGAAGATCGCAGGGTTCGCATCGTATTCAAGGACTGGGCGATTTTTGGCGAGCCCTCCGTCGAAGCCGCCCGTCGCGCCCTTGCGGCAAAATATCAGGGAAAGGACAAGGCGTTTGACGATGCGTTGATGCAAATCCAAGGCAAGCTCAGTTCCGAAAAAATCCGTGTGGCAGCCGAAAGAGCAGGCGTCGATTGGCGACGGCTCGAAAATGATATGAAGGCGCACCGCAAGGAAATCGATACAGCACTTGCCCGATCGGACAGCCAAGCAGGGATGCTCGGGATACGAGGCACTCCGGCGATGTTCATCGGGCCTTACTTGGTCTCGGGTGCGCTCCCACCCGACCAGCTCCGCCAAGCTGTCGCAATTGCTCGGCAATATCCTGATGGTAGTGCGCCGCAGGCTCGCTGATCGCTGGTCCAACACGCCGGTCGAATGCCGGCCTGCCTTGACGAAATGATCGATTACGCGATGGCGGCTTTCGAGCTTTCTAGCCGCGTAGCGGACAGTCTGCTCACGGCCCAAAGTCTGACAAGGCACTTAGACTAGACTAGGCTGGATAGGCTTGGAAACTGCTTAGACGGCCAAGGCGTCGCGCCGGCTGGCTGGGATCCTGCAGGTTTCGCTGGAATCCCGCGCTCGAGAAACCAGCTATACTTTGGTCAATCTGCGCTCTGGTAGTTAGCCGGTAGTCGTTTCATGGACCTCGTGCTCGCGTAGTTCGTAAAGCGGATGCTCCGGGTCGTCGCTTGCCTTGTAGCCGCGCGCGATGTCTGCGTCGCGCAGGCGTTCGAATTCGGCGTAGGCGGCCAGCGTGCGCGGGCTTAGCTGCGCTTCCATCTGCTGGCGGAAGACGGCGACCTTGCGCGCGATGGAGGCGCGCACTTCGGCGGGGGAGGTGCGGCGCTGCTCCTTCTCCCACTGCCGCCGCCATTTCGCCTTGAGCCGCTTCTTCTCCATCCGCCCGATCGCGTTGAGCGCCTTGGGGCGGCCGCCCGCAAAGCGCTCGGGCGCGCGGTTGCGCAGCATGAACATCAGCAGCCGGTCGTTGTGCACGCGGCGGCTGCCGACGAGCTTACCATAGGAATAGACCGGCACCTCGACCCCGTTCAAGGCGCGGTCCATCGCGACATCCTCGATCCGCTGCATGCCGAGATCGAGCGCGGCCTGCCACGCGGCGCGGAAGCTGGCGGCTTCGGGGTGGCGGCGCAGGAGATAGGCGCCGACCTCGGCGCGGCCGACCTGGCGGCAGGCGCTGGCGACGCTGCCGGTGTCGGCCAGCGCCTCGATAAAGGCGCGCTGGACCTGCGGCTTCCACCCGTTCGACCGCTCCTTCGCGCGGGGGACGGGGGTGAAGGCGGGCAATGTGCCGCGCGCGCTCTGCGGGTGCTGGGTGGGGGCGGTGTCGGGGTCGTGGTCGGCCATCTGCGGGGATGGAGCAGATTTGGCGCGAGTAGGAAAATCTGGGGGAGGGGGGGGGCTTTGCTTTTCGAACCCGCATCCGCGGGTTCGTCCTCGGGGCTGTTCCTCCGTCGCTGCGCTCCTGCGGGCCCCTGCGGTCGGCCGGTCGGCCTTGCCGTTCGCTGGTCGCGAAGGGGACTTGCGCGTTACGATAGCGGCTCGCACTGGTTCCGAGCCGCAGGCGAGGCAAGGGCGGAAGCGTAGTCGAAGACGCAGCTGGCTGAAAGCCACCTGCACGCCCGCCCGCAGCGGGTGCAGCTTGCTGAACATCTAGCGAGGACGAACCCGCGGATGCGGGTTCGCAAAACCAAACTAGCTTACGGCCGCGTCTGTCCGTCGCCGTGGACGAGGTATTTGAAGCTGCACAGCTGTTCGAGCCCGACCGGGCCGCGGGCGTGCATCTTGCCGGTGGCGATGCCGATTTCCGCGCCCATGCCGAACTCGCCGCCATCGGCGAACTGCGTGCTGGCGTTGTGCATCACGATCGCGCTGTCGATGCTGGTCATGAACTTGCGCGCGGCGGCGTCGTCCTCGGTGATGATCGCGTCGGTGTGGTGGCTCGAATGCTCCTCGACCCAGGCGATCGCCTCGTCGAGCCCGTCAACGATCTTCACGCTGGCGATGGGGTCGAGATATTCGGTGTGCCAGTCGTCCTCGGTGGCCTGCTTGAGGCGGCCGTCGATCGCCACGGCATCGGCATCGCCGCGCAATTCGCAATCGGAGCCCATCGTGTCGGCGAATTTGGGAATGAAGTCTGCGGCCACCGCGCGGTCGACCACCACGCTCTCGGTCGCACCGCAGACGCCGGTGCGGCGCAGCTTGGCGTTGCGGATGACCTTGACCGCCTTGTCGAGATCGGCGGCGGCGTGGACGTAGCTGTGGCAATTGCCGTCGAGGTGGAGGAGGGTGGGGACGCTCGCTTGGTCGCGGACCAGCTCGACCAGCCCGCGCCCGCCGCGCGGGATCACCAGGTCGACGAATTCGTCCGCCTTGAGCAGCGCGGCGACCGCACCGCGATCGGTGGTGCCGACGGTCTGCACCGCGTCTTCGGGGAGTCCCGCCGCGGCGAGGCCGTTGCGCATGCATTCGACAATCACGCGGGTCGAGTGACGGCTTTCGCTGCCGCCGCGCAGGATCACCGCATTGCCCGACTTGAGGCACAGGGCGGAGGCGTCGGCGCCGACATTGGGGCGCGATTCGTAGATCATGCCGATCACCCCGATGGGCACGGCGACCCGCTCGATGGTGAGGCCGTTGGGGCGCTCGAAGCTGGCGAGCTGGCGGCCCACGGGATCGGGCAGTTCGGCGATTTCCTCGAGCGCGCCGGCCATGCCCTCGATGCGGTCCTCGGTCAGGCGGAGACGGTCGACGAAGCTCTCGGGCTTGCTGCCTGCGACGCCTTGCACGTCCTCGCCATTGGCTTCGAGCAGTTCGCCCATCCGGCTGCGCAGCGCCTTGGCGGCTTCGCGCAGCGCGTTGTTCTTCGCCTCGGTGCTGGCGGACAGCAGCGCGCGCGCGGCCTTGCGGGCGCGCTGGCCGAGGTCGTGGATATGGATCTGCGGGTCGGGGGTCTGGTCGGTCATAGGTTCTCTCGTATGCTTGCGTCGGGGCGGGAGGCGCCGGGTATCAGCGCAGCTCGACCGCGCGGTCGTAGGCTGCCTGCAGTGTATCACGCAGCCGGGTGGAAAGGCCACCATCGCCATTGAGCGCGTTCAGGCCCGCGGCGGTGGTGCCGCCCTTGCTGGTCACCGAATTGCGCAGTTCCTCGAGGCTGGGTGCGGCCGGTTCGCTGGCCATTGCGATCGCGCCGCCGATCGTGCCGAGCACCATGTCGCGCGCCTCGTCCTCGTCGAAACCCTGCGCCATCGCCGCTTCGGCATAGGCGCGCGCGATTTCGAAGACGTAGCCGGGGCCCGATCCGGCCACTGCGGTAACGCGGTCGAGCTTTTCCTCGCTGTCGACGGTGATCGTCGCGCCCGCGCGGCGCATGAAGGCCTCGGAATGCGCGACATGGTCGCTGGTGGCATGCGGGCCGGGGCAGATCCCGCTCACGCCGCGGCCGATCGCCGCGGGGAGGTTGGGCATCGTGCGGATCACCGGCGCATCGCCCATCAGCTGCGACAGGCGTCCGGCGGAATAGCCCGCGGCAATCGACAGGACATAGCCGCCGGGGGCGAGATGGTCGGTATAGTCGGCGAGGATATCGTCGATCAGCTGCGGCTTTACCGCGGCAATCACGAGGTCGAAGCGCTGGTCGGCGATCGCGGCGCGGTCTGGTACCAGCGTAACGCCATCGGGAACTTCGCTACCTGCGGGATCGACGACAGTTATCGCTTCAGGGCCCTCGACCCACTGCGAAAGTAAAGCGGAACCCATTTTTCCGCATCCTACAATACAAACAGTTTTCGTAATGACTAAAATCCGTTTCCGAGCAATCGGGCTCTTGTGGTTTCTTGTACTTACTTCACTATAGAATATGCCGCGGTGCAGTACTTGCCTTTAACTTTGTCAGTTACCATGCTTTTCGCGACCGGCGGATATTCTCAAAATGTGGTTGTGCAGTGCACAAACGCTATCTATATTGCCGTCGAGAAATTTCAAGTCTGTGCAATAATTGAAGTCTATGGCAAAAAAACGAAACATCGTCGTCAAAATCGGTTCGGCCCTGCTGGCCAATCTCGAACTCCTTACACCGCGTTACGGTTTCCTCCAGCGCCTGCTGGAAGACGTCGCCCAGCTCCGCGCCGAAGGGACCAATGTGATCCTGTGCTCGTCGGGCTCGGTCGCCCTGGGGCTGCGCATCATCGGGGAAACGCCCGAAAGCGCGGGTGTTTCCGACAAGCAGGCCGCCGCCGCCTGCGGCATGCCGCTGCTGCTCAACGCCTACAAGCAGGTGGGGCATGAATTCGGCTTTGAAATCGCGCAGGTGCTGCTCACGCTCGGCGACTTCGAGGACCACCGCCGCTTCCTCAACACGCGCAACACGGTGCACCGCCTGCTCGAGGCCAATGTGGTCCCGATCGTGAACGAGAACGACACGATCACCACCGAAGAGATTCGCGTCGGCGACAACGACCGGCTGGCCGCCAAGGTGGCACAGATGGTCGGGGCAGACGATTTCATCATCCTCACCGGGGTCGACGGGCTGTACGATCGCAATCCCGACGAACCCGGCGCGCAGTTCATCCCCGAGGTCGACGACGTGAGCCAGTATATGGACGCGACCAAGGGCAAGAGCACGCTGGGCACCGGCGGCATGGAAACCAAGCTGCTAGCAGCGAACATGGCGCAGGAAGCCGGGGTTACCACCTGGATCGCGCAGGGCGAAGTCGATCACCCGGTTTCGAGCGTGCTGGCGCAGACGCGCCGGTCGACCAAGATCCTGCCGCATCCCAACCCGCTGTCGGGCTGGGACAGCTGGATCGCCAACCGCCTGCAGATGGCGGGCAGCCTGGTGATCTCGGATACGCTGGCAACCGCGCTCAGCGGCGATCGCCCGATCCGGCGCGAGGACGTGATCTCCATGACCGGCGATTTCAGCCGCGGCGACGTGCTGCATATCTACGACAGCAAGGGGATCGAGCGGGCACGCGGGCTGAGTGATTTCACTTCCGAAGAACTGCGCGTGCTGACCAGCAATCCCGATACGCAGGCGGAAAAGCTGCTCGGCTATCGCACCAAGGGCGAAGTGATCCGCAGCGCCAATCTGGTGATGCTGGAAAACCGCCACCTGCTGTGGGACGCACCCGAGGAAATCTCCGGTTCGGCCTGACGGCGGGCCGGGTCCGCGCACACGCGGGGGACAGCGGCGCGAACTTCACTTGGCGTTCATCGGCACGCTGGTTATAGGCTGCTTCCCATGACGACCCAGACCCGCTCTCCCAGCAAGCTCATCCTTGGCGCCGCCCTTGCGGGGGCGACGCTGCTCACCGCCGGATGTGCGGGCGGCGATGGTGGGCCGCGCGATACCGCCTATGTCGCACGCGACGTGGAAACGCTCTATTTCGAAGCCAAGCGCCGGCTCGACAACGGGCAGGCGGAAATGGCCGCTGCGCTGTTCGACGAGGTCGAACGCCAGCATCCCTATTCGCCCTGGGCGCGCCGCGCGCAGCTGATGGGTTCGTTCAGCTATTACGTCGCCAAGGATTACAACAAGGCGATCCAGGCGGCGCAGCGCTTCCTGCAGATCCACCCGGGCAACAAGGACGCACCCTATGCGTTCTACCTCATCGCGCTCAGCTATTACGAGCAGATCAGCGACGTCCAGCGCGACCAGCGGATCACCGACCAGGCGCTGACCGCGCTGAACGAGATCAACCGCCGGTTCCCCAACAGCGATTACGCTGCCGACGCCCGGCTCAAGATCGACCTCGTGCGCGATCACCTGGCGGGCAAGGAAATGGAAATCGGCCGCCATTACGAACGGTCGGGCAAGTGGATTGCCGCGCAGATCCGTTTCCAGAACGTGGTCGACACCTATGAAACCACCAGCCATGCGCCCGAGGCGCTCTACCGGCTGACCGAAACCAGCCTGGCGCTGGGCGTTCCTGCCGAAGCGGTCAAATATGCCGCGGTGCTCGGGGCGAACTATCCCGGCACCGAATGGTACGAAAAGGCCTATGAACTGGTGCAGGACCATGCACCGGACGTCACCCCCGGCTGAGCCGGTTCAGGCCTGTCGCGCGGGCCGTGACGGGGTGCGCGCCTGCGCAGCGGCATCCTTTTCGAACGCCTCGACGCGGTCGCGGCCTTCATCCTTGGCGCGGTAGAGCGCACGGTCGGCCTGGCCGTAAAGCGCGGTCCAGTCTTCCGCCTGCGTGACCACTGCATCGGCCACCCCGATGCTGGCGGTGACCGCTTCGCCATGCGGCATTTCCGAAGTGCGGATTTCGCGCAGCAATTGCAGCGCCAGCGCCGGGTCGAGCGCATCGCTCCGGCTGAGCATGGCGAATTCCTCGCCCCCGAGCCGGGCCGCGCAGATATCCCCGCGCGCATGCGACAGCAGCACGGTGGCGATGGTCTGCAGCACACGGTCGCCCATATCGTGCCCGAAGCGGTCGTTGATCCGCTTGAAGCGGTCGATATCGATGACCATCAGCCGCAGCGACGCACCGCTGTCGGCGAAACCTTCGAACTGTTCGATCAGGGCGCGGCGGTTGGCCAGCCCGGTCAGCGGATCGCGCCGGGCAAGTTCGCCCGATTTGTGGCGTTCCTCCACCAGGCTTACCAGCAACTGCTGATGGCGTACCATCATCACCATCTGGAACCCCACCGCGATGAGGATCGACACCGCCAGCACGCGGTCCATCGTCGCCCCCGTTCCTGCCAGCACGCAGGCCACGGGCCCGAGTGTCACCAGCAGGACCGACATGGCGACGCTGCGGACCGCCATGAGGCAATAGCTCAACATCAGCGCGCCCAGCGACATGATCGCCGGATAATAGAGCCGCACCTCCACCGGTGCGCTGGCCCAGCTGGCGACGCACCAGAGGCTGCCGAGCGCGGCGGCTAGCAGGCACAATTGCCACAGCGTGTCGATCGTCTTGCGCGCTTCCTCGGCAGTGGCCGAAGGGGCGAGCGGGCGCGCCACGCTGGCCAGCGCCAACGCGCACAGCACTAAAATGGCAGCGGGCAATCCGTAGGCAACCAGCGGCCCCGCGCCCGGGCTGGCGCCCAGGACGACCATCGGCAGGCTGAGAATGAAACCGACGAACAAAAGCCGGGCCTGGCCGCGCATGTGGCGGGCGGTAAGCAGGGTGAAGTCGTCGCGCAGGTGCACGGGTATGTCCGGCCCGAGAAGACCGTTGCAGATGCGTTTCCAACTCACGCCTCCCTTCTATGCATCATTTGCTAACTCTGCGTTTACGGCGGCGGATGCGTGCGATTGCAGCAAGCTTGTCGATTGCCGGCGATGCGCTGCTGACTCGGGTTTCGGCATTGGCTAGGAGGGAAGCCGAATGCTGACCCGCCTCTCCATCCGCAACATCGTGCTGATCGAAGCGCTCGACCTGACCTTCGGGCGGGGACTGGGCGTGCTGACGGGCGAAACCGGGGCGGGCAAGTCGATCCTGCTCGACGCGCTGGGGCTGGTGCTGGGCAATCGCGCCGACAGCGGACTGGTGCGGGGCGGCACCGACAAGGCCAGCGTTTCGGCCAGTTTCGAATTCGCCGCGCTGCCGCAGGGGCTGGCCGAGCGGCTCGACGATGCGGATATCGAGGTCGAGGACGGCGAACCGCTGATCGTGCGCCGGCAGCTCAGGCCCGACGGCAAGAGCAAGGCCTTCGTCAACGACCAGCCGGTCAGCGTCGGCCTGCTGCGCGAAATGGCGGGTTTCCTCGTCGAACTGCACGGCCAGCACGACGACCGCGGCCTGGTCAATCCGCGCGGCCACCGTACGCTGCTCGATCGTTTTGCCGGTGTCGATGGTGCGCAGCTCGCAGCCGCCTGGCGCGCGTGGCGCAGCGCCGACGAGGCGCTGGGCGAGGCGCGGCTCGCGGTCGAAACCGCCAAGGCCGACCAGGACCTGCTGCTTGCGCATCTGGCCGAACTGACCGCGCTCGAACCGCAGGCGGGCGAGGAAGCGCGGCTCGCCGCGGCGCGCACCGACATGCAGAAGGGCGAGAAACTGTCGGGCGATCTCGAGGAATTGCGGCACTTGTGGGAAGGCTCGGATTCGCCGCTCGCATCGCTGCGCGTGGCGGCGCGGCGGCTCGACCGCATCGCGCCCGAACACCCGCTGCTGGCCGAGGCGCTGGGCGCGCTCGACCGGGCGGTGATCGAAGCGGGCGAGGCGGAGGAAAAACTGCAGGCCGCGGCCGAGGCGCTGGTCCACGATCCTGCCGCGCTCGATGCCGCCGAAACCCGGCTGTTCGAACTGCGCGCGCTGGCGCGCAAGCACCGCTGCGAGGTCGACCAACTGCCCGAACTGATGCGCACGATGCGCGGCCAGCTCGACAGCATCGAGGGGAGCGAGGCGCAGCTCGACGCGCTCGAGGCCGCGGCGAAGGAGGCGGGGCAGCGTTACCGCGCGGAAGCGCAGGCGCTGCACGACCGGCGCGTCGCCGCGGCGCTGTGGCTCGATGAGGCGGTGGCGCGCGAACTGGCGCCGCTCAAGCTCAACGCGGCCCGCTTCCGCACTGCGGTCACGCCGCTGCCCGAAGACAAGTGGGGCGCGGGCGGCACCGATGCGGTCGAATTCCTCATCGCGACCAATCCGGGCGCCGATTTCGCGCCGCTGACCAAGATCGCCAGCGGCGGCGAACTGTCGCGCTTCATCCTCGCGCTCAAGGTCGCGCTGGCCGAGCAGGGCGGCGCGGCGACGGTGATCTTCGACGAGATCGACCGCGGGGTTGGCGGTGCGGTGGCCTCCGCGATCGGCGAACGGCTGGCGCGGCTTTCCGCCGACGGGCAATTGCTCGCGGTGACGCACAGCCCGCAGGTCGCTGCGCGCGGGCGCATGCACTACATGATCGCCAAGTCGAGCGACGGGACGGTAACCAAGACCGGCGTCGCGCTGCTCGACGAAGGCGGGCGGCAGGAAGAAATCGCGCGCATGCTCTCGGGAGCCGAAGTTACACCCGAGGCGAGAGCGCAGGCCGATCGGCTGCTGGAGGGGGCGTAACATGGCAGTCGACGTCACCGAAGCCGAAGCCGCCAATGAATTGATGCGGCTGGCGAAGCAGATCGCGAAGCACGACCGGCTTTACCATGCCGAGGACGCGCCCGAGATCAGCGATCCGGAATATGACGCGCTGGTGCGGCGCAATGCCGCGCTGGAGGCGGCGTTTCCGCATCTGGTGCGCGAGGATTCGCCTAGCCGCAAGGTCGGCCACACGGCCACCGCCTCGCCGCTGAGCAAGGTGACGCACGAGGTTCGCATGATGAGCCTCGACAATGCCTTCAACGCCGAAGAGGTCGAGGAATGGGTCGCGCGCGTGCGGCGCTTCCTCTCGCTGTCCGAAGACGATCCGGTGGCGTTCACCGCCGAGGACAAGATCGACGGGCTGTCCTGCTCGCTGCGCTACGAGGGGGGCGCGCTGGTGCGTGCGGCGACGCGCGGCGATGGGCAGGTGGGCGAGGATGTGACGCCCAATGTCGCGCATATCGCCGACATTCCGCAGCAGCTTGGCGATGCGCCCGAGGTGTTCGAGATCCGCGGCGAGGTCTATATGGGGCGCGCCGATTTCGAGGCGCTCAACACGCGGTTGATGGATGACGCGCGCGCCGCGGCGGAGGAAAAGGGCGAGGAATTCGACGCGGCCAAGGTCCGCCAGTTCGCCAATCCGCGCAATGCCGCCGCGGGATCGCTGCGGCAGAAGGACGCCGAGGTCACCGCGCAGCGCCCGCTCAAGTTCTGGGCACATGGCTGGGGCGCGGCTTCCGACGTGCCGGGCGACACGCAGGAAGAGGTGGTCCGCGTGATCGAGCGCTGGGGCGTGCCCGTCTCGCCGCTGTTCGCGCGGTTCGACAATGCCGCAGCGATCCTCGCGCATTACGAGACCATCGCCGCCGCGCGGCCCGACTTGCCCTATGAAATCGACGGCGTGGTCTACAAGGTCGACCGGCTCGATTACCAGCAACGGCTCGGCTTCGTGGCCAAGGCGCCGCGCTGGGCGCTGGCGCACAAGTTCCCCGCCGAACAGGCCGAGACCACGCTCGAGAGCATCGACATCCAGGTCGGGCGGACGGGCAAGCTGACCCCGGTCGGGCGGCTCGCCCCCGTGCTGGTGGGCGGAGTCACGGTAACCAATGTCACGCTGCACAATCGCGACGAGATCGCGCGGCTCGGCGTGCGTCCGGGCGACCGCGTGGTGGTCCAGCGCGCGGGCGATGTTATTCCACAGCTTGTGGATAACCTTACGCCCGAGGCGGAGCGCGATCCCTTCCACTTCCCCGATCATTGCCCCGAATGCGGCAGCGAGGCGGTGGCGGAAGAGGGCGAGGTCGATGTGCGTTGCACAGGCGGTCTGATATGTCCCGCACAACGCACGGAAAGGCTTAAGCATTTCGTCAGCCGCGGCGCACTCGACATCGACGGGCTGGGCGAGAAGACGATCGACCAGTTCTTCGCGCTCGGCTGGCTCGAAAGCCCCGCCGACATCTTCCGCCTGAAGCAGCGGCGCGCGGACATTCTCGCGCTCGACGGGTGGAAGGAGCGCTCTGTGGATAATCTGTTGGAATCTGTGGAAGCGCGCCGTGAACCCGATGCCGCGCGGCTGCTGTTCGGGCTGGGGATCCGCCATGTCGGCGCGGTCACCGCGCGCGACCTGATGAAGGGGTTGGGCGATATCCGCCTGCTGCCCGGAAAGGCCGCCGAGTTCCGCACCTACTGCGTAGAACACCCGCGCGCCGAGGGCGAGAAGGAAAGCCCGTTCAACACCCGCATGGTCGAGGCGGTGAAGCGCATTTTCGAAGTCCGCACCGACGGCATCGGCACTGCGGTGGGCCATGCACTGGCCGACTTCTTCCATGAAGAGCACAACCGTAGCGTGTGGAACGATTTGATCGGCGAGGCACCGGGCGAAGGGGTGGTCGAGCCCCAGCGCTACGAGGTCGAGACACGCGACAGCCCGGTCAGCGGCAAGACGGTGGTCTTCACCGGCAAGCTCGAGACGATGAGCCGCGACGAGGCCAAGGCGCAGGCCGAACGGCTCGGCGCCAAGGCCAGCGGATCGGTCAGCGCCAAGACCGATCTACTGGTCGCGGGGCCGGGCGCGGGCAGCAAGCTCAAGAAGGCCGCCGAACTCGGGATCGAGGTGGTGGACGAAGCCGGCTGGGCCGAAATCGTGAAGGCGGCCGGCTGACATGCTCGAGCAGACCCACGAACAGGCGCTGCGTATTGCCGATCTGCTGCGCCAGCGCGGGGAGAAGGTCGCGGTGGCCGATGGCGCAACCGGCGGGCTGGTTGCGGCTTCGTTGCTGACCGTGCCCGGCGCGCTCGACTTCTTCGTCGGGGGCGGGGTGGTCTATTCCTTCCGCGCGCGCGACATATTGTTCGACCTGCCGCGCGACGCCTATGCCGGAATGACCGGCGCGAGCGAGGAATATGCGCTGCTGCAGGCGCGTGCGATCCGCGACAATTTCGGCGCGCAATGGGGGCTGGCCGAAAGCGGCTCGGCCGGCGGGTCGAGCCATCCCAGCGGTGCACCCGCGGGGCGCAGCTGCGCGGCGGTGGCGGGGCCCGGCGGGTTCGAATTCACCCGCCGGACCGAGACCGGCAGCGACGACCGGATCGCCAATATGGAAGCCTTTGCGCGCGCCGCGCTGGCGACGCTGGAAGACGCGCTGCAGCGCTGATCAGCCGGTCGGCATGATGTGAATTTCGCGTACTGCGGCGGTTTCGGGCTGCGAGATGGCGAAGATCACTGCATTCGCGACATCGCCGGGCTGGATTTTGTCGGGCTTGGGTTCGTCGAAGAACGGCGTGTCGACCATGCCCGGTGAAATGACCGTGCAGCGGCCGCCCCATTCGCGCATTTCTTCGGCGAGGTTCCCGGCAAGACCGTGGACGAACCACTTGGTCGCGCCATAGACCGACCCTTTGAGGTGATCGCGCCCCGCCTTCGATCCGGTGACCACGAAATGTCCCTTGGTCTTGCGCAGATGCGGCAGGGTCGCATGCGCGGTGGACAGCACGGCCATCACGTTGAGCTGGATCATCTCGTCCCATTCGGCCGGAACGCCCTGTTCGATACCCGGGCTGGACACGCCCTTGCCGGCGTTGGCGAAGACCGCGTCGAGCCCGCCGAAATGGTCGACGGCCCTGTCCACCGCCGCATTCAGCGCGGCGCGGTCGGTCACGTCGCAGGGCAGCGCCAGCGCACGCTCGCCGATCTCGCCGGCGAGGCTGTCCAGTTCGTCTTGTGAACGGGCGAGCAGGGCGACCTGCCATCCGGCCTCGGCGGCGGCGCGGGCGGTGGCTGCTCCGATACCGGTCGATGCGCCGGTGATAAGCAAGGTCTGGGTCATGGTGTCTCCTGAAAAAGGTTTGTCTTGAGAGCGTATCGCTGCCGCCAAGGTTCCACCGCTGCGCCGTCGATGTCGTTCCTGTCCTCGCTTCGCGGGCCGAAATCCATTATGCTGCCTGCGGGTGCAAGGCAGGGGGCAGGTCTTGATCAGGAAATATTTGCGTACGCGCCGCGAACGTGCGGCCGACCGGCGGGCGATCGGCACCGATGGCAAGCGCTGGGTCCGCTCGTGGATCAACGTCTATCGCTGCGAAACCGAAGCGCGCGTTCCGCACGATGAAACCGCATTGGCCAAGCTGGTGAGCGAAGGCCGCTACAGCTGCGTGGGCCAGTCGCATTCCTACAACGGTGTCCAAGTGGTCCCCGGGGTCACCGCGATGATGATGCGCGAAGGCGGGATCAAGACGCTGTCTTACGATCCTGCCAGTGAAACCGTGCGCGTGGGCGCTTCGGTTTCGGTGCGCGATCTCAAGCTGTTCCTGCGCGACCAGCACGGGCGCGGCTTGCACAATTCGGGCAATTACATGGAACAGTCGGTGGTCGGCGCGCTGGCCACGGGCACGCATGGCTTCGGTCCGCGCGCGGTGATGGCGGACAGCGTGGTCGAACTGACCTTCCTCGACGGGAAGGGGCAGCGCGTCACGCTGCGGCGCGGCGATCCCGAATTCGCCTATGTGGCGCTGTCCTTTGGCACGATCGCGCCGATCGTGGAACTGGTGCTGGAGACCAAGCCGCTCGAATCCTACATTTCGGTCAGTTCGATGAGCCGACTGTCGAAGCTGGACGAGCTGCGCCAGGGCGGGATCGCGGTCAATTGGGCGGTGATGCCCTATACCGATCCGGACGATCCGGTGGTGATGACCCACGTCCTTGCCGAATGCGCCGACGAGAAGGTCGTGGTCGCGCATCCCAAGGCCAGCGGCAGCGGCAAGTTCGCCGCATGGTTCCTGCGCCATTATTACAAGCTCGATCGGTTCCTTCCCCGGCTGCGGCGGCCGATGCAGCGCTTCATCGACTGGCTCGACCTCGAGCAGAGCGAACGCGTGATCACCGATCCGGGCGATCTTGACTATCTTTACGATCCCAAGCCCGGGCTGAAGGAAAACCGCGCGCCCAGCATCACCCGCGGGCTGTTTTCGACCACTTACACCGGATACAATCTGGCCTTCTTCGTCCCGCTCGAACGCGCCCCCGCAGTGGTCAAGTTCATCATCCGCGAAGCCGATGCGCTGCGCGATTTGGGTTTCTTCCTCAAGGGCATCATCTCGGTGCGCGAATTGCCGGGGGTGGCGGAGCCGGTCTTCGCGGCCAATGCGCGGCGGCCGATGGCAGCGATCGACCTGTTCGCCGACCCGCGCGACTATGCCTGGCTCGAACGGCTGCAGCGGCTGGTGATGCGCTATGAAGTCGATACGCGCCCGCATTTCGGCAAGAGCGCGCTGGGGCCGCAATTCCGCAGTTCGCTGGGGCTCGATCATCTCGACCAGCTGATGCGGATCTACGAACGCTATTTCCCCGAAGGCAATCTGATGTTCTCCGAACGCGTGCGCGCGATGTTCGATGTCGGCCGCCCGCTGCCCGGCGAAGCCGCAGCGGATGCCGGGCTGGTCTAGCGAAAGCTTCGGAAACCAGCGCGCTGCAGCGCGTTGAGGAAGGGTGACGCTTCCCTACCGTTTCCTGTTCGTTGCGATCCCGGTGCTGCTGCTGGCGCTGCTGGTCGTGTGGCTTCCGCGCCTGCAGACGCCCGCCGATCCGCTGGTCGAACAGGCCAGCGAAGCGGTGGAAGCGCCGCCGCTGACGCCAGCGCAGGCCGCGCTCGACCGCGCGATCAGCCGGATCGGCGGGACTTTCGATGGCCATGTCGGGATCGCGGTGCGTGATCTTGCCGCGCGGCGCACATTGCATTTCAACGGGCTGGAGCAGTTCCCGCAGCAGAGCGTGAGCAAGCTATGGGTCGCGCTGACCGCGCTCGACGAGGTCGATGCAGGCCGGCTCGACCTTGGCGAAATGGTCCGCATCCGTCCTGACGACCTGACCGTTTTCCACCAGCCGATCCGCGATATCGTCCGCCGAGACGGCAGCTTTTCGGCCGATTACGCCGAGCTGGTCGAACGCGCGATCACGCAGAGCGACAACACCGCCAACGACCGCATCCTGCGGCGCGTCGGGGGACCTGCGGCGGTGCAGGATTTCCTCGACACGCATGGCCTGTCGAGCATCCGGTTCGGCACTGACGAGCGCAGCAAGCAGAGCGCCATCGCGGGGCTCGAATGGCGGCAGGACTATGCGCAGGGACCCGCCTTCTTCGAGGCGCGCGACGAGGTTTCGCCCGCCGTGCGGCGCAGCGCGTTCGAGGCCTATCTCGCCGACCCGCTCGACGGGGCGCCGCCGGTGGCAGTGGTCGGCGCGCTGGCGAAGCTGCATCGCGGCGAATTGCTCTCGCCCGGCTCGACCAGCCTGGTGCTGGGCACGCTTGCGCGCACGCGCAGCGGACCGCAGCGGCTCAAGGCCGGGGCGCCGGAGGACTGGACCGTGCGGCACAAAACCGGGACCGGGCAATTCTACGACGGCGAACAGTCGGGCTATAACGATATCGGGCTGATCACCTCGCCCGCGGGCCGCACCTATGCGATCGCGGTGATGATCGCCCGCACGCGCGAGCCGACACCGGTACGGATGGAGATGATGCAGGAGGTCGTGCGCGCGGTCGTGCGCTATGACGAAGCCTTGCCCGCTGTTGCGCCTGACGCCGGCTGACCCGGCGCGGCGGGCTCGGGCACCCATTTCATCACGCCGCCGGCGAGCGGGGTCCAGCGCCCCATCGCAATTCCCGCATGGGCCAGCGTGTCGCCGACCCACTGGTTGCAGGTGTTCGCCAGCGTGTAGCGTCCGGTGGCATCGTAATTGCGCGCGCCTTCCTGGAAGCTGTCGTAGGTGACGCGCGTCTCGCCGGGGGCGAGCGGCGGCAATGCGGCTTCGACGCGCTCGACGAGGCGGGCATATTCGGCCGGGCGCAGCGTCAGCGGGCGGTGGTATTCGGACGGCGCGGGGCGCACGTAATGGCCCACGCGGACGAGCCCCTCGCCGCCGCGCAGCGCGATCCGCAGCGCGGTGGCGGGTTTGAGGTCGCTCCAGGTCGGGGTGCTGAGGAAAACCTCCTTCTCCCCCCAGCCGATCGCGACATGCGTGGGCAGCTGCCCGTCGGCGCGCGGCAGGCCGGCGGAAGGGAAGGTCGCGCGCCAGTCCTTCACTGGGCTGATCACGGGCATCACGATGCCGGTGTGGATGCCGTTGGTTTCAACCATGATGGTGACGCCCTCGGCCGGTTCGGTCCAGTCCGGATTGCGCGGCAGGCTGCTGCCGATCCATGCCGCGAGCAGGAACAGCGCGAGCGCGGCGCAGGGCAGGGCGATCAGCCCTGCAAGCCAGCGCCGCCAGCGCGTCACCGCACGCGGCTCTTGCGCAGCCACAGGATCGACCAGTCGCCGCGCACCAGCCGCCGCGCGAGGCGGAAACCCTGTGCGCGGTAGGCGCGGCGCACGCGTGCCTCCTGCGTCTCGAGCAGCCCCGCTAGCAGCAGGTTCCCGCCCGGGGCGGTGGCGGCGGCGAAGGCGGGCGCCAGTTCGACCAGCGGCCCGGCGAGGATGTTGGCGATGAACAGGTCGTAGGGCCCGCGCAGCCGCAGCAACGGGTCCGCCATCCCGTCGGCGATGACCATCGTCAGCTGGCCCGGACCGCCGCCTTCGGCAATGGCATTGCGCGCCATGTTGTCGCGCACCACGCCCGCACAGACCGGGTCGATATCCGACGCGGTGGCGCGCGCGCCGGGCCACAGATGGAGCGCGGCGAAGGCCAGCAGCCCGGTGCCGGTGCCGATATCGGCATGGTTGCGTGCGGTCACGCCCGCGCGCTTCATCAGGTCCAGCATGGCAAGACAGCCCGCGGTGGTCTGGTGCTGGCCGGTGCCGAACGCCTGGCTTGCGGGGATGACGAAATCGACGAGGCCGGGATCGGCCGGGTGCTCGGGCGTGCGGACGTGGAAGCGGCCCGCGCGGATCGGTTCGACGCCCTTCTGGCTTTCGGTCACCCAGTCGGTGGCGGGCAGCTTTTCCGCCGACAGCCGCGGCGGCGTGCCGGCGAACAGCGCCGCGACGCGCTGCAAATCGTCCGGCCCCGGCTCGCGGTCGACATAGACTTCGACCGTCCAGTCGTCGGGCAGGTGGTCGGCGACTTCCATGCCGGTCACGACCCATTCGGCCGGCCAGTCGAGCGCTTCCTCATGCGCGACGAGCGCGGCCCGCGCTTCCGTTTTCGACACTTCGGCGACGATCTTCCAGGCGTCAGCCATCCGCTTCCTCCGCCAGTCGCGCATCGAGCCGGGCCTCGGCGGCATCGGCATAGGCGGCGCAGCTCATCCCGCCGACCAGCGTTCCGCTCGCCGCGCGCGCGACCATCTCGCTCGCGGAGGGGTGCGGGGTCAGCAGCAGGTCGCAGGCGGTTTCGCGCAGCCGCTGCAATCCGGCGCGGAACGCGGCGACATAGGCGGGATGATCGGCAAAGCGGTATCCTTCGCGGCTGATCGCGGAGAGCGAGTCGGCATAGACCACGTCGAGGCAGTCGCCCGCCGCGTCGCATGAGCGCCATGTCCAGCTCAGCGCGCCGGGCGTGTGCCCCGGCGTGGCGATCGCGGTGAGCGTGGCAGTTTCGCTGCGCACCGTCTCGCCGCCGCGGACCAGCACGTCGACTGCCACCGGCGCCATCGGTTCGTGCAGTCCGTATTGCGGGTCTTCGGCAATGCTCAGGCCGCTGCGCAGCGCAGGCGCGGCCGCGGGCGAAGCGACGACATGCGCGCCGCTGGCTTGCTTGACGCGCGCATGGCCGCCGGTGTGGTCGAAATGTTCGTGGCTGTGCAGCAGGCTGGCGATCTCGTCGGGCCGGAAACCGAGCTTGCCGATGTTGTCGAGCACCACTTCGGCGCCCGCCTCGGTCCCGCTGTCGATCAGCAGGTGTCCGGCCGGCCCCGCGACGAGGATCGCCGAGATGCCGCAAGTGCCGACATAATAGGTCGAGCCGTGGATGCGGTAGGGCGGGGCGGGCTTGTCCCATTCGTCCCATGGCTCGCAACCGGCAGCCCATTGCTGCGGCGTAACCTGCTCGGGCGCGGGCAGGTCGGGACGGGACTGGATCGGCGGTGCGCAGCCGGCGAGGCACGCGACCGCAAGCGCGAGGCCGGCTCCGGTTCTAGCGAACATAGCTGGCGCCGTTCGCATCGAGCGTGGCGCCGGTCATGCTGGCAGGTGCATCGAGCGCGCAGAACGCGATCAGCGTCGCGATTTCTTCGGGTTCGGCGACGCGGCCCAGCGGGATATCCGCCAGCAGGCCGGGCCCGCCGCGGCTTTCGAGGTAATCGCCCGCCATCGCGGTGTCGGTGAAGCCGGGAGTGATCGCGAAGCTGAGAATGCCTTCGCCGGCATAGGCGCGGGCGATGGTCTTGTGCATCGCCAGCATCCCGCCCTTGGCCGCGGCATAATGCCAGTGCGCCGGCGAATCGCCGCGGTGGCCCGCCCGGCTGGCGACATGGACGATGCGGCCCGCAACGCCGCGTTCCTGCCAGTGGCGCACCGCGAAGCGGCTGAGCTGCGCGGCGGCGGTGAGATTGATCCGGAGCGTGTCTTCCCAGGCATCGAGCCAGGCGATGTCCGACCGGTCGAGCGGGCTGGGATCGAACAGGCCGGCGTTGTTGACCAGCACGTCGATGCTGCCGCCGGCGCGCGCCAGCGCGGTTTGCCACAATTCCTGCGGCGCGCGCGGTTCGCAGAAATCGGCGGCGACCATATCGGTCGAATCGGCCTTGGTGGCATGGCCGACCACGCGCGCACCGCGCGCCTCCAGCGCCCGTTTGGCGGCGGCGCCGATCCCGCGGCTTGCGCCGGTAAGTAGAATGCATGTCATGCAAACCCTATTCGAAAAAATTGCGCATCTTGTCGAGGCCCCCCGCCTTGTCACGCACGATCACATCGCTAAGGGAGGCGTTCCAAATTGTTTCTATCGGAAGATCACCATGGCCAACCGCCCGATGGCGCCGCACTTGCAAGTCTGGAAATGGGGTCCGCACATGGCGGTCTCGATCCTGCACCGTATCACCGGCGACGGGATGGCACTGGTCGGTCTGGGCGTGCTGCTGTGGTGGCTGGGCGCGATGGCCGCGGGGCCGGGCGCGTATGAAACCTTCGCCACCATCATGGGATCGCCGCTGGGCATGGTTGTGCTGGTCGGCCTGTCGTGGGCCTTCTTCACCCACATGATGAGCGGCCTGCGCCACTTCGTGCTCGACATCGGTGCCGGTTACGAGCTTGAAACCAACAAGACCTGGTCGATCCTCGCGCCGCTGATCGGCATTCTTCTCACTGCGGGCTTCTGGGCCCTCATCCTGCTTCGCTAAGGGCTACACCATGGGTAACGGAACCTCGATCGGACGCGTGCGCGGGCTCGGCTCGGCGCATGAAGGCGCGCATCACTGGCTGGTGCAGCGCTTCACCGCCATCGGCAATCTGGCGCTAATGCTGTTCCTTGCGTTCAGCCTCGCGCTCTTGCCCGACTATTCCTACGGCACGGTTGCCGGCTGGGCGGCGCAGACGCTGCCGGCCACTGCGCTGGCGCTGCTGATCATTTCCGTCTTCTGGCACGCACGCCTCGGCCTGCAGGTGCTGATCGAAGACTATGTCCACGACGCCGGGACCAAGTTCGGCGTCATCGCCCTTCTCAACCTTGCAACCATCGGCGGCGGCGCCTTCGGTCTCGTATCGATTGCCCGCCTCGCCCTTGGAGGAGCCGCCTGATGGCCCGTACCGAAACCTTCAGCATCAATGGCCGCGAATACCCGATCACCGACCACACCTACGACGTGGTCGTCGTGGGGGCTGGCGGCTCGGGCCTGCGGGCCACGATGGGCGCCGCCGAAAGCGGCCTCAAGACCGCCAACATCACCAAGGTCTTCCCGACCCGTTCGCACACCGTTGCAGCGCAGGGCGGGATCGCCGCCAGCCTCGGCAACAACACGCCCGACCACTGGTCGTGGCACATGTACGACACCGTCAAGGGGTCGGACTGGCTGGGCGACCAGGACGCGATCGAATATCTGGTGCGCGAAGCGCCGCAGGCGGTTTACGAGCTGGAGCACGCCGGCGTGCCCTTCAGCCGCAACGACGACGGCACGATCTACCAGCGCCCGTTCGGCGGGCACATGCAGAACATGGGCGAAGGCCCGCCGGTGCAGCGCACCTGCGCCGCCGCCGACCGGACCGGTCACGCCATGCTGCACGCGCTCTACCAGCAGAGCCTGAAATACGCCGCGGACTTCTTCATCGAATATTTCGCGCTCGACCTGATCATGAAGGACGGCGCGAATGGCGAGAAGGAATGCGTCGGCGTGATCGCCATGTGCCTCGACGACGGCACGATCCACCGCTTCCGTTCGAAGGCGGTGGTGCTGGCAACCGGCGGCTATGGCCGCTGCTACTTTACCGCCACCAGCGCGCATACCTGCACCGGCGACGGCGGCGGCATGGTGCTGCGCGCAGGCCTGCCGATGCAGGACATGGAATTCGTCCAGTTCCACCCCACCGGCATTTACGGCGCGGGCGTGCTCATCACCGAGGGCGCACGCGGCGAGGGCGGCTATCTCACCAATTCCGAAGGTGAGCGGTTCATGGAACGCTATGCGCCGAGCGCGAAGGACCTCGCCAGCCGCGACGTCGTCAGCCGCTCGATGGCGCTGGAAATGCGCGAAGGCCGCGGTGTGGGCCCGGAGAAGGACCACATCTACCTCCATCTCGACCACATCGATCCGACCGTGCTCGGCCAGCGCCTGCCGGGGATCACCGAAAGCGGCAAGATCTTCGCCGGGGTCGACCTGACCCGCGAACCGCTGCCCGTCACCCCGACGGTGCATTACAACATGGGCGGCATCCCCTGTAACTATCACGGCGAAGTGATGGCGGGCGACAAGAACGATCCCGAAAAGATCGTCCCCGGCCTGTTCGCGGTGGGCGAAGCCGCCTGCGTTTCGGTCCACGGCGCGAACCGCCTCGGTTCGAACTCGCTGATCGACCTCGTGGTGTTCGGCCGCGCGACCGGCCACCGCCTCAAGGAACTGATCAAGCCGGGCACCAGCCATGACGAACTGCCCAAGGACAGCGCCGAACTGTCGCTCGGCCGGCTCGACCATTTCCGCTATGCCGATGGCGGTACGCCGACGGCTGAACTGCGTGCGGACATGCAGAAGACCATGACCCGCCATGCCGCGGTGTTCCGCGACAGCAAGCTGATGGCCGAGGGTGTGGAAAACCTGAAGCAGATCAACAAGCGGATGGAAGACGTGAAGGTCTTCGACCGCTCGCTGATCTGGAACAGCGATCTGATCGAGACGCTCGAACTCGACAATCTGATGGCGCAGGCCAATGTCACCATGGCTTCGGCGGAAAACCGCAAGGAAAGCCGCGGCGCGCATGCGCATGAGGACTTCCCCGACCGTAATGACGCCGAATGGATGAAGCACACCATCGCCTGGTTCGATGGCTGGGGCGGCAGCGGCGGCGGGGTGAAGATCGACTACCGCCCGGTCCACGAATACACGCTGACCGACGATGTGAAGTACATCGAGCCGAAGAAGCGGGTTTACTGATGCGGGCGGGGGCGCTCGGCTTCGTCGCGGGTCTCGCGGCGCTGCTTGCCGCCCCCGTCTCCGCGCAGCTCAGCGATGCAGAAGAGGTCATGGTCGAAACCGTCGCGGACGGGTTCGAGGATGACGTCGCGCTGCTCGAGCGGATCACGCTGATCAATTCGGGTTCGCACAATCATGCGGGCGTGAAGGCGGTGGCCGAGGTGCTGGCTCCCAAATTCGCGGCGCTCGGCTTTGACGTCGAATGGATCGACCAGTCGGCGCAGGGGCGCGCAGGCCACCTGTTTGCGCGGCACGAGGGCGCGCCGGGCACCACGAAGATGCTGCTGATCGGCCATCTCGACACGGTGTTCGAACCCGGTTCGCCCTTCACCGGCTTCGTCCGCGAGGGCGACCGTGCGACCGGCCCCGGCGTGGTCGACGACAAGGGCGGCATCGTGGTGATCCTCGCCGCGCTGCGTGCCATGCAGGCGGCGGGCACGCTCGAGGGCGCGAACATCGTCGTCGCGCTGACCGGCGACGAGGAAGATGCTGGCGAACCGCTGGAAGCCGCGCGCCGCGACCTGGTCGAGGCGGGCAAATGGGCCGATGTCGCGCTGGGTTATGAAGGACTCTCGGTGCTGGACGGCCGGGACGCGGGCGTGATCGCGCGGCGCTCGTCGGGTAGCTGGACGCTGACCACGCGCGCGGGCAGCGGGCACAGCTCGGGTATCTTCTCCGACCATGCGGGCTATGGCGCAATCTACGAAATGGCGCGCATCCTCGACGCCTTCCGGCGCGAATTGCCCGAGGAAAACCTCACCTACAACGTGGGCTTCATGGCGGGCGGAACCCCCGCCGAGCTGGGCGAGGACGGCCTGTCCGCCACCACCAGCGGCAAGACCAACATCATCCCCTCGCACGCCATTGCCCGCGGCGATCTGCGCGCGCTGACGGGTGAACAGAACGAGCGGGTTGCCGAGAAGATGCGCGCCATCGTCGCGCAGCACCTGCCGGGGACCGAGGCGACCATCGCGATCGAGTTCCGCTATCCGCCGATGGCGCCGAGCGCGGGCAATGCCGCGCTGCTCGCCCGGCTCAATGCGATCAACGCCGATCTCGGGCGCGAGGCGATGCAGCCCTATCCCCCGTCGCGCCGCGGGGCAGCCGATATCAGCTTCGTTGCGCCCTATACGGTCGGTCTTGCGGGCATGGGCCCCGCGGGCAGCGGCAGCCATGCCGAGGGCGAGTCGATCGACCTGCGCTCGATCGTGCGGCAGGCCCAGCGTTCGGCGATCCTGATCAGCCGGCTCGCCCGCGAACCGTCGCCGCAATAGCCGCGGTCATTCCGCGGGTGCTGCGGCGCTCTCCACCCGGCGCATTTCGACGATCTCGACGGGCTCGGCCAGCAATTGGCCCTTCATCCAGCCTTCGCCCTTGTCGGGATCGATCGGCGCGGCATGGATCGCATGGACCACTTCCATCCCGTCCACCACATAACCGAACACGGCAAAGCCCAGCTGCAGGTTCGGGTCGCTCGAGGCGGGATTGGCATCGAGCCCGGTCTGGTCCTTGATCATGATCGAGAAATCGCCCGTCGCGGTGCCCGGCTCGTAGCGTGCCATCGACAGCGCCCCGTCGGTATGACTGAGCCCGGTTTCGGTGGTCGGTTCATGCGCGATCGGGTCGCGCACGCGGTCGGGGTGCATCTGCGTACCGCCCTGCAGCAGGCCATTGGGCGGTTCGCCCCAATCGAGATGCATCGCGCGGTAGAATTTCGTCCCGTCGAACCGGTCCTCGTCGACATAGCGCAGGAAATTGCCCGCGGTGATCGGCGCGCGTTCGGTCTCCAGCGCAACCGTGATGTCGCCCATGGTCGTCTCGATTACGACGCGCTGCGTGGCGTATTCGCGCGGGGGCGGGGCGGGCGGATCGTCCTGCGCGGCCAGCGGACTGGCCAGGACAGCGAACGAGGCGAGCAGGGGGAGAAACCGGGTCATCGGTCAAGAGTGATATGTCGTTGGTCGAGAAGCAAGCGCGTTTCCGCGACATTGATCCATGGTGCAGGTTTACAATCGTAGTCATTGCGGCTACAGACGTAATCGTCACATTATGCGTGGCGGAACGAGGAGGCGGGAATGGCCAAGCGCAGCAACGGGCCGGGCGAACGGATCAGCGAAGCGGAGCATGCCATCATGGAAGTGCTGTGGGATCGCAACCCGATCTCCGCCGCCGAGGTCTGCGACGCGATCTGCGCCGAGCGCGACTGGTCGATCCCGACAGTCAAGACGCTGCTCAGCCGGCTGGTCCAGAAACAAGCGGTGGGGACCGAGCCCGAGGGTCGCAAGTTCCTCTACCGCCCGCTGATCGCCCGGTCCGACTATGTCGGCGGGGAAAGCCGCCGGCTGGTCGACCGGCTGTTCGGCGGCCGCGCGGCGCCGCTGTTCGCGCAGCTCGCCGAAAGCGAGGCGCTGACCGATGACGACCTGTCCGAAATCGAGGCGCTCTTGAGGGAGATGCGCAAATGACCGAGCTGCTTCGCCAGTATTGGCACTGGTTCCTGTTCGACACGCTGGTGTGGACGGGCGCCCTGATCGTTCTGGCGCTGCTGCTGCGACGCCCGGTGGCGCGGCACCTGGGGGCGGGGGCTGCCTATGCGCTGTGGTTCCTGCCGCTGGCGCGCCTGCTGTTCCCGCCGGTTACGCTGCCGTCCTGGATGCAGCCGCTCTCGTCCACTACCCCGCCGCCCGCGCCCGAGCTGGCGCTGTCCCCCGCCGCCGCCGGGGGGTTCGGCGATGGCGCACTCGTCGCGCCGGTATCGCCCGTGCCGATGGATGCGCCGGTCGACCTGCTGACCCCGCTGCTGATCCTGTGGCTCGCCGGGGCCGCGATCTTCATGACGCGGCGGTTCTGGCTCTATGGCCAGCTGCGCCGCGAACTGCTCGAAGAGGCGCGTCCGGTGGGCGAGGTGGGCGCCATCCGCCTGATCGAAACCCCGGCGATTTCGGGACCGATGGCATTCGGCGTCTTCGACAAGGTCGTCGCGCTGCCCGATGGTTTCATGGCCAGCCGCGAGCGCCTGGTCCGCGACCTCGCGATCGCGCATGAGCTGGCGCATCACCGCGGCCACGACATCCTCGTCAACGTCCTCGTCCAGCCGCTGTTCGCACTCCACTGGTTCAACCCGCTGGGGTGGATGGGCTGGTCGGCCATGCGCCGCGACCAGGAGGCGGCTTGCGACGCCCGGGTGGTGGCGAGCCGCAGCCGCGACGAACGCGCCGCCTATGCCGCGATCATCGCCGATTTCGCCCGCCGACCGCAAATCGCGCCGCGCCCCGCACTGGCGGCGCCGATGGCGTGCCCCGTGCTGGGGGACAAGTCGATCATCCACCGGCTGCGCAGCCTGCCGATGACCGACCATTCGCGCCGCCGCCGGCTTGCCGCGCGCGGCGTGGTCGCCGCTGCGCTGCTCGCGCTGCCGATGACCGCGAGCATCGGGTATGCCGAGACGGTGACGGCGCCGGAGGATCGGACATCCGCGCCCGTGCCGCCCGCTGCGCCGCAGCCGCCTGCGGCTGTCGCTCCGCCCGCGGCGGACTGGGCTCCGCCGCCGCCGCCCGAACCTGTCGCTCCGCCACCTGCGCCGCGAAGCAAGCGCGAATTCGTCGCGGCGCTGGAGCGCACGATCGAGCGCGAGTTCGAAAGCGCCGAACGCGATCTGGAACGCGCCGAGCGCGAGCTCGAACGGGCCCGCCGGACCATGGCCAGCGTCGAGCGCAATCCCGAGCGGCATGCGCGCTGGAACGGCAAGGTCTGGGACGAGATGAACGACAAGGAACGGCGCGCGTTCAAACGCGAAATGGCCGAACTGCGCGAGACGCTGGCGGAGGACGGCAGGCTGGCCCGCGAAGCCGAGCGGAAGTCTGCGCTCAAAGTCACGGACAAGGCCGAAGCGCGCCGCGAGATGAAGATCGCGATGGCCGAGGCCCAGGCCGACGCCGCGCAGATGAGCGCCGAAGCGGTTGCCGTTCGCGCAGTGGCGAATGCGCCGCAGGTCGTGATGAAGTGCCTCGACAAGAAGAGCCCCGTGACCACCAAGGTCGACAGCGCGGGCCGCGTGACGATGTATGTCTGCGAAAGCTACGGGCAGAAATTGGCGCTTACGACGCTAAAGAGCGTTCGCAAGGCCATCGCCGCTGATCGCAGCATGTCCGCGGCGGACCGGGCCGAGGCGCTCGGCGAAATTGACGCCGAACTCGCCGAATTGGCGCGCTGATCAGCCACCGCGTGACGGCGAGGACGCGGCCCATGCGCCGCGCCCGCCCGCCTCGACAGCGCTTGATCAGCCGATATTGGTGATCCGGTCGCAGGCGCGGTCATCGCCCTGCAGGCCCAGCCGCAGGGCATCGCTGCGCTGCTGCGAGGTGCCATGCGTGAAGTTCTCCGACGAGACCCGTCCGCCCGTCAGCCGGTCGTCGCCGATCGCGGCGGCAGCGTTCATGCCTTCCTCGATATCGCCCGGCTCGATCAGGTTGCGGTTCTTGCCCGCCCAGACCCCGGCATAGCAATCCGCCTGCAATTCCATCAGCACCTGCAACTGGTTCGCCCGGCTCGGGTTCTGCTGCTGCGCGCTGCGGATCTGTCCCGAAATGCCGGTGATCGTCTGGATATGGTGGCCATATTCATGCGCCAGCACGTAATAGCGCGCAAAATCGCCGCCGGCGCCGAGCTGGCGTTCGAGCGTGTCGTAGAAGCTGGTGTCGATGTAGATCGTCTGGTCGGCGGGGCAGTAGAACGGCCCCATCGCCGACGTGCCGTTGCCGCAGCCGGTGCGGACCCCGCCGCCTCCGTAAAGGTCGAGCGTGGGCTGCTGGAACTGGTCGCCGTAGCCCTGCGCTTCGAAGGTCGCCGCCCAGGTCTGGTTGAGCGATTGCAACCCGTTGCAGGCTTCCAGCGCATATTCGCTGCTGGTGCACACTTCCTGTTCGTCGGTGTTGGCCGGGCCTGCCTGTTGCTGGCCCTGCTGCACGCCTTCGACCATGCCCGCGGTCTGCATCGGGTCGAGCCCGAAGACGAAATAGCCGATCGCCGCGATCACGATCGTGCCGCAGCCGATCCCGCCCGCCTTGCCGCCGGGGACACCGCCGCCGCTCGATCGTACGTTGATATTGTTGGTGTTGAACGGATTGAGCCGCATGTCTTCCCCCGGTGTCTGGCCGCTTTACAGCCGCTGGTATGTGCGCGATGGCCGCAATGAACAGTTTCTACAACGCCCGGAGGCCCAAATGTTTCTTGCCGGCAAGCGCGCGCTCGTCACCGGATCGACCAGCGGTATCGGACTCGCGATTGCGCGGTCGCTGGCTGCCGAGGGGGCGACGCTGATCCTCAATGGTTTCGGCGATGCGGCCGTGATCGCGGAGCTGTGCGAAGAGCTCGGCGCGACGCATTCGGGCGCCGACCTGACCGATCCCGCGCAGATCGCCGCGATGATGGATGCGGCGGGCGAGATCGACATCCTCGTCAACAATGCGGGCATGCAGCATGTCGCGCCGGTCGAGGATTTCCCGGTGGAGAAGTGGGACACGATCATCGCGCTCAACCTGACCGCCGCGTTCCACACCACGCGGCTGGCCGTGCCGGCGATGAAGCGGAAGGGCTGGGGCCGGATCATCAACACCGCCAGCGCGCATTCGAAGGTCGCCAGCCCGTTCAAGGCGGCCTACAATTCGGCCAAGCACGGGCTCGACGGTTTCACCAAGACGATCGCGCTCGAACTGGCCGAGCACGGCGTGACGGCGAACTGCGTCAGTCCCGGCTATGTCTGGACCCCGCTGGTGGAAAGCCAGATTCCCGATACGATGAAAGCGCGCGGGCTGACCCGCGAGCAGGTCATCAACGATGTGCTGCTCGTCAAGCAGGCGACCAAGAAGTTCGTCCAGCCCGAGGAAATCGGCGCGCTGGTCGCTTTCCTGTGCCGCGACGAGGCCCAGAACGTCAACGGCGCGAACTGGAGCGTCGATGGCGGCTGGACCGCGGAATAGCAGCGCATGCCCGTGTCGCTGACGCTGTTCCTCGCGGCGATGGCCACCAGCCTGATGGTGAGCCTCGTCGGTCTGTTCGCAGCGCTGCGCGAACCGGGTTTGCGTTTCCGATTGCTGTGGGCCGTGACCGCGCTGGTCGGCGTGGGCGGTGGGGTCGTTTCGTGGCAGGCGCCCCACGTGGTCTACTGGTTTTTCGGCATCGCGCTGCCTACCATTTCCTACAGCGCCGTGCCGGGAGGCTGGGAACCGCAATATCTTCGGGTTTTCTTCCCCCTCGGCGCGCTCGTGGTCCTGCTCCGTATCTCAAGGTGTCGCGGCAAGCGGGCGAAGTCCAAGCTGGTCGGTTTTTCAGTCGGATAAGTATATCCGGCGCAGGCCGTAGCGCATCACGGCGTGATCGAGTGCGGCAGCGAACAGCGGGTGTCCGCTGCCCGCCTGCGTCCCGTCCGCGGCCCCCCGCGCCTTGACCATGCATTTCAACTTCGCGTTGCAAACCATCGATTTGTCGCCTTGCGAAACAGCTAAGGCTGCCGTCGGCCAGCCGCGCCATTCATTGACCGAGGTGGAATACACGATCCGGTCCGCGGGCATTGGTCGTAGAAGGCTGTGACCATCGTAGGTCAGACCCCGCTCGAGACGGATACCAAGAAGCTCCGCCAGCGTTGGCGCCAGATCGGTCGAGGCGACAAGGCGGTCCGAATTGCTGCGCAATCCATCTTTCTGCAGCCGATCCATGCTGCCGGGTGCCCTGACCATGAAGATCGGCGAAAGGATTCCTTCGTCAAAGGTGTCGAGGCGCATTTTCGGCATGCGCAGAGCTGAGGAATAATCGAATTCGCCATGATCGCCTACGATTACGATAAGGGTGTCTTCCAGCCTCCCGCTGTCGCGCAGTGCCGCAAACAGCTGCGTCATGCCCGACTGGGTTATGCCGGCTGCGCGCCCGATCCGATCGCTGGCTTGGCCGGTCACCGGCAATTCGCTTTCGGTCTGGAAGGGCCAGTGCAGCGCCTGGGGGTAGAGCGTCACGAAGAGTTTGCCGTCCGCTTGTTCGATCCTCTCGGCAGCAGCTGCGTAGGCTACGGCGTCATCGACAGCCACATCGTTGACATAGGGCCGATTGAAATCGTCTCCGGTAACGGTCTCATCGTATCTCGCCGCCTCGAAGAATTCGCGAAATCCGCCCCAATCGAGCGTCGATGAGGTAACCAGATGTGTCTCGTAACCCCTCGCTACGGCCATCTCGGAAATGAACGGCAGGCTGTGCAGCTTGTCCATGCTCTCATGCGCGCCAGTGCCGGTCAGCAGCGAGGGGATGGCGATATCGGTCGCATTGCTGGTAGTTATCGCGTTGGCAAAATTGACCCAGCCATTAGTGCCGCTGCGCTCGATCAGCCATTCGCTGAGCAGTTTGCTGCCGCCGCTCTCGCGCGTGTCCGCGCTCGCCGATTCGAGCAATACGACAAGGATGGTTTGCGGCAGGTCATCGTCGGGTGCGTCCGTAGTAAAGTTTGCGGACCTGTCGCTGTACCGCAGTGGGCCAGCGTAAACTTCCGGCTCGTCCAGCATTCCGGCGAGACGCTCTGCTTCCGCGTCGGGAAAGAGCGAAAGCATCGCGGAGCCGAGAAAAACCAGGCAGGGCAGTATCGCGAGCACGATAAAAGTCCGGACCTTGTTTTCGGACATGCGGGACAAGAAAAACCCCGCTCCGATGGCGGCTGCAGCCAGCAGAACGACTCCGAAAGCGATGTAAGACGTCGCATAACCCAGAAGGATTTCCGGGGTGGCATCATTGGCCGATACCGGGAGGTATCGATGGATTTCGACATAGGGCTGCCTGAAATAGCGGAGCGACGTGAGGTCGATGACCAGCGCGACGAACAGCCCCACCAGCAGGGCCCTGGCCAGCAGCTTTCGCGTTTCCCAGATCACCGCCGAAAGGAAGGCGAGCCAGCCGTAGAGAAAGATATAGGGATAGTGCTTGCCGAAGATGGCCACGTCGGAGAATTCGTTCGCAACGACGAGCAGCCAAGCGGCGCTGATACAAAGAATGATGCTTCCAGCGAGTAGAGCATCCCTGAGAATGTCGCGCCCCGTCATCAAACCCCTTCCTGCTTTGCCGGGCCCGCGGCCCGCAATCCGCCTCTGTCTGGGTCGATCCAGATTCTTACGCTGGTCGACCGGATCTTTAGGTAGCCGGAGGGCGGAAAAGTCGAGGCGATATCGGTGACCATCCCCGCAAAAATGCGCGCCAGAGCCTTACGGGCGGGTCTCAGGCGAAATGCCCAAATTCCAGGCGGCGCGGTACCGGCGGCCCGGCTAGAGGAGGCGCGGATCGCCGCACAGGGCGAATGGAGCGGAAGCGGAGCGATCCCAACGCCGGTGGCCGGGACTTTCCCTTTCCAGCGGATAACACATGGGCTGGGCCAATTCGACCAGCCATATTGGCACGGCGGTACTGGGGGTCGGCGAGATACCGCCCCCGAGCCTGATTATCCGGGCCTTAAAACCGTATGTAGACCCAGCTGCCCCTGCTCCAGCCGCCGAGGAATTTGCGCGTGTCGACCCGTGCCCGCAGATAGCTCCTCTGCAGGTTGAGCTCGATGACCATGCGCAGCAGACTGCCGGTGGAAGAGTTTGGCGCGCGTTTTCTTGCGGTTCAGCCTGAAGGTGCCGTTGATGACGCCTGCCACCGCACCTTCGGCCGAACTGTCCTCGATCGGATCGCGGAGGTGGAAGATGCCCGCAACGGTCGCCGCGCCGACCGTGAAGCCGAACGGAATGTCGATCGAAACCTGACCATTCTCATCGGGGCTCAGGCCCTTCTTGTATTGTTCGAACTGTGCACTTTCCTCGGCAGAGACCTCGAGGATTTCGAGATCATCGACTTCGCATTCTTCCGTCATTTTGCTTCCTTCCCATTGCTGGCATGCGAAGCGTAGATCGTTACTGGCCCGCTGCTGTCCGCGATTGCATCTACTCCGGATGCACCGCGACCACGGCGCCCCACTAGCGCGCAGGGGAAACCGTCGTTACATGGGCCGCCACATTTCTCCCCCCGGCAGGCGATTCTCCACGTGGCACATTTCGACATCCCCCTCGGTCTTACTTTCGACGACGTGCTCCTGCGTCCTGCCGAGAGCGATATCCTGCCTTCGCTGGCGAACACCGCCACGCGGCTGACGCGCGATATCGGGCTCAGCATCCCGGTGGTGTCATCGGCCATGGACACGGTGACCGAGGCCGACATGGCGATCGCCATGGCGCAGCTTGGCGGGATCGGCGTGCTGCACCGCAATCTCGAAGTCGACGAACAGGTCGCTGCCGTGCGCGCGGTCAAGCGCTATGAAAGCGGCATGGTGGTCAACCCGATCACCATCCACCCCGAAGCCACGCTAGGCGAAGCGCAGGACATCATGTCCGCCAACCGCATCAGCGGGATCCCCGTCACCGACCGCGGCGGCAAACTGGTCGGGATTCTGACCAATCGCGACGTGCGCTTTGCCGAAAATCCGCTTCAGCCGGTCAGCGAGCTGATGACGGTCGACAATCTCGCCACCGTGCCGCTGGGCACCGGGCAGGAGGAAGCGCGCCGCCTGCTGCACCAGCGCCGCATCGAGAAGCTGCTGGTGGTGGACGACAACGGCCGCTGCGTCGGGCTGATCACGGTCAAGGATATCGAGAAGGCGGTCGCCTATCCCGATGCCACGAAGGATGCGACCGGGCGGCTGCGCGTCGCCGCCGCGACCACGGTCGGCGACAAGGGGTTTGAGCGGACGCAGGCGCTGATCGATGCCGAAGTCGACGTGGTGGTGATCGATACCGCGCATGGCCACAACAAGGATGTCGCGCGCGCGGTCGAACGGGTGAAGAAGCTGTCGAACAGCGTGCAGGTGATCGCGGGCAATGTCGCGACCGCCGAAGCGACCCGGGCGCTCGCGGGGGCGGGCGCCGATGCGGTCAAGGTGGGCATCGGTCCGGGGTCGATCTGCACCACCCGCGTGGTCGCAGGCGTGGGCGTGCCGCAGATGACCGCCGTGATGGAAAGCGCCGAGGCCGCCGAGGAATACGGCATCCCGGTCATCGCCGATGGCGGTCTGCGCGCGAGCGGCGATGCCGCCAAGGCGCTGGCTGCCGGCGCAAGCACGGTGATGGTCGGTTCGATGCTGGCCGGGACCGAGGAAGCGCCCGGCGAGACCTTCATCTACCAGGGCCGCAGCTACAAGGCCTATCGCGGTATGGGCAGCGTGGGCGCGATGGCGCGCGGCAGCGCCGACCGCTATTTCCAGGCCGATGTCAGCCAGCAGAAGCTGGTCCCCGAAGGGATCGAGGGGCAGGTCCCTTACAAAGGCCCTGCCGCGGCGGTCGTCCACCAGCTGGTCGGCGGGATCAAGGCGGCGATGGGCTATACCGGCAGCGCCACGATCGAGGATCTGCGCAAGCGCGCGCAATTCGTCCGGATCACCAATGCCGGGTTGGCCGAAAGCCATGTCCACGACGTGGCGATCACCCGCGAAGCGCCCAACTATCCGACGCGCTAGGCCATGACGCCCGCTGCCCGGGTCCAGACCGCGATCGAGCTGCTCGACCGGATCGTCGAGGCCGCGCGCGCGAAAGCCGCGCCCGCCGACCGGATCCTCGCCGAATGGTTCCGCAGTAACCGCTTTGCCGGGTCGAAAGACCGGCGGGCGATCCGCGAGCTCGTCTATGCCGCGATCCGCGCCTGCGGCCCGGTCCCCGCGACCGGCCGCGCGGCGATGCTGCGGCTGGCGCAGGACGATCCGGCGATCGCGCCGCTGTTCGACGGATCGCACTACGGCCCCGCGCCGCTGGCCGACAACGAGCCGGTGGCCGAGGGCGGGGTCGCGCCGCGCTGGTTGGTCGACCGGCTCGCCGCCTCGGGCATGGACGGCACCGATGCGGCCGCGTTGCTCGACCGGGCTCCGCTCGACTTGCGGGTCAACACGCTCAGGGCCGAGCGCGCCACGCTCGCCTTGCCCGAAGCCGCCGTGCCCACCGCCGCGCCGCATGGCCTGCGGCTCGCCACCGGCACCCCGGTCGAGCAATGGGACGCCTTCCGCGCGGGCGCGATCGAAGTGCAGGACACCGGCTCGCAGCTGGCTTGCCTCGCAGTGGCTGCACGGCCCGGCGAAACGGTGGTCGATCTATGCGCGGGCGGGGGTGGCAAGACGCTCGCGCTTGCAGCGGCGATGGACAACCAGGGACGGCTCGTCGCCTCCGATACCGATCGCGGCCGCCTGTCCCGGCTCGCCCCGCGGGCCGAACGGGCAGGCGCGACCTGCATCGAGACATTGCTGCTCGACCCCCGGCGCGAAATGGAAGCGCTCTCCGGATTGGCCGGACAGGCCGACGCAGTGCTGGTCGACGCGCCCTGTTCGGGCACGGGGATCTGGCGGCGCAATCCAGAAGCGCGCTGGCGGCTGGACGAGGCCGAACTGGCGCGGCTGGCCGATCTGCAGGCCTATCTGCTCGACATCGTGGCGCAGCTCATCAAGCCGGGCGGCCGGGTGGTCTATGTCACCTGCTCGCTGCTCGACGAAGAGGGCGCGCGGCAGTTCGAAGCCTTCCTCGCGCGGCATCCGCAGCTGCAGCCGCAGGCCATGGCGCTGCCACTGGGGCAGACGCGCGGGCAGGGGATCCGGCTCGCACCGGCGCATGACGGGACCGACGGATTTTTCATCGCCTGTGCAGGGTGAACGTGTTAGCCATTTAGATTATGGCTGATGTGCCACCTTTTCGACGGACGACCCCGCTGGAGACGATCATGCGTTTTGCCCCTGCTGCTGCTGCCCTTTCGCTGGCGCTGGCCGTGACATCGAGCGTTGGCTGGGCCGGGAACGACGCGCCCGAGCCGCGAGCGGGCGTGCTGATCGCCAAGGGCGAAACCGCGCTGGCGCAGGGCGATACGCAGGGGGCGATCGACGCCTTCGAGGCCGCCCTGGCGGTCGACCCGGGCCACACGCCCATCTTCCTGCGACTGGCCGAAGCCGCCCGCGCCGACGGGCTGCAGGGCAAGGCGATCCGCTATTACCGCGAAGCGCTGACGCGCGAGCCGCGCAATCTGGCCGCGATTGCGGGCGAGGGCGAGGCGCTGGTCGAAAAGGGCGCGGTCGAAATGGCCAAGGGCAGCCTGGCCAAGCTGGAATCGCTGTGCGGCGAAAGCTGCCCCGAAACACAGACGTTGTCGGCAACCATCGCGGCCGGTCCGCCGGCGCGGGTGCAAACCGCCGAAGCGCTGCTGCCCGACGCCGCGGTGCCGCAGTCGAACTGACCGAATACCCCGGCAGCGGTCGCCGCGGCGGGTCCGTCAGACCAGTTCGCGGAAAGCCTCGACCACCGCGCGATACACGCGTTTCTTGAACGGCACGATGAGGTCGGGAAGCTGTTCCGCCTCGACCCATTTCCAGTCGCAGAATTCGGGCGGATCATGCGCCTCGAGGTCGATATCGGTATCGCTGCCCGCGAACCGCGCGAGGTACCAGACCTGCTCCTGTCCGCGGAAACGGCCGCCCCACAGCTTGCCGATCAGTTCTTCGGGCAGGTCGTAACGGATCGGTTCGTCCAGCGCCTTGAGGATGGTGACATGCTCGCTCCGCACGCCGGTTTCCTCGTGCAGTTCGCGCAGCGCGGCCTCGCGCAGGTCCTCGCCGTCATCGACGCCGCCCTGCGGCATCTGCCACCAATCGCCTTCCTTGTTGTCGATCCGGCGGCCGACGAAGACCTTGCCGTCGCTGTTGACCAACATCACGCCCACGCAGGGACGGTAACCGAGCCCATCGCTCACCTGTATCGCTCCACCATCAGTTTCACGGCGTCGAGAAACGCCTCGAGATCCTTCTGTCCGCTCGGTATCGCTTTTCTCAGCGTGGTAAAGCCGTGAACGATGCCGGGGAACTCGAGAAACACGGTTTCCGTGCCGAGTTGCACCAGATGTGCGGCGTATTCCCGTCCCGAATCGCGCAGCGGGTCGAGTCCGGCGGTGCACACCACGGTCGGCGGCGTGTCGGCACAGTCGCCCACCATCGGCGTGTGCCGCGGGTCGCTCGCATCGCCGCCATATTGCGAGGTGAACCAGGCCATCGCCGCGCCGGTCAGCAGGAAGCCCTCGGCGAACATCGCCAGGCTCCGGTGCTGGCTCAGATCGCTGGCGACGGGGTAGATCGGCGCCTGGACGATCACGGGGACGTCGGCGGGCTCGTTGGTCAGCTGGTTGGTGGTGACGATCGTCAGATTGCCGCCCGCGCTGTCGCCGGTGATGACCAGCCCGGTGATCTCGCGCCCCAGTTCGGCGGGCGAGGAAGCGACCCAGCGCGCGGCCGCTTCGCTATCGTCGGGCGCAGCGGGGAAGGGGTGTTCGGGGGCCAGCCGGTAGTCGACCGAGACCACCGGCAGGTCGAGATGGTGCGCGATCTCGGTGCACAGCGCATTGTACACTTCCAGATCGCCGATGACGAAGCCGCCGCCGTGGAAGAACAGCACGCAGGGCCCGGGTTCGCGCTCTGCGCGCGGATCGTAGAAGCGCAGCGGGATCGGGCCGGCGGGACCGGGGCAGGTGAGGTCCTTCTGAACCGCCATCGCGCGCGGCTCGGCTTCAGCCAGGGCGCCCATGGCGCGCATCTGTTCGCGGCCTTCCTGCGCGCCGACCTCTTCGACACCCTTGCCGCCCATCGCTTCGAGCATGTCGAGGAAGCCGCGCACGTCGTCGCGGACATAATGTTCTGTATCGGCCATGTCGTTCTCTCTCCAAAATCCGTTGCGTTTTGGAACTTAGCGTGTTTGGAGCGCTTTTCCATGAGGCTTTTTCGGCCTAGCAGAGAAACTTCATTGCGAGAGAATGGGGCGCGGCCTAGGTGGCGCTTCCAATTGGAAACGGCGCCGCCGGTGGGTGGCGCAGACAAGGATGACCCGGATGGCTACAGCCGCCACGGCGCCGCAGGACGGCCTCCCCGAAACCCCCGAAAGCGTGGTCGTGCGCTTCGCCGGCGACTCCGGCGACGGCATGCAGCTGACCGGTGGGCAGTTCACGCTGTCGACCGCGCTCGCGGGGAACGACCTGGCCACCTTCCCCGATTTCCCCGCGGAAATCCGCGCGCCGCAGGGCACGCTGTTCGGCGTTTCCGCGTTCCAGATCAATTTCGGCAGCCGCGAAATCAACACCGCGGGCGACGCGCCCGACGTGCTCGTGGCGATGAACCCCGCCGCGCTGAAGGTGAACCTCGCCGCGCTCAAGCCCGGCGGGCTGATCATCGCCGATACCGGCGCCTTCACCAAGCGTAACCTCGAGAAGGCGAAATACGACGCCAACCCGCTCGAAGATGGCAGCCTGGGCAAGTTCGACCTGCTGGCCTTCGACATCAGCGAGAAGACAATCGAGGCGGTCAAGCCCTACGGCCTTGGCAACAAGGACGCGCTGCGGTCGAAGAACATGTGGACGCTGGGCCTTGCGCTGTGGATGTTCGATCGTCCGCGCGACCCGATCCACGACTGGCTGAAGGGCAAGTTCAAGTCCAAGCCCGAGATCGCCGATGCCAATATCGCGGCGCTCGACGCGGGGCATGCCTATGGCGAAACGGCGGAACTCGCGGGGCCGCTGAAGCAGGTCCATATCGATCCGGTTCCGTCCAAGCCCGGCCTCTATCGCACCGTCACCGGTGCCGAAGCGGTCAGCCTGGGGCTGGTTGCCGGCGCGCAGCTGGCCGAACTGCCGATGTTCTTCGGCGGTTATCCGATCACGCCGGCTTCCGCGATCCTGCACCACCTTGCGCGGCTCAAGGAATTCGACGTCACCACCTTCCAGGCGGAAGACGAGATCGCTGCGGTCTGCGCCGCGATCGGCGCCAGCTATGCGGGCAGCCTTGGCGTGACCAGTTCGTCGGGCCCGGGGATCGCGCTCAAGACCGAAGCGATCGGGCTCGGCATCATGACCGAACTGCCGCTGGTGATCGTCAATTCGCAGCGCGGCGGCCCTTCGACCGGCCTGCCGACCAAGACCGAGCAGAGCGATCTCTACCAGGCGGTATACGGCCGCAACGGCGATGCGCCGATGCCGGTGATCGCCGCCAGCAGTCCGTCGGACGCGTTCGATGTCGCAATCGAGGCCTGCCGCATCGCGGTGCAGTACATGACCCCGGTGATGCTGCTGACCGACGGTTATATCGCCAATGCCGCCGAACCGTGGAAGGTGCCCGACCCGGCCAGCTACACGCCGTTCCCGGCCAGTTTCCTGACCGAAAAGAACGCGCAGGACGACGAAGGCGAGGGTGTCTTCCTGCCCTACAAGCGCGACGCCAAGGGCGCGCGTCCCTGGGTCAAGCCGGGTACGCCGGGGCTGATGCACCGCATCGGCGGGATCGAGAAGCACGAGCTGACCGGCAATATCGACTATTCGCCCGACAATCACCAGCGCATGACCGATGCGCGCAAGAACAAGATCGAAGGCATCGCCGTGCCCGACCAGGAGGTCTGCCTCGGCGAGACTTCGGGCAAGCTTGCGGTGGTCGGCTGGGGTTCGACCTATGGCCCGATTCACCGCGCGGTCGACAATGCGCGCCGCAAGGGGCTCGATGTCAGCCATATCCACGTTCGCCATATCTGGCCGATGCCGGCGAATCTCGGCGACCTGCTCCGCAGCTTCGAACACGTGCTCGTGCCCGAAATGAACACCGGGCAGTTCAAGACCGTGCTGCGCGACCAGTTCCTCGTCGATGCCGTGCCGCTGACCAAGACCAGCGGCCAGCCGTTCCAGATTGCCGAGCTCGAAGAGGCCATCGGCAAGTATTTCGATGGTATCGACGGCAATGAAGGCGGGCAGGTTTCGGTCAATGACGACCAGCTGCCGCATCTGGAAACCGGACATGACGACGGCTCGCTGAAAGACCAGGCCTCGCCGCAATCGCAGGAGCACAGCTCGTGAACGCACCAGTGAAAATCGAAACCACGCTCAAGGACTGGGAAACCGACCAGGAAGTCCGCTGGTGCCCGGGTTGCGGGGACTATGCGATCCTCAAGGCGGTGCAGCGCACGCTGCCGCAGCTGGGCGCGGACCCGGCCAACACCGTCTTCATCAGCGGGATCGGCTGTTCGAGCCGCTTCCCCTATTACGTCGAAAGCTACGGCTTCCACACGATCCACGGCCGTGCGCCCGCGTTCGCCACGGGCGCGAAGCTCGCCAATCCCGATCTCGACATCTGGCTGGTGACCGGCGACGGCGACGGCCTGTCGATCGGCGGCAACCATCTGATGCACGTCCTTCGCCGGAACGTGAACATGCAGATCATGCTGTTCAACAACGAGATCTACGGTCTCACCAAGGGCCAGGCCTCGCCCACCAGCCGCGAGGGCACCAAGTCGCCCTCGACCCCGATCGGCAGCTACGACCATCCCGCCCGTCCCGCCGCATTCGCGCTCGGCGCCGGGGCGCGCTTCGTCGGCCGCGGTTTCGACGTGTCGAAGCACCTGCCGGATGTGCTCAAGGCCGCCCATGCACACGAAGGCGCAGCCTTCATCGAGATCTTCCAGAACTGCATCGTCTACAACAAGGACGTGTTCAACGATTTCGCCGCCCCCAAGGGCGCCGAAGACCAGCAGCTGTGGCTCGAAAACGGCAAGCCGATGCTATTCGCGAAGGATGCCAAGGGCATTGCGCTCAACCGCGACACGCTCAACCTTGAAGTGGTCGATGTCGTCGATGGCAACTGGGAAGCCGCGGGGGTGATCGTCCACGATGTCACCAACCGCTCGATCGCGCACATGCTCGTCGAGATGCCCTTCGGCCCGTTTCCGATGGCGCTGGGCGTGCTGTACGACGATCCGCGCCCGACCTTCGAGGCTGCTGTGCTGGCCGAGAAGGCCGCCGCAAGCGCGGGCAAGGAGGCCAATCTGGCCAAACTGCTGGGCCAGGGCCAGACCTGGACCGTCGACGGGACCGCGCAAGACCCGGTCTGACGCATCCGGCAATCGGTTTCGCGCGAGGCGGACCGATTGCGGTGCGGCTTCGTTGGTTGGACATTCCCCTGCCGCCGGCAGGACGTTCAACCAATGGAGGACACATGACCATTCTGAAGAAAACGACCGCGCTTTCCACGCTTGCCCTGGCGCTTGCCGCTTGCGGGGACGACGTCGCCGAAGATCCGGTGGTCGGCAGCGAAATGGCCGATGTCGAGACGGCCGCGACTGCCGAATACGACCCGATGACGCGCGACTACGCGCTCTCGGACGACGCGCAGACGCGCCGCGACGCATTCGACGCGGATGCGTTTCGCAGCGAATATGACGGCTACCGCGACGAGGTTGCGGCGGAACAGGTCGCAAATGCCGACGAGGCAGCGACCGCAGCCGACATGAGCGAGGACGAGTGGAGCGAAATGGAAGCCGCCTCGCAGGAGCGCGACGCGGATACCAACATGCGTCGGCGCCAGAACATGACCTGGGGTTATCTCGACCGGAACGACGACGACCAGCTTTCGGTCGCCGAATATGCGATATGGGCGATCCCGCTCGATCCGCAGCATGAAGCGCTCAACGACCAGGGCGAGCCCGAGCTGAAGGCGGAAACGATCAACAAGGCTGCCGACAGCTTTTTCTATTACGATACCGACGGCGACACCTATCTCGACCGGCGCGAATTCACGTCCGCTCGCCGCGGCGAAAACTTCGATTCCTGATTCTCAGGCAATCGGCTGGACAAGGGCGGCGGGGCAACCTGCCGCCCTTTCCTTTTGGGCGGGGCGGGCTATCACTCGCGCGCAATGGATAATCTCACACACAGCCTCGTCGGGGCATTGATCGGGCAGGCGGGGCTCAAGCGGAAGACCGGGCTGGCAATGCCCGCGCTGATCATCGGCGCGAACCTGCCCGATGTCGATGCGGCCTGTTTTTTCTGGCTCGAAGGGGTCGAACACCTCGGCTTCCGCCGCGGCATCACGCATGGTCCGCCCGCCATGCTGCTGCTGCCGCTGGTGCTGGCGGGCCTGCTCTACGGCTTCGACCGCTGGCAGGCGAAACGCGGCAAGCGCCCGGAGGCACGGCTCCAGGTCAGCTTCAAGTGGCTCTACGCGCTCGCGCTGCTCGGCTGCCTGACGCATCCCGCGCTCGACTGGCTCAATGTCTACGGCATCCGCCTGCTCGAGCCGTTTTCCTCGCGCTGGTTCTACGGCGACACGCTGTTCATCATCGATATTTGGCTGTGGCTGCTGATGGGCTTTGCCACATGGTTCTCGCTCCGGCGGCAAAAGCGGGGTGGGGAGTGGCGCAGGCCGGCACGCGCGGCGCTCGCGGCGGCGCTCGCCTATATCGGGCTCAACGCCGTGATCACCGCAGCCGACGAAAACGCGCTCACGGCCAGCCCGACCGGCACCGCAACCGTGATCGCCAGCCCGGTGCCGTTCAACCCGCTCGCGCGCGAGATGATCAGCGGCGGCAACGGGCTGTACACGCTCGACGAAGACACCACGCTGCCCGGGGTCCCGCTCGACCGGTGCGATCTGCCAGCGGCGCGGGCAGGCGATAGCGCGGTCGACGCCTTCCTGTTCTGGGCACGCACCCCGCTGATCGAGCCGCGCGAGGATGGCTCGCTGTGGCTGCGTGATGCGCGTTTCTACGATCCGCGGGTCGGCGATCGCTTTTCGGTCGAGCTGCCCGCGGGGGTCTGCCCCGGCGTGCAAACGGAACCCACGCCAGCACCCGGCGGTTAGAACGGCATGACTGCACCCCACATCGTCTGGCTGCGGCGCGATCTGCGCATGGCCGATCATCCTGCGCTGTATGCCGCCGCGCAAGCCGGACCCGTCATTCCGGTCTATGTCCTCGACGACGACCGCGCGGGCGACCATGCCTATGGCGGGGCGTCGAAGGTCTGGCTGCATCATTCGCTCGACAGCCTCGGCAAGAGCTATGGCGCGCGCAATTCGCGGATCGTGCTGCGCCGGGGCGACGCCCCGCAGGTGCTTGCCGCGCTGGCCGACGAAACCGGCGCCACCTGCATCCACGCGATGCGCCATTACGAGCCGTGGTGGAAGGAGGCCGAAGATGAGCTGCGCGATGCGTTGGGCGGGGACAGGCAATTGTGCCTCTACGACGGCAACTACCTGCTTCCGCCCGGCAGCGTGACCACCGGTTCAGGCGATCCCTACAAGATCTACACCCCGTTTGCGAAATCCATGCTGGAGGTGATGCCTCCGCGCGACCCGCTGCCAGAGCCCGAGACGCTGTCTTCGCCCGATAGCTGGCCCGAAAGTGACGAACTGGCTGATTGGTCGCTCCTGCCCACGAAGCCCGACTGGGCCGGCGGTATTCGCGAATTCTGGGACTTCGGCGAACAGGCGGCGCATGACCGGCTCGACTGGTGGGCCGATGTGGTGGGCGATTACGACGAGGGCCGCAATCTGCCGTCCGAAGACACCACCTCGCGCCTCTCGCCGCATCTGCACTGGGGCGAGATCAGCCCCGCGCAGGTCTGGCACAGGCTGAAAGACAAGCGCAGCGACGGCTGGAACACCTTCGCCAAGGAGGTGATCTGGCGCGATTATGCGCAGAACGTGATCGACCAGTTCCCCGACTACCCGCGCGAAAGCTACCGCGACTACGACGAGCGCACGCTGTGGCGGAACCCCAATGCGGGACATCTGATCGCGCAGGACTTCGCGTGCTGGCAGAAAGGCATGACCGGCTATCCGGTGGTCGATGCGGGCATGCGGCAGCTGTGGCAGACCGGCTGGATGCACAACCGCGTGCGGATGATCTGCGCCAGCTTTCTGGTGAAGCACCTGCTGATCGACTGGCGCTTCGGCGAACAGTGGTACTGGGACTGCCTCGTCGATGCCGATTACGGCAACAACGGCGTCAACTGGCAGTGGATTTCGGGCACCGGGGTCGACAGCAACATGTTCGTGCGCATCATGGCCCCGCTGACGCAGAGCGAGAAATTCGACGCGGCAGGCTATATCCGCGAATATGTCCCCGAACTGGCCGGGCTTGGCGATGACGAGATCCACGATCCTCCCGAAGACCGGCGCGGCGATTACCCGGCCAAGGTGATCGGCCACCGCGAAGCGCGCGAGCGCGCGCTGGAAGCCTATCGCAGCGCGAAGGACTGATCCGCCGACGCTGCGCATCGGTGCATGCCGCGGGCTTGTGAACGACAGATCGCCGAGCCATAGCGCGGACGATGGATATGCCGACCACCTCCCGCGGGCGCGAGCTTGTCGCCGGATCGCAGCGTTTCGTTCGCAGGCCCGGTCTGGTCGCGCGGCTGGTGGCGCCCGGCATCGGCAAGATCATCGACCGGATCGACCGGGCGCTGGTCAGCGGCGCGATCCATGCCACGCTGCCCGACGGTACGCGGCGCACCGTCGGTGGGAGTTCGCCGGGCTTCGAATGCACGGTCGAACTGCGCAGCTGGAACGCGCTGGTGCGGCTGGCCAGCAATGGGTCGGTCGGCTGGTACCAGGCGTGGGAAGCCGGCGAATGGTGGAGCCCGGATCCGGTGCCGCTGTTCGCCCTGTTCATGCAGCATGCGCAGCACCTGGGCGATACCGCACGGGCCAAGGGGCCGTTCCGCCACGCGCTGAAGCTGGCGCATCTGTTCAATCGCAACACCCCGCAGGGCGCGCAGAAGAACATCAGCGCGCATTACGATCTGGGCAATGATTTCTACGCTGCCTGGCTCGATCCGACGATGAGCTATTCCTCGGCGCTGGCCCCGTCGGACGACGGGCTGGAGGCGGCGCAGCGGCGCAAGTGCGGTGCGCTTGCCGGCCGGATCGGGGAGGCGCCCAGTGTGCTCGAAATCGGCTGCGGCTGGGGCGCGCTGGCGGCAAGCCTGGCCGCACAGGGCCGCAGGGTGACCGCGATCAGCCTGTCCGACGAGCAATTGGAGTGGGCCCGCACCCATCATCCGGACGTGGCCGAGTTCCGCAAGCAGGATTACCGCGACTGCGACGGCCGCTACGACGCCATCGTCAGCGCCGAAATGGTCGAGGCGCTGGGCCGCGAATACTGGCCGACCTTCATGGACTGCATCGCACGCAATTTGCGCGCCGGGGGCTGCGCGGCGATCCAGTATATCTCGATCCGCGACGATCTGTTCGACGCCTATGCACGAAGTGCGGATTTCATCCAGGCCTATATCTTCCCCGGCGGGCTGCTGATCCGCACCAGCGAATTTCGCCGCCTGGCCGAGGAACGCGGACTTGCATGGCAGGACCAGCACGATTTCGGCCACGATTATGCCGATACGCTGCTGCACTGGCGCCGGAACTTCGATAGGGCAGTGGCGGAGGATCGCCTGCCGCAGGGTTTCGATCGGGAATTCTGCGACTTGTGGCGATATTATCTGATGTATTGCGAAGGCGGGTTCCGCGGGGGCGGGATCGACGTCCACCAGGTTACACTGGTGAAAGAGGGAGAGAAATGATGCGCGGACTTATGATTTCGGTGGCGGCACTGGCGCTGGCCGGCTGCGGCACGGCCTATGGCGATGGTGGCACCGCCACGGCGACGGCGGTCGCCACGGCGACGGCGGTTCCGCCGCCTGCAGTGACCCAGTCGATGCCTGAGCAGATGGCCAGCCTCGATCCCAGCGACTCGATCCTGTTCTGGAGTGATGAGCGCCGCTCGGCAGTGTTCCGCGACATGGAAGGATCGTTCCCCGGGCTCGAGGTCGCGCCTGCCAGTACGGTTCGCGAATTGCCGCGCAGCGCAGCGCCGCTGCCTGCCTCGCTGCAGGCCGAACTGCGCGAATACATGGCCGAAACGCAGGCTGCCGGCCTGATGGTGCTCAAGGACGGCGAAGTGCTGTTCGAGGATTACGGTCTGGGTTTCGGTCCGACCGGACGCTGGACCAGCTTCTCGGTCGCCAAGAGCTTCACGTCCACGCTGCTGGGGGCGGCGATCGCCGATGGTGCGATTGCCAGTGTCGACACGCCGGTAACCGAAATCATCCCCGCACTGGCGGGCACCGCCTATGACGGCGTCAGCGTCGGCCAGATCGCCACCATGACCTCGGGCGTGGCATGGAACGAGGATTACACCGATCCCGACAGCGACGTTGCCAAAATGCTGGCGGTTGCCCCGGTTGCGGGCGAATCTCAGGCGGTCACCTACGCGCGCACGCTGACGCGCGAGGCGCCCGCTGGCGAAAAGTGGGTCTACAAGACGCTCGAAACCAATCTGCTCGGGCTGATCGTCGAACAGGCGACCGGCCAGTCGCTGGCCGCCTATGCCGCGGAAAAGATCGTCGAACCCGCGGGCTTCGAAGGAGGCCTGTTCTGGATGCAGGACCTCACCGGCGGCAATATCGGTGGCTGCTGCCTGTCATTGCGGCTGGCCGACTATGCGCGCATGGGCCAGTTCGCGCTGGAGGGCGGGGCGGGCACCGTACCCGCAGGCTGGTTCGCCACCGCCGGTTCGCCGCTGGTCGACTTCGCACCGCAGGCGCCCGGCTTCGGCTATGGGTACCAGTGGTGGACCTATCCCGGCGGCATGTATGGCGCGCAGGGCATCTTCGGCCAGGCGATCACCATCGTCCCGCAGGAACAATTGGTGGTGGCCGTGGTCAGCAATTGGGAAACCGCGACCAGCAGCGCGAACCGCGACGGCTTTCGCGCTCTGATCGGCAAGATCGTCGCGGCGGCTGAGTAACCGGCCGGTGGCGGCGTCCCGGCAAGGGCTACGCCGTCACCACCTGACCGGAATGGGCGTTCAGAAAGGGCGCTGGTAGCTCGGGTCGCCGAACCGCGCGAGGATGCTGTCATGCACCAGCGGGCTCAGCAATTCGCTGAACGCGCATCCGACCATGCTCTTTTCCCACCACACGACCTGCGCCTGGAGCGATTCGAGCCCGGGCATGGTCAGCCAGCACAGCTGCCCTTCGTGCATGCGGTTGAGCGCAGCGGCGGAAAACCCGGATACCGACAGGTCGTGGACGACCGTCTGGAAGGCACGGCCGCCGCTCGCGCGCAACTGGCCGGGAATGGCCAGCTTCGCGCGCGGCGCGCTGCGATCTTCCTGCGCGGCGAGTGAATAGCGATCCTGCGACTGGTGGATCATGGCGGCGCCCCTTTTCGATCTGTCCCGCTTGGTCCTGGCGCGCATTCGGGCGCGCAGGCAGCGGATATGGTCGATCAAGGTGGCCAAAGCGTTCCCGGACTTGGTTAACTCAGGCTTCGACCCGCTCGCGGTGGAACCCGTCGAAGCCCTCGACCAGCAATTGGGTAAGCCGTTCCGCCACGGTTTCGGGCGGTTTGACCGTCTGCGGGTCTTCCCCCGGATAGGCCTTGGCGCGCATGGCCGTGCGCGTGGCGCCCGGATCGACCAACGCGACGCGCACCTTCGAGGTCTTCTCGACCTCCTGCGCATAGCTTTCGAGCAGGTTGTCGAACGCCGCCTTGGTCGTGCCATAGGCCGCCCAATAGGCGCGCGGGCTCGCCCCGACGCTGCTGGTCAGGCCGATCACGCGGCCCGCTTCGGCGCGTTTGAGCAGCGGGTCGAAATTGGCGAGCAGCGCCTGGGTCGAGAGGAAGTTGACCGTCAGCGCCTGGCTCAATTGCTTGCCGTCGATCTGCGTGACCGGGGTCAGCGCGGGGAGGTAGGCGGCTGCGGCGACGAGCACGTCGAGCTTGTCCCAGCGGCTGGCAATTGCCGAAGCGAGCCGCGCGATCCCGTCGCTTTCGGCCAGATCGACCGGTGCGATGGTGGAAGCGCCGCCCGCGGCATGGATCGTGTCCTCGACCGCTTCGAGCGCGCGTACGTCGCGCCCGGTGAGCACCACATGGGCGCCGGCTGCGGCCAGCGCCTGCGCGGTAGCGGCGCCGATTCCCTTGCTCGCCCCGGTGATCAGGGCCAGGCGGTTGTCGAGCGGTTTCGTCATCAGGCGACCTGTTCGGGAGGGAAGGAAAGCTGCTGCTGCTTGTCGTCGCGCCGGGCGAGATCGGTCAGCGAAGTGGGATAATCGCCGGTGAAGCAGGCATCGCAGAACTGCGGGCAGGCGGCATCGCGCGGCTTTTCGCCGACCGCGCGGTACAGCCCGTCGATCGAGACGAAGGCGAGGCTGTCGGCCCGGATGAATTCGCGCATCGGTTCGACGTCCATCCGCGCGGCGAGCAGCTTGCTGCGCTCGGGCGTGTCGACGCCGTAGAAGCAGCTGTGCGCGGTGGGCGGGCTGGCGACGCGGAAATGCACTTCGGTGGCCCCGGCCTCGCGCATCATTTCGACGATCTGCAGGCTGGTCGTGCCGCGCACGATGCTGTCGTCGATCAGGACGATGCGCTTGCCTTCGACCAGCGCGCGGTTGGCATTGTGCTTGCGCTTGACGCCGGCATGGCGCGCGCCGTCGCTCGGCTGGATGAAGGTGCGGCCGACATAGTGCGAGCGGATGATCCCCAGTTCGAACGGGATGCCCGCTTCCTGCGCATAGCCGATGGCCGCGGGCACGCCGCTGTCGGGTACCGGAATGACCAGATCGGCCTCGACCGGAGTCTCGCGCGCAAGCTCGGCGCCGATCGCCTTGCGTGCAGCGTAGATGCTGCGCCCGTCGAACACCGAATCCGGGCGGCTGAAATAGACATGCTCGAAGATGCAGGGCCGCGCCGAATGGTTGCCGAAGGGATGCAGCGAATCGACATTGCCGTCGAAATCGACCTTGATTACTTCGCCGGGTTCGACCTGGCGGACGAATTCGGCGCCGACGACGTCGAAGGCGACGGTTTCCGAGGCGAACAGCGTGGCATCGCCGATCCGGCCCATCTGCAGCGGGCGAATGCCCAGCGGATCGCGGCAGGCGATCATGCCCTCGGGCGTCATGACGATCAGCGCATAGGCGCCTTCGAGCAGCCGCAGCGCATCGATCAGCCGGTCCATGATCGTGGGATATCGGCTGGTGGCGACGAGGTGGATGATGACCTCGGTATCGCTGGTCGACTGGAAGATCGACCCGCGCCGGACGAGGTCCTCGCGCAGCATGCCCGCGTTCGAGATATTGCCATTGTGCGCTACTGCAAAACCGCCGCTGGCGAGGTCGGCATAGAGCGGCTGGATATTGCGCAGGCCCGACCCGCCGGTGGTCGAATAGCGGACATGGCCCGCCGCCATCATGCCGGGCAGTTCGGCGATCGCTTCCTGGCTGGAGAAATTCTCCGCCACATGGCCGAGCCCGCGGCGGGTGTAGAATTCGGCCCCGTCGAAGCTGGTGATGCCCGCGGCTTCCTGCCCGCGATGCTGCAATGCATGGAGGCCGAGCGCGGTGACGGCGGAGGCATCGGTCGCATTGACCGCGCCGAACACGCCGCACTCTTCGCGCAACTTGTCGCCATCCTCGTCTAGAAACGGGTGCGTGAGGTTCATCGAAAGGCCTGTCCGCCGAAGCTGATCGGGATGCGCGCCCAATGGCGGTGTTACGCCTCGATTACAAGGGCAGTGCGACCAATGCCGCGAGCGGCCACACGATTTCATTGCGCAGCAAGGATTGGCTGCCTAAACGCGGCTCCATCCGCAGGCAACAATCAGGGCCGCCTTGATCCTCTCCCCCTTCGAATGGACAATCGCCAAACGCTATCTGCTTCCGGGCAAAAGCGAGGCCTTCATCGCGCTGGTGGCGAGCATCTCGATCGGGGTGGTGATGCTGTCGGTGGCGATGCTGGTCGTGGTGATGAGCGTGATGAACGGCTTTCGCGCCGAACTGCTCGACAAGATCGTCGGGCTCAACGGCCATGCCATCGTCCAGGCCTACGGCGGGCGGCTGGACGATTGGGAGGATATCCTCGCCGAAGTCCGCGCCACGCCGGGAGTGGTCGATGCCAGCCCGCTGATCGAACAGCCGCTGCTGACCAGCTTCAACGGCCGCGTCGAAGCGATCCTGGTCCGCGGCAACACCGACGAGGACATCGCCGAGCTGGCGACCAAGGCAGTGGCGGGCGATTTCGGCCAGTTGCAGGCGGGTGCAAGCAAGGTGGCGATCGGGGTCCGGCTGGCCGAGAATATCGGCGCGCGAGTGGGCGATACGATCACGATCATCAATCCGCAGGGGCGCTCGACCCCGTTCGGCACCGTGCCGCGGCAGATCGGCTATGAAGTTGCCGCGATCTTCGAGATCGGCGTCTACGATTACGATGGCGCCTTCGTCGTCATGCCGATGAAGGATGCGCAGACGCTGATGCTGATCGGCGATACGGTGGGCATGATCGAGGTGACGGTGGAGGATGCCGACGAAGTCGGCGAAATCCTCGAACCGGTACAGCGCGCGGTGCAGGGCCGGGCCGTGGTATCTGACTGGAAGACGATCAACGCGACGCTGTTCGAAGCGCTGCAGGTGGAACGCGCGGCGATGGCCTTCGCGCTCAGCTTCATGGTGCTCGTCGCGGCGTTCAACATCCTCTCCAGCCTCGTCATGCTGGTGCGCGCCAAGACCCGCGACATCGCGATCATGCGCACGCTGGGCGCGACACGGCAGAGCCTGATCAAGATCTTCGTCACCACCGGTTTCACCATCGGCGCTATCGGCACGCTGGCCGGGCTTGCACTGGGCTTCCTCATCCTTGCCGGGCGCCAGCAAATCGTCGAGGGGTTCGGCGCGTTGACCGGGCAGGATCTGTGGGATCCGCAATACCGCTTTCTCACCACCATCCCTTCGAAGGTCGATGGCAGCGAAGTAACCATGATCGTGCTGCTCGCGCTGGGCCTCAGCTTCCTCGCCACGCTCTACCCCGCGTGGAGGGCGGCGAACACCGATCCCGTGCAGGTGCTGCGTTATGAATAGTCCCGGCGTGAAACCGGTGGTCGAGCTCAAGCGGCTCACCCGCAGCTTCGAACAGGGCGGCGAGCGGATCGACGTGCTGCGCGGGGTCGATCTGGCGATCCGCCCGGGTGAGATCGTCGCGCTGCTCGGGCCGTCGGGATCGGGCAAGTCGACGCTGCTGCAGGCGGTCGGGTTGCTCGAAGGCGGGTTCGGCGGGGAGATCCTGATAGCCGGCCACTCGGCCGAGAAGTCGAATTCGCATGCCCGTACCGTGCTGCGCCGCGAACACCTGGGCTTCATCTACCAGTTCCATCACCTGCTGCCCGATTTCAATGCGCTGGAAAACGTGGTCCTGCCGCAGCTGGTAGCGGACAGGCCGCGCGCCGAAGCCGAGGCACGGGCGGAAGAACTGCTCGTCGCGCTGGGGCTCGGCCACCGGCTCGATCACCGCCCCAGCCAGCTGTCGGGCGGCGAACAACAGCGCGTGGCGGTCGCCCGCGGGCTCGCCAACAAGCCCGATCTGGTCTTGGCGGACGAGCCCACCGGCAATCTCGATGAAGCGACTGCCGACAGGGTGTTGGGCGAGTTTCTCAGCCTTGTCCGGGGCGAGGGCAGCGCGGCGCTGATCGCGACGCATAACGAGCGGCTGGCGCAGAAGATGGACCGCGTCGTGCGCCTGCATGAAGGTGTGCTCGAATAGCGGACCCGTAGCGCGCTTCGCTCGTTGGTCGCTCAAAGGAGATTTTCATGACCGACCATCCGAGCACCTTCAAGGGCGACCACGACCACCACGGCGGCATTCAGTGGGACGACCGCGCCAGCCTGCACCACACCGGCGACGGCAATGGCGTGCTCGACGGTGCCAAGGGCCTGCGCAGCGGCAGCTTCGCCGAACTGGTCCGCCATCTGATGCTGTTGCCCGAGCACGAACGCGCCGATTATTACATCGAGAAGGCGGGCGACCGCGAATACCATGCCGCGGAGATCGCGGAACTGTCCAAGCGCCCCGATTTCCCGCGCGAGTGACGCGGCGCCGCGCTTGGCTGCGCCCGCGCTATCGATACAGGAAACTGCAAGAGCATGACCACCATCGCCGATTTCACCGTCGCCACCAACAAGGGCGAACCGCTCGAGCTGAAGGACAAGCTCGGCACCGTACTGCTGGTGGTCAACACCGCCAGCAAATGCGGCTTCACCCCGCAGTATGACGGGCTTGAAGAACTGTACCAGCGGTTCGGCGACCGCGGTTTCGAGGTGCTTGCCTTTCCCTGCAACCAGTTCGGCGGGCAGGAGCCGGGCGATGCGGGCGAGATTGCCGAATTCTGCAAGGTCAATTTCGGGCTGACCTTTCCGCTGATGGCGAAAGTCGACGTCAATGGCGACAATGCCAGCCCGCTGTTCGACTGGATGAAGCGCGAACAGCCCGGACTGATGGGTTCGAAGGCGATCAAGTGGAACTTCACCAAATTCCTGATCGACCGCGAAGGCCGCGTGGTGAAACGCTACGGGCCGGCGGACAAGCCGCAGGGTATCGCCAGGGATATCGAAAAGCTGCTGTAGCTCCCGGGCAAGGACTGTCGTCTCAGCCTAGGCAGGGACCCGGTGATCCAGCCTCCGGCGGATCGTTTCCGTTATCTGGATCCCTGCCTTCGCAGGGATGACGGAACGGAGGAAAGCGCGGCGCGCGCGGGTTGGCGAATCCCCTCCCGCGCCGCATATTGGCACGCATGTCGTTCAAGCCCTTCGTCCCGTTCCGTATCCTGTCGGCCTATACCATGCTTGAAGGGGCGATTGATCCAAAGGCGATGGCCAAGCTGGCCAAGGAGCGGGGCTTTCCGGCCGTCGCGATTGCCGATCGCAATGGGCTCTACGGCGCGGTCATGTTCGCCAATGCCTGCAAGGCCGAAGGCATCCAGCCGATCATCGGCACACTGCTGGGCGTGGCGCGCCCGAGCCGCGACGAAGGGGCGGAAGGCAAGCAGGTCGATTACCTGCCGCTCTACGCGCAGGACGAGGCGGGGTACGACAATCTGTGCCACCTCGTGTCGAAGGCGCATCTCGAACGCCCGCTCGAATTCGAACCGCACGTCCGGATCGGCGACCTCGACGGCCGCACCGACGGCCTGATCGCCTTCACCGGTGCGAGCGAAGGTGCGGTCACGCGGCTGCTTGCCGAAGGCCAACAGAGCCATGCCGAGGCCCTGCTCGACCGCCTGCAGGCGCTGTTCCCCGACCGGCTCTACATCGAACTGGCACGGCGCGGCGATCCGGTCGAGGAACGCGCCGAAGCCGCGCTGGTCGATCTCGCCTATGCGCGCGACCTGCCGCTGGTGGCGACCAATCCCGCCAATTTCGCCGAACCGCACATGCACAAGGCGCATGACGCGATGCTGTGCATTGCCGGCTCGACGCATGTCGATGCAGAGGAACGCGCGCGGTCGAACCCCGAAAGCTATGTGAAGACCTACCACATGATGGAAGAGGCCTTCGCCGACCTGCCCGAAGCGGTGCAGAACACCGTGGTGGTGGCGCAGCGCTGCGCCTATGCGCCGCCCTATCGCAAGCCGATCCTGCCCAGCCTCGCGGGCGACCTCGAAGGCGAGGCGCGCGCGCTGGAGGAAGATGCGCGCAAGGGTCTGGAGGCGCGGCTAGAACCCTATGGCGAGATGAGCGAGGAGAAACGCAAGGTCTATTTCGACCGGCTGCAGTTCGAGGTCGACATCATCAACCAGATGGGCTTCCCGGGCTACTTCCTGATCGTTGCCGACTTCATCAAATGGGCCAAGGACCACGATATTCCCGTGGGACCGGGGCGTGGTTCGGGCGCAGGCAGCCTCGTCGCCTGGGCGCTGACGATCACCGATCTCGACCCGATCCAGCTCGGCCTGCTGTTCGAACGCTTCCTCAATCCCGAACGCGTCTCGATGCCCGACTTCGATATCGACTTCTGCGAAACCCGCCGCGGCGAGGTGATCCGTTACGTCCAGCAGAAATACGGCCACGACCACGTCGCGCAGATCATCACCTTCGGCAAGCTCAAGGCGCGCGCGGTGCTGCGCGATACGGGGCGGATCCTGCAGATGAGCTACGGCCATGTCGACCGGCTGTGCAAGATGGTGCCCAACCACCCGACCGACCCGTGGACGCTGCCACGCGCGCTCAATGGCGCCGCCGATTTCAAGAACGAATACGACAATGACAATGAGGTGAAGCGCCTCGTCGACCTGGCGATGCAGCTTGAAGGCTTCCCGCGCAACAGCTCGACCCACGCGGCGGGCGTGGTGATCGGCGACCGGCCGCTGGCCAAGCTCGTGCCGCTCTACCGCGATCCGCGCTCGGACATGCCGGTGACGCAGTACGACATGAAGAATGTCGAGAGCTCGGGGCTGGTCAAGTTCGACTTCCTCGGGCTCAAGACGCTGTCGGTGCTCAAGAAGGCGGTCGATCTGCTTAAGCGGCGCGAGATCGACATCGACCTGTCGCAGCTGCCGCTCGACGATCCCAAGGTCTACGAACTGATGAAGGCGGGCAACACGGTGGGCGTGTTTCAGCTCGAATCGGAAGGCATGCGGCGCACGCTGACTGCAGTGAAGCCGACCAATTTCGGCGATATCATCGCGCTCGTCTCGCTCTACCGCCCGGGCCCGATGGACAACATCCCGCTGTTCGGCAAGCGCAAGGCAGGCGAGGTCGCGATCGAGTTTCCGCATGCCAAGCTCGAAGGCATCCTGGCCGAGACCTACGGCATCTTCGTCTACCAGGAACAGGTCATGCAGGCGGCGCAGATCCTCGCGGGCTATTCGCTCGGCGATGCCGATCTGCTGCGCCGCGCGATGGGCAAGAAGGTCCAGGCCGAGATGGACATCCAGCGCGAACGTTTCGTCGCCGGGTGCAAGGAAGTCAGCGGGATCGAGGAGGCCGAGGCCAATGCGCTGTTCGATTTGATCGACAAGTTCGCCGGCTACGGTTTCAACAAGTCGCACGCCGCCGCCTATGCGCTGCTCGCCTACCAGACCGCGTGGCTCAAGGCGCATTACCCGGAAGAATTCTACGCCGCCTCGATGTGTTTCGACATGCACCAGTCCGAAAAGCTGGCGATCTTCGTCGACGATGCACGCCGCGGCGGGATCACGGTGCTGCCGCCCTCGCTCAATCACTCGGAGGCCGAATATACCGTCGAGCAGACCGACGATGGTTACGCCGTGCGCTATGCGCTGGCGGGCATCCGCAATGTCGGCGAACGCGCGATGGAAGCGATCGTCGAGGAACGCGAGGCGGCGGGCCGGTTCGAAAGCCTCAAGGACCTGTTCGAACGCCTGCCCAAGGGATCGATGAATTCGCGCCAGCTCGAGGCATTGATCAGCGCGGGCGCGCTCGACGAATTCGAAGCCAACCGCGCCAAGCTGATGGCCAATGCGGACATGCTCTTGGCCGTGGCCGACGCGGCCGAGCGCGAACGCTCGAGCGGGCAGGCGGGCCTGTTCGGCGGCGAGGATTCAGCGGTCGATGACGATCTGCGACTGAAGGACGCGGAAGACTGGTCGCTCAGCGAGGCGCGCGCCCGCGAGAAGGAGACCATGGGCTTCTCCTTCAAGCAGCATGCTACCGCCGCCTATCGCGAGATCGCCAGCGCGCAAGGCGCACGTTCGCACGCCTCGCTGATGTCCGGCGGCGTGCCCGGTGGCGGCCGCATGGGCGCGGTGATGGCGGTGCAGGTCGAAGGCGCCAGCAAGGGCACGACCAAGCGCGGCAAGCCCTTCATCCGCGCCGATTTCTCCGACGCCTCCGGCCAGTTCAGCGCCGCCTGTTTCGAAGAGGGGCTGGTCGAGAAGTTCCTCGAATGGGCCAGGAATGGCACCTGCGTGAAGCTCGATGTCGAACTCGACAGCCCGAGCCCCGACGAACCGCCGCGGATCACCGTGCGCGGGGCGGTCCCGCTCGACGCAGTGCGCGGGAGCATGGCGATGCTGCTGACGGTGGAGGTCGAGAGTGTCGAGGCGGTGACCCAGCTGGCGCTGGCGCTGGGCGAGGGCGGGCAGGGGGGCGACGAGGCGGTCGCCACGCTGCTCACCGGCGACCCCACCCCGCCTGTCGTGCGGCTGGGCCGAACATTTTCTATCGACGGCGAGCTCGCCGAACGCTTGGCAAGCGTGCCCGGCCTTGCCAAGGTGCAATTAACCGCGCGACGGGGGAAGGCAAACCTGCGCCTCGTCGCTTGATCTGGGACCTGATTGGGTGAGAGGAATACATATGTCGCTTGGCGCGATGCAGGACTGGAGCATGCGGATCTCGCATGTGATCGACCACGCAGCCCGGGAAGCCCCGAACCGTGAAATCGTCACCCGCTGGGCGGATGGCAGCGAGACCCGCACCGACTGGGCGGGCGTGCGCCGGGATGCGAAGAAGATGAGCCAGGCGCTGCAGGCGCTGGGCCTCGGCAAGGGCGACAAGGTTGCCAGCCTCGCCATGAACCACGCGCGCCACCTGGTCAGCTGGTTCGGCGTCGCGGGGATGGGCGGCGTGCTGCACACCTGCAATCCGCGCCTGTTCGAGGACCAGCTCGAATACATCGTCAATCACGCTGAGGACAAGGTGATGATCTACGATGCGGCGTTCCAGCCGATCGTGGACAAGATGCGCGACAAATGGCCCACGGTCGAACATTACATCTGCTTCGACAGCGGCGAGCACACCACCAGCTTCGAAGACTGGATCGGCGAGCAGGACGGCGATTTCGAATGGGTCGATGGCGACGAGCGCGATCCCTGCATGATCTGCTATACCAGCGGCACCACGGGCAACCCCAAGGGCGTGCAGTACGAGCATCGCTCGACGCTGCTGCACGCGCTGGCCGGACTGCAGCCGTCGACCTTCAACTTTACCGCGTCATCGGTGATGCTCCCGGTGGTGCCGATGTTCCACGCGGCCAGCTGGGGCCTGCCCTATGCCGGGGCGATGGCGGGGATCAAGTTCGTCTTCAGCGCGGTCAACGACCCGGCGGTGCTCGACGAGGTGATGAAGACCGAAAAGGTCACCGATTCCGCAGGCGTGCCCACGGTGTGGCTGGCGCATTTCCAGTATTGCGACGCCAACAATCTCGAACTGCCCAAGCTGCGCGCGGCGACGATCGGGGGTTCGGCCGCGCCGCGCTTCATGATCGAACGGCTGATGAAGAACGGCACGCGCGTCCAGCATGCCTGGGGGATGACCGAGACCTCGCCGATCGGCACCGTTGGCGGCCCCACGGCCGACTGGGACCAGCTTACCTTCGACCAGAAGGTCGAGAAGACGATGAAGCAGGGTCGCCCGATCTTCGGCGTGGAACTGCGCACGGTGGATCTCGATGATCCGACCAAGGTACTGCCGCGCGATGGTGAAAGCTCGGGCGCGCTGCATATCCGCGGGCCCTGGGTGGTGAAGCGCTATTTCAAGGCCGAGGAAGACGCGATCGATGCGGACGGCTGGTTCAACACCGGCGACGTGGCGATCCTGCATCCCGACGGCACGATGCAGATAACCGACCGGACCAAGGACGTGATCAAGTCGGGCGGCGAATGGATCAGCTCGGTCGAACTCGAAAACGCCGCGGTGGGCCACCCGGCGGTCGCCGAAGCCGCCGCGATCGGCATGATGCATCCCAAGTGGGACGAACGGCCGGTGCTGTTCGTGGTCAAGCAGGAAGGCAAGGAAGTCACCGCGGAAGAGGTGATCAACTTCCTGTCCGACAAGGTCGCCAAGTGGTGGCTGCCCGATGCGGTCGAATTCGTCGACGACATCCCGCACACCGCGACGGGCAAGATCAGCAAGAAGGATCTGCGCGACCGGTTCAGCGACTACGCGCTGGAGATCTGACCATGGCCAGCAGCTATATCGATCCGAGCCCCGCGAACTTCCAGGCGTTCAAGGACCTGCCGCGCGACGAGCCGATCCACATGCTCAACCTGCTCGAATATCGCGAGCAGGCGGAATATCCGGAAGGTCACGAACACGTCGGCAAGGGCTGGAGCGGGCGGCGCGCCTATGAGGAATACGGCAAGACCAGCGGCCCGATCTTCCGCCGCGTGGGTGGCACCATGGTCTGGCGCGGTGCGTTCCAGACCATGGTCACCGGCCCCGATGCCAAGCGCTGGCACGACGGCTTCATTGCGCACTATCCCAATGCCGCCGCCTTCTTCGAAATGATCAAGGATCCCGAATACCAGCAGGCAGTGGTCAACCGCACCGCCGCGCTGGTCGACAGCCGCCTGATGCGCTTCACGCCAGGCGAGGCGGGTGAGGGGTTCTAGCCTCCCCGGTACGGGGAGGGGGACCACGAAGTGGTGGAGGGGCACCTTCACCGCTCAGGCATGTCGCTCGCTCGGGCGTCGCAGATTTCCAGTAAGCGCGTCATCGTCGCTTCGATATCGTCTATCACTGCCGCGGCTGGGATCCGCGCAGTTGCGATTCCCTGCGAGCGCAGGAACGCCGATTTGGCCCGGTCCCTTTTTATCGTTTCCGCGCTGTCATGCGCCCAGCCGTCGATCTCGATGGCGAGCCGCAGCCGCACGCAATAGAAGTCGATGATGTAAACGCCGGCAGGATGCTGGCGGCGGAACTTGTGACCGCGCTGGCGGCCGCGAAGGTGTTGCCAAAGAATTCGTTCGGGCACCGACATTTCGCTGCGTAACTGCCGTGCACGTTTGACCGTTTCCCGTGGCCCTGTGATCATAGGATGTGCCCCTCCACCGCCTTCGGCGGTCCCCCTCCCCAGGGTGGGGAGGCTGTCATAGCAACCGCATCTGACCGCCCAACGTGGGCGGCCTGAACTGCGTGCAATCCAGCTCGAACTTCGCCTTGCCCATTCCGGCGCGCTTGCAGGCAAGGCGGAAGCGCGCGCGGAAGAGGTCGGCCCACACGCCGCTGGGCTTCATGCGGGTGTTGAAATCGGGATCGTTGTCGCGCCCGCCGCGGATCGAGCGGACGATGCTCATCACCTTGTCCCCGCGCTCGGGATAATGGACCGACAGCCATTCGCGGAACAGCGGGGCGACCTCATGCGGCAGCCGCAGCGGGATCCAGCCGACGCTGTCGACCCCGAGCGCGGCCGCGCGCTGGACGATCTCCTCCATGAACTCGTCGGTAATCGCGGGAATGATCGGCGAGACCGAGCAATGCGTCGGCACCCCCGCAGCGGCCAGCCTCCCCAGCGCCTGCAGCCGCTTGGCCGGGGCCGCCGCGCGCGGTTCGAGTTTGCCCGACAGTTTCGGGTCGAGCGAAGTGACCGAGATCGCCACCGCCACCAGCCGCCGCTCGGCCAGTTCGGCCAGCAGGTCGAGATCGGCGAGCACGCGGTCGGACTTGGTGGTGATCGTTACCGGATGGCGCGCGTCGAGGCACACTTCGAGCACCTGCCGCGTAATCCGGTAGCGCGCCTCGATCGGCTGGTAGGGATCGGTATTGGTCCCCATCGCCAGCGGGCGCGGGCGATACCTGGGCTTGGCCAGCGTGGCACGCAGCAGCTCGGCCGCATTGGGCTTCGCGAACAGTCTGGTTTCGAAATCGAGCCCGGGCGAGAGATCGTGATAGGCATGCGTGGGGCGCGCAAAGCAATAGACGCAGCCATGTTCGCAGCCACGATAGGCGTTGACCGAGCGGTCGAAGGGCACATCGGGCGACTGGTTGAAGCTGAGGATCGTGCGCGGGAATTCCTCGGTTACCTCGGTGCGCAGCTTTAGGGGTGGTCCTTCATCCTGAGAGACCAATTGCTCTATGTAATCGCGCCAGTCGCCGTCTTCTTCGCGCGTGGCGAGGCCGAAGCGCGTGGGCACCGCCGCGCCCTGTGCGCCGCGTCCTGATATGGCAGGGGCGAGTCGTCGTTCCATGTTTGAGAACATATATAGAACACGAGCTGTGCGCCAGTCGGAAGTGGTGGGCGGCAGCGGCCTCGCGCGGCAGCCTACCGCGCTCTTACAATCGTTCCGTCATCCCCGCGAAGGCGGGGACCCGCTGCTGTTTCGCGTCCCCAAAGTTAGCGGGACCCCCGCCTTCGCGGGGGTGACGAGGGTGGACGCGGTTCGAAGCGATCTAGCAGTGCGAGTGCCCCTCGGATCGCGGCTGCTAGCCTCATCCATCTCTTCCCCATTTGGCTGACGCAGAATGGGGAGGATACTTGGTGCCTATCGTTCCCTGAGCCGCGGCATCAGTTCGACGAAATTGCAGGGGCGGAACCGGCTGTCGAGCTGGTGGTGGAGGATCTTGTCCCAGCCGTCCTTCACCGCGCCGTTCGATCCGGGCAGCGCGAAGATATAGGTGCCGCGCGCAAGCACGGCGCAGGCGCGGCTCTGGATCGTGCTGACGCCGATCGTTTCGTAGCTGAGCCAGCGGAACAGCTCGCCGAAGCCGGGAATGTCCTTGTCCTTCACGCGGTCGAGCGCTTCGGGCGTGACGTCGCGTCCGGTGAGCCCGGTGCCGCCGGTGGTGATCACGCAATCGACCATTTCATCGTCGATCCAGCGGTGCAGGTGTGCGGCGATCTCGTTCTTGCAGTCGCGGCTGATCTCGCGCGTGGCGAGTTCGTGCCCGGCATCGGCGATGCGCGCGGCGAGGATGTCGCCCGAGCTGTCGTCGGCCAGCGTGCGCGTGTCGGAGACGGTCAGCAGCGCAATACGCACCGGCTGGAACGGGCGGCTTTCATCGATCGGCATCAGCGCACCTTCGGGAATTGCGGCCAGTCGTTCTCGGCCAGGTCGATCCGGCTGGGCGCGGGGGCATCGGCCTGCCGCAAATACATCCAGTAATTGCGCATCACCACCGCGACATAGCCGCGTGTTTCCCAATAGGGGATGCTTTCCATGTAGAGTAGCGGGTCGCCCGCATCGCGGATTTCGCTTTCCCAGCGCGCCACGGGCGAGGGACCGGCATTGTAGGCCGCCATGATCTTGGGCAGCCGCCCCTGCGTATAGCCCGCGGTCGACAGCGATTCGAGCGTGCGCTGGCCGAAGGCGAGATTGACCGCGGGGTCCTTGAGATCGGCATTGCTGCTCATGTTGATCGAGGCGGCATATTCGCGCTGCGTGATCGGCATGATCTGCATCAGCCCGATCGCGCCCGCGGGGCTGACCACGCGTTCGCGGAAATTCGATTCCTGCAGCGCATGCGCAAAAGCCAGCGCCGGGTCGACGCGCCAGCCGCCCACCGGGGTGCGGAAGGTGACGGGGTAGCGCAGGCTGGGATGCGCGCCTTCGCCGCGCGGCGCGTTATAGGCCATGAAGGTCTGCGCGCCGGTCAGCCCCAGTGCGCGCGCCAGCCGCGACAGCGCGGGGTAATCGTCGGGATCACCCGTGCGAACCAGCCAGACCAGATCGTCCGCCGCCTCGTCGCGCCGCCCGATTTCGGCGAGCATGACTGCCTGCTGGACCGCATCTTCATCGCGCAGCCGCCGCCAGTCGGCTTCGGTCAGGTCGGGCTGGGCGTGCGTTTTGGGCAATTCGCGGCCCAGTTGCTCATGCGCGAGCATGCCATAGAGCGTTTCGGGGAAGCGCGCCGCGCCGCGCAATTGTTCGTCGGATTTTTCGGGGAAGCGGCAGCGGATCAGGGCGCGGCTGGCCCAGTAATGCGCAGCGGCAGTGAGGTTGGGATTGGTCGATGCGGCGGCGCTGCGCTGGAACGCCTCGGCCGCCTTGTCGCAATCGCCCAGCCGCCATGCCGCGAGCCCCGCGGCCCAGTCGCCCTCGGCGACCCACGGGCCGCTGCCATTGTCGCGCACGGTATCCGCCAGTGCCCAGGCCTGCGCATCCTGGTTCTCGATGTAATAGCTCCACGCGACACGGTAGCGCCATTCGGCGCGCGCCTGCGGGCTCAGCGTGGCATCGACCCCGTCGAGCAGCAGCCGGGCGCCGTCGGGATCGTCATTGGTGATATGCTCGAGGATCGCGGCCCGCACGCTGGCGGGCATGGTCCCGTCGTTGATCGTGCCGGGGCGGATGCGCTTGCTCGACCCCGGCTGGCGGACGAGATCGCGTGCGCCGGGCAGGCGCGGCGGATTTTCCAGCCCGCGCGTCTGGCCCAGCCGGACCATCGCTTCGGCCTGCGGCAGCTGCGCATAGCGCGCCAGCCAGGCCTCGATCCGCGGCAGTTCGATCCGCGGGCTTTCGGGGTGCAGGTAATAGGCCGCCAGCGCGGCGCCATGCAGCGGCCCTTCGCTGCGGCCGGCAAGCATGACTTCGACCCGGTCCCAGTTGCGCGCCTCGATCGCGGCGAACAGCGATGCGTAATAGCCGCGCTCGTCAGCCGACAGCAGCTGCGGCAGAGCGGCGGCGTGCGAGCGGGTAAAATAGTCGACGCTGTCGCTCTGGCCCATCACGGGCGCGGCCGAGGCGAGCGCGGATGCCGCTAGAGCAGCGGCGGCGAGGGGGCGTAGGATCATCGGGTCCAGTCCAGCCAGCGGTTCCAGAAATTCTCCCGGCGCACGGCCGAGCGGGCGAGATTGCGCAGGTCGGGTGCGGCCAGCAGCGCATGGGGCGAGCCGTTGCAATCGACCGACAACGGCTCGCGGGCCTGTTCGGGCGCGATGCCGAACAGCGCGAGCTGCGCGCGGCCGCAAAGCAGGACTCGCTGCGGCGCGGCGAGCGCGATGTGGTGTCGCAGGACCTGGCCCAGGTCGGCTGCCGCCAGTCGGTCCCATTCGGGCATGGCCATCGGCGCGGGCAGCGCGCTGGCGAAATAGACCTCGTGCTCGGCGATCCCCATCGCGCGCAGCATGGCCGCGCAGAAGGGGGCGGCGCCGCCGGTCAGCAGACCATCGCCATCGTCGTCGAACGGCTGCGGCAGGACAATCATCAGCCGGGCTCCGGCGACCCCGCGCGGCGGCACGCGGCGGTCGAGCGCGCCTTCGGCCAGTGCGGTGTCGGTCATCCACCATTCGCGAAATTTTTCGAGCGTGGCGGGCAGGGCTGCGGGGTCGATTGCGAGCGAGTGGGCGCCGGGCTGTTCGAGCGCGCGTTCGAGCGCGGTCTTGCGCTGGATCGGCGGCGGGACGGGCGGGGGCGGGGCCGCTACGGCATTCTCGCTCTCGGGCTCGGCCAGCCAGCCGCTCGCCTCATCCGCGAAATCGGCATCGACCCCGGCCTCGCGCCACCAGTCGAGCGCGCCTTCGAGGCTCTCCAGCGCGGTGAAATCGCGTGTGTTCAGGGGATCGGCGTGCATCATTCCTCGGTCCGCAGGTCTTGACCTCAATAGCGCCACCAATCAAGGCACTCTCACAAGTTACGCGACGAAAAGAGAGAGTCATGAGCGAACGCGAATCGATGCCCTGCGACGTCGTCATCATCGGCGGCGGTGTCGCCGGCCTGGCAGCGGCAATCCGGTTGAAGCAGATCAACGAGGACCTCGAGGTTGTGGTGCTCGAGAAGGGCAGCGAAATCGGTGCGCACATCCTGTCGGGCGCCGTGGTCGACCCCCGGGCACTGGACGAACTGCTGCCCGAATGGCGCGACATGGACTGCCCGATGGCGGAAACCCCGGTGACCGAGAACCACCACTGGGTGCTGTCCGAAACCGGCCAGTCCGACCTGCCCGAATTCCTGCTCCCGCCCTTCATGGGCAATCACGGCAATTACACCGGTTCGCTTGGCAATCTGGCGCGCTGGCTGGGCGAACAGGCCGAGGGCCTGGGCGTGATGGTCTTCCCGGGCTTCCCTGCTGCCGAAGTGCTGTTCGACGAGCAGGGCGCGGTTACGGGCGTGGTGACGCAGGACATGGGCATCGCCGAAGATGGCTCGCAGAAGGGCGATTACCAGCCGGGGATGGAAATCCACGCGAAATACACGCTCTTCGCCGAGGGTGCGCGCGGCAACCTGACCAAGAAGATGAAGGCGAAATACGACCTCGAGGCCGATTGCGAGCCGCAGGTCTACGGCCTCGGCATCAAGGAACTGTGGGATATCGATCCCGCCAAGCACGAGCCGGGCCGCGTGATCCACACGCAGGGCTGGCCGCTGAGCGAGAGCGGTACCTGGGGCGGCGGCTTCCTCTACCACCAGGCCAATGGCCAGGTCGCGCTCGGCTTCGTCACCGCGCTCGATTACAAGAACCCCTACGTTTCGCCCTACCAGGAATTCCAGCGCTGGAAGCACCATCCGGCGATCGCGGCGATCCTCGAGGGCGGCAAGCGCGTCGCCTATGGCGGCCGCGTCATCAACGAGGGCGGCTGGCAGTCGGTCCCCAAGCTGGCGTTCCCCGGCGGCGCGCTGATCGGCTGCGCCGCGGGCTTCGTCAATGTCCCGCGGATCAAGGGCAGCCACACCGCGATGAAGAGCGGCATGCTGGCGGCCGAGAGCATCGCTGCGGCGATCGCCGGCGGCGCCGAGCATAGCGAGCTGATGGATTATGACGCCGCGGTCCGGTCGAGCTGGATCGCCGAAGAGCTCAAGATGGTGAAGAACGCGCAGCCCGCGGTGGCCAAGTGGGGCGAAGACCTCGGCACCGTGTTGGCGGGCATCGACATGTGGATGCGCACGCTCAAGATCGGCCTGCCGATCACGATGAAGCATCACCGCGACCACGAGATGCTGCAGCGCGCCGACCTGCATCAGAAGATCGCCTATCCCAAGCCCGACGGGAAGCTGAGCTTCGACAAGCTGACCAATGTCGCCTTCAGCTACACCAACCACGCCGAGGATCAGCCGGTCCATCTGAAGGTGTGCGACTGGGAGCTGCAGAAGACCAGCGAACTGGCCGAATACGACGGCCCGTCGAACCGCTATTGCCCCGCTGGCGTCTACGAATGGCTTGCCGACGAGGACACGGGCGAGATGAAGTTCCAGATCAACTCCCAGAACTGCATCCACTGCAAGACCTGCGACATCAAGGATCCGAACCAGAACATCGAATGGACCACCCCCGAAGGCGGCGGCGGCCCGAACTATCCGAATATGTGATCGTCGGCGTCGCTTGCTCTGTCATTGCGAGGAGCGAAGCGACGCGGCAATCCACGGCAGCGCCCTGGATTGCTTCGCTTCGCTCGCAATGACGTGGGAGCCTACGGGTGGCCATTGCTGAGACCGCCTACGCCAAGATCAACCTCGCGCTGCATGTCCGCAGGCGGCGCGAGGATGGCTATCACGAGCTCGAGACGCTGTTCGCTTTCGTCGATACGGGCGATGTGCTGACGGCGCGCAGTGCGGCTCAGGACAGCGTCACCGTCTTCGGTGAATTCGCCGGCGGGCTCGACGATCCGTTCGACAACCTCGTCGCCAAGGCGCTGGGCAAGCTCCCGCGCGCCGATGGGCTGGCGGTTACGCTTGAGAAGAACCTGCCCGTCGCGGCGGGGTTGGGGGGCGGATCGGCCGATGCCGGCGCGGTCTTCCGCATGGTGCAGGCGCGCTTCGGCCTGCCCGAGGACTGGCACGCGCGCGCCGCCGCGCTCGGCGCCGATGTGCCCGCCTGCGTCGAGAGCCGCACCTGTGTCGGCCGCGGGACCGGAACCGAGCTGGAGGCGGCGGACGACAGCCTTGCCGGCACCCCGGTGTTGCTGGTCAATCCGCGCCTCCCGCTCGCCACCGGTCCGGTGTTCGGGCACTGGGATGGCCGCGACCGCGGCGCGCTGCCTGCCGGAGATGCGCGCAGCGTCGCGATCGCGGGCCGCAACGACCTCGAGGGGCCGGCAATTTCGCTATGTCCGCAGATCGCCGGGGTGCTGGCGGAATTGGGCGGAACATCGCCCATCCTCGCCCGTATGTCGGGCTCGGGCGCGACGTGTTTTGCGCTCTACGAAAGCGTCGCGGCGCGTGACGCGGCAGCTTCGCAGATCGGCAAGCTCCACACGGGCTGGTGGCAGATGAAAGGGCTCCTGCGATGATGATCGACAACCTCCCCTACCGCCAGGTCGCGGCTGACGACCTGCGTCCGGGAGGGCTGCTGTGCGTCGCCGACCACGCCTCCAACCACGTTCCCGAAGACATCGAGCTGGGCATCGACCCGGCCTTGCTCGACGCGCATATCGCGGTCGATATCGGCGTCGAGGGCATTGCCGACCGGTTGGCCCGGCGCCACGGCATGCCCGCGCATATCGCCACGGTCAGCCGCCTCGTGTGCGACCTGCATCGGCGCGAGGACGATCCCGCAGCAGTGCCGAGCGAGAGCGACGGGACGCTGATCCCCGGCAATATCGGCGCCAATGTCGAAGCCCGGCTGGACCGGTTCCACCGTCCGTATCATGCCGCGCTGGCCGAACTGATCGCGCGGGCCCAGCCGCGCCTGATCCTGGCGCTGCACAGCTTCACGCCGAAAATGGCGACCAGCGACGAACAGCGCCCGTGGGAAGTCCCGCTGCTTTACAACCAGGACGACCGCGCGGCGCGGCATGCGATCCGCCTGTTCGGCGAGCAGGGCCTCAATGTGGGCGACAACCAGCCCTATTCCGGCAAGCAGCTCAATGCGACGATGGACCGCCACGCCGAGGCGCAGGGCATCCCCTATTGCACGGTCGAAATCCGCCAGGACCAGATCGGCACCGCCGCCGGACAGGCGCGCTGGGCGACGCTGCTGGCCGATGTGATGGGCCGCGTCGCGCTCGAGGTCTGAGGAGGCGCTTCGTCGCTTGCGGTTTGCGGAGCGTCGATACCGCGCGCCAAGACGCGAAGACAGGTTTCCTCGCGCTTTCCCGTCATCCCCGCGAAGGCGGGGATCCAGCTGACGTGGCGTTAAAGAACGAAGGGCATTTGGGCCACTGCCTCCGCAGGGGCGACGCGGCGGATGCGGGGGGCCGACGGTTCCTCCGCACCCCAACGCGCAAATCCCGCATCTAGCTTCGCGTAAAGATTTTCCGCTTCGACCCGCACCCGCGATCCTCTAGTCTGTCCTCCTCCCCGAAGCCGACCGGACCAATATCATGCCTGCCTATCGTTCCCGCACCACCACCCACGGCCGCAACATGGCCGGCGCGCGCGGATTGTGGCGTGCGACGGGCATGAAGGATGGCGACTTCGGCAAGCCGATCATCGCCGTGGTCAACAGCTTCACGCAGTTCGTGCCGGGCCATGTCCACCTCAAGGACCTCGGCCAGCTGGTCGCGCGCGAGATCGAGGCGGCGGGCGGCGTGGCCAAGGAATTCAACACCATCGCGGTCGATGACGGGATCGCCATGGGGCATGACGGCATGCTCTATTCGCTGCCCAGCCGCGACCTCATCGCCGACAGCGTCGAATACATGGTCAACGCGCATTGCGCTGATGCGATGGTGTGCATTTCCAATTGCGACAAGATCACGCCTGGCATGCTGATGGCCTCGATGCGGCTCAACATCCCGAGCGTGTTCGTCTCGGGCGGACCGATGGAAGCGGGCAAGGTCGTGGTGAAGGGCAAGGAAGTCGCGCTCGACCTGGTCGATGCGATGGTCGCGGCGGCGGATGAGAGCTACACCGACGAGGAAGTGACCGCGATCGAGCAGAACGCCTGCCCTACCTGCGGATCGTGCAGCGGCATGTTCACTGCCAATTCTATGAACTGCCTGACCGAAGCGCTTGGCCTTTCGCTGCCCGGCAACGGGTCCACGCTGGCGACGCATGCCGACAGGCAGGGGTTGTTCGAGCGCGCGGGACGGCTCGTGGTAGCGCTCGCCAAGCGCTATTACGAGGAAGACGACGCAAGCGTCCTGCCGCGCACCATCGCCAGCTTCGAGGCGTTCGAAAACGCGATGAGTCTCGATATCGCCATGGGCGGATCGACCAACACCGTGCTGCACTTGCTGGCCGCCGCGCATGAAGCCGGAGTCGATTTCACCATGAAGGACATCGACCGGTTGAGCCGCGAGGTACCCTGCCTGTCGAAGGTCGCGCCTGCCAAGGACGATGTCCACATGGAAGACGTGCACCGCGCCGGCGGCATCATGGCCATCCTCGGCGAACTCGAGAAGGCGGGGCTGCTCCACACCGCGCTGCCGACCGTCCACAGCCCGACCATGGCCGATGCGCTGGACGATTGGGATATCGGCCGCACGCAGAACAACACGGTGCGCAATTTCTTTGCCGCCGCGCCGGGCGGGGTGCCGACGCAGACCGCCTTCAGCCAGTCCAACCGCTGGCCCGAACTTGATCTCGACCGCGAAAACGGGGTGATCCGCAGTGCCGAGCACGCCTTCAGCAAGGATGGCGGACTAGCAGTGCTTTACGGCAATATCGCGCGCGACGGCTGCATCGTGAAGACTGCGGGGGTCGATGAAAGCATTCTCACCTTCTCCGGTCCGGCGAAGGTTTACGAAAGCCAGGACGATGCGGTCACCGCGATCCTTACCGGGCAGGTGGTCGAAGGCGACGTGGTGGTAATCCGCTACGAAGGGCCGCGCGGCGGGCCGGGGATGCAGGAAATGCTCTATCCGACCAGCTACCTCAAGTCGAAGGGGCTCGGCGCAGGCTGCGCGCTGCTGACCGACGGACGCTTTTCGGGCGGCACATCGGGGCTGTCGATCGGCCATGTCTCGCCCGAAGCCGCCGAGGGTGGGACCATCGGTCTGGTCGAGGAGGGCGATCTGATCGAAATCTCGATTCCCCAGCGTACGATCACCCTGGCCGTGCCCGACGACGTGCTGGCGGAGCGGCGCGCCGCGATGGAAGAGCGCGGGTGGCAGCCGGTCAAGCCGCGCGACCGGCGCGTCTCGCCCGCACTCGAGGCCTATGCCGCCATGACCACCAGCGCCGCACGCGGGGCCATCCGCGATGTCGGGCAGCTGAAAAAGCGCTGACACTTGCCCCGCGGCCGCGCGCGTGGCAGCGGCGGCGGATGGTCAAACCAAGATCCCTCTCATGCGCGCCGCTGGCGGCGCTGGCGCTGGCCGCCTGCGATGTATCCCCCGGTATCGAGAGCGAGGGCGGCACCAGCGTCGCCTGCGCGCTCGGCGGCGCGAGCGACTTCGCCAGCGAATGCCGCCTGGTCCAGAACGGCGAGGGCACGGGCGCGGTGTATGTCATGCGGCATCCCGATGGCGGTTTCCGGACGCTGGTGCCTGCGGACACCCCCGCCGGCCTCGCCGAATCCGACGGGTCGCAGATCGCGACCAGCAAGCGCGAGGGGGGCGACATTGTCCTGATGATCGGCGACGACCGCTACCGCTGGAAGGAACCGGCCGATGAGTGAGCCCGTGTTGACGGTCGAGCAGATGCGCGCGGCCGAGCGTGCCGCAGTGGATGCCGGGACCAGCGAATGGGAACTGATGCAACGCGCCGGTCGCGGCGCGGCGCTGTGGGTCATGCGCGCGGCTGCCGGGCGCGGCGTGACGGTGCTGTGCGGGCCGGGTAACAATGGCGGCGACGGCTATGTTATTGCGCAATGCCTGCATCGCGCAGGCTATGACGTCGATGTCGTCGCGCCGCGCGAACCCTCCAGCACTGCGGCGCGCACCGCGCGGGCGCATTACGAGGGTCCCGTGAGCGAAGCGGCCCGGCCGCAGCACCCCGTGGTGGTGGATTGCCTGTTCGGCTACGGGCTGTCCCGCGCAGTCGAGGGCGCTTTTGACGAACTGCTCGAAAATCTAAAGGCAAATGACTGTTATCGTATCGCAATCGACGTACCCAGCGCGGTCGAAAGCGACAGCGGCCGGGTGCTCGGACCGCTCCCCCGCTACGATCTCACGCTGGCGCTCGGGGCATGGAAACAGGCGCATGCATTGATGCCGGCGGTTGCCCGGATGGGGGCCTTGCGATGTGTTCCGATCGGGATCGAGACCGGGGGCGGAACCGCGGCGTTTGCCGCGCCGCCGCGTCTCGGCGCTCCGGCCGCCGATGCCCACAAATACTGGCGGGGCCTGCTCGCGATCGTCGCGGGCGCGATGCCCGGCGCACCGCTGCTGTCGTCCGAGGCGGCAATGCGCGCGGGGGCGGGCTATGTGAAAATGCTCAGCGAACACGCGCATCCCGATGCCCCCGCCCAACTGGTGATCGAGCAGGGTGATTTCGCCGAGGCCATTGCGGATGAACGGATCGCGGCGCTCCTGGTCGGCCCCGGGCTGGGACGCGACGGCGCTGCCCGTTCACGGCTCGCGGCGGTCCTCGGCCGGGGGTTGCCGGCGGTGCTCGACGCCGACGCGCTGCATCTGCTCGATGCGGAGCTGCTCGCGGAGGCCGATGCTTCGAAGCTGTGCGTTACCCCGCATGAAGGCGAACTGGCGGCGCTGTGCGAGGCGTTCGGCGTCACGGCGGAGTGCAAGCTCGACCGCGCACGGCGGCTTCATGACGTCACCGGGATGACCGTGCTGGCCAAGGGCGCAGACACGATACTCGTGGCTGGCGGCATGACGTCATTTTTCCCGCGCGGGTCCAGCTGGCTGTCGGTTGCGGGCACCGGCGACGTCCTTGCCGGCATCTTCGCTTCGCGGCTCGCGGTACACGGCAATACGCGCCGCGCTGGCGAAGAAGCGGTGTGGTTGCATCACGAAGCGGCGCGGCGCGCGGGCCCTGCCTTTACCGCCGGCGAGCTGGCCCGGGCGGTCCGGACGGCAATGGAGACATTCCTGTGAGCGACAGCGAGATCATCGAACGGATCGCCGCCCGCGGTGACGGCATTACGGCATCGGGCCGCCACGTCGCGGGCGCTGTACCCGGCGACGCGGTTGCCGCCGATGGGACGCTGCTTGCCGGGCCGCATCATGTCACGCCCCCGTGCCGCCATTTCCCGGAATGCGGCGGCTGCCAGTTGCAGCAGGCCGATGAAACCGCGCTGCGCCAGTTCGTTACCGACCGGGTCGTCCATGCCGCCGAAGGGCAGGGCATTGCCATCGGCGAGGTGCTGCCGACGCATCTCTCGCCAGCCAATTCGCGGCGCCGCGCGACGCTGCACGCGCTGCGCACCGCTCGGGGTGCAGTGCTCGGTTTTCGCGAAGGCGGGGCGCATCGCATCGTCGACATGCGCGAATGCCACATCCTCGTGCCCGAGCTTTTCGCGCTGGTGGGGCCGCTGCGTTCGCTGGTTGCCGAACATGGGGCACGGCAGCCGGTCGATATCGAACTCACGCTGGTCGACGAAGGCGTGGACTGCACGCTCAAGGGGATCGAAGCGGATGGCCTCGCGGCGACCGAGGCGCTGCTCGATTTCGCGCGCGCCAATGCGCTCGCCCGGCTCTCGCTCGATCGCGGTTTCGGCCCCGAGACCGTGTGGGAACCGCAGCCGCTGACGATCACGCTCGGCTCGTTCCCGGTGCCCTTCCCGCAGGGCAGTTTCCTGCAGCCCACCGAGGATGGGGAGGGCGTGCTGGTCGGCGATGCACGCGCCTTCCTCGACGGGGCGACAACGATTGCGGATCTGTTTTCGGGTCTCGGGACCTTCGCGTTCGCGCTGGCGGGGCCGCGCAAGGTGCTGGCGGCCGAGGCCGCGCGCGACGCGCATCTGGCGTGCAAGGCCGCAGCCCACATGCGCGGTGTGCCCGTGCTCGCGCTGCACCGCGACCTGTTCCGCAATCCCTTGCAGCCCGAGGAAGCCGGGCGCTTCGGCGCGATCCTGCTCGATCCGCCGCGCGCGGGTGCGCGCGATCAGGTGGCGCAGATTGCTGCCAGCGATGCCGCGCGCGTGGCATATGTCAGCTGCAACCCTGCCAGCTGGGCGCGCGATGCGAGGACGCTGGTCGAGGCGGGGTTCAGGCTCGAAAAGCTGCGTCCCGTGGGCCAGTTTCGCTGGTCGACGCATGTCGAGCTGTCGAGCTACTTCACCCGGTAGGCACGCAGCGTTTCGAGCAGGCGGGCGAGCAGCCAGGCGCGCGCTTCGCCATCCGAAAAGGCGTGATCCGCCCCCGGGCACCGCGCGATCCGCTCATCGTCTGCATCCCAGCGCTCGGCAAAGACTTGCGCGGTGCGATCGGCTTCGGCGAGCAGGAAGCGCACCGGCCCGCCAAAGCCGTCGAGCCCGCTCTTCATCTGGTCGGCGAGCGACGAGGGGGTGCTGCGCGGGCGCATCGCCTTGACCATCCCGCGCGACAGTTTCTTTAGGTCGACACCGCCTGAAAGGAGCCGGGCAAGTTCCTGCGGGTTCTTGAGTTTTTGTGCATAGCGCGAACGGATGGCCGCGGGCGGCGGGGTGCTGTCTTCGCTTTCGTCAATCGTCCACGGGTTGCTGAGGACCAGGGCATCGCATTCCGCGCCCCCGGCCAGCATGAGGGCGCTGGCAGCATCGCAATTGCCGAATGCCACCACGCGCTGGACCTGCGGAGCGATTGCGCGGAAGGCGAGCAGCGCGGCCGCGATATCGCGGCCCGAGCGGCGGAACCCGCGATTGATGCCCTCACTGTCGCCGATCCCGCGCCGGTCGAAGCGGAACACCGGGAAACCGGCGCGCGCGATCGAGGCGGCAAGCTGCGACTGGCCGTTGAACGCGCCCGCGCGTATCTCGTTGCCCCCGCTGACGATCAGCAGCCCGGTGGTACCCGGCGCGCTGTCGAGCGTGGCACCGCAGCGCTGCTCGCGGCATTCGAAGGTAAGATGCAGCCTGCTCATCGGTCGGCCATTTCTGCCATCACGATCGCCGCGAGCGTGTCGGCCTGCGCGGCATCGAAATCGTTTTCGGCGCGCAGCCACAGCGGCCGCCCGCCAAGCTCGGCCTGTTCGACGACCCGGTGCCGCGGCGAAGGATCGTAAACTGCCGTTTCCAGTTCGCCGACCAGCTCGGCGCCGAGCTGCCAGCCCGCGAGCACGATGCCGTTCGACCGCGCATCGTCGAGCAGTGCCTCGGCGGTTTCCGGATGCCCGGTTTCCTTTGCGGCCAGCACCCGTGCGCGCAGCATGTTGCGCAGGACCTGTGCAGGCTTTGCAGGAGCATGGAGCGCGGCGGGCACGTCATCGGGCACCAGCCAGCAGCCCGAACGCACCGCAAGGACATGCGCGGCACCGAAATGCGCGGCAGCTGCTCCGACCGCCTGCCGCCAGCCGGCGAGCGTCTGCGCCTGTAGCGGCGCCTTGCTTTCGTTGCAGCCGGGCAGGTCGGGGAGGAAACAATCCACGCCGCCTTCATCGAGTCTGCGCATGATTTCAGAGAGTTGATGGCGGAACTTGTTGGCTTCATCGAACAGCGGGGGAATCACCAGCAAGCGCCGGGACCGCCGTTGTTCGAAGCACAGCGCCATTTCCTCGCCCGACGTGCCGTCCGGCAGCGGGCAAGGCCATGTGACATACATGTGCGCGGTCAGCTTTCGACGACCTTGGCTTCGGCGAAAGCCAGCAGGCCGCTGTAGGTTTCGAGCATTTCGCCATCGACGTCCTCGTCTTCGATGACAATGTCGAGCCGGTCTTCCATTTCGGTAAGCAGGCCCGCGACGGCCATCGAGTCGAGTTCGGGAAGGTGGCCGAACAGCCCGGTATCGCCATCGAAGCCGTCGACCTGCGCCTGGTCGAGGCCGAGAACGTCGCGCAGGATCGCGCGCAGCGTCTGGTCGATGTCGCTGCGGCTCGGCCCGGTCGGTGCGGCGTGTGCGGTTTCGGCGTTCATTTCCTCGGCTTCCCCTGCCTTTGGCCCTGGTTTGGAGGCGCTGCCCTTAGCTGGGCCTATTGTGCGGTGCAAGGTGGCGGACCCACGCCCTGGCGATGGCCGGCCAGGCCCGCGGTTGGCGCCAGTCGAGACAATCGAGCCGGTAGCGCGGCCGGTTCGCTTCCATCCAGTCGCGCTTGTAGGCATCAGCGCCGGTACCGAAATCGACCAGCGACACGCCATCCGTATCGATAACCCGCTCGAACAGCGCCGCGCTCAGCGTCGTCCCCGCCGAAAGCGGTTTGGCCGCCTCGATATGCGCCAGCTTGTGGATATAGGCGGTACCGCCTTCCACCGTCCAGAACTGCGCCGCGACCGGCTCGCCAGCGGCATAGGCGAGCCCCAGCCGGATCCGGCCGGCAGCGCCTTCCGCGCGGGCAAACGCCTCGAGGATATCCGCGCGTTCCTCCCGCGGCTTCCAGCTTTGTGCATAGACCGCCTGATAGTCGGCCCAGGCCGCCTCGTCGAACCGGGTGAGGATTTTCACCTCGACCTTGCGCGCCTTGCGCTTGAGCGTGGTCCGCATCTTGCCCGGGCGCGCGGCCCAGTACTCGGCAAAGCTGCGGCCTTCGACCGGGAGCACGTGGTTTTCATCGCAGGTGCTACGAAAGACCAGCCAGCCGGCCTTGCGGAACGCCTGTTCGAGCACGTCCGCACTACCGTCCTCGCCGGGAACGGGGGCAAGCACGATCCGGCCGGCCTGTCGCCGCAGGTCGCGGGCGAGGGCGGTGAGCAGGGCTTGCGAACGGCCCAGCGGGCGCCAGCTGAAGCTGAACCAGTAGGTCAGGCTGGCGAGATGGTCATCTTCGCGCCGCAGCGGCAGCAGCACGCGCTCATCCCCGCGCTCGGCCATGGCGGCCAGCACGGGGCCGAGCAGGCCGAACCACTCCAGCCTGTCGAAAGGACCGTCCTGCGGCCAATCCAGCGCTTGCAGTTTGGTAAGGCTCTCGTGATAGCTGACCGCGATGTCCACCGGATTTCCCTCACTCAGGAGCGTTAATGCCTGATTCCACGCCGCAGCCGCTCGATCGACTGGCCGGGCGCGGGCGAGACGATGCGCCTGCGCTCGTTCTGCGCGAGCGTACGCTTACCCATGCCGAGCTGAGAAAGCGAGTGGGCCTGCTTGCAGGCTGGCTCGCGGGCCGTGTGCCGGCGGGCGCGCGTGTCGCCAGCTGGGCGGCGAAGGGGGAATTGACCTGCCTACTGCCGCTCGCCGCGGCCCGCGCAGGCGTGGTGCACGTACCGATCAACCCGTTGCTCAAGCGCGCGCAGGTCGCGCATATCCTTGCCGACAGCGGCGCGGTGTTGCTGATCGGGACCAGGGCACGGTTGGCCACGCTGGAGGACGCGGACCTGCCACCAGCGTGTTCGCCGATCGACGAAGCCGATGTCTTCGCGCTGGCCGAAGCGCAGGGCGACCATGCAGGGCCATCCGCGCACGATCCGGACGCCTTGGCGGCCATCCTCTACACCAGCGGTTCGACCGGCCGGCCCAAGGGCGTCATGCTGAGCCATGCGAATATGTGGCTGGGCGCGGTCAGCGTGGCGCATTACCTCGGCATGGCGGAGGACGATGTGACGCTGGCGGTGCTCCCGCTGAGTTTCGATTACGGCCAGAGCCAGCTGCTATCGACCTGGTATGCGGGGGGCTGCGTGGTCCCGCTCGATTATCTCTTCCCGCGCGATGTGGCGAAAGCCTGCGCCCGGCATGCGGTGACGACGCTCGCTGCGGTGCCGCCCCTGTGGCTGCAACTGACCGACGTCGAATGGCCTGCGGAGGTGATCGGGAGCATGCGGCGGCTGACCAATTCCGGCGGCGCGCTGACGCTCGACCTCGTGCGAGATTTGCGCGGCATGTTCCCGCAATCACAACTCTTTCCGATGTATGGCCTGACCGAGGCATTCCGTTCGACCTATCTCGATCCGGCGCTGGTCGATACCCATCCGACATCTATGGGCCGGGCCATTCCCTTCGCCGAGATACTGGTGATGGCCGACGATGGTTCGCTGGCCGGACCGGGTCAGGAAGGCGAACTGGTGCACTGCGGACCGCTGGTGGCGCAGGGGTACTGGCAGGATGCCGAGCGTACAGCCGAACGCTTCAAGCCGGCCCCGGCGATGTCCGAATATGGCGGCACGGCCGTCTGGTCGGGCGACCGGGTCTTGCGCGATGCGGACGGGCTGCTCCATTTCGTCGGACGGCGCGATGCGATGATCAAGAGCGCGGGGAACCGTATCAGCCCGCAGGAAATCGAGAGCGCCGCCGTGGCGAGCGGCCTGGTGGCCGAAGCGGTCGCGCTCGGGGTCCAGGACGAACGCCTCGGTCACGCGATCCATCTCGTCGTGCGTCCTGCCGGAGGCTCGGACGACCCCGAAAGCGGCCTTCGCAAGGCCCTGCAGAAGGAACTGCCCAATTTCATGCAACCGCACGTGATCCATTGGCGCGACACGCTGCCGCTCAATCCCAACGGCAAACTCGACCGGACCGCGATCGCCACGGAGATCGGCGCATGAAGCCGCTGGGACCCATTCCCGCGGGCTATACCGCGATCGGCGGCGAGCTGGCCATCGGGGGCAAGCCCGCCAGTCATTGGGTCGAGGCTGCGGGGCGGACCCCGCTGTTCGTCTATTCGAAGGATTTGATAACGCACCGCCTTGCCGATCTGCGCGCGGCGATGCCCGACCGGATCAAGATCAATTATGCAATCAAGGCCAACAGTTTCGCGCCGGTTCTTGAGCATGTCTCGACGCTAGCGGACGGGCTCGATATCGCATCGGGCGGCGAGCTGGAAATGGTCCGGGCAATGGGTTTCGACCTGACGCGGGTGAGTTTCGCCGGGCCGGGCAAGCGCGACAGCGAACTGGAAGCGGCTATTGCCGCAGGCGTCACGCTCAACCTCGAAAGCGAGACCGAGGCCGACCGCGCGCTGGGTATCGCAGCGCGGCTCGGCAAGACGCCGCGGATGGCGATCCGCGTCAATCCCGATTTCGAACTCAAGGGATCGGGGATGAAGATGGGCGGCGGCCCCAAGCCATTCGGGATCGATGCCGAACGGGTGCCGGCACTGATCGCGCGGATCATTGCGGCAGGCTGCGAATTTCGCGGATTGCATATCTTTACCGGCAGCCAGGCACTGTCGGCCGAAGCGGTGATCGACATGCAGGCGAAGGTGCTCGATTGCGCCGACCGCCTGGCTGGCGAGGCGGGGGCCAAGCTGCCCAAGCTCAACATGGGGGGAGGCTTCGGCATTCCCTATTTCCCGGGTGACGAGCCGCTGGACATAGCTGCCGTAGGGGCCGCGCTGCACGACCGCTTCGCGCACCTGCCCGAGACGCTGGCCGATGCTGAACTCTTTCTTGAACTCGGCCGCTATCTTGTTGGCGAAGCTGGGGTTTATCTCACACGTATCGTCGATCGCAAGGACAGCTACGGCGAAACCTATCTGATTACCGATGGCGGCCTGCATCACCAGCTGGCGGCATCGGGCAATTTCGGCACGGTGGTCCGGCGCAATTATCCGGTGGCGATCGCCAGCCGCTTTGCCGCCGAACCGGAAGAAACCGCGAATGTGGTCGGCTGCCTGTGCACCCCGCTCGACCGGCTTGCGGACAAGGCGCATCTGCCCCGCGCCGAGGTGGGCGATCTGGTCGCGGTGTTCTGCGCGGGTGCCTATGGCGCGAGCGCGTCACCCAGCGCCTTCCTCGGACAGGGGCCGGCGGCCGAAATGCTGGTGTGAACGTGGCGGGGTAAGGCCCGCGAATCCTGCGGTTTCTGCGGTTCCCGGGCGCTATGGCTAACTGTATGTTCACCTTTCTTGGGCAATAGTCTTCCCAAACAGGGGCCAACGGGCGCAATCGGCGTCCGAAACGGCCGTGGACAGATGCCGGGATAGATACATGCGTTTGAACAGACCAAGCTTGCTTTTTGCCGGATGCGCCGCACCCATGCTGATGCTGGCGGGCTGTGCCGGCGGCGGCAACACCGAGCTTCCCCCCGCGACTTTCGTCGCCATGCAGGAAGGCCCGGGCGAGGAATATGTGATCGGTCCGCTCGACCAGCTGACCATCCATGTCTGGCGCAATCCCGAACTGGGTGCGGAAAAGATCCAGGTGCGCCCCGATGGCCGCATCACCATCCCGCTGGTCAAGGACATGCCGGCGGTGGGCAAGACGCCATCGATGCTCGAGGAGGATATCCGCCTCCAGCTCAGCCAGTATATCGAGGATCCCCTGGTCTCGGTCATCGTTAACGAATTTGCCGGGACCTTCAGCCAGCAGATCCGCATTGTCGGCGCCACGGCGCAGCCGGCCTCGCTGCCCTATCGCGCGAACATGACCGTGCTCGACGCGATGATCGCGGTCGGCGGCCTGTCCGAGTTCGCCGCCGGCAATCGCGCCAAGCTGATCCGCTTCGACAAGCAGCTTGGCCGCCAGCGCGAATATGCGCTGCGCCTGACGGATCTGCTCAAGCGGGGCGACAGCAAGGCCAATGTACTGCTGCAGCCGGGTGATGTGATCATCATCCCCGAAAGCACCTTCTAGGGGACTGCGGGGGCATGCAGGAAGTCGTCGAAGAACTTCGCAGCGCGCTGCATACGGTGTGGAACCGCCGCTGGCTTGCGCTCGCGGTGGCCTGGGCCGTGTGCATCCTCGGCTGGCTGGCGGTTGCGTTCATCCCCAACAGCTATGAAAGCCGGGCGCGGATCTATGTCGAGCTCGAGGATGTCCTGTCCGAGCAGCTGGAGATTTCCGGCGACGGCAAGCAGGCGATCACCAAGGTCCGCCAGACGCTGGTCAGCGCGGTCAATCTCGAGCGCGTGGTACGCAGCACCAAGCTGGGCGAGAAAGTCGCCACCGACAATGAGATGCAGAGCGCGGTGCAGAGCCTGACCGAGAACATCGTGGTCGAGAGCGAGCAGGACAATCTGTTCACGATCACCGCGACGGTCGGCAAGTCGAGCCTGAGCGATGCCGAGAACGCCGCGCTGGCGAAAGACGTGGTTCAGAAGCTGATCGATATTTTCCGCGAATCGAACATCGCGGGCAACCGCGGCGATGTCGCCGATACGATCGCGTTTCTCGACCAGCAGCTCGACGACCGCAAGGCCGAGCTCGAAGCCGCCGAACAGCGGCGCCTGGCCTTCGAGGCGGAACACCCCGACCTGATCGGCGGCACTGGCACCGTAACCGGTCGCCTGCAGACGATGCGCACCGAAATGCGCGGGATCGACGCCGATATCGCCGCGGCGCAAAGCGCGCTGGCGGCCATCAACGGCCAGATCGCCAGCACGCCGCGCAGCATCGTGACCGCCGGGGGCGGGGGTGCACGCGGGGCATTGATGCAGGCGCAATCGAACCTCTCGGCCATGCGTGCCCGCGGACTGACCGACAGCCATCCCGATGTGCAGGCGCAGCAGCGCCAGATCGCCTCGCTGCGCGAACAGGCAGCCAGCGAACCGGCGGGTTCGGGCGGTTCGCCCAACCCGGCCTACACTTCGCTGATGTCGATCCGCGCCGAACGCCAGGCCAATGTGCAGGCGCTGCAGGCCCGCAAGGCGGCAGTGCAATCGGACATTTCCGCGCTGATCGCCGCGCAGGCCAACGAGCCTGCCGTGGCGGCCGAAGCCAATCGCATCAGCCGCGACTACGAAGTGCTGAAGGACAAGTATGACGACCTGCTCAACGACCGCGAGGAAATGCGGCTGCGCGGGCAGGTCGAAACCGAACGCAGCGCGTTCCAGTTCGAGGTGATCGACCCGCCCACCGCGCCGCGCAATCCCGCGGCTCCCAACCGGCCGTTGCTGCTGCTGGGCGTGCTGATCGTCGGCCTCGGCGCGGGCGCGGGGGCCGCATTCGTCCTCGGCCAGCTCCGTTCGAGCTTCACCACCGCGGACAAGCTCGAGCGCTCGCTCGACCTGCCGGTGATCGGGACGATTTCGCGTTCGGTCACCGAGGCGGCGCGCAAGCACCAGAAACTCCGTCTGAAGCAATTCTTCGCCGGTGTCGGTGCGCTGGGGGCGGTATGCTTCCTGCTGCTGGTCGTCGAAATCGTCCAGGTCGGATCGGTGGCCTGAGGGAACATGGCAGTGAACAAACCCACGCAGATAGAGCCGTCGAACGATGATGATGGCAAGCCCAAGCGGGCATCGCTTCTCGAACGCGCCAGCGGCACCTTCGGCTTCGACCGGCTGATTCCCGCCGCGGTTCCGGCCAAGCTCGACAGCGACAAGGCGAAGAAATTCGCCCCGCGGCGGACCATCGAGGTGACGCCGACGCCCGCGCCGGCACCCGTACCGCAGCGCCGCGCGAGCGATGCGCATACGTCCACCGTTCCCGAGCCGGCGGTTGTTCGACCCGCCGATGTGGAACCCGACCGCCCGGTAGTCGCCTTTACCGGTCCGAAACGCGAAATCGTGCGCGCCATGCTGCGCGAGCAGGGCCTGATCGATCCCGATGGCGGGGCATCGACGCTGCTCGAGGAATTCCGCATCGTGAAGCGCCAGGTACTGGCCACCACCAAGACCGAGGGCAGCCAGCTGGCGCGCCGCGTGCTGGTCTGTTCGCCGCACCCCAACGAGGGCAAGACCTTCTGTGCGCTCAATCTCGCCATCGCGCTGGCGGGCGAACGCGACATGGAAGTGCTGCTGGTGGATGCCGATTTCGGCAATCCGTCGGTCATGGAGAAACTCGGCCTGCAGGAATCCGCGGGCTTCATGGACGTGCTGTCCGACCCTGCTGCGCAGGTCGCGGATTTCGTCGTCGGTACCGATATTCCCGGGCTGTTCGTCCTGCCCGCGGGCAAGCGCACCGGGCGTGACAGCGAATATCTTTCGAGCGAGCGCACCCGCGATGTGCTCGACCAGCTCACGCGCGGCGCGCGCAACCGGATCATCGTGTTCGACAGCCCTCCGGCACTCGCCGCGACGCCGGCTGCCGAGCTTGCCAAGCAGGTGGGCCAGGCATTGCTGGTCGCCCGCGCCGATCTGACCGGGCGCGCGGCGCTGGAAGATGCGGTCGACCTGCTTTCGGCCTGTCCCGACATCAAGCTGCTGCTCAACGATGCGACCTTCAGCCCCAGCGGGCGCAGGTTCGGAACCTATTACGGATATGGCGAGTAAGCCCATGATCTACCGAATGAAAACACCCTATCTGGCAAGCGCCGCGACGGCTGTTGCGCTGTTTGGCGCCGCGCCGCTGCAGGCCCAGTCCTACCAGGGGGCCGACAGCGGTTCGGCGGGCAGCGCGGCCGAAGGCGTGTCCACTGGCGGCGGGCGCACCAGCATCGATCCCTATATCGAGGCCAATTCGCTGGCGAGCTGGCAGATATCGCCGGGCAGCGATGTGGTTACCTACACGCAACTTGCCGCAGGGGTCGACGCCTCGATCGCCGGGCGCAACAACGGCGGCAGCGTGTCGGTGCGTTACGAACGCAATTTCGCGCACCAGTCCAACGGCGCCGATTCGGACACGATCACCGGCGTGGCGCGCGGCTATGCCTCGATCATCCCGCGCGTCCTGACGGTGGAAGCGGGCGCGCTGGCCAGCAGCACGCGCGTGGATGCACAGGGCCGTTCGGTGATCAATCCGATCGTCGACGATACGCTTTCGACCCAGACATACTCCGCCTATGCCGGACCCACGCTGCAGACGCGCGCGGGCGATGTCGAAGTGAACGCGAACTACCGTATCGGCTATACGCGCGTCGACAGCCCCGATTTCATCACCGCCACAGGCACCGCTGCCGACCTGTTCGACGAAAGCGTTTCGCACAGCGCCAGCGTGCGCGCGGGCACGCGTCCCGGCCAGCCGCTCCCGGTCGGTCTCGGAGTTGGTGCCGGCTACTACCAGGAAGATGTTTCCAACCTCGATCAGCGCGTGCGCGATGCCTATGTCCGCGGCGACGTGACCGTTCCCGTTACGCCGACGCTGGCAATCGTCGCGGGTGCGGGCATCGAGGACGTCGAAGTGTCGAGCCGCGATGCGGTGCGCGATGCCGCGGGCAACCCGGTCATCGGCGACAATGGCCGTTTCATTACCGATGAGGCCAGCCCGCGGATCATCGCCTATGAAGCCAGCGGCCTCATCTGGGATGTCGGGGTCGTATGGTCGCCCAGCAGCCGGACGCAGCTCGAAGCGCGGTTCGGCCATCGCTATGACAGCGAAACCTTCTACGGCAGCTTCAGCTGGCGGCCGAGCAGCCGCAGCAGTTTGCAGATCGGTGTCTATGACGGCATTCAGGGCTTCGGCGGCCGGCTCAACAATTCGCTCGCTGCATTGCCCACCGATTTCACCGTCTCGCGCGATCCGGTCACGGGCGAGCTGACCGGCTGCGTCAGTTCGATCGACGGCAGCGGCTGCCTCGACGGCCTGCTCGGTTCGCTCCGCTCTTCGGTCTTCCGGGGCCGCGGCGTGGTCGGCAGCTACAGCCGCCAGATCGGCCGCATGACCGCCAGCATCGGCGCGGGCTACGATCGCCGGAAATTCATCGGTGCGCCCGGCACGGTGCTCGAACTGGCCGACGGCCTCGTGGATGAAAGCTACTACGTGACGGCCGGCTTGTCCGGCCCGGTCGGCCAGCGCGGCCGCTTCTCGGTTAACAGCTATGCCAACCGTTTCGAAAGCGGAACGGCGGGCGCCGAAGACGTGACCGCGATTGGCGGATCGGCCAGCTACAGCGAAGAGGTCATCCGCAACCTCTCGGCGCGCGCGGCGGTGGCGATCTCGATGCTCGACAGCGATATCGCGCCCGACAATTTCACCACTGCATCGGCCCTGCTCGGCCTGCGGTACGATTTCTGATAGGACTGCGCAGATGTACGAAGAATATTACGGTTTCAGCGAGCGTCCTTTCCAGCTCACGCCCGACCCGGCGTTCTATTACGAAAGCGTCACGCACAAGAAGGCGCTGAGCTATCTCGGGTACGGCCTCAACCAGGGCGAAGGCTTCGTCGTCATCACTGGCGAGGTCGGCTCGGGCAAGTCGACGCTGGTGGCCCATCTCAAGCAGAAGCTCGACAGCGACCGCATGACCGTGGGCGAAGTGGTGACCAGCGCGCTCGATGGCGAGGAAATGATCCATGTCGCAGCGCGCAGCTTCGGGCTCGATGCGGGCGGCGACAAGGCCGCCGACCTCGCAGCGATCGAGATGTTCCTGCACGAAGAGGCGCGCAATGGCCGCCGGGCGCTGCTGATCGTCGACGAGGCGCAGAACCTGTCGATCGGCGCGCTCGAAGAACTGCGGATGCTGTCGAACTTCCAGCTCGGTTCGCACCCGCTGCTGCAGACGCTGTTGCTCGGCCAGCCCGAGTTCAAGCAGCTGCTGGCGCATTCGGACGAGCTCGAGCAGCTCCGCCAGCGCGTCATCGCCGCACATCATCTGGAACCGATGCAGCCGGGCGAGATCGAACCCTATGTCGAGCATCGCCTGCGCCATGTCGGCTGGAACGAGCATCCCGAACTCGACGGGAGCATGTGGGTCAAGCTGCACAAGGCGACCGGCGGTATTCCGCGCAAGATCAACCAGGTCATGACCCGGTTGCTGCTGCTGGGTTCGGTCGAGGAAAAGTCCCGGCTCAATGTCGAGATGCTCGACACGGTGGTCGAGGAAATGTCCGGCGATGCGGCACCGGCCGAAGACCATGTCGCGAAGCCGCGGCCCGACCGCGATGGCCGCGCGCTCGAAGCGATCGCCCGGGCCAGGCAGGAAGCGCGGCAGGCCGAAGCCACCGCGGCGACAACCGGCGCGAAGGATGGCAAGCCTGCGACGGATGCGGGCACCGGTGCGGATCCGCAGCAGACCGGCTTGCTCGATCACCAGATTCAGGCGATCGAAGCTGCCTTCGCCGAACGCGACAAGCATCTGCGCGCCATGCGCGAGGAAGTGGACAAGCTCGCCAAGGCGCCTACGGCAGGCGAAGCATCTGCTGACACCGGCGAGCGCCTGTCGGCCATCGAGGCGCGCCTCGACGAGCAGGAACGCTCGCTGCGCCATGTGCTCGCGATGATGATCGACTATTTCGAATCGCAAGGTTCGCGCGCCGCAGCGTGATGCCGGGGAGGGTGCGTTGAACGAGATTACCGTCGTCAACGGCCTGTCGGTCGATGTGGAAGACTGGTTCCAGGTCGGCGCGTTCGAGAACACCATCGCGCGCAGCGACTGGGACGCGCTCGAACTGCGCGTGGGCGACAATGTCGCACGCATCCTCGACCTGTTCGATGAAGCAGGGGTCAAGGCGACCTTCTTCACGTTGGGCTGGGTCGCCGAACGCAACCCCGCCGCAATGCGCGCCATCGTCGATCGCGGGCACGAACTTGCCAGCCATGGCTATGACCACACGCGCGTCTTCACGCTGAGCCGTGATGAATTCGCCGCCGACCTCATGCGCGCCCGCGCCATTCTGGAGGATGCGGGCGGGCAGGCGATCACCGGATACCGGGCGCCGAGCTTCTCGATCGATTCGCGCAATGCGTGGGCGCATGACGTGCTGGCGGAACACGGCTATGCCTATTCGTCATCGGTCGCACCGGTGGTGCACGACCATTATGGCTGGCCCGAGGCGCCGCGTTTTGCCTTCGCGCCGGTTTCCGGAAGCGATCTCGTCGAAATCCCGGTGACGACCGCAATGCTGCGCGGGAAACGTCTGGCGGCGGGCGGCGGCGGCTTTTTCCGTGTCCTGCCCTATGGATTCAGCCGCTGGGCGATCCGGCAGGTGAACCGCGAAGGACACCCCGCGGTGTTCTATTTCCACCCGTGGGAAATCGATCCCGGGCAACCGCGCGTAGCGGGCGCGCCGCTGCGATCGCAACTGCGCCATTATACCAATCTGTCCAAAATGGCGGGCAAGCTGTCCGGCCTGCTGGGCGATTTCGAATGGGGGCGGATGGACGCGCTGGCCGCGCGCGAACAGCCGCGGAGCCTGGACTGGGCGGCATGAACGCCCCGATGGTGCACACTCCCGTCATACGCGAGGCAGACCTTGCCGATCGGGGCGAAGCGGAAGCGATCGAGGCATTCGTCGCGGAGAATGAGGGGGACGTCTTCCATCGTCCGTTGTGGCTGCAGGCAATCGCGCACGGCACGGGCAACAGCGCGCGCGGCCTGATCGCCGAACGCGGAGGCCGCCTGGCGGGCTGGCTTCCACTCAGCGACGTGCATTCACCGCTGTTCGGCCGCGCGCTCGTTTCCAGTGGCTTCGGGGTCGGTGGCGGCGTGCTGGCAGCGCGGGACGACGATGCACGACGCTTGTGCCGCGCGGCAGAGGAACTGGCCGGCCGCCTTTGCGCGGCCAGCGTCGAACTGCGCGGGGGAAGCGCGCCGGCGGACTGGACCACGATAAGCGGCAAGCACGCCAATTTCGCCGCCGAGCTCGCGGCCGATGACGAGGCGCAGCTGCTGGCCATCCCGCGCAAGGCGCGCGCCGAGGTTCGCAAGGGCCTCAAGCACGATCTGACGGTTACCACCGGCACCGCCGAGACCGACCGCGCCGCGCATTATGCGGTCTATGCACAGAGCGTCCGCAACCTCGGCACGCCCGTGTTTCCGCGGACACTGTTCGATGCCGTGCTCGACCGGTTTGGCGGCGACGCCGATATCCTTACCGTCCGTCAGGGGGAACTTCCCGTGGCCAGTGTGCTCTCGCTCTATCACCGGGGAACAGTGATGCCCTTCTGGGGCGGCGGCACATGGAGCGCGCGCGGACTGAGGGCAAACGAGCGCATGTATTACGAACTGATGACCCACGCCCGGCGGCGTGGGTGCACGAGGTTCGATTTCGGCCGCTCGAAAACCGGCAGCGGGCCCTATGCGTTCAAGAAGAACTGGGGCTTCACGCCCGCGCCGCTGACTTATTACGAATGGTCGCCGCCGGGCACCGCGCCGCGCAATATCGATCCGACCGATGCCGGCTATTCGGCGAAGATCGCGCTGTGGAAGCGGCTCCCTTTGCCGGTGGCGAACCGCCTGGGGCCGTGGATCGCCCGCGGGCTCGGCTAGCATGGGCGAAACACTGTTCCTGGCGCACCGCGTGCCGTTCCCGCCCGACCGCGGGGACAAGATCCGTTCGCACCATTTGCTGCGGGCATTGGTTAAGCGCGGGCCGGTCCATGTCGGCACCTTCGGCGAGACCGAGACGGACCTTGCGCAGAAATCGGCGCTCGCCGCGCTGGCGCGCACCCATGCGCTGATCGAACGCAAAAAGCCGCTGGCGCTCGCCGGGGCCGAGGCAGTGCTGAAACGCAAGCCGGTCAGCCTCACCGCATTCGACGATGCCGCGATGCACCGCTATGTCGCCAAGACGCTGGGCAATCACCGGATCGAGACGATCTTCGTCTTTTCGGGACAGATGGCCCAATATGTGCCCGACAGCTTCACCGGACGGGTGATCGTCGACCTCTGCGATGTCGATAGCGCGAAGTTCGAAGCCTATGCCGATGCCGGGCGGCGCGTCTGGCTCAACCGGCGCGAGGGCCGGCTGCTCGCGCGCGAAGAGGAACGCATTGCCGCGCGCGCCGACCGGGTGCTGCTCATCAGCGGGCACGAGGTGGAACTGTTCACGTCGCGGCTGGTCGATCCCGGCGCAGCTACCTGCCTGGCCCTTGGCAACGGCATCGACGCGCAGATATTCGATCCGCAAACCGTCGCCCGGCAGCAGGATCTCGACGAGGGCGAGGATCCGCAGCTCGTGTTCACCGGGCAGATGGACTACGCTCCCAATGTCGCGGCGGCCCAGTGGCTGATCGACAACGTCATGCCCGATCTGCGCCGTGTCTACAGCCGTGCGCGGTTGCATATCGTCGGCCGTGCCCCGGTGCCCGCGCTGACCAGACGGCATGGCGAAAACGGCGTCCGGGTCTGGGGCGAAGTTCCCGACGTGCGACCCTTCCTCAAATCGGCCGACCTCGTCGTCGCGCCGCTGCTGATCGCGCGGGGGGTACAGAACAAGGTGCTCGAGGCGATGGCAATGGCGCGCCCGGTGGTGCTGACGCCGGGGGCCGCGACCGGCATAGAGGCACGGGACGGATGCCATTTCGCAATTGCTCCTGCCGAGGGCGCGGCGATGCTCGCCCGGATCACGGGCCTGCTGGGCGATCCGCCCCGGGCCGAGGCGATGGGACAGGCGGCCCGCAAGTTCGTGATCGACGAGATGAGCTGGGAAAGCGTGGAACGGGCATTGAGCGAAATCCTGGCCTGCGCGGGCGCGCCGCACGATGCTCCGTAGTCCGGCCGCAGCTGCCACGCGCAAGGGCGCGTTCGCCATACCCGGGGCCATGCTGGCGCTCGCTGCGCTCGTGCTGGTGGCGCTGACATTCGCGGAATGGCGCGCGATGGCGCATCAGTGGTGGAACATCGACACCTATAGCCATATCCTGCTGGTCCCGCCGATCATTGCGTGGCTCGGGTGGATCCGGCGCGACGAACTGGCGCGGGCCGGGCTGCGGGGCTGGTGGCCCGGGCTCGCATGGCTGGTGCTGGGCCTTGCCGTCTGGTTCGTGGGCCGCGAGATCGCGATCAACACCATCGCGCAGGGCGGAGCGGTGATGGCATTGCAAGGCGCCGTGCTGGCGCTGTGGGGCCTGCGCGCCGGGCTCGTGCTGGGCTTTCCGCTTGCCTATGCCTTCGTGCTGGTGCCGTTCGGCGACGAGATCATTCCCCCGTTGCAGATGGTCACTGCAGAAATCGCCACCGCGCTGACCCGGTGGAGCGGTATCGAAACGGTGGCGAGCGGCATTCTCATCGATACGCCCGCGGGCTTGTTCATCGTCGCCGAGGAATGCTCGGGCGTGAAGTTCCTCGTCGCCATGCTCGCATTGGGGCTGCTAGTCGCGCATACCTGTTTCGCCAGCTGGAACCGCAGGGCGTGGTTCCTGATCGCCTGTGTCGTCGTTCCGATCATCGCCAATGGTATCCGCGCCTGGGCGACGATCTTCCTTGCGCAATATGTCGGCGCCGAAGCCGCTGGCGGGTTCGACCATATCGTCTACGGCTGGTTCTTCTTCGCGCTGGTGCTGGCGCTGGTGCTGGGGGTGGCCTGGCGCTGGTTCGAGCGCGAACCCGAAGAGGCTGGCTGGACCGCCGCCGGGATCGCCGCGCTGCCGCATGTCGCTCGGTGGGAAGGGCCGGGCGCAGACCGCAATCTCGTCCTTGCCGCGATCCTGCTTGCCGCAGGATGCTTTGCCGTCGCCGCGCGGCTGGTCTAGGCAGCCCCACATGTGCGGCATCGCGGGGATTTTCCATTACGAAACGGTCAAGCCGGTCGATCCCAGGCGGGTCGAACGGATGGCCGATGCGCTTGCGCATCGCGGACCCGACGGCAGCGGGGTATGGACCGCGCCCGGTGTGGGGCTGGGACATCGCCGGCTGTCGGTCATCGACCTCGAAGGTTCGCCGCAGCCGATGCATTCCGCCGACGGGCGCGCGGTTATCGTCTTCAATGGCGAGATCTACAATTACCGCGAACTGCGGCGCGAACTGATCCAGGACGGCGCGCAGTTCCATACCGATGGCGATACCGAGGTCATTCTTGCCGCTTGGCGGAAATGGGGCCCCGATTGCCTCCACCGCCTCGAGGGAATGTTCGTCTTCGCGCTCTATGACTGCGACCGGCGCCAGCTGTTCCTCGCGCGCGACCGGCTGGGGGTCAAACCGCTTTATCTCGCGCGGCTCGAAGGCGGGGCACTGGCCTTCGCGAGCGAGCTCAAGGGCCTGCTTGCCCATCCGCTGCTGCGCCGCACGATCGATCCGCTGGCGATCGAGGATTACATGACCTGGGGCTATGTCCCCGATCACCGCAGCGTCCTGAAAGGCGTCGAGAAGCTCGCTGCGGGCCATTTCCTGCTGCTCGAACATGGGCGTACGCCGGAGCCTCAGCGGCAGTGGTGGGACGTGTCCTTCGCCGAGCGTGAAAAGGGCGGCACGCGCGACCTGTCGGCGCAGCTGCTGCACCGCATGCGCGAAGGCGTTGGCAGCCGGATGGTCGCCGACGTGCCGTTGGGGGCATTCCTGTCGGGCGGTGTCGACAGCTCGTCGGTCGTCGCGCTGATGAGCGAGGCCAGCAAAAGCCCCGTTACCACCTGCTCGATCGGTTTCGATGTCGAAAGCGTGGATGAGACCCGATACGCGCGGCAGGTGGCCGAGCTGTTCGCCACCGATCACCACGAACGCATCGTATCGGCCGACCAGTTCGATGCGATCGACAGCATCGCGGCAATCTTCGACGAACCCTTCGCCGACGCCAGCGCGCTGCCGACCTTGCGCGTATGCCAACTGGCGCGGGAGCATGTCACCGTGGCGCTGTCGGGCGACGGGGCCGACGAGGCGTTTGCCGGGTACCGCCGCCAGATGTTCCATGCGCGCGAGGAACAGGCACGCTCGGTTCTGCCCCGCACCTTGCGCCAGCCGCTGTTCGGTTCGCTGGGGAAGGTGTGGCCCAAGGCCGACTGGGCCCCGCGACCGCTGCGCGCCAAGTCCACTTTGCTGGCGCTTTCGGCGGGGGGAGAGGCCGGCTACGCGCGCGCGCTCGCTATTCTGGCGCCCGAGCAGCGCAAGGCGCTGTATGGTGATACCATGCTCCGCGAACGCGGGGAGTACCGCGCCGAACAGCCGTTCGAGGAAACGATGCGCGATGCTCCCGCGCGCAGCGGGCTCGACCGGGCGCAATATGCCGATCTCAAGTTCTGGTTGCCGGGCGACATCCTGACCAAGACCGATCGGACAAGCATGGCGGCGGGACTGGAGGCGCGCGAGCCGCTGCTCGATCACCGCTTGATCGAGTTCGCGGCGCGGCTGCCGCAGCGCCAGCGCCTGCGCGGCACCACTGGCAAATGGCTGCTGAAGCACACGATGGAACGCTATCTGCCCGAAGACATCCTCTATCGCCGCAAACAGGGCTTCGTGACCCCGCTGGCGGAGTGGTTCCGCGGTCCGCTGGCGGGCGAGGCGAGGGCGGTCGCCGCGAGCGAACTGCTTACCGGGAGCGGATGGTTCGCCCGCAAGGCGCTGTCACGCCTCGCGGACGACCATATTTCCGGACGCAGCGACCATGGCCGGGTGCTGTGGCAGCTGTTGATGCTGGAGCGATCGCTCCGCCATCTCGCCCCCAGCGCCTAGCGCGCGTCGACCAGCACGACTTCGGCGTCGTCGAGCGCCTCGACCACGATTTCGCTCTCGCCGGTCACGGCGATCCCGTCGCGCGGCTGCGCTTCCCGGCCATTGACCGTGACCCGGCCCTTGGGCGCGACCAGGTATTGGTGGCGTTCGCCCGAAGTGTTCCAGACCGCGCTCTGGCCTTTCGCCAGCGTCGCCGCGGCGACCTTCGCATCCGTCCGGATCGGCAGCGCATCATCCGCTTCGGCATCGCCGCTGGCGAGCACTTCGAAGCCGCCTTCGCGCGTGGCCTTGGGAAAGGTGCGCTGGCCCCAGCCGGGCTGCTCACCCTGCCGATCGGGAATGATCCAGATCTGGAACAGCGTGGTCGCCTCGTCCTCGCGGTTCATCTCGGCATGGGTAATCCCGGTGCCCGCGCTCATCACCTGCACGTCGCCCGCGGCGGTGCGGCCTTCATTGCCCAGGCTGTCGCGGTGCGTGATCGCCCCGCTGCGCACGAAGGTGACGATTTCCATGTCGCGGTGCGGGTGCGGGGGAAAGCCGCTCTGCGCCGCGATGGTGTCGTCGTTCCACACGCGGATGCTGCCCCAGCCCATCCGGTCGGGGTCGTGGTAATTGGCGAAGCTGAAATGGTGCCGCGCATCGAGCCAGCCGTGGTCGGCATGGCCAAGCGTGGCGAAGGGTCGGATATCGATCATGGTTCAGTCTCACATCGGCGGGGTGTTGACGCCGGTATGCGGCCGATGTGGGGCCGGGGCGAAAGCCGTCAAGAAACACCGATGTAACTGCCTTGCGGCCCGGCTAGTCGGCGCCGTGACCCCGCGCCATGTAATCCGCGCTCTGCATTTCCTTGAGGCGGCTGACCGTGCGCTCGAACTCGAACGCGCCGTCGCCGGCGGTGTAGAGGTCTTCGGGTTCGGCCGCCGCGGTGACGAACAGCTTGACGCCGTTCTCGTAGAGTGCGTCGATCAGCTTGGTGAAGCGGATCGCCTCGTTGCGGTTGTCGGGCGACATGGCGGGGACGCCGACCACGATCACGGTGTGATAGGCATGCGCGATCGCGAGATAGTCCGCCGCTCCGCGGTTCTCGCCGCACAGCCGCTTGAAGCTGAACACGCCCACGCCCTTGAGGCTCTTGGGCACGTGGATCGTCCGCCCGCCGCCCAGGTCCAGTTCGGCGCTGGGAACGTGTTCGGCATCCTCGGGCGCGTAATCGGTGAGGCGGAAAAAGGCCTCGCGCACCTGCGCGGTCGCCTCGTCGCCCAACGGGGCGTGCCACGTCGCGATATCGCCCAGCCGGTCGAGCCGGTAATCGGTCGGACCGTTGAGCGGGAGCACATCCATTTCGTCCTCGACAAGGTCGATGAAGGGCAGGAAGAGCGAGCGGTTGAGCCCGTCCTTGTAGAGATCGCGCGGCGGGCGGTTGCTGGTGGTGACCACGGTCACGCCCTCGTCGCGGATCAGCGCGGTGAACAGCCGCGCCATGATCGCCGCATCGGCGGTGTTGTTCACCACCATCTCGTCGAAGGCGAGGCAGCGCACATCGGCGGCGATATCGCGCGCAACCTTGCCGGTGGGATCGCCGGGATCGCTTTCCCGCCGCTCGCGCATCCGCCGGTCGACCTCGAGCATGAACTCGTGGAAATGCGCGCGGCGTTTCTCGGCGATCCCCAGCGTCTCAACGAACAGGTCCATCAGCATCGACTTGCCGCGCCCGACGCCGCCCCACATGTAGACGCCCTCGGGCCGCGCCTTCTTCGGCTTGAACAGCTGTGCGAGCAGCCCGCCCGAGCTATCTGCCTCGAGGTCCTTCTGCAGCCGGTCGAGCCGCTGGGCGGCACGGCGCTGGTCGGGATCGGCCTGCAATTCGCCCGCCGAAACGAGCCGCTCGTAGCGGGCGAGCATTCCGGTCACGCGGCGGCGCGGGGCTTGATCTTCTTGACGATGCCCGAGAAACTGGCAACCGCGTGGTCTTCCTGGACCACCGTGCCGCGCACGAACACCATGCTGCCCGTCTCGCGGACGATCTCGCACACCGCGTCGAGCGGCATGTCGGGCTTGCCGCCGCCCACGAACTGCGTCGACAGCTCGACCGTCACCGACGGGCCGGCATTGCCGCTGCCGATATTGTGCATCGTGGTGAACAGCGAAATGTCGATCAATGACAGTGTCACCGCGCCGTGGATGATGCCCTGCAGGTTCTGGTGGCGCCGTTCGGGGAACATGCGCAGCCGCGCCTTCCCGTCATCGTCCACCCGGGTGATGAGCTTGCCCATCACCGCGCCGTTGAACAGCGTTTCGTCCTTCAGGTTCCAGTGCCGCCAGCCGGGGTTTTCCGGGTCGGGGCCATGGTCGAATACCTCGTCGCGCAGAGCCATCAGATCGCGCGTTCGGCGATCATCTTCTTGGTTTCGGCGATTGCCTTGGCGGGGCTCAGGCCCTTGGGGCAGACATTCGCGCAGTTCATGATCGTGTGGCAGCGATAGAGGCGGAAGGGGTCTTCCAGCTGGTCGAGCCGTTCACCGGTCATCTCGTCGCGGCTGTCGGCCAGCCAGCGATAGGCCTGCAGCAGGATCGCCGGGCCGAGGAACTTGTCCGAATTCCACCAGTAGCTGGGGCAGGCGGTCGAGCAGCAGGCGCACAGGATGCATTCGTAGAGCCCGTCGAGCTTCTCGCGCTGTTCGGGCGACTGCAGCCGTTCCTTGCCGCTGGGCGTGGTCGAGACGGTCTGCAGCCAGGGACGGATGCTGGCGTATTGCGCATAGAAATGCGTGAAATCGGGCACGAGGTCCTTGATCACGTCCATGCTCGGCAGCGGGGTGATGCGGATTTCGCCCTTGAGATCCTCGATCGCGGTGGTGCAGGCGAGACCGTTCTTGCCGTTGAGGTTCATCGAGCAAGAACCGCAGATGCCTTCGCGGCACGACCGGCGGAAGGTCAGCGTCGGGTCGATCTCGTTCTTGATCTTGAACAGGGCATCGAGGACCATCGGGCCGCAATCGTCGAGGTCGAGCTCGAAGGTATCGTAGCGGGGGTTCTCGCCGCTGTCGGGATCGTAGCGATAGACCTTGAACTTGCGGATGCGCGCGCCGCCTTCAGCCTTGTGAGTGCGGCTCTTGCCGGTGATCTTCGAATTCTTGGGAAGGGTGAAGGTCGCCATTACGCTGTCAGTCCTGTTGCTTTGCGAAACCCATCTAGCGGTTCGGGCGCTTGGTGCAAGGCCATGTATGACGCAAATCCTGCAACGGGTGTCCTACAACATGGACCGGGTGTTACACGGTCCAGGGCGAAAACACTTTCTCGCGTCAAAAGCCCGGTAATCGGGTGAATTCGATGGAACCACGAGCGGTTGCCGGAGGTCTAGATCGGTATGATGAATGTAGGAAACCCCTTTCGGCGTGCCGCGATCTTCGGCGCCAGCGGCGGTATCGGCGCCGCACTGGCCACGAGGCTGGCGGAAAGCGGCGTCGAGGTATGGGCAGGAAGCCGTTCGGGCACGTCAGACGACCCCGCCCTGCGCGCCTTTCGCTTCGATCTGTCCGACGAAGCCTCGATCGCCGCTGCGGCTGGCGCGATGGCCGACGCGCCCCCCGATCTGGTGGTGGTCGCGAGCGGTGTGCTGACACTTGCCGATGGCTCGGGCCCCGAACGCAGCTACAAGCAGATCGACGGCGCAGCGATGGACGAGGTGTTCCGGCTCAACACCATCGGCCCCGCGCTGGTGGCCAAGCACGTGCTGCCCCTCTTGCCGCGCGACCGCCGCAGCGTCTTCGCCGCGTTGTCGGCGCGGGTCGGATCGATCGGCGACAACCGCATCGGCGGGTGGCACAGCTACCGTGCCAGCAAGGCTGCGCTCAACATGCTGCTCAAGAATTTTGCGATCGAGCTGGGCCGGACGCACAAGCAGGCGATCGTGGCAGGCCTGCATCCGGGCACGGTGGATTCGGCGCTGTCCGAACCCTTCCAGGCCAATCTGCCCGCGGGCCAGCTGACCCGGCCCGCCGATGCGGCGGACAACCTGCTGGATGTCATCGACGGGCTGACGGTGGCGGACAGCGGCGGCGTGTTCGACTGGAAGGGCGAAGCCGTCCCGGCCTAGGCGGCCAACGCGCCCGCCCGCCCGGTTTCGGCACGCTCGAGATTGAAGGCGAGCAATTCGCCATAGCGCTGGCCTGCCAGACCCTTGCGGCCGCTGCGCTGCGGCATCAGCACCCCGGGCTTGGCATTGCCTTCGACCACCATCGGCCCGTCGGGCGTGAACGCAATATCCCAGCCGATAAGCGTATATTCGGGGAACGCCGCGGCATGCGCGCGGCAGGCGAGCGCCACGGCCTTTTCCCAATCGGGCAGCTGCAGATCGGCAAAGGCCGCGCCGCTGACCGGATGGCATTCGTAATCGCCGCCGCCATAGCCCTTGCAGGCGGTACCCGCGCGCCCGGTTTCGAAATCGAGCGGCATGATCAGCCCGCCCGCCTTCATGTTATCGATCACCGGGCCGCGCAGCGAAGCCACGCGAAGCACGGTGCTGACCAGTTCGGATTCTCCCGTCTCATTGCGCATCGTGGTGAGCCGCGCAGTCGCCAGCGCATCCATCGCATAGTCCGCCAGCGCTGCGTGGTTGCCCAGTGCGCGCTGGATCACCCACACTTGCCGGTCATCGACATAGGGCGCGATCGCCTGGACGAAGGCGGCCTGGTCGGTGATATCGGACACGGCATGGGGGAGCAGCGCGACACCGCGGCCGCCTTCGCCATGGGTAGGCTTGGCAATCAGCGGGTGTCCGCGGGCGGGGCGAAAATCGCGCAATCCGCGATCGTAGACCGCGTGCACGGCGGGATGGGGCAGGCCGTGCGCGGCGCAGCGGCGATAGAACGCCGCCTTGTCGACCAGCACGCAGGCGCGGCTCCATCCCTGCGAGTTGATGATCTTGTTGAAACCCGCATCCTCGAACCGCCGGATATAGTGATCGAGCTCCTCGGGCCGCTCGATCCGGAACAGCGCAATGTCGTTGGGATCGACGAAGCGTTCGCGCGCGATTGCCAGCGCCTGCCGTTCCCACTGCGCATCCATGCCGTACTTGCACGCGACAGCGCGGGTTCGTGATGGCAGCCATGCAGCAAAGCCCCGCGCGATGCCCCGGTCGAGCATTGCGCGCGCCGGTGACCGGCTGCGGCGGCGGCGCTCGTAATGCGCAGCGAAGGCCGGGGCGCTGGCGGCTTCGGCCCCGCCGGGGAACAGCGCGAACGCCTTCTTGGCGTAATAGGCGAGTTCGGCGGGGTGCATGGCGGGTCAGACTTCGATGGTTTCGCCGCCGACATCCTCGGGCATCATCGCCAGGTCGAACGGCACCCGTTCTGCCGTGATCACTCCCTGCCGGTCCATGCTGTAGGCCGCGATATGCTCGATCAGCTGGGCATGCGTCAGCCCGGCCAGTTGCGCCGCGCCCGAGACGGTCTTCTTCGACCACAGGTTGCACGACAGATTGACCTCCATGAACAGCACTTCGCCGGTCGTCGGAGTATAGCGGAACTCGAAACGTCCGTAATCGAACGGCCACAGTTCGGGCAGCATGGCGCGCGTGTATTCGCGGATCTTGCGCGTCATGACCGGGTTCTTCATCGCCACCAGCCGTTCCTTCGGACCTTCGGACAGCCCGCGCTTTTCCTCGTAGGAGCGAAAATTGCCTTCATCGCCCGGCATTTCGAAGCGCATGGTCGACAGCAGGATCGGTTCGGCTCCGCCAAGGACGGGGACCACCACGTCATAGGCACCCTCGTAGCGTTCGACGATCACGTCATGCCCCTCGGCATGCAGCTTGGCGATGTCGTTCTTGGCGGTTTCCCAGTCGGTCGGCATGCTGACTCCCCAGCTGGCGGAAGACGCATTGGGTTTGACCACCAGCCGTTCGAAAGCGAAGTCGGGATAGGGGATCCACTGGCATCCCCGCCGTGCGATCAGCCACGGTGCCACCGGCACGCCGCGCGCCACTGCCACGGTCTTCATTAGATGCTTGTCATCCGACAGGCCGCGCAGGATCGGGGAGGCACCGAGCGCGGGGAGGCCGATGCGCTGCGCAAGCAGCGGGCCGAGCATCTCGCTCATCGGATAGCCGGCCCGGTTGAGCAGTGTGAACAGGTAGTCGTGATCGGTCGGACCGAACAGTGCCGTGAAGTCGCTCGCGGGGGTCACGTCGAGGCCGATGGCGCGCAGCGTCGTCAGCACTTCGTGGTGATAGACCGCATGGTTGCCGTCCTCGCCATGCAGCGATCCGCCGGATTCGGCGTGCTTTGCCAGAAACAGGAGGCGCAGCCGCTCCTTGTCGGCGGCGGGGATGCGGAACAGGTCGATCTTGTTGCTCATGCGCCGCGCTTTAGGCGCAGGCCCGGGGCCGGTCACGAATTTTGTGCTTGCCCGATTATCGTTAAGCGATAGCCTTACGGCAGGAAAAGCGGCTGAGGAGCGCGCGATGGGGTTTAAGCGCTGGTACGATGCGCATGTGATGCCGCGGCTCATTACGCGCGCCTGCGGCCAGCCGGGGATCGAAGACCGCCGCCGTGCCATCGTCCCGCTCGCCCGCGGCAGGGTGTTCGAACTGGGCTGCGGCGGCGGATTGAACCAGGCGCTTTACGATCACGACAGGGTAACCGCCTTTTCCGGGATCGATCCGCATGGAAAATTGCTCGCCCGCGCGCGGCAGCGCGCCGAAGCGCGCGGATGGCCGGTCGATATCCGCCAGGGCGCGGGGGAAGACATCCCGTTTCCCGATGGCTCGTTCGATACGGTGGTGTGCACCTATACGCTATGTTCGGTCGATGATCCGGCGCGGGTCATGGCCGAAATGCGCCGCGTGCTGGCCCCGGGCGGCCGGCTGCTGTTCCTCGAACACGGCCGCGCGCCCGATGCGGGCGTGGCGCTGTGGCAGGAGCGGCTCGAACCACTGTGGAAACCGCTGGCGGGTGGCTGCAATCTGACGCGCCCCGTGGGGGCGGCGCTGCGCGGTGCCGGTTTCGCGGTCGAACCGCTGGGCCAGGCCTATCTCGACAAGGCCCCGCGCGTGCTGGGGTGGATGGAATGGGGCGTGGCGCGCAAGGCCTGAGGGCCGGCAAGCGCAGCGGCTCGCCGACCCTCGAGGTCCTTATTCGTCGCCGAAAGTCCGCTGCCACCAGCCCCGCTTGGGCTTGGGGGCTTCAGCGGCCGGGGCCGGCTGTTCCGTAGCTTCGGGCGCAGGCGCCGGAGCAGGGGCGGGCTGGGGCGCCGGTTCCGCGGGGGCCTCGGCGGCCGGTTCCACTGCGGCATCGGCGGCAGGTTCGGCTTCCGCCTTCTTCCTGCGCGGAGCCCGCTTCTTGGGCGCGGGCTTGGCTTCGGCCTCGGCCTCGCTTTCGCCCGTTTCCGGATCACCGGCTTCGGCATTTGCCTTCTTCTTGCGCGGGGCCCGCTTTTTCGGCGCGGGCTTGGCTTCGGCCTCGGCCTCGCCGGTCGCCGGATCAGCCGCTTCGGTGTCGGCCTTCTTCTTGCGCGGTGCCCGCTTCCTGGGTTTGGGTTTTTCTTCCTCTTCCGCGGCGGCTTCGGCCGTTTCGGGGGAATCGCTCGGACCGGCGACGACTGCCATGTCGTCGACCACGGCTTCCGACACCTGTTCGAGGTTCTGCGCGTCTTCGGCGTTCACCTCGTCCGCGTTCCGGCCACGGCCGCGTCCACCCCGACGGCGTCCACCCCGACGGCGGCGCTTCTTGCCGTTGTCGTCTCCGTCGTCGCCATCGTCATTGTCATTGTCCGATGAGGCGTCGTCATTGCCGTCGCCGCCATTGTCATCGTCATTGTCGTCCCGGTCGTCATCCTGCGAACGGTTCTTGTTGCGACCACGGCCGCCCCGGCGCCGACGACGCTTCTTCCGCGGACGATCATCGTCGTTCTCGCCGTCGCCGTCGTTTTCGGCAGTTTCCTCGGCGGTTTCTTCTTCGTCGTCGTCCTCGTCCTGCTCATGGACGATCGGATCGAAACGCGGCGCGTCCTTCGGCTTGGGACCGTGGCTCGACACCACCATCTTGGCGCCTTCGTCCTCGCCCTCGGGCACGACTTCGACGGTCACGTGGTAGCGCTGTTCGATCTCCATCAGATCGGCGCGCTTCTCGTTGAGGAGATAGACCGCGGCTTCGGTGCTGGCGGCCAGGCGAATGACCGATCCCTTGCCCTTGGCAGCCTCGTCCTCGATCAGGCGCAGCGCCGAAAGACCCGCGCTCGATGCGGTGCGGACCAGCCCGGTGCCATCGCAGTGCGGGCATTCGCGCGTGGTCGCTTCGAGCACGCCGGTGCGCAGGCGCTGGCGGCTCATTTCCATCAGGCCGAAGCTGGAAATCCGGCCGACCTGGATCCGCGCGCGATCGTTTTTGAGCGCATCCTTCATCGCGCGTTCGACCTTGCGCGTGTTCGAATGGTGTTCCTGGTCAATGAAGTCGATGACCACGAGCCCGGCCATGTCGCGCAGCCGCAGCTGGCGAGCGATTTCACGCGCGGCTTCCAGATTGGTGTGCAGCGCGGTCTGCTCGATATTGTGCTCCTTGGTGGAGCGGCCCGAGTTGATGTCGATCGAAACCAGCGCTTCGGTAGGGTTGATGACCAGATAGCCGCCAGACTTGAGCTGGACCATCGGGTCGTACATCGCCTTGAGCTGATCTTCGGCGCCATAGCGCTGGAACATCGGCACCGGGTCGGAATATTGCTTCACGCGCCGGGCGTGGCTGGGCATCAGCAGTTTCATGAACTGCTTGGCCAGCTTGTAACCTTCCTCGCCCTCGACAACGACTTCCTCGATCTCGCGATTGTAGATGTCGCGGATCGCGCGCTTGATCAGGTCGCTGTCCGAATGGATCAGCGCGGGCGCGCTGGAGGACAGCGTGCGTTCGCGGATTTCGTCCCACAGCCGTGCGAGATAGTCGAAATCGCGCTTGATCTCGGTCTTGGTGCGGCTGAGCCCGGCGGTGCGCACGATCAGGCCCATGGCGCGCGGCAGGCTCAGCGAGCTGACGACCTGCTTGAGCCGCTTGCGGTCCGATGCGCTGGAAATCTTGCGCGAAATCCCGCCGCCGTGGCTGCTGTTGGGCATCAGCACGGTGTAGCGACCGGCCAGGCTGAGATAGGTGGTCAGCGCGGCGCCCTTGTTGCCGCGTTCTTCCTTGACGACCTGGACGAGCAGCACCTGGCGGCGCTGGATGACGTCCTGGATCTTGTAGCGGCGGCGCAGCGCCATGCGCTTGGCACGCGCTTCGTCGACTTCCTTGGTCCGCGCGCGGCCCTTGCCGTTCTGGCGGCGGCCACGCGGGCGGCGACCACGGCCGCGTCCGCGCGACTTGTCGTCGTCATCGTCCGAACCCTCGTCATCCGAATCGTCGTCGTCCTCATTGCCGTCGAGATGGCCTTCCTCGATCGTGGCGACATCGTCCTTGTCGGAGGTATCGACTTCCTCGAGCCCGTCTTCGGCGAGGTCTTCGGCAAGCGCTTCGGAGCTTTCGTCGTCGGCGTCGTATTCGTCGCCGGGCATTTCGCCGCGGTCTTCTTCCTCTTCACGCAGCCGCGCTTCTTCCTCGGCAGCTTCGGCCTCGGCTTCGAGCAGCGCTTCGCGATCTTCCTTGGGGATCTGGTAGTAGTCGGGGTGGATCTCGCTGAAGGCGAGGAAGCCGTGGCGGTTGCCACCGAAATCCACGAAGGCCGCCTGCAGCGACGGTTCGACCCGTGTAACCTTGGCTAGGTAGATATTGCCTTTGATCTGCTTGTGATCGGCAGATTCGAAATCGAATTCTTCAATCCGGTTGCCCTTGAGCACCGCCACCCGGGTTTCTTCCTGGTGGCGCGCATCGATAAGCATGCGCGTTGCCATGTATCTGTCTCCAGCCGCGTCGGGGCAGGGATGACCCTGCAAAAGCGCGGCGATTTATGTTGGAAAATCCGCGGCCCTCCTGGGGCATCGCGGTGTTTGCGAACCGGCCGCGCCCTGCTGGTGCAGGAGGCCGGGTATTCGTGACTGCGGGAGTGGCCGCGCGCTGTTTCTGCGCTGTCCGACCCGACACGGCTGCACGGGCTTGCGCCAGTGCTGCGAATGTCGGGGAGTAACGGGCCATGTCCGGCATCAACCTGTATTGACTTGGGCCTGAGCGGGACTGCCGCTGCGGCCTGAAAAACCACGGTTTTTCCATGTGACCCTCTTCGTCGCGCATTGTTCGCGCCGATCGGAGGCACCGGGAAACCGATGACATGTCGCTAGCACCGTGGGTTTCACACGGCAACCATATTGCGTCATTCGGCAACAAGGCCGTAACCATGCGGCCAATGTCGATACGGGCGCAACTCCTCCTGCTCATCCTCTTGCCGCTCGCCGCAGTGGCGCTGCTGGTCGTTTCGGCGCAGCGCATACCCGTACCCGAAATGGGGCGTGGCTATGTCCTGCGGGTGGAATTGCCGCGCGTCGACAGGCCGGCGGACCTGCCCGAGGTCGCGGGCCGCGCGGGGCTCCCGCTGGTGGTGATCGATGCCGGTCACGGCGGACACGATCCCGGGGCCTCGGGGCAGGGGTACCGCGAGAAGACGATCGTACTGGGTCTCGCCCGCTCGCTGCGCGACCGGTTGGAGGAAGAGGGCCGGGTGCGGGTCGCGCTGACGCGCGATGACGATCGCTATCTCGTCCATGCCGAACGCGTCGATATCGCCCGCCGGCTCGATGCCGACCTGTTCCTGTCGATCCATGCCGACAGCGCGGGCGAGGCGGCGGAGGTGACCGGGGCGAGCATCTACACGCTGTCGAACAAGGCATCGAGCGAGGCCGCCGCGCTGTTCGCCGAACGCGAGAACGCGTCCGACCGGATAAACGGGACCGATGTCGGCGCGCAAAGCGACGTCGTCAGCACGATCCTGGTCGAACTGTCGCAGCGCCGTACGCAGGAGCAGTCGGACGCCTTCGCCCGGCTGATCCGGCGCGAGGCCGAAGGGGCGATCCGGTTCCATCCGCAAGCGCGCAAATCGGCCGCGCTCAAGGTGCTGCGCGCACCCGACGTGCCATCGGTGCTGTTCGAAAGCGGCTTCATCACCAATGAAGACGACGCGCGCCGCCTGGCGTCGCCCGAGGGGCGGGCGCGTTTCGCCGAAGTCATGGCGCGGGCGATCCGCAGCTATTTCGCCCGCCAGCAAGAAAGCTGATCCCGTCACGCTGTTCGTTCTGGCGATTTGCAGAATGACCATGCTAGAGGCCCTCCCACTATCATGCCAGAACAAGCCGCCCTGCAATATTATCGCTACCGTATCAGCCGCGATCCCAAGCGGCTGATCGCGTGGTTCGGTGACAATTGGTCGCACAATCGCAAGCTGCGCGTGCTCAGCTATCTCGGCGGCTTCGCGGTGGTGGCCATCCTGCTCGCCTGGGCGACGCTGGGTCGCAACCTGCCCGATGCCGAATCGCTGCTGGAATATGAAACGCCGCTGCCCACGGTAGTGCGCGGGATCGACGGCGAAATCGTCAGCACCTATGCGCGCGAACGGCGCGTTCAGCTGCAGTATGTGGATTTCCCCGAGCGGCTGACGCAGGCGTTCCTGTCGGCCGAGGACAAGACATTCTTCAGCCATGGCGGGGTGGATATCACCGGCACGGCGAATGCAGTGATCGACTATGCGACCAAGTTCGGGTCGGGCGAACGCGCGGTCGGCGGGTCGACGATCACCCAGCAGGTCGCCAAGAACCTGCTGCTGGGCGACGAATATTCGGTGACCCGCAAGCTGAAGGAAATGATCCTCGCCACGCGCATCGAAAGCGTGCTGACGAAGGAGGAAATCCTCGAACTCTATCTCAACGAGATTCCGCTGGGGCGGCGCAGTTTCGGCGTGCAGGCGGCAGCGCGCGCCTATTTCGACAAGGATGTCGGCGATCTCGACCTGCATGAGATGGCCTTCCTTGCCATCCTGCCCAAGGCCCCCGAGCGCTATGGCCGCGAACGGTATCGCGACATGGCGATCGTGCGGCGCAATTTCGTGCTCGACCAGATGGTGGCGAACGATTTCGTCGCGGCGGGCGAGGCCGAAGCGGCCAAGCGGATGGGCCTGGGGCTGGTCGAACAGCAACGGACGCGTTCGGCCGATGCGGGGTATTTCCTCGAGGAAGTCCGTCGCCAGTTGATCGACCAGTTCGGCGAAACCGCCGACGATGGCCGCAACAGCGTCTATTCGGGCGGGCTGTGGGTGCGCACCTCGCTCGATGTCGAACTGCAGGATGCCGCGCGCGACGCGCTGCGGGCGCAGCTTATCAGCTATCACGGCAATCGCGGGTTTACCGGGCCGATCGCCACGCTCAATCCCGACAATGGCGATCTCACCGCGCAGCTCGCTTCGTCCAACATCGGGATCAACTATCGCGACTGGCGCGTCGGCGTGGTGACAGCGCCGGGGCGGATCGGCTTTTCCGATGGCGAGGAATTCGCGCTGTCGGGCGGGCCTTCGTCGCTCAAGCCAGGCGATGTGGTCGCCGCGGCAAGGTCGGGCGCGGGCTATGCGATCCGCGGCGTTCCCGAGGTTTCGGGCGCGTTCCTTGCCGAAGCGCCGCAAACCGGCCGGGTGCTCGCCATGCAGGGCGGCTTCGACAGCCGGCTCGGCAGTTTCAACCGCGCGACGCAGGCGCTGAGGCAGCCGGGGTCGACGATCAAGCCCTTCGTCTATGCCGCCGCGCTGGACCAGGGAATGACCCCGGCGACGCAGGTGCCCGACCAGACGTTCTGTGTCTGGCAGGGCGCCAATCTGGGCGAGAAATGCTTCCGCAACTTCGGCGGCGGCGGGGGCGGTGTCCATACGCTGCGCTGGGGCCTCGAACAGAGCCGCAACCTGATGACGGTCCACATTGCCGACGATGCCGGAATGGACAATGTGATCAAGACGATCGACCGGCTCGGCATCGGCTCCTACGAACCCTATTATTCCTTCGCGCTGGGCGCGGGCGACACCACGGTGGCGCGGATGGTCAACGCCTATGCCGCGCTGGCCAACTGGGGGAGGCAGAACCCAGGCTCGGTGATCGATTACGTCCAGGACCGCGACGGCAAGGTGATCTTCCGCACCGACACGCGCAACTGTTCGGGATGCAACATGGCCGAATGGGACGGGCAGCCGATGCCGCGCTTCGACGTGTCGGGCAAGCAGGTGCTCGACCCGCGCACCGCGTTCCAGATGGTCCACATGCTGCAAGGCGTGGTCACCCGCGGCACCGCGGTCCGGCTGCGCAGCCTCGACCTGCCGCTGTTCGGCAAGACCGGCACCACCAATGGCCCGACCAATGCCTGGTTCGTCGGCGGCTCGCCCGAAATCATCGCCGGCATGTACGTCGGCTTCGACCAGCCGCGCAATCTGGGCGGCTGGGTGCAGGGCGGCAATACCGCCGCAACCATCATGAAACGCTTCGTCGAAGCCACTCCGGATCGCTGGCAGGCCGAGGATTTCGTAGCCCCGCCGGGCGTGCGGATGGTCAAGATCGACCGCCGCAGCGGCAAGCGCGTGTTCGAAGGAACCCCGTCGAACGAGCCCACCGCTTCGATCATCTGGGAAGCCTTCAAGCCCGACACCGAACCGCCGCGGGCGACGCGCAGCGATGCCATCGCCGCCAAGCGCAACGAGATTCTCGAGCTGATCCGGCGCGGCCGGCAGGGAGCGCTATCGGCGCGCGCGCGCGATGGCGGCGACCAGCCCAACGATTTCGTCGAGGACCAGGGCGGCATCTACTGACGCACGCGTCCCGCCGCCGCTGCACTTTACAATCGCCCTGCGCATATTAGGGGCAGGTCCAAGCAGATCCGAAGGAATTTCCTATGCGTGCCGAAGGGCAGGCCCATATCGACCGTATCCAAGCCGCGCTGTCGCTGGTGCGCCAGTCGCTCGACTGGGAGCAGGCGCTGCGCCGGCTCGACGAACTCGACGCGCGCGTCCAGGACCCCACCCTGTGGGACGATCCCAAGCAGGCGCAGGCGATCACGCAGGAACAGAAGCGCCTCGAAACAGCGATCAACACGGTGCGCGAAATCGAGAGCGAGATGGCAGATGCGATCGAGTTCGTCGAGATGGGCGAAGCCGAAGGCGATGCCGAGGTCGAGCGTGAAGGGCTCGATTCGCTCGCCGGGCTGGCCGACCGCGCCGACCGCGACAAGGTCCAGGCGCTGCTTTCGGGCGAAGCCGACGGCTCCGATACCTATCTGCAGATCAACGCCGGTGCAGGCGGCACCGAAAGCCAGGACTGGGCCGACATGCTGCTGCGCATGTATGCGCGCTGGGCGGAACGGCGCGGCTTCAAGGTCGAAACGGTCGAATATGCCGCGGGCGACCAGGCCGGGATCAAGAGCGCGACGCTGCTGATCAAGGGCGAGAACGCCTATGGCTATGCCAAGACCGAAAGCGGCGTTCACCGCCTCGTGCGGATCAGCCCCTACGACAGCTCGGCGCGGCGCCATACCAGCTTCAGTTCGGTGTGGGTCTATCCGGTGATCGACGACGATATCGACATCGAGATCAATCCCGCCGACCTCAAGATCGACACCTACCGCGCCAGCGGCGCGGGCGGGCAGCACGTCAACACGACCGATTCCGCCGTCCGTATCACCCACCAGCCCACCGGCATCGTCGTCGCCAGCCAGAACGACCGCAGCCAGCACAAGAACCGCGCCACCGCGATGAACATGCTGAAAGCGCGGCTGTTCGAACGCGAGATGGCCGAACGCGAGGCAGCGGCTTCGGGCGAATACCAGGAAAAGAGCGACATCGGGTGGGGGCACCAGATCCGGTCCTATGTGCTGCAGCCGTATCAGATGGTGAAGGACCTGCGCACCGGCGTTCAGTCGCCCACGCCCGACGACGTGCTCGACGGCGCGCTCGACCCGTTCATCTCGGCCGCGCTGGCGCAGCGGGTGACCGGCGAGAAGGTCGAGGTAGAGGATACCGAGTGAGGCACCGCCTCCTCTCGACCCTGCTGGTCGCGGCGGCATTGGCCGGCTGCGAGGGCAATGCGCGAATGGCCGATGACGGCCCGCGCTTTCCCGAACCCGACCGCCCGGTGTCCGAACTGGGATCGAACCAGTTCTCGACCGAAGACCAGCGCGACAGCCGCGGCGAGGCGAGCACGGTGATGGAGCTTGCCGAGATCGCCGAGGGCATGACCGTGGCCGATATCGGCGCGGGCAATGGCTATTACACCGTTCGCCTGGCCGAACGCGTCGGCGATGACGGCCGCGTGCTGGCGCAGGATATCGATGGCGCCGCGCTGACCCGGCTAGCCCGCCGGATCGAGCGCTACCGGCTCGAAAACGTCTCGATCCGCCAGGGCGAACTGGCCGATCCGATGCTGCCTGCCGACAGTTTCGATCGCATTTTCATGGTCCACATGTACCACGAGATCGAAAGCCCCTATGAATTCCTTTGGCGGATGTGGCCCGCGCTGCGCGACGGCGGGCAGGTGGTCGTCGTCGATATCGACCGGCCGACCGACCAGCACGGGATCGACCCGCTGCTGCTGAGCTGCGAATTCGAAGCGGTCGGCTACGAACTGGTGGCGTTCAAGGACGCGCCCGAACTGGCGGGGTACTATGCACAGTTCAAGGCAGCCGCTACGAGACCCGCTCCCGGAGAGATAGAGCGCTGCCGCGGCGATCGTGCCGCGCTAGGCGCCAGGGCCGAACGGCCAGCATAAGACAAAAGCAGAGAAAGCGTTGAGTTTATGAGTTTCAAGGGTCTCGAGCCGATCAGCTATGGCGGCAAGGAAGTCTGGCCGCTGGTCGAAGGCGGCAAGGGCGTGTCCGCCACCAATCACCTGAGTTCGGGTGCCTGGGCCGCCGCGGGCGGCATCGGCACCGTCAGCGCGGTCAATGCCGACAGCTATGACGAGGACGGCAACCCGATCCCGCAGGTCTATCCGCAGGCGACCCGCGTCGAACGCTTCGAACAGCTTGTGCGCTACGGCATCGAAGGCGGCACCGAACAGGTCAAGCGTGCGCACGAAATCTCGGGCGGCAAGGGCGCGATCAACATCAACGTGCTGTGGGAAATGGGCGGCGCGCAGCAGGTCCTCGAAGGCATCCTCGAGAACTGCCCCGGCCTGGTCACCGGCGTCACCTGCGGCGCGGGCATGCCCTACAAGCTCGCGGAAATCGCCGCGAAGCACAATGTCCACTACCTCCCCATCGTCAGCTCGGCGCGCGCGTTCCGTGCGCTGTGGAAGCGCAGCTATTCCAAGGTCCCCGACCTGATGGCGGCAGTGGTTTACGAAGACCCCTGGCTGGCGGGTGGCCACAACGGCCTGTCCAACGCCGAGGACCCGACCAAGCCCGAGGATCCCTATCCGCGCGTTGCCGCGCTGCGCGACACGATGCGCAAGGAAGGCGTGTCCGAAGACACTGCCATCGTCATGGCGGGCGGCGTATGGTTCCTGCGCGAATGGAACGACTGGATCGACAATCCCGAGCTGGGCAAGATCATGTTCCAGTTCGGCACGCGTCCACTGCTGACGCAGGAAAGCCCGATCCCCAATGTGTGGAAGGACATGCTGCGCACGGTCGAGCCGGGCGACGTATTGCTGCACAAGTTCAGCCCGACCGGTTTCTATTCCAGCGCGGTGAAGACGCCGTTCCTCTACGATCTGATGCATCGCAGCGAGCGGCAGATCCCGATCTTCAAGCGTGACGAGGAGGAAGGGACCATTCCGCTGGCCGATCACGGCAAGGCGAAATATTTCTTCGTTCACCCCGGCGACCAGCGCAAGGCGCAGGCCTGGATGCACGAGGGCTTTACCGAAGCGCTCAAGACGCCCGACGACACGGTGGTGTTCACCACGCCCGAAAGCGCCGAGCAGATCCGCGCCGACCAGCAGGCCTGCATGGGCTGCCTGTCGCACTGCCAGTTCTCGAGCTGGAAAGACCATGACAACCACACCACCGGGCGGCTTGCCGATCCGCGCAGCTTCTGCATCCAGAAAACGCTGCAGGACATCGCGCATGGCGGCGACCCGGACGAGAATCTCGCTTTCGCCGGCCACGCGGCCTACCGCTTCAAGCAGGACCCGTTCTACTCGAACAACTACACCCCGACGGTGCAGGAACTGGTCGAGCGCATCCTGACCGGCGACTAGGCCCTACAATACCTGATCCGCTTCACCCCGGCCTTCGGGCCGGGGCGGGGCGATCTCGGGTCAGAACCCCGTAAGCACCTGATCGGGCGGGCGGTGGCCGTCGGCCCACATGCGGATGTTGGCGATCACCTTAAGACCGCTGTCCTCGCGCCCCTCGCGCGTGGCGCTGCCGATATGCGGCAGTGTCATCACATTGGGGTGGGCGATCAGCCGTGCGTCGACATCGGGTTCGTCGGGATAGACGTCGAGCCCCGCACCCGCGAGTTTGCCGCTTTCCAGCGCGGCGATCAGCGCTTCCTGGTCGACCAGATCGCCGCGGGCAGTGTTGATGAGGCAGGCGCCGTCCTTCATCAGGCCGATCCGCCGCGCATCGATCATGTGGTGCGTATCGGGGCCGGCGGGACAGTGCAGCGACAGGATATCGGCTTCGCTCATCAGGTCGTCGAGCTGTTCGACCCAGCGCGCCTTGAACATGCGTTCCACCGCTTCGGGCAGCCGCTTGCGGTTGTGATAGGCGATCTCGAGCCCGAAAGCATGCGCCCGGTGTGCCACCGCCTGGCCGATCCGGCCCATGCCGACGATCCCCAGCACCTTGCCCGCCAGCTTGGTCCCGAGCAGCGCGGTAGGCGTCCAGCCGGTCCACCGGCCGCTGCGGATCAGTTCGACCCCTTCACGGATACGGCGGGGCACGCCGATAATCCCCGACATGGCGAGATCGGCGGTGTCGTCGGTAAAGACGCCCGGGGTGTTCGTGACCAGGATGTTGCGCGCGGAAGCCGCTGCGAGGTCGATGTGTTCGGTGCCCGCCCCGAAATTGGCGATCAGACCCAATTGCCGGCCGGCAGCGGCGATCATGTCGGCATCGATCCGGTCGGTCACCGTCGGCACCAGCACGTCGTATTCCTGCATTGCGGCGACCAGCTGTTCGCGCGCGAGCGGCTGATCCTCGGTGTTGAGGCTGACGTCGAACAACTCGCGCATGCGGCTTTCGACCGAAGGCATCAGGTGACGCGTGACGAAGACGCGCGGCGTGCGTTCGAGACGCTTGGCGGGGCGGGTGTCGGGGCTTTCCATGTGTGCAGCAGCGCTAGGACGCCGGCGGCGCCGTGGTCAAGGATTCGCCTGCGATATCGCGCATGAAGGGCGTTGACTGGAAGCGCGCGATGCCCGATTCACCACCGCGATGTTTGCACGCCTATTCATGCCTTTCCTGCTGCTGGCCGGCCTCGCCGCTCCCCTGCAGGCGCAGGACCGCGAAACCCCCTATTGGGCGACGATCCGTGCGAGCGTGCTCAACATGCGTGTCGGCCCGAGCGCGGATTACAAGATCGACTGGGTCTACCGGCTTCCCGGCCTGCCGGTGAAGGTCCTGCGGCTGATGGAAGGCTGGCGGCTGATCGAGGATCCCGACGGCGCGCAGGGCTGGGTCGTGGCCCGGCTGCTCAGTCCCGATCGCGGGGCTATCGTCATCGGGGACGGCCTGGCCGAACTGCGCGATGGCCCGTCGCACGACGCGATGCTGAAATGGCGCGTCGAACCCGGCGTGGTCGGCGCGCTCGGAGGCTGCGACGATGGCTGGTGCGAACTCCGCATCGACGATTATCGGGGCTATATCGCGCAGAACCGGCTGTGGGGCGCGGGCGAACCCTGAAGGTTATCCGCCGATCGGGCGGATCGTGTAGCTCTCGCTTCCGTCGTCGCGCGTGCTTGTGAAACTCCCGTCTTCGGCCAAGGCGGAATTCGTCCAGCAGCGTTCCTGCTGATCGGGCCCGTCTCCATCCGGATCGAAGCAGGCGAGGCCGCGCTCGTCCCGCCAGGTTCCGCGTCCGACTTCATTACCTTCGCCATCGAGATCCGCATAGGTTCCGTCAGGCTTGACGACAGTCTGCGAATAGACCGTTCCGTCACCGCCCTCGATGGCATATCTGCCCGGTCCCATCACATAGGCGGCAGGAGAGGCACGTTCGCTCCCTTCGATCGGCGTTTCCGTGTCGGCGTTGGTCTCGTTGCTGCATCCGGCAATCAGCGCCCCAAGCACAACGATCGGCAAAAGCTTGAACGTCATGAAATCCTCCCTTGCGAACGATAAGGGCGGCTAGCGTAGCGCCGCCCTGATCGTTTGTCATTCCGACGGGGCGGCCATCGCTTGGGCTTCGACCTTGCGGACGGAGGACTGGACCGTGCCGTCTTCGCCGCGCATTTCGAAAGCACCATCTTCTGCCGGCGCACCGCCGGTATAGCATTCCTCGGGATCGTTGCCTTCCGGATCGAAGCACATCGTGCCATTGTCGCCGGTGCGCCAAGTGCCGCCGCCGATGCGGGTGCCATCGGGAGTCGTGTCGACGTAGGTACCATCGGCATTGATGGTCTGCATCGTGACGCTGCCGTCGGCGAGCTTCACCTCATAGGTGCCGGCGACATTACCGGTGGCGGTGCTGTCGAGCGTCGTTTCAGCGGTTTCGATCGGCTCGACCGGAGCCTCTGCCTCGTTGGAACCGCAGGCGGCAAGCGCCACACAGGATGCGGCGACCAGAAACTTCTTCATGGATACTTCCCCTTTCGCCCGCCTCAACGCGCGCGAAAGGGGTAAGTGCCCGAATATCAGACCAGTTCGACTGCGACCGCCGTGGCTTCGCCGCCGCCGATGCACAACGAGGCGACACCCCGCTTCTTGCCCTGTTGCTTGAGGGCGTTGAGCAGCGTCACGATGATGCGTGTGCCGCTGGCGCCGATCGGGTGGCCGAGAGCCGTGCCGCCGCCGTTCACGTTGATCTTGTCGTGCGGGATGCCGATGTCGCTCATCGCGAACATGGCGACGCAGGCGAACGCCTCGTTGACTTCCCACAGTTCGACTTCGTCCGCGCTCCAGCCGGCCTTGTCGAGGACCTTCTCGATCGCGCCGATCGGGGCGACGGTGAACTGCGCGGGTTCCTGCGCATGCGCGGCCATGGCGACGATCTTTGCCACCGGCTGCTGGCCATTGGCCTTGGCGACGCTTTCGCGGCTCAGGACCACGGCCGCCGCACCGTCGGAGATCGAGGAGGAGGTCGCTGCGGTGATCGTGCCGTCCTTGGCGAAGGCGGGGCGCAGCTGGGGGATCTTGTCGGGACGGCCCTTGCCGGGCTGCTCGTCATGCTCGACCGTGACTTCGCCCTTGCGGGTCGAGAAGGTGACCGGGACGACCTCATCGGCAAAGGCACCGCTGTCGATCGCGGCATTCGCGCGGCGCAGCGATTCGATGGAGTATTCGTCCATTTCCTCGCGCGTCATCTGGTAGTCATTGGCGGTTTCCTGCGCGAAAGTGCCCATCGCGCGGCCTTCTTCGTACGCGTCCTCGAGCCCGTCGAGGAACATGTGGTCATAGGTGGTGTCGTGCCCCAGTCGCGCGCCGCTGCGGTGCTTCTTGAGCAGGTAGGGGGCATTGGTCATGCTCTCCATCCCGCCCGCGACGACATAGTCCACCGTGCCGCTGGCGAGCGCTTCGGCGCCCATGATCACCGTCTGCATGCCGCTGCCGCAGACCTTGTTGACGGTGGTCGCCTGCACCGACTTGGGCAGGCCTGCCTTGATCGATGCCTGCCGCGCGGGCGCCTGGCCGAGCCCGGCGGGAAGGACGCAGCCCATGTAGGTGCGGTCGAAACTCTCGACCGGCACGCCCGAGCGCTCGACCGCGGCCTTCACTGCCGTGGCACCGAGATCGGTGGCCGAGACATCGGCAAGCGCGCCCTGCATGCCGCCCATCGGGGTGCGGGCGTAAGACAGGATGACGACGGGATCGGATGCGCTGAACTGGGTCATGCTTGTGTATGTCCTTCGGTTCTGGAATATCGGTTGCCAATGGCGACCTATCTGGTGGCCCACAACCTAGTGCTGCGATGCAGCAATATCAAACGGAGAGAGCAATGGCGGACGACCGGAAAACCGAAATGGAAGCCGTATTGCGCAAGCAGCGCGCCGCGCACCACCAGATGCGCCCCGAACCGCTGGCGCTGCGCAAGGACCGCATCCAGCGCGCGATGAAGCTGCTCACCGATCATGCCGACGACCTGTGCAAGGTAATGGCCGCCGATTTCGGCAATCGCTCGCCGCACCAGTCGATGATCACCGACATCGCCGGCACGGTGAACTTCGGTAAGTACTGCCTCAAGCACATGGACAAGTGGTCGCGCCCCGAAAAGCGCCATGTCCAGTTCCCGCTCGGCCTGCTCGGCGCGAAAGCCGAGGTGCGCTACGAGCCCAAGGGCGTGGTGGGCATCCTCAGCCCGTGGAACTTCCCCGTCAATCTCAGCTTCGGCCCGCTGATGCAGATTTTCGCGGCGGGCAATCGCGCGATGATCAAGCCGAGCGAGTTCACCGAGAAGACCAGCCTGCTGACCAAGGAACTGGTGGAGGAATACTTCACCCCCGACGAATGCGCGGTGTTCACCGGTGGTCCCGAAGTCGCCGCGGCGTTCAGCGAACTGCCGTTCGACCACCTGATTTTCACCGGTTCGACCGCGACCGGGCGCAAGGTGATGGAATCGGCGGCCAAGAATCTCGTCCCCGTCACGCTCGAACTGGGCGGCAAGAGCCCGGTGTTCCTCGGCGAGAGCGCCGATTTTGCCAAGGCGGGCGAGCGGGTGGCACTGGGCAAGATGCTCAATGCAGGCCAGATCTGCCTCGCGCCCGACTACCTCTATGTCCCCGAAAGCAAGCAGGACGAGGCAATCCACGGCGTGTGGCAGGGCACGGCCAACATGTACCCCACGCTGCTCGATAACGAGGACTACGCCAGCGTCGTCACCGACCGCCATTTTGACCGCCTGCAGGATCTGGTTGCCGATGCGCGCGACAAGGGCGCAGAGGTGATCGAGGTCAATCCCGGGAACGAGGATTTCTCCAACACCAATGCGCGCAAGATGCCGCTGACGATCCTCAAGAACGTCAATGACGACATGCGCGCGATGCAGGAGGAAATCTTCGGCCCGGTCCTGCCGGTGAAGACCTATCGCCACATCGACGAGGCGATCGATTACGTGAACGACCACGATCGCCCGCTGGGCCTGTATTTCTTCGGCCAGGACAGCGACGAGCGCGAGAAGGTGCTGTCGCGGACGATCAGCGGCGGCGTGACGGTCAACGACGTTATCTTCCACGTGTCGATGGAAGACCTGCCGTTCGGCGGAGTCGGACCGAGCGGGATGGGCAGCTATCACGGGGTCGAGGGCTTCCGCGAATTCAGCCACGCACGCAGCATCTATACCCAGCCCAAGATCGACGTCGCCAAGCTGGGCGGATTAAAGCCGCCCTATGGGCCCGCGACTGAAAAAGCGGTCAAAACGATGATGAAGTAACACCCCGGGGCAGGGGGTGTGCGCGGGGTGCGGAATTGTTGCGAATTGTTCGCATTTCTGCACCCTTGCGCCATCTGGGTGAGGGGCCTAGAGGCGGGCGCGAACCAAGCTTTACGCCTAGGAATCATTCGTGGTCGACCTCGAACAATACCTGCCCATCCTGATCTTCCTGATATTCGCCGCAGGGCTTTCGGCGCTGTTCGTCTTCCTGCCGATGGGCGTGTCGCGGCTGACCGGAGCGCACAAGCCCGATGCCGAGAAGCTCAGCGAATATGAATGCGGTTTCCCCGCCTTCGAAGACCCGCGCAGCCAGTTCGACGTCAAGTTCTACCTCGTGGCGATCAGCTTCCTGCTGTTCGATCTCGAGGCCTCGTTCCTGTTTCCCTGGGCGGTAAGCCTCGAATACACCGGCTGGACCGGCTGGATCGCGATGATCATCTTCCTGGGCATTCTGGCGGTCGGCCTGGCCTATGAATGGAAGATGGGCGCACTGGACTGGGAATGACATGAGCAATTCGACCATCATCACCCCGCCGCAGACCGTGCCCGCCGCGCAGGGCGGCGAAACCCGCCAGCCCGACGCGGACTATTTCAACGCGCTCCAGACCGAGGTGAACGACAAGGGGTTCCTCGTCACCAGCACCGAGGACCTGTTCCAGTGGGCGCGCACCGGATCGCTGTGGTGGATGACCTTCGGCCTCGCCTGCTGCGCGGTCGAGATGATCCACGTCAACATGCCACGTTACGACATGGAGCGCTTCGGCGTCGCTCCGCGCGCCTCGCCGCGGCAGAGCGACGTGATGATCGTCGCCGGTACGCTGTGCAACAAGATGGCGCCTGCGCTGCGCAAGGTCTACGACCAGATGTCGGAGCCCAAATACGTCATCTCGATGGGCAGCTGCGCCAATGGCGGCGGCTATTACCATTACAGCTATTCGGTGGTGCGCGGCTGCGACCGTATCGTCCCCGTCGACATCTATGTTCCCGGGTGCCCGCCGACCGCCGAAGCGTTGCTTTACGGCGTGATGCAGTTGCAGCGGAAAATCCGCCGCGCGGGCACGATCGAGAGGTAGGGCGCAATGGCTACGCTACATTCCGCACCCCGCTTCACGCAGATCGACGGGCTGAAGGACACGCTGGGCGGGGCGCTCGGCGCGCACTTGCTCGATGTGCATGAAGAGCACGGCGAACTGCTGTTCACCGTGAAGCGCGAGAGCATCGAGGATGTGCTGCGCATCCTGCGCGACGACCACAAGTACCAGCAGCTGATGGAAATCGCCGGAGTCGACTATCCGAGCCGCGCGGAGCGGTTCGAAGTCGTCTACATGCTGCTGTCGCTGACCACGAACAACCGCATCATGGTCAAGTGTTCGGCGAGCGAGGATACGCCGGTCCCGACGGCAACGACGCTGTGGCCCAATGCGGGCTGGCTCGAGCGCGAAGTGTTCGACATGTACGGCGTGCTCTTCGCGGGCAACACCGACCTGCGCCGGATCCTCACCGATTACGGCTTCGAAGGGCACCCCTTCCGCAAGGATTTCCCGCTCACCGGCTATCACGAGCTGCGCTATTCGGAAGACGAGAAGCGCGTGGTCTATGAACCGGTCGAGCTCGCGCAGGACCTGCGCCAGTTCGACTTCATGAGCCCCTGGGAAGGCGCCGATTACGTGCTGCCGGGTGACGAGAAGGCGGATGTCCCGCCGGTCGACGAACCCAAGACCACCGAAACGCCCAAGGACACGGGTGCGGGCAAGAAAACCGACGAACATGCGGCCGACAAGGTCAGCGCCGGTGCCCCGGCCGAGGAAGACGGCGGCGAGAACGCCCCGGCTCCCGAACCGACCGAGGACCAGCCCGCACGCGCCGAGCGCGAGGGCAAGACCACCGACACCGCCGAAGCGACCGAGCCGGATACGCCGGATAACGATGCCGGCGGCCCCGCGCCCGCGGCCGGGAAGCGCAAGCCATGAAGCGGCTGCTCCTGATTGCCCTCCCGCTGGCGCTCGCCGGGTGTTCTTCGGAACCCGCCGAGCAGGAAAGCGCCGACGATTTCGCCAGCCGTATCGGCCAGGACGGCAATGCCGCTGGTGGACCGCAGGCCGATCCCGACCTGCCCAACACCGCAAGCGTTACGGCGCCCGGCGGTGCCGATCTGACCCAGCTCCAGAAGTTGGGCGATATCGGCGGCGTCGACCTGGGTGCGCGCGACGGCGGCTGCACGCTGATGGTCGGCAAGGACGAAATGCTGATCGCCGGTGCGCCCGATGACGCCTCGGTTCCCGGCAAGGCGGTGGTGCGCGTGGGCGATAGCCTGGTGCTGACCGATGCCGCGGCGGGCGGTCTCGACGCCATCCGCGACGGGACCAGCTTCGCGGGCGAAGGCTTCACCGTCTCGGTCGCTCCCGCTGCGAGCACCGAGCAACGCCGTCCCGCGAATGTCACCGTGACCGACGCGGCGGGCAAGACGCAAAGCTACAGCGGTAACTGGATCTGTTCATGAGCCACGCCATGCATCTGGAAGAGTCGCCGACCACCGGCGACGAAGTGATCACCAATTACACGATCAACTTCGGGCCCCAGCACCCCGCGGCGCACGGCGTGCTGCGCATGGTGATGGAGCTCGACGGCGAGATCATCGAACGGATCGATCCGCATGTCGGCCTGCTGCACCGCGGCACCGAAAAGCTGATCGAGCACAAGACCTATCTGCAGGCGCTGCCCTATTTCGACCGGCTCGACTACTGTTCGCCGCTGGCGCAGGAATACAGCTACGTCCTCGCGATCGAGAAGCTGCTCAATGTCGAGGTGCCTGAACGCGCGCAATACCTGCGTGTGCTGTTCGCCGAGCTGACCCGTATCTGCAATCACATGCTCAATATCGGCGCCCATGTCATGGATGTCGGCGCGATGACGCCGAACCTGTGGGTGTTCGAGCTGCGCGAAGACTGCATGAACTTCTTCGAGCGGGCCTCGGGTGCGCGCATGCACAGCGCCTGGTTCCGCCCCGGCGGCGTCCACCAGGACGTGCCCGAAAAGCTGTTGGTCGACATCGGCGACTGGGTCGATGGCCGGCTCCAGGAACTGTTCGGCGATGCAATGAGCCTCGTGCTCGACAACCGCATCTTCAAGCAGCGCAATGTCGATATCGCCGTGGTCAGCAAGGACGATGCGGTCGCCTGGGGTTTCTCCGGCCCGATGATCCGCGCTGCGGGCATCCCGTGGGACCTGCGCAAGTCGCAGCCCTACGACGTCTACGAGCGGATGGAATTCGACATTCCCGTGGGCACCAATTCCGACTGCTACGACCGTTTTGTGGTGCGCGTGAAGGAAGTCTACGAAAGCGCGAAGATCATCAAGCAGTGCCTGGCGCAGATGCCCGGCGGGCCGATCTGCTCCGACGACCGCAAGGTCTCGCCGCCCAAGCGCGCCGAGATGAAGCAGTCGATGGAAGCGCTGATCCATCACTTCAAGCTCTACACCGAAGGGTTCCACGTCCCCGCCGGCGAAGTCTATGTCGCGACCGAAAGCCCCAAGGGCGAATTCGGGGTCTATCTGGTCAGCGACGGGTCGAACAAACCCTATCGCTGCAAGATCCGGCCGACCGCGTTCAGCCACTTGCAGGCGATGGACTTCATGAGCCGCGGCCATATGCTGCCCGACGCCACCGCCATTCTCGGCGCCATCGACGTCGTGTTCGGGGAGTGTGACCGGTGATCGCGCGCGAAGTGGTCATCTTCATCGCGGCATTTGCGGCATTCGCTTCGGCGGTTGCTGCCTATCTGTTCGCCTTCCATGGCGAAAGCTCGCTCAAGGAAATCCTTTCGACGGCCTTCGCTGCCGTCATCGGTCTCTATGTGGGCCGTTATGTCGAACGCAGGTTGATCAATGGCTGACCGTTCCCTCGCTCCCGATACCCCCGAGCTGCGCGAGCACTGGGGCGGTTTCGAGTTCACCGAAAGCTACCGGGCCCGTGCCGACAGGGCGATTGCGCGCTATCCCGAAGGGCGCCAGCGCTCGGCAGTGATGCCGCTGCTCGACCTCGCCCAGCGCCAGGTCGGGGAAGAAACAAACACGCAGGGCTGGCTGCCGCTGCCGGTGATCGAATATGTCGCCGATTACCTCGACATGCCGGTGATCCGCGTGCTCGAGGTTGCGACCTTCTACTTCATGTACAACCTCCGGCCCGTGGGTAAGTACCACGTGCAGGTGTGCGGCACGACGCCGTGCATGCTGCGTGGTTCGGACGGCCTGCTCGCCGCCTGCAGCAAGCGCGGGATGAAGAAGGGCCACGTCTCCGAAGACGGGTTGTGGACGTTGACCGAAGTCGAATGCATGGGCAATTGCGCGACTGCGCCGATGGTCCAGATCAACGACGACAATTACGAAGACCTGACCCCCGAGCGCCTCGACGCGGTGCTCGACGCACTGGCCAAGGGCGAGCAACCCAAGACCGGCACGCAGGAACCCGGCCGCCACACCAGCGAACCCGCGGGTGGGCCGACCACGCTGACCGAGATGGTCGATGCCAATCACGATTACCGGAAGGAATGGTGATGGAGATCGTCACTATCCTCGTCGCGCTGGTGCTCGCCTGGATCGCCTGGAAGGTGCTGGTGGGCCTCGTGAAATTCGGCGTTCTCGCGCTCATCGCGGTCGCTGCCATCTATTTCCTCTCGCAAGGGGGCGCATTCTGATGCTTGCCGACAAGGATCGCATCTTCACCAATGTCTACGGCTTCCAGGACTGGGGCCTCAAGGCGGCGCAGCAGCGCGGCGACTGGGACGATACCAAGGCGCTGATCGCGCGCGGCCATGACAGCATCATCGACGAGATGAAGGCTTCGGGTCTGCGTGGGCGGGGCGGGGCAGGCTTCCCCACCGGCCTGAAATGGTCGTTCATGCCGAAGGAATCGAAGGACGGCCGTCCCAGCTTCCTCGTCATCAATGCCGACGAATCCGAACCCGGCAGCTGCAAGGACCGCGAGATCATCCGCCATGATCCGCACAAGCTGATCGAAGGCGCCCTGGTCGCCGGTTATGCAATGCGTGCGCGGGCGGCCTATATCTATATCCGCGGCGAATACATCCGCGAGGCGGAGACGCTTCAGGCCGCGATCGACGAAGCCTATGATGCGGGGCTGATCGGCAAGAACGCCAGCAAATCGGGCTACGATTTCGACGTCTTCCTGCACCGCGGTGCAGGGGCCTATATCTGCGGCGAAGAGACCGCGATGATCGAGAGCCTCGAGGGCAAGAAGGGCCAGCCGCGGCTCAAGCCCCCGTTCCCCGCGGGAGCAGGCCTCTACGGCTGCCCGACCACGGTCAACAATGTCGAATCGATTGCCGTCGTGCCGACCATCCTGCGCCGGGGCGCATCGTGGTTCAGCTCGTTCGGGCGCGAGAACAACAAGGGCACCAAGCTCTTCCAGATCAGCGGCCATGTGAACAAGCCCTGCGTGGTCGAGGAAGCGCTCAGCATTCCGTTCAGCGAGCTGATCGAGAAGCATTGCGGCGGTATCCGCGGCGGCAAGGACAATCTGCTCGCGGTGATCCCGGGCGGATCGTCGGTGCCGCTGGTTCCGGCCGAGCAGATCTGGGATGCGCCGATGGATTTCGACGGGCTCAAGGAGCTCGGCTCGGGTCTCGGCACTGCGGGCGTCATCGTGATGGACAAGTCGACCGACATCGTCCGCGCGATCAGCCGCATCAGCTATTTCTACAAGCACGAGAGCTGCGGCCAGTGCACGCCCTGCCGCGAAGGCACGGGCTGGATGTGGCGGATGATGGAACGCCTGCGCACCGGCGATGCCGCGATCGAGGAAATCGACATGCTGCAGCAGGTCACCAAGCAGGTCGAAGGCCATACCATCTGCGCGCTGGGCGATGCGGCCGCCTGGCCGATCCAGGGCCTGATCCGCCACTTCCGCCCCGAGCTCGAGCGCCGGATCGAAGAACACAACGCCAAATTTGCCGAGGCAGCGGAATAATGCCCAAAGTCACCGTAGACGGACAGGAAATCGAGGTCCCCGATGGCGCGACCGTCCTTCAGGCCTGCGAGCTTGCGGGCAAGGAAATCCCGCGCTTCTGCTATCACGAGCGGCTGAGCATCGCCGGCAACTGCCGCATGTGCCTGGTTGAAGTGAAGCCCGGACCGCCAAAGCCGCAGGCGAGCTGTGCGCTGCCGGCTACCGACGGGCAGGAAATCCGCACCGACAGCGAAATGGTCAAGACCGCGCGCGAAGGCGTGATGGAATTCCTGCTGATCAACCATCCGCTCGACTGCCCGATCTGCGACCAGGGCGGCGAATGCGACCTGCAGGACCAGTCGGTCGCCTATGGCCGCGGGGCCACGCGCTACGAAGAGAACAAGCGCGCAGTGACCGAGAAATACATGGGCCCGCTGATCAAGACGGTCATGACCCGCTGCATCCACTGCACCCGCTGCGTGCGCTTCTCCGAAGAGATCGCCGGCGTGGACGAAATCGGCGCGCTCTATCGCGGCGAGGACATGCAGATTACCACTTATCTCGAGCAGGCGGCCGAGCATGAGCTGTCGGCCAATGTGATCGACCTGTGCCCGGTCGGCGCGCTCACCAGCCGTCCCTATGCCTTCGAAGCGCGCCCGTGGGAGCTCAAGAAGACGCTCAGCATCGACGTCTCGGATGCAGTGGGGTCGAACATCCGGCTCGACAGCCGTGGCCGCGAAGTCATGCGCGCGCTGCCGCGCATCAATGACGACGTCAACGAGGAATGGATCTCGGACAAGACCCGCTACCAGGTCGACGGCCTGTCGAAGCGGCGCCTGGACAAGGTCTTCATGCGCAAGCGCGGCAAGCTGCAACCGGCGAGCTGGGACGAGGCGTTCAAGGCGATCGCCAAGGCCAAGCCGGGTAACAGCATTGCCGCCATCGCGGGCGACATGGTCGATTGCGAAACCATGTTCGCCGCCAAGACGCTGCTCAAGGCCTGCGGTTCGTCGCTGATCGAAGGCCGCCAGACCGGCATGGATTACGACGTGTCGAACCTGGCCGCGGTCAATTTCAATTCGACCTTTGCGGGTATCGAAACCGCCGATGCTATCCTGATCGTCGGCAGCCACATCCGCTGGGAAGCGCCGCTGGTCAACGTGCGGATCCGCAAGGCGGTGAAGCGCGGCGCCAGGGTCTTCGTGGTCGGTCCGCAGTGGGACACGACCTATCCGGCGCAGTTCCTCGGCGAGGACCTCGCAGTGCTCGGCGAATTGCCCAAGGACGTGGTCGATGCCTTCGTCGGCGCCGAACGCCCCGCCATCATCATGGGCGGCGCGGCGCTCGCCAAGGGCGCGCTGGGGGCAGGCCTCGCCTTTGCCGAAACGCACAAGCTGGTGCGCGAGGGCTGGAACGGCTTCAACGTGCTGCACTTCAGCGCAGCACGGATGGGCGGATTGATGCTCGGTTTCGCGCAGAAGGGCGGGATGAAGGACATCGCCGCGGCAGGGCCCAAGGTGGTGATCAGCCTGGGCGCCGACGAGATGGATTTCGAACCCTTCGCCGACAGCCTGAAGGTCTATATCGGCCATCACGGCGACAAGGGCGCGCATGCGGCGGACATCATCCTGCCGGGTTCGAGCTTTGCCGAGAAGGACGGGACCTACGTCAACACCGAAGGCCGCGTGCAATTCGCCGAACGCGCGGTGTTCGCGCCGGGTGACGCGCGCGAGGACTGGACGATCCTGCGCGCGCTGGCCGATGCGCTCAAGGTCGAGGTCGGCTTCGACAGCTTTGCCGAATTGCAGGCCAACATGATCCGCGAAGTCCCCGCGCTGGGCGAGGAAGGCCTTGCCGGCTATGGCGACTTGCCCAAGGGTGGCAGCACGGCCAAGGCGGAAGGGCGGATCACCGCCTATCCGATCAAGGACTTCTACCTCACCAATCCCATCGCCCGCGCCAGTGCGGTGATGCAGCAATGCTCGAGCGAACTGCTCGGCAGCGGCGAGCTTGCGGAGGCCGCGGAATGACCGAATTCTTCCAATCGCTCGGCATGACCTACGAATGGGCCTGGGGTCTTGCGACCTTTGCCGGGATCCTGCTGATCGCGCTGCCGCTGATGCTCAGCGTCGCGATGGTCATCTATGTCGACCGCAAGGTGTGGGCGGCGATCAACCTGCGCCGCGGTCCCAATGTGGTCGGCCCGTTCGGCCTGCTGCAGAGCTTTGCCGACGGGTTGAAGGTGTTCCTGCAGGAAACGATCATTCCCTCGGCGGCGAACAAGGGGATCTTTCTCCTCGCTCCGATCCTCACCTTCACCGTCGCGCTCGGCGCGTGGGCGGTGGTGCCGTTCAGCGCCGAAGCGGTGCTGGCGGACATCAACATCGGCCTGCTCTACATTCTCGCGATCAGTTCGCTGTCGGTGTACGGCGTGGTGATGAGCGGGTGGGCGAGTAACTCGAAATACCCGTTCTTCTCGGCCATGCGCGCCGCTGCGCAGATGATCAGCTACGAAGTCTCGATCGGCTTCATCCTGGTGTGCGTCGTGCTGTTCGCGGGCACGTTCAATCTGAACGACATCGTCCGCGCGCAGGAAGGCTTCGGCCTCGGCTTCATCAACGCCTATGGCATCCATCCGCTGCTGTTCCCGATGTGGGTGATGTTCTTCATCAGCTCGCTCGCGGAAACGCAGCGCGTGCCGTTCGATCTGACCGAGGCGGAAAGCGAGCTCGTCGCCGGGTACCAGACCGAATATAGCTCGATGAGCTTCGCGCTGTTCTGGCTGGGCGAATATGCCAACATCCTGCTGATGTGCATTCTCAATGCGCTGCTGTTCTGGGGTGGCTGGCTGCCGCCGTTCGACTGGGCGCCGCTCTATTACGTGCCCGGGATCGTCTGGCTGCTGCTCAAGACCTTCTTCTTCTTTTTCATGTTCAGCTGGGTGATGGCGACCGTACCGCGCTATCGCTACGACCAGCTGATGCGCCTGGGCTGGAAGGTGTTCCTTCCCATCAGCCTCGGCTTCGTCGTCGTCATTTCGGGCTATCTGATGGCCACGGGACATTACGGATGAGTATCGCGCAAACCATCAAGGCGTTCACCCTGTGGGAGTTCGTGAAGGCGCATGCCCTCACGCTGAAGTATTTCTTCAAGCCCAAGGTCACGATCAACTACCCGTTCGAGAAGAACCCGATCTCGCCCCGCTTCCGCGGGGAGCATGCGCTGCGCCGCTATCCCAACGGGGAAGAACGCTGCATCGCCTGCAAGCTGTGCGAGGCCGTCTGCCCCGCGCAGGCGATCACGATCGAGAGCGAACCGCGCGAGGACGGCAGCCGCCGCACCACGCGCTACGACATCGACATGACCAAGTGCATCTATTGCGGCTTCTGTCAGGAAGCCTGCCCGGTGGATGCCGTGGTCGAGGGGCCGAACTTCGAATACGCCACCGAAACGCGTGAAGAACTGCTGTACGACAAGGCCAAGCTGCTGGCGAACGGGGACAAGTGGGAGCGGGCGATCGCCGCGAACCTTGAAGCCGATGCGCCCTATCGCTAGGGGCCGCGCGTGACTGGGGCATACCAACTCACCACCATTTCCGTCATCCCCGCGAAGGCGCGGATCCGTCAGGCGGCAGTGGCACCATGCAACGTTATCCGGACCCCCGCCTTTGCGGGCGTGACGCAAGAGGTTTGAGGGAAAAGTGATACAGACTATCGCCTTTTACCTGTTCGCAGCACTGGTCATCGCCAGCGCCGTCATGGTCATCATGTCGCGCAACCCGGTGCATTCGGTGCTGTGGCTGATCCTCGCCTTCTTCAATGCGGCCGGGCTGATGGTCCTCGTCGGCGCCGAATTCATCGCCGCGCTGATGGTCATTGTCTATGTCGGCGCAGTCGCGGTGCTGTTCCTGTTCGTGGTGATGATGCTCGACATCGACTTTGCCGAACTGCGCGCGGGCTTCATCAAGAACTTCCCGCTGGGTATCGCGATCGCGCTGGTGCTCGCTGCCGAGCTGATCTTCGGGATCGGTGCCTATCAGGCTGGGCGGATCGACCTGGGCGTCGCCAGCGGCGCTGCTGCCCCCATCCTCGGGGAATCCAATACCGCCAGCATCGGCGCGGTGCTGTACCGCGACTATATCTTCCTGTTCGAAGCCGCGGGCCTGATCCTGCTGGTGGCAATGGTCGGCGCGATCGTGCTGACGCACCGTAAACGCCCCGACGGCGCGCGCGGCCAGCAGGACATCACCCGCCAGGTGCGCCGCAATCCGGACGAGGCAACCGTCATGAAACAGCCCGAAGTGGGCAGGGGGGTCGAGCTGTGATCGGCATCGAACACTATATCGTGGTCAGCGCGATCCTGTTCGTGCTGGGCGTGCTGGGTATTTTCCTGAACCGGAAGAACATCATCGTCATCCTGATGGCGATCGAACTGATCCTGCTCAGCGTCAATCTCCAGCTGGTCGCGTTCAGTGCCTTTCTGGGCGATCTGGTGGGCCAGGTCTTCGCCATGTTCGTACTGACCGTGGCAGCGGGCGAAGCCGCCGTCGGTCTCGCCATTCTCGTCACCTATTTCCGTAGCCGTGGCACGATTGCCGTCGACGACGTCGACCGGTTGAAGGGATAAGCACCCGTGCACCCGATCCTCTTTATCGTATTCCTGCCGCTGCTGGCGGCGCTCGTCGCCGGCCTGACCAACAAGGCCGCGCCGCCGGTCTTCGCCAAGGCGGTGACCACCGGGGCGCTCTTCATCAGCGCCGCGCTCAGCTGGCCGATTTTCCTCGGCTTCGTCGGCGGATCGTCCGAAGCGACCGTGGTGCCGGTGCTTACCTGGATCCAGTCGGGCACTCTGGCATTCGACTGGGCGCTGCGCGTCGATACGCTGACCGCGGTCATGCTGGTGGTCATCAACACCGTTTCAGCGCTCGTCCACCTCTACAGCTGGGGCTATATGGACGAAGACCCCGACCAGCCGCGGTTCTTCGCCTATCTGTCGCTGTTCACCTTCGCCATGCTGATGCTGGTGACGGCGGACAACCTCGTCCAGATGTTCTTCGGTTGGGAAGGGGTGGGCCTGGCATCCTACCTGCTGATCGGTTTCTGGTTCCGCAAGCCGAGCGCCAATGCCGCCGCGATCAAGGCCTTCGTGGTCAACCGCGTCGGCGACCTCGGCTTCATGCTGGGCATTTTCGGCACATATCTGGTGTTTGACACCGTCTCGATCACCGAAATCCTCGCCGCCGCGCCCGCGATGAGCGGGGCGACGATCGGCTTCCTTGGCTTCACCGTGCAGACGATGGACGTGCTGTGCATCCTGCTGTTCATCGGCGCGATGGGCAAATCGGCGCAGCTCGGCCTGCACACCTGGCTGCCCGACGCGATGGAAGGCCCGACGCCGGTGTCGGCACTGATCCATGCTGCGACCATGGTGACCGCGGGCGTGTTCATGGTCTGCCGCCTTTCGCCCATGTTCGAAACCGCGCCCGTCGCGCTGGGCATGGTGACCTTCATCGGCGCTGCCACCTGCATCTTTGCCGCCACAGTCGGCACCACGCAGTGGGACATCAAGCGCGTGATCGCCTATTCGACCTGTTCGCAGCTGGGCTACATGTTCTTTGCCGCGGGCGTCGGCGCATACGGCGTGGCGATGTTCCACCTGTTCACTCACGCCTTCTTCAAGGCGCTGCTGTTCCTCGGTGCAGGTTCGGTCATCCATGCGATGCACCACGAACAGGACATGCGCTATTACGGCGAGCTGCGGAAGCACATTCCGCTGACCTTCTGGGCGATGATGATGGGTACGCTGGCGATTACCGGCGTGGGCATCTATCATCTCGGTGCAGGCTTCGCCGGCTTCTGGTCGAAGGACGCGATCCTTGAAGTGGCCTATGGCCGCGGGACAGAGCTGGGCAATTTCGCCTTCTGGATGGGCACCTTCGCCGCGCTGCTGACCAGCTTCTACAGCTGGCGGCTGATGTTCCTCACCTTCTGGGGCAAGCCGCGCTGGATCGAGAGCGAGCACATCCAGCATTCGGTTCACAAGACCCCCGCCGAAGCGGGCGAGGACACGACCGGCGGCTATCATCCGCATGAAAGCCCGCTGTCGATGCTGATCCCGCTGGGCGTGCTGTCGATCGGTGCGGTCCTGGCCGGACAGATTTTCGCGCCGACCTTCCTCGATGATGCCGCGTTCTGGGGCAGCTCGATCTTCTACAACGAACCGCTCATCCACGCGATGCACGGCGTGCCCTATCTGGTGAAATACGCCGCCTTCATCGTCATGCTGATCGGCCTGTTCGTCGCCTGGCTGGCCTATATCAAGGACACCAGCATTCCGGGCAAGACGGCCGAACAGCTCGGGCCGATCTACCGCTTCCTCTACAACAAGTGGTATTTCGACGAGCTCTATCACTACTTGTTCATCGTCCCCGCCTTCTGGCTGGGGCGCCAGTTCTGGAAACTCGGCGATGTCGGCACGATCGACCGCTTCGGCCCCAATGGCATTGCCTGGGTGGTCGAGAAGGGGGCCGTTGGCGCCCGCCGCTTCCAGACCGGATATCTGTATAGCTATGCGCTGGTGATGCTCCTCGGGCTCGTCGCCGCCATCACCTGGGTGCTGTTCTGATGGAATTCCCCATCCTTTCGCTGATGCTCGCCGTGCCGCTGGCCGGCGCTATCGCCTGCCTGTTCGTCGGGGCGCACACCGCGCGCATGATCGCGCTGGTGGCCACGCTGGTCGATCTCGCGCTTGGCGTGTTGCTGTGGCTCAATTACGACATTGGCGGGGCGCAGTGGCAGTTCACCGAACGCGCGGAGATCTTCGCGGGCTTCAGCTATGCGCTGGGGATCGACGGGATAGCGCTGATGCTGATCATGCTCAGCGTGTTCCTGATGCCCATCTGCATCCTCGCCAGCTGGGATGCGATCAGCAAGCGCGTCGGCGAATACATGAGCGCCTTCCTGCTGATGGAAGTGCTGATGATCGGCGTCTTCGCCTCGCAGGACATGTTCCTGTTCTACATCTTCTTCGAAGCCGGCCTGATCCCGATGTACCTGATCATCGGTGTATGGGGCGGCGATAACCGCATCTACGCCTCGTACAAATTCTTCCTCTACACGCTGCTCGGCTCGGTCCTGATGCTGATCGCGATGCTGTGGATGGCGAACGAAGCGGGCACGACCGATATCCCGACGCTGCTGAACTACGACTTCTCGCCGCAGGCGCAGACCTGGCTGTGGCTGGCCTTCTTCGCCAGCTTCGCCGTGAAGATGCCGATGTGGCCGGTGCATACCTGGCTGCCCGATGCCCACGTGCAGGCGCCGACCGCCGGGTCGGTCATCCTCGCGGGCGTGCTGCTCAAGCTCGGCGGCTACGGCTTCATCCGCTTCAGCCTGCCGATGTTCCCCGAAGCCAGCGCGCAGTTCACCTGGTTCGTCTTCGTCCTGTCGATGATCGCGGTGATCTACACCTCGCTCGTCGCGCTGGTGCAGAGCGACATGAAGAAGCTCATCGCCTATTCCTCGGTCGCGCATATGGCGATCGTGACCGCGGGCATCTTCGCGTTCAACGCGCAGGGCATCGAAGGCGCGGTGATGGTCATGCTGGGCCACGGGCTGGTCTCGGGCGCGCTGTTCCTGTGCGTCGGCGTGATCTACGACCGGCTGCACACGCGCGAGATCGCGCGCTATGGCGGCCTCGCCATCAACATGCCGCGCTATGCGCTGTTCTTCCTGCTGTTCACGATGGCCTCGATCGGCCTGCCGGGCACGAGCAACTTCGTCGGCGAATTTCTTGCGCTGGCGGGCCTCTACAAGGTCTCGACGCTGGTCACGCTGGTCTGCACCACCGGGATCATCCTCGGTGCCGCCTACATGCTGTATCTCTACCGCCGCGTCGTCTTCGGGCTTCAGGTCAACGAAGATGCCGCGCGCATGCCCGACCTCAACGCCCGCGAATGGGCCATGCTCGCCCCGATCGCAGCCGCCGTGCTGTGGATGGGCGTCTATCCGGAAAGCTTCCTAGCCCCCATGCGTCAGGATATTGCCGCTCTCGAGGCGCGCGTGGCACGCGCCGCACCCGATTTCGATGCCGACAACACCATCGGCACGCCGCGCGAACACAATGCCAATTACGTCGGATCCGCGCATGGCGAAGCCCGCGGTGAAGAGGGAGCGCACTGATGTCATACGCTACCTCGCTCTATCTCACCGCGGCGGAAATCGGCCTGTCGATCACCGCGCTCGTCCTGCTGCTGCTCGCCGCGTGGAACGGGGACCGGTCCGCCCGTCTGCTGACCATCATCGCCGTGGCCGCGCTCGTCGGTGCAGCGATCTTCAGCATCGGCCTGTTCGACCGCAGCGCAAGCGAAGTCGCCGGGCGGGCCTTCGGCGATCTTTACCGCGCCGATGCCTTCGGCAGCTTCGGCAAGGTGCTGATCTATCTCGCCTCGGCGGCGGTCCTGATCGTCACCCCGCGTTTCTTCACCCAGCTGGGCGGCTACCGCGCCGAATATCCCGTGCTGATGCTGTTCAACGCGGTCGGCATGGGCATCATGGTGTCCGCCACCGACCTGATGACGCTCTACATCGGTCTCGAAATGTCGAGCCTGTCGAGCTACGTGCTGGCCAGCTTCCTGCGGCAGGACGACCGGTCGAGCGAGGCCGGGCTCAAGTACTTCGTGCTCGGTGCGCTGGCATCGGGCATCATCCTCTACGGCGTCAGCCTGGTCTACGGTTTCACCGGTTCGACCAATTACGACGGCATCCGCGCCGCCTTTGCGCTCGATTTCTCCACCGGTGCATTGTTCGGCGTGGTCTTCGTGCTGGCGGGTGTCGCCTTCAAGATCAGCGCCGTGCCGTTCCACATGTGGACCCCCGACGTCTACGAAGGCGCACCGACTCCGGTCACGGCCTTCTTCGCCAGCGCGCCCAAGGTCGCGGCGATGGGCGTGCTGGTGCGCATCGCGATGGATCCCTTCGCGGGCGAAGTCGATGCCTGGCGGCAGATCATCATCTTCGCCGCACTGGCATCAATCGTGGTGGGCGCGCTCGGCGCCATCGGGCAGCAGAACCTCAAACGCCTGCTGGCCTATTCGTCGATCAACAACGTCGGCTTCATCCTCATCGGTCTTGCCGCCGCGACCGCGGCGGGCGTCGCCAGCGTGCTGACCTATCTGACGATCTACGTCGCCATGGTGATCGGCAGCTTCACCGCGCTGCTGATGCTGCGCGACCCAGCCGGTCAGAACCTCGAAACCTTCGCCGACATTGCCGGGCTCTCGACCCGGCGGCCGGCGCTCGCCTGGTGCCTGCTGGTGCTGATGTTCAGCCTCGCGGGCATTCCGCCGCTGTTCGGATTCTGGGGCAAGTTCGTGGTGTTCCAGGCCGCCGTGCAGGCCGATCTGGTCGCACTGGCGGCTATCGGGATCGCCGCCAGCGTGATCGGCGCGTTCTATTACCTGAAGTTCATCAAGGTGATGTTCTTCGACGAACCCACGCGCGATGTCGAGACGAGCAGCCCGGTGAGCCACTGGGCCGTGCTGGGCGTGTGCGTCGCGATCCTGTCGCCGCTCGGCTACCTGCTGACCATCCCGCTGGGTGAATGGACGGCGCAGGCCGCGGCATCCTTCGTCGCTGCGATGTGATCCGCTTCGTTACCGAAACCGGTTCGACCAATTCCGATCTCGCCGCGCAGGTGCGCGCGGGCGAGGTGGTGGCCGAGGGTCACTGGCTGGTGGCCGATCGGCAGGTCGCGGGGCGCGGGCGGCAGGGACGCAACTGGTTCGACGGCAGCGGCAATTTCATGGGTTCGACCGCGGTTCGCATTTCGCCGCGCGATCCCGCCCCGGCAACGCTGGCGCTGGTCGCGGGCGTGGCGGCCTACGAGGCCGTGTCCGCCGTGCTGGCCGAACCCGGCAAGCTGCGGCTCAAATGGCCCAACGATCTCATGCTCGGCGATGCCAAGCTGGCGGGCATCCTGCTCGAACGCGAAGGCGACAGGATCATCGTCGGCATGGGCGTGAACCTGGCCGCTGCGCCCGACCTGCCCGACCGCAAGACCGTGGCGCTGGCCGAACTGGGCCCCGCGCCCGATCGCGACATGTTCGCCCGCACCCTGGCCGAGGCCTTCGACCGCGAACTCGAGCGGTGGCGCACCTACGGCCTCGAACCGCTCACGCGGCGCTGGGCCAGCGTCGCCCACCCGCCCGGCACGCGGCTGACCGTGCAACCGCCGGGCGAGGAGCGGATCGAAGGCGCCTTTGCCGGTTTGACCCCCGACGGCGCGTTGTCGCTGCGCTTGGCGGACGGATCGACCCGTGCCATCCATGCGGGCGACGTGATGCTCGCAAACGAGGAGAGCTGAGCCATGCTGCTCGCCGCCGATGTCGGAAATACCAATGTTGTCTTCGCGCTGATCGACAAGGGCGAGATCAAGGCGCGCTGGCGGATCGCCTCCGACCCGCGCCGGACGGGCGACGAATATGCCGTATGGCTGCTGCAACTGGCCGAATTCCAGGGCTTCGACAGCGGCGAGATCGATCAGGTGATCATCGGCTCGGTCGTTCCCAAGGCGATCCACAATCTCACGGTCCTGTCGGAAAAGTATCTCGGGATCACGCCGCTCATTGCGGGCCAGGACAAGGCGGCCTGGGGAATCGAGCTCGATATCGAACAGCCCAGCTCGCTGGGTGCGGACCGCGCGCTCAACACCATTGCGGCGCATGCCAAGCACGACGGCGATCTTATCGTCATCGATTTCGGCACCGCGACGACATTCGACGTGGTCGATTTCAACGGCGCCTACAAGGGCGGCATCATTGCGCCCGGGATCAATCTGTCGCTTGACGCGCTGGTAGGGAACACGGCCAAATTGCCGCGGATCGCCATCGAGAAGCCCGAGAGCGACAGCGTCATCGGTCGCAACACCGAGGACCAGATGCTGATCGGGGTTTTCTGGGGCTATGTATCTCTGATCGAAGGACTTGTGGCCCGCATGAAGGCTGAAATCGGACGTCCCGCCAAGGTGGTCGCGACAGGGGGCCTGGCGATCCTGTTTGATGAACACACCGACCTGTTCGACGTGGTCGACCCCGACCTCACGCTCGAAGGGCTTGCCATTCTGGCAGGGCGCGCCGCGTGAAGAAGGACTTCACCCCGGAAGACGAACTGCTGTTCCTCGCGCTCGGCGGTTCGGGCGAAATCGGCATGAACGTCAATCTCTATGGCTGCCAGGGCAAATGGCTGATGGTCGATCTGGGAATGACCTTCTCGGGCGACCAGTATCCCGGCGTCGACCTGGTGTTCGCCGATCTGGAATTCATCGAGGAACGCGTCGACCAGCTCGAAGCCATCGTGCTGACGCATGCGCATGAAGACCACATCGGTGCGGTCCCCTATTTCGCCGCCGATCTCGGCGTGCCGATCTATGCCACGCCGTTCACCGCCGACCTCGTCCGCCGCAAGCTCAAGGAAGCGGGCCTGGTCGACGAGGTCGAGCTGCATGTCATTGAAGAGGACCACGGCCAGTTCGCCGTCGGCCCGTTCGAGGTGACCTATATCCCGCTCGCGCATTCGATCGCCGAAGGCAATGCGCTGCTGATCGATACCCCGCACGGGCGGATCTTCCACACCGGTGACTGGAAGCTCGACGAAGACCCCATCATCGGCGAACCGACGACCGAGGAAGAACTGGTCGCGATTGGCGACGAGGGCGTGCTGGCGCTGGTCTGCGACAGCACCAATGTCTTCAATCCCGCGCCGAGCGGTTCGGAAGGGGCGGTCTACAAGGGCTTGCTCGAGGAAGTGCAGCGCCATGCGGGCAAGCGGGTGATGGTGACCACCTTCGCCAGCAATGTCGCACGGCTCCAGACGCTGGGCGATGTCGCGCGCGAAACCGGCCGCCAGATTTGCGTCGCCGGCCGCTCGCTCGACCGGATCATCGAGGTCTCGCAGGATAACGGCTATCTGCAGGACTTCCCCGACCCGGTCGATTTCGACACCGCGATGGGGCTGCCTCGGGGCGAAGTGCTGATCATTGCGACCGGCGGGCAGGGCGAGCCGCGCGCCGCGCTGGCGCGGGTGGCGGACGAAAACCACCCGATCGAACTGGCCAGCGGCGATGTCGTGCTGTTTTCGAGCCGGCAGATCCCGGGCAATGAACTGTCGATCGGGATCGTGCAGAACAAGCTCGCTGCGCGCGGTATCACCATGGTAACCGACCGGCAGAGCATGATCCACGTGTCGGGCCATCCGGGCCGCCCCGAGCTGGAAGCGCTCTATGGCTGGATCCGGCCGGACATACTCGTCCCCGTGCATGGCGAGATGCGCCACATGCAGGAGCAGGGCAGGCTGGGTAAGGAATGCGCGATACCCGACCAGGTCGTCCAGCAGAACGGCGATCTCGTGCGGCTCGCGCCCGGTGCGCCCGGCAAGATTGCCGAAGTGAAGGCGGGCCGCCTGGTGCTCGATGGCGATCTCATCATCCCGGCCGATGGCGAGGCGATCGCCATGCGGCGCCGGATCATGCGCGAAGGCGTGCTCATCGTCGCGCTCGACGGCGATCTCAACCCGCGGATCGACAGCCTGGGGCTGCCGCTGGACGAGGATTACGACGATTTCGTCGCCGAAGCGACGCGGGACATCACCGCCGCGATCGGCAAGCTTCGCGGCGGCGACCGGCGCGACGAGGCAAGCGTTCACGAAGCCGCGCGGCTCGCCGCGCGCCGGGCGGCGCAGCGCTGGTCGGGCAAGCGACCGCAGGTGCGCGTGATCGTACCCAATCTGTAGGAGGCGCAGCCATGCAGTGGACCAGCATTCTCGCGATCTATTTCCTGTTCTTCGTGTTCAGCGCCTTCGTGCTGCTGCCCTTCGGCGTGCGCACGCATGACGAGGCGGGGATCGAGAAAATCCCCGGGCAGGCCGATAGCGCGCCGGTGGAATTCCGCGCCGGCCGTTTGCTGCTGCGCGCGGTGATCCTCTCCGCGGTCGTCACCACGCTTTACGTGCTCAACTACATCTACGGATGGATCACCGTGGACGACATCATCCTGTGGGGCCCGTCGGCGGGCTGATCACTGGCGCAGCCGTTCCAGCGCCTGCGCCAGCACCACGTAGAGCTTGCCCATATCACTGCTGAGCAGCGTCACGCTGATGGCATTGCCGTCGCGCGTGGACAGCAGCGTGCGCAGCATCGCTTCGAAATCGTGGATGTAGCGGCTGACATGGTCGCGGAAATCGTGGTCCGCATCGTACAGTTCCGCGATCTCGCGCGCCTCGGTGTTGTCGAGCAGGCGGACCGCTCGCCGGGTAAAAATCCCCCGGTCGCCGCGCAGATAGCTGGTCCATGCGGTATCGGTCACATCGGTCGACAGTGCCTTGGTGATGTCGATCGCGTTCGAATTGAGGCTTTCGCTGATCAGCGCGACACGGCGTGAGAAATCATTGTCCACGTCCTCGGCCGCGCGTTCGCGCGCGTGGGCAATGCGGCTTTCCAGATTGGCGGTCAGTTCGTTGACCTTGGCCAGCTGGTCGCGCAGCTGCCGGGTGATCTCGCGTCCCGCTCCGGCAGAACGCTCGCTCGCGGCGTCCAGTTCGGTCAGCGCATGCGCGGTCTGCTCGCGCAGCGCGTGGTCGATCGCCTCGGCGCTTTGCTGGCCGACCTCGCGCGCGATCCCGGCGATGCGTTCGGCCTGTTCGGTCTCGATCGCAGCCAGCGCTTCGCGCGCACTGGTTTCGAGCGCGGTGATCGCATCGCGCAGCGCGGTCTGCGCCTGTTCGGAAACCTCCGCGCTTTCCTCGCCCAGCGTGGCAATGCTGCCGCGCAGCCGGGCGATTTCATCGGCATGCTCGGACGCGGTTTCGCCGAAACGGTTCTGGAACACCTCGATCCCGTCCATCGCCTCGCGGCTGCGCGCCTCGGCGGCATCCATGCTCGCGGTCAGCGCTTCGCCGGCGGATTTCGCCTGGTCGAGCAGCGCCTTCACCTCTTCGGCGCGCTGTTCGATCCGGTCCAGCCGCGCTTCGCTTGCCTCCATCGCCTGCGGCAGGTCGTCGCGGCTATGCTTCGCGCTCGCCTGGATCAGCTCGAGCAGGCGGACGCTGGCGTCGGTCAGCTGCGATACCGCTGTCTCGGTCCCATCGAGCGCGCCGCGGCTGTCCGCCAGTTTCGCATTGAGCGCGCCGATCCCGTCGGCGAGCTCGGTCCGCGCCTCGCGGCCCTGTTCGGCAATGGCCGCGAACACCGTACCGAGCGCCGCGATGCGTTCGCCCAGTTCGTCGCCTTCCGCAGCCATGAGCGACAGCTGTTCGGCCTGCGCCGCCCGGCGATCGGCAATCGCTTCGTCGAGCGCGGCGAGCCGCTGGGTGAGGCGTTGCTGGGCTGCCTCTTCGGCCTCGGCCATGGCGACCTGTCGCTCGGTGGTCTCCTGCGCGAACATCCGGTTGCGTTCGGCAATCCGGGTATCGACGCGTTCGGCCTCGGCAGCCAGTGCCGCAAGCTTGGCATTGGCCGCTTCCAGCGCGGCATCATCGACGCGGGCGATCTCCTCGACGGCGTCGTTCATCCTCTCGCGCATGGCTTCGATCTGCTCTTGCCATGCGTTCATCGCCTGCGCTTCGCCTTCGCGTATGGCCGCCGCCGCATGCGCGGTTTCCTCGCGAATGGCGGTCAGCCGCTCGGTCAGGCTGGCGACCGCGGTTTCACGTTCCGCCGCGGTAGCGGTCTCGGTCTCGGCGAATTCGCTGCGCAGCTTGTCGAAGCGGGTGCGCAGCGATGCCAACGCCTCGACTTCGCGGCGGTCGAGTTCGCCGCGGAAATCCTCGCTGCCCTCGCGCAGTTCCGAGAACCGCCGATCGGCGATCTCGGCAAGATGATCGGCCTGCTGTGAAAAAGCCTCGAGCGCGCCATCGATCCGCTCGCGTAGCGAGGCGACCTGCCGCTCGCTCGCAGAGCCGAACTCGTTGAGCCTGGCGAAACCGTCAACCAGCCCGTCGAGCTGGTTCTGCGCTTCGCGGCCGGCGCTACCGATCTGGTTCGACACATCCTTGGCCGAGCTGGCGACAACAGGCAGGTTGTCGCGGAGTTTGTCCATGTTTTCCAGAGCGGTAACGCTCACACGTGCGATCGCTTCGACCTGTTCGCCATTGTCCGCGACCAGCGCCTGCAACCGGTCGGCATGTTCGGACAGCCGGTCGGTCGCGGTCCGACCGAGATAGTCGAGATCGCGCGTCTGGCTGGTCAGGAATTCGCGCGCGAGGCTGAGTTCGCGGTTGATCGTCGCCAGCCGGCTTTCCAGTTCGGCGCTCTGCGCTGACAGATCGTGGGCGACAGTGGCGAAGCGGCGCGCTTCGCGGGCCGAATTGCGCATTGCCAGAAGCCATACGCCGATTACCAGCAGGACGGGCACTGCCCATTGGGTGACCAGCGCGGTCCAGGCGCGGGGCGTGGGGAGGGCCATCAGCTGGCTGGCATGCGCCCAGGCAAAAAACGCCGTCCAGCCCGCTATCGCCAGGATCGCGGCAGCTGGGAGCAGCCAGGAAAAGCGCCGCCGGGCCGCGGGCTCATCGTCCCAGACCACATCGTCGTCTTCTTCGAGTTCCGACGAAGTTTCTGCGACAAACTCTTCGGAAACAACGGTTTCCTCATGGGTTTCGTCAGGCGTCTGATCGACGGCCTGGATAAGCGAGCGCTTTCTCATAATGGGGCAAACTACCACCAAAGCGATCAGGCTTAAACCTGAATTAACCGCCTCGCGCTTACGGTTGCCCGATGGCCTATCACACTACAGGTTTCGAAGCCGCGCTGGCCCATGCTGCCGGGGACGACTTCGCCCTGCGGGAAGACCTGAAGCAGGCGTTCGTGCAGAGCGCGTCGGCGCATCACGACCTGCTGCGCCGGGCCCGGTGCGATGCCAATTGGGCAATGGCGGCCGAGCGGCTCGGGAAACTGGCCGCGAGCTTTCATGCAACAGAACTGATGGATCTCGCCGAAGAAGCCCGCGCCGGGGCACCGGGAGAACCCACGGTGATCAGCCGCATCGAAAGCGTCATCGCCGCTCTCAACTGAGGGAAACCGCCGCCGCACCCTTGGCGGAAGCTGCCCCGCACACTTAAAAGCAAGACATCCGTCGAACCGCCAACCGGAGTCCTGCGTGCGCGTCGCCCTGCTGTCCGTGCTCGATCGCCAGACCGGCCCGCAGCAGGTGCCGGCTCCCTTTCGCCTGCTTGCCGGCGCGAGGCTGGTAGAACGCCAGCTCGACATCGCGCTGGCTGCGGGATGCGAAACCATCGCCTGTCTCGCGCAGGCGGTCGGCCGCGAGGTGATCGAACTCCAGCACCGGGCGGAGGCCGCCGGTGCCCGTTTCATTGCGCTGCACGAACCCCGCAAGCTGTCGGGCATGGTGAGTGCATCGGACGAATTGCTGGTCATGGCGCCGGGCGTGCTGCCCGAAGAGGAGGCGGTGCTGCGGCAGCTGGCCAAGCCGGGCGTGCTGGTCTTTCCCGAGGATCCTGCGGTGCAGCGCGGCTATGAGCGCATCGATGCGCATTTCGCTTGGGCCGGCGTCCTGCTGACGAGGGGGCAGGCGGTCGAACAGCTCGCGCAATTGCCCGACGATGTCGATACGCCCTCCGCGCTGCTGCGTATCGCGCTGCAATCGGGCACGCGGACCTATCCGCTCGAGACCCGCCTGCTCGACGAGGATATATGGCTCAACGACCCGGCGCCCGAACAGCTTGCAGTGCGCGAACGCAGCTGGGTGGCGGGGCATGCCGACGTCGCGCCGTTCAAGGCCCCCGGCCTCGCTGTCGCGGAACGCATGGGGGCGCGGCTCGCGCGCGATACGATGCGCGGCAATCTGGCACGCTTCCTCGCGCTGGGTTCGGCTGCGGCCGCCGTGCTTGCGCTGGCCGTTGCAGTGTTCGGTTGGCTGGTGCCCGGTTTCGGCCTCGCTGCGGTCGCCGCGTTGCTGTTCGCGATGGAGGCGGTGGTGCGCCGCGTATCGTCGGCGGGCCAGGTCCGCCCGCGCGTACCCTTGCTGGTACAGGCCCTGGCCATCCTCATCGATCCCGTGATCGTCCTGCTGATCGTCCTCGCATCGCCTGAAGACACCGCTTGGCTGCGGCTTTTCGTGCCTGCGGTCCTGTTCGGCCTGCTGCACCTGGGCGAGCGGTTGGCGCAGCGCGACTGGCGCCGCAGCTATGCCGATCGCGTCATGCTGACGGCGTTGCTCATCCCCGCGGCGTTGTTCGGCGTGATCCAGCCCGCGGCCGCAGTGCTCGCGCTGGGCGTTCTCGTGTCGCTTTTTCTCACTGCACCGCCGCGCGACTAACGGCCATTTAACTATGGCGATGGTACCACCCGGTCATGTCGATCGCTGATCCCGCATCCGAGCCGCAGGGCGCCGGCCACGATTCGCTGCGCGAAGCCCTCGCGCAGGGCAATGCGTCGCTTGCGCGGATCACGCCGATCCTGACGCATCTGCTGGCCACGCCCGATCATTCGCTGTTCAGCGACGAGATCGTCGCCCGGGTTCGCGGCATGTGCCACCACCTTGCCTGGCAGGTGCTGCGTGCGCAGGCCGAGGCGGCGGGGCAGTCCGAACGCGAAACCTTCGTCGAACGGCACGGCGAAGCCCTGGCCGAACATTTCGTCGGACGGCCCGCTCTGCTGGCGCACTGCCATTCGCTGGCGATCGAGTGGCAGCTGGCGGAAGCGCTGGAAGTGCGTTCGGGCATCGATCCGGTGCTCTCGCCGCTGGTGCAGGAACTCATCGCGCATGACGACGATGGCGTCTCCGGCGCGGCAATGGCTGCATTGACCGCACAGGCGCGCTTCGCCCAGACCCAGCGCCGCATGGAATTGCCGCTCAGCGAATTGCCGGGCGACCTCCTGCACGACCTGCTGGTCGGATGGCGCGAATTCAGCAACCAGCTGCGTTCGGATGCGATGATGCGGGCGGAAACCAAGCTCCGTTCCAGTTTCGACGAAGGCGCAGGGCGGCTGTCGCTGCTTGCGCGGGTCGTGACGGGTATGGGGGCTGCGGGCGCGCGCGCGCTCGATATCGATCGCGCTGGCGTGGCGCTGTTCCTGACAGCGCTGGCGACGCGATCGGGCCAGTCGCGCACAGCTGCGGTGCTGTCGACCAACAACCGCCAGACTGCGCGCCTTGCGCTCGGCCTGCGCGCCGCAGGGCTGTCGGGCGAGGACGCCGAACGACAGGTCCTGCGGATCAATCCGCAGGCCGAACCGCCCGCCGAGGCCGTTACCATCGATCCCGACGATGCCCGCCGGCTGATCGCCGATACACCGCTCACCGAGGTAGACTGACCATGGCGACGAATGTTGGAACCCATTATATCGCCCGGGCCCGCGCCGATGCCGAGGCGCGACTGGTCGAAGCGGACGAAATCGTCGCGCGCCTCCAGCATGCCTGCGGCGGTTCGCTGGGTACGCGTATCGCCATTCCCGAACTGCTTGCGCTGGTCGAGAAGGCCCAGCGTTATGGCCTGCGCCTCGCGCGCCAGTTCGAAGCCATCGACGGCGAGAACCGGGTCACCGCCTGGGTCGAAATCGCGCCGGTGACAAACGAGGCAGGCGAGTCCGATGGCTGCGCGATCGACGTGGTCAGCTGGCACAGCGAGGAACTGCCGCCCGAGAACGATATCGAAGCGGCCCGGCGTCGCGTCGAGATCAACCGCCATACGGCCGACTGCACCGCGCGACTCGATTCGCAGCAGCGGCTCCTGTCGCTCGAAACCGAAGCTTCCGATCTTGCCGAGTTTTCCGAGCAAGCGCGGGCAAAGGTCGGCAAGCCGTGGACCGAGCTGGTCGACCTGCCCGGCACCAGCCACCAGCAGCCGCTGCACTGGCGCCTGCTCGACGGTGCGAGTTGCAGCATCGCGGGGTCGAACCGCAACTGGACCGCGCATCTCGAACCGCTGGGACAGTCGCAGCCCGGCAGCGCGGGTTTCGTGCTCTATCTGACCGCCGACCGGCCGCTGGCCAAGGGTGACGCCGATGCCGAGGATGAGGGTGCGGAAGGGCCTTCGTTCGGCCGCGACCTGACCCCCGTCCTGCGCCAGCCGATCAACCGGATCATCGCCAATGCCGAGACGATCCGGACCAAGCTGGCGGGACCGCTGGCCGACGAATACAGTTCCTACGCCGCCGATATCGCCACCGCCGCGCAGCACCTGCTCGCGCTGATTGATGATTTGTCCGATCTCGAAGTCGTCGAATCCGAGGATTTTGTGACCGCGCCCGACCGGATCGAACTGGCGGATGTGGCCCGGCGCGCCTGCGGTATCTTGGGCGTGCGCGCGCGCGAGAAGGGCATCACGCTCGTCGCGCCGCCCGAAGGGGAAAGCCAGCTGGCAATCGCCGAATTCCGGCGCGTGTTACAGATCCTGCTCAATCTCGTCGGCAATGCGATCCGTTATTCGCCCGATGACAGCCAGGTATGGATCCGGCTCGACCGGATCGGCAGCCGCGCACTGATCACCGTTGCCGACCAGGGACATGGCCTCGGCGAAGACCAGCAGGAACGGATTTTCGAGAAGTTCGAACGGCTCGGCCGCAGCGGCGATGGCGGGTCTGGTCTTGGACTCTACATTTCGCGCCGCATCGCGCGTGCGATGGACGGCGACCTGACCGTCGAAAGCGCGCCGGGGCAGGGCGCGCGCTTTACGCTGTCGGTCCCGGCCGCAGAGGATTTGCGCCAGACACCGCGCTGAAGCCTTGCCGTTGCCGCGCCCGCGCGCAGTGGCAGTAGCATCCCCAACGAAAAACGGGCCTTGCGAGGGGCAGGAAGCCGCCTCGCAAGACCCGTTCGTGTTACCTGGCGTGAGCCTTAACGCTGGCCGATCTGGACGTAATCGCGTTCGGTCGGGCCGGTGTAAAGCTGGCGCGGACGGCCGATCACCTGAGCGGGATCCGAGATCATTTCGTTCCACTGCGCGACCCAGCCAACGGTGCGGGCGAGTGCGAACAGCGCGGTGAACATGGTCGTCGGGAAACCGATCGCGTTGAGGATGATGCCCGAGTAGAAGTCGACGTTCGGGAAAAGCTTCTTTTCCTTGAAGTAGTCGTCGTTGAGCGCGAGCTCTTCAAGCTTGAGCGCGGTCTCGAACACCGGGTCGTTGACGTTCAGCGCTTCGAACACTTCACGCAGCGTCTGCTGCATCACGGTCGCGCGCGGATCGTAGTTCTTGTACACGCGGTGGCCGAAGCCCATCAGGCGGAACGGGTCGTTCTTGTCCTTGGCGCGCTCGATATAGTGCGGGATGCGATCGGGCGAGCCGATTTCCTGCAGCATGTTGAGCGCCGCCTCGTTGGCGCCGCCGTGCGCCGGACCCCACAGGCAGGCAATGCCGGCCGCGATGCAGGCGAAGGGGTTTGCGCCCGACGAACCGGCCAGTCGCACGGTCGAGGTCGAGGCGTTCTGTTCGTGGTCGGCATGGAGGATGAAGATGCGATCCATTGCACGCTCGATGGCGGGGTGGATTTCATATTCCTCGGCCGGCACGCCGAAGGTCATGCGCAGGAAATTGCCCGTGTAGCTCAGCGAGTTGTCGGGCTGCATCATCGGCTGACCGACCGAATACTTATACGCCATGGCGGCGATGGTCGGCATTTTCGCGATCAGCCGGTGGCTTGCGATCTTGCGCTGCTCGGGATCCGAAATGTCGGTGCTGTCGTGATAGAAGGCCGACAGCGCGCCGACCACGCCGCACATGATCGCCATGGGGTGCGCATCGCGGCGGAAACCCTGGTAGAACTGGCGCAGCTGGTCATGCAGCATGGTGTGCCGCGTGATCGTGTAGGTGAAATCGTCGAGCTCGGTCTGCTGCGGCAGTTCGCCGTTGAGCAGCAGGTAGGCGACTTCCATGAACGACGAATTTTCGGCCAGCTGGCCGATCGGATAGCCGCGGTGCAGCAGGATGCCTTCTTCGCCGTCGATATAGGTCAGCGCGCTTTCGCAGCTGGCAGTCGACTTGTAGCCCGGGTCGTAGGTGAACTTGCCGGTGGTGCCGTACAGCTTGCGGATGTCGACCACGTCGGGGCCAACGCTGCCCTGCAGCACGGGGAATTCCTGGGTCTGACCACCCAGATCGAGGGTTGCCTGCTTGTCGGCCACGCGTGTCTCCTCACTCGTTCTCTTCGGTGCCTGCGGGCGAGGCGGCCTGCGCATCGATACGCAAGAGCGACTCTTCCTTGCCCAACAGGACCAACACATCGAAAATGCCGGGTGACGTCGTCGTCCCCGTCAGTGCTGCGCGCATGGGCTGCGCGAGCTTGCCGAGACCCAGTTCGAGCTGCTCGGCATAGGCCTTCGTAGTGGCTTCCAGAGCCTCGATTGTCCAGTCATTTTGCACATGCAGCATTTCGGACAAACCGGCGAGCCGCGCCCGCGCTTCATCATCGAGCAACCCCGCCGCCTTGTCGGTCATCTGCAAGGGGCGCGTGACGAAAAGAAATCCTGCACCCTCAGCAAGTTCATTCATGGACCTTGCACGCGTCTTGAGCACAGGCATGGCTTCGGCAAGCAGCGCGCGGTCGGCTTTCTCACCGATCCTGTCGGCGACGATGTCGGCCAGCCGTTCATCATCCGCCTCGCGGATGTAATGGCCGTTGAGGTTCTGCAGTTTCTTGATGTCGAAACGCGCCGGGCCCTTGCCGACGCCATCGAGGTCGAACAGTTCGATCGCTTCGTCGCGGCTGATTTCCTCGCGATCGCCGTGACCCCAGCCGAGCCGCAGCAGGTAGTTGAACAGCGCTTCGGGCAGCACGCCTTCTTCGTCGCGATAGGCTTCGACGCCGACCGCGCCATGGCGTTTCGACATCTTCGCCCCGTCGGGTCCGTGGATCAGCGGGACATGCGCATAGACCGGATCGGGCCAGCCGCCCTCGATCGCATCCATCGCGCGGATCACCGGCAGCTGGCGGAAGGCGTTGTTGAGGTGATCGTCGCCGCGAATGATGTGTGTGACGCCCATGTCGTGATCGTCGACCACCACCGCCAGCATATAGGTCGGCGTGCCGTCCGCGCGCAACAGCACGTAATCGTCGATCTCGGCATTCTTCACCGTGACCTTGCCCTGGACCTGGTCGTGGATCGTGGTTTCGCCCTCGGTCGGGACCTTGAGCCGGATCACATAGGGCGCGCCCGCGGGAGCTTCGCTCGCATCGCGATCGCGCCAGCGGCGGTCGTAGCGCATCGGCTGCTTGTTGGCGCGTTGTTCGGCGCGCATCGCCTCGAGTTCCTCGGGCGTGGCGAAGCATTTGTAGGCATGGCCCGCCTCGAGCAGCTTGTGCGCCACTTCGGCGTGGCGCTCGGCGCGGTCAGACTGGAACACCGGCGCATCGTCGAAATCGAGGCCGAGCCAGCCAAGCCCGTCGATGATCTTGTCGATCGCGTCCTGCGTGCTGCGTTTCTTGTCGGTATCCTCGATCCGCAGCAGCGCGCGGCCGCCGTGATGGCGCGCATAGAGCCAGTTGAACAGCGCGGTCCGCGCCCCGCCGATATGCAGATAGCCGGTGGGCGAGGGAGCGAAGCGGGTGACGACCGGAGGGGTCTCGCTGTCACTATCGCTTGCCATTGTCACTCGCTTCCTTTCAAACATTCACATGGCGACACGGGGGACGCCTTCGATACCGATGGGAGAAGCGGGCGAAACCGCCCGCGAAACAGTGCCGCGCCCTTGGCGCATGCGTGGCGCAATGTCCAGTTTGGCAGCCCGGTTCGAGGCATTTCTCGCGGGTGCCGAATTCGATCGCGGTCCATGGCTGGCGGTTGCCTTCGGCTGCGGCATCGGGCTGTGGTTCCTCCTCGCCGGACCGTGGCAATGGCTCGCCGTGATCGCCGGTTCGCTGGTCGTCGCCTTCGCAGCCATCGCCGCATGGCGCGGCCCCGAGAACCGCAATTATGCGCTTGCTGCGCTGCTTTCGATTGCCCTCGCTATATCAGCGGGCACCGCGCTGGTCTGGGCGCGGTCGGCGACAGTGGGTGCCGAGCCGATCCCCTATCCGCGGTTCGAACGGATCGACGGACGGATCCTTGCGCGCGAGGAACAGCCGGCGGAAGGACGGGTAAGGCTGGTGCTGGCAGCACGAGACCCCGAGACAGCCCGGGCAGTCGCCTACCGCGTCAATCTGCCGCTGGAAGCCGACGGGCCGCAGCTGCGCGAAGGGGCACGGATCCGTCTGAGCGCGCGGTTGATGCCGCCATCGCCGCCGATCGTCCCGGGTGCTTACAATTTCGCGCGCCGGGCATGGTTCGATGGCCTGTCCGCCACCGGATCGGTGGTCGGTGACGTCGAACTCGTCGAACCGCCCGCGGAGACGCTTGTGTCGATCGCCGTGATCCAGCGCCGCCTGTCGGCGCATGTGCGGCGCAATCTCGACGGGACGGCGGGCGCCATCGCGGCCACGCTGGCAAGCGGCGACCGCGGTGCGATCCCCGAGGCCGACGAAGAAGCCATGCGCGATGCCGGGCTCACCCATCTGCTTTCGATCAGCGGCCTGCATGTCAGCGCGATTATCGCCGCGACCTACCTGGTGGTGCTGAAACTGCTGGCAGCCTGGCCTTGGCTGGCGCTGCGCGTGCGGTTGCCGTTGGTGGCGGCGGGTGCAGCCGCGCTTGCGGGCATCGGCTACACGCTGCTTACCGGCGCGCAGGTGCCGACCGTTCGCAGCTGCATCGGCGCCTTGCTCGTGCTCGTCGCGCTGGCCCTGGGGCGCGAACCCCTGTCGCTGCGGATGGTCGCGATCGCCGCCGGCGTGGTGCTTGCACTCTGGCCGGAATCGCTGGTCGGGCCGAGTTTCCAGATGAGCTTTGCCGCGGTCATCGCCATTGTCTCGCTCCACAATGCCGCTTGGGTCCGCAGCTTCCTGGCGCCGCGCGAGGAAAGCTGGTTATCGCGCCTGGCACGGCGTGCAGCGATGCTGTTCCTGACCGGGCTGGTCATCGAATTCACGCTGATCCCGATCGTGCTGTTCCATTTCCACCGTGCTGGGCTCTACGGCGCGGCGGCCAATCTGATCGCGATCCCGCTGGTAACCTTCGTGTCGATGCCGCTGGTTGCGCTGGCGCTCTTCCTCGATCTGGTGGGGGCGGGGGGACCGGCCTGGTGGTTGGTCGGCCAGTCACTCGACATGCTGCTGGCGATCGCCCATTTCTTCGCCGAGCAACCCGGTTCGGTCAAACTGTCGCCCCGCATCGGCATGGGCACGATGGCGCTCTATATCGGCGGTGCACTGTGGCTGGCGTTGTGGCAGGGCAGGGCAAGACTGTGGGGCGCGGTGCCGATCGCGCTGTCCACGATCCTGATCGTGACAGCCCCGGTTCCCGACCTGCTGATCACCCGTGACGGGCACGATCTGGGTATTGCCAGCCAGGCCGACCGCCTGCTCGTCCTCCGCGACAGCGGCGGGGGCTATGCGCAGCAGAACCTGCTCGAACTGGCCGGAACCGACCGCGAGCCCATGGCCATCGCGGCGTGGCCGCAGAGCCGGTGCAGCCCCGAGTTCTGCGTGCTCCCCGTCGAGAGAAGCGGGAAGACATGGAGCGTGCTCGTGGCCCGCAATCGCGACTTGATCGCCGAGCGTGCGCTGGCCGCAGCCTGCGGGAAGGCCGATATCGTCGTGGCCGACCGCTTCCTGCCGCGCAGCTGCCGGCCGCGTTGGCTCAAGGCCGATCGGGGCTATCTGCAACGCGAAGGCGGCGTCGCGGTTTATCTCGATCGCGAACGCATCGATACGGTCGCGCAGGACCAGGGGACGCATGGCTGGTGGCCGGCCCCGCGCCGATAGGGCGCGGGGCCCGCACCATCAGTGATAGCGGCGCAAGAGCCCGGCGAGCTTGCCCTGTACCTGAACGCGGTGCGCATCGTAGACCTGGGCGTCATAGGCGCCATTGGCCGGATCGAGGATCACGCGCCCCGCGTCCTTGCGCAGATATTTGAGCGTGGCTTCCTCGTTGTCGACCAGCGCCACCACGATTTCGCCATCGCGCGCGCTGTCGGTTCGTTTCACGAGAGCGAAGTCGCCATCGAAAATGCCGGCCTCGATCATCGAATCGCCCGAGACTTCGAGCGCGTAATGTTCGCCGGGACCAAGCAGGGCAGCGGGAACCGGCATGCTCGACTGGCCTTCGATCGCCTCGATCGGCGCGCCAGCGGCAATCCGTCCGTGCAGCGGCACGTCGATGATGTCGTTGGCGGGTTCGGGTGCCACGGTCTTGGTCGGCATTGCCGCCCCGACCAGGTCGTTCGCAGCACTGGGCTTGTCGCTCCCGGTAACAGCGTCTTCGGGAAGCTTGACCACTTCCAGTGCGCGCGCACGGTTGGGCAGCCGGCGGATGAAACCGCGTTCCTCGAGCGCCGAGATCAGGCGGTGAACGCCCGACTTGCTCTTGAGGTCGAGGGCTTCCTTCATTTCCTCGAAACTCGGGGAAATGCCGGTGTCTTCCAGGCGTTGCTGGATAAAGCGGATCAATTCGTGCTGCTTGGCGGTCAGCATGGTGCGAACTCCCGTATCGCCTGTTCACAAAGCTGTGAACGAATACGGAACAAGTAGGCAACCCGAATCGGCAAGTCAAGCAATTGCGCCGGTTTAGCGGTATGGAGGCGAGAACAGCTGTTCCTGCTTTGCCCCGGGCGCGACGGTTCAGCCGTGCAGCAGCGTCCTGGTCGCCGCAGCGACATCGGCCTGCCGCATCAGGCTCTCACCAACGAGGAAGCTGCGCACACCCGAACCTGCGAGACGGGCACAATCCGCATGCGAGCTGATGCCGCTCTCCCCCACCAGCAGGCTTTCCGCCGGCGCCCGCGGGGCAAGCTGTTCGGTCGTTGCGAGATCGGTGGTGAAGGTTTTCAGGTCGCGGTTGTTCACCCCGATGAGCCGCGAGGAAAGCCGCGCCGCGCGGTCCATTTCGGCGGCGTCGTGGACTTCGACCAGCACATCCATCGAATGGTCGAGCGCGGCCGCCTCGATCTCGGCCATGACGCTGTCATCGAGCGCCGCGACGATGATCAGGATGGCATCGGCACCGAGCGCGCGTGCTTCGGCGACCTGCCACGGGTCGACCATGAAATCCTTGCGCAGGACGGGCAGGTCGCAGGCCTCGCGGGCGGCGATGAGGTAATCCTCATGGCCTTGGAAATAGGGCGCATCGGTCAGCACGGAAAGGCATGCCGCGCCCCCTGCGGCATAGGCCCTGGCATGCGCCGCAGGCTCGAAATCGGCGCGGATCAGGCCCTTCGACGGCGAGGCTTTCTTGATCTCGGCAATAAGTCCGAACCCGTCATCCTGCGCGCGGGCGAGTGCAGCCTGAAACCCGCGCGGCGGGGTCTGCGCGCGGATCGCGGTTTCGAGATCGGACAGCGAGCGTTCCTGCTTGCGGGCAGCCACTTCTTCGCGCTTGGTGGCGCAGATTTCTTCCAGCTTGTTCATGTCAAACGCTCAGTGCGATCCAGTCGCGCAGGAGGGTCAGGGCAGCGCCGGAATCGAGCGCCTCGGCAGCGATCTGGGCGCCTTCGGTCCAATCGTCGGTCCGGCCGGCGACGATCAGCGTGGCGGATGCGTTGAACAGCACCGCATCGCGATAGGGGCCGGGGGTGCCTGCCAGCAGCGCCTCGAGCGCGCGGGCGTTGTGCGCCGGATCGCCGCCGCGGATGGCTTCGACCGGGGCGTGCGGCAGATTGGCCTGCACTGCCAGCACGCGGCGCATTTCGAAGCTGTTGCCCGTCACGTCGGCAAGTTCGTTGCCGCCCGCGAGGCTGAGTTCGTCGAGGCCCTCGTCGCCCGAGGCGATGAAGCTGCGCTCGGTTCCGAGCCGGGCCTTGGCCGCGGCATAGATCGGAACATAGGCGGGGCGGGCGATACCGATCAGCTGGCGCCGGACCCCGGCGGGATTGGAAAGCGGCCCCATCAGGTTGAAGATCGTGCGCACCCCGAGCTTCTGGCGGATGGGCTGGATTCGCCCCATTGCCGGGTGGTGGTTCTTGGCGAACAGGAAACAGATGCCCAGTTCGGCGAGAGTTTTCTCCGCGCTGCGGCCTGCCGCTTCCATGTCGAGTCCGAGCGCTTCGAGCGTATCGGCCGCGCCCGCCTTGCTGCTGGCAGCGCGGTTGCCGTGCTTGGCCACTGGAACGCCGCAGGCCGCCACGACCAGGCTGACCGCGGTGGATACGTTGAGCGTATGATGGCCGTCGCCGCCGGTGCCGCAGCAATCGACCGTGCCCTCGGGCGCAGCGATGGGGATCATCCGGTGACGCAGGGCTCGGGCCGCGCCCGCGATTTCCTCGGAGGTTTCACTGCGCGCCGACATGTCGACCAGGAAACGGGCGATCGCGTCGTCATCGGCTTCGCCATCGAGTATCCAGCCGAAGACTTCCTCGGCCTCGGCTTCGGCAAGGTGCCGGGTGGCATCGGGGAGCTGTTTCATGCGGGCACCTTGGCGGCGATGCCGCAGATGGCGAGGAAGTTCGCCAGCAGGGCGTGGCCGTGTTCGGTGGCGATGCTTTCGGGGTGGAACTGGACACCGTGGAGCGGAAGATCGCGGTGGCGGAACCCCATGACGCTGCTGCCGTCGAGGCCCGGGGTCTCGCTGGTCGCGTTGATCGCCAGGCAATCGGGAATGTCTTCGACCACCAGCGAATGGTAGCGCGTCGCGGTGAAGGGCGAGGGCAGGTCGGCAAACACGCCGTCGCCTTCATGCGTGACGGGCGAGGTCTTGCCGTGCATCAGACCGCCGCGCACCACGCGGCCGCCGAAATGCTGGCCGATCGCCTGGTGGCCGAGGCAGACGCCGAGCAGCGGTTTGCCCGCTGCCGCGCAGGCCGCGACGATATCGAGGCTGATGCCGGCTTCGTTGGGAGTGCAGGGTCCGGGAGAAATCAGATAGCCCGCATGACCGCCATCCATCGCCTCGTCCGCCGATATGGCATCGTTGCGCACCACCTCCACGCGGGCGCCCATCTCCATCAGGTAATGGACCAGGTTGAAGGTGAAGCTGTCGTAATTGTCGATTACGAGAATGGATCGGCTGTCGGTCATCGATACGGTCCTTGAAGCGATGGCGACGCGCTTTCAAGCAAGGAAAGGTTTGCAGGCCAGCGCGGCCGGCACCGCGTGTCCCGCAGCCGATCAGGCGGTCTTGCCGGCCAGCTTGTCCGTGGCGCGGACGAGGCCATCGACGATGCCAGGTTCACCGGCGCTGTGACCGGCATCGGGCACGATCCACAGGTCGGCTTCGGGCCAGGCCTTCTTGAGCGCCCATGCCGCGCCCGGCGGGGTGCAGATGTCGTGGCGGCCCTGAACGATGATCCCGGGTATTCCAGCCAGCGAATCCACGTTCCGCAGGAGCTCGCCTTCCTCGAGGAAGAAGTTCTCGAGGAAGAACTTGGCGCAGATGCGTGCAAACGGAACCGCCTTGGCCGGATCGCCGAAGCCTTCGAGCAGGTCTTCATTGGGCAGCAGTGTCGCGACATGCCCTTCCCACAGCGACCATTCGCGCGCCGCGGCAAGCCGGGTCGCCTCGTCCTCGCTGGTCAGGCGGTTGTAATAAGCGCGCACGAGGTCGCCGCGCTCGGCTTCGGGAATGAGACCGGTGAACGCATCCCATTGCTCCGCCATGATCTCGCTCGCGCCATAATCGTAGAGCCACGACTTTTCCTGCTGCCGCGCGAGGAACACGCCGCGCAGCACCAGCTCGCTCACCCGGTCGGGATATTTCTGCGCATAGGCAAGCGCGAGCGTCGAACCCCAGCTGCCGCCGAACGCCTGCCACTTTTCGTGTCCGCACATCTCGCGCAAGCGCTCGATGTCCTCGACGATGCGCCATGTGTCATTGTGTTCTATTTCAGCAAAGGGCAGCGACTTGCCGCAACCGCGCTGGTCGAACAGCAACACGTCGTAGAGTTCAGGGTCCCACTGGCGGCGATGATCGGGAGCCATGCCCCCGCCGGGCCCGCCATGCAGGAAAACCGCCGGCTTGGCGCCCGGTGTGCCCACGCGCTCGTAATACAGCGAATGGCCTTCGCCGACATCGAGCATGCCGGTCTCGTAGGGTTCGATCTCCGGATAGAGCTTGCGGCGGGTATCGGTCATTCGCTTGCTTTCTTTCTGACCACGAGGATCGGGCCGATGGCGGCACCGGTGTCGAGCCGGTCGGTCGCCGGATTCCACAGCAGCGACACGGTATCGTCGAGGAACAGCGCGTTCTCGGCCTCGAGCTCGTTCTTGTAGAACCGGGCGAGTTTGCCGAAGGAAATCGGGGCGTTGGAGATCACGAAATGCGCGCGCCCTTCGCCATCGATGCCCACCGCATTGCGGATCTTGCGCGACGGGCCGTCATGGACGATCTGCGGATGGATCTTGCCGTCGACGATCAGCATCGGCCCCGACTGCGTGCCGAATTGCGGGCGCTCGGTGACATTGGCGAGGAACCAGTCGGTCTCGCGCACCTGCCAGTCGCCGCCGCTGCCGTAGAACACCCCGTTGGGTTTCATGTAGAAATTGCCCGAGCCCGATCCTGTGTCGAGTTCGCCCAATCGTTCGGAATCTTCCACGAAATAGCCCGCCGGGCGTTCGCCTTCGCCGAAAATCCCCGCGTTCATCGCGAAGGCGATGGTGTCGCCGTCATTGGCATCGGCATATCTGGCGAGGCTGCCGTAGCGCGATCCGCCCCTGTCGAGTGCAGTCGAGATCTGGTGGCGTTCGGGCACGGCGAGGCAGTGCGTCAGCGGCGTATCTTCGAAAATGATCGAGCGACAGGCGCTTTCGACTTGGCTCGCTAGTGTCGCCGCCGGAGTTGGCGTGTCGCCGGCTGCATCCTGCGGCTGTCCGTCGATCCGCGCGCGGGCCACCGGTTCACCCTCGGGTTGGGCTTCGCATGCAGTCAGCGCGAGCAGCGCCAGCGCGGCAAGTGTTGTTCTCATTGGCCGAATCCGGGTTCCTTCGCGAGGCGGACGGCTTCCTTCGCCGCAGCGAGCAGGGCGCCCGCTTTCGCTTCGCATTCTTTCTGCTCATACGCGGGTTCGCTATCGGCGACTATCCCCGCGCCGGCCTGCACATGCATGGTCCCGTCCTTCACCACCGCAGTGCGCAGCACGATGCAGCTGTCGACTGAACCATCGGGCGCGAAATAGCCTACGCCGCCGGCATAGGGCCCGCGCGTCGCTGGTTCGAGTTCCGCGATGATCTCGCAGGCGCGCACCTTGGGCGCACCGCTTACCGTGCCCGCGGGGAAGCCGGCGAATAGCGCATCGATCGCGTCTTTCGCCGGATCGAGCTGGCCGGTCACATTGCTGACGATATGCATCACGTGGCTGTAGCGTTCGACCATGAAACTGTCGGTGACGGTCACGCTGCCCGATTGTGCCACGCGTCCGACATCGTTGCGGCCCAGGTCGAGCAACATGAGGTGTTCGGCGCGTTCCTTCGGGTCGGCCAGCAGCGAGCGTTCGGCGTCGCGATCCTCTGCCTGCGTCGCGCCGCGCGGGCGAGTGCCGGCGATGGGCCGGATGGTCACTTCGCCTTCGCGCACGCGGACCAGGATTTCCGGGCTCGACCCCACGATCGCAAACCCGGGCATGTCGAGGAAATAGAGGAAGGGCGAGGGATTGACCCGTCTGAGCGCGCGGTAAAGCGCCATAGGTGGCAGTTCGAACGGGGTCGCGAAGCGCTGCGACAGCACGACCTGAAAGATGTCGCCGGCCTCGATATAGTCCTTTGCGCGCAGCACAATCGCCTCGTAGTCCGCGGCGGGCATCGTCGGCGTCAGAGCGGGTTCGGGATGATCGGCGGCGCGTGTTTCCGACGCGATCGCGGGCCGGGCGAGCCTGCGCAGCACCTCGTCAATGCGTTCGCCCGAACGTTCGATCGAACCGCCCGACCATACCGGGGCGATGCAAAACAGCGCGTCGCTGAGCCGGTCGAACACCAGCAGCACGGTCGGCCGCACGAACAGCATGTCGGGTACGTCAAGCGCACCCTGCGGCGGGCGCGGGAGTTTTTCGACCAGCCCGATGGTCTCATAACCGAAATGCCCGACGAGGCAGGCGAGGGCGGGAGGCAGTTCGCCGGGAACAGCACAATGGCAGCTTCCAACCAGTGCGCGCAGGCTGTCGAGCGTGCCGGCATCGCAGGCCTCGAAAGCCTCGCGGTCGTGCTGCCAGCGACGGTTGATCGCCGCGCTGTCGCCCGTCGCGCGAAACACCAGATCGGGATCGAGCCCAATGAGGCTGTAACGGCCGCGGACTTCACCGCCCTCGACCGATTCGAGCAGGAAATCGCCGCGCCCTTCCTCGAACAGTTTGAGCGCCGCACCGACAGGGGTTTCGGTATCGGCCACGATTTCGCGCCAGATCAGCGCGGGAGTGCCCTGCGCCAGTGCGGTGCGCGCCCGGTCGACGCCTTTCAGGCCGTTATCCAACTGGACCTCAGTTGCCGGAGAGCTGGGCACGCACGGCTTCGATCGCCGTGGCATTCCGCGAGACGCCCAGTTCTTCGCGCATCGCGCGGCTGAACTGTTCGGCGTATTCTTCGCCCAGCAGCGGACCCATCTGGCGGGTGGCCTGCGCGATCAGCGGATCGTCGCCGGCGATCTCGCCCATGGTGATATCATCGACATCGACCACGAAGAAACCGGCATTGTTGCCCGCTTCGAGCCGCTTCGTCGTTCCCTCGGCCATGCTGAACAGCAGGGCGATCGGGGGCGGGATGCGCTGTTCGCGCTGGCGCGCGAGATCTTCGCGGGTCATGTCGACGCTCTGCGCGGGGGGAACGCGGCGCTCCTCCTCGGCGAGCGCGGCGGCCATCGTCTTGCCCGACCGCACGCGTGCGATCACCCGGTCGGCCGCCGCCTGCGCGGCTTTCATGCCCTCGGTAGCACGCCAGCGCGCTTCGACCGCATCGGCGATCTGTGCATAGGGGGCGACGGCAGCGGGCGTGATGTCGTCCACTTCGTAAACCAGATAGGTCTGCCCGCTTTCGATCGGGGCGATCTCGGGTTCTTCCACTTCCATCTGGAACAGCGTGGCAAGGGCGGGCTGGAGCACCTCGGGCACCGTGCCGCGGGGCTCGTCGAACAGCTGGCCATTGGCGAGAACCGGGCCGACCGTTTCCAGCTCGAGACCCAGTTCTTCGCCCACTTCGCTGAGCGTGGCGCCGTTTCCGAGCTGCTCTTCGATCTCGCTTGCGAGATCTGCCAGGCCGCGCACCCGCTTTTCCGCGCGCAGCGTATCGGTGATATCGCCGCGCACCTGGCTCAGCGAGCGGGCAGGAGTGGTTTCGACCGCGTCGATCCGCGCGACATGCCAGCCCAGCGGGCTGCGCGCGGGCGTGGTCATCGCGCCGCGTTCGGCGGAGAAATAGGCTGCGGCGACCGCAGGCGACGCCTGGCTCGCGAGACCTTCGCGAACGACATCGACCACGGGCGAAGCGCGCAGTCCCGCCTCGCGGGCGACCTGTTCGAACGACGCGCCACCGGCAACGCGGTCACGGATCGACTTGGCGGCGGCTTCTGTCGGTACGATCAGCTGGGTGACGTCGCGGGTTTCAGCAGCGGCGTATTGTTCGGCATCGCGTTCATAGCGCGCGGCGATTTCGGCATCGGTCGGTTCCGCCCGGTCGCCCAGTGCTGCCGCGTCGAAGGTGGCATAGCGGATCGTCCGGCGTTCCGGCCGTACGAACGCATCACGGTTCGCATCGTAATAGGCGCGCAAGACCTTGGGGTCGGCTGCGCCGCTCGGGGCGTATGTCGCTGCGGGGAGCAACGCGATCGAACCTTCGCGCCGTTCCTTGAACAATTGCGCATAACGGTACGCAAGCTTGTCGGGCACGGTCGCTCCGAAGCTCGCGGGAAGCAGCATCTGCTGCGACAGCAGGCCGATCCCCAAGTCCTCGCGCACGTCGGCATCGCTCAGCCGCTGCAGGGCCAGCGCCTGACGATAGGTATCCTCGCTGAAATTGCCGTCTGGGCCGCGGAACGCGGGAATCATCCGGATTTCGCTGTTGACCAGATTGTCGCCCGCCCGGAGCCCGTAGCGCTGGGCGTATTCCTTCAGCGCGGCGCGGCCGATCAGCGCTTCGAGCGCGGAATCGAGACCCCCACTGCGCAGGAAGGCCTGCATGGTGGCCGTAGGCTGGTCCTGCCGCACTCGGTCGAGCCCGTTGTTCGCGCCCTGTATCAGATCCGCGGTGGATATCTTTTCATTCCCGACGACAGCCACACGGTCACCGCCCGCGATGCCGCCGAAAGTCCCGGTGGACGATACATCCGCGCTGGCGAACGCCAGGGCGATCAGACCGAGGAAGGCGAGCGCGATTGCCAGCCCGAGCTTGGTCTTGAAGAAATTGCGGAAGAATTGGAACATGATAGACGGACGATCCGGTTGGATGGCTGCTGTTGTTCAGGCGGAGCCTGGATGGGTTGGGGCGCTTTATCCCCCCTGCGACCTCGCGGCAACAGGTTGCAAAGGGTTTTGACGCGGGAAGAAACCTTGTCTAGCGGAGCGCATTCCAAGCCCCATATAGCGGGCCACACATTTCAATAAATCGCAGGACCAAGACATGGCCGAACGGCCCTACATCGTCGGAAACTGGAAAATGAACGGCACGCGCGCCATGCTTTCCGAAGCACGCGCGATCGATCGTGCCGCGCAGCGTTACATGAAGGTCGAGGTCGCCGTGGCGCCTCCCTACACGTTGATTCACGCGGTCCATAAGGAAGCCGAACAGATCGGCGTCGGCGCGCAGGATTGCCACCCGGGCGCGGAAGGTGCGCATACCGGGGACATCAACTCCTCGATGGTTGCCGATGCAGGTGCGAAGTTCGTGATCCTGGGCCACAGCGAACGGCGCCAGGGCCACGGCGAAAGCAACGAACTGATCAACGCCAAGATCGAATCGGCCATCGAGTCGGGCCTGCGCATCATCCTGTGCTGCGGCGAACCGCTCGATACGCGTGACGCGGGCAAGGCCGAAGAATACGTGCTGGCCCAGATCAAGGCCGCTCTGACGGTGGTCGAAGATCCCGCCGAGCGCCTGACGATCGCTTATGAACCGATGTGGGCGATCGGTACCGGGCGCACCGCAACCGGCGAGGATATCGCAGCCATGCACGGGGCGATCCGCCGGCTGCTCGACGAAACCTATGGCGAAGAGGAATCCGCCAAGGTCCGCATCCTCTATGGCGGTTCGGTGAAGCCCGACAATGCGCGCGAGATCCTCGCGACCCCCGAAGTGGGCGGTGCGCTGGTCGGCGGTGCCAGCCTGTCGGCGGAAAGCTTCCTCGGGATCGTGGTCGGCGCCTCCGAAGCCGAAGAGGCCTGATCGCACCCGACCTTGCCGTTTGCCGCCGGCGCGCCTAGATGCGCGTGAGCTCCGCTAAAGCCTTTCCAAGAGTATTCGCATGTTCCTGTTCCTAACCGTCGTCCAGGCGATCATCGCAGCCGCGCTTGTCGGCGTCATCCTGATGCAGCGCTCCGAAGGCGGCGGGCTTGGCATCGGTGGCAGCCCGTCGGGCATGCTCAGCGCGCGCGGAGCCGCGGATTTCCTGACCCGTTCGACCAAATGGCTCGCGGTGCTGTTCGTCGTCCTGTCGATCGCGCTGGCTGCAGTCGCAGTCGAGACGACCGGCAGCGACGCCATCGAATCGACGCTCGATCGCACGGTTGCACCGGCCGATCCGCTGGGTGCGGCCACGACCGGCGAAGCCGCTCCTGCCGCCGATCCCCTGAGCGCTCCTGCGGACGGCGATCCGCTGTCCGGCGCGACCGAATAATCTCCATTCCATCGCAGAGCTGTGGATTGCGCCGTGCAAATGGCGCGATCCATGTGCGTTTGCGCTTGCCCCGACTCAATCCCACAGCTTAAGGCTCGACCCCCATGGCGCGGTATATCTTTATCACCGGCGGCGTGGTCTCCTCGCTTGGCAAAGGTCTCATGGCAGCATCGCTTGCTGCCCTCCTCCAAGCGCGTGGCTACAAGGTCCGTATCCGGAAATTCGACCCCTATCTCAACGTCGATCCGGGGACGATGTCCCCCTATCAGCACGGCGAGGTCTATGTGACCGACGACGGGGCAGAGACCGATCTCGATCTCGGCCATTACGAGCGTTTCACCGGCGTATCGGCGCACCAGGGCGACAACATCACCTCGGGCCGGATCTACCAGGACATCATCGCCAAGGAACGCCGCGGCGACTACCTCGGCGCGACCGTCCAGGTGGTCCCGCACGTGACCGACGAGATCAAGGCCTTCGCGCTGGCCGGGCAGGACGACCATGACTTCGTGCTGTGCGAGATCGGCGGAACCGTCGGCGACATCGAAGGCCTGCCGTTCATGGAGGCCATCCGCCAGCTGCGCAACGAGTTGGAGCCGTGGCAGACGCTGAGCGTCCACGTCACGCTGGTCCCCTATATTGCCGCGGCGGGCGAGTTGAAGACCAAGCCGACGCAGCACTCGGTGCGCGAACTGGCCAGTCTCGGGATCAAGCCCGATGTGCTGCTGTGCCGCGCCGAGCATCCGATCCCCGAATCCGACCGCCGCAAGATCGCGCAGTTCTGCAACGTGCGGCAGGAAGCGGTCATTCCGGCGCTGGACGCGCCGTCGATCTATGCCGTGCCGCTGCAGTATCACGGCGAGGGGCTCGATACCGAAGTGCTGCGCGCCTTCGGGATAACCGATGCGCCCGATCCCGACCTGTCGCGCTGGTACGACGTCGTGGATCGCCATTCCAACCCCGAGGGCGAAGTCACCATCGGCGTGATCGGCAAATATGTCGGCCTGCAGGATGCTTACAAATCGCTCAACGAGGCGCTGGTGCACGGCGGCATGGCGCACCGGGTCAAGGTCAACATCAAGTGGATCGACGCCGAAGTGTTCGAAGGCGACGATGCCGACATTGCCGCCAAGCTCGAACCCATGCATGCCATCCTCGTGCCCGGCGGGTTCGGTGAGCGCGGCAGCGAGGGCAAGATCGCGGCAGTCCGTTTCGCCCGCGAACGCAAGGTGCCGTTCTTCGGCATCTGCCTTGGCATGCAGATGGCGTGCATCGATGCTGCGCGCGAGGCCGGCTTTGCTCGCGCCTCGTCGACGGAATTCGGCGAGACCGAAGAACCGGTGGTCGGCATCATTACCGAATGGATGACCGAAGAGGGTCTCCAGAAACGCGAAGCCGGCGGCGATCTCGGCGGGACCATGCGGCTGGGTGCATATGATGCCAAGCTTGCGGTGGGCAGCCACGTGTCGAAGGTCTATCACGGGGCGACCAGCATCTCGGAACGCCACCGCCACCGCTACGAAGTGAACGGGGCCTATATCGAGCCGCTCGAGAAACAGGGCTTGGTCTTCTCGGGCATGTCGCCCGACGGCCTGCTTCCCGAAATCGTCGAACGCCCCGATCACCCATGGTTCGTGGGCGTGCAGTTCCATCCCGAGCTGAAATCGCGGCCCTTCGAACCGCACCCGCTGTTCGCCGGTTTCGTCGGCGCGGCGCTGGAACAGGCACGCCTGGTCTGATCCAGCGCCGAGATGGCGGCATTTTAAGCCTCTGATTTCGTTGGAGGCGTCGAAATTACGCTTGTAGCTATGCGACAAAATGATGTCGCGGGCACGAGACCGGTTTATCTTTTGTTATGTTTGGGCCAGAATACGGTTGTTCCACACCTCGGGTGTGGGCGCATGGAGACACATGCTTTGCCAGCACGAGGCGGGGCTTGCTTCGAAGCCGGTTGTCTTCTGCGACCCGGACGGCCGATTTCGGGGTTTGGCGGCGTTCAACGTCGCGGGGGCGGAACCTGGTTCCGCCCCCTATTCATTTCACCAGTGCAAGTGAAGGCGGGATCAGGCCGCCTTGGTCGTGTCGCCGTCGCGCTCGTCGTCCTTGACGACTTCGAGCGGCTGCGTTTCGCCGATGGCGATCTTCTTCGGCTTCATCGCATCGGGCACTTCGCGCACGAGATCGATGACCAGCAGGCCATCGGCCAGGTCGGCATGGGCCACGCGGACATAGTCGGCCAGTTCGAAACGGCGTTCGAATCCGCGGTTGGCGATCCCGATATGCAGCATTTCGCCGTCGTTGAGTTCGTCGCGCTTCTTGCCGGTCACGACGAGTAGGTTCTGCTGCGCAACGATATCGAGATCCGGCTTGCGGAAGCCCGCGACCGCCAGCGTGATGCGATATTCGTCATCGCCGCGGCGTTCGATGTTGAAGGGGGGGTAATTGTCGCCGCCGGCATTGCGCGCCTGACGTTCCATCAGGTCGAACACACGGTCGAAGCCCACGGTGGAGCGGCGGAAAGGCGTAAGGTCCATACGGTTCATCGAAACAAATCCTCTTGTGAGCGATTCTATGATGGCGGGGCCCGGTATCGGCGCCCCGTCGCCGCCACGAACACCGTGACGGTATTTTCGAGATAGGCGCGTCCTTTGCGCTTTCAAGACTTCTTGTCGCGCGCTAGTTTCGCCGCGGAAAACAAGGGAATATCAATGAGCCACCACCCGGTCGACATTTACACCAAATTCGGTTGCGGATTCTGCGTCCGAGCCAAGCGCCTGCTCGACGAGAAGGGCGTGGACTATACCGAACACGACATCACGATGGGCGGGCCGAAGCGCGAAGAGATGCTGGAACGCGCGCCTACCGCGCGGACCGTGCCGCAGATCTTCATCGGCGATACGCATGTCGGCGGTTCGGACGAACTCGCCGCGCTCGAGCGCGAAGGCAAGCTCGACGCGTTGCTGGCGGGCTGAATGGCACGCGTCGCTGTCCTGCAGATGACTTCGGGCATCGATCCCGGGGCCAATGCCGCAGCGCTCGAAGACGCGGTCGCACAGGCTGCGGCCGGGGGCGCCGACATGCTGTTCACGCCCGAAATGTCGGGCCTGCTCGATCGCGATCGCGAACGCGCTTCCCGGTCGATCTGCAGCGAAGACGCTTCGCCCGTCCTTGCCCGTGTCCGTGAAGCTGCGCGCAAGCACGGCCTGTGGGTATCGCTCGGCTCGCTCGCGCTCGAGGGCGGTGGCGGGGGCGAATGGGTCAACCGCGCTTTCGTCATCGCGCCTGACGGCACGATTGCCGCGAGCTACGACAAGATCCACATGTTCGATGTCGACCTGGCAAGCGGCGAAAGCTGGCGCGAATCCAATGCCTATCGTGCAGGTGACAGCGTCGGGCTGGTGGAGGGCACGCCGCTCGGCCGGCTCGGCCTCACCGTGTGCTACGACATTCGCTTCCCTGCCTTGTTCGAGGCGCTGGGGCGCGCGCACTGCGACTGCATCGCCATACCCGCTGCTTTTACCGTACCGACCGGCGCAGCGCATTGGCACGTGTTGCAGCGCGCCCGCGCCATCGAGGCGAGCGCTTTCGTCGTGGCCGCGGCGCAGGTCGGCGAGCACGAGGACGGCCGCCTGACCTATGGTCACAGCCTGGTGGTGGATCCGTGGGGCGAAGTGCTGCTCGACATGGGCGGAGAGAAGGCCGGACTGGGTTTCGTCGATATCGATCTGAAGCGGGTGGCCGAGGTGCGCGAACAGGTGCCCAGCCTTGCCAACCGCAGGCATATCACCGCATAGGCCGCCGCATGATCGTCTACGACCTCTCCTGCAGCGAAGGCCACCGCTTCGAGGGCTGGTTTTCGTCCTCGAGCGATTACTCGGACCAGAAAGCGCAAGGCTTGCTGCAGTGTCCCGCCTGCGGGTGCGAAGATGTGGGCAAGGCGCCGATGGCCCCCTCAGTCCCGGCCAAGGCCAATACCGTCGCAGCCCCGGCGGGAGAAAAGGCGCAGCTAAGCACGGGCGACATGCCCCCGGCCGTCAAACAAGCGTTCGAAGCGCTGGCGAAGGCTCAGGCCAAGGCGCTCGAGAGCAGCACCTGGGTCGGCGACTGCTTTGCCGAAAAGGCCCGCGAAATGCACTATGGGGAAAGCGAAAACGCACCCATTCACGGGCGCGCCACGCGCGACGAGGCCGAGGACATGGTCGCGGAAGGCATCGCCGTCGCCCCCCTGCTGGTGCCGGTCGCGCCGCCCGACGAACTGAACTGATTGCTTGCGCGCGATCGTCTGCTAAATGCGGCGGCGGGCGCCCGTAGCTCAGTCGGATAGAGCACCAGATTCCTAATCTGGGGGCCACAGGTTCGAATCCTGTCGGGCGCACCATTGACGAAAATCCGCAGATTTCTCTGATTTCCGGACTCGCCCGGCAGGAATGCTATGGGCACTGAATGGCAGCTTTTTGGCCGTCCGCAGTCATTCCGGTCAAGGCGCCAAATGCTGGCTGAAGCGTCGGCCAACTGTATGGGAAAGCCGTTTTGTGCCTTGTGGCGTCGGCGCCTGGCTATTGCGAGTTCAATCGAGACCTAACAGCATTTGTAAATTGGCCGTTTGCCATCGTTCGTTCACCTTGATGTGGATCACGAACAGGGGGCAGGTCACATTTTTCGCACGTTCTTCAGCTTGGTGCAGTCGGGCAGGATGGATGGGGCGAGTTCGCGCTTACTCAACTTCGTCTTGGTCGCTGGCCTCGCCTTTGGCTCCAGCGCGGCCAAGGCCAGCGAGGACCCCGAAATCGCCCAGGCTATCGCTGACTGCGAGCAAAAGGTGTCGGTCGCATGCGGCACGGTCGGGCTCGCCTATTCCGACCCGGCGAATGACCAATACGATATTTTCCTCAGCCTGAGATTTCTTCAAGAGGCCTGCCGCGGTAACCACGCGGCTTCGTGTGGCCGTCTTGCATTGGTCTACCTCGAGGGATCCGAAGATATCGAAGCCGATCGGGCCACGGCAGGCCGGTTTGCAATCAAGGGATGTTCGCTCTTCGATAGAACAGCGTGCGAAGTCGCCGAGGCGGTGTTTGCAGAGGCGTCGTCCGATCAATTCGATGCGGAGAAAGCCCTGCGCTACCGGCGCGTGAATTGCGATCAGGGCGGATGGCGTTCGTGCGAGGATCTCGCGCGCATTTACTACAATCTCGGGGAATTTGTGCCGGCAGAACAGGTGGCTGCAAAGGCATGCGACCCCGGACAGGCGGCACAACGGTCGGTATGCGAATTCGCCGCAAGCCTGCGTCAGCGACGCCAGGAAATCGAGCAGGCGTTGGCTGAACGACATGAAGCGCAGCGCCGTCGCCTAGCCGAACGCGAGCGCGCTTCGCAAGTCGTCCAATCCTTCCTCGGGCAGGGCAAATACGACAGCGCGATCTATGCGGCGATCTATCACAGCCGCCAGCTGGCAGATGCGCGGACTGCGCTCGAAGCGACCTTGCAGGCGGGCGCATTGGGCAGTGTCTACAAGGACCATCTCTATGTTCTCGACTACTGGTTCCCGTCGGGCAGGCTCAATGCCGCGGTGAATGCGGAGATCGAACGGCGGAGCCGGGGCGACGACTGCGGAATCTACAACTGCACCAACATGCCCGGTGCATCGAGCCGTCGTTGGGTGGCAGGGGCGGGTAGAACGGCGGCATCGCGTTCGTCCTCCTCATCCGCGTCCTCGTTCCAGCCGGCCCGGATGAAAAGTGCAGCGGAAATCTCCCGCGAGACGCGCAATCGTTATCGCACAGCCCACTGCACGATGAACAACAACGCAAACCGATATCTTTGCAATTGAACGTGGAGCAAGCAGCCATGAATCTTCGTCCTTTTCTTGCGGCTACCGTCCTGTCGGTGACATCGATTGCAGCTCTCCCCGTCGCGGCGCAAAGCAATGCAGAGCAAGCGCAGGAGCGCTACAATGCGGGGGACTTCCCGGCTGCTCGCGCACTCTACCAGAAAGCGTGCATGAGCGATGGCAAGGATGAGGCATGCCACAATCTCGGTTCGATGGCGTGGCGGGGGCAGGGCGGGGCGAAGGACCCGGTGCAGGCGCGCGATGCCTATCGGCGCGGATGCGAAGCCGGCCTGCTCAAATCCTGCGGCCAGTATGGCGCATTGCTCAAGGATGGTCTTGGCGGACCGGCCGATCCTGCCGAGGCGCTGGGCCCGCTGGGGCTCGCCTGCAAGGCGGGCGAAGCGGGCGCGTGCTACAATCAGGGCCAGATCCTCTATTTCGGCGACGCCGGTGAGCGCCGCTTCGAAGAAGCGCGAACGGCATTCGCCGGGGCCTGCCCCGGCTACGCGGCGGATGGCTGCTATGCGCTCGGGATAATGAAACGTGACGGTCAAGGCGGTGCGGTCGATACCGCGGGAGCGAACAAGGCTTTCTCCATCGCGTGCGAAAGCGGCAATGCCGAAGGATGCATCGAATCCGGCGTCGGCTATTACGATAACGGGCAATTCGCCGAAGCCCGCGACCAGTTCGCGCAGGCATGCAACAACGGGGCCGCCGGCGGATGCATGAATGCGGGCATGATGTACCGCGACGGGACCGGAGCCGCTCCCGATCACGCCAGGGCGAAGCGCTATTTCACCAATGGATGCAAACTGGGCATCCAGGACGGCTGTGCCATGGCTGAGGCGCTGGGACAGTGAGCGTTGCAGCGGGACTAATTGGCGCGTTCGCCCTGAAACTACTCAGCATGGGCCTGGTTTTCGCGCTGGCTGCGGCCTGGTCGGTTCCCTCGAGCGCCTCGCCCGCGGACCAGGGCGCGGCGTCGGAAAAATCGGCTGTCGAGCGCGCTTGCGAAGCCAGGGAGGTCGCGGCTTGTCTCAATGCAGGGAGGATCCTCGTCCAGCTTTCTGGCGAAGCGCGCGCCATCAGGGCTCGCGATATGTTCGCGCGGGGCTGCGAACTCGGCAACACCGATGCGTGCCATCTGCTGGTACCGATGCTGATCGAAGGGCGTGGGGGTGCGCAATTGCTCGATGTGGCGGCTGAGGTCGCAGAAATCCTGTGCGAAGCCGGGTCTGGACAGGGTTGCAGCTGGCAGGCGAATGTCCTTTCGCGGCAGGCCGCATCGGACCAGCAAATCGACCACGAGAATTTGATCGCCGCGCGCGAGTTGTACCTGCAAGGCTGTGATCTGGATTCGATGGAGGCTTGCGGGCAAGCCGGTGCCCTACTGGCAACCGGCACCGGTGGGCCGGCTGACCCCATCAAGGGCTACGACTTACTGGAGCGCGCCTGCCGGGCAGAGCAATGGCAGGCGTGCGCCAATGTCGCCGTCATGGCACGCGACGGACTGGCGCATGACGCCGACTGGGCGTCCGCGCGAGACTATTTCGGGATGGCATGCGACGGTGGTATCGCCAACGCCTGCAATGATCTCGGCATCATGTGGATGCAACTGTCCGATCGCAGCGGGGACGAGCGCTGGCGCGACCCGGCGCTGCTCGTATTCATCGCCTCATGCGATGGCGGAGACGGTGCAGGGTGTTCCAACGCGGCGCGGCAATTGCGCGAAGGCCGGGGCGTGCCGACCGATCTCGTGCGCGCCCATGATCTCGCTGTGCGCGGCTGCGAAGCGAACAGCGCGCGGGCCTGCCTGCTCGCGTCCGATATGCGGGGAGCGGGAGAAGGCGTCGGGGCCGATGCGCAAACCGCTCGCGCGCTGCGGCAAAAGGCGTGCGATCTCGGCCAGTCCAGCGCCTGCGCCATGGTCGATGGACCGGCCCGTCAGGACTGACATGAATTTGGGGAGGGCAGAAATGCCGCAAGCGATTGATCTCTTTCGTCGGGCTTTGCAAAAGCAAAGGCGAGCGGGGGCATGTGGTGTGGGTAACAGGATGCGCGGGACACTGACTGCGGTAGCGGCGCGGATCTTCGCGCCCGTACTTCTCGCTGCAGCAAGCACCAGCACATTCGCAGAGGCGAAAGAACGACCTTTCGACGACGAGGCTCTAATGGAGATCCATCGCGGCGGACTTGCCTATGAGCGCGACGGGGATACCTATGCCGCACTGTCGATGTACGGGCAGGCCTGCGACATGGGGCTGGCCGCGGCCTGCACCCTCGGCGGACAAATCGAGCATGAAACGGCATCCGACAACAAGGATCACATCAGGGCGGCGCGCATGTTCGCCGCTGCCTGTCGCGCGGGAGACGACCTCGCCTGCACGCGGACGGGGATGGCTTTGGGGCCGCTCTCGCAGGCAGACTCGCCCGAACCCGATGGGCTGATGAAGCTCGCGCTGCTGGCCATGGGCGAGGAGTGCCGTCACGGCGGTGCGCAGGCCTGTGTCGACGCCGCAGAACTGCTTGGCACGACTGAAGAGATCGGGGCGGACATCGCGGCGGTTCGCGGTTACGCAGTGAGGGCTTGCGAGGACCAGCAATTCGCAGCCTGCATCAGCGCCGCGATGCTTCCTGCCGAAGAACCCGACGCTGCGGAGACGCGCGCGCGCAATGTCCTGCTGTGCAATGTGGGCTGGGCCGGTGGGTGCGACGCGCTGCTGGAACCGCTGATGACGGGCGAGGCGCCAGGCGAAGTCGATGATCTCAAGCAGGCCCTGAAGGCAGCGTGCGACGATTGGGTGGGGATCGCCTGCGCAAACCTCGGCCTTTACTATACGCAGGGGCCGAAGGACGCTTATTTTCCGGGCATCGGCTTTCGCTACATGCGCAGCGCCTGCGATCTCTACGTAGCCAAGGCATGCTTTGCATACGGGGTGATGCACAAGAAGGGCATTGGCGGCCGGGTCGATGAAACCCGTGCGCAATCGCTCGTGGCGCATGCTTGCGAAATCGGAAGTCCGAAAGCCTGCGCCACTCTGGCGCGCATCGCAGGGGAAAGTGAAGAAGGTGAAGTTGCGGGGGTCTCCACGATGGAGGCCCTCCGGCGTGCATGTCGGCTGGGCGACAAGCCCTCTTGCGTGAAGGAAATCTGATGAAGACTGCGATGCGATCGGTGATCTGGGGAACGTTGGCTGCGGCGGTGGCGCTCGCGGCACCCTTGCACGCTCAGAGCCTGGAAGACATTCCAGTGGAGCAACGGCTCCAGATCTTGGCCGGGAACCAGCAGGCCCGACCGCTGATGGAAGTGTTCGGAATTGCCACCTTCGCGGCTGGTGCGGACGAAAGCTGCCAGCTGTTCGACGTCGGCGAATTGCGCGCGTTCCAGGTCCTCAAGGGGCGGCTCGGGAGGCAGTTGGCGCGGGTCGGCGGGGACGAAGTTGTCGCAGCGATAGACCAGTCCGAACGTGGCACGCGGCAGGCGAAGGGCTGCGCCATGCCGGACGACACCAAGGTCACGATCGAGCGTGCGAGGGTAGTGGCAAGGGCCTTGCAGGACGCCCCGGCAGCCATGACGACCGACCAGCAGCAATGCGCGGTTGAGGGAACGCACTGGCGCTTCCATCGGCGCGAATGGGAGTTCGTTCCGAAAGGGCATTTCGTCGAGTACGAAGACCCTCAGCTCGAGGCGATGTATCAGGGATTGCGGACGAATTTCGCGAGTATCGCAGACCAGGCCTGCGGGTCGGTAAAGCAGACGGTTATGTTGATTCCTGCTTTCGAGAAACTCCGCCTGATGGAAGAAGCCAGCAGCTTTGCTGCTCCCGGCGCGATGGCCTTTACTTCGCTCGGATCGTCCGAACGCACATTCACCTCGCGACACCTCGGCCTTTGGCGGTCGCAGCGTTCATGGACCGGGGGCGGTTATACTACCGAACCCGACTTCTACCGCATGGCCCACGACGGGGACGTGAAAACCGGCTTTGCGAGGCTGTCCAGTCCGGGTCTTTTCGGCGTCGCGGGGCAAATGTACTTTACCACCGGGGGGAAGTGGATCGCGGGTATCAACCGGAACATCGAAGCGGTCGAACTCCGGCTCGACAACGGCACCGGTTTGCCCATGGAGAAAGTCGCCGGCGAGAAGGAAGGGATGGAGGGCACTTCGACCTTCGAACTCGGCAAAAGCGGATTGACCGTCCTGAGGGATCAGGGGGCGGACGTTTCGGTTCGGGTTGCGTTCAAGCAGGCCGGAGAGGAATGGCGGATTTTCGACGCTCCGGGCAAGGGCAGCGGAGTGCAGCAAATCAACCTGGGGGCGGTCAGGGAAGGTTTGGCGTGGTCGAATGCGCCGCGCCCCGCGAAAAACTGACGCGATAACGGGTGTCTCGAATTGTCTGGGCGCGCTATCCGAAGGCGGCCGGATACCGGGCGCGGGGGGCTGAACGTGGATGGACTGAAAATCCTCTATATCGAAGACGATGCGCACACCGCGACGCGGGTGAAGGAACTCGCCCTGTCTCGCGGCGACGATCTGCATTGGGAAAGCGATGGATCTGCCGGCCTGCGGATAGCGGGGCGGGACAGGTTCGATGTCATCATACTCGATCGAATGCTGGGCGATGACGATGGCCTCAAGATCTTGGCCCGCCTGCGCGAGAGCGGGGTAGACACGCCGATCCTGATGCTGAGTGCACTCGGGCGCACCAGCGACCGCGCCGAAGGGCTCGACGCCGGTGCCGATGATTACCTTGGCAAGCCATTCGAAGCCGCAGAATTGATGGCCCGCGTGAACGCCCTCCACCGGCGTGCATCGGGCAGGGTGCATAGCGCGGTGATCCTTTACGGTGCCTTCGAGTGCCATCTGAAAGCGCGCACGGCTTTTCGCGAGAACCGGCACCTCGCTTTGAGCCCGAGGGAATTCGAGCTCTTCCATTACTTCATGGAAAACGCCGGGGAGGTGGTAACGCGCGAAATGCTGCTGCGCGATGTTTGGAACATGTCGTTCGACCCGCAAACCAATGTGGTTGACGTCAATATCGGACGTTTGCGGCGCAAGCTCGAGGACGGCTTCTCCGCTCCGGCGCTGGAAACGGTCTGGGGCACGGGCTTTCGATTGCTGGACGGCAAATAGACGTGTCACCGGCACGTTCCATTTTTTCCCGGTTGGTCGCCGCCGCCACCTTGCTGGCGGCCCTCACGGTGCTGGGGCTCTGGTTGGTGACGGAGCGAACGATGGATGCCGCGCTGAACGAAAGTGCGCGTGAGGCGGTCGATGTCGATCTTGCCGGCCTGGCCGATATCTATTCCAGCAGCGGGGAAGCGGATCTGGTACGGAGGATCGAGGATCGCCTGGCATTGCGGCCCGCCGACGGGGGAGCGCCGCACTATCTGCTTATGCGCACAGACGGGGTCCGCCTCGCGGGCGATCTGGAAGCCTGGCCGGATCTCGATGCGGCAATCTCGGAGCGGGGCATGATCGCGATAGGCCATCGTTCCAGCGCGCATGCCCGTTCGACCCGGCTTGCTCCGGATAGATGGCTGCTGGTCGCACATGAGGTCGATCCGGCCAGGTCATTGAAGGCCGGAGTGCGAACCGTGTTTCTGGTTGGCGGGGCCATTCTCGTTTTGGTCGTGGCGATGCTTGGCAAATTTTCTGCCGACAGGTTGAAGCGCCGCATCGCGCGCATCAACCGCACCCTGTCGCACCCCGATGAGCTTGCGTCCATGCCAGAGCTCCCCAGGCAAACCCGCGACGAAATCGACGAACTCGCAGCCAATAGCGCGCAAGTGATCCTCCGGGTACGGAACCTGTTGGAAGCCCACAGCGATACGACCGACAGGCTCGCCCACGAAATTCGCACCCCCCTGACTCACCTCGATGCGAGGCTGGTCAAAGCACTCGAAACGCAACCGGACGAGCAAGTCACCAGGCGGCTGACGGAAGCCCGCAGCGAAATCCGGCGGCTGGTTAGCATGTTGGAATCGCTGCTTGATATCGCGTGGAGCAAAGCCCGCCTCAGTGATCGATCGATGCTAACGCCCGTCGACATGTCCGCCCTCGTTACCAATTTGTGCGAACTCTATGCCGATAGCGCGGAAGATGCCGGGTTGGTCCTGCAGTGGGAGGTGGAGCCCGGCGTTGTCTTGGACGGTGACGAAGCACAGCTCGGGCGCCTGCTGGCCAACCTCCTCGACAATGCCCTCAAATACGTCCCGGCCGGAGGGACAATCCGCGTCACGCTCGGTGATGGCCCCGTCCTCGTCGTGGCGGATGATGGGCCTGGCATAGCCGAAGCCGACCGGACGCGGATATTCGAGCGTTTCCAGCGGGGGCCGGACGCCAAGGGAGGCGAAGAACGCCCGGGCGCAGGACTTGGCCTTGCCCTCGCATCCGCAATCGCACAACGTCATTCGATGATCCTGGAATGCCTTCCGAGCGCAACCGGTGCACTGTTCCAGCTCCGCAGAGAGACGCCATGAACAAGCTTCTGGCAATGGCGCTGCTCGGCGCGCTGACCAGCAGCTGCACCGGATCTGCGGGTGAGCCTCGCAGCGCGTCACTCGCGGGCCACTTGGCGGCCCGTTCGGATACGGATAGAACCGCGGCGGCGGTCCTGTATCGCGCGCAATCGGCTTACGAGGATGGCGATCGTGCCGCCCTCTCTCTCGCGCTTTCGCGGCTGGATGCCGTCGGCCTTCATCCGGTCGGCGAAGAAGCGAACGACATCCTTGCCCGGTGGCGGGCGGCCGCAGATCAGCCTGCCATTACCCGAGGGCGGATCCTCGGTCCGGGGTTCATGGTGGGAGAACTCGCACCAAAGGAAGAACGCGCGCTTGAGCAGACGTTCCTGTCGGGGCGCGGTGCCGCGATCAGTTTGTCCGCGCTCGAAGGAAGGCCGCTGGAGATTTCCGTTCGTGACAGCAGCGATCAGTCGCTGTGCAGGAAGGTCGCCGAACGTGTCACATGTCGCTGGGTGCCGCTCTATACCCACCGGCACACGATTACTTTGCGTAACCCCAACACGAAAAAGACACGCTACCAGCTTGTGATCGATTGATCGTCCTGCGATGCCACATCCTCGCTGTTTCGAGGGGGACACGTCGACATGCACCGTCATATCTTTGCGATTGCCGCGATCGGGCAAGCTATCGCGTTCGCTCCACCAGTACTGCCGCAGGTGCAGACTGTTTCCGAAGGTGCGGGCCTCACCGATCTCGCATCCCTGAAAGTGGCCGCAGAGGCGATCGACCCGCTCGCCGAGGCGGCGAAATCGGAGGGTGCGTGGTCTGTCTATCTGGAAGCGCTGGAAGCTGAGAACGGCCCCGCAGAGGAACAGGCGCACGCACTAAACCGCATCGGCGACAGCCGCTACTACCAGCAGGACATTGCCGGCGCGCTCGCATCCTCGCTCGAAGCGGAAAAGCGACTGATCGCCGCAGGGGCGACCGATGGTGAAGCCATGGCGGGGACATTGGCCAACATCGCGACCTTCTACACAGGGGTAGGGCAGCCGGAGAAGAACGTCCCACTGCAGGAGCGGTCGCTTAAGATACGGACCGCCTTGTATGGCCAGGACCCCGAAGGGATTGCCCCTCCCGACGCCAAGGCACTCGGGCTGGGATATCTGAATTACGCCGCCGCGCTGTACGAAGCGAACCGCTTCGGTGACGCCGCGGAATATGTCGATCCCGCTATCAAGGGCCTGATCCGTGGCGGGATGACCGACACCACGCTCTTCGTGGCGCTCTCGACCGGAGCAAATATCTACATCGATGCCGGTCGCCAGGTCGATGCCTTGCGTCTCGCGAGGCAGGGGATCGCGATGGCGAACGAGCTGCTCCCGGAGGAGCACCCGTTCCACGGTTTCGCACAAGGAACCTTGGCCAAGGTCCTGCTGCAGGCGGGACGATACGAGGAAGCCGAACAACCTGCTAGAAGTGCTCTCGATATAATGACCGAAAGGCTTGGCCCGACACATCGCAATACCTTGGTCGCACTGCACAATCTGGGCGTGGTCCAGATGCGCCTCGGGCAGTATGACGAAGGCATCGCACTCATGCTGGCGCGGCACGAGCGATTGATGGAGATTAGCCCGGCAGAAGCGGTGAACTCGTTGCTCTCCGCATCAAACGCCGCGATCGAAGCCGGCCGTGACGACGACGCCATGCATTTCGCGCTCAAGGCTGCGGGTCTGGCACGAGAACTGCCGACCGACGACGAAAAAGCGCTGCGCGGCCTCCTCACGTTGTCGCAGCGTCTCGACGAGAGCGGACAACCCGAGGCTGCGCTCGACATCCTCGATGAAATCGAAATGCGCGTGAACAGTAGCGGGCGCAAGCTACCTGTCGATGCAGCTATTCAACGCGGACTATCACAAGTTCGCGCAGGACAGGATGAGGGTTGGGAGCACGTAGCAAGGGCACGCGCTCGGATCGTCGACAAGATGATCCAGGATGCGACCAGCTTCGAACTCGATGCGGATCTTGAAAATTACTTCGACTCGATCCTGCTGATCGCCGAAGCCGCGATCATTTCCGACCGCGCCGATGATGCGCTCAATGCATTCGAACTGGCCAGTTGGGGCGTCAACGCCCGTGCGCGCCAATTGGCCAAGCTGCGTCACGGCCAGTTCGACAGGCCCGACCTTGCTGCCGATATCGAGAGGCTCCGCAGCGGGACCGCGCGCCTTCGGTTGCTCGCGCGCGAGCGGGCGGCCATGCTGGCCGCGGGGCGATCCGAGGCGATCGGCGAAGTCGAGCGGGAAATCGCCGACCTCGAGCGATCGGTGAGCGATGCCGAAGCGGCCTTGCGCACGGCGCTTCCCGAATTCGATACGACGCGGCGACCGGTCGATGTATCAATCGAGACCGTCCAAGCCCGATTGCGGCCGGACGAAGCCCTGCTGATCGCAATGCCTGCCAATCGGCGGATGCTCCTGATGGCCGTGACCTCCGAAACGGCGGTGATGAAAGTGGGGCCGGGGGGGCGCGCAACCATCCGGCCGTTCGTGGAACGATTGCGTTTGGCACTCGACGCGGGCGAAGGTGCAGACGCATTCCCATTCGACGATGCGAAGGCGTTGCACGACCTCGTCCTGTCGGCCGAAATCGCAGCGGCGCTCAATGGAAAGACCCGGGTATCCTTGGTTACGAGCGATGCTCTCTCGCGTCTGCCATTCTCCGCTTTGCTGTCTTCCGTGCCCGACCGACAGGTGCGGGACTTCAGCGAGATGGAATGGCTGGTCCGCCATCACGCATTCGCGACGGTTCTTTCGCCTTCCGCTGTACTGGGCTCGAGACAAGATGGGGGTAATGCCGGGCGGTTTCTCGGCATAGGCGCCGCCGCAAATTCGGACGAAGCGTTCACTGGGGAAACGCGGGCGGTCGTGGCAACTGCCGTGGATTTGCGATCGCTGCCCTCGCTGCCTGCGAGCCGCGAGGAGGTCCGGCTTGCGGGGGAGGTCAGCGGCGCCAGCGAGCGCATCCTCCTCGTCGGTGGGGACGCAACCGAAGCCCGGCTTCGGCTGCTGGCTGAAGCAGAATACAGTGTAGTCCTGTTCGCCACGCACGGTCTCATGGAAGGGGAACTGGGCGGTCTACGGGAACCGGCGCTCGTCCTGACGCCCGGATCGGGAACGGGCGGTACGACCGACGACGGCATCCTGCTTGCCGGTGAAATTGCGGAGCTTGGCCTTTCGACCCAGATCGCGATCCTCTCCGCATGCAACACCGCCGCGGGACGCACTCATGCTGCTCCTGCCTATACGGGTCTTGCAAATGCCTTTCTCGCGTCGGGAAGCGAGCGCGTGATGCTCTCGCATTGGCGGGTCCAGGACGAAGCCGCGTCGCAGCTTACCATGGAATTCGTGAAGCGACTGCGCGATGGGCACGCCCACGCGGAAGCTCTTCGTCTTGCTCAATTGTCGATGCTGGAGGGCGAAACGGACAGCGGATCCGCCAATCCTGCCCGGTGGGCAAGCATGGTGCTCATCGACGGTCGATAAATGTCGCGTCCGCTATGTCGACAGTCCCGAAACAGGCGACAGGATCCCCCGCCGGAGCTTGCGCGCAAAGCGGTTCTAGCAGGTTGCCAGCCAGCTCATCATCGAACTGATTTTACTGTCGGCACCGGTGGCGTAGCCGGCGGCTTGGCTGTCCGCCCAGCTTTCAGCCCTGGCGTGCATTTTGTCGAAATAGCTCAGATCGCTGTCTTCCCGCATGTCGCGACGTGCCTGACGCTGCCAATAGCGATGGCGGATTCCCGCACGAGCGGCTGACAATTCTTCGCGCAGGTTCGCAACGAATGCCGAATCCTGGGAGCTCCCCAGGATATCGGACCAACGCTGCCACAGCGCGGAGCATTGCAGCATCTCACCGACTGTTTCGGGCGAGGTATAGGACTCCGCCAATCCTCGATCATAGGTTGCATTGTGCATGGCAGCGCTTTCCGCGCCGTCCCGGAGGACCTGTTGCGGCTGAGCAAGCGCCATATTCGGCAGAAAGGACACGCCTGCCGAAAGGGCTAGCGCCATAGCGCCGCTACCCAAGAGTCTACGTCGCGCACACATTTCACTTTTCCCCTCACGTTCTGCGCACTGCCTCGATGGAAGCGCAAGCACGGTTTCACCGGCGCCTCAGTCTTCCTTGCAGACCCGCCCGCCGCCGGTGCCCTTGTAGGTGGTGCAGACGACGACACCGCTGCCCGGTTTCGGTCTGCTCGAACTTCCGCTGCCAAGCGATCCGACGTAGGGCGCATTCGCCCGCCGCGCCTGCGCCGCGCGATCGTCGGCCGCGCGCTGCGCCCAGCGTTGCGCTTCCGATTGGGTCTGGCGCATCATCCGCATGCGGCGTCTATACTCTGCATCGACCAAGCGGGTGGCGGGCGGATTATACTGCCAGTAATGCTTGTTCGCGATCGCATAGATCGCTTCGTCGCTCCATCGACGTAGCCCGGACGCGCCCGCTTCCACGACCAGCTGGCCGAGCAGATCGCCATCCTCGTTCGGCTTGAACAGGTCTTTGCCGTATGGGTAATTGTAGACGAGGTAATTGGCGATTTCGCCGAGATCGCCCGTTCGTGTCGCATAAGACCGGAGCGCCGCGGCTGACAGGGTGCCCAGCGAATTGAGCTCGCCCTCTACCGCTGCGGCGTCGCGCTCTGCCAGTTCGACGTAGAGGTCGGAACAGTCCTGTGCGACGGACAGGACGTAACGCTCGAGCGCGGGGCGCCCGTCGCTCTTTCTCATCCCGTCCCAGACGGCTCGAACTTGCCGATCCGCCTCGTTGCGAAGGTTCGGATCATTCCGTGTCACTTCGGCAAAATGGCCAATCGCACGGTTGGATGAAACGGGCAGTTGAATGTCTTCTTTCTCGGCGAACTGCATCGCCAGACCGCATTCGTAGATCAGTTCGGCGTCTTCCGTATTGGCGCGTAGCGGAGCCGCCGCCACCAGCAAGCAAGCCGCCGCGCCAAGCGCGAGGACGCCGGGGGACGCGTGGAGCGTGTCGCGGCGTCCTGGGAGGGCGGACGGGATCACGACTGGATAACGGCCATTTCGCGATCGCAGTCGCGCGCGCGTTTCAACATGTGGTTGCGCGCCTCGTCCGCCCCCATCACACGCGCCCGCTTGTTGTACTTGGCCTTGGCCGTCTGGATCGCTTTTTCGCCGTCGAGACCGGTCCGCTGTTCGATGATCCTAACCAGGCCGATCCATTCCGCCGATCCATAATTTAGGCTCACGTCGCTGCCTTCTGCGATCGAGACGACATATGCACAGCCTGCGCTCATCTCGAGCAGCTTCTTCGGGCTCGGATCTTTCGCAAGGACTGGCTGCGAGAACGCGAGCAGCGCGGTGCCACAGGCCAGCGATATCAGAAATTTCGGCGTCATGGTTTTCCCCTCGGTTCGGTCGGATCCGATTACCGAAGGACGCCGTCTCCGGAAATTTACAAATGCTGTTAAGAAGATGACGAAGGCCTCTCGACAGGAGGTGAGGAGCTCTCGGGATACTCGTTGCTTGGTCCCGCCCCCCGGGCGGGCCATCGCCGGGGGGCAGGCCTCTCAGGTTACAGGCCGATGATGCCTGGCTTCGGTCAGAAGCGATAGCTTACGCCTGCGCTCAATACCCACGGGTCGAGCTTGTGTTCGGTCTCGATTGCGAGCGTGTCGCCGGCATACCAGCGCGCGGTCGTGTCGACGAAATAGCGTTTCGCGTCGATCGTCAGGCCGAGACCGCTGTCGCCAAGCGCGATATCGGTACCTGCCTGCAGCACGAGGCCGAATTCGTCCGACAGCGTGGTGCGCGTCACACCGAGCGGAATGGTGTCCGCACCCGGTTCGACATCGACCCACCAGAAATAGGTGGCCCCGGCACCGAGATAGGGTTTCACGCCGCCGAGATCGAAATGGTACTTCGCCGTGAAAGTTGCGGGGATGACCTTGGCGTCTGACACCAGCTCTGCACCCGGCAGCCCGGCCACCGCATCGACATCATGTTGTGTCACGCAGCAGATCGTCTCGATCGAGAAATTCGGCGCGGCGAAATATTCGATTGCCAGCGTGGGTACGAAATTGTCGCTCGCCTCGGTCTGCGTCGTGGCGGGAAGGCCCACGATATCCGTGTTGATATCGGTGATTTTGCCATCGGGTGCGACAAGGGTGCCGAGCAGCTTTACCTGCAGCTTGCCGTCGTTATCCGCGGCCTGGGCAGGTGCGGCGAACATTGCCGTACCGGCCAGCGCAGCTACCAGAAACTTCTTCATTCGATCGTCCTCGGGCGCGGCAGTGGCCGCCCCATGCGGCCCAGGGATGTTGCAGCGCTGGGATGGCTGTGGCGCGAAAATTTCTTGCCGGCATTGATCTGGGTCAAGGAAGCTCCGGCTTATCGGGGCGAGGGCGGCTTCATGATCACACCAGCCGAACCCTTCCAGCGATTTGCCAACCGGATACTTCCCGCAAATCTGTCGGATACCGTATACTTCCGGTTCCAGGCGCTCGCCCGGGCAAGCCGGCTTGCCAAGGCGCATTCGCTGGATTTCGCGGGGGCGGGCCAGCAGATCGTCTTCGTCGTCGACGGGGCTACCAAGCTGGTGGCGCACGCGTCAGAGTCGCGCGACCAGATCGTCGCTTTCCAGTTCGCTGGCGAGGTCTTCACTGTCCCCGGTCCCGACAACTATTCCTACACCGTCAGCGCGCTCAAGGACTGCGACATCCTGGCTTTCGACTCGGCCGAATTCCTCCGGCTGGCATCGAGCGAAGCGGGGGTCCTCCACCATTTGCTGGAAAACACCACGCTTTCGCTGCGCCGGTGCCGCGAGAAGACGATCGCGCTGGGCCGCAAGACGGCGGGCGAACGCATTGCCGTGTTCCTGGTCGGGATGGCCGAGCGGATCGGGGTCGAGCAGGACGGCCGGCTGGTTCTCGAATTGCCGATGTCCCGCCGTGATATCTCGGACAGTCTCGGGCTCACGATCGAGACTGTCAGCCGTCAACTATCGAAGCTGAGGGACGACGGGGTGATCGAGACGGTGGGCCGTTCAGGCGTGATTTTGAACGCCCTGGAGAGCCTCCGGGACCGCGCGGGTTTCCTGCGCGAGGCCGCGTGAAATCTTTTCCGAATTTGATCTGGGTCAATGCCCTTCGCGGGATACCCGCTTAACCCCCTGCAAAAGGACGGAGAATTCTATGCAAGCGGAAACGGCGCTGGGCCGGGTGGGCCTGTGGTTCCTGGTCATGCTGGTCGCGATGGCGGCAGCGCTCGGGGCGGCGGATAGCGGCTTCGCGGCGCACGCCTGGATCATTGCGGCTCTTGGTTTCGTGATGATCTGGGTCAGCGCCTCGCGGTTCGACCCGCTGGGCAAGGCGCGGGGCTTCTTCAAGCTTCCTGACGGACCTTCGCGGTATGACGACGATCCCATTCGCTGGGGCGTCATCGCCACCATGTTCTGGGGACTCGCGGGCCTTCTGGCGGGCGTTTTCATTGCTGCCCAGCTGGCTTATCCGCAGCTGAATTTCGAACCCTATCTCAATTTCGGACGCCTGCGTCCGCTGCATACCAGCGCGGTGATCTTCGCCTTCGGCGGCAACGCCCTGCTGGCGACGAGCTTCTACGTCGTGCAGCGCACCTGCCGCACACAGCTGGCTTTTCCCAATCTCGCGCGGTTCGTCTTCTGGGGCTACCAGCTGTTCATCGTGCTGGCAGCGACCGGCTACCTGCTCGGCATTACCCAGTCGAAGGAATATGCCGAGCCCGAATGGTACGTCGACTTGTGGCTGACGATCGTCTGGGTTGCCTATTTCGTGGTCTTCGTCGGCACGCTGGCGCGCCGCAAGGAACCGCATATCTACGTCGCCAACTGGTTCTATCTCGCCTTCATCGTGACGGTTGCGATGCTGCACATCGTCAACAACCTGGCGATGCCGGTGAGCCTGCTGGGCGCCAAGAGCTACAGCGCGTTTGCCGGGGTGCAGGATGCGCTGACGCAGTGGTGGTACGGCCACAATGCGGTCGGCTTCTTCCTCACTGCGGGCTTTCTGGCGATGATGTATTACTTCGTCCCCAAGCAGGCTGAACGCCCGGTCTATTCCTACCGGCTGTCGATCATCCACTTCTGGTCGCTGATCTTCCTCTACATCTGGGCGGGCCCGCACCACCTGCACTACACAGCGCTGCCCGACTGGGCGCAGACGCTGGGCATGGTCTTCTCGATCATGCTGTGGATGCCGAGCTGGGGTGGCATGATCAACGGGCTGATGACCCTCAACGGGGCCTGGGACAAGGTTCGCACCGACCCGATCATCCGCATGATGGTAATGGCACTCGCCTTCTACGGCATGAGCACCTTCGAAGGACCGATGCTGTCGATCAAGAGCGTCAACAGCCTGTCGCACTACACCGACTGGACCATCGGCCACGTGCATTCGGGCGCGCTCGGCTGGAACGGCATGATCACCTTCGCCTGCGTCTATTTCCTCGTACCGCGCCTGTGGAAGCGCGAACGGATGTATTCGCTGCGCATGATCAACTGGCACTTCTGGCTCGCGACGATCGGCATCGTTTTCTACGCCGCGAGCATGTGGGTTGCCGGTGTCACCCAAGGCCTAATGTGGCGCGAATATGGGCCGGACGGATACCTGGTGAACAGCTTCGCCGACACCGTTGCCGCGCTGCACCCGATGTATGTCATGCGCGCCGCGGGCGGCCTGATGTACCTCGGCGGTGCCCTCATCATGTCCTACAACATCTGGATGACGCTGGCCGGGAAGCAGCGTGTCGAAGCTCCGCTCAACGACGCTGCCTACGATCCCGAAGCGGATCGTCCGATCGTCAACCAGCCCAGCGCCGTTCCGGCCGAATAGGATCACCCAAGCCATGACCGATCCCGTCGTCGAAGAAACCGTCAAGGGCCACAAGCGGCTCGAGCGCAACATCACCCTGCTGGCCATCGGCACTTTCGTGACCGTAGCCATCGGCGGTCTCGTCCAGATCACGCCTTTGTTCTATCTCGACAATACCATCGAGGAGGTCGAGGGCGTGCGCCCGTACACCCCGCTCGAACAGGCAGGGCGCGACATCTACATCCGCGAGGGTTGCTACGTGTGCCATAGCCAGATGGTCCGCCCGTTCCGTGACGAGGTGGAGCGCTACGGCCACTACAGCCTTGCTGCCGAGAGCATGTACGACCATCCGTTCCAATGGGGCTCCAAGCGCACCGGACCCGACCTCGCGCGCGTGGGTGGCCGCTATTCCGATGAATGGCACGTCCAGCACCTCGAGGACCCGCAAAGCGTGGTGCCCGAAAGCGTCATGCCGCAATACGGCTTCCTCAAGGAGACCGAACTCGAAATCGGCGATCCCGAAGCGACCATGGTCGCGCTCATGCGGGTGGGCGTGCCCTATACCGAGGAAGACCTCGCGAATGCCGAGGCCGATATGCTCGCGCAGGCGGATCCCGATCGCGATCCCGGCGATCTCGCGGCGCGCTATCCCAAGGCGCAGATCCGCGATTTCGATGGCAATCCCGACAAGCTGACCGAGATGGATGCGCTCATCGCCTATCTGCAGATGCTTGGCACGCTCGTCGATTTCGACAGCGCCGCACCGCTCGAGGAACTGGCCGAGGAGAAGGGCCGATGAGCATCTACGAAACCCTGCGCCACTTCGCCGACAGCTATGCGCTGGTGCTGATGCTGGCGCTGTTCGTCGGGCTGTGCGCCTGGCCGTTCCGACCCGGCGCGAAAGAACGCAACCGCGACGCTGCAAACCTGATCTTCGAAGGAAAAGCCGATGGCGAATAAGCGCATCGACCAACCGACCGGCACGCCCACCGTCGGCCATGAATGGGATGGCATCGAGGAACTCGATACGCCGCTGCCGCGCTGGTGGCTGTGGACCTTTTATCTGACGATTGCCTTCGCGGTGGGATATGTGATTGCCTATCCAGCCTGGCCGATGATCGACCGGGCGACCGAGGGCGTGCTGGGCTGGTCGAGCCGGGGGGAACTGGCAGAGGAAATGAGCGCTGCCGACCAGGCCCGCGCTACCGTGCGCGAGCTGCTCGCCCGCATTCCGATCGAACGCCTGCCCGAAGACGGCCCGCTGATGCAGCAGGCGGTTGCCGGTGGCGCAGCTGCGTTCCGCGTCAATTGCGTGCAGTGTCATGGTTCGGGCGCGGCGGGCAGCCAGGAACTTGGCTATCCCAACCTCAATGACGACGACTGGCTATGGGGCGGCGATCTCAAGGCGATCGAATACACGCTTGCGCACGGCATTCGCCAGGCTGGCGACGACGAGACCCGCAGCAGCGTCATGCCGCCCTTCGCGGGCGCGTTCGATACCGACCAGCTCAATGCCCTGACCGATCACGTTCTCGCCTTCAGCGGCAAGGCCGAGAGCAATCCGGTGGGTGCACAGATCTATGCCGACAATTGCGCTGCCTGCCACGGCATCCGCGGGGAAGGGGACCGGGCGCAGGGCGCACCCACGCTCAACGACGCGATCTGGCTGCGGGGCAGCAGCCGCGAGGCGATCAAGCAGCAGATCCTTAATCCGCGCATGGGCATGATGCCCAAGTGGGAGGGCCGGCTCGATCCGGTGACGCTGAAGATGTTGGCGGCCTATGTACACTCGCTCGGGGGAGGCGAAGACTTCGTGGAAGTTGCCGAGGATCCCGAGGTAGCGGTCGATGAACAACCCTGAAGACAACAGGCCACCGGGTGAACGCGACTGGTCGGTAGTCGTCGAGGACGGCATCGCCAAGAGCAACCATCCGGTCTCGGGTGCGGTTGCCGATCCTGCGGCGACGACGCGTCGCCACGAACCGCACGAACCCGCGCGAGAGCACTTGCCCGAACGGCTCTACGAGCCGCGCAAGGCAGTGCACAACAAGCGGATCGACGGGCCTTTCCGCCGGTTCAAATGGCTGGTGATGCTGGTCACCCTGGGGATCTACTATGTAACGCCGTGGATCCGCTGGGACCGCGGCCCCTACGCGCCCGACCAGGCCGTGCTGGTAGATCTCGCCAATCGCCGCTTCTACATGTTCAGCATCGAGATCTGGCCGCACGAATTCTACTTCGTGGCCGGGCTGCTGATCATGGCGGGGATCGGCCTGTTTCTCGTGACCAGCGCCGTGGGGCGCGCATGGTGCGGCTATGCTTGTCCGCAGACGGTGTGGACGGACCTGTTTCAGCACGTCGACCGCTTCGTCGACGGCGATCGCAATGCGCGCATCCGGCTCGACGCGGCACCGTGGACCTGGAGCAAGGTGGCGCGCCGCGCCTTCAAGTGGAGCATCTACCTGTTCATCGGGTTCTGGACCGGTGGCGCATGGATCATGTATTTCGCCGATGCGCCCACGCTGGTCCAGGATTTCTGGCGCGGCGAGGCGGCATCGGTTGCCTACATAACGGTCGCGGTGCTGACACTGACTACGGTCACGCTGGGCGGCTTCATGCGCGAACAGGTGTGCATCTACATGTGCCCCTGGCCACGCATCCAGACGGCGATGATGGACGAAAAATCGCTGCTGGTGACCTACAAGGACTGGCGCGGCGAGCCGCGCGGAAGCGTCAAGAAGGCAGCGAAGAACCCCGACCGGTTCGGCGACTGCATCGATTGCACCCAGTGCGTGCAAGTGTGTCCGACGGGGATCGATATCCGCGAAGGACCGCAGATCGGCTGCATCACTTGCGGGCTGTGCATCGATGCCTGCGACCGGGTCATGGACGATATCGGACGCCCGCGGGGTCTGATCGATTATGCGACGCTCGAAGATTGCGAGCGCGAGGCAGCCGGCGAAGCCGTGAAATCGCCCTGGCGCACGCTGCTGCGGCCGCGCACGATCGCCTATACGATGATCTGGGCTGGGATCGGCGGAGCACTGCTGTTCGCGCTGGGTACGCGCAGTCATACCGAACTGACCGTCGCCCCCGATCGCAACCCGCCCTTCATGCTCATGTCGGACGGGTCGGTGCGCAATTCCTACACGCTCAAGATCCGCAACATGGAAAGCCGCCCGCGCGCCATGGAGATCGCGGTCGAGGGCCTGCCCGGCGCTCTCATGTGGACCGACACGATCAACCGCGACGAGGCCTCAGCCACGCAGCGGGTGACAGTGCCGGCCGATCTCGTACGGGCAGTGCGCGCGTATGTCGCCGTGCCGGTCGGCACCGCACCGCAGCAATTCGAATTCCGCGTCACCTCGCTCGACGAGCAACGCGAAACGGATGTGGTGGAAACGCGCTTCGATGCACCGGAGGATGAATGATGCGCCGTGAATTCACAGGATGGGACATGGCCATGGTCATGGTCGCCGGTTTCGGGGTCGTGGTTGCGGTGAATTTCTACATGGCCTCGCTCGCCATCGGCGGTTTCGGCGGCGTGGTGGTCGAGAACTCCTATGTCGCGAGCCAGAAGTTCAATGGCTGGCTCGACGAGGCGCGCGAGGGCCGCAAGCTTGGCTATGCTGCGCAGATGGCTCGCGCCGCGGACGGCAGGCTGATGGTAACTACGCAGGCTGTGCCGGCGGCGGCACGCGTCTCCGCCGATTTGCGGCGACCGCTCGGCCGGCCGCAGGACATGTCCTTGCAGCTGGAGCAGGCAGGGACGGGCAGCTATCTCTCGGCCGAAACCCTGCCCGCGGGCCGCTGGATCGCGCGCGTTACCATCGCCGTCGGTGACCAGCGCTGGATGGATGAAGCGGAAGTGCAATGAACGCCCCGCTTGCACTCGACACGCAGGGTAGCATGCCCTTGCGCGACAGCCGGTTCACCGTGCCGGGGATGCGCTGTGCCGGGTGCATATCGAAGATCGAGCGCGGGCTGGCGAAGCTCGAAGGTGTCGACGCGGCGCGGGTGAACTTCTCCGCCAAGCGTGTCGCCGTCCGCCACCACGAGCGGCTGGGTGAGGACGACCTGATCGAAGCGATTGCCGCCATCGGGTTCGAGGCCCAGCCCGTGGCCGACAATCCCATGGCGCGCGACGACCGCGAATCGGCGGCGCTGATGCGGGCGCTCGCCGTGGCCGGCTTCGGCATGATGAACATCATGCTGCTTTCGGTCAGCGTATGGTCGGGCGCGGAAGGGGTTACGCGCGACCTGTTCCACTGGCTGTCGGCGATGATTGCCCTGCCAGTGGTGGCCTATGCCGGCCGGCCTTTCTTCGCGAGCGCTGCAATGGCACTGCGCCACCGACGCACCAACATGGATGTGCCGATCTCCATCGGGGTCCTGCTGGCGACGGGCTTGAGCCTCTACGAGACCATCGCGGGCACGGGCCATGCCTATTTCGACAGCGCGGTCATGCTGCTGTTCTTCCTGCTTGCCGGGCGCGCGCTCGACGCGACGATGCGCAACCGGACGCGCGCAGGAATCGGGGCCCTGCTGTCGCGGATGGGTCGCAGCGCGATGGTCCTCGATGAAAGCGGGGCGCATCGCACCGTCGCTGCGGAGGATCTCGAGCGGGGCATGCTGATGATCGTTGCGGCGGGCGAGGCGCTCGCAGCCGATGGCGTGATAGAGGAAGGCGAGACGACGCTCGACAATGCCATGCTGACCGGGGAAAGCGCACCGCAGGCGGCACGGGTCGGCGATACGGTTTATGCCGGGGCGATCAATCTTGGGAATGCAGTGCGCGTGCGGGTGACAGAGGCCGCTTCGGATACGGCGCTCGCGGGGATCGCGCGGCTCATGGACGAGGCGGGCCAATCACGCAGTCACTATGTCCGCATTGCGGATCGCGCATCCCGGCTTTACGCCCCGGCGGTGCACTCGCTCGCGCTGCTGGCCTTTGCCGGGTGGATGATCGCCGGGGCGGGTTGGTACCAGTCGCTGGTGATCGCGATTGCGGTGCTGATCATCACCTGCCCGTGCGCAATGGGGCTCGCGGTTCCGGCAGCGCAGGTCGTGGCTTCAGGGGCGCTCGCCAGGAACGGCCTGCTGGTTAAGGATGGCAGCGCGCTAGAACGGCTTGCCGAAATCGATACCGCGCTGTTCGACAAGACGGGCACGCTGACCGTGGGCGAGCCGGTGCCCGAGTTGGGCCATCTTACCGACCGGCAGGCAGCGATCGCCCTGGCACTTGCCCGCACCAGCCGCCATCCGCTGAGCAAGAGCATCACCCGCGCGCTCGAAGGGCGCGGCGTGCAACCCGTCGACTTGTCGAGTGTGCAAGAAACGGGCGGCAACGGTGTCTCCGCTGTCTTCGGGGGTATCGCAGTCGCGCTCACCCGCCCCGATACCGACGGGTTCCGTATCGCTACCGGACTGCGCATCGGCGACGAGGTCACGAATATCGCGTTCGACGACCCCGTTCGGCACGATGCCCAAGCGACATTGGACGAGCTTGCCGCTGCGGGCATTGAAAGTGCGGTGGTCTCGGGTGACAGGGCGGGGCCGGTGAGCGCGGTCGCCGGCGACCTGGGGCTCGAGTGGAAGGCCGAACTTCACCCCGACGCCAAGCTTGCTCATATTGAAGAACTCAAATCGGCCGGGCATCTCCCGCTCATGGTGGGGGATGGCATCAATGACGGCCCGGCGCTGGCCGCGGCGCATGCCTCGATAGCGCCGGGCAGCGCCAGCGATGTGAGCCAGCAGGCAGCCGATGCGGTCTTCCTCGGACGGTCGCTGCGTCCCGTCGTGCTGGCGGTACGGGTCGCCCGCCGGACCATGCGGATCGTGCGCCAGAACTTCACTTTCGCGATCGTCTACAATGTCTTTGCCGTGCCGCTGGCGCTGGCCGGTCTTGTAACGCCCTTGATCGCAGCGGTGGCGATGTCGCTCAGCTCGCTCGTCGTAGTGGGCAATTCGCTCAGGCTTGCCAGGGCGGCGCAATGAGCGGCCTCGCCTTCCTGATCCCGATTGCGCTGGGCCTTGGAATGCTCGGTCTCGCCGCGTTCTTCTGGGCCATGAAGCGGGGCCAGTTCGAGGATCTCGATGGCGCTGCGCAGCGTATCCTGATCGACGATGAGGAAGACGAGCGATGACCGGATCCGTGCTACCGGGCATCCTCGTGTTGCTGCCAATGGCGGTTGGTCCGCTGCCGCAGCCCGCACGGACCATCACCGCCGATCTGTGCAACGGCGGATCGGTGGAAATTCCCGTCGATCGCAACCCGGCGCGTGAGGAGCCCTGCGCCGTGAAGGCGTGCCACGCAGGTTCATGTCGCAAGAGATTTGATCTGGCGCAATGACGCGAATGGTGCGCGCCTTCAAGAAGGCCCGCATGTGGACATATTACCCCGATCTGCTCGCCAGACCCGTGCCGCGTTACACGAGCTATCCCACCGCCGCCGAATTCGGCGACATCGATACCGGCCTCTACCGGCAAGCGCTGACCGGAGCCGGAGGCGATATCTCGCTCTACGTCCACATCCCGTTTTGCGAGAGGATATGCTTCTATTGTGGATGCAACACGGCTGCATCAGGCCGGCGTCAGCGGCTCGAGACCTATCTGGCCGCCCTCCACCGCGAGATCGAGCTGGTCGCTGCGCTGCTGCCGGATTCTGCCCGGATCGCGCGGGTCGCCTTCGGTGGGGGCAGCCCGAATGCCATCGAGCCTGGCGACTTCCAGCGATTGGTCGACAGCCTGCTTGCAAACCTTCATGTGTCCAATCCGACCTTCTCGATCGAGCTCGACCCGCGGACCATGACGCGGGGATGGGCCGATGTCATCGGGCAGGTCGGTATCGAACGCGCCAGCCTCGGCGTGCAGACCTTCTCGGCCCAGTGTCAGGAGGCGATTGGCCGCGTGCAATCGGAGGATTGCATCGTCCAGACCGTCGACTGGCTGCGTGGGGCGGGGGTGACGTCGCTCAACTTCGATCTGATGTACGGTCTGCCGGGCCAGACGATGCATGACCTGGAAGACAGTTTGCAGCGCACCCGTGTGCTCGGCGCCGACCGGGTCGCGCTGTTCGGCTATGCTCATGTGCCGCACATGGTACCGCGGCAGCGGGTGATCGATGGCAGCAACCTGCCAGACCAGCGCGAACGCTTTGCCATGGCCCAGATGGGATACGCCTATTTCGCCACGCGTGGCTACACGCCGATCGGCTTCGACCATTTCGCCAAGCCGGGGGGAGACCCGCTCGCGCGTGCGGCGCTGGACGGGACGTTGCGGCGCAACTTCCAGGGGTTCACCGACGATCCCAGCGACATCCTGATCGGGCTGGGCGCGTCGGCAATCAGCAGCTTCCCGCAATTGCTCGCGCAGAACGAGAAGAACAGTGGCCGCTATCGCATGCTCAGCTCGCAGGGACACCTGCCGGCCGGTCGCGGCATCGTCCGCAATCCCGACGACCGTTACCGCGCAGCGGTGATCGAACGGCTGCTGTGCCAGGGCCGCGCGCAGTTAGGGGCGTGCCTCATGCGGGAAGCGAACGAGACGCTCCGCCCGTTTCTAGAACGAGGGTTGGCGTCGATCGACGGGCAATGGCTTACCATCTGTCCGGAGGGGCTCCCCTATGCGCGAACGATCGCCGCCGCGTTCGATGCGTATCGGCAGCCGAGCGCTCGGCAGTTCAGCTCCGCGGTCTGAGCGTCAGCGGCCATACCGCCGCGCTGCGAAGGATAGCGCAGTCAGAGCGAGCGAACATCCCGCCAGCAGCGCGCAGGTCCCGGCCCAGCCGTGGATGTCATAGGCCAGCGTCCCGGCATAGCTGCCGATTCCGCCGCCGATGAACATGATCACGACATAAATCGTGGTCAGCCGGGTGCGGATCGCGGGATCGAGCGAAAGGAAGGTCATCCGGCCGGTGACGTCGATTCCCGGTCCGACGAGATTGGCGATGAACAGCGGCACCAGCAGCCCCCACAGCGTCCCGCCCAGCGGCCACAGCAGGAGAATCCCGACGAGCTGTATCGAGGCGAAGACCATTCGCGCAGTGCGCGGGCCGATCGCATCGGACCAGCGGCCTAGCCATGGCGTGGAGGCGATGCTTACCGCCGCCAAGCCTGCAAGGTAGCCGACCGTGTCGGTGCCATACCCCATCGGCGGTGAGGTGAGATAAAGCGCCAGCCCGAGCCAGAGCGCGATGAATTGTGCGAAGTTCAAGCCCTGAATGGCGCCAGCAATGAGGATTTCGCGGTGGCGCGATAGCAGCGGAAACACCGAGAGGATGAGCCCGGTATAGGACTGCCTTCCGCTGGCCGGCCGTTCGCCGCCTTCCATCAGTCGGGGCAGGGCGAGGGTTACTGCAAGCATCAACCCGGTCGCGGCCCAATAGACCGCGCGCCAGCCAAAATGCTCGGCGACGACGCCCGCGCCCACCCGGGCGACGAGAATGCCCAGGATGACGCCCGCAGTCAGCTTGGCGGTGACCTGTCCCAACCGCTCGGGAGCCACGCGTTTGGAAGCATATGCGGGCAGCAAGTATGGTGCGATCGTGAAGAACCCCAGCAGCGTCGATCCGAGCACGAAAAGCGTAAAGCCCTGTGCGAACGTCATGACCGCCAGCGATACCGTCTGTCCTGTGGCAAACGCGATGGTGAGGCGGCGGTTGGAAAACCTGTCGCCCAGCGGCAACAGCAGGAAGATCCCGACGGCCAGAGCGAGTTGGTTGAGCGCCGGGACCAGTCCGATCCGTGCGTGGCTGACCCCGAAGTGGTCGGCCACCAGCGCGATGATCGGATGGATGTAATAGGCGTTCGCCGTCACCACCGCCGCGGCGATCGCGAGCGAGGTTTCCTGCGCGGCCGTCAGTCGTGCCGTATGGTTCAACCGAGGTGACCCGCCTTGCGCGCCATCGCGATGACGCCTTGCGCGAGAACACCGGGCTGGTCTTCCTGGCAGAAGTGACCGCAGGTGGCCAGCGTCCGGTGCGGCTGCCCCGCAGCGCCCGCAATACGTTCGATCAAATGCTTTTCAGCGCCGCGGGTGATGGGATCGTCTTCGCCGAAAAGGGTGAGGAACGGCTTGTCGTAAGCGGCGAGCACGGGCCAGGCTCGCTTGTTTTCCTCGACCCCCGGCATCCCGTCAGCCGCAGGGACCAGAGCCGGGAAGGCGCGGGCGCCCGCTTTCGAAGGCTCATCGGGGAAGGGCGCGTCATAGGCAGCGATCTCCGCCTCGCTTCGCGGCGTCGCGGTGGCGCGGTCGAGCAGCGCGCCGATCCTGAAATCGGGCGAACTTCGTGCAAACTCGCGCCAGGCCAGGAAAGCTTCGCTTGGCGTGCCGCCTGCGGGCAGAAAGGTGTTGCTGGCGACGACGCAGGAAAACAGATCGGGATTGTCGGCAACCATCCGCAGCCCCAGCAGTCCCCCCCAATCCTGACAGAACAGCGCGGCCGGGCGCGGTTCGACTGCAGCGCGCCACTGCTTGAGCCAGTCGACATGGCGGGCATAGGTGTAGAACGCGATGTCGTCGGGCTTGTCGCTTTTTCCGAAGCCGATCAGATCGGGCGCGAGCACGCGGAAGCCAGCCTCCACCAGCGGCGGGATCATCTTGCGATAGAGGAACGACCAGCTCGGCTCGCCATGGAACAGCAGGACGGGCGGGGCATCGCGCGGCCCCTCGTCGACGTAATGCTGGCGAGCCTTAAGGCCATCGACGAGGTCGACCTCGAACCAGTGCTCGGCAAACGGATAGTCAGGAATGCCGGCAAAGCGTTCGGCGGGCGTGCGCAGGATCTGCAACGGTTTCTCCTCCCAAGCGACCGATGATCCGGTCCTGATTCGAAACCTTAAGGCGTCGGATGACTGGTGTCACCCAAGTGGCTGACCGGAACCGTTTCCTTGAAGGTATGCGTCACATAGGGGAAGGGGATTTCAATCTCTGCATCGTCCAGCGCCGCCTTGATTGCGCGGATGACCTTGTCCTTGCTTTCCCAACCGTCGCGCGGGGAAGATCCCGCCCACCAGCGCACCAGGAAATCGACCGAGCTGGAATTGAATTCCTGCGCGAAGATGTCGATCCCCTTGCTGGCGAGGACATGGTCGACCCCTTCGACCGCACGTCGGATCACGCTTGCAGCATGGTCGAGCTGCGTGTCGTAGGAAACGCCGACCACTACCTCGTGGCGGCGCTGGCTTTCGTCGGTAACGATTTCGACGGGGTTCTTGAACAGGATCGAATTGGGCACGACGGTCAGTTCGCCCGAGAGCTTGCGAATATGCGTTTCGCGCAAGGTAATATGTTCGACCTTGCCCGAAATGCCCTCGCACTCGATGACATCGCCGATGCGCATCTTCTCGCGGACCATGATGAGCACGCCGGCGAGGAAGTTCTCGAAAACGTCCTGAAAGGCGAAGCCGATGGCGACTGCGCCGATCCCGAGGCCGGCGAGCAGGCTGGCGGCGGTCAGGCCCGGTAGGACGACGACAGCCGCGATGAATATCCCCGCGACCCAGATGCCCAGCTTGACCAACGTGTCGATCAGAGTCTTGAGACTGGCCCGCAGGTCGGTCCGGCCGACCAGCATGTCCGAAATACGCGCAGCGAAGCGCGCGAGGATCCAGGTAATGAAAAGGATGAAGATCGCAATCGCGATGCTGGGAAGGCTCGCCACGAAACCTTCGCCCATGTCCTGCAGCTGTTCGCGCAGCGTATCGATGTAATTCACGAGTGCGAAACTCCCTTTGCGCTGCAACGCAACGCAAAGGGTGAGGTTCCTAGCCGGTGTCGATCAGCTGACCCCGTGTTCCTTCCGGGCAAGTTCGTGCAGCCAGTCCGCATGGCGGGGCGCGGTCTTGGTCTCGCTCCATTCGTCGAGCATCATCGGCGCCACGCGCTTGAGTTCGGCATATTGTTCGTCGGTCCCGATATCGGCGGCCAGTTCGACGCGGTGACCGTTGGGATCGAAGAAATAGATCGACTTGAAGATGCCGTGATGCGTCGGGCCGAGCACGTCGATGCCGAGGCTTTCGACGTGGTCCTTGGCGGCCAGAAGCTCGTCCTCGCTTGCCACCTTGAAGGCAAGGTGCTGGACCCAGGCGGGCGTGTTCTCATCGCGCCCCATGTCCTTCTGGTTCGGCAGTTCGAAGAACGCCAGGATATTGCCGTTACCGGCATCCAGGAACACATGCATGTAGGGGTCGTACTCACCAGTCGAAGGGACGTGGTCCTCGGCGAAGGCAGTGGTGTATTCCATGCCCAGCACCTTGCCGTACCATTCGACGGTTTCCTTGGCGTCCTTGCAGCGATAGGCCGCATGGTGGACGCCGCCCAGTTTCACCGGATGTTCGGTCACATCGCTCATTCTGCCGGCTCCTTCGCAGCGGCTTCGGCTTCCCCGACGGTCAGCGCGCCGCGCTTGATCTGGTCGCGTTCCATGCTTTCGAACAGCGCCTTGAAGTTGCCTTCGCCGAACCCGTCGTCGCCCTTGCGCTGGATGAATTCGAAGAACACCGGTCCGACCTGCGCTTCGGCGAAGATCTGGAGCAGCAGGCGCGGCTGGCCGCCTTCGGTCGTGCCGTCGAGCAGGATGCCGCGCATCTGGAGTTCGTTCTCGTCTTCACCGTGGCCCGGCAAACGCTCGGAAAGCATCTCGTAATAGGTGGCGGGCGGGGCGGTCATGAAGGGCACGCCAAGCTGCTTGAGATTGTCCCAGCACTGCAGAAGATCGTCACAGATCAGTGCGATGTGCTGGATACCTTCGCCATTGAATTCGCGCAGGAATTCCTCGATCTGGCCCTTGCCGCCTTCGCCTTCCTCGTTGAGCGGGATGCGGATCTTGCCGTCGGGCGCGGTCAGCGCTTTCGAGGTCAGTCCGGTGTATTCGCCCTTGATGTCGAAGAAGCGGATTTCGCGGAAGTTGAAGAGCGTTTCGTAATAGTCCGCCCAGTATTTCATGCGGCCGTTGTAGACGTTGTGCGTGAGGTGATCGATCACGTTGAACCCGGCGCCGTCGGGAAACTTTTCCACGCCGTCGAGATATTCGAAATCGATATCGTAGATCGACAGGCCGTTGCCGTGGTCATCGGCATAGCGATCGACCAGGTAAACGATCGCGCCGCCGATGCCGCGGATCGCCGGGATCCGCAGTTCCATCGGGCCGGTTTCGACCGCGACAGGCTCGGCCCCGCGCTGGAGCAGTTCGTCATAGGCCTTCTTCGCATCGCGGACGCGGAAGCCCATGCCGCAGGCGGAGGGGCCGTGCTCGCGGGCGAAGAACCATGCCGCGCTGCGTGGTTCGTAGTTCAGGATCAGGTTGATCTGTCCCTGCCGCCAGAGATCGACATCCTTCGAGCGGTGCGATGCGACGTGGGTAAACCCCATGGCCTTGAAAACCGGTTCGATGACGCCTTTTTCTGGGGCGCAGAATTCGACGAATTCGAAGCCGTCGAGGCCGATGGGGTTTTCAAACAGGTCGGGCATTGAGATCCTCTGGTACGGTGTTTGGTTGCAATGGAAACTAAATACCTGTCCCGGGTGGTTGTTGTCAAGCCGGGCAGGGGCTGGCGCCACGCGCTGTTCCGTCGGTGCGACGAACGGTCCCACGCGCAAGAATGCGCTTGCGCGAGCCGGTTAACTGTGATTCTGTCGAATGATGCGGCGCACTCGCTCTCGATCCCCGATTCAGCAGGCGAAGATCACCCAGCACACTGCGCTGGCGGCTTTGCTGGTGATGGGCGGTTTTGCCATTGCCGGGCCTTCGGGCCTGCTCGCGTGGAGCGAAAACCTGCGCGTGCTCGATCAGCGTGAGGCCCAGCTCGCTTCTTTGGAAGCGGAGCGCGAGGCGTTGAAGAACCGCGTCGCACTGCTGCATCCGGACCATGCCGATCCCGACATGGTCGGCGAATTGCTGCGCAGCCAGCTCAACGTCGTCCACCCCAACGAAGTGGTTATCAAGCTCGAAGACTGACTGCATACGGAAACCACCGCGTTCCGTAAGGGTTTTCGTATGCATGCACGCTCTGCCGTTGCGCGGTACGCGTGGCTGTGCCTATAGGCGCAGCCGATATTCCTCCCCGGAAGAACAAGGATCCGAAGTCTTGGCCAAAGCCCCCCGGAGCAAGAAAACCGCCCCCAAGTCACCAGCAGAGGACAGCGAGTTCGCGCTCCACTCGCTGCAGGACGCGTTCGAACAGGACTCGCGGTTCAAGGCCAGCAAGGAACAGCTGCTCGACTTCTACAAGCAGATGCTGCTCATTCGCCGGTTCGAGGAACGCGCCGGCCAGCTCTACGGGCTCGGCCTGATCGGCGGCTTCTGCCACCTGTACATCGGCCAGGAAGCGGTCGCGATCGGCCTCCAGTCCGCGCTCGACGGCGACAAGGACAGCGTGATCACCGGATATCGCGATCACGGTCACATGCTTGCCTACGGCATCGATCCCAAGGTCATCATGGCAGAACTCACCGGGCGCGAGGCAGGCATCTCGAAGGGCAAGGGCGGGTCGATGCACATGTTCTCGACCGAGCACAAATTTTACGGCGGGCACGGCATCGTCGGCGCGCAGGTCTCGCTGGGCGGCGGCCTCGCGCTCGCGCATCAGTATAATGACGATGGCGGCTTCTGCCTCGCCTATTTCGGCGATGGCGCGGCCAACCAGGGCCAGGTCTATGAGACGATGAACATGGCGGCGCTGTGGAAGCTGCCGATCGTCTTCGTCGTCGAGAACAACCAGTACGCCATGGGCACCGCGGTCGGTCGCAGTTCGGCGGAAACCGAATTCCATCGCCGCGGCACCGCTTTCCGCATTCCCGGCATGGATGTGAACGGGATGGACGTGCTCGAAGTGCGGCAGGCCGCCGAAATCGCGTTCAAGCACGTGCGCGAGGGCAAGGGCCCCGTGCTGATGGAATGCAACACCTATCGCTATCGCGGGCATTCGATGTCCGATCCCGCCAAGTACCGAACGCGCGAGGAAGTGCAGGATATCCGCGAACACAAGGATCCGATCGAGGCAATCAAGAAAGTGCTGCTTGAGAACGGTTCGACCGAGGACGAGCTCAAGGCCATCGACAAGGATATCCGCAAGACGGTGACCGAGGCAGCAGATTTCGCCGAGAGTTCGCCCGAACCGGAACCCGGCGAACTGTACACCGATGTTCTCGTGGGGGAGTACTGAGCGATGGCTATCGAACTGAAAATGCCCGCGCTGTCCCCGACGATGGAAGAAGGCACGCTGGCCAAATGGCTCAAGTCGGAAGGTGACGCGATCGTCGCCGGCGACATCATCGCCGAGATCGAAACCGACAAGGCCACGATGGAATTCGAGGCCGTCGACGAAGGCACCCTTGGGAAAATCCTGGTCGATGAAGGCACCGAAGGCGTGAAGGTCGGCACAGTCATCGCCATGCTCGCCGGCGAAGGCGAAGATGCATCAGATATCGAGGCTCCCGTCCAGGACGCAGCGGTCGAGGACACGCCGGGCGAAGGCAAGGACGTCGGCCGCGATCCGAGCGAAGCGCAGATAACCAAGCCTGCACGCAAGACCGATGTGAAGGACCCCGAGGTTCCCGAAGGAACGGCATTTACCGCCACCACCGTGCGCGAAGCGCTGCGCGACGGCATGGCCGAGGAAATGCGTGCCGACGAACGCGTGTTCGTGATGGGCGAGGAAGTTGCGCAGTACCAGGGTGCCTACAAGGTCACGCAGGGCCTGCTCGACGAATTCGGCCCCAAGCGCGTCATCGACACGCCGATCACCGAATACGGGTTCGCCGGCATTGGCACCGGGGCAGCGATGGGCGGCCTGCGCCCGATCGTCGAATTCATGACGTTCAATTTCGCCATGCAGGCGATCGACCACATCATCAACTCGGCGGCGAAGACCAATTACATGTCGGGCGGCCAGATGCGCTGCCCGGTGGTCTTCCGTGGCCCGAACGGCGCGGCCAGCCGCGTCGGCGCGCAGCACAGCCAGAATTACGGTCCGTGGTACGCCAGCGTGCCGGGCCTCGTGGTGATCGCTCCCTACGATGCTGCCGATGCCAAGGGGCTGATGAAAGCCGCCATCCGCTGCGAAGACCCCGTCGTCTTTCTCGAGAACGAACTCGTTTATGGGCGCAGCTTCGACGTCCCCGATCTCGATGACTACGTCCTGCCGATTGGCAAGGCGCGGATCATGCGCGAGGGAACGGATGTCACGATCGTCGCCTATTCGATCGCGGTCGGTCTCGCGCTGGAGGCAGCGGACGAGCTGGCGGATGAAGGCATCGATGCCGAGGTGATCGATCTGCGCACGCTGCGCCCGCTGGACCGGGAAGCGATCCTCACCTCGCTGGCGAAGACCAATCGTCTGGTCATCGCGGAAGAGGGGTGGCCGACATGCTCGATCGCATCCGAGGTCATGGCAATCTGCATGGAAGACGGTTTCGACCATCTCGACGCGCCGGTGACGCGCGTGTGCGACGAGGACGTGCCGCTGCCCTATGCCGCCAATCTTGAGAAGCTGGCCCTGATCGACACCCCGCGTATCGTCGCTGCCGCAAAGAAGGTCTGCTATCGCGACTGATATGGAGCAGGACTGGGCAGCCGCGGGCAACCTGCTCGACGAATGTCCGGAAGTGTCGCGCATCGCACTGGCGAGTGCCGGGTCTCGGCGAGACATCTGGCTGGCCGCCTTTGCGCTCGACGGGCGCATCGGACGGATGGTGCTCGGCGCGAGCGAGCCGATGCTCGGCCAGATGCGGTTGGCATGGTGGCGCGATCAGCTGGGGGCGGCAGCGTCCGCTCGCCCGCATGGCGATCTGCTGCTCGACCTCATCGGCAGGACATGGGCGGGCAATGAATTACCGCTGCTCGCGCTGGTCGACGGGTGGGAAGCATTGCTTGGCGAACGTCCGTTTGGCGCTGCCGACATGCAGCGCTTCATCGACGGGAGAGCGGGGGTGGCTCGTGGGCTGGCTGCCCGTCTCGGGGCAGCCAATGCAGAGGTACGGGCGGAAGCGGCAGGACGGATCTGGGCCCGGGCGGATTTGGCCGCTTATGCCTCCGAGGACGGCGAACGCGATCGCGCGCTCGATCAGGAGCGGGGCGCCGCGCGGGCCGAAGGGCAGCTTCCCGCGGCGCTGCGCCCACTGGCCGTGATCGAAGGCCTCGCTCGGCGCTCGCTTCGCGCAGGGGGCGGACCGATGCTGGGCGATCGTCTGAGTCCGCTGGTGGCCTTGCGACTGGGCCTGTTTGGACGCTAGGCTCGCTCTTAACGGCAGAAGGAGCGGGGGCCATGAACCGGATCGTGCTCGGAGCGATGATTGCACTCGCCCTCGCGGGGCTGGGTGCCTTCTGGTGGCAGGGCCGCGCGCAAATCGAACGCGGCGCTCCGCCGCCGGTTCCGGCCGAGCCTGTCGTCGCCGAACCCGAGGTCCCCGCTAGCGACCCGGGCGACATGGTCGGCCCCGCGCCGCCCGAGGCGAGCGAACTGACCAGGGAACAGCGCCGCTTTTTCCGCTACGACCGCAATCGCGACTGGCGGATCACTCGCACGGAAATGCTTTCGAGCCGCACCGACGCGTTCCGCAAGCTTGATGTGGATGGCAACAACCTGCTCGATTTCGAGGAATGGGCGGTAGCTACGGTCACCAAATTCGAAGGCGCCGATGCCGATGGCGACAACCAGCTGACCCCGAGCGAATTTGCCACCACTGCGCCGAAACCACGGCGGAAAACCCGTTGCGCCTGCTAGGCTGGCACGGTTTCCATCGCGGCGAGCCACTGCCCGAAATCTTCCTTGGCCCGGTTGGTGTAGGCTTCCTTGCGCACTTTTTTGCCAATGTCATGAAGTGGCGGGAAGAGCCCGAAATTGACGTTCATCGGCTGGAAGGTCGCGGCTTCCGCATCGCCGGTGATATGTGATAGCAGCGCGCCGAATGCCGAGGTCCGCGGCGGCGCCGACCATTCGTGGCCGGCCAGTTCCGCAGCGGCCATGAGTCCTGCCATCAGGCCGACCGCCGAACTCTCGACATAGCCTTCGCAGCCGGTGATCTGGCCAGCGAAGCGGATGTGCGCGCCGCCCCTCAACCGCAGCTGGCGATCGAGCACTAGCGGCGAATTGATGAAGGTGTTGCGGTGCAGCCCGCCCAGCCGCGCGAATTCGGCATTCTCTAGACCCGGGATCGTGCGGAAAAGCTCGATTTGCGCGCCATATTTGAGCTTGGTCTGGAAGCCGACCATGTTCCACAGCGTGCCGAGCTTGTTGTCCTGTCGCAGCTGCACCACCGCATAGGGCCAGCGCCCCTGCGGGTGTTCCTCGCTGGTGTCGTAGGGATTGTCGAGGCCGACGCCTTTCATCGGGCCGTAGCGCAGCGTCTCGACACCGCGCGCGGCCATCACCTCGATCGGCATGCAGCCATCGAAATAGGGCGTGTCGGCTTCCCACTCCTTGAACTCGGTCTTGTCACCTTCGATCAGCCCTTGGTGGAAGGCGAGATACTGCTCCTTGGTCATCGGGCAGTTGATGTAATCGCCATCCTCGTTGCTGGCCTCGGTGCGCTTGTTCCAGCGCGACTGGATCCAGCACTTGCTCATGTCGATGCTGTCGCGATGCACGATTGGCGCGATGGCATCGAAGAAGGCGAGCCGGTCCTGTCCGGTCGCGCCAACGATGCTTTCGGCCAGCGATTGCGCGGTCAGTGGCCCCGTGGCGACGATAGCAGGACCATCGGCGGGCAGCGTGTCGACGCGCTCGCGTACCACCGTGACGTTGGGATGCTCGTCCAGAGTGCGCTGCACTTCGGCCGAGAAGACGTCGCGATCGACCGCCATCGCCGAACCTGCAGGCACGCGTGCGACTTCGCCGGCGCGCATGATGATGCTGTCCAGCCGCCGCATTTCATGGTGAAGCAAGCCCACCGCGTTCTTGGTGTCGTCGTCCGAACGGAAGCTGTTCGAGCAGACCAGTTCGGCGAGGCCATCGGTCTGGTGTGCCGGCGTCATCTCGCCGCTGCCGCGCATTTCGGACAGCCGCACCTTGAAGCCGCGCTGCGCCAGTTGCCAGGCCGCCTCGCTGCCTGCGAGGCCGCCACCGATTATGTGGATATCATGGGTCATCGCGCGCGCCCTAGTGCTTGCATGGCCCCTTCGACAAGGCCTAGCGTCGTGCGATGCCGCATCGCGCCCTTATCAAGCACCGGCCCTGGCTGCTGGCCAGCCTCGTCGCCGGCGTTTCCTATTTTTTCGTTGCCGACGATCCGATCGGCGGCGCATGGCTGATGCTGTGGAAAGGGGCCGGGGTCGGATTTCTGGCGCTCTACGCTGCCTTTCGCACCCGGGGTTTCGACGGTTTGCTGATTGCCGGCGCTCTCACGCTGGGCGCATTGGGCGATGTGACACTGGAGATCAGCTTCCTGATCGGCGGGGCGTTGTTCGCGCTGGGCCATGCAGTCGCGATCATCCTGTATTTGCGCAATCGCCGTGCAAGCACCAGCAGCAGCCAAGTACTTGCGGGTGGCAGCTTAATTCTGCTGACACCCCTTATCGCCGGTTTGATTGCCTATCCGCTGTCGAACTGGATCGTCGCTACGGCCTATTCCGCAGTGGTTGGGGGCATGGCAGCTGCCGCCTGGACGAGCCGCTTTCCGCGGTACCGGGTGGGCCTGGGGGCGGTAATGTTCGTGGTGAGCGATCTGCTGATCTTCGCACGCGAAGCAGCGACCTTGCCCGATTTCGTCACCGCATGGACGATCTGGCCCCTCTATTTCGGCGGGCAGTTTCTTATCGCGACCGGCGTAGTGCAGACGCTGCGTATGGATCGGCGGCCGGACAAAACCTGATCCAGAGCCCGAGGGTCACAAGGGCCGGACCAATGCAGGACCGGCCCTCTTGATTGTCAGCCGCCCGGTTCGCCTTCGATATTCTTGTCCGAATGCGCGGTGGTGTAGGGCTCGGTCTTGTCGAGCCCGCCACGGTCGGCAATCTCGTCCGCTACCGCTTCTTCCGCCGGGTTTTCGGGTTCTTCATTCTCATCGATCCTCGCGGCACCGACGATCTGTTCACCCTTGGCAACGTTGAAGATGCGAACGCCCGACGAACCGCGTCCCGAGATCGAGAAGCCTTCGTGCGTCTCGAACCCGTTCTCAAGCATATGCCGGAATTGCAGCGGCAACCGGATCAGCTTGGCGCGGTCCGTCACCAGCATCAGTTGCATGCCATGCCGGACCGGGAAGCTGGCCACCACGTGCCCGTTGCGGTCGGGGTTGCTGGTGGGTTCGCCGATATTGGTCAACCCCTGACCGCCGCGGCCGGTCGTACGGTATTCGTAGGCGGAAGAGATCTTGCCGTAGCCATTGGCTGTCAGCGTCAGGATGAACTCTTCCTGCTCGGTCATTTCCTCGACCTTTGCGGCATCGAGGGTGGGGGCATTCTCGTTGTTCTTCCAGTCGGCAGCGCGCAAATAGGCATCGCGAACTTCGGTGTCGCGTTCGCCGGTGACAAGCACCGCCATCGAGACGACCTTTTCGCCGTCCTTGAGCTTCATCCCGCGAACCCCGATGCCCGTCCGGCTCTTGGTTTCGCGCGCGTCAGTGGCGGAGAAGCGGATGGCCTTGCCGGCATCGGATGCGAGGAAGATTTCCTGGTCTTCGCGCAGCAGCCGCACGCCGATCAACCGGTCGCCACTGCCTTCGACGAAGCCCATGGCGTATTTGCCATTGCTGGGGACGTTGGTGAAGGCGTCCATCGAATTGCGCCGCACCATCCCCTGCTCGGTGGCGAAGACGATGTTGAGCGCGCTCCATTCGCTTTCGTCCTCGGGCAGGGGGAGCACGTTGGTCACGCGTTCATCGTCGCCCAGGGGAAGCAGATTGACCATCGGACGGCCCTTGGTCTGGGGACCGCCTTCGGGCAGCTTCCATACCTTGAGGCGATAGACGCGGCCGGTATTGGTGAAGAAAAGCACGGGGTTATGTGTCGAAGTGACGAACATTTCGACGACCGCGTCTTCGTCCTTGGTCGCCATGCCGCTGCGACCCTTGCCGCCGCGCGCTTGCGCACGGAAGGCATCGAGCGGAGTGCGCTTGATGTACCCTCCATGGGTGACCGTGACGACCATTTCCTCGCGCTCGATCAGGTCTTCGTCCTCGATCCCGTCCCATGCGGGGGCGATTTCGCTGATACGAGGGGTGGCGTAGGTGTTGCGGATTTCTTCGAGCTCTTCACGCAGCACGCCGTAGAGCTTTACGCGGTCAGCGAGGATCGAGAGGTATTCCTCGATCGCGATACTGAGTTCCTTGAGTTCGTCTCCAATCTCGTCCCGGCCCAGAGCGGTCAGGCGGTGAAGCCGAAGATCGAGGATCGCTTTGACCTGTCGTTCGGACAGGCGGTAGGTCCCTCCAGACTGTTCGTCGGTCGGCTCGATTGCTTCGACGAGCGCGATGTATTGCGCGATGTCGCCGATCGGCCATTCCTTGACGAGCAGCTTGGCGCGCGCCTCCGCCGGATTGGGCGAACTGCGGATCATCGCCACGACCTCGTCAAGGTTGGACACGGCGACGACCAGGCCAAGCAAGATATGCGCGCGTTCGCGGGCCTTGTTCAGTTCGAACTTCGTCCGCCGCGTGATGACCTCTTCGCGGAAGCTGATGAAGGCCTGGATGAAGTCGCGCAGCGTGAGGACTTCGGGCCGACCACCGCGGATCGCCAGCATGTTGGCGGGAAAGCTCGCCTGCGCGGGCGTGTAACGCCAGATCTGGTTGAGGACGACTTCGGGCGAAGCATCGCGCTTGAGGTCGACCACCACGCGGACGCCTTCACGGCTCGATTCGTCGCGGATGTCCGCAACGCCTTCGATCCGTTTCTCCTTGGCGGCTTCGGCGATCTTTTCGACCAGTGCGTTCTTGCCGACCTGGTAGGGGATCGCGGTGAGCACGATCGCCTGTCGATTGCCCTTGGTTTCGACCTCATGCCGCGCGCGCATGAGTACCGATCCGCGTCCGGTCGTGTAGGCCGAGCGTGCACCCGACTTGCCCAGGATGAGCGGGGCGGTCGGGAAATCGGGACCGGGGATGATCTCGAACAGCTCTTCCGAGGTTATCGCCGGGTTATCGATATAGGCAAAGCAGCCATCGATCACTTCGCCCAGATTGTGCGGCGGAATATTGGTCGCCATGCCGACGGCAATGCCGCCCGCGCCGTTGACCAGCAGGTTTGGGAAGCGCGCGGGCAATACGGTCGGCTCGCGCCGCGAACCGTCGTAATTGTCCGTGAAATCGACCGTGTTCTTGTCGAGATCGTCGAGCAGCGCGTTGGCGACCCTCGCGAGCCGCGCTTCGGTATATCGCATGCTGGCCGGCGGATCGGGGTCCATCGAACCAAAGTTGCCCTGACCATCGACCAAGGGCACGCGCAGCGACCAGTCCTGCGTCATGCGGGCGAGCGCATCGTAAATCGCGGAATCGCCGTGCGGGTGATAGTTGCCCATCACGTCGCCGACGATCTTGGCGCTCTTGCGATAGGGGCGCCCGGCCACGAAGCCGCCTTCCTGACTGGCGAACAGGATCCGGCGGTGAACCGGCTTCAGACCGTCGCGCACATCGGGCAGCGCGCGGCTGACGATCACGCTCATCGCGTAATCGAGATAGCTCGTCTTCATCTCATCGACGATGTCGATGCGGGCGTAACCGTCACCGCCGGGGGCGGGCGTTTCCAGAATGTCGGTGTCGTCTGACAAAACGTGTAATTCCGTACTGCGAAAAACTATTTTCCGATGGCCTGCGACCCTAGGGCAAAGGGGGGGAAGGCGCCACTCGGCAATGGGAACCAAAGCCAGCTTTCGCGCGCTTTTTCCACATATGGCTGCACAATTCCGCGATCATCACGATGAACTGCACCGCGCGGGTGCATTCAATCGCCGTTCAGCACGCTTTCGGTAGAAGAATTTGCAATGAGCGTGCACTCGCGGCATGTCCCGCGCAGCCATTTATCCAGGTGTTCGACGCGCTCGATCCCCTTTCATCCTTGGGAGTTTACCACATGATTTTCACTCGTCTTGCCCGCAAGAACGGCGCGGCTTCCACCCTCGCGCTCGCCTTGGCGCTGGCCACGGGCGGCGCTGTTGGCCTGGCAGCCATCGAGGCACCCGCAGTCGCGCAGAAGAAGCCGAAGTATTCGAAGGCCTTCATCGCAGCATATTCGCCGCTCGAGACGGCGCTCGGCGCTGAGACCGTCGATCCTGCTGCAGTCAAGGCAGCCGTCCCCGCAGTCATCGGTGCCATCGAAAACGCGTCGGATCGCCATGCTGCCGGCGGCGCGATCGTGAACGCGGGCCAGAAGCTCAATGACATGGGTCTGATCCTCCAGGGGCTCGAACTCATGCTTGAAAGCGGGCAGGTTGCTCCCGAGCAGCTGGGCATGGTCAATCTTCAGACCGGCCAGATCGCCTATAACCAGAAGCAGTACGGGAAAGCTCGCACCTATCTCCAGGCTGCGCTGGATGCTGGATACACCGAGAACAATCCGGAAGGCATCATTGCGGAAAGCTATTTCGCCGAAGAGCGTGATGCGGAAGGCCTTGCCTATCTTTCGGGCGTGATCGATGCGCGCAAAAGCGCCGGTCAGCCGGTCGACGAAACCTGGCTCCAGCGTGGTCTGGCTGTCGCCTATCGCGCCTCTATGACCGAGGACGCGCAGAAGTTCGCTGGCTGGTACGTCGCCGACTATCCCAGCGAAACCAGCTGGCGCGACGCGATCGCCATCCTGCTGAATACCGGCGGATACGAAAAGCCAGAAACGCTCGACCTGCTGCGTCTTGGCCGCCGCGTCGGCACACTCAACGACGACCGCATCTATCTCGAATATGTCGAGGCGGCCGATTACCGCCGTCTGCCCGCCGAAGTGGTTTCGGTGATCGACGAGGGTGTCGAGAAGGGAATGCTGGCGGCTGACGATCCCTACGTCACCGATACACGCAGCGAGGCGGCCGGCCGTGTTGCAGCCGATCGCGCCGACATGGACACCCTCCTCGCCGATGCGCGTGCGGATGGTGCCGGGGTCCGCACCGTTATGGCTGCAGGCGACGCGCTGCTCAGCCTCGAACGTCCCGCGGAGGCCGAGGAGTTTTATCGCAAAGCCGCCGGGATGGCTGGCGCCGAGGCGCCGATGGCGCTGACCCGCCTGGGCATTGCGCAGTTCGACCAGGGTAAGTTCGCTGAAGCCGAAGCGACCTTCAACGAAGTGGAAGGTCCGCGTGACGCGATCGCCAACCTCTGGGCAATCTACGCCGCGCAGCAGACTTCGGGCACTGCGATGTAAGGGCTGACAGCCTAGGAATTGCAGAAGGGCGCGGGCTACGGCTCGCGCCCTTTTTCGTTAGCGCAACCGCTTAACGAAGCTCTGGCCATTCCCGCGCCGCTCGACGGAAAAATTGGGAATCGTCTCGATCAGGTCGGTGAGCCTCGCGAAACCGTAATTGCGCGTGTCGAAGCTTGACCGGTTGCCCGCGCGCTGTCCGACTTCGGACAAATTGGCATAGCCCTTGTCGTCGCGCTTGCTGGCGGCATAGGCATCGAACAGCAGGTCGAGCAAATCCTGGTCGAGGACGTTCGACGCCTTGCTCGGCCCGCCTTCCTTGCGGGTGTCCTTTTCCGCCTTGATCAGCGCATTCACGTCGATGAAACGCGTGCATGCCTGGCGGAATGCCTCGGGGGTTTTGGCACCGCCGAACCCGTAGACCGGCAGGCCGTCCTGCCGGATGCGCATCGCCAGCGGCATGAAATCGCTGTCCGAGCTCATGATTCCGAACCCATGGACCCGGCCGCGATAGAGCAGGTCCATCGCGTCGATCGTCATCTTCATATCGGTAGCGTTCTTGCCCTTGGTCATGTCGAACTGCTGCTGCGGTTCGATGCCATAGCGATGCATCAGATCGATCCAGCCCTTGAGGCTCGTCTTGCGCCAATTGCCATAGGCGCGGCGGATGTTCACCTGGCCCAGTTCGGCAAGCACGGTGAGCACCGGATCAATGCCCGAAGGACTGGCATTATCCGAATCGATGAGAAGAGCGATATTGCGTTGTTCGATATCCGACATGTGCGCTTCCATGACCGCAAGCCGGGTCACGCGCAAGTCACGGGGCGGGGGCGAATTCTCCGCTAACCTCGTCGAGCAGGTGCAAAATCCCGTCGGAAATGGCGAAATAGGCACCCCGCAGGGTGAGACTGCCATTGCCTTCCTTTTCCTGCACGCAGGGGAAGGTGCGCAGGTTCTCCAGGCTGACCTTGACCGCGGCCAGTTCCATTGCGCGTTCGGCGACGCGGCCGCTCGTGCCCTTTTCCGCAGCGATCGGTTCCCGCACCGCGTCGAGCATGTCAATCCAGTGCGCCACGAATCCGCCTTCTCCCAGCGCGTTGCCATGCAGGTCCTGCGTCAGCGCAGCCTTGCACCCCCCGCACATGCCATGGCCCATGACCACCACTTCGCGGACCTTGAGGAACTGGACAGCGAATTCGAGCGCCGCGGATACGCCGTGCCGGCCGGGCGTCGTTTCGAACGGCGGGACCAGCGCGGCAACATTACGCACCACGAAAATCTCGCCCGGATCGACATCGAAAATCTGGGCAGGGTCGACGCGGCTGTCGGAGCAGGCGATCACCATGACCTGCGGCGACTGGCCTTCCCTGAGCTGTTCCCAGCGGTCGTGCTGTTTGTGCCAGTCGCCTTCGCGAAAGCGGCCGTAACCCTGGATCATCTGTTCGAAAGTCTTCATGCGATCATCGCTGCCGTGAAATGGTCCCGGTGGCAAGGGGCGGCGCATAGCTATGCGGGTTGCCGTTGGCGGGCAGGGGGCCTAGATGGGCCGCGCTATGAACGACCTTTCTTCCGCACCGCGGCCCGAGGGCGAACGCCCCAAGATGCAGCGCAAGCCCGACTGGATCCGAGTGAAGGCGCCCGTCAGCAAGGGCTATCAGGAAACGCGCAAGCTGATGCGCGAACTCAACCTGCACACGGTGTGCGAAGAGGCGGCCTGCCCTAACATTGGCGAGTGCTGGACCAAGAAACACGCCACGGTGATGATCCTTGGCGATACCTGCACGCGCGCCTGCCGGTTCTGCAACATCAAGACGGGCATGCCGATGCCCGTCGATCCGCTCGAGCCCGAGCACACCGCGACCGCTGCAGCGGCCATGGGTCTCGAGCATATCGTGATCACCAGCGTCGATCGCGATGACCTGCCCGATCGCGGTGCGGGGCAGTTCGTCAAGGTGATCAACGCGCTGCGCCGCGAAACGCCGAATACGACGATCGAAATCCTGACTCCCGATTTCAAGGGACGGATGAAGCAGTCGATCGCAGAGATCTGCGAGGCGGGCCCCGATGTCTTCAATCACAATCTCGAGACCGTCCCGCGGCTTTATCCGACGATCCGCCCAGGCGCGCGCTACTATGCCTCGCTGCGCCTGCTCGAAGAGGTGAAGGTCCATAATCCGCTGATCTTCACCAAGTCGGGCATTATGCTCGGCTTGGGCGAAGGCCGGCTCGAGGTCCATCAGGTGATGGACGACATGCGCAGCGCGGATATCGATTTCATCACCATGGGCCAGTATCTCCAGCCTACGCCCAAGCACGCGAAGGTGGAAGAATTCGTCACGCCCAAGCAGTTCGCGGCCTATGGCTCGATCGCGCGGGCGAAGGGCTTCCTCCAGGTCGCATCGAGCCCGCTGACCCGCTCGAGCTATCATGCGGGCGACGATTTCGCCGAAATGCGCGCCGCGCGCGAAGCAAAGCTCGCCAAGCAAGGCGCCTGATGCCCGGCATCCGTGAAAAACGGCGGCTGCCTTACAGCCAGGAACAGATGTTCGACCTCGTCGCCGATGTGGGCAGCTATGGCGAATTTCTGCCGTGGGTGGTCGCGACGCGCGTGCGCAGCGACAGCGAAACCGAAATGGTCGCCGACATGCTGGTCGGCTTCAAGGCGATCCGCGAGAAGTTCACCTCCCGCGTCGTCAAGAAGCGTCCTGAGCACCTCGAAGTGTTCTACGTCGACGGACCGCTCAAGGATCTCGACAACAACTGGACCTTCACCCCGACCGAGGACGGAGGGTGCGAGATCGATTTCTGCGTGGATTTCACTTTCCGCAACGCGGTCTTCGAAGCATTGGCAGGCCAGTATTTCGACCGTGCCTTCCGCAAAATGGTGCAGGCGTTCGAAGATCGTGCGGACGAACTGTACGGCCGCGAAAACGCCGCCGCCAACCTCTAGGGCAGCAAGAGTTCAAGCGCGCAGATCGTCGCCTCGCGGCGAATATCGGCGCGCGAAGTCGGCTCGAACCGTTTGAGTTCGCCTTCGGGTTCGACGCCATCTCCGCGAACGACACGCGCGAAGACGACCGTCCCCACGGGCTTGAGATCGGTGCCGCCGCCGGGCCCGGCGACCCCGCTGATGGCAACCGCCACATCGGCATGGCTCCTGTCGAGCGCGCCCTTGGCCATGGCCCAGGCGCAGGCGATCGACACTGCCCCGAAGGTTTCAATGATCTCGAGCGAAACGTCGAGACATTCCATCTTGGCTTCGTTCGAATAGGTTACGAAACCGCGGTCGAGCACGGCCGATGATCCCGGGATTTCGGTTAGCGCGGCAGCGACGAGACCGCCGGTGCAGCTTTCGGCGACGGTCACCTTGCGCCCGAGCGCCGCGTTTTCCTCGACTACGCGGCGGGCGAGCGTCTCGATATCATCGGGTAGCAGTCCGCCGGTCATGGCTGCTCAGCCGGGCAAATGCCGGGTTCCTTCACATCGGTAACATCGAGAATGAAGGTCAGCAGTCCGCCGAAATTCTCCGGGGGGAGGGGGGCCAGCAGTTCCATGGCCTGCTCGATCTTCGGGCAATCCCCGGGCTTGATCTCTTCCCCGATCTTCTGCGCCAGAAAGGCGTCGACGATCGGGCGCAGTGTCTCGGGTGGCAGGTCGGACAGCATCGCGGCCGTGCCGTCGTCTTCCCTGCCGTTCGCCAGCGCCATGAAGGTGCGGAAAGCGCCGGGCCAGCGATCCGACTGGATCGAGGCATAGGGCGCGACGAATGCTTCGCCGCGGGTCGCGAAAAATCCGTCCTCGGCCAGGTAGGGGGTGCACGACGCCCGGAAGCCCTCCGCCAGGATCGGGACCGCATAGATGCCGGTATCGGTCACGTCCTGCGGGGCGATGCAGCGCTGCGCCAGCGCCGGCTGCGCCGCAAGCAGGCCGAATGCAGCAAGCGCTGTGGCGCCCATCCGTTTGCGATATCCCATGCGCATCAATCTACTCCCTGATGACGGTTGCCACGGCCTGCGCTGCAATTCCTTCGCCGCGGCCCGTGAAACCGAGCCGCTCAGTTGTCGTGGCCTTTACCGATATGGCGGTGATGTCAACGCCGAGCAGTTCGGCGATCCGCGCGCGCATGGCGTCGCGATACGGCCCGATCTTCGGCGATTCGCAGATGATCGTCAGATCGATATTGCCAACGCTGTAGCCGGCTTCGCGCACGAGCCGGGCAGCGTGTTCGACAAAGCGATCGCTGCTCGCTCCTTTCCACTGCGCGTCGCTGGGGGGGAAATGGCTGCCGATATCGCCTTGAGCGATCGCCCCCAGCAATGCGTCGACAATGGCGTGAAGCGCCACATCCGCATCGCTATGGCCGGCCAAGCCCTTGTCGTGTTCGATCCGGACCCCAGCGAGCCACAGCTCTTCGCCTTCGGCCAGCCGGTGGACATCGTAGCCCATGCCCGTGCGCAGGGGCGGTAATCGGGTCATGAAATCCTCCGCGAAAGTGAGTTTGGCAAGCCGTTCGTCGCCCGCGACATGCGCGATTTCTCCGCCACTTGCACGCAACACCTGCGCATCGTCCCCCGCATCGGCTTCGCCTGCCCAATGGGCATGCGCATCGCGAATGGCGGCAAAGCGGAAAGCTTGCGGTGTCTGAACCCGGCGCAAACGTTCGCGCGGCGCGGCACCGGCCATCAGCCCCTCTACCTCGAAAGCCAGACTGTCGACGACCGGGAGGACCGGAATGGCGCCAGCGTGGGTTTCAAGCGCGCCAAGCAAGCGTTCGATCACCGCGGGCGGAAGGTCCGGCCGCGCCGCGTCGTGGATCAGCACGGTATCGGCGCTTTCGATAGCGCTCAGCGCCCGGGCAACCGATTGCTGACGTGTCACGCCTCCGGCGACGAGGGTATAGCCCGCCAGTCCGTCCAGCGCCGTGTGCGCAGCCGCTTCGCCGTTTTCGGGGATCGCGATGACGAGCGGGGCCGCCCCGGCTTCGAGTAGGGTTTCGACCGAGTGGCGCAGCACCGGTTTGCCGCGCCAGTCCGCAAATTGCTTTGGCAGCGGCTGTCCCGCCCTGATACCCTTCCCTGCGGCGACGATGATTGCCGCGAAGGCGGGAAGGGGGGGCGTGTGTTGCATAAGAAAGCAGCGCGCTAGCGGCTTGCCGTTTTCGCTGCAACGCACTATGTGCCTGCCCAATATTTAGGCAATGAATTCCATATGACGACCCAACCGCTCCCGCCCGCACCCCCGCAGCCGATCGAGGTCGGCAACGTGTCGATCGACACGCCGGTGGTGCTCGCGCCGATGACCGGCGTGACCGACCTGCCGTTCCGGCGCCTGGTGCGGCGCTATGGCTCGGGCCTCAATGTGACCGAGATGATCGCCAGCGAAGCGGCGATCCGCGAAACGCGGCAGAGCGTCCAGAAGGCGGCTTGGGACGCGATCGAGGAACCGGTGTCGATGCAGTTGGTCGGCTGCGATCCCGACAGCATGGCCGAGGCGGCCAAGCTGCAGCAGGACAACGGCGCGGCTATCATCGACATCAATTTCGGCTGTCCGGTGCGCAAGGTCGTGGGTCAGCTGGCCGGGTCGGCGTTGATGCGCGAAGTGCCGCTGGCGACGAAGCTGATGGAAGCGACGGTCAAGGCGGTCGATGTGCCCGTGACCGTCAAGATGCGGATGGGCTGGGACCATGCCGATCTCAACGCCCCCGAACTGGCGCATATCGCGGAAGACCTCGGCGTGAAGATGATCACCGTCCATGGCCGAACCCGCAACCAGATGTACAAGGGGCAGGCGGACTGGGCATTCATCCGCAAGGTGAAGGATGCGGTCTCGATCCCGGTCATCGCCAATGGCGATATCTGCACGATAGCCGACGCCGCGGCCGCGCTCGAGCAATCGGGTGCCGACGGTATCATGATCGGGCGCGGGGCCTATGGCAAACCGTGGCTGCTGGGCCAGATCATGCACTGGTGGCGCACCGGCGAAGTGCTTGAGACGCCTGCTTTCGACGAGCAGTACGACGTCCTCGTCGAACACTACCGATCGATGCTCGATCATTACGGCGAAGGCGTCGGGACGAAGATCGCGCGCAAGCATCTCGGGTGGTACACCAAGGGCATGCACGGCTCGGCGGAGTTCCGCAATTTCGTCAATTTCATCGACGATCCGCGCAAGGTGCTCGAGGAAATCGAAGCCTTTTACGAGCCCTTCCTGCGGCGCCGCGCCGCGTGACCCCGTCTTCCGGCGCACCCGATGCGCGCGCCCAGCTTGCCGCGATGATCTTCGCGGTGCTGCTGCTGGACGAGGACGATCGCATCGTCGAAGCCAATTATGCAGCCGAAGAAATGCTCGGCCGCAGCGCCCGCAAGCTATCCGAGAAGCGGTTCTGGGATGTGGTGGGAATCGCTGACGAACGGCTCACGGAGCGCCTCTCGAGTGTCGATGCGCAGGTCATCGCCCGGGGCGTGACCATCGCCACCGCTGTCGGTGAGCGTAGGATCAATATCAGCAGCTCGCCCATTCATGCATCCGCGGGATGGCGCGTGCTCACGTTGTCCGACGCAGGGCAGCCCGACAATGACGAGGACGCCGAAGAGCGCGTCGAATTGCGCGCACCCGCGGTTCTCGCACATGAAATCAAGAATCCACTCTCCGCCATCCGGGGGGCGAGCCAGCTGTTGGCCCGCCGCGTTGCGGGGAAGGACAAGCCACTGGCGAAAATGATCTCCGCCGAAGTCGATCGGATCGCGCAGCTGATCGATCGCATGCAGCAGCTCGGCGCGAAGCCGATCGAGATTACCGGGCCGTGCAACCTGCACGAGGCCATTCGCAACGCGATGGCGACAGTGCGCGCGGGAAGAGACGATCCCTGCGAACTGGTGGAGGAATTCGATCCCTCGCTCCCCCCGGTCGCGGCGGATCAGGGCGCGCTCGAGCAGGTCCTGATCAATCTCATCGCCAATGCCTGTGATGCCAGCGCCGCGCTCGACGGCGCCCGGGTGCGTGTGCGCACCCGCTTCGTCAGCGGCCTGGTCTTCAACACCATCCGTCTGGGCAAGGCGACCCGCCTGCCGATCGAGATCACGGTCACCGACGGCGGATCCGGGATCGAACCAGCGCTGCGCGATCACGTGTTCGAACCGTTCGTTTCGAGCAAGCCGCACGGGCAAGGGCTCGGGCTTGCCCTGGTGCGCAAGCTGCTGCGCGACATGGGCGGGCGCATTTCGCACCAGCGCGACGAGCGCGCGGGTGAAACCCATTTTCGCATTAACCTGCCGGTCGCAGGGTAGGGGGAGCACATGGCACGCACGGTCCTGCTGGTCGAAGACGACAAGAGCATCGCAACGGTGATCACCGAAGCGCTGCGCGATGATGGGTTCGAAGTGACGGCATGCGATACGCTCGCCCGGCGCGATGTCTTGCTGGACGAGCAGGCGTTCGACGTCATGCTGACCGACGTCATTCTGACCGACGGCGACGGTCTGGCGTCGATCGATGCCGTGCGATCGCGCGCGCCCGACATGCCGGTGATCGTCCTGTCGGCCCAGAACACGCTCGATACGGCGGTCCGCGCGAGCGATAGCGATGCTTTCGAATATTTCCCCAAGCCCTTCGATCTTGACGAGCTGACGCAGGCGGTTGCGCAAGCGGTCGCCAGTCGGCCGGTCCTCGAGGGCGCGGACGACAGCGAAGACAGCGCGCTTCCGCTGATTGGTCGCAGTCCCGCGATGCAGGGCGTGTTCCGGATGATCACGCGGGTCCTGCGCAACGATCTCACGGTACTGATCACCGGTGAAAGCGGCACAGGCAAGGAACTGGTCGCCGAGGCGATCCACCAGCTTGGCGCGCGCAAGACCGGTCCGTTCGTGGCGGTCAATATGGCGGCGATCCCGCACGATCTGCTCGAAAGCGAGTTGTTCGGGCACGAACGCGGTGCATTCACGGGCGCGGTCGGACAGCAGATCGGCAAGTTCGAACAGTCGAACGGCGGCACGCTGTTCCTCGACGAGATCGGCGACATGCCCGCGGAAGCGCAGACGCGCTTGTTGCGCGCGCTCCAGTCAGGGCGGATTCGCCGCGTCGGCGGGCGGCAGGAGATCGGGGTCGACGTCCGGATCGTGGCGGCCACCAATCGCGACCTCACCCCGATGATCGCCGACGGGCGTTTCCGCGAGGACCTCTATTACCGTTTGAACGTCGTTCCGATCCACCTACCGCCGCTGCGCGAGCGGCGCGAGGACATCGGCGCTCTGGTCCGCCATTTCCTCGGCCAGGCGGCGAATGAGGGACTGCCCGTCCGCAAGGCCAATGCGCAGGCGATCAACGCGCTCGAGGCGCGACCGTGGCAGGGCAATGTCCGCGAACTGCGCAATGCAGTCTTCCGGCTCGTCCTCATGGCGCGCGAAGATGTAATCGATGCAGCCGCGGTCGAGGACATCCTTCCCGCCGCGCGCGGAGAGACGGGTGAGGGGCAGAAGGACGGTCTTGCCGCCGCTGTAGAGCGCTGGCTCGAACACGCGCGGCCGGCCGACGGGGCTGTCTATCACACCGCGTTGGCTGCCTTCGAGAGGCCGCTGTTCGAACTCGCGCTCGAACGGACCGAGGGCAATCAGCTGCGCGCTGCGAGGATGCTTGGCATCAACCGCAACACGCTGCGCAAGCGGCTTTCCGAACTCGACATCGCTCCTGAAAGCTACGCTCGACGCCGTTGATCCCGCGTTTCGACCGGACCGCGGCGGGTTTGGCGAATTTATACTTGCAAAAGTGCAACAGTCCCGTTGTATGCGCGCCACGATGGCGACGCGAACAGCAGGAAGTGGACGACAGACGCCCCGCTGGTGGCGCAGGTTCGTCGTAACCTCGCGCAAACGCAACATGGTCGGCTATATCGAGGTCGTCGCCGCAATCGCTTTCCTGGTCATGGTTGCCAGCACCTGGGCAACCTTCACCAATGCGCCGCCCGATGGTGCGCTCCTGCCATCGCGACAGGTGGCCGGCCTGCTGATCGGTACGCTGATTCCCGCCATGGCGCTGCTCGTGCTTGCCGGAAGGCGGATTGCGCTGCGGCGCGCTGCCGGCAGTACCGCGCGGCTTCATGTCCGACTGGTGTTCTTCTTTTCGATGATCGCAGCGGTCCCGACGCTGCTGGTGGCGGGGTTCGCCGCTTTCCTGTTCCAGTCGGGCGTCGATTTCTGGTTTTCGGACAATTCGCGCGGACTGATGGAAAATGCCAACCAGCTCGCGGAAGGATATTACGAGGAAAACCAGCTCGATCTCGGCAATGAAACGATCTCGATGGCAATGGACATGCGCGCCATCCTTGCGCGCGTGCAGGTAACCGATCCCAACTTTGCGCTCGTCTACCAATACCAGGCCGAACCGCGCGATGTCATCGAAAGCGCTATTCTCCAGGCGATGCCCGACGACACCATGCGCACTGCCGTGGTCTATGGGCTGAGCGAGGCAAGCGATCCGCGAACCTTCGCCCAGGATGCCTATGAAAAGCTTGCCCTCGGAGAACAGGTTGCGGTTCGCGGCAGCGCCGAACGCATCGAGGCGGTGGCGCCGATCGATCGCGAGGCGGGGATCTATCTCTACACCGCGCGCAATGCGGAGGCGGCGACCTTCCGCAGCTGGCAATCCGCCCGCTCAATTTCCGCTGCCTATGAGGAACTGACCAAGCGTGCACGTGCGCTGCAGTTGCGCTTCAATCTCGCGCTGTTCTTCGTCTCGCTGGCGCTGGTGGGCGTTGCGGTATGGTTTGCCTTGCGGTTCGCGGACCGTCAGGTCGAACCGCTTACCGATCTGGTCGCCGCTGCGCGCAAGGTCGGCGCGGGCAATTTCGCGCTGCGCGTCGAAGGGCGCACCGGGGCCGACGAGATCGGCCTGCTCAACCGCGCCTTCAACCGCATGACGGCGCAGCTCGAAAAACAGACCGATGCGCTGCTTTCCGCCAATATCGAACTCGAGGAACGGCGCGGGTTCATCGAAGCGGTTCTGGAATCGGTGAGTGCAGGAATCATTTCGGTCGATGCCGACCTGAACCTGTTGCTGATGAATGCCCCCGCGCAGTCGATGCTGGGCTACGATGCGGCGGGCGAAAGCACGCCCGCGACACTCGACGACCTGGCCCCGCAGATCGGCGCCATGGTGCGCGGCGGGCTGACGCGGGGCGTCATCTCGCACAGCCGCAATGGCGAACTGCTGACCTTCGCCGTGAAGATCGGCCGCGAGAGCGATGGCCATGTGATCACATTCGAGGATATCACGCGGCAGTTGCTCGACCAGCGTCAGGCGGCATGGTCCGATGTCGCGCGCCGGATCGCGCATGAGATCAAGAACCCGCTCACCCCGATCCAGCTGGCGACCGAACGGTTGAAACGGCGCTATCGCAAACAGATCGAGATCGACGGCGAACTGTTCGACGAACTGACCAACACGATCGTTCGCCAGGTCGGCGATCTGCGCAAGATGGTGGACGAATTCTCCAGCTTCGCGCGGCTGCCCAAGCCGACCTTCCGGACGGAAAACGCGATCGACCTGATCCGCCAGTCGCTGTTCCTGCAGGAAGTGGCGCATCCCGCGGTGGATTACCGTTTCCAGGCCCCGGACGAAGGCCCGCTGCGCATCCGCTGCGACCGTCACCAACTGGGTCAGGCGCTGACGAACACGCTCAAGAATGCCTATGAGGCGATCGAGGCCAAGGCGCAGTCGGCGAGTGTCGACTACCGCGGCAGGATCCGCGTCGAGGTCGAGACCGCCGAGGATTCGATCTCGGTCTCGGTGGAAGACAATGGTATCGGCCTGCCACAAGACCGGGTTAATATCCTCGAACCCTATGTGACGACGCGTGAAAAGGGCACCGGGCTGGGCCTCGCGATCGTCAACAAGATCGTCGAGGAACACGGCGGTGAAATGACGTTCACCTCGGTCGAGTCCGGGGGCACGCGGGTGACGATGCGCTTCGCGCGCGATCCGCTCGCCGAGGAAAGCGACGCGCAGACAACGACAAAGAATGAAGGATAGGGACGCATGGCGCTGGATATTCTGATCGTCGACGACGAACGCGACATCCGCGAACTGGTGGCCGGGGTGCTGAGCGACGAGGGGTATGATTGCCGTACCGCCGCCGACAGTACCGCCGCGCTGGAAGCCATCGACCAGAAACGGCCAAGCCTCGTGTTGCTCGATGTGTGGCTGCACGGCAGCCAGATGGACGGGCTGGAAGTGCTCGACGCGATCAAGGTGCGCGAACCCGATCTGCCGGTCATCATCTTTTCGGGCCACGGAAACATCGACACTGCGGTCAGCGCGGTCAGCCGCGGCGCGGTCGATTTCATCGAGAAGCCGTTCGAGGCCGAACGGCTGCTGCACCTGGTCGAACGTGCGACCGAAACCGAACGGCTGCGGCGCGAGAATACGCGGTTGCGCGAAAACCAGGGGCAGGGTGACGAGTTCACCGGCAATTCGGCAGTGATCAATGCGGTCCGCGCCACACTGAAGCGCGTCGCCAGTACCGGCAGCCGCGTCTTGGTCACCGGCCCTGCCGGGGCAGGCAAGGAAGTGGCGGCCCGGCTGCTCCACAGCTGGAGCCCGCGTGCCGACAAGGCCTTCGTCATCGTCAATTCGGCCCGGATAACGCCGGAACGTTTCGAAGAGGAGCTGTTCGGCGAGGAAGCCGATGGCAAGCTGGTCCGTCCGGGTCTGCTCGAGACCGCCGACGGGGGGACGCTGTATCTCGATGAAGTGGCCGACATGCCGCTTTCCACGCAGGCACGGATCCTGCGGGTGCTCACCGAGCAGAGCTTCGTCCGCGTGGGCGGCACCCGTCAGATCGGGGTCGATGTGCGGGTGGTCTCGTCCACCTCGCGCGATCTCACCGGCGAAATGGAGGAGAAGCGCTTCCGCGAAGACCTGTTCTACCGCCTCAATGTCGTGCCCGTCGAAGTGCCCTCGCTGGCCGAGCGGCGCGACGATATCCCCGCGCTCGCCGACGGGTTCTTTGCCCGCTATGCTACCGAACAGGGTCTGCGCCCCCCGACCATCAGCGACGAGGCGATGGCGGCGCTGCAGGCTTATGACTGGCCGGGCAACGTGCGCCAGCTGCGCAACGTGGTCGAACGTACGATCATCCTGACCCCGCGCGAAAATCTCGAACAGATCGAGGTCGACATGCTGCCCGAGGAAGTGCTCGGGGGTAAGCTCGGCGGAAACGGCGGGGTGGGGGCGATGATGGGAGCGCCGCTGCGCGAAGCCCGCGAGAATTTCGAGCGCGAGTATCTCACCGTCCAGATCCGGCGCTTTTCAGGCAATATTTCCAAGACCGCGACCTTCATCGGGATGGAGCGCTCCGCGCTGCACCGCAAGTTGAAGCTGCTGGGTATGGTCGAACGCAAGCCGAGCGAGCCGAAAAAGTAGGAGCGATCGGGAAAGTTGCGCGTTGTGCGACAGAATAAGGAATGCATTGCGCACGACGGTGCGATGTCCCACATTAATGGCGTTCGCAAAAAGTTGCGGATGCATACACGGGCGTCGCGGGCGCCCAGATTGCGGCTCGGTGGAGGGCCGCCAAGAAACGGGAAAAGACATGTCCGGCGAAAAGACACTCTCGGCACGACCGCGTCCGAAACCCCCTGAACCTGCATCGGGCGGCCGTCCCGTGAACCTGCAGGATGCCTTCCTCAACCTGCTGCGCAAGAACAAGTCCCCGGTGACCATGTTCCTGGTCAAGGGCGTGAAGCTGCAAGGCATTGTCACCTGGTTCGACAATTTCTCGATCCTGTTGCGCCGCGATGGCCAGTCGCAGCTGGTCTACAAGCACGCGATCAGCACGATCATGCCCGCGCAGCCGGTCGATACCGAGCAATTTACGAGCCAGGGTTCGGGGGCCAAGCAGCGGCTGCTGCAGGACGTGTTCCTGAGCCGGGTCCGTCAGGCGGAAGCGCAGGTCACCATGTTCCTCGTCAATGGGGTGATGCTGCAGGGCCGGATCGCGTCCTACGATCTGTTCTGCATGCTGCTCGAGCGTGACGGTTACGTCCAGCTTGCCTACAAGCATGCCGTATCGACGATCCAGCCCGCAACACCGGTCGATCTGACCGAAGACTGGGAAGAGGACGACAACTGAGTTTCGATGATGACTTGATGGGCGAGGTCTCTCGCGGAGCACGGGCGCTCGTGGTGTGCCCGGACATCCGCGGGATGGCCTATGACCTCGACGCGCAGTCGCGGCTTGCAGAAGCCGAGGGGCTTGCTCTGGCGATCGGCGTGGTCATCGCCGAGAGCTTTGTGCTGCCCGTTCGCGAAGTGCGCCCGAACCTGCTGTTCGGCGCCGGCCAAGTCGATAACATCCGCATCGCCTGCGAACAGGACGAGGTCGAACTGGTCGTGGTCGACGGCGCGCTCACGCCGATCCAGCAGCGCAATCTGGAAGACAAGCTGGCGCGCAAGGTCATCGACCGCACTGGCCTGATCCTCGAGATCTTCGGCGAACGCGCGGCCACTGCCGAGGGCCGTCTTCAGGTCGAACTCGCCCATCTCGATTACCAGCAGAGCCGGCTCGTGCGCAGCTGGACCCACCTCGAACGGCAGCGCGGCGGGTTCGGCTTCCTCGGCGGTCCGGGTGAAACCCAGATCGAGGCCGACCGCCGGATGATCCGGCAGCGGATGGGGCGGCTGCGCAAGGAACTCGAACAGGTGCGCAAGACCCGCGGCCTGCACCGCGAACGGCGCGAACGCGCGCCGTGGCCGGTGGTCGCGCTGGTCGGCTACACCAATGCGGGCAAGTCGACGCTGTTCAACCGGTTGACCGGGGCGGGGGTGATGGCGGAAGACCTGCTGTTCGCCACGCTCGACCCGACGATGCGCGCAATTGCATTGCCCGGAGTCGAGAAGGCGATCCTGTCCGATACGGTCGGGTTCATTTCCGACCTGCCGACGCAGCTCGTGGCCGCGTTCCGCGCAACGCTGGAAGAAGTCACCGCGGCCGACGTGATCTGTCACGTTCGCGATATCTCGAACCCGTCGACCGGCGCGCAGAAGGCGCAGGTGCTGCAGGTTCTCCGTGATCTCGGTGTGGCCGACGAGGAAGGCGAAGAGCCTTCGATCCCCGTCCTGGAAGTGTGGAACAAGTGGGACCAGTTGTCCCCAGAAGATGCCGAAGAACTGGCCGAACAGGTCGTCGGCAATGACGATGTGGTAGCGATGTCGGCCCTGACGGGTGAGGGGGTCGATACCCTGCTCGAACGGCTCGGCGAGATGCTGACCCGCAATGCCTCGCTCCGCACTTTCGAAGTTCCCGCTGGCGATGGCCGGCGGATTGCCTGGCTGCATGCGCATGGCGAGGTGATCGACGATGTCGCCGAAGAAGAGGGCGGCGCAAACCGGCTGATCACGGTGCGGCTCAACCCCAAGGAACTGGGGCAATACGAGGCGCTCGACTAACCGATCGTGCGTTTGGCGCGCTGCCAATAGGTTTCCTTGCCATCGAGGTCGAGCGCGGCGAAATCCTCGCCCTCGTTCTGCGATAGTTCTTCCATCTTCCTGAAACGACGTTCGAATTTGGCGTTCGAAGCGCGCAAGGCTTGTTCGGGATCGACTCCGTAGCGGCGCACGATGTTGACGACGGAAAACAGCACGTCGCCCGCTTCCATCAGTTTTTCGTCATCGGTCTGTGCCTGCGCGAGTTCGTCCAGTTCCTCGCGCAGTTTGTCTATCGGGCCGGTGACATCGGGCCATTCGAAACCGACCCGTGCTGCACGCTTCTGCAATTTGTGCGAGCGCAGCAAGGCGGGAAGCGCGTTTGCGACGCCGTCCATCGCGCTGCTTTGTCCCGATCGCGACCGTTCTGCAGCCTTGATATCCTCCCACCGGCCGTCTTCCATGATGCCGCCTTCATCGCCAAAGATATGCGGATGGCGCGCCTCCATTTTGTCCGCGATGCTACGTGCGACGTCTTCGAAGGCAAAATCTCCGGCTTCCTCGGCCATGCGCGCATGGAACACGACCTGGAAAAGCAAATCGCCGAGTTCGCCGCGCAAATCGTCCATGTCGCTGCGTTCGATGGCGTCGGCGACCTCGTAGGCTTCTTCGATCGTATACGGTGCAATGGAGGCAAAGTCCTGCGCCGTGTCCCATTCACACCCGCTGACGGGATCACGAAGGCGGGCCATGATGCGGAGCAAGCGGTCGGTTTGATCGGACATGGTTGTCTTCTAACGGCAAGGCTGCGGGAGGGTAAGGCTGCTTGGAAGCGGCTTATCCTTCTCGTATGGAATGATAATATATATTATGTTAAATGACGTCGTTGAGCAGAGGAGGAGCTTCTGGGTGCTGCCCTACCGCACCAGATCGATGAACAGGACGACGATTGCGAAGATGCCCGCCCATGCTGCGGCCATGTAGAAACCCTTTTTCACGTTCACACGGTGTGCCCGGAATGCGCCGGTCACCAGGATCAGGAAACCCAGCAGCGATATCAGCGAGACGATCTGGTATTCGTTCATGCGGTCATCGTCAGGCCATCGTAACCGACCGTTACATGATCGGGTACTTCGTCGCACAGGCTGCGGTAGTCCATGCTCTTGTCCATATGCGTCAGGACCGTGCGGCCAATCTTGGCCCGCCGAGCGAGATCGAGCGCCATGTCGAGATGCGCATGCGTGGGATGCGGCCGCTTGCGAAGACAGTCGACGACGAGAATGTCGGCCCGGTCGAAGCATTTGAGCATGCCGGCTGTAATCTCACTGAAGTCAGTGGCGTAAACGATTGATTTTCCATCCGCTTCGAACCGGAAACCGGTACTGGTCACCGGTCCGTGCGGCATTTCGACATGGTCGAAGGAGAAACCGGCAACGAGCCTGGCGTCCGCGATATCCTTGAGCGACATCAACGTGGGATAGCCGTGTTGTCCTTCGAATATGTAATCGAACCGGCGACGCAGATTGTCGCAGGTCTTGCTGCTGGCATAGCCTGGCAGCGGGTTGCTGCGATCGTAGCGCATGACGCGCAAATCATCGATGCCATGGCAGTGATCGGCATGGTCATGCGTCCAGAAGACCGCATCCACCTTGCCGATCCCGTTCGCCAGCAATTGCGCGCGCAGATCGGTCGAGGTGTCGATCAAAATCCGCTGTCCCGCCTGGTTCTCGACGATGATCGAAACGCGCGTGCGCCGGTTGCGCGGTTCGTGCGGGTCGCATTCGCCCCAGTCGTTGCCGATCCGCGGCACGCCGGTCGACGTGCCGGAGCCGAGCATGAGCAGCTTCACGCGGCGGCCTTGCTGAACAGGCTGTAGAAGTTGCGCGTGGTATAGGCGGCCAGATTCGCGAGCGGTTCCTCGCGAAGGTCGGCGAGGAACTGCGCGGTGTCACGGACGTAGCCGGGTTCGCATGGCTTGCCCCGATGCGGAACCGGCGCGAGAAACGGGCTGTCGGTTTCGACCAGCAGCCGGTCCTGCGGGATGTCGCGCGCGAACGCCTGAAGATCTTTTGCGTTCTTGAAGGTAACGATGCCCGAAATCGAGACCGACAGTCCCAGATCGATGACCGCCCTCCCGAACTCGGCCGACGCGGTGAAGCAATGGATCAGCGCGGGGAAAGCCCCCTTCCCCAGCTCGTCTTCGAGGATCGCGAGCGTATCATCTTCTGCGTCGCGGGTGTGGATGATAACCGGAAGCTGGACCTCGCGGGCCACATCGATGTGCAGGCGGAACAGGTCCTGCTGCACGGCGCGGTCCGAATGGTCGTAATAGTAATCAAGTCCGGTTTCGCCGATCCCGATGACCTTAGCGTCGTGCGTTGCCGCAAGCAGTTCTTCGCGTGTCAACTCGGCGTGATCGTCGGCATTGTGCGGATGAATGCCGACGCTGGCATAGACGTCGCGCTTGGCCTTCGCGGTACCGACGACCTGGTCCCACTCCGCGCGCTTGGTCGAAATGTTGAGGAAGGCCTCGATCCCGGCTCCGCGCGCCCGATCGAGCGCCGCGTCTTGGTCTTCGACGAGGCCTTCGTATTCAAGGTGGCAATGGCTGTCGACGAGCATCAGGCGGGCTCCTCTTCGGGCAATTCGAGCCGCGGGAAAACCGGGGTCGGCTTGTCGATAGCATGGCCGCTCGCCGCCAAAGCGCCGAACCAGTCCGCATCGCCAAGGTTGGCATAGGACCTGCGATCCGCCGGGATACCCAGCTGGTCGAGCACCGCCGCGGCCTTTTCGGGGACGACGGGCTGGATCGCGATGGCGAGGTCGCGGATGGCGATGAACAGCGTTTGCAGCACCGCCTTCATCCGTTCGGGATCGGTCTTCTTGAGCCCCCACGGCGCCTGTTCGTCGACATAGGCATTGCAGGCATACACGGCTCGCAGCCAGGCTTCGATCCCGACCGAGAAATTAAGCGCTTCGAATTCTTGCGGCAGCGTTTCGGCGCAGGCCTTCCCAACTGTGGCCAGGAGCGTATCGTCTTCGCTGGCTGCGGAGAACAGCTCGAGCTTGCCGGCCATGTTCTTGGCGATCATCGAAAGCGTGCGCTGGGCAAGGTTGCCGAAACTGTTGGCTAGTTCAGCATTTACCTTGTTAACAAGCGCTTGCGCCGAATAGCTGCCGTCCTGCCCGAAGGTAACCTCGGCCATGAGGAAGTACCGCAGCGCATCCACGCCGAACCTGTCGGCCAGCTCCATCGGATCGGTGACATTGCCCGCTGACTTGGATTCCTTGACCCCGCGATTGAGCAGGAAGCCATGCCCGAAGACCTTTTTCGGGAGCGGCAGGTCCGCGCTCATCAGGAAGGCCGGCCAGTAGATCGTATGGAAGCGGACGATGTCCTTGCCGATCAGGTGGAGATCAGCGGGCCAGAACTTGTCCCACAATTCGCCGCCATCGGGATAGCCGACGCCGGTGATGTAATTGGTCAGCGCGTCGACCCAGACATACATGACGTGGCCATCGCCGCTGGGCACCTTGACGCCCCAGTCGAAACTGGTGCGGCTGACCGACAGGTCCTGCAAGCCGCGTTCGATGAACGCGACCATCTCGTTGCGCCGGCTCACCGGTTCCAGGAAACCGGGCGTCTTGAGCAGTTCGAGCAGGGGTTCGGCGTAGTGGGATAGGCGGAAGAACCAGCTTTCCTCCTCGGTCCATTCGACCGGAGTGCCCTGCGGCGAGAGCTTGGCCCCGCCCTCGCCTTCGACCAGTTCGCCTTCGTCGTAATAGGCTTCGTCGCGAACCGAGTACCAGCCTTCGTAGCGATCGAGATAGAGGTCGCCCTTCTTCTCCATCGCCTCCCAGATCGCCTGGCTCGCGCGGTGGTGATCGGGATCGGTGGTGCGGATAAAACGGTCGTAGGAAATGTTCAGAACATCGAACAGTTCCTTGAAATGGCCCGACATTTCATCCGCGAGCTCACGCGGCGTGCTGCCGATGTCGCGGGCTTTCTGGGCCATCTTCAAACCGTGTTCGTCGGTCCCTGTCTGGAAGCGGACTTCACGGCCGCGCAGGCGCTGGAAGCGGGCGATAACATCAGCCGCGATCGTCTCGTAGGCATGGCCGATATGCGGCTTGCCATTGGGATAGTGGATCGCGGTGGTCAGGTAATAGGGTTCAGCCATCGGCTCGCTCGCTAGCGGTAGCCGCCTTGGCGAGCAAGGTGCCGATTTCCATTGCCAGCAGTCCCGCATCGAAATTATAGGTGGGTTGCTCGCCGGTCAGGCGGACCAGTTCGCTATGCGTGTCGATGACGGGTCGCGGATCGGCCATCACCCCGTCGAGCCGTTGCGCCACTGCCGAGCGGGCCAGTTCGAGCACCGCGCGGATCCGTTCGCGGTCGGGCCGCGGACCGATCAGCCCCGCGAGCGTGCCGCGCAGCTGGAAATCGGGATCGCCGCGGGCCAAGATTGCATCCATCGCTTGACGCACCTTGCCCAGTTCCATGTCGACGAACTGGAGCGCGGCGCCGGGCGAACCACCCGCCGCCGCAATCGCCGCCGCGCGTGTGGCAGTGTCCGCTCCCGGCGAGAGATCGGCCAGCAGCCGGTCCATCTCGGCATCGGATACCGTCGGAAAGCGCAACACGCGGCAGCGCGAGCGGATGGTCGGCAGCAGGCGGGCCGGACTGTGCGCGACCAGCAGGAAGTAAGTGCCAATCGGCGGTTCTTCGAGGCTCTTGAGCAGCGCGTTGGCGGCATTGCGCTCGAGATCGTCGGCCGGATCGATGATGATCGCGCGCTTGTCGCCGAGTGTCGGGCGGGTTCCGAGCCGCGCCTGCATGCCGCGCACCTGCGCTATACGGATGCTGCGCGCGACCTCGTATGGCTTGCCGTCGGCGCGCTTGCGTTCTTCCTTGTCGTCCTTGGGAGCGTAGGTGAGAGTCAGTATGTCGGGATGGTTCTGGGCATCAGCGGGATCCACACCGACCAGTTCGCAGGCGGCGGCGAAGGCAAAGCTGCCCTTGCCCACGCCGCGTCGCCCGGCCAGCAGCCAGGCATGGTGCATGCGTTCCCCGCCCAGGGCCTTGCGCCATTCGCGCCAGGCAGTCTCGTGGCCGAGCAGCATCAGCCCGCCCCATCACCGAACCGCGTGGCGATTTCCGCTAGGATGCGCCGGTGCACATCCTCGACGCTGCCGCTGCCGTCGACCACCGCGAACCGACCGGGTTCGGCACGCGCGAAGGCGAGGAAGGCTGCGTTGACGCGCGCATGGTAATCGGCTGCACGCCCGCCGATAGCGTCGCTAACGCCGCCATCGCGCTGCGCAAGACGTCCCGCCACCGCCTGCGCGGGCGCATCGATGACGATTGTCAGATCGGGCAATAGCCCCGCGCTGCCCAGCGAATGCAGCGCCATCACGCGGTCATCGCCCAGCGTCCCGGCCTCGCCCTGATAGGCCCTGCTCGAATCGATGAAGCGATCGCAGACAACCCAGTTGCCCGCGTCGAGCGCAGGCCGGATCAGCCGCGCAACGTGATCCGCGCGCGCTGCGGCGAACAGCAGCGCCTCGGCCTCGAGCGTCCAGCCATCAGCCGGCGGATCGAGCAGCAACGTACGGATCGCTTCCGCGCCCGGCGTACCGCCCGGCTCGCGCGTGAGTTCGACCCCGAGACCGCGCTTGCGCAAGTGGTCCGCCAGAAGGCGCGCCTGGGTGGACTTGCCCATGCCCTCCCCGCCTTCGAAGGCGATGAAGCGGCCCGGGCTCACCCGAGCCAGCTCTGGAATGCGTTGAAGACGCGGCGGACGATCGAGGCTTCGGACACCTCTTCGGCCGCGACCAGCGGCACGCGGTGTTCGGGCATGCCGGCGATCGACACCACCAGTTCGGCCACTTCTTCACCCTTCGCGACCGGAGCCTGCAGTGGTCCTTCATAGCTGATTGTCAGCGATATCTCGGGATCGCTGCCGCGGGGCACGGCAATGCGCAAGGGCCGGCGCGTGGTCAGCCCGACCGTGCCTGCTCCGCCCTCCTGCACGCGCGCCGTGCCGATGTGTGCGTTCTGCGCGAACAGCACGCGGCTGTCGAAATTGCGAAATCCCCATTCGATGAACTGGCGCGCGGCGCGGCGCCGCTCGCGTCCGCCCGGGCTGCCCGCCACCACCATCACGAGGCGCTGGCCGTCGCGTTCGGCGGACCCGAGGAAACCGAACCCCGCCTGGTTGGTATAGCCGGTCTTGATCCCGTCGGCACCGGGCACGACACCGGTTATCGGATCGTGGTTGCGCTGTTCGATCCCGTTGTACTCGAGACCCTGCGCGCCGACGAAGTGCCGGTATTTCGTCGGGTGCCGCACCACCATGGCTTGCGCCAGCGTGCCGAGATCGCGCGCAGTGACGAACGTCCTACCTTCGTCCATCCAGCCATTGGGATTGCCGAAATGGCTGTTGGCCATGCCGATCTCGCGCGCCTTGGCATTCATCGCAGCGACCCAGTCCTCGACCGATCCAGCCGCGCCTTCGGCCAGCACCACCGCGCCGTCATTTGCGGAGACGGTGGTCACGCCGTGAAGCAGGTCGTCCACCGATACGCGCGCGTCTTCGGCGAGGAACATGGTCGAGCCCTTGCGGTGCCACTGGCGGAAAGTCTCCGGCCGCACACCGAAGATCCGTTCACGCAGGAGGCGGCCCTCGTCGATCCATTCGAAAGCGAGGAAAGTCGTCATCACCTTGGTGATCGACGCGGGCATGAACCGCCGGTCTATCTCCCGCTGATAGAGAATCTGGCCGCTTGTGGCATCGAGCAGATAGGCGATCGGCGCATCGGCCTCGCTGGGAATGGCGGCGTCCGGCACACGCTGCGCGCCAAGCGGCGCAGCAATGCAGGCCGTTGCCATGCTAGCCAGTAAGGTCAGGCGGTTGCGCAAGTGTGCTCCCGTCGCCGGGCAGGAGCCGCGGCGGATCAATCGAGTGGTCGTATCAGCGCGTCGCTATAACCGCGTGAGCGAAGCTTGGCGAGCGCCTCCTCCGCCTGTCCACGGGTTGCGAAGGGTCCCACGCGAACGATCGCCAAGGTACCGCTGTCTTCAACATAGCCCTGCACTTCGCGCGCCAGCTTCTGCGCATTGGCCCTGACCGAAAAGGCGCCGAGCTGGACCGCGAACTTCCCGTCCGGATCGGTCGGCACCATGACCGGGGCGCGGGCAGGGCCGCCTTCGACTGCATTGCGCAACTGCGGCTGTCCGGCCGGCGGTTCGGCCGGCGTGAGCGCGGGCTCTTCCGCTTCATTCGCAGCATCTTCCACCAGCGCCTCCTCGTTCGGGTCGCGGGTTTCGATGACCTCGGGCGTCGGCGCGACACCGCTCACCTCGGCTTGCCGCGGGTCGCCGAGCGGCGCCGAGCCGCGCGGCGGCAGCCTGCGCTTGAGGACTTCGAGCAGGCCCTGCGGCGTGTCCATCCGCGGGGGTGCCTCGCGCCCGGCGCGCAGTTCCGCACGCTGTTCCTCGGGCGGGTTCACCCGCCGCATGCGGATGGAAGCTCCCTCACCGATCCCCAACTGCTCGATAGCGTCGGGGGCCAGTGCGATCAGCCGGTCGTTGGTCATCGGTCCGCGCCGTTCGAGCCGGACGAGGATGGTCCGCCCGGTGTCGAGCGAGGTCACCTCGACATAGCTCGGCAAGGGGAGTGTCCGATGCGCGCCTGTCACCCCCGTCACGCCGGCCTCTTCGCGCCCCGCATAGCCGACCTGGTCGTAATTCATCGTATCGACCGGGGTATAGGTTACGCCGTCGATGGTGAACGGATCGCCGATAATGACGGGATAATCGGCGGCGGGGCCGTTGCCCGCTTCGGGCGCGGTGCTTGCGGCCGGGGCTTGCGCGTTCGAAGCGCAGGCACCGAGGCCGAGCAGACCCAGCCCGGCGCTCGCAGCAAGAAGTATCCTATTCGGCGATTTCATCTGCGAGCAGCCCCACACTCATGGCGTAATAGTTCGAACAGTTGTATTCGAGGATCACCCGATAATTCGAGGTTAACAGCCAAGCCGGCGTGCCGGGACCGTCGGGCTGGAACAGCGTAACCAGCACGTCGTCGCTGATTGCGCGCTGGGGCTGGATGCCGAGTGCGCGCCATTCCGACACCGGCTTGTAGACGCTGTGCCGTTCGTGGACGCGCGAACACACCGGGGCCGCGATCGGCGTGCGGTAGGCCGCGACGTCGAAGCCCGAGGGAACATAGGCACCCACACCCCAGGGCTGGCCTTCGCGCCAGCCCGCGTCGCGGAAATAGTTGGCGATCGAGGCCAGCGCATCGGCACTGTCGTTCATGATGTCAGCGCGGCCGTCGCCATTGCCGTCGGCGGCGAGCCGTAGGTAGACCGAAGGAAGGAACTGCGGATTGCCGAAGGCGCCCGCCCAGCTGCCCTGTAGTTCGCCGCGGGAGTAGCCCTTGTCGGCCACCTTCATCAGCGCGACCCACTCGCTGGCGAAGAGGTCGCGGCGGCGGCCTTCCCAGGCGAGCGTGGCAAGCGCCTGCGACAGGTCGAACCCGCCCTTGACCGCGCCATAGGCGGTTTCATGTCCCCAGATGGCGACCACGATTTCGCCCGGCACGCCGTAATCGCGTTCGATGGCGCGCAGCGTGCCCGACCACTCGGCCCGGGCGCTGCGTCCCCCGCGAATGCGCGCGGCATCGACGTGCCGCGCGATATAGGGCGCAAGAGCCGGATAGCCGGACGAGGTCGGCGATCCCGGCTGCGCACGGTCGAGCCGGATCACCCGGTCGTTGCGCTCCAGTCCCGCGGTCATGCGCGCCAGAGTCGCTTCGCTGACACCTTCGGCGCGTGCCTTGGCGATCAGCAGCTGGACGTAGGCATCGAAGCTCAGGTCCTGCTGCGCGGTGGCGGGAACGGCGGGCAATGCGAGCACAAATGCCCCGGCGGCGGCGAGAAGGGGTTTGAATTTCATCCGGCGATTGTCGCAGAGCGAAGCTTAACGGCAAGTGTCATTTGGCGTTTACGGGGCACGGCCCGTCCTCCTTGCAGGTAAATGCGTGACAAGCTCGGCCGAAGTGACTAGCTAGCCCGCGCTCGCGGAGAGGTGGCAGAGCGGTTGAATGCACCGGTCTTGAAAACCGGCAAGGGTGCAAGCCCTTCGTGGGTTCGAATCCCACCCTCTCCGCCACATGGCACTATCTGGCGTTATCTGACAGAAGCATTTCAAGCTCGAAACCCCCGGCTTTGCTGAATTTTGGCTATCTGGCGTTATCTGGCGGACTCTTGACAGCGCGCGGCATTTAGGCGGACAGTGGTGGGGAAGAAACCGACCGCTGGAACCGATATGCCTTACCTGCGCCCACGACCCATCACCGTGAAGGAGATCGAAGCTCTTGCGAAAGAGACCGGAAGGCATTCGGTTGGCGATGGGTTGATCCTCAACGTGGGGAAGACTGGTCGGGGTTGTTCTTGGACTTGCAGGCTGCGGGTGCCTAGCGGAAAACGTCGAGATATCGGATTGGGTTCCTATCCAGAGGTCACTTTGGCCGAAGCAAGGCAGAGGGCTGCTGATTACCGGCGAATGACGCGCGACGGGCTCGATCCGATCGAGGAACGGAAAATGGCCCGGCGCGCATCGACTACGTTCGAGACGGCAGCGGAGGCCTGCTGGAAGGAAAAACTGCCCACCTTCAAAAACCAAAAGCACGGTCACCAATACATTACGACGCTGCGGACCTATGCGTATCCTTTCATCGCAAAAACCCCGATCACTGACGTCGATCATGTCGCGGTCAAAGATTTGCTGCGGCCGATTTGGCTGACGAAGAAAGAGACCGCCAGTCGCGTTCTTCAACGGGTCGCTGACGTATGTTCATGGGCGGTCAGCGAAGGCCTTCGCGAAGCGGAACTGCCGCGCAATGTAGTTCGCCGAGGCCTTCCGAAACAGAACAAGAAGGTAACGAGTTACGCCGCGGTTCCTCTCGAGGATGCACCCGCGATGTATGCCAAACTGGCCGAGCAGGATTCGCCGGCCGCGAACGCGCTACGCTTCCAGATCCTGACCGCTCTGCGGCCAGGCGTTGGACGTACTGCCCAATGGTCCGAATTCGATTTGCGCAACGGCCTCTGGAACATCCCCGCGGAGCGCATGAAAGTCGACGAAGAGCATATCGTACCGCTTTCGCCCGGCGCCCTCACACTCATTAAAATGATCAAGTCGATGCCACTCGACATCGAACGCGACTCCCCCTTCCTGTTCCCTAGTCCGCGCAAACCAATGCAACTTGCGATCAGCGACACTAGCGTGACGCTCGTCAGCAAGAAGTTGATGGATGGGATCACACTTCACGGTTGGCGCTCAACGTTCGAGGACTGGGCCGCTGAATATACCGACTTCCCAGATAGCGTCATTGATGCCGCGATGGCCCACAAACAGGAAGACGCGGTCAAAGCGGCTTATCGACGGACCAAGTTTCTCGAGCAGCGCCTCGAGTTGATGACGCAATGGAATGATTTTCTCGAGGGCCGGATCGAGGTTCGCGAAACCCTCGACGGACTTCACCGTAAGCGCCTCCGCGAAATGCGCCAGCGCAGACAAGCTTCGCCGGAATAGGCCGGCCAAGAACGGGGACGGGCGAAGGTAGCAGCTTGCCCGTCCCCTACCACCAACCGACTAACAAGGAGTCGAAATAATGGATACCGGAACGATACCCACGACCAGTGATACCGCAAACCCCTACGAGACCGGGCCCTTTGCCTATGCCTGCGACATGGAGGATCCACTTTCCACGGTTCGCGACTTACTCACCGGCCTAATGTATCTTGGGCAGGGAATAGGGGACGGCGGAGAAGCGGTCGCGCGCATTGCGGAGATAGCCCGCGATCGATGTGAGGAACTGGAAAAGCTGCGTGGCGACCTCTTCCATGATTTAAACCCACGGAGAGGTGAGGCCGGCCATGCAGGCGGCGCAGACACGCAGGAGGTAGCACAATGAGCCCGGAGATCAAGAAAGCGCTCAACGACTTCCAGATCAATGGCTGTAATCGGTTGAATGGAACTGGAATCGATGCAGTTCATGAAATTCTTCCCATGATCGACGGCATTGCCACCTTATTGGAAGTAGGCTTCCGCAAGGATTTGGACGGCAAAGCGTTGTTCGACGAATACAACCCAGAATTAGTAGCATCGGCTTTCGGGGGTATCTCGTATCTTGCTGGATTGGCGAAGTTCCACGCCGAACAAAGCCACAAGTAGCCAATGCTCACTGACACGAAGACCGCAGCGAGCAGGCTGTCTGCGAAACGGCGCCATGATCGTCCCGGTGATACGATCGGGCTGCGGCTTCGTGTCAAAGCTGGCGGCTTCACTTGCCGGCAAAGTTATCGGGATAAATAGGGCCGAAGCACATGACCCCAGAAGAATGGTTCGCCTGGCGGTCGCTGGAGCGTGGTGATCTCGCTCCTATGGCCGAGTTGCTAATTGAGAGTGGTCGTCCACTTCACCCGCAGTTGCGTAAGTCCTTGGCGCGCATGATCTTACACCACCCGTCGTCCGATTACTGGGTAGACACCCGTTTGAGGAGCGGGCTCGCACCTATCGCATCGCACAAACAGGTGACAGATCGTGCAAGCCAATACATGTCGTTCGCGATTTCCGTGATCGGCCATGGCGGCTTGAGGCGGGCGAACCTTCAAAGAGCAATCTTTGAAGCGATGACCGACCACCCTCATATCGCAAATGAAGCAACCGCGAAAACTCATTGGAAAAAGGGCAAGAAAGACGCGATGGCGTGGCTCGCTTTTCAAGCAAAGTTCGAGGACGAAGCGTCATAATCGCACCCGAAGCCTTGTAGCCACGCCCAATGTCCTGACTATGAAGATGCTCCTGCAACGCCAGCATACGCAGGAGTAATCAATGGAACGGCTTACCTACACTGTTCAAGAGGCGGCCCAGATAACTGGCCTCCACCCTATCACGATCCATCGAGCGATCGCGGCCGAGAAACTGCGCTCCAAGCTCGTCGGGCGCCGTCGTCTGATCGATGCTCGCTGTCTTCACGAGTTCGTGGGAGTGGAAAATGAACCGCTCACTGCATGAACGAAAAAGCCCCGGCTGCAACCGGGGCTCGGAAGTGATCTCAGGGGGTGAGCCGCTTCTTCAATACCCATACACCGCTCTTCGCGAAAAAGAAACCGCCGCCACGGTATTGGCGGTCGACGAGCCGGAATTCCTTTCCCGCTGGGGTCTCCATGTCGAAGACGGCCGCCCCCGTGGCTACGCCGCTACGCTCTTGCCTGGGAACGGCAATTGGGCGTGCATCGAGTATTTTCCTACGTGGTGGGAGGCAATGGCCCGAGCGATCGACATGGCCGCAGCAAATCCGCGGTGCGTCTACGTAGGCGGTTCGGCGGAAGGCGGCCAGCTATGAGCAGGCCAACCCCCTTCCCCCGCCCGCCCATTCGCGCGATCGAATTGCGACAAGTTAACACCGGTGATCGATGGCAAGCGGTTTACTCGGGTGACGAATGGACCCGCGAATTCGTGTCAACTGTTGCCTCCAAGGCATTGGCAATCGAAACTTTCCAAAGATATGGAAGTGGACTGGGTCTGCCGATCGTGATCATGCCAGGCTACTTCGAGGAGATCGCGGCATGAAATCGCGTCCCTACAAGCTGCCTGATGGCTATTCAGTCACATTCGAAAGAACGCCGCTGGGCATCACTTGCGAATGGTCTCCGCGGATGCCGCGAGGGCGCAAGGCCAAGCGGGTGATGCCATACTATATCGCAGCCCGTGATGAATGGCTCGCTGCTCAAGCTTCCTCGATGGGGGGCTCTGCTTTGGTGATCGGCCTATGAGCGCCCCAAGTCTCCGCGAAATAGCAAATGCTCTAGGGGGTGAGGTGCGGGGAAACCGAGCTTGCTTTCCTACCCCGGGCCACAGCGCGCGCGATCGAGGAAGCTGGGCCAGCCTTGAGCCGTCTGCCCCTGACGGCGTGCTTATTCACTGTAGCAACGGAGGCGATCCGCTGGCGATAAAGGACATCCTACGTGACGCGGGCATCCTCGCGCCGCTTGGTGCTCGAAACGACAATGTGCCTTGGGCGCCGCCAAAACGTGAGAGCCGTCCTCTAGATAAACACGCGGTTCGCCTTACCTCCGGGCAGAATATCGTGGCGACGTTCGATTTCGTCGATGAGCATGGCGAGATCCTTTATCGGAAGCACCGCATCGAGCCCGGTTATGAAGGACGTTCGAAGTCGTTCGCTTATGACAGGCCGACTTCGGAGGGCGGTTGGCAATCCGGCGCGGGAGAGAATCGAGTTCCCTACCGCCTTCCTGACCTTATCTCGGCGCCCCGCGGCATGACGATTTTCATGGCTGAAGGGGAGGCCAAGGCCGATAAATTGGCAAGTTGGGGCTTGCTTGCTACCTCACTCAAGGATTGGCGGGGCTTCGATTATTCCGGCTATGTGAGGGGGCGCCGGGTTTACATCCTGCCCGATAATGACGAGGCGGGCTCGCAGCAGGCTGAGAAAGTACGAGAGAGCATCGACCTTGCTGGTGGCGAACCCATTATCGTCAAGTTGCCCGATCTTCCTGAGGGCGGAGATATTCTCGACTGGCGAGGCAGTGCGGAAGACCTGCACGCCCTTGTCACGAACGCTGTCGCCAAGTCCGCGGAGTCATTCGAAACCCTCGATCTCGCGACGCTGGCCCAGATCCCCGCATCGCCGAAGCCGTTCGTTATCGAGCGCCTCGCGCCTGTCGGTGAGGTAACGCTTTTCACGGGGCCCGGGTCATCTGGCAAGAGCCTGCTCTCACAGCAGCTCGCAACGGCAGCCGCGGCGGGTACCGGTACGCTTGGTTTCGATATTCAGCCGACGCCTTCGATCTACATCACTTGCGAGGACGACGCCGATCAGCTGCACTGGCGGCAAGAGCATCTCTGCTCTGCGCTTGGTGTCGACATGGCATCGCTGGCCGGCAAGCTGCACCTAGCTTCGGCCCGCGGCGAACTGGGCAGCGAATTGGCCACGTTCGCTTCCAATGGAACCATGAAGCCGACGAAGTCCTATGATCGGCTTGTCGCGACCATCCACGCCACCGGCGCACGCCTCGCCTTCCTCGATAACGTCGCCCACTTGTTCTCCGGCAACGAGAACGATCGCGGCGAGGTTACTCGTTTCGTCGGTTTGCTCAACCGGTTGGCGGGCGAAACCGGCGCCGCGGTCGTCCTGCTCGGGCACCCGAACAAAAGCGGAGACAGCTACTCGGGATCGACAGCCTGGCTCAATGCCGTGCGCTCACAGTTCATGGTTGCCCACGACGAAGAGACGGACGCACGCACCCTTACGATCGGCAAGGCTAACTATGCACGCAAGGGCGATCAGGTCCGATTTTTCTGGCAAAATTGGGCCTTTGTCGCAGAAGATGAACTGCCCCCTGATCGGGCGCGCGAACTCATGGAAACGCAGCGCGCCGTGGCGGACAACGATATCTTTCTGAACTGTCTACGGGAGCGTAATCGCCAGCAGCGGGCGGTCTCGGAGAAAAGCAGCAAGACCTACGCTCCCCTCGTTTTCGCCGGAATGCCCGAAAGCAAGGGCATCGGGAAAATACGGCTCGAAAAAGCCATGGATCGCCTGTTTCGGCTCGACAAGATCGAGCGTGGAGAGCTGTGGAAAGGCGCCGATCGCAAGGCCGTCATAGGCTTGCGGGAAACCCCCGAAGAGGGTGCGGGAAATGTCGCGGGCAACACTTGCGGGTAATGCGGGAAATGGTCTTGTAAGTAACTGAATTATATGCGGGTGATTGCGGGCAACACACACACCTATATATAATATAACCGGGCGCGGCTCTTCGAGGCCGCCGCGCCCGAAAAGTGAGGGGGATGAGTATGCGGTATTTAGTGTTGATGATGAGCGGTATGTTGCTCAGCGGTTGCGGCGAAGCGAGCAATCTCGAGAAGATCGAAAGCTTCGAAGGCAAGCTGCGAACGACTTATGGAGATAAGCCAGGCAGTGCGGCCTACGGTATCGTGAAGAGCAGTGTCGCTGGGGAAAGCTGGCTTGCGACCATTCACGGCTATCCGGACAATGAGGCCGTCTGTGAAGAATTGATAGCCGAGTACAACGAAAGTCCGGAGATGTCGGTGCTGGCCGGCAACTATCGGTGTGATCCGATTGTCGGCCGCTAGGGCCCCTGCCCCGCTCGGAAAAGTGACCAGTATCGCGCGCGAGCGGATCGCAATGGTGAATTCAAGGGATATCTTGTGCGGGTGAAGAAGATCGGATTGCTTGATAAGATCAAGGATGCCCAAACGGAAAGCTGGCTGGGCGGTCTTGATCAGAAACGCTTCGACAAGGCTGCGAGCGAATTCCTCGATCCCGGCCGTAGTCATATTCGGCGGATGCATGACGACGAGTTGGCGGAATTGCTGGCCCGCAATCCGCACGACAAACTTGGTCAGCTGGCGGCCAGCGAGATGCGATCGCGCGAGAGTTGGCGAGGACCTGGCAAGTGGTCGCTGATCATCGCGGGGCTCGCGCTACTGGTTTCGGTTGGCGCGCTTTTCCGTACCATTTAGGCCGAACGTGGGGGGCATAGTGGGGAAGGTCCCTGCCCTGCCTCGAAAGCTGCTATAATCACGCGCTTATTCCGGGCAAACAGGCGGATGGGGTATCCGCCTAACTCGGTCTCTATTTCCAGCGACGGCCATTGCATTCAGGATGGCGAAAACACTCAAGGTATTCCCTGCCTTTATGTTTTCCCCGGCGATTAACTTTCGCGACCATCGCTGTACCACATAGCTGACACAGTGGAATTGGCGATGCTTCCCGTCGTTCAAGCTGCGGGCGCTTCCTCGAGTTCTCGAATCGCTCAAGACGACGATACGCCCAAAGGCCCGCTCCGGCCGAGAAGCCAAGGGCAGGAAGCATGAGGATGCTCCACGGTCCCGAGGCAACGCCGCCATGGTGAGAGCACGCACCTTGTCGGCCGATCGAGGGTGACCGCCAACCATCGCGGCACTTAGCTGGGCCATTCAGTTCCTGAATGCCTTCACAACTCCCGACTAGGAGTACTAGCGCAAGCGCGATCGAAGGCAGAAGCTTTGGCAATGCTAACCGTTCACAATTCCCAGTTGCACTCCTTTGCGATGGGAGAGACAGCCTCTCGAAATCCACTGAGATCGAACACTGCGGTAATCGGGTTTTCGCCATAAGGAGTGGTGCGAAGTACCAGCTTCTCTTCGCCGGCCATCGCTTTTAGCATTGGCACGGCCGCTCCTGCAAACGTGGCCTGCTTATCCGTGGAAACGCTCCATCGTTCTGTATTGGCTGGTGCATCTCCGATGCGCACTTCAACGTTCTTGAATTCGTCGTAGACACTGTTGCTGTCATCACCGACGTACGTATTCCAGATGGCATAGAGCTCAGTCTTGTTTGACCCGCACCGTGCGACGATGGTCACAGGATCCCCGAAACGCGCCCGGCCTGTGTCAGCATCGAGCGTGGCTGTGATGACTGCGGTGTCGTCGATCGGGTCGCGATCGGTATTCGTCCGCCAGGCTCCGGTCTTTGGCTTCTCGCCACCCGATACGGCCTCCATCGCATCGGCTTCGATGTCCCCGAGATCGGAGTAGCATCGATCCATTTTCTCGGAGAAGCGGGGGTCGCTAGCGAAATAGACGATACCGTACTGGTGAAAGAAGGGCTCGAAGCCGGTGTACGCCCCCATTCGGTTCTTGCCGTTCACTTGTCCGACGCTGATCGTATCGTCACCATCACACGTCCGAACGTCCTTGAACTCGGCTGAGCTGGGGTCGATCAATTGTTCGCGCACATCCTCTTCGACGGCGCTCGTACATCCGGTGACCGCCAGAGTGAGGCAAACGACTGCAGCTAGCTTTTCCATAACTTCCCCCATGTCGTCCGCTACTTGCTAGATGGGGACGCAGAGAGTCAACGGCCTAGCGGCGGTAATACCTCCCCCTTGCGCTCGCCATCCTTCGCTCATGCCAGGCGGAAGAGGTAATCGGCGCAAAGATCGCAACTTCTACGAGGGCTTCATCAAGCCTAACGCCAAACGGCCCTGCCCCGAAGATTTCCGTGAGCGCTACCTCGAAATGGGCTGGGAGGCCCAGTGGTACTATTCGACGAACTGGCGGGTTATGTGCCGTTGGATCGATGAGTGTGGTGGCGAAGAACTATGCCGCGCGCGCCGTGAGTGGCTACGCAAGAACGGCAACAACATGCCCAACCGGGTTACGCATGTCGGCGGGTGGACGGCCGATAAGCTCGACGCGCTGCATCGTGGTTGAGATATTCACACGAGCAAAGGCCGGTTTCAATCCTCCGATTGGTCGAAGGGGTAAGGTACGTGTTCGCTACCTAGTTCCACGTTTCGCTGATCGGCTTCCTCTTGAGCTTCAAGCTTGCCGTTGCGGTATGCGTGCAGCGTGGTGGTGCCATGGTGGCTAACGAGGGCGCCAGCACGAGGATTGTCTACGCATCGACGTTGCACGATCACATAGCCGCCATCCTTCACTTGCTCAGCCTGATAAAAGTTCCAAAGTACTCGCTCAGCCATAAAGCCTCCTGCTCATTCTAGGCGGCGGTAATCGCCTCCCATTCATTTGCCAATCTCCAAGCAACCGGCACGCCTGTCGGCCGCGCCGCCCTTCGCCAGTCTGAGGGCATCGGAGCTAAGCAATGCCAAAGTTTCTCACCCCCTCGGGTTCCCCCTGCACTGCCGATGAGGCCAAGCCTCTCGGCCGGTTGCGGCCTGGCTACAGTGAAGTGATCTCGGACGGCGAGTCCATCGGCTTCGACATAGCATTCATGGATTCGGCACAGCGTTCGAGCCCTGCGGTGTACCTGACAGACAGCAACGAACGCGCCGCTATTCAGGCGGAAGTCGAACGCCAGCATGCGATGCACGATCATAAGTTCGCCTTCATGGGCGATGCCGCACCAAAGTTCGACCGCGAGCGGGCCCTGTTGGTCGCCCGCACGAAGAAAACCGCCGATACGGGCGCAGTAATTCGCGATGCGGTCCGTGATGGCCGTCGCGCCAGCCAAAACGGTATTACTGTAGCAGGGCGAGTACCTGCAAACGGTATCACGACGGACGACGGAAAGTCGCTTCGCGATCACTATCTCCGCGCGCGCTTCGCACGGTGATCGGTCATGGCAAAATCTCTACAAGAACGCATCGCCTCGGCGCGGTCGACTGATCGCGTCACCATTGAAACCCTCGAGAAGCTGATCTCGGACGCGGCGGCGGAGAGCGAACGCCTTTCCGATGCGCACAAGCGCGCCAGTGCTGACAGCATCGACTTCGCGCTGACCGAGGAAGATCGCGACGAGGCCGCACGCAATGCCGAGAAGTACGGCAGAACGGTGAAGGCAATCGCGACTGCGCTCGATGAGCTGCAGGAAAAGCTAGTCGACAAGCGCGAGAGCGACGCCCGCAAGTCGGCGCAAGCCGAACAGGCCGCGGCGATCGCCGAACGCGATGCTCTCGCAGCCGAGTTCAAAGAATTCGTGCCCCGCGTCGTCGAACAAATAATCGGGCTCTTCTCGCGTGTCGAATCGAATGCGAAGCGGATGGATGCTGCTGGGGTTCGCGAGGCGGATGCCGAGGCAGTCGCCCGTGATCTGCCAAGGTTCCTCGGCGTCGGAGGCGAAGCACTGCGCTTCACCAAGATGAAAATCCCGCAATTCGACGGCAGGGAGCGTGCTTGGCCGATCGATCACGCGCGGGCGATGCAGTTGCGGATTGCCGAGCAAGATCAGGCTCGGGCGAAACGCGCTGCGTATCTTCGCTCTCCGGAATACAAGGCCGAACAGGCTCGGATCGCCAAGGCGGCCGCGGCTGAACACACTCGTCTTCATGGGCAATATCAGCTGAGCACCCCTGTTACCGATCAGACACTTCACTTGCCGCACGAACTTCACGGACAGCACCGGCTGCCAGGGGCAATCCGCTACCCCGACATATGGGAAGGTGAATTGCCTCACGAGGTCGCGCGGAAACTCGAAACAGTCGAGTTTCTCAATGTGAAGCTCCTGCAGCCCGAAGCAACAGAATGATTTCCGCGACCTTTGTTCATCCGGTCGCTGAGGGTGCGGGGTGGGCTTCGCTTCCTTTCGGTCGCCTGCCCCTCATTCCGCTTCGCCGGGTTATGAGACCGGCCTTCGCCTGCCGTTCACGCCGGCAGGGTGGCGGGGGCTATGTGAGAGTTGCCCCCGCCATTCAATTCGAGAGCACGTCATGCCCAATCGACCCTACCCGCCCGAGACGATCGATCGGATTTGCGAACAGTTGGAAGCAGGTGCTTCGCTCCGTTCTGTCTGCGCTCAAGACGGTATGCCGAGCCGCAACACCGTCTGGCGGTGGAGCAAGGGCGATGATGAGATCGCGCAGCGTATCCGGGATGCCTGGGAGCTCGGATTCCTCACCGAAGGCGAGCGTATTTACGAGGCCGTCTTGGCCTGCGAGGATCCGCACAAGGGAAAAACCATGCTCGAGGCCGCCAAGTGGCACCTTGGGCATCGCAGCATGGCCTACGCAAACAAGCCTAGCGTGGGGGTCACGCTGAATGTCGCCGGAGACGACGCTCTCGCCGCCGTCCGAGGAGCACTTGACCGCGCTGCCGCCGCAATTGCAGGCGGCAGTCACAGCACGCAGCAAGTGGCTCTCCCAAGCCCGGCCGGATCAGGTGACGCCGCCGGGGACGGACTGGCCGATCTGGATGGCTCTGGCGGGAAGGGGCTGGGGGAAGACGAGGACCGGGGCTGAGGACGTTGCGTGGTTCGGCTGCGCTAATGCTGAAACCCGTATTGCGATCGTGGCGCCCACCATTGGCGCCGCCCGTGACGTCTGCGTTGAAGGTGAGAGCGGATTGCTTTCGGTCTTGCCGAAAGCCTGCATCAAGACTTGGAACCGTTCGATGGGCGAGTTCGTGCTTTGGAACGGCACGATTTTCAAGACCTACAGCGCCACGGAACCGGAAACGCTTCGCGGCCCTCAGCATCATCGGGCCTGGGGAGATGAAGTCGCGGCATGGCCCGAGCCCGAAACGTGGGATCAGTTGCTGTTCGGTCTTCGCCTCGGCGCAAACCCGCAGGCCGTACTGACCACTACGCCGAAGCCGACACCGTTGATCCGCGGGATTTTGAAGACCGAGGGCGCGATGATTACCCGCGGGTCAACGTTCGATAATAAGGAAAATTTGCCCGCGGGCACCTTGGCAAGATTGCGCGATCGGTACGAAGGAACACGGCTCGGGCGTCAGGAGCTGTATGCCGAATTGCTTGAGGATATCGAAGGTGCGCTGTGGAACGCCGTAGAGATCGATCAACAGCGCGTGCGCGTTGTGCCGGACCTCAAGCGCATCGTGGTCTCGGTCGATCCCAGTGGCACGAAGGGCGGTGGCGCTGGCGATGATATTGGAATCGTCGCCGCAGGCATCGGAATGGATGGCCGCTACTATGTGCTCGAGGATGCCAGCTGCAATCTAAGTCCGGATGGATGGGCACGCCGCGTGAAGCAGACCTACGACAAATGGGAGGCAGACCGCGTAGTGGCCGAGAAGAACTTTGGCGGCGCTATGGTGGAGAGCGTGCTGCGCACTGCTGCTGGCGCGGCAGATCTGCCCGTCCGGATGGTTACGGCCTCGCGCGGTAAGATCGCCCGCGCCGAACCAATCGCCGCGCTATACGAGCAGGAGAAGGTCAGCCACGTTGGCGAGTTCAAGGCGCTGGAGGATCAGCTCTGCGCAATGACCCCGGGTGGTTACGTCGGCGAGGGATCGCCGGATAGGGCAGACGCCTTGGTTTGGGCGTTGTCCGAACTGAGCGGCAAGAAAGCACGCCCCAGTTTGTACGAAGTCATGGCGGTGCCCTGAGGCCCACATGGCTAAATCACCCCGACAATCCTTTCTCAACCGCATGCGAATGTTTTCCGATCCAGCGTTTCAACGGGCTGTCGGTGAAGCGCTCTATGAGGGAGCCGATGCAGTTGCCGCCGAAGCCAGCCGGTTGATCACAGCCGGAAGCATGTCGGGGAAGAACCACGTCGCGAGCAAGCCCGGCGAACCGCCACATAACGATAGCGGACATCTCAAGAGCAATATCGAGGTTACTCAAGATGGCCCATTCACGGCGCGTGTATCCTCGAACGCGTCCTACTCAGCGGTGCACGAGTTCGGATCGAGCACCCACCCCGCCAGGCCGTTCATTCGCCCGGCGCGCGACAAGGTGAAGGGAAAGGCTGAGGCCATCCTCAACCAGAAGATCAACGTGATTATCAGGAGATATCGAGGTGATTGAAGCAACCCGCGACACCGAAACCGTGCTTGATTTTGGAGATGGACAGTACCGGTTCTTCCTGCCTTTGCGAGAGGTCAGCGAATTCGAAAGCAAGCACGAACCCATTCTCAGTGCACAGCCGCGACTGCACGCTGCGATCGGCTTCACGAGAGATCGAAAGCCGGTCCTAGTCGAAGAAGCGCGCGTCGATGCTAATCTCTGTCGAGACGTCATTCGGCTCGCGCTCATCGGTGGCAACGAAGGCGAAACCGACCAAGGTGTCGAGGAAGTAGGCCCGAACCGCGCAAAGGAACTCGTCGACCTTTACGCCTATCCCAACCGTCCGCTCGAAGAGACGGCAGCACTCGCGTGGCAAATCCTCGCTACGGCTGTCTACGGCCGCAAGAAGCTGCTTGGCGACGGTGATATCTGATGGCCGAAGTCAGCCCTGTCGTCTTCGAGTTTCACGCTCGCACCACGAAGTTTCGGTCGGACGTTCGCGGCACGACCAACGTAGTCGGAAGCGACCTCGATCGGATGGAAGCGCGGTTCCGTGCGAATGCTGATCGTATTTCGTCGACGATGCGCGGCCTAGGCGCGACGCTGGCGACTGCGCTCGGCGCGCGCGAAATCTCGGGACTACTCGACAGCTACACGCGTTTTCAGAATGCTTTGAAGGTCGCCGGACTCGAAGGCGAGACCCTGGCGGGTGTGCAGGAACGCCTATTTACTCTCGCAAATCGCAACGGGGTCGCCCTGGAAGCCATCGGCACGCTTTATGGGCGGGCTGCGCAGTCCGCCGATACACTTGGCGCGTCGCAGGAAGATCTGCTCAAGTTCACGGAAGCGGTATCTGCTTCTCTGAGGATCACAGGGACATCGACACAGGAAGCTAGCGGGTCTCTGCTGCAGCTTGGCCAGGCGCTTGGCTCTCCCCGGGTGCAAGCCGAAGAATTCAACAGCATCGTAGACACGATGCGCCCGTTGCTCGTCGAAGCCGCAAAAGAGATCGACGGGACTGGAGGCAGCCTCGACGGGCTTATCCGAAGGCTCAAGGATGCGCAGGGGCCCGGCGTCTCGAACATCGAACTGTTCGAGGGCATCACCGGCGCAATGGAGCGGCTTCGCGAACAGGCCGATAGCACCGCCCTCACCTTGGAAGCAGGCTTCACGAACGTATCGAGCGCGCTGACAAAGTATTTCGGTGAAGCAGATCAAGCGAACGGGGTCTCGCTCGCCCTCGGCGCCGCGATGCAAACCCTCGCGGATAATCTCGATATCCTGATACCGGCGCTCGCCGTTATTGCCACTTCGATGGGCGTGCAGATGGTTGGATCCGCGATCGCCGGCACGAATGCGATGTTCGCGCTGCAGGCGGCAATGGCTGGCGCAGCCACCACCACGGAAGCGTTAAGCTTTGCGATGGCTGGCCTCGGGCGCGCACTACCCTTCCTCGCCATCACGGCAGTCGTGGGCGCTTTGGGCTATATGGCCTTGGAATCGCGCAGGGCCAGCGCTGAGGTTGCTGCTTTGAAAACCGAAGCAGACAGGACCGCGGAAGAGGCGGATGCGATGGAGGCACGCCTCAGGGCGGCTGGAATCGAGACAGACAACCTCGGGGCGTCCGCGCAAACCGCCCGGTCTGACATGGTGGATCTCACCGGGGGAATGGAAGGGGCGCGTCAGAAAGCCGCGGAACTCGGCGCTCAAGCCGTGCAGACCGCGAAACAGCTGAAACAGATGCGCCTGCAGGAAATCCTTGGCGAGCAACAGAAGATAACGAACGCTCGCAACAGTCGGCGTAGGTCGATCCGCTCGCAGACCCGTACCGGAGATGCGCTGGCAACGTCAGGTGATCGAACATTTCGTGAAGCGGAAGACGCTCGGCTCGCCGACCTCAAACGAATTGAAGGCGATCTCCGCCGTCAGATTCGCGGGTATGAAGCGGGCGGCGTGGCAGCACTTCCTACGCCACCAATCCCGCGGCCCGTCTCGGTGGCACCGTCAACTGGCGGCACTGAAGGGTCAGCGTCCACCTCTGGTGCAAACGGGGCAAATGCAGCGAGGCAGGAAGCGCGTGCTCGTGCTGCCTATTTGAGCGAGCTTGATCAACTGCATGCTGACGAGCTCAGTGCACGAGCCGAGCTTACCGGTTCGATCGGCGATCAACTGGCGGCCGAGCTTGCTCGTATCGATGCCGAGACGGCCAGCTTTGCTCGACAGGTGTCGCTCGACGAAGAATTAACGTCCCTAGAGCGCGATAAGCTGATCACTCAGCAAGCGCAGGTTGCTGCCCTTCGTCGCCAAGAGGCGAGCCAGTCCGCGAAGGTAGCAGAAGTTGAACGTCAATCTCGTCTGCTTTCCGATATCAGCCAGGCTGAGCAAAACCACCTTTCCTCGCAGCTCGCGCTTACATCTGATCGCGAGGATCGCGCCCGGCTCGAGCAAGCCATACTCGACCTGCAGCATGAGCAAGAGCAGGCAGAATTGCAGGGCCTTCTCAAGACCTTGAAATTGAATGGTGCGAAGCAGGATGAAATCGATTCCGTTCGGCGCCGCATCGAACTTTCCGCGAAGGCATACGCCAACGACACAAAAGGCGTTCAGCAAGCCAACGAAAGCCCGCTTCAACGATATGCGCGCGATCTGAACGAAAAAAGCCTCGAAGACCGCGCCGAGGAATTGATCGTTGATGAGATCGAGACGGTTCGGCGGGGGATGCGCAATGCTATTTCTGATGCGATCGGCACCGATGATCCTTTGATCACCGGCTTGCTCGACATCCTTCTCCACGAGGTGTTGTTCAAGCCGTTGGCAGACAGCCTGGCGAACGCACGGGGCGGTGGTAGGGATTTCTTCGGCTCGCTGCTTTCGGGCATTGGTTCCTTCTTCGGCGGCTTCAAGGCGACCGGCGGCCCGGTCAGTGCGGGCAAGGCCTACGTAGTCGGCGAGCGTGGCCCCGAACTCATGGTGCCGGGAGCATCGGGCACCGTTATTCCCAACCACGCGATTGCCGCGGCGAATATGCCCATGGCGGGTGGCGGAGGAGCCGGAAGTGTCTCTACCATTCGGGTTGAGTTATCGGGTGACCTCGACGCGAGGATGGTGAAGATTGGCGCCGATACCTCGGTCCAAGTCTACAAGGCGTTGGAGCCGGGTACGGTTCAAAAGTCTGTCGGAGAAACATTCCGGCAGGCGCAACGGCCAAGAATGTGATGAATTTACCCTTCGCCTTCCTCACCGCGGAGAGCGTTTTCAACGCCGGCCATTGCTTCCTCGTTAGCCGCAGCCGATGCCTTCGCGGCGTTTTGCTGGGCGAGCTGATGCAGCTCCTCAGCGGTATGCTGTTCGAGAAGGTTGGCCATACGGCGCAATTGCTTCGCCGCAAGCTGCCTTGCTTGATCTCTCGTATCCGCGAGGGATTTGCCAAGCTCAGCCTCGAAATGGGTCCCGATCGTGTAAATCTCCCTATCCTGCCTCGCGCTGTCCCAATATCCGAGTCGAACTTCACCGCCAGAAAACCCATCGTCGCCGATACCCATAATTCGTACTTGGAAGAGGTCGAATTCTGTCATGACTGGATTCCTTTTCGGCGCTCAACTCTGACGCATAATGGCAGAATAACAGCGTGCTGTCTCGTCTATGGCTCTCATAGCGTGCACAACTTCTTGGGGCAGTTGCCATGACCGACCCGGATCAGGCCGCAGCAGTAGCGCTGGAGCGCGCGAGCGAGGATATAGCTGCCAGCATCGCCGAGCTCATAGCCGCCGCACGAGATCGCGGAGAGGATATCGACCTCGCCATGATCACCAGCGAGCTCATCGCAACTCTACTCGCGTCGACTTGGAAACTCGCGATATTTGGCGCCCATGGTGACAGGGCGTTGGCTGCACGGCAGTACGGTGCCCTGCTCGATCGAATGGCTGATAACATTCGTGGCGGAAATGCGAACGATCCGGCGAACAGGTGAGACGGCATAATCGCCGCGGGGTCGCACTTCACGTCAACCTGCCGCCTCAGAGTCGGCCTAGATGATCAACGGCCAATTGTCATCGGGCAGAAACAGACACTTCCGCACGTAGCGCTTTCAAAGTAGCCTCCGACGAAGAATCGGGGGAAATATTATGGAACTTGCAAGCGCTATTTCAGATCTACAGTCGACGCTGCGTAAGCACCGGTCGAAATTGGTCACAGAGGAAGCGGCGAAGACGACGCTCGTCCTGCCTTTCTTGCGCGCGCTCGGCTACGATATCTTCAACCCCGACGAGGTGGTGCCTGAGTTCGTTTGCGATGTTGGCACGAAGAAGGGTGAGAAGGTCGATTATGCGATCTGCGTGAATGGCGAAATGCAAATGCTGGTAGAGTGCAAGCCCGCCACTGGGGATCTATCGATCAAGCACGCTAGTCAGCTGTACCGCTATTTCGCCGCTACTGATGCCAGGATCGCCCTGCTTACGAATGGCGTGGTCTACCGCTTCTTCACGGACGCGGAAAAGCCCAACATGATGGACGATCGGCCGTTCTTCACGTTCGACCTAGATGATTACAAGAAGTCCGACCTTCGCAGCCTCGCTGCGTTCGAGCGTACCGATTTCAACCTTGATCGTATCGTATCGCATGCGGGCGCGCTCAAGCTGCAGTCCGAGGTAAGCGCTGAGCTGCGGAAGGAATTCGCCGAGCCCTCTGACGATCTCGTGAAGCTGATCGCCGGCCGCCTTCATGACGGGCGGCTTACCGAAGCAGTCAGAGAGAAATTCCGTACCGCGATTGCCGGGTCGATCGCCGCACTAATACGAGACGGTGTCAACGAACGGCTCGAAACCGCGATCAAGCAGGGAGCCTCGCCTGAGGAGGGCATCCCCGAGATCGAAGCAGCATCTGATATCGAAACGACCCAAGTCGAGATCGACGGCTTCAACATCATACGGGCCATCTGCGCGGGCAAGGTTGAACCCTCAAGGGTTTTTATGCGCGATGCGAAATCCTATTGCGCGGTGCTGTTGGACGACAACAATCGGAGAACCATTGCCCGGTTGCATTTCAACAGCGACACGTCGCGTCATCTGGGGCTGTTCGCTGGGAAAGAAGAGCGTCGCGAATCGATCGACGACCCGGTCGACATCTACCGGTATCGCGAAGAAATTCTCGGCAGGATCGACGAACTTGAAAAATCTTGAGGGTTCGGCCCTGTCATTCGTCGCAAAAAAGGAACCGTTCGACGGCACCGGTGCGAAGCGTAATGTTACTGATCGACGGCGGTTTTAGCGCTAAATCATGCGGCGGATCTTGGTGGGGGCGAAATTTGAAACCCACCGAAATCCGCCGTTTATCATACTAAATTGGCGGACACCCTCTCCGCCACGATCCCCGATCAGTCCTTGTCGCCCGGCTTGCGGACCAGCGATTGCGCGCTGCGATCGCCCTTGGGGTAGTCCTCCGGGTCGATCGACGACTGGTTCTGCAGGGCCTTGTGGTCCTTGATGGTCTTGCTGTCCTCGGCGTCCTGCGCCGCGTCGTCTTGGGCCTGGGGGGTATCGCGCTTCGGGATTGTCATGGTGTTCTCCTTTCCTCCCCCAACGCGCGGCATGCTGACTGGTTGCGTCTAGCGTCCGCGCGCGGCGATTTCGTCCATCGCCTCGCGCAGCTTGGGATCCCATTCGGCCTTGAGCTCCCTGATCTTGGCAAGCAGTTCCTCGTTCTCGTAGGACGGCGTATCGAGCCGGAAGACATCGGCAATCTCGCGCATCGAGGTGCGATCCATCTCCTCCCACGCTTCGACCATGGCGGTGGCCGACTGGCGGTCGTGACCCAGCGCCTCGTAGACCGAACGGCCCATCCGCAGGCTGCTGTCGTAGGTTTCGCGGACGATGTCGCGGCAGCCCATCGCCCACAGGTGATAGACATGGTCGCGGTCCTTAGCGCGTGCGACGACGTGCAGGCCCGGGAAGTTGGCACAGGCATAGCGTACCAGCCGGTCGATCTGCTCGCGCTCGTCGAGCGCCACGACGAGGATCCGCGCGCGGTCGATCCCTGCGCTGGCGAGCAGGTCGGGCCGCGTCGCGTCGCCGTAATAGGTCGTGACGCCGAACTTCTTGAGCACTTCGAGATGCTCGCTGTTGTAATCGATCACCGTCGCGCGGTGTCCGGCGGCATCGAGCATGCGGTCGACGATCCCGCCGACGCGCCCGCGCCCCGCGATGATGATCGGGTTGTCCTCGTCGATGGCATCGGCCTCGCGGCCGCCCTGCCCGGTCGAATAGGCATGCGCGATGAGCTTGTCGTAGAGGATGAACAGCAGCGGGGTGACCAGCATGGTCAGCGCGACGATCAGCAGCAACTGATCGGCGAAGGCGGGTTCGAACACCGCATTGCCGACGCCGAAGGCGATCAGGACGAAGGCGAACTCGCCCGCCTGCGGCAGGCTCAGGCAGAACAGCCACAGCGCCTGCCGCCGCAGGCCGTAGAACCAGCCGACCAGCAGCAGCACTGCCATCTTGGCAGCCACCGTCACCGCGGCCCAGAACACCACCGAATCCCAGATCGTGCTGGCGAGCGCGAAGTCGATCCCCGCGCCGACAGTGATGAAGAACAGCCCCAGCAGCAGGCCCTTGAACGGGTTGATGTCGCTTTCGAGCTCGTGGCGGTATTCGCTGGTGGCAAGCACCACGCCCGCGATGAAGGCGCCGAGCGCGGGCGAGAGGCCGACCAGCGACATCAGCAGCGCGATCCCGATCACCACGAGCAATGCTGCGGCGGTGAACAGTTCGCGCAGGTTGGCGCGCGCGATGTAGCGGAACAGCGGGCGGATCGCGAAGATGCCGATCGCGATCACTGCGGCGACCGCACCGATCCGTGTGCCTGCAGCCAGCCAGCCCGACATGTGTGCAGTAAAGTCGATCCCGCCATGCGCGCCCCCGCCCGTGTGGTCCGCAGCCGCACCGGCGAGTTCGGGCAGCGCAAGCAGCGGCACCAGCGCGAGGATCGGGATGACCGCGACGTCCTGCACCAGCAGCACCGAGAAGCTCGCTTCGCCGCCTTCAGTCCTGAGCAGGCCCTTCTCGGTCAGCGTCTGGACGATGATCGCGGTCGAGCTGAGCGCGAGGACCATGCCGACCGCCAGCGCGGTCTGCCAGCGCTGGTCGGCCAGCAGCGCGATGCCGGTCAGCGCGAGCGTGGTCAGCAGCACTTGTCCGCCGCCCAGCCAGGTGAGCTTGCCGCGCATCGCCCACAGGCGCCGCGGCTCCATTTCCAGCCCGATGATGAACAGCATCATCACCACGCCGAATTCGGCGAAGACCTGCAGCGCCTCGACATCGACCGACAGCGCGGCGAGCAGCGGTGATATCGCCATCCCTGCGAGCAGGTAGCCGAGCACCGAGCCGAGCCCGATCCGCGTGGCGAGCGGAACGGCCAGCACCCCCGCGATCAGGATCAGGAAGGCGAGGATCAGGAAACCGGTCACGCTGTCATTCCCCTCGCGCTGCGGCGCGTGTCAGGCCTCAGATATGGAGCGCGCGGCCATAGCTCGCAAGCACGCTCTCATGCATCGATTCGCTGATCGTGGGATGCGGGAACACCGTCTGCATCAGCTCGGCCTCGGTGGTCTCGAGCGTCTTGCCGACGACGAAGCCCTGGATCATCTCGGTCACCTCCGCGCCGATCATGTGCGCGCCGAGCAGTTCGCCGGTCTTGGCGTCGAACACGGTCTTCACGAAGCCTTCCGCCTCGCCCAGCGCGATCGCCTTGCCATTGCCGATGAAGGGGAAGGTGCCCGCCTTGATTTCGTGACCCGCTTCCTTCGCCTTCGCCTCGGTCAGGCCGACGCTGGCGATCTGCGGGCGGCAATAGGTGCAGCCCGGGATGTTGGCGCGGTCGAGCGGGTGCGGGTGGACCTCCTTGTTGCCCAGCTCCTTCGCAATCGCCTCGGCAGTGGTGACGCCCTCGTGGCTCGCCTTGTGCGCCAGCCACGGCCCCGGTGTGCAGTCACCGATCGCCCAAAGGCCCTTCGACTTGGTGCGGCCGTAATCGTCGATCTGGATGAAGCCGCGGTCCATTTCGACCAGCTTTTCCAGCCCGACATTCTCGGTGTTGGGCACGATGCCGATCGCTGTGATGCAATGGCTGAACTCGGTTTCAATTACCTTGCCCTTGCTGTCCTTGATCTTGGCGGTCACGCCCTTGGCAGAGACCTTGAGGTCCTCGATGCCCGCGCCGGTCATGATCGTCATGCCCTGCTTGGTCAGGCTCTTCTCGAGGAAGGCGGAGACATCCGCATCCTCGACCGGCACCACGCGGTCGAGCATCTCGACCACAGTCACATCGACGCCCATGTCGTTGTAGAAGCTGGCGAACTCGATCCCGATTGCCCCGCTGCCGATCACCAGCAGCTTCTTCGGCATTTCCTTGGGCGTCATCGCGTGACGGTAGGTCCATACGCGATCGCCGTCCGCCGGGGCGAAGGGCAGGTCGCGCGCGCGCGCGCCGGTGGCGACGATCACATGCTTGGCGGTGAGCTTCTCCTCGCCCTTCTCGCCTTTCACGGTGAGGCTGGTGGGGCCGGTCAGCGTGCCCTCGCCCATGTGCACCGCGATCTTGTTCTTCTTCATCAGGTGCGTGACGCCCTGGTTGAGCTGCTTGGCGACGCCGCGGCTGCGCTTCACCACTGCCTCGAGGTCGGCCTCGATCTCGCCGGCGATCTTGAGCCCGTAGTCCTTGGCATGCTGCGCATAGTGCAGGATCTCGGCCGAACGCAGCAACGCCTTGGTCGGGATGCAGCCCCAGTTGAGACAGATCCCGCCGAGCAGTTCGCGTTCGACGATGGCGGTCTTGAGCCCCAGCTGCGCGCAGCGGATCGCCGCGACATAGCCGCCCGGGCCGCTGCCGAGCACGATGACGTCGTAATTGGTGTCAGCCATGATTCGTCTCTGTGGTCTCTCGTTTGGTCGCAGACATGGACCGGGTGTTACACAGTCCAAGCGAAGAAAATCTGTGGCACGCGGGGCCGCGCATTGCGGCGGTCCGGGGCGGAGAATGCGTGCGGGTCATGCGGGTGCATATCGCATGCCGCGCAGGTTGTAGGACAGCGTTCAAGCCGACCGCTCCGCCACCGCGCGGGGGCGGTCGTTGTCGTCGAGCAGGACGAATTTGAACGTGCCTTGCGCGACCTTGGTCTCGGCCTCGCCATTGCGTTCGCGGCCGATCGCCTCGGCGGTGATGGTGAGCGAGGTGGTGCCGGTGGTGGCGATGGCGCAATAGACCGACAACTCGTCACCCACCTGCATCGCGCCGGGAAAGGCGAAGTCCGTGGCCGAGACAACCACCGCCTTGCCCTTCCCCTCGCGGCTCGCGAGCGATCCGGCGCCGAGCGCCATCTGTGCCATCAGCCAGCCGCCGAAGACCCCGCCATAGGGGTTGAGATCGGTCGGCATGGCCGTGACGCGGATCTGGGGCTGGCGGTCAGACAAAGGAAAGCTCCTGAAGCCCAAGTGTGGCTGCGATGGAGAAAGCAAGGGCAGGCACCAGCCATATCGCGCCGAGGATGCGAACAGCCGAGCTTCCGCCTTTCCGCAAGATGACCGCCAGTGTTACTGCGACGAGGCCCCAGGCAGGAACAGCCAGCCACGCACCGCCCAGCGATCGCGCCCCGCCCGCTTCCAGAGCCGCGACCAGCAGGCTTGTGAAAACCGACGCCGCACCGACGAACAAGAGGGCCGCCGCGAAAAAGCCCCCGGGCAGAGCTTTGGCTTCTTTCGAAATCAAACCACCAGCCCCATCGGGTTCTCGCACAGCTGCTTGAAGGCTTCCATCAGCTGCGCACCGTCGGCGCCGTCGATGGCGCGGTGGTCGAAGCTGCCGCTGGCGGTCATCACGCTGGCGACCTGCAATTCGCCGTCGACGACATAGGGACGCTGCTCGCCCGCGCCGACTGCCATGATCATGCCCTGCGGCGGGTTGATGACCGCGTCGAACTGCTTGATCCCGAACATGCCGAGATTGGACAGGCTGGCGGTGCCGCCCTGGTATTCATGCGGCTGCAGCTTGCCGTCGCGTGCCTTCTCCGCGAGCGTTTTCATCTGCTTGCTGATCGCGGCAAGGCCCTTGGTATCGGCTTCGGTGATGATCGGCGTGATCAGGCCAGTGGGCGCTGCTACCGCGACCGACACGTCGGCGCGGGTGTAGCGGTGCAGCGTGTCGCCCTGGAAGCTGACATTGCACTGCGGCACGCGCATCAGCGCGCGGGCCAGCGCCTTGATCAGCAGGTCGTTGACGCTCAGCTTGACCCCATCGGCCTCCAGCCCGGCATTGAGCTGCTTGCGCAGGTCGAGCAGTGCATCGAGCCGCACGTCCACGGCGAGGTAGTAATGCGGGACCTGCTGCTTGCTCTCGGTCAGGCGGCGGGCGATGACCTTGCGGACGTTTGTGAGCTTTTCTTCCTCGTAAGGCGCGCCATATTCGCTCTCGGCCGGCGTCTTGCTAGGCACGCGCGGTTCGGCCATTTCGGAGGTCGCGTCCTGCTTTGCGGGAGCGGCTAGCTTGCCGCCTTCCGCGCCTTCGACATCAGCCTTCACGATGCGACCGCGCGGGCCGGAGCCGGTGACGCTGGCGAGGTCGATACCCTTCTGCTCGACAATGCGGCGCGCGAGCGGTGAGGCGATGATGCGCTCTCCGCTGTCGTCCTTCGGTGCTGCGGGGGCTTTTGCGCCGTTCGTCACCCCAGCGGAAGCTGGGGTCGCTTTCGGTTGCGCGGCTTCGTTAGCGGTCCCAGCTTTCGCTGGGACGACGCTCTCTTTATCGGACCCAGCGTCAGCGGAAGTGGATTCGGGTACTTCACCGCCACCATCGGGAGCAGCCGCAGCGGCCTCGTCGAGGTCCTCGCCTTCCTCGGCGAGCATCGCGATCACGGTGCCGACCTTTACGCCCTCGCTGCCTTCATCGACCGCGATGCTGGCGATGGTGCCTTCATCGACCGCCTCGAATTCCATCGTCGCCTTATCGGTTTCGATCTCGGCCATGATGTCGCCGGCCTCTACCTTGTCGCCCGGCTTCACCAGCCATTTGGCGAGCGTGCCCTCCTCCATGGTGGGCGACAGGGCGGGCATCTTGATCGGCGTGGGCATGGTCTGACGTTACGTCCTCGCTGGGGAGAGAGTTGTGCCGCGACCTCTGCCGAAGATGCCCCTGCGCCGCAAGGTCCTTGCACAGAATACGAATTACCGGGTAACGCGCTGCGAGGGATCCGGGGGAGCCGCTATGCGCACATACCTTGTCGTGATGGACGAGACCGAAGAAGCCAGGCAGGCGCTGCGGTTCGCCTCGCTGCGCGCCCAGAAGACCGGCGGATCGGTGCATATCCTGGCGCTTGTTCCGCAGCAAACCTTCAACGCTTTCGGCGGAGTGCAGGCCACGATCGAACAGGAAGCGCGCGAACGCGCCGAGGTGATGGCCAATTCGGCTGCCGGCAACATCTTCGGCGAAATGGGCAAGATGCCCACCATTGCGGTGCGCCCCGGCCCGGCGGCGGATGTCGTGCGCAAATATATCGACGAACATGCGAGCATCGCCGCGCTGGTGCTGGCGACCAGCGCGGAAGGCGGGTCGGGCCCGCTGGTGACGCATTTCGCGGCGCATGCAGGGCAATTGCCCTGCCCGCTCTATCTCGTCCCCGGCGGGCTCAGCCGCGACGAGATCGACGCGCTCGCCTGACGCTCAGGTCAGGGTGCCGCGCGTCGGATAATCCTTGTCCAGCGTGAAGCTGATACCGCTCAGCAGGTCATCGAGATCGGGCCGCGTGAACGGCGCGTTCTGGACTACGGCGAAATGCAGCGTGCCATCGGGCTTGACCAGGAACAGGCCCGGCTCGGAGAAGATGTCGGGTTCCTCGCTGCCGTCACGCTTTTCACTAATGTAGAGGCCCCATTCGCGCGCCTTGTCCTCGCTCAGCGAATGCGCCAGCGGGACGTCGCCCGTGTCCCATTCCTCATGGCTGACCGCGGCGCGCTCGGGGCTGTCCATCGACACCGCGAAGACGTTGATGCCCTTGTCGGTGAACTGGTCGAGCTTGCCGCTCAGCTCGGTAAGGTACTTCTTGCAGATCGGACAATGCTTGCCGCGATAGAACACCAGCATGGTGAACGCTTCGGGCTGCTGCTTCGACAGTTCGAAACGCGCATCGATGGTGAGCGGCAGGTCGAGATCAGGGACGGTCTGGCCGGGGATAAGCTGGGTCATGGAGGCTCCTTTACCAATCCAATGAGCAGTCCCCCGGCCCGTTCCGTCACTTCTTCTTGCGGCCCTGGTGGCGGATGTTGCCCGGGCGTCCGCGCTTGCCCGCGGGATGCGACTGGCGCGGGGCACCCTGCGCCTTCTTGGGGCGCTTGTTCTGGTGGGTCCGCTTCTTTTCCGGGGCGCGGTTGCCGCGTGGTTCGACCCCCGTCCCGTCGCTGTCGGGCACTTCGAACTTGAGCGCGCCGGTCAGCGCATTGGCTTCGGCGAGCTTGAGCTTGAGCCGGTCGCCCACGGCATATTCGGTGCCGCTGCGTTCGCCGACGAGCTTGCGCGCGCCTTCGTCATAGCTGAAATATTCGCGCCCCAGCGTGCTGACCGGGACCAGCCCGTCGCCGCCGAGTTTCTCTATCGTGGCGAAGAATCCGAAGCCCTGCACCCCGGTGATGCGCGTGTCGAAGGTCTCGCCCACGCGGCCCGATAGCCAGGCCGCGACATAGCGGTCGATCGTGTCGCGTTCGGCCTCCATCGCGCGGCGTTCGGTCTGGCTGATCGCATCGGTGATCTGGTGCAGCGCGGTCTTGTCGCGATCGGACAGGCCCGAGCCTTCGGGCAGGTCGACCTTGGGTTTGGGCTGCTCGAGCTTGTAGGCATCGACCAGCGCGCGGTGCACCAGCAGGTCGGCATACCGCCGGATCGGCGAGGTGAAATGCGCATAGCTGCCGAGCGACAGGCCGAAGTGGCCCGCATTCTGCGGCCCGTAGAAGGCCTGCGTCTGGCTGCGCAGCACCGCTTCCATGATCAGCGCCTTTTCGGCCGGCTCGGAAATGTCCTTGAGCATGCGGTTGAACAGGCCCGGCGTGATCACCTGCCCCAGCGCGAACTTCTTGCCCTGCGTGGCGAGATATTCGCGGAAGGCGAGCAGCTTCTCGCGGCTCGGCTGTTCGTGCACGCGGTAGACCACCGGCGCGGCCTTGGCCTCGAGCGCCTTGGCCGCCGCGACATTGGCGGCGATCATGAAATCCTCGACCACGCGGTGCGCGTCGAGCCGTTCGCGAATCGCGATTTCCTCGATCACCCCCTCCTCATTGAGGCGGACCTGCCGCTCGGGCAGTTCGAGATCGAGCGGGTCGCGTGCCTGCCGCGCCTTGAACAGCAGCTTCCACGCACCCCACAGGTTCTGCAGGTATTCGGGCGCATCGCCCGCATCGATCGCCGCCTGCGCGTCCTCGTAAGCGATGTTCCTCGCCAGCCGCACGATAGCGCGGGTGAAGCGCCAGTCGCTGACCTTGCCGTGCTTGTCGATGCTTATGTGGCAGGCCATCGCGGCGCGGTCGACATCCTGCTTGAGGCTGCAGACATCGGCGCTGAGCACTTCGGGCAGCATCGGCACGACGCGGTCGGGGAAATAGACCGAATTGCCGCGCTTGCGCGCCTCACGGTCCAACTCGCCGCCGGGGCGGACGTAATAGCTGACATCGGCGATCGCGATGATCGCGCGGTAACCGCCCTTCCCGTCGGGCTCGGCCCAGATGGCATCGTCATGGTCGCGCGCATCGGCGGGGTCTATCGCGACGATGGGAACGGCGCGCAAATCCTCGCGATGATCGGGCGAGAGCGGCAGGTCGACCGCGCGCTCGGCCTCGGCGATGGTTTCGCTCGGGAAAACATGCGGGATGCCGTGCTTGGCGATGGCGATCAGGCTGAAAGCCTTGGGCGCCAGCGGATCGCCGACCACCTCGACCACCTTGACCTTCGCGCGAGCGGATTTGCCCATGCGTTCGGCCAGCACCAGCTCGCCTTCCTGCGCTTCGCCCAGGTCGCCGATCGGCGCGCTGTCGCGCACGCGCTTGTCGACCGGGGCGAGCCAGGGCTTGCCCGCGCTATCGAATTCGACGACGCCCATCAGCCCTTCGGTTCGCGCGGGAAGCTTCTTCATCGGATGCGCGACCCAGCCGCGCGCGGTTTCCTCGTTGCGCGCAAGGATCCGGTCGCCGCGCTTGACCGCGGAAAGCTTCTTGCTTTCCTTCACCAGCAGCCGCGGCGGTTTCTCCTTGCTGTCGGGCGCCCAGTTCTCGGGCTCGGCAATCGGCTCGCCATCCTCGATCGCGACGACCTTGAGCACGGTCACCTTGGGCACGCCGCCCATGCGGTGATAGGCCGTGCGCTTGCCGTCGATGAGGCCTTCCTCGGCCATGTCCTTGAGACGCTTCTTCAGCGTGATCTTTTCCTGACCCTTAAGGCCGAAGGCCTTGGCGATTTCGCGCTTGCCCGCGGGCGTGTCGGAGGTCTGGATGAATTCGAGTATCTGTTCTTTCGACGGCATCCCCTGACGCCGCCGGTTCGTGTTCTGTTTTGTCATGCGCGCCATATGGGGATGGCAAGGCCCGGTGTCACGTACTCACCGTGTCCTGCCCCCTGCATCGGCAATGACCACATGCAAGCGAGTTGCCCGGACTGGTCGCTTGTCTGGATCCCCGCCTGTGCGGGGATGACGAACCAGGGTGCCTTAGTACGCCTTGGCCAGCAGCACGCGCTCGACCGCGGGTTCACCGGTGAAGATGCACGCGCCGTCGACCGGTGCAGCGTCCATTGGTACGTTGCGGATGGTGAGCTTGTGGTCCTTCAGCCGCTCGACGACCTTTTCCAGCGCCGCGCCGGTCGGCTTCGACCATTGCACTTCCACCCAGCCGGGATAGCGCGAGCCGGAGAAGTGCTTTTCCACCTCGGCGAAATCGGTGACCCCGCGGGTGATGTTCGCATCGCGGCGCTCGGCAGCCTGGGCAAGCAGCACTGCCTGCATGTCGGCGAGGATCGCGGGAATGGCCTCCCCTGCGGCTTCACGCGTCGGGTTCTCGAAGGCGGGCTTGCCGGTTTCGGCATCCCACAAGCGGTCGCGGCGCAGCAAGCTGACGACGCCATTGTCCATGTCGCGTCCGCCGACCTCGACGATCACCGGCGCGCCCTTGCGGACATAGTCCCAGCGCTTCTGCGCCGCCTTGCCCGGACGCGTGTCGAGCAGCACGCGGAGCGGTTCGCCCAGCACGCTCTGGCCGGCCAGCGTGGCGCGCAGGACCTCGCAATAGTCGATCAGCGCCTGGTCTTCGGGCTTGTCGCGTAGCATAGGCAGGATGACGACCTGCTGCGGCGCGATCCTGGGCGGCAGGCGCAGGCCGTCGTCGTCGCCATGCGTCATGATGACGCCGCCGACCATGCGCGTCGAAACGCCCCAGCTGGTGGTATGCGCGAGGCTCTCGCCGCCCTCGCGGTTCTGGTACTTGATCCCCGAGGCCTGCGCGAAATTGGTGCCGAGATAATGGCTGGTGCCCGCCTGCAGCGCCTTGCCGTCCTGCATCATCGCCTCGATCGACCAGGTCTCGACCGCGCCCGGGAAACGCTCGTTCTCGGGCTTTTCACCGGGCACCACCGCCAGCGCGAGGTCCTCGTCGGCAAAGGCCCGGTAAATCTCGAGCATGGTCAGCGTGTGCTCTTTCGCCTCCGCCTCGTCGGCATGCGCGGTATGGCCTTCCTGCCACAGGAATTCGCTGGTCCGCAGGAACATGCGCGTGCGCATTTCCCAGCGCACGACATTGGCCCATTGGTTGAGCTTCAGCGGCAGGTCGCGCCAGCTCTGGATCCAGCGCGCCATGGCATCGCCGATGATCGTTTCCGAGGTCGGGCGCACGACCAGCGGTTCTTCCAGCTTGGCTTCGGGGTCTGGGATCAGCCCGCCATCCTTGCCCGCGATCAGCCGGTGATGCGTGACCACTGCCATTTCCTTGGCGAAGCCTTCGACATGCTCAGCCTCGCGCTCGAAGTTCGACAACGGGATGAAGATCGGGAAATAGGCGTTTTCATGGCCCGTCGCCTTGATCCGGTCATCGAGCAGGCGCTGCATGCGCTCCCAGATGCCGAAGCCCCACGGGCGGATCACCATGCAGCCGCGCACGCCCGATTCCTCGGCCATTTCGGCGGAACTGATGACATCCTGGTACCAGGCCGCGAAATCATCGTCGCGGCGCGTGTTCAAGGCATGGCGGATATTGGGCATGATCGTGGGGGCCTTGGCTAATGGCGCCTCGTTCCGGCCCCACCGTCGGGTGCGGGCAGACGAAGAACCGTCATTCATCTGGCGCGCCCATAATGGGAAGATGCGCCCTTCGACAAGCGCGCGGCGCAGGAAAATGGCTGCAGGCGGGGCAAGCCGCCTGCTATTTGCCCATTTTGTCGAGCTTCTCCTGCATCGCGGCCATTTGCGCGCGCATTTCGGCCAGCTCGTCCGCCTGCTCGCTCGCGGGTGCCTGCCTTGGCGCGGGCGCCTTGCGCGAACCGGGAATGAACGCTTCGGCGGCGTTCTGCATCATCTTGAAATTGGCTTCGGCCATCTGCGCCAACGGATTGGTTTCGAGTCCCTTGGCGAAGGCTTCCTGGATCTGTGCGCGGTTCTTCTGCAGATTGGTCATGCTGGCTTCGAGATAGCTCGGCATCATGGCCTGCATCGAATTGCCATACATGCGGATCAGGTCGCGCAGGAAGCTGACCGGGAGCATGTGCGAACCATGGCTTTCTTCCTCGACGATGATCTGCGTCAGGATGGTGTGCGTGATATCGTCGCCCGACTTCGCATCCAGCACGTGGAAATCGACGTTCTCGCGGACCATCTTGGCGAGGTCGTCGAGCGTGATGTAACTGCTGGTGTCGGTGTCGTAGAGGCGCCGGTTGGCGTATTTCTTGATGATGATGGGTTCGCCCTCGGCGCTCCGCTTGGCCATTCTTTCATGCTCCCCATTTGTGCAATGCAAGAGGATTAGCACGCGCGAAAAGTGCAGTGCAACATGACGTAAAGGTCAACCGAAGCGATTGCCCAGTACGGTGAGCAATTCATATTGCGATAGAGTGGTTTGCTGCGCAGCATCAGGAAGCCGGTAGGGCAGGTCGAGCCAGTCCCCCTCGGCCAGCTCGGGGGCCGCCGACAGGTCGAGCACGATCATGTCCATCGATACCTTGCCGAGGATCGGCAGGCGGCGTTCGCCATGGGTGAAATGCGCCCCGCCCCAGCTGCGCAAAATCCCGTCGGCATAGCCGAGCGAGACGACGCCGATGCGCATGTCCTCGCCCGCGGTGAAGGTGGCATTGTAGCCCACGCTGGCGCCCGCCGCGATATCGCGCACCTGGATCAACGCCGCCTGCGGATAAGCGACCTGCGCGATCCGGTCCTCCAGTTCGGGCCGCGGGATGCCGCCGTAAAGCGAGAGCCCCGGGCGCGTGAGATCGAAGGCGTAGTCGCTGCCCAGCGCCACGCCCGCGCTGTTGGCCAGGCTGGTCTCCTCGTGAGCCACGGCCGGGATGCAGTCGCGGAAAACGGCGAGCTGGCGCGCGTTCATCGCCGCGTCCTCGTCGGCGCAGGCGAGGTGACTCATCAGCACGCGCACCTCCAGCGCCTGGATCGACGGATCGGCCAGTTCCGCGGGCGCAATGCCCAGCCGGTTGATCCCGGTATCGACCATTAGGTCGCAGGCGCCGCCCCCGGCTTCGGACCACAGCCGCGCCTGCCGCAGGCTGTCGATCACCGGGCGAACGCCGGTCTCGCGCGCAAACCGGACATCGTCGGCACCAAGCGGCCCATGCAGGACCGACAGGCGCTGTGCCGGGACATGCGCGATGACGCCGGGCACCTCGCTCCAGTGCGCGACGAAGAAATCGCGGCAGCCCGCCTCGTGCAGCACGGGCAGGCAGCGATCGACCCCGAGGCCGTAGCAATCCGCCTTGACCGCCGCTCCCGCCCGCGCCGCGCCCGACATGGCGTCGAGCGTGCGCCAGTTCTGCGCCAGCGCGTCGCTGTCGATATGCAGCCGCAGGCTCGGCGGCGGAGGGCGGGTCATGGCAGGCTCATGGCAGCACGGGCGAGACCGGCGGGTCCTGCACGCTGTCTTCGAAATCGCGCGGCGGACCACCGGGCAATCCCCACCAGGCAACGATCACGCCGAAACCGACCACCACGATCGTGTACCACAGCCCGGCATAGGCATTGCCCGTCATGGCCACGATATAGCCCGCGATCAGCGGCAGGAAACCGCCCAGGTAGCCCGCGCCGATATGGTAGGGGATCGACATCGAGCTGTAGCGGATGCGCGCGGGGAACATCTCGGACAGGAGCGCCGCAACCGAACCGTAGGTCAGCGCCGACAGCATGCCCAGCACCAGCAGCAGCGCAATGATGCCGATGCTGCTCGCCAGGGGCGGGACCTGCCGTTCGAACGAATAGCCATTGCTCTCGAGCCAGCTCTGGACGATCGCGCGGCGGGTGTCGGAAGGCAGCCCTTCGTAGCTGTAGCTCTGTGTGCCGATGGCCAGTTCCGGCTGCGGCTCCTCGGTCACCGTATAGGGTACGCCCAGCGCGGTCAGGTCCTGCAGCGCGCGGCCGCAGGGGCTGGCCTGCACTTCGGCGAAGGGATCGTATTCGCAGGCCGGGCCGCTGACCGTGACGGGGGCCGCGCGCGCGCTGTCCTGCAGGCCCGGGTTGGCGAGCGCGCCGATCCCCCAGAACACGGGGAAGAGCAGCGCCAGCGAGGCCAGCGCGCCGATGATGATCGGTTTCTTGCGCCCGACGCGGTCGGACCATTTGCCGACGATGATATAGAAGCCCATCGACAGCGTACCCGCGATCAGCAGCATCCATTCGACCACGTTCTCGTCGACCCGCATCGGGCCGCGCAGGAAGGACAGGCCGGAGAAGAAAGCGGTGTACCAGATCGTGGTGAGCACCCCGGTGATGCCGAACAGCGCCACGAAGATGCGCTTGGGGTTGCCGGGATAGGTCAGGCTTTCCTTGAACGGATTGGCGCTGGTTTCGCCTGCGGCCTTCATCGCCTGGAAGACGGGGCTTTCCGACAGCTTGAGCCGCATCCACAGCGAGATGAACAGCAGCACGATCGACAGCAGGAACGGGATCCGCCAGCCCCAATCGGCGAAGTCCTGTGCGGGGATGAACGCGCGGCAGGCGATCACCACCAGAATCGACAGCACGAAGCCGCCGACCACGCTGGCCTGGATGAAGCTGGTGTAGAAGCCGCGTTTCTCGGGCGGCGCGTGTTCGGCGACATAGATCGCCGCGCCGCCATATTCGCCGCCGAGCGCGAGACCCTGGAGGATGCGCAGGCAGATCACGATCAACGGCGCGGCGATGCCGATGCTGGCCGCGCTGGGGATGAGGCCCACGCCGGCGGTGGCGATGCCCATCAGCGTGACCGTCACGAGGAAGGTGTATTTGCGCCCCAGCCGATCGCCGAGGAAGCCGAACAGGATCGCGCCCAGCGGACGGAAGCCGAAGCCGACTGCGAAACCGGCCCACACCAGCAGGATCTCGAGTGTCTCGTTATCGCTCGGGAAGAAGGCCGCGCCGATCAGCCCGGCAAGCGTGCCGTAGATGAAGAAATCGTACCATTCGAAGATAGTCCCCGCGCTGCTTGCCGCAATGACGAGGCGTATTTCTTTCTCGGTCGGTTCCCTTTGCGGTGTGACGGCACCTGTGGCCATGTCGCGCTCCCCCTGCATCGCGAGTGTGGTTTTCGTTCGATCGGTCTAGCCTGCACCCCCACCCTTGGAAAGCGCGTCGAGCGCGGCCTTCCACGGCAGGAGAATGGCCCCGTGGCGGGCGCGGTAGGCGCGCGCGGGTTCGAGCATGTCGATCCGTTCGAGCGCGGGCGCGGGTGCATCGCCTTCGAGCCATTCGCCGAGAGCACCCAGCGTGCGTGACACCGCGGCCGCGTCCATGCCGCCCGCTTCGCGCGCGAAAATGGCCCCCGAGGCTTGCCCGACCGCGCAGGCGCTCACCTTCAGGCCGATCCGCTCGAGCCGGCCGGTATGGACCGACGACAGCGAAATCACGCTGCCGCAGCTGCGCGACCGCGCCTCGCCCACCGCGATCGCCTGCGCGTCGAAGGGATAGTCCGCCAGTTCGACTGCCATGGCGAGCAGTGCGGGAGAATACAGCGCCGGCGCGCGCGGGGCCGCCATCAGGCGCCGTCGGCGGCCTGTTCGCGCAGCCGGGCGCGCCGTTCGGCCAGCACTTCGACCAGCGAGCGCGAACTGGCGTCCACCAGTTCATAGCTGCGCGCGGTGGTGATCCAGTTCGGGCGGCCCTTGTAGCTCCACACCGTGTCGTAGCCGACCACCAGCAGCGAAAACGCGATGACGACAATCAGCATGCCCTTGAGCGCGCCGAAACCGAAGCCGAGCACCCGGTCCACCGGCCCGAGCATAGACGAGCGCGACACTGCGCCGACATTGTTGGCGATCACCTTCATCGCGGCATAGGGGATCAGCAGCAGCAGCGTGAACGCCAGCAGCGCAGTGGTGATGTCGGTGCCGATGTGGTCCTGCAGCGCCAGCGTCAGCGGCGTATGCAGCGCGCGGATCGCGAATGCGGCGAGGACCCACGCCGCCAGCGACAGGACTTCCTGCAGGAATCCCCGCATGAAACCGCCCGCCGCGGCAATGCCCACGATCAGCAAAACGATGTAATCGAAACCAGTCATGACCTGCCCATGCGGCCGGACTTATGAATTCCCGATTATTCGGTCAACGAGATTGGCCAATTGTCCCAAGCCGTCATAGGCCAGCGCGCTGCCCGCGCCCTTGACGTCAACCGGGCCGAAACCGCGATCGAAGCCGAGCTTGGCGGCTTCGCGCAGCCGCAGCCCCCCATGCGCCACCGGGCGGATCTCTCCGGCGAGCGAGACTTCACCGACCCATACGCTGCGTGGCGGGAGCGGCTTATCCGCCATCGCGCTGACCAGCGCCGCGGCCACCGCAAGGTCGGCAGCCGGGTCCGACAACCGGTAGCCACCGGCCACGTTGAGATAGACCTCGGCCGCCGAGAAGTTGAGGCCGCAGCGCGATTCGAGCACGGCCAGCAGCATCGCCAGCCGGCCATTGTCCCACCCCACGACCGCGCGGCGCGGCGTCGCGCCCGACTGCAGGCGGACGATCAAAGCCTGGATCTCGACCAGCACCGGCCGGGTCCCTTCAATCGCGGGGAACACCGCGCTGCCCGCCATCGGCTCGTCCCGGCCCGAAAGGAACAGCATCGAGGGGTTGTCGACCTCTTCCAGCCCCTCCCCCGCCATTGCGAATACGCCGATCTCGTCGACCGCGCCGAAGCGGTTCTTGAGCGCACGGAGGATGCGGTATTGGTGGCTGCGCTCGCCCTCGAAGCTCATCACCACATCGACCATGTGTTCGAGCACGCGCGGCCCGGCGATGCTGCCATCCTTGGTGACGTGCCCCACCAGTACCAGAGCGACGCCGTTTTCCTTGGCGTAGCGGATCAGTTCGAAGGCGCAGCCGCGCACCTGGCTGACCGTCCCGGGCGCGCCTTCGATCGTGTCCGAATGCATGGTCTGGATCGAATCGATCACCAGCAGGCCCGGCGCATCCATCGATCCGAGCGAGGTAAGGATATCGCGCACGCCGGTGGCCGCAGCGAGTTTGACCGGCGCATCGGACAATCCGAGCCGCGCGGCGCGCATGCGCACCTGCCCGCTGGCCTCCTCGCCGCTGACATAGACCACGCCGCGCCCTTCGCGCGCGATCCTGGCCGCGGCCTGCAGCAGTAGCGTCGACTTGCCGATACCCGGGTCACCGCCCAGCAGGATCGCCGAACCCGGCACCAGCCCGCCGCCCAGCGCACGATCAAATTCGGCCAGGCCCGTCGGCTGGCGCTGCGGCAAGGCGCCGGGCTTGTCGAGTTCGACGAATTCGACCGCGCGCCCCCCGCTCGACAGATCGTGTTTCATCGAGAACACAGTCGCCGGCGCATCTTCCGCCAGCGTGTTCCATTCGGCGCAGTCGGGGCACTGCCCCTGCCAGCGATGCGACACGCCGCCACATGCCTGGCAGACATAGCGTTTCTTCGGTTTGGCCATGCCCGATCGCTAAACGGAACATTTCGCGAACGCAATTGCCTTTACCGATTTATCCCGCCATGACCGGGCGATGCGGCAAAAGGAATTGCGGATAGCGCTGGTCTGCTATGGCGGCGTCAGCCTGGCGATCTACATGCATGGGGTCACGCGCGAGCTGTGGCAGCTGGCCCGCGCCAGTCGCGCGTTCCACGCCGCAAGCGGTCCGTTGCAAGGGGTGGAGGCGGTCTACCGCCAGCTGATCGAACGGATCGAGGACGAACACGGCCTGCGGCTGCGCATCCTGCCCGATATCATGAGCGGGGCCAGCGCGGGCGGGATCAACGCGGTGTTCCTCGCGCAGGCGGTCCATTCGGGCCAGTCGCTCGAACCGTTGACCGACCTGTGGCTGGAGGTGGCCGATGTCGACGAACTGGTCGATCCCGCCGCGCGCCTGAAATGGCGCTTTTCGAAGATGTGGGCGCAGCCCTTCGCCAACTGGCTGTTGAGCCGTCCGGGCAGCGACATCACCGATGCAGTCGCGCCCGAAACCCGGGCCGAGGTGGAGCGCAAGGTATCGCACCTCATCCGGGGGCGCTGGTTCGAACCACCCTTTTCCGGCCTCGGTTTCTCGCGCCTGCTCGAACGCGCGTTTTCGGCCATGGCCGAGGGCCCGATCGACGAACCGCTGCTGCCGCCGGGCCATCCGCTCGACCTGTATGTCACTGCCACCGATTTCCACGGGTACCAGGAATTGCTGCGGCTCCACAGCCCGCCGGTGGTCGAGGATACCGAACACCGCATGCCGATCGCATTTCGCGCGCGCACGCCGCTTGCCGGCGGAACCGATCTCGCGAACCCACTCGAACTCGTCTTCGCGGCGCGCGCGACCGCCAGTTTCCCGGGCGCGTTCCCTCCCCTGCGGGTCGAGGAAATCGACCGGCTGTCCGACCTGACCGAACGGAACTGGCCCGAAAGGGAGGCTTTCCTCAAGCGCGTCATGCCTGTCCATGTTGCGCGGGAAACGCTTGATAACGTGTCGCTTATCGATGGGTCGGTGCTGGTCAACAAGCCCTTTGCAGGCGCGATCTCGGCCCTGCAGGGGCGCCCCGCGCAGCGCGAGGTGGACCGGCGGTTCGTCTATGTCGACCCGCGGCCCGACCGGTTCGGAGAACGCGCCGACGGCAAGAGCGAACCGGTCGGCTTCTTCTCGGCGATCTTCGGTTCGCTATCGACGTTGCCGCGCGAACAACCGATCCGCGACAATCTCGAACAGCTCGAGGAACAGAGCCGCGAGGCCGAACGGCTGGGCCGCATCGTCGCCGCCCTGCGCCCCGAGGTCGATGGCGCAGTGGAAAAGCTGTTCGGGCGCACGCTGTTCTTCGACCGGCCCACCCCGGCCCGGCTCAAGAGCTGGCGCCAGAAGGCGCAGCAATCCGCCGCCGAACGCGCGGGTTATGCCTTTCACGCCTATGCGCAGGCGAAGTTCACCGGTATCGTCGGACGGCTAGCGCGGCTGGTTCTGGATGCGGCGCCCAAGCTGGCAATCGATGATCCCGCGCCGATCGAAGCGGTGCTGCGTGAAGAACTGATCCGCCGCGGGCTGGAAACGCTGGCATCGCCTTCGGGCGGGGCGTCGGCCGAAGCGATCGCCTTCTTCCGCGAACACGACATCGGCTTTCGCATCCGCCGTCTGCGATTGCTGGCGCGCCGTCTGGCTCGCGACTGGGAGGCCGATCCCGAAATCCCCGACGACGCGCTGGAGCAGGCCCGCGACGCGGTGTACCGCATCCTGTCGCTCTATTTCGAGAAGGAAGGCACGGCCGCGCTGGGCAGCCGCTTCGGCGATCTGGCAGAGCGCGTCCTGCAGGATCCGGGCACGCTGCTCGACCTGATCGAAGCCCAGCGCTTGCTGCCCGAGCTTGATGACCGCGCCGAGGAAATGCTGGCCGAAGCGCTGGAGGTCATGCCCAAGAACCTGCGCCGCCGGATGTTGCTGACCTATCTCGGCTTTCCCTATTACGACGTCGCTACCCTGCCCCTGTTGCGAAACGAAGGTTTGACCGAGTTCGACCCGGTCAAGGTCGACCGGATCAGCCCCGACGATGCCCGCAGCATTCGCGAGGGTGGCACCGCCGCGACGCTACGCGGGATCGAGTTCTACAATTTCGGTGCGTTCTTCAGCCGCGCCTATCGCGAGAACGATTACCTGTGGGGCCGGCTGCACGGGTGCGAACGGATGATCGATCTTGTCTGTTCGACGCTGGACAAGCCGTTCGCGCCCGAGACGTGCGCGCATTTCAAGCGTGAGGCGTTTCACGCGATCCTGGATGAGGAGCAACGCACGGGGCGCTGTGCGCTGCGGCTGATCGACGAGATCCGCGCCGAAATCGTCGCCCGGATGCCCTAGCGTCCCGCACGCGCGAAGAAGAGCAGCATGACGAGCCGCGCGCTTTCGGCATCGGTGCCGAAACCCGGCGCGGCGGTGTGGAACTGCCAGGGCGAAAACAGGACGAGCCGGTTGAAGCGCATGGGCACGCGCATCACGCGTTCCCACTTGGCGGGATGGGTGGTGTCCTTGTTGACTACGTCGGCGACGAGATCGTCCACCGTATCATAGCCGGTCGCGGCGAGTTCGGCGCCATTGGCGGGGACGCGTTCGAGGCCGGTGCGCTTGTGGCGGAAGAAATCGGTGCCGCCCGCGCCGGGCTTGAGACAGTCTTCCGGCCGCGAGAGATAGAGAATGCCCGAATAGAACGCCGGATCGACATGGACGCCGCTGCGTCCCCTGTCGGATTTCAGCGTCATGCGACAATGGCCATGTTCCGTGCCCGGCGCACCGACCAGGTCCACGCCGAGTTGCCGCGAAACCGACGCGTTGATCGCGTCCACCGGCAAGGCCCCGGTGGTATCGCGCCCGGGGTAATTCCCGCCCGTCCCCGGCGGCGCATAATCGAGCGCCAGCGCCGCGCGGCGCGCGGCCCACGGATCGGACAGGAAATCGTCGATGATTGTCAGCGCAGGCAGCATGGCGCGCTTATCGCGGGCCCTGCCGTGCTTGGCAATCACCCGCCCAGCGCGCCCTTGAGCTTGTCGAAGAAGCCGCGGCTCTCGGGACATTCGTCACCAGTTTCGAGCTCTCGGAACTGTTCGAGCAGCGCGCGCTGTTCCTTGCTGATCCGCGTGGGTGTCTCGACCGCGATTTCGATCACCAGATCGCCGCGTCCGCGGCCCTGCAGCACGGGCATGCCCGCACCGCGCTGGCGGAGCTGCTTGCCCGACTGGATGCCCGCCGGGATTTCGAGCGTGACTTCCTCGCCGTCGATATTGGGAATGGTGATCGATCCGCCCAGGGCAGCCTTGGTGAAGCTGATCGGGACGCGCGTGGCCAGCGTGGTGCCTTCGCGTTCGAAGATCGCATGCGGTTTCACATGCAGGAAGATGTAGAGATCGCCCGGAGGTGCGCCGCGCGGGCCGGCTTCGCCCTTGCCCGAAAGGCGGATACGCGTACCGGTATCGACGCCCGGCGGGATTTCCACCTCCAGCGCCTGCGCCTTGTCGACGCGGCCTTCGCCGCGGCAGTCGCGGCAGGGCGAGGAAATGACTTCGCCGCTGCCGTGGCAGTTGGGGCACGGGCGTTCGACGACGAAGAAACCCTGCTTGGCACGGACCTGTCCCTGGCCGTGGCACAGGTTGCAGGTGCGCGCGCGGGTCCCCGGCGTCGCGCCCGATCCATGGCAGGTCTCGCAGTTTTCGGAGACCTCGATCTCGATCTCGGTCGACTTGCCGCTGAAGGCATCCTCGAGATCGATCTGCAGATCGTAGCGCAGGTCGGCGCCGCGGCGCGCCCTCGTGCGGCCACCTCCGCCGAATGCGCTGCCGAAGATGGTTTCGAAGATATCGCCGATATCGCCGAAATCGGCGCCCGGATGACCGCCGCCGCCCGGACCGCCCTGCTGGAACGCGGCATGACCGAAACGGTCGTAGGCCGCCCGTTTCTGCGGGTCCTTGAGCACTTCATAGGCAGCGCTGACCGCCTTGAACTTGCCCTCGCTCTCGGTGCAACCGGGATTGCGGTCGGGGTGGTGTTTCATTGCCAGCTTGCGATAGGCGGACTTGATCGTCGCCCCATCGGCATCGCGGCTGACGCCGAGCAATTCGTACAGGTCGGTTTCGGTTGTCGACATGGCTTCCCAATAACTAATCGCCACCGGTGCGCTGGAGCACCGGTGGCGACTGGTTTCTCATCGTTCGATCAGTTCTTCGCGTCTTCGTCGACTTCGGAGAATTCGGCGTCGACCACCTCTTCCTCCGCGCCGCCGTCGCTCGCGGCTTCGCCTTCCGGAGCTGCGGACGCGGCATTCGCCTGTTCCTGCTCGTAGATCGACTGGCCCATCTTCATCGCGCTCTGCGACAGGTCTTCGGCCTTGGCGTTGATGTCGGTGGGGTCATCGCCCTCGAGCGCGGTCTTGAGCGCGGCGACCTTCTCCTCGACTTCGCTCTTTAGCGAAGCGTCGATCTTGTCGCCATGCTCTTCGAGCTGCTTCTCGGTCGCATGGACGAGACTGTCGGCCTGGTTGCGGGCCTCGGCGCCTTCACGGCGCTTCTTGTCCTCGTCGGCGAACTTTTCTGCATCCTGGACCATCTTCTCGATGTCGTCATCGGACAGACCGCCCGAAGCTTGGATGCGGATCTGCTGCTCCTTGCCGGTGCCCTTGTCCTTCGCAGACACGTTGACGATGCCGTTGGCGTCGATGTCGAAAGTGACCTCGATCTGCGGCACGCCGCGCGGGGCAGCGGGAATGCCGACCAGGTCAAACTGGCCGAGCATCTTGTTGTCCTGCGCCATTTCGCGCTCGCCCTGGAAAACACGGATCGTCACCGCGTTCTGGTTGTCCTCGGCGGTCGAGTAGGTCTGCGTCTTCTTGGTCGGGATCGTCGTGTTGCGGTCGATCATCTTGGTCATGATGCCGCCCAGCGTCTCGATCCCCAGCGACAGCGGAGTCACATCGAGCAGCAGCACGTCCTTGACATCGCCCTGGAGGACGCCGGCCTGGATCGCTGCGCCCATGGCGACGACTTCATCGGGGTTCACGCCGGTGTGCGGCTTGGAACCGAAGAATTCCTCGACCACCTCGCGCACCTTGGGCATGCGGGTCATGCCGCCGACCAGGATAACCTCGTCGATCTCGTTCTTCGACACGCCGGCATCGGCCAGCGCCTTCTTGCACGGCTCGAGCGTGCGCTTGATCAGGTCGCCGACGAGCTGTTCGAGCTTCGAACGGCTGATCGTTTCGACGAGGTGCAGCGGGGTCGAGCTGCCGCCTTCCATGCGGGCAGTGATGAAGGGCAGGTTGACTTCGGTCGAAGCCGAGCTCGACAGTTCGATCTTGGCCTTTTCGGCGGCTTCCTTGAGGCGCTGCAGCGCGAGCTTGTCGGTCCGGAGATCCATGTTCTCCTTCTTCTTGAACTCGTCTGCGAGATATTCGACGATGGCGCTGTCGAAGTCTTCGCCGCCCAGGAAAGTGTCGCCATTGGTCGACTTCACTTCGAACACGCCGTCACCGATTTCGAGCACGGAGACGTCGAAGGTGCCGCCGCCAAGGTCGTAGACGGCGATGGTCTTGCCGTCTTCCTTGTCCATGCCATAGGCAAGCGCCGCGGCGGTCGGCTCGTTGATGATGCGCAGCACTTCGAGACCGGCGATCTGGCCGGCGTCCTTGGTCGCCTGGCGCTGCGCATCATTGAAGTATGCGGGAACGGTGATCACTGCCTGCGTGACGGTTTCGCCAAGATAGCTCTCGGCGGTTTCCTTCATCTTCTGCAGAATGAAGGCCGATACTTGGCTGGGCGAATAGTCTTTGCCGCCGGCTTCGACCCAAGCATCGCCGTTCTTGCCCTTGACGATGTCATAGGGAACGAGCTCCATGTCCTTCTTGGTCAGCGGGTCGTCGAACCGGCGGCCGATCAGGCGCTTGATCGCGAACAGCGTGTTGTCCGGATTGGTCACTGCCTGGCGCTTGGCCGGCTGACCGATCAGGCGTTCGTTGTCCTTGGTGAAGGCAACGATCGAAGGCGTGGTGCGCGCGCCTTCCGAATTTTCCACGACCTTGGGCTTGCCGCCGTCCATCACGGCGACACAGCTGTTGGTGGTGCCAAGGTCGATACCGATAACTTTGCTCATGGTTTCCCCATCTGTTTCAAGTCGTTGGACACCGCACGCTGGGTTCCCCGATCCTGGCGGAACCGGTTGGCGGCTCTATCCGGTGGTGTGTTACACGAGCGATATAGGTGCGGTTTTTCTTGGCACAAGGGACGTGCCGCGCTAGTTTTTGCGCAGGACGAAGAGGGGATCAAATCCATGAAATTCACGCATTTCGCGCCGCTGGCGCTGGGTTTTGCGACGGTTGCGCTGGCAGGTTGTTCGGATACCGGCGACGAGGCCGCCGCCCCCGTCGCCGATGAAGTCATGCTCGAAGTCAGCAATGCGCGGCTGATGTTGCCGGCGGTTTCGGACCGCCCGGGCGCGATCTATTTCGACGTCGAGAACACCGGCGATCGCAATTACGCGATCCGCCGCGCCGATGTTGAAGGCGCCGGCAGCGCCGAACTGCACGGATCGATGGAAATGAACGGCCAAATGATGATGGACAGCGTCGGTCAGGTGCTGGTCAATGCGGGCGAGAGCGAGAGCTTCGCCCCCGGCGGCTTCCACGTGATGGTGTTCGATGTCGATCCCGCACTCGAGGCCGGCGGCACCACCGAGATGACGCTGACCGTGGTCGGCGGCAAGCAGAAGACCTTCCCGGTGGAAATTCGCGCCGCGGGTGACGAACGCTGAACGATCTGCACGACACGCTGGGAATGGAAACCCACGACCAGCCTGTCGCGCATTCCTGCCCGGCGGGGGGCGAACGCCGCCTGACGCGGGGCGAGATTAAGCTCGCGCGGAGCGTGTTCGGCGACGCGATCGATTACGGCAAGGTGACGATCCGGCGGCAGAAATGGTTTCCGTTCCAGCCCCGCCGGATCACGATGGCGCCGCGCGGTCACGTCCATTTCCACCCGCGGGGCGATGCCTATTGCGACGATTTCTCGACTGCGAACGTGCTGCGCCAGGGGCTGTTGATCCATGAACTGGTGCATGTCTGGCAGGTCCAGACCATGGGCGACTGGTACCTGGTCACGCGCCGCATGCCGTGGGCGCGCTATGACTATGCGCTCAAACCCGGATGGCCGCTCGATCGCTACGGGATCGAACAGCAGGCCGAGATCGTGAAGCACGCCTTCTGGCTGCGCAATGGCGTCAAGGTCGCGGGCATCGCCGATCCCGCAGCCTATGACCTGCTGGTCCGCTTCCCGGGGGCTGAGCGCTAGGCCCTTTGGGCAGCCGATGCGAAAAAGGCCGCCCCATGCGGGACGGCCCTTTTAGTTTGATCGGATGCTCATCCCACCGAGGCGATCAGCGCCAGTAGCGGGCGTAGCGATCATCGTCGCGGCAGTCGTCGTCGACATAGCGGCCATCGCCGTAATAGCCGTCGCAATCGTCGTCCTTGTCGCTGACATAGCCTATCACCCCGCCGATCGCGGCACCGGCTAGCGCGTAGGTTTCGAGGTCTTCGCCCAGCAATGCGCTCAGCCCGGCACCGGCAGCCGCACCGGCAGCTGCGCCCTCGACCGCGTAATTCTGCGCGCAGGCGCCCAGACCGAGGCTCGAGGCGAGTAGCGCGGGTGCGAGTAACAGCTTGGTGTTCATGGTATCTCTCCGTTTGCGTCCCTGTCGGATCACATACGGACGAGCGGCCTCGCCGTTCCTCAGTCGTAGGTCACGCCGGGCAAACCCTGCCCGCCATCGGCGATAAAGGCATCGATGCGCGCTTCGAGCGCGGGCAGCGGCACCGATCCCAGCGCCAGAACCACATCGTGGAACTTGCGGATATCGAAGCGTTCGCCCAGCTCCTCCTCGGCCTTGGCGCGAACCCTGCGAATGGTCATTTCGCCCAGCTTGTAGGCCAGCGCCTGGCCGGGCCAGCTGATATAGCGATCTATCTCGGTCCCGACTTCGCGCTCGGACAACGCCGTGTGATCGGCGAGGTAATCGACCGCCTGTTCGCGGCTCCACCCGTAGTGGTGGATGCCGGTATCGATGACCAACCGCGCCGCGCGCCACATCTCATAGGAAAGCCGGCCGAACTTCTCGTAGGGCGTGCGGTAGATGCCCATCTCCTCGCCGAGATATTCGACATAGAGCCCCCAGCCCTCGCCGAAACCGGAGAAATAGGTCTGGCGGCGGAACCGCGGGGCTTCCTCCTGTTCGAGCGCGACCGCGCCCTGGAAACTGTGCCCGGGCGCGCATTCGTGCAGCGTCAGCGCGGGGATGTTGTAGAGCGGGCGCGACGGCAGGTCGTAGGTATTCATCTGGCACGCATCGAGCCCGCCGCGTCCCGCGGTGTAAAAGGGGGCGATTGCGGGATCGACGGGGCGGATCGTGAAGCGGTGGCGGGGCAGGAAACCGAAGTAATCGGCAAGTTTCCCGTCGACCCGCTTGGCGACATAGGATGAGACGCCCATCAGCTCGTCGCCGCTGCGCGCCACGAATTGCGGATCGGTGCGCAGGAAGGTGACGAATTCGGCCAGCGTCCCTGCGAAGCCGGCTTCGGCCTTCACCTTTTCCATTTCGGCGGTGATCCGCGCGACTTCGTCGAGCCCGATGCGGTGGATCTGCTCGGCGGACAGGTCGAGCGTCGTGTATTGGCGGATCTGCTGCGCGTAATAGGCCGCCCCGTCGGGAAACTCGCTCGCACCCAGAGTGGTGCGGGTCTGCGGCAGGTATTCTTCGCGAAAGAAGGCGAGCCATTCGGCATAGGCGGGCGTCACGCTTTCTTCGATCGCGGCGCGGCCGGCGGTGCGCAAGCGCGCTTGATCGGCCGGCGAGATGCTGCGCGGCATATCGGCGAAGGGGGTCCAGAACGCGCTTTGCTCGGGATCGGCCACGACATAGGATGCGATCGAGACGTCGCGTCCCTCGAGCGTGACCCGCGGTACCGAGAATCCGCGCGTCAACCCGGCGCGGGCATTGGCGGTGTGTTCGGCGAAATAGCGCGGTATGTCCCGCATCCGGCCGATGTAATCCTCATATTCCGCGACTGTGGTAAAACCTGAACGCGGTGCGAGATAGGACCAGAAATTGCTGTCGCTGTCGAAGGGCATTTCCCATTCGGCAAACCGCGCATCACCGATTTCGGCTTCGAGCAGGGTCCGCAGCACCAGCGCATTGGTGCGCTCCGTCGCGTCGAGCGCGGACAGGTCGATGGCATCGAGCCGGGCGAGGTAATCGGCATATTGCGCCGCCCGTGCCCGCTGCGCTTCGGGTTCGACCGACCACAGCGCGGGGCCGCGCCGGGTGCTGCCGTTGGCAGTCTCGATCTGGCCGAATTGTTCGAGCCGGTAGTCGTAGAAGGCATCCGCCAGCGTCGAAAGCCGCGTGGCAGGCGTATCCTGCGCTGCCACCGGCGCTGCCAGCGAAGCGGCGACGAGGACCGCCGCACCGTAGATCGCAGTCCTCATCGTCACTTCCCCTTGTCCGGCAATCAGTCCGGTTTCTTCGCCACGCCGACCATGGCCGGGCGGAGCAAGCGGTCCTTGATCATGTAGCCGGCCTGCATTTCCTGCACGATGGTGCCCGGTTCGACTTCGTCGCTCGGCACTTCCATCATCGCCTGGTGCTGGTTGGGATCGAGCGGCATGCCCTTGGCCGCGATGCGGGTGATGCCATTGCTGGCGAACACTTTCTCGAGTTCGCGCTGGGTCGCCTCGATACCCGAGATGAAATTCTTGGCCTTCTCGTGATCGCGCAATTCATCGGGCACATGGTCGAGCGCTCTGGCCAGATTGTCCGCCACGCTCAGCACGTCGCGGGCGAAATTGGTCGCCGCGTAATTGCGCGCGTCCTGGACGTCCTTTTCCATGCGGCGGCGCACGTTCTGCGTTTCCGCGCGGGCATAGAGCACGTCCTGCATCGCGGTTTCGAGGTCGCCCTTGAGCTTGGCGAGCGCATCCTCGACCGGCGTTTCGTCGCCCGCTTCATCCGCATCGTCACGCAGATGGTCGGGCACGCCTTCCATTTCGCGTAGCACTTCGTCGTCGACCGCCTTTTTCTGCGGTTCGTTGTTGTTTTCGTCGGTCACGTAAAAACCCTGTCAGCCAATGCGTTTGCCCAAGGAACGGGCGGTGAAATCAACCATGGGGACGACCCGCGCGTAATTCAACCGCGTCGGACCGATCACCCCCAGCACGCCGACCACCCTGCCCTCGCGGTCGCGATAGGGCGAGGCGATGACCGACGATCCCGAAAGCGAGAACAGGCGGTTCTCGCTGCCGATGAAGATCCGCATCGCTTCGGCGCGCCGCGCGCGTTCGAGCAGGCTGGCGACCGACTGCTTGCTTTCGAGATCGTCGAGCAACGACCGGACGCGCTCGATATCGCCCAGCGCCGCCTCGTCGAGCAGGTTGGCCTGCCCGCGCACGATCATCACCGGGCGCTTGGCCGCATCCTCGCTCCAGGTCGCTAGACCGCGGCGCACCAGATCGCTGCTGGCTTCGTCGAGCGCCGATTTTCCGCTGGCGATCTCCTCTTCCACCGCGCTGGCCGCTTCGGCCAGCGTACGGCCCGCGCTGCGCGCGGTGAGGTAGTTGCTGGCCTGTTCCAGAGACGTGCCGAGCGCTTCGGCGGGCAGCGCGATGATCCGGTTTTCGATCTGGCCGTCTTCACCAACCAGCACCGCCAGCACGCGGTGCGTGTCGAGCGCGGTGAGCGAAACCTGCGCCAGGCGCGGCTCGCGCGTCGGCACCATGACCATGCCCGCCGCCCCCGAGAGGTCGGACAGCAGCGCGCTGGTTTCCTCCAGCGCGCGTTCGATCGGACCGGGTTCGCCCAGCCGCTGCTCGATCGCGTCGCGTTCCTCGCGCGTCGGTTCGGCCACCTGCATCATCGCGTCGACGAACAGCCGCAAGCCCGTATCGGTGGGCATGCGCCCCGCGCTCGTATGCGGCGCGGACAGGAGCCCGCGCGCCTCGAGATCGGCCAGCACGTTGCGGATCGAGGCGGGAGAAAGGTTGACGCGCCCCTCGCCCGCGAGCGCCTTCGATCCGACCGGCGAGCCACTGTCGAGATAGCCTTCGACGACGAGACGGAATATCTCGCGGGCGCGTTCTGTCAGATCGTTCAGCGGCGGGGAATTCATGCCCCCTATCTAACCACTCCCCTTGCGGCCTCAAGGGGCTTGCGCCACAGGCACTCGCGAGATTCGACTGCAATGGAGAACCCCATGCGACCTTCCGGCCGGGCGCCCGACGAAATGCGCGCCATCACTATCGAAACCGGTTACACCAAGCACGCCGAGGGCAGCTGCCTGATCAGCTTCGGCGAGACGCGGGTATTGTGCACCGCCAGCGTTGAAGAACGCATCCCGCCGTGGCTGCGCGGCAAGGGCGAAGGCTGGGTCACCGGCGAATATTCGATGCTTCCGCGCGCCACGCATACGCGCGGCCAGCGCGAGGCGGCCAAGGGCAAGCAGAGCGGCCGGACGCAGGAAATCCAGCGGCTTATCGGACGCAGCTTGCGCGCGGTGGTCGATCACAAGAAGCTCGGCGAGCGGCAGATCACGCTCGATTGCGACGTGATCCAGGCTGACGGCGGCACGCGCACGGCGTCGATCTCGGGCGCGTGGGTCGCACTGCGCCTCGCGGTCGACGGCCTGATGAAGTCGGGCGATATCACGCAGGACCCGATCACCGCGAAGGTCGCGGCGGTTTCCTGCGGGGTCTACCAGGGCACGCCCGTGCTCGACCTCGACTATCCCGAAGACAGCAATGCCGATGCCGATGCCAATTTCGTGCTGATCGAAGGCGGCAAGATCGCCGAGGCGCAGGCGACCGCCGAAGGCGCGCCCTATGACGAGGAAGCCTTCCTCCGCCTGCTGCGGCTGGCGCAGATGGGCTGCGCGCAGATCTTCAAGGCGCAGGACGAGGCAACTCGCAAATGACGCGCCGGCTCGGTTCGGGCTCGCTCGTGATTGCCACGCATAACGCCGGCAAGCTGAAAGAGATTTCCGCGCTGCTCGAACCGCATGGCATGAAATGCCTGTCGGCCGGGTCGCTGGGTCTGCCCGAACCGGCCGAAACCGGCACCACCTTCGTCCAGAACGCGATGCTCAAGGCACGCGCAGCGGCGGAGGCGTCGGGCATCGTCGCGCTCGCCGACGACAGCGGCCTGTCGGTCGCTGCGCTCGGCGGGCGGCCGGGCGTCTATACCGCCGACTGGGCCGAACGGCAGTGGTTCGAAGGCGATCCGGGCCGCGACTGGTACATGGCGATGGGCAAGGTCGAGGGGCTGTTGCAGGAACAGGGCGCGGATGTAGACCGGTCCTGCGCGTTCCACTGCGTGCTGGCACTGGCATGGCCCGATGGCGAGCACGCGGTCTACGAAGGCACCGCTCCCGGCAGCCTCACCTGGCCGCCGCGTGGCGAAATGGGCTTCGGTTACGATCCGGTGTTCGTGCCCGAGGGCAGCGAGCAGACCTTTGCCGAGATCGAACCGGCGCAGAAACACGCGATCAGTCACCGCGCCGATGCGTTTGCGAAGCTGGTCGCGGAGCAGTTCGGCTAAGCCTCAGTAGGGCTTCTGACCCCAGATGTTGCCGGCGGGCCAATAGCGGCAGACCAGCACATCGTTGCCCGCGGCAGTAGCGACGGCGCAGCCCACTTCCTGCGTGTCTCGCCAGACCACCTGCGTGTAATGCCCGACATCCGCCCAATTGCCGGTGTGCGAGATGTCGGGGAAGCGGGCGTGGCGGTAATGCCGTTTTTCGGCGATGAACATGTCGACCATGGTCTCGACCGGCCAGTGACCGGCGGTCCCCATCCAGAGGTTTTCGCCCGTCCGGTTGCGCTGGCGGCTGTCGGCATGCTTGAGCCGGCCGATGCGCGAGAGATGCTGTGCCCATTCCTCCGCCTCGCGTTCGAGATGGACGTTCCACTTGAGCGGCTGGAGACGCAGGCGATGGCGCTCGTCATTATGCGCGCGCAGGATCCGCGCGGCGAGGTGCCGATCGGTCGCGGTGGGCAGTGCCCGGGAGTGGGTGAAGGCGCCATTCGCCGCTGCGGGAGTCGACGAACCGCTTGCAGCCAGCCCCAAGGCCATGGCACACGCCACGGACAAAGCACCGAACCACGGCATTCTGCGATTTCCTACGCTCTTCATGCGTCGGGCAAATCGGTTACGATCGTTAAGATTGGGTAAACTCACAATTGGCCCGCGCGCTCTACATTCATTGGCCTTTCTGCATCGCAAAATGCCCTTATTGCGACTTCAACAGCCATGTCCGGAAAACTGCGGAGACCGCCGTCTGGAAAGACGCGCTCATAGCGGACATGCGCCATGAGCATGTTCAGGCAAATTCTGAAGAACCGCTGACAAGCATCTTTTTCGGCGGCGGAACACCGTCTCTGATGCCGCCCAGCCTGGTGGCCGAACTGATCGCCGAAGCCGATCGGTTGTGGGGTTTCGATCCCGCTGTCGAGATCACGCTGGAAGCCAATCCCAGCAGCGTGGAGGCAGCCAATTTCGCCAATCTGGCCATGGCCGGGGTCAATCGGGTGTCGCTTGGCGTCCAGAGCCTGCACGATGAGGCGTTGCGTTTCCTCGGCCGGCTGCATGGCGCAAGCGAAGCGCTGCAGGCGCTGGAAGTCGCACAGCGGCATTTCAAACGCGTTTCGATAGATCTCATCTATGCCCGCCCCGGTCAGACCGAGGCCGATTGGCACGCCGAGCTGGGCCGCGCGCTTGCGCTCGGTACCGACCATATGTCGCTCTACCAGCTGACGATTGAACCCTCGACACGGTTTGCCACCGATGTCCGCCAGGGGATCTTCGCACCGCTGGAAGACGACCCGGCAGCCGATCTCTTCGCCCTCACCCGCGAAATGACCGAGGCGGCGGGACTACCAGCCTACGAGACCAGCAACCACGCCCGCCCCGGCCAAGAGAGCCGCCACAACCTGACCTATTGGCGTTATCTCGACTATATCGGGATCGGACCCGGCGCGCATGGCAGGCGCTGCGACACCGCCACGGTGAGGCACCGCAAGCCCGAGAACTATCTGGGCGCATTCGCAGCGCAGCAGCACGGGATCGCCGAGGCGCGGCCGCTGGGGCGCAGCGAACAGGCGAGCGAGGCGCTGCTGATGGGGCTGCGTCTGCTCGAAGGCGTCGATCTTGCGCAGCTGGCGCAGCGCTTCGGCGCGCAGCCCGAAACGTTGATCGACGGCCGCAAGCTGGCACTCTACCGCGATCTGGGCATGGCGTGGTCCGACGGGCCGCGGATCGGTGTCACGCCGCGCGGAATGCCGGTGCTCGACGCGCTGCTCGGCGAGCTGGTCCAGGCCGACCTCGTAACCTCATGACCGGCGCCGACATGCTCGCGGCCTGGCATGACCATCTGGCCCTCGGGCTGAGGCGCTCGCCGCACACGGTACGGGCCTATGGCACGGCGGCGCAGCGGCTGCTGACGCGGATGGATCTGGCGACATGGGACGAGGTAGCCCGATTGCCGGCAACGCGGCTGCGCACGCATCTCGCATCGCGCCGGGCCGACGGGCTTTCCAATGCCTCAGCCGCGCGCGAACTGTCTGCGCTCAAGGGGTTCATCGCCTTTGCCCGCGCGCAGGCTGGCCACGCGGTATCCGAACCCCCGCGGCTGCGCGGTCCGCGTATTGCGAAGGGACTGCCGCGCCCGGTAACGCCCGACGATGCGGTCGGGCTGGCCGATACGGTTGCCGAACTGGCGAGCGACGACTGGATCGGCGCGCGCGATCGCGCGGTCTTGCTGCTGCTCTATGGTGCCGGCCTGCGGATTGCCGAAGCGCTGTCGCTGACCGGCGCCGACCTGCCGCTGGGCGAACGGCTGACCGTGACCGGCAAGGGCGGCAAGCAGCGCGTGGTCCCGTTGCTCCCGATCATTCGCGAGGCGGTGGCCGATTATGTCGCCCGGTGCCCGTGGCCGCTGGCCCAGTCGGAGCCGCTGTTCCGCGGGGCAAAGGGCGGCGCATTGTCACAGGGCGTGCTGCAGAAAGCGACCGCGCGGGCGCGCAGGGCGCTCGGCCTGCCCGATAGCGCCACGCCGCATGCGCTGCGCCACAGCTTCGCCACGCATCTGCTGGGCGCGGGGGCCGATCTCAGGAGCCTGCAGGAACTGCTGGGCCATGCCAGCCTGGGATCGACGCAGATCTATACCAAGGTCGATGCGGCCACCTTGCTCGATACCTATCGCAAGGCCCATCCGCGCGAACAGGACTAGCGTTCGGCGCGCGGTTTCCAGGTCACGACCCGCCACGCATAGCCAGCCAGCGTCAGACCGAGCAGGCCGAGGGTGATCCAGCCGAGCACCTCTTGCGATTCGGCGAGCCATACCGCCAGCCGCCGTCCGCTCTCGACCAGCAGCAGGTTCCAGATGAAGGCCCCGGCAAAGGTGAAGCCGAGGAACCGCCACAGCCCCATATGCGCTAGTCCCGCTGGCAGCGAGATCATCGTGCGAAAGACCGGGGTGAAGCGGAACACGAAGACGACCCAGGGCCCGTGCCGCTGGAAGAACCCCTGCGCGCGTTCGACATCCTGCCACTCCATCGTCAGCCAGCGTGCCCAGCGGTTGACGAAGGGTTCGAGCCGCGTGCGCCCCCAATGGTCGCCCAGCCAGTACCAGACGTAATTGCCCGCGGTCGAACCGACCGTGCCGACGATCATCAGCGGCCAGAAATCCATCGTTCCGCGCGATACCGCGACCCCGCCCAGCCCCATGATCACTTCGGACGGGATCGGCGGGAAGATGTTCTCGACTGCCATGAGCAGGAAAATGCCCAGCAGGCCGCCCTGCTCGATCGCGCGGAGAATAAATTCGTGCATAGGTGCCCTAACGGCCCGGCCGCGCCAACGGTCCTACATCGCCGCGTGGCGGCGTTCGATGGCATCCCAGATCAGGCCCGCACTGTCGGTCCCGTTGAACTTGTCGATCGCGACGATGCCGGTGGGCGAGGTGACGTTGATCTCGGTCAGCCATTTGCCTCCGATCACGTCGATGCCGACGAAGACCAGCCCGCGCCGTTCTAGCTCGGGGCCCATCGCCGCGCAGATTTCTTCCTCGCGTGCGGTCAGCGTCGCCGCTTCGGCATGGCCGCCCTGCGCAAGGTTCGAACGGAACTCGCCCTCACCCGGGAAGCGATTGATCGCGCCGACGAATTTTCCATCGACCAGCACGATCCGCTTGTCGCCTTCGCTGACTTCGGGGAGGAACGGCTGGACCATGTGCGGTTCGGGCCAGGTCTGGTCGAACACTTCGGACAGCGCGGACAGGTTGGTGCCCTGCTCGTCGATGCGGAAGATCGCCTTCCCGCCATTACCATGCAGCGGCTTCACCACCACCGAACCGTGGCGTTTCTGGAAGTCGCGCAGATCGTCGAGATGCCGCGCGACCAGCGTCGGCGGCATGAACCGCGCGTAATCGAGCACGAACATCTTTTCCGGTGCGTTGACCACTTCGCGCGGATCGTTTGCCACCAGCGTGGTGCCCTTGAGCCGGTCGAGCAGCAGCGCAGCGCTGATATAGCCGAGATGGAACGGCGGATCCTGCCGCATCAGCACAACGTCGATATCCTGCGCCAGATCGATCCGGCGCCGTTCCCCGACGGTGTAATGGTCGCCCTCGACCCGCTGGACCGTCACCGGCGCGGCATGCGCGGTGATCCGCCCGCGGGGCGTGCCGTCGCTTTCATAGGCTAGGCTGGTGACATCGTAATGCCACAGCTCGTGGCCGCGTGCCTGCGCGGACAGCATCAGCGCAAACGAACTGTCGCCCGCGATCCTGATGCTTTCGAGCGGGTCCATCTGGATGGCAACGCGGAGCGACATGCACTTACCTTTCGCTTGGCGTGTCCGGGCGGTGCCGGGCACGGTAGGGAATTCCGGCTGGCCCGCTCACCACCGGCTGCGCACCGGACGCGCAAGCGGAGCTCAGGGCTGCCATGCGTTGGCGATGTGGCGAGGGAAGCTGCCCGGTGCAAGCAGGATCACGTCGAGCCGGATATCTTCGCCGCTTCCGGCATAGCGATGCGCTACCGCTTCCACGGCGGCAGCCACGCGCGACAGCCGGTGTTCGTCGACCGCATGATCGAGATCGGCGCGCCGGCGGCGCCACTTCACTTCGACGAAGGCGATCACCCCGCCTCTTCTGGCGACGATGTCGATCTCGCCCGCCGGTGTCTTGACCCGCCGGTCGAGGATTTGCCAGCCCTTGGCCCTGAGCCAGACCGCAGCGCGGGTTTCGCCGTCGCGGCCGCGTTTCTCGGCCAGCCTGCGCGTCATTCGGAACGCAGTTCCAGCGCCCTGGCGTAGAGTTCCTTGCGATCGAGCCCGGTCGCTTTCGCCACTTGCCCCGCGGCCTGCGACGGCTTGAGCGTGCGCAGTGCATCGGCGAGCAGTTGTTCGGCGTATTCGGGGCTGGCCACGCGCTCGGGCGGCGGCCCGACCAGCAGCACGATCTCGCCCTTCGGGGGATGCGCCTCGTAATAGGCGATCAGGCCGTGCGGCAGGCCGGGGCGAAGTTCCTCGTGCAGCTTGGTCAGCTCGCGCGCCACGGCGACATTGCGGTTGGGCAGCGCCTCGGCGATGGCAGCCAGCGACTTGGTCAGCCGCGGTGCGGTTTCGTAGAACACCAGCGTCGTGTCGACATCGGCCAGTTCCTCCAGCGTTTCGCGGCGCGCCTTGTCCTTGTTCGGCAGGAAGCCGGCGAAGAGGAAGCGGTCGTTGGGCAGTCCGCTGAGCGCGAGCGCCGTGACCGCGGCGCAGGCGCCGGGCAGCGCGGTCACCGGAATACCCTCGGCGCGGCAGTCGTTGACGAGGCGATAGCCGGGATCGGAAACCATCGGCGTGCCCGCATCGCTGACCAGCGCGACCGCGCGATCGCGCATCGATTCGACCAGCCGGGTGCGGTCGCGGTGTTCGCTGTGGTCGTCATAGCGCCACATCGGCTTCGATATCCCCAGATGCTTGAGCAGCTTGCCGGTGACGCGCGTATCCTCGCACGCGATGCCGTCGCAGCGGCGCAGCACGTCGACCGCTCGCAATGTGACATCCCCTAGGTTGCCGATCGGGGTGGCGACGATATAGAGCCCGGGTGTAAGGGCAGTTTCGGGAGGGGGCGCATCTGTCACCCCCCTCCTTTGAACCAAGAATGAGGGACGCGGCAAGATGAAGCGCTGGACTATCGACCGCCGGGCAATGGTAACCGTGGGGCTGGCCGCCCTGCTGGGGGCCTGTTCGGTCATTCCCAAGGGCGCCGACCGCGCCGGACCGGTGGTCACCACGCCGACCCCTGAACCGACCCAGAGCCTGCCGAGCGACGAAACGCGCCACCGCATCGCGTTGCTGGTACCGATGTCGGGCACCAACGGCGCCGTGGGCCAGTCGATCGCCAACGCCACCACCATGGCGCTGCTCGACACCAATGCCAGCAATCTGCGGATTACCAGCTACGATACCGCCAAGGGCCCCGAAGCGGCAGCGCGCCAGGCGATCGCCGAGGGCAACAAGCTGATCCTCGGCCCGCTGCTCGGGTCGAACATCCCGTCGATCACCGCCACGGCGCGGGCGGCGGACGTCCCGGTCATTTCCTTTTCGAACGATACCGGCGCGGCCGGACCCGACGTGCTGATCATGGGGCACATTCCCGAGCAGTCGATCATGCGCACCGTGCAATATGCGCGCAGCCGCGGATCGCAGAATTTCGCCATCATCGCTCCCGATGGCGAATATGGCGCCCGTGCCGAGGAGGCCGCCCGCCGCGCGGTGGCGGCCTATGGCGGCACCATGGTGTGGACCGAACGCTACGCCCGCGGCAATACGTCGATCGTCAGCGCCGCCGAACGGCTCAAGGCGCATGGCGGGTACGACACAGTGCTGATCGCCGACGGCGCGCGTCTTGCGGCGCAGGCAGCCGGCGTGCTCAAGCCGCGTGCCGGCGGCACACCGCAATTGCTCGGCACCGAATTGTGGAGCGGCGAAGGCTCGGTAACGCGGGCCTCCGCGCTGCGCGGCGCGCTGTTCTCGGCCGTGTCCGACAATCGCTACAAGCGGTTCGTCGACAGTTACGAGGCGCGCTTCGGCAGCCAGCCCTATCGCATCGCCACGCTCGGCTATGACGCGGTGTTGCTGACGCTGCGCGTGGCGCGCGACTGGCGCGTCGGCCGCGATTTCCCCGACCGGGCGCTGCGCAGCGAGGACGGTTTCCTCGGTCTCGACGGCGCCTTCCGCTTCGGCCCCAACGGCCTCGTCGAACGCGCCTTTGAGGTCCGCGAGGTCCGTGACGGTGCGGTTGTGGTGGTCGAGAACGCCCCGGCCCGTTTCTGACCTCGGTCCCGTCCCGCTGGACGCGGCCCGCGCGCCCCGGCCTCGGTACGGTGGGTAAATCCGGCCGCGCCGCTTGTAAGGCAGCGGCCTAGAGCGGTATTCCTGCAGCATGTCCGACGATCTGTTCGAAAACACGCCAACGTCCAGCGGCGATTACGACGCTTCCTCGATCGAGGTTCTCGAGGGGCTCGAACCTGTCCGGCGGCGTCCGGGCATGTATATCGGCGGGACCGACGACCGCGCGCTGCACCATCTCGTGGCCGAAGTGCTCGACAACGCGATGGACGAAGCCGTGGCCGGGCACGCGACACGGATCGAACTGCGGCTCGAGGAAGGCAATCGCGTCGTCGTCAGCGACAACGGGCGCGGCATCCCGGTGGGTGAACATCCCAAATATCCGGGCAAGTCGACGCTCGAGGTGATCCTCTCGACACTGCACTCGGGCGGCAAGTTCTCGGGCAAGGCCTATGCCACCAGCGGCGGCCTGCATGGCGTCGGCGTATCGGTGGTGAACGCGCTGTCGAGCGATACGCGCGTCGAAGTGGCACGCGACAAGCAACTCTACGCACAGAAATTCTCACGCGGCGAAACGCTCGGGCCGATCGAACAGCTCGGCCCTACCCCCAACCGCCGCGGAACCACGGTCAGCTTCGTGCCCGACACCGAGATTTTCGGCGACCGGCAGTTCAATCCGGAGAAGCTGTTCAAGCTGGCGCGCTCGAAAGCCTATCTCTTCGCGGGGGTCGAAATCCGCTGGAAATGCGCCCCCAGCCTGACCAGCGACGATGTCCCCGCCGAAGCGGTGTTCAAATTCCCCGGCGGCCTTGCGGACCACCTGGCCGAACAGCTCGGCGGTCGCGAATGCGTCACCGCGCAGCCATTTGCCGGCACGCAGGATTTTCCCGACGAGGCCGGGCGCGTCGAATGGGCGATCGCCTGGCCGCTCTATTCGGACGGGTCGACCAGCTGGTATTGCAACACCGTTCCCACCCCCGACGGCGGGACGCACGAACAGGGCCTGCGCGCTGCGCTGACCAAGGCCCTGCGCGCCTTCGGCGAGCTGACCGGCGCGAAGAAGGCGAAGGACCTGACCGCCGACGACGTCATGGTCGGTGCCGAAGTCATGCTCTCCGTTTTCATCCGCGATCCGCAATTCCAGAGTCAGACCAAGGACCGGCTGACCTCGCCCGAAGCGGCACGGCTGGTCGAGAACGCAGTCCGCGACCATTTCGATCATTTCCTGTCGGACAATATGGACCGCGGCAAGGCGCTGCTCGGCCAGGTCATGGAGCGCATGGACGAGCGCCTGCGGCGCAAGCAGGAACGCGAGATCAAGCGCAAGACCGCGACCAATGCCAAGAAGCTGCGCCTGCCCGGTAAGCTGACCGATTGTTCGGGCGAAGGCGAAGGCGAGACCGAACTGTTCATCGTCGAAGGCGATTCTGCGGGCGGCAGCGCCAAGCAGGCGCGCAACCGCAAGACGCAGGCGATCCTGCCGATCCGCGGCAAGATCCTCAACGTGGCCAGCGCCACGGCGGACAAGATCCGCGCCAACAGCGAGATCGCCGACCTGACGCTGGCGATGGGCTGCGGCACGCGCAAGGACTGCGAGCCGGAAAACCTGCGCTACGATCGCATCATCATCATGACCGACGCCGATGTCGACGGCGCGCATATCGCCACGCTGCTGATGACCTTCTTCTTCCAGGAAATGGCCGAAGTGGTGCGCGGCGGGCATCTCTACCTCGCGCAGCCTCCGCTCTATCGCCTGACCGCGGGCAAGGAGAGCTGCTATGCCCGCGACGACGAACATCGCGCCGAACTCGAGGCCACCGTGTTCAAGGGCAAGAAAGTCGATGTCGGCCGCTTCAAGGGGCTCGGCGAGATGAACCCCGCGCAGTTGCGCGAAACCACGATGGACCCGGAGACCCGCAGCCTGATCCGCATCACCCTGCCCGCCGAGTTCGAACAGCGCGCGGTGGTCAAGGAGCTGGTGGACCAGCTGATGGGCCGCAACCCCGAACACCGGTTCAACTTCATCCAGAACAATGCCGGCGACATGGACCGCGAGATGATCGACGCCTAGTCGGTGCTTTCGGTATGCACGTGCAGCTCGCCTTCGAGCGTGCGGTGGACCGGGCATTTGTCGGCGATTTCGATGATCCGGCGGCGCTGGTCTGCATCCAGCGCGTCGCCGTGCACTGCAATCCGCCGGTTGAGCGCCTGCATCTTGGTGCCTTCCGCCATGGCTTCGGCGTGGTCGCAGCGATCCGCGTGGTTGCGCTCATGCGTGACTTCCACGGTCACGCCCTCGAGCGGCCAGCCCTTGCGGTCGGCATACATCTTCATCGTCATCGCGGTGCAGGTACCCAGCGCCGCGTTGAGCAGGTCGTAGGGCGTCGGGCCGCTGTCGTCGCCGCCATAGCTGCGCGGTTCATCGGCCACGAAGCTGTGGTTCGAGGTATGCACTTCGGTCCCGAACTTGCCGTGGCCGGTCTTGGCGACGATCCCTTCTTCGGGCAGCGGCCAGTCGTCGCGCAGCGGGAGATAGCGCTTGGCCCAAGCGGCGATCATGCCAGCTGCGAATTCTGCCGACTGACGGTCGAGCAGCAGGTGGTCGGCGCCTTCGAGGCTGACGAAGCTCTTGGGATGCCGTGCCGCGCCGAACAGCGCGCTGGCATTCTCGATACCGACGATATCGTCCGTCGGCGAATGGAGGAACAGCAAAGGGCAGCGCAGCTTGCCGACTTCCTCGAGCAGGTCGGTCGCCTCCACCCGCTCGATGAATTCACGGCTGAGCGAGAAATCGCGGCCACCGATCGTGACCGGCCCTTCCCCCTGCTCGCGGATGGCGTCGATATCGCCTTCGATCCGGGCCAGCACATGCGGCACATCGCTGGGCGCGCCGATGGTAGCGATCGCGGCGACCTTGTCGAATCCCAGATCGTCTGCCGCAGCGAGCACCGCCGCCCCGCCGAGGCTGTGCCCGACCAGCAGGACGGGCTGCGCAAACCGGCGCAGCAGGTCCTCGGCCGCAGCGACCAGGTCGGCGACATCGGTGGCGAAACCGGCACGGCCGAAGTCGCCTTCACTGCCGCCCAGCCCGGTGAAGTCGAACCGCAGACAGGCGATGCCTTCACGCGACAACGCGCGCGCCACGCTGACCGCAGCGCGGCTCTGCTTGGTGCAGGTGAAGCAATGCGCGAACAGCGCCGCGCCGCGCACCAACCCGGTCGGCATTTCCAGCGAGCCGGTCAGCTCGTGCCCCGCATCGGTGGCGATCGTGATCGTTTCGGTAGGCATGCAATCTCCCTCGCGTCTGAACCCATAACGCCCCCTTGCACGAGCGGTGCCCGGCCCCTAACGCTAACGTAAAGTTGCAAGGGAAAACCGATGACAGAACCGACCCGTTTTGAAGGCACCAAATCCTATATCGCGACCGACGACCTCAAGGTCGCGGTCAATGCCGCTGTTACGCTAAGGCGTCCGCTGCTGGTCAAGGGCGAGCCGGGAACGGGCAAGACAGTTCTGGCGCACGAGATTTCCAAGGCGCTCGACGCACCGCTGATCGAATGGAACGTCAAGTCGACCACCAAGGCGCAGCAAGGCCTTTACGAATATGACGCGGTGGCCCGCCTGCGCGACGGCCAGCTCGGTGACGAGCGCGTGCATGACATTTCGAACTACATCCGGCGCGGCAAGCTGTGGGAAGCTTTCACTTCTGACAAGCTGCCCGTGCTGCTGATCGACGAGATCGACAAGGCCGATATCGAGTTCCCCAACGACCTGTTGCAGGAACTCGACCGCATGAGTTTCGACGTCTACGAAACGCATGAGCGGATCGAGGCGAAGGAACGCCCGATCGTGGTCATCACCTCGAACAACGAGAAGGAACTGCCCGACGCCTTCCTGCGCCGCTGCTTCTTCCATTACATCAAGTTCCCCGACACCGAGACGATGCGCGACATCATCGAAGTCCACTTCCCCGGCGTGCAGAAGAGCCTGGTGACCAAGGCGATGGAAGTGTTCTACGAAATCCGCGAAGTGCCGGGTCTGAAGAAGAAGCCCTCGACCAGCGAACTGCTCGACTGGCTCAAGCTCCTGCTCAACGAAGACATGCCGCTCGAAGTGCTGCAGGATGCCAACCCCAATGCCGCGATCCCCCCGCTGCATGGCGCCTTGCTGAAGAACGAACAGGACATCATGATGTTCGAACGGCTTGCCTTCATGGCCCGCCGCCAGAGCTGATCGCGCACAGCGAAATACGCATGTGAAAGGGGCGCGGACCGAATATGGTTCGCGCCCCTTTTCGCGTCTGGAAAGCCGCCGTCAGTTGAAGCTGTACGCCAGTTCGAAATCGCCCCAGCGGCGGCCGTTGATAACCAGCGGGACATAGACATTGCGCACGACGACATAGTTCCGGCCGTCGCCTTCCTGCCGGTACACCGCCATCATGTAGGGATCGGTCTGGCTCTTGGCCTTCTTGTCGATCGCATAGAGCATGACGCGCCCGTTGCGGCAGTAGGTCGTATCATGCGTGACATCGCCGGTCGGCGCGCGGCAGCGATCGGTGATATGCGTCGGCAGGAAGCCGTTCATATCCGCTTCCGAACACATCAGGATCGGCCCGCCCTGCGCGACCACGCGGTCGTTGATCGGGCGCCAGTTCGCATCGGCCCAATCGCTCAGTGCGGTGCGGTACTGTTCGGGGTTAGTGCCGGGGACGTATTGGTAATCGCGGTCGAACAGCTGGTCCATGCTGAGCGATCCGTCGGCGATCGCGGCTTCGGCGACGCCGGCGACTTCCGCGGCGAAGCGGCGCGCCTGCTCGACCATCCGGCTGTCATCGGGCGAAAGGTCCGCCTTGACCAGCTGGTCGAACATCTCGCTCGCGGTCATTTCCAGATCCTCGATCCGGGCATGCGCCGTACCGAGCTTGGTTTCGTTGACCGTGACCGCTTCGTCGAAATCGTCGAGCACACCCTGCACGCGGTGGACATGCCCCGAAATGGTGGCGGTGTTGCGCGCAATCAGGTCCTGCTGGCCGTCGACCTCGAGCAGCAGTTCGGTGACGCTGCGCATGGTATCCTCGATCGAGCCGACCGAGTTCTTCGCCTGGCTGCTCGCTTCCGCGCCGCTTTCGATCTTCTCGATCACCTGGCCCGCTTCGTTGCCGAGCGTATCGATCGTCCGGCCGATCTCCTCGGTTGCCTTGCGGGTCTGGCTGGCAAGCGATTTCACCTCATTGGCGACGACCGCAAAGGTGCGGCCCTGCTCGCCCGCGCGCATCGCCTCGATCGTCGCATTGAGCGCCAGGATGTTGGTCGTCTCGGCGATCTGGTCGATCTCCTGGCTGGAGCGGCGCACCTGGTCCATCGCCGCGGCAAAGCCGGTGACATGCTGGGTCAGCGTTTCGACCAGGCTGAGCAGATTGCCGATCTCGTTCAGCGAGTTGTTGATCATCGTCGAACCGTGCCTGAGCCGTTCGATCGCGCGTTCGGACAGCAGCCGGGCCTCGTCGCTCGCTTCGAGCACCTTGCGCTGATCTTCGTCGAGCGTCCGCACGGTGCCCTGCAACTCGCCATATTCGTTGCGCAGGTGGCCGAACGAATCGATCACGCCCTGGACGATACCCGCCACATCGGAACAGCCGACGGTGACCTTGCCGCAGGCGGCCGGAATTTGATCGAGAGCGGACGCGCCGCCCTTGTCGATCGCGCTGAGTTCCATGTGCTTACGACCCCCTTATTCGTCTTGATCAGCGAGGTTTAGGCGCTGATGGTTAGTGGAGGGTAAAAATCGGTTGCGATTCACACACTGGTGCACTCGCCCTACACGCGCTAAGCCGTTCGGCATGTTCTTCAATTTCGTCGACGAGCTTCGCTCTGCGGGCATTTCCGCAAGCTTCAAGGAACACCTCACGCTGATCGAGGCGCTCGACCGCGACGTGATCGAGCAGTCGCCCGAAGCGTTCTACTACCTCAGCCGGGCGACCTTCGTGAAGGACGAAGGGCTGATCGACCGGTTCGACCAGGTGTTCCAGAAAGTCTTCAAGGGCATCCTCAGCGATTACGGGCAGAACCCCGTGGATGTCCCCGAAGACTGGCTGAAGGCGGTGGCCGAGAAATTCCTGTCCGAAGAGGAGATGGAAAAGATCAAGGCCCTGGGCGACTGGGACGAGATCATGGAGACGCTCAAGAAGCGCCTGGAGGAACAGGAAAAACGCCACCAGGGCGGCAACAAGTGGATCGGCACGGGCGGGACATCGCCCTTCGGCAATTCGGGTTACAACCCCGAAGGCGTGCGGATCGGCGGGGAAAGCAAGCACAAGCGTGCGGTCAAGGTGTGGGAAAAGCGCGAGTTCAAGAACCTCGACAACACCAAGGAACTGGGGACGCGCAACATCAAGATGGCGCTGCGGCGCCTGCGCCGCTTTGCCCGCGAAGGCGCCGCCGACGAGCTCGACCTCGATGCGACGATCGAGGGCACGGCCAAGCAGGGCTGGCTCGACATCCGCATGCGGCCCGAACGGCACAATGCGGTCAAGCTGCTGCTGTTCCTCGACGTCGGCGGGTCGATGGATCCCTTCATCAAGGTGACCGAGGAACTGTTCAGCGCGGCCACGGCCGAATTCAAGAACCTCGAATTCTTCTACTTCCACAACTGCCTGTATGAAGGCGTGTGGAAGGACAACCGCCGGCGCTGGCAGGAACGCACCAAGACCTGGGACGTGCTCCACAAATACGGGCACGACTACAAGATCGTGTTCGTCGGCGATGCGGCAATGAGCCCCTATGAGATCACCCATCCGGGCGGCAGCGTCGAGCATATGAACGAGGAAGCCGGCGCCATCTGGATGCAGCGCGTGACCAGCACCTATCCGGCGACCGTGTGGCTCAATCCGGTGCCCGAAAAGCAGTGGAGCTATTCGCAGTCGACCAAGGTGATGAAACAGCTGGTCAACGACCGCATGTATCCGCTGACGCTCGACGGGCTCGACGACGCGATGCGCGAACTGAGCCGCAAGACCGGGGCATGAGAAAACCCCGGGCGTTGGTTACGCCCGGGGTCGTTGCTTCCAGCGGGTAGCGGGCCAGGCGGCCCGCCCCGGCTAGTCCTTCTGATCGAGTTCCTCGTTGAGGCGCAGCGAACAGCGCCAGAAGAAGAACGCCGGCAGCAGCCCGAGGAACGTCGCGCCGTAAAGCACGTAGCGCACGCTTTCCTCGCCATAGGCGGGCTGCAGCAGATCGGACATCATCCCGAAGAACAGTGGCCCCAGCCCCAGCCCGATGAGGTTCTGGAAGAACAGCAGCACGGCGGCCGCGATCGCCCGGGCGCGCAGCGGGACCAGGCCCTGCACGCTCGAATAGGTCGGGCCGTAATAGAGCGAATTGCAGACCGTCGGGACGATCAGCAGGAACAGCGCCAGCAGCCAGTTGTCGGTCATGAAGGCGAGCAGCGCGAAGGGGATCGTCACCACCATGCCCACCGCGGGCGCGGTGAGCACGTGGCGGCGGTTCTTGGCGCCCCAGCGATCGGCGATATAACCGCCCAGGACCGTGCCGGCGATGCCCGCCCCGCCATTGACCAGCCCGAACCACAGCCCGGTTTCACCCGGGGTCAGCCCGTGCGTGCGCTGGAAGAAGATCGTGATCCAGGTCACCTTGCCGTAGGCGAGGAAGGCCGCAGCCGAACCTGCCGCCACCAGCAGGACGAAGGCGCGCGAGCTGAACATTGCCTTGAGCGCGGCCTTCATCGGCATCTGTTCGGACGACTGCTGCGTGCCGGCCTGCATCATCCCGGTGCGCCGGGGATCCTTCAGATAGGTGAAGACGACCACGGCCAGCGCGATGCCGGGAAGCCCGACGATCAGGAAGGCGTTGCGCCACCCGACCGAATCGGCAAGCAGGCCGCCGATCAGCATGCCCAGCAGCGTGCCGATGGGAATGCCGAGCGCGTAGAAGGCCAGCGCGGAGGAGCGCTTGGATGGTTCGACCATATCCGCGATCAGCGAATGCGCAGGCGGCGTGCAACCCGCCTCGCCCACGCCCACGCCAATCCGCGCCAGCAGCAACTGGATGAAATTCTGCGCCAGTCCGCACAAGGCAGTCATGGCCGACCAGATCGCCAGCGCACCGCCGATCAGCCATGGCCGGTTGGTGGTCGAGCGATCCGAGAAACGCGCGATCGGCAGGCCGAGGATCGTGTAGAACAGTGCGAAGGCCAGGCCCGTCATCAGGCCGATCTGCGTATCGCTCAGACCCAGTTCGAGCCGGATCGGCTCGGCCAGGATGTTGACGATCTGCCGATCAATGAAATTGAAGATGTAAACTATCAGAAGGATCCACAGGGTAACCCTGACCGATCCACCAGTCTGCCGTGCTGCCGCAGTCGCCATTATAACCTCTCCCGAAGCGCGGGTATGCCCGTCACTTTCAAGTAGGCTCGCCTTCCCGGGGCCTTAGGTCAAGACCATTGATCGAAAATCGAACTTGCGGTCGGGTAGAAAAGTTTGCCGCTGTCCAACCCTGCGACCGCGTACGGACGGCCGGTGCCGCCCGACCGGTCAGCTGTAGGCCAGATGCGCTGCGATCGATTCGCGCCAGGCGGCTTCGTCCGCGCTGGCGACCCGGTCGAGATCGTCGGGAACGGCTTCACTGTCGTCGACCCATTCGCGCAGCACCGAACCCCCGTTGATCACATCGATCGCCAGGCGGTCGAGTTCGTACTCGTAAGGGAAATCGCGCCAGATCGGATAGTCGGAATAGAGAGCGCGGATGGCCTTGAAGGCCAGCGCCTGCAATCGCCACGGGCGGAACGCGTGGTGATCGTAGAACTTGCCCTCGGCATGGATCATCAGCCCGTTGCACAGCGCGCCCGCGTGCTTGTGGAAAGTCGGTTCGAACCAGCATTCGCGAAGCGCCGAACCGCGCATCCAGACCGGCGCCAGACGATGCATTTCGGCCAGCACTGCCTTGGCATCCACGTCGGGCGCCCCGAACAGGACTTCCAGCGGCCGGGTCGTCCCCCGGCCCTCGCTTAGCGTGGTGCCTTCGAGCATGACGGTGCCGGCATAGGCCCGCGCCATGTTAAGGCTGGCCGCATTGGGGCTCGGGTTGATCCAGATGCGGCTTTCGGGCCAGCCATAGCCGGGGGCACGGCCGGGCGACCAGCCCTGCATCTCGATCACCTGCAGATCCACGTCGAGCTTGAAATGCGCGACGAACCAGCGCGCCATTTCGCCCATGGTCAGCCCGTGACGCATCACCATCGGCGCGGCGCCAACGAAGCTCTCCTGACCGGGTTCGAGCAGGGTTCCTTCCACCGGCCCACCGGCAGGATTGGGGCGGTCGAGCACCCATACCGACTTACCCGTCTTCGCCGCCTCCTCGAGCAGATACAGCAGCGTGGTGACGAAGGTGTAGATGCGGCAGCCGAGGTCCTGCAGGTCGAACAGGAAGACGTCGGCGCTGTCCATCATCTGCGCGGTGGGGCGCCGTACTTCGCCGTAGAGGCTGAAAACGGGGATGCCGTAGTGCGGATCGACTTCGTCCCCGGTCTCGACCATGTTGTCCTGCTTGTCGCCCTTGAGCCCGTGCTGCGGACCGAAGGCGGAGGTCACATTGACCCCGCGGTCGATCAGCGCGTCGAGCGAATGCGTGAGGCCCGCGGTTACCGAGGCTGGATGCGCGACCAGCGCGACCCGGCGCCCTTCCAGCGGCTTGCGCAGTTGCTCTTCCGTGACGAGCCGATCGATGCCGAATTTCATGGCGCGCTAGCTGCCCCAAGCCGCGCGGTGAAGCAAGACGGATCGTGGAAATCGGGCGCCTCTCTGCCATGAGCGAGCGCCCAGTAGCTCTTGTGCCCGCCGGTCTCCTCGATCACGCAGCTGATGCCCATCGCGCATTCCGTCTGCGGCAGCCCCGCGGCGGGCAGCGCGGCATCGAAGATCGCGAACTTGCCGCCAGGGCGCATAGTGCAGACCGCATCGCGCGGCATCGGCCATTCGCTCATGCCGTCGCGCGGGGCCGAGAAGCGGTAGGCATTCCAGCGCTCGGAGGGCGACAGATTGAACTCGTGATAGGCGGTGTCCCCATCGGGCCGCAGGAAGAGCTCGAAGCAGGTGGTCTGCCACAGTCCGTCGGCGCGTCCCTTGCCGGCAAATCCGGGGAGGACGAGATCATGCGCAGCCTCGATCCGCCAGCGCAGCGTCAGCCAGTTGGCATCGTGCGCGGTCACGCGCGCCTCCACCGCCGTTACCCCCAGTGCAGGGCATGCCGGATGCGGTTCCAATCGATAGATTTGCATGCCGCCCCTTACCTGCTAGCGCGCGCCTCGTCATGAACAACTATACGTCCGAACTCATGCGCGTGCTCGACGAGCGCGGCTATATCCACCAGGTCACCGATGCCGCAGGGCTCGATGCGCTTGCCGCCAGGCAGATCGTCCCCGGCTATATCGGTTTCGATGCCACCGCGCCGTCGCTCCACATCGGCAGCCTCGTCCAGATCATGATGCTGCGGCGCCTCCAGCAGGCGGGCCACAAGCCGATCGTGCTGATGGGCGGCGGGACCACGCGGATCGGCGATCCGACCGGCCGCGACGAAAGTCGCAAGATGCTCACCGACGAGACGATCGCAGCCAATATCGAGGGGATCCGCACCGTCTTCGAACGGTTGCTGACCTTCGGCGAGGGGCCGACCGATGCAGTCATGGTCGACAACCAGGACTGGCTGGGCGAACTCGGCTATATCGAGATGCTGCAGAAGGTCGGCACGCATTTCACCGTCAACCGGATGCTGACTTTCGATTCGGTGCGGCTGCGGCTCGAGCGCGAGCAGCCGATGACCTTTCTCGAATTCAACTACATGATCCTGCAGGGATACGACTTCCGTCACCTGGCGCAGGACATGGGCGTGCGGTTGCAGATGGGCGGCAGCGACCAGTGGGGCAATATAGTCAACGGGATGGAGCTCGGCCGCCGGATGGATGGCAGCGAGCTGTTCGGCCTGACCACGCCGCTGCTGACCACCGCCGATGGCGGCAAGATGGGCAAGACCGCCTCGGGCGCGGTCTGGCTCAACGAAGCGCAGCTGCCGAATTACGACTTCTGGCAATACTGGCGCAATGTCGACGACCGCGACGTGGGCCGCTTCCTGCGGCTGTTCACCGACCTCGACCTGGGTGAAATCGCCCGGCTCGAAGCGCTCGAAGGCGCGCAGATCAACGAAGCCAAGACGGTTCTTGCCAATGAAGTAACCACGCTCGTTCGGGGTGCCGAAGCCGCGCGGCTCGCCGAGCGCACCGCGGCCGAGACCTTCGCCGCCGGCGGCGCGGGCAGCGATCTGCCGACGCTTGCCGTGGGCGCGGACGGCATGCGGATCGGCGCGGTGCTCACCGAGCTCGGCTTCACCGCTTCGAACGGCGAGGCCAAGCGAAAGCTGGCCGAAGGCGCGGTCAAGCTCGACGGGGCAGTGATCACCGAACCGGGGCATCTGGTAACGGTCGCGCAAGGCAGCGAATGCAAGCTCAGCCTGGGCAAGAAGAAGCACGCAATCATCCGCGCGCAATAAGCGGCGAAGCGAGCATCAGGAACGTCGAAAGGCCCCGATTGTTTACCATTTGGAAGACTTTTCCGCGCATAGTATATTTCGTCTTAAGCACTTCAAAGGGAACGCCAGCATGACTGTCGGAGCACAACTGAGCGTAACCGACCAGCGCCGGATGGCGCGTCATCCGGTCGACCATCCCGTCATCGCCGAACATTTCGGAAAAGGCGACGTGCACCTGCATATCGCCAACGTCTCCTCCAACGGCTTCATGATCGACAATGCGGAAGACATCGCCCGCGGCGAACGCGTGATCGTGCGCCTGCCGGTCATCGGCCGGATCGAGGCCTATTGCATCTGGATCCGCGACAACCGCGCCGGCTTCCAGTTCGAACGGATCATCCGGGTCGACGATTTCCTGGCGATGATCGACACGCTGCAGCCCAATCCGCGGCTGCGCAAGCTGCGCTGATTTCCAACCGCTTCTTCTAGAACGACAAGCAGGCCCGCCTTCACAACCGAAGGCGGGCCTGCCATGCGTCCGGGGTGAACGACACAAGCAAGCTTTCCCCCGACGCATCGCCCCTCAGGATCGCGAACTTCCGCGCCTACTGGCTCAGCCGCCTGTCGATGACGCTGGCGCAATATGCGATGATGCTGATCATCGGCTGGCAGACCTACAATCTGGCACGCGACGGCGGGATGGGGGTCGGCGCGGCATCGGGCCAGCTGGCGCTGATCGGTCTGCTGCAATTCATCCCGCTGTTCCTGCTCACGCCCTTCTCCGGCTGGGCGGCGGACCATTTCGACCGGCGCAACATCGCCCGCCTGACCGTGCTTGCCCAGCTGGGCTGCGCGGGCACCCTCGCCTGGTTCACCTGGAACGAGACGCTCACGGTCACCGTATTGTTCGGCGTGGCGATCGTGCTCGGGATCGTCCGCGCGTTCAACGGCCCCGCGCTGTCCGCGCTGGCCCCCAATCTGGTACCCAAGGCGATCCTGCCCAACGCCATCGCGCTGTCGAGCATCGCCTGGCAGGTCGGGATGATCGTGGGCCCGGCGATCGGCGGCTACACCTACGCCATACTGCCCGCCCTGCCCTATATCACCGCCTTCGCGCTGTTCGCGGTATCGCTGGCCGCGCTGAGCTTCATCGGCAAGGTGCCGCAGCCGGCGCGCGCCGCGAACAGGCGCCCGGTCCACCAGATGGTCGAAGGGCTGCGCTACGTGGTCCGCAACAAAATGGTGCTGGGCGCGATCACGCTCGACCTGTTCGCGGTCTTTCTCGCCGGGGCGACCGCGCTGTTCCCCGTCTATGCGCGCGATATCCTGGAGGTTGGCGAAACCGGGCTGGCGCAGCTGGCGATGGCGCCGGCAGTGGGCGCCGCGCTCACCGCGCTGTGGTTCAGCTTCCGCCCGCTCAAGACCAATGTCGGGCCCAAGATGCTGTGGGCGGTGGCGGTATTCGGACTGGCCACGGTGATCTTCGGGCTCTCCAAGACGATGCCGCTCAGCCTCGCCATGCTGTTCATCATCGGCGCGGCGGACATGTTCAGCGTCTATATCCGCCAGTCGCTGATCCAGCTGCACACGCCCGACGACAAGCGCGGCCGCGTGTCCTCGGTCAGCCTGCTGACGATCAGCGCGTCGAACGAATTCGGCGATTTCTTCTCGGGCAGCCTCGCCTTCCTGTTCGGCCCGGTGATCGCGGTGGTCGGCGGCGGGGTCGGCGCGATCGCCACGGTCGCGCTGTGGTCGCGAATTTTTCCCGTCCTGCGGACAACGCGGACCTTTGACCCGCCTGACGAATTGTTAGACACTCCCCCCGAAGAGAAATTGCAGGAGCAGATGCCATGAAAGCCGACTCCGTCCTCGCCACGATCGGCGATACCGCCCACATTCGCCTGTCGCGCCTGTTCCCCGACCACGAGGTCTGGGTGAAGAACGAGCGCGCCAATCCGGGCGGTTCGATCAAGGACCGCATCGGCCTCGCGATGATCGAGGATGCCGAAGCGGCGGGCAAGCTCAAGCCCGGCGGCACGATCGTCGAACCCACCAGCGGCAACACCGGGATCGGCCTCGCGATGACTGCCGCGGTCAAGGGTTACAAACTGGTGCTGGTCATGCCCGAAAGCATGAGCGTCGAACGCCGCCGGCTGATGCTGGCCTATGGCGCGACCTTCGACCTGACGCCCAAGGAAAAGGGCATGAAGGGCGCGATCGAACGCGCGCAGGAACTGGTCGAACAGACCGAAGGCGCCTGGATGCCCAGCCAGTTCGACAATGAAAGCAACTGGAAGGTCCACGCGCGCACCACTGCCAAGGAAATCCTCGACGATTTCGCCGATACGCCGATCGATGCGATGATCACCGGGGTCGGCACCGGCGGACACCTGACCGGTTGCGCCGAAGTGCTCAAGCAGAGCTGGAGCGCGATGAAAGCCTATGCGGTCGAACCGCAGGGCTCGCCGGTCATCAGCGGCGGCCAGCCCGGCCCGCACCCGATCCAGGGCATCGGCGCCGGCTTCGTCCCCGACAATCTGCACACTCAGGCGATCGACGGCGCGATCCAGGTCGATCCCGAGGATGCCAAGGAAATGGCCCGCCAGTGCGCTGCGAAGGAAGGCCTGTTGGTGGGTATCTCAAGCGGCGCGACATTGGCCGCAATCAAGCAGAAACTGGCCGATCTGCCTGCCGGATCGCGCGTCCTGGGCTTCAATTACGACACTGGCGAACGGTACCTTTCGGTGCCCGATTTCCTGCCCGAGTGATGCCTTTCGAGAAGGTCGGCTATGAAGACGGCGCGGTCGCGCTGACCGCGCTTTACGCGCGGCCCGCCGCCCCGGCCCGCGCCGCGGCCCGCGCCGCGGTGGCGATCTATCCGACCTTCATGAACACCACCCCCGCGGTCGAGGCGAAGGCCGCCGCACTCGTCGATGCCGGTTACGCAGTGCTCATCGGCGATTTCTACGGGCCCGAAACCCCGTCCGATGCCGACCAGGCTTTTACCGCCATGGGCCGGCTGCGCGGTGACCCGCCGACCATGCGCCAGCGCCTGCGCGCCACGCTCGATCTTCTGCGCCGGCTCGAACCCGATGTGCCGCAAATGGCGATCGGTTTCTGCCTCGGCGGCATGGCAGTGCTCGAAATGGCGCGCGACGGGCAGGATCTCGCTGCCGTGGTGAGCTTTCACGGCCTGCTCGAAACCGCCTTGCCCGCCGACAAGCCGATTATGCCGCGGATCCTGGTATGCCACGGCGATGCCGATGCGCTGGTTCCCCGCAGCCAGGTCACCGGTTTCTGGGAGGAAATGGACGCGGTGGGGGCCGATTGGCATTTCCACAGCTACGCAGGCGTCCAGCATGGCTTCACCACGCCGCGCATGCGCGATGACTCGCCTAATCCCGCCTATGACGCGAGTGCCGACCGCCAGAGCTGGGCGGCGATGCATGCGCTGTTCGACGAAGTGCTCGGATAGGGTAACGGCCTGCCGGAATTGCTGCGCGAGGTCCGGGAGCAGGCTTAACCGAAAGATTGGACCAATCGGTCGGATGGGGCGGCAAATTCCGCCGCTTCAGCGTCGGGTTTGACGGACCGCAGGCGTGGAGCGGCACAGACCGTGTCGCGCCCGGCCGCTTTCGCTTCGTAAAGCGCCAGGTCGGAGCGGCGACAAAGGTCCAAAAGACGCTCGCCGAATTGCAATTCAGCCACGCCGAACGACGCGGTAACGGCGGGCGCGTTGTCGAGCCGCACCGGCAGGTCCCGCGCCACCGCCCAACGCATCCGTTCGGCCAGAGCCTGGGCCTGCGCAGTGGTGCGCCCCGGCAGGAGGATGGCGAATTCTTCGCCCCCCAGACGCGCGACCAGATCGTCGCTTCCCACCGTATCGTCCAGCAGCCCGGCGAGATCGGCAATCACCCTGTCGCCTGCCGCGTGGCCGAAACTGTCGTTGATGGCCTTGAACCGGTCCAGATCGAGCGTGATCAGCGACAGGGGCTGGTCGGTCCGCCGGGCCCGGACCACCGCCCGATCACCGTGCGTTTCGAAGCCGCGCCGATTGAGGGCGCCGGAAAGCGGGTCGGTTTCCGACCGGGCGATCATTTCCATCGTGGTGTCGCGCATGATGACCAGCAGCAGCACCAGCGCGAGTGCGATCAGGACCACCGATCCCATCGTCTGCGAGATCGCCGCATAATCGGAAGCGAGATAGGCTTGCGCGTGGTCCGCAGTGCCGATCCACCAGGCAATCGCGGGTTTGGCCAGGTAGACCAGCACCGCGAGGGCGCCGACCACGACCAGCAGCCGGTCGAGCGCCAGCTTACCGCCGGACCGCACGACGACCGCGACCATCAGCACCTGCATTGCCGCATAGGGGAACTGGTAGAGGAGCGTCCGCAGCGCCGAGCCGTACGGCAGTCCGAGCATGACGGGGACGAAGGCCAGCCCGGCAAGCCAGACGATCGCGGTGGCGGACCGGGGCAGCGCCGCGCCATAATGCCGGGCGACGCCGATCAGGCCGCAGGTCAGCGCCGCCAGATAGCTGACATAGATCGCCACCACGACCGGAGTGGGCTGCGCCAGCGAGGGCAGAATGAATTCCAGCGCCACATCGATCACGCCAATGCCATAGGCCGCCGCCAGCCATCGCGCGCCGCGAACCGTCGGGTTGGTCGACGCCACCACGGTGAACGCAACCGCGAACAGGGCGGCGATGAACATGTTGATGCTGAGTACGAACGCGGCTGTCATAGGCGGGATATCCGAGAAAGGTCTTCCCTAACCGGCAAGTCCGAAATCTTGGTAAACGCACGCGGGTTCGGGCGCGCTGATTTGCTCCGCAGGCGGTGCGTGCCGGGCCGACGCGGCTGCGATCACCACTGCGGAACCCCGCGCAAGCCCCTGCCAGGCAAACAAAAAGGGCCGGGGACTGGATCGCCCCCGGCCCGTCATGCCTTCCTGCGGAAGGTTAAGCTGCGGTCGCGAACGCGTCCTCGTCCAGCGCCATCAGGCTTTCGCTGCCCGCTTCGAGCTTGCGGCGCAGCGCGCCGGCGTCGGGCAGGTAGCGGTCCATGTAATAGCGCGCGGTCGCGATCTTGCCTTCGTAAAAGGCCTTGTCCTCGCCGCCTGCGGCAAGCGCGGCCTGCGCGACCTTCGCCATGCGCAGCCACATCCAGCCCAGCGTCACAATGCCCATGATGTGCATGTAGTGATGGGCGCCTGCGCCAAGATGATTGGGGTTCTGCATCGCGTTCTGCATGAACCACATCGTCGCCGCCTGCTGCTGGCCCAGCGCCTTCTCGAGCGCTTCGGCCATCGGGGCGAGCGTATCGTCGCCCTTGGCGTCGGCGATGTCGTCGCCCACCACCTTGAAGAAGGCCTGGATTGCCGCGCCGCCCTTCTGCGCCAGCTTGCGGCCGCACAGATCCATCGCCTGCACGCCATTGGTGCCTTCGTAGATCTGCGCGATCCGGGCGTCGCGGACGAACTGGCTCATGCCCCATTCCTCGATGTAGCCATGGCCGCCGAAGACCTGCTGCATGTTGGTGGCGACTTCATAGCCCTTGTCGGTGCCGTAGCCCTTGATGACCGGGGTCAGCAGCCCGATCAGCATGTCGGCCTGTTCGCGCTCTTCCTCGGTCTTGGCCTTGTGGGTCAGGTCGACCTGCAGGGCACCCCACAGGCACAGGGCGCGCATGCCTTCGGTGAAGGCCTTGGCGTCCATCAGCATGCGGCGCACATCGGGGTGCACGAAGATCGGGTCGGCCTGCGCCTCGGGTTCCGCCGGGCCGGTCAGAGCGCGGCCCTGCCGGCGGTCGAGCGCATAGGCGACCGCGTTCTGATAGGCGACCTCGGCCTGGCTGAGACCCTGGACGCCGACGCCGAGACGCGCAGCGTTCATCATGATGAACATCGCGGCGAGGCCCTTGTTCTCCTCGCCGACGAGCCAGCCCTTCGCGCCATCGTAATTGAGCACGCAGGTGGCGTTGCCGTGGATGCCCATCTTGTGTTCGATCGAACCGCAGACCACGCCGTTGCGCTCGCCGATCGAGCCGTCGTCGCCGACGAGGAACTTGGGCACGACGAACAGCGAGATGCCCTTGCTGCTGTCGGGTGCGCCGGGGGTCTTCGCCAGCACGAGGTGGATGATGTTCTCCGCCATGTCGTGTTCGCCGGCCGAGATGAAGATCTTGGTCCCGGTGATCGAATAGCTGCCGTCGGCCTGCGGTTCGGCCTTGGTCCGGATCATCCCCAGATCCGTCCCGCAATGCGGCTCGGTCAGGTTCATCGTGCCGGTCCATTCGTTGGAGATCATCTTGGGAAGATACTTCTCCTTCTGCTCCTGACTGCCCTTGGCGAGCAGCGCGGAGACCGCCCCGTTGGTCAGGCCGGGATACATGCCGAAGGCCTGGTTGGCGCTCGACACGAATTCCTCGAAGGCGAAGCCGAGGACATGCGGCATGCCCTGCCCGCCGAACTCTTCGGGCTGCGACAGCGTGCCCCAGCCCGCTTCGCGGAACTGGTCGAAAGCTTCCTTGAAACCCTTGGGCGTGGTGACCGAACCGTCTTCATGGCGGGTGCAGCCTTCCTGGTCGCCCGACTGGTTCAGCGGGGCGAGCACTTCGGCGCAGAACTTGCCGCCTTCGTTGATCACCGCATCGGTGACATCGACGCTGGCGGCCTCGAAGCCGGGCAGGTCGGCATAGCCGGCGAGATCGAGCATCTCGTTGATGATGAAGCGGGCGTCGCGGGTCGGCGCGGTGTAACTGGGCATCTGCGTGTCCTTAGGGTTGGGGGGTGTCGGTTGTAGGGGCCTTGCGGCCCATCATTCGGTTTCGAGCCGTTCGATCTGGTCGATGAACTCGGTCAGATCGGTGATCGAGCTGTCGATATCGTCACGCTGTTCCTTCAGCTTGGCGACATGCGCCTTGCACTTCTCGATCGTGACGCGCCGCTGTTCGACCCGGCCATCGCCAAGATCGTAGAGGTCGATCATCTCGCGGATCTCGGTCAGCGAGAAGCCCACGTTCTTGGCGCGCATGATCCACGCGAGACGGGCGCGATCACGCTTGGAATAGATGCGGGTCAGGCCGATCCGCGAAGGCGCGATCAGCCCCTCGTCCTCGTAGAAGCGCAGCGCACGCGCGGTGCAGCCGAATTCGCTGGTGAGGTCCGAGATCGAATATTGTTCGCGCCCCAGCTCGTCGGGCCGTTCGATATGTGCGCCGGCGTGGCGGCGATCGCTGGTTTGCGCACGAGGATCGTTGGGCAGCGGCTGTGTCATGCCGCGTGCATAATGGAACGTTTACGTAAGCGTCAAGTCTTGACGGGTTGGAGAACGTCACCGACGAGTTCGCGGTAGAAACAGCTTGGCGCCCCCGTGTGGCAGGTCGGCCCCGCGGGGGTGCATGACAGGACCAGTGCGTCCTGATCGCAGTCGACAAAGATCCGCTCGACCCGCAGGACATGGCCCGAAGTCTCACCCTTCTGCCAGAGCTTCCCGCGCGAGCGCGAATGGAAGTGCGCAAGCCCGGTTTCGCGCGTCGCAGCCAAAGCCTCGGCATCCATGAAGCCGACCATCAGCACCGCCTGCGTCGCATGGTCGATGACCACCGCGGTCAGCAATCCCTTGTCGTCGAACTTGGGCATGAAGTCGCTGCCGGCTTCCCGGTCGGTACGCTCACTCACTCTCTCGGCCTTTCACATCAGAAACTGCGCGCCCTGTTGTTGCAAGATAACCACAAAGTCGACCCAAAATCGGACATTGTTGCAAATGCCTGTTTGATGATCGCGAAGTTTCGGGAACATATGCGGCGCAGGCAAGTGAGGCCTGCCCACCGGAACAACGGTGCCATCAGAGCGCCAGGGTTCAGGGGGTCACCGGGTTCGCTGCCGCGATCGAGGGGTCGCGGCGCATCCGGGAACGATGAGGGATGGATCCGAGGTGCATGCTGGGGGGCTGCACCATGCCGCAAGGCCGGTCCGGTTATATTCGTCACGTGGCGCCCGGGATCGCAAGATCCCGGGCGTTTCGTTTCTACCGCGTGCTATCGGTCCTGCGCGCGTCGCGCGCTTCGTCGAGCACCCTCGCAAAACACGCGATGATTACGCTGCGGGCGCCGCCCCGCTTGAGCGCGCGGACACAAGCGGTGCTCGTCGCCCCGCTGGTCAGCACATCGTCGACCAGGATGACATCAGCATCCGCGATCATGCCCACGCGTGAGGGGCGCAGCGCGATCGCCCCGCTCAACGTACGGGCCCGCGCCTTCTTTCCCAATCCGCCCAGCGGCGGCGTGGGCCGAGTGCGGACAAGGGCGTCGACGCACAGCGGGCCATGACCGAGATGGTGCAATTGGCGGCCAAGCAAGGCGGCCTGGTTGAAGCCGCGCTGCCAGATCCGCCTGCGGTGCAGCGGCACCGGTACGATCACCCGGTTGCCCATTGCCGGCGGGAGGCGCGCCGCGATCAGCCGCGCGAGCAATGGGGCCAGCGCGATCCGGCGACCGTGCTTGTACGCCAGCACCAGCTTGCGCGCCGTATCAGTATAGAGCGTGCACGCCGCGATCCCGTCGTGGAGCGGAGGCGTAGCCAGGCAGACCGCACAGGATGCCCCCTCGCCCGGCCCGGTGCTGGCGAACGGGCGCTGGCAGGACACGCAGCAAGGCTCCGACGGGATCGACAGGTCCTCCCAGCAGGCAGCGCACAAACCGCCCTGTTCGCCCACACCCCCGCCGCATGCTGGGCAGCGTGGGGGATAGACGAAATCCAGCACGGGCGCGAAGCTGTCGCGCAGGAGGCGGCTTGTCGACACCTTGCGATGGTGCGCCGCTTGCACGGCGCTGGCAAGCGCGGCAGGGCAACGGGCGATGACCAGCCATGCTCCCCCGCGCATCTTTTCCCGCCAGCGCCGGATTGCCGGGTTGCGCCGCGCGCGCGTTCGCCAGGCACATCGCGATGCCGCGCGCTACCTGCTCGACGACATGGTAGAGGACGTGCTCGACCGGCTCGAATTCATCCGCCTGTCGCCCGGCCGCGTGCTGGTGATCGGCGACTGGACCGGTACTCTAGCGCTGTCGCTGCGCGGCGCGGGGGCCGAGGTCGACGAACACGATGCCGCCAGCCTGGACGAGGAACGTCCACTCGACGGCGGCCCCTACGACCTGATCGTCAGCCTCGGATCGCTCGACCGCGTCAACGATCTGCCCGGCGCGCTGCTCCACCTGCGCAATGCGCTGGCCGACGACGGACTGATGATCGCCAGCTTTCCCGGTGCGGGCAGCCTGCCGCACCTGCGGCGGGCGATGCTCGCCGCAGAGTCCGATCGGCCCGCGGCGCGGATGCATCCACTGATCGACAACCAAGCCGCTGCCGGCCTGCTTCAGCGCGCGCTGTTCAAGCGCCAGGTGGTCGACAGCCATACGCTCACGGTGTCGTTCGGAGGGCTACACCGGCTGGTGTCCGACCTGCGCGACCAGGGCCTGGGCAGCGTTCTGGCCAGCGCTGCCCCGCCGCTCGGCAAGGCCGCGCTCGAACGCGCCGAACACGCTTTCATGAAGCAGGCGAACAACAAGGGCCGCGTCCTCGAAAGCTTCGAGATCCTGACGCTGACTGGCTGGAAAGACTAGCGAATTGCCTAGCGCAGGCTGGCCTGCGCTGCCGCGAGCCGCGCAATCGGCACGCGGTAGGGCGAGGCGCTGACGTAATCGAGCCCGGTCTTTTCGCAGAAGGCTATGCTGGCCGGGTCGCCGCCATGTTCACCGCAGATGCCCAGCTTGAGCCCGTCGCGCGTCGCGCGGCCGCGTTCGGCGGCGAGTTCGACCAGCTGGCCGACGCCGTCGATGTCGAGGCTGACGAAGGGATCGCGCGCGAAGATGCCCTTGTCGACATAGGTTGTCAGGAAGCGGCCCGCATCGTCGCGGCTCACGCCCAGCGTAGTTTGTGTCAGGTCGTTGGTGCCGAAGCTGAAGAATTCACCCACTTCGGCGATTTCGCCCGCCATCAGCGCGGCGCGCGGCAGTTCGATCATCGTGCCGACGAGATATTCGAGCGTCGTGCCGGTGGCGGCGAACACTTCCTTGGCCACGCGGTCGACGACATCCTTGAGCAGTTCGAGTTCGCGCCGAGTGGCGACCAGCGGGATCATGATCTCGGGCACCGGCGCATCGCCGCTGTCCACGGCGACCTGGCAGGCGGCCTCGAAGATGGCGCGCGCCTGCATTTCGTAGATTTCGGGATAGGTGATCCCGAGCCGGCAGCCGCGATGGCCCAGCATCGGGTTGAATTCATGCAGCTCGCCTGCGCGGCGACGCAGCTTCTCGATATCGACACCGGTGGCCTCGGCCAGCTCCTCGAACTCGGTATCGCCGTGCGGCAGGAATTCATGCAGCGGCGGATCGAGCAGGCGGATCGTGCACGGCAGGCCCGCCATGACTTCGAAGATGGTCACGAAGTCGCTGCGCTGTTCGGGCAGCAGCTTGTCGAGCGCGGCGCGGCGGCCAGCCTCGCTATCGGCGAGGATCATTTCGCGCACTGCGCTGATGCGACCTGCGTCGAAGAACATGTGCTCGGTGCGGCACAGGCCGATGCCTTCGGCGCCGAACTGGCGCGCCATGCGGCATTCGGTCTCGGTTTCGGCATTGGTGCGCACGCGCATGCGGCGGTGCTTGTCGGCCCATTCCATCAGCGTGCCGAAGTCGCCCGCCAGTTCGGGTTCGATGGTGGCGACTTCGCCCGCCATCACCTGCCCGTTGGCGCCGTCGATGGTGATGACATCGCCTTCCTTGAGTTCGCGGTCGCCGATGGTGAGCGTGCGGCCTTCGCGCGCGATCGACACCTGCGATGCGCCGGACACGCAGGGGCGGCCCATGCCGCGCGCCACCACTGCGGCATGGCTGGTCATCCCGCCGCGCGCGGTGAGGATGCCGGTGGCGGCATGCATGCCGTGAATGTCCTCGGGGCTGGTCTCGACGCGCACGAGCACGACCTTCTCGCCGCGTCCGGCCCACAGTTCGGCAGTGTCGGCATCGAGCACGATCTTGCCGCTGGCCGCGCCCGGTGAGGCCGGCAGGCCGGTGGTCAGCACGTCGCGCGGCGCTTCGGGATCGAGCGTCGGGTGGAGCAGCTGGTCGAGCGCCATCGGGTCGACGCGCAGGATTGCGGTCTTCTCGTCGATCAGCCCTTCGCCGACCATGTCGACCGCCATCTTGAGCGCCGCCTTGGCAGTGCGCTTGCCATTGCGCGTCTGGAGCAGCCACAGCTTGCCCTGCTGCACGGTGAACTCGATGTCCTGCATGTCGGTGTAGTGACGTTCGAGCAGGTCGAACACGCGCGCAAGCTCGGCGAAGGCTTCGGGCATGGCTTCTTCCATGCTCGGCTTGTCGGCCCCGGCCAGTTCGCGTCGCGCCCTGGTGAGGTATTGCGGCGTGCGAATGCCCGCAACCACGTCTTCGCCCTGCGCATTGACCAGCCATTCGCCGTAATAGGCCTTCTCGCCGGTCGACGGATCGCGGGTGAAGGCGACGCCGGTGGCGCTGGTGTCGCCCATATTGCCGAACACCATCGCCTGCACGTTGACCGCGGTGCCCATGTCATGCGGGATGTCGTTGAGGCGGCGGTAGATCTTTGCGCGCTCGGTATCCCAGCTGTCGAACACCGCGCTGATCGCACCCCACAGCTGCTCGACCGGGTCCTGCGGGAACGGCGAGCCCAGCTCGCGCTCGACGATCGCCTTGTATTCGGCGACCAGCACCTTCCATTCTTCGGCGCTCAGCTCGGTATCGGCGTAATAGCCCTGGTCTTCCTTGGCGATTTCGAGCGCTTCCTCGAACAGGCCGTGATCGACGCCGAGCACGACATCGCCATACATCTGGATGAACCGGCGGTAGCTGTCCCAGGCGAAGCGTTCATCGCCGCTGGTGTTGGCCAGCCCGGCGACGGTGTCGTCGTTGAGGCCGAGGTTGAGCACGGTATCCATCATGCCGGGCATCGACACTGCGGCGCCCGAGCGGACCGAGACGAGCAGCGGATCGGCGGCATCGCCGAAGCCCTTGCCCACCGTCTTCTCGACATGGTTCAGCGCGGCGGCGACATCGCTGCGCAGCTTGGCGGTGAAGTCGCTGCCGCCGGCGAGATAGGTGAGGCATTCCTCGGTCGCGATGGTGAAGCCCGGCGGGACCGGCAGGCCGATGCTCGCCATTTCGGCGAGGTTGGCGCCCTTGCCGCCGGTCACGGTCTTGTCCTTCTGCCTTGCATTCGTATGCGGCGCGTTCCCGCCGAAGGTGAAGACCGTGTCGTTACTCATCAAGGCAATCCCTACAACTTGGACCACATGGACCACGGTCCATGGAGCAATAATTCATCAGCCCTCGATGCGGCTGAAATCGGCGACTTTGTGCACCGCAGCACGGAAGCGCGCAAGCAGGTCGAGCCGGTGTGCCCGCTTGTTTTCTTCATCGGCATTTACCGTCACTTCTTCGAAGAAACGGTCGATCGGCGCCCGCAAAGCGGCCAGCGCGGCCATGGCGGCGGAAAAGTCTTCCGCTGCAATGGCTCGGCTCGCTGCCGGTTCCGAATTTGCCAAGGCATCCATGAGCGCCTTTTCGGCCGGTTCGGCCGCGTAGGAAAGCTCGCTGGCGTGGCGCTGCTCCATCTTGGCCGCGACCACTGCCTTCAGATCGGGATCGTCGACAATCGCCAGCGGGTCTTCCTCGCCCGTCCGCGCGATTTCGCCTTCGGCGCCGTGCCAGTCTTCCTTCTTGAGGATATTGGCCGCACGCTTGTAGCCCGCGAGCAGGTTGGCCCCGTCTTCGCTGTCCATGAAGGACTGGAGCGCATGCACGCGGGCGAGCAGGCGGACGAGATCGTCCTCGCCGCCAAGCGCGAAGACCGCATCAATGAGATCATGGCGGACGCCAGCTTCGCGCTGCTGGACCTTGAGGCGGTCGGCGAAGAAGTCGAGGAGTTTCTCAAATCCAGACTGGACCTCTCGATACTTCCGTTCGGACGCATACTGCAGCCTATCCCGCAGCTCCGACCAGTGTTCTGTGCCCAAGATATGATTTGCATCGAAAACGTTCAAATCGCCAATAAAATCAAAGGCAATCTTCGTATATTGGGGTCTGACTTTCTCACCTTCGTTGTAGAGTCGAGGGATATTGAGAGCCGCAGCGAACCAGCGCCATGCCGCTTCGAAAAAGGGTATGCGCAATCCGTGTGTCGTCTCCAAAGTGAGCGCCCCAATAGATGCGCGCCTTAGCGCGAATGGGTCCTTCGAACCCGTCGGCAATTCGTCTGCGAAGAAGAAGGCATACAGCGTATCCAGCTTATCCGCCAGGCTCACCGCCACCGTAACCGGAGCGGTCGGCACTTCGTCGCCCTGTCCCACCGGCTTGTAGTGATCGCGGATCGCGTCGGCGACGGCATCGGGCAGGCCCTCGGCGCGGGCGTAATAGCCGCCCATCAGGCCCTGCAATTCGGGAAACTCGCCGACCATCTCGGTGACGAGATCGGCCTTGGCGAGCCGCGCCGCCTGTTCGGCCATTTCTGCGAGGTCTTCCCGGCTCAAGCCGTCACCCCCGCGCAGGCGGGGGTCCAGCTGGCCTGAATTGCCTGTACCACCGCCGTTATCTGGATTCCCGCCTTCGCGGGAATGACGGGTGTTGGGTTTGACGATACCCTCTTCGACCAGCCAGCGCGCGAGCTTGGCCACGCGGTCGACCTTGTCGGCGACGGTGCCCAGCTTTTCGTGGAAGGTGATCCGCTCCAGCCCCTTGGCGTGCTCGGCGAGCGTCTTCTTGCGGTCGACGTCCCAGAAGAAGCGGGCGTCGGACAGTCGTGCGGCGAGGACCTTGCGGTTGCCGTCGACCACGCGCGCGCCGCCGTCCTCTGCTTCGATATTGGCAGTGCAGATGAAGGCGTTGGCGAGTTCGCCCTTTTCGTCCTCGCAGACGAAGTACTTCTGGTTGACGCGCGCGGTGAGCTGGATGGTCTCGGGCGGGACCTCGAGGAAATCCTCCTCGAACCGGCCGAGCAGCGGGACGGGCCATTCGGTCAGGCCCGCATTCTCGATCACCAGCCCCTCGTCCTCGACGAGGCGGAGGCCGGCTTCGCTGGCAACCTTGGCGGCGCCCGAGCGGATCAGGTCCTGCCGTTCCTGATGGTCGACGATGACGTGCCCCGCGCGCAGCTTCATCGCATAGTCGTCGGCATTGCCGACGGTAATGTCGCCCGAGTGGTGGAAGCGGTGCCCCAGCGTGACCGCACCGCTGGTGACGCCGTGCACTTCGCAGTCGACCACTTCGTCGCCCAGCAGCGCAACGATGCCCGACAGCGGGCGCACCCAGCGCAAGGATTCGGTGCTGATCGAGGCATCGCCCCAGCGCATCGACTTGGGCCAGCTGAAGTCGCGGATAATCGCCGGAATCGCTTCGGCGAGCAGGTCCGTCGTCGCGCGGCCGGGTACGTTCTTCACCGCGAAATAGGTTTCGCGGCCCTTGACCTCGCGCACTTCGAGATCGGCCTTGTCGACCCCCGCCTTGCGGCAGAAACCGTCGACCGCCTGATCGGGTGCGCCGACGGGCGGCCCCTTCAGTTCTTCGCTGACCGCCTCGGTCGCCAGCGGGAGCCCGCGTGCGATCAGCGCGAGGCGGCGCGGGGTCGACCAGACGGTGATCTCACCCGCTTCGACACCGGCGGCATCCATTTCGCGGCGGAACAGCTTTTCGAGTTCGGCGCGCGCGCCCGCCTGCATGCGGGCGGGGATTTCTTCGCTGCGCAGTTCAAGGAGGAAATCAGACATTCGCCACCTCCGTCACCCCTGCGCAGGCAGGGGCCCAGATAAGCGCGTTGGCGAGCTCCTCAGGGGGCAGATAGGCTCCTGCCTTCGCAGGAGCGACGGGAGCGGGTAAACGGATCATTTCGACCACTCCGGATATTTCTCGGCCCAGGCGGGCGCTTCCTTCGCCATATGCGCTTCGCAGCTCCCGCGCGCGAGGTCGCGGACGCGGCCCATGTAGCTGGCGCGCTCCTGCACGCTGATCACGCCGCGGGCCTGCAACAGGTTGAAGATGTGGCTTGCCTCCACTGCCTGTTCATAGGCGGCGATCGGTACGTCATTGGCGAGCGCGTTCTTGCACTCGGCCTCGGCCTTGTTGAACAGGTCGAACAGCGCGTCGGTCTCGGCGACCTCGAAGTTCCATTTCGACATCTGCTTCTCGTTCTCGAGGAAGACGTCGCCGTAGGATACGCCGCGATCGTTGAAGGCGAGATCGTAAACGTTGTCGACGCCTTGGATATACATCGCCAGGCGTTCGAGCCCGTAGGTCAGTTCGCCCGCCACCGGCTTGCAGTCGAACCCGCCCATCTGCTGGAAATAGGTGAACTGGGTGACTTCCATCCCGTCGCACCAGACTTCCCAGCCCAGCCCCCAGGCCCCCAGCGTGGGGCTTTCCCAGTCGTCCTCGACGAAGCGGATGTCGTGCTTGAGCGGATCGATGCCGATCACTTCGAGGCTCTTGAGATAAAGGTCCTGGATATCGGGCGGGCTCGGCTTCAGGATCACCTGGTACTGGTAATAATGCTGCAGCCGGTTGGGGTTCTCGCCATAGCGGCCGTCGGTCGGGCGGCGGCAGGGCTGGACGAAGGCGGCGTTCCACGGCTCGGGGCCGAGCGCGCGCAGCGTCGTCGCGGTGTGGAAGGTGCCTGCGCCCATGCGCATGTCGTAGGGTTGCAGGATGAGGCAGCCCTGCGCGCTCCAGAAATCGTGCAGCGCGAGGATCATGTCCTGGAAGGAATTTTGCGGATTGCGGTCCATGGCGCGGGGCAATGGCGCAAGGTGTTTCACCGGTCAATGCCGCAGCGCGGCGCGCTTCCCCGGGCAATATGCCAGCGCGGCTTGGCAAGCAGCCCCAAGCGCCGGTATCCCGCAACGCCCAACCGAACGGAATCATCGCGCATGCCCATATCCAAGCTACGTCCGGCGCTGCTGTCGCTCGCTCCGCTGGCCTTCGTCCTGCAGGGCTGCGCCAGCTACCCCGCGGCCGAAAGCCCCGCCCCGCCGCCCGCCCCCGTCGCCGAACCTCCGGCGCCCGCGGGTCCGGGCCTGTGGAAGGTCGCCGACGAAGACACGACGATCTATCTCTTCGGGACCGTGCACGCGCTGCCCGAAAGCGTCGAATGGTACCGCGGGCCGATCGAGCAAGCGCTCGCGCAGACGCAGGAACTGGTGACCGAGATCCCCAGCGGCGCCGCGCTCGATCCCGCAGCGCAGCAGCAGGTGATGACGAAGGCGCTGCTGGCCGACGGGCGCACGCTGCGCGACCTGCTGGGCGAGGATGATCGCGCGAAGTTCGAAGCCGCGCTGGCCGGGATGAACATGCCGCCCGCCGCCTTCGACCAGTTCGAACCGTGGTTCGCGGCCATGACGCTGTCGATCGTCCCCCTGCTCCAGGCCGGCTACAAGGCGGAAAGCGGGGTCGAGATGAAGCTGGAGGAACTCGCCCCGGCCAGTGCGGCGCGCGGCGCGCTCGAAACGCTCGAATGGCAAATCGAACTGTTCGACACGCTGCCGGTGGAATCGCAGGTCGCCTTCCTGATGGTCTCGGCCGACAATATCGACGACATCGTCCCGATGATGGACCGCATGGTCGAAGAATGGCTCGATGGCGATGCCGACGGGCTGGCCGCGCTGCTCAACGAGGGGCTGACCGATCCGGTGCTCGCCAAGGCGCTGCTCTACGATCGCAACGAGCGCTGGGCCGAATGGATCGATACGCGGCTGGACGAGCCCGGCACGGTGTTCGTTGCCGTGGGCGCGGGGCATCTGGCGGGCGCCATGAGCGTGCAGGACTATCTCACCGGCCGCGGGCTGGCGGTGACCCGCGTGCAATAGCTGTCCCATCGTCGGACCGCGGGCTTTTCCCGGCTTGCGCGGCCGCGCGTTCCATGCAGACAGGCCATGTGACGTTTCGCTTATCCTCCCGGCCTGCCCGCGTACTCGGCCTTGCGCTGGCGCTGCTGCTCGCCGCTTGCGACAGCACGCCCGATGCCGCCAAGCCCGATGGGCCGCACCCCGCATTGTGGGAAATCACCGATAGCGCAGGTGCGGTCGAGGGATGGCTGTTCGGCACGATCCACGCACTGCCCGACGGGGCCAAGTGGCAATCGCCGCGGCTGACCGAAACGCTTGGCGATGCCGACATGCTGGTGGTCGAAGTGGCCGATCTCGGCAATGGCGAGGACCTGTCGAATCTGTTCCAGCAGATGGCCTTCGACCGGCGCGAGGGGCCGGTGATCGAGCGGATCGATCCCGCGCTGCGCGGCGAATTCGAGGAACTGCTGGTCAAGGCCAAGGTCCGCCGGAGCTATTTCGACCCGATGGAAAGCTGGGCTGCGGCGCTGGCGCTGGCGCAGGTCGCGCAGACCAACAAGGCGGAAAACGGCGCCGACCGCGTGCTGCTGGCCGCCTTCGACCAGCGCGAGGTCGTCGAACTCGAGGGCGCGCGCGCGCAACTGGCCATCTTCGATACGTTGCCCCAGACCGAACAGCGCGACCTCCTCAATGCCGTGATCGAGGAAGCGCGCGAATATGGCGACAAGGGCGATACGCTGGCCAACGCCTGGTTGGGCGGCGACACCGACCGGCTGATCGAGCTGACGCGGCGCGGGATCCTCGCCGACCCCGAACTTGCGCAGGTCCTGCTGTATGACCGCAACCGGTCCTGGGCGGCGCAGATCGAGAACCTGCTTTCCGCCAGCGAACGCCCACTGATCGCGGTGGGCGCGGGCCACCTGCTCGGCGAACGCGGTCTGCCCGCCCTGCTCGAAAGCCGCGGCTACACCGTCAGCCGCCTCGAATAGCGCCGCCCGGCAGGCGATGCCGCTTGCTTTTCACGCCCGCCCTGCGTATGCGCGCGCCCTTCGGCACCATGGTCATCCCTGGAGGCGTGGTGGACCGAGCAACCAAATAGCATTCGAAAGGTAAGTGCCATGAGCGACGCTCTGACCCTGCCGGCCGAGGCGCGTGAACGGGCTGGCAAGGGAGCCTCCCGTCAGCTGCGCCGTGAAGGCCGTGTCCCCGCCGTGATCTACGGCGGCAAGGAAGACCCCATCATGATCCACGTCGAGGAGAAGGAACTGGTCAAACAGCTGATGACCGGTCACTTCATGAACTCGATCGTCGAGGTCGAAATCGGTGGCAAGAAGGTCAAGACGCTTCCCAAGGACGTCGCTCTCAACCCGGTCACCGACCGTCCCGAGCACGCCGACTTCTTCCGCCTCGCCAAGGGCGGCAAGATCGAAGTTTCGGTCCCCGTCGTGTTCCTCAACGAGGAAGCCAGCCCCGGCCTGAAGAAGGGCGGCGTGCTGAACGTGGTCCGTCACGAGCTGGAACTGGTCTGCGACAACGACAAGATCCCCGGCGAGATCGAAGTCGACGTCACCGGCAAGGAAGTCGGCGATTCGATCCACATCAGCGAAGTGCAGCTGCCCGCCGGCAGCGAAAGCGCGATCACCGATCGCGACTTCACCATCGCCACGCTGGTTGCTCCCTCGGCGCTCAAGAAGGCCGAAGGCGATACCACGCAGGACGGCGAAACCGATCCGCAGGATGTCCCCGCCACCGAACAGGGTGTCGACGAGGACGCTGCGCAGGAACAGGCAGACAAGAGCGAGTAATCGCCTCTTGCCTCACCGCAACGAAGCGCCGGTCCCGCGAGGGGCCGGCGTTTTGCGTTTGGCCCCATCGTCGCTAGAGGACCCCGCATGCAGATCTGGACAGGCCTTGGAAATCCCGGACCGAAATATGCCATGAACCGGCACAATGTCGGCTTCATGGCGGTCGACGTCATCGCGGCGATGTACGATTTCGGCCCGGTCCAGAAGAAGTTTTCTGGCTGGGTGCAGGAAGGCCGGATCGGCACGCACAAGGTGCTGCTGCTCAAGCCCGCGACCTTCATGAACGAAAGCGGCCGCGCGGTGGGCGAAGCGCTGCGGTTCTACAAGCTCGAACCCGATGCGCTGACGGTGTTCCATGACGAGCTCGACCTTGCCGCCTTCAAGGTCAAGGTCCGCATGGGCGGCGGGCTGGCGGGCCATAACGGGCTGCGGTCGATCAACCAGCACCTTGGCCCCGATTTCCGCCGCGTGCGGATCGGCATCGGCCACCCCGGATCGAAAGAGCGCGTCCACGGCCATGTGCTGGGCAATTACGCCAAGAGCGAAATGGACCCGCTGGCCGACATGCTGGCGGCGATGGCTGCCGAAGCCGAATGGCTGGCCAAGGGCGACGACGCCCGCTTCATGAACGATATCGCGCTCCGCCTGCAGGACTGAACCGGCGACGAGTCGAAATGTCCCGGTCGGAGACAATCGTGCAAAGACGGTTCGAAAAGTTCGAATGCTCCATTATCGCGGCATTCGAATAATTCGGGGATCATTCATGCGCCTGTTGCAGACAGCACTTCTCACCGCCAGCTTGCTGGTCACGGCCACTTCCGCGGCGGCGATGACCCGCCCGCCCAGCGACTCGGGTGGGGGAAGCAGCAGCGGCGGAACTGCGGTTCCCGAACCGGGCGCGCTGGCGATGATGGGGACCGGTATCGCGGGCTACGGTGCCGCAGTGGCGCTCTACCGGCGCAAGAAGCGCAAGCGGGGCGGCTAGCTTCGGTCCAGCGCGGCGGCCTTCGAACCGCTGGCCAATCGGGGCATTTGGCGGCATGCTTCCGCGGAAGGGAGACTGCCATGCCTGATTTGACCCGCCGCACCCTGCTTGCCGGAGCCGCCGCCACCGGGGCGCTTGCCGCCACTGCCGTCCGGGCGCAGGACGACAAGCTGATCCCCGCGTCCGACCTGACGGGCAAGGCGATCCTCATCACCGGTTGCTCATCGGGCTTCGGGCGCCTCGCCGCCGAACATTTCGCCCGCGCCGGAGCGACTGTCTTCGCCACCATGCGCAACACGCCGCGGCCCGAAGCCGAGGAGCTGATGCAGCTGGCGCGCGACGAATCGCTCGACATCCGCGTGATGCGGCTCGACGTGCTGCTCGATCACGAGGTCAGCGAAGCCGTCGCCAGCGCCGAGCGCGAAATCGGGCGCGGGCTCGACGTGCTGGTCAACAATGCCGGGATCGGCATCACCGGCCCGGTCGAAGTCCAGGACATGGAAGCGACCAAGCTCGCCTTCGACACCAATGTGCTCGGCTACCACCGGCTGGCCCGCGCGGTGCTGCCCGGAATGCGCGCGCGCAAGCAGGGCCATATCTTCGCCGTGTCGAGCCAGCTCGGCCGGGTCATGGTACCCTATACCGGACATTATTCGGCGACCAAGTTCGCCGTCGAGGCGATGTTCGAACAGCTCGCCTACGAACTGGTCCCGCACAATATCGGCGTGACCGTGATCGAACCGGGTGGCTACCCGACGCAGATCTGGGTCAACCGCAACCGCTATTCGCAACAGCTCAAGGACCGCGCCGACCAGACGCATCTGGAGGGGTACCCGCAGATCGTCGCGGGCATGGGAACGGCGGACGGTTCGGGCCGCAGCGCCGATCCGATGGATATCCCGCGCGCGATGATGCGGGTGCTGGGCATGGTCCCGGGGAGCCGGCCGGTACGCCTGCCGGTGAGCGGCGGAGCGATCCCGCAGACCGCGATCAACGAGGTCAGCGCCAGGACGCAGGTCGGCTGGCTGGGCGAAAGCGGCTACGGCCCGCTGATCAAGGCGGTGCACAACGTCTGACGCTCTGGCTATTCGCGTGCGGCGCGGCTAAGGCGCGCGCCACACAAATATACCGGAGTTTCTGATGGGTTTCCGCTGCGGGATCGTCGGCCTGCCGAATGTCGGCAAGTCCACCCTGTTCAACGCACTGACCGAGACGCAGGCCGCGCAGGCCGCGAACTATCCGTTCTGCACGATCGAGCCGAATGTCGGCCAGGTCGCGGTGCCGGACGAGCGGCTCGACAAGATTGCCGCGATCGCCAAGTCGGCCAAGATCCTGCCGACGCAGCTGGCCTTCGTCGATATCGCCGGACTGGTCAAAGGCGCGAGCCAGGGCGAAGGGCTGGGCAACCAGTTCCTCGGCAATATCCGCGAAGTCGATGCGATCGTGCATGTGCTGCGCTGCTTCGAGGATGACGACATCCAGCACGTCGCCAACAAGGTCGACCCGCTGGCCGATGCCGAAGTGGTCGAGACCGAATTGCTGCTGGCCGATCTCGAAAGCCTCGAGAAGCGCGTTCCCGCAGCCGCCAAGCGTGCCACCAGCGGGGACAAGGAAGCCAAGCTGATGGCCAGCGTGCTCGGCCAGGCGCTCGAACTGCTCAAGGACGGCAAGCCTGCGCGGCTGACCGAGCCCAAGGACGAGGAAGAGGCCCGCGTCTTCCGCCAGGCGCAGCTGCTGACCGCCAAGCCCGTGCTCTATGTCTGCAACGTAGCCGAAGAAGACGCTGCCAGCGGGAATGCGCTGTCCGAACTGGTTTTCGCCAAGGCCAAGGCCGAAGGCGCCGAGGCCGTGGTGGTCTCGGCAGCGATCGAAGCCGAACTGGTCGCGATGCCCGTCGAAGATCGCGGCGAATTCCTTGCCGAACTGGGGCTGGAAGAATCGGGACTGAGCCGGGTGATCCGCGCCGGCTACAAGCTGCTCGGCCTGCAGACCTTCTTCACCGCCGGTCCGAAGGAAACGCGCGCTTGGACTTTCCCCACCGGGGCCAAGGCACCGCAGGCCGCGGGCGAGATCCACACCGATTTCGAGCGCGGGTTTATTCGCGCTGAAACAATTGCCTACGATGATTACCTTGCACTGGGCGGAGAAAGCGGTGCGCGCGAAGCGGGCAAGCTGCGCCAGGAGGGCAAGGAATATCTGGTACAGGACGGGGACGTCCTGCTGTTCAAGTTCAACGTCTGAGGTCACTTCCATGAACCGGATTGCCGCCGCCCTCGCCCTCGGTCTTGCCAGCGTGCTGGGCGGCTGCGCCGCCTATGCCGATGCGCCAATCGCCAGCATGGCGGTGGCCCAGCAGCGCGAACCGGTAACGATCCTGATATCGATCGACGGCTTCCACCCGAACTATCTCGAACGCGGGCTGACCCCGACGCTCTCGCAGTTGGCCAGCGACGGTACGCGCGCGGCGATGCGGCCGTCCTTCCCGACCAAAACCTTCCCCAATCACTGGACGCTGGTGACCGGCCTGGTGCCCGATCATCACGGCATCACCGCCAACCGCATGGAAGATGCCGCGCGCCCCGACGATCCCTTCACCATGGCCACGGTCGATCCCTATTGGTGGAGCGAAGCCAAGCCGGTCTGGGTCGAGGCCGAGGAAGCGGGCATTCGCAGCGCCGCAATGTTCTGGCCCGGTTCGGCCGTGGCCTGGGGCGGAACGGCAGTGCGCTACGGCCCGGTGACCGATGGGACGATGGCCAGCGACTGGCAGGCCTTCAGCATGCAGGTTTCGAACACCCAGCGCGTCAATTCGGTGCTCGACTGGCTGCGCCGGCCGACCGAAATCCGCCCCGAATTCGTCACGCTCTATTTCGACACGGTCGACAGCGCGGGCCATGGCGCGGGGCCGGATAGCGAGGAAACCGACGCCGCGCTGCGCGATATCGACGGGCACATCGCCAGTCTCGTCGCCGGGCTCGAGACGCTGGGCCAGCCCGCCAACTTGGTGATCGTTTCGGATCACGGAATGGCTGCGACAGGCTCGGACCGAGTCATTGCGCTGGCCGATATCGTCGATCCGGCGCTCTACCGGCTGGTCGAAGGCGGCGCCTATGCGACCTTCCAGCCCACCGAAGGCAATGCCGCGGCGCTCGAGGCGGCCCTGCTGCGCGATCACGCGCATATGGAATGCTGGCGCAAGGGCGAGATCCCGGCGCGCTTCCAGTACGGCACGCATGATCGCATCCCGCCCTATCTGTGCCTGCCCGATACCGGCTGGACGATTTCGGCCACGGCGCCGGGCGCACAGTGGAGCGGCGGCAGTCACGGATACGATCCCTTCGCGCCGGAAATGGCATCGTTGTTCATTGCCCACGGGCCGGCCTTCCGCAGCGGTGTGACGCTGGACGGCTTCCAGAACACCGCGGTCGCGCCGCTGCTGCGCCATCTTGTCGGCTTGCCGCAGGCAGCGCGCTCGGATGGCGACCTGGCCGATGTCAGCGGAGCTCTTGCCCAGCAAAATTAAGTGCCGGGCGGAACGAGACCGCCCCCACCCCGTTGCCAATCATAGCTCAACGGGGAGACAGATGTGGTCGACAAGTCGGAAAAATTCAGCACTTTGGTGCGCGTCGGATATTTCAGCCGCGCCATCCTCTATTCGGTGCTCGGCCTGATCGCGCTGACCAGCGCAGGCCGGATCAGCGAAGGCACCAACGGTATTTTCCAGGCGATCCGCGATTTCCCGCTGGGCACCGCCATCCTGTGGCTGATGGTGGTGGGATTGCTTGCCTATGCACTGTTCCGCTTCGCCTCGACATTCTTCGATATCGAGAACCACGGGACCGACACCAAGGGGTGGGCGGTAAGGCTTGGCCATGCGGGTAGCGCAATCGGCCACCTCGCGCTCGCCTATTCGGCCTACAAATTCACCAGTTCCGGCAGCGACAGCAGCGGTGGCGGCGCACAGGACGCGGCTTCGGGTGTGCTGTCGATGGAGTTCGGCGGCGTGGTGCTGGGCCTGCTCGGCATCGCCTTCTTCGCAACTGCGATCTTCCAGGCCAAGAAGGGCGCGACCGGCAGCTTCATGAACCGGATCAGCGGCCGCGCACCCTCGCAGACCCGGATCGTCGGAGGCATCGGCTATATCGCCCGCGCCGTCGTCTTCCTCGTCATCGGCTGGTCGCTGTTCAAGGCCGGTTTCCTGTCGGGCGGCTCGGATCAGGTCAAGACACTGGGCGATGCCGTGGCGAGCCTTGCGGGCGAAGGTATCATCTTCACGCTGGTGGCGATCGGCCTGCTGGCCTTCGGGATCTTCAGCCTCGTGCTGGCCCGCTACCGGATCATTCCCGACATGGGTTCCGACGGCCGGGTCCCGCAGTTCCGGGCGTAGTTCCACCACCCATCCAACGCATCAGGCGCGCGGCTTTAAACCCGCGCGCCTTTTCGCGTTACAGGGCCGCGGCTGCATTTCCATGTTGCGTCGCCCGCGCGATTGATCCATTGCATTTTGCAATGCAGTTCTACGAAGACATCGCCATCGGGCACAAGCAGGCCTTCGGCCGGTATGAAGTGACGCGTGAAGAGGTGATCGACTTCGCCTCGAAATACGATCCGCAACCCTTCCACCTCGACGACGAGGCGGCGGCGCAAACCCACTTCGGGCGCATTTCGGCCAGCGGCTGGCACACCTGTTCGATGACCATGTCGATGCTGGTCGCCAATCTCACTAAGCACAAGCAGGCGGGGCTCGGGTCACCCGGGGTCGACAAGCTGCGCTGGAAGAAGCCGGTCTATCCGGGCGACACGCTGCGCTGCGAAAGCGAAGTGATCGAAAAGCGCCGCAGTGCCTCGCGCCCCGAAATGGGCATCTTCAAGAGCCACCTCACCGTCTTCAACCAGAACGATGAACCGGTGATGGAAATGGTTTCGAACGGGCTGATCCGCACGCGCGATCCCGCCGGGACCGACTAGCTCACACGCCGCACTGCGCAATGCCCGACTTGCGATAGACCACCTGATCGTTGGCATTCGAGATCGTCAGCGTGGCGGGGAAATCGCTGACTTCCGCAGCCACTTCCTCGCCCGCATCCTCGTCGATCTCCAGCGTCATGGAATAGGCCGTCCCGTCATACTTGCTGCGCGCAAGATAGGGCAGTTCGGCGCTGCCCTTGTCGGCAGCCAGCGTCTGCATTTCGCCATCGCGCAGAAAATGCCCGGTTTCGGCCATGGCCAGCGCCACCGCCGCCACTCCCCCGCCCGCGGGCGCAAAGCTGCAGCCTGCGCCGTAGAGGTCGTATTCCTCGATCTCGCGATAGCGGATTGCGCCGGGTTCGAGCTGTTCGGGCGGCGGCGTCTGGTGCGCCTCCACTTCCGCCACGGCGGCAGCCCGCTCTTCCTCGGTCGGCTCGTCCGCACAGGCCGCCAGTCCCAGCGCCAACAGGAGCGGTATGGTAATGCGCATCAATGCCTCCCGAACAGTTTCTCGACGTCTTCCATCGACAGCTTGACCCAGGTCGGCCGGCCGTGGTTGCACTGGCCTGAACGCGGGGTGCCTTCCATTTCGCGCAGCAGCGCGTTCATCTCGTCGACCCGCAGCACGCGCCCTGCGCGCACCGAACCGTGGCAGGCCATCGTGGCCAGAACGAGATCGAGCTTTTCGCCCAGCAGCAGCGCCTCGCCATTAAGCGCCAGATCGTCATCGATATCGCGCAGCAGCTTTTCCGGATCGGTCCGCGCAATGGCGTGCGGCAGGCTGCGTACGAGCATTGCCCCGGGCCCGAAACGTTCGATCGCAAGCCCGTGTTCGGCAAGCCGGGGTGCAGCTTCCTCGAGCCGGTCGCAGCTGGTTTCGTCGAGCTCGACCACTTCGGGGATCAGCAGGGCCTGGCTGCGCGCGACCGCTTCTTCGGCGCCCGCAGCCCGCAGGCGTTCGAGTACGAGCCGTTCATGCGCGGCATGCTGGTCGACCAGCACCAGCCCGTCCTGCGCTTCGGCGACGATATAGGTGTTGGCGACCTGACCGCGGGCAATGCCCAGGGGATAGTCCGCCGCGAACGTATCCGCCGGTACCGCTTCCTCGGCCCGGCCACGCGGCTCGGCCATGGTGCCGCCCTCGCCCGCGTGCCAGGCCCGGCCCGGCTCGGCCACGCCGGTGGCAGGCGCAGACCAGTCGCGCCCTTCGAAGATCGAGCGCAGCGCGGGCGACGGCTCCTCGCGCACGGGTTCCTGCTGCCAGCGCGCCATGGCACCCGCGTCGGGGCTTTGCGCGCTGCGCTTGTCGCCCGTCGCCAGCGCGCGGCGCAGGCCCGAGACGATGAAGCCGCGCACGCCCTGTGCATCGCGGAACCGCACCTCGGTCTTGGCGGGGTGGACGTTCACGTCGACTTCTTCTGCCGGCAGGTCGAGGAACAGCGCCAGCACCGCGTGGCGATCCCGCGCGAGCATGTCGGCATAGGCGCCGCGGACTGCACCGGTGAGCAGGCGGTCCTTCACCGGGCGGCCGTTGACGAACAGATACTGGTGGTCGGCCACGCCGCGGTTGTAGGTCGGCAGGCCCGCGATCCCGGTCAGGCGCATTCCGCCGCGGTCCATGTCGATCGCGACGCCGTTGTCCTTGAGCTCGCGCGCGATCAGCTGCGCGACGCGGTTGGCCAGCCCTTCCCCGCCCTGCAGCGCGAATATCCGCCGCTCGCCGTGATCGAAGCTGATCGCCACGTCGGGCCGCGCCATGGCAAGCCGCAAGACCACGTCCTTGCAGGCGGCGTATTCGCTCCGCGCCGTGCGCAGGAACTTGCGCCGCGCGGGGATCTTGCCGAACAGGTTTTCGACCCGCACCCGCGTGCCGGGCGGCAGCGCTGCGGGGCCTTCGGCGGCAATTTCGCCGTGATCGACCACCCGTTTCCAGCCCTGCTCGGCCCCGGCCGGACGGCTCTCGATCGTGAACCGGGCCACGCTGGCGATGCTCGGCAGCGCCTCGCCGCGAAACCCCAGTGTCGCGACCTGTTCGATCGCCTCGTCCGGCAGCTTCGATGTCGCGTGCCGTTCGAGCGCCAACGCCATTTCGTCGGGGCTCATCCCGCAGCCGTCGTCGGTCACTTCGAGACTGGTCAGTCCGCCTTCGACCAGCTTCACCGCGATCCGCGTGGCGCCGGCGTCGATCGCGTTTTCGACAAGCTCCTTGAGCGCCGAAGACGGCCGTTCGACCACCTCGCCCGCAGCGATGCGGTTGACCAGATTCTCGGGCAGGCGGCGGATTTGCGGCATGGGTAAATCGTTCTAGCGGTGAAGCGCCGCGATTCCGAGGCAATGCGTTCACCTATCCCCCACAGGAATAGCGGAAAATTTTGGCATTCGCGCGATAATCTCGCTAAGGCTCGCCCACCATTTCCTGCTGGAGAGGTGCGAGCGGGTCGCTCCCCTTCGCCGGATCACGCGACACAACGGAAAATCGAACGAAAATGGGCTTCTGGAACAATCTCTTCAAATTCGGCGTGCAGAACATGGCGATCGACCTCGGCACTGCCAACACGCTGGTTTACGTGCAGGACCAGGGTATCGTCCTGGACGAACCGAGCGTGGTTGCGCTCGAGACGATCAACGGCATGAAGCGCGTCAAGGCCGTGGGTGACGATGCCAAGATGATGATGGGCAAGACGCCCGACAGCATCGAGGCCATCCGCCCGCTGCGCGACGGCGTGATCGCCGATCTCGACGTGGCCGAAGAGATGATCAAGCACTTCATCCGCAAGGTAAACGGGCGCAAGAGCCTGATGCGCTATCCCGAAATCACCATCTGCGTGCCGTCGGGGTCGACCTCGGTCGAACGCCGCGCGATCCGCGATGCCGCATCGAATGCGGGTGCCAGCCAAGTCTATCTCATCCTCGAACCGATGGCCGCGGCGATCGGTGCCGACATGCCCGTGACCGAACCGGTCGGCAGCATGGTCGTCGACATCGGCGGCGGCACAACCGAAGTCGCCGTGCTGTCGCTGCGCGGCCTCGCCTACACCACCTCGGTCCGCACCGGCGGCGACAAGATGGACGAAGCGATCGTTTCCTATGTCCGCCGACATCACAACCTGCTGATCGGCGACAGCACCGCCGAGCGGATCAAGAAGGATTTCGGCGTCGCACGTCCGCCCGAAGACGGCGTGGGCGAAAGCATCACGCTGAAGGGCCGCGACCTCGTCAACGGCGTGCCCAAGGAAATCACGATCAACCAGGGCCACATCGCCGAAGCCCTGTCCGAACCCATCGGCGCGATCGTCGAAGGCGTGCGCATCGCGCTGGAAAACACCGCGCCCGAGCTGGCGGCCGACATCGTCGACCAGGGCATCGTGCTCACCGGCGGCGGCGCGCTGATCGGTGGGCTGGACGAATATCTGCGCGAGGAAACCGGCCTGCCGGTCACCATCGCGGAAGATCCGCTGTCCTGTGTCGCTCTCGGCACGGGCCGCGCAATGGAGGACCCGATCTACCGCGGCGTCCTGATGACGGCTTAGGAAAGGCAGGGGAATGGCGCCGACAGGCTCACGGCGCTCGGGGTATTCTCGCAGGGCGCAGTACAATCTGTTCACCGGATACGTGATCGCGGGCATCGGCGCGCTGATCGGCGCGATCCTGCTTGCGCTTTCGTTCTTCCAGCCGCAGTTGTTCGGCGGAGTGCGCGGCGCGGCGCAGGGCGGCCTGTCGCCGGCCACCGAAACCGCCGCCACGGTGCGCACCGGATCGAAGAGCGTCTGGGAGAACATCAGCGGCTATTACCGCGCGGGTTCGAAGAACGCGCAGCTCAAGCGCGAAATGGAAATCGCGCGTATCCGGCTGCGCGAGGCCGAGGCGGTGAAGCAGGAAAACGTCCGCCTGAAGGGCCTGCTCGACCTGCACGAGGCCGAGACCAAGCCCGTCGCGGTGGCGCGGCTGGTGGGTTCGTCCGCCTCGAGCACGCGGCGGTTCGCCTATCTCGGCGCGGGCAGCGACGATGGCGTCGCGGTCGGAATGCCAGTTCGTTCGCCGCGCGGCGTTGTCGGTCGGATTCTCGAAACGGGCAGTTCCAGTTCGCGCGTCCTGCTGCTGACCGATACCGAAAGCGTGCTGCCGGTCCGCCGCGCGGGCGATGAAGTGGTCGCTTTCGCCGAAGGCCGCGGCGATGGCTTGCTGCGCATCAAGCTGATCAACCTCGGCATCAACCCGCTGGAGCCCGGCGACCTGTTCGTCACCAGCGGCGCTGGCGGTTATTACCCGCCGGGTATCGCCGTGGCGATACTGACCGAGACGACCGATGATGGCGGTCTTGCGCGCATTGTCAGCGATCCGGCGGCTGCGGACTACGTCAGCGTGGAACAGATCTACGAACCCGAAGCGGCGCTGGGCGCGGAAACCCCGATCGAACGCGAGCTGACGGATTGATGGAGCGCAACGATCCACGGGCGCGCACCGATGCCTATGGCAGCCGGATAAACCGATCGCATTCGAACATGCTGGCCAATGCGGTGCCCTGGGCATCGATCATGGTCGCGTCCATCCTGCCGGTATTCCCCATCGCCACCGCGCTGCCGGTGGTCCCGCCGCTGGGGCTGCTGATGCTGCTGGGGTGGCGGCTGGTACGGCCGGGCCTGTTGCCCGTCTGGGCCGGACTGCCACTGGGCCTGATCGACGATCTGTTCAGCGGTCAGCCCTTCGGCTTCGCGATGTTCGTCTGGTCGCTGATCATGCTGGCGATCGAAGTGGTCGAGATGCGCTTGCCGTGGCGAGCCTTCTGGCAGGACTGGTTCACGGCGGGTTTATTGATCGTCGGCTACCTGTTCGCAGGCTGGCTCCTGTCGGGCGCGCAGCCCACCATCCATTCGCTCGTCGCCCTGGTTCCGCAACTCGTGCTCACCATCCTGCTTTTTCCGATCGCGGCGCGTTTCGTGGCCATGCTCGACCGCTTCCGGCTGACCCGCTGGAGAGCGCTGTAATGCGCCTGCGCCGCCGTGCCCGGCCCCGCGAGGTCGTAACCCAGTCGACGCTGGACAATGCCTTCGACCGGCGAACCTTCGTCATCGGCACCGCCATGGGCGGGCTCGGCGTGCTGCTGGCCGCGCGAATGGGCTATATCGCCATCGCCGAGAACGAGAAATACGAGCTCGAAAGCGAGAGCAACCGCGTCAACCTGTCGCTGATCCCCCCGCGGCGCGGCTGGATGCTCGATCGCAACGGCGCTCCGCTGGCTTCGAACCGGGCCGATTTCCGCGTCGACATCATTCCCGATCGCACCGAAGACCCCGATGCGACGATCGACGCGCTTACGACCATTCTCAATCTCGACGACAACCAGGCCGCCGATATCCGCAAACGGGTCGACGATGGGCCCGGCTACCAGCCCGTCGAGATCGCCTCGGGTATCAGCTATGACGAATTCGCCGCAGTCAGCGTGCGCCTGCCCGACCTTCCCGGCGTGGTTCCGCAGCGCGGCTTTTCGCGGTTCTACCCGACCGGGCCCAGCGTCGGCCATTTGCTCGGCTATGTCGGTCCGGCCAATGCCGAGGAATACGAGGAGCAGGACCGCAACCCGCTCTTGATCACGCCCGGGTACAAGATCGGCAAGGATGCGCTGGAAAAGCAGTTCGAGCTCGACCTGCGCGGCGTGCCCGGCGCGCGCCGGGTCGAAGTCACCGCTTCGGGACGGATCATCCGCGATCTCGAGACCCGCGAAGACGTCCAGGGCGATCCCGTTCGGCTGACGATCGACGGCCCGCTGCAGGACTACGCGGCGCGCCGCATTGGCCTCGAAAGCGGCTCGGTCGTCGTCATGGATTGCGAGACGGGCGACCTCTTGTGCATGGCGTCCATGCCGAGCTTCGACCCCAACAGCTTTTCGCAAGGCATCGGGCGCGTCGAATACGCCATGCTGCGTGAGGACGAGCGCGTGCCGCTGCGCAACAAGGTGCTCAAGGGCCTCTATCCCCCCGGCTCGACGGTCAAGCCGATGCATTGCATGGCCTTCCTCGATGCGGGGATCAAACCCGACGAGGCGATCATGTGCGGTGGCGGGCGGCGGATCGGCAACCGCTTCTTCAATTGCTGGAGCAACCACGGCCGGGTCGACATGGCGAAAGCCATCTATCAGAGCTGCGACAGCTATTTCTACCATTTCGCGCAGCAGATCGGTTTCGCCAAAGTCGCCGAATGGGCGCACAAGATGGGTCTGGGCGAGGAATTCCCCCTCCCCGTGACCAGCCAGTTCTACGGCACCGTGCCCTCTCCCGAATGGAAGCAACGCAAGCACGACAGTGCCTGGCAGCCCTATGACACGGTGAATTCCTCGATCGGCCAGGGTTACTACCTGACCAACCCGCTGCAGCTGGCGGTGATGAGCGCGCGGATGGCGACCGGGAACAGGGTCATGCCGCGCCTGCAGCTGACCGGCGAAAACCCGCAGTTCGAGCATTTCGATTTCAGCCCCGACGAGATCGGCTATGTCCGCCAGGCGATGAGCGACGTGGTCAACGGCCCGGGCACCGCCGGGCGTGCGCGCCTGCCGTTCGACGACATCAAGATGGCCGGCAAGACCGGAACCGCGCAGGTCGTCTCGCTCAGCGTGTCCAATGGCCGGACCGGCCCCTGGAAGTATCGCGACCACGGATTGTTCGTGTTCTTCGCGCCCTTCGACAAACCGAAATACGCCGGCGCGGTGGTGATCGAGCACGGCGGCGGCTCGGGCGCGGCCTATCCCATCGCCCGCGATGTGATGACCTTCATGTTCGACCCGGCCAAGGGCATGGACGCACTGCGCCCGCTCGAGGAACAGTGGGGCGGCAGCGCGCAGGAACGGCTGGATGCGAAATACCGCGCCTATGCCACCGCGCAGGGTGAGGCGGTGCCCCCGGCCCCCTCGCGCGACGAGGATATCTTCGACCAGGTCGAGGCCGAAGCCCGCGTCGCGGCCCGCCAGCCCGAAAGCATTGCCGAAGAAGTCGGCCCCTCGCGCGTCGATACCCGCTCGCCCGAGGAAGTGTCGCAAGCCGCAGCCAGCGCGCGGGCGGACGCCGCGCAGGGCGATCCTGCCGCGACCACGCCGGACACCAGCGAATGAGCTCGATCGTTCCTGCGCCGATCGCGCGGCAGCCCTGGCAGATGCTGTTCCCGCTGTTCGTCCTGATCGCCTTCGGGGCGCTGGTCCTGTTCTCGGCGGCGGGTGGCAGCTGGGATCCCTACGCCTCGTCACACGTGATCCGCTTCAGCGTGTTCCTGGTCATGGCGTTCGTCCTCAGCCGGTTCTCGCGCGAGCTGGTGCTGTTCTTCGCCTTCCCGATCTACGGCGTCGTCCTGGCAATGCTGCTCGCGGTGGAGGCGATCGGGTTCGTCGGTGGCGGCAGCCAGCGTTGGCTCAATCTCGGCTTCATGCAGCTGCAACCGTCCGAGCTTATGAAGCCCGCCGTCGTGCTGGTTCTCGCGCGCTACTATTCCACATTGCCGGTCGGCATGGTCCCGACGCTCGGCGCGCTTGTCGTGCCCGGCCTGCTGATCCTGACACCCGTGGCGCTGGTGCTGCTGCAACCCGATCTGGGCACGTCGCTGGCGATCGTCTTCGGCGGGTCGATGGTGATGTTCGCTGCCGGCCTGCCGCTGCGCTGGTTCATCGGTGCGGCTGCGGCGGGCGCGGTCCTGGCGCCAGTCGCGTTCTTCTTCGGTCTGCAACCCTATCAGCAGAAGCGCGTGTTCACCTTCCTCGATCCCGAAAGCGACCCGCTGGGTGACGGCTATCACATCACCCAGTCGAAGATCGCCATCGGTTCGGGCGGTTTCTCGGGCAAGGGCTTTAACGAGGGTTCGCAGAGCCATCTCAACTACCTGCCCGAACCGCATACCGATTTCATCTTCGCCACCATGGCGGAAGAATGGGGTTTCCTGGGGGGGATCGTGGTGCTTGGCGCTTTCGCGATGATCCTGCGCTGGGGCCTATCGGTCGCGCGCGCCAGCAGCGACCGGTTCGGGAAGCTGATCGCGCTGGGCATGACCGCGACGATCTTCTTCTATGTCGCGATCAATTTGATGATGGTCATGGGGCTTGCCCCCGTGGTGGGCATCCCGCTGCCGTTCATGAGCCATGGCGGCAGTTCGATGCTGACCAACATGATCTGCATCGGATCGCTGATGCTGGTCCACCGCTGGAACCGCAAGGCGCCGCGCACCGGGCTGCTGCGCTAAAGCTCGACCAATCCCAGCTTGAGCGCGCGCACCGTCGCGGTGACCCGGTCATTGGTGTCCAGCTTGTCGAAGATTCTTCGCGTATAGGTGCGTACGGTTTCAGGCGAAATGTCGAGGATCGTTCCGATATCGACCGACGACTTGCCCCGCCCCATCCATTCGAGCACCTCGCGTTCGCGCTCCGACAGCGAGACAGACGCCCGGCCGCCGTCCATGATCTTGCAGATCTGGAGATGCGCCGCCAGCAGCAGCGAATGGATCTGCTGCAGTTGCTCGTTCGAGAAACCGGCCGGGTCGCGCTCAAATCGCATCGAGCAATAGGCGTTGCGGTTGCGCGGGCCGAACACGGCGAAACCGACCCAATTGTCGACCCCCGCAGTGACGGTTTCCTCGAAGAACCGCTCGGCCTTCGGGTCGCCGCGGCCGAGCTCGATCGCGTCACGCCAGACCAGCACCGGTCCGTATTGGAACGTCAGTCGAGGAACCGGATCGATCTCGCGCCACGCACCACTGACGTAGCGCCGCTGGAATTCGAGCGGATAGTCACGCGACCAGATGAAGGTCTTCTTGGAAGTCTGCGATTCGAAGATCGGCGTGAAATGGTAGCTGAACCAGGTGGCACCATTGTCGAGGCAGTTTTCGTAGACGAATTCCAGGATGGCCTCGCAATCGGCCATCTTGGCGATATCTGCCGCAAAATCCCACATCGCCTCATCAGCCCAAGTGCTTGTCCCCAAATTGAGGGACTGCACATGTATCAGATTCGACTGCATAAGCACAACCAACGAACCAAAGGTGACGAAGGTAGGGCTAGTCGCTGGAGAACCAGGACATCTGACAGAATGACGCCCGAAAACCATTTGCAGCAAATACACGACGGCGATTTTGCATCGTGCGGCAGCTGCAGCTTCGACACATGCTGCCCCAAGATTCGCGACCTCGTCCTGTCCGCCGTGCGTCACGCCCAAGCCCGCGACAAGCCGATGACGGTCTGGGATCTGCCCAACGCGACCGACCTCACGCTGAAGGCCGCCTACGCAGCGGTACGGAATCTGGAATGCGAACGACTGCTGGTGATCGGCGACTGGTCGGGCCACCCGTTCGATGCGGTCCTGGCAGTGGCGGAGCCGGCGTCGGACACGAACCGGCACCAGCGCGCGGCATGATCCGCATTTAGGGCTTTTCATCCGCGAGAAGCCCGCTATATGAGCGCCTCCCGAGTCGGGAACGCCCCTTCCACGGGGCCGCGGTACGCCGCAGTGTGGACGCATAGCTCAGTTGGTAGAGCAGCTGACTCTTAATCAGCGGGTCCTAGGTTCGAGCCCTAGTGCGTCCACCACCTTTTCCATTCCGTCATACCCCACACGCCGATCCAACGACCATGGCTTTGTCCGCGAGGACGGTTCGTCACACTCGATGTGATACTTGCCATTGGCAATCACATTATGATGTGATACCTCGCCTGCCATGGATACGATCGAAAAAGTTCGCACACTCGTCTCGCAGGGCCTGATGACTCGCGCCGGGCTTGCCCGAGCGGCTGGCCTGCACGCCAACACGCTGCGCGACTGCGCCGAGGACAGCTGGAACCCGACCTCCGAAACGCTCGGCAAGCTCGAGGCTTTCCTCGAAGCCAATGACGACACCCCGGTTATCGTCGGCGCCGAGGAGATCATCGACGAGGCACGCAATGGCCGCATGTACATCCTCGTCGACGATGAGGACCGTGAGAACGAGGGCGATCTGATCATCCCCGCGCAGATGGCCACGCCCAGCGCGATCAATTTCATGGCCACGCATGGCCGCGGGCTGATCTGCCTGTCGCTTGACCGCAAGCGCGTCGAGGCGCTGGGGCTCGAACCGATGAGCCGCGACAATCGCGAAAGCATGCAGACCGCTTTCACCACCTCGATCGAGGCCAAGGAAGGCGTCACCACGGGCATCAGCGCGGCCGACCGGGCCCGCACGGTCACCGTGGCGATCGATTCGGCCAAGGGTCCGGACGATATCGTCACCCCGGGTCATGTCTTCCCGCTCGCGGCGCGCGACGGCGGCGTGCTCGTCCGCGCCGGCCATACCGAGGCGGCGGTCGACATCTCGCGCCTTGCCGGGCTCAACCCCTCGGGCGTGATTTGCGAGATCATGAACGAGGACGGGACGATGGCCCGCCTCGATGACCTGATCGGCTTCGCGCGCAAGCACGACATGAAGATCGGCACGATCCGCGACCTGATCGAATACCGCATGCGGCACGACCACCTCGTCGAACGCGTGGCCGAAGACGGCTTCGAATCCGATTACGGCGGCGACTGGCGGCTGATCACCTATCGCAACACGGTCGACGAAAGCGAAAGCTACGTCCTGCAGAAGGGACATGTCGTCGAAGGCCAGCCCACGCTCGCGCGCGTCCACCCGATCTCGATCTTCGATGATGTCCTCGGCAAGCCCGGCCCGCGCAAGCGTACGCTGCAGCGCGCAATGCAGGCCGTGGGCGATCATGGCTCGGGCGTGATCGTGCTGATCACCGGGCGGCCCGCGGGCAATCGCGGCTACAGTGAAAGCGATTCCCAGCGCAATGTCGGCATCGGCTCGCAAATCCTCGCCGATCTCGGGATCGACGACATGATCCTGCTCAGCAATTCGCAGCCCAATGTCGTCGCGATCGAAGGCTACGGCCTCAACATCGTCGACCACCTGCCCATTCCGGAGTGACCCCCATGGCCCGTTTCCTTATCGTCGAAGCCCGTTTCTACGACCATCTCAACGACATGCTCGTGGCCGGTGCACGCGCCGCGCTCGAAGCGGCGGGACACGGCGTCGATGTCCTCACCGTGCCCGGCGCACTGGAAATCCCCGGCGCGATCGCGCTGGCCTCGGAAAGCGGCCAGTATGACGGCTATGTCGGCATCGGCGTGGTCATCCGCGGCGAGACCTACCATTTCGAGATCGTCGCCGGCGAAAGCGCCCGCGGGATCATGGCATTGACGATGGACGGCATGGCCATCGGCAACGGCATCCTGACGGTCGAGAACGAGGACCAGGCGCTGGTTCGCGCGGATCCCAAGCAAAAGGACAAGGGCGGTGAAGCCGCGCAGGCCGCCATGGCCCTCCTGAAGCTGCAGGAACGCTTCGCCGGCTAACGCGCCCCGTCGAGGAACTCGTCGAGGCCCAGCGGGGCGAATGGGCCGATGATCAGCTGTTCGAACACGCCGATCCCTTCGGACCCATCGCTTCCCGTAACCAGGACGGGAACCTGGACATGCAGGTTTTCCGGCGCCAGCGGGTCGCAATCCGCCAGCACGATGTCTTCGCGTTCGATCCTGAGCGGGCCGTGGTGCATGCCGTGGCCCCACTCGGGGCTGGTGTAGCCCAGCCCGCGCATCTGGAACCGGCCCAGCGGTTCGAAAGTGACCTGTTCGGGCGCACCGCGTAGCGCGAGCGACAGCGTGCCTCCCAGCGGCCAACGCGTCCCCGGTTCAAGCCGGGTACGCATGCTGCCGTGCCCTTCTGCAACCTCTGCCGCGCCCGCGCCCTCCCCGGCCCATGCGGCGCGGGTGTTCCACGCCTTGCCGTGCTGGTCGTTGTTGACGTGGAAGAACAGGCTGCCGGCGGGGAAATTGATCGGCGTCCACTGCCAGAAAAAGCCGGGAAGCGGCGCACCGGGCATGGGCTGCGGGTCGCGCGCGCCGATCGGGCGGACACCCCAGCTGCGATCGCGCGTCCCCATCGAACCGGCTGCCAGGTCCTGCTTCTCGCCATCGACCTCGATCCACCCGGCATAGCGGCCGTTCTGGGTCATCCGCGTGTAGTCCATGAAGGCGCGCGGGCCGATACGGTGCGTGAAGCGCGGTTCCTCGATCGGGAAGGCGCGCCCGGTGAAGGTGATATCCGCGGCGGCTCCTTCGAACGGTTCCACGCGCAGGCGGAGCACGTTGAGCGCCTCGACGATTTCGATCGAGATCGGCCCCACCGCCATCGCCATCCGCTCCATCCCCAGTTCCGCACTGGCGTGGACGCAGTGCTGGACCCCGTCGCGAACCACGGTGAAATGCGCATCGATGATGTCGAGATGTGGATAGACCCCCAGCGCGGCGGCGAAGAACCCGCTCCCATCGGGGGCATAACCATTGAAAAAATAGCGGTCGTAGAAATTGCGATCGGTGCCCGAATAGGCCACCGGCTCGGCGGTCTGGTGGATCGGATATTCGTCTCCGCGGCTGAGAACCACTAGATCACCTCTTTCAATGCTTCGATACTGCCGCGCGCCTGCGCGAGCGAACAGGCGCCGCGCGCCATGGACAGGAAATTGGCATCCCCGCGTTCGGTCCGTTCCACGAAGGCGGCGCTGAACACTGCGGTCGAAACCCCGTGGAGGATCCCCAGTCGGTAATCGCGCTCGATCTCATCGTGGGTCAGGGCAACGCCGCGCTCGCGCATTTCCGCGCGCCACAGGTCGAGCAACTCGCGCTCGTGTTCGCGCCATAGTCTTTCGCCCACGCCGCAGCCGATGAAGTAGCCGACATCGGTCATCGGGCGGCCGGCCGCGACGGTCTGCCAATCGAGTATGGCGATCGGTTCTTGCCCGCCGCGAATATCGAACAGCATGTTGTCGAGCCGGAAATCGCCATGCACGAGGCATTGCGGGGGATCCTCGCGCCCGAACCAGGCGGAACTCGCCTCGGCCAGCTGGTCGCATACCGCCATGCAGTCCGGGTCGAGACTGTCGGCGTAGCGCTCGCGGAAGATCGCCTGGGCCTGCGGATACATCGCGCCGAGCCGTTCGCGCAGGTCCGGCGGCGGCGCGATCCAGTCCGCCTCGAGCAATTCGGCACGGCCCCAGCTCGGCGCGTGGATCGCGGCCGCCTGGCGGATTGCCGCACGGGCGTCGGCGATATCGCAGCCGGCAATCTGGTCTCCTTGCCGGGCGGGACCCACATCCTCGAACACCAGCAGGAAATCGGCGCCGGTCTCATTGGCATCCGCGAAGAAGACCCGCGGCGCGCGCACATCGAGCAGCGGCGCAGCCTCCCGGTAGAATGCCACCTCCTTGCGATAGAGGCCGAACATCGCGGCTGTCGTCCGGCTGGCGGTGTCTGCGGCGGGAAACTTGCCCGCCAGCGTCGGCGGCACATCGCCATCGCCCTCGATAAAGAACCGGACGCTGTCCCCGACCTGTCCGGTGCCGATCGGCTCCCAGCGCAGGGCATCGACCCGCACGCCGAGCTGTCCGCCCAGCCACGCGGCCGTGACCTCGTCCGGATGTACCGGAAATCGTTCCAAGCCCCTCTCCCCCAAGAGCAATGAGGGAACGCTAGCGGGCGATATGCGTCCTGACAATCATGCAGGATACAACCCCATGAACGGCCCCCTCGAATGGATCACCTCCATCGGGACGGTCGCCGCCGCATCGATGATCGCCTTCGACCTCGGACGCCGGGCAACCGCGTGGGGCTTCGTGCTGTTCTGCCTCGTTTCGGCGCTGTGGATCTACATCGGGCTGACCGAGGAGGCAGTGCCGCTCGCCGCGATGAACGGCGTGCTGCTGCTGATCAACGCCTGGGGCGTGTGGCAATACTGGTTCCACCCGAAGAACAGCGCCTAGCGCCGCTCCGGACGGAAGCGCGGGTCAGGAACCGATACGGCCGAAGCAGTGATGCCCGGCATAGGCCGCGCTGTCGCCCAGTTCTTCCTCGATCCGGATCAGCTGGTTGTATTTCGCCAGACGGTCCGAACGCGCGAGGCTGCCGGTCTTGATCTGACCGCAATTGGTCGCGACCGCAAGATCGGCAATCGTCGCGTCTTCGGTTTCACCCGAACGGTGCGACATGACTGCCGTGTAACCCGCGCGGTTGGCGATGCTGACTGCTTCGAGCGTTTCCGACAGCGTGCCGATCTGGTTGACCTTGACGAGCAGCGAATTGGCGAGACCCTGGTCGATCCCGTCGCGCAGGCGCTGCGGGTTGGTGACAAACAGGTCGTCTCCCACCAGCTGGACGGTGTTGCCGATCCGATCGGTCAGCGCCTTCCAGCCTTCGAAATCGTCTTCCGCCATCCCGTCTTCGATCGAGCGGATCGGATAGTCGCGGCACAGCTTGTCGAGATATTCGGCCATGCCTGGCCCATCGAGCGACAGGTCCTCGCCCGAGATCCGGTACTTGCCGTCCTTGAAGAACTCAGTCGAGGCGCAGTCGAGCGCCAGCGCGATATCCTCGCCCGGCTTGAAGCCGGCCTGCTCGATCGAGGCCATGATGAAATCGAGCGCGTCGCGCGTGCTGGCGAGATCGGGGGCGAAGCCGCCCTCGTCGCCCACTGCGGTGGCGAGGCCTTTCTCATGCAGCTTCTTCTTCAGCGTATGGAACACTTCGGCGCCCCACCGGACCGCTTCGGCAAGGCTGTCCGCGCCGATCGGCATGACCATGAATTCCTGGATGTCGATCGGATTGTCGGCATGTTCGCCGCCATTGATGATGTTCATCATCGGCACCGGGAGGACGTGCGCCGAGACACCGCCGATATAGCTGTAGAGCGGCAGGCCGCGGGCATTTGCCGCCGCCTTGGCCACCGCCATGCTGGTGCCAAGAATGGCATTGGCTCCAAGGCGGCCCTTGTTCGCCGTGCCGTCGAGAGCGATCATCGAAAGGTCGATGTCGCGCTGGTCCTCGGCATCGAAGGCGCCGACCAGCAGATCGCTGATTTCCGTGTTCACCGCGTCGACCGCCTTGATCACGCCCTTGCCGAGATAGCGCTCGCCGTCACCGTCGCGCAGTTCGACCGCTTCATGCGCCCCGGTCGATGCGCCGCTCGGCACCGCGGCCCGGCCGAAGCTGCCGTCGTCGAGCAGGACATCGACTTCTACCGTGGGATTTCCGCGCGAGTCGAGGATTTCGCGGGCGTGAATGTCGATGATCGCGGTCATGGTTGGTGACGCTCCCGGCACAGGTGTTGTAATTAGCTAAGACACTCCCGATCTGGGAGTCGCGGAGGCTCTATGCGCCGGAACATTGCTGCGCAAGTTGCGTTGCACCATCGAAGGCGTATCGCCGAACCAATACAGACCGAGGGGAAGGACAAAACGATGGCAGACACACCCGCAGCCGGCGCACCGAAAAAGCGCAAGACCCCGGCCACCAAGACATCCGCAGCCAAGAAGACCAAGGCTGCCAAGAAACCCGCAGTACAGGAGACAGCCCCCATGACCGACACCGCAACTTCGACCGACCATCGCAGCGAAGCCAAGTCGCGCTTCAACGCCGCGCTTGAAGAAGCCAAGGCCGGTGCCGCCGCGCTGAAGGCGGAAGGCAAGGACCGCGCGAATGCCTATCGCGAGCAGGCGAAGGGCAAGGGCAACGACTGGACTGCCGATGCCAAGGCTGCCGGCGAAGATGCCAAGGTCAAGGGCGTCGAACTGGCCACCGAAGGCAAGGTCAAGGCAGGCGAAGGCCTCCGCTCGCTCAGCAAGATGGTGAACGAGAACGCCTATCAGATCGACGAGAAGCTGGGTGCCAAGTACGGCGACTATGCCCGCAACGCTTCGAAATCGCTCGACGGCTATGCCTCGCGCCTTGATGAGAAGAGCGTCGACGAACTGGTCGAAGACGGCCGTGAATTCGTCCGTCGCAGCCCCGGCAAGGCGATCGGTATCGCCGCAGTCGTCGGCTTCATGGTTTCGCGCCTGTTTCGCGGTTCGCGCTAAGGACTGTGACGACGGGGGCATACATGCGCGATGACAACACCGAGCGGGCCGCGGATCATCCCGGCCCGCTCGATCTTCCCGATGGACACGACGCCGATCCCGCGCCGACCGATGCGAACCAGCAGCCATTCTCGCTGGTGGACGACGTCTTCGCACTGATCGAAGACGGCAAGACTTATGCCGAGGCGGAAGTCCGCTTCCAGAAAAGCCGCGCCGGTTTCGTCGGCAACCGCATCAAGGGTGCGATTGCCTTCGGCCTTGGCGCGTTCGGCGTGTTTCACCTTGCCTTGATCGCCGCGACCGTCGGGCTGGTCATCGCACTGGCTCCCATCGTGGGGCCGTGGGGTGCAACCGCTATCGTGACGCTGGCACTGATAGCTGCCGGCATCGCGCTGCTGTGGCTGCTGAAGGGCCGCCTCGACGATATCCGCGACGCCTTCGACGATGGAGAGAGCGAATGACCGATCGTCTCGCCCGCATGCTCGAAGACAAGTATCTGCGCGATTCCGCGCGGGCCCTAGTTGAAGCGGATATCGAACATCTCAAGACCGACGTGTCTCAGAAAAGCCTTGCCACACGCGCGATGGAGCGCGCCCGCGGAGGCGCGGCCGATCTCTATGAGGAGGCCATCGACATCGCCGACGACAACAAGGGGGCACTCGCTGCCCTGCTTGCCGCAGTGGTCCTGTGGTTCGCGCGCAACCCGATCCTGGAGATGCTCGGCTTTGCATCCGACCATGACGGCGCAGACCGCGCTGATGACGACGATGCGGAACATTAGGCGCACGGCGCACGTTGGACTGACGAACAGCAAATTCGGAGAAACACCATGGCAGACACTGCAGAAACCAACGTCACGCCCATCAGCGCGGACAGCAAGCTGACCGACGAACAGAAGCGCGAAAAGCTGCGCGAACGCATCGAAGCAGGCGAACAGCGCAACGAGGAACGCACGCTGGCCGAACAGGCCAAGGATGCTGCCGATAGCGCAATGGAATTCACCAAGAAGCATCCCTTTGCAGTCGTCGGCGGTGTGCTGCTTGCCGGCCTCGCAATTGGCGCGATGACGCGTCCGGGCCGCCGGATCGGGCGGCGTGGTGGTGCCTTCGCGGCGCTCGCGGCCGACACCGCCCTCGCCTATGGCGCACGGATGGTCGACGGAGTGCTCGATGGAGCGCAATATGCCGGGGACCGGATCGAAGACCTGGGCGAAAGCACCGCGACCACCGCACGTGGTCTGCGCCGCGACGCCGCTTACAAGCTCGATGTTGCCGGCGACGCGCTGCGCGCCTCGAGCCGCAAGGCCGGCCGCAAGGGCAGCCGCGCCTACCGTTCGTTGCGGACGCGCATCACCCACTGATCGCGTGAAACAAACCGATGCCGTAGCGGCGCGCCGGGCTTGCCTGTCGCGCCGCTTTCGCTATGTGCGGCACGCATTCCTCCCTCCCCATCGAGAAAGAAACAGCCATGGAAGAAAAAGAGAGCAAACAGACGCTCTACCTCGTCATGGGCGGCCGTGTGTCCGACCCGCGCAGCGTGACCTTCACCGATCCCGAGAGCCTGCATGTCGCGGGTGTGTACAGCACCTATGAAAATGCGGTCGAAGCGTGGCGCTCGAACGCGCAGCGCACCGTGGACGACGCCGAAATGAAGTATGTGATCGTCCACCTGCACAAGCTGCTCGATCCCGGCGCCTGATCGCGCGATGGCCCATGTCGTCAGGCCTTACCGCGATGACGATGCCGAAGCGCTGGCCGGGATACTGGTGGCGGCGATCACCCGGATCGGCCCCGCCGCCTATTCTGCCGAGCAGGTCGCGGCATGGTCGGCGCGGCATCCGGGGGCCGCGCAGTACCGCCAGCGCGCGGCGGCAGGCAATGTGATCTTCGTGGCCGCGGATCCCGCCGATCTGCCGGTCGCGTATCTGCTGATGGAACCCGATGGTCATGTCGACCATCTTTATATCCATCCCGATCACACGCGGTGCGGACTGGCCACGCAACTGCTTGCCGCGGCCGAAACGCATGCCCGGCGCGAGGAGTTCAGCCGCCTCTACACCGAGGCGAGCGATCTTGCGCGCCCCGTTTTCGCCCGCGCAGGCTATGCGGCGACGAAAAAGCGCGAATTCGCCATCGCCCATGAGGGCCGGGACGTCCCGATCCACAATTGGGCGATGGAAAAGACGCTCAGATGAACTCGATTTTCTCGATCAGGTAGAACTTTTCGCCCGAGGGCACGGTCACTTCGACCTCTTCCCCGAGCTGCTTGCCGATCAGCGCGCGGCCGATGGGCGAATTGTAGCTGATGCGGCCCTTCCCCGCATCGGCCTCGGTCTGGCCGACGATCTGGTACCTGATCGGCTTCTCGTCCTCGTCCAGCAACGTCACCGTGGCACCGAAAATGACACGGTCGCCCGAAAGCGTCGCCGGATCGATGATCTGCGCGCGGCTGACCTTGTCTTCGATATCGGAAATGCTCGCCTCGACCTGGCCCTGGCGTTCCTTGGCCGCGTGGTATTCGGCATTTTCCGACAGGTCGCCATGCGCTCGCGCTTCCTCGATCGCATCGACGATCAACGGGCGCTCGGCGCGCAGGACCTTGAGGTCTGCAGTCAGCTTTTCATAGCCCTCGGCCAACATCGGCACTTTTTCCATGGGCTTGTGTCCTTCCTGTTCCAGCATTCCTTCCCGACAATCCTACCGCGGCCCGCAGCGTGCGGAACCCGGCCGGTTCGAATATGAGGAGGAATACGCGTGTTCTTCGTCAGCTATAATAGTCTTGCAACGAACGCACTTCAAGCTGGTCGGGCGAAACCTCTGCTATCGCCTGTGCAACGGCAAGGCAGGCAGCGGCGGTGGTGTAATAGGGCAGCTTCTTTTCCAGGGCGGCTTCGCGGATCGACTTGCTGTCGAGCAATGATTGCCACCCCTCGGTGGTGTTGAAGATCAGCTGCACATCGCCGTCGATAATCGTGTCGACCACATGCGGGCGCCCTTCGGCCACCTTGTTGACCAGTTCGACGTCCACGCCCTGCTGCGCGAGGTAGGACTGCGTGCCGTCGGTGGCGATGACGCGGAAGCCCTTGTCCAGCAGCGTGCGCACTGCCGGCACGATCAGCTGCTTGTCGGTGTCCTTGACCGATACGAACAGCGTGCCCGACTGCGGCGGTGTCATGCCTGCACCCAGCTGCGACTTGAGGAAGGCCGCCGCGAAACCGCGGTCGATGCCCATCACTTCGCCGGTCGATTTCATTTCGGGCGACAGCACGGGGTCCGCCCCCGGGAAGCGCGCGAAGGGGAACACCGCTTCCTTGACTGCCATATGGTTAGGGTTGAGATCGAACGGTTCGAACGCGCTCAACGGCTCGCCCGCCATGACGCGCGCCGCGACCTTGGCGATGGGCCGGCCGATCGCCTTGGCGACGAAGGGCACGGTGCGGCTGGCGCGCGGATTGACCTCGATCAGGTAAACCTCGCCATCCTTGACCGCGAACTGCACGTTCATCAGGCCGCGTACGCTCAGCGCCACCGCCAGTTCGGTAGCCTGGCGTTCCATCTCCCCGATAATCTCGGCGGGCAGGCTGTAAGGCGGCAGCGTGCAGGCGCTGTCGCCCGAATGGACCCCGGCTTCCTCGATATGCTGCATCACGCCGGCGATCCGCACCTCGGTGCCGTCGGCGACCACATCGACATCGCATTCGATCGCGTCGCGCAGATACTGGTCGACCAGCACCGGGCTGTCGCCGCTGACATTGACCGCGGTGGCGATGTAGTCGTCAAGCTGCGCTTCGCTGTCGACGATTTCCATCGCGCGGCCGCCGAGCACGTAGCTCGGGCGCAGCAGCACGGGATAGCCGATCCGCGCCGCGACCGCGGCGGCCTCGTCGCGGCTCTTGGCGATGCCGTTCATCGGCTGCTTGAGCTTGAGCTTGTTGATCAGCTTGGCAAAACGTTCGCGGTCTTCGGCAAGGTCGATCGCATCGGGCGAAGTGCCGAGGATCGGAATGCCTTCGCGTTCGAGCGCGGCGGCCAGCTTGAGCGGGGTCTGCCCGCCGAACTGGACGATGACGCCGACCACTTCGCCCTTCGACATCTCGACGCGCATGATCTCGAGCACGTCTTCCTCGGTCAGCGGCTCGAAATAGAGCCGGTCCGAAGTGTCGTAATCGGTCGAGACGGTTTCCGGATTGCAATTGACCATGATGGTTTCGAAGCCGGCCTCGGCCAGTGCGAAACAGGCGTGGACGCAGCAATAGTCGAACTCGATACCTTGCCCGATGCGGTTGGGTCCGCCGCCCAGGATCACGATCTTCTTGCGGTCGGACGGCATCGCCTCGTCCTCGGCCTCGCCGAAGCTGGGCGCTTCATAGGTCGAGTACATGTAGGGCGTGATCGCCTCGAATTCGGCGGCGCAGCTGTCGATCCGCTTGTACACCGGATAGACCCCGAGCTTGCGGCGCAGGTCGCGCACTTCCTGCTCGCTGGTGGCCCCCGCCATGGCACGCAGCGCGTCATGCAGCAGCCCCGAACGCTTGGCCTGCGTCTCGCCGAGCCCGCCGGCCACACCGACCGAGCGGACCGCCAGCGTGGCCAGGCGCTTGTCGGAGAAGCCCATCGCCTTCAGCCGGCGCATTTCGTCCGCCGTATTGGGCAGGCCGTTGTGCGCGATCATCTTCTCTTCGTAGATGATCGCTTCGATCTGGCGCAGGAACCACGGGTCGAAACCGGTAATCCGGGCGATTTCCTCGACGGTGAAATCCTCGCGGAAGGCCTGCGCGATCTTGAGGATGCGGTCGGGCGTCCGCTTGGACAGCGAGGCGGTGATGACCTCGCGGCTGACGCCTTCGAATTCGGTGATGCGGTTGAACCCGTCGAGCCCGGTTTCGAGCCCGCGCAGCGCCTTCTGCATCGATTCGGCAAAGCAGCGGCCGATCGCCATGACCTCGCCGACCGATTTCATCGCGGTCGACAGCTCGTTCTTCGATCCTTTGAACTTCTCGAATGCGAAGCGCGGGATCTTGGTCACGACATAGTCGATTGTTGGTTCGAAACTGGCCGGAGTTGCGCCGGTGATCTCGTTCTGGATTTCATCGAGCGTGTAGCCCACCGCCAGCTTGGCAGCGACGCGCGCGATCGGAAAGCCGGTGGCCTTCGAAGCCAGCGCGGAGGAACGCGACACGCGCGGGTTCATCTCGATCACGATCAGGCGGCCGTCGGCGGGATTGACCGCGAACTGGACATTCGACCCGCCGGTTTCGACACCGATCTCGCGCAGCACGTTGATGCTGGCGGTGCGCATGATCTGGTATTCCTTGTCGGTCAGCGTCAGCGCGGGCGCCACGGTGATGCTGTCGCCGGTATGCACCCCCATCGGATCGACATTCTCGATCGCGCAGATGATGATGCAATTGTCCTTGCGGTCGCGCACCACCTCCATCTCGTATTCCTTCCAGCCGAGGAGCGATTCCTCGATCAGGACTTCGGTGGTGGGCGATGCATCAAGCCCGTCGCGGACGATCCGTTCGAACTCGGCCTTGTTGTACGCAATGCCGCCGCCGGTCCCGCCCAGCGTGAAGCTGGGGCGGATGATCGACGGCAGGCCGGTGCGTTCGAGCACCGCATAGGCCTCGTCGACCGTGGTGGCGACGCCGCTGCGTGCGCTTTCGAGGCCGATCTTGTCCATCGCCTCGCGGAAACGCTGGCGGTTCTCGGCCTTGTCGATCGCATCGGCATCGGCGCCGATCATCTGCACGCCGTATTTTTCGAAGGTGCCGTCGTTGAACAGCGCCAGCGCGCAGTTGAGCGCGGTCTGCCCGCCCATCGTGGGGAGCACCGCGTCGGGCCGTTCCTTCTCGATGATCTTGGCGACGATCTCGGGCGTGATCGGCTCGACATAGGTCGCGTCGGCCATTTCCGGATCGGTCATGATCGTGGCGGGGTTGGAGTTGACCAGGATGACCCGGTAGCCCTCCTCCTTCAGCGCCTTGATCGCCTGCGTGCCGGAATAGTCGAACTCGCAGGCCTGGCCGATGATGATCGGACCAGCGCCAATGACGAGGATCGAGGAGATGTCAGTGCGTTTGGGCATTAAAGAGCCTCGAAGCTGATGTTAACCGGAAAGCCTTCTTTCGGGGCGTTTTCCAAGATGCAATTGAGAGTGTCGGCGTTGCTCACAGTCACTTCGACGAAGGTTTCCGGCTCTGTATGTGAACCACCGTTCCAATCGGTTACGAACTTCGCTGCATCACATTTGCGAGCGAAGCCAGCGCTCGATAATGCAATCCCAATTTGTTCATTCGACAACCCGCTCGTTTCGTTAGGACTAATCCACTCCTTATCGCTTACGACAAGAAGTGGAGCTTCATCGGTTTCAGAAAGTGTCTGTCCGAAAAGCCAAGCAAGCGACGTAATGAGTGAGCCTGCCGCGAAAGGGATAAGGATACTTCGCCTCACCCCAGCATCCCCACGAACTTCTCGAACAGGTAGAAGCTGTCCTGCGGCCCGGGGCTCGCTTCGGGGTGGTATTGCACCCCGAACGCCCGCTTACCCGTGATCGCGATGCCGCAGTTGGTGCCGTCGAACAGCGAGACGTGGGTTTGCTCCACGCCCTGGGGCAGCGTCTCGCCATCGACCGCGAAGCCGTGGTTCATGCTGGTGATCTCGACGAGGCCGGTGCTCTCGCCCCAGCCCTCGCCCACCCGCTGGACGGGGTGGTTGGCGCCGCGGTGGCCCTGGAACATCTTGGCGGTCTTCGCGCCTGCCGCGAGGCCGAGCATCTGGTGGCCGAGGCAGATGCCGAACAGCGGCACATCGCGTTCGAGCAGGCCCTTGATCACCGGCACGGCATATTCGCCCGTCGCCGCCGGGTCGCCCGGGCCGTTCGAGAGAAACACGCCATCGGGCTGCAGCGCGAGCACATCGTCGAGCGTGACGCGCGCGGGCACGACGGTCACCTTAGCCCCTGCCTGCACGAGATTGCGGAAGATGTTGTCCTTGGCGCCGTAGTCGATCGCAACGACGTGCGGCTTGGTGACCTTGGCTTCGCCATAGCCGAAGCCGAGCTGCCAGTGGCCGCCGGTCCAGTCTTCATTACCTTCGCGGGTCACGCCGGGGACGAGATCGAGCCCTTCGAGCCCGCTCCATTCGGCGGCCTGTGCCTTCAGTGCCGGAAGGTCGAATTCGCCGCGCGGGCTGTGCGCGATCACCGCATTGGGCGCGCCGGCCATGCGGATGCGGCGGGTCAGCGCGCGCGTATCGACACCCGACAGGCCGATCTTGCCGTGGTCCTTCATCCATTCGACAAATTCGTTCTGCGCGCGGAAGTTCGAATGCGGGGTCACTTCCTGCCGCACCACGCAGCCCACCGCTCCGAGGCCGCGACTTTCGTGGTCTTCCTCGTTCGCGCCGACATTGCCGATATGCGGGAAGGTGAAGGTGACGATCTGGCTGTCGTAGGACGGATCGGTCATCACTTCCTGATAGCCGGTCATCGCGGTGTTGAAGCAGACTTCGCCCACCGCGCTACCGGTGGCACCGAACCCCTTGCCCCAGATGACGGTGCCGTCACCCAGCACGAGGACTCCCGTCGCGCCTGAGGGTTGCGCGTGCGAAGATGCGGACAGGGCCATGGGCACTCCGGGTAAAAGTTTTCCAGCGATGTTGCTAAGCCTCAGCCGCTAGAGACGCGCAGCCGTTCCGTCAAGCGCAACACTTGGCTTTGCGGCAGCTTGTTCTACAGGACATATGAACCATCCACAGTCCAGCGCATAGAGGCCCCATGCTCCGCGAGAAAATCCAGTCCGAAACCGTTACCTCGATGAAGGCCAAGGACAAGGAACGCACTGCCGCGCTCCGCCTGATCGGCGCCAAGATCAAGGACCGCGACATCGAATTGCGCACCGCGGACAGCAAGCCGGACGATGACGCCATGGTCACCGACGTGTTGATGAAGATGGCCAAGCAGCGCCGCGAATCGATCGAAATGTACGAAGACGGCGGCCGCACCGAACTGGCCGAGAAGGAAAAGGCCGAACTGGCGGTGATCGAGGAATTCCTTCCCCAGCAGATGAGCGAGGATGAAACGCGCGCCGCGATCGCGCAGATCAAGGCCGACCTCGGCGCGGAGGGGATGAAGGACATGGGCCGCGTGATGGGGGAACTCAAAGCCCGCCACGGCGCTACTCTCGACATGAGCAAGGCCAGCGGACTGGTAAAGGAAGCGCTGTCATGAACCGATTGTTTCTCGCCCTTCCGCTGGCGGCGGCGCTGTCCGCCTGCGGCAGCGCGGACGAACCGCCCACCGACCTTGAAACCGCGCGCAGCGACGGCGAGGCGCAGGCGCTGGCGCGCAACATCGAAGCGGGCGATTTCCTCGACCTTGCGCTCGGTCCCAAGATCGCCGGGCCGCAGGGCGAGGAAGTGGAAAGCGCGCTTTCGAACGCGGAAGGCAATTTCGCCGACATGCGCAGCTTCGTCGCGTGCCCCGCTGCAATGGCAGTGTGCGATCCGCAGACCGCGCCGGAGGGGACCATCTATACTTATGTCCACGTCGTATTCCCCGGCGAGGACAATGAAGCGGGCACCGGCAGCGGCGAAGCCAACGATTCGTCTGATGTCGAACGTGCAACGTCCTTCCGCATGACGCAACCGGCGACCGGTTTCACTGGCGCGGCAGGCTATTCCAAGGACGAAGCGCTGGCCGCGATCGGCATGAAAGCGGACGTCGTCATCACCTGCGACGAAGGCGCGCTGGTATGGACGGTCAGCGCAGGCGACGGCGGCGACCAGTGGGAACAGGCCGAACCGCTGACCTTCTGGTGGCAATCGACCGTGCCGCCCGCGGGGCCCGCGCCGGCCTATGCCATTCTCGCCAATTACACCCCCGCGACCGGCAGCGGCCCCTATCCCGCTGCGGCACCCGGCGCAGTCAACGCCTGCCTCGCACCATCGCTCGACGGATCAGAGGATTGATCGCTTGACCAGACTGAAGAATTTCGCGGCACCGCTGGCATGCATGGTGCTGGCGGCTTGCGGGTCCAGCGAGCCCGAGCCCGTGCCGACCCCCACCCCCACCGTGGCCGCGCCGCGCACGCTGATCGGTGCCGATCTCGACCTGTCGACGCTGGGCGCGCGCATCGTCGGCCCGCAGGGCGCGGAGATCGAAACCGCTCTCAGCAACGGCACCCGCCAGGTGGGCACGCTGGTGAGCTATGTCGCGTGTCCGGAAGGCATCGAGACCTGCAACCCCGGCGAATTGCCGGACGACACGGTCTATACCTATGTCCACAAGGTCACTCTGGCCGAGATCGACGACGTGGGCGCAGACGAGGCCATCGATGCGCCTGCCACCGGCGAGGCCCCTCCGACGCTGTTCCGCACGACGCGAAAGGTGAGCGGGTTCATCCAGTCGGTCGGTTATTCGACCGCCGAGGCCGAAGCCGCGCTGGGCGATCCCGACGCGATTTCGATCATCAACGACAATGGCAATCTGATCTGGCGCGTCGCCCGCGGCCCCGGCTGGCAACCCGGCGGCACGGTGACGCTGTGGTGGCGTTCGACCATGGCACCGCAAGGGCCGGCAGAGGCCTATCTGCTGGAAGTGGATGGCGAACAGATCGCTGCCACCGGTCCCTTCCCGCCCGAAGAGAAGCCTGTGGAGGGTTCGGCCGCGCGCTAGCGGTATACGCCGGGCTGCAGTAGGATAGCGCCTTCATGGCCCTGTCACCCCAATGGTTAGACGAATTGCGCATGCGGACCACGCTGTCCGCGGTGATCGGTCGCACCCTGCGGCTGACCAAGGCCGGGCGCGAATTCAAGGCCTGCTGCCCGTTCCACAACGAAAAGACACCGAGCTTCTACGTCAATGACGAGAAGGGCTTCTACCACTGCTTCGGCTGCGAAGCGCATGGCGATGCGATCCGCTGGCTGACCGACCAGCGCGGCCTCCCGTTCATGGACGCGGTGAAGGAGCTGGCGGCCGAAGCGGGCATGGAAGTCCCCGCCCCCGATCCGCGCGCCGCCCAGCGCGCGGAAAAGCGCGCCAGCCTGCACGATGTGACCGCCGCGGCGCAGGCCTGGTTCGAAGGCAATCTGCGCGGTGCCGACGGGCCGCAGCCACGTGCCTATCTGTCCCGCCGCGGATTTTCGGACGCCACGATCCGCGAATTCGGCTTCGGCTACGCCCCGGGCGACCGGCAGGCGCTCAAACGCGCGCTTGGACAGTTCGATGAAGCCATGCTGAGCGAAGCCGGCATGCGGATCGAGGTCGAGGGCAAGGATCCCTACGACCGCTTCCGCAACCGGCTGATGCTGCCGATCCACGATGCACGCGGCCGGGTCATCGCCTTTGGCGGCCGCATTCTTGACAGTGAGGCCAACCCCAGCGCCCCGAAATATCTCAACAGTCCCGACACGCCGTTGTTCGACAAGGGCCGCACGCTCTACAATCTGCACCGCGCCGCCCCCGCCGCGCGGCAAAGCGGGCGGATGATCGTGGTCGAGGGCTATATGGATGCGATCGCGCTGGCCAATGCGGGCATCCGCGAGGCGGTCGCCCCGCTGGGGACCGCGCTGACCGAAAACCAGATCGAATTGCTGTGGCGGCAGGTCGAGCGGCCGATCCTGTGTTTCGATGGCGACAATGCCGGACAGCGCGCCGCAATGCGCGCCATAGCGCGGGCGCTGCCCATGCTGCGCCCGGCGCATTCGCTGGCTATCGTGCGCCTGCCCGCGGGGATGGATCCCGACGACCTGATCAAGGACAAGGGCCACGAGGCGATGGAAGCGCTGCTGGCGCAGCCCGACAGCCTGCTCGACACGCTGTGGGAATTCGAACGCGCGGCCTCGCCGCTCAATTCGCCCGAAGACAAGGCCGGGCTGAAGGCGCGGCTGCTCGACCATGTCGACAACATCCAGCACCCCGATATCCGCGCGCTGTACAAGCGGGAATTGCTCGAACGCTTTTCCGCCTTCGCCTTTCCGCCGCGCCCTCCGCGCGAAGCGCGGCCGCGGGGGGACTGGAAGAAGTCCGGCTTCAAGCCGGCAGCCCCGACGCTGGCACCCGAGGCGCGCGAGCGGCTGATCCGCGCGATGCAGGGCGGCGCACGCGACGCGTTGACCCGGGCGGTGATCGCCGGCCTGGTGCGTTTTCCCGAGCAGATCATGCGCCATGAAGACACGCTTTCGGAACTGGCGCGGCGTGATCCAAATGTCGGTCCCGCCATCGATTCGCTGCTTGAAGCTGCCGAGGCGCTTGATTTGTCCGCGCAATCGACCATATCGCTTGAAACAGGCCTACCCGCCCCACCGGAAAAAACCTTGTTCGCCTTCCTCGATGAAGGCACCGACCCGGATGATGCGCGCGAGGATCTGGCCGAAGCCGTGTCGTTGCTGGTCGAAAGGCCGGCGCTGGAATCCGCCCTTTCGGCGGCTACAGCGCGGTTCGAACGCGATCCTGAAGGCTCCATCGCCGAACAGGCCCGATTGCGCGAGCGGTTGTTGGCCCTTAACGAGCGGTTGAAGCGTTTTGGTCGCAGGAAGGCTGCAGCGGCCGACGAATCGGAATCATGATCCCCACGGGTGCGCGGCCCAAGGGCAAGACAAGACTGGACTGAATTACCTCATGGCCACCAAGTCGAAGACCAAGGACGACGGCGACGCTCCCCTGATCGATCTCAACGAGGCATCGGTCAAGAAGCTTATCACCAAGGCAAAGCGCAAGGGTTACGTCACTTACGACGAGCTCAACGATGCGCTGCCCCAGGGCGAGATGAGTTCGGACCAGATCGAGGATATCCAGTCCGCGCTGTCCGACATGGGCGTGCAGATCGTCGAAAGCGACGAGGAAGCCGAGGCCGCTGCCGAGGAAGCCGACGAAGTCGAAGAACTGGCGGCCAGCGCCAAGAAGGACACCAAGACCGCGGCAAAGCCCGCAGTCAAGAAGGCTGCCACCGGCGAACGCACTGACGATCCGGTGCGCATGTATCTGCGCGAAATGGGCGCGGTCGAGCTGCTGAGCCGCGAGGGCGAAATCGCCATTGCCAAGCGGATCGAGGCGGGCCGGGACATGATGATCATGGGCCTGTGCCAGAGCCCGATCACTTTCCACGCCATCATCCAGTGGTCCGAAGCGCTCAATGCCGAGGAAATGCAGCTGCGCGAGATTCTCGATCTCGATGCCATGCTGTCGAAGGAACCCCCGCCCGAGAAGATGGCGGAGGAAGAGGAAGACGATGACGGCGAGATCTCGGAAGAGACCGCCGGTCCGACCATCCGTGACGACGACGATGACGATTCGGACGAGGAAGGCGAAGACGGCGAGGAAGGTTCGTCCAAGCGCGACGACGAAGAGGAAGAGGACAACACCATGTCCCTTGCTCAGATGGAAGCCGCGCTGAAGCCCGACGCAATCGAACGCTTTGCCCGGATCACCGACTTGTTCGGCAAGTTCGAAAAGCTCCAGAACGAGCGCGTCGATCTGATGGCCCGCGGCGAGACCTTCACTGCGGCCAAGGAAAAGAAGTACGAGGCGCTGTCCGAGCAGCTGACCGCCGAGGTCGAAAGCGTGCAGTTCCACGCGACCAAGATCGAATTCCTGGTCGACAATCTCTATGCCTTCAACCGCCGGCTGACCGCGCTGGGCGGCCAGATGCTGCGTCTGGCTGAGCGTCACAAGGTCAAGCGGGTCGATTTCCTCGATGCCTATATCGGCAATGAGCTCGACGATGCGTGGCTCAAGGAGCGCGCCAAGAAGGACAAGAAGTGGGCGGCCTTCGCCGAGAAGGAAGCCGACGCGGTCGAGCGTATCCGGACCGAGATTTCCGATATCGCCAGCCAGACCGGCATGGCGCTGGAAGAATTCCGGCGCATCGTGACCAAGGTCCAGAAGGGTGAACGCGAAGCGCGGATCGCTAAGCGCGAAATGGTCGAGGCGAACCTGCGCCTCGTGATCTCGATCGCCAAGAAATACACCAACCGCGGCCTGCAGTTCCTCGACCTGATCCAGGAAGGGAACATCGGCCTGATGAAGGCGGTCGACAAATTCGAATACCGCCGCGGCTACAAGTTCAGCACCTATGCCACCTGGTGGATCCGTCAGGCGATCACCCGCTCGATCGCCGACCAGGCGCGTACGATCCGAATTCCGGTGCACATGATCGAAACGATCAACAAGCTGGTGCGCTGCAGCCGCCAGTTCCTGCACGATCAGGGCCGCGAACCGACACCCGAAGAGATGGCCGAGAAACTCTCGATGCCGCTCGAGAAGGTGCGCAAGGTGATGAAGATCGCCAAGGAACCGATCAGCCTCGAGACGCCGATCGGCGACGAGGAAGATTCGCATCTCGGCGATTTCATCGAGGACAAGAACGCGATCATCCCCGTCGATGCAGCGATTCAGGCGAACCTCAAGGAAACCGTGACCCGGGTTCTGGCCAGCCTGACCCCGCGCGAAGAACGTGTGCTGCGCATGCGGTTCGGTATCGGCATGAACACCGATCATACGCTTGAGGAGGTCGGCCAGCAGTTCTCGGTTACCCGTGAACGTATCCGGCAGATCGAGGCGAAGGCGCTCCGCAAACTGAAGCACCCGAGCCGCAGCCGCAAGATGCGCTCGTTCCTCGACCAGTAAGCACACGCGCGGCCAGCGGCTGCGCGTTTGCCTCATAGTGCCCCGAACAAATATTTCCGACAGGCGGGAACCGCATGGTGCCCAATGCTTTTAGGCGCAATGCGGGGAAAAACAAATGGGGCCACGGTCGGGGGATCGACCGGCGCTCGAAAGATGCCGATGTCGGACGGGTCCATCGATTTCAGAAGGGTGCTCGAGCACTCCCCCAACCCCTATATGCTGCTCGATGCCGAGTTGCACATTAGCTGGGCCAATCATGCGTATCTCGCAGCCGTAGGCCGCGAATTGGACGATATTGCGGGCAGCCACGTGTTCGAAGCCTTTCCCGGCGCGGGCGAAAGCCATCACCTTATCGAATCCTCTTTCGAGCGCGTGCTCGAGACGGGAGAACCTGACGAGATCGCCCACCTCAAATACGATATTCCCAACGCCTCGGGCGGTATGGACGCGCACATCTGGAGCACGACCCAGGTGCCGATCCTCGACGACAGCGGGGCGGTCCAATACATCCTCCAGCACCCGGTTCAGATCACCAAGATCGAGCAGCGCGACACGGCGAGCGTGGTCCGCCGCGCCGAAGCAGTCGAACAGCGTTGGCGCGGCGCGACGAAGGAACTCGAGCGATTGCGCGCCTTGCTGGAACAAGCGCCCGGCTTCGTCGCCGTGCTCGCCGGACCGGAACATCGTTTCGTCATGTCTAATGCAGCCTATCGCCGGCTGATCGGCGAGCGCGACCTCGACGGAAAGAGCGTCGCAGAAGCCCTGCCCGAGATCGCCGAACAGGGTTTCGTCGACATCCTCGACAAGGTCATGGAGACCGGCGAACCCTATTTCGGGCGCCGGGAAAAGGTCATGCTCAAAAGCGGTGAGCATGACGAGTTGCGCGAACGGCATCTTGAATTCATTTTCCAGCCCATCAGCGGCCCGGATCGCTTCGACGGGGTTCTGGTCCAAGGGTATGACGTGACCGAGGAAGTGCTGGCTGAAGACAGCCAGCGCATCCTGATCAACGAACTCAACCACCGCGTGAAGAACACGCTGGCCGTCGTCCAGGGGTTGGCGCAGCAGTCGTTCAAGGGGGACAAGCAGAACCCCCAACTCGATATCTTTGTCGAGCGGCTCGCCGCGCTGGCCAGTGCGCACAGCCTGCTGACCGAGCGGCGCTGGGAATCCGCCGACCTCAGAACGATCGTGCGCGGCGCGCTCGAGGCGACGGCCGGGACCCAGCAATCGCGCTACACGCTCGACGGGCCGGACATCAGGCTGGAACCGCAACCCGCCGTTGCGCTGTCGATGGTCATCCACGAACTGTCGACCAACGCCGTGAAATACGGTGCTTTTTCCACCGACGATGGCTCGGTAGACATTCAATGGTCGTTCGAAGCCGGCGAAGATGGCGGCACGCTGATACTCGACTGGCGCGAGAGCGGCGGTCCTTCAGTCGCCACGCCGGATCGCACGGGTTTCGGTTCGCGACTCATCCAGCGCGGGCTGGGAACACCGGGTAGCCGGACGACGATCGAATATCTGGCGGACGGGCTGCATTGCCGGCTCGAGGGCAAACTATGCCTCTGAGTGGCAAACGGATCCTCGTCGTCGAAGACGAACCCATCATCGCGTTTGCGCTCGAGGACATGCTGATCGAGGACGGCGCCGATGTGGTCGCCGTCGGTTCACTCGAGGAAGGTCTCGACCAGGCCGAAGCAGGGGTGTTCGATTTCGCCATTCTCGATATCAACCTGCATGGCGAGAAAAGCTACCCGATCGCCTTCCGGCTGGGGAGCAAGGGCGTACGATTCGTCTTCGCCAGCGGCTATGGCGATGCCGAACATCCCGAAGAACTGGCGCATGTCACCACGCTGACGAAACCCTATGTCCTCGCCGACATCCGCAATATCGCAGTGGGCGGCTGACGGACCGGAGCTGAGCGTGGGCAAACCGCCACAAGGAGGTGGCGAGCGGCACCGGAAACGACTATGGGGCTGCGCATGCGTATTGCCATTGCTTCCGACCACGCCGCTTTCGATCTGAAAGCCGATTTGCGCGACTGGTTGATCGAACAGGGTCACGAGGTCGCCGATCTCGGCCCGGATACCGCCGACAGCGTCGATTACCCCGACTACGGGTACAGGCTGGCCGCGGTTGTCGCCGATGGCACCGCAGATCGCGGCGTTGCCCTCTGCGGCAGCGGGCTTGGCATCTCGATGAGCATCAATCGCCATCCCGCCATCCGCTGCGCGCTGGTTTCCGAACCGTTGTCCGCTTCGCTGGCGCGGGAACACAACGATGCCAACTGCATCGCGATGGGCGCCCGCCTCGTCGGCAGCGACATGGCTAAGGCGTGCCTGTCCGCCTTCCTCGAAACCGATTTCGCCGGCGGCCGCCACCAGCGCCGCATCGACAAGCTATCCAACCCGGACATCTGATCTATGGCTACCCAGGCACAAGACACCACGCGCGACCCTATGGACCGCTTCTGGCGCGATACGCTGGCGGAAGCAGACCCCGAGATCCACAATGCGATCCGTAAAGAACTGGCGCGTCAGCAGGACAAGATCGAGCTGATCGCCAGCGAGAATATCGCCTCCAACGCGGTTCTCGAAGCCACGGGCAGCGTGTTCACCAACAAATATGCCGAAGGCTATCCGGGCAAGCGCTATTACGGCGGCTGTGATTATGCCGACGTCATCGAAACGCTGGCGATCGAGCGCGCGAAGAAGTTGTTCGGGTGCAATTTCGCCAACGTCCAGCCCAATTCGGGCAGCCAGATGAACCAGGCGGTTTTCCTCGCGCTGCTGCAGCCGGGCGATACCTTCATGGGTCTCGACCTCAATTCGGGTGGTCACCTCACGCATGGATCGCCGGTCAACATGAGCGGCAAGTGGTTCAACCCCGTCAGCTACGGCGTGCGCCAGGATAACGAGCTGATCGACATGGACGAAGTGATGGCGCTGGCGAAGGAGCACAAGCCCAAGCTCATTATCGCCGGTGGCACCGCCTATTCGCGTAGCTGGGACTGGGAAGCCTTCCGCAAGGTGGCCGACGAGGTCGGAGCCTACCTGATGGTCGACATGAGCCACATCTCCGGGCTCGTCGCGGGCGGCGCGCATGCCAACCCCTTCCCCCATGCCCACGTCGTCACCAGCACCACTCACAAATCCCTCCGCGGGCCGCGTTCGGGCGTGATCCTGTGGAACGACGAGGAACTCACCAAGCCGTTCAACATGGCGGTTTTCCCGGGCATGCAGGGCGGCCCGCTGATGCATGTCGTGGCTGCCAAGGCAGTCGCCTTCGGCGAAGCGCTTCGCCCTGACTTCAAGGATTACGCCGCGCGCGTGGTCGAAAACGCCCGCGCTCTGGCCGAAGCCATCGAAGCCAATGGCCTGCGCGTCGTGTCGGGCGGGACGGACAACCATTCGATGCTGGTCGATCTTACGGCCAAGGACGTGACCGGTAAGGCCGCCGAAACCGGTCTCGATCGCGCATGGCTGACCTGTAACAAGAACGGCATTCCCTACGACACGCGCAGCCCCTTTGTGACCAGCGGTATCCGCCTCGGCACACCGGCAGGGACCACGCGGGGTTTCGGCCCTGAGGAATTCCGGACGATCGGCGCGCTGATCTGCGAGGTGGTGGACGGAATGTCGCGCAATGGCCCCGAAGGCGATGGGCAGGTGGAAGACAAGGTGCGCGGCAAGGTGGCCGAATTGTGCGCTGCCTTCCCCGTCTATCCCGGCCGCTGAGGAGAAAAGCGATGGACGACCAGAATCCCACACATCAGGATCACGAACTGCTTTCCGACGCGAAGCACGAAGTGAAGGACATGGCGAGCAAGGGCCTCGACCACCCTTCGACGAAACCCGTGCTGACCGGTGCTGCCGTGGGCGCAATCGCAGGGGGCCTGCTGCCCGTCGTGACCTGGCCGATCGGGCTCGTCGCGGGCGCGGGATACATGCTCTACAAGCGTCTCCGACCGTAAATGCGGTGCCCTTTCTGCGCGCATGACGACAGCCAGGTAAAGGACAGTCGTCCGACCGAGGATTCGACCTCGATCCGGCGGCGTCGGCAATGTTCGAGCTGCGGCGCGCGCTTTACCACCTTCGAACGGGTACAGCTGCGCGAAGTCACCGTGGTCAAGTCGGGCGACCGCCGCCAGCCTTTCGAACGCGGCAAGCTCGAACAGTCGATCGCGCTCGCCTGCCGCAAGCGCGATGTCCCGCAGGAACGCATCGACCAGCTGGTCAGCGGGATCCAGCGCCAGGTTGAAACCGCGGGCGAGGCCGAAATAGCCTCGCAGCGTATCGGCGAAATGGTCATGGACGGGCTGCGCGGGCTCGACAGCGTCGCCTATATCCGCTTCGCCTCGGTCTATCGCGACTTCAGCGAAGCGCGCGATTTCGAGGAATTTGCCAGTACGGTGCAGGAAGCGGCCGCCAATGAACGCGGCTGATACGCACAAACCCGTCGTTGTGCTGGTTCGTCCGCAGCTGGGCGAGAACATCGGCAAGGCAGCCCGCGCGATGCTCAATTTCGGGCTGACCGAGATGCGACTGGTCGAACCGCGCGATGGCTGGCCAAACCCTTCGGCGGGTCCGGCAGCGGCCGGGGCCGATGTCGTCCTCGACCGGGCACAGGTCTTTGCGACCACTGCGGAGGCGGTGGCCGATTGCGCGCATGTCTACGCCACTACGGTGCGCAAGCGCGGAGTGACCAAGCCGGTCGTCACGCCCGAGGAAGCAAGCCAGGAAATGGCCGCCGCACAGGGACGCAGTGCAATCCTGTTCGGACCAGAACGCTCGGGCCTGGAAACCGAGGACGTCGCGCTTGCGCGGGCGATCCTGACGGTGCCGATCAATCCGGAATTCGGATCGCTCAATCTGGCGCAGGCGGTAATCCTGTGCGCTTATGAATGGTCGAAGCACGAGCAACTGGTGCAGCCCACGCAGGAAGAACTGCTCCCCCCTGCACCGCAGGAAGAGCTCGACGGGCTGATCGCGCATCTGGAAACTATGCTCGAACCCAAGGGCTATTTCCTGCCCGCGGCACGCGCGGAAGCCACCCGGCGGACCTTGCGCGGAGTGCTTACCAAGCCCGGCTGGAACCATCTCGAGGTGCGGACGCTGCGCGGTGTCCTGTCGTCGCTGGGGCGCGGACCTAAGCCCTGATCCGGTCCCATTCGGCCAGTTCGTAGTCGATCGACGTCTCGACCAGCATTTCCCAGATCTGCGCAATCGGCTCTGCCGGCAGCGAGCGGTCCTGCGCGTGGCGGCGCGCATTGTCGATGACCGCGCGCTTGCGTGCTTCGTCGCGCACGATCGCCCGATCGGGCTTGATCCGCGCGGCCGCCCGCATGTAGCCGAACCGCCGGTCGAGCAATTCCATCAGCTCGCGGTCGGTGGCATCGACGCCGGCGCGTACATCACGCATGTCGGCACAGTTTTCAGGCAGCTTGAAATCGTCGTTCATGGCAATGCGCCCTGCCCCGCCTGCCGGTGCTTGTCGAGCGCCTATCTTCGTGCTTGACGAACCGCGCCATATTGCTACTAGCGCGCGTTCGCGAATTGGCTCCGCACCCCGGTGAAGCGGTAGCCGCGTCGAACTCCTGAGCGTGTCGAAGGAACGACGGTGCGATGCCGGGTTGAATGGCCGTCAACGGGATGGCCCAGCAAATTGAAGGAAAGACTATGACGAAGCGCACCCGCGCCAAGTACAAGCTCGACCGCCGGATGGGTGAAAACATCTGGGGTCGCCCGAACAGCCCCGTCAACAAGCGTTCCTACGGTCCGGGCCAGCACGGCCAGCGCCGCAAGAGCAAGACGAGCGACTTCGGTCTCCAGCTGCGCGCCAAGCAGAAGCTCAAGGGCTATTACGGCGACGTGACCGAGAAGCAGTTCAAGCGCACCTACATGGAAGCGTCGCGGATCAAGGGCGACACCGGTCAGAACCTGATCGGCCTGCTCGAACAGCGCCTCGACATGGTCGTTTATCGCGCCAAGTTCGCACCGACCATCTTCGCTGCGCGCCAGATCGTGAGCCACGGCCATATCTATCTCAACGGTGTGAAGACCAACGTCGCCTCGGCGCGCGTCAAGGTCGGCGACGTCGTTTCGCTGGGCAAGAAGGCGCAGGAAATGGCGCTGGTCATCGAAGCGCAGAGCCTGCCCGAGCGTGACATTCCCGACTACGTCAGCCCCGATGGCAACGACAAGGTGACCTTCACCCGCGTGCCCAAGCTCGACGAAGTGCCCTACCCGGTCACGATGGAACCGAACCTCGTGGTCGAGTTCTACTCGCGCTAAGCCCAAGCGGCAGCGACACAGCAAAAGGGCGGTCCCTCACGGGGCCGCCTTTTTTGTTGTCCGGTCAGTATCGGCTGGCAAACCGAAGCGACAGCCACACCATGACGAGGATCGTCAGCGTGATCAGGCCGCCCCAGAACCAGTAGGGCAGGAACAAAGCGTCGGCGATGAGGCCGGTGTCGGATCGCGCGGACATGCCGCCGACCGTGCCGCCCGGGCTGAACAAATAGCCAAGGTCCTGATAGACGCTCACCACGCCTTGTACCCCGAGGAATTCCGCCGTGATCCGCTGCCATTTGGCACTGCCGCGCAACGCGATGTACCCGGCTGCTGCAGCGAACAGCGGAAGCACCACCCATCCGGCGACCGAGCGCACCCACACCGCCGTCGAGATCGCGAGCGCCGATGCGAGAACCAGCAGCGCCAGCTGCGTGGCCCGCCGCGAGCGCGATGCGACGATCAACAGGCAGCCCGCGACACTGGGACCCAGAAGCCCTGCCGCTGCGATGGCCGCCTGCCCGAGGCGGCCGATGCTGCCGGAGAACTCGGCAAAGCCCGAGCCATTGGCGAAGATCACGAGGCGATGGAATTCAGCGCCGAGCGCCATTGCGCTCAGCCCGTGCGCCATTTCGTGAAACCAGGTGGCCAACAACGTGAACGGCATCAGCGCAAGCGTTCCGAAGCCGGTCTGCCAGGCAAGGATCGTCAGCCCGGCAAAGGCGAGAATATAGCTCTGTTCGCGCGGCATTGCCTTGGGGTTGGGGGAAAGCCCCCATCTCGCGGGAGCAGCGGAACCGGCGCGGCCTTTTCTCATACCGGCACGGTATCGCCGGTTCGTCTCACTGCAAGTAGTCGCGGCGGAAATCGCGCGCGAACTGGGCGAACCGCGCTTCCGCGATCGCATCGCGCATCGCCTGCATCAGCTGCTGGTAAAAGGCGATATTGTGCTCGGTCATCAGCATCGCGCCGAGGATTTCCTGCGATTTCACCAGATGGTGCAGGTAAGCGCGCGAGTAGGTCCCGCAGGTACCGCAGGTGCAGCGGCTGTCGAGCGGTTCCTCGTCCTCGGCAAAACGCGCATTGCGCAGGTTGACCGGCCCGTTCCAGGTAAACGCCTGTCCGTTGCGCCCGGACCGGCTGGGCAGCACGCAGTCGAACATGTCCACCCCGCGCTCCACCGCACCGACGAGGTCGTCGGGCTTGCCGACCCCCATCAGATAGCGGGGCCGGTCGGCGGGCAATTGGCCGGGTGCGAAGTCAAGTGTGGCGAACATCGCTTCCTGGCCTTCGCCGACCGCCAGCCCGCCTATGGCATAGCCGTCGAATCCGATATCGGTGAGCTTGTCCGCGCTTATACGGCGCAATTCCTCGTCCAGCGCGCCCTGCTGGATACCGAACAATGCGGATCGCTGCGCGTGTTCGCCGCCCGCATCGAACCCATCGCGGCTGCGCCGGGCCCAGCGCATGCTCATTTCCATGCTCGCGGCGATTTCGTCGCGCGGCCGATCGGCGCGCGGGCATTCGTCGAACGCCATCACGATGTCGCTGCCCAGCATGCGCTGGATTTCCATGCTGCGTTCGGGCGTAAGCATGTGCTTGGAACCGTCGATGTGGCTGCGGAACTCGACCCCCTTCTCGGTAAGCTTGCGCAGTTCGGACAGGCTCATCACCTGGTAGCCGCCACTGTCGGTCAGGATGGGCCGGTGCCAGTTCATGAACTTGTGCAGGCCGCCCAGCCTCGCCATCCGCTCGGCGCCGGGTCGCAGCATGAGGTGGTAGGTGTTGCCAAGGATAATGTCGGCCCCTGTCTTGCGGACGGTTTCGGGCTTCATCGCCTTGACTGTCGCTGCAGTACCGACCGGCATGAAGGCAGGCGTGCGAATGGTGCCGCGCTGCATGGCGATGCGCCCGGTGCGCGCGGCCCCATCGGTCGCGTCGATGGTGAATGCGAAACGTTCGCTCATGGTCAGAAGCCGTAGATGAGAGTGGCACGGGTCAGCGTGTCGGTGCCTTCCGACCCCGCTGGCGGATTGCTGTCGTACTCGACCTTGTAGGAAAGGCGCGAACGCAGACGGTTGCTCACGCGAAAATCGAGACCGGTCACCAGATTGATCGTGGTGTTCGCGCCATCGAAAATCAACGTTGCCTCGCCTCCCGTTTCCGCCAGTGCCTCGACATCCTGGGTCAGCTTGAGACGGTCCAGCATCTGCCAGTCGAAATCGAGCCCGACGAGTCCCGCGAGCCGATCCGCGCTGGTCCCGTCTGTAAAATCCGTTACCCGGTAGGCAGGGCCTGCCTTGAGTGAGAGCTTGAGCTTCGGATTATCGATAACGCGATAACCGAAACCACCCGACACCGAATAGCGCGAAGAGAAGCCCTGGATCCGGTCGCGTTCGTATTGCGCCAGGCCATAGGCGAAGATGTTCTCGTCGAACTGCCAGCGCGGTTCGTAGGATGCGGCGAACTGTTCGCGGCTGGTCGATCCGTTCTGCCGCTGGTAGTCCGCGCGCAATCTGATCGAATGGGTCCAGTCGATGCCCTCGCGATCAAGGCGCAACGCGGCCGCCACCCCGACCGACTCGGTGTTGCCGCTCGACTGGAAAGCCCCCAGTTCGCCCTCGCCGCTCCAGCGGTCGAACATGCCGGCGTTGATCAGCGCGGTTTGCTCGGCCTCGGCCTCGGCCGCGCGGCGCGCAGCCAGGGTGATCTTCCACTGGTCGTTAATCGCATCGATCGTGCTGCGTTCTTCGGGCCATGTGTTGCGCGCGAGACCGATCACCGTGGCGACCTTCCTTTCGTCGCCGCTGGCTATGGCTGCATCGATCATCGCGCGCGCGCCTTCGGGAAGCTCAGCTTGCGCGGCAGTCGCAGCACAACCCAGCAGGGCGGAAAAGATCAACGGGGCGAAGCGCATCGGGTGCGCCTAGCGCCTTGTTTTGCGCCTCGCCACCCTTCAATCGATGGAATATGTCACGCGCGCAGGCGCCATCCCGTGCGGAAAATGAACGCAATAACGGCCACGCAGATCGCCAGGAAACCCAGCGTTATGCCGAAGCTGATCCAGATGTTCACATCGCTCGGGCCATAGAAAGTCCACCGCAGGCCGCTGACCAGGTAGACGATCGGATTGGCCAGCGCGATCGTGTCCCACGGCCTGGGCAGCATATCGATCGAATAGAACGTGCCCCCGAGAAAGGTCAGCGGCGTGAGGAACAGCATCGGGATGATGCCCAGCTTCTCGAAATTATCCGCCCAGATGCCGAGGATGAAGCCGAACAGGCTGAAGGCCGCCGCGACGAGCATGATATAGAACACCGCCAGCACAGGGTGCGCGATCGAATAGTCGACGAAAAGGCGCGCGGTGAGCAGGATGATCGCGGCGAGCAGCAGGCTTTTGGTCATTGCCGCACCGACGAACCCCAACAGCGTCTCCGATACTCCGACAGGCGCGCTGAGCAGTTCGTAGATGGTGCCGGTGAAACGCGGCATGTAGATCCCGAAACTGGAATTGCTGGTGGTTTCGCCCAGCAGGGTGAGCATCAGCAGGCCCGGAATGATGAAGGCGCCGTAATCCACCCCGCCCAGATCAGGCATGCGCCCTCCGATCGCCGCGCCGAAGACGATGAAATATAGCGATGTGGTAAGTACCGGCGCGAGCACCGACTGGAAGGCGGTGCGCAGGAAGCGCATCAGTTCACGCGTGTAGATCGACCAGGTCGAGCGCCACGAGATCATGCCGCTTTCCCTTCACCGAGCAGCGAAACGAAGATTTCCTCGAGGCTGCTTTCGCGTGTGTCGATGCCGACGTAATCGATGTCCGCGGCAATCAACGCCTTGGTCAGCGCAGCCACTTCGGCCTTGCCCTTCCCCGTTCCGTCGCCGCCGCGGTAGCACAGCACTTCCCCACCCGGTTCGAGTTCTACCGGGAAGCGGGCGATTTCGGGCGGCAAGGCGGCAAGCGGCCTGGCCAGCGTGATATGCGCTTCGGTTCGGCCGAGCCGCGCCATCATCGCATCCTTCTGGTCGACCATCAGCAGTTTGCCGCGATTGATGATGCCGACACGGTCGGCCATCAGCTCGGCTTCCTCGATATAATGCGTGGTGAGAATGATCGTGACACCGCGCTCGCGCATCGTGTCGACGATCGCCCACATTCCCTTGCGCAACTCGACATCGACGCCTGCCGTGGGTTCATCGAGAAACAGCAGGTCCGGCTCATGCGCCAGAGCCTTGGCGATCAGCACCCGGCGCTTCATCCCGCCGGACAAGGCCATGATGCGCTCGTCGCGCTTGTCCCACAGGCTGAGCGACCGCAGGATTTCCTCGATCCGGTCCCTGTCGGGGGCAAGCCCGAACAAGCCGCGCGAATAGCTTACCGCGCGGTGGACGGGTTCGAACATGTCGGTGCTGAGTTCCTGGGGAACCAGGCCGATACGACTGCGCGCGCGGCGCCAGTCGGACGCCAGATCGTGCCCGAAAGCGCGAATACTTCCCGAAGTCGGGCGCACGAGCCCGCATACTGCGCCGATCAGCGTGGTCTTGCCTGCCCCGTTAGGCCCGAGCAGTGCGAAGACCTCGCCCTTGTTGATGGTAAGATCGACATTGTCGAGCGCGGTCAGCCCGCCGGGATAGACCTTCGACAGGCCGGAGAGTTCGAGAATCGGCTCCACATCTCCTAGCTAGCGGCGATCCAGTTGCCGTGGAAGCCCGGAGGGATCAGGTGCGGGATCTCGACCGTCCCGACCACGCCGAGCGTCATCGCGTCGAGGATCTCTAGCGCGCTGGTCTGCCGGTTGCGGTCGATGACATAACCCATCATCCAGCCATCGCCTTCGGCTGCCTCGGGCGTGCGCGGAACGAAAACGAATTCACCGGGAATGCGGCCTTCGCCGAAATCGCGCTGCACCCGTTCGCCGGTGGCAAGGTCGTGGCGATAGAGCGGCATCGGCGCAACGAATTCGAGATCGCCATCGGCGGGCATGCCGATCGCCCACAGGTAGCGATGCGCCTTGGTAAAATAGCGTTCGTCCGGTCGCGGGAATTCCAGTCCCGCCGTATCGAGCGTGTCGCGGACGACTTTCCCGCCCTGTCCGTCCACCGTCCAGCGCTCGAGCCCCAGAGGCTTGCCGTATGGCCCGGGCATTTCGCCGTCGAAGATGGTTTCATAGGGGCAGACGTCGATGATCACCCGGCCGGTTTCGTCTTCGAAACTGTTGCCGACGTGGAAGACATAGCAGGGGTCGACCTCGTGCCACACGACCTCGTCGCGAGTGGCGCCGCGCGGCAGCAATCCGACCCGCGCCTTGTGGCCGCGGTTCCAGCGATAGGGGAACTTGTGGCCCGCAATCAGCGCCTGCATCGAGAAGGTCACCGGCAGGTCGAGGATGACCACGAAGTTCTGGGTCAGCGCGCAGTCGTGGATCGAGGGGCCATGCCTTACCGCGATCTCGGTTTCGCTCAGCACCCTGCCGCTGCGGTCCATGGTGACGTGGCGGATGGTATCCTGCGACGGGCCATCGTAGCAGATCGCGTGGTATTCGCCGGTGTCCGGGCATTGATGCGGGTGCGCGGTAAAGGAACCGGTCAGCCCGCCGCCGAAGTCGGAATAGGCGACGCTATCGAGATTGCCGTCGAGTTCGACAGGGAAGCTGTTGGCCTCGACCAGCGCCATGATCTTGCCGCCGATGTCGAGGACATTGGTGTTGACCGTATCGCCAAAGCCGCGCCGCGGCCCGCCAACCGCCGCCGGGCCGCCCTTGCCTTCAAGTTCGGCGGAACGGATGAAGCGGTTGCGATACCATTCGGCCTTGCCATCCTTCAGCCGGACGCCGTGAACCATCCCGTCGCCGAGGAACCAGTGATGGCCCTTCCCCGCCTTGCCAAAGGGATTTGGCCCGATGCGGACATACCGCCCGTCGAGCTCGGCGGGAATGGCTCCGGTTACGGTGGGATTAGCGAGCGTCAGTTCATCGGCCATCGGGGTATGGATCCCCCGCAGGAAAGGGTTTTCACCCGGACCGGGCAGGCGCGCCCGGTTGATGCTGGCGACTGCCTGTACGGCAGGCGTAACCGCCCTGCGGATGGTTTTCTCGACGACACTTGCCATGACCGACTCGCTCCGATTAAAGTAAACGCCGTAAACATAAAGGTTATGATAACAGTGTCAACATCGCCCGAAGCCTATCATCACGGGAACCTGCGCGACGCCTTGCTGGCAGCCGGACTGGCCGCGCTCGAGGGGGCCGAAGGCAAAGCGCCTTCGCTGCGCGAATTGGCGCGCGTGGTCGGGGTCTCGGCGACTGCAGTCTATCGGCACTTTCCCGACAAGCAGGCACTCGATGCCGCGCTCGCCCGTGCAGGACTGGACCTGCTGGGCAAGGAACAGGCCGCTGCCGCCGAACGTGCGGGAGGTGGATCGCAAGGATTTACCGAGACGGGCCGCACCTACGTCCGCTTTGCGCTCGCCCACCCTGCCCTGTTCAGGCTGATGTTCACCCAGGGCCACCCGGTGGACGGATCGGCAACACCCGATGAAGCATACGCATTGCTGACAGCCAATTCACGCGCGCTGGTCGGCGATCCAGATGGCGCCGAAACGCTCGCCCTGCAGTCATGGGCAATCGTGCACGGTATCGCCATGCTGATGCTCGACGGGCGCATCCCCGCCGACGACGCTTTGATCGAGCGGTTGCTCGATACCGGCAATCTGTCCGCTCAGTCGTGTGGCAGCAGCAGCGAGGAATCGCCGTAGCTGTAGAAGCGGTATTCGCTGTCGATGGCGTGTGCGTAAGCGTCCATCATGCGTTCGCGGCCCATCAGGGCGCTCACCAGCATCATCAGCGTCGATTTCGGCAGGTGAAAATTCGTCATCAGGCCATCGACCGCGCGAAAGCGGTATCCCGGAGTGATGAAGATATCGGTATCGCCAGCGAAGGCACCGATAATCCCGTCTTCCCCCGTCGCGCTTTCGAGCAAGCGCAGGCTGGTCGTCCCCACCGCTATCACCCTGCCGCCGGCCGCGCGCACGGCGTTCAGGCGTGCCGCGGCTTCAGGTTCGATCCGGCCCCATTCGGAGTGCATCGCGTGATCGCTGGTATCGTCAGCCTTCACCGGGAGGAAGGTGCCCGCACCGACATGCAACGTCAGCGTCTCGCGCCCGATCCCGGCAGCGTCGAGCGCCCCGATAAGTTCAGGCGTAAAGTGCAGCGCGGCAGTCGGTGCGGCAACCGCGCCGTCCTCGGCTGCGAACATCGTCTGGTAGTCTTCACGGTCCTGCGCATCGGTGGCGCGCTTGCCGGCGATATAGGGCGGCAATGGCATACGTCCGGCGCGTTCGAGCAGGATTTCGACGGGCTCTTCGCCCGCGAAGGCCAACACGAAACTACCATCCTCGAGCCGGTCTTGCGCGGTCGCTGCCACGCCGCCGCCGAATTCCACGACATCGCCGATCCGCAGTCGCTTGGCATTGCGCACGAAAGCCTGCCAGCGTCGCAGGTCGATCCGCTTGTGCAACGTCGCGCCGATCCGGGCTTCTCCCCGCCGCCCTTCGAGCTGCGCAGGTATGACGCGGGTGTCATTGAACACGAGCACGTCGCCTGCCCGCAACATCTCTGGCAGGTCGCGCACACCGCGATCCTCGAAGGGGCCAGCGCCGCGCACCACAAGCATGCGTGCGGCATCGCGCGGGCGCGCGGGCCGAAGCGCGATCCGCTCGGGCGGGAGTTCGAAATCGAAAAGGTCGACTTTCATCGCGCCGCCCCTAGTCCGGGTGCGACGCGATGGAAAGTCAGTTGCCGAGCGGCGCGTTCAGATCGCTGGCCGAAATGTCTTCGTCCTGCACCCGCGGAGCTGTCATGGCCGGCACCGGCTTGTTGTCCGCCGCGATCGAAGCCTGCACGATCCGCGTTGGATTCGCAGGCGGCTCGCCGCGCTGGATCGCATCGACTGCGGGCATGTTGGCGATCACGCGCCCGAAGTTGGTGTAGTTCTGGTCGAGGTTGAAACGTGGATAGAAAACGATGAAGAACTGGCTGTTGGCGCTGTCGGGGCTGCCCGCGCGCGCCATCGAGACGGTACCGCGGACATGCGGCATGCCGTGAAACTCTTCCGCGATGTCGGGCAGCTGCGATCCGCCCGTGCCGGTACCGGTGGGATCACCGGTCTGAGCCATGAAGCCGTCGATGACGCGGTGGAAAATCACCCCGTCATAGAATCCCTGCCGGGTCAGCGTCTTGATGCGTTCGACATGGTTGGGCGCCCAGTCGGGCTTCAGCCGGATCGCGACGCGTTCGCCGTTCGACAGGTCGAGTAGCAGGATGTTTTCGCGGTCTTCTTCGACGTTGAAGTTCACCGGCGAAAACACCCGCGTATCCGCAGCGGTTTCCGCCGTAGCGGAAGCGTCGACAGCGGCGTCGTCCTGCGCCTGGGCGGCGAAGGGTGTCGAAGCGAGCGCCAATGCGGCGGCAAGGGCAAGCGAAGTCTTGAGCATCGTCATTCCGTGGCAATGTCCTGGGTTGCAGGCCCCTAGCGAGGGGCGTCTGTCCGTTCAATGAATAGGTGCCTGCGAAGCTCAGCCCCCGCGCGGCCCGAGTTTCTTCACTCGCGCCTCGACGTCTTGCCGCACGGCAGGCGTGACGAACTTGCCGATCGGGCCGCCGTAGAAGGCGATTTCCTTTACCAGGCGGCTGGCGATCGGCTGCAGTTCGACATCGGCCATCAGGAATACCGTTTCGATGTGATCGTTGAGCTGCCGGTTCATCCCGGTGAGCTGGTATTCATATTCGAAATCGGTCACCCCGCGGATGCCGCGGATCACGATGCCCGCTTTCATCTGGTCGGCGAAATCCATCAGCAATGAATTGAACCCGACCACACGGATGCTCTGGTTGGCGATGCCGGCAACTTCGCGTTCGACCATGGCGATACGTTCGTCGTCATCGAACATCGGCGACTTCGCGATATTGGTGGTCACGCCGATGATCAGTTCGTCGACCAGCTTCGCGCCGCGCTCGATTATGTCCATGTGACCCAGCGTGATTGGATCGAACGTGCCCGGATAGATGCCGATGCGCTTGGCCATTAATGGTCCCTCTTAACAATGAAATGCGCCAGTTCGACAAGCAGCCGGGCATCGTCGCCGTAGCTGGCGAGATGGTCGCCCGCCTGTTCCACCAGCATCGTCGCCTGCGCCCGCGCCTGATCGACGCCCATCAGCGTGACGAAGGTCTGCTTGCCCTGTTCCTCGTCCTTGCGCAGCGCCTTGCCGGCCAGCGTCTCGTCGCCTTCGACATCGAGCAGGTCGTCGGCAATCTGGAAGGCGAGCCCGATATCGCGCGCATAGGCGCGCAGATGGGTGCGTCCTTCGGGCGCCACCCGCCCCAGCACCGCGCCCATCTCGACACTGGCGGCCAGCAGGGCACCAGTCTTGAGCTGCTGCAGCCGGGTGACCTGGCGCAGGTCGTAGGATTGTTCTTCGGAGACGATATCCATCATCTGGCCGCCCGCCATCCCGTCGTGCCCGCTGGCGCGCGCCAGCGTGGCAACCAGTTCCGCGCGAACGAAGGGATCGGTGCTGGTGTCCGGCTGGGTCAGAATGTCGAACGCCAGCGCATGCAGGCTGTCCCCCGCAAGCACGGCAGTCGCTTCGTCGAACGCCTTGTGCAGGGTCGGCTTGCCGTGCCGCATCTCGTCATCGTCCATGCACGGCAGATCGTCGTGGATGAGCGAATAGGCATGGATCGCTTCGACTGCACAGCCCGCGTTGATCGCAGCGTTGCGATTGACGCCGAACAGTTCCGCGGTCGCCACCAGCAGCAGCGGGCGCACCCGCTTGCCGCCTCCGATCACGGCGTAACGCATCGCCTCGATCAGCCGTGCGCGCGTATCGTCGGGCACGGGAAGGAACGCATCGAAGACGCTATCGACTTCAGACTGGACCTGCTCGAAAGCTTGGCCGAGCAGGCTGGGCATCGCGGTTGCGACGCTCACGCGGCCCCGCCCGCATCGAACGGCTCGGTACCCGCGGGCTTGCCGTCGCTGCCCGCTACGATCTTCTCGATCCGCGCCTGTGCAGCGTCCAGCCGCGACTGGCATGCCTTGCGCAGTTGTTCGCCGCGCTCGTACAGATCGATGCTCTCGTCGAGCGGGACATCGCCGCTTTCGAGACGCCGGACGACACTCTCAAGCTCGCGCAGGGCCTGCTCGAAGCTCATCTCGGAAATATGTGACTGTTCCTCTGCCATTGCCCGCGAGCATTGACGGTCCGCCTGCGCCCGGTCAAGTATACCGAAACGGGGGAGCGAATATGACGTGGATTGTCGCCTTCATCGCCGCAGCTCTGGTCTTCGGCGCTTTGGACGCCGCGTGGCTCGGCTGGGCCGGGCCCAATTTCTACCGTCCCCGGCTAGGGGACATCCTGGCCGACAGTTTCCGCATGGCTCCGGCGCTGGTATTCTACGCTGCCTATATCGCCGCCATCGTCTGGTTCGCGGTGCGCCCGGGACTGGCCCAGGGGCTTGCCGCCGCTGCGCTCAACGGGGCGCTGCTGGGGGCGATTTGCTACGCGACCTACGATCTGACCAACCAGGCGACGATGCGCACTTGGTCCACTGCGGTGACCGTGGCCGACATTGCCTGGGGCGCATTTGCTACCGCCCTGGCCGCTTCTGCCGCGACGCTGGCCGCCGACAAATTCGGCTGAGCGCATGTTCATAGGCCATTTCGCCCCCGCATTCCTGGCGCGCGGGATCAGCGAGGACGCCCCGCGGCTCGGCGTGCTGTTCATCGGGGCGCAGCTGACCGACTGGGCCTTGTTCACGCTGACCCTCGGCGGGATCGAGAGAGTGCGGATCGTGCCCGGTATCACCGCGATGAACCCGCTCGACCTTTACTATATGCCCTATACGCACAGCCTGCTGGGCACCGCACTCTGGGCGATCGGCTTTGCCGCCTTGATCTGGCTGGGGACACGAAGTCTGGTGGCTGCGAGCTGGGCGGCCTTCGTCGTCGCAAGTCACTGGGTGCTCGACCTGCTCGTCCACAGGCCGGATCTGACGCTTGCCGGAGGCGCGGAGAAATACGGCCTCGGCCTGTGGAACTTCCCCATCGTCGCGATCCCGCTCGAGCTGGGCCTCCTGCTGCTCGCCTATGGTTTCTATATCGCCCGCACCAAGGGGCCGCTGCTTCCTCCGCTGATCCTGCTGGCCGCCTTGCTGCTGTTCCAGGCACTGAACTGGTTCGGCTCCGAACCCGAACACGCCGGGGCGTCCTTTTCTGCGACCGCCTTCCTGGCCTTCGGCATACTGACTGCGCTCGCGTTCTGGGTGCAGTCGACCCGGTGGCATAAAAACCACGTGGGACTGGCGGTCGGGAGCGTGCAGCGCTAAGCGCGCGCGCATGACATCTGTCGAATCCGCGATCACCCCCGAAGTCGTCGAGCAGCACGGCTTCAGCCCCGAAGAATACGACCGCGTCCTGAACGCGCTTGGCCGCGAGCCCAATCTGGTCGAGCTGGGGATTTTCTCGGTCATGTGGTCCGAGCACTGCTCCTACAAGAGCTCGCGCCTGCATCTCAAAAAACTGCCGACCGAGGCGCCCTGGGTGATCTGCGGCCCCGGCGAGAACGCCGGCGTCATCGACATCGGCGACGGGCAGGCGGCGATCTTCAAGATGGAGAGCCACAACCACCCGAGCTATATCGAGCCCTACCAGGGCGCGGCGACCGGCGTGGGCGGCATCCTGCGTGATGTCTTCACCATGGGCGCGCGCCCGGTGGCGAATGCCAATGCGCTGCGTTTCGGGCGGCCCGACCACCCCAAGATGCAGCACCTGGTCAAGGGCGTCGTCTCCGGCATCGGCGGCTATGGCAATTGCGTCGGCGTGCCGACCGTATGCGGCGAGACCAATTTCCACCCCGCCTATGACGGCAATATCCTCGTCAATGCGATGACCGTGGGCGTGGCCGATCAGGACAAGATCTTCTATTCCGCCGCCACCGGAGTCGGCAATCCGATCGTCTATGTCGGATCGAAGACCGGGCGCGACGGAATTCACGGCGCGACCATGGCCAGCGCCGATTTCGAGGAAGACGCCGATGCCAAGCGCCCCACCGTGCAGGTGGGCGACCCCTTCACCGAAAAGCTGCTGATCGAGGCCTGCCTTGAACTCATGGCGACCGACGCGATCGTCGCAATCCAGGATATGGGCGCCGCGGGCCTGACCTCTTCCAGCGTCGAAATGGCGACCAATGGCAAGGCGGGCATCCGTCTCGACATGAACATGGTGCCGTGCCGCGAAGACGGGATGACGCCCTACGAGATGATGCTGAGCGAAAGCCAGGAGCGGATGCTCATGGTCCTCAAGCCCGGCAAGGAAGCCATGGCGCAGGCCATCTTCGACAAGTGGGAGCTCGATTTCGCGATCATCGGCGAAGTGACCGATACGCAGCACATGGTGCTCGAATTCGATGGCGAAGTCGTCTGCGACATTCCGCTCGGCCCGCTGGCGGCAGACGCGCCCGAATACGACCGGCCCTACCTGTCCAAGGAAGACTACACTGCCTGGGCGGGCATTGCGCCGATGCGCGAGCGTCCCGACACCGACGATGTCGGCGGTGACGTGATGAAGCTGCTCGCCTCGCCCAACCTGTCCTCGCGCCGCTGGATCGCCGAGCAATACGACAGCCAGGTCGGCGCGGATACGCTGCAGACCGGCGGCGATGCCGGTGTCGTCCGCGTGCACGGGACGAAGAAGGCGCTCGCGATCACTACCGATTGCACGCCGCGCTATGTTCATGCCGATCCCTATGAAGGCGGCAAGCAGGCGATTGCCGAAGCCTACCGCAATCTGTGCGCGGTCGGCGCGCGCCCGCTGGCGGTGACCAATTGCCTCAATTTCGCCAACCCGCAGCGGCCCGAGATCATGAGCCAGTTCGTCCATGCGCTCGAAGGCATGGGCGCGGCCTGCCGTTTGCTCGACTTCCCGATCGTGTCGGGCAATGTCTCGCTCTACAACGAGAGCAAGGCGACCGGGGGTGGCAGTGCGATCCTGCCCACACCCGCTATCGGCGGCGTCGGCCTGATCGACGATTACGACCACATGATGACCATGCCATTCAAGGCAGCGGGCGAAACGATCTACCTGCTCCATGCGGAGGAGTGGGCGACCGCGGACCCCGAGCGTTCGCATCTCGGCAAGTCGCTGTGGCTCAGCGAAATCCATGGCCGCGACGAAGGCCGTACCCCGCCGACCGACCTCACCGTCGAAAAGAACGCGGGCCGCATCGTCCGCCAGTTGATCGCCGACGGCCTCGTCAGCGCAGTGCACGACGTTTCCGACGGCGGTCTCGCCATCGCACTCGCAGAAATGGCGATGTCGGGAGGTATCGGCGCCGAGGTCGAGTGGAACGAAGAGTATTCCAAGGCGGCCTGGTGGTTCGGCGAGGATCAGGGACGCTATGTCGTCACTGTTCCCGACACCCAGGCACTCAACGAGGCGCTCGCCAAGGGCACTGAAAACGATGAAACCGCCTCGATCGGTTTCCGCCGCATCGGTCGTACCGGGGGCGATACGCTGTTCGGCAATTCGGTCGCGGCCATGCGCGCCGCACATCAGAGCTTCTTCGCCGACTGGATGGAAGGCTGACCGCGTGACGGCCGGCTATCGCGAGACACCTCTGGCGAAGAAGCTAAGCCTGCGCGATGGCCAGCGGGTGTGGTTCGACGGCATGCCCGAAAGCATTCAGGACGAAATCGGTGAATACGCACTCGAGCTTACGTTCGTTCGCGGCCCCGAAGAGGGGCCCGATGCTGCACACATCTTCGTGACCGAACAGGCTGCGCTTGCATTGAAGCTCGCCGAACTGCGCGAACATATGGCGGGTGACGGCCATGTCTGGGTCAGTTGGCCGGCACGGGCGGACGGTGCGCCCTTCGCCCTTTCCGAGGAGCTGGTTCGCGAGATTGCGCTCCCGCTGGGACTGGTGGACACCAAGCAATGCGCGGTCAACGAGGACTGGTCCGGCCTCAAGCTGGTGGTCCGCAAGGAATTGCGCTGAACGCCGCTTGGTATAGATCCGCATCATGCGCGATCACGAAACCGTCCCCTACTCGCTCCCCGACCTGTCCGATGGCGAACGCATCGCGTGGGCGGAGGCCATGCGCGACCGGCTGAAGCTACGGCGGTCCTGCCGGTATTTCGCCGACACGCCGGTCCCGCGCGCGATTGTCGAAGCCGCCATCGAAGCGGCCGGCAGCGCGCCCAATGGAGCAAACCACCAGCCCTGGCATTTCGCGGCGATTTCAACGCCCGAAACCAAGCGCGCGATCCGCGACGCGGCGGAAGCCGAGGAACGCGAGTTTTACGCAGGCAAGGCCGGGACGCAGTGGCTCGAAGCGCTGGGGCCGCTGGGAACGGATGCCGACAAGCCCTTCCTCGAAACCGCACCGTGGCTGGTGGTCGTCTTCGCCCAGCGCAAGGGCGGGATCGAGGAGGATGGTGAGACGCAGAACTACTATGTCAGCGAAAGCGTGGGGATCGCCTGCGGCCTGCTGCTTGCCACGCTGCACGAAGCCGGGTTGGCCACACTGACCCACACGCCGTCGCCCATGGGCTTCCTGCGCGCGATCTGCGGCCGGCCCGATCATGAAAAGCCGGTGATGATCGTGGTGGTCGGTCATCCGGCGAAGGACGCAAGCGTTCCCGCGCATTCGCTGGATAAGAAACCTCTCAGCCGGATTGCCAGCTGGCTCTAGGATCAGGCCACAGCGGCGGCCCCGTCCTCCTGCTGCGCCAGAAGGTCATAGGGATCGATCCCGTCCTGACGCCAGACATGGTGGCAGACACGGTACCAGTGTGGATCGGGAATACGGAATTGCGCCCGGACTTCGGCGAGGTTCTTGCCCAGCAGTTCGCGGATCGAAAGGCCTACCAGCGGCGGGCAGGCTTTCCCGGTCCGATGCGCCTGCCGCACGGCTTTCATCACCGGGGCTTCGCTTCGGACTAGCCGCTTGAGATGAAGGGCACCGGCATAGCCCAGCAGCAAATGACCATGGCTGGGGGATTGCCCGTGCGTAAACAGCAATACGCATTGTTCACCCAGTGCATCCCGCCCATATCCGGTGAGCACATGCATCAGATCGTGCGTATCGCGCTGGCGATAGCCGTACCACTGGATAAGGTCGTCATAGCTCTGACTGCCCGACTTCTCCGACTCTTCGACGAGCCCGGCGGCAGTCAGGCCTTCGCGTTCCATGAAATCGCAATAGGCGTGCGCCACCGTACCCTCGGGATGGCGGCGCAAGGCGGCATGGTCGTCGAGAATGGGCGGCAGGAACGGTTCGCTCGCGCGAAGCGCCTCGCCATGCGGGCTGAGCGCGAGTTCGCGTACACGCGGCACGAACTGCCCGGACGGCAGCGCATCGTAGATCTTGAAGACCTCGGCAGTATTCTCCTTGTCCTTCAGCAATTCGCGGAAGTGACCGAAAGCGGCGAAGGGGCGATAGCGCGGCCTGGGACGGCGCGGGTCGCGCAAGGGAGTGCCGTCGCGCGCCGATTCGAAATCAACAGAGGTGAAAGCGCCGAGGCTGATCTGATCGTTCATGGTGCCCGTTTGCTACCAGTTCAGCCCCATCTCGCATTGGAAAAGCGCGCCATGGCTAGGCCGAATCGAAATCCTCCACCCATTCGCTCTCCGCAATTCCGAGCAGCTTGAGGATCGCAGTCAGTTTGACGCTGGCAATCCGGCCGTTGGCTGCTTCGCGCGCCTTGGGCTTGGCGCGGTAGGCGATGCCGTAATCGGCGGCCTCGATCATCGGGATGTCGTTGGCCCCGTCGCCCGTCGCCAGCACGCGCGCGCCCTCGCCAAGTTGGGAGCGTTCGTCCTCCAGCGTAGCGAGCTTGGTCGAAGCATCGCTGACCGGTCCGGCCAGAAGCCCGGTCAACGCCCCGCCCGCCACGCCGAGGCGGTTGCCCACGACGCGCTCGAAGCCGAGTTGCTCGGCCACCGGATCGGCGAAATGATGGAATCCGCCAGTCACCAGGACCGTACGGCAGCCCTTGCTGCGCAGGGTATTCACCAGCGCCCGTGCACCCGGCACCGGCTGGATGCGCTGGTCCAGGCAGGTGGCGATAGCGCCTTCCTCGAGCCCTTCGAGCAGCCCGACACGCTCCTTCAGTGCGCTTTCGAATTCGAGTTCGCCGCGCATCGCGCGTTCGGTAATGTCGGCGACCTTGTCCTTTATACCGGCGAAATCGGCGAGCTCGTCGATGCACTCCTGCCCGATCATTGTTGAATCCATGTCGGATACGAACAGCCGCGGCACCTCGATCTCGTGATCCGCGACCAGCAGGTCGCATTCGCCGAAATGTTCGGTCAGGATGCCGGTAAGCCGGGCGCGCTCGCCGTCCGGAAGCGAAATCTGGAGCACGTCGCTACAAAAATCGAGCATGCCTGCCATGGCCACCGGCATCCCGGCATCGGCGCATGCCCCCAGCGCGGCGTCGAGACGCGTTTCCACGCCGTCCATGTCTGCTATCAGCCGCGCGATGAGCACTTCGAAATCTCCCGAGAACAAGCCGGTGGCGCTCATTGCAGGGCCGACTGCCAGCGGCAAGAGCCAACTCGCGGTTGATCTGGCGCAGCGGCTGGCGCGCGACGGGCGCCGCGGGGTCGTCGTCAACGCCGATAGCCAGCAGGTCTACCGCGACCTGCATATTCTCTCTGCACGCCCCTCGGAGGGTGAAACGCAGGGCATCGAGCACCGATTGTTCGGAACCTGGGACGGGGCGCAATCCTGTTCGGCCGCAGATTGGTCCGCAGCGGCGCGCGACACTATTCGCGAGATTCACGCCAGTGGCGGCGTTCCGATCCTGTGCGGCGGGACGGGGCTCTACCTGCGCACCCTGCTAGAGGGCATCGCCCCCGTACCAGAAATCGAACCGGACATTCGCGCGGCGGTGCGGGATCTGGACCAGGTGCGCGCGCGGGCGGCGCTCGAGGCGGAAGATCCCCAAGCGGCGGCGCGCCTTGCGCCTGCCGATGCCACGCGGACGGCCCGCGCACTCGAAGTCATCCGGTCGACCGGGCGCACGCTGGCGCAATGGCAGGCGCATAAACGCGGGGGGATCGCCAAGGAAGTGGTGCTTCACTCACTCGTGCTGCTGCCCGACCGCGGTTGGCTCAACGCGCGCTGCGATCTGCGTTTCGAACGCATGCTCGATATCGGTGCGATCGCCGAAGTGGAGGCGCTGCTGGCCCGCGAACTCGACCCCAGCCTCCCGGTGATGCGCGCCATCGGAGTGCGTGAAATCGCCGCCCTGATCAAAGGCGAACTATCGCGCGCTCAAGCTATCGCGGCTGGCCAGCTGGCTACGCGCCAGTATGCCAAGCGCCAATACACGTGGTTTCGCAACCAACCACCCGCCGACTGGGTGCGTGCGGATAACAAAACTATCGCCGAACACGATTTTTTTGTTTCTTTGTTTCGCGCACAAGGTTGACCGCGTAATTGAAGCATCGTATTTGAGTGCATGTCGGCCCGGCGCTTGAGACCCCAGCGTCGGGCCGACTTGTGTTCTGGAATGCCCGGATCGGGCTGGAGGATAGTGTGACCACCGAGCGCAGCGGCGCTGCAATCCTGATCGAATGCCTCAAGCGGCAGGGTGTCGAATTCGTTTTCGGCTATCCCGGCGGCGCGGTCCTGCCGATCTACGACGAGCTCTTCGCCGATGAAGATATCCGTCACGTTCTCGTTCGCCATGAAGCGGGCGCGGCGCATGCCGCCGAAGGCTACGCCCGTTCGACCGGCAAGCCCGGCGTCGTGCTGGTAACCAGCGGACCGGGGGCGACCAATGCCGTGACGGGCATCGCCGATGCCTATATGGATTCGATCCCCCTGGTGGTGATCACCGGGCAGGTGCCCACGGCGCTGATCGGGACCGACGCGTTCCAGGAAGCCGACACGGTCGGACTGACGCGCCACTGCACCAAGCACAACTACCTCGTCAAAGACCCCGAACGGCTCGGCGCGACGATCGAGGAAGCATTCCGCATCGCCACCACGGGGCGTCCCGGCCCGGTGGTCGTCGACATTCCAAAGGACGTCCAGATCGCGCTGGCGACGCAGAGCGGACAGGACGACACGCCGCTGCCCTCGCATCGCTATCAGCCGCGCATGGTCGGGGCTGCCGACGAGATTGCCGAAGCGGTCGAAATGCTCGCCGCAGCCGAACGGCCCGTGTTCTACACCGGCGGCGGCATCATCAATGCCGGCCCGCAAGCGAGCGAATTGCTGCGCAAGCTCCAGTCTGCCACCGGAGCGCCGGTGACCAGCACGCTGATGGGCCTTGGGGCCTTTCCTGCCGAGCATCCCGATTGGCTCGGGATGCTCGGCATGCACGGCACCTACGAAGCCAACATGGCGATGAACCGCGCCGACCTGATCGTCGCGATCGGCGCCCGCTTCGATGATCGCGTGACCGGGCGGCTGGATGCCTTCGCGCCCGGAGCCCGCAAGATCCACATCGATATCGACCGCGCCAGCATCAACAAGATCGTCCCCGTCGATCTGGGCATTGTCGGTGATTGCGCGCATGTGCTCGATCAGATGCTCGAAGCGTGGGGTGGCCGCAAACCGCGGGACTTGTCCGAATGGCAGGCTCGTATTCTCGGCTGGAAAGCGCGCGATTGCCTTGCCTATCCCGAACGCGGCAGCGATTTGATCATGCCGCAGAAGAGCATTGAGCGGCTGTTTGCGCTAACCCGCGACCGTGATCCGATCATTACCACCGAGGTCGGCCAGCACCAGATGTGGGCGGCCCAGTATTTCCGGTTCTTCGGCCCCAACAAGTGGCTGACCAGCGGCGGCCTGGGGACCATGGGTTATGGCCTGCCCGCTGCGATCGGTGCGCAGCTTGGTAATCCGGACAGTCTCGTGATCGACATTGCGGGCGAAGCAAGCATCCAGATGAATATCCAGGAACTGGGCACCGCCAGCCAGTATCGCCTGCCGGTCAAGGTGTTCATCCTCAACAATGAATACATGGGCATGGTCCGCCAGTGGCAGGAGCTGACCTATGAAAGCCGCTATTCGAACAGCTATTCGGACAGCCTTCCCGATTTCGTGAAGCTGGCCGAAGCCTATGGCTGGAAAGGCATTCGCATCGAGGACGAAGGCCAGCTCGATTCCGGGATTGAAGCCATGCTCGCGCATGACGGACCGGCGATCGTCGATTGCCGGGTAGCGAAGGAAGCGAACTGCTTCCCGATGATCCCCAGCGGCGCGGCGCATACCGACATGCTGCTCTATGGCGATCAGGTGGGCGGCACCATGGACGATGAAGCAAAGGCGCTTGTGTGATGGGCATGATGGCGAATTTCCCGAACCGCTTCGAAGCGCGTGCCGAACGGCGCAACTGGTTTGCCCGCAAGGATGCCGAAGCACTGCTCGACTGGGTCGAGGACTGCGGACACCGGTTCATCGGGCTCGAGGTCGCGCAGAAGCAGGACGACGGAACCTGGACCCTGCTGGCGGACTCGCTCGACCTGTCGCGCCAGACCGAGAATTTCGAGGCCATCCGAATGGGCCGCGTCTTCCTGTCGGAATATGACGGCGAAGGGCGGATGTTCGAACCCGTCTGGCAGGACCGCGCACAATGAAGATTGCCCAGCAGGCGGCCGAACGGCACGTCCTCAACGTTATCGTCGACAACGAGCCGGGCATTCTCGCCAAGATCACGGGGATGTTCACCGCGCGCGGCTACAACATCGACAGCTTGACGGTGGCCGACATTTCGGAAGATCATGCGATCAGCCGTATCACGATCGTCACGCGCGGCCCCGAGCCGGTGATCGACCAGATCCGCGCCCAGCTCGAACGGCTGGTGCCGGTCCACAAGGTGATCGACCTCACCGAATCGGGCGGGCATGTCGAACGCGAACTGGCGCTCATCAAGGTCGCCGGTAAAGGCGACAATCGCGTCGAGGCGCTGCGCATCGCGGAACTGTTCCGCGCCAATGTGGTCGACACCACGACCTCCAGTTTCGTCTTCGAACTGACCGGCTCGCCCGAGAAAATCGACAGTTTCATCGCGCTGATGCGCGAGCTCGGGCTTGTCGAAGTGGGGCGTTCGGGAATCGTGGGAATGGTCCGCGGGCCCGAGCCGAACTGATCGAATGAATTTCGTCGCTCCTGCTCAGGCGGGAGCCTATCCAACCTATCGCCAGCCGGCGACCATTTCTGGGCCCCTGCCTTAGCGGGGGCGACGCGAGGGAAGAAAATGCAAGTCTATTACGATGCCGATTGCGACCAGCAGCTGATCAAGGACAAGAAGGTCGCAATCGTCGGCTATGGCAGCCAGGGCCATGCCCACGCGCAGAACCTACGCGATAGCGGTGTGGGCGAACTCGCCATTGCGCTGCGCGATGGCTCCCCCAGCGCGAAGAAAGCCGAAGGTGCGGGCTTTACGGTCAAGACCGTTGCCGAAGCCGCCGAATGGGCCGACGTGCTGATGATCCTCGCGCCCGATGAACACCAGGCAGCGATCTACGCCAATGAAGTCTCTGGCCGGATGCGCCCGGGTACTGCGCTCGCCTTCGCGCACGGTCTCAACATCCATTTCGGGCTGATCGACCCGCCCGCCGATGTCGACGTCATCATGATCGCGCCCAAGGGGCCTGGTCACACGGTGCGCGGCGAATACATCAAGGGCGGCGGCGTACCCTGCCTCATCGCGGTACACCAGGAATCGAGCCAGTCGGGCGGCAACGGCTTCGCCAAACAGCTGGCCTTGTCCTATGCGAGCGCGGTTGGCGGCGGCCGGTCGGGCATCATCGAAACCGATTTCAAGGAAGAGTGCGAAACCGATCTGTTCGGTGAACAGGCCGTGCTGTGCGGCGGGGTCACCCATCTGATCCAGGCCGGCTTCGAAACGCTGGTCGAAGCCGGATATGCGCCCGAGATGGCCTATTTCGAATGCCTTCACGAGACCAAGCTGATCGTCGACCTGCTGTATGAAGGCGGGATCGCCAACATGCGCTATTCGATCTCGAACACGGCCGAGTATGGCGACATCAAGACCGGCCCGCGCATCATCACCGAAGAGACCAAGGCCGAAATGAAGCGCGTCCTAAAGGACATCCAGTCAGGGCGTTTCGTCAAGGACTTCGTGCTCGACAACCAGGCCGGTCAGCCCGAACTGAAGGCCAGCCGCAAGGCCGCCGCCGCGCATCCGATCGAAAAGACCGGCGCCCAGCTTCGCGCGATGATGCCCTGGATCGGCGCGAACAAGCTGGTCGACAAGGACAAGAACTGACACTTGCTATCGGCATCCATTGGTCAGGTCCCGGCCAATGGATGCCGTTCACCGACCCGTTGTGGTGCGTACCGCAGCCGACCGGCCCGGCACACTCCGGGAACGCGTTACTGGCGCGGGGCATTCTTCAGTGAGGTTCAACAGGAGGCCGACCATGAAGACATCTTTCCTCGCCCTTGCGCTTGCAGCCAGCGGATCGCTGGCCGTCACTGCGATATCCGCGCAGGATCAGCCGCAGATCCCGGGCGTCGTCGACGTCAGCCGGGTCGCCGCCGGTAGCTATTCGCTCGACCCATCGCATACGCTGGTCAGCTGGCAGGTCGGTCACTTCGGCTTCAACGACTACTTCGGACTGTTTGGCCAGATCGACGGCACGATGACGCTCGACCCTGCCGATATCGACGCGACGAAGTTCGACATCACGGTTCCGATCACCAGTGTATCGGTGCCCAGCGAAGGTCTGCGCGACCATCTGCTGCGCCCGGGCAAGGATGGCGCGGCCCCCGACTTCTTCGGTCCCGAACCTGAAGCAGCGCGCTTCGTTTCAACCTCGGTCCGGCGGACCGGTGAAACCACCGCCGTCGCCAGCGGAATGTTGACGATGAACGGCCAGACCGGCCCGGTTACCATGCTGGTGGAATTCACTGGCGCCGGACAGAATCCGATGAGCGAAGCACAGACAGTCGGCTTCCACGCACGTGCGCAGATCGATCGTACCGACTGGGGAATCAGCTACGCCGCCCCGCTGGTCGACAACATGGTCGACCTGGAAATCAGCGCGGCTTTCGAACGCGACTGAACCCCACTCGACAAGCGCATGGCGAGCGGCCACGGTCCTCCCCATGCGCTTGTCAGACTGCCACAATATCGATGACTTCCGCCGGCTCGCGAAACAGCGGCTGCCGTGGCCCGTGTTCGACTATATCGACGGGGCTGCCGATGACGAGGTGACCAAGGCGCGCAACACCAGCGCGTTCGATACGATGGATCTCGTACCGGACGTGCTCGCGGGCGTCGGTCAAATCGACACCTCATGCCAGATCATGGGCCGCCACAGTGCATTGCCACTGGTCCTCAGCCCGACCGCGTTGCAGCGCGCCTTTCACCGCGACGGTGAACGGGCCGTCGCGCAAGCGGCGGCCCGGTTCGGCATATGGTTCGGCATTTCCAGCCTGGCCACGCACTCGATCGAAGAGATCGCGGCGCTGACCGACGGACCCAAGCTGTTCCAGCTATACGTCCACAAGGACAAGGGACTCAACGCCAGCATGATCGAACGCTGCCAGGCAGCGGGCTTCGATGCCCTCGCGCTGACGGTCGACACGATAGTATCGGGCAAGCGCGAACGCTGCTTGCGTTCGGGCTTCACCACCCCGCCCCGCTTCAGCGCATCCTCGCTCTGGAGCTACGCCACGCGCCCCCGCTGGACGCTCGATTACGTGTTCGGTCCGAAGTTTCGGCTGCCCAACCTCGATGGACATGTCGAAGAAGGCAGCGGCAAGGCGGTCAGCATCCAGGACTATTTCAACACCATGCTCGATACGAACATGGATTGGGATACCGCGGCGCGCATCCGGCAGGATTGGGGCGGGACTTTCGCCCTCAAGGGTATCATGAGCGCGGGCGATGCGCGGAAAGCGGTCGAGATCGGTGCCGATGCTATCTGGATTTCCAACCATGGCGGACGCCAGCTCGACGGCAGCCGCGCGCCCTTCGACCAGCTGACGGAGATCGTCGAGGCCGTGGATGGCGAGATCGAGATCATTCTCGATGGTGGTGTGCGCCGCGGCACGCATATCCTCAAGAGCCTGGCAGCGGGGGCGACAGCCGCCTCGGGCGGGCGGCTATATCTCTATGCGCTTGCCGCTGCGGGGCAGGACGGGGTCGAACGGGCGGTGCAGATCCTGAAGGAAGAAATCGAACGCGGCATGCGGCTCATGGGCGTGACTTCGATCGACCAGCTTGCACCCGACCGCTTGCGTCGGCGCTGAGTATCGGCTCAGCGGCGATCACGGCATGGCGGCCACACAGGCGCGCAGCTCGCTCACGAACAGTTCCGGCTGCTCCCACGCGGCGAAATGCCCGCCCTTGTCCAAATCGTTCCAGTAAACGAGATTGGTGAGCGTTCGCTCAACCCACTCGCGTGGCGCGGGCAGGATCTCTCCGGGAAAGGCGCTCGCCCCCGCAGGTATGCTTACCGTGCCTTCGCCGAACTTACCAAAGCTCTCCCAGTAGAGCCGGGCTGCGGAGGCACCCGTAGCCGGCAGCCAGTAGAGCATGACGTCGTCGAGCACCTGGTCCATTGTCAGCACATCCCAGGCCGAACCCTGGTTATCGGTCCAGTAGTGCACTTTCTCGAGCATCCATGCCGCCAACGCGGAGGGCGAATCCACCAGGCCATAGCCGATCGTCTGCGGACGGGTGCTTTGCTGCTTGGAATAGCCCGAATCCCATTCCTGATAGAACCCGAGGCGCTGCAGCGCCTTGAGCACCTTGGGGTCCTTGCTCTGCATGTCATCCGGTCCCGGACGGCCGATCGGCATGTTGAGGTGGATGCCCCTGCACTCGGACGGGGCCAGTTGCCCGATCGCCATCGTGACTGCCGCGCCCCAGTCCCCGCCCTGCGCCATCCAGCGCCGGTATTCCAACCTCTGCATCAATTCGGTCCAGGCCTGCGCGATCCGTTCCACCCCCCATCCCGTAGCCCCGGGCTTGGCGGAAAAGCCGTAGCCGGGCAGCGACGGGGCGATGACATGGAACGCCTGCGTGTCTGCCACAGTCGGCTCGGTCAATTCGTCGATCACGCCGAGGAATTCGACCACCGAACCGGGCCAGCCATGCGTCAGCAACAGCGGCACGGCGTCGGAGCGCGACGAGGGCTTGTGCAGGAAGTGGATATCCAGCCCATCGATCTCGGTGACGAACTGCCCGAGCGCATTCAGCCGCGCTTCGCATCGCCGCCAGTCGTAACCGTTCCGCCAATAGGCGACCAACTCCCCAAGCGCGGCAAGCGGTGTGCCCTGCGTCCAGTCGTCGACCGTTGCCGCTTCGGGCCAGCGCGTGCGATCGAGGCGCGCTGCCAAATCCGCTAGATCCGCCTCGGGAATGTCGAGCGTGAACGGCCTGATCGCGTTCATGGCTACGCGTCCTCCGTCGCTTTTTTCGATGCGGCGACCACTCGGTTCATATCGGCCAGCAATATCGTGCTTGTCGCCTTGGCGAGAACGGTCCCCGCCGCGTCCTTCAAATGGCCTTCGTAGAAGCTGGTCCGCTTGCCATGCCGTTCGACCCAGGCTTCTGCGATGACGAGCCCGGGGCGCGTCGGGGCGAAATAGCTGACCTTGAGTTCCAGCGTCATCGGGACAATGCCGGGGCCGTTCCTGGCCATTGCCGCATGCGCCATGGCCGCGTCGATCCAGCCACTGATGAAGCCGCCCTGCACAACCCCGCCCGAATGGCACTGCTCCCGTTTGGCTTCGTATTCCAGCCGCGCATGTCCCGCGGCGTCGGTCGACACTACCCGTATCAAACCAAGTGTTTCGTTCAGCGAATGCCCCTCGGCCATGCTCTCTCCCGTCTACCGTGAAATATAATTTCTCGCGATGCCCAAGACTGTTTTGCTTTACAACCCCGGCTGGCTTTCGCATACGCCGTGGCATGACGAATGCACTCGGCCTAACTATCCTGCGACTTACTCGCCCTTGGGCGTGATATCTGGCGTGCCTTTCCCGGTGCGCTGAGCGCCCAAGGGACCGACCGCCACCCTACACTTTCGCAGATACCGAGTTTCCCCGATGTCCATGCTCCGCGACCCGAGCGTCAAATATTCGCCCTTCCCGCAGGTACCGCTTGCCGAACGCCGGTGGCCCACGCGCACCATCACCGCGGCGCCGCGCTGGCTGTCGACCGATCTGCGCGATGGCAACCAGGCAATTGTCGATCCGATGGATGCGCACAAGAAGGGGCGCTTCTTCGACCTCCTCGTCGAAATCGGGGTGAAGGAAATCGAAGTCGGTTTCCCCAGCGCTGGTGCCACCGAGTTTGACTTCATCTCGGGCTTGGTTCGCGACGGGCGTGTACCCGACGACGTGCTGGTGCAAGTCCTCACCCAAAGCCGTGAAGACCTGATCCGGACGAGCTTTGCCAGCCTTGGAGGGGCCAAGCAGGCGATCGTCCATCTCTACAATGCCGTCAGCCCCGCCTGGCGCGAAGTGGTGTTCGGGATGAGCAAGGAGCAGGTCCGCGACATTGCAGTGCATGGCGCCAAGATCATGCGCGACGAAGCGGCCAGGCAACCCGACACCGCGTGGCATTTCCAGTACAGCCCCGAAACCTTCTCGACTGCCGAACTCGATTTCAGCCTCGAGGTCTGCGAAGCGGTGATGGAGGTGCTGGCGCCCACCCCCGAACACCCGATCATCCTCAACCTGCCCGCGACGGTCGAGGCGGCGACCCCCAATATCTATGCCGATCAGGTCGAATACTTCATCCGCAACCTCCCCGCTCGCGACAGCGCGGTGATCAGCCTGCACACGCATAATGACCGCGGCACCGGCGTGGCCGCGGCGGAACTGGCTTTGATGGCCGGTGCCGACCGCGTCGAAGGCTGCCTCTTCGGCAATGGCGAACGCACGGGCAATTGCTGCTTGGTGACGATGGCGCTCAACATGTACACGCAGGGCGTCGATCCGCAGCTCGATTTCTCCGACATCGACCGCGTGATCGAGACGGTCGAATATTGCAACGAACTGCCGGTCCACCAGCGGCACCCCTATGGTGGCGAACTGGTATACACCGCCTTTTCGGGGAGCCACCAGGATGCGATCAAGAAGGGATTTTCGGCGCTCGAGACGCAGAACGATCCGCATTGGCGCGTACCCTACCTGCCAATCGACCCGGCCGATCTGGGGCGCAGCTACGAAGCGGTGATCCGGGTCAATTCGCAATCCGGCAAGGGCGGCTTCGCCTGGGTGCTGGAACAGGACCAGGGGCTCAAGCTGCCCAAGAAGATGCAGGCCGATTTCAGTCCGCATGTGCAGCGGATGGCAGACGAGGTCGGTCGCGAGCTCAATGCAACCGACATCTGGGAAGCGTTCAAGGCGGCCTACCATGTCCAGACCGCCGACAAGCATTTCCAGTTGGTCGATTACGAGGAACGGCGCGGCAGCGACGGTACCCGGCTGTTCACCGGAACCATCGCGGTTGCTGGACAGGAACAGACCGTTTCAGGCCGCGGCAATGGCCTGATCTCGTCGGTACTGACCACGCTCGAGGACGCTTTCGGACTCAGCCTGGAAGTGGTCGACTACACCGAACATGCACTGACTGCCGGACGGGACAGCCGCGCTGCCGCCTATCTCGAATGCCGGGACGCCGCCGGGCGAACCATCTGGGGCTGCGGGGTCGACGAAGATGTCGCGACGGCAAGCGTCAGAGCCGTGCTCAGCGCAGCGAATTCGGCGATGGACGCAGCCTAGCCGGCGACGGCAATCCGCGCCTGTTCGATTGGTGCTCCGCCTCTGGTAAGTCGTCCGAAGCCCTGCGCCCGGCAGGTGCGGTTGCGGCCCGACGCCTTGGCAAGATAGAGCGGGGCGTCCGCGGCCTGCAGCGCCATCGACGCGCTGCAGCTTTCGCTGATCATGGCGAAACCGAGGCTCGCGGTGACGGTAAAAGCCTTGCCATCGCTGTCGGCCATCGGGTGTTTCTCGATTGCCAGACGCAGGCGTTCGCAGATGTCTGCCGCTGCTTCTGCCAGCGGGCGCTTCACGATGATGGCGAATTCCTCGCCCCCCAGCCGTGCGAAGAAGAATGTATCGGACGCCATACCGTTCATGATCGCGCCGACTTCGCTGAGAACCTTGTCACCGATGGCATGCCCGTGGGTATCGTTGACCTGCTTGAAATGGTCGAGATCGACGAATGCCAATCCGAACGGCTCCTGATCGGCAACGTCCAACCGTCTCTCGAGGATATCGAGGAATGCGCGGCGGTTGGGCAAGCCGGTGAGCGTATCGGTCCGTGCTTCGCGCGTCATCTCCAGCTCCTCGAGCTTGCGTGCGGTAATGTCGCGGATCGTGACCACGAAGCCGCATACTTTCCGACCCGAGGTTTCCACTGCGCGCAGCTTTGCCTCAAGCCAGCGGGTCTTCCCGCCCCGGCCCACCGACCGCTCGAGTATTTCGGTCCGGCCCGGATGGCGGCTGGCTTTATCGAGCGCGCGGTCGACCTTCTTACGATCGAACTCGCTGAAAAATGCCGCAAGGTGCAGCTGATCCACGCTGCCGCGACCGCTCAACCGGGTCGAAGCCGGTGACGCGAAACGGATGGTTCCACTGCTGTCGAGGTGCAGCAGGGCGTCGTCCGAATGGTCGGCGATCAGGCGCTGCATCGCTTCGCGATCACCGAGTTCGTCGAGGATCCGCTGACGTTGCTGGATTATGACGGCCATCGGAAAAGCAATCAGCAACAATGTCGCGAGATAGAATTGCAGGAACAGCGCCTTCTGCCACAGTGGCATGGCAAGTTCGGCGAAGACCCCGGTTCCCATTCCCAGAGAGAACGCCGCCGCGACGGAAATCACCAGCACCGCGATAGCGGCGCCGAACCGGCGAAACCGGAAACTGGCGAAAACGAGTGGTACGATGGGCAGGAACAGCAGCGGCATGGCAGACTGGTGAAACGCAAACCCCGAGACCAGCGCGGTGAGGCTTACCACGCCCGCAAAGGCCAGAACCCGTGCGCGATCGCGCATATTAGCGAAGTCTTCCCTGCGATAGGACTGCAAGAGCAAGGCCAGCGGAAGCACCAGCAAGGTGCCAAGTCCGTGCCCGACCCACCAAGAAAACGCATGGAACAGCCACGTTCCGCCGACGATCTGGACCGCCATCAACCCGCCCACGATCGCACTGGGAAGGGGTCCGACAAAACCGGCCCAGAACCCGAGCGAGGCGACGCCGCCTTCGCTTTCGATAAAATCGCGCTGTGGCCTCAAGCGCACCAGCAGCCACGCGATGAACCAGCCTTCGAAGATATTCGCCACTGCCAGCGGGAGCGCCCAGGCCGGTCCGAAACCGAACAGCGCCGTCGCCGCCGTGCTCAGACCCATGAGGATCGCAAAAGCTCCGAGGTGGTGGACGCGGGGCAGGGTCAGGAACAGGGCTGCAGCCAGTGCGGATCCCACCCAGACCAGCGCGAGACCGCCGGCGAAACGGGTCCAGAAGATCGTGGCCGACGTGACCACGAAGAACAGCGCCCCGTATAAGGCGATCCGCATCGCTGGATGCGTCATGGAGCAACCGTTCCCATGGTGGCGCGGTAGACCGGGGAGGTTAACAGCCTGAAAGGATTTGGCTGCGGGTTGCCCCGTAGCAACGCGTAGATATCCGTGCGCGGACAGCGTGACGGCAAACGGCAGCGCCCAAGGCATGAGGCCACCCTTCCCGCGCATCCTTTTCGCTTGTCAGAAAGGGCGGACCTGTGTTCCATCACCGGGAGAGACCGAAGGCAGCCGAAGGGGGGAGCGCAGCCAGTGACCGAAGATATTCTTGAACCCGAACTGCCGATCATCGATCCGCACCATCACCTGTGGGACCTGCGCCCGCTGGTCGGGGCATTCCCCGAACCGCGGCATGCTTTCATCGAAGCGATCTCGGGTGCCGCCTATTATACCTTCGACCAACTTTACGCCGATACGCACTCCGGCCACAATGTCGTGGGCACGGTGTTCATGGAATGCGGCGCCTTCTACGAAGCCAGCCGCGACGAAGCGATGAAACCCGTCGGCGAAGTCGAATTCGTCAATGGTGTGGCGGCACAAGGCGCCAGCGGCCTGTACGGCGATTATCGGCCCTGTGCCGGGATCGTAGGCCATGCCGACCTGACCCTTGGCGATGGTGTCAGGCCGGTGCTCGAAGCGCTGATCGCGGCGGGCAACGGGCGTTTCAAGGGCATCCGCCATGCCGCTGCCTGGGATGCCGATCCCGAAGTTCTCGGTCCGCCGTTCCACGCCCCCGAAGGTCTGTATGCGTCGGATGCGTTCCGGGCTGGGTTTGCCGCCTATGCCGAGCATAATCTGACGTTCGATGCCTGGTTGCTCGAACCGCAACTGGGCGACCTCATCGATCTCGCGCGGGCCTTTCCCCACCAGCAGATCGTGCTCGACCATTGCGGCACCCCGCTGGGGATTGCCTGCTATCAAGGCAAGCTGCACGAACGGTTCGACACTTGGCGCAAATCGATCCACGCGCTTGCCGAATGTCCCAATGTCGCGGTGAAGCTTGGCGGGCTGGCGATGGCTTTTTGCGGACTGCCCGAAGAAGGTCCTGATAAGGGCTATGGATCGGAACACCTGGCCGGCCTGTGGCGACCGTATATCGAAACCTGCATCGAGGCGTTCGGACCCGAACGGGCGATGTTCGAATCGAATTATCCGGTCGATCGCTGGGGGGCGACTTACCCCGTGCTGTGGAACGCCTTCAAGCGGCTGGCAGCAAAGCACAGCCCGGCAGAAAAGCGCGCGCTTTTCGCTGGCACTGCGGCGCGTATCTACGACATCGAACATGTGCTCGAGCTGCCGTCCGCCGCAGCTTGACGTTTACGTAACGTCACTCTCGACAAGCGGGCGAACGCACCATACGCCACCCGCCTAGCGACTATTGAGAGGAATTTTCCCGCCATGCCCCTGCCCGCCCCCTTCGACAAGCTGCGCCTCCCCGTCATCGGATCGCCGCTGTTCATCGTTTCCGGGCCCGAACTGGTCATCGCGCAATGCAAGGCGGGGATCGTCGGCAGTTTTCCCGCGCTCAACGCGCGTCCGCAAAGCCAGGTGGATGAGTGGCTGCACCAGATCACCGAAGAGCTGGCGGCGCACAACCGCGATAATCCCGATCGTCCGGCAGCCCCCTATGCGGTCAACCAGATCGTCCACAAATCGAACGACCGGCTCGAAGCCGACATGGCGACCTGTGCAAAATGGCAGGTGCCGCTGGTCATCACCTCGCTCGGAGCGCGCGAGGAAGTGTTCAGCGCGGTCGAAGGCTGGGGCGGCATTACGCTTCACGACGTGATCAACGACCGTTTCGCACGCAAGGCAATCGAAAAGGGCGCCACCGGCCTGATCCCCGTAGCCGCCGGCGCCGGCGGTCATGCCGGCGTGCTGAGCCCCTTCGCGCTGATGCAGGAAATCCGCGAATGGTTCGACGGCCTGGTCGCGCTTTCGGGTTCGATCGCGCATGGCCGTTCGATCCTTGGCGCGCAGGCACTGGGCGCGGATTTCGCTTATATCGGTTCGCCGTGGATCGCCGCGAGCGAGGCGAATGCCGACGAGGGCTACAAGAAGGCCATCGTCGACAGCAGCGCCGAAGGCATCGTCTATACGAACCTGTTTACCGGAGTTCACGGCAATTACCTGCGCTCGAGCATCGAAAGCGCGGGTCTCGATCCCGACAACCTGCCCGAAAGCGATCCCAGCAAGATGAATTTCGGCAGCGGCGGCAATTCCAAGGCCAAGGCGTGGAAGGACATCTGGGGTTCGGGCCAGGGCATCGGCGCGGTCACCCGGAGCGCTCCCGTCGAAGAGACCGTCGCGCGGCTCGAACGCGAATATATCGCAGCAAAGGAAGCGCTGGCAAAGGCCACCGCCTAGTCCGCGCTCACTTCCCACAGGAGGCCCGCCATCGCGTCGAGATCGGTAAAATCGACGCGGGCGGCCTGGCGATCTTTCCGATTGAGGCGAAGGGGTTTGCGCACATCCAGCAATCGCCGCCGCAGGGCCCGCTGCAACAGCGCAAGCCGCATCACGGCGACGGCAGCGGCTTCGTCCGGGCGCGACTGCTTCTGAAGTGACCAGCGCCGCTCAATACGTCCCATCCGCTGAATGACCATTTCGTTGTAGCGGCGATGCGGCCCGCGATGGAGCGGCAGCGCCAGACGCAGCGCTGCATCCTCGCGCGCAGGCAGCAGCAGGCCGTTGCAGCGAAAATCGTCGAACCCGATCCGATCGGCTCCCACCGTTTCGATCAATCCCGTAAAACATCGCTTATTCAGCGCCTGGCGAGGCAGCAGATGGTGTTTCTGCAGCGCGGGGTCATGTTCAGCGGTGCCGGAACGGTTGACCGCACGGAAGGGCAAGTGCGGGCGGGCGAAGTGGGCTACAGTGTGCGTGCCGCGATCCACTGTGCCGCTAGACGGGATCGATGCGAATCACGCCAGCGGCCAAGTCTGGCACCATTTCGAGTTCCGCTCCCCCCTCTATGACAAAACGCAGCGGTTCGACGGGCAATTCATAACCGACCAGTTCCTGGACGATGCGGACAACAAGCCGTGTCCCGGCAGCACGGTCCTGCGAAAGGGATGGCGCCAGCGCCAGTTCGCAGCCGATGAAGAAGGCCAGTCCCTCGGTGCGAAGATGGCCGCCCGGACCGGCATATACACCCAGCATCCCAAGCGCAGGGAATGCCCCGCCGGCGATCCACGCTTCGACTGTGCCGGTAAAGAACTTCGGCGCGATCGCAGTGCGCGCCGGCGGCCAGCACACCACACGAACATCCGGCAGCCGCGCAGCCAGTTCCCCCCCCAGCGCCAGCAAGGCCCGCACCACCGGCAAGGAGTGGGCCCCTGCTGCGATATGCGGGCCGGGACGCAGGCTGACGGCCTCCGCACCTGCAAGGCAATCGACATCGCAGCTGAACCGGTAGGCCACTTCGGGGGCGACCATTGCCGGACCGGGCGCCAGGCCCCGCAAGTCGAAGGTCAGGCCGTCGAGCAGGAGTTCGAGCCAGTCGGTGTCGCGGGACGCTTGCGAGAGTTCGGCTGCGACATGGTGCGACGTATCCGCGTTAGCGGGATCGAAACTGATCGACGCGCGGGGGAAGCATTCCAGCGCTTCAACTATCGCCGCGCGATCGGGACGGCGGCCGTGCTCGAACATGAGCACAAGCCCAGCCGCGCCGGCCCCCGCCGCACCGGTCTTCGAAGCTCCGACCGTCACCGTGCCGTCCGTCCTGCTGCCATGCCGGGCTCTTGTGGTCGCAATTAGCCGCTGCGTCGAGACCGATCCGGCGGCATGCTCCGAAACGGACCCGATCCCTAGAAAATACCCTGGGCGATGCCCTCGGCAAGTGCCGTACCCAGATCCCGAGCGCGGTCCAGGGCTTCCAGCTCAACGGTCTTCGGAGCAAGAATGGCCTCTGCTTCCTGTGCCTCGGTGTTGACGATCCACCGATCGGTCACGCGTTTCAGCCGCCAACCGGTGGCGATGCGATCGATCTGCCGCTGGGCCCCCTCCCCGTCCGACCCCGCGGCGATCACCGTCGCGTAGGGTCGCCCCTCGATCTTTCCGAGGACGGGATAGTAGCACCGGTCGAACATTTCCTTCATTTCGCCGCTCATGCTCGCGAGGTTCTCGGGGCAGCAGAACAGATATCCGTCCGCTGCCAAAAGATCCTCCGGTTCGACTTCTTCCGCGCGCAGCAGGCGGCTATCGGCGCCAGCTGCCTGGTGTGCAGCCTGCGCCAATTGCTCGCTGGTACCGGTGCGGCTGTGCCAGATAGTCAGAAGCGGTCCGGTGGACATGGGCCAAGCATCGCGCGCGGCTGTCGATTGTCAATCGGCGCAACTTCCGTTGCCCCCAAGCACAGGCTATTGCCCGCGCATGGCATCGCAGGCCCTTTCACATGTATTCGGCGTATCATCCTCCCTCACCGGTCGCGCATGGCGCTGGCGCGGCGGGAACATGGAACTCGGCGGATCCCAGACCCTGGGGGACGATATCGTTCGCCAGCTGCTGCTGTCGCGCGGTGTTCCAGCAGAGGATATCGAACGCCACCGGCAGCCCACCCTGCGCAACTTCCTGCCCGACCCTTCGCTCTTCCGCGACATGGACGTGGCCGCTGACCGCATCGCGCAGGCGGTGCTCGCAGGCGAAACGATCACGATCTATGGCGATTACGACGTCGATGGCGCGACCAGTTCCGCGTTGCTCATCCGGCTGTTGCGCGACCTCGGGGTCGAAGCAGGCTATTACATTCCCGATCGCCTGCTCGAAGGCTATGGTCCCTCGGGCGAAGCCTTGGTCCGGCTCGGCCAATCGGGTTCGAGCTTGATCGTCACCGTCGATTGCGGCGCTATGGCACACGAAGCGCTTGCCATGGCGCATGACGCGGGGATCGACGTGATTGTCGTCGATCACCACAAGTGCTCGGCCGAACTTCCCAAGACGGTCGCGCTGGTCAATCCCAACCGGCTGGACGAGGAGGACGACGCTGCCGCGCATGGCCACCTCGCCGCAGTCGGGGTCGCCTTCCTGCTGGGTATCGCACTGGTCCGCAGGTTGCGTCAGCGCGGCTTCTTTGCCGGCCGCAAGGAACCCGATCTGCTTGCGCTGCTCGATGTCGTGGCGCTGGGCACGGTAGCCGATGTCGCTGCATTGCACGGGCTCAACCGCGCTTTCGTAGCGCAGGGACTGAAGGTGATGGCGCGGCGCGACAACATCGGCATGTCCGCCCTGATCGATGCCAGCCGGCTCAAGCGCAGTCCCGCCTGTTCGGACCTCGGCTTTGCCCTGGGGCCACGGATCAACGCCGGCGGCCGCGTGGGCGAATCGACGCTCGGCGTGCGGTTGCTGACCACGCGCGATCCCGAAGAGGCGCGCACCATCGCCGCGCAATTGTCAGCGCTCAACGACGAGCGGCGCGCGATCGAGGCCGAAGTGCAGGAAGCGGCCGAGCAGCAGATTGCTGCCCAGCACAACCGGGCGGTGCATCTGGTGGCCGGTGAAGGGTGGCACCCCGGAGTGATCGGGATCGTAGCCGGGCGAATCAAGGAAAAGACCGGCAAGCCCGCAGTGGTCATCGCGCTCGACGGCGATACCGGCAAGGGATCGGGCCGCTCGATCAGCGGGGTGGACCTTGGCGCTGCCATCATCCGTGCGCGCGGCGAAGGTCTGCTGGTGGCGGGCGGCGGCCATGCCATGGCAGCCGGGCTCACGGTGGACGCCGACAAGGTGGACCGGCTGGCTGACTGGCTCGACCATACGCTCGAGGGCCATGTCGCCCGCGCCTCCGCCACGCGCGACATGGCGCTCGATATTGCCGTGGCGCCCGGCGGGCTGACGTCCGAGCTGGTCAATTCGCTCGAAGAGGCTGGCCCCTACGGGGTCGGCTGGCCCGGGCCGCGGGTGGCGGTCGGCCCGGTACGGCTGGTCAAATGCGATATAGTGGGCACCGATCACGTCCGCCTGATTGCCGCGGGCGACGATGGCAAGAGCTTCAAGGGCATCGCCTTCCGCGCCGCCGAAAGCGACATGGGACAAGCCTTGCTGCACGGATCGCGCGGCCGCCGCCTGTGGCTGGCAGGCCGCGTGAAGATCGACGATTGGGGCAACCGCCCGCAGGCGGAACTGCACCTGGAAGATGCCGCCTGGGCCGATTGATACTTTTGCGTGCGAAGGAGGGTTGACGGCCCGCAGCCCCACGCCTAATTGGCCCGCCACGCCACCGACCCGCAACGCGGGTGTGGCCCGTTCGTCTAGCGGTTAGGACGCGGCCCTTTCACGGCTGAAACACGGGTTCGATTCCCGTACGGGTCACCACGGTGGTGGTATTGCCATGGCAATCCGCGCAAAGCGCCACTTTTGTGGCCCGTTCGTCTAGCGGTTAGGACGCGGCCCTTTCACGGCTGAAACACGGGTTCGATTCCCGTACGGGTCACCACTTCTCCACCACGCTGAAAAGCGGCTGGCGCGTCCGCGGATGCGCCGCTAGGCCGCATGGCCATGACCAAGCCCAGCTTTCCCTGGCCCGGATTCGCGCTGGCGATGATGGCCTGCATCATCCTGACCTCGCTTGGCGTGGATCTGATCTATGTCGCGCTCGTCCTGCTGGTCTGGATCGGCTCGCTCTACCTGGTGGCCGCGCGGCCGGACGAAGCGCGCCCCAAGCCGCAAGGCCCTGCCTTCACCCGCGACAATATGGCCGACCTGTTCGAACATTCCGAAACACCCGTGGTCATCACCGAACGCGACCGGGCAATTATCGCCAATCTGTCGGCGCGCCAGTTGCTGGGCGGACATATCGTCGGGCAGGATGTCCGCATGGCGCTGCGACAGCCCGAAGCGATCCGCCTGCTCGGTCGCGACGTCGACGGTGGTGCGGTCGTCCGCGGCCTGGCGCGGCGCACCGATATCTGGCGGATCAACCGCAAGACGCTGCCCGGCGAACTTGCCGTCATCGAATTCGTCAACAAGACCGCCGAAGCCGATATCGCGCGGGCCCATACCGATTTCGTCGCCAATGCCAGCCACGAACTGCGCACGCCGCTGGCTTCGATCATCGGCTATGTCGAAACGCTGCGCGAGGATGTCGATAATCTCGATCCGCGCATGGCGGACAAGTTCCTCGGCACGATCCAGCGCGAGGCGAAGCGCTTGCAGGACCTGGTAAGCGACCTGATGTCGCTGTCACGAATCGAGGCCGTGAAACACGACCTGCCCGAGACCACGCTCGACCTGGCCAAGCTCGCCGAACGCGCGGCGCATGATGCCGCCAATGGCGAACGGCTCGAACTGCTCGACTTCGAGGCGACCGGCGAATTCCCGGTCCGCGGCGATCGCCAGCAATTGGAACAGCTGGTCCGCAACCTCGTAGACAACGGGTTCAAATACGGTGAACCCGGCCAGACGGTGACGGTGCGCATCCATCCCAAGGGCGACAACCGGTTAAGGCTGACCGTGACCGATCGCGGCGAAGGCATCGCGGCCGAACATATTCCGCATCTCACCCGCAGGTTCTACCGCACCGATCCGGGCCGCAGCCGGGCATCGGGCGGCACCGGACTGGGTCTGGCGATCGTCAAGCACATCGTCGAACGGCACCGGGGCCGGCTGGATATCGACAGCACGCCGGGCGAAGGCACGCGCGTCACGGTTACCCTGCCGCTGGAAAAGCAAGACGAAGACGACTGACGCGGCTTGTGCCGGTGGCAGCGGAACATGCCAGCCTGTTCCGGTTGTTACACGATGTCATATATCTGAAACATCGCGGTCATAGTGGCGTCGTCGTTCCGTAACCCTCTGATCAAGTGATTTGAACGATGCCCCGTAGCACCCGCTTCCCGCTGGCAATCATTGCGCTCGGCTGCGCTGCCCCCGCACCCTTGCTCGCGCAGGATGCGGACGAATATCTGGTGGCCATGCGCATGCAACTGGCGGCCATGAACGCACGTATCGACCAGCTCGAAACCGAGCTGGAGGCAACGCGTGCCGCCGCAGCGGCGGTGCCGGCTCCCACCACCCCGGCAGAGCCGGCAGCAGCTGCACCGGTCGCCGTGCTCGCCAAGTCCGATGGCTGGAGCTTCAAGCCGCGCGGCCGTCTGATGGTCGATACGGGTTTCACCAGCGCCCCTTCGTCGACCGGGGCCAGCGATGGCTTCGGCAGCGAACTGCGCCGCGCCCGCTTGGGCGCTTCGGGGGATATGCCCGGAGGGTTCGGCTACAAGTTCGAGATAGATTTCGCAGGCAACGAGATTTCCGTCACCGACGCCATCCTGAGCTATGAGGACGGTCCGCTCGAAGTCGCGGTCGGGCAACACAACAACTTCCAGTCGCTCGAGGAACTGACCAGCAGCCTGCACACGACCTTTATCGAGCGCGCGGCCTTTACCGACGCGTTCGGCTTCGAACGCCGTCTGGGTGCGTCGATCACTTACGGTCGAGGCGATATCCTCATCCAGGCGGGGGTCTTCACCGACAATATCGAGGACACGGACAGCAAGAACCGCGGTGTCGATGCGCGACTGGTCTTCATGCCGGAGGCTGGCGACACGCAGCTTCATTTCGGCGGATCGGTCCACTACAACGACCTCGACGATCCTGCTGCCGAGGTGCGCTATCGCCAGCGCCCGCTGGTGCACTTCACCTCGCAGCGGTTCATCAACACCGGCAGCATGGGCGCCCGCAGCGAAACCGGGTTCGGGCTCGAGGCCGCAGCGATCACCGGGCGCTTCCACGCCGCCGCCGAAGGCTATTGGCAGACGGTCGACATGCCCGCGCTGCCAAGCGACCCCACCTTCTTCGGCGGCTATGCCGAGGCAGGGGTATTCCTCACCGACGATTCGCGCGGATACAAGGGTGGCAAGTTCGATCGCACCAAGCCGCAGCGGCCGGTTGGCGAAGGCGGGTTCGGATCGCTCCAGTTCACGCTGCGCTACGACCATCTCGACCTTAACGACGCCGGGATCCTCGGCGGCCGCCAGGCAGGCTATCTCGCCTCGCTGATCTGGAAACCGACCGACTATACCGCGCTGTTGGTCAACTACGGCCGCTTGCAGTACGAAGACGCGGTCCTGCCCGCCGCGAATGGCGATACCTCCTACGGTATCGACGCTTTTGGCGTGCGCGCGCAAATCGATTTCTGATCGGCGGACGATCCGCCAATTCCGGGCCCCCGGGCGCCGGGTCAAACTATTGTCGCAACCCTGTAACATTGGGGCGCTTTTGCGCCGCTAGCTATACATCTAAGGGGCTATCCATGACCAAGACCAAATCCTTCATTTTCGCCGCAGTATCGGCGCTCGCGCTCACCGCATGCGGTGGCAACGGAGCCGATGGCGGCTCGCGCGACTCGATCCGTGCAGTCGGTTCTTCGACTGTGTTCCCGTTTGCGAAAGCAGTTTCCGAAGCCTTCGTTCGCAACCAGCCCGATTATCGTTCGCCGATCATCGAATCGACCGGCACCGGCGGCGGAATGAAGCTGTTCTGCGCCGGTCTCGGCGCCGACACCCCCGACATGACGCACGCCTCGCGCCAGATGAAGGCGAGCGAATTTGCCGACTGCCAGGCCAATGGCGTTACCGACATCATCGAAATCCAGGTCGGTCTGGACGGGATCGCCTTCGCGTCGGCGCAGGGCGGCATCACGATGAGCCTGACCCCCAAGCAGGTCTACGAAGCGATTGCGGCCTCGCCCTATGGCGGCGAGCAGACCAACCAGACCTGGTCCGATGTCGACCCCTCGCTCCCCGACCAGCCTATCCTGGTATACGGGCCGCCGAGCACGTCGGGCACGCGTGACGCGCTCAAGGAACTGGTCCTTGAAGTCGGCTGCGATACCAATCCCGAAATGGAAGCGCTCAAGGAAACCGACAAGGATCGCCACGCACAGCTGTGCACCGAGGTCCGTTCGGACGGCGCCTATGTCGACCAGGGCGAACAGGACAATCTCATCGTCCAGAAGATCGAAGGCAATCCCAACGCCGTGGGCGTCTTCGGCTACAGCTATCTCGAAGAGAATGCCGACAAGGTGCAAGGCCTCGAGATGAACGGTGTCGCCCCGACCTACGAGAACATCGCGAGCTTCGCCTATCCCGGCGCGCGCCCGCTCTACGTCTACGCCAAGAAGGCGCATCTCGATGCGATCCCCGGCCTGCGGGAATACCTGCTGCAGTGGACGAAAATGTGGGACAAGGATGGTGAACTCGCCAAGATCGGTCTTGTCGCATCGCCTGCGGACGTTATGGCGGCGAACCTGAAAGCAGCCACCGAATACACCACGCTCGATGGCGCGCAGCTCAAGTAAGGTCTGAAAGCAACTTATGTCGCCAGCTATCCTGCTCTTCCTGGCCCTCGGGCTCGGGCTCGCCGGATGGCTGGCGGCCCGTGCCCGCGCATGGGCCTTCCGGCGCGACAGCGCCGAACGGCGGCTGCCCAGCCTGCCGGTTTACCATGCATGGTATGTCGCGCTGTGGATCATCCTGCCGATGGTCGCGTTCATCGCGCTGTGGAGCGCCATCGCTCCCGGCCTGGTGACCCAGCAGGTCCTGGCGAGCCCGGCGGCAGCCGAACTGCCCGCCTTCGGCTTCCAGCGCCAGACCATCCTCAACGAAGCGCGTGCGGTAGCGACGGGCGCGGCTTCTGCGGTCTTCAATCCGCAGGCTGCAGCGCTCGTCGAACCCTATCGCGAAGCGCTGTCCTACTACAACACGATCGGGATCATCGTATCGCTGCTGGTCGCCTTCCTGGCCGGCACCTTCGCTTTCCTGCGGCTGCGGCCCGACTTCGCCGCGCGCAGCAAGGTCGAACGCATCGTCATGGCGATCCTCTTGGGCGCTTCGCTGGTGGCCATCCTGACGACGATCGGCATCCTCGCCAGCCTGGTGTTCGAGACGGTCCGGTTTTTCGGCATGGTGTCGCCGCTGGACTTCCTGTTCGGCACGCATTGGGGCCCCGACCCGATGGCCAACCCCGACAATCCCGATGGCACCCGCTACGGCGCGGTGCCGCTGTTCTGGGGCACGCTCTTCATCGGTGCGATCATCGCCATGATCGTCGCCATCCCGCTGGGTCTGATGAGCGCGATCTACCTGACGCAATATGCCGACCCGGCGCTGCGGCGCTGGATCAAGCCCGCGCTCGAAGTCCTCGCCGGTGTCCCGACCGTCGTCTACGGCTATTTCGCCGCGCTGACGATCGCCCCGGCGATCCGCGATCTCGCCATCGGCATGGGCGTATCGAACCCGTCGAGCGAAAGCGCACTCGCCGCCGGCCTCGTCATGGGCGTGATGATCATTCCCTTCGTCTCCTCGATGGCCGATGATTCGATCGCCGCGGTCCCCGGCGCCATGCGCGACGGCAGCCTCGCGATGGGGGCCACGCGCTCGGAAACGATCAAGCGCGTCATGATTCCCGCCGCGCTGCCTGGTATCGTTGCCGGGATCATGCTGGCGATCAGCCGCGCCATCGGTGAAACCATGATCGTCGTCATGGCCGCCTCGACCGCCGCCAATCTGTCGGCCAATCCGCTCGAATCGATGACCACCGTCACCGTGCAGATTGTCGCCATGCTGACCGGCGAAGGCAGTTTCGACCATCCCGCCACTCTCAGCGCGTTCGCCCTCGGCTTCGTCCTGTTCATGGTGACGCTGGGATTGAACTTCGTCGCCCTGCGCGTCGTCAAGAGGTACCGCGAAGCATATGAGTGAGCGCATCGCCCCCACGCGCACGCCCGAATTCGAAGCGCGGCTGAAGAAACGCTACGCTTCCGAGCGCCGCTTCCGCGCGCTCGGTCTCGGCGCCATCGTGTTCTCGGTCGCGGTCCTGGTGTTCCTGCTGGGAACGATGACCTTCAACGGCATCGGCGGTTTCCAGCGGGTCGAAATGGAAGTGCCGATCGATTTCACCGAGGCCGGTATCGCCGCCGACCCTGCGGCGATGGAGCAACCCGGTGCGCTGGCATCGCTCGAGGCGCAGGGCCTGCGCGATGTCGTGCAGTATTTCGCTGCGGAAGAACTGGGCGAAGCGGCTGCTGAAGAGCTCGGCGCGCAGGCGTGGCGCGACGTCGCTACCGAGATCATCGCCGATCCGGCGGTTCTCCAGCGCAGCGAAAGCTTCTGGTTGCCCGCTTCGGCCAACCTCGCCTCGGGTTACGAGGGCGAAGGCTCGCCCGAAATGCAGGCCCTGGCGGCGGGGCTTTACGAAGAAGGCCGGCTGGCGAAGAATTTCGACCCGGGCTTCCTGGGCCGGTCCGATGCCACCAACCCCCAGCAGGTCGGGATCTGGGGTGCGCTCAAGGGCTCGCTTCTGACGATGGTGGTGACGCTGCTGCTCGCCTTCCCGATCGGGGTGCTGGCAGCGCTTTATCTGGAAGAATACGCCCCCAAGAACCGCTGGACCGATCTGATTGAACTGTCGATCAACAATCTGGCCGCGGTGCCGTCGATCATCTTCGGCCTGCTCGGGCTCGCGGTGTTCCTCACGCTGTTCCCCAATCTGCGATCGGCCCCGCTGATCGGCGGTATGACGCTGGCGCTGATGACCATGCCGGTCATCGTCATTGCCGGTCGCAATGCGATCAAGGCAGTGCCGCCGAGCATCCGCGACGGCGCGCTCGCAATCGGCGCCTCGCCCGTGCAGGTGGTCTTCCACCACGTCCTCCCGCTCGCCCTGCCCGGCATCCTGACCGGCACCATAATAGGCATGGCCCGAGCGCTCGGCGAAACCGCGCCGCTGCTGATGATCGGCATGCGCGCCTTCGTGGCCACGCCGCCCGACGGCTTTACATCGCCCGCAACCGTGCTGCCGATGCAGATTTTCCTGTGGTCGGACGAAATCGACCGCGGCTTCGTGGAACGCACCAGCGCGGCGATCATCGTGCTATTGCTATTCCTGCTCGTGATGAACGGGCTCGCCATCTACCTGCGTAACAAATTCGAGAAAACCTGGTGACCGTAGTCCACGACAACCTCGAGAAAACCGAAGCCAAGATGAGAGCCGAGGCGGTCTCCGTATTCTACGGCGACAAGAAGGCGATCGACGAGGTCTCGATCGATATCCCGACCGAATATGTGACCGCGTTCATCGGTCCTTCGGGCTGCGGCAAATCGACGTTCCTGCGGACGCTGAACCGCATGAACGACACGATCCCCACGGCGCGGGTCGAGGGCAGCATCCAGCTAGACGGCGAGGACATCTACGCCTCGGGCATGGATGTCGTCCAGCTGCGCGCGCGTGTCGGCATGGTGTTCCAGAAGCCCAACCCCTTCCCCAAGTCGATTTACGACAACATCGCCTATGGCCCCAAGATCCACGGCCTCGCCGAAGGCAAGGACGAACTCGACGCGATCGTCGAGAAGTCGCTGCGGCGCGCTGGCCTGTGGGAGGAGGTCAAGGAACGCCTGCAGGACAGCGGCACGGCGCTGTCGGGCGGTCAGCAGCAGCGGCTGTGCATCGCACGCGCCATTGCGGTCGACCCCGAAGTCATCCTGATGGACGAACCTTGCTCCGCGCTCGATCCGATCGCCACCGCCAAGATCGAGGAACTGATTGCGGAACTTAATGGTCGCTATGCTATCGTCATCGTGACGCACTCGATGCAGCAGGCTGCACGTGTCAGTCAGCGTACTGCCTTTTTCCATCTCGGAAAGATGGTCGAATATGGCCGTACGTCCGATATATTCACCAATCCGCATGAGCAGCGGACCCAGGATTACATCACGGGCCGCTACGGTTAAGGCTATGAATTCGATGCAAGAACATACCGTCAAGGCATTCGACGAGGACATCACCCGCCTGCGCGGACTGATTGCCGAGATGGGTGGTCTTTCCGAAGCGGCGATCGCGCAATCGCTCGAGGCGCTGGTCAATGGCGACGACGAGCTTGCCGACCGCGTCGTCAAGGCGGACAAGAAGATCGACGCGCTCGAAAGCGAGATCGACAAGCTCGCGGTGCGGATCATCGCGCTGCGTGCGCCGATGGCGGACGATCTGCGCGAGGTGATCGCGGCGCTCAAGATTGCCGGCGTCGTCGAACGGATCGGGGACTATTCGAAGAACATCGCCAAGGCGAGCAAGGCGATCGGGGGCAACCGCAAGCAGTTCGAACCGCTGACCCTGCTCCCCGCGATGGCCGACGTAGCCGCAGAAATGGTCCACGACGTGCTGACCGCCTATGCGGCGCGCGATGCCGAACTGGCACGCGAGGTCATCGCTACCGATGAGAAGGTCGACGCCTTCTACAATTCGATCTTCCGCAACCTCGTCAGCCATATGGTCGAAAACCCTTCGACCATCTCGAGCGCGGCGCAGATGCTGTTCGTGGCCCGCAACCTCGAGCGCATTGGCGACCACGCGACGAATGTGGCTGAAATGGTTCACTTCGCCGCTACCGGGACATATCCTCTCGACGAGGATGGCTGACATAAAACTGTAGCGCTGGGGTCATAATGCTGTGCCGACCGAGACTGAAACTCCCCGGAAAGGCAAGCATTTGCACGCTGCGAAACTGTTATTGGTGGAAGACGACCCGGCTCTTTCTGAGCTGCTCGAATACCGCTTCACCAACGAAGGCTACCAGGTTCGCACGACCCCAGACGGCGACGAGGCACTGTTGCTGGCGACCGAGGATGTGCCCGACCTCGTCATCCTCGACTGGATGATCGAAGGCACCAGCGGGATCGAGGTTTGCCGCCGGTTGCGGCGAGACAAACAGACCGCGCATGTCCCGATCATCATGCTCACCGCACGCGAGGCCGAGGACGACCGCGTGCGCGGCCTTGATACGGGCGCCGACGATTACCTCACCAAGCCGTTTTCCCCGCGTGAACTGCTCGCGCGCGTGGCCGCGGTCATGCGGCGTATTCGCCCCGCGCTGGCCGGCGAAAGCATCGAGGTCGGCGATATCACGCTCGACCCGGTGGCGCACAAGGTCACCCGCCGCGGGCGCACCTTGCAGCTCGGCCCGACCGAATACCGTCTGCTCAAGTTCTTCATGGAAAGCCCGGGCCGCGTGTTCAGCCGCGGGCAGTTGCTCGACGGGGTCTGGGGTACCGAAAGCGAGATCGAACTGCGCACGGTCGATGTCCATATCCGGCGCCTGCGCAAGGCGATCGAGATCGAAGGCGCCAAGGATCCGGTGCGAACGGTGCGCAGCGCGGGCTATTCGCTCGAGGCCTGACCTAGCGGCAGACGCCGCGCCAGCGCGGGCTCATGTCGAGATGGAAATGGTCCGCATGCGCGGCATTGTAGTCGGGTGACAGCACGGTCGCGAAGCTGCTGCACGCACCATCGCGCACGGTACGCAGGAATTGCGCTTTGTCCCTCTCACCGGACCAATCGCGCAGCACGCTGATCCGCGTCTCGTCGGCAAGCACGAAGCCGGCGATATCGATCGCATTGGCGGTGGCATGTTCGCTCCAGGCGCCGCTGTCACGGCCATAGAGACGGCGGCAGGAATAGGCGCCAAGGTGTTCTACCCGCGCGATTTCCGATCCGAAGATCGCCTGCGCAGCGGGCTCGAGCACGTCACGCTCCCATAGCAGCAGCGCGATCGACGCAGGACAGGTGACCGGCGGGGTGGTGGGACTGAGCGGATAGTCGGTGAGCCGCGTGCGGTCCTCTCGCCGACAGGCGCCCTCGCCCGCGGGTTCGAGCACATCATGCGCGATATCGCTGCGCTCGAGCACCGCCCGGCATGCTGGAGCATCCTCACGCAGCGCAAGCAGCTTGCGATCGGTCGCCCAGCTCACCGGATCGCGCAGGTCGAGCGGTGCCCAGGGATTGTGCTCGGGATGCTCGGCAAGCCAGACCCGGGCGCTCAGCAGAAGTCCCGCTGCGATCAGCAGCAGTGCCACCCGCCGGTCGCCGGCAAAGTGTCCGATCCGTCGCGAAATCATCCGTGTCACAGCTTAGTCCCCAATAATTCGGCCAACACGAGGGCCGCTATCAGGAGGAAAACCGTTCCAATGCCGCGATCGATCCAGCGCCGCGTCGTAGCGCGCGCCATCAGGCGGGCGAGCCGTTGCCCGGCACCGATGTACAGCGCCCCGACCGGCACGTCGATCACGAGGGCGAGAACGGCCAGAAGGATGATCTGCGGACCGATCGGCGATGCGGCATCGACGAAGGGTGGGATGATCGCGAGCATGTAGATCAGCGACTTGGGATTGCCGATGGCGATGAGGATGCCGTCGCGAAAGGCATGGCGCGAAGGCGCGCGGGCAGTTGGCGGTGCTTCCTCTCCCGCGTGGAAGGAGTGCCGGATCGCCGTAATGCCGAGCCATGCGAGATAGCCGATCCCCGCAAAGGCGAGCACCCGAAAGGCGAGCGGATAGGCCGCGGCGAGCGTGCCGAGCCCCAATGCGACCAGCACCCACCACACCAGGTAGCCGATCTGCATGCCCAGCAGCGCCGCCCAGCCCGAGCGCGCACCGCGCCAGACTGCCTGCCCCATGACGAACAGCATCGATTGCCCTGGCACCAGGCTGGTGGTCGCGGTCACCAGCGCAAAGGCGGCGAGCTTTTCGGCATCGATCATGCAGCGCGCCTAGTGGAAGTCGCGGCTCGGGGGAATGATCCGCGCATCACGCGGATGCCCGCCCGAATTGGGGCCGAACCACCCGCATTCGCGATTGCCCGGCGGGGGCTCCTCCCACGGCTCGACCGGCCGGTAGGGGTCGTCCCCGCCTCCCCTGAGATTGTCGCGCGGATTGAACTTCGCGGGCAGCGGCGTCGTGACATGGTCCGCGCGCGCGACCGGCGCATTGAGCATGTCGTCGGACAGGTGGTAGAGCTGGTGCGTCGCATCTTCCATGTGATGTGCGATCACATGGATCACCTCGTCGTCATATTCGACCCGGCCGCGCACCTCCATCAGCCGTGAACCCATGACCACACGGCGTTGTTTTTCCTTCAGATCCGGCCAGACCACGAGGTTGATGACGCCAGTTTCATCTTCCAGCGTGATGAAGCAGACGCCCTTGGCGCTACCCGGTCGCTGGCGGATCAGCACCACGCCCGCGACATGCACCATGCTGCGGAACTTGCGGCTGCGCAGATCGCAGGCGCGCACGAAGCCGCGTTCGGCGAGGCTGGCGCGCAGGAAGGCCATCGGATGCGCTTTCAGGCTGAGCCGCGTGGTCTGGTAATCGGCCACCACTTCCTCGCTCAGCGGCATGGCGGGCAATTGTGTCCGCGCGGTCTCGGCGCCCTCGTCGCGCGCTGCGGCGGCGGCAAACAGCGGCAGGTCCGCCCCGCCCACGATGCTGCGCGCATCCCACAGCGCCTGCCTGCGCGACAGCTGCATCGAACCGAAGCAATCCCCACTGGCCAGGCGTTCGATATGCGCCGGCCCGATCCGCGCGCGGTCCTTGAGCGCGGCGACATCGGCATAGGGCCCGCCCGCTTCGCGCTCGGCGATCAGCCGCGCCGCCACGGCCTCGGGCAAGCCGTCGACCTGCCGCAGGCCGAGACGTAGCGCGATATTCCTGTCCTGCCGGCCCCGCCCCCGTTCTCGGCCGCTCGCGGGTGTCTCGCCGCCAATGTCCTCCAGCGTGCAATCCCATTGCGACAGATTGACGTCGGCGGGCAGCACGCTGACGCCATGCTCGCGCGCGTCGCGCACGATCTGCGCGGGGGCATAGAATCCCATCGGCTGCGAATTGAGCAGCGCGCAGCCGAAGGCGGCGGGGAAATGGCATTTGAGCCAGCTCGAGACATAGACCAGATGCGCAAAGCTGGCGGCGTGGCTTTCGGGGAAACCATATTCGCCGAAACCGCGGATTTGGTTGAAGCAGCGCTGCGCAAATTCGCGGTCGTAGCCGCGCTCGACCATGCGCTCGACCATCATGTCCTGCAATTCGTCGACCATGCCGCGGCTGCGGAAGGTCGCCATCGCCTTGCGCAGCCGGTTCGCCTCGCGCGAGGAGAATTTCGCAGCGTCGAGCGCGATCTTCATCGCCTGTTCCTGGAAGATCGGCACACCCAGCGTGCGTTCGAGAATGCTCGACAATTCGTCGGGCGGGCCATGCTCGGGGGCAGGCGCGGGAATGACGACCTGTTCGGCCCCGCGCCGGCGCTTGAGATAGGGGTGCACCATGTCGCCCTGGATCGGCCCCGGGCGCACGATGGCGACCTGGATCACGAGATCGTAGAATTCGCGCGGGCGCAGCCGCGGCAACATGTTCATCTGCGCACGGCTCTCAACCTGGAATACGCCCAGCGAATCCCCCTTGCGCAGCATGGCATAGGTTTCCGGGTCCTCGCGCGGGACGCTGGCAAGGCTGAGCGGGCGATTGTAGTGATCGTCGAGCAGGTCGAGGCACTTGCGGATGCAGGTCAGCATGCCCAGCGCGAGGACATCGACCTTGAGGATGCCGAGCGCCTCGATATCGTCCTTGTCCCATTCGATGAAACTGCGTTCGGGCATCGCGCCATTGCCGATCGGCACGGTTTCGATCAGCGCGCTTTCGGTGAGGATGAACCCGCCGACATGCTGCGACAAATGCCTTGGCATGCCAATTATTTGCTCGGTCAGTTTAAGAACCCGGCGCAAGTGCGGATCGCGCACATCCATGCCCGTCTCGGCAGCGTGTTTCTCGCTGATCTCGCGGCCCCACCCGCCCCATACGGTCTTGGCCAGCGCAGCGGTGACATCCTCGGTCAGCCCCATCGCCTTGCCCACTTCGCGGATCGCCATGCGCGGGCGGTAATGGATCACCGTGGCGCACAGGCCGGCGCGGTGGCGGCCGTATTTGCGATAGATGTACTGGATCACCTCTTCGCGCCGCTCATGCTCGAAATCGACGTCGATGTCGGGCGGCTCCTTGCGTTCTTCTGAAATGAAACGGTCGAACAGCAGCGCGTGCTTGGCCGGATCGACGCTGGTGATGCCGAGACAATAGCAGACCGCCGAATTGGCCGCGCTGCCGCGCCCCTGGCACAGGATCGGCGGATCGACCCCGCGCGCATAATCGACGATATCCTTGATGGTGAGGAAGTATCGCGCCAGGTCGAGCTTGCCGATCAGCGCCAGTTCGCGTTCGATCGTTTCGCGCACAGTCTCCGGCACGCCGCCGGGATAGCGCCAGGCGGCCCCTTTCCACGTTTCGCTGGTGAGATATTGCTGCGGCGCCTGCCCGTCGGGGTATATTTCCTCGGGATATTCATACGCCAGTTCGTCGAGACTGAAATCGCAGGCATCGGCCACTTCGCGCGTGGCGGCGATCGCATGCGGCCAGCGTTCGAACAGCCTGATCATGGTCGCGGGCGGCTTGAGATAGCGTTCGCCATTGCTTTCCAGCAGGTGCCCCGCCGCCGCCACGGTGGTCTTGTGGCGGATCGCGGTCATCACGTCCTGCAACGGGCGCCTGTCGGGCGTGGCGTAATGCACGTCATTGGTAGCGAGGATGCCAAGGCCATGTGCCTTGGCGAGCGCATCGAGCCGTTCGATCCGCGCGATATCGCTGTCGGTATAGAGGAAGCTTGCGGCAAGGTGGCGAAGGGTGGGAAGCTGGGCCGCGATATGCGGCAGGATATCGGACAGCGCTCCTTCCACCCGCACCCGATCCGCTTGCTCGCTTTCGGATCCCTCCGTCCGGGAGCCGGGCGGAAAGGGGACGACATTGCTCGGCACCGTCACGGCGAAGCGCTGGTCGAGATCGCGCGGGGGCAGCAGGATCAGCTGCACATCCCCGGTATGCCTGGCCAGCATCGCCAAGCTGATGTCGCAGGCGCCCTTGGCCTGCCATTCCCCGTCGAGCGTGCGCATCCGCCCGGCCGAGATCAGGCGGCACAATTGGCCATAGCCGGCGCGATTGTTCGGATAAGCCAGGAAGGCAAGACCTTCGACCGTTTCTATCCTGCAGCCGATAAGCGGCTTCAGTTTAAGCGTTTTTGCCTCGGTATGAATGCGCACCACGCCCGCCATCGTATTGGCATCGGCAATTCCGATCGCATCGTAACCCAGCGCCCGCGCCTGCAGCACTAGGTCGACCGCATCCGACGCCCCGCGCAGGAAGCTGAAACAGGACACGAGTCCGAGCTCGACGAAGGGCGAACGCGGCGGCGCCTCGATGCTCGCGGGATCGAGCTCGATCGTTCGCTTGGGGATCTGGAGGTCGTTTTCGGGCATAATGGATAGGCCGCAGGACCGCCGTCATCGCTGCGGAGGCAGGGATCCATCCACCTGCGCCGCTGGGCGAAAGGTTGGCTGGACCCCCGCCTTCGCGGGGGTGACGAGGGAAATTATGGGCATCATGGCGCGGCTAGTTCCGCGAGCCGTGCGCGCACCGCGGCAAGGTCGGCATCGAACAGGCGTGCCTGTTCCTCCCGCGCGGGCCCATCGAGCCGCAACAGGTAGGACGGATGCGCGGTGACCCACAGTTCGCTGCCATCCTCGAGCGGGATGGGGCGGCCCCGTGCCTTCGTGATGCTGACCGTCTTGCCCAGCATCCCGCGCGCCGCACTGGCCCCCATGGCCAGCACCAGTTTTGGCTGCACGATCGCGCGTTCGCTTTCGATCCACCAGCGGCAGGTGTCGATTTCCTTCGCGCCCGGGTTCTGGTGCAGCCGCCGCTTGCCGCGCTGGACATATTTGAAATGCTTCACCGTATTGGTGACATAGGCGCCGCGCCGGTCGATCCCGGCCTTTTCCAGATGCACGTCGAGCAATTGCCCGGCGGGCCCGACGAAGGGGCGTCCCGACAAATCCTCCTGGTCGCCCGGCTGTTCGCCCACGATCATGAGCGCGGCATCGTCCGGCCCCTCGCCCATCACCGCATGGTTGTCGAGCTGGCCGATCGGGCATTTGCGGCAGGCATGGATCGCCTTGTCGATCGCCGCCAGCGTATCGGGCCGGTCCTCCAGCTCGTCCGCAAACAGCGACTTGCCCTTGTCGACCATCTGCGCCTCGCGGTTCTGCGCGCCCGCCACCAGTTCGGGGATGAGCGCGGCCTCGGGCATGTTCTTCCAGTATTTCTTGGGCATTTCCTTGAGCATCGCGCCGATCTTCAGCCGCGCGGGATTGAAGATCGAGGCGTAATAGCTGCGCCACAGATCTTCCGTCGGATCCCCTTCGGGCGCATCGGACCGCTCGGCCGGCGGGCCTTCGGACATGGTCGTCCCGTCCCAATGCAGCGAACCGCGCGGGGTCAGGATCGACCAGCGCATGTTCGCAAAGCGCCGCATGAAAAAGCCCGCATTGGCGCGCAGGATATGGTGATCGGGTTCGAACCAGGCGACGTAATGCTCGCCGCCTTCCCCGTCTTCGTTCTCCACCAGCCGGAAGCGGACGAAGGCATGCATCTTGTGGCTGTCGCGGCGGACATTCTTGGCCAGCTCCTCCGCCCGGCGCACATCGGGATCGGCCTTGTCCTCCATGATCCGCCCGTTCGCCTGCAACCGCCACAGCAGGCGATAGAGCAGCGCGAACCGCTCGGGGTCGGAATGGAGGATGGCATTGCGCGCCAGCGTCACGAAGCGCTTGCTCGCGCGCACCAGCCGCGCATCGGCGGGCGGGACGGGCATGGCCCGCTCGCTTTCCGCAGCCGGTGCGGCCGCGAACAGGTCGCCATTGCCGCCCGGCTCGACCCAGGCGATACGATCGGGCGGGACCTCGCATTGCGCCAGCGTGCGGGCCTGCTCGCGCCAGAACTCGAAATCGTCCGGCTCGGGCAGGTGCACCACATGGTAGCTGGCGAGCCGGGCCTGCGGGAGCGCGCTCACACCAGCACCCCCAAGCCGTCGCCCCTGCGCAGGCAGGGGGCCAGACAAGGTCCGCAGCACAAGCCACGTCCGTTGTCTGGATCCCCGCCTGCGCGGGGATGACGGGGAAAGGGAAACAGGACGTTCATGCGGTGAACAGCTCCAGCTGCTCGGTCTTGGGCGCCAGCAGGCTGCGCAGGTCGGCACGGTCGGTCAGCATGACAGGCCGCCAGTCGACGGTGCAGATAAAGGGCCGCACCTTGGTGACCGACAGCGTCAGCCGCGCCACATCGTCGAGCCGCAGATTGCGATGGCGGCGGCTGGCGAGGATCTTGCCCACCGCTTTCACCCCCAGCCCGGGGACACGCAGCAATTGTTCCTTGGTGGCGCGGTTGACATCGACCGGGAACTGTTCGCGGAATTTGAGCGCCCAGGCGAGCTTGGGATCGATGTCGAGCGGCAGGTTGCCGTCCGCCTCGGTCGCCTGCATCACTTCGGCCGGCTTGTAGCCGTAGAACCGCATCAGCCAGTCGGACTGGTAGAGCCGGTGTTCGCGGATCAGCGGCGGACGTTTCAGCGGCAGCACCGCGCTGGCATCGGGGATCGGCGAGAAGGCGCTGTAATAGACGCGGCGCAGGCGGAAATTGTCATACAGCCGGCTCGCCTTGCCGACGATGTCCGCATCGGTCGCGGCATCGGCGCCGACGATCATCTGCGTCGACTGGCCCGCGGGGGCGAAGCGCGGCGCGTGCTTGAAGCGCTTTCTGGCGTCTTTCAGTTCGCTTATGTCGCTCTTGACCCGGCCCATCGCGCCTTCGATCTGCCGCGCATCCTTGTCAGGCGCGAGCCGGGTGAGCCCGCTGTCGGTCGGCAGTTCGACATTGATCGATACACGGTCGGCATAAAGCCCCGCCTGGTGGACGATCTCGGCATCGGCCTCGGGAATGGTCTTGAGATGGATATACCCGCGAAAATCATGTTCTTCCCGCAGGATACGGGCGACTTCCACTAGCTGTTCCATCGTGTGGTTCGAGTTCTTCACGATGCCCGAGGACAGGAACAGCCCCTCGATATAATTGCGCCGGTAGAAGGACAGCGTGAGGTCGACCACTTCCTGCGGCGTGAACCGCGCCCGCGCGACGTTCGAACTCTTGCGGTTGACGCAGTAATGGCAGTCGAACACGCAGTGATTGGTCAGCAGGATCTTGAGCAGCGAGATACAGCGGCCATCGGGTGCGTAGGCGTGACAGATGCCCATCCCCTCGGTCGAACCGATTCCCTTACCGCCCATGCTGGTGCGTTTGGCCGTGCCCGAGGACGCGCAGGAAGCGTCGTATTTTGCCGCATCGGCGAGAATCTCGAGCTTCTGAAGGACGGTTTGCGTAGCCATTCGTTCTATATATGTTCCACGCAGCCCCCTGCCAATGTCGAATGATGCATCGAGGCGGTTTCAGGCACACAAACCGTGCAGGTACCAGTCGGGAGGGCCGCCCCGGCCATCGCCGATGATGCCCAGGCGGTAGATCCAGTACCGCCGCCCGGCTTCGTCCTCGATCCGGTAATAGTCGCGCAGCCGCGCGCCGCCGCGTTCGCGCCACCATTCAGGCGCGATGCGTTCGGGCCCTTCAACCCGCGCCACCTCGTGCACTTGCCCGCGCCAGCGAAACCGCTGCGGATAGCCATCGGGCGTCGCATAGAGCACGGCAATGCTTTCGGGACTGTCGAGCAGCTTGAGCGGGCGCGCATGAAAAGCGAGCTGCCCTTGCGAGGATGCCTCCGGTTCGAGCGGCGGCTGCCAGCGCTGCGCGCGCTCGGGAATATGGCTGGCAAAGGGCACGGGGCGGGTAACCGCCTGCGCCCCGAGACGGACGGTCAGCCGGTCGATACAGGCCGCCAGCGACGTGCCGTGGGTTTCCGCTGCGGTCTCGATATCGTCCTGGGCAAGTGCCAGCGGTTCCGCCCAACTTGCCCGCAGGCGCAGCATCTCGATTCCGAACCCGGCATCCACATCGTCGAGCCGCGCCGCGAACAGCCGGACGATATGCTCCGGATCGCGTGTCGCGGCCGCCAGTTCGAGCCGGCGAACCACCACTTCGCCATCGACGCGCCACAGCCCCAGTTCGAGACGCCGGGCACCCTGCCCCTGCCCCTCGAGCTCGCGCGCCATATCCCCGGCAAGATCGGTGACCACCGTATCGAGCAACTGGCGATGGCGGATCGGTTCGAGCAAGCGCCGCTGGACCAGCGGCACCTGCTGCGGAACCACGGGCAGCAGCGGTTCGGGCACGCGGCCGAGCAGCTGGTCGAGCCGGACCAGCGGGTTGGCGGCAGGCGACTTGCGATTGCGGAAACGGCGCTGGATCGCATCGCGCCCCAGGGTCGCGATCTCGCCCAGCCGCTTGAGCCCCAGCCGGCGCAACACGGTCACCACGTCCTGGTCGAGCCGCAGCGCGGCCACCGGCAGATCGGACAGGGCGCGTTCGATCGCTTCGGCCCCCTCGACGATAGCCCCGTCGCGGCCATGATGCGCCAGCGCCCAGGCGGCTCCGGCGGTGGGCGCAATCGCCGTGCGAACCGCCAGCTGCCGCTGGGCAAAGGCCTGCTGCACATCGGCAAGCAGCCGGTTTTCCCCGCCGAAGAGATGCGCCACCGCGGTCACATCGACCAGCAGCCCGTCGGGCGGGTCGAGCGCGGACCACGGCCCCCAGCGCTGCGCCCAGATCGCCAGGGTCTCGAGAAAGCCGAGATCGCCCGCCGGATCGCTCGGCGCGGTGGCGATTTCGGGGCAGAGCGTACGCGCATCGGCGAGCATCATGCCCTTGTGCGCGCCGGCAGCGGCCCCCGCACGGTTGACCGCCTCGATCCGCGGGCCGTGCGCCGTGTCGGCGATCAGCACCAGCGGCCCCCTGTCCAGCACGCGGCTGTGCTCGTCCGCCATCACGCGCCAGCGGTCGATCGCCAGCGCGGGCAGCCAGATCGACAGGATACGGCGGGACCGCGGTGATCCCGCCTCCCGCAGGCTCACGCCCGGCGCAGCGGATGGCGCAAGCGCAACCCGGCCGCCCAGTTCGCCGCCGCCTCTCCGGTTTCTTCGTCCGGCTTGCGGGCCATCAGCCCGCCATGCTCCTCGCCCAGCACCCATTCGCCCGGCGCATGCGCGCGCGCGCGGAACAGCTCCGCCCGCCAGCGGGGAGTACCGGGGGCCCGCTGGTTCCAGTGCGGCGCAGGCGACGGGGCCGAGGCGACTTCCCAGCGCATGCGTGCCGAAGACAGGTCGCGCGCGGCATCGAGCCGCACGAGGAACAAGGGCACCCCGTGCCTTTCGCTCGCCAGCGTCAACCGGCGCGAGGCAGTGAAATCGAGCGCCTTCGGATTGCCGGCGATCTCTCCCAGCACGAAGGCCAGATCACGGCAGCGCAATCCTTCTTCCAGTGCGAAGAGCGCATCTTCCGCCTTTTCCGCCAAAACATGGATCACCCGCCCCTGCAGGGTCTGTGGCAAGCCGGCGCGATAGGGCCGACCCACCCGCCGCGCGGCCTCGCGCGTCTGGACCCACAGCACGCTGCGCCGGTCCTGCGCTTCGTCCCCGGCTTCGCGCGGCAGGCAGCGGGCATCATCGAGCGCCAGCGCCAACGCGGCGGCGCAGCCCGCACTCTCGCGCGTGGAGGCGAAGACCTCGTTGTGCAGCGCCAGACCCTGATGTGCCGCCAACCCGGGGCGCCACCGCGTGCTGCGCCGTGCGGACAGCGCGGCAACATCGGTAAAGGCCGTGAACGGCAAGGAGACAGGATCGGGTTGGGACATGACGGAACGACTCGTTTGTTCCTTTTATGTTCCATATCGGAGCGATTCGCAATTCGGCGCACCCTGTCATCCCCCAATCACACGATCCGGGACCGAACCGCGCGCTCGTACATTGATCGGGTAAATCCAACTCAAGGAGACACCATGAAACACGCCGCAGGGAACCCCGACGAACTCAAGGAACAGTTCTGGAAGGCACTGGCAGATTCGCCCTTCCTCTTCCTCCAGCTCGACGGCCAGAGCTCTACCGCAGTGCCGATGAGCCCGCAGCTCGACAAGGATGCGAACAGTTCGATCTGGTTCTTCACGCATACCAAGAGCGATTTTGCCAAGCTCGGCCGCGCGACAGCCACTTTCGAGAGCAAGGGCCACGAGGTCTTTGCGCGCTTCGATGGCACGCTGACCCGCGAGACTAGCAAGGAGCGGTTCGACCAGTTCTGGAGCAATTTCGTCGAAGCCTGGTACGAAGGCGGCAAGGACGATCCCAACATCCTGTTCCTGCGCATGGATCTCGGCGATGCCGAAATCTGGAACGGCGACCTGGGCCTGCTCACCACTGCCAAGATGGCGCTGGGCAAGACCGTGGTCGACGAAGCCGAAGAAAAGCACGCGAAGAGCGTCGACCTCTAGGATTTCGCCTCCGGGCAAACAAAGGGCCGCTCCCCCATGGGGGCGGCCCTTTTCATGTCCGGCATCGCTTGTCGGCTATCCCGTTCGCTCGGCGCAATGGCGCGGTCCCGGTTCCGCCGCTGGCGGCGCTGCGCTCAGCCGCCGAGAATGGCGGGGAACAGCCCGGTGACCAGGATGATCGCCACGGCCAGCGGGCACAGCCACGCCAGCAGGAAACGCCAGATTCCGAACGCCAAGGGCGACAGGCCGGTGGTCGTACGCAGCAAGTTCGTATCCGCCTTCCAGCCGATGAATATCGACGTCAGCAGCGCCCCGACGGGCAGCATGACCTTGCCTGTGAAGCCATCGACCGTGTCGAGGATATCGGTATCCGCGAACAGGTCCCAGAAGCCCAGCGGGCGGACATCGGACCACACGTTGTAGCCCAGCAGACAGGCGATCCCGATCAGGAACGCACCGCCGCCGAAGATCAGGGCCGACTTGGGCCGGCTCCAGCCGCGCTCGCCGATCCCGTAGGCGGTCGGCACTTCGAGCAGCGAAATCGAGCTGGTGACCGCGGCGACCAGGATCAGCAGGAAGAACAGCAGGCCGAACAGCGCCCCGCCGGGCATCGTCTGGAAGGCGAAGGGCAGCGTCTGGAACACCAGCGTCGGACCGGCAGCGGGATCGAGCCCGACTGCGAAGACGATCGGGAAGATCATCAGACCGGCAAGCAGCGCCACACAGGTATCGGCGATCGCGATGATCGCGGCCGTCGGGCCGAGCGCGCTGCCTTCCTTGATATAGGAGCCGTAAGTGATCAGCCCGGCCACGCCGAGCGAGAGCGAGAACAGCGCCTGGCCAAGCGCCGAGTTCATGACTTCGGGGGTGAGTTTCGACCAGTCGGGGGTGAACAGGAACGCCGCCGCGTCGCCGATGTCGCCTTCGATCGCGCCATAGATCACCAGCCCGACAAGCAGGACGAAGAACACCGGCATAAGGTAGGTGGCGGCCTTCTCGATGCCCGAACTGACGCCGCGCGCAACGATGTAGAGCGTCAGCCCCATGAACAGGAAATGCACTGCCAGGAGCAGACCGGGATTGGCGAACATGTCGCCCAACCGCTGCTGGATCTGTTCGCGGCTTTCCCCCGCCAGCGCGCCGCGGAACGGATCGCCTGCCATTATGGCCTGCGCGAGGTCGCTGCCCATCACGCCGACGTAATACAGCACCCAGCCGGCAACCACCGAATAGAAAGCCACGATCAGGAACGCGGCGAGCGCGCCTACCGCACCGAACACCGACCATCCCGGGCTCGCCTGAGACTGCGCCGCCACCCGGCGAATCGAGCCGATCGCGTCGGTCTGGCCCACGCGTCCGATGAATATCTCCGACAATACCAGCGGCAGGCCGAGCAGGAACACGCAGGCGATGTAGACGATGACGAATGCGCCGCCCCCGCTCTCGCCCGCCAGCGTCGGAAACCGCCAGATATTGCCCAGCCCGACCGCGGCCCCCACCGCGGCAAGGATGAATGCCGTGCGCGAGGACCAGCCCTCGCCCGTCGAACTCGTGGTGGCGACCATGTACAGATTGTTCCTCTCAAACCGCGGCGATCCCGGCCGCGCCTCACATGTCCGCCCTTAAACACACAATCTTGCGAGAATCCAAGCTTCGCTTTGCCATCGTTCCCGTGCTTGCTAGTGGGTGCCCATGTCCACCACCTTCCAGCTCGATACCAGCACCAGCAGGGCCAACCCCACTCCCCAGCCCATGAAGCGGCTGACGGTCCCGAAAATCCGTGCACACAAGGCGGATGGGGAAACCGCCAAGCCGCTGGTGATGCTGACCGCTTACACCGCGCGGCAGGCGCAATTGCTCGATGCGCATTGCGACATGCTGCTGGTCGGGGATTCGCTGGCGCAGGTGATCTACGGCCTGCCCACCACCATCCCCGTCACGCTCGACATGATGGCCACCCACGCCGCGGCGGTCGTGCGCGGCAGCTATCATTCGGTGGTCGTGGTCGACATGCCTTTCGGGTCGTACGAACAGTCGCCCCAGCAGGCCTTCGAAAGCGCGACCTTCCTGCTCAAGCAATCGGGCGCGGCCGCGGTCAAGCTCGAAGGCGGCGCGCAGATGGCGGAAACGGTCAGTTTCCTCAACCAGCGCGGCATCCCGGTGATGGGCCATGTCGGGCTCACCCCGCAGGCGGTGAATGTGCTGGGCGGCTATGCCGCGCGCGGCCGCAGCGACGCCGAGGCGGAGAAGATCGTCGGCGATGCGCGCGCCCTCGACGAGGCGGGCGCCTTTGCCATCGTGCTCGAAGGGGTGCTCGAACCCATCGCCATCGAGGCGACCGGTGCAGTGTCGTGCCCCACCATCGGCATCGGCGCCTCGGCGCAATGCGACGGGCAGGTGCTGGTGACCGAGGACATGCTGGGCATGTTCGAGAGGGTCCCGCGCTTCGTGAAGAAGTATGCCGACATCGCCGGGGTCATCGAAACGACCGTGGCGCAATATGCCGAGGAAGTGCGGGGCCGCAGCTTCCCCACTCCCGACCAGACCTATCAGCCGAAGAGCTGACAACCGGGCGCAGACCATGGAAACAATCCGCAATTACTACACGTTTTCGTTCGGCTTCACCGCAGTCTGCTTCGCGCTGGCCGCATGGTATGGCTGGTCGAGCACGGGATCGATCACCGCCACGCTCGGCATCCTCTGGATCGTTGTAGTGCTGTCGATTCTCGAAGTGTCGCTGAGCTTCGACAATGCGGTGGTCAACGCCACCGTGCTGCGCGACATGGACCCGGTCTGGCAACAGCGGTTTCTGACCATCGGCATCCTGATCGCCGTGTTCGGCATGCGGATCGTGTTCCCGATCGCGATCGTTGCCATCGCTGCGCGCGTCGGGCCGCTCGAGGCGGTTTCGCTATCGCTCAACAATCCGGCGGAATACGAACGGATCGTCTCCGAAGCGCATATCGGCATCGCCGGCTTCGGCGGCGCCTTCCTGGCGATGGTCGGGCTGACCTTCTTCTTCGACAACGACAAGGAAGTGCACTGGATCGCCGCGATCGAGAAGGCGATCAACAAATTCTCGAATGTGCCCGCAGTCGAGATCGGGCTGGTGCTCGTGCTCGTCTACTGGGTTTCCACCCTGCTCATGCCAGCCGACAAGATCACCTTCCTCACTGCCGCAGTTCTCGGCCTGGTGACCTTCATCGCCGTCCACGCGATCGCCGCGATCATCGAGGAACGCGAAGCGGCCAAGAAGGCGGCCGGCCAGATCGTGAAATCCGGTCTCGGCGGGTTCCTCTATCTCGAAGTGCTTGACGCAAGCTTCAGCTTCGACGGCGTGATCGGGGCCTTCGCGCTGTCGAACAACATGGTGATCATCGCGCTGGGCCTGTCGGTCGGGGCAATGTTCGTACGTTCGATGACGATCCACCTCGTGCGGACCGGCACGCTGGCGCAGTATCGCTATCTTGAACACGGGGCCTTCTGGGCGATCATCGTGCTGGGCGTGATCATGCTGCTGTCGGCGCGCTATCACATTCCCGAAACGATCACCGGGCTGCTGGGCGCGGTGCTGATCGGTCTCAGCTTCTGGTGGTCGGTGCGCCATAACCGGCGCTTCCCGGCCGATGCGGTGACGACGCCAGCCGATTAGCGATCGGCGCGGCGACCACCAGCTGGAAGAAGTGGTACAGCAGCAGCGCGATCACCAGGAAGCCGGCCTCTTCGGGCAGAAACAGGATCGTCGCCAGCGGCGCACCCACCGCCGCGCTTTTCTGCGCCCCGGCGAACAGGAAGGCGATGCGATCGGCCCGCTGGAGGCGAAGCGCGCCGCCCGCCAGCCATGCGCCCAGATTGCCCGCCAGCAGGAAGGCGGCGACCAGCGCGCCGATTACCGCCCAGTCGATGCCCGCGACGCGCGACCAGATGCCCTGCTCAACCGCACCCGAGAATGCGACATAGACAGCCGCCGAAATGGCGAAGCGGTCGATCCAGGCGATCTTCGGCTTGTGCTGCGCGATGAAGCCCGAGGTAAAGCCCTGGACGGCCTGCCCAATGGCGAAGGGCAGGATCAGCAGCAGCATGATCTTGCCGATCACTTCCATCCCCACTGCCCCGCTGCCGCTGCCGCCCAGCGCGAGGAACAGCGGCACCGTGACGAACACGCCCAGAATGTTGAGCAGTGCCGCGCCGACGACCGACAGCGCCACATTGCCCCCAGCAAGCGAGCTGTAGGAGGTTGCCGATTGGACGGTGGAGGGCAGCGTTCCCAGATACAGGAACCCCAGCGCGACCGACGGCGCCAGTAATCCCTGTCCGATCGAGGCGAGCGCCAGCCCGACCAGGGCCATCGCCCCGAACACCCACAACACCAGCGGGACGAGGAAACGCCAGTTCGCGAAACCGGCGACGATATCTCGCCGGGCGATCCGCATGCCGTTGAGCAGGAAGAGAACGAAAATTGCGGCATTTGCCACCATCTGCGCCCAGCCGCGCGCATCACCGGTGGCGGGCAGCAGCGCAGCGACGGCGATCGCCGCCACCAGCATGCGCAGCATCGGGTCGGTCAATACGGTTCTGAAACTCATCGCCCTGCCCTGCCTACCGGCGAAACGCTTGTCGAGCGGGTCAGCGCGATTGCAGCGAGCGCAGCTTGGCTTCCAATTCGGCGCGGGCGGCGCTCCCGTCATCGGGCATGGCTGCAAGCAGCGCGGAGATCGCCAGCGGGTTCATCGGTTCGAGTTCGTGCGCGGCGAGCGCATAGCTCATTGCCTCCTCCGCGTCGCCCAGCTGCCGCGCCCCGACGCTGCGCGCGGCGAGCACCCACGGCACGCGGCCCATGCCGAGATCGAGCGCGTGATCGAGCAGGCCGACCGCGCGCGGCCAATCGCCTTGCGTGGCGTAGCTATCGGCCAGTGCAGCCGCCGCCTCGCCGTTCATCGGGTTCTGCCTGACATAGTCGGCGAGCATCCTCTGCGCGCGTGGCACATCGTCCTGCGCTCGCGCCAGCCGCAGAGCGAGCGGCCACCCCAGGCGGATCCGGGCGGCGCGACCATAGGCGGCGCGCGCGGCGGGCTTGTCCCCCACGGCAAAGCTTGCATCGCCCAGAACCGCCTGCGCATCGGCCGAGCCGGGAAAGCGGCGCGCCAGTTCGGCTGCGCGCGTCACTGCCGCCTCACCGTCGCCCGCGACGATGGCATGGCGCACCTGATCCCTGAGCTGCAGTGCCCCGGTCGCTTGCGACGTCGGCGCAATCCGTACCGGCGAAAGGCTCGGCAGCGCGGTCAGCTGGCCCGATGCAATCGCCGGCTGATCGAGGAACCGCGCAGCGTGGGCGCGGTCGCCCAGCGCCTCGTAAGCGCGGCCGACTAATGTGCGCAGATAGGCCGATGCGGGATCGTCGGCCACGATACCGGCAAACCGGCGGACCAGCTCGCGCTCGCCAGCGCTGCGCGACAGGGCAAAGGCCAGCAGATCGCGGATCCGGCGATTGTCGGGTTGGCGGGAATACAGCCGATCGAGCGTCACGGCGGCGATCGCGTAGTTTTCCTGCTGCAGATCGATCAGCGCCGACAGCAATTGCGCTGAAGCGACCCCGTCCTTCGCCAGACCCGAGCGTTCCAGCAGATCGCGGGCCAGCGCGACATCGCCGCCCCGCGCGGCAATGACCGCCTGGACGAACAGTCCCCGGGGCGCCGCCGCGGCAGTCCCGTCCCCGCCCCGCAGAACCGCCAGCGCGTCTTGCGCGCGCCCCGCATCGCTCAGCGTTGCGGCGAGATCGAGCCGCAGTTCCCGGTTCTGCGGGTGCAGCTCCAGGGCACGGGCAAACCGCTCCGCACCGGTTGCGAGGCCCTGCGCATCGCGGGCCAGCTGGCCGCGAAAGCGCAGCGCTTCGGCATGCGCGGGATCGATGGCCAGCGCGCGGTCGACCGCCTCGAGTGCCTGCGCCTGTTCGCCCCCGGCATAGCGCAGCCGGCCGATATCGACCCACAGTCCCGCATTGGCGGGATCGGCGCGATAGGACTGGTCGAAAGCCGCGCCGGCAGCCGGGAGGTTCCCCTGCGCCATTTCGAGCCGGCCGAGGCTCCGGAACCCCTCGGCACGGGTCTCCGCAGAAAACTCGCCCGGCTCGAGCCAGGCGCGCGCCAGCGCAAGGTCGCCTGCGAGCAATGCCCGTTCGCCGTGCATTGCCGCGATGTCGGCCCGCTGCTGCGCAGGCTGGGTTGGCGCCGCAGCGCCCGTGCCGGACGGATCCTCCACCGAGCCATCGCAGGCGGCAAGGCCCGGCGCTGCCAGGACCAGTCCCGCCAGGAGCGCCAGGTCACGCGTGCAGATCATACTGCTTGAGCAGGTCGTACAGCGTCGGCCGGCTGATCCCCAGCAGCTTGGCGGTGTTCGAGATGTTGCCCTCGCTGCGCGCCAGCGCCTGGCGGATCATCCGGCGATCAGCCTGTTCGCGCGCCGCCTTCAGGTTGAGCGCGATATCCGCGCCGTCTGCCGCGCTTTGCGTCAGATCGAGGTCTTCGGCGGTCACGAGCTTGCCGTCGGCCATGATCACCGCGCGCTTCACGCGGTTCTCCAGCTCGCGGACATTCCCCGGCCAGCCCCAGCTGTCGATCGCGGCGAGCGCATCGGGCGCGAACCCCTTGACCTGCGGGTTCATTTCCTTCGCCAGTCGGGTCAGGAAATGCTTCGCCAGCAGCACCGCATCGCCGGGCCGGTCGGACAGCGGAGGCACCTTCACCACGATTTCGGCGAGCCGGTAGAACAGGTCTTCGCGGAAGGTGCCCGCGCCGATCATCGCCTCCAAATCCTGGTGCGTTGCGCAGACGATCCGCGTGTCGACCGAAATAGCCTTGCGGCCCCCGACCCGTTCGATCGTGCGTTCCTGCAGGAAGCGCAGCAGTTTGACCTGCAAGGGCAAGGGAATATCGCCCACCTCGTCGAGGAACAGCGTGCCCCCATCGGCCAGTTCGATCTTGCCCGGCGTCGTCTTCACCGCGCCGGTAAAGGCGCCCTTCTCGTGCCCGAACAGCTCGCTTTCGAGCAGGTTTTCCGGGATTGCCGCGCAATTGATCGCGACGAAGGAACCGTCCTTGCGAACGCTGCAATCGTGGACGCCGCGCGCCAGCAGTTCCTTGCCCGTACCGCTCGCGCCGAGCAGCATCACCGACACATTGGTCGGCGCCACGCGTTCGATGGTGCGCGCGACCTTGGCCATTTCGGGCGCGGCCGTGATCATCGAACCGAGCACTGTGCGCTCGTCACCGATCTGTTCGGCCAGGCGGCGGTTTTCGCTCTCGATCTGTTGCAGCCGGTAGGCGCGCTGGACGATCAACCCGAGCGTGTCGATATCGACCGGCTTCTGGTAGAAATCGTAGGCGCCTTCCTCGACCGCGCGCAGCGCGCTTTCGCGCGCGCCGTGGCCCGAAGCGACGATCACCTTTGTATCGGGCTTGATCGCCATGATCGCCTCGAGCACCGCGAACCCTTCGCTGGTCCCGTCGGGATCCGGCGGCAGGCCGAGATCGAGCGTGACCACCGCGGGTTCTTCCGCCCGCACCGCTGCCACGGCGGTTTCTCGCGTGTCCGCCAGGATCACGTCGAAATCCTCATAGGCCCATTTGAGCTGGGCCTGGAGCCCTTCGTCATCCTCGACGATGAGCAGTTTCGGCTTTGTTTCCGCCATTATGCGACCTCGTTGTTGTCTGCGGAATTGCTGCGCCTGATCAGCGAACTGGCCGCCTGTATCGGCAGGCTGATCGTAAAGCGGGTGCCGAGCCCTTCACGCGATTCGACGTCGACCCTGCCGCCCATCGAACGGATCAGTTCGCGCGCTTCGAAGGCACCGATCCCGAACCCGCCATTCTTCGAAGACACGAACGGCTTGAACAGGCTGTTGCGAATGAATTGCGGCGACATGCCATGGCCGTTGTCGATCACGGTGACCTTGCCCGACATGCCGTCGCTATACACCTCGACCATCACCGAACTGTTGGTATCGCTGGCATCGATCGCGTTCTGGACCAGGTGGACCAGCGCCTGGTCGAAGGCTTCGGGATTGCCTTCGACGGCGACCGGCTCGGACCGCAGGACGGCGACCGGGTGAAACTGGCTCAGCTGCTCCACCGTGCGCCGCGCAGCGACTGCCAGATCGAAGCGGCGGACCGCTTCAGACGTCCCCCCGCCATAGCGGCCCAGCCGGCTGAGCAGCGCGTTGAGCTTGTCGGCGCTGTTGCGCAGCGTGACGAGCATGTCCTCGCGGAACTCTGGCTTGTCGGCGTGTTTCTCGGCATTGCGCAGCAGCAGCGACATCTGGCTGGAGAGGTTCTTGATGTCGTGCATGACAAAGGCCATGCGATGGTTGAATTCCTCGAACCGGCCCGCCTCGAGCAGGGCGGTCTGGCTGGCCTGTTCAGCGAGATAGCTGGCCAGCTGGCGTCCCACGACCGCGAGGAGGTCGAAGTCTTCCCAATCAAGCTTGCGCGCCACCAGCGGCCGCGCGAGGATGACGAGGCCGACGAGGCGGTCGAAATGCATCAGCGGGACGGCCGCCCACGCCGATCGGTCGTGCCGCAGCCACTGCGGAATATGCGCCAGTTCGCCGTGATGGTCGATGCCCGCCCGTAATTCGTCGAAATCGAGGATCAGCTCGCTGTCCTCGAGCAGTTTCGCCAGCGCCTCGGGGGCTGCCGTGGTGGGCAGGTTGCGTCCCGGCCAGCGCCAGTTGGCCGCGAGTTCGAGGTCCCCCTCGTCGCCCGGCACCAGCAGCAGGCCAGACGGGCTGTCGGTGATATCGGCCAGCGCTTTGACCGTACGCTCCTGCAGGGTGATGTTGTCGAACCCGGTGGTGCCGATCGTGTCGGTAAAGCGGATCCACTCGGTGCGGTAGTCGTACCGGTGCTTGAACAGGTGCTTGACCGCGGTGACCCGCAACCAGCCGCGCAGGCGGTCCGAAGGCAGCCAGATCAACGCCAGCGCACCCGCCGCGATGATCAGGCCCACCTGTGTCAGCCGGGCCAGATCGCCGCTGAGCATGTTGAGCCAGCGCGCGATGCCCAGCATCACTGCAAGATACCCCCCGATCAGCAGCAGCGAGAGGAAGCGGAAGGTGACCGCGCGCGACGGGCTGAAGGCGAGTTCGGAAGAATTGCGCGTGAAGCCGATCGCAAAGGGCACGGCAAAGATGGCTGCCGCCAGTCCGCGCAGAACGGCCAGCTCGCCCGGCGGCGATCCCATGATGTAGGCGATGGTGAAATAGTTGAGGTCGAAGGCCCACAGCCCCGCCAGGGCAGCAACGCTCCATCGCAGGATCTCGCGCGAGGTCGCGGCGGCACCGGCATAGAGATTGTGCAGCAGCACCAGCGCGCCGACCGCCACCATCACGCGGAACAGCGCCGCGGTATCGAATGTCAGCAGCGCAAGCTCGGGCGTGACCGCATAGCGCCGGGCGATGAGCAGCAAGAGGAATTGCATGACCTCGACCAGCACCAGCGCGACCACCACCGGTCGTACCAGCCGCAAGGTCTCGTCGCGGCCATCGTTGCTGAACAGGCGGAACAGGACGAACAGCCACGCGAGATTGCGGGCGATCTCGGTGAGCTCGACGATCGGCCGGCCCGGCTCGAAGCTGGCCGCGGCGAAGCACCAGTTGGCGGTCAGCGCCACAGCGACGATCGCGGGTGTGCGGTCGCCGCGCGCGGGATCGCCCTTGCGCCCGATCCAGATCGCCGCAAGCGCGCAGACGATCGCCCCGATCGTGTAAGCGACATAGGACAGGCTGCCGACGAGACCCATCACCGCGCACCGTCCGGCCAGAGGATGACCCGCGCGGTCTGCAACAGGATCAAAAGGTCGAGAAACGGCGTGTAATTCTTGGCGTAATAGAGATCGTATTCGAGCTTGTGGCGCGCGTCTTCGGTGTTGGCGCCATAGGGGTAGTTGATCTGCGCCCAGCCGGTGATGCCCGGCTTCACCACATGGCGCTCCGCATAATAGGGCAGCGCCTTTTCCAGTTCGGAGACGAAGGCGGGCACTTCGGGACGCGGGCCGACGAAACTCATCTCGCCCTTGAGCACGCTCCAGGCCTGCGGCAGTTCGTCGATGCGCACGGTCCGGATCACCCGTCCGACCCGCGTCACCCGCGGATCGCCCTTCTCCGCCCACTGCGCCCCGTTCGCCTCGGCATCGAAGCGCATCGAGCGCAGCTTGATCAGCGTGAAGGTCTGGCCGTAGAGGCCGACGCGCTTCTGGCGGAAGAATGCCGGGCCGCCGGTTTCCAGCTTCACCAGCACCGCAAAGATACCGATCAGCGGCAGACCGACGATCAGCAGCAACAGGCTGGCAACGATATCGAACGTCCGCTTGCCGATGCTCGACAAGCGCCGGCCGGCGGAAAACCCGTCGGAAAAGATCAGCCAGCTGGGGTTGAGCGTGTCGAGATCCACCCGTCCCAGCTCACGTTCGAGAAAGCTGGAGAAGTCGTTGACGTGGACGCCCTGCGTCTTGACGCGCAGCAGGTCTTTCAGCGGCAGCGAATTGCGCCGTTCCTGCAGCGCGAGCACGACCTCGGTCGCACCGACGCGGTCGGCGAACCGGCCGAGATCGGAAATCGATTCGCGCTGCACGGCGGTGGCGATCAGCGGCGCGGTTTCCCCCATCGCGACGAAGGCACCGATCCTGAAGCCGCTTTCGGGCCTGTGCGACAGGCGCTCGAGCCGCCTGGCGCGTTCGCCTGCGCCCAGCACCAACACCGTCCGCCGGAACGCCTCGGCGCCCAGCATCCGGCTTGCGAGGATCCGGTTCGCCACGAGCACGAGGATGGCGATCCCCATCGCGTACAGCAGGACCGAGCGCCACAGCGCCGAACCGGGGAGGACGAAATTGACCAGCGATATGGCGAGCACGCCCAGGCTGACCGCCACCAGCAACCGGGCAGTCGCGAAGCGGATCGAGCGCAGCGCCTCGGGGCCATAGGAGCCCACCGCGATCATCCCCAGCCAGATGACTCCGGCGAAAACCCCGATTTCGACCGCGCGATCGGAAACTTCCCCGACGCCCGTGCCGATCTGCATCACGCGCAGCCGCCACGCGGCTTCGCCTGCCAGCAGCAGCAGCATGAAGTCGATCAGGGAAAGCAGCACCACATTGTATGAAATGTAATGCTTGAACAGGCGGATCATCCGAACCGGCTCACCAATGGTTAGTGTCGGGATGCTTGACTAGCAGACAGGAATGAACCGTCGGTAAACTTTACACATCACGCCTGTAAGCGATCCGATCAGGACTGTGCGCGCGGCTAGGCCACTTCGAATTCGAACGGGGTCACGCCGCGCCGCGTGCGGTCGAAGGCCAGCTTGCGACCCAGCGGCGGCAAGGACCGCTGGCTGCATCCCTCGCGGTGGCAGCGCGCGCAGCCGGGCCCGATCGGCTGCGCATCGTCAGTGCGCAGCGATACGCCGCGCGCATGCGCCAGATCGGTCGCCAGCACCGCCTCGATCCCCAGCGCGACGACGAATTGCGCTTCGCCCGGCGCACCGCTGCCCTCCACCGTGCGGGCCATCGTCAGCCAGCCACCTTCGCGGTCTGCGGCATTGTCGGGGGTGACGAACTGGACCTGCAACTCCCCTGCGCGGTCGAACGCGCGGTGCGCGTGCCACAGCGGGCAGCTGCTGGCGGAATCGACGAAACGCGCGGTGCTGGCACCGGTAATCGTCTTGGAAAACTGGCCGGCCCGGTCGAGCCGGATCATGAAGAAGGGCAGCCCGCGCTGGCCCACCCGCTGGAGCGTGGTCAGCCGGTGGGCAAGCTGTTCGAAGCTAACCGCGAAACGCCGTTCGAGAACCGGCAGATCGTAGCCGGTGGCCTCGCAGGCGCGCAGGAACCGGCCATAGGGCATGATCAGCGCCGCCGCGACATAGCCGGTGAGATGCCGTTCGAACAGCGCCCGGGCCGCCTCGTCATCGAACCGCGCGCCGCGCGCCACCGCTTCGATAACGTCAGCGAATTCGAGCTGCGCGATCTGCAGCGCCAGCTGGAAATTGCGCGAAGGCATGCTGAGCATTTCGGACAGCTGGATCTGCCGGGCATGCAGGTCGAGCCGGCGCAGGCTGCCGGGCAGGATGTCGCGCGGCAAGATCCGTACGGACAGCTGGTGGCGTTCGCGCAGGCGTTCGGTCAGGGCGATCCCGATGTCCCCGCGCGACAGGCGCATCTCGTCCGCCAGCTCCTCGGCGGCGTTGTCCAGATCGGCAAAATGGTTGCGCCAGCGCTCGATTTCGCGGCGCGAGGCGGACAGCGGATCGTCAGCCTCTAGCCCCGCCGGTCCCGCCTTGTCGTAAAGCCGCGCGAATGCGGAAGCGAGCTGCGGGGACGCGGCGAGAAATTCCTGCACTTCATCGCGGTCGATCCCGAGATCGGCAAACCGCTCGTCGGCGAACCGGCGGATGAGGCCCTCGACGCCTCCGATAGCCTCGTCGCCGCGGAGCGAGCGGGGATCGAAATCGAACTGCGAGACCAACTGCATCATCACCCGCGCGCTGACGGGGCGCTGGTTGCGCTCAATCAGGTTTAGGTAGCTGGGCGAGATATCGAGCCGTTTGGCGGCGGCCGCCTGCGTCAGGCCCTCGCGCTTACGAAGCCGCCGGATTGCCGGGCCGGCGAAAAGCGATTCCTCGGTCACGGTGTCACTTTCTTTACAACTTTACAGGCCCATTAGCGGCGCGGGGGCGCGATATACAAGATGATTTGTAAATTTTCCTGTCATCAGTCGGGCTATCGGGCCATCAGGGTCTCCGAAATCAGACCAATAAGGAGTTCCCCCGTGAGCTATTCGGACCGGATCGAAGAAATGAACCAGACCATCGCCGCCAATGGCGCGCCCTGGGGCGCCATCGATGGCGAAAGCGCCGCGCGCATGGTCGTCCAGAACCGCTTCCGCACGGGTCTCGACATTGCCCGTTACACCGCGAAGATCATGCGCGAAGACATGGAGGCCTACGACCGCGACCCGGCCAACTACACCCAGTCGCTCGGTACGTGGCACGGCTTCATCGCGCAGCAGAAGATGATCTCGATCAAGAAGCATTTCGGCAACACCAAGCGCCGCTACCTCTATCTCTCGGGCTGGATGGTCGCCGCGCTGCGCAGCGAATTCGGCCCGCTGCCCGACCAGTCGATGCATGAAAAGACCTCGGTCCCCAATCTGATCGGCGAACTCTACACCTTCCTCAAGCAGGCCGATGCCCGCGAACTGGGCATGATGTTCCGCGATCTCGACGCGGCCCGCGATGCCGGCGACCAGGTGGAAGCACAGCGCCTGCAGAAGGCCATCGACGACCACGAGACGCACGTCGTGCCGATCATCGCCGATATCGACGCCGGTTTCGGCAATGCCGAGGCGACCTACCTGCTCGCCAAGAAGATGATCGAAGCCGGTGCCTGCGCGCTGCAGATCGAGAACCAGGTGTCCGACGAAAAGCAGTGCGGTCACCAGGACGGCAAGGTCACCGTGCCGCATGAGGAGTTCCACCAGAAGATCCGCGCGATCCGCTATGCCTTCCTCGAACTGGGCGTTCCCGAAGGCATCATCGTCGCCCGCACCGACAGCCTGGGCGCCGGCCTGACCAAGTCGATCGCCTATTCGAAGGAACCCGGCGACCTCGGCGACCAGTACAACAGCTTCCTCGATTGCGACGAAGTCGATGCCGGCGATATCAAGAACGGCCAGGTCTTCATCAGCCGCGACGGCAAGTTGCTGGCGCCCAAGCGCCTGCCCAGCAACCTGTACCAGTTCCGTCCCGGAACCGGCGAAGACCGCTGCGTGCTCGACTGCATCACCGCGCTGGAAGCAGGGGCCGACCTGCTGTGGATCGAAACCGAGAAGCCGCATGTCGAGCAGATCGCCGGCATGGTCGACCGGGTCCGCGAAGTCGTCCCCAACGCCAAGCTGGTGTACAACAATTCGCCCAGCTTCAACTGGACGCTCAACTTCCGCCAGCAGGTCTATGATGCCTGGGCCGAAGCGGGCAAGGACGTCTCCGCCTATGACCGCGACCGGCTGATGAGCGTCGATTACGACGGCACCGACCTTGCCGCCGAAGCCGACGAGAAGATCCGCACCTTCCAGGCCGATGGTTCGAAGCGCGCCGGCATCTTCCATCACCTGATCACGCTGCCGACCTACCACACGGCTGCGCTGAGCACCGACAATCTCGCCAGGGAATATTTCGGGGAACAGGCGATGCTCGGTTACGTCAAGAACGTGCAGCGCGAAGAAATCCGTCAGGGTATCGCTTGCGTGAAGCACCAGAACATGGCTGGTTCGGACGTCGGCGACGATCACAAGGAATACTTCGCCGGTGAAGCGGCCCTCAAGGCCGGCGGCAAGGACAACACGATGAACCAGTTCGCAGCCGCCTAAGGAGAGGAAGGATGACGACTATGGCAGACGACACTCCGAAGACCGAACCGGGCCGCGCCCGGGCGCTCTTCTCGACGGCGGACTTCCGCCTCCTGCGGACGGCGCTGACGCATTACGCCCGCGCCACCGACGACCGCGAGGAGCTGGCCCGGATCAACGCCCTGCACCACCGCCTCGGGACCTACGTCCCCGCGGAAGACTAGACCCGATCAACAGTTCTCCTGGGGAGGAGAATACGGCCGTCGGAGCGACCCCAAACGCTCCGGCGGCCACACTTTTATCCGGCGTCAGCTTCCCTCGTTCGGCATCAGCCTGATCGCCGCCGATGCAAGCGCCTCGGCACCGGTCGCAATCACCTTCTCCGCATCGGGCGCCCAGAAGGGCGAATGCAGCGACGGCAGCGGGGTACCGTCCTCTTCGAGCCGGTCGAGCAGGGGTTGCGGCGTTCCGCTGATCCAGAAGATCATCGATTTGACGTCCTCTGGCGCGGCCCGGCGGAACTGGCTGAAATCCTCGCCGCCCATGACCGCAGGCCATTCCATGACCCGCTCATCGCCGAACCGCTGCCGGAAACCCGCCGCGATGCTCTCGCTGAAATCGGGATCATTGAAGGTCGACGGCGTATAGGGGTCCTCGACGGTGATTTCGGGCATCAGGGTCTCGGGCAGTCCGGCCGTGATCGCCTCGCCGCGCGCCACGCGCCGGATCCCGTCGAGCAGCAGCTGGCGGCTCTCGTCCGAATAGCTGCGCACCGTCAGCTGCAATTTCGCTTCGTCGCTGATGATGTTGTGCTTGGCCCCGGCATGGAAGCTGCCCACGGTGATCACGGCGGGATCGAGCGGCGAGGAACTGCGGCTGACCACCGTCTGCAGCTTCATCACGATCGCGCTGGCCAGCACCACCGGATCGACCGTGGTGTGCGGATAGGCACCGTGCCCGCCGATGCCCTTCACCGTGATGTCGACGCTGTCGACATTGGCCAGTGCATAGCCGGGCGTGTAGCCGATGGTCCCCGCCGGGGCGGGCGCGGCGGCATCGTGGAATGCCAGCGCGTAATCGGGCTGGGGGAACTTGGTATAAAGCCCGTCATCGAGCATCGCGAGCGCGCCGAGGCCGATCTCCTCCGCAGGTTGTAGCACCATCACCAGCGTGCCCTGCCACTGGTCCTTGTGATCGACCAGCAGGCGCGCGGCACCGATGAAGCCCGCCATGTGTGTGTCGTGGCCGCAGGCATGCATCACGCCGGTGGTCACGCCGCTGGCGGGCGTGGCAGTCTGCGTCGAGGCATAGGGCAGCCCGGTCTGCTCGACCACCGGGAGGCCGTCCATGTCGGCGCGCAGCAGGACGGTCGGCCCATCGCCATTGCGCATCACCGAGACCACGCCCGTGCGTCCGACACCCTCGGTCACTTCGAAACCCAGCGCGCGCATCCGCGCGGCCAGCTTGGCCGCGGTCTCGTGCTCCTCGAAGCTGAGTTCGGGGTTCGCATGCAGGTCGCGATAGAGTTCCATCAGCTCGGACATGTCGGCCGCCAGCGTCTCGCGCAGGTCGTTCGCCTGGGCTGGCGCTGCGGTGGCCACGGCCAGCGCAGCCAGCGCGGTAGAAGTGAATTTGGAAACCATCTCGGCTCTCCCTATTGGATGGAACAGTTGGAACGCGGGCCCGCGGCAGAAAACGCGGGTTGCCGGACCCGCGAAACTTGCGGCTGCCTTGTGTCACGGAGCGGCGCGGCAGGAAAGACGCCGGCGGTCAGAATGGCCTACCCGGCTCCGGGTCGTCGGGGACCGGGGCCAGCGCCGCGGGATCGACCTCGCGCCAGCGCGGCTCGCGGTTGAGCCGCGCATTGTAGAGATAGTTGAAGGTCGCCGGATCGCGCGATGTTTCGTCGAGCGCCCCGCCGCTGCGCGCGCGCACGGCCTCGCGGTCGTACCCCATCGCTGCCAGCAGCGTCGGAGCGATCATGTAGTGGCTGGCAGCCCCGCCGGGCGTGAACGCGAGCGCCCCCGCCCCGCCCTGCAGCACCACCAGCGGCACCGCGCCTTCTTCGGGCCGCGGGTCGACCGAGCAATGCGTGGTCGTCCCGCCCTTGCCGCCTTCATGCAGGTTCTGCCCGTGATCGGCGGTATAGATGACCAGTGCATCGGCCAGCTCGGCGCGCTCCAGCAGCCGGTCGAAAAAGGCACCGACGCTCCATTCGAGCGTGTTGCGATAGGAATTGCGGTAGCGCCGCCAGTCCGCCTGCGAACCGCCGAAGCCGGTGCGCGATCCGGTATCGGTCACATCGAGGAAGCCGCCGCGCGGCAGGATCGGCCGGTAGCGGGCATGGCTGTCGGGAAACTTGTCGTGGATCGGGAAATGCGCGCCGACCTTGTTGACCAGGATGAAGGATGCAGTGCCGTCGCCCAGCAAGTGCGCGATCCGGTCGGCAACGGCCATGTCGCGGTCGCGCACCGCCAGCCCGCCGAACTGGATGAAGCGGTCAATGCGCTCGCGTTCGCGCGGCGTCATCTGGTTCTGCATCGCGCCGCCGGAACGCTGGGCGTCGATATAGACCGTCTCCAGCCCGGCACGCGCGGCATAGTCCCACAGCGAGGGCCCGACCGCGATGTCGCGGCGGTAGCTGTCCCGCGTCCCGGCAAAACGCAGCACGAGATTGGATCCGGCGCTGCAGTTGGTCGCCGAAGCGGCCACTCCGAAATTGGCGATCTCGACCCCGGGCCGCGCCTGCGCAAGGCCAGAACGCACCCCGCGCGGATGGTTGATATCGAGATAGTGGCCCGAGATGCTTTCATCGACGATCAGCACGATATCGCGGTACAGCGGCGCCCGGACATGTGCGATCGAGACGCCCTTGCGCGGCCCGAGATCGCCTGCCGCTCGCTCATACGCCGCCAGGACGATATAGCTGAGCGCGGCATAGCCGCCCGGTAGCGCCTTGAGCCCGTCTCCGCCGCGCGTGAAGGCAAGCAGCGTGAACAGGACGAGCGCCGCGGGCATGGCCAGTGCCGGCGTGTTGGCGCGGGTACGCGCCCGGCGGCGCGGCGGCCACGCCACTGCGATCAGCAGGACCGCCGGTCCCGGCAGGCTGCGCCACAATGCAGCTTCGTTCTGGTCCATTGCATCCCCGGCGAATTCGGCAGCGGTGATGAGGTCGATGAACGCGCCATAGGTGAGGAATTCGAGCGAGGACCGGGCATAGGCTTCGATCACGAAGCTGGCGGCGAACAGCAGCAGCGCGAGGCCCCCGCGCAGCAGCGCATTGGCGGTGTAGGCGGCGCCGATTATGCCGCACAGCGCCGCCAAGACCAGCACGGTATAGGCAAGCGGCCCCGCGATCCCGCCGATATCGCGCAGCCGGTCGAAGAACTCGGGCAGGAACAGGATGCCGTACAAGGCCAGCAGCGCGGGCTTCGCGAACCGTCGCGGCCGCGCGCTCTCGGCAATCACAATTGATAGGTGACGGCCAGGCCGACCGACAGCAACGTGACCATGATCAGGACCAGCGGCACCCCGGTGCGGACATAGTCCTTAAACTCATACGACCCTTCCGCCATGATCAGCATGTTGGTCTGGTAGGCGATCGGGGTCGCGTAACACAGGTTGCAGCCGAACAGCACCGCCAGCACCAGCGGCTCGGGCGGGAGATCCAGCTTTGCGGCAATGGCAAAGGCGATTGGCGTGCCCACCGTTGCCGCGGTCGCATTCGAGGCGAAATTGGTGAGGAAGGTCATCGTCAGCATGATCGCGGCCAGCGCCGCGGGCGCGGACAGGTATTCCAGCCCGAAGGCCATTACCCCGCCGATCCAGTCGGCGGCCCCGCTATCGAGGATGACCCGGCCCAGCGCGATGCTGGCGGCGACCAGCACGATAACGCTGCCCGACAAGCCGCGCCCGACGCGGTCGAACCGCACGCAGCCGGTCACGAACATCAGGATCGCCCCGGCCAGCGACGCGATGGCGATCGGCACCAGCCCGACCGAAGCGAAAGCGATCGAACCGCCCATGATCGCCGCCGCCAGCGTCGCTTTCGACCGGCGGGGCAATTCGCGAACCCCCTCGAGCTGCAGCAGGCTGTCCGAGCGGGCAAAGTGCTGCATGTCATCGGGCAGGCCCATCACCAGCAGCACATCGCCTTCGGCAAAGCGCATGTCGCCGACTTCGGAAAACTGTTCTTTCTCGCCCACCAGGCGCGCGGGACGGTGGGTCCCGATCACCGCCACGCCGAACAGGTCGGCGATCCCCGAGCTTGGCAGCGTCCGCCCGATCAGCCGCGAATCCGCAGTGACGATCATCTCGCCGACCGCGATGTCGGTCCGCGTCTCGCTCGAGCGGCGGCGGATGCGATCGATCACCCAGCTGGGCGCCGCATCGCCGCGCAGCGTAGCCATCGCCTCCTCGATCGCTTCATGCGTCCCCGTCATCCGCAGCCGGTGCTGCGGGCGCAGCAGGCCGACCGGAACGTCGTGGAACTCGATCCCGGCCGGCAGGCGCGACTGCAGTTCCGATAGCTGGCGCCCGTTGAGGATCGAATCCTCGGTCACGCGCAGGCGGGTTTCGAACAGGCGCTGGGCATGGACCGTCTCGATCCGGTTGTCGCCCAGCATGCGCGGCATGACGATCCATACGAAGGGCAGCGCCACCAGCGAGGCGATCAGCACGATCGGAGTGAAGTGGAATACGCCCATTTCGGGCATCCCCAGATCGACCGCGATCGACACGACGAGGATATTGGTGGACGTGCCGATGGTGGTGGCCATGCCGCCCATCAGCGATGCCGCATTGAGCGGGATCAGCGTTTTCGACGCCGCCATCGCGCCGCGCATCGCCAGCTGGACGAAGATCGGCATAAGCAGCACCAGCACCGGCGTGTTGTTGACCCCCATCGACAGCAGGAAGGTCACCACCAGCGAGAACAGCAGGCCGAGCTGGAGGTTGATCTTGAACAACCGCTCGAGGAAACGCGCCGCGGGATCGAGCGCGCCGGTGACCACCAGCCCGCGCCCCATGATCATCAGCGCGCAGATGGTGATCAGCGCGTAATGGCCGAAACCCGAGAATGCGAGGCTCAAGCCGTCGATCGGCTGCGTGTCGTCGAGCGGGAAGAAATACAGCCCCACCGCGATGACGGCGATCGTCATCAGCGAGATGATCTCCACCGACATGCGCCCGCGCGCAAAGGCAATGAACATGGCGATGGTGATGCCCATCGCCGCTATTGCATGGTAGGAAGGGACCCCGATCATTCAGGCACGGGAATCCCAAACTCCGTCTGGATGTGCAAGCATTTAGTTTGGTACCCCTGGCCGGACTCGAACCGGCACTTCAAAGAAACTCGATTTTGAGTCGAGCGCGTCTACCAATTCCGCCACAGGGGCACTGGGTCGGGAGCGCGGGGTTAGCCGCGCCCTCGGCCGGCATCAAGCCTTCAGCGCATTCGCCAGCAATTTGTGCAGCTTCGAATGCAGCGCGTCATTGGCGGCAAGGATCTGCTGGGCATGGATCGGCTGCGAACGGCCGCGGAAATCGGACACGAAGCCGCCGGCCTCGCGCACAATCAGGCAGCCCGCCGCGGTATCCCAGTCGTTGAGGTCGCTTTCCCAGAAGCCGTCGAACCGGCCCGCGGCCAGCCATGCGAGGTCGAGCGAGGCCGCGCCGAACCGGCGGATGCCCGCGACCTGCGGCCCAATGGCAGCGAAGATCTTGGTCCAGTCACCGAAATCGCCATGCCCCTGGAAGGGAATGCCGGTGGCGATCAGCGAGTCAGCCAGATTGCGCCGCGCCGAGACGCGCAGGCGGCCGTCGTGCAGCCATGCGCCGCGCGTTTTCTCGGCCCAGAAGGTCTCGTCGGTCACCGGGTTGTAGATCACCCCGGCAGTGACATCGCCCCAGCCGCCGCCGCCGAGCTTGGGTTCCTGCACTGCGATGCTGATCGCGAAATGCGGGATGCCGTGGAGGAAGTTGCTGGTCCCGTCGAGCGGGTCGACGATCCAGCGGGGCTTGTTCTCGTCGCCTTCGATGACGCCCGCTTCTTCCATCACGAAGCCCCAGTCGGGGCGCGCAGCGAGCAGTTCGTCGTAGAGCGTGCGTTCGGCGATGCGGTCGGCCTTGGAGACGAAGTCCGCCGGGCCCTTGCGGCTCACCTGGAGGTGCTCGACTTCGCCGAAGTCGCGGCGCAGGCGGCCGCCCGCCTTGCGCGCGGCTTTCTCCATTACGCGGATGACACCCGATAGAACGGCCATGGAAACTCTCTTATTCGGTAAGGACGCGGATCGAACGCGCCTGGAGGTGGATCGTGCCCCATTCGCAGGCCATGTCGAACTTCGTGCCTTCGATGTTGAAGGACTGGATCGCGAAGCGGCGCTGGGTCTGGTCGGGATGCTCGGCGCGCTCGAGGCCAAGCTTCGAGATCCCGGCGAATTTGAGCAGGCCCGGATGGAAGCAGCAGTCGTCGCCCGCGCCCGGCGTTTCGTAATCGGGGTGCGCGGGCTCGAGGCAGAAGTCCATCTCCAGCGTCAGTTCGTCATCGTTGATGATCACCGCGCGCAAGACGCTGCGCGTGACATCGATGTTCTCGAACCGGCTGGCGATGGACTTGCCCATGCGGTTAGCTGGCCTTGCCGACGTAGCTCTGTTCGTAGACGTCGACCACGATCCGCGTGCCGCTTTCGATATGCGGCGGGACCATGATGCGCACGCCGTTGTCGAGCACGGCGGGCTTGTAGCTGGAGGAGGCGGTCTGCCCCTTCACCACGGCATCGGCCTCGACGATTTCGGCTTCGATCTGGGCGGGAAGTTCGACCGAGATGGGCTTTTCTTCCCACAGTTCGAGCTTCACCTGCATGCCGTCCTGGAGGAACGGCCGCGCGTCGCCCAGCAGGTCGCTGGGCAGCGTGATCTGTTCGTAATTCGTCTGGTCCATGAAGACGAGCATGTCGCCATCTTCGTAAAGGAACTGATACTCGGCCGTGTCCAGCCGGACCTTCTCGACCGTATCGGCGCTGCGGAAGCGCACGTTGGTCTTGCGGCCATCCTGCAGGTTCTTCATCTCAACCTGCATGTAGGCGCCGCCCTTGCCGGGCTGGGTATGCTGGATCTTGGCGACCTTCCAGATACCTTTTTCGTATTCGATGATGTTGCCCGGACGGATGTCCACGCCGCTGATCTTCATGGGGAAGCTACCTTCGACTTGTAAAAGAGCGGATCGCCCGTCGAGCGATCGTGTGCCGCGCGCCTTAGCCGAGCATGGCCGCGCGGGCAAGCGAGTGGAAAAACGCGCAGCCAATCCCTATATCGCGGGCGGACGGTTACCATGAGACGATTTTTCACCCCTGCCCTGTTCGCCGCGCTGGCCGGCTTCGCGCTCACCCCTGCCGCGGCGCAGGGGCGGTTGTTGCTGCTCGACCAGGGCGCCTATGTCTGCGCGCTTCCAGGCGATGCTACGGGGGCTGCCTGGATCGAACAGGAAGGCCGGGATTTTTCGATCACCGGCGGGTCGAGCTATCGCACGCCGCGCGGCAGCGGGACCTATCTGATGGAAGGCAAGACGGTCACCTTCACCCGCGGACCGATGCGCGGAATGAAGATGATGCGACTGGGATCGGGCCTGCTCCAGCAGATCGAGCCCGGCGGCAAGCTGGGCCGCCTGCGCTGCCACCGCACCGGGCCGGTGCGGGACTGATCACTGCCCCGTCAGCAGCGGGTAGGGATTGACCGCATTGGCGGGCTCCCACCATTCGGCATCGGCGGTGGTCTGAAGGATCGCGAAATGCAGGTGCGGCGCATCCTGCGAGGCATTGCCCGAACTGCCCACCGTGCCCAGCCGCTGCCCGCGGCGCACGCGCTGGCGTTCCTGCAGTCCTTCGGCATAGGCGTCGAGATGGGCGTAGTAATAGATTGTCAAACCGTCGGTCGAACGGATGTAGATGGTGTTGCCGCCGACATCCGAGCGGTACAGCTTCTCGACCGTTCCCGGCGCGGCCGAACGCACGCTGGTGCCCGTGGGCGCCATGATATCGATCGCCTCGTGCAGGCGTGAACCGCTGCTGCGCGAATCGCTGTAGGTATCGCTGAGGTCGCTGGCGCGGATGTTCTTCACCGGGACCAGCAACTGGCGCGACTGTTCGCTGCTGGGCGCGACCGGCGCATCGAGATCGAGCGGTTCGCCTGTGGGCGCTCCGGTGTCCGACGCCTCTTCCCCGTCATCCGCCACCTGTTCGGGCTGCGGGCTCGGCGCAGCCTCCGCCGGACGCGTGGCGTTGCGCTGGCTGACGCTGGTTGCGTTTTCGATCAGGCTGCCCCCCGCCACGATCCAGATCGCGCTGGTAATGGTAGCGGTGATGACGATGGTGAGGATGCGGTCGACGAGGTTCATGCGCACAGCCTACCCGTTCAGGCCTCGAAAAGCACCCGCGTCGATTGCGAGACCATTCCGGCCAGCCGCGCGGCATCCCAATTGGTCAGCCGGACACAGCCGCTCGACTGCGCGCGGCCGATGGTTTCAGGGTCGGGCGTGCCGTGGATACCGTAATGTTCCTTGCTCAGGTCGATCCACACGACGCCCACTGGCGAGTTGGGCCCCGCGGCAAGCGTATAGGTTTCGCCGTCACCATTGCCGAGCACTTCGGGATCGTAGCTGTAGGGCGGGTTGTAGGCTTCGCCGACGATATCCCATTCGCCCAGCGGAAGCGGGAACTCGCTCGATCCCGAGCTGACGGTGAACAGCGCCACCAGCTTGTCCCCGCTATAGGCCTTGAGCGTCTTGCCCGCCTTGCTGACGACGATCCGGTCGACCGCGGTCTGTTCGGAGCCGACGCCGAGCGAGGCCAGCGTGCGCTGCCAGTCGGCATCGGCGATCGCCCCCGGCGCGATCCGATCCCCGCCGATATTGGGTACGCGCAATTGCTGCCCGGCCACGAAATAGCCGCCACCGGCCTGCCCGTCCGCGGCCTGCGCATTGGCGCCATCGTCGGGGCCGGCGTCGGCGGATGCGCTGCTGCCCGCCGGTCGTCCGCCCGGGTTCAGTTCGCGCAGCACCTCGACGGTGGTGTGAAACCGTTCGGCAAGCCGTTCATCGAGCGATTTGTAGCCCAATCGGTCGAGCTTCGCCTTGCCGGCCACGGTGTCGGGCATGTCGGTGTATTCGGCTTCGGCCCAGCTGTCGGGTACCGTCACCACGCGGGTGGCGGGGATCCGCTCCCATTCGGCCAACGCGGTCTTGGTCGGCTGGTCCAGTCTGCCCGTCACCTCGAGATCGTTGGCCTCCTGGAAACCTCGCAGCGCGTTTTCGGTGCTCATGCCCATTTTGCCGTCGATCACGCCGGGGCCGAAGCCGATACGGTCGAGCACAACCTGCGCCTGCATGACCGGCCGTTCGGTCGCATCGGGAATGTCGTTCGCCGCGTCGCTGTCCGGCGTCGCGCCATCAGCCATGTAGCGCGCATCGTCCGACGCCATGGTGTCGGCCAGATTGTCGCTGCCGCGCGTTTCGTAGCCATGCCCGCTGCCGCTCGCAGCGGAGGTCTCGGTCGCGGCTTCGGGCGAAGCATCGGATTCCTGCCCGCCGCAAGCGACCAGCGCGAGCGAGGACACGGTGGCGAGGATGAAATTGCGCATGGGGAGAGCTCCTGAAATCAGGGCTTTACCGCCCTTTCAGGATAGCCAACTCACGCCGCCCCGTTTTGCTCCGCGCCGATCCGCTGGGCGAAGGCCTTGACCGCTGCGACTTCATCGCCGTTCCAGACCGCGCCGGACACGGCCAGGAAGTCCGCACCCGCCGCCACGATCGGCGCGCAATTGGCAGGCGTGATCCCGCCGATTGCCACGCAGGGGATTTCGAACACCGTACTCCACCATTCGAGGATCTCCGGCTCGGGCCGGTGCTCGCTCGCCTTGGTGGTGCTGTCGAAGAAGGCGCCGAACGCCACGTAATCGGCCCCGCCCTCGCCCGCTTCCATCGCGAGATGGCGCGAGGCATGGCAGGTCACCCCGATCTGCGCTTCGCGGCCAAGTTCCTCGCGCGCATCTCGGACATCGCCATCGCCCTGCCCCAGATGCACGCCATCGGCGCCGAGCCGCTTGGCCAGCGCGACATCGTCATTGACGATGAAGGCCACGTCGCGGGCCGCGCAGATCGCCTGCAGCGGTTCGGCCAGCCGCGCAGCTTCGTGCTGGTCGATATCCTTGACGCGGAACTGGAAGGCGGTGACCAGCCCGGGCCCGGCATCGAGCGCGCGCTCGAGACGTTGGGGAAAGTCGCGCGTCACATCGAGCGGAGAGATTAGGTACAATTGGCAATCGGTCATGGCTGGCGCCCATAAGACCATTGCCGCGCCGCGTCACCTGTTCAGCGATACGAAAGCAGCCGGCGCCTCTACCGCAGGCATGAAAGCCTATCTCGCCGCCGCCCTGATCGCCCCGCTGACCGCCGCCTGCGCCATCATTCCCGATACGCCGCGCGGCAATGGCGATGCCGCCAGCCAGGGCAGCGCGGTCGCCATCGGCAGCCCGGTGTGGGCGGGCGATGCGATCCTGACGCCGCTGGCGATCATCGAGGACACGCGCTGCCCGGCGGACGTGCAGTGCTTCCACGGGGGCGAACTGACCGTGTCGACGCGCATCGCGGCCACGCACTGGACGCAGACCGCCCCGTTGACGCTGGGCGATCCCTACGAAGTGATGGGCCGCACCTATGTGCTAGCCACTGCTGCTCCGTTGCCGACGGCCGGCGGAGACATCCCCGCCGGCGACTATCGGTTCGTCTTCGAACGCCAGTAGCGTTCAGGCAACACTGGCGGCGTGGATCTGGTCGATCGCGCCCGACAGTGTGCCGTCGAATTCCTCGTCGCTCTGCGTGGCGCGCAGATCCTGCAGCAGTCCGCGGCTGAAGCTGGCGATCATGCCGGGGTTCTTGGCCAGCTCGCTGCAGGCTTCCTCGGTCGAATAGCCGCCTGAGAGCGCGACCACGCGCAGCACCTTGGGATGGTTGGTCAGACCCCCATAGATCCCGGCTTCCTTGGGGATCGACAGCTTGAGCATGATCTGCTGGCCTTCGGGCAGCGCGACGAGGCCTTCCTCGATCGCTTCGAGCATGATCTTCTCGCCCTCGGCGCGGTCGGCGGCGGTGATGTCGTATTCCGGCTCGAGCATGGGGACGAGGCCGCAGGACAGGATGCGCGCACCTTCGGCGAATTGCTGGCGGACGGCTTCCTTGATCCCGACCGGATTGGCCGACTTGATCACCGACCGCATCTTGGTGCCGAAGACGCCCAGCTCACGCGCGCGGTTGCACATGTCTTCCAGGCCCGGATTGGGCTTCATCAGCTGCGCGCCGTCGCGTTCCTCGGCCAGGCCCTTGTCGACCTTGAGGAAGGGCACGATGCCGCGTTCCTTGAGCCGCGCGGGCACGCTCTTGCCGCCGCTGGCGCCTTCCATGGTCTTTTCGAACAGGATCGCGCCGATGACCTTGCCATTGCCGAAGCAGGGGCTTTCGATGATCCGCTGGCGCATTTCGTGGATCAGGCCGAACATCTCGTCTTCGGTGGTCCAGGCATCTTCGGCAACACCGTAACCGGCCAGTGCCTTGGGGGTCGAACCGCCCGACTGGTCGAGCGCCGCGATAAAGCCCTGGCCCTCGGCAATACGCGCCTTCATTTCATCGAACGTCATCTGGAAAACCCCGTCGCTGGTAGTGGTACTGCATTCGTATGCGGCGCATACAAAAGGCCCCCAACCCCTGCAACTGCGGGGTCAACAAAATCCGCAGTCTTGCGGGCGCACAGGACGGCCGCGGTGGCGGGCTTCGCGCAAAGCAAGGCAAGCCGCGGATGCCGTGCGGTAACTATCGCGCCGCCCATGCGTAGTTCCACCAGACCCAAGGAGGACGCATGCTCGACGATACCCAGCGCAAACTGTGTGACGACAACACCACCGACTTTTCGGATCTCAAGGCGTTGACCATCAATTGCACGCTCAAGCCCAGCCCCGGCGGTTCGCATACCGACAAGTTGCTGGGCGTTGCCGAGGCGATCCTCGTGCGCAACGAGGTGGCGCTGGAACAGGTGCGGCTGGTCGATCACACGATCGCACCGGGCGTCTATCCCGACATGACCGAACAGGGTGCCGAGCGGGACGACTGGCCCGCGATCTGGAAAAAGGTCGAGGCCGCCGACATCCTGATCGTCGGCACGCCGATCTGGTTGGGGGAGAAAAGCTCGGTCTGCCAGCGACTGATCGAACGCCTCTACGCGCATTCGGGCCAGACCAACGACAAGGGCCAGTACGTGTTCTACGGCAAGGTCGGCGGCTGCATCGTCACCGGCAATGAAGACGGCATCAAGCATGTCGGTATGGGCGTGCTCTATTCGCTGCAGCATGTCGGCTACACCATCCCGCCGCAGGCGGACGCCGGCTGGGTCGGCGAAGCCGGCCCTGGTCCAAGCTATGGCGACGCCAAGGAGGACGGCCAGGGCTACGAAGGCTTCGACAATGACTTCACCCGCCGCAACACGACCTTCATGACGTGGAACCTGATGCACATGGCACGCATGCTGAAGGATGCGGGCGGCATTCCCGCATGGGGCAATTCGGTCGATTTGTGGCAGGAAGGCCGCCGCTTCGACGCGCCCAATCCTGAATACCGCTAGCGGGTGTGCCTGCGGGGTCTAGCGGCGCGTGATCTTCCGGATAATGCCGTTGAAGCTCAGCACCGGCTTGCCGTCGGCACGGATCATGCCGACGACATAGATCGTCTTGCCGCCCGCGCGCACGACTTCGCCGCGGGCCTCGATCAGCTGGCCGACGCTGGCCGGATCGAGGAAATCGCCCGCGAGATGCATGGTGACGCCATGCGATCCGGCGAGTTCGTCGGTCGCGATGGTGAAGATCGCGCTGTCGGCGAAAGTCATCATGCAGCCGCCGTGCATGAAGCCCGCGCCGTTCATGTGGCGCTCCTCCGCGCGGAAGGCGGCGACCATGCTGCCGTCGTCATCGCGCCGTTCGTAGAACGGCCCCGCGCGCTGCTCGAAAGCATCGCTTTGCCAGGTCGACCAGCCGGCCCACTCGCCCTCGGTGACGGGTACGAGCCCGCCGCTCGCGCCTACTGCTTCGTTCTCGCTCATGCGGTCAGCGCCGCCACACCGGGAAGCGGCTTGCCTTCCATCCATTCGAGGAAGGCGCCGCCTGCGGTCGATACGAAGGTGAAATCGTCCTTCACCCCGGCATGCGCGAGTGCGGCGACCGTATCGCCCCCGCCCGCGACCGAGATCAGCGAACCGTCCTGCGTCAGCGCCGCGGCGGTCCGCGCCAGCGCGACGGTGGCGGTGTCGAAAGGTTCGGTCTCGAATGCGCCCATCGGGCCGTTCCACACCAGCGTACGGCAGGTCTTGAGCACGTCGGCGAGCGCCTCGGTCGCCAGCGGGCCGACATCGAGGATCATCTCGTCATCCGCGACTTCGTGGACGTTGCAGGTACGCAAGGACGCGGGATTGGCGGCAAATTCCTTCGCCACCACGACATCATAGGGCAGGTGAACCGTGCAGCCCGCATGCGCGGCTTCGTCGATGATGCGATTGGCGGTGTCGGTCAGTTCGTGCTCGCACAGCGACTTGCCGACATCGACACCCTTCGCGGCGAGGAAAGTGTTGGCCATCCCGCCGCCGATGATCAGGTGCTGCACCTTGCCGACCAGATTGGTCAGCACGTCGAGCTTGGTCGAGACCTTGGCCCCGCCGACAACCGCGGCGACCGGCGCTTCGGGATTACCCAGCGCAGCGTCGAGCGCCTTCAGTTCGGCTTCCATCGCGCGGCCCGCATAGGCCGGGAGATGGTGCGCCAGCCCCTCGGTGCTGGCATGTGCGCGGTGCGCCGCGCTAAACGCATCGTTGACGTAGAAGTCGCCATGCGCGGCCATGCCCCGCGCGAATTCGGGATCGTTGGCTTCCTCGCCATGCCAGAAGCGGACATTGTCGAGCATGCCGATATCGCCATTGCCGAGGATGCCGATCGACTGTTCGACGACGGGCCCCATCACCTCGGGGATGAACATGATCTCCTTATCCAGCACCTTCTCGACATCGCCCTGCACGAAGCTGGTGCTCATGGTCGAGAAGCGCTGGCCCTTGGGACGCCCGTAATGCGCGAGCAACAGGACCTTGGCACCCTTGTCGGCGAGTTCGAGGATGGTCGGCTTGACCGCCTCGACGCGCGAGACATCGGTGGCCGAACCATCCTTCATCGGCAGGTTGAGATCGACGCGTACCAGCGCGACCTTGCCGGTGATATCACCGAGATCGTCCAGGGTCTTGAAGCTGCTCATTGGTCGGGCGTCCTTTGGCGGAACTTGGCGTTAGAGGAACTTCGCCATCACGCCGGCGGTGTCGATCATGCGGTTCGAGAAGCCCCATTCATTGTCGTACCAGCTGACGACGCGGGCAAGCTTGCCTTCCATCACGCTGGTTTCGAGGCTGTCGATGGTCGAGCTGGCCGGATAGTGGTTGAAGTCACTGCTGACGAGCGGCTGGTCGGTATAGTCGAGCACGCCCTTCATCTTGCCTTCGGCGGCTTCCTTGAGCGCCGCGTTCAGTTCCTCGGCGCTGGTGTCGCGGCCGGGGGTGAAGACGAGGTCGACGAGGCTGACGTTCGGCGTCGGCACACGCACGCTCGAACCGTCGAGCTTGCCCGCCAGTTCGGGCAGGACGAGACCGACCGCGCGCGCCGCGCCGGTGGTCGTCGGGATCATGTTCTGCGCGCCGCCGCGGGCCCGGCGCATGTCGCCATGCATCTGGTCGAGCATGCGCTGGTCGTTGGTGTAGCTGTGGATCGTGGTCATGAAACCGCGCTCGATGCCGACGGTGTCGTGCAGCACCTTGGCCATCGGCGAGAGGCAGTTGGTGGTGCAGCTGGCGTTCGAGACGATCACGTCCTCGGCGCTGAGCGTTTCGTGGTTCACGCCGTAGACGATCGTGGCCGAAACGTTCTTGGCCGGAGCCGAGATCAGGACGCGTTTGGCGCCTGCCTTGAGATGCGGTTCGGCCGCTTCAAGGCTCTGGAAGAAGCCGGTGCATTCGAGGACGATGTCGACGCCCTGGTCGCCATGCGGCAGGTCGCCCGGATCGCGCTCGCTGGTGACCGCGATCGACTTGCCGTTGACGATGATCGCCTTGTCGCCGACCTCGACCGTGCCGGGGAAACGGCCATGGGTGCTGTCATACTGGAACAGCAGCGCATTCGACTTGGTGTCGGCCAGGTCGTTGATGCTGACGAGTTCGAGATCGTGATCGTCACGCTCGAGAATGGCGCGCGCCACGAGGCGGCCGATACGTCCAAAACCGTTGATTGCAACCTTCGTCGCCATTGCAAAAACTCCTGCTTAACCGTTCAGTTTGTTCATGATTTGCGGAACGATGGCGTCCGCAGTGAAGCCGAATTTCTCGAACAGATCACCCGCCGGCGCGCTGGCACCGAAGCGGTCGATGCCGATCCGCAGACCGTTGGTCATCGTGTAGCGATCCCAGCCGAATGTCGTCCCCGCCTCGATGCTGACGCGAAGCGTTTCGTCGGGCGAAACATCGGGCAGCAGCTCGGCCTTGTAGGCATCGTCCTGCTCGTCGAACAGCTGGGTGCAGACCATCGACACGACGTCCGCGCCGATGCCCGCCTTTTCCAGTTCGGCGGCGCATTCGGTCGCCAGGCTGACTTCCGATCCGGTCGCGATCAGGATGACCCGGCGCGGCGATTCGGCAGCCTTGAGACGATAGGCGCCGCGCCCGCTGAGGTTCTCTGCAGCCGCCTCGGTGCGCAGCTGCGGCAGCCCTTGGCGGGTCAGCGCCAGAACCGTCGGGCGGTCCTTCTCGCGCAGCGCGATGTCCCAGCATTCGGCGGTTTCGACCGTGTCCGCGGGGCGCATGACCAGCAGGTTCGGGATCATCCGCAGCGACTGGATGTGTTCGACCGGCTGGTGCGTCGGACCGTCTTCGCCCAGCCCGATGCTGTCATGCGTCATGACATAGACCACGCGGGCCTGCTGCAGCGCGGACAGGCGGATCGCGGCGCGGCAATAGTCGGTGAACACCAGGAAGGTGCCGCCATAGGGGATCACCCCGCCATGCAGCGCCATGCCGTTCATCGCCGCAGCCATGCCGAATTCGCGGATGCCGTAATAGATATAGCGTCCGCTGCGGTCGTCGGCGGTGAACGGACCGATACCGCCCGCCTTGGTGTTGTTGGACCCGGTCAGGTCGGCGCTGCCGCCGATCGTATCGGGCAGGTTGGCGTTGATTTCGCCCAGCGTCATCTCGCTCGCCTTGCGCGTCGCGACCTTCTGCGGTTCGTCGATCAGCGACTGGATATAAGTGTCCAGGCTGAAGCTCTCGGGCAGATCGCCCGCCATCCGGCGTTCGAATTCGGCCTTGTCCCCATGCGCCTCGAGCCGGTTGCGCCATTCGGCGCGCGCCGCCGAACCACGCTCGGCCGTCCCGCGCCAGTCGGACAGCACCTGTTCGGGAATTTCGAACGGCGCCGCCTCCCAGCCCAGCGCCTCGCGGACTGCAGCGATTTCATCGTCGCCCAGCGGTGCGCCGTGGGTGGCACTGGTGCCCTGCTTGTTGGGTGAGCCCTTGCCGATGACCGTCTTGCACGCGACCAGCGAGGGCCGTTCGTCGGCCACCGCTTCATCGAGCGCGCGGCGGATGTCGTCGAAGTCGTGCCCGTCGCAGCTGACGACATGCCAGCCGGTCGCTTCGTAGCGCGCCTTGATGTCTTCGCTGGTCGACAGGTCGGTGGTCCCGTCGATGGTGATGTTGTTGTCGTCCCACAGCACGTTCATGCGGCCGAGCTTGAGATGACCGGCAAGACCGATCGCTTCGTGGTTGATGCCTTCCATCAGGCAGCCGTCACCCGCGATCACCCAGGTGCGGTGGTCGACGATGTCGTCGCCGAAGCCCGCGTTAAGGTGCCGCTCGGCAATCCCCATGCCCACCGCCATCGCCAGACCCTGTCCCAGCGGGCCGGTGGTGCTTTCGACGCCGTCGAGCAGGAAGTTCTCCGGGTGCCCGGCGCAAGGGCTGCCGAGCTGGCGGAAATTGCGGATGTCCTCCATCGTCGGCGCGGCATAGCCCGACAGGTGGAGCAGGCTGTAGATCAGCATTGAGCCATGGCCCGCGCTGAGCACGAAGCGGTCGCGATCCGCCCAGTCGGGTGCGGCGGGATCGTGCTTGAGATAGTCGCTCCACAGCACGGTCGCGACATCGGCCATGCCCATCGGCATGCCGGGGTGCCCCGAATTCGCCGCCTGCACCGCATCCATCGAAAGTGCCCTGATGGCATTGGCCATCTGGACCATGCGAGCGGTGGCAAGACTCATGGGATTTATTCTCCGGAAACTGGGTCGATTCGACGCGCGCGAAGCCTTCGCGGAGCGTAGGCGCGAGGTCAACCCGCCCCAGCCGCGATGCACAGCGCGCAGCCGCCTCATTCCACTTATCAACAGCGCGGGGCAAACCTTTGCCTTGGCGCAGCAATCTTGGTAATTTGCGCGAGTCATGACTTCGCAGCGAATTACAAATGCCCTCGATCGGATCGATCGCGCGATGGCGCGCATCGAAACGCAAGCCGCGCTGGCTTCGCATGCCGCGCCTCCAACCGGCCTCGGCGATGCGGCAGATCCGGACGACAGCGGCCTGGCCGCCCGGCACGAAGCCCTGCGCCGCAGCGTCACAGCCAGCCTCGCCGAACTCGACGGGTTGATCGAAGGGCTCGAGCGATGAGCGACGTGACGCTCGCCGTGGGCGGCCGCAATTACACCGTATCCTGTGCCGATGGGCAGGAAGAAAACGTCCAGCGGCTGGCGCGCGTGGTGGATGGCAAGCTGGGATCGATGGGCACCAATCTGTCGACCAACGAGGCGAAGAACCTGCTGTTCGCTGCGCTCCTCCTGGCCGACGAGCTGGAGGAAGCCGGCCAGCGCGCAACCGCCCCGCCCGCAGAGCCCGAAATCGACATGGACGGGCTGGCCGGACGGCTCGAACGGCTGGCCTCCGCGCTCGAGAAAGCGGCGTCCACCCTTGAGGACGGGTCGCATAACGCCTAGATAGTGCGGTGACGGGGCTGCCCGGCACGAGCCGCATGAACATCCCTGAGGCTATAAGCAATCCAAGGGAGCTGTCCCTGCCCTGGTCCACCGGTTCGGCCGTGGGATTGGGGCATACGGTACCCACCTGACGTTTTAGGCGTCAGAGGATTTCGCCGGAAACGACCCATGGTGGTCCCGTCACTCTTCCCTTTCCGTCTGCCCGTCCCGTGTCCGGGGCTGCGTGTCCGGCATGCGCAGGCGTGCGGCGCGATGGACGCCCTGCCTTCTCCCCGATAAGGATTTGCCCCGTGACCAAGGATGATCTCCGCAGGCAATTGCGCACCGCGCGGCGCGACCATGTCGCGGCCCTGCCCGCTAGCATGCGCACGCTCGTGTTCATGCGCCCGCCCGCGCCGCTGCTCGAACTGGTGCCGGACGGTGCTGTGATCGGGCTATACCGTGCGACCGCCAACGAAGCCCCGACGGCCGCCTATGCGCGGTATTTCATCGAGCAAGGCCACGATCTCGCCTTGCCGCGCTTCGCCGATACGCACAGCGCGATGGAATTCGCGCGCTTCACCGATCCCTTTGCCGAGAGCGATCTCGAATCCGGCCCGTTCGGCGTGATGCAGCCCGCCGGCGATACCGACACGCTCGAACCGGGCGTGCTGATCGTCCCGCTGGTCGGATTTACCGCCTCCGGTGCGCGACTGGGCCAAGGCGGCGGACATTACGACCGCTGGCTTGCCGATCACCCCGGGACGATTGCGATCGGGCTCGCCTGGGACAGCCAACTGGTTGACGATCTGCCCAGCGAAGCGCACGATATTCCGCTATCGGCAGTGGTCACCCCGACCCGTATTTACGGACCCTTCGCATGAGGAAAGAACCCAGCTGGCGCCTCCCGGTCGGCATTTTCGGCCTGATGGTCGCACTGGTGGTCTATGGCGTGGTGATCGCGCGCTATGCCCCGGGCCTGATCGGCGAATGGCCGACGTTGCTGCAGACGCTGGTCTATGTCGTCCTCGGCATCGTGTGGCTGCTGCCGCTGCGCCGCTTCCTGATCTGGATGGAAACCGGCCGCTGGGGCTGATTGCCAAGGCGCCTGCCCTGCCCTAGCCTCGTTGCGGGATAGGGAGAGGGCATTGACCCAAACTGAAGGCGCGACCGGGAAAGCCCCGGTGTGGCTGAAGCTGGCACATGGATCGGGCGCCGCAGCGTTCGGGATCAAGAACGGCGGCTTCGATTATTTCCTGTTGCTGTTCTACGGCACGGTCATCGGGCTCGAACCCGGTCTGGTCGGCCTCGCGATCCTGATCGCGCTGGTCGTCGACGCGATCAGCGATCCGCTGGTGGGCTACTGGTCGGACAATTTCCGCAGCCGCTGGGGGCGGCGGCACCCCTTCATGTATGCGGCCGCGCTGCCCGTCGCACTGAGCTATTTCCTGCTGTGGAACCCGCCCGACTGGGGGCAGACCGGTCTGTTCGTCTATCTGACCGTCCTCGCGGTCCTGATCCGAACCTTCATCACCTTCTACGAAACGCCAAGCTCGGCGCTGATACCCGAACTGATCACCGATTATGCCGATCGTACGAGCCTGCAGGCCTATCGCCTGTTGTTCGGCTGGTCGGCGGGAACCGGGATGAGCGTCGTGATGTTCGGCGTGCTGCTGACCGGTCCGCTCGGCATGCGCGATCCGGATGCCTACGCCACCTATGGCATCATCGCCTCTCTGCTGATCTTTGCGACAATCATGATGTCGGCGCTGGGGACGCACAGCCGCATTCCCTATCTCCACCAGCCAGTCGAGACGGGCGAGCGCTACAGCGTCGGCCGCATCTTCCGCGAGATGCTGCAGACGCTGAGCGAGAAGAGCTTCATCGCGCTGTTCCTGGCGACCATGCTGTTTGCCATCGCCAGCGGGCTGTCCGCCGCACTGGCCTTCCTGATGCTCAACTATTTCTGGGGCTTCAGCGAATACCAGATCTTCATCTGGACCTGCTCAGTGTTCATCTCCGCGCTGCTGGGCTTCGTGCTCGCCCCTTGGGCGACGCGCAGGCTGGGCAAGAAGCGCGCGACGATCCTGCTCGGGGTGCTGGCATTCACGATCCAGCCCATGCCCGTGCTGCTCCGGCTGGCCGGGCTGATGCCCGAAAACGGCGATCCGCTGCTGTTCCCGTTGGTGCTGGGCGTGAATGTGATCGACCTGGCGCTAATTATCGCGGTCCAGGTGGTGTCCTTTTCCATGATCGCCGATCTGGTCGAATCCAACGAACTGCGCACCGGTCGGCGATCCGAAGGGGTCTATTATGCTGCGGTGACCTTCACGCGAAAGACCACACAGGGTCTGGGCGTGCTCGCCGCCGGGCTCATCCTGTCCTTCGTGAACTTCCCCGAAGGAGCCCAGCCGGGCAGCGTCGCGGCGGACACGCTGTGGAATCTCGGTGCGCTCTACGCCCCCGCGATCCTCGCGGTCTACCTCGCCGCGCTGCTGTGCATCGCGCGCTATCGCATCGACCGGAACGCGCATGAGGAAAACCTGCGCCGGCTGGCGCAAACCCGCAAGGGCGCGGCAAGCTGATGGACATCGAGTTGTAAGGAAATTCCCAAGTGGCGCGAGTGACGGGACTCGAACCCGCGACCTTCGGCGTGACAGGCCGACACTCTAACCAACTGAGCTACACCCGCGCAGCCACTTGGGAGCCGCGCATCTACGGGCGGGTCCGATTCCTGTCAACGAAGATTCGTCCCTTTTTTCGAACTTTTTTCCCAAGCGGCAATCCGCCTCTCTATTTACCGCAAAACCGCCGAATTCCGCGCGTTTTTACCGCACCATAGCACTGAAAAAGGGCCCCCGGACCGATCGTCCGGGAGCCCCCCTTTCAGTCGATGCTGCAAATGACCCCGGAAAGGGCCATCAGTCGATCAGGATCAAGGCCGGCGCTTCGAGAAGGCGCTTGAGCGCCTGGACGAAACTCGCCGCGTCCCAGCCATCGACCACGCGGTGGTCGCAGCTGATCGAGATATTCATCAGCTTGCGCTTCTCGATCCGCTCGACGCCGTCGCTGCCAGTGACATACATCGGGCGTTCGATGATGCGGTTGGGCCCGATGATGGCCACCTCCGGACGGTTGATTACCGGCGTGGTCGCCACCCCGCCGAGCGGACCCAGCGATGTCACCGTCAGCGTCCCGCCCTGCATTTCTTCCGATTTCGCAGTGCCGTTGCGTGCCGCCTCGGCGAGGCGCGATATCTCGTTGGCAAGCTGCCACAGGTTCTGCGCCTGCGCATTGCGGATGACGGGGACCATGAGGCCGGCATCGGTCTGCGCCGCCATGCCCAGGTTCACCGCGCCGTGGCGGGTCACGACGCCGGCTTCGTCGTCGTAACGGGCATTGATCATCGGGAAGTCGGGCAGCGTCTTGCAGATCGCAGTGATCAGCAACGGCAGGATGGTCAGCTTGGGCTTGTCGCCGCGGTTGCTGTTAAGCTGCGCGCGCAGCACTTCCAGATCGGTGACGTCGCATTCCTCTACATAGGAGAAATGCGGAATGTTGCGCTTCGATGCGGCCATGTTCTCGGCGATGCGGCGGCGCATCCCGATGACCTTCTTCTCCTCATCCGCACGCGGCGCGGCGGCGGCGCCATAGCCTGCATTGTAGGACAGGAACTGGTCGAGATCGCCGTGCCGGACGCGGCCGTCCTCGGCTGGCTTCACCTGCGCGAGATCGACGCCGAGGTCCTTGGCGCGCTTGCGCACCGCGGGCGTGGCGAGAACCTTGGCGTGCTGGACCGGTTCGGGCGCCGGGGTGGGCGCAGGAAGCGGCTCGGGCTGCGGATCGGCCGCCAGCGCATCGTCGGCATCGGACGCATCCGAATTTTCGACCTCGATCCGTTTCTCGACCGCCTCGTCCTTGGGCGCGGGTGCCGATGCGGGCGCGGCGTCGGTGGCAGGCGTGGCTTCCTCGACGACATCCTCAGGCACTTCGCCCTCGACCTCGATGACGACGAGCATCGAGCCGATCGACACCATGTCGCCCTCGCCGCCCGCGATCTCGAGGATCTTGCCGTTCACGGGGCTTTCCATCGGCACGGTGGCCTTGTCGGTCATCATGTCGACGAATTCTTCGTCTTCGCTGATCTGATCGCCGACCTGCTTGTGCCATTGCACAATCTCGGCCTCGGCGATGCCTTCGCCGATATCGGGCATGTTGAAGGTGAATTTCGCCATGGGGATCAGTCCTTGAGGATCTTGTCGATGGCCTCGCCGATGCGGATCGGGCCGGGGAAATAGGCCCATTCGAGGCTGTGGGGATAGGGCGTGTCGAAGCCGGTCACGCGTTCGACCGGGGCTTCGAGATGATAGAAACAGCGTTCGGTGACCAGCGCGGAAAGCTCCGCCCCGAAACCGCTCGTGCGGGTCGCCTCATGCACGATCAGGCAGCGCCCGGTGCGTTCGATCGAGGCTTCGATCGCCTCGATGTCGAGCGGGACCAGCGTGCGCAGGTCGAGGATGTCGGCTTCGACGTCCTTTTCGCGGCACACCGCCTCGACCACATGGACCATCGTACCATAGGCGAGGACGGTCAGCCGGTCGCCTTCGGTGACGTGCCGCGCCTTGCCCAGCGGGATCTTGTAATAGCCTTCGGGCACGACGCTGGCGTCGAACTTCTTCCACGGCTGCACGGGCTTGTCGTAATAGCCCGAGAACGGGCCGTTGTAGATGCGCTTGGGCTCGAAGAAGATAACCGGGTCGTTGTCTTCGATGCACGCGATCAACAGCCCCTTGGCGTCGTAGGGCGTGGCCGGGATAACCGTCTTGAGGCCCGAAACATGCGTAAAGATCGCCTCGGGGCTCTGGCTGTGCGTCTGCCCGCCGAAGATGCCGCCGCCAAAGGGCGAGCGGACGGTCATCGGTGCGACATATTCGCCCGCCGAGCGGTAACGCAGGCGCGCCGCCTCGGAGATCAGCTGGTCGAGCCCGGGGTAGATGTAATCGGCGAACTGGATCTCGGGCACCGGGCGCAGGCCATAGGCGCCCATGCCCACCGCCACCGCGATGATCCCGCATTCATTGATCGGCGTGTCGAAGACGCGCGTCTTGCCGTATTTGTCCTGCAGCCCCGCGGTGCAGCGGAAGACGCCGCCGAAATAGCCGACGTCCTCGCCCATCACCACGACATCGTCGTCGCGGCCCATCGACACGTCGAGCGCGTCGTTGATCGCCTCGATCATGTTGAGACGGCGTTCGCCGTCCTGCGTGCCTGCGGGCATGTCCGTTGTTTGGGTCTCGCTCATGCCTCGGGCAGTCCTTCGGGAAACTTGGTCTTGCGCTCGTGCACCGCCTGGTCGGCCTGCTCGCGCAGGTGCCACGGCAGTTCCTCGAAGACGTCTTCGAACATGGTGCGGAACGGGTGGTGGAGACCGTGGCCGAGGATACCGTTGGCCTCGGCTTCCTTGGTCACCTTCTTGACGTGCTCGGCCGCCTCGAGGTCCATCTTCTCCTGCCGCTCCTCGTCCCATTCACCGAGCGCGATGAGGTGGTTCTTGAGCCGCATCACCGGATCGCCGAGCGGCCATTCGCTGCGCTCCTGCGCGCTGCGGTAGCCGCTGGGATCGTCCGAGGTGGAATGCCCTTCGGCGCGGTAGGTAAAGAACTCGATCAGCGTCGGCCCGGCGTTGGCCCGCGCGCGGTTCGCCGCCCAACGCTCGGCGGCATAGCAGGCCAGCGCGTCATTGCCGTCCACCCGCACACCCGCAAGGCCGTAGCCCAATGCGCGCGCAGCAAAGGTGGTGCGCTCCGCCCCGGCAAAACCGCTGAAGCTGGAGATCGCCCACTGGTTGTTGATAACATTGAGGATAACCGGTGCATTATACACCGTCGCGAAGGTGCAGGCCGAATGGAAGTCACCTTCCGCAGTGCTGCCCTCGCCCACCCAGGTCGCAGCGATCCGGCTGTCGCCCTTCATCGCGCTGGCCATCGCCCAGCCCACCGCCTGCGGGGTCTGCGTCGCGAGATTGCCGCTGATGGTGAAGAAGCTGTGCTCGCGGCTCGAATACATGATTGGCAGCTGGCGGCCCTTCAGCTTGTCGCCCTTGTTCGAGTAGATCTGGTTGATCATCTCGATCAGCGGGTAGCCGCGCTGGATCAGGATGCCCTGCTGGCGATAGCTGGGGAAGACCATGTCGTCCCCCGCCAGCGCCATCGAGGCCGAGACGCTGGTCGCCTCCTCCCCGGTGCACTTCATGTAGAAGCTGGTCTTGCCCTGCCGCTGTCCGCGGAACATGCGCTCGTCGAACGCGCGCGTCATCGCCATGTGGCCGAGCATGGCGCGCAGCGTATCGGGATCGAGCTTGGGATCCCACGGCCCGTGCGCCTTGTCGTCATCGCCCAGCACGCGGACCAGGCCATAGGCAAGGTCGCGCATCTCCGCAGGGTCGCACGCCTCGTCGGGCCGCGCCATGCTGCCCGCCTCGGGCACGTCGATATGCGAGAAATCGACCGTGTCGCCCGGCCGGAACTTGGGTTCGGGAACATGCAGCGAGAGTGTAGGGCGGTTTTCGCCTTCCGCTGCACTACCCTGGGGCCTGTCGGCCATAGAATCGTCTCCCAGACGCAATCTTACGCTTAAGCGTTATTTTATTTCACAGATGGGAAACGGTCAAGGGATGGCCGGATCACACCGCGACGGGCGCCTTGATCGGCCCGTGCGGCGTATAGTCGTGAACCACGAAATCCTCGATCGTGTAATCGAAAATGGAGGGCGGACGCCGCAGTATCTCAAGGCGCGGGCGGCCCTGCGGTTCCCGCGACAGCTGCTCCGCGATCAGCGCTTCGTGGTTGAGGTAGAGATGCGTGTCGCCGCCGGTCCAGACGAGCTCGCCCGGTTCAAGGCCGACCTGCTGCGCGATCATCCGGGTCAGCAGCGCCGCCGACCACAGGTTGAACGGCAGGCCCAGCGCGACATCGCAGCTGCGCTGATAGAGCAGGCAGTTGAGTTTCGTCTCCTCGCCCCCGACATGGAACTGGTAGGTCTTGTGACACGGCGGCAGCGCCATCGCGTCCAGCTCGGCGACGTTCCAGCCCTCGATGATATGCCGCCGGCTGCCCGGATTGCTGCGCAGCGATTCGACCACCTCAGCAACTTGGTTGATCCCCGGTCCCGGCCGGAAGCTGCCGTCGCTCTGCGCTTCATAGGTCGGCCAGTCGACCCATTGCTTGCCATAGACCGGACCGAGGTCGCCCCAGCGCGCGGCGAATGCCTCGTCGTCGGCGATCCGCTGGACGAATTCCCCAAGCGGAACCTGCTCGCCCGTCTCCGCGACATAGCGCACATGCGGCCATTCGTTCCATATCTTGACCCCCTGCAGCACGAGCGGCCGAATGTTGGTGTTGCCGGTTAGGAACCACAGCAATTCGCGCGTCGCGGTCTTCCAGTAGACCCGCTTGGTCGTCACCAGCGGCATGGCTCCATCGGCAAGGTCGAACCGCAGCATCGCGCCGAAGACCGACCGCGTGCCCACGCCGGTCCGGTCCATGCGTTGGTCACCCTCCGACCATATGCGGCGCATGAGATCGAGATACTGCTGTTCGGGATGCGATTCGGACACGGAAGGCTCGTTTTGCTGCGGAAAATCCTCCTAGGCACAATTTGCCCAAATTGCCCGCTTGCGTGTGCCGCAATCCCCACCTATAGGGCGCGCCTTGCTTCGCACCCGCCGCTTCACGAAGTCGCGGGCCGATCCGGTCGGGGAGTAGCTCAGCCTGGTAGAGCACTGTCTTCGGGAGGCAGGGGCCGGAGGTTCGAATCCTCTCTCCCCGACCAATTTTCGTCGTTTCCGACAATAAGCCGCAGAATTCCGCCGTTTTCCTTCAACCGAGGAAATCGGTCGGGAATCTTGCGCGCCGATTGTGCCACAAATTGTGCCACAGATTGTGCCCGCACCGTGCCCCGCCCGGCTCCTCGCAGCCAGGAATTCAATGGCATGGCTCTCTATCGTCGCGGCCCCGTCTTCTGGTGGAAATCGCGCCTGCGTTTCTCATCCGTTCCATCTCATCATACAATGGTGAGAATGTCGCTGCGCACGGCGAGCCCCCAGCAGGCTCGTGCGCGTGCAGCCGAACTCGATCTGGCGAAGGACGCGATAATGGAACAGATGCCGATACTGCGGCGCAGCGTGAAGGCGGAGGACATGCCCGCCCTTTACAAACGTGCGTTCGAGCGCGAGCTCGACCGTGTGATCATGGCGCAGTTCCAGGAACCGGGCCGGGTCGACGACCATCTCGCCTTCAATCGCCAATATGCGCGCTACTTCACCCTCCTCGCGACCGAGCCGCAGTTGTTGGACGGCAGCCTCGAAAGCTACGAGGAGCTTCGCGAGCGGGGCCTGAGCGAGACAGATGCAGACGCCCTGACCGCCCTCGCCACTCGTCACAAGCGCCAGCTCCCGATCTCGCGCGGTCAACTCATGGAGGATCTGCGTAAACAGGGCATCGAACCCGGGGAGCGAAATCTTGCAGCATCCGGCAGGGTGGTTGCCGCCGCATACCGCAACGCGAACATCGTGGCGTGTAGCGAGCTTGGCTCGCCGCTTCCCGAAGGCGATATCTGGCCGCTGCCCCCACAGCTTGATTGGCTCGCTCGGACGGAAGAAAAACTTGCTTCGGCAAGTCACGGCAGGGCCGACACGAACAGCGACGTGACGCCATCTGCAGAATCCGTTTCGGAGGAGCAGCCAGCACAGGTCCAGGTTCCCCTCATCTCTGCATATGCACAGCAAGCACTGGCGAAAAAGATCAACGACGGCGCGTGGGACAAGGGGCGCATACGGGACATTAATGGCGCGGTGGCGATTTTCATCGCTGCAAACGGCGATCTACCGGTGAACACCATTACCCAGAAGCATCTGATCGCCATGAAGGATCTCTTTCCAAGACTTCCCGTCGTGTACGGACGCGAGCGCAAGAACCAGAACGGCGAGAAAGTACGCGAAACGATCGAAGAAGCCCTGCAGCGCGGCGATGACCTTCGCGAGAAATGGAATGCGGACCCCATCGCTGCCGATGCAGAAGGTTTACCCTATGTTGGGCTGTCCCTCACGACCCAGCGCAAGCACCTGACTTGGATCAGTGCACTCGTGACGCATCTCGAAGGACATGATCCTGTCCTTGCGCCGAAGGGCCTGAATTTCACGGCGGTCCGCAAGACCTTGGTTAACCCGAAAAAGCAGGGCGAGCGCCAATCCGTGAAGAACAATCAGAAGCGAAACACCGGGCGCCTTCCATGGCACCCCGACGATTTGCGACAGATGTTGGAGACCCCGGTTTGGTATGGATGTGCCGGTCTTTGGAATCGCTTCGAACCTGGCGACGAGGTGATCCACGACGGAAGCTATTGGGTGCTCCCGATGGTGATCTCTACCCTCGCCCGCTCCGACGAGATTGCCGGTCTGGAGGTCGCAGATGTTATCCTGGATTGCGAGGTCCCGTATCTTCATATTCGAGAAAACAGTCTAAGGCGCATCAAGACTGTCTCTTCCGCGAGAAAAGTCCCGATCGCGAAGAAGGTCCTCGCCCTCGGCTTTCGCGAATACGTCGCGGCGATGAGGCAAGTAGGCCACCGTGCCCTCTTCCCCGAATTCGAGCACGATACGATGGAATTCGACAAATGCTTCTACAAGGATTTGTTCGGCCCGCTGCGCCGCCTAGTTTTCCCCCAGGGGACATCTCGTAAACGGGGCCGGAAGGATGTCGATGTCCCGTCCATCCGTACATTGGGCTTCAATGTGCTTCGTGACGAAGAGGAAAAGACGGGACGCAAGGTGTTCAACAAAGCACACCGGCAAGGCCTTGGCGGACACGAGCCGAATGATACGGAGGGCAAACACTACAACGATGACTTTGAACCTCATCAGCTCGTTGAGTTGGTCGAAGTGCTCGCCGAGCTGCTTCCTGAGATTCCGAGAAGGCCGCTTAATCTGAGGCCTCCGGAGCACCAGAAATTTGGAAAGCCCCGCGGTCGCCGCAAGAAGCAAACCGCATCTCGCTAATGTCGGCTTTGCGCCTCATTTCGGACGTTCGGGGCAAAGCATGAAATCCCCGAAAGATGCCATTGCTCAAACAGAGCATTATCTTTCAAATTGAGATCAGACCCACGTCGAGCAGATGGCTTGGGGAAGAACGAACTCTATATCTGGCCTGAGCGCGAGAGCGGGCGGTGCCCCCAGAACATCAACGCCATCAAAAGCAAGACCGTCGAGAAGATCGCGCTGCCCTTGGTTCAGGCCTTTAAACCAAGCCGGGTCGAAGAAGATATTTTCGATATGTTTGACAACGAACTGAAGGCATAACTTTGCCTTCTGGTCTTCAGATGTCGCGTCGATTTGATCCGCGATGTTCTTTCCTGGCGCATCTGGAATGTCGCGCCACGATACACAGATGAAGCCACCCGGATCGCCGGCAAACGATGCGAAGACGACCTGCTCAAGCAACTCGTCCACATAGCCGGTTTGAAGCGGGGCACCATGAAGGTCGGTGAAAGGGGACCATGCTCCCGCGAACATGAAGGGAAGCCGACCGTCGAACTCTATGACGAACGAGCGAAGCGTCGCCGGCCGCTGATGGACAAGGGCATCGGTCAGGGCTTTATGCGTTGCCGTCAATTCCTTTCTCGCAGCCGCATTGCCCACGTCCAGCTCCGCGATGAGGGCCTGAAGATTGATTTGCGTCGGCAAATCTTGCCCTTTGTCTGCGCCGCGAAGAATGGTCTTCATCTCGGCCATGGCATCCTTGCCGAAGAGCTCACGGCTCAATGTCCGATAGGCGGCTGCCAGATTCTGATCAGGGCGGCCGGAATATGGCTCGTTCTCGATGCAGGAAAAGAGTGCCCGATCATGGTATGCGCAGAAACCGTTGAAGACCGATGCTTTGTTGATCCCGATAGATTCGACCGACAACTTTCCGCCATTCTTTTTGAGGCTTGGAATGCTTGCATCATATTTCAGCACATGCCCGTTCTTCGCGATTTTTTTTAGATTGGATCCCTTGGAAACTGTGTGGGCTCGTATGATTGATCCTTGGCAAAGTCCAAGGCCGACATTCTCAGCCCAGCACTTCTTCTGCTGGAACGCCTTGCGATTTTCAGCAACCGCATCCCATGGGTTCCCTCTTTCCTGCTGTTCGCGATTGTAGTGGCATTTCTTGTACTTCAGGCCGGACCCGCACCAGCAGGCCCGGTTTCTGTCACGCCCCTTGATGGCAGTAGGATTGCGCATAGCTAGCTGTCTCCTTCGGGGGGAAGCGCACTAGCTATCAGCTCGGTCAAGACAGAATAGGAGTGCTGCATCTGTTCAAGGAGGCTGTCGTAGATGTCCGCAGCAGTGGCATCTTCAGCGAGGCCAAGTCGATCTGTAACCGATTTCATCCTGTTGGCCGCGCCTTCAGTCGAGCCAAGATGCGAATAGGAAACCCGAAAATCATAAAGGGTGTAGAAGGGCGTCATCAGTGCGTAGGCCCGGTCACTGTCAGCGATGCTCCCAATCAGCGCCTGAAGACGCTTCAACTGACGAGTTCCATTGCAAGTGATGCTCAGCCCGGCAATGAGTTTGCCGAGCGTGTCGTTGTCGATGGATTCCAGATGAACCTTGTTCAGATTGTCCGAGACAAAGTGACGCTGTGTAGGCGTGTCGTGGACAGGGCGGGTCAACTGCCCTGCGAGTTCGAGTACCTCGTCGTCGAGACAGGCGAGTTTAGCACCCCAGAGCTTGAAGGCGGCCGCTAGAAAATCGGATCGGGATGCGAATAGAAGCGTCTCGCGGGGAGGTTCGGTGAAGATGCACTCGATCTGACCGTCGTAGAATTCGCTCGCGATACAGTGGTCTGATGGTCGGTTCTCGCTCATGAGATAATACTGTTCGGGATGGGGGAGTTTGGCGATGTCACCTAGCCACATGATCAAATGGCCGTGGCGGTTGATACCGAAGGCGATCGAGAACCCTTCTCCAAATATGTCACCATAGGTGGGAGACGCATAGCGAATGTAATACGTCGGATCAGCGTCAAATTTGGCTAGCACCTTCCGGTTGAAAAATACTGGACACAAGAAGCCTTTGTTCCATGGCCGCTCGAGGCCCGGGTAATAATAGAAATCGTCAGGATCATAATTAAACGGCACATCGGAAAAGCCGAAATCTTGGATGATCTTGTTGCGATTGCTTTTGAAGATCGGTGCGCCTTCGCTGGAGGCGATCTCATGAGCGCGCATAATCGAAAATCGCGTCCGATCTGGTAAGGTTCTCCAGCCGCAAGCTGGGCATTCGAGCGTTGGCAAACCGTCCATGTCAATTTCGATGCCAGACACAGTCTCCCGAAATGGCGCGAAGATGAGATCGAGGGGGCCGTTGCACGTTTCGCAATAGGCCCGAGTCACTCCGTCTTTTGGCGGAAGGTCTTTGATTTCCATAGTTCAAGCCCCCCAATCAGATGTCTATTGTCCATATGAAAAATTAGTGGCGGCTTTGGTATGTTCAATGGGTATTCGGATTGATCGAAGTTCAGGCGGTTGCTGACCGGCCCGTCGGTTCGACCGAATAGCAGCTTTGCTAGTTCCAACTTGTTAATCGGACAGTCCGCTTCCGGCCCAGGAGCTGCCAGTTCGCAATGCGCCCGAAATTCGGATTTTCCGGTCAGCTCTGTAGGAAGGGGAGTGGAATTGTGAACGTCACAGTTCTGAGTTCCGCGCGCGAATGCGGATGTAAAAAAGGGGCGCGCATTCGTGCGCCCCTTTCGAGTCAGATTATCACCTGACGGCTCGCCGCCTGATCCAACGCTTTCCACGATAGATAGCTCGCGAGCAGGTTCCGGCGGACAGGCGGAGGGCATGACACGAGCAGCCAGAATACCCATGCGGCCTGTGTTTCGGTGCGTAGTTGGACCAGGCGCTGAATCGCCGATGAAACGGTTCCGGATAGATCGTGGCCGCCGATCCGCGCGGCGTGGACCAACTGGTCGTGGGGGATGTTCGCGTGAATATTCCTCAGCAGACCCGAGCGGGGAATGAAGTCGAGAGGGCGGCCGGTGACCCGTGTAGCCTGACGTTGCCCCTCCCCTAAACCAGGTGGCGCAGTCGTGAGGATCAGCCCAGTGGTGTCGGGGGTGAACAACCTTTCGATATCCTCGCGCATGCGACGCGGCTCGTATCCCGCCCCATAGCCGTGAGCGTGTGCGGCGAATGCCGCGTCGTTTCTCCAGCGAGGAGTGATGATAAAGGCGCCGAACCCGAAGGGAGCGAGTGGCTCGTGCGGAAGAGGCGGCAGCAGTAGCGAGAGAACAACCATGCGCTCGGGCATGGTCGATCGACGACGATGGGGCATGAGTAATCCTTGAACAGGGCTGCGGGCGGAGCCTGGTACAGGCGCCGTCCGCAGCGATCTTTGATGAATGGTGTCGAGTCGGGCGCTCAGCCGAGCTCGATGGTTTCGTCGGCGAACCGCAGACGCAGAATGTGCTCGGTGAACGCCTGCGAGCCATCCTTCCTTGCGAGCTCCATCCAGGTTTCCCACCGGTCGAGCCGATGAATTAGCCAGGCGAACAAGCGATCGCGCGCGTATTCGTCGGCGAACGTCATGGTCCACAGCACCCGGCCAAGCGGGATGTTTGCGCCGGTCGGAACCCCGATGAGTTTAATACCCGGATCACCGTTGATACTCTCCCGCACGAACCTGCCCGGCAGGTCGAGAGCGAAGCTCTCGTTGGCCTTGAATACCCGTTCGCGCTCGTCGCGGCTGTCCCCGCCATCGAAGCCGTGCCACCGCGCGACCGTCGGAAGTCCGATCGGAATGGGTGCCTCCCCTGCCCCGCGGGTACTGGCCAGCGCGACGAGGATAGCCCTTCCCTCGGGTGTCAGGTCGCCGGTCAGGCCTTCGGAGAGCTTGTGCCCCTCGAGCCAAGAACTGTAGTGGCCGGCGACATCCCACGCGCCATCAAACAGATCGTTCACCCGTTCCTCGACATGGACGATGCGCCGATCGATCGCCGCGAGCACAGCGAGCAGGAATTCGGTCATGGCGGTGAACTGCCAGTCCGAGTCCCGCGCCATGCCGAGCCGACCGCACCAGATGTATTCGCGCAGCGACGACCAGCGCCGCCCGAGCTCGTCGAGCAAGTGCGGATAGCCATCCGGGTCCGCAATGCACCAGTAGCCGAACGGCAAATTCGGATTGCGGCGCTGCTCGTAGGGGATGTCCTGCTGTTCCATGCTCAGCGCCCTCCCGGTTTGCCGAGCCTCGGCGGCGGCGGAGTGATCACGGGTTCGACGCGGAGGTCACCGTTTGCCTCGATCGACCTGAGCTGGCGTGCGAGCGCGACGGTCTCCTCATACATGTAATCGATGCCGCGATAGACCTCGCCCTCCTCGCGAGCGAGAACCGGCTTCGACCCCGAGGGCACCAGGTCTCCCGGCTTGTCGGCGGCGAAGCCGATCCACCAGGCATCGTCCGCGGTCTGATCATCGGCGCTCGGGGTATCGAGCATGGCGCCCCGCCCGCCGATGCGTGCGTGACACACGCGCACTGCCTCGGGCTTGTTGCGCGAGCAGATCTCCGCGTAATCGATCCCGCCGTGCGGCGTAAGGCTGGCGCCTGCCGGTATCGCATCCTCGCGATAACCGTAGAGCGGGTGTCCGGGCGCAACTGCCACGAACCCTCCCCAGACCCCAGAAGCCTGGCGCAAAAGGATACAGTCGAGACCGCTCTCGGCATCGCGCCAGGCGATTTTGTCGAACCGCTCATCGCTCCATGGTCCCTGGCCGCGCGGACGCCGATCCCTGATGACATAGAGCTGCTCCGGCCTGACCTCGTGATCGCCAATGGCGACACGTTCGGGCAGGTGCGCCAGGTTGGTGTTTCCGGCGGGCGCGATGGCGCGACCGGCAGTGGTTTTCTTCTTCGGCATTTCAGATCCTTTCTAGGCATAAAAAATGCCGCTCATCCCCGTCGGATGGGCGGCTCTCATTTGATCTGCTTGGCGGCAGAACCGTCGCGGCACGGTTGGTGATGTTCGAGGCCCGTGCCCGCCTGCTTTTTGCTGTTCGCTACGTCACATTTTCCTCCTTATCTTCGCGTCATCCCATTCCTGCCCAGCTTGGAGCAGGATTCCCGTTATTCACTCGGCGGGGCGATAGACTGTCCCGCGCAATCCGCTCGCAGCCTTCTGCCCCCTTGCCCACGGCGCAAAACTGCGCCGCGCAAACTCGCTGCCGGGGATCGCCGCAACCACCGCATCAGCGATAGCCATAAGGGTGCTGGGTTGATCGCATTCGATTGCGCGATGCGCTGCGAGATGACGCACTGCGATAACCGCTGTGGTCAGTACGTCGGCGAGCACCTGGTCGCGCACCTTGGGCCAATCGCCTTTCTCGACCAGCTCACCGATTGTCCTGCTCGGCGACGGCTTTGCCGGGATAGCGGTTGCGGCGGCGTATTCCGGCAAGTGGGGCGACCTGGCCTGCACGGTCACTGCGCGGCACAAATCGATGCGTTCCCTCGCATGCGGGGAGCCGTCCGTAAGCTGGCGCGGCAACACCAAAGCGAACTCGCAGGCCGACCGGCGCAGCACCGCAAGATCCTTGACCTCCCCGCCCCATGTAATGAGCTGCGCTGTCGGCACCTGGTACAGCGCTTCGAAGAACCGGGCGATCATCTCCTGCTCATTCGCCTCGTCCTTGGCCAGAACCACGATGCTTTCGACCGTTGGAACCTCTTCTCCTGGATCGAAGCGCAGCTGCAGCCACGAGCCAGCCGCGATGCGATGGAAGGGCCAGCGGATCGTCGGCTCGGCGCTTTCGCCTTCGCTGACGCGGTAGCCATCGTATCGGCTCCTGTCCCAGCGGTACTCAAAATCGGCGACGATGATGCGCTGTGGGCTGCGGCCCGCTCGCCCGCCTTCGGCGCCCAAGCCAAGGAACCTGCGAGCATCACGTGCGAGGGCTTGTTCGAAGCTTACATTGTCGGTGTGCATGATTGGTAATCTCCATAAAAAAGACCCGCTCGGACGGCGGGTCGTCGGCTCGAAATACGAAGTGGTGGAATGTGCTGCTCAGCGGTGGCGCTGGCATGCCGTGATGGTGCGCGTCGTCATGGCCGGCAGGCCGGAGCGGTAGCCCCACGCTTGCTCATGCTCGACGCGCTCGGGCGGCAGTTCGATCTGCCAGAATTGATCATCGGGATTCCAGCTGTAGCCGCGAGCCTTCAGCATATCCTTCTTGGAGAATGGGGCGCGTTCGGCTTGCACTATCACCGAGGGCCTGTCGGCGGCTTCGATCAGGCGCTGCAAATGCGTGCGAATTGGCCCGCCACCGGCATCGCGTTGGCGGTGCTGCAAAAGCCAGAACAACGCCCACACATCCGCGGCCGCTCGATGCGCATCGCTGAACCATCCGACGTGGGCAAGAAGCGCCGATTGCGAGCGTCCCTCGAAGCCGAGTTCCAGCCAATCGATTTCGTTACACGAGCAGGCCCAGGCGCGCCCCGCAAGAGAAGGGTAGCGGCGCTCGATGAAGCCTAGGTCAAATCGACAATTGTGGGCCACGATGAGGCTGGCATGGTCGAGCAGGCCGATGGCGAACGCGTCGTTGATTTTCTGTCCCGCTACATCCTGCGCGCGAAGGCCCGTGACCAGGCTGATTTTGGGATCGAGTTCGCGGCCAGGATCCTGCAGCCAACTGAACGGTCCGAGGTGTCCAATGACCTCGCCTTCATCGTCGAGGAAACAAAGCATGATGGCGAGCTCGATGATGACATCGTGTTGGGCTGAAAGACCCGTCGTTTCCACATCCAGGATGGCCACGCATCTTCCATCGGGCACCGGCCCTTGATGCGGCATCAAGGAATACGGCTTCGGAACGCGTCGCAGCACGCGGTATCCTTCGTGCTGCTCAAGGTCTTTCGCCAGCGTTTCCGCGTCTGGCGACAGGTGGTCGGTATTGATCATTTCGGTTTCTCCGGTTTCGTGTCGAAACCGGCGAGGCGGGAGCCGAGCGTTCACACTCAACTTTTCCCCTCACCCTGCCGGATTCACCCGGCAGGCCAGGATGATGTTTCTCTCGCGGCCCGAAGCTTCCAGCACAGGTGCCGCATTTCTTCCAAGGCGTCGTGACGCCGCCCCAGACCGCTGGCGGTCGCACCCAAGGAGAACGGCTGTGCCGGATCAACGCGTGAGCGAAGCGAACTAACCCTTGCAGCTCGGAACGGGCGGAAAGGCGCAACAAAGTCATTTGCCGTGATTGGTAACCAAGCCTGCACATGACTTTGTGGTATTGCGCCTCAAACAGGGATGCATTTTTGCGTCCCTTTTTGTGGTATTGCGCCTCAGAAATTAACCGCGAATGTTAACCTAAATCATGGTCGCGGTGTCGTTTGATTGCTTTCAGCTATAGCAAGGAAGTTGAGACTTCCTCGGTTATGCGCTTAATTCCGCTTTCAAGATACCGGAGCGCTGTCCTCGCGATACCGTTTGGTTGAGGTTTCCCTAGGAAAATAGCGATCCGCATGCGCGCTATAGCAAGTACGCGGCCCTATTGCACACTTAAGGCGTCTTAGGTCATCCGAAACGATTTTGCCGCTTTATAGCAAGCGTGTGGGAAAACCCCTGTGCAGGGTGGCATATAGGATGCCCGCGTCCCTCTGACAGACCGCGACAATGGTGCGAATGAGCGAGTTGTTACGAGTATAGCAAGAAAGAGGCCCTAGCGTGGGAGAGGGCGTTTTTGCTCATCACACTGGTCTTGATCTTCAGTTCCGCGTCGCGTGGCCGAGTTTCGGCCAATTGTAGCTAGCATGAAGCCCTGGGCGCTTAGCGTTACGAGAGTGAATTGGGACTTGAACGAAGGGTTCGATAGTAGATGTCTGGAGATAAATTGCAGCCGCATTCGGGTGATGATTCAAGCGACGAAAACCGCCAGCAGGAGCTTGATACGAGTGCGGATCCAGGCCCCCAACGACCTCGGATAAGCGACGCGCCTGGCGAAATGAGAGCCTTGGTTGCTCGGCGGAAGCGCATGCTGGAGAACACGGCGAGCTCTATGGGTATGTCGGGTGAGGAAGCCCTCCGAATGGCCCGCCTGATTGATCAGATGCTGCCCGATCCCACTCGCATGTCGACCGCGGAGAATGTCGGCGAGCGCTTGGATCATGCCATGGAAGAGATACGCGCGCAGCACCCAAAATTGGTGTTTACGAGGGCCGATAGGCGGTCGCCGCTGGACGTGTCAAAGGGAAGGAAGAACTTCTCCGAGAACAGTGAATTCGCCGCCATGCTGGATACGGAGGAGGACCTGCTGAAGGCGTTGTTGGTAAACGACAGGATTGCTGCCGGACACCGTGTCAGGGCGGTCGAGCATCAGGAGGTGAGGGCCCTAATTCTTGAGGAAATGGTCCGCCGGATGACAATGCATGAACAGTGGCGCCACTTGCTGCCCAAGTTCATGCTTCCGGTGTTTGCCATGCTCCATGCGGCGGACGTGAAAGCGAAAGATCTGCAGCTCGGATCAAAGCTTTTGAACCGCATCAGGGACGTCATCGTGGAGTGGTCCGACCGCGAGATAACCGGGTCGGATTTGTCAGCCGCAGCGCGTTCGACGCTGGAGGAATTCCACCATGTGCTTAAGAACGATGATCCTTCCGGGATGCGAAAACCGGTCGAAGATTCCTTCGATCAATGCCGCGAGAGGCTGCGCATCGCTCTGCAGAAGGCGCGTGCCGATCTGGAGAAACTGCACGGTCTGGACGTCGAGGATGCGGACATATCCGCGGCCAGAATGCGGGTGGATCGTTTGGTAACAGCGATCGAAATCGATGCCGGAATGGATACCGCGGGTCGTCTGGTGTTCCCGTCGGTGGCCACTTTTATGGATGCGATCGCGGCACGGCGTCGTGCCCGTCGCGGGCTGGTCGACGAGCCCAGTGAAACCAGCGGCTCGTCGGGCAAAAATGCCGTGACGGCTGCGGCACCCGAACCCGCAGATGGATCGGACGATGCGCCGAAAGATGCCGAAATTGCTGATGAAGTCAGCCCGGAACGAGTGTCTGCGATCGACGCCGATATCAATGATCTGGTTGATGCGGCGATCGATCCGACAAGGGATGTCGAAGAGCGAACGGAGATCCTCGATGGGCCTTCCGCTGAAGATTACGGTCCCGACATTCCGGACGACCTGTTCGGACCGGAGGTTCTGGCTGAGGAGGACGACCCGGGGGAACAGAGTTCATCGGGCCCCACCGACGGTGATCATCCTTTCGCCGATACCGGCACCGAAGCCGGGAGCGGTGGAGGTACGGAGGACGGCGCATCGCGGAAAGAGTATGACGGCGAGGGGCTCCCTCCCGTAGGTAAGGGAGCCCCGGCGTTCGCTCCTTCGGACCTGAAGAACTGGCCATCGGACAACATGGCGGTGCGGCGTATGGCCACGGAGCTGGCAAGGTCGACAGGCCTGTCTCGTTCCACGTTCGACAGGCCCTTCACCAAGTGGCGTCCCACCATGGAGCTGCCTCCGTTTTGCTTCATGGGCTTCCGGTCGCATCCCGATCTCACCGCTCGTCAGGGACGGGAGGGTCCGATCGAGCCGGTCGATCTGAGCCGTTTGGAGATCGGGGACGGGCAGTGGAAAGCGGCGACTCTGACGGGTCCGTCGCGCGTGCTGGGGCAGTCCCATCCGCTAATGCTTCCGCCGCATTCGCAGCTCGGGTGGTATGGCAGGACGCTGGGCTGGAGCGAGGCCGATAATCGTTCGCTTCGTGGTTTCGGCTCCCCTGCGAAGCCCGAGACGGTGATCCCCAAGGGTGATGGCCGGATGCTGGCGAATGCGATGCGAGGTGTGGCCCGTCTGCGTCTAGCGGAACTGGCCCAGAGGGTGCCCGGACACTTTCTCGCCGATGCAAAGCACGGTGCTGAACGTCGGGAGCAGGCAGCCGAGGATCTCGCACGCTATTGGATTTTCGTGCTGTTGGCGCGTCACGATCAGGCGGGCTTCGACTTGATGTTCGAGGACGGATTCTTCCAAGGCGTTCACGGTCCGGACTTCGTGGTGGATGCCTCGGGCGTCGCCGATTTCGGCAGTGCAGAGAGAGGTGGCCACGTAGCGATCTTCTCTCCCGCGCTGGTGCGGACGCTGCCTCCGGCCAATCCGCTGAAGCCCTTTGTGGGAACGACGGGCGACGGGGTGATGGCAGGCATCAGGCGGCCTGCTGTTTGAACCGTCTTGGTATCTCAGCGTGATGATGGACGAGAGGGAGGCGGTTGGATTTGGTGCGTCCGATCTTTCTTAAGATGTTGTGCCGCCGGGGTAGCCCTTCGCTGATGCTGGTGGCGCTTGGCACGTCAACGGAGCAATGCAGGCGGCCCGGCGTGGCAGTGCCCGGATTGTGGGTCGAGGCCGCCACTCTGTTGCAATCATGAAGCGGAATGGTTGAAGAGGATCAACCGGAAGTGGGACGGAACGCGAACATCCGGTTCGGCGAGCCGACTGGCTACAGCAAACATATTGTCGCCGGCCTGGGTCATCTAAAAGGCCATCGTTCCGGGCATGCGCGTCTTAGGATGGAAAACGTCTGTTGATGGGTGGAGAGCGGCGGCTGATCCCGGGATAAGGTCGTCCCTCACTTCATACGCTGGCATTGAAGTGCAGTGGCCCCTCACCACCAAGCTAGGCCAAGGTTCACTTTCCACGTCGCGTCCGAATCCGCGGTGGGGTTGGTCAAAGGCATTGATGGGATTGGTCAAAGGCATTCGATAGGGCAAAGGGGCAGGCGTGACCTACTTTCACCGCAGATTGTGGTACGTCGACAATGACGGCCAGCACTGGCTTGAGCAGGGCGACCTGCTCACGCGCACCGAGCCCTTGATCGTTCTGGGCGAGCCCGGGATGGGTAAGACCGAATTGCTCAAGGCGATCGGGAGCGAGCACGGTAACGCCTTCTGTCGAGCCACGCAGCTGATCAACCGGCCGCGGCCTGAAACGCTGGTCGGCAACGCCGAGCGCCTTGTTGTCGATGCGCTCGACGAAGTGGCGGCGCAAAGTCAGGGGGACGCGGTTGACTTAGTGCTGCAGAAGCTGGGTCAGCTTGATTACCCGCCATTCGTCCTAAGCTGCCGCCTCGCCGAGTGGCGATCGGCAACCGCATCAAGCGCCATTGCCGAACAATATGAGTCCACGCCGCTAGAAGTCCACCTCGAGCCGCTTACCCGCGACGAGCAACTGCGGCTACTGACCGAATTAACCGGCGAGGCGGAAAGGGCGAGGGTGTTGCGAGATCACTTCGCGGCCTTCGGCCCTGAATTCCTAGGCAACCCGCAGACCCTTGAGCTGATCGCCGCCCTGCCCGCGCATTCGCTGCCAAGCACGACCGTGGAGCTCTTCGAGCAAGCGATCGAGACTCTCCGCAAGGAGCGCAATCCGGTCAAGGAGCCGTTGCCGAGAGAAGCGGCTCTGAATGCGGCGGGGGCGGCGTTCGCCGGGCTCATCCTGTCGGGCAACGGGCGGATCGTGGACAAGCCGAGTGGGCTCATCGATCCCGGCGACAAGGCGCTGCCGCTCGCCGAAGTTGAAGCGTTCGACCATGGCTATGTGCGCCGCGCCGCCGACACTAGGCTTTTTGCCGCGGACAGGTCGGAGGGCCTGACCTACGCCCACCGCCGTGTCGGCGAATTCGTAGGGGCACGCTGGCTCGCGGAGTGCGCGGATACGCGGGCAAAGCGGCGGCGGCTGCTCGAGCAGTTCTCGTCGCACGGTCACGTGCCGGCCTCCCTCCGCGGCCTGCACGCCTGGCTGGCGCGTGATGCCCGGTTAGCCGACGCGGTAATCGACGCCGATCCGATGGGGGTCGTCGAATATGGCGATGCGGAGGCATTGACGGCAGCGCAGGCGCAGCGGCTGTTCGTCGCACTGGAGCGCCTCGCCGCTGAGAACCCCCGCTTCATGGATTGGCGCGAATACCGCGCGGCATCATTAGTGACCCCGCCGCTGATGGCAGAGGTGGAGCGCGTCGTCCGCGATCCGAACGCGGAGTTTGGATTGCGCGCTCTTCTCCTGCAACAGCTAAAAGGCGCGGCTATAGCCGAAAACCTGCGTCAGCTGCTGCGGCAGATTATGCTGGATGAGACGCAGCCGTATGGCATCCGCCAGCCTTCCGCGATGGCTTTGGTATCCATCGGCGGCGAGGACTGGTCCGACCTGCTTGAGCAGCTGCGCTGCCACGCGCGCGAGGATTCCCTCCGTCTCGCGCACGAACTGCTCGACGACATCGGTATCGAGACGCTTAGCGACAAGCAGATCGTCGAGATCATTCTAGCACGGGACGGCCTTTCTCTGTGTCCGATCGGAGCGGAGCCCGAGCGGAACACTGTGATGGGCTTCTCCCGCCTAGCCAAGCATGTGCCCGTCGCGCGGCTGGACGGATTACTCGATCTTTTTGCGGCTTATGCCGAAGAACTGCTGCCCAAGCACGTGGGCTTTGAAGAGAACGAGCTGATCGACCTTCAGTACGCCCTGGCACTGAAGCGGCTTGAAAACGACGACTCGGTCGATCCCTTGCGGCTGTGGCGCTGGATCAAGCCATTCAACGAGGAGAATTCGTACCGGCGCGAGCAGGGCAAGGCGTTAGCCGAATGGGTGAAAGCTAACGCTTCTGTGCGGCAAGCCATCCAACGTCATGTGTTGCTCGACGAGGTCAACGACAAGGATGTTAGGCAACGGGCATGGCCCCTTCATCGCGCCCCCCTCAACCTCTACCCTACACAGGACGAAATCGTCGCTTTGCTGGGGTCACTCGACTTGGCCGATCCGCGCTGGCGCGACGTTCTGGACCTGGGTCGGACTTGGGGCGAGGAGGGACGCCCGTTGCGCGAGGCTGCCACGCGCTTTGCCGTCGGCAACCCCGAAGACCTCGAATGGATCAAAACCAAAGTCGAGCGTCCTGTTCCCGAATGGGAGCGCAAGCAGGAGGAGCGGGCGCGCAAACGCGATGCGGAGCGGACGGCCAAGCACGCCGAGCACCGCCGGGAGTTCCTCGCCAAGATCGACGAAATACGGGCCGGCGAATACGGCCTGATCCTCGCCCCTGCCCAAGCATATCTTAAGCGTTTCCAAGACATCGGCGACGGCGTGCCTGCGCATGAGCGGGTCGCTGAATGGTTAGGGGAGGAGATTGCAGCGGCGGCGCATGAAGGGTTTGAAGCATTCCTTAAAGCTCGCCCGCCCCACCCTCGCGCAGCTGAGATCGCGCGCAGCTTCGCCGAATCGAAAGGTTGGTCTGCGGGTCACATAATCGTCGCTGCACTCGCCGAGAGGGTCCGGACCAAGAAGCAGCCATTCGAAGGGCTGAGCAGTGAACGTTTGGCGGCGGGGCTCTTTGAATGCTGGCATCGGATGATCGATGACCACGCTGGCCTGAAAGAACTTGGGCCGCTCCTTGAGGCGGAGCTCAAGCGGCGTGGGCAGTGGAGGAGAGTGGTAAGGCTCTATATTGAGCCACAACTGCGCCGCCGCAAGCAGCACGTTGATCGACTTTACGCGATAATGCGCGCTGATGATGTCGGTCTGAGCGCGGACCTAGCCGAGGATTGGCTGACCCGCTTCGCCGACATGTCCGACGAGGCCGAGGTTGAGATGATTGATCGACTGATCCGATCCAACCGTCGTGATGCGTTGCGCGCCCTGCTCGCCGACCGGCAGGGGAAGGCGCTGGAAGACGAGCGGCGGCGCAACTGGGAGGCGGTGGCGCTAATCGTTGACTTCGACGCCGCGCGGGCGCGGCTTGGCAATGCGATTGAGCCCGAGCTGCTCTGGCACTTGCGCGCACGCATCGGCGGCCGAGGCTATCATGAGGACGGCGACGGATCAGCCACCTTCTTATCGGTCGACCAGATCGTCTGGATAATCGCGAAATTCCGTGCGCTTTGGCCGAGCACCGGGCGTCCTGGTTCCGTGACAACGGGTGACACGAACCCTTGGGACGCGTCCGACCACATCCGGGCGCTAATCACCCGCCTTGGCAACGATGTGTCGCACGAGGCCGTGAAGGCGTTCGCCGCACTCCGTGACGCCGCTGAGGATGGCTACACCTGGTTGCTGCGGACGGTCGCGGCCGAGCAGCGACAGAAGCAGGCGGACGAGGGTTATACTCCTCCGACGCTCGACCAGATCAAGACAGTGCTCGACGCTAGCCCACCCGCCAGCGTCGCCGACCTGCGCGCGATCGTGGTCGACGAGCTGATGGAGCTGGGCCGCCGCCTGCGCGGCAGCTCAGAAGACGAGGTTAATCTGTTCTGGACCGACGACGACAAGCCTCGCAGCGAAAACGAGTGCCGTGATCGCGTCGTGACGCTGCTCCGCGGCCATCTGGTGCCTCTTGCAATTTATCCGATGGATGAGGCCGACATGCCGCAAGGCAAGCGCGCCGACATCGTGTTCTATCACAACGCGCTGTGGTTGCCGGTCGAGGCCAAACGCCAGCAGCACCCCGACCTGTGGCACGCCATCGAGCAGCAGCTGGAACGGCTCTACACCGGCCATTGGCAGGCAGAAGGGCAGGGGGTCTTTCTTGTCTTCTGGTTTGGCTCCATGGCTAATGTCCCCGCCCGGCCCGATGGCAGGCCGAAGCCGACCACATCCGCCGAGTTGCAAGCCGCCCTCGACGCCCACCCCGCAGTGAAGGCCGCCAGGGTGCAGGTCGTGGTGCTCGACTTGTCGCGACCAGCATGATCCCTGACCCGAAGCAAGATTGGTTGCCCTCGCACGGCGTTCTTGACGGCATAACACTGTCATCTGTTCCGCGCATCGGCGACGTGGAGGCTACACCGGTTCCGCTCGTGCAGCCCTACACGCTTGCTCAGCACTTCACGCGCGGCGGATACACCGGCAGTCTTTACGCTGGTTCCGCGCTGCGAGCGCGGCAATGGCGCGAGCGCTGGCTGCGTGAAGAGCTGCCGCTGCTGCCCCTAGATCAGCGCGGTTCGAGTATCGAGCCCGGCCAGTTTTGGCCGCTGCTAGCGGAATCAAACGGTCTAGGCTTAGGCAAGCTGCAGCGCGCGCTAAGACTGGACAGCATGACCCTCACGCGCGCCGTTGCCGTCGCTGAGCAGCGCGGGCTGCTGTTTCCGCTGCCCTTCTGGACGCCATCTGACGACGCCGCTGCGCCGCCGCCGCCGCCGCTGCGTTACTGGCGGGACAGCGCCTTAGTGGCAGATCTTCAGCGACGGCGAGCAAACGTTACCCGCTTCAAGGGCTGGGACGAAAAGCGATGGGAGGGCTTTGTGGTCGCGGCGCTCGTAGGTGCGGCTGGTTTGGCCGTCCGGGCGAGAGGCTATCGTATGGGGCAGGATGAGATCGATCTGGTCTTGGATTGGCCGCGAAGCCATCGCTCTTGGGCCATCGAAATCTCCGCGTCCCGCGACAAACGCCTCTCCCCAGGTAATTGGCGCGCATTTGAAGAAACCGAGGCGGAACGACTAATTGTCGTCGATGCCGGGCCAGAAGGGCGGAGCAGCCGCCGGCGCGGCGAAGAGCCGATGCGTCTGATCGAAGCACTGCGTGAAGTGCGAACGGGGCCCTAATGCATCCGACGCGATCGGGAGCGCGACGCCGAGAATCATCCCCACTTAGATCGACGGCTACGGAGGCGAAGCGGTCGTTCTTGGAATCAGGCCTGATTGTCTAGGAAGGGCGCATGTCGGTCTAGGGCGTGTGCCGGACAAACGTCCGCTTTCGAGATTAGCAGTCCGGCCGCTGAGCGCCCGAAATCTGGGGCGCAAATCTGACACCTGAAGGACGGTATCCGGTCGTGCCGATCGAGCCAAATCACGGCGCAGATTACATATCGCGCTGTGCCACAAATTGTGCCACAGATTGTGCCACACGCTTCATCCGGGAGCGTGAAAACGGCTATTTTCTGCGCTTTCTCAGAAGCGGTCGAAAAAAGGTCGGGAATCCTCTCTCCCCGACCATTTTTCGTCGTCTTCGCCATACGGCCGAACAGGATTCTGCCTGTTCGAGACGATAAGCCGGGCCGGTGTGCGTTGCGGCGCCGTGACATGGCCGAGCGGCGGCGATTGGCGATATCGCCAACCTACTTCGCCCCGGATCTAAGCTATTGCTTCCATAGCGAATTTTAGGCGGGCGATGCGGGTTTCTCCGCAATGTGCGCTAGACGTTGGTTTCGAGGTTATTAACCTTGCGTCACCCATGCGGATGCAGCGCCGCCCCCCATCGTTTCAACAGGTACAATATGTCGCAACGTCACAAGGCCGGGGGTTCTGCGAACCTTGGCAAGGTTCTCCAGCCACGAAATCTGCGTGACATCGGCTTGCTGGCGATCTGCTATTTCGTCGCGGGCTATATCGGCCTCTCACTGGCGGTGCCGCCGGGCTATGCGACGATCATCTGGCCCGCATCAGGCGTGGCGCTGTGTGCCCTGCTGCTGCGCGGCCCGGTTATCTGGCCCGGCATCTGGCTGGGGTCCTTCGCACTCAACGTCATGAACGGGTTCGACCGGGCCAATTTCGACAGTGCCGTGCCGATCATTGCCATCGCCGCGGTGGTCGCCGCCGCTGCAAGCATTCAGGCACTGGTGGGCCTGCGCCTGGCCCAGCGCTTCTCCGACAGTATCGAGCTTTCGCGCCTGCGCCGGATGGGCATGGCGGTCTTGCTGGTGATCGCCCTGCCCTGTCTCATCGTCCCCACGATCGGTACGGGCATGCTTTTTGCGGCCGGCGCGATCGGTCCCGACATGGTGCTGGAGAACTGGCGTACCTGGTATATCGGCGATTTCTTCGGCGTGCTGCTGATCATCCCGATCCTCCTGCTGTCGCATCGCTCGCCGGTCGAAGTGCGGTGGCACGACCGCTCGCTGCAAGGCGCAAGCTCGCTGGTGGCGATCAGCCTGGTGACGACACTGCTGCTGACATTCTACGCATGGCAGTTCATCTCGGAGCGGGAATACGGGCAGGCCGAAGCCAATTTCGTGGCGATCGCCGACGAGACCGACAATGCGCTGCGGTACCGCCTGCAGATATACCAGCGTGCGCTAGAAGCCGGCGCAGCGTTCGTCGCCGTCAATGAAAGCGTGTCCCCGGCCGAGTGGCGCGAATATGTCGCCCAGCTCGACATGACCCGCGCCTATCCGGGCATGCGCGGCTTCGGCACGTTCGAATTTGTGTCCGCAGACGACCTGCCCGCCTTCCGCGACAATTTCATTCGCGAGTTCGGCGATCGCTTCGAAATCCATCCCGAAGTGATGCGCGACGAGCATTATGTCATCAACCGGATCGAGCCGCTGGAAAGCAACCTCGCCGCTCTCGGCCTCGACCTCGCGTTCGAGGAAGGGCGCCGCGACGCGATCGCGCTATCGAGGACATCCGAGGAACCGGTGCTCACTCGCCCGATCGTGCTGGTGCAGGACGCAAAGCAGGGCGCGGGCTTCCTCCTGATGCGGCCAGTTTTCGACCGCGCCGGCGAACCGACCGGCAAATGGGTCTACGCCCCAGTCGTGGCGGAAGAGCTGGTCTCGGCGCTGACGCCCGGACAGGGCGATCAATTCGCGCTCGAGGTTTTCCACGGCGACGAGCCTGCCGCCGACGCTCTGCTGTTTTCGACCACGGCGAAGAATGCGGCGGCGAGATTTGTCGTGACGCGGACGGTCGAACTGGCAGGCCAGCCGATTTCACTGCGCTGGAGCAGCCTGACGCCCTTCGAACAGCGCAATTCGTCGAGCGCGCCGGCCTTGGTGCTGGGAAGCGGCATCCTGATCACGATCCTGCTGGGCCTGCTGCTCACGATATTCCTGCGCCGGGAAAGCGATGTCGTGCGCAAGGTCGAGGAAGCGACCGCCGAACTGGCAGAGCGCAACCGCATGCTCGAGATGGCCGAGGCAACCGCACATATCGGCCACTGGCACTTCGACCTGGTCAATGAGGATATTCGCTGGTCTGACGAAGTGTTCCGGCTGCACGGACTGGCGCCCGAGGAAGCACCGCCGCTCGACCGGGCGTTCGAATTCTACCACCCGGAAGATCGTCTGCGGGTCGAGGATACACTCGACCAAGCAATCGCGAGCGGCGAATCTTGCAGGTTCAAGGCGCGTATCCTGACCGCCGATGGCCAGACCAGGCATGTCGAGGTGATCGGCCGGGTCGACACTTGCGAAGGAGGCGAAGCCAGCGCCCTGTTCGGCGTGATGATCGACCGTACGCCCGAGACCCTGATGCGCGAACGCCTTACCGAGACGCTGGAAGAAGCCCGGGCGGCCGACAAGGCCAAGACCAGCTTTCTGGCCAATATGAGCCATGAAATCCGCACCCCGATGAACGGTGTGATCGGATTCACCGAACTGGCACTGAGCGAGGAAAAGGAACCGGCCCAGAAGCGGCGCCTCCAAATAATCGCTGATTCGGGCAACGCCATGCTCCGCCTGCTGAACGACCTTCTGGATTTCGCCAAGATCGAGGCCAAGCAGATGGCCATCGTCAGCGAGCCGACCGATCTGCGGCATACGCTGAGAAGCTGCCAGAGATTGATGGAACCGGTCGCGCAATCGCAGGACCTGAAACTGAAACTCGACATCGATCCGGCGCTTCCGCCAATGGTTCTCGTCGACAAGATGCGCTTCCGCCAGATCGTGCTGAACCTTGTCGGCAATGCGCTGAAATTCACGATGGAAGGCGAAGTCACGATCGCGGCATCGGTGGCCAGGCGCGCGTCCGAGCCGGGAGACAATATCGAGGTTACGGTGCGCGATACGGGCATCGGCATCGCTGCCGACCGGCTCGAAAGCATCTTCGAGAAATTCACCCAGGCCGACGATACGACGGCGAGACGCTTCGGCGGGACCGGGCTTGGTCTGCCGATCAGTGCGGAACTCGCCGAACTCATGGGCGGCGACTTGCGCGCCGAGAGCGAGCCGGGCGTGGGTTCTGCCTTCATCCTGTCGATCCCGCTCGAAGCCAGCGCTGCGCAGGTGGCGCAGCAGGCTGCGGAAGCGCCGTCCGGCGATTGCGGTCATGACGTGACGCTGCGTGTGCTGGTGGCCGAGGACAATCCGGTAAACCAGGAACTGACCATGGCGATGGTCGACAAGTCCGGTCACGAATGCGAACTTGCACAGGATGGCCGCGAGGCGGTCGAGGCCGTGCTGAACGCCAAGCGCAACGGGAGCCCCTACGATCTGGTCCTGATGGATATGCAAATGCCCGAGATGGACGGGCTGGAAGCCACCAGGGCGATCCGCGCGGCGGGTTTCGATGGCGACACCCTGCCCATTATCGCGGTCACGGCCAATGCCTATGCCGACGACATCCAGCGTTGCAAGGCGGCCGGAATGCAGGCGCACCTCGCCAAGCCGCTGCGCCTAAAAGACCTGTGCGCCGCAATCGCGCACTGGTCGTCGCGTGTGGTAATCGAGCCGCGCAGCGAAGAAAATGCGATCGAAGAGGAAACCGATCCACGTTTGCGCATTATGTTCGATGAACGAAAGACCGCTGCGCTCGATGCCCTGGCTTCAGCGCTTGGCGAAAACGAAATTACCGAAGATCGGAAGAAGGAGGTAGCCAGCCTGTTGCACCAGATAGCCGGGGTCGCCGGTTATTTCGGACAAGCAGCGCTTGGCGAAACATGCCGTGAGTATGAACGGAAGATCCTCGCATCCCGGACCGATCGGGACAGCCGCGAACTGATGGAAACCATTCGCGGGCAGATATCGACGGTCGCGGCTGGCGCTTCGACGGAAAGCTGAGCACTGCGAGGTTCTACGCATGGCCCGCCGCGGGAAACATGCCTTAGAATTGCCTTAATAATCATTCCTTATCCAATGAACGAGCCTGGAGCGATAGATGGCCGAAATACTGATTGCCGATGACGACCCCATTCTTGTCGAAATACTGAAGTTTCGGCTCGAGGGTGCGGGCCATTCGGTGTCGGTCGCCAAGGACGGCGAGGAGGCATTGGCGATGGTGCAGTCCGGCGCGCCGCAGCTGATCGTGCTCGATTCTATGATGCCGATCCTCTCCGGTCCGGAGGTCCTTGCCCAGCTCAAATCCGATGAAGCGGTGCGCGACATCCCGGTGGTCATGCTCACCGCGCGCGACAGCGAGGCCGATATCGTCGCCGGGTTGAAAGGCGGCGCTGCCGAGTATCTGACCAAACCGTTCATCCCGCAGGAACTGCTCGTCCGCATCGAAGGCCTGCTCGGGTAATCCCTGTGGCCGGGGCCCGTATCCTTGTCGCCGCATCGGCCCTCATGGCGGCGCCGCTCGCCGCACAGCAACCGCTCGAAACGCGCAGCGAACAGGTGGAAGCCGCCGAGGCTGCGCGTTCCGCGAGCGACTTTGCGGAAGCACGGCGATTGCTGCGCAGCCTGCTTGCCGAAGCACCCGACGATGCCGACCTGCTTCGCCGCCTCGCCATGACCGAAGCGGGCGATGGCAATCTGGACGAGGCTCTGGCGCTGGTCGAGCGGGCTTCCCAGCGCGCGCCTGCCGACCTCGATGTCGCGCTGGCGCGCGCCTATATCCTTTACTGGAACGGGCAGTACGACGCGGCCGAACAGGCCGTGGCCGGTATCGCCGCGCGTGCGCCCGACTATCCCGACCTCGCCCCGCTACAGGCGAACCTGCAGCGCCAGCGCGATGCAGGCGGCCTTCGCTTGCGCGTGCTGTCGGCGTCCGCGAGCGTTTCCGATATCGCATTCGACAATCGCGGCAGCCAGACTTGGACCAGCCAGAATGTGGCCGTCGCGTTCGACGTGTCACAACGCTCCTCGATCACGCTCGCCCTCGCCCAGGAGGATCGCAATACCAAGGACACCCGTCTGTCGGCGCGCATCGACCGGCGGATCGGCACCGGTTTCTTGTATATCGCGGCCAGCACCGTTCCCGATGCCGACTTCCAGGAACGCTGGAGCCTTGCCGCGGGCGGCGAGGACCGGATTTCAGAACGCCTCACGGCCATTCTCGATACGCGTATCGCCGAATATGAAACGGGAACTATCCTCGCGCTGCAGCCGGGCCTGCGGTTCGACCTGGACGATGATTTCTCGCTGACTGCACGCGCGATCAATATCTTCGGAGGCGGCGACAGCTATCGGCTGGGTGGTTCCGCGCGGCTCGACTACCGCGCCGACAGCGGTCTGGCCCTGTTTGCGATCGCTGCCAGCTATCCCGATGTCGAGGCCGACGGCGTCAGACAGTTGCGCAGCGGTGCGCTTGGCGTGGCCGTTCCGCTGTCCGACCGCTTCACCCTGTCGGGCGCGACGAGCTACGAAGACCGCGAAAACAGCTATCGCCGCCTGTCCGGGACCCTGGCTTTGTCATACAGGTTCGGCACGCCATGATCGGGTACGGCCAGGTGGTGACCGGGACGACGTTCCTCGCCGCGGCGATCGTGGTGGTATTCCTCATTCTCGTCCTGCGCCGCTACCTTGCAGAACGCTCGAAGGCGCAGCGCGATGAGCGCGATGCCGCCATAACTCGCAATTACCTCCACCGGGTGGCCGGGCACAGGGTGGACGATAGCGCCAGGTGGAGCCGCAGCGTAAGGCTCGCAGCGGTAACCCGCATCCTACCCCTGCTGAAGGGCGGCGAAAGGGCGCGTCTGCTGCAGATTGCCGAACTCGACGGAGTGCTGGCCGAAACCCTGCGGCGCTCGCACAGCATGTTTCGCGCAGAACGGATTTCCGCCATTCATTTCCTGCAGCGGTTCGGGAGCGAGGTCTGCGTGGCCCGCCTGCGCCAGCTCATGGCGCATGATTCCAGTTCCCGCGTGCAGCTCGAAGCGGCATTCGCGCTTGCCGCAAACAACGCGCTGCCGCCGCCTCGGGAAAGCCTGCGCATCCTGAATGCGCTTTCCCGGCAACCGACACGGCTCGATGTCGCGCTGCTGCGCGCGACGGCCCCGCTCTACCCCGCGCAGATGGTCCTTCTCCTCGAAGACGACTTGCCGAGCGAATGGCGCGCGCAGATCATCGACGCGCTTGGCTGGTCGGGCGACATGGGGACCATCGACCTGCTCCAGCGTGCCGCAGCAGATCCCGACCCCGAAATTCGCCGCGCAGCGCTGCGCGCCTCCGCCAAGCTCGGCCATCCGGCGGCCGAACGCTGGATCCTGCCCGCGCTGAACGATCCGATCACGTCGGTCCGCCTGCAGGCGATCGCGGCGAGCGTCTCGCTTGGCCTGCGCAGTGCCCTACCCGATCTGACGGCGATGCGGAGCGATGAAGAACTCTGGATCCGCTTGCGCGTCGAACAGGCCTTCGACAGGCTCGCGCCCGAACAGAACGCGGCCCTGCCCAGGGACGGTGCCCGATGAGTTGGGAACAGTTTCAGGTCCTGGCCGCGAACGGAATCATGTGGGTCGCCTTCGCATGCTTCATCATCGTTGCACTGCGCAACGGGATCAGCCTCATCCAGTTGCTGATCGCGGCATGGGTCTTCGTGACCCGCGTCCGGCCGAGCGAAGGCGCCCGCGACCTGTGGCACCGCTATGCCGATCTCGCGCTGCCGATCACCGTCATTGCGCCTGCATTCAACGAAGAACTGTCGATCGTACAGAGCACCAAGGCGCTGCTCGCGCTGGAATATCCCGAACACGAAGTCATCGTGGTCAACGACGGGTCATCGGATTCAACGCTGGACGTGCTGATCGAAGCGTTCGGCATGGAGGAAACCCAACGCACGCAAATTGCCGCGCTACAGGTTACGGAGGTCTACCGGACTTTCCATTCGCGTCGGTACCCGAACCTGCTCGTGGTGGACAAGGAGAACGGCCGCAAGGCCGACGCCGCAAACGCCGGGATCGGTTTTGCGCGCACGCCGCTGGTGTGCATCATCGACGCCGATTCGATCATCGAACCCGACGGGCTGCTGCGCGCAGCCGAACCCTTCATGTATGACGACGGGCGGCTGGTCGCGGTCGGCGGGGCAATTCGCATAGCCAATGGCTGCACCATTCGCGGCGGTTCGCTGCAGAAGATCGGCATTGCCGACACCATGGTCCCCCGCTTCCAGGTTGTGGAATATCTGCGCGCCTTCCTGATGAACCGCGTCGCCAATGCGCATATGAACACGCTGATGCTCATCTCGGGCGCGTTCGGCCTGTTCCGCCGCTCCACGCTCGTCGAAATGGGGGGATATCGCCACGATACCGTGGGCGAGGACCTCGAGCTGGTGGTTCGCATGCATCGCCACATGCGCGATCAGAAGCGCGACTACCGGATCGACTTCGTGCCCGATATCGTCTGCTGGACCGAAGCACCCGCTGAACTCGACGGCCTCGACAACCAGCGGGCCCGCTGGCAGCAGGGCGCGCTGGAAACGCTGCAGCGCCATCGCGGGATGATCCTCAACCCGCGCTATGGCCGCATCGGTCTGCTGGCCATGCCGCAAATCGTGCTCGAAGACATTTTCGGACCACCGGCCGAACTGCTCGGTTATCTCGTCCTGCCAGCCGCGGCGCTGCTGGGCCTGCTCGATCCGATGATGGCCGTCGCCTTTTTCTTCGTATCGGTCGTTTTCGGATGCGTACTCAGCCTCGGGACGCTGGCGCTGGAGGAACAACAGCTGCGGCGGACGCCGAATGCGAAGGATCTGCTACGACTGGGCGCCGCTGCGGTCCTCGAGAATTTCGGCTACCGTCAGATCAATCTCTGGTACCGCATGGCCGGCATCCGCCGCTTCTTCCGCAACGACACGTCCTGGGCGGCGGTACCCCGCGTGGGCCTCGGCAAGAGCTGAGCCTGGTCGCCTGGCGGTTACACCGCGACAAGACCAAGCGCCTTGGCCCCCATCCACAGGCCCATGCCGATCATGAACAGGTTCTCGGTCAGCGAAACGAAACCGAGCGGGACATTGCTGTTGCCCCCCACGCAGGCGCATTTGAGCTCGCGCTTGTCGACATAGACGGCCTTGAACACGCTCACCGCGCCGACCGTACCGATGAACAGTGAAACGGGGACCGAGATGATCGGCAGCACATGCGCCACCATCAGGATACCTGCGAGCGCTTCGCCGAAGGGATAGATATATCCGTAGCGAACCCACCGGCGTGCAAGCAGGTCGTAATTCAGGAACATGGTCGAAAAGCTGCGCAGATCCTGTAGCTTCTGGATGGCGAGCAGCGCCATCGAAAGGCTGACGAACCATTCCGCCGCCTGCACGGTGAAAACCGTTTCGAAGACATACCAGCTGATCGCCAAGGCGAGCATAAAAGCGACGCCGAATATGGCGAGAACCGGCTGGTAGCTTGTCTCGCCCTCTTCGGGCTGGCTGCGGGACTTGCCCAGATATTCGCGCAGGTCGTCGTAGCCGCCGATCCGCTGCCCATCGATAAAGGTCTGCGGCGTGGTCGCGACATCGTGCTCGGTCTTGAAGGCATCGGTTTGGGCGCGCGTCTCGAGATGGTGATCCTCGACAGCGAAGCCCTCGCGCTTCAGCAGGTCGACCGTCTTCAGGCCATAGGGGCAAAGATGGTCCGGCATCACCATCCGGTAGACTGTCGCGGTCTTCGTGCTCACGAGGCGCCGCCCGGATAGCTGGACCAGACCTTGCGGCCATCAGGCCCGAAAGCGATGACCTGATAGGCCTGCCGGTGATCGCCATGTTCCATACCCGGCGATCCGACGGGCATGCCTGCGACCGCGAGCCCGGCAACGCCCTCGGGGCGTTCCGCCAGCAGGCGTTCGATATCGGCGACGGGCACATGCCCTTCGATCACATAGCCATCGACGACAGCGGTATGGCACGAAAGCAGATCCGCGGGCACGCCGTGTGCGGCTTTCACCGCTGCCATATCGGGATGACTGACCGCCTCGACATCGTGTACCCCGCCGCGCTCTAAATGCCCGGCCCAGGCGAGGCAGCAGCCGCAATTGGCATCGCGGTACATGGTCAGGCTGGCCGCCTGGGCAGCGCAGGCGGTCAATGCCGCCCCCAGAGCGAGCGAACCCGCCAGCGTCCGGCGAGAAAGCGCCGATCCGAGCGATGAAATCATGTGTGTTCTCCTTGGTTTCGAACCGCGCTCACCGTTTCGCCTTTTCGAACAGCGTCACCAGTTCCTCGAACTTTTCGCGCTGGTCGTCGGCATTGCCGCTGGCGATGGCCTCGGCGACGCAGCAGGCGGCGTGATCCTTCAGGACCTGCGTTTCCACCTTTGCCAGCGCGGACTTGATCGCCTGGATCTGGTGCAGGATGTCGATGCAATAGCGATCGTCCTCGACCATCTGGGCGACGCCGCGAACCTGACCCGCAATGCGGTTGAGCCGGTTGATCCCTGCCTTTTTCGCTTCGGCCATTCCATCGTCCTGTCAAAATACCCTATGGGGGTATATATCGGTTCGACCGCAGGTTCAATTGGAAGCAGTTCGCATGTCCACTCTTTCCCGCCGCCACCTTATCAAGAGCACCGCCGCGCTTGCCGCCGCCAGCGCGCTGCCCATGCCCGCCTGGGCGAAAGGACAGTCGCTTTCGCACGCCAGAAAAGGGTTCGGCGAGGTTTCCGGGAAGGATATCGAGCTTGCCATCGGCAATCACCATTTCGCCACCGGCAACCGCTCGGGACATGCCGTGGCGGTAAACGGGACGATTCCCGGGCCGCTGGTGCGGTTGCGCGAAGGCCAGCAAGCGCGACTCCACGTCACCAACACGCTCGCCGAGGACAGCTCGATCCACTGGCACGGCCTGCTCGTCCCGTTCCAGTTCGACGGTGTTCCAGGGGTGAGCTTTCCCGGTATCCGTCCCGGCGAACGGTTCACCTACGACTTCCCGATCCGCCAGAGCGGCACCTATTGGTGGCATTCACACTCGGGATTGCAGGAACAGGCCGGTCACTATGGTCCGATCATCGTCGAAAGTGCCGACCCCGATCCGCGCTACGACCGCGATTACGTAGTGCTGCTCAGCGAATTCACGCCGCTCCATCCGCATGACATCATGCGCAAGCTGAAGGTCGGCGAACACTATTTCCAGCGCGACATGCTGACTGCAAGCGAAGGCACCATGCCCGGCGCCATGCGCCGCATGTGGGGCAAGATGCGGATGAACCCGCGCGATATCTCCGACGTGACAGGCAGCACCTATACCTTCCTCATCAATGGCCACGGGCCGCAGGACGATCTGCAGTTCGCGTTCGTTCCGGGCGAGCGCGTGCGCCTACGGGTCATCAACGGGTCGGCCATGACCTTCTTCAATCTGCGTATTCCCGGCGTTCCGATGACGGTGATCCAGGCCGACGGCCAGGACGTGGACGAAGTCGAAGTCGATGAAGTCCAGATCGGTGTGGCCGAGACATACGACGTCATCGTCAGTCCGCCCGCCGGCAGCCATGCCATCGTTGCCGAGGCCATGGACCGCAGCGGCATGGGCATCGCCAGCCTGACCAGTCACAAGGGGCATATCGCCACCCCGCCCCCCCTGCGCCAGATCCCCACGCTGACCATGGCGGACATGGGGATGATGGACCATTCCGCGCATTCCGGAAGCGGAATGGCGAGCATGGAGGGCATGGACCATTCGATGCGCGACACATCGGCGCTGCCCGCCGATGTCGAAGCGGGGCCAGGCGTTGACATGGTCGCCCCCATGCCGATGGACCGGATGGACTTCCCCGGGCTCGGGCTGGATACGGTCAGCCACCGCGTGCTGCGCTACACCGATCTCAGGGCCCGCCGGATGAACCCCCACCGCGAAATCGACCGCGAAATGGAAATCCATCTTACGGGCAATATGGAACGCTACATGTGGTCGTTCGACGGCCGGAAGTTCACCGCGGTCACCGACGATCCGATCCGTTTCGGCTATGATGAACGGGTTCGCGTGAAGCTGGTCAACCAGACGATGATGGCGCACCCGATCCACTTGCACGGGCACTTTTTTGAACTCGTCAACGGTGCTGACCACATGCACCAGCCGCTCAAGCATACCGTTGTGGTGCAACCTGGCGGAACCGCCACGTTCGACCTCACCGCCAACGAACCGGGCGACTGGGCTTTTCACTGCCACCTTCTCTACCACATGCATGCGGGCATGATGCAGGTGGTGACCGTGCGGCCGTTCCCCGAAGGAGCGGAAGCATGAGGCGCGCCGCACTGCTAGCCGGGGCCATGCTGATGGCCGCGCCGCTCGCCGCGCAGGACCATGCGGAGCACGGGAAAAACGCCGGGACGCAGCCGCAAATGGACCACTGCGCGATGGGACACCTGCCGCCCGAACAGTGTCCACCGAAAGAAGGCGACCCGCCGGCGGAGACCATGGACGACCCGATGGCGGGGATGGATCATGGCGCGCACCGGGGCATGGCGGAAAAGTCGGCTCCCGGCGCGGCGCCCGAAGATGCCTTGCCTCGGCGTGCGCTCGAAGGGCCGCAGCATGCCGCCGACGCGATCTGGGGCAGCGCGGCCATGGCGCCCGCCCGCCGCCAGCTCGCGCGCGAGAACGGCGGCAGGGTCACGGGCAAAATCTTCGTCGAACGGCTCGAAGCCCGGCTTGCGACCGATGGCGCGGAGGACGGCTATGTCTGGGATGCCCAGGCCTGGTATGGCGGCGACATCAATCGCTTCGTGCTCAAGACCGAAGGCGAAGGCGAGATCGGCGGCGCGCTGGAGGATGCGGAGATCCAGGCGCTCTACAGCCGCGCTATCGGCCCCTTCTTCGATCTGCAAGCGGGCGTCCGCTTCGATCCCGAACCCGAGGCGCGCACGCATCTGGTGGTCGGCGTGGCGGGTCTTGCGCCCCACATGTTCCATGTCGACGGAGCGCTGTTCCTGTCCGACCGGGGCAAGCTGACTGCGCGGATCGAGGCCGAATACGACCAGAAAATCACGCAGCGGCTCATTCTTCAGCCCCGCATCGAGGCCGAGTTCGCCGCGCAGGACATTCCTGCACGCGAGATCGGCGCAGGGATCACCAAGATCGAACCCGGGCTCAGGCTACGCTACGAGATCGTTCCCGAATTCGCGCCCTACATCGGTCTCGAATACGAAGCGAAAACGGGCGAAACCGCTGACATCGCGCGCCTTGCGGGAGAAGACCCCGATGGCCTGAAAATAGCGGTTGGTTTGCGCGCCTGGTTCTAGGCGCGCAAACCGGTGCCCGAGATGAGCCACGCGCTCACCTCGCGCGCCAGACCGGCCTGCCCCGCCTTACTCGGCCGGTGATGCGGTCCGGGTCCACCCGGAACGGTAGCGGTCGAACCAGGCGAGAATCGCCGCAGCCTTGGCGGCCGATTGCGACGGCCTCGCCGCAATGCTGCCGTGGCTGGCGCCGGGAACCTTGACCAGAGCGGTAGGCACGCCGCGCAGCCGCAATGCGGTGTAATACTGCTCGGATTCGCTGACCGGCGTGCGGTAGTCCTCGCTGCCGACCACCACCAGCGTGGGCGTTTCCACTTCGCCAACGAGCGAAAGCGGCGACAGACGCCAGTAGGTCTCGGGGTCTTCCCAGGGCTGTGCGCCGATCCAGTAACGGCCGAAAAACGCGGGACCGTCGGCGGTCAACGCCTGCGTGGTCCAGTTGATCACGGGCTTCTGCGTGGCGGCAGCCTTGAACCGGTCGGTCTTGCCGACGATCCAGCTGGTCAGCACGCCGCCGCCCGATCCTCCGGTAACGAACAACTGGTCGGGATCGGCAATCCCCAGCACGATCGCACGGTCGACGATCGACATGAGATCGAAATAGTCATTGCCCGGATAGGCCTTGTCGATCTCGTTGGCGAAGTCTTCCCCATAGCTGGTCGAACCGCGCGGATTGGCCGACAGAACAGCATAGCCGGCAGCGGCATAAAGCTGGTTGTCGGTCGAGAAATGCGGGCCGTAGGCGGCGAAGGGTCCGCCATGGATTTCGAGGATCAGCGGCAGACGCTGGCCTTCGGTATAGCCCGGCGGCAAGGTCAGCCACCCCTCGATCTCGAGCCCGTCATGGCTCGACGGCACCGCGATCCGGCGCACTTCGCCCAGCGTTTTCACCGCGCGAAGCGAGCGGTTGAGATCGGTCAGTATCCGAGGGTCGCCGCCGCGTTGCAGGCCGACTTCCGCCGGGCGCGTGGCCGTTCCCGCCGTAAAGGCAATCGCGTCGTTGTCCGAAACTGAGAAGCTCCCCCCGGTATAGGGCCGATCGAGCCCCCCGCCCGAGACGCCCTCGACCACATCGCGCACCGAGCCATCGAGACCGATACGCGCGACGTGGGTCTCCCCGCTGATATCATATTGCGCGTAGATCGCGCGGCCGTCGGCATCCCACTGGATACCTGCAGGGCTATATCCCCACTCGGCGGTCAAATTGCGGACGCTTCCGCCACTGCGGTCCATGACATAGAGGTCGTCATCCTCATAGGCGCGCAGGGCATCGTCGAAGCCGAGATAGGCCACCAGCCGGCCATCGGGCGATGCGACCGGGCTATGATCGGGGCCGTCCCGATCGGTCAGCTGGGTCACGCTGCCACTCGCCACATCGAGCGCGTAGATCTCGCCCTCGACGGGATCCTCTTCCCAGTCCGCGCGCCGGTTGGCACCGAAATAGATCGTCGATCCATCGGGCGACCAGCTGAGCGGGCCGCCGTCGTGATACCGCCCGTAGGTCAGTTGCCGCGGCGCACCCCCGGTTGCCGGAACGAGGAATATCTTCTGGAAACCGGGCTCGACATACCCCTGCCCGTCGGCGCGATAGGTCAGCAGGTCGCGGATCTCGAGCGGTTCGGCCCAGTCGGCGCCTTCCGGCTTGTTCGCCGGCGCCGATCCCAGCTTGGGCCCCTCGTCCTTGACCTTCATAGTGTAGGCAATCGAACGGCCGTCAGGGGCCCAGGCAATGCTCGACGGGCCCGTCGGTAGGCCGGTCAGGCGGATGGCCTCGCCGCCATCCAGCCATTGCACCCACAGCTGCGCCCCGCCCGCTTCGGTCGACGCATAGGCAAGACGGTCGCCGCTGGGCGACCAGCGCGGGCTGAAGGCATCGCCATTGCGCCCGGCGAGCGGCGTTTCGCGTCCGGTGCGGGTGTCGATCAACCAGATCGAGCTGACGGCGCGGTCGGACATGATGTCGTTCGTCCGGCGAACATAGGCGATATGGCGGCCATCAGGGCTGATCTGCGGGTCGGCCGCAATCGCGATGTCGAACAGATCGGCGCCGGTGAAACGGCGTTCGGGCCCGGTGCGGTCGCTGCCCATTGCCGCACCCGTCATGGGCGCCGCGCGCTGGTTTTCGACACTTCGTGCCGGTGCATCCTGCGGCGCGGCTTCGGCTTGCTGTGCCAAGACGCTGCCCATCGGTATTGCCAGCAATGCGATCCCCGTCGCCAGCCTGCCTATCGCCATCTCGTCAATCCTCTCGCTCGCGGTTCGACCGATCTGTCGCCTTGCGGCGGAGCGCAGTCAATGTGTCATCTTCGACAGTTAGTCCCGGTTGCCTCGCCTGCGTCACCGGCGCAGAGTGAGCGAGATGCGGAAAAAATTGGCCGCGCAGCAAAATCGCGCCCGAGCAAGAGCAGGATCGAGGACCGAGATACCATGCATATCGACCGACGAAACTTTCTCGGCGCAACGGGCACAGCCTTTGCGGGACTGCTGCTGAACGGCTGCACGAGACAAGCATCTTCGTTGGCCGCTTCGGGAAGCGGCTTTACCGACTATGGCCCGCTGATCCCCGATCCCGCAGGGATGCTCGACCTGCCGCGCGGCTTTTCCTACCGCCTGCTGTCGCAGCTCGGCACGCCGATGGACGACGGCGGGACCGTCCCCGACAAGGCCGACGGCATGGGCTGCCTGCCCTTGGGGCGCGACGAGCTGGTGCTCATCCGCAATCACGAGCTCGTACCGAGCGACGAAGCGGGCGGCACGCCGGCCGCAGGTTACGGCACCTATGAAGGAGCGATCGTGCCGGGGGGCACGACCAATATCGTGCTCGATGCGCATACGCTGGAGGTCAAACGCGAGTTTCGGACACTGGCGGGGACCATCCGCAATTGTTCTGGCGGGATCACGCCATGGGGAAGCTGGCTGACCTGCGAGGAAGCCCCCGTGGGACCCGGCGAGGGCCTCGCGCAAAGTCATGGCTGGGTGTTCGAAGTTCCCGCTTCGGCAACCGGGCTTGTCGAGCCGGTGCCGCTCACCGCAATGGGCCGGTTCAACCACGAGGCGGCTTGCGTGGATCCCGTGACCGGTATCGTCTATCTGACCGAGGATCGCGGCGACAGCGTACTGTATCGTTTCCTCCCGGCAGTTCCGGGCAATCTGCGCGCAGGCGGACACCTGCAGGCCATGGTGGTCGAAAGCTTGGCCGATACGCGCAACTGGGCAGGCCCGGCCATGGCCGTTGGCACGCGCCATGCGGTGCGCTGGATCGACTGCGAAAATGTCGAGGCACCGCAGGACGATCTGCGTCACCGCGCGGCGGCGCGAGGCGCGGCGCTGGTCGCACGCGGCGAAGGCATTCACATGGGGACCGACGCATTGTTCGTCTGCTCGACCAATGGCGGGCAGCGCAAGCTGGGCCAGATTTTCCGGCTTGTTCCGGGCCGCGGAACAGCCGCGGATACGATCGAACTGTTCTTCGAAAGCGAGCGCGAGGACCAGTTCAACTATGGCGACAACCTGACCGTCGGCCCCAATGGCCATCTGATCGTCTGCGAGGACCAGTACACCGACGTGGTCGACAACCATTTGCGCGGCATCACCCCGGATGGGCGCGCCTATCCCTTTGGACGCCTGCGGATGCAGACCGAACTTGCCGGCGGATGCTTCTCCCCCGATGGCAGATGGTTCTTCGTCAACGCCTATTCGCCCACCCGCACCCTGGCCGTCACCGGGCCATGGGCGGCCTGAGGACCGGTTCGAACCACCCACGGCCGGGGCATGCAGCCCGGATTCGGCAAATCCGCTGGCCTCGCGGTATCGTAGTCCCGTGAGCGGCGCCCTGCGGCATCCGCGCAGCGGCCAAAAGCCGTGGCAGACAATTTCTCGGACCCCTCCCCGCGGCGAGGCATTGTCCTACCATGCAAGCACAACAAACCACCTCCCAAGACGATGGGCCGCCCTGGAATATCATCACTAACGGGGGCCCGGTCGTGGCCACTGCCATCCACGCCGGGCATGTCGTCCGTGACGAGCTGGCGCCTTATCTCGCGATTGATCCCGAAGACCGCCGGCGCGAAGAGGACCCGCTTACCGACTATTTCCTGTCACTGAGCGACAACCTCGTCCGCGTGAACCGCTCACGCTTCGAATGCGACATGAACCGGCCCCGCACGGGCTGCATCAGCCCCGATCCGGCAGATACCTGGGGCCTGAAGATCTGGCAGGATGGGCTTCCCGAAGGCCAGATCGAGACTTCGCGCCAATTGCACGATCGCTTCTATGCCGAGATGCGGACGCTGTTCGACCGTTTGCTCGACCAGCACGGGCAGCTTCTGGTGCTCGATCTTCACAGCTACAACCACCGCCGCGACGGGGCAGGGGCCGAAGCGGCGCCGGTCGAGGAAAACCCCGATATCGATATCGGGGCAACAACGCTCGACCGCGGGGTATTCGGCGATCTTCTGGGGCGCTTCACCGAGGAGCTCGGGCGACACACGATGCGCGGCAATGCGCTGCAGATCGGCGAAAATGTCCGCTATCCCGATGGCGGGAACTTCCCCGAATGGCTGTTCGAAACCTACGGCAAGCGCACCTGCGTCATCACCCTTGAATACAAGAAGATATTCATGGACGAATGGACGGGCACGCTCGACATCGGCGCGGCGCAGGATCTGCGTACCGGGCTGATGCATGCGCTCGGCGTGGCCCGCACGGAACTGGCCAAGCTCAACCAATGAGCGATGACATCGAATTTACCGCAACGGCCCGCGAAACGGACCGGGCGCTGGCACGGATCGACGGCCGGATCGACTGGCTGTCCTATCTCACGCCGACGAACCTCGACGCGGTCGCCGAAGGTTTTCGTGACAGCGGGTACAAGGTTCTGCCCGAACTGGAATACCCGCCGATCCCCGACGATCTCGGGGCGTTGCGCTCGCAACTGCTCGACCTGCCGATGCGACAGCTTGGCAATCTCGATATCGAGGCGCTGCTGATCGAAAAGCAGCGCGAACTCGACCGGCAGATCGAACTGGTCCGCTTGCGCGGCCGCGACGGCTTCACCATGGCATCGATCGACCTGTTCGGCGATGTCGATGCGGCCCTGTTGGCGGTAGCCGAGAAAGTGCTTGAAGAGGTGCCGATCCGCGACCGGCCAACCGCCCAGCGCGTCGATGCGCAGGCCTTCATGGCAGCTGCACGCGAGGCGATGGACAGCTACCGTGCGAAAGATCCGCGCTTCGATTTCGAAGTGGTGGAGGAAACCACGCCGGGCACCCACATCTTCACAGCGGCGGGCAATCTGCATGTCGCCTTCGACTATACTTGTCCGCGCAACCGCGTCGAACCGCTGATCCGCCATGAAGTCGGCACCCATACTGTGACGCGGTTCAACGGTCGCTGCCAACCGCTCAGCGTGCTCGAATGCGGGCTTGCCGATTACGATGCATTGCAGGAAGGCATCGCCGTTCTGGCAGAATACCTCGCCGGCGACATGCCGCCGTCACGCCTGCGGGTCCTGGCGGCGCGCGCGGTGGCTGCCCGCATGGCAATCGATGGCCGTCCTGCAAGCGAGATATTCGCAAAGATGCGCGAAGAGTATCACCTGCGTAGCGAAACCGCATTCGACACCACCGTCCGTGCATTGCGCGGTGGCGGCATGACCAAGGACGCGTTGTACCTGCACGGGCTGGTCGACCTGCTCGCCTATCTGGCAGGCGGCGGATCGACGGAATTCCTCTTCATCGGCAAGTTCGCGCTTAAACAGCGCGCACTGCTGGAACGGCTTCTCGACGACGGCTTCCTGCAACCGCCCGCAATCGTGCCCGATGAATTTGCGGCACCGCCAGACAAAGACCCCATCTCCCCCATTCGGGAAATGCGCGTCGAACAATTTTACACGGAAAGCACTGCAGCATGAAACTCGCATTTGTCGTCAATCGGATCGAGACCGAACAGGCCGATTATACCACCATCCGCCTCGCTCGGAAGGCCGCCGCCCGCGGGCACGAACTGGCCTTCTTCGGGCTGGCGGATTTCATCTACGAATCCTCGGGGCGGATCTGCGCGATGGCGAGCGTGCCCAAGCCGGGAGACTATGCTGATGACGCCGCCTATCTCGACCACCTCCAGAACGACGCTCCGGAAAAGCGTATCGTGGTCGAGGATTACGACATCGTCATGCTACGCAGCGACCCGGCCGACGAACTGACCACGCGGCCGTGGGCGCCGCCGTCGTCGCTGCTGTTCGCGCAGCTTGCGGCCGCGCACGGCACGATCGTGCTCAACGATCCGAGCCATCTGACCGACGCGCAGAACAAGACCTATTTCCAGCATTTTCCCGAGGAAGTGCGCCCGGCCACCTGCATCACGCGCCACGCCGACGAAGTCAGCGCGTTTCTGGAAGAACATGACGGCAAGGGTGTGCTCAAGCCATTGCAAGGTTCGGGCGGACAAGGCGTTTTCATTGTCGACAAGAAGAACCGCCAGAACCTCAACCAGATCATCGAATCGATCACCCGCGATGGCTATGCGATCGTGCAGGAGTACCTGCCTGCTGCAGCCGAGGGCGACCTTCGCGTCATCACGCTCAATGGGCGCCCGCTCCAAGTCGACGGCACCTTCGCCTCGCTGCGCCGCTCGAGCACGACCGAAGATCATCGCTCGAACCTGTCGGCGGGGGGCAAGGCCGATCTCGAACAGCCCGACGAGGCGGCGATGCGCGCGGCCGAGATGTGCGCGCCCAAGCTGATCGACGATGGCATGTATCTGGCCGGGCTCGATATCGTCGGAGACCGGATGATCGAAGTGAATGTCGATAGCCCTGGTGCGCTCAGCTATATGGAAGACCTCAGCGGAGTCGATTTCAGCGGCGCGATCATCGATGATCTCGAACGGAAGGTGCGACTGAAGAAGAATTACAGCGGCACGCTGAGCAATCGGCATCTCGCGGTCGTCTGACCTGCAGGTGAGGTGAAGGTCGCCGGTCAGAGGCCGATCTTCACCCCCGCCCAGACAGTCCGCGGGACGCCGAGATCGATCGATCCGCTCTGGTTGCGGGTGATGATGGTCTCGTCGGTCAGGTTCTCGCCGCGAAGCACCAGCGCGACATCTCGAAGCAGGGGTACCTGCGCGTAGGCATCCAGCGTGGTCGCTTCTGGCAGGACGTTGGTTTCGCGATCGTCCTCGAACTGAGCACCGACATGACGGATCGTCGCCGAAAGCAGCCAGGCTTCGGCTGGGCGCCAGGCAAGCGATGCCCCGCCGACAAAACGCGGCGTCTGCGACGGACGGTTTCCGTCGAGCACTGCAGCAAATCCCGAACCGCGCGCTTCGGCATCCGTCCATGAAGCCGAAGCATCGAAGGAGAGCCGCCCGACATTCGCGGATGCGGCGGCTTCGAGGCCGCGCGCACGGATCGCGTCGATATTGCGGCGCTGACGCAGATTGGTGCCCAGCGTGACGTTGGCCACCGCATTCTTCACCCGGTTGTCGAAGGCGGTCAGCGACAGTTTGACCCCCGATGACGGCGTGAGATCGACACCCGCCTCGAACCCTTCGAGACGCTCGTTCTCGAGGGCGGCATTCGCTTGCGTGACGACGGGGAAAACCACGAAGGGGCGGTACAATTCGTTCAGTGTCGGCAGCCGCAAGCCCGAATAGGCTGCTGCACGAAGGGCGATCAGCGGGTTCGCCCGGTACAGCAATCCTCCACGGAACGAGGCATCCCAGCCCGACCGGTCCGGATAGCCGGCATCGATCTGCAGCGTGCCCGCAGCGTCGCGCTCACGGTAGAACCCGTCACGGATGGTCCAGCGATCGAGCCGCGCGCCCGCGGTCAGCACCATTGCCCCCAGGGTCCAGTCATCCTCGATGAAGAAACCGAGATCGGTGTTGGTCCCGCCCGCCTGCCGGCGCGCAGTGACGTTACCCGAAAAGGCGCTGATAGCGGTTTCGAACAATTCGCCCTGCGCATTGCGATAGTCCACCCCCAGCCGCAGCACATGCGCATCGCCCGCCGGGGGCCGCAGTTCGAACTTGCCCCCCAGCCCCGTCGCAGGCGTGTTGCGCTGGTCGAGCACAGGGACGAAGCGGCTCGAGCTGACGACGATATTGGTGAAGTTGCGTGCCTGGATATAGGCGAGCGCATCGAAGGCCCAGGCGCCGCGGCCAACCAGTCGCACGCTGGCATCCTGTCCCTCGATCATGCTGTCGGCCCCTTCGAACCGCAGCGTGCGTTCGTCACGGTAGGCCAGCCCCCGGACCTGCAGTTCCACATCGCCCGACACCGGGGCCACACCGCGAATCTGGGCCGACCAGCCGTCGAATGCGGCGCGCGCGCTGAGCGGAACGCGGTCCGCCTCGGGTGTGGTGAAGAATCCCTTTCCGCGGTCCCAGCGTCCTGACGCCACGACGAAACCGCTGCCCAGCTGCGCGCCGGTGCTGGCCGACAGTTCGGTTTCGCCGCGGTCGTTGGCAAGCGCTTGTCCGGTGAAACCGCCCAAGGTGTCGATGCCGGCGCTCTCCAGCTCGATCGTCCCTGCCAGCGCGCCCGCACCGAAGGGCCCGGATCCCCCGCCCCGCGTTACGCGCACCTGCGCCAGGCGCTCGGGCGCGATTGCACTGAAGGGGATATAGCCGAAGAACGGATCGCTCATCGGCACACCGTCGAGCAGCACCAGCGCGCGGCTGGTCGCATTGCCGCCCAGCGCGCGCAGCGTCGCGCCCTGCGCCGAAGCATTGGCAGAACGGCTGTCTGAACGCCGGAATTGCTGGAAACCTGCGACCGCGCTCAGCGCATCCTCGATCCGACCCGAGGGTACCGACACCAGCTGGTCACGGTCGATGACCTGAGTATCGTAGGCCGGCGCAGCGGGTGTTTCCTCCAAACCGCTGCCGGTCACGACGATCACTGGATCATCCTGGGCGAATGCTGGGGTAGCGGCGCACAGCGCCAGCGACAGGCCGGTACCGGCCATCAAGCTGCGAAACAGGGTCATGGGGGTGCGCCGTAACCGGTGGAACGCCGAATTGCGAGGCCCGACTAACCGTTTGCAGCATCGCGCCGAATGCCTAGAGATACACACACAAGAGGGAGAAATGCGGCATGACTGAGGCAGAGGATCGTTCGGGCTGGGTCAAGCGTCCCACGGCAGCCATCGAGGGTACCGGTTGCACGCTGGAAGATTACCAGGCGCTCTACGCGCGCAGCATCGAGGACAGCGATACGTTCTGGGCCGGCCAGGCCGATCGGCTCGACTGGATCAAGGACCCGACCGTGATCGCCAACTGGTCCTACGATCCGGTATCGATCAAGTGGTTCGAGGACGGCGTGCTCAACATCTGCCACAATGCGGTCGATCGCCATGTCGCGGCGGGCCATGGGGCCAGCACCGCGCTGATCTTCGAGCCCGACGATCCCGCCGGTGACGTGCGCCGGATCACCTATGCCCAATTGCAGGCCGAAGTGATCCGCATGGCCAACACCCTGCGCAAGATGGGCGTGGCGAAGGGTGACCGGGTGACGATCTACATGCCGATGGTTCCGGAAGGCGCCTTCGCCATGCTCGCCTGCGCTCGGATCGGGGCGATCCATTCGGTCATTTTCGGCGGCTTCAGCCCCGAAGCGATCGCAGGGCGGGTCGAGGACTGCCGCAGTGACTGGATCGTGACCGCCGACGAGGGGCTGCGCGGGGGTAAGCGCATTCCGCTGAAGGGCAATGTCGATGCCGCGCTCGACAAGGTTTCGGTCAAGGCGGTGCTGGTGCTGCGCCATACCGGGGGCGAAGTGGCAATGACCGCCGGCCGCGACCACTGGTACCACGAACTTTCTGCCGACGTCGCAGCCGATTGCCCCTGCGAACCGATGCAAGCGGAAGACCCGCTGTTCATCCTCTACACCTCGGGGTCAACCGGCAAGCCCAAGGGCGTGCTGCACACGACGGGCGGCTATGCGGTCTGGACCGAGACCACCTTCCGTCATGTCTTCGATTACCGCGAAGGCGAGGTTTTCTGGTGCACCGCAGATATCGGCTGGGTCACCGGGCACAGCTATATCGTCTACGGTCCGCTGCTCAATCGCGCGACCGCGCTGATGTTCGAAGGGGTGCCCAATCACCCCGATCACGACCGTTTCTGGCAGGTCTGCGACAAGCACCAGGTCAATATCTTCTACACCGCGCCCACGGCCATTCGCGCACTGATGCGCGAGGGCGAAGGGCACGTGACGAAACACGACCTGTCGTCGCTGCGCCTCCTGGGCAGCGTGGGCGAGCCGATCAATCCGGAAGCCTGGCGCTGGTACCACGACACTGTCGGCAAGGGCGAAATGCCGATCGTCGATACCTGGTGGCAGACCGAAACCGGCGGCGTGATGATCACCACCCTGCCCGGCGCGCATGACATGAAGCCGGGCAGCGCCGGACGCCCCTTCTTCGGCATATGCCCGCAGCTGGTCGATGCCGAGGGCGAGGTGCTCGACGGCGCGGCGGAGGGAAATCTGTGCATCACCCGCAGCTGGCCGGGACAGGCGCGCACGGTATACGGTGACCACGACCGCTTCGTGCAGACCTATTTCAGCACCTATTCCGGCAAGTATTTCACCGGCGATGGCTGCCGCCGCGACGAAGATGGCTATTACTGGATCACCGGCCGCGTGGACGATGTGATCAACGTGTCGGGGCACCGCATGGGCACGGCGGAAGTCGAGAGCGCGCTGGTCCTCCATCCCAACGTCTCCGAAGCCGCGGTGGTCGGCTTCCCGCACGACATCAAGGGTCAGGGAATATATTGCTACGTCACGCTCAATGCCGATGTCGCGGAGAGCGAAGACCTGACCGCCGAACTGCGCGCGCATGTGCGCAAGGAAATCGGCCCGATCGCGACACCCGACCATCTCCACTTCACTCCCGGCCTGCCCAAGACCCGCAGCGGCAAGATCATGCGGCGGATCCTGCGCAAGATTGCCGAGAACGATCACGGGGCGCTGGGCGACACCTCGACGCTGGCCGACCCCGGCGTGGTCGATGCGCTTGTCGAAGGCCGCCGGAACCGCTGAATGCGTCGCCGCGTGTGGTTCCCCCGCATGTAGCGTTATCGCACGATTAACCAGCCGGGGCGCATAAATCGCTCATGGAAGCGGGCCTTGCATCATGTGGTTGGTAAAGCACGTTGCGGCGCGCACGCAGGGTTCGGACTGGCGCGGTTATTTCCTGATCGGCTGCGTCGCCGTGCTGGCTCTGCTGCTGGCGGGCGCCAGCTGGAGCGCCCGGCAATCCTCGATCGAGCGCACCGCGGCAGAACAGCGTCAGGATCAAACCTTACAGGTCCTGCTCGAAACCGACCACCTGCGCTCGGCAGCGCTGCAGCAGGTGCGCGGCGGTCGCGGCTATCTGCTGACCGGGAGGCCTGCCTTTCTCGAGCCTTTCAACGAGGGTCGCCAGGCCGCCGCTACGGCGCACGAACGACTGACTGCGCTGATCGGCGACAATCGCGACCAGTTGCTGCGGACCCGCGCATTGGCAATCGATCTGGCGCATCTGAACATGGTCATCGACGCGATGATCAAGCTGGCCGACGAAGGCCGTCAGAGCGACGCGATGCGGATCATGCGAAGCGGGAGCGACCGCGATGCAATCGAGGCGATTACCCGCACTCTCGATGCGATCCAGGCAAGCGAGCGCGAAGCGCTGGCGGCGTCCTCGCGTGCAGCGCAGAGAAGCGCTGTCGCCAACGAGCTCTACCAATATCTCTTGGCCGGGATCGGTCTGTTGCTGCTGGGCCTGTCGATCGTCACCACGAACTACGTCCGCAAGGCGCTGGCGCGCGAAGATGCCGCCCGGCGCGAGCTCGAAGTCTTCGCCATGACCGATGCGCTGACCGCCCTCCCCAACCGTCGCTCGTTCATGAGCGATCTGAGCCGGGAGATCGCGGCATCGCAGGCCGAACAGACCCCGAGGTTGAGCCTCGCAATCTTCGACATCGATCATTTCAAGCGCATCAACGACCGCTTCGGTCACCCGGCCGGGGACGCGGTTATCGAAGAAGTTGCCAAACGGGCGAAATCGGCCCTGCGCGAGAACGATATCGTCGGGCGTATCGGCGGCGAGGAATTCGGCGTGATCCTGCCGCGCGCCGATCTCGCCAGCGCGCGGGCGGTGTGCGGCCGATTGCGCGAAACCATCGCCGGGACACCGGTGGTGCGCGATGATGCGATCATCGCCTTTACCGTCAGCGTGGGGATCGCCCAGTTCCAGGCAGAGGATGATATCGACCATCTGATGACGCGCGCCGATGCCGCGCTTTACGATGCCAAGACCAGCGGCAGGAACCAAGTCCGCACCACTGCGTGAGGGTTGCGCCGACGCCAGTCGCGCGGTTAGGTCGCACCATGACCATGCCCAAGCCCAGCATCCTGTTCGTCTGCCTCGGCAACATCTGTCGCTCGCCCCTCGCCGAAGCGGCCTTCCGCAAAGCTGCCGACGAGGCCGGGCTCGAGGTCCATGTCGCCAGCGCAGGCACCGCGGGATACCATGTCGGCGAAGCACCCGATCCGCGGGCCATCGCCGAAGCCCGTCAACGCGGGGTGGACGTTACCGGCTATCGCGGACGGCAGCTTGCCGCACAGGATTTCCACGACTTCGACTACATCTTCGGCATGGACCGTTCGAACATGGCCAATATCGCCCGCGTCGATCCGGGCGATGGCAGGGCGCAGGTCGCCATGTTGCTCGATATCGTTCCCGGGCAGGAAGGGCGCGAAGTGGCCGATCCCTATTACGGCGGGGCCGACGGCTTCGGCGCGACATGGAACGAAGTCGACGCGGGAGCCCGCGCGCTGGTCGCCGTCCTGCTCGATGAGACACGCTGACGCCGTCCTCGAGCCGCTCTGCGGCGCCAAGGTCATCGGGGCCGAGACCCTCGCGGGCGGCGATACCTCGGGCGCCAGCCGTCTAGCGCTGGCCGACGGACGGACGCTTATCGCCAAACACGGTCCCACGACTGCGCGGGAAGCACGCATGCTTGGTGCGATGCATGCGCTGGGTGCGCCAGTCCCCGAGGTGGTCGGCATGCAGGATGACTGGCTCGTGATGACCGACGCGGGTGCCGCACGCCCGTTGGACGAAGCGGCCTGGCATTCGCTCGCCGACGCTCTCGACATCCTGCACGCAGCCGCGAAGGCCGAGCCTTACGGATGGAGCGAGGACCATGCCTTTCGCCACGTTGCGGTTCACAATGCGCAGCGCACCGACTGGGTCGAATTCTGGCGCGACCAGCGCCTGCTGTGCCATGTCCCACACCTGCCTGCACCATTGGCGCAGCGCGTGGAGACGCTGGCCGCAAGGCTGGCCGACCTGTTGCCCAGCCGTCCGCCTGCCGCGCTACTCCACGGTGACCTGTGGGGCGGCAATATCGTCTGGAACGGCGCAGCACTGACGCTGATCGATCCGTGCGCCTATCATGGCGACCGCGAAGTCGATGCCGCCGCACTGACCGTTTTCGACAGCCCGCCCGAAGGGTTCTTCGACCGGCTCGAACTGGCTGCCGGCTGGCGCGCGCGTCTGCCTGCTTACCGGCTGTGGATGTGGTTGATCCATGTGCGGCTGTTCGGGCAGAGCTATTGTGCCGCAGCGGAGAGAGACCTCGCGCTGCTCGGCTGCTAACCGCCGCGTAGCGTCTTCACGCCGAAATCGCGTTCGAACAGATACAGCAGCACGCGTGCCGCTTCTCCGCGCCGACCTTCGAGCCCGCCGTCGCGGTCCATCAGCAGGCGCGCATCGTCATAGGCCTTAGGCAGAAGTTCGGTGATCTGATCCAGCGTCGCAATCGTGAACGGCGTGTCGCCTGACTGCCGCGTGCCGAGAAGTTCGCCGCCGCCGCGCAGGCGCAAATCCTCCTCCGCAAGCAGGAAACCGTCCTGCGTCTGGCGCATCAACTTCAGTCTTTCCTGCGCGGTTTCGGACAGCGCCTCGCCATGAAGCAGCACGCAGAAGGATTTCTGACTGCCGCGTCCCACCCGGCCACGCAGCTGGTGCAGCTGGGCCAGCCCGAAGCGTTCCGCCTGCTCGATCACCATCAACGTGGCATTGGGGACATCGACGCCCACTTCGATCACGGTCGTCGCCACCAGCAATTGCGCATCACCGCGCGCGAACCGCTCCATTGCGGTGTCTTTCGCTTCACCCGGCATCTGTCCATGGACCATGACCACGTCGTCACCGAAGCGCTCCTTCAGCGCTGCATAGCGCGCTTCGGCGGCGGCGATATCTTCGGGACCATCCATTTCGCGCACCATCGGGCACACCCAATAGGCTTGCCGCCCCTCTGCCATCTGCGCGGCCAGCCGGTCGACCAGCGCCGCCAGCTTCTCCTGCCCCATCACCACCGTATCGATTGCCTGCCGTCCGGGTGGGAGTTCGTCGAGCTTGCTGACGTCGAGTTCGCCATATTGTGCCAGCGTCAGCGTGCGCGGGATCGGTGTCGCGGTCATCGCCAGGACATGCGGTGCGCGCTTGCCCTTGCTGGCCAGCATCAGCCGCTGCCCGACCCCAAAGCGGTGCTGCTCGTCGATGACCACCATCGCCAGGTTGCGATAGGCGACCTTGTCCTGGAAAATTGCATGTGTGCCCACGACGATGTCGATGCTGCCGTCGAGCAGCCCCATCAGCGTTGCCTCGCGTGCCCGGCCCTTGTCGCGGCCGGTGAGCAGCGCAACGCGCGCGCCCGTCGGTTCTGCCATGCGGCGCAGGCTTTCATAATGCTGCCGGGCGAGGATTTCGGTTGGCGCCAGCAGCGCCGCCTGTGCCCCGGCCTCCACCGCGATCAGCATCGCTTCGAGCGCGACCACAGTCTTGCCGGCACCGACATCGCCCTGCAACAGCCGCAGCATCGGCGCTTCCTGCGCCATATCGCCTTCTATTTCCGCGATCGATCGGGTCTGCGCCCCGGTCAACGGGAACGGCAGGTCGAGCTTGCCCCGATAGCTGCCGTCTCCCCGCAGAGGCTGGCCCTTGCGCTTGCGATTGTCCGCACGCACCAGCATCAACGCCAGGCTGTTGGCCAGCAGCTCGTCATAGGCGAGTCGGTCGCGCGCGGCGCCATGTTCGCCCTTGTGTGCCAGCACCAGCGCATCGCGCCAGGCCGGCCAGTCCGCCTTGTCGCGCTGCGTTCCTTCGATCCATTCGGGCAGTTCGGGCGCGCGCGCCAAGGCTTGTTCGACCAGACCCGCCACCCGCGGCTGGGTCAGCCCTTCGGAAAGGCGGTAGACAGGCTCGCACAGCCGCTGCATCGTCTCGCCGCCCTCCTCGACCACATGATCGGGATGGACGATCTGGAGCATGTCGCCGAACCGTTCCAGCTTGCCCGCAACCCAGCGAGTTTCGCCTTCGGGCAATTGCTTCTTCGCGGTATAGGACGCGCGCCCGAAATAGGTGAGCGCCACCACGTTGCCCGCCGCATCCTGCGCCAGCACGCGGTAGGGCGCACGCGGGTTGCGGCTGCTGCGATGTTCGCCGATCGTCAGTTTCACGACGATCTGCTCGCCCTCGCCGCCATCGTCGATATTGTCGATCGCACGCCGCGTCACGAACCGTTCGGGCAGGTGGTAGGCGATATCGCGCACCCGCGTCAGGCCGAGCTTGTCGAGCGGCTTCTTCAGCTTGGGGCCCACGCCTTCGAGCGTCTCGGTCTCGGCGAACAGCGGGTTGAGGATATCAGGGCGCATGGCCGCACATAGCCATCAACGCCAAGCTGGCGAAAGCGGCAAGCGCATCGCCCGAAGCTGCGCTTGTGGATAGCGATCCCAACTTGCGCTGCGCGGGCACGCGCGATAGGCGCTTCGCATGCCCGATCTCCTGACATTCGACGGCCGCAAGCAACGCGCCAAGTTCCGTGCCTGGCATCGCGGCACGCGCGAGGCCGACTACATGATGGGCGGCTTCTACGATCGCTACAACGCCGATTGGAGCGAGAACGAACTGGCCTGGTTCGAGGCGCTGCTCGAGGAAGACGACGTCGACGTGATGGCTTGGGCGCTTAAGACAGCACCCACCCCGCCCCGCTTCCAGGGCGAACTGATGGCGGCGATGCAGCGGCTCGATTACGTGGATATTCCGCGTTGACGACCCGGCGCTAGCGCCTATCTCCCTTCCGATACGCCGCGCACCCCCTTCCCGATCGGGCAGGGGGCGAAGCAGCGTGTGCGGAACGCCGCGCGCTCTTGAACGCTAGGAACACCATGCCCGACCTTTCCCGTATCCTGAAAGCCCGCCAGCCGCTCACGCTGGCGCAGGTTGCGCGCGGCGCGCAGCCGCTGGTGATGGCCGATCTCGCCCGCGCCAGCACCGGCCGCGCGGTGTTCATCGCACCGGACGATGCCGCGATGCGCAGCGTGGTGGATGCCGCCGCCTTCTTCGCGCCCGAGCTCGAAGTGATCGAATTTCCGGCGTGGGATTCCCTGCCCTACGACCGCGCCAGCCCCGCGCTGGCGATCAGCGCCCGGCGGCTCGCCGCGCTGCACCGGCTTCAGGCCGGCAAGGCCAGGGCGCAACTGATCGTGACGACGGCGAATGCGGTCCTCCAGCGCGTCCTTACCCCGTTCCGGATCCGCGAAAGCGTACGCGAATTCAAACCGGGTGTCGAAATCGGCCGCGAAAGCCTGTCCGCCCTGTTGCAACGGCAGGGCTACAGCCGCACCGACACGGTGATCGACAAGGGCGAATATGCAGTCCGCGGTTCGATCGTCGACATCTTCCCCAGCGGCATGGACGAAGCGCTGCGGCTCGACTTCTTCGGCGACGAGCTGGAAAGCCTGCGCAGCTTGGATCCCAATACGCAGATGAGCACCGGCCGTCTGGATAGCCATCTCCTGCTCCCGGCAAGCGAAGCGCTGCTGGACGAAGACAGCATCAAGCGGTTCCGCAGCCGCTACCGCGAGATGTTCGGCGCCAATGCGACGCAGGATCCACTGTACGAGGCGGTCAGCGAAGGCCGCCGGCTGGCCGGCATGGAACACTGGTTGCCGCTGTTCGAGGACAAGCTGGCGACCTTGTTCGACCATCTCGGCAAGGACGATCTCGTGGTGATCGACCAGGCGGCGCTCGCCGCCGCGGACGAGCGTGTGAAGGATGTGCGCGACTATTTCGACCAGCGCACCGCGATCACCGGTCAGGCGAAGGGCAATTATCGCCCGCTGCAGCCCGATGCGCTGTATATGTCGGCCGATGAACTGAAGGATGCACTGGCCGCTGCACCCGCACATCGTGCGACGCCGTTCGACGAGCCGGAAAGCGACGGCGTGGTCGGCTTCGGCTTCCGGTCGGGCCGCGATTTCGCCCCCGAACGCGCGCGCGGCGACAATGTCTATCCGGTGCTTGCCGATCATCTCAAAGCACTGTCCAAGGCCGGCAAGCGCCCGCTCCTGGCGGCCTATTCGAAGGGCAGCCGTTCGCGCATAGCCTCGATCCTCGAGGAAGCCGGCACGCCCGTGCAGATGGCGGAGAGCTGGCAGGATGCGCTCGGCCTGTCGGCCAAGGGCAAGCCTGCAGCCATGATCCTGCCGATCGAAGCCAGCTTCGCCAATGACGAGATGGAGCTGCTGACCGAGCAGGACATTCTCGGCGACCGGCTGGTGCGGCGCAAGAAGAAGCGCAAGAGCGCCGATGCCTTCCTGGCCGAACTGCAGGCGCTCAGCGTGGGCGATCTCATCGTCCACACCGAGCACGGGATCGGCAAATATCTCGGCCTCGAACCGATTGCGGTGGGCAAATCGAAGCACGACTGCGTGCAGCTCGAATACAAGGGCGGCGACAAGCTCTTCATCCCGGTCGAGAATATCGACGTGCTAAGTCGCTACGGCAGCAGCGAGGAAGCGGTCATGCTCGACCGGCTGGGCGGCGAGGCATGGCAGAAACGCCGTGCACGGCTGAAGGAGCGCATCCGCGAGATCGCGGGCGAATTGATGCAGGTCGCTGCGCAGCGAGCGCTCAAGAAGGCCCCGGTCATCGAGGTCGAGGATGGCACCTACAACCAGTTCCTCGATCGCTTCCCGTGGGAAGAAACGGACGATCAGGAGCGCGCGATCGCCGATGTGCTAAGCGATCTCGAGAGCGGCAAGCCGATGGACCGCCTGGTCTGCGGCGACGTCGGCTTCGGCAAGACGGAAGTCGCGCTGCGCGCCGCTTTTGCTGCGGCGATGAATGGCCAGCAGGTCGCCGTGGTCGCCCCTACCACCCTGCTCGCCCGCCAGCATTTCGAGAATTTTTCCAATCGCTTCAGCGGTTTTCCGCTGAAGGTCGGTCGCCTTTCACGGCTCGTATCCGCCAAGGAGATGAAGGAGACCCGCGAAGGGCTGTCCGCCGGCGACGTGGACATCGTGATCGGGACCCATGCCATCCTGTCGAAGCAGACCAGCTTCAAGAACCTTGGCTTGGTCATCGTCGACGAGGAACAGCGCTTCGGCGTGACGCACAAGGAAAAGCTCAAGCAGCTGCGCGCGGATGTGCACATGCTGACGCTGACCGCAACGCCGATCCCGCGCACCCTTCAGATGGCGATGACCGGCCTGCGCGAGCTTTCGACCATTCAGACCCCGCCCGTCGACCGGCTCGCGGTCCGCACATATGTGATGGAATGGGACGACATGGTGATGCGCGAAGCACTGCTGCGCGAGCACCATCGCGGTGGGCAGAGTTTCATCGTCGTCCCGCGGATTTCGGACATGGAGGAATTGTCCGACTGGCTGCATGAGAACATCCCCGAAGTGAAGTTCGTCGCCGCGCATGGCCAGATGTCGCCAGGCGAGATCGAAGAACGCATGAGTGCGTTCTACGAAGGCAAGTACGAGGTCCTGCTCGCCACGACGATCGTCGAAAGCGGGCTCGACCTGCCCAGCGCGAACACGATCATCATCCACCGCGCGGATATCTTCGGCCTTGCCCAGCTTTACCAGCTGCGCGGGCGCGTCGGGCGGGCCAAGCTGCGCGCCTATGCCTATCTCACCTATGCCAAGGATACGCAGCTGTCCGAAGTCGCGGAGAAACGGCTCAAGGTGCTCGGCGATCTCGACAGTCTCGGCGCCGGTTTCCAGCTCGCCAGCCACGACCTCGACATTCGCGGGGCAGGCAATCTCCTCGGCGACGAACAGTCGGGCCATATCCGCGAGGTCGGGTTCGAACTCTACCAATCGATGCTCGAGGATGCGATCCTTGCCGCCAAGGCCGGCGACATGGGGCTCGAGGCGAAGCCCGAACGGGTCAGCCCGCAGATCACCGTCGATGCGCCGATCATGATCCCGGAAGACTATGTGCCCGATCTGGCGGTACGCATGGCGCTGTATCGCCGTCTCAACGATGCTGCGGACAAGGCCGAGATCGAAGCGCTTGCAGCGGAAATGATCGATCGCTTTGGCGATTTGCCCGCCGCCACTGCGAACCTCGTCCGACTGATCGAGATCAAGCATCAGGCGATCGAAGCCAACATCGCCAAGATCGATGTCGGTGCGCAGGGTACGCTGGTGACCTTCCACCAAGACGATTTCCCCGATCCGGTAGGCCTGCTGGCCTATGTCGACCGGTTGAAGGGCACCGCCAAGCTGCGCCCCGACATGAAGCTGGTCATCAGCCGCGCATGGGGATCGCCCGAAAGCCGCCTCAACGGTCTGTTCCAGCTGACCAAGGGCTTGTCCGGAGTGGTCCGCAAGGCCCAGAAGAAGGGGAAGAAGGCGGCCGCCTAGCTGTTGGCGAGCTTGAGGAATTCCTGCGCCGTCATCGGCTTGGCGCGCAGGAATCCCTGATAGGCCTTGCAGCCCGCCGCCTGCATGAATTCGCGCTGTGCCTCCTGCTCGACACCTTCGACCACCACGGTGAGATCGAGCGCCGCCGCCATGGCGACGATGGCGTGGACGACTGCCTTGTCGCGTTCGTCCTCGAGCACACCATCAAGCATCGAGCGATCGAGCTTGATGCAATCGATCGGCAGCACCTTGAGATAGCGGAAATTGCAGAAGCCGGCGCCGAAATCGTCCAGCGCGATCTGCACGCCGAACAGTTTCAACTGGTCGAGCACGCGGCTCACCCGGTCGAGATCGGCGAGCAGGACCTGTTCGACGAGTTCGAGTGTGATCCGCCCCAACGGAAAGCCGATCCGCTCGGCCATCTGCGCGAAATCGATTGCGAAATTCTCGACAGCCAGATCGACCGGGGTGATATTGATCGAAAGCTGCAGGTGGTGGGGCCAGGCAAGGGCCTCTTCCAGCGCGCGCTCTACGATGTGGCGCGAAAGATGCGCGATATGATCCGCCCGCTCGGCAATCTGGAACAGCGCCCCGCCCCCGATACGGCCGACAACCGGGTGATCCCAGCGCGCAAGCGCTTCGGCGCCGATTATGCGGTCGTCTTCCAGCGAATATTGGGGCTGGAAGAGGATCTGGATCTCGTTGCGGTCGATCGCGGCAAGCAGATCGGCCTCGAACTGGCGGTTTGAACGCCCGGCATGCGCCGCTTCCCCCGTCGACCAGTCGATCCGCCGACGGTTGCTCTCGCGCATTCCCTCGGCCACCGCCGCCAGGCGTTCCAGCACGCTTTCGGGATCGTCCTTCTCGGTTACCCGCATGAGTGCGATGCGCGGCCATAGACGCAGGCTGCTTCCCCCGCCCTCGGGGCTGGCGATAGGCAGGGCGATGGCGTCGGCCAGTGCTTCGGCAAGCCATTGCCAGCGTTCGCGGCTGCATTCCTGCCGCGCAAGCAGCAGGAACGTGCCACCGTTCAGCCGTGCCGCAACCCAGGCATTGCTGCTTTCGAGCTCATCGGCGGCGAAGTGCTTGATCCGCTGCGCCACTTCGACCAGCGCACCGTCACCGGCCAGTTCCCCGAAAGCCACGTTCACATTATCGATCCGGCCGAGCGTTATGAGCATCGCCTGGATCGGGCAGGCGATGGTGTCCGAAGGCCATTCGCGCTGCCAGCGCGCGATCGTCTCACGCGCGGAAGGCTGATCGGCCAGACCGGTAAGTGCGTCGCGCGTTTTCCTTATCGGTTCTTTCGGGTTCGTGGCCATTTCCCAGTCCTTATCCGCGCGTAATGGCACCGTTATCAGTATTTCGGACGTGTTGCCAAATGGGACGTAGCTTCATAGGGACCGCGCGGGTACCGGGAAGCGGGTCTTGTCCGGAACGGGAGGGTCAACGGAAAGCATGTCCGAATACAACCGCCTGGCCTTGGTCGTTTCCGACGCCCCGCGGGCGCAGGAAGCGGCAGAGCGGGAATTTCGCTCCGTTACGGACTGGGTCCCGCTCGAAGAAGCCGATGCCGTCGTGGTTCTCGGCGGCGACGGCTTCATGCTGCAGACGCTGCATGCCATGCTCGACACCGGCCGCATCATTCCTGCCTATGGGCTCAACCTGGGCACAGTCGGGTTCCTGATGAACCGCAACCGCAATCCCGAGACGCTGATCAAGCGGATCGGGAAGGCCAAGCCGCATCACATCGCACCGCTCAGGATGCAGGCCGAGACGCAGGATGGCGCGGTCCACACGTTCTGCGCCATCAACGAGGTCAGCCTGCTGCGCGAGACGCGTCAGACCGCCAAGCTGGAAGTCACGGTCGACGACAAGGTGCGCATCGCCGAACTGGTTTGCGACGGGGTGCTGGTGGCGACGCCGGCAGGTTCGACCGCATACAACCTGTCCGCCGACGGGCCGATCCTGCCCCTCGATTCGAACCTGTTGGCGCTGACACCGATCAGCCCGTTCCGCCCGCGCCGATGGCATGGGGCGATCCTGCCCGATCGCAGCCGCATCTCGCTGCGCGTGCTCGAACAGGAAAAGCGCCCGGTGTCCGTCGTAGCCGACCAGCGCGAACTGCGTCACGTCTCGTCGGTGGGGCTCGAAATCGCGCGCGACAGCGAATTGACGCTGCTGTTCGACCCCGGCCACGCGCTCGACGAACGCATCGTGGCCGAGCAATTCGTGGTCTGATGCACCTGCCCGTGCGGCTGCGTAAAAGTTTTGCGAAATGCCCGCTTGCCAAACCGGAATCGCACCCATATAGGCGCACCCCTGCCCAGCGGGCTGCTCCCCGATAGCTCAGCGGTAGAGTAGGTGACTGTTAATCACTTGGTCGTTGGTTCGAATCCAACTCGGGGAGCCACTTTTCTCACAAATTCAACAGCAAGCGCCCGCCCACCCAGGCGGTGAGCGCAGCTGTGCCCCAGCGGATCCAGCGCTGCGGAAGGTATTTGAGCGCCAGCAGGCTGCCGACCTGGCCCGCAACGGCGACCGCGACGAGCAGGGGCAATCCCAGCTCCACCGCTGCGCCCAGACGCCCTGGACCGTTCTTGACGACCTGCCCCGCCAGCCCGAACAGCGAATTGACGAGAATGAACAGGCTCGCGGTTGCGGCGATAGCGCGCGCATAGTTCCAGCGCACCAGATGCAGCAACGGAGCGAGGAAAATGCCCCCGCCGATGCCCACCAGCCCTGCAAGATAGCCGAGCGGAACGGCCACCAGCGGCATCGACCGCGCAAATCGCGTCGGCCGGGAGGGATCGCCGCCAGCGAGAGGCAGCAACATCGAGAGCGCGGTAAAAACAAGACTCCCCCCGAGCAAGGCGAGAAAGCCGGCCTCGCCGATAGGGGTCAGGCCGCCGATGAAGGCGGCCGGTGCGGCCAGCCCGGTCAGCAGGATCGCGCCGCGCCAGGGAGTGACGCCCGCCCGGCCGAAACGTACCGAGCTGCCCGTCACCACCACCAGATTGCACGCGAGGGACAGCAGCGGCAGCAACCGGTAATCGACCTCGGCCAAGGCCAGCAGCGCGGTATAGGTCGATCCGCCGCCGAACCCGACGCTGGCGTACAACAGGGCGGTAACGAAAAAGGCGAGTGCGAGCGCGGCCATGCCTCCGCCTAGACGCTGGGTGCCGCCCGGGCTAGCGTCGAGGCGGAGGGAACAGGCCACTATGCGACCGGACGACATCACGCTGACGGGCGGGCTCGAACGCGCCCGGGTGGGCGACGCGCAGCGGGTCGGTGCGATCACCGCCGATGCCTTCCGCTACGATCCGTTCAATCTGTGGCTGTTCGGCGCGTTCGCCGGGATCGCCAATCTGTTTCATCTGCAGGCGCGGCGGATCTACGTCCCGCGCGGCTATTGCTACACGGCGGGCGACGAAGGGGCATGCATGTGGATGCTGCCGGGCGGCGATGCCGGGTTTTCGCTGCCCGATTACGCCGCCTTCGTCTTCCCCACGCTATGGCATTGCGGTCCGCGGGCGGTGCGGCGCGGGATCCGGACCGGGGCCGCGATGGATAGCCGCCATCCCGATTTCCCGCACGCCTATCTCTTCAGCATCGGCGTGCGCGAGACGGCGCGCGGCAAGGGGCTGGGGCGCACGCTCATCCAACCCGTGCTCGACGCGTGCGACCGGCAGGGCCTGCCCGCCTATCTCGAGAATTCGAACCCGGCAAACACCGGGTTCTATTCCGCCTGCGGGTTTGCGCCGCTCGGCGATCCGATCCACCCCGAGCCGGGTTCTCCCCCGCTGGTGCCGATGGTCCGTCAGCCCCGCCGCAGCTAGCAGCGGGGCGACAGGTTCACGCCCTCGCACCGGTGCCAATGGCCCCGTGGCAATGCTTGTACTTGTTGCCCGAACCGCAGGGGCAAGGCGCATTGCGGCTGATCTCCATGTCGGCATAGGGATTCTCGCCCGCCGAGCCGCCCGGCCCCACGGCTGCGCGTGAACTGCCGGCCAGCGCGCCGAACAAGGCTTCGCGCCCAGCCGACCCGTCACCATCGTTCGAGTCGTCGAGCCCGGTCAGCGGGTCGATATGTCCGGTGAGGAAATCGGGCAGGTCGGGAAGATTGACAGCCGGCATCGGCGCGGGCTCGGCCAGTTCGAGGCGGATGAGCTTGTTAGTCACCGTCTCGCGCAGTTTCTCGAGCATGGATTCGAACAGGCTGAACGCCTCCTGCTTGTATTCGTTCAGCGGCTGCTTCTGCGCATGTGCGCGCAGGCCGACGACCTGCCGCAGCGCGTCGAGCGTGGCGAGGTGATCCTTCCACTGCCCGTCGAGTTCCTGCAGCAGCACGCTCTTCTCGATCCGCCGCCACAGCGCCGGGTCGGCCGCAGCGATCTTGTTTTCCATGATGCGGTCGGCTTCCGCCACCAGCCGTTCCTCGATCATCTCGGGCTCGACCTGGTCTTCCTCGACCCATTGTTCGATCGGCGCATCGATGGCGAGGACGTCGTGGACGCGCGTCTTGAGCCCTTCGATATCCCATTGTTCGGGATAGGAGCCCGGCGGGCAGGCTTCGGTCACGATCGCATTGACTGCATCCTGGCGCATGTCGACGACCACATCGTCGACCGCCTCGCTGTCCATGATCTCCGCGCGCTGTTCATAGATCACCTTGCGCTGATCGTTCATGACATCGTCATACTGCACCACCTGCTTGCGGATCTCGTAATTGCGCGCCTCGACCTTCTTCTGTGCGGTCTCGATCGCCTTCGACAGCCATTTCGAACCGATCGCTTCGCCGTCTTCGAGATTCGAATTCATCATCTTGGAGAACAACGTATCCGGGCCAAAGATGCGCAGCAGGTCGTCTTCGAGGCACAGGTAGAACCGGCTCAGCCCGGGGTCGCCCTGACGGCCCGAACGGCCGCGCAGCTGGTTGTCGATCCGGCGGCTTTCATGCCGTTCGGTGCCCAGCACGAACAATCCGCCCGCTTCGAGCACCTGCTGCCGCTCGGCAGCGACCTCGGCCTTGATCCGGTCGATTTCGAGGTCCTTCTTGGGCCCGTCCTCCAGTTCGCTCAGCTCGTCGTCGATCCGGAAATCGACATTGCCGCCGAGCTGGATGTCGGTCCCGCGGCCCGCCATGTTGGTGGCGATGGTCACCGCGCCGATGCGCCCCGCCTGCGCCACGATATGCGCTTCGCGTTCGTGCTGGCGTGCATTGAGGACTTCGTGCTCGACGCCTTCCTGTCGGAGGAATTCGCTGAGCATTTCCGACTTCTCGATCGACACCGTGCCGACCAGGACCGGCTGGCCGATGGCGTTCTTCTCGGCAATCGCCTTGGCGATGGCTTTGAACTTGTCCTGCGTGTTCTTGTAGAACTCGTCATCCTCGTCGATGCGCGAAACGGGGACATTGGTCGGGATCTCGACCACGTTCATCTTGTAGATGTCCCAGAATTCGGCCGCTTCGGTCGCCGCCGTGCCGGTCATGCCCGACAGCTTGGGATACATGCGGAAATAGTTCTGGAAGGTGATCGACGCCAGCGTCTGGTTCTCCGGCTCGATCTTCACGCCTTCTTTGGCCTCGACCGCCTGGTGCAGGCCGTTCGACCAGCGCCGGCCTTCCATCATGCGGCCGGTGAACTCATCGATGATGACGACCTTGTCGTCCTTCACGATGTAATCGGTATCACGCTTGAACATGTGCACCGCGCGCAGCGCCTGGTCGACGTGGTGAACCACCTGCGTGTTCTCGACGTCGTAGAGGTTCTCGGTCTCGAGCAGGCCGCGTTCGATCAGCAGCTTTTCGAGCTGTTCGGTGCCATCCTCGGTCAGCTGGATGTTGCGCTGCTTTTCGTCCTTTTCGTACCAGTCCTCGGGGAAGGTCTTCACCACCTCGTCGATCGAAAGGTAGAGGTCCGACTTGTCCTCAGTCGGTCCCGAAATGATCAGCGGGGTACGCGCCTCGTCGATCAGGATCGAATCGACTTCATCGACGATCGCGAAATTGAACGGCCGCTGCACCATCTGCCCGCGTTCGTGCTTCATGTTGTCGCGCAGGTAATCGAAGCCGAGCTCGTTGTTGGTCGAATAGGTGATGTCCGAGTTATACGCATCGCGCCGCTGCTGCTCGCTGATGTTGGGAACAATCACCCCGACCGTCAGGCCGAGGAACTTGTGCAGGCGGCCCATCCATTCGGAGTCGCGCGCGGCGAGGTAGTCGTTCACCGTGACGACGTGCACGCCCTTGCCCTCGATCGCATTGAGATAGGTCGCCAGTGTGGCGACCAGCGTCTTGCCCTCGCCCGTACGCATCTCGGCAATTTCGCCGCGGTGCAGGACGATGCCGCCGACCATCTGGACATCGAAATGGCGCATGCCGAGCACGCGGACCGATGCCTCACGCACCGTGGCAAAGGCTTCGGGAAGGATGTCGTCGAGCGTCTTGCCCTCGGCCAAGAGCGCCCGGAACTTGTCGGTCTGCGCGGCGAGTTCGGCGTCGCTGAGCGCTTGCATCTGCGGCTCCAGCGCGTTGATCCGATCGACAATCTTGCCGAGCGATTTGACATAGCGGTCGTTGGCCGAGCCAAAGACGGATTTCATGATGGAGTTGAACATGTTGGGGCCTTCGAGCCTTCCGCGTGAACTTATGGATGGGAGGCCCGCACGCGCGGTGCGCGGCGGGCAGGAATACGGCAACAAACGGGCGCGGGGCGCCTATTCGTAGGAGCGGTCGATACCGATGTGGACCGCGGGGATCGTCACCGCGACGATCGGGACGCACTCGGCCGGCTGCGCGGCGGGCCGCAGGACACGCGCCTGGCCGGCGATCGATGCGCCTTCCCGCGCCTCGTGCTGGATGCAGCGGTCGGTACCGGCGGTCAGTTCGACTCCGGAAACCCCGTCATAGGCCTGTGCATGCGCAGGCGCGCCCGCGGCGGCGAGGCCGGTAAGAAGCGCGAGCAGGGTAAGGATGCGACGAAACATTGCAGCGGTCAGATAGGACTTGTGGCTATGCGCGTCCACCCCGCTTGACCGTTTACCCCGCCCCGCTCTGCGCCTAACGAGCGCCAATGGATCTTGCCCGCTCACCCCTCGCCCGCCCCTTCCCCGAACTGCCGCAGATCGGCGGCGTCACGCTGCGCGTCGCCTGCGCCCGGTACAAGGAGTGGGACCGCGCCGATCTGACCTTCGCCGAACTGGCCGAAGGGACCACCGTGGCGGGCGTCTTCACCCAATCCTCCTGCGCCTCGAGCGAGGTCGAGATGGGCCGCGAACAGGTGCGCCAGGGTCATGCGCGCGCATTGATCGTCAATGCCGGCAATTCGAACGCCTTCACCGGCTACCGCGGCCGCGAGGCGGTCGATCAGATCGTGCAGCAGGTCTCCGCAGCGCTGGGCTGCTCCGCCGAAACCGTGTTCGTATCCTCCACCGGCGTCATCGGCGTGCCACTGCCGAAGGACCGGGCACGCGCGGGCGTCGAGGCCGTTCTCTCCGCCGAGCCATGCAGCTGGGAAGACGCCGCACGCGCGATCGGGACGACCGATACCTTTACCAAGGGCGCGGGCGCGCATGCGATGCTGGGCGACACCCGCGCCGCGCTGGCGGGGATCGTCAAGGGCAGCGGGATGATCGCCCCCGATATGGCGACGATGCTCGGCTATGTCTTTACCGATGCGGCGGTGGCGCCCGAATTCCTGCAGGAAATGCTCGGCCGGGCGAATGCGGCAACCTATTCGTGCATCACCGTCGACGGCGACACGTCGACCAGCGACACCGTGTTGTTGTTCGCCACCGGCAAGGCCGGCAATACCCCGCTTGCGTCGTGGAGCGATGCGGGGGCGGACGCCTTTTACGCCGCGCTTCTCCAGGTGTGCCGCGACCTCGCGCAATTGGTGGTCCGCGATGGTGAAGGTGCGCAGAAATTCATCGAAATAGCGATTGCCGGTGCGGCAAGCGACGACAGCGCCCGGCGCGTCGGGCTTGCCATTGCCAATTCGCCGCTGGTCAAAACGGCGATAGCGGGCGGCGATGCCAACTGGGGCCGCGTGGTCATGGCGGTCGGCAAGGCCGGCGAACCGGCAGACCGCGACCGTCTGTCGATCGGCTTCGGCGGTATCTGGGCCGCGCGCGACGGACAGCCGCTGGCCGAGTATGACGAAGCTCCCGTGGCCGCCCATCTGGCAGGCGAGGACATTCGCATGGATGTCGATCTCGGCGTCGGTGACGGGCGCGCGACCGTGTGGACCTGCGACCTGACGCATGGCTACATCTCGATCAATGCGGACTATCGCTCGTGACCGCGCTCGACGACCAGATCCTCGATCTCATGCGCCGGGTTTCCGAACGCGCCATCCTGCCGCGCTATCGCAATCTCGCGGCGGGCGAAGTCGAGGACAAGGGCGGCAACGACCCGGTGACGATTGCCGACAAGGACAGCGAGGCGCTGCTGCGCGAAGGCCTGGCCGCGATCGATGCCTCGCTCGCGTTCGTTGGGGAAGAGACCGCGCATGCGGACCCGGCGATCCTCGAGCGGCTCGACCGGCCGTGCTGGATTGTCGATCCCGTCGATGGCACGCGCAATTTCGCCGCCGGCAAACCGCCCTTCGGCATCATCATCGCCCGTGCGGATGGCGGCGTCGCCCAGTCCGGCTGGATCTACGATTGCCTGACGGGCCGCTTCTGCAGCGCCCACCGCGGTGCCGGCGCCATGATCGACGGCGAGCGGGTGGCATCGCGTCCCACAGGACAGTCACCACCGATTGCGGCGATTTCGCTGATCTTCATGGAGGAGCAGCGCCGCGACGCCACGCGCCGTCATATCGCCCCGGCGTACGAACTCGTCGACATTCCCTATTGCGCGGCGGAGCAATATCCGCGGCTGGCGCTGGGCACGAACGATGTTTCGATCTTCGAACGCACGCTCGCCTGGGACCATGCGGCAGGCGTGTTGTGGCTCAATGAAGCGGGAGGCAAAGCAGCGCGGCCCGATGGCTCACCCTATCGCGTCGACGAGGTGGGCCGCACGGGCCTGCTGGGTGCGGCAAGCCCGGCCCTATGGGACGAGCTTGCCGATCTATATGCGAAAATGGATTAAAGTTCGCCTTCAAGCCACTGCTTGAGCTGGCCTTTCGGTGCTGCACCGCGCATCTGCGCGGCCTGTTCGCCATTCTTGAACAGCACCAGATAGGGGATCGACTGGACGCCCATCGAACCCGGCACATCGGGATTTTCCATGATGTCCATCTTGGCGATGGTCACCTTGTCGCCCAGCTCTTCGCTCAGTTCTTCCAGTGCGGGTGCGATCATCTTGCACGGGCCGCACCAGTCGGCCCAGAAATCGACCAGCACGGGCTTGTCGCTTTCGAGCACGTCGGACTGGAAGCTGGCGTCGGTAACGGCGGTGGTGGCCATGGGAATCTCCTGTAAAGCGTGTGGCCCATGATGTGGGCGGCCAAGGCGGTTACTCAACGGGCGGCAGGGCAAAACTTTCCTGCGGCGCCGCAAACGCGGTCTTGTAGGCAGCCAGCCGCGCGGCCGGCAAGGCGAACAACTGCGGCGTCTGGGTATAGAGCACCGCCGCCTCGACCCTGCGCCCGGGATAGATCGTCTCGAGCGCCGCGACATAGGCGGCCATCTGCTTGAGCGTGGCGTCGGGAATGGCCTCGGGAGACAGGGGCGGACGCCGGGCGGTCTTGAAGTCGACCACTGTCACCGCGTCGGCCGTGACCAGCAGGCGATCCGCGGTTCCCATGACCACTTGCCCCTCGACCGTCGCGGCCAAGGGCACTTCGGCCAGTGCTCGGGGTCCGAACACTTCCGCAAACGACGGTTCGGCCAGGACCTGCGTTACCCGCGCAAGCATTTCTTCACGCTCCGCTGGCGCCAAGTCGCCCGCCTGCCGTTCCAGCCATGCGCGCGCCTTGCCTTCGCGGTCTTTCCCAGCGATCTGCGGCAAGCGCTCGAGCAACGCGTGGATCAACGTCCCGCGCCGCGCGGCCGCGCCGACACTGGCAGGTGGCAGCGGGGGATCGCTGCCCTCGGTCTCGCCTAGCCCCGACGGGGCGAGCGGGCGCGGCGGCCGGGGCTCCGGCCCGACCGGCTTGGTGGCCCAGTCGGGCAAAAGCGGCATGCCGTCACCATCCGTATCGGGCGCGGACGGCGCAACCGGGGCAGCGTATTCGCCCAATTCCCAGCGGGCACCCCAGATGGGATCCGCCAGCGCCTCGTTTTGATCGAACAGTGCCGCGAGCCGCGCATACCAGCTATCGTCATGCGGGCCGTTTTTCGCATCGCGCGGGCCGAGCGAGCCGGTAATGAACAGCGCCTCCTGCGCGCGCGTCAGAGCGACATAGAGCAGCCGCCAATGTTCCTGCATCGCCTTGGCTGCTTCCGCAGCGTCAGCCTCGGCGACAGGGCCGACCTTTTCTTCCTTGGTCAGACCCGGCAGCGGAACGGCGCGCGGCGTCGCCGACCCCGGGAGATCCTCTTCCAGCACCAGATCGCCCGCGCCATCGGGCCGGATAGCGGCATCGGCGAGGATGACGATCGGCGCCTCGAGCCCCTTCGAACCGTGAACGGTCATCACCCGGACCTGGTCGCCGCCCTCCCCCGCTTCGCGCTTCAGTTCGCCATCGCCTGCATCGAACCAGCGGATGAACCCCTGCAGGCTCGCGGTATGCGCGCTGGCGTAGGCATTGGCCGCATTGAGCAATTCGTCGATCGGATCGTTCGTTTCTCGGCCCAGCCGCGCGACCAGCTTGCGCCGCCCGTCGAGCGCACCAAGCAATATCCAGTGCAGCAATTGCTGCGGGCTGTCGTAATCGGCCCGCCGCAGTATCTCGCGCAGCGCATCGACCGTGCCGCGAACGAACGCATCGCTGCTGCCCCGCAGGTGCTCCCACAGGCGCACGCCTTTCGGCCGGTAGCCGTGCGCCAGCAAATCCTCCTGGCTCCAGCCCAGCAAGGGCGAAACCAGCAGGCTGGCCAGCGTGAGATCGTCAAGCGGCTGCGCGGCAAAGCGCAAGGCGGCCATCAGGTCCTTCACTGCCAGCGGATTGCCGAGACGCAGCCGGTCGACCCCGGCCACCGGGACACCGTGGCGGTACAGCCGCGCGACGATGAGCGAAGCCAGGTCGCGCCGTTTCTGGACCAGCACCATGATATCGCCTGCGCTGGCGCGGCGCTTGGTCCCGCGCGACAACGTAAAGCCATCGCCGGCAGGGTCGAGCCATTCGGCCACCTGCCGCGCGATCCTGTCGGCCAGCAAGCGGTCGTGCCGCGCCAGCCAGCCTTCGCGCTCACCGCCGTCGTCTTCTTCCTCGGCGACACGAACGACCTGCCACAGACCCACCAGTCCGGGTTCGCCGCTGCCCGTATGCGGATCGCTGCGTTGATCGAGCCCGAACCCCTCATGGCCGATCGCATCGATCGCCCGATCCACAAAACCGAGTACCTGCTGGTTGGTGCGATAGCTCCGGCCGAGGCCGTATTCCTCCAGTCCGCGAATATCGGGCGCACCGCGCGTATCGCGGGCCGCATCGGCGGCGGCATTCATCTTGTCGCGGAAGAAATCGCGCGCCTGCCGGAAGTTCTCCGGGCTGGTCCCCTGGAAGCCGAAGATCGCCTGCTTGTAATCGCCCACGGCAAAGATCGTGCGCACCGCCTCGCCGCGCGCGCCCGAACCGTCGAAATAATCGTCGGTCAGTGCCTTCACGATCGCCCATTGCGCCGCGTTGGTATCCTGCGCTTCATCGACGAGGATGTGATCGAAGCTGCGGTCGAGCTTGTAACGGATCCAGTCGGCCATCGCGCTGTCGGACAGGAGCGTGGCGGCGCGGGCGATGAGATCGTCGAAATCGACCAGCCCTTCGCGTTCCTTCGCCCTGTGCCAGGCAAGCGCGAAGGCGCGTCCCGCTTCGAGCTGCGGCCCGAGGAATGCCGCCAGTTCGAGCAATGCCGCGCGTTCGCGCACCTTGGCCACGGCTTCGGCCACCCGTTCCTGGTTGCCCGGAAAGTCCGGATCGACTTTTTCCGCCCCGGCCATCTTGCGCGGGGTGCCATCGGCCTTGAGCAGTGTCCTGGAAAACCCGTCGATCGCGGCAAGCCGGGCCTCCGTATCACTCGCCAGCCAGCTTTCGAGAAAATCGGCGCAAGTCTGGCCCGTCGTTGCCGACCAGCCGCGGCTGGCGGCCAGGCAGGCGCGCAGGCTGGCGCAGGGAAACGCCGCGTCCGAACATGCGTCTGCAACCCATGCGGCATCGGCATCGGCGGGGAGGCCCAGCAAGCGAAACACGCGCGGCTGCATCGGCGGTTGCCAGCTGCCCGGCCCCTGCCACAGGTCCATGTGCCGCGCGCAGCGCATCAGCCAGCTGCGGACCGCATCGGGTCCCTTGCGCTTGCTCATCTCGGCGATTGCCCCGGCGATGCGCGGGTCGCCTTCGGCCAGCAGGCCGGAGAGAACATCGCGGCTCAGGAGGTCGCGCTCGCGGTCTTCCATCGGACGCGACCCGGGCAGCATGCCCGCTTCGCCGGGGAAGGCGGCAAGCAGATATTGGGCGAAGGCGTGGATCGTATCGATCCGCAACCCGCCGCCGGGGCAATCGAGGACGCGGGCGAACAGCGCCCGGGCCCGCGCGCGCGTTTCTGGGTCGCCGGGCGCGCCCAAAAACGCCAGTTCGCGCGCCAGCTGCGCATCGTCCATCCGGACCCAGCGCGCCAGCACCGCGTTGACACGCACTGCCATTTCGGCCGCGCCCGCCTTGGTGAAAGTGAGGCACAGGACCTGCGAAGGATCGGCCCCGGGTTCGAGCAGCAGCCGCAGGACGCGCGCCGACAGCACCTGCGTCTTGCCCGTCCCCGCGCTGGCCGAAAGCCACACGCTGTCCTGCGGATCGACCGCGAGGCGCTGCTTGTCCTGCAGTTCGTAGACGGTCCCGCTCACGCCGTTTCTCCGCCATCCTGGTGCGCGATCCACTCATCGAGCCGCATCAGCTGATCATAGGTGTCATAGGCGGGATAATCAGGGTTCTCGCGCGCCGTGAAGGAGTCATTGCCCTTGATGAAGCGGTTGATGGCCAGTGTCAGCTTGTCCGCGGTCAGCGGCAGGAATTCCTCGGGCGCCACGCCCGAAGTCTTGCGCCCGACTTTCAGCGGCACGTCGACATAGCCGAAACCGTACCGGTTTTCCGCATCCTTGGCTTTGCCAAGCGACCAGTATTCGTAGCCTTGCGCGTCGCCGGCCAGACCTTCGAAACCGCCGCGTTCGGCGATCAGGCCGAGGACGCCAAGCTGCAACGCGAAACCGGCCTCGACCCGGGCCGCGCTGGGCGGCGTACCGGTCTTGTAATCGATTATGGCAAGGCTGCCGTCCGCGAGCCGGTCGATCCGGTCCGCGCGGCCGTGGACATGGACGCCGTCGAACGTCATCGCGCCCTGCTTCTCGACCGCCAGCACGCGGCGGTCGTCATAGGCACCGATCTCCTCTTCGATCCAGCGCAGCGCGGCTTCGAGCCGTGGCTGCCACAGCCCCCGCATCAGCGGATCGGCGTTCTCTTCGTCGAGCACGGCCTGCATGATCGGGGCGAGGCGGGCGGCAGGATCCCGCTCGCGCGCTTCGTGCCAGCGTTGCAGGATGGCGTGCGCCACCGTCCCCTGCCATTGCGCCGAAGGTTCGGCGTCCAGCGCGTCGAGATCCTTCAGCCCCATGATCCGGTCGGCATAGAACTGGTAGGGATCGCCGAGCAGGCGATCGAGCGCGGTCGCGGAAATGTCGACCTTGCGCTGTTCGGGCTGCGGCTGCGGTGCCGGGCGCGGATAGGCCGGCGCGCTCGGCGCGCGGGTCATCGCCCGCGCCAGCGCGACTGTCTCGCGGTCCTCGTAGCGATCGAGGAGCTCGCCCAGCAGCGCTTGCACGCGCAGCAGGAAACGCGAGGGAATGGCCGGGCCGGCCTCGTCCCTTTCGGAACGCGACAGGACCACCTCGGGCGCGCCGAGCGCCCCGGCGAGGTCATGCGCCGAAAGTCCGATACGGAAATCGGCGCCGGGCACGCCCAGCGCGCGGAGCACCGGCGGGGCAAGCAGCGCGTCGATCCCCCCGCGGACCGGCCAGACGCCTTCATTCAGTCCGGCGCAGATTACCAGTTCGGCGCGGTTCATCCGGCTTTCGAGCAGCCCGAGCACCTGCACCCGCGCATGCCCCCCATAGGGAGGCCGAACCGCGACCTGTTCCATGGCATCGCGCAGCGCAATTGCGGCCTCGCCCGGCGCCAGGGCGAACCCGGCCTCGCGCGCATGGCGACGCAATTCCTCCACGAAGCCAGCCAGCGAACGGCCGTCCTCGCGTGCCCAGAGCTTTTCGCCGCACAGCGCTTCGCCGCTTTCGACCAGCGCATCGAGCAAGGCGTGCATAGGGATGGCATCCTGGCGGTGCAGCGCCACCAGCGGCGAAAGCGCGTGATCGACCGCGGCGTACCAATCGGCCACGCGGCCATGCCGCTGGGCCAGCCGCGCCGCGATAGCCGCGACGGGGGCCAGGCCGCCCGCCTTGCGCGGCCCGCGCAGCGCGCGTTCGACCCGGCGCAGCTGCCGTAGCCAGACGCCGCGCTCCATCCCGCCATCGACCAGCGGGTGGCCCAGCAGCCCCATCAGCGAAACAGGGGCGGCATCTTCGGCGACGATCTCGGCAAGCAGCAGGAACAGCCGGCCGGCAGCGGTCTGCGACAAGGGGCGCCCGCCCGAATCGTCGGCCGTGATGTTCCAGCGGTCGAGGTGGTGGACCACGCGCCGCGCCAGCGCGCGATCGGGCGTGACCACCGCCACGCGCTTTTCCGGTTGTTCCACTGCCTCGCGGACCAGCAGGGCGACCGCCTGCGCCTCTTCCTCCGGATTGGCGCAGGTCATGATGCGCACGCCTGCCAACCGGCGTTTCTCGGCGGGCAGGTCGACCCATCCCTTGCTCGCTTCGGGCGGCAGGAACAGCGATCCGAGCGCATGGCTGCGATCGGGCTGCGCCGCGGCGATGCCACGGCGATGCCACGGCTGCACTTCCTCGCGTGCGATCCCCATGCGGTTGAGCAGCAACTTGAGGTGGTATTGCGGATGCGTCACCGCATCCTCGCGTGCGAAAGGCGTGGCGCCGGGTTCGGGCGTCGCCCCGGCGCGGCCCAGTTCGTCCCACACGGCCTGCGGCATGGTGAGATCGAAATCGGGCAGGATCACCGCCCCCTGCTCGCAATCGGCGACCACTCTCAACAGCCGCGCAAGCGAAGGTGCGGCGCTGGTCACGCCCGCAGCGACGATGGGCGTTTCGGGCGGCGCAGCACGCCAGCGCGCGGCGGCCCAGTCGAACAGGCGATTGCGCCGAGCTGCCGCGTCGAGCGCATCCCATTGCTGCAATTGTTCCAGCCACTTGACCTGAACATTTGCGAAGAGATGGAGGCTGCGCTGCCAGTGATCGGACAACGATCCGAACAGGTCGAGCACGCTTTCGCCGACCAGTTCTTCAGGACCCACGCCCTCGACCAGCAGCCGGTCCATCGTTGCCCCGGTTTCACGCGCGAGCCGCAGCAGCGTTGCACCGCCGGGTGCCTCGTCGCCCATCGTGTCCGCGATCAGCCGGGCCAGTGCAAACAGCCGCCGCTGCGGTTCGATAGCGCGGGGTATGTCGGCGGCGCCCAGCGGGTCGAGCAGCGGGCCGAGCGTTTCATCGAGATCGAGATCGCCGACCACCGCCATGCGCGGCATCAGCAGTCCGGGGGTGCCCTGTTCGCCGGCGTGGCGGATGAAGGCTTCGGAAATTGTGCGCCGGGCTCGGCTGCTGGGGACGAGCAGCGTCAGGCGCGCCAGGCCGAACTCGTCGTCGGCATAACGCGGGACCAGACCAGCGACGAGGGCATCGGCGAAGCCGCGATGTGCAGCGATCGAATAGACCTTCGGCCCCTGCCGCTCAGCCACCCTTGAGCGCTTCCTCGGTCGGGCGGATATGCGCAGGCGTGCCGACTTCGTACCACCGTCCGGTAAAGGCGACACCGTAGAGCCGCCCTTCGGCAATCGCGCGATCCCACAGGACATTGGTCGAAAACTTGCCGTCCGGTGCATCGCGCAGCAGGCGCTGCGATACCAGCTGGATCCCGGTGTAAATGAAGGGCGCGATCCGGCCGGGCAGCTTGCGCGTGAGCTGGCCGGCGGGGTCCATGTAGAAATCGCCCGAACCGTCGAAATTGTGGGCGCGCGCGTGCGTGACGAGCAAAAGCAACGCATCCATGCGCTCGGGATCCCACCCGGCCGAAAGATCGCTGAAGGCGTTTTGCGGGCCGTCTAGCCAGATGCTGTCGGCATTGCAGGCGAAGAACGGATCGGGCAGCAGCCCGGCGGCGGCGGCCTTGACCATGCCGCCCCCGGTCTCGAGCAATTGCTCGCGTTCGTCCGAGAACGTCACCGCGGGCGCCTTGCGCGCAACGACATGCGCTTCGATCGCATCGGCCAGGTAATGCACATTGACCACGGCCCTTGCGACACCGGCTTCCTCGAGGCGGTCGAGCGCACGGTCGATCAGGGGTTTTCCAGCCACGCGCACCAGCGGCTTGGGCGTGGTCGCGGTAAGCGGGCGCATGCGCTTGCCCAGCCCTGCGGCCATCAGCATTGCCGTGTCGGAGACGAGTGTGGTCACTGGATTTCCCCTCCGGCGGTATCGCGGATTTCCTGCGGGATGTTCGCGTCGAACCACGCGGCGACCGGCGCCAGCGCTTCATGCGCCAGATCGCGTTCCATCGCCTGCCAGACGCGCGGGATCATTGCCAGATACCGCGCCTTGCCATCGCGCTTGGCGAGACGCGTGAAAATGCCCACGATCTTGGCGTTCCGCTGCGCTCCGAGCCGGGCATAGTCGGCCTCGAAATGGGGCCCCGGGTCGGCCGCGGCACGGTAGCGGCCCAGCATCTCGCATTCGAGTTCGGTCGACACTTCGCGCCGCGCATCCTGCAACAGGCTGACGAGGTCGTAGGCCGGATGGCCGACCAGCGCGTCCTGGAAATCTATCAATCCCTGCGCTCCCGCCAGCTTGCCGGGTTCGAGCAGCATGACGTTTTCGGCATGGTAGTCGCGCAATACGGTCACGCCGGGATCCTGCCTCGCGAGCAGCGGCTCGAGTGCGGTTTCCCATGCGGCGCGATAGGCCGGCACATCGACCGTCAGTCCCATGGCCGGGCAATACCATTCGACCAGCAGCATCGCTTCGCGCAGGTAGACGGCCATGTCATAGGGCTCGAACGGGCCGGGCGGCAGCCGGTGGAGCGCCACCAGCGTATCGATCGCCTGCGCGTAGATCCCGCGCTCGTCGGCCGGATGGGCATCGATCCATTCGCGCATGCGCTGGTCGCCGAAATCCTCGATCAGCACCCAGCCATTGGCGGCGTCCTCGCTCAGTATGCGGGGCGCGCGCAGGCCGTTCCGGTCGAGCCAGTGCGCCACGTGCAGGAACGGCTCCGGGTCCTCGTGCGGCGGCGGCGCATGCATCAGCATGGCGCTGTCACCCCCCATCCTTACCCGGAAGTAGCGGCGGAAGCTGGCATCGCCGACGAGAGGGGCGATTTCCGCGCCTTCCCACCGGGTGCCACCCAGAAACTCGTGAATCTCGTCGAAAGGCGCATCGCTCATGGCCAGCGGCTTTGCCAAGATGTGCCCGGGGTGACAACGGCCTCGCGGCCTTCGCCCACCTTTTCCAGCGCAATGGCGAGGCAGTTCGGCTCATGGGCGAAACCGCCCGCGTGATCGGGCCACTCGGCCAGCAGTGCGGCGCCCTCCCGGTAGTCGTCGAGCCCCAGCTCGGCAGCTTCGGCGGGATCCTCGAGCCGGTAGAAATCGGCATGGACCAGCGGGACCGGCAGGCCGTCATAGGTTTCGATGATCGTGTAGGTCGGCGAAGGCACCTCGCCCTCGTGACCGAGCGCCGCGATGATCGCACGCGCCAGCGTGGTCTTGCCAGTGCCCAGCGTACCGGAAAGCGCCACGACATCGCCCGGCGCCAGCTTCGCGGAGATCTGCTGGCCGAACGCCTCCATCGCCGCGAGATCGGGCAGCGCGATTTTCACGGTAGGGTGATCGTTGCAGTGGTGCCGCTGTTCTTGCGGCTGCGGATCTCGAGCGTACCGCCATGCGCTTCGACCAATTGCCGCGCCAGCGGAATGCCCAGCCCGTGGCGGCGTTCGATACCCTTGCCGTCCGACGACATGCGGATGCCCTCCAGCGCACGAGCAAGCTCGTGCTGGCTCATCCCGCGGCCATTGTCGGAAATCACGATCCGCGTCTCGTCGCGCTTGCGCCCGATATCGATCGCGATCCGGCCCCCGCGCGGGGTGCCGTTGATCGCGTTGTCGAGCAGTTGCGAGATCGCGCGGCGGAGCTGGTGCGGATCGGCCGTCACCGATTTTTCCGCATCGCCCTTCAGGTCGAGCGTCAGTTCGCCATCATGGATGCGCTGTTCTTCCTTGCGCACGATCTTGGTCAGGAAGGGCAGCAGCGTGAAGGTGCTCTTGCGCAGCGGCATCAGGCCCGCTTCGGATTGCGACAGGTCGAGCACGTTCTCCACCTGCTCGGTCAGCTTCCCGACCGACAGCGAAATCGCCTGCGCATATTCGGTCGCCTGCGGCGACAGCTCGCCCGCGATGCCGCTGGTCAGCAGCTCTGCGAACCCGCCGATCGAGGTCAGCGGAGTGCGGAATTCGTAACTCATATTGGCGAGGAAACGGGTCATCACCGCATCGGCCTCCTCGAGCGCGCGATTGCGTTCGCGCAGCGCGACCTCGGCCTGCTGCGACGCGGTGACGTCGAGCACGGTCAGCATCCCATTGCCATCGGGCAGCGGCACGCCGGTGAAGTCGAGCGTCCGGCCATCGGCGAGCTCGATGCGGCCATTGCTCTTCTTGCGATCGAGCGTGGCGGCACGGATCACCTGGTTGAGCTGCGAAACCGAAGCGGGGTCCGAAAGATTGCGCGAGATCGCCTGCAACAGGTCTTCGGCCTGCGGGTGCCCGTCGAGCACTTCGGGATCGATCCCCCAGGCGCCAGGGAAACCGCGGTTCCACAGTTCGAGGTGGCCGTCGGGCGCGAACACGGCAAGCGCCTCGAACAGATTGTCGAATGTCGCGGTCCGCGTGCGCAGCAGCGTATCGCGCGTTGCCGACAGCGCGAGCTGTTCGGTGCGGTCTTCGGCAATCATCACCAGCCCCCCGTCGGGCAGGGGCTGCGCGACGATACGCAGATGGGTGCTGTCGGACAGCGGCCAGGCTTCCTCGTGGGGCTCGTCGCGCTGGAACCACTCGGTCAATTCGTTGCGCCAGGCGGGGAAGTCGCGCACTTCGGGGATCCGGCCGTTTTCGCGCGCGATCAGCAGCATCTGCCCGAACGATGTGCGTTCGTTGACCACGCCGGGGGGGAGCGAGAATACGCGGTGGAAGGGCTGGTTGGCAAAGGTCATGCGGTGGCCGGCATCGAACTGCGCCACGCCGATCGAAAGCTGGTCGAGCATCGAACGCTGCGCTTCGCGGAAGGCACGGAACTCGCGCGCCTGCTCCTCCATTTCCTCGATATCGACCGCATAGCCGGCGATCCCCTCGCCCATCAACGGGAGGTCGGTGACACGGATCGTGCGCCGCGCGCGTTCGATCGTCGCACTGAGGATGCGTTCGATCGGCTGGCGGCGGTCGGCCGCCTGCTGCGCGACCTCGGCCGCAGTGCGGCCATTGACCGTTTCGACCAGTTCGACCTGGTCGGCAACGACCTGGTCCGCGCTTTCGGCACCCACCGCGGCGACATAGGCCTGGTTGACCAGCCGCAGCTGCATGTCGGCCCCGCGGAACCACATCGGCATCGGGGCGGCCTCGATCAGCCCGACCAGCGCGCCGAAATCTTCGCGAGCGCGCGCCGCTTCCTCGCGCAGCTGAGTCAGTTCCGTCTGGCTGTCGCTGAAGTCGAAGACCCAGACGAGCGCCGACCCGCCGGGGGACACCGCCGGATCGGCCAGCGACCCCTGCAGCGCCAGCGACTTGCCCGAAGCGGGCGAGACATTGATCGCCATGCGAAACGGCTTGGCGGTCTTCTGCGTGCGCCGGACATTGCGTGTCAGCGTATCGATCTGCGCTTCGGTGAGCCCGCGCCCCTCGCCGCCAGCCAGCTCGCTGAGATATTCGGGGACTTTCTCGAGCCCGATCCACCGCGCCAGCCGGTCGGGCGCCTCGATCCGCCCGTCGGCCCGTACCAGCAGCGGAATGGCGGGACCTTCCTCGATCAGCCGCGACAGGCGCTGGGCGGTCTTGCGACTGGCGATCGATCGCTGTTCGCGTCCGCTGGCGCGCAGCATCACCCACACCGCACCCGCGGTCCAAAGCGCCAGCAGAAGGCCGATGACGGCCAGCAGTGCGGGAGATGAGTCCATTACCCGCCAGCTATGCCTACGCGCGCGGGGATGCAATGCCCCCGCGCGCGTTCATGCGTGTGTATCCGGACCGGAACGGCCGTCAGTAACGGTAATGTTCGGGCTTGAACGGACCATCGACCGGCACGCCGATGTAATCGGCCTGCTTCTGGCTCAGCTTGGTCAGCTTCACGCCCAGCTTGTCGAGGTGGAGCGCCGCGACCTTTTCGTCGAGATGCTTGGGCAGGACGTAGACGTCGTTCTTGTATTCGTCGCCCTTGGTCCACAGTTCGATCTGCGCCAGCGTCTGGTTGGTGAAGCTGAAGCTCATCACGAAGCTCGGGTGACCGGTGGCGCAGGACAGGTTCACCAGCCGGCCCTTGCCGAGCACGATGATTTCCTTGCCGTCGGGGAACTTCACCAGGTCGGTACCCGGCTTGAGTTCGTTCCATTCGTAATTGTCGAGCGCCGAGATCTGGATCTCGCTGTCGAAGTGACCGATGTTGCAGACGATCGCCTTGTCCTTCATCGCCTTCATGTGTTCGGCGGTGATGACGTGTTCGTTGCCCGTCGCGGTGCAGAAGATATCGGCGACCTTGACCGCTTCTTCCATCGTCACGACCTCGAAGCCGTCCATCGCGGCCTGCAACGCGCAGATCGGATCCACTTCGGTGACCAGCACGCGCGCGCCGCCGTTGCGCAGCGACTGCGCCGAACCCTTGCCGACATCGCCGAAGCCGGCGACGCAGGCGACCTTGCCCGACAGCATCACGTCGGTTGCGCGGCGGATCGCATCGACCAGCGATTCGCGGCAGCCATAGAGATTGTCGAACTTCGACTTAGTCACGCTGTCGTTCACATTGATCGCGGGGAACGGCAGCTTGCCCTGCTTGGCGAGATGATAGAGGCGGTGGACGCCGGTGGTGGTTTCTTCCGACACGCCGACGATGTTCTTGACCGATTTGGTCAGATAGCCCGGCTTGGCCTTGAGGAACGCCTTGAGCGCGCGCTGGAATTCGATTTCCTCGGCATTCTGCGGCTCAGGCAGTTCCTCGCCCGCTTCGACGCGCGCGCCCCACAGCGCGAACATGGTGGCATCGCCGCCATCGTCGAGAATGATGGTCGCCGTCTGGTCGGGATCCTCATCGGTCGACCAGTCGAAGATGCGGCCGACATAGTCCCAATAGTCGGCCAGGCTCTCGCCCTTGATCGCGAAGACCGGGATGTCCTGGGCCGCGATGGCCGCCGCGGCATGATCCTGCGTCGAGTAGATGTTGCAGGTCGCCCAGCGCACATCCGCGCCGAGCGCCACTAGCGTCTCGATCAGCACGGCGGTCTGGATCGTCATGTGCAGCGAACCGGTGATCCGCGCGCCCTTCAGCGGCTTTGCCGCATACTCCTCGCGCAGCGCCATCAGGCCCGGCATCTCGGTTTCGGCAATGGCGATCTCGGCGCGGCCGTAATCGGCCAGGGCAATGTCCTTGATGACGTAATCGGTGAATTCGCTCACGGTAAATCCTCAGTCTATCGGGGTGGTGGCCGCCTGGGGGGAGTGCGCGGCTGCCGCATGGCAGCGGCCCTAGCCGCCCAGCCGAACGAGGGCAACATCCCCTCCCCGGCCCCGTACCAACCCCCGGGCCGCGCCCGCGCTGGGAGCTTGCGCATCGCCGCGGTGCAGCTTACCTCACCGGGCACACGCGATAGACGGAGTTTTGTTATGACGATTTCGGTAGGCGACAAGCTGCCTGATGTAAAAATGGTCAAGGCGACCGAGAACGGCCCCGAGCAGGTAAGCTCGGCCGACTACTTCAAGGGCAAGAAGGTGGCGCTGTTCTCGGTGCCCGGCGCCTTCACCCCGACCTGTTCGGCCAAGCACCTGCCCGGCTATGTCGACAAGGCCGGCGATCTGAAATCGAAGGGCGTCGACGAAATCGTCGCCACGGCAGTCAACGACGCCTTCGTGATGGGCGCATGGAAAAGCGCTGCCGGTTCCGAAGACATCACCATGCTCGCTGACGGCAATGGCGATTTTGCCGAAGCGGTCGGCCTGACGATGGACGGTTCGGGCTTCGGCCTCGGCAAGCGCGGTCAGCGTTATTCGATGGTGGTCGAGGACGGCGTGGTTACCCAGCTCAATGTCGAAGCACCGGGCGATTTCTCGGTCTCGAGTGCGGAACACATGCTCGGCCAGATGTAAGCCATAGGCCCTGCCGACCGCAAACAGACGCCCCGCCCGGCTTGCTGCCCGGCGGGGCGTTTTTACTTGCGGGTTTGACCTCGGAGCCGGCCGCCCGGGCGGTCAGCCGTATCCCATCAGCTTGAGCACTTCTTCGCGGCTGCGATGGTCGTCGAGGAAGGTGCCCATCATCCTACTCGTGACCATGCCGACACCGGGCGTGCGCACGCCGCGCGCGGTCATGCAGGCATGCGATGCCTCGATCACCACCGCGACGCCCTGCGGCTGGAGATTTTCCCAGATACAGTCGGCCACTTCGGCGGTCAGGCGTTCCTGCACCTGCAGCCGCCGCGCGAAGCCATGCAGCACGCGCGCAAGCTTCGAAATGCCGACGACGCGGTCATGCGGCAGATAGGCGATCGCGGCCTTGCCTATGATCGGCGCCATGTGGTGTTCGCAATGCGACTGGAACGGAATATCCTTGAGCAGGACGATCTCATTGTAACCGCCAACTTCCTCGAACACGCGATCGAGGTGCACTGCCGGGTCCTCGGTGTACCCGATGCAGTATTCCTTCCACGCGCGCGCCACCCGCTTGGGGGTGTCGAGCAAGCCTTCGCGCGCGGGATCGTCGCCCGTCCATTCGATGAGCGTGCGGATCGCATCCTGCACATGCTCCGGAACGGGCAATTTGCCGCGCGGATCGTCCTCGTCGGGTCCAACTAGGCTGCTCACGTTCCCTTGATCCTCCTGAACTTGTCGCGAAACCGCTTGAGCCTGCTCCCCTTGCGGAAAAGCCCGCCGTTTGCAAACGGCTCGAACATGTCGTCGGGGTCCTCCGGATCGAGCAGCGCGCTATCGGCGAGGCCCTTTTGCACGTCGTTGAGTTCGGGAGGATGGTAGCGGCGCAAATTTCGGCCGCCTTCGCCTTGCGAATGGTCGATCAACGCGGCCATCGACCCGTGCCGCGACAGCAATTCGCCAACCTCGTTTTCATCGATGCCGCAGTGTTCTCCGAGCAGCGAATGGCGCAGAGCCGCGATCGCATCGGCGGCGTGCGCATTGCCCTTGCGCGTCGAATCGATGAACACATCGCACTCGCTGTCGAGGCCCATCGAGCGGTTGTTGAGATTGGCCGAGCCGATCCGCAGGATCGTGTCGTCGACGATCATGATCTTGGCGTGGACGTAGATCGGCGTCTCGCCGGTGAATGGGGACCAGAGCGAGAACCGGCGCTGCGGATCCGCTTCGCCGATCGCGCGCACCAATTCCGCACGCGCATGATCCATCGCCTGCTGTTCGAGCCAGCCATCGGCGTGGCACGGATGCACGATGACGATTTCCGGGGGATCGTCCTCTCCCAGGCGGGCGATGATCGCTTCGGCGATCGCCCGCGATGCGAAATACTGGCTTTCTGCGTAGATGAACCGCTTCGCGCCAGCGATCTGGTCGAGATAAAGCTGCTCGATCTCGGTGATCTTTTCCCAGTCACGGTAGGCAGCGCGGGTACGTGCCACGCCGATCTCGACATCTTCGAACTGGGCGGTCAGCGCATCGGGCCAGGGGCTGCCGGGGGCATCGGGAACTTCGGGCAGCTCGGCACCGCCGGCCGATGTCCACCGGTCGTCGCCCAGCTCGGCAAGCGCGGTGGCGACCTCGCCTTCCATCAGCATCGCGGCATCGTGCCACGGGCCGTAACTGCGCCCGTGCGGTGTCTTGCGGCGAGGATCGACCTCGTCGTGGTCGCGCGTGTCCCAGCGCTTGTCGGTCATGTCGATTCCGCCGCACACCGCCACCTTGTTGTCGAGCACGGCGATCTTCTGGTGATGCGTGCAACCGACCGGATGCGCGGTATCGAAGTGGAAGTTGATCCGGCTATGACGGAACCAGCGGGCAAGATCCCACCACATCGAGGCACGGCCCATGGTCGACAGTGCGCCTACGCTCCACTTCAGGATACGGATGTCGAGCTGCTTGCGGTGGCGCGCCAGCCAGGCGATGAAACTGCCGAGCCGCGACGGGTACCCGCGTTTCCACGCACGCTGCCACCAGCGCCGCCCGCGTTCCAGATGTATCCGCGTGTCGAAATCCCAGCCGATCAGCAGGATTCGCCGCCGCGATTTGAGCATCGCTTCCTGCATGAAGGCGAAATAGTCGGCAGCATCGACGATTACGCTCGCGCGCGAGGCCCTGGCATAGCGCCAGACCCCGGGCTCGACCGAAGGCGACAGCGCCGAAGTGCGGCTCGGATCCGCCTGCTTGTCTTCACTCATGTGCCGACCCCCTGCGCCGCGCGCTATTCCTTCGCGTCTTCCTTCTTCTCGGGCGTCACTTCGGCTTCGGCCATTTCCTCGTCCTTGCGGCGCTCGAAGACCCGTTCCATGTGCTTCATGTCATCCTCGTCGAGGTGCCGTTCGAAGTCGGGAAAGTGGTCTTCCTCTTCCTCGTCGATATGGTGCCGGTACTGGTGCTCGAAGCTCTTGAACTTCGTCAGCCAGCCACCTTCGGACATATCGGTCGCAGCAAGGTCGTTGAGCGCCTCTTCGATCTCGTGGTGCTCGGCCACCGAATGGCGCGTTTCGCCGGTCGTCGGCGGCTTGCGCAACATTGTGGAATACAGCGCCTGCTCTTCTGCGGCAGCATGGCTCTTGAGCTCCTTGGTCAGCTCTTCGAACAGCGACTTGCGCTCGGTCGTATCCCCGCTCGTGTCGAGCAGCTTGTCCAGCAGCTCGCGGTGGCGGTCATGATCTTCCTTCAGGCGTTCGAAAATCTTCGTGGCATCGGCCATGTTTCTTATCTCCTTTGGAAGATGAACCGGTCACCGGCGGCACGGTTCCGGTCTTGTGGGGCCCGGCCGGCAAACCCATATCGGCTTCACCATGCATGACCGACAAGCGCCCACGCGGGCCCAGATGCAGACAATGGCCGAAACGGCTTTCGCCGAACTGCCTGCGCAGTTCCGCGACCAGATGGGCGATGTCGTTCTGCAGGTCGAGGATTTCGCGACCCCCGAGCAGCTGGCATCGGTCGATATCACGGACCGCTGGCATCTTTCCGGCCTCTACGAAGGCGAACCCCTGCCCGACCAATCGATCTGGCAGAGCGGGCAGCTCCCGCCGCGCATTTGGCTGTTCCGCGAACCGCTGATTGCCGAATGGCGCGAAACCGGGGTCCGAATGGACGATCTGGTGCGCCACGTGGTGGTGCATGAGGCGGGCCATCACTTCGGCTTCAGCGATGACGACATGCACTGGCTCGAAGACGAGGCCGACTGACCGCCCTACTCCGCGGCTTGCGGGCACCGGCGCCCTTGCGCCTCCTCCAGAACCACAAAAGGCCACCCTTCCGGAGAAGGATGGCCTTTTGTGGCGCGCCCGGAAGGATTCGAACCTCCGGCCCCCAGATTCGTAGTCTGGTGCTCTATCCAGCTGAGCTACGGGCGCGCTTGGAGGGCGCCACATAGGCAGGCACCCACAGCTTGGCAATCCCTAAATCACCCCTTTTGCAAACAACTTTGCCGCCAGCGCGACATCGAGCGGGGGTTTGGCAAGTAGCTCCGCCTCCTCAGGGGTAAACCAATCGATTTCACCCCCCTCGAGCGCGCCCATACCGCTCCCGTCCCAGACCGAAGTGTAAAGCATGATGACAATCGGCGGGCGCCCTTCCCCGCTGGTCTCCTCGGCGAAGCCGACGGGCGCACAGGCCGCCGGTTCGAGGACCAGGCCAAGCTCTTCGTCGATCTCGCGAACCAGCGCATTGCGCGGGGTTTCGCCCGTCTCGACCTTGCCGCCGGGAAACTCCCAGAGCCCGCCATGGTGCTTGTCCGCGGGGCGCCGATGCATCAGCCAGCGCCCCTTCCCGTCGCGCAGCGCCAGCGCGACGACGCAGGTCCATGTCGGGATATTTTCCACTTTCGCGACCACTCTCAACGATTTCTTAACCCGCCCCAGCGTAAACATCCCATGTCAGCTTAGACAAGCGACGAGTGGGGGCACCGGGCATGATCAAATTCCTGCGCATGTTGGAACGCGATAATCGCGGCGCCACTTCCGTCGAATACGGGCTGATCCTCGCCCTGATCTTTCTCGCCATGATTGGCGGGCTCCAGGCTTTCGGCGCGTCTGCGACGACCATGTGGTCGAGAATCGCAACCGCGGCTGCTGCCGCAATGGGCGGCTGACCGCAGCGGTTAGGGGTTTTTAAACCACTTCGCTGCAGAACGCATAATTGTCCGCTCTACATTCTTGGAGTGGGCCGGGTACGAAGACTGAACCAGGAGACGAATTATGAAGTTTTTCCGCAAGCTGCGCCGCGATGAAGAAGGCGCAACCGCAATCGAATACGGCCTTATCGCTGCCCTGATCGCCGTTGCCGCGATCACCGCGATGCAGAGCCTCGGCGGCCAGCTGAGCACGACGTTCAACACCGTTTCGACGACGATGAGCGGCAGCTAAGACGCGGGGTAACTCCCGACGAAAATCAGGGGCGGCGGGTTCAACCCGTCGCCCCTTTTCTTTGTCCCGATCAATTGCTGCAGTTCATCGCCCGCGGACGACGATCTTCACCTTCTGCCCAACGCTGAGGCCTTCATTCGAAGTCAGCCCGTTGAGCACGCGGAACCGGTCGATCTGGTTGTCGCTGTAGGCCATCCGGCGCGCGAGCGAGGCGACCGTGTCACCGCTGCCGACCGTCACGACATCGACCACCCGCGGAATCACATTTGCCGCGGTCTGCGAGTCGATCCGCTGCATCGATGCAAACATGTCGTTGAACGCCGAAGTCTGGCCAGCCGGGGTTATCGCGAGAAAGTGGTACGCGCGGTCGCTGGCGAACTCATAGGCGAAAACGGTCACGTCGACCTGCCCGTTACCCGATGCAACGCGCGCCGTCCCGTAGGCGGCGGGCAAACCATTCACGGTGGTCCGCTGGATCGATTGCGGCCGGATCTGCTGCTGCTCGCTCACCCCGGCGAAAACGCTGGTGACATAGCTGTTGAGGTCATTGTTGTACGGCGCGAGCGAGAATTGCGCCTGCCCGCTCTGGCCATTGATCGTGACCGCTCTCGTCCCGTTGATCATGTAGAAACCCTGCGGCGCCGTGAATGCCAGCCGCAGATCGGGATGGATGAAGCGCCGGCCCTCGACCACGCCTTGCGACGGATCGTCGCCATAGGTCAGCCCGTCGATCCGGGTCAGGAAGGTATCGCGATTGGTGACGCCGCCGGTGACGCCGGTGGCCTGCGCTTTCGCCAGCGCGGTCTGCACACGGCTGGCCGGATCGGGGTGGGTCGATGCCCATTCGGGAATATTGGCATTGTCGCGTCCCTGCACGCGGGCATCGAGCGCATTCTGCAGCGCGAGGCTCTGCAGCACCGTGCCCATCGCGCGCGGATCGTAGCCCGCCGAGTTGAGATAGCGAATGCCGAGCTCGTCCGCCTCGAGTTCCTGCGAGCGCGAGAACTTGAGCGTCAGCAATTGCGACCCCTGCAAGGCAGCCTGGCCGAGCTGCTGCCCGAGCCCGCTATTGCCGAGGAGGACACCCGACAGGATCGCACCGGCCGCGCCGAGCAGCGTGTTGCGCTGTGCCGTGGCCTGCCGGCGCTGCGAATGGCGCGCGGCGACGTGGCCGACTTCATGGCCTAGCACCGCCGCCAGTTCGGCTTCGTTGTTCATCAGCGCAACCAGCTGCCGGGTCGTGTAGACGTAACCGCCGGGGATCGCGAACGCGTTGTTCACCGGGCTGTTGAGCAGCGAGACGGTGAAGGATTCGCGGGCATTGCCGAGGCCCGACTGGACCGCGATGTTCTTGCCCACCTGTTCGACATATTGCGCATGGCTGCCGCTCATCGCTCCGCCGAACTCGTTGAGCAGCTGCGGATGCGCCTCGGCGCCCATCTGCGCCTCGCTCTGCGTGATCGGGGTGGACGCACTGGGGATGTTCCCCGTGCTCATGCAGCCGGCCAGCGCCAGCGAGAGTGTCGAAACGGATGCGGCGGCGGCGAGTGAAATGCGCGTCATGAGCGGCGGTCCCCATATATCTGGCACGCGGCCGCCGGACATTCCCGGCCTGTCGCGCGAGGCGTTGAATATGTTGGGAAGAACCGGGTCATGCGGCGGTTTGTTCCCGCCGGGGTACCGCGTCCTCAGCCGGCGAGCGCGAGGAAACGCTCTTCGCGCAGCCGCTTGAGTTCATGCGGAGCATGCCGCGCCAGCGCGTCCAGCTCTTCCACGATCGCATCGCCAAGCGCGGTTGCCGCCACCCGCGGATCGCGATGCGCCCCGCCGACAGGCTCGGGCACGATCCGGTCGATCACGCCCAGCGCGGCCAGATCCTGCGCGGTCACTTTCATCGCCTCGGCGGCATCGGGGGCCTTCTCGGCGGTCCGCCACAGGATCGAGGCGCAGCCTTCGGGGGAGATCACCGAATAGATCGCGTGTTCCATCATCAACACCCGCTCGGCGCTGGCCAGCGCGACTGCACCGCCCGATCCGCCCTCGCCGACGATCGCGGCCACCATCGGCACCGGCAACGCCAGGCAGGCCTCGGTCGAACGCGCAATGGCTTCGGCCTGGCCGCGTTCCTCGGCCTCGATCCCGGGAAAGGCACCCGAGGTGTCGACCAGCGTCACCACCGGCAGGCCGAACCGTCCGGCCATTTCCATCAAGCGGATCGCCTTGCGATAGCCTTCGGGCTTGCCCATGCCGAAATTGTGGCGGACCCGGCTGGCGGTATCGTTGCCTTTTTCATGGCCGATCAGCATCACCTTGCGGCCATCGAGCTTCGCGAACCCGCCGAGGATCGCCTCGTCGTCGCCGTAGCAGCGGTCCCCGCCCAGCGGCACGAATTCGTCGAAGGCATATTCGACATAATCGCGGAAATGCGGGCGCGACGGGTGCCGCGCGACCTGCGTTTTCTGCCACGGGCTGAGCGCCTGATAGGTGCTGGCGAGCAGGTTCGCGCTCTTCAGCTCGAGCCGCTGCAATTCGTTAGTGATGTCGACATCATCGCCCTCCGCTGCGCTCCGCAGTTCGGCGATACGTTGTTCAAGCTCGGCGACCGGCTTCTCGAATTCGAGATAGGAAATCATGCTACGGCGCTAGTCCGAAGCGCGCGCGCGTGCAAGCGGATGGCGTTCGTTGACCAGTTTCACCAACCGCGCGGCATCGACATGCGTATAGATTTGCGTGGTCGAGATATCCGCATGGCCCAGCAGCGTCTGGAGCGCGCGCAAATCCGCCCCGCCTTCGAGCAAATGCGTGGCGAAGGCGTGCCGCAGGACATGCGGGCTGAGCTTCTCGGGCGCGAGGTCGGCGCGCACCGCCAGCGCCTTGAGCAGCTGGAACAGGCGCACGCGCGAAATGTGCCCGCTGCGCGAGGGAAAGAGCCAAACCGAATCGGATCCGCGCAGCGCCAGCCACCGCTTGAGCGCGGTATCGGCCCGCTGGCTGACGGGGACCATGCGCGCATGGCCGCCCTTCCCGGTAACGGTGAGAAACGGCGCATCGCGCGGTACTGCGGAAAGCGGCAGCGAAACCAGTTCGGTGGCGCGCAGCCCGGAACCGTAGAGCATTTCGAGCAGCGCCAGCATCCGCACCGCGAGCGAGGCATTGCCCCGGGCCTCTTCTTCCGCGGTCACGAACAGCGCTTCGACCTCGGCATGCGACAGGATCTTCGGCAGCGGGCGGCGCGTGGCAGGGCGCGGCAGCGCATGCGTCGGATCATCCTCGCGCAGCCCTTCATCGACGAGGAAACCGAAAAACTGCCGCAGGGCCGAAACCTTGCGCGCCAGCGTCGCCGGGGCCAGCGACGACCAGCCCTGTCCCAACCGGGCGAGCTGCGCCGGCTGGGCGTCCTCCAGCGAGATCCCGATCAGTTCCTCCGCCTGTTCGAGGTCGCGGCCATAAGCGAGAACCGTATTGCGCGCCGCCCCGCGCTCGGTGGCGAGCATGGCGAGGAAATCGGCGATCGAAGCGCCCATGTCAGGCGCGCGCGACCGCCTCCGCGGCGATCATTCTGGCTTCGGCTTCCAGTCCCACGCGCCGCAATGCGGAAACGATATGGAACAGGTGCCGCGCTGTCATGCGGTCCCAGCCCGATCCCTGCATGCCGAGCCCCGCCAACATGGCGACCAGCGCCGGATTGTCGACTTCGGCCGCGCGTTCGATCATCTGCGTCCAGCGTGTCTGCGCCGCCAGGTCGATCCCCAGCCGCTCGCCATACTCGGCTATTTCGGCATCCGCGACGCGCCCCAGGCCCGCGAGCCCCGCGAGCAGCATGCGCGACTTGTGCTGCCGCGGCGAATCGTCATCGTCCACGAAGCCATCGAGTTCGCCATCGCTGACCATTGCCGAACCGTTGGGATCGGCCAGGGCCAGCATGGCCCAGCCGACACTGCCGTCATCCACCACGCCGGCCCAGCGCATCGCATCGCGATCGAGCCCCGCCGCGAGCATGGCCGCGACCAGGCCGTCCGCATCGTCGGCCAATGCATCGTCGACCGGAAGGCGCGCGGCGGCATAGGCAGTCAGCACCACCCTGCCATAGGAAAACTCGCCGCCGCCGCCCCAGATATCGCGGATCGCGGCGAGCCGCTGCAGCGGATCTGTTCCGACATAGGCTTCGCGCAGGCGCGACGCGGTGACAGCGGCATCGCCCTCGGCGCCCTCCTCCGCGAAGATCTGGCTGTAGAGATCGACCATTGCCGCCGACGACAGGATGCCGCTGGCCGCTGCAACGTCCGCCGCGCGGGCGCGCTGCAGCGGGGTAAGCGCGGGGGTGAGCGCCGCGGTCCGCAGCAGGTCCGGCTCCGCATCGCCCAGCAATTCGTCGGGCACAGGCTCGCCCAGCGCATTGGCCAGGGCAAACCGCCACGGGGTCAATGCCGCGATCCCGTCCCATTCGATGGTTACCGCACGGCGTCCGCGCCCGGCGGAGCCCGCCACACGCTGCGCCAGCAGCACGTCAATACGGTCGTCCTCGGTGCGCGACAGCAGGCGGCGCAGGTCGTTCTGCGCACGGGTCGCCTCGCCCGCATAGGCATTGCAGATCCCAGCCAGCATCTGCCACTCGGCATCGTCGCGCCGGGTATCGACCAGCCGCACCGCGGGGCAGGCGCCGATAATGTCGGCACTGCCGATATAGGCCTCTACCGCCGCGTCGGTGAGCGCGGGCGAATAATTTGCCGTGTCGATATCCTGGACGACGGCGCGGGCGACAACATGTTCGCCCAGCGCGTTGAGCGCGCGGATCCGCAACGTCGCGAACTCGACCGGATCCATTCCCTCAGGCGTCGCCAGCCGGCTGGCCAGGGCGCGGCGCAGCAGGATGTGCCCCCAGCGCGAAACCATCGGACGCGTCGTACCGGCCAGCACCGCGCGCACCAGCGCGGCAGGCTGGCGCGCCAGCGAAGCAGCCGGCAGACCGCCCTCGCGCTGGCCGAGAATGCCCACCTGTTCCATCGACCGGCGTGCCGCGGGCGGGATGTCGAATTTTGGCTTCAGGCCCAGCAATTCGTCGAGTTCGTCGGTCGACATCGCCTCGAGCTCTTCGAGCGTCGGTAAGTCGGCCAGGTCGAGGTCGGTCCCGCCGACCGGCGCCGGCTGTGTCGGCAGGGGCTGCACTACTTCGCCCGATTGCGATGCGCCGGCTTCGCCCGGGTCGCGTGGTGCCGCAGCCGGTCTCGGCGCGGCCGGAGCCTGCGTCGCCCGGGGTGTCGGCGTCGGGGTCGGTGCCGGCGCGGGTTCGTCGAAACCCGGCGGCAGCAGATCGACCGGTGCGTCCTGCGCGAGAACCATCGCCGAGCTCAGCGCCAGTGCGGCGCCGCCCGCCAGCCATGCGGATTTCATCGTGCAGCCTCCGGCATATCGATACCCTGTTCGATCGGATGCAACGGTTCCTCGCCGCCATCGATCAGCGCCGCGATCACCAGCACGGCGAACAATATTGCCAAGAGACCTGCAATCCTTCTCCCGCTCATCGCCAAGATTTTCGCGCCCCGTTTCAAGTGCTGATACCTTGCCCGCGCCCTAGCCCAGTTCTAGGCTCGGCGGCAATGACCCATGCAACAGCCTTCACGCCTGCCGAAATCGGCGGCCTTGCCCGTCGGATCGATCGCCCCGTGGTGCTGGTCGGCCTGATGGGGGTCGGCAAGTCCACGGTCGGACGCCGCCTCGCGGCGCTGCTCGACACCGACTTCATCGATGTCGACGAGGAAATCGAACGCGCCGCCGACCGGTCGGTCAGCGAAATCTTCGAAGCGCATGGCGAACTCTATTTCCGCGCCGGCGAACGCCGGGTGATTGCCCGGCTGGTCGAGGAAGGCCACGGCGTGATCGCCACCGGCGGCGGCGCCTTCGTCGATCCCGAGACCCGGGCCCTGATCCTCGACCGCGCCATCGCGGTGTGGCTCGATTGCGATATCGATACGCTGGTCGAACGCACCGCGCGGCGCGACAGCCGGCCGCTGCTGCGCAAGGGCGATCCGCGCGCAATCCTGACGCAGCTCAAGGACCAGCGCGGCGACGCCTATGCCGAGGCGCAGGTCCATGTCGTCACCGACGATGCGCCGCACACCGAAACCGCGCTGAGCATCCTGAGTGCGATAGACGCATGGCTGTAATTCCCGTCGAACTGGCCGGCCGGGGCTACGAAGTGCGTGTCGGCAACCGGTTGCTGGCCGATCTGGCAGCGCAGGCCCGGCCCTTCCTGCGCAAGCGCCATGCCTGCATCGTGGCCGATGCCAACGCGCGCCGACACTGGGGCGAAGCCGTCGGCAATTCGCTTTCTGCCGCGGGCATCGAACCGCGCTGGTACGATGTCGCGCCCGGCGAAACATCGAAGAGCTGGGACAGTCTCGCCCGGCTGACCGACTGGCTGCTGGACCAGGGTGTCGAACGCGGCGACCATGTCTTCGCGCTGGGCGGCGGCGTGGTCGGCGACCTGACCGGCTTTGCCTGCGCGATCCTCAAGCGCGGCTGCGGCTTCGTGCAACTGCCCACCACGCTGCTGGCGCAGGTCGACAGTTCGGTCGGCGGCAAGACCGCGATCAACACCGCGGCGGGCAAGAATCTGATCGGCGCGTTCCACCAGCCTTCGCTGGTGCTGGCCGATCTGGGCGCGCTGGGCACGCTGCCCGAACGCGAACTTCGCGCCGGTTATGCCGAAGTTCTCAAATACGGCGTGCTCGGCGATCGCGGCTTTTTCGACTGGCTCGAACAGGACGGCCGGGCCGTCGTCGCCCTCGACCCCGCTGCCACCGAACGCGCCGTCGCCGCCAGCGTTGCCGCCAAGGCGCGGATCGTGGCGGAGGACGAACGCGAGACCAGCGGTGCCCGCGCGCTGCTCAACCTCGGGCATACCTTCGGCCACGCGCTCGAGGCGGAAACCGGCTTTTCCGACCGTTTGCTGCATGGTGAAGGCGTCGCGCTGGGGATGGTCCTGGCCGCACGCTATTCGGCGCGGCGCGGAGAAATTTCGCTGGCCGACGCGCAGCGCGTGACTGCCGCGGTCGATGCTGCCGGCCTGCCCGCGGAAATTTCCGCGCTGGGGCTCGAGTGCGACGGTCGGCGGCTTGCCGACCACATGCTCCACGACAAGAAGATGGACGCGGGCACGCTGCCGTTCATCCTGCTCCGCGCGATCGGCGAAGCCTATCTCGCCCGCGATGTCGAAATGACCGACATCGCGGCATTCCTCGGCGAACAATTGCAGGCGCATTGACCGCCGATCCGGCCGCGCGCATCGTTTAGGGAATGGTTCTCGACATCCGCCCCGCCCACCTTTCCGATCCCGCAGTGAGGGAACTGGTCGCCTATCACCAGCGCGACATGCTGGCGATGTCGCCGCCGGGTACCAGCTTTGCGCTCGACGAGAGTGGCCTTTCCGGACCGGGCATCACGCTGCTGGGTGCATGGCGTGGACGAGTGCTGGTCGGCATCGGGGCGATGAAACGCCTGTCCGCCTATAGTGCCGAACTCAAATCGATGCGCACCCATGCGGACCATCTGGGCCGCGGAGTTGCATCGGCAGTTCTCGATCGCCTGATCGCGATCGCCAGGGCAGAAGAGATTTCCCGGCTCAGCCTCGAGACGGGCACCGACGAGCGGTTCGCCCCCGCGGTCGCACTGTATGCCAAGCGCGGATTTTTCGCCGGCGAAGCTTTCGCGGACTACGCCAATGGTCCGCACAACCAGTGCTACCACCTCGCGCTTGCGCCGGCAGCGACCTGATCAGCTGAGCCGCGTTTCCAGCCGCGTGACCGAGGCCGCGCCCACCGGCTCGTACTCTGCCAGCATGCGGTCGTGGTCGGTGAAAAGCTGCTCGATCTCGCTGCGACGATGCAGCAGCGTGTGCGCTATACCCGGAGCGAGGCTTTCGCCGTCGCCGATCTTGCCGAGAATGGCCGACAAGTCGCTGATCGTCGCCTCGTCCGGCGTTTTGAAATAGTGGCCCTTCGCATCGAAGAAACCGGTACCCATGCGTGCCATGTTCGAAACCTCCTGCGTGGATGCACAAGGCGAACCCGAAGGCACGGATTATCTACCCCTTGGCGCAGGGATTCCAGAGCATTTACCATTTTGGCCGGCTCGGCGGGGAAACCAGCGCGAAACGGAAAGCGCCGCTGAACCGATCTTGCGCAGGAAGTTCCGTTTGCGCCGGATCCGCGAACTATTCGAGTTCGAGGATCACCTCGTCCACCGCGAGGGAATCGCCTTCCGCCGCGTTGATCTTCCCCACCGTCGCCTGCTTTTCGGCGCGGAGGATGTTTTCCATCTTCATCGCCTCGACGGTGGCTAGCGGCTGGCCCGGCTGGACCTCCTCGCCTTCGGCTACGTGCAGCTTCACCAGCAGCCCCGGCATCGGGCAGATCAGCATTTTCGACAGATCGGGCGGGGTCTTCTCGATCATATGCGCCGCGAGATGCGCGACCCGCGTCTGCAGGATCCGCAAATGGTGCGTCGCACCGCGCGTCGTGATGGCATAGCCGGTCCGGGTCGACCGCAGCTGGAGCGTGTAGCGCGCGACCGGATCGGCATCGTCGTCCGCTCCGTTTTCAAACAGCGCGACATCGACCATCGTTTCGCCCGGAGTGTACTGCATTTCCAGCGTGACCGGTTCGCCATCGACGGTCAGCGCGGCTTCCTCGAGCCGCACTTCGTGCGATGTCGAGCCTTCCTCGCGTTCGCCGATGCGCACGGTCCAGTCGCCGGGAGCGTAGAGGTCGTCGGACAGCTGCCCTTCGACGCGCCGCGCGCGGTCGGCATCGGCCGTGGCGATGACGCCGGCGACCGCGGCCAGAACCCGCGTCAGCTGGTCGGACGCGGGCGCGCCGGTGAACCCATCGGGATATTCCTCGGCGATGAAGCCGGTGGTCAGTTCGCCCGAACGGAAGCGCGGGTGCTGCATGATCGCGCTGAGGAAATCGACATTGTGCCCCAGCCCCTCGATCCGGAAGGCATCGAGCGCCGCGATCTGCAGGTCGGCCGCCTCGTCGCGTGTCTCGCCCCAGGTGACCAGCTTGGCGATCATCGGGTCGTAGAACATCGACACTTCGCCGCCTTCGAACACGCCGTCGTCGACGCGGATGCCGTCGACGCCGCGGCGGCCGTTCTCCTGTCCGTCATCGGCCCAGGGTTCGACCGGCGGCTGGTAGCGCACCAGGCGCCCGGTGGACGGCAGGAATCCGCGATAGGGATCTTCGGCATAGACGCGGTTCTCGATCGCCCAGCCGTCGATCTTCACATCGTCCTGCGTCATCGCCAGCTTCTCGCCCGCCGCGACACGGATCATCTGCTCGACCAGGTCGACCCCGGTGATCGCCTCGGTAACCGGATGCTCCACCTGCAGGCGGGTGTTCATTTCGAGGAAGTAGAAGCTCTCGCCGGTCTTGTCGGCGCCGCTGACGATCAGTTCGACCGTGCCCGCGCTGTGATAGCCCACCGCCTGCGACAGCGCGACGCATTGCTCACCCATCGCCTTGCGCATCTTCGGCGTCACGAAGGGCGACGGGGCTTCCTCGACCACCTTCTGGTGGCGGCGCTGGATCGAGCATTCGCGCTCGTTGAGGTAGATCACGTTGCCGTGCTTGTCGCCGAGGATCTGGATCTCGATGTGGCGCGGGTTGAGGATAAACTTCTCGATAAACACGCGGTCATCGCCGAAGCTGTTGAGGCCTTCACGCTTGGTCGCCTCGAAGCCTTCGCGCACGTCCTGTTCGGAATAGGCGAGCCGCATACCCTTGCCGCCGCCGCCCGCGCTGGCCTTCATCATCACCGGATAGCCGATCTCGTTGGAAATCCGCACCGCATGTTCGGTATCCTCGATCTCGCCGACGAAGCCGGGGACGACGTTGACGCCCGCTTCCATCGCAAGTTTCTTGGATTCGATCTTGTCGCCCATCGCGGCGATGGCGTTCACCGGCGGGCCGATGAACGCGATGCCTTCCGCTTCCAGCGCTTCGACGAAGCTCGCGCGTTCGGACAGGAATCCATAGCCCGGATGCACCGCTTCGGCCCCGGTCTGCTTGGCCGCGGCGATGATCTTGTCCGCCACCAGATAGCTTTCCGACGCGGTTGCGGGGCCGATATGCACCGCCTCGTCCGCCATGCGAACGAAGGGCGCGCGCGCATCGGCATCGGAATAGACCGCCACGGTCGCGATACCCATGCGCTTGGCCGTCTTGATGACGCGGCAGGCGATTTCGCCACGATTGGCGATGAGGATTTTCGTGAACATCGGTGTCAGTTCTCCGTTCCGGGTTTCGCTTCGCCGGACATCTGATTGCGCGTCAATTCGCGCAGTTCTTCGGTTCGCCGCTCGGTCAGAGCGGTCATGCAGGTGCTGTGGAGGAGCGGTTGCATCGTTCCCCCGCGCGCATCGTAGCTCGACAGCCGGCAGTGCGCGTCGCGGTACGCGATCCAGGCGCGCTGGGCTGCCAGCAGGCTTTCCCAATAGCCCGGCTGGTCATCCTCGACCGCATAACCATCCTCGCGCTGCATGACCGCGCGCACTTGCGGCCACAGGGCGTTCAGTTCGGCATCGGCCTGCTCCCATTCCCGATGCGCGCAGATGTTCATCTCGCTTTGCACTTGCGGGTCGGCGCAGTCCGGCATGCCGGCAGCGGCCTGCGCAGTCAGCAGCAGGGACGACAGGATGATCATTCCGCCGGCTCGGCCACTTTGCAGGCGCGCATCGGTTCTTCCTGCTGCAACGCCGTCAGGCCCAGCTTGGCGAACAATGCGGCGTCGGTGTCGTCGCCCGCATTGGGCGCGGTGAGCAGCTTGTCGCCGGTGAAGATCGAATTCGCGCCCGCCATGAAGCACAGCGCCTGCGTGGCCTCGCTCATGCTCTCGCGTCCGGCCGACAGGCGCACCATGCTCATCGGCATACAGATGCGCGCGGCCGCGACGGTGCGGACGAATTCGATATCGTCGATCTTGGCGAGCGGCGTATCGGCCAGCATGTCGCCCAGCACCGTGCCCTTGACCGGGACCAGCGCGTTGACCGGCACGCTTTCGGGATGGCGTTCGAGCGTGGCGAGCGTGTGGACGAAGCCCACCCGGTCGCTGCGCGTTTCGCCCATGCCGACGATCCCGCCGCTGCACACGTTGATGCCCGCATCGCGGACGTTCTGCAGCGTGTCGAGCCGGTCCTCATACTTGCGGCTGGAGATCACGCGTTCGTAATACTCCGGCCCGGTATCGACATTGTGGTTGTAGTAATCGAGGCCCGCTTCCTTGAGCATGTCCGCCTGTTTCGGCGTCAGCATGCCCAGCGTCATGCAGGTCTCCAGCCCCATCGCGCGCACGCCTTTCACGATCTCGACGATCGCGGGCATGTCGCGGTCCTTGGGATTGCGCCAGGCGGCGCCCATGCAGAACCGCTGGCTGCCCGCATCCTTCGCCTGCGCCGCGCGCTGAAGGACCGATTGCACTTCCATCAGCTTGGTCGCCTCGACCCCGCTGTCGGCCTTCACCGACTGCGAGCAATAGCCGCAATCTTCCGGGCACCCGCCGGTCTTGATGCTGAGCAGCGTGCACAGCTGGACTTGGCTTGGCGGGTGAAACTCGCGGTGGATGCTCGCGGCCTGGAACAGCAGTTCGGTAAAGGGAAGGTCGAACAGCGCCGCGATCTCGTCGCGGGTCCAGTCGGTGCGGATGTGGGTCATACAGGCTTCCTGGCAAGGTAAAGGCCGAATGCCATGACCGCCAGCCCGAGCGCGCGCTTGGGGGTGATCGCGCTCTGGATGGAGCCAAGCAGGCCGAAATGGTCGATAATCGCCGCAGCGACGATCTGGCCCAGCAGCACGAAGAAGATCGCATTGCCCAGCCCGATACGCGGCGCGGAGTAGGCCACCGAAGTGGCGTAGAACAGCATCACGACGGCGCCGATCCACAACCAGGGCCGTTCGAAAGTGAAGGTGCTGGCGGCGGGAAACCCGGTGAATACCAGCATCGCAGTGGCGATGACGAAGCCGATCGCGAAGGTCACCGCTGTCGCCGCCACAGGCCCGCCAAGCTGTTGGCCGAGCCCCGCGTTAAGCGCCGCGAAAACCGGAATGCCCAGCCCGGCCGCGAACATCATGGCGGCAAGCGGCAAAAAGGCAGGGGACGAAGATGCGCTCACTACTGCGCCGCCTCGTCCAGATCCTCGCCCGCGGGCGGCATGTTGTGGCCGAGCAAGCGCAGCACGTCGGCGGCGCATTCGACGACATTGCTGCCCGGGCCGTAGATGCCCTGCACCCCGGCATCGCGCAGGAAGTCGTAATCCTTCTGCGGGATCACCCCGCCCGCGATCACCTTGATATCGGCCCGGTCGGCATCGCGCAGGTGCCCGATAAGCTCGGGGATCAGCGTCTTGTGTCCCGCGGCAAGACTGCTGGCGCCGATCGCGTCGACATCGTGTTCAAGCGCCATGGCGCAGGCTTCACCGGGCGTCTGGAACAGCGGGCCAGAGAGGACTTCGAAGCCCATGTCGGTGAACGCGCTGGCAATGACATTGGCGCCGCGGTCGTGCCCGTCCTGGCCCATCTTGGCGACCATCAGCCGGGGCGCGCGCCCGAGCCGGCGTTCGACCGCCTGCACGCCTTCGACGACCTGCTGGTAGCGATCGTCTTCAGCATAGGCGGCGGCATACACACCGCGGACCGGCTTGGGGATCGTGTCGTAGCGGCCATAGGCGTCTTCCATCGCCTGGCTGATTTCGCCCAGCGTCGCATCGTGACGCGCAGCCTCGACCGCGAGGGCAAGCAGGTTCCCCTCACGCTGGGCGGCCCCGCGCGCCAGGGCGTCGAGCGCAGCGCGGCAGGCGAAATCGTCGCGCTTGGCGCGCACTTCTTCCAGCCGCGCGATCTGGCTCTGGCGGACCTTGTGGTTGTCGATATCGAGCGTGTCGATCTCGTCTTCCTTATCGCGGCGGTACTTGTTCACGCCGACGATGACGGTTTCCCCGCGGTCGACACTGGCCTGCTTGGCGGCCGCCGCCTCCTCGATCTGCGCCTTGGGTTTGCCGCTGGCGACATATTCGGTCATCCCGCCGGCCGCCTCGACCTCGTCGAGCATGGCCTTGGCCTGTTCGACCAGCGCGGCTGTGAGGCTTTCGATGTAATAGCTGCCACCCAGCGGATCGGCGACATTGGTGATGCCGGTCTCCTCCTGGATCACCAGCTGCGTGTTGCGCGCGATCCGGGCGCTGAAATCGGTCGGCAACGCGATCGCCTCGTCCAGCGCATTGGTGTGGAGCGACTGCGTTCCGCCCAGTACCGCCGCCATTGCTTCCACCGTGGTGCGAATTACGTTGTTGTAGGGGTCCTGCTCCTGCAGCGAGACGCCGCTGGTCTGGCAATGCGTGCGCAGCATCTTCGACTTGGGGTTCTGCGCCCCCAGCCCTTCCATGACATCGTGCCACAGCGCGCGCGCGGCGCGCATCTTGGCGATCTCCATGAAGAAGTTCATGCCGATGCCCCAGAAGAAGGACAGGCGCGGCGCGAAGGCATCGATATCGAGGCCCGCTTCCATCGCGCGCTTGGCGTATTCCTTGCCGTCGGCGATGGTAAAGGCCAGTTCCTGCACCGCGGTCGCCCCGGCTTCGTGCATGTGATAGCCCGATATCGAAATGCTGTTGAATTTCGGCATGTTGGCCGAAGTATATGCGATGATGTCCGAAACGATCCGCATGCTCGGTTCGGGCGGATAGATATAGGTGTTGCGGACCATGAACTCCTTGAGAATGTCGTTCTGGATGGTCCCGGCCAGCTTGTCCTGGGCGACGCCCTGCCGTTCGGCGGCAACGATGTAGAAGGCCAGCACGGGGATGACCGCGCCGTTCATCGTCATCGATACGCTCATCGTGTCGAGCGGGATCTGGTCGAACAGGATTTCCATGTCGCGCACCGTATCGATCGCGACGCCCGCCTTGCCGACATCGCCGACGACGCGCGGGTGATCGCTGTCATAGCCACGGTGCGTGGCGAGATCGAATGCGACCGACAGACCCTTCTGCCCAGCGGCAAGGTTGCGGCGATAGAAGGCGTTCGATTCCTCTGCCGTGGAGAATCCAGCGTACTGGCGGATGGTCCACGGGCGCCCGGTGTACATCGAGGCATAGGGGCCGCGCGTGAACGGCGCGATCCCCGGCACCCCGGGATCGACCAGCGCTGCGGTGTCCTCGGAGGTATACAGCGGCTTCACCGCGATCCCTTCGGGCGTGTGCCAGGTGAGATCGCGCCCCTTCACTTCCTTGTCGGCGAGGGGCTTCCAATCGTCATAAGTCGGCTTGTCGGTCATGCACGGTCCTAAACCACAATCGTATGCACAGGAAAAGAGCGGGCTCTCGTATCTGAGGCCAACCTTCCACGTCACCCCCGCGTAGGCGGGGGTCCAGATAAGGGTGCGATCAATGGCAAGCTTTGCTGGATCCCCGCCTTCGCGGGGATGACGAAAGACTTGCGGCGTTCGCCTCTTACTCGCCCTTGAAGTCCGGCTTGCGCTTCTGGAGGAAGGCCATGCCGCCTTCCATCGCATCCTTGCTCGCACCCGCCAGGCGCTGGCCTTCGGCCTCGGCCAGCAGCACCTCGGTGATGGTGCCATCCATCGCGGTGGCGATGTTCTTCTTCATCGTGGCGTAGGCCAGCGTCGGACCATTGGCGAGCTTCTCCGCCAGCGCGCGGGCTTCGCCGATCAGCGCATCGTCATCGACCGCCTTGTAGATCAGGCCCCAGTCCTCGGCCTGGCTCGCACCGATCTTCTCGCCCAGCATCATCATCCGCGTGGCGCGCGCACGGCCGATCGAGCGCGCGAGCAGCCAGGTCGATCCGCCGTCGGGCACGAGGCCGATGTTGACGAAGGCCTGGAGGAAATAGGCGCTCTTGCCCGCGAGCACGAAGTCGCCCGCCAGCGCCAGGCTGCAGCCGACGCCTGCGGCGGGGCCGTTAACCGCGCAGATCACGGGCACGTCGGCGCGCAGCACCTGGTTGATCGCCGGGTTGTAATGGTTCTGCAGGGCGCGGTGGCTGCCGCCCTTGTTCTGCAGCGCGCTGCCCTCGCCCCGCGCGGCGAGATCGGCGCCCGAGCAGAAACCCTTGCCCGCGCCGGTTATCAGAACTGCGCGGCTGTCGCCCAGATCGTAGAAAGCCGCGCCGATTTCGTCCGCCATCTGCGGCGGCATCGCATTCAACCGGTCGGGCCGGTTGAGCGTGATGGTGGTCAGCGGGCCGTCCTTCTCGACGACGATGGTTTGGTAGCTCACGCGTCACTCTCCAGGGTGCTATTGGTTAGTTTCGTTTCGTTTCGCAACCGACCTTGGCTGCGATGACGCCCGCGTGCAAGAGGCTTGCGCAGCGGGTGGGCTTCAGGCCGCCGCGCTGGGCCGCGCCGATACCCGCTCGTGCCATGCCGCCAGCGCCGCGCATTCCCCGGGCATTTCGAGCCCGACGAACTTGGCGAAATCGACCGTGGTCAGCAGCAGGATATCCGCCGCGGAGAAATCGTCGCCGGCAAGGTGGTCGCGCGCGCCGAGCGATTCGTCGAAGAAGCGCATCGCCTCGGCCACCCGCGGCCGGTTCGCCTCGCCCCATTCCGCATTGCGCCCAGGCAGGGCGGCGGTGAAGGGATGCGTATGGACCCATACCGCGCCGACCGGCGGCATGAGGATCATCTCGACCCGGCGGCACCACATCTCGATTTCCGCGATTTCGCGCGCGGTGGTGCCGAACAGCGGCGGCTCGGGATGCTCGGCCTCGAGATAGCGCATGATCGCGACGCTTTCGGCGATCACCGTGCCGTCATCGAGCTCGAGGATCGGCGTCTGCCCGCGCGGGTTCTTGGCGACGAAGTCCTCCGCCTTCTGCTCGCGCTTGGGGATCGAGACTTCCTTGCTGGGAAGCTCAATGCCCTTCTCCGCGGCAAAGATACGCACGCGGCGCGGATTGGGTGCCGGGTTGGGACTGTCGTAGAATAGCATCGAAGTTCCTCTCATTTCCGCCGTTTTTCCCGTCGTCCCCGCGCAGGCGGGGATCCAGATAACGGTCGCTCAAACTCGCAAGGTCAGCTGGACCCCCGCCTGCGCGGGGGTGACGGAAGAGGCTGGTGGCACGCCATTCCAACCTCCGCGCCGGTCAGTTCGACCAGTGCGCATCGTCCTTGGGCGTTTCCATGATCTCGGTCAGCTGGCCCATCATGTCCTTGGGGTGCAGGAAGAAGATCGGCGTGCCATGCGCACCGATGCGCGTCGGGCCGAGGATCCGCTTACCCATGTCCTCGAACCACTTACGCGCGTCCTCGATGTCCTCGACTTCGTAGCAGACATGATGCTGTCCCCCTGCGGGGTTCTTGGCGAGGAAACCGGTCAGCGTGGACTGCTCGCCCAGCGGCTCGATCAGCTCGATCTGCGTGCCATGGGTGCCGTTTTCGCCAGGCGTGTCGACGAAGCAGACCGTCACCCCCTGCTCCTCCAGATCGAATGGCTCATGCGTGATGGTGGCGCCCATGACATCGCGGTAATAGCGCAACGATTCCTCGATCGAGGGCGTCGCGACGCCGATATGGTTGAGACGGCCGAGTTTCATGGTTTCTCCAATGTCAGCCCAAGCCAGCATATTCCAGTTAGAAACGCTCCAATCGATAATCCCAGCAGCACCGCTGCGACCAACGTGGTCTTATTTACATCAGACCCAGGAGCAACGTCATCATAATCATCCTGTCGCACTGCTTCTCCCGCCCAGTGTGCGTCGAAAAGAGCTTGGCCCGCAAATGCCAATCCTCGGACCAACAGCACGTTACCTAGAACTGAAAAAGCTAATCCGAATGCGAACAAAACGCCGGGACCAAGCAACATTGGCCGGAGGGTATCAGACGCAAACATCGCTGCTAATGGTGCGCCGTTAATAGTGAGGGTTGCAGCGAGAACCCATTTGAACAAATCAAGCGTGACTGAGAAAAAACGATCGATATCCAGTTCGATCAGCCTTTCTCGGATCGCGACTTGCCTGGCTTCCTGGTCCTCAACTTCGATCATAAACAAACCAATCTAAAGCGGAATATTATCGTGCTTCTTCCACGGGTTCTCGAGCTGCTTGGTCCGTAGCTTGCGTAGCCCCAGCGCGATCCGCTTGCGCGTCGAGTGCGGGTAGATCACCTCGTCGATATAGCCGCGGCTTGCCGCCACGAAGGGGTTGGCGAAGCGGTCTTCGTATTCCTTGGTTTTCTCGGCGATCTTGTCGGGATTGTCGCGGTCCTGGCGGAAGATGATCTCGACCGCGCCCTTGGCGCCCATCACCGCGATCTCGGCGGTCGGCCAGGCATAGTTGAGGTCGCCGCGCAGGTGCTTGGAGGCCATCACGTCATAGGCGCCGCCGTATGCCTTGCGGGTGATCACGGTGATCTTGGGCACGGTCGCCTCGGCATAGGCGAACAACAGCTTCGCGCCGTGCTTGATGATGCCGTTGTGCTCCTGGCTGGTGCCGGGAAGGAAGCCGGGCACGTCGACGAAGGTCAGGATCGGAATTTCAAAGGCATCGCAGAAGCGCACGAAGCGCGCGGCTTTCTTCGATGAGTTGATGTCGAGCACGCCCGCGAGCACCATGGGCTGGTTGGCCACCACGCCCACCGTGCGGCCTTCCACCCGGCCGAACCCGCAGATGATATTTGCGGCGTGGTTCGGCTGGATTTCGAAGAAGTCGCCTTCGTCCAGCGTCTTACGGATGATCTCGTGCATGTCGTAAGGCTGGTTGGCATTGTCGGGGATCAGCGTGTCGAGGCTGGGCTCCTCGCGGTCCCATGCGTCCGAGGTCGGGCGTTCGGGCACGTCCTCGCGGTTGGACAGCGGCAGGTAATCGAAGAAATCTCGGGTCGCGAGGAGCGTCTCGATGTCGTTCTCGAAGCTGTTGTCGGCGACCGAAGTCTTGGTGGTGTGCGTCTTCGCGCCGCCCAGCTCTTCCTGCGTCACGACCTCATTGGTCACCGTCTTCACCACATCGGGGCCGGTGACGAACATGTAGCTCGAATCTTCGACCATGAAGATGAAGTCGGTCATCGCCGGGCTGTAGACCGCCCCGCCCGCGCACGGCCCCATGATCAGGCTGATCTGCGGCACTACGCCGCTGGCGAGAACGTTGCGCTGGAACACCTCAGCATAGCCGCCCAGCGACGCGACGCCTTCCTGGATGCGTGCGCCGCCGCTGTCGTTGAGGCCGATCACCGGCGCGCCGACCTTCATCGCGGTGTCCATCACCTTGCAGATCTTCTCTGCATGGCGTTTCGACAGCGAGCCGCCGAAGACGGTGAAATCCTGGCTGAAGACATAGACCAGCCGGCCGTTGATCGTGCCCGATCCGGTGACCACGCCGTCGCCGGGGATCTTCTGGTCCTGCATGCCGAAATCGACGCAGTCATGCTCGACATAAGTGTCAAGTTCCTCGAAACTGCCTTCATCAAGCAGGATGTCGAGCCGTTCGCGCGCGGTCAGCTTGCCCTTGGCGTGCTGCGCGTCGATCCGCTTCTGCCCGCCGCCCATCTTGGCGGCATCGCGGCGGCGTTCCATTTCGGCGATATTGGCGGACATGCTCTCTCCGTGAATAGGTTTTGATGTGCGACTAGTGCCAAGCGAGGCGCAAGGTCAATCGCGCGGCGCGCTTCTCTCGGCGCTGATGAGGAACTCGACATTGCCTTCGGGGCCGGTAATCGGGCTTTGGGCGATGCCCTGTACGGTAAAGCCCAGCGCTTCGACCCAGTCGCGCACTTCGTCGCAAACGCGGCGGTGCAGCGCGGGGTCGCTGACCACGCCCTTCTTGCCCACTTCCTCGCGCCCGACCTCGAATTGCGGCTTGATCAGCGCGACGAGGCGGCACTGCGGGGCCGCGAGCTGGAGCGGGCGATCGAGTACCTTGGCCAGCCCGATGAAGCTGGCATCGCACACCACCCAGTCGCATGGCTGGTCGATCATGTCCGGCGTCAGAATGCGCGCGCTGGTCTGTTCGAGCACGGTGACGCGCTCGTCCTGCCGCAGTTTCCAGGCAAGCTGGTTGGTGCCGCTGTCGACCGCGAAGACATGCTCTGCCCCGCCCTGCAGCAATACGTCGGTGAAGCCGCCGGTCGAACTGCCGATGTCCATTGCCACCGCGCCGCGCGGGTCGAGGTCGAAATGCTCGATCGCATGCGCCAGCTTGATGCCGCCGCGCGAAACCCAGGGGTGATCGCGCCCGCGCACGTCGAGCGGCGCGTCCACGGGCAATTGCTGACCGGGCTTGGCCAGTTTCTGTTCGCCGCTGAACACCAGCCCCGCCATGACCAGCGCCTGCGCGCGCGTCCGGCTCTCCACGAGCCCGCGGTCCACCAGCATCTGATCGAGGCGCATCTTTTTCGGCATTGGAAACATGCGCGTTAGCGATCATTGTGCATGCATGAAACCGATCTATGTGCATCTGGGTGGCGCGCTGGCGCTGAGCTTCACCATCGCCGCTTGCGTGCCCGCGCCCGATTCGACCCCGGCACCCACGCCAACACCGACGCCGACCCCGTCGCCCACCGCCACCGCGCCGGCCCCGCAGCGGCCCGCTCCGCCCGCATCGGAAAACTGGATCGACCGGCCGCAAACCGCGGGCGACTGGAGTTACCGCGCCGAGGCTGATGGCGGCGTGGCCATGTTCGGTGCAAATGCCGACAAGCCCCTGTTCGCGATCGATTGCGACCGCGGTGCCGCACGCGTAACCCTCAGCCGTATCGGCAGCGCCGCTGCACCTGCGACGATGACGATCCGTACCGAAACCACCGATCGCACGCTTGCCGCGACGCCCGCTGCGCGCGAACTGCAATCGCTGACGGCGACGCTCGCGGCGAATGACCCGCTGCTCGATGCGATGGCGGTGACGCGCGGACGATTCGCGGTCGAGACGCCGGGGTTGTCCACACTTTACCTGCCGCCCTGGGCGGAAGTTTCCCGCGTGATCGAGGATTGTCGTTAGGCGGAGTCGCGCCCCGCGTCGCTCTCGCGGCACGCGGGATCTCGCGGCACAAAAAAGGCCCGGGAAACGACCCGAGCCACAAACGCCAAGTCTGACGTGGGAAAACTTTTTTACAAGGGTTGTTTTGCCCCCCTCGAAGACTCCAATATGCCTTCCAAGATCAGCGGCGAAACGCGATCTTGGTCCCCGGAGACGGGGTACTTTGGCTCTAAACAGCGCGAAAGGAGGTGATCCGATGTCTCATGGTCCAGCAGAGAGGTCGGCAAGTTTCCGCACGGGGCACTATCGGTAGAACATACCTTTAGAGGCTTCGTAAGCGGCACTTCCCGCCGCTGACCATGCGAAGGGCAGTTCCACCTACGGGCGTGGGGCTGCCCTTCTCATTTTGCCGCGCCGGCAGTTCGCGGGCATTGCGCGCCATGATCCGACTGACCATTCTCGGCCTGCTCCAAAACCTTGCCTCGCGCGCGGCTTCCCATTACCCGCGCGCAGATGGATTTCGAGCACCTACCCCATTCCGCCCCCGTCCCCGGTGAAACACGCCAGCAGGCCCTGATGGACCCCGGCTTCGGCACGCTCTTCACCGACCACATGGTGGTCATCGATTACGATGCCGATCTTGGTGGATGGCACAAGGCGACGCTGGGCCCGCGCGAGCCGATCAGTCTCGATCCGGCGGCAGCGGTGCTGCATTATGCGCAGGAAATCTTCGAAGGCATGAAGGCGTACAAGCGCGAAGACGGCACGCTGGCGCTGTTCCGCCCCGAACAGAATGCCCGGCGCTTCAACGAAAGCGCGCGCCGTATGGCGATGCCCGACTTGCCCGAAGAGCTGTTCCTCGCATCGATCCGCCAGCTGGTCGCCAAGGACCGCGATTGGGTCCCGTCGATCCCCGATGGCGCGCTGTACCTGCGGCCCTTCATGTTCGCTTCCGAAGCGTTCTTGGGCGTACGTCCCGCGCGGCAGTACAAGTACATCCTGATCGCCTCGCCCGTCGGCGGCTATTTCAAGGGCGGCGCGAAGCCGGTGAAAATCTGGGTCAGCCGCAATTACACCCGCGCCGCCCCCGGCGGCACCGGAGCGGCCAAGACCGGCGGCAATTACGCTGCCAGCCTCGTCCCACAGGCCGAAGGAATCGAGAACGGCTGCGACCAGGTGGTCTTTCTCGACGCGGTCGACAAGAAGTGGGTCGAGGAACTGGGCGGGATGAACCTGTTCTTCGTGTTCGACGACGGCAGCGTGATCACCCCGCCGCTGACGGGGACGATCCTTCCCGGCATCACCCGCGATAGCCTGATCCAGCTTCTTCGCGAGGAGGGTCTGCAGGTGCGCGAGGAACCGTACAGCATCGACCAGTGGCGCGCCGACGCCACCGAAGGCCGCCTGCTCGAGACAATGGCCTGCGGCACCGCCGCGGTCGTCACCCCGGTCGGCACCGTGCTGGGCCCCGATGGCGAATTCACCATCGGCGGCGGCGGGATCGGGCAGATGACCCACAAGATCCGCGAGAAACTGGTCGGCATCCAGAAGGGCGCCATCGAGGACACCCACGGCTGGACGGTCACGCTCGACTGATCAGAAACGCGGGCGCACCAGGAACCGGCGCGTGAAAGTCGCGCTGGGCCGCAGCACGATTATCGCCACCCCTGCCAGCGCGATCGCACCGCCGATCACCAGCCGCTCGCCGATCGCATCCCCGGTCAGCCACGCGCCGAACACGATCGTCAGGATCGGCGTGAACAGCGTGAGCGGTACGACCAGATTGGCGTCGTATTCGCCAAGCAGGCGGAAATAGGCGGTGTGCGCCCCGATCGAGACGACCAGGCTGGCAAAGACCAGACACGCCGCCAGTTCCCAGGGCGAAGCGGCCAGAGCCGCGAACTGACCACTTTCCAGCGTAAGTGACAGGGGTAGCAGCACGGCGACCGAAGCCACCGCCGCCCAGCCCTGCAGCCGGATCGACGACAGGTCGAGACGCTTGACGAAAACGGTGCCGAGCGCCCCGACCATCGCCGAAAGGAATACCAGCAGCAGCCCGGTGCTGGTCTGCATCTGGTTCTCCCCTGCCATGGCGAACAGCACGCCGCCGAAGGCGAGGCCGATGCCCAGCCCACGCCGCCAACGCACCTTTTCGCCCAGGAAGAGGATTGCGAACAGCACCGTCATCGGCGCGCCGCTCAGGCTGACGACGCCGGCGGCCGACGGGCTGGCGGTTTCCAGGCCCATGAACAGCAGCGCAAAGGATCCGCCGCTGATGGCCAGGCCGATGACGAGGACCTGCCACAGCTTGGCCGGCAGGGGCCGCAGCAGCGGAATCAGCACCGCCGCGACGATGATGGAGCGCACCAGGGCGTAGAACAGCGGCGGGGCGGAAAAGTCGGTAATCGCCAGCTTGCTGACCACGACGTTGAGCGCCCAGGCGATGTTGCAGAACGCCATGATCAGCAAAGCGCGAAAGGACATCGTCAGTCCTCGAGCGGGGGCAAGGCGGCAGTCAGTTCGGCCCGCCAGGTATCGGCCACCGAATCGCTCGGTGCGCGCCAGTCGCCGCGCGGGCTGAGCGCGCCGCCTGCACTGACCTTGGGCCCGTTGGGCAGTGCCGAGCGCTTGAACTGGCTGAACCCGAAGAACCGCTTGAGGAATTTCTCCAGCCAGTGGGCGATCGTGGCGAGATCGTAGTGGTTCTTGGCGTCTTCGGGGAAATCGATCGGCCACTGGCCCGCTTGCACATCTTTCCACGCATGCCAGGCGAGGAACGCGACATGGCTCGGCTTCTGCCCCCAGCGTACGATGTGATGAAGGAAGAAGTCGTTCAGCTCATAGGGCCCGATGATCGATTGCGTGCTCTGTATCGCGCCATCTTCTCCGGCCGGCACCAGTTCGGGGCTGATTTCGGTATCGAGAATATCGGCGAGCACGGCGTCGACGCCTTCGTCGAACTGGCTGGTCTGGGTCGTCCAGCGGATGAGATACTGGATCAGCGTCTTGGGCACGCCCGCATTGACGCCGTAATGGCTCATCTGGTCACCCACGCCATAGGTGCACCAGCCCAGCGCCAGCTCGCTCAGATCGCCCGTGCCGATCACCCAGCCGCCATGCTGGCTGGCAAGGCGGAACAGGTAATCGGTGCGCAGGCCCGCCTGGACGTTCTCGAAAGTCGTGTCGTAGACCGGCTCGCCATCGGCGAAGGCATGGCCGATATTCTCCAGCATCAGCCGCGCGGTGGCGGTGATGTCGATCTCCTCGGCGGTGATGCCGAATGCCTTCATCAACCGCCAGGCGTTCGACTTGGTGTCGTTCGACGTCGCGAAGCCGGGCATGGTATAACCACGGATATCGGTGCGCGGGCGCTTCAGCCGGTCCATCGCCTTGGCCGCCACGATCAGCGCGTGCGTGCTGTCGAGGCCGCCCGAAATCCCGATCGTCAGGCATTTGGGGTTGGTCGCCTGGATCCGCCGCATCAGTGCATCGACTTGGATGTTGAACGCCTCGTAGCAATCCTCGTCCAGCTTGTCGGCGCGGTTCGGCACGAAGGGAAAGCGCCGGATGGGACGATGCAGGCCGATGTCACCGCGCACGGCCGCATGGTCGAATTCGACGCGGCGGTACCAGTCCTCGGGCCGCCCGGCCGCTTCGGCGGCATCGTTGAAGGTCTGCATGCGCATGCGTTCCGACAGGATGCGCTGCGTATCCACGTCGGCGATGCTCAGCTCGGGCTCCAGATCGAAGCGCTGGCTCTCGGCCAGCAGATCGCCCAGCTCGTAGATCATGCCCTGCCCGTCCCACGCCAGGTCGGTGGTGCTTTCGCCGTGCCCGCTCGCCGAATAGGCATAGGCGCATAGCGTCCGGCTCGAACTGGCGCGTGCCAGCAGGTGCCGTTCGTCCGACTTGCCGATAACGATGTTCGACGCAGACAGGTTGAGCAGGATCGCAGCGCCGGCAAGCGCAGCCATGGTCCCCGGCGGATTGGGCGCCCAGAAATCCTCGCAGATTTCTATTCCGAAGGCGAAACCGGGCAGATTGCTTGCTGCGAAAATCTGGTCGGTGCCGAACGGCACTTCCTGCCCGCCGCAGCGAATGGTCAGCCCGACGCAGTCGCGGCCATGGGCAAACCAGCGCTTCTCGTAATATTCGCGGTAATTGGGCAGATAGCTCTTGGGAACGACGCCCAGCAGTTCGCCCCGCGCCACGACCAGCGCGCAGTTGTAGATGCGTCCACCGCGCCGCAGGGGGGCGCCGAACACCAGCACGGGTGTAATATCCCGCGATGCCTCGACGATCGCGGCGACCTGCGCCTCGACCGCGTCGAGCAGGGCCATCTGCAGATGCAAATCGTCGATGGCATAGGAAGAAAGCGCAAGTTCGGGATAGAGCAGCACGTCGACATGCTGCGCGTGCGCCTGGCGGGCAGTCTCCAGAATGCCTGCTGCATTATACGCGATATCCGCCGTGCGCACCTTGGGCGTGCTGGTCGCCACGCGGACAAAACCATGCGTGTGAAGATCGTAGAAGGAATGCGTGTCGCTGCCACTCATGCGGGCTGGGCCTTTCGGGTCGGGATATCCAGATGCGGGTGCCGGTTCGAGCCAGTCCGCTGGCTGGCAAACGCCCAGCTCGGCCAAGCGTTTCTGGACCGAGGCGCGGGCGATCTTGCCCTTCGCTTCCCAGCCGTAGACCGTGCGGCTGGGCCACGGTTTGGGAAGGCCATAGCGCGCGCCGAACTGGTCCGCGCTCAAGGGCGGGTCATGCGTTTCGCGCCAGCGGCGCAACTTGAAACCGGCCAAGTGCATTCGCGGGCGGTATCCTTTTAGGCTACCCTAGGCAAGCTCGCTCTGGTCCTCGCGCCGCATTTCGGTGCGATAGCCGTTGAGGATCGGCCCGGCGTGGTGGGTCGCTTCCGCCTGAGTGGCGAAGGCCGCAAGCAATTGACTCCCCAGCCCGCCGCTGGGATCGGTCGCAGCTTCTGCGCCTATTCCATTGTCTTCGATGGTGAAACGCCAGCTTCCACCGCGCTCGTTGAAGAACACTGCGATCGTCCCCGGTCGCTGTTCGGGGAATGCGTATTTGCAGGCATTCGCCACGGCTTCGTTGAGATAGAGGCCGATCGCCACCGCCTCTTCGGGCGTAAGCGTCGCCTCGTCGATCTCGCGGAACAGGCGGACCGAAGGCGGCAAAGCCGATGCCTCGATCCGGTCGAGCAGGAATTCGAGATAGGGCTTGATCGAGACATTTGGCTCGTCCGACTGTTCGAGCGCCAGCGCCGAATACGCATCGGCGAAGGTCCGTACCCGTCCCACCGCATCGTCGAGCGGTGCGTGCAGTTCGGCCTGCGGGATGCGCCGTTTCTGAAGTTCGAGCATGCTGGCGACCAGCGCGAAATTGTTCTTCGTGCGATGTTCGAGCTCCGCCAGCAACGTCAGCCGCCGGTCGGCGCGTTCGCGGATTTCGGATAGCGTCGCCTGGGCGGCGCGGCGGAATGCCTCGGCGAACACCACGACCACCACCGCGCTAACGGCATTCAGCAACACACGCACCGGATCGGTGGGGTCGGCGAACAGGAAGGATCTCGCCGGCGGGAGGATGAAGAACCACGCCCAGCAGAACGTGACTACCAGCGCGACCACTCCGGCACGCCAATGGCCGTACAGCGTGGCAAGCAGGACGGTGGGGTAGATCAGCGCGAAGGGGCCCGATACCGGAGCCCAGACGTCGATCAACGAGCGCACCCCGATCATGGCAGCCGCACACATTCCGCCGAACACGATCTGCGCTGCCACCTTGCTGCGCCGGGCAAGGAACTGGCGGCTGACATCGAAATTGGCAAGCCGGTGCATGATGGCAGTCTTCCGGCGGAGTACAGATGCCCGCCGCTACCGTGATGCATAGGCGAACGCTCGACGGCTCCGCACCATCGGTCCGGTCCATTTACTGCGTTAAATCAAAAAGCGGAAGAGGCTTGCCACGCTCACGCCTCAGGCGGCCAGCAGATCCTCGGCTTTCGGACATTCCTGCAAGAGCTCGATCAGAGCGCGTTCCTCGCGGGTCAGCCAGCGCGTCGCGCGCGGCAGCCGGAGCTCCTCGCGCCAGCCTTCCTGCCCGTCGAGCAATCCGAACAACACCGGGTGAATATAGCTTTTGCGCGCCACGGCGGGCGTGTTGCCGAGATGGTCGGAAACGCACTCCAGCAGTTCCTTCATCGGGATCGTACCCTCGGCCTGGTGCAGGCAGGTCAGCGCCTTGACGCTGGCGTGCCAGGTGCGGAAGTTCTTGGCGCTGAAATCCTGCCCCATGATCTCGCGCAAATAGGCGTTCACGTCGTTCGAACCGACCGCATGCTGCTCGCCGTCGTCATCGATGTATTTGAACAGGTTCTGGCCGGGGAGGTCCTGCATCTTGCGCACCACCCGGGCGAGGCTGCCATCGGAGAGGGTGACTTCGCGCAGCTTGCCGCCCTTACCCTTGTAGCGGAGCCGCAGGGTCTTGCCGGTCAGTTCGGCATGGCGGTTGCGCAGCGTGGTGGCACCGAAACTCTTGTTCGTCCTGGCATAGCCCTCATTGCCGACACGCACCGCGCCCAGATCGAGCAGGCGGACCACGCTGGCAATGGCGCGGTTGCGGGTCAGCCTGTTGCCCCGCAGATCGTCCTCCACCCGCTTGCGCACGAGCGGTAGGAGATTGCCGAATGTGATGCAGCTGTCGAATTTCTCGCCCTCGCGGGCAGCCCGGAACTGCGGGTGGTACCGATATTGCTTGCGCCCCTTGGCGTCGATGCCGGTCGCGAGGATGTGGCCATTGGGGGCCGGGCAGAACCATGCATCGGTATAGGCGGGCGGCAGCGCCACGGCATTGAGCCGGCGCTTCTCCGCCCGGTCGGTGATCAGGCGCCCTTCGGGATCATAATAGGCCCATCCCTTGCCCGCTCCCTTGCGGGAGATACCGGGCAGATCGTCGTCGACATAGATGAGCTTCGTCATGGCGAAGGGAAGAACCTTGGTACGGCATGGACGGTTCCCCAACTTGCGACGAACGGGAGGCTGCACTACCCCCGCACCAGAGGAGAACGATCTTGGCCGACCCCACCTACACCCCGCCCGAAGTCTGGCAGAACGACACCGAGAACGGCGGCCGGTTCGCCGGGATCAATCGTCCCACAGCCGGCGCGCGCGAGGAAAAATCGCTGCCGGTGGGCGAGCACGATTTCCAGCTTTATTCGCTTGCCACGCCCAATGGCGTCAAAGCCACGATCATGTTCGAGGAACTGCTCGAGGCGGGCCATTCGGGCGCCGAATATGATGCCTGGACGGTCAATATCGGCGACGCGGCGCAGTTCACTTCGGGTTTCGTCGATCTCAATCCCAACTCGAAGATTCCCGCGCTGCTCGATCGCAGCGGGCCCGAGCCGCTGCGCGTGTTCGAAAGCGGGGCCATCCTGATGCATCTGGCGGAAAAGTTCGGCGCTTTCCTGCCCACTGACCATAGGCGCGCCGAAGTGCTCAGCTGGCTGTTCTGGCAGGTCGGCAGCGCCCCTTTCATCGGCGGCGGGTTCGGCCATTTCTATGCCTACGCCCCCGAGAGATACGAATATCCCATCAACCGCTATGCCATGGAGACCAAGCGCCTGTTCGATGTCGCCAACCAGCGGCTGGCGGAGAGCGAATATCTGGGCGGGAGCGACTATACCGTTGCCGACATTGCGACCTACCCCTGGTTCGCCCCCTTCGTATTCGGCAACATCTACAACGAAGCCAGGACCTTCCTCTCGATTCAAGAATACGAACATGTCGATCGCTGGGTGAAGCAGATTGCCGAGCGCCCTGCCGTGCGGCGGGGCCGCATCGTCAACAAGACCTGGGACGAGGAAGACACCCAAATGCTCGAACGGCATTCGGCCGCCGACTTCGAAGGCAAGTCGCTCTAGTACGCTCGTCGGCAACCGCTTGACTCGGACGCCGCGCTGCCCTCTCCTCGGCTCAACGGAGAGAGGGCACGCGCGTTGGCTAATCAGGATCCCCCGGTCGGGAGGCTGGAGAAGCTCGGCTATGGCGTTGGCGATCTCGCCTCGTCGCTCTACATCAACTTCTTCAACATCTACCTGCTCTATTATTTCGTAGAGCTGGGCGGCGTCGGCCCCGCGGCAATGGGCCTGATGCTGCTGCTGACCAAGTTCTTCGATGCAATCACAGATCCGGTCATGGGGGCCATCGGCGATCGCACGCGCACGCGCTGGGGCCGCTACCGGCCCTATCTGCTGTGGGGGGCGGTGCCCTTCGGCCTGTTCGGCGCCGCCATTTTCGCGGCCCCGGAACTTACCCCCGGATCGATGCTGGTCTGGGCGTATGTCACCTATACGCTGACCATGGTTGCTTTCACCGCGACCAACGTGCCCTATTCGGCGCTGATGGGCGTGATTTCGCCGAGTGCGGATACGCGTTCCTCGGTCGCCGCCTACCGGATGATCTTTTCCGCGCTGGCGGTGGTCGGCGTGGCGGTGGTCGCGACCACGCTGGTGCGCGAACTGGGCGCTGGCGACGAACGACGCGGCATCATGCTGACGATGTTCGTGCTGGCGGGCGCCGGCATGCTCGCACTGGTCATCGCTTTCGCGTCCACGCGCGAACGTATCCCCCCTGCTCCCACCAACGGCCGGATCCGCGACGATATCGGCTTGCTGATCCGGACCCCGGCGTGGATCGCGGTCGCCGCCGCGGCCGTGCTCACGCCCGTTGCGCTTGCTTCGCGCGCTTCGAGCGCGCTGTTCTGGTTTCGCTATGTAGCGGGCGACGATGGCCGTACGGTCTTCCTGTTCCTCGACCGGGTGGGCCTTTTCTATACCGGCTTCGCGCTGGGGCAGCTGATCGGCGTGCTCGTCGCCGCATCGCTGGCCCGCCGGTTCGACAAGGCGCACCTCATCATCGTCGCCGGCATCATCGAAGTCGCCGCGATCAGCGCATTTCACCTGATGCCGGTCGATGCCGTCTGGCCGCAGACCGCCGCGCAGGTCTTCGTCGGCGTCGGACTGGGCATGATGATGATGCTCGCCTATTCGATGTTCACCGATATCGCCGAATATCTCGAATGGTCGACCAAGCGGCAGATGACCGGTCTTGCCGTATCGGGCGCGGTCTTCGCAGTTAAAACCGGCGTGGCGATCGGCGCCGCGCTGCCCGGCCTGTTGTTCGCCCTGACCGGCTTCGAGGCAGGGGCAGTGCAGACCGCCGACGCCCGCCTGGGCATCGATCTCGCCTTCGCCATCGTGCCTGCGGCAATCATAATCCCGGCGGGCGTGGCGATGCTGTTCTACAAGCTCGACCGGCGGACCATCGCGCACTTCGAAGGCGAACTTGCGCAGCGCCGGATGCAATCGGCCCCGACCCCCTTCCCTTCCCCGCCCGAGACGCTATAGGGGCGCGCACTGCTGGGGTGTAGCCAAGTGGTAAGGCATCGGTTTTTGGTACCGACATTCGCAGGTTCGATCCCTGCCACCCCAGCCACTATCCTGACATTTATCAAGCGCTCGCGAAGCGTCAGCTTCCCACCCGCTCAAACCACCTGGCACCCTGCCGTGGTCTTGAGAACAGCAGCATGTATCGCACCTATCCGGCCGGATGGGAGAAGAGTACCGACCTGACCTATCGGAGCCGTCTATTCGGCTAAGATCTCCGGAGCCTCAGCGAATGGCTCGATACCGAAGAAAGGGTAGATATCGCTCGGGAAGTAAACCGTCCCGTTCGATACCACCATCTGGATCCTCTTGATTTCCTTCAGATTGGCAGTCGGATCACCGGGCACCAGGAAGAAATCCGCATACTTGCCCTTCTCGATCGAGCCCAGTTCCTGATCCTGATTGAGGTATTCGGCCATGTCATAGGTGGCCCGCCTCAACACCTGCGCCGGAGACATGCCGAGCTTCCCGAAGAGTTCGAGTTCGCGGTGATACGCAAAACTGCCGCCGAGGTCCGTGCCAGGAACCAGGAGAATGCCCTTGTCATTCATCAGCGTGAGCGTCTCGATGATCGTGTCGAAAGCCGCTATGTAGGCATCTCTCTCCGCCTGGTTTTCCGTGCCGAACAACGCCTGCTTCATGTACCGCTGCGTGTTGACCGGCATATTGTCGAACACGTCGATCGAGCCTGCGGGAACCTGCCCGTCGATGGCCGTCAAACCCAGTTCGTGAATGGCAATGGTGGGATCGTGCGCAACGCCCTTTTCCGCCATCTTGTCCAGGGTCGACTGGACCAGGTCGCTGTCCAGGTCGAGCGAGGGAAATCGTTGCATCGCGGTGAAGCGGAAGAGGGTGCGTGTGTCTTCTCCCTCGTTCAGGACCCAGCCAAGCATCAGTTGATTGACGTGCGTGATCTCGTCGAAACCGGCATCGATCATGGCGTCTGCAGTCGAAAAAGCTGGCACATGGCCGGCTACGCGCATGCCGAGATCGTGGGCTTCGCCAACGACGGCATCCGCCCATTCGGGATTCATGGAATTGTACAGCTTCACCTGCGGATAGCCGCGCGCGGCATACCAACGCACAAGATCGATGGCTGCCTGCTCGTTGGCTGCGATTTCACCCGTCGCTGCGGAGAATTCGGATTTGCCCTCGATAAATCCCGACCGGCTGATGCGAGGTCCCGCGATAATACCCTCGTCGATCCGTTCGATCAGCCCGTCCAGGACTTCGTTCTCATTTCCCATGTCACGGACTGACGTGACGCCCGCCACGATGTTCATCAGGGCATTGTCCTGGCCTATGTGGCCGTGCATTTCGTACATGCCGGGAACAAGCGTGCCCCCCGCCCCGTCGATCACGGTTTCGCCTTCGGTCGAGAGACTGCCCAAGTCCTCGATACTGGCAATGCGCTCGCCGTATATGACGACATCCCTGGCTTCCGTCAGGGCAAGCGTTTTCGGATCGAAAATACGCACGTTGCGAATGCGAACCGGGCCATCGAAGTTGCGGGCGGCCTTTGCCTGTATTTCGACAAAGCGCTGCGTCGAGTAACGTTCGGCTTCGGCGCGAAGCGCCTCGTCAGCCGCTTCATAGCCTTTCCGAACGATCGCAAAACGAGGGTCCGCGACCGAGAATAAATTCAGGTCCTGATCAAGGGTGATATGGGCCGGATCGGTCGACAGCCCTGTGATTTCGTAGGTGGTGACGGTCACCTCCCCGTCGGCCCCTTCGTAGGTCGCAGTATCACGCGCCCTGATCCGGGCAGTTCCGCCGGGAAGCACCGCCATTTGAGCGTCCGGAACCGCAAGCAGGGCTTTGGCGAGCAAGGAAATGCCCCAAGGGCTGCCGTTCTGGTCGATGTAGAATGAACACGCGTCTGCGGAACCTGGGCCAGTCGAGTCCTGCCAACTCGCTTTCCCGTCAGTGCAGGCATAGCTCTCGTTCACCGGGTTCCCGAAAGTGGTGCGGCCCGTGATGGTCCAGTTGGTTGGGATGCCCTCCGCATCGACCTCCACCTTCTCCGTGATGGTCGGACCTCTGCCATTCTGCTTGTAGTCGAACTCGATGTTCGACGTGTTGCCGGCGGTTTCGACTTCCAACCCGCCTACATCATCGCCGCCGAAGAGGACGCGATACTGGTGAGTCTCCGCCGACGCGGCAGTTGAAAGCAACGCGGCAACGGAAACGACAAGATACTTCATGGCAGGCCCCCCTGGTTGAGGCGCCAACCTTAGGCGGGATTGGTAACTTTACAATGGTATTGGGCTCAAGTCTGGCTGCTGGCTTGCTCAGACACGCTGGCGTCAGCTGTACGCGCCGCGCGGTCAGGGGGACCGTTTTCAGCGCCCAGCTGATCCAGAAGAACCTGCAATTCGCGAAGGACAGTTGAACGGGGCGGACGGCGGCGATGGCGCGCCCGAACGGCGCAACGCAGCGTCGCGTTCAATCGAACGCGATGCTGATCTTGATACTGCCGGGCGCGACGCCGAGTTCGTCTGCCATCGACTGGCGATGGCGCTCGACGACCTGGTTGAGCGATGGCTGAACCTTCCCGACCGGTTCGTCGTCTTCGGCGCGCGCTGCACCGTCGCCCATTTCCATTTGCAAGGCCTGCTTGAGATTGGCGAGGTTCTCTTTCGTCGGGCGGCTTTTTCCCGTTTCCCACGACCAGAGAGTGGGTCTGCTGACGCCAGCGCGCCGGGCGAGCTCGGCAGCGGAAAGGCCCGCGCTGCTGCGCGCGGCCCTTATCGCGATTGGCAGCTGGTCCGCCGACGCCCCGTCGATCGCCTCGCCGATCAGCCTTGGAACGGTCCAGAGCCGCGCTTCCTCGACGATGGTTTCGGGTATGGGCCGGAAAAACTGGCACCCGTACAGCGCGTCGCCGCCCCAAATGATCTTGGCCTTGTACCGCAGCTCGGGGTTCTCGTAGAATTCAATCTGGAGCGTTTCGCCCAGCTCAATGCGCCGTTCCGCTTCGATAAGGCACCCGTTCTCCGAAAGATCGAGGACCAGCGCATTCGAGGTTTCGTTCTCGAATGCGAGGTCGACGGGCAACACCAGGCGGTGACGCGGGCTCCGGCGAAGATCGACGCCCCGTCTTTGCTCCGGGTGATCCTCCCGATCCGATCCCATCACCGCGCTCCCGTGTTCGGCGTTCCAAAGGCCATACCTTGTACGCATCCCACCTCCTGTTCAAGTTAACGCCCCGAGGCGGAGGCCGGTATCAGCCGTCGACCTGAAAGGTGATCGTCAGGACATCCGAATACGTCCCGGCGGCCGCACCGTAATTCGGCTCGACCTCGATGCGGAACGGGACGATCGTTCGGTTCGAAAGATCCCCTGCGATCGCCTGGGTGAGTCGGTTGCTCGAGAGATCTATCCGATTGCCGCCGACCACCAGGCTGTACGGGATACCGGGCGCACTCGCCTGATGCGCCAGAAATCCCTTGTTCTGCGAGTTCGCGCCGACGCGTATCGGGGCATTGCTGCGCAGACTGAAATCGAGCACGCGGACGACGCCCGGAGCCAGATTGCCGAGGTCGATCTTCAGGGTGTTTGCTCCCGGGCCGGCATCGATACTATCGACCTCCAGCGTATCCGCCACCGGTGCCGTAATCGCGAAGGACGCCTGATCCATCAATTCGGGCGAACCGAAATGGTCGGCAAAAACGCGCAGCTGGACCTGGTCGGAATAGATCCCCCCGCCGACGTTCTGTTCGGGCGGGATCGAAACGTAGAGAACATATTGCTGCGCCCCGGCCCCATCCGGAAAGCGCCCATAAAGGCGTGTCAGTTCGTTGCCGGCGTAGTCCGGCGAGAGAAGCGATGGCCCGCTTGGTTGCCGCAGAACGTCATAGGCCAATGCGCCATAGGGCCCTGTGAGCAGATTCTCGTTGCCGCCCTCCTGAGGCATTCCGGTGAGGAAATAGTCACACGCCTGCCCTTGGTGGCGGACCACGACGCTGACCACCTCGTACGATTCTTCCCCGCTGAAAACCTCGTACCCCCGCCCCAGCTGGCCGCGCCAGTCGACGTTGTTGTCGACGGACAGCTCGAGCAGGCATTCGGGACCGCCTGCGGTTTCCTGCGCGAAGAGCGGAGACGTGGCGACGCCAGCAGCCACGCTGCCTATCAAAAGCTTGTGAAGTAAACTCATTGCACTTCTCCCGGTGACAAGTCTCGCGGCCCGATGACTTCTGGATCTTCCAGCCGAAGTATCCCGACGGTTCCTTCGGGGATCGGCACGACCGTCTCGATGGTTTCGTCTTCGCGGCTGATGGTAAGGCGATAACTTGCCCCCGCGACCACGCCCTCGAGGAAGAACCGGCCCGAACCATTGGTAAACAGCGGAATTGGCGCATCCTCGTTCGAGCCGACGCGGACGGCTTCCCCGATACCGAAAACGATCGGTTCGCCATCCTGGTCTATCAGAGTTCCGAGCAGCGCGGCATTCGCTTCGCTGCCGACCTCTAGATGGTAGCCGCTACGGTATCCCGGTTTGATCGCGAAGACCTGCCCACCGAGCGAGATCCCCGCAGGCGCATCAGGGGCATCGACCTGCAGGCTGCGATTGAAATAGGGGGTGAGCGTAGGCACCACCGCGGGGCCCATCCAGTCGCTGTAGGCCGAATAGAGCGTCTTGCTGGAACCGAATCCCGTCCTGGGTTCCACCGCGATACGATAGTCTTTGGCCTGTTCGTTCACGCTTACGATCGCGAAGCTGTTCGAAATCGGCCGGCCGACTGCCACGACGCCGTCCGCCATGGCCAGCGAACTGCCGAAGGTCAGCCGGGTCCTGAGATCGTGAAACCCGTCCGCGCCGGTTGCGCGCGCCTGCTCGACACCCGTTTCGAACCGGTTCCCGATGTAGGACAACCTGGCATACTGGCGATCGAAGTCGTCGCGCCGCTCGATCCCGGCGGCGGCGCCGATCGACCCTACGCCAAGCGCGGCGAGCCTGGTGTATTCGGCACGGGCGGCATTGTCCTGCGATGTGTAATTGGCGGACAGGTTCCCTGATCCGAGCGGCATCGAATAGGACAAGCGCACGACAGGGCCCGAATCCTCGGGCGATTTCTGATATTCGGCCCCGAAGGACAGCGTTCCGAAATCGAACTGGTGGGAAAGGTTGATCCCTGCGTAATACCGCTCTCCGAACGCGCGCGCTTCCTCGTATCCGGCATAGGCTTGGCCGCGCCATTTCGGGCCGAATGACTGCCCGGCGCGAAACTGGCCGGACAGCTTCACGTTGTTGCCGCCGAAGATCCGGTTGAGGGTCTGATAGTCCTCGCCGGTCATCACGACCTGTGCGTCGATGGTCCTGCTCCGCGCGCGGTCGGTATCGCGCCACGAATACTGCAGCGCGAGACGGCTGCTCGACGGTTTGGGGTTCCGGATATTGGTGGCCGAATTGATCGCGAAGGAGCCGATCGGCGACGCCCATACAGCGTCGAACCCCACGGTATCGAAATCGCGATTGCCTTCCCACGTAAGGCCGGCTGTGAGCGTCGGACTCAAGCCTTTGCGGACGTAGCCGATGACGTTGTAATCGCCGTCGTCATAGACCCGCCGCCCATCTTCGTCGCGATAGGACACGCCCGCATTGAACCCGAAATCGACGAGACCCGGCTCGAGCAGTTCGATGTCGTAAAAAGCGGGGAAGGCCAGCACTTCGACGCGCCCGCTGGCATAGGTCAGGCGCAGTTCCACGTCGTTTGCTGCGGAGGGGACAAGCGGGATATCGCGCAGATTGTAGCGCCCGCTGCCCAGTTCGTAGGTCCGCACCGGGGCACCGTTCAGATAGACATCCACCCGGGCGGGTTCATCGAGCTGGAACCCCTGCTCCGACACTGGGCGAATGTTACGATAGGGATCGATCGGGAATTCGCGATAGGCCGAGATGCCCGCGATCCGGGGGGCCAGCTGGAACGGCCGCCTGCCGACGCTCAGATCACCCAGTTCGTAGCGAATCTGACGCTCGACGTCGTCATACGTCAACCGGACATCGCGGCGACTGAATTTGCGGGCCCTGCGCTCGTCATACCGAAACCGGCCCTGCAGCGCCACGCCGCCAATATTGACCCCCGTATCGATGTCGGCGACAAACCCTCTGAACCCTTCGCGCTGCGACGTCGACCTTTCCACCAGATCGAGTCCCGCGCGCACCGAAACGAAGGCGGAAGTGTCGGCCTGCCCCGCGAATTCCTGCGTCGCACGATTCCGCGCGCCTCGCAGAACCAACTGACGCGCATCGCGCCGTTCTGGCGGAATAGCCACGCGAAGGACCAGTTGTCCGGGGTCGAAATTGACCGCCATGTCCAGTGACCGAAGCTCGTCGAAGGACACGCGGGGTTGTTCCGCCAGGCGGCGAAGCGCCGCTTCGGTCTCGTCGATCGCGATCGGTATCAGCGCGGCGACCAGCAGGCGAGCGTCGACCGAACCTCCGTCGCGCTCCGGATCCATCCGGTATTCGCCGACATTGATGTTGTCGACGATGACGGAGTAGTCCCCGGCGGGCGTCAACGGCCGTTCCTTGCCGAAGACCTGCCGATAGATGCTGTCAGCATCGCGGTTTTCGGGCGCAATATATGCCGGGCTCCCGGGACGGTCCGCTTCTTCGGTGGCGACCTCCCCTTCCGGTTCGGTCCTCTTTCCTACCTCGTCCTGCACTTGCGCAGGGTCGGGTTGCTCGTCATCCCCGGCGACGGGGATATCCTGGGCGAGCAATGCACCCGCATGGGGCACGCCGGCGATGATACCGGTGGCGAAGCATCCCACGGCCGCTCTTCTGAAATTTTTCACGGAGCCGCCACCCTTACTGGAGAATGATGTAGCGGGTTTCCAACGTGCCAGTGAGTGGCCCGGCGAATAATTGCTGCGGGAGGGGAATTTGAACGCGGCGCTCGGCTCCGGGCAGGACGTTCAGCCCTTGCAGAGCCGCCGCCTCTTCTCCTTCGATCGTATACGTGCTGCCGTCGCTGCCCGACAGGATGATGGAAGGCTCGTCCAGGATCGCGCGCATCGTGCCGTTGGATGCAATAGCCAGTTCTAGGAACTCGCTGCCATCTTCGCCCGTCACGCGGCTGACCGAAGTGAGCGCGGCATCGGGCTCCGCGCCATCCGGCATGATATAGAGGGCCGCTTCGTAGCGGTAGCGGACCGTCACGTCGGCGGTGCGTTCCCCGGCGGACTTCTTCTCGAACTTGATCGGCAACTGTTCGGTAACAATCCGGAACGCCAGTTCCCTGTCGACCACCGGTTCGCCGACCCAGCGTACCTGGAAACTCTGGCTTGTCTCGGGTGGGAGGACCATCTGCGGCGGGTAGATGAGCAGGTCCTCGTCCTCGGGCGTCAGTTCATCGTCGCCCGATGGCAGTTGCTTCCTGCGGAAAGCCCTGACCTCGATGGCAATGGGCACCGTGTGCGTGTTCGAAATGACCATTGTCTGGCTCGACCCCGGCCCACTGGGCTCGAGTTGAACGACGATCGGTTTGAGATCGTAGGCCCACAGGCCAACAGGTGCCGATGCCAAGGCCAGCGATCCAATCGCTGCGGCGCTCTTAAAGAATTTCAAAAACATTCCAGATCCCCCATCTGAAACCCCGCCCAAATGGTGAACCGGAGGAGCGAGAGCCCCTCCGGTTCTGACGCAAACACTTAGGCCGGGGAAGCTTAGTAGTTTGCGGCGAGTTCGATCGTCAGTTCGTCTTCATAGGTGCCGGCAACGGCATATTCGCTCAGCGAGTCGAACGAGAGGTCGAGGTTGCCGGTACGGGTGCCGCCGTTGACGAGGATGTTGGCCCAGTCATTGTCGGTGACGATCACGACCGGGCTGGCCTGCATCGATGCCGAGTTGGTCGAGGTCGCACCGAGACCGATACCCAGGAAGCTGGCTTCCACGTCGTAGTCGATCACGACCGCACCGCCGCTTTCGCTGTGGCGCATGCCGCCGTTCAGCGACTGCAGCGACACGGTGTAGGGCGAGTTGCACGAATAAGCGATCGTGAGGGCACCCTGGTTGCCGGTTTCGAGCATGTCGACGGCGAAGCTGCCGCTTCCTTCGGGAACGAGTTCGCAGTTGCTGTCGACCGAGCCCGACAGGGCGAGCGTGAAGCTTTCAGCGTCCTGTGCGGCAACGGGAGCAGCGGCGAACAGTGCAGGAATGGTGGCTGCAGCTGCGAGTTTTGCAAAGGTATTCATTGTAATTCTCCATGGTCGATACTTCGAGACAATAGAGACCGTGCCAGCTGCAGGCAGACCGAACTTCGCTTTAATAGATTTGCGAACTCGTTTTACTGCGGCAGGCGTGCCCTCCGACAACAAGAATAGTCGGACCGAGGCGCATGACCAGCGCACTTAAGGCACCGAATCAGGGTTAAAAAGATGCTAAGAAAAGCGATTCCGTGACTCGCAAGCGCTAGATAGCGCCTCGTGAGCACGCAAAGGATTCTGTTTCCCAACTAAAGTTGCTGCGGCTTACCTAACGTTGTCTAAACGCATAATTTGTCGCTTTGTCGCCTCCCTACAATCCCGCTCTAGGACAGAGGCGTTAAACAAATGTTGTTGGCAGGCCGAATCGTTTAGACGGCGTTAGCCATACGGAAGCCGGGGGATGAAGAATGAACAGCTCGATCGAGGTGGTCGTCGTGTGCGTCACCGGGATGGTATGCGATGCCATCGCCGATGCTTTGGAATGCGATTCCATAAAAGTAAAAACGCGCGCCAGTACAATAGCCGATATCGACGCCGCCAAATTGAAGGATACGGTCGTCATCTATATCTGGGGCGGCGGTGATGACGAGTTTGCAGCCGACGAGGCCACGCTCATGGCCGATTGCGACGTCAAATCGTGGATCGTTCTCAGCCAAGATCTCGACAATCCGATCATCGAGAACCTGATTGCCGCGGAACGGCCGGTCTGCACCGCGCCCATTTCGATCTGCCGGGATGACCTGCGTCATCTTATCTGCCTGGCAGAGCGCAACGCGCGGGTGTGCATCGGCCCGGTTTCATACGAAAAGAACGCGCTGGCTACGCAGATGCTCAAGAACGCCAATCTCGGCCCCGATCATGTGACACTGCTGCGTTACCTGTCCGACGGATTGTCGAACAAGGAGATCGCGCGCGCGAAGGACTGCACCGAAGGTACGGTCAAGGTCCACATCCGCCAATTGATGCTGAAACTCGGCGTGGCCAACCGGACGCAGGCAGCCGTTCTCGCCGTCCGCGCCGGATTGTCGAGCGGGACCGCTTTCATCGACAGGATCGCCGGTTCCGCCCAGAAGTCCATGAACCGCGTCGATAGCAGATTCGAAGATCGCCCCTTCGCCACCTCGCGTACGGCAAACTGGGAACGCAGCGCACCGCCGACGCTCAAATCGTTCGACAGAGGCCGGAAGGTTTCTGCTGGCGGGACCGCGCAGTCCGACGAGTATTAAGACGGCTTCCACCACCTTCGCGCACCCCCTACCCGGTTTCTTTCTCTACAGCACAAGCTGGTCACCCCCGAAGGTTTGGCCGAACTCGGCAGTCCACAGCTCCCTGAAACTCTGGATGATCCGCTCAAGTTTCGGTTGCAGCGTGCAACCTGCTTGCTAGGCATGGCGCTGAGAGGAGAGCGAGCGTGACCGAGCAGGATCCAGAGACCATTCCCGTTATTATCGGTGTTGGCCAGATCAACGATCGGCCCGAACAGCCGGGTGACGGCCTGGACCCCGTCGGGTTGATGGCCGAAGCGCTGCGGCGCGCGGATGCCGATGCCGGCGGCGGCGTACTCGAGGACTGCGATTCGCTGGCGGTTGTCGCGCAGCTGGCGTGGCCGCAACTCAATCCGGTGGATGGCAAGGTCGCCGAGGCGCTCGGCATCGATCCGTCGCATTGCATGCAGACGGCCATGCCCAACGGCGACAGCCCGATCCTGCTACTCAACGAGGCTGCCAATCGCATCGGTCGGGGAGAATCCCGGATTTGTGCAGTTACCGGGGGCGAGGCGCTGCGGACTGCGGGTAAGCTGGCTGCACTCAAGGCACACGATGGCGGCGAAAAACCCAATGCGCTGCGCGACGCATCGCACCGCGTGCGCAAGGGCTATGCGCAAAGCTATGGGCTTACGGTCCCGACCGATGTCTATCCGCTGTACGAGAACGCCGGCCGCGCAGCCTATGGCCAGACGCTCGCACAGGGGCAGGCCGAAAGCGGGACCATCTGGGCGGGCATGAGTGAAGTCGCGGCTGCTGGCGAGGGTGCGTGGATTACCAAGCCGGTGAGGGCGGAGGACGTCATCACCCCGTCCGATCGCAACCGCCCGATCGCCTTTCCCTATACCAAGCTGCAGGTGGCCAATTCCTCGGTCAATCAGGGCGCGGGCTTCCTTGTAACTTCGCTCGCGGAAGCACGGCGGCGCGGGATCCCGGACGAGGCGCTGGTCTTCATCGGCTATGGCGCAGCGGCGCATGAAAGCGACAATTTCCTCGACAGGGACCGCTACGATGCTTCACCCAGCCTCGCGACATCGATCGAGCGCGCGATGCAGTTGAACGCGGTCGGCACCGAAGATCTGGCCCATGTCGAACTGTACAGCTGCTTTCCCTGTGTCCCGAAAATGGCGCGCCGGGTGCTTGATTGGCCCCTCGATAGGCCGGCCACGGTGTTTGGCGGATTGACCTTCGGAGGCGGCCCGATCGGCAATTACATGAGCCATGCGGTCGTCGCCATGGTGCAGAAGCTGCGCGGGACCGGGGATAAGGGCCTGCTGTTCGCCAATGGCGGCTATGCAACGCACAATCATACTATCCTGCTTGCGGGGACGCCCACCGGCGCTGCCTTCCCGCACGACTTCGACTATCAGGCCGAAGCCGACGCGCGCCGCGGCGCTGTCCCCACGCTCGACCGGACCTACGAGGGGCCGGCGACGATCGAGAGCTATACGGTCCATTATGGCCGCGACGGTTCGCCCAAATCGGGTGTGATCGTGGCACTCACCCCTTCGGGCAGCCGCACCCTTGCCGGCGTGGCAGGAGACGATACCGCCATGATCGCGGTCCTGACGGACGGCATGCATGAACCGGTAGGCAGTGCCGGCAATGTGACCCGCGGCGACGGCGACCTGTCAATGTGGGTGCGCGGCTAGCCACCCGTTCAGAACAGCAGAGCGGATACCGTATTGCCTGCTTCCAAGCCGGCCTGGCTGGATGGGCAGCGGATCAGCCAGTCGGCGTGGGCCAAGCCGCCCTGCACTCCGCTGTCCTGGTTGCCCAGTACTTCGAGGCCTGCCTGGCCCCAATGCGCCCTGGCGAAGGTCTCGCGGTCACCCGTCGCAGGCAGCGGCGTGGCCAGCGGCATGTCGCGCCAGGCATGATACCCCTCGCCGCCCTGCAAGCGTTCGAGAATCGGAACGAGGAACAGCCGCGCGGTCACCATGGCCGAACTGGGATTGCCCGGGAGTCCGAGAACGAGCCGTGCGCCAGCCCGCCCGAGCCACACCGGCTTGCCCGGCTTGATCGCCAGCCTGTCGAAGACCAGCTCGAGCCCATGCGGGGCGAACATGGGTTTGGCGAAATCACGATCGCCGACCGATGCTCCGCCGATGACAATCACGATATCGGCACTCTCCAGCAATTCGCCCGCCTGTCGCTCGAGCGCGGGCAAATCGTCCTGTGCGCGGCACCGCGAAGTTACGCGGGCACCGGCATCTTGCGCCAGCGACGCGATTGCCAGCGAGGTCGTGTCCGGAATGGCGTAGGGTGCCAACTGCGCGGATCCCGGTTCGGCCAACTCGTCCCCGGTGGCGATGATCGCAATCGCTGGCTGACGATGCACGGTGATCTCGGCGACATCGGCGGCCGCTGCCGCCACCAGCGTCTTCGCATCAAGGCGGGCGCCCCTGCGCAGCAGGACTGCGCCTTCCTCAAAATCGCTGCCACGCTGCCGCACGTGTTTCGCAGGGCCGAACCCCGCGGCGAACCGTACCGTGTCCGCATCGCGCTGCGCATACTCCTGCATGATCACGCAATCGGCACCGTCGGGAAGCGGTGCGCCCGTGAAGATGCGAACCGCCTCTCCCGCCGGCAGGACGCTGGCGAAAGGGGCGCCGGGCCGCGCTTCGCCCGCGACCTGGACGGGTTCACCCCCAGCGATATCGCTTTCGCGCACCGCATAGCCATCCATCGCTGAAACGCTGTGCCGCGGAGACGGAATCACCGCGCGAATATCTGCAGCCAGCACGCGCCCGGCGCCTGCGCTCAGAGGGACGGTTTCGATTTCCAGCGGCGCGACATGGGACGCGATCAGCGCCGACGCTTCACCGAATGTCTTCATAGCAGCTCTCATCGCGGGAGCTGCCAGGCGCCCGAAGCGCCGCCCTCCTTCTCGGTCACGCGGATTTCGCCGATGGTCATGCCCTTGTCGGCTGCCTTGAGCATATCGAACAGTGTAAGGCAGGCGACCGATACTGCAGTCAGCGCCTCCATTTCGACCCCGGTTCGCCCCTCGGTACGGACTACGGCTTCAACGATAAATCCGGGCAGGCTCAGGTCCATGGCGATCGCGACGTCGATCTTGCTGAGCGGCAAGGGATGGCACAGCGGGATCAGATCCGCCGTGCGCTTGGCAGCCATTACCCCGGCCAACTCAGCCGTTGCGATCACGCTGCCCTTGGGGGCCTTGCCTTCCTCTACCAAGGCCAGCGTTTCGGCAGAACACGACAAGCGACCCTGCGCCCGCGCGCGCCGCGCGGTGACCGGCTTGTCCCCGACATCGACCATTCGTGCACGACCGTCCTGATCGAGATGCGATAGCTTGGGCAAATGCGGATCCTTGTCGGGTGAAGAAGAGAACCGCCGCTCTATCGCGTGAGCGTATCCGGCGACAACCCATCTCGCTGGGAAGAATTCCCGCAAAACGGACCATAGGACCTATATCTCAAGCAAGCTTTACCTTTGGGAAGGTGATGAGCCACTCTGGCGGGCTGGCTCCGGAGGTGGATGATGTGATGGCACGTGCGAGCGAGATGTCCCGAGCCCGAAGCCGCCCGGCCGGCGGTGCTATTTCTCGCGCGTCAGCGGAAGCGGCCGCGCGGACGGTGCCAGCGCTTCCTGCCGGTCGAGTTCCCAGTTTGCGAGGCTGCGCACCTTCGTGCTGTGCGGCCAGTGGTACTGTGCCAGCAGGTCCCGCGTGCCCTCTTCGTCGAGCGGATAACCGAGGTGATAGCCCTGCCCGAACTCGGCACCAAGCTCGCGCGCGGTTTCCCGATCGCCCGAAGTAGCGATGAATTCGGCGACGCTTTCGAGCTTCATCGCAGCAATCATCTTCACCACCCCGCGGAGCATGTCGCGCCCCTGAGGATGGCGCGCCCGCTTGATCAGCGACCCGTCGATTTTGACCTTGTCGAAGCGAATCTCGCGCAGATAAACCAGCGAGGCGAAACCGGCGCCGAAATCGTCCAGCGCCACCCGGCATCCGGCCTCGCGCAGCATGTCGACATTGTGCCTGGCGGTAGCGAAATCGACCAGCATCGCGGTCTCGGTGATTTCCAGTTGCAGGCGCTCGGCCGGGTAATTCTTCTGCTTGATCAGGGCGACGATTTCGCTCGCCGCGTCGCCGCCGCAAATATGCGCTGCGCTTAGATTGAACGACAGACGGCACGATGCCGGCCATTCGGCAGCGAAGTCCACTGCGCGCGAAAGCAATGCGAGAGTGATCGGCCGGATGCAGCCGATCCGCTCCGCGATCGGGATGAACTGCCCCGGAGATATATTGCCGAGCACCGGGTGCTCCCAGCGCGCCAGCGCTTCGAACGACGAGAGCTGTCCGGTCCGCAGGTTGAAGATCGGCTGGTAGGCCAGCGAAAGCTGATCCAGCGCGCCCTCCTCGAGCAGCGCGGTCTCGATCGCGTGGAGACGCTTGTTCTTGTCGCGTATCTCTGCGTCGAACAGCTTCGTCTCGATCATATCGTTGCGTTTGGCATAATAAAGCGCTGCATCGGCATCGCGCAGCGCCTGGTCGACATCCGGGGCGTCCTCGCCAAGCAAGCGAGCGCCAGCGCACGCCCCGATGCTGACCTGCGCATTCGCCAGACGCATTGGTTTGCACAACTGCCTTAGCGCCTTGTCACACACATCGACCAATTGCCCCAGTTCGGCGAGGCAGGAAGATCCCGCGATGAATACGCCAAACTCGTCGCCGCCCAGACGGCCCACGACCGTTCCCTGGGGCAGAACGCGCTGAAGTCGAAGCGCGACCTGGCGCAAGACTATGTCGCCCGCATGGTGGCCGTACAGATCGTTGATCGGTTTGAACCGGTCGAGATCGATCACCGCCAACAGGCCGCACTGCCCACCGTCGAGCTTCGCCTCGATGTCGTGGATGAAGGCCAGCCGGCTGCGCAATCCGGTAAGATTGTCGGTTTCCGCCTGATATTGCGCGTTGCGCCGCGCATCGGCCAGCTCGGTATTGGTGCGCTCCATTCGCAGCAACGCCGCGTCCGCATCGTATTGGGCCTGGAACAGCCGCAACTGCGTCCGATGACTGGTTTCGGCAATATAGAAATTGACGGCCGTAAGGACGACCGTCGCGACCGAAGCCGGGATATTGGATGCAGCGAAAAGATAGAGAACCGCGGCGACGACCGGCATGACGAAGCAGAAGAAAATCACCCTCGAGGCGAAAATGATCCCGGTGAGTGCGGCACCCTGCGTCAGTGCGGCTAGCAAACCCAGCGCAAGGATGGGTAACCAGCTCGGCGTGCCGTCGGCCATGCCGTCGAGATCGAAGGCAAGCGTAAGGTAGAACGCGGCCTGGGTGCAGGACAACAGCACCACCATAAAACCGGTCAGCCGGGCGGCGTTGCGATTGACGTCCTCGGTTTTCCCTTCGGGTACCGGAAGCATCCAGTGCCGGAAACGAAACGCGACGGCCAGCGCCAGAATGCACGCCACGATCCGGGTGACGAGGTGATCCCATGTTACCCAAGCCAGCCCGGCGTAAGGAGCAAGTATGGTAAGGTAGTAATAGTGAATTGTTTCGCGGACCGACTTGACGCGTTCGCGGCTGAACCTGTCAGCAATCTCGTCGTCGGATTCGAATCCGATCAACCTGTCGATGTGCTGCAACAATTTCACCCGATCCTCGATCATTCGGTCGCAGTGCCATGCACAGCCCAAATGATGGTTAAGTGATAGTCAGGGAAACTACTGTGCCACGTGACCTTCGATGTCATTCCCCGGTTCCCGAGCCTTTCCGAGTTTCGAACTCGCTCTACCATTGACCCATGTCCTTGGTGCTTTTCGCGACTCTGCGAATAGGAAAAGGGGCCCCGCCGCTCACGCGGCAGGGCCCCTCTCTTATCGGTTGCAGCGATGGCGCAGCGTTTCCGCGATCAGTCGACGCTTTCCATATGGAGCACCTTGCCGACCCATTCCGGCGATTCCGCCGCATCAGCAAGCAATTTGGCGACATCCCCCCGGGCAGCCTCGCCCTTGGGGTCGACATTCTCGCCCAGGCGAACCTCGCCGGTCCCGCTTTCATCGGTCAGCGCGACCGGCCGCAGGATCGCATATTCGAGATCGGTCGCCTTGAGGTGTTCGTCCGCTTCGTGCTTTGCCTGCAAATAATGGCCCAGCTCATGGTCGGGATCAGGGTCGCCCGCGCCGATGCTGCTGAGCATGACGAACCGGCGCACGCCGTTCGCCACCGACAGGTCGATCAGCTTCTTCGCCCCGTCGCGGTCGACCTTGTCGGTCATTTCGGCCGAAGTGTCGCGGCCCGAACCGGCGGCAAACACGACGACGTCGCAGCCTTCGGTGATGTCGTCGGACAGGTCGGTGAGATCCGCCTGGCGCTGGGCGACACCCTCGGGCAGGACCGAGGTGTCCGAGCTTTCGCGGACCATTGCGACGGGGTTGAGCCCGCGCTCGTGCAGTTCGCGGACGAGGCGCTGGCCGGTGTTACCGGTTGCACCGGCTACAAGTACTTGCATAATAATTCTCCGAATTTCTTTTGGGCGTGCGGGCGATTCATTGCTCAGGAAGGCAGGAAGATCGCCTTCGCATTGACGAATTCCTTCATGCCGAAGCCGCCGTGTTCGCGGCCGTAACCGGAATCCTTCACGCCGCCGAAAGGCATGTTCGGGTCGGCCGCGCCGAACGAGTTGATCCGGACCATGCCGGTGTCGAAATGGTCGCGGGCCAGACGGACCGCCTTGTCTTCGTCCTTGGTAAAGATGCCTCCGCCGAGGCCGTAACGGCTGTCATTGGCAATCCGCATCGCATCTTCGTCGTCCTTGGCGCGGATGACCGATGCGACCGGGCCGAAAAGTTCATCGTCATAAGCGGGCATGCCGGGCTTGCAGTCGGCGAGTACGGTGGCGGGATAATAGCAACCGGCATCGTCTGCGGGATCTCCGCCGCAAAGCAGCGTGGCGCCCTGGTCGATGCTTTTGGAAACCTGCTCGACGATGGTGTCGAACTGTTCCTTGCTGGAAAGCGGCCCGAGCTGCGTGTCGTCCTTGGTCGGATCGCCCATGGTCACGCCCTTCATCCGTTCGACGAAGGCGGAAACGAATTCGTCATAGACCGCGTCGGTCACGATGAAGCGCTTGGCCGAGACGCAGGTTTCGCCATTGTTGTACAGTCGGCCCATGACGCAGGTCTTGACCGCGGTTTCGATATCGGCGTCTTCGAGCACGAGATAGGCGTCGTTCGAGCCGAGCTCGAGCACCGTTTTCTTCAGATTCTTCGATGCCAGTTCGCCGATATGGCTGCCGGCGCCGTCGCTGCCGGTCATGGTCACCGCGCGGATGAGCTTGTGTTCGATCACCTTGTCCGACAGGTCATGACCGACGATGATGACATCGAACAAGCCCTTGGGCAGACCGGCTTCCTCGCAAAGATCCCGCAGCAGCAGCCCACTGCCGGTACAGATCGAGGCATGCTTGAGGATTACCGAATTGCCCGCGATCAGATTGGCGGCAAGCACACGGACCGGCTGGTAGAGCGGGAAATTCCACGGCTGCACGCTGTAGATCACGCCGATCGGCGAGAAGGTCACGATACCGCGCTTCTTGCCGCCGCTATGCGTCCGTTCCTGGTCGGCCAGCTCTTCCGGCCCCTTGTCGGCAGCATATTCGAACAAGCGCGCGCAAAGCTCGACTTCGGTCTTCCCGTCGCGCAGCAGCTTGCCCATCTCGCGCGTCATCAGTTCAGAGAAACGCTCCGAATTGTCGCGCAGCACTCCGGCGATCTTGCGGAGATAGGGTGCGCGCTCTTCATGCGACTTGCTTCGCCAGTCGAGGAACGCTTCATGCGCGTTGTCGATCTTGGCGAACACTTCCTGTTCGCCCATCACCTCGTAGGTTTCGAGCACTTCGCCGGTGGCCGGGTTGCGGGTCTGTATCTGGGACATGGGGGGCCTTCTCGCTTGCATGGCGCCAACCCGCCCGGCGGATCCGGACGGCTGGCGCTGCTGGTTGCATGTTCACCAGACTAACGGGACCCCCGCCCCGCCGTTCCTGTGTGACACGAGGAATGCCGCTCAGCGCGCCAGAGCGTGTGGGAAGCAGGACGGTGCCCGCAGGCGCGGCGTACGGTCAGGCGGTCTGCCGGCCGACAAGCTCGGGCGGAAGCACCACGCTCGCGGTGTTCTCGCCCCCCATCCGCCGCAGCAGGAGGTCGGCGAGGCGCGCGCCCGCCGCAGCGATATCCTGCCGGATGGTGGTCAGCGCCGGCCGGGTCTGCGAGGCAATGGGCAGATCGTCGAACCCGACGAGCTTCATCCCCCCGGGCACATCGATCCCGCGCTTCTGCAATTCGGTCATACAGGCAATCGCGAGCATGTCCGAGGCAGCGAATATTCCATCGATACCCGCCATGTCGCTCGCCAGGTGTGCTGCAATCTCGTCGGCGGCGTGTTCGGGGCTGAGATGGGTCGGCAGCGCACGGATCGGGACGCCCTTGTCATCGGCAACAGACTTCGCCCCCGCGTAACGGGCGGCAAATTCGATAGGGTCGGTTGATCCCAGAAAGCCGATCGTGCTCGCCCCCGCGGCGATCAGGCGTTCGGCGGCCAGCCGCCCGCCGGCAAAATTATCGGTCCCGACCGCGCAATGGCGCTGGCCTTCCTGATGGTTGCCCCACACCACCATGGGCAGGAAGCGCGCCGCGGCAGCTTCTATCCGCTCGAACTGGTCCGACTGGCCGATCACGATAACCCCGTCGACCATACCCGACCCGACGAAGCGATCGAGCCAGTCCCCGTCGCGATCGGGGATGACCCGGCGCAGCATGAGGTCATAGCCGCGTTCGGTAAGCTCGTCCGCCAGATAACCGAGCAGCGTCATGAAGAACGCATCCGAAATATGCTGCCGGCGGTCGTGTCCGAGCGGGATGGCGACGCCGATGACGCCGGTCTTCTGCCGCCGCAACCGGCTCGCCATCTGGTTGAGGCGAAAGCCATGTTCGCGCGCCAGCGCCTCGATCCGCTCGCGGGTCTTGGCGTTGACCAAGCTCTTGCCCGCAAGCGCGCGCGACACCGTACCGGGCGATACACCGGCAATCCTGGCGAGATCGGTGATCGTGCGCGCGCGCTCGGGCGGCGGCGCGAGCTCCTGCGCGGTTTCGTGCGTGGGTTCGGACATCGGGTTCTAGTTCGCCTCCGGCCGCAGGCTTTTGGGCACCGGGCGGCCCGCGTCAACGAACATTGTCGCGACCGCACCGACCAGCATCAGCACTCCGCCAAGCAGCAGCACATTGCGCGGATCGCTGCCGAGCAGCGGTTCGTAGAACAGCGGCATGGTCAGCGTCTGGATAAGCATCGGAATCACGATGAACATGTTGAAAATACCCATGTAAATGCCGTTGCGTTCGGGGGGGATGACATCGGCCAGCATGACGTAGGTGTTGCCCATCATGCCTGCCCAACCGATGCCGATACCCAGCATCAGCACGAACAGCGCGGCGGGCGTCTCGACTCCGGGGATGAGCAGCATCGCCGCGCCCGACGCGCTCAGGCAGATGGCATGCACCAGCCGCGCGCCCAGTTTGCGCACGATCGGGATCAGCAGGAGCGCGCCGAGGAAGGCGATGAAATTGTAGAGCGCCCCGGCCTGCTGCGTCGTCAGCGTCGCGTCCCTGAACGCCGCGCTGGAGGGATCGGAGGTGTCATAGATCGAACGGCCGACCGCGAAAGTGATGTACTGCCAATAGGCGAACATCGCATACCACTGGCACAGCATCGCCAGTGACAGCTGGCGCATCGCCCTGGGCATGTCCTTGATCGCGCTGCCGATTTCACCAAGCGTCGCCTTGACGGTCATGGGCTTGCCGACAAGGTCCGCCTTTTCCTGCGCCGTCATCGGCAATTCGGGCACCCGCCAGACTGACCAGACAATAGTGCTTATCGAGAGGATCGCGCCGATGATGAAGGCGATCTTCACGATGACGGGAATGCCATTCGCATCGAGCACGTCCTTGGCAACGAAAGCGGTCAGCAGCGTCGGCGCAAGATAGGACAGGGTCTGCGCCAGGCCGGTAAACGCGCTCTGGGTCAGGAAGCCGGTGGCGCGCTGATCGGGCACCAGTCGGTCGGCGACATAGGCGCGGTAGGGTTCCATCGTGATGTTGTTGCCGGCGTCGAGGATCCACAGCAGGCTGGCGGCCATCCACAGCGCGCTGGAATAGGGCATCAGGAACAGGCTTATCGAACAGATGATTGCGCCGATCAGGAAATAGGGCGTGCGCCGGCCCCAGCGCGACTGGGTGCGGTCGCTCATTGCCCCGATGATCGGTTGCACCAGCAGGCCGGTCATCGGTCCGGCGAGCCACAGCAGCGGCATCGTCGCCTCGTCCGCGCCGAGGAAGCCGTAGATCGGCCCCATGTTCGCCTGCTGAAGACCGAAACTGAACTGCAAGCCGAAGAAGCCGACGTTCATCTCGATGATTCGTAGCAGCGAAAGCCGCGGTTTTCCTGTGACTTGCATATCCGGTACTCTCTCCCAGCCCCACCTGTAGCAGCGACGTCGAGCAAGTTGGTGTCACAAACAACGCCCGATTGCAAACGTTTGCATTTTAGTATTGCAAACGTTTGCACCAGCGGTATGTCTAAGGGGCGAATCGAAAGAATTCCATCTGGGAGAGCAATGATGAAACTTCGCAACGTGCTTGCTGCCGGGGTCGCGCTGTCGGCGATATCCGCCCCCACATTCGCTCAGGAAGGCGCACCCGCTGCCGATGGCGACCCCGTCCTCGGTGACAATGTCATCATCGTCACCGCGGTCGCACAGGGCCAGAACCGTCTGGAAAGCTCGGTCTCGGTCAGCGCGCTCGACGCGGAATCGATCGCCGATCTCAACCCCAGCTCTTCCGCCGATCTCATCCGCCAGATCCCCGGCATCCGTTCGGAAGCCTCGGGCGGCGAAGGCAATGCCAACATCGCGGTTCGCGGCATTCCGGTCTCGACCGGCGGCGCGCGCTATATCCAGCTGCAGGAAGACGGGCTCCCGGTCCTCGAATTCGGCGATATCGTGTTCGGCAATGCCGACAATTTCGTGCGCGCCGATCGCAATGTCGGCCGCGTCGAGGCGGTCCGCGGCGGCTCGGCCTCGACCTTTGCCTCGAACTCGCCGGGCGGGGTGATCAACTTCATCTCGAAGACCGGGCTCGAAGAAGGCGGCGCGGTTGCCGGCACGATCGGCATCGATCACGAAACCTACCGGCTCGACTTCGATTACGGCGGCGCTCTCGACGCAACCAGCTATTTCCATGTCGGCGGTTTCTACCGCACCGGCGAAGGCGTTCGCGACACCGGTTTCAACGGCAAGGAAGGCGGCCAGATCAAGGCCAACCTCACCACCGAATTCGACGGCGGCTACATCCGCGTACACGGCAAGTATCTCGACGACAGCACGCCGACGATCCTGCCGCAGCCGGTGGCCGTGACCGGGACCGACAGCGATCCGGATTATACCGCGATCGCCAATTTCGACCCGCGCACCGCGTCGCTCTACAGCCGGTACATCTCGGCGGCGCGGACGCTCGATGGCGACAACAACCCGACGACTTACGACATCCACGACGGCCTGTCGGTCAAGAGCGCCGCATTCGGCGTCGAGGCGGAAGTCGAGTTCGCCCCCGGCTGGACGCTGACCAACCGCTTCCGCTACGCCGACAACAGCGGCAGCTTCGTTTCGCCCTTCCCCGCCAGCGTGGGCGATGCACAGGCGATTGCCGACGGGATCGGCGGCGCCGGTTCGAGCATCGTTCTGGCCAGCGGCCCCGATGCGGGCCAGGCAGTCGCCAACCCCGCGACCCTGGGCGGCAACGGCCTGCTGACCAATGTCGTATTGTTCAACGTCCGCCTGAACGATCTCGACTACCTGGTGAACGATCTGCGGGTCGCCAAGGATTTCGATGTCGGCAGCGGCAGCGCGACCTTCACCGCGGGCTTCTATGGCAGCCGCCAGGACATCGACACCGACTGGCTGTGGACGTCCTATGTCCAGACGGTCGAAGGCGACGGCAATTCGGTGCTCGTCGATATCGTCGATGCCGGCGGCAACGTCGTCACCGATACGGGCGTGGCCGGTTACAGCGCCAGCTTCTTCGGCAATTGCTGCCGCCGCAATTACGATGTGCGCTACGACACCTATGCGCCCTTCGCCTCGCTGGCCTTCGATTTCGATCGTGTGACCTTCGACGCCAGCATCCGCTACGATTTCGGCAGTGCCAAGGGCACGATCACCGGCTCGGATACCGGTTTCGGTGCTGGCGTGACCGCATTCGACTTCGACAATGACGGGGTTATCAGCCCCGCCGAAGCGCAGACCGGCGTGCTCCCGCTCGGCAACGCCCGGCCGGTCGATTACGATTACGACTATTTCTCCTTCTCGGTCGGCGCCAGCTACCTGCTGACCTACGACCTGTCGCTGTTCGCCCGCTACAGCCAGGGTGGCCGCCATACGGCAGACCGCAGCCTGTTCTCCCCCGCGATCAGCGCGGTGGACGGCAGCCTGCCGGGCGACGACGACAACGGCGTGATTGCCTCGGTCGACCAGCTCGAAGGCGGGCTGAAATACCAGGGCGGCAGTGTCGATCTCTACGCGACCGCCTTCTATGCAGAGACCGCCGAAACCAATGTCGAAATCGCCCCGCTGCGGCTGACCGACAACACTTATGAAGCCTTCGGCCTCGAACTCGAGGGCAGCTATTCGGTGGGCCCCTTCTCGCTTTCGGCCGGTGCCACCTGGACCGATGCGGAGATCAAGGAATCGCTCAACGCCGCGGTGATCGGCAACACGCCGCGTCGCCAGGCCGATCTCGTCTTCCAGGGGACCGCGCAGTACGAGAACGATGTCTTCACCGTCGGCCTCAACGCGATCGGCACCACGGACAGCTACACGCAGGACAACAACCAGCTGAAGCTGCCCGGCTATACGCAGGTCAATGCCTTCATCGCCGTGCGTCCGATGGACCGGCTCGAACTGTCGCTCAATGCCAGCAATCTGTTCGACGTCTACGGTTACACCGAAGCCGAAGAAGGTGCGATCCCGGGCAATGGCCTGGTCCGCGCCCGTTCGATTGCCGGACGCAGCATTCTCGCTTCCGCCCGTATCGACTTCTGACCCAGTGTCAGGACACCGGGCCGGCCGGGTCCCCTACCCCCGGTCGGCCCACCCTTTCCTCCCATCTGTGGACGCTGAGATGACAAGCGTATGGACACGCGAAGACGCCAGCAGGATCGACCCGCGTCCTGAGAACCGGATTTCCGAAATCACCCGGCCGCGCCGGAGCGACCTCGACCGCAACCGCGTCTATTGGGACATGTGGCCGATCCAGGACCGCGACGGGTGGATCGCCGATTGCCGCGGCCGCGAATTATGGATGGCGCTGACTGCACCCGATCGGGGCGATCCCAGCCTGCGCCATTTCGAGGCCAAGATCCGCCTGCTCGAACGCAAGCCAGATGGCTGGACCGATCTCGGCGACGTGCTGCCCGATCGCGCAGTGCCTTACGAACGCGAATGGGCGGGTTCGGCCGTTACCGATGGCACGACCGTCAGCCTGTACTTCACCGCCGCAGGCACTGCCGAGAAGCCCGGCGGTTACCAGCAGGCGCTCTATGAAACGCATGCGCGGATGCGCGAGGACGGGCTGCCGGTCGACTGGTCGGTTCCCGCCCCGTCGGTGCCGGTGATCACCGATGACTACCAGCCTGCCGACGCGCACGAAGGCGAGGCCGGGAAGATCAAGGCGTTCCGCGACCCCGCCTATTTCCGCGACCCCGCCGATGGCCGCGAGTATCTGGTCTTCACCGCCTCGCTCGCCAATGCGCAGAGCGAATTCAACGGCGCAGTGGGCATTGCCCGCAAGGATGGGGCGCAGTGGAACCTGTTGCCGCCGCTGGTCCATGCCGATGGCGTCAACAACGAGCTCGAGCGCGCGCATGTGGTGTTCCACGACGGGCGCTATCACCTGTTCTGGGTGACGCAAAGTTCGACCTTCGCCCCGGGTCTGCGGCATGCCCCCAACGGGATGTACGGCATGGTCGCAGACAGCCTGTTCGGCCCCTACCGCCCGCTGAACCACAGCGGCCTGGTGCTGGCCAATCCCAGCGACGAGCCGATGCAGAGCTACAGCTGGTTCGCCTCGCGCGAACTGATCGTGTCGAGCTTCGTCGATTTCTGGGGCATGGACGGGCGCGAATTGCCGCGCGACCATTCGCAGGTGGCCGACCGCTTCGGCGGCGTCCCCGCGCCGCTGCTGCAGTTGACGATCAAGCAGGACCGCTGCGAACTGTTGCAGACGATGGACGCATGACCGGTGCGCGGCCCCTGTTTGGCGGGATCGAGGCGGGCGGGACCAAGTTCGTCCTTGCAGTCGGCCATTCGCCTACCGAAATCCTCGCGCGCCACGCCCTCCCCACGCGCGCGCCCGAGGCCACGCTGCGCCAGACCGAAGCATGGTTTCGCGAACAGGGTCCGCTGGCCGCGCTCGGCATCGCCAGTTTCGGCCCGGCGGTGGTCGATCGGGCTGACGGCAGCTGGGGCCATATCGCGACGACGCCCAAGCCCGGCTGGTCGGGCTGCGACCTTGCCGGCCATTTCGCGCGCGCATTCGATGTTCCGGTCGGCTTCGACACCGATGTGAATGGCGCCGCTCTGGCGGAAAGCGCTTTCGGGGCCGGCCGCGAGCTGGCCTCGCTCGCCTATGTCACCGTGGGCACCGGGATCGGCGGCGGGCTGGTTGTCGATGGCCGGGCTCTGCACGGCGCGGCGCATCCCGAAATGGGGCACCTGTTCCCGCGGCGGCATCCTGCGGACGGCGAATTCGAAGGGATCTGTCCTGCGCATGGCGATTGCCTCGAAGGGCTGGCCTGCGGGCCGGCGATCCTGCAGCGCTGGGGGGCCTCGCTGTCCGACCTGCCCGACGACCACGAAGCGCACGCGGTCATTGCGTCCTATCTCGGCCAGCTGTGCCACACGATCTTCGCCATGACCGCCGCCGAAATCGTCGTGCTGGGCGGCGGGGTAATGCACACCCCCGGCCTGCTGGAGCGCACGCGTGAAGCGGCAGCGCGCCTCGATCGGGGTTACCTGCCCGGCGGGGCCCGCCACGCGATCGTGGCGCCGGCGCTCGGCCCCAATGCGGGAATTGCCGGGGCGATCCTGCTTGCGCAGGCGGCCCGGGCGGAAAACAGCTAGGCGCCCACCGCGCGCAGGCGGCGGGCGCCTTGACGCGCTTATTTCGCCTGCGGCGTTCCGACCATCGCGGCCACGGCCTCATTGCCCTGTGCCAGCGCGACCGAAGCCGCGGTGTTGCCCTGGAGGTCGACCACCCCGGCATCCGCGCCCGCCGCCAGCAGCAGTTCGATCTGGCGTTCGCGGCCGAACATCGCCGCCATCATCAGCGCGGTCTGGCCCATCGCATTGGTCGCGTTGATATCGCAGCCGGTGGCGATCAGCTGGCTGGCGATCGCATCATGGCCGCGGAAGGCGACACCCATCAGCGCCGTATTGCCCCGTGCATCGCCGGGCTTGCAGGGATCCGCGCCGGCTTCGACCAGTGCCGAGACCATTTCGCCGTGACCGGCATAGGCCGCGAGGATCAGCGGGGTGAAGCCCTGCTCGTTCGTCGCGTCGAGATCGGCGCCCAGCTTGACGAGGCCGTCGACCAGATCGAGCCGGTTTAGCCGCGCGGCATCGAACAGCAGCGCCTGCGCGCGATCCGGTCCGGGAAGTTCGGACGAAGCCGCGGTTGCGCCCTCTTCCGCGGGCTGGGGGTGTTCATGCCCGTGGGCATGGGCGTGCGCATGTTCCTGCGCTTGCAGCGGCATCGCCGCGCAGGCCAGCGCCGCCAGCGGCAGCAGCCGCGTCGTGAATGTCATCATGGAATTGGTCTTTCGTGGGGGGGAGGTGTGGCGGCACCGCGCCTGCCCGCAGAGGCCGGACGCGGTGCCGCGAGGTCTGGCGTCAGGGGCTCGGGAAGGTCTGCGGCGCCGCGGCGTTGAATTCGGCCACGGCCTGCATCACGTCCGGCATCGCCACGTCGACCGCTCCGGCCAGCCGCGTGCCGTATTCGGGATCGGCCTGGTAGAAATAGCTCACCATGATCGTCCGCGTGCGGTCCGACACGACCTGGCCGAGGTCGCCCGACAGATTGGCGATGAGCTGCGCCTTGTCGGCTTCGGACAGCGACCGCCAGAAGATGCCGGGCTGCTCGAAATCGGGCGTCTTCTCGATCTGCTTCTGATCGACCATCGCCATGATCTCGTAATTCGAATAGCGCGCCCGCGCCGGGGTCTGCTTGGGAGCCATCGCCGAGGGGAAGTAGTTGACGTGGCTTTCGCGGCCCGAACGGTTCAGCTGGCCGTTCTGGTTGTTGTTGAGCGGCCCGTCGCCGGCCTCGGCCACGCGCGGCGCGTTCACTTCGAGATCGAACAGGTTGGCACCCACCCGGTAGCGCTGCGTATCGGCATAGGAGAACAGCCGGCCCTGCAGCATGCGATCGGGCGAAGGCTCGATACCCGGGACCATGTTGCTCGGCGCGAAAGCCGATTGCTCGGTCCATTCGAAGAAGTTCTCCGGCACCTCGTCGAGCGTCATCTCGCCGATCTTCATCCACGGACGGTCGAGCCATTCCTTGGTGTCGTCGAACGGATTGTAGTCGAGCGACCCGATCTCGGCGACGGGGAGGACCTGCATCATCAGGTTCCAGCTCGGATGGTCACCGCGCGAGATCGCGCCGTAGAGATCGTCGGTCAGGTAATTGAAACCCGCTTCCTTGGCCTGCGCCGCGGTATAGTTCTTCACGCCCTGGTCGCTGATCCAGCGGAACTTGGCGAACACCTGCTCGCCTTCGTCGTTGACGAGGCGGAAGGCGTGCACGCCATTGCCGTCCATCTCGCGGTATGACGCGGGCGTGCCGAGATTGGTGTAGAGATGCGTCAGCATGTTCGTCGCTTCGGGAACATGGCTGAAGAAATCGAAGAAGCGGTTGGGATCCTGCCGGTTGGTCACCGGGTCGGGCTTGAGCGAATGGACCATGTCGGGGAACTGCATGGCGTCGCGGATGAAGAACACCGGCAGGTTGTTGCCCACCAGGTCCCAATTGCCCTCGTCGGTGTAGAACTTGGTCGCGAAGCCATGCGGATCGCGCAGATATTCGGGGCTCAGATGGCCGTGGATGACGCTGGAAAAGCGCACGAACACAGGCGTTTCCTTACCCGGCTGGAACAGGCTGGCCATGCTGTAGTCCGAAATGTCTGCAGTGGCACGGAACATGCCCTTGGCGCCCGTACCGCGGGCGTGGACCACGCGCTCCGGCACGCGCTCGCGGTCGAACCGCGCCAGCTTCTCGATCAGATGCGCGTCTTCGAGCAGCACCGGCCCCATGTCGCCGGCGGTCTTCGAATTGCGGTTGTCACCCACCGGCGCGCCATTGTCGCGGCGGTAGATCGGAGCCGCGCCCGTCGGCGTCTCGATCACGCTCATGGGGACGACTTCGACGCGCTCGGCGGTCTGCATGCGCGATGCGACCTGCGCCTCCTGCGGCGCGAGCTGCTGCGCGGCGGCGGCCGTGGCCAGCGACGAGATCCCCGCCAGCAGGGCGGTGCAACGTGCGAATGTAATGGAAGCAGTCTTGGCGGACATTCATTTTCCCTTTTACCCGCGGCGCACCAGCGCGCCGCTCGATTGAACTGTGTCGCGGGCTGGTGGCAGCAGAAGGGAACAGAACGAAACGCGGAATATCGTTCACGACAATCGATATAATTGAATATGTTAGACGGGCACGCCATCAACCGCGCGCAAACGCGGGGCACGGCGGCCGTTATCGGGTCCGTGTCCCCGGGCGGCGAAATACGGAGCAAATGGCGCGCCCCGAGCATGCGGGGCGGGACTCGGCCCTGCTCCCCGCACGCAGCGTCAATCCTCGCCGATGGCCCGCCGCCGGGAAGGAGCGCTCCCCCTCCCCGCCGCAGCGGCCGCGGGGTTCGTCAGAGGCTCTGCAGCGCCTTGTCCAGATCGGCGATGATATCGTCGACATGTTCGATGCCGACCGAGATGCGCACCACGTCCGGCCCTGCTCCCGCGGCGACCAGCTCGGCCTCGCCCAGCTGGCTGTGCGTGGTCGAGGCGGGATGGATGATCAGCGAGCGCGTATCGCCGATATTGGCGAGATGGCTGAACAACTCGACCTGCGAGACCAGCTTCACCCCGGCGTCGTAGCCACCCTTCAGCCCGAAGGTGAACACCGCCCCGCCCTTGCCTCCGAGATATCTGTCGGCGAGCGGCTTGTAGGCATTTGTCTCGAGCCCGGCATAGGACACCCATGCCACCTGCTCGTGGTTCTCCAGCCATTCGGCCACGGCGAGCGCATTGGCGCAGTGCCGTTCCATGCGCAGCGCGAGCGTTTCCATCCCGGTCAGCGCCAGCCATGCGTTCTGCGGGGCCATGGCCGGCCCAAGGTCACGCAGGCCAAGCACGCGGCAGGCCGTGATGAAGGCGATCGGCCCGATGGGCTCCAGCGCATCGACGAGCACGGCCCCGTGATAGGATCCGTTGGGCTGCGTCAGGCTGGGAAACTTGTCGCCCGCCGCCTTCCAGTCGAACTTGCCCGAATCCACGATCACCCCGCCGACCGCATTGCCGTGGCCGTTGAGGAACTTGGTCGTCGAATGCGTCACGATGTCCGCGCCGTGTTCGAACGGACGGCACAGCATCGGCGTGGCCATCGTGTTGTCGACGATCAGCGGGACGCCGTGATCATGCGCGACATCGGCAATCGCCGCGATGTCAGTGACCACGCCGCCCGGATTGGCGAGGCTCTCGACGAAGACGCAGCGCGTCTTGTCGTCCATCGCCGCGTGGACATTGGCGGGATCGTCGGCATCGACGAAACGCGTTTCCCAGCCGAACTTGCGGAATGCCTCGCCCATCTGGTTGAGCGAGCCGCCATAGAGCTTCTTCGCCGCGACGATGTTGCACCCCGGTTCCATCAGCGTGTGGAAGGCAACCAACTGCGCGGCATGGCCGCTGGCAAGGCCCAGCGCGCCGACCCCGCCCTCCAGCGCCGCGATCTTCTTCTCGAGCGCATCGTTGGTGGGGTTCATGATCCGCGAATAGATGTTGCCGAACTGCTTGAGCGCAAACAGGTCCGCGGCATGCTCGGCGCTGTCGAAGACGTAGCTGGCCGTCTGGTAGATCGGCGTGATCCGCGCATTGGTCGCGGGGTCGGGCTCGCACCCGGCATGCACGGTGAGCGATTCGAGTTTCAGATCTGTCATGGGGCATCCTGTCCGGTGGAATTGCCCCGAAGGGAGCAGCTAAGCCCGCCCCCCGTCAACCGCATTCTCATGCTCAGCGAAGCTTGCATTGCACCGAGGGAAGCACCCGGCCTGCTTTTGAATCACCCGGGCGCGAAGCTGCGCCGCGACCGGTTTGCAATCGCCACCAAGGACAGCATTACCGGAACCTCGACCAGAACGCCCACGACCGTTGCCAGTGCGGCACCGCTTCCAAGTCCGAAAAGCCCGATAGCCACGGCCACGGCGAGTTCGAAGAAATTCGAAGTGCCGATCAGCGCACACGGGGCGGCTACCGCGTGCGGCACCTTCCACGCCTTGGCCCAGCCGTATGCGATCAGAAAAATCCCGTAGCTCTGAACAATGATCGGCGCCGCGATCAGCGCGATCAGCAGGGGCCGTGCCACGATCGTTTCCGCCTGGAAGCCGAAGAGCAACAGCACCGTCAGCAGAAGCCCGATGATCGACAGCGGCTTCATGCGTCCCGTAAATTCTGTGACCGCCGCTTCATCGCCGCCATGCGCCGCAAGCAAACGATGGCGGACGAGGGCGCCTCCCCCCAGTGGCACGACCACATAGAGCGCGACCGAGAGCAGCAGAGTCTCCCACGGCACCGCGATGTCGGTCACCCCGAGCAGCAGTGCGACGATCGGCGCGAAGGCCACGATCATGATCAGGTCGTTCGCTGCAACCTGGACCAGCGTATAGGCCGGATCGCCCTTGGTGAGCTGCGACCAGACGAAGACCATCGCCGTGCAGGGCGCAGCCCCCAGCAGAATGAGACCTGCGATATACTGCTGGGCATCGGCGGGGGCGATCAGGCCGGCAAAGACCACTTCGAAGAACAGCACGCCAAGCGCTGCCATGGTGAACGGCTTGATAAGCCAGTTGACTGTCAGGGTGATGATCAGGCCTTTCGGCTTGTCCCCGATCCGGCGCACCGCACTGAAATCGACTGCGACCATCATCGGGAAGATCATCGCCCAGATAAGCACGGCAACGACGAGATTGACCGAGGCATATTCGAAAGCCGCGAGGGCGGCGAACGCATCCGGCGCGAGGTTGCCAAGACCAATCCCGCCGAGGATCGCCCCGCCAACCCAGACCGAGAGCCATTTCTCGAACAGGCCCAGTCCTGCCGCGCCGGCATCGATGTCTGAAGTGACTGTGGTCATTGATCGTCCGCCTCGTAGCCGATGGCCTGCAACTGGTCCCGCAAGGCGATCTGATCCAAGCTGGCGATAGGCAGCGCCAGCATCAGGTCGATGCGCCGCTTGAGCATCCGGAAAGCATCGAGGAAGGCCGCCTCTTTTCCCGCATCGCTTCCCTCGACCGCTGCCGGGTCGGGAATACCCCAATGCGCCGAAGTCGGACGCCCCGGCCAGACCGGGCAGCTCTCCGCCGCCGCACTGTCGCAAACGGTGAAGATCAGGTCGAACTCGGGGCCTTCGGCAAACTCCGTCCAGTTCTTGGAGGAATAGCCCCCGGCGGGATAACCCAGCCTATCGAGCGTGTGAAATGCCCAGGGGTTGACCTCACCGGTGGGATTGCTCCCGGCACTGTAGGCTTTGAAGCTGCCTGCACCGTCATGGTTGAGGATTGCCTCGCCCAGGATCGAGCGTGCAGAATTGCCGGTGCACAGGAACAGCACGTTCAGCGGTCGGTCTGACATGGATGACCTCAACAGCAGGAATTCTTGGGGGACGCCATCTGCGGCGCGCAGCAGGCGCTCGATGCGGCGTTGGCGGAAGCGACCTGGCCGAGGTCGGGACTGCCGCCATAGGTCGTGCTCTCGCCATCGGTCATGAAGGCTTCCCACACCACGCCGTCGGGATCGGCAATCCAGCTCTTTTCCGACTGCGCATAGCAGCACGTCGTGGCGCCTTCTTCTAAAACGGGACGGTCGGCAGCCTTCAGACGGCCGTAGACCTCTTCGAGTTCGGCCTTGTCCTCGACCTGCAAGCCGACATGCTCGACGCCCTTGGTTGCATCCTCGCGCATCGAGATCGCGAAGTTTATGCGGGGATCTTCAAGCATCCACTTGGCGTAGTCGCCCTTCACCACGGAAGGCCGGGCACCGAACAGGCTTGAATAGAAGGCTACGGACCTGTCGATGTCGGTTACGCCGACATGCACATGAAAACGTTTCATCGGGCGCTCTCTTTTTCGAGTGATGAAGCGAAGGCAGGGTCTTCCGAACACGGCACGCCGCCACAGCAATTTTCGGTGAGATAGCCCATCAGGCCGTTCATCGCGGCATAGTCGGCCGAATAGATGATCGACCGGCTTTCGCGCCGCTGCGTGACCAGTCCTGCATTGGCGAGCTGCGCCAGGTGGAAGCTCATCGAAGATGGGGGGACGTCGAGTTTTTCAGCCAGCACCCCGGCAGCAACGCCCTGTTCGCCTGCCTGCACGAGCAATCGGAATGCTGCGAGGCGGTGCTCCTGCGCCAGCGCGGAAAGTGCGCGGATGACCCGATCGGCTTGCATTTTTCGCTCCAACGATTCGATAAATATCGAAATATGGAATTGCGGGGTGCCGGTCAAGGCTGCATTGGCCTGCTTGCAATCGAAATTCCGAAACGGATCGACCAAGGTTCCCAGCCGCAAACGGTCCCGTCTTCCCGAGCGCCTCATGGCCGGCGGAAAGAGCTTTCATAGCCGGGACCGGACATCATGCGCATGACGACCGGCTTCGCCGGAGGACTGTTGACCAACCATATCGGGAAAATGGTAGCGGAGGAGGGACTTGAACCCCCGACACGCGGATTATGATTCCGCTGCTCTAACCACCTGAGCTACTCCGCCCCAAAGAGGCATGCCGGGGCAATAGCCCGCTCGGCAGGCGGCGCGTTTAGGGCGGTCGGGGCATGCGGTCAACCGCGCAAATGCGTATTGTCCGTGATTTCTTCAGGCGGTCGCGTTCGGGGGCCTGCGGGGCGCCGTTTGCCGCCGGTTGACAGCGCATCGAACAGGCCGGGCAGCGCGCCATTTCCGGGGTGCCGCCCGCACCTGACGCGCACCACCTGAGCGGCGATCGGCGGGCACGATTAGGGTGCGGCGGTGCCGCGAAACGCGAAGTCCCGCACCCGCTCCCACGGTCCGCCGCGGTAGCGAAACAGTTCGAGGCCGCGAAAGGCGAACGGCGCCGGGGCGATCGTCCCCGCCAGCTGCGCCTGCAGCGCCTTCGCTTCCTTGCCCGTGACCTTGTTCTGGATCGTGACATGCAGGCGCGGACGATGCTGGTCCTGCTGCGTCAGCAATCCGTGGAAGTGATCGGCAATGATGCCGCGCAGATCGAGCATGGCGGGCGCAGACAGCTTGATTGCGGTGCCCCGCCCCAGCGACATCAGCCCTTCGACCTGCCCCGGCACCGGCGCGAATTCCGCTGCCATGCGCTTGAGAACGTTGCAGGCTTCCGCCTCGCACATCGCCGGCAATGCGTGGAACAGCGTGACATGCGCTTCGAGATAATTGCGTTCAGGCGGGAAATGGGCAGTGCGCAGCGCGGTGAAACGCGCATGCAGATCGCGCGGGAGCTGCGCGGTGAGGATCAGCGGGGCGTCTTCCCCGCTCACATTTCCCCGCGCTGGCGGCGGATTTCGAACCACTTGGCGACGTTGCGGTTATGCTCTTCCAGCGTTTCCGCGAAGGCATGGCCACCGGTACCATCGGCAACCATGTAGCGCGCGCTCGTTTCCGCCGGGTCCAGCACCGCCGCGATCGCCTCGCGCCCGGGATTGGTGATCGGACCCTTGGGCAGGCCGACCATCGTATAGGTGTTGTAATCGTTGATCGCGGCGATTTCGGACTGGCGGATGCGCCGGCCCAGCGGCTTGCCCTTGGTCAGCGGGTAGATGATGGTGGGATCGGCCTGCAGCAGCATGCCGTCCTTGACCCGGTTCGAATACAGGCCGGCGACCATCCTGCGTTCCCGTGCGACGCCGGTTTCCTTTTCCACGATCGATGCGAGGATCACGGCCTCCTGGACGCTGTCGACCGCAATATCGTCCGCGCGCTTGGGCCAGGCTTCGGCAAGATAGTTCTGCATCGCCGCCTGCATCCGCGCGAGCACTGCGCTGCGCGCCTCGCCGCGTTCAAAATCATAGGTATCGGGCAGCACCGAGCCTTCGACCGGCACCGGGATTTCGCCGGTCAGGTGATCTTCCGCCATCAGCCGTTCGTGGACGAGGATCGACGGCAGACCTTCGGGGATGGTGACGAAGCGACGGATCACCTCGCCATGCTGAAACGTGTCGAGGATCGCGGCGCTGCTGGCGCCGGCGGGGAGCAGGAATTCGCCGGCCAGGATCGGATCCGACGAGCCGAGGATCTTGGCGCGCAGCAGGAATCCCTGCGGATCGGCGATCACGCCTTCCTTGGCCAGCTTTTCGGCGACCGAGGTCAGGCTCGCACCCGAGGGGACGATGAAATTCGTATCCTCCTCGATCTCGGCACTGCCCCACCATCCCGAGACGAACCAGATCGCCGCGACGGCAAGGACCAGCGAGAGGACGCCTGCGAGGAGGCACCCGGCCTTTTTCACGTCAATCGACCTTCTGGACGATCAGCGAGGCATTGGTGCCGCCGAATCCGAAGCTGTTGTTGAGCGCGGCGCGCACTTCGCGCTGCTTGGCTTGCTTGGGCACGAGATCGACGCCTTCGGTGCCTTCGTCCGGATCGTCGAGATTGAGCGTGGGCGGCACGATCTGGTCGCGGATCGCGAGGATGCAGAAAATCGCCTCGACCGCGCCGGCGCCGCCGAGCAGGTGACCGATTGCCGATTTGGTGCTGCTCATCGACGCGCCGCTGAGATCGTCGCCCAGCACGCGCTTGACCGCGCCGAGCTCGATCGTGTCGGCCATGGTCGACGTGCCATGCGCGTTGACGTAATCGATATCGCCGGGCGCGAGACCGGCCTTCTTCAACGCCATGCGCATCGCCAGTTCGGCACCCTTGCCCTCGGGATGCGGCGCGGTGACGTGATAGGCATCGCCCGACAGGCCGTAACCGGTGACTTCGGCGTAGATCGTCGCGCCGCGCGCCTTGGCGTGTTCGTATTCCTCGAGCACCACCACGCCCGCGCCTTCGCCCATGACGAACCCGTCGCGGTCCTTGTCATAGGGGCGGCTGGCCTCGGTCGGCCGGTCGTTCATGCTCATGTTGAGCGCGCGGGCCTGCGCGAAGCCGGCCACGCCCAGCGGATTGATGGTGCCTTCGGCCCCGCCCGCCAGCATGACGTCGGCATCGTCGAGCGCGATCATCCGCGCGGCATCGCCGATCGAATGCGCGCCGGTCGAACAGGCGGTCACTACCGCGTGATTGGGGCCCATCAGGCCGTACTTGATGGAGACCTGGCCCGAGATGAGATTGATCAGCCGCCCGTGGACAAAGTGCGGCGACACGCGGCCGGGACCGCGTTCGTGCAGCACGATGCTTTCCTTCTCGATCCCCGGCAGACCGCCGATGCCCGAACCGATCGAGACACCGGTGCGCAGCTTGAGCTCGTCGTCCATGTCGACAAGACCCGCATCCTCGAGCGCCTGGCCCGCCGCGTCGATGCCATAGACGATGAACGGATCGACCTGCCGCTGGACCTTGTGATCGACGCGCTTGTCGGGATCGAAGCCGAATTCATGATCCTTGGGCTTCACCTCGCAGGCGATGGTGCATTTCTGCCCCTCGGTGTCGAAGCGCGTGATTTGCGCGGCTCCGCTCTTGCCCGCGATCAGGTTCTTCCAAGAAGTCTCCACGTCCCCGCCGAGGGGGGTGACGAGGCCAAGTCCGGTTACGACCACACGACGCATGTAATTCTCCGCAGATAAGACAACAGGCCCGGCCCGCTATGGGGTCGGGCCTGTCCGGTCCCGCATATAGTGCGGGATTCGAAAAGCGCGAGCCTTAGCCCTTGTGCTCTTCGATATACTTGGTCGCGTCGCCGACGGTGGTGATCTTCTCGGCCGCATCGTCGGGGATTTCGACGCCGAATTCCTCTTCGAAGGCCATGACCAGCTCGACGATGTCGAGGCTGTCCGCACCGAGATCGTCGATGAAGCTGGCTTCCTGGGTGACCTTGTCGGCCTCGACGCCGAGGTGCTCGACGACAATTTTCTGCACGCGGTCGGCAGTATCGCTCATTTGTATCCCTCTCGAATTTGGGGGTTTCTGAATTGCCAATCGCCCTAATCAACGGAGCGGCGCAGCGCAAGGGCAACTCGCCGTGTACCCCGGACCCAAACGCGTTGCGGTTGATTTCCCCTGCATAGCACACACTGCAAAAAGGGAAATAAAACAATGGCTAGCACCGTTTTCAAGAGCCTCACCGATACCACTTTCGATTCCGTCGAAGGCTATCGCCAGGCGGCCGAAACCGCCAACAATCCGCAGCTGACGCAGGCCCTGCAGCAGCGCGGCCAGGAGCGCGGCCAGACGCTGCAGCAGATGAATGCCGAACTGCAGCGCCAGGGCGAGGAACTGGTCACCAAGGGCACGCTGACCGGGGAAGCGCACCAGATGTGGCAGAGCGTGACCGCCGCCTTCGAGAACAACGACGAAGCGGCCGCAGAGCGCGTCGAGGAAGGCGAGGACTACATCAAGAACAAGTTCCAGCAAGCACTCGAGAGCGACCAGCTCGAAGTGCAGGAGCGCGCGGTCGTCCAGCAGGCATATAGCGAGATCTGTGCCGGCGAACGCTTCGGCGACTTCGCCGCCAAGCAGTTCGACTGACATTTTCCTGAATAACGAAGAAAGGGCGCGGGATCCGGTCCCGCGCCCTTTTTCGTTCGCGCTACGCGGCTTGTCGCACTGCGCTTGCCGGTCAGTCGCCCGCGCGATCGACGCGGGTCGCCTCTGCCCCCTGCGGCTTGGGCGCATCGACGGTCCGGATATGGACATCGCGCAACTGGCGCGGACTGACGAGGCTGGGTGCACCCATCATCAGGTCCTGCGCCTTCTGGTTGAGCGGGAAGGCAATCACTTCGCGGATATTGGGTTCGTCCGCCAGCAGCATCACGATCCGGTCGATCCCCGGGGCCGAACCGCCATGCGGCGGGGCGCCGAGCTTGAACGCCTCGATCATGCCGCTGAAGTTCTCGTCGACATCGGCCTGGCTGTATCCGGCCAGTTCGAACGCCTTGTACATGATGTCCGGGCGGTGGTTCCGGATCGCGCCCGAGGACAGCTCGTAGCCGTTGCAGACGATGTCGTACTGCCACGCGAGGATGTCGAGCGGGTCCTTGGTTTCCAGCGCTTCCATCTCGCCCTGCGGCATCGAGAAGGGGTTGTGGCTGAAATCGATTTTCTTCTGTTCTTCGTCATATTCGAACATCGGGAAATCGACGATCCAGCAGAACTTGAAGCAGCCTTCCTCGATCAGTCCGAGTTCCTCGGCCACGCGGGTACGCGCGGCGCCCGCCAGCTTGGCGGCGTCCTTTTCCTTGCCCGCGGCAAAGAACAGGCCGTCGTTCTCGCCCAGTCCCAGTTCGGCATAAAGCTTTTCCATGCCTTCGCTGCCGTGGTTCTTGGCGATCGGCCCGCCGAACTCGCCGCCCTTGCGGGTGACATAGCCGAGCCCGGCAAAACCTTCGCGGCGTGCCCAGTCGTTCATTTCGTCGAAGAACTTGCGGCTCTTCTCATGCGTGTTCGGTGCGGGGATCACCCGGACCCGGCCGCCGCTGCCCACGATCTTCTCGAACAGGCCGAAGCCGGAGGTTTCGAAGTGTCCGGTCACGTCCGAGATGATCAGCGGATTGCGCAGGTCGGGCTTGTCGCTGCCGTATTTGAGCATCGCTTCGGCATAGGGGATGCGCGGGAACTCGCCCGCGGGCGTGACGCTCTTGCCGCCCGAGAATTCCTCGAACACGCCGGCCAGCACGGGCTCGATCGTCTGGAAGACGTCTTCCTGCGTGACGAAGCTCATCTCGAAATCGAGCTGGTAGAATTCGGGGCTGCGGTCGGCGCGCAGGTCTTCGTCGCGGAAGCACGGCGCGATCTGGAAGTACCGGTCGAAGCCCGCCACCATCAACAGCTGCTTGAACATCTGCGGGGCCTGCGGAAGCGCATAGAAATGGCCGGGATGCAGGCGGCTCGGGACCAGATAGTCGCGCGCGCCTTCGGGGCTCGATGCGCCGAGGATCGGGGTCTGGAACTCGCTGAAGCCCTGCTCGATCATCCGGCGGCGCAGCGAGGTGATAACCCGGTTGCGCAGCATGATATTGGCGTGGACACGCTCGCGGCGCAGATCGACGAAACGGTATTTGAGGCGCGTTTCCTCGGGATAGTCCTCTGCCGAATTGACGATCAGCGGCAGGTCGTCGGCACGGCTCTGGACATTGACCGAGCGCGCGAAGACCTCGATTTCGCCGGTCGGCAGGTTGGCGTTGACCGCAGCGCCGTCGCGAGCCTTAACCACGCCGTCGATGGTAACCACCGATTCCAGCTTCATCTTGTCGAGGATCGGCAGCGCCTCGCTGTCCTCGTCGGCTACGATCTGGGTGATGCCGTAATGGTCGCGCAGATCGACGAACAGCACGCCGCCATGGTCGCGCTTGTTGTGGACCCAACCCGACAGGCGAACGGTTTCGCCGACATTGTCCTTGGTCAGCTGGGCGCAGGTATGGGTGCGGTAGGCGTGCATGAAAAGCTCGATCTTTCTGCCGGAATCGGATGGGACCGCGCGCGCATCCGGGCGCGGCGCGAAAGCGCGCCCCTAACAGCCATCGAGGGCTGTTTTGTCAAGATTCGTCTGGTCTGGAAGGTCAGGCGATTCGCGCGCGCCGCAGCGCCCGCAGCGCGGCCGCACGCAGCCAGGGCCGCGCCCCCGGCGCCGGCAAGCGCACGCGGTAGCGGCCAAGCAGGCCGTTCAGGGCCCAGGCATCGTCCTGCATCAGGCTGCTGTGCGAGCGCCAGGTTACCGAGAGCGAGATCGACGGTTCGGCCCCGACCGTGACCGTGTGCGGGGCCTTGAAGGGAACGTGGAGCGCATCGCCCGGGGCAAGGTCGAAAGGCCAGCCCTGAGCCGCCAGTTCGGGCCGCCAGTTGAGCAGATTGTCGCCGCTGCGATGGAAGCGTTCATTGTCCGACCGGGACGGCAGGCCGCAGGATGGCGGCAGGATCGTGAACCGTTTGCGGCCGGAGATCTGGAACAGGATATTGTATTCCGGATCGAAATGCAGCGGGGTGACAAGCCCCGGCGAACTGATGAACAGGAAGGCGGTGGGTTTGACGATCGCGCCGGTACGCGTTTCGACCAGCGGCGCGACAGCCTGCAGGATATCGGCGACGAGCGGCGCGAAATCGGGCCATCTGTCCAGTTCGCGCAGCATGATCCAGCGCTTCGTGCCGTCGAGCCCGTGCACCAGCGCCCGCAGATCCGCCGGGTGTTCGGGCAAAACGCGAAAGCGCTGCTGCGGCGTATCCTCGCGTATCTCGATCAGCGCGCGATCAGCTGCCGCGATGGTATCGGCCAGCCGCGACCAGTCGAAGCACGGTTCGATGTCGAGCCTGTGCGAAAGCAGGTGCGCGGCTTCGGGATAGGCCCCCCACAGCGGCGCGCGGTCGAAGCCGGGCGTGGCTGCGACTGCATCGAAAGCATGCTGGAATTCCATGCGGGACATGGGGTGTACCATGGCACGCAAGCGTTAAGACCGCCTTGACCCGGCCCCGTGCAGGTCTAAAGCGGCGCGCATCGCGACGGTGCATAGCTGCATGGCCGCGATTGCAGGCAGCGCGCACAGCCCGCTAGCCTGCCCCTGCGGGATGACCCCGCGCATTCATGGGCCCCGGCCCGGGGGCGGTACTCCGCCCGACAGAAACGAAAAGATACGATGAAAATCCACGAACTTATAACCGAAACCGAACCGCTGGCGGAACTGTGCGAGCGGCTGGGCCAACACGAATTCGTGTGCGTCGACACCGAATTCATGCGCGAGAACACCTTCTGGCCCGAACTCTGCCTCGTGCAGATCGGCAATGGTGAAGAAGCCGCTGCGATCGACCCGCTCGCACCCGGGATCGACCTGGCCCCGCTGTGGCACCTGCTGTGCGACAATGATGACGTGCTCAAGGTCTTCCATGCAGGCGGACAGGACGTCGAGATCGTCTACAATTTCACCGGCAAGACGCCGCAGCCGATCTTCGACACGCAGATCGCGATGATGGCGATCAGCCAGTCCGAACAGATCGGCTATGCCAATCTGGTCGAAAGCTGGCTGGGACTGACGATCGACAAAGGTGCGCGCTTTACCGACTGGAGCCGCCGCCCGCTCACCGATCGGCAGATCGAATATGCGATCGGCGACGTGACGCATCTGGCGGACATCTTCCCGCGGATTCTCAAGAAGCTGATCAAGACCGGCCGCGGCGCATGGCTCGATGCCGAGATGGAGAAGCTGGCCGATCCGCAGAATTATGCCAACGATGCCGATCTCGCCTGGAAACGGATCCGATCGTCCGGCCGCAATCCCGCGGTTCTCGGCCGCCTGAAGGCGCTCGCCGCCTGGCGCGAGAGCGAAGCACAGCACAAGAACATCCCGCGCGGCCGGATCATGCGCGACGAAACGCTGGCCGATATCGCCAGCCATCCGCCCAAGCAGCAACCCGATCTCGTCAAGGTGCGCGGCTTGTCGAATGCGTGGAAAGACAACGATATCGGCAAGCGCCTGATGAAAGTGCTCGAAAAGGCCGAACCGCTGCCCAAGGACGAAATGCCCGACAAACCCAAACGCGGTGCGCCGCTCGGCAAGGAAGGCGCACTCGTCGCCGACCTATTGAAGCTGCTGCTCAAGATCCGTGCCCGCGAGATCGACGTCGCCTCGCGGCTGCTGACCCGCGCCGACGAAATGGAAGCGCTGGCCGCAGGCGCGCGCGACCTGAGCATCCTCAAGGGCTGGCGCTACGACGTGTTCGGCAAGGACGCGCTCGAACTGGTCGAAGGCCGCCTCGCCTTCGCCGTCAAGGACGGGCGGCTGCTGATGACCCATGTCGATGAACTGCACGCCGGCATGGTCGAAGCCCAGGCCGCCGAATAGCAGCCGGGCAGGAACCGAAGCGCCATGTCGACCTATCTCCCAACCATCAAGCAGCTGCAGTATCTCGTGGCGCTGCACGAACACGGCCATTTCGGCCGCGCTGCCGAGGCGAGCTTCGTTTCGCAATCCACGCTATCGGCAGGCATCCGCGAGCTCGAATCGCTGCTCGGCGTGACCTTGGTCGAACGCAGCCGCCGCGTGGTGCGGTTCACACCGCTCGGCAATACGGTGGTCGAGAAAGCGCACCGCCTGCTGCGCGAGGCGGAAGAGCTGTCCGACCTCGTCCTCGCCGCCGGCAAGCCGCTGTCGGGCGAGCTGCGGATGAGCGTCATACCGACGATCGCGCCCTTCCTGCTGCCGCGGATCCTGCCCCGCCTGCGCGAGGAACGCCCCCAGCTGAAGCTGTTCCTGCGCGAGGAGACCACCGATCACGCGCTGGAATCGCTGCATCACGGCCGCGCCGACTGCGTGCTGATGGCGCTGCCCTTCGCCACCGGCGATGTCGCCAAGGCGACGATCCGCGAAGATGCGCTGTATGTCGCTTTTCCCAAGGACGATCCGCGCGATCCGCCCGCCGTCATTCCCGCCAGCATGATCGACCAGGGGCGGCTGCTGCTGCTCGAGGACGGGCATTGCCTCAAGGAACATGCGCTGGCGGCCTGCAACCGGCCCGAATTGCGCGCCAGCGCGACAATGATCGGGACCAGCCTGCACACCATGGTCCAGATGGTCGACAATGGCCTCGGCCTGACTATGCTGCCCGAAATGGCGATCGAAGCGGGCATCCTTCACGGCACCGATGTCGTGGCGCGCCCGCTGAAGGGTGACAACACCAGCCGCGAGATCGCGCTGATCTGGCGCACAAATTCGCCGCGCGAAGAGGAATTCAAGCTGCTGGCGGAAGAGCTGCGCGCGGGCTGATTTCGCCTGAGCCGCTGATGCCGAGCCGGCGCAACGGCCTTCTCGCGCGCGTCAGTCCATGTGCTTGAGGCCGACGCGCAGATAATCCCAGCCGGTAATGACCGTCAGGATCGCCGCGCCCCACAGCGTCACCAGGCCGACCAGATGCGGGATATTGTGCAGCACCCCGCCCGCTGCGAAGTTCCATCCGGGCAGGCCCTGGCCGAGGATGAGCGAGCCCAGCGAGACCATCTGCAGCGTGGTCTTCCACTTGGCGAGCTTGCTCACCGGCACCGAGACCTGCAGCGGCCCGAGAAATTCGCGCAGGCCCGACACGGCGATTTCGCGCATCAATATGACCAGCCCGGCAACCACATGCATGTCGCCGACATAGGGTCCGCGCAGCACGCCTTGCGCCGCCAGCACCAGGATGACCGCCGCGACCATGATCTTGTCCGCGATCGGATCGAGAAAGATGCCGAGCTTGGACACCGTGCCGCTGGTCCGCGCGAGATAGCCGTCGAAATAGTCGGTGATCCCCATCAGGCAGTAGAGCCCGAAAGCGAGCAGGTAGCCCGCCGCCCAGCCCGGCCACCAGAGGAAATAGGCCAGCAGCGGAATCGCGAAAATGCGCGACAACGTCAGGATGTTGGGCAGCGTCAGCATGATGCCCGACTGCCTAGCGATATTCGGCCCATCGCAAAAGCCGCTCAATTCCCTTGTCCGCCATCACGATAGCTCTAGACTCGCGCGGGAGAATGGGTTTCGCCCGGGGGGTCATGCTTACATCCACGCATCTGCTGCGGCGCAGGCGATTCCTGCCGCTGTTCGTCACGCAGCTGTTCAACGCGTTCAACGACAATCTCTACAAGACCACGATGGTCCTGTTCGTGGTCTACGCGGTCTACAATGACGAAAGCACCGAAGCTGCCTTCAGCGGGCTGGCATCGGGGCTGTTCATCCTGCCGTTCTTCCTGCTGTCCGCACTGGCCGGACAGCTTGCCGACATGCGCGACAAGGCGCGGATCATCCGCACCGTCAAGCTGTGCGAAATCGGCCTGATGACAATCGGCGCGGCGGGGCTCTACATGGCCTGGCAAGGCATATTGGTCCAATCGGTCGCCATCCCGCTGCTGCTGCTGGCGCTGTTCCTGACCGGGGTGCAATCGACCTTCCTCGGCCCGATCAAATACGCCATCCTGCCCCAACACCTGAAACAGGACGAGGTCCTGGCCGGGACCGGGCTGGTCGAAGCCGGCACCTATATCGCGATCCTCGCCGGGACGATCCTGGCGGGTCCGCTGGCGGTCGAACACACCGGCTGGGCTGCGATCGGGATCATCGTGATTGCCTGTATCGGCTATCTGGTCAGCCGGCAGGTGCCCGCTGCCCCGCCCATGGGCGAGGTCGAGAAACTCGACTGGCACATCCTGCGCGCCTCGGTGAAACTGGTGCGCGACACGATGCACAACGCCGAAGTCTATTACGCCATCCTGGCGATCAGCTTCTTCTGGACGATCGGCGCGGTCCTGTTCATCCAGTTCCCGCCACTGGCCAAGAACACCATCATGGCCAGCCCCGAAGTCGCCAGCCTGTTCCTCGTCGTTTTCTCGATCGGCGTGGCGATCGGGTCGGTGGCCATCAACGCGCTGCTGAAAGGTCGCGTCTCGGCGCGCTATTCGCCGGTTTCGGTGATCGTCATGGGCGCATTCGTGGTCGCCTTCTATGTCGTGGCGAAGCTGTGGGAAGCGGACCAGCCGCAAAGCCTGCTCGGCGTGGGCGCGTTCCTCGCCTGGCCGATGGCGACCGTGCTGCTCGGCTGCCTGCTGGGGATCGCGATTGCGGGCGGGATGTTCGTCGTCCCGCTTTACGCTTTTCTCACCACCCGCGTCGCGCCGCACAAAGCTTCGCGCACGATTGCCGCGAACAATATCGTCAACTCGGGCGCAATGGTGGCCGGATCGCTGGTCGCCATGGCGATGAGCGCAATCGGCATTCCGATCACCGAACAGGTGCTGCTGTGCGCGGCGATGTGCCTGGTGTCCGCCTGGCTCGGCAAGCGGCTGGTTGCCGCCGAGAACGAGGCCGCCGACCTCGCCGCGGCAATGCGCATCTAGACGATAAAGGCGAGCACGGCGGCGAGCGTGGCGAAATAGGTCGAGGCGGCACCGCGGACGTCCTGCGCGGTCAGGCGCCAGTCGACCGGGGCAACGGGAGCGATATCGGCGAATGCGCGGCGGCGCTGCGGCAGGCTGGCGCGGAACCAGTGGCGGCGGGACTCGGTCGAGAGGACTAGGGAGCGTCGCATAGGAAACAGTTAACGAATTCTTAAGGATGTTGTCTCCTGCTCCGGTGCGGTTGTCCCCTGCTGGTACGCCTCATTCAATGTCCGGCATTGCGCGGCGCCCTCGCGCGGCGCGATTGCACGCCGCGACCAGCCGGGCTAACCGCTGCAGCATGCAAGCGCCCGATACGCCCGCCGCCGCCAAACTCCTCGTCGATTGCCTGGCCGAGCAGGGGTGCGACCGCATCTTCACCGTTCCCGGTGAAAGCTTTCTCCAGGTCCTCGACGGCCTTGGTCGGCAGGACGCGATCGACGTAGTGACGTGCCGTCAGGAAGGCGGGGTCAGTTTCATGGCCTGCGCGGATGGCGCGATGACGGGGCGTCCCGGAGTGGCCTTTGTCACACGCGGACCTGGCGCCACCAATGCGAGCATCGGCGTCCATGTCGCGCAGCAGGATTCGCAGCCGATGATCCTGTTCGTCGGCGATGTCGACAGCGAGATGCGCGACCGCGAAGGTTTCCAGGAAGTCGATTTCGCTGCCTTCTTCGGCCCGATTGCCAAGTGGGCCGCGCGGATCGATTCCGCCGATCGCATCCCCGAATATATCGCCCGGGCCTATGCCACCGCGATCTCGGGACGCCCCGGCCCGGTCGTACTGGCCCTGCCCGAGGACATGCTCGGCCGCGAGACCGCCGCGACCCCGCGCGCACGGGTAGAACGCCCCGCGCAGGCCCCCTGCCCCGATGCCATGCAGGCGATGATGGCGCTGATCGGCGACGCCGCCGCACCGCTCGCCATAATCGGCGGCGGGGGCTGGAATGCGCGGGCACGCGCGCATTTCCAGGTGTTCGCCGAGCGGCTCGGTCTGCCGGTTGCAACCGCTTTTCGCCGCCAGGATGCAATCTCACCTTCAAGTAAGGTTTATGCCGGCAATCTGGGCTATGGCCCCAATCCCAAGCTGGTCGAGCGCGTCAAACAGGCCGACCTGATCCTGGCGATCGGCGCGCGGCTGGGCGAGGCGACGACCGATGGCTATACCGTCCCGCCCCCGACCGCGCCCGACAGGCAGCTGGTCCATGTCCATCCCGATGCGGACGAACTCAACCGCGTCTATCCCGCCGACCTCGCGATTTGCGCCAGCATGGACGAATTCGCCGAAAGCGCCGCGCTGTGGGATGATGGCGCGGTCGTCGATTTCGACGCCGGGGCCGAAGCGCATCGCGAGTGGGAGGAATGGGCCACCGCGCATCCCAATGGCCACAGGCTCGACTTGGGCCAGGCCGTGCAGTTCATGCGCGATACGCTGCCTGCCGACACCATCATCTGCAACGGCGCCGGCAATTTTGCCGGCTGGTGGCACCGCTACTGGCGCTATGAAGGCTTCCCCACCCAGTTGGCCCCGACCTGCGGGGCAATGGGCTATGGCGTGCCCGCGGCGGTCGCTGCCGCGCTGCGCCACCCCGACCGCACGGTGGTCGCCGTGGCGGGCGATGGCGATTTCCTGATGAACGGACAGGAACTGGCCACTGCCGCCCAGCATGGGGCGCAGATGATCGTCATCGTGGTCGACAATTCCGCTTACGGGACGATCCGCATGCACCAGGAACGCGAGTTTCCGGGCGAGGACCGGATCAGTGCGACCCGGCTTGCCAATCCCGACTTCGCCGCGCTGGCCGAGGCCTATGGCGCATGGTCGGCGCGCGCTGCCACCACCGACGAGTTCAAGGACGCGCTCGTCGCCGCGCAGGGGCGCAGCGGTTTGCGCCTGATCCACTGCACGATCGATATCGAGCAATTGGCTGCCAGCGGTGCCAGCGTGAGCGGTTTGCGCGGGCGTTAGGCGGCGAGGCGGGTCAGATCCCCGCCATGGCGCAGATCACCGACCATTCGTCAGGCTTGATCTCCGCCACCGACAGGCGTGACAGCTTGACGAGTTCGCAATCGGCCAACTTGGGTTCGGCCTTGATCTGCTTGAGCGTGACAGGGTGCGGCAGCTTGGTCTTCGGCTTGACCTTGACCGCGGCCCATTTGCCCTCGGGGTCGGTGGGATCCATGATCCCGGCCACGCTGACTTCGCAGATGCCGACGATCTCGAGCCCTTCGCGCGAGTGGTAGAAGAACACCTGGTCGCCCACTTCCATCGCCGCGAGGTTGTTCTTGGCCCGGTGGTTGCGCACGCCGTCCCAGATCCCCTCCTCTTCTGCGACGAGATCGTCCCAGCTGTATTTGAAGGGTTCCGATTTCATCAGCCAGTAACGCATCGCGTAACCATCTCCGTCTACTCATTCGCGTGCCTGCGCCGTTAGCCGCTGCAGCGAGAGCTTACCACCCTGCGCAGCGCCGGGTCCCCGCCTTGCGGGTTAACCTGTTTTTAGGCGGCGCGCCTTAAGCAAGCGGAACTCAGCCAAGCCAGGGGGCGGGATTGACCGCGAACAAGACCACGACCAAGGACGCCCGATCCCCGCGAAAGGGCGTGCAGACGCGCCGCCGCGACCATGATGTCGTGACGCTGGGGATCGCTTTTGCGGCGATCATCCTGTTCGTGGGCACAGCCGGCGTGGTGCTGCCCAACCTGATCGAGGCATGGACGGGCGACAACCCCTCGCCCGATTCGGCGCTGACCAATGCCCTCCTGCTCAACATTGCGCTGATCCTGCTCGGCTGGCATCGCTACAAGGCGCTCACCGAGGAACTCAATTCGCGCCGCGAATCCGAGGAAGAGGCCCGCCGCCTCGCCGATATCGACCACCTCACCGGATGTCAGAACCGCCGCAGTTTCACCACTGCGCTGGGCGATCTGCTGCACGATCTGGAACGCCGCGAGGAAGCGCTGGCGGCGATCGCGGTGGATCTCGACAATTTCAAGCAGGTCAACGACCTCCACGGCCACCAGGCAGGCGACGAAGTGCTGCGCGTTACCGCCGGACGGATCCAGCGCCTGCTGCCCGAAGGCGGCATTCTGGCCCGGCTCGGCGGCGATGAATTCGTCTGCGTCGTCCCTTATCACCCGCAGGTGCCCGACCGGGTCGACCAACTGGCAACGCGGATGGTCGAGAACGTCGCGCGGCCGGTCGAATATGGCGACATGCCGGTGGATGTGACGATGTCGATCGGGATCGCCTCGAGCACGCAGATGGACAATGTGCGCGACGGGACCGCTGCCGCCCAGACGCTGATGCACAAGGCGGACATCGCCATGTATCACGCCAAGAAGCAGGGCAAGAACCGCTTCTACTGGTTCGAACCGCAAATGGAAAACGAACTGCGCTTCCGCAACGAACTGGAAGCGGGCATCCGGCGCGGCATCGTGAACGGCGAATTCCTGCCCTATTACGAACAGCAGATCGATCTCGACAGCGGCAAGCTGGTCGGCTTCGAAATGCTCGCCCGGTGGGAATCCCCCGAAATGGGCGTGGTCGGACCCGATATCTTCATCCCCATCGCCGAGGAAATCGGCGTGATCGGCGAAATGAGCGAGGCGCTGATCACGCGCGCATTCGAAGATGCCAAGAAATGGGATTCGGACCTCTCGCTTTCGGTCAATATCTCGCCGGTCCAGATGCGCGACCCCTGGTTCGCCCAGAAGCTGCTCAAGCTGCTGGTACGCCACAATTTCCCCGCCAACCGCTTGGACATCGAGATCACCGAGAGCTGCCTGCACGAAAACGTCGGCATGGTTCGGTCGATGATCTCGAGCCTACGCAACCAGGGCGTGAAGATCAGCCTCGACGATTTCGGCACCGGCTATTCGAGCCTGTCGCAATTGCGCGCGCTGCCGTTCGACCGGATCAAGATCGACCGTGCGTTCATTTCCGAACTCAAGCAGGAAGAGCACGGGGCCAAGCTCGTCGATGCGATCCTGACGATGAGCGACGGGCTGAACCTGCCGGTCACCGCCGAGGGGATCGAGAACGAAGTCGTGCTCGAAACGCTCAAGCGGATGGGCAAGATGAAGGGCCAGGGCTATCATTACGGCCGCCCGGAACCCGCCGCCAAGGTGCTCGAACGGCTCGACCAGCAGAACCTGCTGGCCAAGGACCGGCTTGATAATGTGACCGAAGTCGACTTCACCGCGCAGGAACATCGCCCCGGCGGCGGCAAACGCGCCGGCTGATCCGCACTGGACGCTCTGCGGGCGAATGCATAGATGCGCTGCACAATGCGCGTCGATTTCGTAAAAATGCATGGCTTGGGCAACGACTTCGTCGTGCTCGATGCGCGTGCGCAGGCCTTGCCGCCGCTTGGCGAGGGCATGGCGAGCGCGTTGGCCGACCGCCGCAGCGGCATCGGCTGCGACCAGCTGATCCTGCTCGAACCCAGCGGCGCTGCCGATTTCCGCATGCGGATCTTAAACGCTGACGGCAGCGAAGTGGGCGCCTGCGGCAATGCCAGCCGCGCGGTCGCCCTGCTTCATGGCAAGCCTGCGCGGGTCGAAACGGGCGGCGGCATAATTGCGGTCGAACCGCGCGGCGACGGGGCCAGCGTCGACATGGGCGAACCGCGCTTCGACTGGCAGGATATTCCGCTGGCCTATGGCATGGACACCGCGCTGATGCCGGTGAGCTGGGAGGGCCTGGACCAGCCGGGTGCAGTCAATGTCGGAAACCCGCATGTCATCTTTTTCGTCGCGGATTGCGATGCCGTGCCGCTCGACCGGATTGGCCCCGAGATCGAAACCGATCCGCTGTTTCCCGAGCGCGTCAACGTCAACGTCGCGAGCGTGACCGACCGTGGGCACATACGGCTGCGCGTGTGGGAACGCGGCGCCGGCCTCACCCGGGCCTGCGGCACCGGCGCCTGCGCCACCGCGGTCCATGCCATGCGCCGCGGCCTTGTCGAACGCAAGGTGGCCGTGGCCCTCCCCGGCGGAACGCTGACGATCGCCTGGGGCGAGGACAACCGGATCCGCATGACCGGACCCGCGACCGAGGCCTATCGCGGCAGCTTCGAATGGGGCGATTTCGCGTGAGCGGCACGCAGGTCATCACGCTGGGTTGCCGGCTCAACCTGTCCGAAAGCGAACAGATCCGCGCGATGCTGGCACGCGAGGACGACCTCGTCGTGGTCAACAGCTGCGCCGTAACGAGCGAAGCGGTGCGCCAGACGCGCCAGGCGATCCGCCGCGCCCGCCGCGCCAATCCCGATGCGCGCCTGCTGGTGACCGGCTGCGCGGGCGATATCGAGCGCGACCAGCTGTCCGCAATGCCCGAAGTCGACGGTTTCGTCGCCAATACGCAAAAGCTTGATCCGCGTGCGTGGAACGCCCCGGCCAACGTACCGCCCACCCCGCAGGACCGCACGCGCGCCTTCATCGCCGTCCAGAACGGCTGCGACCATGCCTGCACCTTCTGCGTCATTCCGCAGGGACGCGGGCCGAGCCGCTCGCTGACCATCGGGCAAGTGCTGGGCGAGGTCGAACGCCATCTCGATCACGGTGCAGCCGAAGTGGTGCTGACCGGTGTCGACGTGACGTCCTGGGGGCATGACCTGCCCGACACTCCGCCCCTGGGCGCGCTGGTCGAGGCGGTACTGCGCCGCTTCCCGCAGCTCGAGCGGCTGCGCATCTCCTCGCTCGACGGGATCGAGATCGATCCGCTGCTGTTCGAGCTGTTCGCCGGCGAGCGGCGGCTGATGCCGCACCTGCACCTGTCGCTGCAGCACGGGCATGACCTCATCCTCAAGCGCATGAAGCGCCGCCATTCGCGCGCCGACGCGATCGATCTGGTTACCCGGCTGGCAGCGCGGCGCCCCGACCTTGCCGTCGGCGCCGATCTGATCGCGGGCTTTCCGACCGAAACCGAAGCGCACCACGCGGCCAATCTGGCGATCATCCGCGAACTGCGGATCGTCCACGCGCATGTCTTCCCCTATTCGCCCCGCCCGGACACGCCAGCCGCGCGCATGCCGCAGGTCGATCGCGCCACGATCAAGCGGCGCGCTGCCGATCTGCGCGATACCGCGCGCACGACACGCGACGCGTGGCTATCCACGCTCGTCGAAAAGCCGCATGCGGTCCTCGCCGAACGCGATGGTACCGGCTACACCCCGCATTTCGCACGCGTCGCGCTGCCCGGCACGGTACCCGCGGGCACGATCACCACGGTGACGCCGTCCAAGCATGAGAATGGCCTTCTAGAATGACCGAGAAGCAGAGCTGGAGCGACCGGCTGTTCGGCGGGTTTCGCAAGACCTCCGAGAAACTGACCAGCAATCTGACCGAAGTGGTCGGCACGGCAAAGCTCGACGATGCCACGCTCGACGACGTCGAGGACGCGCTGATCCTGTCGGACCTCGGACCGGCCGCGGCTGCACGAATTCGTGCGAAACTATCCGAAAAGCGGTTCGGGCTGGAGATTACCGAGCAGGAACTGAAGGAAGCGGTCGCCGAAGAAATCGCCGCAATCCTGCGGCCGGTGGCCAAACCGCTCGAGATCACCGCCTTTCCGCGCCCGCAGGTGCTGCTGGTGATCGGCGTCAACGGCAGCGGCAAGACCACGACGATCGCCAAGCTGGCACACCTGTTTCAGGAAGACGATTACGCCGTCATGCTGGCGGCCGGCGATACGTTCCGCGCGGCGGCCATCGGCCAGCTGGCGACGTGGGCCGACCGTGTCGGCGTGCCGCTGGTGCGCGGACCCGAAGGCGGCGATCCTGCCTCGATCGTGTTCGACGCGGTGAAGAAGGCGACCGAAGCCGGCACCGACGCACTGATCGTCGACACCGCCGGACGTCTGCAGAACAAGCGCGAGCTTATGGACGAACTCGCGAAGATCCGCAAAGTGCTCGGCCGGCTCAACCCCGAAGCCCCGCATGACGTGGTGCTCGTCCTCGATGCGACGAACGGCCAGAACGCGCTGTCCCAGATCGATGTGTTCAAGGAAGTTGCCGGGGTCACCGGCCTCGTGATGACCAAGCTCGACGGCACCGCGCGCGGCGGCGTGCTGGTCCAGGCGGCCGAACAATACGGCCTGCCCATCCACGCTATCGGCGTGGGCGAGAAAATCGACGACTTGCGGCCCTTCGATCCCGATCTGGTGGCGCGCGTGATTGCAGGAGTAGCCTGATGACCGAGAGTGCCAAACCCAAGCCCAAGACCGGCTGGCTCAACATCCTCGTCGATTACGGGCCGCTGCTGGTCTTCCTTGGCGTGTACAAGTTCTACCAGCCGCCCGAAACGTCGACCTTCGGAGAAATCGCGGCGGTCATCTACGGGACGATCGCCTTCATGATCGCGGCGGTCGCCGCGCTGGTCTTCAGCAAATTCAAGTTCGGCCATGTCAGCCCGATGCTGATCCTCTCGACTGCACTGATCGTGGGGTTCGGCGGGCTGACCATCTGGCTGCAGGATGAAAAGTTCATCCAGATCAAGCCGACCGCAATCTACCTCTTGTTCGGCGTGCTGCTGATCGGCGGCTGGCTGCGCGACATGGCGCTGCTCCAAATCCTGCTCGAGGCAGCCTTCGAAGGATTGAGCCGCGAGGGATGGCTCAAGCTGTCGCGCAACTGGGGCATTTTCTTCTTCTTCATGGCCGCCCTCAACGAAGCGCTGCGCCTGCAGCTGAGCTTCGAGAGCTGGCTCTGGGCCAAGCTCTGGGTCTTTATGCCGCTGAGCTTCCTGTTTACCTTCACACAGATCCCGATGCTGCTAAAACATGGCCTGGCGCTGGAGGAAAAGGACGAGGTGGTGACGGACGAGCCGCCGACGGCTTGAATTCTCTAAGCAGGGGCGACCCTGGCTAGCAGGACGATCGCGCACAGGGTCGCGACCACCCCCGCGTAGGTAGCGTTGATATTACTGGCGTACCGATAAGCCGAACCTATGGCCAAACCGGGCCGGATAAGCCCCAGATTGGCCACCAGAAGGGCAAGGAGATACCCTCCAAGCGTCAGGATGCCCCTAGTAGTTCCGGCCTCGACCAAGGCCATTGGCAGAAGCAACGTGGCGAAACTCGCGTTGCCCAACACAACACCCTTGGCGAACTCGCCTTCCCGTCTCTTGTTCTCACGCCTGACCTGAAGCCACTCAGGTTCGTTTTCGCGTTCTGGCGGAAGCTGCACTGGGCCTAAATTTCCACCTGGCTGCCCAGTTCGACCACGCGGTTGGTGGGCAGACGGAAGAAGTCCATCGCAGTCGCGGCGTTGCGCAGCATCCAGGCGAAGATCTTCTCGCGCCAGATCGGCATGCCGGGCTTGTCGCTGGCGAGCAGCGTCTGGCGGCTCAGGAAGAAGCTGGTGTGCATCATGTCGAACTCGCCGCCACAGCGCTCCATCTCCTTCAGCCCCTGCGGAACGTTGGTTTCCTGCATGAAGCCGTAATGCAGCACCGCACGGTAGAAACCATCGCCCAGATCGTGGATCTCACACCGCTTGTCGCTGTCGACATAGGGACTGTCGGCAATCAGCACGGTGAGGATCACCACGCGTTCGTGCAGCACCTTGTTGTGCTTGATATTGTGCAGCAATGCGCTCGGCACGCCGGCGGTCTGGCTGGCCATGAAGATCGCAGTGCCCGGCACGCGGGTTGCCGAATTCTTCGCGCTCTTGGCGAAAATCTCGATCGGCAGCGCGGTCTCGCTCATCCGGTCGCGCATCAGTTTGCGCCCGCGCGCCCAGGTCGTGAGCAGCGTGAATGCCACGAGACCGACCACCAGCGGGAACCAGCCGCCGTCGGGGACCTTGGCCAGATTGGCCGCGAAATAGGCGCCGTCGACGATCAGGAAGAAGGCCACGACCGGGAGTGCGATGAACCATTTCCATTTCCACACCCCGACGAACAGCACGCCCATCAGCAGCGTATCGATCGTCACCGCGCCGGTCACCGCGATGCCATAGGCTGCCGCGAGGTTCGACGAGGTCTGGAAGGTCAGCACGAGGATGATCACCGCGACCATCAGCGCCCAGTTGACCACCGGAATGTAGATCTGGCCCGCCTCGGTTTCGCTGGTGTGGCGGATCGACAGGCGCGGCATGAAGCCCAGCTGCATGGCCTGGTGGGTAATGCTGAAGGCGCCCGAGATCACCGCCTGACTGGCGATGAAGGTCGCCACGGTCGCCAGGATGACCAGCGGCAGGCGGAACTCTTCGCTGGCAAGCAGGAAGAAAGGGTTGCGCACCACTTCGGCGGCCTGTTCGGGCGGTAGGCCAGCGATCATAGCGCCCTGTCCGAAATAGTTGAGCAGCAGGCATGGCATCACGAAGCCGAACCACGACAGACGCATCGGTCCGCGTCCGAAATGGCCCATGTCCGAATAAAGCGCCTCGGACCCCGTCACTGCCAGCACCACGGCGCCAAGCGCGAAGAAGGCCACCGCACCGTCGGTGACGAAGAACATCACCGCGTAATAGGGGTTCAGCGCCCACAGGATATCGGGGTTCTGGATGATCTGGTTGAGGCCGAGCCCAGCGATGGTGATGAAATAGACGATCATCACCGGCGCGAAGAGCGCCCCCACCTTGGCCGTACCCCGGCTCTGCAGCAGGAACAGGAAGATAAGCAGGACCAGCGCGATGGGGATCACGAGCGGGTCGAGCCCCGGATTGACCACGGTAAGCCCTTCGACCGCGGACAACACCGAAATCGCCGGCGTGATCATGCTGTCGCCGTAGAATAGCGAAGTCGCAAACACCCCGAGCAGGACGACCAACCAGCCATAGCTCGACTTGCCGATATGGCGGCTGAGCAGTGCAACGAGCGCGAGGCTGCCTCCCTGCCCCTTGTTGTCCGCGCGCATCAAAATTGTGACATACTGGATCGAGACGACGATGAGCATCGACCAGAAGATCAGGCTGACGACGCCCAGGACGTGCAGCCGGTCGATCGCAATATTCGCTGCCCCGGCGAAGGTTTCGCGAAAGGCGTATAATGGACTGGTGCCGATGTCGCCGAAGACCACGCCGACCGCGCCGACAGCCAGCGCCGTGCGCGAGCCGCTGTGGCGGTGGCCATGGCCGTCTTTCGACGGCACACCCTCGGGAACCGGGTCTTGCGCTAACGCAGTATCGTTCATGTGGGATCGGTTTCCGACAACATCGTGTCACTTGGCCTGTATGGCGAAGTTGCGGGCGTTAGCAGCATCGCTTCGCACCCGCAACAAGCCGTACAAGCGCTTGTTTAATCGGGACTTTGCACGGCGCCGCCTACCGGTCCGGCGGCAAGGATGGTTTCCAGCCTGTCGAGTCGGGCGGCCAGCGGGGCGCGCCACTCCGCCTGTTCGGGAGCCGATTGCAGCAATTCGCGCCACAGCTCCAGCGTCCGTCCGGGTTCACCGCCGCGCAGGAAGGCGAGTCCGAGGAAATAGGTCGGTGCCGGATTGTCCGGCGCCACCGCCTCGGCCTGCGAATAGGCGTAAAGCGCCGCAGCGGTCAGCTGGCCATCGGCATGTTCGACCAAGGCATTGCCCAGCGCCAGCCAGGCTTCGCTGTCAGCGGGGTTTTCCGCGACGGCGTTGCGCAGGAAATTCGCCGCCTGTTCGTGCTGGCCGCGCCGGGTGAAAGCATCGGCGGTGACCACGAAGCGCGAGGGGAGCCTGCCTTCGGGATAGAATTCGCGCCGCGCCACGACCATCATTTCACCCGTCTGCGCAGTCTCGTCGACCACCGGGTCGGCAGGCGCGCCGGGCTGTCCCGGATTACCATGCATGGCATAGCCGGCGAGGCCGAACAGCAGCGCCGAACCGAACAGCATCCACAGCGCGCGGGGCAGCTTGAGCAAATAGACCGCGAGCGCGAAGACCAGCGCGGCAAGCGCGATGATGGGAAGCCAGCTCATGCGCGTTTCCGGAACCGGCGCAGCAGGATCGCCCCCGCCACCGCTATCAGCAGCAGCGGGATGGCGAACAGCGGCCAGGTCGTGGCGCTGACTGCCGGCTTATAGCTGACGTAATCGCCATAGCGCTGGATCAGCCAGCTGCGGATCTCGTCGGGGCTCTCTCCCGCCGCCACCCGGATGCGCACCTGGTGGCGCATGTCGCCGGCCATCGGCGCGTCGCTGTCCGCGATCGATTGCGACTGGCACTTGAGGCAGCGCAAGGTCTCCATCAGCTCCTGCGCCGCCGCTTCCTGGGCGGGATCTTCGAGCTGGCGATAGGCGAAGGGCGCGGGCGGCATGGTTTGCTGCGCCGCCAGCGGCATGGCGAACGCGAGGCAGAAAGCGGCAAGTACGGGACGCGTCATCGGGCCTTCTCCAGCTCGTCCAGCAGGATCGGCACGTCCCGTGCCCGGATATCGCCGATATGCTGGTAGCGGATGACGCCCTGCCCATCGATCACGAAGGTTTCAGGCACCCCCGAAGACCCGATCGCCAGCTGCACTTCGGACAGATCGTCGCGTCCGATATGGGTGTAGGGATTGCCATGCTGCGCGAGGAAGCCGGCAACATCCTCGGGGTGGTCGCGAATGGCGATGCCTACTATCTTCGCTCCCTGCTGCTCGAGGCTTTCGAGCTGCGGCGCCTCGGCGATGCAGGGGAGGCACCAGCTGGCCCAGATATTGAGCAGCCGCGGCTCACCATCGGCAAAGGTGCCGCTCGTGACCCCTTCCACGCCGTCCATCGCTGGCGGAAGGTCGAAATAGGGCAGCGGCTGGCCGACCATCCCGCTCTGGACGAAATCGTCCTTCGGCTGGGTAAGCTGATAGGCTGCCAGGCCGACAAAGGCGGCAAAGGCGAACAGCGGAACCCACAGACGCCAGCTCATGCTAGTGCCTCCCGGTCGGCGCGCCGTTCGGCGATGCGCGCGGCAAGGCGACGGTGGCGAAGGTCGGTCAGCACCCGGCCGATTAGCGCGAGCAATCCGCCCAGCGCGATCAGCAGGCCGCCGTACCAGATCAGCGTGACGAACGGTTTCCACCACAGCCGCAGCTGCCAGCGACCGTCAGGCGACCGATCGCCGACCACGGCGTAGAGCTGGCCGTTCCAGCGTGTCGCCAGCGCGCTTTCGGTGGTCTGCTGCGGCGGAGCCCAGAAATTGCGCGACTGCGGTGTCAGCTCGCGCGCTTCGCCATTTCCATAGCGCGCGGAAAGACGGGCCTGGACCGCGGTCCAGTTCGGTCCGGCCACCGGTTCGACCCCTTCCAGGACGACTGTCCAAGGGCCCACCGTGGCGGTATCGCCCTGTTCGATCGCGGCGAGCCGTTCCTTGGTGAAGGCGCTTTCGCTGGCCATGCCGATCAGCGCGACCGCAATGCCGAAATGGGCGACGACCATGCCCCAGGTCGCCAGCGGTGTGCGTGCCAGGTTGCGCCCGCGCAACGGCAGCCAGCTGGCCACCGCCAGTCCGATCCCGAAAGCCAGTCCGAGCAGCGGCAGCAGACCGATTTCCGTCAGCAGGCTGGTCAGGACCAGCGCGGCCACCACCAGCGCCGCGGTCAGCGCCACTTCCTTGCCGATCCGGTCGATGTGATCCTCGCGCCAGCGCAGCAGCGGACCCACGGCCATTACCGCGAACATCGGAATGGCGAAGATTGCCCCCACCGGATTGAAATATGGCGGCCCCACCGACACGCGGACATCGAAGGCTTCGGTCAGCAGCGGGTACAGCGTGCCTAGCAGGACGATCGCCAGAATGGCACTGAGCATGACGTTGTTGAACACCAGCGCGCCCTCGCGGCTTGCCAGCGCAAACCGTTCGCCTTCGCTGATCGTGTTGGCGCGCAGGGCGAACAGCAGCAGCGCGCCGCCGATAAAGATGCCCAGCAAGACGAGGATGAACGTGCCGCGTTCGGGATCGACCGCGAAGGCATGGACGCTGGTCAGGATGCCCGACCGCACGAGGAAGGTCCCCACCATACTCATCGAGAAGGCGACCACGCCCAGCATGATCGTCCATGTCCGCAAGGCGTCGCGGCTGGCGAGGACGCTGGCCGAATGCAGCAGCGCGGTGGCTGCCAGCCATGGCATGAGCGAGGCGTTCTCGACCGGGTCCCAGAACCACCAGCCGCCCCAGCCAAGCTCGTAATAGGCCCAATAGCTGCCCGCAGTGATCCCGATCGTCAGCATGATCCAGGCGGCCAGCACCCAGGGCCGCATCGCACGCGCGAAATCGGGAGTTACCTGCCGGGTCAGCAACGCACCCACCGCGAAGCTGAAAGCGACCGACAGCCCAACATAGCCAAGATAGAGCGTGGGCGGGTGGAAGGCGAGACCGATATCCTGCAGCAGGGGGTTGAGGCCCATTCCCTCTGCCGCGGGAACCGGCAGACGCTCGAAGGGGTTCGAACTGAGCAGCAGAAAGGCATAGAAGCCGAGCGAGACAACGCCCTGCGCCGCGAGCGTTGCGTTCATCGTCCGCTCGGGCAGGCGCCGTTCGACCAGTGCGATCAGCGCCCCCGCCAGGCCCATCACCATGACCCACAGCAGCATCGAACCTTCGTGATTGCCCCAGGTGCCCGATAATTTGAACACCAGCGGCTTCAGCGAGTGCGAATTGGACGCCACCAACTTGACCGACAGGTCGGTGATGGCGAACAGCCAGACGAGCATGGCGAAGGAGAAGGTTACCAGCACGCCTTGGACGATCGCCGCGGGGCGGATCAGCGCGGCCAGTTCGCTCGCATTACCGGCGCGCAGAGCCAGGAAACCAGCAATCATCTGGAGCGCGGCAAGCGCGGCGGCAAGCCACAGGGCCGCAAGACCGAGTTCGGCGATCATTCGAGACCTACCGTGGTTTCTTCGGCCATTTCGGCAGCGCGGTGCTGCTCCATTTCCTGCAGCTCGCGCGGGACGTAGTTCTCGTCGTGCTTGGCCAGCAAATTATCCGCGATAAAGGTCCCGCCGGGACCGAGCCGCCCCTCCGCAACCACACCCGAACCCTCGACGAACAAATCAGGCGCAATACCGCTGAACCGGACAGGAACGCGCGCGCCATCGTTGCCCGTTACCGCGAATGTCAGCGTGACGCCGTCCGCCGCAGTCTGCAACGATCCCTCTTCGACCATGCCGCCGAGTCGCACCGCCTGGCCGGGTTCGGGCGGGTTTTCGAGCATCTGTTCGGGCAGGTAGAAATAGCTTGCCTGATTGCGCAGCGCATAAGCCGCCAGCAGTCCCGCCCCGATCAGCGCGAAAAGCGCCAGGACGACAAGCACGAGCCGCTGGTGTTTGGGTTTCATCGCGCTCATTTCCTGCGGCTTTCATCACGGCGCTTCTCGGCGCGTTGCATATCGAACCAGGCCCAGGCGACCATGCCGAGCGTGCCGATGACACCCACCGCATAGGCCGCGACGACGAAGTCCCACTGGTCGAGCGCTTCACGCATCACACAGCCTCCATCGCACGGCGGCGCAAGCGTGCTTCCGCCTGGATATCGGCAAGCAAGGCGCGCATCCGGGCCAGCACGACACCGCCGAACAGCAGCGAAAAGCCGATCACCGCGACCAGCAGGGGAATGAGGAATTCGGCATCGATCGCGCTCTTGCCAACGGTGATGCTGGGTGGCTGGTGCAGCGAATTCCACCATACCACGCTGCGGTTGATGATCGGGATATTGATTGCGCCCAGGAGCCCGAACAGCGCGGGAATGCGCGGTGACAGCCCTTCGCGCTGCGCGGCCTGCGCCAACGCGATATAGGCGGCATAGAGGAAAGCGAGCACCAGCATGCTGGTCAGCCGTCCGTCCCACACCCACCAGGTGCCCCAGGTCGGACGTCCCCAGATCGAACCGGTGGCCAGGCAGATGATCGTGAAGGCGAGGCCCGGAAGCGCCGCGGCGCGTGCCGCCAGCGCGGCCAGTGGATGACGCCAGACGAGAAACGCGAGACTGGACAATGCAATCGCCATCCAGCCCCCCATTCCCAGCCACGCGGCAGGAACGTGCAGGAACAGTATGCGGACCGTTTCGCCCATCAACCGATCGGGCGGTACCTGGAACAGGCCCCAATACAGCGCTGCAGCACTCGTCAGGAGGCCGCCGACCAGCAGCGCCGGCGTAAGCCAGGCTGCAAGCGACAGGAACCGTTTGGGATTGGCGAAGCCATGCATTGAAATTTACCGTCCGGCACCGCTTTGGCAGCGCTCATCAGGCGTCGCAAGACCGCAGTTCAACGACCGATCAGTTCCTGCGCCATGCGGTCGGCAACCTGGTCGGGCGATACGCCGGTTTCGTCGCTCTGCCGCCAGATCTGCTCGAGCCGACCGGGGATCAGCGCGATACGCTTGCGCACTTCGTTGATGTCGCAAGGGGCATTGTCGCGGCGGCACAGATATTCGAGCGTTACCGAGATGATCCCGCCCGCGTTGATGACGTAATCGGGAGCGTAGAGAATACCGCGTTGCGCCAGCATCGGCCCGTGTTCGGGCCGCTTGAGCTGGTTGTTCGCGCCGCCGGCCACGATCTGGCAATCGAGCCGCGCGATTCCTTCGTCGTCGAGCACCGCGCCCAGCGCATTGGGGCTAAAGACATCGCAGGCGATCGACATCACCGCATCGGGAGCCGCGGTTTCGGCGCCGAGTTCGGCGGCCAATGCGGCCGCGCGGTCTTCGTGGATGTCGGACAGCGTCAGCCGGGCGCCATCCTTGGCCAGCAGCCGCGCGACGCCGCCGCCAACGCTGCCGGTGCCCTGCACCGCGACATGGACGCCAGCGACGCTATCCTTGCCCAGCTTGTGCTTGACCGCGGCCTTGATTCCCAGAAAGATGCCCAGCGCGGTAAACGGGCCCGGGTCACCCCCGGCAGCGCCCTCGCCTTCAACCGGAAGCCCCGAAACATGCTGGGTGCGCTGCGCGACCGCGGCCATGTCGGCTTCCGAGATGCCGACGTCTTCGGCCGTGACGTAGCGCCCGCCAAGCGCATCGACGGCATCGGCGAAAGCCGCGAGCAGTTCGGGAGACTTGGTCTTGTCCTTGTCCGCCAGGATAACGGCCTTGCCGCCGCCCATGGGCAGTCCGGCCATGGCGTTCTTGTAGCTCATGCCGCGCGACAGCCGCAGCGCATCGCGCATCGCATCGGCGGGATCGGCATAGTGCCAGAAGCGCGTGCCCCCGGCACCGGGGCCGAGATGCGTCGAATGCAGCGCGATAATCGCGGTCAGCCCGCTCTTGGCATCGCGCACCACATGAACCAGTTCATGGTCATCGAAATCCGCTTCGGTCCAGAAAGCCGTCATGCGTGCGCGCCCCATATGCTTAGGTGGACGGCTGGGAAACGGGCAAAATGGGGCGATCGACGGGGTTCGAACCCGCGACCTCCGGTACCACAAACCGGCGCTCTAACCAACTGAGCTACGATCGCCATATGCCCCCGGAACCGCCCGGGAAGGGGGCCTGATACGCATGCGGGTAACAGCGTCAAGCCGCCCTGCGCAACGGCGCGTGCCTGTTGCACAATGAAGTGCATATGGGAAGCGAAAATCGCAAGCGGGCGTCATGCACGCAATTTTCTTTCGCGGTTGTGGTCGGGTCTTCGCGCGCTATCGTGTTCCCCATGATCCGACCGGGCGAATCTTCAGCCGATACCCTGTTGAACCACCGCGGCATTCAGCGCGTGCCGAGCGATCGGATCGAGCTGTTCCAGTTGCGCGAGTTCATTGACGGCGACTTGCGCACTGAGCTGATCCGCCTGATCGAACAGGACCGCCGTCCTTCGACGCTCGCCGATGCCGGCGAAGACCGGTATTTCCGGACCAGCGAAACCTGTGACCTCGACGCCGGCGAACCCTGTGTGCGTGCGCTCGAGGACAAACTCGCCGCACTCAACGGCATCGATCCGGCGTATGGCGAACCGCTTCAGGGCCAGCGTTACGACGTCGGGCAGGAATTCAAGCCGCATTGCGACTATTTCAATCGCGGCGGAACGGACTGGGATAAATACTGTTCGGTCGCGGGGCAGCGCACCTGGACGTTCATGATCTATCTGAATGATGTCGAGGCAGGCGGTGCAACGCGGTTCAGGGTCATCGGCAAGACCTTCCAGCCCGAAGCGGGAAAGCTGCTATGCTGGAACAACCGCCGCCCTGACGGGACCGAAAACCCGGCCACGCTGCATCACGGCATGAAAGTCCGCAAAGGGCGCAAATACGTGATCACCAAATGGTACCGCGAGAAGCCCTGGGGCTGGTAAGCGAGCCCCACGCAGACTGTGGCGCAAACGCAAAAGGGCGGCCCCGCGGGACCGCCCTTGCATAAGCCTTGTGGCTCGCTGCGCTCAGTTCTTCTTGAGCGACAGACCGCCGAAGCGCTTGTTGAAGGCTGCGACGCGGCCGCCTTCCTGAAGCTGCTTGGTGCCACCGGTCCAGGCCGGGTGGCTGGTCGGATCGATTTCGAGCGCCAGCGTATCGCCTTCGCTGCCCCAAGTGGAGCGCGTCTGGAATTCGGTACCATCGGTCATCTTGACCGTGATCATGTGGTAATCGGGGTGACCTTCGGCCTTCATGATTTGCGTCCTTTGAGCTTCGGAGCGGTTCCGACCGATCCAGCTGTTTGTGGGAAAGGCGCGCGCCTAATCGGATTCCCTGCCAAAAGCAAGCCCGATCACGCGGCGCCGCTTGCGCTGTTAAAGCCGCGAAGGATCGCCCGTAGGCACTCCGCAGCCGGATGCGGATCAGTCCGCCGGAGCGTCGGCGATCATGGCGGTGAACTGGACTTCGCAGGTCACCTTGCCGTCAACCGAAGCCTCGCCCGAGAACTTGCAGACCCGCGCGCGTTTCTGGACGAAACTGGCCTTGAGATCGAGCAGGACGCCGGGCGTCACCGGGCTGCGGAACTTGGCGTTTTCAATCGCCATGAAATATACCAGCTTGCCCGATCCGGCGAGCCCGAGGCTGTCGACTGCGAGCACGCCGGCGGCCTGTGCCAGCGCTTCGATCTGCAACACACCGGGCATGATCGGCGCGCCGGGGAAATGCCCCTGGAAGAAGTCCTCGTTGAAGCTGACCGCCTTCACCGCATGGATCCGCTCGTCGGGCACGAGCTCCTTCACACGGTCGACAAGCAGCAGGGGATAGCGATGCGGCAAGCGCTTCAGCACCTCGACGACGTCGAAACCCGTATCGCTCATCACCCTGCTCCTTCGTTCAGGCTCAGCGGCCGGCCGGCTGCGCAGCGGGCTGCTGCTGCTGCGCCTGTTGCTGGGCGGCCTGCTGCTGCGCGACATTCATCAGGACCTGCGAGACGGTCTGCTGCGCGGCGAGAGAATCCTGGCGCGGGCGCCAGCCTTCGGGGGGCGTGATCTGGACGGTCGGCACGCGCTGGTCGAGCACGGCGACCAGATCGTCGGTCACGTTGACCGCTTCGGGGGCCCACTGGATCGCATCGGGAGTGAGCAACAGCTGGATGTTCTTCTGCTGGACCACCTGCTGGCGGACATTCTGGTAGTCGTTGATCAGCTGTTCGATGGCATAGGTCTGCGCCAGCACGATCGGCTGCGAAGCCTGGCCAAGCTGTTGTTCCTTCTGCTGGATCTGCTGGACCACGCCGGGGTTCGCCTGCAGTTCGGCCTGGCTCAGCTGGCCATTGCTGTCGGTGTCGAGGCTCTGCTGTAGCGTCTGCATTTCCTGGCGGAGCGTGCGGATCTGGCCGATCTGCGAGGCGAATTGCTGGTCGATCTGCTGATAGGCAGCGATCCGCGCCTGGCTGCGCACGATCACCGCTTCGGGGCTGCTGGTGGCAATGCCGGCCACCTGGGCTGCGGCGGGGGTGGCGATGGCCGCGGTGCCAGCGAGTGCGGCTGCGGCGATGGTCTTGGTGAAAAGTTTCATCAGAATTGCGTTCCTACGTTGAAGGAGAAGGTTTTGGTGTCGTCACCGACCTGCTTCTTGAGCACGCGAGACACGTCGATCCGGAACGGACCGAAGGGCGAGTTCCAGTTCACGCCTACACCGACCGAGATACGCGGCGCCGGGCTGTCGCCGACGAAGACTTCCTTGAAGAAGGTCCCGGGAATGACGTTGCGTTCATTCTCGGTACCGTCGGGAGCAAAACGGTTGGTCACCGCCTGGATGATATCATTGCCCTGGTCGTCGACACCGGGCTGGAGATACAGCAGATTGCCGTTGCCGTCGGTGGCCTGCAGGCCGTTGGGATAATCCTGCAGCACCGGCTGGGTCACGCTGAACAGCGAACCCACGTCGAGGAAGATCGACGGGCGCAGGCCCATTTCGCGGGCCCCGCTGCCGAGCGGGATTTCGAGTTCGGCACGGCCGAGGTAATAGGCCTTGCCGCCCAGCGCATCGTCGACGCGCTGGTCGCTGGCGAGCGCTTCTTCGATCGTCTGCGGGACCAGCGGCGTCGCATCGTCGCCATCGTCGTTAAGGTACTGCAGGCGAACGATGCGGGGGCCGACACCGCGAATGTCGAAGCCGCGCATCTGCGGTTCACCGAGGAAATAGCGGTCGGTCAGACGGACGTCGTCCTGCCCGGCCACCGAATTGTCCTCAAGGCTGCGGATCCAGCCGCCTTCGCCGGTGATCGAGAAGATGAACCCGGCACCGACCGGCCAGTATTTCGCGGCACGCGCACGCGACCGGACATATTTCACGTCGCCGCCCAGACCGGCGAATTCGGTAGTCCAGCTGACGGTTTCGCCGCGCGATGGGCGCAGGCGGCTATTGAGCGTGTCGTAATTGAACGTCAGACCGACGATCGAGCTCGTGCGCTCGCCGATTGCTTCGCAGAGATAGCGGCTGGCAAGGATCGGATCGCAGGTGGCGATGCCGTCCCCATCGCGGTCGGAGAAATACAGCCCTTCGTCGAGCGACACATCGTCATAATTGAAGGTGTAGCTGCCGATCGCCGAAACATATTCGGTCAGCGGAACGCCGGCACGCACCTGCAGACCGGTGGTCGACTGTTCGAAGGTGGTGTTGCGTTCGTTGTTGCGGAAATTGAAGCTGTTGGTGTCGCGGCGATAGATATCGACCCCGGCAGAGATGTTCCGATCGAAGACATAGGGCTCCGAAAAGCTCACCTGCGCCGATTTCGAGTAGCGCGAATAATTGAGGCTCAACCCCACGGTCTGGCCGCGCCCGCGGAAATTGCGCTGGCGGATCGAGCCGGCCAGGATGAAGCTTTCGAGGCTGGAGAAGCCAGCCGACAGCTGCAGTTCGCCGGTCGCCTGTTCCTCGACATTGGCTTCGAGCACGATCCGGTCGGGCGCGCTGCCCTCGACCTGGTTGATCTCGAAGTTTTCCTGAAAATAGCCCAGCGAATTGATGCGCGCGGTCGACCGCGCGACCGACAGCGAATTGAAGGCATCGCCTTCGGCCAGACGGAATTCGCGGCGGATCACCTTGTCCTGCGTCAGCGTGTTGCCGTTCACGTCGATCCGTTCGACATAGACACGCGGCGCCTCGCGCAGGACGAAGCTCACGTCCATCGTCAGGCTGTCCTGGTTGCGGCTGAACTGCGGTTGGACGTCGGCAAAGGCGTAGCCGAACGTGCCGGCCAGCTCGCTCAGCTGCTCGACCGTGTCCTCGACCTGCTTGGCGTCGTACCAGTCGCCGCCCTGCATCGGCAGGCGAGCGGTCATCGAGGCGTCGTCGAAATCGCGGATCTGCGATTCAACATCGACTTCGCCGAATTTGTAGCGCTCGCCTTCCTCGACCACGTAGGTGATGATGAAATCGCGCTTGTCGGGCGTCAGTTCGGCCACCGCCGAGACCACGCGGAAATCCGCATAGCCTTCGGTGAGGTAGAACTGGCGCAGCTTCTGCTGGTCGAACGCCAGGCGATCGGGATCGTAGCTGGTGTTGGAGCTGAAGAAGCTGGTCAGCCGCGCCTGCTTGGTCAGCATTTCGCCGCGCAGCTCGCCATCGGAAAAGGCATCATTGCCGATGATGTTGATCTGGCGGACCTTGGACTTGGGCCCTTCGCTGATCTCGAAGACGATATCGACGCGGTTCTGCGACAGCTGCACCATCTTCGGTTCGACCGTGGCAGCGAAGCGTCCCTGCCGCTTGTACAGCTCGATGATGCGAGCAACGTCGGCGCGAACCTTCGAACGCGTGAATATCTGCCGCGGCGAAAGCCGGATTTCGGGCAGGATCTTGTCGTTCTTGATCCGCTTGTTGCCCTCGAGGATGATCCGGTTGATGACCGGGTTCTCGACGATGGTGATGACGACATTGCCGTCGCGGTTGACGACGCTGGCGTTCGAGAACAGCTCGGTTGCGTAGAGGTCCTTGAGAACCGCGTCGCCCGCTGCCTGCGTCCACGTGTCGCCCGGACGAAGCTTGATATAGGACAGGATCGTCTGCGGCTCGAGCCGCTGCGCACCGCTTACCGCGATGGTGCGAACCACATCGGCTTGCACCGCTGCGGCAGGCGCAGCCTCGGTCGCGGTTTCTTCCTGTGCGAAAGCGGCGACCGGAACACCGGCGAGCATGGTACCGGCCAAGAGGCCCACCGCCAGCCGTGTGGCGGAATTCCTGCGTCGCGAGGCGGCAAAAGCAAAATCAGTCATCGACAAGGAGTTTCCCGTCCTCGTTATACATACAACGTACCCGGCTGGTGGCGCCCCGATCCGGCAGAGGGTCGCAGCATGCGGGACGACCCTGCCGTCCCCTGCCCCAAGCGCCTGCGCCGATCAAGCTTTGCCACCGTATATCGCCGGTTTCCCGCTCCCTTTCCCCGGCTAATTCCCGAAAACGGGCAAGCTTACGAGGTCGTTGATCGTGACGAACACCATCAGCATGAGCACGAGGGCCACGCCGGCGCGGTACGCCACTTCGGTTCCACGGGGACCGACCGGCTTCCGACGGACAGCTTCTGCCGCGTAGAAAGCCAGGTGCCCGCCGTCGAGCGCCGGGATTGGCAGCAGGTTGATGAATGCCAAGTTAAGCGAAATGAGTGCGGCGAAATTGATGAATGCCATGGCGCCCAGGCTCAGCTGTTCGCCCGAAAACTTGGCAATCTTGACCGGCCCGCCCAGTTCCTGGACCGAGCGTTCGCCGGTGAAAATCTGGCCGATCCCGGTGACCATCATGTCGATGATACCGAGCGAGTGGTCGACCGCCAGACCGAGCGAGGCGATCATGCCCTGCGGTTCGAAATCGAAAGACGATGCGCCCGACGCGATCCCGATCAGACCGACTTTCGAGACGTTGCCGAAGCGGTCTTCCATCTCGACGCTGCGCACGGGCACCGCGAAGGTGCGTTCTGCCCCGTCACGGTCCACCGTGATGTCGAGCGTGCGGCCGGGGTAAAGCAGGATCGAATCCTGCACGTCGCGGAAATCCTCCATCCGCTCGCCCTCGACCGCAACGATCCGGTCGCCGATTTCAATTCCCGCGGCCCGCGCCGGCGAGACCTCGGCAAATTCGGCCACCGTCATCTGCTGCGCCGCATCGGCGGGAACCGGCTTGCCGTAAAGGGCGAAGAAGCCGGCGAAAATCGCCAGGGTCAGCAGGATATTTGTGGCTGGGCCAGCAAACACGATCAGCGCGCGTTTCCACAGCGCCGCATGATGGAAACTTCCGATCCGGTCCTCGTCGCTTGCCAGCGCAGCGGCATCGGCATCGGGAATGCTCGCGGGGTTCATATCGCCCTTGAACTGGACATAGCCGCCCAGCGGCAGCGCGCTGAGTTTCCAGCGCGTCCCGCGCCGGTCGGTGAAGCCCGCGATTTCCTTGCCGAAGCCGACCGAGAACGCCTCGGCATGGACACCGAACCAGCGCCCGACGAGGTAATGGCCCAGCTCGTGGATCGTGATCAGCGGCCCGAGCAACAGCGGGAAACCGAGCACGTAATACAGCCAGAGAGGAAGGTTCAATTCCACGGGTCAGGCAGGCTCCAATATGCGCGTCGCGCGACTGCGGGCATCCTCGTCCACCCGCAGCACGTCTTCGAGCGTGCGAGGAGCTTCGGGCAATTCGCCTTGGTTGAGGACATCCTCCACCACTACGGCAATCCGGCTGAACGCAATCTTACGGTCGAGGAAGGCGGCCACGGCAATCTCGTTGGCTGCATTCAGCACCGCTGGCGCGGCTCCGCCAGCCTCCGCCGCCTCACGCGCGAGACGCGTGGCCGGAAAACGCGTTTCGTCCGGGGCGAAGAAGGACATCTCGCCGATTGCGGGCAGGTCGAGCGGTGCCATCGGCGTATCCATCCGGGCGGGCCAGGCGAGGCACGAGGCGATCGGCACACGCATGTCCGACGGTCCGAGCTGCGCCAATGTCGAGCCGTCGCGGTATTCAACCATCGAATGGATCACGCTCTGCGGGTGCACCACGATACGGATGCGATCGAGCCCGACAGGAAACAAGTGATGCGCCTCGATCAGTTCGAGGCCCTTGTTGAACATCGTCGCGCTGTCGACGCTGATCTTGGCGCCCATGTCCCAGTTGGGATGCGCGATCGCCTGTTCGGGCGTGACCGCGGAAAGGTCATCCACCGTTCGCAGCGGGCCGCCACTGGCCGTGAGCGTGATCGACCGGACATCCTCGATCCTGCCGCCGGCGAGGCACTGGAAGATCGCATTGTGTTCGCTGTCCACCGGCAACAGCGTTGCCCCGTGGCGGGCGACTGCGGCGGTCATCACTTCGCCCGCGGAAACCAGCGCTTCCTTGTTGGCCAGCGCGATTGTCCCGCCCTGTTCGATGGCAGCCATGACCGGCCCGAGACCGGCGCAGCCGACGATCGCAGCCACGGTCATGTCGACCGGGCGCGAGGCCGCTTCGCACAGGGCACCCCGCCCCGCGGCCGCTTCGATCCCGCTTCCGGCCAGCGCATCGCGCAGCTCGCCGAGCCGGCTTTCGTCCGCCACCACCGCAACCTGCGCACCGAATTCGCGCGCCGTGGCCGCTAGGGCCGCGACGTTGCTGTTGGCCGTAAGCGCGACCACGTTCCACTCGGCCGGATTGCGACGAACGAGATCGAGCGTCTGTTCGCCCACCGAGCCAGTGGCGCCGAGGATCGATATCGAACGCATCAGCGTGCCGCCCCGAGCAGGATACCGGCCAGCAGCACGACGGGGATCATCCCGTCCGTCCGGTCGAATACGCCGCCATGACCGGGGATCAGCCTGGAACTGTCCTTCACTCCGGCCTTGCGCTTGAGCCAGCTCTGCAGGAAATCGCCCGCCTGAGCGACGACGGCAACCGCCGCGCCCAAGCCCAGGATCTGGCCCGCTTCGGAGAGGTCGAAGAACATCGTCGTCTCGCCCGCAACGCTGCGCGCCACAACGTAGATCCAACCCGCAATCCAGACGGTCGCACCGACGATTCCGCCAAGCAGCCCCGCCCAGGTTTTCGACGGGCTGATTGCCGGCGCGATCTTCGGACCGCCCAGCGTGCGTCCGAAGAGATAGGCAAAACTGTCCACGAAAATGACCGCGCCGATCACTCCGACGACAATCGGCAGCGGGAAGCGCGACAGCATGTAGCCGGCAACGCCAATGTAGATCGTGCCGGCAAGGATGCCCGCCAGGCGATAGGATATGTTGGGTGTCGCTTTGACGACAAGCAGGACGAATTCGACCAGCGTGGCCAGAACCACGGCCAGCACGAACCAGCCGAACCACGGTTCGCCCGCGACCAGCGCGCCCACTGACAGCGCGATCATCACCAGCGCGGAAACGATCCGCACCGGCAAATCGGCATTCTTGCGCGCGGCTACGCCCGCTCCAGTTTCAGCGTCCACCAAATCGCCTCTCCCTCTCCGCGAACTCGGCCAGCGCCCCGGTTAGGTGGTCCGGGGTGAAATCCGGCCATAGCACATCGAGGAAGAGCATTTCCGCGTATGCTGCCTGCCACAAGAGGAAATTCGACAACCGCACTTCGCCGCTAGTCCGGATCAGCAAGTCGAGCGGCGGCAGGTCAGCGCTGAACAGATGGCGTTCGATCGATTTCTGCGAGATTTCGCCTTCGGCCGCCGCCTTGCGCGCGGCCTGCGTGATTTCCGCATGCGCGCCGTAATTGAGCGCGACTGCCAGCGTGCGCGATCCTTGCGCCGTCTGCGCCAACGCATCCTCGAGCATCTCGACGATGTCCGGTGCCAGCGAACGCCAGTCGCCGAGGATATGCAGCCTGACGTCGTTGGCGATGAATTCGGGCAGGTCCGATTTGATGAACTTGCGCATCAGGTTCATCAGGTCGTCGACCTCTTCCTCGGGCCGCTTCCAGTTCTCCGAACTGAAGGCATAGAGCGTGAGGCATTCGACCGGCGTATCCTTCAGGCTGCGCACCAGTTCGCGCACGGCCTCCACGCCCTTCCTGTGCCCCATTGCGCGGGGCAGGTGCCGGCGTTTGGCCCAGCGGCCATTGCCGTCCATGATGATGGCAACGTGCCGCGCAGCTTTGTCAGGGGTGGTCACGAGTTCGTCCGATAGTGGCGGGCGCTACAGGCGTGCGCGCGCGAACCGAAGGTCCGGCATCGCCGGCAGCGAACACAGATGCGGCGCGGGCCGCTCACTGCGTGAGGATTTCCTTTTCCTTCTGCGCGGCGACCGTATCGCATTCGGCGACATATTTGTCGGTCAGCTTCTGCACTTCGTCCTCGCCGCGCTTGCGCTCGTCTTCGGAAACTTCCTTCTTCTTTTCGTCTTCCTTGAGCGCTTCCATGCCATCGCGGCGCACGTTGCGGATCGCGATCTTGGCCTGTTCGGCATATTGGCCTGCCAGCTTCGCCAGCTCCTTGCGGCGTTCCTGCGTCAGGTCGGGCATCGGCAGGCGGACGTTCTGCCCGTCGATCATCGGGTTGAGACCGAGGTTGGCCTTGGCGATACCCTTTTCGACCGCGGTGACATTGGCCTTGTCCCACACCTGCACGCTGAGCATGCGGGGTTCGGGCGCGCTTACCGTGGCGACTTGGTTGAGCGGCATCATCGAGCCGTAGACCTCGACCATCACGGGATCGAGCAGACTGGTGTTGGCGCGACCCGTGCGCAATCCGCCAAGATCGCTCTTCAGGCTCTCGACCGCGCCGTTCATACGGCGTTCGATATCGGCTTTGTCATACTTGGCCATGGCGGCTTCCTCTGTCTTTTCGTTCAGTTCCTGACGATCGTCTGCACGCCCTGACCGCTCAGCACGCGGGCCAGATTGCCTTTCTCGCGGATCGAGAAAACGACGATCGGAATATTGTTGTCGCGGCACAATGCAACCGCGCTGGCATCCATGACCTTGAGATCATCGGCCAACACCTTGCCGTAACTTACGGTATCGAAACGCTTGGCGCCGGCATTCTTCTTCGGGTCACTGTCATAGACGCCATCGACGCTGGTGCCCTTGAGCAGCGCATCGCAATTCATTTCCGCGGCACGCAGGGCTGCGCCGCTATCGGTGGTGAAGTAAGGCGCGCCCACGCCGGCCGCGAAAATGACGATACGGCCCTTTTCGAGATGCCGCTCCGCGCGGCGCCGGATCACCGGTTCGCAGACCTGGTCCATCTGCACCGCGCTCTGCACCCGGGTCTGCACGCCGAGCTGTTCGAGCGCGCTCTGCATGGCCAGCGCATTCATCACCGTGGCGAGCATGCCCATGTAGTCGGCCTGCGCGCGGTCCATCCCCTGCGCCGCGCCCGCCATCCCCCGAAAGATGTTGCCACCGCCGATGACCAGGCAGATCTCGAGCCCGGTCTCCTTGGCTGTTTTCACTTCGCGCGCCAGTTCCATCACGAAAGCCGGATCGATGCCGAACTGCTGATCGCCCATCAGCACTTCACCCGAAAGTTTCAGGAGGACACGTTTCATCGTCGAAAGGGGCATGGATTCTCGCTCGGCAGAAGTTGGCGCGGCTTTAGAGCGCATGAAGGGCGCTGCCAAGTGCGCGGGAGGTTTTGGAACACCAATGGGATACGCGGCCTTCCGGCCAGCGCGTGATTTGGCGCCGCGCTCCACGCGGGTTGCTTGCGCAGAATCACCGTCGCCCAATGGAAAGCGGCCGCCGAACCGAAGCCCGACGACCGCCCCCGAATACGGGTATTTCCTAGTAAGCGCAGGAAAAGGCTTTGTTCCAGCCTCTTACTGCGGCTCATGCACAGAATTATCCGGCAGCTGCAGCCGCAACTTCCGCGGCGAAGTCGGATTCTTCCTTCTCGATGCCTTCGCCCAGCTGGAAGCGGACATAGTCCACCAACTCGACCTTGGCGCCGACGTCCTTGCCGGCCTGCTCGACGACCTGAGCGATGGGGGTCTTGTTGTCCATCACGAAGACCTGGCTGAGCAGCGCGTTTTCCTTGGCGTACTTGCCGATCGCGCCTTCGACCATCTTTTCCTGGACGGCTTCGGGCTTGCCGCTTTCGGCAGCCTTTTCCTTGGCGATCGCGCGTTCGCGTTCGATCACTTCGGCGTCGAGGCCGTCAGCGGTCAGCGCCTGCGGGAATGCCGCGGCGATGTGCATGGCCAGCTTCTTGCCCAGTTCCTCGAGCTTGGCGGCGTCGCCTTCGCTCTCGAGCGCGACGAGCACACCGATCTTGCCGAGGTCGGGCGCCACGGCGTTGTGCATGTAGGGCACGATCACGCCATTGGTGACCGAAACGGTCTTCATGCGGCGGACCTGCTGGTTCTCGCCGATGGTCGCGACATTGTTCGTCAGCTTGTCGGCAACGCTGCCGCCATCGGGATAATCAGCCGCCTTGAGCGCTTCGACATCGTCGGCCGAGGCCTTGAGCGCGACCTGCGTGGTCTTGCGGACGAAGTCCTGGAACTGGTCGTTCTTCGCGACGAAGTCGGTTTCCGAGTTCACTTCGACGGCAACGCCCTTGGTACCTTCGACGGCAACACCGACGAGACCTTCGGCAGCGGTGCGGCTCGACTTCTTCTGGGCAGTGGCGAGACCCTTGGCGCGCAGCGCGTCGACTGCGGCTTCGATATCGCCGTCCGCAGCTTCAAGAGCCTTCTTGGCGTCCATCATGCCTGCGCCGGTCTTTTCGCGCAGAGCCTTTACGTCAGCAGCAGTGAATGCAGCCATGGTGTTTTCCTTCTCGATATGATGTGCGGGCACCGGGCCAGCTAGGGAGCGGCCCGGCGCGTAACTCCGCTATATGACGGGCGCATGATGGCGCCCGTCAATGGAGGGCTCAGGCCCCGACGGTTTCCTCGGGCGGATTTTCCATCGCGCCGACATCGGCACCCGAATCCTGCACGCCGTCGCCCTTGCCGCTCTTGGCCGCATTGGCGACCGCTTCGCAGTAGAGGCGGATGGCGCGGGCAGCGTCGTCATTGCCCGGGATCGGGAAGGCGATGCCCTCGGGGTCGACATTGGTGTCGAGCACGGCAACCACGGGGATGCCGAGAACGTTGGCTTCCTTGATCGCCAGATCTTCCATGTTGGCGTCGATCACGAACATCACGTCGGGAATACCGCCCATGTCGCGGATGCCGCCCAGCGAAAGTTCGAGCTTGTCCCGCTTGCGGGTCAGGTCGAGGACTTCCTTCTTGGTCAGACCGGCAGTGTCGCCCGACAGGCGTTCGTCAAGCGACTTGAGATACTTGATGCGTTCGCTGATCGTCTTCCAGTTGGTCAGCATGCCGCCGAGCCAGCGATGGTTGACGAAGTGCTGGCCCGAAGCGAGCGCGGCTTCGCGGATCGCGTCCTGCGCCTGGCGCTTGGTCCCGACGAACAGCACCTTGCCGCCCGAACGGGCCGTCTGCTGGACGAAGTCGAGCGCGCGCGCAAACAGCGGCACGGTCTGCGACAGGTCGATGATGTGGATGCCGTTGCGCGCGCCGAAGATGTACGGCTTCATGCGCGGGTTCCAGCGGTGGGTCTGGTGGCCGAAATGCGATCCGGCCTCGATCAGTTCCTGCATCGTGACGGTAGGAGCCGCCATAGTAGAATTCCTTTCCGGTTATGCCTCTGGAAAGCTGGAACCCGAATGCGGTCATGTCCCGCGGCGGGCACCGGTATGTGCGCCTTCCATGTGGATTTGCCCGCAGCGCAACGACCGGGAATCGCCCGAATGCGTTGCAGACCGCGCGCCCTTAGCGCTGCGGCCGGACAAAATCCAGCATCAATTCCGGATGCGAAACGGAATTTACACGTCAGTTACCGCTTGACAGCGCAGAACAAAAAGAGAACAAATGTTCCAGCAACGGAACAGCCGCGTTGCAGTGCTGGTTTTCCACACGGCTGGGCCCGGTCTGTCAACAGGTTTGTCGACAGGCATCTAGGGAGATTTAGAGATGTTCGCACTGGTCCTGCTCACGTTGTTTGCCGCCATGACCGCGGCGACCGCAGCCGTTCTGGCCGACAGCGCGCTGCGCTGGTGGTCGGCCTTTTCAAGCCTGCGCCGCGAACTCCCTGGCCAGGCGGACGGCGCCCTTCCCGCGCTGCGTCCGACCTCCGGCGCAGCGCGTCCCGCATTGCTCCGCCCTGCTGCTCTGCGGACAGCGAACCGCGGGATCAGCCGCGCCGCTTGAAACGGGCGTAGCGCAGTAGCGAATAGGGTAGCAGCAGCAGGTAACCGGCACAGATCGCGCTGAGCGTCCACCATGGCTCGACCAGCAGTGCGGCGAACAGGAGACCCACGAAAGCCAGCACCTCGAGCCGGATTCCCCTCCGCGGGCGCAGCGAGGTCCAGCTGGGGGTAGCGATGTTGGAGATCATGAGAACGGCTATCGTGGCCAGCCATATGCCGACCAGAATGGGATTGCGCAGCTCTTCCATTCCCGTTGCCATCCACAGATAGAACGGCGCGAAGGCGAGACCCGCCCCGATCGGCGCGGGCACGCCGGTGAGGAAGCCGAGCGATTTATGCGGCTGGTCCTCCACATCGATCTGCGCATTGAACCGCGCGAGGCGCAGCGCACAGCAGATCGCGAAAGCGAGCGCGGCAAACCAGCCGAGCCGCGGCTCCGCCGACAGCGACCACAGGAAGATTATGATTGCGGGCGCGGTGCCGAAGCTGAGCGAATCGGCCAGGCTGTCAAGCTCGGCCCCGAAGCGCGACTGCGCCTTCAGCGCACGCGCGACCCGGCCATCAACCCCGTCGAGCACGCCGGCAAGGATGACGGCGACGACCGCGGCACCCCAGTTCTCGTCGATCGCGAAGCGGATGCCGGTCAGTCCGGAACACAGCGCGGCGGCGGTAACCGCATTGGGGATCATCGCGCGCAAGGTCAGCGCGCGCGTGTGGATCTCGGCGGGCGGTTCGTCCTCGGTCGCTTTCGGCCCCAGGCGGACAGCCTTATCGTGTTCGGTCATTGTGCTACACCCTCAAGCAATTGCTGCGATCCGATTTCGGCCAGCACGGTTTCACCTGCGACGACTTTCTGGCCCAGCAGGACCTTGGGATCGGTTCCGACAGGAAGATAGACATCGACCCGGCTGCCGAAGCGGATCAGCCCGATCCGCTGCCCCACACCGACCGTGTCTCCGGGCTTGACGAAGGGTACGATCCGCCGTGCGATCAGGCCCGCAATTTGCGTGAAGCCGATCTTCAGCCCATCGGTCCTCTCGATCAGCAAGTGCTGCCGTTCGTTCTGCTCGCTCGCCTTGTCGAGACCCGCGTCGAAGAACTCGCCGGGGATATAGACCACCCGGCGAACCGTGCCCGCGATCGGTGCCCGGTTGATATGCACGTCGAAGACCGACATGAAAATCGAAATGCGTGTCACCTGCCCCGGGGTAAGCCCGGGATGGCCGGTGCCGTCGTCGACCATCATTTCCTCGGGCGGGTCGACCTGCGCGATCAGCGAAACGAGCCCGTCGGCGGGGGACAGGATCACCCGGTCATCCTGCGGCACCACGCGCTCGGGATCGCGAAAGAAAGCGAAGACGCCGAGCGAGAGGAGCAGGAGCGGCCAGCCGATGATCTCCCAGTCGAAACCGATCAGGAACACGAGGCTGACGAGCACCGCGACCGCGCCGAACTTGCGGCCTTCGGGATGAATCGGCGGCCATGACCAGCGCACGTCGCCGCGGCCACGATTGTCGAAAAGATCACCTGCCATCGCAAACACCTAGGGCCTGGGCCCCACGGTCACAAGGTGTCATCCCACCTTGCGCACGAACACCGCCCCCGCCGAGTATCCGGCGCCGAAGCTGCAGATCAGCCCCGTATCGCCGGCCGACAGATCTTCGTGGTGCTTGTGAAAGGCAATGATCGACCCGGCGCTGGAAGTGTTGGCATAGGTATCGAGCACCGTAGGGCTTTCGTCCGCACTGGCTTCGTGCCCCAGCACCCGCTGCGCGATCAGCCGGTTCATGCCCGCATTGGCCTGATGCAGCCATAGCCGGCGCAGCGCCTGCGGATCGATGCCAAGCCGCTCCGCTTCGGTCACGATCATTTCGGCGACCATCGGCACGACCTCCTTGAAGACCTTGCGGCCTTCCTGGACGAACAGCTTGTCCGGCTTCCCCTCGCCTTCGGGTGAAGCGCGGTTGAGGAAGCCGAAATTGTTGCGGATGTTGTTCGAGAATACGGTCTTGAGCCGCGTACCGAGGATATCCCAATGCTCTGCCGGGGCCATTTCGGCATCCTCGACAAGGACGGCGGTCGCCACATCGCCGAAGATGAAGTGGCTGTCGCGATCGCGCCAGTTGAGGTGGCCGCTGGTGACTTCGGGACTGACCACCAGCACGCTGCGCGCATTGCCCGCGCGGATGTAATCGGCAGCGGTCTGGATGCCGAAGGTCGCGGACGAGCATGCGACATTCATGTCGAAGGCGAAACCGTCGATCCCCAGCTCCTGCTGGATCTCGATTGCCATTGCCGGATAGGCGCGTTCCATGTTGGACGCCGCGCACAGCACCGCGTCGACATCGGCCACGTCGCGGCCTGCCCGCTCGAGCGCATCGCGCGCCGCCTTGACGCCGATCTCCGCCATCACCGAAGGTTCGTCGTTCGATCGTTCGCGCATCCGCGGCGCCATGGTTTCCGGGTCGAGGATCGGCGCCTTGGTCATCACGTGGCGCGCCTTGATCCCGCTCGCCTTTTCGATGAACTCTACCGAACTGGGCTGCAGTTCCGCGACTTCGCCCGCCGCAATCGCCTGCGCATTGTCGGCATTGAATATCTCGACGTAGCGATTGTAGCTTTCGACGAGTTCTTCATTGGTTATGGTTTCGCCGGGCGTGAACAGCCCGGTGGAGGAGATGACCGCGCGCCCGGCCGAATTCTGGTTCTGGCTCATTGCGGCTGGTTAGTCTCGCTCAGATTTTCTCGCAACCGTCTAACCTGCCCCGCCCTGCCGTCCGGCCGCTGCGCCGCGAGACGCCGCAGTCCAGACCGATGCCCCCCCTTGGCAATGACACGGCGACTCGATACCGCAGCCGCATGCCCGAACTGTCCCTCAGCCGTCCGACCAGCTTCTGCGATGCCTGCGCGATCCGCAATCGCGCGATTTGTGCCGATCTCGATGATCGCGAGATCGGCCTGCTCAACGGCATTGGCCGGCGGCGCCATTTGGTCGCAGGCGAGCAGCTGATGTGGGAAGGCGACGAGGCCGTGCTGGTGGCCAACGTCATCGAAGGCATGCTCAAGCTTTCGACGCATCTGTCCGATGGCAAGGAACAGATCCTCGGGCTCGTCTATCCGTCGGATTTCCTCGGCCGGCCTTTCGGCGAAACCTCGCCCTATGGAGTCGAGGCGCTGACCGACACGGTCATCTGCGTCTTCGAACGGAAGGATTTCGAACGCTTCGCCAGGGATCACCCCCGGCTCGAACACAAATTGCTCGAACGAACGCTGACCGAACTCGATCGCAGCCGGCGCTGGATGTTGCTGCTGGGGCGGATGACTGCCGAACAGAAGGTCGCCAGCTTCCTCCTGGAGATCGGCGAACGGCTGGGCAACGCCAAAGCCCGCGCAGGCACCCACGTCCCGCTGCCGCTTTCCCGGCAGCAGATCGCCGATGTGCTGGGCCTGACCATCGAAACGGTGAGCCGGCAACTGACCCGGCTGCGCAATGCGGGCGTCATCGACCTGCCCTCGCGCCGCGAAATCGTCCTGCAGGATCTACCCGACCTCGAGGCGCGCGCGAGCTGACCGCCGAGCCCCGCGGACCGGTTTGTCATTTAGTAGAGAGTGGCGGTGGTGGCAGGGCTTGAATCGAACTTGGCAAATAACGTATTGAAATCAATTTAGTACTCAGAGGCAGCGCAAACGCTCCCCCACACTCTCCCCCACATTTTTGTTCATATAAGCCTTGTTCGATTCAGCTTTTCGCTAATTAAGCTGAATATTTCGGGCTTTCGCAACGCACTCACACGCGATTTTCGGGGTCGGTCGACACCTATCCCACTACACTTACAGACACTGCTCCCACCCGTCGAGCACCTGGCCGCAAGTTCAGCCCGACAACTCAATTCAGCCCCCTCCCCAGTTCTTGGTATTGACGTCCAACGCTCACACTGACTCAACGAGTCCAATGAGTAGACATTGCGGACGAAATTCGATCGACAGGTGCAACCAATCCAGCACCTTGCTAGGTGTCGAATGATGAAGACCGACCTCGATCATCTGCCACCGCAAAAGCAGCGCGAGATTGAACGCGTGATGCAGCTGATCTTCGAGGAGTTCGATGACGCCTTCGCGCTCGCCAAGCACGAGTGGAAGAAGGCCGGACGTATCCTCAAGGTTATCCTCTACGGAAGTTATGCGCGCGGCACCTGGGTCGACGAGCCGCATACGGCCAAAGGCTACCAGTCGGACTACGACTTGCTAATTATCGTGAATGACAAGCGGCTGGTCGACCGGGTCAAATACTGGTCCAAGCTCGATGATCGGCTGATACGTGAATACGGTGTGACAAAGGCGCTCAAGACGCCGGTCAATTTTATCGTCCACACCTTGCAGGAGGTGAACGATGGCCTCGCCCACGGGCGCTATTTCTTCATGGATGTGAAGGAGGACGGTGTTGCTCTATATCAGTCCGACGACACTGAACTCCACACGCCCAAGCCAAAGACCCCCACACAAGCGCTGGCGATGGCACAGGAGTATTTCGACGAGTGGTATCCAAGTGCCTTGGTCTACCTAAACACAGCTCGCGGGTTGATGACCGAAGGCCGGAAAAAGGAACCGGCCTTCATACTGCATCAGTCATGCGAGAGACTGTACCATACGGTGCTCTTGGTCTGCACCTTCTACACTCCGCACGTTCATAACCTCGGCTTCCTGCGCACGCAGGCCGAACGCATCGACCGCCGCCTCACCAACGTGTGGCCGCGCCAAACAAAGCGCGATCGAGCGCGCTTTGAGAAGCTCAAAGAGGCCTATGTCAAAGCGCGCTACTCAAAGCACTACCGGATCACGAAGGACGAACTCGAATGGCTGGGCGAGCAGGTCGAGGAGCTAGGCCGATTTGTCCACGAGGTGTGCACCGAGCGCCTTGAAAAGCTCAAAGCTGAAGCAAGGGCGCGACCAGATAAGCAGTAGTAACCGCAAATTTGGTGGCGGCTTTTCTGTCTCGAATGTCGACAACAGCCTTTCCGCTAACGACCCTATTTGCGGACCTTCCGGCAGCGGATATAGTTGTTTGATGCCTAAAGCCTCGTCGCCCCTTCCTCCCCAAGAGCCAACTTTGCTGGAAGAGCATGAAGCAGAGTTTATCCGGGAAACGATCAAGCGCTTTTATGGCGAAGGAGCGGTTGTACGAAATTACGGCCCTGACCCGGATCGGTTGGAGCTTCACGTCGAGGCGGATGTTGGCCGGGACATGAGACTTTATGACTGCCTAGGTGTTTTGTTCACTCGAATTGAGCGTCCATCTGTTTCTTTGGAAGTGACAAAGCGCGGAAGCAAAATTCATGGCCCAGCCAAGATCGCTTATCGTCAGGGCGTGATTATCTAACGACCGCTTCCCACCCTTTCTCGGACCTTCGCGCATGGCGCGGCGATCGTTAGGAGCCGTCAGGCGGCTTCCGTGCTTTTTGGGCTGAAACCGGACTAGCCGGTAACGACCCGATTGTTGCCATTGCGCCTGTATGCCGAGACCGGCTATTTCGACATAGTATGACCACCGAAACGATTGCGGATTTTGCCACTGACGGCGCTCAGCTTTTCAAGGGTGCACTCAAGCTCAGCATGCGCGAATTGGAGGCGGCGCTTTCCACTCTTCCGCAGGACGAGGCGGGCCTCCGGCTTCACGGGAACGACGCGCTCAAGCCGCTGTTCGCAGTCGATGGATGCATTGGTTCTGTTGCGGCTTCGGTATTAGGAGATGCTGTAAGACCGGTGCGCGCTATCCTGTTCAACAAATCGCCGGAAACCAACTGGTCACTTGGGTGGCATCAGGACAGAACCATTTGCGTGACGCAGAAGCGTGAGGCTCCCGGCTTCGGCCCATGGACTGTCAAGCGCGGTATGACTCATGTGGCTCCACCATTCGACTTGTTGACCCGAATGGTGACAGTTCGGGCGCACCTTGACGATGTGCCTGCCACGCATGCACCTTTGCTCATTGCGCCCGGATCGCACAAGCGGGGCCGGGTCGCAGTTAGCGAAATCGATAAGGTCGTTGAGCATTGCGGCACCGCCACGTGCGTTGCCGAGGCTGGAGATGTCTGGCTCTACGCTACGCCAATCCTTCATGCGTCGGAGCCAGCTTTGGTTCCGAAGAGCAGGCGAGTGCTTCAAGTAGATTTCGCCGCTGAAAGCCTTCCCTTTGGCCTCGAATGGCTCGGAGTCTAAGGACCGCTTCCCACCCATAATCAGACCTTCGCGCATGGCGCGGCGATCGTTAGGAGCCGTCAGGCGGCTTCCGTGCTTTTTGGGCTGAAACCGGACTAGCCGGTAACGACCCCATTGCGGACGTTCGCTGTCTGGTTCATTCAATCATGATGACAAAGAAACTGTGGAGGGCCCGTGCGGCTCAATTTGGCGTCTTAGCGCTCGGTGCTGTTATGCTCATTTCAATCTACTTCGGCTTGCCGATTGTGTTTACCGTTACTGCTCTCCTCGCCGCTGCCTCTCTGGTCCCGGCTATTTTAGGCGGCATGAAATGTCATAGGTGTGGGGTTAGCTATTTCTTCGACCAGAGTATGAGCAGTTGGAACATCTCGGGCGTCAACCTGCTGAAGCCTTGTAAGCCAGATTGTCCAAAGTGTGGAGCGGGCCGATAGATTTTTAGGGCCGCTTCCCACCCCAATCTACGACGTAGCGGCGTCCAGTTCGCAACGCCGAGAGCAGACGCGAACACGATCTGACTTGCTGCTCTTCTCGCTTGCGAATGGGCTGACAGTCATGCCCGCGAGCGACTCTTCTGCACGTTCGTGACCGCCCTGATCTTTCGAAGATGGGTCGTTACTGGTGCAGTCGGCAGTGCGCTCGACTAGTCTCGGTAAGCACGCTTTGGGACTTTCAATCATCTTGGCTCCGGTTTCAGCTGCGCGTCGTGGCTGCAAGCTTTGGCCTCTCGCACTCGCAGATTGAGTGCACGATTGCCGCGCTGTCTCTGCACGCTGAGTGCAGGCTCTTTGCAGCCCCAACTCAGTCCGCTTGCACTGAATCCGTGATTGACATATCTGTCCGCAAACGTCTGATTTGGATAGTGAAAATGATTGCAAGATAAAAGCCGCGCCGTCGGTCGGGCTGCAGGTGGTTGGTTTCGTTGAGCAATTTGCGACGGCGCCCAGAACAGCCGTGCGGCGGTCTTCGGAAAATCCTGTTTCTTTTCAAGCTAGATGGCGACGGCGCTTGCTCGAATGGTGATACACACGGTCGCGATTTGCCCAAACGCGCTAGTCTGAAATTGTCCATACGGATGTGTGCAGATGCATTCCGCTCAGCCAATCTCGCGTATCTGCGCACTGGCGTTTGATCGGCTACCACAGCGTAGAATCGTCATGTAGCGCAATCAGGCCCGGTCGACCGATAATCGGTCTCGATGGCGGGCCTGACCTGCTCCCCCTCCATGTTCCCAGGTCGGTCCGTCATCACCTGAAAGATGAAAGGACCGACCGGCATGTCGACATCAGGCGCAAGCGACCAGCGAGCTAGCAAAAAAGGTCAGTCCGACATCGGGCCGATTGCGATGCGCGTGCCCGAGGCCTGTCGCTATCTCGGCATCGGACGCAGCACGCTCTACGTGCTCATCGGCAAAGGCGAGATCGAGTTCATCAAGCTTGGGAGTTCGACGCTTGTCCTGACTGAGAGTCTGAGGGCCCTGGTCGAGCGCAGGCGCGAAACAAAAAACGAAGATGATAGGACCGAAACTTAATGATGATCTTAGACACAATTGGCAGGATTGATGTTGCCGCGCATCCAAGCTTCGATCGCAAAGCAAGCCGGTAACCAGTTCTCGTCGATTGCTTTTCCTGCCTGCGCAAAAAACTGGTGGCTGAATGTGGTCTGGCAAAGATTTAAACTACCAAGTCGTCTGAAATGCGTCTGGCGTTCGGAAGGGCGCGCGGATAGGAATAACCAAGAGAAGGATATCGGGCGAGCTTATGTCTTTTGACGGACCATCCTTTATTCGTCACGTCGCTGAGCGCCTAGTTCATGAATTTCAGTTTTCGCAAGGCGCGGGAACCCCCGGCCTTATCGGAGCAGCGAAGGAAAATCCTGCGCGCATTCAACTAGAGCGTTTGATGCCAGGCGGGGTGGCAGTTGGTAGCGGGATTGTTGTCGACAGCTTCGGCGGCTTGAGCCGGCAGCAAGACATCGTGATCTACGAGAAACTGTGCCCTGTTTTCACGCACAACGATGCGGTCGAAGCAACCTACTATCCAGTTGAGGGAGTCATCGCTGTTGGTGAAGTTAAGAGCGGCCTAGGAAAGAGTGAGATCACTGACTCCGCCGCGAAGAGTGCATCAGTTAAGGCGCTTCGCAGACATGCGGAAGCATCAAATGACGGACTCGGACCTCCAGCCGTATCCTTCAGAAATTATGGTAGCGGGACAAGTTTCGCGGGAACTCCATCAGAGCAGTTCGATCAGAGAAGAAAATCTCTCGATCAGATTTTCACTTTCGTTCTGTGTCAGCGCTTCGCTGCAAGTGCAAAGACCACACTCAACAACTTTGCCATAGAATGTCGAGCCATTGGGGCGCCACTCGCGCCCAATATGGTCACATCCCTAGAGGGAGGCAGCATCTATCCCTTCAACTCGCGATCTGGTTCAATAACGCGTTCGATGATGGACGGAGACGGTGCGATACTCTCACTTGATCCGTACGATGGCTTTGCCCACCTTCTCAAGATGCTCCGACTATTCGTCATGAGCGGGCGAACGGTAGATCGAAAGCACTATGAACGCTATTTTCAACCAATCGGACAAAACTCGCCAACCTTCGCGATCAGTGAGAAGGTGAAATTCTAGAAAAATCAAAGATCGTCTGTCTCGATGAACTTTTTGCGTTTCTTGCTCTAAACGGCTTCAATAAGGCCGCCCGCTGGACCGGAAAGCCTAGCTCTTGGCAACAACAGCTTCCCTTGAGTAACAGGATAGAGTCCAATTCGTAGCGGTCGACTGGCGAATATCTCTAGCTTGAATGCTCCAGCGTTTTGTGAGGATAGATGGCATCTGCGTTGCAACTTGAAAAAGCGCTCGAAAAGTTCGCAGCAGGCTTCGAAGTAGACTTCAAAGGGACAGAGGTGCCAGCGGCAAGGCTCGCCAAAACAATACGAGAAGCTGCAAACTCTTCCGAGACGTCGGATGTTCTAACGATAATCAACGCAAAAATTGCGGGCAATTTGAACCTGAATGCCTTGGGTCACAGAGGGCCATCGCTCTCCCTCCAGATCATACAGTGCGAGTTGACCGGCGGTTTCCAGGGTCGCGGCAGCTCATGGCGGAGGTTGCTATTTGCGAAATCGACGATGCATTTCGTGGAGCTTCCGAAATCAAATCTAGACGACCTCCTAATAGAAGAGTGCCGAGTGCACAGTTATCTTGAAGCGCGCGAAATTGAGATCACCTCCACACTCTCTTTGAACGGTACGCACTTTGGAGACGGATCGCGCGAAATCCCTGTCCAATTCAAAGAGGCTCATATTGGTCGCAGTATTCGAGCTACAAACATCTACTGCACAGGGACTCTCGCTGTTGCGGGTGCAACCATTGGCGGTGAAGTTAGCTTGGCGGGCAGCGTCTTGGGCGACTCGAACCAGCAAGGGGGTGATGCACTAGTCTTGACCGGTGCTTCGATCAGAGGGCCGTTGGAGCTATGCAGCAGCGGAGATCGAGCATTCCAGGCACACGGACCACTAAAAATGCCCTCCTGCAGAATGAGCGCATTTGCTGTGCTTGGTGCGAAGCTTGATGGCGAAGGCGGGCCAGCATTAATCGCTGATGGCGTCGAGATCTCCGGATCGCTTCTTCTAGGAAGCACGGAAGACGTTGATCTGGAAGTTAACGGTACACTGCGTTTCATTTTGGCCCGGATCGGAGAACAATTTCAGTTTTCTGACGGGGTCATAGATTCGGAGACGCCACGCTGTCTCGTGCTCGACAGCGCCAGAATCGACGGCGATATTCTGATCGGTCACATTGATGGCTGCGTGACATTCAAGCGAGCCATTTGTCTCGACAGCGTCCAGTGTGACGGCAGGCTGATTGTCTGGAATGTTGAGGCGGACGCGACAGACTTTGAAGATGGCATTGCCATATCTATACGTGGGTCCCGAATTCGTGGTTCGCTCAAGCTCTATTCGACAGAGATCAAGGGTAGCCTGAACATTGATCAGTCCGCAGTCGGCGACCTTAGCCTGCGCGAATTCAGTGCCAGGCGCGTCAAACCGTCGCCAGATCTTTCAGCATTACCTGAAAGATATGCGCACGAAGATGACGCACTGGTTTCAGCCCTTTACACCAATCTCGGGGCAGACCTTTTTTGTGATGAATGTCACCTCGACGGAGGTGATATGCGTCTCGTCGGAGCAACAATCAGCGGCGTTTTGCGCATCTCTCGCACGACGATACAGAGCACAGGCCGCCTGGCATTCGTAGCCCAAGGTGCGCGAATTGATGGAGGAGCGATAGTAGCAGGTTCTGCAGACGCTCCCGTTCAATTTGGTGGCGGCGTTAGCTTCTTGAGCGCCACAATTGGGTCTTCGATCAGCTTTGTTGACACACTGATCGGAAGTGATGAACAAGAAGGTGAACTATCGCTCGATAGCGCTCGAGTGAGCGGCGACGTCCTCCTTCATAGGTCAATCGTTCACGGAAGATGTGGCCTGAGTTCTTCCGTTGTCGACGGCGACATTCGTTTCGAGGGAGCGCGACTGGTTCGTCAGAACAAAACTGTGTTCTACGCCAACGGTGTGAAATGCTCTGGGAGGATCAGCTTTTCTTCAAGCAAGCCGGGCTCCTCAGAAGGCCAAGACTGCTTGATAGACGGTCTCGCATTTCTGGAGGGAGCAAAGGCCGGGTCAATGCGCTGGGCCGGATTAGAACTAGCGAGTGCCTCAAGCCTCTATGCAACGGGGATGACAATCGACGGCAGTTTAGAAGCACTATCCCTGGATGCATGTGATGACACAACAATTAGTCTCGAAGGCACGACCGCCGCGAGTCTGAGCGATACATTGGGCGACGAGACGGACGGTTGGGGAGCTGGAAACGCCGCGCTTGCCATAAACGGTTTTCGATATGATCGCCTAATTGCGCCATCGGGCAAAGTCAGGAACCTTCCGATTGACATCCGGCACTGGCGCGGCAAATGGCTCTCCCGGCGTTCAGACCTAAGCTCCACTCAGGCGGCTCGACATTTAGCTCGCATCCTTCACGAACAGGGTTTGCACGAAGGCAGTCGCCTGGTGCTGATCGATGCCTTTTCAGAAGAAGGGAAGAACGCATCGAGGCCGGCGCTAGTTGGATTGCATGCGCTGTTCGGTTGGCTCTTTGGCCATGGATTCAGTGGCGGACGCGCCTTACTGACGGTCCTTTCATTCTGGCTCTTGGGCACGACCGGAGCTCTTTATTTGCAAGGATCTCAATTGCTTGTTCAGGCCGAAAATCCAGACCGCTACTGCTCAAATATTGACCCTTCACTATTTGCCGCAGATGTATTGCTACCCGTCATCGACCTTGGCCAAGAGGAGAATTGTCAGTTGGCAACATCGTCAACAGACTTACGGGATGCCAAGCTAAATGTGGAGTGGTTCGGGCGAGACTATATCATGTTCAGCAAGGTCGGCATTGCCGCCTACGCGCTTGCGCTCTATCGCTTGAGCGGTTGGATTCTCTTCTCGTTGGCGCTGGCAACATGGTCGGGAATATTCAAACGTAGTGGACGAAGCCCATGAACACACGCCCGCAGCAACGATTTGCGTCTTCGAAGCCTCTCAAGGATCATTCTCAATAGCAAAGCTTCTATTTCTAAATTTCAGACAGCAATTTGTTGGCGAACAGGCTCTCGTTTCCGATCGGTGATTGCCAAACCGCCGTATCCAGATAACTTCAAGTTTCGAGTATCGAGAACTGCAGATATTGAACGACTCTATGTTCAACTCCTGAGAGTTCTTTCGCTAATTCAGACAATAGTCCCCCAAATTCCGCAAGATCAGGCTGCGATCCGTCTTCCAAGCTCCCTTTGAGAGGGATGCCGAAATCGACCAACAGATAAAGTCCATGCCTCACTCGCTTGTCACCAATCAGGTACTGATCGACGAGTTGGCTCTTTAACTTGTTCAGAAGGACGTTCCGATTCCAGCGATGGGCCAGTTTGATCTCCACAACCAAGACGGCATTGTCACCACCTCTCAATTCAATCCTGAGATCAGTTCGTTTCTCTCCTCGCGTTACGGTCTCTTGGGTTATTGACGCCCAACCAAGCAACCTCCTGTCGAGTTCATATCCAAGCCACGCTCTAAAGTCGCTTTCGCTAGTCATATTGTTAAACAATGCCCGCCTGTCGAATTCCGATTCATTGAGCGCAGCGCAAATCCCTGCAATCTCTGCAACAACATGTGCGAGCAACCCATCTCCGTTCGATGGTGGAAGCAAACCAAGGCGGGCAAAGCGTGACACCTCCTCGACCGTCCATGGCTTAGGTTTCTTCGCCTCCCGGGCATGGCTTGCAAGCCATCGCTCTGCCCACTCTGGGTAGGAAGGCAATATCCTCGTTCCGATGAATTCTACTAACGCGTCTCGACCCGCCGGGCTGTAGTCTGAACCAAGATAGCTCTCCACTACACGCCTAACCTCTTCCATCTGTCGCCTAGGAGTGACGGTTTGCATTCCTTCGCGTGAGGGTTCGTCTTCTGCGAGAGGCGCGATGTCGTGCACCAGATTGGCGAGCCGCAGCCGCAACGCACTAGGCAAAGGAACAATTGTTACTTTGTCGTGGTTGCTGCGACTGCCCAAGAGCGTACCCAACGTAGACAACGCTTCGTACTCGCAAGTCTCATCTCCGTGCCAGGGACCCTCCAGCCAATCGCAAAGGCACTCGATGGCGGCGACATCCTGCTGCCCCCATACCTCCAGCCATGCCAGTCCTCTGCGCCATTGCCCTTCATGGAATGTCTCGCGAGTTGCGCGTCTGGCGAGAGAACTTAGCCTCGGAACAAGACTTGGCTCGGATTGGACGGTCGCGGCCAATGGCCGGATATCCACTCTGGACATAGTCGCGTTGTTTTCCGCCCATTCAAGTAGCGCTGGAGCCAATATCGACTGTTGTGTCGCCGAAAATTTTTGTAGTTTCCAAAGCGGCGTGTTGGAATGCTGTAGCTCCAACCGAGCGCGCTTCGCTAGCTCCTCGGTCACTACCGAAGCGGCAACTTCTTCCCAGAGGTCTGGGTGCGCTTCTGGCAAAGATGTCGCCCAAGCAGGGCTTTCGTCACTATCCCAGAGATCTTGCTGGATGGCCGCTTTTCGGACTGACAGAGGAAGCTTCTGAAAGAAATCTCGATCTTCTTCAAAGAGCCACCGGAATCCTGCGTCGTTTAAAGCGACGATTTCATGTCGATATGCAATGTCTGGCGAAATCTGACTGGCCCATCTGCATGCAGCCTTGATAAGTGCGCGCCCCCAGATTTGTCCTTTATGTTCAAGCAACTCTTTCCCACTGAACTTATCGTCTCGGTCTCCAAAGATGTAGTGAATTGCCAGGAAGGGTCTCTTTCCTTGCGAGAAGCTTCCCCAGTTTCGAGCAAGGCTCCAATCCCAAGCCATTTTTTCGCGGACGTCACGGTAAGCGAACCGGATTTTATGCCTGACATGAGACCAATCGCCATAGGTGTAACGATACCGAAGTCTTCTGATCCGGCTGAAGGGCCTCCAGCGAAGCGCTTTGAGAGTTGGCCAGTCCACACCAGATCCTTGCCGAAATGCAGCATTGCCAAGCTTGAAGGAAATTTGTCGCTGGTGACTTCTACTAAGTGGTCCGACCCAGCGCATCAGTAAGTCTGCCCAGACTTGACGAACTGCTGAATCTGAACTGGCGTATTCCCGCAGACAAAATTCGATGTCTGAGGACAGGTTTTCGGGAGAGTCTTTCCACGCTCCGCTAAGCATTTCATGCAGTCCGACAAGCGGATGATGTCTCTGATCTGAATTTACAGCGGCACAAATAAGACGCTGGCGTACGTCCTGTGATTTATGGAGTGCTTTTGCAATTCGGTCCCATTCCTCTTTGTCCCGATCAAGCCGCGAGTATCGGCTGGCGGTGAAACACCACCCTATGCTTTCCACGCGAATTTCTTCCGGCACTTCGACTATGAGCCGCGCGATAGCCGAGCACAGTCCGTCAAATAGAAGATTGGCGCGGCTAGTCTGTTGCGGAGGTCGATGGCCAAAGTAGGAGGTTGGTCGGTGACTCCAGCATAGCGACTCAAGTCCTTCTATCAGTTTCGGCAAATCCGCCGATCCGGCGCGCTTAGCAAGAGCAACAAAGATCTCTCCGTCCCGCGCAAACTCGCGACCTCTTACCTGCGCCAGAATACGCAACATGGTGTCGATCGAGATTGCGTACGGATAGCCAGCGCCAATCAAGTGAATCCGCGCGTCGTCTTCCCTTTGAGAAAGATGATCCGAATGCTTCTTGCCAAGATGTGGAGCGCCCCACGCCAGCATGGCTTCGCACGTCTGCTGCAAGTGGATCTCAGTTCCGCATGCAACTAGTGCTCGAACCGCATAAATCTTGATCTCGGAGGGCGTGAAGCCATCGCCACAGACATGTGACAACCAGTCAGCTGCGCTGGCGTACTTGCCCTGTCGCACGATCTGAAGAAGGTGGATTTTTGCCTCGCGCGCCAAGCCTGAGTTCGTCAGCAAATCAACAGCAACTTTTTCGAGTTCGGCATCCGCAAAGCGTGCCAGCGCGGTATTGGGAAAGTAGAAACTGCTCGGCAGATTTTTGTACGTTTCCGTAACGTGTCTAGTCAGCGCTTCTATCCGATCTCCCACCGCCAGCGCCTGAGGATCGCCCTCTTCAAGCAAGAACTCTGGAGCGGTGCTCGTTAGCCATCTAAGAACCCGCGGGTCGAGCGCAGCAAGCCAAGCGAGCATTGGTCCAAATGGCTGAGCAACAAAGGCTAAGCCAAATGACTCGGAGCCAAATGTTTTTGTCACTCTTGTGGTCGGAAGATGGTCCCGCATCGAATCCACAAACTGCGCTGCTAGCATGGCCTCAATCTCCGGACGATAAAACCTTACGGTTCCGCGACCGGCTGGTGTAAAAAGCGGCGTCGCGAGCATCTGGCGGAGTTGAAGCGGTGTTGCGGAAACAGGACCTTTTTCAATAAGTGAGCGCACATCTAGCGCGCCTTGCACCGGAGCGTCAAAACTGATGTCGCGAACCTGAGCAACAGTGGCAGCAAAAGCGAGAAATTGAGCTACCTTAAGCGAATCCGTTGGCAACATGTCAGTTCTGCTTCGGCTGTCAGGCCGATCAGCCAATCGACGACGAACAGAAGCATCGAAGACGGCAGATCTTGAAGAAAGTTGCGAGGCTAACTTCGCGGGATCGTCGTTTCCAAAGTATGTGGTTGCGAGATGAACTGCGTCCATCGGTGTGCGAACCTCGTCCCAGAGCTGATACTCGTCGAGGGCTTCTAGAAAACCGCCGGTTTCCCCCTGTGCAGCAGTGAGCAATGTGACTTGCTCCCGGTCCAAAGCTGCAAAGCTCAGATTACGAAGAAGCTTTGGATCGTCCCGTTGAAGGCCTTGTGGCTGGATCGCATCGGCGAGACGCGAAGCGAATGATCTTAGGTGTACCTGCTCAGTTTCGCTGTACCATTCGCTTCCTCGGCAAGACACTATGAGCTTGGCTCTCCCCAGCCGCGATCCTATTTCGCGCTCGATCGCATTTAGGGCGTCTCGAAGCGGCTCGGATTTTTCTCCCTTGGGAAGCTTTGCTTCATCCACCGAATCGAGAAAGAACACAGCGGGCGCGCTGCTCTCTTTCCACGCACGAAAAGATGTAGCCTGATCCGATGTCTCGAAGGCGTCCTCTATTGCTCCGTTGCAGAGCCGCTCGACCCGAAAATAAAATGCAGGACGACCCTCACGTACGAGGCGATCTACCTGAGCCCGAAACTCATATGATTTTCCCGAACCGGCCTCCGCCAATAATGCAATCACATGATGGGAAAGAAGCCAGTCCCAATCTCGTTTCTCTTGTCGGCTTGCGAGTATCTCAGCCCACATATCGTCCGCATCGGGGACGCCAAGTCGGTCAAACGGAACAAACCGTCGACCAACTTCCACATAGTCATCTGGAGCGAGGGCATTAGCCATTAGGGAGTGATGCTGACTTGTGGCGACATGCAAACTATTCAAGTCCTTCTCGCGACCGTGGCAACTCATTGCAGCTTCAGAGAAGTTGTCGCAAGTCTGACCGTCATCAAGGTCGGTGAGTTCTCTACCATCGATCGGCCCTGCTTGACTAAGCCTTGGAATTCCGATGCCGCCGTGCTCGGATTAGTTCTTGACGGGCTGCCCTTTGGGCGACCTGCTCTATCCGCTGCGCGGACCGGGCCTGTAGTCCCGGCCCATTCGGGTGACGATCAGGAGCAGTTTGAAGCAGAGCGGGAGTTTCTGGAGGACGCGCTCCTGAGGGCGCGGCGTCTTGGAGCTAACCCGCAGGCACTCTTGCCTCTCTCATTGCCGTACGCCCGCTGGCGCACTGATCGCGCGCGCAGGGCGTCCGGCGGCTTTGCGCCGTCGTAAGGGTGACGTTTCTTGTGCGGATCGCTGCCGCGATCCTTGCGCGGGAACGCCAAGGGCTTCGCCCTCTCGTTCCCGAAACCGCAAATAGACGCCCCCGGGTGGCGGGCTGACGCCCGCTGGCCCGCGCCAGGGCATCGATTTGCGGTTTTCCCTCCCCCTCCCATCCTCGCCGGAAGGCAGGCGGCATGGCAGAGCCATGCGCGCCAGCGGTAGCGGTGACCTGATAGTGGGGCGCGGCGCGCTATTCGCTCGCGTCGAGCGCTTCCTTCACAGTCACTGTACCGGAGCAGTAGGCTCCCCATGCATCCATTAGCTTCACGCGCAAACCGGGATCCTCCTTGGTGCCGAGATAGGTGGTGCGGCGATACGCCGCCTGCACAGCGTCTGGCGTTTTATGTGCCAGCGCCGCCTCGACCACCGCGTTCGGGAAGCCTGCGTTCGCCGCCCAGTCGGTGAAGGCCGAGCGGAAGCCGTGGACGTGGAAGGGCTCCTGCATGTCGCGCAGCACCTTGAGCAGCGTCATGTCGGACATCGCTTTGCCCGTTGCTCCAGAGAAGACGACTTCGGCCCCTTCGACCTTGAAGGCATCCGCCTTTGCGAGCACTCCGAGTGCAGCTTCGGATAGCGGGACCACATGTGCCTTGCTGCGCTTCATGTGCCCTGCCGGGATCGTCCAGAGGCGCTCCTCCAGATCGAATTCCTCCCATGTCGCGAGTCGGACCTCCTGCGAGCGGGTGCCGGTCAGGATCAGGAGATCGAGCGCGAAACGCCCGAACGATGGCTTACGCCTCAGGGCAGTCAGAAACGCTGGAATGGCAGCATAGGGCATCGCCTTGCGATTCTGGGTTTTCTTGATCTGCCGTGGCAAACCCCTTCCCGCTTTCAGGCTACTGTTGCCTGATGGCGCTTCGGTCGACCGCCAGCCCTTGGCGTGTGCATAGTCCAGTACCGCGCAAATCCGGTTGCGTACCTGGCGGGCGGTTTCCGGGATTTCCTGCCAGATCGGTGTGAGTACGTCGATGATGTCGGCTGCGGTGACGCTGCCAGTCGGCATATCCCCCAGCTTGGGAAAGGCGTAGTTCTCCAGACTGGCCAGCCATTGGCGCGTGTAAACAGCACTCTTCCAGCCGGCCTCGTTTTCGGAGTGATACTGTGTGGCGGCTTCGCGAAAGGTCACCTTGGCGGCAGCCTCGTCCTTGCGCTCCGTGAGAACGTCGCGCTTTTCGACCTTCACGGCTTTGCGCAGTTCATTCGCTTTTTCGCGTGCTTCCGCCAGCGTGACCAGTTTGGCGCTCCCAATCCCGATGTCTCGTCGCTTGCCGTCTTGCTGGAGTCGAATCACCCATGACGCTGACCCGGTTTTCCCAACTTTGAGAAAAAGTCCGTCGCCATCCTGATACGTGCCGGGATTCGCCAAAGCGGCCTTTACCGCCACTGCAGTGAGCTTGCCCATTTCCTTCCCCACATTTCCGCAGGCCGTTCCGGAAAGTACAAGTGTGGGGAAGCGTCCATTCTTCCCCACACCTTCCCCACACTAGACCTCGGATGCGGGTGGATCGCGATGGCTGTGTGGGGACGGAATAGAGGCAATATACCGCAGAAATCCTAGGGTTTCCATGGATTTCTGGGGATGCAGAAAGATACTGAAAGAAAGGGCGGTGGTGGACAGGGCTGGATTCGAACCAGCGTACGCTTGCGCGGGCAGATTTACAGTCTGCTGCCTTTAACCACTCGGCCACCTGTCCACACGGGCCATTTCACTGAGGAAATCGAGGGATCGGATAGTCCGACCCCGTGCCGAGAGGCGCCCCTTTGGCGAAGCGGCGCTTGCCTGTCAATGCCCTCGCTGGCACAGGCCCATGCAAAGTTACAGACAGGACGTATTCGATGGCTAAAGGCGAACGCAAACGCGCACTCAGGGGCCGTGCGGGCCGAATGAAGGGCGGCCGGGGCAGCGGCCGCGCGGGATCGGGGCAGGTGCGCCTGTGGGGCCGGCACGCGGTGGAAGCCGCGCTCAAGAACCCCGACCGGGTGCATCGCAAGCTATGGGCGACGCGCGATGCGATCGATACGCTCGATGGCGAATTGCCGGCGGATTTCCCGCTCGAATACGCCGAAGCGACCGATCTGGCGCGGCTGGTGGCCAAGGATGCCCCGCACCAGGGACTCGTGCTCGAATGCGCGCCGCTGGAAGACATGCATCTCGACGAGGTACTGGACGGAGACCCGGCGCGCCCGATCGTGGTGCTCGACCAGGTCACCGATCCGCACAATGTCGGCGCCATCATGCGTTCCGCGGCCGCATTCGGCGCCGCCGCGCTTGTCACACAGGATCGCCATGCCCCGCCCGAAGGCGGCGTGATTGGCAAATCGGCCTCCGGCGCACTCGAAGTGCTGCCCTGGGTCCGCGTTGTCAATCTGGCACGCGCGCTCGAGCAGATCGCCGAGGCGGGATACTGGCGCATCGGTCTGACCGGCACTGCCGATGCGACGCTGGGCGAAACGCTGGCCGCAGGACCCATCGCGCTGGTGCTCGGGGCCGAAGGCGAAGGCATGCGGCAGAATATCGAATCGCATTGCGACGTGCTCGCGAAGCTGCCGATCGGAGAGCAGATCGAGAGCCTCAACGTGTCCAACGCGGGAGCGATAGCGCTCTACGCGGTCGCCACGCGCTAGCCCACTTCAACACGGGGGAACCGACATGAACCGCATCCTTATCGCACTGTCCGCATCGTTCGCGCTCGGGGGATGCCTGTTGTCGCCGGGGACGTTCAGCAGTGAACTGCACCTGTATTCCGACGAAAGGTTCTCCTTCGCTTATGACGGCGAGATCGAGATGCTCGCCCTCAGCCAGCTGGCACAGATGAGCCGGGCGAGCGAAGAGCGCTTCGAAGCCGAATGCTATGACGAGGATTACGAGGTCCGCGAGTGCAGCGAGGCCGAGATCGCTGCGCAGCGCGCGGAATGGGAAGAGACTGCCGGCGAGCGCGCGGCAGAGCGCGTACGCGAAGCGGAAATGCTGCGCCAGTTCGTCGGCAGTATCGATCCGTCCGACCCCCAGGCCGCGCAAGAGATCGCTACGCGGCTGGAACGCCAGCGGGGCTGGGAAAAGGTCGAGTACCGGGGTGACGGCCTCTTTGATGTGAGCTTCGTCACTGCCGGAACACTGACGCACGATTTCGTCTTTCCCACGGTCGAAGGGATGCCGGGGGCCAATGCCTTCGTGAGCATCAACCTGCGCGACGGCGGCGAAGTACGCGTCGATGCCCCCGCCTTTGCTGCAGGGAAGGAAGAACCGTCCTGGGGCACGGCGTCTTTCGCCGCCCTTGCTGCCATGGCACAGGCCGAGGAAAGCGGCGAAGCCCCGCGAATTGTCGTGCCCCAGGGCACATTCACGATCGTCACCGATGGAAGGATCCTGGCGAACAACACCGATGAAGGCCCCAAGCCGCACGCACGCGGGCAGTCGCTGAGGTGGAATGTAGGGCCGTCGAAGCAGCAGCCGCCCACCGCGCTGGTGGCATTCGACTGAACGATACGAAAACGCCGCGCCTCCCGGGATGGAAAGCGCGGCGCAGTTCGGTTCCATCCGCGCGTCAAGCGCGCGGAAGCGGAAATCGTGCTTAGTTCACGGCGTCCTTGAGGCCCTTGCCGGCCTTGAACTTGGGCTGGTTCGAAGCCTTGATCGTCATCGGCTCGCCAGTGCGCGGGTTACGACCGGTCGAGGCCTTGCGCTTGGCGACCGAAAACGTGCCAAAGCCCACCAGGCGCACTTCGTCGCCGCTCGACAGCGACTTGGTGATGGCGTCGAAAACGCCTTCGACCGCGCTCGAAGCGTCGCTCTTGGAAAGGCCGCTGGAGTCGGAGACTGCGGTGATCAGGTCGTTCTTGTTCATTCTGGGAAACCCCCTTGTTTTGTCTTCGGGTGGGAATGGCTGAATCGCCTCGGCGAAGACGAAGGAATTGAGAGTTTTTTAGGCGCGCTGTCAAAGGCATTTTTGGCTGAAAACAGCGGATTTCAGGGCAAGACAGCGGAAAACTAGGGTGAACCGCGAATTCACCAATCAATCTGGCGAGTGGTCACGCGACATGGTCCGCGAAACCGAGTCCGCGGACCATGCGAGTCGCTGCAATGCAGCACATCAATTGTTAATGCGCAGTCTGTGATGCCACTCTTTGTGCGTGGTCGGGCTGCGCTGCGAGATCGTCGGCTTCGGTCCATTCGATCGGGTCCGGCACGCTGCACAGCGCATGCGCGAGCACTTCGTCGACATGGGCCACGGGAACGATTTCCAGCCCGTCCTTCACATTCGCGGGGATTTCCGCGAGGTCCTTGACGTTTTCCTCGGGGATCAGGACTTTGCCGATCCCGCCGCGCAGTGCGGCGAGGAGCTTTTCCTTCAACCCGCCGATGGCGAGAACGCGGCCCCGCAGCGTGACCTCGCCGGTCATGGCGACATCGGGCCGTACCGAGATCCCCGACAGCGTCGAGACGATCGAGGTGACCATCCCCACGCCAGCGCTAGGGCCATCCTTCGGGACTGCCCCTTCGGGCAAGTGAATGTGGATGTTGCGGCGCTGGAACAGGCTCGGCTTGATCCCGTAATGCGGCGCGCGCGCCTTCACGAAACTGAACGCCGCGGCGACGCTTTCATTCATCACTTCGCCGAGCTTGCCGGTGGTTTTGATCTCGCCCTTGCCCGGCGTGGTGACGCTTTCGATCGTCAACAGTTCGCCGCCGACCTCGGTCCAGGCGAGCCCGGTCACGGCACCGACCTGAGGTTCTTCCTCGCTCATGCCGTGCTTGAACTTGCGCACCCCGGCAAACTCGCTGAGGTTGTCAGGCGTAATAGTGACGCTTTCGACCTCGTTTTCGAGAATCTTGCGCAGGCTCTTGCGGGCCAGCCGGGCGAGTTCCCGCTCAAGCGTGCGCACGCCCGCCTCGCGGGTGTAATAGCGGATCAGGTCGCGCAAACCTTCTTCGGTCAGCTCGAATTCGCCGTCCTTGAGGCCATGTTCCTCGATCTGCTTGGCAAGCAGGTGGCGCTGGGCGATCTCGACCTTTTCGTCCTCGGTATAGCCTTCGAGCCGGATGATCTCCATCCGGTCGAGCAAGGGCTGCGGCAGGTTCAGGCTGTTCGCCGTCGTCACGAACATGATGTCCGACAGGTCGAGGTCGAGTTCCAGATAGTGGTCCTGGAACTTGCTGTTCTGTTCGGGGTCGAGCACTTCGAGCAGCGCCGAAGCGGGATCGCCGCGGAAGTCCTGTCCCAGCTTGTCGATCTCATCGAGCAGGAACAGCGGGTTGATCCTGCCCGCCTTCTTAAGGTTGGTGACGATCTTGCCCGGGAGCGAGCCGATATAGGTGCGCCGGTGCCCGCGGATTTCCGCTTCGTCGCGCACGCCGCCGAGCGATTGGCGCACGAATTCGCGTCCCGTCGCCTTGGCGATGCTCTTGCCGAGTGAGGTCTTGCCGACGCCCGGCGGGCCGACGAGACACAGGATCGGCCCCTTCAGCTTGCGCGTGCGCGCCTGCACCGCGAGATATTCGATGATCCGATCCTTGACCTTCTCGAGGCCGTAGTGATCGGCATCGAGCACCTGCTGCGCCTTGCCGATGTCTTTCTTAACCTTGCTCTTCTTGCCCCAGGGCAGGTCGAGCAGCACGTCCAGATAATTGCGGATGACCGTCGCTTCGGCGCTCATCGGCTGCATGGCCTTGAGCTTCTTGAGCTCGGCTTCGGCCTTTTCGCGGGCTTCCTTGCTGAGCTTGGTCTTGGCGATCTTTTCGGTCAGTTCGGCGATTTCGTCGCTCGCGTCATCGTCGCCGCCCAGCTCGTTCTGGATCGCCTTGAGCTGTTCGTTGAGATAGTATTCGCGCTGGGTCTTTTCCATCTGCCGCTTCACGCGGCCACGGATGCGGCGCTCCACCTGCAGCACCGACAGCTCGCCCTCCATGAAGGACATGACCATTTCGAGCCGCTTGAGCGGGTCGCGCTCGACCAGCAGCGCCTGCTTGTCCGACACCTTGGCGTTGATCGCCGCGGCAATCGTATCTGCGAGCTCGCCGGCATCGTCGATATCGCCCAGCTGGTCCGCCGCGTCCTCGCCCAACTTCTTGTTGAGCTTGGCATATTCGCCGAACTGTTCGACCACCTGGCGCATCATCGCGACCACTTCATTGCCCGATGCGGTTACCAGATCGCTCGACGAAACCACCGCTTCGACGAATTCGCCGCGCGGTTCGAGCGCTTCGAGCGATGCCCGCGCCGACCCCTGAACCAGCACACGAACGGTGCCGTCGGGCAGCTTGAGCAGCTGCAGGACCTGCGCCACCACGCCAACGTCGAACAGATCGTCGCGCTCGGGATCGTCGCAGCCCGGGTCGAGCTGCGCGAGCAGGAAAATGTCCTTGCTTCCTTCCATCGCCGATTCAAGCGCGGCGACCGATTTGTCACGTCCCACGAACAGCGGCACCACCATGCCGGGGAACACCACGATGTCACGCAGGGGAAGAAGGGGGTAGCTCTGGGTCATCAATCAATTCCATTGGGGGCCTTTGTCGGCCGTTCCCGAGGAATATGGTGAGCCATGTCCCGCAACGCAACGCCGCCGGTCAAAGTCATGTGGATGGCTGGTGACGCGCTTCACACGCGTTTAATGTCGCTTAACCATACACCGACTCGGTGCCAAGACGCGTTCTGCAGTGGGAGGGCTAGCGATGCTGGGTTCAATGGTCTGCAAAATGCGCGGCCATCGCGTGAACCGTCGCCATGTCTGGGACGACGGGATGAATTTCCGGACGAATTGCGCGCGGTGCGACGCGGCTTTGATCCGTGATCGCGAGGGCTGGCGCACCTTCGACAACAACCGCGATCTGGACGAACGGCGACGACCGCATCCTCGGCAGGACTGATATGCCATGGCCGGAGCGCTTCTGAAACGCCCCGGCCAGGGAAGTGCACATTGGCGGAAAGGCCGTGTTTGGCCCGCTGAGAGCGCGCACCGACCCGGCGCGCACCCCGATCTTACATTCCGGGCAGCTTGAACCCGGCGGGAAGGCCGGCGCCCTGCTGGATCTTGTCCATTTCCTGACCCGATACGCGATCGGCGCGATCGCGCGCGTCGTTGAACGCCGCCGTCACCAGATCCTCGAGCATCTGCTTTTCTTCGGGCTTCATCAGGCTGTCGTCGATCGCAACGCCAACGATCCGGCCCCGCGCGGTCGCGCGCACCTTCACGAGGCCGCCGCCGGCCGATCCTTCGACTTCGATTTCGTCGAGCTTGGCCTGGGCATCGCTCATCTGCTTCTGGATCGTTTCCGCGGCTTTCTGCGCCTGCGCGAGCATTTCTTCCATGTTCATGCTTTTCTACTCCAAGGGATTTCGCGGCGCTGGGAGGATGCGCCGCCGTCTTCAATCAATTCCGCTTCGGGGAAGGTGTCGAGCGCAGCCCTGACGAGCGGATGCGCGCGTGTTGCTGCGGCGGCCGCATCACGCTCGGCCTCGGCCACTTCGACCAGCGAGGGCGCGCCACCCCCGCCCGGCACTTCCTCGACCGCCCAGCGCTTGCCGGTATGGCGGTGCAATGTCTCGCGCAGGACCGGCGCGATATCTTCGGAATATTTCGCATCGCGCCCGTAGCGCAGGGTACCGTCGGTGAACTCGACCACCCGCACCTGCAGGCGCATGACGCTGGCCTGCTGCATCATCCCCGAAGCGTCGATCGCATCGACCGTTTCCTTCCAGTCCAGCGCCGCCTGCGGGGCCGCATCGCCCCCGTCTTCCGGTGCGGGGGAAGATGCTGGCGCAGGTCCTCGCTCGGCAAGGGTTTCGAGCTTCCTGGCCAGCTTGCCCGGATCGGGCATCTGTCCGGCATGCAGGGTGCGCAGCAGCGCCATGCGCAGAGCAACCAGCGGATCGGGCGCAAGCCGGACTTCCTCGTGCCCCTTGAGCAGCAATTGCCACAGACGGTGCAACTGGCCGGTGGGGATCCGCGCGGCCCATTCCGCCAGCTGCTCGCGCTCGTCCGCGCTTACCCCTTCGGGCTCGTTGCCGGAAACCTGTGCCACCGTGATCCGATGGGCCACATCCATCTGCGCACGCAGCAGCGCCAACGGCTCTACGCCCAGTGCATATTGTTCGTCTACCGCCTCGAGCAGGGCCTTGCCCTCGCCCTCCAGCATGTGGCCGAACAGGCGCCGCTGCGCGCTCTTGTCAGCGAGGCCCAGCATGTCGCGAACCCGCGCTGCGGTCACCTTGCTGTCGGTATCGAGATCGGCGTGCGCAATCGCCTGGTCAAGGATCGACAAGCCGTCGCGAACCGAACCCTCTGCCGCGTTGGCAACGATGTGCAGCGCCTCGGCTTCCGCCTCGACGCCTTCCTTTTCGCAGATCGACGCAAAATGCGCTTCGAGCAGTTCGGAAGGGATGCGCCGCAGATCGAACCGCTGCGTGCGGCTGAGCACTGTCACCGGGAGCTTTTCGACCTCGGTGGTGGCGAACAGGAACTTCACATGCGCGGGCGGTTCTTCCAGCGTCTTGAGCAAGGCGTTGAAAGCGTTGCGCGACAACATGTGGACTTCGTCGATAATGTAGATCTTGTAGCGCGCCGAAACCGCCGCGTAGCGCACCGCTTCGATGATCTCGCGCACATCGTCGACGCCGGTATGGCTGGCGGCGTCCATCTCGATCACGTCGATATGGCGCCCCTCGGCAATCGCGCGGCAGGGTTCGCACACGCCGCAGGGGCTGATGGTCGGGCCGCCCTGCCCGTCGGGTCCGACGCAGTTCAGGGCCTTCGCGATAAGCCGGGCGGTCGATGTTTTGCCCACCCCGCGCACGCCCGTCATCAGGAAGGCATGCGCCAGCCGGTTGCGCGCGATCGCATTGGCCAGCGTACGCACCATCGCTTCCTGCCCGATGAGTTCGGCGAAGGTCTGCGGCCGGTACTTGCGCGCGAGAACGCGGTAGGGCTGTGCGGGATCGACCGGCGCCGGATTGGCGGCATTTACAGTTGGCGGAGGCGATGCTTCTGCCGGGCTATCGGCTTGCGGCGCAACAGGCGCGGCAGGCTGCGGTGCAGCACCGCCGAACATCTGTTCCTGCCCCGCCTTCTCGAGGTCCGCCGCACTGGGCGTATCGACCTCTTGCGCGGCGCCGTCCCACGGGGGGCTGTCAGGATTGTCCGGTGAATCACCCATTGCCGACTAGGTAGGCACTACCGCGGCAAAAGTCATGCCGTCACGATTACGAATTGTGGGTGAAAGAGGAGCCGGCCGACCCGCCGCAATTCACCTGGGCTGCTTCCTTCCGGACCTGACCCGGTGAGCGAACGCAAACGTCCGACCGACTCCCGGCGCGCCATATGGTGAGGTTGGCAGGTTTTGTCCAGCCCCCAGGCCGGGCATTCGCGGCAGCGCTATCAGCCACTGGTTATCCCGCTGAAGGACGAACTGCGCTCAGCGAAAATTGTCGGCGTAGGCCTGCAGTTTGAGGCTCTTGGGCGGCGTAGCATGGACGCGGGCAACGATATCGTATTTGCGCGCATAGGCCTGCGCCTCTTCCTTTGTCGGAAAAGTCAGCTGAACCTGCGCCTGCGTATCGCCGCTGCCGGTCCACCCCATCAGCGGATCGGGACGCCGCGCTTCTGACTGCTCGAATTCGAGCACCCATTCATCGGTCCGGGCCCTGCCCGACTGCATGGCGTTCTTCGGTCGCTGATAGATTCGTGCTGCCATGGGTGCGCCCTTAAGTCAGCCGCCGGTTTTTGAAAAGGCGTTCTTGGTTTTCAAACTCGGCTTTTCCGCCCAGGGCTGCTCGGGCCAGCGGTGCTTGGGGTAACGACCCTTCATGTCCTTGCGCACGTCGGCCCAGCTCCCCCGCCAGAACCCCGGCAGGTCGCGCGTCGACTGGATCGGACGCCCCGCGGGACTCGTCAGCTTGAGCAGCAAGGGCGTGCGCCCGACCAGCGGATGGCGTTCCAGCCCGAACAGTGCCTGCACGCGCACTTCGACGCTCGGTGCATCATCCCCCGTATAGTCGATCGCATGCGTCGTGCCTGCAGGCGACGCAAATACGCGGGGAGCTGCACTGTCGAGCGTCTGGCGGCTATCCCAATCGAGCTGGCCCAGCACCGCATCGACCAGTCTGCCCTTCGGTATGTTCAGATCGCGCCGCCCCTCGACCAGCGGCAGCAGCCAGAGGTCTGCGGTCTTCGCCAGGGCCTCGGGTGAAAGCGCTTCGATCCCGGCATAGCTTGCACGCGCAAGCAGTTCCGCGGGAAGGAGTTTTGCTGGATCCTGCCGCGCCTTTTCCAGCAGCAGCGTAGCGATGGTCTGCGGGTCCGGCGAAGGGTCGGGTCCGCGCGCGAGAGTGACCGCGCCGAGCCTGCGTTCGAGCAGGGCCTCGACCCGTTCCCCATTCCATCTCAGGACCTGCCGGCGTTCGATCCGCTCGGGCAACCAGCGTTCGATATCGCTTTCGGCCAGCGCGATTGCCGAAGTGATCCGCGCCCCCTTGGCCTGCCCCTGCGCATCACCGATGACGAGATAGTCGGCGCGTGCGAGCGGCGATGCCGGGTCGAGGACGAAACCGCGCCCGCCGGCGGCGATCCAGCTCTCTCCACTCGCATCGCGGCGCCGGGCAATGAATTCGGGTCGTCCGGCTGCGAGGAGGATGCCGGATGGGGGCCGGTTGGCATCCGCGCTCGCCGAAACGAGGTTGCGTGCGGTTTTCGCCCAGCGGCCCGCCAGCCTGCGGTTCGCTTCCGCACGCGCGCCCCGGTCCGCGTTCCAGCGAGCGAGACGCGCTTCCAGATCTTCGCCCTGCCCGCCGAGCCCTCGTTCCTGGAGCAACAGGGCGAGCCGCGCCGCATCTTCTGCTACGCCTTGTTCGGCACCGAACAGCACGCACGCCGCCCCCTGCGGGTCGAGAGGGAGCTTGGCGAGCTTGCTTCCCGTCTCGGTAATGCGCCCTTCGGCATCGAGTGCCCCCAGTGCTGCCAGTGTGCTGCGTGCTGCGGCGATCGAAGCGCCAGGCGGCGGATCGAGCCATGCCAGTTCGCCTGGATCGCCCGTGCCCCATTGCGCCAGCGCCAGCACCAGAGGAGCAAGATCGGCGGTTTCCATTTCGGGCGGATCGAATGCGGGACGGCCCGCGTGACCGGCTTCTTCCCATAGCCGGTAGGCGACACCCGGGCCCTGCCGCGCGGCGCGGCCTGCCCGCTGCGCGGCAGCCGCTTGGCTCGCGCGATGTGTGACCAGCCGCTTGGTCCCGGCCGCGCGGTCGAATTCCGCGCGGCGGGACAGGCCGGCATCGACGACGACCGAGACGCCGTCGAGCGTGAGCGATGTCTCGGCGATGGCAGTTGCCAGCACGATCCGCCGACACCCCTCGGGATCGCGCCGGATCGCGGCGCGCTGGCCCGCCGGATCGACTTGCCCGTGCAGCGGGAGGACGAGCGCATTCGGCAAGCGGCCTTCCAGCCGTTCGCGCGTGCACTCGATCTCGCGCACGCCTGGCAGGAAGGCAAGGATGTCGCCCGCCTGTTCGCGCCAGGCCGTGCCGATCGCCTTGGCGACCGCGTCTTCCACCGGGATTTGCGGCATCGCGCCCAGCCATTCGATCTGCAGCGGGTGCGCGCGCCCCGCGCTTTCGATCATGCGCGCATCGTCACCGAGCAGCGTGCGGAAGCGCGCGCCGTCGATGGTCGCCGACATGACCAGCACGCGCAAATCCTCGCGCAGGACCGCCCGGCTTTCGAGCGCGAGCGCAAGCCCCAGGTCGCTGTCGAGGTGCCTTTCATGCGCTTCGTCGAACAGTACCGCCGAAACGCCTGCCAGCTCGGGATCGGCAAGCACGGTGTTGACGAAGATCGCCTCGGTCATGACCAGCACGCGCGTTCGTTCGGATCGCTTTGTGTCGAGCCGGGTCAGATAACCGATCGTTTCGCCGGGCTTTTCCCCCAGCGCCTGCGCCATCCGTTCGGCCGCGGCCCGTGCTGCAACGCGTCGGGGCGAAGTGAGGATCACGGTGCCATTGCACCACGGCTGGTCGAGCAGTGCGGGCGCCACCGCGGTTGTCTTGCCTGCGCCCGGCGGCGCGACCAGCACGGCCCCGCTGTGCTTGCGCAGCGCGTCAAGCAGATCGGGCAGGACCGCGTGGATGGGTAGATGGCTCACGGCCCTGCCCCTAACCCCGTCGTCCGCATGAAGTCGAGACGGCTTGGGTAACCGCTGCCCAGCCAGACCCATCCGGATGTGGTCGGTAGCGTGAAGCCGCTCAGTACCCGCGTGCGACAGAGAACAGGGCAGCCTGCGTCATCGCCTGCCGCGCGGTACCGTCGGGGAAAATCGACAGGGCATCGATCGCGCACTGCGCAAAGTGACGCGCACGTGCTTTCGTGTCCGCCACCGCATTGTGCCGATCGATCAGTTCGATCGCATGGTCGAGATCCGCATCGCTGGTCTTGAAGCCGCCGATGGCTGCCTTCCAGAATTCACGCTCTTCCGCGCTACCCCGCGCATAGGCCAGAATGACCGGCAGCGTCATCTTGCCTTCGCGGAAATCGTCGCCCCGGTCCTTGCCCATGGCGGCCGCATTCGAATCGTAATCCATCGCATCGTCGACGAGCTGGAATGCCACCCCGAGATTGCGGCCATATTCGTCGAGTGCCTGCTCCTGTTCCTCGCTGCATTCCGCGACCACCGCAGCAATGCGGCTGGCCGCGGCGAACAGCGCGGCGGTCTTCGCGCGAATGATATGGAGGTAGCGTTCCTCGCTGGTGTCGATCTTGCGCTGCGCGGTGAGCTGGTCGACTTCGCCTTCGGCAATGATCGCCGATGCGCCCGACAGGATTTTGAGAACCTTGAGACTGCCGTCTTCGGTCATCAGTTCGAACGAGCGGCTGAAGAGGAAATCGCCCACCAGCACGGTCGCCGGGTTGCCGTAGATGATATTGGCGGCCGCCTTGCCGCGCCGCAGGTCGCTGCCGTCGACGACGTCGTCGTGGAGCAGCGTCGCGGTGTGGATGAACTCTACCGCCGCGGCGAGCTTGTGCTGCCGGTTGCCCGTGTAACCGACCAGCTCCGCACCCGCGAGCGTCAGCATCGGGCGCAGGCGCTTGCCGCCGCCCGAAATCAGGTGACCCGCAAGCGCCGGGATCAACGGCACCTCGCTTTGCATCCGGTCAAGGATGACCTGATTGACCTGGTTCATGCCCGGAGCGGTGAGAGCCAGCATCGGCTCGATCGATCCTTCGGGCTCCTTGCGCGGCAGGGTAAGTACGTCGGCAGACATTTCGGCTTGGCCATGGTCTGCGCAAGCTTTCTTGGCAAGCGTACATTTCTTGTTAGCGTACCCAGATGTCCGATAACGCCCCGCCCGATCCCGTGCTCGCCGGCTTTCGCAAGAGCATCGACAACATCGACGCCGCCCTGATCCACATGCTGGCCGAACGGTTCCGCATCACTCAGGCCGTGGGCGAATACAAGGCGAAGGCCACGCTGCCGCCCGCCGATCCCTCGCGCGAACAGGCGCAGATCGCACGGCTGCGGAACCTGGCCGAGGAAAGCGAACTGGACCCCGAATTCAGCGAGAAATTCCTGCGCTTCATCATCGATGAGGTCATCCGGCACCACGAACGCGCTGCCGGCCGCTAGCTGACAGCCGCGCGCTACGGCGCACTGCGCGGCAGCGTCAGGCGGACCAGCAAGCCGCCCAGGTCCTCGCTTTCGTCGAGATCCACTGAACCTCCGTAGATCTGGACGACATCGCGGACGATGGCGAGGCCGAGCCCCGTGCCAGGCTTGCCCGTGTCGAGCCGTGCACCGCGGTCGAAGATTTTAGCGCGCGCGCTTTCGGGGATGCCCATACCGTCATCCTCGATCCAGATCGTGCAGTCCTTCGCCGCGCGCACGGCATCGATCGTCACAAACACACTGCCACCTCCGTATTTGGCAGCGTTCTCGATCAGATTGCCCAGTATCTCGTCGAGATCCTGCCGTTCCATCGCGACCGCGGCATCGCGGTTGCCATCGAGGTCGAACCGGGTGTCCTCGTAAATCCGGGTTACGGCACGCAGCACGCTTTCCGCGCTTGGCCAGACTTCGGCGCGCGCATGGCCGCTGGCCCGCCGGCCCACGGCACGCGCACGGGCTAGATGATGCTCGACATGGCGCTGCATCGTCTTGGTTTCGCGGCACACCAGATCGGACAGGCGGGGATCGTGCGCTGTCGCGGCGTTGGTCAGGACGGTGAGCGGGGTCTTGAGCGCATGCGCCAGATTGCCGGCATGCATGCGGGCTTCCTCGGCCTGCTGCTCGGTATGGGCCAGCAGTGCGTTGATCTCATCGACCAGCGGTTCGACCTCGAGCGGGAGCGGCGCAGTAATCCGGTTGGTGCCATGCGTCCGCATCGCCAGGATCGCCTCGCGCACCCGGCGCAGCGGCGACAGGCCGTACCAGCTCTGCAGCATCGCCATCGACAGCAAACCAAGCCCGAGCGCGGCGAAACTCCAGACCAGGATCGAACGTATGCGCGTGATCTGGTAATCGAGCTCGTCGCGGGCCGAGGCCACCGCGAAAGTCCAGCGCGTGTCGCTGTCGGGCAGGATGACCGTGCGTTCGACGATCCGCAGCGGTTCGTCCTCGAACTGGTCCGAATCGTAGAAATGGGGTTCGTTGTCGAAGTGATCGCCCTGCACCGTCAGGTTGCGATCCCACAGGCTGCGACTGGGGAACGGCTGGTGCCCTTCGCCGGTCACCTGCCAGTAAACCCCGCTATTGGGTTCGAGGAACCGCTGGTCGCCGAGAGAGCGATACAGCTGCACATCCCCGAAGCTGTCGATTTCGGCCGAAGTGATCAGCGCGGTCTGCACATATTCGAGCTGTTCGTCGAAATTGTCCTCGACCAGCCGGACCAGCGTCCGATCGAGCGCGAAACCGCCGCCGAGCAGCAGCACGCCGATCCACAGCGCGGCAATCGCCATCATCCGCCGCGCCAGGCTGCGTTTGGCGGGCGGCGGCGTGGCCACGGTCACCGGATTTTCGGCGGCAGGATTCGCCGGCGGGGATTTCCCGACCTTCGCAACCGCGCCGGACGCCCCGTCAGGCGCGCGGCTGGTCGGCGGGGTCGTCGAGGCTGTACCCGAGTCCACGGATCGTCGTAATCACTTCCGCACCCAGCTTCTTGCGAATGCGGGTGACGAAGACCTCAATCGTGTTCGAATCGCGGTCGAAATCCTGATCGTAGATATGCTCGATCAGTTCGGTGCGGCTGACGACCTTGCCCTTGTGGTGCATCAGGTAGCTCAGCAGCTTGTATTCCTGCGCGGTCAGCTTGACCGGCTCGCCCTGCAGCGTCACCCGGCCCGACCGCGTATCGAGGCGGACCGCACCGGCAGTCAGCTCGCTCGACGTATTGCCCGAAGCACGGCGGATAAGCGCGCGCAGGCGGGCAATCAGCTCTTCGGTCTGGAACGGCTTGGCAAGGTAATCGTCGGCTCCTGCGTCGAGGCCGGCGACCTTGTCGGACCAGCTATCGCGCGCGGTCAGCACCAGGACGGGGAACCTGCGGCCTTCCTTGCGCCACATGCCGAGCACGGTCAGCCCATCGATTTCGGGCAGGCCGAGATCGAGGATCACTGCATCGTAATCCTCGGTGCTGCCGAGAAAATGGCCGTCTTCGCCATCGGTGGACAGATCCACCGCATAGCCATTCTGTTCGAGCGTGGATTTCAGCTGCTCGCCCAGCGTGGGCTCGTCCTCGACGATCAGGATACGCATATAGGTCCGTCCTCGGATAGTTTACGCCGCGTTTCGTTCATGTCGGTTAACGCGTCAACCGCGCCCGCGTTTCGGCGCCCGGTCAGCGGCTGCGCCGCAGCACCTTGCCGGTGCGCGCATCGACATCGACATACATCACGCGGCCATCCTTGATGAACTTGAGCCGGTAGGCCATCGCAGTCGAATCGTATGCGGGCCCGAGATATTCGGCCCCGCGCATCGACGGCAGAATACGCGCCTCGATATCGCGCAATTCGAGGATGTTGCCGGCGCTCATCTCGCGCCGCGCCTCGCCCTGTTCGGAACGGCGCTGCTGCGCAGAAGCAGGCTCGGCCAGAACGGGGCCCGAGACGAGCCCGGCGGCTAGCAATAAGGTCAGAATGCGTGACATGATGCGTGTCTGCCTAGCCGCAGGGCATTGAACAAGGGGTGAATGTGCGCGGAAGCGATGGTTCGACCTAGCGCGTCATCTCGAATTTCATCGTCAGCGAAACCCGCGTGCCGACCAGCCCCGGCTCGACGGGGGTCGGCGCATCGGCAACCTTCATCGCCTGCCGTCCGGCCGATTCCTCGAAGGCGATCGGCGAGCCGGCGGCTACGGATTCGCTCACTTCGAGCAGCCGTACGCCGGTGAAGCCCGACCACTGGGCATATTGCTGCGCCTGCGAGCGCGCATTGTCGAACGCGGCCTTGCGGGCCTGCGCGCGCGCGGCATTGTCATCGTCCAGCGAGAAGCGGGGACCGCCGACGTTGTTTGCCCCGGCTGCAACCAGCGCATCGAGCACTTCACCGGCGCGGTCGACATCGCGCAGCGTCACGCTGACGCGATTGGAGGCCTGATAGCCGCGAAAGACCTGTTCGCGCGTCTCCTGGTCGTAGTCGTACTGCGCATTGAGATCGATGCCCGCGGTCTGGATATCGTCCGCGTCCACGCCCAGCGCCTTGATCCGGTCGATCACGGCGGTCATCTCACGCGCGTTGATCCGCATGGCCTCGACCGCGGTGCGCGCCTGGCTGGTCACGCCCGCGCTCAGATCGACGATATCGGGCTTGGCGTCGACCACTTCGCTAACGGTGAGTTCGACGACCGGGCCCTGCGTCTGGATCTGGACTTCGGCGGCCTGCGCAGCGGAAGCGAAGGTGGCTGCCGCCAGGACGGGAATTGCGAAACGGATCATGGCTTTGCTCCTCATAGGTCGAACGGATTATCCGTTTGGCTGCTTTACGGCTTGCTGAACGGGAATGTTCCCGCTTTCCTCGAACCGTGGCAGCCGCTAGCCACCGTCGCGGACTTCAGGGGGTATCTATGAAAGCTTGGACATTGGCACTGGCGGCGCTTGCCGGACTGGGGGGCCAGCCGCTCGCCGCGCAGATGGAGCGCGTGCCCGATCGTCCCGCCGGCGAAGGCGAAGGCCCCTTCGACAGACTGCTTATTCGCGGGGCTACCGTGATCGAGGGCAGCGGCGCACCGCCTGCCGGACCGGTCGACATCGTCGTCGAAGGCAATCGCATTGCCGCACTCTATCCCGGCGGGGCCCCGGCCGCAGAGGCGCAAACCGCCCAGCGCGTGGTCGATGCGCAGGGCATGTACGTCCTCCCCGGTTTCGTCGATGTCCACGGCCACAATGGCGATGCATCGAAGGCACCGCAGCCGTCCTATGGCTACAAGCTGTGGCTTGCGCATGGCGTGACGACGGTCCGCGGCGTCAGCTTCTACTTCGGTCCCGATACGCCCGATATCAGCGACACGCGGCGCAGCGCCGCCAACACCATCACCGCGCCGCGCCTGATCCCCTATGCCGTGTTCGGCGACAAATGGGGCCGCGGCACCCCCGAAACGCCTGCCGCTGCGCGCGAATGGGTGCGCTGGGCGAAGGCGCAGGGATACTGGGGGGTGAAGTTCTTCAACGGCTATTCCCCCGCAGTCTTCGAAGCGGCTTTCGACGAAGCCGAGAAGCTGCAGATGGGCACTGTCGCCCATCTGGCGCAGACGGGCGTTGCCGAAGTCAACGCGCGCACTGCGGTCGAGCTTGGCCTCGACGACGTCACGCATTTCTACGGCCACTTCGAAAGCCTGCTCAAGGCCGGGCTGCCGCACTATCCCGGTGATTACAACTACTTCGACGAGCAGTCGCGCTTCGCCTGGGTGGCACGGCTGGCCCCGCAGGCGGTCGAGCCGGGTAGCGAGAAGTGGGAAGACTATGTCGACCTGCTGATCGACGAGGACGTGACGCTCAGCCCGACCTTCAACATCTATGCCGCGAGCCGCGATGTCATGCGGGCGCGCGGTTTCGACTGGCACGCGAAGTACACGCTCCCCTCGCTCGGCGATTTCTACGCCCCCAGCGCGACCAATCACGGTAGCTATTACAAGGACTGGACCAGCGAGGACGAGGTCGCGTGGCGTAACTTCTACGCCAAGTGGTTCGAACTGACGAAGGACTTCCACGACCGCGGCGGACGCGTCACCGCAGGCTCGGACCCTGGGTACATCTACCAGACCTGGGGCTTCGCCTATATCGGCGAGCTCGAGATGCTGCGCGAAGCGGGCCTGTCGCCGCTGGCGGTCATTCGCGCCGCAACGCTCGACGGCGCGCGCTCCCTGTACGAACCGCTCGGGCAGGAACCGCCGATGGGGCGCATCGCGGTCGGGCAGCTCGCCGATCTCGTGATCGTGCCCGAGAACCCGCTCGCCAATCTCAAGGTCCTCTATGGCACCGGGCATACGCGGCTGAACCGGGAAACCGGGGCGATCGAACAGGTCGGCGGAGTGCGCTGGACGATCAAGGACGGGATCGTCTTCGATGCCCATGCGCTGCTCGCCGATGTCGCGCAGATGGTCGAAGAGTAGCGCCAGGCCCGCTGACGGCTTGCGGCGGGGGCCAAGCGCGCCTACCTCGCGCGGCCTATGGCACAGCCCCCCATCCTCAGCCTCGAAGGCATCGCCCTGCAGCAGGGCGGCAAGTGGCTGTTCGGCGGGCCCGACCACGAGCCGCTGGACCTGCACGTCGGCCCGCGCGACCGGATCGCGCTGATCGGACGCAATGGCGTGGGCAAGACCACGCTGTTCCGGATGATCGACGGCCAGGTCGAAACCGATGCCGGCGAGCGCAAGATCAAGCCGGGTACGCGAATCGTGGTGCTCGAGCAGGACCCCGACCTGACCGGCCATGCCACGTTGATGGATTGGGCGCTGGCCGGTGCCGGCGCCCCGCAGGAACACGAGGTCGACGCGATCGCGGGCCAGCTCGGCATCGACATGACGCGCGCGACCGAGGGCGCGAGCGGCGGCGAGAAGCGCCGTGCGGCCATTGCGCGTGCGCTGGCGCAGGACCCCGACCTCCTGCTGATGGACGAGCCGACCAACCACCTCGACCTGGGCGCGATCGACTGGCTCGAAGGCTGGCTCGAACGCTACAAGGGCGCCTTCCTCGTCATCAGCCACGACCGCACCTTCCTCAAGCGGCTGACGCGTGCGACGCTGTGGCTCGACCGAGGGATCCTGCGCCGCAAGGAGGTGGGCTTCGGCGGCTACGAGGCGTGGGAAGAGCAGGTCTACGCCGAAGAGGCCCGGGCCGCGGACAAGCTCGACGCCAAGCTCAAGCTCGAAGCACACTGGCTCGAACGCGGCGTCACCGCGCGGCGCAAGCGCAACCAGGGCCGGCTCGAGAAGCTCTACCAGATGCGCGAACAGCGCGCCTCGATGATCACCGCGGGCGGCACGGCCAAGTTGCAGCTCGCGACCGAGGCTTCGTTCAAGTCCAAATCGGTCATCGTCGCCGACGGGATCAGCAAGAGCTATGGCGAACGCACGATCATCAAGCCCTTCAGCCTGCGCATCCAGCGGGGCGACCGCATCGGTATCGTCGGCGCCAATGGCGCGGGCAAGACCACGCTGCTGAACATGCTCACCGGCGAGCTCGAACCCGACAGCGGCAGCGTCGAGATCGCCAAGACGCTGACCGGCGTGATGATCGACCAGCAGCGCCAGCTGCTCACTGCCGACAAGACCGTCCGGCAGGTGCTGGCCGAAGGCGGCGACTGGATCGACGTGCGCGGCAATCGCAAGCATGTGCAGGCCTATCTCAAGGACTTCCTGTTCGACCCCAAGATCGTCGACATGAAGGTCAGCGTGCTGTCGGGCGGTGAACGCAGCCGCCTGCTGCTGGCGCGCGAGTTCGCCAAGGCGAGCAACCTGCTGGTGCTCGACGAGCCGACCAACGACCTCGACCTCGAAACGCTCGACCTGCTGCAGGAGGTCATCGCCGATTACGAGGGCACGGTGCTGATCGTCAGCCACGATCGCGACTTCCTCGACCGGACGGTGACGATCACGCTCGGGCTCGACGGGACCGGGAGGGTCGACGTGGTCGCGGGCGGTTACGAGGACTGGCAGCGCAAGCGCCGCCAGACCATTGCGAGCAAGGCCAGGGCGGACAAGTCGGGCGGCAAGGCTCCGTCCACGCCCCCGCCCCCGCCCCCGCCCCGGCCGCCTGCAAGGCCCGCCAAGCTGTCCTACAAAGACCAGCGCGACCTCGAGCTCCTCCCGGCGCGGATCGAGGAGCTCGAAGCGGCGATCGCCAAGGGCGAGGCGATCCTGTCCGATCCCACGCTCTACACCGCCGATCCGCAACGCTTCGCCAACATCTCGCAAGGCATCGAGAATGCCCGCGCGGAGAAGGACGCCGCCGAGGAACGCTGGCTGGAGCTCGCCGAGCAAGCCGGAGCGTGAGCCCCGAGGCAGAGCTGCGCGCGGCGATCGCCGGCTGCCGCACCTGCGCGGCGCATCTGCCGCATGGCGTGCGCCCGGTGACGGGGTTTTCGGCAACTGCGCGGTTGCTTATCATTGGCCAGGCGCCCGGGTCGAAGGTCCATGCCAGCGGAATCCCGTGGGACGATGCCAGCGGCGACCGGCTGCGCGAATGGACCGGGCTGAGCAAGCAGCAGATGTACGACCCTGCGCAGGTGGCGCTGGTGCCGATGGGCTTCTGCTATCCCGGCAAGGCCAGCGGCGGCGACAAGCCCCCGCGCCGCGAATGCGCGCCGCAATGGCACCATCGCATCCTCGACCTGCTACCCGAAGACCGGCTGACCCTGCTGGTGGGAACCTATGCGCAGGGCCATTACCTGCCCGGTGCGCGCAGGCTGTCGATGACCGAGCGCGTGCGCCGGTACCGCGAATTCCTGCCGCACTTCTTCCCGCTGCCGCATCCCGCGTGGCGTTCGACGATCTGGATGCGGCAGAACCCGTGGTTCGAGGCCGAAGTCCTCCCCGAACTGCGCGAGGCGATTGGCCGCCATATCTAGGATTGCCCCCGCACCAGCCCGACAGCATGCGGGAGACATGGACCGCATAGACCACGGTCCTGAGCGAAAAAGCCCGAGCACACGCAGCATCAACTAAGGCGATAGAAATCGGCCACCCGGTCGAGCGCCATACCGAGCACCAGCTTGCCGCTGCGCGCGGGCCAGGCCAGCGCCTTTTCCGCCGCCGGCACGCCTTCACCCCAACAGGCGACGCGCCAGAGGATATCATTCAGCCCCGGCCCTGCCGCCGCCATCGCACCATCGAAGCGCGCTTTCGCCGCAAGCTGCCGCTCGCTTGGCGTGAGCCCGTCCCCGCCGCTTCCTGCGCAATCGACCCGCACCGGATCCCACCGCATCGTGACCGACGGCGCCAGATGCGCCTTTTCGTAATCCAGCCGCAACCGCTCGGCGGCATCGAACCGGCGGTCGGACAAATGTCCACGCGCATGCAGCCAGGACAGCGGGCTTTCCGCCAGGTTAACCGTCACGCTGCGCCGTGCGGGCCGTGCCCCCCTGCCACGGCGCGGGCCTTCCTCGGTAAGTTCACGTTCGACAAGCTTGCGGCGCATCGGCATTTCTCCTGCGGTGGGTGGGAGTTTGCCCTTGCTTCCATCTGGTTCCTGTAGGAAAGATGGAAAACCAATTTGGTTATTCCGGGGACAGTGCCGTGATCAACCGCATCCGCGATATCCGCCGCCAGAAGGGCCTGACACTGGCCGATCTGGCTGCTGCGTGCGAGCCGCCCACCACTCCGCAAACGGTGGGCCGGCTGGAAACGGGCATGCGCAACCTGTCGCTCAAATGGATGGAACGGATTGCCGCCGCGCTGGGGGTCGAACCCGAAATGCTGGTGCGCAGCGAAAGCGGCGATCACCCGCAAGTCGTTGCGACGCTCGAACAGGCGGGGCCGGAAGCGCGGGCCACCCCGCGCGACGCCATCCTCGCCACCGATCTCGGCGGGGGCGGATCGCTGATGGTGCTCGATATCGCATTCCCGCATGGCGAGTACCGCCCCGGGGACCAGCTGTGGCTGCGCCGGATCGCGCCCGAGGACGCTGCCCGCGCCATCAACCGCGACGTGCTGGTGCCCCGCAAGGGTGGGCGCTTCGCGTTCGGGCGGCTGATCGACCGACAGGGCAGCATGGTTGGGCTGTTGCCTCCCGGGCATGGCGAAAAGCAGCAGGTGGTCGACAATCCGGCGTGGATCGCGGTGGCGGAAATGCTGGTACGGCGGCTGTGAGCGTGGCGAAAACCCGCCGGGTCCTCTCGCTGTCGACCCTGTTCCCCAACACGGCACAGCCGCGCTTCGGGATCTTCGTGGCCAAGTCGCTCGAAGCGCTCCAGCGCGACACGCATTGGGACGTGGAGGTCATCAACCCCATCGGCCTGCCGCCGCTGGCGCTGGGCCGCTATCGCGTGCTGTCGGAGGCTGCTTGCGACACGCAGGAATTCGGCATGACCGTGCATCGACCGGTATTCCGCCTGCTTCCCAAAATCGGCGGGCGGCTCAATCCGGGGCTGATCGCCAGGGCGGTCCTGCCGCTCGCGCGCGAACTTCACGCGCAGCAGCCGTTCGATCTGGTCGATGCGCAGTTCTTCTATCCCGACGGTCCCGCCGCAATGGCCGTCGCGCGCGATCTGGGCCTGCCATTCTCGGTCAAGGCGCGCGGCGCGGACATCCATTTCTGGGGCGCGCGCGCCTATGGCCGCGATGCCCTGCTGGAAACCGCCGACGCCGCCGCAGGCGTGCTGGCTGTGTGCGAGACGCTGGCCGACGACATGGCAGAGCTGGGAATGGCGCGCGACAAGATCACCGTGCATTACACCGGGCTCGACCGCGACCTGTTTCGCCCGATGGATCACGTGGGCCTTAAAAAGCGCCTCGGCGAAAGCTTCGGCATCCCGCTGGCCGCGTCGGACACGGTGCTGGTTACGGTGGGCGCGCTGATCGAACGCAAGGGGCAGGCCTTCGTGATCAAGGCGCTGGCCGATCTGCCGAATGCACGTTTGCTGCTGGTCGGTGCGGGGGCGGATGAAACCAGCCTGCGCGGACTGGCGAGGCAGGTGGGCGTGGCCGACCGCGTGCATTTCCTCGGCAGCCTCGAACCTGCATTGCTCCCCCCCATACTGAGCGCGGCCGATGCCATGGTGCTGCCGTCCGCCAGCGAAGGCCTCGCCAATGCCTGGATCGAGGCGCTGGCCTGCGGCACGCCGATCGTCATCACCGATGCGGGCGGCGCGCGCGAGGTGGTCACCTCACCCGCGGCGGGCGTCATCGTGGCACGGACATGCCGTGCGGTGCGCGAAGGGATCGAACAGGTGATGCGCAACCCGCGCCCGCCCCAGATGGTGGCAGCGACGGTGGAGCGGTTCAGCTGGACAGCGAACGCCGCCGCGCTCGCTGCCCATCACGACGCGGTCGCCTAGACCAAGCCGCGCGCCTTCTTCTCCTGTTCGTCGGCGACGCTTTCGGTCGGCACGAAACTGTCGCTGGTCACGCCCAGCCAGACCAGGATCGGCGCTGCCGAATAGACCGAGCTATAAGTACCCACGAAGAGGCCCAGCGTGATCGCGGCGACCATGCCGAACAGGCTGGCGGGGCCGAACAGCAGCAGCGGCAACAGCGCCACCAGCAGCGTGAGCGAGGTCATCACCGTCCGCGCCAGCGTTTCGTTGACCGACAGGTCGAGCAGCGCGGGAAGTTCCATCTTGCGGTATTTCTTCAAATTCTCGCGGATGCGGTCGTAGATGACGATCGTGTCGTTGAGCGAATAGCCGATGATGGCAAGGATCGCGGCGATGATCTGGAGGCTGAATTCCAGCTGGAACAGCGCGAACATGCCCAGCGTCAGGCTGACGTCGTGGAACAGCGCGAACAGCGCGCCCACACCGAACTGCCATTCGAACCGGATCCAGATGTAGAGCGCGATCGCCCCCATCGCGGCCAGCAATGCATAAAGCGCGGTCTGGCGGAATTCGCCCGAGACCTTGCCCGACACATTGTCGTTCCCGTCGAGCCGGAAATCGTCATATTCAGCCTGCAGCGTGTCGACGATATCGTTGGCCGCCTGCTGCGCGGCTTCCTTGTCGGCGGAAACCTCGTCGGGCAGGCGCACGCGGATCGAAACCTGGTTGTCTTCGCCGAAGCGCTGCACCACCGGCGATCCGTAGCCGAGCGCTTCGACCTGGTCGCGCAGTTCCACCACCGGCGCTTCCTCGCTTTGCGTGAAGGTGGCGCGCACTTCGAGACCGCCGGCGAAATCGACGCCGTAATTGAGGCCCTTGGTCAGCACCAGCGCCCAGCTGACCGCAATCAGCAGAACGCTGATGGCGAAGAAGGGCACGCGCCACTTGAGGAAGCTAATATTGGTGTCGTCGGGGACGAGCTTGAGCAGTTTCATATCGTCGCCCTCCTTACAGTACGATGTCTTTGGGCTTGGCCTTGCGCAGCCAGCCGGCGACCCACATGCGGGTCAGGGTAACGGCGGTGAAGACGCTGGTGAACAGGCCGATGATCAGCACCACGGCGAAGCCGCGGATCGGACCCGAGCCGAACAGGAACAGCAGCACACCGGCGATGAAGTTGGTGATGTTGGCGTCGTAGATCGCGCGGCTGGCTTCGTGATAGCCGTTCTCCACCGCGGCGATGACCCGGCGCCCGCGTTTGCGTTCCTCGCGGATGCGTTCGTTGATCAGCACGTTGGCGTCGACCGCCGCACCGATGGTCAGCACGAAGCCCGCGATACCCGGCAGCGTCAGCGTGGTGTTGAGCGCGGCCATGATCCCCAGCAGCATCGCCACGTTGATCCCCAGCGCCGCGGTCGCATAAACGCCGAAGCGGCCATAGCTGACGATCATCAGCGCGATGACGAGCAGCGAACCGACACCCAGTGCCAGCATGCCGCGCTTGATCGAATCGGCGCCCAGATCGGGCCCGACGGTGCGTTCCTCGATCACGGCGAGATCGACCGGCAGCGCACCCGACCGCAGCGAGATCGCCAGCTGGTTCGCGGTCTCGACCGAGAAGCTGCCCGAAATCTGCGCGGAGCCGCCGCGAATGGGTTCGTTGATATTGGGCGCGGACAGCACCTTGTCGTCGAGGATTATGGCGAAGGGCTTGCCGACATTGTCGGTGGTCAGCTTGGCGAAGCGGCGTCCGCCGTCGCTGTCGAACTGGATATTGACGACCGGTTCGTTGGTCTGCGGATCGAAGCTCTGCTGCGCCCCGGTCAGATTGTCGCCGCGGATACCGCCCAGCCGGCGGACCGCCAGCGAGGTGCCCGCGAAATCGGAGGTATCGACATAAGGGAAGATTTCCGATCCCGGCGGGGCGAGGCCCTGCTGCACATCGCTGGGCAGCGCGTTCTGGTCAACGAGCTTGAATTCAAGCTTGGCGGTCTGGCCGAGCAGCGCCTTGAGCTGGTCGGGATCCTGCAGGCCGGGCACCTGCACGACGATCCGCGTATCGCCCTGGCGGATGATCGTCGGTTCGCGCGTGCCCAGTTCGTCGATCCGCTTGCGGACCACTTCGGTGGCGCTTTCCATCGCATCGCTGACAGCCTGGTCGGTGCCTTCCTGCGTGGGGGTGAGGACCATGCGGTTGCCGTCCTCGACCGCCATGTCCCATTCGCGCACCAGCCCGGTGCCGTTCATCGCGGGAAGCAGCAGTTCGCGGGCGCGGTCCACCTGGCCGGGATCGTCGAGCATGAAGCTGAGCCGGCCGTCGCGAGTGGAAACGTCGCCGATGCGGATTCGCGGATCGGCGCTGCGCATGGTGTTGCGCACGTTTTCTTCCATGTTCTCGAGCCGCTGCGCAGCGACCTGCGCGGCATCCGCTTCAAGCAGAATATGGCTCCCGCCGGCGAGATCGAGTCCGAGATTGACCATCGGCTGCGGCAGGGCATCGGGCCAGCGGATGCTGGTGGCCGACAGCAGCGAGGGCAGCGCGGCAAAGACGCACAGGCCGGCGATCAGCCATAGCCAGATCTTACGCCAGGTGGGGAAATCGAGCATGAAGTGGTGCGCCCCGTCCTAGTCGTTTGCGGCAGGCTTGTCGCGCGACGACAGCACTTCGCCGATCGTGTTGCGCACCGCCTTGACGGTCATGCCCTTGGTCAGTTCGACATGGACGTAGTGGTCCTCGACCTTGGTGATCTTGCCGACCAGTCCGCCGGCCGTGACCACTTCGTCGCCCTTGGCGAGACCCGCGACGCGTTCGCGGTGCTGCTTCTGCTGGCGCATCTGCGGGCGCAGGATGAGAAACCACAGGATCAGCAGCATGCCCAGCGGCAGGACCCAGCCCGTCCATGCGGGCGGCTCGGCTGCGGCGCTACCGGCGGCGGCGAGAAGATCGATCATCGATGAAATACCTGTCGGAAATTGGCGTTGTGTCGAATTCGCAATTGGAGCGCGCGGGCGCCGTGTTCAAGCCGCCTGCACCATCCTTCTTGCGAAAGTGCGGCGCGGTTAGCAGCAATGCGATGCCGGGGCAACGAATTGCCTGCGAACTGTGCTTGCCATGCTCAAACACCCGCCCTATAGGGCCGCCTCCACTGGTTTCGGGATGTAGCGCAGCCTGGTAGCGCACCATACTGGGGGTGTGGGGGTCGCTGGTTCGAATCCAGTCATCCCGACCAGTGGACTTCCCTCATATCGCAGCAGCCATGACGATCCGCGCGGTCCCGCGCCGACAGTCACGCGCCGACGTTCGCGTTTTCCTACACGAACCATTCTGGTTATCCGATTCGGTCTCGCCAACCGGAGACGCCCCATGCCGTTCATCGAATCGCTTATCGGCCCGCTTGCCTCGATCATCGACAAGGTGATCCCCGACAAGGACGCACGGGCGAGGGCGAAGCTCGAACTGCTCGCGCTCGAAGGCACGCAGGAATTGAAGCAGATCGAGGCGCGCCTGTCCGCCATCGTCGCCGAAGCGCAAAGCGCCGACCCCTGGACCAGCCGCGCCCGCCCGAGCTTTCTTTACGTCATGTATGCGCTGATCCTGTTCAGCGTGCCGATGGGCGTGATCGCCGCTTTCGACCCCATCACTGCGCGCGCCATCGGTGAAGGCATGACCCGCTACCTCGCCGCGCTTCCCGAAGCACTCTACGCGCTCTTCGGCACCGGCTACCTCGGCTACACCGCGGCGCGCCAATGGGGTAAGGTCAAGGGCGTGGATCAGTAGGTCTCGCGGAGAGAGCTTTCTCAGCCCGCGTCGGCTTTCTGGCGCCAGGGCAGGCGCCCTTCGATTTCCGTCTCGAGACTGAAGCTCAGGAAAGTTCGGATCAAAACGATTCCCGCCAGAACGGCAACGCTTTCCAATGTCGGTTCGATGGCGACCGTGTTGATGATGTCGGCCGCGACGAGGAATTCGAGCCCCAGCAGGATGACCCGGCCGAGGCTCGATCGCAATTTCTGTACGGCCTCGTTGCGGTCGAACCCGCTGACCAGCCGGTAAATGAACAGGGCCAATGTGGCGAAGCCGCCGATCGTAATGATGGCGATCCCGGTCAGCTCGATGATCCGGGTGGCGTGATTGGCAATTTCGATCGCGAGAGTGTCTAGCATGCGCGGGACCTCCTTTCCCCTGACACAAGACCCTCGAACGGCCAGTGCTGTTCCGAAAACCTCGCTCAATACGCGAAGCATCGCGGCCCTTCCGCGGCCTGCCGATTGCCGCTACCCACTCCCCATGACCGACACCGTCTTCGTCCTCAATGGGCCCAATCTCAACCTGCTCGGCACGCGCGAGCCGGAGATCTACGGCTCCGATACGCTCGCCGATATCGAGGCGATGCTGGGCGAGAAGGCGCGCGAACTGGGCCTTGAGATCGACTTTCGCCAGACCAATCACGAAGGCGTGCTAGTCGACTGGCTGCACGAGGCGCGCAGCACCGGAGCGAAGGCGGTGCTGCTCAACGCCGCGGCCTATACGCACACTTCGGTCGCACTGCTTGATGCGATCAAGGCGATCGGGGTGCCGGTGATCGAAGTGCACTTGTCCGACCCCGCGACACGCGAGGGTTTCCGCCATCTTTCCTATGTCGGCATGGCCGCAGTGGACGAGGTGAAAGGCCTGGGAGCGCGCGGCTATGCCGTAGCGTTGGAGAAAGCCACCGCGCTCTAATTTGCGCCCTCACCCCTTGCCCAAACGCCGCGCGGGTAGCATAGGCGGCGCAAACAATACGCAAGGGGTTCCATGGCCGATCGTAAAGGCAGCACCGGCAAGTCCGGTATGAATGTCGACACCGCTCTCGTTCGCGAGCTCGCCGAAATGCTGGGCGACACCGGACTGACCGAAATCGAAGTCGAAGATGGCGAACGCAAGATCCGCGTTGCGCGCGGCGGCGTGGCGATGGCTGCGGCACCGGCCGCGGCGCCCGCCCCTGTGGCAGCGCCCGCCCCGAGCGCCGCGGCGCCGACGCCCGAGACATCCGCTGCCGACAACGATACCGCCGGCGCGGTCAAGTCGCCGATGGTCGGCACGGTCTACCTCGCATCCGAACCCGGCGCGGCGAATTTCGTCAAGCCGGGGGACAGCGTGAGCGAAGGGCAGACGCTGCTGATCGTCGAGGCGATGAAGGTGATGAACCCGATCACCGCCGACAAGGCCGGGACGGTCAAGTCGATCCTGGTCGAGAACGCCCAGCCGGTCGAATTCGACCAGCCGCTCGTCGTCATCGGCTGAGCGCGCCCGTGAGTATCTCCCGCATCCTGATCGCCAATCGCGGCGAAATCGCGCTGCGCATCCACCGCGCCGCCCATGAAATGGGTATCGAGACGGTGGCGGTGCATTCCACCGCCGATGCCGATGCCATGCATGTGCGACTGGCCGACCACGCGGTCTGCATCGGCCCGCCCAGCGCGACCGACAGCTATCTCAACGTGGCCAACATCATTTCGGCCGCCGAAGTCAGCCATGCCGACGCGATCCATCCCGGCTACGGCTTCCTGTCCGAAAACGCCAAGTTCGCCGAGATCGTCGAAGCGCACGACATCGCCTGGATCGGGCCCAAGCCCGAACATATCCGCACGATGGGCGACAAGGTCGCCGCCAAGCGGACCGCGGGCGCGCTGGGCCTGCCGCTCGTTCCCGGGAGCGACGGCGCAGTCAGCGAGATCGGCGAAGCCCGCGCGATCGCCGCCGAAATCGGCTACCCCGTCATCATCAAGGCTGCCAGCGGCGGCGGCGGGCGCGGGATGAAGGTCTGCGAAAGCGAAGACCAGCTCGAAACGCTGATGCAGCAGGCCGGCAACGAGGCGAAAGCAGCTTTCGGCGATGCCACCGTCTATATCGAGAAATACCTCGGCAACCCGCGCCATATCGAGTTCCAGGTATTCGGCGATGGCAAGGGCAACGCCATCCACCTGGGCGAACGCGACTGTTCGCTCCAGCGGCGCCACCAGAAGGTGCTCGAGGAGGCCCCCTCACCCGTGCTGGGCGAGGAAGACCGCATGCGGATGGGCGAGGTCTGCTCGAAGGCGATGCGCGACATGGGCTATCGCGGTGCCGGCACGATCGAATTCCTGTGGGAAAACGGCGAGTTCTATTTCATCGAGATGAACACCCGCCTGCAGGTCGAACACCCGGTCACCGAAATGATTACCGGGATCGACCTCGTCCGCGAACAGATCCGTATCGCAGCGGGCAAGCCGCTGTCGGTTACGCAGGACGAAGTCGAGTTCAAGGGCCACGCGATCGAATGCCGGATCAACGCCGAAGACCCGTTCGATTTCACGCCCAGCCCCGGCAAGATCACCTATTACCACGCGGCCGGCGGGATGCATGTCCGGGTCGATAGCGGGCTGTACGCCGGCTATTCGATCCCGCCCTATTACGACAGCATGATCGCCAAGCTGATCGTCTACGGCCGCGACCGCGAACGCTGCATGATGCGGCTCAAGCGCGCGCTCGAGGAAATGGTGGTCGAAGGCGTGAAGACGAGCATTCCGCTGCACCAGGAACTGCTCCAGCAGGACGATGTGAAGAGCGGCAACTACTCGATCAAATGGCTCGAGGAATGGCTCAAGACGCGCGACGCCTAACAGAAGTTCGGCCAGTTTCGGTATAATCGGCAGGTTCGCGACTGCTCGGTGGGTTCAGCGCCTAGGTTTCGTCGCTCATGGCCGCAAATCGCGCGACCAGCGCCCGTACCTCGTCGTGATCGCACGGGGTGATCCGAAACCGCTTCCCGGCCACCGTGCGGATGTGCAGTTGCATCGCACCGAACCGCGATTCCGCACGGATGTGGCGAACTTCGTCCCAGCCCAGCGGATCTTTCCTGATGGAGGGGTGAAACCGCAATCCCTCGTCATCGGCCAGCACCGCGGTTTCATCGATCCAGCGACGGGCCATTTGACCGAGATTGTAGGTGACCGCCGCGGCGAAGAGCACCAGCGGTATGCTGATGCCCTGCCAACGGAATTGGGCGAGATACGCAATCAGCTCGCTGCCCCGGGCCGAGGACGATTTCACTTCGATTGCCGGGATCAGCGCGATCAGCGCCACATAGATCGCGCCTACAGCGCCCGCCAGCATCACGATGGCCAGGCATCCGCCGGAGAACCGAACTCTGGTTGGTGGCACGCGGCGACGTCCGTCAGTTGAATTTGAAACCCGCCGCCTCGGCCTCGGCGATCACCTCGGCGCCCGTCTGGCGGGGGTGGTCGCCTTCGATGCGGCACCAGTCGACGCGTTCGTCGACGAAAATTTCCTTCTCGATCGCATATTTGGCAGCGGCATCGAACAGGCCCGCGGAGAAGCTGCGGCCCCCCGTAGGCAGGAAGCGGAACCACAGATTGCTGCCGCAATGAACGCAGAAAGCGCGTTCGGCCCATTCGCTCGAGCGGTAAATGGTGGCACTGTCCTCGCCCGAGATGCGGACGGATTCGCCGGTCTGCGCGCTGTAGAACGAACCCGCCCAGCGGCGGCACATGTTACACTGGCAGATCTCGATATGCTGCGCCGGATTGTCGAGCGCGATGGTGACCGCGCCGCACAGGCAATGGCCCTCGATCAGCGCGGCACCGCTCACAGCGGGACGCCGGGCTCGAGCTTGCTGGTGCGGATGGTGAGCGAGGTTTTCACGCTTTCGACATTGGGTGCCGGGGTCAGCTTGCTGGTCAGAAACTCCTGGAAGCTCTGCAGATCTTCGCTGACGATCTTGATGATGAAGTCGATTTCACCGTTGAGCATGTGGACTTCGCGCACTTCGGGCAGGTCGCGCATCGCCACTTCGAATTCGCGCAGCGCGTCTTCGGCCTGGCTCTTGAGGCTGACCATCGCGAAGACGGTGATCGAAAAGCCCAGCTTGGACGGATCGAGCTCGGCATGGTAGCCGCGGATCACGCCCTCTTCTTCCAGGGCGCGGACACGCCGCAGGCATGGCGGGGCCGTCAACCCGACCCGGTGTGCCAGTTCGACATTGGTGATTCGTCCTTCGGACTGGAGTTCCCCCAGCAGCCGCCGGTCGATATCGTCGAGATTGGCCATACTCATTGCCCCTGCTACCCTTACGCCGCGATGTGGCATCGCGAAACTTCCACGAAATGTTAACAACGCGACACAGGCGTCTTGGCTAACATTATTAGTCTTGCCAGCAATTGTCCCGCTTTGCAACGCGCTGGCAACTTTCCGTTCATTGTAAGTTTTACAGCGGTAGAAACCCTGGCCTGCGATGGGGTAACTGTCGCAAACCCTCGCCACCCCCGGAGAATCCATGCATTTCGACGATCGCCTTGCCACTGTGCTGCGCCACCGCGCCGCCGGCGAGCGCGCGGCGAAGACGCAGTTCCGGCAGTTGCTCGACCTGCTGGGTGAACGGCCGCAGGGTGGCGGCGACCCTGCGCTCAAGGCGGCGGCCTATCTCCGGCTGATCGCGTTGGCCGACATGATCCCGACCGGAGAACGCGCCGCGATCGTGGGCGAAAACGGCTGGCGGTTTCGCAATCCCGAACTGGTCCGCTGGTTCGGCGAGGCGCATCCCGCGATCGCCGCGGCGGCTTTGCAGCGCGCCGATCTCACGGGCGAGGAATGGGCCGGGATCATTCCCACGCTGCCGATCCGGACGCGCGGCTTCCTGCGGCATCGCCGCGACCTGCCGTCGGCTGCCGTGCGCGTGCTCGACCGACTGGGTGTATCCGACCGCGCGCTGCCGATGCCGAAGACCGTGGCTGCGAAAGAGCCCGGAGCACTGCCCGCGGAAGCCGAGGGGCCCGCGGATACCGGCGCTGGCATGCATGGTCCCGCGCCCTTCTCGCTGCGTCCGGCGCAGGCGCAGGAGCCGGACCCCGCGCCGCCCCCGACCGAAGCGGCCGAGCCCACCAGGCCCGTCGAACCCGAAGGGCCGCCGGTCGCCTCCGAACTTGCCGAGCCTGTCGGTCCTGTCGATCCCGTGCCTGCTCCCGCCGCGCAGGATCCCGACAAGTCCGACGGCATTCGCGCGCTGGTCGAACGGATCGAAACCTTTCGCAAGGCGCGTGCGCCGCGCACCGCCCCAGGCGATGCGCCGACCCTGCCAATGGCCGAGCTCGAGCAGCCGGTTGCCCGCAAACCGATCGATTCCTTCAATTTCGGCACTAATTCCGAGGGCCGGATCGACTGGGCCGAACCCGCGATTGCCCCGCTGGTGGTCGGGATCGACCTGTCGCAGCGCCGCGCCCATGCGCCGCTGGGCGGCGATTTCGCCGCCGGTTTCGCCAATCGCCAACCGCTGCGCGACATGCCGATCACGCTGCGCGGGGCCGAGGCGATCGAGGGAGACTGGATCGTCGATGCCGCGCCGCGCTTCACCCGCGGCGACGGGCGCTTCCATGGCTATGTCGGTCGCTTCCGCCGCGCGATTGCGGCGGTCGACGACCGCGCCCAGCGCGGTGCCGACCGACTGCGCCAGCTGCTCCACGAACTGCGCACGCCGGTCAATGCGATGCAGGGCTATGCCGAAGTCATCCAGCAGCAGGTGTTCGGCCCGACCCCGCATGAGTACCGCGCGCTGGCCGCCTCGATCGCGGGCGACTCGGCGCGCATCCTTGCGGGTTTCGACGAGCTCGACCGGCTGGCGCGGCTCGAGACCGGCGCGCTCGATCTCGAGGCGGGCGAAAGCGATTTCGCCGCCATCGTCCGCGCCCAGGTCGACCAATTGCAGAGCGTCCTCAGCCCGCGCGTGTCCCGCTTCGAAGCCGACCTTGCCGCCGATACCGCACCATTGGCGCTGGCCCGCGAGGAAGCCGAGATGCTCGGCTGGCGCGTGCTGGCAACAATGGCCGGCGCAACCGCTGCGGGCGAACATGTCGCGCTGGCGATGGTGCAGGATGGCGAACAGGTCGCGCTGCGGATCGCCTTGCCCGCCAAGCTGGCCAAGGCCGAGGATATCTTCTCTTCCGATGTCCGCGCGGGCGGCAGCACGCTGAGTTCGGGTATATTCGGCGCCGGTTTCTCGCTCCGCCTCGCCCGCGCCGAAACACGCGCCGCGGGCGGCGAACTGGCGCGCGAGGGCGATGCGCTGGTCCTCAGCCTGCCGCTCTTGACCGCTGCCGAGCCGCTGCTTAGCCCTGTCGATGCGCCCGATCGCGCCGCCGGCTAGGACACGCCCACCATCGCACATGCCAACCTCCTCGACCCGCCCGTACCCTCGCAGCAGGTCCGGTTTACCGAAGGGTTCGGCCAGCGATCGCTGCTGACGGTCGACACCGAGGAGGAATTCGACTGGAATGCCCCTTTCCGCGCCGATGGCTACGGGCTGAGCCACGTCCGCGCGATTTCGGGTTTCCAGGAATTCTGCGAGGGGATCGGCGTGGTGCCGGTCTATCTGGTCGACTGGCCCATCGCCACCGACCCGCTGGCGCGCGAGATCATCGGCGATGCAGTCCGCGCGGGCACGGCCGAGGTGGGCGTGCAATTGCACCCGTGGGTCAATCCGCCGCATACCGAACAGGTCAACGCGCATCACAGCTATGCCGGCAACCTTCCGGTCGAACTGGAAGAGGCCAAGTTCCGCAAGCTGCGCGATACGATCGAGGAAGGCTTCGGCACGCTGCCGCGGATCTACCGCGCGGGCCGCTACGGGCTGGGCCCGCAAACCGCCAAGCTGCTCAGCGAAACCGGGATCGCGATCGATAGCTCGGTGCGCGCGCGTTACGACTATTCGGCGACGCAGGGGCCCGATTATGCCCGCCACCCGGTTACGCCCTATTGGACCGATCCCGACCACAAATTGATCGAACTTCCGCTGACCACGGTGTTCTGGGGCCTGCTGCGCCAGCAGGGCGGCCACGTTTTTCCGCTCACGACGAGGTTCCCCCGGCTCGGCGGGGCGCTGTCCCGCCTCGGCCTGCTCGAGCGGATCGGCCTGACCCCCGAAGGCGTGAGCATGGACGAAGCGCTGCGCGCGATCGACATCGCCATCGACGACCAGTTGCCCGTGCTGGTGCTCAGCTTCCACAGCCCGTCGCTCGCCGCGGGGCACACCCCCTATGTCCGCACCGAGGCTGACCTCGATGCGCTCTACGACTGGTTTCGCGGGGTCTATGCCTATCTCGACACGCGCGGCGTGCGACCGACCACGGTCGAAGAAATCATGGCATCGGTCGACGCCTAGCGCTTGCCAGCCCATCGCCGCGCGGCTAGGCGCGCTGTTCCGCACGACGTGGCTGGGGGCCTGTAGCTCAGTTGGTTAGAGCTGGCCGCTCATAACGGCTAGGTCGCGGGTTCGAGTCCTGCCGGGCCCACCAAGCTCGGCGTCTTGCGGGAAAACCGGTCGGGGAGTGGCGCAGCCTGGTAGCGCACTTGTTTTGGGTACAAGGGGTCGCTGGTTCGAATCCAGTCTCCCCGACCAGTTTTTCATCGCCAGACGGCCCGGTGGCCGCTTCGGCCGGCCGAACGACCCGGCCCCGCGTGTGAGGAGCAAGGCCTGACACCCTCCGCACCATCGGCTGTCGATCGGCGGCTCATCTGGGCCATCGCGCTGCCTGCGATGGTGACCAATGTCGCCACGGCGCTGATCGGCGTGGGTGACATGTGGATCGTCGGGCAATTGGGCGATGCCCCAACTCAGGGCGCAGTCGATATCGGTGCCAAGCTGTTCGCCGCTCTATTCACCGTCATGAACTTCCTCAAGACCGGCACCACCGGCCTCGTCGCGCAGGCGGGCACGCGCGTGGGCCAGCACGCGCAGGCGCAGGTGCTGGTCAAGGGCGTGGTGGTCGGCCTCGCGATCGCGGCGATGCTGCTGCTGGCCAAGCCGGTCCTGCTGCCGCTGATGCTCGATGCGCTGGGCGCCGAAGCGCGCGTCCGCACGGCAGCCGTCGTCTATGCGGACATCCGCTACTGGAGCGCGCCGGCAGTGCTGGTGAATTTCGCGCTGATCGGCTTCCTCGTCGGGCGGCGGCGGATGCGCGAAGTGCTGGCGATCGAGATCTTCTACAATCTGCTCAACATCGCGCTGGGCCTGTGGCTGGCGCTGGGACTGGACTGGGGCATCGCCGGGATCGGCTGGTCGAGCTTCATTGCCGAGTTCGCCAAGCTGGCGGCGACCGGCGCGCTGATCTGGTATCTGGCGGGGAATGATCTGCGGGCCGCGCTGGCAGACCGCGCGAACATTTCCCTGCGCGCGCTCAGGCCGTTCCTGGCAATCAACCGCGACCTCTTCCTGCGAACGGTGGTGCTGATGGTGGCGATCGCGATGCTGACCCGGCTGGGGGCGGAACGCGGCGCGGTGACGCTGGCGGCCAACGGCATCGTCTACCAATTGTTCGTGCTCGCCGCACTGCTGCTCGACGGGTTCGAGAACGCCGCCCAGGTACTCAATGGCGAGCGGGCGGGCGATGGCGACCGCGCCGGGTTTACCGCGCTGGTCCGGGCGATCCTGTGGCGCTGTCTCGGCGTGGCGATCCTGCTGTCGGCGGCCTTCGCTTGGGCGGGCGGGATGATAACCGACAGTTTCGCGTCGACGCCCGCAGTCGCGGCCGAAGCGCGCACGCTGTGGCCGTGGATCGTGGCGATCCCGCTGGCGGGATTTGCCGGGTTCGTGCTCGACGGGGTGTTCGTGGGTGCCAGCTGGACGCGCGCACTGCTGCTGTCGATGGCGGGCGCTGCGCTGGGCTATGGCGTCATGCTGTGGCTGACATGGCCGCTGGGCAATCACGGGCTGTGGGCCAGCTTCATCGGCTTCCTGGTGCTGCGCGCCGGATTGCAGCTGGCGCTGATGCCGCGGTTGCTGCGCCGCGAAATGGCCTAGACGCGGGCGCGGCGCATGTCGGGGCGCTGCCGATGCGGCCCCATGGCAAGCAGCATCCCCTCATCCTGCGACACGATGCGGTTGCGGCCCGCCTGTTTCGCCCGATAGAGCGCCGCATCGGCGCGCGCGAACAGCCGGCCGTAACCTTCGTCGGGTTCCCACTGCGCAATGCCGAAACTGGCGGTCAGGCGGACGCCGTCGGAAATGCCCTCGATCTGCATGTGTTCGAAGCGGGTCCGGATCCGCTCGGCGAGTTTGCGCGTTGGCCCGGCGGGGCAGTCCCACACGAACAGGCAGAATTCCTCGCCGCCGACCCGCCCGGCAATATCGGTCGACCGGATCGCCGAACGCAGCAAATCGCCGAAACCGGCAATCGCACTGTCACCGACCTGGTGCCCCCAGATATCGTTGACCCGCTTGAAGTGATCGATATCGGCTACGATCACGCTGATCGGGACATCCTCCTCCCGCGCGCGCTGCAGCATGGCGATCGCCTGCGTTTCGAAGGGGCCGCGCACTTTCAGACCCGTCAGCGTATCGCGCTCCGCATCGTCGCGCACCGCCTTGGTCTGATCGGTCAGCGCGGCCCCCAGCAGGATCAGGGCCATCAGGACCGCAGCCAGCGCGAGCCAGACGACCATCACGGCGTAGAACGGGGTCTCGCGGTATTCCACGGCGGTCATCTCGCCCTGGACCATGATCGCGACCAGCGGGCGGACGAAGAACTGGAAGGCGCCCATCGCGAGCAGGAAGAGGATCGCCTTGTCGAGCAGTTCACTGCCCGCCTTGCGGGCGATCGCCTGCGTTCCCAGCGCAAGGATCAGCCCATAGCTGGCGTTCGCGGCGTAGAGCCGCGCGTTGTAATCCGCCCCGAAGCTCGCCCCCACCATCATGACCAGGCCGAGCCCGGCGATAAACGCGTAGAGGCGGTGCGGGATCGGCTGGCCGTAGCGCGTGCCGATACCCCAGACCATGGCGATGGTGCCCAGGGAATAGAACAGGTGCATCGCCACGACCGCCGGGATGCCGTTGGGATCGGGCGTGAGGTGGAAGATAAAAAAACCGGCCGCGCTTGCGAAATAGCTTACAGATATGATCGCGATCCACCTGGCGTCGGGTTCGCGGCGCCACAATATCAGGAAGGCGATACCGAACACCATGTTGAGCATGGGGTTCGCCAACGCGAGAATATTCTCCGACATGCTACACCTCGACCCTTCACCTCGTGCTTAGGTGATAACAGTTAAAGGTGGTTAAAGAATACCGCTTTTACTGGTGGATACCGCGTATGACGCCAGCGATGACATGGACCGGCCGCGCCGGAAACTGCGGTCAGGCGTTGGCTTCGTGCCGCTTGTCGGCCAGTTCGGCAATGGATGTCACGACCCCGCGCTTCTTGCCCTCGCCGTCGCGCACGATGCAGTTGCGACCATTTTCCTTGGCCGCATAGAGCGCCCCATCGGTGCGTGCGAACAGCTTGCCATAGCCTTCGCCCTCGCCGCGTCCGGCAACGCCGAAACTGGCGGTCAGGCGCTGGTCGCCGGGCAGTCCTTCGATCTGCGCCTGCGCGAACTTGCGGCGAATGCGTTCGGCAAGCGAGACCGCAGCCTGTTCATCGCAGTTCCACGCGAGGATGCAGAATTCCTCGCCGCCGATGCGCCCGGCAATATCGGTTTCGCGAATGGTCCCGCGAACGATCTCGCCGAACTGGGCGATCGCCTTGTCGCCGGCCTGGTGCCCCCAGACATCGTTGACCGCCTTGAAGTGGTCGATATCAGCAACCACCAGCGACACGGGCGCGCATTCCTGGTTGGCCCGCTCGAGCAGCGTGACCACGCCCTGTTCGAAGGCCCGGCGCGTGCGCAGCTTGGTCAGCCCATCGAGATCGGCCTGTTCGCGTACGGCCTTGATCTGGTCGTAAAGGCAGGCGCCGACCAGGACCATCGCGCTCATCAGCGCGATCAGCGCAAGCGACAGATTGAGGACCGAGTAATAGACCGACTGCCGGTAGACGCTGGCCGGGATCGACTGTTCGATCAGCAGCGTCAGGACCGGGCGGATCATGAATTGCGCGGCCAGAACCGAGTGCGCGGCAATGATCAGCTTATCGATCGCTTCGTGCCGCGGACCGCCCAGTAGCGACATCAGGCACACGAGATACATCGCGCCATAGCCGACATTGACGATGATCAGCCGCGAGGAAATATCCGGGCTGGTCAGCACCGCCACCGCCAGCGTGGCCGCCGACAGGCCGTAGATGACCAGCAGCACCCCGAGATAGGGCGGCTGTCCGGCACGCTTGGTCAGCGCCCAGATCGCGGTCGCCGTGCTGAGCGAATAGAAGAACTGGGTGATGTGGAAGACGTAGGGGGACCCCGTGTCGAACAGGTGGGTCGTCCCGAAACCGATCGCGAACAGCAGATAGGCCGACGCGAAGCCGAGCACGTAATTGCCCATCTTCCCGCGCCACCACATGATGAGGAAGACCGCGAAGAACACGATCGACATCGTCGGGGTGATCATGCCCATAATCTGTTCGCGCATGGACTGTCCCTACCCTTCCTGCCGGCATTTTAGGGGCGCCCTGTTAATAGAACGTATAAGGGAATACCCCAATCGGCGCTCCCATCGTGTTTCGCGGTTGAAAAGTCCAGCCGCCAATCGACCGGGGCTGCACCAACCGGCGCGGTCCGCCCGCACCCGCCCCATATGGCATTACCCATGCTTGCCCCGTGGCGCCGGTGCGACTATCTGCGCGGCAAAGCTTGCGGGCCGCCCGTGCCCGTCATCCCAAACCGATCCGAAGGACCCCGCCCATGGCCGCCCAGTACGCATTCGTCATGAAGGACATGACCAAGACCTTCCCCGGCGCTTCCAAGCCGGTGCTCAGCAACATCAGCCTGCAGTTCTATCAGGGCGCGAAAATCGGCATCGTCGGCCCCAACGGGGCGGGCAAGTCGACGCTGATCAAGATCATGGCGGGGATCGACACCGATTTCACCGGCGAGGCATGGCCGGGCGAGAACATCACCGTCGGCTATCTCGAGCAGGAGCCCGAACTCGACGAGAGCAAGACCGTGCTCGAAAACGTCAAGGACGGCGCACGCGAAATCGCCGACAAGGTCGATCGTTTCAACGCTATCAGCGCGGAAATGGGCGATCCGCAGGAGGACACCGATTTCGATGCCCTGATGGAAGAGATGGGCACGCTGCAGGAGCAGATCGACGCGGTCGACGGCTGGACGCTCGACAATCAGCTCGAAGTCGCGATGGAAGCGCTGCGCTGTCCGCCGGGCGACTGGGCGGTGACCGACCTTTCGGGCGGTGAAAAGCGCCGCGTGGCGCTGACCCGCCTGCTGATCCAGAAGCCGTCGATCCTGCTGCTCGACGAACCGACCAACCACCTCGACGCGGAAAGCGTCCAGTGGCTGGAAAACCACCTCAAGGAATATGCGGGCGCGGTGCTGATGATCACCCACGATCGCTACTTCCTCGACAATGTGGTGGAATGGATCCTCGAGCTCGATCGCGGGTCGTACTATCCCTACGAAGGCAATTACTCGACCTATCTCGAGAAGAAGGCCAAGCGCCTCGAGCAGGAAAGCCGCGAGGAAAGCGGGCGCTCCAAGGCGCTGTCGCGCGAACTCGAATGGATCCGGCAGACGCCCAGCGCGCGCCAGACCAAGTCGAAGGCGCGTATCCGCAAGTTCGAGGAACTGCAGGAAGGCCAGAAGGACCGCAAGCCGGGCAAGGCGCAGATCGTCATCCAGGTCCCCGAACGGCTTGGCGGCAAGGTGATCGAGGCCAAGAACATTTCCAAGGCCTATGGCGACAAGCTGCTCTTCGAAAACCTGTCCTTCATGCTGCCCCCGGGCGGCATCGTCGGCGTGATCGGTCCCAACGGGGCGGGCAAGTCGACGCTGTTCAAGATCCTCACCGGCAAGGAAGAACCCGACAGCGGCACGGTGGAAATCGGTTCGACCGTCCATCTCGGCTATGTCGACCAGAGCCGCGACCATCTCAATCCGAAGAACAACGTCTGGGAGGAAATCTCCGACGGGCTGGATTACATGAAGGTCAACGGCCACGACACCAGCACGCGCGCCTATGTCGGCGCATTCAACTTCAAGGGGGCCGACCAGCAAAAGAACGTCGGCAAGCTGTCGGGCGGTGAACGCAACCGCGTCCACATGGCCAAGATGCTCAAGGAGGGCGGCAACGTCCTGCTGCTCGACGAACCGACCAACGACTTGGATGTCGAAACGCTTGCCGCGCTCGAGGAAGCGATCGAGAATTTCGCCGGCTGTGCGGTGGTCATCAGCCATGACCGCTTCTTCCTCGACCGGCTGGCGACGCATATCCTCGCATTCGAGGGCGACAGCCATGTCGAATGGTTCGAAGGCAATTTTGAAGCCTATGAAGAAGACAAACGCCGCCGCCTCGGCGACGCGGCGGATCGCCCCACGCGCCTGGCGTACAAGAAGCTAACCCGGTAACCACCGGCCCCGGCCATCCCGGGCTGCGGCGCGTAGGTGCTCCGCAGCCCGGTCGGACCTTTCGGTATCGCACGCACGGCTGCGCGCCAGGTTTGCGCTGTCCCGTGGGCGCTCCGGGCCGACTGCGTTTGACTAGTGCAGGCCGAGTTGCGACAATCGCAGGCAAGGCGCCCTGCAATGGGCGCGTCCCCGCGCGGCGCATCGCCGCCGCTACACCAAATCTCGAAAAGGACAGTCATGACAACTCCCAACAACGGCGACACCGTATCGATCGACTACGTGCTGCGCAGAGGCGACGGCGAAGTCGTCGGCACGACCGAGGAAATGGGTCCGCAGGACATCGAACTGGGCAGCGGGCAGATCTTCCCGCAGATCGAACAGGCGCTGACCGGCATGGAAGTGGGCGACGAAGAAACCGTCGAAATCGCTTCGGACAGCGCTTTCGGGCCCCGCCGCGACGAACTGGTGATCGACATTCCGCGTGAAAACCTGCCGCCCGAGCCCGCCCCGCAGCCGGGCATGGCCATGCAGGCCCAGTCGCCCGACGGCCAGCCGCTGACGCTCTATATCGTCGAAGTCGGCGAACAGACGGTCAAGGCCGACGGCAATCATCCGCTGGCAGGCGAAGACATCAGCTTCGCGATCACGCTGCGCGACATCAAGCAGGCGGCCTGACGATGACTTGGCGGGCGGGCGGCACGTATCGCGGATCACCCGCGGCGTGACGACCGCCCGCCGCCTCATCGCACGCGGACGCGTCCAGGGCGTGTTCTACCGCGACTGGACGGTCGAGACCGCTGCCGCGCTGGGCCTCGCCGGCTGGGTCAGGAACCTGCCCGACGGCACCGTCGGAGCGCATGCCGAAGGGCCGCAGGCCGCGGTCGACCGGATGATCGCCGCCATGCATGACGGCCCGCCGCGCGCCGCACCCGACACTGTCGATGCAGAGCAGATAAGCGCGCAGGGATACGATCGCTTCGAACGGCGCTGAGAGACGCCGCTAGGGCGAGATCCACTGGCCATCGCCGGCAGTCAGCACCGCGCGCCGGTGCCCGGTATGCGCCAGGCTGAACCAGTCCGCCTGCTCCACCTGGACCAGCAGCACGGCGAAGTTTTCGCGCGCGACCTGCACTTCGTCGTCGGTTGGCTCAACGCCTTCGAAGCGCGCTGGCAATCCCGAAGTGGGATGATCCGCCGCCACGCCCGGTCCCTCCCCGAGATAGCATCTCCGCGCGAAATTGTTGCTCTGCGACCAGGCTGCATCGGCAACCAGCCCGGTCCGTTCGATGCGGCCGGTGCCGCGAAGCCGCAACTGGATCTTCGCCTGCCTGTCATAGGCGAGAACCCCGATGCGAGGATCGGCTTCGATGACCGCAACCTTGGGCGACCGGGCATCGGTATGGAACCGCAGCAACCAGCTGTCCGCATCGAATGCGCGCAGTACCATCACCCGCGCATCGGCATCGGCCGTCGCCACGACGGGGCTGTGCATCGCCGATCTGCGGTCGTTGGCCCCCGCCGAAAGACGTGCGGCGATATCGGTGCGGACTTCATCGAGCGTGTCGTACATGTCCATGGCAATGCCGGTATCGAACGATCGTGCCAAGAGTCAGTGCGTTCATGTTTCGCCAACTAAACATGAACAACAACCTGACCAACCGGTTCAGTTTCGCGTCAGGCCGTTGTGATACAAAGTGCGACATCGGTGCCGCAGGTGGTGGAGCGGCTTCAAACGCAAGCATGAGGATAAGCTCCATGAACCTGACCAAGCTGATGAAAGGCACGGCCCTGAGCGCGCTTGCCGCGGCGATGGCCATCACTGCCCTGCCCGCCCCGGCGGAAGCACAATCGCGCGAACGCGGCGAACGGGCCCAACGCGACCGCGGCGATCGGAGTGAAGCGCGTCAACAGCGTGCCGCACGCGAGCGTATGCGCCAAATGGATGCCCGCGAATTCCGCAACGTGCGCAGCGAACGGCGATCGGTTCAAGTCGATCGCGGCGACAACCGCGCCGACATCCGGCGTGCACGAACGGAAAGCCGGCGCGGGGAAGCGCAACGCGCAGAACGCGCCGCAGCCCAGCGCCGCCAGGCAGAGCGGCAGGAACGCAGCGAGCAGCGCCAGCGTGTGCAGCGCGACGCCGCACGTGATGCCCAGCGTGCGCAGCAACGGCGCGAGGCACGCCGCGATGCCAGTGCGCGTCAGAACGCCTATCGCAGCGAACGGCGCCGCGACGCGCGCGAGGATCGTCAGCTCAGGCAGGAGCGTTACCGTGCCGAACGCCGCCGGGATGCACGCCAGGAACGCCGGTACAGGCAGGATGTGCAGCGCAGCGCGCGCCAGGATGCCCGCCGCGCACGCTATTACGACGGCCGCCGCTGGCACAGCTACAATCGCTGGGACCAGCGCCGGTGGCGCAACAACCACCGCTACGACTGGCAGCGGTACCGTCTGGGCAACCGCAGCATCTTCCGGCTCGGCCGCTATTACGCACCTTATCGCGACTACCGCTATCGCCGGCTGAGCATCGGGGCACGCATCGGCAACCTGTTCTTCGGCAGCCGTTACTGGATCAACGATCCCGGTCGTTACCGCTTGCCCGCCGTCTACGGCCCCTATCGCTGGGTGCGCTATTACGACGACGTGTTGCTGGTCGATATCTACAGCGGCGAGGTCGTCGACGTCATCCACGACTTCTTCTGGTAAGCCATACCGCCGACCGGCTTTCGAGAGTGGGCTGGACGGTGACAGAGCCCCCGCCAAGCGATTGGCGGGGGCTTTTTCGTCCCTGGCCCGGGACAGAAAGCCGGTTTGTCAGGCCCGGCCGAAGGGCAGCATGCGGAAGATCCCCCCGCTACGGTCGACGAAAGTGTGTTTGAGCGCGCCGAGGACATGCAGGACGATCAGCGCCAGAAAGACCGTCCCGCCCAGCGCATGGGCATCGAAGATGCGGCCCGCCAGGTCACCGTTCTCGCCCACCGGCAGCGGCGGAATGGTGAACAGGCCGAAGATATCGATATCGCGGCCGCTGAGCGAATTCGCCAGCCAGCCGCCCAGCGGCAAGCCGATCAGCAGGACGTAGAAAACGACATGGACCGTGCGCGCCAGTGCGGCTTCCCAGCCGCTGATCGTGGCGGGAAGCGGCGGTACCGGATGCGTAAACCGCCACAACAAGCGACCCAGGGTCAATACGAGGATCATGATCCCGACGGCCTTGTGATAACCGAACATCTCGATCTTCGCCGGCATGTCCAGCGCTTCGGCGCGTTCGGCGATCTGCCAGTTCGCGATCACGAGGACCGCGATAACCCAATGAAACACCATGGCCCCGGTCGAATAGCGGCGCGCATTCGTATCGCTCATCATTCCTGCTCCTGCTTTGACCCGGCCCGATCCTAGCGTGCACATGCCGTGCGACAAGCGCCTTACTTGAAGCCTCCGGCACGGTTGCTAACAGGAGCGCATGAGCAAGACTGCGAGTGTCCCCGATCAGGATGCCCTCAAGCGCGTCGGTGCGCGGGTGCGCCAGCGCCTCGAGAGCGATCCGCAAGCCTACAAGGTGCCCACCGACGCGGCCGAGATCTACGCCATCGGCGATTTCCTGTCCGGCGAGGAATGCCGCCGGCTCACGCATATGATCGATGCCGTCGCCCGGCCGAGCGAGCTGCACGAAACCGCCTATGTCGCCAAGTTCCGCACATCCTATTCGGGCAATTTCGACCCTCACGATCCCTTCATCAAGGCGATTTCGCGCCGCATCGACGATGTGCTGGGTCTGCCGGCCAATGTCGGCGAGAACATCCAGGGCCAGCGCTATCTGCCCGGGCAGGAATTCAAGCCGCACAACGACTGGTTCTATACCGACCAGGAATACTGGAAACTCGAACGCAAGCGCGGCGGGCAGCGCTGCTGGACCGCGATGGCCTTTCTCAACGAAGTCGAAGAAGGCGGGCACACGCATTTCGTCGAGATCGGCGCCTCGATCGAGCCCAAGCCCGGCGTGCTGCTGGTGTGGAACAATGCCACCGTTGAAGGGGTGCCCAACGAATACACGCTGCATGCGGGCACACCCGTGATCAGGGGTCAGAAATACGTGCTCACCAAGTGGTACCGCACGCGCAAGCACAGCTGACCCGGTCAGTTCGCCTTGCGCGAACGCGTAGGCACGCGGATAACTGCCTTCAGCCCTTCGGGCTCGAAACGCACGTCCACGCTGCCGCCGAGACCGCGAATGACCCCGTCGATCAGCCGCGTACCCGAACCGGTGCCCTTGATCTCGGGCTCATGCGCCAATGTGCCGGCACCTTTTTCGCGGCGTTCGATCCACTCGACCACCAGCATGTCGCGGCTGACCTGCCATTCGATATGGACCTTGCCGTCCTCATGCGAAAGCGAACCGTATTTAAGCGCATTGGTCGCCAGTTCGTGCATGGTCAGCCCGATCGGGGTGACATGCTGACGAGGTAACCGGGTCGGTTCACCGCCGAGTTCGATCCGGTCGGCATAGGCGTTGCGGTATGGCCGCATCACGGATTCGACCAGGGTAAGCAGATCGGTCTGATCGTGCTCGAGCGCCTCGCTCGACAGCGAGGCGCGGTGCGCCCCGGCCAATGCCTCGATCCGCCGCTCGACTTTCCCGGCGAGCTCGGCGACATCGCTCGAACCGCGCGCGGACAGGCGGACGATCGCGGTCAGCACGGCGAACAGATTGTCGGTGCGATGCCGCAGTTCCTTGGCCACCCGCTCGCCTTCGACGATCGTCTCGCGCGCGGCGAGCAGCTCGGTAATGTCCCATTGCGACCCGAAGAAATAGGCGAGTTCGCCCTGTTCGTCGTAGATCGGCCCGACATGCACCGCGTTCCAGAAGGCCGTGCCATCCTTGCGGTAATTGAGGACGTCGACGACGGTATATTCCGCCGTGCGCATCGCGTCGCCCAGCCGCTTCGTCGCCGACTGCCTGGTCGCGGGCCCCTGCAGGAAGCGGCAGTTGCGGCCGATGACCTCGTCGCGGGCATAGCCGGTCAGGTCGAGAAAGGCCTGATTGCAATACACGATCGGGCAGTCGTCCTGGTGCGGATCGGCAATGCACAGCGCCATCCGCGTCTGTTCGGTGGTCTGGAGGAATAGCTGCGACGAGCCGATCTTGAGATCGGCGAGCTGGCCGACGATCTGCGCGTTATGCGCAGCCTCGTCGATGGCATCACCCAGGGGGCCGGCGCCCTTATTTTCGGTGTCCTCTGAGTCCATGGCCCGCCCCATGGTGTGTCCCCTGTCGTATCAAACGCCTGTTGTCGCGCAAAGACTGTCGCCAACCGCGCACGATGGCAAGTCCGAAGAGGGACGTAGACGAAGCGGACGCCCGGCGGCCTTGCCGCCCGCTCGCTTTTATTCACGCGCGAGCGCCTCGGCGATCAGCTGCCGGGTGTTGGCGACGCCGTACAGCGCGATGAAGCTGCCCATGCGCGGGCCCTGGTCGCTGCCGAGCAGCGTCTGGTAGAGCGCCTTGAACCAGTCGCGCAGCGAGGCGAAACCGTATTCCTCGCGCTTGCCGATCTCGTAAACCTGCGTCTGCAGGTTTTCCGCACTAGTGTCCTCGGCGGCTTGCGCCAGATAGCTGTCGAGCGCTCGCAGCGCCTCGGCCTCGTTCGTGCTGGGGGCACGCTTGTCCAGCGTGGGGACGATGTAGTCGCGCGTATAAGTCACCGCCGTGGCGATGAGCACTTCGAGCTCGGGCGTGATCCGGCCATCGCCGATATAGCTGGCGAGGTAATCGCGCAGCGCCTCCTCGCTCGCTTCGGCACCCAGCACGCTGGCGAGGTTGAGCAGCAGGCCGTAAGTCACCGGCAGGCTGTCACCCGCGCCCGGAGCTTCCGCCGCTTCGAAACCGCCATTGGCGCGCGCGAGGTGCCACACCGGATTGCCGAGCTGCTTGTCGAGCTCCTGCTCGGCCAGCCGCTCGCGGAATTGCCAGTAATCGTCCACCGCACGCGGGATCACGCCGACGTGCAGCTGCTTGGCGCTCTTGGGATTGGGGAAGATGTAGAAGCCGAGGCTCTCTTCCGACCCATAGGTCAGCCATTCGTCGATCGTCAGGCCGTTGCCCTTGGACTTGGAGATCTTCTCGCCGTTCTCGTCGAGGAACATCTCGTAGATCAGGCCTTCGGGCTTGCGCCCGCCCAGCGCCTTGACGATCTTGCCCGACTGCACCCCGCTGTCGGTCAGATCCTTGCCGTACATCTCGTAATCGACGCCCAGCGCATACCAGCGCATCGCCCAGTCGACCTTCCACTGCAGCTTGCTCATGCCGCCGAGCGCCGACTGTTCGACGACGGCGCCATCCTCGTCGGTGAAGCGGATCGTGCCCGCTTCGGCATCGACGACTTCCACCGGCACCTGCAGCACGCGGCCGGTCTGCGGACTGATCGGCAGCACCGGCGAATAGGTCTGGCGCCGCTCTTCACGCAGCGTGGGCAGCATGATGTCGAGAATTTGCTGGTTGGTTCGCAGAACCTGCCGCAGCGCATCGTCGAAGGCGCCCGAATTGTACCGCTCGCTCGAGGCGACGAATTCGTACTGGAAGCCGAACCGGTCGAGGAATTCACGCAGCCGGGCATTGTTGTGCGCAGCGAAGCTGGCGTGATCGGTATCGAAGGGATTGGGCACCCGGCTCAGCGGCAGGTGGAGATTGTCCTGCAACAGCTGCTGGTTGGGCACGTTATCGGGAACCTTGCGGAGCCCGTCCATATCGTCGGAGAACGCGACCAGCCGCGTCTTGCCGTCTTCGGGCCGCGCCCCGATCAGCGCTTCGAAGGCGCGGCGCACCAGCGTCGTGCGCAGCACTTCCTGGAACGTGCCGATATGCGGCAACCCGCTGGGGCCGTAACCGGTTTCGAACAGGACCGGCGAGCCGTCGGGCTTGGCGCCGTCGGGATAGCGTTTGAGCAGGCGCTGCGCCTCCTGGAACGGCCAGGCCTTGGACACGCGTGCGGCGGCGATCAGATCGTTCATGCTCATGCGCCCGCCTCTCGCCAAATTGCCGCAACGACGCAAGCCGCAAATTGCGCGGCGGGAATGGTCCATATTCGTTCGATGTTTTGCGCATGGCGGGCCGCGAGCGCCCGATTTGCAAGCCGATGCTGCCCCATGGTGGAGCGAGTTCCAGTCGAAAACGATGCCGGGAAAGCGGACCATTGCCCTGCGGCCACAAGGCGCCGCAGGTCACTCAGACATCGGAGTTGAAAATGGCAGACTATCCTGGTTTCGACGAAGAAAAGGTCCAGCATGCGCTCGACGCGGCCCAACGGCACAATGACGCTGTCGGACTGCAGAAATCGGACGGCGGGCCCAACATCCTGGCCGGCGGAGAATTCGCGGTACAGGCGCAGTGCATCAGCGTCACGGTGAAGAACAACAAGGTCTGCCTCAACCTGCCGCTGGGCATCGGTTCGGTCTGCCTGCCGATCCCCGTTTCGATCCCCGACGGCACGGCCGCCGAAGCCTGTCTCAGCATCTGCACCACCTGGGGCATACCCACCGGGGTCAAGGTGACAGTCTCGGTTGCCGGGCACACCATCGTGACGAAATCCTTCGGCAAATGCTGATCACCTGACCGCAGCACCGGACACCCGGTGCCGGCGTCCGGAATTCCCTCTCTGGCCGGACGGGTAGGGGCGCTTTCCCCGCGAGCGCCCCTATTGCCGCAGCCCCCACCCCGATCGATCGGCGCGGCCCGCAAGCCAGCCCTTTCGGCATGGCGGCTGCGCGCTCTGTTTACTTTTCGTTCCTGTCCCATCATGGTCGCGCGGTGAGCCAGCCCCTGCCCCTCCCCGCCCTGCACGCCAGCCACGCAGGCACCTGGCTGCGCGATGCCAATGCCGCCACGCGGGGCTGTTCGAAGGGCGAAGCCGTGATGGCCGCCGCCGATACGCCGCAATTGCTGATGAATGCGCCGCTGGTGGCCAGCCGTCTGGGCTATCCCGACCTCTCGGGGCTCGATCTGCTCGAACTATTCGCCTTCGTCTATCCTGCACGTTTCTGCGTGCCCACGCCCAAGGGCCTGGCGCATGCGCTGGGCCTCGAAGAACCGGCGGACGACGCGGCTGTGCCGCTCCTGCTGCAACGCGCCGCGGGCGCTCTGGTCGCGACCTGCGAAAGCGACGACTGGGCCGAACGCGAAGGCGCGTGGTCGACGCTGCAGTCGCTTGCGCGGTTGCGATGGCCCTGGGCGGGCGTGCTCGCGCCGCATGTCCGCCGGCCCGAGCGGGCCGAGAAGTGGCTGTTCACGCGGCTCCCCGAATGGGAGGAAACCGCCGAACGGCCGCAGCCGGCGCAAGTGCTCATCGACGAACCCGAAATCGAGGCCCAGCTCGAGCGGTTGACCGGCGAAGGCGCCGAACGGCGTGAAGGCCAGCGGCTGTTCTCGCGCGATGCAGGGCATGTCTTCGGGCCGCGCGACCGGCAGAAGCGGCCGCATGTCCTGCTAGCGCAGGCCGGCACCGGCATCGGCAAGACGCTCGGCTACCTCGCCCCCGCCTCGCTCTGGGCCGAACGGTCGGGCGGGACCGTGTGGGTATCGACCTATACCAAGAACCTGCAGCGCCAGCTGCGCCGCGAAAGCCGCAGCGCGTGGCCTGCCGCACGCGCCGATGGTTCGCCTCCCGTGGTGGTGCGCAAGGGGCGCGAGAACTACCTCTGCCTGCTCAATCTGGAAGACGCCTTGCAGGGCGGGTTCGCGGGTCGCCCCGCAATCCTTGCGCATCTGGTCGCGCGCTGGGCCGCCTATTCGCAGGATGGCGACATGATCGGCGGCGACCTGCCCGGTTGGCTGGGCACGCTGTTCCGCAAGCGCGGGATTGCCGCGCTGACCGACCAGCGCGGCGAATGCGTCTATGCCGGCTGCCCCCATTACCGCAAATGCTTCATCGAACGCAGCGCCCGCAATGCGGCGCAGGCCGATCTGGTGATCGCCAACCACGCGCTGGTGATGGTCAACGCCGCACGCGGCCGCGATCCTGCCAGCCGCCCGACGCGGATCGTGTTCGACGAAGGACACCACGTGTTCGACGCCGCCGACAGTACCTTTTCCGCTGCGCTGACCGGGCAGGAAGCGATCGAGCTGCGGCGCTGGATTGTCGGCCCCGAAAAGAACAGCCGCGGACGCCGGCGCGGGCTTGCGGCCCGGCTGGCGGATGTCGCCAGTTACGACGATGCGGGCGGCGAAGCGGTCGAAGATGCGGTCGTTGCCGCGCAGGCGCTGCCCTCGGACGGCTGGCTTGGCCGGCTCGCCGAGAACGCCCCGCTGGGCCCGCTCGAACATTTGCTGGCGGCAGTGCGCGCGACCACTTTTGCGCGCGACGAAAGCGGGCTCGAAATGGGCTATGGCATCGAGACCGAAACCGCCCAGCTACCCGGCGAGCTGGTCGAGGCGGCAGGCACTGCGGCGCAGGCGCTGGCAGCCATCCGCACACCCTTGCTGAAGCTTGCCGGACGGCTCGAAGCGATCGTCGAGGACGCGCCTGACTGGCTGGATGGACAAGGCCGTGCACGCATCGAGGGCGCGCGCCACTCGCTCGCCTGGCGGATCGACCTGATCGCGGCTTGGGAAGCGCTGCTGTCGCGGCTCGGCGGACCGGCCGATCCCGAATTCATCGACTGGCTGCAGGTCGACCGTAACGATTCGCGCGAATTCGATGTCGGGATCTATCGCCACTGGCTCGATCCGATGAAGCCCTTCGCCAAGGTCGTGCTCGAACCGGCGCACGGGGTCATGCTGACCAGCGCCACGCTGACCGACCGCGACGAGACCGGGCCCGACTGGCCGCATGCCATCACCAAGAGCGGCGCGCCGCATCTGGAACTGGCACCGAAGACCGCGGAAGCGCAAAGCCCCTTCGATTACGCGGGCCGTGCAGAAGTGCTGATCGTCACCGATATCCGCAAGGGCGATATCCCCGCGCTGGCGGGTGCCTATGCGCGGCTGATCGAGGCGAGCGATGGCGGCGTGCTGGGGCTGTTTACCGCGATCCGGCGGATGCGCGCGGTCTATGGCCGGATCGCCGACCGCCTCGCGCGCGCCGGCCTGCCGCTCTATGCGCAGCATGTCGATCCGATCGATACGGGCACGCTGACCGATATCTTCCGCGACGATCCGCGCGCCAGCCTGCTGGGCACCGATGCGCTGCGCGACGGGGTCGACGTGCCCGGCCGGAGCCTGCGCTGCGTGGTGATGGAAAGCGTGCCGTGGCCGCGCCCGACCATCCTTCACCGCGCGCGCCGCGCCGCCGCGGCGGATCAGGAAGGCGGCGCCAAGCGCTATGACGACCGCATCATCCGCGCGCGACTGGCGCAGGCCTTCGGGCGCCTTATCCGCACGCGCGAGGATGCCGGCCATTTCGTCGTGCTTTCGCCCGCTTTTCCCAGCCGGCTGCTGTCCGCCTTTCCCGAAGGCACCCCCGTCACGCGGCTGACGCTCGAAGAGGCTTTACAGCGCGTGGCCAACGGTGTTGTTAGCGCCGACCTTTCGACAGCGGAGACCCTGCCCCAGTGATGACGCGCGCATGAAGATCCTCGGCCTGCTGCGTCATGCCAAGTCCGACTGGGGGCAGAGCGACAATCGCGATTTCGATCGCGGGCTCAACGATCGCGGCCGGCGCGGAGCGCAGGTGATCGGCGACCACATTCGCGCGCATGGCGTCAAATGGGATCGCCTGCTCGCCAGCCCGGCGCAAAGGGTCAGGGCCACGCTGGCCGAAGCGCTGCCCGACATGGCCCCCGAGTGGGACGAACGGCTCTATCTCGCGGGAACCGATACGATCATGGAAATCATCCGCGAAAAAGGCGGTGATGGCGATGCGCTGCTGCTGTCGGGCCACAATCCCGGCCTTGGCGACATGCTGTTCGAACTGGTCGCGCCCAAGCAGGAAAACGCGCTGTACGACGAGGCCAAGGTCAAATTCCCAACCGCTGCCTATGCGGTGTTCGAGCTCGATATCGACGACTGGAGCGAATTGCGCACCGGTTGCGGCGTACTCGCCCACTTCGCCCGCCCGCGCGATCTCGATGCGGAACTGGGGCCGGAGTACTGAGGCGACTTGCCCGGCCGGGAACGGCCTCGAGGGATCAGATCAGGCCGGCGTCCTTTAGCTGCGCAGCGCGCCCGCGAGCCACGGGCACCCTGAGGCCGGTTGCCAGCACGATCTTGGTGTCCCTGCCGTTCTTTTCGCTCCCCGCGATAGCCGATTGCGCCACCCACCAGCTGCGATGGACGCGCAACCCCGCTCCCGGCGGAACCAGTTCGGCGGCCTCCGACAGCGACATCAAGACCATTTCGCTGCGCCCGTCGCCGATCACCTTCACATAGTGATCCTCCGCCGTCATCGCGATGATGCGCGGGAAACCCTTGGGCAAGCGGCCGTGCATGGCGGTCTCGGTCAAAGCGGATGCACCTTCGCCCGGCGCGTCACCGCGCGGCGCCGACATCTCGCCTCCCGTTCGCCTTTCGCTGCGGCGATAGGCAAGGAAGAACAGTACAAAAAAGGCGACAGCCATGAGCATCGACATCGGCCAAGCAAACGCAAAGGCGGGGCCGAACGCACCGCTGGTCCCGCCCGTCAGCCAGAGTATGGCCCAGGTGATGACGACCGATCCCACGGGAATGGCAAAGGCATAGCCCCACAGTTCGTCCAAGCCGAGCATGCGCGCCGATGCGGCACCGATCAACGACAGCCCGCGCATGACCGCCCAGCCGGCCAGGCATCCGCCGATACCGAAAGCCATCTGCATGCCGAGCGATGCCTCTGACGCAGGCGGGAATCCGATCAGGGCAAGGAAGACACCGCCAAGCGCCACGATGCCGACTTCGGCGAGCATGCGCTCGCGCGAACCGGGGCGGCGATTCGGCCGGCCTGACTGTTCCGGGAGAAGCTGGTCGGTCACCGCCGAATGTCTTCCCGGACAGTTCGCGCGGCAGCGGCGACCATCCACGTGTTTGCCTGACCGTTCACGTAGTTCCTCTTTGTTTTGCTGCGGCTCCGATCAATCCGGAAGTTCCTTTGAACGAAAAACCGAACCGACGGAACATCACCATGCCCAGAACCGCAGGCCGCAACAGGCCGAACGAAACCACGACGGGCGCGGCAAAGCCGCCATCGATCCTGTCGACCGCTGCGATCACAATCGCGGCGACCGTGGTCATGACCGGAATATCGATGGTATTCGGCGGGTTCGGATCGCAGGATGCCATGCAGACATCGCGCGCAATCAGCTTGCCGATCGTCGTCCATCTGGCGACGGTGCTGTCCGCGCTGTTGCTGGGACCCGTCGTCCTGCTGCGCCGCAAGGGCGATCGCTGGCACCGCCGGCTCGGCCGGGTCTGGGTCCTGTTGATGGTCGTGACCGCGCTGGCATCGGCCTTCATCCGGTCGCCGGGGGCGGGTCTCTTCGGGACCGGCTTCAGCGCGCTCCACCTGTTCACCGTGTGGACGCTCATCTGCGCGCCGGTCGGTGTCTGGCTGGCATGGAAGAAGCGTATTGCAGCGCACCAGGGCGTGATGACCGGGCTCTGGTCCTCGCCGGATCCTTCACGCTGATACCGGGCCGGCTGCTGGGGAGTATGGTGTTCGGGTGACAACCGGTCGGAGCCGGTGCGGATCAGCTGATCAATCCGGCCACGGCAGACCGGCGGCTAGCGCAGAAGCCGCGGCCCCGGCCCGGCTTCGGCCGCCATGTCATCGGGATTGTAGAGCTTGCAGGTCTTGAGGCTGAGGCAGCCGCAGCCGATGCAGCCATCGAGATTGTCGCGCAGCCCCTGCAATTGCTCGATCCGGCGGTCGAGGCTTTCGCGGATTGCCTCGCTGATCTTCCACCAGTCGAAGCTCGAGGGGGTGCGGCCCTGCGGCAGGCTGCGCAGATGTTCGCCGATATCCTCGAGCGACAGGCCGAGTTTCTGGACGATGAGGATAAAGCTCAGCCGCCGGATATCGCTGCGCAGGAACCGCCGCTGGTTGCCTGCGGTTCGGATCGAATGGATCAGCCCCTTGTCCTCGTAGAAACGGATCGCCGAGGCGGAAAGGCCGGTGCGGCGCGCAAGATCGCCGATGCTGAGCTGGTCGTTCGCATTCATCGATCAGGCTGATAGATTATTTCGAGCTTGACCTCAAGTGAAGTTGAGGTTGCATAGGGCTGTGCATCGCAACCGGCGGGCGGCCATCCGGCCCCGCCTCACAGGAGATGCATGATGACGACAGGACGGCTCGAACACGCCAATATCTCGGTGACCGACCCCGAACGCTGCGCCGCGCTGCTCAGGGACCTGCTGGGCTGGGAGGAGCGCTGGCGCGGTCCGTCGCAGAAATATGGGCGTTCGGTCCATGTCGGGGGGCGGCACGATTACATCGCGCTCTACACCGCCGAGCATGTGCGCGGGGGTTATGCCATGGGCCAGCCGCTCAACCACCTGGCTTTTACCGTGGACGATCTCGATGCCGCCGAGGCCGCGGTGACTGCGCACGGCCTCGAACCCTTCGGGCATGACGATTACGAACCCGGGCGGCGGTTCTACTTCTTCGACTGGGACGGGATCGAATTCGAGGTGGTCAGCTATGAATGAGCCGATGCACCGCGCGTCGCTGTTCGCGCCATCCCCGCGCCGGCCGGTGCGCCCTGGAACCCGGCCATCGCCCCGAGGGGAACCTCCTCGAACCGGCCGAGCCAGCGGCGCGCCATCTTCGCCAGCGGCACCGGGTTGAGATAGTGCCGCTTGCAGCGCCCGTCGCGTTCGGAAGCGACCAGTTCGGCCGCTTCGAGCACGGCGAGGTGCTTGGCCACCGCCTGGCGGGTCATCGGCAGGTCTTCGCTGAGATTCGCCAGCGTCAGGCCGCCCTCTTCGCTCAACCGGTCGAGCAAGTGCCGCCGTGTCGGATCGGCCAGCGCTGCAAATGTGTCGGTCATGCGAACATGGTTACGAAGATCTTGCCGAGTCGCTCAAGCGCGCGGCGTCCGCGTGGGCCGGTTTGTCCACGGTCGGGCCTCAACCGGGCAGCGTACCCGTCTGCCGCTGCGCCTCGGCCAACGCGATCGCGGCGCTCGTCGCGACATTGAGCGAGCGGACCGCGGGACGCATCGGCAAGCGCACCTGCGCATGGCTGGCCTCCACGACGGTATCCGGAACGCCTGCGCTTTCCTTGCCGAACAGCAGCACATCGTCGGCGCGAAAGGCGAAGTCGTAGGCCGAGTGTGTCGTCTTGGTGGTGAACAGCACCAGGCGGCTGTCGCCCAGGCTGGCTCGAAACGCCGCGAACCCCGCATGACGCGTGACCGCGACATGGTCGATATAGTCCATCGCCGCCCGCCGCACCCGGCGATCGTCCCAGGCGAAGCCCAGGGGCTCGATCAGGTCCACCGCCGCGCCCATGCATGCGCCCAGCCGCAGCACGGCGCCGACGTTTCCGGCGATCTCGGGTTCGAACATCGCAATCCGCATGTCAGAGCAGCCTGGCTGTCGCTGGTGCGCCGCCCGCCCATGGCTGATCGGTCCGGTCGAGGACGAGCGGCCCCTCCCATGGACGGCACAGCGCGTGGGCGGTTTCGGCGGAACCCTGCGTCCACCGGCCGTGGTCTTCCCGCGCCAGCAACACCGGCATGCGCGCGTGGCAATCGGCAGCGACCCCGCAGGCCTCGGTCATCACCATTGCATAGCAGCGCCCCCATTCCGCCGATTCGCGCCACACCCCGGCGATAGCGAACACCTCGGCATCGGGGCGGCTCAGCCAGCTTCGCGTCTTGCTTCCTTTCGCGCCTTCCGCCTCGGCCCAGGCAGTGACCGGGATCAGGCACCGGCGCGATTCGAAACTGGCGCGCCAGAAGGGGCTGCCAAGCTTGTCGGTGCGAGCATTGTTGACCGGCTTGGGCTTGAGCGGCTGTCCCTTGCTGCCCTTGAGCACCAACGGGAAACCCCAGCTCATCTGCGTGAGCCGGCCTTCCGCCACCACGGCGCCGGGATAGCCGGGGAACACTTCGGCACCGAAATTCGCGCCTGCCAGGTCGTCGATCGCATCGAACCACTTGGCGACCTCGTCCTTGTTCTTGGTCATGCGGTACAGATTGCACATCAGGCGTTGCCCACGACGAAGCAGGCCGCCGCGACCAGCGCCCCGGCCCAGCGGTTGGCGCGGAACCGGGCAAGCGGATTGCCGGCATCCTCGGCATCGAGCGTGGCGACCTGCCAGGTCAGATGTGCGGCAGCAGGCAACAGCGCCAAGAGCGCTACCCAATCCGCGCGATAGAGCCAGAAGGCCAGCGCCCACAGCGTGACCGCACCGGCATAGAACAGCGCCACCCCGCCCTGCACATGCCCGCCGAGACGCAGCGCGCTCGACCGAATGCCGACCAGCGCGTCGTCCTCGCGGTCCTGCAACGCATAGATCGTGTCATAGCCGATCACCCACAGCGCCGCGCCAGCATACATCGCGGCGAGCGCGTCCCAATTGTCGGCGCGCAGCTGCGTCCATCCGACCAAGAGCCCCCATGTGAAAACCAGTCCGAGCCAGGCCTGCGGCCACCAGGTGATCCGCTTCATGAACGGGTAGGCCGCGACCAGTGCGAGGCTGCCCAGTGCCACCCCCTGCGCCAGCGGGCGCAGTTGCAGCAGCACCAGCAGCCCGGCTGCGCACAACGCCAGCAGCCATGCCCATGCGAGCTTCTTCGAGATACGCCCGCTGGCGACCGGGCGCGAAGCGGTGCGGGCGACTTTCCGGTCGAGCTCGGCATCGACGATATCGTTGTAGACGCAGCCCGCACCGCGCATCGCGATAGCCCCCAGCAGCAGCCACGCGAGCAGCCCCAGCTGCCAGCCCGCGCCGGTCAGCCACACGCCCCAGACGCAGGGCCAGAACAACAGCCACCAGCCGATCGGCCGGTCGAACCGCGCGAGTTGCGCCAGGTCGCGCGGCAGTTGCGGGAGGCGCGCCACCAGCCCGCGGTGTTCGCTGTCGGGGACGACGGTTTCATTCATCGCGCCGGCCCTATCAATCTCGCCATCGCAGCGAAAGCGGGGATCGCCGTGGACCTTCTTTGGGAAAGCACCCCGATCCCGGCTTTCGCCCGTATGTCGGATGTGATTAGAGGGGCCATGCCCGCTACCCCCGTCTGGCCGCCCAAGAGCGCTCCGCGTCTGTTCGTCGAGCAGGAACTGTCGGCCGATACGCCGGTCACGGTCGAAGGCAATCAGGCGCATTACCTGTCGAAGGTCATGCGCGTCGCCCCCGGCGATGCGGTAATCCTGTGCGACGACATGACGGGTGAATGGGCCGCCGAAGTGATCGAAGCAGGCAAGCGCAGCATCGTGCTGCAGCCGCGCGACCACCAGCGGCCGCGCGAAGCGGTGCCCGATTTCTGGCTGTGCCCGGCCTTGCTCAAGAAGGACCGCTTCGACCTCGTGCTCGAGAAAGCGACCGAACTGGGCGCGGCGCGGATTGCGCCGGTGCTTACGCGACGCTGCGTGGCCGACAAGCTCAATGCCGAGCGCGCGGCTACGATCGTGACCGAGGCGGCCGAGCAATGCGCACGCACCGCGCTGCCCGAAGTCGCGGTACCGGCCCGGCTCGATGCCTTGCTGCGTGACTGGCCGCAGGATCGCCACCTGTTCTTCGCTGACGAGGAAGGCGGCGAGCCGGCCGCCGATGCCTTCTGCTATGCCGAGGGGCCCGCCGCGCTGCTGGTCGGCCCCGAGGGCGGGTTCGACGACGCCGAGCGCGCAGCCATCCGCGCGCATCCCGCATCGGTCGCGATCAGCCTCGGCCCCCGCATCCTGCGCGGCGAAACTGCGGCTATTGCCGGCATGGCGGTGTGGATGGCCGAAGCGGGCGACTGGCTGGACGCAGATTAATTTCCTTTTCACGCACGGCCGCCTTGCCTATCGCCACGCGCCATGAGCACGCGCGAGACATCGGGGGCACAGGACCCCATTATCGAAAGCCGCGACCAGCTGGTTGCCCCGATGCAGCGCGGCGAAAAGCCGAAGGCCGACTGGCGGATCGGTACCGAGCACGAAAAACTGGTCTATGGCAGCAAGGACCACCGCGCGCTGTCCTATGAAGAAGAAGGCGGCATCCGCGACATCCTGCTGTCGCTGCGCGAATTCGGCTGGGAGCCGATCGAGGAAGGCGGCAAGGTCATTGCCATGCGCGGTTCTGACGGGACCGTCAGCCTCGAGCCCGCGGGCCAGCTCGAACTGTCGGGCGCGCCGCTGGAAAACCTGCACGATACCTGCGCCGAGACCGGCCGCCACCTCGCGCAGGTGAAGCAAATCGGCGAACGGTGCGGGGTTGGCTTCCTTGGCCTCGGCATGTGGCCCGACAAGACCCGCGAGGAACTGCCGGTCATGCCCAAGGGCCGCTACGACATCATGATGCGGCACATGCCCAAAGTGGGCAACCTGGGCCTCGACATGATGCTGCGCACCTGCACCATCCAGGTCAATCTCGACTATTCGAGCGAGGCCGACATGGCGCAGAAGTTCCGCACCGGGCTGGCGTTGCAACCGCTGGCCACCGCGCTGTTTGCCAACTCCCCCTTCACCGAAGGGAAACCCAACGGTTACCTGTCCTATCGCAGCCATATCTGGAGCGATACCGATCCGCACCGGACCGGCATGCTGCCCTTCGTCTTCGAAGACGGCTTCGGCTATGAACGCTGGGTCGACTACATGCTGGACGTGCCGATGTATTTCGTCTTCCGCGACGGCAAGTATCTCGACGCCGCAGGCCTCAGCTTCCGCGATTTCCTCGACGGGAAACTGGAAATCCTGCCCGGCGAAAAGCCCACCGAAAGCGATTGGTGGGACCATCTGTCCACCGCCTTCCCCGAAGTGCGGCTGAAGAGCTTTCTCGAAATGCGCGGCGCCGATGGCGGTCCGTGGAGCCGGATCTGCGCGCTGCCCGCCTTCTGGGTCGGCCTGCTTTACGACCAGTCCGCGCTCGATGCCTCGTGGGACCTGGTCAAGCACTGGACGATGGAAGAGCGCGAGGCACTGCGCAACGCAGTGCCGCGACTCGCGCTCGATGCGCCCATCCCCGGCGGTGGCAAGCTGCACGATCTGGCCAGGGAAGTGATGGCAATCGCCCGTGCGGGACTCGCCGCGCGGGGCCGTCTCAATTCATCGGGCGACAACGAGACCGGCTTCCTCGAAACGCTCGACGAAATCGTGGCCACGGGCAAGGTTCCGGCGCAGGTCATGCTCGACCGCTATAACGGCGAATGGGGCGGCGATATCGACCGCATCTACAAGTACAGCTTCTGAGAAGCGTGGGAGAACAGCGATGATCCAGATCAACGGTACAATCAGGCTGGGACGCTCGATCGATGCTGCCACGCGCAAGGCGATCGTCGAAATGGTCCGCGCCAGCCGCGCCGAGGACGGCTGCATCGACTATGCCTTTGCCAGCGACCTCGCCGATCCCGACACGCTGATCCTGTTCGAACGCTGGCGCGACCAGGCGGCGCTCGATGCGCATGGCAAGTCCGACCACATGGCAGCGTTCCAGGAATTCATGGGGGCGAACCCGCCCGAGGCCAGCGATCTGCGCATCTACGACACCGACGAGGGACAGCCGCTGCGCTGATTACTCCGCCGGTTGCGGCGCGATTGCGGGCTGCGGCCTGACCCGGTTCCATATCCGCGTCAGCGGCGCGGTGAGCAGCCCGTTCTGCGCCATCCATGCGTGGTATTCGCGGTATTTGGCATCCTCGGCCAGCAGGTGGGCTTCCTCGGTCTTGGCGCGCCAGAAATAGATCGCGTTGACCACCACAAGGAAGAAGCTGTTGCGGATTGCATCGACCGGCGAGCCGCTGGTCACGAGGAAGGGCAGCACGGCGGCCCACCAGAACAGGTTCTTCGACACATAGGCCGGGTGGCGGGTGAACCGATACGGGCCGTTGGTCAGCACCCCGCGATAGGTGAGGTTGGAAAACCGCAAGCCGAAGGCGAAGGTCGCCCATGCGTAGACCCCGGTGAGCGCGACCAGCAGGGCGCCCCATAGCGCCAGCAGCGTGTCGTTCCCGGCCATCCAGTGCACCCAGCCCGCGGTGTTCTGTTCGTAATTGATCGCCCGGCCATTGCCGAGGATGCCCCAGACGATCGGCGGATAGCAGATCAGCGCCGCCACCCAGCCCGCCAGCAGCGGGTTGCCCGAGCGGATATGAGCGTCGAGCGGGCGCATGGTGACGATATAGCCCACCGTCCCGATCATGACATCGATCATGAACATCGCCTCGATAATGGTCAGCGCGATGCGTTCGGGACGCGCGGCAACTTCGGCGAAATCGGCCGTCACGATGGTATGGAAGGCAAAGGGCACGATCGAGACCATGAAGGCCGTGAAGAAGGCCTTGATGATCCATACGCGCCAGTGACTGAGGACTTCTCGCGCGTCCCAGCCGGGACGCAGCAACAGCATGGCGCCAAAGTGCCAGGCATGATCGCGCGGCTCGACCAGCGCCCTGTCGAGCCACGGGACATAGAGCAGCGAGAGTACGACCAGCGGAATGGCCGCGTAGGCCAGGACCTGCATCGAGAAGAGATATTGCCCGTCCCAGTACCAGCGGCACAGGCAATAGAGGCCGGCGATGATTGCCCAGGTCGCCCACAGGCCGGCCAGCTTTACCCAGGTCACCGCGCGGTCGGGCTCGCGGCGTGCGGGCAGCGACCAGTCGAGACCCGTCGAGGGGCGCAAATGCACCTTTTCGACGAAGATCGACCACGCCGCCATGGGCAGCGCTGCGGCCAGCAAGCCGACCAGCGCGGAACTGCGCCCGCCCAGCGTATCGCGCGGGACCGCCCAGTCGAAGGTTTCGGCGATCGCCGGAAAGGCGCGCGCGAAAGCGACCCAGGCCAGCAGCCCGGCGAGGCCAACAAGCCCCACGGCCGCGGAGACATCGCTCTTAGGCCGCGCGGCGGGTGCTGTTGCAGGCGCGCTCATGACCTCCCCTCGTTAGCCCGGAATGGTTAACAGGCGGATCATGCTAGCACGGCGGTCAGCGGAACGCAGTGATCCGGCCGCTGTCGTCGAGAATGTAAAGCGTGTTATTCGCTACGATCGGGGCCAGCGAAACCGGCTCGTCGAGGTCGGTGAACAGGCTGGCCGAACCTTCCGCACTGCTGATGCGGTAGACTTCGCCTTCCGAGCTGACCGCCCACAGATTGTTCCCGGCAAGCACCGGTCCCGACCAGAAGATCGGGCCCTTCTTGTCCTTCTCGTCGCGCCAGCGCGGCAGTTGGGTCAGCCAGCGTACCTTGCCGGTCGAACGGGCGATGGCGAGCAGGCGCGCATCGTCGGTCAGCGTGAAGATCCACTCGCCCGCGATCGCGGGAGTGGAAATGCCTGCGAGGTTGAGCTCCCAGATCCGCTGCCCGGTCACCAGTTCGTAGGCCGCCATGCGGCCGCCCTGCCCCAGCGCGTAAACGCGGCCATTATCGATGATCGGGTCGGCATCGATATCGGTCAGCGAACCGACCTGCGTCGAGATCGAGGTCAGCGCGAGCGCATCGGCCCACAGCGTCCGGCCATTTTCGTACCGGTGCGCGATCAGTTCGCCCGAACTGTAGCCCGCGATCACCGTGCCCTGCGCGGCGGCAGGCGCGGCCACGCCGAACACGCCGGCCTGCGTCGAGGAACCGGTGTCCTGCCACAGTACCGATCCATCGGCGGCATCGAGCGCGAAGATCTGGTCGTCCTGCGTCATCACGAAGACCGAGCCGAACGCCACCGTGGGCGATCCGCGCAGCGGGCCCGAGGGGCGCACCTTCCACACCACCGATCCGCTAGCCGCATCGAGCGCGGCCACATCGCCCACGCCGTCGGTCATGTAGACCTTGCCGTCGGCATAGCTGACGCCGCCGCCGAAAGCAGAATCCCTCAGCGCGCTCTCGACGCCAGGGTTGTAGCTCCAGCGCGCCGCGCCGGTCGCCGCGTCGAAGGCCGACACCACGCCGTCGCTGCCGACCGCGAACAGCATGCCGCCGCCAACGACCGGTGCCGCGCCGAAACGGCGGCGCTGGCTGGCGCCTTCGATATCGACGGTAAAGGCACGCGACGGGTCGCTCGCCAAGGCCAGATGGCCATAGGACTTGCCCGCATTGCCGCCCGCCTGCGCCCAGCTGTCATTGACCTGCGCCGGGGGCAGGACGATCGACACGGTGGCCAGCGCCGGGTCGACCTTGGCGCCGGTCTCGATCCGCGACAGGATCGGCTGGCGATCGCCCAGCGTCGGGGTGACCTTCTTGTCGCCGCCGCCGAACAGGCCGCCGCTGCAGGCACCCAGCGCAAGTGCCAGGGCCGCGGCGCATGCCGTACGCGATAGGATTGTGCGGTTCATCTGTGTCCTCGTTCCGTATCTGGTGGCGGGCCGCAGCCTGCCCTATTCGGTTGCGACCGCGGCGTCTTCGCCTGCGGCAATTTCGCGTTCGACCCCTTGCTCTGCGAGCAGCGCTTCGACGTCCTCGATCGCATCGACACCGAGCACGCCGGCCATCTGGCGGGCGCGCGACCGCACGCTTTCGGGCGCGGTCTGATCCTTGGCGATCTGCGCGAACAGGGCACCGGCTTCGGCGCGCTTGTCCTGATCGAGATAGGCATGTGCGACCAGCTCGCCAGCGCTGGCGAAATACGGCTTGCCGGGGGTCGCCAGCGGCTTGAGCGCAGCGACGATGTCGGCGCTGTCCATCGCGTCGTAATTGAGCGCCACGTCGCGCAACCGCGCAAGGTCGCGCATGGCGGGCGCCGCACCGTCGTCGGCGGCGATCTGCTTGAATAGCGCCGAGGCTTCATCGGTATCGCCGCGCTGTTCGGCAATGCCTGCACGCATCAGCTTGGCTGCAACCGCCGCGCCGCTGCCTTCGCCCGCGGCGAGTTCCTCGAGGCGGTCATAACCGCTGTCGAGATTGCCCGCCTGGATCTGGTCGAGCGCGCCGACCAGCGTTTCGGAATCGCGTTCCATCGCGGCTTCCTGGCGGCCGTCCCAGTAAAGATATCCGGCGAACGCCACCAGCGCGAGGATGATCAGGCCCAGCAGGGGCTTGCCCCACCGGTCGAGGAACGCCTGGGCGTCGCTCTGGCGCACGGCGTCGTCGACTTCGCGCAGCAGCGCTTCCTGCTGTGCGCTTTCCTGCTTGGCGCGCTTTTCTTCGCGGGACAGTTCGTTCTTGGGTGTCAGGGCCACAGCGGCGGGCTCCATCTGGAAAGGGGTCGGTTTGCGCGGCTCTTTACGGACAGGCGCGGACAAGGGCAATGGTCGGGACTGCCTGTCCCCGCCCGCGTGAACGGCGGCTTAAAGCGCCTAGAGCTCAAGGCCCATCGCGCTCGAATAGAGGCGGCGATAGGTCGCGACCATCTTGGCTTCGTCGAACTGCGCCACCGCCTTGGCGCGGTTGGCTTCACCGACCTCGCGGCGCAGGTCCTTCGACACCGCCAGCTGGACCAGCGCCATGCGCAATTCCTCTTCATTGCCCGGCGGCGCGATGAATTCCGCATTCGCCTCGGACACCATGTCGGCAATGTCGCCCACTGCGGGCGCGACCACTGGCAGGCCCGCGGCCATCGCCTCGACCACCGACAGCGGGAATTGCTCGGAATCGCTCGACAGCGCGAAGATGTCGAACAGGCCGATGACCCGCGCCGGATCGCTTACCGGCCCGGGCACATGGACCCTGTGGTTGATCCTCAACCGATCGGCTTCGGCCAGGATCGCATCGCGCGCCTCGCCCTCGCCCAGAATCACCAATTGCCAGTTTTCGGGAAGATCGTTGAACACCCGCACCAGCCGCGGCAGGTTCTTGACCGTCCGCAGCCCCGCCAGCGTGCCCACCCAGTGTTCGCCCGGATGCTTGATCAGCCGCAGTGCATCCTTCTTCGGACGCATGGCGAACCCCTTGGTGTCGATGCCATTGGGAATGCGTTTCACCCGGCCGAGCGGCTGCTGCCAGTCGACCAGCGCGATTTCCTCGAGCCGTTCGGAAGGAACGACGAGCCCCGATGCACGCCCCAGCGCGATCCGGCGGAACCAGGTGCGGCTGGTTTTCAGTTTCTTCAGTTCGCTTTCGTCGAAGCCGTCCTCGTGATGGATCAGCGGCGGCAGATCATGCACATCCTTGAACAATGTGTGCGCCATCACCGCATCCATTGCGCCCCAATTGTAGGTGCAGACCAGATCATAGCCCTTCATCGCCCGGGCGATCTTCTGCAGGCGGCCCGGCAGGGGCCAGCCTTTCAGGCTGGGGAATTCCGGCTGGATGCGCACATCGCATCCCTTCGCGATCCGTGCGGCCGCGCCCAGCTGCGCAGGTTCGGCGGAAACGATCGTGTGCCGTGCCTTGGCAGCAAAGGCATTGATCAGCTGGACGGTGCGCAATTCCTTCCCGCCCGGGGCGAAGGTCGAGTGCAGATGGAGGATGTGCGGCACCACGCCGCGGCGCGCCCGGTTCATGCGAGGCGGGCCAGCAATGCATCCACCACGGCACGCGCCTCGGGCTCGTCGAGCGTGGGTGCGTGGCCGACCCCGGGCACCGTGGCCGCGATTGCCTGCGGGGCGCGCTGCTGCATGGCGGCGAAGGCCTGCGCCGACAGCAATTGCGACAATTCGCCGCGCAGCAGCGCGAGCGGCTTTTGCGCCAGCCGGTCGTAGGCCGGCCAGAGATCGGGCGGGACCGCCGCATCGTCCGCCGCGAGGATCGGTTCGGCGATCTTCATGTCGTAATCGAATGCGATCCGGCCGTTGTTGCACAGCGTCAGCGTGCGCTTGGCCATCGCGATCCATTCCTGCGTGCCATAGCCCGGGAAGGCGGGCCCGTGCACTTCCTCGAGCGCGCGCGCGGCATGCATCCAGGTGGGGAAGCTGCGGCCCTGCCCGATATAGGACTTGATCGCATCGAGCCCCGCGGTCTCGATAACGGGCCCGACATCGTTCAGCAGCGTGCCCGCGATCCGATCGGGTTGCTGGGCTGCCAGCGCCAGCGTGATGAGCCCGCCCATCGAGGTGCCGACCGACACGAAACGATCGATCGCCTCGGCCTCGAGCAGCGCCAGCAGGTCGGCGGTGTATGTCGGGATCTGGTAGCTGGCCGGTTCCTCGGCGTAATCGCTGTCGCCGCGTCCGCGCATCGTCGGCACCAGCACGCGCCAGCCCTGCGCCGCGATATGCGGGGCCAGGTCCTCGAAATCGCGCGCATTGCGCGTCAGCCCGTGGAGGCAGATTACCGGCGGACGCCCGGTAGCGCTGCCGTAGTCACGGAAGCGGAGGGTGAGGCCGTCGGGGCTCTGCCAGTGACGGTCGGTGTAGCTGTTATCCATATGGGGCGGAGAAAACCTTGGTCGCTTGGCGTTGGTGCCCTTGTATCGGGCCGACATGCCGCCCACTATCGCTGGATGCGCGCCGAACCGCAAGCCGCGAGCTATCGCCCCGACACGCCGATCGAAACGCTGGCCGACTGGATCGGCGATGCAGTCGGACCGGCGGATTTCCCGAAGACCGAACTGCGTTTCCGCAACGAGCGGCATGCGGCGACCGTGGGGCTGGAAGACTTGTCCGACGCCGACTGGCTCCGACATTTCGGCCGGTTCGAACCGCTGGCCGGCAACCTGCCGCAGCCGCTGGCGCTGCGTTATCACGGCCACCAGTTCCGCGTGTACAACCCCGAGATCGGCGACGGCCGCGGCTTCCTTTACGCGCAGCTGCGTGATGCCGATGGCCGGTTGCTCGATCTGGGCACCAAGGGTTCGGGGCAGACGCCGTGGAGCCGCCGGGGCGATGGCCGGTTGACGCTGAAGGGCGCGGTCCGCGAAATCCTTGCCACCGAGATGCTCGAAGCGCTGGGGGTCTACACTTCGAAAACCTTCAGCGTGGTCGAGACCGGCGAGGCGCTGACCCGCGGCGACGAACCCAGCCCCACCCGCTCGGCAGTGATGACGCGGCTGAGCCATGGCCACATCCGGATCGGCACTTTCCAGCGGTTGCTCGCCCTCGAAGAGCGCGCCCACATGGCGCAGCTGGTCGACTACTGCTTGGCGCAATTCCCCGGCCCGCCACCGCCTGAAGACGCCCCGGGACGCGAGGACCCCGCAGTGCGGCTGATGCATCTGGTGGTCGAACGGCTGGCAGATCTCGCCGCCAGCTGGATGGTCGCGGGCTTTGTCCACGGCGTGCTCAACACCGACAACATGAACATCTCTGGCGAGAGCTTCGACTACGGTCCGTGGCGTTTCCTGCCGCGGTGGGATCCGGGCTTCACCGCGGCCTATTTCGACCACCAGGGCCTTTACGCCTTCGGCCGCCAGCCCGAGGCGCTGCACTGGAACTGCGGCCAGCTGGCGGTGGCCTTGCGGCTGCTTGCCGATGCGCCGCCGCTGATTGCCGCGATGGAACGCTTCGGCCCGCTCTACATGGAAGCGATCGGGCGGCGCTGGTGCTGGAGGCTGGGCGTCGCCAGCCGCGGACCCGAGGCCGACGGCCGCCTCGTCGCGGCCTGCGAAAAGGCGCTGGGCGACAGCAGTACCGCGCCCGATGCATTCTTTTTCGCGCATCGCGGCGGCCGCGGAGCCGAGGGATCGCTGGCCGAAGCGTTCGCAGGCTACGAGCCGGTCGCTGGCGCGCACCCCTACTGGAATGGCGGCGGTCCGCAATCGATGCTGATCGAGGAAGTCGAGACCATCTGGGCAGCCATCGCCGAAAACGACGACTGGCAACCGCTGGCCGACAAGGTGGCCGCGCTGCACGCGATGGGCGCCGCGCATGGCCCGCCCCCGCAACCCGCAGGGCATCGCCCGGCCGAGAGTGCAACTTGAATTGACGCAGCGCCCGCAACCTCCCACCTAGGGCACATTCCGAGGCGCAGAACAGGATAAGCATACGCCATGACGACCGAACTGGTCTCAACCGAACCCGCGACCGGCAAGGAAATCTGGCGCGGCCAAGCGGGCAATGTCGACGAAACGATCGAGCGCGCGCGCAAGGCGCTGCGGCAATGGTCGCGCGAACCGCTGGGCCGCCGGATCGAATTCGTGCGCCGCTTCGCCAATGAAGTCCGCAAGCACGGCGATGCCTTCGCCGAGCTGATCGCGCGCGAGACCGGCAAGCCGCTGTGGGAAGCGCGCACCGAGGTCGAAGCGGTCATCGGCAAGGTTGAGATCTCGATCACTGCCTATGCCGAGCGCACCGGGCAGAAAAAGCTCAACAGCGCGCTGCAGGGCACTGCCGCGCTGCGCCACAAGCCGCATGGCGTGATGGCCGTGCTGGGGCCGTACAATTTCCCCGCCCACCTGCCCAACGGCCACATCGTGCCCGCGCTGATCGCAGGCAATGTGGTGATCTTCAAGCCGAGCGAGAAAACCCCGGCAGTGGGCGAATTCCTCACCCGCTGCTTCCACGAGGCCAAGGTGCCCGAAGGCGTGGTTCAATGCATCCACGGCGGGGCCGAGGTCGGTCAGGCGCTGGTCGAGCACTGGATGGTCGATGGCGTGCTGTTCACCGGTTCGGCACGCGCGGGCATCGCGATCAACCGCAAGCTGGCCGCCGATCCGGGCAAGATCGTCGCGCTGGAGATGGGCGGCAACAACCCCATCGTCATGCTCGATACGCCCAAGATCGAGGATGCGGCGGCGACGATCGTCCAGTCCGCCTTCACCACCGCCGGCCAGCGCTGCACCGCAGCGCGTCGGCTGATCGTGGTCGATTCGATGTTCGACAAGATCGTGCCCGCGGTAAAGGCGCTGACCGAAAAGCTGATCGTCGACGAGCCTTTTGCAGAACCCCAGCCCTTCATGGGCTGCGTGATCGACAATTCCACCGCCGACCTGCTGTCCGAAAGCTTCGTCGCGCTGATGAGCCGGGGCGGCACGCCGATCATGCACATGAAGCGGCGCGACGAATCGCTGCCCTTCCTGTCGCCCGCGATCCTCGACGCGACCGAGATCCACGACCGGCCCGACATCGAATTGTTCGGCCCGTTGCTGCAGGTGATCCGCGTCCCCGATTTCGACGCGGCGATCTATGAAGCGAACAATACGCGCTACGGCCTTTCGGCCTCGCTGATCGGGGGCAAGCCTGCCGATTTCGAGCATTTCTGGACCGAGATCCGCGCCGGCATCGTCAATTGGAACCGCCCCACCAACGGGGCATCCTCATCCGCACCGTTCGGCGGCGTCGGCCTGTCGGGCAACCACCGGCCCGCGGCGTTCTATGCGGCGGACTATTGCGCCTATCCGGTCGCCAGCAACGAGATGGAGCAACCCCGTGCGAGCATCGGGGTCGGTATCCGGGAAAGCTGACCGCGCTGCGGTCAGTCGGTGGTGACGAGGTCGATCTCGGTCACGCCCTGCGGCAGCCGTCGCGCATAGACCACATAGGCCGAACGCCCCTTGGTCCCACTGAGGATGTTGTCGCCCGCGCTCTTGGTGTGTTCGGCATTGTAGCCGGCGGCCCGTGCGCGCGTGTAGTAGAAGGCAAGCACTTCCTCGAGCGCGACCGGCGTCAGGAAGGAGACCACGCGCAGCGCGCACTGGCCTTCGTCGGTTCCGGCCGCTTCCTGCGTGTTGCCGCGCGGATAGACGGGAAAAGCGGCGGGCAGCTTGGCCGCCCAGGCAGAGGTGTAGTCGACCTTCTCGCCGCAATTCTCGCCGCCCGGCGAAACCGCGGCGCGGGCAGCGGCGACCATCGCCGCGCTCGGTGCATTGTCGTCGCCCAGCGTCTTGGCGGTCGGCGGCGAAACCAGTTCGCTGCGCCCGCCTACCAGTTCGGCGGCGCGGCTGCGCGCAGCCTCGATCGCGCGGGGCGACTTGTCGATATTGGGGATCGCGGCATTGCCGGTGCCCGACAACGCGGCATTGGCTTCGTTCCGTCCGGCCAGATCGGGATCGGACGATAGTTCGTCGTTCAGCGCCTGTTCGCTCGCCGGGTCCATGGCGTCGCCTGCCGCCTCATCCTCGTTCGTGTCACCACAACTAGCCAAAAGGGCAACAGGAACGAGAGAGACAAGCAGGCGACGGTTCATCGATAGACCTCAACTTGGGAACGCGACTGTCCTACGCAGCAATTGCCGCGCTTTGCCAGCCGACCGGAGGCGCTGCACCATAGCGGGACATGCCGGCTTGAAAAGCTAAAGGGCGCCGCCCGCCTCCCCGCAAGGGAAGGACAGACGACGCCCGCACGGCCCGGTGGCGAGCCGCGCTGTCCGGCCGTGGGTGGGCACGGCCGAAACGCACATTCAAATCAGCCGCAGCGGGTCTGCGAACGGTCGATCGACCGGCCGAGCAGTGCGCCCGCCGCCCCGCCGAGGATGGCGCCAAGCGTGCGATCGCCACCCTGGCCTGCGACTTCGTGCCCCAGCAGTGCGCCGACGCCCGCGCCGACCAGCAGGCCGGTGGTGCCATTGTCGCGCTTGCAGTAATAACGCCCGTCGTTTCCGCGCCAGACGCGGGTGTTGGCGCGTACGGGCTGGCCGTAGCCGCGGTCGTAACCCATGTAATAGGGACGCGACTGGCCGCCGCGATAGTCACCCCCGCCCCGGTAATCACGGTAATCGCGGTAATCGCGATCCCGGTCGTGCCGATGCCCGCGCTGCCGCTTGTGATCGAAGGTCAAGTCTCCGGTAACCGCTGCGTGCGCGCCGCTGTTGGTGTGCATCGCCGGCGCCGCACTGGCCGGCATGGCGAAGGCGAGGCCAGCCGCGGCGATGGCCATCGAAGCATTCCGGAAAGACTTGAGCATGGTTTATTCCTTTCTGAGCGCACAGGCAGGAGGGGAGGCCCTGCGATGCCGTTAAGCTTTAGGCCGCCAAACCTGAACCGCATGCAACCACGCTGTCAGCTTTCGAAGAATCCGGCAGGCCGACGTTTACGCGTCGACGAATTGCCGCTTGCGGGCGTGTTCGCGGGGGCCTAGCGCGCGAAAATGAACGCCAGCGCCCCACCCCAGACCGACCGCACGGGCCTTGCCGCGGCGTTCAGCGCCTATGTCATCTGGGGCTTCCTGCCACTCTACCTGATCCTTGTCCGCAGCGTCCCGGCGTTCGAATTCGTCGGCTGGCGAATCATCTGGACCCTGCCGCTGTGCCTGCTGATCGTGCTCGCCCGCCGCCAGGGCCCCGACCTGCGCGCCGCGCTGGCCAATCGCCGGACGCTCGGCCTGCTGGCGCTGAGCGCGACGCTGATCGCGGTGAACTGGGTGGTCTATGTCTGGGCGATCCAGAACGGGCAGGTCTATGCCGCCAGCCTCGGCTATTACATCAACCCGCTGGTCAACGTACTGCTGGGCACCGTCTTGCTCGGCGAGAAGCTCTCCCGTCCGCAATGGGCCGCGGTGGGTCTTGCCGGGATCGGTGTCTCGCTGCTGGCCGCGGGCGCGCTCACCACGCTGTGGATCAGCCTGACGCTGGCGCTGAGCTTCGGTTCCTACGGGCTCATCCGCAAACAGCTCGATGTCGGTTCGGTCCCCGGGCTGACGATCGAATCGGCGCTGCTGTTGCTGCCATCGCTCGCGGTCGCATGGTATTACGCGCAGACGCAGGGATCGTCCTTCGCCGTTTCGACCGAACTCAGCCTGGCGATCATGGCCGGCGGCGTGGTGACCGCCTTCCCCCTGCTGCTGTTCGCGATTGCCGCGCGCAAGCTGCCCTATTCGATGCTCGGCTTCATCCAGTTCCTCGCTCCCAGCATCGTTTTCGTTCTGGGACTGACCGTGTTCGGCGAAGAGCTGAAGCCCGTCCAGGCCGCCTGCTTTGCCTGCATCTGGGCGGCCGCAGCGATTTTCGTGTGGGACCTCGTCGCGCGGACTAGGAAGCCAGCCGCCAGCTGAGCGTCTCGCCCGCGTGGAAGGGCACGATCCGCGCCTCGCCGCCATCGACTTCCGCCGGCACTTCCACCGGCGCCTTTTCCAGCGTGATCCGCTCTTCGTTCGGTGCGAGGCCGTAGAAAGCGGGGCCGTTGAGGCTGGCGAAGGCTTCGAAATGGTCGAGCGCGCCCTCGTCCTCGAACACCTGGACATAGCTTTCCAGCGCAAAGGGCGCGTTGAAGATGCCAGCGCAGCCGCAGGCGGTTTCCTTGGTATGCCGGTGGTGCGGCGCACTGTCGGTGCCGAGGAAATACTTGGCCGATCCGCTGGTCGCCGCGCCGCGCAGCGCCAGCCGGTGCTGTTCGCGCTTGGCCACCGGGAGGCAATAGAGATGCGGGCGAATGCCGCCGACGAGGATATCGTTGCGGTTGATCTGCAGGTGCTGCGGGGTGATCGTCGCCGCGACATTGGGACCCGCGCTTTCCACGAAGCCGACCGCCTGCATGGTGGTGATATGCTCGAAGATCACGCGCAGCGTAGGCAGCCGATCGACCAGCGGCTGCAGCACGCGGTCGATGAACACCGCCTCGCGGTCGAAGATGTCGATATCGGGCGTGGTCACTTCGCCGTGGACGCACAGCGGCATGCCGATATTGGCCATGCGTTCGAGCACGCCCATGATGTTGGCGACGTCGGTAACGCCGTGCGCGGAATTGGTGGTGGCGCCGGCGGGATAGAGCTTGGCCGCGGTCAGCACGCCGTCGGCATGGCCTGCGGCGAGATCGTCCGCGTCGCTCTCGTCGGTCAGGTAAGCGGTCATCAGCGGAGTGAAATCCAGGCCCGCGGGCACTGCGGCTAGTATCCGGTCGCGATAGGCCGCGGCGAGCGCGGTGGTGGTCACCGGCGGCGCAAGATTGGGCATCACGATGGCGCGCGCGAACTGGCGCGCGGTCTGCGGGACCACGGCGCGCATCGTGTCACCATCGCGGAAATGCAGATGCCAGTCGTCGGGGCGGCGGATTGTCAGCGATTCGACCATGTGGTTGCCTATGGCGTCGGGGGGCCTATCTGTCACCCATGACTGCCACCCGCCTGTTCGACCGAGCCATCGTCCGCCTCACCAGCGAAGACCCCGACGAAGACGTCATTGCCTTCCTGCAGGGGCTGGTGACGAATGATGTCACGGGAACCCTGCCCGCCTATGCCGGGCTGCTGACGCCGCAGGGCAAGACGCTGTTCGATTTCCTCGTATGGCCCGGCGCCGCCGGGGAAGTGCTGATCGATTGCGAAGCCGAGGCGGCCGAGGATCTGGCCAAGCGGCTGTCGCTCTACCGCCTGCGCCGCAAGATCGCGATCGCGGTCGATGCAGGCGTGGCCGTGCACTGGCAGGCTGAGATGGGCGATGGCGGTGCTGCCGATCCGCGACTGGCCGCGCTCGGCCAGCGCTGGCTGGCGCCAGTTACCGACAGCGACGAAGCAGCAGACGCCGACTGGCGGGCGCACCGCCTCGCGCTGGGCGTGCCCGAAGGCCGGGCCGAACTGGGCGACATCCTGTGGCTGGAAACCAACGCCGCCGAACTGCACGGCGTCAGCTTCGGCAAGGGCTGCTATATCGGGCAGGAGAACACCGCCCGGATGAACTGGCGCAGCAAGGTCAACCGGCGGCTGGTGGTGGTCCCGCTCGAGCGTTCCGACGACAAGCGGCGGAAGGCGGATTACCCCGATCTCGGCCTGGCGGTGGACCATCTGCGGGTGGATGCAATCGACGCGGACAGCGCGCCGCAATGGATGCGCGACGCGCTCAGCCCTGCGGCAGAGTGATATCCATCGACCGGGTGAGCATGCGCTCGGCCCGGTCGCGCGCGGCTGTTTCGGGAAGCCCGAGCGAGCGTGACAGCGCGGTGCCGATCAGCGCATCGCCCATGGCCATCAGCACCAGCGCCAATGTCTCTTCATGCACCTGCGTCGGGGCAGCGCCATGCGCGGCTTCCTCGGGCGCGATTTCATCGACCAGCTGATGGATGGTCTCGACGATCGGGGTCAGCGCGTCCTCGTTGCCGGTCAGGATCATCCAGCTGGCGAGTGCGCCAGCGCCTTCCTTGTCGAATGCGTCGAACGCCAGGTCGACCACCTCGCGCGGCGATCCGAGACCCGCGCGGCTCGCCCGGACCGCCTCGATGATCGTGTCGCACACCGTCTTGGCAAGATGGCCGGCCAGCGCCTTCTGCAGGCCCGCCGCCGATCCGAAATGGTGAAGCAGATTGGCATGGGTGCGGCCGATGCGCGCGCCCACCGCCTTCAACGTCACCGATTGCGGTCCCGCTTCGATCAACAGCACGCGTGCCGCCTCGAGCGCTGCAAGTCGCGATTCCTCGGGCGATAGTCGTTTGCGCGTGGCCATTGACCGGTGCGGTAACCCATTGCGCAGGGCCGCGAAAGGCGCGACGCCAATTTATTGACAGCAATGTAAGTAGGCCTTACTTACATCAATGTCAGTTAATCCCGAGGAGCTTTTGATGAACGCCCCCGTTACGATCGATACCGACTTGCGTGACGCCGCGCCGACCCCGGCCGATCTGACCATCACCGTGCGCGACGAGCGCTTCAATCGCGGCACCAGCCCGCGGCGCTGGTGGGCGGGCGAACCGTTCGGCACTGCCTGGCACAATGCCCTGTCGGCCACCTTCCCTCGCGGCGAAGCCTTCTTCATCGAGGCGGTCAAGGCGCATCGCGAAGGCGCCAATCCCAAGCTCGAGAGCGAGATCCGCGCGTTCGTGAAGCAGGAAATCAACCACACCCGCGAACATATCGCCTTCAATCGGCTGGCCGAGGACGCGGGCTACGACATCAAGACAATCGACGCGCGGGTGGCGGAATTGCTCGCGCTGACCAAGGGGCGCCCGGCTATCGCGAACTTGGCGGTGACCATGGCGCTCGAGCATTACACCGCGATGATGGCAGCCGAATTCCTCGCCAATCCGAAGCATTTCGCCGCCGCCGACAAGGAAGTGCGCGATATGTGGCGCTGGCATGCGGCCGAGGAAATCGAGCACAAGGGCGTCGCTTTCGACACCTGGAACCACGCCACCAAGGACTGGACCGCAGGCAAGCGCTGGCGCGTGCGCAGCCTCGTCATGCTCACGGTTACTGCGCGCTTCTTCAAGAACCGCTGGGCCGATGCGCTCGCTCTGCTCGAACAGGACGGCATCACCGGCTGGAAGGCGAAGTGGGGCCTGTTCAAATACCTCACCGTCAGCCCGGGCATCGTGCGCCGGATATTCCCCGCGTGGCTGGCCTATTTCAAGCCGGGCTTCCACCCGTGGGATCACGACGACCGCGAATTGATCAAGCTCTACGAAGGCGATTTCAGCGACGCGCTGATGCCCGCCGAGTAAGGCTTCGTAGCTGAACGAAGAAAGGCCCCGCAGGTACAGCGCCTGCGGGGCCTTTCTCTTGCCTGGCTTCAGGCGGCCTGCGGCCGCGCGCGGGCATCGGCGCGCAGGTCGAGGCTGAAGAGCTTGCAGGGTGCTTCGCCGCCCCGTGCCCGGCTCGCTCGGGGCGCGACCCGGCCAGTGGGCAGGAAGCCGATCTTGCGCAGCACGCGGCCCGATGCCGGATTGTCGACGAAATGCCCCGCCTCGATCCGCTGGTGGCCGAGAAGGCGCGCCACTTCGAGCGCGCCGCGGCCCGCTTCGCTGGCGTAGCCCTGGCCCCAATGGGGCCGTGCGATCCAATACCCGATCTCGGCATCGGCGCTGTCGCAGGGATCGATGCCGATGCAGCCGATAACTTCGGAGCCGCTGCCCGTGGGCAGGGTAACGAGGAAGACCGGATAGCGCGGGTCGTGCTGGCGCATGACGAATTCGCGGGCGTGTTTGGGGAGATAGGGCCACGGCGCGCTGGCAAGATTGCGGACGATCGCTTCATCGGCGATTCCGCCCAGCAGCGCTTCGGCATCTTCGGGCCATGCCGGCCGCAACAGCAGCCGTTCGGTCACATGGAACATAGGTAATCTCCCCTTCGGTCCACGCTCCGGGCTCCTAGGCCGGACGCGTGACAATTGCGTGATGGCGAAAGAAAATTTCGCCGCGGAATTGAAGAAGGAGAAACGACAAGAGGGAGACGGGTCGGCCCCATCTCCCTCTTCGGTTGCCGGATCGTGGACCCGGCTGGGACCGTCCCGTTTGGACGATCCCGTTATCGGAGCGTCCGGTTTACTCGGCGGCTTCGGCCATCATGTCGACCGAGACGAACTGGCGGTCGAGCTTGCCCTTGTGGAAGCGGACCTTGCCGTCGGTAAGCGCGAACAGGGTGTGATCCTTGCCCATGCCGACATTGCTGCCCGGATAGTACTTGGTGCCGCGCTGACGCACGATAATGTTGCCGGCGATGACGTTCTCGCTGCCGAACTTCTTCACACCAAGGCGACGACCGGCCGAATCACGACCGTTACGCGACGAACCGCCTGCTTTTTTATGTGCCATCGTCCGCGCTCCTTACTTCTTGGCTTCAGTCGTCTTGGCAGCGGCCTTCTTGGGCGCAGCCTTCTTGGCAGGAGCCTTGTCTTCCGCGGCATCGGCCTTGGGAGCGGCTTCCTTCTTCGGCGCGGCCTTCTTGGCCGAACCGGCACCGACGTCGGTGATCCGCAGCAGCGTCATCTGCTGGCGGTGACCGTTCTTGCGGCGATAGTTGTGACGGCGACGCTTCTTGAAAACGATCACCTTTTCGCTCTTGGCCTGTGCGATGATCTCCGCCGAAACGGTAACCTTGCCGGCATCCGAAAGCGAATCGCCTTCGCCTGCGAGCAGGACGTCGCCCAGCGTGATGGTATCGCCGGCTTCGCCAGCCAGCTTCTCAACCGCGATCTTGTCTCCGGCGGCAACCCGGTACTGCTTGCCGCCCGTGCGCACTACTGCGAACATGGTGGTTATCTCTCGTTCAAATTGCTGTGCCGTGATCTTGCGATGCACGGCGCGCCCGTCAGGCTACATGAAGCAGCCCCGGAAAGAAGCGTGCCGTTAAGCGATAGGTTGCCGCAAGTCAACGCTCGCCGCGAGGAATTTTGCATCCCCGCTGGTGCGCTGCGGCCTGCGTGATATGGAAGACAGGATGATCGATCGCAAGCTTTTCGCCCTCCCCCTCGCCATATTCCTGCTGGCCGGCTGCGCGGGCACCGCGTCCGAACGCTACCCTTCGCTGGCGACACGCGATGTGGAGCGCGCCGAAGGCACGTTCGAGCCCGTCCCGGGGCGACAGCTGGAGGTTCCGCAAGTTCCGGTAACGATGTCGGGCAGCCTTGATGAGCGGCTTGCTGCACTGGTCGAGCAGGCGCGCGGGGCGCATGCCGAGTTCACCGGTGCCGTCCCGGCAGCCGAGCGCAGGGTCGGCGCCGCCGCCGGCAGCGCGATCGGCAGCGATAGCTGGGCGACGGCGCAAGTGGCCCTCGCCGATCTCGATTCGGCGCGCAGCATTGCCGCGACGGCGCTGGGCGATCTCGATATCCTCTATACCGCTGCGACCGTCCAGGCGCAGGACAGCGCCGCGATCACAGCAGCGCGGGAGACCGTCATCGCGCTGGTGCGCGAGGAAGACGACGTGCTGGCCAGGCTGCGCGCACGAATCCGCTGATCACGCATACGAAAAACGCGGAGCCGGTTGCCCGGCCCCGCGCCCCCCCACCGGAAAAGATGCCTATACGAAGGCGGCGATCGTCACCGTGGCAATGCCCCAGCAAAAGATCAGCGCCGGCAGGATCAGCATCTGGACCGCGGCGTCCCCCGCCTTCACGCGGCCCGTATGCGTGACGATTCCCTGGCTTACGAGCTTCGCCCAGCTCATGTTGCGCCCGCGATGCTCGGGACCGATCCGTGTCCACAGCGCGGGCAGGCCGAAGCCGGCGACAATAAACAGCGTGAAGATGACCATCGGGATGATCAGCCCCCGCGTCGAAAGACCCGCAGCCATCACTGCGAGAAAGCCCAGATACAGGCCCACCGTCGCGATATAGAGACCCTTGGGCAGTTCGAAACTGCGGTCGGTCTCGGGCATGGTCTTGGGCGCCGCAACGATGGCGGCTTGTTCGGCAACGAGTTCGCGAGTGAAATGCTTGGACATGGCGGGCTCCTTTGTTGGAGCCTTGATGCGCCCGAGCAGCCGGCGATTCCTTGATCTCGATCAACGAACGGAATTTATTTCCAGCGCTCCAGATCGGCATGATCCTGTTTCCGCGGCTCGATCCAGTGCCATGCATCGCCGCGTTTCTCGCGTTTCCAGAACCACGCCGCCGATTTGAGATGGTCCATCAGGTAATCGGCACCGGCGAATGCATCGCGCCGATGCCGTGCTGCGGTAGCCACCAGCACGATCGCCTCACCCGGTGTCATCACCCCCACGCGGTGCCAGGCAAGCGCGCCTTCGAGCCCGAAGCGCATCTTTGCCGCCTGCGCCAGGTTCAGCATGCCGCTATGCGTAAGCGGTTCATAGTGCGTCAGTTCGAGCGCCTTTACGTCGCCGTCCGGCCGGACCTTGCCGCAAAAGGAGACCACCGCCCCGGCCGCGCCCTGCGCCGCGTTGAAGGCGGCCAGCGCCTCTCCCACGGACAGCCCCTTCTCGAGCACGCGGACATCGAGCGGCGTTTGGAGAACGAGCCTAGCCACCGCTCACCGGCGGCAACAATGCAACCTCGTCGCCATCCCGCGCCGACAGCTGGGTCTTGTCCGCCAGCACCTTGCCTGCGCAAGCCAGATTGACCCGCGCCTCGCGCAGCTGTTCGGCAACCGCGGGGTTCACCGCGGCCAGCAGACCGTCCCAACCGAGCGGCGCTGAGACTTCGCATTCGTCCTGCCCGGCGAGATCGCGCAACGGACCGAGGAAAAGGATACGCACGCCCATGGTTCAGGCTTCCAGATATTGGCCGGTCACGCCGGGCGCCGTTGCAAGGTAGCTTTCGATCGCGGCGAGCGCCGCGCCTTCCCCCGCGATCATGTTGATCCGGCGCGGCGCATGCTTGCGCGCCAGGGCGACAACGATCGCCCGCCGCCATTCGCGGTGGGTGTGATCGGCCGATGGGAGGACGAGGACGGCGTCATCGCCCCCGGCCAGGGCATCCTCCGCCTGCGGCAGCCATTGTCCGTGGAACAGCGCCGCAGCCGCAAGCGGATCGCCAGGCAGGCCGTCCATCGCGATCCGTTTCATTCACGCCGCTCGCGGTGGAGCGTGATGCCGATCTTCTCGTCCGCCTCCGCAATCGCCAGCTTGACGATCTTGACCGTCACTGCGGTAATGCGCCGGTCCTGCAGGAACAGCGTTTCGCAGACATGGTCGGCCACCGCCTCGATCAGCTTGAAATGAACGCCCTCGGGCAAGGCTTCCGAGGCGGCAAACTTGAGATCCATGTAGTTCTTCGAGTGATCGAGCGAAGTGTCGGGATCATAGCGGCGCAGGGGCTTCATCTGCGCCTGGATGGTAAAGCGCAGCGGCTGCGGCCGGCCGGTCTCTTCGGAATAGATGCCGGTGAGCACGTCGTGCTCGAAATCGGCCACTTCGAGGATCAGCGAATCGTCCATGGGCAGCGTCCTAGCGCGGATTCGACCAGCGCGCGAAGATCGCGGTGGGCAACAGCCGTCCGCTGCCATCCTCCTGCACCGCCAAGTCGCCATGTTCGATCGTGCCCGGCAGTTCGGCGAACAGTTCCTGAAGCAGGCCGGCCAGGCTGAGGCTGCTCATGCGAACGGCATAGACGGTCAGGAAAAGGAACCGGCTGTCGGCATCGAGCAACTGGCGGCAATCGGACACGAGCTCCGGCAATCCTTCCTCAAGCCGCCACACCTCGCCATCCGGCCCTCGTCCGAACTTCGGCGGATCGAGAATGATGCCGTCATAGCGGCGCCCGCGCCGCACTTCGCGTGCCGCGTACTTCATCGCATCCTCGACCAGCCAGCGGATGGGACGATCATCGAGCCCCGCCATGGCGGCGTTCTCCCGCGCCTGGGCGACCGATTTCTTGCTCGCATCGACATGCGTCACACGGCCGAAGCGGCTGAGCGCCTGCGTGCCTACGCCGGTATAGCCGAACAGGTTCATCGTCTCGGCATCGCGTGCATCGCCGAGTTGCCGGCCCATCCATTCCCACACCGGGGCCATGTCGGGGAAGAAGCCGAGGTGCCGGAACGGCGTGCATTGCGCCGTGAAGCGCGCTTCGTCGCCCCAGCGCAGCGTCCAGCCATCCGGCGGCACGTCGCGCGCAAACTGCCAGCGGCCACCGCCGTCCTCGTCGCTGCCGGGGACGAATTCGCCATGCGCGTCCCATTCGGGCATGCGCGGCGACCACATCGCCTGCGGTTCGGGGCGGATGAAGCGGTAGTCACCATATTGTTCGAACTTGCGCCCGTGCCCGCTGTCGAGCAGGCGATAGGCGTCCCAGCCTTCGCCGACCATCAGCACCGGATCGCGCCGCAATTGGGCCATCAGGCCGAATGCCCCACGATATGGTCGCGCACGGCTTCATAGGTACCGGGAAGTTCGCGATAGGCTTCTTCGCGCGCGAACAGATCGCCGACCCGGGCCGGCAGCCCCGGGCGGGTGCCTGTCGCCCGCTCGACCGCATCGGGGAACTTCGCCGGATGCGCGGTGGCCAGCGTGACCACAGGGACGTCATGCGGCAGTTCGGCCACGCGCGCCGCGTGCAAGCCGATCGCAGTGTGCGGATCGACGATTTCCGCGCAATCCTCGCATGCCCAGCGCATGGCTCGCGCCATGTCGTCCTCGTCGGCGCGCATGCTGGTGAACAGCGCAGACGCGCCTTCGCGCTGCGCATTGGTAAGCTGCATCGCGCGTGCGCTTTCGAACCCGCGCATCTGCTCGGCCAGAGCGATTCCGTCGCGCCCGCCGACATCGAACAAGAGCCGCTCGAAATTGGAACTGACCTGGATGTCCATGCTGGGTGCGGCGGTGGGTGTCACAACCCCCGCCGAATAATCGCCGGCGCTGAGCGCGCGGTGCAGGATGTCGTTGACGTTGGTCGCCACGATCAGCCGCTCTATCGGCAGGCCCATCTGCGCCGCGACATGGCCGGCGAAGACATCGCCGAAATTGCCCGTCGGGACGCTGAACGCCACCTTGCGGTCGGGCCCGCCCAGTTGCAGCGCGGCGGCGAAGTAATAGACCACCTGCGCCATCAACCGCGCCCAGTTGATCGAATTGACCGCGCCGATCCGGTGGGTGTCGGTCACGTCGGGATCGGCGAAGATGCGCTTCACCATCGCCTGCGCGTCATCGAAGCTGCCATCGATCGCGATGTTGTGGACATTGGGCGCGCGCACGGTGGTCATCTGGCGGCGCTGGACATCGCTGACGCGGCCCTTGGGATGCAGCATGAATATCTCGACCCGGTCGAGCCCCGCCACCGCATCGATCGCGGCGCTTCCCGTATCGCCGCTGGTAGCCCCGACGATGGTCAGGCTGCCATCTTCGCGCGCGAGGAACTCCTCGAACAACAGGCCGAGCAATTGCAGCGCGACGTCCTTGAAGGCGAGCGTAGGGCCATGGAACAGTTCGAGCAGCCATTGCCGCTCGTCGAGCTGGGTCAGCGGGGTCACGGCCGCATGGGCGAAGCGGCCATAAGCCTTGGCGGTCAGTTCTCGCAGCCGCTCGGGCGTCAGGCAATCGCCGACGAAGGGCTGCATCACCCGCGCGGCCAGTTCGCTGTAGGGCAGACCGCGCATCGCGGCGATTTCGTCATGCGTGAAGCGCGGCCACTGTGCCGGGACATAGAGCCCGCCATCGCTGGCCAGACCGGCGAGCGTGACGCCGGCGAAATCGAGCGACGGAGCGCTGCCGCGGGTGGAGACATATTTCATCGGGATAGGCGGTTAGCGGGGCATGCAGGGGCGGGCAAGCAAGCGGCTCTTTAAACGTCCCTAGCCCGCGTGGCACGGCGCCGGAGCGCGAGGATGTAGATGATTAGCGCAGTGAGCGCGAAAAAGAACCACTGGCCCGCATAGGCAAGGTGGTTGTTGGGCAAATCGCGTGGATCGGGCGGCGCCAGCGGGGCAAGACCGGCCACGCCTTGCGAGGCGACGATCCGGCCGCCCGGCGCAATGGTTCCGCCAACCGCCCCCCCTGCCCATTCGACCGGCGCGGGATTGCGCGAAAATCCCAGGTCGATGCGGACCTGTTCGCCGCTGGGCAGCGCGCATGTCGCGCGGTGGGCGACGCCCTTTTCGCCGCGCAGGCTGGTCCCGGCGACGGTGTTGATCCCGACCACCTCGGCGCAGGTCACCTCGGTCCGGCGATACAGCAACGCCTCCGCCAGGGCCGGATCGCGCGGATAGCCGACCGGCTCCGCCATCTCCAGCGACCGTTCGGCGCGCTGGATCAACGCGTCCTTTTCCTCCATCCGGCCGAGCTGCCAGAAACCGAGCGCGATCATGACCGCAATGGCGGCGGCTACGATGACCGTGGCGAATATCGGAATGCGTCTCACAGCGCGCTGCTCTCCGGGATCACGGTGCGACTATTTCCGCCCGTGAAGGATTTCAGGGTCGACATTGGTTTTTCCACCGTGGGGCAAGAACCAAGAAGGGCAGCCACGGCGGTGCCGGGCTGCCCTTCCTGTTGTTCGAGCCTGTCGGCAGCCATCAGTGGACGGCGGCGCCCCAGCCACCCCAGACGTAGACGGTGATGAACAGGAACAGCCACACCACGTCGACGAAGTGCCAGTACCATGCCGCAGCTTCAAAGCCGAAGTGCTGGCGCGGGGTAAAGTGGCCCTTGTAGGTCCGCACGAGGCAGACGATCAGGAAGATCGTTCCGACGAGGACGTGGAAACCGTGGAAGCCCGTCGCCATGTAGAAGGCCGAGCTGTAGGTGTTGCCGCCGAATTCGAACGGCGCTGCGGCGTATTCGTAGGCCTGGATCGCGGTGAACACGGCGCCCAGGATGATCGTGAGCCACAGGCCCTTCTTCAGTCCATCGCGGTCGCCGTGGATCAGCGAATGGTGCGCCCAGGTGACGGTGGTGCCCGAACACAGCAGGATCAGCGTGTTGAGCAGCGGCAGGCTGAAGGGATCGATCACGTATTCGATGGCAGCAGGCGGGAAAGTCCCGCCCACGACATCGGACAACTCGCTCGGGAACAGCGCGAAATCGAACCAGCTCCAGAACCAGCCGACGAAGAACATCACTTCCGAGGCGATGAACAGGATCATGCCGTAGCGCATGTGAAGCTGGACGATCGGCGTGTGGTCGCCGCGTTCGGCTTCCTTCACGATGTTGCCGAACCAGGCGAAGAAGGTCGCGATCAGGCCGGCAATGCCGAGGCCGAGCACGAGATGCGCGCTGGCCATTTCGTGCATGTAGAGCACCATGCCGCTGGTGAAGGTCAGCGCCGAGAACGAGCCGACGAAGGGCCAGATATCGGGTTCGAGGATGTGATATTCGTGATTGACGTTGCCAGCCATAGTACTCGCGTCCTGGGTTTCGCTTTGCGGGTGCCCTTAATGCGCCAATGCGCTGGGGTCTAGGGGCTACTCGGCAGATTCCAGCGCCCGGTGGAAAGTATATGACAGGGTAATCTGCTCCACCCCGTCCATGTTGGGATCGTCGAGCGCCTTCGGATCGACGAAATAGAGCACCGGCATGCGCACTTCCTGCCCCGGCTGCAGCACCTGCTCGGTGAAACAGAAGCACTGAATCTTGTTGAAATAGGCCCCGGCCTGCTCGGGTTCGACATTGAAGGTCGCAGTCCCGGTGATGGCCTCGTCGGATTCGTTCTTCGCGAGGTAGATTGCCATGTCGCGCTGACCGATCGTCACGGTGTCGGTGACCTGTTCGGGCCGGAAGCTCCAGGGCACATCGCCCGCAGTCGTCCCGTCGAAACGGATCGAGATCGTCCGCCCTCCGGCACTGGCGCCAAGACGTTCGGCGATGGCCGCATCGCTCTCGGTCGCGCGCTGCGTCGTACCCCCGAAGCCGGTGACCTGGCAGAACAACTGGTAGAGCGGCACTGCTGCGTAGCCCAGACCGAGCATGGCCAGTGCACCGCCGAAAGCGAGCAGAGCGGTGCGGTTCTTGCGGGTATCGAGAGTAGCAGCGGTCATGGCGAAGCTCACATCCTAGCGATGGTTATCACATAGAAAAGAACGGCGAGGAACAGCAGGATACCGCCAACCACGAGGTTGCGGCTCTTCTGCCGGCGCTTGAATTCGGTTTCTTCTTCGGGCGTCATGCGATCCATCCCTGATTGGCCATTACCCGGTCGGCCACCAGCGCGGCGAACAGGGCGAACAGATAGATAATGCTGAAAGCGAACAGGCGCTTTTCGGGCTTCATCGTGTCATTGGCACCAGTCTGCCGAAAAGCGACCGGAACCGAAAGCGCAAGGAAGGCAAGCGACAGCGCAAGCGAAGCAACACCGTAAACGTAAGCCGTCCCGCCGATGAACCACGGGGCGGCCGCGACCGGCACGAGCAATACGGCATAGGCGAAGATTTGACGGCGCGTCGAGGTTTCACCCCGGACGACCGGCATCATCGGAATGCCGACATTGGCATAATCGGTCTTCACGAACAGCGCGAGCGCCCAGAAATGCGGCGGCGTCCACATGAAGATGATGAGGAACAGCAGCACCGGCATCAGCGTGATATCGCCGGTCACCGCGACCCATCCGATCAGCGGCGGAAAGGCCCCCGCTCCGCCACCGATCACGATGTTCTGCGGGGTGCGCGGCTTCAACCAGACCGTGTAGATGACCGCGTAATAGAACACGGAAAACGCCAGGATCGCGGCCGCCAGCCAGTTGAGCGCCAGGCCCATGATCATCACCGAAGCGGCAGCGATCAGGACGCCGAAGTCGCGCGCATCGGTGCGGTTCATCCGCCCCGCGGGCAGCGGGCGGGCCGCAGTGCGCTTCATCCCCGCGTCGATGTCGGCTTCCCACCACTGGTTCAGCGCTGCTGCCCCGCCCGCACCCAGCGCGATGCACAGCACCGCGGTAAAGCCCAGGATGGGATTGATAGTGCCCGGCGCGGCGAGCAGCCCACACAGGCCGGTGAAGATAACCAGGCTCATCACGCGCGGCTTGGTCAGCGCAAAGAAATCGCGCCATTCGGCGGGGAGCTGGGTGGGGACGGTCTGGGTCATGGGATCGGTCGCCATATAAGGCGTTACAGGCGCTTTAGCCAGTCAATCAGGATCGTATTTACCGCTTCGGGCCGTTCCTGTTGCGTCCAGTGACCGACGCCGTCGAGCACGTGACCTTCGATGCGCGGTGCGAACATGCGGATGAGCGCCACCGGATCCTCGATCGCGCCGAACAGGAAGGTGGCGGGATCGCGGGTTCCGCCGATGAACAGGGCGGGCTGCTCGATGCGCTTGCCGTTCCACTGCTGCAGCCATTCGAAGTCGGTTTCATGGTTGCGATAGCGGTTGAGCGGCCCGCGAAAGCCGGACGCGCGAAATTCGGCCTCGTAGAAATCGAGATCGTCCTCGGTCAGCCAGGCTACCGGCGCGGGATCGGGCAGCCCCTCGAGGAAGGTCGCGCCCAGCGGCTTGTCCCAATAGTCGCCCAGCGGCACATCGCCGCTGATCGAATACATCATCCGCTGCACGAAATCGCGGGGGTCGCGTTCCGCTTCGGCCTCGCCCACCCCCGGCTCCTGGAAATATTCCTGGTAGAAGAACTTGCCCTGGCTGGTGAAATGTTCGCGAAAGACTTCGGTGAATGGCCGGCTCGGCACGCCGGCGAACGGGACCGACAGCCCCGCCACCGCGCGAAAATGACCGGGATGCGTCAGCGCGGAATTCCACACGATCGGCGCCCCCCAGTCGTGGCCGACAAGCACCGCCGGGGCTCCGGGCGAAAGGGCTTCGCGCAGGCCCACCAGATCGCCGACGATATGTTCCATGGCATAGGCGCCAACCGGCTCCGGCTTGTCCGATCCGCCGTAACCGCGCACGTCGATCGCGCAGGCGGTGAAACCTGCGTCCGCCACGGGGCCGATCTGGTGCCGCCAGCTGTACCAGCTCTCGGGGAAGCCATGGACCATGATCACCAACGGGCCATCGCCTTCGACGGCGCAGCGCAGGCTGGCTGAACCGGTATCGATCGTACGCATCTGGGACATTCGCTCAGGCTCCGGGCAAGCAAAGAAAAACGGCCGGTCCACCATGGAACCGGCCGCTCTTTCGTGTCCAGTCTTTCGCAGCTGCTTAAGCGGGCTGCGGCTTGCTCATGTGATCGTGAGCGGTGTGGTGGTCCTCGATCACCGGCAGCGTCTCGAACTGGTGGAACGGCGGCGGGCTGCTCAGCGTCCATTCGAGCGTGGTGGCGCCTTCGCCCCACGGATTGTTGCCGACCTTCTTGCCCGCCACGAAGGCGTAGACGATGTTGACGAAGAAGAAGACCATCGAAGCCGCCATAATCATGTAGCCGATCGAGCTGATCTCGTTCCAGTAGGCATAGGCCTCGGCATAGTCGGGATAGCGGCGCGGCATGCCCTGCAGACCCAGGAAGTGCTGCGGGAAGAAGATCACGTTCACGCCGATGAAGAACACCCAGAAGTGCAGGTGCGACAGCAATTCGGAGTGCATCCGGCCGCTCATCTTGGGGAACCAGTAATAGAACCCCGCGAAGAGCGAGAACACGGCACCCATCGACAGCACGTAGTGGAAGTGCGCGACCACGAAATAGGTGTCATGGACAACATCGTCGACACCGCCATTGGCGAGGTACACGCCCGTCACACCGCCGACGGTGAACAGGAAGATCATCCCGATCGCCCACACCATGGGCGATTTGAATTCGATCGACCCGCCCCACATCGTGGCGATCCAGCTGAAGATCTTCACCCCGGTCGGCACTGCGATGACCATGGTGGCGGCGGTGAAGTACATCTTCGTGTTCACGTCGAGACCGACGGTGTACATGTGGTGCGCCCACACGACGAAGCCGACCACGCCGATGGCGACCATGGCATAGGCCATGCCGAGGTAACCGAAGACCGGCTTGCGGCTGAAGGTCGAGACGATCTGCGAGATCATGCCGAAGCCCGGCAGGATCATGATGTAGACTTCGGGGTGACCGAAGAACCAGAACAGGTGCTGGTACAGCACCGGGTCGCCGCCACCGGCCGGATCGAAGAAGGTCGTTCCGAAGTTGCGGTCGGTGATCAGCATGGTGATTGCGGCTGCAAGCACCGGCAGCGCCAGCAGCAGCAGGAAGGCGGTGACCAGCACCGACCACACGAACAGCGGCATCTTGTGCAGGGTCATGCCCGGCGCACGCATGTTGAAGATGGTGGTGATGAAGTTGGTCGCGCCAAGGATCGAACCGGCACCGGCAAGGTGCAGCGAGAAGATCGCGAAATCGACTGCAGGCCCCTGCGAGCCGGTGGTCGAAAGCGGCGCATAGACGGTCCAGCCCGTGCCTGCGCCCGGCCCCGTACCGCCCGGCACGAAGAGCGAGAACAGCAGCGACACGAAGCCGGCAACGGTCAGCCAGAAGCTGACGTTGTTCATGCGCGGGAAGGCCATGTCGGGCGCGCCGATCATCAGCGGCACGAACCAGTTGCCGAAGCCGCCGATCATGGCGGGCATGACCATGAAGAAGACCATGATCAGGCCGTGGGCGGTGATGAACACGTTCCACATGTGCAGCGAGGTATCGAAGTCCGACGTGCCGCCCATGAATTCGGCCCACCACTGCAGATACTGGATGCCGGGCTCGGCCAGTTCCAGACGCATGATGCCCGAAATCGCACCACCCACGATCCCCGCGATAATCGCGAAAATCAGGTAGAGCGTCCCGATGTCCTTGTGGTTGGTGGACATGAACCACCGCGCGAAGAACCCGGGCACATGATGGTCGTCATGCGCATGGTCTTCGGTGTGGGCCTGGAAGCTGTCGGCGGTGGTAGCCATCGTGCTATACTCTCGAGCTAAACGTAAATCTTAGACGGTCGGGGCTGCGCCGGCACCGGCGGCACCGGGAACCGCGCTTTCGGGTTCCTGCAGGGGCGCGGCGGCCGGATCGGCTGCGATACCGGTATCGGCTGCACCTGCGATCGTCCCGCCCTGGGCAAGCACCCATGCGTTGTACTGGTCAATCGGCAGCGCCTCGACCGCGATCGGCATGTAACCGTGACGCGCGCCGCAAAGCTCCGAACACTGGCCGTAATAGACGCCGGGTTCGTCGATCTGGAGGATCTTCTCGTTCAGGCGACCGGGAATGGCGTCGAGCTTGAACCACAGGCTGGGCACGGCGAACGAGTGGATCACGTCGGCAGCGGTCGTCTGGAAACGGATCGGGACACCCGCCGGCACGACCATGCGATTGTCGACCGCGAGCTGGTGCGGTTCGCCCCGCGCAGCGGCCTCTTCCTCGGTCAGCATGTTCGAGACGACTTCGAAATCGCCATTGTCGGGATAAGCGTAGCCCCAGTACCACTGGTAACCGATCGCCTTGACGGTGATCGCATCCTTCGGCGGCGACTGGTATTGTGCACTCAGCAGGCCGATCGACGGCACGGCGATACCCAGCAGGATCAGCGCGGGAACCACGGTCCAGATAACTTCGATCGTGGTGTTGTGGCTGGTCTTCGACGGCACCGGATTGGCGCGCTTGTTGAAGCGCAGGATGACGTAGACGAACAGCGCCAGCACGAAGAGGCTGATCAGCGCCATGACCCAGACGAGGCCGATATGCAGCGCATTGGCCTGCTGGCCGATGGGCGAGAACTGGTCCTGCACATCGATGCCCGCAGCCACCGGCATACCCTTGCCTTCGGTCGGCTTCATCGGGACGTAGGCGCTCGAACCGGCGGCCACGTCTTCGTTCGAGGCATCGGCAGCCACGGCCGGATCGACAGCTTCGAGCTGTGCGGTAGCCGCATCCTGCGCGATTGCGCCCGGTGCGCCGAAGGCCAGCGTAGCGGCCATGGCCAGGCTGGCTGCGATCCGTTGGAACCCGTTGAGGGAGCCGAGAATTTTCATCGTCTTGGCACTCTTTCGTGTCGTGTCTCGATACGGGCCCGCCGGCGCAGTCAAATACCGCCTGCATGGCGGAAACGCCCTCGTTTTGGGCCCGATTGCGCCCGCCTATAGGCAGGGAATGCAGATGCCTCAAGCGGGTGGCCGATAAAAATGTGCAACCAGCTTTGCCTCTTGCGCAATCGGGCGCGAGGCGCTTTGGACCGATGCATCATGACCGAAGAAGAAATCCTCCACGAATTCCGCGCCAGCGAAGCCCTGCTCGAAGGCCATTTCAAACTGTCGAGCGGGAGGCACAGCGGCCACTATCTGCAATGCGCACGCGTGCTGATGAACCCCGACCGCGCCGGGCGGCTGGCGTTTGCGCTGGCGCAGAAGATCCCGCGCGAAACACGGAGCCAGATCGATGTCGTGATCAGCCCGGCGATGGGCGGCATCATCATCGGCCAGGAAATGGGCCGCGCGCTGGGCAAGGACGCGATGTTCCTCGAACGGCCCGATGGCGAATTCCACTTGCGGCGCGGGTTCCGGCTCGAGCCCGGGGCCAAGGTGCTGATGGTCGAGGATGTGGTCACCACCGGCCTGTCGAGCCGCGAGGCGATTGCCGCGGTTGCGCGCGAAGGCGGCGAGGTGGTCGCCGAAGTCGCCCTGATCGATCGCAGCAATGGCACGGCCGAACTCGGCGTGCCGTTCTATCCCCTGATCGACATCAATTTCCCGACCTATGCCGATGACGAGCTGCCCGAGGAACTGGCGGCCATCCCCGTGACCAAACCTGGGAGCCGCAAGGCGTGAGCGAACGGCTGCGCCTCGGGGTCAATATCGACCACGTCGCCACGATCCGCAACGCACGCGGCGGCGATCATCCGGACCCGGTGCGCGCGGCCGAGATCGTAGCCGCGGTCGGCGGCGACGGGATCACCGCCCACTTGCGCGAAGACCGGAGGCATATCCGCGACGACGATCTCGAACGGATACAGAAAGCCACCGACCTGCCGCTGAACCTCGAAATGGCAGGTACGGAAGAGATGCTGGCGATCGCGCTTGCGCACAAGCCGCATGCCGCCTGTATCGTGCCCGAGAAACGCGAGGAACGCACCACCGAGGGCGGGCTCGATGCGGCCGGCCTGCACAACCAGCTCGCGCCGATCGTGTGGAAGCTGGCCGACCACGGCATTCGGGTGTCGCTGTTCATCGAGGCAGACGAACGCCAGCTCGAAGCAGCGCAGCGGCTGCGTTCGGCAGTGGTCGAATTCCACACCGGCGAATATGCCCATGCCGGCCTCGACGGCGACAGCGAGCGCGCCGCGCGCGAACTCGAACGGATCGCCCGCATGTCGAAACTCGCCCGCGAAATGGGTATCGAACCCCATGCCGGCCACGGTCTCACCTACGAGAATGTAAAGCCCATCGCCGCCATCCCCGAACTCGCCGAACTCAACATCGGCCACTATCTGGTGGGCGAAGCGGTCTTCGTCGGGCTGGAAGCCGCGGTCCGGCGGATGCGCGACCTGATGGACGAAGCACGCGCATGATCATCGGCCTCGGTTCCGACCTCTGCAATATAGAGCGCATCCAGAACTCGCTCGACCGCTTCGGCGAACGGTTCGAAAACCGCGTCTTCACCGAGATCGAACGCGCCAAGGCGCGGCGGCGCCCGTTCACCATTGCGGGCACCTATGCCAAGCGCTTCGCCGCCAAGGAGGCGTTCTCCAAGGCGGTCGGCACCGGGTTTCGCCGCGGGGTCTTCATGAAGGACATCGGCGTGGTCAACGCGCGCTCGGGCGCTCCGACGCTGTCGCTGACCGGGGGCGCGGCGATCGTGCTTGCGGAAATGGTGCCGCCCGGCCATGAGACGCGCATTCATCTTACCCTCACTGACGACCATCCATGGGCGCAGGCCTACGTCATCATCGAGGCCCTCCCCCAGTGACCAGCGGCACGGCAGCAGTGAAAACCAAAACCGACACATCCGACGACAAGGTCGACTGGATCGCCGAAATCCGCGGGCTGGCCGTGATGCTGCTCGCGGTGTTCGCCTTTCACAGCTTCATCGCCAAACCGTTCTACATCCCGTCGGAATCGATGATGCCGAACCTGCTGGTGGGCGACCGGCTGGTGGTGAGCAAATATCCCTATGGCTGGAACTGGAGCTCGGTCAGCTTCCACCTCGCCCCGCGGGGCGACTGGCGGGTGATGGGATCGACACCCGAATATGGCGATATCGTCATTCCCGTGCATCCCGAACGCGACGAGGATTACATCAAGCGCGTGGTAGCGTTGCCGGGCGACCGGATTGCGGTCCAGAACGGGCGCATCATCCTCAACGGCGCACCGGTGGAACAGAAGGTCGAGCCCGCGATCGCACTGCCGCTCGACGCCAATTCGCGCTGCGACGGCTTTGGGTTCGACGATTTCCGCGCCCAAAACGCTGCGGGGGACGACGTCTGCCGCGTGCCGGTCCTGCGCGAAACGCTGCCCAATGGCGCCACCTATCTGGTGATCGACCACCAGAACCAGCAACTCGATAATTTTGCCGAGATCACGATTCCCGAAGGCCATGTCTTCGTGATGGGCGACAACCGTGATCACTCTTCCGACAGCCGCGAACTTGCGCATCCGCAAGGCCTGCTGGGCCCCGTTCCACTGGAGAATATCGGCGGGCGCGCGGAATTCATCACCTTCTCGCTCGACGGCACGACCTCGCTCAATCCAGTGACCTGGTGGACGAGCCTGCGCGAAGGCCGCGCGTGGTCCACCCTGCGCCCGGCGATCGCGGAACGAAAACCCGCTGCCGAGCGCTAGGGTCCTGACCACACAGGGGAAGCGTATGGCCGACGACACGCAGGATTTCCGCGACAACGATCTCGGTACCAGCCCTTCGCGGATCGACGATCCACGCATTCGCCACGAAGTCTCGCGCGCGATGGTCTGGGTCGGCATCGTCGGTGCCGCCGTGCTCGCGGTGTGGATCGCGCGGCCGCTGCTGGTGATTTTCGGCGCGATGGTGTTCGCCTCGATGATCGAGGGCGGCGCGCGTCTGCTTGCCCGCGTCCTGCCGATCGCCCGCGTTTGGCGTGTCGCCATCGTGCTGGCGGGAACGCTCGCCTTCCTGGTATGGCTCGGTTATTTCGCCGGCTCGACCATTTCGCAGGAAGCTGCGCAATTTCCCGCCATCATCGAACGCCAGATCAACGAGCTGTTCGCCTGGGCCCGTACGCAGGGGTTCGCGATCGAAGAGGCGCGGCTGCAGAACTATCTCGGCAATATCGGCAGCGGCATCAGCACCGTCACCCGGGCCCTGGGCGGGATACTCGGCGGGGCAGCGACGATCCTGCTGATTCTGGTCATCGGGATCTATGTCGCGGTCGATCCGCAGCTTTACGAACGCGGTGTCGCCTGGATGCTGCCGCGCGAACATCGCGACCGGTTCTATGTCACCGCGTCGAAGATGGGCAGCACCATGCGGCGGCTGATGGCCGGGCGCCTGCTCGGTATGGTCGTGGAAGCGGTGTTCACCTACATCATGCTGGCCTGGGTCGCGCCGCTGATCGGAATCGGCGCAGTGCCGATGGCCGCGCTGCTGGCGATCCTTACCGGCCTGCTTGCCTTCGTCCCCAATCTTGGAGCGATCATCTCGGGCGCGTTGATGGTGCTGGTCGGGTTCTCGGGCGGGGTGGAGATGGGGATCTACACCATCGCGGTCTATTTCTTCGTCCAGAATTTCGACGGCTATGTCGTCATCCCGATGATCGCCAAGAAAACGGTCGATCTGGCGCCCGCGCTGGTGCTGGCATTCCAGCTGATCATGGGAATCCTCTTCGGCATCCTCGGCCTGTTCCTGGCCGACCCCCTGCTCGCGATGATCAAGGTCGCGCTCGAACGCAGGGCCGAGAGGACCAACGGCGAAAAACGTGGAGAGGAAGCCGTAAATGGCACGTAAGTTCCTGTATTTTATAGCTGTATGCATCGTTCTCGTGATCGTCGGATCGATTGCGCTGACCATCTGGTCGCGCGAGGCGACCGAGATCGCCTTCGTTCCGCGCGGCGAATTCGTCGAGCAGGACCCGCTCGCCGCCAACGCCTACCAGGACCCGCAGATGTGGTATTCGCGGCCCGGACTGGGCACGGGCGACCCGGCGCGCTACCAGCCGGCGATCGCCGAGACCGCCCCCGATCCGGCGGCCCGCACCCCCTCGCCCGATGCGCCCGCCGCCGAACAGAGCCTCGACCGGAATGATCCGCTCGCCACCACGGGTTCGGTCACCGGCGAACCGGCCGATCCGCAGGCATTGCCCGAATTCGCCGTCTTCTTCGTCCCGCCGACCAGCTATATCCAGGCGGGCGGCGACTGGAACGCGGCGCTGGGCGACGCGACGACTGACAACCGTGCCCGCCTGTTCCTGCGCGGGCTTGCCAGCCCCTTCAACCGCGCCGACGAGATCTGGGCTCCCAAGTACCGGCAGGCCGCGGCGGGGGCCTTCCTGACCGACCGACCCGAAGCGCAGCAGGCAATCGATGCTGCCTATGCCGATGTTGCGCAGGCGTTCGACTATTTCCTCGACAGCATCGCAGCCGACAAGCCGATCGTGCTTGCCGGGCATAGCCAGGGCGCCTCGCATATCCTGCGGCTGCTGCAGAAAAAGGTGGCGGGCACGCCGGTCGCAGAACGGGTTGCCGCGGTCTATGCGCCCGGCTGGCCGATTTCGGTTGAACACGATCTGCCCGTCCTGCCGTTCCCCGCCTGCGCCGCACCCGGGCAGCCGCAATGCCTGCTGGCGTGGTCGGCCTTTTCCGACGACGGCGATGCGGACATGATCATGCGGCGTTACGAAGCGACCGTCGGCTATGACGGCGAGCCGCGAGGCGACGGGCCGATCCTGTGTGTCAATCCGATCACCGGAGGCACCAATGGCACTGCGCCCGCCAGCGCCAATCTGGGGACGCTGGTCCCCGACGACACGCTGTCGAAGGGCGAACTGGTGACCGGTGCGGTGCCCGCGCGCTGCGGCGATAACGGCCTGCTGTATATCGGCGACCCGCCCGAGCTGGGTCAGGGCGTGCTGCCGGGCGGCAATTACCACGTCTACGATATTCCGCTGTTCTGGAAGAATGTGCAGGAGGACGTCATCGCACGGGTGAGAGCATGGGCGACGGCACGGGCCTCGTAAGCGACAACGCGCTTGATTACGGCGATGCGCTGCCCGATGGCGGCGCCTTGCTCGGGCTGGATCTGGGCACGAAGACCATCGGGGTCGCGACATGCGATGCCGGATGGCGCTACGCGACCGCCGGAAAGACGCTCCCCCGCAGCAAGTTCAGCAAGGATTGCGGTGCTTTGCGTACGCTGGTGGCCGAACGCTCGATTGCCGGCGTGGTGATCGGTCTGCCGCGCAACATGGATGGCAGCGAAGGGCCCCGCGCACAGGCCAGCCGTGCCTATGCCCGCAATCTGGCGGAAGCGCTCGACCTGCCGGTCTTGCTGTGGGACGAGCGTTGGTCCTCCGCCAGCGCCGAAGCGGCGATGATCGGGCAGGACATGAGCCGCGCCAAGCGCGCAGCGCGGATCGACAGCCATGCCGCGGCCGTGATCCTGCAAGGCGCGATCGATACGCTGTCGGGCGGCGGTTTCTAGCGATTGGCTGAAAACGCGCAGGACCCCGTTCGGCACAGGCACGGCCGCCGGTTCACGGTTCGAGCGCGGCGCGCTGCTGGCGGGCTTCCTGCGCGACCATCAGATTGCCTGCCGCCTCTGCCTCGCGCCAAAGCGCATCGCGGTGGTTGTCGTCCGCCATGCGCGCCGCTCGCGCCTCGAAACAGGCGAGCCGCATGCGGCCGCTGGGATGATGGCGGCCGAACTGCTGCGCTAGGTCGAGCGCTTCGTCCTCGCCCAGCGCGACGGCGCAGCGCAGGAATGTCTCGCTGGCACCGGGATTGAGAACCCCCGTCACGCGGTGCCGCTGCAGATCGAAACCATATTGGTCATACCAGCCCTGCCCCGCATGCATATGCATCAGATTGAGCGACACCGAAGTCCTCTCGGGCGGATATTGTGCATGCACATCGCGGTGGGCGCGGTAATGGAGCAGCCGCCCTTCATGCAGCGTGCTGGATTCGACGAACCGCAGCGCAGCACGTTCGCCCCTCCAGCCGGCGATCTCGCGATAGTCGATCTCGAAATATTCGCTGCGATAGCCTGGGCCGAAATAGCCCATGGTGAGGAAATCGAAATTGTGGTCGTGCGCGGTGCCGTAATCGAAGCTGCCGGCCCCGCTCGTGCGGAAGCAGCTTTCGCCTTCCCCCGGCCAGATATTGGCGCGAAGGAAGCTTCCCCCGCTCGGCGCCGACAGGACGATCACCTGCGGGCCATAGGCAGCTGCTTGCGTATCGCGATACCCCTCCCGCAATTGCGCGATCAGCAGATCGCCGAGGAAATTGCGGTTGTTGCCCAGCCGTTCCAGACTGGCGGCGGCATCGAGCAGGCTGGTTTCATCCTGCGGATCGAACCCCTGCGCCACTGCTTCGACCGTTTCTTCGAGCGTGGCCGCGCCGTCCTGCGTATTCGCAATCACGCGGGGCATAGGGCGTGCCCCTTCCTGTCCAGCTGCGGATAGGCCGCATCCAGCTGCGCTCGCAAGCTCGACGCGGGACCGAACAGCGGGTCCGCGCGATCCGCTGCTATCCGCTCGAGCGCGACCACGCCAATGGCGCTGTCGAGCGCGAGGCATTCGCGAAGCGCCTGCCAGCGCAGATGGGGGCTCCCCGCCAGCGTCGCCTGCGCAAGCGCCGGTGCGGCATCTGCGCGACGCATCCGGCCCAGCAGCGCGAACATCAGCTCCTGTCGGCTCTCGCTGCGATCACCATGCGCACGGTGCAGCAGCTTGCCGGTGGAAATGGCTAACTGGCGCGTCGGAAGCGGCCTCGCCGCAGTCCTTACCAACCGCAGCATGACCAGCGGACGGTGCACATGGCGCGGGATCCGCGCCTGTCGATGGCCCGCGAGTATCATCCGTGCACCGGATGCGACGCGTTTCGCGGTGCGCCCGATCCTAGCTTGCGATCCGTTCTCCGAGCGGATTTCCAGCAGTTCGACTTCGGCCTTCCCGCCGATCACAAGCTCGTGCCGCTCGGCATCGGGGAAAGCCGCAACATCGCAGCGTCCCGCCTCCGGCGCGCATTCGTGCACCATCAAGCCAAGCGTCACCTGTCCCCGCCCCGCCAGTTCGAGCGAATGGAAACCCCGCGCCGACTGGTGCCGCATGCCCAGTTCGACCAGCGGGAAACGGCGCTGCAGCGCGGTCAATTGCGCGATATACGGGCGTAGGAATGCGCGGGCAGCCGGCTCGCTGGCGAGCGCGTCCGCAAGCGCAGGGCAATCCGCCAGGTCATCGCCCGCCGCATAACGGTCGAGCGCCGCCAGGACGCTGCGAACGGCTTCGTCGCTGCGGCACCGCCGGACCGCACGCTTAGCTGCCTTGCGCATGACCTGCTGCATCCCATCGTCGGCACGCAGCCCGGCAATCCGCGGATCGACCAGCATCCCCCCACCCCCTTAAAGCAGCATATCGACCATCATGTGATCGAAGAGATAGATCATTACGCTGACGACCGTATCGCCTCCGCCCGATGCGGGAATGCTTCCGAAAACCCCCATTGCGGTGTCGAGTTCGGGCAGGCTTTCGAGGTCGATCTTGGGAAATTCCATGCGTGTCTCCATCCATGCAGCGGACCGTGTGAGGATCACCCGATCTGCAGGACCGGAAGCTGGCGCATTGCGGTGAGCGGTTGAAATTAAAAGATTGTAAGACCGCCAGCGGCCCGGCTATCGCAGCGCGAGATGAGCGAACAGCCGCGAAAATTCGATCCGTCCAAGGCGACGTCCTTCTTCACGGGACGCGGCCATCCCGGATGGCTGGGGCTGCAATATTCCGACCATGGCGACGACTGGGTCGAACTCGAACTGCCGTGGCGCGAAGACCTGCTGGGCGAAGAAGGCCAGCGCGTGCTCGCATCGGGCCCGATCCTCAGCCTGATGGACATGGCCAGCGGCATGGCGATCTGGCGCGCGATGGACGAATTTTCGGCGATCGCAACGCTCGACCTGCGCGTCGATTACGTGCGCCCCGCGCGCGAGGGGGCGAGCGTATTCGGGCGGTCGCAATGCTATCGCCTCACGCGCAGCGCGGCGTTCGTCCGGGGCCTCGCGCATGATGGCGATGCCGGTGATCCGGTGGCGCATATCCAGGCGGTCTTCATGAAGATCGCACCGACGGCGAGGCTCTGAACATGGCCGACATTCCCGACATCGATGCGCTGACACCCTATGCCCGTTCGCTCGGTATCGCGCTGGAAAGCTGGGAAGACGGCATCCCGATCCTGTCGGTGCCGTTCGACGAATTGGTCGAGGGCCGGCCCGATCACTACCACGGCGGCGCGACCGGCGGCCTGCTCGAAACCGCGGGCTACGCCGTCTTGCGCGCCGAGCTGGCACGGCAGGACCGGGCGGCGATTCTCAAGCCGATCAATATCACCGTGCAGTATCTCGCCGCCGGGAAAAGTCGGACGAGCTTTGCTGCGGGGCGTATCACCAAGCTGGGCAGGCGCAGCGCGAACCTCACTGTCGAGGCGTGGCAGGACGATCGCAGCCGTCCGATAGCAACCGCTGTGATGAACGTCCTGATGGCCGAGCCTACAAGCTAGTTGCGCGCATCCTCCAGCTCGCGAAGCCGCTCGTCGCGCCGTTCGCGAATGGCTTCGTAGCGACGTTCGTCCGCCCGCCGCCGCGCTTCCTCGATCGCCGCTTCGTCCACTGCGGCACCCTGGTCGCCGATGCTGATGTCGACGGGTATGCCGTCGATCTCGGTCGAGAGAATGGCTTCGCCATCACGGATGCGCAGCCGAGAATTGCCGTCGCTGAGCGGAATGTCGCCCAGGTCCGGCACGTCGAGCGGTTCGATCGGTCCGCCCGGATCGGTCTGTTCTCGCGGGGCCGGCTGGCTTGGCGCAGGCGCGGCGTTCAGCGCCCGGTTCATGAAGTCGCGCCAGATGCGCGCGGGCAGGCCGCCACCGCTGATCGCGCCTGCAAGCGGCGAATTGTCGTCATTGCCGATCCATACGCCGACCACCAGATCGCCCGCATAGCCGACGAACACCGCATCGCGGTTGTTCTGCGTGGTTCCGGTCTTGCCGAAATTGGGGCCGCGCAGCATCGCCGCCCGGCCGGTGCCCGAATTGATCGCCGAACGCAGCATCTGTTCCATGTCCGACTGCGTCGAGGATGACAGGCTCGAGGGGCCGTCCCACAGGTTTTCGAAGAAGCCGCGTTCCTCACGCGCAAAGGCATGCGGTTCGACAGGCAGCGCATTGGCGGCCACCCCGGCATAGGCGGAGGTGAGTTCGAGCAACGTCATCGTCGAAGTGCCCAACGCCAGGCTTGGGTCGCCCTTCGCCAGCGGCGAGGTGACGCCCAGATCGCGTGCGGTGGCGATGACCTTCTCGCTGCCGACCTCGCCCAGCAACCGCACCGCAGCGACATTGCTCGACTGCGCAAAGGCCTGCTCCAGCGTGAGGCTATCCGAATAGCTTCCGCGCGCATTCTGCGGGCGGTAACTGCCTTCGGCAATCTCGGTGTTGGCGATCCTGTCGTCTGGATCCCACCCGGCGCGCAGCGCTGCCAGATAGACGAACAGCTTGAAGGTCGACCCCGGCTGTCGCTTGGCCTGCGTCACCCGGTTGAACGGGGATTTCGCGTAATCCTTGCCGCCGATCATCGCCACCACTTCGCCATTGCGGCGCATCGCCACCAGCGCGACCTGCGCTTCTCCCAGCGGGGCAGCAGCGGTCACCTGCCGGGCGATGTTCTGCAGGCGGCTGTCGAGCGTCGTGGTCAACGTCTGGCGCGCATAGCCCTGCTCGGTCAGCGCGCGCGCCTCGGGGAGCGCCCAGTCGGCGAAATAGGTCCCGGTGGGCAAGTCGTTGCGCGTCCGCACGTCGAGCGCGGGCGGCTTCATCGCGCGCGCTTCCGCCGTGGTCAGATAGCCGGCGTCGACCATCGATTGCACGACGATCCGCATGCGCCGTTCGGCGCGGTCGTAATGCCTTGTCGGGGCATAGGCGCTGGGCGCCTGAAGCAGACCCGCGAGCATCGCGGCCTGGTTGGGTTTGAGGTTTTCCGGCTTGCGGTAAAAATAGTGCAGGCTGGCTGCACGTAGCCCGTACACATTGTCGCCGAAATAGGCGTTGGACAGGTAGCGGCCGAGGATCTCGTCCTTGGTCAGCCAGCCTTCGAGCCAGAAGGCAATCAACGCCTCGCGCGCCTTACGCGTCAACGTGCGTTCAGGGGTCAGGAAGGTGAATTTCGCCAGTTGCTGCGTGATCGTGCTGCCACCGCCGGTGCCCGTCAGCGCCGCGCGTGCGATACCGCGCGGATCGACACCCCAGTGCGAATAGAACCGCCGGTCCTCGGTCGCCAGGAACGCCTCGATCACATGCGGCGGAAGTGCCGATACGGTGACCGGTTCGTCGGTGATCGCCCCGTTGCGCGCGATCGGCGTCCCGTCCGCCGCGAGCAGCGTGATCTGCGGGGCCGCGATCGGCTCGAGCGACTTGGACAGCGGCGCGGTGATTGCGAGCCACGCGGCGAGCACGATGAACAGGGCAAGGATGGCACCGAGGATGCGCAGCGCCCACCAGCGCTTGCGCCGGCCGGTCCAGTGCTCGCGCTGCCACCAGCGCGTGCGCTTCTTTTCTTCGGCATCCAGCACGCTGTCGAGCCGGTCGAGCCGGCTGTCCCAATCGTCGTAATCGAGCGCATCATGCGTCGCGTAATATCCACGATGCCCCGGTGGATCGGGCAGCGGCCCGGGCTTGCGCCGGAAGGAATCGAATATGCCCATCGCCTGCTGTATTAACTTAACAATACAGCGATGGATAGGGGAGCGCGGATTAACCCCGCTTTACGCAGATTTTCCAACCACGCTCTCGGGCAGGTCGTCGCCGAACACGCGCTGGTAGTATTCGGCCACCAGCATGCGCTCTTCCTCGTCGCATTTGTTGAGGAAGGACAGGCGGAAGGAGAAGCCGACATCCTTGAAGATGGCGTAGTTCTGCGCCCAGGTGATCACCGTCCGCGGGCTCATCACCGTGGAGATATCGCCATTGATGAAGCCCTGCCGCGACAGATCGGCGACCTTGATCATGTCGGCGAGGACCTTGGGATCGATATCGGGGTTCTTCGCCTCGACGATCTTCTGCTCGGTTTCGGCGGGCAGGTAGTTGAGGCCGACAACGATGTTCCAACGGTCCATCTGGCCCTGGTTGATCTGCTGCGTGCCGTGATAGAGACCCGAGGTATCGCCCAGCCCGACCGTGTTGGCGGTGGCGAACAGGCGGAAATTGGCATCGGGCCGGATCACGCGATTCTGGTCGAGCAGCGTCAGCTTGCCCTGCTGTTCGAGCACGCGCTGGATCACGAACATCACGTCGGGCCGGCCCGCGTCATATTCGTCGAACACCAGCGCCACGGGATGCTGCAGCGCCCACGGCAGCAGGCCTTCGCGAAATTCGGTGACCTGCAATCCGTCGCGCAGCACGATCGCATCGCGCCCGACAAGGTCGATCCGGCTGATATGCGCATCGAGGTTGATGCGGATACACGGCCAGTTGAGCCGCGCGGCGACCTGTTCGATATGCGTCGATTTGCCCGTGCCGTGATAGCCCTGCACCATCACGCGGCGATCGTGCGCGAAGCCTGCCAGGATCGCCAGCGTCGTGTCCGGGTCGAACACGTAGGATTCGTCGAGGTCGGGCGTGCGCTCATCCGGCTTGGAGAAGGCGGGCACCTGCCAGTCGATATCGATCCCGAAGGTTTCGCGCACGTCGACGGTGGTGTCGGGCGCGGGGAGGATGGTCTTGGCGGAAGCGTCGAAGCTCTTGTCGGTCATATCGTTCATCGCGTGTGGCGGGGTAGCGGGATGGATAGGTAGCTGCAAGCAACGAAATTGCACCCCAGCCCAAGCATCCCTCGACTCCCCTTGCAAGCGGCCGCATAGTCGCGTCGATGCCGCCGATCCCCTTGTCCGAACGCCTGCGCCTTAAGCTCGTCGAGCAGGTGCGCGGCGTGTTCAACGACGTGGAGAGCGGGCAGCAGCCGGTCCCGCCTTCGGACGAGGCGCTGTTCGCTAGGGACACGCCGATCCGAATGGTCCATGCCGATATCGTGGCGATGATGGTCGGGGGCATCCGCGGTCTGCTGCTGCAGATGCTGCATCCGCATGCGCTGCAGGGCGTGCTCGACCATTCGAACTTCCGCAGCGACATGCACGGCCGGCTGCGCCGGACTGCACGGTTCATCGCGGTGACGACCTTCGGCCACCGGGACGATGCGCAGGCGGCGATCGGCCGCGTCAACCGCATCCACGCAGCCGTCGGCGGGACATTGCCCGACGGATCGCCCTATTCCGCCAGCGATCCGCGCGTTCTGGCATGGGTGCATGTTGCCGAAGCGACCAGCTTCCTCGCCGCCTATCTGCGCCATGTGCGGCCCGACATGCCGGGCGCCGAACAGGACGAATATTATCGCCAGTTCGCGGTTATCGCGTTGGCGCTGGGTGCCGATCCGGTGCCGACGAACCGCGCCGAGGCCGAGGCGATCTTCCGCGAATTGCGCAGCGACCTGGCCGCATCGCCCGCCGCGCGCGAGGTCGCCGATCTGGTGCTCAGCCAGCGCCCCAAGGGCGCCCCGCCCGCGGTCCAGACGCTGCTCGGCGCCGAAGCGGTGGCGTTGCTGCCGCCGTTCGCGCGCTCGATGCTCGGTCTCGAACGGCCCGGGCTGGCGGCGATCCCCGCGCGCGCGGCGACCTGGGGCATGGGCAAGACGCTGCGCTGGGCGTTTCGCCAGACCTGATCGCCGCCCGCCATCCGACTGGCCGGCAAGCCTACTTCGCGCCCGAGACGAACGCGCCCGATTTGCGCAGCAGCTGGTAGGCTTCGACCACGCGGTTGAGGCGGGCTTCGTGCTGGCGATCGCCGCCGTTGCGGTCGGGGTGGTAGCGACGCACGAGTTCGGAATAACGGCGGCGCAGACCGCGCAGATCGACTTCGAGGCCCAGCCCCATGGTTTCAAGCGCCTTGGCCTCGGCCGTGCTGAAGCGGCCGTCCATTGCCATTTCGGCTTCGCGGCGCGCCCGGCTCTTGATACCGCTGGCGCGCGCGGAGATCGCGTCGAGTGGATCGGTGAAGTCGGACCAGCGCGGCATGCCGTCGACCCCGCCGGTCGGACGGAAACTGGGGCTTTCGGTGCGCCAGCCCGCGCCGGGAGCCTGCGCGGCGAAGATTTCCTCGGCGCTCATGCCCTCGAACCAGTCATAGCCGGCATTGAATTCGCGCACGTGGTCGAGACACAGCCAGCGCCATTCGGCCGGGCCATCGAAACCATGGCTCTGCCCGCTGGGTGCGCGGAACTCGCCGGGCTCCTCGCATGTGGGGTGGGCGCAGACCCGGCCCGTGCCTGCGTATTGTCCGTGAAACTTTGTCTGGCGCATTCGTTCTAGGATGGGGAGCGAATTGCGCTAAGAAAACCCCCGAGAGGAGAAACCTACCCGTGACAGGATCCGTGCAGCAGGAAATGGAACGCCTATTGACCGCGGCCTTCGCGCCGACCCGGCTCGAGGTAATCAACGACAGCGCGAAGCATGCCGGCCACTCGGGCGACGATGGCAGCGGCGAATCGCATTTCACCGTAGTGATCGAAGCCGCCGCCTTTGCCGACCAGAGCCGACTCGAACGCCAGCGGATGGTGAACAGGGCGCTTGGCGACATCCCTGGCGAACGCGTCCACGCGCTGGCCATCCAGGCCTCGGCCCCAACCAGCTAGGAGGTTCGCGACTATGAGCCAGATCGACCAGGTCCTTGTCCCGACTACGCACGATCTCGGCCAGTTCACGGTCCGCCGCGTGCTGCCCGCGCGCCAGCGCAGCATGGTCGGGCCATTCATCTTTGTCGACCAGTTCGGCCCCGCGCAGCTCGATCTGGGCGCGGGCATGGATGTCCGCCCGCACCCGCACATCAACCTTGCCACGGTTACCTGGCTATTCGAAGGTGCGATCGACCACCGCGACAGCCTCGGCACGTTTTCGACCATCCGGCCCGGACAGGTCAATCTGATGACCGCCGGCCGCGGCATCGTCCATTCGGAACGCTCACCCGATGCGGAACGCAGGGGCGGACCGAAACTGTACGGTATGCAGACCTGGCTGGCGCTGCCCGACGGGCGCGAGGAAATCGATCCCGCCTTCGAAGCGATTACCGAACTGCCGGTGATCGAGGACGGGCGCGCCACGGCCATCGTCATCATGGGCGAACTGTGGGGCGAACGCGCGCCGACGACCACTCACGCAGCGACGATCTATGCCGAAATCGTGCTGGGCGCGGGCGGCGCGATCCCGCTCGAAGACGATGCCGACGAACGCGCGGTCATGCTGGTCGGCGGCGACGCGAGCGTCGATGGCCACGCGCTGAAGGAATGCGAGCTCGCCGTGCTTCAGCCTGGACGCGATATGACGCTGGCAAGCAAGGGCGGCGCCCGGGTCATGCTGCTCGGCGGCGAGGCATTTGCAACCGAGCGCCATGCCTGGTGGAATTTCGTCAGTTCGAGCCGCGACCGGATCGAACAGGCCAAGGAAGACTGGCGCGAACAGCGCTTCGACAAGGTCCCGGGCGACGAGGAGGAACGGATCCCGCTTCCCGAGGGCGCGCCGAAGACCGTAACCTATCCTTGAGGGGGGAGAATGATGAGTTTCGAAGGCAAGACGGCCTGGATCACGGGCGCGAGCAGCGGTATTGGTGCGGCGCTCGCGCGTGAATGGGCGGCACGCGGCGCGCGGATCATCTTGTCGGGTCGCGACGCGGCACGGCTGGCCCAAGTGGCTGACGATATCGACGGCGAAACGCTGATCCTGCCCTTCGACGTGCGCGACGAGGCCGCGATGACAGCCGCAACGCAGCAGGCGATCGACTGGCACGGCGGAGTGGACATCTTTATCGCTAATGCAGGTATTTCGCAGCGCAGTGCGGCGGTGGATACCGACATGGCGGTATACCGCGAGATCATCGACATCGACCTCACCGCGCAGATCGCCGCGACACAGGCGCTGCTGCCCCATCTCGTCGCGCGGCAGAGCGGCACGCTCTTGTTCATCAGTTCGATCGCCGGCAAGGTCGGCGTGCCGATGCGCACCGCCTATTGCGCGGCCAAGTTCGGGCTCATCGGTTATGCCGACGCGCTGCGGGCTGAACTGTCACAGCAGGGCGTTTCGGTGCATGTCGTGTGCCCGGGATCGGTCGCCACCGATGTCAGCCGCAATGCGCTTACCGCCGATGGCAGCAAGCGCGGGCGCAGCGACAAGGTGATCGACAACGGCATCGCCCCGGACGAAGCCGCCAAACGTATCGTCGACGCGGTGGAGGCCAACCAGCGCGAGATCATCGTCGCCGAAGGCGTGGAAGAGGCGATGGGCGAACTGCGCCGGACACCCGATCAATTGCTCGACCAGGTCGCGGGCATGGTCGCGGCCGGATATATGGACAAGATGAAGGCGGTCAGTTGAGCATGCCGCTGCAGCAGAAGCGCGTGGTGCTAGCGAACGGCATCGAACTCGATGTGGTGGACGAAGGTCCGCGCGATGCGCCCGTGCTGATCTTCCTGCACGGCTTTCCCGAAAGCCACCGCACCTGGCGCAACCAGATCCCGCATTTCTCCGGCCGGTTTCGCTGCATCGCGCCCGACCAGCGCGGCTATCGCGGGTCGTCCAAGCCGCAGGAGGTTGAGGCCTATACGCCCGACAAGCTGGTGGGCGATGTGTTCCTGCTCGCCGATGCGCTGGGGGTCGAGACTTTCACCATCGTCGGTCACGACTGGGGCGGCGCGATCGCCTGGGGCGTGGCCTATGGCGGCATGGCGAACGGCCGCGTCACGCGCGCAATCATTGCCAATGCGCCGCATCCGGTGCTGTTTCCCAAGCTCCTCTACACCAATCGCCAGCAGCGCAAGGCGAGCCAGTACTTCACGATTTTCCGCGATCCCGCGAACGATGCGCTGGTGCGCGAGCATGGTCTCGGGCCACTGCTGATCAAGGCGTTCGAAGGACAGGTGATGGCGCGCGTCGAAGAAGATGAGGCCGCGGCCATGCTGCGCGATTGGTCCGACCCCGAAGCGGCGTTCGGCATGCTCAATTATTACCGCGCGAGCCCGATGACGGTTCCGCCGCCCGATGCACCCTACGCACTGCCAGAAGACTATCAGCCCTACCCGCTGCCGACCTTGGTGATACCCACGCTGGTGATCTGGGCGATGGACGACGAAGCGCTGCCTTCCGCCAATCTGGACGGGCTCGACCAGATGGTTGCCGACCCCGAAGTTGTGCAGGTCCCCGATTGCGGACATTTCGTGCAATGGGAAGCACCCGAAGCGTTCAATGCGGCGGCCGACGCGTTCCTTGGCCGAACCGGCTGATCAGCCCTTCCATTCGATCCATGCGCCATGCGGATGGGCGGTGGCAAGATTGCGCCTCAGATCGCCGGCGGGCCAGTAGCTGGCGGTCAGCTCATGCCGGTGCGTATCGCGGTTGGCCTCCAGGCTGACCCAAGCGAGCGGCGTCTCGGAGTCCGCGCGCTGCCCTGCGGCTTCCATCAATTCGACGATCTGGTCGCGTTCGTCGCGCGGAATGTATTGCCAAACCACCGAATGCATCAGCACCCGCGTAGTCCCTCGTTCCTGCGGACGTTCCAGCCGATCGCGGAGGAAATCGACCGCCCGCCGGCGCTCGATCTCCGGCGGGAAGGTGTGCGCCGCCGCGATCGCCGTCTCCAATCGGGCGAAGCGGTCGGTAAATTCGGGCCAGATATAGGCCTTCAGGCGCGCGACCTGCCCTTCGTCGGTCAGGTCGATCGGCGACACGTCGCAGCCCTGCGCACCGACGATGTCGAACCCCTGGTCCGGCGGGGACGCGCCGCGCCATTCGGGCGCAATCCGCATGCGCGCATTCTTGGGCCCAACGCAGACGCCGCCAAGGTCATAGCGATATCGCCGCATCATCAAGTTGACGCCCGCGCTGGAGCCGATCTCGAGCAGGTCGAAATGGCCGGGAAGCCCCTGTTCCACCAGCCACAGGAATGCCGCCGCAAAACTGGCCGACCGGCCGGCTTCGTTGGTCTGGGGCGGACCGTCGAGCCACGGCATCAGGAAGGCTTCGTGCCGTTCGATCGCCGCAGCGACGAGTTCGGCGGCATTGTTCGGGCCCAGTCCTTCGTAGATCGGCGACAGGCCTGGCTCCTCCCCGCTCTGGTGCAGGGCGTGCAGTCCCCCCGCTACACGTAGAGGCAGTGCATCGGGCAGCGGCGGACCGGCCCAGCGGCGCACCCGGCGCATGAAGGCGCCGCCGCGGTCCGTATCGAGCAGGTCGCCAACCGCCTGGCAGACCAGCGCGGTGACCCCCGCGCGGTTGTCGCGGCAATAGGCCACCTGGTTTTCGAAAGCGCGTGCCACCGCCGCCGGGCCGGTGGCCCCCGGCGTGGTCACGACATATTTTGCCTTGTCGATCGCCATTGCCCTTTGCACCCTCGCTGCCTATTTGCGCATCCAATGAACGAATGCCTCACCTTCGCCGTTCCAAAGGGCCGTATCCTTGACGAAGCGCTGCCAGTAATGGCGCGTGCCGGGGTCGTGCCCGAAGACGCTTTCCACGACAAGGCGAACCGCTCGCTGACCTTCGCGACCACGCGCAATGACATGCGCCTGATCCGCGTGCGCGCCTTCGACGTTGCGACTTTCGTGGCCCATGGCGCAGCGCAGATGGGTATTGTCGGTTCGGACGTGATCGAGGAATTCGACTATGCGGACCTTTACGCGCCCGTCGATCTCGACTTCGGGCACTGCCATCTTGCGGTGGCCGAGCCGGTAGAAGGCGCTGAAAGCATCGACGGTGCCAGCCACCTGCGCGTCGCGACCAAATACCCCAACCTCACCCGCCGCCATTTCGAACGGCAGGGCATCCAGGCCGAATGCGTAAAGCTGAACGGGGCGATGGAAATCGCGCCCGCACTCGGCCTTGCCGGGCGGATCGTCGATCTGGTCTCCACCGGCACGACGCTGCGCGAAAACGGCCTGGTCGAAACCAGCCGCATCCTCGACATTTCGGCGCGCCTCATCGTCAACCGTGCCGCGCTGAAGACCGATCCGCGCGTGGCCGCGCTGGTCGAAGCCTTCCGCGCCGACGCGGCACAGCGCGAGGCCGCCTGATGCAATTCCTGAAAACCGCCGACGCCGGGTTCGAAAGCGCTTTTGCCCGGATCGTGCGCGATCGCCGGGAAAGCGATACGCAAGTCGGGCGCGATGTCGCCTCGATGATCAACGAAGTGCGCGAACGCGGCGATGCCGCGCTGGCCGAATACACTGCGCGCTTCGACAGCCACCGGCTAGCGGAAGACGATGACTGGTGCATACCGCTGGCCGCCTGCCGCGAAGCCTATGATGCGCTCGACCCCGACTTGCGCGATGCGCTGGAAACCGCGGCCAGCCGCATCCGCGCATATCATGAGGGCCAGCTTCCCGAAAACCGCGACTATACCGACGATATCGGCATGCGGCTCGGTGCGCGTTGGAACGCGGTCGAGGCCGCCGGGCTGTATGTCCCCGGCGGACGCGCATCCTATCCCTCGTCGCTACTGATGAACGCGATCCCCGCGAAAGTCGCAGGCGTGGAGCGACTGGTCGTCACCACGCCTACGCCGGGCGGCGAGACCAACGCGCTGGTTCTCGCCGCTGCCCATATCGCGGGCGTGGATGAAATCTGGCGGGTCGGCGGGGCGCAGGCCGTGGCCGCGCTGGCCTATGGCACCGACCGGATCGGCAAGGTCGATGTCATCGCCGGGCCGGGCAATGCCTGGGTCGCCGAAGCGAAACGCCAGCTCTACGGCGTGGTCGGCATCGACATGGTCGCCGGACCCAGCGAGATTCTCGTCATCGCCGATGGTAACAACAATCCCGAATGGATCGCCGCCGACCTGCTGAGCCAGGCCGAGCACGACCCCACCAGCCAGTCGATCCTGATCACCGACAGCGACGCGCTGGCTCGGCAGGTCGAGGACGCAGTCGACCTCGCGTTGATGAAGCTGCCCACCGGCAAGACGGCCAAGGCCAGCTGGGACGCACATGGCCTGATCGTGGTGGTTGGCAGTCTCGATGAGGCACCCGCCCTGTCGGACCGGCTGGCAGCGGAGCATGTCGAGCTGATGGTCGACGAACCGCAGGGCCTATTCGACCGGATGCGCCATGCCGGCAGCGTCTTCCTCGGCCGGCACACGCCGGAAGCGGTGGGCGACTATATCGCCGGCCCGAACCACGTCCTTCCCACCGGGCGCCGCGCGCGCTTTGCCAGCGGCCTGTCGGTGCTCGACTTCATGAAGCGCACCAGCTTCATCGACGCCTCCGAAGCCGCGCTGGCCGCGATCGGCCCGGCCGCGGTCAGGCTGGCGGAGGCCGAGGGGCTTCCCGCGCACGCGCTGTCGATTTCCACGAGATTGAAATGAACCAGAATTCGAAGTCCCAGGCCCGCAGCGCGGCCCGCCTCGGTGCCGTGCAGGCGCTCTACCAGCAGCATATGGAAGGCACCGCCGTGACCAGGCTGCTGAACGAGTTCCACCAGCACCGGCTCGGCCGCGTGATCGAAGACGAGGAATATGCCGAAGCCGACGTCGATTTCTTCGACGACCTCGTCACGGGCGTGGATGCGCGCCGCGCGGAGATCGACGACAAGCTGACCGCGCGGCTGGCGCAGGGCTGGACGCTGGCGCGGCTCGACAAGACCATGCTGCAGATCCTGCGTGCGGGCGCTTACGAACTGATCGCCCGGCAAGATGTCCCCAAGGCCAGCTCGATCAGTGAATATGTCGATGTCGCCAAGGCATTTTTCGACGATCGCGAGGCGAAATTCGTTAACGGCATCCTCGACGCCGTGGCGACCGAGGCCGGACGCTGAACGAAAGCGCGTTCGTCGCCGCGCTCAAGGCGCTGGCGGACACCCCCGCCGCACGCGGTCTCGAGGATGATGCCGCAGTTCTGAGCGTCGGCGGCCAGCAGCTGGTCCTCACCCACGACACGCTGGTCGAGGGCGTCCACGTCCGCGCGGACGAGGACCTTGCCGACGTTGCATGGAAGCTCGTCGCAGTGAACCTGTCCGATCTGGCAGCCAAGGGTGCACGGCCCCTCGGTGTGCTGGTGTCGCATATGCTGGGCGATTCCGACGCGCGCTTTATCGAGGGCTTGCGTGAAATCCTCGGCGAATACGACGTGGCGCTGCTGGGCGGCGATACCGTGCGCGCCGAAGGCCGCAGGGTCTGGGGATGCACCGCGGTCGGCAAGGCAACGCATACACCCGCGCCCGACCGCCGCGGCGCCCGGGCAGGCGATGCGGTGTTCGTTACCGGCACGCTCGGCTATGCCATGCTCGGCCTCGGCGACCGCGCCAGCGGCAGCCGCGCAGACCTCGCCTATCGCCGCCCGCGCCCGCTGGTGGCCGAAGGAATCGCGCTGGCCCCTCATGTGACGGCGATGATGGATGTCTCCGACGGCTTGCTGCTCGACGCCTGGCGCCTCGCGCATGCCAGCGGCGTCGAACTGGCGCTCGACAGCACGCAGGTCCCGGTGGCCGATCCGCAGAAGGCGGGGGAATGCATGCGATGGGGCGACGACTACCAATTGCTGTTTACCGCGCCCGCCGATGCTGCCCTTCCCGTTGCCGCTGCACGTGTCGGGACGGTGACCGGTGGCCCCACCGGACTATCGCTGGACGGCGACATTTTCCCCGATGCCGAAGGGCTTGGCTACCGCCACTGATTGCTTGTGCGCAGGGCCGTGCGCGGCGAAATATTGCTACGTAATTCCACCTTGTCACGTAACGGATGCCGCTTATACCTTCGCTAAGCCTCGGCGTTTCCCGCGCCGGAGCGCAGAAAGATATAAACATAGCGGGAGGGGGAAATTTCGTGGACCTAGTTCTCATAGCAATACTGCTGGGACTGCTGGCCGTCGTGTACGGCTTCGTGACCAGCCGCCAGGTGCTTGGCGCAGGCGCCGGCAACGAACGAATGCAGGAAATCGCCGGCGCAATCCAGGAAGGCGCACAGGCCTATCTGAAACGCCAGTATACGACGATCAGCGTGGTCGGCATCGCGGTAGCGGTGCTGGTCTTCGCCTTCCTCGGCATCGTGCCGGCGGTCGGCTTCGTGATCGGGGCGATCCTGTCGGGTGTCGCCGGCTTCATCGGCATGAACATTTCGGTGCGCGCCAACGTGCGTACCGCCGCTGCCGCGCAAAGCGGGCTTCAGCAAGGCCTGACGCTGGCCTTCCGTGCGGGCGCGATCACCGGCATGCTGGTGGCAGGCCTCGCCCTGCTCGCGATTGCGGTGTTCTTCTGGTACCTCGTCGGCCCCGGCGGGCATGCGCCCAACAGCCGTGAAGTCATCGACGGGCTGGTCGGTCTCGCCTTCGGGGCTTCGCTGATCTCGATCTTCGCGCGTCTTGGCGGCGGGATTTTCACCAAGGCCGCCGATGTCGGTGCCGACCTCGTCGGCAAGGTCGAAGCCGGGATCCCCGAGGACGATCCGCGCAACCCTGCGGTCATCGCCGACAATGTCGGTGACAATGTCGGCGACTGCGCGGGCATGGCTGCCGATCTGTTCGAAACCTATGTCGTCACGGTCGGGGCCACCATGGTGCTGACCGCGCTGCTGTTCGGTGAAACGCTGGGCGATCTGCTGCTGCCGATGATGGCGCTGCCGCTGCTCATCGGCGGGGCCTGCATCGTGACCAGTATCATCGGCACCTATTTCGTGAAGCTGGGCAAGAACAGCACCAATGTGATGGGCGCGATGTACAAGGGTTTCATCGTCACCGCTGTTCTCGCAATCCCGCTGATCTGGCTGGTCATGAGCCAGGTTCTCGGCGGCATGGGTACCGAAATCGGCGGCAGTATCGCCGGGATCGACCCCGGGGCGCCGCTGGCCGAAGAAGGCACTGCCGAACAGGTCCGCTCGTTCAGCGGCTGGGACCTGTTCTGGTGTTCGGTCATCGGGCTGGTTATCACCGGCCTCATCATCTGGATCACCGAGTATTACACCGGGACCGGGTTTCGCCCGGTAAGGTCGATCGCCAAGGCTTCCGAGACCGGACACGGCACCAATGTGATCCAGGGACTGGCTATCAGCCTTGAATCGACCGCGCTGCCGACGATCGTCATCGTCGCGGGGATCATCGCTACCTTCCAGCTCGCCGGGCTCATGGGCATCGCCTATGCCGCAACGGCCATGCTGGCGCTGGCGGGAATGGTCGTCGCGCTCGATGCCTATGGTCCGGTGACCGACAATGCCGGCGGGATCGCCGAAATGGCCGGTCTCGACGACAGCGTGCGCGAGAAGACCGATCTGCTCGATGCAGTGGGCAACACCACCAAGGCGGTGACCAAGGGCTATGCCATCGGTTCGGCAGGTCTGGGCGCACTGGTGCTGTTCGCGGCCTATACGACCGACCTCGCGGAGTTCTTCCCCGATGCGGACGTCGATTTCAGCCTCGAGAACCCATACGTGATCGTCGGTCTGCTGCTGGGCGCACTGCTCCCATACCTGTTCGGTGCGATGGGCATGACCGCGGTCGGCCGCGCTGCGGGCGATGTGGTCAAGGACGTGCGCGAACAGTTCGCGGGCGATCCGGGGATCATGGCGGGCACCAGCAAGCCCGACTATGCCCGCACCGTCGATCTCGTCACCAAGGCCGCGATCAAGGAAATGATCGTACCCTCGATGCTGCCGGTCCTGGCTCCCATCGTGATCTATTACGCGATCTACTTCCTCGCGGGTCAGGAAAACGCCTTTGCTGCACTCGGGGCTTTGCTCCTCGGCGTCATCATCGGCGGGATCTTCGTGGCCTTGTCGATGACCGCCGGTGGCGGCGCATGGGACAATGCGAAGAAGTATATCGAGGACGGCCATCACGGCGGCAAGGGCAGCGAAGCCCACAAGGCCGCAGTTACCGGCGATACGGTCGGCGATCCCTACAAGGACACAGCCGGTCCGGCGGTCAACCCGATGATCAAGATCACCAATATCGTGGCGCTCTTGCTGCTTGCCGCGCTTGCGGGCGGCTGACGACGCGTCCGGGTGAAGGCGGTGGTGGCATGGACAGACGTGCCGCCACCGTCCTTTTCCACGCATTAACCCACTTTAAGCGCTTTTTTCCTATACTTGTCGCTCGATGGGGAATGCAGTGGCGCATATCGATGAACTCACGACCAGCAACCGGCTCGGTCCCGGCGGCGAGCACGATGCGCGCTTGCAGGGCGCCAGCACGCGCAGCGGCGTGGCCGGCCTGAGCGAAGGGTTCTCGGTCGCGTCATGGCGCGATGCGGATAACGCCGGTTTCATCGAAAAATGGCATCACCTTGCGCTTGCCAGCGCGACGCCCAATCCCTTCAACGAAGCATGGTTTCTGCTGCCATCGCTGCGCCAGTTCGACCCAAAGGGCGAGGTCATGCTCGCCACCCATGTCGTGCGCGGAGAACTGGTCGGGCTGATGCCCATGCTGCGCGACCGCGACTATCACGGCAGGCCACTGCCGCATCTTGCTAACTGGCTGCATTCCAACGCCTTCAGCGGCGAACCTCTGGTCAGGGCCGATCATTGCGCGTCATTCTGGCGGCACATGCTCGACTGGTGCGATCGTCACGCGCACGGCAGCCTGTTCTTCCACCTTTCCGGAATCCCGGCGGATGGCGCTGCCTTGGCGGCGCTGCGTGATATCGCCGGAAAACCGGATCGCGGCCTGCGCATTGTCGAAACGATCGAGCGCGCGGTGCTGCACAGCGTACGATCCCCGCAGGACCATTTGCGCTTGGCGCTCGACAAGAAGCGCCGCAAGGAATTGAACCGCAAACGGCGGCGGCTGGAAGAACTCGGCGAGCTGGTGCTGACGCGCCATGACGATGACACCGGGCTTGGCAGATGGATCGACCAGTTTCTCGAACTCGAACAGGCGGGCTGGAAAGGCGCCCAAGGCTCGGCGATCTCCAGCGCGCCGAATACCGAGGCCGTGTTCCGCGAAAGCCTGGAAGCGGCGGCCCGGCTGGGAAAACTCGAGCGATTGGCCTTCCACCTGGACGGACAACCGGTCGCCATGCTCAGCAGTTTCGTCTGCGAGCCCCACGCCTTCGGGTTCAAGACCACATTTGATGAAAGTCTGGCAAAACTTTCCCCCGGCATGCTGCTGCAGGTCGAAAATCTCGCGATTCTCGAACGCAGGGGCGTAACCCTGTCGGACAGCTGCGCAGCACCCGACCACCCGATGATCGGGCAGATCTGGCCCGACCGGCGCGAAATCGTCAAACTGTCGATCCCCATCGGCGGCCGTCTGCGCCGCGGCATCGGGCGCGCGCTGACCGCGCTTGAACTGCGCCGGGGCAGGAACCGCAAATGACCAGGCATGACGGCACCCCATCTGTTTCGCGCCACCGGGTCTTTCCCGCGCAATCTTTGGCGGCCTTCGCCCGCGCCTATCCGGAAACGCCGCATGTCCTTCGTCACGGGCTCGAAGCCGATTTCCGGCTGTCGCTCGATTCGCTGGCGCAATTGGGCGAAGCGTTGCCGGGCAGTTCGGTCGAATACAATCGTGGGGACCTGCCGATCGGGGTCGACGGCAAACCCGGCGCCACCGGCCTGACAATCGGGGATACCATCCGCAACATTGCCACCTGCCGCAGTTGGGCGGTACTCAAGAACATCGAGCAGCAGCCCGAATACCAAGCGCTGCTCATGGGGCTGCTCGACGAATTGCGCCCTGCAATAGAAGCAACCACGGGCGAATTGCTGGCTCCCCAGGGGTTCATCTTCGTCTCGAGCCCCAACGCCGTGACGCCGTATCACTTCGATCCCGAACACAATATCCTGCTGCAGCTTCGCGGGACCAAGGTCATGACGCAGTTCCCCGCCGGCGATGCCCGCTTTGCACCCGATCGTGTCCACGAAAGCTATCACCTCGGCGGGCCGCGCGAGCTGCCGTGGGACGATGCCTTGCTTGCAGACGGCACGCCCTTCGCGCTCGAGCCGGGCGAGGCGGTGTACGTGCCGGTCATGGCACCGCATTTCGTCCGCAACGGATCCGAACCCTCGCTCTCCCTATCGATCACCTGGCGCAGCCAATGGAGCTATGACGAGGCCGGCGCGCGCTGCTTCAACGGCCTTGTCCGCAAAACCGGCTATCGCCCCGCCGCGCCCGGACGCTGGCCGGCGCGCAATCGTACAAAGTCGCTGGCCTTTCGCGCCTGGCGCAGGGTTTTCGGTAGTCCGAACTGATACGCCCCCCGAGAGCATGACAAGCGACCAGCAGCACGGCGATAACGCAGCGCAGTTCGACGCGCTGGCGCAGGATGGTCCGCAGCAGCGGGCGTTCCTGCGCAGCCGGTGGTTCGGTGCCTCTTCCGCCCCGCCCGACCGCATGGTGCTGCGCGGCGAAGAGGGCATGGCGCTTGCTGCATTAGGACTGGCCATGCGCCGCCGCGGCCCTTTCCGGCTGCGCGAGATTGCCGGGAGCTACTGGCCCTTCCGCGGAGTTCCGCTAGCCCCCGGCATCGACGAGGCGGTTCTCGCCGACGCGCTCGGCCGGCAGCGCAAGCGGTTTGGCTCGATCTGGCGGCTCGGCCCGGTCGAAGCCGGCGATCCCGAACTCGACCGGCTACGCCTGGCGCTGCGCCAGGCCGGGTGGCACGCGCTTGCACGTCCGTTAGGCCAGGTGTTCGAGATCGATCTCGCAGCCTTGCGGCAGGACGGCGCCTGGCCGTCGACCAAGACGCAGCGCAAGAACCGCTGGCGCAAGCGGAGGCTGGAGGAAGAAGGCGGCGCGGTCTCGGTCGAATTCTTTAGCGGAAGCGACTGGACTGCGCGGCAGCGCGACGCATTGGCTCAGATCGAAGCGGAGAGCTGGCTCGGGACGCTTGCCGATGGCGGGGACACCAAGTTTCGCGACCCCGAGATGCGGCGCTATTGGGAGGATATCTGCACCGACCCGGTGCTGGCAGCCATGCTATTCGGAAGCCTGATGTGGATCGGGGACACGCCCGCCGCCTTCACCTTCGGGATCGAGGCCGGACCGGTGCGCTATTACATCGCCAACAATTACGACCAGCGCTTCAACCAGTTCGGTGCCGGCCGCGTCCTGCTCTATGACGATTTTGCGCGGGCGGGCGAGCGCGGCGTGCGGCGCATCAGCTGGGGTGTCGGCGATGCCGGGTACAAGAGCGAGATGGGCGCCCAGCCCGGCGCGCATCTGATCGACCTGCTGTTCGTCCGCAATGCCCTTCTGGCACGTTTGCTTTCGCCGTGGTGGGAGCGCGCGGCGTGATCACGCTGCGCTGCCCCGTCATCCGCAGCGCGCTGCTCTGGTGCGGTTTCATGATCGCGGTCGCGGCGTACGAACAAATCGTGCTCGGCTGGCATTTCGCCCGCGAGGAAGCGCCAATCCACAATGGCTGGCACTGGATGCGCACCGCGGGAATAGCCGTGCTGAGTTTCCTGCTCGTTGCATCGCTGGCGCAATCGCAGGTTCGCCGCGAGCAGGTGAGCGTGCGCGCGGGCGCTCTCGTCTTCGCGGTCGCGCTGCTTTCGCTCGCAGCGATCGCCCTGCTTGCCGAAAGCCCTGGTGCCTTTGCGCAGATCGGGGCCGAGGACAGCACGATCGAATGGCTTTCCGCCGTGCTGCTGTTCGGCGCCGCGGGCCTGATGGGATGGCGGCTGCGGGATCGTACCCGGCGGCAACCCGGGCATGGCCAGCGCTGGGTTCCGATGGTGGTCAGCCTGGGCTTTGCCGCACTCTTCGGACTGATGGCCTTCGAAGAAGTCAGCTGGTTCCAGCGGCAGATCGGCTTCGCCACGCCCGAAGCGATCGCCGCGCGCAACTGGCAGGGTGAATTCAACCTGCACAATTTCCATACCGATATTACCGAACTGGCGCTGTATTCGGGCACCGGCGCTTTTCTCCTGTTGCTGCCGCTGCTGCGCGAAAGCGATGTGGCGCGTTGGCCGATGGTGCGCGTTGTGGCGCCGTTCCTGCCCGACCGCACCGTTGCCGCCGTGTCCGCGCCGATGCTGGTCTTCACCTACAGCCATTGGACGCTGCTGCCCGTGCAAGCCGCCTTCTGGACCGGGCTGGCCGTTTGCGCGGCCTTCGCGCGCAGCAGCGCCACGCGGCGGGAGACGCTCTTGTGGAGCGCGCTCGCGATATGGGTCGGCATGGGCCAGCTTACCATGCTCGCACTCGGTCCCACCAAGCTGATGGTCTTCGACAGCTCCGAATACCGCGAACTGTTTATGAGTATCGGCCTCGCGATGTACGCTTTTCGGCAATCACGTACGTGCAGTGCTTGACGCAAACGTAAAGCACCCGCAAACCGGCATCCGTGAGCATTGAAAAGACACCGGAAGAACTCGTCGCAGACTTCGTCAGCCTGCTGTCCGTCACACGCGAAGGGGATGACGCTTTCAGCGGCCTGAAGCAGCCCAACGGGGTGGGCCGCGTCTTTGGCGGGCAGGTCATCGCGCAGGCATTGCAGGCGGCGCAGGCGGCGGCGCCCGAGGGCCTCGAAGCGCATTCGCTGCATGCCTATTTCCTGCGCGGCGGCAAGGAGGGGCTCGACATCTCCTACGACATCGCGCGCGATTTCGATGGCCGCAGTTTTGCCAACCGGCGGGTGGTCGCCAGCCAGCAGGAGAAAGGCGAGGACAAACGCCCGATCCTGAACCTTACCGCCAGCTTCCAGCGCCCCGAAGACGGCCTGTCGCACGACGATGTAACCATGCCCGAAGTGGAACCGCCCGAGGACCTGCGCGGCGACATGGAAATGCGGCGCCAGATGGTCGAGCGCATGGGCGAACGCATGAGCGAGCAGCAGCGCAATTTGGTGCTGCGCCCCCGGCCGATTGAAATGCGCACGGTCGACCGACTGCACTGGATGAACAGCGAACCGCGCGAGCCACGCGCGCACAGCTGGTTCCGCACTGTCGCGCCGCTGCCCGCGATCGAAGACAATCCCGCGCTGCATCGCGCGGTAATCGCCTATGCCAGCGACTACACGTTGCTGGGCACCAGCGCGCTTCCGCATGGCCTGTCGTGGATGCGCGGCGAACTGGTGGGGGCCAGCCTCGACCACGCGATCTGGTTCCATCGGCCCGCGCGCGCGGACGAATGGCTGCTCTATGCCACCGATGCGCCATGGAGCGGCGGGGGCCGCGGCTTCAACCGCGGGCGCATTTTCAATCGGCAGGGCGAACTGGTCGCCAGCGTCGCGCAGGAAGGCATGATGCGCAAACGCGTCCCGCGCGGCAGCTGAGCCGGCCCAGCAGGGCCTGAACGCGGCCCTGCATTTTTCCCCATTCGCGACGAACCGCTGAACGGGCAATTCCGGCGGCGCATGGCGCTGCCCTGCTCCAAATCCGACCACGCGATCGGGGTTTTGGTCGGACGTGCGCGCACGCGCACACGAACGGGCCATCGCGGGCACTCTGGCGGGCAGATAACCGCGCAGATCCAGACTGGCCTTGCTAATGCGAGTGACTCTCATTACCAGCGCGCCGAACAAACATTCAGAACAAGGGATTCGTCGATGAAGGCTATTCTGGCCACCACCACTGCCACGCTCGCACTTACGCTGGCCGCCCCCGCTTTTGCCCAAGACGCGCAAGCCGACACGGCCAATGAGACCGCCCAGGCGGATGCCAGCGCCATCGTGGTGACCGGGACGCTGAGCGAATTCGGCGCGATCAAGTCGGATACTCCCATCGTGGAAGTCGCGCGCTCGATCTCGATCGAAACGCAGCAGGACTTCGTCATCAAGGGCGCGCAATCGCTCGACGATGCGCTGACCTATACGGCTGGCGTCACGGCGGAACCGTTCGGATTTTCCACCCGCGGCGATTTCGTCCAGGTCCGCGGCCTCGATGCACCGGAGTATCGTGACAACCTCCAGTATCTGTTCGGTTTCTACAACAACACGCGGCAGGACCTTTACACGCTCGAACAGGTCGAGGTGCTCAAGGGCCCGGCCTCGGTGCTCTATGGCGCGGGCGCGCCTGGCGGCATTCTCAATGTGGTGACCAAGCGCCCGCATGGCGAAAGCGAAGGTCAGCTGCGCGTCGATTACGGCAGCTTCGATCGCAAGCAAATCGCGACCGATATTAATGTCGCGATCCCCGGCGCGGAGGACGAGGCCCAGTTCCGTTTCGTCGGGCTATACCGCGATGCCGATTCGCAGATCGAGGAAGTCTCGGACAACAAGCTCGTCCTCGCGCCGTCCTTCACCGCGCGTCCTGCTTCCGGCACCGAAATCACCGTCCTGGCCAATTACTCGGATCAGGAATCGGACACCGCGCACCAGTTCCTGCCGGTCACCGGCACACTTCTGCCCGCACCCGGAGGGCAGAAAATCGATCCCTATGTCTACCACGGGGCCCCGGGCTTCAACGCATACGACACGCAGAGCTTCGCGCTGTCGCTGATCGTCGAACAGGAACTGAGCCAGGCATTCTCGCTCGAAGGCATCGGTCGCTACATGCGTTCGGATGCCGAATACCGGCAGGCGTGGATCGCCTTCGCGGGCAACGGAGTGCCGCGGCTGGACGCCGATGGAAACGGGCTGTGGACCTATTACCTCGCCGACAACCGCAGCGAACAGATGGCCTTCGACGTGCGCCTGCGCGGCGAATTCGACACCGGGCCGATCGAGCACGAACTTCTCGCCGGCGTCCAGTATCAGGATGTCTTCACCGACAGCGACACCGCCTACATCTTCAACGGGGGTGTCCTTAATGCCTTCGATCCGCAGTACCAGAACGTGCTCAGCGTGGACGAAGTGCGGCAGGCACAGGGCAATGGCCCGCGCAACTTCATCGATACGACGGGCTATTACATCTCCGACACGATGACGCTGGGCAATCTCGTAGCCACGGCGGGCATCCGTTTCGACGAAGTGACTAATGCGGTCGAGAACGGTGCAACGCAGGAAGATGATGCGACCAGTGTCAGCTTTGGCGTATTGTATCGCGGCCCGGCAGGCATTTCGCCCTATGCCAGCTATGCCGAGAGCTTCCAGCCGGTTGTGGGCATCGACACGATAACCAACCAGCAGCTCAAGCCGCAGGAAGGTCGCCAGTATGAGGTGGGGATCAAATGGCAGCCGCGCGGCGTCAATGCGCTGGTTACGGTGGCGGCATTCGACATCGAAATTTCCAACCTGCCGAACCCCAATTCGCTGTTTGGCGCCAACAGCCAGCAGGAAGGCGTATCGAAGGTCCGCGGTGTCGAGTTCGAGGCCAATGCGCTGCTGGGCGGACTGCGGCTCGACGCGAATGCCAGCTATCTCGATGCCGAAGACTCCAACGGCCTGCCGCTCTCGTCGATCTCGGACTGGCAGGCCTCGCTCTTTGCCATGTATGATTTCGCTGGCGCGCTCGACGGCTTCAGCTTCGGCGGCGGCGTGCGCTATGTCGGCGGCAACGAAAGCAGCGGCATTTCGGCCCTCGACGGGAATCTGCTGACCTACCGCGTCGACGGCCGTACGGTCGGCGACCTTTCGGCGGGCTATGATTTCGGGCCCTTCGAACTGCGCGTGACCGCCCGCAATGTCACCGACGAGGACTATTTCTCGGTCTGCCTCGTGCGCGGCGACTGCTTCCCCGGCGAACGCCGGTCGATCAACGGCTCGCTGGCTTTCAACTTCTGATGGTCAGCCCGGAGCTTATCTGGCTGGCGGGTGCGCTGGCGGTGATGGGTATCGCCTTGCTGCGCCTGTCTTGGGGCCGGCCCGGCCGGGCGGCAGGGCTCAACGCTCTGGGCTGGATCGCGCTGGCCATCGGTCTCGTCATCGGCGCAGCCGTGGCGGGCGCCTGGGGGATCGCGGTCACGTCGCTGTTCGCGGTCGGGACTGCGATAGCGATCCTCGCGAAAGCGGTGTTCGAACACCCGCGCCGCCAGCGACCCGCGCGGCCGCTGCGTGAAACCGAAGCGTTGAACGGCGTCGGCGGCACGCGGATCGGGCAGGCACTGGCGACCTTTGCGATCGCCGGGCCATTGTCGCTCGTCGTGTCGGTCCTGTTCGCACTTGCGGCGCGTCTGGCGCTGATCGCGGCAGGCGCGGGTGAAGCGAATGGCAATGTCGCCGTTCTCGGGCTGGTGCCGCTGGTATGGCCGATACTGGCTTTTGTCCTGCTGATCACCCAAACCCGCGGGAAGCAATTGCTACTCACCAGCGCGGTTGCGATAGCGGCGCTGGCGCTGGCCGTTCTTGTGGGGGGATTTTGATGAGCCTGGGATTTGCCAAGGAAACCGTCCGCAAGGGCCTTGCCGCCCACACCGCGCTCGGCCTCGTGTGCTGCGCGCTGCTGTACCTGATCTGCGCGACCGGCACGGCGATTGTGCTGTACGAGGAATGGCAGCGGTTCGAGCAGCGGGATGCGCCCGAAATGACCGCGATCGAACCTGCGGCGGTCCAGCGCGGGATCGAGAACGTGCTGGCGATCGAAAACGATCGCGCAACCACCACCCACCTCTTCGTGCACATGCCGACCGACGCGCTGCCGCGGACGACGATCACCACCGATACGCAGGCATTCCATGTCGATGCCGACGGCACCATCGTGATGCCAGAGGAGAACGCCTGGTCTGAATTCCTGCTGGCGCTGCACTACCGGCTCAACCTCCCCGCGATTTACGGAATGACGCTGGTGGGTGCATTCGGCGCGATGATCGTCGCGCTGTCGATCTCGGGTATCGTCGCCCACCCGCGCATCTTCCGCGATGCCTTCCGCCTGCGCGCGCGGCGCCGCGACGCGGTCGCCACGGTCGACTGGCACAATCGGCTGGCCGTGTGGACCCTCCCCTTTGCCCTCGCCATATCGCTCACCGGCGCCATGATCGGCCTGTTCTACGTCTCCGGCGGCATTGTGGCCGAAACCGCCTATGGCGGCGACAGCGAGGCAGCGCTGGCCCCCATTTTCGGCGAGGAAGCCCCGCAGGACCCCGCCAGCGCTCCGGTCGCCGACGCGCGCCCGGCGCTGGCGCATATGGCGCGCGCCTATCCCGAGGTGGAGCCCTATTACGTCATCCTGCATGATCCGCGCACGGCCGGCCAGCACATCCAGATCGTGGGCGAGCATCCGCGCCGGCTGATTTTTGGCGAGTATTACGCTTACGGTCCGGACGGCGAATTCCACGGAACCACCGGCCTCGCCGATGGGTCGATCGGGCAGCAACTGGCCGCCTCGACTTACAATTTGCACTTCGGCAATTACGGCGGGTTGCCGGTCAAGATCGCCTATATCGCCTTCGGACTCGCGCTGACCGCGGTGGTGGCCACCGGGACCTTCATCTGGCTTAACAAGCGGGCCCGCCAGGGCCGCCCCGCCCCGCGCACGAGAGCGGTCTGGTCGGGCTTCGTCAGCGGTGTGCCGATAGCGCTGGTGACCACGCTGCTTGCCCGCCTGCTGATCGGTAATGGCGCACCTTTCGTCGCAGTGTTCTGGGGCACGCTGGCACTGACCGTGGCGGTCACGCTGCTGCGTGTGCGGCGCGACCGCGAGGCCGCGTCCGGACCGGCACTCGCTCCCGCTGAGTAACCGGCCCGGACCGCGTCGCCGGTATCAGTCTCCCAGCGCGTCCTCGATCGCGCCAAGCGGCACCAGTTTGAAGTTCTGCGCCCGGCCGTCGTTCACGCCGTCCTGCGCGATGAACAGCCCGCCGGGGAAGTTCGGGCCGAAGTCACCGCGCTGCGCCTCGATCCCGTCGGTTTCCTCGGTACTGCCATATTGCCCTGCGGCGATACGGAAGCGGCCCGCGGGGGTCACATCCGGCAGCGCGTAACGCATGTAGGTGTTGTCGCCCTGGCTCGAGGCGTAAAGCCAGCCGCCCTCGTCCCCGTCTGGCACCAGGGCAAGACCTTCGAGATCGGCCACGATCTTGCGCCCATCGACCGCGGCGACGAGTTCGCCCGCCGTCGCACCGCTGCGGAAGCGCCAGATCCCGGCCGCTTCCTCGCCGATATAAAGCGTGCCATCGCGGTGATCGACGGCGCAGCCTTCGGGCTGCGAAGGAACCTGCATCGTGCGCAGTTCGCGCGCGGTCGGGGTATCGCTCAGCGTGATTTCCCATTCGCCGATCCGACCGCTCTTGGGCGCGGTATAGACGATCAGCCGGTCGCCGCGCCGGGTCCCGCAGATGCCGTAGGCCTCGCCGGGTCCGGACGTGACGCTACCCAGTTCGACAAGCGATCCGCTGGCCGTGTCCAGCCGGAACAGTGCGATCCGCGCCTGTGCCAGATCGCTGCGGTCGCTGGCGAAGACGACGATGCCCTGATCCCCCATGTCGACCAGATCGACATTGTTCAGCGCCGCATGGGCAGTGAAGCTCTTCGGCTGGCCGCCGAGATCATAGACATAGAGCCCCGCTTTCTTGTCGGTCGCAACGATCAGACTGTCGGCGGGCGCAGCGGCGTTGCGCCAGATCGCCGGGTCGTCCGCCGCATCTTCATTGGCTGTCACCACCGGCTGGGTTTCCGCCACCGCGTAAACCGGCACGGCGGGGTCGCCCGGCGCGGGTACGGTGGCGCAAGCTGCAGTCAGGCCGATCCCGGCAAGTGCGAATATACGAAAATCCCTGCGCATCAGAAAGTCACCCTCACGCCGCCCTTCATGGTCCAATTGTACTCTTCATATTGATACAGGTTATGCCCGCCGCCAAACCTATTGTAGGCGAAGTACTTGGCATTGTTGATGTTCACCCATTCGTAGAACAGCTGAACGGAATCGGTCACGCGGTACTTGGCCGACAGGTCGAGCTGGAAATGGTCGTCGACATAACGGTCGAGATCGCTCGTGTCGGACAGCTCGTCGAGATACTTGTCGCGGTATGTGCCCGACAGCCGGATATCGATCGGGCCCTTGTCGTATCCGACCGAGAAATTGGCGGTGTGTTTCGCCGTCGCAGGCAGCGGGATCGATCGCGGTCCCTCGCTGGCCAGCGTGGTCACCGTGCCATCGGCATCGGTGAAGGTGTAGTTCGCCTGCACCACGAAGCCGTCGAGCGTGCCGGTAAAAGCCTGCGAAAAGCCCAGTTCGATACCGAAGATGTCCGCTTCGTCCCCATTCCGGGCGATCGTCGCTTCGTCGAAGGCGATACCGCGGAAGCTGCCCGCGACATCGGTGTTCACATCGACGATGAAATTGTCGAGGCTCTTGTAGAAGACCGACGCGTGCAGCGCGCCGGTCGCGCTCATGTAATACTCTGCCGCAGCGTCGAAATTCCAGGCTTCGGTAGGCAGCAGCGCGGGGTTGCCGAATTCGCCGCTGCGTTCGCCGTCGTCGGCTTCCTCGACCGCGAAATGGGGCGCCTGCTGGAACGGCGATGGCCGCACGATCGAACGGTAGAAGCCGGCGCGCAGCACCAGATCGGTTTGCGGTTCGTACCGCAGGTTGAGGCTGGGCAGCCAGTGATCGTAATTCTTGTCGATCGAGACCGGGGACACGAGGACCGTGTCATCAGCCGCAATCGACCCGTCGGGCAGCGTTCCGTCTTCCTCGACCAGCAGGACGTTGTTGCCCACCAGCGTGTTGTCCGTGTGCTCGTAGCGCAGGCCATAGACCACGCGCAGGTCCGCGCTTTCCCAGCGGCCGAGCAAATAGCCGGCCATGATGTCTTCAGCGACTGCAAAATCCTCGACCGCGCTGTCGAACGCGCTGTCAACGTCCTGCAATTCGAAATCGCTGAAGTTGGCACGGAAGAAGTCGGACCCTTCGGTGAAACCTGCAACCGGCCCGATCCCGGTCAGGCGATAGGTCTGTCCTTCGCCCAGCGCGTCGTTCAGCGTCATGGCGTCGTTTTCGTAGAACTCGACGTTCGCGTCATAAGTCTTGTCGCGCCAGCGGCCCTTGAAACCCACCTGTACGGTGAACTCGCCATTGTCGGCGGCGAAGCGGCGTCCCAGGTCGAACTTGGCGGCCCATTCCTCGTCCTGCGCATCCGACAACGCGACGAATTCGATATCGTTCAGCGCATAGGCACCGGGGTCGGTGAAATCGCTCGTCGGATCGGTGACGCTGTACAGCGGAATGCGCGGATCGGCGAAGTCGAGAGCGACGCCGAACCCTTCTTCCTCATATTCGCGTTCGAATGCGATGGGATCGAGGCTGCCGTTCTCCCGCTCGCTCGATTTTGCCCAGCTCGCGGAATAGTTGGCGAACCAATCACCCCAATCGCTTTCGCCGCCGAAGACAAGCGAACGGATCTTCTGCGATTCGAAGCGGTCCTTGACGTCGCGCTCGACGGTAATCGCCGCGTCCTCGTCGGGGTCTGGATCGGTGTCGCTGTAATCGACCGTGCTGCCTGCACCCGTAACGATCGCATCGCCGAGATCGAAGATCAGGCGCCGGCGGCTCTCCTGGTCGTCGAACTGGCTGTAGACGCCGCGGGCATACAGTTCGGTGCTGTCGCCCGCGCGAAGGTCGAGGCCGAGCGTCGCACTGATACGTTCGCGTTCGACATCGTAGTCGCGGTATTCGAGATCCTCGGCATAGATGACGCCGTCGTCCTCCTCCCACCCGTCGGCTTCGATATTGTCGGTCTCGAAGGTGCGGCGGTAATAGCTGACGCCGCCCGAAATGCCGAAATTGTCACCGATGCGGGTGGCGAAATCCAGGCTGCCCTTGGGGCTTATCTCATCGGCGTAATCATTATAGCTGCCTTCAACCTTGGCGGTCAGCAGGCGCGTCTTGCGGTCGAACGCGCTGGTGGTCTCGATCTCGACCGACGCGCCGATCGTGTCGGCATCCATATCGGGCGTGAGCGATTTCTTCACTTCGATCGATTCGATGATGTCCGAAGATACGACGTCGAGCGCGACCGCGCGAATATCGGCCTCTGGCGACGGCAGGCGCACACCGTTGAGCGATGACGAGACGAGATCGGGCGACAGGCCGCGGACCGATACAAAGCGGCCCTCGCCCTGGTCGTTGAGGACATTGATACCGGGCAGGCGGCGCAGACTTTCGGCGACGTTCTGATCGGGAAACTGGCCGATCGCGTCGCGTGTCAGCACGTCGGACACGCCATCGGCTTCCTTCTTGCGCGACAGAGCGCTCGAAAGGTTCGCGACCTGGCCGACGACCAGGATCTCGTCGTCGCCAAAGCCGGTCATCGCGATCTCTGCGCGCACCGTGCCGGTGGCCGGGACGGTAATCACGCGCCTGACCGTTTCGGCTCCGACATAGCTGATCTCGAGCGTGTAATCGCCCGCCGGAACGTCTGCGAAGAGGAACGAGCCATCGCGCTCGGTCGCGGTCACGCGGTCGATCTCGACGATGCGCACCTGCGCGCTGCGCAGCGCGATGGTGTCGGTGGCATCGGATACGGCGCCGGCAAGATCGCCGGCCTGCGCCATGCCGGGAAGTGCCAGCGCCGCAATGGCAGCCCCGGCAAGAAGCGTATTCCTGATTTTCATTATTGCCCTCCGCTATCGTTGAGAGCCGCCTAGGCGCGCAGTTTGACTGCGATATTTCCGCATCGCGTCGGTTTGCGGACAATTGCGCGTGCGCTGACGCGGTTGCGTCACAAAGCGCGAGGGGCGTGACGCGCGCCATTTCGGCCTGCGCAAGAAAGTGCGGGCCAAACGCTCCAATTGCGTGTAGGGGCGCCTCCGACTGCGGGCAGTGCCCGCGCCGCGACCAGCCGGGCACCCCCCGCCCGTGCATACGCGCAACCGAAAGAATACCATGCCCCTTTCCAACCTCCCGCCGGTTATCGGCGAGGCTTTGAGCGCCCGTGGCTACGACGCGCTTACCCCCGTCCAGCAGGCCGTGACCGAACCCGAAGCTCACGGCCGCGACATGGTCGTTTCAGCGCAAACCGGGAGCGGCAAGACCGTGGCCTTCGGCCTGGCGCTTGCTCCCGAACTGCTCGACGCGGTTGGCGGCACGTCCTTGTCGGAGAAACCGCTGGCACTGGTGATCGCGCCGACGCGCGAGCTCGCGCTCCAGGTCAGCCGCGAACTCGGCTGGCTCTATGCGGGCGCCGGACTACGCATCGCTACCTGCGTCGGCGGGATGGATGCCAGCAAGGAACGCCGTGCACTGCGCGCCGGTCCGGCGATTGTCGTCGGGACGCCCGGCCGCCTGCGCGACCATCTCGAGCGCGGCGCGCTCGACCTGTCGGGCCTGGTCGGCGTGGTGCTCGACGAAGCCGACGAGATGCTCGACATGGGGTTCCGCGAAGATCTCGAGGAAATCCTCGATGCGACTCCCGATACGCGCCGCACGCTGCTGTTCTCCGCCACCATGCCGCGCCCGATCGAACGGCTGGCCGAACGCTACCAGCGCAACGCACTGCGCCTGTCGCTTGCCGGCGAGACGCGCGGGCACGGCGACATCGCCTATCAGGCAATCACCGTCGGACCGTCGGAGATCGAGAACGCGGTGGTCAACCTGCTGCGCTTCCACGAGGCGGAAACCGCGATCTGTTTCTGCGCCACGCGCGAAAGCGTGCGCCGCCTGCATGCCACGCTGCAGAACCGCGGCTTCGGCGTCGTCGCACTGTCGGGCGAGCATTCGCAGAGCGAGCGCAACCAGGCGCTGCAGGCGCTGCGCGACCGGCGCGCGCGGGTCTGCGTGGCCACCGATGTCGCCGCGCGCGGGATCGACCTGCCCACGCTCAGCCTGGTGATCCATGTCGAGATCCCGCGCGATGCCGAGACGTTGCAGCACCGTTCGGGCCGCACCGGCCGGGCGGGCAAGAAGGGCACCGCCGCGCTGGTGGTGCCGTACAACCGCCGCCGCCGCGTCGAAGGCATGCTGCGCGGGGCGCAGATCGAGGCCGAATGGCTCGATGCACCGACCCCCGAGGCGATCCGCGCAAAGGACCGCACGCGGCTGATCGAGCGGCTGACCGAACCGCGCGAGTTCGATGAATACGAACGCGAGCTTGGCGCCCAGCTGATGGCGAAGATGTCGCCCGAGGACATCGCCACCGCGCTGGTCCAGACGCTGCGCGCCGAGATGCCCGCACCCGAGGAACTGATCGCCAACACCCCCGAGGCGCGCGACCGGGCGAAGGCCGAACGCCACCGTCCCGGCTTCGAGGACGTGGTGTGGTTCCGCATGAGCATCGGCCGCCGCCAGAACGCCGAACCGCGCTGGCTGCTGCCGCTGATCTGCCGCCGCGGGCACATCACCCGCAACGAGATCGGCGCGATCCGCATCGGCCAGCACGAGAGCTGGTTCCAGGTCCCGCGCCCGATCGCCGCCAAGGTTGCCGAGACCGTCACCCGCACCGCCTCGCCCGAGGACGAGCAGGACGAGATCATGATCGAGGAGGCCCCCGACGGCCCCCGCATCGAGGCCCGCGAGAACCGCCGCAAGCACGCCGATGGCGGCGGCCGGGTTGATCCCCGCCCCGCCGGCCGCGGCCCCCACCGCAAGCCCGGGGGCAAGCCGCCCTTCAAGAAGGGCAAGCCCGGCACCGGCAAACCCGGCGCAGGCAAGGGCGCGGGCGCGGGCGGCAAGCCCTTTGCCGGAAAGCCCAAGTTCAAGGGCAAGCCGAAAGGCAAGGGCAAACCCGCAGGTCCGCGCGGCGACTGACCCGCGGACCCCCGGGTTCAATTGGTCATCAGCAGGGGAATGCGCACGTCGGACAGCATCCGGCGTGTCGCCCCGCCGAAGATCCGTTCGGTCAGCCGCGTGCGGCCATAGGCGCCCATCACGATCAGCCCCGCCTTGCGGGCTTCCGCCGCGCCCAGCAGCGTCGCCGCGACATCCTTGTCGCCGCATTCGAGCTCGACCATCTCGCAGGCGATCCCGTGCCGCGAGAGGTAGTCCGCCCCCTTCACCGGCGGCAGGTCGAGCGCATCGGCCGACTTGCCCGTTTCGCCGACCGTGGCGAGATAGACCGCCCCCGCTTCGCGCAGCAGCGGCAGCGCCGCCTTGAGCGCATGCGATGCCTCGGCCGATCCGTCCCACGCGACCAGCGCGGGCGCACCGGTTTCGAAACGGGTGCAGGTTTCGGGCAGGACCAGCACGGGGCAATCGGCGGTGAGCGCCAGCTCGCCCGCAGTGAAGGACGGCGTGCCCTTGGCGGTATGCGCATCACGCGCGCTGATCACGATGAGATCGCTGAGCGAGGATTCGCGCAGCATCGCCAGCGCGACCGGGCCGGCGGATTCGACCCAGTTCCACGACACGCCCTCGTTCGCGAGGTCGGTCAGCGTCCGCTCGCGCAGCTTCGCGGCTTCCTCGCGCCAGACGGGGACCATGGCGGCGAAGGCGGCGCCGTGGAAGTCGATGGTCGCCGCGGCTTCATAGGGCATGGCGTGCAGCAGCGTGAGATGCGCATCGAACTGTCGCGCCAGATCGAGCGCGGCATCGAGCCGGCCGGTGAACGCCTCGTCATCGGCGGCGTTGAACAGGATCGTCTTCATTGATCGTCTCCCAGCTTGCGGTCCGGCCGGTGGGCCGAGTCCCCGCTTGATGCCGCCAGTATAGCAGCTGTCCGGCACCGCTCCTTGATCGAGATCAATTCGCGCGCATTCATGGACCGCGAAACGCGCGCCCGAAAAGCGTGACCTTCGCCGCGTATCATGCCCGCCCCGCGGCCACCCGCGTGCGCGAGAGCAGCGCGAGAAGCGCGGTTTCATCGGGCTTGCGGACCACGCCGACATAGCGCCCGCCGCGCAGCATGACCTGCCAGATACCGCTCGCCACCCGCCATTCGAGCTCGGGGATCGTGACCTTCCGATCGGCCTGCCTCGCCGCGCGCGCAGCCGTCAGTGCCGCCTCGAGCCGCGCCCGCCCCGCCTCCGAACGCACCGACCCCAGCGCCACGTCCCACGCCGCCGCAAAGCCATGCGCCCCGGGCCGCGCGCGCAGGCGATAGGCGGTCTCGCGCGCCATCGAAACGCCGCGCGCTGCCGCCGCGACCGAGCGCGTTGCGGCGAGATGCCCGATGAACTCCGCCTGCCGCACAGGCGTCCACCCATCGGCGCGATGACGCAGCGGAACGGCGTGGAACGGCGGAATGGTGATGGAGGGCCTGCGCGGACGCGCGGAGCGCGGTGGGTAGTGCTTCATCCGAGAGGATAAGGCACGGGACACGGTGTGTAGGAAAGCCCTGCCACCACGGCGTCAGCCCAGCCCACTTCGTCATCCCAGCCCACTTCGTCATCCCAGCCCACTTCGTCATCCCAGCGAAAGCTGGGATCGCCCGCAATCAAAGCACCACGCCGAACAGATCGTCCCACGCAGGATTCACGCCCTCGATCAATTCGATCTTCCACGCACGCTTCCACGCCTTCATCGCTTTTTCGCGTGCGATCGCGTCTCCGATGCTGTCATGCTCTTCCGCATAAACGAGCCGCGTCAGCCCGTACCGGCGGCAGAAGGCCGAGCCCTTCCCCTCCCGATGTTGTATGATCCGCCGAGAGAGGTCGGCGGTCACACCAATATAGAGCACGCCATCCTTGCGGTTGCTCATGATGTAGACCCACGCGCTCATGCGCCCCGAAAGCTAGCAGCGCGCGGAGAGCGATCCCAGCTTTCGCTGGGATGACCGAGTTTGGGGTGGAATGCCCACATTGCGCCAAGGCCTTTTCCAAGGCATCTTGGTCGCGTGAAGCATCCTGAAGCGCAATTCGTGGTCGAAGTGACACCGGACGATGAGATTGTCTGTCGAGCGCCCAAGCAGGCCGAGCAGCGCATCAAGCTGGCGGATCTTGCTGCTGTTTATATTGAGACAAATGACGATGGCCCTTGCGGAGCAGACGTCTGGTGGCTTCTCAATGACACCACCGGCCAAACGAGGGTCGCCTTTCCTCAGTTGGCGACCGGCGAGACGGAGGCACTCGCTCGGCTGCAACAACTGCCTGGCTTCGCAATAAGGGGAATGAACTCGACCGAGAATGCGCGTTTCGAATGCTGGCCATCACCCATCGAGTGAACGTCCGCAACGAATTGTTAGCGGCCACCCCGCCCTCACCCCCCCGCGTGGTAGAAATCGTACACCTGCTGCGCCACGCCCGCGCTGATACCGGGCGCGCGTTTCAAATCATCCAACGCGGCGGCCCTGACCTTGCCCGCGGTGCCGAAATGCAGCAGCAGCGCGCGTTTGCGCGAGGGGCCGATGCCCGGGATCTCGTCGAGCGGTGAAGCGGTGATCGCGCGGCTGCGTTTGGCGCGGTGGGCGCCGATGGCGTAGCGGTGGACTTCGTCGCGCAGCGTCTGGAGATAGAACAGCAGCGGCGAATTGACCGGCAGCGTCTTTTCGCGCCCGTCGGGGAAATGGAACACCTCGCGCCCCTCGCGCCCGTGATGCGGGCCCTTGGCGATGGCGATCAGCGGGACGTCCTCGATCCCCATTTCCTCCAGCGTGTCGCGCACGCTCGACATCTGCCCCTTGCCGCCATCGATCAGCACCAGATCGGGCCAGATCGCCTCGTGCCCCTTGCCCTCGGTGCGCGCGTCGAGATCGCGGCCCGCTTCGGCCAGCTTGCGGAAGCGGCGTTCCATCACTTCGCGCATCATGGCGAAATCGTCATTGGTCTGCGCGGTCTTGATGTTGAACTTGCGGTACTGGCCCTTCTCGAAGCCTTCGGGGCTGGCGACGACCATTGCGCCCAGCGCCTTGTCGCCCTGGATATGGCTGTTGTCGTAAACCTCGATCCGCTGCGGGACCTCTTCCAGTTCGAGGAATTCGGTGAGGTCGCGCAGGACCCTGGCCTTGGTCCCGGTTTCGGCCAGCCGCCGCTCGAGCGCCTCGACCGCATTGCGGCTCGCCTGCTGCATCAGCTTGCGCCGCGTACCGCGCTGCGGGATCGAGATCGCGACGCCGTGCCCGGCCTTCTCGCACAGCGCCTCGGCGACAAGGTCCTGTTCGGGCAGCGCGCGGTCGACGAGGATGGTGCGCGGCGGCGGCACTTCCTCGTAGAATTGCAGCAATACGTCGGAGAGCACCTCTTCCTTCTCGAGCTCGCCCGTATTGCGCGGATAGAAGGTGCGGTGGCCCCAGTTCTGCCCGCCGCGGATGAAGAAGGCCTGCACCCCGACCTGCCCGCCCTTGGCGGCCAGCGCGAAGACATCGGCATCGCCCACGCCCTGCGCATTGATCGCCTGGCTGCCCTGGATGAAGGTCGCAGCGCGCAGCCGGTCGCGCAGGATCGCGGCGGTCTCGAAATCGAGCTCCTCCGCCGCCTTCGCCATCTGCTTTTCGAGATCCTGCTGCACCGCGCTCGACTTGCCGCCGAGGAAGTCCTTCGCCTCGCGCACCAGCTTCTCATACCCCGGCTCGTCGATCCGGCCGACGCAGGGCGCGCTGCAGCGCTTGATCTGGTAGAGCAGGCAGGGCCGGTCGCGATTGTTGAAGAAACTGTCGGTGCAGCTGCGCAGGAGGAACAGTTTCTGCAGCGCGTTGAGCGTCTTGTTGACGCTGCCCGCGCTGGCGAAGGGGCCGTAGTAATTGCCCTTGGCCTTGCGCGCGCCGCGATGCTTGGTGATGCGCGGGAAGGCGTGGTCGGCGCGCAGCAGGATGAAGGGAAAGCTCTTGTCGTCGCGCAGCAGCACGTTGAACGGCGGGCGGTAGCGCTTGATCAGCTGCGCTTCGAGCAGCAGCGCCTCGGCCTCCGAATTGGTGACCACGATTTCCATCGCGCGGCACTGGCTGATCATCCGCTGGATGCGGTTGGTGAGGCCCTTGATCTGCGTGTAATTGGCGACCCGCGCCTTGAGGCTGCGCGCCTTGCCGACATAGAGTACGTCGCCGCGCGCATCGAGCATCCGGTAGACGCCCGGGCGCGGCTTGAGCGTCTTTACCGTCTCGCGGATCGCGGTGATGCCCGCTTCGAGATCGGGCTGCGCACCGGCCACGGTCTTGGTGGCGCGGTCCTCGTGGAACCGCTCCTTGCCTCTCGGATCATGCGGGGAACCGGCTTTCGTGCGCGACATGCAGGGGGAGATAGTGCGCCGCATCGGCTTGTGCAAAGCCGGTTTTGCCGCCATCCCCCGGGCGATGGACCCAACCAAAATTGCACCGCCGCGCACGGTCGGCTTCTGGGGCACCTCGCTGTTCCCGCTCAACGGAATGATCGGCGCGGGGATTTTCGCCCTGCCCGCAGTGCTGGTGGCGGCAGTGGGCAACTTCGCCCCGTGGATGATGCTGGTCGGCGGGATCCTCTTCCTGCCGCTGGCGCTGTGCTATGCCTGGATGGCCACGCGGTTCGAGCATAGCGGCGGATCGGTGCTTTATGGCGAGGCCGCCTTCGGGCGCTTCGTCGGTTTCCAGGCCGGCTGGGCGCGCTATGCCAGCGCGATCGTGACCGCGGCGGCCAACATGCATGTGATGGTCGCCTATCTCGCCGCGCTATTCCCCGGGCTGGCGGGGCCGGTCGCCTCGCCCGTCGCGGTGGCGGTGGGGCTGGCGCTGATCACCGCGATCAATCTCTACGGCATGCGCGCATCGGTCGGCGCGCTGGGCGTGATGACCGCGATCAAGCTGCTGCCGCTGGGCGCGCTCATCCTCTCGGCCTTCTTCGCGGGCAGCGAGATGGGGGCGGTGACGCTGCCGCAGTTCAGCCAGGTCGAGACGGTCATCCTGCTGACCTTCTATGCCTTCATCGGCTTCGAGGGCGTGGTCGAGGCGGCGGGCGAGTTCAAGCATCCCAAGCGCGACGTCCCGCTGTCGATCGTGACCATGGTGAGCGGGGTAACGCTGCTCTACATGGCGATCATCTGGGCCTTCATCGCGATCGGCCCCCAGTTCGCGGGCGAGGACAATGCGCTGGCGGGCGTGGCCGGTGCCTCGATGGGGCAGATCGGGTCGCTCGCGATCGTCGTCGCGGCCAGCTTCAGCATCGGGGCGAACAATTTCGCCAGCGGCGTGGCGCAGCCGCGGCTGATGTACGGCATGGCCGAGCGCGGTATGCTCCCGCGCTGGTTCGAATATGTCCACCCGCGCTTCCTTACCCCGTTCAACGCGATCCTGTTCTACGGCGTGGCGGCAATGCTGTTCGGCCTGTGGGAAGGGTTCGAAGTGCTGGCGATCGCGGGCACGCTGGTGCGGCTGGTGACCTATGTCGTGACCAGCTGCGCGCTGCCGGTGCTCGAACACCGCGAGGGGCGGATCGACCCGCTGCACCTGTTCTGCGTAATCTTCGCGGTGGCCAGCTCGCTGTTCATCGCGGCGCAGGCGCAGACGCAGTCGTGGCTGGTGTTCGGCGGGCTGCTGGTGGTGGGCACGCTGCTCTATTTCATCGCGGCGCGCCAGAAGCCCGAGTATCCGCTCGACGAGGCATAGATGGCTGAGGAATTCGATGCGATCGTCCTGGGCGCCGGCGCGGCGGGCCTGATGTGTGCGGCGCGTGCGGGGCAGCGCGGGCACCGCGTGCTGCTGCTCGAACGCGCGGCGACACCGGGCAAGAAGATCCTGATCTCGGGCGGCGGACGCTGCAATTTCACCAATATCGGTGCGGGTCCGGCCAATTACCTGTCGGCCAATCCGCATTTCGCCAAGTCGGCGCTGGCGCGCTACACCGCGCGCGATTTCCTCGCTTTGGTCGAAAGCCATGGCATCGCCTGGCACGAAAAGACCCTCGGCCAGCTGTTCTGCGACGGGTCGGCCAAGCAGATCGTTGCCATGCTGCTGGAGGAATGCGCGAAGGGCGAGGTAGACCTGCGCTGCGGCGAGGAAATCGCCTCGGTCGAACAGGCCGGCGGGTTCACCGTCACCACGCCATCGGGCAGGTTTCGCGCGCCTTCGCTGGTGATAGCCACCGGCGGACCCTCGATCCCCAAGATGGGCGCAAGCGGCTATGCCTATGACCTCGCGCGGCAGTTCGGTCTCAAGGTGGTCGAGCCGCGCCCGGCGCTGGTGCCGCTGACGCTGGGCGGCGAGGAAGTGCTGTTCCGTGACATTTCGGGCGTGTCCGCAGCGGTGGTGACCAGCGCGGGCAAGGCGCGCTTTGCCGAGGCGGCGCTGTTCACGCACCGCGGACTGTCGGGCCCCGCGATCCTGCAGGCGAGTTCCTACTGGCGTCCGGGCGAGCCGCTGTTCGTCGATTTCCTGCCCGACGAAAGCGGCGATTTCCTGCTCGACGCCAAGCGCGCCGCGCCCAGATCGACGCTGCGCGCATGGCTGCGCGAGCGCCTGCCCGCGCGGCTGGCCGATATCCTCGCCGAGCGGCTGGGGCTGGAAGTCGAGTTCGGCAACGCGCCCGACAAGGCCTTGCGCGGGGCGGGCGAACGGCTGAAGCGCTGGACGTTCCAGCCCAACGGGACCGAGGGCTTCGCCAAGGCCGAGGTCACCGTCGGCGGGATCGCCACCGCCGAGCTCTCCTCCAAGACGATGGAAGCCAAGCGCGTGCCCGGCCTTTACGCGATCGGGGAGGCCGTCGATGTCACCGGCTGGCTGGGCGGCTACAATTTCCAGTGGGCCTGGGCCAGCGGCGTGGCGGCGGGCGAAGCGCTCTAGCCGGATTGCCCGCCCCCCGTCGCGGGCAATCAGAAGACCTTCCGGAACTCGATCTCGAACGTCCGGCCGAGCGGGTCGACCAGCCACGGCTGGTAGCTCAGCGGGACCGTGCCGGTTTCGTCGGTCACGCGCTGCTGCGCGTCGAACAGATTGTCCACTCGCAGCGAGAGCCGTGCGCCCTTGAGGAAGCCGGGATTGTCGCCCGCCAGCCACTGCTGCTGTTCGAGGTTCATGAACAACCGCAAGTCGAAGGTCGCAAGGTCGTGGAAGCTGAGGTTGTCGACCTGCGATCCGCTGGCGTAATTGGCCGACAGGCGCGCGCCGAGGCCGTTGTGGAACAGCCCGCCTTCCATCGTGACATTGTGCCGGTTCACACCGCTGCCGCTGAGCGCATCGCCGTCGAGCAGGTCGAGCTGCGGGATGCCGTTGGCGATGACCGCGTAATTCTCCAGCTCGATCGTGTGATAGACTGAAAGGTTCCAGCGCCCCTGTCCGCCACCGGGGCCACCAGAACCACCGCCACGACCGCGCCCGCCGCCGCCGCGCGTTTCACCGCCCGTAGCCGGCGGATCGCCCGCGTCGCCGGCCTCACCGCCGGGACCGCGTTCGCCGCCGGGGGCTGCACAGACGCGCGCACGAAGCTGGTTGAGCCGCTCGGGATCGATCTGGCCGTCGGGGCCCGCGAGCCGTTCGCGCACGCGTTCCGGCAGAGCCGCGAGGTCGACCGGAGTCGACGCGGCAGGATCGGCCGGATTCCAGCCGGTGCAAAGCCGTATGCGCGCGGCCTCCATCTCTTCGCGGGCCTGCATCCCGTCTGCGCTGCAAATCCGCTCGCGCGCCTGTGCGACACGCTCCGGGTCGACCTCGCCATTCTCGCCGCGCAGACGCTGCTGCATCCGTTCGGGCAGTTGCGAGATATCGGGCTGGCCCTCGGATGAGCAGAACTGTTCGCGCAGTTGCTGGAAGCGCGCGCGATCGCTGGTCCCGCCTCCCGGCCCTTGTCCCTGCCCCTGACTTTGCGCGCCCGAACCTGCGGCTGCAGACGCGATCCGCGCCATCATCCCGCCGCGTCCACTGCGCGAGCCGCCTTCCGATTCCGAGCCGACGCGGCCGAAGAAATTGAAGCCATACCGGATGCGCGACGAGCCGCGCTCGGCAAAGGTCACTGCGCGCCGGTCAAGCTCGACCAGCTGGCCGCTCTCGCGCGTCACCCGATCGGGGAATGCCGCCTCGATTGCGGGGGTGAGCAGCGGGAAGCTTTCGGTCACGTCGTCCGACCGGTTGCGGACATATTCGACGCGGAAGTTCGACCGGTCGAACAGGTCGAAATCGTAGGAGGCCGCCAGCTTGATGTCGCGCTGGGTCTCCGCCAGCAGATCGGGATTGCCCCCCGTGACCACATTGGCGAGCACGGTGTCACCGGTCGTAAAATCGTAGACCGGGACGTTCAGGTCGACGATCTGCGGGTTGCCTAGCTGCGCGATCCCCGGGGCCTGTTCGCGCACGCTGTAGCTGGCCTGCAGCGAGAGGCTGTCGGATGGGCGCCAGTTGAGCCCCGCGTTCCAATTGGTCAGCAGCCCGAAGTCCGACAGGTCCTCGACCCCGCCGCCGAGATCGAGCGTCAGCTCGCCCAGCGGCGCGAGAAAGCCCTCACGCGCGCTGGCGAGCGGGATGGCCAGGTTGAGCCCCGCCAGCAATTCGCGGCGATCGAGCGAGGTTTCGACGCCGGGATTGCGCGTGTCCTCGCTGTCGATCCCGTCGAGGTTGAAACCTGCTTTCGCGGTGACGTTCACCTCGCCGCTGGGCAGCAGGATCGGTCGCCCGGTCAATGTCAGGAGGCTGTCGAGCGTGTAGGTCCTGCTGTCGGCCTGCTCGATACCGCCGCCCGCCAGCGGACCGAGATCGCCCGCAATGTCGATTTCACCCGCGGCGGCAGCCGCAACAAGCGCGGCGGTATCGCGTCGCTGATCGGTCCACGTGGTGTTCCACCCGCGGGTCGCATCCACCGTAAGCGCGAGATCCCAATCGTCGATCGGGGCGTTGAACGAACTGCCGAGCGCGGCGGTGGTCGACCTGGTCCGCCGCGTGATCGGGTCGTCGTCGATCGCGCGCAGCTTCGAATTCCCGTCCGGATCGGTCAGCAGGACCGTATCGAGACCCGAGAGCGAGCGCGAGAAACTGCGGTCGAGATTGGCGTTGACCGACAGGCTTGGCACGCGTGCGCCCTCGCCGAAGGTGGTGTTCCAGGTGGTCTCGAGTTCGATGCCCTCGCTGTCGGAGGCGAGGCTGCGGAACTCGGCCGGATCGGGATCGCTCGCGACGGTGGGCGTGTTGCTGGTGGTCTGGATGATATCGCGCTCGGCCTCGGACAGCAGCGACGAGCTGTTGAATTCGGCACCGAACAACAGGCGGTCTCCGCCATTGATGGTCAGCTGCGAATATTCGACCTCGCCGTTCGACCGGCCTCCGCGCGTGGGCTGGCCGTATTCGAGTTCGACCTCGCGGCTGGAAAAATTGTCCTTGAGGATGAAGTTGATCACACGCTGGTCGGCGGGATAGCCATATTGCAGCGCGACCTCCTCGGGGAAGACCTGCACCTTCACGATCGCCTCGGGAGGATAGCGGCGGAATTCGCGAAAGCCCGAGACACGGCGACCATTGACGAGGAACACGGGACGCCCGCTGCCACGGCCGCTGGCCGAACCGGTCTGCGGCGCCAGCTGTTCGACCAGATCGGCCAGCGAATCCGCGCCATAAGCGGCGATATCGTCTTCATCGAGTTCGACCACCGGCGGAACCTCGGTTTCGACTTCGCCGCGGATGCGTTCGCCGGTCACGATGATCGCGTTCTCGGGCAGCGCCTCGCCCCCGGTGCCGCCCTGGCCGGTGTCGGGCGCCGCGTCCTGGGCATGGCCCGGCGCGGCAAGGGCGATGGTCAGCGCAAGTGCGGATATGCGGGTGAGAAATTGCATGGCAGGTTTCGCGGTCCTCAATCGTGGTCTCGTGTCCGCCCCCTCACCCGGTCCTGAAGCAGCTCAGGCGGGCGAGCAACAATCCTTGCGTAACAAAGTGTCGCAGCAGACTTGCACCGCGATTAACGTCTGCCACTTCCCTTTCTCACCCACTGAGGCTATGGGCGCGCGATACAAATCGTCCAACGACACGATCCAAGGAAATACATGGCGAAAGAAGAACTTCTCGAAATGCGCGGCAAGGTGGTTGAACTGCTGCCCAATGCGATGTTCCGCGTCGAGCTCGAGAACGGCCATGAAGTGCTCGGCCACACGGCCGGCAAGATGCGCAAGAACCGTATCCGCGTGCTGGTGGGCGACGAAGTGCTCTGCGAACTCACGCCCTACGACCTGACCAAGGCGCGCATCACCTACCGCTTCATGCCCGGTCGCGGCGGCCCCGGCCCGCAGTAACGGCACGTGGGCCAGCCCACACTCATCCTCGCATCGGCCAGTCCCCGCAGGCGCGAACTCATCGCGCGCCTCGGCGTGGAGCCGGCTGCGATCAATCCTGCCGATATCGATGAAACCCCGCTCGCTGGCGAACTGCCGCGCGACTATGCCACCCGCATGGCCCGCGAAAAGGCCGCAGCCGCGGCCTCGGACGATGGCCATGTCCTGGCCGGGGATACGGTGGTCTGCGCCGGTCGGCGGATTCTGCCCAAGGCAGAGGACGAAGCGACCGCGCGGCGCTGTCTCGAACTGCTGTCGGGCCGCCGCCACCGCGTGCTGTCCGCGATCGCGCTGCGCGCCCCCGACGGCAGGCTGCGCGAACGGCTGAGCGAGACGGTGGTGATCTTCAAGCGCCTCTCGACCGACGAGATCGACGCCTATCTCGCCAGCGGCGAGTGGGAAGGCAAGGCGGGCGGCTATGCCATCCAGGGGATCGCCGAAGGGCTGATCCGCCGGATCCAGGGCAGCCATTCGGGCGTGGTCGGCCTGCCGCTCTACGAAACGCGCACGCTGCTCAAATCCGCCGGGTTCGACCTTGCCTGACTGGCTGGTCGAGCATGGCATCGGCGAAAGCCGTGCCCTGCTGGTCGAAGGCGATGACATCCTCGCCGCCAGGCTGCGCTGGCCGGGCGATTTGCCAGTCGGCAGCCGGGCACAGGCAGTGCTGGTATCCAAGCCCGCCGGCCGCAGCCGCGGCCTCGCGCGGATGGCCAATGGTACCGAGCTCATGGTCGACCGCATTCCCGCCCATTGCAACGAAGGCGCGCCGGTGCCGCTGGTCGTCACGCGCGCGGCGATCGCCGAACGCGGACGGTTCAAGCGGGCGCAGGCGCGGGTGGTCGAGGACACGGACAACAGCCCGTCGCAACAGGCGGACGATGTTTTCGCGGTGGGCGATACGGTCCGCCGGCTGCCTGCTGGCGCGTGGGAAGAGGTATGGCACACTGCGTCTGCGGGCGAGGTCGCGTTCGCCGGCGGCGCGCTGCTGTTCAGCGTGACGCCCGCTATGACACTGATCGATATCGACGGCGACCGCCCGCCGCGCGAACTGGCCCTGGCGGCGGTGCCCGAAATCGCGCGCTGGCTGCGCCTGTTCGACCTCGGCGGTTCGATCGGGATCGACTTTCCCACGCTGGCAACAAAGGCCGATCGCAAGGCCGTGGATGCCGCGCTCGATGCCGCGCTGGGCGGATGGCCGCACGAACGGACCGCGATGAACGGCTTCGGTTTCGTCCATATTGTGGCGCGTCTCGACGGGCCCTCGCTGCTGCACCGCTTTGCCACCGCGCGAATCGGGGCGGCGGCGCGCATGGCGTTACGGCGCGCCGAACTGGTCGAAGGGCCGGGCGCGACGCTGCTCACCGTCCATCCCGCGGTAAAAGTGAAGCTCAAGCCCGAGTGGCTGGCGGAGCTAGAACGGCGGACCGCGCGCCGGGTGCGGATAGAGATCGATCCGGGCCTTGCGATCGAGGCGGCCACCGCCCAGATCGTGGCGCATGACGACTAAACTCCGCCCCTGCCCCATCTGCAAGAAACCGCGCAGCGAGGAGCACACCCCGTTCTGTTCCGCGCGCTGCCGCGATCGCGACCTGTCGCAGTGGTTCGGCGACGGATATTCCGTGCCCGGCCGCCCCGCACTGCCCGAAGAAATCGCGGTTGCAGTGACGCAAGGTTCGGAAGACTGAAATTCCCCCCTTGCCAAGGCGTGCCAGCTTCGCCATAGGCGCGCTCTCATTGCTCGCGGGGCTGTTCAGGCCCCTCCGCCGAAGCAGTGTGCCCGGGTAGCTCAGTGGTAGAGCAGACGACTGAAAATCGTCGTGTCGGTGGTTCGACTCCGCCCCTGGGCACCACTTCGCCCCGATAGCTTCCCCTGCTTCCCCGCCCGCGCTAGTCAGCCGGGATGCATGACACCGCCAGCACCGCGCTTTCCGCCTTCGACATCGCCGCGATCCTCGTGGTCGCCTCCGCGCTGCTCGGCTGGTTCAACCATCATTTCCTCAAGCTGCCGCATGTCATCGGGCTGACCGTGATGGGCGCGCTGGGGGCGATCGGGCTGACGGTGGCCGATGCCTTCATTCCCGGCGTGACGCTCGACGACTGGGTCGCCGACACGCTGCAGCAGCTCAACTTCACCGAGACGCTGCTGCAGGGCATGCTCAGCTTTCTGCTGTTTGCCGGCGCGCTGCATGTCGATCTCGACCGCCTGAAGGTCGCGTGGCTGCCGGTGCTGCTGCTCTCCACCGTCGGCGTGATGATTTCGACCGTGCTCGTCGGGCTCGCCATGTGGGGTGTCGGCATGCTGCTGGCGCTGGGGATCGCGCCGATCTGGTATTTCGTCTTCGGCGCGCTGATCGCCCCGACCGACCCGGTTTCGGTGCTCGGCGTGCTGCGCGAGGAAAAGGTCCCGCAATCGCTGCAGAGCGCGGTGGCGGGCGAAAGCCTGTTCAACGACGGCGTCGGCATCGTCGTGTTCATCATCCTGCTCGGCGCGGCAGTGAGCGGGAACGACTTCTCCTTCGCCGAGGGCGCACAGCTGTTCGCGATCGAGGCGGGTGGCGGCATCGTGGTCGGGCTCGTCGCGGGCTATGTCGGCTACCGCGCGCTGGCGGGGATGGACGAATACACGCTCGAGGTACTGGTCACGCTGGCGGTGGTGATGGGCGGCTATGCGCTGTGCAACTACTTGACGCTCTCGGGTCCGCTGGCGATGGCGGTGGCCGGCCTGCTGATCGGCAACCACGGCGTTACCTATGCGATGAGCGACGTGACGCGCGACTACCTCGTCAAGTTCTGGGAGCTGGTCGACGAATTGCTCAATTCGGTGCTGTTCCTGCTGATCGGGCTGGAAATGATCGTGCTGGTCGCGGGCTTTGACGAGTTGGTGCTGGCGCTGGCCGCAATCCCGCTAACGCTGGCCGCGCGCGGGGTCGGTATCTTTGTCTCGACCAAGGCGATCCCCGCTGCACGGCTGCAGGACAAGGGCGCAGGCCGCGTGCTGTGGTGGGGCGGGCTGCGCGGAGGCATTTCGATCGCGCTGGCGCTGTCGCTACCCGCCGGCGAGACGCGCGATCTGATCCTCGCCGCGACCTTCGCCGCGGTGCTGTTCAGCGTCCTCGTCCAGCGCGCCACGCTGGGCCGGCTGATCGAGAAGCTGAAACGCGACCACGCCCCCGCGGTCGAAGACGCTGCCCCCGCACGCGAACCGACTGTTCGTTAGTCGGCGGCGATGGCGTCCGCTGCGGTGCCGATCTCGGCCCAGATGCGCGCCAGGTCATCGTCCTCGATGCAATAGGGCGGCATGACGTAGACGGTGTTGCCAAGCGGGCGCAGCAGCAAGTCCGCCTCGCGGAACCGGCGCAACAGCTTGGGCCCGAGGTCGGACAGATAGCTGCCGCCCGGATCGCCCAGTTCCAGCGCGGCAATCGTGCCGCAGCGCCGCGCGTTGCGCACCATGGCGTGATCTGTCAGCGCATCGAGATGCGCCTGCTGCTTCGCTGCCAGCGCCGCGATCCGCTCGAGGACCGGTTCCTCGCGCCAGATCGCGAGATTGGCATTGGCCGCCGCGCAGGCCACCGGGTTCGCAGTATAGCTCGATGAATGATAGAAAGTGCGTGTGCGGTCGGTCGAATAATGCGCGTCCCAGATCGGCTCGCTCGCCATGGTCACCGCCAGCGGCATCGCCCCGCCGGTCAGCCCCTTGGACAGGCACATGATATCGGGCACGACATCGGCCTGTTCGCAGGCGGTCAGCGTGCCGGTGCGGCCCCAAGCGGTCATGACCTCGTCGGCGATGAACAGCGTGCCATGGCGGGCGCAGATCGCGCGCATCTCGGCCAGCACTTCGGGCGGATACATCAGCATGCCGCCCGCCCCCAGCACCAGCGGTTCGACGATGAACGCCGCCGCCCCGCCCGCGCATTCGGCTTCAAGCGCGTCGAGGGTGGACCGCGGATCATTGCCGGGAAAGGGCACGCGCCCGACATCGAACAGCATCGGCGCATAGGCCGCATTGAACACCCCGCGTGCGCCCACCGACATCGCGCCGATCGTATCGCCGTGATAGGAATGCTCCATCACCACGATCCGGCTGCGGTCCTTGCCGCGGTGAGTCCAGAAGCCGAGCGCCATCTTCAGCGCGACCTCGACCGCGGTCGAACCGCTGTCGGAAAAGAACACGCGGGTCAGCGCATCGGGCAGGATCCGGCACAGTTCACACGCGAGATCCTCTGCCGGTTGGTGCGTCCAGCCGGCGAAGATCATCTGGTCGAGCCGCTGCGCCTGGTCCGCGATCGCCGCCATGATCCGCGGATGGCAGTGGCCATGCGTGGTCACCCACCAGCTCGAGATGGCGTCCACCACGCGGCGCCCGTCCTCGGTGTGCAGCACCGCGCCTTCGGCATGCGTGACCAGCGGAACCGGATCGCCCAGCCCGTGCTGCGTGAAGGGATGCCATACGGGCGAGTGCGTCACAGGAAATCTCCCAGGTCGAAATTCTCGGTAAAGGCCCCGGCGAGCGTCGCCGCGTCGAGCGTGCCGAGCAGCGGCAGCCGGCCGAGCCGCTTCACCGCGCCGAGCCGGCAGATCGTCGCTTCGCTATCCTCCACCGCGTCGCCGACAAAGGCCACCCCGCGGATTGCCACCCCGCGCGCGCGCAGCGCTTCAATCGTCAGCAGTGAATGGTTGATCGTGCCCAGCGCGGTGCGCGCAACGACGATCGCAGGCAGGCCCCAGCGCGCGAACATGTCGGCGTAAAGCAGATCGCCGCCGAGCGGTACCAGCGCGCCGCCCGCCCCCTCGACCACCAGCGGACGCTGCGCGGGGAGTGCCAGCCGGTCGGGATCGATGACGACCCCGTCGATCTCGGCGGCGCGGTGCGGCGAACAGGGCGTCGCGAGGCGATAGGCCTCGGGCAGCACGCGGGTTTCGGGCAGACCCGCGAGCTTCGCCACCTGCGCCCGGTCGCCGCCTTCGTCCAGCCCCGCCTGCACCGGCTTCCAGTAATGCGCGTCGAGCGCGCCGGTCAGCGCGGCGGCGAAGACGGTCTTGCCGACGTCGGTATCGGTCCCCGTGACAGTGAAAGCACTCATGCGAGAATCTCCGAAAGCGTGTCGGCCAGCGCATCGATCTGTGCCCGGCCGATATTGAGAGTGAGCGAAATGCGCAGGCGGCTGCTGCCCGCAGGAACGGTGGGCGGGCGAATGCCGCGGATATCGAAGCCCGCGCTGCGCAGCGCCCCGGCAATCTGCATAGTCCGTGCTTCGTCACCCAGCACCAGCGGCATGATCTGAGATCCGCTGGCGCTGACACCGAAGGGCGCGAGTTTGCGGGCCGCATAGCCGATCAGATCGTGCAGCACTTCGCGCCGATCCGGCTCCTCCTCCACGATCCTCAGCGCCTCGCGCACGCAGGCGGGGATCAGCGGCGATGGTGCGGTGGAGAAGATGAAGCCCCGCCCGCGATTGATCACATGGTCGCGCATTACGCGCGGCCCGCACAGCAGCGCGCCTTCGCTGCCCAGGGCCTTCCCGCAGGTGCGCAGCACGATCGCATTGTCGCGCCCGTCGATATGCGCTGCCAGCCCCCGGCCGCCAGTGCCGAACACGCCGGTGGCATGCGCATCGTCCGCCAGCAGCACCGCGCCATGGCGATCCGCCAGATCGGCCAGTTCGGCAATCGGTGCGCGATCGCCGTCCATGCTGTAGAGCGTTTCCACCGCAATCCAGGCCTGGCCCGCGGCATTGCCCGCCCGCCAGTGCGCAAGCGCTTCGGCAAAGGCGCCGACATCATTGTGCGGCACCGCAATGCATTCGGCGCGCGACAGGCGCATCCCTTCGTGCGCGCTGGCATGGACCAGCGCGTCGTGGAAGATCGCATCGCCGCGCTGGGGCAGTGCCGACAGCAACGCGCTGTTGGCGCCGTAGCCATTGGCAAGGAACAACGCGCTTTCGCAGCCGAAGAAGCTGGCGGCCTCCGCCTCCAGCGCCTCGTGTTCGGGATGATTGCCGCGCAGCAGGCGCGAACCGCCCGAACCGACGGGAACGCCGCGCTCGAGCGCGTCCATCACGGCGTTCTTGAGCCTCCCGCTGCCCGCCAGCGCGAGGTAATCGTTCGACGAGAAATCGGCGCCCCCGGGAAGCGACAGGCTGCGCAGCCGCGCCGCGCGCGCCAGACCCGCCAGATCGTCGACCTGCGCGGCAAGGGGGGTGTTGGTGGTGCGACCCATAGCCATGCCGCGCGCGCTAACCACCCCACCGCGTGCCTGCAATTGCTTTCGTCAATCGGCTTCTGTATGGCTCGCTACACGCCCCGGCAGTCGCAATCGCCAGTCGATTCCGTCGCCGGGGCGCTGACTTTTCCAGCGTGAAGGAACGCATATTCATGGCTCGTCGGCGCCAGATCTACGAAGGCAAGGCCAAGATCCTCTACGAAGGCCCCGAACCGGGCACGATCATCCAGTATTTCAAGGATGACGCGACTGCGTTCAACGCCGAGAAGAAGGGCACTATCAACGGCAAGGGCGTGATTAACAATCGCATCAGCGAATATGTATTCACGCGGCTGTCGCACATCGGCATCCCCACGCATTTCATGCGCCGCCTCAACATGCGCGAGCAGCTGGTGCGCCAGGTGGAGATCATCCCCCTGGAAGTGGTGGTCCGCAACGTGGCTGCCGGAACGCTGAGCAAGCGCCTCGGGATCGAGGAAGGCGAGCTGCTGCCGCACACGCTGATCGAATATTGCCTCAAGGACGATTCGCTGGGCGATCCCAAGGTCTCCGAAGAGGAAATCGCCTGCTTCAACTGGTGCAGCCATGAAGAGCTGCAGGACATGTCGAGCATGGCGATCCGCATAAACGATTTCCTGTCGGGCATGTTCAGCGCGATCGATATCCGCCTCGTGGATTTTAAGCTGGAATTCGGCCGTATCTGGGACGGGGACTACAGCCGCGTCATCCTGGCCGACGAGATCAGCCCCGACGGCTGCCGCCTGTGGGATATCAACACCGGCGAAAAGCTCGACAAGGACCGCTTCCGGCGCGACATGGGCGGCGAAAGCGAAGCCTATCAGGAAGTCGCGCGGCGTCTCGGCCTGCTGCAGAACGAAGACAGCGGCCCGGGCGAAGTGCTCGACATGAGCGCGCATCGCGGCCGGCTGCGGACGCCGTCCAAGCCCAAGAAGTAACGCGGTCAGCCGCACCCGGCGCAAGCCGGGCGGCGCGACATTGGCATAGAAAAAGGGCCGGAGGGATCGCTCCCCCCGGCCCTTTTCTGTCGGTCTTCCTTCCCCGCTCAGTAGCTGACGCGGGCCGAGATACCGAACACGCGCGGATCGTTGACGAAGGCGGTGTTGTTGTTGAAGTCGATGCCGCCCTTCACATTGTCGGCATCGAGAATGTTGCGCACGAAGGCGGCGACTTCGAAGGTCCCGTCGAGCTTGGCATAGCCGACACGCAGCCCGCCCTCGATCTGGTTGTTGGTGTTGAACTCGGCGCTTTCGTAGATGAAGATGTTTGTTTTGCCCTGGTAGGCCCAGTCGGTGAAGGCGAAGATCTCGCCCGCATTGCCCACCGGAACGCCGTAGCGGGCGGTCACGTCGGCGATCCATTCGGGCGCATTGGGGAACGGATTGCCGTCCACCAGCGCGCGGGTGTTGCCCGACAGGACCACGGTCGGGTCGGTCACGGTGCACTGTGCACAGATGCGAACCGCCAGCGTGTCGTCTTGGATCTCGGTGTTGTTCCAGCTGACGCCTGCAGTGACGAGGAAGTCGGGCGTGATTTGGAAGGCGCTGTCCAGTTCGAAACCGTAACCGCGCCCCTGGTCGGCATTGACCAGCTGCACGAGGTTGCCCGCACCGCCGACCGCAGTGAACTGCGGATCGTCGATGGTGTAGTAATAGACCGCGCCGTTGAGACGCACGCTGCGGCCCGCGAATTCGGACTTGAACCCGGCTTCGTAGCTCATGATCTTTTCCGAGGTCGCGATCGACGGTGCCGAACCGAAGGCCACGTCGCGGCCCTGGATGGTCGGCGCGCGGAAACCGCTCGCCACGCGGGCATAGATACTGGCGTCGGCGCCGACATCGTAGAATGCGGCGAGGTCCCAGCTTACACGCTCGTCCTTGACGCTGCGTTCCTGCGCTCCGGGACCTGATTCGGTAGAGGTCTGCGTCACTGCAAACTGCTTCTCGTCCTCGGTATAGCGCAAGCCGCCCGTCAGCTTGAGCGCGGGGGTGATTTCACCCGTGACTTGGCCGAATACCGCCCAGCTTTCGTTGGTGTGGTTGACGGTGACCGGCGGTGGGAACGGGAAGCCGATGGTGGTGACGTCGAAATCGCTGTCGAAATAGAAGCCGCCGACCTGCCATTGCACCGGGCCATTCGAAGCCGACGCGATGCGGACTTCCTGCGTGAACTGCTCGAGATCGATCGAATCCTGCGTGTCGCTGGAAAACGGGATGAAGCCCGGACCGGTGACAAGGTTGCCCCCGTCGATATCGCCGCGGCTGCGGCCTTCGCTGTTGGCCCAGCTGGTGATGCTGGTGAAGGTCGCGAAATCGGCTTCGTAATCGACCTTGGCAGTCGCGATCTCGGCCTTGTAGGCGGCATCGTTGCGCCCGCCGGCATCGTAGAACACCGTGTTGCGGTCGTAATTGTCGTTCAGCTCGTTGTCGCCGGGGCCAAGGATGTTGGCGCGGAACAGCGTCGACTGCCCATCGAGGTCGCGAACCGAGTAGCTGCCGAGGACCGACAGACGGGCGCCGGGGGTGATCAGCAGCTGCGCACGGCCCGCCACTTCGCTGTAGGCGCCGTAGACGTCTTCCTCGCCGGTGAAACCGTTGTCGACCCAGTTGTCGCGCTGTTGCCACAGGCCCGAAAGGCGCAGCGACACCACGCCCGGTGCGAGCGGCAGCGTCACGCCGCCATCGGCCGAAACGCTATTGAAGCTGCCGTAGCTGACCGAACCGTCGACTGCGAATTCGTCACCCGGCTTGACCGTGTCGATCTTGACGATGCCGGCGGGCGTGTTGCGGCCGAACAGCGTGCCCTGCGGGCCGCGCAGCACTTCGATTCGCTCGACGTCGAAGATCGGGAAGGACTTGAGCGTGACGTTTTCCATCACGACATCGTCCATCACCACCGAGACCGGCTGCGATGCGGCGAGATCGAAATCGGTGTTGCCGAGCCCGCGGATGTAGAAGCGCGGTGCGGCGCGGCCGTTCGAGCTTTCGACGAACAGGCCCGGCACGCGCGCAGCGAGCGCGGTGATTTCGGCACCGGCATCGAAGATCGTGCGCACGGTGTCGGCATCGAGCGTAGCGGCCGAGACTGCGACGTCCTGCAGGTTTTCCTCGCGCCGGTTGGCGGTCACGATGATGGTGTTGAGCTGGCCGTCGGCAGCTTCTTCGGCACCGGAGGCATCGGCCTCCTGCGCCAGGGCCGGCTGCGCGGCGAAGGCTGCCACAGCGAGAGTGCTCGCCCCGATGAAGCGGGCGGCGGTGGAACGAATGGTCATGTCGTGGGGGATTCCTGCTTGAGCGCGTCCAGAGTCGGGCACGCATTTGGAGGGGAGCGGCATCGTCGCCGTGGCCGCGCCATAGCAGATCGCGCGGCATCCGGGGGCATCACCGCCGCCAATGCGGCAGAATCATTACCGTTGTTGCAATTGCGCTACAACCGTCACCGATCGGCCACTGCGCCAGCCATGACTCAGCACCCCGCAGCCTACTTGAATGCCGGCAAAGCCTGCGCCATAGGCCCGCCAACACGAAAGGCCTGCTCGATGAAGATCCGCGTCCATGTCTCGCTCAAGCCCGGCGTTCTCGATCCGCAGGGTCGCGCCGTCCACCACGCCCTCGAAGGGCTTGGTTTCGAGGGCGTTGAAGATGTCCGCGTGGGGCGGTCGATCGAACTCGACGTGGCCGACAATACCAGTGACGCGGCGCTGACCGATATGTGCGAGAAGCTGCTCGCCAATACGGTGATCGAAAACTATCGCATCGAGAAGGTCGGCTGATGGCCCTGCGCGCCGCCGTCATCACTTTCCCCGGTTCCAATTGCGACCGCGACATGGCGGTGGCGATCGAGCGTGTGACGGGCACTGCGCCGCTGCGGGTCTGGCACGCCGATGCCGAACTGCCCGAGCGGCTCGATTTCATCGCGCTGCCCGGCGGCTTCTCCTATGGCGACTACCTGCGTTCGGGCGCGATGGCGGCGAACAGCCCGGTCATGCGCGGAGTCAAGCAACATGCCGAACGCGGTGTGCCCGTGCTGGGCGTCTGCAACGGCTTCCAGGTGCTCACCGAAGCCGGCCTGCTGCCCGGCGCGCTGATGCGCAATGCCAGCCAGAACTTCATCTGCCGGACCGTCCCGCTGAAGGTCGAGAATAGCACTTCCCTGTTCACCGCGGGCTTTGCCAGCGGGCAGACCATCGACATTCCCGTGGCGCATCACGACGGCAATTACTTTGCCGACGAGGATACGCTCGACCGGCTCGAAGGCGAAGGCTGCGTTGCCTTCCGCTATGTCGAGAACTGCAACGGCTCGCGGCGCGACATTGCCGGCGTGCTCAATGCTGCGGGGAATGTCCTGGGAATGATGCCGCACCCCGAACGCGCGGTCGATCCGGCACATGGCGGAACCGACGGGCTGGCGTTGTTCGAAAACGCGCTCCGCTCGCTCGCGGACGCCTGATCAGGCGCTTTTGGCGCGCGGGCTTCCTGTCTGGCGGGCCATAACGTCCAGCACGTCCCCGGCCGGCATCGGGCGTCCGAAGTGGTAGCCCTGGATCTTGGTGCAGCCCAGTTCGCGGATCATCTGCGCTTCTTCGTCGTTCTCGACGCCCTCCGCCGTCGTGGTCATGCCGAGGCTGTCCGCCATGGCGACGACCGCGCGGATGATCGCCAGCGATTCGGGGCTTTGTTGCGCGGCCCCCTGCACGAACGAGCGGTCGACCTTGATGGTCGAGAACTTGAGCCGGCGCAGATAGCCGAGCGAGGAATAGCCGGTGCCGAAATCGTCGAGCGCGATCGAGCATCCCAGCGCCATGCACCGTTCCAGCGCCTCGCGCGCGATGCTGGCATCGCGCAGGAAGATGCTTTCGGTGACTTCGATCTCGAGCCGCTTGGCGTTGAGCCCGCTTTGCGACAGCGCGCGTACTACCGAGCCGACGAAATCGGTTTCGAGCAATTGCTCGGGTGAAACATTGACATTGACCCGCATGTGTTCGGGCCAGTTCTCGGCCGCTTCGAGGCAGGCGCGTTCCATCACCCAATTGCCGATCGGAACGATCAGGCGGGTATCTTCGGCCAGCGGAATGAACTTGGCCGGGCTGACGAAACCGTGTTCGGGGCTGTTCCAGCGGATGAGCGCTTCGAAGCTGACCACTTCCTCGGTCGTCGCATCGACCACCGGCTGGTAATGCAGCATGAATTCGTCGCGTGCGAGTGCATGGCGGAGCGAGTTTTCGAGCAGGCGTCGCTCTTCGGCATTCGCATGCAGCGCGGGTTCGAATTCGCGGTGAGCCCCGCCGCCTTCGTCCTTTGCGCGGTACAGCGCGAGATCGGCGTTGCGCAGCAATTCCTCCACCGTCCGGCCATCGCGCGGGCCGATCGCCGATCCGACGCTGGCGCCGACGTAGAGCGTGTGGTTTTCGATCTGGTAGGGTTCGGACAGGCGCTGGATGATTTCGCGCGCCAGCGTGTCGATCCGGCTGCGGTCGCTCGTTTCGCGCAGGACTACGGCGAATTCATCGCCGCCTAGCCGGCCGCAGGTTTCGCCGTCGCGGACCAGCGCTTTCAGCCGCGACGCGACTTCCGCCAGCATCCGGTCGCCGACCAGATGGCCGAGCGAATCGTTGATGCCCTTGAAGCGGTCGAGGTCGATCATCAGCAGCGCGCAGCGAGAGCGCCATGCCGCCGCATGCTCGAGCGCTTCGCCCAGCGCCTCGTTCAGCATCCGCCGATTGGGCAGGTGCGTCAGCGTGTCGTAGCGCGCGAGGTAGGCGATCTTTTCCGACGATTCGCGCTGTTCGGTGATATCCGACCCGACACCGCGGAAACCCTGGTAGCGGCCCCGGTCGTCGACGATCGGCGTGCCCGAAAGCTCCCACCAGCGCTGCTGCCCGCCGATCGTAACCTTGACTTCGAGATTGGAGAAGTTCTGGCGCCGTTTGAGCTTGTCGGCAAGGTCGTGCAGGCTTTGCGGAAAGCGTCCGGTCTGCCAGCAATCGCCCGAAATCAGCTGGAGGAACGATCCGCCTTCGATTTCCGCCGGCTCGCGTCCGAGGGCAAAGGCAAAACGCGGCGAGACGGACCTGAGCCGGCGGCCGGTATCGACCTGCCACAGCCAGTCGGCCTGACCTTCCTCGAATTCGCGCAGCAGCATCGAGACCACTTCGCTCTTTTCCTGCATCGCCGCTTCTGCCAGCCGCACCGCTACCGATACGCGCGCGCTTTCGATCACGCCGAACACGGCGAGCAGCGTGGACAGGACAACCACGGTCGCAAGGATCGGGTGGAAATCGATCAGGCTGGCGATGAGGCCGCCGACACCTGCCGCAAGCGCGAAGGTTATCGAACTGAGCGGCGCGCCATAGCGGCTGGCGCTGCTGGCCAGAACCAGCATTGCCGCGATCGTCCAGGCCAGTAGGGTATCGCCGAGCTGGCCATAGACCGCGCACAGGATGAGACCGACCGACCACATCGCGCCCTTCGCGGCAGTGGTCAGCGCATGCGATTCCATTTCGGTGACCGAGATCGAACGGCTGTCGGCATCGCCCAGCCGAATATCGGCCCGCGCCGAATAGAGCACCGCCGAGATCAGGCCCAGACCCCAAGCTGCCAGCGCGGCAACCGGGACGGTCTGATAAACGGTAAACACGACGAGCGCGAAGCTGACCAGGTGCAGCAGCACCCGCGCGACAACGCGGTCCTTGAGGACGGCATATTGCTGGCCGTGAACCAGCGACCAGTTGGTGCCCTCGGGCGTTTCGAACCCGATGGCTTGCCTGATCGACAGCGACGCCGCTTTTGCTTTCTGTGTTGTTGCCTGGTCGGTCACCGCAGCACGGTTAACGGGAAAGTCTTAGCTCCCGGTAAAGGCCTCTAGCGAAATCCGCGCAGACAGCGAATTGCCGGGCCTATTCGACGGTTACCGACTTCGCCAGATTGCGCGGCTGATCGACATCCGTACCTTTGACGCAGGCGACGTGATAGGCAAGCAATTGCACCGGGATCGTATAGACCAGCGGCGCGATCAGCGGATGGACCTTGGGCATCTCGATCGTGGCGAGGCATCCCTCGCCCGCCTGCTCGAGCCCATCGGCGTCGGAAATCAGCACCACCTGCCCGCCGCGCGCGCGCACTTCTTCCATGTTCGAAACGGTCTTTTCGAACAGGGGCCCGGACGGTGCCAGAACGATTACGGGTACCTTGTCGTCGATCAGCGCGATCGGCCCGTGTTTCATCTCGCCACTGGCATAGCCTTCAGCATGGATATAGCTGATTTCCTTGAGCTTCAGCGCACCTTCCAAAGCAAGCGCATAGTCGGGTCCGCGCCCCAGATAGAGCACGTCGCGGGCTGGCGCGATCAGATGCGCCATGCTGGCGATATCGTCATCGTGATCGAGCGCGGCGTTGAGTGCGGCCGGGGCTTCGAGCAGGTGGCCGACCACCTCCTGCTCTTCCTCGCGGCTCATCAGCCCCTTGGTGACCGCCATATGCGCCGCCAGGGCGGCAAGCACGGCCAGCTGGCAGCTGAAGGCCTTGGTCGAGGCAACGCCGATTTCGGGCCCGGCATGCGTCGGCAGCAGCAGGTCCGCCTCGCGCGCCATCGAACTGGTGGGAACGTTGACGATCACCGCGATGGTCTGGCCGTTCTCCTTGCAGTGCCGCAGCGCCGCCAGCGTGTCGGCGGTTTCGCCGCTTTGCGAGATGAACAGCGCCAGACCGCCTTCTTCGAGGACCGGTTCGCGATAGCGGAATTCGGAGGCGACATCGATGTCCACAGGGACACGCGCGAATTGCTCGAACCAGTATTTGGCGACCATTCCGGCATAGAAGGACGTGCCGCAGGCCACGATGGTGACGCGCTTGATCTGCGACAGGTCGAAATCGAACTGTGGCAGAGCGACCGAATTGTCCGACTGGCGCAGGTAGGATCCGAGCGTCTGCGCGACCACGGTCGGCTGCTCGAAGATCTCCTTCTGCATGAAGTGGCGGTAATTGCCCTTCTCGACCGCTGCCGCCGACGCGCCCGAGGTCTGGATCTCGCGTTCGACCGGCTGGTTTTCGGCATCGTGGATTTCAGCGGCTTCGCGGGTGACGACCACCCAGTCGCCTTCCTCGAGATAGCTGATCTGCTGCGTTAGCGGCGCCAGCGCCAGCGCGTCGGAACCGATATAGGTTTCGCCGTCGCCATAGCCGACCACCAGCGGTGACCCGCGGCGGGCGCCGATCAGCATACCGGGATGGTCGCGAAAGGCGATCGCCAGCGCGAAGGCACCGCGAAGGCGCGGCAGGACCTGCGCCACGGCCTCGCGCGGGCTGCTGCCGTTCTCGATTTCGCGCGAGACGAGATGGACCACCACCTCGCTGTCGGTGTCGCTTTCCAGCGTCCGGCCGTCTGCCTGCAATTCGGCGCGCAGTTCCTTGAAGTTCTCGATGATCCCGTTGTGCACCAGCGCGACGCGATCGGTTGCATGCGGGTGGGCGTTCTGCGCGGTCGGAGCGCCATGCGTGGCCCAGCGCGTATGCGCGATCCCCATATCGCCGGGGGCGGGATTGGCAGCGAGTTCGGCGACGAGGTTGTTCAGCTTGCCTTCCGCGCGGCGGCGGATCAGCTTGCCATCGTCGAGCGTACACACGCCGGCGCTGTCATAGCCGCGGTATTCCATGCGGCGCAGGCCGTCGACCAGCCGGTCGGCGACCGGCTCCGAACTGACGATACCGATAATTCCGCACATTAACTCAATTCTCCGCACTTGCTTGCGGCGAGACTTAGCGGTTCTCGTCCAGCAATCAATCTTTCCGCGTTCGGCCACGCGCATCCGGGCGAAACACGCGTTTTCGCAGCGCTTTGGGCATGGCGCGCATGCGCCGCCGGGCATTAGCGTTTAATCAAGGTTTCCAGCCTATTTACCCTGTTTCGAGAGACGAGCTTTGTCATATCCGGACAAGGTTCACCCAACCAATCAAGTATTTCCTCGGGGGTTTTCGGCAATGAGCGCATTCGGACGGAAAAACGGGCCGGCAGGGATCAATGCCGGTGCACGTCCGCAATTCGGAGTCGCCAAGCCCATGCGCGGCGGCACTCCGACGCCGTCCCCGAAATCGCCCGAACCCGACGATGGCGGCGAACAGTTTCCGCCGCTGCCGACCGACGCGCCCGAAGCCGCGGCACCCGCCTCCGCGAACGGCGATGCGATGTCGCGCCTCGCGGAGCGGATGAACACGACCCATTCGGGCCAGAGCGAAGTCGGCGGTTTCGAAGCCAGCGTCCACAAGATCAAGGAGCAGGTGCTCCCGCGCCTGCTCGAACGCGTGGATCCCGAAGCTGCCGCCACGCTGACAAAGGATGAACTGTCGGAGGAATTCCGCCCGATCATCATGGAAGTGCTGGCCGAATTGAAGGTCACGCTGAACCGGCGCGAGCAGTTCGCGCTCGAGAAGGTGCTGGTCGACGAATTGCTCGGTTTCGGCCCGCTGGAGGAATTGCTCAACGATCCCGATGTCTCGGACATCATGGTCAACGGCCCCGACCAGACCTATATCGAGAAGAACGGCAAGCTCGTCATCGCGCCGATCAAGTTCCGCGACGAGACGCATCTGTTCCAGATCGCGCAGCGCATCGTCAACCAGGTTGGCCGCCGCGTCGACCAGACCACGCCGCTTGCCGACGCCCGCCTCAAAGACGGTTCGCGTGTGAACGTGATCGTTCCGCCGCTGTCACTGCGCGGCACTGCGATCTCCATTCGTAAGTTCTCCGAGAAACCGATCACCCTCGACATGCTCAAGGACTTCGGTTCGATGTCGGAAAAGATGTGCACCGCGCTGAAGATCGCGGGCGCATGCCGGATGAACATCGTCATCTCGGGCGGTACCGGTTCGGGTAAGACGACCATGCTCAACGCGCTGTCGAAGATGATCGACCCGGGCGAGCGCGTGCTGACTATCGAAGACGCTGCCGAACTCCGCCTGCAACAGCCGCACTGGCTGCCGCTCGAAACGCGCCCCCCCAACCTAGAGGGCCAGGGCGCGATCACCATCGGCGACCTCGTCAAGAACGCGCTGCGTATGCGGCCCGACCGCATCATCCTGGGCGAAATTCGCGGCGCGGAATGTTTCGACCTGCTCGCCGCGATGAATACGGGCCATGACGGTTCGATGTGTACGCTTCACGCCAACAGCCCGCGCGAATGCCTTGGCCGTATGGAAAACATGATCCTGATGGGCGACATCAAGATTCCCAAGGAAGCCATCAGCCGCCAGATCGCCGAAAGCGTCGATATCATCGTCCAGGTCAAGCGCCTGCGCGACGGTTCGCGCCGCACCACCAACATCACCGAGGTCATCGGGATGGAAGGCGACGTGATCGTGACGCAGGAACTGTTCAAGTTCGAATATCTGGACGAGGGCGAAGACGGCAAGATCATGGGCGAATACCGCTCGTCGGGCCTGCGCCCCTATACGCTCGAAAAAGCGCGCCAGTTCGGCTTCGACCAAGCCTACCTCGAGGCGTGCCTTTAAGGAGCTTCGCGAATTGACTAGCGCCTTCGGCCGCGAAGATGACGCCTGCAGCTAGCCCTGCAGGATCGCCGGCACCGCGGCCGCCAGCAATCCGCCACCGATGACCGCCAGGGCGAGGAACAGTCCGGTCCAGGGCATCCAGCCTACGCGGTTGAGTTCGGCCCGCTTCATCCGCCGCCGTTCCATCAGCAGGCAAGCAAGCGCCGCGGCTATGCAGGCCGCGCCCCAGTAGGCGGCCAGTTCGGCATCGCTTGCGAACAGCAGGAATTCGGGTTCTTTCACAGTGCGGGCATATGGGCCGGCCGGGCGGCGGCTTCAATCTCCCGCTTGCACTGAGCCATGGCTGCTCTACCCGCCACAGGCGATGCAGCCCGAAAGCGACCATCCCCATCACCGCCCGCTGCTCGCGCTGGGACTGCGCCTGGCGGCGGCGCTGGTGCTGGCCGGACTGCTCGCTTGCGTAAAGCTCGCCAGCGAACGCGGCATCCACCTCGCGGAGATCATGTTCTGGCGGCAATTGCCGACCATTCCGATCCTGCTGGGATGGTTCGCGCTGCGGCGGCAACTCGGCACGCTCAAGACCGCGCGGATGGGATCGCACCTGCGCCGTTCGGGTTTCGGCATGGTCGGCATGACGATGAACTTCGGCGCGGCCACGCTGCTGCCGCTCGCGGTTGCCACCACGCTCAACTACAGCTCGGCGATCTTTGCCGTCGTGCTGTCGGCGCTGGTGCTGCGCGAACCGACCGGGGTCTGGCGCTGGAGCGCGGTGGCGCTGGGCTTCACCGGCGTCGTCGTGATCGCACAGCCATGGGGCGGCGAACTGCCATTGCTGGGGGCCGCGATCGCGCTCGGTGCCGCGCTGATGATCGCGCTAATTTCGGTCCAGCTGCGCGATCTCGGGCGCACCGAACACCCCTTTACCATCGTCTTCTACTTCTCGCTCTTCTCGGTGCCCGTGCTCGCGCTGGCGATGCCGTTCGTCGGCCAGGCGCATCCGCTGGAGGACTGGCTGCTCCTGCTCGCCTGCGGCGTCATCGGCCTGCTGGGACAGGTCCTGCTGACTGCGGCACTGCGCTACGGCATGGTCGCGAATGTCATCGTCATGGATTATTCGGGCCTCGTCTGGGCTACGCTGTTCGGCTGGCTGGTCTTCAGCAATCTGCCGCCCGCCTCGTTTTGGATCGGCGCGCCGCTGGTGGTCGGGGCCGGACTGCTGATCGCCTGGCGCGAACACCGGCTGGGCCTTGCGCGCCGGGCGCTGGCGGAACCGAAGGAAGCATGACCCGTTGAACCTGTCGCACCCCGCGTTGGGAGCCCTTTGGGAAGGAACGAAGATGACCAAGAAAATTCTGCTTGCCCTCGGCATTACCACGATGACGCTGACCGCCGCCGCCTGCAACACCGTGCGCGGTGCCGGCGACGACCTGCAATCCGCCGCCAACACGGTCGACGACGCCACCTGAGGCGCAAGCAAAACCCTACACGAAAACGCCCGCCCCACCGGCGGGCGTTTTCATATCCAGCCGCAGCGGCGGGTGGGACCGGAGCCGGCAGAGGCGGGACGGTGTGACAGCCCCGCCCGCTATCCTACTCAGGAATAGGCGCCTTCCGAATAGGTCAGTTCGTAGCTGTGGCTGTAGACTTCGAAGACGATGCCGAAGGGGTCCTCGACATAGCACATGCGATAGGGCTTCTCGCCCGGGTAATATTCGCGGACCGGCATGCGCTGCTTGCCGCCGGCGGCGACGATCTTTTCGACCAGTCCTTCGACATCGGGATCCTGCACGCAGAAGTGGAACGTCCCGTGGCGCTTGTGGTCCAGATTGTCGTCCGGGGCGTAGTTTTGGGGAAATTCGAATATCTCGATGCCCACGCGATCGGCCGTGGCCAGATGCGCGATCTTGAGCGACTTCCAGTCGGGGCCGAACACATCGGTGCACATTACGCCGATCGGACTGTCATCCTCGAACACCTCGGTCGGTCCCATGATGGTATAGAGACCGAGGACTTCGGTGTAGAATGCGACCGCGGCGTCCAGGTCGGGGACCGACAGACCGATATGCGAGAAGGCCTTGGGGGATACGTTCATGGGGGATCCTTTCGATCATTGGCCCGACCGATATCGCCCCAGCGCCCCAAAATTAGAAATTATTATCTCTCATAGGTATGATAATACAGAATTATGAGAGAACTCAATTCGCTATGGCTGAAGTCCTTCACCGTGCTGTGCGAGGAACGTCATTTCACGCGCGCGGCCGAGCGGCTCAACATGACCCAGCCGGGCATGTCGCAGCATATCGCCAAGCTCGAGCAGCAATTGGGCGTGTCGCTTGTCGAACGCGATGCGCCGGGTTTCGCACTTACCGATGCGGGCGAGAAAACGCTCGCCATGGCGCGCATGCGGTGGCGCGAGGAACGCGACTTCCTCGACAGTCTCGATGGTGACGATGAAGATCGCGGCACGATCAGCGTGGCGAGTTCGGGCAGTTTCGCAATGCTGCTCTATCCCGCACTGATGGACTGGATGGCTCAGGCGCCCGGCATTTCCGCCCGCCTCACGGCAGCGCCGGAGGACAGCATTGTCGCAGGAGTGCTGTCGGGCAGCTACGATGTCGGCGTGATAGCGGGGGCCCCGCGCCATCCCCGGCTGGCCGCGGAATATCTGGGCGCCGAACCGCTCGATCTGATCCTGCCGCGTGAATGGGCCGGGCGCCTGCCCGGTTTCGACCAGTTGCAGTCGCTCGGCTTTATCCGGCACCCGGATGCCGCGGCCTATGCCGATGCGGTGCTGGGGGCGAACTTTGCCAAGGACTATCGCGGTACGGACCGGCTGCAGGTGCGCAGCTTCGTCAACCAGATCGGGCAGATCCCCCAACCGGTTGCCAGGGGCCTCGGTTATGCGATCCTGCCTCGCAGCGGGGTTCTCGCTTACCCGGCGCGGGAAAAACTGGCGACCGCGCAGTTTGCGCAGCCCAGCTTCCTCGAACTGCATCTGGTGGAATTGAAACGAAGGCGCCGCTCCGCACGAATTGAAAAGCTGGCGGGCTTGATCCGGAAAGAGGCGGGAAGGCTCGCCTGACGCGCGCTCGGCTCTCCAGCGCCATCTTCCCCCCGCGCTCAGTCGCGGCGATAGACCAGCACCAGATTGTTCGCGGGCATGGCACAGCGCGCCGCACGGGTCATGCCGTGACCGGCAGCGAGCCGGTCGAGATCGGCGGTCGAGCGCAGGCCCCAGGCCGGGTCGCGCTGGCGCAGCGACTGGTCGAAGGCATGGTTGGAAGCCGCGGTCTCGACATCCGGCTCGACAAAGGGGCCGTAGAGCACGAGCGGCGCGCCGGATCCCAGCACCCGCCCCGCCCCCGCAAACAGCCCGACCACCGCGTCCCACGGGCTGATATGCAACATGTTCACGCACAGCAGCGCATCAGCACTCACATTCGGCCAATCGGGCGCTGCAGCGTCGAGCGCCATCGCCGGGCGCAGATTGGCCAGCCGCGTTTCCGCCGCCCAGGCATCGACCGAGGCCAGCGCCTCGGCATCGCGATCGCTCGGCTGCCAGTCGAGCGCGGGAAAGCGGCGTGCCATGAACACCGCGTGCTCGCCGCTGCCGCTGGCGATCTCGAGCACGGTCCCGCTGGCGGGCAGCTCGCGCGCCAGCACTTCGGCCAGCGGCTGCGAATTGCGCGCGGTAGCGGGCGCGTGGCGTTTCAATTGACCTGCCTGTCGCGCCCTTCCCAGAACGGCGCACGCAATTCGCGGCGCAGGATCTTGCCGCTGGGGTTGCGCGGCATCGCATCGATCACCTCGACCGTCTTGGGGACCTTGAACCCGGCCAGCTGCTCGCGCGTGAAGGCGATGATGTCATCGGGGTCGACCGTGGTCCCCGGCTTGGGCACCACGCAGGCCTTGACCGCTTCGCCCCAGGTTTCGTCGGGCACGCCGATCACCGCCACCTCGCTCACGGCCGGATGACCGTAGATCGCGCTTTCGACCTGCGCGGGATAGACGTTCTCGCCGCCCGAGATGATCATGTCCTTGATCCGGTCCTGGATATAGACGTAGCCGTCCTCGTCCATATAGGCGGCATCGCCGGTGTGCATCCAGCCGTCCTTCAGCGCGCCGCGCGTGGCATCGGGCAGGTTCCAGTACCCGATCATGTTCGACGGGCTCTTGCAGATCAGTTCGCCCACTTCGCCGCAGGGCAGTTCGCCGCCGTCTTCGCCGATCACCTTGAGCTCGGCCCCGGGCACAGCCTTGCCCGCACTGCGCATGCGCTGGTTGCCGTCGAGCGCGTGATCCTCGGGCGGGAGCATGGCAATGGTGCCGGTGGTCTCGGTCATGCCGTAGCATTGCAGGAAGCCTGCGCCGGGAATGGTCTGGACCGCCTCGCGCAGCAGGTCGAGCGGGATCGGCGCGGCGCCATACATGACGTATTTGACCGCCGACATGTCGGTGTCTTTCGCTCGCGGATGCTGCACCACCATTTGCAGCGCGGCGGGCACGATGAACAGCCGCGTGATGCCCTGTTCGAATGCATCGAGCACCCCGTCGGGAGTAAACTCGGTCTGCACGATGGCGCGGATGCCGGCAGCGATCGCCATGATCCCCAGCCCGGTCCCGCCGATATGCGCGCAGGGCATGCAGATGAGGATCGCCTCGTCCTCGTCCCAGCTCGACCACGGCTGCGCCGCTTCCTCGGCGGGCAGGCGCAGCGAGAACAGATTGGCGTTGGTCAGCACCGCGCCCTTGGGATTGCCCGTCGTGCCTGACGTATAGAGCTGCAGCACGGCATCGTCGGCCCCGGCAGCGGGGAAATTACCCGGCTGGGCAGCGGCGATCTCGGCCCCGGCGGTCGGCGTGTCGACGATTGGCGGCGCGGCATCCATCTGGCCGCAGGCCTTGTCCGCCAGTTCGCCGAACCCCTCGTCGATGAACAGCAGCTTCGCGCCGGTGTCGCCGAGGATATAGGCGATTTCGGGTGCGGCGAGGCGCCAGCCGATCGGCACCATGACGATCCCCAGCCGCGCGGCTGAATAGAACAGTTCGAAATAGTGGCGCGCGTTCTTGCCCAGCCAGGCGATCCGGTCGCCTTTTTCCAGTCCGCGCGCGCGGAGCATAGCCACGATCTTGCGCGAACGATCCTCGAGCTCGGCAAAGGTCAGCGCGCTGCCTTCCTGCTCGAGCGCGACCTGATCGGGTTTTTCCTTCGCCCAGTGCCTGATGAGCTCATCGAAGGTGAGCTTTTCGTGTTCTGCCATAGATCCTCTCCGCTGTTTTCAGCAGTTGGGATCATCATGGCAGATGGGTTGCGTTGCGCAACCCGATTCGCCGCGCCCTATTGCCAGCGCCCGCCGGCCCGCGCCCGCCTCTCTCGGATGGCCAGCCACAGCAACAGTCCCAGCGGCCCCGCCATGAAGGTGGCGAACAGGATCGGCGCCTGGATCCAGCGCGAAAAGCCTTTCGCATCCGCATCGCGCGCGATCCACAATCCGGCGAACATGTCGAAAGCGAGATAGTGGATCCATCCGATCGTCGCCCCGCCGTCGCTGGCGAAGATGCCGCGGACGCCTTCGATGCTGGTGAAATCGGCGGGCGCATCGCCGCCGCCCGCAGCGAGTGCGCCGGTCAGGATACCGATCAGTCCGGCGCTGTAGGCCAGACACAGCAGACCCACGCCGGCATAGAGCACCGCTGCGAGCAATGCGGGCCAGCGCGGCAAGAGGATAAGCCCCGCCCACATCACCATGGCGAGCAGGTTTGCCGTACCGAATACCGTTTCCCACGTCATCACAGCGCCTCACGTCCCAGTTGCGGCAGCGTCCGGGCGGCGGCCCGGATCGCGTCGTTGTCATGCACGAACCGGCCGCGCGCCGCGCGTTTGGCCAGCGCCAGCGCAGCCTGCGCGACGATCTCGGCCTTGATCCCGCGATACTGCCGCAGCCTGCCGTGCAATAGCAGATTTGCCAAGGGCGCAGCAGCGATCCCCAACCGTTCGGCAGGCCGCCGGTCTTCCTCGGCACGCGTGCCGCGCAGCAGGCCGGGGCGCAGGATATCGAGGCGCGTGAAACCGACCTTCGCCAGTTCGCGCTCGGTCTCGCCCTTCACGCGGAGGTAGAAGGCCCGGGCGTGCGGATCGGCGCCGACCGAACTGACATGGACGAAACGTTCGACCCCGAGGCGCTGCGCGGTCCGCGCGGTGTCCAGCACCAGATCGCGATCGACCGCGCGAAACGCGGCCTCGTCGGCACCGGCCTTCTTCCACGTCGTGCCCAGCGCGCAAATAATCGCGGTCGGCCTGACCGCTTCGATCACGTCGCCCCAATTGGCGGGATCGGCGACGAACAGTTCCATCCGGATACCGCGCGGCAATTGCGCCTCGCGCCGGGCAATCCCGGTCAGGCGCACATCCTCGCGCCCCACGCATTGCGCCATCACCCCCGCGCCGATCAGGCCGGTGGCCCCGATGAGGCCGATCCGCACCGCGTCAGACATTGCTGAGCCCTTCGGGCATGCTGCCATAGATGCGGGCGCATTGGGTGATGGCGAAGCGATCGGTCATCCCGGCGATGAAATCGGCGATATGGCGGCTGCGCTGCGGTTCGCTTTCGGGCAGGCTCACACGCCATTCCTCGGGCATGGTGGCCGGATCCCGGTGGTAGGCGGCGAACAGGCGCGAGATGACGTCATGCGCGCGCCGGGCCGTTTCCATCTGTTCCTCGTGGTAATACAGCCGGTCGTACATGAAGCGCTTGAGCACGCGTTCATGCTCGCGCATCGCGGGCGAGAAAGCCGCCAGCTGGCGCCCTGCCGCGCGGACTTCGGCGGCGCTGCCGACGCCCTTCACCTGCTCGCGCGTATGCATCAGCAGGTCGGTGACCATCAGCCCGATCTGCGTGCGCACCAGTTCGCGCAGCTGTCGGTCGCGCGGGGCATGGGGAAAGCGTTTCTCGACCGCGCGCCACTGGTCGGCCAGCCAGTCGAGCGCGAGCAGGTCGTCAAGATCGAGGAAGCCCGCGCGCAGGCCATCGTCGATATCGTGATTGTCATACGCGATATCGTCGGCAATCGCAGCGACCTGCGCCTCGAGCGAGGGCCAGGTCGACAGCTCGAGCGGGAAAGCCCGGTCGATTTCTTCCAGGGCCCAGCCCGGCGCGGACACGGGCCCATTGTGCTTGGCCAGACCCTCGAGCGTTTCCCAGGTCAGATTGAGCCCGTCGTGGTCACAATAGGGGCTTTCCAGCCGCGCCAGCGTGCGCAGGCCGTGGGCATTGTGATCGTAACCGCCCGCGCCGACCATCGCTTCCTCGAGCGCGGTCTCTCCGGCATGGCCGAAGGGCGGGTGCCCGATGTCGTGCCCCAGGCAGATCGCCTCGGTGAGGTCTTCGTCCAGGCCCAGCTCGCGCGCCAGCACGCGGCCGATCTGCGCGACCTCGATGCTGTGAGTCAGCCGGGTGCGGTAGTGGTCGCCATCGGGCGCGATGAACACCTGCGTCTTCGAGCGCAGGCGGCGGAAGGCGATCGAATGAACGATCCGGTCGCGGTCGCGCTGGAATTCGCTGCGCGGCCCGCGCGTCCCTTCGCGTTCCTCGAGGAATTCACGGCCGCGGCTGGCGGCGGGATCGGAAGCGTAGGGAGCTCTGTGCATGCGCGCAGAGGCTTAGGTGTTCGCCCGCGGGGCGACAACGTGAACGAAATGCGAACCCGCGGGGTTTTCGGCAGAATGTGCGCGCGCGGAGCCGGGGCCCCGCACGGGCGCTGTCAGCCGAGGATCCAGTCGGCCGCGGCGCGGCAGTGGATATCGGTGGAATCGTACACCGGCAGGACATTGGCATCGGTATCGACCACCAGTTCCAGCTCGGTACAGGCCAGTACGATCGCCTGGGCCCCCTGCTTTTCCTTCATGGTGATGACCGTCTTGAGCGCGCGTTCGGCATCGCGAGTGACGCGGCCCAGCATCAATTCCTTGTAGATGATCCCGTCGACCAGTTCGACATCGCCCGGATCGGGGGGCAGCAGGTCGACCCCGTGCCCGACGAGCCGCTGGCGATAGAAGCTTTCGGTCATCACGAAGCGCGTGCCGAGCAGCGCCGCGCTCTTGCAGTCGGCGTCTTCCATCGCCTGCCCCACCGCATCGGCGATATGCAGCACCGGGATCGACACGCCTTCGGTCAGCCGGTCGTACACCTTGTGCATGGCATTGGCCGCGACGACGAGCGCTTCGGCCCCGGCGCTTTCCAGCCGACGTCCGGATTCGATCAGCGTCGCCGCGATCGCATCCCAGTCGTCGGCATTTTTCGCCGCCGCAATGGGTGCGTAATCAAGGCTTTCGATCAGCAGCGGCGGACTGGCCATCGGCGCCGACCGCTTCTGCACGAACTTGTTGATGCGTTCGTAATAGGCGCGGGTCGAGATCCAGCTCATACCCCCGATAATGCCGAGCTTGCGCAAGCGTCTGTCCCTTTTTCACCCTGATAACCAGCGACCGCGGTTGGCCCGCGTATCGAGGGCTTACAACGGGCGGGTCATACGCCGGTTCCGTCTTGCGGCGTATCTCGCGAAGACAGCGTCCGGGCAAGCCATTGTTGCAGATCGGCAGCGCTGCGCGCGGGGGCTTCTTCCATCGGCAGGTGGCCGATCCCGGGATAGGCGGTCAGCGTCGCATCGGGCAGGTGATCCATGTACCAGCCCGCCGCTTCGTAGGGGATCAGCTTGTCCTCTTCGCCCCACATGACCAGCGTCGGCACATCGGTTTGCGCAACCTGCTCGGCCGAGAAGGCGCTGCGCGGGGTCGAGAAACGCGCGCGCGTGGCATCGCGGTTGCCGGGGTAGCGCGCCAGTTCCCAATAGCGGTCGACCGCTTCACCGGTGACGATCTTCTGGTTGGAGACGCTTTGCGACAGGCTGCGTTCGACCAGCGAGCGCGGCAGGACCTGGCTCATCACGCTGCCCACGCCGGGCATTGCAGCCAGCTTGAAGGCGATATTGCCATCGGCATCGCGCTCGATCGGGGCCCCGCTGGCATCGATGAGGACGAGCCCGTCGAGCCGGTCCGGACTGGCGATGGCATATTGCATGGCGATCGCACCGCCCATCGAATTGCCCGCAAGCACGAACCGCTCGACCCCCAGCGCATCGACGACCGCATCGATATCGCCGGCAAAGGCTTCGATGCTGTAGTCGGCATCGGCAGCGGGGCCGGTCAGCCCGTGACCGCGCTGGTCGAACCGGACCACGCGGTAATCCGCGCTCAGCGCATCGGTCCATGCCTGCCACGTATGCAGATCGGCGTTGGATCCGTGCAGCAGTACGATAGCGGGTGCATCGCGCGGGCCTTCGTCGCGGACATGGACCTGCCGGCCATCCCCGACCGCGAGCATGCGCGACGGGGCGGCCCCGTATTTCGCCTGCATTTCGGCCGGGTCGGTGTCGGGCACCCGCAGGATGAAGAACGCGGCCAGAAGGACGAGCGCCAGAGCGCCCAGAATGCGCCAGAACCATTTCACGGTGCCATCTCCTCGATCCAGCGGCGCACGATGGTGAGCCCGTCCTCATCAACCGTCGCCTTGCCCAGTTCGGGCATTGCCACGCCGGGTTCGGGGCTGGCCATGCGATAGGTGAGGATCGACGCGTCGGGCGAACCGGGCACGATATCGAAAAGATGGCCACCCGCCCCGCGCCCGGCCGCCACGGGTCGCTTGCCGATCCCCAGCGCCTCGGGCGCCTGCTGCTCCCACCTCAGGTCGAGCCCGCTGTTCGAGGCGGTCGCGCCGGGCTGGTGGCAATGCGCGCAGTTCACGTCGAGATAGGCGCGCGCTGCGGCGGTCAGCGGCGCGCTTTCACGCGCCTCCCACAGCGGCAACTGGTCGGCATCCTGCGGCATGGTATCGAGATGCCCGTCCGCGACCATCCGGCTCAACCAGGCGTGCGACAGATTACGCGCCTTGGGGCCTATGGGGACCACTTCACCGCTCAGCCCGTGGCATTCCTTACACTGGTTCTTGTTGGGGACGCGGTAACTGATCGTCTGCCCCGCCGGGGTGGTCAGGGCGATCCGCGCACCCACGACCGTCAGCTGCGCATCGGTCTGCGCCTCGTTCCACAGATAGGGCAGCGCCAGCCAGCCGTCGGCGCGGTGCAGCAGCACGCGTGTTTCGATCAGCCGCCGTTTGCTGCCCTGGCCGAAGGCAAAGGTCTTGATCAGCGCCGTACCCACCGGCAGGTCGAGCAGGCCTTCACCCTGCGCGCCGAACTGCGTGCCCGCTGCGCGGTAGACAAACCGCAGTTTCTCAGCGCCATCCGAATAGAGCGGCGTGTTCAGCCGGTACGGATAGACATGCGACACGGGCACTTGCGCGCCCGGATCGTCGAAAAAGCCGTAGTCCGACAGCAGGCGCGGCATCCCGTCGCCCATGATCGCGGCGTCATTGACATATTCGGGCGGCGGCGGGGTCGCACGCGCGACGATCGCGCCCGAAAGCGCGACAGCAGCACAGGCGAGCCAGCCGGCTGACCTCATCCGCCAAGCCTTTGTTCGAGCGCTGCGGGCGCACCGATGCCGCTCCGGTCGAATGGCTGGCCGGGCGTGCCCACGGCCAGCGGACCGGGCTGCGCCGCGCCGAGGCCCTTGCCCGCTTCGGTCAGGTTGAGGTTCCACCCCGCGGTCCCCTCGACCGCCGAAAGCGAACCGAGGCCATCCCACAGCACCGGCGGCAGTTCGCCGCCGAAGGCTGCCAGCAGCATGTCCGCACCTTCGAGCTGCGGATCGTAACCGCCGCCATCATAGCGGTTTTCGCCCACCACCACGTCGCGCGGCAGCGGATTGTACCGCTCGTCCTCGAATTCCTGCGTGTAGGCGATGACCATGATCGGCGCGGTCGGATTGCGCGACAGGATGTTATCTTCGATCAGCACCTTGTCGTTGGCCATCACCATAATCCCGGTTCCGCGCCGCACGCCCGCGACGATATTGCCCGGCGGCGCGAAATTGGGCGTGTCGTTGGCGACCACCAGATTGTTCGCGACGATGACGTTGCCGCCGCCCATCACCGGCAGATTGGGCAGGTCGAACACCAGGATCCCGCCGGTGTTGCGCGTGGCGACATTGTGTTCGACCAGCGCGTTGCGGCTGTTCTCGATCTCGATCCCGGCGACATTGGCCTCGGCAATCGAATTGCGCACGGTGATGTTGTGCGACTGGCCGACATAGATGCCCGCATCCGATGCGCCGGTGACCTTGACGCCATCGACAAGCACCCCGTCGCTTTCGACCGGGTAGACGCCATAGGCGCCGTTCTCGGGATGCGGACCGCGCGTCCAGGTCACGCGGATACGGTGATAGACGATATTGTCCGCACCCTTGGATTTCACTCCGTCGCCCTTCGGGTTCTCGAGCGCGAAATCGCGCAGCGTCACGCCGTCGCTGGTCACCAGCAGCCCTTCGCCCGCGCCCTGCTGCGTAGTGAAATCGAGCACGGTGCCATCCATTCCCGCGCCGCGTACGGTCACATCATCGACATCGAGGCTGAGACCGTCGGTCAGCGTATAGCGGCCTGCCGCCAATACGATCTCGTCACCCGGTTCGGCGAGGATCAGCGCTTCCTGCAGGGCCTCCTGCGCGCCTTCCCCCGGCACGATAGAGTGCGTGGCGGCAATGGCCGGCGCCGCGCCTGCAAGCAGCGCGGCGGCGATCGACAGTCTGATGGTCATGAGTCTCTCCCTTGCAACCCATTGTGCCGCAAGGGACGGCGATTGCAAGCGGGTGCGGTTCAGCCCCGCGCGAAGGCGCAGACCGCGGCGGAACTCGCGGCAACCTCGAGCACTTCGCCATCGTCCACGCGCCGGACGCGTTCGAGGAATTCGGCAATGCTCAGCGGTATGGCGCGTTCGCCTTCTTGCGCCTGCAGGTTTTCCAGCTTGCGCAGCTGGAGCACCGACAGCCGCTGCGCCATGCGCTCGGCCATGCACCCGGCCATCGGCTGCGGCAGGCCGCGCGCGACGAATTCATCTTCCAGCCGGCCCTCCGCGGTATCCTGCAATCCGCCGCCGATGGTCGCCCACAGGGCGACCCCGCCGACGGCCAGCAGAGCGAGAACGATCAGGATGCGTTTCACCTCAGTCGAGCGCCTTCACGATTTCCTCGACCATCTTCTTCGCATCGGACAGCAGCATCATCGTCTGATCCATGTAGAAGACGTCGTTATCGACCCCGGCATAACCGACGCCGCCCATGCTGCGCTTGATGAAGAAGACCTGCCGGGCCTTGTCCACGTCGAACACGGGCATGCCGTAGATGGGCGAAGACTTGTCTGTCTTCGCCGCCGGATTGACCACGTCGTTGGCACCGATGATGAAGGCGACATCGGCCTGCGCGAACTCGCTGTTGATGTCCTCCAGCTCGAACACCTTGTCGTAATCGACCGATGCTTCGGCGAGCAGCACATTCATGTGCCCCGGCATACGGCCCGCGACCGGGTGGATCGCGAACTTCACCTCGACACCCTTTTCCTCGAGGATATCGGTCATCTCGCGCAGCGCGTGCTGCGCCTGCGCCACCGCCATGCCGTAGCCGGGGATGATGATGACCTTCTCCGCCTGTTCGAGCATGAAGGCCGCATCCGCCGCGCTGCCCTGCTTGTAGGGGCGCTGTTCGCGCGGTTCGCCGCCTGCCGCCCCGCCGTCCTCCGCGCCGAAGCCGCCCGCGATTACGCTGAGGAAGCTGCGATTCATCGCACGGCACATGATGTAACTGAGGATTGCGCCCGAAGAGCCCACCAGCGCGCCGGTGATGATCATCGCGCTGTTGCCGAGCGTGAAGCCCATCGCCGCCGCGGCCCAGCCCGAATAGCTGTTCAGCATCGAGACCACGACCGGCATGTCCGCCCCGCCGATGGGGATGATCAGCAGGAAGCCGATCAGGAAGGCGAGCACGGTCAGCGCAACGATCAGCGGCAGCGTTTCCGCCGGGCCGGTCGCCATGGCGAACAGCGCGGTGAGCACGACGATCGCCGCCAGAGTGCCCAGATTGATGACATGGCGCGCAGGCAGCAGGATCGGCGAACCGCTCATCCGGCCCGACAGCTTGGCAAAGGCGATGACCGAGCCGGAAAAGGTAATCGCGCCGATGGCGATGCCGAGGCCCATCTCGACCTTGGAAACCGCGCCGATCCCGCCATCTGTGGTCAGCAGGCCGAACGCGCCCGGATTGAGATAGGCCGCCCAGCCCACCAGCACGGCGGCAAGGCCGACGAGCGAGTGGAAGGCGGCGACCAGCTCGGGCATCGCGGTCATGGCGATGCGGCGGGCTATGAGGAAGCCGATCAATCCGCCGATCGCGATGGCGATGGCGATCTCGACGATATTGGCGATATCGTGCGTCACCAGCGTCGTCGCCACCGCGATGAGCATGCCCGCCATGCCGAAGCGGTTGCCGGTCCGGCTGGTCGAGGGCGACGAGAGGCCGCGCAGCGCGAGGATGAAGAATACGCCCGCGACGAGATAGGCGAGCGCGACCCACGGGTTCACCGCTTCGCCGGTCGCCGCGTGGGCGGGGGTTGCCCACATCGTCATCCCAGCGAAAGCTGGGATCGCTGCCCAATTGGCGCGGAACGTGCCGAGAGAGATCCCAGCTTTCGCTGGGATGACGAGGTTGAAGGAGAACATCACTTCTTCTCCTTCTTCTTGTACATCGCGAGCATCCGCTCGGTCACGGCAAAGCCGCCGAAAATGTTCACGCTGGCAAGCACCACGCCTGCCAGCCCCAGCCATTTGGCAACCGCGCTGCCCGCCTCGGCGCTGGCGATGAGCGCGCCGACGATGATCACCGAGGAGATCGCATTGGTCACCGCCATCAGCGGCGTGTGCAGCGCGGGCGTGACCGACCAGACCACGTAATAGCCGACGAAACACGCCAGCACGAAGATCGACAGGATCGAAATGAAGTCCATGTGCGGCCCCTCCCCGGGCCCGGATTACGCGGGGGTGAGTCTCTCGTTCACGACCTTGCCGCCCTGCGTCAGCCGTACGGCATCACCGATTTCTTCGTCGAGCACGGGCCTGCCGGCCTCCTCGTCCCAGAAGGCGGACAGGAAGTTGTAGAGATTGCGCGCGAACAGCGCCGAGGCATCGGCTGCCAGGTGTCCGGCGGTGTTCGAATAGCCGACGATCTTGACCCCGTGCTTCTCGACCACCTCGTCGGGACGTGAGCCTTCGACATTGCCGCCCTGCGCCACAGCGAGGTCGAAAATGACGCTGCCGGGCTTCATGCTCGCGACCTGCGCATCCGAGATCAGCCGCGGCGCGGGCCTGCCCGGGATCAGCGCAGTGGTTATGACGATATCCTGCTTGGCGATATGGCTGGAGACCAGCTCTGCCTGCGCGGCTTTGTACTCGTCGCTCATCTCGGTGGCATAGCCGCCCGAGCCCTCGCCTTCGATGCCCGCGACATTCTCGACGAAGATCGGCTTGGCGCCGAGCGACTGGATCTGCTCTTTCGTCGCCGACCTGACATCGGTGGCGGAGACCTGCGCGCCAAGCCGCTTGGCTGTCGCGATCGCCTGCAGGCCCGCCACGCCCACGCCCATCACGAACACCTTGGCCGCCTGCACGGTGCCGGCGGCGGTCATCATCATCGGAAAGGCACGGCCATACACATTGGCCGCAGTCAGCACTGCCTTGTAGCCGGCGAGATTCGACTGGCTGGAGAGGACATCCATGCTCTGCGCGCGGGTGATGCGCGGCATGAATTCCATGCTCAGCGCCTCATAGCCCGCCTCGGCATAGGCCGCGACCCGCGCGCTTTCGCGAAACGGATCGAATGTCGCCGCCACCCAAGCTCCCGGTCTTGCTCCGGCAAGCGCGGCCGTGTCGGGCGCCTGGACGCCCAGCACGATATCCGCATCCTTCACCACTGCAGCGGCGGGGCCGACTTCGGCGCCCGCTTCGGCAAAGGCGCCATCGGTGAGGGCGGCGCCCAGGCCGGCGCCTTCCTCGACTGCGACCACAGCCCCGAGAGCGACGAACTTCTTCGCCGTTTCGGGTGTCAGCGCGACCCGGCTCTCGCCCGGCGCACGCTCTCTCAGAACCGCGATGCGTAGCGCCATCCGGTTATTCGGCGATCAGGATGACGACGATCAGCGTGATGACAGCAATCAGCGGGACGGACCATTTGAGCATGCTGATAAACGAACCGTAGGTCCGGTTGTGCGCCTTGTGGTCGTTGGCGGATTCCATGATGCGATTTCCCTGTGTGGAATTGATATCGCGGCGGGTCTATCGCGGAGGTGCGCGCTGCTCAAGCCCCGCTGTTTGCGCGTCCCCGATGGGACAGGCTTAATCGCCTCTTTACGCTATCGGGGTAATGGGCTTTCACGCGGACGTGCTTCAGGCCCGCATGTCCCTGGGGAGAATGGCGAGAGATATGGCGACACAGCGATCGCGCCTCTTGATGCTGATCGACGACGAGCCGGCCCAGGGCCGGCTGGTGTCGGCGCTTGCCGCGCGCGAAGGATGGCGTACGCTGACCGTGGCGACAGGCGAAGACGCGCTCGAAATGCTGGCATCGCCGGGCGGCGGCGAAGTGACCGCCATCCTGCTCGACCAGTGGGTGCCGGGCGACCAGGCGTGCGAACTGATCCGCGAACTGCGCGCGGCGCGCCCCGATGTCCCCCTCCTGATGCTCACGGCCAACACCTCGCCGCTGCTGGCAGTCGAAGCCATGCGCGCGGGCGCGACCGACTATCTCATCAAGCCGGTCGATCCCGACCGCCTGCTCGCTGCGCTGGCCGATGCCACCTATGGCGCGCGGCCCAACGCCGAGTTGCAGCCGCTGGCCGAGAAGCTGCCCCACCCGGTCGATTTCGACGGCATGGTCGGCACCGCCGCCCCGTTCCGGACCGCGCTGGCCAAGGCGGCGACTGCGGCGCGCGGCCATGCGCATGTGCTGGTCGAAGGCGAAAGCGGTACCGGCAAGGACATGGTCGCCCGCACGATGCTCGCCGCCAGCACCCGCGCGAAGGCGGAGCTGCGCGTGGTGCGCTGCGGCGGCCTGCCGGCAGCATCGCTCGAATCGCTGCTGTTCGGCCACGAGCAGGGCGCTTTCGCGGGCGCTTTCGACCGCCAGAGCGGACTGATCGAACAATGCGACGGCGGCACGCTGATCCTCGACGATGTCGACCGCATTCCCGAAGAGCAGCAGAACCGTCTAGCCGAAGTGCTGGCCACCGGGATCGTCCGCCCGACCGGCGCCGCGCATGGCTTCAAGATCGACCTGCGCGTCTTTGCCACCAGCGATCACGTGCTCGAGGACCGCGTGGCGGCGGGCCAGTTCTCGCAGGCGCTGTTCGACCAGCTGTCCGCCACGCGGATCAGCATGCCGCCCCTGCGCGAGCGGCTGGGCGACATCCCCGCACTGACCCGCTATTTCCTCGCCAAGTTCGGCGAACAGCCCGGGCTCAAGCACCATTCGATCGCCGACAGCGCGCTGAGCCTGCTCGAAGGCTACGACTGGCCCGGCAATGTCCGCCAGCTGCAGGCCGCGCTGTTCCGTGCCTGCGTGTTCGAACAGCGCGAGGCACTGACCGCTCACAGCTTCCCGCAGCTGGCCGAGATGCTGGGTGACGAGGTCGACCGCGGCGAAAGCCGGGCACGCGGCCTTGGCCTGCTGCTCTATACCGACGACGGCAACGTCCGCCCGCTGGAAGAGATCGAGGCCGACATCATCCGCCTCGCCATCGGCCATTACCGCGGGCGGATGACCGAAGTCGCGCGCCGGCTCGGCATCGGCCGCTCGACGCTCTACCGCAAGCTCAGCGAACTCGGCATCGACAGCGCCGCCTGAGCGGACTAGCCCTTGGCCATGGGCAAACTCGACGACATGCTGTGCGTGGTCACTGGCGGCGCACGCGGGATCGGCAAGGCGATCTGCACCGCCTTCCTCGCCGAAGGCGCGCGCGTCGTGCTCACCGATATCGACGAGGACGAAGGTAGGAGAGCCGCCGCCCGGCTCGGTTGCAGCTTCCACCGCCTCGACGTCGCCAGCGAGACCGAATGGGACGCGCTGGCCGCGGCCTTCCCCGCGATCGACGTGCTGGTCAACAACGCCGGGATCACCGGGTTCGAGGACGGCCCCGCGCCGCATGACCCCGAGAACGCCAGCCTTGCCGAATGGCACCGCGTCCACGGCGTCAACACCGACGGCTGCTTCCTCGGCTGCCGCTATGCCCTGCGCGCGATGAAGGCCAAGGGCACGGGGTCGATCATCAACATGTCCTCGCGCTCCGGCCTCGTCGGCATTCCCGGCGCAGCGGCCTATGCCGCGAGCAAGGCGGCGATGCGCAACCACAGCAAGTCGGTCGCGCTCTACGCCGCGCAGCAAGGCTGGGCGATCCGCTGCAACTCGGTCCACCCCGCCGCGATCCTCACCGACATCTGGGAGCCGATGCTGGGCGACGGGCCAGACCGCGACGCGAAGATGGCCGCGCTGGTCGCCGACACGCCGCTGAAGCGCTTCGGCACGGCCGAAGAGGTCGCAGCGGCATGCGTCTACCTCGCCAGCGCCGACAGCGGCTATATGACCGGCGCCGAACTCACGCTCGACGGCGGGCTGCTGGCGGGCAGCGCCGCGTCCCCCGGAAGCTAGGCTCGCAGCTAGGCGGGGAGGTCGGCGAAGTCGGTCAGCGCGGCATCGCGCAGGCCGCGCCACACATTGCGCGCCTGCACCGTCTCGGCGACATCGTGCACCCGCACCATCTGCATGCCCCCGCGCAGCCCCTCGAGCGCCAGCGCCACGCTGCCGCCCAGCCGCTGCTCGACCGGCGCTTCCTTCGACAGCGCGCCGATCATCCGCTTGCGGCTGGCCCCCAGCAGCAGCGGGTGGCCCAGCGCGTGGAACAGCGGCAGCGCGTTCATCAGCGCGAGGTTTTCCGCCAGGCTCTTGCCGAAGCCGATGCCCGGATCGAGCAGGATGTGCTGCGCTGCGATCCCCGCTTCGAGCGCCGCATCGCGCCGGGCGCGCAGCGCGTCGAATACGTCGAACACCGCGCTGGCATAGTCGCCGCCAGCATGCAGGTCCTCGCCCGCCGCGCCGGGCGCATGCATCAGCACCACCGGGCAGCCGGCGCGTGCGACCACTTCGGCGCTGCGCGGATCATGCGCGAGGCCCGAGACGTCATTGACCAGATGCGCGCCCGCTTCCAGCGCAGCCTCCATCACCGCTGCCTTGCGCGTGTCCACGCTGACCGCCGCGCCCATTCCGGCGCAGGCCTCGATCGCGGGGACGACGCGTTTGATCTCGTCGCCTTCCCACAGCGGCTTGGCACCCGGGCGCGTGCTTTCGCCGCCCACGTCGATGATCGCTGCCCCCGCTTCGACCATGGCGGCGGCGTGGTCACGGCCGGCCTCGGCATCGTCCAGGAAGCGCCCGCCGTCGCTGAAGCTGTCGGGCGTGACGTTGAGGATGCCCATCACCTGCGGCTGGTCGAGCGGCACGGTCCGCGCCCCCAATTGCAACGGCGGATGCGCGAACGTCAGATTGGCCCATTGCGCCTCGGCCTCGGCGCCAAGCTCTTCGGGCAGGCGGCCGAGCGCTTCGGCCATGGTGTCCGGCGCCGCAAGCCAGCGCTCGACCACCTCGCCATCGCGCCGCACGATCACCGCAAATCGGCTTGCATAGACCATTGTGCCTGCCAGCCGGATGGCATTGCCGTGCTCGGACTGGGGACCGGGGACGAAGCCGATGGGGCGAATGTAGACCTGACCGCTCATTGTTGGACTTCCCCAGGGCAAGCACCGCGACATGGACCGGGTGTTACACGGTCCAGTGCGAAAAAAGGCGCGGCGGGGTTTTGCGGTGCGAGGCGGCGCGGGGCGGAAGCTGAAAGGCGCTGGATCATGCGCGGAGTGTTAGCGCGGGAATGCGGCGTAGGACAGTCATCCGATGGAGCCAGTGTTTGGCGCGACTGCGAAGGGGAACAACTCAATAGCGAAGCAATGCAATCCATCGTGTATCTATGGCACCAGCGCGAAACAGGTCACCCGCTGGCGTCGATCAGCGGCGCTATGAATTGACCGAGAAGCGCGATCGCTTCGTCCCTGCTAGCCTGTCCCCGGCCCACAGCGGTTGCCAAGCCGGCACCCGCACCGATCAGGCCGTGGGCCAGCAAACCTGCTCTCTGTCCGTCGACTCCGACCGCTTTCAGGGCAGTGGAATAGGATTGGGTGATTTGCGCATCGAGATCGGCACATATCTGCGCGCCGTTGGGGGACGCTCTCAAAGCTGCCATTATCTGACCGTAGAGATCGCCATTCTGCATAGTGCAGTCGATGAATTCCGTGGCGATGATGGCCCCCGCCTTCTGCGCGGCGTCCGCTTCGCTACGCACGGCTTGGGTTGCGTCCCGCGCGCGTGCCTCATGAGCGCCGCCCAGTTCGCGATATAGCTCCACGAGCAGATTCTCGCGCGTACCGAAATGATTGTACGCGATTGGTTTCGTAACACCGCACGCATCCGCCAACGTCGCCAGGGTCAGCTCCGCTACGCCCCGCTCGCGTATGATGGCCTTAGCCTTGGCGAGCAGCTGCGCACGGCGGTCGAGGCCCGTCATGCGCTTCGCCGCCTGGTTCTGCCGTGTCCTGATCATCCGATACCGCTCCTATCGAAATTGACAGTCCGCGAAAAGCCTATATTACGAACGGTAAGTTACTAGGAGTAATGTAGTGCATATCGCGGTTTCGGGGGAGTGTACCGTTCACTCACTCATTCATCCTTCGCGCAGAAAACATAGCGGATCGGGCTGTTCATGACAGCGTCTTCGATCCTGATCATCGGCGGCTATGGCGTAGTCGGAACGCAGATATGCCAGATGTTGAGCAACCGTCATCCGCATGTGAAAATGGTGATTGCGGGGCGATCGGTCGATGAGGCCCGGCTTGCAGCGAGCCGTTATCCAGGCGCGGAAGGGAGGCGAATCGATGTTACCGAGCAAGACCCGTTGGCCGGAATGGCACACATGCCGGACGCGATCCTTCTTGTGGTAAACGACCATCGCGACAACGTCTTGCGGTCCGCGATCAACCGAGGCGTCGCAATCGTCGATATCGCCCGCTGGTCAACGCGGGTGGGGGATGCGGAGCGCATTGCCAAAGGCATGCAAATCGATGCGCCGATCATCCTGGCCTCGGGCTGGATGGCAGGCGCCGTTTCCGCGGCTATCAATGCTATCACGCCATCCGGCCATGTTTGGCAGCAGATCGACATCGACATCTTGTTTCGCACTTCCGACAAGGCCGGTCCCGATTCCATTGCAGGATTTCTCGAGGTCCATCGACCTTTTCAGATTTGGCATGGCGGCGCTCGCACGACTGTCGCAAGTCTAAGCGATCCGCACCCGCAGGTCTTTCCTTCTGGCGCCTCTGCGAAAGTCTATCGCTTCAGCACCCCAGATCAGGAAAGTCTGGTCAGCAGCGAAATAGCCACCGGCGTCGCGGTGCGCCTTGGCTATGAACGCGCGGGCATGACGCGCGCTTTCGTCCTGATGGTTCGTTCGGGATTGTGGGGCAGGCTTCCCGCCGCATGGCGCAAGAAGTTGCTCTATAATCCCGGCGACGGCGCGGAGCATGAAATCGTCGTCAACTTGTTCGATGGGAATGGCCCGAAACGCGTCGAGATTTGTGACGCGGGAGGGCAAACGCATATGACGGCGGCCGGTGCTGTCCTGCAGGTCGAACGTGTGCTGGGAATTGGTGGAAGATTGGTGCCGGAGCCGGGCGTAGGCTACCCCGAGGAAGCAATCGACGGCCCGGCTGATCTGAAGTCATTGCGAGAGCTGGGGGTCACGATCGCACCGTGATACGCACCGATCCACAGCCTCGCGCTCAGTCCTCCACCGCCAGCAGATACAGCTGTCGCGCAGCGTCGATGGGCTTAACGTCGCCATCCACCTCGTAGTGCCAGAAGGTCCAGCCGTTGCAGCTGGGCGCGCCTTGCAGTTCCTTGCCCAGCCCGTGGATCGAGCCGGTTTGTTTCTCGCAAGCGAGCGAGCCGTCGGCGCGTACGGTGGCAATCCAGCGGCGCTTCTTGTCGAAAACTTGCGTGCCGGGCTTGAGGTACCCGTTTTCGACCAGTGCGCCGAAGGCCACCTTGGGCGCGCTGCGGCCGGCCTGCATGGTGGTGAGCGCACTTTCGTCGAGCGGGAGCTCCTTTTCGATCCGCTTCAGCGCCGCGTCGCGGTAGACGCCTTCGCGCTCGCAGCCGATCCATTCGCGCCCCAGCCGCTTGGCCACTGCGCCGGTGGTGCCGGTGCCGAAGAAGGGATCGAGCACCACGTCGCCGCGCTCGGTGGTGGAGAGCAGCACGCGGTAGAGCAGGCTTTCGGGCTTCTGCGTCGGGTGGACCTTGTGGCCGCCCTCCTTCAGCCGTTCGGCGCCGTTGCAGATCGGCAGCACCCAGTCGCTGCGCATCTGCAATTCGTCGTTCAGCGTCTTCATCGCGCGGTAGTTGAAATGGTACTTGGCCTTTTCACCCTGGCTGCACCACAGCAGCGTTTCATGCGCATTGGTGAAGCGCGTGCCGCGGAAATTGGGCATCGGGTTCGACTTGCGCCAGACGATGTCGTTGAGGATCCAGAAGCCCAGGTCCTGCAGGATCGCGCCGACGCGGTAGATGTTGTGATAGCTGCCGATCACCCACAGCCCGCCGTCGGGCTTGAGCACGCGCTTGGCCTCGGTCAGCCATTCGCGGGTGAAATCGTCGTAGATCTTGAAACTGTCGAACTGGTCCCAGTGATCGGTCACTGCATCGACATGGCTGCCGTCGGGCCGATTGAGATCGCCGCCGAGCTGGAGGTTGTAGGGCGGGTCGGCGAAGACGAGGTCCACGCTCGCATCGGGAAGCCGGCGCATGGCGGCCACGCAATCGCCATCGAGGATCTGCCCCAGCGGGAGCAGTTCCTTCGGCGTTTGCGCCGGTTTTACAGCCGCTTTGACGCGACTCTTCGTGGTCTCGATGACCCCCATGATATGCTTCCCTGTCCTGACTTATCCACAGGGTGAGTCCAAACGGAGTCGCGGTCAAGCGCCAAATTGGACGGCGCGAAGCGGGTTCGCCGGCTTTGCAGAAAGAACAGAAGGTGCCCGTCACAAGATATTGAGTCCCCGTGGATTCGCAGGACTCTAGATGGTGCGGTGTGGCGCGCAGGACTCAATCGGGCAGCGGATTAAATGATTAGGGAATGCCGCACATGTCTGCTACAAGGATGCCGCTGACGTCGAAATTTGCGACGGACTTCGGATTTTGACGACCGCCGCTTGCCTTCAGTGGCCCCGGCGCAAACCAGACGACGACTTCCTTTCATCGGACGATTTGACGCACGACCGCACCGCATGTCGCGGCGCGGCAACCTCTCGCGTTCTCGAAAGGAACCATCATGAGCAAGACCGGAACCGTAAAGTTCTTCAACACCGACAAGGGCTATGGCTTCATCCAGCCCGACGACGGTTCGGACGACAGCTTCGTCCACATCAGCGCCGTCCAGGCCGCCGGCATGCACTCGCTCGATAAAGAGCAGCGCCTCAACTACGAAGTTGAAACCGGTCGCAATGGCAAGGCCAGCGCCGTGAATCTCTCGGCTGCCGACTGATTCCATTCCGGTTCGCGCGCCGCCGGCCCCGCAACGGGCCGCGGCGCGCGCACCACCTTACGCCCCCTTCCCGCCGCACCCCCTCCGGAGACGCCAATGGCCAGCCAGACTTACGAATTCTATGCCGCGCGTGCGGCAGAGGCTGCCTCCGATGCGGAGGCGGCGACGCTGAGCAATGTGCGCGACCGTGCGCTGCGCTCGGAAGCGACCTGGCAGGCGCTTGCCGACCAGGCCCGCGCAGTGGCCGAACAGCGCCGCAAGATTGCCGCGACCAAGGCCGCCGAAGCCGAAGCCGAAGCGAGCGCCTAGGCCGCCGAGGCCGCGCTTTCCGCAAACAGATCGACCTGCGCCACCGGCGCGAAACTGCGCCGATGCAGCGGCGTGGGTCCGCGCGTGCGCAGCGCTTCGAGATGCTCTGCCGTGCCGTAGCCGGCATTGCGTTCCCACCCGTAATGCGGGTGCTGCCGCGCCGCCTCGCGCATCAGCCGGTCGCGATATTCCTTGGCCAGGATGCTGGCCGCCCCGATGCAGCGTTCCTTCCCGTCGCCGCCGACGATCGGCCGGGCCTGCGCCCAGCGCCATGCGGGGTTGCGGCCGTGCGGGGTCATGTTCCCATCGATCAGCACCGCATCGGGTTCGCACGCCAGCGCATCGACCAGCCGCGTCACCGCCAGCGTCATTGCCTGCATGGTCGCGTGGAAGATGTTGAGCCGGTCGATTTCCGCCGGTTCCACCACGGCCAGCCCCCAGGCGCAGCGCGCGCGGATCTGCGGTTCCAGCGCGCCGCGGCGCTTGGCCGACAGTTTCTTGGAATCGTCCAGCCCGCCCGGACATGGCTTGCACAGCACGACCGCGGCTGCGACAACGGGGCCTGCCAGCGGGCCGCGCCCGGCCTCGTCGACGCCCACCACCAACGGCGCGGCACCAAGTCCATTCTGGGGAGTTGCACTGAACATGAAACGGACCTCTATCCCAAAACCTTTCTGGGCCCTCACCCTATCGCCCCTGCTGCTTGCCGCAAGTTGCGGCTACGCCGGATCAGGGGATAGCCCGCCTGCGCAGGGCGCTGCCGCGGGCGACCCGGCGGGCGCATGGGACGGCGATTTCGCGATTGCCGAGCATGGCAGCTTCTCCGAACCCTGGGCCTCGGCCTTCATTCCCGGCACGTCGATGCTGTTCATCACCGAAAAGCCGGGAACGGCCAAGGTCTACGATACGGCGCAGGACCGGCTGATGACTGTCAGCGGCCTGCCGCAGGTCGACTATGGCGGCCAGGGCGGTCTGGGCGAGGTCGCCTTCCTGCCCGGCGAAAGCGCGAATGCCGTCGGCACACGGACGATCTACCTGACCTGGGCGGAAGCCGGCGAAGGCGATACGCGCGGCGCGGCGCTGGGGCGCGGCACACTGTCATGCCCGCTGGCCGACAGCTGCCGGATCGACGATCTGGCCGTTATCTGGCGCCAGACCCCCAAGGTGACCGGGCGCGGGCATTATTCGCACCGCATCGCCTTCAGCCCCGATGGGCAGCACATCTTCCTTGCCAGCGGCGACCGCCAGAAGATGGAACCCGCGCAGGACCGGCAGAGCCATCTGGGCAAGATCGTCCGGCTCGAGCTCGACGGGACACCCGCGGGCGACGGCGCGATCGACGGGGCGCTGGTCGATATCTGGTCGATGGGCCACCGCAACATCCTGGGCATGGATTTCGACGCGCAGGGCCGCTTGTGGGAAATCGAACACGGCCCCAAGGGCGGCGACGAGCTCAACGTGGTCCGCAAGGGCGCCAATTACGGCTGGCCGCAGCGGTCGAACGGCGTCCATTACGACGGCGATCCGATCACCGACCATTCGGCGGACGACGGCTTTGCCAAGCCCGCGGTCAACTGGACCCCGGTGATCGCGCCCGGCAACATGATCTTCTATTCGGGCACGCTGTTCGACGGACTGGCCGGGGACCTGCTGATCGCCGGGCTCAAGAGCGAGGCGATCGTCCGCGTGGCGACCGATGGCGACAGCGCCCGCGAAGTGGCGCGTTACGACATGGGTGAACGCATCCGCCAGATCGTCGAAGGACCCGATGGCGCGCTGTGGGTGCTCGAGGATGGCGACGGCGGCCGACTGCTCGAACTTCGCCCCGGCTAAGGCGAATTATATCGACTTGGCCGGCCAGCGCCCCTAATCGGCGCGCCCCATGGCGACGCTCGTCCCCCTTGCCGCGATCGATCCCGCGCTGGTCGACCAATTGCTCGACACCGCTTTCGGTGAAGGGCGCCATGCGCGTACCGCCTATCGCATCCGCGAAGGCGCCGACTGGCTCGAGGCGCTGAGCTTCGCCGCGCTCGACGACGAGGACTATCTCGTCGGCACCATCCAGCTGTGGCCGGTGGCGCTGACCGACCCCAAAGGGCGCGCGCACCCGATGATCATGGTCGGCCCGGTCGCGGTCATGCCCGGCCGGCAGGGCGAAGGCTTCGGCAAGGCGCTGATGGCCGCCAGCCTCGGCGCGATCGACGCGGGGTTCGAAGATGGCGCGGCCCCGCTGCCGCAGGTGATGATCGGCGATCCCGACTATTACGACCGCTGGGGCTTCATCGCCGACCATACGCAGGGCTGGCACTGCCCCGGCCCGTACGAGAAACACCGCCTGCTGGCGCGCTCGGGCAATCCGGCGATCCTGCCCGATGAAGGCATGCTGGGGCCGTGGCCTTCCTGATGCGGCCATGAAGCGCACCCGCGCTTCCCTCGGCTGCGCAGCGTCTGACGCAGTCAGCCGCGAACAGACGCCATCTTTGCGCCGTCATCCCTGCGCAGGCAGGGATGCAGATAGCCGCCCTGGATGAGCTGACATGAAGCCCTCTGGGCTCCTGCCTGCGCGGGGGCCACGGGGTATTGAGTGAGCGGGAGTGTTCTGCCATCGCTCGCACCGTGCCCTACACCCCGCCCCCCGAACTCGCCGGAATGTCGCTCGCGCAGATCGCGCAGGCGGTGGCCGATCGCAAATTGCCCCCGGTCGAGGAATGGTCGCCCGAAGCGGCCGACGACAGCCACATGCGGATCGCCGCGGACGGCACCTGGTATCACGATGGCTCGCCGATCAAACGCCCCGCGATGGTCCGCGCCTTCGCCGGCCTGCTCAACCGCGAAGAGGATGGCCGCTACTGGCTCGTGGTCCCCTACCAGAAGCTCTCGATCGAGGTGGAGGATGCCTGCTTCATCGCCACCGATGTCAGCCAGGCGGAAGGCGATCTGGCCTTCCGGCTCAACACCGACGAACTGGTGGTCGCAGGCCCCGACAACCGCATCCGCGCATCGGGCGATCCCGACAGCCCCGCGCTGTACCTGCATGTCCGCCGCGGCTGCGAGGCGCGGCTCAACCGCTCGACCTATGAACAGCTGGCCCGTATCGCGCTGGAGCGCGGTGACGACTGGACAGTGACCAGCGGCGGCGAAACCTTCTCGCTCCGACCCGCATGAGCGCGATCTTCGACCGGCTGACCCGGCTGTTCGAAGACGGCCACACGCGCGACCTTGATGACCTGCTGACCGACAGCCGCTTTGCCGATGCCGATCGCACCGCGGATGCCGCGGTGCTGATCGCGGTGACCGAACAGCCCCGCCCCACCGTCCTGCTGACCCAGCGCCCGCGCACCATGCGCGACCACCCCGGGCAGGTCGCCTTTCCCGGCGGCAAGCTGGACCACGGCGAAACGGCGGTCGAGGCCGCGCTGCGAGAGGCGTGGGAAGAGCTGGCGATCGCACCCGAACAGGTGCGTTTGATCGGGACCACCGACCGTTACCAGACCGGCACGGGCTTCGATATCACCCCGGTGCTGGCCACCGTGCCGCACGACCTGCCCATCCGCCCCGACCCACGCGAGGTCGAAAGCTGGTTCGAATGCCCGCTCGACAAGCTGATGGACGCGCAGCTGTGGCAGCGCAATTCGGTGTTCTGGCAGGGCGCGCAGCGCGACTATCTGGAAATGGACCATGACGGCTACCGGATCTGGGGCGTCACCGCGGCGATCTGCTGGAACCTGTCGCGCCGCGTGGCCTGGTTCGATTGAGTGCCTGCCTGCCGCGCCGCACGCTTGTCGCCGCGCCGTGCATGACCTAATCGGCGCGCACACCACGCCGCGAGCCGGCCAGCCTCGAACGGATACGTAAGTGACCACCACGCACCTGCCCCAAGCCGAATGGACCCGGCGCGACAGCCTCGCCCGGCTGGTGGCGGCGCTGGGCGCGGAGGATATCCGCTGGGTGGGCGGCTGCGTGCGCGATACGCTGCTGGGCCACGCCAGCAACGATATCGATGCCGCGACGCGCCACTTGCCCGCCGCCGTGATCGACCGCTGCAAGGCTGCCGGCATCCGCACGATCCCGACCGGGATCGACCACGGTACGGTGACCGCCATATTCGATGACGGCAATGTCGAGATCACCACGCTCCGGCGCGATGTCGAGACCGACGGCCGGCGCGCGACGATCGCCTTCAGCGGTGAATGGAAGGATGATGCCGCGCGGCGCGACTTCACCATCAATGCGCTCTACGCGCATCCCGCAACGCTGGCGATCGACGACTATTTCGGCGGGCTGGGAGATCTGGCTGCACGCCGTGTGCGCTTCATCGGCGATGCCGAAACCCGCATCCGCGAGGACCACCTGCGGATCCTGCGCTATTTCCGCTTCGCCACGCGCTTCGGCGACGACTGGGACGCCGAGGCCAGTGCCGCCTGCGCCGCGCTCGCCCCGACGCTGAAGGGGCTGAGCCGCGAACGCGTGGGGTGGGAGCTGCAGAACCTGCTGGCGCTGCCCGACCCGGCACCCACTGCGGCGCGCATGCGCGAACTGGGTGTCCTGCCCGAAGTGCTCCCCGAATGCGGCACGCGCGAGATCGACCAGCTCGTCCGGCTGATCGCAGCCGAAGATAGCGCTGGCATCCCGGCCGACCCGATGCGCCGCCTCGCCGCGCTGCTGCCGCCGATCGTTCCCGTCGCCGAAGCCGTTGCCGCCCGACTGCGCCTGTCGCGCAAGCAGCGCGACCGGCTGGTCTGCGTCGCTCGTCGCAGCGCGCAGGATGGCGCACATCCGCGCGGCCTCGCCTACCGCGTGGGCGCCGACTGCGCGCTCGACCGGCTGCTGATAACGGGCGCCGATCCGGCACCCATGCTTGGCTGGCAGGCGCCCGCCTTTCCGCTCAAGGGCGGCGAGATCGTCGCGCGCGGGGTCGCCAAGGGCCCCGAGGTCGCGCGGATCCTGCAGGAGGTCGAGGCGCTGTGGGTGGAAGAACGCTTCCCGCCGCGCGCGCGGGTGGAAGAGCTGCTCGACCGGGCGCTGGCGGGCAGCTGAACGCGGGCCTCGCGGCGACTTCAGCCTGGCTTAAGGTGCATTGCAGCATAAGGGCCACGCGGTTGCAAAAAAAAGCCGACCGTGAAATAGAGTCCCGGTTCCCCCGCGGGGAACTACCGATGGCGCAGGACCCCGTTCTCGCCAGCTCTTTCCAGTTTGATCGGTTCGATCGCGCGTCTCGCGTGTGGGAGAACCGCGTAATCCACAAAACAAGCCTTGGAGTTGCAGTATGAAAATCGCGAAGCTGGCCCTTGCCGCTGCCGCCCTCACCACCACCGCCGCGGTCGCCCCCGGCGTGGCCGTCGCCCAGGAAGCTGCAGCCAGCGTCGCTGCCGGCACCACCGTTTACGGCAATGACGGCGCAGAAATCGGCACGGTCGAAACCGTGGACGGCGAAACCGCCATCCTCGTGGTCGACGGCATGAAGGCCCCGGTTCCCGCTGCCGCTTTCGGCACCGGTGAAAACGGCGCGACGCTGAACGCCACCAAGGCGCAGATCGTCGGCATGCTGCAGGCTGCGCAGCAGGAAGCCATGGCCAAGCGCGACGCCGCGCTGGTTGTCGGCGCCGAAGCCGTGACTGCCAAGAACGCCCCGCTCGGCACCGTGCTCGAGATCGAAGGCGACAATGTCATCATCGCCCGCGGCGGTGACGAAGCCAACAAGATCACGCTGCTGCGCGAACATTTCGCTGCGGCCCCCGACGGCAGCCTGATGGCGCTGCTGACCAACGAACAGATCGATGCCGCCATGGCCGCATCGGCTCCGGCTGCCGAAAGCACCGGCGAATAATTCCGTAGCCCTTTACCGGGTCGCAACAAGGCCGGGGACGAGCGATCGTCTCCGGCTTTTTGTTGGATAGGTCTGTTCTGCGTGCGCTAGCGGCGTGCGCCGCCAGCTTGCGGCACTCGACCAACCTCAATCGAACGTATTGTCCCGCGGGAAGCCTTGCGGCGGCATCCGCCCCGCCCCGCCGCGCGCGACCTTCCACTGCCACATCTCGCCTTCGGTGCGGGTGCGGCCTTCCTTGCCGCCCATCGTCCAGCTCAGCCCTTCGTCGAGCGTGAAGGTGATCGCGTCGGACAAGCCACCATCGCGGTACCGTTGCAGCGTCACGCCCTGCCCGCGCGACAATTGCGGCAGTTCCTCGAGGTTGAAGACCACCAGCTTGCGATTGTCGCCGACCACGGCGACGTGATCGTGCGCCGCGTCGATCACCCGCGCCACCGCCAACCGGGCATCGCCCTTCAGATTGACCACTTGCCGGCCCTTGCGGGTTTCGGCCAGCAGGTCGTCCGTCGTCGCGCCGAAGCCCTTGCCGGTATCGGCGGCCAGCAGCAGCCGCTGGCCGGGCCGGTAGACGATCACCGCGACGATCTGGGCGCTGGCATCGATATCCAGCGTGTTGCGCACCGGTTCGCCGAAACCGCGCGCGCCGGGCAGCTTGTCCGCCCCCAGCGTGAAGAACCGGCCCTTGTCGGTCGCCAGCAGCAGCTTGTCGGTGGTCTGCGCGTGCAGCACATAGCCGGGGCCGTCGCCTTCCTTGTACTTGAATTCCTGGTCCAGCGGCAGGTGCCCCTTGGCGCCGCGCACCCAGCCCTTCTGCGACAGGATCACCGTGACCGGTTCCTTCTCGATCATCGCGTCCATGCTGAATTCGACTGCGGGGGCGGCTTCCTCGATCGACGTCCGGCGGCGGCCGAGCGCGGTATCGGGGCCGTATTCCTTGCGCAGGGCGCCCAGCTCGCGCTTCAGCCGCGTACGCTGGCGCGCGGGGCTGGAAAGCAGTTTCTCGAGCCCGTCCTGTTCCTTGAGCAATTCGTCCTTCTCGCCGCGCAGTTCCATCTCCTCCAGCTTGCGCAGGGACCGCAGCCGCATGTTGAGGATGGCTTCCGCCTGCCGGTCGGTGAGGCTGAACTCTTCCATCATCACCGCCTTGGGCTCATCCTCGTAACGGATGATCTCGATCACCCGGTCGAGGTTGAGAAAGGCGGTGATATAGCCTTCGACCAGTTCCAGCCGCCGCGCGATCTGGTCGAGCCGGTGCTGGCTGCGCCGCTGCAGGATGTCGATCTGGCTGCCGATCCAGTTGGTCAGCAGTTCCTTCAGCCCCATCACCATCGGCGTGCGGCTGGCGTCGAGCACGTTGAGGTTGAGCCCGAACCGCGTTTCCATATCGGTCAGCTTGTAGAGGCTTTCCTTGAGCAGGTCGGGATCGACATTGCGGCTGCGCGGGACCAGCACGATGCGAATCTGCTCGTCGCTTTCGTCGCGCACATCCTCGAGGATCGGCAGCTTCCTGTCGCCAATCGCAGCGGCGATCTGCTCGATCAGCTTGCCCTTGGGTACCTGGTAGGGGATCTCGCTGATCACCAACTGCCACTGGCCACCGCCGGTGCGTTCGATACCCGCCTCGCGATCCTCGGCCTTCTCGGCTTCGGCGGCATGGAAGCGCCCGCGAACGCGGAAGCTGCCGCGCCCGGTTTCATAGGCATTGGCGACTGTAGCCGCGCTTTCGGCGACGATCCCGCCGGTGGCGAAATCGGGGCCCTTGAACAGTTCCATCAACCGCGCGTGTTCGACATGCGGATTGTCGATCACCTCGAGCGTGGCATCGACGATCTCGGCGACGTTGTGGCTCGGGATATTGGTCGCCATGCCCACCGCGATGCCGCTGGCGCCATTGGCGAGCAGGTTGGGGAACAGGCCGGGCATGATCTCCGGCTCTTCTTCCTCGTTGTTGTAGGTCGGGATGAAATCGACCGTGCCCGCGTCGAGGCCTTCCATCAGCCGCATCGCTGTCTTCGTCAGGCGCGCTTCGGTATAGCGGTAGGCAGCGGCGTTATCGCCGTCGATATTGCCGAAATTGCCCTGCCCTTCGACCAGCGGATACCGCAGCGAGAAGTCCTGCGCGAGGCGGACCATCGCGTCATAGGCCGCGGTGTCGCCATGCGGGTGGTACTTGCCGATCACCTCGCCCACCACGCGCGCCGATTTCTTGAAGCCGCTGGAAGGATCGAGCTTGAGCTGGCGCATGGTCCACAGCAGCCGGCGGTGGACCGGCTTCAGCCCGTCGCGCAGGTCGGGCAGCGACCGGGCAGTGATGGTGGAGAGCGCATAGACGAGATAGCGTTCCGAAAGCGCACTGTCGAAGGGCGCATCGACGATCGCGTCGAAGGGGTCTTTCTCGCTGTCGAGAGTGGTGTCGTTGGCGGCCATGCGATCTGCCCTAACACCGCCACGGCCCGCCTAGAAGCTTGGAACGGTGCGCTTTCCCCACGCGTTGCATGGGCAACACCAAATCACGGAGTTTACCTATGACAAAGCGCGTAATGATCCTCGCCACCGATGGCTTCGAACAGTCGGAACTGATGAAGCCGAAAGCCAATCTCGAGAAGGCCGGTATCGAAACCGAGGTCGTCAGCCTCGAGGAAGGTTCGATCCGCGGCTGGGACGACAAGGACTGGGGCGAAAGCGTCGCGGTCGACAAGACGGTCGACAATGTCGCCAATTGCGAAGGCTATGACGCGCTGTTGCTCCCCGGTGGCCAGATCAACCCCGACATCCTGCGGATGAACGAACGCGCCGTGGCAATCGTGCGCGAGTTCGCGATGGCCGATAAGCCGATCGCCGCGATCTGCCATGCGCCTTGGCTGCTGGCCGAAGCCGATGTGGTGAAGGGCAAGACCGTCACCAGCTGGCCTTCGATCCGCACCGACCTCAAGAATGCCGGTGCCAATGTGGTCGACCAGGAAGTCGCGCAGGACGGCAAGCTCATCACCAGCCGCAACCCAGGCGACATTCCCGCCTTCAGCAAGGCACTGATCGAGATGCTGGGCGAAAGCGTCGCCGACGGGCAGCTGGAAGCCGCCTAAAACCATCCGATATCAACAGCATGGCCCCGCCGCGTTCGCGCAGCGGGGTTTTGTTTGCCGGGACCGATCGCGCGCGTGATGCATTGGGGCCGCATGGGGAAACATCACATCAGCTTCACTCGCGCCCTCGTCATGCTGATCTGCGCGCTGTTTGCCGTCCAGGCCGCCGCGCAGTCGGGCCGCACGGTCGCGTCCGATTCCGAACCCTTCGTCTACCAGGTCGAGCAGCTGCAGAACGCGGCCGGGTCCGCACAGACCCCGCTCGATCTCGATACGCCGATGGGGCTGATGGAAAGCTTCATGCGCGCGGGCGACAAGGAAGACTGGGCCCGCGCGGGCGCCGCGCTCGATCTGGCCAATGTCGACCCGGCCGAGCGGCAGCCCGAACAGCTGACCGCGCAGCTTTACGACCTGATGCACCGCTCGGTCGCGTTCGACTGGGCCACCCTGCCCGACCGCCCCGATGCAGTCGACACCACCACGACTTCGAAGGACCCGATGTCCGGGGTCGCGCGGCGTTCGCTCACCATCGGCCAGCTGGAACTGTCCAACCGCACGGTCCCGATCCGGCTGGCGCGTGTGCAGGCCCCGGGCGGCGAACCGATATGGGTATTCAGCCGCCAGACGGTGGAGAATGTTCCCGCGCTCTATGCGGTCTACGGCCCCAGCAAGTTCGAGAAGAGCCTGCCGCCGGCGCTGCGCGAGCAGGCGTTCTGGACGCTCGCCTGGTGGGAAGTGATTGCGCTGCCGCTGATCCTGTTCGCGGGCGCGCTGGCTGCTGCGCTGACCTATCTCGCGATCAGCCGGCTGCGCCGCCGGCAGGACGAGGATTCCAAGCTTTACGGCGTGCTCCAGGCGATCCACCTGCCCGCGACCCTGCTGGCCTTCGCGGGGACTTTCGCGCTCGTCCGCTTGTCTTTCTTCCGCCTGTCGGGGCCGGTGAAGGACCTGCTCGACCCGCTGCAGCTGGTGCTGATCATCGCCGCGATCATCGGGATCGCGCTGTCGGTCATCGAAGCGCTGTTCGATTTCGCCACTTCGCAGCGTACCGACGAACTCGAAGCGCCGGACAACAACGCCGATCGCAATTTCTACACCAAGATGAGCGCGATCCGCCGCATCATCACGGTGATGATTCTGCTGGCCGGCATCGGCTTCCTGCTCGTCGCGAGCAATCTGTCGAGCACGCTGGGCTTTTCCATCATGGCATCGGCGGGCATCCTGGGCCTCGTGCTGGCCTTTGCCGCGCGCAAGGTGCTGGGCGACATCATGGCCAGCGTCCAGATCGCCTTTGCCCAGACCGCCCGCATCGGCGATGCAATCCGTTATGACGGGCAATGGTGCTATGTCGAAAAGATCGGTTTCACCCACCTGCGCCTGCGCACCTGGGACGAACGCCGCCTGATCGCACCGGTCAGCGATTTCATCAATGACAGCTTTGAAAACTGGACCAAGGAAGACGCCAGCCTGATGATGCATGTCGAACTCGAACTCGACAACCGGGCCGATGTCGACGCCTTGCGCCAGCCGTTTCGCGACTTCGTGGAGAATGACGAGGACGTGGTCGATCCGGGCGATGCCCAGTGCGAAGTCGTGGCGCAGAACGCGCGCGCAATGACGGTGCGCTTCATGGCCCGTGCGGCCGATCCGAAGTGCGGCTGGGCGATGCACTGCCGCCTGCGCGAACGGATGCTGCAGGTGGCCTCCGAACTCGATGCAGGGGCGGACCGCGAACCGGCCCCCGCCTATTTCCCGCGCGAACGCGAAGTGCGGATGGACCTGACGCGCGCAGACGAAGCGCAGGGCTAGAACCCCCTGTACAAGGAGGCGCAGGCCCAAGCGCGCGCTTGGGTCAGCGGCTCATGTCGTAGCTTTCGGCAGGCAGCCGCACTTTCAGGCCATCGAGGTCGGGCGCGAGATCGATCTGGCACGACAGCCGGCTGGTCCGCGCAACGCCCGCGGCCAGGTCGAGCATGTCCTCTTCTTCCTCGCTGGCCGCGTCCAGCCGCGCGAACCATTCGTCCGCAACGATCACATGGCAGGTCGAACAGGCCATCTGGCCTTCGCAGGTCCCTTCCAGCGGCAGGCCTGCCGCCTGCGCAACGCGCAACAGATTGTCGCCCGGCTGCGCCTCGGCTGTCACCGTTTCGCCGCGGGCGGTTTCGAACTCGACCTTCACAGTCCCTGCTCCTTTGCCGCGGCGTTGATCTTGCCGGCCGCTTCCTCGATCTCTTCCATGGTGGTGTAGCGCCCGAAGCCGAGCCGGATCGACGACTTGGCCTGCGCCTTCGAACAGCCGATCGCCTCGAGCACATGGCTGGTACGGCCCGATCCGCTGGCGCAGGCGGACCCGGCGGAAAACATCACGTCGCGCACGTCGCTCATCAGCCGGTTCACATCGAGCCCGTCGCGGCGGATGTTGAGATTGCCGTGCCAGCGCGCGTCCTCACTGCCGTTGAACTCCCAGCCGTCGAACAGTTCGCACGCGCGGTGCCACAGCGCCTCGACATGGTCGGCATCCTGCGCCATCCGGTCGCGCGCTTCGGCGGCGGCGGCGCCCATACCGGCGACCAGCGCGGGGGACACCGTGCCCGAACGCAGCCCGAATTCCTGGCCGCCCCCGGTCTGGACTTCGTGCAGGTCGACCCCATCGCGCACCCACAGCGCGCCAACCCCCTTGGGGCCGTGGAACTTGTGCGCCGAAACCGCGATCATGTCGGCGCCGGTCACTTCGATCTTGCCATAGGCCTGCACCGCATCACAGAAATACAGCGCGTTGTTCTCCTTCGCCTTGCGGTGCCATTCGACCGTCGGCTGGATGGTCCCGATCTCGTTGTTGACCTGCATCAGGCAGACCAGCCGCGTATCTGCGGGCAGGTCCTGCCGGGTGTTGCACTGCCCGTCCCTGGCGACATTGAGAACATGGCAGCGCCCGGCATCGCGCGCGGTGTCGAGCACCGCGGCGTGTTCGATCGCCGAAACCGAGACGGTGCCTTGCGTTCCGCTGCCGCGGATTGCCAGGTTGATCGCCTCGGTCGCGCCGCTGGTGAAGATCACCTTCCCGCCCGCGGGGAACAGCGCGGCAACCTGGTCGCGCGCCATTTCGACCGCGGCCTTGGCCTCGCGTCCCATGCGATGCGGGCTGTGCGGATTGCCGAAACCGGTCCCGCCCGGCCCGTCCAGCCAGCGCATCATCGCGTCGCGCGCTTCGGGCGCAAGCGGGGTGGTGGCCTGGTAATCGAGGTAGATCATTGCGGTCTCATACAGTGATTGCGGACAAAGCGAAGCGAGCCCGGATGTCCTTGCGCAGGCCCCGCCGGGCCTGCGTTTCGCTGCAAGGACGGCCCGGGCTAGGCATCCGCCAGTTCAAGCCAGACCGCACAAAAGCGTTCCACCTCGGCGCGGGTGGTGTTCCAGCCGAAGGACACGCGGATGGTGTTGGCGGCGATCGCCGGATCGAGCGCCATCGCCTCGAGCACGCGGCTGGTCTTCATCGTCCCGCTCGAACAGGCCGATCCCTGGCTGACCGCGATGCCTGCCATGTCGAACCGCATGACCTGCGCAGTGGCGCTCATCGCGGGCATGGCAATCGCGCGGACGTAGCGGGTCGGATCCGCCAGCCGATCGGACAGCCATGTTCCGCCGATGCGGCGGCATTCTCCGGCCAGCGCATCGAGCGGTTCGAGCACGTCTGGTGCGAGATAGCCATCTGCGCAGGCTTCGAGCGCTGCAGCCATGCCCAGCGCGGCAGGCATGTTCTCGGTCCCGCGCCGGTAGCCGCGTTCCTGCCCGCCCGAGGGTTCGAGCATGGCATAATCCTTCACCAGCAGTGCCCCGCTGCCGATCGGCCCGCCGAACTTGTGCGCCGAGACGATCGCCATGTCGCACGGCGGCAGATCGAACTTGCCCGCGCTTTGCGCGCAATCGGCCAGCAGCAGACCGCCCTCGCCATGGGTGATCGCGGCGATGGCAGCGAGGTCCTGACGGTTGCCGGTTTCCGAATTGACGTGCTGGACCGCCACCAGCGGTCGTTCGCGCCTCACCGCTTCGGCGAGGTTTTCGTGGTCGACGGCGCCGTTGCCCAGGACGGGCAATTGCTCCGCCTGCGGTGCGGCCTGGAGGATGCAATCGTGTTCGACCGTGCTGACGAGCCGCGCGCCCGCCTTGGCATGGCCCAGCGCCAGCGCTGCCGCCTCGCTTGCGCCCGAAGTGAAGATGACCTCGCCGTCCCAGCCCAGCGCCTTCTGCACGCGCTCGCGCGCATCTTCCAGCAAGCGGCGTGCCTTGCGCCCTTCGGCGTGCGGGCTCGAAGGATTGGCCCAGTGCGCCAGCCCCTCCTCCATCGCTGCATGCGCCGCGGGGTGCAGCGGGGTGGTGGCGGCGTGATCGAGATAGATGCGGTTCGCGATGGTACGTGCTCGAAATGATTGCGATTTGATGGACAAACCCTATATAGCGCGCGACCTCGCGCAAAGCCTTATCCGGCGCAAGCGCTTCGACATTTGCTTAGGGTACACCTCCCATGCCGACCGTGATCTTTCCCGGCCCCGAAGGCCGCCTCGAAGGCCGTTTCTCTCCCGCCCCGCGCCCGCGCGCGCCGGTGGCGATGATCCTGCACCCGCACCCGCAAGGCGGCGGGACGATGAACGAACAGATCACGCAGCGTCTGTACAAGACCTTCGTCAACCGCGGCTTCGCCACGCTGCGCTTCAACTTTCGCGGCGTCGGGCGCAGCCAGGGCAGCTTCGACAATGGCGTGGGCGAACTGTCCGACGCGGCAAGCGCGCTCGACTGGGTCCAGCAGGTTCACCCCGAAGCACAGGTCACCTGGGTTGCCGGGGTCAGCTTCGGCGCGCTGATCGGCATGCAGCTGCTGATGCGGCGCCCCGAAATTCGCGGCTGGCTGTCGATCGGCGCACCGGCGAGCATGTACGACTTCTCCTTCCTCGCGCCCTGCCCCGCGAGCGGCATCTTCATTCACGGCGCGCAGGACACGGTCGTGCAGCCGCAGGCGGTCACCAAGCTGGTCGAGAAACTGCGCACGCAGAAGCACATCACCGTGCATCACGAAGAAATCCCGCGCGCAAACCACTTCTTCGAAAACGAGCAGGAAGAGTTGATGAAGTCGGTCGACAACTACCTCGACTTCCGCCTCGATCCGAGCTGCCCGATCAAGTGATCCCGGCGGCCCCGAGACGGGCCGCACCCTGCCTTCGAAACGGCTAAGGTTGCGTAATGCAACGCGAAACCGCTTGGCGCACGGCCGTTATGTTGTAACATTCTCTTCATGAGAAGGCGGTCAAGCCTTCCGCAATGGAAGAGGAGCAACATCATGTCCTATGTCGACCACAGCCACCGGCCCTCGCCTGCCAGCATGGCCGCGGTGATCGGGGTTCATGCCGCGATCGGCGCGATCCTCGTCGCGGGACTGACGGTTACCGGCACGGTGCCCGATATCGTCACCAGGATCGGGGCGACCAACATTCCGGTCGCGCCGCCGCCCCCGAAACCGCCCGAGCCGGCCGAACCCAGGCCCGCGCAGCCGAACGATACCGTGATCCATGCGCCCAAGCCCGCGCGCGATCTGGTGATTGCCGAGCCGCGCTTCCAAACCGCCCCACTGATCATCCCCCCGCTGCCGAGCCCGCGCCCGGGCCTCGGGCTCGACTTGCCCAAACCCGGCGCGGTCCCCGGCTTCGATCCCGTCGCCGCCAAGCCGCGCAACGATCCTGCCGCCTGGCTTTCAGCTGCCGATTATCGCCCCGCATGGATGCGGCGCGAAATGACCGGGCTGGCGCGCTTCAGGCTGGAGATTGCCGCGAACGGGCGCGTGACCGGATGCACCGTGACCGGGTCGACCGGCCATGCGCAACTCGATACGGCGACCTGCCAGTTGGTGGCAAAGCGCGCCCGGTTCGAACCTGCGCGCGGTGCCGGCGGCGAGGCAATCGCCGGCAGTTACGACGGCGCGGTCCTGTGGCAGCTGCCCGAGTAGCCGCGACTGTTTAGCGGGAGCCCTGCTCGAGCTTGTCGAGCGGGGCGTCGCCGCCCGCGTCGGGCAGCACCCAGATCGCTACATTCGCCAGCGCTACCACGGCGAGGAGCACCATCAGCAGCGCGTTCCTCGTTGCCCCCGTCCGCCGCCACAGGAAGATCGCGCCGATCACCAGCAGGATGGCAGCGAGGACGGTAATCGAGAGGACGGCATCGAGCATGGCGGTTCCATACCCGGCCCCCACTCTACTGCAAGCCGCCACTGCACGCCGTCTCCGCGGAACAGGCCGGGGACTGGCCCGTTCGCAATAGCAAAGGAGACGGCACGATGAGCATTTTCGGCAGAATCAAGGACGCGATTTTCGGCAGCGATGCCGAGGCGCAGGAAGCGCCCCGGCCCAAGCCGACTGGAAATGCCTGGGCCGACGCGCCGGTGGTCGAGCCGAAGGCCCGCCCGATGGTCGATATCGAGAGCAATCTCGACAACATGCCCGGGGCCGACCGCCTCAACTGGCGCACGTCGATCGTCGACCTGATGAAACTGATCGGGGTGGATTCCGATTACGAGAGCCGCAAGGCGCTGGCCGGCGAGCTGGGCCGCGTGGATTACACCGGCAGCGCCGAAGACAATGTCTGGCTGCACCGCCGCGTGATGAACGAACTCGGCGCCAATGGCGGCCAGGTACCTGCCGAATTCCGCGATTGATTTGACAGGCTTGCGCGCGGGCAGCACACCTTCGCGCATGACCCAGACCAGCCTTTCCATCACCCGTCGCCAGGCCCTCGCAGGGCTTGGCGCCACTTCCGCCCTGGCGCTTTCAGGATGCGCCGCCAGCGCGCGTCCCGCAGCGATTGCGCAGGCGCGCGTCATCGGGGCGCAGCGCCTGCTCGAAGTCGTGGGGTACAACCTGCTCGAACACGAACCCGAGCGGGCGACCGCACTGGGCGTCGACACGGGCTGCCATGCCTATCTGCGCGGCCGGCTCGAAGACCAGTCGCCCGCCGGCCAGCAGGCCTATGCCGCAACCCTGCGGCAGGACCTCGCGCATGTCCGCTCCTTCCCGCGCGAGGGGCTAGACAGCGAAACCCTGACCAGCCTCGACGTGGTCGAAAGCGCCTATGATCTCGCACTCGACGGCTTTGCCCTGCCCTATGGCGATACGCCCGTCGGCAACTGGCGCACCGCGCCCTATGTCGTAATCCAGAACGTCGGCGAATATCTGGCGCTGCCGCGCTTCATGCAGTCGAACCACAAGGTCGAGAACGGCGACGATGCCGACGCCTATATCGAACGGATGGAGGCGATGCCCGCCACCTTCGACGGCGAACTGGCGCGCATCAGCGCGGCGCGCGCCATGGGCGTAGTGCCGCCTGCCTTCCTGCTCGACAAGGCGATCGGGCAGATGCAGCAGACCATCGCCAGCGCGGGCAAGGGCGAACTGTTCACCGCCGATCTGCGCAGCAAGCTGCAGGCCGCGGGCATGCCCGAAAGCCACGCCAATCGCGCGGCGATCCTCGAAGCCGGACCGATTGCCGAAGCGCTGACGCGGCAGCTCGAGGAATTGCGCGCCGAAAGCGCCGTCGCCACCGACGACCCCGGTATCTCGGCGCGTCCGCGCGGCGACGAATTTTACGCCTGGGCCCTGCGTTCGAGCACCACCACGCGGCTGACGCCCGACGAGGTGCACGAGCAGGGGCTGGACGAACTCGCCGCGCTCCACGCGCGCATGGACCCGATCCTGCGCAGCATTGGCTATACCAGGGGTTCGGTGGGCGAGCGCATGCAGGCGCTGTCGCAGGATCCACGTTACAAGTTCGCCGAGGGCGATCCGGGCCGCGCCGAGATCATGGATTTCATCGCCGAGCGGGTCGAGTGGATCAAGGCGCAGATGCCGCGCGCCTTCAACACGCTGGTCGATCCGAACATGGAAGTGCGCCGCATCCCGCCGGCCGAAGAAGTCGGCGCGCCGGGCGCCTATGGCGGCGCGGGCAGCAAGGACGGCAGCATCCCCGGGCGGTTCTGGATCAATTTGCGCACCACCGACCTGCACCGCAAATACGACCTCGCCGACCTCACCTATCACGAGACGATCCCGGGCCACGTCTGGGAGGGCGAATATTCGAACCGCTTGCCGCTGATCCGCTCGATCCTAGCGTTCAATCCCTTCAGCGAAGGCTGGGCGCTCTATGGCGAGCAGATCGCCGACGAACTGGGCGCCTATGACGGGTTCGAGGTCGGCCGGCTGGGTTACCTGCAGAGCCTCGCCTTTCGCGCCTGCCGCATGGTGGTGGACACCGGGCTGCACGCCAAGGGCTGGAGCCGCGCGAAGGCGGTCGATTTCTTCGTCACGCGCAATGGCAGCAAGCCCGCGGAGGTCGAGAGCGAGGTCGATCGCTATTGCAGCTGGCCGGGGCAGGCGACCGGCTACAAGCTGGGACACAGCCGTATCGTCGACCAGCGCGCACGGGCGCAGAGCGCGCTGGGCCAGGCATATGATTTCAAGGCGTTCAACGACGCGGTCGTGCTCGGCGGCAACGTACCGATGGATGTGCTCGAAAAGAACGTCGACCGCTATATCGCGGCAGCACGCAGCTGACGCATTTGTCATGGAAATGCGGCCCCCTGCCGCTAGGCTAACGGCAGCAACAACACGACAGGGGGTCGCAACCATGTTCAGACTTGTCGCTGCCATCGCAGCGCTATCTTTCGCCATGCCTGCACAGGCCGACTGGCATGTCGCCGAATCGGATCATTTCGTCGTTTATGCCGACGACAGCGAGAAAGACGTGCGTCGCTTCTCCGAGATGCTCGAGCGCTACCATGCGGCGATGGAATTCGTAACCGGACGGGAAGCGGAGACGCCCAGTCCGTCCAATCGTGTCACCGTTTATGCTGTCGGTGGGAAAAGACAGATCCGCGAACTGGCCGGATCGAAGAATGTCGGCGGTTTCTACATCCCGCGTGCGGGAGGATCGATGGCTTTCGTGCCTGACGTGCGCCCCAGTACCGGCGAGCTCGAATGGTCGATGACCATCCTGCTGCACGAATACGCGCACCATTTCCTGATCTCGAGCTCGCGCTATGCAATGCCGCGCTGGATGGATGAAGGCAGCGCGGAATTCTTTGCCTCCGCCCGGTTTCCCCGCGACGGAGAAGTCCATATCGGGCGCCCGGCCTATCACCGATCCGCCGAACTGGCTTTTGCGCCCGAGGTCCCGTTGGAAGACCTGTTCGAGCGCGGTCGCCATCGTGCCGGAGAGGAACTGAGACGCGATAACTTCTACGGCCGCAGTTGGGCGCTGTATCACTACCTGACCTTCGACCCGGCCCGAAAAGGCCAGTTGCTGGCCTATGCGCGCGAGATCGCCGCGGGGGCCTCATCGATCGATGCGGCGCGGGCGGCCTTTGGTGACCTCGGGCAGTTGCGCAAGGATCTCGATCGATACCTCATGCAGCGCAAGATTAAGGGGTTTGTGCTGCAGCCTGAAATACTGCCGATCGGCGAAATCAGCGTTCGCCGACTGAGCGAAGGCATGAGCGAGATGCTTCCCGTCATGATCCGTTCGAAACGCGGCGTAGATCGTGAAGCCGCAGCGGCAGTGCTAGTCGATGCGCGTGCCGTCGCCGCCGCCTATCCGCGAGACGCGGGTGTGCTGGCGGCCTTGGCGGAAGCCGAGTACGACGCGGGCAATCTTGATGCCGCCATCGCAGCAGCCGATGCGGCGATCGCGATCGATCCGGCGCGCAAGAACGCTTATGTCCAGAAGGGCTACGCATTGTTCGCCCAGGCCGCGGACGCCGAAGACGAAACTGCGGCCTACAAGGAAGCGATGAAGCCATTCACGGCGCTCAACCGACTGGAGAATGACCACCCGCTACCGCTGATCCATTACTATCGCAGCTTCGCCGAGCGCGGAGTGGAGCCCAGCGAGACCGCCAGGCACGCGCTCGACCGCGCGGCGCAGCTTGCGCCGTTCGATCACGGCCTGGCAGTCAATGCGGCGTTGATGCATGCGAAGATCGGCAATATCGCGGCCGCGCGCCAATATCTCACGCCGGTCGCAGCCAACCCGCACGGTGGCAGCGCTGCTCGGCAGGCGCAGGTGCTGCTCGACCAGCTGGAAAATGCCGAAGAAGGCACGCCGTGGCGGCGGCGGCCGGTTGTCGATCTGACCCGGGCGCTGAGCTCCATCGCCAGGTCCGTGGCCGAGAAGGAAGCGCAGCAACCAGAGGATGGCGACGAGGCGGACCGGCCAGAGTAATGCGCCGGCGGAGGCGTTCGCGCGGCATCCGCGCCAACCTACACTAAGCAAGGCACCAACCCGTCCAGGCGCTCGCGTTCTTGCGCGCGCCTGCGCCGCCGCAAATTAAAGCCCCCGGTCCGCGTCGCCGCGGCCGGGGGTCTCCTCTCCAACTCGTTCACCCCCAAGCGGGGTGTATCCGGATCAGGCAGCGACCGATTTGCTCGGCGCTGCGTCGCGCACGCCCTGGTCGACATGCGCTGCGAAGGGTTCGAAGTTGTCGACGAAAAGCTGCACCAGCTTGGTCGCGGTGCGATCGTATTCGTCCTTGTCGGTCCATGTCGACCGCGGGTCGAGAATGCCCGTATCGACGCCCGCGACCGCAACCGGCACTTCGAAACCGAAGTTGGGGTCCTTGCGGAATTCGGCGTCGTTGAGCGACCCGTCGAGCGCCGCATTGAGCAGCGCACGGGTGGCCTTGATCGGCATCCGGCTGCCGGTACCGTACTTGCCACCGGTCCAGCCGGTGTTGACCAGCCAGCACTGCACCCCGCCCTTGGCAATGCGTTCTTTGAGCAGGTTGCCGTAAACGCTGGGGTGGCGCGGCATGAAGGGCGCGCCGAAGCAGGTGCTGAAAGTCGCTTCCGGTTCGGTCACGCCGATTTCGGTGCCCGCGACCTTGGCGGTGTAACCCGACAGGAAATAATACATCGCCTGGTCGGGCGTGAGCCGCGCGATCGGAGGCAGCACGCCGAAAGCATCGGCGGTCAGCATGATTACGTTCGACGGGACCGGGCCGAGGTTCTTTTCGCTGGTGTTCGGAATCGACGACAGCGGATAGGCGCCGCGGGTGTTCTCGGCGAGGCTGTTGTCGTCGAGATCGATTTCGCCCGCATCGTTCATCACGACGTTTTCGAGCACGGTGCCTTCCATCTTGGTGGTGGCGTAGATTTCCGGCTCGGCCTCGGGATTGAGGCGGATCATCTTGGCGTAGCAGCCGCCTTCGAAGTTGAAGACCGCCGTATCCGACCAGCCGTGCTCGTCATCGCCGATCAGCGTGCGGCTGGCATCGGCCGACAGCGTGGTCTTGCCGGTGCCCGACAGACCGAAGAACACCGCGGTCTTGCCGTCGGGGCCGATGTTGGCGCTGCAATGCATCGGCATCACGCCCTTGGCGGGCAGCAGGTAGTTGAGAATGCCGAAGACGCTCTTCTTCATCTCGCCGGCATATTTGGTGCCGCCGATCAGGATCAGCTTCTCTTCGAGATTGACCGCGATCACGGTCTCGCTGCGCGTGCCGTGGCGTTCGGGGTCGGCCTGGAAGCTGGGCAGGTCGATGATGGTGTATTCGGGCACGAAACCGTCGAGCTCGGCTTCGGTCGGACGTACCAGCAGCGTGCGGATGAACTGGTTATGCCACGCCAGCTCGTTGATCACCCGGACATTGACCCGGTGCTCGGGCTGCGAGCCGCCGAACAGGTCGGCGACGAAAAGCTCGCCCTTGTCCGCCACCGCCCGGAGGAAATCTTCCTTGAGCGCGGCGAAATGCGCCGGCGTCATCGAGGCATTGTTGTCCCACCATACGGTGTCTTCGGTTTCGGCGTTGCGGACGATGAACTTGTCCTTCGCGCTGCGGCCCGTGTGCTTGCCCGTTTCGACCACCAGCGGACCGTCCTTGGCACGGCGCCCCTCGCTGCGCTCCAGCGCGGCGGCGGTCAGCTCTTCCGAAGTCAGGTTGGGATGGATGGTGGCGGAAGTCTCGATGCCCTGGTCGGCAAGCGAATGGGAAAGCGAAAAGGTCACTGAATTCTCCAGCGCGGGATGCGGGTTCGTCCGGGAATCGCTCGCGCATACGAATGCGTGAGGTTCCCGGCAGGCAATAGTCATCCCCGGCCTCGACGTCAAACCGGCGCCCGCACCGCGAGTAGCGGCGAAGAATTCGCGCCGCGTTGTCTTGCCCGGGCATTGCGGCTAGGTCCGAACGATGGAAGTCACCGGCGCAGAAACGGCCCCCAGGGGCGACGAAAACCGCACCGTCATCGCGCTGGTCGACGATGATCGCAACATCCTCACCACCGTCTCGATCGCGCTGCAGGCCGAAGGCTTCGACACGCGCGTGTATTCGGATGGCGAAGCCGCGCTGGGCGCGCTGCTGTCGAACCCGCCCGATCTGGCGATCTTCGATATCAAGATGCCCAAGATGGACGGGATGGAACTGCTGCGCCGGCTGCGCGAACAATCGCCGCTGCCGGTCATCTTCCTGACCAGCAAGGATGACGAGACCGACGAGCAGGCCGGTTTCGAAATGGGCGCGGACGATTATATCGCCAAGCCGTTCAGCCTGCGCCTGCTGCTGGCCCGCATTCGCGCGATCCTGCGCCGCAGCGGCGGCGATCACCCGCTGCTGTTGTCGGAACAGTTCGACGACAAGCCCGGCGAAGTGCTGGAACGCGGGCGGCTGTTCATGGACCCTGCCCGCCACCATGCCACATGGGACGGCGAACCGGTGTCGCTGACGGTGACCGAATTCCTCCTGCTCGAAGCGCTCGCGGCACGCCCCGGCGTGATCAAGAGCCGCAACCAGCTGATGGATGCCGCCTATCCCGACGATGTCTTCGTCGACGACCGCACGGTCGACAGCCATATCAAGCGCATGCGCCGCAAGTTCCGCAGCGTCGACCCGGACTTTTCCGCGATCGAGACGCTGTACGGCGCAGGCTACAGTTTCAACGAAGGTTGATCCGGACGCCCGCCATGTCCGAAACCGGCAGTGTCCTCAAAGGCGATCCGCGGATCGAGAAGCTGCGCTGGTCGCGCCGCCTGTCGCTCACCAGCCGCATCCTGTTCGTCAATGTCCTGCCGCTGGTGCTGCTTGGCGGCGGGGTCATCTATGTCGACGCCTATCGCAAGCAATTGCTCGACGAACGCTTCAAGCTGGCCCTCGTCGAAGCGCAAATCACTGCCGAAGCGCTGGCCGGCGCGACCCCGCAGCGGCAGGAAGCGCTGCTGATCCAGATCGGCAAGGAACAGCGGCTGCGCCTGCGCGTCTACGGCCCCGACGGGAAGCTCGAAGCCGACAGTTTCAGGCTCGCCCCGCCCAGCTTCACGCTGCCGCAGGCCAAGGAGGTCGACCAGGATGCCTTCGCCTTGCAGCTCGACCGCTGGTTCGACCGCGTGGTCGGTGCGCCCTCGCTGCCCGATTACGTCGAGCCCGAAACCGATGACGCCGCCGACTGGCCAGAACTTACGCGCGCGCGCGAAGACAGCCTCACGCAGATCGTGCTGCGCGATGCCCCCGACGGGACGCATGTGATCAATGCCGCCGCGCCGGTGGGGCTGGAGGGAGACACGCTGCTGCTCACGCGCAATCCGGTCGATATCACCGAAAGCGTGCGGCAGGCGCGTTCGACGGTAGCGCTGATCGTGCTGCTGGCGCTGGTTATCTCGACCCTGCTGTCGCTGTTCCTCGCGCAGACGATCGTGCGGCCCCTGCGCGAACTGGTGCAGGCCGCGGTGCGCGTGCGGCAGGGCCGCGACCGGCAGGTCGAAGTGCCGCGACTGCCGCAGCGACGCGACGAAATCGGCATGCTCGCGCGCTCGATCTCCGACATGACCGCTGCCTTGCGCCAGCGGATCGACGCGGTCGAACATTTCGCCGCCGACGTCGCGCATGAAATCAAGAACCCGCTCGCATCGCTGCGCAGCGCCACCGAATCGCTGGGCAAGGTCGAAGACCCGGCGCTGCGCGCGCAATTGCTCGAGATCGCGACGCATGACGTCCGCCGGATCGACCGGCTGGTCACCGAGATTTCCGATGCCAGCCGGATCGACGCGGAAATGTCTCGCACCGAGTTCGAACCGGTCGACCTCGCGCAGCTGCTGTGCACCATCGCCGAAAACCGCGCCGCGCGGGACGAGAACGAAGGGCGTCAGCTCGAGATATCCGGCGCCGACCGCCCGGCGAGGGTCATGGGCGTCCCCGTCCGGCTCGAGCGCGTGATCCAGAACCTGCTCGACAATGCCGTGTCCTTTTCGCCGCCGGGCGGGCGGATCTGGGCCGACATCGTGCAGCGCGAGGACTGGATCACGCTGACCATCTGCGACGAGGGACCGGGCATCCCCGAGGAAAAGCGCGAGAAAGTGTTCCAGCGCTTCCATTCGGATCGCCCGGCAGAAGAAGACTTCGGCAACCATTCGGGCCTGGGCCTCGCCATCGCGCGGACCATCGCCGAAGCGCATGACGGCACGCTGCTGGCGACGTCGCGGAGGGACGGCCAGAGCGGCGCGTGCCTCGAACTCGGCCTACCCAAAAAGCGATGAGCGCGCAGGTCCTTGCCAATGTGAGCGCAGTGGTCGTGGACGGACAGGTCCTGCTGATCGAAGGCCCGCCGGGCGCCGGCAAGTCCGCGCTGGCGCTGGCGCTGATCGATCGCGGCGCGGTGCTGGTGGGCGACGATGCCGTCACCATCGCGCGCCGCGGCGACCGGCTGCACGGATCGCCCCCGCCCAACACCGCCGGGCTGGTCGAAGTGCGCAACGTCGGCGTGATCGAACTGCCGGTGGGCGAAGGCCCGGTCGCGCTGCTGCTCGCCCTCGATCCCGCCGCCGCAAGGTTCCCGCTCGAACTCGCCACGCGCACGATCGCAGGCGTTGCAATCCCCGTGCTGCCCTTCGCGCCGGGCGATGCGGCGCAGGCCCTGCGCGCCGAACACGCGCTGCGCGAACACGGTCTCCCCCTCCCCAAACCCGGCGAAAGCGCATAGGCACGGCGCCCATGGCCGACGAATCGCTTCCCGTGCAGCACATCCTCCTCGTCACCGGCGTTTCGGGCGCGGGGAAATCGACCGCGCTGCAGGTGCTCGAGGATCTCGGATGGGAAACGATCGACAATTTTCCCATCCGGCTGCTCGGCCGGCTGGTCGGCGCCAAGGCGGACAATTCGCGCCTCGCGATCGGTGTCGATTCGCGGACCCGCGGTTTCGTGCCGTCGAAGGTCATCGAACAGTTCAAGAAGTTCGACGAGCGCGACGACGTCGAAGTGACCACCATGTTCGTCGACTGCGGCAGCGGCGAACTCGAACGGCGCTACAACGAGACACGCCGCCCGCACCCGATGGCGCGCGGCCGCACCGCGATGGACGGCATCAAGGCCGAACGCGAACTGCTCGAACCGCTGCGCCGCTGGGCCGATATGGTGATCGACACCACCGACTATTCGACCAACCACCTGCAGCAGGTCGTGCGCGAACGGTTCGCCGACCGGGCGGATCAGACGATGGCCGTGACCGTGACCAGCTTCGGCTTCTCGCGCGGGATCCCGCCGCTGGCCGACCTGCTGTTCGACATGCGGTTCCTCGACAATCCCCACTGGGCCCCGGGGCTGCGCGAACAGACCGGGCTCGATGCCCCGGTGGGCGAACACATCCTCGCCGATCCTGCCTTCGAACCCGTTTTCAGCCGGATCATCGACCTGCTGCTCGAAGCGCTGCCGCATTATGCGAGCCAGGGGCGCAGCTACCTCAACATCGCCTTCGGCTGTACCGGGGGGAGACACCGGTCCGTCTTCAGTGCGGAACGCGCGGCCGCGGTCTTGCGCGAAGCGGGATTTTCGCCCACGGTTATACACCGCAATCTTGGTTCACGCCCGGCCGACCCGCTCGAACGCGGATAGACCGGGGGCCAAGGAATGGTTAAGCGCCTCGCAGATACAATTTCGGGCATCGCAAACGGAACTGAAGCTGCATGATCGGCATGATCCTCGTCACCCACGGCCGCCTGGCCGACCATTTCATCGATGCGATGGAGCATGTGGTGGGCAAGCAGGAAGGCGTCGCCACGATCTGTATCGGTCCCAATGACGATATGGAGCAACGCCGCGCCGATATCGCCGATGCCATTCGCACGGTCGACCAGGGCCAGGGCGCGATCATCCTGACCGACCTGTTCGGCGGCACCCCGTCCAACCTCGCGATTTCGCTGCTCGACACGGGGCGTGTCGAAGTGATTGCGGGGATCAACCTGCCGATGCTCATCCGCCTCGCCGGCGCGCGCAAGAGCATGAATGTTGTCGATGCGGTCAACGCCGCGCAGACCGCCGGGCGCAATTACATCACGGTGGCCAGCGAGTTCCTCGGCCAGGACCTCGCCAGCGCGCGGAAAGCCTGTTGAGCGAGCAGCGCCGCAGCGTCGAGGTGGTCAACCAGCGCGGGCTGCACGCCCGCGCGAGCGCGAAGTTCGTCAATGCGGTCGCCGAGCTGCCCGAGGGCTGTTCGGTCCGTGTCGCCAAGGGCGACCACGAGGCTGCCGGCGGATCGATCCTCGGCCTGATGATGCTGGGCGCCGCCAAGGGCGATATGATCGAGATCATCGTTACCGGCGAGGATGCCGAACCGGTGATCGAGAACCTCGCCGCCATGGTCGAGGATGGTTTCGGGGAACCGTGACGTGACGGTAGAGCGTCGCCACATCACCGGCTTTTCCAATCCCACCGTCAAGGCTTTGCGCGCACTGCGCGAGAAGAAACATCGCAAGGCCGCGGGCCGGTTCCTCGCCGAAGGGCTGCGGTTGCTGACCGATGCCCGCGAATGCGGCCATGTACCCGAAGTGCTGGTGCTGGCCGACCGCCGCGAACCGCACCCGCTGCTCGCCGCACTCGAGGCATCGGTCGCCGCAGCGGACGGCGAGATCATCGAGACCACGCCCGACATCCTCGCCAAGATCACCGGCAAGGACAACCCGCAGGCCGTGGCCGGGGTGTTTGCCGAATTCGGCACTGCGCTGGAAGCGATCGAGCGGGAGACGGCAGAGATCTGGCTGGTGGCGCAGGCGCTGCGCGATCCCGGCAATCTGGGCACCATGCTGCGCACCGGCGATGCGATCGGCGCCGGCGGGTTGATCCTGATCGACGATTGCGCCGATCCCTTCAGCGTCGAAGCGGTGCGTGCCAGCATGGGCGCGATCTTTACGCAGCGGGTCGCGCAGGCGCGGTGGGACGAATTCGAACCCTGGCTGCGCGGCGCGCCAGGCCAGCTGGTCGCGGCCAGCCTGCGCGATGCACAGCCGTATCGCGGGGCGCCTTATGCCGCACCCTGCTTCGTCATGGTGGGCAACGAATCGCGCGGATTGCCGGAACCGTACGAAATGGCCTGCGACTTACGCGTGACCATGCCGATGAAGGGCCGCGCCGACAGCCTCAATGCTGCCGTAGCCGCGGCGGTTCTGGGATACGAGGTTCTCGCCAGACTCGAGGGCTGACTTCGTGTCTGCCGGGGTCGCGGCGCTCAGGCCGGCTCGCAGGAACCGTGTAACCCGAACAGCTTCGCCACCACTTCCTCGGCCCCGCTGGGCTTGGCCATGATCGGCGCGTTGAGTTCGCGCAGCGCTTCGCCCGTACGGTCGAGGTCGCCCGTATGCAGCAGGAAGGGTACGCCGCGTTTCTTCAACTCCACCGCCACGGGTTCACAGGTTTCGCTGCGGCCCAGGTTCACGTCGAGTACCGCGCCATCGATCTCGGTGGTCCGCAGCAGCTCGAAAGCTTCGTCGCAATTGACCGCCACGACCGCGCGCGCACCATCATCTTCGAAGGCGAGTTGCAGGTCGAGCGCGATGAAGGGCTCGTCTTCCAGGATCAGGATGGATTTCATGATGTCAGCGGCAATGAAATGGTCGCGTGCAAGCCGTCTTCCTCCCAGGCTCGGTCGAGCGTGCCGCGCGAATAGGACAGCAGCCGCTCGGCAATATCGAAACCGGTCCCGGTTTCTTCGGGTTTGCGGTGGATCGGCGGGCCGCCGCGTTCCACCCATTCGATCACCAGCGACTGGCGGCCATGGCGGTCTTCATCATGGCGCCACGATACGGTGATCGTCCCGCCATCGTTCGACAGCGCCCCGTATTTCGATGCATTGGTCGCGAATTCGTGCAGCGTCAGCCCCAGCGCCGACACTGCATTGGGTTCGGTCCGCGCGCTGTCCCCGTCGAAGACGATCCGGTCGCCCTCGGGATCGTAGGGGGCCAGCACCGAGCGGATCGCCTGCCCCACCTCGATCGTGCCGAACGAGGCTTCGTCGAGAGTGGGCTCGTATGCGCGGCCGAGCGCCTTGATCCGTTCGTTGATCTTGCTCGCCAGTTCGCGCGCATTCATCGCGCGGCCGGTGATGTTCACGATACCGCCGATGACCGCAAAGACGTTTTTGAGCCGGTGCGACACTTCGCGCGCCATGACCTTGGCGTGCTTTTCCTCGGCGCGCGCCAGATGGATATCGCTGACATCCCACTGGCTGCCGAAGAAATAGCGCAGTTCGCCATCTTCATCGTAAATCGGGCCGAGGTGGAGCGCGTTCCAGAAGGTCGAGCCGTCCTTGCGATAGTTGAGCAGCTCGACCACCAGTACGTCTTCATTGTCCACCGCATGCCGAAGCTTGGCGATCTGCTCGGAACTGGTCTTCGGGCCCTGGAGGAAACGGCAGTTGCGGCCGATGATCTCATCCTGCCGGTACCCGGTCAGTTTCTCGAACGCCTTGTTGCAGAATACGATGGGCTGGTCTTGCTGGTGCGGATCGGTCAGGCACACCGCCATGCGCGTCTGTGCCATGGCCTGCTCGAACAGCAGCCCGGTGGCGCCGGCGAAATTGTCCGAATCGGGGCTGAAGGTCCGGCCAGCCTGCTGGGACTGGTCGAAGGTGGCACGTTCGCCTCCACCATCACCGCGTTGCATGAGAAAGTCCTCGATCTGCTTCTACGGGCGAAACACGTCCTGCAGACGAACCCGTTTTGCGACCAACGTCGATCCCGGACGAAGGTTTCCGCCCTAATCGGCCGCCGTGGACTCCCGCGTTCCCGCGCTTCCGATCTGCGCGGCATCCTCGGCATTGTAGCGCGGGGTCGCCTCGACCTGGGGCACTTCGTCGATCTCGCGCTTGCCGATCTCGATGCCCTTGTCATGCAAGCGGCGCCCGGCGGACAGCACGTTGCGCTCGAAACTGCCGACGAACTTGTTGTAATTGTTGACCGCGGTTTCCAATCCGCCGCCGACGCGCTTCATATGTTCGGCCGCGACCGCGAGGCGATCGTAAAGCTCCGCACCCGCCTTGCCGATTTCGACCGCTTCCTGCGCAATCGTATCCTGCCGCCAGACCTGCGCGACCGTGCGCGCGATCGCGACGAGATTGGTCGGCGTCGCGAGCAGGACCTTGTTGCGGAAGGCGAAGTCCCACAATTCGGGATCGTGCTCGAGCGCGGCGGCGACGAAATGCTCGCCGGGGACGAACATGACGACATAGTCGGGCGTGTCGTCGAACTGGCTCTGGTAGCTTTTCGACCCCAGCGTCTGGACATGCCCGCGCATCGATTTCGCGTGCAGGTCGAGATGGCGCACGCGTTCACCCTCGTCATCGGCCTCGAACGCGGCCTGATAGGCGTTCAAGGAAACCTTGGCGTCGATCACCAGCTTCTTCTGGCCTGGCACATGGACCACCGCGTCGGGGCGCAGGCGCCCCTCGTCGGTTTCGATCGAATGTTCGAGAATGAAATCGGTGTGTTCGGACAGGCCGCATTGTTCGAGCACGTTCTGCAGCGCGCGCTCGCCCCAGCGGCCGCGCGCCTTGGGTGCGTTGGTCAGACTGTTGCCGAGCCGCTGCGCCTCGCGCCGGACCTCTTCCTGGCCCAGCCGCATCTGTTCGATCTGCGCTGCGAGTGAGGAGAACGCATTGGTGCGCTTTTCCTCCAGCGCAGCGACCTGGTCCTCGTATTTCTTGAGCCGGTCGCCCACCGGTTGCAGCAATTCGCGGATCTTCGCTTCGGAGGTCTTCTCCGAATGCCCCAGCCGCTCGGTCGCGCGTTCGAGAAAGGCATCCTGCGCCTTGGTCAGCACCGCCGAACCAGTGTTCTGGAATTCCTTGAGCATTTCCTCGCGCGCTTCGATCAGCAGGCGTTTCTGCTCGTCGAAATTGGCGGTCTTTTCCTTCAGCGTCGCAAGCTCGGCGCTGAGCGCCCCGTTATTGCGGCGCATTTCCTCGAGCACCGCCTCGTGCTGGCGGCGCGTCTCGCGCAATTCGCCGTCGAGCGCGTCGGCCCGCTCGGCGCGGACCGTGGCATTTTCCAGGTCGACGATCGCCTTGCGGAACTTCGCGTCGAGTTCCTTCGCCTCCGCATCACGCTCGCCATGGCGGGCCTGCCAGTCCTTGACCGGCGCGGAGCCGAAGCGGTGACCGAGGAAATATCCCAGCGCGAGGCCGAGGACGAGCACTATGATGGCAATGAGGGTCGGATCCATGGCGCGATCCTACGCGGAACGGAGAGGGAACGCTAGGTGCAGATTGCCACAATCAACACATGCGTCGCCCCTGCGCAGGCAGGGGCCCAGATAACTTCGCGAAAGGAACCCAACTCAGCTGGATCCCCGCCTGCGCGGGGATGACGCAATTGTGGGGGAGGCCCTTACGCCGCTTCGCGCAGCTTCTTCAGCTTCTTGAGCGCCATGTTGCGCTTGAGCCGGCTGAGGTGGTCGATGAACAGGATGCCTTCGAGATGGTCCATCTCGTGCTGGATGCAGGTGGCCATCAGGCCTTCCATGTCCTCTTCATGCGTTTCGCCCTCGAGGTCCTGATAGCGCACGCGGCAGGTCGCCGGGCGGTCGACATCGGCGAAGATGTCGGGGACCGAGAGGCAGCCTTCCTGGTAGCTGGCGAGGTCTTCCGCGGGATCGAGGATTTCGGGGTTGATGAAGACCCGCGGTTCCTTCTTCGTCGGATAGTGGACGTGTTCGTGCCCGTCGTGATTGCACGGTTCGGGCTCGGCATCCTCATCCTCGGGCTGGAGGTCGATCACCAGCACGCGCTTGGGCACACCGACCTGGATCGCGGCGAGGCCGATGCCGGGCGCGGCATACATGGTTTCGAACATGTCGGAGACGAGTTCGTTCAGCTCGTCGCCGAATTCGGTGACGGGTTCGGACACGGTTTTGAGCCGGGGATCCGGCACTTCGAGGATTTCACGGATAGCCATGGGTTGCCAGATAGTCGCGCCATGTGGATTCTTCAATTGTTCGTTGCGTGCGCGCCGGACTTCCGTCCGGCTCTTGCTGTACCATCCCACGCCCCCTCCCGGCCCCCCATAGAATACCGTGCCGTGGGTGGCCGGGAGGGGGCGTGGGATGGCACAGCCGCAAGGGAAGCGCGGAGGCGCTTCCCGCACGCATCAAAAACCTACCCCAGCGGCCGCCGCGCGCGTAGCGCCTGTGCAAGCGTGCCTTCGTCGAGATAGTCGAGTTCGCCGCCGACGGGCAGGCCGTGGGCGAGCTGCGTGATACGCACCGGATGCTCCTCGAGCCGTTCGGCGAGGTAATGCGCGGTCGTCTGCCCTTCGAGCGTGGCGTTCATCGCCAGCACGACTTCGTCCACCCCGCCCGCCTCCACGCGCGCCAGCAATTGCGCGATATTGAGGTCTTCGGGCCGCACGCCGTCGAGCGCGGACAGCTTGCCGCCGAGCACGTGGTATTTCCCGGTGAACAGCTTCGCGCGGTCGAGCGCCCACAGGTCGGCGACATCCTCGACCACGCAGAGCGATTTCAGGTCGCGCCGCGGATCGCGGCAGATGCCGCACGGGTTGGTGGTGTCGACATTGCCGCAGGTGTCGCATTCGACCAGCGCTTCGCCCACCGTGGCGAGCGCTTCGAGCAGTGCGGGCAGCGCGCTTTCGCGGCGCTTGACCAGCCACAGCACCGCGCGCCGGGCGCTGCGCGGTCCGAGCCCGGGCAGGCGCGCCAGCGCGGCGGCGAGGGTTTCGATCTCTTGCGATGCCATGGGGCGACAGATAGGGGCCGCAGCCAAACAGAGAAAGGCCAACCGCCCAATCATGCGCATAATCTTCATGGGAACGCCCGATTTCGCAGTGCCGACGCTGGAGGCGCTGGTCGATGCGGCGCATGAGGTCGTCTGCGTCTACACCCAGCCGCCGCGTCCGGGCGGACGCCGGGGGAAGGAACTGACCCACACCCCAGTGCACCAGCGCGCCAGCGATCTGGGGATCGAGGTCCGCCATCCCAAGTCGCTGAAATCGGCCGAAGAGCAGGCGGCCTTCGCCGCACTCCACGCCGACGTCGCAGTGGTCGCTGCCTATGGGCTGATCCTGCCGCAGGCGGTGCTCGATGCGCCGGAACATGGCTGCCTCAACGTGCATGCCTCGATCCTGCCGCGCTGGCGCGGTGCGGCGCCGATCCACCGCTCGGTGATGGCGGGCGATAATGTGACTGGCGTCACGATCATGCAGATGGAGGCCGGGCTCGATACCGGCCCGATGCTGGCGATGGCGCGCACCCCGATTGAGGGCAAGACAACCGGCGAGCTCACCGAAGAACTGGCCGAACTCGGCGCGCAACTGATGGTCGGCACCTTGCGCGACCTCAAGATCCATGTGCCGATCGCGCAGGACGATGCCGATGCGACCTATGCCGCCAAGATCGACAAGGCCGAGGCGCGGATCGACTGGGACCGTCCGGCGGTGGAGGTGGTTCGGCATATCCACGGTCTCTCACCCTTTCCCGGGGCCTGGTTCGAACTCGGTGGCCAGCGGGTGAAACTGCTGCGCGCCGAGGTGGTCGAGGGGGCGGGCGCGCCTGGCGAACTTCTTGATGAGCGGCTGGCGATCGCATGCACCGAGGGGGCGATCCGTCCGCTCGAACTGCAACGCGCGGGCAAGCCGGAGATGGACCTGGACACTTTCCTGCGCGGCAATGCGGTGGCCAAGGGTGTCATTCTCGAATGACTGCTGACTTTATCCGTCACCCCCGCGAAGGCGGGGGTCCAGATACCCTCTCGCCTGCCGCGATCGTCAGCTGGATTCCCGCCTCCGCGGGAATGACGGGTGTGGGGAGTATGGTCCGCCGATGACCCGCTTCGCGTTTACTCTCGAATTCGACGGGACACCCTTCTTCGGCCTGCAGCGGCAGAAGGACGGGCCCAGCGTCCAGCAGGCGGTCGAGGAAGCGGCGTTTCGCGTGCTGGGCGAAGCGGTGCGGCTGCACAGCGCCGGCCGGACCGATGCGGGCGTGCACGCTATCGCGATGCGCAGCCATCTGGATGCCGAGAAGGACATCAAGCCTTACCGCCTGATGGAGGCGCTCAATGCGCACCTCCGCCCCGATCCTGTCGCGGTGACGCATTGCGCGATCGTCCCCGACGACTGGCATGCGCGCTTTTCCTGCACCGGGCGGTCCTATGTCTATCGGATTGCCAACCGCCGCGCGCCGCTGACGCTGGAACGCGGCCGGCTGTGGCAGGTGCCGCAGGAACTCGATGCGCAGGCCATGCACCGCGCGGCGCAGGCGCTGGTCGGGCTGCATGATTTCACCACTTTCCGCTCGGTGCATTGCCAGTCGGACAGCCCGGTGAAGACGCTCGATCGGCTCGATGTCGAGCAGGTGGCGACCCCGATGGGCGCGGAAGTGCGCGTGCATGCCGCCGCGCGCAGCTTCCTCCATCACCAGGTCCGCTCGATGGTCGGCTGCCTCGCGTTGGTCGGCATGGGCCGCTGGCCCGAAGAACGCATGGCCGAAGCGCTGGCGGCGCGCGACCGACAAGAATTGGGAATGAACGCGCCGCCGCACGGCCTGTATTTCGTATCGGCGAGCTACCCCGCGGATAGTTGACCCAACGTCACCCTAGCCAAGCGCCACGAGCGCGCCTAGCGATAGGCCGGTTAGGTCCAGAATTGAATTGGGAGAATGCAGATGACCACCACCGGAAAGCAGCTTTTCACCACTCTTGAAAGCGACGGTACGCTGACCGTCGAGATCGCGCAGAGCGAATTTCCCGATCCCACCGGCAATCAGGTGCTGGTCAAGATGGAAGCGGCACCGATCAACCCGTCGGACCTCGCGATTCTGACCGGCGCGGCCGATTTCGAGAATGCCGACTATTCGCCCGGCAAGGTCGTCGCCAAGATGCCCGAGCCGTTCAACTCGGGTCAGAAAGCCCGCCATGGCCAGCGCCTGCCCGCAGGCAATGAAGGCGCAGGGACGGTCATCGCGACGGGCGACAGTGACATGGCCAAGGCGCTGATGGGCCAGCGGGTCGCCTGCGTGCCCGGCACCGCCTACAGCGAATACGCGATTGCCGATGCCGCCATGTGCCTGCCGCTGGGCGATCACAGCGCCGAAGCCGGCGCGTCGAGCTTCGTCAATCCGATGACCGCACTCGGCTTCGTCGAGAACGCCCGGATGGATGGCCACAAGGCGATCCTGCACACCGTCGGCGCATCCAATCTCGGCCAGATGCTCAACCGCATCTGCCTCGAGGACGGCATGGGCCTCGTCAATATCGTTCGCAAGGACGAGCAGGCCAAGCTGCTCAAGGATCAGGGCGCGACGCATGTCGTGAATTCCTCCGACGACGATTTCCTCGACCAGCTCAAGGCGGCGATCGACGATACCGATGCTTTCTACGGCTTCGATCCGATCGGCGGCGGAAAGATGGTCGACACCTGTTTCAAGGCGATGGAACAGGTCGCGGTCGGCAAGATGACCGAATATTCGCGCTATGGCTCGAACCAGCAGAAGCGGATGTTCATCTATGGCCGCCTCGACTTCGGGCCGACCACGCTGACGCCCAGCTACGGCTTCGGCTGGACGCTCTCGGGCTGGCTGCTGACGCCCTTCCTGCAAACCGCAGGAATGGAAACGGTGATGCGCATGCGCAAGCGCGTGCTCGACAACCTCACCACCACCTTCGCCAGCGGTTACAAGACCAAGGTCGATCTCGAGGGCATGCTGACCAAGGATGCGATCCTCGATTATCGCCAGATGAAGACCGGCGAGAAATATCTCGTGATGCCGCACGGCTAGGCGCGACCCGAATGCTTCCCCGTCCGCACAGCGATGCGGGCGGGGACAGCGTCCGGCCTACCTCATGTCGAAGGCGCGCTGGATCGTGGCAGGATCGCTTTCGCCCGCGGCCAGCAGCAATTGCAGCAGGATCCGCGCCTTTTGCGGATTGAGCGCGCGGGCCGCGACGAAACCGTTGGCATCGTCCTCGTCCTCGCGGTCGACCAGTCCCTCGTCAGCCCGGCTGGCGCGGATGACGCAGACCCCGCGCGAAGCAAGCCTCGCCAGTTCCTGACGGACGCCATCTGGCATGTTCCCTTCGCCAACACCGGCCAGCACGATGCCGCGCGTGGTATCGCTCACCTGCCGGTTCAGGTCGGCCCCATCGAGACCGGCATAGGCGTAGACGATGGCCACCCCGGGGAAACTCTTTGGCCAGCCGAAGGCCGCCCCGGCCCCGGTCCGCCAGGGTGCGCCGAACCATTCGAGCGAAGCGGGCGTTACCAGTCCGACCGATTCGCGCGGGAACCCGCGAAAGGCCTCGGTCCCGCGCGTGCGGACCTTGTAGACGTCGCGCGCGGCAAAGATCCGGTCGCCCATCACCACCAGCACCCCGCGCCCCGCAGCATCGGGATCGCTCGCCACGCGTACGGCATTGGCGAAATTGCGCAGCCCGTCATAGCCCACCGCATCGGCGGGCCGCATCGCGCCGACCACCACCACGGGCTTGTCCGCCGGCAGCGTCTGGTCGAGCAGGAACGCGGTTTCTTCCAGCGTATCGGTGCCGTGGGTGACGATAACACCCTGACACGCCGGGTCCGCCAGCGCCGCCTGCGCAGCCTGATGGAGCGGGGTCCACACCATCGGTCCGATGTCGGCCGAATCGATATTGGCGATCTGTTTGCCCGAAAGCTCGGCCTCGAGCCCCAGCCCGCCGACCTTTTCGAGATAGTCCTCGATCCCGATCTCACCCGAACGGTATCCCGGAGTAATCGCGGAACCGGCGATCCCGGCGATCGTGCCGCCGGTGGCGAGGACGGTAAGCTTGGTGGTCATGCCCGCCGCCTAGCGGGCCACGCGCGATCTCGGCAATTGATTTTGCCGAATTGGGCGCTATGTGCAGCGCACCGCTGAAACGGAGCGGGCGATTAGCTCAGTTGGTAGAGCATCTCGTTTACACCGAGAGGGTCGGCGGTTCGAGCCCGTCATCGCCCACCATTTCCGCCGGTGCCGCGATCGTGGCACCCGCTCGGCGCCGCTTGCCGCCCTACTCCGCAATAGCGCGGTCGATCGCGGCGCGCGCTTCCTCGCTGGTCCAGTCGTAACCGCCCTGCACCCGCCAGACCTCCTGCCCCGCCGCATCGTAGAGCACGGTGGTGGGCATGCTCCCCCCGCCAACCGCGAAGCCGATTGCGCTTTCGGGATCCATCCAGGGTTCGAGCCTCGCATAGCCGCCCTGAGCGAAGAACGGGCCGACCACTTCGGCGCCCTGCATCTCCTGGCTCACGGTCAGCACCCGCAAGCGACCTTCGTATTCGCCGGCAAGCGTATCGAGCAGCGGCATCTCCTCGACACACGGCGCACACCAGGTTGCCCAGAGATTGAGCAGGACGGGCGTGCCCTGCAGCGCACCGAGATTGAGCGTGCGCCCTGCCGGATCGGTCACATTCAGCGTCGGCATCAGTTCGCCCGCCGCGCTGTCGTCGATCTGTCCGGTTAGGGCGGACGAAGCGCTGCTTTCTTGCGCCGCATCGGGTGCGCCCCTATCGCAGCCCGCGACTGCAAGACCGAGGATGATGGCAAGCGTGAACGACAAGCGGGACACTCAGGGCTCCAACAGCATGTGGGGCGGCAGGTTCGCCGAAGGACCTAGCGCGATCATGCGCGAAATCAACGCCTCCATTCCGTTCGACAAGATCCTGTGGCGCGAGGATATCGAAGGCAGCCGGGCGCATGTCGCCATGCTCGCCCGGCAGGGTATCGTCTCGGCCGAAGATGCGGGCACCATCGATCGAGGATTGCAGCAGATCGCCGCGGAGTACGAGCGCGACGGGGTCCCCGAGGACTGGGACCTGGAAGACATCCACATGACCGTGGAGGCCCGCCTGACCGAAATCGTCGGCCCGGTAGCGGGGCGGCTGCACACCGCGCGCAGCCGCAACGACCAAGTGGCGACCGACTTCCGCATGTGGGTGCGCACCGCCAACCGGCGCGCCATCGCGGGCATCGAAGCGGTGCTGGCCGCGCTGGTCGCCCGCGCCGAGGAGCATGCCGGCACGATCATGCCCGGCTTCACGCATTTGCAGACCGCGCAGCCGGTGACGCTGGGCCATCACCTGCTGGCCTATTTCGAAATGCTGATGCGGGATCGTTCGCGCTTTGCCGATGCACTGGTGCGGATGGACGAATGCCCGCTGGGCTCGGCGGCGCTGGCGGGCACCGGCTTCGACCTCGACCGCGACATGACCGCCGAGGCACTTGGCTTCGCACAGCCCACGCGCAACAGCCTCGACGCCGTATCGGACCGCGATTTCGCGCTCGATTACCTGACCGCGGCGAGCCAGTGTTCGCTGCACCTGTCGCGGCTGGCGGAGGAATTCATCATCTGGGCCAGCCAGCCCTTTGGTTTCGTCAAGCTGCCCGACACGCTGTCGACGGGCAGTTCGATCATGCCGCAGAAGCGCAATCCCGATGCCGCCGAGCTGGTGCGCGGGCATGCCGGCCGCGTGATCGGCTGCGCGACATCGCTGATGATCACGATGAAGGGCCTGCCGCTCGCCTATTCGAAGGACATGCAGGACGACAAGCCGCCGGTGTTCGAGGCTGCGGGCCTGATCGATCTCAGCCTTGCCGCCATGGCGGGGATGGTGGCCGACAGCGGCTTCGACACCGCGCGCATGCGTCGTGCGGCCGAAGCCGGCCACGCCACCGCGACCGACCTGGCCGACTGGTTGGTGCGGCAGGCGGATATTCCGTTCCGCGAAGCGCATCACATTACCGGGGCGGCCGTGAAGCTGGCCGACGAGAAGGGCGTCGCGCTCGATGGGCTGTCGATCGGCGATCTCAAGGCTATCGACGAACGCATCGACGAGCGCGTTTTCGATGCGCTGTCGGTCGATGCCTCGGTCGCGGCGCGCGCTTCCTATGGCGGGACGGCGCCGCAGCGCGTAAGGCAGCAGGTGGCCGCGGCGAAACAGCGTCTCGGCATGGAGGATTGATGCGCCACCGGATCGCCCTTGCCGCGCTGCTGATGCTTGCTGCCTGCGGGCAGAAATTCGCGCTCGAACCGGTAGAAGGCGCAGCGCTGCCGCCCGCCCCCTATGGCGCGGATGTGCAGCCCACCGCCGATGAACTGCTGGTGCTCGATCCCGAGGCCGCCCCCGCGCGCAGCGTCGAGCTGCGGACCCGTTCGGAAGAGCGCGAGGACGATCCTTTCGATCTGCCGCCCGAGTGAATTTCAATCGGGCAAGCAAGGCTTGCTCGACAAAGAGAATGCCTTTGGGCAGGGGCCTGCCATGGACCATTTCGAGCTGAAAGACGGCGTGCTTCACGCCGAGGACGTTCCGCTGCCGCGCATTGCGGAAGAAGTCGGGACGCCCGTCTACATCTATTCGCGCGCGACGCTCGCGCGGCACGCACGCGTGTTTCGCGAAGCGCTGGCAGGGGTCGACAACCCGCACATCGCCTTTGCGGTGAAGGCCAATCCCAATCTGGCGGTGCTCAAGATCCTCGCCAGCGAGGGCTATGGCGCCGATGTCGTTTCGGGCGGGGAACTGGCCCGGGCGCTGGCAGCGGGCATGAAACCCGCGGATATCGTTTTCTCGGGCGTCGGCAAGACGCATGCCGAACTGGTGCAGGGTCTCGAGGCGGACATCGGCCAGTTCAACATCGAGAGCGAAGAGGAAGGCTACGAGTTGGCCGCGATTGCCGCACGACACGGCAAGCGCGCGGCTTGCGCGCTGCGGGTCAACCCCGATGTCGATGCGCGCACGCATGAGAAAATCTCGACCGGCAAGCGCGAGAACAAGTTCGGTGTCCCGCTCGACCGGGCGGCAGATATTTATGGCCGGCTGGCGCAGGAGGACGGCCTCGATATGCGCGGCGTGGCAGTGCACATCGGCAGCCAGCTGTCGACGCTCGAGCCGCTGGAGACCGCCTTCGGCAAGGTCGGCGCGTTGATTGCGGAATTGCGCGCCGCGGGATGCACGGTGACGCATGCCGATCTCGGCGGCGGACTGGGGGTGCCCTACAAGGCAGGTGAAAACTTGCCCTCCCCCGCCGAATACGGCGCAATGGTCGCGCGGGTGACGCGCGACTGGGGGGTGCAGCTGATGTTCGAACCCGGGCGCGTGATCGCGGGCAATGCCGGCGTGCTGCTGACGCGGGTGATCCGCGCCAAGCGCAGCGGCAACGGCCCCCCGTTCGTCGTCGTCGATGCGGCGATGAACGACCTTGCCCGCCCGGCAATGTATGGCGCATGGCACGATTTCGACGCGGTCGCGCCGACCGGCGACCGCATGACCGCGCATATCGTCGGACCGATCTGCGAGACGGGCGATACCTTCGCGATGGACCGCGAATGCGATGCGCTGGTGGCGGGCGACCTCGCCGTATTTCGCACCGCAGGCGCCTATGGCGCGACGATGGCTTCATCCTACAACTCGCGCGGCTTCGTGGCCGAAGCGCTGGTCGACGGCGACCGCTATGCCGTGGTTGCCGACCGGATCGCGGCAGCGGCGATCATGGATGCCGAACGCGTTCCCGAATGGCTCACCTGATGCAGCGGCGCGATGCATAGCCTGCCGCTCTTCCACCGGATCGCCGGCGCGCGTGTTGTCGTTGTCGGCGAAGGCGAAATGGCAGCGGCCAAGGCACGGCTGGTGGAACGCGCAGGGGGCATCCCCTGCCCCGAGACAGAAGCACATTACGCCAGGCTGGCATTCGTGGCGCTGGAAGACGGACATGCCGCCCAGACCGCCGCGCTGCGCCTCAAGCGCATGGGCTTGCTGGTCAACGTGGCGGACCGTCCCGAACTGTGCGATTTCACGCTCCCCAGCGTGCTCGACCGCGACCCTGTGCTGGTCGCGGTAAGCACCGGCGGCACATCGGCCGGATTGGCGAAACACCTGCGGCTGCGGCTCGAAGCCATCCTGCCGCAATCGCTGGGCGCGCTGGCGAGCGGGCTGAGCGCCGCGCGCGACCGGATCCGGGCGCGCTATCCCGATGGCGATACGCGCCGCCGTGCGATCGACGCCGCCCTGCAGGAAGGCGGCCGGCTCGACCCGTTCGAACCCGCGAGTGCCGAGGGTGTCGACGGCTGGCTCGATCGGACCCGGGCTGACGATGGGGCGCAGGTCGTCGACGTCACGCTTGCCAGCGACGATCCGGAGGACCTGACGATCCGCCAGGCGCGCGCGCTGGGCCGCGCCGACACCGTGCTGCACGACCCGCAGGTTCCCGAGACCATCCTGATCCGCGCCCGCGCCGACGCCGCCCGCGCGCCCCTTCCCGCAGAGGCTCCTGCAAGCGGCCTCACGGTCATCCTGCGACGCAGCTAGACCACCGCCAGGTCGGTGACGCCGATTTCACTGAAATAACGGGCCAGCGCGTCGGCCGTGTTGTCGGACAGCGCGATATGGGCGCGGCGACGGTCGTGCGGGTCGGACACGCGGACCAGCAGGTCGGCATCGACCATCTGCCCGATCCAGCGCAATGCCGTGGTTGCCGGGACCCCGGCGGCGATGCAGAGCGACGTAACCGAAACCTGCTGGCGTTCGGCGCGTGCTGCGGCGAGATCGAGCAGAATATCCCACGCCGGATCGGCGAACAGGTCGGCGTCGAAATGGCGCATGCGCGCTTGGCGGGCCTTGATGATCCGCCGCAGCACGGCCGCTTCGGGCAGACGCGGCCGCTGTTCCTCTTCGCGCGCGGACCGCTGGTCTTCGCCCTGCGCCCGCCATGCTTGCGCGGGGGATTCGAAGCGGAAGGCGCCCCCGCCCTCGCGCTGCCCGGGCGAAAGTTTATCCAGCCGTTCGGCGATCCGGCCGACCTGTTCGGTCAGTCGCAACAGCATCAGCCGGTCCTCTTCGCCCATTTCGCGCAGCCGCAGGTTGGGCACGCGCGCCAGCACGCGGCCGATCGCGATGATCCGTTCGGCGCGGCCCGGATCGACCAGGATCTGCGGGGCCGAGAGCGAAAAGCAGCCGAACACGCTATCGAGCGCGGCCATGGTGGTCGATACCACCAACTGCGCGCCGGCCTTTCCCCCGCGCATGTCGAGCCGCGAGAGCAGCGCCAGCGCATCCGCGCTCGCTACCGCGCAATCGACCATCACGAGATCGCCCAGCGCCGCGAGCGGCCCCTGCGCATATTCTTCGAGGCTGCAGCATTCGCGCACCCGGAAACCCGCCGCGAGCGCATCTTCGCGCATTTCCGCGCGGATATGGTCGCGGTCGGCCAGGACGGTGACCGATAGCTGGCATCCGGCAGCATCGCGCACCGGCTCGTAATCGAAATTGGCTTGCATCGACTCGCGCTCCTTCACTGCAGATGTAGAACATGGTGAGAACAAAAGCGGATCAGGTCAAGAAGCGGGGTACAAATCGCGCGCACGACTGAACCATTCGCGCGGCTGCTGCGACTATCCCCATGTGACTGGCAGCAAGACCGCTCCTCCCCCACCGGCCCAATCGGAAGCCGGTCGGCGCTATGACGAATGGCTCGTCACGCTGGTGCAAGCGGGTGACCGCGAAGCCGGAGAACGGCTGGCCCGGCGCTGGCACCCGCGGCTCCTGCGTACCGCGCGGCGCCTGCTCGGCGACACCGACAGCGCGCTGGTTGCGGTGCAGGACAGCTGGATCGCGATCCTGCGCGGGATCGGCGGCCTGCGCGACCCCGCCCGCTTCGCACCCTGGGCCTTCGGGATCCTCCGGCGGCGCTGCGCGGACCGGGTGCGATCGGCGCAGCGCGAGCGCCGCCATCAAGGCACAGGCGATGCCGCGCCGGTGGCAATCGCCGCCGCGGCTTCGGAGGGCACGGCCATTCGCCAGGCCTTTGCCGCGCTGCCGGCGGACCAGCGGCTCGCCGCGCAATTGTTCTTCGGCGAGGGGCTGACGCTCGCCGAAATCGCCGAGGTCCAGGCCGTACCGCTGGGTACCGCCAAGACCCGCCTGTTCCATGCCCGCCGTAAGCTGAAGGCGGCTCTATCCGGAGACGACCCATGACCGACACAGATGCCCGTATTCGCAGCGCGCTCGACGCGGACGACAGGGAATTCCTCGCCAGCCTTGGGCCCGATCGCGGCATGTTCCGCCAGATCGGCGACAGCATGCATGGTCCGCTCGGTGGATGGATGAAATTCAGCTTCGCGCTGGCCATCGTGATCGGGCTGGCGCTGGCCTATTGCCTGTACCGCGCGCTGACCTTCGACAGCCTCGAAGCGCTGATTGGCTGGGGCCTTACCGGCCTCGCGCTGCTGGTAATGCAGGGTTTCCTCAAGGAATGGATGTTCGCGCGGATGAACATGCTGGCCGTGCTGACCGAGGTCAAACGGCTGCAATTGCAGGTCGCCATGCTGCAGGAAGATCGCGGCTAGGGCCGGATCTCGATTGGCGTACCGTCGGGCACCAGGCTCCACAGTTCGGCGATCTCGGCATTCGACAGTGCGATGCAGCCGTCGGTCCAGTCACCCGGTACGCGCGCATCGTAGGGGAGCCCGTTGGGCTGTCCGTGAATGAAGATCAGCCCGCCCGGCGACCGGCCGCGGCTGCGCGCATAGGCGCGGTCCTGCGCATTGGGATAATCGATGTGCAGGCTGAGGTAATAGCTCGACTGGCGGTTGCCATAGGTGATGGTGTAGCGCCCCTCGGGCGTGCGCTCGTCGCCCTGGAAACGCTTGTGGCCGACCGGCGCATCGCCATATTGCAGGCCCGTATAGCGGCGGATCACGCGGTCGTCCTGATAGACCAGCAGCGTGCGCTCGGACTTGTCGATCAGGATGAAATCCGCCCGTTCCCCAGCCCGGGCCTGCTGCGCCTGCAGCGGCGCGGCGCACAGTGCACCGAGCGCTGCGAAAAAGGCGAGGAAAGCGCGCATCACGCAAGCATCCTAGCGCGCATTCCGCATCAGTCCATGAACGGATCGCGCATCAGGATCGTATCGTCGCGCTCGGGGCTAGTGGAAACCAGCGCCACCGGCGTTTCGATCAGTTCCTGCACGCGCTGGATGTATTTGACCGCATTGGCGGGCAGGTCAGCATAGCTGCGCGCGCCCGCGGTCGATTCCTGCCAGCCTTCCATGCTTTCGTAGATCGGCTCGACAGCGGCCTGGTCGGCGGCGTGGCTGGGGAAATAGTCATAGACATTGTTCCGCAACCGGTAGCCGGTGCAGATCTTCACCTCGTCGAGACCGTCGAGCACATCGATCTTGGTCAGCGCGATCCCGGTCACGCCGCTGATCGCGCAGGTCTGGCGCACCAGCACGGCATCGAACCAGCCGACCCGGCGCTGGCGCCCGGTAACCGTACCGAATTCATGGCCGCGCTCGCCGATGCCCCTGCCCACCTCGTCATCCAGCTCGGTCGGGAAGGGACCGCTGCCGACGCGGGTGGTGTAGGCCTTGACGATGCCCAGCACGAAGCCGGTGGCGTTGGGGCCCAGCCCGCTGCCTGCCGCGGCCGTGCCACTGACCGTGTTCGAGCTGGTGACGAAGGGATAGGTCCCGTGGTCGATGTCGAGCAGGACGCCCTGCGCGCCTTCGAACAGGATCTTGGCGCCCGCCTTGCGAACCTTCTTCAGCCGTTTCCACACCGGCTGCGCATATTTGAGCACGAAGGGCGCGATCTCGCGCAGTTCGGCGAGCAATTGCTCGCGGTCGACCGGCTCCTGCTCGAACCCAGCGCGCAGGGCATCGTGATGCGCGCACAGGCGGTCGAGCTGGGGTTCGAGCGCGTCGAGATGCGCCAGGTCGCACACGCGGATTGCGCGGCGGCCGACCTTATCCTCGTAAGCCGGACCGATACCGCGCCCGGTGGTGCCGATCTTGCCCGATCCGGCGGCCGCTTCGCGCAGCCCGTCGAGATCGCGGTGGATCGGCAGGATCAGCGGGCAATTGTCGGCCACCGCGAGGTTGTCGTCATTGATGGTGACACCCTGCGCTTCGAGCTTCTCGATCTCGGCCTTGAGCGCCCACGGGTCGAGCACCACGCCATTGCCGATCACGCTGAGCGTGCCCGATACGATGCCGCTGGGCAGCAGCGAGAGCTTGTAGGTGGTCCCGTCGATGACCAGCGTGTGGCCCGCATTGTGGCCGCCCTGGAAGCGCACCACGGCATCGGCGCGGCTGGCCAGCCAGTCGACGATCTTGCCCTTGCCCTCATCGCCCCACTGGGCGCCGATCACGGTGACGTTGGCCATTCGATAGTTCTCGCAAATGTAAGGAAATCAAACGCCGCGGGCGTTAGGCTGATCTATGGCACGGGGCAAGGCGAATTGCCGGAAACATGCGCCGTCTGCACCATTGTATGGGCAAAGGAGATTTCATGACCGATTACCCCACGCTTTCGCTGAATGACGACCGCCAGATCCCGCAGCTCGGCTTCGGCACCTACAAGATCGACGAGGACGATGCACCCGAAGCGGTCAAGACCGCGCTCGATGTCGGCTACTGGCTGGTCGACACCGCGGCCATCTACCAGAACGAACGCGGCGTCGGCAAAGGTGTTGGCGACTGGTCCGACATCTTCCTGCAGACCAAGATCTGGAACGAAAGCCAGGGCTACGAGCGGACCAAGAAGGCCGCCGACAAATGCCTCGAACGGCTCGGCCGCGACCATGTCGACATGCTGCTGATCCACTGGCCCTGCCCCGAAAAGGACCTGTTCGTGGAGACGTGGAAAGCGTTCATCGAACTGCGCGACGAAGGCAAGGCGAAGTCGATCGGCGTCTCGAACTTCCGCGAGCAGGACCTGCGCCGCATCATCGACGAAACCGGCGTAACGCCCGCGCTCAACCAGATCGAACTGCACCCCACCTTCCAGCAGCGCGAACTGCGCAAGCTGCACGACGAACTCGGCATCGTCACGCAGTGCTGGTCGCCGCTGGGCCAAGGCGCGGGGATCGAGAACGAGACCATCGCCGCCATCGCCGAGGAAACCGGCCAGCCCGCCAGCGCCGTGATCCTGCGCTGGCACATGCAGCATGGCCTGTGCCCGATCCCCAAGGCATCGAGTCGCGCTCACATCGAAGCCAATTTTTCAGCGCTCAAGTTCACCCTCACGGACAACCAGATGTCGCGCATCGACGCGCTTGACGATCCCGAAGGCCGGATCGGGCCCGATCCGAGCGATTTTGAAGGGTAATATCGGCGGGGTGCGCCACGGCGGCAAGGCTGCTAATGGCGCACCCGTGACCATGACCGACGACCCCATCCGTATTGCCGCGCTGTACCAGTTTGCGCGTTTCGACGACCCGCGTGCACTGCGCGCGCCGCTGCTTGCGGTATGCGAAGCGAATGCCGTGCGCGGAACTTTGCTGCTGGCGAAGGAAGGCATCAACGGTACGATTGCCGGAAGTGATAAGGGTGTCGAAGCGGCGCTCGACCATATCCGTGCGCTGCCGGGCTGCGCCGAGATCGAAATCAAGGGATCGCGCGCCGCGATCATGCCCTTCCACCGCACCAAGGTGCGGCTGAAGAAAGAGATCGTGACCATGGGCCAGCCCGATCTCGATCCGCTTGCCGGAGTTGGCACCTATGTCGCGCCCGAGGACTGGAACGCGCTGATTTCGGATCCGGAGACGATCGTGATCGACACGCGCAATGATTACGAAGTGCAGATCGGCACCTTTGCAGGCGCGATCGATCCGCAAACCGCCAGCTTCGGCGAATTTCCCGAATGGTTTCGCGCCAAGCGCGCCGAACTGGAGGCCGAGGGGCGCAAACCCAGAATCGCCATGTTCTGCACCGGCGGGATTCGCTGCGAGAAATCGACCGCCTTCGCGCGCGCCGAGGGGGTGGACGAGGTCTATCACCTCAAGGGCGGCATCCTCAATTATCTCGAACACGTGCCCGAGCAGGACAGCCTGTGGCGCGGCGAATGCTTCGTCTTCGACGAACGGGTCAGCGTCGGCCACGGACTGGCGGCGGGCACCCACGACCTGTGCCGCGCCTGCCGCAGGCCGCTGAGCGAGGCGGACATGGCGCATGACCATTTCAGCGAGGGCGTGTCCTGCCCGCGTTGTTATGACGAGCGCAGCGACGAGCAGCGCGCGCGTTATGCCGAGCGCAACCGTCAGGCGCGGCTCGCGCGCGAACGCGGCGAAGAACACATCGGCCGGCGCAGCGAAGCAGAGCGCGATGGCTGAACCGGTCCTCTACAGCTTTCGCCGCTGCCCCTATGCCATGCGCGCACGCATGGCGCTGCGGATCGGCGGGGCATCCTACGAACACCGCGAGGTCGTCCTGCGCGACAAGCCGGCGGAAATGCTCGAGGTGTCGCCCAAGGGCACGGTGCCGGTGCTGGTTGCCGGACCGGGCGAGGTGATCGAGGAAAGCCGCGACATCATGCGCTGGGCGCTGGTGCGCAGCGATCCCGAAGGCTGGCTCGAGCGCGACGATCCGGAGTTGGTCGAAACCAATGACGGGCCGTTCAAGCACCATCTCGACCGCTACAAATACGCCGCCCGGTACGACGATGTCGATCCGGCGCAGCATCGCGCCGCCGCGCTGGACATCCTGCGCAGGCTGGACGAGCGGCTTTCGCAGTCAGCCTATCTACGGGGCGAGACGCGCGGCTTTGCCGACATCGCGATCTTTCCCTTCATCCGCCAGTTCGCCAACACCGACCGCGACTGGTTCGACGGTCAGGCGCTGCCCCACCTCCAGGCTTGGCTGGCCGGGCTCGTCGGATCCGAGCTGTTTACGGGCATCATGACCAAGCACGCCCAATGGAAGGCCGCCTAGAGCGGTTTGACATCGCTTTCGTCGAGGACGTGCGAGCAGCCGAGCGCGCGCGGATCGTCGCTGGCCGACACTGCCGCCACCGTGCGCCAGCCGATGGCGCGCAGCCGTGCTGCATTGGCGCGGTCATGGCCCAGCGGCAGGAACAGCGTCTCGCGCCGGTCGGCATTCGCCGCGCCAAGCGCATCGAGCAACGGATCCATGTAGAGCGAGAAGCCGGTGGCGGCCTCGTCGCTGCCCTTGATCGTATAGGTCCCGCCGCGGCCCAGCGCGCGCCGCGCGCCTTCGCCGTACAGCGTAAAGCCGAACCAGCTCTGGTATTCGAACCCGTGGCGTTCGGTCGGGTCGAGCGTAACCCGCGCGCGGTCGCCGATCGTAGCGGCGATTTCGCGCAAGCCGGCAATCCGGCTGGCAAGCGCGCCGCCCGCATCGATCGCGGCCAGCTTGGCAATCGCCGTGTCGAAAGGCCCGGTGGCGTAAAGCAGCGGGAGATAGGCTTCGCCGCCCGCATCGCGCAGGCCGCCGGCATCCTTGGTGTCGAGCTCGCGCCGGACCGCGTCGCGCTGCTCCGCACCGAGCGGCATGGCTTCCTGCGCCAGCGTATCGACGAGGTCGGGGAGCGTGAAATCGATCGAGATATTGGTCACGCCCGCGGCGCTGAGCGCGTCGATCGCCACAGAAACCGCTTCGCTGGCGGCAGCCACGCTGTCGGTGCCGATGAGTTCGGCGCCCATCTGTAGGCGCTGGCGCGCGGGATCGAGCTGGTCGGCGCTGAGCAACGCGACATCGCCGGCATAGCACAACCGCAGCGGACGCGGGGCAGCCGCCATGACGGTCGCGGCGATGCGGCCCACCTGCACCGTGATGTCGCTCCGCAGCGCCAGCGTGCGCAGGCTGTCGGGATCGGTGAAGCGGATCATCCGCCGCGTGGCGACGCCGTCCATCCGCCCGGCCAGCGAGTGCTCGAACTCGACGAGCGGGGGCCGCACACGGTCGTAGCCATGCGCATCCATCGCGTCGAGCACGGCGCGCATGGAGGTGGTCATCGTGCGCGCCCGCTCGGGCAGCGCGTCTTCGAGGCCGACGGGCAGGAGGTCGTCTTGGGTAGTCATGATGACGCGCCCCCTGCCCTATCGTTTGTCAGAATGCCAGCGGCATCACGACCTTGACGCCTTCCAGCGCGCAGGCCTGCTCGACCACTTCGGGCGGGATCGGCGCATCGACGCTGAGCAGCACGGTGGCTTCGCCCCCGGCCTGCCGCCGTCCGAGGTGGAAGGTCCCGATATTGATGCCCGACTGCCCGAGCAACGAACCGATCCGGCCGATGAAACCGGGCGCGTCTTCGTTGACGATATAGAGCATGTGGCCGTCGAGTTCGGCCTCGATCCGCACGCCGAACAGCTCGACCAGCCGCGGGGCATCGGCTCCGAACAGCGTGCCCGCCACCGAACGGTCGCCCTGGTCGGTGCCCACCGTCACGCGGATCAGCGTGTTGTAGACGCCTTCCTTCTCGTGGCGGATCGAGCGGATGTCGAGCCCGCGTTCCTTCGCCAGATAGGGCGCGTTGACCATGTTCACCGTGTCCGAATACTGGCGCATCAGCCCGGCCAGCACCGCGCCTTCGATCGGCTTGCCCGACAGTTCGGCTGCCGCGCCTTCGCGCTCGATCGAAATCTTGGTCAGATTGCCATGCGCCAGCTGGCCCACCAGGCTGCCGAGGTCTTCGGCCAGACCCATATAGGGGCGCAGCTTGGGTGCTTCCTCGGCGCTGAGGCTGGGCATGTTGAGCGCATTGGTGACGCCGCCGCTGACGAGATAATCCGCCATCTGTTCGGCCACCTGCAGCGCGACATTGACCTGCGCTTCGGTGGTGCTGGCACCGAGGTGCGGCGTACACACGAAGTTGGGCTTGCCGAACAGTGGGCTGTCCTTGGCCGGTTCGCTCTGGAACACGTCGAGCGCGGCCCCGGCAACCTGCCCGCTGTCGAGCGCATCGGCCAGCGCCGCCTCGTCGATCAGGCCGCCGCGCGCACAGTTGACGATCCGCACGCCCTGCTTGGCCTTGGCGAGGTTTTCCGCCGACAGGATATTGCGCGTCTCGTCGGTCAGCGGCGTGTGGAGCGTGATGAAATCGGCCTTGGCCAGCAGCGTGTCGAGATCGGCTTTCTCGACCCCGATTTCGACCGCGCGTTCCTCGGTCAGGAAGGGATCGTAGGCGACGACCTTCATGCGCAGGCCCAGCGCGCGGCTGGCGACGATGCTGCCGATATTGCCCGCGCCGATCAGGCCCAGCGTTTTGCCGGTCACTTCGACGCCCATGAAGTCGTTCTTGGGCCATTCGCCCGCCTGCGTGCGGACATTGGCGGCGGGGATCTGCCGCGCCAGCGCGAACATCATCGCGATGGCGTGTTCGGCCGTGGTGATCGAATTGCCGAACGGCGTGTTCATCACCACCACGCCCTTGCCGCTGGCGTAGGGGATATCGACATTGTCGACGCCGATACCGGCGCGGCCAATGACCTTGAGATTGGTCGCCGCATCGAGGATTTCGGGCGTGACCTTGGTCGCGCTGCGGATGGCGAGGCCATCGTACTGGCCGATCACCGCCTTGAGTTCATCGGGCGTCATGCCCGGTTTCACGTCGACATCGCAGCCGCGCTCTTCGAAAATGCGCGCGGCGTTCGGGTCCATCTTGTCCGAAATAAGGACTTTGGGTTTGTTCATGATTTTTCTCTCGTCATCCCAGCGAAAGCTGGGATCGCTTTCGATTTGGTCGGAGCGAGCGGATAGCGGTCCCAGCTTTCGCTGGGACGACGCCGATTATGCCGCTTTCACCTGCTCGTAGGCCCACTCGATCCACGGCAGCAGACGCTTGAGGTCTTCCTGCTCGACCGTGCCGCCGCACCAGATGCGCAAGGACGGCGGGGCGTCGCGATAGCCGTTGAAGTCGTAACCGACATCGCGGTCCTCGAGCAGCTTGACGATCTTCTTCGGCACCGCTGCCTTCTCGTCATCAGGCAGGCTGTCGTACCACTCGCCCTGGAAGACGAAGCACACGCCGGTGTTGGTCCGCTTGGCCGGGTCGGCGACCATGTTGCGCAGCCAGGGGGTCGCCTCGATCCAGTCGAGGACGATCTTGGCATTGGCATCGGCGCGTTCGAACATCGCCTTGCGCCCGCCCATCGCCTGCGCCCATTCGAGCGCGTCGATATAGTCTTCGGTCGCCAGCAGCGAGGGTGTGTTGATCGTCGCGCCCTCGAATATGCCGGTGTTGATCTTGCCGCCCTTCTTGAGGCGGAAGAGCTTGGGCAGCGGCCATTCGGGGTCGTATTCCTCGATCCGCTGTACCGCCTTGGGGCTGAGGATGAGCATGCCGTGCTGCGCTTCGCTGCCCATCACCTTTTGCCAGCTGTAGGTCGTGGCATCGAGCTTGGCCCAGTCCATCTCCATCGCGAAAACGGCGCTGGTGGCATCGTTGATAGTCACGCCTTCGCGGCCCGGGGCCAGCCAGTCGGTGTTCGGGATCTTGGCGCCCGAAGTGGTGCCGTTCCAGGTGAAGACGACGTCGTTGTCCTGCGGGATGCTCGCCAGATCGGGGATTTCGCCGTAATCGGCGTCCATGACCGTAAGTTGCGGCAGCTTGAGCTGCTTGACCGCGTCCTGGATCCAGACATTGCCGAAGCTTTCCCATGCCGCGACGGTCGCCGGGCGATCGGGGCGCAGCATGGTCCACATCGCGCATTCGAGCGCGCCGGTATCCGATGCCGGCATGATGCCGACGAGGTAATCCTCGGGTACGCCGAGCATTTCCTTCGACAGGTCGATGGCATGTTTCAGCCGCGACTTGCCGAGCGCGCTGCGATGCGAGCGGCCGAGCGATTCGGTTTTGAGATTGGCGGCAGACCAGCCCTTGTGTTTGGCGGTCGGTCCGGACGAAAAGAAAGGGCGCTCGGGTTTGAGCGTAGGTTCGGCAGTCATGTATTCTCTCCTTGCAGAGAGCTCGCGCGGCGTTGGGACCGCGTGGCCCGCCGCCCGCACTAATGTTGCGCCGCAGCGAGTCAATGTGAAATACCGGTAGTGCGATAAAGCGTAGCTGCGACACGACAGGCGACAGCCGCGAAGGCATGATCGTGGAATGCGCAAAATCCCTGCGGTTACAATCACGCTGGAAGCCGATGGACGGCATCGGCCATCTTCCCTAAAGCGCCGCGCAATGGATGTGACCGATCTTCGCATCGCGCTGTTCAGCGGGAACTACAATTACACTCGCGATGGCGCGAACCAGGCGCTCAACCGCCTGGCGGGCTTCCTGCTCAGGCAGGGCGCGGCGCTGCGCGTCTATGCCCCGGTCGTGGCCGAACCCGATTTTCCCGCGACCGGCGACCTGGTCGACATTCCCAACGTCCGAATGCCGGTGAAGGGTCGCGGCGAATACCGCCTGCCGCTGCGCATCGACGACCGCGTGCGCGCCGATCTGGCCGAATTCGCACCCAATGTGGTGCATCTGTCATCGCCCGACCCGGCCGCGCACGGTGCGCTCAAATGGGCGCGCGAGAAGGATATCCCGGTGCTGGCGTCGGTCCATACGCGGTTCGAGACCTACCCGCGCTATTACGGTCTCGGTTTCCTCGAACCGCTGGTCGAAGGCATGCTGCGCCGCTTCTACCGGCGCTGCGATGCGCTGGTGGCGCCATCGCAAAGCCAGATCGCCGAACTCACCGCGCAGGCGATGCATGACGACATTTCGATCTGGTCGCGCGGGGTCGACCGCACGGTCTTCGATCCGTCCAAGCGCGATCATGCATGGCGCCGCGCGCATGGCCTGGCCGATGACGATGTGGCAATCGTGTTCCTCGGCCGCCTGGTGATGGAAAAGGGGCTCGACGTCTTTGCCGAAACGATCGTGCAGTTGCGCAAGCGCCAGGTCCCGCACAAGGTTCTGGTAATCGGCGACGGGCCCGCGCGCGAATGGTTCGAAAAGGCGTTGCCCGGCGGCATTTTCGCCGGCTTCCAGACCGGCAGGGATCTGGGCAAGGCGCTGGCGAGCGGCGATATCTTCTTCAATCCGTCGATCACCGAGACTTTCGGCAATGTCACGCTGGAGGCAATGGCCTGCGGATTGCCGGTGGTGGCCGCCGGGGCCACCGGTGCGGCGAGCCTGGTCGACGACGGGCGCACGGGCCGCCTGGTCGCGCCGGGCAAGCCCGATGTCTTCGCCCCCGCCTGCGCCGAGGCGCTGGCGCCCTATTGCACCGATGACGACCTGCGCCTGCTGCATGGTGCCAATGGCGAACAGGTCGCGCGCGCCTATACGTGGGACGCGATCAACCGGGCGGTGGTCGACACCTATCTGCGGCTGATCGAAACACGCGCCGCCGCCCGCTAGCGCAGCACGCCTGCTGCGCTCATCCAGCGCGAATACCACAGCGAAAACAGCGTCGAGATCCAGATCGCCGCCATCAGCAGCGGGTTCTGCAGGCTGTCGGGGATCTGCGAGACCACCAGTTCGAAATAGGTCGTCGCGATCAGCCCCACGGTCGCCACGGCGAACGCGGCGAAGGCCAGCTTGCGGCGCAGCAGCAGAAGGATCGACCCGAGCAGCGCGCCCCACACGCCCAGCGCCCAGGCCGCATCGGCCCAGGCCGGGAAGGTATCAAAATATCCGATCTGTTCGGGCGTCATGCCCAGTTCGGCCAGGCTACCCGTTTGCGTCATCAGGTAGCTGTAACAGCCGATCGCATTGAACAGCAGCGTCGCTATGCCCACCACCCAGAGGTGCCAGGGCGTGTGTGTGGTGTCCGTCATGTCCGAACCCTCCCCCATCGCGACCCGCGGGCGCAGCCTAGCCCGTCTCCCGCGGATCGCCAAATGGCAGGGGTCAGAGCCGCTCGATCTTTTTGGCCAGGTCGTCGACCAGATCGACGATCTCGCGCACCGTGTCCTCGTCCAGCTTTCCCGAACGCGCCCGGTTCTTGAGCACGCTGGCGAGATTGCCGACCGCGCGGAACATTTCGGGCGTGGCATAGGCGCGGCGATGAGTGCCATGACCCGACAGCCGCTCGAACAGCGCCGTCACTTCATCCGCGCGTTCCGCCAGTTCGGACCGCCCCGCATCGGTGGCCTGGTAGGCCTTGCGGGTCTCGTCTCCGGGAGCCGGCGCGATCGCGCCCTCGTCCTCGAGCAGCGACAGCGTCGGATAGATCGTCCCCGGGCTCGGAGCATACGAGCCTTCGGTCAGTTCCTCGATCGCCTTGATCAGCTCATAACCATGGCGCGGCTCGTCGGCGACGAGCTTGAGCAGCACCAGCCTGAGCTCACCCGGTCCGAACATGCGCCGGCGGCGTCCGCCCTTGCGCGGACCGAAATCGAATCCCCAGTCGGAGCCGCCGAAGCGCGCCGATGCACCGAACCCGCTTTGCGCTTCCGCCCCGGCCATCATCGCCGCGATGAACGGCCAGCCGCGCCTGCGCGCGCCGTGGCGCCTGTGTGCCTTGTGCATATCGCTATCCTTGCCTTATCTTCGATAGCTCTAAGATATATCTTTAAAGGCGCCATGCAAGTCGCCCCTGCAATTTTCCGGCGAACACCCTATGTCAGCCGACCAATGGCCGATCTCTTTCCTGAAGACCTCCCGCACAGTGCATCGCCGGAAGCGCCGCGCGAAGATGCACCGCTGGCCGATCGCCTGCGGCCCGCCACTCTGGGCGAAGTGATTGGACAGGATCACCTCACCGGTCCCGAGGGCGCGATCGGCCGGATGGTCGCCGCCGGGCGCCTGTCGAGCATGATCCTGTGGGGCCCGCCGGGTACGGGCAAGACCACCATCGCACGGCTGCTGGCCGACAGCGTGGGCATGCGCTTCGAAAGCGTCAGCGCCGTGTTCAGCGGCGTGGCCGATCTCAAGAAAGCCTTCGCGGCTGCCGACAAGGCTGCGCAGGCCGGCCAGCGCACGCTGTTGTTCGTGGACGAGATTCACCGCTTCAACCGTGCGCAGCAGGATGGCTTCCTGCCGTTCGTCGAACGCGGGACGGTGACGCTGGTGGGCGCGACGACCGAGAATCCCAGCTTCGCCCTCAACGCCGCTCTGCTCAGCCGGACGCAGGTGCTCATCCTGCAGCGGCTCGACCGGGAAGCGCTGGGCCTGTTGCTCGACCGCGGCGAAACGCTCGAGGGGCCCTTGCCGCTGACCCCCGAGGCGCGCGATGCGCTGGTCGCCAGCGCCGATGGCGATGGCCGGTTCCTGCTCAACCAGGCCGAAACGCTGTATAACGCCCAGCTCCCCGAACCGCTCGATCCCGCGGCACTGGGGGCATTTCTCCAGCGCCGCGTCGCGGTCTACGACAAGGACCGGGAAGGCCATTACAATCTCATCTCGGCGCTGCACAAGGCAGTGCGCGGGTCCGATGTGCAGGCCTCGCTCTATTACCTCGCGCGCATGCTGACCGCGGGGGAGGAACCGCGGTTCCTCGCACGGCGGCTGGTCCGCATGGCGGTGGAGGACATCGGCATGGCCGACCCGCAGGCGCTGGTGCAATGCATGGCCGCCAAGGACGCCTACGAGTTTCTCGGCAGTCCCGAAGGCGAACTGGCGCTGGTCCAATCCTGCATCTATCTCGCAACCGCGCCCAAGTCGAACGCCGCCTACAAGGCGCAGAAGGCATCCTTCAGATCGGCGAAGGAAACGGGCAGCCTGATGCCCCCGCAAAACATCCTCAACGCGCCCACCAAGCTGATGAAGGACATCGGCTATGGTTCGGGCTACACCTATGATCACGATGCCGACGAAGGCTTCTCGGGCGACGATTACTGGCCCGAGGAAATGGAGCCGCAAAGCTATTACCAACCGGTCGAACGCGGTTTCGAACGCGAGGTGAAGAAGCGGCTCGATTACTGGGACAAGCTGCGGCGCGACCGTGCGCAGCTTTAGGCACTTCCTGGCGATCGACTGGTCGGGCGCAAAAGGGCCGGTACAGAAGGGCATCGCGCTGGCGCTGGCCGATGCCGGTGGGGGCCCGCCCGTGTTGGTCGAACGGGGCCGTGGCTGGTCGCGCGGCGACGTGCTGGCGCTGCTGCGCGAGGACCTGCCCGACGATACGCTGGTCGGGATGGATCTGGGGATTGCGCTGCCCTTCGCCGATTGCGGGGCCTATTTCCCCCGCCGCGACGTGCTGTTGCCCGATGCCCCATCGCTATGGGCGCTGATCGACGATATCTGCGCCGGCGATCCCAATCTGGGCGCGCAAAGCTTTGTCGACCATCCCGAGTTCGCGCCCTATTTTCGCAATGGCCGGGATACGGGCGTGCATTTCGGTTGCGACGGCGCCGCGCATGGACGCGGGCGGTTCCGGGTCACCGAACAGGCTCAGGCGGAGATGGGCTGCAAGCCCTATTCGAATTTCAATCTCGTCGGTGCGGCGCAGGTGGGCAAGTCCAGCCTGACGGGAATGCGCGTGCTGCACCGGCTGCGCGGGCACCTGCCCGTCTGGCCGGTCGATCCGGATCCGGGACACGGCTCGCTGGTCGTCGAAATCTACACCAGCCTCGCCGCGTTGGAATCCGGGCGCAGCGCGGCAAAGGCCAAGATGCGCAGCTTCGAAGACCTCAATGCCGCGCTGGCCGGGCTCGGCAGCCCGCCCGTGGCCGGACGGGGCGCGATCGAGGACCATTCGTCCGACGCGCTGCTCACCGCCGCATGGCTTCGCCGCGTCGCAAGCGATCGGGCGCGCTGGGCGCCGGCGGGGCTGACGCGGGATATCGCCCGCACCGAAGGCTGGACCTTCGGCGCGCTCTAGTTCTCGGGAAGCGGTCCGCTGAAGACCGACCAGCCGGTCCGCTGGGCAATCTCGGCAAGCGCCCGCGCGCCCAGCAGGCTGGTGCCCGCGCGGTTCAGCCCGGGCGACCACACGGCAATCGCGGCGCGGCCCGGAACGCTGGCGAGAATCCCGCCGCCAACCCCCGATTTGCCCGGGAAGCCGACCTCAAAAGCGAATTGCCCCGAATTGTCGTAATGGCCGCACAGCAGCATCAGCGCATTGATGCGGCGCGCCCGGCTGGCCGAACACATCCGCTGGCCGGTCACCGGGTCGCTGCCATCGAAGGCGAGAAATAGCGCGCTTTCGGCCAGCTGGCGGCAACTCATCGACAGGGCGCATTGGCGGAAATAGACCGACAGCACCTCTTCCACCGGGTTCAGCAGGCGTCCGAAATCGGCGAGGAACCACGCCAGCGCGCGATTGCGTTCGCCCGCCTCGCTCTCGCTGCGCGCCACGTCCTCGTCGAACGTGATCGCCGGGTTGCGGCCCATGCGGCGCAGCCGATCGAGCAGGTCGCGCACCGCTGCGTCGACGCCGCGGTTGCCGATGAACCGGTCCGTCGTCACGATCGCGCCCGAATTGATGAAGGGGTTGCGCGGAATGCCCTTTTCCTTCTCGAGCTGGACGATCGAATTGAAGGCATCGCCCGACGGTTCGCGGCCGACCGCATCCCATAGCGCCGATCCCTCGCGCTCCAGCGCGAGCGCCAGTGCGAAGACCTTCGAAATCGACTGGATCGAGAAGGCTTCGTCGACATCGCCTGCGGCAGCCACGCGCCCGTCGGGCGTAGCGATGGCTATGCCGAACTTGCGTGGGTCGACCGCCGCCAGCGCGGGGATATAGCGCGCAGGATTGCCGCTGCCGCGATCATCGGCCAGCGCATTCCATGTCTCGGTAACGATTGTCTGCAGGTCCATCGCGGTGCCGATAGGCGCGGCTGGCGCAAGGGGCAAACATTGCTGGCGGTGGACGGCGCAGGCGCGAGCGCAAGGCGGTGCCTGCCAGTACGAACGAAGGCGCGCCGTTCACCGGGGAACGGCGCGCCTCGCGGGATCATCTTAGCAGAAACTAGTTCGAATTGTCGTCGCTGGGAATGGGTTGCACGACCGGCAGCGACGAACGCGTTTCGTCGACCGGCGCTACGGGGATCTGCGCCCCTGTATCGGGATCGACGACCTTGGTTTCCTGCAGCGGCGTGGCGGTCAGCGTCGCGGGATCCGAACCCGGCTGCGGTGCCTGGTAGCCATAGGCGTTCTTGACCGCAACGTATCCCGGCTGGGAAGAGCCATAGCGATCGCCGTAGCGCGCATCCCATGCCGCCGATTCCCGCTGGTATTCCTCATAGGCCACGAAGAACCGCTCGAACGGGCCTTCGAACGTCTGGAAGTTGGCCAGCGCAAAGGCGATCGGATCGATCTGTTCGGCCGCCAGATACTGTTGCGACACGCCCAGTGCGGTGCGGCAGAAATCCGCCCGTGCGGGCGGCAGCGCGAAATAGTTGTAGACCATCGTCATCTGGCTTTCGCGCGCCTGGATACCGGCGCGGCGGGCGCCGTGTTCCTGCCGGTATTCGGCATCGATCCGATCGTTCACGCGCTTGAGCGGGCGCGCATGGTCCGAGATATAGCTGCTGTAGGCGTCGAGGATCGGCTGGTACTGCGGATCGAGACAGTTGAGCGCCGCGACATTCCAGGCCGAACGGAAGTGCCACACCTTCTCGTCGTCCGAAATTCCCAGGTGCACAGTCTCGCGCTGGCCGAGCGAGTTCACGCGGGGGATGGTCATCACATAGGACGCCTGGCCCGGGGGCTGCGGACGGATCGGGACCGCTTCCACCACCGGCGGCGGCGGGGGCGGCGGCGGCGGCGGGGTGGCGCAGGCGCCAAGGACGGCGATGCCGGCAGCCACGGCCGCCATGCGAATGGTAATGTTCGAACCGCGGTTCATGACGCGTGACCCTCCTCGGAAAATAAGGCGATCATCCTGCCTCGTCATCGGTTGACGGGGGATGAAGAAAAACTGCCTAGCGTTTGGCAATGGCAAAGAAAATGCCCGGGGCGCTGGTTACGCCCCGGGCACGTTCAAACGATTCCTGTTTGCGACGAATGGTTTATTCGCGGCTGCCCATGAAGCGCAGCAGGAACAGGAACATGTTGATGAAGTCGAGATACAGGCTCAGCGCGCCCATGATCACGGCCTTGCCGGCAAATTCGGTACCGCGCAGGTACTGATATTCGCGCTTCAGGCGCTGCGTGTCGTAGGCGGTAAGGCCGGCGAAGATAAGCACGCCGATGAAGCTCACGGCGAGCGTCAGCGTGCTCGACTGCAGGAAGATGTTGATCACGCTGGCGATGATCAGGCCGATCACGCCCATGACCAGGAATGTCCCCATGCCCTGCAGGTTCTTCTTGGTGGTGTAGCCGAACAGGCTGAGACCGGCGAAGGCCCCTGCCGTGGCGAAGAAGGTCGCGGCGATGCTTTCGCCCGTATAGACGAGGAAGATCGTCGACAGCGACAGGCCCATCACCGTGGCGAAGGCCCAGAACATCAGCTGCAGCGTAGCCTGGCTGAACTTGTTCACGCCGAAGCTCATCGCGAAGACGAAGCCCAGCGGCGCCAGCGCAACGATCCACATCAGCGGACCGCTGGCGAAGGTCAGCGCCAAGCCGCTGCGCGCGGTCAGCATGGCGACCAGTCCGGTCAGCAACACGCCCGAAGCCATGTAATTGTAAATCTTGAGCATGTGGGCGCGCAGGCCCGCATCGAAGGTTTCCTGCCTGGCAACGGCGTCGCCAGCGCGCGGCACCGAGCCGAAGCCCTGCCTCTGGTCGGTGTCGTTCCAATTGGCCATGTGTCTGCAACTCCTTTTGGCGGCGCGGTGATACGCGCTGCTCCTGGGAAGAATATCGGCACTTTGGCGCGCAATTTCAAGCGAAACCGGAATTCGCACGGCTAATTCGGATTAACCCCGAACCCCAGCGCCTTACGCCTCTCCGGCGGCATCCACCATTGCCGCTTCGAGCGCTTCTGCCGGCGTGCGCCCACCCCACAGCACGAACTGGAACGCCGGGTAGAACCGGTCGCATTCCTCGACCGCGATTTCGACCAGCGCCTGCGCCTGGTCGAGACTGAGCATGCCGTCGTCGCCCAGCATCGTGCCATTGCGGTAGAGCAGCACGCCGCCATTCGACCAGATGTCGAAATGGCCAAGCCACATCTGCTCGTTCACCAGGCTGACCAGCTCCTGCGCCTGCGTGCGCTTGTCCTTGCCGATGCGGATGTCGGGCAGGCAGAGGATTTGGAGGACGAGGTCCTCGGGGCGCCAGATGCCGCGCAGCTGGTAATTGGTCCAGCTTCCCTGGATCTCGCCGCACAGCTCGTTCGCCGTCGTCTCGCATGGCCAGCCGCGCGCCCGGAACAGCGCAGCCAGCATGTCGAGCGGCGCTGCGTCCTGATCCGTCTCGTAGCGCTCTTCCGCTGCCCTCATCGAAGCTGTCCCGTGGCCGTCATGGGTACGGAATGCAGAACCGGGACCCGGCTTGGCAATCCGCGCGGCGATCCACGCTGGGGAGAACCGTTAACGCCTGTGCAAAGCCTGTGAACAAGCCGACACGGCGCGTTAACCGTGCGGGATTGTCACAGCGAAGCTCTGGACTGCTTCACAAGTTGCCATGGCGGCGCCGAGGTCACGCAAGTCTATCCTGGCAATGGGCTCGGACCGGTTAGGTCGCTTGGCGGGACCCCAGATTCTTCGTATGGAAGCCGCATGATCCAATCCGTCTTACGTGCCAGCTTGGCTTCCGCTGCGACTTTGATGCTTACCGCTTGCTCTGCTGCGACCGATGTGGAGGAGCAGCAGCCTTCGCAGGCCGAGTTTAGTGCCGAGGACAAACGAGTGGCCCAAGCGCTATCGATCGGTCGCAACGTCGAGCGCGCTGACGCGACGCCCCAATACGAAGCCATGCTCTGCCACCTCGCGCTGGAAGCAATTGGTGAGCGGTTGGAGAACACCGATCTGTTAACGTCAGAGCAAATCGAGGTCTTCGAAAAGGCAAAAGCCATTTACCAGAATCGTGCTGGTGTGGGCCTGACGACCGAAGAGCGCGAAAAGACACGAAGCGACGTCGAAGCAGCCTATCCCGAAACAAAAGACCGCGCACGGTTCGCGATGGGATGTCTGCGAGATCTTGTGTGAATGACCTCGATTCTGATCGTAACGGCGACGAACGGATCTAGCGAAGCAGCCTATTGAGGCCCTGCTGTCGGTCGCTGGTTTACCGTTTGTGCGCGGCGCTCCGCACGCTCGAACGGAGCTGTGGCATTTGCCGTGGGATCGTAGTTGCGATCGATCCGGTTCCGAATACGGTTCTGCACGCGGTTTTCGACGCGATTGTTGATACGCCCCAGAGGAGAAACTGCCTCTGGCGTACCACGCTGGATTTGCCGCTGGCCCACCTTACCTACACCAGTATCCGCTGTCCGACCGGTGTCGCCAAGACCATCGTTTTGGTTCTGCGCGGGTTCCTCGGTTTGACGCACATTCGGATCGATCGGCACATTTTGTGCCGCTAAGGGTACGCTCAGCGCCGAAATCGTGAATGCCATGATCTGTTTGGCGGAAATCAAGTGGTTCACGGTTGGCTCCCTTCTGGCAACTGCACCGGCAACAGTTGCGCCTGTAAGATTTGTCCGGTCACACCCATGATGTCGTCTGACGCACGGGCAACCAAAGACAAGGTTTGGGCGTCACAGTCTTGCGCAACTGTGAACTGCCCAGCAAAACGCCCACCCCGCTCGTCCGAGTTGGGCATTGAGAAACGCCCCATCTCGCGGCCGTCGGAACAGGTAAGCACCCAGTAGGGCCGTGACGTTCGGGGTTGGTCCAAACCGCTGCTGCGGCCCACCAGACGATATTTACCGGCGGGCAACAACTGAGTTTGACTTACCAGCTGGCCGCCCGTGCTAGGTGGAACCGCAAAATCGAGGAGGCCGCCCTTCCCGTCGCGCAAGATTGCAGCCCCAAGCCGGGCGTCGTGACCCATTCTCCAGTCAAACGCCGCTCTATCATTTGCTTGCATGGCAAAGCCGGGATCGCGAGACCGATTGCGTTGCGCCCGAGGACGAAAGCTTTTGTAATATGCCCAGGCATTCTCGAATTTATTCTGCGACACCAAGACATTGACAAGAGCGGAGCCCAGGTCATCACCCACTTCTAAACCAACCTTCCGTCCTTCGCGGAACAAAGCAACGGCACCTTCCGGCTCAACTCCACTGGTCGCCGCATAGGCGAGGAAGCCGTCACCCCAGACCGGGTCATTTGCCAAGATCTTCAGCAAGTCCGCGCGAATTCGGGGCTCAGCCAACGCCGCTGCAAGCGTGGGGTACAAATCTCCTGCCGCGCTGTTCGATGTACGTAATGCGATGTCGTAATTGCGAAGTGCATCGGCCACGTCGCCTCGATCAACAGCCTTTTCGATCGCCCATATGCGTGGCCGCAGTTCGCGCCGGGATAGTGCGGTAGAATACGAAAATATGCGATCCGCGCGTGCGACTTCGCCACGCAGTTGTGCCTGAAACCCCAACACTGTTAATGCTTCTACCGCGGTGGGATCGGCTAGCAGAGCGCGGCGTGCAAGGTCAGCAGGCTTTGAGTTTGCCTCCATAGTGGGGGCGATCGTGAAAGCTTCCTGCGCGTATTTTGCAGCAATAACTCCGTTTCCGGGCGCTATCGCATAGGCGGTCGCTGGGTCTACTTTGGAGATGACATTGGCCAGACTATGCGCTGTACTGAAATAGCCCAAAACAAGAGCGCCGAACGCCAAGCCAATGCGAATCGACCATTCGCGTCTCGAACGCCGAGCAATTTCGGACTTCAGCCCCCGCTTCCGCCTTCGCTGACCCATCAGGCAGTCTCGGTCTCCACGTCGCGCCCGTAGCCATACCCATACTCATAGCCATAACCATAGTGGGCCTTGCGAGCCTCGAACTTGGTGAGCACGGCGCCGCAAATCCGCGTCCGCACCGCAGCGAGGCGGCTGAGAGCGGTCTTCACTTGGCTCGAACGTATCCCATGCGATTCCACCGCATAGATGACGCCGTCAACATGGCCAGCGATGAGCGGTGCGTCGGCCAGCCCCATCACCGGAGGGGAATCGACAACCACATGATCGTAGTTTTCATGAAGACGATCAATCAACTGGCGCATCCGGGTGCCGGTCAACAACTCTGCTGCGTTCGGCGGGATCGGGCCAGCGCTCATCGCATCCAGATTAAGGTCATCCATGTGGAAAATGGATGGCTCGTAGTTGTCGTCGCCAGCCAGGAAGTTGCTCACCCCATGATCGTGGCCCACGTTGCCCAAATGGTGGACCGAAGGCGAGCGCATATCCCCATCTATCAAGATGACGCGCTTCCCAGACCGCGCCAACATGGTCGCGAGAGCCAGCGAGGTGGTCGATTTGCCTTCGGCCGGCCGCGTAGAAGTCACCGAGAACGAGCGGGGAACTCCGCGTTCGGTCGTGAAAGCCAAATTCGTCTGGACAGCAATGTATGCGTCGACCAGTTCCGATTTGCGATCAAGCAAAGCATCGCGGGGCGTTCCACCATCGTCGACTTTGGGTACTGAGCCAAGCAATGGGAGGCCCAACCGGTGCTCAACCTCGGATGGATCAGCGATTGCTTCGTCCAGCTGTTCCAGAGCGAAAGCCAGGGCTGCACCAAGGCCGAAACCTGCCAGGATTGAAATTGCGAGATTGAGGAGCAAACGCGGACTGGACGGAAGTTCCGGGACGGCAGCGGTATCAACGATGGCGATATTGTTCACGCCGACCCCCGCAGCAACACCAATTTCTTTAAACCGTTGCAACAAGCCATCATACAGCGCTCGGTTCGTGTCGACCTCCTGCTGGAAAATGTTATACTGGATCGAACGACGGCGCAGATCGAGGTAGTCACCTTTAAGTGCGCTGACACGCTGCTGAAGCGCCTCTTCCCGAGCTAGCGCCTGCTGATACTCTGCCTGCACTGACGCCGAGACGCGAGCCTCTTCGCGCTCAATCGCACGGCTAAGCTCATCTATGCGCGACTGAAGCGACTGGGCTTGAGGGTAGCCAGGTTCAAACCGTACCATCAGCTCCTGATATTCAGATTCGAGTTCGGCACGCTTCTGCCGCAAATTGTTAATGGCGTAGTTACTCAAGGCTTCAGCAGAGCTGCCGCTTCCGCCCGCCTGGCGGAACCGAGCCTCAGCAGCAATTCGATCTGCGGTTGCCTCATTCAACGCTGCATTGAGTGCAGCCAGGTTGTCGACCACGATCGAGCGTTCCTGAGTGGTTGAACCATCCCCTACAGACTGCGAGGGCAGATTAATGATTTCCTGATTAGACGCATATGTGACGAGCTGGCGCTGCGATTCGTCGAGCCTGTCCTTGTACTCCGCCAACTGACGCTGAAGCGCAGTGCGTCCGTATGACGTCGACTGAACTTTGCGCTCAAGGTTAATCTCGATGAAATTCTCGGCCCAAGCGTTCGCAACCTGGGCGGAAAATTGGGCGTCTGGACTCGTGAAGCTGATATCAACGAGGCGAGACAGCCGAGTGGGCTCAATGTCGACCTGGTTGAGCAGAATTTTAGCCGCTTCGCGTTGCCGCTCTGCGCGACCTTCCACAAGATATCGGCCATTGGAAATTTCGAATGCCGGATCGTCGGCCCCATCAGATCGGAACATCTCAAAGAATTCGGGGCGGTCAACTACCCCTAGCTCAGCCGCCACGCGCTCTGCCAGCGAACGCGCGCGCAACAATCCATACTGCGTTTGGTAGAATTCCTGATCGGCAACACCTGTCTCGCGCTCAACCCCCTCAATGTTCGTAACTTGATCGGCTTCACGCGAAATCTCGATAGTCGACACGGCCGTATACTGCGGCGTCATGAGCAGTGTAACAACCACACCCAACAAGACAGAACCCAAGACTGCCCCAGCGATTACCCAGCGCCATCGCCGAGCGACACGAAGGTAATGCTCCAAAATTGACGGCCCGCTATTAACTGCCCCTCCGAAGTTAGATTCACGAGGTGCATCGACCTGCTGCCCGCGGTCGGGATAGGAAGAAAGAATATTCATTGGTCCGATCTATCTTTGCAGGACAGCAACTATCGGCGCGGCAAGCAGCGGCGCCAAGCTGATGAAATCGCGGAACAGGCGCCGCTGAGGGCTGTCACCAACCACTACGAGATCATTGGCGTAGATCGGCGGATCATCGTACAGGCCGCGGCGGATCGCCTCGATATTATACAAACCTGCGATGCGCTGCCCCTGCACCGTGCGCAAGACGACGACATCATCCTCGTCTGCGAATTCGGACAGGCCGCGAGCAGACGCAACCGCTCGCAACAAGGTCATCTGGTTCGTCACGGGATAGAGCCCAGGCTCGACCACCTGCCCATCGATGGTCACGACCTGACTAACCGAGCTGACAATGTTCACCGTAACGTTCGGATTGCGTACGTAGCGACCCGACAACCGCTCTTCGATATCGAGAGCCAGTTCGGCGGCAGTCTTTCCCCCTGCATCTATCGCGCCGATCAACGGCATCGCGATACGGCCGCCCGCATCGACTTGCATCTCCCTGCTGAGTTCAGGAACACCGTAAACACTGACTGATATAGTGTCGAGAGGCCCAACCAATGCCAGGCGATCCTCGGCAACAAGATCACCGCGACCGGGAGTTGGCATCTCGGTCTGCCCTTCGAACACGGTGAGCTCTGGTGTAGAGTTTATCGGCACCCGAGCTGCGCATCCAACGAGAGCAAGCGCAGCCACCGACAGGGCTAAATATTGACGCATGGGAAGAAGTTCCGTGAAATGTTACCTGACGGGCTATAGATGGGGAGGTCCATACCGTAAAGGTGTGTGAGCCACCTTTGACGCCAAGCACTAACAAACGCTGATGACCTAGTGGTTCAAGAGCTGATAGCGAGATTCTGATCCACTTTTCCCACACGTGGGACCGCCCAGAAAACCGTGGGTTTCTGACTGTGCGAATTCCTTTGTGGCCCGCTACGTGGGAAGGTTAATGCTCTGCTTTCCACGCCCATTGCGGCCCCTTTAAAATTTCTATCGGAATTCTTTCTCAGGCCCGCGAATGGCATTTTCCCGGGGCTTGGCTCCCTTAGAAGTTGGGTTCCGAACTGTGCTAGTTGTCGCGCCCTTACAAATCTCGATTTTCCGCATGGTGAGGCCTTTCCTTCCGTAAAAAAATTGCCTGAGGTGCTATTGCTAAACAGGGTGGTAGGCAGGCCCTTGCCTCACACTCTCGAGAAGATGCGCGCTCAAACGCCATGCTCGACCCTGAGATGGAAACGGTTGTACAATGGCATTTTTAGGCCTTAGATGTGCTTTGGATAGTCGACCCTCCGTCCGCCATTTTCCTCGCGTAGACAAGCTTGGATGATGACGACATTACTGCGATAGCAAACGATAGGTTTGCAAGCCCTCAAAATAGTTTATAGTTTTTACTTTTCTGTTTCAATGTATTGCATTGTTTTTTCACTCGGATACGCCCCAACTGATCGCTTGGATTGTGCTCTCGGGGAGAAAAAAGCGCTCGGCCGAACCTTCTTCAATGCGAGCAAACTCTTGATCTCTCCGACTAGCGATGCGACGAGCATTTCATCGCGCGAAGCAGTTCGGTCATACATGATTGCCAGTCGTGCGCAGAGTCCGGACATCAAGGACTAGCCGGCATTCGTCCTTGCCCAGCATGCCCCTGCCCGCCTGGCCCTCGCGGGGTGGACTGGGACTTAGAGATTCGCGTAAGTGAAGAGGTATCTACCCAATATCTCCGGAATCAGAACACTGGATTCATCCCTCCCCCACTGGCTCCTGTTCAACGCGGGCGAATGATGAAGGCAGTTGAGCGCGGCCCCAGAGATTGGCCACGCTGCGTGTTGCGATACGGGTGTCCGATCCAATAGGATCATTGCTTATTTACCGCACGCCTGTGCCGGCTGGCATCGACACCAGCACTTCCCCGCGATCGATTACGATCACCCCGTCCTCCACCCGATCGCAGAAACGCACGCGCCCCCGCTTTCAAAGAGAAATTTGCGGAAACCGACTAAATTAGCGCGCCCGGTAGTGGAGTTTCCTGCTGCGTCGCGCTCACGCGCTACTGATACCGCGGCTCAGATTCCGATATCGGACCACCACATTTCGACCGTGACTGCCGCAGTTAGAGCGGTTTCCGTTCATTCCGGGTCATATCCACAAGAGGTGAAGTAATTGGCGCACTCGTCTGGCTGGAAGATGTCCACGAGCCTCCCGATCAGGTCCCACAGGCCGCTGACGGTTCGTTCGCCCGCCTTGCGGAGCATGGCCTTGAGCCGGGAGAATGCCTTCTCGATAGGGTTGAAGTCCGGGCTGTATGGCGGGAGGAAGCGCAAAGTCGCCCCGGCCGCTTCGATCCTCTCCCTGACCGATGCCCGCTTGTGGCTCGAGAGGTTGTCCATGATGACCACGTCACCGGGACGCAGTTCAGGCACCAGAACCTGCGCCACATAGGCTTCGAACCAGTCGCCGTTGATCGGACCGTCGAGCACCATCGGCGCGATCATGCCGGTCATGCGCAGGCCAGCCACCAGCGTGGTGGTCTTGCGGTGGCCGTGCGGAAAGCCCATCCGCAGGCGCTCGCCTTTTGGGCAGCGTCCGTGGCTACGGGTCATGTTGGTGGCGGTCCATGTCTCGTCGATGAAGACGAGGCGTTCCGGCTCCAGATCGAGCTGGTTGTCGAACCAGTGCTGGCGTTGCCTCAGGACGTCGGGGCGGTCTTGCTCGATCGCGTGCCCGGTCTTTTTTTGCGCGTGATCCCGTGCCGCACGAAGAAGCGATGCACCGTGCCGATCCCCACTGAAGTCCCACGCTCGATCAGCCGCGCCTGAACCTCGACCAAGGTCATGTCACCCTGCTCGGCGATCAGGTCCCGAATGAAGTCGCCATGCGCTTCGATCTTGCCTGAATGCCGGTCACCGCCGCGTGGCTTCGCAACGGCCTGACCATGCTCCAGTGCCATTTGCCGCCAGCGGATCGCGCTCGATGCGCTGACCCCGAAATGTGCCGCCGCCGTGCGGCAGCTCATGCCGTCATCAATCGCGGCAACAACCCGATCCCGAAGATCCTGTGAAAGCGTTCGTGCCATCCATGCTGGCCTCCTGCCACCAGCAGGAAGCATGAATCACAACGCAACCGCAAACGGAATCCCCACCGAGTCAGAACGTGTGGAAACCGCTCTAATGCGACCCCATTTCCGCTTCTCCGAGATGCAGCAGTGGTCAACCCGGTACAGATATCGCTAATGGCACTACCACCCTTGCCATTGTGCAACAAGCTGCGCTTGTCCGGGCACAGAGTGCGACCGTCGATCGCTGGATGCGGCACAATTCACAGTAGATCGCGAGGCGATGGTCAAATCCAAATTTCATGGCAGCTATTCGGTTTGCTCAGAGGTAGGAATTGGCTATTTGCTAGGTCATGCCTCGCTTTTCCACCGCGCCCGATCGCGCATCCGCCCTTTCGTTTTGGCTACTCGTCGCTTTTTTGGCAATCCTGTGGGTAGCTGGGGGGGCCTCGCGCGCCGACGTGCTAGGTCAGTCTGTCGTGCGTTTGTCCGCCTGGTCACTGATGGTGACAGTCATTCTCGCGCTGACACGGGTTGATTGGCGAGCCATTAAGGAGCCGGCGATAATCCTCGGCGCAGCAGCGCTTCTAGTGGTTTTACAACTACTTCCATTGCCACCAGAAATCTGGGCCGAACTTCCTGGGCGGGCAATCTTCGCCGAAGCGGCCGTATTGACAGGAGCAGAGCAACCTTGGCGCCCGCTCTCGATCTCTCCGAGCGGTTCCACCAACGCGCTTTCTTCTTTAATCGTGCCCTCGGTGGTCATCTTGCTTGCGGCCAACCTGACCCGCGAGCAACATTGGCGGATCGCACTTTTGGTACTGGCATTGGTGGGGGTGGGAACAGTCCTAGGGGCGCTGCAGTTCTCGGGCGCCAAATTTGATAACCCGCTGATCAACATGGTGACCGGCTCCGTGTCTGGGAATTTCGCGAACCGCAACCATTTTGCGCTGTTTCTGGCGATCGGTTGCGTTCTGGCACTCTCATGGGCATTTGGTGATGAGACGCTACCTTGGAAGACTGGCGCAGCGTTCGGACTCATTGTAATTTTCATCTTGATGCTCCTTGCGACAGGATCGCGAAGCGGCCTCGTAGTGGGACTGTCAGGAATCGTGTTGACCTTTATTGCATTTCGCAAGCGGGCTGCGCAGCAGTTCAATGCGATGGCCCCCAGGGTTGCCTTACCAATAGCTCTCGTAACGATAGCAGTCGTATTCGGGACCATTTGGCTTAGTATCGGCTTGGACCGTGCGGTCTCGGTAGAGCGTGCATCAACTCTTGAGAGCGGAGCCGATTTGCGCTTGCAAATCTGGCCCATCGTGTCGGATATGTCGCAACGCTACTTTCCTGCCGGGACGGGATTTGGGACCTTTGACCCGGTGTTCCGCATCGGCGAACCGGACGGTCTGTTGAAATCCCAGTATATCAATCTCGCGCACAATGATTGGCTTCAAATTTTACTTGAAGGCGGCCTTGTCGGCCTCATCGTTTTTGCAGCCGCAATTGTGTGGTTCGTTCTTCGGAGTTTCAACGCTTGGTTCTCGGATCAGAGATCTGCAGGTTCCAAGCCTCTCGCCAGAGTAGGATCGATTATTGTGGCTCTCGTTCTTGGAGCAAGCGTTACTGATTATCCGGCACGAACGCCGATGATTATGGCTTTGTTGGCGCTTGGGGCAATCTGGCTGACGAGAGACATACGAAGACAAGGCGCCAGGGGAATGCAATCCTCCGGCAATGCCTGATGAGACCCACTACTGAGTACCGGAAGCAGACTTTCATACCTCTGCCAAATTGGCGACGCAGGTTGCGGCCCCAAAAAACTAAGGTAATTGATAGAGTCATATTGAACGCAGCCGATAAGCAATGATTCCTCGCCGCAACTTCCTAGGTCTGCCGGTTATTGCGGGCACTTTCGTCAGTGGCTTCGCCGGGCGGCTTTTGACCGACGACCTGTTCCAACCGAAGGAAGCCTCGAGTATGGGAAATAGCGAGGCGCATACGGTTTATGTCCGTATCGATGGGAATGATACTGTAGGAGACGGTGTTTCTCCAACGACAGCATTTAGGACACCTCAGCGCGCCATAGATAGTCTGCCCGAGCTTGTCGACCTTAGTGTCCAAATTGACATCGGACCGGGCATTTATTCCACGAGCTCACGAGCACCTCAATCCTTGGATCGGCCCGCGGTCATTTACATCGACCAACTGAGATCTGGTAGAAGAACTTCCCAAGAGGCAGAGGGGCTCATAGGTTCGATTGTCCTGAAGCTAGATCCAAATACTGTGATCCAAGCAGGGAAGAACGGATATGATTATGGGATTTACTGCACTGGGCATTCCGGCTCCATTGCCATTTGGGGCGGTAAAGTGGAGGCAGGCGCTCGCTGTAATACGCTGATCACTGCCCACCGGGGAACGTATGTTCACCTTCGTAAAATGCAGGTTGACGGGTCCAAAGGTGCATCTGTCGGGCTTCTTGCTGAGGCAGGAGGTTTTCTTGAGTGCGTAGATACTGCTGCTAACGGCAGCAAAGTGGATCTGCAGACGTACTCCGGCTCATTTGCACAAATGGCGGCACCGAATTCGAGTCACGAAATAGGCCAAATTGCGGTCGGACCGGGCTCGATGGCGTCCATTTTTATGAGAATGAGAGTCACACAAAGCCTGACAAATCGAGGCATTTGTGAGTTAAATGGTGGGCCCAACTCAAGGGTCAGCCTTGAGGGCAGTTATGATGGGCGCAACTCCCAACTTCATGCGATACGAACTGACTTCATCAGCAAAGAACCAGACGCCGTCATAGCTAAATGCGATAATTGGCACACGGGTGACCTCGGGTTCGACTGTGCGCTCAATCTGCATGGAGGAGTCTACCATCTCGCAGGTTCTCGCGCGTTCGTAGGCGGCAATCGGTCGCCTCATGCGCGGCCGGTTCGCGCAATTCCGGGCACATTTATTTATCGGGATGCTAGTATCGACTGGACAAATAGCGAAGGCATTAAGAAAGGAGTTTACTTGCTCCCCCTGACTGTCTCGATCCCCGACGACAATTTTACTATTCCGATAACATTCAATTCTGGAGCATCGGGGCTAATCCAGCTAATTAACCAAACGGGCAGTATTAGGCGTAATTGTGTTATCGCAGACGTGGCCGCTACTACCAATGGGCATCATCCTGACACAGGCTCCGAACTCACTCTCGTTCATGTGGAGGGACAGGAAATCGAAATCGCCCTCGATGCCGAATGTATAGGTAACCCGCAGAAGGAACGATTAATTTTAGGTCGAGGGCCAAGGATGGCCCGGTCGGCACGTTTTGTCTGGCTCGATCAAGGGTGGGTGAGGTTGAGTTAGGAGTGGCCGATGCAGCGATCGTGCCGCTGAAGGTCTCGATCCAATAATTTTCCCGTTCAGGATAGGTCGCTATCGTCGCAGTAAACTCTCGATTATTTGCAGGTGGACCCCCTAGACGCGACTTTACAATCGAGGGGGATGGGCCACGCGCTAGCCCGCATTGGTGCCGGCACCGGTCAAGGTCCGCTGCCCGTCAGCAATGGAAGGTTGCGTTCAATCCTATGCTCGTGCAGAGCGCCGGCGACAAGCGAAAGCGCAACGCTCCTTACGATGCGCGGCCGCGGTGCCCGGAGCGTCGAGCATTTTTTAAACCGATGGTTCTGCAATCTCGGAAGGGTCTCGCGAAGCCGCCAGAGTTCCTCATGAGCAAAAAAGGTCTGAGTTGTGGTCTTTGGGAGAAGGAACTTGCTTATCCTCATGTGCCAACCAGTCCGATATCGGTGTCGGATTGACGCATTGGATGCCGCTGCCGATTGCGGCGCAAGGATAGACGAATGACGGCGACGATGAAATTGGTGCTAATTACGGCAGATCCGCGGCTCGCCGCGCTTTCGGAGAGGGCTGGCGTCGGGCGAATCATGGTCGATATCGAGCGAATGGGCAAATTCGAACGGCAGAAATGTCGTGACACCTGGATCAGCAAACACGAGCTGAGCGATGTGCGTCCGGTCGCCAATGTGCTAACCTCGGCCGATTTGATGGTTCGAATCAACCCCATCCACGAGGGGTCCCAAGGTGAGGTCGATGCCGCGATCCAGGGCGGAGCACAGTTCATAATGCTGCCCATGTTTACCGATCCGGCGGAAGTCGAAGCGATAGGTCGAATGATCAATTCCCGATGTGGTTTTATTCCCCTGGTTGAAACAGGCGCAGCCCTCGACGCGATATACGAAATCGCCTCCCAGTCTACAGTCACGGAAGTGTTTATTGGTTTAAACGACCTGCACCTTTCGCTTGGCCTGGAATTTATGTTCGAGCCGCTCGCGAACGGGATGCTGGAAAAGGCATGCGAGATCCTTTCGCGTACCAACAAGCCGTATGGGTTCGGAGGTATCGCCCGCGTCGGCGAGGGCGATATCGATGCCGAGCTTATCATGCAGCGGCACGCGCACCTGGGTTCGACCCGTGTAAATTTGTCCCGAACATTCGCCCGGTCCGAGATGGCTGGGGTGGCCGACGGCGATGACACCGCGATTGAATCGGAGATCGCCAGACTGCTCAGCGTCTATGAAGAGGCAAAGCACGACGATGCCTTGGAAAGAGTACGAATTCATGCGCTAATCGAAGACCGGCTTGCAAACATTATCGCACGCCTGCCGAAGATAGCCTAAGCCGTGTTGAAGCGTTCCTTTGATATTTTGATCAGTGCCGCGGGGCTGATTGCTTTGTCGCTCCCCATTCTTGGAATGGTCGTATGGGTGCGGCTTGATAGTGAGGGCCCCGGCCTTTTCGGGCAAAGTCGCGTCGGCGAAGGTGGTAAGATTTTCAAGATCTACAAAATGCGAACCATGGTTGCTGATGCGGAGCAATTGGGCGTTTACTCGACCCAACCGTCCGACCCACGTATTACCCGAGCCGGCGCACTGCTTCGCCGCACAAGCCTGGATGAACTGCCCCAGCTTTTCAATGTCCTGCGGGGCGACATGAGTCTTGTCGGCCCCCGGCCCGATACACCTCACCAGCGAGCGAATTACAGTGCAGGTGACTGGCAGAAACGTATCAGTGTTCGGCCCGGCATCACTGGCTTGGCGCAAGCTCGATTGAGGTCTTCCGCCAAGGCCGAGGAACGGCTTGCGCTTGACCTTGCATACGTGGATAGACCTACATTTTGGCACGATCTCATTATTCTGTGGGAGACCGCTCGAACATTATTTAATCGTAAGGTGACTTAGTCATGTGCGGTATTTCCGGAATATGGTCATTTACCGATCGGTCGATTCCGATCGATCGGGCGGCAGCGATGTCGCATGCGCAGTCTCATCGAGGTCCGGACGGCAATGGGTTTTTCTGCAACGGTCAGTTGATGCTCTCCAACCAACGGCTCGCGATTATCGATCCCAACCACGGAGACCAACCCTTTCTCTCCGATGACGGAGCGGTGGCGCTGGTTCAGAACGGAGAGATCTTCAATTTCATCGAACTTGCCGCAGAGCTTGCTGAAGCTGGCATCCCGTGCAGGACAAATTCGGATACTGAAGTCATCTTGCGCGCCTACCTTCACTGGGGCGCCGATTTCGTATCGAAACTGAATGGAATGTTCGCGATCGCTATTTGGGACAGCCGCGACCAAACCCTAAGACTCTACCGTGATAGGATCGGCGTTAAACCGCTATTTATCTATCACGATAGTGACGGCATCATCTTCGCTTCTGAAATCAAGTCGATCCTTGCAGGAGGGGTCGCTCCGCGTCTTGATTTTCAGGCCCTCGATCTCTTTCTGACTTTCAACTACGTCCCGCCGCCCAGAACGGCGTTTGAGAGCATCCACCATCTCTCGCCAGGCTGCATGGTGGAAATACGCAAGGGCGAACCCGTACGAGAGCGGCGCTGGTGGTCGCTCATCGAGCGCGATCTGGTCGATCAGGACGAAGCGACTTGGTCCAGTGATTTTCTCGAGCTGTTCGACGATGCGGTCAAGCTCAGGTTGCGAGCTGATGTGCCTTTTGGCGCCTTTCTGTCAGGAGGTGTAGACTCTTCGAGCGTCGTGGGCTTGATGGCCCGTCACATGGACCGGTCGGTCAAGACATTTTCAATCGGCTTTACTGATCCGCGCTTCGACGAATCGGCCTTCGCCCGCCAGGCCGCGAAACGATTCCATACTGATCATGTCGAACAGATCGTTGATCCCGACCTGATGAAACTCTGGCCCCAGGTCATCTGGCATCTCGATCAGCCTCACGGCGATGTCTCGTTTCTTCCTACCTATCGAGTCGCCGAACTGGCCGGCGAGCATGTCAAAATGGTCTTGACTGGCGATGGCGGAGACGAACTTTTTGCCGGCTATGATAAGCACAAGAACTTCTTTGCCGAGCGCCCCCCGGAGGAGAGTGAAACGAGCTTCAGAGCCGCCTATCTGGCAAATATTTCTCTTTTCTCCCCGCAAGAAAAACGCCTTCTTTACAGGCCGGAACTTGCACGGGCCGTTGATTCAGACGCTTCAGCCAGCATCCTGTCTACTCACTTTAACGAAACTGCGCATTGGGATCGCGTCAATCAGGCGCTGAATATCGATATGCAGTTGCTCCTTCCCGGCAACAACCTGGTGAAGCCCGATAGAATGGGCATGGCAGTGGGTGTCGAAGCGCGTACTCCCATGCTGGACTACCGGATGATGGAGTTCGCCTTTACCATGCCAGGTGCCCTGAAGCTGAAGGACGGCGAGACCAAATACCTATTCAAGAAAGCCGTCGCACCTTTGATCGGAAAAGAACTCGCCTATCGTAAGAAGCAAATGTTTACAGTGCCGATCGGTGAGTGGTTCAGAGACCATCTCGGTGCCCAGGCGAGAAGCATACTACTGGATAGTGGATCGTTGGTTGGCGAACTTTTCGAACCTTCCAGAATGAAGCATTATTTGGACAGCCACATTTTACGATCGAAAGACTATACGCGCGAGATCCGCGCGTTAATGGCCATTGAGATGTGGGCGCGCGCCTATCTCAATGGTAATCCACACGAACAGCGTGCCTGAGAGTCCGTTAACTTGAAACGGAGTGTCAGTAAGCAACTTGAGCGGTCTTCAAAGTCCGCCTGCATAATCGAAGAAATCGTGGCCAACTTCAACTTATCCATTCGGCCGTCGCGCACGTTCCTTGAAAGAGCGGGGGATTTTGAACTCCTCACAGCTGCCGGAGAATTCGTGCTTTGAGCATACGGTCATCGAGACTGATGAGCTCCACCGTTTTGCTGTTGGCCATCACAATCCTTTCGAAGGCAATCGCATTCGTGCGAGAATTGATCTTGCTGGAAAACGTCGGGGTTGGCAGCCAGCTCGATGCTTTCCTTGTCATTTTCGGCTTGGTTACCATCATGACAGGTGCCCTGGGCATTTGCATTGTGACCAGCCTAACTTCCATGGCACAGTTGCATAAAGGCCGCGACGCGCTCGCGCGACTTATGCGGGAAGGTTTTGCAGTAGGCGGCTTAGTCGGGATCGCCGCTTTAGGCGTCGCTTTGGCATACGCTTGGATCGTCGGTGAGAATGATGCCTCAGTTTGGCGTCTAGCCTTAATTCTACCGTGGATCGCGCCTTTTGCCGTTGTCGCGGAATATCAAGTCGCCATATTCCTGTCCCGAGGACGACGGACCCCCGTAATAACGGGAAATATTATCATTTCCTTGCCATTAATCTTTGTTCTTCTAATCTACGATCTCAGCGTATTTGAGTATTCCTTCGGTCTCGTTGTCGGTTTTATTTTGCGCGCGCTTATTTTCACATTCCTTATCATCAAGAACGAGACGTCGGAGGTTTTCTCACCAATTAAAACGCATCTGTTCAGCCAACGGTTGTGGCCGACCTTGGCTGGAGGATCCTCAATGCTTGCGGTCGGAATTATCTATGTTACCGCTCAAATGTTCGCTCGTCAGCTTGGAGATGGCTTAGCTACTATAGTCGGCTATGGATTGAAGGTACCGTTGTTCATGCTGACAACGGTTTGGTTCGTCCTGGGCACTAAATATTTTGCCGGCTTGATGACACATGGCACGAACGATGCAACGCGGCGAATTGAAAGGTTTTCGGCGATCAATTTGGCTCTTTTTTTGATGGCGCTAGTTGGGGTCATATCCTTAAATTATTCTACCTTCGATGCCGGTAATTCATTCCTTGCGAATTCTGAAATCACATTCGTCCTAGCCCAAAGTCTGCCATATCTCCCGATAATCGTATTCGTTCCGATTATCGAAATGGTTCAGAGACTCGCGGCAACGACGCATAATCACACATATGTATTTTATATAGCTTGCTCAATACTTTTTAGTGGCTTACTTTGTCAGATAATAGCAATTCAGACTCAAATTATGATATGGATCAAGATATCACCGGCGATTGCAACTGGCGCAGGGTTCCTTACCGCACTTGTTGTTCTGGCAAAAATACGTGAGCCTATTGTTGAAACGTGTCAGGCCAAATAAAGGATTGTCCGATGACTTCCCCAGCCCTCGTTTACCCTTAAGTAAATTATGCGATACACTTTGGCTGGGACCGCGATCAGGCTGGTTTAACCAGCTGTGCGGCAGACTGCGTTTGTCGTCTGTCCGCAGTGCAGCACGGAGGATGACATTCATGACCCATATCCATCGTATCCGCCCGCGTGCGCCTCGCCGGTGCAACCGCACTGGAGCAGACGCTGTTCGCGCTCCTGCCGGGCAGTGCCGCGCTGTCGCCGACTGCCTGCTCGACACCAACCGTGAGGGCAGAGTCGACAGCAAGGTCGATACCGACCTAGGTGGAGATTCGGACGGCGTAAACGGCCGGCTGTATCAGGTAACGGGGCCGTGGCGCCCGGCTTAAGCGCAGTCGCCGTCGCCCAATGCCGCGCGGCCAGTGCCTTTGGAGCCAATTCAGCTGCTTTCGGCACCGGCGCCCAATCCGGGCCGCAGCGGGGTGCCCGCGGCCAGACCGCGCAGGCGACCGGGAGCAACTCCACGGCGCTCCGGCAGCTCGCTCAGGCGACCCAGCTGTTTAGCGCGCGGCAGGCAACACCGCACATGCCACGACGACTAATGCCACAAAGCTCGGCCCAAGGGCACACAGGCCGCGCAGGCAGGTTCAACCGCCATCAGTGCTAATGCGCCCACTACTGCGGCGGACCAAGTCACAATGGGGGCGCCACCAGTCGGTGCGTATCGGCGCAGTTGCCGCCAGCAACGTGGCGCAGTTCGGGCCGGTCAATGTGGTGACCGTCGATGCCAACGAGACGCTAAGCAGGCAGGCGGTCGCAACCGCCGGTGCCATCGACAGCGTGCGGCTGTCTATGAACCACATCGCCGCCGGAACTGAAAAGAAGTTCGGCGCGCTGGACGATCGGGTCGGCTTGCTCGAAAGCGGGCTGGCTGATGTCAACTTTCGACTCGGCGATCTCGACCAGGCAAGACGCGGTGGCGTCGCGGCGAACAGGTTTTCGCCGGAACCGTCACCGCGCGGGTTGGTTTCGAGCTTTATTTATCCCGGGGTGAATCACCGGTTCCACGGCGCACGATTCAACCGGCGGTAAGGTCGGACTTGTATTTGGGTTTTGATGGCCGGGTAAAAGTACAACGGCGCCGCGTCGCACTCTCACTCGGCGAACGCCCATAGAAACGAGGCCGACTTTTGCCGTGACGGTCGCTTCAGGTCTAAATACTAGGGTCCAAACCCAATGAGCCTCTTGAAAAGTATCGGACACATTGATCCTAGGATCCTCCACTAGACAGAAGGTTCCTGGACATATCGCGTTCATCTGGTTGTCGGATGAAGCGTGGGCGGCAATTGGGCCGCATTTGCACAAGACCCAGTCACGCGCGGCGCGTGGATGTTCGGCGAGTGATATCGGGTTTCTGTATATGCTGAAGCTCGGGCGCCGCTGGTGTGACTGCCCGGCTGAATACGGACCATCGACGACGATCTATAATCGGTTCAGCCGGTGGTTGCGGCGCGGCTTCTGGCGGTAATTGCTCGAGGCCTTGGTCGATGCTGGAGCTGTGACCGGCTGCACCACAATCGACAGCACTTACATCACGGCGCGGAGTTCGGCATTCAGAGGAAAAAGAGGCGCTCGGATCAGGCGATCGGGCATTTGCGTGGTGGCTGGACCACCAAATTCAGGGCCTTATCGATGTAATTGGCCGCCCCTTTGAGATGATACTGACGCTGGGCAACATTAGCGATGTGGCCACCGCTCCCACGCCCCTCGAACGCGCCAGCGGGATGCGCTATCTGTTCGGGGACAAGGGCTACGATGCGGATCGGCTGCGGCGTTCGCTACTCGAAACAGGCACTATTCCGGTGATCCCGGGCCGGCGAAACCGCAAGCGTATCATCTGCTATGACAAGCAGCGGTATTGCGACAGTCACCTCGTCGAGATTGCGTTCTGCCGTCTCAAGGACTTCCGACGTGTTGCCACCAGGTCCGACAAGCTTGCCGCCCTATCAGGTGTGGCGCTTGCCATCACCGTAGCCTCCTGACTGTGAATGAGTCTAGACCGTAAAAACCGGCCCAGCTCTCATTCCACAACACCTGCGCCGTAAAGAGAGACGCGGTGTTGAAATGAGTCATTCCCTACTCGCATACCGTTTCCAGCAAAACTTGACGATGGGGCGAAAGGCCCGCCCGAAACAATGGGCCGATTGCGAAAACAGGGCACGGAATCGCCGCATTTCCCATCCGTTTTCGGGTTCGTGTCCCGACCACCATCTCATCATTGCTCCGATGTGTCATCAGAGAAGAGCGTTTACATTGTCTCCCTCGAGTATGGTCTGAAAAGAAACAAAGTGTAATCGCGCTTCGAGTACGGACCCGACGCTTGGCGGTACAGGGGCGGTATCGAACCGACCCTAGAATGGTTTTGGCAACAATTTCGATCAAAATTGGCGATAGGCAGCCTCAAGATTTTCAGCAAGGTGCCGTTGCATGAACCTGTCGCGGCATCGCTCCAGTCCGGCATGTCCCATGGAGCGAGCCCGGTCGCGATTATCGGCCAAGGCCATCATACTCTCTGCGGCGGCGGCGACATCGCCGTCGGGGACGAGAATGCCCGCTGCACCGTCAACGACGACTTCGGGAATTCCCCCAATAGAGTATGCTACCACTGGGAGACCACGGGCCTGAGCTTCGGCCAATACCATTCCGAAGGTTTCCTGGCGGGACAAGTGTATCATGGCGTGAGCGCCATCAAGATAGGGATAGACGTCTGCGGCGGCTCCAACGAATGAGACGAGGTCGGTAAGGCCATTGTCTGCAGCAAATTGTTCAAGCTGGGGGCGGCGGGCGCCGTCGCCAACGAATTCGACGCGAATCGGCGTCGAAGGATCCTTACGTCGGACGTGAGTCAGCGCTTCGAGGACTGCCTTGTGGCCCTTGTCGCCGTTCATCATTGCGACTGACACGAATCGAAACGCATGCATCGGTTCGCGCGCTGCCCATGCAGCGACAAACTGGCCGTCGTCGAACACTTGGTGTTCGGTCAACAGCGCGTTGTAAACGACTTTGATCCGGTGCGGGGCAACCCCTGCATTGACGAGCACACGACGGACGAAGTCCGATACCGCAATAAAATCAAATGGCATCCAAGGCAGCACCCGCTCTTTGCCTGCCCCGAGCACGGTGTTGATGACCTTGGCTTTCAGGCCGATAACGGCGAGCCAGGCAACCAAGCCGGCTTGGGCGTTGAAGCTATGTATCACTTGTGTTCGTCCGCGGCCCGCGATGCCGCGCAGATTAAGCATTCCGGAAACTATTGCGGCCGGGGCGCGATCAGCTCTCGCGAGCCCCGGTACCGTGTGGTGAACGAATCCATCGGTCTCGAACCGCTCGACGAGTGCCCCACCTCCAGTTGCCAACTCGACGGACCATCCTGTGTCCCGTAGTGCCAATGCTGTCGCGTGAATCAGAATTGCCGGCCCTGCAAGATTCAGGTCCGAACGCACGAGCAAGACTGACTTTTCAATCGGCATCGAACACCCTCGAAATTTCATCGGCTACGCGCGTAGTGGAGTCATATGGCATAGCTACACCCCCTAACGGAGGTTTACCCAAGGCAATTTGGATAGCGCGCTCCAGATTATCGGGCTTGGTCGATGCCACAGCGATGCCGAGCAGGTCAAAACGCGTTTCCGCTGCCAATTGCGACCCCAACTGCTGCACTACCGGAATGCCGGCCAATGCCGCTTCGATCGCCACTGTTGATCCATGTGTGACAAGGACATCACACAATTCCAATTCTTCCTCTAATCTAAGGCCGGTCAGGTGGACGAGCGGAGCGGCGATCCAATCGGTCTGGTTCGCCTCCGATGGATGCAGTCTGACATGCACGCGCCATTCGGGTCGACGACACGCTAGATCATGGAGGGCCTTCTGGGTATCTTGGACTAGCTGCAATTCGCCTTTCGCCAAAATCTGCGACGCGAAAAGCACAACCCTTGGGCGAGTTCCGGATTTCAACCCGCGCTTTGCTCGCAAGGCGATCATGGAAGCAAAGGCTGGATTGCCAGTCACGATCACCTTGGCCGGCGAATGTCCGCTAGCGAGCAACCGATCGCGGACGGCGTCGTTGAGAACCAGAATGCGATCGGCGTAATCTGGATTGTGCAGCCAAAAATTGCTTGGGCTTGCAACTAGATCGTTGAGAACGATCGCAGGTATGCCCCGCGCCTGCGCTTCATCGATGGTCGCCTTTTCCGCGCGTGGAGCATTTGTGGTCAGAATTACGTCGGGGTTTGCGCGGGTGATCATCCTCGCTGCCAAGGTTCGCGGCGCGAATGCCTGACGGCCCCGTTCGGCATAGATCGCCGCGGCATTTGCTTCGCCATGGGCTGCTACCAGGTCGGCATATCCGAAAGCTAGGTAGGCAGCAGTCTCTTCGATATCAATTTGCGGGTTGGGTGAAAAGGCGGACGCAAGGCGCCGTCCGACCGAAAGCATCTCCTCGTCGCCCGCCACCAGTAGATCGCGAACCCGCCATGGTTCGAAGCCGGCTGCAACGGCATCGCGGTAAGCGATTGTCAACGCGAGCAAGTCAACATGCCAGCCGCGATCATTCAACTCATCCAGCACCGGAGCGCAAGCGCGAAAATGGCCACCGCCGTAAACGACGCAAAGCAGTCGGGGTTTCAAGGGAGGCTGGCCGCGGCCGATCGAATTCTCGCTTTCCATTCGGAGCGTTATAGCCAGAACTTCCCTTGAAGCCAGCAGCGTGTCGCCGACGATTGCCAGAACTCGCCAACATCTGTAGCTATACTCCGTCCTACGAAACCAGAAGATATTTGAGCCTAGATTCGCTGCTGCTCGGTTGCAGTGGCCAAGGCTGAGATTACGGTAAGCCACGCGAGTCAGTTCACTTGTCAGCGCTGGCAGGCACGACCTGCGAACAGAGGGTGCGACTCACGCTGCCGAAGTTCAATGTCCAAACCGAAGAAAGACGAGTTGTGGTCCAATGACGGGTCAAAAAGCTGTTCTACTGGTGCGTTCCGACGTGAAACTGGCGGGCCCTGGTATATCCATGCATGCCATCGCTCGAGCGGTGCGCGCTAAGGGCTGGCACGTGGAGATCGCGAGTGGTGGGGGGGCTTTGAAAGAGCGCCTTGAAGCGGATGGCTTCCGCCATCACGAGATTGCTGGTCTGAGAGTCGATGATCGAACCCCGTTGCAATTGATAGCGGGCGTGCGCGCCTTGCGGCGCCTGCTTTCCAAACCGGATTTTCTGATTGCTCACAGCTTCAATGCTCACGCTGGCCTCATGAGCTGGATTGCTGGCCGCGGATCAAAGGTAAAGAATGTCAATACGGTTGTTGGAAGTGGCAAAGAGAAACTTCTGCGCTTTATGCCATTTCCTTTGATTGCCGTGTCTCACTTTGTAGCTGAACAACTAGCGGAGAGTGGCGTAGATCCAGATCGGGTGCGGACGATACCCAACAGCACTATCCCAGAGAGGCTTATTCTCTCGGACGAACAGGCGTTCGAGCAATTATGGCTTAATCGTTCGCCATTGACCCCCTTCCGGTTGGTGAACATTGGGATGATGAACGGAGACAAGGGGCAGAAGGCCATTCTTGAAATGATGGTCCGCTTGCGTCGCATCGCTCCGAAAATTCCCGTTTCTCTCGAATTAGTCGGAGATGGCACCCGCCGCGACGAACTCGAGAGGTTCGCCAACCAGAATGGGCTGTGCGACATAGTCAAGTTTGCCGGCGCCCTCAACGACGTATATCCAGCTCTCGACCGTGCCCATGCAATGATCCATCTTTCGCCTGAAGAGACTTTCGGAATCGTTCTGGCGGAGGCTCAGGCCCGCGGCTTGCCGGCGGTAGCCTATGGGGTGGGTGGAATTCCGGAAGTGGTGTCAGACGGATCCACAGGCTTGATCGTCGAGCCAGGCGATCTCGATGCGGCCGCGGCTGCCGTATTAAGTCTGGCGCTGTCCCCGCTCAAAGCTAAGAAGCTTGGACGGTCTGGTCTGTCACATTGTCGGCGGCTTTTCCTGCAGTCCGTGCTGGCTGATGCTCACGATGATACTTACCGGCAACTTTGCTCGGCGTGATTGGTCGGCGCCAAATTCGTAAACCAGTACATTTCTGCGCCCAGAAAAGGCCTCCAAAGACCTTGATACGACTTGTATACGCTTGCAACCTCACATCGAGGATAGATCGCACAGGATGTGAATTCATTCATGCATTGACGCGAACGCAAGCTTACGGACAAACGGCAGAAGCAAAGTCACGTTGTTGCTCTGGCGTTTGTAGTTATGGATGCGCGACCTTAGAACTTCCGATCGAGTCGACTGTTCGACGTACTTTGACGGTCATGGAATGGATCGAACGGCCACGAGAATAAGCGTAGCCGAGCGCAAACATTATAGTTCCGAATGCCCGGATGTCGGTAATCAATGATTCAATCATTCCGACCACCATGATGGTACCGAGAGTAAGGAGCGCTAATTGGTTGCGAAGCCGCAGTGCTTTGAGCGCGACATTGGCAATAAAGACCAAGAATGCCAAGAGGGGCAAAATGCCATAGGCCGCCCATATCTGAAGAAGCACGTTGTGAGCGTGCTGAATTTCGAGGCGCCGGTCAATCGGGTAGACATTGAGGAAGTTTGTGAAAGCGGCCTCCCCGAAGTTGAAGGCATGCGCTCCACCCGTTCGGGCAAAGTCCAGACTAACTTGGATGATCTGAAGCCGGAGCTGATCGGAGAAATTGCCAAAGCTCAAGCCACGAGTAAAGAGGAACACAACTGCAATCGTTACAAATATCGCAAGTATAAAACGGTTTTTTCTGACTGCATCCAATGATATAGCAAATCCTACCAAAGTTAAAGCCATCAGAGCCCGCGATGAAACGAAAAATGCGAGAGCAATTAACACGGCCAGACAAATGAAACGAAGACCTCCCTTTACTCGAGTTACGATGAGCGGGATAAAAGACGCCACCATGGCAGCGGTATGGTTATTGTCAGGAGGGTAGAGAAACGCATCCTGGTTAATAATGCCTTCGGCCGAGTAATTCGTAGCGTGGTAAACTGTAATCACTAACAAGAATATCGCTAATATTGGAGCCTCTTTCTTCGACGCAAGCCCCAAATTTATTCCTACAAAAAACATGGCTGCGGCAATAAAGAACTTAAATGCCTCGAAATCTCGCCCGAATCCGCCATAGATGAATGTCGGACCAATCACGGCGAGCATTGCAAGGATCAGAAATGGCGCCAACAATGAGCTGCTGCCCTCAGGGAAGGGGGTGCCGCCGCGGAACCCTCGCTGCATGAATATAAGGCTCGCAAGCGCCAGAGCTGCGATCGAATAGAATGTAGGCGAGAGGAAACTCAGGATTAGGGCAGGAGCAATCACAACCTCGCCTCCTGCGAGCGCAAGCAAGACGCGGGGTCAAAGTTAAAATCCACGAGTTCTAAGTTCATAGCGAGGAGCCTCGGCAAATGGAGAATGGCCATGGAGCGTTCTCGATATTTTGAATCGCACAGGAAGATAACCGGCTGATCTGAAGAAATATCAATCTTTTGGGAACGCTCTGTCCGAGCATGGCCTTCAGAGTGCTCTTTGATCGAGAGTGGGTTCATTTTAACACGCTCATAAATCCGACAATCTTGCAGTGGCCATACATTTTTTACGAACCAATTATGCCCCATAGATAGTTCTTCTTTCACATTGGGAGCCACATGATGCCGAGAATGGAGCTAGTGGAGCGAATCTGATGCAGGGCCTTCAACATTACGGCTCTAGATTCTGAAATGAACCGGAACCGGGCGGTTCGGTGGGAGATGCGGCATACGGAATGGCGAATTATCATGAAGGCGTTCGGGAGGCTACCGGACCAAAATGGTTGTCCCGAGACTTTCGGCCCGCTAGTCTAGGGGACAAGGCACGCTTGATCCAGCGATTTGGGCATGTCTCCGTCCGCTTTACTCCCGGTCGGTGGGCCAGCGACCGGTAGCATAGGCAGCCGGTAGGGCGCGGTCCTCTGGCCCAGATCTCTCCCTAGTGACCGCCTGCACCAGCTGGATGCCGATAGCATCGGTGGCTTGGTCTCGCCGGCCTATCGTGCCCGCTCGAGCGATTCTCACGGTAAAATAATTTCGCATTGCGATTGCAGACAGAGCGCAATTCTTTAAGGGGATGGCCGGCAGGGTATGTGGGTCCTCGGCGTTCAATTTGGCCCTCAAAGGCGGAGCAATCATGAATCTTTCCGGCGAACGCATTCTCGTGACCGGTGCCGATGGTTTCATCGGCTCGCATCTGGTCGAGCATCTGGTGGGTCTTGGTGCCGATGTGCGTGCCTTCGTGTATTATAATAGCTTCAACAGCTGGGGCTGGCTCGACCGCAGCCCGCGCGAGATCAAACAGGCGATCGACGTTTTCGCTGGCGACATCCGCGATCCCAATGGGGTGCGCACCGCGATGCAGGATTGCGACGTCGTGATGCACCTTGCTGCGCTGATCGCGATCCCCTTCTCCTACCATTCGCCTGACAGCTACGTGGACACTAACGTCAAGGGTACGCTTAACGTGGTTCAGGCCGCACGCGACCTCGGGGTCGAACGGGTGGTCCACACCTCCACCAGCGAGGTCTACGGCACCGCGCGCTTCGTGCCGATCACCGAGGAACATCCGCTTCAGGGCCAGTCGCCCTATTCGGCGAGCAAGATCGGCGCCGACCAGATCGCGCAAAGCTTCTATCTTTCGTTCGAGACGCCGGTCTCGACAATCCGGCCATTCAATACCTACGGTCCGCGTCAGTCGGCGCGCGCGGTGATCCCCACGATTATCACCCAGATCGCCAACGGCAGGGAACAGATTAAGCTCGGTGCGACCCATCCGACGCGCGACTTCAACTACGTCAAGGACACGGTGCGCGGGTTCTGCGCGGTCGCCGAATCGGACAAGGCGCTCGGCGAAACGATAAATATCGGCAGCAATCACGAGATCACTATTGGAGACACTGCGGCCCTGATCGCCGAACGCATGGGCAAGGAAGTCGAAATCCTGAGCGACGACCAGCGCATGCGACCTGAAAAGAGCGAGGTCGAGCGGCTGTGGGCGTCCAATGCCAAGGCCAAGGAACTGACCGGCTGGACGCCGCAATACGGGGATCGCGAAGGCTTCGGACGCGGGCTCGACGAGACCATTGAATGGTTCACCGACCCTGCGAACCTTTCGCAATACAAGGCCGACACCTATAATATCTGAGGCACTATTTTGGGGGCAGGCAGGTTCGAGACCGACATGACCGATTTCATCGACGCCATTCTCAACGCGGTCCGCACCGTCACGGGCGAGCGGGAAGGCTTCGTCCCCCTGCACGAGCCCGAATTCGCGGGCAACGAGGCAGCCTATGTCGCCGATTGCATCGAAACGGGCTGGGTTTCCTCGGTCGGGTCCTATGTCGACCGGATCGAGCGAGATCTTGCCGAGTTCTGCGGCACCAGCCACGCGGTGGCGGTGGTCAACGGCACCGCCGCGCTCCACGTCTCGCTACTGCTCGCAGGTGTGGAACGTGGCGACGAAGTGTTGATGCCTACGCTTACCTTCATCGCGACCGCCAACGCCGCAAGTTACGCCGGTGGAGTGCCGCATTTCGTCGACAGCGAGGCGGGATCCCTCGGGGTCGACCCGGACAAGCTCGACGCGCATCTCGAAACCATCGCCGAACGCCGCGACGATGGCTGCTACAGCCGCGAGACCGGGCGGCGGATCGCGGCGCTGATCGTCATGCACGCCTTCGGCCACCCGGCCCGGCTCGAACAGCTGGTCGCGCTGAGCGAGAAATGGGGCATCCCGCTGGTCGAGGACGCGGCGGAATCGCTCGGTTCAAGCTATCGCGGCACGCATACCGGCAACTTCGGGCTGGTGTCCGCGCTGAGCTTCAACGGTAACAAGGTGATGACCACCGGCGGTGGTGGCGCGATCCTGACCAACGACGCCGCGCTGGCGAAACGTGCTAAGCACCTCACCACCACCGCCCGTGTGCCCGACCGCTGGAACTTCGTCCATGACGAGATCGGGTTCAATTACCGCATGCCGAACATCAATGCCGCACTCGGCTGCGCGCAGCTCGAGCAAGTGCCCGACATGCTCGCGCGCAAGCGCCGACTGGCCGAACGCTACGCCGCGGCCTTCGACGCGATCGACGGCGTCGGCTTCTTGTACGAACCCGGCGGCACAGTGAGCAATTACTGGCTTTGCACGCTGTTGCTCGATGCCGACAACGCGGATCGGCACCAGGAATTGCTGGGCGTGCTCAACGATGCCGACCTGATGGCGCGCCCGGTCTGGACGCTGATGCACCGCCTGCCGATGTTCGCCGACGGCCCGCGCGCCGATCTGTCCTGTGCCGAAGACCTCGCTTCGCGGATCGTGAACGTACCGAGCAGTCCGAACCTGGTCGGACCGGCCAGGCAGGCTTCGTGACCCTCGCCGTGATTCCCGCGCGTGGCGGTTCGAAGGGTATCCCGCGCAAGAACATCCGCGAAATCGCGGGCAAGCCGCTGATCGCTTGGACGATCGAGGCTGCCCGCGCTGCCTACGGCATCGATCGGGTGGTCGTCTCGACCGAAGACAAGGAGATTGCCGCGGTGGCGCGCCAATGGGGCGCCGACGTGCCCTTCATGCGCCCGCCCGAACTGGCGAACGACGAGGCGCCGGGGATTGCGCCCGTCCTCCACGCGATCGAGCAGTTGCCCGGTCACGATGCGTTGATCCTGCTCCAGCCGACCTCGCCGCTGCGTACTGCCGCAAAAATCGGCGCGCTGCTCGACTTCGCCCGCGAGAACGACGCTTCCTCGGTCGTGTCCGTGCGCGAGGTGGACGACCATCCGACGTGGATGTTCCGCCGCGAAAAGGACGGCGTGCTCACGCGATTTGCCGAACCCGAAGTGGCGACACGCCGTCAGGAGCTGTCCGAGCTCTACACGCTCAACGGCGCTATGTACTGGATCACGACCGAGCGCCTGCGCGCAACCGAGACGCTGGTGGACGACGATACGCTCGGCTTCGTGATGGACCCGGAAAGCTCGATCGATATCGACACCATGCTCGACTGGCGCTTGGCAGAAGTGTTGCTGGCAGATATTGGTTTGCCGTCGTGACCAAAGATCTGTTTATCCTTGGTTCCGGCGGGCATGCGCGGGACATCGCCGAAATTTCGCGAGACCTTAAATACCGTCCGGTCTTCGTTGTGCGCGATGAAGCCCAACGTGCTGGCTGGGAAGGCGCTGAAGAAATTGCTCTAGAAAGCGAGGTGATCGACGCTCCTGGAAACAAGTTCGCGATCGGGATCGGCGACAATTGTCTCCGTGCCAAGCTTGCCGCCAAACTCGGGGTAGATCGCCTATTCCCGACGCTGATCCATCCTGACAGCAGCGTGGGGTATTCCAGCCGCAAGGCGCTTGCTGCGACGCGCGGCACGATCGTGTTCCCCGGCGTGCGGATTATGGGGCGCTGCTCCTTCGGGAATTTCTGCACTTTGAATCTCAACAGCACAGTCTCACACGATTGCCGTATCTGCGATTTCGCCAATCTTTCTCCGGGTGCGCACCTTGCAGGCAACGTTTACATCGGCGAAGGCGCATGGATTGGTATGGGGGTAGTCGTGAATCAGGGAGCCGATGAGGCACTCCGCCGGATCGGGGCATGGGCGACCATCGGCTCGGGCGCAGCAGTGGTGCGTGACGTGGCAGAGCGAACCACACAGGTAGGCGTACCCGCTAGGGAGACCGAACGATGACGCTGATTATCGCCGAAGCGGGCGTGAACCATAACGGCGACATGGAGATGGCGCGCGAACTGGTTCGCCGCGCGGCGGAGGCCGGTGCCGATCTCGTCAAATTCCAGACTTTTAACGCGGGAAAGATCATTTCCCGCAAAGCCGCCAAGGCGGGCTACCAGATCGCCGCGACAGGCGACGACGAGACCCAGTACGAGATGGTCAAGCGGCTCGAGCTTTCGCTCGACGATCATCACATGCTGAAGGCCGAATGCGAGAAGCACGGTATCGGATTCTTCTCGACCGCCTTCGACCCGGAATCGCTGCGCCTTCTGCTCGACCTCGGCCTTGATCGCATCAAGGTTCCCTCTGGCGAGTTGACCAATCTCCCGCTATTGCGACACTTCGCCGCCACCGGCCTTCCGGTGATCCTGTCGACCGGCATGGCTACTCTGGAAGAGATCGGGGATGCTATTGCCGTGTTCGAGCAGGCGGGCGTCTCGCGCAGCGGCATCACAGTGCTCCATTGCAACACCGAATATCCGACCCCGTACGAGGACGTGAACCTTCGCGCGATGCAGCAGATTGCCGCGACCTATGGGCTGGCAGTCGGCTATTCCGACCATACGCTGGGGATCGAAATTCCCATTGCCGCCGTCGCCCTCGGCGCTACCGTCATCGAAAAACACTTCACGCTCGACCGCACGCTGGAAGGCCCCGATCACCGGGCGAGCCTCGAGCCGGACGAACTTGCGAAAATGTGCGCCGGCATCCGCAATGTCGAAAGCGCGCTGTCAGGTGACGGGACGAAGAAACCATCCCACAGCGAACTGCCCAACCGTGCCATTGCGCGCAAATCGATCGTCGCCAACAGGGATATCGCCAGGGGGGAAACGTTCGCCGAGAGCAATCTGGGCACCAAGCGGCCGGGCACGGGCATTTCCCCGATGCGCTGGGACGAGGTGATCGGTCAGGCCGCCAAGCGCGGTTTCGCCGAAGACGAACCGATCGAGCTATGACGACCGGATCCACCCCCCGCAAAATCGCCGTGGTTACGGGGACACGCGCTGAATACGGCCTGCTCAAGCGGCTGGTTGCGCGGATTCACGAGAGCGCCGAAACCGAATTGCAGTTGATCGTCACTGCCGCGCACCTGTCGCCCGAATTCGGCATGACCGTGTGCGAGATAGAGGCCGACGGTCTCCCCATTGCCGAGCGGGTCGAAATGCTGTTGTCGTCCGACAGCGCGACTGGCGTCACCAAGGCGACCGGGCTCGCCATGATCGGCTTTGCCGATGCCTTCGCACGACTGCGACCCGATATCGTGGTCGTGCTGGGAGATCGATTCGAGATCCTCGGCGCCGCCGCCGCGGCATTGTTCGCGGGGATCCCCATCGCCCACCTCCACGGCGGCGAGACCACCGAAGGCGCATTCGACGAGGCCGTGCGGCATTCGGTGACCAAGATGTCCGCGCTCCATTTCACCGGGGCGGAGCCCTATCGCCAGCGCGTGATCCAGCTCGGCGAAGATCCGGCGCGGGTATTCAATGTCGGCGGGTTGGGGATCGACGCGATTGCCGAGCTCGAACCCATGCCCAAGGCCGAAATCGAAGAGTTCCTCGGCCTCACTTTCGGAAAAGAGACGCTGCTGGTCACCTTCCACCCGGAAACCGCCGGGCAGCGCAATGCCGGCGAACAAATGGAAGAATTGCTCGCCGCGCTCGACACCAGGCCTGATGCCCACATCATCTTCACTCTGCCCAATGCCGATACCGGGGGACGTCAGTTGATCGCGATGCTGGAAGACTATGTCGCCGGGCGCGACAATGCCGTGGCGCACACATCGCTCGGCCAGTTCCGCTATCTTTCCGCGCTATCCTATGTCGACGGCGTGGTCGGAAACTCTTCTAGCGGGATTGCCGAAGTCCCCAGCTTCGGGATCGGCACGCTGGACATCGGCGACCGCCAGGCCGGTCGGCTGCGCGCGAAAAGCGTCGTGCATTGCGCGGCCGATCGCACCGCGATCGCGGCCGGAATCGAACGGATACTGGCACCCGATTTTCGAAAGGAGCTGGCCAATGTCGAGAACCCCTATGGCCAGGGCGGTGCCAGCGCGGCGATCGCCGAGATCCTGCGGACGCACCTGCTGGACGGGCTGACCGTGAAGAGCTTTCACGATTGTGCCACAAACGACTGCGAAAGCACCAGCGCTGCTCGAGGGGCGGAGTGAGATGAGTACCGAGAACTGGCGTGACGCGTTGCTTGGCGGCAATGCGACGATCGGTGCAGCGGTGCAATCGCTCGACCGGTCGAGCCTGCAGATCGTGCTGCTGCTCGACCCGAAAGAGCGGCTGGCGGGGACGATCACTGACGGCGATATCCGGCGCGGCCTGCTGCGCGGGCTCGCCCTGGGCGATAGCGTGAGCGAGATCATGCAGAACGAACCGATGGTCGTGCCGCCGAGCCTCGATCGCGAGATCGTGCTGCAGATCATGTCGGCGAACAAGATCCACCAGCTGCCTATCGTCGACGAGCGGCGCAACGTCCTCGGCCTCCATGTCTGGGACGACATGCAGGCGCCGGTGCGGCGACCGAGCACGATGGTCGTGATGGCGGGCGGCAAAGGCACGCGGCTGCGACCACATACCGAGAATTGCCCGAAGCCGATGCTTCCCATCGCTGGCAAGCCGATGCTCGAACATATCGTGGAACGAGCGAAACTTGCCGGGATTAAGCGGTTTTTGTTCTCGATCCACTATCTTGGCCATATGATCGAAGAGCATTTCGGCGATGGCGATGCCTGGGGGGTCGATATCGACTATCTGCGCGAAGACCGGCCTCTGGGCACCGGCGGCGCTCTCAGCCTGATCGAGAACCGACCTTCCGCCCCCTTTCTTGTTACCAATGGCGATGTGATGACACAGGTCGGCTACGGCGATCTAATCGATTATCACATGGCGCATGACGCGGTCGCTACCATGGCTGTCCGCAATCATGAATTGGAGAACCCCTTCGGCGTGGTCCAGACGAACGGTCTCGACATAATCGGGTTTGAAGAGAAACCGATCGTGCGAAGCCACGTCAATGCCGGGATCTATGTGCTCGATCCCTCGGCACTGGACTGCCTAGAGAAGCGCGAACATTGTGATATGCCGACGCTTTTCGGGCGCTTACGCGATAAATCTCGCCGGACCATCGTTTTCCCTCTTCACGAGCAATGGCTTGATGTCGGGCGGCCAGACGATCTGGAGCGGGCGCAACAGGAACCATCCAAACTTCGCTGACGTTTGAACCTCCATATCCTTGTCTCGATAGGCGAAGAACGATCGCGACGCGGATGTATCTCAGGAGCGCCATAGCATCGGCGCACCCGTGCCGGGTGGTCTATGCGGATTGGTTGCTCATCGCATGTGCACCTACGCGCGTTTCTTCAGCCGACGGCTACCACACTTGGGCACCTTTCCCTTACATCGTGAAGACGTCGTGTATGAATGCAGGGCAACTGGTGTTGACAAATTAGCCTCCAACGTTGGCTAATCGAAAGCAACTCTGTCAAATGACCAAGGACGAATGTATGAGACTCGAAATGAGGCAATGTGTGACAACTCTTCCGATAGCTTCGTTTGTATTGGTAGCATGGCTAAGTTTCGATGGCTCGAGGCCGGGGCGTAGCGAGGGATGACGAGTTTGTTGCACCGTGCTGAGGCTCGTCTCGTTGGCTTGTTGAAGCGGCTCGTCGAAGTCAATCGTACCACGAAGTTCGGCTTGCTGGTGTTGACTGACGCCATTTTGTGCGTGGTTTCGGTTTGGATTGCCTTTTCGCTGCGGCTGGGCGTTTGGGATATCTGGAGCCCGGCAACGGCGACAGTCATGCTCGCCAGCCTTGCCATCTGGTTTCCTATCTTCTTGGGCAGAGGAATTTACCGTTCGATCATGCGTTTTACCGGCGCGCGCACGATGATCGATATTGCATTCTCATGCTTCCTCATGTCTCTCGCTCTCTCGGCTCTATTTACAATCAACGTGGTTCCTGGTGTGCCGCGAACGATCGGCGTGTTGCAGCCGATGGTCTTTGCCGCCTTGCTGATCATTGGTCGCCTCTTAATTCGCTACGCGTTGTTCGATCTACTCAACCAGCGGAATTTCGACGGCCCTCTAAGCAAGGCACTGATTTTTGGCGCAGGCGCGGCCGGGCGACAACTTGCGGTATCGCTAACGCACGAGCCGGGAATGATCCTGCGGGGCTATATTGACGATGACGTGCGCTTGACTGGACAGAAGCTGGATGGGGTGAAGATTTACCAAAACAAGGATCTGGAACAGCTCATCGCGCAGCTTGATATCGATACGGTGCTGCTCGCAGTCCCGGGCGCACCACGCAAGCGACGCGCACAGATCGTCCGCAGTTTCTCTAAGATGCCCGTTCACGTGCTAACGCTGCCGACAATGAGCAACCTTGTCGACGGGACGATTTCGACCGATAATCTGCGAGAGATCGAGGTTACCGATCTTCTCGGTCGCGATCCCGTCCCTCCCAACCACCTTCTCCTTCACAGGACAATTCACGATCGACGGGTCATGGTCACTGGGGCCGGGGGATCAATCGGAAGCGAACTTTGTCGGCAGATTGCGGCGTTAAAACCCACTACGATCATTCTGGTCGAAATGACGGAGCATGCCCTTTATTTGATCGAAAGCGAGTTGAGGGAATCGCAAAATATCGGCGGTCTTGATTCTGCGCCTCTTATCTCCGCAGAGCTAGCCAATATTGCGGATCCGCTAACTGTTCGCAGGCTCTTCGATCGATGGCGTCCAGATACTGTGTTCCACGCTGCGGCATATAAGCATGTCCCATTGGTTGAGGAGAATGTGATTGCCGGCTTACAGAACAATATCTTCGGAACACTGCGCTGCGCACTTGAGGCGAAGCGGATAGGCGTCAATCATTTCATCCTCGTTAGCACCGACAAGGCCGTTCGGCCGACCAACGTCATGGGAGCGAGCAAGCGCGTTTGCGAACTCGTCCTCCAGGGATTGGCGGCCGAAGAAAGCAAAACCCGCTTTGCGATGGTCCGTTTTGGCAACGTTCTGGGTTCGAGCGGTTCCGTGGTCCCACGCTTCCAACGTCAGATCAAGGAAGGCGGGCCGGTCACGCTTACCCACCGCGATGTGACGCGCTTTTTCATGACGATCCCCGAAGCCGCCCAGCTCGTTATTCAGGCTGGCGCGATGGCCGAGGGCGGTGACGTGTTTCTGCTTGATATGGGCAAAGCCATTCGGATATTCGATATGGCCAGTACGATGATTCATCTCTCGGGCCTGACGGTGCGTAACACCGACAATCCTCACGGGGACATTGAAATTCGCGAGGTCGGACTGCGCAAAGGCGAAAAACTGTACGAGGAACTGTTGATCGGCGATTCAGCGCAGCCCACGTCCCATCCCCGGATCATGCGGGCAATGGAACAGCGGCTCGCATGGGATTCTCTGATGGAGCAGCTTGATGTTATGGAGACCGCTCTGAGCGAGGGAGACCGCATCACGGCGCTGAAAACTCTCCGTGCGCTCGTACCGGAATACAGCGATCCGCTTGCCGTCCAGTCGAAAGTAGGCTGAAAGCTCCTTCGCTCAACCAATTTGGTTACTCGCTCGCCCCATCTGTAAAACCACTTTGCGGGCCCTTGCAGTTCAATTGGCACGGATGCCTTGTCGGCCCACCACTTTGATCGACCGCAGCCCGCGAAGTCGACGCTCACGGCAATAGGGTTGCTGCGCTCGATGGTCGAGCAGTCGGTGGAAGTCGGCGATGCCCATCCGAGGCTAGCCGCCAAGCTTGGCTACAGCGAAGCCGCAAAGGTGGGGGCTGCCACGGTTCGATCTGGTTGCAATATCTAATGTGCTGTTGGTTCAGGCTCAGCCTAATCTGTCGGATGCGCGCATGGAGCTCATGATGCACGACCTCTTGAGCTGGATGCATTTCTTCGGCTTCGATCTTAGCGGCGCAACGCCCGATGAGGGCATTGTCCGTCACTAATCCAACCGGCTCACCGAGAGCGGCATTCTTGAGGCGCTGATGGAGGGATTCGAATAGCAACTGTACGAGGCAGGATTCTTGGCGGTGGATGGTCAGATCGTCGATGCCACCCTCATCCGTTCATTGTTCAGCGATGTGCCCGATCGCGGCTCAGCCTTTACTGGAAGGTATTGACCAGAGCGGCTGAGTGGAGTTCTGAGCGCGAAATGTCGTTGCCTAACCCTCAACCGTTAGAAGCTAAACGCCGTACTCAGCACGCAACCTTTAAATGCTCCTGCCCGCTTTTCCATAACATCTGGTTGAGAGGCTCAAACACGTGAGGCAGTTCACTGCGTTTACCCAAGGGAACGAGAATCACGGCCGGAGCTCTCGCCCGGTGCGCCTGCTTGGTGAGATTACCCTTGTCATGGATCTCGCGGGCTATCTGCTCCAGCTGTAAATAGACAGCGACAGCCGACCCCTGCCGGGAGGTTTGGTATATTCCTGCAGCGCTGAGACCAGCATCGTGTCCAGGGGATCGGGCGTGTTCATGCCCCGATGGATACTCAAAATCGAGCTCGTTCAGTCCGAACGATGCGATGGCATACATCCGGATCCTTTCGCTAATTCAACTTCTGGACGAAAACGGCTTTGGCTTCGGACTCGGCTTCTTAGGCGCAATGCCGCAATAAGGTATGTAACGATTTTCATACCTTACTGCTGCGCTCGTCCTGACCAAAGTCCTTCGGAGTGCAACGAACGCGAGCGTTCGCACGGGTCCGTTCCGGCCCCTTGGTGGTGCGCCCTTTGCAAGGCTCCTGGGGCGGAGCTGGGGACACCTTGAAGATTTTGGGGCCCGCTCGCTGACAGCTTGCGGCCGGTGGAGGCCGGCAGGTTGAGGGAAAAGTTGAATGTGCACGCTCGGCTCCCGCCTCACCCGTTTCGCTAGAAGCCGGACAATACGAAACGATAGATACCGAACACCTGTTGCCAGATGCCAAGGAGCTGGCGAGAGCATGTGACGATTACCGCATGCTGCGGCGACCGCCCCTACCCTACTCTTCGATTCCGCACATGGGACCGATGCCAGGCGGACGCTGGATCGCGATCGTAGACTGCGAAATGACGGGTCTCGACAGCAAAACCGATGTCGGCATCGAGCTGGCCATCATGCTGAGTTTGCTCGACGATCAAAATGAGGTGATAGGCCTCTTCGGACCCTTCAGCTCGTTGCAGAATCTGGAGCGCGAACTCGACCCGAAAATTAGCTTGGTCACTGGCTTGGCTGCGCAGCACCTCAAGGGCAGGAGATGAACGACGGGGTCACCTTCGGTATGCTCGACCACGCGGATCTGATCGCAGCTCATAATGCTGCCTTCGAACATCTTCTTGTCCCCCGGATAGCCACGCAAATGCCTCCAGCATTTGGCTGGTCTTTCCCTGACTCGGCTGCCAGCTCCGATCTGTGAGAAGGTCATCGTGGAGTTCGTCGATCTGCTCACTGAAGCGGGTCTCGGTGACTCGCGAAAAGAACCGGTCTCCCTCCGGGAAAGGTGAAACTGCGGGGCTCTCGCGGACTGTGGTTGCAGTAGATGGGGCGAGGTGAGGAAGCCGCCATCGGCGCGCCTCTAACACGAGGTTGTTGTCGAGAAGGCTGCTGATGGCATCGCCTGTTGTCTGGATCACCGGATGGTGATACGGCTTGCCATATGGGTTTCGAGCTTTCCGCGAAGCCGACTGCCTCGGCCTTCGTGGATCGTTTTGCCAACTCGTGCACCAATTTTTCTAAAGCTGCGGTAATCCGCGTCTCCGCGATGTCATCTGGTCTGACGAGTACTTCCAACAGCATTTCAAAGGCATTGCGATTCTTCTGGGCCCACCCTCGCGCGACCTTGTCAAGAACGTCGCTCGGCACATGATCCGCATCAGCCCGCACCTGGCGGGTCGCTTCGCAGGCTGCGACAAAGAGCTCCCCTGTGCTTGGATCGCTTTCGCGGAACTTTCGCGGTGCAGCGAGATCGCTTACGGCGATCTCCAGCTCCTCATCCAAGCCGACGCGAAAGATTGCCTGCATTTAAGCAGCCGGCAGGTTGACCCTCCTCATTTCCTGACCCTCGATCATCGCAATATCATCCCATCGTACGGCGGGGCGCCGCGCACGGCGGCGCGCTTCGGCCGGATCGGCGGTATGGAGGGAAAGAGTTAGAACGCCGTTATCGGCATGGCTCCCTGCTAGCGATGGAGGAAGTGATACCGTACCCCTCTTCGATTCGGATAGGCCTGCTTGCGCATAGTCACTGGCCCTCGCACTGGAGCGAGGCGCACCGCGCATGGGGGAGCCTGTGTGACAGGCTATGTGTGCCAGTAGAGTGTATGATGAGGGCAAAACCGCCTCCGATATGGCAGTTTTCTGCGGGTTTGGCCGGATAACGGAGCGGGTAGCGAGATTCGACCTAAGTCATACTACCTGTTCAGAAAAAACTTCTACCTCAGGACTGTTGCATCTTTTTTGTAACAGCCAATCTGCCTATAACAAGTAATCGTAAATTATTCGGTCATTACGTTCATACTCGACAATTCATAGCAATCACAACTTCTCGACCGCTTCGCCCTCGGCGCTGGTGAAGGGGAAGGAGTCGACGCCTATCTTCTTCAGTTCGTTGACCATTTCCCGGGCCTCGGCGGCGCTATCGTAGGGGCCGGACAGCAGGCGGTTGGCTTCGACCCAGGGAGTCACGAAGGGTCCGGTGCCGTCGAGCTTGCCCTCGGCGCTGTGGGTTATGCGGCGCCAGTCGAACTTGAGTGCGGCACGGTCCTTGCCGGTGGCCACCTGAACCCAGTGGCGCGCGGGATGCGCGGGGGGCGGTGGCGGCTTGGGCCTGACCTTTTCGCGCGGGATGGCGATGCGCGTGATGTCGACCGCGCCGGTGGCAGACGGAGGCGGAGCCGGCGGCGCGAGCGTGAAGCCGTCGAAGGCATCCTCGAGCGATCTGCCCACCGCTGCGCCCGCGCTGGCGGTGCCCGAAGCCGGTGACGCTGAGGCGGTTGCCGTGTCCACCGGCTTCGCGGATGCCGTCGGATCGACGCGCGCGATCACAGTGGGCTCGGGCCGGTCGGATCGTGCGGGTACCGGGTCGTCCGGCACGGCAGCAACTATCCGGGGCACTGCCGGCGGGTCGGCTGGCTCCGGCGCGGCCGCCTGCCGTGCGCGAGGCGCTGCGAGCGACGGCGCGGGTGTCCCTGGGGCCGGAACAGGGTTCGATGTCGGGGCCGCCGGGGTCGCGGCGGACGTCTCAGCAGGAGCGGCAACCGCAGTGTCCTGCGGCACCCGATCGGCTGGCACGGGGCGCATATTGCCCGCGCCTGGTCCCGCCGGTTGACCGCGTGCCGGAGCCGGAGTTACGGCCCCTGCACTTGCGGGAGTACCCGGTGCCTGCGGCGCAGCCGCCGGCGCCGCCTGGGCCAGCTGCGCCGGGCGGGGTGCATAGGCGGCGATCGCCGCTTCGTCGGTGCCGATGCTGGAGGTGCGCGGGAACACGCCGAGATTGCCCGCGGCGGCCTGCTGCGCGCGGGTCAGGCGGGGCATGTAATCGAGATAGGCAGCCATCCGCGCGCCAAGCCCTGCAGGCAGCACGGTGTTGGCAATATCCTTCGCCTCTTCCGCATTGCCGAGCACCGCAAGGCCGAAAGCGCGCGTGCGGAACGCGGGGACATCGCCGTCGCGAAGCAGCGGCAAAAGCGTGGCTTCGAACGCTTCACGGTCGCCCGAGATCGCCTGGCTGAGCGCCAGCCGCCGCACTGTTTCCGCACCCGCACCATTGTCCAGTGCCAGACGGTAAAGCTGCTGCGCGCTGGTCGCATCGCCGACGAGATCGAAGGCCAGGCCGCGATTCTGCGCCATCCGCGTATCGGGCACCCCCGCCCGCTCGGCCTCGGCGAACAGGCGCAGCGCTTCGATCGGGCGGTGCGAGCGCGTATAGGCGCGCGCCAGACCGACGCTGGTGCGCGAATTGCCGGGCGACAATTCGTTCGCACGCCCGAAAAAGCCTATCGCCGCATCGATATCGTCCAGCTCGAGCGCGGCCTCTCCGGCATCAAGCAGCGCGGTCACATCCTGCGAATTACGTGCCAGCCGCGACAGCGCATCGCTCAGTTTTTGCTCCCCCGCACCCGGCAGGGGCTGCACGATCTCGCGCTGGGCCGACGCAGGTGCGCCCTGCACCGCCATGGCAAGCAGTACAGTGGCAGCAGCAAGACGCCGGGTCGAAATCATGTCCTATCCTTTGCAGCGCGGGCGTTAACCCGCGCTGAAACGGCCGCTTACTGGTTGTTCTGGCGTCCGAGGAAACGCGGGATGTTCAACCCGCCGCCATTGCCGCTGTCGGCATCGTCGTCCTCGTCTTCCTCTTCGCTGGTACTGGCACCGCGCGAGAGATTGGCCATCCGCTCGAACAGCGTGTTGCCGGGCAGCGATCCCGATCCCGCGCCTGCGCCGCTGGCGGGAGCACTCGGCGCGGCCGGTGCCGGGCTGTCACCCGGCACGATCGGCTGGCGGCGGACCGGCTTGCTCGCCAGCGGGCTGGCGCCCTGTTCGTCGCCCAGTTCGAATTCGTCCTGCGACGCCGACGGTTCGCGCATGTCGCCCGACAGGTCGAGCGGAGCGCGGCCAGCGGACTCACCCGCCTGGCCCTGCGCGGCGTCCGAACCCTGCCCGCCTGCAGCGGGCGCGCCGGTGTCATCGTCGCTGTCGAAACGTTCGGTCTGTTCGTTGCGCAGCCCGGCCAGCGGGTCGACGATATCGTCGACATCGTCATAACCATCTTCGTCGCGCTCCGCCGAGGAACCCGATGTCGCGGGCGACAACCCGAACGGGCGCGGCGCGTCGTCCTCTTCGGCTTCGTCGGTCAGGTCGAGCGCATCGGCATCGTCCGCATCGGCATGCGGAGACGCCTGCGACTGCGATTGCGGGGTCGGGTCGAAACCGCGCGGCGCTTCCGGTTCGGGATCGGCGGAAAGACCTTCGTTGAGTTCGAACGGCTCGTCTTCGGCTTCGCTTTCGCTTGGCAGGTCGAGCACCGGACGCCGCGGCGCGCTGCTTTCGCGCGGGGCAAAGCTGCTCATGGGGGCAGCGGCAACCGAACCGTCGGGCTCGATCCCGGTGGCGACGACCGACACACGGATCTTGCCCTCGAGATCGGGATTGAACGCCGAACCCCAGATGATGTTGGCGTCTTCGTCGACCAGTTCGCGAATATGGTTGGCCGCCTCGTCGACTTCGAGCAGCTTCATGTCCTCGCCGCCGATGATCGAGATGATGACGCCCTTGGCCCCGGCCATGCTCACGCCGTCGAGCAGCGGGTTGGCGATCGCGTGCTCGGCCGCTTCCAGCGCGCGGTTGTCGCCCTCGCCTTCGCCGGTGCCCATCATCGCCTTGCCCATCTCGCTCATCACCGAACGCACGTCGGCGAAGTCGAGATTGATCAGGCCCGGCATGACCATGAGGTCGGTGATCGAACGCACGCCCTGCTGCAGCACTTCGTCGGCGAGCTGGAACGCTTCCTTGAAGGTGGTTTCCGCCTTGGCGACCAGGAACAGATTCTGGTTGGGAATGACGATCAGCGTGTCGACATGCTTCTGCAGCTCGTCGATGCCCGCTTCGGCCGCGCGCATGCGGCGCGTCCCTTCGAACAGGAACGGCTTGGTCACCACGCCCACCGTGAGCACGCCGCGCTTGCGCGCCGCCTCGGCGATGACCGGGGCCGCACCGGTGCCGGTGCCGCCGCCCATGCCCGCCGCGATGAACACCATGTTCACCCCGTCGAGCGCGTCCTCGATATCCTGCACGGTTTCCTCGGCTGCGGCCTTGCCCACTTCGGGGCGGGCGCCTGCGCCGAGCCCGCCGGTGATATCCGGACCGAGCTGGATGCGCTTTTCGGAAGGGGACGTGCTGAGCGCCTGCGCATCGGTGTTGGCGACGATGAAATCGACGCCTTCGATCTTCGCTTCCATCATGTTGGCGATGGCGTTGCCGCCCGCACCGCCGACGCCGACGACCATGATCTTGGGACGAAGATCGTCGTCCGATGCCGGTCCGATATTGATACTCATCAAGAGTCCCCTGGGTATTCGAAAGTCACGTGCTGGCTTTATGTCACAACACTGGCACAAAGCGAATCGCAGATCGAAGCCGCGCCAGCCTTATCCACAAGGCCTAAAGGCGGAATCCGGCTCCGCATCAAGCCTCAGAAGTACTCACGCACCGCTTGAAAAACACGGTTGACCAGACCCATGCCCCGATAACGCTTGGTCGGCTGGTAGCGTGGCCCGACCGAACGGATATCGACGGGATCGTCGGCGGCGTAGAGGCACAGCCCCGCGAGCGTGGCAAAACCCGGCGTCGCGTGCGCTTCGGGGAGGCCCTGCAGGACGGGCGGTTTGCCGATCCGCACCGGCCGGCCAAGCGCGCCCTGCATGAATTCGGCGACCCCGTGCAGTTCGGCCCCGCCGCCGGTCAGCACGACCTGCCCGCCCTGCGCGCCGGTGAAGCCCATGCTCTTGAGCGCCTTGCCGATCTCGGCGGTGGCGATGCCCAGCCGGTCGGTGACGATCGCGACCAGTTCGGCGCGCGCGATGCGATTGTGTTCGTCCGCCCCGCGCGCCAGCGGTCCGCCCGGTTCTTCGCCCGGGCCATTGACCGGGATCATCTCGCGGTGGTCGGTCGGGGTGGCGATCGCCGAGCCCGAAACGCATTTGAGCCGTTCGGCCTGGCTGCGGCGAATGCCGAGCGAGGACGCGATGGCATCGGTGATGTCGTTCGACCCGATGGGGATCGACTTGAGCCCCAGCAGCATGCCCGCCGCATGCACCGAGACATTGGTGACCTGCGCGCCGATTTCGACCAGCGCGACGCCGAGGTCGCGTTCTTCGCCGGTCAGGCACGCATGCGCGGCGGCCAGCGGACTTGCGACGACGCCTTCGACATCGAGATGCGCGGTCTGCACCGCCTCGATCAGATTGCGCACCGGCGCGCCTTCGGCCAGCGTCACATGGACGTCGACGCCCAGCGCCTCGGCGTGCAGCCCCTTGGGATTGGCGACGCCGTGCGCACCGTCGAGCGTGTAATGCGCCGGCTGCGCATGCAGCACCATCCGCCCGTCGGGGTGCAGATGATCGCGCGCGGCGTAGAGGAGGTGTTCGATATCGTCCTCTTCGATCCGGCGTCCGCCGATGGCGATCTCGACGCTGGAAATCCTGCTCGACAGCCCGGCGCCCGCGCAGCCGATCCACACGCTCTGGATCGAGGTGTCGGCATTGGCCTCGGCCTTTTCCACCGCGGTGCGGATGGCGTGGCTCGCCGTGCGCATGTCGGTGACATAGCCGCGCTTGATCCCGTCGCTCGCCCGGTGGCTCGAACCCAGCACGATCATGGCGCCGTCTTCGGCCTGCCCCATGATCATCGCGGAAACGCGGAAGGACCCGATGTTCACCGCGCCGAAGACGCGGGTGATGCGGGGCTGCTGGGTCGCCATCAGTCGCTCCTGCCATTGAGCGACATCTGCTTCGGGCACGGCCCGTCGTCGCAGCGCAGATAGGCGCGGTCGGGCACGCGCATGTCGATGGCGATGGGCTTCCCGCCGATCAGCCGGTGCATCCCGTCGAGCTGGGCGAACTTGACCAGCGCGGGGGCGCCGAGGTCGCCTTCGGGCAGCGCCAGGAGCTGGCCCGAATTGAAGGTCAGGTTCCAGCGGCGATTGCCGACCCATTCGGCCGAGGCGATCTGCGGCTTGAGCGCGGGCGCGGCATCGAGCAGGCGGCCCAGCTCCTGGACCTGGCGCGCGGCTCCGGGCCCTTCGATCAGCAGCTTGCCTTCGGCCTCCTTCGCGCTCACCGGTTCGAGCTCGTGGCCCTGCGGGTCGATCAGCATCAGCCGGTCGGGCTTGCGCAGCACCGCGTGCGGGACGCGCTCGACGATATTGATCTTGAGCGTATCGGGTAGCTGGCGCGAGACGCGCGCATCGGCGACCCACGGCAGTTCGAGCAGCCGTTCGCGTACCTGCGCGAGGTCGACCAGCGGCATCGGGCGGTCCTGCTCCGCCAGCACGCGTTCGTAGACGAATTGCTCGTTCATCCGCTCGACGCCCGATACCTGCACGCGGCTGACCTCGTAGCCCGAGCGCGAAGCCGATTTCGCCAGTTCGGTCCGCGCCAGTTCGGGAACGCCCGCGAAGCTGGCAATGGTCCAGGCGATGCCCAGCCCCGCCGCCACGATGACGGACAGGAAAAACCTGTGCCACTGCTCTTCGGAAAAGGGCAGCGCCGCCATCACCCGGTCGAGCAGGCCGCTGGTGTGCTTGCGCGCGGCGCGCGCCTTCTGGCTGCGATTGCGCGCCGCGGCGGACCGACGCACGCCGGTGGGCTTGCGCCTGACCTTAGCCATCGCCGCCGCCCGCCGTACCGGCATGGTCGCGCAGCGCGGCGGCCACGATCAGTTCGCACAATTCGCCATATTCGATGCCCGCGAAGCGCGCCTGTTCGGGCACCAGGCTGAGCGGGGTCATCCCCGGCTGCGTGTTGGTTTCGAGGATGAACAGCCCGTCCTCGCCCTGTTCCTCGTCCCAGCGGAAATCGGTCCGGCTGGTGCCCTTGCAGCCCAGCACCCGGTGCGCCTTCAGCGCGTATTCGAGGCACAGGTCGGTGATCGCCTGCGGGATATCGGCGGGGCACATGTGATCGGTCCGCCCGTCGGTGTATTTGGCGTCGAAATCGTAGAACCCGCTCTTGGGTTTCAGCTCGGTCACTGCGAGCGCGCGCGGACCATCGGCGAAATCGACGACCGCACTGGTCATCTCGCGTCCCTTGATGAAGGGCTCGGCAAGCAGCTGCGGAAAGTCCTGCCACGGCCCCTTGGCGGTGCGCGCGATGGGATTGCCGTAATCGCCATCATCGGTGACGATCGCCACCCCGACCGAGCTGCCTTCGTTGACGGGCTTCAGCACATAGGGCCGCGGCAGCGGATCGCGCTCGTGCAGATCGGCGCTCCTGACGATCCGCCCGCCGGGCATCGGGATCCCCTGCGGCACCAGCGCCTGCTTGGTCAGCTGCTTGTCGATCGCGATCACCGACGTGGCGAGGCCCGAATGCGTATAGGGTACGCCCATCAGGTCGAGCATGCCCTGCACCGTGCCGTCTTCGCCGGGCACGCCGTGCAATGCGTTGAACACGACATCGGGCGCGGCCTCGGCAATGCGTGCCGCGACCTGCCGGTCCATGTCGATGCGCGTGACCCGGTGGCCGCGCTCCTCGAGCGCCTTGGCGATGCCCTCGCCCGACATCAGGCTGACGGGGCGTTCATTGGCCCAGCCGCCCATCAGCACGGCGATATGGAGCTTGGGTAGTTCGGTCATGACCTGTCCTGCTGCCGCCCGACGCGCTGGATTTCCCATTCGAGTTCGACCCCCGAATGCGCGTGGACACGGCGCTTCACTTCTTCACCCAGCGCTTCGATATCGGCGCTGGTCGCATCATCCACATTGATGAGGAAATTGGTGTGTTTTTCGCTGACCTGCGCGCCGCCCAGGCGCAAGCCGCGGCAGCCGGCGGCATCGACCAGTTCCCACGCCTTCTGGCCGGGAGGGTTCTTGAAGGTCGAGCCCCCCGTCCTGGTGCGCAGCGGCTGCGAATTCTCGCGCGCATCGCCGATTGCGTCCATCTTCGCGCCGATTTCGGCCGGGTCGCCCGGCTGCCCCTGGAAACGTGCGCCGACCACCACGGCACCTTCGGGCAGCTGCGAATGGCGATAGCTGTAATGCAGGTCAGCCGCAGCCAGGGTGACCAGCGCGCCATCGGGCATCACGACATCGCAATCGATCAGCACATCGGCAACCTCGCGGCCGTAGGCACCGCCGTTCATCCGCACGAAGCCGCCCACCGTCCCGGGAATGCCGCGCATGAATTCGACCCCGGCAATGCCCGCATCGCGGGCAGTCGATGCCACCAATATGCCATGCGCGCCCGCACCGCAGGAAAGCACGTGCCCGTCCTCGACGTCGATCCCGGCGAAGGGCTTGCCCAGCTTGATCACCACGCCTACGACCCCGCCATCGCGCACGATGAGATTGGACCCCAGCCCGAGCGCCATCAGCGGCAGGCGCCCGCCCAGCCGCTGGAGGAACAGCTCGAGATCCGCGCGATCGGCCGGCTCGAACAGCCAATCGGCCGCGCCGCCGGCCTTGAACCACACCAGTTTCGCCAGCGGCGCATCGGGAGTCAGCTTGCCGCGCAGGCCCTGCGTGTCGATCGGGGCAGCCCCTGCGCTCATGCCGAACTGGCCTTGGCAATCCCGTTGGCGAGCCCCGCCGCCCAATAGGTGATATCGCCCGCGCCCAGGCAGACGACGAAATCGCCCGCCGCGAGATCGTCCGCCAGCTTCGCGGCCAGATCGTCCTCGTCCTCAACGCTCTGCACCGCGCGGTGGCCGCGCGCCTTGAGCCCGGCGACCAGCGCCTCGGCATCGGCGCCCTCGATCGGATCCTCGCCCGCCGCATAGACCGGGGTCACATAGACCTGGTCGGCCTCGTTGAAGCAGCTCTGGAATTCATCCATCAGGTCGCGCAGGCGAGTGTAGCGATGCGGCTGGACGACGGCGATGACGCGCCCCGTCCCGGCGCTTTCGCGCGCCGCCCCCAGCACCGCGCGGATTTCGACCGGGTGATGGCCGTAATCGTCGATGATCGTCGCCACGCCCGCGCCGCTGGGCACTTCGCCAACCTTGGTGAAGCGGCGCCGGACACCGCCAAAGGCCGAAAAGCCGTTGCAGATGACCTCGTCGGGGCAGCCCATCTCTATCGCCACCGCAATCGCGGCGAGCGCGTTCTGGACATTGTGGCGTCCCGGCATCGGCAGGCGCACGCCTTCGATCCGGCGATCCTCCTGCCCGCGGCGGCGCACGATCACGTCGAACACATTGCCGCCCGCATCGGGGCGGATGTTCACCCCGCAGATATCCGCCTGCAGGTTGAAGCCGTAGGTCACGACATTGCGGTCGCGCACCTGGCCGATCACTGCCTGTACTTCGGGGTGATCGATGCACAGGATCGCCGCGCCATAGAACGGGACGTTGTGGATGAACTCGACGAAGGCGTCCTTCACCCCGTCGAAATCGCCGTAATGGTCGAGATGCTCGGGATCGATATTGGTGACCACCGCGATGGTCCCGTCGAGCCGCAGGAAGCTGCCGTCGCTCTCGTCGGCCTCCACCACCATCCATTCGCTGTCGCCCAGCCGTGCGTTCGAACCATACTGTTCGATGATCCCGCCATTGATCACGGTGGGATCGATCTTGCCGGCATCGAGCAGCGCGGCGATCATGCTGGTGGTGGTGGTCTTGCCGTGCGTCCCGGCGACCGCGACAGTGGATTTCAGCCGCATCAGTTCGGCCAGCATCTCCGCGCGGCGGACCACGGGAATGCGGTTTTCCAGCGCATAGGCGACTTCGGGATTGGCCCGCTTGACCGCGGTCGAGGTCACGACGACCGCCGCGCTTGCGACGTTTTCGGGGGCGTGGCCGATCACCACTTCGATCCCGCGCTGGCGCAACCGTTCCACGGTCGCGCTTTCCTTCATGTCGGAACCCTGCACGGTGTAGCCGAGATTGTTCATCACCTCGGCAATCCCGGACATGCCGATGCCGCCGATGCCGACGAAATGGACGGTCCCGATATCAGTTGGAACGCCTCTCATTCCGCACTCTCCCGCACTGCACCCTGTCCGGCCGGCAGGCCCTGCGAAGCGCCCCGCGCGTTGTTGCCGCCGACCCGAATTACATCCATCATATCTGCTCCGCCGAAGCTTTCGACGAGATCGGCGAGATCCTCGACCGCGCGCGGTCGGCCGCAATTCCAGGCGGCATGCGCCGCGCGGCCGAGCCCTTGCGGGTTGTCCGCCAGCGCCTTGATCTGCTTGGCCAGTTCCTTGGCATTGAAGCGTTCCTGGCGGATCACGCGCGCGCCGCCGGCTTTCGCCAGTTCGCGGGCGTTGGCGGCCTGGTGATCATCGGTCGCGATCGGCAACGGAATGAGGATCGCCGGCCGCCCGACGGCAGTAAGTTCGGCAATGGTCGATGCCCCGGCGCGGCCGATGAACAAATGCGCATCGGCCAGCCGCGCCGACATGTCCTCGAAATAGGTCGCCAGTTCGGCGGGTATGGCATGGTTGCGATACCGCTCGCGAACGGCGTCGAGATCTTCGGGGCGGCATTGCTGGGTGACCTGCAACCGCTGGCGCAGCGCGGGGGGAAGCATCGACAGCCCGTCGGGCACGACTTCGGACAAGACGCGGGCGCCCTGGCTGCCGCCGGTCACCAGCACCCGCAGCAGGCCTTCCTCGCCCAGCGGCGGGAAGGGTTCGTCGCGCAGCGACAATACGCCCGCGCGTACCGGATTGCCGACCAGATGCACTTTCCGGGAATGTTTGGGATCGAGCCGTTCGACTTCGGGATAGGCAGTGGCGATCGCATCGACGTGCCGCGCGAACAACCGGTTCACCCGGCCCAGCACCGCGTTCTGTTCATGCACCACGGTGGGCACGCCCGCGCTCTTCGCCGCGAGCACGGTCGGCAGCGACGGGTAACCGCCGAACCCGACCACCGCGCTGGGCTGGAAACTGTCGAACAGGCGCAGCGCCATGCGCCGGCCCTGCAGCACCGCGCGGATGCCCTTGATCCAGCTCAGCGGGTTCTTGCCGAACCGGCCCGCGGGAATGACATGGGCAGGCAGAAAATCGGGTTTGCCCGGGATTTGCGCGCCGCGCGTATCGGTGATCAGCGCGACGTGATGGCCGCGCCGTTCGAGTTCGGTGGCCAGCGCGAAGGCGGGCAACAGATGTCCGCCCGTCCCCCCGGCGGCAAGGACATAATGGCGGCTGGCACCGGTCATGGGTGGATCTCGCGGTGCGGGGAAGGCGCGGTGTCTTTCATCGGGGCCGTCTGCCCGAAGCCGAGCCTGTCGCCAAGCCCAATGGTCCGGCTTTTCAGGAACGGATTGCGCCGCGTTATCGCCAGCAGCAGACCGACATTGAGGCAGATCGCAATGGTCGACGATCCGCCATAGCTGACCAGCGGCAAGGTCATCCCCTTCGACGGGAAAAGCTGCAGGTTGACCAGGATATTGATGAACGCCTGTCCGCCGAGCAGCGCGATCAGGCCAGCCCCGGCCAGCAGCGCGAACAGGTCTTCTTCGTCGAGCAGGCGCATCAGCACGCGCCCGACAATGGCGAGATAGACCAGCACGATCAGCGCGCAGGCAATCAGGCCGAATTCCTCGCCGATGACGCTGAAAATGTAGTCGGTATGCGCTTCGGGCAGGCTCATCTTGCGGATGCCGAGGCCGTAACCCGCGCCCGTCCAGCCGCCCGCCGTCAGCGTGCGTGCCCCCAGATCCACCTGGTCGTAGGCGGTCCCCCCGCCGATGAAGCTGTCGATGCGGTGGCGCGCGTTGTCATAGAGGAAATAGGTCGCGGTCAGCGCAATGATCACGCCGCCGATCACTGCCCCCATCCGCTTCATGTCGATGCCCGACAGGATCATCGCGACGAACCACACGCCCGCAAACAGGATCGTGCCGCCGAAATCGGGCTGCATCATCATCAGCGCGGCGATCAGCGCGACATAGGCGGTGGCGATGCCCGCCACCGGCATGTTGGGATCGCGCATCCGCCACGACAGGATCCAGGCCGTGGCGATGGCGAAGCCGGGCTTGAGGAATTCCGACGGCTGGAACTGCATCCCCAGATTGATCCACCGCCGCGCGCCGTTGATTTCCGCGCCCACCAGCGGGACGAGGAACAGCAGCCCGGTCATGCCCGCGGCCAGCAGCAGCCCGAACCGCCGCGCGCTGTCGCGGGTCAGCATCGACACGCCGAACAGCGTGCCCAGCGCAAGCATCTGCCAGGCAAGGTGGCGGTAGAAGAAATACAGCGGATCGAGCGTCTGGCTGGAAGTGGAGAGACGATCGGCGCTGGCCGGGCTGGCGGCAGCCACCGCGATCGTGCCGAAGCTCATCAGCAGCAGCACGAGCAGCAGCAGCACGCGGTCGATCTCGCGCCACCAGATCTTGAGCTCGGACCAGCGCGACAGCTTGCCCTTGGGCATATGCGCGGGCTGGCGCTTGCCGGGAACGTAGGGCTGCATCGTGTTCATGCCAGCCCCTCCACCAGCGCGCGGAAATGGTCGCCGCGCTTCTCGAAGTCGGCATATTGGTCGAAGCTGGCGCAGGCTGGGCTGAGCAGGACCGTATCGCCCGCCGCGGCCTTCGCAGCGGCACTGGCTACCGCGCGGTCGAGCGTTTCGCACTGCTCGACCGGGACGCGGCCTTCGAGCAGTGCGGCGAAGTCGGGTCCGGCCCTGCCAATGGTATAGGCCGCCTTGACGCGGCCCAGTTCGGCCTCGCACTCGCCCAGTCCCGGCTCCTTGCCGAGCCCGCCGACGATCCAGTGAATGTTCTCGAACGCGGCCAGCGCGGGCGCCGAAGCGGCGGTGTTGGTGCCCTTGCTGTCGTTGACATAGGCAACGCCGGAGATTTCCGCGACGCGCTCCATGCGGTGCGGCAGGCCGGGATAGCTCTTGAGCGCGGCGCGGATCTGCGCGGTCGGGATGCCCAGGATATCGCAGGCTTCAATGGCCGCTGCGGCATTTTCGCGGTTGTGCGGACCTTGCAGCGACGGCCACTCGGCCTGCTCGCCCGGCGCGATTCCCCGGTTCTGCAGCACATCCTCGAGAATGCTTGCGATCGAACCTTCGGCGAACTGCCCCAGCACCCGCGCATCGGTGAACCGGGCGATCGCGTTCTGGCCGCGCGTCTGCATTGCCAGCAGGCGCGACTTGCTGGCAGCGTATTTGGCGAAATCGCCGTCATAGCGGTCGAGATGGTCGGGGGTGATGTTGAGCAGCACCGCCACGTCGCAAGCGAGCGAATGGGTCAGGTCGATCTGGTAGCTCGACAGTTCGAGCACATAAACCCCGCCTTCGGGCAGCGGCTCCTGCTCGAGGATCGGCAGGCCGATATTGCCGCCCATGGTGGCCGGCACGCCCGCCTCTTTCAGCATGTGGTGAACCAGCGCCGTGGTGGTCGACTTGCCATTGGTGCCGGTGATGCCGACGACCTTGTGCCGCGGCAGCGCGGCGCGTGCCTGCGCGAAGAGTTCGATATCGCCGATCACCGGCACGCCGGAACTGTCGGCATGCGGCTTGATCGGATGGGTGTTGAGCGGGACGCCGGGACTGACCACCATTCCCGCATAGCCGGCAAGGTCCGCTTCCAGCGGGTCGGCGACCGCGCAGCGCCCGGCGAAGGCCGCGCGCGCTTCGGCGCGGTCGTCCCACACCAGCACGTCTGCACCCGCCGCCAGCAGCGCTTCGGCCGTGGCCCGGCCGGACCGCGCCAGTCCGAGAACGGCGTATTTCTTGTCCTTCCAGGCGGGCGAAGTGATCATCGTAGCTTGAGCGTCGCGAGCCCCATGAGTGCGAGCACGATGGCGACGATCCAGAAGCGGATCACGACCTTGCTCTCCGACCAGCCGAGCTGTTCGAAATGGTGGTGGATGGGGGCCATGCGGAAGACCCTTTTCCCCGTACGCTTGAACCAGAACACCTGAATGATGACCGACAATGCCTCGAAGACGAACAATCCCCCCACTATTGCCAGTACGACCTCGTGGTGCGTGGCGACGGCGATCGCGCCCAGCGCGCCGCCGAGCGCGAGCGAGCCGGTGTCGCCCATGAACACTGCAGCGGGCGGTGCGTTGAACCACAGGAAGGCGAGCCCCGCGCCCATGATCGCGGCGCAGAAGATCGCCAGTTCCCCCGCGCCCGCCACGTGCGGGATGCCGAGATATTCGGAATAGTCCACGCGGCCGACCAGATAGGCGATCAGCGCAAAGGTGCCTGCCGCGATGATCACCGGCATGGTCGCAAGCCCGTCGAGCCCATCGGTCAGATTGACTGCATTGCCCGCCCCAACAATCACGAAAGCCGCGAAGACGAAGTAGAAATAGCCCAGCTCGATCCCGAAATCGTTGACGAAGGGGACGTAGAGGAAAGTGTTGATCTGGCCGACGATCAGATAGCTGGCGACGCCCGCGATCGCGAATTCCAGCAGCAATCGGACCTTGCCCGAAACGCCCTTGTGGCTGGCCTTGGAAACCTTGTCGTAATCGTCGAGAAACCCGATCAGCCCGAAACCCAGCGTGACCGCCAGGCAGGCCCAGATGAACGGATTGCTCAGATCCATCCAGATCAGCACCGCCAGGCTCAGGCTGATCAGGATCATCAGCCCGCCCATGGTCGGCGTGCCGCGCTTGGCGAGGTGGCTCTGCGGGCCATCCTCGCGGATCGGCTGCCCCTTGCCCTGCCGCACGCGCAGCATGTCGATGAACCGCGGACCGATGACGAGACCGATGAACAGCGCGGTCATCAACGTCGCGCCGGCGCGGAATGTCTGGTACCGCACGAGGTTGAAGACGCCTTCGAAATTCAACCATTCGGCGAGCAAATAAAGCAATCGAGCCTCTCGTCGCGCCTAGCTGGCGCGGGTGAAATGATCCACGAGCCGGCCAAGTCCGACCGAGTTGGAGCCCTTGATCAGCACGGCGTCGCCCGCGACTACGCCGAAGTCCTCGAGCAACCCGATCGCCTCGTCGGCGGTCTGGCAATGCGCCCAGGCGAACGGCTTGCCAAGAACGGGGCTTTGCGGTTTCCCCAGTTCCTGCGCCAGCGCGGCCATCTCGTCGCCGACGAGCAAGGCGTAGTCGACATCGGCCGCCAGCACAGGCTCGGCCAGCGCGGCATGGAACTGCGGACCGAAATCGCCCAGTTCCTTCATCGACCCGAGCACGGCGATCCGGCGACCGGAGGGCGTCTGCCCCAGTTGGGCGAGCGTCGCGCGCATGCTGGCGGGATTGGCGTTGTAGCTTTCGTCGATCAGCAGCGCCTTGCCGCCGGGCACCGCGATGCCGTGCCGGGCGCCGCGACCCTTGAGCCCACCCATTTCCGCCAGCGCCAGTCCGGCAGCGGCCATGTCGCCGCCCGCGGCCCGGACTGCAGCCATCACCGCAAGTGAATTGATGACCCAATGATCGCCGGGTTCGGCCACGGTGTAGCACAGCCGGCCTTCGGGAAATTCGCAGGTTACCAGGCTGCCGCCATTGGCGCTGGGGATCGCGTCTAGCAGGCGGACATCGGCAGAGCGGGCACGGCCGAAGCTGACCACGCGCGCACCGACATCCCTGGCGGCGCGTTCGAGCGCCGCGCTATGTTCGCTGTCGGCGGGGATGACTGCCGTTCCGCCCGGCTCGAGCCCGGCGAAGATTTCCGCCTTGGCCGCAGCAATGGCATCCATGCTGCCGAGGTTCTCGATATGCGCGGGTGCGATCGTCGTGATGACAGCGACATGCGGTCGGACCTGCGCGGTGAGATCCGCGATTTCGCCTGCGTGGTTCATGCCCATTTCGAAAATGGCGAACCGGCTGCGCGCGGGCATGCGCGCCAGGCTGAGCGGAACCCCGACATGGTTGTTGTAGCTGCGCGTCGACCGATGCGCCGCGCCGCGGCTGGCACGTTCGAGGCTCGCGAAGATCGCTTCCTTGACCCCGGTCTTACCGACCGAACCGGTCACCCCGATAATCGTCGCCTCGACGCGGCTGCGCGCGGCGCGTGCCAGCGCTTCGAGCGCGGCAGTGGTATCCTCGACGAGAATGTGCGGCCAGTCGACAGCGCGGTCGACGATCGCTCCCGCTGCGCCATTGGCGAAGGCCTTGTCGAGGAAACGGTGGCCGTCCATCGCCTCCCCTTTCAAGGCAATGAAAAGATCGCCGTTGATGACATCGCGGCTGTCCATCTCGACGCCCGCGACCTGGAAATCATGGCTGGCGACGCCGCCCACCGCTTCGGCGATGCTGCGCGCATCCCACAGGGTCAGCGGCAGCCGGTCACGCGGGTCGGCGGGCCATTCGATATAGGCCGGATGGCGCAGGATGGCGGCGCTCATGCGGCACCCCTGGCAATTTCCGCGACGCATTCGCGCGCGACATCGACATCGTCGAAGGGCAGCACTCGCATGTTATCTCCCGATCCGATGATCTGACCCGTTTCATGTCCTTTGCCGGCGACGAGGACGATGTCCTCAGCGCCCGCTTCGGCGATGGCTGCGAGAATGGCTTCGCGACGCCCGCCTATCTCGCGCGCTTGCGGCGCACCCTCAAGCACCTGCCGGCGGATATCCGCAGGATCTTCGCCGCGCGGATTATCGTCGGTGACGATGACGACATCGCTCGCCTTGGCGGCGGCAGCACCCATCGATGCACGCTTGCCGTGATCGCGGTCGCCGCCCGCGCCGAAAACGGTAATCAGCCTGCCCGACACATGCGGGCGCAGCGCGGCAACCGCGGCCGCGATCGCATCGGGCGTATGCGCGTAATCGACATAGATCGGTGCACCCGAAGGCGCGATCGCCGCACGCTCGAGCCGTCCGCGAACCGGCTGGAGCCGCGCGACCGCATCCCAGACCCGGTTGGCTTCGGTCCCGGTGGCAAGCGCAAGGCCCGCCGCCGTCAGCGCATTGGACACCTGATAGGCGCCGATCAGCGGCAGATCGATTGTCCGCTCCTGGCCGGCATGTTCGACGGTCAGCGACTGCCCGAGCTGGGTCGGCTCGCGATTGACGAGGCGGATCGCTTCGCCCTGTTCGCCGACGGTCATCACGGCGAGCCCGCGGGTGCGCGCATGCTCGACCACGCGGGCATTCCAGCCACTGTCGCCCGACCCCATCCAGATCACTGCCGCTGCACCATCGGTTACGACTTCGTCGAACAGCCGCATCTTGGCCGCGAAATAGTCTTCCATGTCGGCATGGTAGTCGAGGTGATCGCGGCTGAAGTTCGTGAAGCCGGCGGCCATCACGGGCACGCCTTCATTGCGGAATTGCGCCAGTCCGTGGCTCGACGCTTCATAGGCGACATGCGTAACGCCCTCGCGCGCCAGACCGCTGAGGTTGGACAGGAAGGTCACGATATCGGGCGTGGTCAGTCCGGTCGAAACACTTTCGTCGGGCGTGGTGACGCCGAGCGTGCCGATGCTTGCCGCGCGTTCCCCCGCCATGCGCCAGATCTGACGGGTCATCTCGACGGTGGAGGTCTTGCCGTTGGTGCCGGTCACCGCAACGATATGGTCGGGCACGGGGGTGAAGAACTGCGCTGCGAGGGCCGCGAAAGCGCGGCGCGGTTCCGGATCGGCGATATGGACCGCGCCTTCGACTGTCGCTTCGGGCCGCGCCACCACCGCGATGGCTCCGCTTTCGATCGCCGCGGGAATGAAGTCCTCGCCGTTTACCTGCGTACCCTGGAACGCACCGAAGACGGTGCCTGGTGCGACCTTGCGATTGTCGATTGCGAAGCCGGTCACGTTGGCATCGCCATCGCAGGCAAATCCCGCCGCGGCGCAGAGTTTGGCAAGCTTCACTTGTTCGCCTCCGGGATGAGCGGCTTGAGATCGGAAATATCGACATCGCGCGTATCGTCGGGGCGCACGCCGATCAGCGGGCCGATGCGCGGCACCAGGCGCTTGACGATCGGGGCGGCATTCCACGCGGCGGTACGCTGGTAGGAGCTGGCCAGCGTGCCGCGGGGTTCGTCCAGCATGGCAATCACGACATAGCGGGGACGGTCCATCGGGAAGGCGGCGGCGAAGGTCGAAACCAGCGCGGTCTTGCGATAGCCGGCGCTGCCGCCGGGCTTTTCGGCCGAGCCGGTCTTGCCGCCCACGCGGTAACCCGGCGCATCGGCGTTCTTGCCCGTGCCGTATACGGCGATCGCGCGCAGCAGCTGGCGCATCCGGCTGGAAGTCGACGCCTTGAACACGCGGCGACCCTTGGGCGCTTCGCCCGGCCCCAGCTTCCTGAGTGTCGCGGGGCGCCAGATGCCGCCATTGACCATTGCCGCATAGGCGCTTGCGAGATGCAGCGGGGTAACGGCGATACCGTGGCCATAGCCGACCGTCATCGAACGCAGGCGCGGCCACTTCTTGCCCGGCCAGATCGGGAAGCCCTTGGCGGGCAGTTCGATATAGGGCCGCTCGTTCATGCCGAGATCGATCATCGTGCGGCGCATGCGTTCGGGGCCTAGCTCGTCCGCCAGCCGCGCGGTCACGGTGTTCGACGAATGGATCAGCGCCTCGACCACGTTGAGATCGGGCCCCATCGGGTGGCTGTCCTTGATCGCGAAGCGGCCGACCTTGACCGGGCTCGCATCCCACCGGCGGCCGAGATTGCGTACCACGCCGGCATCGATCGCGGCCGCGACCGACAGCGGCTTGAAGGTCGAACCGAGTTCGTAGACCTGGTTGGTCACGCGGTTGAACATCAGTTTCTGGCCGCGCGCATCGATCTTGTTGGGATCGAATTCGGGCAGGGAAGCCAGCGCCAGCACTTCGCCCGTGTCGACATCGAGCACGATGCCCGCACCGCCCTGCGCCTGCACCAGTTTCATCCCGCGGCGCAGCTCGTCCTCGAGCGCGCCCTGGACGCGGGAATCAATCGACAGGGCGATCGGGGTGCCGCGCGTCGCCGGATCGGACAGATGCGCGTCGAACACCTGCTCCATCCCCACGCGGCCCGTTCCATCCGCCGCGACATAGCCGAGCACATGCGCCGCCATCGAACCTTGCGGATAGTGACGGTCGTTCTCCATCGGCATCTCGAGTGCGAGTTCGCCGATGTCCTGCACCCGGTTGGCATCCTCGGGCAGCACCCGCCGGCGGATATAGCCCTGCTTGCCTGCTGCCAGCTGCGCGGTGACCGCGGCTTGATCGAGATCCGGGAAAATGTCCTTCAGCTTGCCCGCGACCACCGCCGGATCGCGGACCAAAGGCGCACCGTCTTCGCCCAGTGCAGTGGGATTGAACCACAGCGCATAGGCGGGGAAGGCCCGCGCCAGCGGCACGCCGTTGCGATCGGATATCTCGCCGCGAGGCGGCAGCAGCGCTTCTTCGAGCGAAGTGCCGCGCGCGCCATTGTCCGAGGCCCCGAGATAGCCGATGCGCACAAGCGCAAGCAGCGTCACGAAGACGAAGCCGAGCGCGACCCACAACAGGCGCCAGCGTGCCAGCGAGAGCGATTCCTGCCGGATGGTAACCAGCTGCACGCGGCCCGAGGCCACGGCCATGCTCACCGCACCATATCCGCTTCTGCCCGCGGCGATTGCAGGGCCGAAGCCGGAAAAGGCGTTCATTGGCCCGCCTCGGCGACGCTGGCCATTCCGGCCACGGGGCTCGCCAGCCGTTCGGCAAGCCCGCCGGCGGCGATCAGGTCATGCCTTTCGGAGCGCTCCGCCCGTTCGGGCGCGGCATCGCCTTCTTCACCCGTGATCCATTCGGCCAGCAGGCCGTCGCTTTCGGGAGCGGGCCGGTTGAGCGCCACCCGCACCGGCTCTGGCGCATCGATCCCGCGCGGCGAACCCAGCGCGGCAAGCTGGCGCTCGCTTTCGAGATACTGATCCGCGCGCGGCGCGGCATAGCCGAACTCAACCGCATTCCAGTCGGACAATTGCTGCTGGCTGGCGCGGGTTTCGAACTCGGTTTCGAGCATCAGCTTGGCGCGCTGCGCCGCGATGATCTGCCTCTCGGCAAGCCGCACGTCGCTCTTCACCGCGTTGACCTTGAAGGTCAGCGCGAGCAGCAGCGCGAAACACACGGCCAGCACCAGCGCCCAGCCGATCTGGCGAATGCGCGAACCGCCGACCATCACGCGGCTTCCCGCGCGAGCACGGCGGTGCGCGTGGCGTGACGCAGCACCGAGGAACGGGCGCGGGGATTGCGCTCGATCTCGGCCTCGCCCGGCTTGATTGCCTTGCTGACCTGCAAAAAGACCGGATCGTCCTGCGCCGCCAATGGGACGTGCCGCGAGGCGCTCGGGGTTGAGGATGCCTCGCGCAGGAAGCGCTTGACGATCCGGTCTTCGAGGCTGTGGAAGCTGACCACCGCAAGGCGGCCTCCTTCACACAACAAGCGTTCGGCGGCCGACAATCCGTGCGACAGTTCGTCGAGCTCGCCGTTGATGTGAATGCGCACCGCCTGGAAGGTCCGGGTGGCCGGATCCTTCTTGTCATGCGGCTTGTACCCCAGCGCCTTGCGCACGATACGCGCGAGTTCGCCGGTCGTCTCCAGCGGCCGCGCGGCCACTATGGCGCGGGCCACGCGGCGCGACTGGCGCTCTTCGCCGTAGAGGTAGAGCACATCGGCAATGGACTTTTCGTCGGCCGTGTTGAGGAAATCGGCCGCGCTCTCGCCATCCTGGCTCATCCGCATGTCGAGCGGGCCGTCGGATGAAAAGGCAAAGCCGCGATGCGCCTGGTCGAGCTGCATGGAGGAAACACCGATATCCATCACGACCCCGTCGATCCGAGCGACGCCGGCAGCCGTCATGACTTCCGCCATTTCGGAGAAGCGGTGCGGGTGCAGCACCAGCCGCGGCGGATCGACCTTCGTCTCGGGCCATGCCTCGCCCGCCGCGATCGCATCGGGATCGCGGTCGAAAGCGTGGACCGTCGCGCCGCGTTCGAGCAGCGCACGCGTATAACCGCCGGCGCCGAAGGTGGCGTCGATCACGACATCGCCGGGCTGCGGATCGAGCGCGGCGATCACTTCGTCCAGCAGGACGGGAATGTGCGGGGCACCGGTCATTTGCCCTTGGCCTTCGCATCGGCAAGGAAGCTGGCGCAGGCCGCCTTCGCGCCCGCCCAATCGTCGCCCATCTGGGCCAGTTCCACGGGGTTCCACAGCGTGAAGAACCGTCCGCCGCCCTGGAAATAGAGCCCGTCTTCGATCTTGCCGAGGATGCGCAGGTGATCGGGCATGACGAAACGGCCGCTGTCGTCGAAGGGCAGCTCCTGGAAACCGAACAGCTGGCTCGAGCGGGTATCGCGATCGAATTCACGGCCCAGGCGGACGGCAAGCTCTTCCTCGCGGTCGAGCTGCGCTTCCAGTTCGGGTTTGCGCGAAAGGCCGAAGCCGACGAGGCAATTCCAGCTGGCATGCTTGGAGAGGCACAGGACGCGACCGTCGCTGCTGTCCTTCACGGCCTTGCGGAAAAGGGGAGGAAGCACAAAGCGGCCCTTGTCGCCCGCGGGCGAATAAGCCTGACCGCTATACCCTCCGAATGACACTTTCCCCGAACCTCGATTGCGGTTTCGCTTACCTCCTCATCGGACAAAACTTTCCCGGCCCGCCCGAACGCATGGGCGAGACGCATCGCCTGCCGGCGAAACGCGCAGTGACAGTGGTGTCCGATGTGATTGCGGTTTATCGCGGGTACGGCGGGGATGGAAGGGAAATTTGCGGGATTTTACGGGATAAGCCGACAAGCACCTGTTTTATTGAACTAATTTCGTCGGCGGGAGGGTTCGAATTCGTTACCAAATCGCTAACGAACACGCTGTAAGCGCACGCATTTCCGGCGAGAATGAGCATCATCCCCGCCTTTCCCCGCAGTTTTCCCGTTAAATCCCGCTCAATCGCGCGGAAGCGATTCCCGCGCGCCGAACCCGCTGAGCAGCGCCTGCAGCGCTTCCTTGCGCCGGGAGGGAACGGGTGCGCTGCCGTCCCAGTCGAGCAGCGCCGCATCGGCCAGCACCAATGCCGTGCCCTGCCCCACGGCGCAGCGTGCGACCAGGCCCTGGTCATGCATGGTGCATGTGCGCTCTTCCGCGCCGCTATCGTTGCGCACGAAGCGGCCATGCAGCCGCACGGGTACGGGCAGGCCAGCAACTGGCAACACCCGCTCCTCGCCCGGTTGGGTTTCGTCGAAAGTCAGCTCCAGCCCCCAATGGTCGAACAGCGGCGAGAGCAGCACCACGTCCTGCGGCCGGCGGCGATCGCCGATTGGGTATTCCGAATGGCGCGTCAGCATGGGATCGGCGAATATGAGCGCCTCCCCGCCAGCGGCCAGCCACTGGTCGAACGAGACGTTCTCCGACGGCGCCAGGGCACGCGGCTGCGCCAGGATCACCCGGTCGATCTCTGCCAGTGCATCGGGCTCGAGCGTGTCGAGCGGCACCAGATCGTAGCGCGCTTCCAGTTCGGCTCGCACCCAGTCCGGCTCCGCCCCGGAATCGATGAGCGCGGCGACATCGCCTTCGCCCCAATAGATCGGCATTGTCGAGAACAAGCCGAGGCGCGGCTTGGCCGGGGCGGTCTCCTCCGCCGGCCCCGCCGAGCAGGCGGCAACCAGCAGCGCCATCGCTACCGACAGGCTAGTTCGCCGGCGGAAGCGCATCGCTGGGCATCGGGGGGTCGAGTGTCGGTGATGCGCTGGGCGTCGCCGAGGGCTGGGCGGGCAGGTCCGGCACGACACCGGCTTCGACCAGCGGGTCGTTGCGGGCCGGGGCGGAGGTCGGTTCGGTCGTCGACGCGGCCGCGGGTACGGTCGTCGCGTCGGTTTCGGCCGCGCGGTTCTGGATGACGCTGGCGAGGCCCACCAGCAGGATCATCATGACGATACCGGTCGTGCCGATCTGCAGGCGCTGCATCGACCGTTCACGCCGGGCATCCTTGCCCGGAACGTCGGGCAACTCGCCCATTGGCGGCTTGCGGCTCATGTCGAAGAATTGGTGCACGCCCCGAACCTAGGCACGCCCGGGCAACAGTCAATCGCCGCTTTGCAACCAATCGAACACCGGCAGGCCTTTCGCGGCCAGCCATTCGGCGCTGTAAAGCGTCGAGAGATAGCGGAAGCCGGTGTCGCACAGGATGGTGGCGACGCGCGGATTCTGGCGTCCTTCGGCGACCAAATGCTTGCCCAACGCGATCGCGCCGGCGACATTGATGCCCGAGGACAGGCCAAGGCACAGACCTTCTTCGCGCAGCAGGCGGGCCACCCATGTCAGGCCTTCCTCGTCCGAAATTCGGAACTGGGTATCGATCGGCGCACCTTCGAGATTGCCGGTGATGCGCCCCTGCCCGATGCCTTCGGCAACCGAAGACCCTTCGGCCTTCAGCTCGCCACTGGCGAAGTAATTGTACAGCGCCGCGCCATGCGGGTCGGTCAGCGCGATGGTGACGGTTTCGTCCAGTTCCTTCAGCCCCATTCCGACACCCGCGATCGTGCCGCCGGTGCCCGCCGCGCAGGTAAAGCCGTCGATCCGGCCCTCGAGCTGGTCCCACAGTTCCCTGGCGGTGGTTTCGATATGGGCCTTGCGATTGGCGGTGTTGTCGAACTGGCCGGCCCAGACCGCGCCGTCGAGTTCTTCCGCCATGCGGCGCGAGACGTGCTGGAAATGGTTGGAGTCGGCATACTTGGTCGGCGGAACGGTGACCAGTTCCGCACCCAGCGCGCGGAGCGTGTCCATCTTTTCCTTCGACTGGTTGTCGGGCATCACGATAATCGTGCGATAGCCCAACGCATTCGCCACCAGCGCGATGCCGATTCCGGTATTCCCTGCAGTCCCTTCGACCACCGTACCGCCGGGCTTGAGTTCGCCGCGCTCTTCCGCATCACGGATGATGTAGAGCGCCGCGCGGTCCTTCACGCTGGCGCCCGGATTGGCAAACTCACATTTGCCGAAGATGTCGCAGCCGGCTTCGGCGCTCGGTCCCTCGAGGCGGACCAGCGGCGTGTTGCCGATAAGATCGAGCGTATGCTCGCGTACGGGAATTGCAGTCATGAGACCCGAATTAGGCTTGCCAACCCGACGCTGCAAACAACATCAGTCTTCAGGCGCGATAGTAACCTTCAGCCCATCGAGTTCGGCGGTGAAGGGAATCTGGCACGACAGGCGCGAGGTCGGCTGGCGGTGATCGGTGGATTCGAGCAGATCGTCCTCGTCCTCGCTCATTTCGGGGAGCTTGTCGGTGAACGCCGGATCGATATGCACATGGCAGGTCGCGCAGGAACAGCACCCGCCGCACAGCGCCAGCAGCTCGTCGAAGCCATTGTCGCGGATCGCTTCCATCACGGTCAGGCCGTCGGCGACGTCGATCTCGCTGGTTTCGCCTTCGCGGGTGGTCACGGTCAGTTTCGGCATTGCGTGTTTCCTCGGTTGCAAAGGGCCACTGGTCGACCCTATGCGTCGCGCTGCTATTCAATCGCGACGGGGAAGGCAAGCGCACTCGCCATGGGGCTGACCAACGCACAATTGCGCGCTAACCTCGATCGGGTGGCGGCGGCCGACCCCGTGGTTGCCGGCGCGTTGGAGCGTTGCGGTTATCCCGAGGAACGCATGCGCCCCACCGGTTACCGCACGCTGCTGCGGACGATCGTCGGCCAGCAGGTCAGCGTCGCATCGGCGGATGCGGTGTGGGCCAAGCTCGAAGCCGAACTGGGCGAATCCATGCCCGCGCCCGAATTGCTGGCGCGCGATTTCGATACGCTGCGCGCCTGCGGCCTGTCGCGCCAGAAACAGGGCTATGCGCGCAGCCTGTGCGAACTGGTGGCCAGCGGCGAACTGGACCTTGCCGACCTTCCGCGCGACGACGAGGAAGCCATCGTCGAACTCACCCGGATCAAAGGGATCGGGCGCTGGTCGGCGGAAATCTACCTTCTTTTCGCCGAGGGGCGCAGCGACATCTGGCCGGCCGGCGACCTGGCCGTTCAGGAAGCGGTCGGACGCATGCTCGAACTGGCAGAGCGGCCGAGCGAAAAGGAAACCCGTACCATCGGCGAAGCTTGGCGGCCGCATCGCGGCGCAATGGCCATCTTCACCTGGCACGCATACACCAATGCCGCGCTCTAGCGCGCACCGAGGGAGACAGAGCATGGGCGATCGCAAGGCGATCTTCATTACCGGGGGCGGTTCGGGCATCGGACGCGCGGTCGCATTGCATTTCGCCGAACGCGGGTGGTTCGTCGGGCTCGGCGATATCGACAAGTCCGGCCTGCACGAGACGGCCGAATTGATCGGCAACGGCTTCGTCTATTCGCACGTCTTCGACGTGCGCGACCGTGCTGCCTGGGACGAGGCGCTCGAGGCCTTCTCGGTGGCGAGCGGCGGACGGATCGACGTGGTGTTCAACAATGCCGGCATCCCGCTGGGCGGATCGCTGATCGAGAACAGCGCCGAGGAAATCGAACGCTGTCTCGACATCAATCTGAAAGGCGTTCTGTTCGGCGCTCAGGCGGCCCATCCCCATCTGAAGGAAACCGCCCCGGGATCCTGCCTGCTCAACACCGCAAGCGCTGCCGGGATCTACGGCACGCCGGGCGCAAGCGTGTATTCGGCAACGAAATTCGGGGTGCGGGCGGTCACCGAAAGCCTCGACGGTGAATGGTCGGCCGATGGGATCAAGGTGGCTTCGCTGATGCCCAGCTTTATCGAAACGCCGCTGCTCGACCATACCCCGCACGCCGGCGCGAACGAGGGTATTCGTCAGCGCGTCACCGATGCCGGGCTCGAGATAACCCCCGTGGCGGACGTGGCCGCGGCGGCCTGGGAGGCCGTGCACGGCGACCGGCTGCACACGACGGTCGGAAAGACCGCGAAAACCATGGCCTTTGCCGCACGCTGGCTTCCCGGCAGGGTGCGCAAGCAGACGCGCTCATCGATCCGGCCGATGGGCAAATAATCCGCCGGGCGCAGATATCTGCGCCCGTGCCCGGAATGTCAGGCAGACAGCGCGTCGATCTTGCGCGCCATCTTAACGTCGCGCAGCGACAGACCGCCGGCGTCATGCGTGGTCAGGGTGATTTCCACCCGGTTGTAGACATTGAACCATTCGGGATGGTGATCGCGCTTTTCCGCAATCAGCGCGACGCGCGTCATGAAGGCGAAGGCCGCGGAGAAATCGCCGAATTCGAACGTGCGCTCGATCGCGTTCCCGTCGCGGCACAGCGACCACTCGGGCAAGGCGCTGAGCCAGGTCTTGCGCTCTTCTTCGCTTAGCTGCTCGACGGTCATGGCGTGCGAATCTCCTCCGGCTTGTCGCTGGCGCGGCTTTTGCCTATCGCCCTCGCCCATGCAAGCTCGCCTCGTCGCAAAGGATATCGCCTGCCGTCGCGGCGAGCGGTTGCTGTTCCGGCGCCTCTCCTTCGCATGCGAAGCCGGGGAAGCAATCCACGTGGTGGGCGCCAACGGTGTGGGAAAATCGAGCCTGATCCGTATCCTGGCAGGCCTGCTGCGTCCCTTCGCAGGAGCGGTCGAACGGACCGGCGCTGCGGGTCTGGTCGACGAACGCCTGGCACTCGACACCAATCTCGCGCTGGGCCAGGCACTCGCATTCTGGGAACGGATCGACGGATGCCGCGATCCTGGCCGCGCGCTCGAACTGTTGCAGCTCGAACCGCTGATGGATGTCCCGGTGCGCTATCTTTCGACCGGCCAGAAGAAACGTGCGGCGCTGGCACGGCTGCTCAATCGTGATTGCCCGATCTGGTTGCTCGACGAACCCCTCAACGGGCTCGACAGTCAGGCGCAGACGGCCTTCGAAACGCTTATCGCCCGGCATTGCGCGGCTGGCGGCGTAGCTATTGCCGCGTCGCACCAGCCGATTGCGCTGCCTGCGCCCGCGATCATCGATCTCGCCGAGTATGCGGCATGATAGCGGCGCTGCTCAGACGCGACCTCGGATTGCTGGTGCCGGGCGGCCGCGGCGGCGGGGGCATCCTGCCGCTGCTGTTCTTCCTCGCCGTGGCGATGCTTTATCCCTTCGCGGTCGGCCCCGACGCCCAGCTGCTTGCACGGACCGGCGGCGGTGTCATCTGGGTCGCGGCGCTGCTGGCCGCGATCCTCCCGCTCGAAAAGCTGGTGGCGGGCGATCTCGAAGCGGGGGTGTTCGACCAATTGCACTTGCGCGGGATCAGCGAGGAATGGGCTATGGCCTCGCGCCTGCTGGCGCACTGGCTGGCCTTCGCCCCGCTGCTGCTGCTGGCGACATTGCCCGCCGCCGCATTGCTCGGCTTGGACGCGGACACCACCCGGACCGTCCTGCTAGGCCTGCTCGCTGGTACGCCAGGGCTCGCCGCCGTGGGCCTCGCGGTGGCGGCGCTCACCGCCAGCCTGCGCGGCGGCGCGGCGCTTGCCGGGCTGATGGTGATCCCACTGGCAGTGCCGATCCTGATTTTCGGGGCCGGCGCGCTCGGCCGTCCCGACCCTGCGGCGCTGTTGCTCACCGCGGCGATCAGCCTCGGCCTGTGCGCGGTTACGCCCTTCATCGCTGGCGCCGCGCTGCGCGCAGCGCGCGAGGCCTAATACGGCGGCTTGTGCAGGCCCTTGGGGCTCTCGGTAAAGATTTCGACCCCGTCTTCGGTGATCCCGATCGAGTGTTCGAACTGCGCCGAAAGCGACTTGTCGCGCGTGACCGCCGTCCAGCCATCGCGCAGGATCTTGGCATGCGGGCGGCCGCCATTGATCATCGGTTCGATGGTGAAGAACATGCCCGGCTTCATTTCCGGACCGGTTCCGGCACGCGCCGCGTGAATCACCTCGGGCGCGTCGTGGAACAGCCGGCCGAGGCCGTGTCCGCAGAATTCCTGCACCACGCCGTAGCGATACTGGCGGGCATGCGCCTCGATCGCCGCGCCGATATCGCCCAGCCGCGCGCCGGGCCGTCCTGCCGCTTCGATGCCGAGCATAAGGCATTCATAGGTCACATCGACCAGCCGCCGCGCCTTGATGGACGGTTCACCGGCAAAGAACATGCGGCTGGTATCGCCGTGCCAACCGTCGAGCAGCGGGGTCACGTCGATATTGACGATGTCGCCTTCCTTCAGCGCCTTGTCCGAGGGAATGCCGTGACAGATGACATGGTTGATCGAGGTGCAGCAGCTGTGCGTATAGCCGCGATAGCCCATGGTTGCCGGGACTGCGCCCGCATCGAGCATCATGGTGCGCGCCTTGTCGTCGATCGCACCGGTGGTAACACCCGGCTGGACGAAGTCGGTCAGCTCGTCGAGGATTTCCGCGGCCAGCCGCCCGGCCTTGCGCATACCTTCGAAGCCGGCTTCGCCGTGCAGCTTGATCGTGCCGTCGCGATAGACGGTCTCATCCGCCTCGATTACCTGATATTCGGTCATGCGGCCCACATAGGCGGTTGTGGCCGGAATTGCGAGAGGACTAGCGCTTTACGCTGAAGGCGTCGGCGTAATGCGGCTTGACCGCATCGAGCACCGAGGCGGTGACGGGGAAATCGAGCTCGTAATCGCCTTCGGCATAGGGGCCCGCGACATAGGGACCGAAATAGACACTCAACCGGTCGAACGTCTTGCCGTTGGACGATCCCAGCAACACGCTGGCTTCGTCCAGCCCCGGGCAATCGTCGAACGTGTCGCCGCTGCCGGGTTCGACAGGGCTGCCGCGCCGTTTCGCCCGCTCGGCGTTGAGCGTATCGCACAATCGCTGGCCGAGACCTTGCTCCAGCGCAACGGGCGAATTGAACAGCGCAATGCCTTTCATCGCCTGCTTCGCTTCGCGGTCCCACACCAGCGAACGCATGCCGTACATGCCATGGGCGCCGCCCGAATAGGTGGCCAGATGGCCCGACAGGCTGAGATAGCGCGGCAGGTCGGCGACTACTTTCCATTCTTCGGACAGGCTGTGCTGGCGCGGCGTCCAGTCGCCCTCGCCTGCCGCCTCCCAATCCTCGTCGGCGCGCGCGGCGACTTCGGCCTTCATGCCCTGTGCCCTGTCCCCGAGCACCTCGACCAGTCCTGCCTCGGCAGCAACCGCGGCCGGCCAGGAATATTCGAAAACATAACGCTCGGTTTCCTCTTCCTCCGCGTAATCCTCGGCTGGCACTGCAGCGTCACCCGCACCCTCGGCGGCAGCCGCGCTTTCGTCCTGGCTCGCCGCGCCCTGTCCGGAATCGTCGGCGGTCCCGGAACAGGCCGCACTCGACAGCGCGAACGAAATCAGGAACAGGGGCGCACGCATCGCGGTTTCCTTATGCGAAGAACGAATTGATCTGGGGCACCAACAATATGGCCGACAAGCAACCGCTAATCCAGCCCGACCGGGGCCAGGACGCTATTTCCATCCACCTCGTCAATCGCGATGGTTTCCCCGAATGGAAGAAGTCCCTGTCCGCCAGCCAGCGCGCAGCGCTGGATGCGCAGAAATTCGACGGTGGCGGCTATCAGGTCGGCATCGTCCCCGATGGCGATGGCTGGTTCGCAGTCGGCGGCGTTGCCAATCCGGACGAGTTGTCGAGCTGGTGCATGGCGAAACTGGCCGAGAGCCTTCCCGAAGGAACCTATCGCCGTGCCGGGGGCGAACCCGGCCCAGCGCTGCATGGCTGGCAGACCGGCCAATATGTGTTCGATCGCTACAAGAAACCCGAACGCCCCGTCGGTCCGCGGGTGCTGCTTACCAAGGACGTCAAGGCCATCGACAGCGCGCTGGCCGAGGCGCAGGCGGTGTGCCTGATCCGCGATCTGGTCAACACGCCCGCCGAGGACATGGGCCCGGCCGCGCTCGAAGAGCAATGCGAAGCGCTGGCCAAGACCCATGCGGCCAGGCTGGAGGTAACCAGGGGCGATACGCTGGAACAGGAATACCCCATGGTGCATGCGGTGGGCCGCGCAGCCGCACGCCATCATGCGCCGCGGATCATGCACCTGACCTGGGGCAAGGAAAGCGACCCTGTGCTCGCGATCGTCGGCAAGGGCGTATGCTTCGACAGCGGGGGGCTCGATGTCAAAAGTAGCAGCGGCATGCTGTTGATGAAGAAGGACATGGGCGGCGCCGCACATGCGATCGCGCTGGCCGGACTGGTGATGGGCGCACATCTGCCCGTGCGTCTGCACCTGCTGGTACCTGCGGTGGAAAACGCGATCAGTTCGAACAGCTTCCGGCCCGGCGACGTGCTGCAAACGCGCAAGGGACTGACTGTGGAAATCGGCAACACCGATGCCGAAGGCCGGCTGATCCTCGGCGACGCCTTGCAGCGGGCCAGCGAAGAGAACCCCGAGCTGATCCTCGATTTCGCCACGCTGACCGGCGCAGCCCGGGTGGCGCTCGGCCCCGAATACCCGGCGCTGATGACGCGCCGCGACGAAACCGCCGCGGCGCTGATCGCTGCCGGCAAGGCGCATGACGACGAACCCTGGCGCCTGCCCTTGCCCGATGTCTATCGCGAATGGCTCGCCTCGGACATTGCCGACACCAACAACGCGCATGGCAATGCCTTTGCGGGTGCCAGCGTGGCGGGGCTGTTCCTCGACAAGTTCGTCGGCGAAGGGATCGACTGGGCGCATTTCGACACATTCGCCTGGCGCCCGCAGGCTAAACCGGGCCGGCCCAAGGGCGGCGAAGCCTACGGATTGCGCGCCGCGTGGCACATGCTGCAGGCCCGTTTCGGAGGAGGCTGAAGGCCGCCCGCTTGCGGGAAAGCGCGGGCGCGGCTAAGCGCCCGCAACGTTCACAACCGGAATTAGCACACAGCGTGACTGCCCCAGACCGTTATTCCCTTCCCGAAGGCGTCGTCGGATTGAACGGCCCGGTCGACAAACCTGCGCCGGGCACGCTGCCCCTGCGCGGCGATCTGGCGCATATCGCGCTGGCGCAATCCTATCTCGCTGCGCACTATGTCATCCCGCAGCCGCGCGCTGTCGGGGCGGCGCCCGCGATGCTCAAGCTGAACATGCGCGACGATGCCGAAGACGGCACGACCCTGCCCGCCGGACAGGCAATAGAATTGCTCGACTGCGCAGGCGACTGGGCGTGGATCACCTGCGGCCCCGAAGGCCCCAGCGGCTATGTCCGGCTCGGGCAGCTCGCACCGGTCATCGATGCATAAGGTTTTCATCGACGGGGCAGCCGGAACAACCGGGCTCGAAATCGCCGAACGGCTTGCCGGCCGGGCCGAATTCGAACTGCTGGCGCTCGACGATGCCAAGCGCAAGGATAGCGCGGCGCGGCGCGAGGCGCTCAACGAGGCCGATATCGCGATCCTCTGCCTGCCCGACGACGCCGCCCGCGAGGCAGTCGAGCTGATCGACAGTACCAGCGCCACGCGGGTTATCGACGCCTCCAGCGCGCACCGCACTGCGGAAGGCTGGTGCTACGGCCTGCCCGAGCTGGTCGGACGCGAACGCGTTTCCGAGGCGCGCCGGGTGAGCAACCCGGGCTGCTATCCCACCGGTTTCCTCGCCCTGGTAGCGCCATTGGTGCGCGAAGGGCTGCTGCCCGCCGACTGGCCCTATACCGTCAATGCGGTGAGCGGGTATTCGGGAGGCGGAAAAGCCCTGATCGAGCGTTTCGAAGCCGCCGGGGCACCCGCCTTCATGGCTTACGGCTATGGCATGGCGCACAAGCACCTGCCCGAAATGAAAGCCCACGCGGGACTTGCGCATCCGGTGCTGTTCGCACCGTCGGTCGCGTCGACCTATCGCGGCATGATCGTGGAAGTCCCGCTGCATCTAGGAGCGATGGCCGACAATCCGCACGCCGACAGCCTGCGTGACTCGCTCGGTCGGTTTTACGAAAGCTCGGCCGTCGTTACGGTCCGCGACAAGGCACCGGTCGCCGAACTCCTGCTCGACAATGATGCACCCGCGTCGGACGCGCTCGAACTGTTCGTGTTCGGCAATGATGACGGATCGCACGCGCGGCTCGTCGCCCGGCTCGACAATCTCGGGAAAGGCGCCAGCGGCGCCGCCGTGCAAAATCTCAACCTGATGTGCGGCCTGCCCGAAACGGCAGGGCTGCGCCTGACACTTGCCTAAAAAACAGGCACCACCTGTCTGTGCTTCGGGCACCGACAGCCACTTCCACCGCCCCGATTCACGCAAATACGCGTTGCGCACGTTTGGCACGGTTCTTGGAACACGTGCGGACGCGGCGCGTAAAGCTCGTGAGCTACGGGCCAAAGAATTCTCGGGGGACACCACCAGGTGAAAAAGATCGAAGCGATCATCAAGCCGTTCAAGCTGGACGAGGTGAAGGAGGCGCTGCACGAAATCGGCGTGTCCGGCATCACCGTGACCGAAGCGAAGGGCTTCGGCCGGCAGAAGGGCCACACCGAACTCTACCGCGGGGCGGAATATGTCGTCGACTTCCTGCCCAAGGTAAAACTCGAAGTCGTGGTGCCCGCCGGCATCGCCGACCGCACGGTCGAAGCTATCGCCGCCGCCGCCCAAACGGGCCGGATCGGCGACGGCAAGATCTTCATCTCGTCGATCGAGGGTGCCTTGCGCATCCGCACCGGCGAGAAAGACGACGACGCGATCTGAAAAAACGGGGGCGCCAGTCCCGCATCAACCCAATCCTGTTCAATCGGAGGCAATACCAATGGCAAGTGCAAGCGACGTCCTGAAACAGATCAAGGACGAAGGCATCGAATGGGTCGATCTGCGCTTCACCGACCCCAAGGGCAAATGGCAGCACCTGACCATGGTCGCGGGCGTTCTGGGCGAAGACGAGCTCGAAGACGGTCTGATGTTCGACGGTTCGTCGATCGCCGGCTGGAAGGTCATCAACGAAAGTGACATGATCCTGAAGCCCGACCTCGATCGCGTCTATACCGACCCCTTCAGCGCCGAACCGATGATGATCGTCTTCTGCGACATCGTCGAACCTTCGACCGGCGAGCTGTACGCACGCGACCCGCGGTCGACCGCCAAGCGCGCCGAAGCCTTCGTCAAGAGCACCGGCCTGGGCGACACGATCTACGTCGGCATGGAAGCCGAATTCTTCATGTTCGACGATGTCCGGTTCGAGGATGGCTATGCCGGTTCGGGCTATGCCATCGACGACATCGAGCTGCCGACCAACACCGGCAAGGAATATGAGAGCGGCAATCTGGCGCACCGTCCGCGCGCCAAGGGCGGGTATTTCCCCGTGGCCCCGGTCGACAGCGCAGTCGATATCCGCGGCGAAATGGTCTCGACCATGATCGAGATGGGCCTGCCCTGCGACAAGCATCACCACGAAGTCGCCGCCGCTCAGCACGAGCTGGGGGTGACCTTCGGAACGCTCGTCGAAACCGCCGACAATTTACAGATCTACAAGTATGTCGTGCAGCAGGTCGCCCATATCTACGGCAAGACCGCGACCTTCATGCCCAAGCCGATCAAGGACGACAACGGGTCCGGCATGCACACGCATATGTCGATCTGGGACGGCGGCAAGCCGACCTTTGCGGGCAACCAGTATGGCGGCCTCAGCGAAAACTGCCTCTATTACATCGGCGGTGTCATCAAGCATGCCAAGGCGCTGAACGCCTTCACCAACCCGACCACCAACAGCTACAAGCGGCTGGTACCGGGCTTCGAGGCGCCCGTGCTGCTCGCCTATTCGGCGCGCAACCGTTCGGCCGCCTGCCGCATCCCCTATGGTGCGGGCGACAAGGCCAAGCGCGTGGAATTCCGCTTCCCCGATGCGATGGCCAACCCCTACCTCGCCTATTCGGCACTGCTCATGGCCGGACTCGACGGGATCCAGAACAAGATCCATCCGGGCGAAGCCATGGACAAGAACCTCTACGATCTGCCGCCCGCCGAACTGGCGGACGTGCCCACGGTCTGCGGCAGCCTGCGCGAAGCGCTCGAAGCGCTCGAGGCGGACCATGAATTCCTGCTCAAGGGCGATGTCTTCACCAAGGACCAGATCGACGCGTATTGCGAATTGAAGTGGGACGAAGTCCTGCGCGTGGAAACGACGCCCTGCCCCGCAGAATTCGACATGTACTACAGTGCCTGACGCCTAATCGGCGTTAGATAGCAAATGGATAGAAGAGGGGCGGCCGGAGCGATCCGGGCGCCCTTTTTTCATGCGCAATCAAAAGGTGGGTCCTTCGCGCAACACAGGCATACAAAATGGTTCAACCGAGGACGTTACCGGTCTTTCCTTTTCGTCCAACTGGGGTCAAACGTAACCATATGCGCGACTTGGGGCGCGCCACTATGCGAAATATTCCTGGAGGGACCTTCGTCATGAAATCCACGTTCAATCGTAACGGCAGCCGCCTGTTGGCCGGCGCCGCCACCATTGCCTTGTCGACCGTCGCGCTGAGCACACCCGCTCACGCCATCGTACCGAACGACAACTATACTCCCGACGACATCGTCGATACCGACGAAGAGTTCAGCGGCGTCGGCATGTTCTTCCGCAACGACGGCTTCGTTTGCACCGGGACGCTTATCAATCCGCGTACCGTGCTGTTCGCTGCTCACTGCGTGAACGATCGTCCGGAAACCGATTACGACACGACGGTTCGCTCGGCTTTCTCCTTCAATGTCGATGCCCTCCCCGGCTTCCGCGACTGGATTGGCAATGGCTTCGCCAGCAATCCCGACCTTGCGGTCTTCGACGTCAATCGCATCTACTATGATGCGCGGTCGCTGCAGCGCCCCGAAGCAGTCGGCTTCCTCGAGGCTGATATTGCCGTCGCCAGCCTGTCCGATCCAGCCGCGAACCTGCCGACCTGGTCGCTGCTGTTCTCGCCGCTGCCGACGCCCGAGGCAATCGACGATGCGGACGGGACCGGGTATCACGTGAACATCACCGGCTACGGCGCTACCGGCTCGGGTTCCACCGGTTCGAACCTGGGGATCGATTGGCGACGCAAGTCGGCCGAGAACATGATCGGTGCGCTCACCTCATTCGATTCACGCAACACGTTCCTGTTTGGCGGTCCTGCCGACCTGCCGCAGAACCTCTATCGTCTCGACTTTGACGATCCGAACAAGACCAATCCGTTCGATTTCAACCTTTACAAGGATGAAGCGCGCGAGCGCGAAGGCACCACCGCTGGCGGCGATTCGGGTGGTCCGCTGATTCTCGACGCGGCCAACAATACGCTGAGCGACGAAGACCTCGTCATCGGTGTTCTTTCCGGTGGTTCGCGTTTCTTCGGACCGCAGGTCTTCTCCAGCTATGGCACCGAGAGCTTTTACCAGCCGCTGTATCTGTTTTGGGATTACATCGTTGCTACCAATCCCTACCGCTACGTCACGGCGAAGGATGGCGACGGCAACTGGGAAGACGCCTCGCACTGGGAAACCACGCTGGATCCCGTCTATCGCGTCATCAACGAAGATGGCGAGGTCGTTAACGGCCTGCCTACCTCGCCTGGGGCTGGCATCACCGGCGACTCGCCCGAGTGGGGCGAAGTCTGCTTCGACCCGCAAGGCGACGGTCCGGGTGAAGGCTGCCAGGATCTGGCGACCGGTGAAGATACGCCCCCGGTCCGCAACTCCGATGGTTCCATCTCGTCGGGCATCGGCCAAGCCGATGCCGACATGCTCGATGCACTCGGTGGTGGTGGCGCAAAGGGTGCAAATCCCGATGCCGTCGATGCTTCGGCGGTCGGCCGCGGCGGCCTGATCAATGCCAACGAGGCGCAGAACCAGGGCCCCGAGTTCGCCGAAAACGCCCCCCACGCGAGCGACGGCGGCACGCCCGAATTCTCGGACGCCGCGCTTCCCGACCCGACGCTGGACAACGGCCTGCCAGGTGCGACCGGCTTCGTACCCGACAACATTGATCCGGTGGTCAGCAGCGACGCCGACGTCAATGTCGACCCGCGCTATTTCGATGTGACGCTGGCTAATGCCGGCACGACCACGCTGAGCAGCGATGTGACGATCGACCGTCTGACGGTCCGCAGTTCTGCCGGCCTGAACATCACCGCGGACGGCAGCCTGACTGCACTGATCGACATCAGCCAGTTTGGCGGCACCATCACTGTCGATGGCGCACTGAACTCGGTCGGTGACTACACCATCTTCGGCGGCGCCCTGCAGGGCGGCGGAACGGTTACCGCGCCGTTCGTCACCAATGTCATGGGAGCCATCTCGCCCGGCACGGTCGGCGGGATCGATACGCTGACCATCGATGGTTCGGCCGTACTTTCGTCGGGCTCGACCCTGATGATCGATGTTGGGCCGGACAACACGTCCGACCTGCTTGCAATCACCGGCGAAGCGTCGCTTGGCGGCGTCGTGGCCGTGGGTGCAGGCGTCCTGGAACCGGGTGTCGGCCTGGGGCAGGAGTTCACCATCCTGACCGCCGATGGCGGCCTGACGGGCACTTTCAACGCCGGTGATCTTTCCGCGATCCTGTACCAGAACTTCACCTACACCGACACTGCGGTGCTGATGGAAATCCTGGCTCGCAGCTATGGGTCGGTGGTCGATCGGAACGATGCCGTCCAGCGCGGCTATGCGCAGCTGCTCGATCAGAACCGCGGCAATGCGGCTCTGGCAGCGCTGTACAACGTGCTCGATTTCGCCGACCAGTCGGCGATCCAGAGCGCCTTCGAAAGCTGGGCACCGACGACTGAGACGGCCGCGCTGCAAATGGTCGCGCAGTCCTACAACCAGGTCCAGTCGTTCAACGCTTCTCGGCTGCGGGAATCGACGCTGGCGAGTTCGGGCGGCACCATCGCGACGCTGGGCAACCCGATCCGTACGGCCGGGCTCAGCGTCTCGCGGGGAAGTCAGCCGATCTCGGCAGTGGCTATGGGTCTCGACCAGGCCGACGAACCGACGCGTGTGCGTGAAAGCGGGCTTCGCGAAGATGTCGCCATCTATCTCGCGGGTGGCCTGATGCAGGGCAGCGGCGCGGCCATGCCCGGAACCGGAGGTGACACCGACGTCGATGGCTATTTCTTCGGCGGCGGTATCGAGTACTTCCCCGGCGAGAACTCGATGATCGGCATCTCAGCGCAGTATTCCGATCTCGATTCCGAAGTTTCGCTTGGTAATGAGACCGAGTCGACGACCCTCGCCCTGTCGCTCTACGGCAGCGTGAAGACCGTCGACGGCTTCGTGGTCGATGGCCAGCTGACGGTTACCGATGTCGATCTGGACACGACGCGCACCATCGCCTTCGGCGGCGGTACGCAGACGCTTACCAGCGACAGCGGCGATGGCGGCCTCGGCGCGGCGCTGGGGATTTCCTACGACATCGAGGGCGCGTTCGGCACGATCTCGCCCGGTATCGAAGTGCGCTATGTCGACCATTCGCTCGACGTGATCGAGGAAACCGGCGGCCCGCTTGCACTGCGCATCGACCGCGAGGACTTCGAAAGCCTCCAGGGCCGGATCGGTTTCGACTATCAGAAGGTCACCACCGGTCTCCAGCTCGATGCCAATGTCGACTTCGTGCATGAATACGAAGACGGACCGTTCGCCGTTTCGGCACAGTTCGCCAACGGCACCGGCCCCGGTGTGCTTTTCCCGGTCAACAGCCAGGACAAGTTCTGGGCCGAAGCGGGCATTTCCGCCAAGTTCAACAGCGGTCCCGCGCAGTTCGGTATCGGTGTGGACACGACGATCGCCCGCGACAATGCCAACGCGCAGACCTATCGCGCTTCGGCAACGTTCAAATTCTGAGCCAATTCGTACCGGACCTTCGGGTTCGGCAAGAAAGGGCCGTCCGGGCAACCGGGCGGCCTTTTCGATGCGCGAAAGCATTTTCCTACTCTGCCGGTTGGTGCCTAGCAAAGCGGCCTCATTTCCCCGGGAGGCCACACTATGAACCGCAAACCGCTCTTCGATACGATCCGCAGAATTCTGGGCCGCGGGTTCCGCCAGTCCGAGGTCGACCGGCTTGACGCGGCAATCGACGCTGTCAGCGCCGCAACCTCACCCTCGGGTGAATTGTTCCAAGGGCGCGGCGTCAGCGAGCGCGGGCTGCGGCTGATCCGCGATTTCGAAGGCTGCGCGCGGATCCGGCAGGACGGCCTGGTCGAGGCCTATCCCGACCCGGGCACCGGAGCCGATCCATGGACGATTGGCTGGGGCGCTACCGGGCCAGGCATCGGTCCCGGAACGGTCTGGACGCAGGAGCAATGCGACAACCGGCTGGAGGAGGATGTCGCCCGTCACGCGCGCGATGTCGCGACCGCGCTGGGCAATGCGCAAACGACGCAGGCGCAATTCGATGCCCTCGTCAGCTTTCATTACAACACGGGCGCGATTGCCCGTTCGACTTTGCTGCGCCTTCACGAGGCAGCAAAATATGGTGAAGCCGCTGCCGAATTTGCGCGGTGGAACCGCGCCGGCGGCCGCATCCTCAACGGTCTGGTCCGCCGCCGCAAGGCCGAGGCAGCGCTCTACCGCTCGCAGTGAACGCCGCAGAACTCCTCCCATTCCACTCGTCGAACGGCATGGAACCGTAGGGCCCGCGCCGCCGTTGCAGGGACGAAGGAGTATTCTTAATGCGTAGGGTAGTCGCAGCCGCGGCAGTCATGGCGCTCGTATCGATCGGCGCACGCGCCGCACCGGCTACGAATGCCGCAAATGGGTCCGAAATGGCCGCTTTTGCCGGCGAAGCGGTATCGGGGGCGGAATGCTTGCCCGGATCTGCGGTGGGTAATGCTGCGTGCCTGCAAACCGATCGCACCGCCCGGATGAAACAGTGGCTCGACGGCTATCGCACAAGGGCAGGCCTTCTCGGCGGCGCCCTCGCCTTGGGCAAGACCTGGCCCGAACGGATCGAGAGTGCAGCCGCTCCGGCCTATTATGTCGACTATTTCGATCTCGGTTCCGCAGCGTCCTATCGCTTTGCCGAAAATGTTCTCTACCGGGTAGATCCCGAAGACGCTTCGATCACCGGAGTGGCCGCGCTTCTGACAGGTGACGAATTCGTCATCGGACAGGAAATGCCCGCGGGCTACGACGTCTACAACGTCCCCTATTCCTATCGCACGCGTTACCAGGATACGCCCACGGCCTGGTACCGCTATGTCGATGGCTATGTGTACCGGGTCGATCCGCGGACCCGGCGGGTCACCGCAGCGATCGATCTCTTGGTATGACACCCCCCTCGTCCCTCGCCCGGCGCGCAGGGCATGCCGTACTGCCGTTGTTTGCGTTGGCGCTGCTATCCTCCTGCGGCAGCGAACCTCAGCCCGACGACGACGATCCCGTCCTTACCGAGGATGCCGGAGCGCTTACGGTCGCTGCCGCACTTGGCTCCGACCCGGATCTCAGCGCGGCGCAGGACGCCATCGAGAAATCGCAGCTCACTACCGTGCTCGACGGCCCGGCCAGCTACACGCTTCTCGCCCCGACCAACGCAGCGTTCGAAGCGGTGAACGATCGCGCCATGCCATTGCTCGAGCCTGAGCACCGTCCCGTCCTGATCGCGATCCTGCGCAACCACCTTCTGCCGGGGCACCTCACACCCGAAGCCATCGACGCAGCGATCGACCGCGAAGGCGGGCCCGTCGCGATGACGACGCTCGGCCGAACGCTGGTCTATTTTTCAAGATCGGAAGGGAAGCTGTATGTTTCGTTAGGCGACACCCGCGCCGCGCTGGTCGATAGCGCCACCGCGGTGAACAACGGGGTCGTCATTCCGATCGACACGATCCTGGCACCCGATCCGCGCAACGCCGCGGATCAGTAGTCGCGGCTGATTTCAGCCACCAGGCTTTCGCGTCCGACAGTGGACACCGCAGCAAGCAAAGACAGCCAGCTCGTCACCCGGAACTCCAGCTCGGTCGCGCTGTATCCGCGGCCATCGGTGATGATTTCGGCGTAGAAGCGCCGTCCGAAATTCTTACCCAGCGCCACACCCGTGCCGCGCCCCAGCGCCGGATCCGCGCTGACGATCCGCAGCCGGTCGAGGCCGATCGCGCTGCGTAGCTGGTTGATCGGGTCGAGCCCCCCACCGCCGCGCAGGCTGGCAACCGCAGCGCCAAGCTGCAATGCGTCGGTGGCCGACAGGCTGGTGACCGACCCGCCAAACAGCAGTCGGGCCAGCAGTTCTTCCTCGGGCAGCGAGGGATTCGAGTTGAAGGCGATTTCCGGCTGGGTCGCGCTGCCCTGTACCGTCGCTTCGACAGTCAGTCCGTCGCGCTCGGTTTCGGCCCGGATGTCGAGCCGTGGGTCGACCGGCAGATTGGCATCGAATTCGATTTCGCCGCGAGTGAGTTCGAACCGCGTTCCGGCGAAGGTGTAATCGCCGCGCACGACTTCGGCGCTGCCGCCGATCCGCGGGTCATCGGTGGTTCCGCGCAGGATGACATCGGCGGACCATTCGCTGTCGAGGCCCATCCCGTCGACATCGATGCGGCTGGTTGCCCGTGCGTCGATCAGATAGCGCCAGGGGCGCGACGGGGCTGCCTGCGGGGCCCGGTTGGCCGGGGCATTGATCTCGCGCGTGGCGATTTGCGGAATCCGCAGATCGTCCGATGCAGTTCCCAGCGTCCAGCTGGCGCGGTTGACGCGTACGCGGCCCGCTATGGTGCCGCCCAGGCCGTTGGATACGATGCGCAAGGGTCCGGTGACCGTGGCACTCAAGCCGCCCGTATCAAGCAATTGGGCATTATCGGCTGCGATGCGCAGATCGATCGTCGGGCCACGAATCTCGAGTATACGGCCTTCCACCGCCTCGCCGAGGGTCCGCAGGTCGACGATCCCGCTTCCCGTCACGCTTCCGCCATTGACCGGGTTGCCGGCAAACCGCGTCAGTTGCAGCCGCGAACCGCGGAACTGTCCGCGCAGCGCAATATCGCGGATATTGGTACCCGACAGAGAACTGCGCAGCTGAAGCGCTTCGCCCGAGATCGAGCCGCGCACGGTCGGGTCGCGCAGGCTTCCGCTGGCATCGGCGGCGATCGCGATCGGACCGGTGATATCGAACGTATCGAGCGCGGCCAGCCGCCACAGGCTTTCTGCCGCGCCGCGGTAGCGCAATTGCGCGAACAGGCTGCCTTCGCGCAGCCGGTCGAGCAGCATGCCCTGTGCGGGCAGACCCGTGATCCGAGCCTGGATCCGGCCACGCTGGATATCCGCATTTGCAAGCTGGGCCCGCGCGGCGAGTTCGGTATCGGTCAACTGCGCTACCAGTGCGACATCGACGGGCCGCGAGGTCAGCACCAGGCCCGAGCGGGTCAATTGCTCGATCTTCACCTTGGCTTCGCCCGATGGCAGGCCATTGGCACCGGCGCGGTAATCGACCGTACCCGAAACCGTCCCGCCCAGCCCCGTATCGGGGCGCACCACATCGATCAGCGACAATGGCATGCGCGCCAGCTTGAAATCGAAATCGAGATTGCCGCCGCCGAAGCTGCCGGCAGCGACCATCGCGCCGTCGCCATAGGACAGCTGCGTCGGTGCAAGTTGCCAGCCGCCATTGTCGAGGCTGGTCAGCACGGCGCGGCGCGGCATCGATATCGACCGCCCGGCGAATTCCCCCTGCGCTGCGACTGCGATCCGTTCGGGGCGGATCGCCGCGTTGAGGTCGAGTACGAAGCGCCCGCTTCTCCGCCCGGAAAGCGAGGCATCGACCCGTCCCACCCCATTGTCCAGTTCGCCCTCGGCGGCCAGGCGCCCGATAAACAGGGTGCCATAGGACAGGCCTGCCGCCGTGGCCGAACCGGTGAAAGTGGTCCGTCCCTCGGCCAGCAATCCGCTTGCTTCGACATCGGCGCGCGCGACACGCAGGACGGTGTCCCCGCCGAACCGGGCGTTGCGTGCCTGCAGATCGACATCGACGCCCTGCCCCGCGCCGCGCGGCGCGAGCGCTACTGTGCCATCGAGGCCGCCGCCTGCCAGAGCGATCGTGCCATCGACGCCGCCATCGACCAGGGTCAGCGCGCCGGTCAACTGCGTATCCGACAGCTGCATGGTTTCGATGGATATCCGCGTAGGGCCGGCTTCCGGGGCGACCAGTGCCAACTGGCCGGCGAAGGGCCCCAGCACCGATTCGCCATCGGTTTCGATCGCAAACCCATCCTCGGTTGGCGCTATCGCGAGGCGAACATTCTCGAGCCCCGTCACCGGCTGGGCGAACACCAGCGCGGCGCTGGGCCCGGCATCGGTGACGCTCGCCTCGACCGTGAAGGGGCCGTACTCGACATGCCTGCCGCTGCCCGCGACCTGCGTGGTGCCCGCGCGGATGCTACCATCGACCGAGAGAGCGAGCTTGTTCGAGTTGACGCGCAGGCGATTGAAATCGAGCGGTGCATTTCTGCCCACCGCAACGCCGCCGCGTACACGGATCGGCGTGCCGGCAAGATTGGCCAGGGTGGCGTTGGTGACCGGTGCGATACGCGCGTCGAGCTCGGCCGAAAGACGCCAGGGGGCGCCCGGGGCAAGCGCGAAATCGATCACGGCCGTGCCGCCCGCGGTTCCGATATCGTCCAGCGCCAGGCCCTGCGCGCGCACCGGCCCGCGAATGCGGTAGCTTCCACGGGCGAGATCGCCGCGCAGCGCGAGGTTGGCTGCCGCGCTGGGGAAAGACAGCCGCAAATCGTCCGCCAGCAATGTCGATCCCGTCAGGACCAAAGTGCCGCGGCCGGTGCCGTCGACAAGGCTTGGATCGACCATCGCATTGCCGCTGGCAATCCGGGCAACCGTTAGGTCCAGCGGCAGGGTCCAGCGCGTGCCATCATAGCGGGCGGTGCCTTCCTGCCTCAGGCGGGTGAGCACGGTTCCGCCAATGTCCAGTTCGCCCACGCGCGCCTCGTGGGCGATGGCGAGATCGTCGAACGATCCGTCGAGCGTGGCTGTCAGCCGCGTATCGCGCAGCGCAATATTATCGCCCAGCACCGCCGGATCGCGCACCCGCACCACCATCTCGAGGTCGTCCGCCCGATTGTCGGCCAGATCGACCAGCCCTTCGGCCGAAAGGCTGACTTTGCGGCCAGCCACTATGGCCGTCCCGTCGAACACCCGGTTGTCGATCGCGATATCGCCCTTGAGCGCCACCTTGTCGCCAAGTGCTTCGGCTGGCAGGCCGGTCAGGAATACGGTAGGGTCGACCGTTCCCAGCAAGCCGAACCGGCCAGCGCGGTTGGTCAGTTGCAGGGCGGCGACCCGTTCGTCTTCGCTGCGGACGAGCAATGCGCCGTCCCACTGCGTCCAGGTGCCATCGCCGCGCACGCGCATGTCGAGCGGAGCATCGAGCCCGGCGAGCGCGGCAATCGGCCCGTCCGCCGCGGCGGAGGCATCCAGCGAAAGATCAAAATCGTCGCCATCGGGTTCGGCGTCGACCACCAGCACCACCCGGTCACGCGCGCCCAGACGCCCGTCAAGATCGAGCAACAGCCGGCGGTCATCGACCTGGGCGCTCCCGGTGATGTTGACCCGCTGCGCGTTTTCTCCGGCGATGCCGCCGGCCAGCGTGAGATCGTCGATCACCAGTTCTTCGACCGAAATGTCGAAGCCCGGCAATATCGGCCCCTCCTCCTCGCTCGGCAGAAACTCGGGCAGGCGCGACAATTGTCCCCTGCGCGCCGCGAAGCTGTCGATCTCGAGCCGGTTGGACAGCCATGCACCCGGGTTCCAGTCCACTTCCGCGCGGGGAATTGTCAGGAACACGCCCTGCGGATCGGAGACACGCACATCGTGCAGCACCGCCGCGCCGTAGAGATTGCCCTCGATCCGGCCGATCTGGATGTTGAGCCCGTTGGGGAAGGTGCGTTCGGCAATCCGGTTGGCGAGGAAACGTTCGCCGAGCGGTGTGTTCAACAGCGCCAGCGCGCCGACCACCAGCAGCACGAGGCCCGCGGCCAGGCCCAGCAGCCATTTGCGGCCCCCGCGCCCGGATGGGGTGCGGCTCGAAACCGATGCCTCGGGGGCGGTCGCGCGCTCTTCGGGCATCAGAAAGCCTGCCCCAGCGAGATGTAGACCGCGACCGGGGAATCTTCGGGTTCGGGGTTGAGCGGCACGCCTACATCAACGCGGATCGGGCCGAAGCCGGTCGCATAGCGCAGGCCCACACCGGCCCCCATCTTGATCTCGTCGAAATCGGGCGTGGTCGATGTCGACACGCTGCCCAGGTCGAAGAACGGCACGACCGATACCGCCCCGTCGAAGAAGCCGGTCCCGATGCGCGCTTCGAGCGAGGCCTCGACGAGGCTGCGTCCGCCGATCGGTTCCATGAACTGGTTCTTCGGACCGATCGACTGGTAGCCATAGCCGCGCACCGATCCGCCGCCACCCGCATAAAGCCGCCGCGAGGGCGCGATGCCGACGAGATCGGCGCCTTGAATGCTGGCGAAAGCCGCGCGCACCGCGATCACCGTGCGTTCGCCCACCGACTGGTAATAGGCCGCATCGACGCGGTTCCGCAGGTAATAGTACTGCTCGCCCTCGGTGCGCGAGGTTTCGGGGGCGAGGAACCCGGTGACGCGGAAACCGCGGGTCGGATCGAGCAGCGAGTCGCTGGTGTCGATCGTCGCACGGCCGAACAGCGAAGCAATGAAATAGGTCTGGCGCGGGCGGGCCACCCCATCGACAATGCGATTGCGTTCGTCGGTGGCGAGGATCTCGCCGCCCAGCGCCCAGGCCAGCGGCTTCTGGAACAGCAATGTCGAAGTGCGTTCATACGTGCCCGTCAGCGCAACCGTGCGCGCATCATAGGCGCTGGTGTCGATGCTCGAGGCATAGGCATCGACGGTGAGCACCTTGTCGCGGCCGCCGAAATTGTTCTTGCGGAAGGTGACACCCGCCAATTGTTCGCGCGTGCCGAGGATGCCGCGCAGCCGCAACGCGCCTTCGGGCGGGAAGAGGTTGCGATGCTCCCAGCTCGCCTGGATGCGGACGCCTTCTTCCGAACCGTAACCGATCGCGCCGGCGATGGTGCGCAGCTCGGCGCGTTCCATGCTCACGTCCATGGCCACCACGCCCGGCTCGTCGCCCTGCGGGGCCTCGATTTCGCGGGCTTCGACGCTGGCGCTGGAGACCAGCCCTGTCGCGGTTATCGCGCGGCGCAGGTCGAACTCGAGGCTGCGCTGGTAGACATCGCCCGGTTCGAAACGGGCGATACGCTCGAGATGGCGGCTTGAAAGAAACGCCTCGTCGTCGCTTACGACGCCGCCGAAGACATATTTGCCATTCGGGCGCACCGGCATCGTCAGATCGCCCTCGACCCGATCGTGATCGATGAGCAATTCGGGTTCGTCGATTTCGGCGAAGGCATAGCCGGTTTCGCCCAGCGCACGGTCGAGGTCGAACTGTTCGGCCAGGATCGTGTCGGACTGCAAATATTCGCCCGGCTGGATGTCGAAGGAATCGCGCAGCTCTGCCGCATCGGTCGCCGTGTCGAGCTCGCCCAGGTCTATCGCGCCATAGGTATAGCGCGGCCCGGGAATGACATCGAAACGGACGCGGGGATTCTGGTCGGCGCTATCCTCTCCGGCGTCACGCGTGGCGATCGTGCGGACGATTTCGCCATCGTAATAGCCATAGACCCGCAGCAGCGTCGCCAGCAGTTCCTCGTCCTCGCGTGCGCGCGCCGCCAGCTGGGCGACGTTCTCATCGCCATTGTCGAGTTCTTCGATCGTCGAGAGCGCTTCGAACCGGTCGACGAAGTCGCCGCGCTCGGTGAAAGGCGGCTCCTTCTGCGGAAAGCCGAGCACCAGCGAATCGGACAGCGTCTCGATTTCCGCGTCTTCGAAAGCGATTTGCGGCGCATCCTCGAGCAGGTCCGCGAACTGGATATCGCCTTCCGGTTCGAGCGGCTCGAGCGGTTCGATCTCGACATCGTCGGGCCATGCGACGGGCATGGCGGGCAGATCGGCGATCGGCGTTTCGGCCGCCAGCACGGGTTCGGCGCTGGTCATACCCTCATCGGTGCCCTGCTGTGCCCAGGCTTCGGGATTGTCGACCGCGCTGTCGGGGATCAGGTCCTCAAGAGACGCCGGCGCGGATGTATCCTGCGCAACTGCTGGCTGCGCACCCGCAAACGCCGCGAGGGCAAGACAGGTCGCAAGCGCGCTGCGCGCGACCTCAGTCGTCGACCTTATACTCTGCAGCAAGCCCGTCTTTCGCAGGAAGCGGATCGTCGCGGCGCTTGGCTCGCGGCGCGGTTGCAGCGGCGATAAGCTGCTTCTGTTCCGCATCGGGCATGCGCTCCCACCCACCGCGGGTGAGCCGTTCGAGCGGCCGGTAGCGGACCTTGTACTGCATTCGCTCGGCCCCTTCGACCCAATAGCCGAGGTAGACGAAAGGCAGCCCATTGTCGGCCGCACGGCGAATGTGGTCGAGAATGATGTAGTTCCCAAGACCGGCGCGATCCCCATGTTCAGGGTCATAGAAGCTGTAGATCATCGACAGCCCGTCACCCTGATAGTCAGTTAGGCACGCCCCCACGAGACGCCCCGGTTCGGTGCCGATGCCCGGCTCCCGATATTCAATCACATAGCTGGTAACACTGGTGTGTTCCACCATATCTGCAAAGTCGCTTTCCTCCATCTGCGTCATGCCCCCACCGGGGTGCCGCGCAGCGAGGTACTTCTGCAGCAGTTCGAACTGTTCTGCCGTCGCCCAGGGGCGGCATTCGGTCGCGATCAGATCGTCATTCGCCTTGAGCGTGCGCTTCTGCGACGAGGACGGGCGGAATTCCTTCGCCACGACCCGCACCGATACGCAGGCATGGCAGTCGAGGCACGAGGGGCGGTAGGCCACGGTCTGGCTGCGGCGAAACCCGATCCGGCCGAGCGCTTCGTTCAATTCGTCGGCATTGTCGCCGCGCAGTTCGGTGAACACCTTCCGCTCGCTCTTGCCCGGCAGGTACGGACACGGCGCGGGGCTGGTCACGAAAAAGCGGGGGAAGCGTATCGGTGCGGTCACTTTCGGCGACGTCCTTTTGGCGGCGGGGACAATTACCTGCTGCGCCTATCAATGCCAGAGCGGGTCCTTTGTTAAAACCCTCTTTACCATGAAAAGCCACCACCCCTCGCCAAACGGCCCCGTTCCTCCGCCGGGCGGCGTCATCGAGGCCCCGGTTCAGGCCAGTTCGGCCAGTTCGACGACATAGCCCTTGGCGCGCAGGTTTTCGACCAGCCGATCGATCTGGCCGCCATCGCGGGCTTCGCACTCGATCTCGGCGGTCAGACCCTTGGCCGGCAGCGTGGTGAAGATCCGCTGGTGGTAGATTTCGATGATGTTGACGTCATGCGCGTTGAATTCGCGCATCACCTTGAACAGCGCGCCGGGGCGGTCCTGCAACACCACCTGCAACCGTGCGAGGCGGCCCGAACGCGCCAGGTCGCGCAGCAACACGTTGGCCAGCAGGCGGGTGTCGATATTGCCGCCGCACAGCACCAGTCCCACGGTCTTGCCGGCGAACCTTTCGGGATTGGACAGCACCGCGGCGAGCCCGGCAGCGCCTGCCCCTTCGACCACGGTCTTCTCGATCTGCAACAGCAGCGAGACCGAATGTTCGAGTGTCGATTCCTTGACCAGCAGCACTTCGTCGACCAGCTCGGCAATGATCTGGCGCGTAAATTGGCCCGGGGCCTTCACGGCAATGCCTTCGGCCAGCGTATCGCCCCCGCAGGGGCGCTCGTCCCCGGTCACGGCCGAGTACATCGAAGGGAAAAGTTCAGCCTGCACACCGACCATTTCGATTTCGGGTTTGAGCGCCCGGGCCACGGTGGCCATGCCGCTCATCAGCCCGCCGCCGCCGATCGGCACGACCAGGCAATCGAAATCGTCCTTCTCCTCCAGCATCTCGAGCGCGACGGTGCCCTGCCCTGCCGCGACCTGCGGATCATCGAAGGGATGGACGAAGGTAAGCCCGCGTTCGCGCTCGAGCTCGCGCGCATGAGCATAGGCCTCATCGAAGGTCTCGCCCACCAGCTCGACCTGGCCGCCGACGCTTTCGGTCTGCATCACCTTAACGCTCGGCGTGGTCTGCGGCATGACGATGGTCACCGGCACGCCCAGCCGACGTCCGTGGTAGCTCAAGCCCTGCGAGTGGTTGCCCGCCGAAGCCGCGATGACGCCGCGCGCGCGCTGTTCGTCGCTCAGCTGCAGCAGCGCATTCAGTGCGCCGCGTTCCTTGTAGGCGGCAGTGAACTGGTGGTTTTCGAATTTCAGCCAGATATCCGCACCGGCGATGTCCGACAGCGTCTGCGAACGCAGCATCGGCGTCCGGACAACCGCACCAGCGATGCGTGCGGCGGCCGCGCGGACATCGGCGAGGGTCAGCTGGTCGGTCGCCTTGGGGGCGTCGGCATGCGCGGAGGATGCTTGGGTCATGGTCTGCGCCCCTACGGCGCGCTGGGGCGCGGCGCAATCGCCGAAAGGGTTTGCCTCTACCAAGCTATGCCTTATCGCTGGGCGCGCTTAACCGAGACGGGACTGCCTGACATGTCATTCAAATTCCTCGTATCAACCCTGGCTCTTGCGCTCGCCACGCCCGCCGCAGCGGACGTGCTGGTCGACAATGTCGAGGGTCTTACGATCGGCGAGGATGGCAAGCTCAAGCGGTTCACCGCGCTGGTGATCGACGACGAGGGCAAGGTCGCGCAGATCCTGACCGCGCGGGACGAAGTGCCGCAGACCGACTTCCGCGAAGAGGGCGATGGTGCAGTCATGATCCCCGGGCTGATCGATGCGCACGCGCATGTCATGGGCATCGGCATCGGCGCGCTCACGCTCGACCTGTCCGATACGAATTCGCTCGAGGAAGCGCTCGACAAGATCCGCCGCTTCGCTGCCGAAAACGAGGCTCGGCCCTGGATACTCGGGCGCGGCTGGAACCAGGAAAAATGGGGCCTCGGCAGGTTCCCCACCGCTGCCGAGCTCGACAGCGCGGTCGCCGATCGTCCGGTGTACCTGCAGCGCGTCGACGGGCACGCCGGCTGGGCTAATACGTTGGCAATGGAAGCCGCAGGGATCACCGCGGCGACGGAAAGCCCTGCCGGGGGGCGAGTCGAACGCATGCCCGGTTCGCAGGCCCCGTCGGGGGTCTTCGTCGATGCCGCTGAAAGCCTGATGACCCGCGCGATTCCCGCGCCGCGTCCGACCGAGCGCGACCTTGCCTTCGCCAAGGCACAGGAGGTCCTCCACCGCAACGGCATTACCGCCGTGGCCGACATGGGCACGACGATCGAGGATTGGCAGACCTTCCGCCGCGCGGGCGACAAGGATGCTCTGACACTGCGGATCATGGCCTATGCCGCTGGTCCGGACGAGATGGAATTGATCGCCGGCGCCCGTCCCACGCCGTGGCTGTATGACGACAAGCTGCGCATGAACGGGATCAAGATTTACCTCGACGGCGCGCTGGGCAGCCGCGGTGCATGGCTCAAGCAGCCCTATGCGGACGATCCCGGCAACACCGGCCTGCCGCTGACCGGCCCGGCCAAGCTGCGCAACATCCTGGTCCGCGCCGCGCAGGGCAATTTCCAGCCCGCGATCCACGCGATCGGGACTGCCGCCAATGCCGACGCGCTGGCCGCGATCGCCGAGCTGAGCGAAAGCTTCCCCGGCGACCGGCGCTGGCGGATCGAACACGCGCAGATCATCGATCCGGCGGACCTGTCCGGTTTCGGCCAGAACGGCGTCATCGCCTCGATGCAGCCGGTTCACCAGACCAGCGACCGCTCGATGGCCGAAGCGCGGCTGGGGCCGGATCGGCTCGACGGCGCCTATGCCTGGAACAGCATCCTGCAGCTTGGCGGGCGACTGGCCTTCGGCTCGGACGCGCCGGTCGAATCGCCCGATCCCTTCGCCGGCCTCGCCGCAGCAACCACGCGGATGGATGCGAATGGCGAACCGTTCGGCGGCTGGCGACCCGAGGAACGCGTCAATCGCGAACAGGCGCTGGCTGGCTTTACCAGCGCAGCGGCCTATGCCGGGTTCGCCGAAGGCCGGTTCGGCCGGCTGCTGCCCGGTGAACGCGCAGATTTCGTGTTGATCGACCGCGATCCGCTGCTTGCCTCGCCTGCCGAATTGCGGGCGACCAAGGTGCTGGAAACCTGGGTCGGCGGGCGCAAGGTCTACGAAGCGGACTGAGCCTCGTCGGCACCGTCGCTGTCGGTACGGCGGCGCCGATCGGTCAGCCGCATCAGCACCAGCGAACCTTCGAACAGCAGCAGCAGCGGAACCGCGAGCAGCAGTTGCGAACCGGGGTCCGGCGGCGTGATGATCGCTGCAAGCGCCACGATCAGCACGATCACATAGCGCCGGGCGGACACCAGCTGGTCGCGCGTGACAAGACCCGCGCGATGCAGCAGCAGCAGCAGCACCGGCAGCAGGAAGCTCATCCCGAAAGCGAGGATGAACTGCATGACCAGGCCGAGGTATTCATTGGCGGTCGGCAGCGCCTGGATCTCCATCCCGCCCGCGGTTCCCTCGAAGCCGAGGAACCAGCGGAAGGCGGTGGGCATGACGACGTAATACGCCAGCGCCGCACCCATTCCGAACAGGATCGGCGTTGCCAGCAGGAACGGCAGGAAGGCGCGCTTTTCCTTGGCGTAGAGCCCCGGTGCGATGAACGCCCACAACTGGTTGGCGATGATCGGGAAGCTCAGGCAGAAGCCGGCGAACAGGGCGACTTTCAGCTCGACGAAGAAGACCTCGTAGAGCTTGGTGAAGATCAGCTGGCCTTCGCCCACGGGAAAGGCATTCTTGAGCGGCTGGATGAGGAAGCCGAGGATCGGATCGGCGAAGTAGAGGCACACGCCGAAGGCAAGCGCCAGCGCCAGCACGCAGCGCACCAGCCGTCCGCGCAGTTCGATCAGGTGATCGAGCAGCGGGGCCTGGCTTTCGTCGATGTCCTTGATCACTGCCATGTCAGCTGTCCTTGCCCGGGGGCGGAGGGTCGAGCGGCAGGCTGGGTTCGTCCGAATGTTCGGCCGCCTTGGCCGGGGCGGCACGCTTGATCGCGGCTTCCGCCGCGGCATCGGCATCGGGCACCTCGCCTGCCGCAGCCAGCGGTTCCATCGGCTGGTCGGGCAGGAGGTTCTCCGGCGCGCCCCCTTCCGGCGAGGAACCGTCGGGATACTTGGCCATGATTTCCTTGTTCCGCGCGGCCCACTTGTCTTCCATCTCCTCGATCTCGGCCTGGCGGACGACTTCGTCGAGCCCGGCGCGGAAATGGTTGGACATGCGGCGCAGCTTGCCGATCCAGCGGCCCGCGTGGCGCAGCGCCTTGGGCATGTCCTTGGGGCCGATCACGAGGATCGCCACAATGACGATCACCAGCAATTCGCTGGCGCCGATATCGAACATGGCCTGCCTCCGCCCGCTAGCGGATCACTTGGTGTCGGTGGTCTGTTTGACCTGGTCGGGCTTGAGTGCCTCGTCGGCGGGCTTGGCTTCATGGCCGAGCTGCTTGGCGGGCGCGTCGTCTTCGTTCATGCCCTGTTTGAAGCTTTTAATGCCCTTGCCGAAATCGCCCATCATTTCGGAAATCCGCCCGCGACCGAACAGGACGAGCACGACGACGGCGATAATGGCGAGCTGCCAGACACTGAGACCCATGGGACCTTCTCTTTCACATTGCTTGAATGCGAATATAGGCGTTGCGCGGGCTTAGCGCCAGTCAGCTCTCTTCGGGATCGTCGCTTCGCTCGGTATCGTCCGCCCCATCCTCGCCTGTGGCCTCTCCCATCAACTCGTCATAGGCATCGTCGACCGGGTCGAGCAGGCCGGTGGCGCGCAATTCCGCGATTCCGGGCAGGTCGCGCCGGCTCGACAGGCCGAAATGCTCGAGGAATTCGGGCGTCGTCGCATAGATCGTAGGCCTACCCGGCACCTCTCGGCGGCCCGCGATCCTGACCCATCCCGCTTCCATCAGCACGTCGAGCGTCCCGCCGCTGGTCTGCACCCCGCGGATCGATTCGATTTCCGCGCGGCTGACCGGTTCGTGATAGGCAATGATCGCCAGCACTTCGGTGGCCGCGCGGCTCAGCCGCCTGATCTGCTCTTGCTCGCGGCGCAGGAGGTGCGCGAGATCGGGCGCGGTTTCGAAATGCCAGCGTTTGCTTCGCTCGACCAGATGGATGCCGCGCGGTTCGTAATCCTGCGCCACGCTGCGCAGCGCCTGGCGCACGTCGCCGACCGCCGCGTCGCCCAGGAAACCGGCGAGCGCTTCGGCAGTCATCGGCTCTTCCGCTGCAAACAGCGCGGCTTCGACGGCGCGGGCGAGATCGTCCATCAGCCGGTGACCCGCCGCAACCGGAGCGGTCCGAACGTATCGTCCTGCTGCAATTCGGCCTTGCCCAGCCGCGCCAGTTCCAGCGCGGCGACGAAGCTCGAGGCGAGCGCCGACTTGCGCAGGCGGGGCTCCGCGTGCGGGGGCAGGAAATCGCGCAATTCGATCCAGTCGAGCGTCACGCCGAGCATGTTGGATACCCGGTCGAGCGCAGATTCGAGCGTCATCACCGGTCGTTCGCGCACCATGTGGATCGCCGGGGCGGTCCGCGCCTTCACGCGCCCATAGGCCTCGATCAGCGCGAACTGGTCGCAGCGCCAACGCGTCTTGCGTTCGATCTCGAGCCCTTCGGGCGCGCCGCGCAGGAAAACATCGCGGCCGATCCGGTTGCCGCCCATCAGCCGGGCCGCGGCATCGCGCATCGCGCCAAGCCGCTGCAGGCGCAGTTGCAGCCTGAGGGCGAGTTCTTCGGGCCCGGGGGCTTCTTTCTCGTCCTTCGGAAGAAGCATGGCTGATTTGAGATAGGCGAGCCAGGCGGCCATCACGAGATAGTCGGCCGCCAGTTCGAGCTTCAGCGCCTCGGCATGGTCGATATAGTCGAGATATTGGTCGACCAGAGCGAGGATCGAGATCGACCGCAGATCGACCTTCTGCCGCCGCGCGAGGTCGAGCAGCAGGTCGAGCGGCCCCTCCCAGCCATCAAGCTCGAGATAAAGCGCGTTCTCATCGACCGCCGCCTCTGCCGCAATGCCGTCCCAATCCTCCTGCGGCGCGGTATCGTCCTCGGGGAACAGCAGGCCGCTGTCGGTCACGCCGCGCGCTTTTCCGCCAGCGCGAGCAATGCATCGCGCTTGGTCAGCAGCTCATCCGTATCGGGGCCATCGGAAGGCGGATGCATCGCCGCATGCACCCTTTCAAGCCGGCGCGCCGACTGGTCGGACATCGTCTTCCCCAAATCGGCGATCGCCTGCTGGTCCTCCATCCTGGCCCAGCAATTGAGCACGATGTCGCATCCGGCGGCGAGTGCGCGGTGCGAGCGTTCGGCAATGGTGCCGTCGAGCGCCTGCATGTCGATATCGTCGGTCAGCAACAGCCCGTCGAACCCGATCCGGCCGCGGATTATGTCCCGCACGACCGTCTCGGAAAGCGTTGCCGGCACCGTGGCATCCCAGGCTTCGAAAACGATATGCGCGCTCATCCCCAGCGGATGCGCAGCGAGCGTGCGGAACGGCTCGATATCCACTTCGAGTTCGGCATCGCTGGCGGCGACATGCGGCAGCTCCTTGTGCGAATCGCAAGTGGCGCGGCCATGGCCCGGCATATGCTTGAGACAGCCAACGACCCCCGCCCGGCCCAGCCCGTCGAGCACCGCCCGGCCGAGCGCGGCGATCTGCAACGGGTCGCTGCCCAGCGCACGATCCCCGATGACATCGTCGGTTTCGGGGCGCCGGACATCGAATGGCGCATGGAAATCGACGGTGACCCCCATGGCGGCCAGTTCGCGGCCCATGGCTTCGGCATTGGCGCGGGCGGCCTCGATCGCCGAAGCGGGGGCGACGTCCCACAGGGCAGCGAATACTTCACCCGCGGGATAGGCCTGCCACACGGGCGGTTTCATCCGGGCGACCCGTCCGCCTTCCTGATCGATCGAGATGACCAGCCGATCGCGTCCGTGGATCGCGCGCAGTTCGTCGGTCAGCGCGCGCAGCTGGTCCTTGCTCTCGCAATTGCGCGCAAAGAGGATGTAGCCCGCCGGGTCGGCGTCCTTGAAGAAGGCGCGCTCGTCGGCGCCCAGTGCGGTCCCGGCGATGCCGAAAATGGCGGGTGTCATCGGCTGAAAATGCGCCGCGGCGCGCGTTCCCGCAAGTTCGCGGCGCGCGGCAGGTGTGGATACCGGATGCGAGGCCGCTCTATTTGACGAAGCAGGCTAGGCCGTCGGCCTTCAGCGCCGCACAGAGCCGATTGGCGGAGGCCCGGTCGCCCGCGAGCGCCTGCAGCCGGTAGACCTGTCCGATATCGACCTGTGCCTCGACCACCCGGTGGCGGACGCCGTTGAGCGCTTCGGTCTGCCGCATCAGGTTGGACCACGCGGCCTCGGCATCTTCGCGTCGCGGATAGGCACCGACCTGGACCGCCGTACCCGAAGGCGTGGCCGGCGCCGCAGCATTGCCCGCGTCCGAACCATCGCTGTCGTCAGCCGCGGCGGCCGGCGTCGTGGTCGGTTCGGCCAGCCGGCCTTCACGCGTCTGCCCCTCACCCACGGCAAAACTGGTATCGCCCGTGCCGGCAAAGGTCTTGCCTCCCGGGTCTTCGGGCTTGCTCTTGTAGGGCTTGTCCGGGGCGGCGATCACGCTGCCATCGGCTTCGGGCTCGTCGGACGTCTGGTTGGCCACGAACCAGATCGCCCCGACCACAAGGGCCAGCACGATCAGCGCCAGTACGCCCAGCAGGATCAACCGCGAGGTGTCGAAACCCGCGGCCTGCTCCTCGTCCTCGCCCGCCTCGAGCCAGGGAAGGCTCTCGTCATCGGCGAGGTCGAGCTGGTCCTCGTTCTCCCACTCGCCGCCACTGCCGTAAGCGCTCGCCCCCGTCATGCTCACATCTCCTCCACTGCCTCGACCCCAAGAATGGCGAGCCCGTTGCGGATCACCTGCGCGACCTGCGACGCTAGGAACAGCCGCGCCGCCGTAAGCTCGGGGTCGCTTTCCTGGATGATCCGCATCGCGGGATCATCGTTACCCGCGTTCCAGAAACTGTGGAAGGCAGCGGCGAGGTCGCCAAGGAAGAAAGCGATCCGGTGCGGTTCGCGCGCCTTGGCGGCCGCTTCGACCACGCGCGGGAACTGGGCCGCCTCGCGGATCAGCGCCAGCTCGTCCGCGCCCAGGCGGTCGAGATTGTCGCTGCCGGGCTCAACGCCCGCCTTGCGCAGCGTGGAATGGATGCGCGCATGGGCATATTGAAGATAAAAGACCGGGTTGTCCTTTGATGCTTCGACCACCTTGGCGAAGTCGAATTCCATCTGCGCATCGGGTTTGCGCGTGAGCATGGTAAAGCGCACGACGTCCTTGCCGACCTCTTCGACGACCTCGGCCAAGGTCACGAAGGTCCCCGAACGCTTGGACATCTTAACCGGTTCGCCGTCGCGCAGCAGCTTGACCATCTGCACCAGCTTGACGTCGAAGGGCACATCGCGCCCGGCACCCTTGGTCAGCGCGGCGACCGCGGCCCTGATCCGCTTGACCGTACCGGCATGGTCCGCACCCCAGATGTCGATCAGCGCATCGGCATTCTCGGCCTTCTGGAAGTGGTAGGCGAGATCGGCACCGAAATAGGTCCACGCCCCGTTAGACTTCTTGATCGGACGGTCCTGGTCGTCGCCGAATTCGGTCGACCGGAACAGCGGCAGTTCGACCGGCTCCCAGTCCTCGGGCGGTGCCTTGCCCTTGGGCGCCTCGAGCACGCCGTCGTAGACCAGGCCCTTTTCGCGCAGCCACGCCTCGGCGGCTTCGGGCTTCTTTGCTGCCTGCAGTTCGGCTTCGGAGGAGAACAAGTCGTGATGAATACCCAGCAGCGCGAGATCGGCGCGGATCATTTCCATCATCGCGGCGACCGAGCGGTGCCGGAAGAGCTCGAGCCATTCGCTTTCGTCAGCGTCCTTGTAGGCTGCGCCAAATTCCTGCGCGAGCCGCTCGCCCACCGGCTTGAGGTAGTCGCCCGGATACAGCCCTTCGGGAATGGCGCCGATATCCTCGCCCAGCGCCTCGCGATAACGCATATGCGCCGAGCGCGCGAGCACGTCGACCTGCCCGCCGGCATCGTTGACGTAATATTCGCGCACGACCCGGTACCCCGCCCATTCGAGCAGACCGCACAGCGCATCGCCCACCACCGCGCCGCGGCAGTGGCCCATGTGCATCGGACCGGTCGGATTGGCGGAGACATATTCGACATTGACCGTCTGCCCGTCACCCAGGGCGGAACGGCCATAGTCGTCGCCCAGCTCGGCGATCGCCAGCAGCTCGCGGCGCCAAGCGTCGGGCGAAAGACGCAGGTTGATGAAGCCGGGTCCGGCAATATCGGCAGCGTCGATGTCGGGTTCGCGCTGCAGATGCTCGACGATCTTCTCCGCCAGCGCGCGCGGATTGGTCTTGGCCGGCTTGGCCAGCACCATCGCGGCATTCGTCGCCAGGTCCCCGTGCGAGGGATCGCGCGGCGGCTCGACCGCGACATTGCCGCGGGGCGTATCGGCAGGCAGCACGCCCTCCATCTCGAGAGCGTTCAAAACCGCGTCGATCCGGGCGGCGAAAGCCGCGTGAAGAGTGTGCAAATCAGCCATGGCGCGCGCCTAGCGTATCGGCGCGAAATGGCAAGATGCGAGGCGTGCCCCGCAGCGCCCTAGCGGGTGGCGTTGTAGCGCAGCTGCGCTTCGGTCAGCTGGAAACCCACCAGCAGTTCGAAGGTGGCGCGCTGCACTGCGGCCCGCACCGCGGGATCGGCCAGCGGATCGAGCGCAGCGTCGGGATCGCCCGGTTCGCGCTTGCGGGTGATCTGCTCGCGGATATCCTCGGGCAGCGTCGCGGCAGCGCGATCGACATAGGCGGCCGCCGTGCCGCTGGCCTGCGCACGTTCCTGCCCGTCGGCGAACTGCAGGGTGACATTGCCGACCCGCTTGCTGACCACCGAGGAACCGCCGCGCAGCACGGTGGAGAAATAGGGCAGCGTGACCGTGCGGCTGCCAGTGGTATCGCTGCGGCGGGCAACGACGTCGAAACTGGCTTCGGTATAGACCCGGTCGCCCGCTTCTTCGTTGCAGTTCGAACGCAGGTTGGTGATTGCCGCCGTGACATCGAGATCCGCCTGCGTCGTCGCACCCGGGGCACGGAAGGTGGTGATATCGCCGGTATAATCGGGAATACCGACCGCCGGGCAGGTCGAGCGGACCGCCGAAATGCCGACCCCCTGGTTGAGAACCAGATCGCCTTCCGTAGAACAGCCGGCAAGCGCAAGACCGGCAGCGAGTGCGGGCAGCAGACGGGTGCGGATGGTCATGCGGCTAATTTCCCTTTTGCGGTCATTCGAATTCGTAGCCCCTCAGGCTGCGGGACGCCCTAGCTTGGCCTGCGCGAAAGCGCTAGAGGGCGGGACATGAATGCCCCCTTTCCATCTACGCCCGGCACCAGCGGAAGCGATCCGCGCCTGCCCCTCAAGCTCTTGATCGCGGCGCCGCGCGGCTTCTGTGCAGGGGTCGACCGCGCCATCGAGATCGTCGAGCGTGCGCTGCAGAAATACGGTGCCCCGGTCTATGTCAGGCATGAAATCGTGCACAATCGCTATGTCGTCGACAGCCTGAAGGCGAAGGGCGCCATCTTCGTCGAGGAACTCGACGAGGTGCCCGACGACGCGCTGGTCGTGTTCAGCGCGCATGGAGTGCCCAAAGCGATCCCGGCAGAAGCCGAACGGCGCAAGATGCTGTATGTCGACGCCACCTGCCCATTGGTGAGCAAGGTTCACCGCCAGGCCGAAAGGCAGATCGAAAAAGGCCAGCACATCCTGTTCATCGGTCATGCGGGTCACCCGGAAGTAATCGGCACGATGGGCCAGGTGCCCGAGGGGAGGATCACGCTGGTCGAGACGATCGACGACGTCGCTGAGCTCGACTTCGATCCCGATGACGATCTCTCTTACCTCTCGCAGACCACGCTCTCGGTCGACGATACGCGCGACATCATCGCGGCGCTCGAAGCGCGTTTCCCGCAGATCGTTGCGCCCAAGGCGGAAGACATCTGCTATGCCACCAGCAACCGGCAGGCGGCGGTCAAGCAGATCGCGGCGAGCTGCGACCTGGTGCTGGTGATCGGTGCGCCCAATTCCTCCAACTCGCTGCGGCTGGTGGAAGTGGCCGAACGGCTGGGCACCACCGCCTATCTCATCCAGCGTGCCGACGAAATGGATCCGGCCTGGCTCGAGGGCATAGGCACGATCGGCCTGACGGCAGGGGCTTCGGCACCCGAAAAACTCGTCCGCGAAGTGGTCGACCGGCTCTCCGACTGGCGGCTGGTCGAGGAAGAGGTGATCGCCGCCACCGAAGAGAACATGATCTTCAAGCTGCCGCGCCAACTCACCGACTGACGTGGCGGTCTATACCCATCTCGGGGCCGAAGATCTCGCTCGGCTGATGGATCACTACGACGTCGGTCGGCTGGTTTCCTTCAAGGGCATCGCCGAAGGCGTCTCCAATTCCAACTGGCTGCTGGAAACCACGCAGGGCCGGTTTATCCTGACGATGTACGAAAGGCGCATCGAGACCGCCGACCTGCCCTTCTTCCTCGGGCTGCTCGATCACCTTTCGGCAAGCGGCTGCCCCGTGCCGCGCACCATTCACGACCGCGACGGCGCGGCCTGGCGGATGGTGGACGGCAAGGCCGTGGCATTGATCGAATTCCTTCCCGGTCTTTCGCCCAGTGCCCCGACGCCCGGGCAGGCCGGAGCGGTGGGCAGCGCGCTGGCGCAGATCCATCTCGCCGCGCACGACTTCCCGCCATCGCGCACCAGCACGCTCGAGCCGGGCGACACTCTGGATATCCTCAAGCAATGCGGCGCGGCAGCGCTGGGCACCATTGATCCGGATCTGCCCCCGATCCTCGAGACGGGCGAGGCGATCGTGCATGAATGGCCCCGCGCCCTGCCCCGGTCGATTATCCATTCGGACCTGTTTCCCGACAACGTCCTGATGCTTGGCGACCGCGTAATCGGGATGATCGATTTCTATTTCGCCTGCACCGGGTCGATGGCGTACGATCTCGCCGTGACCCATGCCGCCTGGTGCTTCGACGGGACCGGCTCGCGCTGCGATCGCGCGCTCGGCCGGGCGCTGATCGAGGGATATGAAACTTTGCGCCCGCTCGGCCATGACGAACGGGCCGCGCTGCCGCTGCTGGCCGAGGGCGCCTGCCTGCGGTTCATCGCCAGCCGCGCGCAGGACTGGCTCGACACGCCCGACGACGCGCTTGTCCACCGCAAGGACCCGATGGATTTCGTCAGGCGGCTGGAATTCTACCGCGCCAGCGGCCAGAGCGCCTTCGCATGAAGCAAGTCGAAATATTCACCGACGGGGCCTGCAAGGGCAATCCCGGTCCCGGCGGCTGGGGCGCGCTGCTGCGCATGGGGCCGCATGAAAAGGAACTGGTTGGCGGCGATCCCGACACCACCAACAACCGCATGGAGATGATCGCCGCGATCAAGGCGCTGGGTGCATTGATCGAACCCTGCGAGGTCGATCTCTATACCGACAGCAAGTACCTGATCGACGGGATCACCAAGTGGGTCCACGGCTGGAAGAAACGCGGCTGGGTCAATGCCAGCAAGAAGCCGGTCCGCAACGCCGATCTATGGCACGACCTGATCGAGCTGACCGCGCATCACCGCGTCGCATGGCACTGGGTCAAGGGCCACGCGGGCCATCCCGAGAACGAGCGGGTGGACCGCCTCGCCAGCGACGAGGCGGAACGGATCGCGCGCACCGCCTGATCAGCTGTTGTCGACGATCTCCGCGTCGGGTCCGTTCTTCTTGATCGAATCGATGGCGTTCTGCGCGCTCGCCTTCGAGGCATAGCCTTCGGTCGAGAACATCACCTCCGAATTGTACTTGAACCGCACGCGGTATTCATCGGCCTTGTCGCGGTAGATTTCGAAGTGATGAGCCATGTTTTCCCTTCCTGAATAGCTGGCGTGATCCGGCGCATCCTAGCGCCCGGCGCATTTCTGGCTAGGCGAAGCGCGCCGGTGAATAAAGCTCGGCGTCGAGCGTTTCGGTCAGGGCGTCGCGTGCCTCGCCCAGCAGCAATTGGCGGCCGAGGCGCGCGGCAGCCGGCGATGTCTGGATACCGAAGCCGCCCTGCCCCGCGAACCAGGCGAAGCCTTCGACTGCGGGATCGTAACCGTAGACCGGTCGGCGGTCCTTGGCGAAGCTGCGCAGCCCGGCCCACTTGTGCTCGACCGCTTCCACCCGCCAGTCGACCACTTCCTCGAGCCGCGCGATCGCCTCGGCGACAGCCATCTCTCCAGGCGCGGCATCGCACGCCTCGCTCGGCACTTCGTCGTGCGGGCTGACCCACAGACGCCCGGATTCGGGCTTGAAATAGAACCGGCCGCGAATGTCGAGCACCAGCGGGAGATCGTTCGACACAGGCGGATCGATCCGCAGCTGCGCCACCGTGCGGCGATAGGGTTCGATCCCGGCGGGCTGCGCACCTGCCATCGCCGCCAGCTCGTCGGCCCAGGCGCCGGCAGCGTTGACGATGGTCGCTGCATGGTGGGCGGCGCCGCGGTCGGTCGCGATATCCCAGCGCCCGCCGTCGCGTTTGAGCCCCGACACCCGTGCACGGCATTCCAGCTGCGCCCCGGCGGCACGCATGCGCGCCAGATAATGCGCGTGCAGTGCAGCCACGTCGATATCGGCGCAGACCGGCTCCCAGATCGCATCGGACCATTCGTGACGGACTCCGGGAAGCCGCTTCTGCAGGTCGGCGCGTCCCAGGTGCTGGATCGTCGCACCGGTCGGGACGAAACGCTGCATGAAGTCGGTCACCAGTTCCTCGTCGCCCTCGCGCGCGATGTAGAGGGCGCCGCGCTGATGCAGGAAACCGCCGTCGCGCAGGAACGGCCCCGATGCCAGCGTCAGCGGCACGATCTCGGGCCCGCCATAGCATTCCTCCCAGAATGCGGCGGATCGTCCGGTCGCGTGGTAGCCGGGTTCATCCTCCGCCTCGAGCACCAGCACGCTGGCGCCGCCCTCGGCCAGTTCGGCGGCCAGGCTGGCACCCGCAATGCCGGCGCCGACGATCGCGAAATCGGCGGTCATGGCCTTGCCCCCGCCGGCGCGACGCGGTCGAGGAATTCGGCGATCCCGGCCAGCGCCCGCGCCCGCACCGGATCAACCTCGCGCAGGATCTCATGGCGCGCCTCGTCGCCGAAGGCGATCAGTTCGCCCTGCGGCAAGCGCTCGGCCGCGCGGACCGCGGCGGCATGGCTCACCAGCCGGTCCGCTGCAGTGCTCAGCACCAGCACCGGCACGCGGACCGTTTCGAGCATGCCCTTGCGGGCAAGGTGCCGCACCGAGGCATAGGCCCGTTCGACCCAGCCCCAGCTGCCGGGGCCCATGACCAGTTCGGGGCGCTGTTCGCGCCACCAAAGCTCGTCGGCATAGCGCCCGCCGTCATGGGTCAGCAGGGCGTTGCGGTCAGCCGGCATTTCGCCCGGTTTCTCGCTCCATTTCCAGGCCTGGCGCCGGGGGTCGCCGATCCGCGTCATCAAGCGCGCCACCATGTGCAGCAGGCCCAGCGGCAGCGGGGGCCCCGCCATGCCGATCATCGGTGCGCTGAGGACCGCCGCATCGGGATCGACCTGGCCGTCGACCAATGCGCGCATCACCAGGTGCCCGCCCATCGAATGCCCGGCCAGGACATGCGGCCCGGGGGTGTCTTCCTTCCACGCACGCCACAGCTGCGCGAGATCGGTGGTCCAGTCGGTGAAATCCGCGACGTGGCCGGTCACCGCGTCGCCGCCGAGCCGCCCCGAACCGGCCTGGCCGCGCCAGTCGGCGGCGGTCACGCGCCAGCCTTCGCCATGCCAGTGATCGAGCGTTTCGAGATATTTTTCGTAGAAGTCGCCGCGCCCGGGAAGGAACAGGATCGATCCCCGTTTGCCGCCGCCCGATCCCGGCCAGTCGATCCGCCTGATCGCATGTCCATCGGGCAGGACGAAACGCGATTCGGTCGCGGACGCGGGAACGGCGCGGCGGTCGAAGGTTTCCTGTGGCGCTGGCATGCCGGTGTCCGCGGCCTCCTCTATGGTTACTTTTTGGTAAGCACGCTGCGCTATCACTGCCGTCCGAAGCAGAGCTTGCGGAGCGTCATGCAAAACCAGATTTTCACCTACGTATTGCTTGCCGGATTGGCAATCGCACTGCTCTGGGTAATCGTGACCGACCTCAGGCACCGGACGATCAGCAACCGGCTGACGCTGACCGTTGCGCTTGGTGCGCCGCTGTACTGGCTGTCGATCGGATTGCCGCTCTGGCCCGGCATCGGCTTCCAGATCGGACTGGCCCTGCTGGTCTTCGCAACCTGCTGTGTGCTGTTCGCCATTCGCCAGATGGGCGGCGGCGACGTCAAGCTGCTGACCGCGCTGGCGCTGTGGATCCCGCCCTCGCAATTTACCTTGCTGCTGATCGCGATGGCGATGCTCGGCTGGGTGCTGACGATGGGGATTGCTGCGTGGCGGGTGGCGCATTCGACCACGATCAGGACCCGTCCGGCGCGCGATACCGCAATGCTATTGGTGGGAACGCTCATCGCGGCCCTCTTCGCGAGCGCGGTCCTGGGCGGACCGCAATTGCCAGTGCCCGAAGCGCTGATCGCGGCTGCGGCGAGCAGCGCATCAGCCGCCATCGCGCTCGTTGCAGCACCGTTCGCAGTCCTGCTGATCGTCACGTTCGGATCGATCCGGATCATTCGCCGGCACGAACGGGACCTGTGGGTCCCCTACGGCCCGGCGATCTCGCTCGCGGGCATCTGGATCGTCGCCAGCGGACAGTTGCTGGCGCAGGCGGGGCCCGTCGCAGGCGGTTGAGAACCCGTTCTTAACCAATTCGCCCGTAAGGCACGAAACCATACTTGCCCGCACCTTTGACCGGCGGGCCGAATTAGGGGGCTAGACAGCCATGGATAGGAAGAAGCTGGTTCTGCTGATCGCCGCGCTGGTAATCGCGGTTGGTACGGCGCTGATTGCGCGCAGCATGTTCGCCGGCGCAAGCGCACCGCAGGCCGATGCCGCGGCGCGGGTCGAAGCGCAGGGCCCCAAGGTCCTGGTTGCCCAGCGCGCGCTGCCGGTCGGCACGATCATAACGGCCGATGCAATCGGCTTCCAGCTGTGGCCCGAAGAGCTGGTCCAGGACGCCTATTTCCTCGACGGCGAAGCCGATATGAGCAAGCTGCTGGGCACGGTGGTACGCCACCCGATCACGGCCGGCGAACCCGTCACGCAGGGCACGCTGGTCGCGCCGGGCGATCGCGGCTTCCTCGCCGCCGCTCTGGCACCGGGCATGCGCGCCATCACCGTTCCCGTGACCGCCCAGTCGGGCGTGGCCGGCTTCGTCTTCCCGGGTGACCGCGTCGACATGGTCCTGACGCAGGAGGTCGATGGCACCGAGGGTGCGAATCTGAAGGCGTCGGAAACCATCCTTCGTAACCTTCGCGTTCTGGCCACCGATCAGTCCACCGTGTCTGAAAAGAACGAGGACGGCTCGACCGTGGTGAAGGAGTTCCGCACGGTGACGCTCGAAGTCACTCCGGTGATCGCCGAAAAGGTCGCCGTCGCGCAGACCATCGGCGTGCTCAGCCTGTCGCTGCGCTCGCTGGCCGACAACCAGACCGAACTCGAACGCGCGATCGCTTCGGGTGATGTGACGATCCCCGATGACGCCACGCCCGAAGAGGAAGAACGCATCCTGCGCCAGGCGATGTCGCGCCCGATCGACGGCAAGGCAAGTTTTGTCACGGGCGGCGACGTCTCGCGCTTCCAGCGCCGGACGGTTCCGCCGCAGGGCTCGACCGCCCCGCAGCAGGCCGCAATGCCTACCGCCGGTCCCGAAGCGCTCACCTATTCGGGCCCCACGGTCCGCGTCACGCGCGGCAAGGAAACCACGCAGGTACCGGTGGGCGGTCGATGAGCGGAAAACAGAACAAGGTACGCCATTCAGGGGGCCAAGCCATGAAACGTCGTCTTACATACAAACTGCTGCTGGCCAGCCTGGCGATCGCGCCGCTGGCAGCCGCACCGACAAGCGTCGCGACGGCGCAGTCGGTCGTGCGCCCGACATCGGAAGTCGTCCTGTCGATCGGCCGTGGCGAACTGGTCAATGTGCCCGGCACCATGGCCGACGTCTTCGTCGCCAACGAAGAGATCGCCGACGTGCAGATCAAGTCGCAGCGCCAGCTGTTCGTGATGGGCAAGTCCGGCGGCGAAACCACGATCTACGCCAGCAATGCGGCGGGCGACATCATCTGGTCCGCCAATATCCGCGTGGGCTCGAACATCGGCAGCATCGACCAGTTGCTCGCCATGGCCATGCCACAGGCGAAGATATCGGTCGCCACCATGGGGTCCAACGTCATCCTGCTGACCGGCACGGTCGCAGCGCCCGAAGACGCCGCCGAAGCACAGCGCCTCGTTGAGGCCTATGTCGGTGAAGATGCCAATGTCATCAGCCGCCTGCGCATGGCGACACCGCTGCAGGTCAACCTGCAGGTTCGCATTGCCGAGGTCAGCCGCAGCGTGGTGCGTGCGCTGGGTGTCAATCTCACCAGCGTGGATGCGACCGGCGGCTTCAAGTTCGGGATCGGCCAGGGCCGCTCTCCCTTCACGCAGGTTTCGCCGGGCGGACCGGTCGCGGTGGGGAGCGACCTCGAGGGCGATCTCTACAACATTGTCAATCAGGGTTCCTCCGGCAGCACGCTGGGCGCGTTCGGCAAGTTCCTCGGTCTCGATATCGGTGCCGCGCTGGATCTTGCGGAGACGCAGGGGCTCGTCACCACGCTGTCGCAGCCCAATCTGACCGCCCTGTCGGGCGAGACTGCCGAATTCCTCGCGGGCGGAGAGTTTCCGATTCCCCTCGCCCAGGGCCTTGGCACGACCACAATCGAATACAAGAACTACGGGGTGAGCCTGGCCTATACGCCGACGGTTCTCGCCAATGGCCGCATCTCGATGCGCGTCCGTCCCGAAGTATCGGAGCTATCGAGCCAGGGGGCGATCACGCTCAACGGGTTCGAGGTCCCCGCGCTTACCACTCGCCGCGCCGAAACCACGATCGAACTCGGGTCGGGGCAAAGCTTCATGATCGCGGGGCTGCTGTCGAACTCGGCCACCAACACGATCGACAAGGCACCCGGCCTCGGTGACATACCGATCCTCGGCAACCTGTTCCGCTCGACCACCTACCGAAAGGGGGAGACCGAGCTGGTAATCGTGGTGACGCCTTACCTGGTGAAGCCGGTGGACGGCAACGATATCAAGCTGCCGACCGACGGCTTCCGCAAGCCGTCCGAGTTCCAGCGCCTGCTGGGTTTCCAGCAGAGCGATGGCGTCACCGGCGCCGAGCGGCCCAAGCCGCGTGCTGTCGAGAGTACGCCCGCCGCGCCGTCGGTATCGCAGGGTCTGCCCGCCGATAACGGCGAACAGCAACCCAAGCGCGAGAGCGAGGCACGCCGCGCTTCGGCGCAGCCCGGCTTCAGCTTCGAATAAGGGGAAGAGTAGAATGGCCAAGGCAATCAAACGCAAGTTCGCCGGCTCGCTCGCACTATCGCTCGGCCTCGCGCTGGGCGCATGCGGCGGCTTCCCGACCGAGAACAAGTCGCTTTACAGCGCCCGCCAGCCGGTCGTCGAACGCACCAATTTCACGCTCGATGTCCAGACCGGCGGCCAGGGCCTACCGGTGGCGGAACAGCAGCGGATCGCAGGATGGTTCGACGCGATGGGCCTCGGGTATGGCGATCGCATTTCGCTCGACGACCCCACGGCCAACCCGGCGGTTTCGGAAGACCTCGCCGCACTGGCAGAGCGGCACGGCTTGCTGGTCAGCGATGGATCGCCAGTGACTGCCGGTTACGTCGCCCCGGGACAGGCGCGGATCGTCATCACCCGGTCAACGGCCAGCGTTCCCGACTGTCCCAATTGGTCGGCCAATGCCGAGGGCAACGAATATAACGCGACCTACCCGGGATACGGATGTGCCGTGAACGGCAATCTCGCTGCCATGGTTGCCAATCCCGAAGACCTGATCAGCGGGCAGGCGGGCACTGGCGAGACGATCGTCACGACCTCGACCAAGGCCATCAAGGCCTACCGCGACAAGGAACCGACCGGCACGGGCGATCTTGCCGAAGTCAGCAGCACAGAAGGAGGCTAAGCAGCCATGAGCGCTTCACTCAAATCGGGCCTGCCCGGCAACCGCGATGCCTTTGCAGCCTATATCTGCGACGAGAACGCCCTCGACGTGCTGCGCCCGGTCGTGATCGAGCTCGGCTGGCCCCCCGAGAAATGCAACAAGGGCGGTCTGCGCAACGCGATCCAGTCGCTATCGGTCTCGGCAAGCCCGAACATCCTGATGGTCGACCTGTCCGAAAGCGGCGATCCGCTCAACGACATCAATGCACTGGCCGAAGTCTGCGAACCCGGCACGGTGGTCATCGCGATCGGCCAGGTCAACGACGTGCGGCTCTATCGCGACCTGCTGGCCAGCGGGATCCACGATTACCTGCTCAAGCCGCTGTCCGCCAACATGCTGCGCGATTCGCTGACCCAGGCGCAGGCAGTGTTCATGGCCCCCAAGGCGGGCGACGACGAAGGCGTCAAACGCCATATTTCGACTGCCGTGATCGGCACGCGCGGCGGAGTCGGTGCCTCGACGCTGGTCACTTCGCTCGCATGGCTGTTCTCGGCCGAGAAGCGTATGCCGACCGCACTGCTCGATCTCGATGTGCATTTCGGCACCGGCGCGCTGACGCTCGACCTGGAACCGGGCCGCGGTCTTACCGACGCGATCGACAATCCCGGCCGCATCGACGGGCTGTTCATCGAACGCGCGATGATCCGTGCGAACGAGAACCTCGCCATCCTGTCGGCCGAAGCGCCGATCAACCAGCCGCTGATGACCGATGGCGCCGCATTCCTGCAGCTGCAGGAAGAGTTCAAGCACCAGTTCGAAATGACCGTGCTCGACATGCCGCGTAACATGCTGATCAATTTCCCGCATCTGCTCAATGAAGTGAATGCGATCGTGCTGGCGGCTGAGATGTCGCTTGCCTCGGCACGAGACACGATCCGGATCCTGTCCTGGCTGAAAACGAACGCCCCGCATTCGCAGGTCATCGTCGTCGCCAACAAGGTGCAGCCAGGCATGGCGGAAATCAGCAAGACCGATTTCGAGGCCTCGATCGAACGCAAGATCGATATCTCCATCCCGTTCGACCAGAAGGCGGCGACCAATGCGGCCAAGCTGGGCAAGACCTTCGTCGACGCGAATGGCGGATCGAAAGCCAGTGCCGCGATCAACCAGCTTGCCTCGCTGGTTATCGGGGCGGCCGAAGGCGACCTCGACGAAAGCGATGGCGGCGGGGCGAAGAAATCGCTGCTCGGCGCACTCGATTTCAAGCAGCTGCTCGCGAAGAAAAAGACCGACCCGGTGGCAGAACCCGCGCAATAACGCCGCCCGGGGGCCAACCCGGTTCTGCCAGCAGGCAAACGGAGACCAAGCATGAACATTACCCAGCTCGCGCTGCTGACCATCGGGGTTTTTGCCCTACTGGCGATCGGGTACATGCTGCTGTCCGGACCGAATGCGAGCAAGGCCAGCCAGCGGCGGCTCGAACAGCTTCGCTATCGCCATTCGCAGAGCACCGATGCCAAGGTCGAATCGCAATTCAAGAAGGCCATCGCGGCCCGGCGCCCCAAGATGCACCGGGTTGCCGGATCGACGTCACGCGTCGAGGCCCTCGCCAACCGGCTTGACCGCACGGGCAAGGGTTGGACGCTGAGCCAGTATGCCTACGCCTCGATCGGCCTCGGGATCGGCGCTGCCATCCTGCTGTATCTGCGCAGCGGCTCTGTCGGTCTGGCGCTGGCCATCGGTGTCTTTGTCGGCGCGGGCCTGCCGCATTTCATTGTCTCGCGTGCGATCAAGAAACGCACGGCCCAGTTCAATGCCAAATTTCCCGATGCCATCGAACTGCTGGTGCGCGGCCTGCGTTCCGGCCTTCCCGTCACCGAAACGCTTGCCGTGGTGGCGCAGGAGGTACCCGGCCCGGTCGGCGAGGAATTCAAGGGCGTGGTCGAGCGCATCAAGATCGGGCGGACGATGGAGGAAGCACTCCAGCAAACCGCCGATCGGCTCGACATTCCCGAGTTCAACTTTTTCTGCATCACGCTGGCAATCCAGCGTGAGACGGGGGGCAATCTTGCCGAAACGCTGTCGAACCTGTCCGACGTGCTGCGCAAGCGCGCGCAGATGAAGCTCAAGATCAAGGCGATGAGCTCGGAATCCAAAGCTTCCGCCTATATCGTCGGAGCGCTTCCCTTCATCGTTTTCGGCATGATCCTGTGGATCAATCCGTCCTACATCGGCGGGTTCTTCGAAGACGACCGGTTGATTGTCACCGGGCTCGGCGGCTTGGTGTGGATGAGCATCGGCGCCTTCATCATGGCCAAAATGGTCAACTTCGAAATCTGATCGGGGAAGGATAAGCGCAATGGATCCCGCAACCGGCCCCACTCTGCTTGGTTTCGACGTTTACATCGTCGGCTCGATCATGGCAGGCATCGCCGCCTTGGCCGTCGTTTTCGCCATTTATACGGCGCTGACGATCAAGGATCCGATGAGCAAGCGCGTCAAGGCGCTCGAAGGCCGCCGCGAAGAGCTCAAGATGGGGCTCGTCACGGCAGGCACGAAGAAGCGCCAGAGCCTCGTCCGCAAGACCGACACCACAGACCGGATCAAGGACACGCTCGGCAGCATGAAAGTGCTGCAGCAAAGCCAGGTCGAAGTCGTTCAGCAAAAGCTGGCGCAGGCCGGTTTCCGCAACAAGGAACTGGCCATCGTCATCATCGGCCTGCGCGCCGTGCTGCCGATCCTCCTGGGCGGTTTCGCCTTCGTCATGCTGTATCTGGTCGAAGTCTACCCCGACTGGCAGATGAAGCGCGTCGGAGCGCTCGCCCTCGCCCTGTTCATCGGCTACAAGGGCCCCGAACTCTATATCAGCAACATCGCCAAGAAGCGTTCGGATGCGATCCGGAAGGGGCTGCCCGACGCGCTCGACCTGCTGGTCATCTGCGCCGAAGCCGGCCTGACCGTCGACGCCGCCTTCAATCGCGTGGCCAAGGAACTCGGCCGCGCCTATCCCGAACTGGGTGACGAATTCGCGCTGACCGCGATCGAATTGTCGTTTCTCAACGAACGCAAGAAGGCATTCAACAACCTCGCCTACCGTGTCGATCTCGACGCGGTGAAAGGCGTGGTCACGACCATGATCCAGACCGAGCGCTACGGTACGCCGCTGGCATCGGCGCTGCGTGTCCTGTCGGCAGAATTCCGCAACGAACGCATGATGCGCGCCGAAGAGAAGGCAGCACGGCTTCCGGCCATCATGACCGTGCCGCTCATCCTGTTCATCCTGCCGGTGCTGTTCATCGTCATTCTCGGCCCGGCGGCCTGTTCGATCGCCGACGCTTTCAGCGGCGGGATCGGCTAGACCGCACGCTCCCGCGGCAGATGCGACCCGAAAGCCTGGCCGACGCCTAGTCGGCCAGGCTTTCCGCGTCGAAGTCTCCGGCCTGGTCGCGCACGCGGACGAGCATGTCCAGCAGGCTGGCGCGTTCCTCTTCGCTCAGGACCGAGAACAACTGGCCTTCGATCTTGAGCGCCAGCGGCATGATACCCGCGTGGACCGCGCGCCCTTCCGAGGTCAGTTCGAGCAGGTGCGACCGCCCGTCGCTGGCATTGGGCGATCGCTGAACCAGCCCCCGGTCTTCCAGCCGCTTGCAGGCCCGGTTGACGGGCACCTTGTCCATCAGCGTCTGCTGCGAAAGCTGGCGCTGCGTCAGCGCGCCGTGATCACCCAGCACGGCCATGATCCGCCACTCGGTGGTCTTCAGCGCGAAGCGCTTGCGATATTGTTCCGCAATCCGCGTCGAAACCGCGTTCGACGCGATCGACAGCTGGTACGGCAGGAACTCTGCAAGGCGTTGGGCGGGCTGGTGTTTCGGCATGGTGCTACGTTTATAGGACGGCCCTCCCATGGCAAGGCCGTTGCCGATGTAACCTTCGCTTTCGGCGCGGCGGCTCAGCGATATTCGGGCTGGTCCCACCAGGGGTAGAAATCGGGCATGTCGCTGCCGACCGTGTCGGGATAGGCCGGTGCGCGCTTCTCGAGGAAGCTGGCGATGCCTTCCTTGGCATCCTCGCTGCGGCTGAGCCGGTATATCGCGCGGCTGTCGATCCGGTGCGCATCCATCGGATGTCCGCCCGCGCCCAGCCGCCACAGCATCGCGCGGGTCATCGCCACCGACACGGCCGAGGTGTTGTCGGCAATCTCGCGCGCGATCCCCATCGCAGCATCGAGCAATTCGCCCTGCGGATGGAGCGACCGGACGAGGCCGCGATCGAGCGCCTCCTGCGCATCGAATATGCGCCCGGTCATGCACCATTCGAGCGCGGTCTGCATGCCAACCAGCCGCGGCAGGAACCAGCTCGAGGCGGCTTCGGGCGTGATTCCCCGCCGCGCGAAGACGAAGCCGAAGCGCGCCGTGTCGCTCGCCAGCCGGATGTCGAACGGCAATTGCATCGTTGCGCCGACGCCCACCGCCACCCCGTTGCACGCGCCGATCAAGGGTTTCTTGGAATCGAACAGGCGCAGGGTCAGCCGTCCGCCCCCGTCGCGCACGCGCTCGTCGGACAGGTCGTCGACCGGATTGGGATCGGAGAAGACATGCCCCCCGTCATCGGGCGTGAGATCCGCCCCGGCGCAGAACGCCCTGTCGCCGTGTCCGGTCACCACCACCGCGCGCACGCTGTCATCGGCGTCGGTCGTGTCGATCGCATCGATGAATTCGGCCATCATCGTGCGGGTGAAGGCGTTCATCTTGTCGGGCCGGTGCAGCGTCACGGTGGCGATGCCGTCGGCGATGTCGAGCTTGATCTGGCTGTAGGGCATGGGTTGGTTTTCCTCTCCGGTCATCCCGTCAGGACGGAACGCATGGAACGCGGTCCCGAGGGTCAAATGCAAAGCGCCCCCGCCCGCGCCGTTTTCGGCATGCGGACGGAGGCGCTGGAATAATCATGCAGGCGAGGCTAGGTCTCCCGCCTGCAATGGGAAAGCCGTCTGGCGATCACCGCGGCGCCATGCGGATGGCACCGTCGAGGCGCACGTCCTCGCCGTTGAAGTAGCCGGTCTCGATCATGCACATGGCAAGCTTGGCGTATTCGCCCGGCAGGCCGAGACGCTTGGGGAACGGGACGCTGGCTGCGAGCGCTTCCTTCACCTGCGGCGGCGCGGCATTCATCAGCGGGGTTTCGAAAATGCCCGGCAGGATGGTGTTCACGCGGATGCCTTCCTTCATCAGGTCGCGCGCGATCGGCAGGGTCATGCCGACGACCCCGCCCTTCGATGCCGAGTAGGCCGCTTGGCCCATCTGGCCGTCCTCGGCCGCGACCGAGGCGGTGTTGACGATCGCACCGCGATTGCCTTCCTCGGTCAGCGGGTCGAGCGTCATCATGCCGGCGGCCGACTTGGCGATGCAGCGGAAGGTTCCGATCAGGTTGACCTGGATGACGAAATCGAAGGCCGACAGCGGGAAATGCTTGATCTCGCCGCTCTGCTTGTCGCGGCTGGCGGTCTTGATCGCATTGCCGATGCCTGCGCAATTGACGAGGATGCGTTCCTGGCCATGCGCTTCACGTGCCTTGGCGAAACCGGCATCGACGTCCTCGTCGCTGGTCACATTGACCTTGCAGAAGATGCCGCCGATGTCCTTGGCAACGGCTTCGCCCTTTTCCTCGTTCATGTCGAAGATGGCGACCTTGGCGCCCTTGGCGGCCAGCGCACGCGCAGTCGCTTCGCCGAGACCCGATGCACCGCCGGTGACGACGGCGGGGGTTTTGCTACTTACTTCCATGGATTGTCCTCTCAGATTTCAAGTGAATTAGAGCGCCTCGACGATGGTGACGTTGGCGACGCCGCCGCCTTCGCACATCGTCTGCAGGCCGTATTTCTTGCCGCGCGCCTTGAGCGCGTGGACCAGCGTGGCCATCAGCTTGGTGCCCGACGCACCGAGCGGGTGGCCCAGCGCGATCGCGCCGCCATTGACATTGAGCTTGGCGGGATCGGCATCGAGGTGCTTGAGCCATGCCAGCGGGACCGGGGCAAAGGCTTCGTTCACCTCGTACAGGTCGATGTCGTTGATCGACATGCCCGCGCGCTGGAGCGCACGCTCGGTGGCGAACAGCGGTTCTTCGAGCATGATTACCGGATCCCCGGCCGTGACGGTCAGATTGTGAATCCGCGCCAGCGGGGTGAGGCCGTAGTCCTTCAGCGCCTGCTCGCTGACCACCAGCACCGCGCTCGACCCGTCGCAGATCTGGCTGCTGCTGGCCGCGGTGATCTTGCCTTCGGGGCTGAGCAGCTTGACGCCGGCGATACCTTCCAGCGTCGCGTCGAAGCGAATGCCTTCATCGACCGTGTGGCATTCATCGCCTTCGGCGGTTTCGATCTCCACGCCGACGATTTCGGCCTCGAAGGCGCCCGACTTGGTCGCCTCGATCGCCTTCTGGTGGCTCGACAGCGCAAAGCGGTCGAGGTCGTCCTTCGAGAAGCCGTGCTTCTGCGCGATCATTTCCGCGCCCATGAACTGGCTCCACTGGATGCCGGGATATTTCTCCTCCAGCCCGGGCGACTTATAATTGCCCAGACCTTCCTTCATGTGGAACATCGCGGTCGAGCCCATGGGCACGCGGCTCATGCTCTCGACACCCGCGGCGATGACGACGTCCTGCGTGCCGCTCATCACCGCCTGCGCGGCGAACTGGATTGCCTGCTGGCTGGAGCCGCACTGGCGGTCGATCGTGACCGCGGGGACGCCCTCGCCCAGATGCTTGCTCGCCAGCACGGCATTGCGGCCGACCTGCATGGCCTGCTCGCCGCCCTGGCTGACGCAGCCCATCACCACGTCATCGACAGCCTTGGCCTCGAGACCGCTGCGCTCCATGACCGCATCGAGCGATGTGGCGGCGAGATCGACCGGGTGCACCCCGGCCAGACGGCCCCCGCGGCGCCCCCCGGCGGTACGGACGGCTTCGACGATATAGGCTTCGGGCATCGACATCCTCATTATAGGTTTTCAAATGGGACCAATTGGGTAAGCCGGGGTTACGTAAACGTCAAGCAGCGCGGGACCGAATGTTTCCGCGATTGCTCCGCCTGCCCGGACGCATGAAAACCGGGCGGGCCGGCGGGTGTGACATCGGCGTCACACCCGCTACGCCAAACCGGCCAAAATGTAACAAAAGCTTTGCATTCACCGCGTCCCTAAAGGCACATGCGACGTTCCACTGGAGGGATCCTGCATCTGCATGGGCGTTAAGTTCGTGCATTTTCTCTATTCCTCCCAGGGGTTCCTTGGAGATCCGACCTCAGGGGTCGGTCGATCAATAGAGGGATTATCAGAGTGAAACTCCAAACCTACTTCAAAGCCAGCGCGGCACCTGCCGCTCTCGGTCTTGCGCTTCTCGCGCAGCCGGCGATGGCACAGGTTGCAACGGAAGCGGAAGAAACTGCCGCTCCCGTCGTGCCTTCGGAAGCAATCGTCGTTACCGGTTCGCGTATCTCGAACCCCAACCTCGAACTGGCCAGCCCGGTCAGCGTCGTCAGCAGCGACGACCTCGAACTCGCCCAGACCAACGTTGCAGAAGAATTCCTGCGCGAACTGCCCTCGGCGGTTCCGAGCGTCGGTTCGGCCGTCAACAACGGCAACGGCGGCTCGAGCTTCGTCAACCTGCGCGGCATCGGCTCCACGCGTAACCTCGTCCTGCTTGACGGCCGCCGCTTCACGCCGGCTGACACCACCGGCCGCGTCGACCTCAACAACATTCCGCTGGCAGTGATCGAGCGCACGGAAATCCTGACCGGCGGCGCAAGCACCACCTACGGTGCCGACGCAATCGGCGGTGTTGTCAACTTCGTCACCAAAACCGACTTCGAAGGCCTCGAGGCAACCGCTTCGCAGCAGATCACCGAAGAAGGCGACGGCAGCGTTTTCCGTGCCGACGTCACCATTGGTGCCAACTTCGACGACGGCCGCGGTAACGCAGTCCTGAGCATCGGCTACCAGAACCAGGACGCCGTCTATCAGGGTGATCGTGGCTTCTCGCTGTTCAACATCGGTTCGTTCTCGGGCAACCCGAGCGGTTCCTCGAACGCCATTCCCGCCGTTATCGTCGGCCCGACGCCGGAAGGCTTTGGTCAGCTGACCGACGATGGCCAGGGTTACGTTGACGGCGTGTTCGATCGTCCGTTCAACTTCAACCCGTTCAACATCTTCCTGACGCCGTTCGAACGTTTCAACGTCTATGGTTCGGCGAACTACGAAGTGTCGGACGCTGTCGAAGTGTTCACGCAGGCGGCGTTCTCGAAGAATACCGTTTCGACGATCATCGCTCCGGGCGGTTCGTTCTTCAACACCTACCAGGTCAACCTGAACAACCCGTTCATGCCCGACCAGCTGGCACAGGCCTTCTGTGACGGCCTCGAGCTCACCGCAGCAGAATGCACTGCCGGCCGCAACACCCAGTTCGGTGCGACGCTGGCCGACGGCACTGCCAACCCCGACTATGTCGAAATCAGCACCTCGGTCCGTCGTCGTACGCCCGAAGCTGGTTCGCGTACTTCGGACTTCACCACCACGCTGTTCAACCTCGTGGGCGGCCTGCGCGGCGACATCACCGATTCGATCGGCTGGGAAGTCTCCGGCGGATACGGTGAAAGCGAGCGCATCCAGCGTCAGGGCGGTTTCGCTCGTTTCGATCGCCTTCAGCAGTCGCTGATCGCGATTCCCGACGGTGCCGGTGGCGTCCAGTGTTCCGATCCCTCGGGCGGTTGCGCTCCGATCAACCTGTTCGGTCCGCTCGGCGATCTCGGTTCGCAGGAAGCCATCGACTACGTCTTCAACCTGACGCAGCAGGTGATCACCCAAGCCAGCCTCACGCAGGCCCAGGCGATCATCGACGGCGACCTCGGCTTCGGCATTTCGGCTAGCCCGATCTCGTTCGCGCTCGGTGCCGAATACCGCAAGTACACCGCAACCCGCCTGTCGGACGAAGCTTCGCAGACCCCGGGTGCAGTTGTCGGCGGCGGCGGTGCCGCTCCGGACATCAACGGTTCGTACAACGTCAAGGACTTCTTCGCCGAAGTCGCCATCCCCGTCATCGAAGATTCGTTCGTTCGCGATCTGACCCTCGAAGCCGGTGGCCGTTATTCGGACTACTCGACTGCAGGCGGTGAGTTCACCTGGAAGGTCGGCGGTACGCTGACCCCCATCGATGGCATCACCTATCGCGGTAACTACCAGCGTTCGTCGCGTGCACCGAACATCGGTGAACTCTTCACGCCGGTCGTCACCCAACTGTCGAACCTTGCGGTCGATCCCTGTGCGGGGACCAACCCGGTTGGCAATGCTGCCCTGACGGCGGCCTGCGTTTCGCAGATCGTTGCAGGCGGCGCCACCCAGGCCTTCGCACAGAGCCGTATCGGCAACATCCTCCAGCCGGCTGCTGGCCAGATCAACATCACCACGGGCGGCAACCCCGATGTTGGCGTTGAAACGGCCACCACCTGGACGGTGGGTGCAGTGTTCGAACCGATGTACAACCTCTCGTTCACGGTCGACTACTTCAACATCAAGGTTGAAGACGCGATCACGACTCCGACGGTCAACGACCTTGTCGGCGGTTGTTACGACGCACCGAGCGCGGACAATCCGTTCTGCTCGCTGATCGTTCGTAGTGCTGCGACCGGTGGTCTCGACGGTTCGCCGAACGAAGTTCCCGGGCTGCTGCTCAGCCTGTCGAACCTCGGCACGATCAAGACGGATGGTATCGACGTCAGCCTGCGCTATCGCACGAGCCTGACCGACGATATCGGCTTCCGCTTCTCGACCGACGGCACCTGGACGAACCGCAACGAATTCCAGGCAACCCCGACTTCGGTCAACCGCGAGTGCGTAAGCTACTACTCGGTGAACTGTAGCTCGATCCAGCCTGAGTTCGTGTTCAATACCCGCGCGACCTTCTCGTTCTACGACGAGCTGGATGTCTCGCTGCTGTGGCGCTACCTCGACGGCGTCGAGTTCGAACCGCTCCAGCGTGCGGAAAGCGGCGACGCTTTCGTCGGCACCCTGCCGGAAGGCACTGGTCCGGTGGCTGGCCAGGAAGTGGACTTCAACACCATTCCAGCTGAAAGCTACTTCGACCTGAGCCTGCGTTGGTTGGCGACCGAAAACTTCGAGTTCGTCTTCACCGTGCAGAACCTGCTCGACAACAAGCCGACCATCGTCGGTTCGGACATCGGCTCGACCGCGTACAACTCGGGTAACATCTACCCGTCGACCTACGACGCCCTCGGCCGTCGTTATGCTGCAGCGGTGAAGCTTCGCTTCTAGTCGCAGATCAACTGAACAAGAGAGGGGCGGTGTTTTCACCGCCCCTTTTTTTATTTGAAATCGGTGCTATCATGAACGCGGATCGGAATAGAATGGGTAGGACAAATTCCTTTTTGACGACTTGAACAAAGGCATTTGGATTCCCGATTCAGCCGTGCACTTCTTTGTGAAGGCACTAGCAGATGGACCGAGAACTTACCGGGTTCACACGCGAACACGAAGGGATCAAAAAATGCGCAGAAAGTTTCTTGGCGTCTTGTACTGTGCAGCGATCATTGTTTCGCCTGCTCCTCTCTCCGCCGGCGACGAGGGAGCCGAGCCCGCTCGCGATGAGCAAGGCAAGATCACTGACAGGCGTCATCCTGACTATGTGAAGTGTCGCACCGAATCGGTAGCCGGATCACGAGCCAAGAAGCGCCGTATCTGCCTCACGAATGAACAATGGGCCGAAGTGGCACGACAAGGCCGGAGCATGGCAACCGCGATTGTCGAAGGCGGTCGAGCAGGGATCGACTGGGAAGCGGTCCAGCAGAACAAGCGCAGCTCACCCTGCCAGCAATTCGTGTGCTGATCGGATTGGACAAGCCGGGTGTTGCCGAGCGACGCGCCTGACGGCGCGCTCTACGATCCGGCCCGGGAGAGTGGGGGCGGATAGGCACACCCGGGGCTGCGGTCGACGACGGCGAGACGCCGCATCGTATATCGTTGGCTCCCCCCATGGAAAATCGGTTCTTCGCTCGAACAAGATGTGCAATGCATCATCGTAGATGAAGAGGTGAAGATGAAGAAGATTTGTGCTTTGGCCTGTACTGCGCTCATGTTTGCTGGAGTGCCGGCATCTGCTCAGCAGGGCACTGGAGAGCCTGCGCGCGATGCGGAGGGGAAAATTACCGATGAGAAGCATCCGGACTACATTCTTTGCCGGACCGAGTCTGTCATCGGCTCGCGAGCCAAGAAGCGCCGTGTCTGCCTGACCAATCGGGAATGGGCGCGTGTCGCACGCGAAGGCCGCGGCCTTGCGAGCGCGATGGCGGAGAAGAATTCCTCCGGGCTGATTACGAACTGACGACGTTCGGCGTTCACGCCGTTCGAGGCCGACCGGGGGTTCCGAGGTCCAATGAGGGCCACGCCATGCTCGGCCGGCAGGATACAAAGCCAGATTCCGGTCTTTGACAAGGCCGCCGTTGCAAAAGGCGACCTTGGTGCTCGAGCACTTGTACTGCCCTTTGGTGCTGGCCTCGCGGCCCAGGGAGGCGAGACGCAGGATCAGTCCCCCGAAGCGGAAGCGGTTACCGAACAGAAAGCCAAGACCAGCGACAGGATGATCTGCAAGACTGTCCGCAGCGTTCGTTCGCGTGCAATCACGAACGAAGTTTGCATGACGAAGAAGCAGTGGCTTGCCGCAGCTCGTCAGGGCAATGGTCTCGCACGCTCGATCGTGAGGGGTGCGGCGAGTGGCCAGTGGGACGTCCTGGACCGCGACGACGGCGCCACCTGAGCCCTGCGTCTCAGCGCAAGGCGGAGGACACCGGCGCGACATCGAGTCCGATGCCGTCCGCCACCACCCTCACCCATTCGGCGACCTTGGCGATCTCGTCGCTGTTGGCCTCGCGCGTCGCGGCGATTTGCCGCTCGCGGTCGCTGCGGGAATAGGACGTCGATTCCTTCGAGTTTCGCGTGAAAGCCGGTCCGGCTGCGATCGCCGCGCTATCTTCTGGGCCGGGGTGTAATTCGAAGCGGGCGAAGAATTTCGCAACCGTCTCGGCCGGTTCCGCCAACAGGCTGCGGCTGTCGCAGATCCCGAGACGCCCGGCGCCGAACCGGTCCTGCATTTTCCGGTAAATTGAATGGTGCGAAAGCCACCCCAGGCCGGCGACCTGCAGATCGGTCAGTTCGAACATCTCATCGGGCGCGAATTGCTGTGCCAGAACGCCATCCTGCATCTGGCCGATCAATGCCTGTCGCACCCAGCGGCGTCCCCACAGACCCTTTACCGCGATCGAGGCGAGGAAATCTTCGATCGGCGCATAGAGCAGGATCGCATGTGCATCCGCGCGCAGACCCATGATGGCAGGCGCGAGCGAGTTCACGATATTCGAGGGTTTGACCACGACCGCGCGGTCATCGCCGAACGGCCGCGCGAGCAGCGCAAGCGCCATATCGAGCACCGCAGCGATCTTTTCCGGCTGCGCCCCTCGCCGCCGCCAACCGACGACGTCGTTGAGCACCACCGGCTCGACCAGCCCCATCGAATAGCCGGGGGCATCGAACATGCGTGCCACCAGGGTCGAACAGCAATAGGCCGAATGGAACACGAAGTGGATCGGAGCTGCGGGCAGGGCCCGCCGGTCGATCCGTTCAAGCGGTATCACGCGTTCCGCTCCGGTATCGGGCAGATGCTCGTCGGTCAGGAACGCGGCCTCGCGTTGCACGTCGCGCGGGACATGCCGAAAGCGGAAGCTGCCGTTCGTCTCGTCATAACGATGCGGCAGCCATTCCGCATCCTGCAGGATATCCTGATCTGTGATCATGGTGCGGTGGGCCTGCCCTCAGCGGATGCGGGTCACGCCCTTGAACCCCGTCTTGTCCGCAATTCGCACGCGATATCCGCCGGTAGCGCTTTCGCTGATCGTCACCTCCAACCCGACGCGGAAGCGCGCCCGCAGACCGCCGCTCGAGAGCACCTGCCAGACCTGTCCGTTGTCGAGCGCGATCGTCGTTTGCCCGGTCCGCAGGTTCGCATCTACCGCCGCGATCGTCGCGGTGAGTTCGGCCATCCGGGACCCCGAGGAATCCACCGGAAGGCCGAACCGTTCGCGCCGGTATTGCCGGCGCTTTTCCTGCAACTCCTCGTCCACCCCGTACTGCGTGTCGAGCGCCTGGTCGTAGCACGCCAGCCGCTCGTCATCGCTGCCGATGGCGCGGCAGTCGAGCAGTGCCTTGGAGGGCGCGTCCTGCGCCGACGTCACTGCCGGGAACGCCAGGGTGCATATCGCTGCAAGCCCGACGGAAGCCGCGGCCATGTACCAGGAGCGATTGCCCATCGTGCGCGAACCTGCGCGTGATGAGGCCAGACGATCAGGACGAAGCAGCATGCATTGATTTCCTAGAAAGCGTGGGCGTCAGAACCGCCACGAGACTATCAGATCGCAGCCCGCCGACAAGCCGCGGCGCACGGTCGGGACCGGTGATTGTCGTGCAGATGGATGCCTCTGTAGCAAATGATGTGTCATTTTCATTGCAGTTCGGGGCAAACCTCATGCGAGTTTTCCCTTACGGAAGCTAAAGCATTGCCACGTTCGGAAGTTTTGGTTCTCATGCACGCGTGCAATCATGCACGGTCGCAATCAGGGAACCACAACATGACCTCCACCCCCCCGTTCGCACGGGGCCGGCGGCTTGCGCTCTTCACGAGCGCGGGTATCGCCGCCCTGGCCGTTTCGACACCTGCCTTCGCGCAGGATGCCGACGACACCATCGTCGACGAACAGGTCGCAGCCGCTCCCGAGGCCGATAATGCCATCGTCGTGACGGGTTCGCGTATCCGCCGCCCCAACCGCGACACGCTCGAGCCCTCGATCGTCGTCAACGCCGACCAGATCGAAGAACGCGGTCTGACCAATGTCGGCGAAGTGCTCAACGAACAGCCCGCTTTCGGTCCGCCCGCCAGCAGCGCGGTCGGCGGCCAGTCGGGTTCCTTCGGTTCGGGCCAGAGCTTCATCAACTTCTTCGGTCTGGGCTCGCAGCGCACGCTGACGCTGGTCAACAGCCGCCGCTACGTCAGCTCGAACACCGCTTCGATCTTCGGCCCCGTGGCAGCCGGTTCGCAGGTCGATCTCAACACGATCCCCACGCTGATGGTCGACCGTCTTGAAACCATCGCCGTCGGCGGCGCACCGATTTACGGTGCCGATGCCATCGCCGGCACCGTGAACATCATCCTCAAGGACCGCTTCGAAGGCGTCCGCTTCGACGCGCAGATGGGCATTGCCGAAGAAGGCGATGCGCAAGAATACCGTCTGGGTGCAATGGTTGGCACCAGCTTCGCCGATGGTCGCGGCAACGTGGTTGCAGCGGTCGAGTACAACAACACCGAAGGCCTGCTGTACACCGATCGTGAACGCACGGCACAGGGGCTGTTCTACGCCGCTCCCAATGATCCGAACTCGCCGTTCGACAACGTCGTCATCAGCGATCGCCGTATCCCGATCCTCAGCGAGTTCGGCGCTCCGACGACGATCGATATCGTCCCCGGCTTCGGCTTCGACATCACCGACGGCAGCGGCAACACGCTGGTGTTCGATGCCAATGGCAACCTCACGCCGCTGGACTTCGGCGAACGTTACGGTGTGGTGAACTCCGCCGGCGGCAACGGCTTCAGCCTTCTCCCGGTCTCGAACCTGCTCTCGCCGGTCGAGCGCTATCTCGGCGCGCTCACCGCTACCTACGACGTAACCGATTCGATCACGGCCTTCCTCGAAGGACAGTACGCCAATTCGAAGGGTACCGAACTGCGCTCGCAGCCGGTTTACAACACCTGGCTGTTCGACGATGCGGGCACGCCCGACGGCAATCTGATCGTGCCGTTGAGCAACCCGTTCCTATCGGACGAAGCCCGTGCAACCATTGGCGCGCAGCTTCCCGCGGGCCAGGACTTCTTCTACCTCGGCCGCGCCAACACCGACCTGATCGCCGGTGAAGGCTCGTCGGAAGTCGAAGTCTATCGTGTTGTCGCCGGTCTGCGTGGCGATTTCTACCTCGGTTCGCGCAATCTGAACTGGGAAGTCTCGGGCCTCTACGGTCGTTCGCGTACCGAGGGTCGCAGCCGCGAACTGGTGCAGCAGAACTTCGAGAACGCCCTGGCTGGCTGCCCGGCCGGAGCAGACAGTTCGCCGATCGCGACGATCAGCGACATCTGCGCCCCGTTCAACCCGTTCGGCAACCAGAACACGCAGGCCGTGGCGGATTACGTCACGACTATCGCCAACCCGACCGCGACCAACGAACAGTATGATTTCATCGCCACCATCGGCGGCGACCTGTTCAATATCTGGAGCGGCCCGGTCGGTTTCTCGATCGGTTACGAGCACCGTGACGAATCGGCGGACTTCGATCCGGGTGCGTTCTTCTTCGGCCAGCCCGACCCGGCCGACCCGGATGCACCGCGCACCCAGTTCGGTCGCTCGATCCCGATCGATCCGGTCTCAGGTTCGTACAACACCGACGAAGTGTTCGGCGAACTCCAGATCCCGCTTGTTTCGCCGACGATGGACGTTCCGTTCGTCAACCTGCTCGAAGCCAAGGGCGCCATTCGTTACGTCGATAACTCGCTCACCGGCGGGGATATCACCTGGACGGCCGGCGGTCGCTGGAAGCCGGTTGAAGATTTCGCGATCCGTGGCAACTTCACCCGTTCGATCCGCGCGCCTGCGATCACCGAACTGTTCAACCCGAACAGCGCGATCTTCACAACCGCGGACGATCCGTGCGATGCACGTTTCATCAACGCTGGACCGAACCCGGCCCAGCGTGCGGCGAACTGTGCTGCGGACGGACTGCCGGCCAATTTCACCTCGAACATCGTCGACTTCACGACGCGCGGTTCGCTTTCGGGCAACACCGAACTCGAGAATGAAACGGCCGACAGCTGGACTATCGGTGCGGTTTTCACACCGACCTTCGCTCCGGGCCTGACCCTGTCGGTCGACTGGGTCGATATCGCTCTTGAAGGTGCGATCCAGAGTGTGAACGCCGAAGGCACGCTGGAAGCATGCTACGATGCCAACGACTTCCCCAACTCGGCTTGCGATCGCATCGATCGCGACGGGGCGGGCCAGGTCGAATTCATCCGCACCGGCTACCTCAATGTCGCATCCTATGACTACCAGGGTGTGATTGCGGACCTGCGCTGGACCGAGGCAACGCCGTTCCTCGGCGCCGACAGCCGCATCAGCCTGCGTGGTTCGTACCAGTACATCGACAAGCTCAAGCAGCAGGTCGGGACGGGCGATCTCTCGACGTTCCGTGGAAGCCCGGGCTATTCGAAGCACCAGGCTACCGTCGGCGTGACTTACGAGAACAACGGTTTCGGCGCATTCACGCAGATCCAGTACATCGGCGAAAACGTCGTTGATCCGGATGCGGCACCGACCTCGTACCAGTTCTTCGAGCGCGACGAGATCGTTTACATGGACGCTGGCATCAGCTTCCGCACCGAAAACGACTTCACCTTCCGCTTCATCGTCGAGAACCTGTTCGACCGTAGCGCGCCCTACCCGGCGCCGACCGGTGGTGGCCTGACCACCTACTTCGACGGGATCATGGGTCGCTACTTCAAGGTAGCCGCAACATTCGGCTTCTGATCCAGATCGGAATCCTAAAAGAAAGGGCCCCGGGAAACCGGGGCCCTTTTTCGTTTCCGCATCGGGTCCGACGCGATCAGGTGATCGTCATCGCCAGTTCGCCGTCGCCTTCGTCGATCGCGACCTTTGCGCCGTCGGGCACCTTGCCGGCGAGGATCATGTCCGCCAGCGGGTCCTGCACGTAGCGCTGCACCGCGCGCTTGAGCGGGCGCGCGCCATAGACCGGGTCGTAACCCACGCGGCCGAGCCATTTCTTCGCCGCCTCGGTCAGGTCGAGCACGATCTTGCGATCCTTCAGGAGCTTCTGCACCCGCGCGACCTGGATATCGACGATCGGCGCCATATGCTCATGTGCGAGGCGATGGAACAGGATGATCTCGTCCAGCCGGTTGAGGAACTCGGGGCGGAAATGCCCGCGCACCACGTCCATCACCTGCGGTTCGACATCCTCGACCTTCTGGCCGTCGTCCATATTGGCGAGATACTGGCTGCCGAGGTTCGAGGTCAGGATGATCAGCGTGTTGCTGAAATCGACCACGCGGCCCTGCCCGTCGGTCAGCCGCCCGTCGTCGAGCACCTGCAGCAGCACATTGAACACGTCGCTATGCGCCTTCTCGACTTCGTCGAACAGCACCACCTGGTAGGGGCGCCGGCGCACCGCTTCGGTCAGCACGCCGCCTTCCTCGTAACCGACATAGCCTGGAGGCGCGCCGATCAGCCGGGCAACCGCGTGCTTCTCCATGAACTCGCTCATGTCGATGCGCACCATCGCGCTGTCGTCGTCGAACAGGAAGCCGGCAAGCGCCTTGGTCAGTTCGGTCTTGCCCACGCCGGTCGGCCCGAGGAACAGGAAGCTGCCCAGCGGGCGCCCCGGATCCTGGAGGCCCGCTCGCGCGCGGCGCACGGCCTTGGACACCGCGTCGATCGCCTGGCTCTGGCCGATCACCCGCTTGGCGAGGATGTTCTCCATGTCGAGCAACTTCTCGCGCTCGCCTTCCATCATCCGGTCGACCGGAATACCGGTCCAGCGGCTGACGACACCGGCGATATCGTCTTCGGTGACCTCTTCCTTGAGCAGCGCATTATCGGTGTGGCCCGAGGCTTCCGCGAGCTTCTTCTCCAGCTCGGGGATTCGCCCGTATTGCAGCTCGCCCGCCTTCTGCAGGTCGCCGCCGCGCTGCGCCTGTTCGAGTTCGATCCGCGCCTGGTCGAGGTCTTCCTTGATCCGCGCTTCGGCGTGGATTTTGTCGCGTTCGTTCTGCCAGCGCGTGGTCAGCTCGCTCGATTGCTGTTCGAGTTCGGACAGTTCCTTGCGCAGGTTTTCGAGCCGGTCCTTCGACGCGGTGTCGGTTTCCTTCTGCAGCGCCTGTTCCTCGATCCGCAGCTGGATGATGCGGCGGTCGAGGTTCTCGATTTCCTCGGGCTTGCTTTCAACTTCCATGCGGATGCGGCTGGCGGCCTCGTCCATCAGGTCGATCGCCTTGTCGGGCAGGAAGCGGTTCTGGATATAGCGGTTGGACAGCTGCGCCGCAGCGACGATCGCGCCATCGGTGATGCGCACACCGTGGTGCAGTTCGTACTTGTCCTTGATCCCGCGCAGGATCGATACCGTGTCCTCGACGCTGGGCTCGTCGATGAAAACCGGCTGGAAGCGCCGCTGCAGCGCGGGATCCTTCTCGACATATTTCTGGTATTCGTCGAGCGTGGTCGCGCCGATGCAATGCAGTTCGCCGCGGCTGAGCGCGGGCTTGAGCAGATTGCCCGCATCCATGCTGCCCTCGCTCGCGCCCGCACCGATCAGCGTGTGCATTTCGTCGATGAACAGGATGATCTGCCCCTCGGCGCCCTTTACTTCGTCGAGCACCGCCTTGAGCCGTTCCTCGAACTCGCCGCGGTACTTCGCGCCGGCGATGAGCGAGCCCATGTCGAGCGCCATCAGCGTGCGGCCCTTGAGGCTGTCGGGCACGTCGCCATTGGCGATACGCAGCGCGAGGCCTTCGGCGATCGCGGTCTTGCCGGTCCCGGGTTCGCCGATGAGCGCGGGATTGTTCTTGGTCCGGCGCGCGAGAATCTGCACGGTGCGGCGGATTTCCTCGTCGCGGCCGATCACCGGGTCGAGCTTGCCGTCGCGTGCCGCCTGCGTCAGGTCGCGGGCGTATTTCTTCATCGCGTCGTAGCTTTCTTCGGCGCCCGCGCTGTCGGCGGTGCGGCCGCCGGTCACTTCCTGGATCGCGGCCTCGAGCGCCTTGGCGTCGATCCCCGCCGCTTTCAGTGCCTTACCGGCGTCATTGTCGGCCAGTGCCAGCGCCTGCAGCAACCGCTGGACGGGGACGAAGCTGTCGCCGGCCTTTTCCGCCAGCTGTTCGGCGCTGTCGAGCGCGCGCACCGCGTCATTGTCGAGCCCCGGGGTCGCCTGCGCCCCGCCGCCCGAAACCGCCGGCACCTTGGCCAGTGCATTGTCGACTTCGGTAATCGCCACGCCCGGATTGCCGCCCGCGCGCTGGATCAGCTGCGCGGCCATGCCCTGTTCGTCGTCGAGCAGCGCCTTGAGCAGGTGCGACGGCGAAATCCGCTGGTGGTTCAAGCGGATGGCAACGGTCTGCGCAGCCTGCAGGAAACCCTTGGCGCGGTCGGTGAACTTTTCGAGATTCATGCAAACACCCCAATCACAAATTACCGTCCGAATATGGTGTTGCGATTATGCAACACAAGACCTCGCTGCAAATAAACGAGGTGTGTTAGTCGGATATAGGGGTGCCGCGCAGCTTGTGAAGCCGCCGGCCAACAAATTCAAGCCAGCCGGGCGCCGTCGGGAATGCCCGCTCCGGGCTGCGCCAGCACGATCGCCCCCTCGGCGTCGGGAAAGCCCAGCACGAGGATCTCGGACATCACCGGACCGATCTGGCGCGGCGCGAAGTTGACCACTGCCATCACCCGCTGCCCGACGAGGCCTTCGGGGGTGTAATGTTCGGTAATCTGCGCGGAGCTCTTGCGTTCGCCGATGTCGGGGCCGCAATCGACCCACAGCTTGATTGCCGGGCGGCGGGCTTCGGGGAAGGGTTCGGCGCGGGTCACGGTGCCCGCACGGATGTCGAGCGCGGCGAAATGGGCGAAATCGGCATAGTCCATCGTCCCGGTCTATGCAGACCGCGGCGCGGCATCAACCGTCGGCAAGCGGTTCGAGCCCGGGGACCATGATCGTGCGGTCGCCGCCGAAATCCTCGCGCACCACCACCAGCCCTTGCCGCTCGAGATGATCGAGCAGGCGCCGGATACGGCCGGGCGAGCTGGTGCCATAGGCACGCGCGAGCGCCGCTTCGTCGACCTGCGTCTCGCCCGCATGCGCGGCCTTGGCGATCACGAGGAACGGGCCGAGCAGGTCTTCTTCCACTGCACCGGCCAGCTGCATGATCCGCGCCTGCAGCGCTTCGTCTAGCTCGGCCAGCCCGGCGCCGGCCACGGCGAACCGGCGGCGGAAGGCGCGCATGTCGGGCATCGGCCCGATCAGCCGCTCGCGGCGGCAGCGGGTGAGGAAGGTCTGGTATTGCGCGCTGGCCGACTGGAAGGCGATCCCTTCCTCGCGCACCAGCTCGGTGATGATCTCGGCGATCCGCGTAGCCACCGCCGTGGTATCGACCGGTTCGCCGCGCGGAGCGACCTGGCGTTCCTCCGCCGCGGCGATGCTGGTTTCGATCTCGTCCACCGGCGGGGCCGGCGGCGGCGCGGGCGGCGGCGGCGCCTTGGCGACATCGCTGGCGAGGTCGGTGGTGAGCAGCGCCGCCATGTCTTCGGGCGCGGTATCGGGCAGCGCCATCAGCCCTTCGCTGCGCGCCTGCTGGCCGGTCTGCACCGGACCGATCTTCACTGCCAGCGGAACGCGCGTGATGGCCGGCCCCAGCGCAAGGAAATGCCCGCGCTCGAGCTCGCGGATCCGTTCCGCCTGGCGCCGTTCCATCCCCAGCAGGTCGGCGGCGCGGATCATGTCGATGTCGAGAAAGGTCCGCCCCATCAGGAAATTCGAGGCTTCGGCTGCCACGTTCTTGGCGAGCTTCGCCAGCCGCTGGGTGGCGACGATCCCGGCCAGCCCGCGCTTGCGCCCGCGGCACATCAGGTTGGTCATCGCGGTCATGGTCATCCGCCGCGTGTCTTCCGCCACCTCGCCCGCCGCGGCAGGGGCGAACATCTGCGCTTCGTCGACCACCACCAGCGCGGGATACCAATGCTCGCGCGGCGCATCGAACAGCGCGGTGAGGAATTGCGCGGCGCAGCGGATCTGCTGCTCGACCTCGAGCCCGTCGAGATCGAGCACCACGCTGGCGCGGTGTTCGCGGATGCGGCGGGCAAGCGCCTCGATCTCACCCGGCGAATAGGCCGCCCCGTCGATCACCACATGGCCGAACTTGTCCGCCAGCGAGGGGAAATCGCCCTCGGGGTCGATCACCACCTGCTGCACCATGCCCGCGCTCTCTTCGAGCAGGCGCCGCAGCAGGTGCGACTTGCCGCTGCCCGAATTGCCCTGGACGAGCAGACGGGTGGCGAGGAGTTCCTCGATATCGAATTCGGCCGGCTTGCCGGAAGAATCGTGTCCGATGGTGATCTGTGCTGTCACTGCGCGCTGGTTAGCGGGCCGAATCTGGAACGGGGAACAGCCGTGGGAAGGTTTTGCCCAATCGCATTGCGTCCGCCCGTCCTGCTCGCTAACCGAGTTGCAAGAGAGGACGCATTTCTATGAAAAAATGGCTGGGGCGCACGGGCATTGCGCTGCTTGTGCTGGTGCTTGCAATATTCATCGCGCTGGCGACGTGGGAACCCTTCTGGGCCAAGCGCGACGCCCTGGCGCTGGCCGACCGCACCTATACCGCGGAAATCATCCGCGACGAATTCGGCGTTCCGCACATCTACGGCGATACCGACGCGGATGTCGCCTATGGCGTCGCTATCGCGCATTCGGAGGACGATTTCTCCACCCTGCAGGACGTCATCGCGATGAGCCGCGGGCGCTATGGCGCGATCGCCGGGCAGGACGGGGCGGCGTTCGACTATGCCTATCACCTGCTCGACGCGCGCGGCCTCGCCGAGCGCGACTACCCGCAGCTGCCCGAAGACACGCGCGCGCTGTTCGACGCCTATGCTGCGGGCCTCAACGATTTCGCCGCCGCGCATCCGGGCGAGCGCAAGCTGGCCAACCTCTTCCCCGTCGACGGCGTCGACGTGGCGGCCGGCTTCGCCCTGCGCCAGCCGTTCTTCTTCGGCCTCGGCAATGTCATCGAACCGTTGGTTTCGGGCACGCCGCTGAAGCGCGAACAGGGGCCGGCGATACCCGGTGCCGGGCAGCCCGCGCCCGGCGAGGATGCCGCGCCGATCGTTCGCACCAGCCATACGCCGCGTACCCGCAACCCCGCCCCGCTGCCCTACGCCGACGAGGCCGCGTTCTCGGGATCGAACGCCTTTGCGGTGACGCCCGAGAAATCGGGCGGTCCCACGACGCTGATTTCCAATTCGCACCAGCCCTGGCGCGGCGGCGTCGCATGGTACGAACTGGTCGTCGAAAGCGGCGAGGGCTGGCATTTCGCCGGAGCGAACTTCCCCGGCAGCCCCTTTCCCTTCCTCGGACACAATGCCGACCTCGGGTGGACCAACACCGTCAACACGCCCGACATGGTCGATGTCTATCAGCTGGTGCTGGACGACAGCGGCACGCGCTACCGCCTCGACGGCGAATGGCGCGAGCTGGAACAGCGCACGGTAACGCTGCCGGTGCGTCTCGGCCCCGTGGTGCTGCCGATCCGCCGCGACATCTACCGCAGCGCGCATGGCCCGGTGATCAAGAACGACAAGGGCGCTTTCGCCATCCGCTACGGCGGGATGGGCAATCTCGGTCAGCTGGATGCCTATTACCGGCTGAACAAGGCGGCATCGCTCGACGAATGGCAGGGCATCCTCGCGCGGATGGACATCCCCTCGACCAATTTCATCTATGCCGACAAGGCGGGCAATATCGCCAATATCTACAATGCCGCGATCCCCGCCCGCCCGGCCACCGTCGGCGGCGAACGGATCGACTGGCGCGGCATCCTGCCGGGCGACCGCAGCGACCTCATCACCCGCGGATCGGTCAGCTACGACCAGTTGCCGCGCTATGTGAACCCCGCCAGCGGCTGGTTGGTGGAAGCCAACAACAACCCCTTCCTCGATGCGGGAGCGGGCAGCAATCTGTCGCCCGGGGACTTCCCGCCCGAACTCGGGATCGAGCTCAAGGACACCAATCGCGGTACGCGCGGGGCGAAGTTGATGGCCGAGGCCGAGGTGCTCGACCGCGCCGCGCTGGAGCGGATCAAATACGACACCGCCTATGAGAACAGCGGCTATATCGCCCAAATGCTGCGCGACGTCGCGGCGTTACGGACCGATGATCCGGACCTGCTGGCCGCCCAGCGCCTGCTCGGCGAATGGGACCTGAACGCGGATAACATCGGCCGGGGCGACAGCCTCGCGCTGCTGATGATCCGCCCCTTCATGGGGTCGAGCTACAGCAACGACCCCTGGCCCGATGCCGAAACGGAGCTGCAGCGCTCGGTGGACCACCTGCTGCGCCACTTCGGCCGCATCGACCCGCCGATGGGCGAGCTGCTGCGCCTGCGCCAGGGCGACGTCGACCTGCCTCTCGACGGCGGGTCCGACACGCTGCGCGCCTCGACGCTATGGGACATCGACGACGATGGACGCCTTTCGGTGCGGCATGGCGACAGCTTCATCCAGTGGGTCGAATGGATGCCCGGCGAGCGGGTCTCCTCGCGTTCGATCCAGCCGTTCGGTTCGGCCACCACCCGGCCTGCCTCCCCGCATTATGCCGATCAGTCTACGCTGTTCGTCCAGCACCGCTTGAAGCCCGTCCACTTCTGGCGCGAGGACGTCCTGGCCAATGCGGCGTCGCGGAAAACCGTGACCAATCGCCGCTGACCCGTTAGCCTGCTCGCATTGACGAGATTCAAAAACCCGATCGAGGTACCATGCAAATCAAGCCCCTCCTCACCGTAAGCGCCCTCGCCCTCGCGCTGGGCACCGCGGCCCCAGCGATTGCCGCCACCGCGCAGGCCAATGCCCCCATTGCCGCAGCCGATACCGCCGCGCCCGCCGAACTGACCGCGCTGGTCGACCAGGTCGACATCCCGTTCGAGAAGTTCACGCTCGACAACGGGCTCGACGTCATCGTCCACACCGACCGCAAGGCTCCCATCGTGGCCGTCGCGGTGTGGTACAATGTCGGATCGAAGGACGAACCCGAAGGCAAGTCCGGCTTCGCGCACCTGTTCGAACATCTGATGTTCAACGGCAGCGAGAACGCGCCGCAGGACTATTTCCAGTACCTGCAGGAAATGGGCGCGACCGATTACAACGGCACGACCAATTTCGACCGCACCAATTATTTCCAGACCGTGCCCCGCCCCGCGCTCGAACGCGCGCTGTGGCTGGAAAGCGATCGCATGGGCTATCTGCTCGGCGCGGTCACGCAGCAGAAGCTCGATAACCAGCGCGGCGTTGTGCAGAACGAGAAACGCCAGGGTGACAACCAGCCCGGCGGCCTCGTGTTCTACGAGATCGTCAAGGCGCTGTTCCCCGCGCCGCATCCCTACGACCACACGCCGATCGGCTCGATGGCCGACCTCGACAGCGCCAGCATGGACGACGTCCGCAGCTGGTTCCGCGACAAATACGGTCCCAACAACGCCACCGTGGTGCTGGCGGGCGACGTGTCGGCTGAAGAAGCGCGGCCGCTGGTCGAGAAATATTTCGGCCCGATCGCGCGCGGCCCGGTCAACGACCCGGCCGAAGCCGCCATCCCCGAGCTTGCGGAAGACGTCCGCACGGTAATGCGCGACCAGGTCGCAGCGGTCAGCATCGACAAGTACTGGACCGCACCGGGCATCACGGACCGCGAACTGACGGCGCTGACCGTGGGCGCGCAGATCCTTGGCGGGCTGTCGTCGAGCCGGCTCGACAACACGCTGGTGCGCGACGAGCAGCTGGCGGTGAGCGTTTCGGCCGGCAATTACGCCTGGCAGCGCGTCGGCATCCTCAACGTCTCCGCGACCGCGCGTCCCGGCGTCGAGGAAGCCGAGGTCGAACGCCGGCTCAACGAACTGGTTGCCCAGTTCATCGCCGAAGGCCCGACCGAAGACGAAGTGCGCCGTGCGGCGACCAGCACGGTTGCCGACACGATCCGCGGGCTCGAACAGGTCGGCGGCTTCGGCGGCAAGGCCGTGACGCTGGCATCGGGCGAAGTGCTGGCCGACGATCCTGCCTTCTACGCCCGCCAGTTCGAAATCCTCGCCACGCTGACGCCCGCCGAAGTGCAGGCGGCCATGCAGCGCTGGCTGACGCGGCCGTCCTTCACGCTGGTGCTCGAACCGGGCGAGCGCGACGGGTCCTACGAAGAGGCGGCGAGCGTCGCCGAAACCGAGGCCGCCGCGGAAGCTGGCGCGCCGGATGCCCTGACCGTGACCGAAGTCCGCCCGGCGCCGCCGATCGAATCGGTTGCCGAGCTCGACTTCCCCGAGGTGCAGCACACCGCGCTGGCGAACGGCATGACGCTGCATTACGCGCAGCGCGACGCCATTCCCGCCACCTATGTCACGCTGTCCTTCGATGCCGGCAGCAGCGCCGATCCGGCGGACATGCGCGGGCTCGAAGGCCTTTCGCTCAGCCTGTTCGAGGAAGGCACCACCAGCATGAGTTCGCGCGAGATCGCCGAGACCAGCGAACGGCTGGGCGCGAACATCTCGCTCGGTGGCGGCGCCGACCGATCCAGCTTCACGCTGTCCGCATTGTCGGCCAATCTGGTCCCCTCGCTCGAACTGCTGTCCGACATGGTGCGCAACCCGGCGTTCGACCCGGCCGAAATCGACCGGGTCCGCGCGCAGCGCATCACCAGCGTCGAACAGGAACTGCGCACGCCCGCGGCCATTGCCGCGCGCACTGCGGCACCGCTGATCTACGGCGCCGACAGCCCCTATGCCGGCCCCGACAGCGGGACCGTTGCATCGCTGACCGCGATCACGCGCGAGGACATTACCGCCTTCAAGGACCGCTGGATCCGCCCCGACAATGGCGAAATCTTCGTGGTGTCGGACCGGCCGCTGGCTGAAATCGTGGGTGCGCTGAACGGCGTGTTCGGCGACTGGGAAGCCCCCGCCGCGGCCAAGGGCACCAAGAGCTTCGCCGACGCGCCCGAGGCAGCCACCGAAAGCCGGATCGTGCTGGTCCACCGGCCCAATTCGCCGCAGAGCTATATCTATGGCGGGCAGCTGACCCCGGTCGATCCGCGCGGCGAGACCTATGTCGATTTCCTCAACGCCAACAACGCGCTGGGCGGCAACTTCCTCGCCCGGCTCAACATGAACCTGCGCGAGACCAAGGGCTGGAGCTATGGCGTACGCGGCGCCCCGCTGACCAATGAGAACGCGGTCGCCTATACCGTGCGCGCGCCCGTCCAGGCCGACCGCACCGGCGATGCGCTGGCCGAACTGATCCGCGAAACCGGGGAATTCCTCGATACGCGCGGCGTCACCGACGAGGAGCTCACCCGGATCGTCACGGCCGAGATCGGCGAACTGCCCGGCCAGTTCGAAACCTCGGGCGCTATCCTCGGCGCGATGCAGTCCAATGCGCTCTACGGGCGGCCCGACGATTACTACGAAGTGATCGCCGATCGTTTCCGCGCGCAGACCACCGACAGCCTCGATGCCGCAGCCCGCGCAGCGATCGACCCCGATCGTTTCGTCTGGGTCGTGGTGGGCGATGCAACGGTCGTCGAACCGCAACTCGAACAGCTCGGCCTGGCAGTCGAACGCATCGAAATGGCGGGAACCGACTAATTGACATTCGTGTCAGCAGGCCCGATTGAAATGGGACTTTGAACCCCCAAGCGAAGAGAGGAATTTCCATGTCCGTAGCAGGTACCTACGATACCGTCGTGAAGAGCCCGATGGGCGACCAGAAGGGCACGCTGACGGTCGTGCCGAGCGACGACGGCAACAGCTTCACCGGCTCGATGGCCGGTGGCATGGGCTCGATGGACATCACCGACGGCACGATCGAAGGCGATACGCTCAAGTGGAAGATGGACATGACCGTCCCCATGCCGATGACGCTCAACTGCACCGCCACCGTCAATGGCGACCAGATGACCGGCACCGTCAATGCGGGCGCTTTCGGCGACATGCCGCTGACCGGCGAACGCCAGGGCTGATCGGCCCGGTCCGTGACGCGAGGGGCGTCGGGAGCGATCCCGGCGCCCTTTTCTTTGGCCTGCCTGAGCCAGCGGACGGAACTTCCGTCCGCACCGGGGCTTGGAAGAAGGACAGCATGGACGACAGCGACCCTCCCAAGCCGCGGCACCGCGCGATTCCCAGCAGCCGCGCGGCGCGGCTGGGCACCTTCGGGCGGCTCGCCGGCGGGGTTGCCGGGGGCATGCTGGGCGAAGGCGCCCGGCGGCTGGCCCGCGGCGAGCGCCCGCGGATGCGCGACCTGCTGCTGACCCCGGGCAATGTCGGCCGCCTGGCCGATCGCCTGTCGCATCTGCGCGGTGCGGCGATGAAGCTCGGCCAGATGATCTCGATGGATGCGGGTGACATGCTGCCCGCCGAACTCACTGCCATTCTCGCGCAATTGCGTTCGCAGGCCTATCGCATGCCACCGCAGCAATTGCGCAGCGTGCTCGACGCGGAATGGGGGCCCGACTGGCGCCGCCGCTTCGCGCGCTTCAACGCCACCCCGATTGCCGCGGCATCGATCGGCCAGGTGCACCGCGCGGCGCTGCCCGACGGGCGCGAAGTGGCAATCAAGGTCCAGTATCCCGGCATTCGCGAAAGCATCGATTCCGATGTCGACAATGTCGCGACCCTGCTGCGCGTATCGGGTGTACTGCCGCGCGAGCTCGACCTTGCGCCGCTGCTGGGCGAAGCCAAGCGGCAGTTGCACGAGGAAGCCGATTACGAACGCGAAGCGGCGCAGATGACGCGCTTTGCCGACTGGCTGGACGGACACCCCGATTACATCGTCCCGCGCCCGCTGCACGAACTGACCACCGCACGCGTGCTGGCGATGGATTTCATCGACGGCCAGCCGATCGAGGCGCTGGGCGAAGCGCCGCAGGAGACGCGCGATGCGGCGATGCGCGACCTGATCGCGCTGGTGCTGCGCGAGCTGTTCGAATTCGGCGCGATGCAGACCGATCCCAATTTCGCCAACTACCGCTTCCAGCCCGACACCGGGCGCTTGGTGTTGCTCGATTTCGGGGCGACGCGCGATGTCGATCCCGCGACCGCGGAAGGCTATCGCACGCTACTTGCCGCCGGGCTCGCAGGCGACCGCGACGCGGTGCGCGAAGCTGCACAGGCAGCGGGCTTCCTGGGCGAGGCAGCCATTGCCCGTCACCGCCCGCTGGTCGACCGGATGATCGACATCGTGGTGACCGAGATGAACCGGCCCGGCCCGTTCGACTTCGGCGATCGCGGCTTCGTCGAGGTGCTGCGCGAACAGGGGATGGAAATGGCCGCCGACCGGTCGACCTGGCACATCCCCCCGGTCGAGACGCTGTTCGTCCAGCGCAAGATCAGCGGTACCGCGCTGCTCGCGGCGCGGCTTGCAGCGCGGGTCGACGTGCGCGAACTGGTACGCCCCTACCTTGCAGGCGACAGCGCCTGACGAAATTGGGCTGCCGGATCGCTCCGACAGCCCGTGTTCGTGACTGCGGCCCGGCCTAGCGGACCCCGGGATTGCCTTGGTCAGGCGCCGGGTCGGTTCAGCCCAGCTTATCCTTGAGGATCTGGTTGACCACCGCGGGGTTGGCCTTGCCCTGCATCGCCTTCATCGTCTGGCCGACGAAGAAACCGAACAGCTTGTCCTTGCCGCCGCGATATTGTTCGACCTTGTCCTCATTGTTGGCGAGGATCTCCTCGATGGCGGCCTCGATCGCCCCCGTATCGGAGACCTGCTTGAGGCCCTTTTCGTCGGCGATCGTCTCGGGCTCGCCGCCATCCTTGAGGACGATTTCGTAGATTTCCTTGGCCTGTCCGCCGGAAATCTCGCCCTTGTCCTGCATCGCCAGGATGCTGGCCTGCGCTGCGGCAGTGGCATTGGCCATATCGGCTTCATCACCCAGCGACTTGACCACGCCCGGCGCGACCGAAAGCGCCCAGTTGGCGACCTGCGTGGCGACCTTGGCTTCGCTCTTGCCGATCTTGGCCGCGGTCGCCGCAAGCAGCGTTTCGAACCGTGCGAAGGTTTCCACCTCGGCTGTGAGTTCGCGCGCGTTGTAAGGCGTCAGGCCCAGTTCGCTTTCGTACCGCTTGCGCTTGGCGTCGGGCAGTTCGGGCAGCGAGGCGCGGCATTCCTCGAGGAAGCTGTCCTCCAGTTCGAGCGGGAGCAGGTCCGGATCGGGGAAATAGCGGTAGTCATGCGCATCTTCCTTGCTGCGCATGGTCCGGGTGGTGCCGGTGCCGGGATCGAACAGCCGCGTTTCCTGGTCCACGCTGCCGCCATTCTCGATCACGTCGACCTGGCGGTTGGCTTCATATTCGATGACCTGCATCACGAAGCGCACCGAGTTGACGTTCTTCGTCTCGGTCCGGGTGCCCAGCTCGCCGCCGGGCTTGCGCACGCTGACATTGACGTCGGCGCGCATCGAGCCTTCTTCCATATTGCCGTCGCACGAACCGACATAGCGCAGGATTGAACGCAGCTTGCGGACATAGGCGCCCGCTTCGGCGGGGCTGCGCATGTCGGGCATCGAGACGATTTCCATCAGCGCCACGCCGCTGCGGTTGAGGTCGACATAGGACATGGTCGGATGCTGGTCGTGCATCAGCTTGCCCGCATCCTGTTCGACATGGATCCGTTCGATCCCGATGACCTTGTCCTCGGGAATGCCGGCCTTCTCGTCAGCATCGATCAGTAGCTGCCCTTCACCCACCAGCGGGTGGTAGAGCTGGCTGATCTGGTAGCCCTGCGGCAAATCGGCATAGAAGTAGTTCTTGCGGTCGAACCGCGACCACTGGTTGATCTGCGCCTCGATCGCCATGCCGGTGCGCACCGCCTGGCGGATGCACTCGCGATTGGGCACGGGCAGCATGCCGGGCATTGCCGCATCGACGAGGCTGACCTGCGTATTGGGCTCGGCACCGAAGGCAGTCGACGCGCCGCTGAACAGCTTGGCGTTGGAGGTGACCTGCGCATGGACCTCGAGGCCGATCACGACCTCCCATTCGCCCGTTGCGCCCTGGATGCGGTAGTTACTCATCGTCTTTCGGCTTTCCATTGTCACTCTTGAACCGCGCCTCGCCGTGGTTGATCCGCTTGGACAGGATCGCGGGCAGCGCCATCACGCCCAGCACCGCCACCGCGGCGACCAGCGTGAAGATGGCCTCGTTCACCACCAGTTCTCCGGCTGCGCGTCGAACCCGGCGCGCTGCTGGATCGCGAGTCCGGTGTTGAGCACACCCTGTTCGTCGAAGGGCTTGCCCACGATCTGCAGCCCGAGCGGCAGGCCGTCGTCATTGACCATGGCGGGTACGCTCATCGCGGGCAGGCCAGCCAGCGATGCGGGCACGGCGAAGACATCGTTGAGATACATCGTCAGCGGGTCTTCATTAAGCGAACCCAGCGGGAAGCTGGCGGTCGGCGTGGTGGGCGCGAGGATCGCGTCGCACTGGCCGAACGCCTGCTCGAAGTCCTGGCTCACCAGCGTGCGGATCTTCTGCGCCTGCGTGTAATAGGCATCGTAGAAGCCGGCGCTCAGCACATAGGTGCCGATCAGGATACGGCGCTTGACCTCGTCGCCGAACCCGGCGGCGCGGGTGGCGGCATACATGTCCTGCAGGCCCGCCCCGTCAGGCAGGTCGCGCAGGCCATAGCGCACGCCGTCATAGCGCGCGAGATTGCTCGAGGCCTCGGCAGGCGCGACGATGTAATATGCGGGCAGCGCGTATTTGGTATGCGGCAGCGAGATATCGACGATCTCGGCGCCCGCATCGCGCAGCCATTCCTTGCCCTGTTCCCAGCTCTTGAGAATGGCCTCGTCGGTGCCGTCCATCCGGTATTCCTTCGGGATACCGATCTTCTTGCCCTTGAGGTCTGCCGACAGGCCCGCTTCCCACTGCGGCACGTCCAGCTTGAGGCTGGTCGCGTCCTTGGGATCGAAACCGGCCATGGCCTCGAGCATGATCGCGCAGTCTTCGACGCTGCGTGCCATCGGGCCCGCCTGGTCGAGGCTGGAAGCGAAGGCGACCACGCCCCAGCGGCTGCAGCGGCCATAGGTCGGCTTGATCCCGCAGATACCGGTGAAGGCGGCGGGCTGGCGGATCGAACCGCCGGTATCGGTGCCGGTGGCAGCGGGCGCGATCCGCGCGGCGACCGCGCTGGACGAACCGCCCGACGAACCGCCCGGGCTCATCGCGGCATTGGTGCCGTTCTTCTTCCACGGCGAGGAGACATTGCCGAAATAGCTGGTCTCGTTCGACGAACCCATCGCGAACTGGTCGAGATTGAGCTTGCCCAGCATGCCCGCACCCGCATCCCACAGCTTCTGGCTGACAGTGCTTTCGTACTGCGGCGTGAAGCCTTCGAGAATATGGCTCGCAGCGGTGGTCTGCACGCCCCTCGTGGCGAACAGGTCCTTCATGCCGATCGGCACGCCGCCCATGATGCCCAGATCCTCGCCCTTGGCACGCTTGGCATCGGCGGCATCGGCCGCCGCCAGCGCATGGTCCGGCGTGGTCACGATGAAGGCATTGAGGTCGGCCGCTTCGGCCACGGCGGCGTTGAAGGCTTCCGCCACTTCGCGCGCGGTGAAGCTGCCGCCCGCCACGCCATCGCGGATCGCCTTGACGCCGAGATCGGTCAATTCGCTCATGCTTCGTCACCCTGAACTTGTTTCAGGGTCCATTTCGCCACAATCACGGTGTCGTCCCCTAAAGAGCTGCATTCCTGTTCCTGGATCCTGAAACACGCGCGGCTTCGCCGCTGTTCAGGATGATCGAATGAAAATGCGTGGCTTTTCATTCGATCACCTTGGGCACGCCGAAGAAGCCGTGTTCGGCGGCGGGGGCATTGGCCAGCACATCCTCGCGCCGTCCGCCAGCGGTCAGCGGGTCGGCGTCGACGACATCGTCGCGCAGGCGCAGCGAGTTGGGAATGACCGCGGTCATCGGCTCGACGCCGCTGGTATCGACCTCGCCCAGCTGTTCGACCCAGTTGAGGATATTGTTGAGTTCGGGGACCATCGTATCGAGTTCGTCATCGCCCATCTTGATGCGGGCGAGCGAGGCGATCTTGGCCACTTCTTCGCGTGTGACTGACATGCTCGCGCGTTAGCCGCGCGCGCGGCCCGCTTCAAGCAGCGATGCTGCAGCGCAATGCTATTCGAAGGGATCGCCTGCGGGCTGGCCGTCGATATAGACCCGCCGCCCGGTCCATTCGCGGATTTCGACCTGCGATCCCGCGCCCTGATCCGGCGCGTCGAACTCCGCCCTGATCGCGGCTTCGCGGGCTGCCGTTACCGCTGTCTGATCGGCGGGCCCGGCAAGATCGAACTCTTCCCAGGCGATGCGCCCGTCCTCGACCAGGGCGACCCTGCGCCGCCCATTGTCGCCAGCCCCGGCATCCAGCGCCACACAAGGGTTGTCGCAGCGCCACGGCGAGGCGCGCACATGGTTCTCGACGTGGCGGCGCAGCGTCTCGTCCTCGAACTGCATCCGCAAATTCGCGAGCCGCTCGTTGCGCTCGGTGCCTCTCTCGACATCCCGATAGGTGCGGGCTTCCTGCGCGAGGGCACCGGCAGCGAGTTCTGCCACCTCGGCATCACTGCCCTTCGCCAGCCGCGCCAGTCCTTCGCGCCCGGCCTCGCCGAATTCCCAGCGCAGCGCGTCGAAGTCGAAGTCGTCCACCGCAACCCTGCCGCTTTCGAGCCGGGCGATCTGGTTCTTCGCCGATATCGCACCGAAATCGAACAGCGGCAGCGCGAGCACGAAGGCCAGCCCGCATGTCGCCACCGCGAGATGCATGTTCGCGGTGCGGACGCGGTCCATCCAGCCGGTCAGTCGCCCGCGGATCGGTGCAATGAAATAGGCCATGCCGTAAGCGACCGCGACCGCCACCGCGACGATGCCCCAGAGCCGTTCGGGGCTGAGCCCGTATTCGGCGACCCGCGTTCCGGTCGAGACTGCCGCCAGCAGCGCCAGCGGGAAGATCGCCAGCGCCAGCACCAAGGCCGCCCAGCGCAAGACGCGATTTGCGCTGACTTCCTGATCGGCGTTGCGAATCACCGCATTGACCAGGACGAAGCCCGCCACCGCCACCGACAGCAGCAGCGGCGTGGGGCTTTCGGTCGCATTCCACAGCACCGCAATACCGCTTGCCAGCACGGCCAGCAGGAAGATCGCCAGCGCGGCCGCCAGCGGCACGGCGATAATCGAGAACACCAGCATCACCACCGATTGCAGCGTGCCGATGATCTTCAACTGGTTGCGCAACACGCCCAGAGCGGCGCCGAATGCCGCCCCCGAGAAGATCCAGCCGAACCAGGCCTCGTCGACCACGTTCTCGACCAAGTCGATATCGATGGCGGAGAAGAGCGCGGCGAGCAGCACCGCCAGCAGCCACGATACGCCGGTGAAGGCGAGTGCCCCGGCGCCGCTGATCGCATCGGTCCATACGTGGAAGTGGGTCTGGTCGTAGGCCGTCCGCCAGCGCATCTGGTGGAACCCCGCCTGGAACAGCGGCAGGGCCAGCGTGATCGCGACCAGCCCGGCGGCGACCCAGAAAGGCTCGTCGGCATAGCGGTCGCCCGCGCTCGTCACCCGCCAGGCGATCCCCGCCATGACCAGCGCGACCAGCCCGGCGAAGACCAGCGGCTCCTGCCAGCGGACACGCTCGACGGTGAAGGCCAGCGCCAGCGGACCGAAGACGAAAGCGGCGGCGAGCGCGGCCCGCCACGGCGGCATGTCGGCCGCGTTCCAGTCGGACAACAGGTGGACGGCGAGCCCGGCGAGGCCCAGCAGGACGGCGAGCATCCAGGGCCGCAGCGGCCAGTCGGCATGGGCTGCGGGCGCGTGAACGGCGGTTGCCTCGGTCATGCGCCCTCCCCCCGGCGGCCGGCCTATTGCGCCGGCGGGGGTCCCGCCTGGCCGTCGGCGCCCTGCTGCCCCATCATCTGCTGGAGGGCAGCGGCGCGCGCCTGGAAGTCGTCGCGGCTCATGAAGTCGACCACTTCCACTTCAAACACCAGATCGGCATTGGCGGGGATCGGCGAGCCCGGCGGCGGTTCGGCGCCATAGGCCTGATCGGCGGGGATCGTCAGCACGTAGCTGCCGCCCTTCTGCATCTGCTGCAGCCCCTCGATGAAGCCGTCGATGATCGCGCCTTCCTCGAGCAGCAGCGGATTGCCTTCGGGGAACAGGCCCGGCGGCACCGGCAGCGGCTGCGACCGGTCGAATTCGGTCCCGTCCGCCAGCGTGCCGACATAATTGACGAACACGACATCGCCGAGCTGCGGCGAATCGCCCGAGCCCGCGGTTACCGTTTCGACATCGAGCCCGCGCGGCATGGCGGCCCAGGCAAGACCCGCGGCGACGAGGACGGCAAGCAGCACGCCGAGCCACAATTTGGTCAGCGAGCCCTTCTTGATGGGCTGGAGGGGAACGCGGGTGATCTCGGTCATGAAAGTCTCTTCCGGATTCGCAACGGCGGATACGCAAAGGGCGCGGATTGCTCCGCGCCCTCATGGCTTAGCTTGGTAGCAGTCGCAATAGCGACTTACTTGGCGCCGTCGCGCTCCAGCCGCTTGCGCTCGAGCTTGCGCGCGCGGCGCACCGCAGCCGCCTTTTCGCGGGCGCGCTTTTCGCTGGGCTTCTCGTAGTGGCGGCGCAGCTTCATTTCGCGATACACGCCTTCACGCTGCAGCTTCTTCTTGAGCGCGCGGAGGGCCTGGTCGACATTGTTATCGCGAACCATGATCTGCATAAACTTCAATACCTCGACTTTGCGGGCCAGAGCCCGCGCAAAAGCGGGGTATGCCTCCTGAATTGGGGTTTCGCTTGTTCAACGAAAAGCGCGCCGAATCCGTTCCGGACCGGCTCGAACGGGTGCGCACATACGGATTCTCGCAGCCGAAGGCAAGTCTTTGTCGCATGCTGCAGCATCGGGATGACGCAGGGGCAATTGGCGGCTAAGGGCAGCGGCGATGTCCACCTTCTCTCCTTTCGTTGCCGCGCTGCACGTCTTTATCGGCGGCGGGTTCGGCGCGGTGCTGCGCTGGCAGCTCGGCCGCGCGATGACCGGCTGGCTCGGCGCGCCGGTCGTGACCGCCTTTCCCTTTGCCACGCTGGCGGCCAACGCCGCGGGCAGTCTCGCGATGGGATTGCTGGCCGGCTGGCTGGCACGCCACGGCAGCGGGGAAGGCGAGCAATTGCGGTTGCTGCTGGGTGTAGGGCTGCTGGGCGGCTTTACCACATTCAGCGCGTTCAGCCTTGAAATGGTGCTGCTGATCGAACGCGGACAATATCTTTTCGCCCTGCTTTATGCAGTGCTGTCGATTGCATTGGGCATCACCGGGCTGATGGTCGGTCTCGGCGTGATGAGGATGGCAGGATGAATACCTCCGACGAAGTACGCAATTTCACCGTCGAGGCGGATGACGACGGCATCCGGGTGGACCGGTGGTTCAAGCGGCACCTGCCGCAGGTCGGCTTCGGCACGGTCAGCAAATGGGCACGCACCGGCCAGGTCCGGGTCGACGGCAAGCGGGTCAAGCCCGACGACCGGCTGGCCGAGGGGCAGCAGATTCGCGTGCCCCCGGGGGGCGATGCGCCGCACAAGCAGCCCAAGGCGAAGCGCGAGCTCAAGCCCGCCGAGATCGAGCAGGCGCAGGCCATGCTGATCGAGCGGACCAAGGGCGCGCTGGTGCTGAACAAGCCGCCGGGCCTTGCGACGCAGGGCGGGACGAACACGTTCAACCATGTCGACGGCCTGCTCGACGCCTATGTCGAAGGCGAGGACGATCCGCGCCCGCGGCTGGTTCACCGGCTCGACAAGGACACTAGCGGCGTGTTGCTGGTGGCGCGCACGCCGGGCAGCGCGGCCTATTTCTCCAGGCGCTTCTCGGGCCGTTCGGCGAAGAAGATCTACTGGGCGCTGGTAATCGGCGTGCCCGATGTGAAGGAAGGCGTGATCGAGGCGCCGCTTGCCAAGCAGCCCGGATCGGGCGGCGAGAAAATGCATGTCGACCACGAGGGCGGCCAGCCGGCCAAGACCAAGTACCGGGTCGTCGATGCGGTGGGCAAGAAAGCCGCCTGGCTCGAACTGCAGCCGCTGACCGGCCGCACGCACCAGCTCCGCGTGCATTGCGCGGCGATGGACCACCCGATCGTGGGCGATGGCAAATATGGCGGCAAGGAAGCTTTCCTGACCGGCTCGATCAGCCGCAAGATGCACCTCCATGCGCGGCGTCTGATCATCGACAGCCCCGACGGCGACAAGCTCGACGTGACCGCGGACCTGCCCGAACACTTCGCCGCCTCGATGGAGCAGCTCGGGTTCGACGTGAACCTGTCCGATGCCACCCCGATGCGCGACGATCCGCCGCCCAAGACGCGCGAGGAGAAGAAGCAGCAGGCCCGCCAGCATGCGAAGAACTTCCGCAAGTCGCAGCGCTCGCCGCGGCGGGCGCGGGGCGCGATGGCGAAAGGCAAGCCGAAGGGCCCCCGCAAGTGAGCCGGCTGGTCGTCTTCGATTGCGACGGCACGCTGGTCGATGGGCAGGCGGCAATCTGCGAGACGATGGAACTGGCGTTCCGCAACACCGGCCTGGCCGCGCCCGAACGCAACAAGGTTCGCCGGATCGTCGGGTTGAGCCTGCCCTTTGCGCTGCGCGAACTGGCCCCCGATGCCACCGACGACGAACGCCATGCCGTGGTCGAGGCCTATAAGGCGGGTTACCGCGAGCTCCGCCTCTCGGGCGCGCTGCGCGAACCGCTGTATGCAGGCATCGCCGCGCTGATCGACGAACTCGATGCCGAAGGCCGCCTGCTGGGTGTCGCCACCGGCAAAAGCGACCGCGGGCTCCACGCGTGCCTCGACACGCATGGCATCAAGCATCGCTTCGTTTCGCTGCAGACCGCCGACCGCCATCCCTCCAAGCCGCATCCCGCCATGCTCGAAGCCGCGCTGGGCGATGCCGGCGTGGCGCCTGCCGACGCCGTGATGATCGGCGACACCAGTTTCGACATGGAAATGGCGCAGGCAGCCGGCGTCCGCGCGATCGGCGTGGCCTGGGGCTATCACGAACCGCGCGAACTGCTCGACGCCGGGGCCAGCGCGGTGGCCGAAACCGCACAGCAATTGGGAGACCTGATCCGTGGGACAAACTGACCATGACCCGGCCAAGGCGCGGTTCCTGACGATCCAGGCAGTGCGATTGTCGGGGGTCGTGACGGCGGTGCTGGGCGCGCTGGTGCTGGGCGGCATCCTGCCCCTGCCCGAGATTGCCGGCTATATCCTCGTCGCACTGGGCGTGGCCGAGATATTCTTCCTCCCGATCGTGCTCGCCAAGCGCTGGAGAAGCGGCCAGTGAAGCGGTTCTATACGCGCGTCCATGTCGAACGCGCAGCTTCCGGCCATCAGGTGTTCCTCGACGGGCGGCCGCTGAAAACGCAGGGCGGGCGGCAGCAGGTCGTCGATTCGCTTGCGCTGGCAGAAGCGCTCGCAAGCGAATGGGATGGACAGGGCGAGACGATCGATCCGGCACGCTTTGCCTATCGCGACATGGCCGATTACGCGCTCGACACGCTGCCCGAAGGCCGCACCGCGGCGATCGCCAAGCTGCTGCGCTATGCCGAAACCGACACGCTTTGCTATCGCGCCGATCCGGACGAGCCGCTGTGGCATCGCCAGCGCGACATGTGGGACCCGCTGGTCGAAACGCTCGAGGCCCGCGAAGGCATCGTGCTGGAACGCGTCAGCGGGGTGGTGGCGAAACCGCACGCCCCGGCCACGATGGACCGGCTGAAAGCCCGGCTGGAAAGCCTGGATGATTTCACCCTCGCTGCGCTCGAACAGCTGACTGCGCTATCCGCATCCTTGTGCGTCGGCCTGGCCGCGCTCGACCACGATGCCGATGGCGAAGCGCTGTGGGCAGCGGCCAATCTCGAGGAAGACTGGCAGATCGAACAATGGGGCGCGGACGAGGAAGCCGCCGCGCGCCGCGCGAAGCGGCTGGAGGCATTCCTCAAGGCGATGGCCTTCGTACGGCTGCTCTAGTTCCGGCCCGCCTGCCTGCGCCGCAGGCGCTCGATGATGGCGGCATCCATCCAGAAGATGTCGTTGTCCCCCTCGCCGACGGTGCGATGGAAGAACAGATATTTGCCATCGGGGGTCACCGTGGCCGACGCTTCCCAGCGTGCGGTGTTCACGGTTTCGCCCAGATTGATGGCTTCCCCCCAGCTCCCGTCGGCCTGCCGGAAGCTGACGTATATGTCGGAATCGCCATAGCCGCCCTCCCTGCGACCATCGAACAGAAGGTAGGATTCGTCCGGCGCGATGAAGGGATGGGCCAGCCATGTGCCGGTATTGATCGCCGCGCTGGCAAGCTCGGGCGCCTGGCGTTCGCCATCGACGATGCGTGAATAGCGGATGCGGCCATCGCCGGCCGATCCCACCTCGTCGAAATAATAAGTGTTCCGCGCCGATGCGGTAAGGCGCATGATCCTGAACGGTTCGAAAGCCTCACCGAGCCGCTTCGTCTCCGACCAGCCATCGGCATCGCGGACCTTGTACGCGCGCCCGATATGCATGGTCTGCCCATCGGGGGCGATGAACGGGGTGCCCTGTCGTTCCCACAACACCTCATCGTGCCACTCGCCGTCCCGGTAGCGGTAGACGTGCTGCCATGTGGTCTCGTTTTCGTCGCGCTTGAGGACGTAGAATTCGCGCATGTCGGGCGAGAAAACGCCGCCGTATTCCCAGCCCTTGGTGGTAATGATGCCGGGCGCGAAGGGTTCGGGCGCCGACCCGGGCGGTTCCTGGCCCAGATAGGGGCGTTCGATATGCCCCTCGCCTTCCCCTGCCACGGCGTTCGCGCTCGCTGCGCCCAGCGTCAGCAGGATGATCCCGGCAAGCTTCGAGTTCATAATCACCCTCCCTGAGTGAACATGATCTCATATCTGCACGGCGAAGTCAGGACCGGCCAAGTCGTCCCCGACGACGGTCGCCCCGCCTTCGACTGGCGACACGGCGGGAGCCGCAGCGCCCCGCTCAGTTCAGCCAGTCGGCGATTTCACCGGCGACCTGGTTGGCCGCCTGGTTGAGCGCCGGGCCGACGAATTCGGTCTGGGGTGCGGCAACGGGCACGCGCGCCTCGAAGCGGCGGCTGATTGCGCTTGCGCCCGCACCATTGCGCACCGCGTCGAACACCACCACCACTTCGCGCGTCCGCGCATCGTAGCCGAACGCGCGCAGCGAACCGTGAAGGCGGTCGGCCGCGTTCAGGCCGGGATCGTCGCCATCGACCACCACGCGGCCGTTTTGCGAGCGGATCGTCTCGGCCACCAGCTGGCCGAACAGGCGGGCGGGCCGGTCGACCCAGAACGCATCCTGCAGATAGGCCAGTTCGGTGTCGGTGACCTGCACCGGGACCCGCGTTACATCGAGCGCCTTGGTCGCCTCGAACGGGACGATCGCCAAGGCCGTGCCCCGGTCGCTCGCGGCGCTTTCGCCGGCGGGGGCGGTGGCAGCGGGGGTCAGGGTCAGCAGGCTGTCGGGTGCCTCGCCGCCAAAGCTCAGGCAGCCGCCCAGCAGCAGGGCGGGAGCCAGCGCAGCAAGTTTGGTCATGCGTGTCATGCTGGTGCCCCTTACGGCTTGTAATCGGGCAGCGGCTGGCTGGAAAGCAGCGCGCCGGCACCCTTTTCGTCGATCGTTTCGGTCACGTCGCGCAGCGCCTTGCTGGTTGCGCGCAGGTCGCGCAGCGTGGCTTCCGCGGCGGGCAGCGTGCTTTCGGTCAGCTGCTTGGTCGCAGGCCGCGCCTCGTTGAGCGTGTCTTCGAGCGCGCGCGCGGCGCCGCTGGCCGATTTCAGCGTCGAGCGCAGGTCGCGGGCAATCGCCTCGCCTTCCTGGTTGATGATGCGATCGGTCGAGGCGGTGACCTGTTCGAACTGGTCGAGCGCCTCGCTGGCTTCGCGCAGCGTCACCTGCAGTTCGGCCATCGTGCGTTCGAGCTGGGGCGCGGCAGCGGCGAAGCCCGCGCTGGCGGCGTTGGTGTTGGCAAGGATCTGCGAGATTTCTTCCTGGTTGCGATCGCTCAGCAGGACCGTCAGCCGCTCGGTCAGCGTGGCCAGCCGCTCGAGCAGGAGCGGGGCGCTGGCGAGTACTGCGCCGAACCCGCCGCCGGTGGTGGGCGGAATGATCGGCACGCCTTCGGTGCAGGCCGTGGTCTCGCACGAAATCGGCGGCGCACCGCTGCGCGCGCCGTCGAGCGTGATCGTCGACACGCCGGTGAAACTGCCCTGGATCGTCGCGGTGGTGCCGACGAGGATGGGCACGCTTTCCTTGACCTTGATCCGCACGCGGACGAATTCGGGGTCCTTGTCCCACAATTCGATCTGGTTGACCTGCCCCACCGGCACGCCGGCGAAATCGACCGAGCTGCCATTGGCAAGACCCGCGACCGACTGCTTGAAGAAGATGTCGTATTCGTTCTGGTCCCCGCCGCCGAGCCGCGCGAGCCACACGATGAACAGCGCGAGCGCGCCAAGGATCAGCAGCGTAACCGCCCCTACCCAAACGTGATTTGCCCGCGTTTCCATTGGTTCGCCCTATGCCTTGCCCGCAGGCGGTTTGTCCAACGCTTTGACCGCATGCGCAGCGACCGGTTCGTCCATGTGCCGGCGCAATTCGTCGAGCGCCTGCGCGGTCAGCGCCGCGCGCCCGCGCGGACCGTTGAAATATTGCTGGATCCACTCGTGATCGAGATCGAGCAGGTTCGGCACCGTGTCGACCGCGATGACCTTCTTGTCCGCGATCACGGCGACGCGGTCGCAGATCTCGTGCAGCGTATCGAGATCGTGGGTGATGAGGAACACGGTCAGCCCGAGCGTTTCCTTCAGTTCCAGCGTCAGCTGGTCGAACGCGGCCGCGCCGATCGGATCGAGCCCCGCGGTGGGTTCGTCGAGAAACAGCAGCTCGGGATCGAGCGCCAGCGCGCGCGCCAGCCCGGCCCGCTTCTTCATGCCGCCCGACAGTTCGGAAGGGTATTTGCCCACCGCTTCTTCGGGCAGGCCCGACAGCACGACCTTGTAGCGGGCGATCTCGTGGCGCAGTTCGGGCTCGATCTCGGGGTAGAACTGCTTGAGCGGAACCTCGACATTCTCGCCCACGGTCAGGGTCGAGAACAGCGCCCCGCCCTGGAACAGCACGCCCCAGCGGTTGCGCACGCCGATATCGACCTCGGGATCGCTGTCGATGGTCGAGCGGCCGAACACGCTGATGTCGCCCGCGGTGGGATGCTGCAGCCCGATGATCGAGCGCATCAGCACGCTTTTGCCAGTGCCCGAACCGCCGACCACGCCGAGGATTTCGCCGCGCCGGACCTTGAGATCGAGATCCTGATGGACGACCTGGTCGCCAAAGGCATTGGTCAGCCCTTCGACGACGATCGGGTAATCGCCGCGATAGCGTTCGTGGCGGCCCAGTTCGCGCCCGGCTTCGTCCTGCGCCATCAGCCCCACCCGATCTTGGTGAAGAAGACTGCGAAGAAGGCGTCGATAACGATCACTGCGAAGATCCCCGTGACCACGGCCATGGTGGTGCGCCGGCCGACTTCTTCCGAATTACCCTTGACCTGCATGCCGTGATAGCAGCCTGCCAGCGCCACGATCAGCCCGAAGACCGGCGCCTTCAGCAGCCCGACCCACAAATCGTAGATCGGGACCACGTCCTGGATCCGGGTGAGGAAGGTCCAGAACGGAATGCCCAGCATGAACTGCCCGACGACCGCGCCGCCGACGATGGCGACACCCGCGGCGTAGAATCCCAGCAGCGGCATCATCAGCACGGCGGCCATGACGCGGGGAATGACCAGCGCTTCCATCGGCGATATGCCGATGGTCTGCATCGCATCGACTTCCTCGGTCAGCCGCATCGTGCCGATCTGCGCAGCGAAGGCACTGCCCGACCGGCCGGCTACCATGATCGCGGTCATCAGCACGCCCAGCTCGCGCAAGGTGATCCGCCCGACCAGATTGACGGTCAGCGTCTCCGCCCCGAACTGCGCCAGCTGGACTGCGCCCTGCTGCGCGATGACCACGCCGATAAGGAAGCTCATCAAGCCGATGATCGGCAGCGCCGAGACGCCCACCAGCTCGAGCTGGCGGACCAGCGCCAGCCAGCGGAACCGCCGGGGGTGGCGGATCAGGCTACCCATCGACAGCAACAGCGCGCCGAGGAAGCCGACCACACCGTAGATCCCGCGGCGCGCGGCGTATATCTTCTCGCCCATCACCGTGGGCACGCGTTCCCATACGGGCAGGCGCGGAGCGGCGATCTGCTCTTCCGACCCGGTCCCTTTCAGCGCGCCCATCAGGCGTTCGGCGCGCTCGCTCGCGCCCGAAATCTCGGCCTCGTGTTCGCGCGCCAGGCTGCAGGCGATCCAGGCACCGACGGTGTCGATCTCGGTGACATCGGCCAGATCGATCCGGGCGATCGGCCCGTCCAGTGCACGCAGATCCTGATCGATCGCGCCGACGGTGGACACGAGATAGGGCCCCGACAGGGCAAGCACATTGCCCCCATCGCCATCTTCGCTCAGATCGTATTCGGCGAAACCACCCATTGCCGCGCGGTATGCGAGCAAATCCGCCGCTTGCCAAGCGGCGATCGCCGGGTGTCACCTGCAACGTTGCATCGCAACAAGCGCGCTGGCAAAGGCGGTGCTCACCATTTGGCTGCGACTTCCCGGGGGCGTACGGGCAGGCGCGGGACGAGAGCGTCTACGAACAGGAAACCATGAGCACCGAGCTACCCAAGACCTTCGACCCGGCCGCAATCGAGGCGCGCTGGTACGCGCATTGGGAACAGGAAGGCCTCTTCCGCCCCGAACGCCCCGATGCGCAGCCTTACACGATCGTCAATCCGCCGCCCAACGTCACCGGCAGCCTGCATATCGGCCATGCGCTCGACAACACGCTGCAGGACATCATGATCCGTTACGAGCGGCTGCGCGGCAAGGATGCGTTGTGGGTGGTGGGCACCGACCATGCGGGCATTGCCACGCAGATGGTCGTCGAACGCCAGTTGGAGGCGAAGCAGGACAAGCGCACCAATTACAGCCGCGAGGATTTCGTGGCCAAGGTGTGGGAATGGAAAGAGGAAAGCGGGGGCACGATCACGCGCCAGCTGCGCCGCCTCGGCTGCTCGATGGACTGGAGCCGCGAACAGTTCACCATGGACCCGCATTTCAGCGCGGCGGTGACCAAGACCTTCGTCGATCTTTATAACGACGGGCTGATCTACCGCGACAAGCGGCTGGTCAACTGGGACCCCAAGCTCAAGACCGCGATCAGCGATCTCGAGGTCGAAACGCAGGATGTGAAGGGTTCGTTCTGGCACTTCCGCTATCCGCTTGAAGACGGCGTCACGCTGGCCGACGGACGCGACTATATCGAGGTTGCAACCACGCGACCCGAAACCATGCTGGCCGACATGGCGGTGGCGGTGCATCCCGACGACGAACGTTACAAGAGCGTGGTCGGCAAGCATGTGGTGCTGCCGATCACCGGCCGCCGCGTGCCGATCGTCGCCGACGAACATGCCGATCCCGAACTGGGCAGCGGCGCGGTGAAGATCACCCCCGGGCACGATTTCAACGATTTCGAAGTCGGCAAGCGCGCCGGGTTCAAGCCCGCCGAGATGCTCAACATGCTCGATGGGGAAGCCAATGTCTGCCAGACCGCCGACGATCTGGTGCCCGAGGAATTCCTCGGCCTGCACCGGTTCAAGCGTGACGGGGTCGACGGGGCGCGCGAACTGGTCGTGCAGCGACTGAAGGACAGCGGCCACCTCATCCCGCATATCGCCAAGACAAAAAAGGGTGAGGAACAGGAACTCGATGCAGAACCGCGCACCATCGCGACGCCTTTCGGCGACCGCGGCGGCGTGGTGATCGAACCCTGGCTGACCGACCAGTGGTATGTCGATGCCGAGAAGCTGGCGGTGAAGCCGATCGAGGCAGTGAAGAACGGCGAGGTCGAGATCGTCCCGAAGAGCTGGGAGAAGACCTTCTTCAACTGGATGGAAAACATTCAGCCATGGTGCGTCAGCCGCCAGCTGTGGTGGGGGCACCGGATCCCGGCGTGGTACGATGCTGAAGGCAAGGCCTATGTCGCACTGACCGAGGAGGAAGCGCAGGCGCAGGCAGGCGGAGGCGCCGCATTGACCCGCGACGAAGACGTGCTCGACACGTGGTTCTCCTCCGCGCTCTGGCCCTTCGCCACGCTCGGCTGGCCCGAGCAGACCGACCTTGTCGCCAAGCACTATCCCAACGACCTTTTGGTCAGCGGCTTCGACATCCTGTTCTTCTGGGATGCCCGCATGATGATGATGGGGCAGTACACCACCGGGCAGAACCCGTGGCCCAAGCTGTATCTGCACGGCCTCGTCCGCGCGGCGGATGGGCAGAAGATGTCCAAGTCGAAAGGCAATGTCGTCGACCCGCTTGGGCTGATCGACCAGTACGGGGCCGATGCGCTGCGCTTCTTCATGGCGGCGATGGAAAGCCAGGGCCGCGACATCAAGATGGATGACAAGCGGATCGAGGGATACCGCAACTTCGCGACCAAGCTGTGGAACGCGACGCGCTTCTGCCAGTCGAACGGCATCAGCGCGAGCACCAGCATTGCCGCACCCAAGGCCACCCATGCGGTCAACCGCTGGATCATCGGCGAGGTTGTCCAGACCAAACAGGCGCTCGACACTGCGCTGGCCGATCTGCGTTTCGATGCGGCGGCAAACACGATCTATCATTTCGTGTGGGACCGGTTCTGCGACTGGTATATCGAACTGGTCAAAGGCAATTTCGACGAGGAAACCAGGGCGGTCGCCGGCTGGGCGCTCGACCAGATCCTCGTGATGCTGCACCCCTTCATGCCCTTCATCACCGAAGAACTGTGGTCCAAGCAGGGCGACCGTGCCGATTATCCGCTGATCACTGCAGGCTGGGTCGATCCGCAGGCCGAGGTTGATGCCGAGGCCAAGGCGGAAATTGACTGGCTGATTGCGCTGACCAGCGCGATCCGCACCGCCAAGAACGAGCTTGGCATTGCGCCGGGCGCCAAGCTGGAAGCCTTCTGCCCCGCGCCCAGCGCGCTGGCGAAATCGGTGGTCGAGGCCAATGCCGGGGCCATCGAACGGCTGGCGCGCCTGACCGCGATCCATTTCGCCGAAGCGCCGGCTGGTGCAGCGATGCAGATCGCAGCGGGCGAGGATGCGCTTGTCATTCCGCTCGAAGGCGTGATCGACATCGAGGCGGAAAAGACCCGCCTGTCGAAGGCGCTGGAGGCTTCGGCCAAGGAAGCCAAGTCGCTCGAAGGCCGGCTGTCGAACGCGAATTTCGTCGAACGCGCCAAGCCCGAAGCGGTCGAAAAGGCGCGCGCCGACCATGCGCACCACACCGCCGAAGTCGCGCGGCTCGAAGCCGCCCTGGCGCGGCTCGGCTGACAAAACACGCCTAACCCTCTCGTCGCCCCGGACTTGATCCGGGGTCAGGCTTCTTCGCTCGGCCTTGTGCCCGCAACGAAGAACAGCCCGACCCCGGCTCGGAGGCCGGGGTGACGCGTGGTGGCGATTTCCTACGCAGCCCGATTGTGTCATGAACGTGCCAATGGCCCACGCCCCTACCCCAACCTCCGACGCGCATCTTCAATCGACCCACTCGATCAAAACCCGCTTGATTGATCGGTTCGATTTTTGTGCATGGACCGTGGTCCATGCGGTCCATGTGTGCGCCGCGCACGACGAACCGAGTGAGCCTGCCCGATGCCGCTAGTCCTCGCCACGCAGGCTCCGGGTGAGCCGGAGATCTTCGCCAGCGTGCAGGGCGAAGGGCCGAGTGCAGGCATGCCCTGCACCTTCCTGCGGCTGTCGCGCTGCAATCTCGCCTGCGTGTGGTGCGACACCGCCTATACCTGGCACTTCGCGGGCGACGAGCGGCCGCACCGCGACGGGGTCGAATTCGACCGCACGGCCAACCAGCTCACGCTGGACGAGGAAGAGGTTGCCGCGCGTATCACCGCGCTGGGCCAGAAGCGCCTGGTCATCACCGGCGGCGAACCGCTGCTGCAGGCGCCCGCGCTGGCGCGGCTGCTGGGCCATTTGCCCGATGTCACGGTGGAGATCGAGACCAATGGAACGACCAAGGCAAGCCCCGCGCTCGACATCCGCATCGACCAGTTCAACGTCAGCCCCAAGCTGGCGCATAGCGGCAATCCTGCGGAACTGGCGCTCATCCCCGAGCGGCTCGACGCCTATGCCACCGACCCGCGCGCCTGGTTCAAGTTCGTGATCGCTGCGCCGGCGGACCTCGACGAGGTGCTGGCGCTGCGCGATCGCTACCGCTTCAAGCCCGACCACGTCTTCCTGATGCCCGAGGGCACCGACAGCGCAACGCTGCGCGAACGCGAGCAGTGGCTCGCGCCGCTATGCGTCGAACACGGCTTCAGGATGAGCGACCGGCTGCATATCCATTTGTTCGGCGATACGCGCGGGACCTAGCCCTGCGAGCGCCAGCGCTGGACGGTGCGCTCGACGATCTCTTCCTCGCCGCCGGTCTGGTTCCACAGTTCGATGAAGCTGGGGTCCTCCGATGCGGGCCGCTTGGATTCCTCGAGATTGTCGAAGCTCATGCGGATCGGGATTGCCACGCCTTCGCCGCAGATGATGCATTCCCGGTTGCGCAGCGCGGGGATGGCATCGAGGAAGCCGCGCGCACCTTCGGGCATCGCCGCGCGGACGAAATCCTGGTCGCGGTCGTTGTTGAGCCGCATCGACAGGATCGTGCCGCATTGCGACAGCACGCCTTCGGCAAGGTCGGACGGACGCTGCGTGATGAGGCCAAGGCTGATGCCGTACTTGCGGCCTTCCTTGGCGATCCGCGACAGGATGGTGCCCACCGAATTGCCGTCGGCATTCTGTTCGTTGGGGACGTAGCGGTGCGCCTCCTCGCACACCAGCAGGATCGGCGAGGTGCGTTCGTCGCGGCTCCAGATGGCGAAGTCGAACACCAGCCGGCTGAGCACTGCGACCACGGTCGCGGTGATGTCCGACGGCACGCCGGAAACGTCGATGATCGAGATCGGCTTGCCGTTCGAGGGCATCCGGAAGATCTTGGCGATGAAGTCGTTCATCGTGTCGGCCACCAGCATGCCCGAGAACATGAACTGGTAGCGCGGATCGCTCTTGATCTCGTCGAGCTTGTTCTTGATCCGCATGTAGGGCGCGGAGTTGGTCGCCTTGTCGAGCTTGCCCATCGCATCCTGCAGCTCGTTCGAGAGATCGGAGAGCAGGTAAGGGATCGGCGAATCGACGGTGATCTTGCTCATGTTCTCCGCCAGCCGGCTTTTCTGGCGCGACTTGAGCAGGCACTTGGCCAGAATATCCGCATCGACCTGCCGCTCGTTGCCATTGCTGGTCAGCAGCACTTCGCAATGCTCTTCGAAGTTCATGATCCAGTACGGCATCTGCAGGTTCGACACATCGAGGATCATGCCAGTGTTGCGGAAGGCCGAGGCATATTCGCCATGCGGGTCGACCATCACGATATGGCCATCGGGCGCAGCTTCGCAGATCCGGTGGAGGATCAGCGCCGCGCTGGTCGATTTACCCGTACCGGTCGAGCCGAGCAGCGCGAAATGCTTGCCCAGCATCGCGTCGACATAGATGCCGGCGCGAATGTCCTTGGTCGGATAGACCTTGCCGATGGTGATCGCGCTGCGTCCGTCGCTGGCATAGACCTGCCGCAGGTCGGCCGTGGTCGCAGGATAGACCATCGCGCCGGGTACCGGATAGCGAGTCACGCCGCGGCGGAAAGCGTGCAGCTTGCCGGTCAGCTTCTCTTCCGCGCCTTCGCCGAGGAAATCGATATTGGCGAGGATCGACCCCGCCTTGCGGTCCTGCTTCTGGTTCCGCACGCTGGCGAGCAGCCAGCTGTTGCCGACACGGATCTTGATCTGCGATCCAACCTGCCCGGCCATGGCGATCGCGGGATCGGCATCGGCCGCGCATTCATTGAGCCGCGCAAGGTCGATCGCCACCTGCGAACCCGCGCCCGAGATTTCCAGCACCACGCCGATCGGCTGATCGGCGTTCTCGCTGGTGGTCGGTGCGGGCGCCTGCGAAGCCGCTCGGCTCGGGGCGGCTGCCTCGTCGGCTGCCGTACCGTCGCGCCGCGCCTGTTCCTGCACCGGGGCGGCCGGTTCGTCCGCGATCGGTGAAGGCGGTGGCGGCTGCACCGGCTGGGGCCGGTCATCCGCCTGTGTTTCGGGCGGCTGGCTTTCGGTCCTTTCCGGCGGCTGGTGTACATAGCCCGACGGCGATGGGGCGGGCGCAGGCGCAGCCGCATCGCCGCCACGCATGATCCGGTCGCGCAGCGACCGCCTGTGCTTTTCCGGCGGCTCGGCCCCGGTTTCCTTCGACGGGTCGAACGTACGGTAAATCGGCTTGCCCATATCGGTCATCGATCCGGCGGTATCCTGCGTTGAATGCGCCCATCGCGCACGCAGCATGCCTGACCGAAAGTGCTTAAGATGTGGTCAACGCAAAAGCGCGCTTGCGCGTCAGATAAGCGCGAACAGGCGCCCGGCCGCCCAGCCCATCCCGACCGACAGCATCACCGCCAATAGCCCGTAGACCAGCGACCATTCCTGCGAATAGCGGGCCACCAGCCGTTCGAAACCGACCTTGCGCACTTCGACCTCGGACTGCGCCGAAGCGATCACGCGGCCATCGCGCACGGCGAAGGTCTCGGCGGTATAGGTCCCCGTCGACACATTGGAAGGCAGCGAGATACGCGACTGGTAAAGCACCTGTTCGCTGATCTGGACGCCCTGGAAATCCTGCTTGTAGAGGTCTTGCCGCGTCTTGAGATCGACCAGTCCGGCCTTGAAGCGCGCCTGTTCCTCGGGTTCGATGACACCGCTGGGCGATAGCTGGATATAGGCGGTGCCGAATTCGTAGATCGCCGCGGTTTTCTCGTCGACGATATCGGCGATCGGCTTGGAAGATGCGACCGCGAAATAGGACGGGACCGAGCGGAAATCGCTGCTGGCAGCGTTGACCCACACTCCGGCGAAGCGTTCCTTCTCGCGCAGCCGCACGGGTTCGGACGGTCCCTTGAGCACGACGACGATATCGTAGTCGCTGCCAGCCGCGCGACCCTGCGGATCGAGTACCGCCCCGAACAGCAGCAGCTCGGTGCCGGTAAAACCCTGCCGCACCTGCACTTCGTGCTGGCTGACCTCGGGCACCAATATGGGATCGCGCTGGCCCATCAGCGCGAAAGCGAAAGCAAGGAGCAGCAGCGCTCTCATAGCGGGTAGATCGTGTAGATTTCATCGGGCTGGTAGAACAGGCCGAGGAACATGCGAAAGGCCACCATCAGCACGATGGCGGCGAGGATCAAGCGCAGTATTTCGGGCTTCGCCTTGACCGCAAGCTGCGAACCGAACTGCGCCCCGGTGACCGAACCGACCAGCAGCAGGAAGACCAGCACGATATCGACTGCCTTGGTGGTGAGCGAATGCATCATCGTGGTCGCCATGGTGACGAACAGGATGTTGTAGAGCGAAGTGCCCACCACGACATTCGCGCTCATCCCGAGGATGTACAGCATCGCCGGCACAAGGATGAACCCGCCACCGACCCCCATCAGCATCGTCAGGATTCCCACCGCTATGCCGACGACCAGCGGTGCCAGCGGGGAGATATAGAGGCCCGAGCGATAGAAGCGCCAACGCATCGGCAGGCTCGCGACCAAGGGATGGTGGCGCCGCCGCGCTGCCTGGGCATTGCCCTTCCCGCGCAGCGTCTGAACCGATTCCCGGGCCATCAGCAGGCCGATCGTCCCCAGCAGGATCACGTAAAGCGCGCTAATGACCACATCGATCTGCCCGATCGACCGGAAAAAGCGGAACAATAGCGCGCCGAAGCCCGAACCGATAACGCCACCGGCGACCATCACCATACCCATCCGGTAATCCACGCCGCCGCGCCCGCCATGCGCCAGCACGCCGGTAACGCTGGCCCCGGTGACCTGGGTCGAAGCCGAGGCTGCAGCGACGGTCGGAGGAATTCCGTAGAAGATCAGCAGCGGAGTCGTGAGGAAGCCGCCCCCCACTCCGAACAGGCCCGAGAGCACACCTGTTAGCCCCCCCAGCGCGACGATCCATAGCCCGTTGACGGACAGGTTCGCGATAGGGAGGTAGACGTCCATCCCTGCGCCCTATCGCAGCGGCGTAACGGATAAAAGCTGAACGATGTCAGAAGCCGGTTGAAAGCGTGATCAGGCCGCCGTTGCCCGGGGCAGCATTGCCCGCGACGCGCCACAGGTAATCGGCTTCGATCCGCGCCGGCGCCTGCCCCACCGTCAGGCGAAAGCTGACCTTAGGCCCCACATCCAAGCGTGCGGCCCCCTTCTGCGCCCCGCCCCGCGCGGTTGCGCCAAGCGCGACATCGCCGAGGTCGAATGCAGCGACGTCGCGTTCCACTACCAGCGCGCCATCGGCGAACGGTGTCGCGAAACTGCCGCCGACGAAACCGGCCTGCCCATATCCGCGTGCATTCAATCCTGCAGGCAACCCGCGCCGCTCGAACCCGCCGGCAACGAACGCGGCCGGTCTGAACTCGGCAGCCTGCCCCGGCCTGTGCGTGGCCCGAACCTCGGCATGGACGGCAAGCGGAACGCGCGCGAACGGCCGCAGGCGAAGCCCAACGGCGGCTTCGGTCTCCCCATCCTCCACGAGCGCCCTGGTGGCGCGTGCATAGGCGCTTGGATCATGCGCCGTGCCCAGAGCGAGTCGGTACGACAGGAGTGCGCCCATCTGGCTGGCGCCATAGCTTGCCGGACGCACGCCACCCACCACAGACCCCGTATCGCCTTGCCGCAACACCACCCAGCTGTCGATCCGCCAGGCGGAGCCGGCGATCTGCGGCGAGAAGGGGTCGCGCGGCGCCGATCCGGCGTTGTCGAGCGCGGTCGCCACGCTGCGCGGCAGCGGCAAGGCCGCCATGCCGGCACTGAAGAGCAGCGCGTGGCCTGCAGCGCGGCGATGCGTATCGAAAGCGCGTTGCCGTGCGGTTGGGTCAGCGAACTGCGCGGCGATGTCCCGGTAACTTGCGCGCACGGCTGTTCGGTCCGCAAGGTATCCTGGTACATCAGGAAGCCGCGCGCCAGCTTCGGGGGCACGCGCTGACAGCGGAATGCTGCGTGTGGCGGGCCGCGGTTCGGCAACCGGCAGATTTGCCCCGGCGAACCGCAACGTCTCGGACAGCCGAAGCGTTTGCGGCCACGGGCTTTCCCACAACAGGAGCCGCGCGAGGCACCAGCCGGCGAGCAGCAATCCCAGAAACAGCACGGGCTGCCCCTGCCGCCGGGCGATCACATCGCTCATGCGACCTGCCCGTCCCGCTGAACGAGAGCAGGATGATCGCGGTGTTCGGTCTTGTCCCACACGATGGGCGCACCGCGCAGCGTGCCGATATAGGCGGCAAAAGCCCGGCGGCCGGCGATGATTGCAATGATGTTCGAGACGAAGGTCCGCGGGATGGCGAGCAACCCCTGCCGCCAGCCATACTCGCGCGCCGTGCAGCAGAACCGCACCATGAACCGCAGCATCAGACCGGTCAGGTTGAGCCACAGCAACGCCTGCAAGAGAGGCGAAGCGGGCGGTGCCTGTGCGATACCGATCTGTTCGAGCACCAGTCGCACGGCGATCATGCACACCAGCACGTAAGCGATCACCAGCAGGATGGCGGCGAGCGGCCCGCGGCGGTCGCGCAGTTGCATCCAGAGATCGACTGGCTGCCGGCCCCAACCGAGCCGGTCCCATCCCTGGAGCGCGATACCGTGCATCCAACGCGTTTTCTGGCGCACCGCCTGATCGAGCAGCGCGGGGAAGAACGCGCGCGTCGCAACCAACCGTCCTTCGGCAGTACGGACGCGCAGGAACCGTCCCTTCCCGCCTGCCTGGGCGATCTTGAGCCCGAGTTCGTAATCCTCGGTCAGCGATTCTTCGGCAAAGGGTTTGCCCTGGCTGGCGCGAGCCAGTTGGGCGAGTGAACCGCGCGCGATCGCGCAACCAACGCCCGCGCCCGGAATGGCCGCGCCCAGCGCATCGCGCACGACCAAGGCCTTGCCATGCGCCTCCGCGAATTCGTCGGAGTAATGCGAGCCGATCCAGCGGGAGTCCGGCTGGGGCAGCGCAAGAACCGGTAGCTGCACGAAATCCGCCTGCCACAGGGCCCGGTCGAGCAGTGGCAGCGCGGCCGGGTCGACCATGTCTTCCGCATCGTGCAACACGATCAGCCGCGCGGTAACCACCGTTCGCTGTTCATCCTCCTCCAGCGCATCGTAGAGACGGTTGAGGCAATCCGCCTTTGACGTCGGTCCATCCTTCCCGTGCACGACGAGCCGGACCCGCGGGTCGCCGCGCGTCGCCGCGATAACCGAGGCGATGGTGGCGGCGTCATTGTGATAGCACCCGATATAGACGGTGAGCTGCGCATAGGCCCATGCATCCAGCATATGCGTCAGCGTCGAGCCGATGACCTCGGCCTCCTGCCAGGTCGGAATGAAGACGGCCGCCGGCCCTGCCAGGCCTTCGAGCTGATCCAGCTCCCGCTCATCGATTCGCGGGGTCCGGATACGGCCCGTGATGCGGCACCAGAGATACGTGCAATCGAGAGCGAATTCGTCGATCATCCCCAGCGCGAAGAAGGCCGCCGCGAACAGCAGCAATTCGTGCTGCACCAGCAAAAACCATTCGGCCGCTGTGAAAGACGCGAAAAGCAACCCTTTACCCCCCGCCTTTCTCGATACCCGCGACTTTCAACACTTGCAACGCAGACAGCTTTGCGAAAGAGAGCATGCCCGAGATGACCGAACGTCCTTCAGCTTTCCGCCTCGTTTTTGCCCCCGTCCGCGCGCTCTTCGTGAGCGATGCGTCGGCTGGCATCCTGCTCATCCTCGTTGCGGCGGCGGCCATGCTGGCAGCCAACTCCCCGCTCGCGGGCGAATACGAACAATTGTTCTATGGCGAACTGCCGTGGACGCCGATCCCGAAGCTCGACGATCTTCACCTGTGGATCAACGACGGTCTGATGGCGGTGTTCTTCTTCGTCGTCGGGCTCGAAGTGAAGCGCGAATGGATCGAAGGACAATTGTCGACCGCCCAATCGCGGCGACTGCCGATTCTCGCGGCCATTGCCGGGATGGCCGTGCCTGCACTGGTCTATGTCGGCGTGGTGGGCGGCGATGCCGAACTGCTGCGTGGCTGGGCCATTCCCGCAGCGACCGACATCGCTTTCGCGATGGGCGTTCTCGGGCTGCTGGGCAATCGCTGCCCCGCCTCGCTCCGCCTGTTCCTGCTGACCGTGGCAATCGTCGACGACATCGGGGCGGTGCTGGTGATTGCGCTGTTCTACACCGCCAACATCAAGTTGGGCTGGCTGGCTGCATCAGGCGCGGTGGTGATCGCCATGATGGTGCTCAACAAGATGCGCGTCGCGCGCTACTGGCCCTATATCCTGCTCGCGTTGGTGCTGTGGTACTTCGTGCTCAATTCGGGCATCCATGCCACTATCGCCGGCGTCGTCGCAGCGCTGTGCATTCCGATGGTCGGCCCCGACGACCAGACCATGGTCGAACGGATGGAACATGGTCTTGCCCCGTGGAGCGCCTATCTGGTCGTACCGGTATTCGGCTTCGCCAATGCCGGGGTGCCGCTGGCGGGCATGGGCGTAGACCAGCTGCTTGCCCCCCTGCCGCTGGCCATCGCGGCGGGCCTGTTCCTGGGCAAGCAGGTCGGCATCTTCGCGGCCATCTTCGTGGCCGACAAGATCGGCTTCGCGCCGCGTCCCGACCAGGCGACCTGGCCCGAGATCTGGGGCGTATCGATCCTCTGCGGAATCGGTTTTACCATGTCGCTCTTCATCAGCGGACTGGCCTTCGCCGGGCAGCAGCTGCTCATCAATGAAGCGAAGATCGGTATCCTGCTGGGCTCGCTGATTTCGGCGCTTGCCGGATACGCTATCATCCGGATGTCGGCCAAACATCCCGACGATGTGCGCTCACCCTACATCGACTGACCCCTCGGTCGGATGACGAGGGCGCGGCGGTAGCTTACCAGCTCCCGCTGTTCTCCATGCTCGCCCAGGGTTCCTGCGGCTCAAGATACCCGTCCTGCAGCAATTCGATCGAGATACCGTCGGGCGTCTTGACGAACGCCATGTGCCCATCGCGCGGCGGACGATGAATGATGTGTCCGGCATCCATGATTGCCTGGCAGGTCTCGTAGATGTTCTCGACCCGGTAGGCGAGGTGGCCGAAGTTGCGCCCGCCGGTGTATTCCTCGGGCTCGCTGCCGTCCTCGGGGGGCCAGTTGTAGGTCAGTTCGACCTCGGCGACGCCCTCCTGCCCCGGGGCGGCCAGGAAGATCAGCGTGAACCGGCCGGCCTCGACGTCGAAGCGCCGCGTTTCTTCCACGCCGATCAGCTTGAAGAAGGCCAGCGTGGCATCCGCATCGGTCACGCGGATCATGCTGTGCAGGAATTTGGTCAAGGGATACTCCGTTCGTTACCAACCGGTGGGGCCGTGATCGCGCAACGGCGACCGGCGACCGGCATCAAGCCGCGCCCTGCCACATCGAGCCGGCGCGATGCAATGCGCCATCAACGATGTCGCGGTCGCCCGCCGGGCACCGCGAGAGGCGCATAGCGGATAGCTTATACCAGAAGGGGCGCGCCATTGCTGGCACGCCCCCGCTTTCCCGCCCGGTGGTTCCTTAGAAACTGGCGGAGATGGTTCCCACGATGGCATCGTCGGTGAAGCCGTCGACCGACGGGCCTTCGACCCCGACATAGGAGACACCGACTTCGAAATTGCCTTGCGCTACCGCCAGGCCGAGCGCCCAGTCGAGCCCGGTATCGTCGGCTGCACCAGCCAGCAGCGGCGGAGCCAGCGCGCCGTCGGTATAGCCGAGGTGGCCGGTCACGCTGAACGGCGAATCGGCAATTCCGAAACCCACATCGGTATAGATGTAGAGGTTGTCGTCGCCGCCGAGCGAATCCTGTTCGGGCGCATAGGCAACACCCAGCGTCGCTTCCGCCGGGCCCAGGTTCGCACTGATCGAGGCATAGGGTTCGATATAGTCGGTATCGAGCCCAAGGTCCTCGGTTGGATACATGTAATAGAGCACCCCGACGTCGATGCCGACTGCATCGCTCAGCGAGCCACTCCACCCGGCATAGAGATCCAGTTCGACATCACCATAGGACGGGCCGCCCTTGATCGAACTGGCCCAGGTGCCGATATAGAAACCGCTGTCGTGTGCGACATCGAAACCGCCCTGGATCGCCGGATCGCCGCCCGAGAGCGAGACCCCGCGGAAGCGGTAGTCGGTGGTCAGGGCAACATTGGCGGATGTGGTGAAGCCGCTGTCTTCGGACTGCGCCATCGCCGGCGTTGCAAGGGAAAGGCCCGCCGTAGCGAGAGTTACGGCCATCAGGCCGCGAAAGGACGTGAGCATTACAAACTCCTGTACGAGTGTCGCTTCGTCCCACCTGCGAATCCGCCGGGGCCATTTTATTAGGCCTCTCATCCGGATACAGTTACAAACCTGCACGTAGCTGCGTGTTTGCGCAAGATCGCGCCGCCCAGTTTTCGCATATGCAACAAAAGCTGTGGTTTTCTCGCAACGGCAACACGGCGCAATCCGGGCATTTGTTGCCCCCGTCACGGCAAGCGCCTATCTGGAGCGTCCCCTTTCAAGAACCCGCAGAAAACCAACGATTTTCACCATGATCAAACTCGCCAGACTGTTCAGCAAAGGCAAATCGGCAAAGGTTTTGCCGAAAGTGCCCGAGGGCGAGCGCTACTACGTCATCGGCGACATTCACGGGCGCTGCGACCTGTTCGACGAACTGATTGTCGCGATCGAAGACGACGATCGCCGCGCAGGGCCTGCGCAAACGACGGTGGTCCTTCTGGGCGACCTCGTCGACCGCGGGCCCGAAAGTGCCCGCGTGATAGAGACAGCCATGCAATGGGGCGAGCGGCGCAGCGTCCGCTATATCGCGGGCAATCACGAGGAAATGTTCCTCGAAAGCTTCGAGGACAAGGAGATGCTACGCCATTTCCTCAAACACGGCGGGCGTGAAACCGTGCTCAGCTACGGGATCAAGAAAAAGCGTTATAACGAACTATCGCTGAAGGAACTGCAGGCCGAACTGCACAAGCTCGTACCCGCAGAGCACCGCAACTTCCTGGCCGCGATGGAAGATATCATGATCGCGGGCGATTATGTCTTCGTCCACGCGGGAATCGATCCCAAGCGCAGCATCGAGGACCAGAAAAGCTCCGACATGCGCTGGATCCGTGACCGGTTTCTCAAGCACCGCGAGCCGCTTAGCCATGTCGTGGTTCACGGCCACACGATCTTTGAAGACGTCGAACACACCGACTACCGCATCGGTATCGACACTGGCGCCTTTCGTACCGGCAACCTGACCGCACTGGTGCTGGAAAACGACGAGCGGCGCCTGATCCGGGCACTCGAAACCGATGGCACGATCACGACCGAGAGTCTGGCGTTCGGCTGACGGCGTGGCCGCTGTGCAAGGATAGCCGATCACGCTCTCCGCTTTTTCGAGAAAATTGCCAGGGGGCCTGTAAGCCGGGTTCTGTCCCGCGCGCGGTATGCTTGCACACCAGCCACGCGGGGGCAGCCATTCGTCTAGGCTTCGGATTGCTCCGAAGCTCAAGCAGCCAACCCGGGCGGTCGATGCGAAACGCACCTGCCCGCTTGCGCGGGCGCGCCGCCCCTATTCGGCCTTGCTCCGGGTGGGGTTTGCCATGCGGGCCGCGTTGCCGAAGCCCCGGTGCGCTCTTACCGCACCCTTTCACCCTTGCCTGGACCTGCAAGCAGGCCATCGGCGGTTTGCTCTCTGTGGCACTTTCCCTCGGCCGCCATCCGAGGACAGCGACCGGGCGGGCGTTACCCGCCACCCTTGTTTCGTGGAGCCCGGACTTTCCTCGTACCTTGCGGCACGCGGCTGCCCGGCCCCCTGGCGGTACGCGCGATAGGGCAAACCGGGTGTGGCGCCAAGCCCGCCATTGGCCGGGTGCCCGTTCGCACTGGTCCGGCACATCGGACGCGCGGGCTTCTTTGCTCCCCCACCCCCTCCAAATCATTCGATTTCCTTAACCTTTCCCGCTTAGGCGCCCCACGTTCTGCGAATGGATGCAGAGGGAATTTCAGAAGCTTCATGCGAATCATTGGCTGCATCGTCGAAGACCACAATCTGTGGTTCGTGCTGATCGCCGCGATCATGTGCGTTGCAGGATCGATGGTATCCGCCACGCTCTTTCGCCGGACGATGGCTGAAGAGGGTCCAGCGTGGGTCCATTGGTGTTTCCTTTCTGCCGTAACCGCCGGGGCGGCTACCTGGGCGACGCATTTCATCGCCATGCTTGGCTATCAGACCACCGCCCCGGTCTCGCTCGACGGCGTGCTGACCGTTATCTCCGCGCTCATCGCTGCGGGCGGCATCGGCCTGGGCCTGGTCCTCGCTTCATCGACTTCCCCGCGCATCGCGGTTCTGGGCGGGGGGGCAACCATCGGCTTCGCGATCAGCGCGATGCACTACGTCGGCATGTTTGCCTATCGCGTCGACGGGATCGTCAGCTGGGACTGGCGCTATGTCCTCGCCTCTCTCGCAATCGCCATGGTCTGCGCTGGCTCCGCCATCCATCTGCTGCGCGATCAGGACAACGGACATCGCGTATGGCAGGCCGGAATGTTGCTCGCCTTGGCTATAATCGGCCTGCATTTCAGCGGCATGGCAGCATTTTCGGTGACCGCGATGGCTGGCTATTCGCAAAACGGCGACAGCGATGCCTTCGCTGCCCTGGCTGCGGCCATCGGCATGGTCGCGCTGCTGATCGTGGGCACCGGCATCTCCACCTATCTGGTCGAACGCAAGGCCAGCTCGGACGGAGAGAACCGCATCGCGCATATCGCCATGCACGATGCACTGACGAACCTGGCCAATCGCCGACAGTTCACCGAAGCACTAGCGGGTGAATGCAATGCCATCGATAGCGGGGGCCAACCGTTCGCGCTGATGATGGTCGATCTCGATCGTTTCAAGCCGATCAACGACACACTCGGACATCCCGCCGGCGACCTCGTGCTGCAACGTATCGCCAACCGGCTCAAGTTGGCAGCGCGCAGTGGTGACATCGTTGCGCGGATCGGGGGCGACGAATTCGCGATCATCGCATTCGGGGTCACGGGAGTCGCGACTGCGGCGGAAATCGCCGAACGCGTCGTCGAAGTGCTTTCGCGTCCGATGGTCATCGATGGAAATGTCGTGGAAATCAGCGGCAGCGTGGGCGTGGCGCTGGCGCCCGACCATGGCACCGAGCCCGACGCGCTCGTCCAGCACGCCGACATTGCGCTGTATTCGGCCAAACATCATGGCAAGCAGACCTACCGGGTATTCGAACCGCAGCTGATGGAGGTGATCCAGCGCCAGCGCTCGCTCGAGGCCGCGCTGCGTCGCGCCTCGATGCGCGACGAATTCCGCATCGTGTATCAACCGGTGTTCTGCTCGGCGAAGGGCGAGATTACCGGTGCCGAAGCGCTGCTGCGCTGGACCTGCCCCGAGCATGGCGAAATTTCGCCGACCGAATTCATTCCCATTGCCGAAGAACTCGGGCTGGTTGCACGCATCGGAGCGGATGTCCTGCGCAAGGCCTGCAAGGACGCCGCCTCATGGCCTGCCCACATCGACCTCGCGGTCAACGTATCACCGGTCCAGCTACTCGACCCGCGACTGCCGCAAACCGTTGCGCAGACGCTGGCCGATTCGGGCCTGTCCCCGTCCCGCCTCGAACTCGAAATCACTGAAACCGCACTGCTCAACAATGACGAGGCAGCGCTGCGCACGCTGACGCAGATCCGCGATCTCGGCGTCCGCATTTCGCTGGACGATTTTGGCACGGGCTATTCCTCGCTCAGCTACCTTCACCGTTTCCCGATCAGCCGCATCAAGATCGACAAGAGCTTCGTCCAGAAGCTGCCTGACGACGTCGGCAGCGCTTCGATCGTTCGGGCAATCGCCCAGCTTGGTTCAAGTCTCAGCATGAAAATCACCGCCGAAGGTATCGAAACCGATTCGCAGCTGTCCTTCATCAAGGAACACGGGTGCGACGAGGTGCAGGGCTTCCTTACCGGGCGCCCCATTGCCCTCTCCGATTTCCTGGTCCTTACCGGCCACCAGGCCGAAAACGTCGAAGCCTAGGAAGGAAGCGACACATGCCGATCAGCAGGCTGCTCTATACCAGCTCCGCCCGCCTCGAACCGGGCCCGCAGACGATCGACAAGCAACTGTGCCGACTGGCCGGGGAAGCCGCGCTGCTCAACGAGGAAGCGGGAATCACCGGCGTGCTCGTTTATGTCGAAGAGCAGTTCATCCAGGTCCTCGAGGGCGAGAGCGCCGTCGTCGAGGAAGTCTTCGAACGCATCTGCTGCGATTTCCGCCACGCGCAGATCAAGCTGATCGACCTTATCCCGGTCAGGCAGCGGATGTTCGCGCGCTGGCACATGGCGCGGTTATGCGAAGGCGCGGATCCCGAATCGATGCTCGACGACGATTTGAAAAACATTCGCTACCTGCTGGGCGTGAACGCGCGCGCCGCGGTCGAACGAATGTACGAAGCGCTCGTATCCTATGAGGATATCGACAGCTAGGACCAGCCTGCCGCGGGCGCTGCGTGAGGCGGGCCGAAACCCTGCCTAGCGCGTGTGGCCGCGGTCGCGGTCGAGCAGCAGCTGGAACAGGATGGCGCGCACCTCGCCGTCGATTTCGCCATTGATCTTTTCGGGCCGCCAGCGGCGCTGGAAGGCTTCGACCGCCTTGTGGCCATCGGTTACATCGTATCCGAACCGCTCGAGTGCGAGATAGAAGGCCGCGTCATTGTCGAACGGGTCGCCCCGTTCGAGCTTCTGGGGCCGCGGCAGGCACAGGCCGTATTCCGCCAGCCGGTCCCATGGGAAGAGTTCGCCGGGATCGATCTTGCGCGCCGGTGCAACGTCCGAATGGCCGATCACATTGGCCCGCGGGATATCGTACCGCTTAACGATCCGCGCCACCAGCGGGACCAATGCCTGGAACTGGGCCTCGTTGAATTCGCGGTAACCGTATTTGTGACCGGGGTGGTCGAGTTCGATACCTATGCTCGCCGAATTCACGTCCTTGTGTCCGCGCCAATATGCGACCCCGGCGTGCCAGGCGCGCTTTTCCTCGGGCACCAGCCGGACGACCTCGCCCTGTTCACCGATCAGGTAATGCGCGGAAACCTGCGCTTCGGGATCGCACAACCGTTCGATCGCGAAGCCCTTGTCCTGCATCTCGGTGTAATGGATCACCACCATCTGGATGGGCATGGTGCGTTCGTTGTGGTTCGGCGACAGCACCTCGCGGTCGACCAGTTCGTCTTCGCTTACGGGCAGCTTTTCCCCGGGCGTGCCGAAATCCGAACTCAACCGATCAGCCCTTCGGCTTCGGGCAGGACCGCGCCGAGCACCAGCGCATCGTCACCGCGGTGATACTGCAGCCCGCCGCCGCTTTCGCTGGCAAGCAGGTGGATCATGTGCGCGGCGGCAGTGCGGCTGGTGAGGTCGGACCGATCGAGCGATCCGTCGAGCGCCCTGCCGATGGTTTCATCGAAGGCGATCTTGGGCCCGGCGGCGCGCACCACGATCTCGCAGGCTCCGTCGCGGCGTTCGGCCCCGATGTCGAGCGTACCGCCACGCACCAGCGCATCGATGGCAATCTGGGCGAAATTCAGCAGGACCTTCACTGCCGGCTTGGCCAGCGTGGCATCGGCCAGCGCCCAATTGAGGCTGATCTTGCCATTATCGGTCACCAGCGCCTCGATCAGCGCCTGCGGTTCGGTCACTTCGACGCGGTCGCCGAACCCCCCGGCGGCCCCGAAAGCGAGCCGGAAGAACTTGAGCTTGCTGGTGCTGACATGCGCACTCTGTTCGAGCAGTTCGACCACATTGGCCCGCATTTCGGGATCGGTTTCCATCGCCAGCAGCTCGAGCCCGTTGGACAGCGCGCCCACGGGGCTGAGCATGTCATGGCACAGCCGCGAACACAGCATTGCGGCGAGATCGATCGATTGGCGGTCGTCCATTGAGGTCCCGATTGGTGAAGAATTCATGAGCGTCTTAGCGAGGGGTGACCTCATAGGGAAGCGCTTCGAAACCGGCATCCCCCGAACGCCACAGCGTGATTCGGCCCACCGCGATTATCGCCCAGATCGCCCCGTCGTTCGCTGCCAGCGCGCTGTCGGTCGCGGACGGCCGGGCCAGTCCATTGGGGTGCGAGTGGTAGTAGCCGACAACGCGCGGGCCGCCCGAACGCGCCGCGCGGTGCGCGTCGATCAATACCTGCGGATCGATTTCGAAATGCCGCGCGGGATCGGGATGGACATTGCGCGCCGGCAGCGACCCGGTGACGCCATCCGCCGACCCCAGCAGCAGCCCGCAGCATTCCAGCGGGTGCGCACGCTGTGCTTCTGCAAGCATGCAGGCGACGACATCACTTGAGAGTTCGAACGGCATCGCGCATGGCCCTAGCATGGCCGAAGCCGATATCATCACCGGAAAGCTGGCCAGCGGCGGCCGCCTCGACAAGGCGCTGGCTGACGCGACCGAACTGTCGCGCGAACGGATCAAGGGCCTGATCGCTGCGGGGGCCGTCACCATCGGCAAGACGCTGGCCCGCAGCGCATCGGCGAAGGTGCAGGGCGAAGAGCGTTTTGCCATCGCCCTGCCCCCGCCCGAACCGCTGGCCGCACTGCCGCAGGACATACCGCTCGATATCGTCTTCGAGGATGCGCACCTGCTGGTGGTCGACAAGCCCGCGGGGATGGTGGTGCACCCGGCAGCGGGCAATCAGGACGGTACGCTGGTCAATGCGCTGCTCCACCATTGCGCGGGCCGCCTGTCGGGGATCAACGGCATTGCCCGCCCCGGTATCGTTCACCGCATCGACAAGGACACGTCGGGGCTCTTGGTGGTCGCCAAGTCCGACGCCGCGCATGAAGGCCTTGCGCGGCAGTTCGCAGATCATTCGATCACGCGCCGGTATCTGGCGGTCTGCGCCGGACACCCCGCGCCTCCGGCAGGCACCATCGCGGGCCGGATCGGGCGTTCGGTTCACGACCGCAAGAAGATGGCGGTGTTGCCCGACGATACGACGCGCGGGAAGCACGCCGTCACGCATTTCGAAACGCTGCGCCACCTCAATCACGCGGCGCTGCTCGAATGCCGTCTTGAAACCGGGCGCACGCATCAGGTCCGCGTTCACTGCGCGTCAATCGGTCATGCGCTATTGGGGGATCCAGTATACGGCCGGACTCCCAAGCCCTTGCGGCAGGTGCTCGAATCACTCGGGTTCCACCGCCAGGCGCTGCACGCGGGACGGCTGGGCTTCAGCCATCCTATCAGCGCTGAAACCTTGGATTTCCGCGCTGAACTGCCAGCAGATATGCGGGAACTCATCGACGAAACCGCACGTTGAAATCGATGAAACGCGTGTGCAATTTGGGCCGTGTCCGCTATACGTAAACCTAGTGGCCCGAAGGTTGGATGCCCGTCAGGGGTCCGGCGAGCGAGGTCGACGCAAGAAAGGTCAGGGTACAAGTGAGCAATACCAAATCTTTGAGTGTCCCGGCACTCGGCGGCGAGCAGAGCCTCAACCGCTATCTTTCCGAAATCAAGAAATTCCCGGTGCTGACGCAGGAGCAGGAATACATGCTCGCGAAGCGCTATGAGGAACATGACGATCCCGAAGCTGCGGCGCAGCTCGTCACCTCGCACCTGCGGCTGGTGTCGAAAATCGCCATGGGCTACCGCGGTTACGGCCTGCCGGTGTCGGATCTCATCTCTGAAGGCAATGTCGGCCTGATGCAGGGCGTCAAGAAGTTCGAGGCCGATCGCGGCTTCCGCCTCGCGACCTATGCCATGTGGTGGATCAAGGCGAGCATCCAGGAATATATCCTGCGCTCGTGGAGCCTCGTCAAGATGGGCACCACCGCCGCGCAGAAGAAGCTGTTCTTCAACCTGCGCCGGATGAAGAAGAATCTCGACGCTTACGAGGACACCGATCTCCATCCCGAGGATGTGAACAAGATCGCTACCGATCTCGGCGTGCCCGAACAGGAAGTGGTCAATATGAACCGCCGCATGATGATGGGCGGCGATGGGTCGCTCAACGTGCCGATGCGCAATGGCGAAGACGGTTCGGGCGAATGGATGGACTGGCTCAAGGACGATGGTCCGTTGCAGGACGAGCTCGTCGCCAATGCCCAGGAATCGGAAGTCCGCCACGACATGCTGATCGAGGCGATGGACGGGCTGAACGAGCGCGAGAAGCACATTCTGACCGAACGCCGCCTGACCGAGAACCCCCAGACGCTGGAGGAACTCAGCCAGGTCTACGACGTCAGCCGCGAACGCATCCGCCAGATCGAAGTGCGCGCGTTCGAGAAGGTGCAGAAGGCAATGAAGGCCATCGCCGGCGAGAAGCTGCTGGCCGGCGTAGCCTGACCGGACATCGCTTCGTCAAACCCTATGAAAAGGCCGCCGACACCTCCGGGTGTCGGCGGCCTTCTTCATTTCGAGCGGCCTAGCTGGCGGGTGCCAGTTCCAGCACTGCCGCCACCATCGCCTCGGTGCCCAGCGTTACCGACTCGCGCGGGGCGATCTTGAACAGGGGCGAATGGTGCGAAGGCACCGGCGGACCGCCGGCTGCGGCTGCATCGAACGCCGCCTGCGGGGTCCCCCCGACAGCGAAGTAGTAGCCGGGGACGCCATATTCCTCGGCGACGAAATAGGCGAAATCTTCCGCACCCATCCCGCGCTGCTGCCATGGGATGAGCACCTCGTTACCCAGATCGCGCTGCAGTGCCGCGTTGAGTCGCCGCGCGAGTGCAGGGTCGTTGTTGGTTACGGGGGTTCCTTCCGACACCGCGACCTGCACTGGCATCTCTTCCGGCAGTCCATGCGCCCTGCCCGTATTGACGGCTATGCGCTCGATCGCGGCGAGCAGCTGCGCACGCGTGTCCTCGTCATTGGCGCGCACGGTGAGCTGCAGGTCCGCCCGGTCCGAGATGATATTGTGCTTGGTGCCCGAATGGAACGCCCCCACGGTGATCACCGCGGGCGACAACGGCTCGATCTCGCGGCTGACGATCGATTGCAGCGCCGTGACGATCTGCGAGGCGATATAGACCGGATCGCGGCCCATGTGTGGGCTGGCCCCATGCGCGCCGACGCCCGGCACCATGATATCGACCGAATCCGCGCTCGAATACTGGATGCTTTCCGAGGCCGAAATCTTGCCCGCCGGCAGGATCGAGGCGACATGGAACGCCAGCGCGTAGTCGGGCGTGCCGAACCGGTCGTAGAGGCCGTCTTCGAGCATCGCAGCCGCGCCGCCGACCCGCTCTTCCGCCGGCTGCACCACGAACATGAGCGTTCCCGACCATTGGTCCTTCATGGCCATCAGGCGCCGCGCGGTGCCGACCATCGCGGTGATATGCACATCGTGGCCGCAAGCATGCATGACAGGGTATTCCGTGCCGTCCTGACCAACCTGCGTCACCGTCGATGCGTATTCGAGCCCGGTCTTCTCGGGCATCGGCAGGCCATCCATGTCGGCGCGCAGCAGGATCAGCGGGCCTTCGCCGTTGCGGGCCATGGCGACGACCCCAGTCCCGCCGACGCCTTCGGTCACGTCGAGCCCGGCAGCCCGCAATTCGGCAGCCATCCGCTTGGCGGTCTCCGTTTCGAGGAAGGACAGTTCGGGATTGGCGTGAAAATGCTTGAACAGATCTTCGAGATGGCTGTCGTAATCCGCGGCCACCGCCTGTTTTACCTGTGCCGGGTCAGCGGCGGCGGGTGTGGCACCCAAGGACAGGGCCAGGGCCGAAGCGGCCAATCCGAAAATCGCTTTGCGCATAGATACTCCCTCACGGCTCCCCATGGCCGAGAGGGCAGGTAAGCATGCATGGTCGCCGGTCGCAAGCAGGCTGATTGCGCCCGCCCGCCCGGCCAGCTAGATGCCCGGGAATGCGCTGGGTTATCCGCTTCCTTTTCAAGGCCCTGATCGGCTTCCTGGGTCTGAGCCTGGCCCTGGTGCTGGTGTTCAAATTCATCCCGGTACCGGTAACCGCCACCATGCTGATGGATTCCAACGGCATCACCAAGGACTGGACCGCGCTTTCGAATATCGACCGCACCATGGTTCGCGCGGTGATTGCCGCTGAAGACGGCAAGTTCTGCAGCCACGAGGGTTTCGACCGTGAAGCGATCGAGGACGCGCTCGAGAACAACCGCCAGGGTGGCAGGATCCGCGGCGGGTCGACGATCAGCCAGCAAACGGCGAAGAACGTCTTCCTGTGGCAGGGCGGTGGCTATGTCCGCAAAGGCTTCGAAGCCTGGTTTACCGTGCTGATCGAACAAATCTGGGGCAAGCGGCGGATCATGGAAGTCTATCTCAACGTCGCTGAAACGGGCCTGGGCACCTATGGTATGGAGGCCGGGGCGCAGCGCTACTTCGGCAAGTCCGCCGCTTCGCTGACTCCGCTCGAAGCGGCCCGGATGGCCGCCGCATTGCCGCAGCCCAAGCAGCGCGCCGTCAGGAACCCGAGCGGCTGGCTGGCGCGCCATGGCAACACGATTTCTGCGCGCATCGGTTCGGTAGCCCGTGACGGCCTCGATTCCTGCGTCTATCGATAACGGCGATGGGAGCGGGCCACAGCCATTCGCATGATCACGGGCACGGGCACAGCCATGCCCCCGCCGATTTCGGCAACGCCTTCCTGATCGGCATCATTCTCAACACCGCATTCGTCATCGTCGAAGCAGCCTATGGCTGGATTTCCGGATCGATGGCGCTGATCGCCGATGCCGGGCACAATCTGTCCGACGTCCTCGCGCTGCTGCTCGCATGGGGGGCAAGCGTCGCGGCCAGGCGCCCCGCTTGCGAACGTTTCACTTATGGCTTCAAGAGTTCCACGATCCTTGCAGCGCTGGCCAATGCCGGATTGCTGCTGGTCGCGATCGGCGCGATCCTGTTCGAGACGCTGCACCGCATGGCCGAACCGGCACCGGTCCAGGGGGAAACGATGGCGATCGTCGCGGGCATCGGTATCCTCGTGAATGCCGGTACCGCTGCGCTGTTCCTGCGCGGACAGCACGATATCAATATCCGGGGGGCGTTCCTGCACATGGCGGCCGATGCGCTGGTCAGCCTGGGCGTGGTCATCGCGGGGCTGGCAATCATCTGGACCGGTGAACGCTGGATCGATCCCGCGGTCAGCCTCGTTATCGTGGCCGTCATCGGCTGGGGGACCTGGGGCCTGCTGAAGGACAGCGTCGCCATGAGCATGCTTGGCGTGCCCAAGGGGATTTCGGAGAACAAGGTGCGCGCCTATCTGTCCGGCCTGCCAGGGGTCGACGCGGTGCACGAACTGCATATCTGGCCGATGAGCACGACCGAGACCGCGCTGACCGCGCATCTGGTCATGCCCGCGGGCCACCCGGGCGACGGGTTCCTCCGGCAACTGGCGGGCGAACTGGATCGCCACCACCGCATCGGACATCCCACCATCCAGATCGAAACCAGCCGCGCGGCGTGCGGGACGGGTTGCTGATGCGCCGGTCCACGCCCCAGGCGCGCGAAATGCTGAAGGCGGCGATGCGCCGCCTGGCCGCCGGCGAACGGTCGGCTCTCGAAGAGGTCTACCGCGCCACATCGGCGAAACTATTCGGCATCTGCTACCGTATCTTGGGCGATGAGAAAGAAGCCGAGGACGCATTGCAGGACGTTTACCTAACGCTGTGGCGGCGCGCGGATCGCTACGATCCCGAGCGCGCCAGCCCGATATCGTGGCTGGCCACTTTTGCGCGAAATCGCGCGATCGACCGGTTGCGCGCAGGGAAAGTCCGGCTGGCCGCAGTCCCCGAGGACCAGGCTGCGCCCGTTCCCGACGATCGCCCCCTTGCCGAAGCGATGATGATCGATTCCGAACGCGAAGCGCGCGTCCACACCTGCCTCGAAACTCTGGACGAAACCCCGCGGGAGGCGATCCGCACCGCCTTTTTCGAGGGCCGCACCTATGCCGAGCTGGCCGAGCGGATGGATGTACCTCTGGGGACGATGAAGAGCTGGATCCGCCGCGGACTCGCGAAGCTCAAGGGTTGCATGGAGATGGGCGAGTGAACGCCGACCAACTGCTTGCCGCCGAATATGCGCTTGGCCTGCTGGAGGGCGAGGATCTGCTCGCCGCTCGGGCACGCGAATCCGCCGATCCCGCTTTCGCACGAGATGTCGCAGAGTGGCAGGAGCGCCTCGCTCCGCTGGCCGACGATATCGATCCCCGCATGCCCCGCGAAGAGGTGTGGCAACGCATCGAAGCCGAACTTGGTGCCGATAGCGGCAACGCGCAGGTCGTCACGCTGCGGCGCAGCCTGCGCCGTTGGCAATGGGCCGGCGGTCTCAGCGCGGCGGCGGCGATTGCGCTCGCCTTCCTCGCGCTGCCGCAATTGATCGGCCCCGCCGGGGAGAGCCGCCCAGACCCGGCCGCCGAACGCATGGCCCGGGCACCGATGACGGCAACCATGCCGATAGGCGGCACCCCGCTCAATCTCGATTTTACCTATCTCCCGGACGACCGCAGCTTGCTGGTCGGCGCGGTCGGCCTCGAAGCAGATGGCGTGCACGATCACGAAATCTGGTTCGTTCCGCCCGAAGGCGAGCTGGTCTCGCTTGGCGTGGTGACGCCGGGCGAGGTCGTGGCGCACAGCGTGCCGGAAAGCGTAGCCCGCACCTTGCACGATGGTTCGCAGCTGCTGCTGACACGCGAACCGCTCGGCGGCAAGCCAGTGGATTCCGCAGCCGGTCCGGTTGTCGCCGAAGCCGAATTCGCCACGATCTGATTTTTTTGACCCGGCATGCATCCGCAAGGACGCAGCCCTCGTAACTCTTCGCGCAGGCAGGACGGGGCCTGACGCAAAGGAGAGTTACAATATGGCGTTTTCTACCTCACTGAAGGCTTCGGCCCTTGCTTCGATCGCGGCAATGGGCGCTTTCGCACTCGCTACCGGGAGCCCGGCGCTGGCCGACCATCATGGCAAGAAAGCCGAAATGAGCCAGGCGAACATCGTCGAGACCGCGATGGGCACGGGAATGCACGAGACACTGGTGGCTGCTGTAAAGGCCGCCGGACTGGTAGACACGCTGGCCGCTCCGGGGCCGTACACTGTTTTTGCGCCGACCGATGATGCCTTTGCAGCATTGCCCGCCGGCACGGTCGACACGCTGCTCCAGCCCGAGAACAAGGGCCAGCTGACCAGCATTCTCACCTATCACGCAGTGGCCGGGCGCGTTCCCGCATCCGCGCTCGCGCAGGCGATCACCGACGCTGGCGGCACTTACGAATTCCAGACCCTGGCCGGCAACACGCTGAGCGCGTCATTCGACGGTCAGACCATCGTGGTTACCGACGAAGCCGGTCGCACGACCAATGTGGTCAAGGCCGATGTTAACACCACCAATGGCGTGATCCACGTGACCGACGGGGTCTTCCTCCCCGGCTGATCGATCCCCCCGGATGCCGTGTAACGACCCATCTGGCACGGCATCCTCCTGTCCCCCGTCCGGCGCTCCGCAGAGGCCGGGCGGGGTTTTTTTGACCCGAAACCAGAAGCGCGCCGCCTGACCCGGTCAGACGGCGCGCTTTGTGTTCGCTACGATAGGACGGCCTGTTCAGGCGGCTTCTTCCTTCTTGTCGTCCTTCTTGCCGCCATGGACCTGGACCGGCTCTTTCTTGCCTTCGACCACATCCTTGTCGATGACGATTTCCGTCACCCCGTCGAGATCGGGAAGGTCGAACATCGTATCGAGCAGGATACCTTCGACGATCGACCGCAGGCCGCGGGCCCCGGTCTTGCGCATGATTGCCCGTTCGGCGATCGCGCGCAGCGCTTCGTCGGTAAACGTCAGTTCGACATCCTCGAGCTCGAACAGCTTGTGATACTGCTTGGCGATGGCGTTCTTGGGCTCCTGCAGGATCGTCACCAGCGCATCGACATCGAGGTCGTGCAGCGTGGCGATGACCGGCAGGCGGCCGACGAATTCGGGGATCAGGCCGAATTTGAGCAGATCTTCCGGCTCGCTCTTCTCGAGCAGTTCACCAACGCGGCGCTTGTCCGGGTCGGCGACATGTGCGCCAAAGCCGATCGAGCGCTTCTGCAGGCGGTCGCCGATGATCTTGTCGAGCCCGGCGAAGGCGCCGCCGCAAATGAACAGGATATTGGTCGTGTCCACCTGCAGGAATTCCTGCTGAGGGTGCTTGCGACCGCCCTGCGGCGGGACCGAAGCGGTGGTCCCTTCCATCAGCTTGAGCAGCGCCTGCTGGACACCCTCGCCCGATACGTCGCGCGTGATCGAGGGGTTTTCCGCCTTGCGCGTGATCTTGTCGATCTCGTCGATGTAGACGATGCCGTGCTGGGCTTTCTCGACATTGTAGTCGCTGGCCTGAAGCAGCTTTAGAATGATGTTCTCGACATCTTCGCCCACGTAACCCGCTTCGGTCAGCGTGGTGGCGTCGGCCATGGTGAACGGCACGTCGAAGGTGCGCGCCAGCGTCTGCGCCAGCAGCGTCTTGCCCGAACCGGTCGGGCCGACCAGCAGGATGTTCGACTTCGCCAGTTCGACATCGCCGGCCTTCGCGCCGTGCTTCAGGCGCTTGTAGTGGTTGTGCACCGCGACCGAGAGCACGCGCTTGGCGCGATCCTGCCCGATCACGTAATCGGCGAGCGTGGCGCAAATTTCGGCGGGCGTGGGAACGTCGCCTTCCTTCTTGCCGGTCAGTCCCGCCTTGGTTTCCTCGCGGATGATGTCATTGCACAGTTCGACGCACTCATCGCAGATGAACACCGTCGGGCCCGCGATGAGCTTCCTCACCTCGTGCTGCGACTTGCCGCAAAAGCTGCAATACAGGGTCGATTTGCTGTCGGTTCCGCTCAACTTGGTCATATCCTAACGTCTTTCCCACGCCCCGCCGGCCGAAGGCCGACTGTAGGGTCCATGGGATTTGGGTCAATATCGTAGGTACCACACTGCCCTTGCTACAGGCTGAAGTGTCAGGGTTGCCAAAACCCTACGACATTCTCGCACCATTCCCGCACGCGCATCGTGCCCGTGCGGGGATTTGCCACCCGAATTACTCGGGCGCGCCGCCCGAACCTTCGGCATCGCCGCCGTCGTTTTCGGGCCGGGTTTCGAATACCTTGTCGACGATGCCGAACTTCATCGCTTCATCGGCTTCAAGGAAGGTATCGCGGTCCATCGCCTTCTCGATATCGTCGAGGCTCTGGCCGGTATATTTCACATAGAGATCGTTCATGCGCTTCTTGATGCGCAGGATCTCGCGGGCCTGAATCTCGATGTCCGAGGCCATGCCGCGTGCGCCGCCCGAAGGCTGGTGCACCATGATCCGGGCATTCGGCAGCGCGATGCGCATGCCGGGTTCGCCTGCCGCCAGCAGGAAGCTGCCCATCGAGGCGGCCTGGCCCATGCAGACGGTCGAGACGCGCGGCTTGATGTACTGCATCGTGTCGTGGATCGCCATGCCGGCAGTCACTACGCCGCCGGGCGAGTTGATGTACATGCTGATCGGCTTCGAGGGATTCTCGCTTTCGAGGAACAGCAGCTGCGCGGTGATCAGCGAAGCCATGCCGTCTTCGACCTGCCCCGTCACGAACACGATGCGTTCGCGAAGCAGGCGGCTGAAGATGTCGAAGCTGCGCTCGCCGCGGCTGGTCTGTTCCACCACGACCGGCACCAGCGCGCCGGTAAGCGGATCGCGGGTGAACTGGCCCTGGGTGCCGTGGGCGTCGCTGCCGAGCAGGTCGATCATGAGTATTCCTCTTGTCGGGTGAATCGGTCGCCTATGTCGCCATGGTGCGAGCGATGTTCAAGGGCCTTAACCCACGAAAGGCACGGATATGTGGCCCTTGCCCAAGAACGGGGCGCTTTCCTCCGCGCTTCCCCCCGCCCCGGCCCAGAGCCGACACGGAAGATTCCGTTTGTCGGCTGCCGAACGACGCCGGTCGAGCGTCCATTGGCCTTGACGGTTACAAACGTAGACGAAGTGCCGGAAAGCAAGAACAGGACAGTGGGAGGCTGCCGTTTTCAAGTCATCGACATCAAGGCTTCTGGGCGCTTCGCTCGCGGCGTTATGCGCTTGGGTCCATGCCCCGGCGCAGGCGCAGGATGCCGCGGCACCCGCAGCCACACCGCCCGCTGTCACCGCAGGGGCGCAGGTTTTCGAACCACCCTATTTCGCGCAGTTCGCACCCCGCAACGCGCTCGACATGGTCGACCGGATTCCCGGATTCTCGATCAGCGGTGGAAATAACCAGGGCCAGCGCGGACTGGGACAGGCAACGCAGAATGTGATCGTCAATGGCGAACGCCTGTCGAGCAAGTCGGAAAGCGTCAGCGACCAATTGCGGCGTATCCCGGCCACCGATGTCGTGCGGATCGAAATCCTCGATGGCAATGCGACCAGTATTCCTGGCCTCACTGGCCAGGTTGCGAATGTCGTCTACACAAGCACCGGAGCATCCGGCCAGTTCAGTTGGACCGCCGGGTTCCGCCCGCACAATACTGCGGCACAGCTTTATGGCGGCGAGATATCCGTCATCGGCAGCAGCGGCGCACTGGATTACACCGTGTCGCTTTCCAACGACAACGATCGCTTCGGTGCCGATGGGCCCGTGGCGATCGCCGATAGCGAAGGTCTCCCGCTCGAGCAGCAATACAGCAAGTTTTCGGGCAAATTCGACAACCCGCGCCTGTCGACCGCTTTCGCCTACGATTTCGGCGGGAATGTCGTCGGTAACCTCAATCTCAGCTACGGTGAAGACTTCTACGTCCGCCGCGAACCTGAAACCGCCACGCGGGCGCAGGGCCCGGTGCGGTTTCGTGATGTCCGGGTCGACGAGGACGGCCCCGAATACGAACTGGGCGGTGATATCCAGCTTCCCTTGGGACCGGGCAGGCTCAAGCTGATCGGTCTCGAACGGTTCGAGCGCGACAATTACACGTCCACGCTGATCGACAGCTTTTCCGACGACAGCATTACAACCGGATCGCGCTTCCAGCAGACCAATGCCGCCGGCGAGCGGATCGGGCGGTTCGAATACGACTGGAAGCTGTGGAATGCCGATTGGCAGCTGTCGGGAGAAGCGGCCTTCAACCGGCTCGAACGGCGCTCGCGCCTGTTCGAGCTCGCGCCCGGGGGCGAGTTCGTCCAGCTGTCCTTCCCGCAGGGCAATGGCGAAGTCCGCGAAGACCGCTACGAAACCAGCCTGAGCATGTCGCGCTCGCTATCGCGCACCCTGTCGCTCCAGCTGATCGGGGCGATGGAATTCTCCACCATCGAGCAGACCGGCTTCGCAGCCAATTCGCGCAGCTTCAAGCGGCCGAAAGGTTCGTTTGCTGCAACCTGGAAACCGCGCGAGGATTTCGACATCTCGATTACCTTCGCCAAACGCGTCAGCCAGCTTTCCTTCGGCGACTTTCTCGCCTCGGTTTCGCTCAACGACGATAACCAGAACGGCGGCAACAACGAACTGGTCCCCTACCAGAGCTGGAACATCGAGCTCGAGGCCAACAAGACCCTGGGCCCGTGGGGATCGATCCAGCTGCAGGCGAAGCGTGCCTGGTTCGAGGATTTCATCGACTGGTTCCCGCTCGCCAATGGCGGCGAGGCCCGCGGCAATATCGGCGATGCCGAACGGTTGCACCTGCAGGCCAATGCCACGCTCAATCTCGATCCGTTCGGGTTCGCGGGCGCGCGCCTCGACGTGGAAGTGGTCAAGCGGTTCATGGATGTGACCGATCCCTTCACCGGGCTGTCCCGGCCGTTCTCTTACGATTCCGAAGGCAGCTTCGACATCGACTTCCGCCATGACATTCCCGCGACCGACTGGGCCTGGGGCGTCAATCTGAACCATTTCGACCAGGCGCCGTATTCGCGCCGCTACGAGAACGGGCGCGAGTGGGAAGGGACGGTGTTCGGTGCGGTGTTCGTCGAGCACAAGGATCTCTTCGGCCTCACCATCCAGGCACAGGCGAGAAACCTGCTGGGGGCACGCGATTACTTCCGGCGGACGGTCTATGACGGACCGCGCCCCGACGCCGGCATCCGCTTCACCGAATTCCGTGATCGGCGGATCGGGCCGATCTTCCGGCTGGTCGTCAGCGGAGATTTCTGACTCGCGCGGACCCGCACCCGCGCTTGCGCGTTAGGCAAGCGAGGGAGATCACCTTGGAATTCGATCCGCGTATCCTGATGTTCGTCGTCTTCGGCGCGGGGCTGACGCTTGCCGTCACGCTCGAACGTTGGCTGGCCCGCTACTGGCTGTCGCTGCCGATCCTCTATGTGGCCGTCGGTTTTGCCGTTTGGTCGCTGCCGCTGGGCCTGCCGCACTTCAATCCGACCGTCGACGGCTTCGATGCCATCACGCTCGAATATGCCACCGAATTCATTGTCATCGCCTCGTTGATGGCTGCGGGGATTGCGATCGATCGCCCGGTTAGCTGGGCCAATTGGCGGCAGATCTGGCCACTGCTGCTGATCGCCATGCCGCTGACCATCGCCGCAGTCGCGCTGCTCGGCTGGTGGGCTCTGGGTCTCGCACCGGCCAGCGCCATCCTGCTGGGTGCCGCATTGGCCCCGACCGATCCTGTCCTCGCGCGCAGCGTCCAGGTCGGCCCGCCCGGGGAAGATCAGCGACACGATGTGCGTTTCAGCCTGACGGTCGAGGCCGGGCTGAACGACGGCTTCGCCTTTCCGTTCACCTATCTCGCGATCGCCGCGGTCGGGATGACCGCTCTGGGTGACTGGACACTGGAATGGGCGGCGCTGGACCTCGTCTGGCGGATCGTCGCCGGCTGCGCCGTCGGCTATGCGGTCGGCCGCATCGGCGCGTGGTATGTCTTCGAACGCGAAGCCGACGCGCCGATAGAGGACATCGATGAGGCCAGCGACAAGGCGGAGAATCCCAGCTATTCGACCAGCGAAGGCCTGATCGTGCTGGGTACGCTGTTGCTCGCGTACGGACTTGCCGAATTGGCCGAGGGCTATGGATTCCTGGCGGTGTTCGTCGGGGCAGTGACCGCGCGGCAACGCGAAAACCGCAGCCGCTATCACAAGATCAGCCACCATTTCATCGACCAGATCGAGCAGATCGTACTGGTGGCGGTCCTGTTCGGCTTCGGCGCGATGCTTGCCAGCGGCGTGCTCTCGGCACTAACCTGGCCGGCAGCGCTGGTGGGACTGGCGCTGATCTTCGTCATCCGGCCGATTTCCGGCTTGCTGGCGGAGGCCAATTGCGACCTGCCGATGATCGGCAAGCTCGCCGTTGCCTTCCTGGGTGTGCGCGGGATGGGTTCGATCTATTACCTTGCCTATGGCCAGAACAACGCCAATTTCGCGCAGATCGACCTGCTATGGGCGACCGTGAGTTTCGCGATCCTGGTTTCCATCATCGTGCACGGCGTGGTTTCGGGCCCGCTCATCCGCCATGTCGAAGACCGCCGCGCTCATGTCCACGCCGGGCAGGATACCAGTATGGCCGCGCTATCGCCCGATGCCCCGAGGCGGCGCTCGAAGGCGGACTGAAACGCCGCGGAACGGCGCCCCAAACGACAAGGGGCGGCGAACCATAGTCCGCCGCCCCTCATGCGATCCGTATGAACGGACTTACTTCTTGGGCGCGGCCTTCTTGGCAGCAGGCTTCTTGGCTGCCGGCTTCTTCGCCGTAGCCTTGTCGTCGGCCTGCTTGTCATCGGCCTTCTTGGCGGCAGGCTTCTTCGCTGCGGCTTTCTTGGCCGGCGCCTTCTTGGCTGCGGGCTTGTCGTCCGCATCCTTGTCGGCCGCCTTCTTGGCAGGAGCCTTTTTCTTGGCTGCCGCCTTCTTCTTCGGCTTTTCCTCGGTGCTTTCTTCCGCCTCGATCGCGGCTTCGAGCTCTTCACGCGTCACTTCGCGGTCGGTAATCTCGGCCTTGTCGAACAGGAAGTCGACGACCTTGTCCTCATACAGGGGCGCGCGCAGCTGGGCGGCCGCCATGGGTTCGGACTGGACATACTGGACGAACCGCTCGCGGTCCTCGGCGCGATACTGCTGGGCCGCCTGCTGGATGAGCATGTTCATCTCGTTGGCATTGACCTCGACACCGTTCTTCTGGCCGATTTCGGACAGCAGCAGGCCCAGGCGGACGCGGCGTTCGGCGATCTTGCGATAATCGTCCTTCTCGTCGTCCATTTCCTTGAGCATGGCTTCGGCATCGTCCGACTGCGCGGCTTCCTGCTGCAGCTGGCCCCAGATCTGTTCGAACTCGGCATCGACCATGCCCTGCGGCACGGCGAAGTCGTGACCGGCTGCCAGCGTGTCGAGCAGCTGGCGCTTCATCTGCGTGCGGGTCAGGCCCGAGGTTTCCTGCTCGAGCTGGCCGCGCAGCAGTTCCTTGAGCTTGTCGAGGTTCTCGAGGCCGAGATTCTTGGCGAACTCGTCGTCGATCGCGGTGTCGGTGGGGACCTTTACCTGCTGGACCGTGACGTCGAATTCCGCGTCCTTGCCCTTCAGGTTTTCAGCCGGATAATCTTCGGGGAAGGTCACGGTGATGGTCTTTTCATCGCCGGTCTTCACGCCCGTCAGCTGTTCTTCAAAGCCGGGAATGAACTGGCCCGAACCGATGACCAGCGGCGTGTTCTCCGCCTTGCCGCCTTCGAATTCGACGCCGTCGACGCGGCCGACGAAATCGATGATCAGCTGGTCGCCGTCGCCAGCCTTCTTGGTCTTGGCGGCGTCCTTGTAGCTCTTGTTGTTCGACGCGATGCGCTCGACCGCTTCGTCGACCTGTTCGTCGGTCACCGGAACGGTCAGGCGTTCGAGCTTGAGGCCCTCCACTTCGGGCGCTTCGATTTCGGGCAGGATCTCGACGTCGACGTTCAGCGTCGCGTCCTTGCCTTCTTCATAGCCTTCGTCGAGCTCGACCTTGGGCTGCATCGCAGGACGCAGCTTGTTCTCTGCCATGACCTTGTCGACCGATTCGCGGATCAAGTCGTTGACCGTCTGCGCGTGGACCTGCTCGCCGTGCATCTTGCGCACGAGGTTGGCGGGCACCTTGCCGGGGCGGAAGCCGGGCATTTTCACCTGCGGAGCGATCTTCTTCACTTCGCCGGTAACGCGCTCGTCGATTTCCTTGGCGGGAATCGTGATGGTGTAGGCGCGCTTGAGGCCCTCGTTGGCGGTCTCTTTGATCTGCATGGGTTGAAACTCGTAACTTTCCAAAAGCGATAGGTGCAGGGGGTATCACGACGGCGGCGGCACTGGTGCGGGCGAAGGGACTCGAACCCCCACATCTTTCGATACTGGTACCTAAAACCAGCGCGTCTACCAGTTCCGCCACGCCCGCTAACCCGAACGAAGCTGCGCGAGGCGCTAGTCCTTCGCGTATAGGCGCGTGCCTCTAGTCGGATGCGACCAATTGCGCAAGCGTGGCGACCGATGAAGGAACGCTGCGGGGTGTTGGCCCGTTCAACAGGCATGCGTGACTACGACACCCCGAAGAAACCCGAAGACACTCCACCCGTGATCAATCCCGGTACCAAACAGGAAAATTCGCACGATTCCGGCCAGGACGACAGCGAGGAAGCACCATCAGGCAACCGGCCGGCCGGCAGCCCGCCCGGTGCTGCAGAACAAGCACTGGCGCCGGCACAGGAGGGTGGCCGCGACGGAGCGGGCGAGGCCGCGCTCGATCACCCCTCCCGCGATTGAGGAACATTACCATGGCGACCCAACCCGATCCCAATCCCGATACGATCAATCCCGGCTCTCCCGACGAAATGCCACCGGCAAGTCCGCCGAACGAGGCGCCGATGGAAGAACCGCCGGGCTTCGAACCGCCGCAGCCCGACATCGACACCCCCGATCGCGGCCCGCTGGAAACGCCGCCTCCTCCCGATTGATCTTGCCTGTAGCCGATTGATCTTGCCCGTGGGCGCGCCGCGCAGTATCGGCGCGCGCCATGAGCGAAGAAACCACCAGCCAGACCCCGCCCGACCATCTTTCGGTCAACCCCAAGAGCGAGCACTTCCAGGTGGATGTGCTCAAGCGCGGAGTGGGTATCCGTTTCAAGGGCAAACAGCGCACCGATATCGAGGAATATTCGATCTCGGGCGGCTGGGTGCGAGTTCAGGCGGGCAAGACCGTCGATCGCAAGGGCAATCCGCTGACCATCAAGCTGAATGGCCCGGTCGAAGCCTGGTACGAAGATCTCGGCGAGGATGCGCCGGTCGCCAAGGCCGACTGATCAGTCGGAGAAACTGGCGAAGGCGCTGAGAAAGCGCTTCGAGGTCTGTTTGCGCGCCGGCGCCATGGCAAGCTGCTGGCGCGCCTGCGGCCGGCCCTCTCCATAGATGAAGCCTGCAACCGGCCATGCGGTCGTGCCGACTTCCCCGAGCGGGGCGTACCACACGCGCACTGCGCTCCAGTCGTTGGCCGGCGATACGTCAATCGCCAGCACGTCCTTTTCGACCTGCCCCCGGCGCCCGTTGATCGGCGACCAGTTGGCATGATCGAGCAAGACGCGCCGCGTGTCGAGAACGCGGCTCACCGTCGCGACATGACCCAATTGCATGCTGCGATGCGGACGGAAGGCCATGACGGCCCCCGGACGCGGCGCCGTACCGGTGGCATAGCGCCCCTGCGCCTGCTCCCACCAGGTATGGGCATCGCCGTAGATCTGGATCCCCGACACTTCTCGTGCGTAGGGTACGCACTGGAGATAAGCATCCAGTTCGGCACCCCGATTATCGAACGCACCGAAATCGTCCGCCGCGGCGGGCGTGGCACAGGCAAGCAGGGCGAAAGCGGCAAGTTTTTTCCTCATGCCGGCAGAGGTATGCCGCTTATCCTTGCCGACATCCTTCGCGTTAAGGTTAACCGATATTAACCCTCGCCTGCGCCGGAGCTTGCAAAGCGGAGCGCAAAGCGCCACTTCCCGCGCCATCATGGTGCCCAATTCCTCGAAGCCCACGGTGATCATCATCGGGCGGCCCAACGTCGGCAAATCGACATTGTTCAACCGGTTAGTCGGCAAGCGCCTTGCGCTGGTCGACGACCAGCCCGGAGTCACGCGCGACCGCCGCTTCGGCGACGCGGAGATCGCGGGGCTCGAATTCCAAGTGGTCGATACGGCCGGGTGGGAAGACGAGGACCCGGCCAGCCTGCCCGGGCGGATGCGCATGCAGACAGAAGTCAGCCTCGAGGGCGCCGATGCGGCGATGTTCGTGTTCGACGCACGCGTCGGGCTGACTCCGCTCGATGAGGAAATCGCCCGCTGGCTGCGCGGACAGGCCGTGCCCGTGGTCTTGGTCGCCAACAAGGCCGAAGGCAAACAGGGCGACGCTGGAATCTACGAGAGCTTTTCGCTCGGTTTCGGCGAACCGGCCGGAATCAGCGCCGAACATGGCGAAGGGATCGGCGACCTGTTCGAACGCCTCTGGCCGATCATCGGCGAGAAGGCAGAAGCTGCGGCCGAAACCCTCGAACTAAGCGAGGAAGATGAAGAGGCACTGCTCGCCGGGCCGCTGAAACTGGCCATTGTCGGCCGGCCAAACGCCGGCAAGTCGACGCTGATCAACCGCATGCTGGGCGAGGACCGGCTGCTGACCGGTCCCGAAGCCGGAATTACGCGCGATTCGATCGCGGTCGATTGGGAGTGGCGCGACCCGCGTAGCGGGGAAGAGCGGGAAATCCGGCTGATCGACACGGCCGGAATGCGCAAGAAGGCGCAGGTTGTCGACAAGCTCGAACGGCTTTCGGTGGCCGATGCGCGCCGCGCGGTCGATTTCGCGGAAGTCGTGGTGCTGCTGCTGGACGCCACCCGCGGGCTCGAATCGCAGGATCTCAAGATTGCCAGCATGGTGCTCGAGGAAGGGCGCGCGCTGATGATCGCAATCAACAAGTGGGATGTCGCCGAAGGTGCCAGCGCGCTGTTCAACGGTATCCGCGAAGCGCTCAACGAGGGTCTCGCCCAGGTTCGCGGAGTGCCGCTGTTCGCAGTAAGCGCGAAAACCGGCAAGGGGATCGACCAGATGCTGGGGGCGGCGTTCGACCTGCGCGAAGCATGGAGCCGCCGCGTGCCCACCGCCGCGCTCAACCGCTGGTTCGACGATGCGCTCGAAGCCAATCCGCCGCCCGCACCCAAGGGCAAGCGGATCAAGCTGCGCTATATCACCCAGGCCAGCATCCGTCCGCCGCGTTTCGTGGTGTTCGGTACCCGGCTCGACATGCTGCCCAAGAGCTATGAACGTTATCTGGTGAACGGCATTCGCGACAAGCTGGGGTTCGATGCAGTGCCGGTGCGCGTGGTGCTCAAGAGCCCCAAGAACCCCTTCCAGAAGGAGTAACACCGGTGACGCTCGATCTCCTGGCAGGCATCGGTGCCTTCGACCTCATCGAGCGGACCAGTTCGACCCTGCGCGTGCAGCAGGTCGTCCAGCTCAGCCTCGCGCCGGCCTTCCTGCTTGCGGGGATCGGCGCGGTCATGAATGTCATGACCAACCGGCTGATCTGGGTTGCCAACAAGATTGAGCGTATCCTCAACGCGGGGGAAGATGGCGACGTCAAAGCCATGCGCGCCGAATTGCCCGCGCTCGAAATGCGGCGCATCTACGCGCAGCGCGCGGTCATGTTCAGCACCGCGTCGGCGCTTGCCATCAGTGTCGTGATCGTACTGCTGTTCATCAGCGCATTTGTCAGGACCGCACTGGGCACTCTGGTCGCGACGACATGGGTGATCTGCATGGGCCTGCTGGTCGCAGGGCTCGGTTCGTTTCTGATGGAAACCCGCACCGCGGCAAAGCGCAACCGCGAACGCATGCGCGAACGCCGGAACGCCGCATCGGACTGAAGCCGATCATGCTCGCTTAGCATCGCAGAGCCGCCCGCAGGCGGCCCCGCCAACGCGGTCAGCCGCCCTCGCCTTCGCCTGCCGGCTTGCTGTTCAGCTGGACATAGTTTTCCAGCCCCATGCGCGCGATCATGTCGAACTGGGTTTCGAGGAAGTCGACATGCTCTTCCTCGCTCGCCAGGATGTCTTCGAAGATCTGCCCGGTGGCGAAGTCGCGAACGCTCTGGCAATATTCCGCCGCTTCCTTGAGCAGGGGGATCGCCTCCATCTCCATCGCCAGGTCGGCCTTGAGGATTTCCTCGACCGTCTCGCCCACCTTCAGCTTGTGGATCGCCTGGAAATTGGGAAGCCCGTTCAGAAACAGGATGCGCTCGGCGAGGATGTCGGCGTGCTTCATCTCGTCGATCGATTCGTGCCGCTCGTATTCGGCCAGACGGCTGACGCCCCAGTCGGCGAGCACCCGGTAATGGAGCCAGTACTGGTTGATTGCGGTCAATTCGTTGGTGAGCGCCTTGTTAAGGAACTCGATGACCTTCGGATCGCCTTTCATGGCGCTGCCTCCTTGCCTGCTGAACGGCGCTTCCTATGCGCCCGAGGCGGGGCTTATGGCAAGGGTAGAAAGGGATAAAATCGGCGGAATTCCGCCAGTTGCAAGCGATTTGCGTTAGCCGGCGATCACGCCGCGGCGGCCACGCATCCCATCTCGCGTTCTTCCTGGAGGATCTCGTCAGCCTCCTCGAGGCAGCTGCCGCAGCAAGCCGGCTTGCCAAGCGCGGCATAGCAAGTTTCGGCATCGCCCGAAACATGGCGCGCTGCGCGCCGCAGGTCGCTTTCCCGGATTGCGTTACAGATGCAGACGTACACTCGAACACTCCTGCGATTGACTCGCAGGAGCACCTCTAGTGAGAGTCGTTCTCAGTAGCAACCCCTCTCGTCACCGCCGCAGGGGGAACAGCCGCCAATAGGTCAGGCACCGCCAGAGCCATTCGAGCGGACCGAAGCGGAACCGGTCGAGCCAGGGCTTCGACCAGGCGAGCATGACGAGCCAGCTTGCCGCCATGACGAGGTACAGCTCGGTACGCCCCAGAGCGCCGAACAATCCGCCGCCCCAACCGTGGAAGACAAACAGCATCAGCACCGATGTGCCGAGGTAATTGGTGAAAGCGGCCCGCCCCGCAGCGGAAACCCGCTCCGCTAGCCAGCCCGAGGCACGCGCACCGACCACCGCCAGGACCGCTGCCAGCCCGAGCACCACGGGCAGGCGGGGCAGTGCCGACAGGCTCATGAATGCAGCCAGCGTGCTCCAATAGGAAAATCCCGCATCCCTCACCCACAGCGCCACCAGCAGGGTAACCCCGCTGCCGATAACAATACCCGCACTGCCCCAGCGCAGCATCCTGCCGGTATTCATAGCGCCGCTGAACAGGCCGAACCGGTACAGCGCCATGCCGATCAGCATCAGCGGCAACGTTTCGAACCCAAATACGAAAATATTGAACGGCAGGTCGCCCTTATGGTCGATCACGTTGTGCGCGACGAAATCGCCATAGGAACCCTCGGAGATGATGCGGTATTCGACCATTTCGTGATCGAGTGCACGGCCCTTGTCGGCTGCCAGTTGCTCGCGCATTTCGGCATAGGCCGGCTGCTCGCCGAATTCGGTCTCGGCGATCACATAGGGCGACAGCATGAAGCTGCCGACCAGCACCACGCCTGCGGCATAGCCGAGCAGCCCGACGACCAGCTGCGTTTTGGCCGCCCAGCGGATCGCGGCGAGGGAGACAAGACCGAACAGTGCATAGAAAGTGAGGATATCTCCGCGCCAGATAAGGAAGAAATGCCCGAGGCCGAACAGCAGCAGCCAGCCCAGCCGGCGCGCCTGCAACGCCCGCCCTTCTCCGCGCGACCAAGCCTTTTCCATGAACAGATACAGGCCGGCGCCGAACAGCAGCGTGAACAGGCCGCGCATCTTGCCGTCGATCAGCACGAATTGCGCGATCCACATCCATTCCTCGGCCTCGTTGTGCGGCACGAGGAAGGCGTCGGGATACATATAGGCGGCGAAAGGCTGGCCGAAGGCGATGATATTGGCGGCGAGAATTCCCATCACCGCGATGCCGCGAATGAAGTCGAGACTGGCGATCCGGTTTCCCGCCATCGCGCGCGGCACCGCCTGGTCGGGCGCAGCGTCGCTGAGAGTGTCGATCGGATCCATGCATTCCCCCTTGGCCGCCCTTAATATGGGCCGTGGGAGCGAGCGTCTATCGGGGTGCCGTCGACGGGGGAAGCGCGATCACGGAATGGCTAGCGCGTGACCAGACATTCCTGCCCGCTGCGCTTGAGCGAGGCGCAGGCCGCGACGGCTTCGCCGCGCGTGGCATATCCGGCCGCCAGCAGGCGCGTGAGATTGCCCGATTTGAGCAGCATCTGCTCGCGCCCGGCGATCTCCGACCGGCCCGCGAGCTGGCCCCACAAGCGCTGCGCATTGCCGGGTACGCCGAAGGCGCCAAGCTGGACTTTCCACGGGCCCGTTGCGGCCGGCGCGACGCGCGTCGCGCTTGTCCGGGCGGGCGTGGAAGAAGGTACGGCGGCAGCGGCGGTCGATGCTGCGGGCGGCACCGCCGGACTGGCAGCCACTGCCACCGCTTCGCGGGATAGCGCCTCGTCCTCTTGCCGCGCGACCACGGTGGGCGCGGGTGCAGCGGGCAGTGTGTAATCCGCGCCTGCAGTCTGCGAGGCGGGCGCTTCAGCAGTCGCCGGCGGCAGGGGGACCGGACGCGCTGCCGCGGTCTGGGGAACGCTGGCCGTGACCACGGGTCCGCTGGGCGCATCGGTTGCCAGTCCGAGGTCTGCTGCAGCAAGCTGACGCGAACGCGCCGCCTCGGCTTCGGCCTTGAGCGAGGCGGCCAGCGGCTGCGCTGCCTGGCGGTCTTCGATCGAGATATACTGGTCCATCTGCGCCAGGGCGCCGCGCGCCTGCGGCAGGCCCGAGGAATTCGCCAGCGTCAGCAGCGCATAGGCGCGGCGCCAGTCCTTCTTGACCAGATCGCCGTTGAAATGGGCGATTCCCAGCAAGTACTGGGCGCGGGGATCGCCGCGCATCGACGCGGCGGAGATATAGGGCAAGGCTTCCTCGCGGGCGCCGCGCTGGAACAGCAGCAGGCCATAATTGTCCGCCGCCTTCACGTGGCCCTGCGCCGCAGCCTTGGCATAGAGCGCTTCGGCCTGTTCGACATCGGTTTCGACCCCGCGGCCAAGCCGGTAGGCCTGCCCCATATTGAATTGCGCGTCGGGATCACCCTGTGCGGCGGGCCCGGCCCACTCGCGCACGGCCCCGGCAAAGTCTCCTGCGGTCCAGGCATCGACCCCGGCCTTGACGTCGGCATGGGCAGGCACCGCGGCCAGGCCCGCCAGCGTCAGCATTCCGGCCATCCAAGCTGCTTTTGCCGAATGTCGCATCCTATCCCTTTCGCATTGCGGGGCCCGCGAAACGCGCCCGATTGGCGACATCCTATAGTAAATCGACCGTTAGCAAAGTGTTGCCAGGGATTTTGCGGCCTTGGGCCCATGTCAAACCGCCATCCGGTTAACCCAAAATTAGGGGTAGTCTGCGATCTCCATGACAAGATCGCTGCGGACGATTGCAGCACGAGTGAGTAGATTACAGGCGCAACCCAGGGGGACCAAGTCTTGCGTGTACTGGCATTGGCATCGCAGAAGGGCGGATCGGGCAAGACCACCCTCTCGGGACATATGGCCGTTCAGGCGCAGCGCGCCGGTGCGGGTCCTGTCGTCCTGATCGACATCGATCCGCAAGGATCGCTTGCCGATTGGTGGAACGAGCGCGCCGACGAATATCCCGCCTTCGCCCAGACCACCGTTGCACGGCTGGCCACCGATCTAGCGATCCTGCGACAGCAGGGGTTCAAGCTGGCGGTGATCGATACCCCGCCCGCGATCACCATGGCGATCCAGTCGGTGATCTCGGTCGCCGAACTGATTGTCGTCCCGACTCGCCCCAGCCCGCATGACCTGCGCGCCGTGGGCGCCACCGTCGACCTGTGCGAACGCGCGGGCAAGCCGCTGGTCTTCGTCGTCAACGCGGCGACCCCGAAAGCCAAGATCACGTCGGAAGCCGCCGTTGCGCTGTCGCAGCACGGCACTGTGGCGCCGATCACGCTGCACCACCGCACCGACTTTGCCGCCTCGATGATCGACGGCCGCACGGTCATGGAAGTGGACCCCGAAAGCAGGTCCGCTGCCGAAGTCACCGCGCTGTGGAAATACATCGCCGACCGGCTGGAAAAGAACTTCCGGCGCACGGTCTTCGCCGCGCCCAATTCGCAGTCCGCGATGTCCGGCGTTCATCGTCCCGCCGGCGGCTTCGGCCGCCGTGTGGCCCAGTAGTAGCGGAAGGCGGGCTGCCGAATGTCTGACGCCAACTTCGCCTCTCTCTCGTCCACCCTGCTTGCACGCAAGGGTGGGGCGAAACCGGCCATGCGTCCGCAATCGGGCATCGTCGGACCGGTCGATGGCAAGGAAGCCGCGGCCAATCTCGAGGATCTCGGCTGGAACGACATGGGCGACGGCGCCAGTGATGAAACCGATGCGCGGCCCCGGCCGCGGCTGGAGCCGGTGCCGGAGAACGTCGTGCCGCTATCGCCTCAAGCGGCGAAGGAAACCGACGCACCCAACCAGGTGCGCGCTTCGCTGAACAAGATCCAGGCGCAGCTCGACGAACCCGCTCCGCGCAAGCCGATCGTACGGCGCCCTGCCACAGCGCAGGGCAAGCGGGCCGCATTCACGCTGCGGCTCGACCAGGAACGCCATCTCATGCTGCGCCTTGCCTGTACCGTTCGCGGACGCAGCGCACAGCAACTGGTGACCGACGCGCTCGACGCGTTGCTCGCCGAAATGCCCGAAATCGCAAGCCTCGCTGCCCAGGTGCAGCGCAGCGAAAAATGAACTCGAACGACGCGGAATCGCCTTCAAAGGGGGGAAGAATGAGCATCGAGACGCAAGCCAGGAACAAGCGGTTCGTCCAGCTCGCCGTCACCACGGCGCTGGCGACCACTGCGCTTACGGCGTGTACGGGCAAGACTGCCCCCAGCCATTCCTATTCGGCCGCGCATGCCGAACAGGCGCTGACCAAGGGGAACGCTTCGAAAGCCGTGCGCCATGCCGAAGCCGCCGTACTGGCCAGCCCGCGCGACGCCTATACGCGCACGCTGCTCGCCAACGCCTATCTGACCGATGGGCGTTTCGCGTCGGCCGCGACGACCTTTGCCGAAGCGATCGAACTGGGTGATACCGCCCCGCGAACAGTGATCAGCCATGCCCTCGCGCAGGTAGCGATAGGCGACCAGATGGGCGCTCTGGGCACGCTCAGCCGCTTCGAAGACAAGCTCGATGCAGCCGATTACGGGCTCGCCATGGCGCTGGCCGGCCGGCCCGACCACGGCGTCAATGTCCTCGGCAACGCGCTGCGCGGCGGGCAGAACACGCCCAAGGTGCGGCAGAACCTCGCCTATGCCTATGCCATGCAGGGCAACTGGCGCGCCGCTCGCCTCATGGCCGCGGAAGATGTCCCCGCGGGCGAGGTCGGCGACCGCATGGCCGAATGGGCGGCCCTGGCGCGCCCCGAAGCCTTCACCGGACGCGTCGCCACCGTTCTGGGGGTCCAGCCGCAAGCCGATCCCGGCCAGCCGCAGATGCTGGCCCTGTCCAATCATCCCAGTGTCGATATGCTTGCAGCGAGCGGCGAAGCCGAACCGGTCGCAGCACCGCGCGGCGACTTTGCTTTCGCCGAAGAACTGCCGCCGGTCGAAGCCGCGCCTACGGTAGACGATGGCGCCGATGTCGCATTGGCCGACGCCGGGCTTGCCCCGGCAGGCGGCATCCGCTTCGTCGGTCGCGAAGTGGTGCAGGATACGCCGATCCAGGCTGCCAGGCCGGCTGCTCCGCGCACCGCCCGCGCAGCCGCTCCGGCGAGCGCCGCTCCGCGCGGTAGCAGCGGCGATTACAATGTCCAGCTCGGCTCGTTCTTCTCGATGTCGGATGCGAATGAGGCGTGGAAGCAGTTCCAGAAACGCTATCCCGAACTCGCCAGTTCCGAGCGCGTGATCACCAAGGCCCGCGTCAATGGCAAGATCTATTATCGCGTTGCGGCTGCCGGCTTCGCCAAGGCCTCCGCCGATTCGATGTGCCGGACGGTCAAGGGCCGCGGCGACGGCTGCATTGCCTACGCTGCCAGCCGCAAGCTTCCGGGAGCAATCGCCGTGGTCGACGCGGGCGTTCGAGTCGCTTCCCGCTAATCCATCAGTTTACCAAACCACCGAGAGGCCCCGTCCGGACACGATCCGGGCGGGGTTTTCGCTGGCCTAGTGCCTGATCGGCACGCCGCCCTTGTAGAGATGCAGCACCCGCCCCTGCGTCGGCTGGCCGTCGAACGGCGTATTGCCCGCAGTGGCTTCCATCTTCGCGCTCTGGATGATCCACGGCCTGTCCGGATCGATGATGGCGACATCGGCTTCGAGCCCGGGAGCAATCGCGCCCGCCGGGACGCCCAGGATTTCAGCGGGCTTCGTCGCGACCAGTTCGAACGCGCGCCCGATGTCGATGACCTCGTCGCGCACCAACGACAGGGTCATCGCGAGCAGCGTTTCCGCCCCCGCCATGCCCGGTTCCGCATCGGAGAAGGGGAGCCGCTTGTCTTCGGGCCCGCGTGGATCGTGGCCGCTCGCGATCACGTCCACCGTGCCGTCGCCGATCGCCTCGCGGACCGCCTGGCGGTCGTCTTCGCTCCGCAGCGGCGGCGACAGGCGGGCAAAGGTGCGAAAATCGACCGTGGCCAGATCGGACAGCATGAAATGGGCCGGGGTCACCCCGCAGGTCACCGACACGCCGCGCGCCTTGGCCCGGCGCACAATCTCGAGCCCGGCGCGGGTGGTCACCTGACGGAAGTGGATCCGCGCGCCGGCCATTTCCGCCAGTGCGATATCGCGGGTCAGCGCGATGGATTCGGCTTCGGCAGGGGCGCTGGGCAAGCCGCGGCGGGTGGCCACTTCGCCTGCCGTGGCGACAGCGTTGCCGGCCAGCGCGGCGTCCTCGGGATGCGCGACCACCACCAGGTCGAGCATGGCGGCATATTGCAGCAATCGCAGCATGGTGCCCGAATTCGCGATCCACTGCCGGCCGGTTGCCACGCCGCGCGCCCCGGCTTCTCGCATCAGGCCCAGCTCGGCGATTTCGGCCCCGGCCAGATCACGCGTGGCGGCGGCGAGCGGGTGGACCCAGAAATCGGGCTTGCCGCTCTTGGCAATATAGGAAACGCGGCTCGGCAGATCGAGGCGCGGTGATTGATCGGGCATCAACGCAGCGCGGGTAATCCCGCCGAAATGGAAGGCCGGCTTGTCGATCGCAAAGACGCCGAGATCGACCAGCCCGGGAGCGACCAGCGCGCCCCCCGCATCGATCACTTCGTCACCGTCCTGCGCGGCCGTGCCGACGCCGTCGATGCAACCGTCGACCAGCCGCAGCGCGCCGCCCTGCACGCCAGCGGGCGTGACCAGCCGGCCACCTTCTATCGTCAGCGGTCGTTGCTGCTTCATGCCGCGTCTCCCCACCCGGGGACACCGCGTGAACGGCGTGTCAGCACGTCGAGCGCAGCCATGCGGATCGCGACACCCATTTCCACCTGCCGGGTGATGATCGAGCGGTCGATCATGTCGGCCACCTCGCTGTCGATCTCCACTCCGCGGTTCATCGGCCCCGGATGCATGACCAGCGCGTCTTGCGATGCCTGCCTGAGCCGGGTCTTCGTTAGCCCGTAGAGATGGTGGTATTCGCGCGCGGAAGGAATGAACTGACCGCTCATCCTTTCGTTCTGGAGGCGCAGCATCATGACCACATCGGCACCGTCCAGCGCCGCATCGAAATCGTGATACACCTCGGCGCCCATCGCTTCGATGCCGGCGGGCATGAGCGCCGGCGGGGCGCATAGCCGCACGGTGGCCCCCAGCGCCTGCAGGCACAGCAGGTTGGAGCGCGCGACCCGGCTGTGCAGGATGTCCCCGCAGATCACGATCTTCAGTCCGGTGAAATCGTCCGCCGCCTCGCCCCTGTCGCGCAGCGCATGGCGCAGCGCCAGCGCATCGAGCAACGCTTGGGTCGGATGCTCGTGCTGCCCGTCGCCCGCGTTGAGCACGGGGCAGCCGACCTTGTCGGCGATCAGCTGGGTCGCCCCGCTCGAACCGTGGCGGATGACGATCGCGTCGGCGCGCATAGCGTTGAGGGTGATTGCGGTATCGATCAGCGTCTCGCCCTTTTTCACCGACGACTGGGCAGCGTGCATGTTGACGACATCTGCCCCCAGCCGCTTGCCCGCGATCTCGAAGCTCAGCAGCGTGCGCGTGGAATTCTCGAAGAAGGCGTTGATCACCGTCAGCCCGGCCAGCCGGTTCTCGCGCTTGGTCGCCTGCCGGTTGAGCGCGACCCACTGCTCCGCCTCGTCGAGCAGGAACAGGATCTCGTGCCGTTCGAGCTGGCCGATCCCGATCAGGTCGCGATGCGGGAAAGCGAGCGCGCCCGCGGGATAGCGGGCGGCGTGAGGCGAGGTTTCCATCGATGTCATTGAGACCACGCCCTTAGTCGAGCTGCGTGGGGCGCTCAAGCGCTTTCCAGTGGCGTTGGCCGCAGCGCTGCCCTAGTTCGATTCCCAACAGGAGATTTGACGCATGCAGTTTGCTGGTAAGGTCTGGCGGCTTTTGGTTGGCATCAAGGACGGGCTGGTGCTCGTCTTCATGCTGCTGTTCTTTACCGCCCTGTTTGCGGTGCTGACTGCGCGCCCCAGCCCGGCCGCCGTGCGCGATGGCGCCTTGCTGCTCGATCTGAGCGGCGTCGTCGTCGAGGAGCGGACCGAGATCGACCCGATCGCCGCCCTGCTTTCGGGCACCGCGCCGGTCGGCGAATACCAGGCCCGCGACGTGATCCACGCGCTTGACGAAGCTGCCGGAGACGAACGGATTTCGGCCGTGGTGCTCGATCTCGACCGTTTCCTCGGCGGCGGACAGGTGCATATGCAGGCGATCGGCGAAGCGCTCGACCGGGTGCGCGCCGCGGAAAAGCCCGTGCTGGCCTATGCCACCGCCTATACCGACGACGGCATGCTGCTCGCCGCGCATGCCAGCGAGGTTTGGGTCAACCCGCTGGGCGGCGCAGTGATTGCCGGGCCCGGGGGCGAGCGGCTCTATTACGCGGGCCTGCTCGACAAGCTCAAGGTGAACGCACGCGTCTACAAGGTCGGCGAATACAAGAGCGCGGTCGAACCCTACAGCCGGGCCGGCATGTCCGACCCCGCGCGCGAAAATGCCCGTGCGCTGTATGAGACGCTGTGGGAAGAATACCGCGCCAATCTCAAGAAGGCCCGCCCCGCCGCTGATGTCGCGCGGATCACCGACCAGCCTGTCGCCTGGATCGAAGCGGCGGGCGGCGATCTGGCTACCGCCGCCTTGCAGGCGGGGCTGGTCGACAAACTTGGCACTCGCGCCGATTTCGAACAGCGCGTGGTCGAACTCGTCGGCGAAGACGACTGGGCGGAGGGTCCCAATGCCTACCCCCACACCGAACTCAACGCCTGGCTCGAGGACAATCCGCTGCCCGATGCCGGGCGGCCCATCGGGGTGATCACGGTGGCGGGCGAAATCGTCGATGGCGATGCCGGACCCGGCACTGCGGGCGGCGACCGGATCGCCGGGCTGCTCGACGACGCGCTCGAGCAGGAGCTTGCCGGGCTGGTCGTGCGGGTCGATTCGCCGGGGGGGTCGGTGCTCGCCAGCGAGCTGATCCGCGATGCAATCCTGCGGCACAAGGCGCGCGATATTCCCATCGCGGTGTCGATGGCCAATGTGGCAGCCAGCGGCGGTTACTGGGTGTCCACGCCCGCCGATCGCATTTTCGCCGAACCCGAGACCATTACCGGTTCGATCGGCATTTTCGCAGTGATCCCGACGTTCGAGGAAACTGCTGCAATGGCGGGTGTCACCAGCGATGGCGTGCGCACCACCCCGCTGTCGGGCCAGCCGGATCTGATCGCCGGGTTCACCCCCGAAACCGATGCTATCCTGCAGGCCTTCATCGAAGACGGTTACGAGGATTTCCTCGAGCGCGTGGGCGAGGCGCGCAGCCTGACGCGCGAACAGGCCGATGCGGTCGGCCAGGGCCGGGTATGGGATGGCGGTACCGCCCGGCAGCTACGGCTGGTCGACGAATATGGCGGTATCGAGGAAGCGCTGGCATGGACCGCCGAACGCGCCGAACTCGGCAGCGACTGGCACGTGCTTTATCTGGGCGAAGCGCCGTCGACCTACGACACGCTGCTGCGGCAATGGCTGATCGGCGACGGGGAAGAGGCCGGCTCGGGCGGCGATGTGATTGCCCGCATGACGCAGAGCCGGTCGGCGTTTGTAGCCCGCATCGCGGCGGATGCGGATCGCTTGCTGGGAACGCGGGGAGTTCAGGCCTATTGCCTTGCCTGCCCCGCCCCGCAGCCCGCTGCAACGCATGACCGGGCCGCCACCGGCTGGCTCGCGCGGATTGTGCAGCTGGTGTTCGGCTAGGGCGCTTGCCACGCGGCGATTCGCACAGTAAAGGCGCGCCCCTGCCCTTCCGCTGCGAACGCCGCGGACAGCACCGGGCGGGCGCGTAGCTCAGTGGTAGAGCACACCCTTCACACGGGTGGGGTCGCAAGTTCAATCCTTGCCGCGCCCACCATTTCTGCCAGACGCTATCGGATCGATCCCCGCCGCAAATCCGGCTCAGCCGTGCTGGCCCAGCGCTTCGCGTAGCGGTGCGAGCCATGGATCGTAGGGCTTCCAGGCGTCCTGCCCGCTGCGGTTGATCGGTCGCCGGACCTGTTCGCTGCTTGCAGTGCGCACTGCCCGGCGGGTCTTGTGGAACTCGAGACACTGCTCCTCGAACGGCAGGCCGAGGTAATCGAGCATCCGCCGGGTCTGGCCTTCGAGGTCATCGAGCACGTCTTCGTGCTGCACCCGCAGAACCTTTTCCGGCAGCACCGTGTCCCAGTGATCCATCAGGTCGACATAATCGGCGTAATAGCGTCCCACCTCGGCGAGGCCGTAGGTGAACTCCTGCCCCTCGGCGAAGAGTTGCTTGAAGCCCGAAAAACAGCAGTCGAGCGGCGCGCGGCGCGCGTCGATGATCTTGGCATTGGGGAGGATCAGATGGATCAGGCCGATGTGGCGGAAATTGTTCGGCATCTTGTCGATGAAGAACGGCGCGTTCTGCCGGTGAACCTGCGTATCCTCGATGAACTTCGCGCCAAAGGCAGCGAGCTGGTCGCTGCCGAGCTCGTGCAGGATTTCGGGATAGCGTGACTGGCCGGCCTTGCGCCCGCGCAGGCGGTGCGCCAGCGCGAGGATATTGGGCAGTTCCAGCGTACCGTCCACTTGGCTGTGACTGGCGAGGATCTGTTCGAGCAAGGTCGATCCCGCGCGTGGAAGACCCACGATGAAGATCGGATCGGGCGCATCGTGCCCACTGCCGGCATGCTTGGCGAAGAGATCGGCGGTGCACAGCTCGCGCTGCTTCGCCAGCTCCGCTGTCATGGCGTCGGCGCTGTACCGGGTCTGCGCCCGTTTCAGCGCATTGCCGCGTTCGTAATGCGCGAAACTGTCGGCGTAGTCGGCACGATCTTCGAGCGCCTTGCCCAGCGCGAAAGACAGGTGGACGCGGTCCATGAAGGCAAGGTCGGGCCGCCCGGCCTGTTCGCGCATGCGCACGATTTCATCGTCGGTGAAGCGATAGGTCTTGAGGTTCGCCAGTGCGTACCACGCATCGCCATGGTCGGGCTTGGCAGCAATGGCGGCCTGATAGCTGGCCACCGCGTCATCCTGCGCCCCGGTGGTCTTGAGCGCATGGCCCTTGCTGGTGAGCGTCGCCGGATCGCCGGGTAGCTTGGCAAGAATGGCATCGAACAATTCGAAGGCCCGGTCGTAGTCGCTCGTCTGCATGCTCTCGATCGCCAGATGCGACTGAAACAGCGGGTTTTCGGGATCGCGCGCATGAAGGGCTTCGGCCTCGGTCCGCGCCTGAGCGAATTTCTGGCGGCGCCGCAGCGCGTCGATATAGTCGAGCCGGACTTGGATGTTGTCGGGCTCGAAAGCCCTGGCGCTGTCGAGAAGGAATTCGGCGTCATCGAGAATGCCCAGCTTGATGCCGATCTGGGCCAGCAATCGCATGCCTTCGACATTGCGCGGGTTGGCGCGCAGGAAATGGCGGCAGATCTCCTCCGAGCGCAGCAGTCGGCCCTCGTGAAGATGGTGCATCACCGCAACCAGTTCGCGCGGCAGGCGGGCGACACGCTCGGCCTGTGCGCGCGCCGCTTCGGCGGCGGTTGGCCGACCGGCCGCCTGTTCCAGCTCGGCCAGCGCACGCCAGCTGGCTTCGAGCGCAGGATTGAACCGTGTGGCACGGCCGAAGGCCGCAATTGCAGCGGCCCTGTCGCCCTGCGCACGGGCGAGATGCCCTGCCTCCTGCCATGCGCGCCCGTATTCGGGCATCGCCGCGTGCAACGCCGCAAGGTGCCGTTCGGCCTCGACGAAGCGCTTGAGATAGCGCGCGGCGACGGCGGCCATGTAGAGCGCTTCGCTGTCGCCCGGATCCTCGTCCACCAGCGCGGCAGCGAGCGCCATTCCTTTCTCGAAGTCGCCGGCCTGCAGCGCCTTCTGCGCCTGCGCCAATCTGTCGTCGCGTGTCGTCATTGCCTGCGACCCTTACAAAGAGAAACGGCGGAGGCGAACCCGTGTTCGCCCCCGCCGTCCTGTTTCCCGGTGAACCGGATCAGTAGTCGTAGCCGACCCGGAAACCGACCGTCAGCGGACGGTTGGTGGTGATCCGCGCACGGTCGTTGACGTAATTGCCCGAGATCTGCGCGCGCTCGTCGAACAGATTGTCGCCGAAGACTTCGAACTTCCAGTTGTTCGACATGACGCCGGCAGCGAAATCCACGACGGTGTAGCTGTCGAGCTCGAGCTTGTTGATTTCGACCACATCGGTGAATTTCGACGCCGAATAGCTGACCTGCGGCTGGACATAGGCTTCCAGCGTATCGGACAGGTCCCATTCGTAGCGTACGCGCAAATTGCCCTGGAAGGACGGGGCGAATGCGAGGTCCGAACCCGCGACGACGTCGTTGGTCGGGATCAGCACTTCGGTGATCTCGGTGTCGAGGATCGAGAATGCCCCTGCAACGGTCAGACCCGGCGCCGAATAGGGCGCGAAGGTGAAGTCCGCTTCCACGCCCTTGATCTCTGCATCCGCGGCGTTGGCCGAGAAGAACAGATTGGTGATCGAGGGGTCGAAGATGGTGGTCTGCAGCCGGCTGATGTCGACATAGAAGGCGCTGCCGTTGAAACGCACCTGACCATCGGCGAGATCGAGCTTCCAGCCCAGTTCGTAATTCTTGACCTCGTCGGTCTCGAGTTCGAACGGGACGGTGAAGCCGGCACCATTGGTCGCGCCGCCCGGACGGTTGAGCAGGCCGGGACGGAAACCTTCCGAATAGGTCGCGTAGAACAGCAGGTCCTGCGTCGGGGTCACGGTAACCGTGCCCTTGTAGATGAACCCGTCGGTCTTCGCCGCATCGGGAGCGCGCACTGCGTTGAAGACCTGCTGCGCCTGCGTGGGGGTCAGGCCCGCAGCCTGGATATCGGCCAGGCTGTCGTTCAGGTCGAAGGTCTGGCGCAGCGAAGCGTCGCACGAACCGATGAAGGTGTATTCGCCGTCGCCGTCGTACAGATCGTTGAGATCGGTGCCGAAGGCATTGGCATCGGTAGCCGCGCCGCTGTTGCAGAAGCTGCCGTTCGCGCTGCCTTCGAAATCGACTTCGATGTCGTAATACCGCGCGCCGAGCGTGACTGTCAGCAAGTCGGGTACGATGTCGAAGCTGGCTTCGCCGAAAATGCCGAACTGTTCATCGGTACGACGGATGTCGTTGCGGAAGATCGTGTCGGCCGGGAACGGGCCCGGGGCGCTGGTGAAGCCGTCCTGCGGGAAGTTCGGCGCGAACGGGCCGAAGGGCTGCGCGAGGACATTGCCCGGATAGGCGAAGTCGTTGCGTTCCTGCAGTTCGAGATCCGAATAGAAACCGCCTGCGGTCACGCGCCAGCGGTTTTCCGCCGGCGTGCTGAAGCGCAGTTCCTGCGTGAACACGGTCGTCTTGCTGGCCGAGGTCACATAGAGATTGGGTGCCTGACAGGTGCCGCTGGGATCGTTGCCGGCACCCGGATAGCTGACGCTGCCGTCGCAGATGTAATACGGCAGGTACTGGCCGACGAAGAGATAGTCGGAATAGTCGACGCGCTGTTCGGTCTCGCGATCGGTGTAGGCGCCGGTATAGACGACATCGAGCATCGCCAGGCGGCCTTCGACCGTCCAGCTGGTGTTCGAGAAATCGTCTTCGAGGCGGTCTTCCTCGTAGCGCTGGATCTCGAGGTCATCGAGGCCACCGAGTTCGGGATCGGCGAAGAACACGCCGTCGCTTTCGATGCTCTGGCGCGAATGCGCGACCGTCACCGTCCAGTCGGGCGTGACTTCCCACAGCGCGGTCGCACGGAAGCCGGCATATTGCGTGTCGTTGAAATCGTCTTCGACCATGCCGGCGTTGTCGGCATTGATGAAGTTCACGTTCGACAGGTCGGCGCCGGCCTGGAAGCCGCCGCGCAGCGGGCTGACGGGAACGCCGTTCGAACGGACGGTCCCGGCCGGGCGGAAGCGCGCGCTTTCGCTGGCGTTGCGGGTGCCGGCGACATTGTCGATGTAACCGCCCTGGTCGTCGAGATAGAAGACCCCGCGCAGACCGAACGTGTCGGTGACCGGCACGTTGATCATCGCATCGGCCTTGTAGCTGGTTTCGCCGCCCTTGGTGAAGGACACGCCGGCATTCACGCCCGCATCGAAGCCGCCGAGATCGGGCTTGTTGGTGATCAGGCGAACGACGCCCGCCTGCGAACTGGCACCGAACAGCGTACCCTGCGGTCCCGACAGCACTTCGATCCGCGCAAGGTCGGCGGCATAGACGTCGAGGTTGCGGCCCGGCTGTGCGAGCGGCTGTTCGTCGAGATACATCGCGACGTTGGGCGCGAGGCCGGCGACACCGGCGGTGGTGAGATTGGGCGTGGTCGAGGCCAGGCCGCGGATGTAGATGGTGTTCTGGCCCGGCCCGCTGCCGCCTGCTGTCACGGTCGGCAGCTGTTCGAGGTAATCCTCGAAGGTGTCGATGGCGAGCTCTTCGAGCCCTTCTTCACCGATCGCCGAAACCGACACGGGAACATCCTGCAGGTCTTCGCTGCGCTTTTGCGCGGTCACGATGATGACGTTGACGCCGCCCTGCCGCTGTTTGGCTGCAGGAGCCACGTCCTGCGCGGCCACGGGCGCTGCGGTTGCGATAGCCAGCGCGCCAAGCGACGCGCCGCTGACGAGATATTTCATGTCGGGGATTCCCTCATTCTCGATTAATGCTCGGGTGCCGGCTCACAGACCAGGGTCGGGCTGGCAAAAAGACGGGCGCGAATTCACTGGAGAACCGTCGCCTCGGGAGCCAATAACAAGGCGAAGGAAAGGCGGCCACCGTCCAGCGGGCCGCTGCGCAAGATTAACCGCAGGGTTGTTGCATCAAAACAACATTCAAATCATCGTCCCGCGATACTTTCAGAACAGTCCATGTATGAAGCAAATATTCATTTTTTGGACTTGTTCTATTTAAATGCAGTTCTCACGGTACTATTGGATGGCCAAGTGCCATTCAAATGACGGCCAGACTGCACTGCTGGGCCCCGCCAAGAAGGCGACGCATTAGTGCGGGCGTTACTTGCCCTCGGCCGCTTCCGCACATCCCTGGGCCGTGGTCGGCACGCCATGGTGCTTGCGGAACAGGTCGTAAATCACCGCCTTGAGGATCGCGACCCCCATGATGGCGACGACAAAGCTGAATGGCAGCGCCCCGATGATCATCGTTATGCGGATGGCATCGATGCCGCCGAGGATCAGCATGCTGCCGACGACGAAGGCCAGCGCCACACCCCAGAACAGGATGTGATGGTTGCGTTCGCTTTCGCTTTCCCCCGCCCCATTGATCGTGTTGACGATGAGGATCGCGCTGTCGGCGGAGGTGATGAGATAGGTCATCAACAGAAGGACGACGAGGCCCGACACGACTGCGGCGACAGCCGGATCGAGTAGGACTGCCAGCGTCGCGAAGAGCTGGTCCGACATCGCTGCGTTGACGATGCTCCCCTGCGCGGCGCCGCTTAGCTCGAGATCGATCGCGGTTCCCCCGACCATGGCCATCCAGAAGAAACACATCAGCGACGGTACCAGCACCACACCGAACACATATTCCCGGATGGTGCGCCCGCGCGAAATGCGCGCGATGAACATGCCGACGAAGGGGGCGAAGGCAATCCACCAGGCCCAGTAGAACACCGACCAGTCGAGCTGCCATTGCACCAGCGCATCCCCGAATTCGCCGCCTGCGTCGAACAGCGTCAGCGAGTTGGGCACCAGCGTGCGCAGGTAATCTAACACGCCCACGCCCAGCAACTTGAGGCCGCCGAACGCCGAGCCGACGATTGCGAACAGGGCAAGCAAGGCGAAAGACAGCCCCATATTTAGGTTCGAGAGCCATTTGATCCCGCGGCCCACGCCCGAAAGCGCGCTTATCGTCGAAGCCCCGACGAGAACCAGCAGCGACAGGATGACCGCCGCGATCGAGGAAGAACCGTCCGGATCCAGCAGCCAGTCGCCCACACCCAGCCGGGCGAGACCCATGACGAACTGCTCCACGCCGATCCCCATGGTAACCGCGACGCCCAGGATCGTCGCCACTACGGCCACGATATCGACCAGATGCCCCCAGACGCCCGACAGGCGCAGGCCGAACAGCGGCGCGAGCGCCGAACGGATCGTCAGCGGCAGATTGCGGCGATAGGCGACATAGCCAATCGCCAGGCCAACCAGCGCATAGGTGCCCCAGGCTGCAAAGCCCCAGTGGAGGAAGGTGTAGATATAGGCCGGACGCACCGCTTCGGCAGTCCGCGCGTCCACCAGGCCGCGGATGATGTCCGGATTGTTCGAGAAGTGCGCCAGCGGTTCGCCGGTCGAATAGGTGAGCATGCCGATCCCGATGCCCGCGCCGAACAGCATGGCAAACCAGGAGAAGCGACCGAACTCGGGCTTTTCACCCGGATTGCCTATCCGCAGCGTACCCGATTGAGGGAACAGCGCGAGCACGAAGCAGGTGAACATCAGGAAAGCGACGAGGTAGACGTACCAGCCGGAGAAGGTGGCGATGATGCTCGAATTGGCCGCAGACAGTGTTTCGCTGGCGCTGACCGGGAAGAAGATCGCCCACATGATCAGCAGGGAGACGATCACCTTCGACGGGATCGTGACCTCGCGGCTGAAGCCGTCGTAAAAGCCGCGCGACGCGGTCTTGATGGGTAAGTCTATCAGCGGAGGATCGATTGGGTGATCGGGCTCTGCTGGCATGTCGTCTCCTGCGCAAGCGCACCGGGGTGCGGCGCGATTTTGTCTGACTTTTTGGGGGAATCCCTGGACCGACCATAGAAAGGGTTCGGCGATATGCAAACCCGTTGTTCCCCTGATAGCAAAAGGGCTGCCCCTTGCGGGACAGCCCTTTTGCGCGCTTCGCTGCGACCTTGGCCTAAGCGGCCTTGGTCGTCGGAGCCGTCGAAGTCTTAGGCGGGGAAGCACTGTCGCTGCCCTCCTCGCGCTTGTCGAGGACGCGCTTGGCGACATAGCCGCCGACGCCCAGGGCCAGCATTGCGGGCAGGCTCATGCGCCGCAGAACTGTCGTGGCGACGACACCCAGTGCCGCGCCGCTGGCGCCGCCGATGCCGCCGGTCTGCTTGGCGAGCCTGTCACCGACGAACGCTCCGATTACCTTGCCGATCATATCTTATCTCCTTTGCCAGACCAACGGCCCCGCGCGCGCGCGGTTCCGCGATTGCAGGAGCTAGCTGGCGATGCCCCGGGTAAGCAACATGTTGGCCCGGCGCGCGATTTCTTCGAAGTCCGGATCGCCTTCGCGGCCCCAGATGACGTAGCGCAGGCCGAGGAAAACGTTCATGCCCATCACGGCCCAGGCCTCGGGCGTCCCCAGCCTCGGCGCGAACTCGCCGCTCTCACCGCCCAGCTTCAGGCGCTCTTCGATCCTCGAGCCAATGGTCTCGTAATGCGCGCGGTAGCTGTCCGGATCGACGAATTCGGCCTCGTCGATAATCCGGTAGATCTCCTTATGCTCGGCAGCGAACTCGAGAAAGGCGCGCAGTGCCACCCGCTCGATCTCCAGCGCCCCCATCGATGGGTCGAGCGCCTCGCGCGCAGCCTTCCCGACACCCGCGCTCATATCCGATACGAGCGCACGGAAGACCGCATCCTTGCTGTCGAAATAGGTATAGAAAGTGCCAAGGGCGACGCCGGCACTGCGGGTTATTCCGCTGATCGAGGCTTCGTGAAATCCCTTCTCGGCGAATTCGGTCGCAGCCGCATCGAGCAGTTTGCGCAAGGTCTTTCGGCCCCGCTCGGTACGCGGCGTCTTGTCGCCCTGGCTGTGCGTTGCGGCCACTGTTCGCCCCCTTCGAATAGACTGCCTGCCTAGCAAATCGCATCCTCCGCGCAACAACAAACTTGAAAGGTGGTTCAGGTTTCAGTATCAGCTTGCTGCATAAGACAATCGGGAGGGAGAAACCGAAATGCGTCCGACACAGATTCTTACCGCCAGCCTGCTGTGCGGCGCGGCGACCGCGGCACTTGCCGCGGCTCCTGCGCAGGCTCAGTCCGCCGACACGGAGCCGCTGGAGGCTGCGACGGCGACGGCTGCAGAGGATGTCATCATCGTCACCGCACGCCGGCGTGAGGAGCGACTGGTCGAGGTGCCGGTGGCGGTCACCGCGATCAGCGGCGAAGAGCTTTCACAGCGCGGCGCGCTCGACATCACCGATGTCGGGCAGAGCGTACCCAACGTCACGCTGGAAGCCAGCCGCGCCACCAATTCGACGCTGTCGGCCTTTATCCGCGGCATCGGCCAACAGGACCCCGTTTCGGGGTTCGAGCAGGGCGTCGGCATCTATCTCGACGACGTCTATCTCAACCGGCCGCAGGCCGCGGTGCTGGATATCTACGATGTCGAGCGCATCGAGGTGCTGCGCGGGCCGCAGGGCACGCTCTATGGCCGCAACACGATCGGCGGGGCCGTAAAATACGTCACGCGCCGCCTGCCGCAGGATCCCTCGGTACGCGTACGTGCTACCTACGGCACTTACGACCAGGCCGAAGGCGTGATCACCGCTTCGGCACCGATCAGCGACCTGGTCCGGGTTGGCGGTTCGGTTGCGCGGCTTTCGCGGGGCGGTTTCGGCGACAATCTCACCACGGGCCTTGAAAACTACAACAAGGATATCTGGGGCGGCCGTATGAGCCTTGAGGTGGGCGGCTATGGCGAACCTGCCTTCATCCGGATCCAGGGGGACTATACCAAGGACAGCAGCGATCCGCGTGGTGGCCACCGGTTGATCCCCGGGCTGGTATCCGGCGCGCCCGTGCTCGACAATGTCTTCGACACGCGCGGAGCGCTCAACGATCCCGAACAGGAAGTGGAATCCTACGGCCTGGCGATGCACGCAGAAGTCGAGCTGAGCAGCGCGCTGACGCTGCGGTCGATTTCCGCCTGGCGCAAGGACGACAGCTATTCGCCGATTGATTTCGATGCGCTTCCGGCGGTCGATCTCGATGTGCCCGGCGCTTACCTCAACGAGCAGATCAGCCAGGAATTCCAGCTGTTGTGGGACGATGGCGGCGCGTTCGCCGGCCTGCTCGGATTCTACTATCTCGACGCGAAGGCGGACACGCTGTTCGATGTCCGCATATTCACCACTTTCGCCGGGCTGACCGCGTTCACACAGGCAAATGTCGACACCGAAACCTACGCCATTTTCGGCGATCTCACCTACGATCTGACCGATCAGCTCAGCCTGTCTCTCGGCGGTCGTTACACTTGGGATGAACGCAGCGCCGAAATCCTGCGGCAGAACTATCTCGGCGGCGGTTCGCCCGAATTCGGCGGCGCGGGTGTGCCCTTCGGCGCGGCGAGCACCGATTTTCAGGGTAGCCGGCAGTTCAAGAAATTCACCCCGCGGGCCTCGCTCAGTTTCATGCCGACGCCCGACCACAATATCTACGCCAGCTATTCGAAAGGCTTCAAGGGCGGCGGCTTCGACCCCCGCGGGGTCGGCACCAACGCCCCGGCAGCCACACCGGGCGCACCAACCGATGCGGAAGTCGCCGCCTTCCTCAGCTTCGCACCCGAAGAGGTCGACAGCTACGAGATCGGCTACAAGGGCAATCTCGGCATATTCAACATCGCTGCCGCAGCCTTCTATGCCGACTACACCGACGTACAGATTCCGGGTTCCGTCGCGTGCGAAGTGGGCGGCCTGCCCAGCTTCTGCGGCGTGGTGTCGAATGCCGGCAAGGCGACGTTCAAGGGGCTCGAACTGGAAGCCAGCGCCCGTTTTGGCGGCGGCTTCGGCCTTGCCGGTTCGCTGGGCTATATCGATGCGCAATACGACGAATACATCACCAACATCGGCAACACCCCGACCGATGTCGCCGCATTCCGCGTCGTCCAGAACACGCCAGAGGTAACCGGCAGCATCACGGCCAGCTACGATACGCCCGTGGGACCGGGCGATCTCTATCTGGGAACGACGCTGTCCTATCGCAGCAAGACCAGCCAGTTCGAAATCCCCAACCCCTATCTCGACCAGGGCGGCTACGCGCTGCTTGATGCGAGCATCGTCTACAGCGCCCCCGGCGATCGCTGGAGCGTGGGCGTTTACGGGAAGAACCTGCTCGACAAGGAATACAAGACCAGCGGCTATACCTTCGTCGCGACCGACCCGGTCACCGGCGACATCGTCAATGGCGCCAACGGTTTTCCCGTCCCGACGCTCGGTCCAGAAGGCACGCTGACGGCATTCTACGGCAACCCGCGGCAGGTCTTCGCCACGCTCACCTTCAGCTACTGAGCGGCCGCAATTCCAAGAGGGGCGGGGTCTGCGTACCCCGCCCCTTTCGCATGGCTATTTGGCGAGCCGCGTGCGCGCCGCCGCGGTGGGTGCGCCGACCGGTATGCCGAAGGTTTCGGTGTAATCGGCGAACCGTTCGTTCACCTCGTCTTCGCGCAGGCCGAACTCGGCCAGGCTGTAGCGATGCGGGTGCCGCTTGAGCCGGGCCGAACGGTCGAGATAGTCTTCCATCCCCGCGACCGCGGGTTCCATCTCGAGATCGAGGAAGCGGTAGACGCGCTCCATCGTGCCGCGCCAGTCGGTTTCCATATCCTCGTACTGGACATCGATCATCCTTTCGCGCGGGATCGCGTCGCGCGCGGCGCGCATCCGGGCGATCATGGTCGCGGTCTTGCCCAGCCAGTCGCGGCCGGTCTGCGCGGGATCGTTGTGATCCGAATAGATAATGGTCTGGTTCCAAGCGAGCGAGGCGGCGCTGCCGACCACCTGCTTGGGATCGCGGTGGGTGAAGATCAGCCGCGCGTCAGGAAAGACTTCGAGCAGCGCGGGCAGGTCGAGCATGTGCTGCGGCGTCTTGAGGATCCACGGGCGCAGCGAGCTTTCCTGCTGCGACCAGCCGATCAGCCGCAGCAGGTTGGCCATGTGCCGATAGGCGGGAATGGCGCTCTCCTCGTGGCACCATTCGGCATAGGACGGCACATTCCACTGCGCTTCCCACTTCATGCCGTACATCGACGCGGCAACGAGGCCGAGTTCCTCCTCCGGTTCGTAGGCGCCGGTCGGATGGATCGACAGCGTGCGCGGGTTGGCGAGCCGCGCGACCTTGAGGATGCGCGCGGCCAGCTTGGGCCGGAAGTCCTCCGCCTCGCCGGCTAGGACCTGCTCGAACTCGGGCCGCGGCACCGGGCTGATGGTTTCGAAACTGCGCAGGTGGGCAAAGCGCTGGTCGGCTGCGAGCAGGCGGTGAAGCCGCGTGGTACCCGACCGCATCGGGCCGACGATAACCACCGGGTTCTTGAGCGGCCGGGCGAGAATTTCCGGGTGCCGGCCGAACCACATCTGCGTGTAGAGCCGGTCGCGCAGCACGTGGTGAAACATCTTCGTGGCGGAAAATTCGCCTGCCGCGTTGAGCTGGGCTTCGTGCTTCACGCTGTCGAGCAGCACCTCGAAGGGCTTTTCGAACCAGCGGTCGCCGAAATCGTTGAGCCCCGTGGCCGCTGCCGCTTCTTCCAGCAGGGCATCCTTGTCGAGGCGCGGAGGGCCGAACACCCCCAGCTTGCGTCCGCCCCGGATCACCCCGTCCGCAATATCGATAAAGCGCGTGCGGCGCGGTGGCTGGATCGGCTGGTCGTTCAAGCTGGCAGCCCTTTCAAGCTCTTCGATGTCCCCTTGAACGTCCGAGGCCTAATGCGGTGCCAGCAAAAGGACAAGGTCGCCCCGCGGGAAGTGGCTGGCCAAGCGGGAAGCGAAAAGGCATAGGCCGCGCCATGCACGACATCGCTTACATCCGCAGCAATCCGCAGGAATTCGACGCCGCCCTCGCCCGCCGCGGGGCCGAACCGGTGGCCGACCGCATCGTCGCGCTCGACGCGCACAAGCGCGAGGCGACGACCAAGGTTCAGCAGGCGCAGAGCCGCCGCAACGAGGCGTCGAAAGCGATCGGCCAGGCGATGGGGCAGGGCGACACGGACAAGGCCGAAGCGCTCAAGGCCGAAGTCGCCGAAATCAAGGCCTCGATGCCCGAATGGGAAGAGGCCGAACGCGCTGCGGCGGCAGAGCTCGATGATCTGCTGGCCACCTTGCCCAACCTTCCCGCGGAGGATGTGCCAGACGGCGCGGACGAGAGCGACAATGTCGAAATCGCGCAATGGGGCGAGAAGCGCAGTTTCGATTTCGAACCCCGCGAACATGCCGATATCGGCCCCGCGCTGGGAATGGATTTCGAAACCGGCACCAAGCTGTCTGGCGCGCGCTTCACCTTCCTGCGCGGCGACATCGCGCGGCTTCACCGCGCGCTGGCGCAGTTCATGCTCGACAAGCAGACGCGCGAGAACGGCTATACCGAATGCAACCCGCCCGTGCTGGTGGGTGACGAGGCGATGTACGGCACCGACAAGCTGCCGAAGTTCGCCGAGGACAGTTTCCGTACCACCGATGATCGCTGGCTGGTCCCGACCTCCGAAGTCCCGCTGACCTATTCGGTCGCAGGCGACATCCTGCCCGACCTCGCGCAGCCGATCCGGCTGACCGCTCATACGCTGTGCTTCCGCTCCGAAGCGGGATCGGCGGGCCGCGACACGCGCGGCTTCATCCGCCAGCACCAGTTCGAGAAGGTCGAGCTGGTCAGCATCTGCCGTCCCGAAGACAGCGAGGCGGAGCATGAACGCATGACCAGATGCGCCGAGGGCATCCTCGAAGCGCTGGACCTGCCCTATCGCCGCATGCTGCTGTGCACGGGCGACATGGGCTTCGGCGCGCGCAAGACCTACGACCTCGAAGTCTGGCTGCCCGGCCAGGGTGCCTATCGCGAGATTTCCTCCTGCTCTAACACGGGCGATTTCCAGGCCCGCCGGATGAATGCGCGCTATCGCCCCGAAGGTGAGAAGAAGACCGCCTTCGTCCATACGCTCAACGGTTCGGGCCTCGCGGTCGGCCGGACGCTGGTCGCAGTGATGGAAAACTACCAGCAGGCCGATGGCAGTGTTGCCGTACCCGAAGCGCTGGCCCCTTATATGGGCGGTGTCACCAAACTGGAGCCAGCAGCCTGATGCGCATCCTTCTGACCAATGACGACGGCATCCACGCCCCGGGTCTCGCGGTGCTCGAGAAAATCGCACGGCAGTTCTCCGACGACATCTGGATCTGCGCGCCCGACGAGGAACAGTCGGGCATGGGCCATGCGCTCACCCTCACCCGCCCCGTGCGCCTGCGCAAACATGGCGAACGCCGTTTCTCGGTGACCGGCACGCCTACCGATGCAGTGACCATGGGCCTGCGCAAGGTGATCGAGGCGCAGCCCGACGTGATCCTCTCCGGCGTCAACCGCGGCGCGAACCTGGCCGACGATATCACCTATTCGGGCACCGTCTCGGCGGCGATCGAAGGTGCGCTGGCGGGCGTACGCTCGATTGCGATGAGCCAGGTCTATACCAAGGAGACCCGCAACAGCGACTCCGCCTTCGCCGCTGCGACCGAATGGGGCGCGCGGGTGCTGGGCCCGCTGCTCGACACGCCGCTGCCCAAGCGTACGCTGGTCAATGTGAACTTCCCCCCGATCGCGCCCGACGCGGTGAAGGGCGTTCGCGCGGTGCGGCAGGGGTTCCACGACTATTCGCGCGGCACGGTCGTCGAAGGCCGCGACCCGCGCGGCTTCCAGTACTACTGGTTCGGGCTCGAGGCGATCGAACATACGCTCGACCATGGCACCGATCTCGAAGCGATCGACGATGGCTATATTGCAGTGACCCCGCTCCAGCTCGACCTGACCCACCATTCGTCGCTGGGCGCGCTGGCAGCCCGGTACGAGAGCTGAGTGCACGCTATGCTATTGACCCTGCGGATTTCCGCGCGCACCTAGGCCGGGCATGAGGAGCGACAAACAGGTCGACCGGATCGCCGCAAGCACGCGGGTGCGGACTTATCGGGGGCCCCGTTTCCAGCCCCTTCGCCGTGCAGTGAAACTGCCCGTATGGGGCGATCTCGGCATCCGGCTGGGCGCGGCGCTGTTCCTCATCTTCATCGTGATCATGGTCCATTGGTGGGACCGCGAAGGGCTGGTCGACAATCTCGACGGCGAGGTCAGCTTCCTCGACGTGGTCTATTTCACCATGATCTCGATCACCACCACGGGGTTCGGAGACATCGCCCCGATTTCGGATCGCGCACGGCTGGTCGAAGCAGTGATCGTGACACCGATCCGGTTTGCGGTGTTCTTCATTTTCGTCGGCACGGCCTATAATTTCATCATCAAGCGCAGCTGGGAGAAATGGCGGATGGCCCGCATCCAGGAACAGCTATCGGATCACATCGTGGTCCTCGGCTACGGCATCTCCGGCTCGGAAGCGGTCGGCGAGCTGATCGAACGCGGCACTGACCCGAGCTGCATCGTGGTCATCGACCCCAGCGAGGACCGGTTGCACGAGGCCGAAGCGCTGGGCTGCAACATCATGGCCGCGGACGCCACCCGCGACCAGACGCTGAAGGCGGTTCGCATCGCCAAGGCGCAGAACGTGCTGGTGTCCGCAGGACGCGACGATACCACGATCCTGATCACGCTGACCGTGCGCGCGCTCGCGCCGCACGTTCCGATCAGCGCGGTGGTCCGCGCCGACGACAACGAATCGCTCGCGCGGCAGGCGGGCGCGAACAATGTCATCAACCCGGTCCGCTTTACCGGGCTGCTGCTTGCCGGCAGCGCCAAGGGCGAGCATATCGCCGACTACCTCGCCGACCTTGCCAGCGTATCGGGCCGCGTCCAGCTGGTCGAGCGCGAGGTCACCGCGGCCGAGTGCGGCAAGGCGATCGGCGAGCTGAACACGGGCGGGCGCGGCCTGCGCGTCTATCGCGACGGCAAGGCGCTGGGGTTCTGGGAAGCCGAGTGCCAGAAACTGCAGACCGGCGACATCGTGGTAGAAATCGTGCCGACCACCAATGGCGAAACCAAGGGCGATGGCCACGACCGGGACGACCAGAGCGACGACTGAGCCCTAGCGGAAGAGCAGGAACACCCCGCCCATCGCTGCCATCCCGACGATGAAATGGCCCGCGTCGATCAGGAAGTGGCGCAGCGTCTTGCGCAAGTAGAGGTAATTGATCCCCAGCGCCGGGGCCATGACCGTGGCGCCGAAGCCGATCGCCATCATCATCACGGCCCGGTCGCTTGCGCCGCTGCGCGCGATCCCGTGCCACAGCGTCAATGCTATCACCAGTTCGGCAAGGAAGGTCAGCCCGAAGATCAGCGGGAGATTGCCGCTGCGGATCTTTTCGTCGCTGAGGCCGGCAGCCTTCTGCCAGGCCTTGGCGAACAGCACCCCGTACCAGAGCGCGCCGACCGCGAAGAATGCGAGCGTCCCAAGCAGAACCGCCAACCAGTTGATTTCGCCCATGTCCCGTATCCCTCGCGCCTTTCGATGCGCAGGAAGCTAGCGTAAAGCGGCTTACGCGTGTAGGGGCGCGCGCAATCATGAGCACGACCACCACCGCAATCCCCGACCAGAAGAAGGTCGGCATGGTATCCCTCGGCTGTCCCAAGGCACTGGTCGACAGCGAGCGCATCCTCACGCGGTTGCGCGCCGACGGCTATGCGATGAGCGCCGATTATGCCGGGGCCGACGTGGTGCTGGTCAACACCTGCGGCTTCCTCGATTCCGCCAAGGAAGAGAGCCTGCAGGCGATCGGCGAGGCGATCGCGGAGAACGGCCGCGTCATCGTGACCGGCTGCATGGGCGAAGAAGCCGACGCGATCCGCGCCGCGCATCCGCAGGTGCTGGCAGTGACCGGCGCGCATCAGTACGAACAGGTCGTCGATGCAGTGCATACGCACGCCCCGCCCAGTCAGGGGCCCTATGTCGACCTGATCCCCCAGCCCGACATCAAGCTGACCCCGCGCCACTACAGCTATCTGAAGATTTCGGAGGGCTGCAACCATTCCTGCGCCTTCTGCATCATTCCCGATCTGCGCGGAAAGCTGGCCAGCCGCCGGATCGACGCAGTGCTGCGCGAAGCCGAGAAACTCGTTGCCGCGGGCACGAAGGAACTGCTGGTCATCAGCCAGGACACCAGCGCCTACGGTGTCGATACGCGGCACGAGGAACGGCTGTGGAAGGGCCACCCCGTTCGCGCGCATATGACCGACCTCGCGCGCGAACTGGGCCAGCTCGACATCGGCGGCGGCACCCCGCCCTGGGTGCGGCTGCACTATGTCTATCCCTATCCGCATGTCGACGCGGTCATCCCGTTGATGGCAGAAGGCCTGCTGACGCCCTATCTCGACATTCCCTTCCAGCACGCGAGCCCCAAGGTGCTGCGCGCGATGCGGCGCCCCGCAAACGAAGCCAAGGTGCTCGAACGGCTGAAGGGCTGGCGCGAGATCTGTCCCGAGATCGCGATCCGCTCCAGCTTCGTGGTCGGCTTCCCCGGCGAGACCGAGGACGATTTCAGATATCTGCTCGACTGGCTCGAAGAGGCGCAGCTCGACCGGGTTGGCGCGTTCCGCTTCGAACCGGTCGATGGCGCGCGGGCCAACACCCTGCCCGACCCGGTGCCCGAGGCCGTCAAGGAAGAGCGTTACGCAAGGGTGATGGAAGTCACCGAGCGGATCAGCGCTGCCAAGCTGGCCGCCAAGGTCGGGACGCGCATTCCCGTGATTATCGACGAAGTCGGCGAACCCGACGAGGATGGCGATATCGGGGCAACCGGCCGCAGCCAGGCGGACGCCCCCGAGATCGATGGCGCGGTCTATTTGCGCAACGTCCCGCAGAGCCTCGCGGCTGGCGATATTGCAACTGTCTCAATTGAGGACAGTGACGCGCACGACCTGTTCGGCGCGGTAGCCTGATAACGCGGCGCCGCTAGACGCGCGTGCTTCTGCGCGGCGGCAAGCGCGGAAACCTTTCGGATTAAACGATAAGTTCTGCGCGCGCGGGCTGACGGCGGCTTATTGCCCCGCAAAGCGTTAACGGCGCTCGTTCGAGTTTCATTTACTTTCGCAACCGGCTGGCAAGCTGGCTTGCCGTGGTTTCGCGGCTGCGGCATCAAATCTTTCTTAAACCTAAGAGCGGCATAAGGGCGCTCAATGGGTGAAACACGCATCTCTAGACTGGCAGCGCCAGTGCTCGTCCGCGGACGATCGCTTTTCAGCGGTCGCCTGTTCGAGCGCTTGCGTCACGTCCTGTGGGCGGCGCTGATCAGTCTGGCGATGTATGCCGGTTTTCTCCTTCAGCCAGCCGAGCAGATCTTGTGGCTCATCCAGTCCCGTGTTGCAGATCGATATCCATCGGGGGACATTGTGTTTGTCGCCTCCAACGAGGCGTTAAATGATCCAGCAAATCCCGAACGGCGGTATGACGTCGCCGCAGCCTTGGATGAACTTGACCGCCAAGGAGTTGGCAAGGTTTTCCTGGATGTTGCATTTGCCGAGTCCAACGATCCTCAGGCAGATCAACGGCTAGCGAGGGCAATTGCGGACCTCGGTCCCAGAATAACCCTCGTTGATCGTTTGCTTGAAGGCACGGGCGTCGAACAGACCCGACGCTCGACGTCCGCATCGATCGCGGGAACCACAAGTCGCGTGATTTCGGATCAAACCGATCGAGACTGGTTGGGTTTCGCTTGGACGCTACACTACTCTTACGAAGTCGACGGTCGTCCTGTTCGCTCGTTTGGGTCTGCAATAGCAGGAGTGGATCGCGAACCCTCCGACACTTTTTCTGTCGACTATGGATTTTTTTATGACCGCCTCCCTATTTTACCCATCGAAGTTGTGGCGGATCGGCGACAGACCGGCGCCCTGCCTGTCGAGTTAACTGGCAAGACGGTTGTAATCGGTCATAGCGGACAGGTTCCCGGAAGCCGGGACAAGATTCCCCGGAAGCTCGAGGCTTCTCCCAGCTATGTCGATATCTACGCAGGCGAAACGCTGAAAGCTGGCTATACGCGCAATTTGCGCGGTCCGCTGTCTCTAGCCTTTTTCGCGGCGTTGTTGTTCATTGCGCTTCTGATTTCGTCTTCCAGAAAACAGCGCTGGTTCGCCTATTCGGCCATTGTTTTTCTCGCACCCGCAATCTTGTTCGCGACGGCCAAGGTAGGGGTTAGAGTCGAACTCTCTTATGCCATTGGGTTCTTGGGCATTTACGCCGCGTTCCGCTCGAGAATGCGATGGAAACGTCGGGTCGAAATGGTCAATCAGGAAACCGGGCTGGCGAAGCTGCGCGCTTTGGAAGCCCGGCTCATTCGTGAATCGGTGACCAATGGCCACATCGTCATCGCCAAGATTCAGAACTACGAGCGCGTGCTCAAGACGCTGAGGGCCGATGACAAGGGCAGCTACGTGCTCAAACTCGTCGACCGGCTGCGCGCTGCCGATAGCAATTTGGTCGTTTACAGCGACGGCCACCATCTCGGCTGGCACGTCGCAAACGACGACACCGATGCAGTGGTCGAGCACCTCGAAGGACTTCGCGCCATATTTGCCGCCCCGATCCAGGTAGGTGGGTTTTCCGTCGATGTCGGCATCACATTCGGCATTGCCTGTGTCGAAGGCGACCCTTCTGCCCGATTGGCGGCTGCAGTTGCTGCAGCAGAGGAAACCTCCGAAGCGCACAATCCGATTGCGATTGCCGAAACCGGTTCGCAAACCGACCTGCTGTGGGACATTTCGCTGCGGGCGCGCATCGACGATGCGATGGAAGCAGGCGAGATTTACTGCGTCTATCAGCCCAAGATCGACCTTCAGTCAAACGCAGTCGTCGGGGTGGAGGCACTGGTCCGCTGGCACGATCCGGCACGCGGCTTCATCTCGCCAATGCATTTCATTCAGCAGTGCGAAAAAGCCGGACGGATGGAACATCTCACGCGCTACGTGCTGCAGAGCGCATGTTCCGCCGGACAACTCCTGCATTTCCGCGGGCATATGATTTCCATGTCGGTCAATATTTCGGCCACCCTGCTCAGCGACATGCGAGTGGTCGGCCTCGTGCGAAATGTGCTGCAGGCCACCCGTTTCGATCCCTGTTTTCTGACATTGGAAATTACCGAAACCGCGCGCATTTCGGACCATGAAGTAGCTGCGACCATTCTCAACGAATTACGCTCTATCGGCGTGCGCATCTCGATGGATGACTTTGGCGTTGGAGCCGCGAATTACGAAGCCTTTTACGAGTTGCCGTTTGACGAGATCAAGATCGACCGCATGTTCGTCGCGAACATCGCGAAGGATCCCAAGGCCCGCGCTATCGTGGCCAGTATCGCTGCCATGGGGCGCGGGGCCCGAATCACTGTCGTCGCCGAAGGGCTCGAGAACCCGCAGGATATCCCATTGCTGCAAGAAGCCGGATGCCAACAGGTTCAGGGGTTCGCGTTCTCGCGCCCCCTCTCATTATCCAATTTGCTTGAATATCAGGAGCTTGCCCCCGAGCAAACGTTATCAAACATAGTTTAGACTTTACAAACATACATGGTTAATGGCACTTAACTCTTGAGCAATCAGGAGTTGTGATCATGTGGAATTTCTGGGAATGGCTGTTCGACGGTTGATCGACAGTATCTAGAACTACGAAGGGCCCCTTTCCGGGGCCCTTTTTCGTGGTCGCGCCGCAGCGGCTTGCGCGTGGAAACGAAGCTCCCGGCAGCTCGTTGCTTGATAATGCTGCCAATCCGCCCCTGTGCTTCGCTGTTCTGCCTCGGTGGAAACACTCGTGCGATCGTTCCGACGAAGAATAGGAATGCAGCCGACTGGCACGCCGGCTCCTGCGCTGATAACCGCTGCATCCATGGATATAGCTGCATGATCCCCCGGACCTTCGCATGAACCTGCCTGCAGATCGCTTGCTGCTGTTCGGCGCCACCGGGGACCTCGCCCAGCGCATGCTGCTCCCCTCGCTCTGTGCGCTCGACGCCGACGGCTTGCTCGACAACGATCTCAAGATCGTCGCCACGGCACGTTCCGAAATGTCGACACGCGACTATCGCGACTTTGCGCGCGCCGCGCTGGAGAAATACCTTCCCGATCACCGCCGCGGCGGGGTTGCCGAATTCCTCAACCGCCTGAGCTATGTGCCCGTCGATGCCACCACGCGCGAGGGATACGATGCCCTGGCGACCGAAGTCGGCGCATATGACAAGGGACTGGCCATCTTCCTTTCGACCGCGCCCAGCCTGTTCGAACCCACGATCGAGGGTCTCGTCCACGCTGGCCTGACGCAGGGCAATGTTCGCATCGGGCTCGAAAAACCGCTGGGAACCGACCTCGCCTCGAGCGAGGAGATCAACGACGCCGTCGCCAAGGCGTTCAGCGAAGACCGCATTTTCCGTATCGACCATTACCTCGGCAAGGAAACGGTACAGAACCTGCTCGCCCTGCGCTTTGCCAATATGCTGTTCGAGCCGGTCTGGAATGCGACCTATATCGACCATGTGCAGATCACCGTTGCCGAGACGGTCGGCCTGGAATCGCGGGTGGCCTATTACGACGACAGCGGCGCGCTGCGGGACATGGTGCAGAACCACATGCTGCAACTGCTGGCACTTGTCGCGATGGAACCGCCGACCAGCTTCGATGCTACGGCGGTCCGCGACGAGAAGGTAAAGGTGCTGCGCGCGCTGCGCCCGATCGCGCGGGAAGAGACCGTTACCGGGCAATACCGCGCCGGTGCCGTCGAAGGCACCGCCGTGCCCGGCTACGACCAGGAACTGGGCAAGGACAGCGATACCGAGACCTTTGTGGCCTTGAAGGCGCATGTCGACAACTGGCGCTGGAAGGGTGTTCCCTTCTACCTGCGGACGGGCAAACGGCTGCCCGAGCGCGTGACCGAAATCGTCGTCCAGTTCCGCTGCGTTCCGCATTCCATATTCGAAGGACGCGGCGCCAGCACCAAGCCCAATCGGCTGGTGATCGGGATCCAGCCCGAAGAGAATGTCCAGCTGTCGATGATGGCCAAGGTCCCCGGGCTGGACCGCGACGGGATCCGGCTGCGGCAGATCCCTCTCGATATCGCCATGCCCGACGCGTTTTCGGGTACGGTCCGCAGGATCGCCTACGAACGGTTGCTGCTAGACCTGATCGAGGGCGACCAGACGCTGTTCGTGCGCCGCGACGAGGTCGAGGCGCAATGGGAATGGATCGACGCCATCCGCACCCTGTGGGAGCGCGAGGACATCAAGCCGAAAGCCTATGGTGCGGGCAGCTGGGGGCCCAGCGCCGCCATCGCCCTTGCCGAACGCGACGGAGTAAGCTGGCATGACGAATAAGCCGCTCAACGACACGATCCACCGCGTGACCCAGCGCGTCATCGCAAATTCGCGCGACAGCCGCGCCGCCTATCTCGACCTGATGGACCGCGAGAGCGAGCGGCAGGTCGACCGGACGTCGCTGTCCTGCTCCAACCTCGCCCACGCATTTGCCGGGGCCGAGGAAGACCAGGCGGCCATCATGGCAGCCAAGGGCCCGAACCTGGGTATTGTCACCGCCTACAACGACATGCTGTCGGCGCATCAGCCCTATCACCGCTATCCCGAACGCATGAAGATCTGGGCGCGCGAAGTCGGCGCCACGGCGCAGGTCGCCGGCGGCACGCCGGCCATGTGCGACGGCGTGACGCAGGGCGAAGCCGGCATGGAATTGTCGCTGTTCAGCCGCGACACGATTGCCCTGTCGACCACGGTCGCGCTCAGCCATGCGATGTACGATGGGGTCGCGCTGCTCGGCATCTGCGACAAGATCGTCCCCGGCCTGCTGATGGGCGCGCTGCGCTTTGGCCACCTGCCGGCCATTTTCGTGCCCTCGGGCCCGATGGGGACGGGTATCTCGAACAAGGAAAAGCAGCGCGTGCGCCAGCTTTATGCCGAGGGCAAGGCGACGCGCGAGGAATTGCTTGCCAGCGAAATGGGCAGCTACCATTCGCCCGGCACATGCACTTTCTACGGCACTGCCAATTCCAACCAGATGATGATGGAGATGATGGGTCTCCATGTCCCTGGAGCGGCGTTCGTCCAGCCGGGGGCGAAATTGCGGCAGCAACTCAGCCGCACCGCCACGCATCGGCTGGCCGCCATCGGCCAGGCGGGCGATGATTTTCGTCCGCTGAGCCGCGTGGTCGACGAAAAGGCGATCGTGAATGCGGCAGTCGGCTTGCTGGCCACGGGCGGGTCGACCAATCACGCGATCCACATCCCGGCCATGGCGCGGGCGGCGGGCATTCGTTTCGACTGGACCGACCTGTCGGAACTGTCGTCTGCAGTCCCGCTGGTTGCGCGCGTCTATCCCAACGGCGCGGGCGATGTGAACCACTTCCACGAAGCCGGGGGGATGGGGTTCGTCGTCGGCACGCTGCTCGAGGAAGGACTGGCGCATGCCGATATCCTCACCGTGTGGGATGGCGGGTTCGAAAGCTACAGCCGCGAACCGGGCGTCGATGGCGACGGCGACACACTGGTCTGGCGCGACCCCGGGCCGTCCGGCGACAGCGACATGCTTCGCCCGGCCTCGGCACCGTTCCAGGCCGACGGCGGGATGCGGCTGGTCGAAGGCACGCTGGGCCGCGCCTGTTTCAAATCCTCGGCCGTCGAACGCGAACGGTGGACCATCGAGGCGCCGTGCCGCGTGTTCGACACCCAGCGCGCCGTCAATGAGGCCTTCACGAGAGGTGAACTCGATCGCGACGTGATCGTCGTGGTCCGCTTCCAGGGGCCGCGCGCCAATGGCATGCCCGAGCTGCACAAGCTGACCCCCGCGCTCGGCGTGTTGCAGGATCGCGGCTACCGCGTCGCCCTGGTCACCGATGGCCGCATGTCGGGAGCCTCGGGCAAGGTGCCGGCGGCCATCCATTGCACTCCCGAAGCGCTTGGCGGCGGGCCGCTCGCCAAATTGCGGGACGAAGATGTCATCCGCATCTGCGCCGCTACCGGCGAGCTGTCGACCACCGCCGATCTCTCCAGCCGCGAGCCTGCCGAGGCACCGCCGCCCGAGACCGGTATGGGCCGCGAATTGTTCGCCATGTTCCGTGCCGGCGCCGACGGCGCCGAACAGGGCGCTTCGGCCATGCTGGCGATGGCGGGCCTGTGAGCACCGACCTCGTCACTGTCGATATCGGCGGAACGCATGCGCGCTTCGCTATCGCCACGATCGGGGAAGATGGCGCGATCACGCTGGGCGAGCCCGAGACGCTGCACACCGATGACCATGCCAGCTTCCAGACCGCGTGGGAGGACTTTCGCAAGCGAATGGGCGGGACGCTGCCGCCGCGCATCGCCATGGCGATTGCCGGCCCGGTCGGTGATGATGTCATTCGGTTCACCAACAATCCATGGATCATCCGCCCGGCGCTGGTCCGCCAGAAACTGGGCGTGGACGATTACTGCATCGTCAACGATTTCGAAGCGGTGGCCCATGCAGTCGCGCGCGCGCCCGAGGACCAGTTCCTTCACCTCGCGGGCCCCGACCAGCCATTGACGGACGACGGCACGATCAGCGTCATGGGCCCGGGTACCGGGCTCGGCGTCGCGCATCTCTGGCGGTCAGCGGGCGAATACCGCGTCCAGGCGACCGAGGGCGGCCATATCGATTTCGCCCCGCTCGACACTATCGAGGACGCGATCCTCGCGCGGCTGCGCAAACGCCACCGGCGGGTGTCGGTCGAACGCGTCGTTTCTGGTCCGGCCATTGTCGACATCTACGAAACGCTTGCGGCGATGGAAAATCGCAAGACGCGCGAAGAGGATGACATTGCGATCTGGACCCGCGCCCTGGAGGATGGCGAAGGCCTGGCCGCAGCGGCGCTCGACCGGTTCTGCCTGTCGCTGGGTAGCGTGGCCGGCGATATCGCGCTGGCACAGGGCGGTTTCGGGGGCGTCGTGATCGCCGGGGGGCTCGGGTATCGCCTGCGCGACCATCTGCCCAAATCCGGCTTCGCCCAGCGGTTTCGCGCCAAGGGCCGCTTCGGCGAACTCATGGCGACCATTCCCGTAAAATTGATCACCCACCCCCAGCCGGGCCTGTTTGGCGCGGCAGCTGCCTTTGTCAGGAACCTGCGATGACCATTGCCGAAATCATGCAGACTGCACCGGTCATTCCGGTGATCGTCGTCGACGAAATCGAGCAGGCACAACCGCTTGCGCGCGCGCTTGTCGCGGGCGGGCTGCGCGTGCTCGAAGTCACGCTGCGCACCCCGGCAGCGCTCGACGCTATCAGCGCCATGCGCGAAGTCGACGGCGCGATCGTGGGCGCCGGTACGGTGACCAACCAGCAGGAGCTGGCCGACGCGATCGCGGCGGGGAGCGAATTCATCGTATCGCCCGGACTGACCGAACCGCTGGGCAAGGCCGCGATTCGCGAAGACATTCCCTTCCTGCCCGGCGTAGCGACTGCAGGCGACGTCATGCGCGGGCTCGATCTCGGCCTGACCCACTTCAAGTTCTTTCCCGCGATGGCCGCTGGCGGCTTGCCCGCGCTCAAGGCGCTGGCAGCTCCCTTCGGCCAGTGCCGCTTCTGCCCGACCGGAGGGATCACACTCGCCAATGCGCCCGAATGGCTGGCGTTCGATCCGGTGCTGTGTGTCGGGGGCAGTTGGGTCGCCCCGCGCGGGCCGGTGGACGAGGCGACTGTATCCCACTTCGCCCGCGAAGCTGCCGACCTCTCGCGTTAAGGGTTCGGTGCCGAGTGTGCGAAAACGGCACGCGGCGGCAGGCATAGGTGGAAAATTCACCTCTTTATGCGCATAAGGGGCGCATGGATGTCATTCTGAAATGGATCGGCGGGGGCACAGTCGCGGCTGCGCTGGTGCTCTCCGGAATCGCCATCGGCGGCAGCGCGACCGCGGAGAGCGAGGTCGTGACGACCGAACGGGATGCGCCGCAGCCTGTCGCCAAGCCGCTTGCCCCGCATGGCGCGATTGCAGCCAAGGCGGTCGCCGATGCGAAACGCCTCTACACCGTGCGCCGGGTGCTGCCGATCGACGGTCCGATCCGCTATGGCGAGTGGCACTGGGACGACGAAGGCGTGCCCGAAGGTCCGCTGCTGGTGACGGTCGACCTGCAGGCACGGGTCATTTCGATCTTCCGTGGCGGCTACGAAATCGGTGCCGCCGCCGTGCTGCTGGGTACCGATGAGCATCCCACGCCCACCGGTGTCTTCCCGATCCTGTGGAAGCAGCGCCACAACGTGTCGGAGAAATACGGCAACGCACCGATGCCGTGGAGCATGTTCCTGACGAGCGACGGCGTGGCTATCCACGGTGGCAGCGAAGTCGAGAACGGATACGCCAGCCACGGATGCATCGGCGTGCCCGATCCCATCGCCGAACGGCTTTTCGCGATTGCGAAAGAGGGCGACAAGATCGTGATCACCGACGGCGCACGGCTGGGCCTGGGCGACGCCATCATCTGATCGCGCTACCCGCCGCGACGCGGCGGCTCGGGGGTACAGACGTACCGGTCCGAGCGTCGTTCGATCAGCACGCCGCCGATGTTGCCGCGCGTACCCATCGTTTTGAGGAACGCCTGCGCCTCCCCCGTGGAAACCGTCCCGCCCACGGTCCGCACTGCCCTTGCGATCAGCCTCGCGGCAAGATCGGGCTGTGAGGGGACGGGAATTTCGACCTTCTGCCCGCTTTCGACAGCCGCGGCATTCCAGAGTTCTTCGGCCAGTGACTTCAGGGTCTGCTCCGCTTCGGACAGGTGTGCGGCGCTGCGGGCAAATGCCTTGCGGTCGATCCAGTCCACTCCGGCGATCTGTTGCCTGATCCGCACCCGGTCGTATCGGTCGTCGCGATTGCTCGGGTCCTGAACCACGGGCAGGCTTAGACAGCCCACGACGGTTTGCAGCTCACCCTTCGTGAAGCCCAGCAGGGGGCGCAAGACGGGGACGGGACAGCCCTCGATTTCCGCTCGCGCGCGAATGCCCGCGAGCCCGGCCAGCCCGCTCCCCCGGTTGAGCCGCATCAACAGCGTTTCGACCTGGTCGTCCGCATGATGCGCGGTCGCGATGGCAGCAAGGCCGCGTTGGCCTGCCCAGCGGCCCAGCGCTGCGTAACGCGCCGCGCGCGCGCGGTCCTGGCGATTGCCTTCTGCCACGGTGATTCGCAGCGTCGTGCACGGGATCGACCGCTCTGCGCATACGCGCTCGACCAGCGCGCACTCCTCGGCAGCCTCTTTCCGCAGGCCGTGATCCACGGTCGCGACCTCGACCGCCCCATCGAAGCTCGCGGCTGCAAGACCCAGCAAGGCCATGCTATCTGGACCACCGGACACCGCCAGGCCCAGTTTGCCTTCCGGGCGAATGGCGGCAAGATCGGCCCTGAAGCGCGCTAGCAGCGGCGGGTCGATCGCCGGGTCAATCGCAGGTCACCTTGGCGCGATTGGCTTCATACTGACCCTGCAGCCGTCCGGCGGCCAGTGCGGGATAGGTTTCGGAAAATTCGGCCAGCGCGATGCAGGCCCGGCGGGTGTCGTCGAGCGCGATCATCGCCTCGGCCAGATACAGCAGGCTGTCACCGGCACGGGCGCCCGTCTTGTCTTCCTGGTAGTTCTTGAGGAACCAGGGCGCGGCTTCCTTGGCCTTGCCGTCGTCCAGATAGGCGCGCCCGAGCAGGTTGCGGCCATAGGTCGTGCGCCAGTGATCCGGGTGCTGTTCGACGAACATGGTCAGCTGCTGCTGCGCTTCGGGGAAGAAGCCGGCATCCCACAGACGGAAACCGTAGGAATATTCGTCGTCTGCCGGATCCTCGGTCTGCGGCTTGGCAATCGCCTGCACTGCGGCCAGCCGTTCCGCGCTGGGGCCCGACGCCTGTGTCGCCGCGACCGTTCGCGCGGCGCCAGCGCTGCCCGTCGTCGCGGCCATGCCACCGGCCGGTGCGCTTGCAGTGGTACGGGTACCCGAGACTTCCAGAGCGTCGATGCGTTCGGTCAACTGACGCAGCGCATTGGCGTTTTCCTCGTTCTGCGCGGTCTGCCGCTGGAGCTGCGCTTCGAGCGCGTCGAGCCGGGCGAGGATATCGGTCACTGCAGTGGTCGATGCCCCGGCGGTGCTTGGGCGGGTCGCCGGCTGGGCGCTGATCTCGGGTTCGAAGAAACGGCCGTCGCCGCCCGGGAATACCGTGCGCTGCAGGGCGCGCACTTCGGCTTCCAGCCGGCGCAGGCGCGCTTCGTCGTTGCCGTCCTGCGGCAAGGCGGGTGTGGCCGTGGCAAGCAGGGCGAAACCGGCGCCGAAGAACGACAGGTTACGGGCGAGCGATGCGAAAGTCATCGAGGGCTCCTGGTGGAAAATCGGTAGCGGAAGAAAACTGCCCTAGCGCCGCGTCGCTGTCGAGGGCGCGAGGCGCGCTTATCCCCTTAACAAAGCAGGGTTCGTTAACCCTCGCCAGCCTCGGCTGCGGCGGGCTGCGCGGGTGCAGCACCGTCTTGGCCACGTGCCAGCAGCGCTTCGGCGGTGATCGGTGCGTCCTTGATCACTTCGTCCTCTTCGGAAAGCTTGGGCACCGACCGGCCGCCGACCGTGATCGCCAGGGCATAGGGACGCCCCGTCCACACTTGCGGCCCTTCGGCATCGCTGGGCACCGTGAAGCTGTCGCCGGCATCCATCTGCGCTTCGTAGAGACGTTCTCCGTTGGCATCGTAGAACTTGACCCAGGTCCCGTCCATTTCGCTGGTGAAGACGACCGGGCCCGATGCAGCGGGCGCTGCCGCCTGGCGCGGCGCAGCATCATTCTCTTGGGCGGCGGATGCTGTGCGGTCTTCGGGCGCCTCGAGGGGTGCCGGGCCGAGGCCCGGAGCGAAATAGCTGCTGTAGAAGGCGTATATCCCGCCAATCAGCAGGATCCCCGCGAACAGCGCGAACCACGCCAGCCCCCGGCCAGGCACCCGTGCCGGATCGCCCGGCTCGAACTTGTCTGGCGAAGCGGTGCGTTCTTCGTCTTCGGCGAGTTCCATGCGCGCCTGATCGACGATCTCGCGTTCGTCGAGCCCGACGAGCCGCGCATAGGTGCGCGAAAAACCCACGGCGTAGGTGCGCGCGGGCAAGTCCGACAGCGCACCATTTTCGATGGTGAGCAGGTGGCGTTGCGGAATCCGGGTCTCCGCGGCAACCTGCGTCAGATCGAGCCCCCGCTCTTCGCGCGCGGCCTTGAGCCGTGCGCCGACACCGGTGTGCGTAACCACTTCCTCTTCAAGGTATTCTTCGTCGCTCATGCGATCCCCGATAATGCGAACCTGCGGTTTACCCGCATGTTGTCTTGACGCAGGCAAAGCGAAGCGCGGGCAGCCCTGTCAAGCACGCATCATAGCACAGATGCGCACGACCGACGAAAAGAGCCGCTTTCGCGGTGAAATCATTCAACCTCGATATCCCGTTCACCGGCCCATTGCTGCAAGGCGCCGCGCATATCCGGCGGCGGGGCGGCAAGCCACTGGCTCATCTGCGCGGTAAGCTCGCCCAGATCGACCTTGCGCACCAGTTCCTTGATCGGACCGACCGCGGCCGGGGTGATCGAAAGCCGGCGATAGCCGATACCCAGCAGTGCCAGCGCTTCGAGCCGACGTCCGCCCATTTCGCCGCACACGCCAAGCTGGACATCGTGGCCGACGAAGGATCGCGACACCCGGGCAAGAAAGCGCAGGATCGCCGGACTCAGCCAGTCGTAACGCTCTGCCAGCTTGGGATTGGCGCGATCCGCCGCGAAGAGGAACTGGGTCAGGTCGTTGGTGCCCACCGACACGAAGGACAACTTCGGCAGCAGCACGTCGAGCATATCGGCGAGCGCCGGCACCTCGAGCATGCAGCCATAGCGAATCGTTTCGGGGACCTGCCTGCGCCTGTCGCGCTGGAACGCGAGCTGATCTTCAAACACTTTCTTGCCCGCATCGAATTCCCACGGTTCGCTGACCATCGGGAACATCACCGACAGCGACCGCCCCGCCGCAGCTTCGAGCAACGCGCGGGCCTGGGCCTTGAGCAGGCCCTCGCGCTCGAGTGACAGGCGCAGCGCGCGCCAGCCCATCGCGGGGTTCTCGTCGCGTTCGGCCACCGCCGTGTCGAGATAGGGGACCGCCTTGTCGCCGCCGATATCGACGGTGCGGAAGATCACCGGCTTGTCTCCCGCCGCGTCGAGCACGTCGCGGTAGAGCCGCATCTGGCGGTCGCGCTGCGGCAGCGTGGAGGACACCAGGAACTGGAACTCGGTCCGGAACAGGCCGACCCCGTCGGCCCCGCTCATCGCGAGCGCGCTCATGTCGTCGCGCAGCCCCGCATTCATCATCACAGTGATCCGGGTTCCATCGCGCGTGAAGGGTTCGACATCGCGCAATTCGGCATAGGCGGCCTGCTTCTCGCGCGAGCGGGCGAAGCGCGTTTCGAACGCCTCGAGCACCTGCTGGTTGGGCCTCAGCGTGACCGTGCCGTGATCGGCATCGAGGATCACCTCGTCGCCTTCGGCCACGCGGGTGCGCAGTCCCGATACGCGGCCGAGCACGGGCACCCCCATCGCACGCGCCACGATCACGACATGCGCGGTGAGCGAACCTTCCTCCAGCACCACGCCCTTGAGCCGGCGCCGGTCATATTCGAGCAGTTCCGCCGGCCCCAGATTGCGTGCGAACAGCACCGTGTCGCGCCGCAGACCCTGCGTCGCCGCCGTGCCCAGCTGTCCCGAGACGATCCGTAGCAACCGGTTCGACAGATCCTCGAGATCATGCATGCGATCGGCCAGCAGCGGATCGTCGATCTCGCGCATGCGCATCCGCGTACGCTGCTGCACCCGTTCGATCGCCGCCTCGGCCGTCAGCCCGCTGTCGATCGCCTCGTTGATGCGCCGGCTCCAGCCTTCGTCATAGGCGAACATCTTGTAGGTCTCGAGCACCTCGACATGTTCGCCGCCCTTGCCGAATTCGGGCTCGCGCGCCAGCGCATCGATCTGGTCGCGCATCTTGTCGAAGGCGCGGTACACACGCTGGCGTTCCGCCTCGACATCCTCTGCCACTACCTGGTCGATCTCGATCCGCGGCTGGTGAAAAACCGCCTGCCCCGCCGCGAGTCCTTTGACCAGCGGCAGTCCTTCGAGGATGTCGTTTTCGACATGCGATATCTCGAGGTCGATCACGCTTTCGCCGTCGACCAGTTCCTTGTGTGCGATCAGTTCCGACAGCACCATTGCGGTGGTCTGCAGAGCTTCGATCTCGACATCTTCATAGCGCCGCGGATCGACATGCTGGACGCACAGGACACCGACCGCCCGTTCGCGGTAGACGATCGGGACACCCGCGAAGGAGTGGAACTGTTCCTCGCCCGTTTCGGGGCGGTAGGCGAAATCGGGATGCGCCTTGGCCTCGGCCAGATTGAGCGTCTCGATATTGTTCGCGATCGTGCCGGTGAGCCCCTCGCCCACGGCCAGCCGCGTCACATGCACTGCTTCGGGATTGAGTCCCTGCGTCGCATAAAGCTCCAGCGCACCTTCGCGCAGCAGGTAGATCGAGCAGACCTCGCTCGACAGGCTTTCGGCGATGATCTCGACCACCCGGTCGAGCTTGTACTGCGCATGCGTGCGCCCGGCCATCACCTCGTGCAGGCGGGTAAGGATCTGGCGGGCGGAGGCTGCAGCTGTCATGGCTGCAGCCTATAGCAAATTGATGGGAGGGCGGAAGCGGGATGCCAATCCCCGCTTCCCGAAAGATCCGATCAGCTCGACGCGATCTCTTCCTTGATCCGCAGCTTCTGCTTCTTGATCTGGCGGATCATCGCAATGTCAGGCGCAGGCCGGATTTCTTCTTCGTGCAGGCGAGCCTCGAGCCCGGCGTGCTTGGCTTTGAGCGCGTCGACATGGGATGAGTGCATCGAATTGTCTCCTAGACGGTTGTGCGACCTCTGGAGCGACTCGTGCGCTTGCGCGGCACGCGCCGCAGGGGAGTATCAAACCACAGGATTGCCGATTTACAAAACGCAGAGTTGGGGCCATGCGGCGAAACGGTCGCGAAGGGCGATCGTCCGGGAAAGGTTCGCGTGAACGAACAGGAACTGCGCAAACGGCTGGCCCTGCTCCGCAGCGAGCACCGCGATCTCGACGTCGCGATTGCGGCGCTGATCCAGACCGGCGCGCAGAGCGGCTTCGTCGACCAGCTGCAAATGGCCCGCCTTAAAAAGCGCAAACTGGCTCTGAGGGACCGCATCGCGGCGATCGAGGACGTGCTGATCCCCGATATAATCGCCTGATCACAACGACTTCGCCGCAAGGCGTCCCATCGCAGGACTGCCATGGTAAACGCAGTGGCGAGCCCCCCGGCCGGGGCGTAGAGTGCATCCATGCCCACACGCGACATCAACTGCGAAATTATCGAAGAACTGTATTCGCAAGCGCTCGTGCTTGCCGATGACGCGCGCACCGTGTTCGATCTGCGGCGGACCGACACCGCGGTCCAGCCCGACGATCTGATGCGCGTCGCGCTGTCGATCGAGGGCCTGCGCACGACCACGCGGTTGATGCATGTGCTTGCCTGGCTGCTCAACCAGCGGGCCTATCGCTCGGGCGAACTGTCTGCAGGCCAGCTGGCCCGCAGCGGGCGGCTGCCCGACGAGCCCCATGCAGATGCGGACAATCTCGCGCTGCTAGAGCCCGCCACGCGGGCGCTGATCGAAGAGGGCGAGGCGCTGCATGCACGCGTTGCCCGACTCGACCGCGAATGGCGCGCAAACGCCGGCGAGCCGCCGGTGGAAGAACTGCGCGGCCGCATCACCGCGGCCTTCGCGCGCGGCTGATCAGGCCGCGGCCAACGCCTTGGCATAGCGCGCCAGCCGCGCGTCGCGTACATCCTTCGCCATTTCGGCAGCAAAGCACCGCGTGCCGCCGCGCATCGCCGGCGCCGCATCATCGAGCGTGGCGAACAATCCGCAGCCGACCGCTGCAAGGATCGCCGCGCCAAGCGCCGTGGTCTCGACGAAATCGGGCCGTTCGACGGGCAGGTCGAGGATATTCGCCAGGTCCTGCGCCATCCAGTCGTTGACGCTCATGCCGCCATCGATGTTGAGCCGGCACCAGGGCGCCCCATCGGCCGCAAAGGCGCTTGCCAAGTCATGCGTCTGGTGCGCCATCGCCTCGAGCGCCGCGCGCGCGATCTGCGCCCGCCCGCTGGCAAAGCTGAGCCCCGAAATCACGCCGCGCGCATCGGGCTTCCAGTGCGGAGCGCCCAGCCCGGCCAGAGCGGGCACGATCACAACCTCGCCGCTATCCTCGATCGAACGGGCCAGCTCCTCTGTTTCCGCAGCGCTGCCGATCAGCCCGAGCTGGTCGCGCAGGTACTGGACCAGACTGCCCGCGACGAAACACGACCCCTCGATCGCATAGGTCCTTACGCCATCCTGCTGGTAGAGCACGGTACCCAGCAGGCGGTGGTCCGACCGCGGAATCGCCTGCCCCATATTGGTCAGTACGAAAGCGCCGGTGCCGTAGGTAGCCTTGGTTTCGCCGAAACCGAGGCAGCCTTGCCCGATCGTGGCCGCTTGCTGATCGCCCGCCAGGCCGCAGATGGGTATCGCCCTGCCGAGCCATTCGGGCTCGCTCGTCGCCAATGATCCGTGCGTATCGACGACCTCGGGCAGCGCTGCACGCGGCACGCCGAACAGTTCACACAAATCCTCGTCGAACTGCGCCCCGTCGAGCGCCAGCAACTGCGTCCGGCTGGCATTGCTCGCATCGCTCAGATGCGCGCCGCCCGACAGTTTGTAGACCAGCCAGCTTTCCACCGTGCCGAAGGCGAGCGCCCCGTTCTGCGCCGCGGCCTGGACGGTTTCGTCATGGTCGAGCATCCAGCGCATCTTGGTGCCCGAAAAATAGGGGTCGAGCAGCAGGCCGGTGCGCTGCTGCACGGCAGCTTCATGGCCATAGTCTTTCATATCGGCGCAGAACTGCGCGGTCCGGCGGTCCTGCCACACGATGGCGCGGGCCAGCGGCTCGCCCGTTTGGCGGTCCCACGCGACGACCGTTTCGCGCTGGTTGGTGATTCCGATCGCTGCGATCGCACCGGCCGCCTCGCCAGTGACTTGCCGCGCGCAGGCAAGCGTCTTGGTCCATATCTCGGACGCATCGTGTTCGACCCACGCGGGGCGCGGATAATGCTGGGTCAGCTCCTCCTGGGCGACCGCTTCCATCGTCCCGTCGGGTGCGAAAATCATCGCGCGGGTGGAGGTGGTCCCCGCGTCGAGGACGAGAATGCGATCGGCCATGCTCTCTCCCTTGCGAATGGCGGGTGGTGACATGGCGCAAGCAAACCCCCATATGCAAGACCATGGCAGGACCTCCTCCCAAACCGTGGCCCACCGGGCAGGCGATGCAGCTCGAACCGCTGGTGCGCCGCGTGCTCGCCCCCAACCCCTCGCCCTACACCTACACCGGGACGCAGTCCTACATCGTCGGTATCGGCGATGGCTGCGCAGTAATCGATCCCGGCCCGGACGAGAAGGACCACCTGCTCGCGCTCGATGCCGCGATCGGCGAGGAACACGTCTGCGCGATCATGTGCACGCATACCCACCGCGACCATTCGCCCGCAGCGAAGACGCTCGCCGCGCGGACGGGGGCGCCGATCGTCGGCTGCGCCCCGCTGGTGCTCGACGATAGCGGCCCGCGCGCCGATGCCTCGTTCGACCGCACATATGAACCCGACAGGGTCATGGAAGATGGCGAACAGATGACCGGCCCCGGTTGGACGCTGACCGCGGTTGCCACGCCCGGACACGTGTCGAACCACCTCTGCTTCGCGCTAGAGGAAAGCGGCGCGCTGTTCACCGGCGACCATATCATGGGCTGGTCGACCAGCGTCGTGATCCCGCCCGATGGCGACATGGGCGATTACATGAAGAGCCTGGAGCGGCTTTATGCGCGCGAGGACCGGGTGTTCTACCCTGCGCATGGCGAGGCAGTCGACAAGCCGCGCCAACTCGTGCGCGGGATGATCGGGCACCGCCGCCAGCGCGAGAACCAGATCGTCCGCTTGCTGGGTGAAGGCCCGCACGAAGCCCCCGATTTCGTCGGCAAGATGTACAAGGGCCTCGACCCCAAGCTGCACAAGGCCGCCGAGATGTCGGTGACCGCGCATCTGATCGATCTGGAACAGCGCGGCCTCGTCGCCCGTTCGGGCAAGACATGGCAGACGATCTGAAACGAAGCGAGCGCACGGTCGCACCTGAAGTCCAGCAGGACCGCCCGCTCGCGCGCGTCCAGGCGGTGCCGTGGCTGATCGTCATCGTTCTGCTCGCGGCAGTCGCGTGGCTCGGCTGGCGCGCGTTTTTCTATCAAGAGGAAGGCGACCCGGTGGGAAGCGCGATGCTGGCGTTCGAGAAGCAGAATTCGCTGACCGTCTTTTCCAGCCGCTTCGAGGTCGTTGCCGAGAGCGTCGATCGCCGCGGCGTGCTCAACATCGACCTGCTCGAAAGCCGGCAGGCGGCGATCATTCCCGCCACAGTCGAATACCGGCTCGACCTGTCGAGCATGGACCGTGACCGGTTCGCGTGGGACGCGGGAAGCGAGACCCTTTCGGTGGTGCTGCCGGCGCTGCGGATCTCGCGGCCCAATCTCGACGAAGCGGCGCAGACAACCTTCACCGAAGGCACCTATGTCACTCGCGATGCCAGCACCGACCTCGCGCGCAACAATTCGCAGCAGGCGGAGCGTAAGGCCGCCGCCTTCGCCAAGAACCCCGAAGTCCTCGCGCTGGCACGGCAGGCGGCAAAGGATGCGGTACGGCAGAATCTGACAATCCCGCTGCAGATGGCAGGATATGGCGATGTGACGGTGAACGTCCGCTTCGACGGCGAGCCGCAAGACTGAACGGAACGCCCTCGCCTTACGGACCGTTCGGTCTATAAGCGCCACAAACGCAGCATACGGGACCCCATATGACCGCACAGACCGACCTGCCGACCGGCCAGGACCTGCTCGCCGAGATCAATCGCCTCCGCAAGGAGAAGAACGCGATCATTCTCGCGCATTACTACCAGACTGCCGATATCCAGGACCTTGCCGATTTCGTTGGCGACAGTCTGGAACTGAGCAAGAAGGCCGCCGAAACCGATGCCGATGTCATCGTCTTCTGCGGCGTGAAGTTCATGGCCGATACGGCCAAGATCCTCAGCCCCGAAAAGATCGTGGTGCTGCCCGACATGGACGCGGGCTGCAGCCTCGAGGACAGCTGTCCGCCGGAAAAGTTCAAGGCTTTTCGCGAAGCGCATCCCGACCATATCGCGCTGACCTACATCAATTGCTCGACCGAAGTGAAGGCGCTCAGCGACGTGATCGTCACCAGCTCCAGCGCGGAAACGATCATCAGCCAGATCCCCGAGGACCAGAAGATCATCTTCGGCCCCGACCGGCATCTGGGCGGCTACATGAGCCGCAAGTTCAACCGCGAGATGCTGCTGTGGCCGGGCGTGTGCATCGTCCACGAGGCGTTCAGCGAGACCGAGCTTCTGAAGCTCAAGGCGCAGCATCCCGACGCCCCGGTCGCCGCGCACCCCGAATGCCCGCCGACCATCGTCGATCATGCCGATTATGTCGGTTCGACCAGCGGCATATTGCAGTTCGCGGAGACCTTCGAGGGCGACACGCTGATCGTGGCGACCGAGCCTCACATCATGCACCAGATGGAAAAGGCGCTGCCCAACAAGACCTTCATCGGCGCGCCCGGTGCGGACGGCAATTGCAGCTGCAACATCTGTCCGTACATGGCGCTCAACACGATGGAAAAGCTCTACGCCTGCCTGCGTGATCTCGAACCGCGGATCGAGATCGAGGAAGGGCTGCGCCTCAAGGCCAAGCAGAGCCTCGACCGCATGCTCGAAATGGCCAGCGGCACGATCGGCCAAGGCGATCTGGGCAAGGTCTGAACACACCTCAGGGAGAGAATTGATGGTCGCACGTCTGGCGCTGGCCGCCGCGCTCGTTTTCGCCGCCGCACCGATCGCGGCGCAGGAGAGCGATGCGGAGGATCCGTATATCTGGCTCGAGGAAATCCAGGGCGAGCGCGCGCTGGCCAAGGTCGACCAGTGGAATGCCGATACCGAGGCGGTGCTGACCGCGCAGGCCGAATATCCGCTGGCCAAGGCCTGGGCCAGGCAGATCCTCGACGATACGCGGCAGATCGCGATGCCCGATGCGATCATGGGCGACCAGGTTACGAATCTGTGGCGCGACGCGGACAATCCGCGCGGGTTGTGGCGCACCGCGACGCTGCAGAGCTATCTGGCGGGCGCCCCCGAATGGCGCACACTCATCGATGTCGACCAGCTTGGCGAGGACGAGGGCCAGAGCTGGGTGTGGCACGGCGCCAACTGCCTTGCGCCCGAATACACCCGCTGCCTTGTCTCGCTCAGCCCGGGCGGCACCGATGCCGACGTGGTCCGCGAGTTCGACATCTCGACCGGCGCTTTTGTCGAAGGCGGGTTCACCCTGCCCGAAGCCAAGTCGAACGTCGCCTGGTATGATGAGAACACGCTGTTCGTCGGCACCGACGAAGGCGCCGGATCGCTGACCAATTCGGGCTATCCGCGCCTTGTGAAGCTATGGGAGCGCGGAACCGATTTTGCGCAAGCCCGGCTGATTGCCGAGGGCGAACAGACCGATATCAGCATGAACGGTTTCTCGGTGCTCGACGGAGAGACCCGCTACCGTTTCGTGCGCCGCGGCCCCAGCTTCTGGACCAGCGAATATGCGCTGGTGACCGACAATGGCGACACCGTCCCGCTGCCACTGCCCGAGGATGCCGAGTTCGAGGCGGTGCTTGGCGGCTTTGTGATCGGCAAGCTCAATTCCCCGATGGAAACATCTGCGGGCACCGAACAGCCCGGCGCACTGCTCGCCTGGTCGCTCGACGACGTGCTCGACGGGGGCGATCCGCAGCCCTTTGCGGTCTTCCGTCCGAGCGAAACGCAGGCGGTCGAACAGGTCGCGGCGTCGGAAAACAAGCTGTGGGTCAAGGTGCTCGACGATGTCTCGGGCAAGCTCATCGAGCTGACACCCGACGCCACCGGCTGGACCGAACGCGCAATGGACCTGCCCGCCAACAGCACCATCCAGATTGCCGAGACCAGCGGTACTGGTGACACCGCTTTCGTCACCGTGGAAAGCATGCTGACCCCGCCCACGCTCCATGCCGTGCCGAGCGAGGGCGAGCCCGTCGCCATCGCGAGCGAGCCGGCACAGTTCGATGCGAGCAAGTTCAGCGTCGAGCAGAAGTTTGCCACGTCGAAAGACGGCATCAAGGTGCCCTATTACCTCGTCCGTCCCGCAGGCGCCGAAGGGCCGCTGCCCACGCTGATCCACGCCTATGGCGGATTCCGCGCGGCGCAGACACCCAAATACCTTACCGCCGAACCCTATCGCAGCGGGCCGCTTGGCCTGTTCTGGGTCGAAAGCGGCAATGCCTATGTCCTCGCCAATATCCGTGGCGGCGGTGAATACGGGCCGCGCTGGCACGAAGACGCGCTGCGCGAAAAACGCCAGAACAGCTTCGACGATTTCCATGCGGTGGCCGACGATCTCGTCGCCAACCGGCTGGCTTCCCCGGGCCGCATCGCCGCTTCGGGCCGCTCGAACGGCGGCGTGCTGGTCGGCGCGGTCGCGAACCAGCGCCCCGATCTATACGGCGCAATCATTTCGGGCAGCCCGCTGATCGATATGAAGCGCTACAACAAGCTGCTCGCGGGCGCATCGTGGATGGCCGAATACGGCAATCCCGACGTACCGGCGGACTGGGCCTTCATGCGCGAATGGTCGCCCTACCAGAACATGCGCGATACGCCGGACGTCCCCGCGGCGTTCTACTATCTCTCGACGCTCGACGACCGCGTGCACCCCGGCCACGCGCGCAAGGCGGCGGCCAAGCACGAAGCCTGGGGCCAGACCTTCTATTATCACGAGTACCGCGAGGGCGGCCATTCGGTCGGATCGGACCATGAAGAAGACGCGAAGCGCGCCGCATTGCTGCTCGCCTATCTCAACCGCGAGATCGGGACGGGCGCGCAGTAAGGCACGAATTCCGGGCTGGCGCGTTACTGTCCCTGTCCTTTAGGATAGGGGCGTCCGCTATGAGAAGGAACGGCATTTGGCCGCCAAGGGCCCGCTTCGCGGCATCTCGCAATATGTGATCCACCGGCTAGTGGCCAATTACTGGTCGCTGCCGCTGATCGCCGTGTTCGGAGCCCCGCTGCTGGGTGCGGCGGTTCTGTGGACGGACCGCGCCTTTGCCGGGGAATGGCTGTTCGAGCGCGGAGTCACCCTGCTCGTCGCCGGCGATGCGGCGCAGGACCTCGCCATTGCTATTGTCGGGGTGAACGCGGCGCTGCTGACGCTCTACTGGTCGGTCACACTGATCGTGTTGACGCTGGCCACGGCCAATCTGGGCGTACGGCTGGTCGATCGCTGGCTCGACAAGGTGCTTACCCGCGTCTCGGTTGCCGGGCTGACCTTCTGCCTCGTCTTCTCGATCGTGGTGCTGTCGCGGATCGATCCCGAAGCAAGCCTTGCCGAATTGCCGCATTTCGCGCTGGCGGTGCTGTTCGCGCTCGAACTGGTCAACATCGCCATGCTGGGCGTGGCAATCCACGATCTGGGGCGTACGATGTTCGTCGACCGCTCGATCGCGCATCTTGGTACCGAAGCGTCGAGCATTGCCATCCCGGTCGTGGCGGCAGAACCTTTCGCGGGCGAATGGCGTTTCGCCCTGCCCGCCCCGCGCGAAGGCTATGTCGAGGGAATGGACCTCGAGCGGTTGCGCAAGCGCCTGGCCACGCACGAAGGGCAGGTCCGCTTCTGCGCGGCCCCGGGCCAGCATGTCCTGAAGGGCGAACCGCTGGTCCAGTTCGAATACGAACCCCGCAAGACCAAACCCGTCCTGCGCACCGTGGCAATCGGCGATTTTCGTTCCAGCGTGCAGTCGACGGTCTATCAGGTCCGGCTGCTGGTCGAAGTGGCCAGCCGCGCCCTCTCGCCCGGGATCAACGATTTCTACACCGCGCTGGCCTGCGCTGACCAGCTCGCCGCCGCGATGGCGGGCCATGCGCAAACTTGGGTCGATGACGGGCTGGTCGCAGTGTACGAACACGATCCCCGGTTCGAACTGCCGGGGCAGGATTTCCGCGGGCTGTTCGAAGGCCCTCTCAAGGCGTTTCGCCAGGCCGCCGCCGATTATCCTTCGGTCTCGATACGGATCATCGAAAATCTCGCGCGGTTGAGAACGCTGCTGGCCGGACAGGGCTGCCCGGGCGCGCTGCTGCAGTTCTTCCAGACATGCGCAGCGGAAATGCATGCCCATGCCCGCGCCAATGCCGAACACGATTCCGACCGGGCGGACATCGATCGTGCTTTCGACAAGTGCCTGCTTGCGGTAGCCGGCGAAGCATGATCGCACGGCTGCGCAAATTCTGGCACGACATCAATGCCAGCTACTGGTTCCTGCCGGCGCTCTTTTCGATCGTCTGCGTGGCACTGGCGCTTGGTACGATCTGGCTCGACCGCAGCGGATGGGCCGATTTCCTCAACGACGTGGATTGGCTCGAACCGGCGCGCCCCGACGGGGCGAGCAACATCCTAACGGTCATCGCCGGGTCAATGATCGGGGTCGCATCGACCGTGTTCTCGATCACCATCGCCGCAGTCGCCTATGCCAGCGGCAATTACGGCCCGCGCCTGCTAACCAATTTCATGGAAGACCGCGGCAACCAGTTCAGCCTGGCGACCTTCATCGGCACATTCGTTTATGCCATCACCGTGCTGCGCAGCGTGCGGGCGGAAGACGAGGTGGCGACCAATCTGGAAGACGCCGCCGCAACCGCGCTGCCGGGCTTCGTCCCGCAGCTGTCGCTGCTGGTCGCCTTCGGCCTGATGGCGCTTTCGGTCGCGGTACTCGTCTATTTCCTCAACCACATTCCTGCCTCGATCCGCATCAACACGGTCCTGAAGGACATCGGCGCGCGCCTGCTGACCGATATCGAGGCGCGGTTTCCCGATCCCAACACCGGCCAGCGCGCCGGGACGGCGCCCGACGGCAGCCCGATAACCGCGCGCGAAACGGGATACGTACAAGCGATTTCCTTCTCGCGGCTCGAACGGATCGCGCAGCGCGAGAACGGCAAGCTCAAGCTGGCCGTCCGCACGGGGGACTTCGTCCACCCCAAGGTCGTGATCGCCTATTGGGCGGACATGGATGTGGTCGAGGATTGCCCCGACGCGGATGTCCGCGAATGCTTCACGCTGGGCAGCATGCGTACGCCGAGCCAGGACATGCAGTTCCTGATCGACGAATTGGTGGAAATCGGCTTGCGCGCGCTCTCGCCCGGGATCAACGATCCCTTCACTGCCGTTACCGCGGTCCACTGGCTCGGCGCGGCGACGGCCGAACTGGGACGGCGGGACCTCACGCGCAGCTATGCCAGCAATGGCGAAGAGCCGCGCGTGGTCCTGCTCGAGGACGATTTCGAACATTTCGTCAGCCGCGGTTTCGGCGCGATGCGCGGCGGACTGGCCAACAACCGAATCGCCGCCCAGGTCGCGTTCGAGGCGATGGTCGATGCGGCGTCCACGCTCGATGACGAGACGCGGCGCGAAACCCTCGCCCGCGAAGGCAACCTGCTGATGCTGCAGGCGCGCGAGCATCTGGTCGGCCCCGAGCTCGACATGGTGGAGGCACGCTACCAGCGCTTCCTCCAGGATATCGAGCGCTAGCGCATGCGCGGCTTGCGCTTGACCCGCGCCAGCACCAGCGCCGTACCGACAAGCACCATGCCGACCACATCGAGCGGCACCAGCGTTTCGCCGAAAACGAGCCAGCCGACGAGGGCAGCCAGCGCGGGCTGGGTCAGCAAGGCCATGCCGATGATCAGCGGCGGAAAATGGCCCAGCGCGAAGACCAGCAGGCCCTGCCCGACGATCTGGCTGCTCAGCGCTAGGATCAGCACGGGGCCCCAACCCGCCGTGCCCGGCCACACCGGCTCACCTGCCACGAGCGCAATTCCGAGCAGTATCGGTGCCGCGGCGAGGCTGACCAAGAGCAGGACCGTCCACTGCCCCAGCTGCGCCCGCGCGCGCTGGGCCGGGAGCAGGTAGAAAGCGTAGAACACGCCCGCAAGCAGGCAGAACAAATCGCCCGCGAAGCTGGTCGGCGAGATCTCGAGGCTGCGGCCCAGCAGTATGCCGGCCCCCGCCAATGCGGCAAACACACCGATGCCTTCCTGGCCCGTCGGCGCCCGCCGCGCCGCGATCAGGCCCCAGATCATCAGGATCACGCTGCCCGAATTGCCGAACAGCGTCGCGTTGGCGAGCCGGGTCTGCTCGATCCCGACATGCCAGCTGGCAAGATCGACTGCGAAGAACGCGCCTGCCAGCAGGCAGAGCAGCGCCAGGCCGCGATCGAGCGCCAGCGGTGAACGCCCCCGCCACGCCAGCAGGGCGAGCAGCGGGATCGGCAGCAGCAGGCGCCAGAATCCGGCCGACACCGGCCCGGTGTCGGCCAGCCGCACGAGCCAGGGCCCCAGCGCCAGCGCGACATTGCCGGCGATCAGCGCCGCGAAGTGCCATGCGCTCGCCTGATAGCCATTCTTGTCGCGGGGAGCGGTTGCGCTGGTCATTGGCCGCCCCTAGCTCTTTGATCCAAACGCGTCAGCAAGAAGGATTGCCCTGCATGCACGAAAGCCTGTTCCAGCCGCTCACTATGGGCGCCCTCGAAACCCCGAACCGGATTTTCATGGCACCGCTCACGCGGGGGCGTTCGACCCAGCCGGGATCGGTCCCCAACGAGATGATGGCGACATATTACCGCCAGCGGGCAAGTGCCGGGCTGATCATTTCCGAAGCTACGGGGATCAGCGTCGAAGGACTGGGCTGGCCCGCCGCCCCCGGTATCTGGAGCGATGAACAGGTCGAGGGCTGGAAGCAGGTGACCCAGGCGGTCCACGATGAAGGCGGGATGATCGTGCTGCAGATGTGGCACATGGGCCGGCTGGTGCATCCCGATTTCCTCGGCGGCAATCCGCCGGTTTCCGCCAGCGCGACGACCGCGCCGGGCCACGCGCACACATTCGAAGGCCGCAAGGACTATGAACAGGCAAGAGCGGCCACCGTCGAGGACATCGCGCGCATCGTCGAGGACTACCGCAAGGCGGCCGAGAATGCGAAGAAGGCCGGCTTCGACGGTGTCCAGCTTCACGCCGCCAATGGCTATCTGATCGACCAGTTCCTGCGCGACAGCACCAATCTGCGCGAAGACGAATATGGCGGCAGCGCCGAAAATCGCACCCGGATCCTGCGCGAAGTGCTGACCGCGCTGATCGATGTATGGGGCAAGGACCGGGTCGGCGTCCGGCTGTCGCCCAATGGCGAAACGCAGGGCTGCGACGATAGCGATCCGGCAACCACCTTCGGCGCGGCCGCCAAGGTCGTCGAGGAACTCGGCGTGGCCTTTCTCGAACTGCGCGAGCCCGGGCCCGACGGCACTTTCGGCAGCACCGACGTGCCCAAGCAGAGCCCGCTTATCCGCAAGATCTATTCGGGCACCCTCGTTCTCAACAGCGACTATTCGGCCGCAGAGGCGGTGGCCGACATCGATGCGGGCCGCGCCGATGCGATCAGCTGGGGCCGTGATTTCATTGCCAATCCCGATCTGCCCAAACGCTTCAAGCTGGGGGCGGACATCGCCCCGAATGTGGATGTCCCGCGTAGCTGGTATGGTAAGGGTCCACACGGATACATCGATTACCCTAAACTAACCGATGAGGATCAAGCTGCAGTGGGCTGATTTGCCCTTGGCGATAGTCTGGAGGTTCAATGCGATCGTGGATCCTGATCCCGGCAGAGAATGACAAGGCTATCGCCGCGGCCGCCGGATCGGGCGCAGGTGCCATCGTCATCGACCTCGCCCGTCCGCTGGCGCCCGGCTTGCAGGCTGCGGCCCGGATGACGGCGAGCGCATGGCTGCGCGCGCATCGCGAACAGGTGGTCGCCGAACGCCGGTTCGAACGGTGGGCGCGCATTCCGGGGCTCGATACGGCAGACTGGCGCGAGGCGCTTGGCGCCGCGATGGAAGGGTCCCCGCATGGCATCGTGCTCGCCAATTGCCGCGGCGCCGAGGACATCCGCCAGCTGGCGTCGGTGCTCTACGAAATGGAAGACCGGCTGGGGCTGGCCGCCAACATCACACGGATAATCCCCCAGCTCGGATCGCGTCCGGTCGATGCGCTGGCGATCGGCCGGCTGGCGGACGATCTGCACCCGCGCGTGTCCGGGCTGACATGGGATGCGATCGGCCTCGCCCGGGCGATCGGCGCGCGACGCCTGCGCGGCCCCGGCGGACGCTGGAGCGACCCGCTGGCCCATGTCCGGGCGCAGGTGGTCCTGATCGCGCATGCCCGCGGCATCGATGCCATCGAACATCCCTTCCGCGACGCGCAGGACCCCGATACCGGCCGCCGGGTGGCGGAAACAGCGCGGGCCGACGGCTTCACCGGCATGGTCGCGGTCCATCCCGCGCAGGTTCCCTGGATCAATTCCGCCTTCGCTCCGCTGGAAAGCGAGCTATCCGAAGCCTTCAGGATCGTTGCCGCCTTCCGCGCCGATCCCGATGCGCCGTTCCTGGTGGTGGGAGACCGCCGGGTCGAACGGTCCGAGTTGCAACGCGCCAGGCGGTTGCTGGGCGAAGACTAGCCCTCGGGGCTATCCTGCCCTGCATCGTCGGGCTGCGCCAACATCTCGTCCGCATCGTCAATCGGTTCGGCCACGGCAGGCGCGCTCGGAGCTTGATCCGCCGCGCCCGCGCCCTGCGAAGCGGCAGGCGCATCGGCCACCGGAGGCGATTGCGAACGCAGCCGGTCGAGCGGGATCATGTCGTCGCTGATCGTCCCGCCGAGCACCTCGCCCTTGGCGGCGCGGTCGGCCTCGTCGGCGTTTTCCTCGAGCGGGGCCTCGTCCTGACAGGCCGACAAGGCGAATGGGCCAGCGACGAGCAGGACCAGCGAACGAAATCTCATGGCAGCGCGGAGCCCTTCCCTTCGAGCGCTTCGAGGAAATCACCGAAGCGCCGGTGCAATGCCTCATCGAATGCCGCAGGCGCAAGCGCGATTCCCAAACGCTCGAGACTGGTTACGCCGAAATCCTCGATGCCGCAGGGTACGATGCCGCCGAAATGGGCAAGATCGGGGGCCAGGTTCACCGAGAAGCCATGCATCGTCACCCAGCGCCGCACGCGCACGCCGATGGCTCCGATCTTCGCTTCGCGCCCATCGATATCGCGCGTCCAGATGCCGATCCGGCCTTCGCTGCGCCAGCTGTCGACGCCGATGTCCGCCAGCGTGGCGATCACCCAGCCTTCGAGCGAATGGACGAAACAGCGCACGTCGCGGCCGCGTTGTTTCAGGTCGAGCATGACATAGCCGATCCGCTGGCCCGGACCGTGATAGGTGTACCGTCCCCCGCGCCCCGCCTCGACGACATCGAACCGCGGATCGAGCAATTCGGCGCCATCGGCACTGGTCCCGGCCGTATAGACCGGGGGATGTTCGAGCAGCCAGACCAGTTCGCCCGCTGCGCCTTCGGCGATCGCATGATTGCGCGCAGTCATGCTTTCGAGCGCGGTGCGGTAGTCGATCCGGCCCGGCTCGGCGCGCCATTCGACGGTTTCGGGTGAAGCAGTGGACATAGGCGATTGCGTGGCGACTGGCGGAACGCTTATCAAGGGGCAAACGGGAGTAGCGCTGCATGAAATTCAACCTCGATACCGCCTGGAAGGACGCCTCGCGATTGCTGTCGCGCAACCTGGGGCTGCTGGCGGTCGTCGCCGGGGTCTTCTTCTTCCTGCCCTATGCCGGTGTCGCCATGGCCCTGCCCGAGATGGGCGATCTGCAGGCCGCGCAGGCCAGCGGCAATTTCGACCTGATGGCAGCAGCCGCAAGCGATCTGTACGCCAGCTATTGGTGGCTGTTCCTGATCCTCGCGATCATCCAGGGGATCGGCCTGCTGGCCATGCTCGCGCTGGTCCGGCAGCGCGCCAATCCCACGGTGGGCGAGGCGCTGGCCGCAGGCGGGCGGTCAGTGCTCAGCTATATTGCCGCGCAACTGCTGCAGGTGGCGCTGATCGTCTTCGTCGCCGTGCTGCTGACCGCGATCGGCGCATTGACCGGGTTGCAGGCGCTCGCGGTGCTTGGCGGTATCGTCGCCTTCGTCGTCACTTGCTATATCGTGGTCAAGCTGTCGCTGGTCGCGCCGGTCATCGCGATCGAGGGGGAACGCAATCCGGTCCGGGCGCTCAGGCGGTCCTGGACGCTTACTCGCGGGCAAAGCTTCCGCCTGTTCCTGTTCTACCTGCTGCTGCTGGTCGCCTTCATGGTTCTGTCTGTGGTCATCACGCTGGTGCTGGGCCTGCCCTTCGCGCTGGCCGGGGAACAGGCCGCGCTGCTCGGCGAAGGCGTGCTTTCGGGGCTGGTAAATGCCGTGATGGTGGTGGTGGCAGTCTGCGTGCTGGCTGCGGTCCACACGCAGCTGGCCCGGCTGGGCCATGAACGGACGCCGTCAGCCGACGGCTAGTCGGCGCGGTCTTTCCAGCCCCAGAACAGCTGGCACGGCAGGACATTCCAGAATTCGAACCCGCGATCGATCCGGCGGAAATGCTTGGCCATGAAATCGCGTGCCTTGGCCGAGAACTGATAGACGAGGAACGCCCCGCCCGGGCGGATCACGTCATGGGTGGCCTTGGCGATTGCAGGTCCGACGCCATCGGGCAGGGTCGAGAACGGCAGGCCGGAAAGGACATAGTCGGCGCCGTCATGGCCGTGTGCCCTGACGATTTCGACCACGTCGGCCGCCGAGCCGTGCACCGCGTGGAAACGGCTGTCGCGGAAGTGCTTGCGCAGATAGTCGATGTACAGCGGGTTGGTGTCGATCACGATCAGCGTGCCATCGCGCCGCAAGCGGTCGAGCACGGGTTGGCAGAAGGTGCCCACTCCCGGGCCGTATTCGACAAACACCTCGCAGCGGTCCCAGTCGACCGGCGCCAGCATCTTGCGGATGGTGAAGCGCGAAGAGGGAATGATCGACCCGACCATCCGCGGTTCTTCGATGAACCCGCGAAAGAACACGCCCCACTGGCCGAAAGCCCGCGCGAGCCGTTTGCGCATGTTCGGCCGCGCGATCACGCCAGCGCCCTGATGTCCGGTCAAAATTGCCAACCCTATGACAGTTCGATGAAGCCGCCGGTTTGCCAGTCCCGCTAGTCCATTGCAAGGATGCGGGCGCGCGCCTACCGCTGGTGCCGATGGCCGATATCGATCCCGCCCGCCCGCTGACGGAGCCGCCTGCCGAACGCGCGCGCGCCATCCCGCGGGGACGGATGGCGTTGCTGTTCGCCGTGATGCTGACCACCGCTGCTGGCAATACGGCGATGCAGTCGGTGATGCCTTCGATCGGCACATCGCTGGGCGTGGACGACGTCTGGATCAGCCTGGCCTACAGCTGGTCGGCACTGCTGTGGGTGGTGTGCGCACCGTTCTGGGCGCGGAAATCGGACCAGCGCGGACGCAAGGCGATGATGGCGCTCGGGATGCTCGGTTTCATCGCCAGCTTCGTCCTGTGCGGATTGATCCTGTGGCTGGGCCTGGCGGGCATCTTCCCCGCGCTCTGGTGCCTCCTGCTTTTTGCTGCGGCGCGCAGCCTCTATGGCGGTTTCGGCAGCGCCGCCCCGCCGGCAGTGCAGGCCTATGTCGCCAGCCGGACGCCGCGCGCCGAACGCACGCAGGCTCTGTCGCTGATTGCGTCGAGTTTCGGGCTGGGCACGGTCATCGGCCCCGCCCTTGCCCCATTGATGGTCCTGCCCGTGGTCGGGCTGGCCGGGCCGTTCCTGGTGTTTGCGCTGATCGGCGCGATCACACTGGTCGCCGTGCGGTGGCGGCTGCCCAATGACGAGCCGCAATTCCCGGCGCGCGGCACCGCCTACGAATCGCCCCATTCGGGCAGTCCGCCCAACGAGGTCGGGCAGGACGAGAGCGACGAAGAAGATGCGGTCGGGGCCGAGCCGGGCAAGCTGCGCTGGTTCGAACCGCGGCTGCGGCCGTGGGTCGTATCGGGCCTTCTCGGCGGCCATGCCCAGGCAATGGTACTCGGGATCGCGGGCTTTCTCGTGCTCGACCGCCTGGGCCTGCGCGGCGACCCCGCTGCGGGGGCGGGCCCAGTGGGGCTGGTGCTGATGGCCGGTGCCATTGCCACGCTGCTGGCGCAATGGGGCCTGATCCCGCGGCTCGACCTCGGCCCGCGCGCCGCATCGTTATGGGGCATTGCCATCGCTGCGGTGGGGACTGTGGTGCTCGGCCTCGGACAGACGATCCACACCATCGCGCTGGGCTATTCGATCGCCTCGCTCGGCTTCGGGCTGTTCCGTCCGGGGAACACCTCGGGCACTTCGCTGGCCGTCAGCCGCGCCGAACAGGGGCAGGCTGGCGGGGTGACCGCTTCCGTTGCGGGGGCGAGCTTCATCTATGCCCCCGCGCTCGGCGTATGGCTGTACAACCATTCGGATTGGCTGGGCTTCGGTTTGATCGTCAGCCTGTGCGCAATCGTCTTCTCCTATGGCTGGCTGGCCTTGCAGCCGGACGCCGCGCTCACCAGCGAACGCCGCTAGAGGATTTCAAGCACCCGGTCCTGCGGCCGGCACAGCCGCGCACCCTTCTCGGTTTCGACCAGCGGCCGTTCGATCAGGCTCGGTTCGGCTGCCATCGCCGCCAGAACATCCTCGGCAGGTGCATCGACCAGCCCGCGTTCCTGCGCATCGGTCCCGCGTGTGCGCAGGCCTTCGTTGGGAGTGATGCCGGCATCGCGATAGAGCTGCCGCAGCTTGTCCGCAGTGGGCGGGTGCTTGAGATACTCGATCACTTCCACCTCTAGCCGGGACAGATTCTCCAGAATGGCCAGCGTCTTGCGCGAGGTGCCGCATTTCGGGTTGTGCCAGATTGTCGCTTTCATCGAATGGATCTCCTTTTCGCGCAGCTGGCTAATCGAGCTGCGCGGGGGAGAAAAGGGCACAAAACCGATCCCGCCTCATTTTGCGTCTTGCGAATGCGAGTGATTCGCAATATCAGCTCGCCGCATACCAACGGACACCACAGGGGATATGATGAGATCGACACTCGAACCGGCCACGCGCGTTTTCGGCGCGCCCGTCAGGAACCGCAGCGCTGGCTGGAAAACGGGATCGGCCCTCGCCGCACTGGCTGCTGCCTGCACGCCCGCAGCGGCGCTGGCGGCGGATGAGGCAGTCACGGAAAATGACGAACAGATCGTTGTCACGGCGACCCGCATTCCGCTGCAGATTGCGGACGCCCCGGCGACGGTAACCGTGATCGACGACGAGCAGATCGCCGACGAACTCGCCACCGACATCAAGGACCTCGTGCGCTACGAACCCGGCGTTTCGGTGCGCCGCGCACCGGCCCGCTTCGGTGCCGCGCTCGGTGCGACCGGGCGTGCCCGGAACGAAGACTTCATCATCCGCGGCATCGGCGGGAACCGGGTGCTCATCCAGGTCGATGGCATCCGCAGCCCCCAGGGCTTTTCCTTCGGCGCGCAGGATGCGGGGCGCGGCGGGTATACCGATGTAAGCCTCGTCAAATCGGTCGAGATCCTGCGCGGTCCGGCTTCCGCACTTTACGGCAGCGACGGGCTGGCCGGCGCGATCAGCTTCACCACCAGCGACCCGGTCGATCTCATCGAACTCGGCAGCCGGTTCGGCGGATTTGTCCGTGCCTCCTATTCGAGCGCCGATGAGGAGTTCACCGAGACCGCGGCGCTTGCCGGCATGTTCGGCGATGTCTCGGCGATGCTGTCCTACACCCGGCGCGACTTCCAGGAACTGGAAAACGCAGGCGAGGTTGACGGTCTGGGTAGCGGCCGCACGCTGCCGAACCCGCAGGACGGGACCTCCGACGCATTTCTCGGCAAGCTGGTGTGGGACACCGGCGCGCACCGGGTGCGGCTGACGGGCGAATATCTCGAAACCGAAGTCGCCACCGATGTCCTCTCCGGGCAGGGTCCGGCCTTCCTCTTCGGCCCCTTCCCCAGCTGGATCGTCGACGATCTGACCGCGCTCGACACCACCGAACGCGGTCGCGTCTCGCTCGACTGGACCTATGCCGGTGAAGGCGTGATCGATTACGCGCATGCCGCGGCCTATTATCAGGACGGGCAGGACGTGCAGTTCACCGATGAGGACCGCTCGCCCGTCGGCGCCACGCCGCGCCCCGATCGCGAACGGCTGAACACGTTCGAGAACGAAGTCTACGGCGCCTCGGCAGAAGCGCGCAGCGTCTTCGGCAACGACGCCTTCCGCACCACGCTGGCCTTCGGCGGCGATATCAGCTGGACCCGGCAGGAAGGCCTGCGCGACGGCACCGAACCGCCCTTCGGCGAAGTCTTCCCGACCCGCGCCTTTCCCGCGACCGACTTCATGCTGGGCGGGCTGTTCCTGGCGAGTGAATTCACCTTTTTCGACGGCGCGCTGACGCTGTTTCCCGCGCTGCGGTACGATTTCTACGATCTCGATCCGACCGACGATCCGCTGCTGCCCGATTTCGCGGGGTCTGCGCAGAGCGATGATCGCCTGTCGCCCAAGCTGGGCGTGACGGTGAAGCTGGCGAACGAAGTCCTGCTCTACGCCAATTACGCGCAGGGCTTCCGCGCGCCGACGCCGTACCAGGTGAACAACTTCTTCGAGAATCTGGCCTATGGCTACACCTCGCTGCCCAATCCGGACCTGGGCCCCGAGACCAGCGAGAGCTGGGAGGGCGGGATCAAGTTCTCGACCGAGGCAGTGTCGCTGCAGCTTGCCGCCTTCACTGCCGACTATGACGACTTCATCAGCCAGCAGGTGGTCGGCGGGTCGTTCACCCCGATGGATCCGGCACAGTACCAGTTCGTCAATTACGATGCGGTCGCCATCGATGGCGTCGAGGCCAAGGCGAATTTCCGCATGGGCAACGGCTTCTACAGCCGCTTCGCGATTGCCTATGCCGATGGCGACATTCTCTCGCCGGGTCAGGCCCCCGCCCCGCTCGACACGATCGACCCGCTCAACCTGGTTCTGGGAATCGGCTATCGCCAGCCGCAAGGGCGCTTCGGCGGCGAGCTGATCGCAACGCATCACGCACGCAAGCCGCTCGACGAGACCGACGGCGGCTATCGCCCCGATGCCTTCACCATCCTCGACGCTACGGCCTTCTTTGCGCTGACCGACGCGCTCAAACTGCGGGCGGGCATCTTCAACATCTTCGACGAGAAATACGCCTACTGGCAGGACGTCAGGGGTCTCTCGGCCACATCCACCACGACCGACGCCTATACCCGGCCCGGCCGCAATGCGAGCGTTTCGCTCAGCTTCCAGTTCTGAGGGAGGACACCATGACCAACGTACGAACTTTCTTCCGCACCGCACTTCTCGCCACCGCGCTCGTCGCCGCCCCCGCATTGGCCGACGGACCGATCGCGGACCGCGGCGAAGCAGTCGAAACCGCGCAATTCGAGCGCGATCGCGAAACCATCCTGAGCATGGCAGGCGATTACAAGGTCCGCTTCGACATGCAGGAATCGACCCCGTGGATCACGGGCTACGAACCACTCGACCGCAAGATTTCGGGCGGTCACGAATCGGTCCGCGTGGTCGAGGATACCGGCACCAGGATCGTCCTCCAGCACCTGCTCGTCGTGGGAGAGGAAGGCGAGGAATTCGTCATCAAGCACTGGCGCCAGGATTGGGAATACGAGCCCGAGAAAATCCTCGCCTATACCGGCCCCAACAAATGGGAATGGGTCGAAATGCCCGAACGGCTGCGCAATGGCCGCTGGTCGCAGACGGTCTACCAGGTCGATGACAGCCCGCGCTATGCCGGGTGGGGCGAATGGCAGGACAGCCAGGGCATCCGCCGCTGGCGTTCGAACTGGACATGGCGCCCGCTCGCCCGCCGCGATGCAGTGCGCGACCCGGTCTACGATCGCTATGCGTCGATCAACCGCCACCAGCTGACCCCCACCGGCTGGATCCACTGGCAGGACAACACCAAGATGATGCCCGATGGCTCCGCCGCGGATGGCCTCACGCCGGTGGTTCAGGAATATGTCCTCAACACCTATGACGCCTTCGACGACTACAACGTCGCAGCGGCGGATGCCTATTGGGCGGACACTGCAAGCTACTGGAAAGCGGTTCGCGCCGAATGGGATGCGGTGGCGCAGGCGCGCGGCGGCATCACCATCGCCGAGGAAGCGCAGACCGGGACGGTGATCAGCGGCCGCCTGCTGACCATCGCGAACGAGATCCGGTCGGGCGATCTCGGCGAAGCGGCAGCGATTGCCGAAGCGCGCGAATTGATTCGCACGGCGACGGCCCCGGCGGCTGCGGCTGCGGCGCATGCGGCAACCGCAGCCGGATACTGATGCGCTGAGGCAACACTATCGCAGGGCGGCACGGGGAAAGCCGTGTCACCCTGCGCGAAGCCTACGGGATATCCCCGAGTGCCCTTGCAAGTGCGAATACTTCTCAATAGCTGACCGGGGCAATTGAGACCTCTATCACTTGCGAGATCCGGATGCCCCATCTTCACCGCCGTGCCGCCCTGCTTGCCGGGGCCGCCCTGCTCTTCCCCGTCGTGGCCCACGCCGACGACGACGCGCAGCCCGAGCGCAGTTACCTGCCGACCGATATCGTGGTCACGGGCAATGGCGAGTCGGACTACGGCACGCAGGACGGATCGAGCGCGACCAAGACCCCGACCCCGCTGATCGACGTACCGCAGGGCGTCAGCTATATCACCGAGGACCAGCTGGAAGACCAGTCGATCCGCCAGCTGAACGAAGCGCTGCGTTATGTCCCCGGCATCAGCATGGAGACCGGTGAAGGCCACCGCGACGAGGTGTTCATCCGCGGGCAGGAAAGCACCGCCGATTTCTACATCGACGGGCTGCGCGACGATGCGCAATACTACCGCTCGCTCTACAACATCGAACGCGTCGAAGTGCTTAAGGGCGCCAATGCGCTGATCTTCGGCCGCGGCGCGGGCGGCGGGGCGATCAACCGCGTCGCCAAGCGCGCGGAACTGAACGGCCAGGCAGTGTCGGGCGAAGCCAGCATCGACAGCTTCGGTGCCTTCGCGCTGCTGGCCGATGTCAACCAGCCGCTGTCCGGCAGCGCCGCGCTCCGGCTCAATGCCACCTATGAGGAATTCGACAGCCACCGCGACTTCTACGAAGGCCGCTTCTTCGGCATCTCGCCGACCCTGACGGCCGAGCTCGGCCCGCAGACCACGCTGGTCGCCAGCTACACCTATGACGACGACCGCCGCGTGACCGATCGGGGCGTGCCCTCGGTCGCTGGGACCGGCCCGCTGCGCGGCTATGACGAAACCTTCTTCGGCGATCCCGGCTTCAACCAGGCCGAAGCGCAAGTGCATATAGGCCGCGTCCGGATCGAACACGAATTCGGCGGCGGGCTCAGCGCCAATGGCACGATCCAGTATGCCGATTACGACAAGGTCTATGCCAACATCCTGCCGAGCGGGCTCGACAGCACGGCCGATACCGTGTTCCTCGGCGGCTATCGGGACTATACCGACCGCGAAAACTGGATCGGCCAGGGCAATCTGGTCTGGCAGGCGGGCGGGGATACGCTTGAATCCACGCTGCTGCTGGGTTTCGAGGTCAGCCGGCAGGACACGCGCAACGGACGCGATACGGTCAGCTTCACCCGCGCCCCTGGAACCGGCGGGCTGGCTCCGAACGAGACGCCCCTTGGCGAGACGATCTTCATCCCGCCCTACACGCTCGACGCAGGTGCGCGGCTGCGCGATTCGCAGCTGGAAACACTGAGTTTCTATTTGCAGGAGCAGCTCCAGATCGGTGACCACGTCGAACTGGTCGGCGGTCTTCGGTGGGACCGTTTCGACCTCGACACGCTCGATCTGGTGGGCGGCGTTGCGGGGGACCGGGTCGACGAGAAGGTCAGCCCGCGCTTCGGCGTGATCGTGAAGCCCAACCGCGACCTGTCGATCTACGCTTCCTATGCGGAAAGCTTCCTGCCGCAGGCGGGCGACCAGTTTCTCGTGCTCAGCCCGACCTCGGCGCAGTTCGAACCGGAAAAGTTCACCAATTACGAACTGGGCGTGAAATGGGCGCCGCTGGCAAAGGTCCTGGTGACTGCCGCGGTGTTCCGCCTCGACCGCAGCAAGACCCCCTTCACCGACAGCACCGGCGTAACCACCCTGACCGGTGAAAGCCGCGTCGAAGGGTTCGAGATCGGCGCGGTGGGCGAAATCACCGACTTCTGGAAAGCCAACATCGGCTACACCCATCTCGACGGCGAACTGCGCACGGCGAGCAGCTTCGGCCCCGCGGGCCAGCGCCTGCAGCAGACGCCCAAGCACCAGATCGCCGCGTGGAACCGCTTCGATGTTACCGAACAACTCGGCTTCGGCTTCGGTGTGATCCACCAGTCCGACCAGTTCGCGAGTTTCTCGAACACGGTCGAACTGCCGGGCTACTGGCGGGTCGATGCCGCGGCGTTCTACACGGTCAGCGATCGCCTGAGCCTGCAGCTCAACATCGAGAACCTGTTCGACGAAACCTATTACCCGAGCGCGCACGGCAACAACAACATCCAGCCCGCCGAACCCTTCAGCGCGCGGATCGGCGTGCGCTTCGCGCTCTAGTCGCGCGTCGCCGGGGCGCTGATCGCGGGAACTTCCCGCGCGGCGTCCCGGGCATCGATGCCGGGCGCGGGCGCGGCGCTGATCGTCTCCGCCCGCCGGGCCACCCGGCCGGCCCGTTCGATCGCTCGAACCAGCCGCGGATAGACCCCGCAGCGGCACAGATTGGGGATGGCCGCCTTTATTTCCGCTTCGCTCGGCGCGGCGGTCTTGGCCAGCAGCGCGCTGGCGGCCATCGCGATGCCGGGCGTGCAATAACCGCACTGGATCGCCTGCTCGGCCACCAGCGCCTGCTGCACCGGATGCGACCGGTCACGGCTGAGCCCCTCGATCGTGGTGATGAACCGCCCTTCGGCCTCGGAAATGGTGATCAGGCACGATCGCAGCGCCTCGCCATCGACATGCACCATGCAGGCGCCGCAATCCCCCTCGCCGCAGCCATATTTGGTGCCGGTCAGATTGGCCGCATCGCGCAATGCCCACAACAGGGGGGTATCGGGATCCATTAGGAAGCGCATCGGCTTCCCGTTCACGGTCATGCTGGTCATGCGCGGCGCGGCCTAGTGAGGCTTCAGTGTTTCCAGCTGTCGTCAATCTTCGACACGCGGCGCTTCCACGCTTCGAAGTCGAACACGCCCGCGCCGCCCTGCGATTGCATCACCGACAGATCGCGCTGGTGCACATCGACGACTTCCTGCGAGATGACATTGGCTTCACCCTGGCTCAGCGTGGCGACCTGGATTTCGCACGCGCGTTGCAGCGCCCACATTTTCACGAACATGCCCTGGATGGTCTTGTCCATGACCACCGGCCCGTGATTGCGCAGCATCAGGATCGAATTGTTGCCGAGGTTCTGGACCAGCCGTTCGCCTTCCTCGGCGCGAACGGTGACGCCTTCGAAATCGTGATAGCCGATCTGCCCCTGGAAATTGCAGGCATAGAAATTGGTCGGCAGCAATCCGTCCTTGTGGCTGCACACCGCCATCGTCGCGGTGGTGTGGACATGGCAGATCGCATTGGCCCGCGCGCCCAGCTTCTCGTGGAAATAGGCATGCTGGGTGAAGCCCGCCTTGTTGACCATGTATTGCGACGGGCCGACATTGTTGCCCTCGACATCGATCTTGACCAGGTTCGACGCGGTAACTTCGTCGTAAAGCAGGCCGAAGGGGTTGATGAGGAAGACGTTCTCCTCACCCGGGACGGCAACCGAGATATGGTTGTAGATGCTCTCGCCCCAGCCGAGGTGATCGAAGATGCGGTAACAGGCTGCCAGGTCCTGCCGCGCTTGCCATTCGGCATCGCTGCATTCGAAATCGCGGGTTTTCATCTGGGTGGCCATGGCTCGCTCTCTCCGTAAGCGGTTTCGTTTGAAGACCTGTATCGCACGCCCGAAGGCTTCTTCGCAAGCGCCCGAAGGCTTCTTCGCGAGCGGGAAGAGTTCGCGCTAGGCAAGCGCGCGAGCGGGCGCTAACGCCCGCAGCGATGAGCGAGATGGCCAAATTAGCCAGCGGCAGTATCCGCGGCCATCTGGTGGGACAGACGCTGCCGATGGTCTTCGGCGTTGCGGCGATCATGTCGGTCGGCCTGATCGACGCCTATTTCATCGGCCAGCTCGGCGCGCAGGAACTCGCTGCGGTGAGTTTCATCTTCCCGATCACCATCGCGCTTTCGAGCCTCGGCGTCGGGGTCATGGTCGGCATCAATTCGGTGATCGCGCGCGCACTGGGCGAAGGCGATGCCGAACGCGCCGGCCGGCGGGCCAATTTCGGCGCGGTGTTCGCGCTTGCGACCGGGGTGGCGCTGGGCGCGATCCTTTACCTACTGCTCGATCCGCTGTTCCGGCTGATGCAGGCATCCGACGAATTGCTGCCGCTGATCGGCGAATACATGCGTCCCTATGCAATCGGGCTGCCGGTCATGCTGCTCCAGATGGGGCTTAACGGCGTGCTGCGCGGCCAGGGCGAGGCGCGCAAGACCAGCTATGTCTCGCTGACCTATTCGGTGGCCAACTGGGCGCTCGACCCGATCCTGATAACGGGCGCTTTCGGGATCGGGGGCTTCGGCGTGGCGGGCGCGGCCTATGCGACGATCGCCGGGTTCTTCATCGCGATCCTTGTCGCCCTGTGGCTGATCAAGGGCGCGCGCCTGCAGATCAACCCCGCAGCGATCCGCGACTGCAACGTCGCGGAATCGAGCAAGGCCATCCTCTCGGTTGCCGGTCCGGCGGCGTTCTCCAACGCGATCAACCCGATCGGCCTCTCGGTACTCACCGCGCTGCTGGCCAGCCAGGGCGAGGCCGCAGTCGCCGGGTTCGGCGCGGCAGGGCGGTTGCAAAGCTTCGCAGTGGTGCCGCTGCTGGCGCTGTCGGGATCGATCGGGGCGATCGTCGGGCAGAACTGGGGCGCAGGCCACGCCGACCGCGCGCGCCGCGCCATGTGGTGGTCGGGCCTGTTCTGTGTCGGCTACGGCCTCGCAATCGCCGTGGTGCTGTTCTTCACCGGCGACTGGTTCGCGGATATCTTCACCGACGATCCGGCCGTGATCGAGGAGTTCTCGCGCTATCTGGCGATTTCGGTATGGGGCTATGCCGGCTTCGGCCTGCTGATCGTGGCCAATGGCGCGCTCAATGCGGTCGACAAGGCCGGACTTGCGCTGGCGCAAAGCGCGGCGCGGGTCTTTCTGGTCATGCTGCCGTTCGGCTGGGTGCTGCGCTCCGGCTGGGGTTCCTCGGCGATCTACGCAGCGGAGCTGGTCGCCAATCTCGCCGGCGGCGCGCTGGCCGCTTTCATCGTCTGGCGCGTGCTGCGGGCAGGCCCCGATCGAGGGCGTCAGGCTCAAACCAATACTTAACCATCATGGTCCATAGCCCTTCCGATCGTACGAGGGGCAATGATACATGGATGACCTGTTAGCGGACTTCGTCGCCGAAACTCGCGAGATGCTGGAAGCCAGCAGCGGCGAAATCGTCGCGTGGGAAGCCGATCCGTCCGATACGGCGCGGCTCGATACCATTTTCCGTTTCGTCCACACGGTTAAGGGAAACTGCGGCTTCTTCGACTTCCCGCAGCTCGAGAAGCTCAGCCATGCGGCGGAGGATGCCCTGTCCGAATGCCGCAGCGGACGCCGCGAACCCGACCGTGCGCTGGTATCGGCAGTGCTCGCAATAATCGACCGGATCGGCGTGATGACCGATTCGATCGAGGCCGGCGAGGAATGTTCAGCCGAGGGCGACGATGACTTGATCGCCGCGCTGCAACCCGGCGAGATCACCAGCGTCGTCGGCGAACCCAAGGCCGCGGCGCCGCAGCAGGCGGAACCCGCCGACGGCGAAGACGATGCCGCGCCCAAGGCCGCGCGCAGCAATGGCGTCCAGCGGTCGATCCGCCTGCCGACCGAATTGCTCGACGAGGTGATGAAGGGCGTGTCAGACATGGTCCTGGCGCGCAACGATCTGGCGCGCCGCCTGCGCGAGGCGGGCGAGCAACCGACGATCGACGGCCCCTTCGATAGGCTCAGCGCGATCCTCGCCGATGTTCGCAATGCAATCACCCGCATGCGCATGCAGCGGCTTGAACACCTGTTCGGCTCGCTCCCACGGCTGGTCCGCGATCTCTCGAACGAGCTGGGCAAGCAGGTCATGGTCGATTTCGAAGGCGGCGAAGTGGAGCTCGACCGCGAAATGGTCGAAATGGTCCGCGATCCGCTGACGCACATCATCCGCAACGCGATCGACCACGGGCTCGAAGGGCCGGGCGAACGCATCAAGGCCGACAAGCGCGAGATCGGCCTGCTGAAATTCGCCGCACGCCAGTCGGGCAACCGGATCACGCTGACGATCAGCGACGACGGGCGCGGCATCAATATCGAACGCCTGGCAGCCAAGGCTGTCGCGGCTGGCATCTACAGCCAGGCCGAAGTCGATGCCATGTCGCAGCGGCGCAAGCATTACCTGATCTTCGAACCCGGCCTGTCGACGGCCGACGAGGTCAGTTCGGTGTCGGGCCGGGGCGTGGGAATGGACGTCGTGCGCGCGAACATCGAACGCGTGGGCGGGTCGATCGACGTCGCCAGCAAACCCGGCGAGGGCACGAGCTTCTATCTCAAGCTTCCGCTCACGCTCAGTATCATCGCCGCGCTGACCGTGGGCAGCGACGGGCAACGCTACGCCATCCCGCGCAGCTATGTCGAAGAGATCGTGTTCGGGTCGAGCGACCATATCGACTTCGCCGAAGCGGGCGATCGCCGTCTCATCACCTTCCGCGGGAAACGCGTGCCCTGCCTTTCGCTGGCCGAGATCCTCGGCACCCAGGCCGGCGATGCAATGGACTGGGAAGCCAGCACGCTGGTGCTGGTGCGCCTTGCCAGCGACGATATCTTCGCGCTCGCCGTTGACCGGGTCTACGATCACGAAGACGTGGTGGTCAAACCGATCGCCCCGGCGATCATGGACACCGGGCTCTATGCTGGCACCACCCTGCTCGACGATGGCCGCCCGATGATGCTGCTCGACCTGCCCAGCATCGCGCAGAAGCACGAGCTCGTGAACGAGATGCGCAGCGCGACCCGCGTGCCCGAGGAAGAGACGGCCGAGCAGCGCAAGGCCCAGCCGATCATGCTCTTCACCGGGCTCGACGGTCGCCGGCGCGCCGTACGGCTCGAACTGGTCCGCCGCATCGACACCATCGCCCGCGAGGCGATCGATATCGAGGGCTCGCGCGTGCAGGCGGTCATCGACGGCGCGATCTACCCGCTTGCCGGCCTCGAACATGGTGAACTCACCGCGGACAGGTGCCGCCTGCTGCGCCTGTCCGATGGCGACAGCGAAATCGTCTACGCGGTCCGCGAGGTTCTCGATGCTGCCGAACTCGAGGGCGAGGTCATCCCATCGGATGCCGATGCCATGATCGAAGGCGTCGCGCTGATCGACGAGCGGCCCGTGCCGGTCATCGACGGCCATGCGCTGTTCGCGCGCCACAGCGGGGGCCAGCGCAAGGCCCCGCCCCTGTCGTGCCGCCTGCCCGCCGACAGCGACTGGGCGCGCACCATACTCGAGCCGCTGGTCGAAGCCGCTGGCTATCGCATTGCCGGTGACGGGGATGAAGAAAGCGACGTCGCGATCGAGCTGGCCGAAGCCCCGGCGGTGGCCGCGGGACCGGCGCGGCGCGTCATCCGCCTGCGCCACGAACCCGATGCACCCGGCGACGGGGCGGACAGTATCTACCGCTATGATCGCGAAGCGCTCTTGAACGCGCTCAAACGAGCCCGGATGGGAGAAACAGCATGAACGACCTGCTGCTCATGTGCATGGTCGCGGGGCGCCGGGCGGCGATCCCCGCGATACGCGTCCAGTCGGTCATCGAGATCGAGGACATCACGCCGATTCCCGGGGCCCCCGCTTTCATCCGCGGCCTGACCGCGCTGCGGAGCCAGGCGTTGACCGTGATCGATTGCTCTGTCGCGCTGGGTTTCGAAACCGCACAGGCGCCGCCCGACCAGCGGGCCGCGGTCGTCGAAATCGACGGCCATCTCTATGCCCTGCTGGTCGATGCTGCCTACGATGTCGGCGAAGCGCTGAGCGATCCGATCGAGGTGCCCGGCGGGTTCGGCGCCGGGTGGCAGGCGGCAACGCGCGGCATGGTCGAAACCGATGGCGGTCCCACGCTGCTGATCGATGTCGAAGCGCTCGTGTCGGGCCCGGTTTCGCAGGCGGCTTAAGCGATTGGTTACCCTCGGCCGCTACGGATGGCTGGCAAACACCAGAGGTCATTGAAATGAAATCCTGCCTAATCGTCGATGATTCGCGCGTCATCCGCAAGGTTTCGAGGCATATCCTCGAGACGCTCGGCTTCCAGGTCGAGGAAGCCGAAAACGGTCAGGAGGGACTAGACAAGTGTGCCGAGAGCATGCCCGACGTCGTCCTGCTCGATTGGAACATGCCGGTCATGACGGGCATCGAATTCATCACCCAGCTGCGCCAGCGCGAGGGGGGCGACAAGCCCAAGGTCGTGTTCTGCACCACGGAAAACGATGTCGCGCACATTCGCGAGGCGATCAATGCCGGGGCCGACGAATATGTCATGAAACCGTTCGATCACGAGACGCTGCAGATCAAGCTCCAGCTTGTCGGCATGGCCTGAAGGATCTGACATGGGCGCGCCCCTCCGTTCCGAAATACTGAAACCAGCCGGCACCGGGGGATTCTGCCCCGATCCGGTTCGCGTGATGATCGTCGATGATTCGCTGACCGTGCGCACGGTGTTCTCGCGCATGATCAAGCAGGAACGCGACATGTCGATCCTGGCGACTGCGAACAGCGCCGAGAGCGGCCTCGCGGAACTCGCCAAGGCAGCACCCGACGTGATGCTGCTCGATCTGGAAATGCCCGGCATGGGCGGGCTCGAGGCGTTGCCCCGGATCATGCAGGCGGCTCCGCAGACCAAGGTGCTGGTGATCTCTTCGCTGACGGCCGATGGCGCCGAGGCAACCGTCAAGGCGCTGTCGCTGGGCGCGGCGGACACCATGCTCAAGCCCCGCCCGGGAGGGTTCAACGAGGACTACAAGTCGAGCCTGCTGGGCAAGATCCGCGCGCTCAAGGGCCCTTCGGCCAGCGACGCAGCGGCTGCCGCGGACGGCGTCGCCGCGCCTGCCGAGGTGCAGCGCGTCGGCAAACCGCCGCAGATCGTCGCCATCGGCGCCTCGACCGGCGGCATCCATGCACTGAACCTGTTCCTGCGACAGGTCCCGAAGAATTTCGACCTGCCGATCCTGGTTACGCAGCACCTCCCGCCCAGCTTCATTCCCGTATTCGCGCAGCAGCTGGAAATGGCCGCGGAACGCCCGGCGATCCTCGCCGACGAAGGGACGATGATCGAGCGCGGGAAGATCTACATCGCGCCTGGCCACGGACATCTGGTGGTCCGCAAGTCGGGCGGCCGCCGGGTTCTCGGCCTGGCCTATCATCCGGTGAAGAGCGGCTGCATGCCCTCGGTCGATCCGATGTTCGAAACACTGGCCGAAGTGTATGACGGCCATGTCGCCGGGGTCCTGCTTTCGGGGATGGGCCGCGACGGCACCGACGGCGCCCATTCGCTGCTGGCCGCCGGCGGCACCATGTATGCGCAGAATGCGGAAACCTGCGCGGTGTGGGGCATGCCGCGCGCGGTCACCGAAATGGGCCTGGCTGCTGCGGTCCTGCCGCCCGCCGAATTGGCCGACGCCTTGCTGGCCAATGCGGGAGCCGATGCATGGCGGTAGACGATGCTTCGCACCGCATCATCGGCGACCTGCTTGCACAGCGTACGGGACAGCAACTGACGGAAGGACGCCGCTGGCGGGTTTCCAGTGCATTGGCTGGCCTGTTCCGCGAATGCGGGATCGAGAATGTCGACCAGCTGGCGTGCATGCTCGAGCGACCCGGCGAACAGCAGCTGGCAACCCGCGTGGTCGAGGCCCTGCTGAACAACGAAACCTATTTCTTCCGCGACAACGCTTATTTTTCCGTCCTCGCCAACCAGGTCCTGCCCGATCTTGCGCAGAAACGGGCCGCCACCAAACGGCTGTCGATCTGGTCGGCCGGTTGCTCGACCGGCCAGGAAGCGCTGAGCCTGGCAATGATCTTCGCCGAACAGCCGGGGCGGTGGAAGGACTGGACGATCGAAATTCTCGGAACCGACGTTTCGAACAAGGCAATCGCGACGGCGCGCAGCGGGCAGTATACGCAGTTCGAGATCCAGCGCGGGATCAGCGTCGCGCAGATGCTGAACTTCTTCACCGACTGCGACGGCCACTGGCAGGCCGCCGACAGGATCCGTTCGATGACGCGCTTCCAGCAGCACAATATCCTCGATTATCCGCCGTCCCCCGGACGGTTCGATCTGGTGATGTGCCGCAATGTGCTGCTGTATTTCGATCCGGAAACGCGCGCTGCCGCGTTCGACCGGCTCGCGGGCGGGATTGCCCGCGATGGCTGGCTGATGCTCGGTGCGGGCGAGACCGTGGTGGGACAGACCGAACGGTTCAAGCCCGCCGCTTTCGGCTCGTCGCTTTACAGTCCGGTCTATGAGGACCTCGCCGCGGTCAGCCGGCCGCCGCTGCGCGCCGCGGTCTCCTGAGCCGCCGCCGACGCCGCCCCAAAGGGTAAACCGACCATTTACGCTTCCTTAGCGAATACCGCGTAAACCCTTAGGGTAAGACGAGAAAAGGCGCGATTCAGGGATGATGAGCAGTTCGTACGGGTATCGCGAAAGCGAAAGCGCATGGGCGATCGTCTTTGGTCCCATGGCTGTGCTCGCTACGATTTTCGCGCTGACGTGGTCGACCACGATCGCCAATCGCTATCTCGGCTTTTCCTCGCCCTCCACCATTCTTTCGATGGGTGCGCTGGCCTTCGGCCTGGCCACCGTCGTGTGCGCCTATGTCGGACGGCAGCACCTGCGCCGGGTGGAGCATCTCTCGCGTAGCGACAGCCTGACCCGCCTGCCCAATCGCCGCGCGCTGCACTTCGATATCCAGCGCGAATACCGGCAGGGCCACGAAGTCGCGCTGGCGATGATCGACCTCGACGGCTTCAAGCTGATCAACGACCATTACGGCCATTTCGTCGGCGACGCGGCGATCCGCGAATGCGCCCGCATCTTCGGCGACATCTCGGATGGCGAAGCCGGCATCTACCGGCTGGGCGGTGACGAATACGCCATGATGATCGGCGGTCCGGTGGCCGGGACACTGCTCGAAGGCCTGTGCCGACGCATCATCGAACGGCTGGCCAAGCCGATCCATGTCGAAGACCGGCGCCTGACCCTGGGCGCGTCCATCGGCTTGGCGCGCAGCACCACGCAGGACTTCGTCCCTTCCTCCGAACTGCTGCGCCGCGCGGATATTGCGATGTATGCGGCGAAGCGCGGCGGCAAGATGCGCTGCACCTGGTTCAGTTCGGCGCTCGACCGCAGCCGCGAAAAACTGCAGGAAATGGACGACGAGTTGCGGCGATCGCTGGCTGAAGGGCAGTTCCGGCTGCACTACCAGCCGCTGGTCGATTCCAGCACCCGGACGATCAATGCGGTCGAATGCCTGCTGCGCTGGGAACGGCCCGATGGCGCATGCATCGGGCCCAGCACCTTCATCCCGGTCGCCGAAGAAAGCGGGCTGATCAATGCGATCGGCCTGTGGGTCTTGCGCCGGGCCTGCCGCGACGCGTTGCAGTGGGGCGATATCGCGCTGTCGGTCAACATCTCGGCGGCGCAGCTGCGCAATCCCGAATTTCCCATCCAGCTTGGCCATATCCTCGAAGAGACCGGCTTCGATCCGGAGCGTCTCGAACTCGAGATTACCGAAACCTGTCTCGTGCTCGATCCGGTGGTGGCGGAGCGCAGCCTGTCGGTCGTGCGCAGCTTCGGGGTCAAGATCTCGCTCGACGATTTCGGCACCGGCTATGCATCGATCGGTTTCCTGCGCCAGTTCCGCTTCGAAAAGCTCAAGCTCGACCGCAGCCTGGTGGTCCAGGCCAGCGAAGACGACGGCAGCCGCGCAATGATGCTGTCGAGCATCACCGTCGCCCGCGCGATGAAAATGAGCGTCGCGGCCGAAGGCGTCGAAACCGAAGAACAAGCAGCCATGGTTCGCGCCGCCGGGTGCGATCAGATCCAGGGCTGGCTCTATTTCAAAGCCATGCCGCCCGAAGAAATCGGCCAGCATCTCGGCAAGCCCGTCGGGCTGCGCCGGACGAAGGCCAACAGGAAAGAACAGATTGCATGAGTGCGTTGCAGGATATGGTTGGCGGCATGGTTGCCGAGGGCGAGGCTTCGCCCACCCAGCGGCCGCAGGAATATACCGGGGCCCCGCACTACCGCGGCGCCGCTCATGAACAGCCGGACCATACGGATTCGAGCGGTATGAACGGCTGGCTCGCCGACAAGTCGGTCGGGGAGAAACTGCGCGCCATCTCGGCGGCCAATATCGCCGTTGTCCTGCTTTGCCTGTTTGCCACATGCCTCGGCGGCTTCTTCGCGTTGCAGGCGCGCTCCGAACGCATGGCGATTTCCGCCGCTTCCGTAATGGCCGAACGGATGGTCGCCGATATCAACGAGGGCCGGCTGTTCGTCCAGCGTTATGCCGTTTCGGGCGACGGCAACGACCTGGTCGCCGCCAAGGCGGCCTTCGACCAGACCGATCGCAATCTTGGCCGCGTCGAAGCCCGTGCAGCCGAAGTCGCGCCGCAGGTCCTCCCGCAGATCGAACAGCTCGATACGAGACTGGCGGCGCTGCGTACGCGCGTGGTTGCCGCACAGAATTCGCGCGGGACGCAGGGCCAGTGGCAGGAATTTTCGGACAGCGTCTATGGGGAAAGCCAGGAGGTCGTCGACCTCGCCATAGCGGCGCGCGAAAGCATTGAAGCCGCAGGCGAGACGTCGGATGCAGCGTCGCAGACGCTGATCGGGTGGCTGTTCGCGTCGTTCTTCGGCGTGGCGGTCGTCGGTCTGGGGATTGCTTGGCTCAGCGCGCGCTACATCGGGCGCGACGTATCGGGCACGCTGCGCCGGATGACGCATGTCGCATCGCGACTCGCCGATGGCGAGAAGGACATTCACATTCCCGCAACCGAGCGCCGCGACGAGATCGGCGACCTTGCCCGCGCCCTCGAAGTCTTCCTGCAGGCTGCTTGGGAAGTCGAGCGGATGGCGCAGGAACGCGAAGCGCTGCGCAACGAGCGCGGCGCGGAAATGGTCCGCTTCGCCGAGCGGTTCGAAACCACCGTGGGCGAAGTGGTCAACGGCGTCGCCACCGCTTCCGCGCAGCTCAAGCTGACCACTGGTTCGATGGCGGCCGCCGCCGAACAGGCCACCACGCAGACCACGCATGTCACGGCATCGATGGAACAGGCCGCCAGCGGGGTTACCGCGGCTGCGGCCGCGTCGGACGAATTCGCCATGTCGATCGGCGAGATCAGCCGTCAGGCCTCGCATTCGGCCGAACTCGCCCGCAAGGCCACCGCCATGGCCGGCAATGCGGACGATACGATTTCCACGCTTGCCGTTTCGGCCGAACAGGTCGGACAGATCGTCGAGCTTATCCAGTCGATCGCGAAGCGGACAAATCTGCTTGCGCTCAACGCCTCGATCGAGGCGGCCCGCGGGGGCGAGGCCGGCCGCGGCTTCGCGGTCGTGGCAAGCGAAGTGAAGGAACTCGCCGCGCAGACCAGCCGTGCGACCGAGGAAGTCGCCGAACAGATCCGTACCATGCAGAATTCCACCGGCGCCAGCGTCGGCGCGCTGCGCTCGATCGCGGAACAGATCAAGGAACTGGAGGGCGCGGCCATTTCGATTGCCAGCGCGGTGGATCAGCAGTCGGTGGCCGGACAGGATCTCGCCCGCAGCATCGATCTGGCGGCGCGGTCGACCGACGACGTGTCGAGCAATGTCGGCCAGGTCCGCGAAACCAGTCTCGCTACCGGCGCGGCCGCCAGCCAAGTGCTCAATTCCTCGACCGAACTGGAGGCTCAGGCCACCACGCTAAAATCGCATGTCGCGCGGTTCGTGGAGCACGTTCGCGCGGCTTAACGTGATTTCAAGCATTCTCGCTCAGGGTTGATACGGCCTTAAGAGGGGGATGCTTGGGGATGAACGCACATAGCACGATCATCGCGGACGATTTGGCCCGCGAAATCGCGGAAATCGAAATCATCGATGCCGCGGAAGATCATCATCGCGGCGCGGTAGGCGCCTGGTTCATGGCACGGCCGCTGGCTGCGAAAGCCAGGATCGCATCGATTTTCTCGCTGGGCGGGCTGACGCTCGTGACTGCGATCGCACAGGCGGGCTTTCTGTTCCCGTCCTTTGCCGGCACCGCACAGGTACTCACATTGATCGTCCTGGCAGTCGCCCTGCTCGGCGGCCTCGCCAGCCTGCGTTTCGTCCTGCGACACGTTATCGATCCCTATATCAAGCTCAAGGACGACATGGCCCGGCTTGCCCAGGGCGAACGCGACATCCAGGTGACCGATACGCACCGCGTCGATGAAATCGGCGATCTGGCGCGCTCATTTTCCGTTTTCCTGCGCTCGGGGCACAAGCTCGACGAACTGTTTGCCGGGCGCAAGAAAGCGGCCGAGGAACGCAAGGCCGAAATCATCCGCATGGCGCGCGATTTCGAAACCGGCGTGGGTGATGTCGTCAGCGGTGTCGCCACTGCGGCCAGCCAGCTCAATTCGACCGCTTCGGGCATGGCTGCCACTGCCGAACAGGCTGCGCGCCAGTCACAAAGCGTTACCGAAACGATGGAACAGGCCGCGGGCGGCGTGACTGCCGCAGCCGCGGCATCCGACGAATTCGCCATGTCGATCGGCGAGATCAGCCGGCAGGCCGCCCACTCCGCCGAACTGGCGCGCAAGGCCACCGATGCGGCGAATGGCGCCGACGAAACCATTTCCGCGCTGGCCAATTCGGCCGATCAGGTCGGGCAGATCGTCGAACTGATCCAGTCGATCGCCCAGCGCACCAACCTGCTGGCGCTCAACGCCTCGATCGAAGCCGCCCGCGGCGGCGAGGCAGGCCGCGGCTTCGCGGTCGTGGCGAGCGAGGTGAAGGAACTGGCCGCGCAGACGAGCCGGGCGACCGAGGAAGTCGCGGACCAGATCAAGGCCATGCAGAATTCGACCGGGGCCAGCGTCGGCGCGCTGCGGTCGATCGCCGGCCAGATCAAGGAACTCGAATCCACTGCGACCTCGATCGCCAGCGCGGTGGACCAGCAATCGGTCGCCGGACAGGACCTCGCGCGCAGCATCGATCTGGCGGCGCGGTCGACCGACGAGGTTTCCGCGCATATCGACCAGTTCCGCGAAACCAGTATCGCCACCGGTTCGGCGGCCAGCCAGGTTCTCAATTCAGCCAGCGAGCTCGAAGGTCAGGCCGGTGCGCTGAAAAGCAGCGTGGAAGAATTCCTCAACCATATCCGCGGGACCTGAGAGGCCCGCACCGAGGACAATCGGGAGACGGCGGCAGCGAGGCAAATCCCCGCCGCCGCACTCTCCATCATTCCCACCAATAGGGCAGGCGCCGGGTAGAGCCGGTCTCGACCTCGTTCATGGTCCGCGCATCGTACAGCCGGCCGCCCAGCATGACGCGGTCGATCTTGTCCGAATTGCGGATGTTTTCGCTGGGATCGGCCGAAAGGACGAGCAGATCGGCCAGCTTGCCCACTTCGAGACTGCCGATGTCGCGCTCCATCCCCAGCGAGCGGGCCGGTTCGATCGTCCCGGCTCGCAGCGCCTCGACCGGGCTCATTCCGCCGCGAGCGAAACTCCACAGTTCCCAATGCGCGGCGACGCCTGCCTGCTGGCCATGCGCCCCGATGCTGACCTTCACCCCGCGGTCGGCGAGTTTCTTCGCCTCGCGCGCGGCTTCGTCATCGACAAAAGCCCAGTCGGGAGCGGTAACGCGGCGTGCGGTTTGCGCGATCAACTGGCGCGGCGGCGTGTGGACCATCAGCGGATTGTCGAACACGTCGGTGGCCTGTCGCCAGTAGGGGTCGGCAGCCAGGCCGCCATAGGTCACGACGAGCGTCGGCGTATAATTCGATTGCGACCCTTCCCAGAACTGCAGCACGTCCTCGTAGAACACTTCGCCCGGGACATTGTGTTCGATGGTCGAATTGCCATCGGCAATCAGGTTCATGTCCATCCCGAACAGCGAACCGCCCTCGGCCACCACCAGCATGTCCTCTTCACGGGCGGCCGCGACGACCTGCTGGCGCTGTTCGCGCCGCGGCTGGTTGTAGTTCTTGATCGAGATGCCGCCCTGCGCCTTGATCCGGCGAATGTGCGCCAGCGCATCGTCATAGCTGTCGATCCGCGCATAGACGCTGGGCGCCTTGGCCCCGTAGACGATCTCGGCAGTGGAGAAGATCCGCGGCGCCAGCAGGGTGCCGGCGCGCTGACGCTCCGCAGCGGAGAAGATCATGCTCGCCCTCGACGAAGGATCGTGTAGCGTGGTGGTCCCCATGGCGAGGTTCTGCAACAGCGACCAGTTCTGCTGCGGGACGAGATCGTCGACGCCCTGCGGCCCGTGGGCATGCGCGTCGACCAGCCCCGGCATGATCGTCTTGCCCGCAGCGTCGATCACCGATGCGCCCTGCGGCACGGCAATTTGATCGGCCGGGCCGATCGCCGCAATGCGATCGCCCGTGATCACGATCGTGCCATTGGCGATTGCGCCGGCACCATCCCCCGCCATCGTCAGGATCTTCGCCCCGGTAATCGCCACCGTACCGCTCGGCTTGGCAGCCGCGACGGTGCGTTCGAGCGAGGTACCGCTGGTCGGCGGCACGAAGGCCGGGGCGTCCTTTTCCTTCGGTGCATCGGCGAACATCGTATCGAGGCTGGCGCGGTACAGCACCGGCCCCATCGTCCAGGTCAGCATGTCGCCGCCCTGGGTCCAGCCGATGTAGTCCGCCCCGCCCTTGGACGCGCGCACCACCGGTAGCGAACTGGTCTTTTCGCCCACGGTCACCGCCTGCCCGCCGGGCATCAGCGGTGTGGCGAAGACTTCGTAATTCTCGCGGAAGGCAACGAAATCGCCGCGCGGGCTGACGTGGTATTCGGTGGCCAGCTCGCCCTCGGCATGGACCTGCCGCGCTTCACCGTCGAGATCGGCCGAGAGCAGCTGCAGCTTGCCGTCCTTGCGCCCGAGCATGAACACCCGGTCGCTATCCGCGCCGAACTGCGGGTTCGACGTGTCGCGTGCCACCAGTTCGGCGGTGCCGCCGGCCGCGCTTACGCGGTAGATGCCTTCGTTCTCCGAATAATCGGGAGAGGTCAGATAGCCGCCCGAACGCTTTTCGAAAACGATCGTATTGCCGTCGGGCGAGAACCGGGGCTGCGCATAATGACCGGGCATGCGGGTGACCGCGCGGGCACCGGAGCCGTTTGCATTGGCGCTCATTACCTGGCCAAGCCCTTCGTCGGTCCAGCGGATATAGGTGAGCCGCCGCCCGTCGCGCGACCACGAGGGCCACAGCTCGAGCGCTTCGTCATTGCCCGAAGTGAGCCGCTGGGCCGTGCCGCCCGCCACCGGCTTAGTGTAAAGCTTGCCGAGACTTTCGAAGACCACGGTGCGGCCATCGGGCGAAACGCTGGCAAAACGCGGTATTTTCGCGGTGAAACTGTCGGGCGACACCGGGATGACCGGGTGCGGCGCATCGGCGACTCCGCGCGTGTCGTTGACGCTGAAGGGTATCACGCTGTCGCCGCTGCCATCGGCAGCCACGCGCCGCAGCTTGCCACCAGCCCACAGCACCAGCGCATTCCCGTCGGGGGTCCAGTCGATCAGCGGGTAGAACCCGTGGACCGCCCAGGTTTCCTGCATGTCCATATCGAGATCGCCATAGATCATCCGCTGCTCGCCGCTGGCGAGGTCCTTGATCCACAGCTCGGTCTGGTCCTTGTCGCGGCGGATGAAGGCCAGGCTCCTGCCATCGGGCGATGGCTGTGGGCGGACCGCACCGCCATAGCCGCTGACCGCGGTAGTCACCTCGCCGGTCGCCAGATCGTAGCGTTCGATGGCAAAGGTGCCCTGCGTCGAATCCTGAGCATATTCGAAGATCGGCCCCGGGGTGACATTGCGCGAATAATAGACCGCGCTGCCGTCAGGCGCGTAAACCGGTTCACCCAGCTCCTTCTGCAGTGCTTCGTTGGCGCGCGCGACCAGCTTGACGCCGCCGCCGCCCGAGACGTGGTAGAGCCAGATTTCACCGGTACCGAGCGAACGCTGGGTGGTGAAATGCTTCTTGGCGACGATGTAATTGCCATCGGGCGACCAGCTTGCCTGGTTCAGCAGGCGGAACTCCTCCTTGGTGAGCTGGCGCTTGTCCGATCCGTCGGAGTTCATGATCCAGATGTTGTCGCCGCCGCCGCGGTCGCTGGTGAAAGCGATCCGGCGGCCATCGGGCGAGAAGCGCGGCTGCACTTCCCATGCCAGCCCTTCGGCGATCCGCGTCGGCGTGCCGCCGGCGATCGGCATGGTGTAGATGTCGCCCAGCAGCGCGAAAGCCAGCATGCGCCCGTCGGGCGAGACATCCACATCCATCCACGTGCCTTCGTCCGTCCGTATCGGCACCTGCCGGATCGTCGCGCCGCGCGGAGCGGTAACGTCCCATTTCTCCGCGCTGTCGGCGGCAGCCGGGTTGGCACTGGCGGGAGCGGCATCGACCGCAATCCCGCTGCCTTCGGCAGGACCCGTTTCCGCCGACGCATCAACCTCCTGTTCCTCCACCGGATTGGGGCTGGGCGGGTTATCCTGCGCGTAAGCCGCCTGGCCGGCGAACAGGACGGCAAGGACGGATGCGATGCTGGTTTTCATGATGCTCTCCGGTTGGGAAAATGTGGTCAGCGCACGCTGGCGCGTTCGATCAGATGGACGGGGACGCGCCGCGCAGGCCGTTCGCCTTCGGACGCGAGCGCGGTCTCGACGAGCAATTGCCCGGCGCGCGCGAAATCGGGTTCGACCGTGGTGAGCGGCGGCGCACTGAATTCGCCCGAGCCAAGCCCGTCGAACCCGATCACGCCGACGTCGTCCGGCACGGCGATGCCGCGCGCGGTCAATTCTTCCAGCGCGCCTAGCGCCATGGCGTCGCAGGCGAAAAACAGGCCATCGAACCTGGCATCGGCGTCGGCCAGCTGGGCGATCGCATTGCGGCCTTGCGACACGCGGTCCGCTCCGCTGCTGACCACCGCCTCACCCGCTTTCAGGCCCACCGCTTCCATCGCGGCAAGATAGCCTTCGTAGCGTTCGCGGAACTGGCGCTGCGACGATGCGGGATCCCCGACGAAGACGATATGCTGCGCGCCGCCCTGCACCAGCCGTTCCACCGCCAGCCTGCCGCCATCGCGATTGTCCGAGCGCACCCAGACACTGTCGTCGAAAGGCGATCCCCAGAACGCCATCCTGCCAGCGGTCTTGGCGCAGGCGGTGAAATAGTCCCACGCCGCCTGGTTCGTCGCCGTACCGATCACCACGACGCCATCGGCCTGCCGCCGGGCGACATAGTGGCCGAAGAATTCCTCGGGCTGCGCCTGGAAGGATACCAGCGCCTCGTAGCCGCGCTCGGCCGCCGCTGCGCAGGTGCTGCCGAGCAGGCTGTAATAGAACGGGTTGATCGCCGCCGGACCCTGCCCGTCGCGGCCGATCACGACAATGGCGATGGTCCCGGTTTCGCCGCGCCGCAGCCCGGCCGCACGCGCATTGACCTGGTAGCCCAGTTCCTCCGCCGCCAGTTCGACGCGGCGGCGGGTGGCTTCGGTGATCGTTTCGGAACCCGACAGGGCGCGGCTGACGGTCGACTGGCTGACGCCCGCGCGTTCGGCCACGTCGATCGAGGTGACCGGGCGCGGCCTGGTCTTGTCACTGCTGGACATGCGCGAAAGGCTCTCCCCTTTCCGCCTGCCCTAACCCAGCGAATTGGCGAAAGCGAGAGGCAAGCGGCGCAAGCGCACGATCTGTTTGAAACCAGCGATTAAGTTGCGCCCTGCAACTGAGACTGGCGCACGGGCCCGGCATCGGGTAGGCTCATGCCACTTGGGAGAGACAGATGAAGAATACGGCGACCGATTTCGACGTTCTGATCGTGGGTGCGGGCATCTCCGGCATCGGCATGGCGGCGCATATGAAGGACAAGGCGCCCGGTCACAGTTTCGCGATCGTCGAACGCCGTGACAATCTGGGGGGAACCTGGGACCTCTTCCGCTATCCCGGCATCCGGTCGGACAGCGACATGCATACGCTGGGCTTCGATTTCGAACCCTGGACGCACGAGAAATCGATCGCCGACGGCCCCGCCATCCTCGACTATCTCGACCGCATCGTCGACGAACGCGATATCCGCAAGCACATCCGCTTCGGCCACAAGGTGCTGTCCGCGGACTGGCGCGACAGCGAAGCGCGCTGGCACGTCACGCTCGAAACCGCGCAGGGCGAACGCAAGCATCTGACCGCCAACTGGCTCTATCTCGGCGCGGGCTATTACGATTACGACGAAGCCTATGATCCCGGCTTCGATCTGGGCGAATTCGCAGGCGAAGTCGTGCATCCGCAATTCTGGCCGAAAGACCTGGATTACAGGGGCAAGAACGTGGTCGTCATCGGATCGGGCGCCACTGCGGTCACCATCGTCCCCTCGATGAGCGACAAGGCCGCCAAGGTGACCATGCTGCAGCGCACGCCGACCTGGATGTTCAGCCGGCCGGCCAAGGATGCACTGGCCAATTTCCTGCGCAAGATCCTGCCCGAGAAGACCGCTTACAGGATCACCCGCTGGAAGAACATCACGCTGCAGGATCTGGGTTTCAAGCGGGCCCGCGCCAAGCCGCAGAAGATGGGCGAAGCGCTGCACAAGCGTATCCGCAAGTCGCTGGGCGACGATTGCGATCTTGCGCCGTTCACGCCGCCATACAATCCGTGGGACCAGCGGCTGTGCCTGGTCCCCGACGACGACCTGTTCGAAGCGATGAAGAGCGGCAAGGCGGAAATCGTGACCGGTCATATCAAGGCTTTCGAAAAGGGCGGTGTGCGCTTGACGGACGACCAGTTCATCCCGGCCGATATCGTCGTCACCGCAACCGGGCTCAAACTGGCGATCGCCGGCAAGATCGCGTTGTCGCGCGAAGGCCGGAAGATCGACCTGGCGCAGCACTATTACTACAAGGGCAGCATGTTCTCGAACGTGCCCAACCTGGCGGCAGTGTTCGGCTATCTCAACGCCAGCTGGACGCTGCGCGCCGATATCAACTCGGACTTCATCTGCCGCGTGCTGCAGGAAAGCCGGCAGCGCGGCGCGGACATCGTCGAACCGGTGCTGACCCCCGCAGCGGAAGCGGCTATCGTCGAAGACGACATCTTCGATTTCTCGTCGGGCTATATCCAGCGCGGCAAGGCGATCATGCCCAAGAACGCGGTGGCCTACCCCTGGCGATTGAACCAGGAATATGTCGCGGATCGCAAGCGGATGAAAGAAGACCCGGTCGACGACGGTCTGCTCGACTTCCGGCGGCACGGAGCCAATGCGCGCGGCGCTGGCGAACAGCTCGAAGCTGCGGAGTAGCTTTCGCGCGCGGACCGCGTTACGCCAGCACCCATGACCGAACGCATTTACACCGCGGGCCTCGTCGTGATCGGCGACGAAATTCTTTCGGGCCGCACGCATGACAAGAATATCGCGCAAATCGCCAGCTGGCTGCAGGTCCAGGGCATCCGCCTGTCCGAAGTCCGCGTGGTGCCCGATGTCGTCGAACGGATCGTCGAAGCGGTGAATGCGCTGCGCGAAGCGTACGATTACCTGTTCACCACCGGCGGGATCGGCCCGACCCACGACGACATCACCGTCGATGCCGTGGCCGAAGCGCTGGGCGTTCCGGTGATCGTCCATCCCGAGGCGAGAGCGATCCTTGAGCGCTATTACGCCAGCATCGGCAAGGAGCTGACCGAGGCGCGGCTTCGCATGGCCCGCGCGCCGGAAGGCGCCGAACTGATCCCCAACCGCATGTCGGGCGCGCCGGGGATCAAGCTTGGCAATATCCACCTTATGGCCGGGGTGCCGCACATCACCGCGGGCATGCTCGATGCGCTGACGGGCACGCTCGAAGGCGGGGCTCCGCTGCAATCCGAAACCGTCGGCTGCTGGACCCCCGAGAGCGAAATCGCCGACATCCTGCGGCAGGTCGAACAAGCGCATGAAACCTGCCAGATCGGCAGCTATCCCTTCTTCCGCGAAGGCCGGGTCGGCGCGAATTTCGTGGTTCGTTCGACCAATAGCGAAGATCTCAGGAGCTGTGTCGACAGCCTGTGCGACGGGCTGGCCACCGCCGGCTTCGATTTCACCCCCGGGGGCATCTGACCGGCGGCCAGGGTAATCGCACTGTTAACCACCGCGTGATACAGTGCCCCCGATGACCGCGGTCTATATCACGATCGACACCGAATATTCGGCGGGTCTTGCCGTCGAGCTGGGCCGCCATGCCCGCGCAGAGGTCTATGCCCGTTCGATCGCCGGCCGCACTGCTGCGGGCGATGTGGGTATCGAATATCAGATGGACATGATGGACGCGCATGGGATTGCGGGCGTCTTCTTCGTGGATCCCATGCCCGCGCTGGTCTGGGGTGTCGAAGCCGTCGCCGCAGTGGTCGAACCGATCCTCGCGCGCGGGCACGAGGTTCAGTTGCACCTGCATCCCGAATGGCTCGAACTCGCAGGCGACGCCAATCCGCTCAAGGGGCGGACCGGACGCAACCTCAACGCCTTCAGCGAAGACGAGCAGGTCGAACTGATCGAGCTGGCGCGCGCCTTTCTCGTCGAAGCGGGGGCGCCTGCACCCACCGCATTTCGCGCGGGCAATTACGGCGCCGACGACGCCACGCTCCGCGCGCTGCGACGTCTCGGCATCCGCTATGACAGCAGCCATGTCCCGGGTATCGCCGGCTCGGACTGCCGGATCTCGCTCGGCGCCGCGGACCGTGCGGTCATTCCGCACGAAGGCACGATAGAGGTGCCGGTAAGCGCCATCCGCAGCTGCGGCGGGCTGCGGCACGCGCAGATCACTGCCCTGTCGCATTGGGAAATGGCCGCGGCGCTGCAGTTCTGCGTGCGCGCAGGCGTCGAGATGCTCAACATCGTCAGCCACAGTTTCGAACTGATGAGCCGCGACCGGTTGCAGATAAATGCGATCGTGCGCGACCGTTTCGCCCGGTTCTGCCGAACGATTGCCGAGACCCAAGGGGCGCGCAGTGCCACGTTCACCAGCCGGCCTCCCGCTATCGGCGATCAGACCGGCGCGGGGACCATGCCGCACAATCCGCTGCGCACCGGCGCTCGGATGGCCGAACAGCTGTGGGCCAACCGGCTCTACGGCGGCGGGTGAGAGCCACGGTGGTCGCTACGCCCTATCCCCTGCCCTTCACCATCGGTTCGCGCCGCCTGCTTGCGGTCGAGCGCGAGGTGGCGCCGATAGCCTTTACGTTGGAGGATATTCTGAGCGGCCGTTTGCCAGGTGTCCCCGCCATGGGTCACGGTGAAGGCTACCGCGTGCTGTCGGCACCCGCTCATGCGGAAAAGCGTCTCCGCGAAGCGATGCCCGGCTTCCTCATCGGCGCACGCGAGGATTACGAGCGCAGCTATATCGCGATGTCGGGCAGCTATGACGACTATCTCGCACGTTTCTCGGGAAAGACCCGGTCGACGCTGCGGCGCAAGCGGCGCAAGGTCGAACAGGCCGGGGGCGGCGATCTCGACATGCGGACCTATCTCACGCCGGCCGAGATGGACGAATTCCTGCAGTTGGCGATCCCGCTGTCACGGCGCACCTACCAGGCCCGATTGCTCGACGCGGGCCTGCCAGATGACAAAAACGCCAGGGCCGGGATGCGCGAGCTTGCCGCGGATGACCGGGTGCGGGCCTATATCCTGTTCCTCGACCAGCGCCCGATCGCGTATCTCTACCTGCCCGTCGCCGGTCACACGCTGGTTTATGCGCATCTTGGATACGAACCGGATTATGCCGAGCTGTCACCCGGAACGGTGCTCCAGATGGCTGCGCTCGAACGATTGTTCGCCGAGGACCGGTTCCAGTTCTTCGATTTCACCGAAGGCGATGGCGCGCACAAGAAACTGTTCCGCACCGGCAGCGTGCCCTGTGCCAGCTTCCTGATGCTGCGGCCGAGCTGGGCGAACCGGGCGCTCCTGAACGCGCATGGGCTGTTCGAAGCGGGTGTGGCAGGTGCCAAGCAACTGGCCGAGCGGTCCGGGTTCGCCGCGACCCTGCGCAAGCGCCTACGCTAGAGATCGACGTCCTTCTCCCGCCGTTCCGACAGCTCTTCGCGCAATTCGCGCGCGCCGCGTTCGGCCCGCTGATCGGTTCTCTTGCTCGACCGGCGCGTATAGAGCCAGGCGCCGACCAGCAGCGCGAGAAGTACGAAAGGCCCGACGCTGCGGGCGAAAAATAGAATGGTATCCACGAAAGTCTCCTGACTGGGGGTCTCGTGAATGGAACGCGTGCCGGCGGTTATCTTTCCGGTCCTTCCTCGCGCTTCCAGCCAGACATGGCCCAGCCAAACGAAAAGGGCCGGCGGATCTGCATCCGCCGGCCCCTGCTGTTTCGTTGTCGCAATGCGAAAGAAGCTTAGGCTCCTTCCACCTCCGCGAGGTCGACCTTGAGGCCCGGCCCCATCGACGAAGTCAGCGTAATCTTCTGGACATACTTGCCCTTGGCACCCGAAGGCTTCGCCTTGACGATCGCGTCGGTCAGCGCCGCGAAGTTCTTCTTCAGGTCGGCGTCGTCGAACGACAGCTTGCCGATGCCGCTGTGGATGATGCCCTGCTTCTCGACGCGGAATTCGACCTGGCCGCCCTTGGCGTCCTTCACGGCCTGTTCCACGTTCGGCGTCACGGTGCCGAGCTTCGGGTTCGGCATCAGGCCCTTGGGGCCCAGCACCTTGCCGAGACGGCCGACGACACCCATCATGTCGGGCGTGGCGATGACGCGGTCATAGTCGAGATTGCCGTTCTGCATGTCTTCCATGAGATCTTCGGCACCGACCACGTCCGCACCAGCGGCCTTGGCCTTCTCGGCGTTGTCGCCCTTGGCGAAGACGGCGACCTTGACTTCCTTGCCGGTTCCGCTGGGGAGCGACACCATGCCGCGGACCATCTGGTCTGCGTGGCGCGGATCGACGCCGAGGTTCATCGCGACTTCGACGGTTTCGTCGAACTTCGCCTTGTGTTCGCGCAGCGTGGCGAGAGCTTCGTCGACGCTGTAGGTCTTTTCGCTGTCGAGCTTGGCGACGAGCTGCTGCTTCTTGGTCTGCTTAGCCATGATCTTAGCCCTCCACCACGTCGAGGCCCATCGAACGCGCGCTGCCTTCGATGATCTTGGTGGCCTGTTCGATGTCGTTTGCGTTCAAATCGGCCATCTTCTGTTCGGCGATTTCGGCAAGTGCCGAACGCTTGATGGATCCGGCCGAAACCTTGCCCGGCTCCTTCGAGCCCGACTTGAGCTTGGCGGCCTTCTTGATCAGGAAGCTGGCCGGCGGGGTCTTGGTCACGAAGGTGAACGAACGGTCCGCATAGACGGTGATCGTCGTCGGAATCGGCATGCCCTTTTCCATGTCGCCGGTGGCGGCATTGAAGGCCTTGCAGAATTCCATGATGTTCACGCCGCGCTGACCCAGCGCAGGGCCGATGGGGGGCGAGGGATTGGCGGTGCCCGCAGGCACCTGCAGCTTGATATAGCCGTCGATCTTCTTGGCCATGAATGGCCTCCTTTCTCACTGTTGCCGCGGCACTTTCGAACCGAGGCTCATGGTAAGCGGTCAAGCGGTCCGCATAAGCGACCTCCCGCACGGGTTCCCGAGGATGTCTTGGGAAGGTGCGCACATAGCGGTTTGGCACCGGATTGCAAGCGATTCGCCCTGCCCCGATCGCGTCGGATGACACCTTCATCGAAGGCCGCTCGCGCGCCACAATTGAAGGGCATAGGCTGCGGACGATGCACAAGCCCCTGCCATTCCGCCACCCGCTTGTCGCGGCCGTGCTGCTATGCGCCGGCGCACCCGCATCGGCGCAGCAGCCCGAAGCCCCCGTCGACACTGTCCGCATGCCCGAATTGCCAGCCGCCGAAATCGACCAGTCGCTGGCAATCGGCGGCGAGGAAATCGCGGCGCACAAGCTGCGCAGCCGGATGACCGTGGGAGTATTGGTCAACGGCGCCGGCCCGTATGATTTCGTGGTCGACAGCGGCGCCGACACTTCGGCGGTCGGCTCGGCGCTGGCGGGAAAGCTGGCGCTGCCCGAAACAGAACCCGCCCTGCTCCACGGCATTACCGAGAGCAAGATCGTGGACCGCGTATGGGTGGACGAACTGCGTCTCGGCAACACCGTGACCATGGGTCTCGAGACCCCCGTGCTCGACGAACGCGACATGGGCGGCGACGGGATGATCGGGCTCGACGCGCTGGTCAACCAGCGATTGATGATGGATTTCGACGAGCGCATCATCACCGTGGACGATGCGCGGGAGAAGGACGAAGCGATGACCGATGGGGTGATCGTTGTGACCGGGCGCCTGCAGCGCGGACAGTTGATCCTGACCGAAGTCGCTGCCGGCCGTGAACGGGTCGAAGCCGTGGTCGACACAGGCTCCGAGATCACCATCGGCAACCTCGCGCTGCGTAACAGCCTGGTTCGCAAGCGTTCGCGCGGTTTCGACACGGTGACCGTCTACGGGGTCACCGGGGCGGCGCTGGAGCTCGAGTTCACGGTGGTCAAGAACCTCCGCCTCGGTTCCATCACGCTGCAGAACGTACCCATGGCCTTTGCCGACATTCCGCCCTTTGCAGTCTTCGGGCTCGATGAGAAGCCGTCTTTGCTGCTGGGCACCGACCTGATGGAAAACTTTCGCCGGGTGTCGCTGGATTTCGCGGATCGCAAGGTCCGCTTCCAGCTGCGCAAATGCCATCACGCAGCGATTACCATGCGAACTTCCACCCGGGCATCGCGTATCCGCACGAGTGACGAGCGGGCCTGTAGCTGACCCGCGCCAGTGGCGCGGCCAGTCCGCGCTTGCGCCTTACGGGGTCGTTTTCTAGACGCGCCGGACGATGGACCGCACGCGCCCCACCCATGCGATCTGGCTGCTGCTTGCGGCAACGCTGTTGCTGCGTGCACTGGTCCCTGCGGGCTGGATGCCCGATGTCGATCGCAGCGACGCGATCGTGGCCAAGATGTGCAATTCGGCGATGACCGTGACCATCCCGCTCGGTCGCGAGCGGGTGCCCGACGACAGCGCTGCCCAGCACAGCGCGCCCTGCCTGTTTGCCGGTTTCGCCAGTGACGCCCCGCTCGGCGGCAGCCCGCTGGTGGTCACCGCGGCGATCCTCGCAGAGCAGCGCGGCGTGGCGGTTCTGGCCGCGCTGCAGCTCGCACGCACGGCCTACCTCCTCCCGCCCGGCCGCGCTCCACCTGTCGCCGCCTGACCGGCGTTTCCCGTCATTCCGGGAGACGCCGCAACCACGGCTTTTCCCAATTCATGACAGGAATACACAATGAAACACGGTTTCGTGCGCGCCGCTCTGGCGTTGCTTCCGCTGCTCGCCGCCTACCCGGCCCAGGCACAGGACAATCCCGCAAGTTCCGATCCCGCTGGCGAGGTTATTGTCGTTACGCCCGTGACGCTGCATCCCGCGGCGGGGCTGATGAACGAACACACGCATGACGGCGGCGAGTTCATGATCGGCCTGCGTTACACCCGCAGCAGCTATTCAGGCGTCAATCGCGCAGGCACCAGAACGCTGAGCGACGCGGAGGTGTTCGCTGCCGGCTACTCCGTACGCGGGTCCGACATGGTCATGCTCGATGTGATGTATGCTCCCAACGACAAGCTGACGCTGATGGTCATGCCCCACTGGATGCGGCACACGATGACCATGGTCGGGATCGACCCCGGCAATACCGGCATGGGCGATATGGCTATGGGCGGCATGCCCATGGGCGATATGGACCACGGCCATAGCGGGATGGCTTTCGGCCAAACCATGACCCATGCGACCCAGGGGATTGGCGATACGCTGGTATCGGCCAGCTACCGGCTCGCGCACCAGCCGCGGTTCAAGGCGCATGCCACGCTCGGCCTGTGGTCACCGACCGGCAAGGTCGATCGCAAGAACAGCGACGGCACCTTCGTCCACTACATGATGCAGTCGGGCAGCGGGACCTGGGACATCGAACCCTCGGTGACCGTGTCCGGCCAGGCGGGCATGGTCGGCTGGGGCGCGCAGGCGAGCTACCGCTGGCGGACGGAAGACGCCAACAAGAGCGGCTTCGCCTTTGGCGACAAGGCGCAGGCGACCGGCTGGCTCAGCTATCTCGTGGATAACGGTTTCAGCCTTACCAGCCGTCTCACCTGGGAACACGAAGGGCGGATCGAAGGCCATTACGACGGTCCGCACAAGCATCACACGCCGGCCGACATCCAGGCCAACTATGGCGGTGACAAGGTGCTTGCCGGGCTCGGCGCCAACGTGGCGCTGCCGCTTGCCGGGCCCGATCGCCCGCAATTGGGGATCGAGGCCGGCATCCCCGTGTATCAGAATCTGAACGGCATCCAGCTGCCCGAGGACTGGCGCCTCTCGGTCTCGCTCGGCAAGACCTTCTAAAGCGGAAAGGCCCCGCCCGGATCGTCCGGGCGGGGCCTTTTCAAAAAGCCGGCACGAGGCTGCGGCTTACTTGGCCAGTTCGACCTGCTCGAAATCGAGTTCGACCGGCGTTGCGCGGCCGAAGATCGAGACCGAGACCTTGACCTTCTGCTTGTCGAAATCGAGTTCCTCGACCAGCCCGTTGAAGCTGGCGAAGGGACCGTCGAGCACCTTGACCTGGTCGCCGATCTCGTAATCGACGCTGATTTCGGTCTTGGGCGCCGAACGCGCTTCTTCCACGCCGCCGAAATACCGGGCCGCTTCCTTTTCGGAAATCGGCTGCGGCTTGTTGTTGTTGCCGAGGAAGCCGGTAACCTTGGGGGTGTTCTTGACCAGGTGGTAGACATCGTCGGTCATGTTCAGCTTCGCCAGCACGTAGCCCGGCATGAACTTGCGTTCGACCTGGACCTTCTTGCCGCGCTTGACCTCGGTGATCGTCTCGGTCGGAACCTCGACCTCCTCGACGCCTTCGGACAGGCCCAGACGCTCGGCCTCGGCGATGATTGCATCGCGGACCTTGTTCTCGAAACCCGAATAGGCGTGGATGATGTACCAGCGTGCCATGTGTACTCGTTACCCTGTCGAAATGCGGCTCAGGCCAGGAAAATCAGGCCAGCGTCAGCAGCCAGCGCACCACGGCGCTGAACAGCGAATCGATGCCGAGGAAGAAAAGCGAGAGGATCACCGTGAGGATGAACACGAAGATAGCGGTGCGCACCGTTTCCTCGCGCGTCGGCCATACGACCTTGCGCCCTTCGGTCTGCACCTGCCGGAGGAATTCCGCCGGGCTGGTTTTCTTCTGGTCTGCCATGTTCCACGTCTCTCGCGTAAAAATCGTGCCGCCTTCCGCCACGTCCCTTTCAGGTAGGGTCTTTCGCCGCCCCGGTTCAAGTCCGGGAGGGGCTTTTCTGCGATCCCAATGTCGGAAGACGGCGCTGCATCTACCGCCGCATCGGTCAAAAGGCAAGCGGTGGACGTGCGTCTCTTTCACCCTTTGCAAGTCGCGCCGGCGGCCCTAGCGTGCACGCTTTCAGTTTTCCGGGACGCATGAGGGGAATACTCGCGATGGCACTAGGCCAGACACCAAGTCTGGGCGATCGGCTGGTACAGCCGGTTACCAACATTTCCGATTTCATCTGGGCCGGCCTGTGGAACGGCGAAGCGGTCATTCCCTTCCCCCCGCTGGCCATCATCCTCCTGGGTGTCGGCCTGTGGTTCATGGCCGGCCTGCGGTTCTACCCGATCACCAAACTGGGGGCCGCGGCCAAGGGCCTGTTTGCCGGACGCAAGGGCGAAGGGGCGGGCGAAATCAGCCCCTTCGCCGCGCTGTCGACCGCGCTTTCGGGCCAGGTCGGTACGGGCAACCTGGCCGGGGTCGCCACCGCGATCGCGCTGGGCGGTCCCGGGGCGATTTTCTGGATGTGGGTCACCGCGCTGTTCGGCATGGCACTGGCCTTTGCCGAAGGGTCGCTCGCGATTCGCTACCGCGAAACCACCAGCGACGGGGTCAAGCGCGGCGGGCCGATGACCTACATCATGATGGGCCTGGGGCCGAAATGGACCTGGCTGGCGGTCGTCTTCTGCCTGGGCACGCTGTTCAGCGCGCTGGTAACGGGCAACTCGATCCAGGCGAACGCCGTGGCCGATGGCCTGAACGAGCTGTTCGGGATCGAGGAATGGCTCGGCGGGCTGATCGTGGCCGTGCTGGTATTCGTGGTCATCATCGGCGGGATCAAGTCGATCGGTCGCGTTGCCGAAAGCGTGGTGCCGTTCATGGCAGCCGCTTACCTGGTGATGGCCGTAATCGCGCTGGCGCTCAATTTCGCCGATCTGGGTGAAACCTTCGCGCTGATTTTCGACGGCGCCTTCAACCCGCAAAGCGCGGTGGGCGGCTTCACCGGCGCGGCGATCATCATGGCGATCCGCGCCGGCGTGGCGCGCGGCCTGTTCTCGAACGAGGCGGGCCAGGGTTCGACCCCGATCGCCCATGCCGTGGCGCAGACCGACGATCCCGAACAGCAGGGCCGCATGGCGATGCTGGGGACGTTCATCGATACGGTCGTCATCTGCACCATGACCGCACTGGTCATCCTGACCGTGCGCGGTGATTTCACCGCGGGCGGCGAAGCGGTGGCGCATGCCTGGCAATCGGACCGCGTCGGTTTCGAAATGACCAGCGGCGCCTTCGCAGCTGCCTTCCCGGTCGAGATCGCCGCGATCCCGATCGGAACGCTGATCGCCAGCATCGCGCTGTTGCTGTTCGTCTTCACCACGCTGCTAACCTGGAGCTATTATGGCGAGCGCGCGATCACCTTCCTCTACGACCGGATGAAAGGCTCGACGCGCGAGGGCGAGCGGCGGCTGCACATGGTGTGGCGCGTGCTGTGGTGCGTGGTGATCTTCATCGGCGCGGCACAGCCGAGCGAGCTGGTCTGGCGGCTTGGCGATATCTCCAATGCCACCATGGTCCTGCCCAACCTCCTGGCGCTCGCGCTGCTCAGCGGGGTGGTGTTCAAGCTGGCCCGCGGCGATCGCACGGCCGGCAAGGAATACCGCGAGGCAACGCCGGAAGAGCCGGAAGAATACTGAGACTTCTGCGACTGAATGGCAAAGGGGCCGGAGAGCGAACGCTTTCCGGCCCCTTTCCTTTCAGCGGGAGATCAGCGGCGTCCGAACAGGCGCGCCAGGAACCCTGGCTCCTCCATCGGCTGGATCTTGCCATGCATACGATAGCGCAGCGAACTGTCGCTGTAGGGCCTGGGCTGTGCCCAACGATCTGGGCGGCTGCTGCGGAAAGACATGCTCGACATGGGGTACCTCCATGAATGCCATTGCTTGCCGATAAACCCTCAGCGGTGCTTTCGGGTTCCCGCAGGGGTGCGCGTCCAGACAAGCCCAAGCAGCGCGAGTGCGGCAAGCGGCATCAAATTGACGCCGAGGGGGAACGCCGCCGCGCGTGTGGCATAGGGAGCGAAATAGAGCAGCGTGAGGCCGAGCTTCTCGTAAGGACGAAACCCGCGCTCGAGCCCCTGAATGACCAGCCAGAGCGTCGGAAACACGAGGAACGGCAGATCGTAACTGAACAGATAGGGCGATGCGAGCGCAGTAGCCGCCAGGACTGCAGCAGAAGCTCCTGAGGCATCGTCGCCGAAACGCTGCGGTGCGAACAGGGCGACTGCAAGTGCCAACACGGCAGAACATGCAGCCCCTGCAAGCGCGACCAAATCGCCGAGGTGTGGCCGCAACTGGGAAAAGATCGTGCTCATCCGCAACATGAAGTCCGGATCAGGCCTCTCGATAAGCTGGCGGCTGGCGCTCCAGCTTCCGGTATAGGCCAGCATAGTATCGCTGCCGAAGATCAGCCATGCCGCCCCCAGCAGCGCCGCGACCACCAGCCCGGCCGCAACGAATGCCCGCCATTTGCCGCCTGCACTGAGCCAGAACGGGGCGAGGAGAGCGAGATGCGGCTTGATAACGAGAGCACCTACCGCCGCACCGGCCACCACCTGCCGCCGCGGCAATTCATGCGCCGCCAGAACCAGGAGCGCGCCAGTGAGCAAACCGGTCTGTGCATGTCCCGCCGCGATCAGTGCTCCCGGATAGGCCAGCACCAGTGGCCACAACCGCGGGAACGCCCGGACGCTGACCCAGGCCCACGCACCCCATGTCGAAGCCACCCAGACAATCCATGCGATCGGCAGCGGCAATAGCCCGAGTGGCACAAGCGCGAACAGGAACGGTGGCGGATTGACGAAAGCGAACCATCCCGGGCTTCCCGTCGAGGTCTGAACCTGCTGCTGCGCCGCCAGATCGTAGGCGGCTGCAGGTTCGCCAGCGGCGGTGACCTGCCCCGCGCCCCAGAAAGCCAGGAAGTCAGTCGTCCCCGGCGGCATAGCGCGCCAGAAAGATATGGCGACAAGCCCCAGGCTCGCCAGCGCCAGCAGCAAGGCGTAACCGCGCACGCGCTCATGGGTGAGCCAGTCGGCCCGGCGCAACCAGTCCATCGCCCTATTCCCCTCTCGCTCGTGTCATGCACGAACGGGATTAGCGTGCCGCGGCTGCGCTAACCAGCGCGAGCGGGGGGCAAATCCCCGCCCGCGCCGATCGGTCAGCTTGCCTTGGAAGCGATCCAGCGGTCGATCTTGTTCTCCAGCACCGGCATAGGCAGGCTGCCCGTGTCGAGCACCTCGGCGTGGAATTCGCGGATGTCGAAATCCTCGCCCAGCTGATCTTCGGCGCGCTTGCGCAGTTCCTGGATCTTGATGGCCCCGACCTTGTACGCCAGCGCCTGCGAGGGAATGGCGATATAGCGCTCGACCTCGGCGACCACTTCGGTGCGCGTCATGCCCGAATTCTCGAGCATGAAGTCGATCGCCTGCTCGCGCGTCCACCCCTTGGCATGCAGCCCGGTATCGACCACCAGCCGCATCGCGCGCAATTGCTCGTCCTGCAGCGTACCGTAACGGTTCCATGGATCGTCGAAGAAGCCCATCTCATAGCCCAGCGTCTCCGAATAGAGCGCCCAGCCTTCGACATAGGCCGTGTTGCCGCCGAAGCGCATGAATGCCGGCAGATCGGTGTTTTCCTGCGCGAGGCTGATCTGGAAATGATGCCCCGGTGCGCCTTCGTGCAGGTAGAGCGTCACATTGCCCGTCGTCAGGCGGCTGGGCAGGTCATAGGCGTTGAAATAGAATGTCCCCGGCCGCGAACCGTCCGGCGCGCCCGAATTGTACGAACCACCCGCTTCGAACTTCTCGCGATACTCCTCGTAGGGCTTGATCTCGAGCGGGGTCTTGGGGACCAGCGAGAAAAATTCGCCGATCTTCTCATCGACCTGTTCGCCGATATCGTAATAGCTCTGCGTCAATGCCTCGCGGCTCTCCGGCTTGAACTGCTCGTCGGTGCGCACGTAGTCGAAGAACTCGTTGAGCGTCCCCTCGAAGCCGACTTCCTGCTTGATCTGCTCGAGGCCATTCTTGATCCGCGCCACTTCGGACAGGCCCAGTTCGTGCAGGTAATCGGGCTCGAGCGGAAGCGTCGTCGTGCCTTCCACCATATGCCTGTACAACTCCGCGCCGCCCTTCATCTGGGACAGTCCCACGCTGTCGCGTGCCACGGCCATGTATTCGTCGCGCAGGAAATCTCGCATCCGCTCGTGAGCCGCGTAGATTTCCTCGGTGGCCGCGGTGTATTCAACCGTCAGCCGCGCCTTCTCTTCGGCGGAAAATTCCTCGGGGAAGTTCTTCACCGGCATGAAGAAGGGCGATTCCTCGACCGGCATCGCCAACTGCGTGTCGAGCTGGCTGACGACGTTGCCGATCGTCAGCTTGGTTTCGTACACGCCGGTTTCCATGCCTTCGCGGAACTTGCCGATCGCGCGGTCGGTGATGGCGATGTAATCCTCGTGCCGCTTGAGGTTGTTCTCGTAGTCCTCGACCGTCTTGAAGGGGGCGGCGCTCTGCCCGCTGGCGAAGTTGGGATAGAACGTGTGGAAGCCTGAGAAATGGTTCACCGGACGCACTTCGCTCGCCGCGAGGATCGCGGGGGCATAGCCCTCCCGCTCACGCTGCTGGTTATAGGCAAAGACATCGTAGGCAAGCTGGTCGGTGGGCGACAGCTTGCTGCGGTCGATTTCGGCCAGCTTCGCGAGGTTTTCGGCATTGTCGTCCTTGCTTGCGGCAAGATACTCGTCGGTCAGGTAATCGCCCAGGCGGTCCGCGTAGCGCATGTCGCCGCGAAACAGCGCGCCGACCGGATTGAGCTTGAGGCTGCGTTCATCGGCATCCGCGAACAGCGCGAAGAGCTTGTCGTGTTCGCTCATTTCGCTCGCAGCTTCGGTTGCTGCATGGTGATCGCGGGCGATGGCCGGGTTCGCTGCCAGAACAAGCGAAAGGGCGGCACCCGAAGCGAGGGCGTGACGGACGAGTTTCATGGAGGTTCCCCTGGTAATTGTAGTGCAGCGATAGGACAGGCATTTGCCTGAGCGCACAAGCACGCCATACGATCGAAGGCATATGTCGCTCGACCGGCGCCATGCAGTGCCCTGTTCCGCATGGCGCCGGCAATGCTGCGGTCAATCGATCACGCGGCCGCGCACCATCACCCAATCGACATTCTCCAGCGTCGACGTATCGTCGAGCGGGTTGGCTTCGACCGCAATCAGATCCGCCGAATAGCCGGGCGCGATCCGGCCGATCTCGTTTTCCAGTCCCAGCACGCGTGCGGCGTGGGTGGTCGCCGCCGCGAAAGCATCCCGGTGGCTCATGCCCTGTTCGACCATCAGCGCGAATTCGCCTGCATTGCGGCCGTGACCGAAGACGCCGGCATCGGTCCCGAAAGCGATCGGCACGCCCCAGCGCAGCGCCTTGCCCATGAAGACGCGCGCGGTTTCGGCTACATCGCGGATCTTGTCCTCGACGACCGGTGTGTAAACGCCCTGTCCAAGCCGTTCGGTAACGCCCTTGAACGCCATCAGCGTGGGCACCAGCACGGTACCGTTGTCCTTCATCGCACGGGCGGCCGCCTCGTCCAGATAGGTCCCGTGCTCGATCGAATCGATGCCGGCACGCGCCGCGGCCTCGATCCCGCGCGCGCCATGCGCATGCGCCATGACCTTCAGACCGAGCGAATGCGCAGTATCGGCAATGCTCTTCATCTCGGCGCTGGTGAAATGCGCTTCGAGCCCCCGCCCTTGCTGGCTGAGCACGCCGCCCGTGGCGGTAATCTTGATGATATCGGCGCCGTTCTGGCTCGCGAGCCGGACTTTTTCGGCGCATTCGACCGCCCCGGTGCAGGTGAACCCGCTGTCGAGCAGTTCGTTGACTTCGGGGCGGAAGCCGCTGACATCGCCGTGCCCGCCCACGATCGCGAGCGAGGGGCCGGCTGCCACGATGCGCGGGCCGTCGATGAAACCTTCCGCGGTTCCGCGGCGCAGCGAGAAGGCGCTGGCGGGGCCGCTGCCCGCTTCGCGCACGGTCGTGAACCCGGCAAGCGCCGTCAGGCGGGCATTCTTGGCGCCGACGACGACATCCCATTCATCGGGCTCGACTGCGCCCTTCCAGAAATCGCCGCCCGGATCGCCGGTCAGGTGGACATGCAGGTCGACCATTCCGGGTACCACGGTCTTGTCTTTCAGATCGACCGTGACCGCCTGTGCAGGGGCTGCAGTGAAGCCGTCGGCAACGCTGACGATCTTCCCGTCGGTGACCGTTATCGTGGATGGCCCACGCGGCTGGCTTTCGGCATCGACGACAAGCGCGCCCGCGTGGATGACAGTGGTATCGGCCAGCGCCGGCGCGGCGCACATCGCCCCCGCCAGCGCGATGAATGCGGCAATCTTCATTCTCTATCCCCTTGGTTGCCCAAGGGGATGCCCGCCAGCGGCCGGCGTATCAAGCAAAAGCGGCGCTAGAAGGTATAGCCGATCCCGAGTGCGCCCATCCACTGGTCTGCATCACCGCGAATGGAGGTGAACGGCGTACGCTTGCCATCGCCTAGCATCCGCGAATATCCGCCCATGGCGATGAGCGCGAGCCCGCCGTTGGCAAGATTGCCGTCGAGATCGACCCCGGTGAGCAGGTTGACACCCACCCGGTCCCAGCCGCCATCCGCCTGGTAGGCCGGCAGTGCGCCGCCGGCCGGCACCGAATAGTAATAATCGGCATAATCGTCGTCGACATACGAACCACTGACCGACAGCGAGATCGCCGCGCCGCGGCTGACGGGTGTGAAATAGGTCACGCCCGGGCTGACCAGCGTACCGTCATGCGCGCCGGCGACATCGAACAGCGTCTCGATGTTGAAGCTCAGGCTGTCATAGGGATTGAGCAGGCCGGGAAGGCTGATCCCCACCGAGGGACCGACTTCGAAGGCGGTGTCGAGTTCGCCATAGGACAGCACCACGGGATCCTCGATCTGCGAGGCGCGGTTGCGGTTGAGCCGCGCAGCAACGCCGGCCGAAATCTTGGCGCCATCGCTGTCGTCATTGACGAAATCGAGCGCGGCACCACCCGCCCGGGGGCTGATGCGCACACCGCCGATCTTGCCCTGTACGATAGGGATCGGCGATACGACATAGTCGTCCGACCCATCGTAGCTGGCGGAATAGACCGCGCCCGCACCGATCGAGAACCAGTTGCCATCGAATACGGTCGCTTCGCCGTCAGGTCCGTCGGGCAATGCCTCGACATTCTGGGCCATGGCGGGTGCGGCGCAGGCGAGCGCCAGCGATCCGGTTGCGGCGAACAGTAACTTCATGCGGATTCCCTCGATATATGTCTTTGCCGTTCAACTCGCACGGGAGTGTGACGTTCCCGTATCCCTGCCCGGCAGGAATTCCAAAGCGATTGCCGCTGGGCCGCTTCGCTTCTAAGCCCACGGGCGATGGACGGGCGCATGATCGATATGGCCGTGGTCGGCGGCGGCCTAGCGGGCGGATTGGCCGCGCTGGCAGTGCGCCGCGCCCATCCCGAGCTGAACGTAGCGATCTTCGAAGCGGGCGACAGCCTGGGCGGCAACCACCGCTGGAGCTGGTTCGCCAGCGATCTCGACGCTCCCGGGACGCAGCTCATGGCTGGCTTTGCCACGACCGAGTGGTCCGGCGGTTACGATGTCGTCTTTCCGGGCTATACGCGCCACTTGTCTTCGCCCTATCGTTCGCTCGCCAGCCGGGATTTCGATGCTGCGCTGCGCAGCGAACTGCCCGCAGCCGCCATCCGCACGCAGGCACGCGCGGCAAAACTGGCTGCCGGCGGCGTCACGCTGGCCAGCGGTGAGCACATCGCCGCGCGCTGCGTGATCGATTGCCGCGATTTCACCCCCTCGGCCCAGCTGCGCGGCGGGTGGCAGGTCTTCGTGGGACGGCATTTGCGGACACGGACCGCGCATGGCGTCGCCGATCCCATCGTCATGGACACGCGCGTGGCCCAGCACGGGGCCTACCGCTTCGTCTACACCCTGCCGCTTGGCCCGGACGAGCTGTTCGTCGAGGATACCTATTACGCCGACGAACCCGCGCTCGATCGTGCGGCGCTGGAGGCGCGCATCGACCGCTATTGTACGGCGATGGGCTGGCACGGCGATCGCCTCGGCGGTGAAACCGGCGTGTTGCCGGTTATTACCGGAGGCGATTTCCGAGCCTACTGGGCGGCGCTCGGGGGTACGGGCGTGGTTCGGTCAGGCGCGCGCGGCGGCTTCGTCCACCCGCTGACCAGCTACACCCTGCCCTTCGCGGTGGCCAATGCCCTCGCCCTGGCCCGCCACGCGCAGCTGCCGGGCGACCAGCTTGCCGCGCTGTTCGAGGACCGGGCGCAGCGGCACTGGCAGGCGACGCGGTTCTATCGCAGCCTCGGCCGGATGCTGTTCGACGCTGCCGAGCCGGAGGAACGCTACCGAGTGTTCGAGCGGTTCTATCGGCTGCGCGAACCCCTGATCGAACGATTCTACGCTGGAAATTCGAGCACGGCCGACAAGCTGCGCATCCTCTCGGGCAAGCCGCCCGTATCTGTCCCTGCCGCCATTCGCGCCTTGCTTGGCAAGGGCAGCCCGCTGGTCCATGAGAGGTCGCAATGAACACCGAAACTGCCATTTCCGTTACCCCGAGCGACAGCACCGAGCCGTTCGTCCCCGCCCCCACCGGCCGCACGGCCTGCGTCGTCGGTGCAGGCTTCGGCGGCCTTGCGCTCGCCATTCGCCTGCAATCGGCAGGCATCGCCACGACCGTCGTCGAAGCGCGCGACAAGCCCGGAGGGCGGGCCTATTACTGGGAACGCGACGGTTTCACCTTCGATGCGGGCCCGACCGTCATCACCGATCCCGATTGCCTCAAGGAATTGTGGGCGCTGACCGGTCACGACATCGCTCGGGATGTCGAGCTGATGCCGGTCATGCCCTTCTACCGGCTCGCCTGGCCCGACGGCACGCAGTTCGATTATTCGAACGACGAGGAACAGCTGTTCCACGAGATAGCCCAGCTCAATCCCGCCGATGTCGCCGGCTACCAGCGGTTCCTCGAATATTCCGAAGCGGTCTACGAGGAAGGCTACGTCAAGCTTGGCCATGTGCCGTTCCTCGATTTCAAATCCATGCTCAAGGCGGCGCCAGCCCTGGCCAAGCAGCAGGCATGGCGCAGCGTCTATTCGATGGTGTCGAGCTATGTCGAAAACGAAAAGCTGCGCGAGGCGCTGAGCTTCCATACGCTGCTGGTCGGCGGCAATCCAATGAAGACCAGCAGCATCTATGCACTGATCCACAAGCTCGAAAAGGACGGCGGCGTATGGTGGGCCAAGGGCGGCACCAATCGCCTCATCGCCGGCATGGTCGCGCACTTCGAGCGCATCGGCGGCACCGTGCGGCTGGGCGATCCGGTGGCGCAGGTGCACACGCTGGGCAAGCAGGTGACCGAGATCGAGACGCAGTCCGGCTGGCGCCAGCGGTTCGACGCGATCGCAAGCAATGCCGACATCATGCACAGCTACAAGGACCTGCTGGCCGGATCGAAGCGCGGCAAGGATTACGCCAAAAGCCTGTCGCGCAAGAGCTTCAGCCCCAGCCTGTTCGTCGTCCACTTCGGCATCGAGGGAAGCTGGCCGGGTATTCCGCATCACATGATCCTGTTCGGTCCGCGCTACAAAGGCCTGCTCGAGGACATTTACGATCACGGCGTCCTGCCCGAGGATTTCTCGATCTATCTGCACCACCCCAGCGTCAGTGACGACAGCATGGCGCCCGAGGGGATGAGCACTTTCTATGCGCTGGTGCCGGTGGCCCATATGGGCAAGCTGGCCGTCGACTGGGAGGAAATGGGACCGGTGCTCGAGAAGCGCATTCTCGACGAACTCGGCCGGCGCCTGATCCCCGACATCCATTCGCGGGTCGTGACCAAGTTCCATTACGCCCCGCGCGATTTCGCCGCCGACCTCAACGCTCATATGGGCAGCGCCTTCAGCCTCGAACCGGTGCTGACGCAAAGCGCGTGGTTCCGCGGGCACAATCGCGACGATGTGCTCGACAATTTCTACCTTGTCGGTGCGGGCACGCATCCCGGGGCGGGAATTCCGGGGGTGGTCGGCAGCGCCAAGGCAACTGCCGGATTGATGCTGGAAGATTTGGCAGTATGACGCGCGGGATGAACCGTCTCGCCATCTATTGCGGCTCCGCCTCGCCCGATGATCCGCGCTATATCCAGCTCGCCTACGATGTGGGCAAGCGCCTCGCCGAACGCGGTATCGGCGTGGTCTATGGCGGCGGCCGGCTCGGCCTGATGGGCGCCACCGCGCGCGGTGCGCTGGAGGCCGGCGGCGAAGTGATTGGCGTCATTCCCGAGGCACTGGCCAGTTCGGAAGTCGCCAATCACGATTGCACCGAACTTTACACCGTGGGCGGCATGCACGAGCGCAAGCAGCGGTTCACCGACCTGTCGGACGGCTTCATCACGATCCCCGGCGGCGTCGGGACGATGGACGAATTGTGGGAGGCGATGAGCTGGGCGCAGCTTGGCTATCACGACAACCCGGTCGGCCTGCTCAATGCCTTCGGCTTTTACGACGAGTTGATCGCCTTCAACCGCAAGATGGCGGAAGTCGGTTTCGTCCGCCCGGTGCACCAGAACATCCTCGTGCACGACGACACACTGGACGGATTGCTTGACAGAATGGCAGCCTATGAACCGCATACGCCGATCTTCCAGATGAAGGCCGACGACCTCTGAGCAAACCCCGCACCCTGGTCCAGTCGCGGTACCTGCGGCCCACCCCGACCCGCGCGGGCGGCGGCCGCGATCGCGCGATCCTGGTCGACAAATCGCTCGAATCGATCGAACAGGGTTCACACAGCTTTGCCGCAGCTTCGAAACTGTTCGACAAGGCAACCCGCGAACGCAGCTGGCTGCTGTACGCCTGGTGCCGCCGGTGCGACGACATCGCGGACAATCAGGACAAGGGCGGGCCACTGGGCGACCAGGGCAACATGAAGGATGCGGAAGACCGCGTGCAGGCCCTGCGCGTGCTGACCAAGCGCGCTTTCGAGGAACAGCCCACCGCCGATGCCGCTTTCGACGCGTTCGGCCTGGTCGCCGACGAATGCGGACTGACGCTGGCCGAAGCCAACGACGTGATCGCCGGCTTCGCGCTCGATGCGACGCGCTGGACCCCGAACACCGAAGCGGACATGCTGCGATATTGCTACCATGTCGCGGGTGCGGTCGGCATCATGATGGCGCGGATCATGGGGGTGCATCCCGACGATGGCGAAACGCTGGACCGGGCCTGCGACCTCGGCCTTGCTTTCCAGATGGCCAATATCGCGCGCGACATCGTCGAAGATGCAGAAGCCGATCGCTGTTACCTGCCGCAAAAATGGCTCGAGGAAATGGGCTGGCAACAGGGCGAACACGCCCTGCCCGAAAACCGCTTTCGCCTCGCCAGCCTGATGCCGCGCCTGATCGCCCTGATGGAGAAGCACGAGGCGGCGGCCAAGCTCGGCGCGCGGAAATTGCGCTTCCGCCAGCGCTGGGCGGTGCTGTCCGCCGCGCGGATCTACGGCGCGATCGGCCGCAAGGTCCTGAACCGGGGCCAGCTGGCGTGGGATACTCGCACGCGCGTTTCGGCCCCCGAAAAGACCTGGCACATGGTCGCCGCGTTCTTCGAAGCGGTCCGCAACCGCCCGCCCCCGCCCGCGGAGCCGATCACCTGGAGCCGGCACGACTTCAAGCCGCTGGCCGGCTGGTAGAGGCCACCGCTCGTCCTTGCCAATAGGCAGTGACGGGAGTTTCCTTTTCCCCCGGCGGAAGCTAGTCCCCGCCGCATGATTGCAAAGCTCCTCATCGCCAATCGCGGCGAAATCGCCTGCCGCATCATCCGCACCGCGCGCGCAATGGGTATTGCCACGGTCGCGGTCTATTCGGACGCCGACGCCCGCGCACTGCACGTGCGGCAAGCCGATGAGGCGGTGCATATCGGCCCCTCACCCGCAGCCGAAAGCTATCTTGTCGGCGAAAAGATCATCGCTGCGGCCAAGCGGACTGGGGCGGAAGCCATCCACCCGGGCTACGGCTTCCTGTCCGAAAATGCCGGTTTCGCGCAGGCCGTGATTGATGCCGGGCTGATCTGGGTGGGTCCCAAGCCGTCGAGCATCGAGGCGATGGGGCTCAAGGATGCTGCCAAGACGCTGATGATGGAAGCGGGCGTCCCGGTTACGCCCGGCTATCTGGGCGCAGACCAGTCGGCCGAACGGCTGAAGAAGGAAGCCGACGCCATCGGCTACCCCGTGTTGATCAAGGCGGTTGCGGGCGGCGGCGGCAAGGGTATGCGCAAGGTCGACAAGGCCGAAGATTTCGAAGCGGATCTGCAGAGTTGCCGCCGCGAGGCGAAGGCCAGCTTCTCCAATGACGAAGTGCTGCTGGAAAAGTGGATCACCTCGCCCCGCCATATCGAGGTGCAGGTGTTCGGCGACAGCCACGGCAATGTCGTCCACCTGTTCGAGCGCGATTGCAGCCTCCAGCGCCGCCACCAGAAGGTGATCGAGGAAGCCCCTGCGCCGGGCATGGACGAGGCGACGCGTCAGGAAATCTGCGCCGCCGCCGTGCGCGCCGCCAAGGCAGTCGATTACGAAGGCGCGGGCACGATCGAATTCATCGCCGATGCCAGCGAAGGCCTGCGCGCCGATCGCATCTTCTTCATGGAGATGAACACCCGCCTTCAGGTCGAGCATCCGGTGACCGAGGAAATCACCGGGGTCGACTTGGTCGAATGGCAGTTGCGCGTGGCTGCCGGCGAACCGATCCCGCTCCAGCAGGAAGACCTTGCCATCACCGGCCATGCAATCGAGGCCCGGCTCTATGCCGAGGACCCGAGCAGCGGATTCCTGCCCTCGACCGGCCCGCTCGACCATTTCGATCTTGGTAGCGAAGGGCGCATCGAGACCGGGGTGGCCGAAGGCGACATGATCGCACCGCACTACGATCCCATGGTCGCCAAGCTCGTCGTGTGGGAAAAGACCCGTGCGGACGCGATTGAGGCCCTGGCTGATATCGCCGAAAGCGTCGAGGTCTGGCCGGTGAAGACCAACGCCGCCTTCCTCGCCAACGCCCTGCTGGAAGACGATTTCGTCGAAGCCCAGCTCGACACCGGATTCATCGAACGCAAGCTCGACCGGCTGGTCGGCGACGATGCGCCCGATGATGCGATCTGGCAGGCTGCCGCCGACTTTACGGTCCTCGACGCGATCGAGGAGAACGCCCCCCGCCCGATCGGTTTCCGGCTCAATGCGGATCCGCGGGTCGCCGCGACCCTGTTCCACAAGGGCGAAAGCCGCACGGTCGACGTCATCGGCGAACGCGGCGCCGCGCATGCCACAGGTTTCGTCGAAGATGCGCGCACGGTGGTCTTTGCCGATGGCCAGGGTTTCGAGTTCGCGCTGGAAAGCCGCGGCAGCGGCGCGGCGGCGGCCGGTAGCGGTGCTATCCTCGCCCCCATGCCGGGCAAGGTCATCGCGGTCGATGTGGCCGAGGGCGACCGGGTGACTGCGGGACAGCGGCTGATGGTGCTCGAGGCGATGAAGATGGAACACGCGCTGACCGCGCCGTTCGACGGCACCGTGACCGAGCTTTCGGCCGCAACCGGCGGACAGGTGCAGGTTGAGGCCGTGCTGGCAGTTGTCGCGCCCGCAGAGGAATAATCGTCATCCCAGCGAAAGCTGGGATCGCCCTCCACAAGCACGAAAATGATAGCGGTCCCAGCTTTCGCTGGGGCGACGGCTTGGGTATGCGTCGCGCATGGGATGGCAAAAAGAACTCGAGGAACTGCGCCGCCGCGAGGCGCTGGCCGAGCAGATGGGCGGCGAGGAAAAGGTCGCCCGCCAGCATGGCCGGGGCAAGATGGATGCCCGCGCCCGGCTCGCCGCGCTGTGCGACGACGGCACCTTCCGCGAAATCGGCAAGATCGCGGGCAAGGGCAGCTACGACGAAGACGGCAATCTCGAAGCCGTCCTTCCTGCCCCCTTCCTGTTCGGCAAGGCGCAGATCAACGGCCGCCCGGTCGTTGCCACTGCCGACGATTTCACCATTCGCGGCGGCGCGGCGGATGCCGGGATCAGCCGCAAGATGGTGCAGGCCGAGAAGATGGCGCACGAGCTCAAGCTGCCGATCATCCGCATGATCGACGGCACCGGCGGCGGCGGGTCGGTCAAGACGCTCGAACAGATCGGCGCGACCTATATCCCCGCGGTCCCCGGCTGGGGCGACGTGGTGACCAATCTCGACACCGTGCCGGTGGTCGCGCTCGCGCTTGGCCCCACCGCGGGTCTGGGTGCGGCGCGTGTGGTCGCCAGCCATTATTCGGTCATGGTCAAGGGCCTCAGCCAGATCTTTGCCGCGGGCCCCGCCGTGGTCGATGGGCTGGGCGAAAGCTACAAGGGTTCGGCCGACCACCAGCAGGCCAAGGAAGACCTCGGCGGCAGCGGCATCCATACGCGCAACGGCGTGGTCGACGACGAAGTGGCCAGCGAGGCGGAAGCCTTCGCCCGCGCGCGGCATTTCCTCGCCTTCATGCCCGAACATGTCGGCCAGCTTGCCCGCCGGTCCAATTGCACCGATCCGGTCCACCGGCGCGAAGAGGCGCTGCTGGACCTCGTCCCGCGCGATCCCAAGGCGGTCTATTCGATGCGCCGCTGCATGGAGATGGTGTTCGACCAGGGCACCGTGTTCGAAATCGGCCGCATGTGGGGCCGCGCCTGCATCACCGCGCTTGCCCGGCTCGACGGCTGGCCGGTGGCGGTGCTCGCCAGCGATCCTTCCTATCTCGGCGGCTCATGGGATGCGAAATCGAGCGAGAAGGTCGAGCGCTTCGTCAAGCTGGCCGACCAGTTCCGCCTGCCGATCGTCCATCTGGTCGACAATCCCGGCTTCATGATCGGACGCGAAGCCGAAATGGCGGGGACGATCCGTTACGGGGTGCAGGCGATGAACGCGGTCTACAAGGCCAGCGTCCCGCTCGCCTCGGTGGTCTTGCGCCGCGCCTATGGGATTGCGGGCAGCGCCATGTCGAATGCCGAGGCCTACCAGTACCGGTTCTGCTGGCCTTCGGGTGACTGGGGCAGCCTGCCCATCGCGGGCGGTCTGGAAGTGGCCTATAAATCCGAGCTTGAAGCCGCCGCCGACCCGGAAGCCGAACTCGCCGCAATTCGCGCGCGGCTCGACCAGGTCACCTCGCCCTTCCGCAGCGCCGAACGCTTCAATGTCGAGGACATCATCGACCCGCGCGACACCCGTCCCTTGCTGTGTGAATATGCCGAGCTTGCGTGGCGCAGGCTGGCCAGCGAAGCCTAGGTTTCCTCGACATCCGGATCGGGCGGCCCGAACAGCGCACCGCGTTCAGAAAAGAGCACCAGCAGCAGGCTGACGGTGGCCGTGACCAGCAGCGCCAGCGCCAGCGGACGCGCGGTGCCGTCATAGGCATAGCCGATACCCGCGCCCAGCAGCGCCCCGGTGGTCATGCGCAGGAAGCTCTGTGCACTCGACGCGGCGCCCGCAATGTGCGGGAACGGCTGCATCGCGATCGAACCGAAATTGGCCCCGATAAAGCCGAGCAGGCTCATGTTCGCCGCCATCAGCGGAATGAAGGTCCACAGGCTTTCGTTCGGCTGATAGGCGAACCACAATTGCAGCCCGGCGACGAAGATGAACACGAACAGCGCGGTATGGCTGACGCGCCTCGCGCCAAGCCGTTCGACGATGCGGCTGTTCGACCAGTTCGCCAGCGCCATGCACCCCGCACACAGCGCGAACAGCAGCGGAAACATGTCGCCCGCCCCGAAAGCCTCGCCGATGAGCTGCTGCGAGGAGTTGATGAAGCCGAACAACCCGCCGAACACCAGTGCGCTTGCCAGCGTGTAGCCCATGGTCGAGCGCAGCGTGACAGCGCTGCGCATGTTGCGCGCGATGACCGCAATATCGATCCGCTGCCGGTCGCTTTCATGCAGCGTTTCGGGCAGGCGGACATAGACCCAGACCGACATCAGCGACCCGAACACCGCCATCGTCACGAAGATCCAGCGCCAGTCGCCCAGCAACAACAGCACGCCCTGCCCGATGCTCGGCGCCACGGCGGGGACCAGCAGGAAGATGACGAAGATCAGGCTCATCATCCGGGCCATCTTGTCGCCGCCCACCCGGTCGCGGATGATGGCCGGCGGCAGCGCGATGATGCCTGCTGCAAAGAAACCCTGCAGCGCACGCAGCACGATCATAGAGGTGAAATCGGTGACCAGCGCGCAGCCGAGCGACAGCACGATGTAGAAGCCCAGCGCGGTAAACAGCACCGGCCGGCGACCGAAGCGGTCGGCGAAGGCCCCCGGAATCAGCGTCCCGATGCCGGCCGCGAGCAAATAGACCCCGACGATGAACTGGCGATCGTTGCCCACGGCGCCCAATGACAGGGCGAGATCGTCTAGCGCGGGGAGGATCGCATCGATGCCGAAGGCATTGCAGGCCATCAGTAAGGCCATCATCGCGATAAGTTCACGCTCGCCGATGCGTTTTACCGGGGCCGCCCCGGCTATCGGGCGTTCGCCGCCGGCAAGGGGATCGCTTCGCATCTGCACAAAATGTCAGGTGGCGGACAAGGTTCCGCTTTGCAACCCGCAGGGCTATCTAATCGCGCATGAGCGAAGGCGAAGCGGGTACGGATGACACAGCGGGCGAGGCCGACGGCCTGCGCAAGATCATCCATGTCGACATGGATGCGTTTTTCGCCAGCGTCGAGCAGCGCGACAATCCCGAATTGCGCGGCAAGCCGGTGGCAGTGGGCGGGTCCAGCGGCCGCGGCGTGGTCGCGGCCGCCAGTTACGAAGCGCGCCGGTTCGGCGTGCGCAGCGCCATGCCCTCGGTCACCGCCAAGCGGCTGTGTCCCGACCTGGTGTTCTGCAAGAGCCGCTTCGACGTCTATCGCGAAGTCAGCCAGCAGATCCGCGCGATCTTCCGCCACCACACCGACCTGGTCGAACCGCTCAGCCTCGACGAAGCCTATCTCGACGTGACCGAGGACAAGCTCGGCATCGGCAGCGCGACGCGCATCGCCGAGCTGATCCGGCAGGAAATCCGCGCCAAGACCCGGCTGACCGCGAGTGCCGGGGTGAGCTACAACAAGTTTCTAGCCAAGATCGCCAGCGATCAGAACAAGCCCGACGGGCTGTGCGTGATCCGGCCCGGCGAAGGCGCGCGCTTCGTGGCCGAGCTGCCGATCCGACGGTTCCACGGCGTGGGTCCGAAGGGCGCGGAAAAGATGGCCCGGCTGGGTATCGAGACCGGCGGCGATCTGGCCGCCAGGGATATCGCCTGGCTCCGCGCGCATTTCGGCAGCTTTGCCGAATATCTGTTCCGCGCGGCGCGGGGGATCGACCTGCGCCCGGTGCGCTCCAGCCGCATCCGCAAGTCGGTGGGCGGCGAACGGACCTTCAGCCGCGACCTGTCGTCGGGCGGCGAACTGCGCGAAACGCTGGAGGACATCATCGACATCGTGTGGACCTCGATCGAACGCGCGGAGGCCCGCGGCCGGACGGTCACGCTCAAGCTGAAATACACCGATTTCCAGATCTTCAGCCGGGCGAAAACGGTCGATGTCGCAATTGCCGAGAAGGCCCAGTTCGCAGCGCTTGCGCGCGCGCTGCTGGAAGAGGTTCTGCCGCTGCCCATGCCGATCCGGCTGATGGGGCTGACCTTGTCCAAGCTCGAGCAGCAGGGCGGCAAGACGCAGCCCGCCCGTCCCGACGCGCAGCTATCGCTGCTCTAGCAGCTGCGCGCCTGCCACAGCGCGAAGCGCGCCCGGGTCCGCTTGCTCAGCGGTTCGGGCAGCGAATGCGTGGGGAAGAAACGCGCCTCGACGATCTCGCGCCCGTCGGGCTGCGGCACGGCATCGACCACACCGTCAAAAAGGTGCGTTCGGTTAGGAGCACCGGCAAGTTCCTCATCGATGATCCCGACCGCCATCAGGCCCGAAACCGTGCAGCCGGTTTCCTCTTTCAATTCGCGCAAGGCCGCCTGTTCGGGCGTCTCGCTGCGCCGCTTGCCGCCGCCGGGGAAGTACCACCCATCGGGGCCGTAACTGTGGCGCACCAGCAGCACTCGCCCGTTGAGATCGCGGGCAACGATGCTCACCCCCACTCCCGTCCGTCCGCTGACCCGGCGCCAGTGGTGGCGCAGACGGTGCCCGATTTTCAGCGCCTGCCGGTGTAACGGCTTGGGGATCAGGTAAAGCATGTGACCGGCTGTGTAGCTGCGCGCAGCAGCCGCGCAACCGGAAAATCATGTGTTCCTGCAATAGCTTGGTTAAGAATTTCGCGCTTGTCGTCGCCGCGTATGACGAACACCAGCGCATCGCTGGCAAGCAGTGCTGGCAGCGTCAGGCTGATCCGGTCGAACGGTGCTTCGGGCGGCAGCGGATCGGGGGTCAGCCGGACGACTTGCCGCGGATCGTCCACCTGTGGATCGGTGTTGGGGAACAGCGAGGCGATGTGCCCGTCGGTGCCCATCCCCAGCCATGCGAGCGCGAAATGCGGGACGGCTTCCATCTCGGTCAGCGTGACCACTTCGGCACCTGCCGGTTCGAACAGGTCGCGCAGCTTGCCGGTGTTGGACGCAGCGTGGTCTTCGGGAACCACGCGGTCATCACCCGGCCAGACGACCAGCCGCGTCCAGTCGAGATCGTGTTTCAGCAGCGCGGCCATGATCGGGAACGGGGTCGATCCGCCCGGGACCGTGATCGTCACGGGGCCACCTTGCGCTTCCATCGTCTCGCTCAGGCGCGCTGCAATCCAGTCGGCAATGGCGGCGTCGCTGCGCCCTTCGATGATCGTGGGAGTGTTCATGACCCCCTGATACACCAAGGCCGCCCTTCCCCAACAGGAAAGGCGGCCCGATCATGTGCCCGTTACCGGGTCAACGTTGGCGCGGTTACTTGCTCGTCTGGTTGAGGAACCAGACACGCTCCTCGCACTCGTCGATCCAGTCGTCGACGACACCACTGGTGGCGTTGTCGCCCGCTTCTTCGGCGGCTTCCTTCACTTCGAGCAGACGCCCGTGCAGCGTCTTGTTGTCGTCGCGCAGTTCCTTGACCATCGCATCGGCGGTCAGCGACACATCGTCCTGGTCCTTGATACGGGTCGCCTTGGCAACACTGCCGATCGACGTGAGCGTGTATTCATCGTTCTTGCGCACGCGCTCGCCCAGATCGTCGACCGTGCCGACCAGCTGCGCGGCCTGCTCGTCGAACAGCACGTGGAGATCGCGGAACCGCGGGCCCGCCACATGCCAGTGGAAGTTCTTGGTCTTGAAATAGAGTGCCACGGTGTCGGCAAGCGCCCCGTTGAGTGCGCTGACGAGACCGGCTTTCGAATTGTCGCCTGCTTCGGCCATAAGATTTACCCCTTTTGCTGAGATGATATCGACCCGATTGGGATGTTCACTACACCAACACGCGAGATGCTGTAGGGTTTCTCGATTATAGCCGACCAGACTAATCGCTTCATCCGATTATCCCGCGGGCGCTCAATCCCGTGATCGCCGCCAGGACGAACAGGATGATGGCCAGCGCGATCCGGATACCGCGCAGCGGCAGCCGCTCGCCCAGCTGCGCCCCCAGCATCCAGCCCAGCGCTACCGCAGCCCCGCCGCCCAGCGCGCCGCCCATCCCGGCGAGCGGCCAGGATGCGAAAACCACCGCAAAGGCCGCGACCAGGAACCGCGAGGCATCGGTCAATTGCCGGACGAACAGGACGATGGCGATCGCCCCCAGCGAACGGGTCGGTTCGCGGGGCGTTTTCTCGCGATTGGGCCAGCCGCATTCGAAACTGGCCAGCAACAGCGCGATAGCCACGAACATGGTCGCGGCGTTCACCGACATCGTCTGCGCCAGTTGCGCGCCGAACCACGCGGCAATGCCTGCGCTCAGCGCGGAACTGGCAAGCGCCACGACGAGGAGCGCGGGCGAAGCGCCGAGACTGCCCGCCAGCCGTGCGACGAGGATCTGGTCGCGCGCGCCGGTCGCCGCCAGAAAGCTGGCGACCATGGCAAACAGTAGCGGTGTCACGGCGCGGCGCCCTCCCCCTTCCTAAGCTTCGCGGCTTGCGATAGCACGCGCCGCAACGAAACACAGGGGGAGAGCAGACATGGAACTCACGCAGGGTATGGCAGCCGTTGTCACGGGCGGCGCTTCGGGCCTGGGCAAGGCGAGCGCGCAGGCGCTGGCCGACCTCGGCCTCAAGGTCACCATCTTCGACGTCAACGAGGAAGCCGGCGAAGCGCATGCGCAGGCCATCGGCGGGACTTTTGCCCGTGTCGATATCACCGACGAGCAATCGGTCGTCGACGGGTTCGCCGCAGCGCGCGCCGCGCATGGGCAGGAACGCGTGACCGTCCACTGCGCGATGACCAGCCGGCGCGGCAAGACGCTCGGCTGGGACAAGCAGAACAATTGCTACAAGCGGCTATCGACCGAGGACTACGCCTTCGGGGCCGAGGGCATTCTCGTCTCGTCCTACCGCGTGGCCAGCCTGTCCGCGCTGGGCATGGCCAATGCCCAGCCGGTCAACGAGGATGGCGAACGCGGCTGCATCACGCTGACCGCCAGCGTCGCGGCGCAGGACGGGCAGATCGGCCAGACCATCTACGGCAGTTGCAAGGCCGGGGTGAACGGGCTGGTGCTGCCGATGGCGCGCGACCTGATGGATCTCGGCATCCGGATCAATTCGGTGATGCCCGGTATCTTCGCCACCCCGCTGATGCTCGGGATGAAGGATCGCAACCCGCAGATGTGGGACCAGCTCAACGCCAGCGTGCCCTTCCCCAAGCGGCTCGGCCATCCGGAGGAATTCGCCTCGCTGATCTGCGAGATCGCCCGCAACAGCTATATCAACGCGCACCAGTTCCGGCTCGACGGCGCCATAAGGATGCCACCGCGATAGATGCCGAACGTGACGGTGGAGCGGGTGAAGGGAATCGAACCCTCGTCGTCAGCTTGGGAAGCTGCTGCTCTACCATTGAGCTACACCCGCGAGGCGGCGCGGCGCTTGCCACGGAACGCGCGTGGCGGTCAATACAAACCGGCGGCCACGGCGGAAAACGGCGTGCGCGCCCTTCCCCCGCGGGCAGCACGCCCTACAAGGCCCGCATGACGAACAAGCGCGCATGGGTGAACTGGGCGATCGGCCGGATAGAGGCCGACTTCAACCGTTCGGCCGACACGCATCTGATCCCGCTGCCGGTCCCCGCGCTGCCTGATATCGCGATCTATCTGAAGGACGAATCGAGCCATCCGACCGGCAGCCTCAAGCACCGGCTGGCGCGATCGCTGTTTCTCTATGGCCTGTGCAACGGCTGGATCTGCGAGAACACCCCAGTGGTCGAGGCATCGAGCGGATCGACCGCGGTTTCCGAAGCCTATTTCGCGCGCATGCTGGGGCTGCGGTTCATCGCCGTGGTGCCGCGCAGCACCGCGCAGGCCAAGATCGACGCCATCGCATTCTACGGCGGCGAATGCCATTTCGTCGGCGCGCCGGGCGAAGTCTACGCAGCGGCGCAGTCGCTCGCCGACGAATTGGGCGGCCATTATATCGACCAGTTCACCTATGCCGAACGCGCGACCGACTGGCGCAGCAACAACAATATCGCCGAATCGATTTTCGCGCAGATGGCGCGCGAGCCGCATCCGGTACCGCGCTGGATCGTCTGCGGTGCGGGAACGGGCGGCACCTCCGCCACCATCGGCCGCTTTGCGCGCTACAATCGCCATGACACCGGCGTCTGCGTCGCCGATCCCGCGGGATCGGTGTTCCACCGCCACTGGGCCGAGCGCAGCGTAGCGCACGTCGACCATTCGGCCGGATGCATCGAAGGCATCGGCCGCCAGCGGGTCGAACCCAGTTTCCTGCCCGATATCGTCGACCGGATGGAAGTGGTGGCAGATGCCGCCTCGATCGCCGCCGCCCATGAAGTCAGCGCCCGCCTGGGGCGGCGCTGCGGGGGTTCGAGCGGGACCAATGTGTGGGCCTGCGCGCGCATCGCCGCCGAAATGGCCGCGCGCGGCGAAACGGGCTCAATCGTGTCGATCCTGTGCGACGACGGCGCGCGGTATGCCGACACAATCTTTGACGCGGAGTGGCTGGCGGCGCGCGACCTCGACGTCGCGGCGCCGCGACAGGCGATCTCCGACTTCTTCGAAACCGGTCGCTTCGCCGGCTAGACACTGCATCTCCAGAACAAGGGCTGCCGCATCACATGATCAGCGACGACAGGATTATTCTCGGGCTGCTGGCCCTCGTACTGGGTTTCGTATTCGCCACGCGCGACCGCCCCGGCTGGCAGCGTTTCTACGTCTTCGTGCCGATCATCCTGGTCTGCTATCTCGTCCCCAGCCTGATGACGACTTTCGGGCTGATCGATGTGTCCGAAAGCAATCTGTGGCCGGTAGCGAAGGATTATTTCCTGCCCGCCGCGCTGTTCCTGATGACACTGTCGATCGACATCAAGGGGATCCTCGGTCTCGGCAGCAAGGCGATCGTCATGTTCCTGACCGCCACGGTGGGCATCGTCCTCGGCGGGCCGCTGGCACTGTGGATCGTGGCGCAGTTCGAGCCTTCGATCATCGGTTCGGGCGACACCGCCGCATGGCGCGGGCTGGCGACGCTGGCGGGAAGCTGGATCGGCGGCGGCGCCAACCAGACCGCCATGCTCGAAGTCTATGGCTACCCGCTCGAAGGCTTTGCCGCGCTGCTGGCGGTCGACATCATCGTCGCCGAGATCTGGATGGTGTTCCTGCTCTATGGCGCGGGCGCGCACGAGCGCGTCGACAAATGGCTGGGCGCGGACAGTTCGTCGATCGCCCGGCTGCGCGACACGATGGCCGATTACACCGCCAGCATCGAACGCGTCGCCAAGGCCAATGACTATGTCCTGCTGTTCGGTGTGACCTTCGCCATCGTCGGTCTCGCGCACCTGCTTGGCGGCTGGCTGGGCGGCTGGTTCGCCGCGATGCGGGGCGAGGACGCCACGCTGGCGAGCGAGTTCTTCTGGGTCGTGGTCATCGCCACCACCGCGGGTCTCGCCGCCAGCTTCACCCGTGCACGCGAGCTGGAAGGTATCGGCGCCAGCAAGTTCGGCGTCCTGTTCATCTTCCTGCTGGTGGCGGTGATCGGCACGCGGATGGACGTGACCAAGATCGCCGATGCGCCCGCTTTCATGGCGATCGGCTTCATCTGGATGCTGTTCCACGTCATCCTGCTGCTGGGCGTGGCCAAGCTCATCAAGGCGCCGTTCTTCTTCGTCGCGGTGGGCAGCAAGGCGAATATCGGCGGCGCGGCGTCGGCGCCGGTGGTGGCGGCGGCGTTCCATCCCGCACTTGCCCCGGTCGGCGTGCTGCTGGCCGTGCTGGGCTATGCGCTGGGGACCTATGGCGCGATCCTGTGCGCGCAGATGATGGCGGCGGTCGGCTAGCCGCGCGCGGCAAAGGTTTCACCCGATACCGGTTGCTTTCGGACCTTGCGCGCGTATGGGCCGTTGCAAAGAAAAGAGAGGAACTTTCATGCGTCAGCTTGACCATTTCATCGTCGGCGGAGCGAGCGCTCCCGCGGCCCGCACCCACCAGATCTGGAACCCCTCGACGGGCGAAGTCCAGGCCGAGGTTCCACTGGGCGATGCCGCCTTGCTCGACCGCGCGGTCGCCGCCGCCAAGAAGGTCCAGCCCGAATGGGCGGCGACCAACCCGCAGCGCCGCGCGCGGGTGATGTTCGAATTCAAACGGCTGGTTGAAGCCAACAAGCAGGAACTGGCCGAACTGCTCGCCAGCGAACACGGCAAGGTCGTGGACGATGCGCACGGCGACGTGCAGCGCGGGCTCGAGGTCATCGAATATGCCTGCGGCATCCCGCAGGCCCTGAAGGGCGAATATTCGCAAGGCGCGGGCCCCGGCATCGATGTCTATTCGATGCGCCAGCCGCTGGGCATCGGCGCGGGCATCACCCCGTTCAACTTCCCCGCCATGATCCCGATGTGGATGTTCGGCATGGCGATCGCGGTGGGCAACGCCTTCATCCTCAAGCCGTCCGAACGCGATCCCAGCGTGCCGATCCGGCTGGCCGAACTGTTCGTCGAAGCCGGCGCGCCCGAGGGACTGCTGCAGGTGGTCCACGGCGATAAGGAAATGGTCGATGCGATCCTCGATCACGAGGATATCGCCGCGGTCAGCTTCGTCGGGTCGTCCGATATCGCGCATTACGTCTACAAGCGCGGCGTCGCTGCGGGCAAGCGCGTGCAGGCGATGGGCGGCGCGAAGAACCACGGCATCGTCATGCCCGATGCCGATCTCGACCAGGTGGTGGGCGATCTCGCGGGGGCCGCCTTCGGTTCCGCTGGGGAACGCTGCATGGCACTGCCGGTGGTCGTGCCCGTAGGCGAAGACACCGCCGACAGGCTGCGCGAAAAGCTGATCCCCGCGATCAATGCGCTGCGCATCGGCGTTTCGACCGATCCCGACGCGCATTACGGCCCCGTCGTCACGCCCGAGCACAAGGCGCGGATCGAACAGTGGATCGACACTGCCGAACAGGAAGGCGCCGAAGTCGTCATCGATGGCCGCGGGTTTACGCTGCAGGGCCACGAGAAGGGCTTTTTCGTCGGCCCGACGCTGCTCGACCGCGTGACCCCCGACATGGAAAGCTATCGCGAGGAGATTTTCGGACCCGTCCTGCAGATCGTGCGCGCTGACGATTTCGAGCATGCACTGCGGCTGCCGAGCGAGCACCAATACGGAAACGGTGTCGCCATCTTCACGCGCAACGGCCATGCGGCGCGCGAATTCGCCCACCGCGTGAATGTCGGTATGGTCGGGATCAACGTTCCGATTCCCGTCCCCGTCAGCTATCACAGCTTCGGCGGGTGGAAGCGTTCGGGCTTCGGCGACACCGACCAGTACGGCCAGGAAGGCCTGAAGTTCTGGACCAAGGCCAAGAAGGTCACCCAGCGCTGGCCCGATGGTGGCGGCGACGGATCGAACGCCTTCGTCATCCCCACGATGGGTTGAATGCCGCGGCAGGCGGTAGGGAGAGAGACACGATGAAACGATCACTGCTTACCGCCGCCCTGCCGCTGGCACTGCTGGCTGCCGCCTGTTCGGACGGGCCGGACGAGGCGACTGCGCCCGAGCCGGCCGAAACGATGATGCCGGTCGAACCCGATGGCGGGATTGGTGACGGCGCCGGACCGCCGGGCCCCGTCACTGCCGAAACCATTCCCGCCGCGTTCCGGGGCGTTTGGGACTATGTCGAGGGCAGCTGCGATCCGGCTTCCGACCTGCGCGTCGAGATCGGGCCCGAGACCATGCAGTTCTACGAATCGTTCGGCGAAGTGACACGGATCGAAGTCGTAGGCCCGCAGGACATCGTGGTTTCGCTGGCGATGGAAGGTGAAGGCGAGACATGGGAGATGGCGCGCCGCTTCACGCTGTCCGACGACGGGCGCAGGCTGACCCCGGCGGCAGTTGGCGACGACCAGTTCGAGCCCATGCCGCTCAAGAAATGCGAATAGGAGTGTTGCCCCCCATGCGTATCCTGGCCCTTTCCGTCCTGGCGCTGCCACTGACCGCCTGCGCGGGGTATTCCGAACCCGCGCCCTCCCCGTCGGATCCCGGCGATGCGATGCGCGGCAGCTGCAATGCCGAACCGGCACAGGCCCATGTCGGCCAGCAGGCGACCGAGCGGACCGGCGCAGCCATCCTTGCCGAAAGCGGCGCCGAGGTGCTCCGCTGGGGGCCGCCGAACTCGGCCTGGACGATGGACTACCGCACCGACCGAGTGAACGTGCGCTATGACGAGGCGCGGCAGATCACCGAGATCACCTGCGGGTGAAGCGCCGCCACACCTCCAGCGGATCGCCCTTCGAAGCGCAGTTCGGCTTCGCCCGCGCGGTGCGCCAAGGCGATCGCATCCTGGTGGCCGGCACCGGCCCGATCGAGGATGACGGCACCTCGACACCGGGCAATGCCGCGGCTCAGGCCGAACGCTGCTTCACGCTGATCCTGCGCGCCATCGAAGACCTGGGCGGCAGCGCGAAGGATGTCGTGCGCTCGCGCATGCTGCTGACCGATCCGGCCGACCAGCAGGCGATCGGCGAAGTCCACGCGCGGTTCTTCGGCGAGGCCCGCCCCGCCGCAACGATGGCAGGCGTGGCCTGGCTCTGCCGACCGGAATGGAAAGTCGAGATCGAGGCCGAAGCAATCATCGAAGGCTGACCGCCGCAGCCCTTTTCACCTCCCCCCACCACCGCTAGGTCACCCGCCATGACAGGACAATTTCAGCTTACCGAAGAGCAGCTCGCGATCCAGGAAGTGGCGCAGCGCTTCACCGCCGACAACATCACTCCGCATGCGGGCGAATGGGACGAGAAATCGCATTTCCCGCGCGACGTGATCAAGAGCACGGCCGAACTCGGTTTCGGCGCGATCTACGTTTCGGAAGAAAGCGGCGGGATCGGGCTCGGCCGGCTGGAGGCTGCGCTCATCATGGAGGCGATGGCCTATGGCTGCCCCACCACCAGCGCCTTCATCTCGATCCACAACATGGCTAGCTGGATGATCGACAGTTTCGGCAGCCAGGACGTGAAGGACCGTTATCTTCCCGACCTCGTCAGCATGGACAAGATCGCCAGCTACTGCCTGACCGAACCGGGCAGCGGTTCGGATGCCGCAGGCCTCAAGGCCAACGCGGTGCGCGACGGCGATCACTACGTTCTCAACGGGACCAAGCAGTTCATTTCGGGCGGGGGCGTCAACGATGTCTACGTCACCATGGTCCGCACGGGAGAACACAAGACCAAGGGCATCACCTGCCTCGTCATCGACAAGGACACGCCGGGCGTTTCCTTCGGCAAGCCGGAGAAGAAGCTCGGCTGGAACGCCTCCCCCACCGCGCAGGTCATTTTCGAGGATGCGCGCGTACCGGTTGCCAATCGCGTTGGCGACGAAGGCGAGGGGTTCCGCTTTGCGATGATGGGCCTCGACGGCGGCCGGCTCAACATCGGGGCCTGTTCACTGGGCGGGGCGCAGCGCTGCCTCGACGAAGCGGTGGCCTACACCAAGGACCGCAAGCAGTTCGACACACCCATTGCGGATTTCCAGAACACGCAGTTCATGCTTGCCGACATGGCGACGGACCTCGAAGCGGCCCGCGCGCTGCTGTATCTCGCAGCGGCCAAGGTGACCGACAACGCACCCGACAAGTCGCGTTTTTCTGCGATGGCCAAACGGCTCGCGACCGACAATGGCAGCAAGATCGTCAACGATGCGCTGCAGCTGTTCGGCGGCTATGGCTATCTCAGGGAATATCCGATCGAACGCTTCTGGCGCGATCTGCGCGTGCATTCGATCCTCGAAGGCACCAACCAGGTCATGCGCATGATCGTGGGCCGCGATTTGCTGCGCCAGTGACCGCGACCGGCGGCAGAATGAGAAGACCCCATGACTGAGAACCTCAACATCCACGCGCATGGCCGCACCGGCCATATCTCGCTGAACCGCCCCAAGGCGCTGCATGCCCTGACGCTCGACATGTGCCATGGCATAAGCGCTGCGCTGGCAGGCTGGGCCGAAGATGACGCGGTCGAGGCCGTCATCCTCGACCACGCCGAAGGGCGCGGCTTCTGCGCGGGGGGCGACATCAATCTCCTGCGCCATTCCGCGCTCAACGATGGCGGGAAAAGCGGCCGCGAGTTCTTCCACGACGAATACCGGCTCAACCACCAGATGTTCGAATACGGCAAGCCGATCGTCGCATTCATGGATGGCATCACCATGGGTGGCGGCGTCGGTATCGCGCTGCCGTGCAAATATCGCGTCGCGACCGAGAACACGCGCTTTGCCATGCCCGAAAGCGGCATCGGCCTGTTCCCCGACGTGGGCGGCGGCTGGCACTTGTCGCGGCTGGGCGGGCGGCTCGGCCAGTTCCTCGCGCTGACCGGTGCGCGGCTCGACGGTGCGGAATGCGTCTGGGCGGGTATCGCCACGCATTACCTGCCGGCTGAGAAACTCGCCGAAGCCAAGGCCCGGATTATCGAACATCCCGACCGGATCGGCGGGATCCTGTCCGAACTTTCCACCACCCCGCCGCCCGCGCGGCTGGAAGAGAATGCCGCGCTGATCAAGAAACACTTCGCCTCGGATCGCTATGAGGACATCCTCCGCAGCCTCGAGGCAGACGACAGCGAATGGGCGGCGAAGGAGCTCGCCACGCTACGCGGCAAGAGCCCGCAGACCTGCAAGGTCGCGCTGCGCCAGCTGAGCGAGAGCGAACAGCTCGGCAGCTTCGCCGACAATATGCGCATGGAATATCGCATCGCCAGCCGCGTGCTGACCCAGCCCGATTTCGCTGAGGGCGTGCGCGCGGTGATCGTCGACAAGACGAACGACCCGCAATGGGACCCGGCAACGCCCGAGGACGTGAGGGAAGAATTGATCGACAGCATCTTCGCCCCGCTGCCCCAGGGCGAGGAATGGACGCCGCTCGAACGGTGATATCCGTCGCCCCTGCGCAGGCAGGGGCCAATACGCCGTTGCGGTTCCGCGCGGCCGACAAGTCATCTAGGCTCCTGCCTTCGCAGGAGCGACGTGGAGAGAACATTGGCTTACGAAACCATCACCGTCGAACAGCGGGACGCGGTCACGCTGATCACGCTCAACCGTCCCAAGGCGCTCAATGCGCTCAACAGCACGATCCTGAAGGAATTGACCGAGGCTTTTGACGCGTATGAAGCGGACAAGAGCCAGCTGTGCGCAGTTCTGACCGGGTCGGGCGACAAGGCCTTTGCCGCGGGCGCGGACATCAAGGAAATGAGCGAGAAGGCCGCGGCCGATTTCTACCTCGAGGATTTCTTCAGCCCCTGGACCAGCGAGATCGTCAAGAAGACGCGCAAGCCGTGGATCGCGGCGGTCAACGGCTTCGCGCTGGGTGGCGGCTGCGAGCTCGCCATGATGGCCGATTTCATCATCGCGAGCGAAAACGCCAAGTTCGGCCAGCCCGAGATCAAGCTGGGCGTCGCGCCGGGCATGGGCGGATCGCAGCGTCTGACCAGGGCGGTCGGCAAGTCGAAGGCGATGGAGATGTGTCTGACCGGCCGGATGATGGATGCCGCGGAAGCCGAGCGCAGCAATCTGGTCGCGCGCGTGGTGCCGCATGACACGCTGCTCGACGAAGCGCTGAAGACCGCCGCGCAGATCGCCAACATGCCGCCGATGGCCGCGATCGCGAACAAGGAAATGGTCAATGCGGCCTTCGAAACCAGCCTCGACCAGGGCCTGATCATCGAACGCCGTATCTTCCAGATCCTCGCCGGGAGCGAGGACAAGCAGGAAGGCATGGCCGCCTTCGTCGAGAAGCGCGAAGGCAAGTGGAAGGGGAGATAATCCTTTACTGCCACGAGAAAAGAACACGCGGAGAGAGAACATGAAAATCGCCTTCATCGGCCTCGGCAATATGGGCGGCGGGATGGCCGCCAACCTCGTGAAGGCCGGGCATGCCGTGAATGCCTTCGACCTTTCAGAAGGAGCACTCGCGACAGCCAAGGACAACGGTTGCACGCCCTTCACCGACGCTTCCGAGGCCGTTCAGGGTGTCGACGGTGTCGTCACGATGCTGCCCAATGGCGGTATCGTGAAGTCGGTCTATGAAGGCAGCGTGATCGGCAAGGCGCCGGCGGGCGCGGTGCTGCTCGACTGCTCGACCATCGACGTTGCCACCGCGAAGGAGGTCATCGCCAAGGCCGAAGCCGCCGGTTACGACATGGTCGACGCACCGGTTTCGGGCGGGATCGCGGCCGCGAATGGCGGCACGCTGACCTTCATGGTCGGTGGCACCGAAAAGGCGTTCGCCCGCGCCGAGGAGGTGCTGCAGGCCATGGGCAAGGCCGTGATCCACGCGGGCGACGCAGGCGCCGGCCAGACCGCCAAGATCTGCAACAACATGCTGCTCGCCATCTCGATGATCGGCACCGCCGAGGCAATGAAGATGGCCGAGAAGCTCGGCCTCGATCCGCAGAAGTTCTACGAGATCAGTTCGCAGTCCTCGGGCTATTGCTGGTCCTTGAATGCCTACACACCCCTGCCCGGCGTCGGCGTCGAAAGCCCGGCGGACAAGGATTACCAGGGCGGTTTCGCCACCGGCCTGATGCTCAAGGATCTCAAGCTGGCGATGGAAGCGGCCGAGACCGCCGATGCCTCGACCCCGCTGGGTCGCCACGCGAAGGAGCTTTACGAGCAATTCGCCGAGGATAATGCGGGGCTCGATTTCAGCGCGATCATCAAGACGCTCTGATCTCTTCCAGCACCCGCGCGAGCCATTCGCGCGGGGCCGTGCGGCGGCCGATATCGGCAACGAATTCCTGCCCGCGCGCCACGCTTTTGAGCCGACCGCCGCGCAGCCAGCGGTCGGCGCGGTCGTGATAGCTCAGCCCCCCGTGTTTGAGCCATGCGGGGCGCTGCCATAGCGAAGGTGGCCCCCCGGGCACGGTGAGACGCAGCGCATCGCTCGCGTGTCGGGCTTCCACGCCGGGGCCTGCATAGATCACGTCGTTGCGCGCATGGAGCGCCAGCGCATGCGGATGGCCGCGCTCGACCAGATAGTCGGGTGCGCCACGTGTAAGATCGACGATCTCCGCGACTTCGAGATAGCCGAAAATCCGGTGGTGGAGATCGCCGCCTTCCTCGCGGAACAAGCCGAAAAACAGGAACACGTCCCCCGGCCCCACGCCCCGGTTCGCCAGATGCGTCTGCGCCGCACCGCATTGGCCGAACAGGCAGGTGCGATCGGCGAGGAACATCGGGTCGTGGTGGCACAGCGTGCCCGCATCGACCCGCCCCCGGCTGGCACGCGCGGCATGTTCGCCCAGCCCGAGATCGCCATAGGTCGTGCGCGAGGCGGTACCTGCGGGGATCGGCAGGCTGACCGGCCGACCCGCGACGATCGGCGACGCGCCGCCGCCCGAAGCGCTGTCGAACCCCTTGCGAGAGAAGATAATTCGCACGCCATCCCCGTGCCTTAAGCGCGCGCCAGTGACAACTGCGCCGTTCGGCCCTATTTGCGCGCCCATGACACACGACAACAATGGCAAGGTCACCGCGCTCATCATGGCAGGCAAGCGTTCGGGCGTGCTCGACCCGCTCGCCGAGCGCGCTGGTGTCGCGCAGAAATGCGTCGTTCCCGTCGGCGGCATGCCGATGATCGAACGCGTTGTGATGAATGTCGCCGCCAGCCCGCGCATCGGCGAGATCCGCGTCGTGGCGCATGAAGCCGACGAGATCGCCGCCATTCCCTCGATCGCCAAGCTCCAGGCCGAGGGCCGGCTGGTGTTCAAACCGGGTGCGTTCAATCTGGTCGACAGCGTTTTTGTCGGGGCCGAGGGCGCGGACTATCCGCTGCTGATCACCACCGCGGACAACTGCCTGTGGCTGCCCGAGGACTTCACCGAGTTTGCCGATAAGGCAATTGCCAGCAAGGCAGGCGCTGCGGCTGCACTGGCGCACAAGGAAGACGTCCGTGCCGCCGATCCGCAGGGCCAGTCGCGGTTCTACGAATTTTCCGATGGCGGATATTCGAACTGCAATGCCTATTGGATCGGCAGTCCGCAGGCGCTCGCGGCAGCCGAGATCATGCGCGGCGGCGGGCAGTTCGTGAAATTCCCGCGCCGGATCGCCAAGGCGTTCGGCGTGATCAACCTGATCCGCTTCTTCCTCGGCTGGGGAACGAAGGAAAAACTCTTCGCGCAGGTTTCGCGCCGCTTCGGGTTCTCGATGGTGCCGATCGAGATGAGCCATGGCCACTGCGCCATCGACGTCGACAACGAGCGCACGTTCCAGGTTACCGAAAAGCTGCTGGCGAAGCGGCTCGCGGCCGCCTGACGCCGGCCGCACGATGAATCGTCTGCTGCGCAATATCGGCTGGCTCCTGACGGGGCGCGGCCTCAACGCCCTGCTGAGCCTCGTCTACCTCGCGCTCGCCACGCGCACGCTCGGACTCGACAATTTCGGCTATTTCGCAATCATCCTCGCGCTTGGCCAGACGGTCACCGGCATAGCCAACTTCCAGACCTGGCAATTCGTCGTGCGGTGGGGCGCCGATGGCGACGGGCCGGCCGATGCGACCGGTTTCGCCATCGCGCTCGACTTGCTGTCGATTGCGCTCGGCTTGGTGCTGGCCGCCGTGCTGGTCGGAACCGCGCCGCTGTGGCTCCCGCTGCCCGACGAGCTGCTGCCCGTCGCCTTCGGCTATTGCGTCGTTTCGCTGCTCGCCATCAGGACCACGCCGACCGGCCTGCTGCGCCTGCGGTTTGCCTATGCCCGCACGACCGCCGCCGAAGCGGTGCAGCCGGTGGTCCGGGCGGCAGGTGCCGCAGCAGCCGCCATTGCCATGCCGACGGTGACCGGCTTCATCCTCGCCTGGGCGGCGGCGGAAGTAGCGGTCGCCGCCGCGCTGTGGATTGCCGCCGGACGGCTGGAACGCATCAACCTGTCGCGGATCAGCCTGCGCCATATTCCGCGGGCGCACCCGGGTGCCTGGCGCTTCGTCTGGTCGACCAATCTGTCGGGCAGCCTCAATGTCGGATCCAAGCAGGTGCTGATCCTGCTGATCGGCGCCATCGGGGGCGAAACCGCCGCGGGCGGCTATCGCGTCGCGAGCCAGCTGGGGCAGGCGCTCGTCAGCCTTGCACAAACCGTGTCCAAGGCGATCTATCCCGAACTGGTCCACGCCAAGGAAACGGCCCACGCCATGGCCCGGCGAATGGCAAATATCGCGCTGATCGCCGGCGTCCTGGCCGTGCTCGGCACGCTGTTCCTGGGGCGGCCGGCGCTGGCACTGATCGCGGGCCCCGAATTCCGGGTGTTCTGGACGATGGTGATCCTGGCGATTGCCGGGGCGATAGAGCTGGTCGGGGCCAGCCTAGAATCCCTGTTGGTCAGCGCGGGCCGCGCGGGCACCGCCTTTTTGATCCGCGCGATCCCGACCGTGATCGGGCTCTCGCTGCTCGAAGTGGCGATGGGCTGGAACGGGCTGAAGGGCGCAGCCTTCACGGTCATGGGCGCATCCGCCTTGTCGGTGCTGGGCTTCTGGGTCGCGATCATCTCGCTGTCGCAGATCACGATCACGGTCAAACCCAAACCCGAGGTACCGCCCGAACGCTAGCGCGGGCACCGGACCGCAGGTCCGACCCGGCGAGGCGCTGGTGCACCCCGGCCGGGTCGGCAGACAGCATGCCGGGTCAGGTCAGATTGGCATCGTTCCAGGCCAGCACGGGCTTGCGCGCGGCCTGCGTTTCGTCGAGCCGCTGGCGCGGCGCGTAATAGGGCGCGGCCTTGAGCGTCTCGTCGCCCGCGATCGCCCGCTCGGCCACGCTGCGCAGCGCGAGGATGAACTGGTCGAGCGCCGCCTTGCTTTCGGTCTCGGTCGGTTCGACCAGCATCGCGCCGTGCACCACCAGCGGGAAATACATCGTCATCGGGTGATAGCCCTCGTCGATCAGCGCCTTGGCCAGGTCGAGCGTCGAGACGTCGGCGAAGCCTTTGTCGCTGAACAGCGCTTCATGCATGCACGGCCCGCTGTGGCCGAAGGGTGCATCGAGCACGTCTTCGAGGCTGCGCAGGATGTAATTGGCATTGAGCACGGCGTCTTCGGACACCTGCTTGAGGCCATCGGCACCGTGGCTGAGGATATAGGCCAGCGCGCGGGTGAACATGCCCATCTGACCGTGGAAAGCGGTCATCCGGCCGAACGCCTTGGTGTGGTCGAATTCGGCAGCGTTTTCTTCCTCGACCAGGTGGACCACGCCATCCTTGGTCCGCGCGGTAAACGGCAGCGGGCCATAGGGGCAAAGCGCTTCGGACAGCACGACCGGGCCCGAACCCGGACCGCCGCCGCCATGCGGGGTGGAGAAGGTCTTGTGCAGGTTGATGTGCATCGCGTCGACGCCGAGGTCGCCGGGGCGCACCTTGCCGACGATGGCGTTGAAGTTGGCGCCGTCGCAATAGACGAAGCCGCCGGCCTCGTGGACCGCGTCGGAAATCGCCTTCATGTCGCGTTCGAACAGGCCGCAGGTGTTGGGATTGGTGATCATCACCCCTGCGACATCGGGGCCGAGACGCGCCTTCAGCGCTTCGAGATCGACCCTTCCGTCGGAATTGGCGGGGATATCCTCGACCCGGTAGCCGGCGAAGGCCGCGGTGGCTGGGTTGGTGCCATGCGCGCTTTCGGGGACGAGAATGACCTCGCGCGCATCGCCGCGGGCTTCGAGCGCGGCACGGATGCACAGGATGCCGCACAACTCGCCATGCGCCCCGGCTTTGGGGCTCATCGCGACGCCGTGCATGCCGGTCAGATCGATCAGCCAATGCGCCAATTCGTTGATCACTTCGAGCGCGCCGCGCACCGTATCGACCGGCTGCAGCGGGTGGACGTCGGCAAAGCCGGGCATCCGCGCGACCTTTTCGTTGAGCCGCGGATTATGCTTCATCGTGCACGAACCGAGCGGGAACAGCCCGAGATCGATTGCGTAGTTCTGCCGGCTCAGGCGCGTGTAGTGGCGCACGGTCTCAGGCTCGGACAGGCCGGGCAAGCCGATCGGATCCTCGCGGTCGAACCCGCCGAGGCGATTGGCGCCCGCCTGCGGTTCGGGCAGGTCCACCCCGGTGGTTTCGGCATGGCCGATCTCGAACAACAGCGGTTCCTCGAGCATCAGTGCACGGTTGCCGGTGGCGGTATCGGGGCCGCTCATCGCGTTGTGTCCTTCGACGGGGGTGCCGGGCTTCCAGCCCGAAGCGTTGGGAGCGTTCATGCCAGCACCTCCTCGAGTGCGGAGGCGAGCGTTTCCACGTCCTCCTCGGTAGTGGTTTCGGTAACCGCGACGAGCAGCCCGTTGGACAGCGCATCATGGCCGGGGAACAGCCGTGCGAGCGATACGCCCGCGAGGATATCCTGCTGCGTCAGTTCACGCACGATACTGCGCGCATCGCCATCGAGCAGCAGCGTGAATTCATTGAAGAACGCGTCGTTGAGCAGCTTCACGCCCGGCACCTTGGCCAAGCGGTCGGCGGCAAAGCAGGCGAGCCGGTGGTTCTCCATCGCCAGCCGGCGCAGCCCTTTCTCGCCGAGCAGCGTCATATGGACATTGAACGCCAGCGCGCAGAGCCCCGAATTGGTGCAGATGTTCGAGGTCGCCTTTTCGCGGCGGATATGCTGTTCGCGCGTCGACAGCGTCAGCACGAAGCCGCGCTTGCCCCCGGCATCGACCGTCTCGCCGCACAGGCGGCCCGGCATCATGCGTACGTGCTTTTCATCGCGTACGGCGAACAGCCCGAGATAGGGTCCGCCGAATTGCAGGCCGACGCCGATCGACTGGCCTTCGCCAACCACGATGTCCGCACCCAGTTCGCCGGGCGATGCGATCGCGCCCAGCGCTACGGGTTCGGTATTGACCGCGATCAGCAGCGCACCCTTGTCATGCGCAGCCTCGGCGATTTTCGCGAGGTCGGGCAGGCGGCCGAGGATATCGGGATATTGCACCACGACGCAGCTGGTGTCCCCGTCGATCCGCGCAATCAGCCCGTCATCGTCGGGCCTGGCGGTCAGGCTGGGCGGCGCACCGGCGATCTCGTCGTCGGTGAACTTGGCCATCGTCCGCACCACTTCGGCATAATGCGGGTGCAGCGCGCCCGAGAGCACGACCTTGCGCTTCTTCCCACGGGCGACCCGGCCCGCCATGGCCACCGCTTCCCAGCACGCGGTCGAGCCGTCGTACATCGACGCATTGGCGACCGCGCAGCCATAGAGCCGCGCGACCTGCGTCTGGAATTCGAACAGCATCTGGAGCGTGCCCTGCGCGATTTCGGGCTGGTAGGGCGTATAGGCGGTCAGGAACTCGCCGCGCTGGATGATGTGATCGACGCTGGCCGGGATATGGTGCTTGTACGCCCCTGCCCCGAGAAAGAACGCCGCGTCGGATGCGGCAAGATTCTTCTTGCTCAGCCGTCGCATATGCTTTTCGACCGCCATTTCGCTGGCGTGCATCGGCAGGCCTTCGATCGGGCCGGAAAGCCGCGCTGCCTCGGGTACATCGGCGAACAGCGCATCGATATCCGGCGCGCCGATCGTATCAAGCATGTCCGAACGGTCGGTATCGGTCAGGGGTAGGTAACGCATCTTGGTTCCTTCAGGCCCCGCAGGGCGTCAGAAAATCAAAGCCCGTCGCAGAAGCTCTTGTAAGCGGCCTGGTCCATCAGACCGTCGAACTGCGACTTGTCGCCGATGGTCATCTTGAAGAACCAGCCGTCTTCTTCGGGCGAGGTGTTCACCAGCGCCGGGTCGTCTTCCAGCGCCTCGTTGGTTTCCATGATCTCGCCGCTGATCGGCGCGTAGACGTCGCTCGCCGCCTTGACGCTTTCGACCACGGCAGCGTCCTTGCCCTTGTCGATCACGCTGCCGACATCGGGCAGCTCGACGAAGACGATGTCGCCCAGCTGGCCTTGTGCGAAATCGGTGATCCCGACGGTGGCGGTGTCGCCCTCGACGTCGATCCATTCATGTTCATCGGTAAAATAGCGGGCCATTTCGATCATTTCCCTCTGTGGTAGCGATGGGGGACGAAGGGGAGCGAGGCGACCGTGGCGGGCAGCCTTTTCTTCCGCACCTCGACTTCGAGTTCGGTGCCTTCGGCGGCAAACGCGGTGTCGACATAGCCCATCGCGATGGGCCGTTCGAGCGTGGGCGAGAAGCCGCCGCTGGTGATACGGCCGACCTGCGTATCACCCGAATAGACGAGCGCGCCTTCGCGGGCGGGCATCCGGCCGTCGATGGCGAGGCCCACGCGTTTCTGCGCGGGTTCCTCGGCGAACGCCTGCATTACCGGCGCATGGCCCATCCAGCCGCCTTCCTCGCGCCGCCGCTTGGTCAGCGCAAAGCCGAGATCGGCGGACACCGGATCGGTTTCGGTGGTGATGTCGTGGCCGTAGAGCGGCAGGCCCGCTTCGAGCCGCAGGCTGTCGCGTGCCCCCAAGCCGACGGGACGCACTTCGATTTCGGCGCACAGGCGGTCGGCAAAGCTTTCCGCGAATTCGGCCGGCAGCGAGATTTCGAACCCGTCTTCGCCGGTATAGCCGGCGCGGGTGATGCGCAGTGGCCATTCGCCGAAGTCATGGACCACGCTTTCCATGAAGACCATGTCGTCGATGACGTTGCGCATCACGCGGTTGAGCGCGGTCGCCGCGCTGGGGCCCTGCAGCGCGATCAGCGCGTGTTCGTCCATATGCGTCAGCGTGACATCATCGTCGAGATGCTCGCGCAGATGGGCGATATCGTCCCATTTCATTGCACCGTTGACGACGAGGTAATAGGCCGGTTCGCCCCAGCGTCCCTCTGTGCCGGCTTCCTCGTCGCCCTCGATCCACGGCGTGGCATTGGTGACCATCAGATCGTCGAGGATACCGCCGTCATCGTCGAGCAGCAGCGAATAGCGCACCTTACCCGGCTTGAGCGATGCGATCGCCCCGGGGAGCAGTTTCTCGAGTTCGGCCGCAGCCTTGTCGCCGGTGACCATGAGCTGGCCCATATGGCTGACATCGAACAGGCCCGCCTGGTTGCGGGTCCAGTTGTGTTCGGTGACGATGCCTTCGTACTGGATCGGCATGTGGTACCCCGCAAAGGGCACCATCCGCGCGCCCTTGCGGCGATGCCACGCATCGAGCGGCAGCGTTTCGGTTTCGGCAATCGTGTCTTCGGTGTCGTCGCTCAAGTCCCGTCCTTCGCAAGCATGGGGGCGCCCCTTCGCGGTGCGCCGAAAACCCATGCCCCCTCTGTCGGGAAACCTGAGAGACTGGCGCACGGATGAGTGCGCTTACCCCTTCGGTGGCCACGCGCAGGCGCGCGGCGCTTTCCAGAGTGCCGATGGAGCGCACGGTCCGTTTAGCCTGAGAGTTTCCGGGGCGGTTGCTCCTTCGGCGCCGGGTGGACGCCGCCACCCGAACTCTCCCGTGCGCGCCTGCCGCAGAATCGCTTCCGCAGCCGACGTGAGTGCCCTGCGCGATAAGCGCCGCCCGGTCAATCCAGGTTCGGGCGCAGCCAGCGTTCGGCAGTGGCAATATCCACATTGCGACGCGTGGCATAATCCTCGAGCTGGTCGCGTCCGACACGCGCCACGCCGAAATACTCCGCCTGCGGGTGGCCGAAATAGAACCCGCTCACTGCAGCGGTGGGATACATGGCGAAGCTTTCGGTCAGCGTGATCCCGGTGTTGGCTTCGGCGTCGAGCAGGTCGAACAGGATCGGCTTGAGGCTGTGGTCGGGACAGGCGGGGTAGCCGGGCGCGGGACGGATGCCGCGGTATTCTTCCTTGATCAGCGCGGCATTCGTCAGCTGTTCCTGCGGCGCGTAGCCCCACAGATCGGTGCGCACGTGCTGGTGCAGCCGTTCGGCAAAGGCCTCGGCGAAGCGGTCCGCCAGCGCCTTGAGCAGGATGTCCGAATAATCGTCCTTGTCGGCGAGGAAGCGTCGCGAATGTTCCTCGATACCGTGGATGCCCACGGCGAAGCCGCCCAGCCAGTCGCCCGCCGGATCGATGAAATCGGCCAGACACATATTGGGGCGGCTGCGCGACTTCTTCACCTGCTGGCGGAGGAACGCCATCACCGTAGGCGATGCGCCCGCCGGATCGGCGATTACGACATCGTCGCCGTCGCGCGTGCAGGGCCACAGCCCCGCCACTCCGCGCGCGGTGAACCATTGTTCGGCGACGATCCGGTCGAGCATGGCGTCGGCATCCGCCTTGAGGCTGCGGGCGCTTTCGCCGACGACCTCGTCATCGAGGATCTTGGGATAGGTGCCGTGCAGTTCCCACGCCCGGAAGAACGGGGTCCAGTCGATATATTCGCGAAGTTCCGCGAGGTCCCAGCCATCGAACACATGCAGCCCGGGCTGCAGCGGCGCGGCGGGCTTTTCGGCCATGCTGGCCACGAACCCGTTCGCGCGCGCATCGGCCAGCGGCATCAGTTCGCTCTGCCCCTTGCCAGCGCGCGTGTCGCGGACCTGGACATATTCCGCCGCGGTCCGGTCGACGAACTCATCGCGCTGCGTGTCGGACAGCAGGCGGCTGGCGACGCCCACCGCCCGGCTGGCATCGAGCACGTGGATAACCGGCCCGTCATAGGCAGGGTCGATCCGCAGCGCGGTATGGACCTTGCTGGTCGTCGCCCCGCCGATCAGCAGCGGCATGGTCATCCCGGCGGTTTTCATCTCTTCGGCAACGGTGACCATTTCATCGAGCGAGGGCGTGATCAGGCCCGACAGGCCGATGATGTCGGCATCGTTCTCGTTCGCGGCTTCGAGGATTTTGGACCACGGCACCATGACCCCGAGGTCGATCACCTCGTAGCCATTGCATTGCAGCACCACCCCGACGATGTTCTTGCCGATGTCGTGGACGTCGCCCTTCACGGTGGCCATCACGATCTTGCCCTTCGCGCGGGCGCCCGCTTCCTTCTGCGCCTCGATGTAGGGGATCAGGTGGGCGACCGCCTTTTTCATGACGCGCGCGGACTTGACCACCTGCGGCAGGAACATCTTGCCGCTGCCGAACAGGTCGCCAACGACGTTCATGCCGTCCATCAGCGGGCCTTCGATAACCTCGATCGGGCGGTCGAACTGCTGGCGCGCCTCTTCGGTGTCGGCCACGACATGCGCGTCGATGCCCTTGACCAGCGCGTGTTCGAGCCGGCGGCGCACGTCCCAGCCGCGCCATTCCTCGGCGGCCTTTTCGTCGGCCGCACTCTTGCCCTTGTAGCTTTCGGCGAGGTCGATCAGCCGCTCGGTGGCATCCGGCCGCCGCATCAGGATCACGTCTTCGCAGGCTTCGCGCAGCTGCGGATCGATCTGGTCGTAGACGTCGAGCTGGCCGGCGTTGACGATCGCCATGTCGAGCCCCGCGGGGATCGTGTGATAGAGGAAGATCGAATGCATCGCGCGGCGCACGGTTTCATTGCCGCGGAAGCTGAAGCTGAGGTTGGACAGGCCGCCGCTGGTCTTCGCCTGCGGACACGCCGCCTTGATCTCCGCCACCGCCTCGATGAAATCGAGACCATAGCGATCGTGTTCCTCGATCCCCGTCGCCACCGCGAAGATATTGGGGTCGAAGATGATATCCTCGGGCGGGAAGCCGATCCCGGTCAGCAATGCATAGGCACGCTTGCAGATTTCGACCTTGCGCGCCTTGGTGTCCGCCTGCCCGGTCTCGTCGAACGCCATGACCACCACCGCGGCGCCGTAATCCATGCATTTGCGCGCATGATCGAGAAAGGCGTCCTCGCCTTCCTTCATGCTGATCGAATTGACGATCGGCTTGCCCGAAACGCATTTGAGGCCGGCCTCGATGACCTCCCATTTGGAACTGTCGATCATCACCGGGACACGCGCGATGTCGGGTTCGGCCGCGATCAGCTTGAGGAAAGTGGTCATGGCATGCTCGGCATCGAGCAGGCCTTCGTCCATGTTGACGTCGATTACCTGCGCACCGTTCTCGACCTGCTGGCGCGCGACTTCGACCGCGGTGTCGTAATCGTCCGCCATGATCAGTTTCTTGAACCGCGCCGAGCCGGTCACATTGGTGCGCTCGCCGATATTGACGAAGCGGGCGGTGGTCAGATTGCTCATGAATTCAATTCCGGTCGAGGTCGCGCGCCAGCACGACATCGTCATAAAGGGTTCCGCCAACATCGAAGCGGCGGGTGGCGATCTGCCGGAAACCCTGTTTGGTATAGAAGGCGATGGCGCGGTGGTTGTCGTCTTTCACGCCCAGCAGCAGCCGGCGATGGCTCTGCGCCCCGCGTAGTACGGCATCGAACAGTGCGGCGGCGATACTGCTGCCGTGGAAGCGCGACAGCAGGTAGATCTTCTTGAGTTCGATATCGCCGTCCTGCGCGGCATCGAGTTCGGGCCGGGTGAGCAGCGCGTAGCCGATCGGCGCCCGGTCGATTTCGGCAAGCCAGGCACGGGCACCAGCAGCCAGCAGCCCGGCTAGATGATCGGGTGCATGCTTGGCCGCGCAATGCGCGACGAGCGCCTCGCCGCTGATCATCCCGGCGAAGGTCTCGAGGAAAGTGGCATCCGACACCAGCGCGAGCGCGCGCACGTCCGCTGCCCCCGCCTCGCGGATTACCGCCCCATGGAGGCCCCCGCCGCTCATGCCGCGATCGTGAACGGTTCGAGCCCCGCCAGATGCATGTCCGGGTCAGGCTTGGGCAGCACACGCGGCGCGCAGTTTTCGACCGCCTTGGCCATCGCGGCGATATGCGCGGGCGTCGAGCCGCAGCAGCCGCCCAGCGCGTTGATCCGGCCATTCTGCGCCCAGACCTGCGTCAGCGACGCAGTCGTTTCCGGCTGTTCGTCATACTCGCCGAGATCGTTGGGCAGGCCGGCATTGGGATAGGCCATCAGCCAAGTATCGGCGATATCGGACAGCAACTGCACATGCGGACGCAGCTGTTCGGCACCGAAGCTGCAGTTGAGGCCGATCGTCAGCGGCCTGGCATGGCGCACGGTGTACCAGAACGCCTCCACGGTATGGCCCGACAGATTGCGGCCCGAAAGGTCGGTCAGCGTCAGCGAGATCATCAGCGGTATGTCGCGGTCCAATTCGCGGGCCAGCTGCTTCACGGCCATGATAGCGGCCTTGCAGTTGAGCGTGTCGAACACCGTCTCGACGAGGATGAAATCGGCCCCGCCCGCGACAAGCGCGCGGCATTGTTCGACATAGACGGCGACGATTTCGTCGAATGTCACTTCGCGAAACCCTGGGTCTTCGACATCGGGCGAAAGCGACAGCGTCTTGTTGGTGGGCCCGACAGCGCCCGCCACGAACCGCGGAATGCCGTCGTTCCGCGCATCGACCGCTTCACGGATGATCCGCGCCGCGGCGACATTGATCTCATGGACCAGGTGTTCGGCGCCGTAATCGGCCTGGCTGATGCGATTGGCGTTGAAGGTGTTGGTGGCGAGGATATGCGCGCCCGCATCGATGTAGCTGTCACAGATCCGGCGGATAACCTGCGGCTGCGTCAGATTGACGAGGTCGTTATTGCCCTTCTGCTCCTGCGCGAGATCGGTGCCCGCGGCATAGTCTTCGGGCGTTAGCCCGGCCTGCTGGATCGCGGTACCGTAGGGGCCGTCCTTGATCAGGATCCGCTGGGCTGCGGCGGCTTCGAATTCTTCGCGCTTGGTCATCGGCCTGCCTTCGCGCGCAGCCCGAGCATGTGGCAGATTGCATAGCTCAGTTCGGCGCGGTTGAGAGTGTAGAAATGGAATTGCCTTACCCCGCCCGCATATAGCCGGCGACACAGTTCGGCCGCGATGGTCGCGCTGACGAGCTGACGGGCGGCGGGGCGATCGTCGAGCCCGTCGAACAGACCTTCCATCCACGGCGGGATGGCTGTGCCGCACAGCCCCGACATCCGGCGCACCGCCGCGAAGCTGAGCACGGGCATGATCCCGGGCACGATCTCGCCGTCAATTCCCGCCGCTGCGGCCCGGTCGCGAAAGTCGAAGAAACATTGCGGATCGAAGAAGAACTGCGTGATCGCCCGGGTCGCCCCGGCGTCGAACTTGGCCTTGAGATTGTCCAGATCGGCCTGGCGATCGGGCGAATCGGGATGGACCTCGGGATAGGCGGCGACCGAAATCTCGAAATCGGCGACCCTCTTCAGTCCCGCGATCAGTTCGACTGCGTTGGCATAGCCGCCCGGATGCGGCGCATATTGCGATTGCCCGTCGGGCGCGTCGCCGCGCAGGGCCACGATATGGCGGATGCCCTCATCCCAGTAATGGCGCGCCACCTCGTCGACCTCTTCGCGGGTCGCCTCGACGCAGGTCAGGTGCGCGGCAGCAGGAATGCGCGCTTCGTTCTGGATGCGAACGACCTGCTGGTGCGTCCGCTCGCGGGTCGACCCGCCCGCGCCATATGTGACGCTGGCAAAACGCGGCCCGAGCGGGGCCAGCGTCTCGACGCTTTGCCACAGCGTCTCGTTCATGGTCGCATTCTTGGGCGGGAAGAATTCGAAGCTGACGTCGATATCGCCCGGGAGCCCTGAAAACAGCGGCGCTTCGAGTGCGCGCTGCGCTTCGCGCATCTGGTCCATCGTCGGGCTCATGACGCCGCCTTCCGGTCATCGACGCGCCGCGGCGCGATCCAGATCTTCACCACCAGTTCTCCATCTTCCAGTGCCGTCGGCGCGGCCGAGTCGAACCCGGCATCGCTGAGCAGGCCCATCATCTGTGCATCGTCGAACCCCAGCCGGGCATGCGCATGGCGATTGCGCAGTTCCTCGCGCTGATGCGCTGCGAAATCGACGATTGCGATCCGTCCGCCCGGACGCAGCACGCGGGCGGCCTCCGCCAGCGCGGCACCGGGCATCTGCGCGAAATGCAGCACCTGGTGGAACAGCACGCTGTCGAAACTCGCCGCGGCAAATGGCAGCGCCCCGAAGTCGCCCTGCACCAGTTCCACTCGCTCGGTCGGGAGGTGCTGCAGCTTGGCGCGTGCGACCCGCAGCATCGCCAGGCTCTTGTCGAGTGCAACGATCCGCTCTGCCCGCTCGGCAAACAGTTCGGCCATGCGCCCCGTGCCCGTGCCGATATCGAGCAGGCGCCCAAGCGGTTCGGGGCCCAGTGCACGCGCCAGTTCGGCCTCCACGGCCTCGTCCGAGGAATGCAGCCGGCGCAATTCGTCCCAATCGTCCGCATGCGCCGAGAAATAGGCCTGTGCCTCGCTTTCCCGGTGCTGGCGGATCGCGGCCAGCTTGCGCCGGTCCTGTTCGCACTGGTCCGCAAAGGCCGCGTCGGCAGCCTCCGCATCGACCAGCAGATCGCCGATAGCCGCGCAAAGCGGCGGCGCTTCGCTCGAATCGGCGCAGGCGCGCAGGAATACCCAGCTGCCTTCGCGCCGTCGTTCGGCCAGACCCGCGTCGCACAGGATGCCGATGTGCCGCGACACGCGCGGTTGGCTTTGCCCCAGCACCTGCGCGACTTCACCCACCGCCAGCTCCATCGAGCCGAGCAGGCGCATGATCCTGAGCCGGGTCGGATCGGCAAGGGCGCGGAAGAGATGTTCGGTTCGCATTGCGAAGAGGATATAAAGATATTTTTATATCTGTAAATCCGCCTTGCGGTGCAGTTCGGCAACAGCGCCTGACCAATCGGTGCATCCACACCGGATGTTTACCTCTAAGGACCACGCTACCGCCCAAATGGTCCGCCATCCGCCCGATCACGCCGCCGAACGCGAGCGTTTCGTCGAAGACCTGCTCGCCATCATGTCGGTGGCGGAGAAGGCCGGGCAGCTTGTCCTGTTGCCCATTCCGGAAGCCGGCGGCGATAGCGAAGGTGCCCCGCTGCGCGCAGAAATGTTGCAGGGCCGTGTAGGCGGGCTTCTCGGTTCGGGCGCCGCAGACCAGCTGGCCGCCTTGCAACGCCTGGCCGTCGAGGAAACGCGGCTCGGCATTCCGCTGCTGATGGCCAATGTTCCCGGCCGCGGCACCTCGGTCACCATGCCCGCCCCGCTTGCACTGGCCGCGACATGGTCGCCGCACATTGTGGAAAGCGCTGCCCAGATCGTGGCGGGGGAAGCGCGAGCGCACGGGATGAACTGGCTCATGGGGCCCCAGGTCGTCCTGACGAGCGATACCGAAACGGAGGAACTGGCTGAAAGCTGGGGCACTTCAGTAGATCTGGCGCGCGCCCTGGCCGCGGCCACCGTGCGCGGCCTGCAATTCGAGGGGCAGGATGGCGACGGCGTGCTGGCTTGCCTGCGCACCGACGCGCCTGGCTGGATCGAGCGGCGCGATCCCGACATACTGACCGACAAGCTCCGGCTGGTGGCCGGCGTGCTGCGCGAATCGCCCCCGGCGAGCATCGCGCTGGGTCTACTCGCGCAGACAGTGCATGACCGCGGCGAGACTGCGGATGGCGCCCCGTCGATCGGCGGCCCTGCCAGCTTCGACGGGATCGACCTGGCCGAATGGGTCGCGATCGGCCGGTCTGCGGGACAGGAGGCCGGTGAAACGCCTTACCAAATGCTGGCAGTGGACAGCATCGTGAAAGCGGTGGGCGACGGGCGGGTCGGCATGCGCCAGCTCGACGACGCGGTGCGCAAGGTACTCGGCGCGAAATACGATCTGGGCCTGTTCCGCGCCGATCTGCGCGATATCGCCCCCGCCACCGACTGGTCGGCGGATCACGCGCGAACGGTCGCGCTGGACACTGCGCGCCACGCGATCGTCCTGCTGCGCAACGATCCCGCGCTGTTGCCGCTCGATATCGCGTCGGGCGAAATCCTCGTTGTCGGGCATGCCGCAACCGACCGGGCGCTTCCGACTGGCGGAGCGCATGGTGACGCCGCCAACCTGCTCGACGGGTTCGACGCACTGGGCCTCGCGCACAGTTTCGTCCCCGGCCTGGCGGTCCGCGCCGATGCCAGACCCGCCGGGCTGCTCGACGCCGATCACATGGCAATCGGCATGGCCTGCAATGCCGCGCGGCGGGTGGGCACGGTGATCGTCACGCTCGGCGACTGCGAGCGTGTGGGAGAAGCGGAACAAACGCTCCTTGATTCGCTCCATGCGGTCAATCCGAACATCGTCCTGATCAGCCTCGGCTCGCAGCCGCTCGACCCCGACGCGCGCGGGACCAAGCTGCCTTGCGTGCTGCATGCCGGGCAACTCGGCACCATGTCGGGCCATGCGCTGGCCGAAGTGCTGACCGGCGAATTCGCGCCGCGGGGCCGCCTGCCACTGCCGCTGACGGAGAAGGGGCAAGCGGGTTTCACCTTGGGACACGGGCTGGGCTATTCCGATTTCGGCCTCGGCGAAACCGCGGTCGAACTGAGCCACGACCGGATTATCGTCAGCGCCACGCTGTACAATGTCGGCAAACGCGAAGGCACCGAGACGGTGCAGCTCTATGTGCGCAGCCCGGGACAGAACGGAGCGCAGGCGCGCAGGTTGGCCGACTTCCAGCGCGTCTCGCTGATGGCAGGCGAAACGCGGAGCCTGCTGTTCGAAGTCGGCGGCAACCAGCTGGGCCATTTCATATCCGATGGCAGCTTCGTGATCGAAGCAGGCACTTACGAGATCGCGGTCGGCCTCAGCGACGATCGCGCGCATGTTTCGAAGATCACCGTATCGACCACGCTTGCCCGGACCATGGAGCGGGCGCTTTCTTCCGAACCCCTGCCCGCGCTGTTCGGCCGCTTGCGCAACGCGGGCTGACCGCCTGCCGGCACGACGCCCGATTTCGGTTTGGGCCTCGGCCCGCCTCGTGTAGGGGGCCCGCATGCGCGACGCCCACGGCCGTCAGATTGACTATATCCGCCTCTCGGTCACCGACCGCTGCAACCTTCGCTGCACCTATTGCATGGCCGAGGAGATGGAATTCCTCCCGCGCCGCGACCTTCTGACATTCGAGGAAATCGAAACGCTGGCGCGTCATCTGGTGGTCCGCGGCGTTCGCCGGATCCGCCTGACCGGCGGCGAACCGCTGGTGCGCAAGGGTGTGCTCGAACTTGTCGAGCGGCTGGCACGGTTGCGCACGCACGGGCTCAACGAACTCACGCTCACCACCAATGGGACGCGCCTGCCCGAAATGGCGCAGGACCTGTTCGATGTCGGGGTGCGGCGTATAAACATCAGTCTCGACACGCTCAGGCGCGACCGGTTTGCCGAGCTCACCCGCCGCGACGAGTTCGAGCGGGTGGTTAGCGGCATCGACGCGGCGCGCGATGCCGGCCTGGCAGTGCGCATCAACACCGTGGCGATGCGCGGTACGAATGACGACGAGATGCGCGACTTGCTTGCATGGTGCGGCGCGCGCGGGCTCGACCTCGCGCTCATCGAAGCCATGCCGCTGGGCGAGGTCTCGGTCGATCGTCCCGCCGCGCACCTGCCGCTCGACGCTGTGCGCGAGGAACTCGAACGCCATTTCACGCTCGTCCCCTCGCTCCACCGCACCGGCGGGCCCGCACGCTACTTCGACGTCGCAGAGACGGGCACGCGGATCGGGCTCATCACTCCGCTCAGCAACAATTTCTGCGCCGGGTGCAATCGCATCCGTATTTCCGCGACCGGGACCGTCTATGGCTGCCTGGGCCATGACCAGAAGGTCGAACTGCGCGATATCGTGCGCGCAGGTGGCGAAGCCGCGCTCGACGAGGCGCTCGAACGCCTGCTCGCGGGAAAGCCGCTGCGCCATGCCTTCGATGCCGCGCAAAGCGAACCTGCCCTGGCGCGCCACATGAGCGTGACCGGCGGCTGACGCGACCCCGCCCTACGGCGGCGCGCGCCTTCCATGACGCCATTGCCGCGGTGCTGTTGCATATCCAGCGATTAGCATGATTGCAGCGCCGCGACTTGGCGCTACGATGCGGCATGATCAAAACGCCCTGGCACAGCCGCCTCGCCTTCGCCCTTGCACTCGCGCTACCAGTGTATTTCGCCATCGCCGCGCTGGGGACCAAGTTCGGCCTGTGGGATTGGCGGACCGGCCTGCTTACCCTTACCATCAAGGCCGGGCCGATCCTGCTGGGCATCGTGGCGCTTATCGGTCTGATCTCGCTGATCGTCGTCCTGCTGCGCAAGCCCCGCAAGGGCTGGCTGCTGTCGCTGATCGCGCTGCTGGTCCCGATCGGCATCTTTGCCGTTCTGGGCGCCATTCGCAGCCAGGCGGCCGACATCCCGCCGATCCACGACATTGCGACCGATACCGCCAACCCGCCTGTCTTCTCGCAAACCGTGCTCGATCAACGTGCCGCTGCGGGTGCCAATCCGCTGAATGACTACGACACGCCGCTGGGCGAGCTCGAAATGTGGTCGGAATCCGAGCCGCCGCTGGCCGATCGGTCGCATGCGCAGGTTATTGCCGCCGCCTATCCCGATCTCGCGCCGCTGCCCCTGGGTTCGACCAGCCCGGCCGAAGCCACGGAACTGGTGGTATCCGCGATGGAGGAGATGGGTTTCGCCCAAGTGACCGCCGATGCCGAAACCGGCCGGATCGAAGGGGTCGCGGAAACATTCTGGTTCGGCTTCAAGGACGATATGGTCGTGCGGATTGCCGATGGTGCGATCGATTTTCGCTCGGTTTCTCGCGTGGGCGTGAGCGATCTGGGTGCGAATGCGGCGCGCATTGCCGCCTTGCGCGATGCCATTGCCGAACGACTCAATCGCTGAATTGGACGATCGCCAGCGCGCTACGCTGGAACACGGTCAGCACGCATAGCGCGGCATATGCGTAGGCCAGCGGGACGAACCACGCCGGAAACAGCGCGAAGGCGATGAAGACGGCGATTGTTTCGCCGCCTTCGGCCAGCCCGGTCGAATAAAAAAAGCTCTTCCTGCCATGCGCATCGGTCCGCGCGCCGCGTTCCGCGGCGATCACGGCGTAGGCGAGGAAGCTGACGCCGGTCAGGACGAAGCTGGCGACCAGCACCAGTGCAGCCTGCGTGTTGGCCGGATCGACCAGCCCGAAGCCGAGCGGCACCGACACGTAGAAGGCGAAATCGGCGACGATATCGAAATAACCGCCCAGCACGGTCGGGCCGTTCGCCCGTGCGACCGCGCCGTCGAGCCCGTCGAGCAGGCGGTTGGCGAGGATGAGACCCAATCCGGCGCTGAAGTAGCCGACGGAAATCGCCGCCGCGCCGGCCAGCCCCAGTGCGAGGCCGAGAAAGGTGATCGCGTTAGCAGTCACTCCCCGCCGCGCCAGCGCGCTGCCCAACCGGTTGAGCGGCGGGTCGATCAGCGGGCGCAGTTTCGCATCGAACATGGTCGTATCCTATCCGCTCAAACCCAGGTGATCAGCCCGATCCATGCGCCAGTCATCGCCGTCGCCATATTGCCGGCGATCCAGCTGCGCACACCCAGTCCCGCGACTTCGGCGCGCCGTTCGGGACACAGCGTGCCGATGGTCGACACCAGCAGCCCGATGCTGGCGAGGTTCGCGACCCCGCACAGCGCATAGGTGACGATCAGCAGGCTGCGCGGCGCGAATGTGCTGGACGGCAGTGCGGCAAGCTCGAGATAGGCGACATATTCGTTGAGGATCGCCTTGGTGCCCATCAGGCTGCCGGCGGCCTGCGCTTCGGCCCAGGGTACGCCGATCAGCCACATCAGCGGCGAAAACAGCCAGCCGAAGGTCCGCTTCAGGCTCAGCGGCTCGCCATCGACCATGGGCAGCAGCGCCAGCAGCTGGTCGGCCAGCGACACCAGCGCAAACACCACGATGATCACTGCGATCACGGCAAGGAACAGCTGCATGCCGTCCATCGTCCCCTTGATGATCGCATCGATGCTCGATTCGAACTTGAGGCCCTGGCTGCCGGCATCGGGCTCCTCGCCTTCCGCGCTCGCTTCGCCGGGTACCATCAGCTTGGCGATCAACAGCGCTGCAGGAAGCGATATCAGCGAGGCGGAAATCATGTGCCCCACTGCATCGGGCACCGTGCGCGACAGGGTGGTGGCGTAGAGGATCAAAATCGCACCGCTGATCGTCGCCATGGCCAGCACCATGACCTGGAACAGGTCAGCCCGGCTCATCCGCGCGAAATAGGCGCGCACCACCAGCGGGCTTTCCACCACGCCGAGAAACATGTTCGCCCCCCCCGACAGACCGACCACGCCGCTGACCCTGAGCGTGCGCCGCAGCAGGAAGGACAGGCCATCGACCAGCCAGCGCAGCACCCCCCAGTGCCACAGCAGCGCGGCCAGCGCCGAAAAGACGATGACCAGCGGGAGAATCTGGAAGGCGATGATCACCGGCGCCTCCGCGCCCTGCGCCAAGTCGAAGGGCAGCGGCGCACCCCCGAGATAGCCGAACATGTAGGACGACCCGTCGAGCGTTGCGCGTTCGATCGCGGCGACCGCCTCGTTGGCCAGCGTCACGGCATCCCAGACGAACGGTACGCGGACGATCAGCAGTGCGAGGCCCGCCTGCAGCGCCAGCGCGCCAGCGATCCAGCGCCATGTCGGCCTTGCGCTGCGGTCTTCCGAAATGGCCCAGGCGAGCAGCACCATCAGCGCAATGCCCAGCAGCCCGCGAAACTGGTCGAAAAACTCCATGCGCTTCCCCGTTGGGTCTCAGCCCGTGCGGCCCGGCAGCGAGCCCAGCGTCCGCCTGTCATGTTCGCGAAAGGTCGGCAGCGCAAGAGCGCCGCAGGAACGCGCCCCGGCGCTAGCCACGACGCCAGGTGTGATACCTTTCCACCAGCGACAGAAGCGTTTCGGGCTTGTGCTTCTTCTTCCATTCGCCCGCGGCGAATTTGTTCGCTTCCGCCAGCGTCGGATAGGAGTGGATCGTGCCGAGGATCTTGTTCAGGCCGAGCTTATGCTTCATCGCTAGGACGTATTCGGCAAGCAGTTCGCCGGCATGCGCACCGACGATCGTCGCCCCGAGAATGGTGTCCTTGCCCGGCGGGGTCAGCACCTTGACGAAGCCCTGCGTCTCGCTCTCGGCGATAGCGCGGTCCAGCCCGCCAAGCTCGTAGCGTGTGACCTCGTAGGCCACGTCCTGCGCTTCCGCCTCGGTTTCGTTCAAGCCCACCCGGGCGATTTCAGGATCGAGGAACGTCACGGCGGGGATCACGCGGTAATCCGCCTTGAACCGCTTGAATTGCCCGAACAGGGCATTCACGCTGGCAAACCAGGCCTGGTGACTGGCCGTATGCGTGAACTGGAACGGGCCGGCGACATCCCCCGCGGCGTAAATGTTCGGGAATTTGGTCGCGAGGAATTCATCGGTCACCACGGTCTTGGCCGTGTCGATCCCGATATCTTCCAGTCCGTAGCCCGAGAGGCGCGCCGCACGGCCCACGGCGACGATCAGCGTATCGAAGGCGATCTCGACTTCCGCGCCACCATGCTCGGCGATCAGCTTGCCAGTCTCGACCCGCAGCGCGCGGTGAGCGGTCAGCACGTTCACTCCCGAGCTTTCGAGCGCCGCCTGCGCCTCGAGCGACACGTCGGGGTCCTCGCGCCCGAGAATGCGATCGGCCATTTCGACCTGCGTCACCTGCGAACCGAGCCGGGCAAGCGCCTGCGACAGTTCGCACCCGATCGGCCCGCCGCCCAGCACCGCGACGCGCGCCGGGGCACGGTCCATTGTCGCAAGCGCGTCCCACATCGTGTCGCTGGTCAGATAGCCGCTGGCTTCCAGCCCCGGGATCGACGGGATCAGCGGACCGGCACCCGCGGCGATCACGATCGCGCGCGTGGTCAGCCGCTGCACACCGCCATCCTTGCGCGCGATTTCGACGGTCCATGGATCGACCACTCGGCCGTAGCCTTCGACCACATCGACACCGAGCCCGGTGTAGCGTTCGACGCTGTCATGCGGCTCGATTGTCCGGATCGCGCCCATCACGCGTTCGATCGTCTCGCGAAACGGCACTTCGGGTTCGACCGGTTTCAAACCATATCTATCGGCATGGCGCATCTGCTCGGCAACCTTGGCGCTCTTGATCAGCGCCTTGGACGGCACGCAGCCGGTGTTGAGGCAATCGCCCCCCATCTTGTTCGCTTCGACCAGCGTGACCTTGGCCTTCACCGTCGCCGCGATCAGTGCGGACACCAGCCCGGCCGATCCCGCCCCGATCACCACCAGGTTGCGGTCGAAGGATTTGGGCCGGGTGAACCCGGAATAGACCTTGCGCCGCTTGATCCAGCCGATGATCGCCTTGGCGATCCACGGTGCGATTCCGAGCAGTGCGAAGGACACCAGCACGGCCGGCGACGCGATCCCCGCCAGGCTGTCGATCTGCGCCAGCTGCGTTCCCGCATTCACATAGACGATCGTCCCCAGCAGCATGCCCACCTGGCTGACCCAGGCGTAGGTCCACAGCCTGATCCGCGTCAGTCCCATCACCAGATTGACCACGAAGAAAGGGAACAGCGGGATCATGCGGATGGTGAAAAGGTAGAACGCCCCGTCGCGTTCGAGCCCGGCATTGACCGTGCGCAGCCGTTCGCCGAAGCGCGTTTCGATCGCGTCGCGCAGGACGTAGCGCGAGGCAAGAAACGCCAGCGTGGCGCCCAGCGTCGAGGCGAAGGACACCACGACCGTACCGAGCAGCACGCCGAACAGCGCGCCCGCCGCAAGCGTCATCACCGCCGCACCGGGCAGCGAGGCCGCAGTCACCGCAACATAGGTCAGGAAGAACAGCCCGACGACCTGGACGGGATGACGCTGGTAATAGCCATCGACCTCGCCCGCGACGCGCTTGATCCCGTCGACGGTCAGATAGTCTCCGACCCCGAAGAACACATAGGCTGCGATCAGGGCCGCCAACGCCAGTATGATGAGAAGCTTTTTCATGATGTCCCTGTATCGTGCGCCGGATCGCCGCCTGTCCGCAGCCGGTTACACCGACTGCGCCAGCTTTGCGAAGCTTTCGACCCAGCGCCGGTCGATCCAGCGCTTGAGTGTACCCGGCCATCGCCCGCGCAAGGCGATCGGACCATAGATAGCGATGGCCGTGCGGGGGCCGGTCGACAACAGGTAAAGGCTCGCGGGCCGCGGACGATAGGAGCGCAATTGCCCCCGCCCTGTCGCCAGATGGCGCAGATTGGCCGCCAGAACCTTCCCGCTGTGCACGGCATGGACCCCCGAACGCGCGACCGGCATGTCCTGCCGCACGGCAACATCGCCTGCCGCGAGCACATGCGGGTGCGACAAGGATCGTTGGTGGCGATCGACCGCAATAAAGCCGTCCGGATCGACTGCCAGCCCGCCTTGCGCAGGCCATTCGGGCGCAGCAGCGCCAAGCGAAGCAATGACGATGTCGAGCGGTTCGAGGGACTGGCCGCCGGCGTAGAACGTGCCCGCTTCAACCCGCGCATCTTCCGCCACTGCGCCGATAGCATGTCGTGCAAGCTCGCGTTCCAGCAACGCACGGGCACGGTTGCCGAAACCGGGCAAGGCGCCATCTGCGCCGTTCACAAGCGTAATCCGCGGCGCGCTGCCGAAGCGCCGTCTCAGCGCGAAAGCGAGCTCGACCCCTCCCGCGCCGCCGCCCACGACCGCCAGATGGCGCGGGCGCTGCGCCACACCGGCGATCCGTTCGTCAATTCGCGCAAGGAACGTGCCGATCGGTCGCACATCGACAATCCGCGGGTCTTCGCCGATGGTGCCGGTCTCCTGCCCCACGCCGCCCGAGTCGATCGAGCAGTAATCGAATGCGATGCGCTGCCCCGACGCGGTGGCGAGAGTGCGCCCGGCGGGATCTAGCGCGACGCATCGGTCCTCGACGAATTCGGCCCCGGCGCGCCCTGCCAACGCACCGACATCGATCAATCCTTCTTCCCGGCCATATTCACCCGCCAGGGTGCCGGGGATCATGCCCGAATACCGCGTCTGGCGCTGCGGAGAGAGCATGATCGTCCGCGCTTCCTGCGACCCGCGCCATATCCAGTCCGCCAGCACCCCGAGGTGCGCGTGCCCGCCCCCGACGAGCACTATGGTGGGCGAGGCTTTCGGCATGATGCAGGCGATGTCGCGCAGCGGAAGCGATGTCAATCAGGGGCCGCGCAAGCCGTCCGCAAGCCCCGCAACCGAGCCGCGCCGCATGCGCCAAGCTAACCGATGTCAGTCGGGAAACCATCGTATCGGCTCCGCGTTCTCTCCCCGACCGACGCCTGCAGCTCCGACTGCGTGCGTCGTTCATTGCACAGCCGACCATGACGGTCCGCATTGCAATCCGTTTCGGCCCTATCGCGAGGTTTCTCTGTGTTCACGCAACTCAATCCTCCGCTCCCGGTTCTGGTGACCGACAAGGGCACCGGCATGGCTTTCGCAGTCATCGACTATGGCGCGGAACACAATCTGCTCTGGGTCACCGCGCTCGACCAGTCGGGCGAGATATGGTGTGCGCCAAACCCGAAGGTCCGCATGCAGGCGAACTGGTCGATGGGCCGCGTACCCGACAGCGCTCTCGTCTGCAGCGCCGAGAGGGGGGCGACGCAATGAAACCGGGTCTTCTCGCCGTCGACGAAGCGAAGTCGGCAGACATCACCGAACAATTCCGGGCGCATGTCGCGCATGCGGATTTCCCCTGCGTGGGCGCCAAGTCAGCACAGGCCCGCAATATGCTCGACGTGGTCATCGCCCACGACATGCGCAGCGGATGGGACGATTTGCGGATTCACGACCGCCTGCTTGAATGGGCCGATCGCTATCGCAACGACCCTGAAGGGCTGCGCAGCTTGGCGGTGATTTTCCAGCAGCCAGACGAGATCGACGAGCCGACCTTCGAACGGCTGCTATGGCAACGCCTGCAATCCTTTGCCGAGAAGGACAACTGGCTGGGCCAGTCCTACGATACCAGCGTCAGCGCGGATCCGACCGACCCGCATTTCTCGTTGAGCTTCGGCGGCGAAGCCTATTTCGTGGTCGGGCTCAACCCGTCTGCCTCACGACCGGCCCGCCGTTTCGCCTATCCCACGATGGTCTTCAACCTGCACGACCAGTTCGAAACGCTGCGCGAGGATGGGCGCTACGAACGCATGCGCGATGCCATTCTCGACCGCGACCGCGACCTTGCCGGCGACATCAACCCGATGCTCGCGCGCCACGGCGAAAGCAGCGAAGCGCGGCAGTACAGTGGCCGCGCGGTCGACGATGGCTGGGAATGCCCCTTCCGCGATCCCCGACTGGAGGAAAAATGAACCGTATAGAACCGCGCAGCGGGGTGGCTTTCGAGCTGCCCAGGGGCGCCGAACTGACCGTCTGCGATCCCGAGGGCCGTCAGGTTTCGGACTTGCTGGCGTACAATGCGCAGGACGTACGCGAAGTGATCTCGAACGGCCGCACCTTCGATTACGAGGAAACCTTGCGGCTGGGCAAGGGCAACCGGCTGTGGTCCAATCGGTCGAACCCGATGCTGACGATCATCGAGGATACGGTGAAGCAGCACGACTTCCTGCTGACCCCGTGTTCCGAAGACACATTCCGCCATTTCTACGCCGACAAGCCCGTACACCGCGGGTGTTTCGGCAATCTGGCCGAAGCGCTGAAGCCTTTCGGCATCGAACCCGATGCCATTCCCACGGCGTTCAACATCTTCATGAACGTGCCCGTCGATGGCGACAGCGGGCTGATCGCGGTGAAGCCGCCGGAAAGCCGGCCGGGCGACCGGATCGTGCTGCGCGCCGAAATGGATCTGGTGATCGGGCTGACCGCCTGTTCTGCCTACGATTCGAACGGTGGAACCTTCAAGCCGATCGATTACGAGGTGAATTGAGTTGGCCGAGGTGCTGAATATCTGGTCCGGATGGCCGCGGATCGTCGAAATCGCCGGCAATGCCTTCCTGTTCTATGCGCTGATTATCGTCATGGTCCGGATGGTGGGCAAACGCACCACCAGCGAGCTCAACAATTTCGACTGGATCATCAACGTGATGATCGGCAGCCTGGCGGCCAGCGGCGTTCTGCTGCGCAATGTCGCCACCGCCGATGCGATCGCCGCGATCGTGGTCCTCGCAGCCTGCCAGTACATCACGACCAAGCTCGTCCAGCGCAGCCGGACCATCGCCAATATCGTCAAGGCCGAACCCACCTTGCTGACGCACAAGGGGGAGTATCTGCGCGATGCCATGCTGCGCACACGTATTTCCGAAGAAGAGATCAAGACCGCGCTGCGGCAGAACGGGATCACGCACAACGCCGATGCCAACTGGGTCGTGCTGGAGACCAATGGCCAGCTGTCGGTCATCCCGCGGCAGGACGTCGCGTGGGCCGAAGCCGAGGCGCTGTCCGATGTCCACGCTCCGAAAGAACTGAAGGGCTAGTCCCAGTCCTCTTCGACTTTCAGCGGACCGTCGCCGTAGAGGTAGTCCGGATCAAATTGCGCATAGCGTTTCAGCGCCGCCCAGTCGGCGGTGTAGAGATCGCCGCGGCGGATTTCGGCAATTCCCAGCTCGCGCAGCTTGCCCACTGCCCGGTTGGCATGGATCGCACTGACACCGCACATGTCGGCCATGTCGAACTGCGTGAAGGGCGTGCGCAGGGCGCGCGTGACATTGCGGCCCACCAGTTCCAGCCGCGTGTGCAGTTCGGCATAGAGATGCGCGATCCGCCGCGGCGCGTCGAGCTGTTCGAGCATCTGGATCCACTTGCGGTGAATTGCCGCGTCGAGCAGCGTCGCAAACCACATGGCCCGCGCGACGCCGGGGCGGTCGCGCATGACCCTGCGCAGCGTGTCGTGGCTGACCGAACCCACCGTTACCCGGCCCGCGGCATCGATATTGTGATCGAGCCGCTTCAGTGCGAACCCGTGCAGGTCGACGAAATCCCCGGGGACGTGGATTCCGGTTATGAACCGCTTGCCCGCGCTTTCGATCGTGCGGAAGATATAGCCTTCGATCAGGATCGTGCTGCGGTCGGTTTTCGTACCCCGCGCAAGCAGGCGCGCGGTATCGCCATATTCGGCGACCGTATCGACCAGCCCTTCGATATATTTCAGATCATCGAGGCTGAGGTTCTGCCGCAGGCGACCGGCAAGAAAATCGCCGGTCAGGGGGAACGCTGGAGCCTCCGAACTTGCAGTCAGAGTCATGGCCGACAGTTAAGCAAGCCGATCAGAACGCGTCTATTGACGGATGTTAGCTTTCTGTTCTTTCTGCTCGTTTTGCAATTCTTGCTCCAGCGCAGCCGATACCGCATCGCGCACGCTGCGCAGCGGGTGCGCAATGCGCGGCGCGAAATCGTGCACCTCCCCGCCCGGCGCATACCCCCAGCGCGCCATGCGGCGGACTGCGTCTTCCTCCGCCGGTTGGCCGACCCGGTAGTCGCGATTGCCGTCACGCAGTTCGATTTGCGGATCGTGGTCTTCCAGCGACAGGAAAGCGAACACCGCCCGGCGCACCGCGTCGGGGCGCGACACCAGATCCTCGTAGCGCAGGACCAGCGACGCATGCAGTATGGGCAGGTCCTGCGCCACCGTGTCGTAGGCGTCGATGCCGTACCGCAGGAGCGCTGCGGGTTCGTCCGTGACCCATTTGCCGAGTGCTGCGGCCATCAACTGCGGGTGGCGCAGGATGACGATGAACTGCGCGGTCGGGAAAAGCTGCTGGTACAGGCGCATACGGGTGAGGTTGACTGGCGACTTTTCGAGCCACCAGGGCTTGTCCGGGTCGAACCATCCGCCCCAGTCCGACAGGAGGCGGCGCTGCGTCTCGAGCGTGTTCCACGGCGATTGTTCGGTGTGGTGCTGCAGGGGATCGGTGGCATAGTGTCCCGGCCGGCCGTCCAGCGCGGTGTGCGGGATCGCACCCTGGAGATAGCAGCCCTCGTTCTCCGGCACGGGAGCGTTCTCTATCGCGCTGATGGCGGGATGCGCGGCGATGATGCGGGCGAGCAGGCTGGTGCCGGTCCGATGCAGCCCGGCAACGAATACGAAACGGCTGCGCGGCGGGCTCATGCCGTTTTTCTCAACGCCAGCGCGCCATCGGAATAGAGGTAGGCAGGATCGAAATCGGCGTAGGCTTCGAGCTTCCTGCGATCCGCGATGCGGACCTTGCCGCGCTGGAAATCGGCGAGGCCGTTGCGCCGCAGGTCCGCCAGCGCGCGATTGGTGTGAATGGCGGTGGCGCCGCACATTTCCGCGATGTCGGTCTGCCGCAGCGGCGTTTCGAAGCCGTCGGGGTAACCCAGGCCGACCATGTCGAGCCTTCGCCAGATTTCGGCGAAGACATGCGCAATGCGCTTGGGCGCGGTCAGTTGTTCAAGCTTCATGATCCATTCGCGGTGCATCGCCGCATCCAGGAGGGTGGAGAACCAGAACAGGCGTGCGAGATGCGGCCGTTCGGCCATCACCCGCGTGATCGCCGAATGCGGAACCTGGCCGATCGTGGCCCGGCCGACGCAATCGATATTGTGATCGAGCCGCTTCAGCGCGAAACAATGCAGATCGACGAAATCGCCCGGCACGTGGAAACTGACCGCATAGCGCCGCTCGCCACTGTCGAGCGTCCGCAGGACGAAACCGTCGATCAGGATGGTCGACCACTCGCAGGCATCGCCGCGAGCGATCAGCCGTTCGCCATCCTCCAGCGTGCTGGTCCGCACGACCAGCTGCTCCAGTTCGGTCTTCTCGGCATCGGTCAGTTCATGCCGTAGCCGTCCGGCGAGAAACCGCCCCGTCAGGGGATAGCGATCGAACTCTGCGCTGAACGCCATCACGTCCTCCTGCGAAAACAAATGCAATTCGCAACCGTGCGTTCCGGCCATGCTTTGCATTAATGTTAACTTTCGGGAACAGGCCCGCACCCGCGCGTTTCTCGAGGACATATCTCCAGGGTCCCCCACTCATGAAAATCGCCGTTCTCGCCCATATTCGCCATGCCATCGCCGAACCCTTCGGGGGCGGAATGGAAGCGCATTGCGACATGCTGTGCCGGGGGCTGCGGGCCGCGGGCCACCAGGTCGACCTTTTTGCCGCCGATGGTTCGCAGGACGAAAGCCTCGTGCCGATCTGTGCTGCCCCTTATGACGAAGTACTCCCATGGCGCGTGTTCCGCGGGACCAGCGAACTGGCCGCCTATCAGCGCGACGCCTTCGAGCGCGTCCTGCTCGCCGTCGGCGCGGGCGCCTATGACGTGGTGCACAACAATTCGCTGTTTCCGGAAATCATCGAATGGTGCGCGCGGGCGGGGATCCCCTGCGTGACGTCGCAGCATGTCCCCCCATTCGGGGCGATGTTCGACGCGGTCGCCGCCACTCGCGAACGGCCGAATATCGGGTTCACCGTAACCTCGCAGGACCAGCAGGCGCTATGGGCCGATCGCGGCTGCGCGGGGCTCGAAGTCGTCCCGAACGGGATCGACACGGATCGCTGGGTGCCCCTTGGCGAGCCGCAGGATTATCTGACCTGGGTGGGCCGCATCGTGCCGAACAAGGGACTGGCCGAAGCGATCCAGGCCGCGCGCAAGGCGCGCGTCAGGCTGAGGATCTTCGGACCGGTCGAAGATGCCGGCTATTTCACCGAAAAGGTCGAGCCCTTTCTTAACGAGGGGATCGAATTTCACGGGCACCGTTCGGGCGATCGCCTGCGCGCCGAAGTGGCCGGGGCGCAAGCAGCGCTGGTAACCCCGCTGTGGGACGAGCCCTTCGGACTGGTCGCGGCCGAGGCGCTGGCCTGCGGCACGCCGATCGCCGGTTTCGATCGCGGTGCGCTATCCGAAGTGGTCGGCGACTGCGGCGTTCTGGTGCCCGGCGGCGATATCGGCGCGCTGGCGCACGCTATCCGCAAGGTACGCAGGATCGACCGCGCGGCCTGCCGTGCACGCGCGGTCGAGAAGCTGTCGATTGCGGCGATGATCGCCGGTTACGAGCGCTGCTATGCAGGCGCCATCGCCGGAGCCCGGCTGGCGTCGCTTCCGCGCCTGGCCTGGGATTCGAGCTGTTCGAGGACCAGCGAGCTGCTGGCATAGGGTTGATGTTCCTGCTGGCGGGTCAGCGCCAGGTGGCTTTCATCGGGATCCTGCAGCTTGGTCCAGCCGCCCGCCGGATCGGGCTCGATCAGTCCCATCAGGCGGAACGCGCGCAGCCAGTGCTGCATCGTCGGCTCACCCCATTTGTCGGCGAAGACCTGCGCATTGGCAAGCACGCTGTCGAGGTGGTGGACCGGGGGCATGTGATGCTTGTGATACTGGTGATAGGCCTTCGCGCCGCGCACCCACCATAGCGGCAAGCCCTGGGCGGCGACCGTCCGACCGAAATCGGTATCTTCGCCGCCATAGCCGACATAGCGCGGGTCGAACCCGCCCACCTCTTGGAAGGTCCGGGCCGGAAGCGCGAAATTCAGCGACCAGAAGCAACGGTAATCGCCGCAGCGCCCGACCATGTCGCGCGGCGGCCCGGCCCGGTCGGCGTGTTTGACGGCAAGCCGTTCGAACGCTTCGTAATCGATGCCTGACGCGGTCGCGCCTTTTGGCAGATAGCCGACCTCTCCCATCAGTACGCCGTCGTTGGCCTCGGCAGCTGCCGCATAATCCTCGATCAGCGAAGGCGCGGGGATGCAGTCGACATCGAGGAACACCAGCAGTTCGCCGCTTGCATGCTCGGCGGCAGTGTTCCGCGCCTCTGCCAGGCAGATGTCGCCGCTGCCCAGCATCACCTGCCGAACGGGAAACCCCGTTTCGGGCAGTTCGTATCGCTGGTCCTGCATCACCGCGACCACCAGTTCGCAAGGCGGGCGATGGGACCGGTTGAGACCGCGAACGAGGTTGCACAAATGGTCTTCGCGCCCATGCGCGAGCGTACAAACGGAAATCTTCATGCCACTATCTCCAGCGCGGGGCGGTTTTCAGTGCCCTGCCACAGCTCGCGAACGAGCCCGTCGAGCCATTCGGCCGCTTCTTCGGCAGGGTTGGTAGCGATGATCGAGCGCTGGTTTTCGACATCGATCATGCGCGCCGCGGCCCAGAGGCGCTCCCATGCAGCGGGATGCGAGGGCCAGTGGCGCGAAACCGCCGCCAGCCCTTCGCGGTCGAGCACTTCCGCCTTGCAGAACTGTTCGTCGAAATACCGCCACTCGGGAATGACGACCCATGGTTTGCCGGCAGCCAGGACCATCTGCACGGTGGTGTTCCCGCAGGACGACACGACGCGGTCGGCAGCTGCGATCCAGTCGCGCGGATTGTCGACCCAGCCGCGATGATCGAGATTGCCGGGCGGCGTCTCATGCCATTCGCTGCGCACCTGGCCGATGCTGATCCAGCGGCTCCCCGGCTCGGCGCGCGCGCCGAGCGTCAGCGGTGCAGAGGGCGTGCCCTCCCCGCCGCCGCCGGCAAGCACGAGCACGAGATCCTCCTGCAGATCGATGCCCAGTTTCGCGCGCGCCTCCGCCCGATCGGGAAAACCGGAACAATCGATCCCCACTCCCGAAGCATAATGCGTCTTGCGGCGCATGGCCGCCGGACGATCATGCTGCTCGAGCCGCTCCGAATAAGGCGCCAACAGGCCGACGGCACTGTCATAAGCCGCCATGTGCCCGGGATCGCTGCGCTCGCCATGCTGCAGAACCGCGACATGCGGGACCGAGCACAATCGCGCGAGCTGGCCGAGTTCGGCAGACACGTCAGTAATGAACAGCGCCGGCTGAGCTTCCGCGAACCATTGCGCGATTGCGGCGAAGGCCTGCGTTATCGATGGCCAGCCGAGCGGCGCGCAGTGGACGGTATCGGGGGCCGGCAGTGCGGCCATGGCCGGTGCCTCCTGCCCGGTGGGTTCGAACAGCGATGGAATGGTTTGCACCACTATACGCTCGTCGAGCGCGGCGAAGATGTCGTCCCGGGCGCAGAACAAAGTCACGCCGCGCGTTTCGATCAACGCGTTGGCAATCGCGGCCGCGCGTTCGGCGTGGCCCCGCCCCTGATGGTGAACGAAATATCCGATCGGGCCGTGCTCGCTCATGCCGGCACCCTCCCCGCCTGGCGTCCACGGACGCGCTGCGCCCGGTGATGCGCGAGTATCCCTTCCAGCGTCCCCGACGCGTGGCTTCGCCGCGCAAGGTAGACATTGGGCCGCGATGCGAGCGCCGCGACTTCCTCGGCATGATTGCCGACGAGGATGGCGTTGCGGCACGCGGTCAGCATATCGGCATCATTGCCGCTGTCGCCGGCAGCGAAGACACGGTCGAGCGGAATACCCAGCATCGCCGCGACATGGCGCATGGCTGCCGCCTTGCCCGCCTGGCGAGGCATGATGTCGAGCAGACGGTCATGGCTGAACACCACCCGCGCCGGGATGTCGCATTGCCGCAGCCGTTCCTCGACCCGCTTGGCGAGGCCCGGACACTCGGCATAATAGCTGCGCTTGTATGCCCGCTGGTCATAATCGGGCTGGGGCACGAGGCCCGGCAGCCCGGCCAGCGCGCGTTCGATCGCGCCGGGATGCCATTGGTGCCGGATCCGCTCGGCGAAACCCTGGTCGAGCGCCAGTTCGCCATCGCGTTCGACATAGATCTCGGTGCCGACCGCGGTGATCCATGCCAGCGGCAGCGGCAGTTTCCAATCGCGTACCAGCCGCCGCGCTTCCACGATCGAACGCCCGGTGGCAATCACGAAACCGAAGTCCCGTTGCCGCCGGAAAAACTGCCCGATCCGGGTCACCCCGTGATCGCAACCGGTCAGAGTGTTGTCGAGATCGCTGACCAGCAGGCTGGCCGGCGCGATGCAGCGGGCGGGCGTCGCTGCGACGATATCGCGCGCAATCGCGAGAAAACCCGCGGCATAGGCATCCCAGTTCACGCCGAGACTGTTGGTCCGCGCGTTGCGAGCGCAGCGCTTCCACAGTGCGGTGTCGGTGACCAGTCGCTCGATCGCTCCTCCGATCGCCGTCTCGTCCTGCGGGTCGACCAGCAGTCCATGCTCGAGTTCGCCGATGATATCCTGTGGGCCGCCGATCTTGGTCGCCACGACCGGAAGGCCATGCGCCGCAGCTTCCACCAGCGTAAGCCCATAGGGCTCCATCAGCGCCGGATTGACGAAGACCCCGCCCGTCCGCGCGGCGAGTTCGTAAAGCGCGCCGACCTGTTCGCGCGTATGCGCTTTGGGATAGGCGACCCGGCCGTACAGATCGTGCCGGTCGACCGCGTCGACAAGACCCTTCAGCACCTGCTGCTGCTCGGCCTCGCCCGATGACAGGTCGTCGCGCAGGCCCGCGAGGACCACCAGGTTGCAGCGCTCACGCAGCACCGAATTGGTACCGAAGGAATCGATCAGCCGGACGAGGTTCTTCTTGTGCACCGGGCGCGCGATCGCCAGCACGATCGGCTTGGACGGGTCGCGCAGGAACGGCGCGACGAGTTCGCGCGCCGGGGTATCGTCACAGCCGCCGGAGCGGCGCGAGACACCGGGAACCAGCCGATGGATCTTGCCGATGCGGGTAGAGGGATAGGCGGTCAGCTGCCGTTCGCATTCATCGCGCGACGAACCGATGACCGCACGCGCATGCGCGATTGCACGGTCTTCCTCCTCGATCCTCGCATCGATCGCCGCGCTTGGGCTGGCAAGAGCGCGGCGCTTGTCCATGCCGAGCGAATGCGCCGTGTAGACGAACGGTATGCCCAAGGCATCTTCCACTCGCCGCGCGACATCGGCAGCGTCAGCGAAATGCGCATGGATGAGGTCGGGAAGCCGCTCGCGCTGCGCAAGTTCGGCAATCAGCGCTTCGGCAAAAGCGTCGCGGTCCGCGCTGAGCGCTTCCTTGGCGAGGTACCGGCGGTCGCCGCTGTCGATTCGCCGGATGACGAGCTTGGCACCCAGCCATTCTTCCGGCTGCGCATGCGCCGTCCCCAGACGAGGATCGTCGAACCGCCGCGTGACGATTTCGGCCACCTCGACATCGTCGCGGCGCGCCAGCGCTTCCATCTCGCCGAGGATGTAGGTGATATGTCCACCAGTATCCTCGGTGACCCCATAACGGACGGGTTCACCCTTCAGGCAGCCACCAAGCGCGACCGATACAATATGCACAACACGTTCCTTAATGACCCTGCGTGCCTAACGGTCGCGGTGCAGTCCGGGTCCCCCAACCAACCAATGTTTATGCTGGATACGCAGCGGCGGCCGGGTGTTTGCCGATGCCGTGGACGGCGCGTGGCTATCGGGAAAGCGCGTCGAGTGCAGCAGGCGTGTCGACATCGGCCAGCATGTGACCATTCGCAGGCACCAGCGTGGCGGTTTCGCCCAGGTTGAGATGCCTGGCACCGCGTTCGCCAGTAAGCGTCTGCAGCGCGGCGAATGCTTTTTTGGGGAATGCCGCCGGAGGCCCTTCCGCCCCGTCGTCATAACGCGTGAACACGGTTCCCCTAAGCCGGGCAAGATCACGAAGATGATCGGATTCGACCAGCGGCATGTCTGCAAGGGCAATCACCAAGCGTTCGCACTTCGGTGCGGCAACGGCGACACCGGCCGCGATCGAACTGCCCATGCCTTCATCGGCATGGTGGTTGATCACTGCCTCCCACCCCGCACGCGGGCACAGCGACGAATCCAGCCGGCACACGAGATAACGCTGCGCGAACCCCGCCTTTTCGGCGGCCAGGGCCGCCCAGTTCCATAGCGGCTTGCCGCGCAGGTCCCGGGAGAGTTTGTCGCCGCCGAAACGCGTACCGCGCCCGGCAGCGAGCAGGATGATGCCGATCCCTCGATCAAGCGGCGGCACGCAACTGCTCGTACTCACCGACGATTTCCGCGAGCGCCGAAAGCGCGAGCGCAGTGGGATTCTTGCAGCCGGGAATGAGTCCGATCGGGCTGCGGATGCGGGCACGGTCTTCTTCGCTCACGCCCCTTGCCGCCAGAGCCATGGCGCGTTCGACCCGGGCATTCTCGCCCCCTTGCGCGCCAATGTAGAACATTTGCGAAGCAAGTGCCTGCTCGAGCAGCGCCGCTTCCCATTCGTGGTCGTGGAATAGCAGCAAACCCGCGGTCCAGCGGTCGCCCGTCAGTCCGCGCGCAGCTTGCCCAATGACCAGATCGGCGCGGCTGAACGGCCGGCACCGCACGCCCATCGCAGCGCAGAGCCGCGTGACGGCGGCAAGTTCCGGGCCTTCACCCAGTACGTTGAGCTGCATGCGCGGAATATAGGTACGGCGTGCCAGCGGCGATGGTGCGGGCAGGACCAGGGAGGTGGGGTCGCGCTGCTCCAGAGCATCCACCGCGGCACGGATGGCGTTCCGGTCGGGCGCGGGATCGAGCAATATATCGAGCCCCCCGCCGCACGGCAGGCGGAAATCGATCTTCGGCGATCCGCGTCCATAGCGGACCACTTCGGGGGAATGCAGCGCGGATACATCCGTCGCCAGCTGCGCCTCGAGACATCCGTCCGAAAGGCTTCCGACAGTGGAACCGTCGGCGCGAATTGCCAGCTGCGCCCCCACGCGCCGCGAAAAACTGCCTTCGATCCCTACGATCGTACACAAGGCTGTTCCCGGTTCGCACGCGGCGTAAAGCGCGGCATGGTCCTCGTCGGCGGAAAGATGGAGAGCCGGGTCGGCCAGCATCAATCGGGCATGCACGCCAGCACGCGGTCGGGCGTCATCGGGTAATCGAAAAGCCGCGCACCGCAGGCGTTGTAGATCGCATTGCCGATCGCCGCGGCGCCGCCGCACATCCCCAATTCGCCGATTCCCTTGGCCTGGATCGGGCTGGCCGCAGGATCGCGTTCCTCGACCATGATCACTTCCAGATCGGGCACGTCGCGGTGCACCGGGACATGGTATTCGGCAAGATCGCAGTTCACCAGATGCCCGTCGCGCGGATCGAATTCGAGCGCCTCGGTCAGCGCGGCGCCGATGCTCCAGGTAATCCCGCCGAGGCACTGCGAACGCGCCGTCTTGCGGTTGAGCACGCGGCCGAAGCCGAATGCGCCCAGCATCCGGTCGACCCGGCTCTCGCCAGTGAAGTGGTTGACGCGGACCTGGGCAAAGAATGCCCCGAAGCCCGCTGCGGTGAAATCGTCGGCGATGGCGCCGGGCTCGTAATGCCCTTCGCGCGCCAGCGGTTCACCCGCCAGCACCTGCGCCAGCGATTGTCCGCCCACGACCTTGCCGTCGGCAAGATCGAGCTCGGTTTCGGTAACGCCGACCCGATCGGCCAGCTCTTCGCGCAGCGCCTTGCACGCGACGTAGACCGCCGAGCCGCTGGACGATGCGCCCCAGCTACCGCCCGAACCGGGACCACGCGGATGGCGCGTGTCACCCAGATCGACCAGCACGTTTTCGGGATCGAGCCCGAGCATTTCGCCCGCGATCTGTGCGAGGATCGTATAAGTCCCGGTGCCGATATCGGTCATGTCGGTTTCGACCAGCGCAGTGCCATCGGGCTTGAGCGTGACGCGCGCCTTGGCTTCGCCGACATTGTGAACCCGAGCAGCGCTGGCCATCCCGGTCCCGACCCACCATTCGCCTTCGCGCTTCTGCCGCGGTTTGCGCGGGCCGCTATCCCAGCCGAACGCCTCCGCCCCTTCGCGCAGGCATTCGGCCAGCTTGTGCGAGGAGAACGGCAAGCCTTCTTCGGGGTTTTCCTTGGGTATGTTGCGCAGGCGCAATTCGACCGGATCAATGCCAGCCCGTTCGGCGAGGACATCCATGGCGCCTTCGAGCGCGGGCATGCCCACCGCTTCACCCGGCGCACGGACCGAGCCAGCGGTCATACGGTGGATCCGTGCGACTTCGAGCATCAACTTGCGGTTCTGCGCTGCATACAGGAAGTGCGAGGACTGCAGCACCGGTTCGGCGAAAGTTTCGCCGGGCAGATTCGAAACCAGCGCCTCGTGGCCGAAACCGGTGAGCCGGCCTTTCTGGTCGGCGGCGAGACGCAGCCGCTGCGTGGTTTCCGACCGGCGCATGATGCACTGGAATACCTGCTGGCGCGACATCACCACGCGCACCGGCCGTTCAAGCTGCATGGCGGCGATGGCCGCGGCGACCGTTTCCTCGCTCACACCCAGCTTCGATCCGAACCCGCCGCCGACGAAACGCGAGACCAGCCGCACCTTTTCTTCGGGCAGGTCGATCGCATCGGCCAGTTCCGAGATATTGTAATTGAGCATTTGCAGCGACGCATGAACCGTCAGCTGATCGCCGTCCCACTGCGCGATCGCGGCATGCGGCTCCATCGCCGCCGAGGCGTGGCCCTTGGTCGTGAAGGTGACATCGACGCTGTGCGCAGCTTCGCTCATTGCATGGACGAGATCGCCCTGCCGGACGGTTTCGTCTTCCTGTTCCTCGGGCTGGACTGCGTCCGGCGACAGCGGCGCGCCATCGTCGGGGCGGTATTCCACTGCCAGGTGCTTGGCGGCATCGCGCGCCTGTTCGAAGGTTTCCGCGACCACGAGTGCGATCGGCTGCCCCCAGTAGCAAACCGTACGCGGCGACTGCTGCGGGGCTTCGTTGGCAGTGCCCTGCGCCGCGCGCGTGGTCAGCCGCGGATCGTCTATGACCGCGATGACCCCGGGCATGCCGAGGACGCTGTCCTTGTCGATTTTCAGGATTTCGCCGCGCGTGATCGTCGCTGTGGCCAGGACGCCTTCGGCGCAGCCTTCGATCGGGTATTCGGCCGCATAGGGCGCCGTGCCGGTAACCTTGGCGAGGCCTTCGACACGCGAAATCGGCTGCCCGATCACGCCCTGTTTCATCCCGTCGAGGCGGTTCGAGGTATCGGGTTCGTCCTGCTTGAGATGCACCGTCATGCCGCGTCCTCCACCGCCTGAGCCAGCACCGCGTGGAGCGTGCGGCGCGCCAGCGGAATCTTGAAATCGTTCTCGCCAAAACCGCGGGCATCTTCGAGCAGCAGGTCGGCGGCCGCGTCGTAAAGCTGTGCCGACGGGGCGGCACCTTCGAGCAAATCGCTGATCCGCGGATCGTGCCACGGCTTGTGCGCCAGGCCGCCGAAGGAAAGGTCCGCGCGGGCAATCACCCCGTCACGCATTTCGACGATCGCTGCAATCGATACGAGCGCAAAGGCATAGGACGAGCGTTCGCGCACCTTGCGATAGAGCTGCACACCCGCGACCGGAGCCGGCAGCGTGACTGCAGTGATGACTTCACCGTCCTCGAGCACGTTTTCGCGCCACGGGGTATCGCCCGGCAGGCAATGGAAATCGCGGACGGGGACCGAACGTTCGGCGCCATCGACCGAAGCGATCTGCACCGTCGCATCGAGCGCACTGAGCGCGACCGCCATATCACCCGGATAGGTGGCAATGCATTCGTCGCTGGTGCCGAGCACGGCGTGCAGCTTGGCCACCCCGTCGATCGCGCCGCAGCCGCTGCCCGGTTCGCGCTTGTTGCAGGGCTGGTCGATATTCATGAAATAGAAGCAGCGGGTGCGCTGGCACAGATTGCCGCCGGTGGTCGCCTTGTTCCGCAATTGCTGTGTCGCACCGGCAAGGATCGCCCGCGCCAGCACCGGATAGTCGGACCGCACGCGCGGGTGAACCGCAGTCGCAGTGTTGGTGGCAAGTGCGCCGATCCGTAGGCCGCCATCGTCGGTATCTTCGATTTCGGCAAATCCGGCGCGGTTGATATCGACGAGTTCGCCGGGGGTTTCGACCTGCAGCTTCATCAGGTCGAGCAGGTTGGTGCCGCCCGCAATCGCCATCGCATCCGCCCCGGCGACCAGCCTGGCGGCATCGCCCAAGGTGCGGGCACGTTCGTACTGGAAGGGCCTCATGCGCTCGTCTCCGTCGCCGCGTCGCGGATCGCAGCGACGATGTTGGCATAGGCACCGCAGCGGCACAGATTGCCGCTCATCCGCTCGCGGATCTCTTCGCCCGATATCTCGATCTTTCCTTCGAGATCGTCGCTCGCATCGCTCGGCCAGTCATTGGCGAGTTCTTCGAGCATGGCGGTGGCGGAACAGATCTGACCGGGCGTGCAATAACCGCATTGGAAGCCGTCATGGTCCACGAAGGCACGCTGCAACGGCGATGGAGCCTCGGGCGTGCCAAGCCCTTCGATCGTCGTCACGCTATCGCCTTCGTGCATCGCCGCCAGCGTCAGGCAGCTGTTGATGCGGATGCCGTTGACGATCACCGTACAGGCCCCGCACTGCCCGTGGTCGCAGCCCTTTTTCGAGCCGGTCAGGCCGAGATCGCGGCGCAGGAAATCGAGCAGGGTGATCCGCGGATCGTCGGGAAGGGAACGCTGGGTTCCGTTTACGGAAATGGTCTCGCCCAAGAAGGCCTCCTTTTATCCGACAAAGCCCCAAACTGCGAAAGGTGCCCGCATTTCTGCCGCGCACAAAGCACTGCAACTAAAGATCCGGCAGCCGCTGCTCCGCAAAACCCCATCCCTGCAATGATTTAGATGCTGCCCGGTCGAGCAGGGTCTTGGCATCGTCGATCGAATAGGGATGCGCGTTCTCCATCGTCTTGAGCTCGTTCCAGGCCAGCGGAATGGCCACCGGCGCACCCGAGCGCGCTCGCGCCGAATAGGGCACCACTGCCGTCGCCCCGCGCTGGTTGCGCAGCCAATCGATGAAGATCCGCCCCTTGCGCTTGGCCTTGCTCATGGTGGCGGTGAAGCGCTCGGGCTCGGCCATGCTCAGCGCCTCGGCGAACCGGCGCGAGAAATCCTTGTGCGCCTCCCAGTCATGGCCGGGCGTCAGCGGCACCACCACATGGACGCCCTTGCCGCCCGTCAGCATGGCAAAGCTGGTCAGGCCGAGATCGGCCAGCTGGGCGCGAATGTCGCGCGCTGCCTGTTTTACCTCGTCGAACCCCAGCCCCTCGTCGGGATCTAGATCGAAGATCATCCGGTCGGGCCGTTCGACCGCATCCGAACGCGCGCACCAGCCGTGGAACTCGATCGTCCCCATCTGCACGCATTGCAGCAGCCCGCGCGCATCGTCGACGAACAGGTAATCCTCGTGCCCGCCATCCTTCTCGCGGATCGGCACGGGGTGAACCGCATCGCCGAAGCTGCCGCTGTCATGCTTCTGGAAGAAACACTTCTTCGCCCGGCCCGAAGGGCAGCGCACCAGGCTGATCGGGCGCCGCGCGGCGAAGGGCAGCATGATCGCCGCCACTGCTTCGTAATAATCCGCCAGCGCGCCCTTCGTCTGGCCGCTGTCGGGAAAGATCACCCGGTCGCGGCTGGAAATCCTGACCGCGTCGCTGGTTTCGGCCGGTTTGGCCGGCGTTTCCGGCCGGACGCTGCCCGCATCCTTGTCGCCGCGCAGCCCCAGATAGCTGCCGTGGCGGACGTTCCCGTCGGCGGTAAACTCGGCAAAGGCGATTTCCGCGACCAGCTTGGGGGTGACCCAGGTGACCCCGCGCGACGAGGCCCGGTCGACTTCCGCCGGCGGGGTCTTGCGCGCCAGCCGCTTCATCTTGCCCGCGAGTTCGTCGAGATCGTCGGCGGAAAATCCGGTGCCGACATTGCCTTTGTAGACGAGGTCGTCGCCCTCGTGCTGCGCGACCAGCAGCGAAGCGAACGGCCGCCCCTTCGCGCTCGACTTCTTCCATCCGATGATCACGAATTCCTGTCGCCGCGTGCATTTGACCTTCACCCAGGCCTTGCTGCGGCGCCCGGCATATTTGCCATCGACGGTCTTGGAGATGATGCCTTCCTGCCCCGCATCGCACATCGCGCGATAGAGGTGTTCGCCCGCGCCCAACACGTGTTCGGCGACATGGATCGGCGGATCGGCGGAATCGAGCAGCGCTTCGAGCCGTTCCTTGCGTTCGATATTGGGCAGGCCGGTCAGATCCTCGCCATCGAGTTCGAGCAGGTCGAAGGCATGCAGGGCGAGCTTGTCCTCCCTGCCCTGCGAGCCGTGCCCGCGCTTGAGCACCTGTTGCAGGGTGGAGAAATCGGGATTGCCCTTGCCGTCGTAAGCGACGACTTCGCCGTCGATCAGGCAGGAGGGCAGGTCGAGCGCGGCAATCGCCTCGACCAGCGGGCCGAACTTGTCGGTCCAGTCCTTGCCGTTGCGGGTGAACACGCAGACGGTATCGCCCTTGACCGCCACCAGCGTGCGATAGCCGTCGAACTTGATCTCGTGCATCCAGCGATTGCCGGCGGGCACGTCGTCGACCAGCGTCGCGAGCTGCGGCTTGCGGTAATCGGGCAGCGGGGCGGCCTTGCGGCGTTTGGGCCTCGATTTGCCGGCGTTGCGCGCGGAGGCCTTCTGCATCTGCGCAAGGAAGGCATCGTCCTTCTTTCCTGCCAGCGGGTATTCGCCCTGCTTGTCGCTGGCGATCTCGGCCATCGAACGCCCGGTCAGCACGCTGGTCAATTCGCGCTGGACCAGCCCGTCGCCCGCTTCGGCATTGTCGTCCTGCAGTTTGCGCAGCAGCCAGTTCTCGCGTTTCTCGCCGGGTTTCTGCTTGAGCCGGATCAGCAGCCATTCGCCCTTCATCCGCTCGCCTTCGAGACAGAAGTGCAAATGCCCTTCCTCCAGGTCGCTCGCGCTCTTGCCCTTGATCGGCTGCCACGTCCCGCGGTCCCACAGCATCACCGTGCCGCCGCCATATTCGCCCTTGGGGATCACGCCTTCGAAATCGGCATAGGACATAGGGTGGTCTTCGGTCCGCACCGCCAGCCGCTTGATATCGGGATCGGGGGAGGGCCCCTTGGTCACCGCCCAGCTCTTGAGCACGCCATCGACCTCGAGCCGCAAGTCCCAGTGCAGGCGGGTCGCATCATGTTTCTGGACGATGAAGCGGTTGCCGGTCTCGCTGGCGAGCGGCTTGCCCGCTGGCTCGGGGGTCAGCGAGAAATCCCGCTTGGCGTTGTATTCGGCCAGGGGGTTCTTGCGCGCAGCCATAGCCTAGGCGGACTTCTTACGCCGCGAGGTCTTCTTGGGCTTCTCCTCCCCAACCGACTTCTTGAGCGCTGCCATCAGGTCGATGACGTTGGAGCCGCCACCGGCATCGGGATCGTCGACATCCTCGATCACCGCGGTCTTGCTCTTCGACTTCGCTTTCTTGTCGATCAGCTTGCGCAGCGCCTGACCATAGCGATCCTCGAATTCACTCGCATCGAAGGGCGCGCTCTTCTGCTGGATCAGCGTGTTCGCCAGCTCGAGCAGTTCCTTCTTCGGCTTGGCATCGTCGATATCGTCGAAGAACGCCTGCCCTGCGCGCACTTCATCGGCATAGCGCAGCGTTTCGAGTAGCAGTCCCTTGCCGCAGGGCTTCACCGCGACCAGTTTCTCGCTGCCGCGCACCGACAGCTGGCCCAGCGCGACCTTCTTTGCCTTGCGCAGCGCCTCGCGCAGCACGATGAAGGCTTCTTCGGCAAGTTCGTCCTGCGGCGCGACGTAATAGGGCTTCTCGAAATAGAGCGGGTCGATTTCGCACGCATCGACGAACTGCACCAGTTCCAGCGTCCGCTTGCTCTCGATCCTGACCGCGTCGATCTCGTCCTCGTCGAGCAGGACGTAATTGCCCTTCGAAACCTCGTAGCCCTTGATGATCTCGTCGCGGTCGACGGGGCCGATCCCGGGCACGACCTTCTCGTAGGAGATGCGTTTGCCGCTGGGTTCGTGGATCTGGTTGAACCGGATCTTCGCCCCCGATTTGGTCGCCGAGTAGATTTCGACCGGGATCGAAACCAGCGCCAGCCTGATCTGCCCCTGCCAATATGCGCGTGCTGCCATGTGCCTTCCCTTCAGGCGAAACAGCGCTCCATGCCCCTATGCGTTCCGGAGCGCAGCCCGCTGGACGAGGTCACGCAGGCTGAACAGGGGCGGTCAAGGCCATCAGGCAGGCATGCATCGTGGCCACGACGGATTCGATTTCTGCGCGCGTCGTCGTACTGAGTTTCAGGCCCACGATCGAATGGTGCAGCATCTCGCCAAGGCCGCGCGGGGTGATCGACCGGCGTTCGAGATCGGCCTCGTAAGGCAGCAGGAATTCACACAGATTGCGCCGCGCGCCGAGGTGGACCTCGGTCAGTTCCTGCTTGAGCGTCGTGGCCAGTTCGAGCTCGAGCTCATCGGCATGCGGCATCGCCTGGATCGATTCCCACGATTCCAGCACCAGCTTCTCGAGCAAGAGTCGGAACCGGGCATCGCGGGGCGCGTCGTCGTCGCAGCCTTCCCGGATCGCGTTCCATTTCGATGCGAAGTGATACCGCGACACCGCGACCAGCAACGCCTCGCGGTTGGGGAAGATATTGTATATTGTCTGGCGCGAAACCCCCGCCGCTGCGGCGATGTCGCTCATTGTCGCACGGCGGACACCATATTGGCTTATGACCGCGTATCCCGCCGCCGCGATTTTGCAGGCTCTCTCTTCCATGCAGGTTATTTCGACATCCAATGCAAAAATGTCAATTTACAGTTGTACCGAAAATGTAAAAACGCGCCAGTAGCCGAACGCCGTCGCAGGGTGATTCGCATGTAAGGAATTCCAATGACGCACCTTCGCACTCTGCTCCTGTTCGTTCTCGGTCTGGCCGCCGCCGCATGCTCGTCACCCGATCAGTCGCCGCAGGGCCAGGCAATCCCGGTCCGCACCATCACCGTTGCGGAGGCGGATATCGACAATGTCCTCGAACTGCCCGGCCGGGTGGAACCGGTCCGCGTCGCCGAAGTGCGTGCGCGCGTCACCGGCATCGTCCAGCAGCGCCTGTATGAGGAAGGCACCGATGTCGGACAGGGACAACCACTGTTCCGCATCGATCCGGCCGAATTGCGCGCCAGCTACGCGCAGACGCAGGCCAGCCTCGAACGTGCGAAGGCCACGGCGGCCAATGCCAATGCCGTGGTGCAGCGCTATCGCCCGCTGGTCGAGGAAAACGCCATTAGCGGCCAGGAATTCGACGCCGCACAGGCCGCCGCGCGCGAGGCGAATGCCAATGTCGCACAGATCCAGGCCCAGCTGAAATCGGCATCGCTCCAACTGGGCTACACCACCGTGCGCGCGCCGATCGCCGGACGCGCGGGGCGTGCCGCAGTGACCGAAGGCGCGCTCGTCTCGCAGCCCGAAGGCACGCTGATGACGCGGATCGAGCAGGTTTCGCCGATCTACGTATCCTTTTCGCAGTCCGCTACCGAAGTGCTGCAGATCCGCCGCGCGATCGCCGCTGGCGAGCTGGCACTGTCGGCCGATGACGCAGTCGAGGTCCGGCTGGTGTTCCCCGACGGGACCGAATACGAGATTCCCGGGCTGATCGAATTCCTCGACTTTACTGTCGACGAAGCCACCGGCACCATCGAATTGCGCGCCGAATTTCCCAATCCGGACGGGCTGCTGCTGTCGGGTGAATTCGTCAATGCGCGCATTTATGCGGGCAAGGCGACCGACGTCATCGCGATCCCGCAGGCGGCGGTTACCGTGGCCGATTCCGGCGGAACGGTGATGATCGTCGACAAGGACGGCAAGGCCGCGCTGCGGCCGATCAAGCTGGGCCGGCTGGTGGGTGACAAATGGGTCGTGGAAAGCGGCCTTCAGCCGGGCGACAGGGTCATCGTGTCGAACCTGCAAAAGTTGCAGCCGGGCATGCCGGTGCAGATCGCCAACACTCCCAATGGCCGCGCCGCCGCTCCTGCCGCACCCGCCGCGAAGGCTGACTGATCATGGCTCGCTTTTTCATCGATCGGCCCATCTTCGCATGGGTCGTCTCGCTCGGCATCCTGCTCGCCGGTTTCATCTCGCTGCGCGCGCTGCCGATCGAACAATATCCGGAAGTCGCGCCGCCTTCGCTGGCGATCAGCGTCGTCTACCCCGGCGCCGACGCCGCCACGCTCGAGACCAATGTCACGCAGGTGATCGAGCAGCAGCTCAACGGGGTCGAGGGCTTTCTTTACATGTCCTCCTCCAGCCTCTCCAACGGCACGGCGTCGATCACGCTGACCTTTGAGGCCGGGACCGATATCGATATCGCGCAGACCGAAGTGCAGAACCGGCTGAGCACGGTCGAAGCCCGCCTGCCCGAGGAAGTCAGGCGCCAGGGCATCACCGTCCGGCAGGCCAATGCCGGCTTCCTGATGATCGTAGCGCTGACGTCGAAATCGGGCGCGCTGGATTCGACCGACCTCGGCAATATCGCCTCGACGCAGGTGATCGACGAATTGCGCCGCGTGGCGGGTGTGGGCGACGTCACGCTGTTCGGTTCGGAATACGCCATGCGTATCTGGCTCGATCCGGACAAGCTGGCCTCCTACAACCTTTCCCCCAGCGCCGTCGTCGCCGCGATCCGCGAACAGAATGCGCAGACTGCAGGCGGTTCGCTGGGCGCCCTTCCGCTGCAGGAAGGCCAGCAGATCACGGCCACCATCACCACTGCCAACCGCTTCGAGACCGAGGAGGAATTCCGGCGGGTGATCCTGCGCGCGGACGAAGGCGGGGCAAGCGTCCGGCTGGGCGATGTCGCCCGCGTCGAGATCGGCGCGCAGACCTATGCCACCTCGACCACGCTCGATGGCCAGCCGATGGCCGGCATGGCGGTCCAGCTGGCCACCGGCGCCAACGCGCTGGCGACGGCCGAAGGGATCGAGCTGCGGATGGAGGAACTCGGCGCCGGCCTGCCGCAGGATGTCGCCTGGTCGATCCCCTACGACACCACTCCCTTCGTCGAGGTTTCGGTCGAGGAAGTGGTCAAGACGCTGGTCGAAGCCATGGCGCTGGTCTTCCTCGTCATGTTCCTGTTCCTGCAGAACTGGCGCGCGACGCTGATCCCGACGCTGGTCGTGCCGATCGCGCTGGCGGGGGCGTGCCTCGGCCTGTGGCTGTTCGGCTTCTCGATCAACGTGCTGTCGCTGTTCGGCATGGTCCTCGCAATCGGGATCCTCGTCGACGACGCCATTGTCGTGATCGAGAATGTCGAGCGGATCATGCGCGAGGAAGGGCTCGGTCCGCTCGAGGCGACGCGCAAGGCAATGGACCAGATCACCGGCGCGATCGTGGGCATCACGCTGGTGCTGATCGCGGTGTTCGTGCCGATGGCCTTCTTCCCCGGATCGACCGGCGGGATCTATCGCCAGTTCTCGGTCACGCTGGCCATTTCGATCTTCTTCTCTGCCGTACTGGCCCTGTCGCTGACCCCGGCGCTGTGCGCCACCTTCCTGCGGAAGGAAGACGTCCAGGATCACGACGGTGCAGCCGCGCCCGACGATGCCGATCGACCGCTGCGCGATGGCTGGCACGGGCAGCTGGATCGGGCCCGCGCGGTATCGGGGCGGTTCTTCCACCGCTTCAATCAGTGGTTTGCGCGGATGACCGAGAAATACGGTCGCACCAACGAGGCGATCCTTGCCCGGCCGATCCGCGGCCTGGCGGTGTTCCTCCTGTTGGCCGCGATCACCGGCCTGCTGTTCGCGCGCCTGCCGGGCGGGTTCCTGCCCACCGAGGACCAGGGTTATGTCATCACCGTGGTCCAGTCGCCCGCCGGGTCGACCCGCGAACGGCTGGAAGAGGCAATCGAACCCGTCGAAGGCTTCTGGCAGTCGCGCGAAGAGGTCGCACGGACGGTGGTCGTGCGCGGCTTCAGCTTCTTCGGCCAGGGTCAGAACAACGCGATGATGTTCACCCCGCTCGAAGACTGGAGCGAACGCAGCGCCCCGGAAAGTTCGGCCGGTGCCCTGGTCGGACAGGCCATGGGCACTTTCATGGGGCTGGACAATGCGCTGGCCTTTGCCATCCAGCCACCCGCTATCCAGTCGCTCGGCCAGGCCAGCGGTTTCACGATGAAACTGCAGGACCGCGGCGGCGTGGGCCGCGACGCTCTGGTCGATGCACGCAACCAATTGCTCGGCATGGCGTCGCAAAGCCCGCTGCTGGCCAATTTGCGGCCCGAGGACCAGCCGCCGGCCCCGCAATTGCATGTCGAGGTCGACCGCGTCCAGGCGCGTGCGATGGGCCTGTCGATGGACGATGTGAACAACGCGCTGTCGATCAATTTCGGCTCTGCCTATGCCAATGACTTCAACCGCCAGGGCCGCGTGCTGCAGGTCCTCGTCCAGGCCGACGCGCCCCACCGGATGGAGCCGGAGGACGTGCTGTCGCTGCGGATCCCCAATGCGCAGGGCGGGCTGGTTCCGTTCAGTTCCTTCGCCACTGCCGAATGGACCGCGGGTCCGCCCAGCCTGTCGCGCTACAATGGCTATCCGGCGATGACCTTGTCGGGCACTGCGGCTCCGGGCGAATCCTCGGGCGCCGCGCTCGAAGAAATGGAACGGTTCGCCAGCCAGCTGCCCGACGGCATCGGCTTCGAATGGACCGGCATCAGCTACGAAGAAAAACAGGCCGGCGGCCAGATCGGGCTGCTGCTCGGACTGTCGGTGGTGATCGTCTTCCTCGTGCTTGCTGCATTGTACGAAAGCTGGTCGGTGCCGCTGTCGGTGCTGCTGATCGTGCCGATGGGCGTGCTGGGAGCCGTGCTCTTCACCATGCTGCGCGGCCTGTCCGCCGACATCTACTTCAACGTCGGGCTGATCACGATCATCGGCCTGGCAGCGAAGAACGCCATCCTCATCGTCGAATTCGCGATCGAGCAGGAGGCCGAAGGCAAGAGCCCGCTCGAGGCGGTAAAGGCCGCCGCGCGCCTGCGGTTGCGGCCGATCATCATGACCTCGCTCGCCTTCATTCTGGGCATGGTTCCGCTGGTTCTGTCCTCGGGCGCCGGCGCCGCCAGCCGCATCGCGGTCGGCACGGGCGTGATGGGCGGCATGATCGCGGCCACGGCAATCGGCATCTTCGCCATCCCGCTGCTTTACCTGCTGGTCCGCACCCGACTGGCGAAGGGCAAGCCCACCCCGCCCGGCGAAGCCGAAGGAGAACCCGCATGATGCGTCCGCTATCCGCCAGCATGCTGGCGCTGGCCCTTGCCGGCTGCGTGAACATGGCACCCGCGCACGAGCGTCCGTCGCTGGCGAGCGCTCCTGCCTATGACGGCGAGTACCGTCCCGATGGGACTGTGGTCGCCAGCACGCTGTCTTACGGCGAATGGTTCGACGACGCCCGGCTGGTCGCGCTGATCGATACTGCGGTTGCCAACAATCGCGACCTGGTGGCGGCGACCGCGCGCATCGAACAGGCGCGCGCCCAATACCGGGTCCAGGATAGCCGAAGGTTGCCCGCCCCCGTGGCCAGTGCCGCTGCCGGACGCAGTCGCACCCCGACCGGGGCGGCAATAGCCGGCGCGGCGCCGACCGTGACGGCGGACCGTTTCGAAGTCGGCGTGGGCGTGACCTCGTTCGAACTCGATTTCTGGGGCCGGGTGGCCAATCTTTCCGAAGCTGCGCGCGCCCGTTATCTTGCGACCGAAGCGAACCAGCGGGCGTTCTATCTTTCGCTCGTCGCCGATGTCGCCTCGACCTATTTCGAAATCCTCGAAACCGATGCGCAGATAGACCTAGCACAGGCGACGCTGGAGAGCCGCCAGGAGGGGCTGCGGATCGCGCGGTTGCGGCTCGATGCCGGGGTCACCTCGGCCCTGCCCTACCGTCAGGCCGAAACGCTGCTGACGACAGCGGAACAGCAGCTGGCAGCGCAGCGTCTCGACCGGGCACGGCTGAACAACCAGCTTGCCGTGCTGGTGGGCGGCGCCGTTCCCGCAAACCTGCCGCAGCCGCTTGCGATGCAGGCGCAGGACGATGCCATGATGCTCGACGCCGGGCTCCCGTCGGACCTGCTGCTGGTGCGCCCCGACATTACCGCCGCCGAAGAACAGCTGCGTGCCGCGCGCGCCGACATCGGTGCCGCGCGGGCGGCCTTTTTCCCGACGATCTCTCTCACCGGCAACGCGGGTTTCGCCTCCAGCGACCTGGGCAACCTGTTCGGTTCGGACGGGTTCACATGGTCTTTCGGCCCGTCGATTTCGCTACCCATCTTCGATTGGGGAGCGCGCGAGGCCGATCTCGATCTGGCCCGGGCGCGGGAGACCGAACAGGTCGCACTGTACGAAAAAGCGGTCCAGACGGCATTCCGCGAAGTGTCCGACGGCCTAGCCGGGCGGCGCTGGCTGGCCCAGCAGGTCGCCGCGCAGGAGCAGGGGGTCGCCGCGCAGGAACGTATCGCGCGGCTCGCCCGGCTGCGCTACCGCGAGGGCGTGGCCGATTATCTCGAAGTGCTCGATGCCGAGCGCAATCTGTTCTCCGCCCAGCAGCAATTGCTCACCACGCAGCGGGCCTATCTGCAGAACGGCGCAACGCTGTTCGTCGCGCTGGGCGGCGGCCTCCCGCGCTGAGCGGAGCCGCTCATAAGGCAGATATCTTTCGGGCAGTCTGTTCTCCGCAAAGCCTGAACGCGAAGACCCCCATCCTGGCGGACGGGGGTCTTCAAGCGTGCCGAACAATCGGGATGGCTCGACCTTCTGGCGGGCCCGGGAACGGGGGAACCGCGCATCGCGATCCCCCGCTATGCGGCCTGAAAATCAGACGGCCGGCCGGCGTACCTTGGTGTAATTCACCCGGGACGCGGCGAGGTCGTCGTGATAGATCACGTCCCGGCCCCTGATTTCGAGATTGTCGGCGGCAACGATCCGGCCATCGTCGAGCCGTACGGCTGCGACATGTTCCTTTTCCTTGTCCACCAGCATATCCTCGATCGTTCCGTAATGCGTCCCCGTGACCGAGGCCACGGTGCAACCACGGATGTCCTGCTCTTCATGGACGAGTTGCCAGGAATCGAGGGCTTCGAGTTCGCCGAAGCGATCATCGTTCTTCATAATAGGTCCTTTCTAGTCTTACGGACGCTCGAGGATCTCGACGTTGTCCTCGTCCACAATCAGGAACACGTCCTGATCGGCAAGAACCGCGAGAGTGTCGTCATCGAGCGGAACACCTTCGACATCGGAGACTTCGCCGCCTTCGCGGATCATGCCGTCCGAAATGCGCAGTTCCTGTCCGGGATTGATGTCGATCTCGACTTCGCGGGGTTCGTCGATAATCAACGCGAACATCCGCGCGCCGTCGTTCTCAACCCAGAAGCCCCGGTCGGTCAGCGGTCCGGCAACGCTCACCTCGCCTGCGAATTCCTGTCCGATATACGATTGGGGATTGGCCAGGATGGCAGCCAGCGTCATCGGCATCGAATCGGCACCTGCGTCGGCTTCGATGGCGGTCTCGGCGAGCACGGGATCGGCATCGTCTTCGTCGGCGGTGATCCACCAGATCAGCAACGCTGCGAGTATTGCTGCGAGTAGCAGCCAGAGCCACGTCATCGATGATTTCTTCTCGACTGGAATTTCAGCCATAAGTTTCCTCCTGTTGCCTGCGCGGGATGAGCGCAGTCTATCAGCGAGCAGCCAAGCCGTTCGTTCCGAAAGAGAATTTCTTCACCGGATACGGTGGCTCCAACCCGGTGATTTGAAGGACGCGGGGGATTTAGGATACGGCAGCCGCAGCGCGAGTAATGCGGGCGGCGTTTACTGCGATCCGATAGCCGAATGAAAAGCGACGAAGGAACTGGCCAGTGCCGCCTCGCTGTCGATCAGCGCCTGCCTGCTGGCGATCAGCTGGCGCTGCGCATCGAGCACATCGAACAGGGACGCCAGGCCCTCGCGGTACAGCGCGTTCGACTGTGCGAGCGCGGTCTCGCTCTGGTCGATCGCTTCGGTGAGCGCGGCGTTGCGCTGGCGATAGGCCTCGATCGATACCAGCGCATTCTCGACCTGGCCCAGAGCGTTGAGGAACGTGGCGCGATATTCGGCCACGCGCGCCTCGGCCACGGCCTCGGCCGCAGCGACTTCGGCGCGGCGGCGTCCGCCGTCGAAGATCGGAATGTCGATCGCGGTGGCTATCCCGACCAGGAAATCGCCGAACAGCCCGCTCAGCAGCCCGTCGCCGATGCCGATTTCACCGGGTATCGTCAGCGACGGGCGCAGATCCGCCTGTTCGATTCCGATCTCGGCGGCCGCCCGCGCGAGCCGCGCTTCGGCAGCGAGGATATCGGTCCGCCGGCGAAGCAGGTCGGCGGGCACGCCTGCTGGCGGTCCCGCGCCATATCCGGGTATTTGAGAGCCATCTGCGAGCGGCTCGATCGCGAAGGCCCCGGGGGGCTCTGCCAGCAGGATCGCGAGCGCGCTGAGCGCATTGGCGCGGGCAATCTCGACCAATCCCCGGCGAGCCCGGGTCTGGGCGAGGTCCGCTGCCGCCCGGCGCACGTCCAGATTCGCAGCCAGCCCGGCCTCGAACCGCAGGGTGACGATGCGCAACGTCTGGTCCTGCAGGTCGGTCGATTGTTCGAGCAGGTCGAGTTGCGTCTGGGTCCGGCGGTATTCGATATACTGGCTGGCGATCGCAGCAGCGACCAGCCGGCGCTGCTCGGCGAGCAGATATTTCGTCTCGGCGTACTCGGCCACGGCGGCGCGCACCTCGGCTGCCAGCCGCCCATTCAGATCGGGGTCGAACAGGGCGAACAGGCCGGCCACCGCCGTATCCTCTCCCTCGCCCAGCAGCGTGGTTCCGATTTCGGCCGATCCGTCGAGTCCCGGCAGCCGGTCCGCCCGTTCCGCGCGCAACAGGGCGGCCGCGGCGGCAAGCCGTCCGGACGCGGCATCGATATCGAGATTGGCTTCCAGACCGCGCCGGACCAGCCGGTCGAGCACCGGGTCACCGAAGCCGAGCCACCATTCCTGCTGCAACCCGGCCGCGGGGAGATCGGTCGCATAGACAGCCGGGGCAGCGATGGGCGGCGCGATTGCGACCGGTTCGCTACCGGCGCAGCCGGACATCGCCAGCGCGGCTACCAGAATGGCACCGGGGTGCTTCATACCTGCGCCACGGAAAGATCCTCGTCGACCTCGTCGATTTCCTTGTGCAGGCGAGCGAGGTCGACATTGCGCGGGTTCCCGTAGCGCGCGATGGCGAGATAGATGACCGGGGTGAGGAACAGGGTGAAGATACCCGCGATACCCAGCCCGCCGAAAATCACCCAGCCGATCGACTGGCGCGCTTCGGAACCCGCGCCGCTGGCGAGAATCAACGGCAGGGCGCCCAACACGGTCGAGATCAGCGTCATCACGATCGGCCGCAGGCGGATCGCAGCGGCTTCCTCCACCGCTTCGCGGACGCTGCGCCCCTGGTGCCGCAACTGGTCGGCGAATTCGACGATCAGGATGCCGTTCTTCGCCATCAGCCCGATCAGCATCACCAGCCCGATCTGCGAATAGATGTTCAGCGAGACCCCCGACAGGAACAGCGCGAATACTGCCGCGGCAAGCGCGAAGGGAATGGTCAGCAGTACCACCAATGCGCTGGTCACGCTTTCGAATTGCGCCACCAGCACCAGGAACACGATCACCAGCGCGAAGATATAGGTCAGCAGCAGATCGCTCGACGCTTCCTCGAGGCTCGCCGCATCGCCCTGCAGCAGCATGTCGATCCCCGGCCCCAGCGCTTCCTCGCCCAACCGCTCGATCTCGTCGACCGCATCGCGCAGCGGCGTACCGGCTGCAATATCCGCGGAGACCTCGATTGCACGCCGCTGTTCGGTGCGGTCGAGTTCGGCGGCGATACCCTGCTCTTCGATCACGGTGACGCTGGACAGCGGGATCAACGCCCCGCCCGACCCGCGGACGTAGAGATTGCGCAGGTCCGACGGATTGGTGACACTCACGGCCTGAGCGGTGAGGAAGATCGGGACTGCCTGGTCGCCGACGTTGAGATCCACCAGATCGTCGCCGCCGACCATCGCGCGCAGCGTCTGCGCCAGATCGTCCAGCTCGACGCCGAGATCCGAAGCGCGCTGGCGATCGATCTGTACCGACAGCTGCGGCTGTGTCGGCTGGTAGGAAATGTCGGGATTGGAGAGGATTTCGGAGCGGGTGTCGATCGCCGTGGCAAGCGCCTGCGCGGACGCGTAGATCGTCGGGTATTCGGCGCCGGTCAGCGCCACCTCGATACCGTCGCCCCCACCGCCGAAACTCAGCGTGCCGCGGCCCCGGGCATTGGTGCGCGATCCGGGAATTTCCTGCAGCGGCGGGTTGAGTTCCTCGACGATCTCGGTCTGGCTGCGGTCGCGCTCGCTCCAATCGGCGAGTTGTGCAGTCACCCGGACGCGATTGGGATCGTAGCGGCCGACGATCGAGAAGGTGCTTTCGATCTCGCCGCTGGCAAGATACGGCGCGATGACCTGCTCCACCTCGTCGAGCTCGCCATCCATGAAATCGATGCCGACCCCGTCGGGGCCCGTCGCATCGATCGTGATGACGCCGCGATCCTCGTCGGGGACCAGTTCGTTATCGAGCTGGGTGTAAAGCAGCGCCGCCAGCGCCGCGAGCGCGACCGACACCGCTCCAACCAGCTTGGGCCGGTCGAGACACCGGCGCAGCGCGCTTTCATAGCGGTGGTTCGCCGCATGACCCCAGCCAGCTAACCTGCCCGGCGCGCTGTCGTCAGTCGCCAGGTCGAATTTCGCCGCCAGTGCCGGGACCAGCGACAGCGCGACGAAACTGGAAATGATCACCGACACGGCCAGCACGAAGCCGAATTCGCGAAACAGCCGCCCCGCTTCGGACGGCAGGAAGCTGATCGGGACGAACACCGAAACCAGCACCGCCGTGGTCGCCACGACGGCGAAGAAGACCTGCCGCGTACCCAGCACCGCCGCCGCGCGCCGGCCCAGCCCCTTGTTCTGCAACCGCTGCGCGTTTTCCAGCACCACGATGGCATCGTCGACGATCAGCCCGGTCGCCAGCACTAGCGCCAGCAGCGTGAGCAAGTTGATCGAAAAGCCCATCAGCCAGATGCCCGCGATCACCCCGACCAGCGCGACCGGGATGGTGGCGCTGGGCACGACGGTGGGTCGCCAGGCGCGGAAGAACACCAGCATGGTGCCAATGACCACAGCGATGGTAAAGGCCAGCGTGATCAGCACTTCGCGGACCGAAATGCGGATGAATTGGGCATCGTCCGACACCACGTCGATCCGGACATCGTCGAACCGCGCGTTCAGGCGTTCGACATCCGCGCGAATGGCGCTGGATATCTCGATCGTGTTCGAGCTGGCCTGCCGCACCACGCCCAGCCCGACGATCGGCTGTCCGTCGAGGCGGACGAAGTTGGTCGCATTGGCGGGGGCGAAATCCGCCTGCGCGACATCGCCGACGCGAGTGGTACCGGAAATGACAACATTCTCGATCTGCGCGGGATCGACCGCGCTGGCTTCGGCGCGCACCACCAGTTCCTGCGCGTCCGACCGGAACGAGCCGACCGGCACGTCGAAGGGGGCCCCCCGCAGTGCCGCGGCGACATCGGTCATTGTCAGCCCGAAGCGGTTGAGCCGTGCCGGGTCGACCGACACGCGCATCTGCCGGGCGCGGGTGCCGAACTGTTCGATGCTGGCAACCCCTTCGGCGGCGAGCAGTTCGGGCACGATGTCGTTTTCCACCAGCCGCGTCAGCGAGGCCTGGTCGTAGCTGTCCGACAGCACGGCCAGCGTCATGATCGGCTGCGCGTCCTGGTCCGCCTTGACCACCGTCACCTGCTCGACGCGCTCGGGCAGGTCGCGGGTCGTCCGGCTGACCGCCTCGCGCACGTCGGAGGCAGCGGTATCGAGATCGGTGCCGGGATTGAATTCGACACGGATGCGGCTGTTGTTCTCCTCGCTCGACGCGCGGATCTGGCGCACGCCCGAAACCCGCGCGACGGCATCTTCGAGAAGGCTCGTGACCTCGGAATCCATGGTCTCGGGTGCAGCGCCGGGCAGGCTGGCGGTGACCGACACGACCGGCCGGTCGACATTGGGGAGCTCGCGAACCTCGACGCCCATCAGCGCAGCGATACCGGCAATCACGATCAGCAGGTTGAGCACGCCGATCAGCAACGGCCGCTTCACCGCCAGCATGGGGAGGTCGGCCCTATCCTTCATCGGCGGCTACAGCAGCGCCCGATCGGGGCTGGCGGACCTCGACATCCTGCCGGTCCGCATTCCCGCTGCCCACCACGCGGATGGCCTGCCCGTCGCGCACTTTCTGCACCCCTTCGACGATCACCCGGTCGGTCCGCTCGAATTCGCCATCCACGAAGACCTCGCCTTCGCGCCGCGAGGTGATCGTCACCGGGACGCGCCTGGCTGCGCCTTCGCGAATGACGAACAGGTGCGATCCATCCCCGCCCCATACGATGGCCTCCTCGGGGACCACCGGACGTGCTTCGCCATTGCGGGTGAAGGCCACGCGGAAGCTCATCCCGGGGCGCAGGCGGTCGCCCTCGTTGGGGATGGCGGTGCGCACGATGAAATCGCGGCTGTCCTGCGATATCCGGTTGTCGGTCGCCACCACGCGGGCGTCGATGGTCCGCGTCGTATCGGAAAAAGGCACGACCTGGACGACCTGGCCGGGACGCAGCGCATTGAAGACCGATTCAGGCGCGGGGAAATCGACATAGAGCGTGCCGCGCTGGTCGATCTGCGTGATCGGCGTGGAATCGTTGACGCGGTCACCGGGATCGACTTCGGTCAGGCCGACGTGGCCCGAGAACGGCGCGCGCACTGTCCGGTCGGCCAGCGCCGTCTGCGCCTGTTCCAGCGCCACGCGCGCTGAAGCGAGCGCGGTCACGCCGGCTTCGATCTGGCTTTCGGACAGCGCACCGGTATCCTCGATGCGGCGATACCGGCCCAGCAACTGGTCGGCTTCCTGCACCTGCACCTGTGCCGCTTCGACCGCGAGGCGTTCCTGCCGCGCGTCGAGCCGGACCAGCGCCTCGCCCTTGCGCACGAAATCGCCCGCCGCGAACAGCACTGCGGTCACTCGCCCCGCCGTTTCGGCGAAAATCTCCGCCGATGTTGCCGCGCGGGCCGAGCCGATGGCTTCGATCTCGATCTGTTCGGGAAGCACGCTGATGTCCTGCGCAACGACCGGCACCGCCTCGCGCGCAGGATCGCGTTCTGCTTCACCGCAGGCGGTGACAAGCAGCAGTGCGGCGCAAGCCATTGTACGGAAAGACGCGGCGGACACGCTGCGCAGGTAACGAATAAGGCCTCGGGGGGGAAGCGCTTCTGTGTCAGCCCTGTTCGATGGCTTCCAGTTCGGTCCCGGCGGCCAGCCATGCCGCTTCGGCTTCGGCGAGCGCATCGGCCGCTTCGGCGCGCTGGGCGAGGAGGCTTTCGATGCTCGCCCCGCCGCCCGGTCTCGCCCCGGCCGTCCCCTGTTCGAAGATGGCACTATCGAGCCGCTCGACATCGGCGGTCAGCCGCGCCATCGCCTGTTCGGCCTTCGCCAGTTCCGCCTTGGCCATGCGCGTCCGGGCAATAATATTGGTGCCATTGCTGCCGCGCGCCTTGCTGGCCGCATCGCCGCGGCCGTTCTTCGCCGGCTTGCGGCCCAGCACCAGATCGATGTAATCTTCCATGCTACCGGAATATTCGCGCGCGGTGCCGTCATCCACCAGCACCAGACGGTCCGCCGTCAGTTCGACCATGTGGCGGTCATGGCTGATGAGGATGACCGCGCCCGAGTAATCGTTCAGCGCCTGGATCAAGGCTTCGCGCGCATCGACATCGAGGTGGTTGGTCGGCTCATCCAGGATCAGCAGATGCGGCGCATCGCGGGTGATCAGGGCCAGTGCCAGACGCGCCCGTTCGCCGCCCGACAGCTTGTCGACCCGCGTTTGCGCCCGCGCGCCCGAAAAGCCGAACCGCCCCAGCTGCGCGCGAACGGCGCCCTGCGCCGCGCCTTCCATCGCGCGGTTCATCAGGTCGAGCGGCGTGTCCTCACCGGCCAGTTCCTCGACCTGGTACTGGGTGAAATAGCCTACCTTCAGCCGCCCCGGGGCGTTCACTTCGCCTGCCACCGGGTCGAGCTGCGAAGCCAGCAGCCGGGCCAGCGTGGTCTTGCCGTTGCCGTTGCGGCCCAGCAGCGCGATGCGATCGTCGGCATCGATCCGGAAATTCAGCCGCTTCAGGATCGGCGGGGCATCGCCATAGCCCACGGCCGCCTGTTCAAGCGTGATCATGGGGGATTTGAGTTCCGCCGGATCGGGAAATCCGAAAGTGAGCGTGGGGTCTTCCATCATCGCGGCGACGGGCTGCATCTTGGCCAGCATCTTGGCACGCGACTGCGCCTGTTTGGCAGTCGATGCACGCGCGCTGTTGCGGGCGACGTAATCCTGCAATCGCGCGCGCTGTGCATCCTGCGAAGCCTTGGCCGCCGCCAGCTGGGCCGCCCGCTCGGCGCGCTGCTTTTCGAACGCGTCGTATCCGCCATTGTACAGCGTCAGCGCCCCGCCCTGCAGGTGCAGGATATGGTCGACCACCTTGTTCAGCAGGTCGCGTTCGTGGCTGATCACCAGTAGCGTGGCAGGATAGGATTTGAGGAAGTTCTCGAGCCACAAGGTCGCTTCGAGATCGAGGTGGTTCGACGGTTCGTCGAGCAGCAGGATATCGGGTTCGGAAAACAGCAGCGCGCCGAGCGCGATGCGCATCTTCCAGCCGCCGGAAAAGCTTTCCACCGGACGTCGCTGCATCTCCTCGTCGAAGCCTAGCCCGTTCAGGATCTTCGCTGCGCGCGCCGGCGCGCTGTAGGCATCGATGGCGAGCAGGCGATCATGGACATCACCCATCCGGTACATATCGGTGCAGGTTTCCAGTTCGGCCAGCAGCTCGGCGCGTTCGGTGGCCGAAGCCAGTACCACTTCCTCGGGCGTCATCGTCCCGCTGGGGGCTTCCTGCGCGATATAGCCGATCCGCGCGCGCGACGGTTTGGCGATCTCGCCCTCGTCGGGTTCGATTTCGCCGATCAGCGCTTTCATCAGCGTCGACTTGCCGGCGCCGTTGCGCCCGATCAGCCCGACGCGCGCGCCCACCGGCACGGCAGCACTGGCGCGATCGAGAATGGTCCGGCCGCCAAGCCGCACTGTGACACCGTCGATGGTAAGCATGCGCGGCCCCTAACAGCCTATTGCCGTTCCCCAAAGAAATTCTGCCGCCGTGCAGCGGGGTGCAAGCGCCTTGCACGATCCGCCCGGTCCGCTAGCGCGGTGGAATGAAGATGGAAGACCTGCTGCAGCGCTATTTCGGCACCCAGGACCTGGCCGAGGTCGATCCGGCCGCGCTCCCCGCCGGGGTCGAGCGAATGCGCGTCGATTTCGGGCTCGAACGCGATCGCGGCCACCGCTTCGCGCTGTGGACCCTGCTCTACATGCTCGATGCCGCACCCGATCTGGACGTCGCCTTCGAAGATCCCGCAGACCGCGATGCCGCGCGCACCATGATGGATATGCTCGCCGCGCAGGCTCCCGAGTAGCGCAGAGGCCGTAGCGGTTTGGACGTCGCCGCAGCACTACCACACGCTTGAGCCAGTGCAGCCAAGCGCTGAAAAACCAGTCAGGACACCTGCTGCAACACCGGTGCCTGGTCGCTCTCGATATCGCGATCGGCGCAGACCACCCGGTTGCGGCCTTCGCGCTTGGCGGCATAGAGTGCTTCGTCGGCTTTCCGGTACAGCGCCTGGAACGGCCGGTCGGCCGCGCCCTGCGCCACGCCGATGCTGACGCTGATCCGATGCCCCGGCGCGGTTGCGCCGAAATCGCATTCGGCCAGTTCGGACCGCACCGTTTCCGCAAGCTCGACCAGCCCGCCATCGGCAACCCCGCTCACCCCCAGAACGAATTCCTCGCCGCCCAGCCTGCCCGCGCGGCAGCCGAAACGCTCCTCGAACGATGCCAGCCGGCGCCCGAGCGTCACGAGCACCTCGTCGCCCGCCTGATGCCCGAACTCGTCGTTGACGGCCTTGAACTTGTCCACGTCGATGAGCAGCAGGCCGACGGGCCTCCCGGCCGCGCCGCCGAATGCCTCGGCGTATTTGCCGAGGAAGCCCCTGCGGTTCAGCAGGCCGGTAAGCGGATCGCGTTCGGCAAGTTCGGCCAGGGCCTTGCCGATCTCCACCGCCCGGTCGCGCTGCATCCGCAGCGCGCGCAGCCGCACGGTCGCGAAACCGGTCAGGCACACGACCTGCAGCGCCGAAGCATACAGCATCAGTACCTTGTCGCCCCCGCCCCACAGGATTGCGTCGAGATCGACGATCTGGGTCATCGCCAGCGTCACCATGGGGATCGCCCAGCTGATCGCCAGATCGCGGGCGGCGCCGTGGCCCTTCCTCCACCCCGCGGCAATACAGGCGGTGGCCAGAGCAAGCGATGACAATGTGCCGATCATCAGCACCGGCGCGAATTGGCCGATATCGACGCCGGGCAGACCGCTGGCGACGCCTGCCGCGAGGACAAGCACCCCGAGCGCACCCAGCAGACGCAGCGGCCAGCGGGGCAGCGCGTCGCGCAAGGCGGATGCGGTGGCGAAGGTCGCGAACATGATCGCCAGGCAGGCAAGCACCGTTGCCAGCCGCGCCGACACCGTGCCCGCGGCTGCAGGAAAGACCGCCAGTCCGGCCTGGGACCAGACCAGGCCCCAGACCATCACGGTCGCAGCCCAGCCGCCATGCCACAGGAAGAAGCTGCGCCGCATGCTGGCGGCGAGGCCGATGTTGAACAGGGCGGCTATGCCCAGCAGCGCCAACGCGGCGCCGATGGCAAATGCCGTCAGCTCGAACTGACGCTGGGCAGCCTGCGCGGACACTATGCGCAGCGACAGCAGGTTGTAATCCTCCAGCCCCGCGATCCGCAGCCAGACCGCCGATGCGGGCTGGTCGCCGCGCGCGCGAAAAGCGACCTGCCCGCCAATATGCCAGCTGTCGGCGAAATCCCCCCGGCCGATCGTATGCCGCGGGCCGAGCGTATCGGCATATTCGAACATCACGCTCATTCGCTCGAACCGCGTGGTGTGCATCGCCAGCGACGCATCGCGGGACTGGCTGGCGGGAACCGGCAGCCGCAGCCACAGGACGCTGCCGCGATAGCCGGCCGGCGCCCCGGCGCACTGCAGATCGGACCGATCGGGCGCGGCGACCGAAGAAGTGACGGCGAAGCAGGTGCCGGCCGGTGGCTGCGCGGCCAGGCGGGGTCCCGAGATCAGGGCACAGGCCAACGCCATGACCCATAGCATGCGCCGCAGACTGCCCAGCCCTGCCTTCATTCCGCCCCCCGAACCAAAGCCATCGCGACGATCCAGACGCCGAACGACGCGCAGCGACCCCGCTGCCGCTTCTAGTTAACAGATACGGAGCGAATGCAATCACCGAGGCGGAATTTCCCCGATTGTCCCGCCGAACTGCGGCTGATCGGCACCACTGGGCGCCATTGCGCTAGAATGGGTGGGTGGCGGAGCAGGAGGGATTATTAGGTCGCAACCTAATGATTTGAAATCATTTTCCTACTAATTCGCCGCCAGTTGAATTCCCACAATTCTGACCACACGTCCAGATCGTCGCCGGTATTCGACATCAAAATTATGCCCCATCGCGGCGTTGGCTGTCCAGCATTTTCCCTCTCCGTCCGCTCTTGACCTGAGAGAAGAGTTTCCTTTGTCGTCTGATCCCGGCGCGCGCGACTACCGCCATGCCACGTGCGTTCTGACGATCAAAAGAGGATGGGGAAAAGCGGGTAGACTAACCGTCGCAAGCGCAGCCTTTGCCCTTCTTACAAGTCTTATCCCGAGCGATGCAGCTATCGCCGCAAGCCTTGCCCTTGCTGCATGTTTTACAGCACCCATCTGCATAAGCGGTACCGCAAACTGGTGTCGCTGCGCCACTCAGCGAAGCGACAGATAACGCCAACGAAGCCAGTAGAATTTTCATCGTGCGATTCTCCCGTCAGAGGGCGTATCGCGAAAAAGTAGGGGTCCAGTTAACAGCGATATCCGGGTTCGGTGAAAAGCATAGCCGTTGCCCAGCCATGGGGACATTACACCGGCTTCTACGCTACGCCCTGATCCGGTACCCTGGCCGCCTGTTGGTCAGGAGCATTATCGGTCCCCCTACGAGAGCTTATCTTTGCGGGCCTAGCGATCTTTTTATAGTTCTTACTCACTTAGCTCGTAGGCTGAGCTGCGGCAGGAATGGGGCCGCTAGCCGTCGGTCCGCTTTTGACTGGCTTACGTTTGAAAGCTGCCGAAAGCGTTATAGTGCAAATCGGCCCAACGTTTGCCGGTCTGGAAAACGCCCTAAAACCGGTCATTCGAGTGACTGAGATTTTCGCCTGAGAACTACTATTAGTTTACCGTAGACTCCATTGGTGCCTTACGATCTGATCGAGGCGGTTTGAAAGATCGCGCCGTGTTTTAACCGCTGTTGGCTTGGGTGCCGGTATTCATCATGGCGTAGCAAGGCGGCGACCGCGCTTGAGAAGAATGCGACGTGGCGCTCGACCTTGATCTTGTTTGCAGGTTGCAGCCTTGCCTGAGCGACACCCTCGAGAAATTAGCGATTTTCGATGAATTGCGGTATCGGGGCACGATGACGGAACGGCATGAAGCAATTGTCGAAGAGGTTTTGCAATCCTCATCCAGTGCCGCGCATTCTCTTGTCGCGGCGAGCTGGTGTCGTTCCGGCCTAAGGCATGGTCTCGATGCCGGGGCCAATCGCGCATCGGAACTCGTGTCCGGTAGCGACCTCACCCAACGACGGCAGCGCCATGAGTTGATGCTGGACGTCGCGCGGCCACTTCTCGACCAGTTGTTCCAGGCCGTTTCCGCTACCGGCTGTGCCGTGATGCTGTCCGATAATAACGGCGTCGTGCTGGAAGCGCGCAGCCTGGCTGGCGATCGCGAACTCTTTGAGCGAGTTGGTCTGACCCCCGGCGGGGTATGGAGCGAGAGCCGGGAAGGCACCAATGGTATCGGCACATGCCTGATCGAGGGTCGGCCCGTCACGATCCACCGCAACGAACATTTCGCCAGTCGCAACATTGGTATCAGCTGCATGGATGCGCCAGTGCGCGATGCGACCGGCCAGCTTGTCGGCGCGCTCGATATTTCGAATTGTCGCGACGATCACAGCGCCGCGATGGGGATATTGGTGCAGAAGATTGTTCAGGACGCAGCGCGCCGGATCGAAAGTGGCATCTTTCGCAAACACTTCGCCGCGCATCGGATCGTCGATGCCAATCTGGCGGGCGGAGATGCAGCCCTGCTGGCCGTGGATCAGGACGACCTGGTCATTGGTGCAACCTTTGCCGCCAAGCACCGCTTCGGGCTGACCGACGCTTGCCTGGAAGCGCGCCGCACGGCTTCCGATATTCTCGGTAGTGAAGCAGCCCCGTCCCTCCACGACTCGGAACGGGCCGTGTTACGAAGAGCATTGGCGCAGGCCGGTGGCAACGCCACGCAGGCAGCAAAAGATCTCGGAATAGGGCGTGCGACGCTTTATCGGCGGATGGAAAAGGTTGGCTTGCAGCGCAGCTGACACATACACCGACCTAAGTGTCTCGATAGTGAGACAGTCTGCCCATGCAATTGCCGGCGGGCTCTTTTCAGCACCGCTTTTTCGCGGAACCATCATCCTCACGACCGGGAGCACCCGGCAAATTCGAGAGGATCAACTGATGGACATACAAACAAACCCCGCCGCTTCGATGACGGCTCCGTTTGCGGAGCGCTACGACAACTTCATCGGCGGCAAATGGGTGGCGCCCAAGGACGGGCGCTGTTTCGACAATATCTCCCCGATCACCGGCAAGGTGGTCGGTCAGGTCGCGCGCAGCCAGGGGGCGGACATCGAGGCCGCGCTCGACGCGGCGCATGCCGCGAGGGATGCGTGGGGCCGCACCAGCGTTGGCGAGCGCGCGCTGATCCTCAACCGCATCGCCGACCGGATGGAGGAAAATCTCGAAAAGATCGCGATCGCGGAAACCTGGGACAACGGCAAACCGCTCCGCGAAACGATGGCCGCCGACATTCCGCTTGCGATCGACCATTTCCGCTATTTCGCGGGCTGTATTCGCGCGCAGGAAGGCGGCATTTCGGAAATCGACCACGATACGGTCGCCTACCATTTTCACGAGCCGCTGGGCGTGGTCGGCCAGATCATTCCGTGGAACTTCCCGATCCTGATGGCGGTGTGGAAGCTCGCCCCCGCGCTGGCGGCTGGCAACTGCGTGGTGCTCAAACCTGCCGAGCAGACCCCGGCCTCGATCATGGTGCTGATGGAGCTGATCGGCGACCTGCTGCCCGCCGGCGTGGTCAACGTGGTCAACGGCTTCGGCGTGGAAGCGGGCAAGCCGCTCGCCAGCAGCAGCCGGATCGCCAAGATCGCCTTTACCGGCGAGACGAGCACCGGCCGCCTGATCATGCAATATGCGACCGAAAACCTGATCCCGGTCACGCTGGAACTGGGCGGCAAGAGCCCGAACATCTTCTTCGAGGATGTGTGCCGCGAGGACGACGACTATCTCGACAAAGCAATCGAGGGCTTCGTGATGTTCGCGCTCAATCAGGGGGAGATCTGCACCTGTCCCAGCCGCGCGCTCGTGCATGAGAGCATCTACGACCGCTTTATGGAACGTGCGATGCAGCGCGTCGAAGCGATCAAGGCGGGCAATCCGCTCGACATGGAGACGATGATCGGCGCGCAGGCGAGCAGCGAACAGCGCGACAAGATCCTCTCCTACATCGACATCGGCAAGCAGGAAGGTGCTGAGCTGCTGACCGGCGGCGAGGCGACGCGGTTCGAGGGCGAGATCGCGGACGGCTACTACGTCAAGCCGACCGTGTTCAGGGGCAACAACCGGATGCGCATCTTCCAGGAGGAGATCTTCGGTCCGGTCCTCTCGGTCACGACCTTCAAGGATCAGGACGAGGCGCTGAGCATCGCCAATGATACGCTCTATGGCCTCGGCGCAGGCGTATGGAGCCGCGATGCCAACACCTGCTACCGCTTCGGCCGGGCGATCCAGGCCGGGCGCGTGTGGACCAACTGCTACCACGCCTATCCCGCCCATGCGGCGTTCGGCGGCTACAAGCAGTCGGGCATCGGACGCGAAAACCACCGCATGATGCTGGATCACTATCAGCAGACCAAGAACATGCTGGTCAGCTACAGCGCGAAGAAGCTCGGCTTCTTCTGAGGCGACAGGCCGGTGCGGTGAAAGTCCGCCGCACCGCCCCCGAACACAACAGAAATACAGGAGAATTGCTATGAGCAAGAGCATGAAAGCCGCCGTCGTCCGCGCCTTCGGCGAACCGCTGCGGATCGAGGAAGTGCCGGTTCCGGAAGTGCAGCCGGGTATGATCCAGGTGGCCATCCAGGCCTCGGGCGTGTGCCACACCGATCTGCATGCCGCCGAAGGCGACTGGCCGGTCAAGCCCGAACCGCCCTTCATTCCCGGCCATGAAGGCGTCGGCTTCGTTTCCGCCGTGGGCAAAGGTGTAACCCATGTGAAGGAAGGCGACCGGGTCGGCGTGCCGTGGCTCTACACCGCCTGCGGCCATTGCGTGCACTGTCTCGGCGGGTGGGAAACGCTGTGCGAAAGCCAGCTCAACACCGGCTATTCGGTCAATGGCGGGTTCGCCGACTATGTTCTGGCCGACCCCAACTATGTCGGCCACCTGCCCGACAATGTGGGCTTCAACGAGATCGCGCCGGTGCTGTGCGCGGGCGTGACGGTCTACAAGGGCCTGAAAATGACCGAGACCAAGCCGGGCGATGCGGTGGCGATCTCCGGCATCGGCGGGCTTGGCCACATGGCAGTGCAATATGCGGTCGCGATGGGGCTGAACGTGGTTGCGGTCGACGTCGACGACGCCAAGCTCGAACTGGCGCGCAAGCTCGGCGCGGTGGAGACCGTGAACGCGCGGACCGACAATGACCCTGCCGCGACGGTCAAGCGCCTGACCGGCGGCGTGCGCGGCGCGCTGGTGACCGCGGTGAGCGAGAAGGCCTTCGAACAGGCGGTCGGCATGGTCGGGCGCGGTGGTACGCTTGCGCTCAACGGCCTGCCGCCGGGCGATTTCCCGCTCAACATCTTCGGCATGGTGCTGAACGGCATCACCGTGCGCGGCTCGATCGTGGGCACGCGGCTGGACCTGCAGGAATCGCTCGATTTCGCAGGCGACGGCAAGGTGAAGGCGACGATCTCCACCGCCGGTCTGGACGACATCAATGCGGTGTTCGACCGCATGCGGCAGGGCCAGATCGAAGGGCGCGTCGTCCTGGACATGACCCAATGACGCAAAGTGCCGCGCCGGATGGCCGAGTGGTCCGTCGCGTGATCGCCACCGACGCGGCCACAGCCCTGCTGGGCCAGATCATCGAACGTCATGGCCCCGTGCTTATCCACCAGTCGGGCGGGTGCTGTGACGGCTCCAGCCCGATGGTCTATCCGCGCGGCGAGTTCCGCCTCGGCGGGTCGGACGTGCTGCTGGGCACGATCGGCACCACACCGGTCTATATCGGCGCGGCGCAGTTCGCGGTGTGGAAACACACGCAGCTGATCCTCGACGTGGTGGAAGGGCGAGGCGGCATGTTCAGCCTCGATAATGGAACGGGCCGGCGCTTCCTCGTGCGAAGCCGGACCTATGGGGAGAGAGAAATCGCCATGTTGCACAAGGCCGACAGGTTTCGCGCCATGCAGGCATCGATCGACAGCGATGCGGACGCCTTCTGGCTGGACGAAGCGCACCGGCTCGACTGGAGCGTCTTCCCGACGAAGGCGGACGAGAGCAGCTTCGACAAGGGCGATTTCGGCATTCGCTGGTTCGCCGATGGCGAGCTGAACGTCTCGGTCAATTGCCTCGACCGCCACCTCGAGACGCGCGGCGACCAGCCCGCGATCGTGTTCGAAGGCGACGAGCCGGACGAAGGGCGAACGCTCACCTATCGTGAGCTGCACTGGCAAGTCTGCCGCTTCGCCAACGTCCTGAAAGCCAACGGGATCGGTAAGGGCGACCGGGTGATCCTTTACATGCCGATGGTGCCCGAAGCGGCGATTGCAATGCTCGCCTGCGCCCGGATCGGGGCGGTCCATTCGGTCGTCTTCGGCGGCTTCTCGCCCGACAGCCTGGCCGACCGGATCGCCGATTGCGACGCTACGCTGGTCGTCACCGCCGATGAAGGCACGCGCGGCGGCAAGCGCATTCCCCTCAAGGCCAATGTCGACAGCGCGCTGGAGCGCGCGAGCGGGGTCGACACGGTCATCGTCATGCAGCGGACGGGTGGCCAAGTATCGATGCGCAAGGGGCGCGACATCTTGTGGGAGGAGGCCTGCGCGGATGCCCCCGCCGATTGCCCGCCCGAAGCGATGAACGCGGAAGATCCGCTGTTCATCCTCTATACCTCCGGATCGACCGGCAAGCCCAAGGGCGTGCTGCACACCACCGGCGGGTATCTGCTTTGGTCGACGCTGACCTTCGATCTGCTGTTCGGCCCCGAGGAGGGGAAGGATGTCGCCGACGATCTGTTCTGGTGCACCGCCGATGTCGGCTGGATCACCGGGCACACCTATGTCGTCTACGGCCCGCTCTCCAACGGCGCGCGCACGGTCATGTTCGACGGGGTGCCCAACTATCCCGATCCGGGGCGCCTCTGGGAGACCAGCCAGCGCCTCGGCGTCACGATCTTCTACACCGCGCCGACCGCGATCCGCGCGCTGATGCGGCAGGGCGACCGATGGGTGACGCGCCACGACCTGTCCGCGATCCGCCTGCTGGGCACGGTGGGCGAGCCGATCAACCATGAGGCCTGGGAATGGTATCATGACATGGTCGGGCGCGGCGAATGCCCGATCGTCGACACCTGGTGGCAGACCGAAACGGGCGGCGCACTGATTGCTCCCGTCCCCGGCGCTACCGAGACTAAGCCCGGCAGCGCGACCCTGCCACTCCCCGGCGTCGACCCCGAACTGGTCGATGGCGAAGGGCATCTTCTCACCGGCGCAACGGAGGGCAATCTGGTTCTCACCCGCAGCTGGCCGGGCATGATGCGCACCATCTTCGGCGACCACGACCGGTTCTTCCAAACCTATTTCAGCACCTTCCCCGGCACCTATTTCACCGGCGACGGCGCGCGGCGCGACGAGGATGGCTATTACTGGATCACCGGCCGGGTCGACGACGTTATCAACGTGTCTGGGCACCGCATGGGCACTGCCGAAGTCGAAAATGCGCTGGACGAGCATGTGCTGGTGGCCGAGGCCGCCGTCGTAGGCATGCCACATGATATCAAGGGCCAAGGCATCCATGCGTTCGTGACGCTGAAAGCCGGCGAAGAAGGCAGCGATGCCTTGCGGCAGGAACTGCGTGACCTGGTGCGCAGCGAGATCGGACCATTCGCCACGCCCGACGTCATCCAATTCGCGCCCGACCTGCCCAAGACCCGGTCGGGCAAGATCATGCGCCGGGTTCTGCGCAAAATCGCCGAGGGGCAGCCTGACGAAATTGGTGACATCTCGACGCTGGCGGAGCCTGCGGTGGTCGAGGATCTGGTGGCCAAGCGCATGAGGCCGTGAACCTCGATTATTTGCTGTGGCCGCTAAGCCCGCTTTCTAGCTAAAACCAGACTGACCGCTGTCGGCCCCTTCGAGCCAGTCAGCTTTGCGCCCCGTCCCAGACGTAGCGATCCGATTTCTTAGTTCTCAATAGCGGACATTCTCCTTGGCCATTTCGGCCAAGGAGAAACAGAATGACATACTCACAATACGACCCTGCAACGCAAAGCCGCGTGCCTTGGAACTTCGGAGCAAAGATCGGCCCGAAGCGACCCTTCAATCAAAAGCAGATCTGGGCGATCCGGTTCTTTCTCGATCGCGAAAAGCGTGTTCGGGATCGAGCACTCTTTGATCTCGCGATTGATAGCAAGTTGCGAGGCTGTGACCTAGTCGAACTCAAGATCGGCGATCTGGTCAGCGGACCGGAAGTCAGAACGCGTGCAACAATCACTCAGCGAAAGACAGGGCGGCCAGTCCAATTCGAGATTGCTAAGGACGCCCGAGAAAGTCTGTTCGCCTGGCTCGAACTTCGAGGGGGTGCTGTTGAGGACTTTGTATTCCCTAGCCGGATCGATCATTCGCGGCATTTGAGCACGCGCCAATATGCGCGGTTAGTCGATGAATGGGTTGAAGCAATCGGCCTCCGGCCCGAGGAGTATGGTACCCACTCGCTTCGACGAACCAAAGCTTCGATCATCTACAAAGCGACGGGCAACATACGTGCAATCCAAATTCTGCTTGGGCATTCGAAGATCGAGAACACAGTTCGTTACCTCGGCGTGGACATAGAAGACGCTCTCACGTTAGCGGAGAAGACGGAAATCTGACGTTCGGGTGGTTGCTCAGAAATTCTGAGTGACCGCTTCCAGGTTCGCTGCCGCACTAGTTTTACGACAAGGAATGGGGTGGAAAGCGGACTTTGCGGCTCAGATGCCTACGTTCTCAGTGAACGTGCCAATCACGCCAATTAAAATTGACATCATAAACGTGCCCATCACTATCCGGACTACCGAAAAGTCCGTTCCGAGTAGCGCGTCCGCTCCAATCATAAGAGGAAAAATGACCCAGCCGAGAGCGAAATAAAGAACTCCACGTTTTGGATTGAAGTCCCAAGTTTTCTCGGGAACGTTCTTTCTGTCGTAAAGCGCGACGACGAAGGCTACGCATATGGAAGCGATGTATGCCAATCGCCAAAGGGGGTCCCAATCGTCTTGTGAGATTCCTTCGATATAGCTCACGCCCGCCCCCAAGAGCAGAAGCAGGAAGAAAGCGGTAAGGCCCACCAGTTTGCGCGGATTGATGTAGGTCATTCGAGCCACATATACTGCCTTCTTATCGAACTCCAATGTCCGCAATGGGGTCGGTTGCGGACAGTCTGCTTCGTGTGTCTAAATCGCTGAAACCGGACAATCCGCAATCGGCCCAATTCCAGTCATACGATTTAAGAAAGTCTCAATGGGCAGCTTCTGGGCCGCTAGCGGTCTGTCCGGTTTTGAACATGATTTGAGTTGAAGCGGACATCCATCCGTGCAGATTTAAGACCGATTACTTGTCTACCGGCGACTGATGCACTGCTGAAAGCTTCGCGAGATAACGCCCGCCGAAGCGCAAGACCAGTCGGCGCAGGACGAAGAAAAACCCGTTCGATGGCACGAACATCTGCGATTTGAGCCACACGGTCTTGCGCTGTTTTTCAATGTAGGGGCGCAAGCCCCTTCCCAACTTTTCAGCGCGGCGGGCACATTGCCGTTCTGAGCGGCAAGGGCTTCACCCAGTTGCTGCCCGCCCATCAACCCGGCTGTCGCGCCCATGCCGGAAAACAGCGTGAGGCACCATGCGCTGTCCCCCACCAGCACCACGCGGCCCTTGTGCCAGCGGTCCATCTCCACCGTGTGGACCGAATCGAACAGATAGTCGGGCGCGTTGGACAGATCCTCCAGCGCTTCCTCCACGATGGAGTGGGGCTCCATATCGGCAAAGACATCGCGCAGCGTTTCCACCGCAGGCCGTTCGAACTGCGCATCTACATCCTTGGTGCGATAGGCAAAGAACGCCGTCGGCGTATGATCCTGCAGCGGGAAGACCCAGAGCGAGCGTTTATCCTGATTGAGGATTACTCCGTCGCGCTGGCGGAATGTCTCCATCTGTTCTTCTAGCTGATAAGCGCAGATCACCGCATCCAGCGAATGCATGAACTTCTCTTGCGGGCCGAACACCAGCTTGCGCACGGTGAAGCGCAGGCCATCGGCACCGATCACCAGGTCGAAGCGCTCGATCGTTGAACTGCCGTCTTTCGTATCCAGCGTCACATCGACGCCGTCCGCGCGCTCAACAATGGCCACGGGGCTTGTGCCGAACCGGATTTCGACCTGCCCGTCGACGCCGTTCCACAACCCTTCTTCGATATCACCGCGCAGCAGCGTGGCAGGCCGGGTCGGCTGGTCGGCGAACCCGGCTACGCGCACACGTCCGCCGTCTTTCGTCATGTGCCAATTCGGCGAGGCTTCGGGCGTGCGGATATGGATGCCGGGCAGCACGCCCAGCCTTTCCGCCGCATGTTTGCCCGCATCCTGAAGGCCGATGAAATAGCCGCCTGTCCGTCGCTCAGGCGCGCGTTCGACGATGACGGGTTCCCACCCGGCCTTCTTAAGCGACATGGCGCTGGCCATTCCGGCGATGCCGAGGCCGACGATAAGAGCGCGTTGAGTCATGATTGCTGTATCCTTCCTGTCGGGGGTGAGGGGCGAAAGCCCCTGCGCCCGAACCGATATGAACACTGTATAGATACCTCGCGCGCTTTTTGTCTAGACACTGTTTAGATTGCGTGCCAGATTGCCCTCATGACCAAGACGAAACGCGACAGCTATCATCATGGCGACCTGCGCAGCGCGCTGATTTCCGCCGCGGAAGAGATCATCGCCGCAGAAGGCGTGGAAGGCTTCACGCTGCGCAAGGCAGCGCGCAAGGCGGGCGTATCCCCCGGCGCGCCAACGCATCATTTCGGCAGCATGGCGGGCTTGCTGACGCAGGTGGCGCGGCGCAGTTACGAGGCACTGGGCAAGCAACTGGCAGGCGCGGCAGAGGGGCTGGAAGGCAACGCGGCGCTGCGCGCGCTGACCGCCGTCTATGTTAGGTTCGCGCGCGACAACACGGGCCGTTTCCGCCTGATGGGCCGCACCGACTTGATCGAATTGGAGGACGATGACCTGCGGGCTGCGGTCTATCGGGCGATGCGCCCGCTCGCCGCCGCCGCTGCCGGAACACGCGGCCTCGGCGTGCCGACCCCCGAGTTCGAGCGACTGGATCCGCGCCTGATCGCCGCCATCGTCCCCGCGCACGGACTGGCGCATCTGGCCACCGAAGGACGGCTGGCCGCGACAATGCGGTCGGGAGAGGTGGACGCGCAGGCGCAAGACGCGTTGGTGGACGAGGTTTTGCGCGCGCTGTGGCCTTGAAGCAAACCGCCCAAACCGATAGCCGCTACGCAATACTGATCACGCTGAACGCGAACGAGCCATATGCTACGACTTCGGTTTCTTGCTGTGCCTCGATATCTGACGCTGGAGGCGCGCGCGTGTCCTACCCGCCTGCTCGGGCAAACAGGACAGCTCTCCAGCGCAGGAAGTTACCTGTACTACAATGGTGAGCACGTCTGCTGTTGAAAAACCGCCACTCGCGCGCCAAACATTCCCCCAAAATGCGTAAGATCCTCGCCTTTTTCCACGCTTTGCTGGCAACCGTACTGCTCACTTGCGGCGTCGCAGCTTTCGCCGCGACGTCGATTCTTCCGTCGTCCGGGGACGCCGCCGAGGCGCAGGTGGCGATGGATCCCTTCGGGCGGGAAACGCCGCGATCGACCGTGACCAATCTGCTGGGCGTGCTGGCGAGCGAAGATCCTGGTGCCCTCGATCCCTATCTCGACCTGCCTGCCGGTATGGATCGCGCAGAGGTCGTGCCGCGCCTGCGCGCTGCGCTCGATGCGGGCGGGACGCTCGCCACCTATCAGGAACTGGCCAACGAGCCCAACGGGCGGCTCGACGATGGCCTCGGCCCGACACGCGAACAGGTCGGGACACTCGCCGGGGGCGAGATACCCATCCTGCTGACACAGAGCAGCGGCACGGACGGGCCTGCCATCTGGCGGCTGTCGGCGGAAACGCTACAGGCGCTCCCGGATATCGAACCGCAGGCGATCCCGGAAGAAGAGGCTATCGTCGCCGGTGCCCCTGCGCTGGATTGGGTCAAGCTGCTGGGACTATTGATCGCCGTCTTCATCGCGACCCGGTTGCTGGCCGCGCTGGTCCTGCTCGGTCTGCGGCAGGTCCTCTCGCGCGATGGGGCGGTGTACCGGGTCCTCGATGCCGCCCTGCCGCCGCTGGCGCTGGTTGTCACCATCGTCGGTTTCCGGCTGTGGTCGGACGCTGCGCCGATCTCGATCGTCGCGCGTCAGGTCGTGCTGCGCTATCTCGGCATTGCAGCGTGGATCGTGTTCCTGTGGTTCCTGTTCCGCCTGGTCGATGCGCTCGCCCGGTGGCTGTCGCTGCGCATGACGCGGCGCGCGCGGTACCAGAGCGCGTCTGTCATCGTCTTTGCCCGCCGGGTTATCAAGGCCGGACTGTTGGTCCTGGGGGCGCTCGGCATCCTCGACACGCTCGGCTTCGATGTCACCGCTGGTGTGGCGGCGCTCGGCATCGGCGGTCTGGTCTTGGCGCTGGGTGCACAGAAGACGGTCGAGAACCTGGTCGGCACCGTATCCGTGCTGGCCGACCGGCCGGTGCAGGTCGGGGATGTGTGCAAGGTCGGCGATGTGCTCGGCACGATCGAGGATATCGGGATGCGGTCGACCCGGATCAGGACGCTGGAACGAACCGTCGTCACGATCCCCAATGGCGATTTTTCCTCACGCCAGATCGAAAACTATACCAAGCGCGAACGTTTCCTCTTCAACGAGACGATCGGCCTCGAATACGCCTTGGATGCGGCCAAGCTGCGTGAAGGGATTGGCCTGATAGCAGAGGCGCTCGCACAGAACGAGCACATCGCCCCGGAGCCGCGCCGGGCGACATTACGTTATTTTGCAACGGACTCGCTGGCGATCGAAACCTTTGCCTACATCATGACCGCCGATTTCGACGAAAGCCTGAGAATCCGCAACGATCTCATGCTCGACATCTACGAGCGATTGGAACAGGCAGGCATCGGGTTCGCCTTCCCGACACAGACCCTTTACCTGCGCAAGGACGAAACCGGGCAAGGGTGACGCGGTATGGTGGCGGTCACGCAACGCTATCCGGCTGACGGTTCGCCGAACATGATCTGCCTGAAGACCTTCACGTAACTTTCTTCCGGCTGGGTGCCGTCGCCCGATCGCAAGACCGCGGTATGCCAGAGTATGAGCAAGGTTTCGGTGATGACATCGGCGGGCAAGCGGAGTGGCTGCCCAAACTGGGCGGCCAGGCCTTCGATCAGAACCCGGAACTGGGCCGTTACACGCGCCTCCGCAGCCTTGTACTGCGCGCGGAATTCCGGGTTGCGAAAGGCATAGAGCTGCAATTCCAGCGCCAGCGCCGCCCAGGCCTGGCGATCGGGGATGTCGGCTAGCCACGCAGCAAGCGTTTGCATGGCCTGGTCGATATCGGCTTCCGGGATCGAGGCGGCGAGGTCTTCCAGTCGGTCCCGCTGTTCGGCCAAGTGACCTTCCATGACTTCGAGCAGCAGCAACTCCTTGCTCTCGAAGTTCGAATAAAAGGCGCCTTGCGTAAATCCGGCGTCGGCGCAGAGCTGGCGCACGGAAAGTGCCGGGATGGAATGGGCGATCATCAGCCGCTCGGCCGATTTGATCAGCTTGGCGCGTGTTTCCGCCTGGCTTTGCCGACGCGATTTGGTGGTGGTTTCGCCGCTCATGGTGCTCGATCCGTCTCAAAAATCCTGATTTTCGGAACCAAATTTTCAGATATCACTTGATATTTCAAATGCCCGGCCAGAGGATCGGTTTCCCGTCGATCCTTTTCAGCAGGCAAAACAGGCAGGAGTTGTTGCCCATGCAGCCCATACGGTTCACCCCCAATGTCGAGCAAGTCGATCCCGACGAACAGCGGCTGACGCGCGAGATCGTCGAACAGATGAATGCGACGGCGCGCAACGCGTTCGAACGGCATCGGCACGCCCATCGCGATGCCCATGCGAAATCGCACGCGATCCTTAAGGGTAGCATGACCGTGCACGACGGTCTGTCGGCTGAGCTTGCGCAGGGCATCTTCGCTTCTCCGAAGACCTACGAGGTCGTCGCGCGGCTTTCGTCCGCGCCGGGCGATATCCATTCGGACGAGGTTCCGGCCCCGCGCGGTTTCGCGATCAAGGTGATCGGCGTTCCGGGTGACCGGCTTTCGCCCGACATCGGTGGCGAGAACCAGGATTTCCTGATGGTGAATTTCCCGGTGCTCGCCTTCGGCACGATCCCGAAATACAAGCAGATGCTGGGTCTGCTCGAAAAGAACGCGCATGCGCCCGATTTCTTCCAACGCCTCGTTGCCGGCGTGGCGCGCGGCGCGAAGGATGCGGTGGAAGCGGTGGGCAAGGTGCCGAGCGCGACGCTCGAGGGGTTGGCGCGCGACAACAATCATCCTCTCGGCGAAACCTATCATACGCAGGCCGCTGTCCGGTTCGGCGACCATGTCGCCAAACTGTCGCTCGCCCCGAAATCCCAATCCGTGCGCGATTTGACCGGTCGGGATCTCGAAGACGTCCAATATTCGACCATGCGCGACGTAATCGGCGATTTTTTCCGCGCGAACGGCACCGAATATGAATTGCGCGCGCAGCTCTGCACCGATCTCGAAACGATGCCGGTGGAAGATGCTGCCGTGTTGTGGGAAGAGGAAAAGTCTCCCCATCGTGCCATCGCCACGCTGCGCTTCGACAGCCAGGACCCCTACAGCCCGCCACGCCAGGTTTTCGGCGACGATGTGCTGTCGTTCAATCCATGGAACGGCGTCGAGGCGCATCGCCCGCTGGGCGGCATCATGCGCATTCGCCGCGCGGCCTACGAACGGTCCAGCACCTATCGTCACACTCAGAACGATCGCCCGCGCATAGAGCCGCAGGCCCTGTCCGACATTCCCGATTGACCACCAAGCGCAAAAGGAGCGCGCCATGACCAAAAGCACCGATCCGCGTCTTGCCGATGAGAGCAAGCCCGAAGAAATCCGCCGCCGTGCGCGCGAGCTGGCAGAAGACCTGCCGCAGCTCGCGAAAATCGCGCTGGAAGCGATGATCCGCGACCACAATCCCGATTACAAGGGTACCGCCAACAAGGCGGGGCGCGCGGGAATGCAGTCGGGCAATGTGTCCGAACTGACCGCCATCGCCAAGGTCAAGCCCGGCGGGGCGGACCGCCTGCGTCGCATCTTCGACCTCACCAACGGCAATATGGACGGCGCGCAGCGGGTGTCGACCTTGCACGATATGCGCTTCGTATTTTTCGACGACGACACGCGCATCCTGTTCGCCACAACCTATGATGGCGACTGGGACACCTATATTAACGATTTCGCCACCAAGATTCCGGGGTTGATGGACCTGCTGTTCGCCAATGTCGAAGGCTGGCCGGGGATCGACAGCCCCAAGGTGAAGGACTTTATCGCCGATCACCAGATCGATGCATCGGGATGGTTTGTGGCCAATCCGCAAGTGACGGTTGTGGATACCCGCCGGTACCAGCGGATGGAGCACGCGCTGGATGACTTCCTCGAAAAATCCCGGGCGAATGCGGATATGGATCCCGCCACGAGCAAGGCTCTCGACGAGCTGAGCACGGCCATCGCGCAACCCGAAGGCGTGGATTATTGACATGGGCATTCTGCAAGAACTTTCCGCCCGCTTCCGTCCGGACAAGGTCAAGCTCCAACTCGACGATATCCAGGCGCTGATCCTTCGATCCCGGCCCGAACCCTATGTCGGCATCCATTCGATGATCCATGTCGACGAGGCCGCCGGAGGGCGGGATCTTTTGCGCCGCCTGGCCGACCATATCCCCGCTGCATCGGGTTGGACGGACGAGCTGGACTCGTGGACCGGCGTCGCCATCAGCTATGACGGCTTGAAGGCGCTCGGGCTGCCCGAAACCTCGTTGGAGAGTTTTCCGCTGGCCTTCCAGCAAGGCATGGCCGCCCGCGCCGAGCAGCTACGCGATTTCGGCGAAAACGCGCCCGAAACATGGGAGGATCCCTATCGCCCCGGCACTTGCCATATCGCATTGACCATTTATGCGCGCGACGACGATGCGCTCGACGACGTGCTGGCAAAGGCCGAGGCCGAACTGGAAAAATCCACCGGCATCACGCTGATCGGTACGCACCGTTTCGGTGCCGACGAGGACGCAAAGAACCCCTTCGGCTTTCGCGACAGCATTTCGCAGCCGTTGGTCGACGGGAGCGGGGTCGACCCCTTGCCCGGTCAGGAGCGCGCGATCGCGCCTGGAGAATTCATCCTGGGCGAGAACAGCGAGACCGGTAGCCCGCTCGCCATGCCGCAACCCGCACCGCTTGGGCGCAACGGGTCATACATCGTGCTGCGAAAATATCAGAGCCGCGTCGGCGCGTTTAACGACTTCCTGCGCGAGCAATCCGCCGACGAAGGAGAGCAGGATTATATTGCCGCGAAGATGTTCGGCCGGTGGCAGAGCGGTGCGCCATTGCCGTTAGCGCCGGACCGGGACGATCCGGAACTTGGCGCCGATTCCCGACGCAACAACGACTTCTCCTACGAAGACGATCATCGCGGCCTCGTCTGCCCGCACGCCGCGCATATGCGCCGCCTCAATCCGCGCGACAGCCAGCTTACGATCCTCAGCGATGTGAACATCCACCGCATCATCAGGCGCTCATCTACCTACGGTCCGAAATGGAGCCGCGACGTGACGTCGGAGTCCGATGCGCAGGAGGATCGCGGGCTGTTCTTCATTTTCATCAGCGCCAGGGCATTCGATACGATCGAATTTCTCCAGCAGGAATGGATCAACCGTGGCAACTTCGTCGACCTGGGCGAAGAACGGGATCCGATCGTCGGTCTGCACCAGACGTCCGGGACTTTCACCATTCCCGAAACGCCGGTGCGCCGAAAAATCGATGGCGTGACCACCTTCAACCGGCTGCGCGGCGGAGAATACATGTTCATGCCCTCGCTCACGGCCCTGCGCTGGATTGGCGACGGCGCATGGGACGAAGGCGCGAGCCCATGAACCCACAGAGGGGGCAGGAGGGCGGTTCGGCTTTCGTCTATCCCATCACGGTCGGCCCTGATGCGATCGACGAGCTCGATCACGTCAACAATGCGGTCTATCTGACCTGGGTGCAGCAGGCGATCACCGCCTATTGGGTCGCACATGCGCCGGCGGAGGAGGTCGCAAAGATCGCATGGATCGCCCTGCGCCACGACATCAGATATCGCAGCGAGGCGTTTCTCGGCGACCAGCTCGAGGCGAAAGTCCTCCTCAGGGGCTTTCGTGGGTCCCGCTCGCAATTCGAAATACAGTTCAGCCGCGGCAGCGTGTCTGTCGCCGAAGTGGACACGACCCTGTGCTGCATCGACCGAGAAACACGGCAGCTGCACCGCATCACGCACGAGTTGGCGAGGCATTTCGCCATTGTAGCTTAATGCACACGGCTTCTTGCCCTTTTTCTCCGAGCCATTTGACAATCCCAACGCGAAGGCGCGAAAACTGTATAAGTTCTATTAATCGCAGCCTCACAACTATCCCCGTTCTAGCGAGGATACCGACCCGTTATCGTTGCATTTGTTATGCAATGCCTCGGCGCTGCCGACCAAGGCGGTCGCAATAGGAGCGCACATTTGCAGCGATCCCTTGTGCTGAACCGACGCCCACTCTCGGGGGGGTCAGCACGCCGATCGCAAGGAGTGGTTGCTAAGGTGCGAAGCTGCCATCTGGGCTGATGCTGACGACAGGCAGCTTTCGGAAAAGATTCAAGCGAGCTCAAATGGCCGACATTAAGGCGCAATGCAGACTGACTGCTATGGGCCGATTGGAGAAAGTCCGGTCTTGGCGGGAAACGAAACTAGAGCAGACTTCCAACACGCGTTTGGAGAATACTATTCTCGAAATCCTCAAGCGGCCGAGAGTACGTCGTAAGGCTGGGCGAACTCTTCCGACTTCAGTTCCCTGCCCACGTCATCGAAGGCATAGACATGCTCGATACGATTGCTCTGTTGTGGACAGGCAACGCCAAGCATTACGTCCTTGTGCCTTGAAATAGAAGGTCTCGGTCTTCATGGACCTCGATGGGCATGCACGGCGCCTCGACTGCCTTGCAAGACAAGGCTTTGAACCACGATCATGGATGAAATCGTAGTCGACGGCGTTTTACGTGATTTACGGCATCTTCGCAGCTTCGCTGTCACCGTACCGAATAAAGGCAAGGATGGCGCAGATTTGATTGTCCGGGTTTCCCTCGGTCTGCATACTGTGTCGCGAGGATGCGAGCGAGGCGCGCATCATTTGGAAGATGAGAACGGCAAGCCACGACAGTTTTGCGAGGACCGCTATGCATTCTCGCTTGGCTTACCTGAACTGTCAAAGCGGATGGTTGAGCAAAATTACTTCTGCTGGGATTCCATCGATCGTAACCGGGCGATGAATTATGCGGTGATAGACGTTGCGCCTGGTCGCATTCGCGAGCTGATTGATGGCGAGCATCAAGTGGTATTTTTTTACCTGTATCCCTGCAGTCAGCCTGAAGCCGATGTAAATTTGGTGATTACGAGTTGCTACGCTCGACACGTAATTTTCAGCCGTATTAGGCGGCGTTACAATCTGCACACGCTGTTACGCACCTGTCTGTATAAAGAACGAAGGATCCCCTAACGACAAAGGGCTTCCGCTTTAGGCGGAAGCCCTTTGAAAAATGCGGGTGTGCCTTACCGTGGTGTACCGGCCATTGAGGCGCACATGCTGCGGCGACCGAGTTATCGGAAGCCCCGCTGTCCGTAGCTGATCATTCAATGCCACAGGATCGTAAAGGTTTCAATAAAAAGTTGAGTCGCAGAAAGAGTGTGAGCCCTCCGCAATCGGCCAACATGCATTCTGATCGGCGTTACGGAAAGCCTTAATCGAGCTAACTCAAATCTGAAAACCACCGTTGCTCACAATCGCTACATTAAGGCGCTTACCTGTTGTCGAACAAATTGTCCCCATAATGCTCGACTTACGAGTGGCGAGTTTCAGGCTCGACCAACCGCTCAGCAAACGACCGAAATTGGGGCGCAAAGCTGCCGTAGGCGCAGCACCCCTACGAGCGTTGCGAAAGCGCAATCACCAGCTTGGCGGCGAGCGCTTCTTCGGCTTTCTCCCGTCGTTCGCGGATCTTTGATACTAGCTGGCGCTTTGAATGATCCGGCATACTAATGATTGCGGCAAGCACCACGGCCTTCAGAAGATCGGGGTGAGTGGTCGTCATGCGATCCCTCCTGACCCTTCGCCCGAATTTCGCAGCCGCTCTACAAGCGCGCGCAGACTGGACGTAAGAACGAGAGTGGCGCTCCCCATCTTGATGATCTCGACCTGGCCTTTAGCGATGAGCACGTAGAGCGTGCTGCGGCCGATCCCGAGATAGCGACAGGCTTCGGGTACGCGCATGGCGATCGGCTCGATTGCCTGGCGCCCATGTTGCTCGCGAAGATGCTCGGTCGTGCTTGCAGATGGCATAGCGTTCGGTCCTTTCGTCTGTGGGGTGATGACGGACCGACCTGGCGGAGCATGGAGGGAGCAGGTCAGGCCCGCCATCGGTACAGAGTATCGGTCAATACGGTTCAGCTGCGCTACAAGACGTTTCTACGCTGGAGCTGCCGTATGCGCGCCGGAGCGCCGGCACCCTGCTGACGGGATCCCGGACGGATCTGCTGGTACCGTTACGGACCGGTATAGATCAGTGAGCGGGAGGAATATTTCGGTCCATGACAGCTGCAAAATCCGAGCGCCGTCGCATCAGGGTTTGAAAACAAAGAACAATCTGCAAAACCGCCGTCTTGAATAGGACCAAGCCGGCGCTTTTTCCTCAACAAAACCAACCACATGCAGCCCGACCGACGGCGCTGCTTTTATCTTGCCATGCAGCTTCTTCTCCCAAACCAGACGCTCACGGACGATAATCCGCTCGCGACATACACCGGGAATTCTCTGCATGGCTCGTGTGTTCGGGGTGCATTGGTGCTGCTCACCAGGGCATCATGACTATGCAAAAGCGCGGTCAAGCGACCGCATTTCGACCTGCCAATCCGACCGTTAGCCTGCAGAGCTGCCTCGCGCCAAGCGTGGGCGAGCGTCGCTTGCCGCGCACACAACTTGCATTTGGACGTGTACCAAACTTGCAGGGAGCAACCTTGTCGAACGCAATTGCGACACAGTTACTCTGGCGGACTAGACGCTGACGATCGGAGCTTAGTGCCCAAAGCGGATCCGACGGACTGCTGGCCGAGTGTTCGTGCGACTGCTTTTAGGGGAATCATGAAGATGCTCGAATGTCCGATATTGGGGTGGAAAGCGGACTGACGGGTTGTGGTAGTTAGATGCATTAAGCGGACGTTCGCCCGATGACGCAGTTTGGGCCGATACCTGATCCGGCCGACATACCTGGACGGAACGAAAAATCTTCGTCTTCATCAGAGTTTGAAGGGAATAGCTTATGAAGACAGGCGTAATCTCGGCTGCGATAGTGGCGCTGTCGCCATCGTTCGCCCTGGCACAAGCCGGAGGACCTCCACCAACGCCGCCCGAGCTAAATGACGAGGCAATCGCAAAAGGTAGGTCGTCCGACACTTCGCGCGCTTACGCCGAAGCTTTCGGGGTCAACGCGACCGAAGCCAAAGACCGACTGGCCGCGCAAGATAGAGCCGTGGTGTATGCCGAAGGTCTATTGAGTTCTGAACCGTCGGGTTTTGTCGATCTTGAAATTCAGCACGAGCCGAATTTCAAGATCGTCGTCTATTACAACAAATCGATCGACCGGCAAAAGCTGACCAGCGCAGCGCCGGTGGAATTGCGGCGCTATCTGGTATTTAATCCGATCAACAAAGCCCGGGACGAAATTCGGGCCGACCGCCAAGCTGTTTCGCAGGCGCTGACTGCCGCCGGGCTGCAATACGGTCTCGAATTTTCCTTACGGAAGGGCGAATTCATCCTGGGGATACCGGCCAACGCCGATGAAGCGCGGTACCGCGCCGTGTTACCGACCCTGACACGAGCTAATATCAGCGTCGTGCGAGGGGCAACCAGCGTCGATGCCGCCGGACTTTATGGCGGGTACTGGTTCGAAGCCGAGTTTTACTGCACGGCCGGGTGGCCCGTTCGTAACTCTGCCGGCACCGAAGGCCTTCTGACGGCCGGACATTGTGGCCCTCCTTACGAAATGAATTTTTCTTGGAGCAGCGAGCGTCCCGTCTTGGCGCCGGCATGGGCACGAAAGGACGAGTTGCGCGGCTACCAGACCCTCGACCATGCAATGTATCCCTTGGGGCAGCACACTACGACGCGGGTCATCAATATCGAGAACAATCGCGTCTATCGCGGTGAGACGAATACGGTGCCGGGCATTGTTACGGCATTCTACGAGATCGCCAGTCCGCGCCAACCGGTTCGTGGCCAATATCTCTGCAAGATGGGTTCGACGACGGGCTTAACCTGCGGGATTGTGGCCGACATCAACTTTAATGGCGACGGGCAATGGAATGTCGTAAAGGTGAGCCAATCCGCACAAAGGCATATTGCCGAAGGCGGGGATAGCGGCGGCCCCGTCTTTTCGTGGAGTTCCGACGGCTCGATGGTGCATCCGATCGGCATCATGAAGCGCACCGCACGCGTGAATGACCAAGTATGTCGGAATAGCAGCACCACAGCATCGAACAACACGACCTGCTACTTCACGTTCATCCCGCTTACGACGATACGCGCTTACGATCCCTTTCAGGTCAATACGGTAGACGGGTTTCGTTCGCCATGAGGCCCTTGGTCCCTGCTTCGGTTGTATCGCTTGCTCTCGCGGTATCCCCTGCTGCCTGTACCCAGCCGGGCACCGGAGCTGCACAAACTCCGGTGCCGGTGATGGCCGATTACGATCAATCTTTCGACGCCATCGCCTTCTTGGGGAAACTGCAACGTGACGAAGAGTGTATTGTTCTGATCGGCTCGGACGGAACGCGGTATGTGCCGGTCTTTCGTAAATCGGCAGATGCAACCGAACTGGCCCGCAAATTCGATCTGGTCAGCGGCGAGACGGTGACGGTCAACGGAATGAACCGCTTCCCGAGCGATGGGCCCGCTGCCGAAAATTTTCGCCCTTGGGCAAAGTGTGGGACTTACTTTTTTACGTATGGCGGTATCGATAGCGGATGGAGAAAGCCTCCCCGCCCGGCCAACGTGCCGGAAGGGTAGGCGAGAGAATGCACGTGCCTGAGAAAGGCGGCTGACTATAAAGATTTGTATGACAGGACAATAAGTTGCCATGCAGACCTCCATAACTTTTGCGCGTAAAGCCCTCTGAGCCCGGTCCAATGGCCGCTTTTAGGTAGGGCGTAGGTCACGGTGATTGACCGCGTTCGGGTCGTAAGCGGAATGGCTGCTTTCGGCACGTGTCTCGCAAAAGCGGCCGAGCGTTCGTTGCGTCGATTATCGTTTGTCTGGCCTCGCGTTAGCTTCGGACTTTAGTTTTCTGAGGCGCTCGGAGCACACCTCATGCACCACTCGGCCAAGCTCTTCGACCTACTCACCGAGCCACTCGAGCTCTTCCTTGGTAATTCGGTAATGCTTAGAGTAGCGCGCTTTCACGTATGCTTCCTTGAGCTTCTCGAACCGCGAGCGATCCTTACGGTTGTCGCGCGGCCAGACGTAAGTGAGACGATGATCAATCCGCTCGGCCTGAGTGCGCAAGAAACCCAAGTTGTGGACATGGGGAGTGTAGAAAGTGCAGACCAGCAGTACACAATGATACAAGCTTTCCGCAGCTTGATGCATTAAGAACGCTGCTCTCTTATACCGTCCCTTATCCAAAAGATGATTAGCGCTGTCGACGAAATCGGTCGCTCCGGGCAGCCACTCGTCAAAATACTCCTGCGCCATGGCTAGCGCCTGCGTGGGTGTCTTGGGTTTCGGCGTATGGAGTTCGCTGTCGTCGGACTGGTAGAGCGCGACCCCGTCCTGCTTCACATCCATGAAGAAATAGCGGCCATGGGCTAACCCGTCGTTCACTTCCTGAAGCGTGTGGACGATGAAGTTCACCGGCGTGTGCAGCGTGCCGGTCACGCCGTATTCGCGCATTAACCGGTCATCGAGCTTCGACCAGTACTTGACCCGGTCGGTCAGCCGCTTGTCGTTGACAATGATGAGCAGGTCGTAGTCCGACTGGTAACCCTTGGCCGTGTGCGGTTCGTCGACCCACGTCCCGCGTGCATAGCTGCCGTACAGGATGACCTTGAGGATCCGGCCGGCCTTCTTCCAATCGTGCTTGGCCAAAGCAAAAGCGTCGTCGAACTCTTCAAAGATCAGCTGCACCACGCGTTCGATCTCGCGCTGCTTTTGCGGGGGAAGATGATCGAAGTCGGTCTTCATCGCTCAAACCTTAGCAAGCTGTTCGAGGGGTTGCACCTGCCGTGTGCGGGAGCGCGTGGCGACGGCGCCACCTAGGTCGCTGAGAAGCCGTGCACAGACGGCTTCGCGTTAGTAACAATCCGATAAGGATTGTTGTTAGCTTAGTTAAGGGGCGCTGGAGCCCAGCATTTCTGCGGGTTTGAGGCCGGTTTCGGTTACCGATAGACCGAACTTCCGGTTCCCGATAGACCGAGCTCCCGGGTTCCCGATAGACCGAATATTGCACAGCCTTATCCACAGGGCCGCCGTCCCGTCTCCGGGGATACGCCATGGTCTACGCTCCATCGCCTTTATCCTCCTTTGCAGCAATTCGCTGCCCAGTCTTCCATCAGCAGCCTGCGCTTTTCCAGCAGATTGCCGCGCCGGTAGGCTGCCTCGGTCTTGTCCTTCACCACATGGGCCAGCGCTGCTTCTGCGACATCGCTCGGGTGGTTGGTCTCCTCGCTCGCCCAATCGCGGAAGGCCGAGCGGAACCCGTGAACCGTGCAACTCTCCTTCATCTCGCGCAGCAGCTTGGTAAGCGTCATGTCGGACATCGCCTTCCTCCCCCGCATCCCGGGAAAGGCGAGGTCACAGTTCCTGATCCGCAGTTCCATGCAGCGCTCGATAATCCGTATCGCCCGATCGCAGAGCGGCACGACATGCTCGCGATTGGCTTTCATCCGCTCTTTGGGGATGGTCCATAGTTTCTCATTGAGATCGAACTCGTCAAAGACCGCATGGCGCACTTCGCCCGAGCGGGCAGCGGTGAGGATCGCAAACTCCAGCGCCAGCCTGCTGTAGCTCTCGCGCTCGCGCAGGCGCGGGATGAAGTCAGGCAGCTTCGCATAGGCCATAGCCGCGAAGTGCCCTTCCTGCCTGGGCTGACGTGGCAGGCCCTTGCTGATCGCGCGCATGGGCGCCTCGCTGTCGCGGTATCCGGAGGCATAGGCCCAGTCGAGCACTGTTCCGATCCGCTGGCGCACCCGGCGCGCGGTTTCTGGCTTTGCCAGCCAGATCTCGGCCAGCACGTTGCGGATCATGGGGCCCGTGATGTCATTAACCTGCACGTTGCCCAGATGCGGGAAGGCGTAAGCCTCCAGCGTCCTGATCCATTGCTTCTCGTGCTTCTCGTTGCGCCAGGTCGATCTATGCTGTGCGAGTACCTTCGCGGTCGCCTCGCGAAACGTGGGAATGCCTTGTGCCTTCCTGCGTTCAAACAAAGGATCGAGTCCGAGTTCGACCCAGGTCCGGATCTCCCGCGCCCGCTCTCGCGCAATTGCGAGCGATATCTTCGATGCACTGCCCAGACCAAAATCGCGGCGATTGCCGCTTTTCTGAACCCGGACCATCCAGCTCTTCGTGCCCGACGGCTTCACCACCAGATAAAGCCCATCTCCGTCGCCTATCCTGCCGGGTCTCGTCGCGGCCTTAACCGCTGTTGCCGAAAGCTTTCCCATGACTCGAATTCTCCCACATTTATTCCCACAAATCCAATCGGACACCGATGGATGAGCAAGGACAGTGTGGGACCCGAATCACCTGATAAGCCGCGCAAATTCTTGGCTTTCTCGGGTCGCCGGTGGAAAATAGGGGAAAGGGTGGTGGCGGAGCAGGAGGGATTCGAACCCTCGATACGGGGTTACCGTATACACACTTTCCAGGCGTGCGCCTTCGACCACTCGGCCACTGCTCCGCATTCTCCTTGGCTACCCTACCGCTTCGCTGCTTGAGGGCGATGGGCAAAACCCAATCGGCGCTCAAGCGCACAGCGCGGTAGCGCCGCAAAAGAGCCGCGCGTCTAGCGGCGCCCGATGCGAATCGCAAGCCAATGCGCGGGCAGTATGGCGCCAAGGCCCGATTTCGTGCTATGATCCATTTGCGCGACGGTGCTGCGCGGATCAGGCATCCCCTGCGAACACCGCCACGAGGCCCCCTCCCGTCCGTACAATGCGCGAGAGGGGGCTTTCGTTTTGCCGGGGCGGGTGGCACTCCCCTGCAGATGACCAAATCGCTCTATCCGTTCGCCGCGCTGCTCGCGCTTGCTGCTCCCGCGCAGGCGCAGGACGAGGCCGCGCCGCCTTCGCCGGGCGAAATCGTCGCGCAGGCACCTGCGGCGGAATGGACCACCATTGCCCCGGAAGATTTGCTGGTGATGACGTTGGCCTCAGCGCCAGACGGCACCGCGCGCAAGGTGGTGGTCCAGCTGATGCCCGCGCCTTTCAGCCAAGGCTGGGTCGGGAACATCCGCACGCTCGCCCGCGCCGAATGGTACGACGGCACAACGGTCAACCGCGTGCAGGACAATTATGTCGTCCAGTGGGGCGATCCGAACTACGACAATCCCGAGGCAGATGGGGCGGCGAAGCCGTTGCCCGAAGGGCTCGAGGTGATGGGAGAAGCTGAGTATACGGTCCCCTCTTTTGTCCCCCCCGCATCATCGAAAAAGCGCGAATTGCAGGTCGCGGCGACGATGTCCGGCCTGATCGCAGCTGGGGTCAATGTTGATGCATTGATGGCGGAGCCCGAACCCACACAGACCTCTGAGGCGAGACGAGCCCTAGCAGATCGTTACTCCCGGTTTGCCGCATTCACACAGGGTTGGCCAATTGGGGGGCGTGACGAAGAATTCTGGCCCGTCCACTGCTACGGCATGGTCGGTGTAGGCCGCGGGATGTCGCCCGACACGGGATCGGGCGCAGAACTCTATACGGTAATAGGCCATGCGCCGCGCCATCTCGATCGCAATATCGCGTTGGTCGGTCGCATCGTCGAAGGGATGGAGCATCTATCCTCGCTCCCACGTGGCTCGGGCGCGCTGGGCTTCTACACCACCGAGGAATCGGCCAAGCGCACACCGATCCTTTCGGTGCGCTTGGCCAGCGACCTGCCCGAGGCCAAGAGGCCCGCTTTCGAATTCCTCTCGACCGAGAGCGAAACCTTCACGCGCTATGCCGATGCGCGCGCCAACCGCCGCGACCCGTTCTTCATCCATCCCGCAGGCGGCGCGGATATCTGCAATATCCCGGTGCCCGTGCGCCGGGTGGCCGATTGAGCGAGAGCGTATCCGTCACCGCGCCGCTCTGGCGCTGGACCGCGAAGAACGGCGTCAGCTGGTTCTTCGTGACAATCGAGGGCGAAGCGGGCGAGAGCCTGTCGGCAACCGAAGCGATGTGGCGGCTCGAACTGGGCGGCAAACGCGGGTTCCGCTCGCTCAAGGTCGAGGCATGCATCGGTGAAACCGTCTGGCAGACATCCTGCTTTCCACGCGACGAGGGCGGCTGGATGCTGCCGGTCAAGGCACCGGTGCGCAAGGCCGAGAAACTCGCCGAGGGCGACCCGATCGCGGTCACGCTGCGACCCGTCTAGAGCTTCTGCATCAACTCGATACGGTTGCCGAAAGGGTCTTCGGTGAAGCAGCGATGATACCCCGCGATCGGCTTGTCTTCCCTGACGATTGCTCCCGCTTGCGCAAGCCCGGCGCGAAACTCTGCCAGATCGGCGACCAGCAACGCCGGATGCGCCTTGCGCGCCGGGCGGAAATCGGGATCGACCCCCAGGTGCAGCTGCATTGCCCCGCATTCGAACCAGCACCCGGCCGGGGAAAGGTTGGACGGCTTGGCCGCTTCACGCATGCCGAGCAGATCGGTGTAGAACGCGCGGGCCCGGTCTTCGCCGCCCTCCGGCATCGCCAGCTGGACATGGTCGATGCCCAGCGGCGCGCTCACACCCGTTCGGCCTGCGCGATCGAATCGCTGGCCCGCAGGGCGCTGAGGATGCGCGACAGATGGGGCACGTCCTGCACTTCCAGGTCGATCTCGTAAGTGGTGAACGGGTGATCGAGCTGGGTCTGGTCGAGGCTCGTCACATTCACGTGGTTCTGCGCGAAGATGCCTGCCATTTCCGCGAGCGTCCCGGGCCGGTCGTAGAGCGTGACGCGCATGCGGCCGACTGCCCCGCGCGAACGCTTGCCCCAGGACAGATCCAGCCAGTCGCTGTCGATCCCGTTGGCAAGGTGTGCGCAGTCGATCGTGTGCACTTCGACCCCTTCGTTGGGCCGCCGCACGCCGACGATCCGGTCGCCCGGCACCGGGTGGCAGCAATGGGCCAGCTGAAAGCCCATGCCGGGCGTCAGGCCGCGGATCGACAGCGCCTTGCCGCTCTTGGCCCAGTCGGGCTCGTTCTCGAGCTCCGCGGTGCAGCCGGGGACCAGTGCCTCCATCACCGCGCGATCCTCGATCTTGGCCGATCCGATTGCGTAATAGAGGTCTTCCTCGTCCTCCATCTCGAGCCGCTTGATCGCTTCGCGCAGCGCCTTCTTGCCGATCTTCGCAGGCACGCGCAGCGCGATCTCGTCGAACAGCTTCTGCCCGATTTCCGCCACTTCAGCGCGTTCCTTGAGCCGCACCGCGCGGCGGATCGAGGCACGCGCCTTGCCGGTCACGACAAAGCCCAGCCACGACAGCTGCGGATCGGCATTGTCGCTCTTGATGATCTCGACCACGTCGCCATTGTTGAGCTGTGTGCGCAGCGGCATGTGCCGCCCGTTGATCTTCGCCCCCACCGTCTGCGCCCCCAGATCGGTGTGCACGGCAAAGGCGAAATCGACCGGGGTGGCGCCCTTAGGCAGCTGGAACAGCGCCCCCTTGGGAGTGAAGGCAAAGATGCGATCCTGGTAGATCGCCATCCGCGTGTGCTCGAGCAGCTCTTCGGGATCGTGGCTGGCATCGACGATCTCGATCAGGTCGCGCAGCCAGCCGACCTGCCCGTCGGGCCGGCCATCCTGCTTGTAGGCCCAGTGCGCGGCGAAGCCGAATTCGTTCACCCGGTGCATCTCGCGCGTGCGGATCTGCACTTCGACGCGCATCGACTTGCCGTAGATCAGCGAAGTGTGGAGCGAGCGGTAACCGTTGTTCTTCGGAGTGGAGATGTAATCCTTGAACTTGCCCGGGAGAAACTGCCACGTCGTGTGCAGCACCCCCAGCGCGCGGTAGCAGTCGGCCACGTCCTCGCAGATGATGCGAAAGGCCATGATGTCAGTGACCTGTTCGAACGAGACATGGCGTTCGGCCATCTTGCGCCAGATCGAATAGGGGTGCTTTTCGCGGCCCGAAACCTCGGTGGTTATCCCGGCTTCGAGCAAGGCGTGTTTCATGTCGAGTGCGATCGCATCGACCTGCCCGCCATCCTCGCTGCGGATCTGGTCGAGCCGCTGGGTGATGGTGGCGAAGGCTTCGGGTTCGATCTGCTCGAAGGCGAGCATCTGCATCTCGCGCATATATTCATACAGCCCGATGCGCTCGGCCAGCGGGGCATAGATATCCATCGTCTCGCGCGCGATCCGCTGGCGCTTCTCGGGCTTCTTGATGAAGTGCAGCGTGCGCATGTTGTGCAGCCGGTCGCCCAGCTTGACCAGCAGCACGCGGATATCCTCGCTCATCGCCAGCAGGAACTTGCGCAGGTTTTCCGCCGCGCGCTCGTTCTCGGGCATCTGCTCGATCTTCGACAGCTTGGTCACCCCGTCGACCAGCCGCGCGACATCCTTGCCGAAGTGCTGCTCGATATCGTCGATCGTCGCCAGCGTGTCTTCGACCGTGTCGTGGAGCAGCGCGGTGGCGATGGTTTCCTGGTCGAGCTTGAGATCGGTCATCAGGCCGGCGACTTCGACCGGGTGGCTGAAATAGGGATCGCCACTGGCTCGGGTCTGCGTGCCGTGCTTCTGCACGGTATAGACATAGGCGCGGTTGAGCATCGCCTCATCGGCGTCGGGATCGTATTCCTTGACCCGTTCAACGAGTTCGTACTGGCGCAGCATGTGTTCGAGATAGGTGCGCTTCACCCGCCTGAACAGATGGAATCTTCACGCAGGGCGGCTGCGGGTGGCATGCGCCGTGCAGCGATCCTACCTGTGGCATCGCATCATCCGGAGAGAGACAGGCCATGACCCAGACGCGCACCGAAACCGATTCCATCGGCCCCATCGAAGTCCCTGCCGACGCCTATTGGGGCGCGCAGACGCAGCGCAGCCTGACCAACTTCCCCTTCCCCGCGCACCAGCGCATGCCGATCCAGATCGTCCACGCGCAGGCGGCGGTCAAGCAGGCGGCGGCACGGATCAACCGCCAGCACGGACTGGAGGCACCGCTCGCCGAGGCGATCGAAAGTGCCGCCACCGCGATCCGGGCTGGCGAATATGACGACCAGTTCCCGCTGACCATCTTCCAGACGGGCAGCGGCACGCAGACCAATATGAACGTCAACGAAGTGATCGCCGGAATCGCCAATGAAGCGCTGGCGGGCACGCGCGGCGGCAAGGAGCCGGTCCATCCCAACGACCATGTAAACCGCTCGCAAAGCTCGAACGACAGCTTTCCCACCGCGCTGCATGTCGCCGCCGCGCTGGCGTCGCGCGATGCGTTGCTGCCCGCACTCGACCGGCTGGTGGCAGCGCTTGACGCGAAGGCGCGGGCCTTCGCCGATATCGTCAAGATCGGCCGCACGCATACGCAGGACGCCACCCCGCTGACGCTGGGCCAGGAATTTTCCGGCTATGTCTCGCAGTTGAAGAGCTGCCGGGCGCGGATCGAAAGCGCATTGGAGAACGACATCCGCAAGCTCGCGATCGGCGGCACCGCGGTCGGCACCGGGCTCAATGCGCCGGATGGCTGGGCCGCGGATATGGCCCGCGCGATCAGCGACATCACCGACTTCGCCTTCGAGCCTGCGCCCAACACCTTCGAACAGCTCGCTGCGAAGGACGGGCTGGTGTCCTTCTCGGGCGCGCTCAACACGCTCGCAGTGGCGCTCAACAAGATCGCCAACGATATCCGCTTCCTCGCATCGGGTCCGCGCTCGGGCCTTGGCGAACTGTCGCTACCCGCGAACGAACCGGGCAGCTCGATCATGCCGGGCAAGGTCAACCCGACCCAGTGCGAGATGCTGACGATGGTCGCGGGCCAGGTGATCGGCAATCACCAGGCAGTGACGGTGGGCGGAATGCAGGGCCATTTCGAGCTCAACGTGTTCATGCCGCTGATCGGGTCGAACGTGCTCCGCTCGGTCGAATTGCTCGCAATCGGGATGGAAGGTTTTGCCACCCGCTGCGTCGAGGGGATCGAGGCGAACACTGAACAGATCGCCGCGCTGGTCGAACGGTCCTTGATGCTGGTGACGGCATTGGCGCCCGAGATCGGCTACGACAATGCCGCCAAGATTGCCAAGCATGCACACCAGACCGGCCAGACGCTCAAGCAGGCGGGCCTCGAGCTGGGGCTGGTGGACGAGCCGACCTTCGACCGCCTCGTCCGCCCCGCCGATATGGTGTGACCTAGCCCTCGGTCCCGAGAATGCGGTCGACCCCGCCGCGCGTTACCGCGTGATAGCTATCGCGGGTCTGGGCATAGATGCGCTGCGCGATCGGCCGGCCCCATTCGTCCTGGTCCCACAGCACCTGGAACAGTGGGCGCACGAATTTCGCGCGGCCGACCTCAGCGAGGAATTCCTCCGCTTGCGGCACCGCGGGTTCGTAGCGATTGGCGAGCGCCAGTTCGAGCCACAGGAACAGCTCCTCGTTATTGCCCGTGCCCGACAGTCCCAGCACCTCGTTCAGCGCGGCGAGTTGCCCGGCAGTGCGCTGCTTGGGGATATTGTCGAGAAAGCGCTGGCGCTCGGCGCTGCTCCACTGCGCATAGCCCGCCGGGATCGTGCCCTCGGCGGCATAGGCCGACACCGCGGCATCGACCGCGGCGAATGCCGCCGGGTCGGGCTTGGCCACATTCGCGGGCAGGCCCGGCTCGAAGATCCATTCGCGCAGCATCAGCGCATCGGCTTCGGCTTCGCCCCGCACCAGGTTTTCCATCATGTCCGCGAGGAACAGCTCGCTGGTGGCGGGCTGGAAGGCATGGTTGTCGAACCACTGGCGCAGCCATGCGTCGAAACGCTCGCGGCCGACCACGCTTTCGACCGTGCGCAGGAAGAACGCGCCCTTGTCATAGGCAATCGCGCTGCCGAGCTGGTAGCCACCATCGGTGCTCAGCGCGGTGCCGGGGGCATCCTCGCCAACCTCGGCCAGCGTTTCCCGGATATTGGCGAACATCAGCGCGGCTTCCTGCTCGGCGCGCTGCTTGCCATAGACCGCCTCGACGATGCGGTTCTCGAAATAGGTGGTCACGCCCTCGTTGAGCCAGCTGTCGCCCCACACCGCATTGGTGACGAGGTTGCCCGACCAGCTGTGCGCCAGTTCATGCGCCACGAGGCCGTTGTTCGACCGGTCGCCCGCGATGAAGGTCGGGGTGAGGAAGGTCATCACCGGGTTTTCCATCCCGCCATAAGGGAAGGCGGGCGGCAGCACGATCATGTCGTAGCGGCCCCAGCGGTATTCGCCGTAGAGCTCCTCGGCCGCGACGACCATTTCCTCGGTGTCGTTCACTTCGCGCCAGGCCCGGTCGAGCGTGGCGGGTTCGGCCCAGACGCCGGTGCGCGGGCCGATCGCGCGGAAATCGATATCGCCCGCCGCGATCGCGATGAGATAGGGCGGCACCGGCTTGTCCATCACGAAGGTGAAGGCACGGCGGCCGTTGCCGAGATTCTCGGGCTCACCCTGGCGCACGCCGCTCATCACCACGTCGAGCGGCTCGGGTGCGGTGATGCGCGCTTCCCATGTCTGCCGGATGCCGGGGCTGTCCTGCGTCGGGATCCAGCTGCGATTGAGGATCGCCTGTCCCTGGCTGAAGAGGAAGGGATGCACCCCGCCCTTGGTCTGTTCGGGGCTGAGCCATTGCAGCGCGCTGGCATCGGCGGGCGCGCGATAGGCGATGCGCAGCGTCTCCGCGCCGTCGAGGCGGATCGTCAGCGCCGCGCCCTTGCCGCCTTCGGCCACCGGCTCGCCCACCGTATGGGACAGCGCGCGGCCCTGCCCGTCGGTGACCTGCGCGATCTCGAGCCCGTTGGTGTCGAGCACGATTTCCTCGGCCCCCGGCGCGGCCAGCACGCTCAGTTCCGCCGTCCCGCCGACGCGCTTGGCGTCGAAATCGAGGTCGAGATCGAGCGCGACATGCGTGACCCGCGCGACCTGGGGCTGCGCATGGGTCAGCGTGTCGACTGCTTCGGGCGAGGTCAGGATCGGCGAGACCATGCGGTCCGCTGCCGCAGCGACCGGCGCGGGCGCCGCTTCCATCGTGGTACAGGCGGTACTGGTGAGCAACAAGGCGAGCGGTGCGGCGAATTTACGCATGAAAGGTCTCCGTGAAGGGCCGGATACGCGACCCGGCTATCTGTCTGTTATTGCAGCGGCTTGGACGGGTGGCCGGTTCAGCTCCAGACCGCCTCGGGCGGCAGGCTCATCAAGATCGCGTCGATATTGCCGCCGGTCTTGAGCCCGAACAGCGTGCCGCGGTCGTAGACCAGGTTGAACTCGGCATAGCGCCCGCGCCATTCGAGCTGGGTCTGCTTGTCCTGTGCCGTGAACGCGCTGTCCATCCGGCGGCGCACCAGCCGCGGGAAGATATCGAGGAAAGCCTCCCCCACGTCCTTGGTGAAAGCGAGATTGCGGTCGAACGCGGCCCCTTCGTCGACGGCGGGATCCTCGCATTCGAGGTGGTCGTAGAAGATCCCGCCCACCCCGCGGTGCACGCCGCGGTGGGGTATGTAGAAATAGTCGTCGGCCCACTTCTTGAAGCGTTCGTAATAGGTCGGGTTGTGCGCCGCGCAGGCCGCGCGGAAACAGGCGTGGAATTCGTCCGTGTCCTCGGCATAGGGGATCGGCGGATTGAGATCGGCCCCGCCGCCGAACCACGCCTTGCCGGTGGTCAGGAACCGCGTGTTCATATGCACGGCGGGCACATGCGGATTGGCCATATGCGCGACCAGGCTGATGCCGGTGGCAGTAAAGCCCGGGCTGTCCGCGCTGGCGCCATTGATCGTGGCGGCGAATTCCTTCGCGAAATTGCCGCGCACGGTCGAAACGTTGACCCCGACCTTTTCGAACACCTTGCCCTTCATCAAGCCGCGCGTCCCGCCGCCGGGATCGGCATTGCCTTCCTCTTCGCGGTTCCAGCTGTCGTACTGGAAGCCGGCATCGCTGCCCGCTTCGCGCTCGATGGCTTCGAATTCGGCGCAGATGCGGTCGCGCAGGCTTTCGAACCAGGTGCGGGCGGTCTCGGTCTGCTGGGTCCAGTCGGTCATGGCAAAAGCCTTGCCATCCCCACTTCGCTACGGCAATAGCGAGCCATGGTTCCCCTTTCGTTCGCAGGCGAGGAATGGCTCCTCACCGAAGGCCGCGCGCTGTACTGGCCGCGCGAAGGCGCACTGCTGGTGGCCGACCTGCATCTGGAAAAAGGCAGTTTCTTCGCGCGGCACGGGCAGCTGATCCCGCCCTATGACAGCCGCGAAACGCTGGAGCGCGTGGCGCTGGCGATCCGCGAAACGGGCGCGCGCCGGGTCATCACGCTGGGCGACAATTTCCACGATTCGGCCGGATCGACCCGGCTCGAAGAGCACGCTGCAGGGATGCTCCACGCGCTGACCCGCACGGTCGACTGGGTCTGGATCACCGGCAATCACGATCCTGAAATGGAGGCCCGCTGCGGCGGCACGCTGGCGGAAGAACTCGAGCTCGGCGGGTTGATCCTGCGCCACCGCGCGAAGGCAGGCGAAATCCGGCCCGAACTGTCGGGCCACTACCACCCCCGCCTCCAGCTCAAGGTGCGCCAGCGACATATCCGCCGCCCCTGCGCAGTAATCAGCGCCAACGATGGCCCCGGCGGCAAGCCGGGCGGACGCATGATCCTGCCCGCCTTCGGCGCCTTTACCGGGGGGATGGATGCCGCCGATCCGGCGATCCTGAAGGCGCTCCAGCCAGCCGAGCGGATCGATGCGGTGGTCCCGGCCAGGGGCCAGCTGGCGCGCTTCAACCTGTGGAACCGCGCTGCCTGAGGGCAACAACGGCGCGCAAATATGCGCCCCATTCGCATAACACACTTCCGAATCCCCGGAACAATGCCTACATGCTGGCTTTCCAATTACCGCAACCAGTTCCGAATACGGCCACCAAAGGAGAGTGCCCCATAGCCCGTCCACCCCGGCGCAGCATGCAAATGCCCGTGAAAAGCGGCCCGCGCTACGATAACATGATCAATGTGCCGAAAGTCCGCGTGATCGACCACGAAGGCGAAAACATCGGCGTTATGTTCACCCGCGAAGCGGTCGAGCAGGCCAATGAACTCGGTCTCAACCTCGTCGAAGTGTCCCCCAATGCGGACCCGCCGGTGTGCAAGTTCCTCGATGTCGGCAAGCACCGCTACGAGGCGCAGAAAAAAGCCAACCTCGCCCGCAAGACGCAGAAGACCCAGGAAATCAAAGAGGTCAAGATGCGCCCGAACATCGACACCCACGATTACGAGGTGAAGATGCGCAATGTCGTCAAGTTCCTCGAGAACGGCGACAAGGTGAAGTGCACGCTGCGGTTCCGCGGCCGCGAAATGGCGCACCAGCAGCTCGGCATGGATCTCCTCAACCGCGTCCGCGACGACGTCGAGGAAATCGCCAAGGTCGAAGCCTTCCCGCGCCTCGAAGGGCGTCAGATGATCATGGTGCTCGCGCCCAAGTAAGGCGCACGCCGCACTGCATTGCGAAAGGGCGGCGCTTCGGGGCCGCCCTTTTCGTATCGGGCATCCATGCGCCTGGCGCGTTGCCCCGCCCGCGCGCCGCTGTTAGCAGTTCGCGCCAAGGGGGGATCGCAGCACATGGCGGCCAGACATATCGGATTGCTGGTGGGCGCTGCGGCGCTACTGGCCAGCATTTTCCTGCCCACGCCCGCGGGTATGCAGCGCGAGGCATTCATCGTCGCCGGGCTGGTGGTGCTGATGGCCGCCTGGTGGATGACCGAGGCGCTGCCGCTGACCGCGACCGCGCTGATGCCGTTCGTCGTGCTGCCCTTTGCCGGGGTGATGAGCGCCAAGGAAACCGCCAGCGCCTATTATTCCGACATCCTGTTCCTGCTGCTGGGCGGCGGCTTCATCGCGCTGGCGATCGAACGCACCGGCCTTCACCGGCGCCTTGCGCTGGGGATCCTCAGCCTGCTTGGCGGGCGCGGCGGACAGGCCGGCCTGCTGCTGGCCTTCATGATCGCCGCCGCGATCCTGTCGATGCTGATTTCGAACACTTCCACCACCCTCATCATGATGCCCATGGCGGTGGCCGTCCTCGCGGGCGGCGGGGTGCTGGCCGGGGACCGCGACGGGCTGGCGGGCGCTCTGCCCATGGGGATCGCGTTTGCGGCCAGCATCGGCGGGCTCGGCACGCTGGTCGGATCGCCGACCAACGCGATCTCGGTGGGGCTGCTGGACACGATGATCGGTACGCAGATCAGCTTTGCCGAATGGTCGTTCTACGGCTTCCCCATCGTGCTGCTCGGCGTTCCGCTCGCGGCTTTCCTCGTCGCGCGGGTCCAGCGCGTCTCGGCGCATCCCTTCGATGTCGCTGCGGCGCGCGCAGCGGTGGCCAATGAACAGCCGATGGGGTCCGCGGAACGGCGGTTGATGATCGTCGTCGCGCTGACCTTTGCCGCCTGGATGACGCGGCTGGTACTGGGACCCTACCTGCCGGAAGGGTCGTGGACCGATGGCACGATCGCCATCATCGCCAGCCTGGCGCTGTTCCTGCTGCCCGATGGCACCGGGCGGCCGCTGCTGGTGTGGGAAGAGGCTAACCGCGCGCCGTGGGGCGTCATCATGATGTTCGGCGGCGGGCTGGCGCTGGCAGCAGGGATGAGCGCGAGCGGGCTGGCCGACTGGCTGGGCAACGCCCTCCTCCCGCTGGAGGCTTTCCCGCTGCTGCTGGTGGCGCTGGCGGTGGTGGCGATGGTGGTACTGATCACCGAGTTTTCCAGCAATGTCGCCACCGCCACCGGGATCATCCCGGTGATCGCCGCGCTGGTGGTGGCGCTGGGCGTCGATCCGATCCTGCTCGCCATGCCCGCCGCGCTTGCCGCGAGCTGGGGGTTCATGCTGCCCGCGGGCACCGGCCCCAATGCGATCGCATGGTCGACCGGGCACATCCGCATCGACCGCATGGTCAAGGCGGGGCTGCTGCTGGACATAGCCGGCATATTCATGATCGTCGCCGTGGTGTGGGGAATGGCCGGGCTGGTCTAGAAGGCAGGCACTCCGCCGCGCGCGGCACGCCGGGACCCGGGTGACGACCGCCGCACCGCAAAACTCGGGCCGCACTGCACCCATTCGTCGTTCTGGTGCATTTTGTCGGCAGGGCCGCGGTCCATGTGTCGCACCTTGCGGGACTCGTCGCAGTTGAAACCAACAGCGGTCCACCATAAGGATTGAGCCGACAGCGGCGGTCGGCGGAGAAGCGTTCCTGCGGAGGTTAGGAACGGGCGCCGCGGACCATCCGCCTTGGCTCCCGCCTTCCTGGGAGCGCTGATCAGGAAGGAGGTTCGCCGATGAGCGACCACGATATCGACCCTACCTCGCCGCGCATGGCACCCAAGCCCGAAGTCACCAAGATCGACGGGCGCGAACTCAAGCCCAGCACGCTGATGATGGGCTATGGCTATGACCCGGTGCTGTCCGAAGGCAGCCTCAAGCCGCCGATCTTCCTCACCTCGACCTTCGCCTTCCCCAGCGCCGCCGACGGCAAGCGCCATTTCGAAGGCATTACGGGCAAGCGCCCGGGCGGCGCGGACGGTCTCGTCTATTCGCGCTTCAACGCGCCCAACCAGGAGATCCTCGAAGATCGCCTCTCGGTGTGGGACGGCGCCGAAGACGCGCTCAGCTTCTCCAGCGGGATGACCGCGATCTGCGTGCTGATGCTCGCCTATGCCAGCCAGAACGACGTGATCGTCCACTCGGGCCCGCTCTACGCCGCCTCCGAGGGCTTCGTCGCCAAGGTGCTCGCCAAGTTCGGCGTCACCTATGTCGACTTCCCCGCCGGTGCCACCCGCGAGGAGATCGACGCCGTGATCGAGAAGGCGCAGGCGCAGGCCGACGAGCAAGGCGGCAAGGTCTGCATGGTCTATCTCGAAAGCCCGGGTAACCCGACCAATGCGCTGGTCGACATCGAAGCGGTCCGCGCGTCGGCCGATGCAGCGCAGCTCGATTGCCCGATCGCGATCGACAACACCTTCCTCGGTCCGTTGTGGCAACGCCCGCTCGACCAGGGCGCGGATATCGTCGTCTATTCGCTGACCAAATATGTCGGCGGCCATTCGGACCTTGTCGCGGGCAGCATTGCCGGGGCGAAGAAATGGATGGAACCGGTGCGCATGCTGCGCAACACCATGGGCGGCATTTGCGATCCGAACACCGCGTGGATGCTGATGCGCAGCCTCGAGACGGTCGAATTGCGGATGAACCGCGCGGGCGAGAACGCCGCCAAGGTCTGCGAATTCCTGGCGCAGCATCCCAAGGTCGAAGGGCTCGGCTATCTCGGCATGATCAAGGATGCGCGCCAGCAGGACATCTACGATCGTCACTGCAAGGGCGCAGGCAGCACCTTTTCGCTGCTGCTCAAGGGCGGCGAGGCCGAATGCTTCCGCTTCCTCGACGCGCTCAAGATCGCCAAGCTGGCGGTCAGCCTCGGCGGGACCGAGACACTGGCCAGCCATCCCGCCTCGATGACGCACCTATCGGTGGCCGAAGGACGCCGCGCGGAACTGGGCATTTCCGACAATCTGGTGCGCATCTCGATCGGTATCGAGGATCCCGACGATCTGATCGCCGACTTCACGCAAGCACTGGAGACAGTCTGACCCGGATCGGCTTTCTCGCCTGTGCCGACACGCTCCCCGGCGATGGCCCGCGCCGGGGAGACGCGTTCGAACACGATCTCGAAGTCGCCGCGCTGCGACCGGCGCTGGCGGCGCGGGGTCTCGAACTGGAAGAGATCGACTGGCGCGCGCCGATCGCTGCCTTCGACGGCATAGCGCTGGTGATGCTGGGCACGGCGTGGGACTATCAGGACTATCCCGACGAATTCATCGCCAAGCTGGCGGCGATCGAGGAGCGCGGCGTGACCGTCTGCAATCCGCCCGCCGTGGTGCGGTGGAACGCGGACAAGCGCTATCTCGACGAATTGGCGCAGCAGGGGGCCGCGATCGTCCCGACGCTGTGGCGCAGGGACCTCGGCCGCGCCGGTGTGCAGGACGCGATGGCGCATTTCGCGACCGATCGCGTGGTGGTGAAACGGCAGGTCGGCGCAGGCGGTATCGGGCAACACAGCTTCGCGCGCGACTCGCTGCCCGATGACAGCTGGACCATGGGCTGCCCCTGCATGGTCCAGCCGTTCCTGCCCAGCGTGGTGGAGGAAGGCGAGTTCAGCTATGTCTTCATCGACGGCGCCTTCAGCCACGGCGTCTGCAAGCGTGCCGGGCCGGACGATTACCGGATCCAGTCGCTCTACGGCGGATACGAGACCCCCTATACGCCCGACGCGGGTGACCTGGCCGCGGCGCAGGCGGTGGTGGCGGCGCTGCCGTTCGAACCGCTGCTCTACGCCCGGATCGACATGGTGCGGCTGCCATCGGGCACGCTGGCGGTGATGGAAGCCGAGTTGATCGAACCCTATCTCTACCCCGAGCAGGCGGACAATCTGGGCGAATTGGTAGCGCGCGCCGTGCGCGCAAGGTTGCCGGGCGGAAGCTAGGGCCGTCCCCTATCGTTCCGGGCGCCCTCGTCCTTCAGCGGGACGCCCTTACCCGCGCCATTCGCGCCGGTCTTCGGCGGCCTTGAGCACTTCATAAGCAAGTTGCAGCTTCTGGAACTCGGCTGCGGCTTCCTTGTCGCCCGGCTTGACGTCGGGATGCACCGTCTTGGCCTTGTCGCGCCAGGCCTTCTTGATCGCCGTGAAATCGGCGTCGGCGTCCAGTTCGAGCACTTCCAGCGCGCGCATTTCGTCGGCGCTACGCGAGCCGTCGCCGCTGCCGCTCCAGCCGTAATGCTGCGCCTCGGCGTAACCGGCATTCTCGCTGCGTTCGGCCGACGCGCGGGCTTCCTTCTCGGCCTTGTCGAGCCCTTCGAAATAGTCCCACTTGCGATTGTATTCGGCCGCGTGCTTCTGGCAGAACATCCACCGCTCGGGGCTGTTCGGCGCCTTGGGCGCGGGGCATTCGCCGGGCTCTTCGCAACCGTGCCGGTCGCACAGGCGCACGGTCGTCGCCTCGCGCGAGGAACCGTAGCCACGCCAGCGGGGGAAGCCCCAGTCGTTCGAACGGCGCGCCTTAGCCACGGGGCGAAAAAGTCGATTGTCGGGAAAACATCGCGGTTAATCTAGGCGCGCTGGCAAAAGGTGCAACCGCCGGGAACAGGTTTCAATACGAAATGTTGCATTGCAACGTTCGCTAAACCCTTTGGCCGTAGAGCGCCATGCATGAGACCTGAGATGAGCAAACAGCTGACCTTCTCCGCCTGCGTCGCAGTCCTGACGATGGCGTCGTTCGCGATTGCCGCCGGCCATGGCGGGTTCGATGCCGGGCGCGGCGGGCAGATCAGCCCGGGCATGCCTTTCGCGAGCATCAGCGCCGCGCGCTGATTGTCGTCATTGCCTCATAGGGAAAGGGCCCCCGCCTGGCGGGAGCCCTCCGGTACGGTTCAACCGATAGTCACGGTCGCAGCGCGGCGGTTCTGCGCCCAAGCCGCTTCGTTCGAACCCAGCGCGACCGGGCGCTCCTTCCCGTAGCTTACGGTCCGGATCCGGTTGGCCGGAATACCGATCGAGACGAGATAGTTCTTCGCGGCATTGGCGCGGCGTTCGCCCAACGCGAGGTTGTAATCGCGCGTGCCGCGTTCGTCGCAATGCCCTTCGACGGTGAAGGTCACGCCCGAATACTGGTTGAAGTACTGCGCCTGGCGCTGCAGCTTCGCCTGGTCCTCGGCATCGATGTTGAAGCGGTCGGTATCGAAATAGACGACCGTGTTTTCCTGCCCGACGGCGTCGACGAAGTGCTGCTGCGAGCCAACCGTGGGGCCGGTCGGCGCAGGCGCCGGCGCGGGCGTGGCCGTCGGCGGCGGCGGCAGTTCCTCGGGCGCCTTCTTCTGACACGCGGCAAGCGCAATGGTCGATGCGAGCATCAGGCCGGTAGCAATACGAGTATTCATAGGCTGTCCCCTTATAAACAGCGTGGTGAAGTCGTTTTCGTCGCCGAAAGGCGATCCTTGTTCCTAATCAATGCAGTCAGGGCAGGATCGGTCCCCAGGCCGGGTCCGAGGCATCGACCGGCGTCGGCAGGCGGCGCAGGTTCTCACCCGTCAGGTCGACCTGCCATAGGCCGGTCTTGCCGCTGTTGCGTTCGGTGCGGAAGAACTGGAGGATGCGGCCGTTGGGTGCCCAGGTGGGCGCTTCGTCCTGCCAGCCATTGGTCAGCGTGCGCATGTTGCGGCCGTTGGGGCTCATCACCGCGACATTGAAGTCGCCGGCAATATGCGTGAACGCGATCTGATCGCCGCGCGGGCTCCATTCGGGCGTCGCTGCGCGGCCACCGAAGAAGGACAATCGGCGCTGGCCGGTGCCATCGGCGTTCATGATGTAGATCTGCTGGCTGCCCGAACGGTCGCTCTCGAACACGATCTGGCTGCCATCGGGCGAATAGGATCCGCCGATGTCGATACCGGGCGTATCGGTCAGCCGGATGCTTTCGCCGCCGCTGGCGGATACGCGGTAGATATCGGTGTTGCCGCCCACGGCCATCGAATAGAGAATCCAGCGCCCGTCGGGGCTCCAGCGCGGCGCAAAGGTCGGATTGCTGCTCTGGCTGATCAGCGTCTGCCGGCCGGTACCGATGTCGTAGACATAGATGCGCGGATTGCCGTCGACATAGCTGAGGTAGACCAGCTGCTTGTAATCGGGTGAATAGCGCGGCGTCAGCGCGGTCGACCGCCCCGTGGTGATGAACCGGTGATTGGCCCCGTCGCTGTCCATGATCGCGAGCCGCTTGGTCCGGTTATCCTTGGGCCCTGTTTCGGCGATATAGGCGATCCGGCTATCGAAGAACGGGCTTTCGCCGGTCAGCCGCGAATAGACGATATCGGCGCATTTGTGCGCGGCGCGGCGCCAGTCCGCCGGCGGCACGACCCAGCCTTCGCGGACCAGTTCCTGCTGCAACGCCATGTCGTAGAGGTAGCAGCCGACCGTCAGCCGGTCGTCGCTGCGCGCGCGGACATAACCATGAACGAGCATCTCGGCGCCGCGGTTCGACCAAGTCGGCCAGTTGGGTGCAGTGATCTCGCCAAAGCTGGGCTGCGGCAATGCGTCGGGGCCGGTCGGCTTGAACAGGCCGTTGTTGCGCAGGTCGGCCGTGATGACCCGGGCAAGTTCCTTGCCCAGCGCGGCAGTGCCCGAGGAGTTGGCCGGTGTGGCGACATCACGGTCGGTGGCGAAGCCGGGGATGGCGATCCCCAGATCGTCGAGATTGCCGTCGAAACTCACGGTCCCCGAAAGGCCTTCGCCTTCATCGATCGTCTCGACCTCGCCCCCTTCGGGCACGGGCTGCCCCAAATCCTGGTTCTGGGCCGCGAGCGGCGAGGCGATCATAAGCGCGAGGACGAACAGGGCGGGTTGCTTCATCGGGACAGGTTCCAATCGAAATCGACGGTTACGGTCTTCCACGCCTCGTAATATTCGGGCGGGAGGTCGAAGGGGGCGGCGAGTTGGACCGCCCTGATAGCATTTTCGGCATGCCGCGGCGCCTGCGCGCGGTTGGCTTCGGTCTCGCCGCGCTGGCCGACGAGGCTGGGCGCACCCGCCAGCGTTCCATCGGGATTGAGCCGGAAACGGATTTTCGAAACCAGCTTTTCGCGGTCCGCGCCATCGACGGGCCGCCAGTGCGGTCGCAATTGCCGCGCCACGGCTTGGAACAGCGAAGCCTTGGCGCTCGCGCCGATCTGCGACGCGGGCACCCGCGTTTCATTGGTGCGCGTGCTGTCGCCAGAACCTTCGAGGAAATTGTCGCCGAGGCGCGAGCCCCCGCTGCGTTGGCTGGCTTGCGGCTGGCTTTGCGTGCGCGGCGGATCGGGCCGCGTCGCCGGGCGGGGTTCGGGCCGCGCCTGGGGACGCGCAGCCGGTTGCGCGGCCTGCGTGCGCGCGGGCGGAACCGGCCGTTCGGCCTGCGGCGGGACCGGCAGCTCCTGCGCCGGCGCGGGCGCAGGATTGATGTCGAGCGTGGGCGCTGCCGATGCCCGGCTCTCGGTAACCGGGTCGGGCGCGGTTGCCTGCATGCCGACATCTTCGGCGAGGCTGACCGTCATGCGCTGCGGCGGATCGATGGTGGGCGCGGGGAACAGCCCCTGGACGAACAGCATGGCGAACAGCGCGAGGTGCAGGATGACCGCGACCGCCAGCCCGGTCTGCTCCTCTGCCTTGATTGCCGTTCTCTCCATGACGTGCGGCTATTCCGCTGCCGATGAACCGGCGTTGACCGGCGCCGGCGCCGGCGCCGCGCTGTTGGTAATCAGCGAGATGCGATTGAGCCCGGCCCGGTTGAGTTCGCCCATGACCGCCATCACGCGGCCGTAATCGAGCACGCGGTCAGCGCGCAGCGTGATGTCGGGTCCTTCACCGCCGGCGCGCGGAAGGCTTTCCAGCGCCTGCGGCAGGCCGCCCAGCGGGACTTCGACATCGTCGATATAGACATAGCCCGCCTGATCGATGCTGATCGTGACCTGCTGCTGTTCGTTCGGCAGCTGCGCCGCGCGGCTGTCGGGCAGGTCGATCGGCACCCCTGCGGTCATCAGCGGCGCGGTGACCATGAAAATGATCAGCAGCACCAGCATGACATCGACGAAGGGGGTAACGTTGATCTCGCTCATCGGCCGGCGGCGAGAACCGCGGCCGCGCCGCCCGCCGCCACGCGCAGAGGCAAGACCCATCGCCATCAGCGGGTTTCCAGCTGGCGGCTGAAGGTCGCGTTCAGCTTGTCGGCGAAACGCTGCAGCCGCGCTTCGTAGCGATCCACGCGGTGGCCGAAGCGGTTGTAGGCGATGACCGCGGGGATCGCCGCGAACAGGCCGATCGCAGTGGCGAAGAGCGCTTCGGAGATACCCGGTGCGACAACGGCGAGCGAGGAGCTTTCCTGCGCGCCGATCTGGAAGAAGCTGTTCATGATGCCCCAAACGGTACCGAACAGGCCGACGAAGGGCGCCACCGAACCGACCGTAGCAAGGAAGTTCAGGCGTTCGGCGATATCGTCCGCCTCGAGCGCGATCTGGCTGTCCATCGCCACCGCGATCCGCCCGCGCAGGGCTTCGGGATCCCGGACCGCGGTCTTGGTCGAACGGCGATATTCGGACACCGCCGCCTGCGCGACGCGCGCTGCGGGGATGTCCTTGCTGCCGCGCTCGGACGTGAAGCGGTCGAAGCTCTCCGCCTGCCAGAACTCGCTTTCATACTCGATCGTGCGGCTACGCAGCTTGCGCATGCGCAGGCTGAAGCTGACGATGATCATCCACACCCAGATGCTGGCCAGCAGCAGGCCGGCCATGACCAGCTGCACGACGATGTCAGCATCGAGGAACAGGCGGATCGGGTCGAGCCGGGTCGGTGCCGCGGCGGCGAGAAAAGTAAGCGAGCTCATGAGTCCCCTTGCTCGACAAAATGCGCGAAAGCCGCGCGCCATTCTTCGGGCTGGCGCTTGGGCCGGCCCTCGGGTGAAACGAAGCCGACGCGCAAATGTGCCTCGGCCAGAAGTTCGCGCTTTTCATCCGCCAACCTGAACGCAAGCTGGTGCATCCGGCACGATGCCGCTTTGAGTTCGGTGCAGCGCGTTTCGATCAGCACATCGTCGTCGAGCTTGGCGGGCCGCAGGTATTTCAGATTGACCTCGGAGACCGCATAGGCGCCGCCCCCGGTTTCGATCGCTGCCCGCTGGTCGATCTTCAGCTGGCGCAGCAGATCGCTGCGCGCGCGTTCGAACCAGCGCAGGTAGTTGGCGTGATACGTGATCCCCGACAGGTCCGTGTCTTCGTAATAGACGCGCACCGCATAGAAGTGCCGGCCGGCGTCGAGCGTTCCATCGGGGAAGGAGGGCAAGGTCATGGTCAAGCGCGCCCTTTAGACGAGGCGCCGATGGCCGGGCAATCCAGAACGACGAGCCGACCTTTTCGAGCGACCAGCGGGACGCCTGTCACTCACCGCGCAGATCGGACAGCTTGCGTTCCCATTGCAATGCATGCGCGATGATCTGCTCCAGGTCGGCATGGCGCGGCTGCCATGGCAGCGTTTCCCTTATCCGCGAGGGATCCGACACCAGCTCCGCCGGGTCGCCCGCGCGGCGCGGTTCGAGCCGGCGCGTGATGGTCTGGTTGGTCACCCGGTCGACCGCGTCGAGCACCTCGGTGACCGAAAAGCCGCGGCCATAGCCGCAGTTCATCGTCAGCGACCGGCCCGGCTGTTTGATCAGCGCCTCGAGCGCGAGCAGGTGCGCCTGTGCCAGATCGCTGACGTGGATGTAGTCGCGCACGCCGGTGCCGTCGGGCGTATCGTAATCGGTGCCGAAAACGGCCACGCCTTCGCGTTTGCCCGTGGCTGCCTCGCAGGCGACCTTGATCAGATGCGTGGCACCCGCGGTCGACTGGCCCGTGCGCGCCTGCGGATCGGCGCCCGCAACATTGAAATAGCGCAGGGCGCAGAAATTGAAGCCGTGCGCCGCGCTGGCGTCGGCCAGCATCTGTTCGGTCATCAGCTTGGACCAGCCATACGGATTGATCGGCTGCTTGGGGCTGTCCTCGGTCACCGGCGAATGTTCGGGCGTGCCGTAAGTCGCCGCGGTCGAGCTGAAGATGAAATGCGCGACGCCGCCTTCCACCGCCGCCTCGATCAGCGCGCGGCTCTTGACCGTGTTGTTGTCGTAATAGCCCAGCGGGTCCTCGACCGATTCCGGGACGACGATCGATCCGGCAAAATGCATGATCGCTTCGGTGCCCTGCTCGGCGAAGATCTGTTCGAGCAGGATGGAATCGGAAATATCGCCTTCGTAGAGCGGAACATCCTCGGGCACAGCGAAGGCAAAGCCGGTCGACAAATTGTCGATCACGGCCACCGGCCACCCGGCATCGCGTAGCGCGAGCACTGCATGACTGCCGATATAACCTGCCCCACCGGTGACCAGCACGGGGACCTTCGTCGTCTCGTTCATGGAGCGAAGGACTAGCACACCCGCCGGTTACGGCAACGCCGCAGATTTTCGTGCGCGAAGGGCAAGTTCTGCGGAAATTCGGCAGCGATGGTGCAAATCCGCCGTGCCATGCGTTGCAGCTCCAGTCAGACATACTCGAAAGTCGCAGAGGATCGCACACGATGAAAGCCACCCCCCTAGCTCTGGCCATGGCGTCCGCCCTGTCGCTTGCGGCCTGCACCACCCCGTCCGGCCCCGTCGAAGTGACCCGCTTCGTCGCCCCCGACCGCGTGACCGAACTGGGCAGCGGACCGATCTTCGTCGAAAGCGCCCCGGGCGGCGAAAGCGACAGCCTGGCGCTTGCCCCTTACAAGGCTGCGGTTGCCGAGGAACTGCGCCGGCTCGGCTATAGCGAAAGCGACCGCGCGGGCGCCGGCCAGATCGCGCGGGTGTCGCTGGTGCGGTACGTGGTCGGCAGCGGCGGCAAGCGCAGCCCGGTAAGCGTCGGCGTCGGCGGTTCGACGGGCAGCTACGGTTCGGGTGTGGGGCTGGGCATCGGCATCAATCTGGGCGGCGGCGCGAAAGACCGGCTCGGCACAGAGCTGGCGGTTGCGATCACCGATGCGGCGAGCGGCACCAGCCTGTGGGAGGGCCGCGCCGATTTCCAGCCGCCCGAGGATTCCCCCCTTGCACGCGGAACGGCGAACGCCCAGACGGTCGCCTCTGCCTTGTTCAGGGAATTCCCCGGCAACAATGGCGAAACGATAGAAGTAGAGGTTACCGAGTGAGCGATATCCGGATCGATTCCGCCTTCGACAGTGGCAATATCGAAGTGCTGTCGGTGAGCGGCGCCAGCGCCATGCTGGCGATCCCGAAGGACACGAACAGCGAATTCAAGCAGTGGTTCCACTTCCGCGTCGCAGGCGCTGCGGGCCGCGAGCTCGAGCTGCGGATCACCGGACTGGAAGACAGCGCCTACCCCGGCGGCTGGCCCGATTACGACGCCTGCGTTTCGGAAGACCGCGATTACTGGGGCCGTGCATCTTCCTCCTATGACAAGGACATCGGCGGCGGCACGCTGACCATTCGTTACACCCCCGCCAGCGATATCGCCTGGTTTGCCTATTTCGCGCCCTATTCGATGGAACGCCATCACGATCTGGTGTCCGAGGCGGCCGCCGCCGAAGGCGTCGATCACGTGCATCTCGGCACCACGCTAGATGGCCAGCCGATCGACTGCCTCGAAATGGGCGAGGGCGACACCAAGGTGTGGTTCTACGCGCGCCAGCACCCGGGCGAAACGCAGGCCGAATGGTGGATGGAAGGCGCGCTCGAAGTGCTGACCGATCCCGCCGACAGCGTCGGCCGCGAACTGCGCAAGCGGTGCCGCCTGCACCTCGTCCCCAACTGCAACCCCGATGGATCGAAGCGGGGCAATCTGCGCGTCAATGCAGCGGGCACCAACCTCAACCGCGAATGGGACAACCCGACCCTCGAAAAGTCGCCCGAAGTGCTCGCCATCCGCAACCGGATGGACGAAACCGGCGTCGATTTCGCGATGGACGTCCATGGCGACGAAGCGATCCCGGTCGCCTTTCTCGCCGGCTACGAGGGCATCCCCAGCTGGACCGATGCGCAGGGCGACCGCTATTATCGCTATGAAGCGATCCTCGACCGGCGCACGCCCGACTTCCAGACCGAGCTGGGTTATACCAAGGCCCCGCGCGGAAAGGCCAATCTGGCGATGAGCACCAACCAGGTCGCCGAACGCTTCGGCGCCACCGCGATGACGCTCGAAATGCCTTACAAGGACAACAAGGCCAATCCCGAACCCGAACAGGGCTGGAGCCCCGAACGGTGCAAGATGCTGGCGCGCGACTGCCTCGCGGCACTGCTCGAATATCTCGACACGCCCGACGCCTGACCAGGAGGCTGGACGGCGGGCGCTAGCGAACATCGCGGCTCGCAATGCGCGGCGCCTGCCGTCATTCCTGCTCGTCGCAACATGCTTCCGGTCATGAAAATCTCTCTCGGCGCAGGGGCTTAGGCCGCAGCGCCGAGTTAGGCCGAGCGTGTTAGGCCACGGCAGGCTCGAGCATCCGCAGCGTCCGCGCGCCGGCATCCAGTTCGACCGGGACATTGACCGGCAGGCACAGCTGGTTGCGCACGTGACCGCTGTTGAAGCCGGTCACCACCGGGATGCCCAGCGGGGCGAGATGAGCGCCAAGCACGTCGTCCAGCGTGAACGTCCGCGCATCGGCATCGCCCGCGCTGCAGCGGGTGCATTGGCCGAACACGACACCCGCCAGCCGGTCCAGCACGCCTGCCAGCTGCAATTGCTGAAGCATGCGGTCGATCCGGTAGGGTTCTTCGTTGATGTCTTCGAGGAACAGGATCGCCCCGTCGAAGTCAGGCAGCCAGCCGGTACCCATCATGGTCGAAAGGATGGTGAGATTGCCGCCGAGCAGCCGGCCCCGCGCGACCCCGGGGACGAGCGAGCGGGCGGGCCGACCCGCAGCATCCTCGGCCGCCGCGCCGCCGAGCACGGGCGCCGTGCCCGCAAAGGCGATCCGCCACAGGCTCTCCCAGCTTGCGCGGTCCCACCGGCTCGCCGCATTGGGGCCATGGAGCGTCGCAAACCCAGCGCGCGTGGCAATCGCCATGTGCAGCGCCGTCGTGTCGCTATACCCGATCAGCAGCTTCGGATTGGCTCGAATGGTCGCCCAGTCCAGCAGCGGCAGGATCCGCGCCCCGCCCCAGCCGCCGCGTACCGCGAAGACCGCGCGCACCTCCGCGTCGGCGAACATCGTATCGAGATCCGCGGCGCGGTCGGCGTCGGTCCCGGCCAGATAGCCATGCTGGTCGCCCACATGCCTGCCAAGTTTGGGAACCAGCCCCATGCCGGAGATCCAGTGAACGGCCCGGTCGAGTTCTGCGGGCAATGTGACCGCGCTAGCGGGGGCGACCAGGCCGACCGTATCCCCCGGCCGCAGCCGGGGCGGCATAGCGCTGGCCTGCGCCGCCAGTCCCGATGGCATCAGTGCCGATCCCGCGAGCCCGCCGAGCAGGCCGAGCGCGCCGCGCCGTCCGATCATGTCAGACTGGCGGGGCCGAAAGCATACGGCAGCAGGGCCGACAGTTTCACCCGCACCACCTCGTCGGCGCCCACGCACAGGATGTCGGGGTCGGTCCCGCCCAGCTGCGCCAGTTCGTTGAGCACTTGCCGGCAGCGCCCGCAGGGCGTGATCGGGTCTGCCGCAGGGCCGGTCACCGCGACTGCCTGAAGCCCGCCGCGCAGCCCGTCGGCCATCGCTTTCGATACCGCAACGGTTTCGGCGCACAGCGCCAGGCCATAGCTGGCATTCTCGACATTGGTCCCGGTGACCACGCTGCCATCGGCAAACCGCAGCGCGGCGCCCACCGCGAAACCGGAATAGGGGGAATAGGAATGGCGCGCGGCTGCGCGCGCGGCTGCGATCAGGTCGTCGTCGGTCATCTCGTCATCCTCATGGCCGCACGATCACCCAGCGCAGCGGCTGCTGCGCGGCCTCGGTCTTGTACCAGCGGTTGGCCGTCCACATCAGCCACGGTCGCATCGCATAGTCGGGTTCGAACCAGCTGCGGGTGAGCCACAATTGCCGGTCGAACCGCCGCGAGGGCGCATAGGCCTGCTCGAAATCCTCGTCCGGGCCGAGGATCGCCGGCTTCCCGCTGTGCGCTTCGATCTGGTTGACCAGCGTCGTGAGCTCGCTCTGCACCGCCGCGTCCGAAACGCGCGCCGGACAGTCCTCCGCGGTCGTCTCCAACAGGATCGCGGGAGGCAGCAGGTCGCCGTCGCGCGGCACCATGGTGACGAAATTGGCCGATTGCCCGTCGGCCACGGTACAGGGGTCGAAACGATGCGCCGCGCCGACCGCCAGGCCGGCATTGCGCGCGCGGGCGAAGTTCTGTGCGAAGGCGATATCGCCCCGCCCCGCCCCATCGCTCGCCTCGAGATAGACGAACCGCGCGCCCAGACCCGCCAGCGTGTCGAAATCCACCGCCCCGTCGCCTGCGCTGACCAGCGCACCCTGGTCGGGCCAGGCGCTCTCGTCGGGACGCCAGCTGCGCGCTTCGTACCACGCATAGCCGGCTGCGATTGCCGCGACCAGCAGCGCGACCAGCCACGCCTTGCCAGCAGCGGAAAACCCGCGGGACCTGCGCGGCGAACGGCGCCGGCGCGGGGATTTGCCCACCGCCATCCCTCAGCCCTTGATATGCAGGACGCAGATCAGCGTGAACAACCGCCGCGCAGTGGCGAAATCGGTCTCGATCTTGCCCTCCAGCCGTTCGATCAGCAGTTCTGCGGCGCTGTTGTGGACCCCGCGGCGGGCCATATCGATGGTTTCGATTTCCGCCGGGGTCGCCTTGCGGATCGCCTGGTAATAGCTGTCGCAGATCGCGAAATATTCGCGGATCGGCCGGCGGAAACGGGCGAGGCCAAGCAGCAGCTCCTCCACCAGGCGCTCCTCCTCATCGGCGATTTCCATCAGCAGGCGGCCGTCGCGCACGGCCAGCTTGAGGCGATAGGGCCCGCTGGCCCCGCGCTCGACCGCGCGCAGCGGCTTGAAGCTGTTTTCCTCGATCAGGTCGAAGATCGCAATCCGGCGTTCCTGCTCGATATCGGCATTGCGCCAGATGATCGTTTCCTCATCGAGCTCGATATGCGCGATGCGATGAGTGTCCGGAGAGGGTGCGGAATCGGTCATGCTTGCACCCGCTTTCGCAGAGATAGGCGGGGTGCGGCAAGGGGTTGGCGCAGTGTCCCCACTATCCACAGCCGCCGTGACCCCTTTGCAACTTGCCAGCAGGGTGCGCGGCCATGCATCAGGGGGCGATGGCCGAAACCGATCTTCTTTTCCCCGCCGACGATTCGACTGACACGAAACCGGCGAAGGGCCCCGTCCTGCCCGCCAACCTCGAAGCCGAAGCCGCGTTCCTCGGGGCCGTGCTGATCGACAACAAGGTGATCGAGGAACTGACCACGCCGCTCATGGCGGAGCATTTCCACGAACCTGTCCACCAGCGCATCTACGAACGCGTGCTACGGCTGCTCGATCGCAATTCGGTGGCCACTCCGGTTACGCTCAAGCCCTATTTCGAAAGCGACGAAGCGCTCAAGCAGCTCGGCGGGGTGACCTATCTCGCGCAGCTGACCGCCGACGGGCAGGGCCTGCTGCATCCGCGCGAACTGGCCGAGCAGATCTACGACCTCGCGCTGCTACGGCAATTGGTCAGCGTGGGACGCAATCTGGTCGAGGGCGCGCTCGATACCTCGGACGAAGTCGAGCCACTGCGCAAGATCGAGCAGGCCGAAGCCGATCTCTACCGGGTGGCGGAAGGCGCCACCACCGGCAGCGAGGCGCAGTCGTTCCGCAAGGCGGCCTTCGGCGCGCTCGAAGTCGTGCAGGCGGCGATGAATTCGGGCGGACGGTTTTCGGGCAAGACCACCGGGCTCGACACGATCAACGACAAGACCTCGGGCCTGCACAACTCGGACCTCGTGATCCTTGCCGGGCGTCCGGCGATGGGCAAGACCTCGCTCGCCACCAACATCGCCTTCAATGCCGCGCGCCGGCTGATGGACGACCAGAAGGCGGGTATCGAGGTGGGCAAGTCGCCCGGCGCGGGCGTCGCCTTCTTCAGCCTCGAAATGAGCGCCGACCAGCTGGCGACGCGTATCCTTGCCGAACAGGCCGAGATCTCGAGCGAGAAGCTGCGTTCGGGCAAGCTCAGCCGCGAAGAGTTCCAGCGTCTAAGCTTTGCCAGCCAGGAACTGACCGACCTTCCGCTGTATATCGACGACACCCCCGCGCTGACCATCGGCGCGCTGCGCACGCGCGCCCGGCGGCTCAAGCGGCGGCACGACATCGGGCTGGTCATCGTCGACTATCTGCAATTGCTGCAGGGTTCGGGCCGCGCCAGCGACAACCGCGTGAACGAAATCTCGGAAATCAGCCGGGGCCTGAAGACGCTGGCGAAGGAACTGCACGTCCCCGTCATCGCGCTGTCGCAGCTCAGCCGTCAGGTCGAACAGCGCGACGACAAGCGTCCGCAGCTGTCCGATCTGCGCGAGTCGGGATCGATCGAGCAGGATGCCGACATGGTGTGGTTCATCTTCCGTGCCGAATATTATCACAACGCGCTCAAGCCCGACACGCCCGACGAAACATCGTCGGAAGAAGTGCGGATGAAATATGCCGAATGGGAAGCCCGGCACCTGGAACTGGTCAACAAGGCGACGCTGATCGTGGCCAAGCAGCGGCATGGCTCGACCGGGAATGTCCCGCTGCTGTTCCACAGCGAGTTCACCAAGTTCTCCAGCCCCGAGATCCGTCACTACGAGGATTACGAGTAGATCAGATCCCGAGGTTGAGCCGCCGGGTCACGGTATAGTCCAGGACCGACACGAGCACCCAGCCCGCGCCCCAGCGAATGCGGTTGAACAGCGTGCTGCGCTGGGCGTGCAGCGCGGGCGTGATCTCCTCGGAAGCGGCGATCTGGTACGCTATGAATTCGCGCATCCGTTCGGCCAGCGCGGCGTCTTCGATCCGCAGCATGATTTCCAGATTGAGGTAAAGGCTGCGCATGTCGAAATTGGCGCTGCCAAGGTAAACCGCATCGTCCAGTACCAGCAGCTTGGTGTGCAGCTTGCAGGGGGAAAATTCCCAGATCCGCGCCTTGCGCTTGAGCAGGTAGCGATACAGCGAACGGGTTGCGCCCAGCGTCGCGCCATTGTCGCTCTTGGCCGCCATCAGCAGCCGCGCCCGCCCCGTCTTCGCGACCCGCGCGATCCGCCGCAGCAGCGTGTAGGGCGGCGAGAAATAGGCCATGAAGATGTCCAGCTTCCGCGCCTGAGAAAGGTCGCGGGTGACGCAGCGGGCCCAGCTCGACAGCCCGCGCGTGGGCCCGCCGACCAGCCAGCGGACGGCCCCCTCCCCGTCGCGCCATTCCCATTGCGAAACCGCCCGGCGGATGGCGCGGAAATGCGGCGCGTCGTCATCGGTCCAGTCAACCAGCCGCGCGAACCAGTCGTTGAGGCCGGCAACCGCGTCCCCTTCGAGCGCGATGGCAAGATCGTTCCACCCGTTCTGTTCGGGGGGGGCGAAATAGTCGTCCTCGATATTGAAACCGCCGAACAGCGCGCGCTCGCCATCGGCGATCACCATCTTCTGATGGTTGCGGATGAGATAGCGCAGCCCGATCCGCGGGCTGAAGCAGAAATAGCGTCCCCCGGCATCGACCAGCGGCTGGAGGAAGCGGTCCGATGCCGATGCGCCGAAGCTGTCGAGGATGAGCGTGACCGCCACCCCGCGCCGCGCCGCCGCACACAGCGCATCGCGCAGCTCGGACGAAACCTCGTCTTCGGCGAAGATGTAGAAGCAGATATCGAGCGTGGTGGTGGCCGAGCCGACGAGATCCATCAGCGCGCGGCGGCGGTCGTCGCCGCCGGGATAGAACACCAGCGAGTGTCCCTGCGCCTCGAGCGCAAACGGCTCCGGATCGCGATAGACCGCCGTGGTTTCGGAAACGCTTGCCTCAGCCATTGGGGATGCGCCTTAGCGCGCCCGGCGGTCGGCGCAAATCCTTGACTGCCGGCAGGCAAAAGCCTAAGAGCCGCGCTTTCCCGGAATCACTTGATTTGCATCGGAGTGCCCCATGGCGCGCGTTACTGTCGAAGACTGCGTAGACAAGGTCCCCAACCGTTTCGACCTCGTCCTGCTGGCTGCCCAGCGGGCCCGCGAGATTTCCGGCGGTGCGGAACTGACTGTCGATCGCGATCGCGACAAGAACCCGGTCGTCGCGCTGCGCGAAATCGCCGAACAGACGGTCAAGCCGAAGGAACTGCACGAAGCTGCGGTTACCAATCTGCAGAAGATCCTGCCCGACGACGATGACGAGATGGACGAAGTCGGCTCGCTCAGCCAGTCGGCCGAAGCGCTGCGGATCACCGCGTCGGCGCCGACGCGTTCGACCTCGATCGGGGCCGATTACGAGGGCTGACACGCCGGCAGTATTGGCGAATTGTGGAAAGGCCGCCCCCGGGGCGGCCTTTTTGCGTTGCGGCATGGCTTGTGCCGCCTGTAGCCTGCGCCGCGACAGGAGGCGTGATGAGCGACGTGGTTGAAGGCGTGGGAACCGGGGTCGAAGGGGGTCTGTTCGCCAGGGCGGTATCGCCGCGCACGGGTGGCGAAGCGCCGACCGCCAAGGGCCATTTCGCAGAAGGGGCGTGCCTCAATTGCGGCACGCAGCTGGTGGGCAGCCATTGCCATCAATGCGGCCAGCAGGCCCATCTCCACCGGACGCTGAGCGCCTTTGCCCACGATATCGCGCATGGGGCGATCCATTTCGACGGCAAGACCTGGCGGACGCTGCCGATGCTGGTGTTCAAGCCGGGCGAGCTGACGCGCCGCTATATCGATGGCGAGCGAACCCGATTCGTCAGCCCGATGGCGCTGTTCCTGTTCACCATTTTCCTGATGTTCGCCGTATTCCAGATCGCGGGGATCAGCGCCCCTACCGATCTTACCGGCGACAAGAGCCTGCAGCTGAGCGAGCTTACCGAAGAACAGGCCGAGCGGCTCGAATCCCGGCGCGACACGCTGGCCGAGCGGGCGGCGGACCCGGACGCCACCGAAGCGCAGCGCGATCGCGCCGAAGACGCGCTGGCCGAAGTCGAAGCGCAGCTCGAAGCGCTGGAGCAGGCCCGCACCGAACTGCCTTTCCTGGCTGACGGGACCGAACGAACCGGCGCCGAGGCGGGTTCGGAGGAAGTTGCGAACGAGACCCCCGACAGCGAGAGGGACGCGGAAATCGCCGTGGATGCAAGCGACATCCGCAATTGGGAAGGCGATCTGGAGAACACCGACTGGTTCCGGGCGGGGGTCGAAAAGTGGCGTAAGAACCCGGGCCTGATGCTCTACAAGTTGCAGACCAATTTCTACAAGTTCAGCTGGTTGCTGATCCCGCTGTCGATCCCGTTCGTATGGCTCATCTTCGCCTGGAAGCGCGGTTTCCGCGCGTATGACCATGCCATTTTCGTCACCTATTCGCTCAGCTTCATGACAATGCTGATCCTGGCGATCGTGCTTGCCGGCATGGCTGGTCTGTCGCCCGGCTATGTCGCGCTGGCATCGCTGCTGATCCCACCGATCCATATCTACAAGCACTTGCGCGGCACTTACGCGCTGTCGCGCTTCTCGGCCCTTTGGCGGCTGGGGGTGATGAGCTTCCTGATCGTCGTCATCCTCGGATTGTTCGCCATGTTGCTGATGTTGCTCGGCCTGTCCTGAGAAACGAAAAGGGCCGCCCGGTCATACCGGACGGCCCCTTATGTGCGGATGGGTTTCGCCTGCGTCAGGCGCCTTGCGGTGCCGGGCCTCCGCCGAGCTTGCGCCCTGCCTTGGGGACAGCGACACCCGACGCGGGCTTGACCGCGACCGGGCCCTTGGGCTCGTCCGGCCGGTCGATCTTGCCGTCCTTCATCAACTGGTTGATCTCTTCACCGGTCAGCGTTTCGTATTCGAGCATCGCCTGCGCCAGCAGGTGGAGCTTGTCCTCCTGCTCGCTGAGGATGTCCTGCGCGCGCTTGAGCCCGCCTTCGACCAGTTCCTTGATTTCGGCGTCGATCAGCTTGTTGGTTTCCGCGCCGCCCATGGTGCGCGCGGTCTGGCCCATGCCGAGATAGCCTTCCTGGCTTTCCTCGTACTGCAGCGGGCCCAGCTTGTCGCTCATGCCCCATTTGGTGACCATGTTGCGCGCGAGATCGGTGGCATACTGGATATCGCCCGACGCCCCGCTCGAAACCTTGTCGTGTCCGAAGATGATTTCCTCCGCCACGCGCCCGCCCATCGCAACCGCGAGGTTCGCATGCATCTTGTCACGATGGTAGGAATAGCTGTCGCGTTCGGGCAGGCGCATCACCATGCCCAGCGCGCGACCGCGCGGGATGATGGTCGCCTTGTGGATCGGGTCCGACGCCGGCTCGTTGAGGCTGACCAGCGCGTGGCCCGCTTCGTGATAGGCAGTCATCTTCTTTTCGTCCTCGGTCATGACCATGCTGCGCCGTTCGGCACCCATCATGACCTTGTCCTTGGCGTCTTCGAATTCCTGCATCGCGACCAGGCGCTTGTTGCGGCGCGCCGCCAGCAGGGCGGCCTCGTTGCACAGGTTCGCCAGATCCGCGCCCGAGAAGCCCGGCGTGCCGCGCGCGATGGTGCGCGGGTTGACGTCGGGAGCCAGCGGCAGCTTCTTCATGTGCACTGCGAGGATTTTCTCGCGCCCGTCGATATCGGGCACGGGGACCACAACCTGACGGTCGAACCGGCCCGGACGCAGCAGCGCGGGGTCGAGAACGTCGGGGCGGTTGGTCGCCGCGATGATGATGATGCCTTCATTGGCTTCGAAGCCATCCATCTCGACCAGCAGCTGGTTGAGCGTCTGCTCTCGCTCGTCGTTCGAATTGCCCAGTCCGTGGCCACGGCTGCGCCCGACGGCATCGATTTCGTCGATGAACAGGATGCACGGCGCGTTCTTCTTCGCCTGTTCGAACATGTCGCGCACGCGGCTGGCGCCGACACCGACGAACATCTCGACGAAGTCCGAACCGGAGATGGTGAAGAAGGGCACGCCTGCTTCGCCGGCGATTGCCCGCGCGAGCAGGGTCTTACCCGTACCGGGCGAACCGACCAGCAGCGCGCCCTTGGGGATCTGGCCGCCAAGCTTGGAGAAGCGCTGCGGGTCCTTGAGGAATTCGACGATTTCCTCGAGCTCTTCGCGCGCTTCGTCGATCCCGGCGACATCGTCGAACGTCACCTTGCCCTGCCGCTCGGTCAGCAGCTTGGCCTTCGACTTGCCGAAGCCCATCGCGCCGCCCGCACCGCCGCCTTTCTGGACCTGCCGCAAGGCGAAGAAGGCGATGCCGAGGATCAGCACGAACGGCAGCATCTGGATCAGCGCATAGAGGAGGATGTTGCCATTGTCGGCTTCCACACCCGAATAACGCACGCCATTGTCTTCGAGCAGCTGCGGCAGAGTGGTGTCGTTGGCGACGGGGATGGTCGAGAACTGCTCGCCATTCTTCATCTCGCCGACGATCGACGATTCGGAAATCTCGACGCTGGCGACCGAGCCTTCGGCAACCTTGTCGCGGAAATCGGAATAGAGGATCTGTGCGCCGGGAGCGCTCGATCCGCCCCCGAACAGCGACACAACCATCAGCAGTGCAAGGAAAATCCCGCCCCAGATCATCAGGCTCTTCACCCAGGGGTTGGGGCCGTTGCCCTCGGGCTCGGGCGGAGAATTCTGGTCGCTCATGCGCGGGTTCCTTTCATCCCGGCCAATGTAGGATGCCGCGGGTGAATGGCAAGTTGACCCGATGCGCGGAATTTCCGCTATCAGGCAGCAATTCGCTCGATCAGCCAATAGGCCCCGACGATGCCGACCGGATAGGCGGCGGCGCGCAGGATCAGCGGTTTGTCCGCCGGCCGGATACGGCGTAGCAGCGCGAGGGCGGCGAGCACCGCCGTGACGACCAGCAATTGCCCGGCTTCCACGCCGATGTTGAAGCTGACCAGCGCGGCGGGCACCTCGCCTTCGGGCAGCCCGATTTCGCGCAGGGCGCCGGCGAATCCGAAACCGTGCAGCAGGCCGAAGGCGAATGCCACGAGCCAGGGCAGGCGCTGGGTCAGCGTGCCGCGCGCCCCCCGGGCGATTTCGACCGCGAGGAACACGATCGACAGGGCAATCAACGCCTCCACGACATCCTGCCGGATCCCGGCAAAGCCCAAAGTGACCGCCGCCAGCGTCAGCGAATGCGCGAGCGTGAAGGCCGTGGCGGCCTTGACCACCGGCCACGGCCGCCCGACCAGCAGGACCAGCGCGATGACGAACAGCAGGTGGTCCCATCCGGCCAGGATGTGATCCACCCCGATCGCGAAATAGCTGCGCCACACCTGCGCCGCGCCCGGTCTGGCCGTGATCGTCGCATGGGGCTCTTCCGGCGTGAGACGGTGGACCTGCACCGGCCGTTCGCGCGGGGCGACGCGCAGGATCGCCTCGCCCTGCCCGGGCAAGGCCGGCCAGCCGAGCCGCTGCCCCGCAACGCTGCCGGTGCAGACCACCGGTGCACGGCCGACCACGGCAAGCGGAGCCATGTCGCGCTCTACCGGCCCCGCCAGCGCACAAGCCGCGGGCAGCTGCGGCGCGGCGCCGCGGTCGTCGGCCGCGCTTGCGATCGGCTGCCGCCAGCCGAGCCGCCAGTTCGTCTCGTCGATCTGCTCGAACTGGATCGCGACGGGACGCATTTCGTCGGCCAGCGCGGGGCTGGCCGCCAGCAGCAGGGCCAGCGCTGCAACCAGCCGGATCATTCGATAGCGACCGTATAGGCCCCGCGCAGCACGGCGTAGGCCCGCTGGCGCCGCTCGGCGATGGTGGCTGCTTGCCAGTCGGCCTCGACCCGGTCGCGGACCGCGCTCAGTTGCGGTGTCTTGCCCGCGTTACGGGTTTCCAAGCGGACGAGGTGCCAGCCATAGCCCGACGCGACCGGTCCCCGCCATTCGCTCGAGGGTTCAAGCTCCGCCAGCCGCGCGGTGAACGCCTCGCCATAGGTGCCGCGTATCTGCGCAAGCGGCATCGCGACCGCCTCGGCGGGCAGGCTGATCGGCTCGCCCACCGGATCGCGCGATGCCAGAGCGCGGGCGGCAGCGGATTCGCTGGAGTAATAGACCTGCCTGAAGGTCAACCTGTCGCCCTCGCGGTATTTATCCGGATGCTTCGCGAGCCAGCGCTCGAGGTCCGCTTCGCTCGGTCGGGCCAAGGCGGCCTCGGCGCCAGCAAGCTCGTCCATCTTGGTGGCCAGACGCCGCCGGACGACCGCGTCGCCTTCATCGAGGCCCAGACGCAGCGCTTCGCGGTAGAGGACCTCTTCGCGCACCCAGCGCTTGATCGCACTGTCCATTTCGGCATCGGTGGGTGCGCGCCCCATCATCCGCTCGAAACCGAAAGCGATGCCGGACTGCCGCTCGCGCGAGAGTTCGATCGTCCGGCTGGCCGGGTCGACCGGTTCGCCCACCAGTGCCAGCCCTGCCCAGATCACCGCCCCGGCGATCAGGAAATGCGCCAGCGGGTCGCGCAGCCAATGCCGGATCATTCACGCCCCGCCGGAGACGCCGCAGCGCCGGGCGATCGGCCCGGCTTCAGCCAGACCGGAGAGGAATAGGCGCGTTCCTGGATAACATTCGCTTCGACGACCTTTGCCGGCAGGTCGATTCCGAAGCGTTTTGCATCGAACAGGACCCAGCTCGGCGTGGGGATTTCGATCGCGCGGACGTAATAGAAGGCACGCTGACCCGGACGGTAATCGGGATCGCGCCAGGTCGCACGCAATTCGGGTGCGCCGATCGTATTGGTGTAGCTCGCCTCGCGCCGTACTACCGTGTCGCCCACTGCGGGTATCGCGCCGCCCACGCGGCGGCGTGTCCCAGCCATGTCCGACCATGCGAGATCATAGATACGTTCGCGTGCGACGCCATTCGCATCGATCCAGCCCTTGACCATCTGGATCCGGTCGAGATTGGCGCCTTCGGGATCCTTGAGTGCGGAAACCAGGAACACGGGCGCGCGGCCGCGATCGACCAGATCACCGCCCATCGGGACCCCGCGGGCATAACCGGCGCGTACCCAGTCGCCGTCCCAATCGCTGTCTGCAAAATCATACCCGGCAAACAGCCGCAGCACCATGCGCGGACCGGTGGTGGCGTAGACTTCGCGCCGCATGAAGGCATCGAAGATCTCGGCGCGCGTATTGCCCCTTGCCCAGGCAGCCGCATAGCCCCCGGCGAGATAGTGCCAGCCGAAGCGCCCCTGGCGCGTGCCGAGGTTCTGCGACGCGAGCGCGCGTCCGGCACGCGGTTCGACATTGGTTTGCTTGCCGAAGAAATTGTCCTCGTCCCCCGTCGCCAAGGCGGTGTGGCTGTCGGTGGAGCCGATCAGGCCGAATGCATAGGGATTGACGCCCATCTGCTGTTCGAGCGTCAGGCCGCGCAGCAAGGCGCTGCGGACATAGCTACCGGCATACATGTCGGGCGTTGCTTCGCGCGTCAGCGGCAGATTGCCCAGCTCCCACCCGGCCACGCCGAATTCAGCGAATTCGTCATTCGGCGAGAGGAAGGGGTGGGTCTCGCTGTCGCCCTTGATCTGGGTGGCTTCGACCACCGGCTCGAAGCGCGCTCGCTGGCGGGCGTAATCCGCGCTCATCGCGCCGCCATCGGGCCCGACCAGATCGAACATCATCCCATTCGACAGGTTCGAATTGTGCGGGATCGCCAGCACGCGTCCGCCGGTGTTGGCCTCGTAGGCGGCCATGTAATCCCACAGCTGCTCGGGCTGCGTATCGATACCGGGAAACGGCACCACCTGACCGGTCTTGACGCTGCCGTCCCGGAACATGACGACCCGGTGCAAATTGTTGCCATCGGGCATCAAGGTCCATTCGAAACCCGCAAAGGCAGTGAATTCACCCGGGCGGTTGTACCGGTCCAGCAGGGCAAGATGGCTGTCCCACAATTCGCGTGTGGCGACAGCCTGCCGCTCGGGGTCCATCAGCGCTTCGGGGATCGTGTCATTGGCCGCCGCAGTGATGAGTTCGGCCACCGCCATAGTCGACTGGTTCGTGCTTTCGTGCATCATGTCGTACCAGCGCCGAAGCGTGGGATCGCGCACCAGGATCCGCGGCGTGTCGTAGAGCCGGCGCGTGGCGCCCATGGCATCCGAATGGTCCGAGATAACGAGGAAATCGAGCGGGCGGTCGAGCTGCGCTTCCATCCCCATCGTCGAACGCACCCGGTCGCCGCGTGCGAATTTGAGCGCCTCTTCCGCGCCCAGCCTGACGCCGAAGCCGAAGGCGTCGACCGAAAGGTCGGTGTGCAGATGCGTATCGCCCCAATAGGGCCGGTCGGGAAATTCGGCGAGTACGATCGTCGCGGTCCCGTCACCGCGCTGGTCTTCGGTCGGATCGCCCGTATCCATGGAATCGCAGCCCGACAGCGCCAGGGCCGCCAGTGTGACCCAGCACCCCAAGGTCTTCGTCATCGGCTCTCCCCTCCCGATTGCCAATTGCAACCGAATGTCTGCGACATGCCGGGCGGGGTCAAGGCCTCAGGGGATTTGCGACGCGCTAGAGGAAGGGGATCGCGCTGCCTTCGCCCGACGAGCCGAAGTAGGTCGCAAGGCCGAGCGCCGTCGCCAGACCGGCGAACAGCAGTGATCCGAGCAGCAAGGCGCCGTCGCGAACCGTCAGCGCCAGCCCTAGGACAGCGATCGCCAGCATCGGGATGGTACTGGCGAAAGGCAGGAATTCGAGCGGCGGAACCGTGCAGCACAGGGCGATGATGACCGCAGCGACCAGCTTGATCGCAGTGCCCTTGGTCAGCCCTTCGAGCCGGCCCTTGCTGTGCCGGTCGAGGAAATTCGCCATTCCCTTAAGCTTGCCCACTGCCTTGTGCAGCTTTTTCGAACCGACCGCACGCCGCTGGACGAATTGCGGCATCCAGACATGGTCGCGGCCGATGAGCAGCTGGACCGCGATCAGCGCGATGAACAGCGCGAGCACGGTGGGGACGCCCGGGATGCCGCCGACCGGCGTGATCTCGAGCACGGCGGGGATCATGATGAACGGGCCGAAGCTGCGCGCGCCGAAATCGTCGAGCACATCGGCGACACGCACTTCGTCGTGATTGGCCGCAAGCTCGTCGAGTTCGCCGAGGACATCGCCCATGCTGTGGGGTTCATGTGACACTGCAGACATCTCCCTTGGCGGCCAAACGCACGGGGAGCCGAAAGGTTACGCGGCGCGGGATAACGGTCCTGCCCCGGTCACCCCGCCTTCTTCTTGAGCAGCGCCGAACGTTCGCAGCGGCATACCACTTCGCCGCGCTGGTTCACCGCTTCGTGCAGGAAGGTGACGATCCCCGCATCGGGGCGCGACTTGCTTTCGCGCAGGCCGATCACCTCGCTGGTGGCATGCAGCGTATCGCCGATGAAGACGGGCTTGGGCATCACCAGCTTGTCGTAACCGAGGTTGGCCACAAGGGTACCCAGAGTGGTGTCACCGACACTGAGCCCCACCATCAGCGAGAAGGTGAAAGTCCCGTTGACGAGGATCTGCCCGAACTCGCTCGCCTTGGCCGCTTCCGCGTCGAGATGGAGCGGCTGCGGGTTGTGCGTCATGGTGGTGAAGAGCAGATTGTCGGTCTCGGTCACCGTCCGGCGGGTGTCGTGCGTCAGCGTATCGCCGACCTGCCATTCGTCGAAATACTTCCCCGCCATCAGCCGTGTCCCATGACGGCTTTGACCTCGAGGAAGTCGTGGAAGCCCCATTCGCCCCATTCGCGGCCATTGCCCGACTTCTTGTAGCCACCGAAGGCAGCGCCGAGATCGTAGCCGCCATTAATCGCCACGCGGCCCGCGCGAATGCGCTTGGCAAGGCTGCGGGCGAGTTCGATGTCTTCGCCGGTGATCGCGCTGGCGAGGCCGTATTCGGTGTCATTGGCGATGCGGATGGCGTCGTCGTAATCCTCATAGCCGAGGATACACAGCACCGGGCCGAAGATTTCCTCGCGCGCGATGGTCATGTCGTTGGTGACATCGGCGAAGACGGTGGGCTTGACGTAGTGGCCAGTCTCCAGCCCCTCGGGCTTGCCGGGGCCGCCTGCGACAAGCGTCGCGCCTTCCTCGACGCCCTTCTCGATCAGGCCCTGGATCTTGTCCCATTGCGCGCGGCTGACGACCGGGCCGATCGCCGCATTGCCTTTCGGATCGCCGGGAATGACGCCTTCGGCAGCTTCCTTCGCTGCGGCCTTGGCTTCCGCCATCCGTGCATGCGGCACCAGCATCCGGCTGGGCGCGGTGCAGGTCTGGCCCGAATTGCCCATCATCGCGACCGTGCCCTTGGCAACCGACTTGGTGAAAGCGGAATCGTCGAGCACGATATTGGGGCTCTTGCCGCCCAGTTCCTGCGCCACGCGCTTGACGGTATCGGCGGCATTCTTTGCGATCGCGATGCCCGCGCGAGTCGAACCGGTGAAGCTGACCATGTCGATATCGGGATGGCCGCTGATCGCTTCGCCGACGCCCGGCCCGTCGCCATTGACTAGGTTGAACACGCCCGCTGGAACACCCGCCGCATGCATGATCTCGGCAAAGATATAGGCGTTGAAGGGCGCGATCTCGCTGGGCTTGAGCACCATGGTATTGCCCGTCGCCAGTGCGGGGAAAACCTTGCAGGCGATCTGGTTGAGCGGCCAGTTCCACGGGGTGATCATGCCGACCACGCCGACCGGCTCCCACACATGCAAAGTGGGACCGTCGAGCCGTTCGAACGCGAAGCCTTCGAGCACTTCGATGGCCTTCTGGCAATGGCCCGCAAGCAGGCCGACATGCGGCCCGTTGGCGAGGCTCAGCGGCGCGCCCATTTCGTCGCTGACCGCAGTCGCGAGCTCTTCCTTGCGGGTCTCGATCTCCGCCTGGATCGCGCGCAGCAGGGTCAGCCGTTCTTCCTTGCTGGTCTGGCTGAAGCCCTCGAATGCCCTGCGCGCGGCGACCACGGCCTTGTCGACATCGGCCGCGGTGCCGAAGCTGATATGGCCGATGGTCTGCTCGGTGGCGGGGTTCTCCACCGCAACGGTGTTTTCCTCGACCGGGTCGACCCATTGGCCGTCGATGTAGAACTGGGTGCAATCGCGCATCGGAAACTCTCCTTTGCGCGCGCCTCTAGCTTTCCTGACGCCAGCGCGCCACCACCTCTTCGCCATCGCTGGCGCTGTCGCGGATCGTGTTGGGCGTGCGGTCGAACCGCGGTGCGGGGGCGGTGTGCCAGCGCCCGCCGTGTTCGACGAAAGTCCCGCGCGCCTTCATATGCGGATGATCCTTGGCGTGATCGAGCGGAACGACCGGCGAGAAACAGGCGTCGGTGCCTTCGAGCAATTCGCACCATTCGTCCTGCGTCTTCGTCACGAATAGCGCGGCCAGATCCTCGGCATAGCTGTCCCAATTGGCCGGGTTCATCTGCGCCTCGCGCAAATGCTCGGGCGCATCGGCGCGCTGGAGCAATTCGGCGTAGAATTGCGGTTCGATCGCGCCGACGCTGATTTCCCTGCCATCCTTGCAGGTATAGCAGCGATAGAAATGCGCCGCCCCGCCAAGCAGGCCGGCGCCGCGATCCACCGTGCGCAGCGCGCTGTGCGGCTGGCCGTAGAAGAAGCTCATCAGGCTGGTCACGCCGTCGACGATCGCGGCATCGACTACCTGCCCCTTGCCGCTGCGTTCGCGTTCGAACAGCGCCGCGAGGATGCCCATCGCGCAATACATCGATCCGCCGCCGAAATCGCCGACGAGGTTCTGCGGCGGCACCGGCAGTTCGCCGCGCTTGCCGATCGCGTCGAGCGCACCGGTGATGGCGATGTAGTTGAGATCGTGGCCGGCCGCCTGCGCCAGCGGGCCGTCCTGTCCCCAGCCGGTCATCCGCGCATAGACCAGCCGCGGATTGGCCTCGAGCAATTCCTGCGGGCCCAGCCCCAGCCGCTCCATCACGCCGGGACGAAAACCTTCGACCAGCACGTCGGCATGCGCCAGCGCCTGCTTGACGAATGCCTGGCCTTCGGCGCTTTTGAGATCGACTTCCGCGCGGTGCCGGGCGCGTTCGACCACCGGGTTCATCGGCTGGTGACCGGCGCGTTCGATGCGCACGACTTCCGCGCCCATATCGGCCAGCATCATGCAGACATGCGGGCCCGGGCCGATGCCCTGGAATTCGACGACCCTGAGGCCGGTCAGCGGACCGTTCGACATTTCTCTCTCCTCGGAAAATTTATATGTTCTAGAAGCTCTTGGGCAGGTCGAGGACATGCGTGGCGACATGGCTCAGGATCAGGTTCGTACTGATCGGCGCGACCTGATAGAGCCGGGTTTCGCGGAACTTGCGCTCGATGTCGTATTCCTCGGCAAAACCGAACCCGCCGTGCGTCTGGATGCACATGTCGGCGGCCGCCCAGCTGGCTTCGCTGGCCAGCATCTTGGCCATGTTCGCTTCGGTCCCGGCAGTCTCGCCATCATCGAACATGCGCGCTGCCTTGGTCACCATTTCGGCCGCGGCCGACAACTGGACATAGGCGCGCGCGATGGGGAACTGCACGCCCTGGTTCTCGCCGATGGCGCGCCCGAAGACATTGCGCTCGGCGGCATAGGCGGCAGCGCGGTCGATGAAGAAACGTCCGTCGCCGATGCATTCGCTGGCGATCAGGATGCGCTCGGCATTCATCCCCGAAAGGATGTAGCGGAACCCCTTGCCCTCCTCGCCGATCAGCGCGCTGGCGGGCACGCGCAAGTCATCGAAGAACAGTTCGGTGGTCGCATGGTTGAGCATGGTGCGCACCGGCCGGATGGTCAGCCCGTTGCCCACCGCCTCGCGCATGTCTACCAGCAGCACGCTCATCCCGTCGGAGGGCTTGGCGCATTCCTCGCGCGGGGTCGTGCGGCACAACAGCACCATCAGGTCCGAATGCTCCGCGCGGCTGATCCAGATCTTCTGACCGTTGACCACGTAATCGTCGCCGTCGCGGCGCGCGAAGGTGCTGATCCGCGTCGTATCGGTGCCCGCACCGGGTTCGGTCACGCCAAAGGCCTGCAATCGCAGTTCGCCGCTGGCGATCTTGGGCAGGTATTCGCGCTTCTGCTGGTCCGATCCGTGCTTCAGCAGCGTGCCCATGGTGTACATCTGCGCATGGCAGGCACCGCCGTTGGAACCCGACCGGTGAATTTCCTCAAGCACGGCACACGCCGCCTCCAGCCCCAGGCCCGAGCCGTCATATTCTTCAGGGATGAGGACCGAGAGGAAGCCAGCCTCGGTCAGAGCGGCGACGAATTCGCTCGGATAGGCGCGCTCGCGATCGAGTTCGCGCCAGTATTCGCCGGGGAAGCGCGCGCACAAACGCCGCACCGCTTCGCGGATTTCCGGAAAGGTCTCGCTCAAATGTCCGTCTCCCATTGCAACCTATTTGCCGCGCATCGCGCGCTTTGGCAACGGGTGTTGGGAGAATGGATGCCCCGTGAGGATTCGAACCTCAATTGACGGAGTCAGAGTCCGCAGTCTTACCATTAGACGACGGGGCATCAGCTGTCCGGGCAGGCGAGAATCGCGGGCTGCGCCGGAAGAGAGGCCGCGCATCTAGTTTCGTGTGGAGGCAAGGTCAACCCCGCATCCCGCAGCGCCACTTGCCCCGTCTGCGCAACGCGGCTAGCGTTGGCGCCAAGTCCCCGTGCACAACGGTTTGCGCGGGAGGAAGAACAAAAGAAAGCTCCAGTTATGGCGGATCATCCTCCGCCGGACACCAAAAGGGGGCCTGGGAAGAAACGGGGCGGCAAGTCCGGCAAGGTAGCCGATTTCCGCTACAAACGCCCCTCCAGGCCCGATGGCAAGCGCAGCGACAGGCGCAATCCGCCCCGTCGCGAGGCAGGCTTCGCGGCGCGGGCGCCAGCGGTTTCCGCGACGCATGGCCCGCAGCCGCACCGGCAGGCCTATGCCGCGCTCGATCTCGGCACCAACAATTGCCGCCTGCTGATTGCCCGCCCCTCGGGCGAGAATTTCACTGTCATCGACGCATTCAGCCGCGTGGTCCGCCTTGGCGAAGGGCTGGCGGCAAGCGGGCGCCTGTCCGACGAATCCATGGAACGCACGCTGGCAGCGCTGCATGTCTGCGCCGAGAAACTGCGGCGGCGCAACGTCCGGCTGGCGCGATCTGTCGCTACCGAAGCGTGCCGCCGCGCCTGCAACGGCCCGGCCTTCATCGAGCGCGTCCGCCGCGAGACGGGGATCATGCTCGACATCATCTCCGCGCAGGAGGAAGCGCGGCTGGCGGTGCTGGGCTGCCATATCCTGCTCGAAGAGGGCGACGGGCCGGCGATCATCTTCGACATCGGTGGTGGATCGACCGAACTGGTCCTGGTCCAGCCGGGCGACAAGGTCCCGCGAATCGTCGACTGGCTCAGCGTGCCGTGGGGCGTCGTGTCGCTGACCGATACGGTGCAGGGTTCGGACGCCAGCGAGGCGAGCCGGCTCGAACGTTACGCGGGCATGCGGCAGACCGTAAGCGCGAGCTTTGCCGAATTCGCCGAGCGGATCCGCAAGCACACGCAGTCGCGCGAACCGATCCGCCTGCTGGGCACCAGCGGCACCGTAACCACGCTGGCCAGCCTGCATCTCGAACTGCCGCAATACGACCGGCGCGCGGTCGACGGGCTGATCGTGCCATCTCAGGCCATGCGCGACATCTCCACCCGCCTGTCGCGGATGTCCGCCGGCGATCGCAAGTGCCTGCCGTGCATCGGTGACGACCGCGCCAACCTGGTGATTGCCGGCTGCGCGATCCTCGAATCGATTCTCGACATCTGGCCCGCGGAACAGCTGGGTGTGGCCGATCGCGGAATCCGCGAAGGCATACTGCGCAGCCTGATCGCTGCGGATGCCGAAGGCGAACGCAGCCGCGCGGCGCTCCAGCGCATGCGAGAACAGGATGTCTGACCAGATCCACGCGTGCGAACGAGGCGGCGGCCCCGTCAGTCCAGCACCGAACGCAATGAGGAATAAATAATGTCACGTTCGGGCAAGGATCGCGATACGCGCGTGCGCACGTCGAAGAAGCGGACGGCCAGTTCGACCCGCTGGCTGCAGCGCCAGCTCAACGATCCCTATGTGAAGCAGGCCAAGGCCGATGGATACCGCAGCCGCGCCGCCTACAAGCTGATCGAGCTGGACGAGAAATTCAGCCTGCTCAACGGCGTCACCCGGGTCGTCGACCTCGGCATAGCGCCAGGCGGGTGGAGCCAGGTGGTGCGCAAGCGCAAGCCCAGGGCGCATGTCGTGGGAATCGACCTGCTCGAGGTCGAACCGATCGAAGGCGTCACGATCCTGCAAATGGATTTCATGGCCGACGACGCGCCGCGGGCGCTCGAGGAAGCGCTGGGCGGCAAGGCCGAACTGGTGCTCAGCGACATGGCCACCAATACGGTCGGTCACAAGCAGACCGACCATCTGCGCACGATGGGTCTGGTGGAAGCGGGCGCCTGGTTCGCCATTGAAAACCTCGCGCCGGGGGGCACCTATCTCGCCAAGGTCCTGGCGGGGGGTACCGACACCGACCTGCTCACGCTGCTCAAGCAGCATTTCCGCACCGTGAAACATGCCAAGCCGCCCGCGAGCCGCAAGGATTCAAGCGAGTGGTATGTGATCGCACAGGGCTTCAAGGGCTGATCGTCCCACAAAAAAGCCCCGCCGAAGCGGGGCTTTCCTGAAGCAGTCAGCCTGCCGGACGGCTTATTCGTCGACCTTGGTCGCGCCATCGGTGTTGGTGGCGGCATTTGCAGCAGCGACCGGCTGGTCGGCGCTCATGCCAGCGGCCGATTCCGCAGCGCCGGCTTCGGCACCCTCGACCGGGCCGAGGCCGTCGCCGGGGAAGTCTTCGCTGACTTCTTCGGTTTCAGCCGGAGCCGGTTCGGGCTTGGCCGGGGCCCCGCCATAGGTCGACATGAATTCCATCACATTGGCGCGGTCTTCAGGCTTGCTGAGACCGGCAAAGCTCATCTTGGTGCCGCTGGCAAAAGCGCGCGGGCTGGTCAGCCATTCGTCCATCGCTTCCCAGGTCCAGTCGCCGCCCTTCTCGGACAGGGCCGAGCTGTAGGCGAAGCCCGCGGCATGCGCGCCGATCGACGCGCCCATCACGCCGTAGAGATTCGGACCGATGCCATTGGCCCCGCCCTGATCGATCGTGTGGCACGCGGTGCATTTGGCGAAGACCTTTTCGCCGGCCGCGGCATCGGCGCTGGCCAGCAGCGTGCCGAGATCCGGACCCTCGTCGGCGCCGCCTTCCTCGGCTGCGCCCTCGATGAAATAACCAGCTTCTTCGGGATGCTCGGCGCTATCGGCATGGAAATACATGCCCGAAACGATGGAGGCGCCCAGCGCCACGATAGCAGCGCCAAGGACCCAGCCAGCAGCGGTGTTGAAACGATCGTCCATTGCGTAAAATACCCGGCGAAAATCGGTTGGTCAGATGGTTGCGCGCCGCTCTAGTGCGCAGCGCCGCCTTTCGCAAGGGTGCAGGCCGCAATAGCGCTTGATGCCGCGCGAACGCGACCGTAACGCCCGCAGACCATGCGCCAGTTCGCCAAACCTGCCCTCGCCCTTGTCGATTCGATGCGCGCGGCCGCGGCCGCCGACCCGGCGCGGGCGATCGCGTTCGGCGGCGCCCCCGGATCCAATTCGCACCAGGCGGCGATGCAGTTCGCGCCCGAAGCGCTGCCGCTGCCGTGCTTCAGTTTCGAAGATGCGCTGGCCGCGGTCGAAAGCGGCGCGGCGGGCTGTGCAATGATCCCGATCGAGAACAGCCAGCACGGCCGCGTGGCCGACATCCATTTCCTGCTTCCGGCCAGCGGGCTGTCGATCGTGGCCGAGCATTTCATGCGCATCACGCATTGCCTGATGGCCTTGGGGCCGGGCCCGTTCGAAGCCGCCTACAGCCATCCGCAGGCGCTCGGCCAGTCGCACCGCTTTCTGGGTGAGCGCGGGATCGTGGGGCTGAGCCATGCCGATACCGCAGGCGCCGCCGCCTTCGTCGCGGAAAGCGGCAAGCCCGACATCGCCGCCATCGCGCCGGCGCTGGCCGCGGATCTCTACGGGCTCGAGATCATCGAACGCGAGGTGGAGGATGCGCCCGACAACACCACCCGCTTCGTGGTGCTGGCGAAAGACCCGCTCGACCCCGCGCTGCTCGAAGGGTCGCGGGCGATGACCACCTTCATCTTCGAAGTGAAGAACATTCCCGCCGCGCTGTACAAGGCGCTGGGCTGCTTCGCGACCAATGGCGTGAACATGACCAAACTGGAAAGCTACCAGAAGGGGGCAAGCTTCGCGGCAACGCAGTTCTTCGCCGATATCGAGGGCGCGCCGGGGGATGCCCGCGTGGACCTGGCGCTGGAGGAGCTGGCCTTCCAGACCAATGGCGTACGGCTGCTCGGCAGCTACGCGCAAGCCCGCCGCCGCGGCTGACCGGATCGGGACCGCGCAACGCCGCCGGCCGGGGGCGCTCGCCTATTCGTCGTCGTAGATCGCGACTTCGTTCATCCCAGCACTGGTTGCACGCCCGCGGTACATGCCGGAGGTGTTCATGCTGAACAACGGATGGCCTTCGCGCGTGACGACGATCACCCCACCATCGCCGCCGAGACTGCCGACATCCGCGATGACCGCATCGATCTCTTCCTGCGCCTGCGCTGCTTCTAGACCGAATTCGCTGGCATGGACGAGATAGGTCGGAATGCCTTCCTCATCGAGCGGTACGCGCGCCTGGGCAGCGTCGATCTCCGCACGGAAGCGATAGCGCAGCCGGGTGCAGATTTCCTGCGCGACACCGACCCGGATAAAGAATTCTCCCCACCCGGTGGCGGAAACCGCGCAGCTGCGATTGTCGGCATAGGTGCCGGCACCGATGATCGGCGCATCGCCGATCCGGCCCCAGCGCTTGCCCGTCATCCCGCCGGTCGACGTGCCCGCCGCCATGTTCCCATCGGCGTCGAGCGCGACCGCACCGACCGTGCCGAACTTGATGTCGACATCGAGCGCGCTGAGCTGTTCGGCCTTCATCCGCTCCAGCGCTTCCCTGCGGCGCGTGGTTTCGAACCATTCGGGCGGCATCGTTTCAAGCTGGTGGCTGGCGGCAAAGGCTTCCGCCCCGGTGCCGGCCAGCATCACATGCGGACTGTCGGTCATGACCTTGCGCGCCAGATCGATCGGATGGCGGATACCGGTCACGCCGGCCACCGCACCTGCATCGCGCGTCCGCCCGTCCATGATCGATGCGTCGAGTTCGATATCGCCGTCCCAGGTCAGCACGGCACCCCGCCCGGCATTGAACAGCGCATCGTCTTCCATCGGTTCGATCGCCGCCTGGATCGCATCCATCGCGCTGCCCCCGTCACGTAACACTGCCGCACCTGCATCGAGCGCGCGCTGCAGCGCCGCGCGATAGGCGGCATCCTGTTCGGGCGTCATGTTCTCGCGCGCGATCGTGCCCGCGCCGCCATGGATGGCGATCGACCAGCCGGGCGTGTCCTGTGCGGTTGCAGGGGCCGCGAACAGCGCGAGAAGCGCAACCGACGCGGCGGCGATGGGGGCGAAAAATCCTCTCATGCCAGAGCGGTAGCACGGCTGCTTATCCACTTCACCCGGGAAAGCATTTTGTGGATTCGCGCCATGCATGGTAGCCCTTCCGTAACGTAAACCAATGGGGAGAGGTTTCGTGATTTTCGACCGTTATCGTTTCAACGAACAGGTGGCGATGGAGCTGGGGGAAAAGATCCTTCTGGCAATCGTCGCGCTGATCGTGACCTGGCTCATCGCGCGCGCTGCCAAATGGGCCTTCGCAAAACTCGTCGATGCCGTCGACTTCTTCAAGCGGGGGACCGGCAGCGGGCAATCGCTGGGCGAATCGCTGGGCAAGATCGTCAGCCTGCTGATCTGGCTGTTCGGCCTGCTGATCATTCTCAACATTCTCGAACTCGGCGGGGTCGCCGGGCCGATCGACAGCCTGCTCGAAAACGTCGTCGCATTCCTGCCCAATCTGCTGTGGGCGGGCCTGATCTTCTTCATTGGCATGATGGTGGCACGGATCGTGCGCGACCTTGTTGTCACCACGCTGCAGACGGTCGATCTGGATAAATGGGCCAATCGCGGCGGGGTCGACAGCGTCACCGGGAACAGCACCATCAGCCGGACCATCGGCACCATCGTCTACGTTCTGATCGCGATCCCGGTGGCGATCGCCGCGCTCGAACAGCTGGGCATCGATTCGATCAGCGCACCGGCCAGCGAAATGCTGCGGATGATCTTTGCCGCGATCCCGAACATCATTGCCGCGGCCGTGCTGCTGGGGATCGGCTATCTCATCAGCCGCTTCGTGGTGCAGATCGTCAAGGAAATCCTGCCCGGCCTGGGCGTCGATCGCGCTATGGCCGAAAGCGGGCTGGTCACCGAAGGCACGACCGTGTCGGGCATCATCGCCCGCGTCGCGCAGGTGGCCATCATCCTGTTCTTCGCAATTGCCGCGACGAGGCTGCTCGGGTTTCCCGAACTGACCGCGATCCTCGACCAATTGCTCGAACTGGGCGGCCGGGTGATCTTCGGCGCGGTGGTGATCGCCTTTGGTTTCCTGATCGCCAACCTGCTCGCGCGGCTGATCGCAGGCGATGCGGGCGGGTCGACCGCGGGCACTATCGTGCGCTGGGCGACGATCATCCTGTTCGTGTTCATGGGCCTGCAGTTCACCGGTATCGGCGGGATGATCCCGGCCAATGCGCTGACGATCCTGATCGCCGGCGTCGCGGTGGCGGGCGCGCTTGCCTTCGGTCTCGGCGGCCGCGACTGGGCGGCACGCAAGCTGGAACAGATGGACAGCGATCTCGGCGGGACCGCAGCACCCACGCCGAAACCCAAGCGCGGCGCTGCCGCCAAATCGACCGACCCGCTGCCGCCGGGCGCCTAGGCCCCGCAGCAGACGAATTCGCCGGAAGGGGCGCGGGGGGGCATCCTCCCCGCGCCCTTTTTCGTGGGCGATCCGGCTTGCCGGGGCCCGCCCGCTCTTAGAGAAAGCGGATGCCGCCTGCCGCAGCGCGTCATTGCCCCTTCAACCCAAGGGCTCTATATCGCCGGGCATGTCTTCCATCCGTCCCTGGCGCACGATCGAGCGCCGCCCGTCCCGCCAGATCATGGTCGGCAACGTCCCCGTCGGCGGCGATGCGCCGATAACCGTCCAGACCATGACCAACACGCCGACCGAGGATGTCGGTGCGACGATCGACCAGATCCGTCGCTGCGAGGACGCGGGCGCGGACATCATTCGCGTGTCGTGCCCCACCGCCGAGGCGACCGAACATTTCGACCGTATCACCAAGGCAGCGAATGTCCCGATCGTCGCGGACATCCACTTCCATTACAAACGCGCGCTCGAAGCGGCGGACAAGGGCGCGGCCTGCCTGCGCATCAACCCAGGCAACATCGGCAGCAGCCAGCGCGTTGCCGAAGTGGTCCGTGCCGCCAAAGCGAACGGCTGCGCGATCCGGATCGGGGTCAATGCGGGCAGTCTCGAGAAGGATCTGCTCGAAAAATACGGCGAGCCCTGCCCCGAGGCGCTGATCGAGAGCGCGCTCGACCATATCAAGCTGCTGCAGGACCACGACTTTCACGAATACAAGGTGGCAGTGAAGGCAAGCGACGTGTTCCTTGCCGTCGCGGCCTATCACGGCCTCGCCGACGCGGTGGACTGCCCGCTGCATCTGGGCATCACCGAAGCGGGCGGATTGATCGGCGGTACGGTCAAGAGCTCGATCGGCATGGGCAGCCTGTTGTGGGCCGGTATCGGGGACACAATCCGCGTGTCGCTGTCGGCCGAGCCCGAACAGGAAGTGAAGGTCGGTTACGAGATGCTCAAGGCGCTCGGCCTGCGCACCCGCGGTGTCCGCGTCGTGTCGTGCCCGAGTTGTTCGCGCCAGGGTTTCGACGTCATTCGCACGGTCGAAACGCTCGAGAAACGGCTCGAGCACATCAAGACCCCGATGAGCCTCTCGGTGCTCGGCTGCGTGGTCAATGGCCCCGGCGAGGCGCGCGAGACCGACATCGGCATCACCGGCGGCGGCAATGGCAAGCACATGGTCTATCTGTCGGGGGTGACCGATCACCACGTGCAGAGCGGCGACATGCTCGACCATATCGTTGCGCTGGTCGAAGCCAAGGCCGCCCAGATCGAAGCGGGCGAGGCAGTGGCCTTCGATCCGCATGCCGCTCCTGCGCAGGCCGCCGAATAGCGCCTTTACGCCGTTTTAAGCCAAAGCGGCGCACGGTGCTGCGATGCGCATCGCGGTTCTCCTTGCCATAGCCGTGGCAGCCTTCCTCGGCGCAACGCTGGTGCCCGGCGACGCGCCCGAGCCAGCAACCGGTGATGACGGACTGCATGCCCCGCAGCCGGCGGAGGCAGAGACCTCCGGTGGATCCAGCGACAGCTACGCGGCATGGGTCGCCGGGACCACCGAACTTCCCCGCGCTGCCGACGGGCATTTCTACGCTGAAACGCAGGTCAACGGCGCACAGATCGACATGCTGGTGGACACCGGGGCCAGCGTGGTGGCGCTGACCGGTGCCGATGCGCGCGCAGCAGGGTTGATGTGGTCCGCCGCCGATATCCGGCCGATAGCGCAGGGCGCTTCCGGTCCCGTGGCGGGAATGGCCATCACACTCGACCGGGTTACGCTTGGCGGTCACGAAGCGCGCAACGTTCGCGCGATCATCGTGCCGGAAGGACTCGGCGTATCGCTGCTCGGCCAGAGCTTTCTTGCCTCGGTGCAACCGGTCCGGATCGAGCAGGACCGGATGGTGTTGGGCGAATGAACCGCGCGGTCCGCCGCAATCCCGTTGTCGCCTGCCGCACCGCACTGTTAGGTTCCCGCGCATGAATCGCCGCGATCTTATCAAGGGCTCATTGGCAGCGACCGCTGCCGCCGCCCTGCCCGCCCGCCTGTTCGCGCAGGTCAATCCCACCGCCGCCCGCGATGCGAAGCTGATGGTGATCGCGCGCGACGAACTGGTCCGGGCGGGTACCAGCATCTGGCGCAAGGACATTGTCGGCATCGCGGATTTCGGCCTGCATTCTTCGCAGAAGCGGTTTCACTTCGTCGATCTCGAGAACGAACGGGTAACCAGCTATCACGTCAGCCATGGTACGGGTTCGGACGGCGAACACGATGGCTGGCTCAAGCGCTATTCGAATATCGAGGGGAGCGAAGCGTCCAGCCGCGGGGCCTTCATGACCCGCAGCTGGTATGTCGGGCGCTATGGCACTTCGCTGCGGCTGGACGGGCTCGATTCGACCAATTCCAATGCCCTGCCCCGCGCCATCGTGATGCACCCGGCGAGCTATGCCACGCCCGGACATGTCGATCGCTGGGGCCGGCTCGGCCGCTCGAACGGCTGCTTCGCCATGGGCCCCGAACAGTTCGACCGTGCGCTGATCGACCTGTCGGGCGGGCGCCTGCTGGTTTCGGGCAGCTACGGGATCGCGCAGGACGGCAGTGCCGTCAGCCCGCCGATCGCCCAATACGACCTGCTGCGCCGCCCGGACGGAACGACGTTCAGCCGCACCAGCCCGAGCGCCTACTGACGGACGCCCGGTCGGGCGACCTCAGCTCGTCTGCAGATCGTCGACGATCTCGACCGCTTCCTCGCTCGTCTCGCGGGCCCGGTCGTCCTGGCGCGGCGCATCGAGCGCGGCCAGTACGGGAGCGTCGCGGCCATAGATGTCGTCGAACTGGCGCAGCTCGCCGTTCACATCCACACCGTAGGTGAAATAGGTGATGTAGGCGGGCCACTGCTTTTCCATCGGGTAGCGCGTGTACTTGCCCGACGCGGTGATTTCGGAAACCTCCTGCTGGATCGCAGGCAGATCCTCGCGGCTCTCCGCATTGCCGAGCATGGCCATCGTCATCGCCAGTTCGCGGGCACCCTGGACGCGAATGCACCCATGGCTGAGCGCGCGGACGTCACGCGCGAACAGCGACTTCGCGGGCGTGTCGTGGAAGAAGATCGCGTGCGGGTTGGGCATGTCGAGCTTCATCAGGCCGAGCGAATTGCCCGGCCCGGGCTGCTGGACCACGGTGATCCAGCCGTTGGCGCCCTTGGTCGCCGTGTAGTTGTTGGCACGCGCCCACCCGGGATTGTTGAGCACTTTCGCGCCCAGCCCTTCGCCCTTCACGATCGATTGCGGCACGGTCCAGGTCGGGTTGAAGATCACCGCCTCGACCATTTCGGAAAGCTGCGGCGTCGCGGTGCGGCCGGGCTTGCCCACCACCACGCGGTAGTGCTTGATGATCTTGTCGTTGACCGTCAGCCGCAGCTGGTATTCGGGCACATTGGCAAGCAGATATTGCTTGCCGAGATCCCGGGCGAGCCAGCGCCACCGGTCCATATTGGCGCGGATCAGCTTGCGCTTGGCGGGGTCGCTCGTGCGGGCGAGCTCTTCCTTCAAACGCGCGTAATCGGGCGAAACCGGATTGAGCGCGCGCAGCGTTCCGGCGATGTCGCCCGTCTCGACGGCCGTCTCCAGCAGGCGGTGCGACGGCAGCACGTCCGGGTCGGGATCGACCACGAACCACTGGCGCCGTGCATCCATCGGCGTGCGCCCATCGCGCAGATCCTCGACCAGCCAGATGAAGATCTCGCTCGCCACAGCGTCGAGCGCCGGGCCCCGGCCCTGCGCGATTGCGGCGGCCAGCGCTTCAGCGCGGTAGTCACCGGCGACGAGCCCCTCGTCGGCCACCGTGGGAATGAAGGCGAGCAGCTTCTCCGCTTGCGCGAGCGTCCACTCGCGTTCGAGCACGGGCAATTGCTGGACCACTTCGCCCGACGACATGCGGATATCGTCGAAACTTTCCTCCACACTGGGCTGCGCGGCGGGTTGCGGCGCGTCACGGGTATAATCGGGCAGTGGCTCGGTAACCCGGGCCGGTTCGGGCGGCAGCAGGTCTTCGGGCGCACTGTCCTGCGCGAAGACCGAGGTCGCGCACAGCGCGGCGCCCATTGCGGAACCGATAATCAGACGAAAACGTGTCATATGTCCTACCAGATGCGCCCACGCACCGGTGCGGCGCGTGTGGCTTGATAATTGCCCAATGCCCCAAGCTAATCCAATATCCCGGCTTTCACGAGGCTGAATTGTCCGTGACGGCTCGCTTGCCCCCGGATAGGAATTGGCAGTGCGCACCGATCACGCCCTCTTGCCCATGCTGATGGCAGCTCTGGCCGTCGCCAGCCTGGCCTTGATGGACGCTTACATGAAAAGCGCGGCGCTGGCCGTGGGCGCGCTGAGCGCGGCCTGGCTGCGCTCGCTGCTCGCCACGGGAATCGCGCTGCCGCTGTGGCTGGCGCGCGGCGGGCGCTGGCCGCAGCGAGCAGTGCTCACGCTGCATCTGCAACGCTCGGTCGTGGCGACTTTCATGGCACTGACCTTCTTCTATGCGATTACCAAGCTGCCGCTGGCCGAAGCCATCGCCATCAGTTTCGTCGCGCCGCTGATCGCGCTCTATCTCGCGCGGCTGATGCTGGGCGAGATCATTCGCCGCGAGGCGATCGCCGCTTCGCTGCTGGGTTTCGCCGGCACGCTGGTGATCATCGGTGGCAAGGTGGGCCAGGCCGAATTCGACCGCGATACCGCGCTCGGGCTGGCCGCGATCCTGACCTCCGCCATGCTCTACGCCTACAGCTTCATCCTGATCCGGCGGCAATCGCAGGTTGCCGGCCCGGCCGAGATCGCGACCTTCCATTCGGGCGTGTCGGTGCTGCTGCTCGGCATCGCAGCCCCCTTCCTGTTCGAGATGCCGGACAGCGACACGCTGCGCGACCTCGCCGCGGCGGCGGTGCTCACGGTTATCGGGGCGATGGCTTTCGCCTGGGCCTACGCCCGCGCTGAGGCGCAGGTGCTGGTCCCGCTCGAATATTCGGGCTTCCTGTGGGCCTCGGTGTTCGGCTGGCTGTTCTTCGCCGAACGGCTGACGCTGCCGACCCTGGCGGGAACCGCGATCATCGTCGGCGCGTGCTGGCTCGCGGCGCGCGGCAGGCGCCCGGCCCCGCCGCCGATCTGAACGATCTGTCGAACCGCCAGGCATGCAGGCTGGCGCGGATGCACGAAACCGTAGCGGCAGGCGAAGCCCGCGCCGCCGATCGACGCTTGCCGCAATGCCGCACACTTGATTTTTTCCCCGTTCCGGCGCAGGGGCGCGGCACATTCTGCTGCCCCGCCCATTGGTCGGGTAACGGCTTACAAACGAAAGGATCAACGCGCGCATGACCCAGGTCGGCAAGGACACGCTCGGAACCCGCTCCACTCTGACAGTGAACGGCAAGGACTACGCCTATTACTCCTTCGCCAAGGCGGCGGAAAAGCTGGGCGATGTTTCGAAGCTGCCTTTCAGCCTCAAGGTGCTGCTGGAGAACATGCTGCGTTTCGAAGACGGTGGTTTCACCGTCAGCACCGACGATGCCCAGGCGATCGTCGACTGGCAGAAGAACCCGGCCACGGGCAAGGAAATCCAGTACCGCCCGGCGCGCGTGCTCTTGCAGGATTTCACCGGCGTGCCCTGCGTGGTCGACCTTGCTGCCATGCGCGATGCGATCAGCAAGCTCGGCGGCGATACCGCCAAGATCAACCCGCAGGTTCCCGTGAACCTCGTGATCGACCACTCGGTCATGGTCGATGAATTCGGCCACCCCAAGGCTTTCGAAAAGAACGTCGAACTCGAATATGCCCGCAATGCGGAGCGTTACGACTTCCTCAAATGGGGTTCGAAGAGCTTCGAGAACTTCTCCGCCGTGCCTCCGGGCACCGGCATCTGCCACCAGGTGAACCTGGAATATATCGGCAAGGGCGTGTGGTCGACCAATGACCCCGAAGGCGAAGCGGTCGCCTATCCCGACACCTGCGTGGGCACCGACAGCCACACCACCATGATCAACGGCCTCGGCGTGCTTGGCTGGGGTGTCGGCGGGATCGAGGCCGAAGCCGCAATGCTCGGCCAGCCGATCTCGATGCTGATCCCCGAAGTGGTCGGATTCAAGCTGACCGGCGCAATGGCCGAAGGCGTGACCGCCACCGACCTCGTGCTGACCTGCGTGCAGATGCTGCGCGAAGTCGGCGTGGTCGGCCGGTTCGTCGAATTCTACGGCGAAGGCGTTGCGGGGCTGACCCTCGCCGACCGTGCGACCATTGCCAACATGGCCCCCGAATACGGCGCAACCTGCGGCTTCTTCGGCATCGACGACAAAACGCTCGAATACATGCGCCTCACCGGCCGCGACGAAGAAACCATCGCGCTGGTCGAAGCCTATTCCAAAGAACAGGGCATGTGGTTCACCCCCGAGGCCGAGCCCGTCTTCACCAAGACGCTCGAGCTCGACCTGTCGAAGGTCGTACCGAGCCTCGCCGGTCCCAAGCGTCCGCAGGACCGCGTCGCGCTGCCCGAGGTCGACGAGCTGTTCAACACCGACCTCAAGTCGATCTACGGCAAGGACAAGCCGCTCCGCGTCGACGTCGAAGACACGCATCACGATGTCGGCGACGGCGACGTCGTGATTGCCGCCATCACCAGCTGCACCAACACGTCGAACCCCGATGTGCTGATCGCTGCCGGCCTGGTCGCCAAGAAGGCGCATGAAAAGGGTCTCAAGCCCAAACCGTGGGTCAAGACCAGCCTCGCTCCCGGCAGCCAGGTCGTGACCGACTATCTCGTCAAGTCGGGCCTCCAGGACGATCTCAACGCCATGGGCTTCGATCTCGTCGGCTATGGCTGCACCACCTGCATCGGCAACTCGGGCCCGCTTGCGCCGCCGATTTCCAAGGCCATCAACGGCAATGACATCGTCGCTGCCTCGGTGCTGTCGGGCAACCGCAATTTTGAAGGCCGCGTATCGCCCGATGTGCGCGCCAACTTCCTCGCCAGCCCGCCGCTCGTGGTGGCCTACTCCATCCTTGGCACGGTCACGAAGGACATCACCGAAACCCCGCTCGGCCAGGACCAGCAGGGCAATGACGTGATGCTTGCCGATGTCTGGCCGACCAACGAGGAAATCGCCCAGCACCGCGCGGCCAATATCGACCGCCAGATGTTCGAAACCCGCTACGCCGACGTCTACAAGGGCGATGAGCACTGGCAGGGGATCAAGGTCGAGGCCAGCGACACCTATCGCTGGAACCCGACCAGCACCTATGTCGCCAGCCCGCCCTTCTTCGAAGGCATGGAAATGACGCCTGCTCCGGTGACCGACATCACCGACGCAAAGCCGCTGGCGATCCTCGGCGATTCGGTCACTACGGACCACATCTCGCCCGCCGGTTCGATCAAGGAAGACAGCCCTGCGGGTTCCTATCTGCAGAGCCACCAGGTCGCCAAGCAGGACTTCAACTCCTACGGCTCGCGCCGCGGCAACCACGACGTGATGATGCGCGGCACCTTCGCCAACATCCGCATCAAGAACGAGATGGTCCCCGGCGTCGAAGGCGGCGTGACGACCTACAATGGCGAGCAGATGCCGATCTACGATGCGGCAATGAAGCACAAGGAAGACGGCACCCCGCTGGTGGTCGTTGCCGGCAAGGAATATGGCACGGGTTCAAGCCGTGACTGGGCCGCAAAGGGCACCATCCTGCTTGGCGTCAAGGCCGTGATCGTCGAAAGCTACGAGCGTATCCACCGCTCGAACCTGATCGGCATGGGCGTGCTGCCGCTGCAGTTCAAGGATGGCGATACGCGCAACAGCCTCGGCCTGACGGGAAGCGACAGCTTCACGATCAAGGGCCTCGCCGATCTCAGCCCGAGCCAGGACGTCGAAGTCGAGGTGACCCGCGAGGACGGTTCGACCTTCAGCTTCACCGCGCTGTGCCGCATCGATACTGCGAACGAGATGGAATATTACCGCAACGGCGGCATCCTCCACTACGTTCTGCGCAAGCTCGCGGCCGCCTGATCCCGTCCGACCGGAAGCGGTAGGCGCCGATGACGCTTATCGGTCGCCTGTCGCGGTTTCTGGGGCGAACCACAACCGAACCTGAAGCCGATCCCGCCATCATGCGCGGGATCGGCGACCGCGTCCGCCGGAAGCTGCGGGCCGACCCCCGCATCGAACCGCGTGGCGGCAAAAAGGCCGACCTGTTCCTCCTGCGCGGTTTTCTCGACGAAGCGGAGTGCCGCCGGCTAATCGCGATCATCGACAGCCGTATTCAGCCCTCCGTACTGTTTACCGACAAGGCTTCACCGCGCGGACGGACGAGTTCGACGCATTTCTTCGCCAAGGAAATGCCCGAGACGCGTGCGCTGGCCGAGCGGATTGCCGCGGTTACGGGGATAGGGCTACCCCATGCCGAACCGCTGCAGGGGCAACGCTATCGCCGGGGCGAAGAATACCGGCACCACCGCGACCATTTCCTGCTCGATCGCCCGCACTGGCAGACCGAACGACATCGCGGTGGCCAGCGAAGCTGGACCGCGATGGTCTATCTGAACACACCCGAGGCCGGCGGTGCGACCGCGTTTCCCGCGCTGGACCTGACCATTGCGCCCGAACCGGGGATGCTGGTTGTGTGGGACAATATGGATCGCAAGGGCCGCCCCAACCGCGCAACACTGCATGCCGCGCTGCCGGTCGAAGCAGGCGTCAAATACGTCGTTACCCAGTGGTACCGGCAGGGCGAATGGAGCCTGCGCGGGCGCGACTGACCGCTGCCGCTATCGGCGCTCAGGCCGCCCGCTTGATCCGGAACTTGCGCCGCCCGAGAATTGCGGCCGCGGCCATGCCGAACAGCGCCATCATCGGCGGGGCGGGCACATCGGTGCCGCTGCTGCTGCCCGAGGTCGACGAGCTGGTCGAGGACGAAGACGAGGTCGAGCTTGATGTCGAAGTCGAGGACGACGTGGAGGTCGAGCTCGACGTGCTCGTCGAGGACGATGAACTGGTGCTGGTGGTGACGTTGCCGCTCGAGGTCGAAACTTCGCCGGTGGAGGTGCTGACCGAACCGGTCGAGGTGGAGACTTCGCCCGTCGAGGTGCTGACCGAACCCGTCGAGGTGGAGACTTCGCCGGTCGAAGTGCTGACCGAACCGGTAGAAGTGGAGACTTCGCCCGTGCTCGAACTGGAACTCGTCGTCGTCGAGACTTCACCGGTCGAGGTCGAGGTGCCGCCAGTCGAAGTCGAAGTCGAGGATCCGCCGCTCGATGTAGAAGTCGAAGATCCACCGGTCGAACTGGTCGTCGACACGTCGACATTCACGACCGGAGGTTCGCCGCCGCTGGTGGTGGTCGAATTGACGATCACGCTGCCGCCGCCGCTCGATCCGGAGAAGAAGCCGCCGAAGAAGCCGCCGCCGAAACCACCACCGAAGCCGCCGCCGCTTCCACCGCCAATCGACCGCGATGCGCCGCCCCCGCCGACAGGTGCCGATGCGGGCAGCGGCGGAACGGGGACGGGTGCCATCGCCTGGCGATACACCGGCGGGCAGATGTTGTTCGGATTGTTCGCTGCAGCCGCCGAATCGGCGGGAACGCATTCGACCTGCCGCGGGATCGTGCGGGCACGCGGTACGGTCGGCCGCGGCACGGCGCGCGGGGTCGCCTGCTTGACGTATTTGGCCTGCTTGACCGATTTCGACTTGTACTGCGGATTGTCGGTAATCGGGCGCTCGGCGACGTGGACCGCCCCGCCTGCGAGCAGCGCACCACCCGCCGCCGTGGCCGAGAGTTTAGCGAGAGCTGATTTGACCGACATTATAAAACTTCCTGTTGCGACCGAAAAAGGGAAGCAATTTGCGTCCCTTAAGGCGATCCTTGAGTTGTTTTAACGAATCACCCCCCGGCGAATCGCGTGTATTCAGGATCGCAATTACCGCCAGAAAGTAAATTTTTCGCGGAATTGCGAGGCTTTCGCAAGCTTCGTCCCGTTTCGGGACCTTCCGTGCCACGGTTCTTACCGCAGCGCTAACCTCATTCGTCGAACATGTCGCTCTGCGGCCCCGAGGACGGCGCCAGCCCGAGATGACTCCAGCCGCCATCGTTGAGGCAGCGCCCGCGCGCGGTCCGCGCGATCAGGCCGAGCTGGATGAGATAGGGCTCGATCACCTCCTCGACCGTGTCGCGAGGCTCGCTGAGACCTGCCGCCAGCGTTTCCACCCCGACCGGCCCGCCCTTGTAGGTGGTGGCGATCATGGTGAGATAGCGCCGGTCCATCGCATCGAGACCGAGGCTGTCGACCTCGAGCCGGGTGAGCGCATCGTCGGCCACGCGGCTGGTCACCACCGCTTCGCCCAGCACGCTGGCGAAATCGCGCACGCGGCGCATCAGCCGCCCCGCCACGCGCGGTGTTCCGCGGCTGCGGCGGGCGATCTCGCGCGCGCCGCCCTCGTCGATCCCCATGCCGAGCAGCCCCGCACCGCGCGTGACCACGCGGAGCAGCTCGTCCTCGGTGTAGAAGTTCAGCCGCACGGGGATACCGAACCGGTCGCGCAGCGGCGTGGTCAGCAAGCCCTGCCGCGTGGTCGCGCCGACCAGCGTGAACGGCGGCAGGTCGATCCGCACGCTGCGCGCGGACGGCCCTTCGCCGATGATGATATCGAGCGCCCGATCTTCCATTGCCGGGTAAAGCACTTCCTCGACCACCGGATTGAGCCGGTGGATCTCGTCGATGAAGAGCACATCGTTGGGCTCGAGATTTGTCAGCAGCGCGGCCAAGTCGCCCGCCTTGGCGATCACCGGCCCGCTGGTGGCGCGAAAGCCGACGCCCAGCTCTTTGGCTACGATCTGCGCCAGCGTGGTCTTGCCGAGACCGGGCGGGCCGAAGAACAGCACATGGTCCATCGCCTCGCCGCGGCCCTTGGCGGCCTCGACGAAGACGCGCAAATTCTCGCGCGCCGCCTTCTGCCCGACGAATTCGGCAAGTGACTTCGGGCGCAGCGCGGCATCGGGGTCTTCGGCTTGGCGGTCGGGAGAGTGGATGGGGACGGGTTCGGTCATTGACGCAAAACAGGTAGTTGCTTGTCAGGCATCTGAATTATCTCGTCTTCGAGTGCCAGCATTGCCATAAGGACACCCTCAATCGACAGAATGTTTTCTGCCCTATCCTCTTCATGCTCGGAATTTACTGCAGTGCCTTCCGGCTTGGTGCCGTCGATGAAGGCCTGCCCATAAGCATAGAAACTAACAATCTTCGATACCTGATGCGGCTCTAGCTCGTTCAGGTTTCCAGCATTCGCTTCAAATACGCGCGTGTAGTTGCTCCGAACATCGATCACGTAGCTTTCGCCGGACCAGGATCCATCGCGAATGGAGTTGGCCAACTTGTGGAAGCGCTCCAGATACCGGTCTGATCGCACAAGGGCAGCTATCGATTGTACTTCCGAAGCGATTGCCACCAACGTGGCCTCTCGTTTTCGTTTTCGCTCACAGCGCTTGTCCCAGAATTGCAAGGCCCAAGCAACGAGCGCACTAAACGCAGCCAAGGTAAGGGCATCTATCAAAACGGGTTCACCGTGTAGCCTGCCTGTTGCAATTGCGCATGCGCGGTCATGGCGGAGAGCGCGAGTTCGACGCCGGGGATGAAGTCCGCCTTGGCCACGCCATGGGCCGCCGCGCTCTGGCCGCAGACGATGAAGCGCACGCCGTAATCGAGCAATTGCGTGAGCATCGCGCGCGAGTGGTTGTCCTCGGCGTCGAGCAAATCCTTGACCGCGCCGCCGTGCACAACCACCGCGATCCGCATGTTCGCCGGGTCGACCGCGTGCGAGGCGTGCATGTTGATGAAGCGTGCGGCGCTTTCGAACCCGCGGTTGCGCGTGCCCGCATCGGCCTGTCCGGCGACGTCGAAGGCAATCGCGAATTCGGTATCGGGAGCGAAGGTGTCGATACCTTCGACCGGGGCATGGGCGCCGAACTCCTCGAAGATCGGACCGGTCCGAAACGCGCTCATGTCCTGTGCGCTGGCCGCGCTTGCGAACAGCGCGCCAGCTGCCGCCAGTATCGTGTAGCGTTTCGCCGTCATCGTCATCCCGCTGCTTTCTTCAAGGCGACGCGGATCAGCTCGCCCTCGCTTGCACTCTCGCCCAGCTCGCCCTGCGCCGAGGCCACCGCGCGCGCGGCGACCGCGGGCTTGAAGCCGAGGTTTTCCAGCGCGCTCACCGCATCGGCGCTGGCCCCGCCCCTTGGCAGTGCGGCTGCGCCCACGCCGGCAGCAACGCCGGGCAGCGCGCCCGCCTTGTCCTTAAGTTCGTTCACGATCCTCGCGGCGAGCTTGGGCCCTACGCCATTGGCGCGTGCGATCATTGCGGCATCGCCCTGCGCACAGGCCGTCTGCACTTCGCCCGTCGACAGCGCCGAGAGGATCGCCAGCGCGACCTTGCTGCCCACCCCCTGGACCTGCGTCAGCAGGCGGAACCAGTCGCGCTCCGCCGCATCGGCAAAGCCGAGCAGGCGCATGTCGGTCTCGCTCACCTGCAGATCGGTATAGACGGTGCAGGCCTCGCCGCGCTCGCCCAACTGGCTGAGCGTGCGCGCCGAACAATGGACCAGATAGCCCACGCCCGCGACATCGATCACCGCCCAGTCGGTGCCGGTTTCGTCGAGCAGGCCCTTCAGCTTCGCAATCATGGTTTGTTCTTGGCCCTCAAGAAGGATTTGGTCCAGCGAGAATGGACAGGCGCCCACAGTTGCGGGCATGAGATGTGGCATGAGCTGGAACACCTTCGGACGGACGCTGCGCTTCACCACCTGGGGCGAAAGCCACGGCCCCGCGATCGGGGCGGTAGTCGACGGGTGCCCGCCGGGGCTGCCGCTGGCCGAAGAAGACATCCAGCCCTTCCTCGATGCGCGCAAGCCAGGGCAGAACAAGTTCACCACGCAGCGCAAGGAACCCGATGCGGTGCGCATCCTGTCAGGCGTGTTCGAAGGCACCACCACGGGCACGCCGATCTCGCTGCTGATCGAGAACACCGACCAGCGGTCGAAGGATTATTCCGAGATCGCCAACACCTACCGCCCCGGCCATGCCGATTACGCCTATGATGCCAAATACGGGCTGCGTGACTATCGCGGCGGCGGGCGCAGCAGCGCACGCGAAACCGCGATGCGCGTGGCCGCGGGCGCGGTGGCGAGGCTGGTGATCCCCGAGGTGTCGATCCTCGCCTATGTCGCCGAGATCGGCGGCGATGCGGTGGATCCGGCGAATTTCGATGCCGACGAGATCGCGCGCAATCCCTTCTGGTGCCCCGATGCGGCCGCCGCGAAGCGCTGGGAGGCGCTGGTCGACGAAGCGCGCAAGGCCGGCTCTTCGCTGGGCGCGGTGGTCGAATGCGCCGCCACCGGCGTGCCTGCGGGATGGGGCGCACCGATCTATGCCAAGCTCGACAGCGATCTGGCGGCAGGGATGATGAGCATCAATGCGGTCAAGGGTGTCGAGATCGGTGACGGCTTCGATGCCGCCCGACTGACCGGCGAACAGAACGCCGATGCGATGTCGCCGGGCGACGACGGACCCGAATTCGCTGCCAATCACGCGGGCGGCATCGCCGGCGGCATCTCGACCGGCCAGCCGGTCGTCTGCCGGGTGGCGTTCAAGCCGACCAGTTCGATCCTGACCCCGGTCGACAGCATCGACCGCCAGGGGCAGGCCGCGCAGGTCCGCACGAAGGGCCGGCACGACCCCTGCGTGGGCATCCGCGGCACACCGGTGGTAGAAGCGATGATGGCACTCGTCCTGGCCGACCACAGGCTGTTGCACCGTGCGCAGTGCGGGTAGGCACGGCAGGCCGTCGCATACCTCCCCATTCCAGCGCGCCGAGCACGCTAGCCCTTGACGATCGGTCGACGATCCGTGGGATATGCCAGCGTCTCGAACCCCGCCGCATGTGCCCCGACACTCCCAGACTTCGGAGAGAGAAACGGGCCCTTATTGCGCAAAACGCAACCAATTCGTGCGAGTCGTTGCGCTTTACGAAAGTTCCATCGGATTGATCGATTATTCCGATACGAGCAATCGCATCATATCGCTTTTGTGCATCGCAACAGCGCCTATCTGGGGGTCACGAGTTACCACCCGAACCGTTTCAACCCGAACACACGGAGAACCACCACCATGGGTATCATCGGAAGCCAGATCAAACCGTTCACCGCCACCGCCTTCCAGGCCGGCAAGGACTTCTTCGACGTCACTGACGAAGACGTGAAGGGCAAGTGGGCCGTATTCTTCTTCTATCCGGCCGATTTCACCTTCGTCTGCCCGACCGAGCTCGAAGACCTCGGCGAACAGTATGCCATGCTCCAGAAGATGGACGTCGAAGTCTACGGCGTGTCGACCGACACCCACTTCAGCCACAAGGCATGGCACGACACTTCGGAAAAGATCGGCAAGCTGCAGTTCCCGTTCCTGGGTGACCAGAACCACGTTCTCGCGCGTAACTTCGACGTGCTGCGCGAAGGCGTTGGCCTGGCCGATCGTGCCACCTTCGTGGTCGATCCCGATGGCGTGATCCAGATCATGGAACAGACCTGCGAAGGCGTCGGCCGCAATGCCAACGAACTCGCGCGCAAGATCAAGGCGGCACAGTACGTCCGCGCCAACCCCGGCCAGGTCTGCCCGGCAGCCTGGGAAGAAGGCAGCGACACGCTGGCTCCCTCGCTCGACCTCGTCGGCAAGATCTAAGCGTTCATCCGCTGGAAAGTTCGGGCGCCGTAACGGCGCCCGTACAAAAGCCCGAGCCTGACTCGGGTCGCTGGAAGGCCCGGGGCACCCTCCCCCTCCCCCCCGCCCCGGGCCTTTTCACCCCCCCTCGATTTTCTGCACCGTTTTCTCTCGAAACCCGGAGTCCGCCCATGCTCGACGCAACGATGACCCAGCAACTGAAGACCTATCTCGCCAATCTGCGCGAGCCGGTCGAGCTCGTCGCCTCGCTCGGGGATGACGACAAGAGCGCGCAGACGCGCGAACTGCTCGAAGAGATCGCCGCGCTGCACGACCTCGTCAGCGCCAGCTTCGACGGCACCGACAGCCGCAAGCCCAGCTTCGTGATCCGCCGCGCCAGCGATGCGGAAAAGTGGGTCCGCTTTGCCGGACTGCCGATGGGGCATGAGTTCACCTCGCTGGTGCTCGCGCTGCTGTGGGCCGGCGGCCATCCGCCCAAGGTCGATGCCGACCTGCTCGAACAGGTCCGCGGGCTCGAGGACGACTTCAATTTCGAGATGTATTTCTCGCTGTCGTGCCACAACTGCCCCGACGTGGTGCAGGCGCTGACGCTGATGGCGCTCGAAAATCCGCGCATCACCGCCACGTTGATCGAAGGCGGCACCTTCCAGGACGAGGTCGACAGCCGCGACATCATGGCGGTGCCCGCAACCTTCCTCAACGGCGAACCGTTCTATAACGGCAAGATGGAACTGGCCGAGATTCTCGCCAAGATCGATACCGGCAGCGAAGCGAAGGCGGCCGAGAAGCTTGCCGCGAAGGACCCGTTCGAAGTGCTGGTGGTGGGCGGCGGTCCGGCCGGTGCGGCGACCGCGATCTACACTGCGCGCAAGGGCTTTCGCACCGGCGTCGCAGCCGAACGCTTCGGCGGGCAGCTGCATGACACGCTGGGAATCGAGAACCTGCCCGGCACGCCCTATACCGAAGGGCCCAAGCTGGCCGGCGAACTCAAGCGGCATGTCGGCGACTACGATATCGACCTGATGGATCTGGCGCAGGCGGTCAAACTGGTTCCGGCTAGCGAAAAGGGCGGCCTGCATACGGTCGAACTGGGCAACGGGGCCAGCCTCAAGGCCCGCAGCCTGATCCTCGCCACCGGGGCCCGCTGGCGCAACATGGGCGTCCCCGGCGAAGCCGAATACCGCAACAAGGGCGTGGCCTATTGCCCGCATTGCGACGGGCCGCTGTTCAAGGGCAAGCGCATCGCGGTCATCGGCGGCGGCAATTCGGGCGTCGAAGCGGCGATCGACCTGGCCAAGACCGTCGGCCACGTCACGCTGATCGAATTCGATACCAAGCTGCGCGCCGACGAAGTGCTGCAGGCCAAGCTCCGCTCGCTGCCCAATGTCGAGATCGTCACCAATGGCCAGACGACCGAGATCACCGGCGCCAACGGCAAGGTCAACGGCCTGCGCGTGAAGGACCGCGCCAGCGGCGATGAGCGCACGATCGAGCTCGAAGGCGTGTTCGTGCAGATCGGCCTGGTGCCCAACACCGAATGGCTCGAGGACAGCGGGCTCACGCTGACCAAGCACGGCGAGATCGCCACCGACGAAGAAGGTCGCACCAATCTCCACGGCGTGTTCGCCGCCGGCGATGTCACCGACGTGCCGTACAAGCAGATCGTGGTGGCAATGGGCGAAGGATCGAAAGCTGGTCTGTCCGCCTTCGACTACCTCATCCGCAACGAGCCTGCACAGGAAGTGGCCCAAGCCGCCTGACCGGAGTCCTCCGCCATTTGCGAGGCGCCGTCATCCTCACCGGATGGCGGCGCTTTTCGCATGTGCTGCACGGCCTGCCGTATCATCGGCAAATCCAATCCGAGAGACGCAATTAATCGATTGGACGAATTACCGGGAAAGGCCCATCCCTTACTCCGAGACATATTTCGAGTCATAATAAGCGGAGAAACGGACAATGGATGCCAAGACCGGTGAAATGAGCGGCTGCCCCTTCCATGGCAATGGCGGCACGCGCGACCTGCTCGGGCGGACCAATCGCGACTGGTGGCCCGACCAGCTGCAGATCGACATCCTCCAGACCGAGGGCCGCAATCCCGATCCGATGGGCGAGGACTTCGATTATTGCGAAGCCTTCAACGCGCTCGATTACGCGGCGCTGAAGGAAGACCTCAAGGCGCTGATGACCGATAGCCAGGAATGGTGGCCGGCCGATTACGGGCATTATGGCCCGTTCTTCATCCGCATGGCGTGGCACGCTGCGGGCACCTATCGCACCGGCGACGGCCGCGGCGGGGCTTCGAGCGGGCAGCAGCGCTTCGCTCCCCTGAACAGCTGGCCCGACAACGGCAATCTCGACAAGGCACGGCGCCTGCTGTGGCCGATCAAGCAGAAATACGGCAAGCACATCAGCTGGGCCGACCTCTTCGTCCTCACCGGCAATGTCGCGATCGAATCGATGGGCGGTCCGGTGTTCGGCTTCGGGGGCGGCCGCAAGGACGTGTTCGAACCCGAGATGGTCTATTGGGGTTCGGAAGAGCAGTGGGTCGACCAGGGCGTCGAAACGCGCATCATCCCCGATGAAGGCAAGGCGCTCGAAAATCCGCTCGCCGCGATCCAGATGGGCCTGATCTACGTCAATCCCGAAGGCCCCGGCGGCAACCCGCACGACGCCGAAGGCATGGCGCGCGACATGCGCGAAACCTTCGCTCGCATGGCGATGAATGACGAGGAAACCGTCGCGCTGACCGCGGGCGGTCACGCTTTCGGCAAGTGCCACGGCGCGGCCCCGTCGGACACGTTCGGCACCGGTCCCGAAGGCGAAGGCCTGCACCGCATGGGCTTCGGCTGGCTGACCGATCCCGAGGAAATCGGCAAGGGTCATATCACCACCAGCGGGATCGAGGGCGCGTGGACGCCCAATCCGACGCAGTGGGGCAATGACTACTTCCGCCTGCTGTTCAAATATGATTACGAGCTCACCCAGAGCCCTGCAGGCGCGAACCAGTGGACGCCGATCGATCCCGATCCGGAAGACATGGCACCCGATGCCCGCGACCCGGACAAGAAGGTGCCGACGATCATGACCACGGCCGACATGGCGTTGAAGCGCGACCCCGAATATCGCAAGATTTCGGAGCGTTTCCTCAACGACCAGGCCGCGCTCGACGATGCATTCGCCCGCGCCTGGTTCAAGCTTACGCACCGCGACATGGGTCCCAAGGTCCGGTACCTCGGTTCGGAAGTCCCCGCCGAAGACCTGATCTGGCAGGATCCGATCCCCGCCGGCACCACGCCGTCGGACAGCGCGGTGGCCGACTTCAAGACAGCGGTCCTCGGCAGCGGACTGTCGGTCAGCGAACTGGTCAAGGCCGCCTGGGCCTCGGCCTCGACCTACCGCAATTCGGACCACCGCGGCGGTGCCAATGGCGCGCATATCCGCTTCGATGCGCTGCGCAACTGGGCAGTCAACGATCCGGATGAACTGGGCAAGGTGCTGGCCAAGCTCGACGAGCTGCGCGGCGACATCTCGATGGCTGATGCCATCGTGCTGGGCGGCGCGGCAGCGATCGAAAAGGCGGCCAAGGACGGCGGCTTCGACGTCAGCGTCGATGTCACCACCGGCCGCGGCGATGCGCGCGAAGATCAGTTCGATGCCGAAAGCTGGGAGCCGCTCGAACCGTTTGCCGACGGCTTCCGCAACTACCTAAAGACCAAGGCTTCGGTGAAGACCGAAGACATGCTGGTCGACAAGGCGCATCTGCTCGGCCTTTCGACGCCTGAAATGACCGTGCTGCTGGGCGGGATGCGTGCGCTGGGCGCCGTGTCCAAGCACACCCAGCACGGCAACAGCATCGGTGTTCTCACCGACCGTCCGGGCGTGCTGTCGAACGACTTCTTCGTCAACTTGCTCGAAATGGGCACGGTGTGGGAAGTCATCGACGAGAGCGGCGACGAGGAGTTCGTCGGCAAGTGCCGCCTGAAGGGCGATGTCAAATGGCACGCCACGCGCACCGACCTCGTCTTCGGTTCGAATTCGCAGCTGCGTGCAGTTGCCGAGGTCTATGCCGAAAACGGCCACGAACAGAAGTTCGTCGACGATTTCGTCAGCGCATGGACCAAGGTGATGGACGCCGACCGGTTCGATATCGGTTATGCCAAATACCACGACTGATTAACCGGCGACCCATGGTCGTCCACCGAGAACCCCCGGCGCATGCGCCGGGGGTTTTTTCATGCGCGGCTGATGTTTGTTTGATTGCGTCGCTTTTGCACCGAAATGCGGAACGAAGCGCGCCAGGGTCCGTAGGCCAGTGGGTGGCCGTTTTATGGCGGCCGGGAAACCAGATGGAGCAAGCAGACATGGCCAAGGAATTCGAACTGTCGGAAGGCGGCGCCAACCACCAGAAGCCGCAGGATGACGACCACGTGATGACCACCGCGCAGGGTCACCCCGTCGCCGACGACCAGAACTGGCTGAGCGCGGGTCCGCGCGGGCCGCAGCTGCTCGAAGACCAGATCGCGCGTGAGAAGATCTTCCACTTCGACCACGAACGGATTCCCGAGCGGGTGGTCCATGCGCGCGGCTATGGCGTGCACGGCCATTTCGAGCTGAAGAAGGCGATTCCGCAATATTCGCGCGCGGCGATCTTCAACCAGGAAGGCATCAAGGTGCCCACCTTCACGCGCTTCTCCACCGTGGCGGGCAACAAGGGTTCGCCCGACCTCGCGCGCGACGTGCGCGGCTTTGCCACCAAGTTCTACACCAGCGAGGGCAATTGGGACCTCGTCGGCAACAATATCCCGGTGTTCTTCATCCAGGACGCGATCAAGTTCCCCGATCTGATCCACGCCGCCAAGCCCGCGCCCGATCGCGGCTTCCCGCAGGCGCAGACCGCGCATGACAATTTCTGGGACTTCATCTCGCTCAGCCCCGAAGCGATGAACATGGTCATGTGGATCATGTCCGACCGCACGATCCCGCGTAGCTTCCGCTTCATGGAAGGCTTCGGCGTACATACCTTCCGGCTGGTCAATGCCGAGGGCAAGGCGCATTTCGTCAAGTTCCACTGGAAGCCCTCGCTCGGGCTGCAGTCGGTGGTCTGGAACGAGGCGCTCAAGGTCAACGGGATGGATCCCGACTTCCATCGCCGCGACATGTGGGATGCGATCGACGCGGGCGACTATCCGCAGTGGGACCTCGGCATCCAGGTGTTCGACGAGGAGTTCGCCGAAAAGTTCGAATTCGACGTGCTCGACGCGACCAAGATCATCCCCGAGGAACAGGTCCCGGTCGAGATCATCGGCACGCTGACGCTCGACGCCAATGTCGACAATTTCTTCGCCGAGACCGAGCAGGTCGCCTTCTGCACGCAGAACATCGTGCCCGGCATCGACCATTCGGACGATCCGCTGCTGCAGGGCCGCAATTTCAGCTATCTCGACACGCAGCTCAAGCGGCTCGGCGGGCCCAACTTCACGCACCTGCCGATCAATGCGCCCAAATGCCCGGTGCGGCATTTCCAGCAGGACGGGCACATGGCGATGCACAATCCCAAGGGCCGCGTGAATTACGAACCCAACAGCTGGGGCAGCGGCGACGGCGCAGACGTGGATCCCGGTCCGCGCGCGTCGGCCGAACGCGGCTTCCAGTCCTATCCGGCCGAGATCAGCGGCGCCAAGGTGCGCGAGCGCAGCCCGACCTTTGCGGACCACTACAGCCAGGCGCGGCAGTTCTACATCTCGCAGACCCCGGTCGAACAGACCCATATGGGCAATGCGCTGACCTTCGAACTGTCGAAAGTGCAGCGGATGGATATCCGCAAGCGCATGGTCGGCCATCTGCGGCATATCGACGAAGGGCTGGCGCAGGACGTCGCCGACGGCATCGGCCTGACCGAACTGCCCGACAAGGTGCCCTTCGCACGCAAGCCGATCACCGACCTGCCCGAAAGCCCCGCGCTGTCGATCCTCAAGAACGGTCCCGACAGCTTCAAGGGCCGCAAGCTGGGTATCTACATTGCCGAGGGCGCCGATGCGGATGTCGTGAAGGCGCTGCAGCAAGCGGCCAAGGATGCCGGCGCGATGGCGGAAATCATTGCCCCGCATGTCGCGGGCGCCAAGCTGTCCGACGGCAACATGATGGAAGCCGACGAGAAGATCGATGGCGGCCCCTCGGTGGTCTATGACGCGGTCGCGGTGGTGATGGGCGAGGACAGCGGCAAGCGCTACGCCGAGGACAAGCCGAGCATCGACTTCGTCAACGACGCCTTCGCGCATGCCAAATTCGTGGCCTATGTCCCCGCGGTCCAGCCGCTGTTCGAAAATGCAGGCGTGTGGAGCCGCCGCGACGACGGCTTCTTCGATGTCTCGTCGGGCAAGGACGCCGCGGCGAGCTTCATCGAAACCTGCGGCAAGCTGCGCTTCTGGGACCGCGAGAGCGTCAAGCAGGACTAGGCGCGATGTGAATCGGCGCGAATGACCCGCGCTTTATGCCGGGCGTCTTACAGGAGGCGCCTGGCATTTCGCGTTTTGGAGCGCGGGTGCGCCTAGTCGAGCTGGACGAATCGTTCCGGCACCAGCCGGGTCAAACTGCCGAAATCACCGACTGCCGCGTGCGCACCGGCGGCCAGCAAACGATCGCCATAGGCGGGCGTCAGATGGCTGGCGCCCATAAAGCCGATCACGTCCATGCCCGCGGCGACGGCTGCCTTGACCCCGTTCACGCTGTCTTCGATCACCAGACATTCCGCCGGGTCGACGCGCATCGCGCGGGCGGCGTAAAGGAAGATATCGGGCGCCGGCTTGCCCGCGGCGACAACATCTGCGCTGAAGACATTGCCGGAAAAGTATGGCGCGAGGCCGGTGGCATCCAGCTTGAACTCGAGCTCGGCCTGCGCACTGCTCGATGCGACACAGCATGGTCCGTGCACACGCCGCAGTGCCGCGGCAGCACCGGGCACTGCGCGCAACTCGCGAGCGCTGCGCCTGCGAAGCTCGGCCTTGACTTCGCGGTCGTAGTCATCGGGAAACGGTGCGCCGAGGTCTGCCTCGAGCGCGGCATGCATCGCGCGGTCGGTCACCCCGAGAAAGCGGTCGGTCAGTTCGGCATGCGAGATGTCCAGCCCCAGCTTCCGCAACTGGGTCACGTGCACGTCGGTCAGCAGTACTTCGCTGTCTACCAAAACCCCGTCGCAGTCGAAGATGACCACCGCTAGCGTTCGCGCTTGAGCACGATGTAGAGCGCGCCGTCGCCGCCGTGGCGCTGATGCGCGCGGCGGACGGCGGCAATCGCCGGATGGTGGCTCGAGGCGGCCAGCCAGTCGAGCACCTTGGCGCGAATGGCACCGCGCTGTGTGCCGCGGTCGGCCGCTGCCACCGGGCGCGGCTTGCCGGTCACCAGCAATATGCTGCGCGCGCCGATGGCGCGGGCCTGCGCTACGCCGCTCATCAAACGGTCATAGGCACCGTCGAGCGTGTGGCCGTGCAGGTCGATCGTCACTTCGGGCTGCAACTGACCGCCCTTGAGCCGCCGGTCCCAATGCGAATCGAGCCCGCGATCGGGCGCTGCGATGTTCCGCGGCGGGGGCACGGGAGTCGGCCGAGGCGGTGCGCGGGACACCTGTTTCTTCGCCTGCTTTTTCGGCGGGGCCGGCGCCTTGGCCTCATGCGCGGGTTGCGGCTGGACGGGGCGCAGCGGATGCAGGGGTTCGACTGTCGCGGCGAGCTTTTCCCACGCAGCGGCTTCTTCGTCGGACAGTCCGCGCGGGGAGCTCACCGCCGCGTTTCGAGACGGTCGAGCGTACCCACCGGCAGCAGGACGAGAGCCGATCCGCTGGCGCTCATGCTGCCGGCGATTTCGCGGGCATCGCCGCCATTGCCCCAGAAGGTGTCGAAGCGATTGGTGCCCTTGATCGCCCCGCCTGTGTCCTGCGCGATCCAGAGCCCGTCGGCCTCGTCGCGTTCCATGTCGAGAAAGACCGGCGCGCCATAGGGGACGAAATTGGGATCGACCGCGACCGATGCTTCGCGGCGGACGGGCACCCCCAGCGACCCGAGCGGGCCGTCACTGTTCAGTTCGCGGAAGAAAATCCAGCTCTTGTTGAGGCGCATGATATCGCGCCCCTGCGCGGGATTGTCGCGGATGAACGCCATGATGCCCTGCATCGAAGTGGCGTAATCGGTGCCTTCGCCGATCAGTCCGCGTTCGCGCATCACGCGGCCGATGCCGACATATTCGCGGCCGTTCTGCCCGGCATAGCCGATCCGCATCAGCGAGCCGTCGGGCAGGCGCAGCAGACCCGAACCCTGGATCTGCAGGAAGAACAGCTCGACCGGATCGGCAGCCCAGGCGATCTCGAGCCCGCGCCCTTCGAGCGCGCCGAGTTCGATCGCAGTGCGATCGTGGAACTGGACGAAGCGCCCGCTGGCGTCATACCGGCCCAGCGGCGGGCGCCCGCTCCGCTCGCTTGCAGGCATATCGTCGGGCCATGCGCGCACCAGTTCGGGAGGCATGGCATAGACGGGCACGTCATATCCCGGCGCGCGCGTCCGGCTGCCGCGGATCTCGGGCTCGTAATAGCCGGTGGCGAAGGCTGCCCCATCGCCCACGCGGGCGGTTTCGAAATAGCTGGCGAAGAACCGGCGCGCGTCCGAGACCGGCCAGGTGGCGGCGGCCTCGCAGGCGGGGCGCCAGTCGTCGGCAAAGGTCAGACCGCTCTGGTCCTCGCGGCGCAGGATGGCGGGACAGGATTCGAGAAACGAGACGAGCGCGGTGCCCGCATCATCGGCGCCGATGCCCAGTTCGGTTACCTTAACACCGCGAGAAACGGGTGCGAAGGCGGCGCTGGAGACGGTGCCGGGCGGCATTGCGACCGGGGTTTGCGGGCGCATGTCGGGCACGACGCGGACGCAGGCAGCCAGCGCCAGCGTGACCGCGATTACCAGCAGGTAGCGCATCATCCCTCCCCCCGGATCGAGCGGCGCGTCAGCCTTCGTCGGTTTCGTCGAGAACCCAGTTGGGATCGGCGGCATCGACATTGCGGCGGAAGGTCCAGACGTCGCGGCTTTCGATCGCGTCGTCGAGCGAACCGGCCACGACATTGCCTTCCGCGCTACGGGTCACTGCGGCGATATCGGCCACGAAGAGCACGGCAATGCGGGCGATGCGGCCATCGAGATCGGCCGAACGCACGGTCGCGTCCTCGATCCTGATCAGCCGGTTGTCGAGCGTTTCGCCCGCTTCTTCGCGCGCGTCGATGGCCTGCGCAAAGCTTTCGTAGACGTCGCCATCGGTCAGTTCGCGCAGCGTATCCTTGTCGCCTTTCCAGAAGGCCTCCAGAATCATCGCGTAAGCGCCCTTGGCACCTTCGAGGAAACCCAGCAGGTCGAAGCCCGGCGAGGCCGCGGCGATGGCGCGCACGCCTGCCTCGCTGGCCGGAGCCGCATTGTCGCCCCCGCGCAGCACCACCGGCTGGCGGGCGGGACGCGGTGCATTCTCGGCCTGCGCAGGCGTATCCGCGCGCTCGAACCGATGCGGCACCACCTCTTCTTCATGCTCCGACCGACGGCCGAGCACCGAATAGAGCCGCAACCCCAGAAAGGCGGCGATCATGGCGAGGATGACGATCTCGGTGATCACGTGATTAACCTGCTTCCCAACTTCATTCGCGAAGGCAACGCGCCTCCGGCAGTTCAACATCTGTCCTGCCCTAGATAGGAAGGAAATACAAACCGACAATGGTCCTACGGCCCCGGCGCCGCGCCGCGTACCGCCGGGCCGGGTCGCGGATTGCTAGACTCGTCCGACAGTGCTAGGCGCGCGCACCGAAGGCCCGCTGCGCCCGGAAATGGCGCGCGCGGGCGGCATTATCGGATAAATGGAAAGCGAATGCACATGGCCGACGAAGGCGACGTTCTCACCGACCTGAACAATCCCGCAGCGGGCGCCAACGGGGCCGACAACCAGCCCAGCGCGGGCGTGATCTCGCAATATATCAAGGACCTTTCGGTCGAGAACCCCAGCGCGCCGCAATGCTACCAGTGGAACGAGCAGCCGCAGCTCGACGTGCAGGTCAACATCGCCGCCGACAAGATCGCCGAAGACGTTCACGAAGTGACGCTGAAGGTTACCTGCAGCGCCAAGACCAGCCAGGGCACGCTCTATCTGATCGATCTGGACTATTGCGGCCTGATGGGCATGCGCAATCTGCCCGACGAGCAGGCGCACGCTTTCCTGTTCGCCGAAGCCCCGCGTATCCTGTTCCCCTTCGCGCGCCGCGTCATTGCCGATGCCAGCCGCGATGCGGGCTTCCCGCCGCTGATGCTCGATCCGATGGATTTCGGCGCGCTCTACCAGCAGCAGCTGGCCGCGCGCGCGCAGGAACAGCAGCAGGGCGCCGGGGCAACCCCGCCCGCCGGCGAAGCCTGAGCCGCTGATTCGCCCGGGAGGCTCTGACAGGTGAGCCTGCTCAAGAACGTCGGGACCATCGGCGGGCTGACCGCGGTCAGCCGCGTCTTCGGCTTCGTGCGCGACATCCTGGTGGCGCGCGTGCTCGGCGCAACGCCGATGGGCGACGCGTGGCAGCTGGCCTTCATGCTGCCCAACATCTTCCGCCGCCTGTTCGCCGAAGGCGCCTTTGCCAGCGCCTTCGTGCCGCTTTTCAACCGGCGGATGGTCGAAGGGCAGAGCGAGGCCCAGCGCTTCGCCGAAAGCGTATTGTCGCTGCTGCTGCCGATCCTGATCGTATTTGGCGGGCTGGCGATGGTGGCGATGCCGTGGGTGGTCGCCTATTTCGCACCCGACGGCCTCGAAAGCGATCCCGAAGCCTTGCCGATCGCGGTGATGATGGCACGGATTACCTTCCCCTACCTCCTGTTCATGAGCCTTGCGACGCTGGTCGCCGCCGTGCTCAACTCGCTGTCGCGCTTCGCTGCCGCGGCGGCGGCACCGGTGCTGCTCAACCTCTGCCTGATCGCAGCGCTGCTATACGGCGCATCGCTGGGCGAAGGGGTGATGGCGCGCCGCGAAAGTGCGTTCTGGCAATCGGTCGCGCTCAGCGCCTCGGGCCTGCTGCAACTGGTGTGGCTGGCGTTCTGGATGCACCGCGCGGGCTTTCGGATCCGCCTGCTGCTGCCGCGGGTCTCGCCCGGGGTAAAGGAACTGGGCGTGCTGATCGTCCCTGCGGTGTTCGGTGCGGGCATCTACCAGATCAGCCGCTTCGTCGACCTGTTCTTCCTCTCCACGCTGGAGGTCGGCAGCTACACCTATCTCGCAATGGCTGACCGCTGGAACCAGCTGCCGCTGGGGATCATCGGGATCGCGCTGGGCACCGCCATCCTCCCCGCCCTTTCGCGCTACCTCTCGCGCGAGGAGAACGACGAGGCGCAGCGGCTGCAATCGAACGCGATCGAGCTGGCGATGCTGCTGACCGTGCCCGCGGCTGCGGCATTGTTCGTATCGGGCAGCGCCTTCACCCGCGTGTTCTTCGCTGGCGGCGCGTTCAGCGTCGAAGATGCCCTGATTACCGGCACGGTGGTCAGCGGGCTGGTGATCGGCCTGCCCGCCTATGTGCTGATCAAGGTGCTGACGCCCAATTTCTTTGCCCGGAAAGACACGCGCACCCCGGTGTTCACCGCTGCGGCGTCGCTGGTGGTCACGGTGGGGCTGAATATCCTGTTGGTCCCGCGCCTGGGCGTGCTGGCGCTGGCCGTGGCAGGGTCGATCGGCGCGTGGTGCAATGTCATGCTGCTTTACGCGATCCTGATCAGGCGCGGGTATTTCCGCCTGCCGTCACGGATCGCGGGGCGGATCGTGCGAATCTTCATCGCCGCGCTGGCGATGGCGCTCGCGCTGTGGGCGCTGATGGGTCCGCTGGACCCGTGGTTCGACGGCACGATACTCCAGCGTGCGGGCGGGATCGCCGCGGTGACATTGACGGGCACTGCGGTCTACGGCATCGCGGCGATCCTCCTCGGGGTGCTCGACCGGGCGACGATCGCCCGGCTGCTGCGCCGCCAGACCTGAACCCGACGGGCCGATCCTGGCCGGCCCGAACCTGATTGAGAGAATTCATGCGTCCTGACATGCGGGTAGTTTCCGGCATCCAGCCCACCGGCAATCTCCACCTCGGCAATTACCTCGGGGCGATCCGCAACTGGGTGCGCATGCAGGACGATATGCAGGACGGCGAGCAATGCCTGTTCTTCCTCGCCGACCTGCATGCCATTTCGATGCCGCACGATCCGGCCGAACTGCACCGCGGCACGCTGGAAATGGCCGCGGCCGTGGTCGCCTGCGGGATCGATCCGCACCGGAGCATCCTGTTCAACCAGGCGCAGGTCCCCGCGCATGCGGAAATGCAGTGGCTGCTCAATGGAACCGCACGAATGGGCTGGCTCAACCGCATGACGCAGTGGAAGGACAAGGCGGGCAAGAACCGCGAAGGCCAATCGGTCGCGCTGTTCGCCTATCCGGTGCTGCAGGCCGCCGATGTACTGCTCTACCAGACAACGCATGTTCCCGTCGGCGAAGACCAGAAACAGCATCTCGAACTGGCACGCGACATCGCGCAGAAGTTCAACAACGATTTCGCTGGTGAGGATACGCCGGTCTTCACCCTGCCGGAAGCGATCACACCGCCGCAGGCCGCCCGGATCATGAGCCTGCGCGACGGGTCCAAGAAGATGAGCAAGTCCGACCCGTCCGAGATGAGCCGGATCGAACTGGCCGACGATGCCGATACGGTGATGAAGAAGGTCAAAAAGGCCAAGACCGACCCCGAACCGCTGCCGAGCGAGGCAGGCGGGCTGGTCGGCCGAGCGGAAGCGCTGAACCTCGTCACGATCTATGCTGCGGTTGCCGACACCACGGTCGAGGCCGTGCTGGGCGAATACGGCGGCGAGGGTTTCGGCAAGTTCAAGCCCGCGCTGGGCGAACTGCTGGTCGAAACGCTGCGACCGATCTCCACCCGGTTCAACGAGCTGCTCGACGACCGCGAGGCGCTCGATGCGATACTGGCGCGCGGCGCCAGCCAAGCCCGCGAACTGGCGCGCCCCACGCTCGACGCGACATATTCGGCGCTGGGGCTGGTGCGTTAAGCGCGCGGCCATCGCATCAAATGTGAATCCGGACATTCAATCCGGGTTAATCGCCATTCGTCCATAGCCATGCACAGCTAATGGCAGTGTGCCTCGGGCAAGCGGTGGGCTGCGCACGATCGCGTTTCCGTGTAAGAAACGCCAACAGTACAAAGGACTGAGCATGACCAACCTGAAACAGGGTTGGGGGCGCAAACTCAAGCTCGCCTCCGTTCCCGTCATCCTTGCAGGCCTCGCAGCCTGTGCCACCCCGTTCAAGGCAGATGTATCGCGTTTCCAGACGCAGCTGCCCGCCCCGCAGGGGGAAACCTATTTCGTCGTGGCCGATGATCCGGCGCTCGCCGGCGGGCTAGAGTTCGCGCAATATGCCGATCTCGTCGAAGCGCAGATGTCGAGCCTCGGCTATGCCCAGGCGGCATCGCCCGAAGACGCTTCGCTGCTCGTCCGCTTCGACTACGAGGTCGACAAGGGCCGTGAACGCGTGCGATCGACCGGCTTCAGCGATCCGTTCTATTCGCCGTGGTACGGCTACCGTGCGCGGACCGGCTATTACCGCCCGCGCTATGTCGGCAGCCGCTGGGGCTATGGCTATTACGACCCGTGGTTCGGCGGGCAGGAAGTCCGCAGCTACACCGTCTACACCAGCGAGATCGACATGAAGATCGACCGCGCCGCGACGGGCGAACGCTTGTTCGAAGGCCAGGCGCAGGCGATTTCGACCTCGAACCGGCTGCAGTATCTGGTGCCCAACCTCGTCGAAGCGATGTTTACCGATTTCCCCGGCAACTCGGGCGAAACGCTGCGTATCTCGATCGCGCCCGAAAAGACCACCGTGCGCAAGATCGACTGATCCACGCGGGCGAAAATTCAGCCAAGCGAAGGGCGGTCCGCGAGCGGGCCGCCTTTTTCCTACCGGCGCTCAGCCCAGTTTCGCGTGGCCGCCTGTCGAGCCGAAGCCGCCTTCACCGCGACCGGTCGCATCGAGTTCGCCCACTTCGTGCCACGCGGCCTGCGTGACCGGGGCCAGCACCAGCTGTGCGATCCGGTCACCCCGGGCGATCGCGAAATCTTCCGTCCCGTGGTTGATCATGATGACCTTGATCTCGCCGCGGTAATCGCTGTCGATCGTTCCCGGCGTATTGGGCACGGTTATCCCGTGCTTGAGCGCGAGCCCCGATCGCGGGCGGACCTGGATTTCGAAACCCTGCGGAATTGCGACCGCGAGACCGGTAGCCACAGCATGCCGCTGTCCCGGGGCCAGCGTCAGGTCTTCGGCGGCAAGCACGTCCATCCCCGCCGCGCCATCGGTGGCATAGACGGGTAGCGCCAGTCCTCCGCCATGCGGCAGCCGCTTGACCTGCACGCCCACCGGATCAGTCATCGGCGTCATCCCCCGGCACCAGCGCTTCCGCGGCACGCAGCACCAGTTCGCGCGCGACGTCTTCCTTGGCCATCTCGGGCAGGCTCTCGACCCCGCGCGCGGTGACGATATGGACCTGGTTGAGGTCGCCCCCCATCACGCTTTCGCCGATATCGCCTGCGACATTGTTGGCCACGATCCAGTCGGCGCCTTTTCGCTTGCGCTTGGACTTGGCGTTTTCGACCACGTTCTCGGTTTCGGCGGCGAAGCCGATCAGCAATGTCGGGCGCTTGCGACCCGCCGCCGTGCTGGCAAGAATATCGGGGTTCTCCGCGAGGATCAGCGCGGGCGGCGCCGAGCCGCGTTTCTTCATCTTCTCGCCCGCGACATGCCGGCTCTTCCAGTCCGCAACCGCGGCGACCATGAAGGCGATATCGACCGGCAATGCGCGGCGCACTTCCTCGGCCATGTCTTCGGCGGTCTCGACGTCGATACGGTCGACCCCGACCGGGGTGGGCAGGTGCACAGGTCCGGCGATCAAAGTAACGCGGGCCCCTGCCGCTGCGGCCATCGCGGCGATGGCAAAGCCCTGCTTCCCGCTTGACCGGTTGGCAATATAGCGCACCGGATCGATCGGTTCGCGCGTCGGGCCCGCGGTGATGAGCACATGCTTGCCATAGAGCGGCCGGTGTTCGGGATCGGGATCGAACGCCGCCTGTCCCGCCAGCGGCGAAGCGTCGAAGGCTGCGGCCTGTGTCTGGAAGGCGTCGGCCATGGCCTGCGGCATCGCGTGACCATCGTCGCCGTAAGCCAACGCCCCGGGATCGGTCGGCGGGGCTGCCGAAGCCTTGCCCTTCGTCGCCAGGATCGGTCCTGCGGCGGGATCGGGTTCGGACGGTTCGGGTAGTTCCGCGCCCTCGAAGCCGGCTTCATCGCCCGCTTCGGGCAGCTCTTCCAGTTCGGCCTCGATTTCCTCGTGGGTGCGGGTTTCCGTCGTTCGCGGAATGATCATCGACAGCAAGCCGCCCAGCCCGCCGCCGCTGGGGGTATCGTCTTCTTCCTCCCCGTCATCCTCGAACATAAGCTCCGAAGGTTCGAGCGTCTCGCCGAGCGGCACGCTTTGCGCGGGCGCGGCAAGCTGCGCAGGCACCGGAGCGCCGAGTTCGGGCAAATCGAGGTCGAGATCGAGCTCCTGCGCTATCCGCGCGAGGATAGACGGCGGTTCGGGCATCCGCCCGGCGCCGAATTCGCCGCAGGCCATCGCGCCCTCGTCGGGGTCCATCACTGCGACACCCGCCTGGCGCAACCAATCGGCGTTGCGCTGGGTCGCCGAATGCTCCCACATGCGCACGTTCATGGCCGGCACGGTCAGCACCGGCTTGTCGGTCGCCAGAATCAGCGTGGTGGCGAGGTCGTCGGCGATCCCGGCGGCCATCTTGGCCAAGAGGTCGGCGGTTGCCGGACACACCACCACCAGGTCGGCTTCGCGGCTCAGCTGGATATGCCCCATCTCGACCTCGTCCTTGAGATCGAACAGCGAGGTGTAGACCTTGTTCTCGCTCAGCGCGGCAAGCGCCATGGGCGTGACGAATTGCTGGCCGCCCTTCGTCAGCACGCAGGTCACTTCGCCGCCGGCCTTGCGGATCAGGCGCACGAGTTCGCACGACTTATAGGCCGCTATGCCGCCGCCAATGACGAGGAGAATCTTCGGGCCGCTCACGCCGGGACTGCGCCTTGCAGCGGTGGCTCCGGACGCGCCGGTACGGATCGGCAAATGCATAGCCAGTGTGTCATCGCCGCGCTTGCTAGCGCCCCCCGTTTGGTATTGCCAGCGTGTAGCACTGGCGTTTTACGCGATACTCCCTAACCTTGTATGGTGAAAGAAAAGGAAACGGGGAGGTTTCGATGCATGTGATCCTGAGCGCGATTTTGTTGGCCCTTGCGATACTCGACCTGGTGCTGGGTACCAGCTTTCTCGTCGATCCCGCCAGCGCGGCGAGCGACTTCGGCCTGACGATCGCCTCGACCCACGGCGAATCGACATTGCGGGGCGACATGACCGCCTTCTTCTATGTCACCGCGCTGTCGCTGGCGTGGGGCGCATGGAAACGGCGGGGCGAGGTGTTGCTGCCGGCGCTCGGCCTGTTCGGCATCGCCTTCATCGGACGCTTCATCAATGTCGTGGCGCAGGGGCCCTATGAAGGGTGGATGGTGCCGATGGCGGTGGAAGGGTTCCACTGCGTCGTGATCATCATTGCGATACGCGCGTGGGGCTCCGGGCAAGCCGCGGCTGCCTAACCGCGCCTGCAAGGTCGGCCAGGGCGCGAGGAACCAGCGCGAGACCCACGCCGTAAGCAGGGACGAACAGCCCCATCCAGTAGAAGTTCTCCTGCCGCGCGAACAGCGCTACGGCAGTGATGAAGCCTGCGAACCACAGCGCCGCGAACATGCCCAGCCGGCCACCCGTCCCGAGCCAGCCGAGCAAGGCAAGCACCCCGAGCGTCCCTGCAAGCCAGCTCGGCAATGTCTGCAGCAAGGTGGTCACATGAATGCCGTATAGCGGCAGCGCGGGTCCCAACAGGCCGCTCCAACCTGACGAGACGAGGTCGCCCGGCGCGCGAACCGCATCCACCATCGCAGCGTGCACGGTGAAGCCGACCAGCAAAGCAAGCATCGCACCCGCAATTGCCAGTGCCTTGCCTCGCTCGCCCGCAAGGCAGGCAACCACACCCCAGGCCCCCAGAAACGGCAGTGCGAGTTCGCGCAGCGCGATCGCACAGGTCGCCATGAGCAAACCTGCAAGCCAGCCGGGGCCCGCCGACAGCGCAAGCGCGAGCGACAGCATCATCCCGGCAAGCAGTTCGTGGCTGAAGGCAATGTCGGGGATAAAGCCGACCATGCCAAACGCTGCAGCCAGAGCTGCTGCTGCCAATGCGGTCGAACGGCCGCTTCTACGCAATGCACCGTACCAGGCGAGGATATTGGCTGCCCATAACAGGACAGCGATGATCCGCCAGCCATCCGCGCCCCACAGGGCGGTGGTCCATGCCAGGACGGGCGTGCGCATCGTCACGAATGGTGTGGTCGGCATGCCAAAGACGCGGTGCTCAGTCGCCGCGGCGGTGTAATAGCTTTCGCCTGCGGCAACCCGGCCGTTGATTGCACGGTAGAGATCCATATCGAGACGCTCGCCGCGTTCGAGACGCTCCGCTATGTCGCCCGTATGAGCCGCATCCCGCATCTCGAGCGCAAACCCGTTCCACACGCAGGCAAGCAGGGTGATGACAGCCAGCAACACTGCCATCTTCCGGGACAGCACAGCGAGCGGGTGCGCGGGAAGTCTCATCAGCGCCCCCGCGCCGCTCGAAGCAGGGACACCCCTGCCATCGGAAGAAAGGCAAGACCGACAAAAATGGCTGGCGCGACCACCGCGCCCCAGTAGAAATTGTTGGTGCGTCCGGCGAGCATGAAGGCAATCCCGTACCCGAGATAAAGCAGGGTCCCGGTGGTGCCTGCCGCGGATTTCCACCCTGCCCAGCCCAGCAATGCCAGGAGTACGATCGGCCCGGCGATACCATGCGGTAGGAACCGGAGGTTCGAGCTCAGAACCACGTTGCCGAGCCATCCAGCAAGTCCGCGCAGGGCCAGCCAGCCCGGGCCTTGCGGATCGCTCGCCAGTATCTGCGGCGACAGCAGCGCCAGATGCGCGCCTATTCCCACGAGAAACAGGAGGACGAGCCCGGCCCAGGCGGCTGCCTCCGTCCAGTCGCGCCGCCATGCCGCCATCGCTGCGAGCAGCAGCACAAAGGGCAGGACATGTTCGCGAATGGCGAGCGCCAACGCGGTCACCGCCAGTGCCCAGCCCCAACGGCCCGGCCGATGCAGGCCGAACGCCAGCGCGATCAGCATCCCCGCCCATAATTCGTGCAAGACGAAAAACCATCGGTTGAGACCGAGCGTTGCGCTTGCCGCCAGCAGCGCGATGGCGACGGCCCGGTGACGCTCACCACCCGGCTCATCCCCCAAGCGGTGCCACCAGGCAGCAAGAGTGGCAGCAAGCAAGGCCGCCGCCAGTGCGGCCATCCACGACTCGCCGAGTATGGCATGGAGATAAGCAAGTGTTGGCAGACGGACAGTAATCCCCGGGCGAACCGGATAATCGCGTGCGCGCTGCTCTTCGACAATGAAGTCGTAATAGGATTCGCCGCCTGCGATCCGCTCGATCACGCGATCATAGAAGGCCAGATCGTCGTCACGCGTGGGCTGGATGAGGGCGGTATGCGTATCGCGCGCCACCGGCGGTACGGTGTGTCCGCGGTCGAGCGGCGTCAGCGCAGCAAGCAGCAGCAGTGCCGCGACCAGAGCGAGGAGCGCCCGAGCCGGCCAGCGACCCCAGCGAGCGAAACGGTCCCAGCGCGGCGCATCACCCGCGCCGGTGCCGGTCAGCCGATCCACCCCTGCATTGTCGCTGCCCATGCGGCGAGCCCCCCTGCCACTGCCGCGAAGGCATAGCCCAGCATTCCGCGACCGCGCGCCTTGCGGCGGCGCCTTTCCCACATCAATTCGACCTTGGGCAGCGGCGGCGCTTCGGGGGCGCCGCCCTTGGGGGGAAAGCGTTCCTCTATACGGCGGACAAGTTCGGGAATCCGCAGCAGCGTTCCGGTGTCTTCGCGGATGCGATCGGCGAGCGCGGCCTCGGGGCCGAGCTCATCACGGATCCAGCTGCGCACGTAGGGCGCACTGACGTCCCACATGTTGATCGCGGGATCGAGCTGCGTGGCGATGCCTTCGACCATCACCATGGTCTTCTGCAGCAGCAGCAGGTGCGGCTGCGTCTGCATGTCGAAATCGCGGGTAATCGCGAACAGCCCATCGAGCATCTGTCCGACCGACAGCTCGCTGACCGGTTTGCCACGCATCGGTTCGCCCACTGCCCGCAGCGCTGTCGCGAACTCATCGACATCGTGATAGCTGGGCACGTATTGCGCTTCGAAATGGATTTCGGCGACGCGTTTGTAATTGCCCGTCGTCAGCCCGTAGAGGATTTCCGCCAGCCACATACGCGCGCGGCGATCGATCCGCCCCATGATGCCGAAGTCGATCGCCGCGATCGTGCCGTCGGCTTTCACGAACAGGTTGCCCTGGTGCATGTCGGCGTGGAAAAAGCCCGCCGCGATCGCCTGCTTGAGGAAAGCGAGCACCAGCCGGCTGGCCAGTTCCGCCGTGTCGTGCCCTGCTGCGCGGATCGCCTCGGTGTTGCTGATCTTGATTCCGTCGATCCAGTCGACCGTCATCACGCGGCCGTTGGTCCGGTCCCAGTCGATCCCGGGGATTTCATAGCCAGCCGTGCCGACCATGTGCTGGGCCAGTTCGGAGGCGCTTGCCGCCTCGCGCCGCAAGTCGAGCTCGCGATTGGTCCAGCGCTTGAAATTGGCGATGATCAGACGGGGCCGCAACCGCGCGGCCTCGCCGCCGAAGCTCTCGAGATGCGCCGCTGCCCACTCGTAGGTACTGATGTCGCGGGCGAACTGTTCGCGCACGCCGGGACGCAGCACCTTGACCGCGACCTGCCGGCCTTCGGTGGTAACCGCGCGGTGGACCTGCGCGATCGACGCCGCGCCGATTGGCACCGGGTCGAATTCGGCCCACAGCGCCTCGATCGGTTGCTCGAAACTGGCTTCGATGCTGGCCCGGATCTCGGCGAAATCCACCGGCGGCAGGTTGTCCTGCAGCATGAGCAGATTGCGGGCTGCCTCTTCTCCGACCAGATCGGGGCGGGTGGCGAGTGTCTGGCCCAGCTTGATCGCGGCGGGGCCGATGTCACGGAACGCTCCGGCGTAGTCGGGGGTGTCGGGTTGCCGGGTGCCGAAACGCGCAATGCGTGCCAGCCGCTTGATCGGTGCGGGCGTGTTGGGATCGCTTTCGATCCCCCGCAGCGCTCCGTGGCGCGCCAGCGTGCGCCCCCATTTGAGCAGGCGCCAGATATGCGTCGAGGGCCGTGCCACCCCTAGACCTTCCATCCCGAATGGATCGCGACGAGCCCCCCGAGAATCGGTTCGACGCGGGTGTTTTCGAAACCCGCCTCGCGGATCATGCGTTCGAAGCCGGGCATGTCGGGGAAGCGGCGGATCGATTCGACGAGATAGCGATAGCTGTCCTCGTCATTGGCAATCGCCTTGCCGATCTGCGGCACCAGCTTGTGCGAATAGAGGTCGTAGGCTTCCTTGAAACCGGGCCATTCGACAGTGCTGAATTCGAGGCAGAAGAAGCGCCCGCCATATTTCAGCACGCGATGCGCTTCCTTCAGCGCCCGGTCGATATGCGTGACATTCCTGATCCCGAACGCAATCGTGTAGGCATCGAAGATACGGCTCGAAAAGCTCAGTTCCTCGGCATTCTGGCGCGACCATACCAGCCCGTCGATCCCGCGCTCCATCGCGCGCTCGATCCCGACATCGAGCATGTCCTGGTTGATGTCCGAGACAGTTATGCTCGCGCCCTTTCCGGCCATGCGGAAAGCGATGTCGCCGGTGCCGCCCGCCATGTCGAGAATGGCTTCGCCCGCCTGCGGTTTGACGCATTTGACGAAGCGGTCCTTCCACAAGCGGTGCATGCCCACGCTCATCGCGTCGTTCATCACGTCGTATTTGGCGGCGACATTGGAAAAAACCTCGCCCACGCGGCCGGTCTTTTCCGCAGCATCGATATCTTCGTAGCCGAAGGAAACGGTTTCGCTCATGCGGGGGCCTTAGGGGGAATTGCGGCCGCGGCAAAGGCCTTGAATTAGCCCGTCATCCCAGCGAAAGCTGGGATCGCCCTCCGACAACAACCCCAGCTTTCGCCGGGGTGACGAGATTTTCAGATGCCCGAGCTTCCCGAAGTCGAAACCACCGTCCGCGGGCTTGCCAGATTTCTCGAGGGCGAGCGGATCACCAGCGTGCGGGTGAACCGGCCCGACATGCGGCGCCCCTTCCCGCCCGATCTGGTGCAGGCGCTGACCGGGGCGACCGTCTCGGGCCTGTCGCGCCGCGCGAAATACGGCATCCTCCATACCGACCGTGACCATGCGATGGTGTTCCATCTCGGAATGAGCGGGCGCTGGCGGATCGATCCCGAAGCAGCGGACAAGCACGATCATCTGGTGCTGGAGACCGAGGGCCATGTCTTCGCGCTCAACGATCCGCGCCGCTTCGGCTCGGTCGACCTGCTGCTCGCCCCCGAACTCGATCTATGGCCGCCCTTTGCCGCGCTTGGCCCCGAACCGCTGGGCGCCGATTTGACCGCCGAGCATTTGCGCGAGGCGACGCGCGGCCGCAAGCAGGCGATCAAGCTGCTGCTGCTCGACCAGCGGATCGTGGCGGGCCTGGGCAATATCTATGTGTGCGAAGCGCTGTGGCAGGCGGGCATTCACCCGCGCAAGGCCGGCGGCAAGGTAACCATGCCGCAGCTCAGGCGGCTTGTCCCGGCAATCAAGGATGTGCTCACGCGCTCGATCGAAGACGGCGGCTCGACGCTGCGCGATTTTGCGCAGCCCGACGGTAATCTCGGTTATTTCGCTACCCGCTTCCATGTCTATGGCCGCGAAGGCGACGCCTGCCACCGCGATGACGGCGGGACCGTGCGGCGGATCGTGCAGGGCGGGCGCAGCACGTGGTTCTGCCCCCTGTGCCAGAAATAGCCGGTCAGGCGTCGACCAGCGCGTAATGCGGGGGCGGCGGCAGCCCTTCCATCTTCTCGCTGAGCAGCGGCCGGAAGCTGGGGCGGCTCTTCATCACCGAATACCAGTGCCGCGTCTGTTCGTGGCCCTTCCAGTCGATCCCGCCGAGGTAATCCGCCACCGACAATTGTGCTGCGCAGGCGAGATCGGCGAGGCCGAGCGTCGGCCCGGCAAGCCACTGGCGGGTATCCACCAGCCAGTCGATATAGTCGAGATGTGCATGCGCGTTCTTCATCGCTTCACGCAGGACGCGCGAATCGGGCGGCTGGCGCAACACGAGCCGCTTCTTCATCCGTTCGTGCAGCAAGGGCCCTGAAACATCGGCATAGAGGTTCTCGTCGAACAGCGCGACGAGCCGGCGGATCTCGGCGCGTTGCAGCGCGGAACCGTTGATCATCGGGTTGCGCTCGACCGTTTCCTCGAGAAATTCGCAGATCGCCTGGCTGTCCGACAGGCTGACGCCGCGGCCCGCATCGTGCAGCACCGGCGTGCGTCCGGCCGGGTTCAGATGCCAGAATTCGTCGCGCCCTTCCCACGGGTGTTCGCGCACCAGTTCGTAGGCAATGTTCTTCTCGCCCATCAGCAGGCGCAGCTTGCGGCTGAATGGGCACAGGGGGAATTGGTAGAGCTGCCACATGGATTGATTGCCTTGCCACAAGCCCGGGGCATGCGTCCACTGGGCCGCGGTACTCTACGCAGAAAATTGCGCGCATTCCGGCCGCGGCGAATGCTGCGCCGGAATGCCCGGCGAAGCGATCAGAGCCCCGCGGCGTCGAGCAGCATCAGGCAGGCAGGCATGACCTCGTCCAATTGCTCGGGAGTTTCGGCCAGCGCCGTGTGTTCGCGCATCACCAGCCCCATGATCGTCCTGCGATCCGCGCCGAGTTCGTCCATCAGCCGTGCAGTCGTGCGCACGAAGAATTCCTGTCCGCGCTCGGCCATCACGGGATAGCCGGCTGCCCCGTCCTCGCCCGCGCGCTGCGCCTTGTGGACCAGCCCGAAGGCGACCGAACAGCGCAGCGCGCCCGACTGTTCGAGCGTCAGATCGGGCAACGGAGCGGCCGGGGCGGCCGAGGCAACCTGCATGAAGGAAAGGGCGAGCGGTGCGAGAAGCATGGGCATGTCCTGCTTCTAGACCTGCACGGATGAACCGCAAGCTACACCGGATGTCGATCGTCGCTTGTCTCGCCACTGCGCACGGTTAAGGTGGCGAAACGAAACTCAAAGGAGAGAGATGCGATGTTTAACCACATCATGATCGGCACCAACGATATCGAGAAATCCAAGGCGTTCTATGAAAAGGTGCTCAAGGTGATCGGTGTCGAAGGGGCGATGGACAACACGCTCGACAGCGGGATCAAGCGCGTCTTCTTCATGCATGGCGGCAATGTGCTGGCGCTGTCGCAGCCGATCGACGGCGAACCCGCGACCTGCGCCAATGGCATGACCATCGGCTTCAAATGCGATTCGCCCGAACAGGTGAAGGAACTGCACGATGCCGCGATCGCCGCGGGCGGCACCAGCATCGAAGACCCGCCGGGCCTGCGCGAAAGCGCGATGGGGGCGATGCACCTGTGCTATTTCCGCGATCTCGACGGACACAAGATCTGCGGCCTGCACCGCGCCGGGTGATCGACGTGCAGGGGGGATGCGCGGCCGAATCTCCGTCATCCCCCGCCTGCGCGTCCGAGCACGCGCAAATCTCAGCGTGAAAGTTCGAACACGGCAAATTCGGCGCGCGCATTGGCGCCCCTCCGGCCGATCGGGCCACGGCTGGCGAAATACCAGTCGCGTTCGATCGTCGCTGCCTTCTCCCGCGCCAGATCGCGGAAATCGCTGATGGTAACGTGGTGGATGTTCTGCGTTTCGTACCAGCTTACCGGGATGCTGCGCGTCACCGGCATGCGCCCACCGAACATCAGTGCGGCGCGCGTGCGCCAGTGCGCGAAATTCGGGAAGCTGACGAAGGCCCGCGTGCCCACCCGCAGCAATTCGTCGAGCATGCGGTCGGGCCGCACCGCGGTCTGCAGCGTCTGGCTGAGTACCGCGTAATCGAACCCCTTGTCGGGATAGTCGCGCAGGTCGCGATCGGCGTCGCCCTGTACGACCGACAGGCCCTGTGCAACGCAGCGCTCGACACTGGCGCCATCGATTTCGATCCCGCGGACGTCGCACTGCTTTTCGCGCAGCGCCAGCATCAGCGCACCGTCACCGCAGCCGATATCGAGCACGCGGCTGCCAGGCGCGACATGGTCGGCGATCACGGCGAGGTCGGCGCGCAGGGTCATCCGAGAAAACCTTCCACGACCCGGTCGAGCGCGGGGACATCGAGGAGGAAGCTGTCATGGCCATGCGGGGCCGACAGTTCGACGAAACTGACCGCAGCACCCGCCGCATTGAGCGCATGGACCACGTGCCGGCTTTCGGCCGTGGGATAGAGCCAGTCGCTGTCGAAGCTCACAAGGCAGAAGCGTGCCGTGGTGCCAGCGAAAGCATCTGCCAGCCGCCCGCCATGTTCTTCTGCCAGATCGAAATAGTCCATCGCGCGGGTGATATAGAGGTAGCTGTTGGCATCGAAGCGGCGGCTGAACCCGCTGCCCTGATAGCGCAAATAGCTTTCGACCTGGAAATCGGCGTCGAACCCGAATGTCTTGGCGCCTTTCGACCCATCGGGGCGATCCTGCAGATTGCGCCCGAACTTTGCGGTCAGCGCTTCTTCCGACAGGTATGTGATATGCGCCGCCATCCGTGCGACGGCGAGCCCGTTTTCGGGCGCCTCTCCACCATAGTAATCGCCGCCCTGCCAGCGCGGATCGGCCATGATCGCCTGCCGCCCCAGTTCATGAAAGCCGATGTTCTGTGCCGAATGGCGGCTGGTCGAGGCAATCACCAGCACGCGCTCGGCGCGCTCGGGCCAGTTCGCCGCCAGGCTCAGCGCCTGCATCCCGCCCATCGATCCGCCGACCACCGCATGCAGCCGCGCAATCCGCAGTGTGTCGAGCAGGCCGACATGCGCGCGCACCATGTCGCGGATCGTGATGACCGGGAAGCGCATCGCATGCGGGTTGCCATCCCCCGCGCCGCTGGCCGGCCCGGTCGAGCCCATGCAGCTGCCGATCACATTGGCGCAGATGACGTGGAAGCGGTCGGTATCGATCGGCTTGCCCGGGCCCACCATGCGCTGCCACCAGCCGGGTTTGCCGGTCACCGGATGCGGCGAGGCGACATGCTGGTCGCCTGTCAGCGCGTGACACAGCAGAATGGCGTTCGATCGGTCCGCATCGAGCGCGCCATAGGTTTCGTAGGCAATCTCGACACGCGCCAGTTCGCCGCCGCCATCGAGCGGCAGGGCATGAGGCAGGACAAGGGTTTGCGAGGCGGTGGACACAATCGGACCTTGGACGGAAACAATCAAAGCCTGCCTCTAACCACAAGCCTGCCGCTTGTCGAAGGGCCGATATTCTTCCATGCGACAAAGCCGCTATGGCAGAGAACGATACACGCGCGGGAAAACCCGCGATGAAGCCCTGGATTGCGGGCATCCACGCCTATGTTCCGGGCAAGTCCACCGGCGCGGACGGGCGCAGGCTGACCAAGCTGTCCGCCAACGAAAACCCGCTGGGTTGCAGCGCCGCTGCGCTGGCGGCGCTGGCGCGCGATCACGCCCCCGCAGAATATCCCGATCCGGACGCCAGCGCATTGCGCGCGGCGCTGGGGCGCGAACACGGCATCGATCCGGCGCGGATCGTCTGCGGCACCGGATCGGACGAATTGCTCAACCTTGCCGCGCAGGGATTCGCCGGGCCGGGCGACGAAGTGCTGTTCAGCCGTTACAGCTTCGCGGTCTACGATATTGCCGCACGCCGTTGCGGTGCGACACCGGTCGAAGTCGGCGATGCCGATTTCGGCGCCGATGTCGATGGGATGCTGGCTGCGGTGACCGATCGCACGCGGGTGGTCTTCCTCGCCAATCCGAACAATCCCACGGGCACGTACCTGCCGCGTAGCGAAATCGGGCGCCTGCACGCCGGCCTGCCCACCGACGTCCTGTTCGTACTCGATCAGGCCTATGCCGAATATCTCGAACCCGAGGAGGCCGATGGCGGGTTCGCGCTTGCTGCGAATGCCGCAAACGTGCTGGTCACGCGGACCTTCTCCAAGATCTATGGCCTGGCAGGAGAGCGGATCGGCTGGGCGACGGGCGCCCCCGAGCTGATCGACGTTCTCAACCGCATCCGCGGCCCCTTCAATGTCACGGCAGGCGGACAGCGCGCTGCGATCGCCGCGGTAAGCGACCACGGATTCGTTACCCGTTCGCGCGAGGCCAACCGCGAAGAGCGCAAGCGCTTTACACAGGCGATCGAAGCGCTCGGCAATCACGGGCTGCGTGCGGTCCCCAGCAAGGCGAATTTCGTGCTGGTCCTGTTCGAAGGCGCGCTGCAGGCGGAAACCGCGCTGCAGGCGATTGCCGAAGCGGGCTATGCGGTGCGTCATCTGCCGGGGCAGGGGCTGCCGCAGGCGCTGCGCATCACCATCGGCACAGCCAGCCAGATGGACGATATCGCCGGCGTGTTGCAGCGCCTGTGCGGGAACGCGGCATGACCATCCGCCGTGTCGCGATCATCGGCCTGGGACTGATCGGCGGGTCGATCGGCCTCGCAGTACGCGAAAACCTGCCCGACCTGACTACCACGGGCTGGGATGCCGATGGCGACGTCCGCGCGCAGGCGGCGGCGCGGGGCCTGGTCGATACGGTCGGGGAAACGCCGGCCGACGCCGTTCGCGATGCGGATCTCGTTATCCTGTGCGTGCCGGTGGGCGCGATGGCAGCCGCCGCGCAGGCGATTGCGGCGCATATCACGCCCGGCACCATCGTCAGCGACGTGGGCTCGTCGAAACGCAGCGTGTGCGAAGCGCTGGGCGCAGCCCTCCCCGAGGCCATCGTCATTCCCGCACATCCGGTTGCCGGGACCGAGAACAGCGGTCCGGATGCAGGCTTTGCCACGCTGTTCCGGCAGCGCTGGTGCATCGTGACGCCGGCCGAGGATGCGCCGCAGGCCGCGGTCGATGCGCTGGCGGATTTCTGGGTCGGGCTCGGCGCCACGGTCGAGGTCATGGATGCGCGGCACCATGATCTGGTGCTGGCGGTGACCAGCCACATTCCGCATCTGATTGCCTATACCATCGTCGGGACCGCATCCGACCTGGAAGAGGTCACTCGCGGCGAAGTCATCAAATATTCGGCGGGCGGGTTTCGCGATTTCACGCGTATCGCGGCCAGCAATCCGACGATGTGGCGCGATGTCTTCCTGTCGAACCGCGATGCCGTGCTCGAGGTGCTCGGGCGGTTCACCGAGGATCTCAGCCTGCTCCAGCGGGCAATTCGCAACGGCGATGGGGATACGTTGTTCGACCTGTTCGACCGTACCCGCACCATCCGTCGGTCGATCATCGATGAAGGCCAGGATGATGCGCGCCCCGATTTCGGGCGCAAGGACCACTAGGCGCCAAAGCTCAGCCGGCTGGATCCAGATCAGGCCGGCAGCAGCGCTGCTTCGGAAATCACCATGGCGCTGATCGCACTGGCTGAGACGGGGCGACTGATAAGATAGCCCTGAAGATGGCTGCAGCCGAGGTCTTCGAGCATCTGGCGCTGCAACGGCGTTTCGACCCCTTCGGCCACTACGGACATCGAGAGCTGCGTGGCCAATCCGACCACCGCCTGGACGATTGCCTTCGCGGCCTTGGAATGGTCGAGTTCGGACACGAACGATTTGTCGATCTTCACCTTGTTGAAGCTGAACGACTGGAAGTAGCTCAGCGAGGAATAGCCGATGCCGAAGTCGTCGATCGAGATCCCGATCGCGTGGCTCTTGAGCTCCTCCAGCTGCGAGAACGCTTCCGCCGCGTTCTGGATGACGAGGTTCTCGGTAATCTCGAACTGTAGCCGGTGGGCGGGGAAACCTGTTTCCTCGACCACGCGCAGTACGGTATCGGTCAGCATTCCCGAATAGAACTGGCGCGGCGAGAGATTGACCGCGACCTTGAGCTTCTCCGGCCAGGCCAGACCGTCGATGCAGGCGCGGCGAAGGATCTGTTCGCCCAGTTCGTCGATCAGCCCGCAGTCCTCCGCAAGTGCGATGAAAATGTCAGGCGGGATTGCGCCGCGATCGGGTTCGCTCCACCGCGCGAGCGCCTCGACACTGGTTATCTCGCCGGTCGCAACGCAGACGATCGGCTGGTAGGCGATGTCGATCCGGCCTTCTTCGATCGCCGTGCGCAGGTCGCGCTCGAGCGTGCGGCGATCGCGCTCCGCGGCATCCATCTCGTCATCGAAGAAACACGGTTCGCCCTTCGCCTCGTTCTTGGCGCGGTACATGGCGAGGTCGGAGTTCTGCCGCAGAGATTCGACGCAGCGGCCATCGTCGGGATAGAGGACCACTCCGATCGAAGCCCCGAGGTGCGCGGTAATGCCCCGCGTCTTGATCGGTTGCCGGAGCCCGCCGATGATCATCTCCGCGCACCGCGCCGCGCGTTCCCGCAATCGCTCGCCCGTCATCAGGCAGACGAATTCGTCGCCGCCGATGCGGGCGATCTGGGTGTTCTCGTCGGACAGGTCGGCAAGGCGGGCGCCGACCACCTTGAGCACTTCGTCCCCGGTCACATGGCCGAACTGGTCGTTCACCGATTTGAACCGGTCGAGGTCGATGTTCAAAATGGCGAAGCGGTGCTCCGCCTCGATCAGGCGTTCGATCTGGGCGAGCATGCTGCCGCGGTTCAGCAAGCCGGTCAGCGTATCGTAATTGGCCAGCCGCCAGCGCGCGGCCTCGGTCTTGCGCATGCTGGTGATGTCTTCGGACAATCCCAGCAGATACTGGTTGGGCCGGTCGGGACCATCGATCAGCACCCGCGTCGTCCTGATATGGACGCGCGTGGCATCATCGCGTTCGAATTCGGCTTCGGTCTGGCTCGTTCCCCCTTGGGTGATCACTTTCAAATCATTGTGTTCGAAGGTCTGGCCCGCTCCCGGGAACAGTTCCGCATCCGATTTTCCCTTCATCGACTCGGCGGAACGACCAATGACCTCTTCGGCCTTGCGATTGACCAGCAGGTAGCGGCGCGTGTCGGTGTCCTTGACGAACAGCATCGACGGCAGATTGGACACCACCGCGTCGAGGAACTGCTTGTTGCGGTCGCGTTCGGCGCGCAGTTTCATCTGGTCGGTCGTATCGCGAATGACTGCGGCGAACCCGCCCATGTCCTGGCTGCCCCATGGTGCCAAGGACAGTTCCACCGGGAAAACCGTGCCGTCGGCATGACGCGCTTCGAGTTCGACGAATGTCCCTACCAGGCGCGTCGGCCCCCCTTCTGCGGCTGCTTCGAAGCGTTCCTGGTGACCATGGTGAAACTTCTTCGGGATGATGGTCATGACATTGCGCCCGATGGCCTTGGCCGCGGGCAGTCCGAACATCTTCTCGGCGGCAGTATTCCAGTAGACGATCTCGGCGCGGTGGTTGGCGGCCATGACCGCATGCGGCGTGGCCGAAACGATCTTGGCGGCGATCTCGCCGCGCAATCGGCGCCCCCTCGCCTCGAGCAACTCGGATGCCAGTGTCGCGAGATCGCGCAACCGGTCGAGTTTCTCGATGGGGAAATCGGAATGCGGCACAGTATCGAGCGCACACAGGCTGCCGACACACTCGCCCGAGTCGAGCATCAGCGGCGCGCCGGCGTAGAACCGGAGCCTGGGATGTCCGGTGACCAGCGGGTTGGCGGCGAACTCTTCGGACTCGAGCGTATCCGCGATCAGCAGCGCCTCGCCGCGAGCCACCACCTGATCGCAAAAGGCGATATCGCGCGGCGTTTCCCCGATCTCGATCCCGTGCGAGGCCTTGAACCACTGGCGATCGGCATCGACCAGGCTGATCCCGGCATTGGGTACGCCCATGATTGAGGCCGTAACCCGCGCGAGTGCGTCGAACTCGCGCTCGGCCTCGGTGTCGAGCACGCCCAGCTCGCCCAGCGCAGCCAGGCGCAGTTGTTCCGGTTTCGGATTGGGGACGGACGGCGAATCCATCCGCTCGCGATAGACAGCAGAAGGTTATCGACCCGTTTACGATAAGACCGGGCAGACGCGTATGCGCAATTTAGTGTTACAGAGACCAGTCCATAGCGTCATAAATGACTGCACGGCATGCCTTTTTCGCAAGATCGAAAACGTCGCGCCGGGTGGCGTCCTCAGGGATTCAGCGTGTTGATCGCCTCGCGCACCCTGGTTTCCACCTCGGCCCGCGGCAAGCCCGGCGGGATCGGTTCGGCGAAGCGATAAGTGATCCGTCCGGGCTGCTTGTAGAGCCGGTGATAGACCGGCCCGCTGTCCACTGCGACCGGGACCACCGGCAGGCCGAGCATCTTGTACAGGCCGGCAAAGCCGGATTGCAGTTCACGCTTTTCGCCATGTGGCACCCGCGTCCCTTCGGGGAAAATCACCAGGGGGCGTCCATCCGCCGCGAGCGCCTTGGCCGAACGGATCATGGTCATCAGCGCGCGGGCCCCGGCATTGCGTTCCACCGGCACCAGCCCGAACGCCGCTGCCGCGCGCCCCCACAACGGGATGCTGAACAATTCCTGCTTGGCGAAGACGCTGGGGCAATCGAACAGTGCGGGCGTATCGATCGCCTCGAAAAAGCTTTCGTGCTTCATCGCATAGAGCACCGGTTCGGCCAGCGGCCCGCCTTCGAGCACGATCTCGCAGCCGAGCAGATGCGTGAGGCACCAGCGTTGCCACTGCGACCAGTTGCGCACCTGCCGGCGGAACGCTTCCACGCTGAACGGCAGAACCGCCAGCGATGCCGAGGTAATCAGCAGGCTCCCCAGATAGAAAGCGAAGTAGAAGGCAAGGTTACGCAACAATCGCATAGGCGGATCAGTCTGGCAGACCTTGCGAAATCGCCGCGGCGAGCAGCTTGTTGTATTCGAGGAACAGCGTCGGCAGGTTCGGATGCGAGGGCACTGCGTCCTTCAGCACATCGATCTGCGGCGGCAGCGTGCCGGCGAATTCGGAGGCGGCCCGCGCCATGTGCCAGTCGGTGGTTACCAGGCGCACGCTCGTATAATCGTGTTCCTTGAGCCACTGCGCGGCCTCGCCCGCATTGCTGCGCGTATCGACGGCGAGATAGCCGAGCTTGACGCAGCATTCCATTGTCCGGCGCGGAACGTCGAATTCGCTGGCGAATTCGGCCGGGGTCACTTCGGGATCGACGCCGGAAACGAACATCTGCTCGGCCAGCCCCTCGTCGACCACTTCCAGACCGCGCGCGATGCGGCCCGGACCGCCGGTCAGCACGATAACGGCATCGGTGCGCTGCCCACTCACCGGCTTGGGCAGCGAGACGGCAAAGGCAAGGAAGCCGAACGCATAGACCAGCACAGCTGCAGCGAAGAGGCGGAGGATCACAGCATTTTCCTGAGCGAAGCGAGGACGGTAAACCGTGCTGTCAGCACCGCTAGAGCAACCGCCCCCACCGGGACAAGGGCCAAGACCAGCCAATCGCTGCCCTGTAGCCCCCCGCTGGATACGAGGCCCGAATCGAGCGCGGCGAACTGTGCCCCCATCAGCCACACGGCGGCCATCCCGATTACCAGACCCAGCGCGCCGCCGATCACGGCATCGGCCAGGATCGAACGTTGGAATATGCGCGCGATCTGCGCGTCGCTGCCGCCCAGCAGGTGGACGATCTCGATCGTGTCGCGATTGCCCCCCAGCGCATTGCGGGCGGCCAGCCACACGGCCGCCGCGCTGGTGAAGGCAAGCAGGCCGATCAGCCCGAACGCCATCCAGCCGAGCGCCGACAGGGCATCGAGGACCGGCGCCAGCCACTGCGCCTGCGCATCGATCCGGGCAGCGGGTGCCGCATCCGCCAGCAGGCTGCGCAGCCGGTCCAGCGTGGCGGCATCGGCGCCGTACCGCAGCCGCAGGTCGATCAGCGCGGGCAGCGGCACCGCCTGTTCCGGATCGTCAGTGCCCAGCCACGGTTCGAGCAAATCCGCAACGCTTTCGGGCGGGACGATCGCCAGCCCGGCGACCGCGGGGTCCTGGACCAGCAGGGTGGCCGCTGCATCGGCTTGCTGCGAGCGCGATTGCGGGTCGGGATCGACGATCTGCACGGTTGCGCTGCCCGCCAGTTCGCCGCGCGCCCGATCGGCGAGATTGGCGAGCGCAAGTCCGCCACCTGCGGCAAGCACCGTAAGGGCAACCATGATGGCGATCACCCACGGCATCGGCCCACCCAGCCGCGCCTGGGGCAAGAGATGCGCGGCGCGGCGTCCGCGAAAAGGTGCCAGTCCACGCTCGGCAGCACCGGCAAGAACGGGAGGCTTCTTCATTCCCCCGCCCCGATCCGGCGCGGGGGATAGCGCAATGCGCCAGTGGGGTCCGACAGCACCCCCTTGTCCAGACGCATGATCAGCGAATCGGGCACCTTGCTCAGCAAGTGCACGTCATGCGTTGCCACCACCACCGTGGTGCCAAGGCGGTTGAGCGCTTCGAACAGGCGGATCAGCTTGAGCGCCATTTCGGGATCGACATTGCCGGTCGGCTCGTCCGCCACCAGCATGTCGGGCCGGCCGATGACCGCCCGCGCGATCGCCACGCGCTGCTGTTCCCCGCCCGACAGGGTTGCGGGGCGGGCATCGGCGCGATGCGCCAGGCCGACCCATTCGAGCATGTCGGCCACCGGCCCCTGCAAATCGGCCTCGCGCACGCCCGAAACGCGCAAGGGCAAGGCGACGTTGTCGAAGGCGGAAAGGTGGTCGACCAGGCGGAAGTCCTGGAAGACCACGCCCATGCGGCGGCGATAGGCGGGCAGCCGTTCGCGGGGCAGGGTGATCACATCGGTGCCGAACATGCGGATCGCCCCGCGCGAAGGCCGCTGCGCAAGATAAAGCAGCCTCAGCAAGGACGTCTTGCCCGCACCGCTTGCACCGGTGAGGAAATAGAACCGCCCGGGAAACAGCGTGAAGGACACGTTGGACAGAATTTCGCGGTCGGTACCGTAGCGCAATCCGACATTGTCGAAACTGACGATCTCCTGTTCGACCACGCTCATCGCGCAGCCCGGTCGATCGAGAAGAAAAAAGCGCCCGTCATCGTCGGCCACAGCCTATAACCGCGCTTGCATGTGGAAAAAAGCGCCCATGGGGGTTTGCGAACAGTACAGTCGCTTGTCGGGATTCGCGCACCGGCCTAAGCCTCGGGTCACCATGATTATCGCCTGCCCAGCTTGCTCCACGCGCTATGTCGTGCCCGACAGTGCGATCGGGATCGACGGACGCACCGTCCGCTGCGCCAAATGCAAGCACAGCTGGTTTCAGGACGGGCCCGACGCGGACCGGCTGACGCCCGGCGACATGGCGCCCGTCTCGCGACCGGTACCGGCGGCTGCACCCGCTCCGCCGCCGCCCCCGCCCGCAGCGAGCGCGCCAGATACGCAGGAACAGCCGGATCCGGCAGCGAAACCCGGGTTCACCTTTGCCGAAACCCCGGACCGGCCCGTGCCGGCAGATGGTCCCGATTTCGACGAAACCGCCCCGCCCTATGGCGAAGTGCAGGATGACCTGCCCCCCGCGCCTGCCGCCGAAATCGATGAAGGCCCCTCGCGGTTCGAGCACGCGCCCCCGTTCCGCCCGCGGCGCAACATCGCCAAGCTGTGGACCTGGGCAGCGGCGATCTTCGCCGCCATCGCGCTCGCCACGATTGCCGCGGTCAATTACGTCGGCCTGCCCGAATGGGTACCGGTTTCGCGCCCGCTGTTCGGTGTTGCCGAACCCGACCTGGAACTTGCCTTCCCGGTGGAGGAACAGGAACGCCGCACGCTGCCCAACGGGACCGAATTCTTCGGCGCGCGCATCATCGTCACCAATACCGCGCGCGAATCCCGCCCGATCCCTCCGATCCTGATCGTACTGCGCGACCAGCGCGAACGGCAGGTGTACAGCTGGGTCGTCCAGCCGCCGCAATCGACGCTGGCCCCGGGCGAGGAACTGACCATCAACGAAGCGGTCACCGATGTGCCGAAATCGGCGGTGTTCGCGGATATCGGCTGGGCTCCGCGCTAACCGGCGCTACCATGCGATAAAGGTGCTTGCGGCAGCGCAGCCTCGCTGCTAGTGGCGCGCTCCTACCGGCGGGGGCCGTCCTTGTGATGGGCCTCCGATGCAGACTGTGTGCGGTCGTGGCGGAACTGGTAGACGCGCAACGTTGAGGTCGTTGTGGCCGCAAGGCCGTGGAAGTTCGAGTCTTCTCGACCGCACCAACAGTCCCGAAAGATTTCTCTCAGACCTGTTCGATCTTGCTGAGCGGCCACCAGGGCCCTTCGGGGCGTTCGGCCTTGTGCCGGCCGAGGTCGCGAAGCCGCGCCATGAAGGCGGGCTTGAACATTTCGTCGTCCTTGAAATTCTCGCCCACGTCGCTGGGGAAAGTGTCGTAGCGGTCGGCGCTGGTCAGCATGATCCGTCCGTAGGGATTGTTCAGGCGCAGGCCCGCAATGGCCCCGATCTCGCTTTCATTGACCAGCAGATCGTACCCGCGCTGGCCGTTCTTGAGCGGACCAGAGCTGGTGTTGAATGCAGCATCGCGCTTGCGCACGGTGGGGCCGTTGCGCACGACATAGACCGTGGGCGCAGTATCTTCGTAATCCTGCGCGATCGCAGCCTGCGTCGCACCGCCGGCCATCTTGGCCAGTGCATGGCCCTTCATCTGTTCGCGCACTTCCCGGTCGACCGCCGCCATCGCGCGGTCAAAGAAGACCGAACGGCGCACCCCGCCATCGTAGAGCGCCAGCGCTTCGCCATCGCTTCCCGCGACGCGCAGTTGCTGGTGAAACACCGGCATGGCGGAGGAGGCCATGGTCGCCGCAGACAGCGCTTCCGCTGCCGCCGCGGCCGTGGGGGCGGCATTCACCAATTCCTTGATATCGGCATAGCGGAACACCCCGCGCTCGGCTTCGACGAAGCCGGCGAAAGCCTCGATGCTGGATTGCCCGATCGCCTCGATCAGCCGTTCGTCGCCGCCCGGCATGAGCGCTTCGATGATGCGCTGGCGCAGCCGCCGCGTGCCTGCCGCCGAACCGAACAGCGGAACGCCGATCAGCCCGGTGCGCCTAACCACATCGCTTTCCCGCTCCGGCGCGTAACCCCAGACGAGCCGGTCGAGCGCGAAGCGGCGCATATCCGGGGTCTGCTTCGGATCGAGCGCGACCATCAGCATCAGCGCCTGCAACGAGCCGGTGGAAATGCCGGTGATGACGCCCACACCACCAAGGGCGAGTTCGTTGCCGCTGTTGCGACTGAGCGTGTCGAACAGCCCCGCACCGAAGGCGCCCCACTGGCCGCCGCCCGACAGCAGCAGCACGTCGCAATCGGGGCGGCCGGCTTCATTGTGGCATTGCACCGCGTCGCGGATCGAACAGGACATGCGGTCGTCGAGCCTGCACACCGCGGCATCGGGGACGTCCGCCTGCACGTCGCGGATCAGGGGGCCGACATCGCCATCGGCAACGTGGGTGTAAAACCCGTCGATCTGGAACGTCAGCGGCCCGCGCCGAAACATCGTGAACGCGAAAAAGGCGAGCGCCGCAACGCCCAGCACCCCGGCGGCCATACCCCACAGGAAATTGTCCATCGATTCGTCCTCCCCCCAGCTGACAGGGCAGGACAATGCGCGCGAACCGCAGCGAATTCAATCAGCCGTGCGCGCCGAACTCGTTCGCGATGGCAGTCGAAATTCGCAGGCACAGTTCGTAGGCCTGTTCGATCGGATCGATGTGATCGCGCCGGATCGCGGCATAACCTTCGCCCTCGCCGCGCGGATATTCGCCCGGCTCGTCGAGCGCGAAATCGTCCTTGCGCGGAAAGCTGGTCGGAAAGGCGCGGCGCAATTGGGCAAGCGCATCGTCGATGCGCAGTGTGAAGACCATTTCCAGCACATCGGTGCGGCTGATGTCGTTGGCGCGGCTGAATGCCGGAACCGAGATCGCCTTGAGGAACATGTGCTGCAACAGCGCCAGGCGCACGGCCTGGAGCACGCCGATTGCCCGGCGCACGCTTTCGCGTTCGGGATGCGGATCGTCGTCGGGCACCAGGTCGAACAATCGGTGCAGCTTCAACGCGTCGACGCGCAGGCGCGATGCCAGCCGGCGAAACACGCCATTGCGATCGTCCTTGATAAGATATTCGGCCAAGGCCTCGCAGGCGGCGCCCAGATGCTGTTCGGTCCCGCGATAGGGGCGGCTGGCCCAATAGGCGGAGTTGAACAGTTCGCCGAAAGCCGCGACCGTCTTGATGCTGGCCAGTGCATTCGACGCGCGCACCAGCCGCATGATCTGCCGGCCGCGCGGGCTTTCGGACAGGAGCGTACCGATCTCCTCGATATTGCTTTCCGCCGCGCTGCCGACCCCGGCGATGATGTTCACCGGATAGCCGAGCTGCTGCAGGATGGCGTTGTGCGGGATCGCCCGGATCTGCCGCAGGCTCATCTCGCGATCGGCAGACAGATCGCTTTGCCGGCGCGACTTGCGGCTGCCGGTCTGGTTGAGCAAGCCGAGGCCGAAGGCGGTGATCGCGCGGCTGTAGGTCCGGCTTTCCAAGTGATCGCGCTGGTGATCCTTGATCGCGCGATAGAAATCGAGACTGAGGTCGGTCCGCCGGTAGAAGGGATCGGTGGGGACATCGGCATTGGTATGCGCCGGGCTGTTCGCGGCGATCTGCGTCAGCGTCGCCAGCGCGATATCGGGGGTGGCGAACAGCAGGTAGCCGTCGCCGCCCTGGAAGCTCGCTTCGGGTTCGAGCGTGATCCCCGCGCGGGCGAAGCGGCGCTGCGTCCAGGCGCTGAGGGCCCATTCGATGCGGTCTTCGAAGCCGGAAGGGTGCGCGCCGCGCCCCATCCCTTCGCCATGCGTGTTGAAAATCAGCGCGGCGACATCGCCGAGGCCGTTGGCATCCATTGCCTCGGCCAGCCGGCCCTGCAGCCGCTCGATCGCGAGGCTGGCAGGGATTTGGCCGACGAAGCGCCCGGCGTCGGAGAACCCGGTCTGGATCGCAATCCGCCCGCGGGTCTTGGCATAGGCGCGGTAGTCGGGCTCGGCGAGCAGCAGGTCGAGGAACCGTCCGCCGTGTTCAAGCGCGGTCTCGGTCTCGAACAGCGGGGAGACATCGACCTTGTCGGCAATTCCGAACAGCTTGGCGAAATAGAGCGCGGCGAGCACGGTCGAGGGCTGCTCGCATTCGGCCACCAGCATGCGGATCGGCGCATCGGCATCCACATGCTTGAGAATCTGAGTCATCACCAGGAACTGCCGCACCGCGGTCGAGCTTTCGACTGCGAGGCTGGCGAAATTGGCGCTTTGCGGTTCGACCCCGGCCAGCAGTTCGCGCAGGGCGGCGATTGCGCCGCGGCTCGACAGGTCGATATCCGCCGCATCACCCAGCCGGGTGCGGATCGCATTGTGGAGCTGCTTGGCATTCACGCGGAAGTGAATCCAGCTCATCCCCAGCCCGTCGGCGCGCATCGCGGACACGAGCGTGCGCAGCGCAACCGCCCGTTCGGCCGCACAATCGCGCGCTTCGGTTTCCAGCCGGTCGATCAGCGGTTCGAGCGAAAGCAGCTTGTCGGCGTGGTCTGCGGTCAGCCGGTTGGCCGCTGCCGAAAGATCGGCGGGATCGGACAGATCGCCGGCAAATTCGTCGGCACTGGCGGCAGCATGTTCAGCGGCTCCGCGCAAACTGGCGATAAGCGGATGCGCTTCGTCGATCGCCGCGAGCGAGGCGGCATAGCGTTCGAGCCGCTGCGCTTTTTCCGACAGACGAAATGCAATCGAGGTGTACCACTTGATGTCGGTCCGCCCGTCCATGTCATAGCCGACCCAGCTGGCGAAACGGAACGGAAGGGGCTGCAGTTCGCACCAGCGCCCGGGAAATTCGGCCTGCGCCCGGTCGAGCACCGCACTCACCATCCGGTCACGCGCGTCCTGCGCATTGGCGAGCGCGGCCATCGCGCATTGGTGTTCGTAACGCAGCGTGATTTCCGGCTCCTCACCTGCGGCCCCGGGCCGAGCGTCACCTCCGTTTGCGACTGCCTGCGCGACCGCTTCGCTTTGCTGCGGGGCCAGCAGGAAAGTCGGATGCGCGGTGAAAACCACGTGCATGTGCGGCTGTTCCCAGAACGCGCGATAGCTATCGAACGCCGCGCCGCTCGATGCGAGCGATGCGAGACGCTCGCCCGCGTCGGCCGGTGCCAGCAGGTTGCGCAGCCGATTGGCCCGCGCATCGAGCGATTGCGCTTCCAGCTCGTCGACCAGACCGCCCAGGTCCGCGATCCCCAAATCGCCGCTTTCGAGCTTGCGCGAAATATCCAGGGACAACTGGAACACCGGATTGAACAGCGGCGTCTCGCGCGTCTGCCGGTGCAGGACGCGCAGGCGTTCGCTCAGGCTTGCCAGTGTCGGTTCGATATTCGTTTCGGCCATCATCTTTCCCTATGCCCCGCCTAGGCGGTGTTTGCGCGGTAAACGCGGCTGGCTGTCAAGCGCACCGCCACGCCCCGCACGATGAATACGGATGCGGGCGCCACGAGTGCCCGATTGCAACTCCCCTCTGGACTTGCCGCTTGCCACACGCCACCGCTCAGGCACAAATTAACCGCAAGCGGCAAGCTCCCGTAGGGGAGAAGCTGCGACAAGCGATCGGCCGGCGACGCAGAGGGGATATATGAGCGACTGGACCATCGGCATCATCGGCGGGTCGGGGCTTTATGCCATCGATGCGCTGGAGGATCCGCAATGGATTGCGGTGCAGTCGCCGTGGGGCGATCCCTCCGACGAGATCCTGTGCGGCACCATCGGGCACGTTCGCGTGCGGTTCCTGCCGCGCCATGGACGCGGTCATCGCATCGCCCCCTCGACGCTCGATTCACGCGCCAATATCGATGCGCTCAAGCGTGCTGGCTGCACCGATATCCTCGCGGTCAGCGCGGTCGGTTCGCTGTCGGAAGAGCTGGCACCGGGCAGGTTCGTCACCGTCGACCAGTTCATCGACAACACCAAGGGTCGCCCATCGAGCTTTTTCGGGGACGGGTTCGTTGCGCATGTCTCCATGGCCGATCCGGTATGCGACCGCCTGTCCGGACACGCTGCGAAAGCCGTCGCCGCAGCAGGGGGCGAATGCACCGAGGGCGCGACCTATCTCGCCATGGAGGGGCCGCAGTTTTCCACCCGCGCCGAAAGCCGGCTCTATCGCCATTGGGGCGCCGAAGTGATCGGCATGACCGGAATGCCCGAGGCCCGGCTGGCCCGCGAAGCGGAGCTGCCCTATGCCCTGCTGGCGATGGTGACCGATTACGATTGCTGGCGTGACGAGACCGAAGCGGTCGATGTCGGTCAGGTCCTCGACCGGATGCAGGACAATGCCCGGCTGGCGCGCGAAACGATCGAGGCGTTCTGCAAGGCCCTGCCGCGCAAACGCACGCCATCGCCCATCGACCATGCGCTGGACAATGCCGTGGTGACCGCGCCCGAGGCCCGCGACAAGGCGCTGATGACCAGGCTTGATGCCGTCGTCGGCCGCGTGATCCGCCAGCAATGAACGAAGCCTACGACCTCCTTGTTATCGGCGGCGGGATCAATGGCGCAGGCATTGCCCGCGATGCCGCGGGCCGCGGCCTGCGGGTCCTCCTGGTCGAGAAGAACGATCTGGCCTCGCATACCTCCTCGGCCAGCACCAAGCTGGTCCATGGCGGGCTGCGCTATCTTGAGAATTACGAATTTCGCCTCGTTGCCGAAAGCCTCCGCGAACGCGAAGTGCTGCTGCGCAACGCCCCGCACATCATCTGGCCGCTGCGCTTCGTCATGCCGCATGAACCGAGCATGCGGCCCAAGTGGATGCTATGGCTGGGCCTCGCGCTATACGACCGCATCGGCGGACGGATGAGCCTGCCCAAGAGCAAGCGCGTCAAGCTGCGCGTGGCCCCGCACCGCACGATCCTGCAGGACCGGCTGATTAGCGGTTTCGAATATTCGGACTGCTGGGTCGAAGACGCGCGATTGGTCGTGCTGACCGCACGCGACGCGGAGGAACGCGGCGCGGACATATGCGTGCGCACCGAATGCACCGCGCTGGAGCGAAGCGCGGATGGCTGGAGCGCGACGCTGCGGAGTGCTGCTGGCGAACGATCCGTGACGGCGCGCGCAGTGATCAATGCGGCGGGTCCGTTCGTCGACCGGGTGGCCAAGATCGCACTGGGGGCCGGCACACCGGCGCATCTGCGGCTGGTCAAGGGCAGCCACATCATCGTGTCGCGGCGGTTTTCGGGCGAGCATGCCTATATCTTCCAGCAACCCGACGGGCGCATCATTTTCGCGATCCCCTATGAGCGCGACTACACGCTGATCGGCACGACCGACCTGCTATACGAGGGCGATCTCGACGCCGTCACGATCGCGCCCGAGGAGACCCGCTATCTGTGCGAAGCCGCCTCGCGCTATTTCACCAGCGCGGTGACGGAAGAGGAAATCGTGTCCTCCTATGCTGGCGTGCGCCCGCTGTACGAAGACGATGCCGCAAGCAATTCGACCGTAACCCGCGACTACGTGTTCGAACTCGACGCGCAGGACGGGGCGCCCATCCTGTCGGTCTATGGCGGCAAGATCACCACCTACCGCAAGCTGGCCGAACATGCGCTGGAAAAGCTGGGCGAGGTGATGCCGCTGCCGGGGCGCGACTGGACCGCCCATGCGCCGCTTCCGGGCGGTGACATGCCCGATGCCGATTTCGCCGGTTTCCTGTGGGAGGCGGGTGAACGCTATGCCTGGATACCGCCCGAAATGCTGCTGCGGCTGGCGCGCGCCTATGGCACGCGGATCGACCGTGTGCTGGGCGGGGCAACTGCGCTGGCCGATCTCGGCCGGCACTTCGGCGGTACGCTGTACGAGACTGAGCTGCGCTACCTCGTCGACCACGAATATGCGCGCGCCGCGCAGGATGTGCTGTGGCGGCGCAGCAAGCTGGGTCTGCACCTGCCTGACGAAGCACAGCAGGCGGTCGCCGACTGGTTTGCCGCGCGCGACTGACACGACGCTACGGAACCAGCGCGCTCCGCAAAGCTTGAAAGGGATACACCGCAGGTCCAATGGGCCTGCTTTATCCCTCCTTCTGTCCGGAGTCGTATGGCCCTGCACGATCCTGCCCGCCTGTCCCCCATTTCCCGCCAAGCGCTCCGCGAGGCCTACCGCGCGGAAGAGAACGCCTGCGTCGCCGAGCGCATGGCACAAGCCAGCGCGGCGAGCGCCAAGCACGAAGAAGCCGCCGAGATCGCCACCCGGCTGATCGAGGAGGCGCGCAAGCGCAAGGCCAGCGGGATCGATGCCTTCCTGCATCAGTATGGCCTCGCCACCGAGGAAGGCGTGGCGCTGATGTGTCTCGCCGAAGCGCTGCTGCGGGTGCCCGATGCGGCGACCGCCGACGCGCTGATCCGCGACAAGATCGGCGATATCGACTGGGCCGAACACATGGGCGAAAGCTCGTCCACCTTCGTCAACGCCGCGACCTTCTCGCTGATGCTGACGGGCGAAGTGCTCGAACGTCCCGAGGAAGCGCAGAAGGGCATGGGCAAGACGCTCAAGCGCGCGGTCAACCGGCTGGGCGAACCCGTGATCCGCACCGCGACGCTGCAGGCCATGCGCATCCTCGGCGGACAGTTCGTCTATGGCCGCACGATCAATGAATCGCTCAAGCGCGCGGCCCCCGAACGCGCGCGCGGGCTGACGCACAGCTTCGACATGCTTGGCGAAGCCGCGATGAGCTTCGCCGATGCCGAACGCTACCGGGTGAATTACCACGAAGCGATCGAACGCCTGGTGCGCGAATCGACCGGCGACGTGCGGACCGCCCCGGGCATCTCGGTGAAGCTGTCCGCGCTGCATCCGAAATACACTTTCCTGCATGCCGATCTGGCGATCGCCGACCTGTTGCCGATCGTGCGCGATCTCGCGACCGCTGCGCGCGATGCGAATATCCATTTCACCATCGATGCCGAAGAAGCCGACCGGCTCGAGCTGTCAATGGATCTGATCGAGGCGCTCGCACGCGACGACAGCCTGTTCACACGGCCCGACGGCAGCCGCTGGGAAGGGTTCGGGCTGGCCATCCAGGCCTATCAGAAACGCGGCGTGCCGATGGTCGAATGGACCGCGCGGCTGGCCCGCAAATACGACCGCAAGTTCTTCGTCCGGCTGGTCAAGGGCGCCTATTGGGATACCGAGATCAAGCTCAGCCATGTTGGCGGGTTCAGGGATTTCCCCGTCTTCACCCGCAAGCTGGCCACCGACGTGAGCTATCTCGCCTGCGCGGAGAAGATGCTGGCCGCAGACGATGCCATCTATCCCGCCTTTGCCACGCATAACGCCTACACCATCGGTGCGATCAAGGCGCTGGCGGGCGGCAAGCCACTCGAATTCCAGCGCCTTCATGGCATGGGCGAGGACATCTACGGCGCGCTCGCGCAGATGGAAGGCAACGACCGCACCAATGTGCGGATCTATGCCCCCACCGGCACGCACAAGGACTTGCTGGCCTATCTGGTCCGGCGGCTGCTCGAAAACGGCGCGAACAGCTCTTTCGTCAACCGCATGGCGGATGCCGAAGTGCCCGCTTCCGATCTGGCGACCGATCCGGTGGCCGACATGGCGCAGCTCGATCCCTATCGCAATCCAACCATTCCGCTGCCGGAAGACATCTTCCCGGGCCGCAAGAATTCGGCCGGGATCGACCTGTCCGATCCGCTGGTGCTCGAACCGCTGCAGGAACGCCTCGCCGCGCTCGAGAGCCGGCACTGGACGGCGGAGCCGACCTTCATGTCGGCTGCCGATGCCGAAATCGCCCCGATCAACAAGCCGCACGACCTGTCGGCCGAAGTCGGCACGCGCCGCGACACACTCGATTTCGAAGTCGAGGAAGCGATTACGCGCGCCGAAGCGATCCAGCCGGGCTGGGACCGGCTCGGCGGCGAGAAGCGCGCGGTGCTGCTTGAAGCGGCGGCCGATCTGTTCGAGGAACACACCGACGAATTCCTCAGCCTGTGCCAGCGCGAGGCGGGCAAGACGCTGATGGACGCAGTGCTCGAGCTACGCGAAGCGGTCGATTTCCTGCGCTTCTACGCCAATGAAGCGCGGCGCCAGTTTACCGGCCCGATCCCGCTGCCCGGGCCAACGGGCGAAGAAAACCGGCTCAGCCTGCATGGCCGCGGCGTGTTCGCCTGCATCAGCCCGTGGAATTTCCCGCTGGCGATCTTCATTGGCACGCCCGCCGCAGCGCTCGCCGCGGGCAATACGGTCGTCGCCAAGCCGGCCGAGCAGACGCCGCTGATCGCGGCGCTGGCGGTGCGCCTGTGCCACCAGGCGGGCATCCCCGAAGAGGCTTTCCAACTGCTGCCGGGTGCGGGCGAAGTGGGCGAGATGATCACTTCCGATCCGCGCATTGCGGGCGTCGCCTTTACCGGATCGACGCAGACTGCGCAGGCGATCAACCGCGGACTCGCCGCGCGCGAAGGTCCGATCGCCACGCTGATCGCCGAAACCGGCGGACAGAACGCGATGATCGTCGATTCGACCGCGCTGCCCGAGCAGGTGACCCGCGACGTCGTCGCCAGCGCGTTCCAGAGTGCGGGCCAGCGCTGCTCGGCGCTGCGCGTGCTCTATATTCAGGACGACGTTTACGACGAGATGCTGAAGATGATCCGCGGCGGTTTTGAGGCGCTGACGATCGGCAATCCAGAGCACCTGGCCACCGATGTCGGCCCGGTGATCGACATGGACGCCAAATCCTCGCTCGAACGGCACGTCGCCCGGCGCAAGAAGGGCGGTTTCCCCGTATGGCGCCGCCGCCTTCATCGCGGTGCCAATGCCGGGTGCTTCGTTGCGCCGACGATCGTGGAAATGGATTCGATCCTCGACCTCAAACGCGAGAACTTCGGCCCCATCCTCCATGTCGTGCGTTACCGCGCCGCCGATCTCGGCCGCGTGGTCGAGGATATCAACGCGACCGGCTACGGGCTGACCATGGGGCTTCACAGCCGCAATGACGACACGCGCGCCTTTGTCGAGGCGCGCGCCAAGGTCGGCAATTTCTATGTCAACCGCAACCAGATCGGTGCCGTAGTCGAAAGCCAGCCGTTCGGCGGCGAAGGCCTGTCGGGCACCGGCCCCAAGGCGGGCGGGCCGCACTACGTCGCGCGGTTCGCGACCGAACGCGTGGTGTGCATCGACACGACCGCCGCCGGGGGCAACGCAACGCTGCTGGCGAGCTAAAGGGCGGATAAGATTCCCGGGCCGCTTGCCCCAGTGGCGCGGCTCGGGAATCGTCCTCCCATGGCGATTCTTTCCGACAAGTGGATCCGCGACAAGGCGCAGAACGAGGGCATGATCGAGCCCTTCGTCGAGGCGCAGCGCCGCGAAGGGGTGATCAGTTACGGGCTGTCGAGCTATGGCTACGACGCGCGCGTCGCGCCCGAGTTCAAGATCTTCACCAATGTGAACAGCGCGGTGGTCGATCCGAAGAACTTCGACGGCGACAGCCTGGTCGACCGCGAAACCGACATCTGCGTGATCCCGCCCAACAGCTTCGCGCTGGCACGGACGGTCGAATATTTCCGCGTGCCCGAAGACGTGCTGGTGATCTGCCTCGGCAAGAGCACCTATGCACGCTGCGGGATCATCGTGAACGTCACCCCGCTCGAACCCGGCTGGGAAGGCCATGTGACGCTGGAATTTTCCAACACCACCCCGCTGCCGGCGAAAATCTACGCCAATGAAGGCGCGTGCCAGTTCCTGTTCCTGCAGGGCAACGAGCGTTGCGAAACAAGCTACCGTGACCGCGCGGGCAAATACATGGGTCAGCGCGGCGTGACGCTGCCACGGCTGTGACCGCGATCGGGTGAGCGTTTCGCGCTTCCCCTTCTGGCGTGTCGCGCCGGGCGAGCGCGGGGGCGAATACGTCCTGCCGGTCATGCCGCCTGCCACGGTGGGGCCCGAAGGCGCACCGCATGTGATGGGCGGGGTCGCGCTGGCGGCGGCGGTCGACGCGCTCGAACTTGCGAGCGGACAGACGCTGCTGTGGTCGAACATCCAGTTCCTCGCCCCGACCACGCATGCGGAGGAGCTGGTCGTTTCCTGCGAACAGTGCGGCGGCGGCCAGTCGGTGGGCCAATGGCAGGCGGAAATTCGCAGCAACGGCCGGCTGACCCACCGCGTCAGCGCGGCGCTGGGTGCGCGCGAGCCGAGCGAGCAGCGCATCTTCCCCGCAATGCCCGACGTCCCGCCCCCCGCTGAATGCGAAAGCGGCGATCGCAGCTGGGGCGTGCCCGGTACGCTGGGCGACCAGCTCGAGACCCGCGTAGCGATGCAGGACGACGAGCGCGGCATCCAGGCGCTGTGGTCGCGTTCGCAGGCGGGCTTTCCCGTGAACTCGGGCTGGCTGGCGATCGTCTCGGACTTCTTCCTTGGCGCGCATCACGCCGCGCGCGGCGGCTCCAGCCTCGACGATACCTATCGCCATATCCAGTCGGCGGACGATGGCTGGGTGCTTTCGGTGACCGAGCTTGCCGCCTTCGATCGCGGCGTGGTTCACGGCAGTGCCCGGCACTTCGCTGAAGACGGGCGCTTGCTGGCCATTTCGAGCCAGTCGGGCGTTCTCCCGCGCATTCCGCGCACGCCGTAACGTCTTTGACTCTCCTGCCCGCCACGCGCATTCAGGCGGCAAAGGAGACTGACATGGCCGACACCGAATTCGACATAATCGTCTATGGCGCCACCGGGTACACCGGGCGTCTCGTCGCCGAGCATTTCGTGCGCGAATATGGCAATGCCGCCAATGCCCCGAAATGGGCAATGGCGGGGCGCAGCATGGACAAGCTCGAAGCGGTCCGCGACGAAATCGGCGCACCGGCGAGCACGCCGCTGGTCGTGGCCGACGCTGACGATCCCGCCAGCCTCGACACTATGTGCGCGCGGACCAAGGTCGTCCTCAGCACGGTCGGGCCCTACCAGCTCTATGGCGACGCACTGGTCGCTGCCTGCGTAAAGAGCGGGACGGACTACGCCGACCTGTGTGGCGAGCCGGGCTGGATGCGCGAACAGATCGACCTGCATCACGAGGCAGCCAAGAACAGTGGGTCGCGGATCTGTTTCTCGAGCGGGTTCGATTCGATACCCTTCGATCTCGGCGTGCTGATGCTGCAGCAGGAGGCGGTGAAGCGCCACGGTTCGCCCGCTCCGCGCGTCAAGGGCCGCGTCCGCGCGATGCAGGGGACCTTTTCGGGCGGCACCGCGGCCAGCCTCACTGCAACGATGAAGAACGCGGCCAAGAACCCCGGGATCATCAAGGTACTCAACGATCCCTTTGGCCTGACGCCGGGTTTCACCGGCCCCGATCAACCTTCGGGCATGATGCCGCACTACGAGGACGAACTGGGCAAATGGGCCGCGCCGTTCATTATGGCGACGATCAACACCAAGAACGTCCACCGCACCAATTTCCTGCGCGGCCATCCCTATGGCGAAGACTTCCGCTATGACGAGATGATGCTGACCAGCCCCGGCGAGGCCGGCAAGGCTGCGGCCGACGCGGTCGTCTCGATGCTCAAGAACCCGTTCGGTGCCAAGCCCCCCAAGCCGGGCGAGGGCCCGACCAAGGAGGAGCGGGAGAACGGCTTCTACGATGTCCTGTTCGTGGGCGAATGGGAAGACGGCGAGCGGCTGCACTATGCCGTGAAGGGCAAGTACGACCCGGGATACGGTTCGACCAGCCGGATGCTGGCGGAAACCGGCATGGGCCTGCTCGAAAGCGATGCCGAAGGCGGGGTCGGTACTCCGGGCTCGTTCCTCGGCGAAGCGCTGGTCACGCGGCTGCAGGAACGTGCCGAACTGACCTTCGCCGTCGAACAGTAAGCACGGCAGAACCGATACGGTGACCGCCAAGGCTGGCCATGGCGGTCACCGAAAACCCGGGTGGGCGGACCGGTTCAGAAACTGGCGCGCAGGCTGGCGCTGAAATTGCGCCCGGCCAGCGGGACGAAATCCTTGGTGAAGCTGGTGTGGCGGCGGCCCGAGACGTCGAAAATGTTGTCCGCCTTGAGCAACAGGGTGACCGAATTGGTCCCCCGCAACGGGCGCCACGCGATCGATGCGTTGACGAAGGTGTAGCCGTCGGTCGCGGTTTCGAACGGCGCGATGTCGTTCTGTTCGTCATACCATTCGACCTCGCCGCGCACGTCGAAGTCACCCGTCGACGCCTTGAGCGCGGCGGCCAGGTGCAACGGCGGAATCCGCGGGACGAAGGTATCGTCGTCGAGCTTGGCGTGGACGTATTCGCCCAGCAGTTCGGTCCCCAGCGTGAAGCTGTCCGTCTCGAGCAGATCGAAGGCCACTTCGCCCTCGATCCCGGAATAGGTCGCATTCTGCTGCAGGAAGACGAAGACCGGCAGGTCGTCCTCTTCGGCGCCAGTCTGCGACAGGTAGATGAAGTCGTCGAACCAGGTGCGGTACGCCGCGAGGCTGAACGTCGCGCCGGCGAGGCTCCCGCGGGCGAACAGTTCGGCGCCCCAGGCCTTTTCCTGCTTCAGGTTGGGATCGCCGATCTCGAATGCCTGCGTCGCGATATGCGGCCCGTTCGAGAACAGTTCCTCGGCGGCGGGCGCGCGTGCCACCCGTGACAGGTTGATACCGGTACGGATGGCAGGCGTCGCTTCGTAGGACAGCCCCACCGCGCCCGAGAAGGTGTCGAAATCGCGCGTAATGCCGAGCGTATTGGCTTCGGTATGCGTGTTTTCGTAGCGCAGCGAGCCCTCGACCTGCAGCGGACCGGTGCCATATTCCTGCAAGGCGAACACGGCGAACTGGTCCGTCCGGTTCGGCGCGACGAAGGCCTCGGCCCCGATCGCTTCGAAATCGCGGAAATAATACTGCATGCCGATCGAACCGCGCCACGGGCCGCTGTCGTTCTGGATCAGCTCAGCGCGGGCCTCGATCCCCTGCACATCGAACACCGTACCGATTTCGTCGCCCTCGAATTCGGTATGCGTATAGTCGGAATAGCCGGCGCGCAGGCGCAGCCGTTCGAACAGGCCTTCGCCGAGATAGATGTCGCCGCGCAGATCCGCGCGGTACTGGCGCAGGCCGATGCTTACGGCTTCTTCGCCCTCTTCCTCTTCGGCGCCGTGGTCTTCGTCATGCTCCTCGCCTTCTTCCTCGCCGTGATGGTGGCCCGCACCGGGGCGACCCGGCACGCCGTATTGGGTATCGTAAACCCCGAAGGAGAACCCAAGGCTGCTGTCGTTCCTGAAGAACGCGAGCCCGGCGTTCGCAGTCCATGTCTCCGTGCCGGTGTTGGGAACGAAATCGCGCTGGTCGGCGGCTTCGCGCAATTCTTCGGCTTCTTCGAGATTGCCTTCCTCGGTCTCTTCGGCAGCATCGGCCAGCAGGTCGGCGCGCAGTGCAGGCGCGACGGTATAGCCGGGGACTTCGAGATCGTCGGTCTCGCGCCATGAACCATCGGCATGGAAGACGAAGCCGCTATTGCCCAGCCGCATATCGACCGATCCGCCGATTTCACGCTGGTCGGCGGCGGTGTCGCCGCCGGCAAGAAAGTCGAAATGCACGCTTTCGCTCGGCAGCCGCAGCGGAATCCGCTTGTCGATGACGTTGACCGCGCCGCCGATCGCCTGGCTGCCGAACAGCAGGACTGCGGGGCCGCGCAGCACCTCGATCCGTTCGGCGGTCAGCGGATCGATCGAGACCGCGTGATCGTCCGAGGTGTTCGAGGCATCGATCGCGCCGATTCCGTCGATCAGCACCTTGACCCGTTCACCGGAAAAACCGCGCAGGATGGGGCGCGATGCCCCGGGCGCGAACCCGCTTGCCGATACGCCCGGCTGGCTGTCGAGCACGTCGCCGATCTGGCCCGCGAGATTGCGCTGCAATTCCTCGCCCTCGACCACGTCGGTCCCGGCGAGCAGATCGAGATCGCGTATCCCCTGCGCGCTGACGACGATCTGGCCCTGATAGTTGATCCGCCGGTCGTGCAGATCGTCGGTCAAAGGGGGATTTTCGGCGTCCTGTGCGGGAACTGCCGGTTCGGCGGACTGGGCGTAGGCCTGACTGCCCACGGCCAATGCCGCGAGCGAGACGGTGGAGCCGACGAGACGAAGCGAGCTAGCAAGACGATACAACATATCGTGGCTGTTAGCGCGCTCAGCCTTTGGCGCAACCTCTTTTTGGCCCGACCGTCTTGCCGCTCGACGAATTGGCCCGGCAAAGCGACCAACGACCGCGCGCGCCCCAGGGCGCGCAGGCCTTTCATCGGCCAACAGATATCCGGATTATCGAGGAAAATGGAGCGGGCGAGGCGATTCGAACGCCCGACCCCAACCTTGGCAAACTTCCCAGTCGCCTTTTCTATGCTTTTCGATTCTACGCCAAAATGCCCTCAAATATCTGATATCTTGATTATTTTTTGAGTTCGGCTACGCTAGGCTTTTCCAGAGGTGACCGGCGATTTCCGTTCCCGTGGTCACCCGGTGGTCACCCCGACACCCAAGGTTGGGGTCGCTTGACGGAGCATAAAATGGCGAGTCCCAAGTCGATTTTGATCACAAAGCGTTTGCTTGATGCGACGGCGCCAAGATCTAGGCGCTATGAGATCTGGGACAGTCAGATTTCGGGTTTCGGGGTGCGAGTAGGCCCAAGCGGGATCAAGACTTTCGTTGTTCGCTACCGGGCCGAAGGCGGCGGCCGCTCGGCACCCAAACGCTTCGTGTCGATCGGTCGATTTGGTGCGCTGACTGTCGAGCAGGCACGAAAGCGCGCCAAGGAGGTTCTTGCAGCAGCAGCTCTTGGTGCCGACCCTGCGGCCGAACGCAATGCCAAGCGCCTTGAACTGAAGATCGCCGGGCTGGTCGATCTCTATGAAGAAGAAGGATGCTATATCCAGCGCGGGCTACGGCAGGGCGAGCCGATGAAACCTTTGACCAAGAAACACACGATTGGTCGCTTGCGTCATCACGTGGTTCGCCTGCTCGGTCATAAGCGGATCAACGAACTGACCGCTGGCGATATCGAACGTTTCTTCCGCGATGTCGAGCAGGGCAAGTCACGTAAGGACCAGAAGATCGGCCACCGAAAACGTATTGTCGTGCGCGGCGGTCCCGGTGCTGCCCGAAAAGCATTTCGGGACCTTTCCGCCATGTACAGCTTCGCAGTCCGACGAGGACTGGTCGATTCGAACCCTTGCGAGAAAGCCGTGGTCAAGAAAACCGACGGTCGAAGGACGCGTTTTCTGTCACTCGCCGAAATCAGGAAGCTCGGCGAAGCTTGTGACAAGCTAGAGGAAGAGGGCTTTAATCCGAAGGCTCTCAACATCACCCGCATGTGGATCCTGACCGGCTGTCGACGCCAGGAGATCGTCGAGCTTAAATGGGACGAAGTAGACTTCGAGCGTGGATTGCTGGTGCTGGCCGACAGCAAGACCGGGCAATCGACCCGGCCACTTTCAGGGGCGGCACTCGGATTGATCAGGACGATCTCAAGAAACGATGACAGCAAATATGTATTCCCGGCGGACTCCGGGGAAGGCTACTTTCAGGGAACCAAAAAACTATGGCCAAAGATCGTTGCCAAGGCCGGTCTCAAGAACGTGACGCCGCACACACTGCGCCATACCATGGGTGCCATCGCCACTTCGAGTGGCGAAGCCCTCGCTATGACTGGCGCTATCCTCGGCCACGCCAATATGCGCTCGACCATGATTTATGCCCACATCGATTATGATCCGGCCAAAGAGGCCGCCGACCGGGTAGGCGCTACTCTCTCAGCGGCGCTGGGCAGATCAGTGGAGCCCGCCAGCGAACGATCGCCAAAGACAATTGGCTGAGCAGTTGCTCTTCGCAATTGAGTGGCCCGCTTTGAGTCGCAGAGAGACAGCCCACCCACCGAAAATCTCGACGCGAGACTACTGCTAAACCTCTGCTCGCTTTGCGGCACGACGTGCCTTCGCAAAGTCACGGTCGGTAGCCACGAAACGCTCGAGCATGGGCGCAATGAGTTGCTCCGGTGGAGGAGCATCCCTTTCGTTCCCCCCATTCAACACGACACCATACGCGACAAGGTCACTATGCAAGCGCGCAGAAATCTCGATCGGCAGTTTGACTGGTTTGACGTCGGTAATGTCGGAGAGTTTGAGCCGGGTCACCGTACCTGCTCCATGATAATATCACGCGTCACCAGCACCCGTACCGGGTAGCCCGGGCGGATGGTGAGCGTCGGACGAATATCGAGCTCGCGCGAGACGATCTGCTCCCCTGCACGGTTGACGGTGTCCTGGCTGCCCCGGCGAAGCGCGCGAACGAGATCGCTGTCACCGCCCAATCCGAGTTCGCTGCCGATGCCGAGCAGGGTTGAGACAAGAGTAGCCTTGACCACCCCGCCCCAGTGATAGTCGACGCCGTCCTCGAGCCCGGCATAGCCTGAAGGGTCGGTGGCGGGCTGGCGTTCAAGAACCAGCGAGCGCCCGTCAGGCAGGATCAGGCGATTCCATGCCAGAAGCACGCGGCGCTGCCCGAAGCCGACATCGGACGCATAATCGCCGATCAGGCGTGCGCCCTGGGGAATAAGCAGAATCCGCTCTGTGAGGCTGTCATAGACATTCTGCGTGACTTGCGCGGTCACAAGGCCGGGCTGGTCTGACCGGACGCCGGTGATAAGTGCGGCAGGAATGACCGAGCCCGCCTGAAGCACTGCATCCGTCGGCGCCGCGGCGACCTGCTGCAATGCAGAGGTGCGCCGATCGGCCGGGCGTTCGAGGAAAGCGGGCGCAGATCCCACGGCATCGGCCCGGCTCACAAGCTGCCCTGCGTTCGAATTGGCTGTGGGCGATGCATCGGTGCTTGAAACCGCCGTAGCGCCCGCAAAGAAGAGCCCGCTGGCCCGCGCCACTTCGCGCTCCTGCTCGATGCGCTGACGCGCTGCCTCTGCGGGACTTATTCCCTGCGTCTGCGGCACAGCGGGCTGCGATCCGACTGGTGGAAGCGCAGCGACAGCTCCGCGATCCTGGGCATTGAGGATGGGCTCGCCGAGATCGCCGGGAAGCGGCGGGCCGAGACGCGGTACCTGCGAATAGTCGCTCGGGCCCGAAGCAAGACCGTCGGCGACCGCCACTGTTTCGGTTCCAAACAGCTCATCCGGCCCTGCCTCCGAGACCGGTTGCAGGGCGTAAATCAACGCGCCGCCAACCAGTGTCAGAGCAGCGGCGCTGGCGATGCCGATGGCTTTGCGCGAGAGGCGGACGACGCGCGGTCCCTCTCCGCGTAAACGAACGATGGATTCAGCATCACTAGGCCGGTCCGGTTCGGCTTCACTGTTCATGACCGGCCCCACGCCCGATTGGTGATTTTGACCCGAACCTGCCTGCGCCTGGCGCCGAGCCGCAGTTCGGCCTTCTCGAACAGGCGGTCTACAATCAGGTAGCGGCCCGAAACGCGGTAATTGACCAGCTCCGCCTGCCCATCCTCGCCGATAACGAAGAACGGCGGCATCTCGCCTTGCGCAATATCGGGCGGAAACTCGATCAGGGTGCGCTGCCCGTCATCGAATATCCGCACCGGTCGCCAGTCGGGCCTATCGCCCGAAATCCGGTAGTCGAAATTGAGATTCTCGAGCGCAAATCCGCTTGCAACCGGCGCGGCGCGCGCTCCGTCTTCTTCGGCCCGGCGAAGAGCGATCAATTCGTCTGCCGGATAGCTCCAGCTGACCGACGCCATATAGACACTGGGGTTCGCCCGCAGTTCGACATGATAGGTTCGCCGATCGGTGTTGATCACGAGATTGGTCGCAATATCGGGCCGGGTGGGTTTGACGAGGATGTGGACGCGCGCCGTCGCGCCCGTCCCGCTCAGCGTATCGCCGATCATCCAGCGTACCGTATCGCCGGCAGCAACCGGTCCGGGACCGACGAGCTTTTCGCCCTCCTGCAATGCGATATCGGTCACCTGGCCCGGCTTGGTATAGACCTGAAACAGCGCGCCCTCGCTATAGGGATAGCGCTGGATCGCATTGTCGAAGCCGACATCGTCGGGCTCGACCCGTGCGGCATCGTTCGCCGCTCCCACTTGGCTCTGGGGGTCAGGGGCGGAGCCAGACCCAGGGGAGCGGCGCGCGGCAGTGGGGGAGGCCTGCCGCAAACTGAAAAGGTGAGGAATTCCGATGTTGTCTTGCAGGGCCGGGAAAGCCCCTGCGAGCGCGCCCAATGCGTCGATTGACGCCGCCGCTTGCGGGGCCGGTGTCGCTGCGGCAGGCGAGGCGAGAGCGAGCGAGACAAGGCCGAAAAAGCCGATTGCGGGAATTGTATGCGAGCGGGACATCAGCCGAGCTCCTTTGACCAGTTGATGGAAGTGACGAATATTCCGAGCGGGTTTGTTCGAAGCGCATCCGCGTTGGTGGGTGGCTGGACGGCGATGCCCAGAATCGCGGTCCAGCGGCTCGTCTCGGCGAGCGAGCCGTCACGGTAGCGGCGCTCGATCCAGGCCACGCGGAAGCTCCTTGGCGAAGCGCGGATGACGCTTGTGACATCGACCGCAACCTGTTCGCGGCCGATCGCGGCGAACGGATCGTTGGCCCTCGCATAGTCGTTGAGCGCCAGCGCACCCTTGTCGCTGGCAAAGTCATAGGCTGACATCCAGTTCTCGCGCACCACGATCGGATCGTCGGGAATGGCGCGCACGTTTTCGATAAACCGGGCAAGATGAAACGCAATCTGCGGATCGCTTGGGTCGAATGCGGCATTGGCGGGCGCGACGCTACGCGCTTCGCCGAGTTTATTCACTTCGACCACCCAAGGAACGATGGTTCCCCGCGCGTTCTGCCAGACGAGACTGCCAGTCAGGATTGCCGACAGCGCGAGCGCACCAAAAAAGGCATAGCGCCAGCTTCTCGCTTGCACCCGCGCCGAACCGATGCGCTCGTCCCAGACCTGGGCCGCGCGCTGGTAAGGTGTCTCGGCTTGCGGTGTCTTGCCGTATCGGATCGAAGGGCGTTTAAACATGAGGCGTCAGTCCTTTTCCTGAGTGTCGATGGAAGCTCCAGCTCCGTGCCCGTCGCCAGCGCGCACGGTGTGCGCGGCAAGCGACGCGGAATGTCCCAGAGACTGTCGCTGTTTCATGGATTTCGCCCAGCTCGGCGGGCCGCTTTCGGATTGCGCTGAAGACGGCGACCCCGACGAGGAAGCAACCCGGCCACCCATATTGCTGGCCGCTGCGCGCGCACCTTCGCGAAAATTTCCTTTGGCGCTATCCGCCGCCTTACGCAGAGGTGAGAGGGCAGCACCGCCTGCGGCACGTCCGACACCGGCCATGCCGCCTGCAACCGCGGCGCCGCCGCTCTTGCCTGCCGAACCTGTCGCATAGGCCATGGTGGCGCCTCCAGCAGCGCGCGATGCGCCACTGGCGACCGAGGATGCTGCGCTGGCTACAGCGCCGCCCGCAAGCTTGGCGCCGGCAATGCCGCCGACGGCTGCCCCGCCGGCCAGCACAGCGGTGCCTGCCGCGGCCCCTGCGCCGAGCTGCGGGCCGCCTGCGACGATGCCGTTGGCAATACCGGGACCGAATATGCCGAGCCCGAGCAGGGTAAGACTGGCGAGCACGATCGCTAGCGCATCTTCAATGGTCGGCTCGCCCGGAATGGCACTGGTAAACTCAGCGAAAAGCGTCGAGCCGATCCCGATAATGACGGCGAGCACGAGCACCTTGATGCCTGAAGAGACGACATTCCCAAGCACGCGCTCGGCCATGAAAGCGGTCTTGCCGAACAGGCCGAAAGGGATGAGCACGAAGCCTGCAAGCGTCGTCAGCTTGAATTCGATGAGCGTCACGAAGAGCTGGATCGACAGAATGAAGAAGGCGACGACCACCAAGGCCCAGGCCACCAGCAGGATGATGATCTGCAGGAAGTTCTCGAAGAAACTGACATAGCCGAGCAGATCGGCCATCGACGCAAGCAAGGGCGCGGCAGCATCGATCCCCACCTGCGCGACCCGTCCCGGCTGCAGCAGATCATTAGCGCCAAGGCCAGAACCGCTGGCTTTGAGGCCAAGTCCGGCAAAGCTTTGGAATATGATATTGGCCAGCGCGCTCCAATTGCCGATGATATAGGCGAAGATTCCGACGAAGAGCGTCTTCTTGACGAGGCGCGCGATAATGTCGTCATTCTCGCCCCAGCTCCAGAACAGCGCAGCGAGCGTGACATCGATAACGATCAGCGTCGTCGCGATGAAGGCAACCTCGCCCGAAAGCAGGCCGAACCCGCTGTCGATATATTGCGAGAAAATCGCTAGAAAACGGTCGACGACGCCGGTGCCTCCCATGTCAATTCTCTCCGCGCGATTGAGGCGTAGGAGATTGAGGCGCAGGAGCGCTCGTCACGGGCTTATCACCTACCGCGGCGTAAGCGTCGGGGTGCTCAACCCCGAAGAAACGGCGGCGCTTTTCGGCCCAGGCGGCACGGCAATCGGGCGAGGACAGCGCGAGCTCGCCCATTTGCGCGCAGGCCCTGAGCTGCGCAGGCAGCGGATCGCCGTCAGGCTCCCAGATGCTCGTGGCAGCCTCGGGACGCACTGCAGGCTCCTCGCGCAATTGCACGAGCGTCATGGCGACAGCGAGGCCTACAAAAACGGCTGCACCGGTGCGCGCGAGGACTTTGCTATCCATGGCGGGTCAGTCCGATTTGGCCGGAAGATCGCGCGGGCGCGTCGCCAGAAAGCGCCGTAGCTGCTCGCGCGCCTGAGCCTTCGCCGCCGCACGTTCGGCAGCGTCGAGTGCCTGCGCTCGTCCCATGGCCGCCATGGTCGCGGTAAGATCGGCGAGCTGGCGTGTTTGCAGTGCAAGCAGCTGGTTCCCGGCCTGCGCAGCTTGCAAGGCACCGGCAGCCGACTGGCTCGCGCCCAGCAGGCTATTCACCGCTTCGCGCGAGCCTTCGATATTGGCAACCGCTCCCGCTTGCACCTTGAGCGCATCCTCGAAAGCGGCGACACTATTTTGCCAGCGCACCTCGGCGCTTGTCACCATGGCCTGCTGCGAAGCACCGAGCGGGATGTTCTTGTATTGCGTTTCAAACGTCGTCTCGATCTCGCGTACATCATAAGCGATGCGCTGGGCCTGCTGCAGCAATTGCTGGGTCTGCTGGATTTGCTGCTGTAGGGGCTGGACGATATTGAGCGGCAGGCTCTGCAGGTTCCTGGCTTCATTGATGAGCGAAGTCGCCTGGTTCTGCAGCATGCGGATTTCGTTGTTGATCTGCTCAAGCGTTCGCGCTGCAGTCAGCACATTCTGGGCATAGTTGGACGGGTCGTAAACGATACCGCCGAACTGCGCATGGGCGGGCACCGGTGCTGTGGCAACCACGCCGGCGACAGCAAGCGCAAGGCCACCAGCCAGTCCGTTCAAATTCTTACGAAAGGTCATTGGAAGTCTCCTTCATTCTGAGGGTTGAAAAGGCCGAATTCGGCTCGGGAATAGCGAGCAGCTCTGCGGCCCAGTCGAGGCCGCGATGCCTCAGCCAGGCTTCGGTAAAACCTTCGCGCCTTTCGTTTTCGGCAATCCGGGCAATGTCGAGCTGATCGCTTTTCGAAGAGGCAGCCGTGAAAGCGAGCGCCACTTCTCCAAGCCCGAGTTCGAACAGGCGATTACCGCGTGCCGACTGGCAATAATAATCGCGTTTAGGCGCAGCCTGGCTGAGGATTTCGATCTGCCGGTCATTAAGCCCGAAGCGGCGATAAATCGCCTGTATCTGCGGCTCCATCGCCCGCTCATTGGGCAGAAATATGCGGGTCGGGCAGCTTTCGATAATGGCGGGCGCAATCGCCGATGTTTCGATATCGGCGAGGCTCTGGGTCGCGAAGACCACGCTCGCATTCTTCTTGCGCAGCGTCTTGAGCCATTCGCGCAGTTGCGCAGCGAAGGCAGGGCTGTCGAGCACCAGCCAGCCCTCATCGATGATGAGGAGGGTAGGCGATCCGTCGAGCCGCCCTTCGATCCGGTGAAAGAGATAGGAAAGGACCGCAGGCGCTGCCGCCGAGCCGGTCAGCCCTTCTGTCTCGAACGCCTGGAAGCGCGCTTCACCGAGCCGTTCGCTTTCGGCGTCGAGCAGCCGTCCGAACGGGCCGCCGATGCAATAGGGCGCGAGCGCCTGCTTCAATGCCTGCGACTGGAGCAGAACCGCAAGACCGGTAAGCGTCCGCTCCGCAACAGGCGCTGTGGCGAGCGACGTCAATGCAGTCCACAGATGATCCTTGGTGGCCGGATCGACCGCAACACCTTCCGAGGTAAGAATAGCCTGCAGCCATTCGGCGGCCCAGTTTCGTTCGGCCGGTTCGTCGATGCGCGCAAGCGGCTGCAGGAGGACGCCATTGTCGCTGTCCTGCGAAAGGCTTGAACCGAGATCCTGCCAATCGCCGCGGCAGGCAAGCGCTGCGGCGCGGATCGAGCCACCGAAGTCGAAAGCGAATATCTGAGCGCCGGCATAGCGGCGAAACTGCATCGCCATGAAGGCCAGCAGGACAGACTTGCCGGCGCCGGTTGGGCCGACCACCAGGCTGTGACCGACATCGCCGACATGAAGCGAGAAACGAAACGGGGTGGAGCCTTCGGTCTGCGCGTAGAACAATGGCGGCGCATCAAAATGCTCGTCGCGCTCCGGCCCAGCCCAGACTGCCGAAAGCGGCAGCATGTGCGCGAGGTTGAGCGTCGAGATCGGCGGCTGACGAACATTGGCGTAGACATGGCCCGGCAGGGAGCCAAGCCAGGCTTCGATCGCGTTCATGCCTTCTGTCACACAGGTGAAGTCGCGGCCCTGGATGACTTTTTCGGCGAGCCGCAGCTTTTCGGCTGCGAGTGATGCGTCTTCATCCCAGACAGTGACGGTTGCCGTGACCAATGCCAGCCCGACATGGTCCGACCCCAGTTCCTGCAGCGCTGCATCGGCATCTTCGGCCTTGTTGGCTGCATCGTTGTCGACAAGCACCGAGGCCTCATTGGTCATCACCTCCTTGAGGATCGCGGCGACCGACTTGCGCTTGGCGAACCATTGCCGCCTGATTTTTCCGAGCAGTTTGGCCGCGTCGCTCTTGTCGAGCATGATCGCACGGGTCGACCAGCGATAGGCGAAGCCCTGCGCGTTGAGGTCGTCGAGCAGTCCCGGAAATGTCGCGCTTGGAAACCCGACTACAGTCAGCGTGCGCAGATGCGCTGCGCCAAGCCGCGGTTCGAGCCCTCCGCAGAGCGGTTCATCGGCGAGCAGCGCATCGAGATGCATCGGCGTTTCGGGTACGCGAACTTGCTGCATGCGCGTGGAAATGCAGCTGTGAAGGTATGTCAGCGTTGCTCCATCATCGAGCCATTGGACTTCAGGAAAGAAGCCTTCGAACAGGCGCAGCAAACGGTCCGTCCGGTCGATGAAGCCATCGCGCAGTTCACGGGGATCGACGCCTTTCTGGGCCTTGCCTTCATACATCCAGCTTTCGGCGCGGGCGGCATCTTCGGCGGGCGGCATCCAGAGCAGCGTCAGAAAATAGCGGCTTTCGAAATGCGCGCCTTCTTCGGCAAACTGGGCCGCGCGTTCGCGCTCGACCAGCGCAGAAGCAGGATCGGGAAAATCGCATGCAGGATAGTCCTGCGCAGGTCGGCGCACTGCCTCCGCGAAGAGCGCCCAGCCCGAGCCAAGGCGGCGCAGCACACTGTTGAGCCGTGCGGTCGTTGCAACCAGCTCAGCAGGCGTTGCGCTATCGAGATCAGGTCCCCGGAAGCGCGCGGTGCGCTGGAAACTGCCATCCTTGTTGAGCAGCACGCCGGGACCGATCAGGGCCGCCCAGGGCAGGAAGTCCGCCAGCCGTTCGGCCTTGTTTCGATATTCACGCAAGCTCAGCATGGCTTAGACCTGCAGATGCGCGGGGAAGCGCAAGTGCCGCCGGGCGACATCCACGAATTGCGGGTCGCGCCGCGCCGCCCACATCGCGGCCATATGGCCCAGCGCGAGGAAGGCTATCCCTGCGATCCACAATTGCAGACCGAGCCCGATAGCTCCTGCAAGTGTCGCATTTGGCAATCGCGAGCCCGCGCGGCGCACCGCCCAGCAGGATATGCTCGGTCAGTGCCCGGTGGACGGGAACGGCGAAGCCTGGCGGCAATCCAGTTGAACCGGCGCCCATCAGACGAGCGCTCCGCCGCCGAACGAAAAGAAGGAGAGGAAAAACGAGGAAGCTGCAAAGGCAATCGACAGGCCGAAGACAATCTGCACCAAGCGCCGGAAGCCGCCCGATGTATCGCCGAAAGCGAGAGCGAGACCGGTCGCAATGATGATGATTACTGCAACGATCTTGGCGACCGGCCCCTGGATCGATTCCAGGATCGCCTGCAGCGGCGCTTCCCATGGCATCGACGAGCCGGCGGCATGGGCCGGCGCGGCAAGCGTAAGTGCGACAACACCGGCAAGAGCGATAGCGGAAAGGCGCGATCGCGCCCGCGACAGAATAATCATCATGAAGGGTCTCCTTGGGTATGGGGAAGAGGGACGAGGACGTATTCGCCCGAAGCATCGAGAGCGCGGACCTTGGCCAGTTCGGCGAGCCGCCGTCCGGCGCCATCACGGACCAGCACAGCGATGACGTCGATGGTCTCGGCGATGAGCGCGCGCGGTACGGTCACCACGCTTTCCTGAATGAGCTGTTCGAGCCGCCGCAGCGTGCCGAGCGCAGAGCCTGCGTGGATTGTGCCGATCCCGCCTGGATGACCCGTTCCCCAGGCCTTGAGCAGATCGAGCGCTTCAGCGCCGCGCACTTCACCGATGGGAATGCGATCGGGTCGCAGACGCAGCGCCGAGCGGACCAGATCGGACAGAGTTGCAACGCCATCCTTGGTCCGCAGCGAGACGAGATTGGGCGCGGCACATTGCAGTTCGCGCGTGTCCTCGATCAAGACAACCCGGTCGGGACTCGATGAGATTTCGGCGAGTAAAGCATTGGTAAGCGTCGTCTTGCCGGTCGATGTGCCGCCCGCGACCAGGATGTTCTTTCGCTCCGCAACCGCAGCGCCAAGCGCCTCGGCCTGCCATGCATCCATGATTCCCGCCGAGACATAGTCGGCGAGCGTGAAGACGGCGACAGCAGGCTTGCGGATGGCAAAGCTCGGCGCGGCGACCACCGGTGGCAGAAGACCTTCAAAGCGTTCGCCGCCATCGGGAAGCTCTGCCGAGACGCGCGGAGCTCCAGTATGCACCTCGGCGCCGACATGATGGGCAACGAGCCGGATGATCCGCTCTCCGTCGGCGGCGCTCATCAGGCAGTCGGTCGCGGCAAGGCCTTCGCCCAGCCGGTCGACCCACAGACGACCATCGGGATTGAGCATCACTTCGATCACCGCAGGCTCTTCAAGCCAGCGTGCGATCTCGCAGCCAAGCGCCGTGCGCAGCATGCGCGCGCCGCGCGACAATGCCTCGGACCGGATCGGAATAACGCTCATGAATTGCCTCGAATTGCGGCAACCGACCACCGGCTGCACTCGCGAGGCAGATCAAAAGGACATCAAAATGCTGTCAGGCAACAGGAATTTGCGCGAAGCGTAGAGTAGAGTGAAATTGGCCGGAAAGGGCGGTGCGAATCCAGCAGGCACGGTTCTCGTGTCGATGCCGCCCTCGTTTGCTGGGTTGTGAATTTCTCGTGTTTGCCCCCAATGGCGCCTGCTCATGGTATCTTAGGCGTTCCCGATTTTCGGAGACCCTTCACCGTGACTTGTCACAAAACCTCTGATAGGGGCATGTCGAGTGCAAGGATTTGTGACATGAAGGCGGCGACCCAACCCACACAACGTGAGATCATGCGCGGGCTCTTTGCGCAGCAACCGATCCTGCGCGCGCGCGAGCTGCGCGAAGCGGGTGTCGATGGAAAAACCATAGCCCGGGCGGTCGACGATGGAGAGATCAACCGCATCTCGCGCGGGCTCTACCAGACCGCCGACGCAGACATCGATGCCGACCAATCGCTCGCTGAAATTGCAAAACGCATCCCCAATGGCGTGATCGCCATGTTCTCAGCGCTCGCCTTTCATGAACTGACCGATCAGATGCCGCGCAAAGTGTGGGTTGCTATCGGCAGCAGCGACTGGTCTCCCGCCCCCTCCTATCCCCCTACACGCACTGTTCGATTTAGCGATTCCTATCACCAGCAAGGGATCGAGCATCACAAGGTCTCCGGCGTATCCGTTCCGATATATTCTGTGCCGAAGACGCTTGCCGATATGTTTCGAAACCCAAAGCTCGTCGATCGATCAGTCGCAATTGAGGGACTGAGGGCCGCGCTTGAACAGCGCAAGGCCACACCGGCTGAAATCTCTCAGGCCGCGATTGAAGGCGGAGCCTGGAGCACGATGAAGCCTTATCTCGAGGCGCTGACCTCGAATGGGTGAGAAGCCCATCAATCTGGCAAAATCGGTCAAAGACCGGCTGCTCAACATCGCACGTGCGAACGGCCGGGTGTTTGAAGTTGTCCTCGTTCGCTTTGCGCTCGAACGCCTGCTTTATCGCCTGTCGCAGTCCGCCCATCGTGATCGATTCGTCCTCAAAGGCGGAATGCTGGTTACCGTCTGGCTGGAAAGCGAAAGCCGCGAAACCCGCGATGCCGACTTCCTGGGTCATGGCGATGAAGGCCCCAAGCAACTCGTTGCGGACTTTCGGGAGATCATGAGCATCGCGGTTGAGGATGGCATAGAATTCGATCTCGACGCTCTGAAAGCCAATCCCATCAGAGAAGAGATGGAATATGGTGGGACGAGGCTCAAGACCTTCGCCTATCTCGAGCGAACGAGGATCCCGGTCACCATCGACATCGGATTTGGTGACGCCCTTGCCCACCCATCCCATGAACTCACCTACCCGACATTGCTCGATCTTCCACCGCCCGACATTCGCGCCTATCCGCCTGCCACAGTGATAGCCGAGAAATTTCAGGCGATGGTTCAGCTGGGCATCGCGAACGGACGTATGAAGGATTATTACGACCTCTGGGCGATGCCCCAGGCCCTCGACGTCTCGGACGACGAGCTCGACGCTGCCATAGCGGCGACATTCGCACGCAGAGGAACTGAGATTCCAATCGATCGCCCGCCCGGCCTGTCGGAAGAGATGGCGCAGGATGGTACCAAGCAAGGCCAATGGGCCGCATACGCCGAGTCAATCGACCTGGAAAAAGTCAGCCTTGAGGAAGTGATCGAAACCATCTGGTCGATGGTCGGATCCGCTTGCAAGCGGATCGCGCAATCGAAGTAGCTTGTATGGTTTGTCCGCTGTTGGGCCGGTAGCGGACTGTCGGCTTCAGACGCGATTGTAGCCAAAGCCGACCTTCACCTGGCTCACGGGTATGATCAGAGCGAATGCGGTTCACCGATTATGGCCTACCTACATGCTCTCGGGACCCTAAATTCTGTCCGAGCGTCTTTCATCCTAGATTGCGATCGCTTTCTGCTCATTGCGTCGGTTTGCAGGACACCAATGACTGTTGTGAGCATGCAATTGCTGATCTAACCACACGCTCACGGGAGACGGATGCTGCACGATTGGTTGCCCTATTGCGGAAAAGCTCCAGATCCTGGGGGCTGGTTAACCAATTGGAATTTCGCACCCGAATTGGTCGCCTGCCTTCTGGTCGTGGTAGGGGGCGCATATTGGCAACGCGAAAGTCTGAGAGCCACGCCGACATACGCAATCCTGATCGTCTTCTGCCTTCTCTACATCAGCCCCTTCTGCGCGCTCGGATCCGCATTGTTCACAGTTCGCATCATCCACGATGTCATACTCGCAGCGGTCTTCGCCCCACTGCTCATTGCGGCCTTTCGGCTCGAGGACAAGAGCTTGCCCGGGACGTTGACCGTATGGACTGCGGTACATGCCATCACCTTCCTGGCCTGGCATGCACCTCCATTGTACGAACTCGCGATGCGTAGCGACGCGGTTTTCTGGCTCATGCAAATCAGCATTGTCGCCACGGCAGCAGCATGGTGGGTCAAGGTCATTCGATCGCCGTCTCCAGCTGCCGCGACAGGGCTGTTGGCGACGATGGTCGCAATGGGGGCACTTGGCGCGCTACTTACCTTTGCGCACCGTGCGTATTATGCCCCACATTGGCTAACGACCCGCTTGTGGGGTCTCTCGCCAATAGAGGATCAGCAGATTGCGGGTATCATTATGTGGGCCCCCGCGAGCCTGGTCTATCTAATCGCTGCATTGACGATACTCTATCGATCGCTTGGTAACAGAGCGGCTGCATGAGGCTTCATGACCTGATCCGAAGATGGGCGGTCAGTTATACCGAGCATGGAAAGTATTCTCCGGTCGGTGTCTGGTTTCACTGGATAATGGCAGGGTTGGTTCTCTTTCAGCTCGGCTCAGGCTGGATGATGTTGCGCTATCCCGTCGGGGCAAGCAAGCTTGCCACCTACGAATTGCATAGCGAGCTGGGGCTGACCATCCTGTTCCTCGCCATCTTAAGGTTTGGCTGGCGCCTTTTTGTCCCCGATCCGGTCAACGACGCCGATGCGCCAGGCTGGCAGAGCACGGCAGCACATATCACACAGTACCTTTTCTATGGCCTGTTCGCGCTACTTCCGCTGAGCGGATGGGCGATGTGGTCGGCGATACAGCCGGTGCAGCCTCTGCGGCTTGCCGGATTGGTCGCTATACCCCCGATGCCCTTTCATACACTCTCCCCAGCGTGGCAGTATCAGGTACTCGACTGGGCGGAGAGCCTTCATGTGCTAGGCGTTATCGGCCTCGCATTGCTGGTGCCGCTGCATGTCATTGCGGCATTGAAACACCATTTCTGGGATCGCGATGATACAGTCAGGGGCATTCTTCCGGAAATCCGAGACGACGAGACGGCTCCGGACCATACGCAATATACGCCGCGAGTGGGCTAATTTCGCTCTCTTGCAGCTTGCTGGCCGCATCGTGCATGACGTTTAGTGCATCGCCGTATCGCTCACCGTTGCGCCAGCGGCGCAATTGTTCGGCGTGGTACTCAGCGCTTTGACCGATCAGGGGTGGGTTGCCGCCACCCGAGCCCAGACCGGTTTCCCCATGGCAAGATGCGCAGGACGATAGAGCGCGTTCGGGTAAGCCTGCATGGTAGATCTCGTATGCTTTCGCAATTTCGCACGAGGGTTCAGTCAAAGTCGTGCTTCCCTCCATGCCCTCGGGAAAGTCCATGGCCGCGTAATAGGCTGACACAGCCAACCGCTCCTCGGAATTTAGACGGCCTGCAAGCCAAGTCATTTGGGGATGGCTACGTTGGCCGTCCGCGTAAAAGCCCAGCTGCCGCACAAGATATCCCGTATCCATGCCCGCTATTCTCGGCACCAACGCTCCGTCGCCGCCGCCGTCCAGCCCATGACAAGTGTGGCAAGCGGCCTGCGGACCCGCGTCCCCGCCTGATAAGGCAATCAATTCGCCGGTGTCGTCGAATGGATCGTCGATCGGGGCAGGAGTGCATGACGCCAGCGCCATAGCAAAGGCGGCGACGGACAGGTTAGAGCGGAAAAGCATCGTCTGGCGGGAACGAAGCATGCAATTGTCCGGTTCCCATGGGAATGGGGAGTGTGGAGCATCGGAATTGGAAAGCCATCGTGGCCGGCGTAGCCTTAGCCGCTTGTGCAGCGCTTGCCGCATGCAAGGACCCGGTCGAGACGCGGCGAGAGCCGGCTATCGGACCGAAGGATCGCGGCTTAATAGCAATCAAGCGCGCAGGCTGTGGATCTTGCCACGAAATTCCCGGGCTGGACTGGCCATCCGGGCGCTTGGGACCATCGCTTGATGGCTTCGACGATGTCGGCTTGATAGCTGGCCAATTGCCGAACCGGCCGGACGTATTGGCGGCCTTCATCCGCAACGCACCTTCCGTGAAGGAGGGCTCTTCCATGCCGCCAATGCCAATTAGCGAGGCTGAGGCGGCAGATATCGCAGCCTATTTGTATGGTCTCGACCATGATTGACGCACTTTGGGGTTGGCCACCTCCGGTACTCGACCCGGCAGGTCCGTATTCAGGCAAAGTTACAACCCTGGCCTGGTCGCTTTTCGGTTTGGGCGCTTTCGTCACATTGGTCGTGGTGTTTGCTCTTTGGGTCGCCATCAAGGGACCAGACAAGTGGAAAGCGAAGCTAGGAGGCGAACGCGCGATCTTGCTCGGCGGGGTGGCCTTTCCGGGCGTCGTATTGACCGCGCTACTGGTGTGGGGACTCACACTTACGGCCAGCCTGACAGAGCCGATCCACGGGGACGAGATGCGTATTCGCGTTACCGGTGAAATGTGGTGGTTCCGTGTGCAATATCTGGACCCATCGGGCGCGGTTGTGATGGAAGATGCGAATGAGATTCACATTCCCGTCGGACGTCCGGTGGTGCTCGAACTGGAATCCGCCGATGTGATTCACAGCTTTTGGGTGCCGCATCTATCGGGAAAGAAGGACATGATCCCCGGGCGACGCACACTGCTGCGGATCGAAGCCGATCGCCCAGGAGAATTCGGCGGGGTGTGCGCGGAGTATTGCGGGCGGCAACATGCGCTGATGGGCTTCGTTGCCGTAGCGCATGAGGACGACGATTTTCGAGAATGGTATGCCGAGCGGAATGAGCGCCTCGTTTCAGCGGGCCTCGACATAACGCGGCAAGTAGAATCATCGTCCGGATCAGGGACGCAGGGTTCGGAGCGATCAACAGTTACGCGTACGGGTGCGGGCGCTAACACAAATTCCGGTCAGCAGTCCGGAAGAACACTATTCATGCAGTCCGGGTGTGCTGCCTGCCATCGTGTCGCAGGGACTGAGGCAAACGGCCTCGCTGGCCCGGACCTCACCCATGTTGGGTCGCGCCGGACGCTGGGAGCGGGTATTTTGCCGAACAACCGCGGGACGCTGATTGGTTGGATCGGCGACAGCCAATCGCTCAAGCCTGGCAATCGCATGCCGAGCTATGACATGCTCAATGCCGACGAGCTCGAAGCTATCGCCATCTGGCTCGAGCAGCAGAAATGAGATCCGAGACGGGTTTCGATTATTCGCTCTATGAGCGCTTCCCCACCGAGAAGCGTCCCGATAGCGAAGTCGAAGAATTGAACCGCATCTGGCGCGCGCCCAAGGGGTGGGCACGTCTTACCGCGGTCAATAACAACTACGTTGGCTTCTGGTACGTCGTCACTGCTTTCGGCTTCTTCTTAGCAGCAGGAATTCTGGCGCTGGGCATGCGTGTGCAACTCGCCGCTCCGATGCAGGATTTCCTCGGCGTCGATACCTATAACCAGTTCTTCACCATGCACGGAACGGTGATGATGTTCCTGTTTGCCGTGCCAATGGTGGAGGCGATCGGGATCATGCTTTTGCCGCAGATGCTGGCGGCACGCGATCTACCGTTTCCCAGGCTGTCAGCATTCGCCTTCTGGGCCTATTTCGTAGGCGGAACGATGTTTTTTCTCTCGCTGTTCGTGGGGTTGGCGCCCGACGGCGGCTGGTTCATGTATCCCCCGCTGACGAGCATCGCCTTCAGTCCCGGTATCAATACAGACTTCTGGTTGCTCGGCATCGGCTTCATCGAGATCTCGGCCATTGCCGGAGCGATCGAGATCATCGTGGGTGTGCTGCGCACCCGCGCGCCGGGGATGACCCTCGACAAGATGCCGATGTTTGCGTGGGCCATGCTGGTGTTCGCGGTAATGATCGTGGTCGCTTTCCCCAGTGTGATCCTGTGCACGATGCTGCTGGAGATCGAACGAGCTTTCAATTGGCCTTTCTTCGATGCGCTACGCGGCGGCGATCCCATGCTGTGGCAACACCTCTTCTGGTTTTTCGGCCATCCAGAAGTCTACATTATCTTTATCCCAGCCGCGGGTCTGATGAGCATGATGGTGGCCGCAGTCGCCAAGGTGCCGCTCGTTGGGTACCGCCTCAACGTTCTGGCGCTGGTCGCTACCGGCTTCATCAGCTTCGGCGTCTGGGCGCATCACATGTTCACTACCGACATGCCGCGCGTCTCGGCAGGCTATTTCTCCGCCGCCAGCATGGCGGTCAGCCTGCCGGCCGGCATCCAGGTGTTCTGCTGGATTGCGACGCTTGCCAGCGGCAAGATAAGATGGACCACGCCTGCGCTATTCGTAGTCGGCAGCGTAGTGATTTTCACGATGGGTGGGTTGACCGGCGTTATGGTGGGCATGGTGCCCTTCGACTGGCAGGCGCATGACACCTATTTCATCGTCGCCCACCTCCATTACGTGCTGATGGGCGGCATGGTTTTCCCGATGTTCGCCGCGTTCTACCACTGGCACGGCATGACTAGCAGCCGGGCGCTATCTGAGCGTGTCGGGAAGTGGGTCTTCGGGCTGATGTTCGCGGGTCTTCACATCACTTTCTTCCCCATGCACCTGACCGGCTTGATGGGTATGCCGCGCAGGGTCTATACCTATTTGCCCGGGCGCGATCTCGATCTGCTCAATCTGGTGTCCACCATCGGCGCTTTCGTGATGGCCGCTGGGATACTCCTTTTCCTGTTCGATCTCGCGCGCCGCTTTCGTTTCACGGTTCATGACGATGCAGGCAATATCTACGGGGGCGGTACGCTCGAATGGCTTCCCACCGGTTTGTACTCCACTCGCTCGATCCCGCTGGTTACGTCTCGCGAGCCTTTATGGGATCGCCCCCAAATCTCGAAGGAAGTCGAAGAAGGGCGCTATTTCCTCCCGAACTCTGCCACTGGTCAGCGCGAGACGTTGATCACCTCGACCGTGATGGCTGAACCACAGTACGTTCAACTCATGCCCGGCCCGTCGCCATGGCCATTGTCAGCAGCTGTGTTCACCGCTCTCTTTTTCCTCTCGCTGACGGTGCAGGGCTACGCCTTTGCAGTGTTTTGCGGGATTGTAGCAGTGCTAAGTACGCTTCGATGGCTTTGGGAAACCGACCGTCCCATCAAACAGGAAAGCGCCGACATCGGCGGCGGTATCGAAGTTCCGATCGCCATCACCGGGCCGAAAAGCCACGGCTGGTGGGCGTTGAACACTTTGATGGTCGTAATCGGCATGATCGGCTTCATGGCCGTGTTCGCCTACCTCTATCTCTATGGCATCAATCCCGAAGTCTGGAGTGCGCCTCCGCCGCTCGGCGCAACTGCAATCATTGTCGGGATAGAAGCGGCGGCGCTTCTTGCGGCCTGGGGCGGGCGTCGGTTTCTCGCATCGAAAGAAGGGCGGCTTGCCGAAGACCTGCCCTGGATGCTGGAGGCACTTGCTGCGACCCTGCTGGTCGGAGCCTTATACCTCGATGTGACTGGATGGCTCGCGACGGGTCTTGAACCCACCGCGAATGGGATGGGTGCGACTGTTTTTATGCTTTCGGTGCTTCAGGGACAGGTGGTCGTGGTCGCTGTCATCATGGCCACCTATCTCGCTTTTCGCGAAGCGCGGGGAATCATGACCACTCCGACAAACGTCACCATGGATATTGTCGCACGTTTCATAATGTTCTGCGCGCTGCAGGGCATGGTCTTTACTCTCTTGCCGAGGGTGTTCCCCGGTGTCTGAAGCAAAGAACAGCGAGATTGGCGAGCCCATCGACCGTCCTTCGATCTATCGCACGCTTCTGATCGCCTTCGTGATCTGGTCGGCGCATTTCGCTATCAGCTACACCGGAGTGCTGGTTTTCCCCGATGACGGGATCGCGCGGATCATCGCGATAGGAGCTGGTCTCATCGCAATCGCCGCATTGCTGGGACAAGTCCTGAGGCTACGTGCTCCACGCTCGCCGCTCGCTCTCGGCGCCCTCGGTCTGGCTGGGGCGGGTGTAATCTTCGGCACCTTCCCCGCGATTGTTGGTTAGTCAGAGTGGCAAAGCCGGAAGAGGAGATTGCCCGCATGGATCGCACAGTCACTAATTCTCGTTCTTTTGCAAATCCCTTGCACGCGATACTGCTCGCCTTTCCCGTGGCGCTTTATCCTGCCGCTCTACTTACCGATATAACCTATCTGAATACGGCGGAGATCCAGTGGTCCAACTTCTCGTCCTGGCTCATTGCCGGGGCAGACCTGTTCGCTGGCCTGGTCCTCGCCTCGGCACTGCTCGCCCTCTTCTTCGGACGAGCTCGACACGCGAAAGGTCGCGGTACGCTCTATCTGATTGTCATCGCCGCAATGTTCGGTCTCGGTGTGCTGAATGCTTTCCAGCATGCTCGTGATGGCTGGCATTCCGTCGGCACTTTGGGCCTCGTGCTTTCGATACTGTGCTCGATCCTGGCCTTGATCGCAGCGTTTGTCGCCTACAGCACCCAGACGGTGGAGAAACGTGCATGAACCGCCTAGCCTATCTCGTCTTGCCGCTTACTTTCGCGCTTGCCGCGTGCCAGGTCAGCAGCGATCCCGATCTCGATCAGACTGGCGAGCGTCCCGAGCTTCCCGAACAGAACGATGCTCTCGTGCCGGCGATGGAAATTCCGACGCCGGAAGGATGGGGGGACGAACTACCCATCGTACCCGAGGGGTACACTGTTTCCGCCATTGCACAGGATCTGAAGATTCCACGGCAGACGCTCGTGCTGCCCAATGGGGACATTCTGGTCGCCGAGGGTTCTGGCGGCAAGGCGCCAAAGTTGAGGCCCAAGGATGTTATCGCAGGCTGGATAAAGAAGCGCGGCAAAAGCCCGGTCGAAGGCGGAGACCGGATAACGCTGCTGCGCGATGAGGACGGAGATGGGCAGACCGATCTCCAGACTACTTTTATCGAGGGTCTCGATGCACCCTACGGCTTAGCTTTCGTTGATGGCACGCTCTACGTAGCCAATCAGGGAAATCTGGTAAGCTTTGAATATTCCGAGGGAGCGACCAGTATCGCGGGATCTGGCACCGAAGTTACAAAGCTCCCTGCCAAGATCAATCACCATTGGACGAAGGCGATGACCGCCAGCCCCGATGGCTCGAAGTTATATGTAGGCATTGGCTCGAACAGTAATGTCGGCGAACGCGGCATGGATGTGGAAGAGGACCGTGCGGTCATATGGGAAATAGACCGCGAAACGGGCGCCAGCCGGATTTTTGCCTCCGGCATCCGCAACCCCACAGCACTCGCTTTTGACCCGTGGAACGAGCAGCTTTGGGCGGTCGTCAACGAGCGTGACGAACTTGGACCGCAACTCGTGCCTGATTACCTGACTTCCGTGCGCGACGGTGCCTTTTATGGCTGGCCCTACAGTTACTACGGTCAAAACGTCGATCCGAGGATCAAGCCGGCGAGGCCCGACCTGGTCAAAAAGGCCGTAGTGCCTGACTACGCGCTGGGCTCACATGTTGCCGCACTTGGTGTCGATTTCACAACCGACGGTGGCTTGGGTGGCCGGTTCGGCGAAGGTGCTTTCGTCGGGATGCACGGAAGCTGGAACCGCGCCGATCCGTCGGGCTACAAGGTCGTCTTTGTGCCCTTCCGTGGTGGACGCCCGGATGGGCGGCCGATCGACCTGCTCACAGGTTTCTTGAAAGACGGGCATGCGAGGGGGCGTCCGGTGGGCGTGACATACGACGAGGCGCGTGGCGTATTATATGTCGCGGATGATGTGTCGAACACCGTTTGGCGTATCGCCCCACGCGGTGCAGTACGCCGCGCTTCCCCGCAGGACAGGACCCAGGTGCTTGGCGGGGCACGGCCGCCGTCCACAACGTCCACCACGAGGTAATCCGGTTTAGTAGCGCCGCCTGAAATCGGGATGCTGCTTGTGTACGTCGGATGCGCGTCCTTGGTTTAAATGTCAGATCGTACGCTCAACAGCTTTCTCGGAATTGACCAGATCGGAACATCCGCGCGGACAGCCCAGTTACTTAACCATGCTTGGATTTCTTCGCATTGACCGAAATTTGGTGGTGTTGATCGCCACCGCGCTTCTCTGTGTTCCCTCGGTATCGCCGGCCCAGTCAACAACCGATACCGAAGCGGGTATCGAGACGACACAAAGCGAAAGTCTTGATCTGAAAATCCCACCCTCGGTGCCGGAAACGGCATTTTCTGGCGCTCGTTCGCGCGTAGTGCTTGCCGCGCAGGTTATGCTCGATCGAAGCCGCCATTCGCCCGGCGTGATCGATGGTTACATGGGCGGCAACACGATGCGGGCGATCCAGCATTTCCGACGCGCCCGCGGGCTTCCTGCTGAGGGAGGCCTCGATCCGCAGCTGATGCGATCACTGATAAAGTCGCAGAGCGGTGAGATTTTCCAGACCTACACGATCACGCGCGACGACGTGGACGGACCGTTCTTTCGTGTTCCCGACGCTATGTCGGCAATGGCAGCGCTGGAACGTGTTGGCTGGACCTCGCCGCAGGAGCTGATCGCAGACCGGTTCCATATGGATCAGGACCTGCTTCGGGCGCTCAATCCCGAGGCCGATTTCAGCCGCGTGGGGACGCGGATCACTATTGTTGCGCATCGAGAGGAAACACTTCCTTCGCAGGTCGCCCGGATTGAGGTCCGCAAGTCGGACAATTCGGTCGTCGCTTTCGACGAGCGGGGCAATATCCTTGCCAGTTATCCCGCGACGGTGGGCAGCGCGCAATTTCCCAGCCCCTCCGGTTCGATGGAGGTGGTCGCGGTAGCGCCCGATGCAAACTATACCTTCGATCCGAGCGGGCGCGAATGGGGTCCCGACGAAACGCTGATCGTCCCGCCCGGGCCGAACAATCCGGTGGGCGGCATTTGGATCGATCTGAGCAAACCCGGATATGGCATCCACGGATCGCCCGACCCGCAACTGATCGGCAAGACCGCCAGCCATGGCTGCGTAAGGCTTACCAACTGGGATGCGAAGGAACTGGCGGATGCGGTGCGCCAGGGGACGCGCGTGGTGTTCGCCAACCAGGCTGGAGGTGCATCGTGAGCGGCACCGACTATGCTGACCGGCGCCAGTTGATCAACCGCAACCAGATTGCCGCGCGCGGCTTTCGCGACGAGGCGTTTCTGTCCGCCTTTGCCAAAGCCCCGCGCGAGACCTACGTCGATCACCGGATGGATGCGGGGGAAGTCGGGGCAGACGACCGATTGCTCGAGGTCGGGGCGGTAACGGGTTATGCCGCAGCCGTCCTCTCCCGCCCTGCTGGGCAGGTCCATGCGATCAAGTGGCACGAGGCGCTGGCAAGGCAGGCGGCGGCGCGGATTAGGGAGTTGGCCTACGACGATTGCGAGATCATTACGGGAGATGGTCTGAAGGGTCTGCCGAACGAGGCGCCCTTCGACGCGATTTTGGTGGCGGTGCGGTTCGATAGCGTGCCGGACGCGCTCAAGCGGTGATCCGCTGACAGTATGGAGTCTTCTGGCCTTCTTGCGGTACTCGCTCTCGCGCTGCTGCCTTCGCTGGGTAATCTTCTTGGCGTTGCGCTGGCCGAGTGGCGCAAGCCGCCCGAATGGCTGGTCGGCGGCGCGCTCCATGCCGCTGCTGGGATCGCCACCGCGGTTGCCGCAATTGAGCTCATCCCGCGTTCGCAGGAGCGGATCGAGACCTGGCTGTTGGTCGTGGCGCTGATCGTCGGGGCAATCTGCTCCGCAAGTATCGCCAAAGCCACACGAAAGATCCGCGACCGAATTGGTAGCGCCGCAGGCCGTGCGACCACTTGGGGGGCCTATGCCGCAGTGGGCGTTGACTTGCTGACCGATGGACTGATGACCGGCGGCGGGGGAGCGGTGGCGCGCGAACTGGGGCTGCTGCTGGCCCTGTCTCAAGTGGCGGGCAACTTGCCGGGTGGCTTCGCCATCGCTGCGAATTTCCGCTCGGCAAAGATTACGCGCAGGCACCGGCTAAGCGCGCTGGCGATCTATCCGCTGCTTCCGGTGATCGGTGCGTTCGCGGGGTATACCGTGTTGGCCGGAGCGGGGGATGTGCTGACGGGCTTCGTGCTCGCTGTGTTCGCGGGCCTGCTACTGACCGCGACGATCGAGGATATCGTGCCCGAAGCCGACCAGCCCAAGGCTAAGCGCCGTATATCGAGCCCGTCCTTCGCACTGGGCTTCGGAGCACTCCTGTTGACCTCGGCTTATCTTGGACAGTGACATGAGCCTTGCTGGCTTGTCTCTGTTCGCGCTCGTCCCGCTGTTCCTGACCGGAGCCGTGCTCGTCTGGTTCGCCGGAGCACGGCTGGCGGGCTATGCCGACACGATATCGCAGCGGAGTGGCATCGGACAGGCGACTATCGGCGTCATCTTGCTGGGCGCGGTGACTTCGTTGCCCGAAATCACCACCACCAGCGTTGCGGTAATCTCCGACAATCCGCGCATGGCGGTCAATAATCTCGTCGGCGGGGTCGCCTTTCAGGTGGTCGTCATCGCGCTGGCTGATCTGTTCGTGGGCAAAAATGCGCTGACCAGTATGGTGCCGGGGCCGCGCGTTATGCTCAACGCGGCAGTCAGCATCGTGCTTCTGGTGCTCGTGGCGCTGGGCGTGATGGTGGGCGACTGGGAATTATGGGGTATCGGGGTCGGCTTCTTCCCGGTGCTGATCGCCACAATCTATCTTTTGTGCCTCTGGCGGTTAGGGAGGAGCGTCTCTTCGAGAGGCTGGACGCCGGAAGCCTTGCCGGAGGTGGATCGACAAGAAGAAGCTCCTTCCGAGCTTTCCAATATCCGACTTGTCGGCGTCACCGTGACAGCAGCCGTGCTGATTTGTGCAGGCGGCACACTCGTGACATTGGCGGCGGAGGGGATGGCCGAACAAACGGGTACCGATACCGGAGTGATGGGCCTGACCCTACTCGCCTTCGCCACTTCACTGCCCGAACTCAGCACGGCAATTGCCGCGGTTCGCATCCGCCGTGTGGAATTGGCTATTGGCGATATATTGGGCGGAAACATGTTCGATGTGACGCTGATCCTGCTGATCGATATCTTGGCGGCGGGTCCGCTCGTACTCAATCAGGTCGATCGCAGCGCGATGGTGGCCGCGCTCCTCGGCATATTGCTGACCATGCTGGTCCTGATCGGCCTGCTCGAACGGCGGGACAAGGCCATGCTCCGCATGGGCTACGATTCAATCGCCGTGCTTGTCGCCTATTGTGCGGGAATGGCGGCGATCCTGGGCGGCGCCTTTGCCGAATGACTTTCCGACGATTATGGGGTAGAGACCTGCTGTCCAATCCCGTGGCGGAGAAGGCGATGCCAAAGATGTCGATCGACAGCCACGAGGCCGCTACGGGTGAACTGCATCGCGTCCGGGCCGGTTTGGAGACCGCTTATTCCCTCGACGATGCCGGAAGAGGATGTTGCTGAATTCGGCAAGGATTATCCGCTTGGCCGCCCCGCGCAGCCCGCCGAACTTGCGCCGCCATACGTCATGCTGGCGAGCGATGACGCAAGCTACATTTCGGGAGCTACAATCACCGTTACGAGCGGCAAACCAATGATGTGATCATTCGACTCTCTGATATCCGGAATGGGGGCAAGAACTGAGCCTCCGCTAAAGGGCTGTAACCGCGGTCGCGGCCGGAATGACAGTTGCAAAAGGGCCCGACAGTCAAGCCGGGCCCCCCAATGCTCATAGTGCTAAGCTACCTGCGCTGTTTCATAGTATTTGTGAACGCCAGACCGGAAATTATCGTCGTAGGCCTTGTGTCGTTCCTCGGAAGTGAAGCGCGGCCCTTCGCGAAGGGCATCTTCGTCGATGTTAAGGTGGTAGCCACCAAGGTCGGTATCGTAATCGAGCTTCGACCAAGGGACGCAGTGCTTCTCATCACCCATTCCCAGGAAACCGCCGACCGACAAAACTGCCTCTGTTGCCTGTCCACCGCGCTTCTCGATCAATACGTAATCTACGTGGCCGATGTTTTTCCCGCCGCGATCAAAGACGGCTGTACCTTCGACGCGATCACTCGAAATAACAGCGGAATTTTTTTCTGCTTCAGTATGCATTTTGCCACTCCTTTGCTGAAACACACCAGACTACCCGAAAGCACATCGAGAACGGGCCGGTGCTACGGCAAAAAATGCCTTCGATTGAATCTTGATCCGGAACTCGTGGACCCTGTCAGACAGGACGTTCAACAAGTGGGCTAAGAGGGGTACTGTGAGTTTACTTGCGGCTCGCTCTTGATCATGTGCGACCAATGGTTCCCGTCATGCGACCGTTTAACAGCCATTGCCGTTGCCGTAGTGAGTGCAGATGATATTCTAAGCTCGGCCGTTGAGGCGGGGAAACGGTGCGCCAGGGGCGTGGATTTCGTTTCGTCGCCGGAAAGCGGATATTTAAAAGGCAAGGACGGGGACCGGAAATCAATTTCAGAAGTGAGGTTGCTTATGAGTCACTACGTTCTGCATTCTTGGGACCAACGTTCTGCGGCACGCGAAGAGATCGCTTTCGATAGCGTTTCAATTGCTGGGGCGCTGGACAAGGCGAAGAAGGTTGCGCGCGGGACCAAGGCCGACCTTTACGAAAACGGAAGACCTGTCTGCTCTATGGAACTGGTCGGCAAAACGGGGGTCTGGCTGATAGGTAAGCCAAACGAAAGCACGGAAGATTAATCAGGAAGCACTGAGCGCATCGCTGTGATCGGGCTCATATGCGCGTACTTTTCGCCTAGCCGATAAGCGTCGAAAGCGTGCGCCCATAAAATATCTTTTGGTGCCTGTCGGACCATGATTCTTTAGACGCTTTGTCGTCATGCAATATCTGCAGTTTGATCGGACGCTACGATTGAGGAACGGTAGATGACCCCCGAGTTCGCTAAGCTATCCTCCTTGCGGACCAGAGCCAGCATCTGCTTAACGCCCGTATCGGCAATGCGGCGCGCGGCGTTGTGCGAATTGATGATCGCCTCCACCTCGATCCCGTTCATCAGGATCACGCGGCATCTCGTATAGGGATGGACCTCGCGGGTGTCGAAAGGTTTGCTCGTCAATTCCGACCAATTGCGGAACTGACGGTCGATCGGAATGCCTTTTTCTGTAAGTGGATTGAAAGACAAGGGCATCTCCTGAACCTAGTGTTGCAGGTTCGGACGAATGCAGAATCAATTTCAATTAGATCGATAGGTTCCGCCCAAGCTCTGCTTTTGACGATAAGAAATGTTATCTAACACGCTCACATTATTATGAAAAGTCGAGAAACCCGCGGAACAAGGGAAGGCTGGAACAAACTCGAACGTCCGGCGCTCACGGAGTATGACCACGACGAACTTCAGCCAATTGCTACTAGTGGCGCTTGATGACCTGCGGGAGGGCCGTCGCTCACTTGCGTGCAGGATGCAGAAAGTTGCTGTCGCAACAAACGATGCCGTTACGAGAGAGACCTTCCGTACTTTGATTACTCGGTCCAATGAAGAAGCAAACATCCTCGGCCAGATGCTGGGTGATCCTGATGGGAAACCTAATCTCTGGGCAAATGGCATAATGGACGATGCATTGCGCGACGTAGCGTCGACAGCGCAGGGACGGGTGCGAGACGTCGCCGTAATTGGAGCGATCCGCAAATTTCTGGCTGCTGACATCGTGTCGCTGGAAACGGCCATTGCGCTCGATCAGTACGAAGGGGCCGCGAAAAACCAAGCGTTAAATGCGTTTCGCCAGCAAGCTCGGGATACGGACCATCTGCTCCGTGAGCGCTTGGCGGAATTAACCCGGTCGCTTGCTGGGGAATGAGGTAAAGCCTCTTGGCATCTTCACCGAAACCATGCTCTAGCTCGTGCAGCACTGCAGGACAAAGAACGCGTTGAACTCGGCCGAGCGTCTCACGATCGCTGGATTTCTCGCCACTGCAATCGGCTTCGGTCCCGCGAGAGTCGGTCTAGGTCTCTTCATGCCCCAGTTCGCCGATGAGTTCGGCCTTTCGGTGGCCGATGGCGGGCATATCGCGAGTATCGCATTTTCCGCCTTTATGGTGGCTTTGCCAATAACTGCTATCTTTGTTTTTCGGCTCGGACCTCGCACTCCTGTCATTCTGGCCTGCCTGATGGCGTGCGCGGGATCAGTGCTGGTAGCTACTGCATCGAATGCGACAATGCTGACCGCAGGGATAGTCATCGCGGGATCCAGCGCAGGCCTGTGTTGGACCCCGTTCAACGATGCCGCGCGCCACAGTTTAACCGAAGATCGGCGAAATACGGCCCTCTCGATAATCGCGACAGGAACGGCCACCGGCGTAGTAATTGCAGGCGTTCTCTCATTATTTACAGGGATGGGCGCAATCCACTGGCGACACGCTTGGTGGGCCTTCGCCGGCATCGCCCTCTTAGCGGCAATCGTGGCGTGGTTCGGGACCCCGAAGCTCGAACAGAGGCAATCGATGAAGGGGTTCGCCCTTTCGCATTTCTATGGCCGCAAGGCTTGGCCGCTCCACACCCTCGCTTTGGTTTTCGGCGCGACTAACGCGGTCTTCATTACCTTCGCGGCGAAGCGCATAGCCGATACGGGAGGGCTGCCTAGCCTGGTATCGGACGGCGCTTCGGCCGTGGTCTTCATCAGTTACGGTATCCTGGGCTTAGTCGGCGTAGCGGCGGGGCGTCTGGTAGACCGGTTCGGTCTGAGCGGCGTGCTGCGCGTGATTTTCGCGGCTGCCGCCCTCTCGATGGTCCTCATCGCGTTCGCACCCAATGACTGGATCACCGTGATAACCGCAAGCGCATTTCACGGAGCAGCGCTCATGGTCGTCAGCGCGGTGATCTCTTTCTGGAGCCTGAGATTGTTCCCCGGATGGAGCACGACCGGATTCACTGCGGCCCTCATGGCGCTAGCGATCGGGAGCTTGATCGGACCGACTCTCGTGAGCGGAATAGCCGAAAAAATGGGAGGACAGGCGATGTTCGCCATCGCGGCGGTTCCGTCAGTCGTGATTGCTCTTTGGCCCGGGCGTTTGCCCGCCTTGCCGACCATCCGTTCAAGCCCGGCAGGCGATTGCGACCTCGCAACTGCGTCTGACAGATAAACCCGGCCTGAAATTTCACCGAAGAAAGCTCGGTAAAATTGGTCGCAACCCACCAACGCCTCGCCGAGAACGTCCGGAACGGTTTGAGAGGGAATTCGCTGCGTCATCATGTCGCGGAGAAAATCTATGTCTCAAAATTCGAAAATCGGCGCCGGATTGGGCGGCGTCGTTCTTACTGCCGGAGCGATCGCATTCGGAGCGTTCCTGTCCAACAGGCACCAAAATCGCGGATATGACGATGCCGCCAACCATACCAAACGCCAGCCTAAAGGCGACAACGCGCAGGTCGGCCGATCGGTAACCATCCGCAAGCCGCGAGCCGAAATGTTCGCGTTCTGGTCGGACTTCTCCAACCTGCCGCAATTCATGGAGAATGTGGAAGCGATCGAAGCCGGCGCAGACGGGGTTTCAACCTGGCGGATCAAGGCCCCCGCGGGCCAGACGGTCGCGGTGAAAACCGAAATCGCCAGCAAGAAGCAGGACGAGGTGATCGCCTGGCGCTCGGTCGAGGATTCCGAGATCGAGACCAGCGGCGAGGTTCGCTTCGAGGATGCACCGGGCGAGCGCGGAACCAGGGTCAGCCTGGTGATGGCCTACGACCCGCCCGCAGGCGCGCTCGGCCGAGCGGTGGCGAAGCTGTTCCTGCGCGAGCCGCAGGTTCAGGCCCGGCATGATCTGAAGCGTTTCAAGATGCTCATGGAAACCGGAGAAATAGCGACATCGGCGCGAACGCGGGACGAAACCCGTGCAGCCAAGCAGGAGAACGGATGATGCGAGCACTTACCTGGCATGGAACCAACGACGTTCGCGTGGACACGGTCAGCGATCCGGAAATTATCAATCCCCGCGATGCGATCATCAAGATCACCAGCACGGCCATCTGCGGGTCCGACCTTCACCTATACGATGGCGTCATTCCCGGCGTGGCGCCGGGCGATGTGCTGGGCCATGAATTCATGGGCGAAGTCGTCGAGACGGGGTCTGCGAGCGATCTGAAGAAAGGGCAGCGCGTCGTCGTGCCTTTCACGATCAGCTGCGGCGGCTGTTTCCATTGCAAGCAGCAGCAATATTCCGCCTGCGACAATTCCAACCCGGCTGAAAAGCAGGATATGTCGGCGACGCTCTACGGCCAGCCGATGGCCGCGCTGTTCGGCTATTCGCACCTGACCGGCGGCTATTCCGGCGGACAGGCGGAATACGCCCGAGTGCCCTTTTCCGATGTCGGCCCGATCGTCGTTCCCGACCATTTGGAGGACGACAAGGTACTGTTCCTCTCGGACATCCTCCCGACCGGCTGGATGGCGGCGGAAAATGCCGACATCCAGCCTGACGATACCGTCGCGGTGTGGGGCTGCGGCCCGGTCGGATTGTTCGCGATCCAGTCGGCCATCGTGATGGGCGCATCCAGGGTAATCGCGATCGACCACTATCCGAACCGCCTGGCGCTGGCGAAGCAGCTGGGCGCGGAGATCATCGACTTCCGCGAGACCGATGTGCGCGAGGCCCTGATGGAAATGTCCGGCGGGATCGGCGTGGATGCGGTGATCGACGCGGTCGGCATGGAATCGCACGGCTTCGCGATCGACAACATGTTCGACGTCGTGAAGCAGAAGGTCGGCATGGGCGCCGACCGCGCGAGCGCGCTGAAGCAAGCAATTCTCGCGGTCCGGTTCGGCGGCAAGGTCTCGATCCCGGGCGTCTATGGCGGGATGACCGACAAGTGGCCGCTCGGGGCGATGATGGAGAAGGGCCTGCAGGTCCGCGGCGGCCAGACCCATGTCCAGAAATATACCAAGCAGCTGCTCGAGAAGATCGAGGATGGCACGCTCGATACCACGTTCCTGATCAGCCACCGCTTGCCGCTCGAACAGGCAGCCGAGGGCTACAAGAACTTCAAGGAGCAGCAGAATGAATGGACCAAGGTCATTCTGAAGCCTGGAATGGAGAACTGATCATGGCCGGGAAAATCGACAGGCTGTCCGGGCTATGCGTGATCACCGGTGCTTCGAGCGGCATCGGGCTTGAGCTCACGAAGCTGGCGGCCCGCGATGGGTGCGAGCTGATCCTCGCCGCCGACCGCGATCTTGCGGCGGCCGAAGCAGCCGCGCGGCAGTGCGGTTCCGCTGGCGTCGAGACGGTCGAAGCCGATCTCGCCACCCGCGACGGCCTCAAGGCCCTCGTGACGGCGCTCGGCGACCGTACGCCCGATGTCCTGCTGGCCAATGCCGGCCATGGGCTGGGCGAAGCGTTCCTCGATCAGGAGTGGAAGGACGTCGCCCATGTCATCCACACCAATGTCACCGGCACGACCTGGCTGCTGCACCATGTCGGGCAGAAGATGCGGGCGAAGAATGCCGGCCGCATCCTCGTGACCGGTTCGATCGCGGGGCACATCCCGGGCGCTTTCCAGCTCGTCTACAACAGCACCAAGAGCTACATCGATTACTTCTGCTTCGGGCTTCGCAACGAGCTCAAGGATACCGATGTTGTCGTCTCGTGCCTGATGCCGGGGCCGACGGATACCCAGTTCTTCGACCGCGCCGGGCTCGAGAACACCGATGTCGGCAAATCGGACAGCAAGGACGATCCCGCCATGGTCGCCGAGGCGGGCTATAAGGCCCTTCTCGAAGGCGACGCGCACACGGTCAGCGGCTTCATGAACAAGGTCCAGGATATGTTCGCCGGCGTGATCCCCGACACGGTGCTTGCCCAGATGCACCGCCGCATGGCCGAACCCGACGATCGCTGAGGCCGCACGCCTTCGCCGATCTGCAAGAAACGAGGAGAACACCTATGCCTCTCACCGCCATCGCCCTGAACTGCTCGCTCAAGAAATCCTCGGGCGAAGCAAGCTCGACCGACGCCATGATCGCCGTGCTGCAAGAGCATCTGGCCGAGCAGGATGTCGAACTGGCCGAAACCATCCGCATCGCCGATTACAATGTCCCCCCGGGCGTGACGTCGGACGAGGGCGAGGGCGACGACTGGCCGGGTATCCGCGAGAAAATCCTGAGCCACGACATCCTCGTTTTCGGCGGGCCGATCTGGATGGGCCAGATCGGGTCGGTCGCCAAACGCGTGCTCGAACGCATGGATGCCTTCACCAGCGAAACCGATGGCCAAGGCCGGATGCCGAGCTTCGGCAAGGTGGCGATTGCCGCGATCGTCGGCAATGAAGATGGCGCGCACTGGAGCTCGGCGCAGCTGTTCTAGTCGCTCAACGACACCGGCTGGACGATCCCGGCGGGAGCGGCCTGCTATTGGGTCGGCGAGGCGATGGGCAACACCGACTTCAAGGAGCTGGCCGAAACCCCCGATGCGGCGACCGAGACCGCACAGATGTGCGCGATCAATGCCGCACATCTCGCGAAACTTCTCGCAGGCGACACCTACCCCGGGACGAAGTCCTGACGGCCCGGAACGCTCACACTCTGTAATCTCTTGGGAGACCATCATGGGACAAGGAACCACCAGCCGGATCGAGCGGCCCCTGCCTGAGCAGCAACAGCGTGTTCCGGGCGCGACCGAGGCAATGCACCCCAAGCCCGATCACGGCGAAGACAGCTACGAGGGCTCCGGCCATCTCGAAGGAAAAAGGGTCGTCATCACCGGCGGTGACAGCGGGATCGGTCGCGCGGTCGCAATCGCCTTCGCGCGCGAAGGCGCGGATGTGCTGATAGCCTATCTGTGCGAGGATCACGACGCGCAG